>Ga0308160_10000001_pt1 | contig 2035848 bp, 1888 predicted proteins | sample PhyFR1_FD_201036 | JGI IMG/M metagenome (GOLD analysis project Ga0308160, IMG submission 201036) | Phyllosphere microbial communities from UC Gill Tract Community Farm, Albany, California, United States - DLSLF.R1 | ecosystem: Host-associated > Plants > Phyllosphere > Unclassified | place... | reverse complement strand
GGACCGGCACTAAAGTAGACGGGAACGACAACCGCATTGACAATAATGGCAGCAACACCGCGGATGGTGAAGGTTCCAAAGGTACCGATGCCACCGGTGACGGCAACGCTATCAACAACAACGGTGAAAACAGCGGCGCCAATGGCGGCACCGGCACCAAAGTGGATGGTGACGGCAACACTATTGACAACAAGGGCAACAATACCGCGGATGGCTCCGGCTCTGCGGGTACTGACGTTGACGGTAACAACAATGCCATCAATAACGGCGGCGAAAACAGCGGCACCAACGGCGGGACCGGCACTAAAGTAGACGGGAACGACAACCGCATTGACAATAATGGCAGCAACACCGCGGATGGTGAAGGTTCCAAAGGTACCGATGCCACCGGTGACGGCAACGCTATCAACAACAACGGTGACAACAGCGGCGCCAATGGCGGCACCGGCACCAAAGTGGATGGTGACAGCAACAGTATTGATAACAAGGGGAATAATACCGCGGATGGCTCCGGCTCTGCGGGTACTGACGTTGATGGCAACAATAATGCTATCATTAACGGCGGTGAAAACAGCGGCATCAATGGCGGTACCGGCACTAAAGTGGACGGTGATGGTAACGACATCAATAACAAAGGCAACAATACTGCCGACGGTCAGGGTTCTGCCGGCACAGCGGTTGACGGCAATAGTAATACCATTAGTAATGGTGGTGACAATACGGCGACCAATGGTGGCACCGGTACTGATGTCACTGGCGACAAAAACAAAATCAATAATGAAGGTGATACCAGCGCGACTAATGGCGGTACTGGTACGAAAGTTGACGGTAACGATAATATCATTGATAACAAGGGTAACATTGCCGTTGACGGCCAGGGATCAACCGGCTCTGATATCACAGGTACAACTAACACTATCAACAATAACGGCAACAGCACGGTGACAGACGGTGCAACCGGCACGAAAGTGAGCGGTGATGGTAATGCCGTAATTAACACGGGCGAGTTAAGCACGGCCAGTTTAGACGGTAGCAAACCGTCTACCGGGGTTGATGTTTCCGGCAACAATAACCAGATTACCCAGAATGGCAAATTGGCGGTAGGCGATTACTCCATTGGCATTAAAATAGATGGTAAAGGCAATACCGTAAATCTCGCCTCAGCCGATATGAGTGTTACAGGTCAGCAGGCTACTGGTGCGAATATTTCTGGGGAGTCAAATACAGTCATGCTGACTGGTAATATGGTGGTGAATAAAGATCAAAAATCACCGCTGGCAGCTGACAATTTCTATAATGCGTCCACCGGGATTCACGTTAGTGGAACTAATAACAATGTGACGCTAGATGGACAACTGAAGGTCGTTGCGGATACAGAAAAGACTACCTCTGCGTATACAATGTTTAATGGTTCACAAGAGCATATCAACGGTGTGGTCGTTACAGGGGATAATAACCGTGTGGATCTGAAAAAAGGGATACAATTAACCGGTGAAACCAATGCTATGGGTGATGTGGGCACGGTGATTGCCAATAAACGAACCGGCGTAGGTGATACCTCTGTGATTTCGGTAAATGGTGCATCATCGGTGTATGTTTCCGGGAATACCACTATTGATGGTGATTTCTCCGCGGTAGGTTTTGGGCCTGTTCTTAAAGCTACGAATGGCGGATATATTGAATTAACAGAAAATTCAAATTTCAACACCGCTGGCATTACGGCGTTAAGTGACTATGGCGATGACGGCGTCAAACGTTATATTTCTGTTGCATCCGCAGACAATGGTGGAAGTATCGTCAATAACGGGATCATCACCAGTAATGATGTGATGTTTGTCAACGTCATGGGTAGCGGTAGCCAGTTTACCAATAACGGCACCATGACTATTCAGCGCACCAATAAATTTAGCCCGAGTGCAAACCCTGCCAGCAGTGTCATGGCCGAAAATGGTGGTACTGCAGTAAACAAAGGTACTATCAATGCTGAGATTGCGAATAAAGTTGCGTCAATCGACGCGCAAGATTATTTTGGTATGGCAGGCGATCCATGGGTCTTTAACGTACAAAATGAGGATGTGCAGGCTATGTCAGCCCGCGGTGCTGGCAGCATCATTGTCAACGACACTGGCGCGACAATTAATGTTCATGGTACCGGTGATGGTATGGTCGCAAGCCAGGGCGCGACTGCTATCAACAAAGGATCTATTGTCATGGATTCCATGTGGGTGGCTGAGGGAGATACTACCTCTCAAACTGGAGTTTCGACGAGCAGGGCCATCGACTATGGCGTAGGTATGGGGGTGGGTTCAACCAACTATAGTTATACCTCCGCTAATAATACTGCAGTCAACCAGGGCACGATTACGGTTAAAAACGCTGGCGTAGGTATGGCAGCCGTTGGCTATAACGGCAATCAGGTTATTAACCAGGGCACGATTAACCTTGAGAAAGATGAAAATTACGATCCCTCTAAACCACTGGTCGGTATGGCGGTTTATGGCGGTGCTACAGCCATTAACGACACCAGGGGTGTAATTAACATCAACGCCGAAAACGGTAAGGCATTCTATACCGATGGTAATAAGGATAACCGTATCATTAACCGTGGTCACATTAATGTCGGTGCAGGCGTACCGCCGGAAGCTGATAACAGTGTTGCAGTGGAAACGCCGGAATTTGCTGACGGCACCGTGCTAAGCGGTATTAATACGCTGACTGAAACTACGTCCGTACTTTCTGACAGCACAGTGAGTAATACCGGCACGGTGAACGGTACAGGACGGTTATATGTTGAGGGTACCTTTGATAACCAGAATACCGGCATTATTGATTCTCCCCTCAGTGTTTCCGGCAATAAGGGTGTAATTAATAACAGCGGCACTATCAACGCTTATATTATTACAAGCACCTCCGGGAAAGTGGTTAACAATGGTAGTGCCACTGGCGGCGCTGAGATGTGGGGAGACAGTCGTATTATCAACAGTGGTAACTTCACATTGGGGAAAGCCACAGATGCTAAAGATGCGCATCGACTGGATCTGAAAAATAACAGCGTGTTTGAAAACGCGGCTGGCGGCGTGGTGGTGGGCGACAATAATAAAAACGCTATTCATCTGAACAACAACAGCACCCTGAAGAACGACAAGGGCGCAACCATGAACTTTACCGCCAGCAGTAATGCCGCGGGGGTGAATATCTGGGGCGGAACAGCCGACTTTATTAACGACGGTACGGTAAGTGCCACTGGCGTTGGAGTGGTGGGTTCTTCCAGCAATGCCGGTGCTAATAAAGCCACCTTCTGGAACCAGGATGACGGGGTGATGAACTTTACCGCCACTACTTCTGGTCAGAGCGCGGTCAGTCTGACTCATAATAACTATGTCGGTGTTAACGACGGCACCATGAACATCAGCGGTAACGGTGCGATCGGCATGAAAGGCAGCCAGAACGCACAGTTGGTGAACAATGGCACCATTAATCTGGGCACCGCAGGCACCACTGAAAGCGGCATGGTCGCTATGCAGCTGGACGCGAAAGCGACAGCCGACGCGGTGATCGAAAACAACGGCGCCATTAACATCTATGCGAAAGACTCTTATGCCTTCAGCAAGCTGGGAGCGAACGGTCGTATCGTCAATAACGGCACGGTAAATCTGGAAGGCAGCGGCAGCGGCCTGGTGAAAGAAAGCGGGACGGAAGTTGCCGGGGTTAACGGCAATACGGCAGACAAGAGCGAGGCGCATATCGCATCTTACACGCTGCCGACCGATCCTACTGCGGCAACCCAGAGCACCGGCCTGCGCAGTAGCATCAACCAGTACACCGTTGGTACCAGCGCAAATGGCAGTGCGGGTACGCTGACGGCGAGCCATGTTGATATTCAGGACGTGAATGTCGACACCGGCTTTACGGCAGGCACGGCGGCCACAACCCAGACATTCAACGACGTGTTTGTCGGGGAAGACATTCAGGGCGAGCAGAACATCACCTCTACCAGCGTGGTGTGGACGGCGGAAGGTCAGAAGGACGCGAACGGTAACGTGGACGTCACCATGACCAAAAATGCCTATGCGGATGTGGCGGGTGATGCGAGCGTGAGCAGCGTAGCGAATGCACTGGACGCGGCGTACACCAACAACGAGCTGTACAACAGCCTGAACCTGAAAACCAGCGCCGAACTGGACAGCGCCCTGAAGCAGATTTCCGGCAGCAAGGCGACCGGTGTATCGCGCGATGCACGTATTCTGAGCAACCGCTTCGACATGCTGGCAGACACGGCTCCGGTGATGAACAACGGTCTGGCGTTTAACGTGGTGGCGAAAGGCGACCAGCGTGCTGAACTGAGTAATGACACCACTTACGACATGCTGGCGCTGCGTCAGAGCCTGGCATTCGGTGGCAACCAGACGCTGAGCATGGAATACGGTATCGCCCGCCTGGACGGTAACGGTAACGCCATGAGCGCCGGTGATAACGGTGTGACCGGCGGTTACAGCCAGTTCTTTGGTCTGAAGCACAGTCTGCCGCTGTCGGAAGACGGTCTGAGCTGGGATAACGCCCTGCGTTATGACGTGCATAACTTCGACAGCAACCGTGCGGTCCGTTACGGCGACGTGAACAAAACGGCAAATGCCGACACCCGCCAGCAGTACATGGAATTCCGCACCGAAGGATCAAAAGCCTTTAAGGTGCAGGAAGCCCTGACGGTAACGCCGTTTGCCGGTCTGAAAATGCGTCACACCATGGAAGACGGCTACAGCGAGAAAGGCGCGGGCGACTTCAACCTGAACATGAGCAGCAGCAGCGAAACGGCGGTGGATGCCGTGGTGGGTCTGAAGCTAAGCTATGCGGGTGAAGACGGCTGGGCAGCGACGGCCTCTCTGGAAGGCGGCCCGAACCTGAGCTATGCGAAGAGCAACCGTACGGCTTCTCTTGCCGGTGCCAAAGGCCAGACGTTCAGCGTGGAAGACGACCAGCAGGGCGGCGGCGTGAACGGGCAGGCGATGGCGGGCGTGAAGTACAGCGCCGGTGACGCGCATTTCACAGCGGATGCCTACCAGTGGCAGGAAGACGGCGTGAAGGATAAAGGCTTCATGGTGAACTACAAATATACGTTCTGATGACGGTCTGCCGGGTGGCGGCTACGCCTTACCCGGCCTGCAGACTGATTCAGTAGGCCCGGCAAGCGAAGCGCCGCCGGGCAACCAATCGACTAACCAACCCTCAAGACACCCCGCCCCGGCGGGGTGTCTTTTTTTAAACGAACAACCACGTATAATGTCCGGGTTTTGGCAAACAGGTGAGAACATTCGTGGCGATAACAGATGAAGCGTTATGGCAGCTCAAACAGCAACTGGCGTTCCCGCTGCCGGACCAGCCTGGTCTGCGCCGTCTGTCGGTTCCGGTTGCGCCCGATGAGGCCCGCGATCCCCTCGCCTGGCTTGCCGCTCAGCCCCATTTTCCGCAGTTTTACTGGCAGCAGCGTGGCAATGAAGACGAGGCCGCCGCGCTCGGCGCGCTACGGCGTTTTCCCTCCCTGGCCGACGCCCAAACATTTTTACGGCACAGCGGCGATCCGCAGTTGCGCATCTGGGGACTGAACGCCTTCGATCCGCAGCATGGCGATCTGTTCCTGCCGCGCCTCGAATGGCGTCGTGAGGGCGCGCAGGCCTGGCTTTGTCTCACGCTGTGGAGTGACACCTCCCTGCGTGACGATGCGCGTCATGCGGCGACCTTCATCGACCAGCTCCATCCCGCCACGCCGTTCTCCCCCTTGACGCTGCAACTGACTGGCGAACAGCACAGCCCGGATCACGCCGGCTGGTGCCTGCGGGTGCGGCTTGCAACTCAGGCCATTGAACGTCAGGAAATGGATAAAGTGGTGCTGGCGCGTGCCAGCGACTTACGTTTCCGCCAGCCGGTCAATGCCGCGGCGCTGATGGCCGCCAGCCGACGGGTCAATTTCAGCTGTTATCACTTTTATATGGCGTTCAGCCCGCAGGCGGCCTTTCTCGGCTCCAGCCCCGAACGGCTGTGGCGGCGCATTGACCGGGCGCTGCGCACCGAAGCGCTGGCGGGCACCATTGAAAACCATGCCGATGATCATCGCGCCCGCGCGCTTGGCCAGTGGCTGCTGACGGACGATAAAAACCAGCGCGAAAATCAGCTGGTGGTGGACGATATCTGTCAGCGCCTGGAGCCGCTCGGCAACGGCTACGACATTCTCCCCGCGCAGGTTTTGCGCCTGCGAAAAGTGCAGCACCTGCGGCGCTGTATCTGGATGACGTTAACTGTGCCGGACGATGCGCAGTGTCTGCGCCAGCTGCAACCCACGGCAGCGGTGGCGGGGCTGCCCCGCGAGGCGGCGCGTGAATTTATCCGCCAGCACGAACCGTTTTCCCGGGAGTGGTATGCCGGATCCGCAGGTTATCTCTCTGCCAGGCAGACGGAATTTTGCGTGGCGCTGCGCTCGGCACAGGTCACGGACAACACCGTGCGGCTGTATGCCGGGGCAGGAATTGTCGCCGGTTCTGATCCGCAACTGGAGTGGCAGGAGATCGAAAACAAAGCGGCCGGTTTGCGCTCCGTACTCCTGATGGATTAAGACAGATTCACGCATTACCGATTCATATCAAAAACTCATCGTTCTGGATTCTTTATACTGTGTCGCAATATTGATACCGGACAAACTTATGTCAGTAAGTTCATTCAACCGACGCTGGGCCGACGTTATTCTCGAAGCCTTAACCCGCCATGGCGTGCGACACGTTTGCATCGCGCCGGGTTCGCGCTCGACGCCGCTGACGCTGGCCGCAGCAGGAAATAATGCGTTCATTCACCATACCCATTTTGATGAGCGTGGGCTGGGCCATCTGGCGCTTGGTCTGGCGAAAGTCAGCGGCGAGCCGGTGGCGGTGATTGTGACGTCCGGTACCGCGGTGGCAAACCTTTATCCGGCGCTGATTGAAGCGGGGCTAACCGGCGAAAAGCTGATCCTGCTGACGGCGGATCGCCCCCCGGAGCTGATCGACTGCGGTGCTAACCAGGCGATCCGTCAGCCCGGTATCTTTGCCTCCCATCCCTCACAGGCGCTGTCGCTCCCGCGCCCGACGCAGGATATTCCCGCCCGCTGGCTGGTCAGCACGATTGATAATCTGCTCGGCTCCCTGCACGGTGGCGCGGTACACATCAACTGCCCGTTTGCCGAACCGCTGTATGGCGAACTCGACGCCACCGGCCTCGACTGGCAGCGGCAGCTTGGCGACTGGTGGCGCAGCGATAAGCCCTGGCTACGGGAAAACAGCACGCTACACAGCGCACGTCAGCGCGACTGGTTTTTCTGGCGGCAAAAACGCGGCGTGGTGATCGCCGGGCGGATGAGCGCCGCCGAAGGCAAACAGGCTGCGGAATGGGCGCAGACGCTCGGCTGGCCGCTGATTGGCGATGTGCTGTCGCAGAGCGGGCAACCGCTGCCCTGTGCCGATCTGTGGCTGGGCAACGCCCGGGCGGTGACGGAGCTGGCGCAGGCGCAGATTGTTATCCAGTTAGGCAGCAGCCTGACCGGAAAACGGCTGCTCCAGTGGCAGGCTACCTGCGAGCCGGAAGAGTACTGGCTGGTGGACAGCCTGCCGGGACGCCTCGATCCGGCGCATCATCGCGGACGGCGGCTGGTGTCCGGCATTGGCGACTGGCTGGATGAACACCCGGCGGAACATCGCGCCCCCTGGTGCAGTGAAATCCCGGCGCTGGCGCAACAGGCATGGCAGGCGGTTAAGGCGCAGCGCGACCCCTTCGGTGAGGCGCAGCTGGCACACCGTCTGGCGGACTATCTGCCGGAGCAGGGGCAACTCTTTTTAGGCAACAGCCTGGTCGTGCGTCTGGTGGACGCGCTCGGGCAGCTACCTGCGGGTTATCCGGTGTACAGCAACCGCGGGGCGAGTGGTATCGACGGTTTACTTTCCACCGCCGCGGGGGTGCAGCGCGCCAGCGGCAAACCGACGCTCGCCATCGTCGGCGATCTCTCCGCACTGTACGATCTTAACGGCCTGGCATTGCTGCGCCAGGTGTCAGCACCCTTCGTGCTGATCGTGGTGAACAACAATGGCGGGCAGATTTTCTCCCTGCTGCCCACACCGCCGTCCGAGCGCGAACGTTTTTACCAGATGCCGCAAAACGTCCACTTTGAGCATGCCGCCGCGATGTTTGGCCTGCATTACCATCGCCCGGAAAGCTGGCAGGCGCTGGACGACGCGCTGGCAGGGGCATGGCGTATGCCGCAGGCGACGGTTATCGAGCTGGTGGTCAGTGAAACCGATGGCGCGCAGACGCTCCAGCACCTGCTGGCGGAGGTCAGCCAGCTATGATGCTGCACGCGCGTGCCGAAACCGCCAACCGCGGGCTGCCGTGGCTGGTCTTTCTGCACGGTTTTTCCGGCGACCACCGCGAATGGCAACCCGTGGGCGAGCAGTTTCGCGACTATTCCCGTCTGTATATTGATTTGCCGGGGCATGGCGGCTCGGCAGATCTTCTGGCAGCGGATTTTGCCGGGTTCAGCGCGCTGCTCAATAGTACGCTTCTTAGTTACAACATACTTAATTACTGGCTCATCGGTTACTCCCTCGGCGGTCGCCTCGGGATGTATCACGCCTGTGCGCAACCGCAGGGTCTGGCAGGGCTGATCGTCGAAGGGGCGCATCCGGGTTTGAGCGATGCCGAAGCCCGTCGGCAGCGCGCGGAAAACGACGCCTGCTGGGCCGCACGTTTTCGCGCTGAGCCTCTTGAGGCGGTATTCCGCGACTGGTATCAGCAGCCGGTATTTGCGTCTCTCAGCGCCGACGCGCGCCGTGCGCTGGTAGCACTGCGTCAGCACAATACGGGGGCTGCGCTTGCTGACATGCTGGAGGCCACCTCGCTGTCACGCCAGCCGGATCTGCGCGCTGCGCTGCGTGAGCGGACATTCCCGTTTTATTACTTATGTGGCGAGCACGACGCAAAATTTCGCGCCATCGGCGATGAACTCGCCGCGCCTTGCCTGTTAATTGCCGCCGCCGGACATAACGCCCACCGGGAAAATCCCGCTGCTGTGGCTGCAAGTCTGGCGCATATTCTGCGTCTTCACTAAGGACACATTATGATCTATCCAGATGAAACAATGCTTTACGCCCCGGTTGAATGGCTCGACTGCTCTGAAGGCTACACCGATATTCGCTATCACAAGTCGACCGATGGCATCGCCAAAATCACCATCAACCGTCCGCAGGTGCGTAACGCGTTTCGTCCGTTGACGGTGAAAGAAATGATGCAGGCGCTGGCTGATGCGCGCTACGACGACAACGTTGGCGTGATCATCCTGACCGGCGAAGGCGACAAAGCGTTCTGTTCCGGCGGCGATCAGAAAGTACGCGGCGACTACGGCGGCTATCAGGATGACTCCGGCGTGCACCATCTCAACGTGCTGGATTTCCAGCGCCAGATCCGTACCTGTCCGAAACCGGTAGTGGCGATGGTAGCGGGCTATTCCATCGGCGGCGGCCATGTGCTGCACATGATGTGCGATCTGACCATCGCCGCAGAAAACGCCATCTTTGGCCAGACCGGCCCGAAAGTCGGCTCTTTCGACGGCGGCTGGGGCGCATCCTATATGGCGCGCATCGTCGGGCAGAAAAAAGCGCGTGAGATCTGGTTCCTGTGCCGTCAGTACGACGCCAAAGCCGCGCTGGAGATGGGGTTGGTCAACACCGTGGTGCCGGTTGCCGATCTGGAAAAAGAGACCGTGCGCTGGTGTCGCGAAATGCTGCAAAACAGCCCGATGGCGCTGCGCTGCCTGAAAGCGGCGCTGAATGCCGACTGCGACGGTCAGGCGGGGTTACAAGAGCTGGCGGGTAACGCCACCATGCTGTTCTACATGACCGAAGAAGGTCAGGAAGGCCGTAACGCGTTTAATGAAAAACGCCAGCCGGACTTCAGCAAATACAAACGGAATCCGTAATGCGTCAGGCGCAGGTTTACCGCTGGCAGCTGCCGATGGATGCGGGCGTCGTGCTGCGTGAACAGCGTCTGAAAACCCGCGACGGGCTGCTGGTGCAACTGCGTGACGGCGAGCGGGAAGGGTGGGGCGATATCGCCCCCTTGCCGGGTTTTAGTCGCGAATCGCTGGCAGACGCAGAGCGCGCCACCCTTGACTGGGTAAACCACTGGCTGGCGGGCGATGACCCCGCCTGGCCGTCAGTGCCTTCCGCCGCCTTTGGGCTGAGCTGCGCGCTGGCGGAGCTAAACGATGTCTTACCCGCGACGGGTAACTACCGTGCCGCGCCCCTGTGTACCGGCGATCCCGACGAACTGATCGTCGCCCTTGCTGCCCTGCCGGGCGAAAAAGTGGCGAAGGTCAAAGTCGGCCTGTATGAAGCGGTACGTGACGGGATGGTGGTGAATCTGCTGCTGGAAGCGATCCCGGAACTGCGGCTACGCCTTGACGCCAACCGCGCCTGGACGCCGCTTAAAGCCCGTCAGTTCGCCAAATACGTCAACCCGGCGCATCGCCAGCGTATCGCTTTTCTCGAAGAGCCCTGCAAAACTCGCGATGACTCCCGCGTCTTTGCCCGGGAAACCGGTATCGCTATTGCCTGGGACGAAAGCCTGCGCGACGACGATTTTACCTTTGTGGCAGAAGAGGGCGTGCGCGCGGTGGTGATCAAGCCCACGCTGACCGGCAGCCTTGAAAAAGTGCGCGAACAGGTTCACGCGGCCCACGCCCTCGGTCTGACGGCGGTGATCAGCTCCTCTCTTGAATCCAGCCTCGGCCTGACGCAGCTGGCGCGCATCGCGGGCTGGCTGACGCCGGACACCACGCCAGGTCTGGATACGCTCAACCTGATGCAGGCGCAATTACTGCGCCGCTGGCCGGGCAGTACGCTGCCCTGTCTGCAAGTGGATGCCCTGGAGGCGCTGCTGTGATCTTCCACGACTGGCCCTGGCGACACTGGCGCGATCAGCGCCCTACAGCACTGGCTATCCGCCTGGGCGATGAGACGCTAAGCTGGCAGACACTGTGCGAGCGGGTAGATGCGCTGGCGAGCGGCTTTGCCGCGCAGGGTGTGCAGTGCGGCGACGGCGTGATGCTGCGCGCCTGCAATCATCCCCTGACGCTGCTGTCATGGCTGGCGTTAATGCAGTGCGGTGCGCGCATTCTGCCGGTGAATCCACAGCTGCCGGACACGCTGCTCCGGCAGTTGTTGCCGTCAATGTCGCTGCGTCACGCGCTGGATCTGGTGGAGTATGGCGACTATGCGGGGCTTTCGCGTCTTGAACCTGGCGTTATCGACGGCCATCATGCGGTGCCGTGGGACGGGCAGCGGCTGGTCTCAATGACGCTGACTTCCGGCTCTACCGGCCTGCCGAAAGCGGCGGTGCATACCCCTGATGCTCATCTGGCGAGCGCCACGGGCGTGCTGTCGCTGATGCCTTTTACTGCGCAGGACGACTGGCTGCTATCACTCCCCCTGTACCATGTTTCCGGGCAGGGTATTTTATGGCGCTGGCTGCTGGCCGGGGCGCGCATCACCGTACGTGAGAAAATGCCGTTGCAGCAGGCGTTACAGGGCTGTACGCATGCATCACTGGTGCCGACGCAGCTGTGGCGATTACTCAACGACAACGACAACACCAGCGTGGCGCTGAAAGCGGTGCTGCTGGGCGGCGCGGCGATCCCGGTGGAACTGACTGAGCTTGCCCGCCAGCGTGGGATCCGCAGCTGGTGCGGCTATGGCTTAACAGAATTTGCCTCAACGGTGTGCGCCAAAGAAGCCGACGGACTACCGGATGTCGGCAGTGCGCTGCCAGGGCGCAAAGTAAAAATCGTTGATGGTGAAGTCTGGCTGCGTGCGTCCAGCATGGCGGCGGGTTACTGGCGTGACGGCAGACTGGTGCCGCTGGCAAACGCCGACGGCTGGTTTGCCACCCGCGACCGTGGCGTGGTGCAGGGCGACCGTCTGACCATTGCTGGCCGTATGGATAATCTGTTTTTTAGCGGCGGCGAAGGGATCCAGCCTGAAGAGGTCGAGCGCGTGATTGCGGCACACCCGCAGGTACGGCAGGTTTTTATCGTGCCCAAAGAAGACGCCGAATTTGGTCACCGCTCCGTGGCGGTGGTGGATCTGCAGGACGGCTACCCGTCGTCAGCACTGGCCGAGTGGTGCCGCGATAAGCTGGCCCGTTTCCAGCAACCGATCCGCTGGCTGGCACTGCCCGAGCACCTGGCGCAGGGCGGCATCAAAATCTCCCGCCGCGCCTTACAACACTGGGTGGCGACGTTGTAAATTCGATGTCGGAGTGTAGGCCCGGCAAGCCTGCGCCGCCGGGCAATGGACAGGGTTAACGGGCGGCGTTTATGGCGCTCAGCGCGGCGGCGACACCGGCACCATACGCCGGATCCACTTCGCTGAATAAACCGATCTGACGCTGCTGGATAAACTCAGGCACATCTTTCATATCATCCGCGATACGGGCGAACATGCGCTGGCGTTCTTCTTCACCGATCAGAGCGAACAGTTTGCGGGGCTGGCTGAAATAGTCCGTATCTTCCCGGTGATTCCAGTGATCGGCAGCGCCTTCCACCGACAACGGCGGTTCGCTGAAGTCCGGCTGCTCCTGAAACACACCAAAGCTGTTTGGCTCGTAGGTCGGGCCGTTGCCGCTGTTGCCGTCCACGCGCATCGCACCATCGCGATGATAATTATGGAACGGGCAGCGCGGCTGATTCACCGGGATCTGATGATGGTTGACTCCCAGACGATAACGGTGCGCGTCGCCGTAGGAGAAAAGACGGCCCTGCAACATACGATCCGGGGAGAAACCAATGCCAGGCACCACGTTCGCCGGGGACATCGCCACCTGCTCAACTTCCGCAAAGTAGTTATCCGGATTGCGGTTCAGCTCCAGCACGCCCACTTCGATCAGCGGATAATCGCCGTGCGGCCACACTTTCGTCAGATCGAACGGGTTATAGGGCACCTGTGACGCTTCGGCTTCCGGCATGATCTGCACATAAAACGTCCAGCGCGGGAAATCCCCGGTTTCGATGGCGTTAAACAGGTCGCGCTGCGAACTTTCACGATCTTCCGCCACCAGACGTTTCGCTTCATCGTCCATCAGGTTATCAATCCCCTGTAGGGTTTTAAGATGGAATTTCACCCAGAAGCGTTCGTTATTGTGATTAATAAAGCTGAAGGTGTGGCTACCAAAACCATGCATATTGCGGTACGAGCGGGGCAGGCCGCGGTCGCTGAAATCAATGGTTAACTGATGCAGCGTTTCCGGCAGATGGGAGAAGAAATCCCATTTATAGGTCGGGTTGCGCAGGTTGGTGCGCGGATCGCGTTTCACCACATGGTTAAGATCCGGGAATTTGAGCGGATCGCGCAGGTAAAACACGGGCGTGTTGTTTCCCACCAGATCCCAGTTGCCTTCTTCGGTATAAAACTTAATGGAGAAACCGCGAATATCACGTTCGGCATCAGCGGCACCGCGCTCACCGGCAACGGTGGAGAAGCGCAGGAAAAGATCGGTTTTTTTACCCGGTTCAGAAAACATTTTTGCCCGGGTGTAGCGGGAAATATCCTGGGTGACGGTAAACGTCCCGTAAGCGGCTGAGCCTTTGGCATGCATGCGGCGTTCCGGGATCACTTCGCGGTCAAAATGCGCCAGCTTTTCCAGAAACCATACATCCTGCAACAGCATCGGGCCGCGCGGTCCGGCGGTCATCACGTTGTTATTATGGGCGACCGGTGCGCCGGCAGCGGTAGTTAATCCTTTTTTACTCATTTTCTTTCTCCTGGTAACAATCAAAAAACGCCTGTGTTTCTGTCTGATGTCAGAAATCAATGTAGGTATTGTTTGTACCGGGAGTCTTGATCTCAGGCAATCTGGCTCTGTCTATCAGAGAGATACCCAAAAGCATTGAGGTGAAAACGACGCTGTAAAACCATTTTTGGTGCAGAGTATGAGGGCAAAGCCCTGTACACTACCGGCGCTTTTCAGAACGTCTGACGATAACTTGCACGGATAGTGAACAATGAAAAAAACGACATTAATTGCCCTGACCAGCCTGCTGTTTGTCTCTGCGGGCGCGAATGCCCTGAGCATCAGCGGTCAGGCCGGTGAGGATTACACCAATATTGGCGTGGGAATGGGCACCGAAACCAGCGGCCTGGCGCTGAGCGGCAACTGGGCGCACAACGACGATCACGGCGATATTGCCGGTCTGGGTCTCGGGCTGAATGTGCCCCTCGGTCCGTTTATGGCCACCGTCGGTGGTAAAGGCGTCTACCTGAATCCGAACGAAGGTGACGAAGGCTACGCCGCCGCTGTGGGTGGCGGTTTACAGCTGCCGATTGGCGAGAGCATCAAGCTGTTCGGTGAATATTATTACTCCCCTGATTCTCTCTCCAGCGGCGTGAAAGACTTCTCCGAAGCCAATGCCGGTGCGCGTATTTCGGTCCTGCGTCCGCTGAGCGTGGAAGTGGGTTACCGCTATATCGATCTGAGCGGCAAAGACGGTAACAGCGACAGCAAATTGGCCGATGGCCCGTATGTTGGCGTGAGCGCCAGCTTCTGATTGTCCGGCGCGGCCCCCCGCCGCGCCAGTTTCCCTCCTGCATTCCCCCGCCATGCGTTATAGTGTTTTGACCGCTAATGCTGGAGAAAATGATGTTAAACGTGGAGATGCTGTCAACCGGCGATGAAGTGTTGCACGGGCAAATCGTGGACACGAACGCCGCGTGGCTGGCTGATGTTTTCTTTAATCAGGGATTACCTTTAACGCGTCGCCACACCGTGGGCGATGATCTCGACAGCCTCGTCGCCATTCTGCGCGAGCGAAGCGAACACGCCGATGTGCTGATTGTGAACGGTGGCCTGGGGCCGACCAGTGACGATCTGAGCGCGCTGGCGGCTGCCACGGCAGCGGGTGAAGGGCTGGTGCTGCATGACGCATGGCTTGCGCACATGGAGCGCTTTTTCTCTGAACGTGGTCGGGTGATGGCACCGAGCAACCGCAAACAGGCGGAGATCCCCGCCAGCGCTGAGATGGTTGATAATCCGGTTGGCACCGCCTGTGGTTTTGCCATGCAGCTTAACCGCTGCCTGATGTTCTTCACGCCGGGCGTGCCGTCTGAATTCAAAGTGATGGTTGAGCGTGAAATTCTGCCGCGCCTGCGCGAGCGTTTTACGCTGCCCTCGCCGCCGCTGTGCCTGCGTCTCACCACCTTTGGCCGTTCCGAAAGCGATCTTGCCCAGAGTCTTGAACAGTTACCCTTGCCGGACGGCGTGGTGATGGGTTATCGCTCCTCGATGCCAATCATTGAACTCAAGCTCACCGGCCCGGCAGACGCGCGCGAGCAGATGGAAGCATTGTGGCCCGAGGTGCAGCGCGTGGCAGGTGAAAGCCTGATTTTTGAAGGGACCGAAGGGTTACCGGCGCTGCTCGCCCGTCAACTGCGTGAGCGACAGCTCAGCCTGACGCTGAGCGAGCAGTTCACCAGCGGGCTGGTGGCGTTGCAGCTTTCCCGCGCCGGGGCACCGTTGCTGGCAAGCGAAGTGTTGCCGTCGCAGGCAGATAACCTTGAGCAGTCGGCGCGCTGGGCCGCGGCGCTGCGCGATCGTCATCTGGCCGGGCTGGCGTTAGTCGTCGGTGGGATGGACGATGAGCACCTGAATTTCGCGCTGGCGACGCCGGACGGGATCCATGCGCTGCGGGTACAGTTCAGCACCAGTCGCCACAGCCTGACGGTTCGCCAGGAGGTGTGCGCGATGATGGCGCTGAATATGCTGCGCCGTTGGTTGTTGGGTAAAGATGTCGCCAGCGATCACGGCTGGATCAACGTGGTCGATTCGTTGGTTACGGCGGGATAACGGTAGCAGGACGCCGGGTGGCGGCTGCGCCTTACCCGGCCTGGAAACCCCGACATCGCACTATCCCGGCATCATTGTAGGCCCGGCAAGCGCATCGCCGCCGGGCAAAATGCCCTTACCCCAGCGCCCGCGCCAGTAACGTCACCGGATGCTCGCAGCGCAGACGGGTCGACATCTCAATCTGCCATTTACAGGTTTCACAGTCCGAGATCACCAGATCCGCGCCGCTCTCTTCAATTTGCCGGAACAGCGGGGCACCAATCGCCTGTGAAGTCGGATAGTTTTCCGCTTTAAACCCGTAGGTGCCGGCAATCCCACAGCACTGTGGATCCAGTACCGTCAGTTCCAGATCAGGAATGGTGCGCAGCAGCTCAAGGGTGTAATGCGTCCAGCCCATTTTTTCCATATGGCAGGGCGTGTGATACACCACTTTCAGCGGTAGCGGGCGCAACGGCAGGGTGCGGCCTTCCTCCAGTTTGCGCCATAGCCAGCGCGTTGCCAGATCGATATGCGGGCGTAGCGCGCTGTTGTCGATATCCAGCAGATGCGGATATTCATCGCGCAGGGTAAAGGTACAGGTGGATGACGTGGCGATCACCGGCAAGCCGTTTACGCCGATGGCGCGCTGCAAGGACGCGATATTGGCGTTAGCCTGTTTTTTCGCTTTCTCAGTAAACCCGTTGGCGATCAGCGGCACGCCGCAGCATTTTTCGCCTTCCAGTAGCTGCACGCCGATCTGCATCGCGTTCAGCACCCGCAGCAGATCTTTCCCCAGTTGCGGATGGTTGTAGTTGACAAAACAGCCGTGAAAAAAGGCCACCTGGTCGTCAAATTCAGCCTGCGCGGCCGCCTGCTTGCGATACCACTGGCGAAAGGTGCCGCGAGAGTATTTCGGCAGGGTACGGCGGTGATCGATTTTCAGCGCTTTATCCAGCAACAGCCGTACCGGTTTCAGGCCGGTGGCGGCATTCACCAGCGGCGCGATTGGCGTGGAAAGCGTACCCATCAGGTCGGTATGGCTGAGGATCGCATTGCGCAATGAGGGTTTGCGCGGCGCGAACTGGTTGCGGGCGCGCTGGATGATATCGCCGATCTTCACGCCGGACGGACAGGCGGTTTCGCAGCGTTTGCAGTTAGTGCAGTACTTCAGCGCCTCGTCATAAAGCGTACCGTCTTTCAGGCGCAGGCGTTCGCCATCCGGCCCGGCCTGTTTCGGGCCAGGATAGTCGACATTGACGCGGCTTACCGGACAGGCGGTGGTGCAGACGGTGCATTTGATACAACTGTCAAACTGGGTGGTGGTCATTGCAAGCCTCCCGACGCGCAGATCTGCTGCGCGGCATGTAACGCGGTGACGGCGCAAACGCCGCCGCCACAGCCCTGGGCAATGGGGTCATAGCCGCCGAGCACCGAACCGATAACGTATAAATTTTGCAGCATCTCTCCCTGGCATTGCCCGCGCAGCGTGGCATCGGTGCGCACGCCAAACTGCTGCCACGGCTGGGCATCAAACACGTTATCGCGATACCAGCTGGCGCGATCGGGGTGTTGCAGCACGTCGAGATCCAACACGGTTTCCCGCACGCCCTCGCGCCCGGCCACCAGCCCGTTACTGAAAAAACTGCCGCTGGCGAGCACCACGTTCCTGGCGCGCAGCGGAATGTCTTCGTGCTTGCGTGTCCATAGCTGGCTGACCACGCCGTTATCCACGGTGGCGCGCAGCACTTCATCCCCCGGCATCCAGGTACCGCCGCTGCGGATAAACTGCTGCTGAAGGCGGTTCTGCATCCGCATGCCCGGCACAGACGGGGGCAGGGTGGGCAGCAGGTACAGAGGGCAGGCTAGTTCAGCGCTGAGCCGCGTGTACACCGCATCATCCGTCAGGCCGAAACAGGCCGGAAACCAGAGGGCGTCGTGGGCCTGACTGAGCGGGCGCAGGGCGGCGCAAAGCGCTGCGAAATGGGTATCCTGATCCAGCTGGCGGGCAATAGTGACGGCGCGGAACTCGCTGGGGTTATCCCGCAGCTTATCGAGCGCCGGCAGATCGATTTCTGTTGCCGTGACGCGTAAGCCCTGTTTGCGCAGTGTCGCTGCCGCCAGATGCGGCTGGAAATCGGCAAAGCCGTTGATGCCGACCACACAAATATGCTCCCCTTTGCGTGGTGACACCGGTACTTCCGGCGGGCTGAGCCATGCCAGGCGCTGCATGCCGAGCGGCGTGACGCGCCGATGGGGGGCGCTGGCATCCCCCTGAAATTTCAGCCCGCACGCGGCCAGTAAGGTTTGCGCCTCGCAGGCGTACTGATACACGCGCCCGGCACCGATCAGGCTGTAGGGATGTTCCGGGGCGAGGGTCTCAAGCGCCGACAGCCCGGCGGCGGTATCCTCTACCGCGGTGCCGTCCGGCAGGCGCGAGAGCAGATCCAGCGAACCGGAGGAAAAATTCAGCGCGCTCTGGCCGCGACTGACAATCGCGCAGCGCTGCCCGCGCTGGCTCAGCGTGATACCGCACAGCAGACCCGCGAGGCCGCCGCCGACGATCACAGTATCAAAGTTCATCTGTCGTCTCCTTTTCCAGACCGCAAAGTCCCTGGTATACCCAGCGGGTAAACTCGCTTTCCCGCAATGCATCGCCCCAGGCCACGGGGCGGATGCCTTTCCAGCGCTCATTTAAAAACGCGGATAACTGCGTGAGGGACTGCACGTCGCTGGTGACATTCAGGCGATGTAACAACCCCGCCGCCCGGCAGGCGCACAGCTCGCCCTGACAGGTGCCCATGCCGACGCGGGTGCGGCGGCGTAAATCGAGCAGGGATCGGACGTTAAGATTGTCGACCGCGTATTCGACTTCCCCGGCGGTGACGGCTTCGCACTCGCAAATCAGACTGCGGGTATGCCGTGCATTGCCCAGCCATTCCGGGGTGCGATCGCCATGCCGCCACACCGCCGAACCGCGCAGCGGGGCTGACAGGGAAACCACTTTTTGCAGCGTCCGATCGGTGGACTCGCGCGATCCGGGCAGCGGTTCGCTGGCGGTGCGGCAGGGAGCGGTATTGTTGAGTTTGCGGCACACGGCGTCGGTGGCCCACTCCGCCATCAGCCGGTAGGTCATCAGCTTGCCGCCGGTAATGGTGATAAAGCCTTCCATGCCGTCGCGTTCAGCGTGATCGATCAACACAATGCCACGGCTGACGTTGCGCCCGGTGGGATCGTCGTCGCTGGCGACCAGCGGGCGTATGCCCGCGTAGGCACGCAGAATGCGCGACGTCGCCATGATCGGCGCCAGTTTTTCACCTTCGCGCAGCAGGATGTCGACCTCTTCCGGCGTCACGCGGGTGTTATCAATATCGCGGTAATCAACGTGCGTGGAGGTGGTGCCGATCAGGGAGATGGTATCGCCGGGCACCAGAATATCGGCATCCGCAGGCTTGCGGCAGCGGTTGATCACCTGCTGGTTGATGCGGTGATCGAGAATAAGCAGCGCGCCTTTCGCCGGGAACATACGGATGCGGAGATCGGCATACTCCGCGATGCGCTGTCCCCAGATCCCGGCGGCGTTCACCACCACCGGCGCATGCAGCGACTGGACTGCCAGCGTTGAGGGATGGCGGATCTGCACGCCGTGCACCCGGTCTTTGTCGCGTAACAGGCCAATCACTTCATGGCCGGTTAAGATCACCGCGCCATGCTCCCGGGCATCCAGCATGTTGGCGGCGGTCAGGCGAAAGGGGTCGATGGTGCCGTCCGGCACCTGTACAGCGGCGATGAGCGCCGGGTTTACGCAGGGTTCGATGCGCAGCGCCTCTTCTGCCGACAGCGGCTGTGCCGCGATCCCGGCGCGGGTGCAGGCGCTGATAAATTGCTGCTGCCAGGCCAGATCGTCTTCCGGCAGGGTAATGAACAGGCCACCGGTAGGTTCGATACAGTGACGGGCAACCCGGCGCAGGATCTGGTTTTCGCTGATACACTCCCGCGCCGACTCTTCATCCGTTACTGCATAACGCGCGCCGCTGTGCAGCAGGCCGTGGTTACGCCCGGTGGCACCGGTGGCGATGTCGTGGCGCTCCAGCAACACCACGCGCAGCCCGCGCAGGGCGCAGTCGCGGGCGATCCCCGCTCCGGTTGCGCCGCCACCAATGATGATGACGTCGTACTCAGTCGCGTTGCGCATTTTCGCTTCCCTCTATTCCAGTGAGCTATATGACACATTTAGCCACACTCCGGGTGTGGTTTGTTTGATTGCGCGCATATTCGCGCATGAAACGAAAATAAATGAACATTTGTTGCGTGAAATGAGCGCGTTGTCATATTTCTGTAACATTCAACGCGACTTTTGCTGCGTTAACGTCCAGGCTTCACCCGCCGCACCCGTTTGCGGCGGCGTTACGTTCGTTTTCACTCATTACAAAACAACACATGCCACGGAGGCTTTATGTTGAGCATCTTTAAACCTGCCGCGCATCAACCCCGGTTACCGGGGCAGCAGATCGATCCGTACTACCGGCGTTTACGCTGGCAGATTTTCATGGGCATTTTCTTCGGCTACGCGGCTTACTACCTGGTGCGGAAAAACTTTGCGCTGGCGATGCCGTTCCTGGTGGAACAGGGCTTTTCGCGTGGCGATCTGGGCTTTGCGCTGTCGGGTATTTCCATTGCCTACGGCTTTTCCAAATTCATCATGGGATCGGTGTCGGATCGCTCCAATCCGCGCGTTTTCTTACCGGCCGGGCTGATCCTTGCCGCCGCCGTGATGCTGTTTATGGGCTTTGTGCCCTGGGCCACTTCCAGCATTGCCGTGATGTTTGTGCTGCTGTTCTTATGTGGCTGGTTCCAGGGCATGGGCTGGCCGCCGTGCGGACGCACCATGGTGCACTGGTGGTCGCAGAAAGAGCGTGGCGGGATCGTGTCAGTGTGGAACTGCGCGCATAACGTCGGCGGGGGTATTCCGCCCTTGCTGTTCCTGCTCGGCATGGCGTGGTTCAACGACTGGAAAGCAGCGCTCTATATGCCGGCGTTCGCGGCTATCGTCGTGGCGTTCATTGCGTTTGCGCTGATGCGCGACACCCCGCAGTCCTGCGGATTGCCGCCTATCGAAGAGTATAAAAATGACTATCCCGATGACTACAGTGAGAAAACCGAAGAAGAGCTGACGGCGAAGCAGATTTTTATGCAGTACGTGCTGCCAAATAAATTGCTCTGGTATATCGCCATTGCCAACGTGTTTGTCTATCTGCTGCGCTACGGCATTCTCGACTGGTCGCCCACCTATCTGAAAGAGGTGAAGCACTTCGCGCTGGATAAATCCTCCTGGGCCTATTTCCTCTATGAATACGCCGGTATTCCGGGCACGCTGCTGTGCGGCTGGATGTCGGATAAAGTGTTCAGGGGCAACCGTGGCGCGACCGGCGTGTTCTTTATGACGCTGGTGACTATCGCAACCGTGGTGTACTGGCTTAACCCGCCGGGCAACCCGACGGTAGATATGATCTGCATGATCGTTATCGGTTTCCTGATTTACGGCCCGGTAATGCTGATTGGTCTGCATGCGCTGGAGCTGGCACCGAAAAAAGCGGCAGGGACGGCGGCAGGCTTCACCGGCCTGTTTGGTTATCTCGGCGGGTCGGTCGCAGCCAGCGCCATTGTCGGTTACACCGTCGATTTCTTCGGCTGGGACGGCGGCTTTATGGTGATGATTGGCGGCAGCATCATCGCTGTGCTGCTGTTGCTGGTGGTGATGATGGGTGAGAAAAGACACCACGAAGCACTAGCCCGTAAACGCGCTTAAGTTCGCCCCGATGCCTCTCCATCCGGAGGGGCATTTTTTTGCCCGGATTTCGGGTGCAGCATTTCATGCTGCAAAAAAGCCATAAATTGATATTTAAAGTTAATGATCCGGATAGCGATCACATTACTGGTGTTTGGGCTTTTTATAGTCCATATCGCATGGATAAATGCTTAATATTTTGCTTAGGTTGTGTAAATATTTTGTCGACCCGCAATAGCTTATGCCAAAATTACCCTCCCCCTGTATGTTGAAACTAATTCCCATAGCCATATAATCGACCTTATTGACAGTATGGCCTATGAACAGGAATAAAAAAGGCATTCCTTGCAAGTTTCAGAACAAATGAGCAACGACACGATGGGATATCGGCTGTACGGCTACGTTATAGGCAAAGAAGTTCACTTCGAAATTGACAACGGAAGGCTTTACCGGCTTCCGCAGGGAAGTACTGAGAAATATTTTATGTTCGGCTCAGTATTATTTAATCATACGATGTTGCAGCTATTTATCTATTTACTTCAGCATGGTCGGCAGAACATCGTGACCAAGGAAGAACTGCTGCGCGTGGTGTGGGAGGAGAACGATCTGGTTCCGTCAACCCAGCGCCTGTGGCAGGTTCTGAAGAATCTCAATCGGCGTCTGAGCTTGCTGGGGCTGCCGGAAGATTTTATCACCAGCGTTCGCGGAAGCGGTTACTGCATCAATTATGTCGATATTACGCCTATTTATTACAGGGTGAGTGAACTCCATCAGCATCCGGAAGAAATAAAGGAGAGCTAGTTATTCCTGTGTGAGTGATGTCAACCAGGATTTTAACCCTGAACAGTTGTGTTCAGGGTTTTTTTATATTATTTACAAACACCACAGCGTGCGGCCAGGCTGAAATAATAAACGCGGGAAAGTAATTTTTTACAGGAGTCTGGACGCGCTATAACTCAATTTCAATATCGCCACGGGCGCGGCAACAGCAGGGGAGGATCTCGCCTGCGGAAATAAAAGCCAGCGGTTCGGTCAGCCAGTCAACCTGACCTGCCACCAGCCGCGTACGGCAGGAGCCACAGTAACCTTCGCGGCATTGGTATTCCACCGCAACCTGGTGAGATTCCAGCGCTGCCAGCAACGACGGGTGTTCATCCTGGCACAGTAATTCCGTGCCAGAGATGCGCAGAGTGACGCGGCTCATCAGAGCTGGAAATCACTCAGATCGTCAGTATTCACTTCGGAATCAATCTGACCGACCAGATAAGAACTGACTTCCACTTCCTGCGGCGCCACCTGCACGTTGTCCGATACCAGCCAGGCGTTAATCCACGGGATCGGGTTCGAGCGGGTCTGGAACGGCAGATCAAGCCCCACGGCCTGCATGCGGATGTTGGTAATGTAGTCCACATACTGGCAGAGGATGTCTTTGTTCAGGCCGATCATGGAGCCGCCCTGGAACAGGTATTCTGCCCACTCTTTCTCCTGCTCAGCCGCCAGCACGAACAGGTTGTAGCAATCCTGTTTGCACTCTTCGGCGATCTCGGCCATTTCCGGATCGTCCACGCCGCTGCGCAGCAGGTTCAGCATATGCTGCGTGCCCGTCAGGTGCAGGGCTTCGTCGCGGGCGATCAGCTTGATGATTTTGGCATTGCCTTCCATCAGCTCGCGCTCGGCAAAGGCGAAAGAGCAGGCGAAGCTGACGTAGAAACGGATCGCTTCCAGCGCGTTGACGCTCATCAGGCACAGGTAAAGCTTCTTCTTCAGCTCGCGCAGGTTAACGGTTACGGTTTTGCCGTTGACGTTATGCGTGCCTTCGCCCAGCAGATGCCAGTAGCTGGTCAGCTCGATCAGATCATCGTAGTAATGAGAGATGCCTTCGGCGCGTTTGAGGATCTGCTCGTTGGTCACGATATCGTCAAACACGACCGCCGGATCGTTGACGATATTGCGAATGATGTGGGTATAAGAGCGGGAATGGATCGTTTCTGAAAACGCCCAGGTTTCAACCCAGGTTTCCAGCTCCGGAATAGAGATCAGCGGCAGCAGCGCCACGTTCGGGCTACGTCCCTGAATGGAGTCCAGCAGCGTCTGGTATTTCAGGTTGCTTAAAAAGATGTGCTTTTCGTGTTCCGGCAGCGCCTGGAAATCGATACGGTCACGGGACACGTCAACTTCTTCCGGACGCCAGAAGAAGGAGAGCTGTTTTTCGATCAGCTTTTCGAAGATGTCATATTTTTGCTGATCGTAGCGCGCAACGTTTACCGACTGGCCGAAGAACATCGGTTCCAGAAGCTGATTATTTTTCGTTTGTGAAAAGGTGGTGTATGCCATGCGAGTATTTCCTGTCCTGCTATTATACGCCGGGTGGCGATTCGCTTACCCGGCCTACAAAACCTAATCCGTAGGCCCGGCAAGCTTTGCGCCGCCGGGCAATTTATTAGATCTTACACGCGCCGCTTTCGCAGCCATCATCCTGAATGGACGGCACCAGATCATCCTGTGAATCTTCAGCACCGTCACGGGTGTTCTGATAATACAGGGTTTTCACGCCAAATTTGTAGGCGGTCAGCAGGTCTTTCAACAGCTGCTGCATCGGTACTTTACCTGACGGGAAGCGCGTCGGATCGTAGTTGGTGTTGGCAGAGATCGACTGGTCGATAAACTTCTGCATGATGCCTACCAGTTGCAGATAGCCGTCGTTATTCGGCATATCCCACAGCAGTTCATAGCTGTCTTTCAGGTGTTCATAATCCGGCACGACCTGACGCAGAATGCCGTCTTTCGACGCTTTGATACTTACGTGGCCGCGCGGCGGTTCAATACCGTTGGTGGCGTTAGAGATCTGCGACGAGGTTTCAGACGGCATCAGCGCAGAGAGCGTGGAGTTACGCAGACCGTGCGTTTTAATCGATTCACGCAGCGCTTCCCAGTCGTAATGCAGCTCTTTGGTGACAATCGCGTCGAGATCTTTTTTGTAGGTATCGGTCGGCAGAATACCTTTCGCATAGGTGGTTTCATTGAACCACGGGCAGGCACCTTGCTCTTTCGCCAGCTCGTTAGAGGCTTTCAGCAGGAAGTACTGAATAGCTTCGAACGTTTTGTGAGTCAGGTTGTTGGCGCTGCCGTCGGAGTAACGCACGCCATGCTTCGCTAAATAGTAGGCGAAGTTAATCACGCCAATACCCAGCGTACGACGGCCCATGGCACCGCGTTTAGCAGCCGGGATCGGGTAATCCTGATAATCCAGCAGCGCATCAAGGGCACGCACCGCGAGGGTTGCCAGCTCTTCCAGCTCGTCCAGCGAGTTAATGGCACCGAGGTTAAACGCCGACAGCGTACACAGGGCGATTTCGCCGTTTTCGTCGTTCACATCCATCAGCGGTTTGGTCGGCAGGGCGATTTCCAGGCACAGGTTAGACTGGCGTACCGGGGCAATGGCCGGATCGAACGGGCTGTGGGTGTTGCAGTGGTCAACGTTCTGAATATAGATACGGCCCGTGGAGGCGCGTTCCTGCATCATCAGCGAGAACAGCTCTACCGCTTTCACGCGCTGTTTGCGGATGCTGTCGTCTTTTTCATAACGGGTGTACAGACGCTCGAATTCGTCCTGATCGGCGAAGAACGCATCGTACAGGCCTGGCACGTCGGACGGGCTGAACAGGGTGATGTCTTCACCTTTCAGCAGACGGGTGTACATCAGTTTGTTGATCTGTACGCCGTAGTCCATGTGACGCACGCGGTTGCCTTCCACGCCACGGTTATTTTTCAGCACCAGCAGGCTTTCCACTTCCAGATGCCACATCGGGTAGAACAGCGTCGCTGCACCACCGCGCACGCCGCCCTGCGAGCAGGATTTCACCGCAGTCTGGAAATGCTTGTAGAACGGAATACAGCCGGTATGGAAGGCTTCGCCACCACGGATCGGGCTGCCCAGCGCACGGATGCGACCAGCGTTGATGCCGATACCGGCGCGCTGGGAAACGTATTTCACAATGGCGCTGGAGGTGGCGTTAATGGAATCCAGGCTGTCGCCGCACTCGATCAGGACGCAGGAGCTGAACTGACGGGTCGGGGTACGCACGCCGGACATGATCGGCGTCGGCAGGGAAATCTTAAAGGTGGAGACCGCGTCATAGAAACGCTTCACGTAGTCCAGGCGGGTTTCACGCGGGTAGTTCGAGAACAGACACGCGGCCACGAGGATATACAGGAACTGCGCGCTCTCGTAGATTTCGCCGGTCACGCGGTTCTGCACCAGGTATTTGCCTTCCAGCTGCTTCACGGCAGCGTAGGAGAAGGTCAGGTCGCGATCGTGTTCGATAAACGCGTCCATCTGGCGGAACTCTTCTTCGCTGTAGTCTTCCAGCAGATGATGGTCGTATTTGCCCAGCTCAACCATTTTCAGCACGTGGTTGAACAGCGTCGGCGGCTCAAACTGGCCGTAGGCTTTTTTGCGCAGATGGAAAATCGCCAGGCGCGCGGCGAGGTACTGATAGTCTGGCGCGTCGCGGGAAATCAGATCGGCGGCAGCTTTGATGATCGTTTCATGGATATCGGAGGTTTTAATGCCGTCATAAAACTGAATGTGCGAACGCAGTTCAACCTGAGAGATCGAGACGTTATTCAGCCCTTCTGCCGCCCAATCCAGTACGCGGTGGATTTTATCCAGATTGATGCGCTCAGTACGACCATCACGCTTTGTCACCAGCAGACTCTGATTCATGTGGGATTTACCTGTCCGTGAAATAGAAAAAATATCCCCCGATTATCCACAAGTCCGCGCTGTGGCTAACTCTGTGGATAAATACTACATATAGGGGGTTTGCGATAAGAGAAACGCTATATGGTGAGTATTCTAGTTGGGATTCTTTTGAGTACAAGAGTTGATTTTGGCGTTAATTTAAGGTTGCGAAAAGGTAAGAATCGCTAAGTCCCCGAACTGTAAGGCCTCCAGGGGAAGTCAATCATTTGCAAAAAAAATAAGAAATTTGATCGAGTGCTGATTTCTTCATCGGCGTAAGAAAATTGCGTAACGTCCTGTCACGCAATCTTCATAACAATTGCGCATGACGTTAGTCGTTTTGTGCTTTTGTATGCAGCATATAGTTAACGTCAACGCCTGGCGCGAGCTTGAATTTGTCCGTCAGCGGGTTGTAGTGCAGGCCGGTGATGTGGCATTCCTTAAGCACGGTTTCATCTACCCAACCCAGCAATTCCGCCGGTTTGATGAACTTTTTCACGTCGTGCGTGCCTTTGGGCACCATGCGCAGCACGTATTCCGCGCCGACCACTGCCATCAGCCAGGCTTTCCTGTTGCGGTTAAGCGTGGAGAAGAAGACATGGCCGCCGGGTTTCACCAGTTTTGCACAGGCGTGCACCACCGATTGCGGATCGGGGACGTGCTCCAGCATCTCCATGCAGGTCACCACATCGTACTGCTGCGGATGGGCGGCGGCGTGCTCTTCTACGGTGCGCTGCACGTAGTCAACTTTTACGCCGGACTCCAGTCCATGCAGGCGTGCCACCTGGAGCGGTTCAAAGCCCATATCCAGCCCGGTGACGTTTGCGCCTTCGCGCGCCATGCTCTCCGCAAGGATGCCGCCACCGCAGCCCACGTCCAGCACGGTCTTGCCAAACAGGCCACCGGCGCGTTCGGCAATATAGCCCAGGCGCAGCGGGTTAATACGGTGCAAGGGCTTAAACTCGCCTTCCAGATCCCACCAGCGGGAAGCGACCGCTTCAAATTTCGCGATTTCATCGTGGTCAACGTTGTGAGCCACCGACGGTTTTTCGGCATTCATGGGCGCTTTTACTCCTTTATCAACAAGACCGTGGAGTATATCAGGCCGTGGGCGCGAATAAACCGATTGGTTTACCTCTCACGCGCGGGCTGTGTTATAATTTGCGACCTTTGAATCCGGGATACAGTAGAGGGATAGCGGTTACATGAGCGACCTTGCGAGAGAAATTACACCGGTTAACATCGAGGAAGAGCTGAAGAGCTCCTATCTGGACTATGCGATGTCGGTCATTGTTGGCCGTGCGCTGCCGGATGTCCGCGATGGCTTAAAACCGGTTCACCGTCGCGTATTATACGCCATGAACGTATTGGGCAATGACTGGAATAAAGCCTACAAAAAATCTGCCCGCGTCGTCGGTGATGTCATCGGTAAATACCATCCTCATGGTGATACCGCGGTATATGACACTATCGTTCGTATGGCGCAGCCATTCTCCTTACGTTACATGCTGGTCGACGGCCAGGGTAACTTCGGTTCCGTAGACGGCGACTCCGCCGCAGCGATGCGTTATACGGAAATCCGTATGTCGAAGATCGCCCACGAACTGATGGCCGATCTGGAAAAAGAAACCGTCGATTTTGTGGACAACTATGACGGCACGGAACGAATTCCGGACGTTATGCCCACCAAAATCCCCAACCTGCTGGTTAACGGGGCATCCGGTATCGCCGTAGGTATGGCGACCAACATTCCGCCGCACAACCTGACGGAAGTGATCAACGGCTGTCTGGCCTATATCGACGATGAAAACATCAGCGTCGAAGGCCTGATGGAGCACATCCCAGGGCCTGACTTCCCGACGTCCGCCATTATTAATGGCCGTCGTGGTATTGAAGAGGCCTATCGTACCGGTCGCGGTAAAATCTACATTCGCGCGCGCGCGGAAGTGGAAGCCGATGCGAAAACCGGTCGCGAAACCATTATCGTGCACGAAATTCCGTATCAGGTGAACAAAGCGCGCCTGATCGAGAAAATCGCCGAACTGGTGAAAGAAAAACGTCTGGAAGGCATCAGTGGCCTGCGCGACGAGTCCGATAAAGACGGTATGCGCATTGTCATTGAGATCAAACGCGATGCCGTGGGCGAAGTGGTGCTGAATAATCTCTATTCGCAGACCCAGATGCAGGTGTCCTTCGGTATCAACATGGTGGCACTGCACCACGGCCAGCCGAAGATCATGAACCTGAAAGACATCCTTTCAGCGTTCGTGCGCCACCGCCGTGAAGTGGTGACGCGTCGTACCATTTTCGAACTGCGTAAAGCCCGCGACCGTGCGCACATCCTCGAAGCGCTGGCCATTGCGCTGGCGAACATCGACCCGATTATTGAGCTGATCCGCCGTGCGCCGACCCCGGCCGAAGCGAAAGCCGGTCTGGTGGCGCGCTCCTGGGAACTGGGCAACGTCTCCGCCATGCTGGAACGTGCGGGCGATGACGCTGCGCGTCCTGAGTGGCTGGAGCCGGAATTCGGCGTGCGTGACGGTCAGTACTATCTGACTGAACAGCAGGCACAGGCGATTCTGGATCTGCGTTTGCAGAAACTGACCGGCCTTGAGCATGAAAAACTGCTCGACGAATACAAAGAACTGCTGGAACAGATCGCTGAACTGCTGCGCATTCTGGGCAGCGCCGATCGTCTGATGGAAGTGATCCGCGAAGAGCTGGAACTGGTTCGTGAACAGTTTGGCGATGCGCGTCGCACCGAAATCACCGCGAACACCGCCGATATCAACATCGAAGATCTGATCAGCCAGGAAGACGTGGTCGTCACCCTGTCTCACCAGGGCTACGTGAAGTATCAGCCGCTGACGGATTACGAAGCGCAACGTCGTGGTGGTAAAGGCAAGTCGGCTGCCCGTATTAAAGAAGAAGACTTTATCGATCGTCTGCTGGTGGCTAACACCCACGACACTATCCTCTGCTTCTCCAGCCGTGGCCGTCTGTACTGGATGAAAGTGTACCAGTTGCCGGAAGCGAGCCGTGGCGCACGTGGACGTCCTATCGTCAACCTGCTGCCGCTGGAAGCGAACGAACGTATCACCGCTATCCTGCCGGTACGCGAGTACGAAGAGGGCGTGAACGTCTTTATGGCGACCGCCAGCGGTACCGTGAAGAAAACGGCGCTGACTGAATTCAGCCGTCCGCGCTCTGCCGGTATTATCGCGGTGAACCTGAACGAAGGCGACGAGTTGATTGGCGTTGACCTGACCTCCGGCTCTGACGACGTGATGCTGTTCTCTGCCGCCGGTAAAGTGGTGCGCTTTAAAGAGAACGCCGTTCGCGCCATGGGTCGTACCGCGACCGGTGTGCGTGGTATCAAGCTGGCCGGCGAAGACAAAGTCGTGTCGCTTATCGTACCTAAAGGTGAGGGCGCTATTCTGACCGTCACCCAGAACGGCTACGGTAAACGTACGGCGGAAACGGAATACCCGACCAAGTCCCGTGGTACGCAGGGCGTTATCTCCATCAAAGTCACCGAGCGTAACGGCTCCGTGGTGGGTGCGGTGCAGGTGGCCGACAGCGATCAGATCATGATGATCACCGATGCCGGTACGCTGGTGCGTACACGCGTGTCTGAAGTGAGCATTGTGGGTCGTAACACCCAGGGCGTGATCCTCATCCGCACCGCGGAAGATGAGAACGTGGTGGGCCTGCAACGCGTGGCTGAGCCGGTGGATGAAGAAGATCTGGACGCCATCGACGGCAGTGCAGCGGAAGGCGACGATGAAATCGTGCCGGAAGCGGACACCGATGATGATGTCGCGGACGACGCTGACGAATAATCGGCATTGTCGATAAAAGGGCCGGGCTTCCGGCCCTTTTTATTGGCGCTTACCGCGTCATTTTCTTTAGCGTTGCGGGTATGGCGTTTTACCGCTACTTTATCCACATTCTTTTTACATTCTGCGGCGGAGCTTCGCCCCCTTGAAATACCTTGTTTCTTTCCGCACCACACTCAAAGTTTCACGATACCTGTTCCGGGCGCTGGCGATACTGCTCTGGCTGCTGATTGCCCTGTGTTCCGTGTTTTATATCGTCAACGCTTTGCAGAATAAAGAGTCCGAAATTCGCAAAGAACTTAATCTCAGTTCTGAGCAGGCGCAACGCTACGTGCAGCGCACCTCAGACGTCATGAAAGAGCTTAAGTACATCGCCGAAAATCGCCTGACCGCTGAAAACGGCATCATGGCGTCCCGGGGACCCAACGCCCGCAATGACGTACCGGAATTTGCGCCGCTGTTTGCGGATTCTGACTGTTCGGCCATGGGAAACACCTGGCGCGGATCGCTGGAATCACTGGCGTGGTTTATGCGCTACTGGCGCGATAATTTCTCGGCGGCCTACGAGCTGAACCGCGTTTTCCTGATTGGCAATGAATCGCTGTGTATGGCGGATTTCGGCCTGCGCAACGTGCCGCTGGAGCGCGAAACGGCGCTGAAAAGCCTGCATGAGCGCATCCTGAAATACCGCAATGCCCCGCAGGAAGAGCGCGGCAATAACATTTTCTGGATGAGCCAGGGACCGCGTCCGGGCATCGGCTATTTCTATGCCTTAACGCCGGTATTTCTGGGCAACCGCCTGCAGGCGCTACTCGGCTCCGAGCAGACTATCCGTATGGATAACTTCTACACGCCGGGTAATTTGCCGGTGGGCGTGACCATCCTTGATGAGAACGGTCATCCGCTCATCTCGCTGACCGGCCCGGAAAATGATCTGGAAATCGATCCGGCCTGGGTTCAGGAGCGCACCTGGTTTGGGTACTCATCCGGCTTCCGCGACCTGGTGCTGAAAAAGAGCCTGCCGCCGTCGTCGCTGAGCGTGATCTACTCCGTACCCGTCGATCTGGTGCTGGAGCGCGTGCGCATGCTGATCCTCAACGCGGTATTGCTGAACGTGCTGGTGGGGATTGCGCTCTTTACCCTGACGCGCATGTATGAACGGCGGATATTTATTCCCGCCGAGGCGGATGCCCAGCGTCTGGAAGAGCACGAGCAGTTTAACCGTAAGATTGTCGCTTCAGCACCGGTGGGGATCTGTATTCTGCGCACCCTCGACGGCACCAACATCCTCAGTAACGAGCTGGCGCATAACTACCTCAATATGCTTACCCATGAGGACCGGCAGCGGCTGACGCAGATTATTTGCGGCCAGCAGGTTAACTTTGTTGATGTCCTGACCAGTAACAATACCAATTTGCAGATCAGCTTCGTGCACTCCCGCTATCGCAACGAAAACGTGGCAATCTGCGTGCTGGTGGACGTCAGCGCGCGCGTCAAGATGGAAGAGTCGTTGCAGGATATGGCGCAGGCGGCCGAGCAGGCCAGCCAGTCGAAATCCATGTTCCTTGCCACCGTCAGCCATGAACTGCGTACGCCGCTGTACGGTATTATCGGGAACCTTGACCTGCTGCAAACGAAAGAGCTGCCGAAGGGCGTGGATCGTCTGGTGACGGCGATGAACAACTCCTCCAGCCTGCTTTTGAAAATCATCAGCGATATTCTCGACTTCTCCAAAATTGAATCGGAGCAGCTGAAAATCGAACCGCGCGAGTTTTCGCCGCGGGAACTGATGAGTCATATCACCGCCAACTATCTGCCGCTGGTGGTGCGTAAACAGCTGGGCCTGTACTGCTTTATCGAGCCGGACGTGCCGGTGGCGCTGCAGGGCGATCCGATGCGTCTGCAACAGGTGATCTCCAACCTGCTGAGCAACGCCATTAAGTTCACCGACGTCGGCTGCATTATTTTGCATGTAGAGCGCGCCGGGGATTATCTGCGCATTCGGGTGCGGGATACCGGCGTGGGGATCCCGGGTAAAGAAGTCGTGAAACTGTTCGATCCCTTCTTCCAGGTGGGGACCGGCGTGCAGCGTAACTTCCAGGGGACAGGGCTGGGACTGGCGATCTGCGAGAAGCTGATCAGCATGATGGACGGGGATATTTCGGTCGATACCGAGCCGGGCATGGGCAGTCAGTTCTCGGTGCGTATTCCGCTTTATGCCGCCCAGCCAGCGCAGCCGCTGGACGTGGACGGTCTGAAGAAAACCACCTGCTGGCTGGCGGTGCGTAATGCCGCCCTGAGCGGCTTTATTGATTCGCTGCTGACCCACAACGGCATTCGCGTGTTGCGTTACGACGGGCAGACGCCGGGGGCAAACGACACCTTAATCACTGACGATGAGCTGGATGCGCCGTGGCCGGGCCGCGCCACCATTACCTTCTGCCGTCGCCATATCGGTATTCCGCAGGAGCGCGCCGCGGGACAGTGGATGCACAGCGTGGCCTCGCCGCATGAGCTGATCGCCTTGCTGGCACGTATCTACAGCATCACCGTGGAAAACAACGACGCGTCGCGTGCGCTGCAGTTACCGGATTCGCTGGTCGCCAGCAATGACGACATGATGATCCTGGTGGTGGATGACCATCCGATTAACCGTCGCCTGCTGGCGGATCAGCTCGGTTCGCTGGGCTATCAGTGCAAGACGGCGAACGATGGCGTCGATGCTCTCAATGTGCTGAGCAAAAACCACATCGACATCATTTTAAGCGACGTGAACATGCCGAACATGGATGGCTATCGTCTGACGCAGCGTATTCGCCAGCTTGGGTTGACGCTGCCGGTGATCGGCGTGACGGCGAACGCGCTGGCAGAAGAGAAGCAGCGGTGTCTGGAGTCAGGAATGGATAGCTGTCTGTCGAAGCCGGTAACGCTTGATGTGATCCAGCAGACGCTGGCGGTCTATGCGGAGCGGGTGAGAAAAGCGCGGGGATAAAGCAGAAAATGACGTTACCTCGCACAGCGGGGTAACGTCAGTAAGAACATTACTCTTTGGTATCCGCGGCGCTCAGCGTAACGGATGAGAGGTAGTTGAGCAGGGCAATATCGTTTTCCACACCCAGCTTCATCATCGCCGACTTCTTCTGGCTACTGATGGTTTTAATGCTGCGGTTCAGCTTCTTGGCGATCTCTGTTACCAGGAAACCTTCCGCGAACAGACGCAGCACTTCGCTCTCTTTCGGAGACAGGCGTTTGTCGCCATAGCCACCCGCGCTGATTTTTTCCAGCAGACGGGAGACGCTCTCCGGGGTAAATTTCTTACCTTTCTGCAAGGCGGCCAGCGCTTTCGGCAGATCGGTTGGCGCACCCTGTTTTAACACAATCCCTTCGATATCCAGCTCCAGTACGGCGCTTAAAATAGCAGGGTTGTTGTTCATGGTCAGCACAATCACTGACAGGTTAGGGAAATGGCGCTTAATATATTTAATCAGGGTGATCCCGTCACCGTACTTGTCGCCGGGCATGGAAAGATCGGTAATCAGTACATGGGCATCAAGCTTGGGAAGGTTATTGATCAGCTGTGTAGAATCTTCAAATTCACCGACTACATTCACCCACTCGATTTGTTCGAGAGATTTGCGAATACCGAACAGTACGATCGGATGGTCATCGGCAATAATTACGTTCATATTGTTCATGTATAAGGCTACCTTGCTTACAGCAAGCTTTTGACATAATCGTCAATGTCGCTGATGTTTTTTTCTATGCCTGGAACATCGTTCTCATGAATGACATGTTCCAGCGTTTCACATAACTGTTTGCCGGGTACCAGGTTAAGCATGGCAAACACCCCTTTCAGGCGGTGCGCCGTCTGCGCCAGCGCGGCTATGTCGCGTGCGGCCGATTCAGTATACAACCTCTTAACATCGTCGGGTACTGTATCAACAAACAGCGCATAATAGCCGCTGGCATGGAGTTCGGCATTTTCGTTGCCCCCGTGCGGGGACTCCGGAACATCTTCCTGTGCCAGTTGCTCTTCAATGAGCTGCAATATCGCTTCCTGCATTGCATTACTCATATTAAAGTTCACGCGCCACTGGCCGGGGCCGATTTTACGCGAGCCGGGCTCATCATCGCTTAAAAGCAAGCCCGGGGCAGTAAGATTAGACGGATTATCCGTTAAAAAGAGATCATATTCTTGACTCGCCAGGCGTTCGTCCGGGGTAATGCAGCTTGCACCCCAATTTTCCAGCTGGCGTACCACGATATTACGAATATCACTGGAGGTAATATCAATCATGGCGATGACATCATCCAGTAATTTCTCTTCTTCATCCTCTGCCTGAGGGCGTGCATCCATTTTAACGTGTAAAGAATAGCGTGTTCCTAAACTTTCACGCGCTTTAATATTTAAATGACCGCCAAGTTTACGCGCCAGCTGATCGCACAGCCAGAAGGTGAGGGCATTGGCTTTGCCGAAACGATCTTCCTGCGTGTCATTGAGGAACGGGAAGTGCAGATTATCCACTTCGCTCGTCGTCACCCCTTCGCCGGTATCAAGGATACGGAAGGTCAGACGATCGCCGGCGGATTCGTCGGCGTCCACCTCAAGGGTGATTTTGCCGATCTGTGTGGTGGTCACCGCGTACTGAATGAGCATGGTCAGGATGCGCAGTAAGGCCTCACGATCGCCGTAACGCTGTTCATTGGCGGGCAGATGGTTGTTAATCAACAACTGCAACCCTTTGCGCTTCACTACCGGCAACACTGCTGGCACCACTTCATCGATCAGATCCTGAATCGAGAACTGGCTGGCGGCGCTTTTCCAGCCGTCGTTTTCCAGCAGGTTAGCAAGCTGGATCTCGTCCACCAGACGCACCAGCTGGTCTGCCTGCTGCGCCAGTTTCTGGCCTTCTTCGTTATTCACCGCCGCCGCGTCCTGCGCCAGCTTCTTCGCCGGTAGCGTCAGGGCTTCGCCAATATGCTGCATAAAGGCCGCGCGACCATGCTGGTTTTTCTCATACAGACGCTGTGCCTGCTTGAGCTTTTTATTGACCAGCACTTCCCGATCCTGATCGCGAATGACAAAAATCTGCGTGCGCGGGGAGACCTGGCTGCGGAACTGGCGGATCTCGTAGAGTTCGTTGTTTACCGTCGCCTGGATAACGCCCTGATGCTGATCCGCCATGCTGGTGATGTTCTGCAAATTCAGGTGCGGCAATAAATGGTCGGCGATCTTATTGCTGATCACCGTGCGGTTGGCTTCCTGATCGTGCACCAGCAGCCCCAGCGGCAGCACAGAAACAATCTCTTCATTAATAGCCCGCAGCATGCGCAGCTCATTGTTCGCACCGGGGAGGGCGGCGTTTTCGCTCAGACGACCCGGCTGGTGGCGGAAGGTGGTATAACCAAACAGCGCCAGCGCCAGCAGACCAATATTCAGCAGCAACGGCAACAGGATGTTTTGCAGCGTATCCAGCAGCAGGGTGCCAAAGGGCACTTCCCATACCAGACGCATACCGGTGGAGTTGAGCGACGACGAGATCTCAATCTGCGAACTGTTGAAATTCACCGACGCGCTGTCGGCCATCTCTTTATCGGAGGTGCGCAGGGTGTTCTGCGAGGCGTCGCTTTCCAGACGGAAACTATCCAGCACCATATCCGGCGGGATCAAATCGTTAATCGGCAGATCAAAGGCGACGACCGTCGCAAGATGCCCCGGCTGGTTAAAGGTGGTGCGCAGCGTGAAGTAGTGGCCGTTTTGCCAGGTCAGGCGACGTAACGGCGAAAAGCTCTCACGTTCATCAAGGGCGTTGGCCTGTTGCAGCATCTCCGCACGACGGGCATCGACGATAGTGCCGATAGTGGACTCTTTAAAGCCGGACGACAGATCTTTCAGCGGCAGCGTGGAAACCAGGATCATACTGTTATCCTGGCCGTTCAGATAATACATCGACCAGGGAACAGTTTCCGCGCCCCACAGCGTATCCAGATAAGTAGAGATGCGTTGGGTCATCTCCAGCGTTGAGCTGTCATGGGAGCCGAAGATCAGCGCTTCGGTTTTACGCCGCGGCTTCTCCAGATAATAAACATCCTGCTTTAAGCGGGTTTCCTGCAAACCATCCGCCGGTAAGGCAGGCGCGGCGGCAATGTTGTCGTAGATCTGCCAGGTAGCATAGCGCCAGGTATCGATGCGCTTATGCATGGCATGGGTTATATCAACGACCTGATAGCTTTTATCCTTCAGCCAGGCATTGACGGCGCTTTGCACCATTACGCCCATGGTGACCAGCAGTACGATGATCAGCAGAAGAAAGAAACGGGTAATGCTGCCCGGTATCAGGGAAAATTTTCCAGGGATCATTGCGTCAGATCGACTCATTAGTGTGTGTAACCCGTTATGACAACACGCGAAGAAAAAGCCATTTATCGCCTTTCGTAAGACTAAGACAGGTGACTACCGCACCGTTCGCGCCTGCGTCGGGCTTGTAGTTGTTATGTTACACGGCAGTGTACAGCAGGCAGTATAAAGCCTAATGAATGAATTTCCAGACTCTCGTGCAGGTAAAGGCAGCGGGACGGGACGAAAAAACGCGACGCTTCAGCGAAGCGATAAAAAGCGTACGCTTTATCGCCCGTTGTCAGGTTATTTAGTCTGAAAAGCCAGGATATAGCACTTTTAATCAAGAAATTAATCTTGCGGATGTAGCAATAAGCCGCTTCGCCCGCTGTAAGTGATTAATTAATAGTCATTATAATTTACTTGCGGTATCGCTTTGTAACAGATTAACGGAACGAAACGCAAAAAAAAACCGAATGCAGGGCATCCGGTTGTAATAGGGGTAAACAGTCATTCGAAGCCGAATGAAGGTAATAAATAAAAGTTAATGATGATAGCGAGGTTATTTTAGTCGTGGATTTATTTTTTGTTTTATCATTCAGTGCTATCAATATTTAACTGGTTAACTAGCTGAAATTTATAAAATTTTAATATTATTTGATTTTGCGTGCGGTATTTTTAAGCTTTTAGTGCTAAAAAAAGTTCCCTTAAGTTTACATATTGAAACATCTAAACGGTAAAATGAAACACCTTTAGATTTTTCGTATCATAATCTTATTGGATTATTCTGTATTTTTAGGGAGAATGAACTTGCCGACTGATAAGCAGGTTAATCAGTAAGCAGTGGCATATAAAAATAAGCATATAACAGAGGGTTAATAACATGAAACGCAAAGTCCTTTCCCTGGTGGTGCCAGCTCTGCTCGTAGCGGGCGCTGCAAATGCGGCTGAAATTTATAACAAAGACGGCAACAAATTAGATCTGTACGGCAAAGTTGATGGTCTGCACTATTTCTCTGATGACGAAGGCAGCGACGGCGACCAGACCTACGTACGTTTCGGCTTCAAAGGCGAAACCCAGGTTAACGATCAAATCACCGGTTTCGGCCAGTGGGAATACAACGTTCAGGCGAACGAAGCAGAAGGCGCAAGCGACCAGGCATGGACCCGTCTGGCCTTTGCTGGTGTGCGTTTCGGTGAAGCCGGTGCGTTCGATTATGGCCGTAACTATGGCGTGATCTACGACGTGACCTCCTGGACCGACGTTCTGCCGGAATTCGGCGGCGACACCTACGGTGCTGACAACTTCATGCAGTCCCGTGCTAACGGCGTGGCGACTTACCGTAACACCGATTTCTTCGGTCTGGTGGATGGCCTGAACTTTGCGCTGCAGTACCAGGGTAAAAACGGCAGCAGCCGCGGTGAAAGCGACAATGGTGGACGCAATACTCTGAAACAGAATGGCGACGGCTACGGCATGTCCCTGACCTACGATCTGGGCGAAGGCTTCAGCGTCGGTGGTGCAATGTCCTCTTCCAAACGTACTGCTGACCAGAACGTGGCAGACGCCTACGGTAACGGCGACCGCGCTGACGTATACAGTGCTGGCCTGAAATACGATGCGAATAACATCTACCTGGCAGCGCAGTTCTCCCAGACTTACAACGCGACCCGTTTCGGTACCTCTAACGGTTCCGGCCGTACTGACGCATGGGGCTTTGCTGACAAAGCACAGAACTTCGAAGCGGTTGCACAGTACCAGTTCGACTTCGGTCTGCGTCCGTCCATCGCTTACCTGCAGTCTCGTGGTAAAGACATCAGCAGCGTGAACGGCCGTGACTTTGGCGACCAGGATCTGCTGAAATATGTTGATGTGGGCACCACCTACTACTTCAACAAAAACCTGTCTACCTACGTTGATTACAAAATCAACCTGCTGGACGACAACACCTTCACCCGTCAGGCTGGCGTGAGCACGGATGATATTGTCGCCCTGGGCGTGGTTTACCAGTTCTAATCGACTGACACCATTATAAAAGGGGCCATGCAGGCCCCTTTTTTTATTGGCTACAAACCCTGACTTTTAGTGTACCCTTGCGCGCATTCAGCAAGGGGAGAATGAATATGGAACTGCGTTTTCTTCGCGCCGCGATGCTTGCGGCCTCAGTCTTTTTAGCGGGTTGTGATGCCGCATCCAGCCCGCAACCTGCCAGTTCGCCGGTGACGGTGCTGGAAGGTAAAACCATGGGGACCTCGTGGCGCGTCAGCGTGGTGAACGTCGAAAAACCCCGTGCCGAGGAACTACAAAAAAAAATCCAGGCGCAGCTTGATGCCGACGATCAACTGATGTCCACCTGGAAAAACGACTCGGCCCTGATGCGTTTTAACGCGTCGAACAGTCTGACTCCCTGGCCGGTGAGCGAAGCAATGGCGGATATCATCACCACCTCACTGCGCATCGGCAGCAAAACCGATGGCGCGATGGACATTACCGTCGGCCCGCTGGTCAATCTGTGGGGCTTTGGCCCGGACAAACAGCCGGTGACGACCCCCTCACAGGACCAGATTGACGCCGCGAAAGCGCGTACCGGCCTGCATCATCTGACGGTCACACAGGAGGCCGGACGGCAGTATCTGCAAAAAGATCTGCCGGATCTGTTTGTCGATCTCTCCACCGTCGGCGAAGGGTATGCCGCCGATCATCTGGCGCGATTGATGGAGCAGGAGGGGATCCCGCGCTATCTGGTGTCCGTGGGCGGGGCGCTCGCCAGCCGCGGCATGAACGGTGACGGCAAGCCCTGGCGGGTGGCGATCCAGAAGCCGACCGATCGCGAAAACGCCGTGCAGGCCATCGTTGATATTAACGGTCACGGCATCAGCACCTCCGGCAGCTACCGTAACTACTATGAGCTGAATGGCAAACGGCTTTCCCACGTTATCGATCCGCAGACCGGGCGTCCGATTACGCACAATCTGGTGTCGGTGACGGTGATCGCGCCGACCGCGCTGGAAGCCGATGGCTGGGATACCGGGCTGATGGTGCTCGGCCCGCAGCAGGCTAAAGAAGTGGCGCGCCGGGAAGGGCTGGCGGTATACATGATGACCAAAGAGGGCGATAAATTTGTGCCCTGGATGACGCCGCAATTCGCAGCCTTTCTGGTCAGCGAAAAAAATTAAACCGCAAGATTGCGGGTGCGAACGCTGCCGGTATCGCTCATCCTCAGGCTACACTTAAACGAGGAGCCCGCCATGTCTGAACTCATGTTGCAAAACGATGCGCACCGCTGGCAGGCGGTGCTGGATCGCAATCCCGACGCCGATGGCCACTTTATTTTTGCGGTGGTGACCACCGGCATCTACTGCCGCCCGTCGTGCCGCGCGCGTCATGCACTGCGGGAGAACGTGCGCTTTTACCCGGATGCTGACAGCGCCCGGGCTGCCGGCTTTCGTCCCTGCAAACGCTGTCAGCCGGATCACCCCACCGCCGGGCAGCACCGCCTCGATAAAATCGCCAAAGCCTGTCGCCTGCTCGAGCAGGACGCGCCCGTCACCCTTGAGGTACTGGCGCAGCAGGTAGCGATGAGCCCGTATCATTTTCATCGCCTGTTCAGGGCCACCACCGGTATGACGCCCAAAGCCTGGCAGCAGGCATTCCGCGCGGAACGGCTACGCCAGACGCTGGCAGAAGGCATCAGAGTAACCGATGCCGTGCTGGCCGCCGGATTTCCGGACAATAGCAGCTATTACCGCCACGCGGATCGGGCGCTGGGAATGACGGCGCAGCAGTACCGCAGCGGCGGCAGAGAAACTACCGTTCGCTATGCGCTGGAACGCTGCACGCTGGGACGCTGCCTGGTGGCGGAAAGTGAGCGCGGTATCTGCGCTATTCTGCTGGCGGACAGCGACGATCAGCTGCTTGCCGAGCTGGCGCGCTGTTTTCCTTACGCCCAGCGTGGAGAGGGTGACGAGGCGTTCGCGCGGCGGGTCCATCAGGTGATCGCGGTGCTGGATAACCCGCGAAATACGCTGGCGCTGCCGCTCGATCTGCGCGGTACCGCCTTTCAGCGGCAGGTATGGCAGGCGCTATGTCAGATCCCCGTCGGGGAAACGGTCAGCTATCAGCGGGTGGCGGAGATCATCGGCAAACCTCAGGCCGTGCGCGCCGTTGCCAGCGCGTGTGCAGCCAATACGCTCGCCGTGGTGATCCCCTGTCACCGCGTGCTGCGCGTCAACGGCGCGCTTTCCGGCTATCGCTGGGGTGTGGCACGCAAGGCACAACTACTGGCCCGTGAAGCAGAGCAGGAGAAGACCTAATGCTGGATTTATTTGCCGATGAAGAACCCTGGCAGGAGCCACTGGCACCGGGCGCGGTGATCCTGCGCCGCTTCGCCACGCGGCATGCACAAGCGCTGCTGGAGGGTATCGCGCAGGTGGCGGCGCAGTCGCCGTTTCGCCATATGATCACCCCCGGCGGCTACACCATGTCGGTGGCGATGACCAACTGCGGCACCCTCGGCTGGGCCACCAATGCGCGGGGCTACTTATACGCTGAGAATGATCCGCTTACTCAGCGCCCGTGGCCGTTGATGCCGGAGACGTTTCGCACGCTGTGCGATGCCGCGGCGCAGGCGGCGGGCTATCCCGATTTCACCCCCGACGCCTGTCTGATTAACCGCTATGCGCCCGGCGCGAAGCTCTCTTTGCATCAGGATAAAGATGAACCGGATCTACGCGCGCCCATTGTGTCCGTTTCGCTGGGCCTGCCTGCGGTTTTCCAGTTTGGCGGCCTGAAGCGTAACGATCCCGTCGCGCGGGTGATGCTGGAGCAGGGGGATGTGGTGGTGTGGGGCGGCGAGTCGCGGCTCTTTTATCACGGCATTCTGCCGCTGAAAGCCGGGCACCATCCGGACACCGGCGAGTACCGTTACAATCTGACGTTCCGCCAGGCGGGTTTATTGCGAACATAAATAGCAATTATTCTTGATCCAGCACAAGAGCCGTTTACACTGCACGCAGTTTTTACTCTGTGCGGATCGCTTTTATGCCACTTCTTCTTCTCGTCTGGCGACAATATCGCTGGCCTTTTATTGCCGTGCTGGCGTTAAGCCTTGCCAGCGCCGCGCTGGGTATCGGGCTGATTGCCTTTATCAACCAGCGACTGATTGAAAACGTTGATATTTCGCTCGCCGTGCTGCCGGAATTCCTCGGGCTGCTGATCCTGCTGATGGCGGTTACCCTCGGCTCGCAGCTGGCGCTGACCACCCTCGGTCATCATTTTGTTTATCGTCTGCGCAGCGAATTCATCAAGCGTATTCTGGATACTCACGTCGAACGTATCGAGCAGCTTGGCAGCGCCTCTCTGCTGGCGGGGTTGACCAGCGACGTGCGCAATATCACCATCGCCTTTGTGCGTCTGCCGGAACTGGTGCAGGGGATCATTCTCACCGTTGGCTGCGCGGCCTATATGGGCTGGCTGTCCGGCAAAATGCTTATGGTCACCGCCGTCTGGATGGCGATCACCATCTGGGTGGGATTCGTGCTGGTGGCGCGGGTGTACAAACACATCGCCACGCTGCGTGAAACCGAAGACAAACTGCATAACGATTACCAGACGGTGCTGGAAGGGCGCAAAGAACTGACGCTCAACCGTGAACGCGCCGAATATATCTACAACCAGCTCTATCTGCCGGATGCGCGGGAATACCGCCACCATATTATTCGCGCCGACACCTTCCATCTCAGCGCGGTGAACTGGTCGAACATTATGATGCTGGGGGCGATTGGGCTGGTGTTCTGGATGGCGAACAGCCTCGGCTGGGCGGATACCAACGTCGCGGCGATCTTCTCCCTCACCGTGCTGTTCCTGCGCACGCCGCTGCTGTCGGCGGTCGGCGCGTTGCCGACGCTGCTCAGCGCGCAGGTGGCGTTCAACAAGCTGAACCAGTTTGATCTCGCGCCTTATAAAGACGAATTTCCGCGTCCGGTGTCGTTGCAGGGCTGGCAGACGCTTGAAATGCGCGATGTCACTTTTACCTATCAGGACAACGCCTTTGCCGTTGGTCCGCTGAATCTGACATTGCAACGGGGCGAGCTGGTGTTTCTGATTGGCGGCAACGGCAGCGGCAAATCAACGCTGGCGATGCTGCTCACCGGGCTGTATCAGCCGGTGTCCGGGCAGATCCTCATCGATGGCAAACCGCTGGCGGCAGCCAAACCCGAAGATTATCGGCAGCTGTTCTCGGCGGTATTTACCGATGTCTGGCTGTTTGACCAACTGCTTGGCCCGCGGGGCAAGCCCGCCGATCCGGCGCTGGTGGATAAGTGGCTTAATCAGCTGAAGATGGCGCACAAGCTGGAGCTGAAAGACGGCAAGATCCTTAACCTTAAGCTCTCGAAAGGGCAGAAGAAGCGGGTGGCACTGCTGCTGGCGCTGGCGGAAGATCGTGACATCCTCCTGCTGGATGAGTGGGCGGCCGATCAGGATCCGCACTTCCGCCGCGAGTTTTATCAGGTGCTGCTGCCATTGATGAAAGATATGGGTAAAACCATTTTCGCCATCAGCCATGACGATCACTACTTTATTCATGCCGACCGTCTGCTGGAGATGCGTGACGGTAAGCTGGCAGAGTTGACCGGGGCGGAGCGTGACGCGGCGTCCCGGGATGCGGTATCCCGAACCGCCTGACGGAAAAAAGCCCGGCCTGCTGCGCCGGGTTTTTTTATTCATTCCATTTATTTATCTTACCTGCCGCTATGCTTTACCCTGTCATCATGATTAAGAATGCAGGGATGTCCTATGTCAGTCATACCTAATAACAGCGCCCGGGTGCGCGATGAAGAGCGAGCACGCCTGATCTGGCTGCTCACCACCGATAAAGCGATCACCTCCACGTTGCTTAACAAGCTGACGCTTGCTGAACAGTATGACGTCGGCACGCTGGCCGATAACATGGCGGAAGTCGGCGCGCTGGTGGCGCATTTGCCTCCGCCGGATCTCGCCGATACCCTTGAAGCGCTGCCCGCCGATGCGCGTCATGCCGTCTGGCAGCTCATCGATCACACCAAACGCGGCGAAGTGCTGCTGGAAGCCTCGGAAAACGTCTGGGACGATCTGATCGAGGGCATGAGCGATAAAGCGCTACTCGACGCCCTGAAAACCCTCGACATTGACGAGCAGATTTACCTTGTCCAGCGGCTGCCGCGTAACCTGACCGGACGGCTGGTCGCTTCGCTGCCGGCGGGGGAGCGTGCGCGGGTGCATCAGGTGATGCATTACCCGAAGACCAGCGTCGGCGCGAACATGGAATTTGCCGTCATCACCGTGCGCCCGGACGTCACGCTGGCGACCGTGCAGCGCTTCTTGCGCCGTCTCGACACCATGCCGGACAACACCGACAAACTCTTTGTCACAGGTCGCGATAATGTGCTGCTCGGCGAGCTGCCGTTGCAGACTATCCTGCTGAACGTCGGGTCGGTACGGGTCAGTGAGGTGATGGAAAGCGATCCGGTGACTTTCTCGCCGGAAGACGATGCTGAAAAAGCCGCCCGCACCTTTGAGCGTGACAACCTGCTCAGCGCCGCGGTGGTCGACACCACCGGCACGCTGATGGGCCGTCTGACTATCGATGAGATCGTTAACGTGGTGTACGAAGAAACCGATAACGATATGCGTCTGATGGGGGGCCTGAGCGCCGAAGAAGATGTCTTTGCGCCGGTCAGCAAAGCGGTGCGTACCCGCTGGGCGTGGCTGGCGATAAATTTATGTACCGCCTTTATTGCCTCCCGTGTGATCGACGGCTTCGAACACACCATTTCACAACTGGTAGCGCTGGCATCACTGATGCCTATTGTCGCCGGGATCGGCGGTAATACCGGCAATCAGACCATCACCATGATCGTACGCGCGCTGGCGCTGCAGAAGATCCATCCCGGCAACTTCCGCTTTCTGATCTTTCGTGAGATGGGAGTGGCGCTGATCAACGGCCTGGTATGGGGTGGGATCATGGGCGGCGTCACCTGGTGGCTTTACGGTGACATGGCGCTGGGCGGGGTGATGACCCTCGCCATGGTGCTGAACTTGCTGGTGGCCGCGTTGATGGGCGTGTTGATCCCGATGATTATGGTCAGGCTGGGGCGCGACCCGGCGGTCGGCTCCAGCGTGATGATCACTGCGCTCACCGATACCGGCGGCTTCTTTATTTTTCTTGGTCTGGCGACGCTGTTTTTGCTTTAGCATCTGCCGCACGTTGTCGGCGGCCTGGCAGCACAAACATCAGCGCCACGCCGGCGGCGACGCCAATCGCCAGATTCCCGGTGGCGACGGTGGCAATCACCGTCACCAGCATCACCAGGGTTTCTGCCACCGGAGCCTGCTTCAGCGCCGCCGGTTGGATGCTGTGCCAGCTGAAGGTTTTCACCGCCACAATCACCATAATACCCGCCAGCACCGCCATCGGGATTTTTGCCATCACTTCGCTGAGGGCGGTCACTAACAGCAACAACACCAGACCTGCCGCCACGGTGGAGACGCGGCTGCGGCCTTTACCCATTTCCACGTTGACGATGGTCTGCCCGATCATCGCGCACCCGGCGATGCCGCCGTACAGTCCGGCGAAAATATTGGCGATGCCCAGACCGGTACTTTCACGGCGCTTACTGGAGCGCGTGTCAGTGAGATCGTCCACCAGTTTGGCGGTCAGCAGGGATTCCATCAGGCCGACAAAAGCAATACTCAGGGCGCACGGCCAGATGATACTCAACGTATGCAGGTCAAAGGGCACCAGCCACTGCGTGAAGCCCGGCAGGCCGCCCTGCATCGGACCTTCGTCACCCACCGTCGGTAAAATCTGTCCGGTCGTCACGGTAAACACCGTCAGCAGCACGATGGCCACCAGCGGAGAGGGAATGCTTTTCACCCAGCGCGGCAGCCACAGCACAATCAGCAGCGTCAGGCCGAACAGCCCGAGGATCAACGGTTCGCGGCTCCAGAAGTGCGGTACCTGGGCAAAGAAGATCAGGATGCCAAGGGCGTTAACGAAGCCGGTCATGACGCTGTGCGGAATAAAGCGCATCAGACGAGCCATGCCCGCCAGACCAAAAACGATCTGGATAAGCCCCGCCAGCAGCACTGCCGGCAGAATGTACTCCACGCCATGCTGATGGACCATGGGGCCTATCACCAGCGCGACAGAACCCGCCGCCGCCGTGACCATTGCCGGACGACCGCCGAGCACCGACATCGACAGGCACAGCACCACAGAGGCGATCAGGCTGACTTTCGGATCCACGCCGGCGATCACCGAAAACGAAATCACTTCCGGGATCAGCGCAAGGGCGGTGATCACCCCGGCGAGGGTTTCGCGCATCAGCAGCGCGGGAGAGCGAAGAACAGTACTTACACGACCGTCATGATTGGCCGTTACAGATGACATTGGATCAGGCATAGGGTTTCGCAGATAAGGCGCGCCATAAACGGGGCGGGCAGACAGGCATCCGTGCGGTTAAACAAAGCGCAAAATAGTAGCCGCGGCGTGACTCAGATACCAGTTTTATTATCATTGTCGCAACATCGCATTTTAAACCGTCAGGTTATTGTTACTCAGATAAATCTTATGCCATGATGAAATGAGGGTCTCAATCGCCGCGCAGGGGGCAGTATGCAAACTCAGAACCGCTATGGGCAGATCGTAGGAAGAGAAATAAAAGAGTGGTCGTCACGGCCGCATCCAGAAAAAGTTACCCTGCAGGGTAATTACACCATTGTATGTCCGCTGGCCCCGGATCATGCCGAAGATCTGTATCGCGAATGGCAAAGCATCGACGATGATCGGGACTGGACCTACCTCACCGCGACCAAACCGGCGACCAAGGAAGCCTGTTATCAGTATTTCAGAGATCTGAGTGCAGAGCCGAAAACCTTACATTTTTCCGTGAAAGATAAAAACAACGGTGTGGTGAAAGGCATCTTCTGCGTGACGGGGCTGGATTATGAGAACGGCGGATTTCATATTGGCGATATCAACTGGACGCCGCCCATGAAACGCACCCGTCTGAGTACCGAAGCGCTGTTTCTCATGCTGGAATATTTTTTTGATAAGCTGAAATTCCGCCGTTGTGAATGGCGTACCAATGTTAATAACCTCACTTCCATTGCCTCGGCTGAACGTATCGGCTTTAAGAAAGAGGGCGTGCTGCGGGAAAAAAGGATCACCAAAGGGCACTCTGAGGATATCGCCGTCTTTTCCATCACCATCGTTGACTGGATGGTAATCTCACCCGCCATGAAGGCCTGGTTGCGCAAAGAAAACTTTGATGACCGGGGAAGACAGGTCAAGAAGCTGAGTGAATTTCACGGCTGAAATAAAAAACCAACCGTAACGGTTGGTTTTTTATTCGTAGAAGTAAAAGTTTTTTATTTTTTTAACTCATCAATCACTCATGCTTTAATCAGTACTCCCGTCTTTAAATGAATGGATTTTGTTTTGCCATCACTCCCATCAATAATGGTTAATTAATAAAAATTAAAGGTTACATTTATACAGCTTATTGTGCGATATGGTTAAGCGGATCTTATATATCAACAAGGACTACCGGGATGGCAATACCAGTTTATCTTTGGCTCTACGATGAAGACGGGAAGTTATTGAAAGGAGGCGTTGCAGTTCATGGTCGCGAAGGGAGCATAGAGTTGGTGGGTATGCAACATGACGTGTTTATTCCCACTGATGACATGACCGGGGCAACAACGGGAACACGACAGCACGAAGCTTATACCTTTGAAAAAGAAATTGACTCGTCCACTCCCTTTTTATACCGCGCGTTAACAACAGGACGCACCTTAGCAAAAGCAGAATTTAAATATTACCGGATCAACTATAACGGCATTGAAGAAGAATATTTCAATGTTCAGCTTGAAAATGTGAAGGTATGCCACGTCGTGCCCGTCATGTTTGATACAAAAATTCCGCATTTTGAAAAGCACGGGCATATTGAGCATGTAGGCCTGCGCTATGAAAAAGTCATCTGGAATTATGTCGACGGAAATATCCGGCACGCAGACAGCTGGAAAGAACGACAAACCGCATAAGGAGATCGTATGGCAAGCTGGACGTATAAACAGAGTACCGGCGAACTGTTCAAGGATGGTAAGTTAATTGAAACTGGCTATTCCGGTTCACTCACCAACAAAAATAATCCTGACCGTGAGCATGTACGTGGCATGGGGCCTATTCCTCGCGGCACCTGGAAAATTGGCCGCACCGGAACCAGCAAGGGACCGCTTACAATCACTTTGCTCCATGTCGGTGGGAATGCCTATAACCGGGATATGCGAACTTTCCGGATACACGGTGATAAACGTGTTGGCATAGCGGGATTCGCATCTGAGGGTTGCATTATTATGGGCAACTCAACACGTCTGCTGGTGAGCAAAGACACTGGCTCGGTACTTGAGGTTGTGCGATGACTAAGGCTGGACTCTTGTCCATTATACTATTTCCGGTTATGAGTTTTGCCGCAAATCAGCCTGGTAGCGAATGTGCGGCCCCCGGACATTTTATTGAGGGAATGTTGCTCACGCGCATCAAAAATGACCTTGGGGTAGATCTCACCTCTATCCAGTACGATAAAACTACTGTGAACATACTGAACATTGCACCCGTTTCGAAATTTTTTGCCCGGGAAATGGCGCTTGCCGATAGCCAGACTCATCTGGAAATACCGGAAAATATCAGGCTGACAGAGAACGACTACTACAGTATTTATCACGATAAACATGTGCTAGCTGTGACGGCGAAGTATACCTTTACCGATAAAAATAATAAGCAGAGTGCATTCATATCATCGGCACTCGTCAATGATGACGAATGCTCGGTGCGGTATAACGGCTATATGACCCTTTCGCGCGAGTTTTAATGACAAAGCCCGCACTTTTCGTAGCAGACTTTGTATCAGTAAATTGCCACTTATCCTCTGTTATATTTGAAAAACAAGGCATATTGAGCATGTAGGCCTGCGCTATGAAAAAGTCATCTGGAACTACGTCAACGTAAATACCCGGCACGCAGTTAGCTGCGAAGAACGATAAACCGCACAAGGAGATCATATGGCAAGCTGGACGTATAAACAGAGTACCGGCGAACTTTTCAAGGATAGTAAGTTAATTGAAGCTGGCTATTCTGGTTCACTCACCAACAAAAATAATCCTGATCGTGAGCATGTACGTGGCATGGGGCCTATTCCCCGTGGCACCTGGAAGATTGGCCGCACCGGAACCAGCAAGGGACCGCTCACAATCACTCTGATCCATGTCAGCGGGAATACTTATAATCGGGATATGCGAACTTTCCGGATACATGGCGAAAAAGTACATGGCATCCCAGGCTTCGCATCAGAAGGTTGTATAATTATGTACTCTTCGACTCGCCTTTTAGTAAGCAAAGATCATGGCGCTTATCTGGAGGTTATCCGATGAAACGAGGGCTCGTAATTTTTATGGTGCCCATACTTGCAATCGCTGCGCCGTCGCCTGATAACGTGACCAAAAATAAATTAGCACCCTCTGACTGGCTGTACATTATGCAGAAAGTCGCCACAGGGGAGCAAGCCTGGCTTAATGTTATCCCGGACCTTGCTCCAAACGCCGACCATGAACAAGCTGATCATTTAGAAGAAGCTTTAGCTAACGCATTACCGATAAACACAAAAGGTGTTTTATCTGTCTTACGCGTGCTGGATGCTGGCACATATGCTGAGATGGGCGGCACAGAGATTATCTGTGTGCGTAAAGTTGTGCATCAAGGAAAAGCAGCAGAAGCGTATTACAACGACACTCGACTGGCGCTGCTTGATGAACCGAATGGCGCACAATGCCTTTGGAATCTGGAAGGAGTATGGGAAGAGGAAAAACTCAGGAAAGAATAGGATAGTTTCGCTGCGCTAACTCATGATAAGAAAAAAGGCTAACCGCAAGGTTAGCCTTTTTTCTTATCAGAGTATTTTGGTCGGCACGAGAGGATTTGAACCTCCGACCCCCGACACCCCATGACGGTGCGCTACCAGGCTGCGCTACGTGCCGAACTGTGGCGATAATAGTACCCGTTTTGCGGCTGATTGCAAGCCGGGCAGCGCTGAGTGATTTATAATTAATCAATCAGTTAGCGATAAACCTTTTTTCATCCGTCAGCACCTGAAGCAACAAACTCAGCTGCGGTTTCTGGTCACGGATCTTCTCGCCGTGCAGGTTATAGGTTTCGTACGTGCCGTTATGATCCAGTACCAGCGTCATTGTTGCCGTGGTGACCGCGAGCCGCGTGGCGTCTGCTGCCGTTACCCAGTTATGGCGACGGGGTGCGGTGAAAAGATCCTGTCCCTGCGAGTATTCGTTCGCCGGCGTCGTCACCTGTAACAGCCGTTGCATCAGCGTGGTCATCACATCTTTATGATCGGTCAACAGGTTGATGCGCTGCGCAGGCGTGCCCGGCCAGTGGATCACCAGTGGTACATGCAGATTCGCACGCGACCAGTCAAAGGTTTGCTCGGCTTTATCCACCGGCTGGCCGTGGCCGGCAGTGATAATCACCACCGTATTGTCCAGCTTACCGGCGTCGCGCAGGGCGTTCAGCACGCGCTCAATCTGGGCATCCACATCACCGGCGGCGCGGGCATAACGGCGGGCAAAGCTCTGCTGTTGCGTCTCATCCAGCGTCGTACCGTTGAGTGCTACCCAGGAGAACCAGCGGTTGTCTTCGGCAGCATAGCGGCCCAGCCAGTCGATCCACTGATCGGCGGTCTGTTTGTCTGACTGTGTTTTCGCAGGCGGCAGCGAGAAGTCCGACAACAAGGCCTGACGATACAGCGCGCTACTGAAGCCATCGGAGGAGAACAGGCCGAGCTGATAACCCTGCTGATTCAGCGCGGTGATCAGCGCCGCAGGCGTACGCGAAGAGAGCACACCATCCATATAAGCAGGCGAGATGCCGTAGAACAGGCCAAACATCCCGCTGTCGGTGCCGTTGCCGGTACTCATATGCTGCGTGAAGGTGATGTTCTGCTGGGCGAAATTCGCCAGCGCGGGCATCTGCTTTTCATAGCGCGAATAGTTAAGCCCATCGACGGTGATCAGCAGGACGTTCTGACCGCCACCCATGCTGCGATAGCGCAGATCGCTTAGCGGATACTGCACTGACACCGCTTCCGGATTACCTTGCTCCACCAGGCGACGCTGATACTCCTGCGCATCCAGCAGCCCGTGTTTTTCCAGAAAACGGCGGGCCGTCATCGGATAAGAGAGGGGCAGGTTAGCGCGCTGCATGGTGATCGGGCGATAGAAGTTCGCATCCGCCCAGATATACATCAGGTGCGTGGCAATAAATGACACGAAGAAAAAGGCGGCAACCGGTCTGGCGTAGTGGCGACGACGCGTCAGGCTGCGCAGTTTCTGCCAGCTCCAGGTAGCGAACAGCATTTCGATCAGCAGGATGACCGGGACGCTGATAAACATCAGTTGCCAGTCGCGGGCCATCTCGTTTTGATCGGGGTTGATCACCAGCTCCCAGACGATGGGATTCAAGTGCAGGTGGAAACGGGTAAAGACTTCGCTGTCGATCAGCAACAGCGTCATGCCTGCGGTGGCGAGGATCGCGGACAACAGCCGCATCAGCCGTTGCGACATGATGATAAAGGTCAGGGGAAAGAGGATCAGCAGATAGGTGGCAAACACCAGAAAGCTGAAATGCCCGACAACGCTCAGGTACGAGTAAAACCGCCCGGCAAGCGTGGTCGGCCAGTCGGCGACAAAAAGATAGCGGCTGCCGAAAACCATGGACAACAGAATGTTGAACAAGGCAAACCAGTGCCCCCAGCTGACCATCTGGGAGACTTTTTCACGGTAGCGCTGACGATGAGTCACCATAAAATGTCGTCGTGTTCCTTAGTGCGCGTTATCGTCGTTAATGGACGACTGCAACGCCTGAGCAAAAGAGCGGGCGATAGCCTGACGCTGGGCAGGCGCGACGCTGGTATTGATAAGATTGGTCACCATGTTTCCCAGCACCATCAGGGAAAGATCGGTTGGCGTCTTATGTTTTTCCAGCACGTTTGCCAGTTCACTCAGCAGTTGTTCAACGTGTTCATCACTATAGCGGGAAATCTGTGGCATAAATTCGGAATCAGTTTGTTCATGAAAGGGCAACATATTACCGTAGCAACAGCTTTTTTTCTGCATTTTTATCCGCTATTGCACAGATGTGCCGGTGGTGGTTGAATACCGCCCGGTCTAAAAGGAGAGTTTATCATGAGTCTGGACATCAACCAGATTGCCCTGCACCAGCTTATCAAGCGTGATGAGCAAACCCTTGAGCTGGTGTTACGCGATTCATTGCTGGAACCGACGGCTACCGTCAACGACATGGTGGCTGAACTGCACCGGGTCTATAGCGCCAAAAATAAAGCCTACGGCCTGTTTAATGAAGAGAGCGAACTGGCGCAAGCGCTGCGCCTGCAACGTAAGGGCGACGAAGATTTTCTCGCTTTCAGCCGTGCGGCAACCGGCCGTCTGCGCGATGAGCTGTCAAAATACCCCTTCGCTGACGGCGGTATCGTGCTGTTCTGCCATTATCGTTACCTGGCGGTGGAGTACCTTCTCATTGCCGTGCTGAATAATTTAAGCAGTATGCGCGTCAACGAGGAGCTGGACATCAGTTCCACCCACTACCTCGACATCAACCATGCCGACATCGTGGCGCGCATCGACTTAACCGAATGGGAAACCAACCCGGAATCGACCCGCTACCTGACGTTCCTGAAAGGGCGGGTAGGGCGCAAGGTTGCCGATTTCTTTATGGATTTCCTCGGGGCCAGCGAAGGCCTGAACGCCAAAGCGCAGAACCGCGGTCTGTTACAGGCGGTGGATGACTTTACGGCACAAGCAGATCTGGATAAAGCCGAGCGGCAAAATGTGCGCCAGCAGGTGTACAGCTACTGCAACGAGCAATTACAGGCCGGGGAGGAGATCGAGCTGGAATCTCTGTCGAAAGAGCTGGCGGGCGTCAGTGAAGTCAGCTTCCAGGCCTTTACCGCGGAAAAGGGTTACGAGCTGGAAGAGAGCTTCCCGGCGGATCGCAGCACCCTGCGTCAGCTGACCAAATACGCGGGCAGCGGTGGCGGCTTAACCATTAATTTCGACGCCATGCTGCTGGGCGAGCGCATTTTCTGGGATCCGGCGACCGATACGCTGACCATTAAAGGCACGCCGCCTAACCTGCGCGATCAGTTACAGCGTCGCCTGAGCGGTGGCAAATAACAGGCATAAAAAAACCCCGCCGTAGCGGGGTTTTTTTTCAACTTGCTGGCGATTACGCGCGAACGAAGTCGATGTGAGTCAGTTTTGGCTTGAACGGGTGACGCTGTACAGCCTGAACTTTAACTTTTACTTCTTTACCGTCAACAACCAGAGTCAGAACTTCGCCATAGAAACCTTCTTTGGCCTGGATGTTCATCACTTTGTCGTGGTCCAGTTCGATAGCAATCGGTGCTTCAGAGCCACCGTAGATGATTGCCGGGAACTTGTTAGCGGTACGCAGGCGGCGGCTCGCACCCTTACCCTGCTCTTTACGTGCTTGTACTTCGATAGTAACCATTTGAATCTCTCTTCAATGAGTCCTGTTACAGGCGACCCAGCAACAGGCAGATGATCGGCTTTACGGTTGTAAAGCGGGCGGTATTCTATACTTCTATGCGGGTTACTTCAACGAAAAGCACCGCTAACCGCGCAATTCATTGGCGCGCCTGAAGCGTCCTTCATAATCGAACACTTTCTCGCGTACCTGCCAGAACTGGCCTTTTTTACGCGCGACCACGAAATCCGGGTGCCGGAGCAACGCGCGTTGAGCAACGATATCTGCCGCAACAATCCAGCGCAGCGGCACGCCCGGCGTGCGGGTATGCGGACGAATAAACAGCTGTTCAAAGGCCGTGCGCTGGGCAGGCGTCTGTAAACGGAAGCGCTCACTGACATCCGCGCCGTCTTCATCATAATAGGTAATTTTCAGCCACTGCCCTTTTTCATCCGCCCCGTGCTGTAAATCCATACCGCTACAGCGCAATACCAGCGCATCTTTCAGTTTCAGCGCGGCTTTCAGCATATCGTCCGGATCCACCAGCACCGTGTCGCACTCGCGGCAGCGGCGGGCGGCAATATCGTTTTCCGCATTGCACTGGGGGCAGTTTTTAAAGCGAAAGCGGTAGTCACACTGCGCCCGGTGTCCGTCGTCGTCTTCAAACCAGCCCTGACAGCGACGACCAAAATGTTCGATCAGCGTCCCGTCGGCGGTAGTTTTTCCCCAGAAGGTATTGGCAAAACCGCAGTCCGGGCAAAAGACCTGAACCGGCACGTTGTCACTTTTGCCCTTCGGGGAGCCTACTTCCGGGGTAAAAAGATCGTGCGGGTTACCGGCATAATCAAGGATCAGACAGTCGGTTTTGCCGGGTGCCAGCCGCAGGCCGCGCCCCACGATCTGCTGATACAGGCTGATGGATTCGGTCGGGCGCAGGATGGCGATCAAATCAACATGAGGCGCATCAAAGCCGGTGGTCAGCACCGAGACGTTAACCAGATAGCGAAATTGCTGCGCTTTGAACGCTTCGATCAGGGCATCGCGTTCGCTGCCGGGCGTTTCACCCGTGATCAACGCCGCATCATCCGCTGGCAGCAGGCCGGTGATCTCCCTGGCGTGCTCAACGGTGGCAGCGAAAATCATCACCCCTTTGCGGGTAGCAGCGAACTCCTCGATCTGGCTGATGATATGCGGGGTGATGCGCTGCTGCTTTTTCAGTTCGCCGTTGAGATCTGCTTCGCTGAACAGGCCATTGCGCTGCACCTGTAAACGGCTGAAATCATACTGCACCACCGGCATATCCAGCCGTTCGGGTGGCGTCAGGTAGCCGTGCTTGATCATATAGCGCAGCGGCAGTTCATAAATGCAGTCGCGGAACAGCGCTTTTTCATTGCCGCGCACCATGCCGTGATAATGAAACTGATAGATCCAGCCTTTGCCCAGACGAAACGGCGTGGCGGTCAGCCCGAGCAGGCGTAACTGGGGATTCACGTTCGTCAGATGACCAAGGATTTGCTGATACTGGCTGTCATCGTCATCACTGATGCGATGGCACTCATCGACAATCAGCAGCGAAAACTCTCCCTTAAAATGGTCGAGGTTGCGCGCCACCGACTGCACGCTGCCGAACACCACCTTGCCATGGCTCTCTTTGCGTTTCAGCCCGGCGGCGTAAATATCCGCTTCCAGCCCGAGCGCCAGATATTTGGCATGGTTTTGCGCCACCAGCTCTTTGACGTGAGCGAGTACCAGCACGCGTCCGCGCGCCACACGGGCCAGTTCGGCAATGACCAGGCTTTTACCAGCCCCGGTGGGCAGGACGATCACCGCCGGGTGACGGTGCTGGCGAAAGTGGGCGAGGGTGGCGTCAACGGCTTCACGTTGATAGGGACGGAGTGTGAATGTCATGGTCTCTTCAGTATTCATCAGCAGGCTAATAGTATGCCACGGTTTTTTTCCCTTGAGCGATACGCGCAGCCCGTTATACTTAACCATTCAACAATGCTTCTTTTTTTTCGGGCCCTTAGCCCGACTCCGGCACCTTTTACAGGCAAATTAATATTCATGCGACTTGATAAGTTTATCGCTCAGCAGCTTGGCGTAAGCCGTGCTATTGCCGGGCGTGAGATCCGCGGTAGCCGTATCACCATAGACGGCGAGATTGTGAGAAATGCGGCGTTTAAACTGCTGCCCGAACACGAGGTGGCGTTCGATGGTAACCCGCTGGCGCAGCAGAATGGCCCGCGTTATTTTATGCTTAATAAACCGCAGGGTTATGTCTGTTCCACCGAGGATCCCGATCATCCGACGGTGCTCTATTTCCTCGATGAACCGGTAGCGCACAAACTTCATGCCGCCGGGCGTCTGGATATTGATACCACGGGTCTGGTGCTGATGACCGATGACGGTCAGTGGTCGCACCGCATTACCTCGCCGCGCCATCACTGCGAAAAAACCTATCTGGTGACCCTTGAATCCCCGGTCAGCGATGACACGGCGGAACAGTTTGCGAAGGGCGTGCAGTTGCACAACGAAAAAGATCTCACCAAACCTGCGGTGCTGGAGATGATCACCCCGACCGAGGTACGCGTGACCATCAGCGAAGGGCGCTACCATCAGGTAAAACGCATGTTTGCCGCCGTGGGCAACCACGTTGTCGGTCTGCATCGTGAACGTATCGGCGACATTGCCCTTGACGATGATTTAGCCCCCGGTGAATACCGCCCGTTAACAGAGGAAGAGATTGCCAGCGTTGGCATGCCTTCTGAACTCTCCCAGGAGCCCTGAGTGACCGCGAGGCAAAACTCATCCCTGAGCATCGTCTTTATTCTTGGCCTGCTGGCCATGCTGATGCCGCTCTCCATCGACATGTATCTGCCCGCGCTGCCGGTGATCGCCGAGCAGTTTGCCGTACCGGCAGGCAGCGCCCAGATGACCCTCAGTACCTATATTCTGGGTTTTGCGGTGGGGCAGTTGCTCTATGGCCCGATGGCCGACAGCATCGGACGCAAGCCGGTGATCCTCGGTGGAACGCTGATTTTTGCCGCTGCTGCCGTGGCCTGTGCGCTGGCACAGAGCATTGAGCAGCTGATCACGATGCGCTTTTTCCACGGTCTGGCGGCGGCGGCTGCCAGCGTGGTGATCAACGCCCTGATGCGGGATATTTATCCGAAAGAGGAATTCTCGCGGATGATGTCCTTTGTCATGCTGGTAACCACCATCGCGCCGCTGCTGGCCCCCATGATCGGCGGGGCGGTGCTGGTATGGCTGAGCTGGCATGCGATTTTCTGGATCCTCGCCATTGCTGCGCTGCTGGCCTCGCTGATGATCTTCTTTTTCATTAAAGAGACGCTGCCGGTGGAGCGGCGACAGAAATTCCGCATTCGCACCACGCTGGGGAATTTCGCCACGCTGTTCCGCCACAAACGTGTGCTGAGCTATATGCTGGCGAGCGGCTTCAGCTTTGCCGGTATGTTCTCCTTCCTCAGCGCCGGACCTTTTGTTTACATCGAGATCAATCACGTCTCGCCGCAGGACTTCGGCTATTACTTTGCGCTGAACATCGTCTTCCTGTTCATTATGACCATCATTAATGGCCGTTTCGTGCGTCGCGTCGGGGCGGTGAATATGTTCCGCGCCGGGCTGTGCATTCAGTTAGCGATGGCGATCTGGATGGTGGTATGTGCCGCGCTGGACGTGGGTTTCTGGGCGCTGGTGGTGGGCGTGGCGGCGTTTATCGGCTGCGTGTCGCTGGTGGCCTCGAACGCCATGGCGGTCATTCTTGATGAGTTTCCGCATATGGCGGGTACCGCGTCGTCGCTGGCGGGCACCTTCCGTTTCGGCATTGGGGCCATTGTCGGGGCATTGCTGTCACTGGCGACCTTTAACAGCGCCTGGCCGATGATCTGGTCCATCGCATTCTGTGCTGCCAGTTCTGTACTCTTCTATTTCTACGCCAGTCGCTCGAAAAAGCGCGCCGCCTAATCCTTTCCAGGGGGCAAATAATGCCCCCTTCGTTGATGCACATCAACGGATCCCGCGATCGCATTTCCCCGATTTGTTTCTTTTATGTAAAATGTATTTGTGTAAAAAGTCACACTGTTGTAGTTAAAAAGGTTGAGTTAGATCTCATAAACGGGTACATATAGCCTGTGTAGTTACAGATGTAAATTAATTGTGAAGATTTTGCTTTCAGGGAAAAAACGTGAATACATTAAACCTCTCTATCGTGCACCGATTGCCGCAGAACTATCGCTGGCTGGCGGGAAGCGCAGGTTCGAAAGTTGAACCGATTCCGCACAATGGACAGAGCGGCGATAATTGTCTTGTTGCGTTGAAATTGTTAAGCCCGGATGGCGATAGCGCGTGGCCGGTGATGCAGAAACTCAGCCAGGCGTTAAGCGATATCGAAGTGCATTGCTCGGTGCTGGAATGCGAAGGCGAGCCGTGCCTGTTTGTTAATCGTCAGGACGAGTTTGCGGCCACCTGCCGCCTGAAAAACTTTGGCGTCGCCATTGCCGAACCCTTTTCGAACAACAACCCTTTCTGAGTTTCAGCCAGGCGACAGCAGCTGGCGCGTATAAGCCTGCTGCGGCTGGCTGAACACCTGCGCGCACTCTCCCTGTTCGACCACCTCTCCCTGGCGTAGTACCACCACCTGATGACAGAGCGAGCGCACCACGCGCAGATCATGACTGATAAAGATGTACGCCAGGCGGTGTTTCTCCTGCAGGGATTTTAACAGGGCGAGGATCTGCGCCTGCACGGTGCGATCCAGCGATGACGTCGGCTCATCCAGCACGATCAGTTCAGGTTTTAAGATCAGTGCCCGCGCGATGGCAATGCGCTGCCGCTGGCCGCCGGAAAACTCCGCCGGATAGCGATGGCGGGTATCCGGATCAAGTCCCACCTCCCGCATCACCGCTTTCACCTGTTCCTCCCGCTCCGCCCGTGACAGGGCAGGCTGATGCACCCGCAACCCCTCTTCGATGATCTGCTGTACATCCAGCCGGGGATTGAGCGAAGAGTTGGGATCCTGAAATACCACCTGCATCCGGTGACGCACCGGCAGCATCTGCCGGCGATCCCAGGCGTGCAACGGCTGGTTGTCGAATTCAATCTCTCCGTCGCTGTGGATCAGCCGCAGCAGCGCAAGCCCGGTGGTGCTTTTACCCGATCCCGATTCGCCTACCAGCCCCAGGGTTTCGCCGGGACGCAGGGTAAAGCTGAGATGATTGACCACCGGTTTCTTACCGGTCACGCGGCGGAAAATGCCGCTGCGTACCGTGAAGGCGACGTTCAGATCTTTTACCTGCAACAGCGGTGGCAGGCCAGGGGGGAGCGGCACCGGATCGCCTGCGGGCTCGCTGTCCAGAAGCCGCTGCGTATACGGATGCTGCGGGCGGGCGAACAGTTCCGCTGCGCGATTTTGCTCCACGCAGCGGCCGTTTTGCATCACCGCCACGCTATCCGCCAGCCTTTTCACAATGCTCAGGTTATGGGTAATAAACAGCAGCCCCATGTTCAGCTCATCACGCAGCTCGCGCAGCAGTTGCAGGATCTGCGCCTGCACGGTAACGTCCAGCGCGGTCGTCGGCTCGTCGGCGATTAACAGTTCCGGGCGCGTCAGCAGCGCCATGGCGATCATCACCCGCTGCCGCTCGCCCCCGGAAAGCTGATGCGGGAAATCGTTCAGCCGGGTACGGGCGTTGCGGATGCCGACGCGATCCAGACAGTCGAGCATCTCGCTGCGCGCGGCTTCACGACGCATCCCGCGGTGCAGAGACAGCACTTCATACAGCTGTTTTTCCAGCGTATGCAGCGGGTTCAGGGACACCATCGGCTCCTGGAAAATCATCGCGATTTTATTGCCGCGCACCCGGCGCAGTGCTTTTTCACTGGCATGCAGCAGCGAAGCGCCTTTAAACAGAATATCGCCCGCAGGATATTCTACCGGCGGCGAGGGCAGTAGCCGCAGCACGGACAGCGCCGTGACGCTTTTGCCGGAGCCGGATTCGCCCACCAGCGCGAGAGTTTCACCGGCATGGATCTCCAGCGACAGATCGCTTACCACGGTGCGCAGCTGTTGCTGATGGCGGAACGCCACCGACAAGGAATTTATCGCCAGCAGGGGAGTGCTCATCTTAAACCGCCTTGTTCGGATCAAAGGCGTCGCGCACCGCTTCGCCGATGAAAATTAGCAGCGACAGCAACACCGCCACCGATAAAAAGCCTGCGATACCAAGCCATGGAGCCTGAAGATTATTTTTGCCCTGCAACAGCAGTTCACCCAGCGATGGCGAACCAAGCGGCAGGCCGAAGCCGAGGAAATCCAGCGAGGTGAGGGTGGTAATAGAGCTGCACAGAATAAAGGGGATAAAGGTCAGTACGGCGACCATGGCATTGGGCAGCATATGACGCAGGATAATACTGCGATCGCTGACGCCCAGCGCCTGCGCCGCGCGGATGTAATCGAAATTGCGGGTGCGTAAAAACTCTGCCCGCACCACGCCCACCAGACTCATCCAGCCGAACAGCACTGTCACCGCCAGCAGCCACCAGAAGCCCGGCTGAATGACGCTGGAGAGCAGGATGATCAAGAACAGCGTCGGCATACCCGCCCAGACTTCGATCACCCGCTGGCCGAACAGATCGATGCGGCCGCCGTAATAGCCCTGGACCGCCCCGACCATCACGCCGATGACGCTGGAGCAGAGGGTCAGCATCAGGCCAAACAGCACGGAAATGCGCGTACCGTAGAGAATGCGCGCCAGCACGTCGCTGCCGTTGGCATCGGTACCCAGCCAGTTCTGCGCCGACGGCGGTGACGGGAAAGGCGTGTCGGTGGCGAAATTAATGCTGCGTGCGCCGAAGCGTACCGGCGCCCATAATACCCAGGCGTGGTCGTCCAGCTGCTTTTGCAGCCACGGATCCTGATAATCCGCCGGGGTGGCGAACTGTCCGCCAAATACCGTTTCGCTGTAATCCTTCAGCACCGGCGCGTACCACTGACCCTCATAGCGCACCAGTAGCGGCTTATCATTGGCGATCAGCTCTGCGCACAGGCTGAGGGAGAACAGCACAAGAAAAATCCAGAACGACCAGTAGCCGCGGCGATTGTGGCGAAAGCGCGCCCAGCGGGCCTGGTTAACGGGGCTTAATCGACGCATCAGCGACCCTCAAAATCAATACGTGGATCTACCAGCGTATAGCTGATATCGCTGAGGATATTCAGCAGCAGGCCAATCAGGGTGAAGATATACAGCGTGCCGAACATCACCGGATAATCCCGCGATACGGTGGCTTCATAGCCCAGCAGTCCCAGCCCGTTGAGGGAGAACATCACTTCAATCAGCAGGGAGCCGGTAAAAAACATGCTGATAAAGGTGGCCGGGAAACCGGCGATCACCAGCAGCATGGCGTTACGGAAGACGTGTTTGTGCAGGATATTGCGCTCGCTCACCCCTTTGGCGCGGGCGGTGACCACATACTGCTTACGGATCTCATCGAGAAATGAATTTTTAGTCAGCATAGTTAAAGCAGCAAAGCCGCCGATCACCGTCGCCAGCACCGGCAGCGTGATATGCCACAGGTAATCGGTGATTTTCTGATACCAGGGCAGGGTATCAAAGTTAGCGCTCACCAGCCCGCGCAGCGGGAAAATGTCGTAATAGCTGCCACCGGCAAATAATACGATCAGCAGGACGGCAAACAGGAACGCCGGAATAGCGTAGCCGATGATGATAAAGGCGCTGCTCCAGATATCGAAGCGGCTGCCATTGTGCACCGCCTTGCGGATCCCCAGCGGAATGGAGACCAGATAGATAATCAGCGTACCCCATAGCCCGAGCGTCACCGATACGGGCATACTTTCTTTGATCAGTTGCAGCACCGAGGCGCTACGGAACAGGCTATCGCCAAAATCAAAGCGCAGATAATTCCACAGCATGGTGAAATAACGCTCATGCAGCGGTTTGTCGAAGCCATAGCGTTTTGTGATTTCGGCTATCACTTCCGGATCGAGGCCGCGTCCGCCGCGATAATTGCCTTCGCCGATGTTGCCCACGCCGGTACGGGCATGGGACGCGCCCATACCGCCATCGCCGCCGCCGGGCTTCGCGCCCTTATGGCCAAACTCGATAGCGGCAATCGCCTGATCCACCGGGCCGCCGGGGGCGATCTGCACAATAAAAAAGTTGATGGTGATGATCGCCCACAGGGTAGGGATCAGCAGCAGTAAGCGACGAAGTAAATAGGCGCCCATCGTCTCTCCTTAACGTCTGGCAGGCGGCAGTTTCGCCGCTTTATTGACGTCGTACCACCAGGTATCAAACCCGAGTGAATAAACCGGGCGCTGCGCGGGCATGGCAAATTTATCCCAGTAAGCGAGGCGATCGGAAGCCATAAACCACATCGGCAGCATGTAATAGTTCCAGGTCAGTACGCGATCCAGCGCCCGACCCAGCGGCAGCAGTTTTTCTTTATCACCCTGCGCTGCGATGATTTTGTCGAGCAGCGTATCGATGATCGGGCTGGTCACGCCCGGCGTGTTGTAACTCGAATTAATGTAGGCCGAGCCCCAGGAAATTTGCAGATCGGTGTCCGGCCAGGGGCGTGCCTGTAACGTGCGCGGTATCATGTCAAAATCCCGGCTGCGCAGGCGGTTGGTGATCTGCGAGTTATCCACCTGGCGCACGTTGAGCGTGACACCCAGCCGCGCCAGATTATGCTGGAACGGCATCACCCAAAGATTATTACTCCCGGCGGGCAGCAGCAGCTCGAAGCTGAAGGGTTTACCGGTTTTCGCATTCACGCGCTGTTTGCCTTTCAGCACCCAGCCCGCCTCATCCAGCAGTTTGCCAGCCTTCAGCAGGTTATTGCGGTCAAAGCCGTTACCCTGGGACACAGGCGGCTGGTAGATGGAGGTGAAGACCTCCGGGGGAAGTTTGGCCTTCATTGGCGCCAGCAGCGTCAGCTCGGCGGCGTCCGGATAGTCACGCGCGGCATATTCAGTATTCTGGAAATAGCTGTTGGTGCGTGAGTAAGCGTTATAGAACAGCGCCTTGTTCATCCACTCAAAATCAAAGGCCAGCGTGAGGGCTTCCCGCACACGACGATCCTGAAACAGCGGGCGCTGGTTATTAAACGCCAGCCAGCGTGTATCCTGTGCCGATTCGTTTTTCTGCTCGTCCTTGATAATAAAGTGGTTAGCGAAATTTTTGCCGGTGTAGCGGGTCGCCCAGTTTTTCGCATCGCCTTCCTGACGGAAATCAAATGCGCCCGCTTTGAAGGCTTCGAAGGCCACGTTATCGTCCAGATAGTAGTCATAGCGAATATTATCGAAATTCCAGCGCCCGCGATTGACCGGCAGATCCGCGGCCCAGTAATCCCGCACGCGGGTGTAAGCAATATATTGCCCCATACGCCACTGGCTGATGCGGTACGGCCCGCCGCCCAGTGGCGGAACGGAGAGCGGATCGCTGAGTTTGTGATTTTTCCAGAATTTCTCCGGCATCACCGGCAGGCTGAACAGGCTCAGCAGATTTTCTTTACCCGGTTTGGCGAGCGTGATCCGCACGGTCAGCGGCGCGATGGCTTTGACGGTCGTGCCTTTATAGACCAGCCGAAACTGCGGAACGCCTTCGGTCATAAATTTCGTAAAAGAAAATGCCACGTCGCTGGCTTTGACGGGCGTGCCGTCCTGGAAGGTGGCTTTGGGATTAATGGCGATCTCCGCCCAGGAAAAATCATCGGCGTAGCGCGCCATCTCCGCAATCAGCGGGTAGTAGCTGCCGGGTTCATCGTCCGAGGTGGTAAACAAGGTGTCGTAGAGCGCGTCGGTCCGCACCGCCGCATTGCCGCGCAGGGCGAAGCGGTTGAAGTTATCGAAGGTGCCAATCACCGCCAGCGTGATGTTACCGCCTTTCGGGGCGGCCGGGTTCACGTAATCGAAATGGGTAAAGTCAGCAGTATATTTCGGCTCGCCAATCACTGCGAAGGCGTAGCTCTCTTTTATGGTCTGCGCCTGAGCGGTAAGGCTCATCAGGGCGAACAGCATCATTAGTACGCGCATAGAGATCATCGGGCGGCTTCCTTTTACCAGCGCTGGGACCGGTGAATAATAAGGGACAGGCGGGGGAAGGGTAAATGCTTCACCCCTGAAGCTGACTGGAAAAAGGCGGTGGCTGCCAGTTCAGCAACTGCGTCAGTGTCATCGGGCGGCAAAAATAGTAGCCCTGCAGGTAGTTTACACCTCTGGCGCGCAGCCATTTTGCCTGTTCAGCCGTTTCGACGCCTTCCGCAACCGTCCCCATATTTAGCCGCTTCGCCAGCATCAGCACCGTATCCAGCACCGGCGAGGTGGTCGTTGCCATGTCGATAGCATTCACAAAGGCGCGATCGATTTTCAGGTAATCCAGCGTAAAGCGTTCCAGATAAATCAGCGCGCTGTGGCCGGTGCCAAAGTCATCAATAGCAATTTCATAGCCTTTCTGATGCAGACGATCAAACAGGGTGACGGCCTCGCCATGCTTAAGCATATTACGTTCGGTGATTTCCAGCACGATACTGAAATGCTGCGCCGGCAGCGAGGCGGCCAGCCGATCAAGATCGTCGATAAAGCTGGCGGCGTGCAGATGACCGGTGGCGATATTAATACCGAGCTTGGTACCCGCAGGCAGCACGGTCTGTAAGGCATCGCCGTCGCGGGCGATCAGACCAAACAGATGCTGCGTCAGCGGCACCATCAATTTTTGCGCTTCGGCGAGCGGAATAAAGGCATTCGGGGAGATCTCTCCCTTTATCGGGTGTTTCCAGCGCAGCAGCACTTCCGCGCCGCTCACCTGCAGCGTACCGGCGTCGACTACCGGTTGATATACCACATAGAAGTGATTGTTTTTAATTCCCTGCAAGATGTCTCTGCCGGGGCGCAGCCGCCGGTGCAACAGCAGGGCGCAAAGTAAACCCGCCAGCAGTCCCGCCATTAATGCGGGCAACAGCGCCAGCTGAATGTCCTGCGGCGTCCAGCGACTGGCATACAGCCACAGGCTGAGCGGCAGGCTGTCGATGGCAGTATGGCGCACCGACTGCGCGGAGAATTCGCGCAGGGAGATCAGCCGCTTTGAAAAGGTGGAAATTCCCCGATCGCCAATCGCGAGCGCAATGCCCTGAAAATTATCCTGCAAGGAAGAGGTGATAAGGGCCGGGGTAAGGTTGATGTTGATGGAGGCAAAGACCCCATGCGCATCATCAAATGGATTTTGATACCAGATGCCAATGGCGGGCGTATGGGGCATCATCGGCGTGCCGGGTAAAATCACCATATCCAGCTTTTTGCTGACATCAATGCCCGGTATCAGATCGGTCAACGGCACATCCAGCACGCCGGTGGCGGATGAGCAAAATGCATTCTGATCGCGAACCAGTAAAAACGCTCGCACGTTCGGACTGAATGCCGCCCGCGAGGTTAATTCACTCACCACCTCTTCGCAGGGTTTTAGCGTTAAAGGCTGTAGTAAATCGCTGGTGGTGTGCAGTTCGCTAAAATAGCGTTCAAAATTTGATTTAATATTGCTGAATAAATGATCTAACTGAATTTCACGATGGTGCTGCGCAATAATAAATTGCAGCCCTCCCACCACAATGCCCGTAATAAAGCCGATCAGAATACTGATCGTCAGAATTTTTCGGTTGGCATGCATGAAGCGGATCGGCATAGGGGTACGTTGTCCAGAGTAGCCACGGAGGATCGCCTTAATTTGTCCGACTATAGCCTGGAAAGGGCGTAGCCGTCAGCAGGCAAAAAAAAAGCACTGCCGGAGCAGCGCTTTTCTAATATCGTCTTGTCAGTCAAGGGAAACCAACAAGTGAAAACTTAACTGCGGACTAAGACACGACGCGCTTCGTTATAACGCTTTTTCCAGTATGGCTCGTCCATACTTGAAATCACGACACCGCTGCTGGTAGAGGCATGGACAAACTGGTTATTGCCGATATAGATACCAACGTGACGTCCGGTAGAACCGGCTTTAAACAGTACCAAATCACCGGTACGTAAGCTGGTGCGTGAAACGGATTTACCCATTTCCTGCTGCTCATAAGTAGAGCGCGGCAGTTCTAAACCAAATTGTTCACGGAAAGTACGTTGTACGAAACCAGAGCAATCAATACCTTTTTTGGTATCGCCGCCAAGACGGTAACGAACGCCTTTCCAGCTTGCGTATTGATCCATAATGCGGGATTTAACATCAAGATTACGAACCATCGTCTCAAATTCATCCTGAGAGGCTTGCAGTGACGAGGCATCTTCGGTGCCCACAACATGCGTCTCAGGGTGCATATTCTTTGCGGTATTAGTTGAACAAGCTGAAAGCAGTACCGCAACTGCTAACGCGGGGATCGCCCGCACGATATATCTCAAAATCGGTTGAGATTTGACCATGTTGTTTATTTTCCCTTGAAGTCCTTAACGATAAATATCGCTATATAAATGCCAAACGTGACGAGATTAATTACCTGCGCACAGCGACACAATTCCTCTTGATCAAATCTGTGCTTAAACGCACAAATTTATTCACAGCGGGAATATTTTATGTCTGTGAGGCGAAACGCAGTCGAGAGTACCTTATCACCCCAGGCATTGCGAGCCTTTTTATGTGTTTTTTTATAAGAAATTATGATAGCGAAAGTGAAAAAAATGCTTTGTACAAAAAGCCAGCAATTTAGCTTAAAAACCATGCAGGCTGCTCATTTAGCGAGGGAATTTTTGTGACAGGTGTATGACGGTGTGCCGAAAGGGTCATCTTTATTTTGCAGGGATCGTCGCCGATCCCTGTTACAGGCAGTAAAAAAGCGTTATTTATTTGTTTAAAAATTGTTTGTTTCTATAAGGCAAATAATAATTAAACAGCGAAATGATTTTATCGCTAAGCGGTGTTAATAAAAACCACGGCAGGCCTATGAGCACGGCGGAAAGGGAGCCGACGGCAATATCCGTAAACCAGTGGGCGCCAATCATGACGCGCGGGAACGCGAAAACCACCACAATAAGCAGGGCGATTGCGAAGGCACCTTTACCAAAATAACGCCACATGACGGCGGAAAAAATAAGCAGCATCATGCCGTGATCGCCAGGGAAACTGTCTTTCGAGGCATCTTTAGTGGGGATCACGCTCAGCAAATCGCTGACCCGGTTCACAGGCTCAAAGAATAACGACGGACTGGCGCGTTTTACCGGGTACAGCGCCTGGGCCAGCTGGTTGATCACCACGGCGGTCAACAGCATCATCAGGCCAATCATCACCACACGGCGACGACCTGCCGCATCGGCGCTACGCCAGAAACTTAGCATCAGCGCGCCCATTGCCAGCAGCGAGCAGGCATCAAAGGCACGGTTATTGGTGATGGCTACCAGCCACAAGAACGCACGGCTTTCGGTCAGCTTTGCATTAAAGAAATGAAAAATAGCCGAGTCGAGGGTAAACCACATGCCATGGTTTACCGGCAGGTACCAGGATAAAAAAAGCGCCAGACCGGCGGCATTTAACAATAAAATAAGGGGAAGTCGCGTCTTCATGTGTTCATCTAAACCTGAGGTGTCAGCCGTAACGTTAGTGCTCGTCAGTTAAACGAAGCTTCAACAAAGTTGACTGAAGTGAATTCCAGTCCGCTTCATCGGCGGTGATCAGCTCGATACGACTGTCCGGCGGTGATACGCTTTGCGTTTCGATGCGCAAATCCTGACCCTGACGGTTGATACGCACCAGACCTTCAGGAATACGCATCACGCCTTTCACGCGATCCACCGGTGCCAGCCGCGCCCACTCCAGCAGGCCAATCGTATCGAAACAGGTCTCCGCATCAAAGATCCAGCCACAGGCCTGATGGCCCTGACCACTGTTGAGGCTGCGACGCCAGCGCTGGTGGGACGGCAGGCTCAGCGCGGCGAGGCCTTTTTTATCCCCGTGCCCATGCTGATGCGCCGCACTGACCGGCAGTTCGCGCTGATTGCGGCGCGGACGATCCAGCAGGGCAGGATCGATATTTCCCTGCGTGGCGGTAATTAACTCCCGGTCGCCCCCGTACTGCTGCCACCACTGCGCCAGTGCCTGTTCACTTTCCGGCGTACTGCGATCCTGTTTATTGGCGATGATAATATCTGCCGCCGCCAGCTGGTCGCGGAAGTTCTCATTATTGACGGCTTTCTCATCCAGCAACTGGCGCGGATCGAGCAGGCAGAGTGTCGCCTGTAATTCAATCCACGGCTCATAAACCGGAGCGGTGAGCATGTCGAGGATCTGCTTCGGATGGCCGAGCCCGGTAGGCTCAATCAGTAAACGGTCCGGCTTACCCTGACGCAGCAGGGTATTCAGCCCCACCTGCATCGGCAAACCATTCACACAGCACATACAGCCGCCGGGGATCTCTTTTAACAGCGCGCCGCTGTCCGCCAGTAACGCGCCATCAATGCCAACTTCACCGAATTCGTTGACCAGTACGGCCCATTTTTCGGCGGGATCCTTCTGCGCCAGCAGATGCAAAATAGAGGTCGTTTTACCGCTCCCCAGAAAACCGGTGATCAGGTTGGTCCTGGTCATATAAGCTCCATGATTAGATCTGCTATCTGTTATTCAGTAACAATGATGCTAATCCTGGCGAAAAAAAAGAGAAAAGAGAAGGGAAAGGGCGGACAGACTCATTTTCTGGCCGCCTTAAGGGCAGGAATTGTTAATGATTGAGCGTGTCAATGACTGCCTGATGAGCACCTTTATCGGCAATCTGTTGCCAGGCCGCCTGGATCGCATTGACGAAGTGCGGATCTGACGGCAGGTCGCTGCCGAAGATTTCCGTCAGCGTCAGCAGCGCCGGTACGCGATCGCCCGGCTCGCTGGTTTCCACAATAGCGCGGAACTTATCGGCCAGCGGATCGCGAATATCAATGGCCTGACCGGCATCATCAATGCCGCTGACATAGCGCATCCAGCCCGCCACGCCGAGCGCCAGCAGCGGCCACGGCGTACCGCGTTGCAGATGCACACGAATACCTTCCAGCATACGCTGCGGCAGTTTCTGGCTGCCGTCCATGGCGATCTGCCAGGTCCGGTGTTGCAGCGCCGGGTTCGCGAAGCGTTCGATCAGGCTGTCAGCGTAGGCCGTCAGATCCACATCGGTGATGCGCAGCGTCGGTGCCTGCTCGTCCAGCATCAGACGCCGGGCGGCGCGGCGAAAATGCGCATCCTGCATACAGTCGCTGATATGCGCAAAACCGGCCAGGTAACCCAGATACGCCAGGAAGGAGTGGCTGCCGTTCAGCATACGCAGCTTCATTTGCTCCCACGGCAGCACATCCTGCACCAGCTGCACGCCCGCCACGTCCCAGTCCGGGCGACCGGCGACAAAATTATCTTCCACCACCCACTGAATAAAAGGCTCACAGCTGATGGCGCAGGGATCTTCCACCCCCAGCGTACGGGTGATTTCCGCCAGCGACGCGTCCGTTGCCGCCGGAACGATGCGATCGACCATGGTGCCGGGGAAACTCACCTTTTCACTGATCCACTGCGCCAGTTCCGCCGAACGCTGTTGCGCCATGCCGAGCACGGCGTTTTTCACTACATGTCCGTTATCAGGAATATTGTCGCAGGAGAGCACGGTAAAAGGGGCCAGGCCGCGATCGCGACGGCGGGCGAGGGCTTCCACCAGAATGCCCGGCGCGGAGTGCGGCTCTGTGGGATTTTGCAGATCATGAACAATACGCGGCTGGTTGAGATCCAGTTTGCCGGTCGCCGGATCGATGCAGTAGCCTTTTTCTGTGATGGTCAGCGAGACAATCGCCACCTGCGGTTCGCAGAATTTTTCGATAATGGCGGGCAGGGAGTCCAGTTTCGCATTCAGGCATTCATGAACCGCGCCAACGATAATCGCCTCGTTGCCGGTCGCGCCTTTTTCCAGCACGGTAAACAGGTGGTCTTGCTCACGCAACTGCGCCATTAACCGATCGCCGCTGAACAGGCTGATTTCGCAGATCCCCCAGTCGCCGCCCTGGGCGTTCAGCACCCGGTCCGTTAACAGCGCCTGGTGCGCACGATGAAACGCGCCAAAGCCGAAATGCACGATGCGAGAGCGGAGCAGAGCGCGATCATACTGCGGTAATCGGACGTTTTCCGGCAGCGTTTGCGAAGCAATTGTCTTCATTAATACACACCTGATTAACCAATAATTAACAAGGTGCAGTGTAAAGTTATATGACAGCAAATTGAATTGGTATGCCTTAATTATGCGGGGATTGTGAGCTGGATCAATCTAAGAGGCGGCGGGATTTGATCCCCGAACAGAAACATGTATGGTAGTCGTCATTGTCTTTTGTGGTATTGGTATAACAACTTTTAGAGGGTGAGGCGATGGAACAAACCTGGCGTTGGTATGGACCGAACGATCCGGTATCTCTTGATGACGTCCGTCAGGCGGGCGCAACCGGCGTGGTGACCGCACTGCATCATATTCCTAACGGTCAGGTATGGCCGGTAGACGAAATTAAACAGCGTCAGGCGCTGCTGGCTGAAAAAGGCCTCACCTGGTCTGTAGTGGAAAGTATTCCGGTGCACGAAGACATTAAAACGCACAGCGGGGAATACCAAACCTGGATCGCCAATTATCAGCAGAGCATCCGTAATCTGGCAGCCTGCGGCATCGACACCGTCTGCTACAACTTTATGCCCATCCTCGACTGGACGCGTACCGATCTGGAATACACGCTGCCGGATGGCTCCAAAGCCCTGCGTTTTGATCAGATTGCCTTTGCCGCCTTTGAACTGCATATCCTGAAACGGGAAGGGGCGCAGGCAGACTACACCGAAGAAGAGCAGCGTCAGGCGCTGGAATTCTTTAACGCCGCCAGCGACGCGGAAATTGAAAAGCTGACGCGCAATATCATTGCCGGTCTGCCGGGGGCGGAAGAGGGCTATACCCTTGACCAGTTCCGCGCCCGTCTGGCGGAATACGATGGCATCAACAAAGAACAGCTGCGTGAAAACATGGCGGTATTCCTGAAAGCCATTGTGCCGGTGGCGGAAGAAGTGGGCGTGCGTCTGGCCGTTCACCCGGACGATCCGCCGCGCCCGATCCTCGGCCTGCCGCGTATTGTTTCCACCATTGAAGATATGCAGTGGCTGAAATCCTGCGTCGACAGTATCTACAACGGCTTTACCATGTGCACCGGCTCGTACGGCGTGCGGGCGGATAACGATCTGGTGAAGATGGTGGAAACCTTTGGCGACCGCATTCACTTTACGCATCTGCGTTCCACCTGCCGCGAAGCGAACCCGAAAACCTTCCACGAAGCGGCGCATCTGCAGGGCGACGTCGATATGGTGGCGGTGGTGAAAGCGATCCTCACTGAAGAGCTGCGTCGTAAGAAAGCGGGAGATGTACGTCCGATCCCATTCCGTCCGGATCACGGTCACCAGATGCTCGACGATCTGCGTAAGAAAACTAACCCGGGCTATTCGGCGATTGGTCGTCTGAAAGGGATGGCGGAAGTACGCGGCGTAGAACTGGCGCTGAAACACACGCTGTTCCCGGAACTGCTGTAGAACGGTAAAATAGTATAAATAATTGCCCGGCAAGCTTGCCCCGCCGGGCGAAAATTTGCCTTAATCCGCGCGGCCCATATAACGGCTTTCTTCGATATGAATGCGGATCTTCTCGCCGGTGGTCAGGTATTCCGGCACCTGGATCACCAGACCTGTGCTCATGGTGGCAGGCTTGGTGCGTGAGCTGGCTGAAGCGCCTTTAATGCCCGGCGCCGTTTCCACAATTTCCAGATCCACCGTCTGCGGCAATTCCAGCGCCAGCAGCTGACCATCCCAGGTTAACACCTGCATGTCCGGCATTCCGCCTTCCGGAATAAACTGCAGCTCGTCTTCAATCTGCTCTTTAGTGAAGATGTACGGCGTGTAATCTTCTTTATCCATAAACACGTATTCGTTGCCATCCACATAAGAGAAGTCAACGAAACGGCGGGTCAGCGTCACGGTATCAACGATGTCGTCGCCTTTAAAACGCTCTTCAACCTTCATCCCGGTGCGGACGTCAGAAAAACGCATCTTATACAGCGTCGCTGCGCCACGGGCGCTCGGTGACTGAATATCGATATTTTTCACAATCAGCAGTTTGCCGTTGTAATTCAGCACCATACCTTTTTTGATTTCATTCGCTCTTGGCATTATTAATCCTGTTTGGGAAAAGGGTAAAAATATCGCGACAAATTACTCGCGAGGGGCGATTCAGGCAAGGGGAATCAGCATGTTTTGCATGTTCACCGCAAAAAGTGATAGCGTGCCCGAAAGCGGGATGACAACCCGGATCATTCCCCCACAAAAGAGAGCCGTTTATGGAGTGTCGCAGCGATTGCGGAGCCTGTTGTACCGCGCCATCCATCAGCAGCCCGATCCCCGGTATGCCGGACGGCAAACCCGCCAATACGCCCTGCGTACAGCTTGACGCGCAGCAACGCTGTAAGCTGTTCCGCTCGCCGCTTCGCCCGAAAGTCTGCGCCGGACTGCAACCCTCCCGGGACATGTGCGGCAGCACGCGCTCGCAGGCGATGGTCTATCTTATCGATCTGGAAACGCAGACCACGCCTTAAACATCTTTAATGCGCGCCAGGCACGACATAGTGACGACAATCATTACCAGCGCAAACCAGAATACCGCGTGATAGCTCCAGAACTCCGCCACTACGCCCGCCAGCGACCCGGCGATGATCCAGCCGACGCGGGTAGTATTAGTATAAAGCGTGGTCGCAGCCCCCGCCTGGCCCGGCATCAAATCCTGAAAATAGAGCATACCGATACCCGCGAGGATGCCGATATAAATGGCATTCAGCAGCTGTAAAGCCAGCAGCAATACCGGCGTGTGCACGGTCAGCATGCCGGCGTAAAAAATCAGCCCGGCGACTACCGCGATGCGCATTAAAAAACGCTTGCCGAAGCGTTTAGCATAGTAGCCCGCAATCAGCATGGTCGGGATCTCAAGCCCGGCAGCGGTACCCATCATCACACCCGCCAGCTTTTCCGGCAGTTGCAGTTCATTAATGATAAACAGCGGCATATTAATGATATAGAGGCTGTTGGTGCCCCACATCAGCGTGCAGATAGCAAACAGCAGCAGCGCGTCACGGCGATTGGTGCGCGGCGCTTCCAGTACGCCGGTTGCCAGCACCGGCTCTTTGCGCATCGTCGGCAGAAAAAACCACACCATGATGCCGCACACCACAAAAGCAATCGCCGCGCTCAGATACATCATCGTAAAGCCAAAACCCATTGCCAGCGCATAGGCCAGCGGCGGGCCGATCACCCATGCCAGCGACACCTGCGCGCGCAGGATCGAGCTGAACATGACCGCTTCGCGGCCGGTACGATCCGCATGTTCACGGGCAAGGGCGAACATCTGCGGGTTTGCCGTCGAGCCAAAGCTGCTGAGGAACACGCCGATAAACAGCAAGATAAAATAGTTACGGTTAAAGGCGAACAGCGTACAGGCCAGCACGCCGAACAGGCAGCAGAAGACGATCAGATTTTTACGGTCGCCTTTACGATCGGAACGCCCGGCGAGAAACTGGCTTACCAGGATGCCGATCACCGCGCTGCCGGTGAAGAAAAAACCCACCATCGCCGGACGGGCATGGACTTCATTGGTCAGAAATAAGCTCAGCGTTGGCGTCTGCAAGGCACCGGCAATGCCGGTCAGGAAGGCAACAATTAAAAACGCCGTAGAGGTGACGTCAAAAGGCTTGGGAGAGGCGGCGGCTGGGCTAATGTGCATCTTTTCGGTTCTGCTTTTTAAGGAAGACGCGGAGTTTACGCCGCTACTCAGAAAATGAACAGTCGATAACAGAAAAGTGCCACGAAAAATCAAAATAGCATTTCAAAATAATTCTCATTCCGGCTGAAGCTGCTGAAACAGACGCAGCGGCACCGTCAGCAACATCAGCAAAAAATGACCACCGAAGCAAAAATGTGCAGTACATCTAAATTCTTTACGCTGAAATACGAGATTTCTTGCGTACCGATGGATTAAGAGCAAGACTTCTTGAAACGTTTCAGCGCTATCCTTTAACTTCCCGGTTACCGGTTGGCGCGTTAATTCACCAGAAGGCTGAAACGATTCAACTTCAGCAGGAGTGGAAATCTATGTTCCAGTTATCCGTTCAGGATATTCATCCCGGCCAGCAGGCCACTAATAAAGAAGACGCTATCCGTCAGATCGCCGCCGCCCTTGTGCAGGCAGGCAATGTGGCTGATGGCTATGTTGAGGGTATGCTTGCCCGCGAGCAGCAGACTTCCACTTTCCTCGGTAATGGCATTGCCATTCCGCACGGCACCACCGACACCCGCGATCAGGTGCTGAAAACCGGCGTTCAGGTTTATCAGTTCCCGCAGGGCGTACTGTGGGGTGAAGGGCAGGTGGCTTATGTGGCGATTGGTATCGCCGCCAGTTCTGATGAACACCTCGGCCTGTTGCGTCAGCTGACGCACGTCCTGAGTGACGATGCGGTGGCGGCACAGTTGCAGTCTGCCACCACGGCAGAAGAACTGCGCGCGCTGCTGATGGGCGAAAAACAGAGTGACGTGCTGAAGCTGGACAACGATTTGCTGACGCTCGACATCATCGCCAGCGATATTGTCACCCTGCAGGCGGTGAACGCCGGTCGTCTGAAAGAAGCCGGTGCAGTAGATACCGCCTTCGTGACGCGCGCCATTAACGAAAAACCGCTGAACCTGGGCCAGGGCGTATGGCTGAACGACAGCGCCGAAGGCAACCTCGGTAGCGCCATTGCGGTAAGCCGCGCCGCCAGCGCCTTTACGGTTGAAGGTGAAAACGCCCAGCTGTTGATCAGCGTTGCAATGGCCGACGACCAGCCGGTTGCCGTGCTGAAGCGTCTGACCGATCTGCTGCTGAACAATAAAGCTGACCGTTTGCTGACGGCAGATGCCGCCACGCTACTGGCGCTGCTGACCAGCGACGACGCGCTGGCGGACGACGTGCTGAGCGCGGAGTTCGTGGTGCGTAACGAACACGGCCTGCACGCCCGTCCGGGCACCATGCTGGTGAACACCATTAAACAATTTGATTGCGACGTGACCGTCACCAACCTCGACGGCAGCGGAAAACCGGCCAATGGCCGCAGCCTGATGAAGGTAGTGGCGCTGGGCGTGAAGAAAGGTCATCGCCTGCGCTTCACCGCGCAGGGCGCGGATGCTGAACCGGCGCTGAAAGCGATTGGCGACGCCATCGCGGCCGGTCTTGGGGAGGGCGCATAATGAGCAGACGTGTTGCCACCATCACCCTTAACCCGGCTTACGATCTGGTGGGTTACACCCCGGAAGTCGAGCGTGGGGAAGTCAACCTGGTGCGGACCACCGGTCTGCATGCGGCAGGTAAAGGCATTAACGTTGCCAAGGTGCTGAAAGATCTTGGTATCGATGTCACCGTTGGCGGCTTCCTGGGTAAAGATAACCAGGATGGCTTTCAGCAGCTGTTCAGCGAGTTAGGCATCGCCAACCGTTTTCAGGTAGTGCAGGGCCGTACGCGTATTAACGTCAAGCTGACCGAAAAAGACGGCGAAGTCACCGACTTTAACTTCTCCGGCTTTGATGTCACACCAGCCGACTGGGAGCGTTTCGTTGCCGATTCCCTGAGCTGGCTGGGCCAGTTCGACATGGTCTGCGTCAGCGGCAGTCTGCCGGCAGGCGTCAGCCCGGAAGCTTTCACCGACTGGATGACGCGCCTGCGCAGCCAGTGTCCGTGCATCATTTTTGACAGCAGCCGCGAAGCGCTGGTGGCCGGTCTGAAAGCCGCGCCGTGGCTGGTAAAACCAAATCGTCGTGAGCTGGAAATCTGGGCCGGTCGTAAATTACCGGAACTGAAAGATGTTATCGAAGCCGCGCATGCGCTTCGTGAACAGGGGATTGCCCATGTGGTGATTTCACTGGGCGCGGAAGGGGCGTTGTGGGTTAACGCTTCTGGCGAATGGATCGCCAAACCGCCGTCAATGGAAGTGGTAAGCACCGTTGGCGCAGGGGATTCAATGGTTGGCGGCCTGATCTATGGCCTGCTGATGCGTGAATCCAGTGAGCATACATTACGTCTTGCTACCGCCGTCGCCGCCCTGGCTGTCAGCCAGAGCAACGTCGGCATTACCGACCGTACCCAGTTGGCCGCGATGATGGCGCGCGTTGACTTAAAACCCTTTAACTAACAGCAGGAGAGCATAATGAAAACGCTGCTGATAATTGACTCCAGTCTCGGCCAGGCCCGCGCTTACATGGCGAAAACCTTGTTGGGAGTGGCGGCGCAAAAAGCCAATGTGGAAATCATCGACAACCCACATGAGGCTGAACTGGCAATCGTATTAGGAACCAGCGTGCCAAACGACAGCGCGCTGAACGGCAAAAAAGTGTGGCTGGGCGATATCAATCGCGCCGTAGCGCACCCGGAGCTGTTTTTAAGTGAAGCTAAAAACCACGCCGCGCCGTACAGCGCGCCTGTGGCTGCCGCTGCCCCCGCTGCAAGTGGCGGTGTGAAGCGCGTTGTGGCGGTTACCGCCTGCCCGACGGGCGTGGCGCATACCTTTATGGCGGCTGAAGCCATTGAAACCGAAGCCAAAAAACGTGGCTGGTGGGTGAAAGTGGAAACTCGCGGCTCTGTAGGCGCGGGCAATGCCATCACCCCGGAAGAAGTCGCGGAAGCGGATCTGGTGATCGTGGCGGCCGACATCGAAGTGGATCTGGCGAAATTCGCCGGTAAGCCGATGTACCGCACTTCCACCGGTCTTGCGCTGAAGAAAACCGCGCAGGAACTGGATAAAGCGCAGGCAGAGGCGAAACCGTATCAGCCGTCGGGTAAACCGCAGGCGGCAAGCGAAGGCAAGAAAGAGGGCGGCGGTGCTTATCGTCACCTGCTGACGGGCGTGTCTTACATGCTGCCGATGGTGGTCGCGGGCGGTCTGTGTATCGCGCTGTCCTTTGCGTTTGGTATTGAAGCATTCAAAACGCCGGATACCCTGGCCGCCGCGCTGATGCAAATCGGTGGTGGTTCAGCCTTCGCGCTGATGGTACCGGTACTGGCAGGTTATATTGCGTTCTCTATCGCTGACCGTCCGGGTCTGACGCCGGGTCTTATTGGTGGCATGCTGGCCGTAAGCACCGGTTCCGGCTTTATTGGCGGTATCATTGCAGGCTTTATTGCCGGTTACGTGGCGAAAGCCATCAGCCAGAAAGTGAAGCTGCCGCCGAGCATGGAAGCGCTGAAACCGATCCTGATCATTCCGCTGTTCTCAAGCCTCGTGGTGGGTCTGGCGATGATCTACCTGATCGGCAAACCGGTCGCGGGTATCCTGACGGGTCTGACGCACTGGCTGCAAACCATGGGCACCGCCAACGCGGTTCTGCTGGGCGCGATCCTCGGTGGCATGATGTGTACCGACATGGGTGGGCCGGTGAACAAAGCGGCTTACGCCTTTGGGGTGGGTCTGCTGAGTACCCAGACCTACGCACCGATGGCTGCCATTATGGCTGCCGGGATGGTGCCGCCGCTGGCAATGGGTATCGCCACGCTGGTTGCGCGTAAAAAGTTCGACAAAGGTCAGCAGGAAGGGGGCAAAGCCGCACTGGTTCTCGGTCTGTGCTTTATCTCTGAAGGCGCGATCCCGTTCGCGGCTCGTGACCCGATGCGCGTGATCCCCTGTTGTATCGTGGGCGGCGCGGTGACGGGCGCGATCTCCATGGCGATTGGCGCGAAGCTGATGGCACCGCACGGTGGGCTGTTTGTACTGCTGATCCCGGGCGCCATCACCCCGGTCGTGGGTTATCTGCTGGCGATTGTTGCCGGTACCCTGCTGGCTGGTCTGGCTTACGCCTTCCTGAAACGTCCGGAAACGGTCATGGCTGAGAAAATAGCCTAAGGGCAAGTTGCCGGGTGGCGCAAAGCTTACCCGGCCTACATCGGCCTGATGAGGCACGCAAAAAGGACAGCCTGGGCTGTCCTTTTTTTATGCGGTCACTTCGCTTAACTGCTGTGCTTTCAGCCAGGCGATCTCTTCCGCCCAGATATCAGGGTTGACGGTTTCCAGCACCATCGGGATCGCATCGAAGCGTGCATCCTGCATGATCCAGCGAAACGCATCATGCCCGATATTGCCCTCACCGAGACTGTGATGGCGGTCAACGCGGCTGCCAAACGCACTTTTCGCATCGTTAAGGTGCATCCCGCGCAGATACTCAAAGCCGACGATGCGCTCAAATTCCGCAAAGGTCTTTTCGCATTCCGCCGCGCTGCGCAGATCATAACCGGCGGCAAAAGCGTGGCAGGTATCAATACAGACGCCGACGCGGGATTTGTCTTCCACGCCGTCGATGATCGCCGCCAGATGTTCAAATTTAAAGCCCAGATTGCTGCCCTGACCGGCCGTGTTTTCGATAACGGCAGTGACACCTTCGGTTTTATCCAGCACGATATTGATCGACTCGGCAATACGCGCCAGACAGGCATCTTCCGGGATCTGCATCAGGTGGCTGCCAGGGTGGAAGTTCAGCAGGCTCAGCCCGAGTTGCTGGCAACGCATCACTTCATCCAGAAACGCTTCACGGGATTTTTCCAGCGCCTCGGTCACCGGATGACCCAGGTTTATCAGGTAGCTGTCGTGCGGCAGGATCTGCGCTGACGTGTAGCCGTATTTTTCGCAGGCGGCTTTAAAGTCATCAATCGTTTCGCTGGTCAGCGGCGCGGCACGCCATTGACGCTGATTTTTGGTGAACAGCGCAAACGCGGTCGCCCCGATTTCCGCCGCGCGCATCGCGGCATTTGCGACGCCGCCCGCCGCGCTGACGTGCGCTCCAATGTATTTCATAAAAAACTCCTGACAAACCCGGCCGGGCAAAAACGCTATGATAACGGGTTAACAGGAATTTTACATGGGGGTTATGGCTGTGAGGGTAACAGCCACGGCGGGGGCGGGATAAGTCCCTTTATATAGGGCTGATGCACCATGACTTTGCTGACCGTAGTATCGACAATGTCCTGTTCATTGGGGATGATGGCAGTGGAAGCGGCCATCAAATCAAACGGAAGACGAAAGGCGGCGGATGCACTTAGTCGCTGTAAATGTGGGGTATAAATCGCCATTGGCATCGTAATCTTCAGATTTAAGTCCGGATCATTTTCCGGCCACATATCCAGCCATTCATCCAGCCTGCTTTTATCTTTCGTCACAGCGGCAAGACGTACTACAGCAAGCGTATATTTTTCAGATTCACGTTGGATGCAATGGCTAAATGCCAGTTGATGAAGCTCCCAAATCATCCTGAGCTTAACCTGACGACTTTGCGCCTGAAGCCAGAAATCAAAAAAATTTATCTCACGATCTTTTGCTGACTGGCAGACGCCGTATTGACGCTCAAGATCCACTCTGGCTACCGTCGCCTCATTATTTAGCCTGGTTGCTATGGGGGATGCGGCTAATGACGAACTGAGATTGAGCGAGAGTGCGACAAAGAGTGCAGACTTCATATTAAAGCGCATTGTAAACACACTTCCAAAACTTGCTTTCGTCTGATGATGTCTGTTCCTTCATATTCCAGGCGAGGCTTATAAGCTGCTTGCGTTTAATCTTATCAATGCTTGAAAGCGCGCTGGCAAGTTGGTCCCAGTCATAAGTGCTGATGTTATAACTGCTACTAAAAACGCTGCTGCCGAGATAGCTACTGCGCCCCGCGAAAAACTGGAATAGCGGCACGGCGGACAGTAAATAAGTGAGGATATTTGCCGAGCGTGTGATCCGATCCACTTCCGCCAGTGCATCCCGCGTTCTTTGGCCTGGCTTAAAGTTATTGATACCGCAAAAATTCCCTTTCATTTTTTTACCCTGTAAGTGGAAGAGGGTGATGTTTTACCTCATCACCCGTCCCGGATCCGGAGATGCATCACCCTTTCACTAAACCAGGAATTTATTTAGTCAGCCATCAGTAGGAGGCAGGGATGAGTCCCTGGATATAGGGCTGTCTTATGACGGCTTCACTGAGGGTTTCAATTAGTATCCTTTCGTTGTCATATATAATGGCGTTGTAAGCGTCCACTGCATTAAAGGGGAAATGAAAGGTGGGTGACTGACTAAGTCGCTGAAGCTGCTGCTCAAAAACATATGCCGGTATCGCAGTTTGCGTAAAATCATCAGGATTATCTTCAGGATAGAGATCAAGCCATTCCTCCAGCTTGCTTTTATCTTTGCTAACAGCCGCAAGACGCACGACCATAAGGGTGTAGGCGTCGGAATGCGGTTTAATACAGTTATTGAAAGCAATTTCCGAAAGCTCCCTGAGCATTTTGACTTTAACTTCCCGGCGTTGCGCCTGCAGCCAGAAGTCAAAATAATTCACTTCGCGATCGCGCAATGCACGGCACAGTCCGTATTGGTGTTCAAGTACCTGCCGGGAAGAGGTTGCTTCCTGATTGAGTTTTTCAATGTGAGACAAACCGGCGAAGACCGGGGATATATAAAGTCCACAGGTTAACCAGAGCACGGTTCTGTTTTTAAAGCGCATTGTAAACACACTCCCAAAACTTGCTTTCATCACCGTACGTCCTGACCATCATCTCACTGGCCAGTTTCTCAAGCTGCGCGCGTTTAATTTTATCTACGCTCGAAAGCGCATTGGCAAGTTGGTCCCAGTCATAAGTGCTGATGTTATAACTGCTACTAAAAACGCTGCTGCCGAGATAGCTACTGCGCCCCGCGAAAAACTGGAATAGCGGCACGGCGGACAGTAAATAAGTGAGGATATTTGCCGAGCGTGTGATCCGATCCACTTCCGCCAGTGCATCCCGCGTTCTTTGGCCTGGCTTAAAGTTATTGATACCGCAAAAATTCCCTTTCATTTTTTTACCCTGTAAGTGGAAAAGGGTGATGTTTTACCCCATCACCCGTCCTGGAACCGGAGATGCATCACCCTTTCACTAAACCAGGAATTTATTTAGTCAGCGCCTCCACCCCGAGATTAATCAGCCCGCCGCCGACAATCAGCCAGACAAACAGTACCAGCGCCATCAGCAGAGGTTTCACGCCCGCGCTTTTCAGAGCGCTGACGTGGGTGGTCAGGCCGAGCGCCGCCATGGCCATCGCCAGCAGAACGGTATCCAGTGTGATCAATGCCTGCACCAGCGCGGCGGGCAGCAGGGAAAAGGAGTTAAAACCGGCCACCACAATGAACAGCACGGCGAACCACGGAATGGTGATTTTGCTGCGTTGAGTATCGTCAACTGGCGCGAGGCGTTTGACGCGCATCGCCAGCAGGATCAGGAAGGGAGCCAGCATCATTACGCGCAGCATTTTGGCGATCACCGCGGCATTTTCGGCATCCAGGCTAACGGCGTGACCCGCCGCGACTACCTGTGCCACTTCATGCATGGTCGAACCCATATAGACGCCGTAGGCTTCCGGGCTGAAAAACGTGCTCAGCAGCGGGTACAGCGCCGGATAAAGGAATATCGCCAGCGTGCCGAAAATCACCACCGTCGCCACGGCTACCGTCACTTTACTCGCCTGCGCTTTTACTACCGGCTCGGTCGCCAGTACCGCCGCCGCGCCGCAAATGCTGCTGCCTGCGCCAATCAGCCAGCTGGTTTGTTTATCCAGCCCGAAGACTTTTTGACCGAGGAAGCAGGCCAGCGTAAAGGTGCTGATCAGGGTCAGGGCATCAATGATGATCCCGCTGACACCGACATCGGCAATCTGGGAGAAGGTCAGCCGGAAGCCGTACAAAATGATCCCCAGTCGCAATAAATGCTGCTTGGCGAACAGCACGCCGGTATCGCAGTGATGCGCGGTATGCGGATAGAGCGTATTACCGATCACCATGCCCGCGAGGATCGCCAGCGTCAGGGCGCTGAATCCGGCACCGGCAATGGCCGGGATACTGCCAGCCCACAGGGCAAAGCCCGCGACCAGTGCGCTGAGCGCAAGGCCGGGCGCATAACGATGAAAAGACGAATGTGTGTGTAAGGTAAGCTCAGTCATAACCTTTCTCCTTTGTGTGGACAAAGCGTAAGGCCTGCTGGCTTAAAAATAAAATTGATTATATATTTATAATTAATCTTTATAAGTGGTAAGCGACGCCTTACCGGATGCGGTGAATCATGCATATTACGTTGCGGCAGCTGGCCGTTTTTGTGGAAGTGCTGAAAAGTGGCTCGACAACCCAGGCCTCGCAAATGCTGGCCTTGTCCCAGTCGGCGGTCAGCGCGGCGTTAAGCGATCTGGAAGGGCAACTCGGCGTGCAGTTGTTCGATCGTGTGGGCAAACGGCTGGTGGTCAATGAACACGGGCGACTGCTGTATCCGCGTGCGCTGGCGTTGCTGGAGCAGGCGACGGAGATCGAGCAGTTATTCCGTGAGGATAACGGCGCGATCCGCGTCTCTGCCAGCAGCACTATCGGCAACTATATTCTCCCGGAAGTGATCGCCCGTTATCGCCGTGATTTCCCCGACCTGCCGCTGGAGATGAGTGTCGGCAACAGTCAGGATGTGATCAACGCGGTGGCGGATTTTCGCGTCGATATCGGCCTTATCGAAGGGCCATGCCACACGGCAGAAATCATTGCGGAACCCTGGCTGGAAGACGAACTGGTGGTGTTTGCCTCCCCGTCATCGGCACTGCTACAGCATGAGGTTACGCTGGAACAGCTGGCCGCCGCGCCATGGATCCTGCGCGAGCGCGGCTCCGGCACCCGTGAGCTGGTGGATTATCTGCTGCTGTCCCATTTACCGCAGTTTCAGCTGGCCATGGAACTGGGCAATTCCGAAGCCATTAAACATGCGGTGCGTCATGGGCTGGGCATTAGCTGTCTTTCCCGTCGAGTGATCGCTGAACAGCTGGAGTCCGGCTCGCTGGTGGAAGTGCCGATCCCGCTGCCGCGACTGGTGCGCACTCTGTGGCGCATACATCACCGGCAAAAACATCTGTCCAGCGCCCTGAAGCGGTTTTTACGCTATTGCGGTGAATGAGGCCATTGCATTTTATTATCGTCAGGCGGCGCATCCACTGCTTTACTTATAATCCACGGCCAGTCATGAAGGTCTCTTATAACAGCGTATTTGTGCCGGAAGGATGCCGTCTGGTCTGCTACAATCCGGCCTCATTTTTTGGAAGGACAGCATTTTCCCATGGTTTCCGAATCTAAAACCACACAAGCGCCCACGCTCCGTCGTGAACTCAAGGCGCGTCACCTGACGATGATCGCCATTGGCGGCTCTATCGGCACAGGGTTGTTTGTTGCGTCAGGCGCAACCATCTCTCAGGCAGGGCCGGGCGGCGCACTGTTCTCCTATATTTTGATTGGCCTGATGGTCTATTTCCTGATGACCAGTCTGGGCGAGCTGGCTGCCTATATGCCGGTATCCGGCTCCTTTGCCACCTACGGTCAAAAATACGTCGAAGAGGGCTTTGGCTTCGCGCTGGGCTGGAACTACTGGTACAACTGGGCGGTGACCATTGCTGTGGATCTCGTGGCGGCGCAGCTGGTGATGAGCTGGTGGTTCCCGGATACGCCAGGCTGGATCTGGAGCGCGCTGTTCCTGTGCGTGATTTTCCTCCTCAACTGGATCTCCGTAAAAGGCTTCGGCGAAGCGGAATACTGGTTCTCCTTAATTAAGGTCACCACCGTCATTATCTTTATTATCGTCGGCGTGATGATGATTTTCGGTATCTTCCAGGGCGCAGAGCCGGCGGGCTGGAGCAACTGGGGCATCGGGGACGCGCCGTTTGCGGGCGGTTTTGCTGCCATGATTGGCGTGGCGATGATCGTCGGCTTCTCGTTCCAGGGTACCGAACTGATTGGCATTGCGGCGGGCGAATCCGAAGATCCGGAGAAGAACATTCCGCGCGCGGTGCGTCAGGTGTTCTGGCGTATCCTGCTGTTTTATGTGTTCGCCATTCTGGTGATCAGCCTGATTATTCCGTACACCGACCCGAGCCTGCTGCGTAACGATGTGAAAGACATCAGCGTCAGCCCGTTCACGCTGGTATTCCAGCATGCCGGTCTGCTGTCTGCGGCGGCGATCATGAATGCGGTGATCCTGACGGCGGTGCTGTCGGCGGGTAACTCTGGTATGTACGCGTCTACGCGTATGCTGTACACCCTGGCCTGTGACGGTAAAGCGCCGCGCATTTTCAGCAAGCTGTCGAAGGGCGGGGTGCCACGTAACGCGCTCTATGCCACCACGGTTATCGCGGGCCTGTGCTTCCTGACCTCCATGTTTGGCAACCAGACGGTTTACCTGTGGCTGCTGAATACGTCGGGCATGACCGGCTTTATCGCCTGGCTGGGGATCGCCATCAGTCATTACCGTTTCCGTCGCGGCTTTATATTGCAGGGGCGCGATCTGAGCGAACTGCCGTATCGTTCAGGCTTCTTCCCGCTGGGGCCGATCTTCGCCTTTGTGCTGTGCCTGATCATTACGCTTGGCCAGAACTACGAAGCCTTCCTGTCCGATACCATTGACTGGGGCGGTGTGGCGGCGACCTATATCGGTATTCCGCTGTTCCTGATCATCTGGTTTGGCTACAAACTGAGTCGTGGTACTAAGTTTGTCAGCTATCGCGATATGGAATTCCCGGAACGCGTTCAGAAGTAACCCCTGTTATCTGGCCGGGTGGCGCTTGCGCTTACCCGGCCTGTCCGTTTTCAGACCTCCATGCTCCCTCCATTATTGGCTATCCTGACATAGATTTTAACAATTCAATTGATAACTGTTATTATTTGCATTATCGTTACACGCGATTTCAACAGGATAAAAACATCCGCGTTCCACGTCGGGTCACCGACCTTATTATCACCGCCTTCGCCAACGTAGCGGGCGGGGATCTGCGCATTGTGAGCAGCCTCTTTTTTTAGTTGTTGTAGTTAATTCATGGAGAATTTGGAATGTTTACCCTGAATCCCGTCGTGCGGGGAGGACTGTGCGCGTCCGCAATTTCACTCGCGCTGCCAGCGTTTGCTAACGAAACGATGGTGGTTACTGCCGCTGCCACCGAGCAGAATGTGAAAGACGCGCCGGCAAGTATCAGCGTGATCACGCAGCAGGATCTGCAACGCAAGCCCGTACACAACCTCAAAGATGTCCTGCAGGACGTGCCAGGCGTACAGCTCACCAACGAAGGCGATAACCGCAAAGGCGTCAGCATTCGCGGCCTCGACAGTAGCTATACGCTGATCCTGGTCGATGGCAAACGCGTTAACTCGCGCAACGCCGTATTCCGCCACAATGATTTCGATCTGAACTGGATCCCGGTGGACGCCATTGAGCGTATCGAAGTGGTGCGCGGACCGATGTCGTCACTGTATGGTTCCGACGCCCTCGGTGGGGTGGTTAACATCATCACCAAAAAAATAGGTCAACAGTGGAGCGGTAGCCTCACCGCCGACAGCACTATTCAGGAAAAACGCGATCGTGGCGATACCTGGAACGGCCAGTTCTTTACCAGTGGCCCGCTGATTGACGGCGTGCTCGGCATGAAAGCGTTCGGCAGCGTGGCAAAACGCGAAAAAGACAAAGCAGAACCCTCGGACACCACCGCCACTGGCGAAACGCCGCGTATCGAAGGCTTTACCAGCCGCGATGCGAACGTGGAATTTGCCTGGACGCCGAATGAAAATCACGATTTCACCGCAGGTTATGGTTTCGACCGCCAGGATCGCAGCTCCGACTCCCTCGACAAGAATCGCCTGGAGCGCCAGAACGTCTCCCTCAGCCACAACGGACGCTGGGATCTGGGCAACAGCGAACTGAAATACTACAGCGAAAAAGTCGACAATAAGAATCCTGGTAACAGCAACACCATCACTTCGGAAAGCAACACCGTCGACGGCAAATATGTACTGCCAGTGGAGGCGATTAACCAGTTCGTCACCTTTGGCGGCGAATGGCGACACGATAAACTGAAAGATCCGGTTAACATTACCGGCGGCAGCAGCAGCGAAACCTCCGCCAGCCAGTATGCGCTCTTTGTCGAAGATGAATGGCGTCTCTTCGAACCTCTGGCGCTGACTACCGGCGTGCGTATGGACGATCACGAAACCTATGGCGATCACTGGAGTCCGCGTGCATATCTGGTGTACAACGCCACCGACACGCTGACGGTGAAAGGCGGCTGGGCAAAAGCCTTTAAAGCGCCATCCCTGCTACAACTCAGTCCGGACTGGGTCACCGGCTCCTGCCGCGGTGCATGTGAAATCGTCGGCAGCCCGGATCTGAAACCGGAAACCAGCGAAAGCTACGAAATGGGGCTGTATTACGCAGGCGAAGAGGGCTGGCTGGAAGGCGTGCAGGCGAGTATCACCACGTTCCAGAACGATGTTCAGGATCGTATCAGCATCAGCCGCACCCCTAACGCCAACGCTGCACAAGGCTACCCGAACTACGTGGGGCTGAATGCCGATGGGGAACCGATTTTCCGCTACTACAACGTCAATAAAGCACGTATTCGCGGCGTGGAAACCGAGCTGAAAGTGCCGTTGGATGATCAGTGGAAACTGACGCTGAATTACACCTATAACGACGGGCGCGATCTGAGTAACGGCGGTAATACCCCGTTACAGGAGCTGCCATTCCATACGGCGAACGGGACAGTGGACTGGCAGCCGGTGCAGGACTGGTCATTCTACGTTTCCGGTAATTACACAGGTGAAAAACGCAACGTCAGCGCCACCGGCACCACGCCGGGCGGCTATGTCATCTGGAATGCGGGCGGAGCGTGGCAGGCAACGAAAAACGTCAAGCTACGTGCGGGCGTGCTGAACCTGATGGATAAAGATCTCAGCCGCGATGATTACAGCTATAACGAAGACGGACGTCGTTACTTTATGGCGGTGGATTACCGGTTCTGATGAGTTTGCCGGGTGGCGGCTGCGTCTGTCCCGGCTTGCGGCCTGATTCCGGGCATGTGCCGGGTGGCGGCTGCGCCTTACCCGGCCTACGGGATGACCGAACGCCATGGTTTTGTAGGCCCGGCAAGCTTGCGCCGCCGGGCAAAACGTCACTTCAATAAATGCTGCGCATGGAAGCGCAGATGATCCTCAATAAAGGACGCAATAAAGTAGTAGCTGTGATCGTGGCCCGGCTGCACCCGCAGGGTCAGCGGCCAGCCAGTCTGGCGTGCTGCTTCCGCGAGGCGCGCAGGCTGTAGCTGGTCAGCCAGAAATTGATCGCTGTCACCCTGATCGATAAGCGTTGGGATCGCGTCATCCGGCTTGCTGCTCAACATCAGCGCACAGCTGTCCCACGCCTGCCAGTCGGCCACGTTTTCCCCCAGATAGGCGCTAAAGGCTTTCTGCCCCCAGGGCACCTGGCATGGATTCACAATAGGCGCAAAGGCTGACACGCTGGTATAGCGGCCTGGATTTTTCAGCGCCATGATCAGCGCCCCGTGACCGCCCATCGAATGCCCGCTGATGGCGCAACGATCGCTGACGTTAAACTGCGCGCGGATCAGTGCAGGCAGCTCGTCACGCAGATAATCATACATCCGGTAATGCGCCGCCCAGGGCTGCTGGGTGGCGTTCAGGTAAAAGCCTGCGCCCTGGCCCAGATCATAGCTTTCGCTGTTGGCGACGTCATCGCCGCGCGGGCTGGTATCCGGCATCACCAGCACGATGCCAAGCTCAGCCGCCACGCGCTGCGCCCCGGCTTTGGTGGTGAAGTTCTCGTCATTACAGGTCAGGCCGGATAGCCAGTAAAGTACTGGCGGCGGCGTTTCCCGCCGTTCTGGCGGTAAAAACACGCTGAACGTCATCGTACAGTTCAGTACGGCGGAGTCATGACGCCAGCGCTGCTGCCAGCCGTCAAAACAACGGTGTTCTTCAAGCATTTCCATGCGACGTTCCTCTACTCGTCATACTTAAAATGAAGGGGTTATCATACAGGTATTCACTTTGCGGTGAGTAACTTTCACTTCCTCATCCCTGCAACATACTGCATCATAAACACAACTTTACATTAACTTATGAGATGCGGATGGCGCTCAGAATTGCGCTCAGTGGATTTGTGGTTCTGATTGTGGCGATGGGGATTGGCCGTTTTGCCTTTACCCCGCAGGTGCCGCTGATGATCCGTGACGGTCAGCTTACCCTGACCAGCGCCGGGCTGGTGGCCGCCATGAACTATTTGGGCTATCTGTTTGGCGCATGGGACGCGATGCGCGCGCACCGGCATGTGGAAAGCCGTCTGTACGCCGGTGTTTTTGGTGCCGTGGCGCTGACGTTTCTCTCGGCGCTGGCGGATAACGCCATTGCTCACGGCCTGCTGCGGCTGGTGATCGGCATGATGAGCGGCTGGGCGATGGTGTTGACCGCGGCGTGGATCACCGACCAACTGGCCCATGCGGGCAAACCCAGCCTGAACGCCGCGGTATTTGCCGGGCCGGGGGCGGGTATCGCCCTGAGCGGTCTGCTGGCGATCGGCATCCAGTCTAAAGCCTTGTCCGCCGCGGCGGGCTGGCAGGTATACGGCGTGCTGGCGCTGGTATTGATTGCACTTATCGCTCGCTGGCTGCCCCGCCCGGGACAACTCCACCGCAGCGGCGACAAACCGCAGCCTTTAACGCTCACGCCTGACATTAAACGGCTGGTCTGGAGCTACAGCCTCGCGGGCTTTGGCTACATCCTTCCGGCGACGTTCTTGTCGCAGATGGCGGCCCAGCGCTTCCCTGGCAGCGTCTTCGCCCAGTTTGTCTGGCCGGTATTTGGCGCGGCGGCGGTGCTTGGCATTGCGCTGAGTATCGCCTTACGCCACGTCGGACGCAGCCATCAGCGGCTGGCCGTCGTGCTCTGGTTACAGGGCGCGGGCGTGATTGCCGCCTGGCTGCTGCCGGGCATGGCGGGGCTGGTGAGTGGGGCGCTGCTGGTGGGTGGCGGTTTTCTGTGTGCGGTACAGCTGTCGCTGGTGTGCGGCCGCGAGCTGGCACCGACTCACGCGCGCTATATGGCCGGGCTGTTGACCACCGGTTACGCTATCGGACAACTGGTGGGGCCGATGACCTCCGCGCTCTCTACCTGGCTGACCCATCAACTGGAGCCTGCGCTCGGTCTGGCGGGGGCGGCGCTGTTTATCGGCGGCGGGCTGGTGTGGAAACGTCAGCATGAAAGGCCGTAACGATTTCAATAATTATCGCGGTGAATACACTGGATTATGTGCGTGACCTCACGCACAATGACTGCGCACTTTGCCTGCTAAGCGGCAAAGGATAGCGACACCTGCAGGAGAATAAAGACATGCCATCACTGAGTAAAGAAGCCGCGCTGGTCCATGAAGCCCTGGTCGCCCGCGGCCTGGAAACCCCGTTGCGCGCACCGGCCGACATCGACAATGAAACCCGTAAGCGTCTGATTGCCGGGCATATGACCGAGATCATGCAACTGTTAAATCTCGACCTGAGCGATGACAGCCTGATGGAAACCCCGCAGCGTATCGCCAAAATGTACGTTGATGAGATCTTCTCCGGCCTCGATTACGCCAATTTCCCGAAGATCACCGTTATCGAAAACAAAATGAAAGTTGACGAGATGGTGACGGTACGTGACATCACGCTGACCAGCACCTGTGAACACCATTTTGTGATCATCGACGGCAAAGCAACCGTGGCCTATATCCCGAAAGATTCGGTGATCGGCCTGTCGAAAATAAACCGCATTGTGCAGTTTTTTGCCCAGCGTCCGCAGGTGCAGGAGCGCTTAACGCAGCAGATCCTCACCGCCCTGCAAACGCTGCTTGGCACCAACAATGTGGCCGTTTCTATCGATGCGGTGCATTACTGCGTCAAAGCGCGCGGCATTCGTGATGCCACCAGCGCCACCACCACCACCTCGCTGGGCGGATTATTCAAATCCAGCCAGAATACCCGCCAGGAGTTCCTGCGCGCGGTACGTCATCACAACTAATTGAGGCAGGCAAACTTCATGGAACGTCATGTCACGCTGGATTTCATTCGTGGCGTTGCCATTCTGGGGATTTTGCTGCTGAATATTAACGCCTTCGGGTTACCGAAGGCGGCTTACCTTAATCCGGCGTGGTATGGCGACATCACCTCCCGCGATGCCTGGACCTGGGCGCTGCTTGATGTCTTTGCGCAGGCCAAATTCCTGTCGTTATTTGCCATTCTTTTCGGTGCCGGGCTGCAATTATTGCAGGGGCGGGGCAAACGCTGGATCCAGTGCCGCTTAACGCTGTTAGTGCTGCTGGGCTTTATGCACGGGCTGCTGTTGTGGGACGGTGACATTTTACTGGCCTATGGCCTCGTCGGGCTGGTGTGCTGGCGCATGATCCGCGATGCGTCATCCCTGAAAACGCTGTTTAACACTGGTGTGGCGCTGTATCTCATCGGCGTGGCGGTACTGCTGCTGCTGGGGTTTATCGCCGGTAATGAGCCTAACCGTTCGTGGATCCCGGATGCCGCTAATCTGCAATACGAAGGCTGGTGGAAAACCACCGGCGGCCTTGAAGCCATCAGTAACCGGGCAGACATGCTGTCCGATACGCTGCTTGCCATCGGCGCGCAGTATGGCTGGCAGCTGGCAGGATTGATGCTGGTGGGCGCGGCGCTGATGCGCAGCGGCTGGCTGAAAGGGCAGTTCAGCCTCAGCCACTACCGCCGTAGCGGGCTGCTGCTGATCGCCGTTGGCCTGTTGATTAACCTTCCTGCGGTGATCGCCCAGTGGCAGCTTGGCTGGGATTATCGCTGGTGCGCTTTTTTGCTGCAGGCGCCCCGGGAACTGAGTGCGCCGCTGCAAACCCTGGGCTATGCTGCGCTGGCCTACGGCTACTGGCCGCAGTTAAGCCGCCTGAAGCTGGTGACGGCGGTGGTGTGCGTCGGGCGCATGGCGCTCAGCAACTATCTGCTGCAAACCCTTATCTGCACCACCTTGTTCTATCACTTCAAGCTGTTTATGAAATTCGACCGTCTGCAGCTGCTGGCTTTTGTGCCCTGCATCTGGGTAGTGAATCTGTGGTTCTCGGTATGGTGGCTGCGCCGTTTTCGCCAGGGGCCGGTTGAATGGCTGTGGCGACAGCTTACCGCGCGTGCGTCAGGGGTTTCATTGTCCCATACATCCAGATAACGATCTGGATCACAATCATTAACAAAACGGATGTAACCGTTTCCATCTGTGTGATGTTCTTCACGCTGGATCCCGCCGCTGACTGACAGAATACCCCTCTTGCTAAACACAGGGGGTGTCTGTGAGCTGTTGCAACCTGAGAAAAGAAAATGTCTATGATCACCATTCGTGACGTGGCCCGCCTCGCGGCCGTTTCCGTCGCGACGGTATCCCGTGTGCTCAACAACAGTGCGCTGGTCAGCCCCGAAACGCGGGAAACTGTGATGAAGGCTGTGGCGCAGCTGGGTTATCGTCCGAATGCCAACGCCCAGGCGCTGGCGACGCAGGTCAGCGATACCATCGGCGTGGTGGTAATGGATGTCTCCGATGCCTTCTTTGGCGCGCTGGTTAAAGCGGTGGATATGGTCGCCCAGCAGCACCAGAAATATGTGCTGATCGGCAACAGTTATCACGAAGCGGAGAAAGAGCGTCATGCTATTGAGGTGCTGATACGTCAGCGCTGTAACGCCCTGATTGTGCACTCAAAAGCTCTGAGCGATGAAGAGCTGGCGGGCTTTATGGAGCAGATCCCCGGCATGGTCCTGATCAACCGTGTGGTGCCGGGTTACGCCCATCGCTGCGTGGCGCTGGATAACGTCAGCGGCGCGATGATGGCAACGCGCATGATGCTGAGTCACGGGCATCAGCGCATCGGCTATCTGGCGTCCAGTCATCACATAGAAGATAACGATTTGCGCCGCGAAGGCTGGCAGCGGGCGCTGGTAGAGCAGGGGATTGTCGCCCCGGAAAGCTGGACCGGCACCGGCGAGCCGGATATGCAGGGCGGGGAGGCGGCGATGGTTGAACTGCTGGGCCGCAACCTGCAACTGACCGCCGTATTTGCCTACAACGACAGCATGGCCGCGGGCGCGCTGACGGCGCTGAAAGACAACGGCATTGCGGTGCCACAGCATTTATCACTCATTGGCTTCGATGATATTCCTATTGCCCGCTACACCGATCCGCAGCTCACCACGGTGCGTTATCCCATTGCCTCTATGGCGAAACTGGCGACGGAACTGGCCTTACAGGGGGCGGCGGGAATGCTGGATCCTGCTGATTCTCATTGCTTTATGCCGACGCTGGTGCGGCGGCATTCGGTGGCGGTGCGGCAAACTGTGTCGCCGATCACTAACTTATAACGATGTTCTATGTAACCGTTTTCAATCTGTGAGTAAATTCACAGTATCTTAACATCGCCATGTCTATGATGTCAGCGTTCCAAGGGCTGAAACATAATGTAACGGTAATGAAGCTGATTCGTCGTACCGTTGCCCCACAAACGGCGAACAGATCGAACTCTGGAGCGTTACCGAACACGGAAGACAATAATTTTAAGTGACCTTCGGCGACAGTAACGTTTCACCAACCTGCTGCCCCGCCGATCATTATTCACAAGAACTACCCTGCATAAACCCGGAGATACCATGAATAAGAAGGTTTTGACTCTGTCTGCTGTTATGGCAAGCATGCTTTTTGGCGCGGCTGCAAATGCTGCGGATACCCGTATTGGTGTGACCATTTATAAATACGACGACAACTTTATGTCTGTTGTGCGTAAAGCAATTGAGAAAGACGCTAAAGAAGCCCAGGGCGTTGAACTGCTGATGAACGACTCGCAGAACGACCAGTCAAAACAGAACGACCAGATCGACGTTCTGCTGGCAAAAGGCGTGAAAGCCCTGGCCATCAACCTCGTTGACCCGGCAGCGGCGGGCACGGTTATCGAAAAAGCACGTGGTCAAAACATTCCTATCGTTTTCTACAACAAAGAACCTTCACGTAAAGCGCTGGACAGCTACGATAAAGCCTATTACGTCGGTACTGACTCTAAAGAGTCCGGTATTATCCAGGGCGATCTGATTGCTAAACACTGGGCGGCTAACCAGGGCTGGGATCTGAATAAAGACGGTCAGATCCAGTTCGTCCTGCTGAAAGGCGAGCCGGGCCACCCGGATGCTGAAGCACGTACCACCTACGTAATCAAAGAGCTGAACGACAAGGGCATTAAAACCCAGCAGCTGCAGATGGATACCGCCATGTGGGATACCGCGATGGCGAAAGACAAAATGGACGCCTGGCTCTCTGGCCCGAACGCTAACAAAATCGAAGTGGTTATCGCCAACAACGATGCGATGGCAATGGGTGCAGTAGAAGCACTGAAAGCCCACAACAAATCAGCCGTTCCGGTCTTTGGTGTGGATGCCCTGCCAGAAGCGCTGGCACTGGTTAAATCTGGCGCACTGGCGGGTACCGTTCTGAACGATGCCAACAACCAGGCGAAAGCGACCTTCGATCTGGCGAAAAACCTGGCCGACGGTAAAGAAGCCACTGCCGGCACCGACTGGAAACTCGACAACAAAGTTGTTCGTATTCCTTACGTCGGCGTTGATAAAGAAAACCTGTCTCAGTTCAGCAACAAATAAGAACGTTCCACTGGGCGCATTAATTTGCGCCCTTTTATAACGCGATGTGCCAGGCCAACAAGGTATAAATATGGTCAGCAATAATACTCAGTCGTCAGGCGAATTCTTGTTGGAAATGAGCGGTATCAACAAGTCGTTTCCTGGCGTTAAGGCGCTCGATAATGTGAATTTAAAAGTTCGTCCACATTCCATCCATGCATTAATGGGTGAGAACGGGGCGGGTAAATCCACATTATTAAAATGCCTTTTTGGGATCTATCAAAAAGATTCCGGCAGCATTCTTTTTCAGGGGAAAGAGATCGATTTCCATTCCACCAAAGAAGCACTGGAAAACGGTATCTCAATGGTTCACCAGGAATTAAACCTGGTATTACAACGTTCTGTAATGGACAACATGTGGCTGGGACGTTATCCCACCAAAGGCGTGTTTGTCGATCAGGACAAAATGTATAAAGACACTAAAGATATTTTCGACGAACTGGATATTGATATTGACCCGAAAGCGCGCGTCGGTACGTTATCTGTTTCGCAAATGCAGATGATTGAAATCGCGAAAGCGTTCTCCTATGACGCGAAAATCGTCATCATGGATGAACCCACGTCATCGCTGACGGAAAAAGAAGTTAATCATCTGTTCAAAATTATCCGTAAGCTGAAAGATCGCGGCTGCGGCATCGTCTATATCTCGCACAAAATGGAAGAGATCTTCCAGCTGTGTGATGAAATCACCATTCTGCGCGACGGTCAGTGGATTGCCACTCAGCCGCTGGAAGGGCTGGATATGGACAAAATCATCGCCATGATGGTGGGCCGTTCGCTGAACCAGCGTTTCCCGGACAAACAAAACGTGCCGGGCGAGACCATTCTGGAAGTGCGTAACCTGACCTCACTGCGTCAGCCTTCCATTCGTGATGTATCGTTCGATCTGCGCAAAGGCGAAATTCTGGGTGTTGCCGGGCTGGTGGGGGCGAAACGTACCGATATTGTGGAAACCCTGTTTGGGATCCGCGAAAAATCATCCGGTACGATTAAGCTGCACGACAAGTCGATTAATAACCATTCCGCTAACGAAGCCATTAATAACGGCTTTGCGCTGGTTACCGAAGAGCGCCGCTCAACGGGGATTTACGCGTATCTGGACATTGGCTTCAACTCATTGATTTCCAATATTCAGAATTACAAAAATAAAATCGGCTTGCTGGATAACTCCCGCATGAAGAGTGATACCCAGTGGGTGATCGATGCCATGCGTGTGAAAACGCCGGGTCATCGCACGCAGATTGGTTCCCTCTCCGGTGGTAACCAGCAGAAAGTGATTATCGGCCGCTGGTTGTTGACCCAGCCGGAAATCCTGATGCTCGATGAACCGACCCGCGGTATTGACGTAGGTGCGAAATTCGAAATTTATCAGCTTATTGCAGAGCTGGCTAAAAAAGGCAAAGGGATCATTATCATTTCGTCAGAAATGCCGGAATTGTTAGGGATCACTGACCGTATTCTGGTAATGAGCAATGGCCTCGTTTCCGGAATTGTTGACACTAAAACGACAACGCAAAATGAAATTTTGCGTCTTGCGTCTTTGCACCTTTAAGATCAGGGGCTCCTCATGAGTGCGTTAAATAAAAAAAGCTTTCTCACTTATCTGAAAGAGGGCGGTATTTACGTCGTTCTTTTAGTGTTACTGGCCATTATTATTTTCCAGGATCCAACATTCTTAAGCCTGCTGAACTTAAGTAACATTCTTACCCAGTCATCGGTGCGTATTATTATCGCGCTGGGCGTGGCAGGGCTGATTGTTACCCAGGGTACTGACCTGTCAGCGGGTCGTCAGGTGGGTCTGGCGGCGGTAGTGGCGGCTACGCTGTTACAGTCAATGGAAAACGCCAACAAGGTGTTCCCGGAGATGGCGACCATGCCGATCATTGCGGTCGTGGCTATCGTCTGCGTGATTGGCGCGATCATTGGCCTGATCAACGGCATCATCATTGCGTACCTCAACGTAACGCCGTTTATCACCACCCTCGGCACCATGATTATCGTGTACGGTATCAACTCCCTGTACTACGACTTCGTGGGCGCGTCGCCGATTTCCGGCTTTGACACCGGCTTCTCGACCTTTACCCAGGGCTTTGTGGCGCTCGGCACTTTCCGTCTGTCGTACATTACCTTCTACGCGCTGATCGCGGTGGCATTCGTCTGGGTGCTGTGGAACAAAACCCGCTTCGGCAAAAACATTTTTGCTATCGGTGGTAACCCGGAAGCGGCGAAAGTGTCTGGCGTGAACGTGGCGCTCAACCTGCTGATGATCTATGCGCTGTCCGGCGTGTTCTATGCCTTCGGCGGTATGCTGGAAGCGGGTCGTATCGGTTCGGCAACCAACAACCTCGGCTTTATGTATGAACTGGATGCCATCGCAGCCTGTGTGGTAGGCGGCGTCTCCTTCAGCGGCGGCGTGGGTACGGTGTTTGGTGTGGTAACCGGTGTGATCATCTTTACGGTCATCAACTACGGTCTGACCTATATCGGCGTGAACCCGTACTGGCAGTACATTATTAAAGGCGGCATCATCATCTTCGCCGTGGCGCTGGACTCCCTGAAGTACGCGCGCAAAAAATAAGTACAGGTACCGTCACAGACAAAAAACCCACGTTATCGTGGGTTTTTTTATGGCTGGATTGCCCGGCAGTTTAATGTTTGGCTTCAAGGGTTTTATAGAGCTGGATGGCTTCGTTGATATTATTGGTTTCGAGGGAAGCGATCTTTTCTTCGTTGGTGTACACATCATACGTCTCGCCGTTCAGGCGGAATAATACCGACTGACCGCGATAGCGAACAATTTTTTCTCTGACGCCAATGCCCCGGCGACGCAGTGCGATTTTGGCTATTCTGTCAATGACGATCCCCTTCCTGCTTGCCTGAACGCGGCGGCTCAGTGTAAAAATAATGTTAAAGCCTTAGAGAGTATAGTGCTTATTAGCTTAAGGTTACCTTAAGAATCTGCTTCACAGGCTTATGAAGACTCAGACAGCGGAATAATCGAGATGTGCCCATTTTGTTCGAGAATAGCGAATTTTATATCCGACAGCTTGTCGATGCCGTGATTGTTGCGCGCCGACACCATAATATCAGCACAGGAAATATCTGCTTTCTTCATTTTTGACTCCAGCAGACGTCCGTTCTCCACGAGGATAACCGGGGTGCCATCAATGGCGGCCTCCACGGACGGCAGATATTTTTTCAGTAAGCCAAAGAGAATGTCCACCACGACCAGGGTGATGATGGTCAGCGCCGCGCCGGTTACCGAAAAGTCATTGCCGAGCAGCGCCTGCTGTGTAGCTTCGCTAATGATCAGCAATAAAATCAAATCAAATGACGTCATTTGCAGCAGCGCCCGTCGTCCGGCTATTTTGAACACCACTACCAGGATCAGGTAGATGGCAACCGCTCTTACAACCATATCCATGATGCGCTCCTACGGGTAAATAAATTGCCAGAAGGGGAGAGTCGGCCCCTGATCCACTGCCACCGTGCTGTGGCTTGTTCCCCACTGTAACGGCTCCATACCCAGCCAGAGGGTGCTGTCCGCCGGTAGTGCATCACGCTTCCAGCTCAGCACCAGCCGGTTATCCAGCGCCTGCATACGATCCGGCTGCGGCTGGAGCGTGTTGATCTGAAAGGTCCGCATAAAATCCCCGCCCAGCACAACGGTAACCTCTTTACTGCTGCCCGCGTGGACGACGATTTTCATTTCCGTATCGCTCATCAGCCGTCCGAAACGTTCATACTCCAGCGACAGTACGCCGTCCGCGGTGGTGCGCTGCATATGGCTGAGCCAGCCCTTCGAAAACAGGCCGCACAGTGCCGCGATAACGATCGCCAGCAGCAGAAATAAACCATAGCGGCGGGCGTTAGCTTCGACATTCAGCCAGAATGGATTTTCCGAAACGGGTTGTGAAGGGGAAGGGGGCGTGGACGATGATGACCTGAGTTTCATAGCCTCTCCATCTTGAAAGGTAAACGGCACTGCTTCGTCATGTTTTGTAAATCCTGACCTCAGTATAGGTGAGATGTTTAACGAGGCGAGATTAAAGCCACCAGGCTATGCTTAATAATATGAAGGCGCGTCACAGTGCCTGCCGGGAATTAATTGCAAAATCATGCTATAAGATACAACTCGTTATTTGAGGGCGGATCGCGACAGTCATTTCCGTCAATGCGTATACGCCATGGAGGCAACCTCATGTATTCATTCATCGCCCGGCAACCGGTATTTGACAAGAGCATGTCGACGGTCGCCTATGAGTTGCTCTTCCGCGACGGCATGACCAATCGTTTTCCGGATGTCTCGCCGGAATACGCCACCACGCAGATCATCTCCGATCTCTTTATGTCGATTTCATTGCCGCGTCTGGTCGGTGACCACAGCTGTTTTATCAATTTTCCGGCAGAGATGATCGTGCAGGGATACGCGGATACGCTGCCTCACGACAAAGTGGTGATCGAGATCCTCGAATCGGCTGAACCCAGTGATGAACTCTTTGATGCAGTGCGTCGGCTGTTTGGCTGGGGCTTTAAAATCGCTCTTGATGATTTTACCCTGGAGAAGGGCTGGGAACGTTTTCTGCCGTACATCAGCATTGTGAAGTTTGACGTCCGCGCTTACTCGTTTGAGGAAATAACCCAGTACATTAATCAGCATAAGAATCGCCTGAGTAAAGTGAAATTACTGGCGGAAAAAGTGGAAACCGCCGAGGAATTCGAACGCTTTAAAGCCTTTGGTTTCGACTTATATCAGGGTTATTTTTACAGCAAACCGGAAATTATAAAAAATAAGCGCCTGTCCCCGGGTAAGGTATTACAACTACAACTTATTCAGGAAGTGAACACAACCAATCCTGATATGTTTAAGGTAGAGAATTATCTTAAACGCGATCTGACCCTCTCTTATACCATGATGCGGTATACCAAAAACGTGCTGTTTAAGAATCGCGGCATCGCACTGGGTAAAAACGCCACCATCAGGGATACGCTGCTTTATTTAGGCATTAACGAAGTGCGGCGCTTCGTCTCGATTTCCTGTCTGACCAATATGGCGGATGTGAAAACCGATGAGATCTACCATATGAGCCTGGTACGTGGCAGGTTCTGTGAGCTGATGTCCAAAAAGACCGGCAACGCCGCCCTCGCAAGCGACGCCTTCTTCTGCGGGCTGTTTTCGCTGCTCGACACCATTCTGGGTATTTCAATGGAAGATCTGTTTTTACAGATCCTCCTGCCTGAAAACGTGATGGAAGCGCTGACGAAGCACGAAGGGGTGATATGGCATTATCTGAACCTCGCCCGCTTCTACGAGGAGCAGGACTGGGAAAATGCCGCAGCGCTGCTCGACACCTTTAAGCTGGATCAGGCGACCGTCATTGGTGCGATGAAAGAGTCCATCGAATGGGCGGACAGGATCGCTGATTAGCGTCCTTTGGGTTTGCTCAGCTGCTCGCTAAGCTGTTCCGGCGTCACCGCCGGATAACCCTGCGCGTCATCAGAGGTTTCGCTGATATTCGGGATAGGCACCAGCGGGCCGAGGAAACGCGGCTCGCGTTTGAACACGTACAGATCCGCCAGCGCGCCCAGTCGCGCACCGAATTCACGCACCCGCACGGTCAGCATATCTTTTGGTGACGGCACCGCATAACACTGCGCCTGGATCCCCATGTGCAGCGCGATAAACAACGCCCGTTCGCAGTGAAAACGCTGGGTAATGATGATGAAGTCATTGGTATCGAAGACTTTGCGCGTGCGCACAATAGAATCCAGGGTACGGAACCCGGCATAATCCAGCACGATGTCCTGCGGATCAACGCCGCCGCTCATCAAATCCTTACGCATCGTCACCGGCTCGTTATAGCTCTGCTGGGCATTATCGCCGCTCAGCAACAGGTAATTCACCTTGCCGCTGTTATAGGCGTTGAGCGCGCCCTGAATGCGGTAGCGGTAATACTGATTGATGACGCCAGTGCGGTAATATTTGGCGGTGCCGAGCACCACGCCCACCTGGCGGTAGGGCAAATCCTGCAGATCGTCGTAGATATAAGGGGCGGTTTTCCAGCTAATCCAGCGGTCCAGTCCAAGCGCAGTAAACACCAGCAAGCCGATAAGGACTAACAGGCTGTAAAACAAACGCTTCAACATGCAGATAGCTCAATAATGGAAGAAATTTCACTCAGGCTACTTTACGCGTCGGTTTTGCGCAAGAAACGGTGAGTCGATTGCGGGGATTTTCATCACTGCGGACGCGAACGCCCGCAGTGAAGGGGATCAGGCAAGGAGTACGCGCTCGATATTCTGGCAGCCAAGGGCTTTCAGCGTGGCGGCGGTAGCGTCCCACTGGGTGAGCGTTGCTTCGGCTTTTTCTGCCAGCACCGCACGCTGAATGTCCGGGTAATCGTAACCATTCAGGCTGAGCAGGTTCAGCGCACCCTGTAGCGGTGGCAGAGACGGGTTAAATGCGGCGTTCTCGGCGTAACGTCCGGCAAACAGCGTGCCGTCGCGGCACTCCAGCGCCAGTCCGGCCGGCGCCTGGCTGTACGGCGCATGGCTTTTGTTCGCTGCGGCGATCGCCGCCTGCGCCAGCGCATCGCCGGTAACAGCAAAGCCGTGATCTTCCTCGTCCATCAACAGCGTTTTAATGTCCAGATCCTTCGGTCCGAACGCATCCGGCAGGTAATCCGCCAGCGTATGCGGATCGCGTCCCGGCAGGTTAATACGCAGCGACAGGCCGCTGTTCAGTTCGTTCATAAACTGACGGCAATGGCCGCAAGGCGTGTAATTGACGGTGACGGAGGCGAGGGATTTTTCCCCGCGCAGCCACGCGTGGCTGATGGCGCTCTGCTCGGCATGCACCGTTTGCTGCATGGTCGCGCCGATAAATTCCATATTGCCGCCAAAATACCAGGTGCCGCTGACGCCGCGCGCAATGGCACCAACGTTAAAGTGCGACACCGGCGTACGTGCACAGGCTGCGGCAAGGGGTAACAGCGCGAACGCCAGTGCGTCTTCGTCCAGTCGCGTTGCATTTTTAAGCATGGCGACCTGTTCCGCGGTCAGCAGGGCAGGGAAGTGCTCATCCGCCAGAAGGGGGGCCAGGACGGATTGCAGATCCGCCGCGAGACTTGCGAAAGCAGCGTGAAAACGTGAATGCATGGCATTGCCTCATAACAGTGTAATGGGAGCGTAGTTTACGGGCCGCTAAGGCCTTTATATGTGACGCAACTCACACTGTATATGCAACTTATGAAATTCAAATGAAAAATGCGCGACGCATCGCAAATTTTAGCCCAGTACCGCGAGGATCAGCGGAAAGATAAAAGGGGCTAACAGCGACGTAATAATGCCGCAGATCACCAGCGCCAGCGAACTGAACGCCCCTTCCTGATAATCCAGCTCCGCACAGCGGGCGGTGCCCAGGGCGTGCGACGCCGTACCCATCGCCAGACCGCGCGACGCTTTAGTGCGAATACGCATCACATTGAGAAGGGTGTGGCCGAATACCGCGCCCAGGATGCCGACAAAAATCACGCACATGGCGCTAATAGCAGGAATACCGCCAAGGCTGCCGCCCACCGCCATCGCAATCGGCGTAGTCACCGATTTTGGCAGAATAGAGGCGGCGATTTCCGGCGTCGCCCCCATTAGCAGCGCAATAGAGGTACCGGTCACCATCGCCACCACGCTGCCGACAAAGCAGATGGTAATAATGGATTTCCAGCGGGCGCGGATCTGATGCAGCTGCTCATAAAGCGGATAGGCCAGCGCGACGACCGCCGGCTGCAGCAGATCGTTAAGGATTTTACTGCCCTGAAAATAGCGTTCGTAAGGAATGCCGGTCAGTAGCAGGAAGGGAATGATCACCACCATCGAAACCAGCAGTGGGTTGAGCAGCGCGATACGCACGCGGGTCGCCAGTTGACGCGCGGCGAAAAATACCGCCAGTGTCAGCGGCAATGACCACCAGATCGACGCCATCATTGTTTCTGCTCCTTCTCACCGACGATTTTGCGTTCACCGTGCACAATGTGCGAACTCCAGCTGACCACCAGAAACACCACCAGCGTACTGACGGCGCAGGAGACGACCACCGGGCCAAACTGGGCGATCAGCACGTCATAATATTGCATCACGCCGACGCCAATCGGCACGAACAGCAACGCCATATAACGGATCAGCACATAGCAGCCGGGGTTCACCCATTTTGCCGGCAGAATTTGCAACGCCAGCAGCAGGAACATAATCAGCATGCCAATAATACTGCCGGGAATGGTGATCGGCAGCAGCGAGGCGATAAAGATACCGGCATACAGACAGGCATAAATCAGGACAAACGCACGCAGATATTGCCAGACAACAGTGAGTGATTTATTCATGGTGACTACCCTTGACGAGATGCATTCATCATACAATTAAATTCTGAAATGTGCTACCGATCACAACATGCAGCCGAGCATAACAAACAATCCCGTGATTAACGTTATGCATTCACACAAGATTAGGCGTAAAACCGCCGTTCATCCGGCGGCTTGACCCTTTCATCACCGGCCCGGAGACGCTACCATACGCGCCTCTTAATCATTGGGTATTGTTATGCGTGTATTACTGGCTCCGATGGAAGGCGTGCTCGATTCGCTGGTGCGCGAGTTGCTGACCGGGGTAAACGACTACGATCATTGCATCACCGAATTTTTGCGCGTGGTCGATCAGCTGTTGCCGGTAAAATCCTTCTATAAAATCTGCCCGGAATTACAGCATCAAAGCCGCACTCCCAGCGGCACGCCGGTGCGCGTGCAGCTACTGGGACAATACCCCCAATGGCTGGCAGAGAACGCCGCCCGCGCCGTCGAGCTTGGCTCCTGGGGCGTTGATCTCAACTGTGGCTGCCCGTCCCGGCTGGTGAACGGCAGCGGCGGTGGGGCCACCTTACTGAAAGATCCTGACCTGATTTACCGCGGCGCAAAAGCGATGCGTGAAGCGGTGCCCGCGCATCTGCCGGTCACGGTAAAAATCCGCCTCGGCTGGGATTCCGGCGATAAACAGTTCGAAATCGCCGATGCCGTCCAGCAGGCCGGGGCCAGCGAGCTGGTGGTGCATGGCCGTACCAAAGAAGACGGCTACAAAGCTGAGCGCATCAACTGGGCGGCGATTGGCGAGATCCGCAAACGGCTGCGTATTCCGGTGGTGGCGAACGGTGAGATCTGGGACTGGCAAAGCGCACAGGATTGCATGGCGGTCACCGGCTGCGATGCGGTGATGATTGGCCGGGGCGCACTCAACGTACCGAACTTAAGCCGCGTGGTGAAATACAACGCACCACGCATGCCGTGGCCGGAAGTGGTGCAACTGTTGCAGCGCTACAGTCAGCTTGAAAAGCAGGGCGATACCGGGATGTATCACGTGGCGCGTATCAAACAGTGGTTAGGGTATTTACGCAAAGAATATGTCGAAGCCACCGCGCTGTTTGAACAGGTGCGTACCCTGAAGCACTCGTCCGCCATTGCGGCGGCGATTGATTCGGTAGCCTTATAAATGACTTGCCCCCATAACGGGGGCAATTTTCAGAAAATCATTTTAAACACGCCAGTCACCACCAACAGCCCAATCAGAAAAATAATCAAAACCGCCCATAGTAAAATTTTCATCGTCCTTTCCTTTTAAGAGTCATATGCCTGCACGCATTAGTGTAGGCAAACATTTCCGGCTTTGCCTGGCCAACGGGCAAGATCGTTTGTGCATCAGGCTTTTACCCTCCACGAACCTCCTATACTTACCTTTTTGCCGTGACTGGCACATTTCCCCGGAGGAGTTCCCCATGGTTTCGACGAAAAAAGTCGCCATCGTTACGGCGTCAGATTCAGGAATTGGCAAACAATGCGCGCTGGTGCTGGCTAAACAGGGCTTCGATATTGGTATTACCTGGCATTCCGATGAGGAAGGGGCAAAAGCTACGGCGAGGGAAGTGGAAGCGCTGGGGCGACGCGCAGAGCATGTGCACCTTGATCTCGGACATCTGCCGGAAGGCGCTGAGGCAATCACCACGCTGATTGAACGTTTCGGTCGTATCGATGCGCTGGTGAACAACGCCGGGGCAATGAGCAAAGCGCCGTTTCTTGAGGTGGAGTTTAAGGACTGGCGCGCGGTGTTTACCGTCGATGTCGACGGCGCATTTCTGTGCTCGCAAATCGCCGCACGTAAAATGGCAGAGCAGGGAGAGGGCGGACGCATTGTGAACATCACCTCGGTGCACGAGCACACACCGCTGCCGGACGCCAGCGCCTATACCGCTGCCAAACACGCGCTGGGCGGGCTGACCAAATCGATGGCGCTGGAGCTGGTGGATCACCGTATTCTGGTCAATGCCGTGGCGCCTGGTGCCATCGCCACGCCGATGAACGATATGGACGATGACGACGCCAAAGACGGGTCATTGCCGATTGTGCCGCTTACCCGTCCGGGTAAAACGCAGGAGATCGCAAGCCTGGTGGGCTGGCTGTGCTCGGAAGATGCGAGCTATACCACGGGGCAGTCGTTTATCGTCGACGGCGGCTTTATGCTGGCGAACCCGCAGTTTAAAGCGAAATAACGCGACCGGGCCGGGCCGGGCCATGGCCCGGCTTAGTCGTCCTCGTCCTTATCGCGGCGGTGCGTGAACCAGTAACGCAGCGCCAGCGCAATCCCCAGCGCCAGTACGATCCACACCCCATGCTTAAGATGCTGATCCAGATGGTGCAGCCACGGACCTATCACCTCGCCGCCAACATAGCCCAGCGTGGTGAAAATCAGCGCCCAGACAATGGCCCCGAGAATATTGAGCGGCAGAAAGACTTTCGGCGGCAGATGGCTGGCACCAATCAGCAGCGGGCCGATGATGCGAAAGCCGTACATAAATCGTGAGCCAATCACAAAAAGATAAGGCCGACGTTGGATCAGCTTCTGCGCGCGGCGGATTTTTTTCTGGTGGCGGGAAAAACGTCGCAAAATGCGCTCGCCATAGCGCCGTCCCAACAGGTACAGCAGCTGGTCGCCAATCATACCGCCAAGCGCCACTGACACCACCACCAGCCAGAACCGAAGCAATCCCTGATGGGCTGCCACGCCACCGAGCAGGGTAATGGTTTCACCTTCCGCAACGCTGCCAATCACCAGCGCCGCATAGCCATACTGGGTTATCAGACCGTTTATATCCACGACAAACTCAACTCGTTGTTTACATCCATTTTTTAAAGCATACACCTTCAAACGCGAACGGGATCGCAACAAGGGGCGTCTGGTTATTTATCAGACTTATCGGTTCGCTCAAAAAATAACCAATATCTGCATTATACTTATAAGGTCGAAGCTCGGGCTGACTGCAAGGGGGCGTTATGAACCATGTCTGGGGACTCTTTTCCCATCCCGATCGTGAAATGCAGGTCATTAAACGCGAAAACGAAACCGTTTCGCACCACTACACGCACCACGTATTACTGATGGCTGCCATCCCGGTGATCTGCGCGTTTATCGGTACCACGCAGATTGGCTGGGATTTCGGGGATGGCAATATTATGCAGCTCTCGCTGTTTACCGGTGTGTATCTCGGCATTCTGTTTTATGCTCTGATGCTGGCGGGTGTGGCGATCATGGGCAGGGTGATTTACTGGATGGCGCGCGGCATACCGCAGCGTCCGTCGCTGGCGCGCTGTATGGTATTTGCCGGTTATGTCGCCACGCCGCTGTTTTTAAGTGGTATCGTCGCGCTGTACCCGCTGGTCTGGCTGTGCGCGTTGATCGGCACTGCGGCGCTGGTGTGGACCGGTTATCTGCTGTATGTCGGTATCCCCACCTTCCTCAATATCAATCGTGAAGAAAGCCTTAACTTTTCCGGTTCGACGCTCGCCATTGGCGTGCTGGTGCTGGAAGTGCTGCTGGCGCTCACCGTGATCCTCTGGGGCTACGGTTACCGGCTGTTCTGAGGCGATCCTGAGGTAATTGCATTGCTGGTGTGAATGCCAGCAATGCAACGTTGTGCAACGAATCTTCTCTGGCGACAACCCGAACGGGCGGCTATCATGCCTTTGCCAGCTATTGTTATTTTTATTGCCGACAACAGCGGTGCGCGTTATTACGCGCGTGAATCATTATCAGAAGCCTCACCATGCTGAAATTCCGTGTTTCCTTATTAAGCCTTGCGTTATTACTGAGCGTGCCTGGGGTTCCCCAGGCGCTGGCAAAAGGGTCCGCTGTCGCGACCACAGCCCAGCCCGAAATTGCCTCCGGCAGTGCGATGATTGTCGATCTGAACACCAATAAGGTGATTTATTCCAGCCATCCCGATCTGGTGCGACCGATTGCGTCCATTACCAAGCTGATGACGGCGATGGTGGTGCTGGATGCCAGCCTGCCGCTGGATGAAAAATTAAAAGTGGATATCAGCCATACGCCGGAGATGAAAGGCATTTATTCCCGCGTGCGGTTAAACAGTGAAATCAGCCGCAAGAATATGCTGCTGCTGGCGCTGATGTCCTCGGAAAACCGCGCGGCGGCGAGCCTTGCGCACCATTATCCGGGGGGCTATGACGCCTTTATTCGCGCGATGAACGCCAAAGCGAAGGCCTTAGGTATGCGCAACACGCGCTTTGTGGAGCCGACGGGGCTGTCGATCCACAACGTCTCTACAGCGCGGGATCTGACGCGTCTGCTGGTGGCAACAAAACAGTATCCGCTGCTCGGTCAGCTAAGCACCACGCGAGAAGAGATGGCGACTTTCAGCAACCCGCCGTACACGCTGCCGTTCCGCAACACTAATCATCTGGTGTACCGCGATAACTGGAATATTCAGCTGACCAAAACCGGCTTTACCAATGCCGCCGGTCACTGTCTGGTGATGCGTACCGTGATTAACGGCAAATCGGTGGCGCTGGTGGTTATGGATGCGTTCGGCAAATACACCCACTTTGCGGATGCCAGCCGTCTGCGGACCTGGATCGAAACCGGTAAAGCTCAACCTGTACCGGCAGCGGCGCTGGCCTACAAGCGCCAGAAAGCGGCGCAAATGGTGAGCAGCGGCAGCAGTGCCGCAGGCGAGCAAACCGCGCAGAACGATTAATTATTCCGGCAGCGTCCAGTCACCGTCGTTGAGTGGGCGCTGCATGATCAGGGTATCCCGCCAGTCACCTTTCTTATAGCCCACGCTGCGCAGCTGGCCTGCGACGGTAAAGCCATGTTTTTCATGCAGACGCAGGGAGCCGGCATTGTTATGGCCGTCGCCAACAACGGCGATCATCTGCCGCCACGGCCCTTCTTCGCAGCGCGAGATCAGCGCATCCATTAGCGCGCTGCCGATGCCGTGTCCGGTCATGCTGGCATCCACATAAATTGATTCTTCAAGGGTAAAACGGTAGGCGTGGCGGGGACGATAGGGTTTGGCGTAGCAGTAGCCGACCACAATGCCGCGATACAGCGCCAGCAGCCACGGCAGCCCTTCGGCGGTGACGGCCTCAATACGTTCGCGCATCTCATCCACTGTGGGCGGCACCTCTTCAAAAGAAGCGCGCCCGTGCAGCACATGCCAGGCGTAGATGGCGGCCACGGCATGCGCGTCGTCAGGCCGTGCATCGCGAACCTCCACTTCGGTTCCTGTTAAAACATCAATGACAGACATGGGCAAGTGCTCCTGAGGGGCGAGCCATAGAAACGTTTCTATGGCGTAATGGCGCTACTCTAGTACGAAAAAGGAGCACAGAATACTCCATGCATCACAGTGCAACGCATAGCGCCGGGGGGGCGCTATGCGGTTTAGCCTCTGGTTTGAATTACGCCCAGTTTTTTAGCTTTGAAGTCTTACCGATTCCGGGGTTCATGCTGTTTGTCGGGTCATTGCTGCGATAAAAATGTTTTAAACTTTCTGCCGCTTCATACAGATGACCAACATTATGTTCCGCCGGATATTGCGCCCCACGGGCGTGCAGCAGCGCCAGCATCTGATCTTTCAGCGCATGGGCATCAACGCCTTTTTTCACGATGTAATCCTGATGGAAGACGTAGCACATGAAATGCCCGTAATAGAGCTTGTGCACCAGCTGGCTGTCGATCTCCGGCGGCAGCGTTTCAAACCACTGTTCGTCATTGCGGCGCAGGGCAATATCCAGTGCCAGAATATCTTCCACTTCCTCTGCGTGTACCGCCTGATAACGGATCGCCGCTCCCGCCGCCGCAAAGCGATGCAGGAAGGCTTTATTGCCTTCTTCAGTGGTACAGGCAAAGAAATCGCCCTCTGCATCAGCGAAGTAGGATTTCAGCCAGCTTTGCGCTTCGGCAATGCCATCACCGGACATTTTCAGCAGCAGATGATGTTCGTACTTATCCCGCCAGGTTTTCATGCGCGGCGGCAGATGGTTCGGGAACAGATTGCCGAGCTTTTGCATCGCCCGGTCGGTAAAGTGCGGTTTCACCAGCGGCACTTTTTCCAGCATCGCGTCGGTACGGCCTTTCAGGGTAAAGAACATCGGCATTTTGTCGGTGCCGAGCTTGTCGATCATCAGGAACGTGTCTTTCCCGTAGCGCGCTGCGATGTCGTAAATATCGCGGTGCATATACTCACCAGCAACCGGCAGATGGGTAAAGTTGGCCAGAATATGACGGCGGATCTCCGTCAGCACCTCCGGCTTATTAGTACCGATATAAAACACCTGCTGGCGCTTTTCTGCCGGGAAGGTGTCCAGACGCACCGCAAAGACCGCGAGCTTGCCCGCGCAGCCGGAGGACTCAAACAGGCGATCCGGGTCGGCGTTATAGCGCGCCGGGGTGTCTGCCGTGATGTCGCGCACACGTGTAATGTAATCGTGATCGTGAGCGTGGCGACCGTCATGACGCACATCGGCGTCGCTGATGCGGTCATCGTCCAGCTTGCTGAGGATCTGCTCCGGCGTGGTGCCCAGATCAATGCCCAGATGGTTCACCAGTTGCAGCTGGCCGTCTTCATTAATACGCGCAAACAGCGACATTTCGGTGTAGGCCGGGCCGCGCTGCACCAGCGAGCCGCCGGAGTTATTACAGATACCGCCGATCACCGACGCGCCGATGCACGATGAACCAATGACCGAGTGGGGTTCGCGACCCAGCGGCTTGAGCGCTTTTTCCAGCGAATACAGCGTGGTGCCCGGATACGCCAGTACCTGCTCACCTTTTTCCAGCAGGTGCAGCTTATCGAGGCGCAGCGTACTGATGATCACGATCTCGCGGTCGTAATCATTGCCATCCGGTGTCGAGCCGGCGGTCAGGCCGGTATTCGCCGCCTGCATAAGAATAATTTTATCGGCGCGCACGCAGGCGCTCAGCACATGCCACAGTTCCAGCAACGAGCCAGGGAATACCACCGCCAGCGCATCGCCCTGGCCTGAGCGGAAGCCTTTACGGTAGCGGGCGGTTTTGGCCGGTTCAGTCAGCAGATGAGCGTGGCCTACGAGGCGGGTAAGTTCTTGCAGAAAAGCAGCGTTATTATCAGGATGATGACCAGACATGATCCACTCCTTGTGGCGGGGCAAAATTGACGCTTTAAAGCATAGCGCGGGAAAATACATCACGCGGAAGTAATCGTCAGAAAAATAAGAGAATAACCCTGCAACAGCTACTACGATTATGGCACACTGCGTTTTTCGCACGCTCTGCCGCTGATACGGCTGTAATTACGAGAGATATACGACATGAAATGGCTATGTTCTGTAGGTGTCGCTGTGAGTCTGGCGCTGCATCCCGCGCTGGCAGAAGAAACGACCGGCAATCATCCCCTTACGCCGGAAGCGCGTGATGCCTTTGTCACCGAATTACTTGGCAAAATGACCACCGATGAAAAAATCGGTCAGTTACGTCTTATCAGCGTCGGGCCGGACAACCCGAAAGAAGCCATCCGTGACATGATCAAAGAAAGTCAGGTCGGGGCGATTTTTAACACCGTCACCCGTCAGGATATTCGCGCCATGCAGGATCAGGCGATGCAGCTCAGCCGCCTGAAAATTCCGCTGTTCTTTGCCTACGACGTGGTTCACGGCCAGCGTACCGTCTTCCCGATTAGCCTTGGCCTGGCGTCCTCGTTTAACCTCGATGCGGTGAAAACTGTCGGGCGCATTTCCGCTTATGAAGCGGCAGACGATGGCCTGAACATGACCTGGGCACCGATGGTCGACGTCTCGCGCGATCCGCGCTGGGGACGGGGTTCAGAAGGCTTCGGTGAAGATACTTATCTGACTGCCAGCATGGGTAAAACCATGGTGGAATCCATGCAGGGTAAAAGCCCGGCGGATCGCTATTCGGTGATGACCAGCGTGAAACACTTCGCCGCTTACGGCGCGGTGGAAGGCGGCAAAGAGTACAACAGCGTCGACATGAGCTCACAGCGTCTGTTTAACGACTACATGCCGCCGTATAAAGCGGCGCTGGACGCGGGCAGCGGCGGGGTGATGATCGCCCTGAACTCCCTCAACGGAACCCCTGCGGCCTCCGATCCCTGGCTGTTAAAAGATCTGCTGCGCAAGGAGTGGGGCTTTAAGGGCATCACCATTTCTGACCACGGCGCCATTAAAGAGCTGATTAAACACGGCACCGCCGCCGATCCGGCTGACGCGGTACGCGTGGCCCTTAAATCGGGCGTCGATATGAGCATGGCCGATGAGTACTACAGCAAATACCTGCCGGATCTGATCAAAAACGGCAAGGTGACGATGGCCGAGCTGGACGACGCCACCCGTCACGTGCTGAACGTGAAATATGATATGGGGCTGTTTAACGATCCGTACAGCCACCTGGGGGCGAAAGATACCGATCCGCAGGACACTAATGCCGAAAGCCGTCTGCATCGCAAAGAAGCCCGTGAAGTGGCGCGCGAAAGCCTGGTGCTGCTGAAAAACCGTCTGGATACGCTGCCGCTGAAGAAAAACGCGACCATCGCCGTGGTGGGCCCGTTGGCTGACAGCAAGCGTGACGTGATGGGCAGCTGGTCGGCGGCAGGCGTGGCGGATCAGTCCGTGACCGTGCTGACCGGCATTAAAAATGCCCTCGGCGATCAGGGCAAAGTGATCGTCGCGAAAGGTGCGAACATCACCGACGACAAAGACATCGTGACCTTCTTAAACCAGTACGAACCGGCGGTGCAGGTGGATGAACGCACCCCGCAGGCGATGATCGACGAAGCGGTGAAAGCGGCGAATCAGTCTGACGTCGTGGTGGCGGTGGTCGGGGAAGCCCAGGGCATGGCCCACGAAGCGTCCAGCCGTACCGATCTCACGCTGCCGCAAAGTCAGCGCGATCTGATCGCGGCGCTGAAAGCCACCGGCAAACCGCTGGTGCTGGTGCTGATGAACGGTCGTCCGCTGGCGCTGGTGAAAGAAGACCAGCAGGCTGATGCGATCCTCGAAACCTGGTTTGCAGGCACCGAAGGCGGTAACGCCATCGCCGATGTGCTGTTTGGCGATTACAACCCGTCCGGTAAACTGCCGATGTCCTTCCCGCGCTCCGTCGGGCAGATCCCGGTGTACTACAGCCATCTGAATACCGGTCGCCCGTATAACGCCGATAAGCCGAACAAGTACACCTCGCGCTACTTCGACGAAGCAAACGGCCCGCTGTATCCGTTTGGCTATGGCCTGAGCTACACCACGTTCAGCGTGTCTGATGTGAAGCTGTCTGCGCCGACCATGAAGCGCGATGGCACCGTCACTGCCAGCGTGCAGGTGACGAACACCGGTAAACGCGAAGGCGCTACGGTGCTGCAAATGTATCTTCAGGACGTGACTGCTTCGATGAGCCGTCCGGTGAAGCAGCTGAAAGGCTTTGAGAAAATCACTCTGAAACCGGGTGAGACACAAACCGTCAGCTTCCCGATCGACATTGAGGCGCTGAAGTTCTGGAACCAGCAGATGAAATACGATGCGGAACCGGGCAAATTTAACGTCTTTATCGGCACCGATTCGGCCCGCGTGAAGCAGGGCGAGTTCGAACTGCTGTAATCATTTTATCGCGATATCCAACGCCACCCTCCGGTGGCGTTTTTTTTGCCTGTGGTGTACAGAATATCCTGCCTGCTACTCGCTCACCCGTGCCATGATCCTTTCCAGGTAGTCACTCAACTGATGTTTTTGCAAATAAGACTTTAAATCCTGCGCCCAGCCCGTGCCCTCGCCAAGGATCGCCCGGCTGTGGGTGGACGCGTACAGATAGCGGGTATCATAAAGGTTAATCAAGGTCTGATTGATCCCCTCAACGTTAAACCCCGGATTACGCTGCTGCATTTCTAATGCCTTAACGACCCGCGCCTGCTGGTCCGGATCCGGCGTAAACGTCCGCTCATTCAGTTCACTGAGCACCACAAATTCAGGGGGAATGCCCTCATCAATTGCCGCCTGCAGGCGATAATGCCCGTCGAGGATCACAAAGGAAGCCAGCCCGGCAATGTACCAGACCAGTACCGGCGGCAATGTCCCTTCACGGCTTTTTTTCCGCCACCATTTCAGACGTCCCGCATTGCGGTCGATCGGGTAGCGGCCCCGCAGTAAATTGCCTCCCCACCACCAGTCCACCAGCATGACCTTTTGCGGATCCGCGACATCAGGGAAATCTTCACCATAGAGCACCCAGTCGCAGCCAATATTTCCGGCGCTTGCCGGCGACTCAAAACGCCAGTCGGCAACAGGCTGTCGCTGTGCCAGAGGGCGCGGGGCTGCGCTTACCGGCATCATGGGCCTTAATAACCACCGACGCGCGGGCAACAACGGCGTGGGGGCCGCCATTAACTGTCGGGCAAAATAGCGACACCATTCGCGTAGCGGATCCTGTACGGCCTGCTTTTGAACCCACTCCACATCCGCGGATGTCACCGGCGGCAACATAGATTGCTGGCCCGGATGATCGGCATTAAACACCAGCCAGACGCCTGAGTGATCCGCAAGCATCGTAGCCCAGAACAGCGTTTCTCCCTGAAGCTGTAGCGCCATACGACCATGATGGCCGCTCAGCATTTCCATTGCCTGCACGGGAGAGTCGCTTTCCTGCACCTGCAGTTCCAGCCCCTGCCAGTGGCCATTGCGGTCGAGTAAATCCTTCCACCAGTATTGTGACATCTGATACTCGCTTAACCTGTCCTGTAAAAGATTTATCGGCACACTGTAGTACGTTTTCACCAGACTCAGAAAGCGCGTCACAAAAATGGCGGGCGGTAATCCGCATAATGCGGCCTTCACCGTAAGGGACGAACATCTTGTTAAGGATAACCTCATGGATCAAAGCCTTTTTATACAGCGGGGCATCTGGGCGCGCCTCGGCTTACCACGCGAACTGTGCTGGGGATTTATCGGCGTTTTTCTCTTTGTTACCGGTGCGACACTCGAACAGAGCTGGCTGGCATCGATGCTGCAACAGCGTGGCTTCGCGGCGTTCGACATCAGCCTGCTGTCCTCGGTTTTTGGCCTGTGTGTCGCGGCGGTATCCTGGTTCTCCGGGATCGGTGCCGGTGTGCTTGGCGTGAGGCGGCTGATGTGGGTGGCAACGCTGCTCTATGTCGGCGGCTCGGTGCCCTTTGTTTTTGTCGCATTGCCGGACAACCATTACCCGATGATGATGGTCAGCTATGCCCTGCGCGGCATGGCCTATCCGCTGTTTGCCTATTCCTTTCTGGTATGGATCAACCAGCGCTGTGAAGCGAGCATCTTAGGTCGCGCGGTGTCGTGGTTCTGGATCGCCTTTGGCGTCGGCATGACTATCGTCGGACCCTGGTATTCCGGGCTGATGCTGCCCGTCGTCGGGGAAACCGTTACCCTTGCCAGCGGTTTTGTCTTTGTCGCCCTGGGCGCGGTGTGTGCGCTAATCGTCAATGGTGACCGACCGCGATTTCCCCGCAGCCAGAGCATCCGTCAGGCGATGGGCGAGGGGATTATGGTGCTGGTACGCGAGCCGAAAATGCGTCTTGCGGTGATCGTCAAAACCATCAATGACATTGGCAAATTTTCACTGGTGATCCTGATGCCCGTGTATCTGCCGCGCTTCGGCTTCAGCATCGCCGAATGGCTCACCACCTGGGGTCTGGTCAACGTGGTCAACATTTTTGCCAGTTATCTGTTCGGCTGGCTGGGAGATCGTATCGGCTGGCGCAATACGGTCGTGTGGTTTTCCGGCACCCTCTGCGGGCTGGCGTCGCTGGCGGTCTGCTACGCGCCGGTACTTTTTGGCCACAGCAACGCCGCGCTGTTTATTGCGCTTGCGCTCTATGCCATTGGCCTGGGTGCCTTTGGGCCGTTGAGTGCGCTGATCCCCTCATTGTTGCCGGAAAACAAAGGCGCGGCCATCTCCTGTCTTAATCTTGGCTCGGGGCTGAGCAACTTTGCCGGGCCATTTATCGTAACGTTGTGCGTCGGGCCGCTTGGCGTGGAAGGCACGCTGTGGGTCATCGCGCTGCTCTATTTTTCCGCCAGTCTGATGACCGTGCCGTTAAAGCTGCCAGAGAACACCGCAGGATAGCGATATATCGTCTACGCTTTTTACACAAACTGCTGAAAGCAGACGGCAATTAACGAGGAAGGCACGATGACTATCACCAAGGGGATGCTCGGTTCACTGGCGCTGATCGCGGCGGTGAGCCTGCCGGCGCTGGCGGCAGAGCCCATTAAAGTCGGATCGAAAATTGATACCGAAGGGGCGCTGCTGGGCAATATCATTTTGCAGGTGCTGGAAAGCCACGGTGTGAAAACCGTCAATAAAGTGCAGCTCGGCACCACGCCGGTGGTGCGCGGGGCGATCACCTCCGGCGAGCTGGATATTTATCCGGAATACACCGGCAACGGCGCATTCTTCTTTAAAGTCGAAAACGATACGGCGTGGAAAAACGCGCAGCAGGGCTACGAAAAAGTCAAAAAGCTGGATGCCGAACAGAACAAGCTGGTATGGCTGACGCCTGCACCTGCCAACAACACCTGGACTATCGCCGTGCGTAAAGACGTGGCAGAGAAGGGCAAACTGACCTCCCTTGACGATCTCAGCCGCTATCTGAAAGAAGGCGGCACGTTCAAACTGGCGGCGTCGGCTGAATTTATCGAACGTGCCGATGCGCTGCCAGCCTTTGAAAAAGCCTACAACTTTAAGCTCAACCAGGATCAGTTGCTGTCGCTGGCAGGCGGCGATACCGCAGTGACCATCAAAGCCGCGGCGCAGCAAACCTCCGGCGTGAATGCCGCGATGGCCTACGGCACTGACGGCCCGGTGGCGGCGCTGGGTCTGCAAACGCTCAGCGATCCAAAAGGCGTGCAGCCGATTTATGCCCCGACGCCAGTAGTACGCGAAGCGGTGCTGAAAGCGTATCCGCAGCTGGATGAATGGCTGAAGCCGGTCTTCGCCAGCCTTGATGAAAAAACGCTGCAACAGTTGAACGCAAGTATCGCTGTGGAAGGCCTGGACGCGAAGAAAGTTGCCGCTGACTACCTGAAGCAAAAAGGACTGGTGAAGTAACCACAGGATGGGATGGTCTTGATCCGTTGTCATAATCGCGTGGTGTTGCTGCTGGTGCTCATCGCACTGGCAGCCTCGCTGCTGCCCTTTGTTAATTATGCGCCGAACCGGCTGGTGTCCGGCGAAACGCGTCTGTTATGGCAGCTGTGGCCGCAGACGTCGTGGCTGTGGCTGGCCGCGCCTGTGCTTTTGATTGCGCTCTGTTTTATGCCGCGCAGGTGGCCGCAGGCCGCCACGCTGATCCTTGCCGAGGGGCTGTTTATCGCGCTGGTGTGGGCAGCGGGGCGGGCGGCGACAGACCTGGCGCAGGAGGGCAGTGCGCTGGCGCGTACCTCTATGGGCAGCGGCCTGTGGTTGTGGATGGCACTGGCACTGCTCGCCGCCAGCGATGCCATTCGTCGCCTGACGGCAGGTCCGGTCTGGCGCTGGCTGTTGCATGCGCAAATCTGGATCCTGCCGCTGCTTCTGCTGCACTACGGCTACCTCAACGATCTCTCCCTGCTGAAAGAGTACGCCAACCGTCAGGATGTCTTTGACGATGCACTGTCCCGTCATTTGCTGTTGCTGGTCGGCACGCTGCTGCCCGCGCTGCTGGTAGGCGTGCTGCTGGGGCTATGGTGTTATCGCCATCCATCGCGTCAGGGGCCGGTCTTTGCCGTGCTCAACGTCATCCAGACGGTGCCATCGGTGGCGCTGTTTGGTCTGCTGATCGCACCCCTTGCCGGTCTGGTTAAAAGCGTTCCGCTGTTAGGCCAACTGGGCATTGCCGGAACCGGCCTGACGCCTGCGCTGATCGCGCTCATTCTTTATGCGCTGCTGCCGCTGGTGCGCGGTGTGGTGGCGGGATTAAATCAGGTGCCGCGCGAGGTGCTGGAAAGCGCCGCCGGTATGGGAATGAGCGCCCGGCAGCGCTTTTTGCAGGTGCGTCTGCCGCTGGCGCTGCCCTTATTGCTGCGCAGTCTGCGCGTGGTGACGGTGCAGACGATCGGCATGGCGGTGATCGCCGCGCTGATTGGTGCCGGCGGGTTTGGCGCGCTGGTATTTCAGGGGCTCCTGAGTAGCGCGCTGGATCTGGTGCTGCTCGGCGTGATCCCGGTGATTGCGCTGGCGGTGGTGGTCGATGCGTTATTTGGTTTGTGGCTCGCGCTGCTGAAGGTAAAACAGGCATGATTGAATTTCGACAGGTCAGCAAAGCATTTAACGGTCAGGACGCGGTCAGCGATCTGAATCTGCATTTCAAAACCGGTGCGTTTTCGGTGCTGATCGGCACGTCCGGCTCCGGTAAATCCACCACGCTGAAGATGATCAACCGGCTGGTGGAGCATGATACCGGCACGATTTTGTTTGCCGGTGAGGAGATCCGCTCCTTTCCGATGCTGACGTTGCGCAGGCGCATGGGCTATGCCATTCAGTCCATCGGCCTGTTTCCCCACTGGACGGTGGCGGAAAACATCGCCACCGTGCCGCAGTTGCAGAAGTGGCCGCGGGCGCGCATCGCAGCAAGGGTGGATGAACTGATGGCGCTGCTGGGGCTGGATCCCGGCCTGCGCTCGCGTTACCCGCATGAACTGTCCGGTGGGCAGCAGCAGCGGGTAGGGGTGGCACGCGCGCTGGCGGCGGATCCGGAAGTGCTGCTGATGGATGAGCCGTTCGGCGCGCTCGATCCGGTGACCCGTGCCGCGCTGCAACAGGAGATGCGCCGCATTCACCAGCTGCTTGGCCGTACCATTGTGCTGGTCACGCACGACATCGACGAAGCCTTACAGCTTGCGGATCACCTGGTGCTGATGGACAACGGCAACGTGGTACAACAGGGCACGCCGCTGGAGATGTTGACCCGTCCGGCCACGTCTTTTGTGCGGGAATTTTTTGGCCGTAGCGAGCTGGGCGTGCGTCTGCTCTCCCTGCGCCGCGTCGGTGATTACCAGCGTGCCGGTGAAGTGGTCGGCGGCGAGCCGCTCAGTGAAAACCTGACGCTACGCGATGCGCTGTCGGCTTTTGTGGCGCAGCAGCGAGACGTCTTGCCGGTGGTGGATGCGCAGGGCGTGGCCTGCGGTAGCCTGCATTTTCGCGATTTGCTGAGTACGGAGGCGAACCGTGAAGATCGTTCGTGACCCGCTGGTGTGGCTTATTGCCCTGTTTATAGCATTACTGTTGGCCCTGCCGCACAGCGGGGCGCTGTTCAGCGCCTGGTTTCCCGAGCTGCCGCGTCCGGTCTATCAGCAGGAGTCTTTTCTCACCTTAACGCTGGCGCACTTCTGGCTGGTGGGGGTGTCCAGCGTTATTGCGGTGTTTGTCGGCGTTGGCGCGGGGATCGCGGTGACGCGTCCGGCAGGGCTTGAATTTCGCTCGATGGTAGAAACTATTGCCGCGGTCGGGCAGACTTTCCCGCCGGTGGCGGTGCTGGCGATTGCCGTGCCGGTGATGGGCTTTGGCCGGGATCCGGCGATTATCGCGCTGATCCTCTACGGCGTGCTGCCGATTTTACAGGGGACGCTGGCAGGGCTAAGCGCTGTACCCGCCGGGGTGATAAGCGTGGCGGAAGGCATGGGGATGAGTGCCTGGCAGCGGCTGCTGAAAGTAGAGTTACCGCTGGCCGCGCCGGTTATTTTAGCCGGCGTGCGCACCTCGGTGATCATCAATATTGGTACGGCGGCCATTGCATCGACCGTCGGCGCAAACACGCTCGGCACGCCGATTATCATCGGCCTGTCCGGTTTCAATACGGCCTATGTGATCCAGGGGGCGCTACTGGTGGCGCTGGCGGCGATTATTGTCGACCGCGGATTTGAACGCCTGACGCGCGCGATGACTAAGCACGCAGAATAAAGAAGTAACCCGCCAGCATCACGCCGCCCGTGCCGCCGATGGCCATAAGAAGGAAGAGGGTGGTGACAAGGATTTTGGACGCGTTCATGTTTTACTCCTGATGATTAACGCAAAGAGTATAACGTGAAGCGCAAGTGTTAACGAACCATTAAATGCCGAGCATATGAACCGCATGTCCGGCGTCACGCCAGCTGGCCATCTGCTGCAACTGCGACACCGTCGGCACATCGCCGCACCACACCATCAGGGTTTGTCCCTCAAACAGTTCCGGGCGCAGCTGCGTCAGGGAATGGGCCAGCACGCCAGTGCGCCATCCCTGTTCGCTTGCCACCCAGGCCTCCAGCCACAGGCGGGTGGTGTCATGAATATTCCAGCCGACCACCAGCGCATCGCTGCTGTTTTTCTTGCGCGTCGACGCCAGGCACACCGAAATATGGTTGATTAGCACCCCGTCCAGCAGACTCAGCATGGCGAGCAGCGTCGGCTCCTGACTGCGTAAGCGCAGACGCAGCGGGTTGAGAAGTTGAGTGATAAGGGTATGGGCGGAGAATTTGCGCCCCTGTTCTTTGATCCACAGCCGCAGACGGGGAAGGTTGCCGCTTTGCAGGTAGCCGAGCAGATGCTCCTGCTGCGCCCGCCAGTTGTATTCGCTGTCGGCGGCACCGTTCCATAGCAGGGTTTTCACTTTGCCGACCTGCACACCGCTGTCGATCCAGCGTTTGATTTCACGAATACGATCGATATCCGCGTCATTGAATAACCGGTGCCCGCCATCGGTACGCTGGGGCGTCAGCAAATCGTAGCGGCGTTGCCATGCCCGCAGGGTAACAGGATTGACATCGCACAGCTGAGCCACTTCACCGATGGTGTATAGCGCCATAGTTTCACCTTTGCATGGATCCTGGTCTAACTGTAGACGCTGTTATGCGAATGGATCTCATTTGCTCGTTTTTTGTTCGTTGTGCGTACGATAGTGGGACGATATGGCCCGTTATTGTGATAATGGGCACGTTTTTTGATTTTTTCCGGCAGTTTCACAGAAAGAAAAGCGCGCGCCCTGTATGTTACGCGCTTTATGCGGTTTCGGTGTGCGGGTATGTACGAGTTTAATCTGGTGTTACTGCTGCTACAGCAGATGTGTGTGTTTCTGGTCATCGCCTGGCTGATGAGTAAAACGCGCCTGTTTATTCCGCTGATGCAGGTCACCGTCCGGCTGCCGCATAAGCTGCTGTGCTATGTCACGTTTTCTATCTTCTGCATTCTCGGCACCTATCTTGGCCTGCATATCGAAGATTCTATCGCCAATACGCGCGCCATCGGTGCGGTGATGGGCGGTCTGCTCGGCGGGCCGGTCGTCGGTGGGCTGGTGGGCCTGACCGGCGGATTACACCGCTACTCAATGGGCGGCATGACGGCGCTCAGCTGTATGGTTTCCACCATAGTCGAGGGGCTGCTGGGCGGCCTGGTGCACAGTTTTCTGATCAAACGCGGGCGCACCGATAAAGTGTTCAGCCCGCTGACCGCCGGGGCGATTACGTTGGTGGCGGAGCTGGTACAGATGCTGATCATTTTGCTGATCGCCCGCCCGTTCGAAGACGCGCTGCATCTGGTGAGCAGCATTGCCGCGCCGATGATGGTCACCAATACCGTTGGTGCCGCGCTCTTTATGCGCATCCTGCTCGATAAACGGGCGATGTTTGAAAAATACACCTCCGCATTTTCCGCTACCGCCCTGAAAGTAGCGGCGTCCACCGAGGGCATTTTGCGGCAGGGGTTTAACGAAGAAAACAGCATGAAAGTGGCGCAGGTGCTGTATCAGGAACTGGAAATCGGCGCGGTGGCGATCACCGACCGCGAAAAGCTGCTGGCGTTTAAAGGCATTGGCGATGATCACCACTTGTCCGGGCGGCCTATCTCCTCGCGCTGGACGCAAAAAGCGCTGGAAACCGGCGAAGTGGTGTATGCGGACGGCAATGAAGTGCCGTACCGCTGTTCACTGCATCCCCAGTGCAAGCTCGGATCGACGCTGGTGATCCCGCTGCGCGGCGAAAATCAGCGGGTGATGGGCACCATCAAACTGTATGAAGCGAAAAACCGCCTGTTCAGTTCGATCAACCGCACGCTGGGGGAGGGGATCGCGCAACTGCTGTCGGCGCAGATCCTCGCCGGGCAGTACGAGCGCCAAAAGGCGCTGCTCACCCAGTCGGAAATCAAACTGCTGCATGCGCAGGTGAATCCCCATTTTCTGTTTAACGCCCTTAACACGCTGATGGCGGTGATCCGCCGTGACAGCGACCAGGCCGGGCAACTGGTGCAGTACCTGTCGACCTTTTTCCGGAAGAACTTAAAGCGGCCATCGGAAGTGGTGACGCTGGCTGATGAAATTGAACACGTGAATGCTTATCTGCAAATTGAGCAGGCGCGTTTTCAGTCGCGTCTGCAAGTGCACCTGTTCGTGCCGGAGGCGCTCGGCTGGCAAAAACTGCCCGCCTTCACGCTGCAACCTATTGTAGAAAACGCCATTAAACACGGCACCTCGCAGCTGCTCGGCGTCGGTGAAATCACCATCCGGGCGAGCCTCGACGGGCAGTATATGGTGCTGGATATTGAAGATAATGCCGGTCTGTACCAGCCGAAGGCCAACGCCAGCGGGCTGGGCATGAGCCTGGTGGATAAGCGCCTGCGGGCGCGTTTTGGCGATGATTGCGGGATCGCCGTGGCCTGCGAGCCGGATAGCTTTACCCGCATTACCCTACGTTTGCCTGTGGAGGAAATCGCATGTTAAAAGTGCTGATTGTCGATGACGAACCCTTAGCGCGGGAAAATCTGCGCATCCTGCTGGAAGATGAAAGCGATATTGAGATCGTCGGCGAGTGCGCGAATGCGGTGGAAGCCATTGGCGCGGTGCATAAATTGCGCCCGGACGTGCTGTTTCTGGATATTCAGATGCCACGCATCAGCGGGCTGGAAATGGTCGGTATGCTCGATCCGGAACATCGCCCTTATATTGTCTTTCTCACCGCCTTTGATGAGTACGCGGTGAAAGCCTTCGAAGAGCACGCCTTTGATTATCTGCTCAAACCCATTGCCACGGCACGACTGGCTAAAACGCTGGCGCGTCTGCGCCAGGAGCGCGCGGTGCAGGACGTTTCGGTGCTGCCGGAAAATCAGGAGCCGCTGAAGTTTATCCCCTGCGCCGGTCACAGTCGCATTTATCTGTTGCAGATGGACGATGTGGCATACGTCAGCAGCCGCCTGAGCGGAGTGTACGTGACCAGCCACGAAGGCAAAGAGGGGTTTACCGAGCTGACGCTACGCACGCTGGAAAGCCGCACGCCGCTGATGCGCTGTCACCGCCAATATCTGGTGAATATGGCGCACCTAAAAGAGATCCGCTTTGAGGATAATGGCCAGGCGGAGCTGTTGCTACGCGAAGGGCATACCGTGCCGGTCAGCCGTCGCTATCTGAAAAATCTAAAAGAAGCGCTGGGTCTGTAAAACGCGGGGATCGTGGTAAACTGCGTTTTTGTATTTTTCTCCACCGAAGGCACTATGATCAGTAACGATATTTTACGAAGCGTCCGCTACATCTCTAAATACAACAATCAAGATCTGCTGCGTATCTTCGCGCTGGGTGAAGCGGATGTCACCGCAGAACAGCTGGTGCCGTGGTTGCGCAAGGAAGATGAAGAGGGCTTTGTGCGTTGCCCGGATATTCTTCTGGCCTGTTTCCTGAATGGTCTGATTTATGAGAAGCGTGGCCGGGATGAATCCTCTCCCGCGCTGGCCGTGGAACGTCGCGTAAATAACAATATCGTGCTGAAGAAGCTGCGCATCGCCTATAACCTGAAAACCGACGATATTCTGGCTATCTTAACCGAGCAGCAGTTCCGTGTATCGATGCCGGAGATCACCGCAATGATGCGCGCGGCGGATCATAAAAATTTCCGTGAATGCGGGGATCAGTTCCTGCGTTATTTCCTGCGTGGTCTGGCGACCCGTTTACACGCGGCGAAATAACAGGCTGTTGCCGGGTGGCGCTACGCTAACACCGGCCTGGCGGGCGATGAGATTTGTAGGCCCGGCAAGCTTGCGCCGCCGGGCAATATTACACTTACTCTTTAACTTCTTTAAAACCACGAGACTTCAGCAGAGCTTCAGATTTAGACATGCTGACGCCTTCTTTCACATCACCGGTAAACTCAGCACCCTGGATTTTCTGCAGCGCGTCACGGTCAACTTTGCTGTAATCCACGGTCAGAGTTTCGGTTGCAGAGGTGTCGCCGTAGTCCAGGCTCTCTTCCACGCCTTTGATCTCTTTATACTTCTCGCTGATCGGCCCCAGACGTTGCATCGCTTCTTCTTTATTCGCCACGCCCAGACCGGCATAGTGCAGCGTATTTTTCGCCGTCTGACGCAGTACTACGTCATTTTTGTAGTAATAGGTCAGGGATAAATCGGTTTTACCGTCTGACCAGGTAAAGGTTTTGCTTTCTTCTTTATCGCCACAGCCGCTCAGCGCAACAACCACAAACGTTGTGAATACGAGTGCGCCCAATTTTTTTAAGATGTTCATACTGCTCCTTTAAATTAGAAATAATCACCATCCCTGAAATCATAGTGCAATAAAAAAAGGGCGCTGTATAAACAGCGCCCAATTAAGCGTATTTGGGATTATTTCACCTGTTGGCCAGGTTTTGCACCGTCATCCGGGCTTAACAGGAAGATGTCGCTGCCGCCAGGACCGGCGGCCATCACCATGCCTTCAGAAATACCGAAACGCATTTTGCGTGGCGCGAGGTTGGCGACCATCACCGTCAGGCGACCGATCAACGGTTGCGGATCCGGATAAGCAGAACGGATGCCGGAGAAGACGTTACGTTTCTCGCCACCCAGATCCAGCGTCAGACGCAGCAGCTTGTCGGAGCCTTCCACGAACTCGGCGTTTTCAATCAGCGCCACGCGCAGATCGATTTTCGCGAAATCATCAAAGGTGATGGTGTCCTGGATCGGATCGTCAGCCAGCGGGCCGGAAACCGGTGCGCTGGCGGTTTTCACATCTTCCTTCGAGGCTTCTACCAGCGCCTCAACCTGTTTCATCTCGATACGGTTGTACAGCGCCTTAAAGGTGTTGACCTTGTGCGCCAGCAGCGGCTGGTGAATGGCATCCCATTCGAAGGTAGTGTTCAGGAACGCTTCAGCACGGGCGCTCAGTTCCGGCAGGACCGGCTTGAGCCAGGTCATCAGCACGCGGAACAGGTTCAGACCCATGGTGCAGATGGCCTGGAGGTCGGCATCGCGGCCTTCCTGTTTCGCCACCACCCACGGCGCCTGCTCGTCAACGTAGCGGTTCGCCACGTCAGCCAGCGCCATAATTTCACGCACCGCTTTGCCGAACTCGCGGCTGTCCCAGGCGTCGCCAATGCTCTGGGCGGCATCAGTGAAGGTTTTATAAAGTGCCGGATCCGCCAGCTCAGACGCCAGTACGCCGTCGAAGCGTTTAGCGATAAAGCCTGCGTTACGGGACGCCAGGTTAACCACTTTGTTAACGATGTCAGCATTGACGCGCTGCACGAAATCTTCCAGGTTCAGGTCAATGTCGTCGATACGTGACGACAGCTTGGCGGTGTAGTAATAGCGCAGGCTGTCGGCGTCAAAATGGTTCAGCCAGGTGCTGGCTTTAATGAAGGTGCCGCGGGATTTGGACATCTTCGCGCCGTTCACCGTCACATAGCCATGCACGAAAAGGTTGGTCGGCTTGCGGAAACCGCTGCCTTCCAGCATCGCCGGCCAGAACAGGCTGTGGAAATAAACAATGTCTTTGCCGATGAAGTGGTACAGCTCGGCTTCGCTGTCTTCTTTCCAGTACGCATCGAAACTGTCGGTATCGCCACGCTTGTCGCACAGGTTCTTGAAGGAACCCATGTAACCAATGGGCGCATCCAGCCAGACATAGAAATATTTGCCCGGCGCGTCGGGAATTTCGAAGCCAAAATAGGGCGCATCGCGGGAGATATCCCACTGTTGCAGGCCGGATTCAAACCACTCCTGCATTTTGTTCGCCACCTGCTCCTGCAGCGCGCCGCTGCGCGTCCACGCCTGCAGCATTTCGCTGAACGACGGCAGATCGAAGAAGAAGTGCTCAGAATCTCGCATCACGGGCGTCGCGCCGGATACCACGGATTTCGGCTCGATAAGTTCGGTCGGGCTGTAGGTCGCGCCGCACACTTCGCAGTTATCGCCGTACTGATCCGGGGATTTACACTTCGGACAGGTGCCTTTCACAAAACGGTCCGGCAGGAACATGCCTTTTTCCGGATCGTAGAGCTGAGAGATGGTGCGGTTCTTGATAAAACCGTTCTCTTTCAGGCGACCGTAAATCACACTGGCCAGCTCGCGGTTCTCGTCGCTGTGCGTAGAGTGATAGTTGTCGTAGCTGATGTTGAAGCCAGCAAAATCAGTCTGATGTTCCTGACTCATTTCGGTAATCATCTGCTCCGGAGTAATGCCGAGCTGCTGAGCTTTCAGCATGATTGGCGTGCCGTGAGCATCGTCCGCGCAGATGAAGTTTACCTCGTGGCCGCGCATTCGCTGGTAACGGACCCAGACATCAGCCTGGATGTGCTCCAGCATATGGCCGAGGTGGATGGAGCCGTTGGCGTACGGCAGCGCGCACGTTACCAGAATTTTCTTCGCGACTTGAGTCATAGTGAACATTACTTCTTCTGTGAAAAAAGGGGTTTTGATATTACCAAAACGGCCATTATTAAGTAAGCACAAACCCGCCTCTTTCAGGTAAACTTGCATAACGAGCTAATCATACAAATACAAAGGAGTCGGGATGAACTCGCAATCCCAGGCCAAATCCCCGGAAGCCTTGCGCGCAATAGTTGTCGGAACCCTGGCAAATTTCCAGCACCCCACGCTGACGCATAATCTCACCGCCCTGAAGGCCGTTCACCACGTCGCCTGGCTTGATGACACCCTGCACATCGAACTGCTGATGCCATTCCCGTGGCGCAGCGCGTTTGAAGAGCTGAAAGAGCAGTGCAGCGCCGAGCTGCTGCGCATCACCAGCGCGAAAGCCATCGACTGGAAGCTGTCGCACAACGTCGCCACCTTAAAACGCGTGAAAAATCAGCCGGGTATTAACGGCGTGAAAAATATCATCGCGGTCAGTTCCGGTAAGGGTGGGGTAGGGAAATCCTCTACCGCGGTCAACCTGGCGCTGGCGCTGGCGGCGGAAGGATCGAAAGTCGGTATTCTCGACGCGGATATTTACGGCCCGTCGATCCCGACGATGCTGGGTGCCGAAGGTGAACGTCCGACATCGCCGGATGGCACGCACATGGCACCGATCATGGCGCATGGCCTTGCCACCAACTCCATTGGCTATCTGGTCACCGACGAGAACGCCATGGTGTGGCGCGGGCCGATGGCCAGTAAAGCGCTGCTGCAACTGTTGCAGGAGTCCCTGTGGCCGGATCTCGATTATCTGGTGCTGGATATGCCGCCGGGTACCGGTGACATTCAGCTGACGCTGGCGCAAAACGTGCCGGTGACCGGCGCGGTGGTCGTCACCACGCCGCAGGATATCGCCCTGATCGATGCGAAAAAAGGCATCGTGATGTTCGAGAAAGTCGAAGTGCCGGTGCTGGGCATCGTGGAAAACATGAGCGTGCATATTTGCAGCAACTGCGGTCACCACGAACCGATTTTCGGCACCGGTGGCGCAGAGAAGCTGGCAGAGCAGTATCACACCCAGCTTCTCGGTCAGATGCCGCTGCACATCAGTCTGCGTGAAGATCTGGATAACGGCACGCCGACCGTGGTGAGTCGTCCGGACAGTGAGTTTACGGCGATGTACCGTAAGCTGGCAGGACGTGTAGCCGCGCAGCTTTACTGGCAGGGGGACGTTATTCCCGCCGAGATCGCATTCCGCGCGCTATAAAAACAAAACCCCTCGCCATCCGGTGAGGGGTTCTTGCCGATCGTCAGCGTAGCCGGTAGTGCAGCAGCACATATTCCCCTTCCGGCGACTCGCCTTTCGCTTCAACATGCCAACCGTGACGCTGATAAAACGCCAGCGCCGCCTTGTTCTTCGCCAGACATTTCAGCGCGCCGGTGCTGGTAAATTCCGACTGCACCTTATCCAGCAACGCGCTGCCGACGCCTTTTCCCTGCCACGCCGGATCCACAAACAGGTTGTGCAGAAAATTGTTGCTCACCGAGACGGAGGCAAATCCCAGCCGGTGACCGTCCTCTTCCGCAACCCAGATGTGCTCGTCCAGGGTGGCGGCATCGAAATCTTCCAGTTGCCACTCTTCGCCATCAAGCCATGTCCAGCTATGGCGGCGGGCCTGCAAATAAAGCGTGCGTAAAAAAGGGCGATCGCTCTCTGTCCCGTTACGAATGTGCATGTCTCATCCCTGAACTGACCATCAACGGTGGTAGAAAATCTCGCCGTCGTAAACTTTGAGGATCTTCCCTTCGGCATCGGTGATCAGCACGTAGTTGCCGCCCATATAGGTCCAGTGGCTACCGGCATCGGGGGCCGGCAGGTTACGCGCCTGCCACTGCTTAATGTTGTACTCATCGGTACGGTACATTTCCGGCACCGTATCGCCGGGTTTAAATTTGGTAAAGTCGGCAATAAATTCCTGAATTTCATATTTCTGAATACCGGTTCCCTGGGGGGCGGCAAGTACCGCGCCGGACGTCATCAGCAGCGCGCCCAGAAGTAACATTTTCGTCTTACCCATAATCTCTCCGTTTTTGACAGGCGTTTTATTTTTATACCGCCCTCTGGTAAATCATGCGCGCTAACATTGCTGCGATTTATGACTGAAAGCAACAGCGCCTTGCTAAAAAGTGTAAGCAAACGCGGGGCAAAGCAGAAGCAGCGAAGCGCGTTAACCGCGCTTCGCTTTCATCGGGGAAAGGCTTTTGGGAAGATTCCTGGCTCAGAAACCTTCGAGGACGATCTTACCGACCGCACGCTGTGTCTCGATAAGCTTATGCGCTTTACGCAGATTTTCGGCATTAATCGCGCCGCCGTGCTCCCCGAGCGTGGTTTTAATAACGCCGCTGTCGATAAGCGACGCCACACGGGTCAGCAGGTGATGCTGTTCGATCATGTCCGTGGTTTCGAACATCGAGCGGGTAAACATAAATTCCCAGTGCAGTGAGATGCTTTTGGCTTTCAGCGGACGGGCGTCCAGGCTGTCGGGATCGTCGATCAGCGCCAGCTTACCCTGCGGGATCAGCGCATCAATCAGCTGCTGATAGTGATCGCTGGTATTGGTCAGGCTGGCGACGTGGGTCACCTGTTTAATGCCGATACGTGCCAGCTCCTCGCCGAGCGGTTTGCTGTGGTCAATCACATGATGCGCGCCGCGATCGCGCACCCACTGCTGGCTTTCCGGACGTGAAGCCGTGCCAATCACCGTCATTTTGGTCAGCTTACGCGCCAGCTGGGTGAGGATGGAACCCACGCCGCCCGCCGCGCCAACGATCAGCAGCACATCGCCCTCGTTGCCGTTTTCCGTGACGCCGAGACGATCGAACAGCATTTCCCATGCGGTTATGGCGGTCAGCGGCAGCGCCGCCGCAGAGGCGTTATCCAGCGAGGCGGGCTTGTGCGCCACGATGCGCTCATCCACTAACTGATACTCCGCGTTGCTGCCCGGACGGGTCAGCGCCCCGGCGTACCAGACGGTATCCCCTGGCGCAAACAGCGTCACCGCATCGCCCACTTCAGTGACGACGCCAACCGCATCCCAGCCAAGGATCCGTGGTTCGTCAGCGTCGAACCCGGCACGCACTTTGGTATCTACGGGATTTACGGAAACGGCGTTGACCTGCACCAGCAGATCGTGACCGCTGGCGACCGGCTTGTCGATGTCGATATCACGCAGAAAGTCGAGGTTGCTGCCGTTACGGGCGGCGGCGGTAATGGCGATTGCTTTCATAACTACTCCATAGCGTTGAGCGAATAGTCTAAGCATAGCCGTCTCCCGGCGCGGGAAACACCCGATACGAAAAGCAGGAGTTATCCTCCGGAAGTGAAAATCAGCCGGGTATTACCCCTTTTCCGCGCCAATAAGTTGTTGACTGATTTTCGCCTCCGGCATCATCGCCTTAAGCCCGGCAATCAATGCGTCTCCGGCCTCATGCAGCGCCGCCAGCGGCATCTCCGGCAGGCTTTCGAGGATGAACCACATCTGCGTGGCGCTGGCGTCCAGACGGGTACGCACGCCCTGACGCCAGTTCCAGCGTCGGCAGGTTACGCCGGTATCGTCCCGCCAGATCGCTTCCCCCGGCTCCGGGCATTCCAGCACGATTTCCCCTTCTTTAACGGTATCGAAAGCCTCGCTGCCATCGGCGATGACCAGCCGCGGCTGACCGTGATAGGCCGCGATATTTTCGCCGCCTACCGGGATCGCATACTGAATGCTGATGGCGTTATACAGATCAACCACCGGATCGATGGCAGGCAGGGTGCCATCGCGCAGTACGCGCTTACGTAATGCTTCCGCCGAGCAAGGGGTTCTTTTCGGCTTCGCGCCGAAGGCTTTAAAAACCGTACTCCAGGCGGCGAGATGCGCCACAGCCCAGGGGACATCCTGCGCGTTGATGGCCTGGCAGGCCCGTGCAAGCGCCTGGGCACCCACTTCCGGATGAACCAGCGCGCCCGCTTCAACCACGATGCTCAGGGCGCGGAAACCGGGCGCAAGGGCCGCCACGGCGGGATCGATTGACGGTGTCACAGTTAACATTGGATAATCCTTTAATGACTATTTCAGACCATGGTAATGACCAGTGACCAATAAAGTCAATATATTGACCGTTGAGGGGGCCGACGTTGACCGCGTGAGCGAAGCCCTCGCCGGACGCATCCGCGCCTTTCGGCAGCAGCAAAAACTGACGTTAGACACCCTGGCTCAGCGGGCGGGGATCAGTAAAGGCATGCTGGTGGAAATCGAAAAAGGCGCGGCCAACCCCAGCATCGCCATTCTCTGCAAAGTATCCGCCGCGATGGGCGTATCAGTGGCAGATATGGTTGATGTCGCCAGCAAGCCCAGCGTACATGTGATCGCCGAACACGAGATCCCAACACTGTGGACGGGTGAAAAAGGCGGCTCCGCGCGCCTGCTGGCGGGCACCAGCGGGCCGGATATGGTGGAACTCTGGCGCTGGGAGTTGTTCCCCGGTGAACGCTTTACCTCGCCGGGCCATCCGCAGGGCACGTTTGAGCTGTTTCACGTGGAGCAGGGACGCCTGACGCTAAAAATAGATGAACATGAATTTGTGCTGCTAAAAGGGCAGTCGGCGGCGGCAAAAACCGACGTGCCGCACCAGTATGCGAATGAGACAAAGACTAAGATGATATTTACCATGACGGTCGCTGAGCTGGCCCGCAATCAGAACGTGGGTTAATCACGCCCCTTTAAATAACCGCGACATCTGGCCCGGCGTAACAGTAAACATTTCTTTAAAGCTGTGGGTGAAATGGGACTGATCGGCAAAGTTAAGACCGGCGGCGATATCCGATAAGCTCAGCCCGCGTAAGATAAGATTTTTTGCGATCTTAAGCTTTTCCACTTTCAGCCAGGTAAAGGGCGGCAGGCCATAAGAGGCGGAAAAGATCCGCACCAGTTGCACGGCGCTGAGCCCGTACCGGGCGGAGAGATCGTGGAGCGACGGCGGGTCCAGCAATTCCTCTTTCAGTTGTGCGGCAATCTTTGCCGCCAGCACCGCATCATGATCGAAGAGGATAAGTTTGCTGCGGCATCCGGTGCGTTGCAGCACCTTTTTTAATAATACCGACAGGCGTTCCAGGACTTCATCATCGGAATGCGCATACTCCAGGCAATATGCCCCGATTTTAATAATATCCTCGGCAATATCCGGTGCGGTGAATACGCTCTTTCTGAATTCCTCGTCCTCAGGCAGTCCGGTGAGCTCGGCCAGAACCTGAGGCGGGATGTAAAAACTGTAATAAACCCAGTTATAAGGGGTGGGCGTGGCGGCCTGCACCTGACCGGGATTATAAACGGTAATATCCGCAATGCTGGCTTCAGAACGTTTACCGTCGAGCCAGATTTTCTCCCTGCCAGCCAGGTTTGCGCCCAGATAAAATTCGTCGTGGGAGTGCCTGGGAAAAACATGGTTGGTGCTATCGGAAAGCGTGATCTCAACCGTTCCTGTCTTCCGATACCCTGTGATAGCCATCGTTTACCCGTCCACTATGCTGGATGCGCCATACTTCTGCCGCCAGAGAAAAGAAACATATTAACAGAATGGCAACAAATGAGGACGCTGTCGGGAACAGTCGGGGATCGAAAATCTGAAAACCGAAGGTAAAGACCGGGCTGACAGAAATTAATACCATCACTCGCGATGGGGGTAAGGATTTTATGCCGTATTGCAGGCACCACAATGGAATAATCAACCCCAGCAGCGCCAGTAACAACACCCCCGGAAACAGGTTTTGCATATCGCTGTGCATATCCTCCTGTCGCTGCAACGTGAATAACAGGGTGACAATGACGGTCAGATAAAAGCGGTGCGCCATAATGGATTCCGGGCGACACGCATTCTCGCTCAGTTTTTTACTGAGAATATTCGAGAAAATGCTGAACAGGGCGCAGGCGACGGAAAGAACAATGCCGATGGCCACTTCATTAATGGATAAATTATAGGTATTACGCCCCTCCTGGAGACTGATAATACCTAACCATAGTGAACTACAGGCGATGCCTGTCAGCAATAACAGGCGGTACTCGCGTTTTTCCGTGCTGAAAAAGAATGGCACGATCATAACCATTAATAGTGGTGACACGCCGGTGATGATGGCTGAGGCGCTGGCCGGCTCTAAGTACTTTAAACAGTAAAAGAAAGTGATCCACGAACCCGCAGTGGTCACGTTAAGCGCCACCAGCGGCTTCCACTTACTCCAGGGGTGCAAATATTCTTTTCTCTGTTTAAGCAGACAGAAAAGCTGAAAGAAAACCAGCACCGCAGAGAATACGATACAGGTGACCATCATCGGATGGGCCGACTGTACCAGGATTCCCGAATACACTTCCTTTCCTGCGTCCAGGAAGTTGTAAACGAAGACCATAATAAAACCAAACAGTGCACCACTATAATTATTCATAGTTATCTCAGGCTAATTCAAATAAGGCGCCGTTTTTTTCAAACGCTCTGATCTGCGCATAGTCTTCTTCAATCTGTTTCTGGCTTTCGTGGCACAGATAAATAATGCCCGGATTGGTGAACAGATCGGTGGTGCGGTAAATTTTTTCACCTGCATCCGGGGTATGCATCACGCCATAAAAAGAGGGCAGTTGCTCCAGCAGTTCCTGACAGCGGTTTTCTCTCACGACACCTTCGACGTCAGACGCCAGGGTAACGCAGTATAAGGATTTGCTTACCTGATAATGATGCCATAGCCGGGAGGTGAAGCGTTGCGGATCGAGATAACGCTCCACCGTTAAGGTGACATGGCTGTAACCTAAGGCTGCCACTACCGCACTGTGCATAATCGTGCCCTGCATACGGGCTGCCGTCTCGATTAATACCGGCCCTTTAGCCGTCATCATTAATTCACTGTGCGACGGACCGTTTTTAATACCTAACAGCGTCAGTGCTTTCTGCATATAGGCAATTAAAGCATTCTGCTCTTCGCCCTGATACGGCAGCAGCACTTCTTTTTCACAAATCAGTGAGGCGTTTCTGACCTGTTTTTTATCGTCAGACCAGATTTCGCTGATCAAGTGTTCGCCGTTAATACTGACGGTATTGACGATAAACTGGCGTCCAATTAATCGCTCCTGCAATAAAACTTCGCTGTTATGTAAACCCAGACGGTTGGTTTTGCCGTGAATATCCGTGAAGGCTTCATTCAGCTCTTCAAAATTGTGGCAAAAACGCACGCCATCGGCACCAGCGCTGTCTACGGGTTTTACCACTACCGGCCAGCAGGCGGAGGTTTTCACCCAGATCCAGGCATCTGCCAGCGAATCCGTCACCATTTGCGGGATAGAATGCAGCCCGCCCTGGCGCAACGCTTCCTGCATTTTGAATTTATTGCGGCGTAAGGGGCTGGTGGCATAATCATTGCCAGCGGTGCCTAATTCGGTAGAGAGAAAATCGGCAAGCTCCACGCCCGTTTCCGTGCCGGGAATAATCACGTCGGGGGCAAATAACGAGAGACATCGTGCCAGTTCCTGCATAGCTAAAATAGACGTCTCTTTTAAGATTAAATGCTGATCATAGGTCTGTGGACGATACGATAAAAGATAATCCTCCGGGATCACCGCATGGCTTTGAATATGAACGCAGCGCCAGCCCTTTTTCTTGAAAACAGGAGCCAGCTCTGCGCCTGTTGAATAACCATCAACAATACAGATTGTGTTCGACATGTTATTTCCCACTGGTGACAAGCAAATGTGCCTTTAATCTGGCATGACAGAGAGTATTTATCTTGTACGGTATTTCAGGATGTGGTTAAGGAGTGAGCAGATTGTGGGCGTCCACGACGGGTCATCGTGATTTACAACCTTACCCGCTGTCAGTATCCTGTGTGGGATGGCCAACATAGCCATCAACAAATGATTTATCGATGACTCGGGGTGCCCTTCTTTGTGAAGGCTGAGAAATACCCGTACCACCTGATCTGGATAATGCCAGCGTAGGGAAGTCAGATGCCTCTGCCGGCGTCCCTTCTTCACAGCCTGGCAGGAGCAAAAAATGCAACCTGACCTGCTAAACCGGGCGCATGCCGCCACACTTTTACAGCACTTCCGCAGTCGTTCTCCCCTTGTTCACTGTATGACCAATGACGTGGTGCAATGCTTTACCGCCAATGTTCTGCTGGCGCTGGGCGCGTCACCGGCGATGGTTATCGAGCCTGATGAGGCTGAGCAGTTCAGCGCTATCGCCGACGCGCTGCTGATTAACGTCGGCACGCTCACGGCCGATGGCGCCGGGGCGATGCGTCGCGCCGTTATCAGCGCCGACAAGGCGGACACCCCCTGGACGCTCGATCCCGTGGCCGTTGGCGGCCTGACGTTCCGCACCGACTTTTGCCGGGCGCTGCTGGACCTGCGCCCGGCAGCCATTCGCGGCAACGCTTCGGAGATCCTCGCGTTGGCGGGGATGCAGGCGGGCGGGCGTGGCGTCGACACCACCGATCCTATCAGCGCGGCACTACCTGCTGCCGTGGCGCTGGCACGTCAGACCGGCGCTGTCGTGGCGGTGAGCGGCGAGGTGGATCACATCACGGATGGCGAGCGTATGCTCGCGGTGCCAGGCGGCGATCTGCTGATGACGCGGGTGGTCGGTACCGGCTGTGCGCTGTCGGCGGTCGTGGCGGCAAGCTGTGCGCTGCCGGGTGATCGCCTGACCAACGTGGCGTCGGCCTGCTGCATCATGGCGCAGGCGGGCAGCCAGGCGGTAGCGGCAAGCCTGGGGCCGGGCTCATTTGTTCCGGCATTTCTCGATGCGCTATATCGTCTGGACGGGGAGGCGCGGGTATGAAGACGCGTATCAATGCGCTGACCATTGCCGGCACCGATCCCAGCGGCGGCGCGGGTATTCAGGCGGACCTGAAAACCTTTTCGGCGCTCGGGGCCTATGGCTGTTCGGTGATCACCGCGCTGGTGGCGCAAAATACCCGTGGCGTGCAGTCGGTGTACCGCATTGAGCCGGATTTTGTCGCCGCGCAGCTGGACTCGGTGTTCAGCGATGTACGCATCGACACCACGAAAATCGGCATGCTCGCGGAAACCGATATTGTGGAAGCCGTGGCAGAGCGACTGCGGCGCTATCAGGTGCAGAATGTGGTGCTGGACACGGTGATGCTCGCCAAAAGCGGCGATCCACTGCTCTCGCCCGATGCCGTTGTCGCCCTGCGTGAACATCTGTTGCCGCAGGTGTCGCTCATCACCCCCAACTTGCCGGAGGCCGCCGCGCTGCTGGAGGCTCCCCATGCCCGCAATGAGCAGGAGATGCTGGAACAGGGCCGTGCCTTACTGGCACTTGGCTGTGAGGCGGTGCTGATGAAGGGCGGTCATCTGGAGAATGCCGAAAGTCCTGACTGGCTGTTTACCCGCGACGGGGCAACGCGCTTTACCGCGCCACGTATTCATACAAAAAATACTCACGGTACCGGCTGCACCTTATCGGCAGCGCTGGCGGCGTTACGCCCCCGGCATCCCAACTGGGCCGCGACGGTGGCGCATGCCAAAGCGTGGCTCAGCGCGGCGCTGGCTCAGGCCGATACGCTGGAGGTGGGTGAGGGGATCGGGCCGGTGCATCATTTCCATGAGTGGTGGTAGTATAACCACCGGACTTTTTTGCCAGGACACCCGAAATGGAACAAGCGCATATCCAGTTAATCGAACAGCTGAAAGAGCGGATTGCCGCAGCGGATAATATGCCGCTGTACCTGAAGTTTGCCGAGACGGTAAAAAACGCCGTGCGTAACGGGCTGCTGGCCCACGGCAATATTCTGCCGGGTGAGCGCGATTTCAGCGGATTAACGGGGATTTCGCGCATTACCGTGCGCAAGGCGATGCAAACGCTTGAAGATGAGGGCGTAGTCACGCGTTCGCGCGGTTATGGCACGCAAATCAATAACATCTTTGAATATTCCCTCAAGGAAGCGCGCGGGTTTTCCCAGCAGGTGGTGCTGCGCGGCAAGAAGCCGGATACCTTATGGGTGAACAAGCGCATCGTTGCCTGTCCGGCGGAGGTGGCGGAAAAACTCGCCATCGACACCGACTCCGACGTGTTCCTGCTCAAGCGTATTCGTTATGCGGATGAAGACGCTGTCTCCATTGAGGAGTCGTGGGTGCCTGCGCCGCTGATCAAGGATGTCGATGCCATTGGCGTGTCGCTGTACGACTATTTCCGCAGCCAGCGTATCTATCCGCAGCGCACGAAGTCGCGCGTCAGCGCCCGGATGCCGGACGCTGAATTTCAGACGCATATTCAGATGGAAAACACGGTGCCGGTTCTGGTGATAAGCCAGGTGGCTTTTGATCAACAAAACCGGCCCATTGAGTACAGCATCAGTACCTGTCGCAGCGATTTATACGTCTTTGTATGTGAGGAGTAATTCCTCGCTCGTCGGTGCGCAGTCGCCGCCGCGCTTACTGACCACCATCGCGGCAATGGCATTGCCCAGACAAACAGCGTCAGCCAGCGACAGGCCAGAGGATAACCCCGCCAGCACGCCGCCCGCGTGGCTGTCACCCGCGCCAATGGTGTCCACCATGGTGGCGGGGAAGGGCGGTACAAAGCCCTGCTCATCGCCATCATAGAACCAGGCCCCGTCGCGATCGTGACGAATAATCAGCGGTGCGCCGTACGCCTGCTGCCACGCCGGCCCTAAATGTTCAGGCTCAACGTCCAGCAGCTGTGCGGCGATTTCCGCTTCACGACGGTTTAAGGTGACGATCGGTTTCAGCGCCAGAATGCGCGTCAGCAGTGCCGGATCGATATCTTCGATACGCGGTCCGAAATCGATATAAGGCGTAACGTCGTGCAGCGTTTCCAGCCAGTTGACCAGCACTTCGCCGCAGGCGGCGGCGAGCTGATAACCTGACAGCGAAAGCAGACTGCCCGGCGGCACGTGCAGCGGCGTCAGCCAGGATGTGGCCCAGCGGGTTTCGACGCCGGAAAAGGTCATAAAAGTGCGCTCGCCGTCCGGCTCCACCAGCGCCAGACACCAGCCGTTATCCCCGCCTTCGACCTTCAGCACGCTCTCCACACCGTGGGTTTTCAGCGCGTTGCTGACCATATCCGCCCAGACGCCGTGACCGACCGGCAATACATTTTGCGAGATCATCCCCAGCCGGTGCAGGGCCACGGCAATGTTCAGCCCGCAGCCGCCGATGTTGACGCTCTGCTGTTTGAGTTCAATGTCACAGCCGCGAAACGGCAGCGAGTACGCGCTGGCGATCACGTCGATCACCGCGCCCCCCAGCACCGTCACCGGACGTCGGGTTTCAAGCTGATGCAGAAGGTTGACGATATGGCCTGGTTTCATGCTTCCTCCCGCTCCTGACGATACGCCCGGAGCTTTTCACTGTAGTGCGTAAAATCGAGCTGATTGACGTCATCCAGCTGCTGCTTAAAGGCGGCATCGATGGCGGAGACACCTTGCAGCGCCCCGCAGATGGCGGTAGCCATCGCACCGATGGTATCCGTATCGCCGCCCAGATTCGCACACAGGATCGCACAGCGGTTCGGGTCAGTTTGTGCCAGCTCGACCATTGCAATGGCGGCGGGCACCGATTCAATGGTGCTGGTGCCGGTGCCCACCAGCTGATAAATCTGCTCGCTGGCAGACTCCACGCCATTCGCTTTACGTACCACCGTTAACGCCAGTTCGATACGGGCTGCCAGCGAGGCACTAAAGGTGGTGACGCGTTTTTCCTGCGCGCGGCGGGCAATGGCCGGCAGGGCATCGGCAATATCCTGCCACCGATCGCCGTCAATTGCGCGGGAAATCGCCCAGGCAATCACCACCGCGCCGGCAATCGCCAGATCGGACTTGTGTGTCGGGCTGGAAGCCAGCGCCACCTGATCGATAAACTCATCGAGCGAATGGGTTGGCAGCAGGCAGCCCAGCGGGGAGGCGCGCATCGCCGCCCCGTTGGTGACGCCGTTATTTTCCAGCTCGCTCACCGGGCGACCGTCGCGGATCGCCTTGAGGGCAATTTTCGAGGTCGGGCCGAGCACGTTCTTATTAAAGGCATCAAAATCTTCGGCCCAGCGCAGGATATGGCGACCAATAACCTCGGCGTCAATCTTGCCATCACACTCAAGAATGGCATCCGCGAGGCACAGGGCCATCGACGTATCATCGGTGAACTGGCCGCGATCAAAATAGCAGGCGGCGTTGTTTTCCGGCGGACCGGGCAGGAAACGGTCGATCCAGCCGAAATGCGCCTTCACCCGTGACCGGGGCCACAGCTCCGACGGCATCCCCATCGCGTCGCCTAATGTCTGGCCGTACAACGCACCGAGAATACGTTCTGATTTCATTTTACCTCTCCTTGTGGAACCTCTCCGCGGGCGGGCAGCGTGCCGTTGTCCACCGCAATTGCGGTAATTTCTTTATCCGATTCGCGGAAAAACAGCATAAACAGCACCGCGATGATGGCGATCATAATGCCGCCAAATGCCCACATGCCTGCCCAGTCGAAAGTCAGACCGTTAACCGGCTCTTTGTAGGCATACATTTTTTCCATCAGCACGCCGCCTAGACGGTAGCCCAGCAGGCTGCCAAAGCCCTGACAGCAGAGGGTGATCAGACCCTGTGCCGCGGTGCGCATATGCACCGGGGATTTCTTGTCGACATAGATATACGCGGTCACGTAGTAGAAGTCGTAGCTGACGCCATGCAGCAGAATGCCGAGGAACAGCAGGCCATAGGTAAAGTAGTGATCCACCCCGCCGTAAACAAAGAATGCATAGCGAATGGCGGCGGTCAGTAAGCCCAGCAGCAGCACCTTTTTGATACCAAAGCGCTTAGTAAAGAACGGCAGCGCCAGCATAAAGAAGATTTCAGAGAACTGGCCGAGCGTCATCCAGCCGGTAGCGTTTTTCATGCCCACTTCGGTCAGATAACCGGTGGCGAAGATGTAATAGAACGCCAGCGGCATGGCAAACAGGAACGAGCAGAAGAAAAAGACGAGGAAGTTGCGATCGCGCAGCAGCACCAGCGCATCCAGCCCGAGCATGACTTTGAAATCCAGCTTGCCGGTGCTTTTCGGCGGCGTATTCGGCAGCATCAGGGCAAAGGCTCCGAGCACCACCGAGCTTGCGGCGGTGATCAGCAGCGGAATGTTGGTCGGCGAGATATCCGCATAGCCCAGCATTTCCGGCAGGAAGCCACAGGCCAGCCCGGAGGCGATCCAGCCAATGGTGCCCATCACGCGGATGCGCGGGAAGTCAGCCTCAACATCCTTCACATGCGCGAAAGCAATACTATTGGTCAGCGCAATGGTGGGCATATAGGTCAGGGAGTAGGCGAGCAGCAGCGGGAAGAAATAGCGGAACTCCGTTTGTTGCGCGGCAAAGTAAATCAGGATCGCCCCGGCGAACATCAGGATCGCCAGCACTTTCTGCGCCGCAAAAAAGCGGTCAGTCAGCGAACCGACGAGAATAGGCGACAGGATCGCGGCGATGGCGGTACAGGCATAGGACCAGCCAATCTCCCCGGCGGTGAAGCCACTTTTACTTAACCACAGCCACAGCGGGACAAACCACGCGCCCCAGATAAACCATTCCACAAACATCATGAACGACAGCTTAGCAGTTGTTTTCATCGGTCTTCCTTCATGACAAACAGAGGGTACGGCATGACCATACCAGTAAATAATACCTTTCAGATACCTTTGTGCTGGATCTTTGATCAGCATAACATTTTTTTCACTTATGGATCGTGCCATCAGATTGTGCTTAAAAAATGACACAAGGTGGCATTCCCGCAAGGTCAGTACCAGGCTTACTCTGCTTATCAACTTACGGGAGCATCGCTATGACTGATATTACGCAATTGCTGGGCAAAGACGCCGACAGCCTGTTGCAACATCGTTGTATGACCATTCCGGCCGATCAGCTTTACCTTCCTGGACATGACTATGTGGACCGCGTGATGATGGACAACAACCGTCCGCCTGCGGTACTGCGTAACATGCAAACCCTCTATAACACCGGACGCCTCGCGGGCACCGGCTACTTATCTATCCTGCCGGTCGATCAGGGCGTGGAGCACTCCGCAGGCGCATCTTTTGCCGCCAATCCGCTCTATTTCGATCCGAAGAATATTGTTGAGCTGGCCATCGAGGCGGGCTGTAACTGTGTGGCGTCCACCTATGGCGTGCTGGCGTCTGTCTCCCGACGCTACGCGCACCGCATTCCGTTCCTGGTTAAAATTAACCACAACGAAACCCTGAGCTACCCGAATACCTATGACCAGACGCTTTATGCCAGCGTGGAACAGGCGTTTAACCTCGGTGCGGTAGCGGTCGGCGCAACAATCTATTTTGGTTCGCCGGAATCCCGTCGCCAGATTGAGGAGATCTCCGCTGCCTTTGAGCGCGCCCACGAACTGGGAATGGTGACCGTGCTGTGGGCGTATCTGCGCAACAGCGGCTTTAAAAAAGACGGCGTTGATTATCATGCTTCCGCCGATTTAACCGGCCAGGCAAACCATCTGGCGGCGACCATCGGCGCCGATATTGTGAAGCAGAAAATGGCGGAAAATAACGGCGGCTATAACGCGGTGAAATACGGCTATACCGATGAGCGGGTGTACACCAAACTGACCAGCGATAACCCTATCGATCTGGTGCGCTACCAGCTGGCGAACTGCTACATGGGCCGCGCCGGGCTGATTAACTCCGGTGGCGCGTCAGGGGGCGACACCGACCTGAGCGATGCGGTCCGCACGGCGGTGATCAACAAACGCGCGGGCGGAATGGGGTTGATCCTGGGCCGTAAGGCCTTTAAGAAATCCATGGCGGACGGCGTGAAGCTGATTAATGCCGTGCAGGATGTTTATCTCGACAGCAAGGTCACTATCGCCTGATAACCTGCCTCTCACCCCAGCCCTCTCCCACAGGGAGAGGGTGACGGCGTACCGTCCCCTCTCCGCGGGAGGGGGGAGATCCACTTCACACTTCCCCTGTCTTTTGTGGAAAACGTCACATCCCTTCGTGCACATGCACAACATTTAACGCCTTCTTAACGTAATTTGTCTGAGGCACTGGCTGTTTTTTCTGCATACATTGATTACTGAAACAGCTTTTCAAAAGCTTACTTCACCTCTGCCTCAAGGACTTGTCATGAAAATTGAATCCGTAAACGTCACCGTCTTTCAGTATCCCACGCGTCGGGTTTCCGATGCCGCCGGGCATTCACACCCGGGGCCGGAAAGTCTGGCGAAAATGGCGATGCTGACCATCACCGCAGACGATGGCACCAAAGGGTATTCGTTCGCGCCGCCGGAAGTGGTGCGCCCCTTTGTGGTGAACACCTTTTTCCGCAAGGTGATGATTGGTCAGGACGCCTTTAACCGGGAGCGTATCTGGCAGGATCTGGCGCACTGGCAGCGCGGCAGCGCGCACCAGCTCACCGAGCGCGCCCTCTCTTTTGTGGAGCAGGCGCTGTGGGATCTGATGGGCCGCAAACTCAACATGCCGGTATACAAGCTGCTCGGCGGTTTTCGTGACAAAGTGCCCGCCTATGGCAGCACCATGTGCGGCGACGATCTGGAAGGCGGCCTCTCCACGCCGCAGGAGTATGCCGACTTCGCCGAAAAGCTGGTGGCGCGCGGTTATAAGGCCATCAAACTGCACACCTGGATGCCGCCAGTCTCGTTTGCGCCGAACCCGAAAATGGACGTCAAAGCCTGCGCTGCTGTGCGCGAAGCAGTGGGGCCGGATATCGATCTGATGATCGACGGCTACCACTGGTACAGCCGCAGCGAAGCGCTTTACATCGGTAAAGAACTGGAAAAACTCAACTTCGCCTGGTTCGAAGAGCCGATGGAAGAAGAGAGCATGGCCTCTTACGCCTGGCTGGCAGAAAACCTCTCCATTCCCATTGTCGGGCCGGAAAGCCTCGGCGGTAAACATCACAGCCGTGCCGACTGGGTGAAAGCGGGGGCCTGCGACATTCTGCGCGCCGGATCGAACGGCGTCGGCGGCATCTGGCCGACCATGAAAGTCGCCAGCCTCGCCGAATCCTTCGGCATGGACTGCGAAGTGCACGGCAATGGCGCGGCCAGTCTGGCGGTAGTAGGCGCGATCAAAAACTGCCGCTGGTACGAGCGCGGCCTGCTGCATCCGTTCCTTGATTACGACGTCCCCGCGGCGTATTTGCACAGCATTGTCGATCCGATGGATGAAGAGGGATTTGTTCATCTGCCACAAGGGCCGGGTCTGGGTGAAGACATTAATTTTGCGTATATCGAAGCCAATACCGTCAGCCATGACTGACCTATAAAAACTTCTTACCCTACAGGCGATATATACATGAAAAAAATCTCACTGGCGGGAGCGTGCCTGCTGGCGCTTTCGCTGATGATGGGGAGCGGGGCGGCGATGGCAAAAACGCCCCCCGATCAGCTTATCATCGGCATGAATATGAATAACCTGCTGAGCCTTGATCCGGCGGCGATGACCGGCAACGAGGTGGTGGGCATTGTGGTGAATCTTTATGATTCGCTGGTCGAGCTGGATCCCAATCAGCTGACCAACGTTAAACCGGCGCTGGCGGAGTCCTGGGACATCAGCCCCGACGGCAAAATGCTCACTTTCCATCTGCGCAAAAACGTCAAATTTCACTCCGGCAACCCGCTGACCGCTGACGATGTGGTGTGGTCGATGCGTCGCCTGCTGCACCTCAACCTGGCGCAGGCGTCGGTATGGAAATCCTACGGCTTCAGCAAGAAGAATATCGATGAGCAGGTGAGCGCGCCGGACGACCACACGGTGCAACTTCGTCTGCCAAAAGCTAACGATCCGCAGCTGGTGATTTACTCCCTTGGCGCGCTTGGCAACCTCGGCGTGCTGGACCGCAAAACCGTGCAAAGCCACGAAGTGAATAACGACTGGGGCAACCGCTGGCTGAACACCAATGAAGCCGGTTCCGGGCCGTTTTCTCTGGAAACATGGCAGGCCAAAGACGTACTGCGCATGAAGCGTAACCCGGATTACTGGCGCGAGGCGGCGAAGATGAACCGCGTGGTGCTGCGCCACTTCCAGGAGTCGCAAACCCTGCGCCTGATGATCGCCAAAGGCGATCTGGATATCGCCAATAATATGGCGGTGTCGGACATCAACGCGCTGCGCAAAGATCCCGATGTGACCGTCGAAGCGGTGCAAAAGGGCACCGTCTATTACGTGGCGATGAGCATGAAAGAGCCGCACTTCGCCAATCCGAAAGTGCGCGAAGCGGTGCGTTATCTGGTGGATTATCAGGGCATTAATAAAGCGCTGATGCCGGGCTACGGCGTGCTGCACCAGCGGCCTATCAAAGCGGGAATGCCGTCCACGCTGCCGGATCCGGGCTATAAGCTCGACGTGCCGCGGGCGAAAAAGCTGCTGGCGGAAGCGGGCTATCCTGACGGCTTTAACACCACCCTGCGGGTGCTCGCCGACCAGCCGTTCCTGAATATCGCCATCGCCGTGCAGTCCACGCTGATGCAGGCGGGCATTAACGCCAAAATCATCACCGGCACCGGCAACCAGATTTACGGCGCGATGCGCGAGCGTAAGTTCGACATCCTTGTCGGACGCGGTGGCAGCGGTGTTGAGCCGCATCCACACTCCAGCCTGCGCGCGCTGGTCTACAACCCGGACAACAGCGATGAAGCGCGGCTGACCAACTTCCAGGGCTGGCGCACCGGCTTTTATGACAAACCGCTGAACGAGATGATCGATAACGCCCTGCTGGAGCGCGATCCGCAAAAGCAAAAAGCGGAGTACCAGGCCATTCAGAACCGTTACGACCAGCTTATTCCTGCCCTGATGCCCATTTCCCAGATGGTGGATTCGGTGGTGGTGCGTAATGAAGTCAAAAACTTCCAGTCGCATCCGTCTGCCACCACCCATCTGCGGGAAGTCTGGAAAGCCCCGTTGAAAAGCGAAGGAGAGAAAGGATGAGTACGGCAATTTTAGCGCCCGGCTCCCGCGCCCGTCGCTTCTCAAAACGCCTGACCCAGGTGCTGATCACGCTGTTCGGCCTGCTGCTGCTGACCTTTTTTATTGGCCGCGTAATGCCCATCGACCCGGTGCTGGCGATTGTCGGTCCGGATGCCGACCAGAGCACCTATAACCAGGTCTATCAGCAACTGGGCTTTGATAAATCGCTGTTGTCGCAGTTCGGCATCTACTTCAGCAATCTGCTGCATGGCGACCTGGGCAATGCGCTGCTGACCGGTAAACCGGTGCTGGATGACATTATTCGCGTGTTCCCGGCCACCCTTGAGCTGGCAACGATGGCGATTATCGTCGGCGCGGGCCTCGGCATTCCGCTGGGCGTGCTGGCGGCGGCGCGACGTAACAGCGTCTCCGATTACGTGGTGCGTATTATCAGCCTCGCCGGGTATTCCACACCGATTTTCTGGGTCGGCATGATGGGCCTGCTGCTGTTCTACGCCTGGCTTGGCTGGGTGGGGGGCGCCGGGCGCATTGATCTGGGTCTGGACGGCATTGTGCCGCGTCGCACCGGACTGATGACCCTGGACGCACTGCTGGCAGGCAACATGCAGGTGTTCTGGAATGCGCTTAATCACCTGGTGTTGCCTGCGTCGCTGCTCGGGTTTCACTCGCTGGCTTACATCAGCCGTATGACCCGCAGCTTTATGCTGGCGCAGCTCTCCCAGGAGTTCATCATCACCGCGCGGGTAAAAGGCTTAACCGAACGGCAGGTGATCTGGAACCACGCCTTCCGCAATATTCTCGTGCAACTGCTGACGGTGGTGGCGCTGGCCTACGGCTCGCTGCTGGAAGGGGCCGTACTGATTGAAACCGTCTTCTCCTGGCCGGGTTTTGGCTCTTACCTCACCAGCAGTCTGTTGCTGGGGGACATGAATGCGGTAATGGGCTGCGTGTTAGTGGTCGGCGTGATCTTCGTGATGCTGAACCTGCTCTCCGACATGCTGTATCAACTCTTTGATCCGAGGACGAAATCATGACCGTTTATCTGGATCCGCCTGTCAGCGGCAAGACCAGTGAGCAGGGCGCGCGCGTCAAACGTCTGCTCAGCCGCACCGGGGGCTTTATTGGCAAAATGGCGCGTAACCCGCTGACCGCCATCGGCGGCGGCATCATTTTCCTGCTGCTGGTAGTGGCGACCTTTGCGCCGTGGATCGCGCCGTATCATCCGCTGGTGCAGGATCTGAATAACGCTCTGCAACCGCCGGGGGCGCAGCACTGGTTCGGCACCGACGAGTTTGGCCGCGATATTTTCAGCCGCCTGGTGTACGGCTCGCGTATCACGCTGTACATCGTGCTGCTGGTCTCCGTCACCGTTGGCCCCCTCGGGCTGCTGCTCGGCGTCTGCGCCGGGTATTTCGGCGGCAAGGTGGATATGGTGCTGATGCGCGTGACCGATATTTTCATCTCTTTCCCGAGCCTGGTGCTGGCGCTGGCGTTTGTCGCCGCCCTCGGCCCGGGACTTGAGCATGTGGTGATCGCCATTACGCTCACCGCCTGGCCGCCGATTGCCCGTCTGGCACGTGCTGAAACCCTGTCACTGCGGCAGGCCGATTTTATCTCGGCGGTACGTTTGCAGGGCGCCTCGCCGGTGCGCGTTCTCTGGCGTCATGTGGTGCCGCTGTGCCTGCCGTCGGTGATCATCCGTATTACCATGAATATGGCGGGCATCATTCTGACCGCCGCCGGTCTGGGATTCCTTGGGCTTGGCGCACAACCGCCGGAGCCGGAGTGGGGCGCGATGATCTCCAGTGGTCGCACTTACATGATGGAGTGCTGGTGGGTGGTGACTATTCCGGGGCTGGCGATTTTGATCAACAGCCTGGCGTTCAACTTCTTAGGAGATGGCCTACGTGACATCCTCGATCCTCGCAGCGAATAATTCGCCCCTGCTCGACGTGCGCGATCTGCACGTCGATTTTGTCAACGGGCGCACGGTGACCAACGCGGTACGCGGCGTCTCCTTCCAGTTGGGCCGGGAAAAGCTGGCGATTGTCGGCGAGTCCGGGTCAGGCAAATCCACCGTCGGGCGCGCACTGATGCGGCTGCATCCGGCCAAAGCGCGCATCACCGCCGAACGTATGCATTTTGGTGATATCGATCTGCGCAACGTCAGCGAAGCGCAGATGCGCACCGTACGTGGAAAACGTATTTCGATGATCATGCAGGATCCGAAATACTCCCTGAACCCGGTGGTGTGCGTCGGGGATCAGATCGCCGAAGCCTGGCTGACGCACCATCCGGGGCGCAAAGCCGAGGCGAAAGTAAAAGTGATGGAGATGCTTGAAGTGGTGCGCATCCGCCAGCCGGAGCGGGTTTACCATCTCTATCCCCACGAAATCTCCGGCGGTCAGGGGCAGCGCATTATGATCGCCATGATGCTGATCACCGATCCGGAACTGGTGATCGCCGACGAGCCGACCTCGGCGCTGGACGTGTCGGTGCGCCTGCAGGTGCTCGGGCTGCTCGACGACCTGGTGGCCTCGCGCGGTCTGGGACTGATTTTTATCAGCCATGATATTAACCTGGTGCGCAGCTTCTGCGATCGCGTGCTGGTGATGTACGCCGGACGGGTGGTGGAGTCTATCGCCGCGAAAGATCTCGATCAGGCGCAGCACCCTTATACGCAGGGCTTAATCAACGCGCTGCCGGAAATTCATCATCGCCGACCGGTACTGCCAGTGTTGCAGCGCCAGGCCAGCTGGCTTCACGAATAAAGGACCCATTATGATCGATGTCAGAAACTTAAGTCTGGAGTTCGGCGAAGGCGACAAGCGCAATCAGGTGCTGTTTGACGTTAATTTCAACGTGCAGCCAGGGGAAATCTACGGTCTGGTCGGGGAGTCCGGTTCGGGTAAAACCACGGTGCTGAAATGCCTGGCAGGGCTGTTTACCCACTGGCAGGGGGAGCTTGCGATTAACGGCCAGCCGCTCGATCACCGTATTAATCAGCAGCGTTGTCGACTGGTGCAGATGGTGTTTCAGGACCCCTACGGTTCGCTGCATCCGCGACACACGATCGGCGATATTCTGGAAGAGCCGCTGCAAATCCACGGCATCCCCGATCGCGACAGGCGTATAAATTCGCTGCTGGATAAGGTCGGGCTAAACCGCGCGTTTCGTGATCGTTATCCGCATCAGCTTTCCGGCGGCCAGCGCCAGCGCGTGGCGATTGCCCGGGCGCTGATCCTTGAGCCGCAGGTGCTGTTGCTGGATGAACCCACCTCGGCGCTGGATGTGTCGGTGCAGGCGGAAATTCTCAATCTGCTGGCGGATCTGCATCAGGAGTCGAAGCTGACTTATCTGATGGTGACGCACGATCTGGGGGTGATTGCCCATCTGTGCCAGAAAGTGGCGGTGATGCAGTACGGCAAGATCCTCGAAACCCTGACGGTGGACGATCTGGTGAGCGGCGGGGCGAAAACCGACTATACACGGATGCTGGTCAATGCCAGCCAGCAGTACAGCCGGGAGATGGCACGGGAAGTGGCGGCGTATTAATTATTTTTTGTTTGCTCCTTGCTCCTTGCTCCTTGCCCGGCGGCGCTACGCTTGCCGGGCCTACCCGCGCTGTAGGCCGGGTAAGGCGCAGCCGCCACCCGGCATTATCAACGCCATTAACGCAATAACGGGCAATCCGGTGGCAAACGGCATTGCAATGCGCCGGGCAACACTTCGATGCGGAAATGCTGTCCACTGAGCGGCTCGCCGTCGAGGTTAAAGGTGATCTCGTGCGGAGCGGTCACTTCAAACCATGCCGATTTACCGTCGATGATATTCGGGCTGTCTTCTGGCTGAGTCAGCGTTGTCACCAGCGCCGGCAGCAGCTCCTCGCCGGTGAAAATGCGCAGATGCAGCTGACCATCGTTGATCAGCGCGTCGGGACAAAGCTGTTGCCCGCCGCCTGCCTGACGCCCGTTGCCAATGCCGATCACCAGCGCATCACCCTGCCACTGAAAATTATCGCCTTTGATTTCGCAGCGGTCCGGTTTCAGCGTGTCCATGCGCATCAGCCCGTGGATCAAATAGGAGACGCCGCCAAGCGCGGCTTTCAGTTTTTCCGGCGTTTCGGTGGTGATGCGCGTGCCAAAGCCGCCGGTCGCCATATTGATAAAACAGGTGTCATCGTTGACCTGTGCCAGATCCACCGGCACTGCTTTACCGACAATCGCCAGTTGTAATGCTTTATCCAGTGATTCAGGAATGGCGGTGCTGGTGGCGAAATCGTTTGCTGTCCCGAGCGGCAGAATACCCAGCGCCGGGGCGTTTTCGCCGCCGTTTTTATACAGCGCCGTCGCCACTTCGTTGATGGTGCCATCGCCGCCGCCGGCGATCACCGTCTCCACGCCAAGCTGCACCGCCTCCTGCACATAGCGCTCCGCATCGCCTTTCTCCCAGGTGACACGCACCTGAATATCAATGCCTTCATCGCGCAGTAAGGTGATGGCTTCGCGCAGCGTCTCGTCACCGGCGTTTTTGCCATTCAAAATCATCAAACTGGATGTATAGGTGCTCATCCTGCTACCTCGAAAAGAACGAATGAAAGAAGTGTATCTCAGGGAGAAGCAGAGCGCGTAAGAAGAAACTGAAAGGCGGGAAAAAATAAGCCTGCGTAAGGGAGATTACGCAGGCTAAGGAGGTGGTTCCTGGTACAGCTAGCATTTATGGATTATGTTTTTCAGCAGGCGCGATAGTACTCATAAAGAACGAAGCGGTATGTGATCCGATTCTAATATCCTTCTCTGCCGTCAGCGCCGCTGTTAATTATTGTGCGGTGCACGCGTATTTTCGCCGTTGAAATTACGCATCAAGAGCGCATAGTCCAGCACCACATCTTCCGGCACCGGCAGCCAGACGGTGTAGCCGTCGCCAGGGGCGACCGGCATGGCTTCGCCTTTGGCGTTTTCCATGTGCTCCAGCGTGAAATTAACGTTACCTTTCGGCGTCATTAATTCCAGGCTGTCGCCAACGCTGAATTTGTTTTTCACCTGTACGGCGGCAAGGTGGCCGTTGCGCTCGCCGGTAAATTCGCCGACGAACTGCTGACGTTCGGAGACGGAAAAACCGTATTCGTAATTCTGGTAATCATCATGGGTATGACGGCGCAGGAAACCTTCGGTATAGCCGCGATGCGCCAGACCTTCCAGCGTGTCCATCAGGCTCTCATCGAACGGCAGCCCGGCGGCGGCGTCATCAATGGCTTTGCGGTACACCTGGGCGGTGCGCGCGCAGTAGTAATAGGATTTGGTACGGCCTTCGATTTTCAGCGAGTGCACGCCCATTTCCGTCAGGCGCGGTACGTGGGCGATAGCACGCAGATCTTTCGAGTTCATGATGTAGGTGCCGTGCTCATCCTCAAAGGCAGTCATGTATTCGCCCGGACGTTTGGCTTCTTCGATCATAAAGACGCTGTCGGTCGGCGCACCGATGCCCAGCGTCGGCTCGACGTTTTTCACCGGGATAGGCTCATGCACATGCACGATATTCCCCACGTCGTCTTCTTTGCCTTCCTGGACGTTATATTCCCAGCGGCAGGCGTTGGTGCAGGTGCCCTGATTCGGATCGCGCTTGTTAATATAGCCCGACAGCAGGCAGCGCCCGGAATAAGCCATGCACAGCGCGCCGTGCACGAAGATTTCGATTTCCATGTCCGGCACCTGCGCGCGGATCTCGGCGATTTCATCCAGCGACAGTTCGCGTGACAAAATCACCCGCGTCAGGCCCATGCTTTTCCAGAACTTCACCGTCGCCCAGTTCACGGCGTTCGCCTGTACCGACAGGTGAATATCCATCTGCGGGAAGTGTTCCCGCACCAGCATGATTAACCCCGGATCGGACATGATCAGCGCGTCCGGCCCCATTTCCACCACCGGCTTCAGATCGCGAATAAAGGTTTTCAGCTTCGCGTTGTGCGGCGCAATATTCACCACCACGTAGAATTTTTTACCAAGTGCATGGGCTTCATTGATGCCCAGCTGTAAATTCTCGTGGTTGAATTCGTTATTACGCACGCGCAGGGAGTAGCGCGGCTGGCCCGCATATACCGCATCGGCACCATAGGCAAAGGCGTAACGCATATTTTTCAGCGTTCCCGCCGGGGAGAGGAGTTCCGGTTTAAACATGATTTTCTCGTTCTGATGACAGGTCAGATCCGCTCACGGGGTGAGACGGTCGGGGAGATCCCTTAATTTTAGGGCGGGAATTGTAGCGCTGTGGGGCGGGGGAGTAAACCGGTGTGTTTCCCCGACCCCATAAAGGATCACGCCACGCGGCACATATCCGCTTCCCAGCGATAGCCGACACCGTATACCGCGCGGATAAACGACTGTTCGTCGTCCAGCGCCTCCAGCTTGCGGCGCAGATTCTTGATATGGCTGTCGATGGTGCGATCCGTCACCACGCGGTAATCGTCATACAGGTGGTTCAGCAACTGCTCGCGGGAGAACACTTTCCCCGGCTCGCCGGAGAGGGTTTTCAGCAGGCGGAACTCGGCTGGCGTCAGATCCAGCATTTTGCCGTGCCAGCTGGCCTGAAAACGGCCTTCGTCGATGACCAGCGGGCTTTGCGCATCCAGCGTCTGTAATTCACGCTGCGGCTTGCAGCGGCGCAGAATGGTTTTCACCCGCGCCACCACTTCCCGCGGGCTGTAAGGTTTGCAGATATAGTCATCCGCGCCGATCTCCAGTCCCAGCAGGCGGTCGATCTCTTCAATGCGTGCGGTCACCATTACAATCGGCAGCTCGGAAAAACGGCGGATCTCGCGGCACAGGGTCAGTCCGTCGGTGCCTGGCAGCATCAGATCCAGCAGCATGAGATCCGGCGGTGTCTGGCGCACGTAAGCCAGTACCTGGTCGCCGTGACTTATCAGTGTCGGTGCGTAGCCCGCTGCCCGCAGGTAATCAATCAGTAACTGGCCGAGCTTCGGCTCGTCTTCGACAATCAGAATGCGCGGGGTGTTTTCGTCTATCGGTAACTCAGTCATACATCTCTCGTTTTGTCGCGTTCCAGCGGTAGTTCAACTGTAATGCTTACCCCACCAAAAGGCGAATGGGCAGCATGGAGGGTGCCGCCGTGGGCTTCGACGATGTTTACACAGATCGCCAGCCCCAGTCCCGAGCCGCCGCTGGTGCGATTGCGGGAGCCTTCGGTGCGGTAAAAACGTTCAAACAGGCGGGCGAGCTGTTCATCGGTGACGCCCGGCCCGCTGTCGGCAAAGGTCAGCAGTACGGCATTGCCCTGAGTACGGGCGCTGATCAGCAGCTGCCCGCCCGCGTCGGTATATCGCAGGCTGTTTTCCAGCAGGTTATTAAATAACTGCATCAGCCGGTCGCGGTCGCCGAATACGGTGGCGGATTCGGTTAACGAGGCGTTGAGGGATAACTGACGGCTGGCGAAGCGTTCACGGAACACACCCGCGGCCATCTCCAGCAGGGTGATGACGTCGACCGGCGCTTTCTGGTACGCCAGCGCCCCTTCATCGGACATCGACAGTTGATGCAGATCGTTGACCAGTTTGGTGAGGGTGCCCACTTCTGCCTGCAAAGAGGCCACCGATTCCGGCGTGAACTGGCGTACGCCGTCCTGGATCGCCTCCAGTTCACCGCGCAGTACCGCCAGCGGCGTGCGCAGTTCGTGGGAAATATCCGCCATAAAATCCCGCCGCATCTGCTGGTTTTTCTCCAGCGTGCTGGCGAGCTGATTGAAGTCGTGCGCCAGTTTGCCCAGTTCGTCCGGGCTGGTGGGGGTGACGCGGGTGGAGAAATCCCCGGCGGCCAGCTTGTGCGTGCCTTCCACCAGTCGTTTGACCGGCGCCAGCAGGCCGCGCGCCAGCAAAAAGGTTGCCAGTGCCGCCAGCAGGGTGGCGAGGCCGACGATCAGCCAGCTGGTGCGCCGCTGCTGACGATCAAAGTTAATGTCGGTATTGCGCGTCAGGCGTTCTACGGGCGAGGCCACCACCCAGCCGACGTTCGCGCCGTTGACCCGGATCGCCCGGCGTGTGCCTTCCCGTGGCACCGGCGAGCGTGGGCCGACCAGAACATGTCTGTCCTGATCGATCACCCAGAACTGGGTGCGCCAGCCGTGGGGCGGCATACCGGGACCCGGGCGGTCATCGTCATTCTCGTGCTCAAAGGAGCGCAGGATCTGGAACACAAATCGGTCGTTATTGCGCAAAAAACGCCAGTCGCCGTGCAGCTGATACTGCTCGCCCAGCGCATCGCTCAGCATCTGTAGGCGCTGCTCATTGCCATTCTTGATGTAGTCAATAAAGCCGCGCTCAAAGCTGATTCGTACCGCCCAGTGCATGCTGATCAGCAGCACAATACAGGTGGCAAAAATGGCGAGGAACAGTTTGCCGGTAATACCCGGCCGCCACAGTTTCATCGTTATCTCCTTTTGCGGCGGGCAAGCACCACGTTTTTACTGGCGTCATTGGGGACGCGGGCAAACACCAGCGCGGGCAGGGCGATGATCGCCGCCATGCACAGCCAGGTATAGATAAAGACCTGGTGCGCCATGCCGCTGTCCGCTGCCAGATGGTGCTGACCAAACAGGCCGAGCAGCAGCCCGGCGACGGATACCCCGACGCTCATCGACAGCTGCATCACCATTGACAGCAGACTATTGCCGCTGCTCGCCAGGTCATCGGGCAGATCTTTCAGCGTCAGGGTATTCATCGATGAAAAGCGCATCGAGTTGATCATGCCCTGCAAAAACAGCACCACCGGCAGCAGGTAATACCAGCCGAGCAGCGCAGTCGTCATAAACAGCAGGCTGACCAGCGCCAGCCCCAGCGTACTGCCGACCAGCACCCGGCGATAGCCGAAATGGTTCACGACCTGCACCACAATCCGTTTCATGCCCATGCTGCCGAGCACCATCGGGATCATCATCAGTCCCGCGTGAAACGGCGAAAACCCGAGGCCAATCTGCAAAAAGACCGGCGTCATAAAGGGCAGCATGCCGCTGCCGATACGTCCGGCGAAGCTGCCGAGCAGGCCGAGGGAAAAACTGCGGGTGTGAAACAGCGTCAGCCGGAACAGCGCGCGCTCGTTGTCTCTGGCGTGACGCAGATAGAGCAGCAGCGCCACCACTCCTGCCGCCACCAGCACCACCGGCAGCAGCGGAGATTGTCCGTCTGCTTTTTGCCCGTCCAGCGCCAGCGTCAGCGCCGCCATGCACAGCGCCAGCAGCACAAATCCCCACATATCGAAACGGCGGGTTTGCAGGGTGTAATTCGGCATCAGCCACAGCGTGGCGATGGCACCGATAATGCCCACCGGCAGGTTAATTAAAAAGATCCAGTGCCAGGAGGCGTACTCCACCAGCACGCCGCCGAGAGCCGGGCCTAACAGCGGACCGACCTGACCGGGCAGGGTGACGAAGGTCATCGCCGCCATATACTGCGCGCGCGGCACGATCTTCATCACCGTCAGTCGTCCGACCGGCACCATCATTGCCCCGCCGACGCCCTGTAACACGCGGGCCATCACCAGTTCGTCCAGCGTGGAGGCGCGGGCGCAAAACAGCGAGCCAAGCGTGAACAGCACGATGGCGCTGAAAAATACATTTCGCACGCCGACCTTATCCGCCAGCCAGCCGCTGGCAGGCAGCATCACCGCCACCGTCAGCACATAGGCGACGATCACCATATGCATATGCAGCGGACTCTCCCCCAGACTTTGCGCCATCGAGGGGAGGGCGGTATTCACAATAGTGGTATCCAGCGCCTGCATGAAAAAGCCCACGGCGACGATCCACAATTGCCAGCGTACATTTCTGGACAGGTCGGTCATTTACTCACTTATCAGCTGTTGGTTTTTACGCGTAAAGCGCAGCCGCAGACGATCGAAAAACAGATACACCACCGGCGTGGTGTACAGCGTCAGCAACTGGCTCATCACCAGTCCGCCGACAATGGTGATACCGAGCGGCTGGCGCAGTTCTGAACCATCTCCGGCGGAGATCACCAGCGGCAGCGCGCCGAACAGTGCCGCCAGGGTGGTCATCATGATCGGGCGAAAACGCAGCAGGCAGGCCTGGAAAATCGCCTCGTCCGGCGTCATGTTGCCGTTGCGCTGGGCCTCAAGGGCGAAATCCACCATCATAATGGCGTTTTTCTTCACGATACCAATCAGCAGCATAATACCAATCAGCGCGATCAGGCTGAAGGGCGCGCCGAACAGCTCCAGCGCCAACAGCGCCCCGACGCCAGCGGACGGCAGCGTCGACAAAATCGTCAGCGGATGAATGTAGCTCTCATATAACACGCCCAGCACGATATAGACCGTGGCAATGGCGGCCAGGATCAGGATCACCTGCGAACTCATGGTGTCCTGGAAAACCTGTGCCGTCCCGGCAAAGCTGCCGCGCACCGAGGAGGGTACGCCAAGCTGCGTCATGGTACGGTTAATGGCGTCGCTCGCTTCTGACAACGACACGCCCGCCGGCAGGTTAAAGGCGATGGTTGACGCCGCCGACAGCCCCTGGTGGTTCACCGACAGCGGCGCATTGGCAGGCTGCCATTTCGCGAAATACGACAGCGGAATGGCCTTGCCGTCGTTATTAATGACGAACATTTTATCCAGGGCGCTGATGTCCTGGGTGTAGCGCGGATCGACTTCCATCACCACTTTGTACTGGTTCAGCGGCTCATAGATGGTGGAAATTTGCCGCTGGCCGAAAGCGTTATTGAGCAGACTATTAGCCGCCTGCACGCTGATACCAAGCCGCGACATGGTTTCGCGATCGTAGATCAGGCTCATTTCCGCGCCGTTGTCCTGCTGGTCTGAATTCACGTCCGCCAGTTGCGGCAATGCCGCCAGTGCTTTGCGAATTTTAGGTTCCCACTCGCGCAGGGCGCTCAAATCATCTGACAAGAGCGCGTACTGATAGCTGGCGTTGGACTGGCGTCCGCCGACGCGAATATCCTGCACCGCCATCAGGAACAGATTCGCTCCCGGCTCTTTCGCCAGCTTCACGCGCAGACGGTCGATGATCTGCTGGGCGCTTTCATGGCGTTGATCACGCGGTTTAAGGGTAATAAACATCATGCCGCTGTTGACCCGCGAACCGCCGGTAAAACCGGTGACGTTATCCACCGCCGGATCGTCACGGATGATCTTCATGAAATCCTCAAGCTTGCCGCGCATCGCCTGAAACGAAATACTCTGATCCGCCTGAATACCACCCATCAGCGTGCCGGTATCCTGCTCCGGGAAGAACGTTTTCGGGATCGAGATATACAGCCAGACGTTAAGCACGATAGTGCCGAGCAGCACTACGCCCACCAGCCGGGTATGCCTGAGCACCCATTTCAGCGAGCGGCCATAACCCTGCTGCATGGCCACCAGCAGGCGACCAAAACCACGTTCGCGCGGGCGGCTGCGAGGTTTCGCACTTTTCAGCAACCAGCCGCACATCATCGGCGTCAGGGTCAGCGATACCACCAGCGAAATACCAATCGCCACCGACAGGGTGACGGCGAATTCACGCAGCAGGCGGCCCGGCAGCCCGTCCATCAGCAGCAGCGGCAGGAAGACCGCCACCAGCGACAGGCTCATCGACAGCACGGTAAAGCCCACCTCCCGCGTACCCTGAAGCGCTGCCTGCAACGGCTTCATGCCCGCTTCCAGATGGCGGGAGATATTTTCCAGCACCACGATCGCGTCATCCACCACAAAACCGGTGGCGATAGTCAGCGCCATCAGCGACAGGTTATTGAGGCTGAACCCGCACAGGTACATGGCGGCAAAGGTGCCGATCAGCGACACCGGCACCGCCACCGCCGGGATCAGCGTCGCGCGACCCGAGCGCAGAAACAGGAACACCACGAGGATCACCAGCGCCACCGAGATAATCAGCGTCTGCTCCACTTCTTCCAGCGACGCGCGAATGGTGGGAGAGCGATCCTGGGCGATCTGTAAATCAATGGCGGCGGGAATGCTTTTTTGCATCTCCGGCAACTGCGCGCGAATGCTGTCGACGGTCTGGATAATATTGGCTTCCGGCAGCTTACGGATCATCAGCAGAATGGCCGGTTTGGCGTTGGTCATCCCGGCGTTACGCACGTTCTCCACCGAGTCGGTGACGCTGGCGATGTCGCCAAGCCGCACCGCCGCGCCATTGTTGTAATGGACGATCAGCGGCTGGTATTCCGCCGCGGTTTTCAGCTCGTCGTTGGTCTGTAACTGCCAGCGGTGGGTGTCGTCTTCCACGGCCCCCTGCGGTCGTCGCACGTTGGCATTGCTGATAGCGGTGCGCACATCGTCGAGCGATACGCCCTGATTAAACAGCGCCTGCGGATTGAGACCGACGCGCACCGCAGGCAGCGAACTGCCACCCACGTCGACATCCCCCACGCCCTCGATCTGCGCGATATTTTGCGCCAGCTGGGTGGAGGCGAAGTCATACAGCTGCCCCTGGGACCAGGTGTCTGAGGTCAGCGTCAGGATCATGATGGGCGCATCGGACGGGTTAGCTTTGCGATAAGTCGGACGGCTGGGCATACCGCTCGGCAGCAGGCTTTGCGCGGCGTTGATCGCTGCCTGCACATCCCGGGCCGCGCCGTTGATGTCGCGGTCGAATTTAAATTCCAGAATAATGCGTGTGCTGCCCAGCGAACTGGAGGAGGTCATCTCGTTGACCCCGGCAATGCGGCCCAGCGCGCGCTCCAGCGGCGTCGCCACTGACGAGGCCATGGTTTCCGGCGACGCGCCTGGCAGCGAGGCGCTGACCATGATCACCGGATAATCCACCTGCGGCAGCGGCGCGACCGGCAGCATGCGAAAGCCGAGAATGCCGCACAGGGTGATGGCCAGCGAAATCAGGATGGTCGCTACCGGACGATAAATGAAGAGGGCGAAAAACTTCACTTACGCCTCCTCATTACGCGCCGGGAAACGACGGCGCAGCGACAGTGCCAGGCGGTCAAACAGCAGATAGATCACCGGCGTGGTAAACAGCGTCAGCACCTGACTCACCAGCAGACCGCCCACCATGCCGATGCCCAGCGGACGGCGCAGTTCCGCGCCGACGCCGGTACTGAGCATCAGCGGCAGCGCGCCGAGCAGGGCGGCGAGGGTGGTCATCAGGATCGGCCTGAAACGCAGCAGACAGGCCTGATAAATCGCCTCCCGCGGCGACATGCCCTGTTCGCGCTCGGCGGCCAGCGCAAAGTCGATCATCATGATGGCGTTTTTCTTGACGATACCGATCAGCAAAATAATGCCGATAATGGCGATCACATCCAGTTCCGCCCCTGCCAGCATCAGCGCCATCAGTGCACCCACACCCGCCGTAGGTAACGTGGAGAGAATGGTGATCGGGTGGATAAAGCTTTCGTACAGCACGCCGAGCACGATGTACATCGCCACCACCGCCGCGACAATCAGCCACACTGTGCTGCCGAGGGCATCCTGGAAGGCCAGCGTGCTGCCCTGGAACTCGGTGGTGATGTCCGTCGGGAAGCTGATGGTTTTTTCCGTGTCGAGGATCGCCTGCACCGCCTCGCCCAGCGCGTAACCGTCCTGCACGTTAAAGGAGATAGTGGTGGACGGGAACTGATCGAGGTGGTTGATCGACAGCGGCGTAAAGCGCTGCTCCACTTTCGCAATGGCGCTGAGCGGCACCACGCCGCCGTCACTGCCGGTTAGGCGCACGGTGTCCAGCGCCGCCAGTCCTGGCGTGCTGGTGGTGTCGTGTTCCAGCACCACGCGGTACTGATTCGCCTGGGTGTAAATGGTGGAGATCAGCCGCTGACCGAAAGCGTTATACAGGGCGTTATCGACATCCGCCATGCTGATACCGAGCCGGCTGGCGCTGTCGCGATCGACATTGATCCGGGCCGCCAGCCCTTTGTCCTGCCAGTCGCTGCTGACGTCCGCCAGCTCCGGGCGCGCCTGCAATTTGTTCATCAATTGCGGTACCCAGGTGCTGAGCGATTCCAGCGATGAGGCCCGCAGAGTGAACTGATACTGCGTGCGGCTGACGGTGGTGTCGATGGTCAGATCCTGGGTCGGTTGCAGATAGAGCGCCACGCCGGGCACTTTTGCCACCGCGTTTTGCAGCCGTTCGATCACCACCGGTACGCGGTCATCGCGATCGTCCAGCGGCTTAAGATTGATTTGCAAACGCGCGCTGTTCAGCGCCGGGTTCGTGCCGTCGACGCCGACAAAGGCCGTCAGGCTTTCAACCGCCGGATCCTTGAGCACGATATCGCTCACCTGGCGCTGGCGTTCGGCCATGCTGGCAAAAGACGCCGACTGCGGGGCCTGTAAGGTGCCCTGAATAATGCCGTTATCCTGCACCGGGAAGAAGCCTTTCGGGATCATCACCCACAACAATACCGACAGCAGCAGGGTGGCGAAAGCGACCCCCAGCGTCAGCCACGGATGGTTGAGCACTTTTGTCAGTCCACGCCCGTAAGCGGCGATCACCCGTTCAAAAAAGCGCTCGGAGGCGCGGGAGAAGCGGTTCTGTTTGCGCAGCGATTCGGCGCTCAACATGCGGGCGCACATCATCGGCGTTAACGTCAGCGACACCACGGCGGAAATCAAAATCGCCACCGCCAGGGTGACGGCAAATTCGCGGAACAACCGCCCGACGATGTCCCCCATAAACAGCAGCGGGATCAGCACCGCAATCAGCGACAGGGTTAAGGAGATAATGGTGAAGCCGATTTCCCCCGCGCCCTTCAGCGCCGCCGCCAGCGGTTTTTCGCCTTTTTCGATATAGCGGGAGATGTTTTCGATCACCACAATCGCATCGTCCACCACAAAACCGGTGGCGATGGTCAACGCCATCAGCGTCAGGTTATTGATCGAGAAATCCAGAAAAACCATCACCGCAAAGGTGCCGATGAGCGACAGCGGCACCGCGACGCCGGGAATAATGGTCGCCGGAACGTTGCGCAAAAACAGATAGATGATCATCACCACCAGCGCAATCGCCAGCATCAGCTCAAACTGGGTGTCGGACACCGAGGCGCGAATATTGGTGGTGCGATCGGAAAGAACCTTGACCTCTACCGATTTCGGCAGGCTGGCGGTTAACTGCGGCAGCATGGCGCGGATACTGTCGGCGGTATCGAGAATATTCGCCCCCGGCTGACGCTGCACGTTCATCACAATCGCCTGCGCGTTGTTGGCCCAGGCACCCAGCCAGCGGTTTTCCGCCCCCTGTTCGATGGTGGCGACATCGCCTAAACGGATCGGTGCGCCGTTCTGGTACGCGACGATCAGCTTGCGGTACTCTTCCGCGGACTGCATCTGGTCGTTGGCGGACAGCGTCACTGCCCGCGTCGGGCCATCAAGGCTGCCTTTGGCGGAGTTAACGTTGGCGCTGGTGATGGCGGTACGAATGGTTTCGCTGGTCAGCCCAAGGGCGGCAATCGCCTGGGCGTTGAGTTTCACTCGCACCGCAGGACGCTGACCGCCGGAGAGGGTCACCAGACCGACGCCGGAGACCTGAGAAATTTTCTGCGCGACACGGGTTTCCACCATGTCTTCCACCTGCGTCATCGGCATGGCGCTGGAGGTCACGGCCAGCGTCATGATCGGCGGATCCGCAGGGTTCACTTTGTTGTACACCGGCGGGTTCGGCAGGTCCGACGGCAGCAGGTTAGTGGCGGCGTTAATCGCGGCCTGCACCTCCTGCTCGGCGACGTCCAGCGGCAGCGAAAGCTGGAACTGTAACGTCACCACCGACGCGCCGCCGGAGCTTTGCGACGACATCTGTTTTAAGCCGGACATCTGCCCGAACTGGCGCTCAAGGGGCGCTGTCACCGCAGAGGTCATCACATCCGGGCTGGCGCCAGGGTAGAGCGTCACCACCTGAATGGTCGGGTAATCCACTTCCGGCAGGGCGGAGACCGGCAAAAACCGGTAGCCGATGATCCCGGCGAGTAAAATTGCCACCATCAACAGCGTGGTGGCGACCGGACGTAAAATAAACAGGCGGGACGGGCCGCCGGTACGGCTGGGCGGTAACACCTGCATCAGGATTTCGCTCCCTTAGCGGTGTCCTTCACCGGCGTGGCGCTGGCATCGTGCGCTTCCACCACTTCCACTTTCGCCCCCTCGGTCAGACGGTCGATACCGTCGGTGACCACGCGATCGCCCGCGGAAAGCCCGGCGGCGATCACTACTTTCTGGCTGTCCTGAATGCCTGGCGTGACGGTGTGTTTGCTGACGGTATTCTTATCGTTAAGCACCCAGACGAAATTGCCCTCGTTGCCCATTTGCAGCGCCGCCGCCGGGATCACCACCGCGTCCTGCTCGGTATCCACCAGCATGCGTGCGTTGACGAACTGGTTGGGGAACAGGGCGTCGTCCTGATTCTCAAAGCGGGCTTTTAATTTAATGGTGCCGGTGGTGGCATCGATCTGGTTATCAAGGCTCAGCAGGGTGCCGGTGCTCAGCTTTTGCGTGTTGGTGCGGTCCCAGGCTTCGACGCTCAATGTCTGCCCGGCATTGCGCGCTTTCACGAGAGTGGCGATGTCGTTTTCCGGCAGCGTGAAGATCAGATCGATAGGGTGTGTCTGGGTGATCACCACAATACCGGTGGTATCGCCGCTGGAGATCTGGTTTCCGGCATCCACCTGTTTTAAGCCAACGCGGCCATCAATCGGCGCGGTGATGCGGCTCCAGTCGAGCTGTAACTGCGCGCTGGCCACGGCGGCTTCATCCGCTTTCAGCGTACCTTCGCTTTCACTGACCAGCGCCTGCTGGGCGTCCAGCTCCTGACGGGAGACAAGATTGGTTTTCACCAGTTGCTGATAACGGGCCAGATCGCGGCGGGCGTTCGCCAGCGTCGCTTTGTCGCGCGCCAGCTGTCCCTGCGCCTGAGCGAGGGCGACCTTAAACTGGCTGGGATCGATTTCGGCGAGCAGATCGCCTTTTTTCACCTGCTGGCCTTCCTGGAAATGCACCGCCAGCAGCTGACCATCAACGCGGCTGCGCACGGTGACGGTATTAGCGGCAGTGATGGTTCCAAGACCACTCAGATAGCGGGGTACGGCTTCGCGCGTGGCGGTGGCCGCCTGTACCGGCGCGAGGGAAGGGCCGCCACGCATGCCCGCGCCGTGACGTCCGGCTCCGGCCTGGCGCTGCTGCCCGGCGGGCGCGGCGGAGGTGGAGTGCCAGTACCAGGCAGCGGCAAGTCCGGCGATCACCAGCCCTGCAAGGATCATCCAGCGGGTGTTGTTACGGCCTTTCATCGTTATTCGTATCTCTTCCTGAAACATTAAGCAGAATGATACTAGTTTAGTGATGCTATGCCGCAGAAAAATGGAGGAAATATGAAACACTGTGTGGAATTGTCCGAATGGCGCAGAGGACAGCGTGACGGCTGGTCTTGTTATAAAAATGTAATAAAAAGTTTATAGACTGCTCAGCATTGTTATTTTCCCGTCCTCTGGAAACAGGAAGTCGATATGAGCAGGCCACTAAAATCCGTATTCAAACAAGAACACAGCGAAGAGATCAGCAACCGCAGCGCCAACCCGGTGTTTTCGGACGTTAAGGACGTTTTTCTCTCACGTCGTCGTTTTTTACAGATGGGTGCGGTGGCAGGCGCTGCCGTGTCGTTCCCGGCGTTAATGCGCGCGGAAAGCGCCTTTGCGGCGATGACCCAGCCGACGGCGCTGGCAAAAGCGGTGTCGCTGGGCTTTACCAGCATTCCGGTTTCCACCGCCGATACCGTGACGGTGCCGGAAGGCTATATCGCGCGTCCGTTTTACCGCTGGGGCGATGCCGCCGGCATCAAAGGCATGCTGCCGGAATTCAAATTTGATGCCAGCAACACCACTGACGAGCAGGCGGCGCAGGCGGGGATGCACCACGACGGCATGGCCTGGTTCAGCCTGCCGCGCGGCGAAGATAACGCTGGCCACGGCCTGCTGGCGATGAACCATGAATACATTGATAACGGCATGCTGTTTAAAGACGGCACCGCCAACTGGAATGCCGATAAGGTGCGTAAAGGGCAGAACGCCATGGGCGTCTCGGTGATTGAGGTGAAAAAGCGCGACAATGACTGGCAGGTGGTGCGCCCGTCAAACTATGCCCGCCGTATCACCGTTAACACGCCGATGGAATTATCCGGCCCGGCCCGCCATCACCCGCTGATGAAAACCGCGGCCGATCCGCAGGGTGAGCGTGTGCTCGGCACCATGCAGAACTGCGCCAATGGCCATACACCCTGGGGCACCTATCTTACCTGCGAAGAAAACTGGTCCGATATTTTTGTTAAAAAAGCCGAACGTAATGCGCTGGAAAAACGTTATGGCATCGCTGAGAGCGACGAGTCCTACCGCTGGAGCGAAGTGGATGCGCGCTTTAGCGTCGATAAAACCCCGAACGAACCCAACCGCTTTGGTTGGGTAGTGGAAATTGATCCCTACGACCCCGAATCCACGCCGCGTAAACATACGGCGCTGGGCCGCTTTAAGCACGAAGGTGCCGCAGTGACGCTGGCGGCGGATAAGCGCACGGTGGTCTATATGGGTGACGATCAGAAATTCGAATACATCTATAAATTTGTCTCGGATAACCACTATGACGCAGGCAACCGCGACGCCAACATGCAGTTGCTGGCGTCCGGCACGCTGTATGTCGCCCGCTTTAATGAGGACGGCAGCGGGGACTGGTTGCCGCTGGTGTTCGGGCAGAACGGGCTTGATCACAGCAAGGGCTTTGAAAGCCAGGGCGATGTGCTGATCAAAACCCGTCTGGCGGCGGATGCGGTGGGGGCCACAAAAATGGACCGTCCGGAGTGGATCGCCGTCGACCCTCACGCGGCTGGCAGCGTCTATTGCACGCTCACCAATAACAGCGATCGCGGCAAAGAGGGCAAAGCGCCGGTGGATGCGGCGAACCCGCGCGCTAACAATGTGTATGGTCACATTATGCACTGGCGCGAAGATAACGCCGATCCGGCGGCGGCACGCTTTACATGGGATATTCTGGTGCTCGCCGGGCGTAACGATGGCGATAAGCCGGACGCGAAAGGCACTATGCAGGGTGCGGCGTTTGGCAGCCCGGACGGCCTGTCATTCGACCATCAGGGCGTGCTGTGGATCCAGACGGACGTCTCTTCCAGCACCATAAACCAGAAAGCCTACGAGGGGATGGGCAACAATCAGATGCTGGCGACCATTCCCGGCAGTAACGATTATCGCCGTTTCCTGACCGGGCCGCGCGGCTGTGAGATCACCGGTATCGCCTTTACGCCGGACAACCGAACGCTGTTTATTAATATTCAGCATCCGGGAGAGGGCGGGGATGATGTGACCGATCCGGCGAACCCGCGTGCGGTGTCGAACTGGCCGGATAACCGGCCGGATGGTCGTCCGCGCTCGTCAACGGTAGTGATCACCAAAGCGGATGGCGGGATTATCGGATCGTAGCGTGTTTGTGCCGGGTGGCGCTGACGCTTACCCGGCCTACGTAATATGCCGTTCCAGGCCCGGCAAGCGCAGCGCCGCCGGGCAATGGGCATATCACCACTGCTTAATCACCGCCTCGCCAATGGCCGCGATCTGTTTATTGCGTTCATCCATGGTTGCGCTGCTGCCTGTAACATAAATCACCAGGATGCGCGATGGCGTGCCGTCTGGCCCCAGCGCTGCAACAATGCCACGCGATCCGCGTTCACCGGCTCCGGTTTTATCGGCGATATACCAGCCCGCCGGCAGGACCGAGCGCACCAGCGGCCCGGCGACCTTATCGTTTTCCATCCAGCGCGCCAGCTGCTGCCGCGAGGCCGCGTTCAGCGTGTTGCCGGTTAACAGCTGGCGCAGGGTTTTCGCCATCGCCTCAGGAGTCGTGGTATCACGCACATCCCCCGGCAGCGCTTCGTTCAGTTCCGGCTCAACACGATCCAGACGCGTCATTGCATCGCCGCTTTTGCGGAGAAACGCCGTCAGCTTTTGCGGGCCGCCCAACGTTGAGAGCAGTACATTGGCCGCGGTGTTATCGCTCATCGTTATCGCAGCGTCACACAGTTCCGCCACCGTCATGCCGTCCGCCAGATGCTTTTCCGTCACCGGCGAATAAGTAATGAGATCGGCTTTCTGCCACCTAAGGCGGCGATCCAGCTGTTCCTGCCCGGCATCTACGCGTGCCAGCACTGCGCCACACAGCAGCACTTTAAAGGTGCTCATCATCGGAAAACGTTCATTGACGCGGTAGCTGCCCAACACCTTACCGGAAGCCAGATCCAGTTCCGCATAGCCCACGCGTGCCGCCAGCGTGGTTTCTGCCTGTTTGACGGCAGAAAGCGTGTCGGCGCGGGCGGATCCCGGCAGCGTAAGGGCCGCTAACAGCGGCATGACGATCAGATAAAAGCGTTTCATGGCGTTATTTCCCCGTCGTGCCGAACTGCACCTGTGCCCAGCGTGCCAGACCGGCGGTCACCGAGCCGAAATCATCGCCACCGGCGATGGGAATGCCCGGCAGCTTTTCCGCCAGCGCGCGTTTGATCAGCGGTGAACGGGCGCTGCCGCCGGTGAGGTAAATCACGTCCGGCGTTTCGTTACTGTTATCCAGCGCCAGTTGCACCTGTTCCAGAATACGCGCCAGCGGCTGGCTGAGCGCCGCTTCCAGGCCGTCGCGGGTAATGGCGGTCGCCAGATCGTCGCTGATAAACGGCAGACGGGCAGTAACGTCATCCGCCTCCGAGAGGGCAATTTTGCTCTCTTCGGCGCTGCGCACCAGGCGGTAGCTCAGTCGCTGACGCCACACTTTGGTCAGCAGCGCCACTTTATCGCCCTCGCGGGCATCGCGCACCAGATCGTTTAACAGGCGACCGTTAGCGGTGCTGTAGAAATCACTTTGTGCCGGAACATCGTTGATCGCCACGGCGTTCCACCATGGCAGGATCGGCAGGGCGATGCCTTTTTCGGTCTGCCCACCCATGCCGAGCAGCGGCATCAGGTTTTTAAAGGCCAGCGCGATGTCCAGATCGTTACCGCCGACGCGGCAACCACTGTGCCCGAGCAGGCTGGTGTCGCGGTCGCTGCGGTGGTGCCACTGCGGCCCCATCAGCAGCAGTGAGCAGTCGGTGGTACCCCCGCCGATATCCACCACCAGCACGCGTTTTTCTTCACTGAGCGTCGCTTCAAAATCCAGCCCGGCCGCCACCGGCTCATACTGGAATACCACATCCCGGAACCCGGCGCGTTTTGCCGCGCGCTCAAGGATCCCCTGCGCCTGGGCGTTGGCGTCATCGCCGCCGAGACCCTGGAAGTTGATCGGACGGCCAATCACCGCCTGGTCAATCGGCTCCGGCAACTGCGTCTGGGCCTGTAGACGGATATGCAGCATCATGGCGCACACCAGATCTTCAAACAGTGCGATCTGCTGCGGCTTCAGGCCGCTGGCCCCGAGGAAAGATTTCGGTGATTTAACAAAGTACACCTCCTCCGGATCCTGCACGTACTGGTGCAGGGAGCTGAGGCCAAACTGGACGCTGCCCGGCAGCACCTCGATGTCTTCATCGCGGTTGAAATTCATCGCCCGGCGCAGCAGCGCCTGGGTTTCTCCCTCTGTCGCCGGAACGGCGTGGTGACGGTGCAGCCATTCGCTGACCGCTTCGCGCGTCGGGGCGCACAACATTGAGGGCAGCAGCGAGCTATTGTTTTCCATTTTTAACAGCTGCGGTGAGCCGTCACGCATCACTGCCACAGAGCAGTTGGCGGTGCCATAGTCAAAACCAATAAACATGTTGAATTCCCCGGGCCGGTGCAGAAGGGGGGCGACTTTAGCGGAATGGGATTTGAAAGCAAAGCAAAAAGTGCCGGGGGCGGTTAGTCTGTTATAAGAAAGTTAATTCCATCAGGAGAGGCTATGTACACACTTCACTGGCAGCCGCCCTATGACTGGGCGTGGATGCTGGGTTTTCTTCGTGCCCGTGCCGTTAGCGGTGTGGAAGTGGTAAGCGAGGGACGCTACGTGCGCAGCCTGGCCCTTGGCGAGCACCGGGGGCTGATCGCCGTTGAACCGGATGAGCAGGACCATACCCTGCGCGTGACGCTGAGCGAGGGCCTGTTGCCGGTGGCGGAGGAATGCCTGCTGCGCGTCGGGCGGCTGTTTGATCTGGCCTGCGATCCGACGGTTATCAATGGCGTGCTGGGGGATCTGGGCGCGGCGCGTCCGGGACTGCGACTACCAGGCTCAATGGATGCCTTCGAGCAGGGGATCCGCGCGATTTTAGGCCAGCTGGTGAGCGTGGCGATGGCGGCAAAGCTCACCGGCTATGTGGCAAACCGCTACGGTGAGCCGCTCGATGGCGAGCCGGGCTTTGTCTGTTTTCCACGCCCGGAGGCGCTGGTGGACGCCGATCCGGCAGAACTCAAGACGCTGGGGATGCCGGTAAAGCGCGGGGAGGCCATCGTGCATTTTGCCCGGGCAACCCTCGACGGACGCTTTCCGCTAACCGCACCGGCCGAGGTGGAGCAGGGGGTGAAGGCGTTACAGACCTTTCCGGGGATTGGGCGCTGGACGGCGAACTATCTGGCGCTGCGCGGCTGGCAGGCGAAAGATGTATTTCTGGCGGATGATTATCTGATCAAACAGCGCTTTAGCGGTATGACGCCCGCCCAGATCCGTCAGTACGCCGCCCGCTGGCAGCCATGGCGCTCATACGCGCTGCTGCATATCTGGTACACCGACGGCTGGCAGCCGTCAGTTGATGGCGAAATAGCTGGTGTTTAGCATCAGATCCAGCGGCTGCGGCGGGGAAATGGTATCGCCATAGATATAGTCGATGCCAATGCCGGACAGGGTGTCCATCACCATCGGCTGGTGCGTCGGTCCGGCGATACTTTTCATGCCCAGACGCTGGGCGTGGCCCTGTACGATAGTGACCATCATCTCATCCATCAGGTTGCCGTGGACGTTACTCACCAGCTCCTGATCAAGCAGAAGGTAATCCGCGATGTATGGCGTGAGGTGGCTGAAGATCTCCAGATCGTGCCCGACGTGGCTTAAGATCACCTGGCAGCCCGCCTCGCGCAGTTTATGCAGCCCGTCAGCGATGCTGGCGTCGTCGCGCATCAGCGCATCGGCCTCAATGACCAGATGCAGCAGGCGGGACGGCATCTGGCTCTGGTGCAGGCTGTCCAGCAGTTCGCTTACCAGGGTTTTGCTGGCAAGACCGGTGGTGGACAGGGGCAGGGCGACGCCTAGCCCTTTACGGGTAACGGCCGCGGCGCTGTTGCGGAAAAACTCCTGGAAGACGCGGCGGTCAAGGGCGCGGATCAATTTGTGATCGCTCAGGGAGGCGCGAAACGCGTGCTCTTCCATGATGTCGCCGTTGCTGGTCCACAGTCGCAGCGACAGCAGCCAGAAGTTGCAGGTTTCCGGCACTCGTGGCGAGGCCACACCGCGAGCGATCAGCAACAGCGGATTGTCGTTGATCATCCGCGCCTGCTCATCCGCCGACATCTGCAGGCGGATCTGATGCATGTCGTCCTGCTCTGGCTCATAGACGGTAACCATGCCGCGCCCGCCGTTTTTCGAGGCGTAACAGGCAATATCCGCCTGCGACATCACTTCGGAGGCCAGATAGTTGGTTTCATCAATGAGCGTGATACCGGCGCTGGCCCCGATGCGGTGCATACGGCCTTCCCACATAAACTGGTAATCGTTGATGGCGTGGATCAGCCGCCCGGAGATATAGCGCGCGCTTTCGATGTTGCAATCCGGCAGCAGCAGACCAAATTCATCGCCCCCCAGACGCGCCAGAATATCGGTGGTGCGCAGCATGCTCAGCATCAGCGTGGAAATCTCCCGCAGCAGCGCATCCCCCGCGGCATGGCCGGCAGAGTCGTTTACCGCCTTAAAGCGATCGAGATCGATATAGACCAGCGCGTGACGCTGGTGGGTTTCCTGTACGCCCTGTAACAGGCGTTTCAGATGGTGTTCAAAGCTGACGCGGTTGGCCAGATGGGTGAGGGCATCGTGAGACGCGCTGTAGCTCAACTGACGCAGCATTTTGCGCGATTCGGTGACGTCCTGGATGACCAGCACAAAGCCGATGTTTTGCCCGTCCAGCGTGCTGAGCGGCGTCACGCTGTAGTGGATATCGTAGGTGCCGCCATTGCGGCAGTGCAGCACCACATCCTGCTCAATGGCAGAGCGGGACATATCGCCGCTGTGAATGTTTTCCATCAGCGGACCATTATCGCCGAAGGTGATGCGCAGCACGTTCAGCAGTGCCTGGCCCATCGCCTGCTCCTGTGGCCAGCCGCTCATTTTCTCGGCCACCGGGTTCATAAAGGTGATGTTCATATTGACGTCGGTACAGAGCACCGCTTCACCGATGGAGTCGAGGGTGATGTGCAGACGCTCTTTTTCCTGGAACAGCGCCTCGTTCAGCTGCTTCACCTCGGTCATGTCCATATTGATGCCGAGCAGGCGCTCCACTTCGCCATTTTTATTCAGCACCCGGTTAGCCAGGGTACGAATATGGCGCACGCCTTCTTTTACGTGCACACGAAATTCCAGCTTAAACGGCAGCCGCGATACCAGTGAGTCGCGCACCACCTGCTCGGTCATGGCGCGATCTTCCGGCACCACGCAGTCATACCACAGCTGCCAGGTGGGCTTCACGTGCGGCGGGATCTCGTACAGCTCAAACATCCGCTTGTCCCAGCTAATGGTATCCGTCGCCAGCTCCCACTCCCAGATGCCGATGCCACCCGCTTCATTGGCGAGGGTAATGCGTTCCATCAGGCGTTTATTGACCCACTCCGTCTGCTTGAGATCGTTGATGTCTTCGATTTGCGAGATGAAATAGAGCGGGGTGCCGTCACCGTGGCGGACCAGCGACACCGCCAGCAGCGCCCAGACGACATCGCCGTTGCGCGTGTAGTAGCGTTTTTCCATCGAATAGCTGTTGATCTCGCCGCGCACCAGCATTCCCAGCTGTTCAAGATCGCTGTTTAAGTCCTCAGGCCAGGTCAGTTGTTGAAAGGTGAGGGCGCGTAGCTCTTCCTGGGTGTAGCCCAGAAAGGTGCAGAGCGCTTTGTTGGCCTGTAACCATTCCCCTTCGGTGCCGACCAGCGCCATGCCGATGGCGGAATATTCCATGGCGTTACGAAAGCGCGCTTCGCTCTCGGTGATATGTTTGCGTTCAGTACGAAAGGCGTACATCACCATGGTCATTATGTAGGCGGGCAGCAGCATCATGATAAACGGCAGCCAGGGCACGTTGAGCATGGCAGAAGTATGGTGCGGCGTCAGGGCGTGGGGATCGGCCGCCACCATCAGTGACACCATCATTACGGTGGTCAGGAAGATCAGAAAGGCTTCAAGACGCGGCAGACGCACGGCGCTCCACATCAGCAGCACAATCACCGCGGTAAAGGGCCACGGCAAAAATTTTATCGACAGCCAGCTTAACGCCAGCGTGACCGCCAGCGTCAGCAGGGTCTCCAGCAGCAACTGGGGTTTGCGGTGGCGCAGCAGGTAATGGGTTTTGAACAACAGGCCCAGCGGGATCAGCGCCATCGAGCCGATGGATTCGGACAGGGTCCACAGGGTGAACAGACGCAGCGGGTTTTCACTCTCGACCAGCAGACAAACCAGCACGCCGCCAATGAGCGGGGGGATCACGGCGCTGCCGATAGTCAAACGTACCCAGTCATTTAAATTTTGCAGCGGGTTATACCACGGCAGCATTTTGCGCAGCAGTATCGCGCCGATCAGCGCTTCAACTATATTGACCCCGGCATACCAGTAATTGATTTTATCCGCCGGGAAAAATACCAGGGATGCGGCAAGGGTGCCCAGGGTACAGGCCGCGGCGATACCGGGCCACATGCGTCCGGCATGGCGGTAAAAGGCTACCATCATAATGGCGGTGGAAAACCACAGCGGGGCCAGAAGCGTGCCGAAGCGGGTTAACTCCAGCGAGAACAGGGTGAAGATAAAGGTGACCAGTCCTAAACTGATTAACCGCAGTAAAGGATTCGGTGTAGCCACCAAAACACGCTGGTATTGTTTATTCATTACCACTTTATCCGCAGACCCTGATCTGCCCGGAACATTCACGGGGCGAGTTAAATTTGAAATTTGGATTATGCTAGTACAAACAATTTACAATTCCTATCGCGGGCGCTCATAATTTGACATCACAGTGTTATTAATTACTTACCTGATGCCATTTCCCCGATCGTCGCTGCAAAAGTGAGCATTTTAATTTGCGTAAAGGCGATATACTGGCTTTACCGGCGCAGAATAACGCGCTGACCTAATCAACTGGTATCACGACGGCGAAATCCCTATAATTGCCGCGTTTGGCGTTTCGGCGTCGTCCTTCCTAAACATCCAGGTTAACCAGGTCGCAAAAATTTATGACTGATAAGTCTCATCAGTGCGTCATTATCGGCATCGCCGGTGCATCCGCTTCAGGTAAAAGTCTCATTGCCAGTACCCTCTATCGCGAGCTGCGCGATCAGGTGGGCGATGAGCATATTGGCGTCATCCCGGAAGACAGCTATTACAAAGATCAAAGTCATCTGTCCATGGAAGAACGGGTAAAGACCAATTATGACCATCCGAGCGCGATGGATCACAGCCTGCTGTTCCAGCACCTGCAAACCTTAAAAAATGGCAGCCCCATTGAATTGCCGGTCTACAGTTATGTAGAACATACCCGCACGCAGGAAACCATTCATATTCAGCCGAAGAAAGTCATTATCCTCGAAGGGATCCTGCTACTGACCGATGCACGCCTGCGCGACGCGATGAATTTCTCCATTTTCGTTGATACCCCGCTGGACATCTGCCTGATGCGCCGTATTAAACGCGACGTGAACGAACGTGGCCGTTCCATGGATTCGGTGATGGCACAGTACCAGAAAACGGTGCGCCCGATGTTCTTACAGTTTATTGAACCGTCCAAACAGTACGCGGACATCATCGTGCCGCGCGGCGGCAAGAACCGGATTGCGATCGACATTCTGAAAGCCAAAATCAGCCAGTTCTTTGAATAGTCTGCTTTTGAATAATCCGCGCGAATTGTGTACCGTTCAACGTAGTATGCTTAACCTCCGGCGAGAGCACTTGCCGGAGGATGCTGTGTCTAAGGAGAAAACGCATGCGTTTGTGTGACCGAGATATTGAAGCCTGGCTGGATGAAGGCCGTCTGTCTATTACCCCGCGTCCACCGGTTGAACGCATCAATGGTGCCACCGTCGATGTCCGTCTGGGGAATAAATTCCGCACTTTCCGCGGCCACACGGCGGCGTTTATCGATCTCAGCGGTCCGAAGGATGAAGTCGCCGCCTCCCTTGAGCGCGTAATGAGTGACGAAATTGTGCTGCCGGAAGGGGATGCCTTTTTCCTGCATCCGGGGGAACTGGCGCTGGCGGTTACCTATGAATCCGTGACCTTACCCGCCGATCTGGTGGGCTGGCTTGACGGTCGTTCCTCGCTGGCACGTCTTGGGCTGATGGTGCACGTCACGGCGCACCGTATCGATCCCGGCTGGTCAGGTTGTATCGTGCTGGAGTTCTATAATTCAGGCAAACTGCCGCTGGCGCTGCGTCCGGGTATGCTTATCGGCGCGCTGAGCTTTGAGCCGCTTTCCGGCCCGGCAGCCCGTCCTTATAACCGTCGCCAGGACGCGAAGTATCGTGACCAGCAGGGCGCGGTTGCCAGCCGTATTGATAAAGATTGAGTATTAACCGCTCGCTGAGGATGCCATGAGAAGAGTGTTAACCACGCTGATGATTTTGCTTGTCGTGCTTGTTGCCGGCATCTCTGCGTTGGTACTGCTGGTCAACCCCAACGATTTCCGTGCCTATATGGTGCAGCAGGTTGAGGCGCGAAGCGGCTATCAGCTGCAACTCGACGAGCCGCTGCGCTGGCATGTCTGGCCACAGCTCAGCATTCTCTCCGGGCGCATGTCGCTGACCGCGCCGGGGGCCAGCACGCCGCTGGTGTCAGCGGCGAACATGCGGCTTGATGTGGAACTCTGGCCGCTGCTTTCGCATCAGCTGCATGTTAAACAAGTGATGCTGAAAGGGGCGGTGATCCAGTTAACGCCGCAAACCAAAGCCGCGCGCAAACCCGATGCGCCGGTTGCCCCGGACGATAATTCCATGCCGCAGGTGGACATCGACCGCGGCTGGTCATACGCCATTTCCCGTCTGCAGGTTGCTGACAGCGTGCTGGTCTTCCAGCATGAAGACGAAGAGCAGGTCACTGTGCGTGACATCCGTCTGAATATGGATCAGGATGCGTCTTACAACGCCAGCATTGATTTTTCCGGACGTATCAACCGTAATCAGCGCGATCTGACGCTGGCGATGAAAGCAAAAATCAATGCCGGAGACTATCCGCACAATCTGACGGCCGCCATCGAGCAGTTCGACTGGCAGCTGAAAGGCGGCGATGTCGCCCCACAGGGGATCAGCGGCACGGCGACGCTTAATGCCGACTGGCAGGAAGCGCAAAAACGCCTGTCGTTCAGTAATCTGAAGGTCACCGCTAACGACAGCGCGATGAGCGGCCAGGGCAGCGTGATCCTGAACGATTCCCCGGACTGGGTGCTTGATTTGCACTTCGACAAGCTCAATCTGGAAAATTTACTCAGCAGCCCGACGATGGCCGATGCCAGCAGCGATGCCGCCCAGAAAGGCCAGGCGCAGCCTAAGCTGTTGCCACGTCCGGTGATCGCCCGCGACAGCAGCGAGCCGGAATACACCAGCCTGCGCGGCTTTACCGCACGGGTGGCGCTGAGCGCCGCGCAGATCCGCTGGCGCGGGATGGATTTCACCGACGTCAGCAGTCAAATGACTAACCAGGCGGGGCTGTTAACCCTCTCCACCTTACAGGGCAAGATGGGCAACGGCACGCTCTCGCTGCCGGGTCATCTTGACGTGCGCGGCAGAACGCCGAAAAGCCAGTTCCAGCCTGAACTTAAAAACGTGGAAATCGGCACCATCCTGAAAGCCTTCGATTATCCGATTGCGCTGACCGGCGCGCTGTCGATGAGCGGCGATTTCTCCGGCGGTCAGGTGGATGCGTATGCGTTCCGCCGCGACTGGGAGGGCAGCGCGCAGCTAAACCTCGCGAATGTGCGCATGGAAGGGCTTAACTTCCAGCAGCTGATCCAGCAGGCCGTGGCGCGCAGCAGTGATGTGAAGGTGGAGCAGGATTACGACAACTCCACCCGACTGGATGCGCTGAGCACCGATCTGGAACTGGATCACGGCACCGTCACTCTGAGCGATTTGCAGGGCAGCTCACCGCTGATGGCGCTGGAAGGGCAGGGGACGCTGGATCTGGTCAAAGAAGAGAGCAACACGCAGTTTAAAGTTCGCGTGCTCTCCGGCTGGAACGGTGGCAACAGCGAGCTGATTACTTTCCTGCGCAACACGCCGATCCCGATTAGCGTTTACGGCAAATGGAACGCGTTACAGTACAACCTGAAAGTGGATCAGGTGATGCGTGACCATCTGCAGGGCGAAGCGAAACGCCGCCTGAACAAGTGGGCGGATCGCAATAAAGACAGTAAATACAGTGACGATGTGAAGAAGCTGCTGGAGAAAATGTAGCGGCTGATAAACCTGTTCCCGGCGAAAGCCGGGAACAGTGTTGCGAGGTCAGACTTCGTAATCCATCTCGCTTTCTTTGTGTAACGGCACAATCTGCACTTTCTGCACGCGATGGCTCTCTACCTGTAGCGTGATCAATCGATAATCGCCCACCTGAACTTCTTCACCCACCTGCGGAATACGTTGCAGGTACTCCATCAGCAGGCCTGCGATGGTGTGATATTCACGCTTATCATCAAGCGGCAGCGGCACAAACTGCACCAGATCTTCCAGCGGCATATGCCCGTTCGCCGTCCAGCTGCCATCAGCGTTTTTCTGTATATCATGGCGGGCGTCGATCTCTTCCACTTCGTTGGGCAGGTTACCGGCGATGGTCTCCATCACGTCGCTGAGCGTCACCACGCCTTCCACCGAGCCAAATTCGTCCACCACAAAGGCGAAGTGGGTGCGGGCATTACGGAACTGCTCCAGCGCCTGTAACAGCGGCAGGCCTTCGGGGAACACCAGCGGCTGGCGCACCAGCACGTTCAGGTTCAGGGGTTCACCGCGCAGCGCCTGTTGCAGCAGATCGAGAATATGCACTACGCCCAGCAGATCTTCCTGCTCGTCACCGCCGGTGACCACCACGCGGGTATGCTGGTTCTTGTCCAGCAACTCGCGGATCACCTCTTCCGGCGCGGTAAGATCAATATGCTCAATATCGTGGCGGGAGGTCATGATGCTGCTGACGGTACGCTGATTCAGGTTCAGCACCCGCTCGATCATCATCCGCTCCTGCGGTTTGAAGATTTGCGCATTATCATGGTCGGCGAGCATAGAGGCGGTTTCGACATCCAGCTCCGCGTCTTCTTTGCGGCCACTGAGCAGCCGCATTACCGCTTCAGTGGTGCGCTGACGCAGGGTATTGTCGGCGAACAGGAAGCGGCGACGGTTGAAGATCGCCAGCTGGTTGAGCGCTTCAATCATGACCGAGAAGCCGATGGCAGCGTACAGATAGCCTTTCGGAATGTGGTAGCCAAAGCCTTCGGCAATCAGGCTAAAACCAATCATCAGCAGGAAGCTAAGACAGAGAATAACGATGGTCGGGTGATTATTGACAAAGCGGGTCAGCGCTTTGCTGGCCAGCAGCATCAGCGAAATCGCAATGATCACCGCAGCCATCATGACGGCGAGGTGATCGACCATGCCGACGGCGGTGATCACCGAGTCCAGCGAGAATACGGCGTCGAGAATGACGATCTGCGTCACTACCGCCCAGAATTTAGCCCCGCGTCGTTGCGTCGGGTTGTCGCTGTCTTTCCCCTCCAGCCGCTCGTTCAGCTCTACCGTGGCTTTGAACAGCAGGAAGAAACCACCAAACAGCATGATCAGATCGCGGGCGCTGAAGCTCAGGCTGCGCACGCTGAACAGCGGGGTGGTGAGAGTGACCAGCCAGGAAATTGAGGCCAGCAGAACCAGACGCATCAGCATCGCCAGGATGAGGCCCGTGACGCGCGCGCGGTCGCGCTGTGCAGGCGGAAGTTTTTCCGCGAGGATGGCAATAAAGACCAGGTTATCTATGCCGAGCACCAGCTCGATAACGATCAGGGTAAACAGTCCCGCCCAGATAGAGGGATCGGCAATCCATTCCATAGTAAGTGTCGTACCTTGTGTAATATGACGATTGTCACGTTTTGATCATGGGTACATTGCGCCCAAAATGCAATATACGCCTGCGATTTATCCGAATAATCGCACCATAGGATTAGGTGATATTTAGGGATAACCATTACAGCATTGTGCTTATATATTGACGCCATAATTGGCTTCTTAATTAGGAATTATCGCATGCGTAAAGCTATATATAATCTTTGTCAATATGAAGAAATTCCTAAAACTCGATAAATTTGAGCTTAATATTAATCTTAAAAAGACCTTACCCCGGACAAGTTACCTTGCCTGCTATTCCGTTAGCTGCAACAATTCTTCCAGCGCATCATGGCGTTCTTTTGTATGTCATATTTCTGACGACATGATGAGCTAAGTTCTTCTTTATCTGATCGTCACTATCGATACTTACATTATTTACTCTCAATAATGTACAGATACAGGGTGTAATCAATAACTTACTGTTTTATCAGTGAATTGGTAACTGGAAGCCAGGGGCGGTAGCGTGCCCGGACGCGTGTGAATCAGCTCCGATTATTCTGTCAACGAACCGCGTTTGAATAAGCGATTTTTAGGACTGATGCCAGTTATATTTAGCAGCCATTAACTGCATGCTGAATGGGAACAGGCTACGCGCTTATTTATACCGCACAGGATAATTACTCTGCCAAAGTGATAAATAATCAATGATGAAATGCAAAATGAAATTGATGCCATTATTGGTGTCTGTGACCTTGATGAGTGGTTGTACGGTTTTCCCCGGCAGCAATATGTCGACCATGGGCAAGGATGTCATTAAGCAGCAAGATGCTGACTTCGATCTTGACCGCATGGTGAATGTTTATCCTTTGACCCCCCGACTGGTCGAACAGTTACGTCCCCGTCCGAATGTCGCCCAACCTAATATGTCGCTGGACCAGGAAATCGCGAGTTATCAGTACCGTGTCGGTCCTGGCGATGTCCTGAACGTCACCGTCTGGGATCACCCGGAACTGACGACGCCGGCAGGCCAGTATCGTAGTTCCAGCGAGGCCGGTAACTGGGTGCAACCGGACGGCACGATGTTCTATCCCTATATCGGTAAAGTCCACGTTGTGGGCAAAACCCTCGCGGAAATCCGTAGTGATATTACCGGCCGTTTAGCGCAGTACATTGCTGACCCGCAGGTGGACGTTAATATCGCTGGCTTCCGCTCGCAAAAAGCCTATATCTCCGGCCAGGTGAATAAATCCGGCCAGCAGGCGATCACCAACGTACCGCTGACGGTGCTGGACGCCATCAACGCCGCCGGTGGTCTGACCGATAACGCCGACTGGCGCAACGTGGTGCTGACCCATGAAGGCCGCGAGCAACGCATTTCTCTGCAGGCGCTGATGCAAAACGGCGACCTGAGCCAGAACCGTCTGCTCTATCCGGGCGACATTCTGTTTGTGCCGCGCAATGACGATCTGAAAGTGTTCGTGATGGGCGAAGTGAAAAAACAGAGCACGCTCAAAATGGACTTCAGCGGCATGACGCTGACCGAAGCGCTGGGTCAGGCAGAAGGTCTGGATCTGAACACCTCCAACGCCAGCGGTATCTTCGTGATCCGTCCGCTGAAAGGCGAGGGTGGACGCGGCGGCAAGATCGCCAACATTTACCAGCTTGATATGTCTGACGCCACCTCTCTGGTGATGGCGACGGAATTCCGCCTCCAGCCGTACGACGTGGTTTACGTCACGACCGCGCCGGTCGCCCGCTGGAACCGTCTGATCAACCAGCTGTTGCCGACCATCAGTGGCGTTCGCTACATGACCGACACGGCCAGCGATTTGCGGAACTGGGAATAAGTGATGTTTAACAAAATCCTCGTGGTTTGCGTTGGCAATATCTGCCGTTCCCCGACGGCAGAACGGTTGTTACGGGCGTTTCAGCCTGGCCTGACCGTCGATTCGGCGGGGCTGGGTGCGCTGGTGGGGAAAGGGGCTGATGCCACAGCCACCAGCGTGGCGGAACAGCATGATATTTCGCTTGCGGGCCACAGCGCCCGCCAGATCACCGCGCGCATGTGCCGGGAGTACGATCTGATCCTGGTGATGGAAAAGCGTCACATCGCCTCGCTGTGCGAAATCGCACCGGAAATGCGCGGCAAAGTGATGCTGTTTGGTCACTGGGATAATGAGCGGGAAATCCCCGATCCGTATCGTAAAAGCCGTGAAGCTTTTGAAGCCGTTTACACCTTACTCGAAAGGTCTGCCCGCCAGTGGGCGCAGGCATTGAACGTTCAGCAGGGATAACAATGACAGAAAAACTACAGCATTCTGCCGCCTCCCAGACAGGCAGCGATGAAATCGACATCGGCCGCCTGATCGGGACGGTCGTGGAGGCAAAATGGTGGGTGCTTGGCATTACCGCCGTCTTCGCGCTGGCCGCGGTGGTGTATACCCTGTTCGCCACGCCGATCTACAGCGCTGATGCCCTGGTGCAGATTGAGCAGGATACCGGCAACTCGCTGGTGCAGAACATTAACAGCGCGCTGTCGAATAAGCCGCCCGCATCAGATGCGGAAATTCAGCTGATCAAATCGCGTCTGGTGCTCGGCAAAACCGTCGACGATCTCGATTTAGACATTGCCGTCACCAAAAACACCATGCCGATCATCGGAGCCGGCTGGGAACGCCTGATGGGTCGCCAGAACGAAACGGTGAACGTTACCACCTTTACCATCCCGAAAGGGGCGGGCGATCAGGTGTTCACACTGCGCGTCCTCAGCCCGACGCAGTACCAGCTAACCAGCGATGCCGGATTCAGCGCCAAAGGTGAAGTGGGCAAACTGCTGGAAAAAGACGGCGTAACCCTTGAAGTGAGCGCGATCAATTCGTCCCCGGACAGCGAGTTCACCATCACCAAGTTTTCCACGCTGGGCATGATCAACAATCTGCAAAACAACCTGACCGTCACTGAAAACGGCAAAGACACTGGCGTACTTAGCCTGTCCTTTACCGGTGAAGATCGCGAGCAGATCCGTGCCATCCTCAACAGCATTACCCGCAACTATCTTGAGCAGAACGTGGCGCGTAAATCGGAAGAAGCGGCGAAGAGCCTCGCCTTCCTCGCTAAGCAGCTGCCGGAAGTTCGCCGTAATCTGGATGAAGCGGAAAACAAACTGAACGCCTTCCGTCAGGATAAAGACTCGGTGGATTTACCGCTGGAAGCGAAAGCCGTGCTGGACTCGATGGTCAATATCGACGCCCAGTTAAACGAACTGACCTTTAAAGAAGCGGAAATTTCCAAGCTCTATACCAAAGCGCACCCGGCCTACCGCACGCTGCTGGAAAAACGTAAGGCGCTGGAAGATGAGAAAGCCAAGCTGAACGGGCGCGTTACGGCGATGCCGAAAACCCAGCAGGAAATTGTCCGTCTGACCCGTGATGTGGAATCCGGTCAGCAGGTGTATATGGCGCTGCTTAACAAACAGCAGGAGCTGAAGATCACTGAAGCCAGTACCGTCGGCGATGTGCGTATTGTTGACCCGGCTATTACCCAGCCTGGCGTGCTGAAGCCGAAGAAAGCGCTGATTATTCTCGGCAGTATTATCCTCGGCCTGATGCTGTCGATTGTCGGCGTGCTGCTGCGCTCGCTGTTTAATCGTGGGATCGAAAGCCCGCAGGTGCTGGAAGAGCATGGCATCAACGTTTACGCCAGCATTCCGCTGTCTGAATGGCAGAAATCCCGCGATCAGGTCAAAACTGTCAAAGGGACGAAGCGTTACAAGCAGAGCCAGCTGCTGGCGGTGGGTAACCCGACTGACCTTGCTATCGAAGCGATCCGCAGTCTGCGTACCAGTCTGCACTTCGCCATGATGCAGGCTAACAACAATGTGTTGATGATGACCGGGGTCAGCCCGTCAATCGGTAAAACCTTTGTCTGCGCCAACCTCGCGGCGGTGGTCAGCCAGACCAACAAGCGCGTGCTGCTGATCGACTGTGATATGCGTAAAGGTTACGCCCACGAACTGCTTGGCACCGACAACGTGAACGGTCTGTCAAACGTGCTCTCCAGCACCGGCGACATTGCCGCCTGTGCAAAACCGACCTCCGTGCCGAATTTTGACCTGGTGCCGCGTGGTCAGGTGCCGCCGAACCCGTCAGAGCTGCTGATGAGCGAGCGCTTCACGCAGCTTATTGCCTGGGCGAGCAAAAACTATGACCTGGTGCTGATCGATACCCCGCCAATCCTCGCGGTGACCGATGCCGCCATCGTGGGTCGCCATGCCGGCACCACGCTGATGGTGGCACGCTACGCGGTGAACACGCTCAAAGAGGTGGAAACCAGCCTGAACCGTCTGCAACAGAACGGCATCGAGGTGAAAGGGGTGATCCTCAACTCCATCTTCCGCCGCGCAACGGGCTATCAGGATTACGGTTACTACGAGTACGAGTACAAGTCTGATTCAAAATAAAACACCGAAAGGTGCCGGATGGCGCTGCGCTTATCCGGCCTACGTTGATGTAGGCCGGATAAGGTGCCCGCACCGCCATCCGGCAAATGAGTCGGTACTATCCGGGGAAATAAGAATGACAACAGATAATCCGCTGATCTCAATTTACATGCCAACCTGGAACAGGCAGCAACTGGCGATCCGGGCGATTAAATCGGTGCTGCGCCAGGATTACAGCAACTGGGAAATGATCATCGTTGATGACTGCTCGTCGTCCTGGGAGCAGTTACAGCAGTTTGTCGATAGCCTGAACGATCCACGTGTGCGCTACACCCATAACGATATCAATACCGGTGCCTGCGCGGTGCGCAACCAGGCCATTTTGCAGGCCAACGGCGAATTTATCACCGGTATTGACGATGATGACGAATGGACGCCAAACCGCCTGTCGGTTTTTCTGGCGCACAAACACCAGCTGGTGACCCACGCGTTTTTATACGCCAACGACTATATCTGCGAGGGCGAAGTCTACGCTCAGCCTGCGAGTCTGCCGCTGTACCCGAAATCGCCGTACTCCCGCACGCTGTTCTACAAACGCAATATCATCGGCAATCAGGTGTTTACCTTTGCCTGGCGTTTCAAAGAGTGCCTGTTCGATACCGAACTGAAGGCCGCACAGGATTACGACATTTTCCTGCGGATGGTGGTGGAATACGGCGAGCCGTGGAAAGTGGAAGAGGCTACGCAGATCCTGCACGTTAATCACGGCGAAATGCAGATCACTGCCTCGCCGAAAAAGTTCTCCGGTTATTTTCATTTCTACCGTAAGCACAAAGACAAGTTTGACCGCGCCAGCAAAAAGTATCAGCTGTTCACGCTTTATCAGATCCGCAACAAGCGCATGACGTGGCGCACGCTGTTAACGCTGCTGTCCGTGCGTAACGGTAAACGCCTCGCTGACGGGCTGCGGGGGAAATAATGCGACTGGAAGATTTTCGCGCTAACCACTGGAGCCTGCGTCCGTGCTGCATGGTGATGGCCTACCGCATCGCGCATTTCTGCTCGGTGTGGCGTAAAAAACATGTGCTTAACAATATCTGGGCCGCACCCGTGCTGGTGCTGTACCGCTTCATTACCGAATGCCTGTTTGGTTACGAAATTCAGGCGGCAGCGACCATCGGACGGCGTTTCACCATTCATCACGGCTATGCAGTGGTGATCAATAAAAACGTCGTGGCGGGCGATGATTTCACTATCCGTCACGGCGTCACCATCGGCAACCGTGGCGCGGACAGCCTGGCCTGTCCGGTCATTGGTAACGGCGTTGAGCTGGGTGCCAACGTAGTGATAATCGGTGATATCACCATCGGCAACAACGTGACCATCGGCGCGGGCAGTGTGGTACTGGACAGCGTGCCGGACAACGCGCTGGTGGTGGGTGAGAAAGCGCGCGTGAAGGTAATTAAATGAACATTCTGCAATTTAATGTGCGTCTCGCCGAGGGCGGCGCAGCGGGCGTGGCGCTGGATTTGCACCAGCGCGCGCTGCAAAAAGGACTGCCTTCCCGTTTTGTGTACGGCTATGGCAAGGGCGGTAAAAACAGCGTCAGCCATGACGATTATCCGCAGGTGATCAAACAGACTCCGCGCCTGACCTCGATAGCTAATCTGGCGCTGTTTCGTCTGTTTAACCGCGATCTGTTCGGCAACCTGAACAATTTGTACCGTACCGTCACCCGCACGCCGGGTCCGGTGGTGCTGCACTTTCACGTCATGCACAGTTACTGGCTGAACCTCAGCGACCTGGTGGCCTTTTGCCAGAAAGTGAACGCGCACAAGCCGGACGTGACCTTCGTCTGGACGCTGCACGATCACTGGAGCGTCACCGGCCGCTGCGCCTTTACCGACGGCTGCGAAGGCTGGAAAACGAACTGCCAGAAATGCCCGACGCTCAGTAACTATCCGCCGGTGAAAATCGACCGTGCGCACCAACTGGTGGCGGGCAAGCGCGAGCTGTTTAAAGCGATGCTGGCGCTCGGCTGCACCTTTATCTCCCCGAGCCAGCACGTGGCTGATGCCTTCAACAGTATTTACGGCGAAGGGCGCTGCCGCATTATCAATAACGGCATTGATGTGGCGACCGAGGCGATCCTCGCGGAACTGACGCCGGTGAGTGAAACCGCAGGCGTGCCAAAAATCGCCATTGTGGCCCACGATTTGCGCTACGACGGTAAAACGAATCAGCGGCTGGTGCGCGACATGATGGCACTGGGCGATAAAATCGAACTGCATACGTTCGGCAAGTTTTCGCCTTTTGAAGGCGCGAACGTGGTGAACCACGGTTTTATGACCGATAAGCGCCAGCTGATGAGCGAACTTAATCAGATGGACGCGCTGGTGTTCAGCTCGCGGGTCGACAACTACCCGCTGATCCTCTGCGAAGCGCTGTCGATCGGCGTGCCGGTCATAGCGACGCATAGCGAAGCAGCGCAGGAAGTGCTGCACAAGTCCGGCGGTAAAACCTTTGCCGAATCGGAAGTGGTCTCCCTGGTGCAACGCCCAAAAGCGGATATTGCCCAGGCGGTGTTTGGCACCACGCTGGACGCATTCCGCGCGCGCAGCCGCCAGGCATACAGTGGCGAACAGATGCTGGAGGAGTATGTCTCGTTCTATCAGAGTCTGTAGTTATCTGCTGCTGCCACTCATCTATCTGCTGGTGAACGTGAAGATCGCCCAGATAGGGGAGAGCTTCCCGATAACCATCGTCACCTTTTTACCGGTCCTGCTGCTGCTGTATGTCGAGAAGATCAGCATTAAGAAGCTGATGATTGCGCTGGGCATCGGCGTCGGGCTGACGCTGTTTAACTATATTTTCGGTCAGTCGCTGAATGCCGGAAAGTATGTCACCTCGACGCTGCTGTTTGTCTATCTGGTGATCATCATCGGCATGGTGTGGAGTATTCGCTTCAAAACGATTTCGCCGCATAACTACCGTAAGATTTTACGCTTCTTCTGGCTGGTGGTGGGCTTTGTGGTCATGCTCGCCGCCGCCGAAATGGCGCAGATTATTCTCAGCGGCGGCAGCAGCCTGATGGAGAATATTTCGAAATATCTGATTTACAGTAACAGCTATGTTCTGAATTTCATTAAGTTTGGTGGTAAGCGAACCACTGCTATGTATTTTGAACCAGCGTTTTTCGCTCTGGCATTAATCTCAATTTGGCTTAGCATCAAACAGTTTGGTATCAAAACCCCCAAGACCGATGCTATGATTCTGGCAGGGATAGTCCTCTCTGGATCGTTCTCTGGGGTAATGACATTTATCCTGTTTTACCTGCTGGAATGGGCATTCCAGTATCTGAATAAAGAGGCGATTAAGAAAAAGCTGCCCCTGGCGATAATTTCACTCGCCGTGTTTATGGTCGGCGTGGTATTCGCATTTCCTTATATTTCGGAACGTCTGGGTGATTTAGGTACGGAAGGGTCGTCTTCTTATTACCGTATCATCGGACCGCTGGCGATGGTGGGCTATTCATTAACCAATATCGACGGTGTGGTGCGCTTCGGTTCGCTTTATGAATATGTTGCATCATTCGGAATCTTTAACGGTGCGGACGTCGGAAAAACAATAGACAATGGGTTGTATCTGCTAATCATTTATTTCTCATGGTTCGCAGTGTTACTGACGGTATGGTACATGTCGAAAGTGGTAAAAATGATGATTAACGCGTTTGGTAATAATCAGAATTATCGCGTTCAACTTTTTCTTTTTACCCCGGTGTCATTGTTTTTTACCGGTTCGATTTTTAGTCCAGAATATGCTTTTTTAATCGTCTGCCCTTTTATTTTGCGCAAAGCGCTAAATATTACGCATTCAAGATGAGGTGGTTTACATGCTTCTAAGTGTCATTACTGTCGCGTTTCGGAATTATGACGGCGTGGCGAAAACTTATGCGTCACTGGCGCATCTGGCACAGGCACATGACATCACCTTCGAATGGATCGTGGTGGACGGCGGTTCCCAGGATGGCACTGCTGAATTTCTGGAAAACCTCAACGGTCAGTACAACTTACGTTACGTCAGCGAGAAAGATAAAGGCATCTATGATGCGATGAACAAAGGCATTGCGATGGCGGAAGGGCGCTTTGCGCTGTTCCTGAATTCCGGTGATATCTTCCACCCGGACGCCGCGGATGTCGTACGCCAGCTGGAGAACGCCCCGGAAAGCGCCATGTATATTGGCGATGCGTTACTCGATTTTGGTGACGGGAAAAAAATTCGCCGCAGTGCGAAACATGGATGGTATATCTACCATAGCTTACCGGCCAGCCATCAGGCGATCTTCTTCCCGGTAAGCGGTCTGAAAACCTACCCCTACGATTTACAATATAAAGTCTCTTCCGATTATGCGCTTGCCGCCCGGATGTATAAAGCGGGCTACGGCTTTAAGCGCCTGAAAGGACTGGTATCGGAATTTTCGATGGGTGGCGTGTCAACCTCGAATAATCTGGAATTATGCCAGGATGCTAAAAATGTGCAGCGCAAAATATTACGTGTGCCGGCATTTTGGGCAGAGCTTTCTTACCTGCTGCGCAAACGCACAACCGGTAAAACCAAAGCCTTATATAACAAAGCCTGAATATAAGGAAATAGTATGCAGGAATTAAACGGATTCACGGTACCCGCCGGGTTCCGCGGGGCCAGTGCGCTCAAAGTTCAGCTCTGGTGGGCAGTACAGGCGACATTATTTGCCTGGTCACCACAGGTGATGTACCGCTGGCGCGCATTTTTACTGCGCCTGTTTGGCGCGAAAATTGGTAAAGGCGTGGTGATCCGCCCGTCAGTGAAAATTACATATCCATGGAAATTAACGCTCGGTGATTATAGCTGGGTGGGTGATGACGCCGTGTTATACACGCTGGGCGATATCACCATCGGCGCAAATTCCGTGGTGTCACAAAAGTGTTATTTATGTACCGGCAGTCACGATTATCAGAGCGCGCATTTCGATATTAATGCCACTCCCATTGTGATTGGCGATAAATGCTGGCTGGCAACGGATGTTTTCGTCGCCCCCGGCGTACAGATTGGCGACGGCACCGTAGTTGGTGCCCGTAGCAGTGTTTTTAAGACGCTTCCGGCAAACGTGATTTGTCGGGGTAATCCCGCAGTGGTGACGCGCAAACGCGTCGAAACGGCACCTTTTGAGGAAAATAAATTATGAGTAAAGTTGCTCTCATCACCGGCGTAACCGGACAGGATGGCTCTTATCTGGCTGAACTTCTCCTGGAGAAGGGTTATGAAGTTCACGGCATCAAACGTCGTGCTTCCTCTTTTAACACTGAGCGTGTGGATCATATCTACCAGGATCCGCATACCAGCAACCCGAAATTCCACCTGCACTATGGCGATCTGACCGACAGCTCCAACCTGACGCGCATCCTGCAGGAAGTGCAGCCGGATGAAGTGTACAACCTGGGTGCGATGAGCCACGTTGCGGTTTCCTTCGAATCGCCGGAATACACTGCGGATGTTGACGCCATGGGTACCCTGCGTCTGCTGGAAGCGATCCGTTTCCTTGGCCTTGAAAAGAAAACCCGTTTCTATCAGGCATCCACCTCTGAACTCTATGGTCTGGTGCAGGAAATCCCGCAGAAAGAGACCACGCCGTTCTACCCGCGTTCTCCGTATGCCGTTGCCAAACTGTACGCTTACTGGATCACCGTTAACTACCGCGAATCCTATGGCATGTATGCCTGTAACGGCATCCTGTTCAACCACGAATCCCCGCGTCGCGGCGAAACCTTCGTGACCCGTAAAATTACCCGTGCTATCGCCAACATCGCTCAGGGTCTGGAATCCTGCCTGTACCTCGGCAACATGGACTCCCTGCGTGACTGGGGCCATGCGAAAGACTACGTGAAAATGCAGTGGATGATGCTGCAACAGGATCACCCGGAAGATTTCGTTATCGCAACCGGCGTGCAGTACTCCGTACGTCAGTTCGTGGAAATGGCAGCGGCTCAGTTGGGTATCAAACTGCGCTTTGAAGGCACTGGCGTTGACGAGAAAGGCATTGTGGTGTCCGTAACCGGTCACGATGCACCGGGCGTGAAGCCAGGCGATGTGATTGTTTCTGTTGACCCGCGTTACTTCCGTCCGGCGGAAGTGGAAACCCTGCTGGGTGACCCGACCAAAGCACACGAAAAACTGGGCTGGAAACCAGAAACTACCCTGCAGGAGATGGTCTCTGAAATGGTAGCCAAGGATCTGGAAGCAGCTAAGAAACACTCGCTGCTGAAAGCTCATGGCTTCGAGGTCGCCATCGCGCTGGAGTCGTAAGCATGAGCAAACAACGTATCTTTGTGGCCGGCCATCGTGGAATGGTGGGTTCGGCCATCGTACGACAGCTTGAGCAACGCGGGGACGTTGAGCTCGTCCTGCGTACCCGTGATGAACTCAATCTGCTGGACGCCCGTGCGGTAAATGATTTCTTTGCCACCGAGTCCATTGACCAGGTCTACCTGGCGGCGGCGAAAGTGGGGGGTATTGTGGCGAACAATACCTACCCGGCCGAGTTCATTTTCGAAAACCTGATGATCGAGAGCAACATCATTCACGCAGCACATATGCACAACGTGAATAAGCTGCTGTTCCTCGGCTCATCCTGCATCTACCCGAAAATGGCGAAGCAGCCGATGGCGGAAAGCGAGCTGTTGCAGGGCACGCTTGAAGCGACCAACGAACCGTACGCGATTGCCAAGATTGCCGGGATCAAACTGTGTGAGTCTTACAACCGCCAGTATGGCCGTGACTATCGCTCGGTGATGCCGACTAACCTGTATGGCCCGAACGATAATTTCCACCCGAGCAACTCCCATGTGATCCCGGCGCTGCTGCGTCGTTTCCATGAAGCGGCCCAGGAAAACGCCACTGATGTGGTGGTGTGGGGCAGCGGTACGCCGATGCGCGAATTCCTGCATGTGGATGATATGGCGGCTGCCAGCATTCACGTGATGGAGCTGGATCGCGAAGTGTGGGAAGAGAACACCGAACCGATGCTGTCGCACATCAACGTCGGTACCGGCGTGGACTGCACCATTCGTGAACTGGCGCAAACCCTTGCGCAGGTCACCGGCTTTAAAGGCCGCGTGGTGTTCGACGCCAGCAAACCCGACGGTACACCGCGCAAGCTGCTTGATGTGACTCGTCTGCATCAGCTTGGCTGGTATCACGAGGTGTCACTGGAGCAGGGGCTGGCAAGCACCTATCAGTGGTTCCTTGAAAACCAGCACCGGTTCCGGGGGTAAGCATGTTTTTGAGTCAAGAAGACTTCGCCACAGTAGTGCGCTCAACGCCGCTGATCTCCATCGATCTGATCGTGGAAAACTCGCGCGGTGAGGTTCTGCTGGGAGAACGCACCAACCGTCCGGCCCAGGGATACTGGTTTGTCCCTGGCGGGCGCGTACAAAAGGATGAGCCGCTGGCCAGCGCCTTCGAGCGCCTGACCCTTGCGGAACTGGGAACCCGTCTGCCGATGTCGGCAGGCGAGTTTTACGGCGTCTGGCAGCACTTCTATGACGACAACTTCTCCGGCCGCGATTTTTCCACGCACTACATCGTGCTTGGTTTCCGCGTCCGTGTGGATGAGAACAGCCTGACGCTGCCCGCAGAGCAGCACGGGGCGTGGCGCTGGATGACGCCTGACGCAATCGTGAACAGCGAGAACGTGCACGACAACAGCCGCGCCTATTTCCGTGCCGATAAGTCCGGGGTACCGGGCTTATGAAAATCCTGGTGTATGGCATTAACTACTCGCCGGAGCTGACCGGGATCGGTAAGTACACCGGCGAGATGGTGGAATGGATGGCCCGTCAGGGCCATGACGTTCGCGTCATTACCGCGCCGCCGTACTACCCGGAATGGAAAGTGGGCGAGCCTTACTCGGCCTGGCGCTGGCGTCGGGAAGAGGGGGCGGCGACCGTCTGGCGCTGCCCGCTGTACGTGCCTAAAACCCCGACCACCTTAAAGCGCCTGATCCATCTGGGCAGCTTTGCGCTGAGCAGCTTCTTTCCGCTGATGGCGCAACGTCGCTGGAAGCCGGACCGCATTATCGGCGTGGTGCCGACGCTGTTTTGTACGCCGGGCATGCGCCTGCTGGCAAAACTTTCTGGCGCCCGCACCGTACTGCACATTCAGGATTATGAAGTCGATGCCATGCTTGGCCTCGGCATGGCCGGTAAAGGTAAGGGCGGGCGAGTGGCCCGTCTTGCCAGCGCTTTTGAGCGCAGCGGCCTGCTCAACGTCGATAACGTATCGACGATTTCGCGCTCGATGATGAATAAAGCGCAGGAAAAAGGCGTACCGGCTGAGCGGGTGATTTTCTTCCCCAACTGGTCGGAAGTGGCGCGTTTTCGCGACGTCACCGACGCCGATGCTTTGCAGCTTCGTCAGCAACTGGGCCTGCCGGCGGATAAAAAAATCATTCTTTATTCCGGCAACATCGGCGAGAAGCAGGGGCTGGAGAGCGTGATTGACGCCGCTGACCGCCTGCGCGATCAGCCGTGGCTGTTCGTGATTGTCGGCCAGGGCGGCGGCAAAGCGCGACTGGAAAAAATGGCCCGCGAGCGCGGCCTGAGCAACGTGATTTTTCATCCGTTGCAGTCTTACGACGCGCTGCCGGCGCTGCTGAAACTGGCGGACTGCCATCTGGTGATCCAGAAACGCGGCGCGGCTGACGCGGTACTGCCGTCGAAGCTGACCAATATTCTTGCGGTGGGCGGCAATGCGGTGATCACCGCAGAGCGCCACACCGAACTGGGGCAACTGTGCGACACCTGTCCGGGGATCGCGGTCTGCGTGGAGCCTGAATCGGTTGACGCGCTGATCGACGGCATTGGCCAGGCCCTGCTGATGCCTAAATCCAACACGGTGGCACGTGAATATGCCGAACGCACGCTCGAAAAAGAGAACGTGTTAAGCCAATTTATTGCAGATATTCGGGATTAAACAATGAGTCAACCCACGCTCTATCCGGTAGTAATGGCCGGTGGCTCCGGCAGCCGCCTGTGGCCGCTGTCCCGCGTACTCTATCCAAAACAGTTTCTGTGCCTGAAAGGCGATCTGACCATGCTGCAGACGACGGTAAATCGTCTGAACGGCGTGAAGTGTGAAAGCCCGGTGGTGATCTGCAACGAGCAGCACCGCTTTATCGTGGCTGAACAGCTGCGCCAGCTGAACAAGCTGACGGAGAACATCATTCTTGAACCTGCCGGGCGTAACACCGCCCCGGCCATCGCCCTTGCCGCGCTGGCGGCACAGCGTAACAGCCCGGACAGCGATCCGCTGATGCTGGTACTGGCGGCGGATCATGTGATCCAGAACGAAGAAGCCTTCCGCGACGCGGTACGTGCAGCGATGCCGTATGCCGAGAGCGGCAAACTGGTGACCTTCGGCATCGTGCCGGATCTGCCGGAAACCGGTTATGGCTATATCCGTCGTGGCGCGGTCAGCCAGGGCCAGGCCGACGCGGTCGCCTTTGAAGTGGCGCAGTTTGTAGAAAAACCCGATCTCGATACCGCCCAGGCCTATGTCGCCAGCGGCGAGTATTACTGGAACAGCGGGATGTTCCTGTTCCGCGCCGGACGTTTCCTGGAAGAGCTGAAAAAATTCCGTCCGGATATTTTGCAGGCCTGTACTACCGCAATGGACGGCGTCGATCCGGATCTCGATTTTATCCGTGTGGATGAAGAGGCGTTCCTGGCCTGCCCGGAAGAGTCTGTCGATTACGCGGTGATGGAAAAAACCGCCGATGCCGTGGTAGTGCCGATGGACGCGGGCTGGAGCGATGTCGGCTCCTGGTCCTCGCTGTGGGAAATCAGCGCCCATACGCCGGAAGGCAACGTGCATCACGGTGATGTGATCAGCCATAAAACCGAAAACAGCTACGTCTATGCCGAATCTGGCCTGGTGACCACCGTGGGCGTCAAAGATCTGGTAGTGGTACAGACCAAAGATGCCGTGCTGATCGCCGATCGCCATGCCGTGCAGGACGTGAAAAAAGTGGTCGAGCAAATCAAAGCCGAAGGCCGCCACGAGCATCACATTCACCGGGAAGTTTACCGTCCGTGGGGCAAATATGACTCCATCGATTCCGGCGAACGCTACCAGGTAAAACGCATCACCGTGAAGCCAGGCGAAGGGCTGTCGTTGCAAATGCATCATCACCGTGCCGAGCACTGGATCGTGGTGGCGGGCACCGCCAAAGTGACCATTAACGACGATATCAAGTTACTGGGCGAAAACGAGTCGATTTATATCCCACTCGGTGCCACACACTGCCTGGAAAACCCGGGCAAGATCCCGCTGGATCTGATTGAAGTCCGCTCTGGTTCGTATCTTGAAGAAGATGACATCGTGCGGTTTGAGGATCGTTACGGTCGGGTGTAATGAACGAGCCGTAGGCCCGGTAAGCGAAGCGCCACCGGGCAAGAAACGTTCGCATCAGCACCCAGGCCCGGTAAGCAAAACGCCACCGGGCAAGAACAAATAACACATTTGCCCCAACGGGCCCAGGCTGTGTGTCGCCTGAAAACGAGGTAATCATGGAAAAATTAACCTGTTTCAAAGCCTACGATATTCGCGGCAAGCTCGGAGAAGAGCTGAACGAAGACATCGCCTGGCGCATTGGCCGCGCTTACGGTGAATACCTGAAGCCGCAGACCATTGTGCTCGGCGGTGATGTGCGTCTGACCAGTGAAGCGTTAAAGCTGGCGCTGGCGAAGGGGTTACAGGACGCGGGCGTTGACGTGCTGGACATCGGTTTGTCCGGTACCGAAGAGATCTATTTTGCCACCTTCCACCTTGGCGTGGACGGCGGTATCGAAGTGACTGCCAGCCATAACCCAATGGACTACAACGGCATGAAGCTGGTGCGCAAAGGTGCGCGTCCCATCAGCGGCGATACCGGCCTGCGCGACGTACAGCGTCTGGCGGAAGCCAATGATTTTCCGCCAGTGAACCCGGAAAAACGTGGCAGCTACAAGCAGATTGAACTGCGCGATGCCTATATCGATCACCTGCTCGGTTATATCGACACCAATAACATCACGCCGCTGAAGTTAGTGATTAACTCCGGCAACGGCGCGGCCGGCCCGGTGGTGGACGCCATCGAAGCGCGCTTTAAGGCGCTGAACGTGCCGGTGACCTTTATCAAGGTGCACAACAACCCGGACGGCAACTTCCCGAACGGTATTCCTAACCCGCTACTGCCGGAGTGCCGCGACGATACCCGCAATGCGGTGATCGAGCACAAGGCTGACATGGGGATCGCCTTTGACGGTGACTTTGACCGCTGCTTCCTGTTCGACGGCAACGGCAAGTTTATCGAAGGCTATTACATTGTTGGCCTGCTGGCGGAAGCCTTCCTTGAGAAGCACCCCGGCGCGAAGATCATTCACGACCCGCGTCTGTCCTGGAACACCGTGGATGTGGTGAAAGCGGCAGGCGGTAAGCCGGTAATGTCTAAAACCGGTCATGCGTTCATCAAAGAGCGTATGCGCGAAGAAGACGCCATCTACGGCGGCGAAATGAGCGCCCATCACTATTTCCGCGACTTTGCCTACTGCGACAGCGGCATGATCCCGTGGCTGCTGGTGGCGGAACTGCTTTGCGTGAAAGGCCAGTCGCTGGCGGAGCTGGTACGCGATCGTATGACAGCGTTCCCGGCAAGCGGCGAAATCAACAGCAAGCTGGCGGATCCGGCAACCGCAATCGCCCGCGTTGAGCAGCACTATGCCGCCAGCGCACTGGAAATCGACCATACCGACGGCATCAGCATGGCGTTTCCGGAATGGCGCTTTAACCTGCGCTCCTCCAATACCGAGCCGGTTGTGCGCCTGAACGTGGAATCGCGGGGTGACGTGGCGCTGATGGAGGCACGAACAAAGGACATCCTGGCGCTGTTGAACCAGTAGTCGAGCTTGGTTTCTCCTCGCCCGCGGGAAGGGGCGAGGGGACTTAAGAACAGGAACAACGATGATAAATCTAAAAAAGCGCGAGCGAGCTAAAACGAATGCATCGTTAATCTCTATGGTGCAGCGTTTTTCAGACATCACCATCATGTTCGGTGGGCTATGGATCGTCTGCAAGCTACACGCGTTACCCTTTTTCTACCTGCATCTGCTGATGGCCCTGATCACGCTGGTGGTGTTCCAGATGATCGGCGGTATGACCGATTTCTACCGTTCCTGGCGTGGCGTGAAGATCTCGACCGAGCTGGCGCTGCTGCTGCAAAACTGGACGCTGAGCCTGATTTTCAGCGCCGGACTGATGGCGTTTAACGCCGATTTCGATAATCCATTTACCGTTTTCCTTGCCTGGTACCTGCTCAGCAGCGTCGGGCTGGTGGTGTGCCGCACGCTGATCCGCTTTTTCGCGGGCTGGCTGCGTAATCATGGTTACAACACCCGTCGCGTGGCGGTGGCAGGGGATCTGCCGGTCGGCCAGGTGCTGCTGGACAGTTTCCGCCATGAGCCGTGGCTCGGCTTTGAAGTGGTGGGCGTATATCACGATGCCAAACCGGGTGGCGTGACCGCCGACTGGGCCGGTAATTATGAGCAACTGCTGGAAGATGCGAAAGCCGCCAAAATCCATAACGTCTACATCGCCATGCCGATGAGCGAGGAGTCCGGCATCAAGCGCCTGGTGCGCGAACTGGCGGATACCACCTGCTCGGTGATCCTTATTCCTGATGTCTTTACCTTCAATATCCTGCATTCGCGCATCGAAGAGATGAACGGCGTGCCGGTGGTACCGCTGTATGACACGCCGCTCTCCGGGATGAACCGTGTGTTGAAGCGTCTGGAAGATATCGTGCTCTCTTCGCTGATCCTGCTGCTCATCTCCCCGGTGCTGCTGTGCATCGCCGTGGCGGTCAAAATGAGCTCGCCCGGCCCGATTATTTTCCGCCAGACCCGCTATGGCATGGACGGTAAACCGATCAAGGTATGGAAATTCCGCTCCATGAAAGTGATGGAGAACGCCGAGGTAGTCACCCAGGCGACGCAGAACGATCCGCGCGTCACCAAAGTGGGTAATTTCCTGCGCCGTACCTCTCTCGATGAACTGCCGCAGTTTATTAACGTGCTGACCGGTGGCATGTCGATTGTCGGACCGCGTCCTCACGCGGTGGCGCACAACGAGCAGTATCGCACCCTGATCCAGGGTTACATGCTGCGTCATAAAGTGAAACCGGGCATTACCGGCTGGGCGCAAATCAACGGCTGGCGCGGTGAGACGGACACGCTGGAAAAAATGGAAAAACGTATCGAGTTCGATCTGGAGTACATCCGTGAGTGGAGCCTCTGGTTCGATATCAAGATTGTTTTTCTCACCATCTTTAAAGGCTTTGTGAACAAAGCGGCGTATTAAGCGAGCACATCATGAGCCTGAGAGAAAAAACCATCAGCGGCGCAAAGTGGTCAGCAATGGCCACCCTGATCATCATCGGCCTCGGGCTGGTGCAGATGACGTGGCTGGCGCGCATCATCGACAACCACCAGTTCGGTCTGCTGACCGTATCGCTGGTGATCATCGCCCTGGCGGATACGCTGTCGGATTTTGGCATCGCCAACTCCATTATTCAGCGTAAAGAGATTGGCTATCTGGAACTGACCACCCTCTACTGGCTGAACGTCGGGCTGGGGCTGGTGGTCTGCGCGGCGATGTTTTTGTTAAGCGACGTGATTGCCGGGGTGCTGAATAACCCGGACCTGGCGCCGCTGATCAAAACGCTGTCGGTGGCCTTTGTGCTGATCCCCCACGGTCAGCAGTTCCGTGCCCTGATGCAGAAAGAGCTGGAGTTCAGCAAGATCGGCATGATTGAAACCGTGTCGGTCATGGCGGGCTTCACGTTTACTGTGATCAGCGCCTGGTACTGGCCGCTGGCCATGACCGCGATCCTCGGTTATCTGGTGAACACCGCGGTGCGCACGCTGCTGTTCGGCTTCTTTGGCCGAAAAATTTACCGTCCGGGGCTGCGTTTTTCGCTGGCATCCGTTGGCTCGAACCTGCGTTTTGGCGCGTGGCTGACGGCGGACAGCGTCATCAACTACATCAACACCAACCTTTCCACGCTGGTGCTGGCGCGTATTCTGGGGGCCAGTGTCGCAGGTGGTTACAACCTGGCGTATAACGTCGCAGTCGTCCCGCCAATGAAGCTCAACCCGATCATCACCCGCGTGCTGTTCCCGGCGTTCGCCAAGATCCAGGATGATACGGAAAAACTGCGGCTTAACTTCTACAAGCTGCTGTCGGTGGTGGGCATTATCAACTTCCCGATCCTGCTCGGTCTGATGGTGGTGTCCGATAACGTGGTGCCGCTGGTGTTTGGCGAGAAGTGGAACAGCATCATCCCGATCCTGCAACTGCTGTGCATCGTTGGCCTGCTGCGTGCGGTGGGGAACCCGATTGGATCGCTGCTGATGGCGAAAGCCCGTGTCGATATCAGCTTCAAATTTAACGTCTTTAAAACCTGCTTATTCGTCCCGGCGATCATCGCGGGCGGGCATCTGGGCGGCGCGCTGGGCGTGACGCTGGGCTTCCTGCTGGTGCAGATCATCAACACTATTCTGAGCTATTTCGTGATGATAAAGCCGGTGCTCGGTTCCAGCTACCGTCAGTACATTCTCAGCCTGTGGCTGCCGTTTTACCTGTCGCTGCCAACGCTGGTGGTGAGCTACGGCCTGGGGCTGGCGCTGGACGGGCATTTGTCCCTCCCCACGCTGCTGGCAGTGCAGATCCTGGCCGGTGGGCTGGCGTTCTCAGTGATGATTGTGCTGTCGCGTAATGCGCTGGTGGTAGAGCTGAAACGTCAGTTCTGCCGCAACGAAAAATTAAGAATGCTGCTGCGTGCAGGTTGAGTTTATTCACAAATTTAAGACATCAATAATTCAGGTGAAACTGTAATGAAACTACTGATTTTAGGTAACCATACCTGTGGGAACCGTGGCGACAGCGCGATTTTACGCGGCTTACTGGATGCCATTACTGTGCTTGAGCCTGACGCTGAAGTGGATGTCATGAGCCGCTATCCGGTGAGCTCTTCCTGGTTATTAAATCGTCCGGTGATGGGCGATCCGCTCTACAGCCAGATGAAACAACATAATACCGCAGCCGGTCTGGTCGGGCGGGTGAAGAAAGTCCTGCGTCGTCGTTATCAACACCAGGTGCTGTTATCCCGTGTGACCGACAGCGGCAAGCTGCGCAATATTGCCATTGCCCAGGGCTTCACCGATTTCGTTCGCCTGCTGTCTGGTTATGACGCCATTATCCAGGTTGGCGGCTCCTTCTTTGTCGATCTCTACGGCGTGCCGCAGTTTGAACATGCCCTGTGCACTTTTATGGCGAAAAAACCGCTGTACATGATCGGCCACAGCGTGGGGCCGTTCCAGGACGCACAGTTTAACCAGCTGGCAAACTATGTGTTCGGCAATTGCGATGCGCTGATCCTGCGTGAGCGCGTGAGTCTCGATCTGATGAAAAAGAGCCAGATCAACACCGATAAGGTGGAACAGGGCGTCGACACCGCCTGGCTGGTGGATCATCACGATACCGATTTTACGCCCAGCTATGCGGTCCAGCACTGGCTGGACGTGGCGGCCTCCCGTAAAACCGTCGCCATTACTCTGCGTGAGCTGGCCCCGTTTGATAAACGCCTCGGCACGACGCAGCAGGCGTATGAAAAGGCCTTCGCCGAGGTGGTTAACCGTATTCTGGATGCAGGCTGGCAGGTGCTGGCGCTCTCCACCTGTACCGGCATCGACAGTTACAATAAAGATGACCGTATGGTGGCGCTCAATCTGCGTCAGCACGTCAGCGATCCATCGCGCTATCATGTGGTGATGGACGAGCTTAACGATCTCGAAATGGGCAAGATCTTTGCCGCCTGCGACCTGACCGTCGGCACCCGTCTGCACTCAGCGATCATCTCCATGAACTTCGGCACCCCGGCCATCGCCATTAACTACGAGCACAAATCTGCGGGCATCATGCAGCAACTGGGCATGCCGGAAATGGCGATCGATATTCGTCATCTGCTCGACGGTTCACTTGCCTCAATGGTGGCCGATACGCTGGGCCAGCTGCCGGCGATCAATCAACAGCTGGCAACCGCGGTGGCGGCCGAACGTGATAATGGATTGCAGATGGTGAAATCGGTCATGGACAGAGTGCGGGGTAAGCAATGAAGGTCAGCTTTTTCCTGTTGAAGTTTCCGCTGTCGTCCGAGACGTTCGTGTTAAACCAGATCACTGCCTTTATCGATATGGGGTTTGACGTGGAGATTATCGCCCTGCACAAGGGCGATCTCAGCAATACCCATGCGGCCTATACCGAATACAAACTGGCCGAAAAAACGCACTGGCTGCTGGATGAGCCGCAGGGGAAAGCGGCAAAACTGCGCTACCGTGCCCAGGCGATCCTGCGCGGTGCCGGGCGGGCGTCCACCTGGAAGGCGCTGAATATGCGCCGCTATGGCGATGAAGCCCGTAACCTGATCCTCGCCGCGATTTGTGGCCTGGCACCGCGAACCTTTAGTGCCGATGTGTTTATCGCCCACTTTGGTCCGGCTGGGGTGACCGCGGCTAAACTGCGCGAACTGGGGGTGATCCGCGGCAAAATTGCCACTGTCTTTCACGGTATCGACGTCTCGCACCGGGATGTGCTGGCGCATTATACGCCGGAGTATCAACAGCTGTTCCGTCGCGGCGATCTGATGCTGCCGATAAGCGATCTGTGGGCCGGTCGCCTGAAAAATATGGGCTGTCCGCCGGAGAAAATCGCCGTTTCACGCATGGGCGTGGATATGTCCCGCTTCACCCTGCGGGAGGTCAAAGCGCCGGGAAGCTCGCTACAGATTATCTCTGTCGCCAGGCTCACCGAGAAAAAAGGGCTGCATGTGGCCATTGAAGCCTGTCGCCTGTTAAAAGCGCGCGGCGTGGATTTCCATTACCGCATTCTCGGTATTGGCCCGTGGGAGCGCCGTCTGCGTACCCTGATCGAACAGTTCCAGCTTGAGGACGTGATCGAGATGCCGGGCTTTAAGCCCAGCCATGAAGTGAAGGCGATGCTCGATGAGGCCGACGTGTTCCTGCTGCCGTCCGTGACCGGTGCTGATGGCGACATGGAGGGCATTCCGGTCGCGCTAATGGAAGCAATGGCGGTGGGCATTCCTGTGGTCTCCACCGTTCACAGCGGTATTCCTGAGCTGATCGACGCGGACCAGTCCGGCTGGCTGGTACCGGAAAACGATCCCCAGGCGCTGGCCGACAAACTCGCCGCCTTCAGCAGTATGGAGGGCCAGCAACTGGTGCCGGTGGTGACCCGCGCACGCGAAAAAGTCGAAACGGACTTTAATCAGCAGAAAATCAATCAGCGTCTGGCGACGCTGCTCCAGACGCTCTGAACTGAGGTTTTATGAAAGCATTCTCCCGTCGACACTTTATTAAGGCTGGTTCCGCACTTGCCTCCCTGCCGCTGTTGCCTGTCCCTGCTTTCGCGCAGGGAAGCAAGGCCACGGTTGATGTACGTGACTACCAGAAAAACGACTGGATCGCCGCCTTTAAACAGGCGTTTGCCGCAGGCGAAACCGTGGAAGTTCCCGCCGATCTGGTTTGTGAAAATATCAATACCGGCATTTTCATTCCGGAAGGCAAAACGTTGCTGGTGCGCGGCGCCCTGAAAGGTAACGGACGCGGGCGTTTTGTGTTGCAGGACGGCAGTAAGGTGATCGGTGAGCAGGGCGGTAGCCTGTATAACATCACCCTTGATGTGCGTGGATCCGACTGTGTCATCAAAGGGCTGGCGATGAGTGGTTACGGACCGGTGATGCAAATCTACATCGGCGGTAAGAACAAACGCGTGATGCGTAATTTGCTTATCGATGACATTACGGTCACTAAAGCGAACTATGCCATTCTGCGGCAGGGCTTCCATAACCGTATCGACGGCGCACGCATCACCAATAGCCGCTTCAGTTATTTGCAGGGCGACGCCATTGAGTGGAACGTGGCGATCAACGACAGCAACATCCTGATTTCCGATCATGTGATCGACCATATTGACTGCACCAACGGTAAGATCAACTGGGGCATCGGTATTGGCCTCGCGGGCAGTACCTATGACAATGACTACCCGGAACATCAGGCGGTAAAAAACTTTGTCGTGGCGAACATCACTGGCAGTCACTGCCGCCAGCTGGTGCACGTCGAGAACGGCAAACACTTCGTGATCCGCAATATCAAAGCCACCAATATCACGCCCGAGTACAGCAAAAAGGCCGGTATTGATAACGCCACCGTGGCGATTTACGGCTGCGATAACTTTGTGATTGATGACGTCAGCATGACCAACAGCGCCGGAATGCTGATTGGCTACGGCGTGATCAAAGGCAATTACCTCTCCATTCCGCAGAACTTTAAGCTCAATGATGTGCGGCTGGATAACCGCAACAGTGAACTGAAGCTGCGCGGCATCCAGATCTCTTCCGGTAATGCCACCTCGTTCGTGGCGATCACCAATATCGATATGAAGCGTGCCACGCTGGAACTGCATAACAAGCCCCAGCATCTGTTCTTGCGCAATATTAATGTCATGCAGGAAGCGGCCACCGGGCCGGCGCTGCAAATCCAGTTTGATCTGCGCAAAGACGTGCGCGGCCGCTTTATGGCGAAGCAGGACACGCTGCTTTCCCTGGCGAACATTCATGCGGTGAATGAAAAAGGCCAAAGCTCGGTGGACATCGACCGGGTGGATCAACATGTCGTCAATACCGATAAACTGAACTTCCGTCTGCCTGATAAACGCACATAAACGCAAGTTTGCGAACATTCCTGGTGCAGGAGAGGGCCGCTTCGGATTACATCTACTGCAAACCGATATTAACCGGCGTAACATGATTTGCCTGGACCAGACGGTGAAAACCTGCTGGCTAAAGCAGGCTAAATAGCTATAATTCATCAACCATTTATAGGTGGAATTAATAATGATTAATTTGAAAGCAGTTATTCCGGTAGCCGGACTTGGGATGCATATGTTGCCTGCCACCAAGGCCATTCCAAAAGAAATGCTGCCGATCGTCGACAAGCCAATGATTCAGTACATCGTTGACGAGGTTGTTGCTGCAGGGATCAAAGAAATCGTTCTGGTTACCCACTCTTCAAAAAACGCCGTTGAGAACCATTTCGATACGTCCTATGAACTGGAAGCGCTGCTTGAACAGCGCGTTAAACGTCAGCTTCTGGCGGAAGTTCAATCTATTTGCCCGCCGGGCGTAACCATCATGAACGTGCGCCAGGCGCAGCCGCTGGGTCTGGGTCACTCCATTCTTTGCGCACGTCCTATTGTTGGCGACAATCCGTTTGTGGTTGTGCTGCCAGATATTATTCTTGATAACGGCAGCGCCGATCCGCTGCGTTATAACCTTGCTGCGATGGTTGCGCGCTTTAGCGAAACGGGTCGCAGCCAAGTGCTAGCGAAACGTATGAAGGGCGATCTGTCGGAATACGGCGTCATCCAGACCAAAGAGCCGCTGGACAGCGAAGGCAAAGTTAGCCGCATTATCAACTTCGTTGAAAAACCGGATGAGCCGCAGACCCTGGATACCGATCTGATGGCCGTTGGCCGTTATGTACTTTCTGCTGATATCTGGGCGGAACTGGAAAAAACTGAGCCAGGCGCCTGGGGACGTATTCAGCTGACCGATGCGATTGCTAAACTGGCTGAAAAGCAGTCCGTGGATGCTATGCTGATGACCGGCGACAGCTTCGATTGCGGTAAAAAAATGGGTTATATGCAGGCGTTCGTTAGCTACGGTCTGCGTAACCTGAAAGAAGGCCAGAAATTCCGCGACAGCATTGCTAAGCTCTTAAGTTAATGGTTGGTTGATGTTCGGAACGCTTTACGGCTAAGTGAACACAGAGCAGTAGACGATCTCAGAGGTGCCTATTCGCCTCTGACGATTATCTGCTGCTTTTTTTATTTTTCAACTACAAGTTCTTGTAGATCAACGGCTTAAAAAACATGCGAAGGCCCGTGTTCTATAAGAATTTTCCTTGTTTCAATGTGAAATTAGGATGACAATTAGCGGTTGAAACCGGGCAGGCGCCCGTTGCATAACGCAGTTGTTCAACAAACTGACCTTACCCAGTCCACTGGTAGCTGTAGAGCCAGGGGCGGTAGCGTGCCTGAAGACGACGAGCACGGTAGTTTTGCTATGCTCGTCCTCAATCTCTATTTAATAAACGGAAAAGATAGCGTGAAAATTCTTGTTACCGGCGGCGCTGGTTTTATTGGCTCTGCAGTTGTCCGACATATCATTAAAAACACTCAAGATTCTGTGGTGAATGTTGATAAATTAACGTACGCCGGTAATCTCGAATCGCTCAGTGACGTTGCTGACAGCGCGCGCTATCATTTTGAGCATGCCGATATTTGCGATGCTGCTGCGATGGCGCGTGTTTTTGCGCAGCATAAGCCGGATGCGGTAATGCATCTTGCTGCGGAGAGCCATGTCGATCGCTCAATCACCGGCCCCGCTGCGTTTATCGAAACCAATATCGTGGGTACCTATATTCTGCTTGAAGCTGCACGCGCATACTGGTCAGCACTGAACGACGATGCGAAAGCCGCGTTTCGCTTCCACCACATTTCTACTGATGAAGTCTATGGCGATCTGCCGCACCCGGATGAACAACCGGCAGGTACCGAATTGCCTCTGTTCACAGAGGATACGGCTTACGCGCCGAGCAGCCCCTATTCCGCGTCGAAAGCTTCCAGCGATCATCTGGTGCGCGCATGGCGTCGTACCTATGGGATGCCAACTCTGGTGACCAACTGTTCCAACAACTATGGCCCTTATCATTTCCCTGAGAAACTGATCCCCCTGGTGATCCTGAACGCGCTGGACGGTAAGAACTTACCGGTCTACGGTAAAGGCGATCAGATCCGCGACTGGCTGTATGTCGAAGATCATGCGCGCGCGCTCTACACCGTGGTGACGCAAGGCAAGCCGGGCGAAACCTATAATATCGGCGGCCATAATGAAAAACAGAACCTTGATGTGGTGCACACCATTTGCGATCTGTTAGATGAAATCGTGCCGAAAGACACCTCATACCGCGAACAGATCACCTATGTGGCAGATCGTCCAGGCCACGACCGTCGTTATGCTATCGACGCGGACAAAATCAGCCGTGAACTGGGCTGGCAGCCGCAGGAAACCTTTGAATCCGGGATCCGTAAAACCGTTCAATGGTATCTGGATAACCAACAATGGGTAGCGAACGTGAAGAGCGGCGCTTATCAGAGCTGGATCGAACAGAACTACGAGAGCCGTTAATCATGAATATTCTTCTGTTCGGTAAAACAGGCCAGGTCGGTTGGGAACTGCAACGCGCGCTGGCGCCACTGGGTCATCTGACTGCTGTTGATGTGCATTCAGAGGAGTATTGTGGCGATTTCAGCAATCCTGAGGGCGTGGCTGATACCGTGCGCCGTGTTCGCCCGGATGTGATCGTTAACGCGGCGGCGCATACTGCCGTCGATAAAGCTGAAACCGAACGCGATTTCGCCGAATTACTGAATGCGACCAGCGTAGCCGCTATTGCTAAAGAAGCGCAGGCACTGGGCGCATGGTTAGTCCATTACTCTACTGATTATGTCTTCCCGGGTACGGGCGAGACGCCGTGGAAAGAGACTGACGAAACCTCTCCGCTGAATGTGTATGGCGAAACCAAGCTGGCAGGGGAGAAGGCTGTTGCAGAGCATTGCGAAAAACACCTTATTTTCCGCACCAGTTGGGTGTATGCGGGCAAAGGCAATAACTTCGCGAAAACCATGCTGCGACTGGCGAAAGAGCGTGAGACGCTGTCGGTAATTAACGATCAGTTTGGTGCGCCGACCGGCGCTGAATTACTGGCCGACTGCACGGCGCACGCTATTCGTGTTGCACTGCACAAGCCGGAAGTCGCGGGGCTGTATCATCTGGTGGCTTCCGGTACGACGACGTGGCATGACTATGCGGCCCTGGTGTTTGAAGAGGCGCGTAAAGCGGGAATTGAGCTTTCTCTTAATAAACTGGCTGCGGTATCCACCGAAAGTTTCCCCACACCTGCAAAGCGTCCTCTGAATTCGCGACTAAATACCGAAAAATTTCAGCACACCTTTAGTCTGGTGCTTCCGAAATGGGAAGAGGGCGTTAAGCGTATGCTCGCAGAGTTGTTTACCACAACTGCACATTAACTCATTGTCTGAGATAGTAAAATGAAAACACGGAAAGGCATTATTTTAGCTGGCGGTTCCGGGACACGTCTTTATCCCGTAACGATGGTAGTGAGTAAACAGCTGTTACCAATCTATGACAAGCCGATGATTTATTATCCATTGTCAACGTTAATGCTGGCGGGTATCCGCGATATTCTGATCATCAGCACGCCACAAGATACCCCGCGCTTCGAGCAGTTACTTGGCGACGGCAGCCAGTGGGGATTAAACCTGCAGTATAAAGTGCAGCCAAGCCCTGATGGATTAGCGCAGGCTTTCATTATTGGCGAAGATTTCATCGGCGATGATAGCTGCGCGCTGGTTCTGGGCGATAATATTTTCTATGGTCACGATTTACCGAAACTGCTTGATGGCGCAGTTTCCAGAGAAAACGGTGCAACTGTCTTCGCTTATCATGTCAACGACCCTGAACGTTACGGCGTTGTAGAATTTGATTATCAAGGTACAGCAATTAGTCTTGAAGAAAAACCTGCTGAACCAAAAAGTAATTATGCAGTCACCGGGTTATATTTTTATGACAACGATGTCATAGAAATGGCTAAAAATCTTAAGCCATCAGCACGTGGTGAGCTGGAGATTACAGATATTAACCGCCTCTATCTGGAAAAAGGCAAACTTTCTGTTGCCATGATGGGACGTGGGTTCGCGTGGTTGGATACAGGAACGCATCAGAGCCTTATTGAAGCGAGTAATTTTATCGAAACAATAGAAGAACGACAGGGTCTGAAAGTGTCTTGTCCGGAAGAAATAGCTTTCCGCAAAGGTTTTATCGATGCAGAACAAGTGAAAAAACTGGCTGCGCCGCTGTCGAAAAATGCTTATGGGCAATATTTGCTGAAAATGATTAAAGGTTATTAATAATGAATATAATTAAAACTAAAATCCCTGATGTCTTAATTATTGAACCTAAATTTTTCAGCGATGAGCGTGGTTTTTTCTTTGAGAGTTTTAACCAGAAAGCGCTTGAGGAGCACGTTGGAACTACGCTGTCATTTGTTCAGGATAATCATTCGAAATCTACACAAGGCGTATTGCGTGGATTACATTACCAGGCCGAACCTTATGCGCAAGGTAAGTTAGTACGCTGCTCGGTAGGAGAAGTATTTGATGTTGCGGTAGATATACGACGTGACTCTTCCACTTTTGGTAAATGGGTGGGCGTCACGCTTTCTGCCGAAAATAAACGTCAGTTATGGATCCCCGAAGGTTTTGCTCACGGTTTCGTAGTCTTAAGCGAAACAGCAGAGTTTTTATACAAAACGACAAATTATTATAACCCATCAGCGGAGCGTAGTATCATCTGGAATGATCCAACGCTCAACATTACTTGGCCAATATCGGCAGAAAAAGTGATCCTTTCCGCGAAGGATGCGGATGCTAACTATTTTAATGATCTTAAATAAGGCAGCAAAATGATTCCGTTTAATAAACCGTATATGCAGGGAAATGAGCTAAATTATATTGCCCAGGCAGTGAGTAACGGTAAAATTTCAGGTGATGGTGTATTTACTAAAAAGTGCCATGAGTTTTTTGAGAAAAAATACGGTTTCAAAAAAGTCCTGCTGACAACGTCGTGCACGGATGCTCTTGAAATGGCAGCTATTTTATTGGATATTCAGCCAGGGGATGAGGTGATTGCTCCATCCTATACTTTTGTGTCTACTGTTAACGCATTTTCTTTACGCGGTGCAAAATTAGTATTTGTTGATAGTTGTAGCGACAATCCAAATATTGATCCAGTCGATATTCGTAACAGCATAACAGATAAAACCAGAGCCATTGTAATTGTGCATTATGCGGGTATTGCCTGTGATATGGATGAGATTATGTCTATATCCAGGGAGTATAATATACCGGTTGTAGAAGATGCTGCTCAGGCAATTGACTCATACTACAAAGATAAACCATTAGGTAGTATTGGCACTTTTGGCACGTTTTCATTCCATGAAACAAAAAATATTATTTCTGGTGAAGGCGGAATGCTTGTCATAAATGATGAGCAATATATTCAACGCGCAGAAATCATTCGTGAAAAGGGCACTAACCGCGCTTCATTCTTTAGAGGTGAAGTAAATAAATACGGTTGGGTAGACATCGGTTCTTCTTTCTTACCTTCAGACATTATTGCAGCTTACTTGTATGCACAGCTTGAAAGCTTAGATGACATTCAGGGTAAACGTAAGGCGCTATGGAATCGTTATAATGCGAATCTTACTAGTTTAGCGGCTGTAAAAGTTATTAAATTACCAGATGTTCCATCTTACGCTACAAACAATGCTCATATGTATTATATTGTTTGTAACGACATAGAAACTCGTTCATCGCTTATTGCTTTCCTGAAAGAAAATGGCATCCACTCTGTATTCCATTATTTATCACTTAATAAGAGTGAATTTTTCCTTGAGAAAAATGAGCCTGTAGATCTTAAATATAGTGACCGATTTACAGATTGCTTACTCAGACTACCCATGTATTATGAGCTCAGTCTGGAACAGGTAGACTTAATTTGCTGCAAAATATCTGACTTCTTCAAAAAAATGTAATGTCAGGATTGGCTGGTTTTTATTGTGAGCGGTTATGTTTAAGAAAGTAATAGTATTATATGCATCGCAGTTGTACAGAGCCGCATTTCCACTGCTATTAGTACCGTTAATTATTGGCATGCTGGGAACGGAACGTTATGGATTAGTATCATTCTTTACCATGCTTATCATGCTAATGGGTCTGTTAGATGCAGGCATTAGCGGTACGTTCATTAAATTAATTGCAACCAATAAAAATCAGCTTGTTAATTTCACAAGAGTTGTAAATTTATTTCTCAAGGTTTTTTGTGGTTTTGTTGTAGTCGCCGGTATTCTCGTTTTCATCTTTAACAACTATGCAGACTATATAGCTAATGACTGGTTGAAGACCAACCTGTCGAACGATGAAACAATAATTTGTATTAAACTTACTGGTGTAATTCTGGCATTACTATATCTACGCTCGTACCTCCAGAGTTTTGTTAATGGCATGGAGCGCCAGGATTTAATAGCCATATGGAGTATGTTCTATACTACGTTCTTTTATGGCGGTTCGTATCTCGTTTTAGTTTATTATTCTAATACATTGATTGCTTTCTTTACCTCTCTTCTGGCTTTAGCAATTGTTGATATCATTGCCACTGCCGGAGGTGTCGCATACGTTATCATGATGCAGCGAAAAACCTTGAATGAATATCATGATAATAATGATCAAACGGTTCATGAGATCATTTCTTTCAGAAGCGTAATTAAGTTTTCCCTGCAATTATCTGGCCTGTCAATGATATGGGTTATAGCCAGCCAAGTTGATAAGATATCTCTCTCAACCTATACAGATCTTACAAGCTATACGCATTATCAGATTGGTGCACAGTTGAGTACGGTAGTGCTTACATTAGCTGCGCCTCTATCACAGTTGCTTTTGCCAAGAATGAGCGCACTTGTTAAGGAGAAAAATCATACCAAATTTGTTGAATTATTTAGCCTTAGTTCAATAGCTTATATAGTATGTCTCGCGCCTCTGGTTCCGTATATGTATTTATACGGAGGTGATTTAATTTCATTATGGCTAAAAAATAGAGAGCTTGGTGTCACTGTTAATGAATATGCTAAATGGTTGGTTTCCGCTGCCTTTTTTGCTGGGATGATGAATTTTGTCTTTATCCTTTTATATTCTACTGGCCAGTTAAAGTTTCACTTTTACGCCTATGCATTATATTCAGCATTAACAATCCCGCTAACAGTGCTTATTGCCAAGTATTTTGGGCCACACTGGTCCTGCATATTCTATTTTATTCAAACGATTATGTTTATGTTGTTATGGGGCGGTTATTGTGTACATAAGGAGATGACTGGCTATGTACGGATCATCCCATTGTTGACGATGCTGATCCTCATGGTTTCTTATGTGACTTTCAAAATCACGCAAAGTTATGAATTATTTTCAGGCAATAAATTCCTTTATATTTTGTGCCCGCCAATAATTAACTTAGCACTTACTTGTGGTTTTATATATATGTTCAAAGAACAATTCTTAACAGCCATCAATAATTTTAAAATAAAAAAATGGTAGAAATAATATGAAAATTTTACATTTATCCACTGGCGATAGTAAGGGTGCTTTCTTTGGTGCGTATCGTACACATACAAATCTTAAAAAGTACGGACACGAATCAAGCATGTGTGTAGTGGAAAAAACATCACACGATAAAGATGTAATTGAGCTTTCACAAAATAAGCGAAAGATATTTAGTATTTTTGGAAGACTGATGCGACGATTTTTTGTGCGTCGAGGTGGCCCGGAAGATAAAATTTATTTAATTTACAATACTACTTTCAGTGTCAGCGAAATTTTTAAAAAATACAGATCTAAACCTGATTTGATTATAGTATATTTCGTTGCCGATTATCTTTCTGATCATGATATTCTAAAAATACAAAAGCATTATGGATGTCCTGTTGCGTTCTATTTAATGGATGCAGCTATGTTTACCGGCGGTTGTCATTATCCATGGGATTGTGAGGGTTATAAGGTTGATTGTGACAACTGCCCTGCAATGAAATACCCTGAGCTGATCAAACTACCGAAAAATATTTTCCATAAGCGTAAGAAGTATTACATGCAAATGGATTGTTTTTTTCTTTCGGCAAGTAAATGGTTAGATGACCGTTGCGAGTCAAGTGGGATTAAAGCGAAACTGGGCATCAAGAAAGCTATAATCGGCATTGATGAGCAGATTTTCCAACCCCGTACAAAGGTAGTCGCCAACGATGTTATTGATGTGCAAGTACCTGCCGGTAATAGGGTTATCTTCTTAGGCGCGCAATCCTTAAGTGACCCGAGGAAAGGTGTAAAGTATGTCCTTGATGCTTTGGCGTTTATCAGAAAGAACTTTCCCAATCTGCTAACAGGCGTATCAATTTTAACGGTCGGTGATCAAGCCCAGGCTACTCTCCCTGAAGGGATTTCCTTCGTGAATATTGGTTTTATTCATGACAAAGATAAATATCCTTATCTCTACAATCTGGCAGATGGTTTTATTTGCCCTTCGATAGAGGATGCCGGGCCTATGATGATAAACGAAGCATTGATGTCAGGTGTTCCAGTCATGGCTTTCAAAGTCGGAGTTGCAGAGGATCTCATCGTCGACAGAATCAGCGGTTTCCTTGCGGATAGTATTACGACACAAGCTTTAGCCAATTCCATCATGGAATTTTTAAAATTGGACGATCCTTCTTTAGCCGCTCTAAAAGAAAGTAGCCGTCAACTTGCTTTACAGCGATGTACTTCACAATGCCAGGTTAAAGCTATCGAGTCACTGGTATGCAATCAATCTCCTTCAGCATAATATAAATAAAAAGATTTCAACCGTCAGGAAAAAGAAATGCTAATAGCTTTTGTAAAAAGAAATCTGAAATTATTAATGCGTAAGCATGCATGGCGAAAAAGAAATAAACACAATGATACAGCCATTATAAACGCTTTTGATTTTGATAAAGTTCAGGTTGGCAAAATGACCTATGGTTCCCTTTATGTACTGGAATGGGGTAATCCGCTTGAACGGCTTGACATTGGTCATTATGTTTCAATTGCGGGAAATGTCACTTTTGTTTTAGGTGGTAACCATTCGACTATAGGTATGACTTCATTCCCTGTATCAGCAAAGAAGAATTTAAATAAAAATATTGATGCTGGTACCAAGGGACCTATAATCATCAATGATGATGTGTGGATAGGTTGCAATGTAACCATTCTTTCAGGAGTCGAGATTGGCCGCGGAGCGGTCATCGCTGCTGGTTCTGTGGTAACAAAAGATGTTGCTCCCTATGCGGTCGCAGGGGGCAATCCCGCAAAGACAATTAGTATGAGATTATCACCTCAAGAAATTGAATATGCTAAACAAATTGATTTTTCCCAGCTTGATTTAAGTAACATCGCTGATGATGATGTCAGTTTATTTTATACATCTCCGGACGAAGAAGTGCTTTCCGCCATTAACCAGCGTGTGTTCAAAAATTAAAAACAAATTTGGGCGTTTCCAAGTCATTCATTTTATTCCTGGATTTTTATGAAAACTGAAGTTGAAGAGATTTTTACTTACTATTTACCACAGTTCCATGCTATTCCCGAAAACGATCAGTGGTGGGGCAAGGGTTTTACTGAATGGGTCAAGCTCAAAAGTGCTAAGAAAATTTATAAGGACCACGTAATCCCCCAACCCATTGAGCCTTTGGGTTACTATGATTTAAATGACGTTTCGGTGATTGAGAAACAATATAAAATTGCTAAAGAGAATGGCATTACGTCCTTTTGTTTTTGGCATTATTGGTTTAACGATCATGATATGTTGCTTGAGAAACCAGCAGAATTATTGTTAAAAAGCGATTTTGACGTTAAATTCTGTTTCGCCTGGGCAAACCACACCTGGTGGAATAAAACAGAAAATAAACTCCTCAAAGAACAACATTATGATTTTTCTTTGGAGTCGTATTTCAATTATTTGCTACCATTTTTTAAAGATAAGCGATACACCAAAATCGATAACAAGCCAGTGTTCTTTATTTATGATCTTAAGAATGCGTTAAATGGAAAAGAGCTTATCGAGTATTTTACTGCAAGGGCGCAGACAGAAGGTTTTGATGGCATCTACTTTATTGGCGAAAACATGTTGCCTGGGGATCCAGAAACTAAATTGGTAAACCAGTATTTGAATAGTTGTGATTTCATGAAACATAGAGCCTTTATAAGGAAATGTTTCGATTTGCTGATCGTTAAACTTCAGCGATTTAATATTTTTATACCTCGTATCTACAAATACGAACGATGTGCAAGAAAAATGAACATGGATATTGATCCTAATTCGTTACAAATACCTGTTATTTTTCCGGGATGGGATTCGAGTATCAGGCATGGTAAAAAAGGGGTAATACTGAAAAATAACTCCCCTGAATTATTTGAAGAACACGTTAAAAATACTGCTAACATAGTTAGTAAAATGAAAAGAAAAATGTTGATGGTAAAATCATGGAACGAATGGGCTGAAGGAAATTATATTGAGCCTTGCAATGTGAATGGTGATTCATATTTAAAAATAATCTCTAAGTATTTTACTACTAAGTAGTTTTCACAAGTGCTACGGCAATTGGTAGATTGCGTAATAACCTGATTAAGGTGCTAAATGTATTTTTTACTATATCTTTTGCTGGCGATAATAGCTTTTTCAGACGCTTTTTATCACCGAAAAGCCTACCAAGATCTTCTAACCTTCTTTATTGTAGTAGTGCTTGTGATTTTTGCGGCAACACGCAGCAATGTAGGCCTTGATTGGTATGCTTATGAAAATATGTATATCAACCAGTATGAACTTGTTAGTCAAAATATCGAAATTGGATTCGCGAGTATCTATCGACTATTGGATGGATTAAGTTATCCTTGGGTATTAATGATAATTAATATCCTTAATTTCACTTTATTGATATGCTTTCTTGATAAATTTTCTTATTATAAAAATGTCGCCTTGTTAGTCTTCTTTTCGGATTTGTTTTTTTATCTGAATTTAAGTGGAATGCGGCAAAGTATTGCTTTATCAATCTCGCTGATTTCAATATTCTTTGTTGTAAGAAAACAACTTTTTTTCTTTGCTATTACTATATTTATCGCCTGCTTATTCCATAAAACCGCGATTGTTTTTTCTTTAGCATATATAGTTAACTATTTCAAAGTTGGATACAGAAATATATTAATTGCTTCTCTTTGTTCATTTATCATTGCTGGCTCATTTTTAACATTGTCAGAATACCTGAGTGGTTTAGGATACTTCCGTAATGTTGAACTTTATACTGACAGTGCATACAACTCAACATACTCAGCTATGGACTATCTGCTTGGGTGTATAAAAAGAGTATTGCCAGTAATACTTTTGCTAATGATTGTTCCATTACGACAAGTACGCGATAACATTTTCCTGAAACTTTATTTAGTAGGTATGTTTTGCTACCTTGCACTTTATCCCTCTTTCCCGGATATCGCTGTTCGGTTAAGTTTATACTTTTTAGTCTATGATATGATTATTTATGGGCTAATCCTTTATAATTGCAAACATTTAATACAGAAAATAGCGTTCTTCAGTGTGTTACTCCTGGTGACAGCTTATAAAATTAATGGTTATACGACCATGGAAGGTTATATCTACCATAACATACTTTAGTGCTGGTCATAAAAGTTGATCATTAAAATTTAGTATGCAAAGAGATTCTGCGATCTATGAAAATATATGTACTGGTACTTAATGCTTGTGATTTAGGTGGAATAGAAAGAAGTTCTTTTACCTTGGTGAATACTCTCAAGCATTCTGGCTATGATGCTGAAATTGTTTCATTACATGAAAATGCTGAAATTCATATTGATGCAAATGAGCAGTATCGATTACTGACGGGTAAAAATGAAATTCATAAGTTATGGGATTTCTTGAAAGCACTTCCCCCTGATGCCGTACTTATATCAGCTTACGATCGCATTTCGTTTTTCCTTTCGCTGCTTAGGAAATTCAGTAAAAAGAAATTCATGCTAATTGCTCATCAGCACGCTGATTATTATGCCCATAGACCACGCGTAAGATTTTTACGTAAATACTCCTACCGTTTAGGATGTGACGCCATAGTCTGTCTGACAAATCAAGATAATGAATACTACAGAAAATGGTTTACTAAGGTATATACAATCCCTAACATTTTAGATGTTAATTTTGCAACGGGCGCAGTTAATGAACCAATTGCAACCCGACCTGTTGACTTTGTTGCAGCCGGAAGACTACACGAAATCAAAAGATTTACCCATTTTTTAAAGTTGCACGATTATATCAAGAGTCACCGGAACATTACGTCAAAATTATTTGGCCACGGCGAAGAATATGAGAATTTATTATCATCTTCTCCGTCTGCCACAGAGGTTTTGTGCGGTAAATCAAGTGATATTTTCAAGGATTTTCAAAAGTCAAAATTTCTTATTGTGACGTCTGAGCGTGAAAGTTTTTCAATGGTAATTATAGAAGCCATGGCAGCCGGGTGTGTAGTAGTGAGTTATGACTGTCCTACTGGTCCTGCTGAACTTATTGAGAATGCTGTGAATGGATTTTTGATTGAAAATGGAAATCTACAGGCGCTGCAGGAAAAATGTCTGGAGTTATTAGATGATGCGCACCTTTGCGAGTATATTTCGAAGAATGCTGTCGCTAGCAGTAAAAAATATTATCCAGATGTAGTGGTAAATTCCTGGAAAAAAGTCTTCTCCGTGCGCTCATAAAATTTGAATTGTGTTTGTCATGTATGACTCGGTAATTATAAGAATATATCATTATGAATAAAATAAGCGTCATCATCCCGGCTTACAATGCGGAGGGTACTATTGAACGAGCCTTGCTTTCCGTTATCCGGCAAGAAGGTGCTTTCAATTTTGAAATTATTGTCATTGATGATGGCTCATCTGATAGCACAGCCGATAAGGTTTCGAGATTTGCTCAAGGACAGAATATCGATATTGACCTGGTCATGCAAGCGAATACAGGCGTAGCGTCAGCAAGAAATGCCGGCATCAGGCGTAGCAGCGGGCAATATATTGCTTTTCTTGATGCTGATGACGAGTGGCTTAGTGATAAAACTCGTAAGCAAATGACTTTCTTGGCAAACAGTGACTACTTTGTTGTTGGTGGCGGATATCAGAATAGATTTATTAGTGCTGATAGCCGTGACGACCATATCCATGTCACTTATCAAAAGCAGCTAATGAAACAGTACTTCCAGCCTTCTACTGTGATTTTGCGAAAAGAAGTATTTAATCACATTGATGGCTTTTCTGAAGGTAGGAGGTACAGTGAGGATGCCCTCTTTTTTTATTACGTGACACATCAATTTAAAAGCGCAGTATTACGTGATAATGTAATAAATTATGCAGATGATAAACATCCATATGCCTCTGGTGCAGGACTTGGCTCAAAGCTATGGAAAATGGAATCAGGCGAATTAAGTAATTATACTGAATTAATGGATAAAAAGCTTATAACAATGTCAAAGTATTTCTTTCTGGTAGCTTTTTCACTATTAAAGTTCTTTAGGCGTTTATTCATTTCTAAAATATACAAGTTACGCATGAAGAATGGTGGCCGTAATGAAAGATAAAGTTCTCATCTTGTTAGCTGCTTACAATGGCAAGCAATGGATTGAAGAGCAGGTAGAGTCAATTTTAGAACAATCTAACGTCGATGTAAGAATTGTCATCAGTGTTGACTTTTCAACAGATGGTACTGAAGAACTTGTGCAATGCATGGCGGCTAAATACCCTAATGTTGAGTTTTTACCAATGGGTAAGAAGTTCGGTGGCGCAGCCAGAAACTTCTATCGGCTCATTATAGATGCCGATATTAAAGACGACGAGTATATTGCGTTGTCAGATCAGGATGATATCTGGAAAAATAACAAGTTATGTCGGGCCATTGCTAATCTGGACAAGAATGATTTTTATTCCAGTAATGTAACAGCATTCTGGGAAAATGGCATGCAATGCGAAATTGTCAAATCACAGCCTTTTGTTGATTACGATTATTATTTCGAAGCTGCTGGCCCCGGATGTACTTATGTTATAAAAAAAGCAGCCTATTTAGAACTTAGAAAATTTATAATAGATAACCAGGGGCCGGTTAGTAATATTTCTTTGCATGATTGGTTTATATATGCTTTCGCTCGTTCCAGAAATTACAAATGGTATATCGACAACAATTCTGGGATGCTTTATCGTCAGCATGCAAGTAACCAGGTTGGCGCTAACAATAGCTTACGCTCAATATTCAAAAGACTTAGTCTGGTGAAAAACAAATGGTATCGGGCTGAAATCGAAAAAATAATTGAGTTATTCCCATTAAGTAATGACAAGTTTTTACACAAAAGTATCCATTCAGGTTATTTCGGTAATTTGAAATTAATGTTCCATGTTTGCAGGTTAAGGAGACGCTACCGGGACAGAGTGCTCTTAGCCATGGCGCTGGCGCTTAATTTCTTTTAATAGATGTTTTTGACGTTATGAGTACTTTTGTTAGTAGTTATTTTTTTATGTATAGCAACTATTTTGAGATCATGAAATTTTATCAAAAAATGCTTATTTGCTGTGTAAAGACCTGACAATTCATCGACTATTGTTTTTAATATTTTTGAGTTAACATCTTAGATACATTTTCAAGCCGCGCACATGACGCGGTGACCACACCTGACAGGAGTATGTAATGTCTAAACAGCAGATCGGCGTTGTTGGTATGGCCGTGATGGGGCGCAACCTGGCGCTGAACATCGAAAGCCGTGGCTATACCGTTTCCGTTTTCAACCGCTCCCGCGAAAAGACTGAGGAAGTGATTGCTGAAAACCCGGGCAAAAACCTGGTTCCTTTTTACAGCGTTCAGGAGTTTGTTGAATCACTTGAAACGCCTCGTCGTATCCTGTTAATGGTGCAAGCGGGCGCAGGAACGGATGCTGCTATCAACTCCCTGAAACCGTATCTGGATAAAGGCGACATCATCATTGATGGTGGCAACACATTCTTCCATGACACCATTCGCCGTAACCGCGAACTTTCTGCAGAAGGTTTTAACTTCATTGGTACCGGTGTCTCAGGTGGGGAAGAGGGCGCATTGAAAGGCCCATCCATCATGCCTGGTGGTCAGAAAGAAGCTTATGAGCTGGTTGCCCCAATCCTGACTAAAATCGCTGCGGTTGCTGAAGATGGCGAACCTTGCGTGACTTATATCGGTGCTGACGGCGCGGGTCACTACGTTAAGATGGTTCACAACGGCATCGAATATGGCGACATGCAGCTTATCGCTGAAGCTTACTCGCTGTTGAAGGGCGGTCTCAACCTTTCCAATGAAGAGCTGGCGCAGACCTTTACTGAGTGGAACAAAGGCGAGCTGAGCAGCTATCTGATCGACATCACCAAAGATATCTTCACTAAGAAAGATGAAGAGGGTAAATACCTGGTTGATGTAATCCTGGACGAAGCGGCCAACAAAGGCACCGGTAAATGGACCAGCCAGAGCTCGCTGGATCTCGGCGAGCCGCTGTCACTGATCACTGAGTCCGTGTTCGCGCGTTATATCTCCTCTCTGAAAGAGCAGCGTGTTGCAGCATCGAAAGTGCTGTCTGGCCCGCAGGCTAAACCGGCTGGCGATAAAGCAGAATTTATTGAGAAAGTCCGTCGTGCGCTGTATCTCGGAAAAATCGTCTCTTATGCTCAGGGCTTCTCCCAGCTCCGCGCGGCTTCAGAAGAATACAACTGGGATCTGAACTACGGTGAAATCGCGAAGATTTTCCGTGCGGGTTGTATTATTCGTGCCCAGTTCCTGCAGAAGATCACTGACGCTTATGCTGAGACTCCGGCTATCGCCAACCTGCTGCTTGCACCTTACTTCAAGCAAATTGCCGATGATTATCAGCAGGCGCTGCGTGACGTGGTAGCTTATGCCGTACAAAACGGTATTCCGGTGCCGACTTTCGGCGCGGCGGTGGCTTATTATGACAGCTACCGTGCTGCCGTCCTGCCAGCGAACCTGATCCAGGCACAGCGTGACTACTTCGGGGCGCATACTTACAAGCGCACCGATAAAGACGGCATTTTCCATACGGAATGGCTGGATTAATCTGATTTAACCTGAAAACTATTAAACGCCCGGTCAATAAAACCGGGCGTTTTTTTATGCAGAAAGTACCAGATTTGGGCATATCACTCTGTGCATAGGTACGTAAAATCCGAAAAGTATATTACAGCGCCCGTCAGGCTCCGGACACGCGTCTTGACAGGCAACAAAGGTAAGAGGTAAAAACCTCTCAGTTAATAAATTCAGTGGTGATGGTACTGCCATCTCCAGACACTCAAACTTGAAGAAGTTGCTTAGCGAATGAAAATAACAATCTCCGGTACAGGTTACGTTGGTCTTTCAAACGGTATTCTGATCGCACAACATCATGAAGTGGTGGCGCTGGATATCATTCAGGCCAAAGTTGATATGCTTAACCAGAAAATCTCGCCTATCGTTGATAAAGAGATTCAGGAATATCTGCAAACTAAACCGCTTAATTTTCGTGCTACCACGGATAAGCAGGATGCCTATCGCGATGCGGATTTTGTGATTATTGCCACGCCGACTGACTATGATCCCAAAACCAACTATTTCAACACCTCCAGCGTTGAAGCGGTGATCCGTGATGTAGTGGCAATCAATCCCCAGGCGGTGATGATTATTAAATCCACCGTGCCGGTTGGCTTTACACAGTCAATCCGAGACGAACTGGGTATCGATAACGTTATTTTCTCTCCGGAATTTCTCCGTGAAGGGAAGGCACTTTATGACAATTTGCATCCGTCGCGCATTGTTATCGGTGAGCGTTCCGAACGCGCGGAGCGTTTTGCTTCGCTGCTGCAGGAAGGCGCTATCAAGAAAGATATTAAGGTGCTGTTCACCGACTCGACGGAAGCCGAAGCCATTAAGCTTTTCGCTAATACCTATCTGGCAATGCGTGTAGCCTATTTTAATGAGCTGGACAGCTATGCTGAGAGCCTCGGCCTCGATTCTCGTCAGATCATCGAAGGTGTCTGTCTCGATCCGCGTATTGGCAGCCATTATAATAACCCGTCCTTTGGTTACGGCGGTTATTGCCTGCCGAAAGACACCAAACAATTGCTGGCGAACTATCAGTCGGTGCCAAATAATCTGATCTCTGCAATTGTCGATGCGAACCGTACGCGTAAAGATTTTATTGCGGATTCTATTCTTTCCCGCAAGCCTAAGGTCGTTGGCGTTTATCGTTTGATTATGAAGAGCGGCTCAGATAACTTCCGTGCCTCTTCCATTCAGGGGATCATGAAGCGCATCAAAGCCAAAGGCGTGCAGGTTATTATTTATGAACCGGTAATGAAAGAAGATGAGTTCTTCCATTCCCGTGTTGTCCGCGACCTGGAAGCCTTCAAGAAAGAATCAGATGTGATTATTTCAAACCGCATGGCTGAAGAGCTAGCGGATGTGGCGGATAAAGTTTATACGCGCGACCTGTTTGGTAGTGACTGATAAAAAAAGCCCTCATCTGAGGGCTTTTTTTTACACTTTGTAAAATGCTTTATACCAGTCAACAAAGTTCTTCACGCCCTGTTTGACGGTGGTTTGCGGACGGAAGCCAATAACATCATATAATGCCTGGGTATCCGCACTGGTTTCCAGCACATCGCCTGGCTGAATAGGGAGCATATTTTTTTGCGCTTCTACACCCAGTGCTTCTTCCAGAGCGTTGATATAGTCCATCAGTTCCACCGGTGAGCTGTTACCGATGTTATAAACGCGGTAAGGCGCGGAGCTGGTGGCTGGCGACCCTGTTTCCACCGTCCAGCTGGCGTCAGCCTGCGGAATAACATCCTGCAAACGGATGATGGCTTCGGCAATATCATCAATATACGTGAAGTCACGCTTCATCTTGCCGTAGTTATAAACATCAATGCTTTTACCTTCCACCATCGCTTTGGTGAATTTAAACAGCGCCATATCCGGACGACCCCACGGGCCATAAACCGTAAAGAAGCGCAGGCCGGTCGTCGGTAAACCATACAAATGTGAATAGGTATGGGACATCAATTCATTGGCTTTTTTCGTCGCTGCATACAGCGAAACCGGATGATCCACAGAGTCGTCCGTGGAGAAGGGCATTTTACGGTTCAGGCCGTAGACCGAGCTGGACGATGCGTACAGCAGATGCTTGACCTTATTGTGACGGCAGCCTTCCAGCACGTTCACATGGCCGATCAGATTTGAATCCGCGTAGGCGAGGGGATTATCCAGCGAATAACGTACGCCGGCCTGGGCACCGAGATGGATCACCCGATCGAATTTCTCGTCGGCAAAAAGTTGTGACATACCTTCCCGATCGGCAAGGTCCAGTTTTTTGAACTGGAAGTCCGGTGACGACAGTCGATCCAGACGTGCCTGCTTGAGACTGACATCGTAATAATCATTAAGATTATCGATGCCCACAACCTGATGTCCTGCCTGCAACAGGCGCTCGCTTACGTGATAACCAATAAAACCGGCAGCGCCAGTCACTAAAAATTTCATATTTGTCCTTTTCACCTGGGGTGCAACATGCCCGCTATTGTATGCCGATGCCATCAGCAAGGCTACCGGTGCAGGTGACCTTTATCTGTAGTTTCAGACAGTAACAAAATTAAACGGATTCTGATTCCAGGATTTTATGAAAAGTGTACACTACACTGAATTTTTAATCTTAGACTGGAATCTTCTTCTTAAGGTTGCTATGACGCACAACGATAATAATTTTGTCAGAAGTAATAACAACTCTGAACAAATTGATCTAATTAATATTTTAATGCAGCTGTGGCGTGGTAAGTGGCTTATTGCCATTTTCATTATGATTGCAGTTGTGGTCGCCGGAATCTATGTGTCCTTAGTAAAAGAGAAATGGACTTCAACGGCTGTCATCACCATGCCAGATGCCGGTCAGATAGCAGGCTATACCAATGCAATGGCGCTGATTTATGGTGATGGAAAAGTCGACAATCCTGACATTCAACAGCGGGTGATCACTCGTTTTAGCGGGGCGTTTTCTGCCCTGGCTGAAACGCTTAAAAATCAGTCGGCACCTGAGGCCCTGACCATTGACTCTGCGGTAAAAGGTCAGCCCTTACCGCTTAAGGTCACCTATCAGGGCGATTCAGCCAAACATGCGCAGCAGCAACTGGCGAAATATATTCAACAGGTTGATGAGCAAATAGCTGATGAGCTGGACCAGGATCTGGCAATCAACATTAAATCACGTCTTACAGAGCTTCAGGACTCACTGGCGACTCAAGAAAAAGTGGCTCAGGAGCAAAAAAATCTGCGCATCAAGCAGATTACGCAGGCGCTGACTTTTGCTAAAGATGCTGGTGTTAACCAACCCCAAGTGCAGCAAACCCAAGATGTCACACAGGATACTTTATTCCTGCTGGGTAGTGATGCGCTGGAGTCCATGATCAAGAATGAAGCCTCACGACCACTGGTGTTCTCCGGGGATTATTATCGTACAAGGCAAAATCTGTTAGATATTCAGCGTATCAAACCCGATCCGGCAAATATGCATGCCTATCGTTATGTCATGAAACCAACGGAACCTCTGTTCCGCGACAGCCCGAAACGCTCTCTGACGGTATTAATCGCGGCATTGTTGGGTGCCATGGTTGGCGCTGGCGCCGTGCTGGCCCGTAACGCTATGCGTAACTACCAGCCCAAATACTAAAATTCAGGCACAAAAAAACCGGGCACTCAGCAGCCCGGTTTTTTTTCGTCTTATTTATGCCGCTTACGCAGGTTCTCAATCACCGCCGTCATATCGAGTTTCTGATCCTGTAGCAGCACCATCAGGTGATACATCAGATCCGACGCTTCGTTGGTCAGTTCTTCACGATCGTTAACTGTGGCGGCAAGCGCTGTTTCAACGCCTTCTTCACCCACTTTTTGCGCGATGCGCTTGGTACCGCTGGCGTACAGCTTCGCGGTATAAGAGCTTTCAGGATCCGCAGTTTTACGCTCGGCCAAAAGTTGCTCAAGCTGGTAGAGGAACAGCCACTGATGGCTCGCTTCACCAAAGCAGCTTGAGGTGCCGTTGTGACAGGTGGGGCCGATGGGGTTGACCAGCACCAGCAGGGTGTCGTTATCGCAGTCGGGGGTAATGCTGACCAGGTTCAGGAAATGTCCGGAGGTCTCGCCTTTGGTCCATAACCGCTGCTTAGTGCGCGAGAAAAACGTCACTTTCCCGCTCTGCTGAGTTTTCGCCAGCGCTGCTTTATCCATATAGCCCAGCATCAGCACTTCACCAGAAACCGCATGCTGCACCACGGCGGGCAGCAGTCCGTCGGTCTTATCCCAGTCCAGTTGGGCCAGTTGTTGCTCTGTTAACATACCCTGATCTCCACGCCCTGGCCTGCCAGGTACGTTTTTAATTCACCAATATTAATAATCTGTTTGTGGAACACCGATGCCGCCAGCGCACCGTCTACATCGGCGTCACGGAAGGCTTCGAGGAAGTGCTCCATGGTGCCTGCGCCACCCGAGGCGATCAGCGGCACATGGCAGACTTCACGGACTTTTTTCAGCTGTTCAAGATCGTAACCATTGCGCACGCCGTCCTGGTTCATCATATTGAGAACGATTTCTCCCGCGCCGCGCTTCTGTACTTCCTGCACCCAATCCAGCGTTTCCCACTGCGTCACGCGTGTGCGGCTTTCGTCGCCGGTGTACTGATTAACGTGATATTTGCCGCTGGCATCATCAAACCAGGTATCAATGCCGACCACAATACACTGCACGCCAAAGCGATCCGCCAGACGAGTGATCAGCTCCGGGTCGGCCAGCGCGGGGGAGTTAATCGAAATCTTATCTGCACCGAAGGTCAGAATACGCGCTGCATCCTCTGCGGATTTGATGCCACCCGCCACGCAGAAGGGGATGTCGATGACTTCCGCCACGCGTGTCACCCAGCTTTTATCCACCACGCGGCCATCGCTGGACGCGGTAATATCGTAAAACACCAGCTCATCCGCGCCTTCTTCGGCATAGCGTTTTGCCAGCGGGACGATGTCGCCGATAATCTCATGATTACGGAACTGCACGCCCTTCACCACCTGGCCGTCTCGCACATCAAGGCAGGGTATTATCCGTTTTGCCAGCATTGGATGGCCTCCGTTACGTTAAATTTACCTTCCAGCAGCGCACGTCCGACAATCACGCCACGCACGCCCGTCCCGCGCAGTGCGGCAATGTCTTCAAGGCCGCCGATACCGCCGGATGACTGAAACGCCACCTGCGGGTAACGCGCACAGACTTCTTCATATAAGGAGACGTTGGAGCCTGCCAGCGTACCGTCGCGGGAAATATCCGTGCACAGCACATGCTTAAGGCCTGCCGGCAGATACCGATCCACCAGCGCTTCCAGCGAGACGCCGGAATCTTCCTGCCAGCCGCTGACCGCCACCTGTTTGTTTCCCGCCTCATCGATACGCACATCCAGCGCCAGCACCAGCGCATCAGCACCAAAACGGCGGAACCACTGTTCGACCCTCTGCGGAGATTTTACCGCCGTGGAGCCCACGACCACGCGCGCCACGCCAGCCTCCAGCAGTGCTGCCACGTCATCCTCGCTACGCACGCCGCCGCCGACCTGGACCGGGACATTCACGCCCGCCACCAGCGATTTTATCAGCGGGATCTGCCGCTTCTGCGGATCTTTCGCGCCGGTTAAATCCACCAGATGCAGAACTTCAGCACCCTGGGCGGCGTACTCCTGCAAACGCGGCAGCGGGTCGTTACCGTAATCGCGCTGCTGACCGTAATCGCCCTGATGAAGACGCACTACCGTGCCGTCGATCAAATCTAATGCCGGAATAATCATTACATCTCCAGGAAGTTTTTCAGCAGCTGCGCGCCTGCGGCACCGGAGCGTTCAGGGTGGAACTGCACGCCATAAAAGTTATCTTTCTGCACCGCCGCGGTAAACGCCTCGCCGTAGTGGCACTGGGCGATAGTCCAGGTATTGACCGGCATCGCATAGCTGTGCACGAAGTAGAAATAAGATCCGTCTTCGATGCCCTGGAACAGGCGGTTACCTGCTTTCGGGTAGATACGATTCCAGCCCATATGCGGTAACGGCAGACCGACATCTTTCATTTTCGGCACATCCTGCTCAATGATCCCCAGCAGATCGACGCCGTTATTTTCCTCGCTGTGGCTGCCCAGCAGCTGCATCCCCAGACAGATCCCCAGCACCGGCTGGGTACAGGCTTTGATCAAGTCGCTCAGTTCGCGCTCGTGGATCTGATCCATCGCCGCCTGGGCGGTGCCCACGCCGGGCAGGAACAGTTTATCAGCGCGCAGCACCACATCCGGATCGCGGCTCACCAGCGGCGTATAGCCGTGGCGCATTACCGCGGATTTCACCGAGTTCAGGTTGGCGCAGCCGGTATCGAGGATCACCACGTTCATCACAGCACCCCTTTAGAGGACGGAAGGGTATCACCTTCCACGCGAATGGCCTGACGCAGCGTGCGACCGAAGGCTTTGAACAGGCTTTCCACACGGTGGTGATCGTTCTTGCCTTTGGTTTTCAGGTGCAGCGTCACCGCCATGGTATAGGAGAGGGAGCGGAAAAAGTGCTCGACCATCTCGGTGCTCAGATCGCCCACGCGTTGATAGGTAAAGTCGGCGCGGTATTCAAGGTGCGGACGGCCAGAAATATCCAGCGCGCAGCGCGCCAGGCATTCGTCCATCGGCAGTACAAAACCGAAGCGGTTAATGCCGCGCTTATCTCCCAGCGCCAGCTTCAGCGCTTCGCCGAGGGCCAGGCCGGTATCTTCAACCGTGTGGTGATCGTCAATATAGAGATCGCCTTTCACGGCGATTTCCATGCGGAAGCCGCCATGGGTGGCGATCTGATCCAGCATGTGGTCAAAGAAGCCGACGCCGGTATTAATCTTGCTGTTGCCTTCGCGATCCAGCCACACTTTAACGTCGATCTGCGTCTCTTTGGTGTTGCGCTCAATGTGCGCGTAGCGATCGCGGCGGGTGAGCTGTTCGCCTATCATCGTCCAGTTCAGCGTCTCGCGGTTATAGCGCAGACCGGTAATGCCCATATTGTCGGCAAGCGTGATGTCGGTAGCACGGTCGCCAATAACATAGCTGTTTGCTTTATCCAGCGCCTGTTCCGCCAGATAGTGTTCCACCAGGCGGGTTTTGGGTTTGCGGCAGTCGCACTCGTCCGCCGGCAGGTGCGGGCAAATCAGCACCTCGTCAAACACCACGCCCTGAGAGGAAAAAATCTGCATCATCAGATTATGCGGGCCGTCGAAATCAGCCTGCGGGAAGCTCGCCGTGCCCAGACCGTCCTGGTTGGTGATCATCACCAGTTTAAAACCGGCTTTTTGTAAGGCTAACAATACCGGAATGGCATCCGGCTCAAAGGCCAGCTTGTCAAAACGATCGACCTGAAAGTCGCTCGGCGGCTCACTAATCAGCGTGCCATCACGGTCAATAAAGAGGTACTTCTGGCTCATACTTGCTCCGCACGTAAGGCGTCAATGACGCGCTGGCTTTCTTCCCGGGTGCCAATGGTAATGCGCAGGCAGCCGCTTAAAGTGGGTTGTTTATTTTGATCGCGTAAGATAATGCCCTGATCCCAGAGTGATTTGAACACCGCGCTCGAGGCTTTCATGCGCACCAGAATATAGTTGGTTTCTGAATCATAAACCTGCTCGACGCACGGAATACCCCGCAAATTGTCCACCAGATACTGACGCTCAGCGAGGATCTGCGCCACGCGCTCGCGCATTGCATCGATGCCCGCAGGGGTCAGTGCCTGTGCGGCGATATCCGCAACCGGCGTGGAAAGCGGGTAGGGGGCGATCACCTTCATTAACAGATTAATGACGTCTTCATTGGCCAGCGTAAAGCCGCAGCGCAGGCCAGCCAGCGCGAAGGCTTTGGACAGAGTGCGCAGCACGACAAGGTGCGGATACTCCGCCAGCCAGCCGGTCAGCGTCGCCTGCGGGCAAAACTCAATATAGGCCTCATCGGCGATCACCAGCGCTTTCTCGCGGGTCAGCTCCAGCAGCGCACGCAGATCGTCCGGGTTAATGATCTGCCCGGTCGGGTTGTTCGGACTACACACGTACACCAGTTTCACGCCATCAAGCTGTTCAGCAATCGCCGGTACGTTCAGCTGCCAGTCATCCAGCGCCTGCACGGTGCGCGTTTCCACGCCGAACGTTTCGGCGCTGACGCTGTACATGCCGTAGGTTGGGGGACAGAACAGCACCGCATCCTGGCCGGGCTCACAAAAAGCGCGGATCAGCAGTTCAATACCTTCATCGGCACCCCGGCTTACCAGCACCTGCTCCGGCTTCAGACCGGCATAGGCGGCATAGCCTTCGATCACCGCTTTGGGCTGACACTCCGGATAACGGTTCAGCGTCTGCTGTGAGAACTGAAACGCTACCGGCGTCGGAAATTCATTGGCATTCAGCCAGACATCGCCCTTGCCGCCCAGACGGCGCGCAGACTGATAAGGCGTCAGGTTACGCACATTTTCACGCGCGAGTTCAATGATGCTCATGCTTGCTCCTTGAGGGCGTTAACGCGCAGCGTAACGGCATTTTTGTGCGCGTGCAGGCGTTCGGCGGCGGCCAGGGTTTCAATGGTGCCAGCGAGGGCGGCGAAGCCGTCGCGGGACAGTTCCTGCACGGTCATGCGTTTCTGGAAATCCGCCAGCCCGAGGCTTGAGCAGGTGGCGGTATAGCCATAGGTCGGCAGCACGTGATTGGTGCCAGAGGCGTAATCCCCCGCCGATTCCGGTGACCAGTCCCCCAGAAACACCGAGCCTGCGCTGGTGATGTCGTCAACCAGCGCCCGCGCATCGCGGGTCTGGATAATCAGGTGCTCAGGGCCATAGGCATTGGAAATGGCTACGCACTGCGCCAGATCCCGCGCCACAATCAGACGGCTGGACGAAAGCGCCTGACGGGCTGTATCGGCACGCGGCAGTGCTTCCAGCTGACGTTCAACAGCTTTCGCCACCGCCTCCGCCATAGCGCTGTCCGGCGTCAGCAGGATCACCTGCGAGTCCGGGCCGTGCTCGGCCTGGGAAAGCAGATCGGAGGCGACAAAATCCGGCGTCGCGCCGCTGTCAGCGATCACCAGCACTTCTGACGGCCCGGCAGGCATATCAATAGCCGCGCCATCAAGACGCTGGCTGACCTGTCGCTTGGCTTCGGTAACGTACGCATTGCCCGGTCCAAAAATTTTATCCACTTTGGCAATCGCGTCGGTGCCGAACGCCAGCGCGGCAATCGCCTGCGCGCCGCCCACTTTATAGACGTCCTGCACGCCGCACAGCTTCGCGGCATAGAGAATTTCATCGGCAATCGGTGGCGGTGAGCAGAGCACCACTTTCCGGCAACCGGCGATACGCGCCGGTGTCGCCAGCATCAATACTGTCGAAAACAGCGGCGCGGAGCCGCCGGGAATATATAAGCCCACCGAATTGATCGGGCGGGTCACCTGCTGACAGCGCACCCCTGGCAGCGTCTCGACATCCACGGTCTGCAACTGCTGCGCCATATGGAAGGTGTCGATGTTTTTAACCGCCACGGCCATTGCCTGCTTCAACGGCTCTCCCAGGCGGGCGCTGGCGTCGTCAATTTCCTGCGCGGTGACTTTCAGCGCGCCGACCTCGGTTTTATCGAACTTTGCACTGTACTCGCGCAGCGCATCGTCACCCCGGGCTTTCACGTTATCAAGGATCTCCGCGACCGTGCGGCTGATGCTTTCCGAGGCGGAGATCGCCGGGCGCTGCAACAGTTCGCGTTGTTGTTCAGGGCTACAGCTATTCCAGTCGATTACAGTATTGAAGCTCATCGCCGTCACTCCATCATCTTCTCAATCGGCAGCACCAGAATCGAACTGGCCCCCAGCGCTTTCAGTTTTTCCATGGTTTCCCAGAACAGCGTCTCGCTGCTCACCATGTGCATCGCCACGCGCTGTTGATCGCCGGCAAGCGGTAAAATCGTCGGACGTTCTGCACCTGGCAGCAGGGCGATCACTTCATCAAGACGCTCGGTTGGCGCGTGCATCATGATGTATTTCGATTCACGGGCCTGGATCACGCCCTGAATTCGGGTCAGCAGTTTGTCGATCAACTGCTGTTTGGCATCGTCCATCTCACCGTCACGCTGGATGAGACAGGCTTTGGAGCGGTAAATCACTTCCACTTCGCGCAGACCATTCGCTTCCAGCGTGGCACCGGTAGAAACCAGATCACAAATCGCATCAGCCAGACCGGCGCGGGGCGCGACTTCGACAGAACCATTGAGCAGACAGGATTTGAAGGAGACGCCTTTCTGATCCAGATAGCGCTTCAGCAGGTGCGGATAAGAGGTGGCGATGCGTTTACCGTTGAGCGCTGCCGGGCCGTCCCAGACCTCATCCACCGCGGTCGCCAGCGACAGGCGGCAGCCGCCGAAATCCAGACGACGCAGGGTGAAGTAACGCGGATCTTCGCCCTGGGCGCGGCGGGTGAGCAGCTCTTCTTCCAGCACGTTCTCACCGATAATGCCCAGATCGACCACGCCGTCCATTACCAGGCCCGGAATGTCGTCGTCACGCACGCGCAGAATATCGATCGGCATGTTTTCTGCCAGCGCGATCAGACGCTGTGTGTGCAGGTTAATTTTGATGCCGCAGCGGGCGAGCAGTTCGCGTGAATCATCACTTAAACGCCCGGACTTCTGAATAGCTATGCGTAAACGGGTATTGTCTAACATTCGGTTTATCCTCTGTTCCTGCCTGAATTTGGTTCAAAAAAAAGCCCCCGGAAGATGATCTTCCGGGGGCTTTTTCATACGTTCATGCACCACTGGAAGATCTGAATGTCTTCCAGCACACATCGCCTGAAAGACTAGTCAGGATGATGGTGATGGTGGTGGTTAAATTGAACGCGTGTCATAAATTTTCTCGATGAATGATTATTCAACTGCTTGCGATTAACCTAAACCAGTTTAGCCCTGTAAGGCAAGGGCTTTTTTCAATCATTAAATCATTTCATATTGATTCTATGAATTGTCAGTTGTCCCACGCTGGCGTAGCCTTATTGCAGATGCGTGAACGTCAGGAGAAAGGCATGAAGAAGGTGGCAATTGTCGGGTTGGGCTGGCTGGGGATGCCGCTGGCATTGGCGCTGTCGGCGCGGGGCTGGCAGGTAACCGGCAGTAAAACAACCCAGGACGGCGTGGAGGCTGCGCGCATGTGCGGCATTGACAGCTATCTGCTGCAACTCACCCCGGAACTGGTGTGCGACACCGACGATCTCGATGCCCTGATGAACGTCGACGCGCTGGTCATCACGTTACCTGCGCGTCGCAGCGGGCCGGGGGATGAGTTCTATATGCAGGCGATGCAGGAAATTGTCGACAGCGCGCTGGCGCACCGCATTCCGCGCATTATCTTTACCAGCTCCACGTCGGTCTACGGCGACGTTGCCGGGACGGTAAAAGAGGATACGGCGCGTCATCCGGTCACCGCCAGCGGGCGCGTCCTGAAAGATCTGGAAGACTGGCTGCATAATCTGCCGGGTACCTCGGTGGATATTTTGCGTCTGGCGGGGCTGGTGGGACCGGGGCGTCACCCGGGCCGCTTCTTTGCCGGTAAAACGGCACCAAACGGTCAGCACGGCGTCAATCTCGTCCATCTGGATGATGTCGTTGGCGCAATCACCCTTTTGTTGCAGGCTCCAAAAGGCGGGCACATCTATAATATCTGTGCGCCTGCCCACCCGGCGCGATCGACATTTTATCCCGCCATGGCGCGGCAGCTGGATCTGCCCGTGCCGCAATTTACTGATGCCCGCGCTGATGACAAAGGCAAAATCGTCGACGGCAGCCGCATCACCAAAGAGCTGGGATTTGACTATCAATACCCCGATCCGCTGCTCATGCCCATGGACACGGCGACTGGCAGGGATTGACTGATCGCACACCCTGAGGGGGCGAGCATGAAACCATTGCTGGATGTGCTGGTGATCCTGGATGCGCTGGAAAAAGAGGGCAGCTTTGCCGCAGCCTCAGCAAAACTCTATAAAACGCCCTCTGCGCTGAGCTACACCGTGCATAAGCTGGAGAGCGATCTCAATATTCAGTTGCTCGATCGCAGCGGGCACCGGGCGAAATTTACCCGTACCGGACAGATGCTGCTGGAGAAAGGGCGCGACGTGCTGCACGCCGTGCGCGAACTGGAAAAGCAGGCGGTGAAACTTCATCAGGGCTGGGAAAGCCAACTGGTGATCGGCGTTGACGACACCTTCCCGTTTTCCTTGCTGCTGCCGCTTATCGAGGCGTTTTATCAGGATCACAGTGTCACCCGCCTGAAGTTTATCAATGGCGTGCTGTCAGGCTCCTGGCAGGCGCTGATTGATGGTGAGGCGGATATTATCGTTGGCGCCCTGCATGAACCACCGCGTCTCAGCGGCTTTGGTTTTGCCCGCCTGGGGAGTCTGGAGCAGGTTTTCGCCGTCGCCCCTCAGCATCCGCTGGCAAAAGCGCCAGAACCCATACCCCGTCATGAAATTAAACGTCACCGCGCCATCGTGGTGAGCAGTGGCAAGCTTTTGCCTGCGCCGTCTTTGCCGGACGATCATGAAGCGATCACGGTTTTTGATTTTAAGACTAAACTGGAGCTACAGAGAGGCGGGCTCGGCTGTGGCTGGGTGCCGCGCTATCTGGCGCAGCGCTTTCTCGACAGCGGCGCGCTGATTGAAAAACGCGTCACCGACGAGGTGTCCGCCGAGCCTGTGTGGCTGGGGTGGAATGAGCAAACCGCAGGGCTTGCCAGCGCGTGGTGGTGCAGGGAAATAGTGGCAAATAGTGCTATCACTGGAGTTTATAATTTTGCCGATGCCCGTCACAGCGGGCCATCGTAAAAATAATCGCGTGACAGGCCTCTCATAGTCTTGTCATCGCGCACGATTTTGGGGCAAAATACGCCGCCTGCAAAAAATGAGATTAACCGACGTTCAACGCGTCGGTTATTTTTTTTGCAATAAAAACGTCATTTAATCAAAGAGGCCGGGCTTCGTACCGGATAGATACACATTTAAAAACCGACAGTCGTTGTCGCTGAGGAACGAAATCAGATGGGGCAATTTTTTGCATTTGCGACGGCATCTGCCGTAATGGGGGCTCACCATGTCGCATAACGTTACTCCAAAAACCTCTCGCGTGGAATTGCGTAAAACGCTTACGTTGATTCCGGTTGTTATGATGGGTCTTGCCTATATGCAGCCGATGACGCTGTTCGATACGTTCGGCATTGTCTCTGGATTGACTGATGGTCACGTCGCGACGGCTTACGCCTTTGCGTTGGTGGCGATCCTGTTCACGGCGCTCAGCTACGGTAAACTGGTTCGCCGTTTCCCGTCTGCCGGCTCCGCCTACACCTACGCCCAGAAATCCATCAGCCCGGCTGTTGGCTTCATGGTCGGCTGGTCATCGCTGCTGGACTACCTGTTCATGCCGATGATCAACATTCTGCTGGCGAAAATTTACTTCGAAGCGCTGGTGCCGTCGGTGCCATCGTGGATCTTTGTTGTTGCGCTGGTGGCCTTTATGACCATCTCCAACCTGCGCAGCATCAAGACCGTGGCGAATTTCAACACCCTGATCGTCATCCTGCAGATGGGGATTGTGGCGGTGATTGTCGGCATGATTATTTATGGCGTTTCGCACGGTGAAGGCGCAGGTACGCTGACCAGCACCCGTCCGTTCTGGTCTGAAGGCGCGCACGTGGTGCCGATGATCACCGGCGCGACTATCCTGTGCTTCTCGTTCCTGGGCTTTGACGGCATTTCCTCGCTGTCTGAAGAAACCAAAGATGCCGAGCGTGTGATCCCGAAAGCGATCTTCCTGACCGCGCTGATTGGTGGTCTGGTGTTTATTTGCGCATCTTACTTCCTGCAGCTGTACTTCCCGGACATCTCTCGCTTTAAAGATCCGGATGCGTCACAGCCGGAAATCATGCTCTACGTGGCGGGTAAAACCTTCCAGTGGTGCGTGCTGATCTTCTCCAGCGTGACCGTTCTGGCATCCGGTATGGCCGCGCACGCAGGCGTATCCCGTCTGATGTACGTGATGGGTCGTGATGGCGTGTTCCCGACCCGTTTCTTCGGTTACGTGCACCCGAAATGGCGCACTCCGGCATGGAACGTGCTGCTGGTGGGCGCGATTGCGCTGCTGGCGATTAACTTCGACCTGGTGACCGCGACGGCGCTGATTAACTTTGGCGCGCTGGTAGCCTTCACCTTCGTTAACCTGTCGGTGATCTCCCAGTTCTGGATCCGTGAAAAGCGTAACAAAACGCTGAAAGACCACTTCAACTACCTGGTGCTGCCGATGTGTGGCGCGCTGACGGTAGGTGCACTGTGGGCGAATCTGGAAGAGAGCTCAATGATCCTGGGCCTCATCTGGGGTGCCATTGGTCTGCTGTACCTGGCCTGCGTGACCCGAAGCTTCCGCAATCCGGTACCGCAGTACGAAGATATTCCGCAGTAACCGCTGTTATAAACAAATGACGTAAAAAAAACCGGAGGTTAACGCCTCCGGTTTTTTGCTTTCTGCACCGCCATCAGAAGAGGGCGGTCAGACGATCTCCTGCACATACTGGAACAGCGCTTTCAGCAGTGCCTGTTTCTCAGCATCACCTTCATGCTGGCTGTAGAGCATTTCCAGCTCCTGCACCCACGCCTGCAAAAATTCCTCCGTGAAGATACTCTGTCGGTGCGCATGCCAGCGCTGCTGCTCCGCTTCATCCAGCGTGCCGGGGAAGTTACGCGCCCGGTAGTTAAACAGCAGCTTTTCAATGCGCTTATCGGCGAAGGTAATATCCAGTAAGGGCAGATTACGCGGTTCGGTTTCCAGCACGATTTTCATCGCCGCCCGATCGGCATCGCTGAAAAAGCCGTTATACAACTGAGCGTCGACGTTTTCCGACGGCACAAACGGCTCGGCGTCGGCAAAAATCGCCACCACTTTTTCCCGCACCTGCGGGTTTTCACGCAGCAGTTTTAAATTATCCAGGCAGCGCTGGCGATTAATGCCAAGCCGGTCAGCATCGGCGGCGCGCAGCGTATTAGCCTGCGCCAGCACCGGACACTTATTCAGATGTACCAGCTTCACCGGCACGGCGGGGTCATCCCCCAGATCCTCTTTAGCGGTATACAGCCGTTCACGCAGCGCATCGGCCTCAAGCGTTAACAGCGGCGACATATCCAGGGCCAGGTCAACCATGATCACCGCATTGCGGTTATCAGGATGCCACGCCAGCGGAGCCACCCAACTGGTATTGCCGCGCCACGCGCCAAACATCCCGGAGACGTGCACCAGCGGCGTCATCTGCGGCACATCTATCAGCGCCGTTAATTTATGTTTGCTGCGGTGCTCATAAAGATACTGGAACAGCTTCGGTTGCTTCGCCTTCACCAGTTGCGCCATGGCAATGGTCGCGTAAACATCCGCCATCGCGTCATGCGCATTGCTGTGCTCAATGCCGTTAGCGCGGGTGAGGTGTTCCAGACGGAAGCTCGGCAGCCCGTCGTCGTTTTCCGGCCAGTTTATGCCGTCAGGACGCAGGGCGTAGCAGGCGCGCATCACGTCCAGCAGATCCCAGCGGGAGTTATGATTTTGCCAGCTCCAGGCATAGGGATCGTAAAAGTTGCGATAGAAGATGTTGCGCGTCACTTCATCGTCGAAGCGGACATTGTTGTAGCCCACCACACAGGTTTCCGGCACGGTAAAAAGCGTGTGGATACGCCTGGCGAACGCGGCCTCATTGTCGCCTTTTGCCAGCGCGATCTGCGGCGTGATGCCGGTGATTAGCACGGCCTGCGGCTGGGGCAGATAGTCGTCAGCCGGTTTGCAGTAAAAAACTTCCGGCTCGCCGATGACTTTAAAATCCGCATCGGTGCGCAGCGCAGCGAACTGCGCGGGACGATCCAGCGCCGGGCTGGTGCCGAAGGTTTCGTAATCGTGGAATAAAAAAGTTGGCTGCGGGGCGGAATCAGACACCAGTGAGTTCATCCTGTTTTGAAGTGACCTGTCTATGGTAAACCATCCCGCCGCTTCTTCCGACATAAATGCCATCCGCCTGCTGATTTTGCGAGCAATCACCCGGACTCCGCGCGCCACTGTCACATTTCTTTGCAATTAAACGGAGTAACGACATAAGAAATTCCGTAAAAAGGTCAGCCATTTAACAGGATCAGAGGATATACCGTTGAAACGCCGTTTGTTTGTTGCCGCTTCATTTATTGCTGTTTGCGTGAATTCTGCGCTGGCTGCCGATTTACCCGTCACCCCCCAGCCACCGCAAATCCAGGCCGCGTCCTGGGTTTTAATGGATTACACCACCGGCCAGGTATTAACGGCGGGCAATGAACATCAACAGCGCAACCCGGCCAGCCTCACCAAGCTGATGACCGGCTACGTTGTCGATCGCGCCATTGATAGCCACCACATCACGCCCGACGACGTGGTCACGGTGGGGCCAGACGCCTGGGCGAAAGGGAATCCGGTGTTTGAAGGCTCCTCGCTGATGTTTATCAAACCGGGCGACCGCGTGACCGTGCGTGATCTCAGCCGCGGGCTGATCGTCGATTCCGGCAACGATGCCTGCGTAGCGCTGGCGGATCATGTTGCGGGCGGCCAGCCGCAGTTCGTGAAGATGATGAACGACTACGTGCAGAAGCTGCACCTGCGCGACACCCATTTTGAAACGGTGCACGGTCTGGATGCGCCCGGCCAGCACAGCTCGGCCTGGGATCTGGCGGTGCTCTCCCGCGCCATAATTCACGGCGAGCCGCAGTTTTATCATATGTACAGCGAGAAGAGCCTGACGTGGAACGGCATCACGCAGCAGAACCGTAACGGCCTGCTGTGGGATAAATCTCTCAACGTGGACGGCCTGAAAACCGGCCACACCTCCGGGGCAGGATTTAATATTGTCGCCTCTGCCGTCGACGGCCAGCGCCGCCTGATTTCCGTGATCATGGGCGCAGACAGTCCGAAAGGGCGGGAAGAGCAAGCGCGTAAACTGCTGCACTGGGGCCAGCAGAATTTCGATACGGTGCAGGTGCTGCGTCAGGGGCAAAAAGTCGGCAGTGAGCGCATCTGGTTCGGCGATAAAAAACAGGTCGCCGTCGGCACTGGCCAGGACTTCTGGCTGGCGCTGCCCAAATCGGAAGTGCCCTTTATTAAGGCGAAATACACCCTGACCCACAAAGATTTGCAGGCCCCAATGGCGGCCCATCAACAGGTGGGAGAGATCGCGCTGTACGACCGTGACAAGGTGATTGCCCACTGGCCGCTGTTCACCCTGGAAAGCGTTGGCAAGGGGGGCGTATTCTCACGCCTCAACGACTGGTTCCATCATTAATTTTGGGCATTCAGCTTCCTGACTGGCGAGTATGCGAGCCTGCTCGCATACTGACAAACAAAGCGATGTATATTCTTTTTGCGTCAATTATAGTGTGTATCCATACAGTTAAATTCGTCGGAGGCAGCAGTGGACTATCAAATTAAAGACGTTGATGCACGCAGGATTGCCGGTTTTCATCTGGTAGGGCCATGGGAAAAAACCGTCAAGCAGGGCTTTGAGCAACTGACCATGTGGGTAAAGGGTAAGCAGTTGCAACCGCAGGAGTGGATCGCGGTCTATTACGACAATCCCGATGAAGTGCCTGCTGAAAAGCTGCGCGCCGATGTGGTGATCGCCGTAGCTGAAGAATTTGCTATGCCGGAAAGCAGCGAAGGCGTGATGCTCACCGAACTGCCCGGTGGTGCTTATGCGGTGGCCCGTGCGCACGTTGAAAATGAAGATTTTCAGCAGGCCTGGGACGGTTTCTTTGACACGCTTTTAGCCGATCAGCACCACCAGATTGCGCTGCGTCCTTGTTTTGAAATCTATCTCAATGCCGACAGCGGCGAAGGGCACTGGGACATCGACATGTATATTCCTGTCGAGCCGAAAACCCTCTGATGGCGTAGCTGACGTGCCTTCAGAATTGATCCTGAAGGCATCGACGGCGCGACTGGCGAAAAAATCGTCATTTTTGCCGCCAGTCAGGCCATAACGCGGATGTCGGCTGGCAAAAAGCCGCTACAATTGCGCCTTTGTTGTTTTAGCCGGAGAACGGGTGTGCGCCCCGACAAATCACTCAGCCCTTTTGAAATTCGCCTGTACCGCAACTACCGTGTTGTCCATGGGGTACGTATCGCGCTGGCGTTTATTCTGACCTTCTTACTGGTGCGCCTGCTGAAAGTGCCGGAAGGCACATGGCCGCTCATCACGCTGGTGGTGATCATGGGGCCGATCTCCTTTCTGGGGAACGTCGTGCCTCGCGCCTGGGAGCGTATCGGCGGCACCATCTTTGGCTCTGTGCTGGGGCTGGTGGCGTTAAAGCTGGAGGTGATGTCGCTGCCGTTAATGCTGCTGTGGTGCGCGGCGGCGATGTTCCTATGCGGCTGGCTGGCGCTGGGTAAAAAGCCTTATCAGGCGCTGCTGATTGGCATTACGCTGGCGGTGGTAGTGGGCGCACCGGCCGGGGATATGCACACGGCACTGTGGCGCGGGGGCGATGTCATTCTCGGTTCCCTGCTGGCAATGCTGTTCACCGGCATCTGGCCGCAGCGTGCCTTTCTGCACTGGCGCATTCAGATGGCGAACTATGTGACCGCCTTTAACCGTGTCTATCAGGCGGGCTTTTCTCCCAATCTGGTGGAGCGCCCCAGGCTGGAAAAGCATCTGCAAACCATCCTCAATGATGTGGTAAAAATGCGCGGTCTTATCACCCCTGCCAGTAAAGAAACGCGCATTCAGAAATCCATCTTTGAGGCGATCCAGACGGTAAGCCGCAATATGGTGTGTATGCTGGAGCTGCAAATCAACGCACACTGGGCCTCGCGCGCCAGCCACCTGGTGATGCTTAACGCCCATACCCTGCGTGAGATGCAAAACATGACGCAGCAGACGCTGCTGACCATCGCTCACGCGCTGTACGAGGGCAACCCGCAGCCGATTGTGGCGAACAGTGAAAAGCTTAACGACATTGTTGGCGAACTCCGACAGCTGATCCACGAGCATCAGGGGGAAACCCTGGCGGAAACGCCGATGCACAGCTATGTATGGTTAAGCATGGAACTGGCGCGTCAGCTTGAACTGCTGTCGCATCTGATCTGCCGCGCATTGCGCAAATAAGCTCCACCTGTGCAGGGGATACGTGCGTGTTGTTTCGATTCAGCATAAATTAGGGTTATGATACGGGTAGGTATAAAACCATTGTCATTAGCAGCCGCTGAAAGTAGTGTTGACCCGGGGTGGGTGCTTTAACGAATCCGAATCTTACATTAGCAGGGGTATAAACATGGAAACTATTAAGCCTTCGTTTCAGGATGTTCTGGAATTTGTTCGTCTCTTCCGTCGTAAAAACAAACTGCAGCGTGAGATCCAGGACGTCGAGAAAAAGATCCGTGACAACCAGAAACGCGTTCTGCTGCTGGATAACCTGAGCGATTACATCAAGCCGGGCATGAGCGTAGAAGCGATCCAGGGCATCATCGCCAGCATGAAGAGCGATTACGAAGATCGCGTTGATGATTACATCATCAAAAATGCCGAGATCTCCAAAGAGCGTCGTGAGATCTCCAAAAAGCTCAAATCTATGGGCGAAATGAAAACCCACGAACCTAAAGCCGAGTAATTTCTCCGCGGTGAGGGCCTGTCCCTCACCGTTCTGTTACCTCGTCGCACATCCGTGTAAAGTGATGACATTACTCCACTTTCACCGGCTAACTATGACTCATCCGACCTCCCTTTCTGTAAGGCAACGGCCATGACGCTGCTCGCCTGGTGTGCCGCATGGCTGCTTGACCGCTGGTTGGGCGATCCGCCGCACTGGCCGCATCCGGTACGCTGGATCGGGGCGCTCATCATGTTTACCCAGAGACAGGTGCGCCGCCTTTGCAGGCAGGACATCACCTTGCGCATCGGTGGCGGCATCATGTGGCTGCTGGTAGTCGGTGTCAGTTGGGGAACCGCGTGGGGGGCGATCGCGCTGGCAACGGCGCTGCATCCCTGGTGCGGCTGGCTGGTGGAGGTGTGGATGATCTACACCATTCTGGCAACACGCTGCCTCGACGACAGCGCCCGCGCGGTGGAAAATGCCCTGCGTCACGGCTCGCTGGCGGAAAGTCGGGAAAAGCTGTCATGGATTGTCGGGCGCGACACCTCTGCGCTCCAGCCTGCACAAATCCAGCGCGCGGTGGTGGAAACCGTGGCTGAAAATACCGTCGATGGCGTGATCGCGCCGCTGTTCTTTTTACTGCTCGGCGGCGCCCCCCTGGCGATGGCCTATAAAGCGGTGAACACCCTGGATTCGATGGTCGGCTACAAACACGAAAAATACCGCGCCATCGGCATGGTCAGCGCCCGCATGGATGATGTGGCGAATTTTATTCCCGCACGCCTCAGCTGGTTGCTGTTCAGCGTCGCGGCCTGGCTGTGTCGTCAGGATGCTGCCCGCGCCCTGCGGATCGGCTTTCGCGATCGCCGCAATCACAGCAGCCCCAATTGTGCCTGGCCGGAAGCCACGGTCGCCGGTGCGCTGGGTATTCGCCTGGGCGGTCCGAATAACTATTTTGGACAGCGGGTGGACAAACCCTGGATTGGCGATGCACGCCGCGAAATCGATGTCGATGACATTCCCCGCACCGTACAGCTGATGTGGGTCGCCTCCACCCTGGCGCTGGCGCTGTTCGCGCTGGTGCATCTGGCGTTTTCCGGAGGACTATCATGAAAACACCCCCGCAACCCTTAGCCATTATGGTGCAGGGCACCGCGTCCGACGTCGGTAAAAGCATGCTGGTTGCAGGTCTGTGCCGCATTTTTTATCAGGATGGCCTGCGTACCGCGCCGTTTAAATCGCAGAACATGGCGCTTAATTCCGGCATCACGCCAGACGGCCACGAAATGGGCCGCGCGCAGATTTTTCAGGCGCAGGCGGCGGGCATTGAGCCTGACGTGCGCATGAATCCTGTGCTGCTAAAACCCACCGGCGATCGCCATGCGCAGATCGTACTGATGGGCAACGTCGCCAGCCACATGGACGCCGTCAGCTATCACGACTTCAAGCCGCAACTGCGCGAGCAGATCATCAGCGTTTATCAGAGCCTGGCGCAGGAGTACGACGTGCTGGTGCTGGAGGGGGCGGGCAGTCCGGCAGAAATCAACCTGCGCGACCGGGATATCGTCAACATGGGCATGGCGGAAATGGCCGGCTGCCCGGTTCTGCTGGTGGCGGATATCGATCGCGGCGGCGTGTTTGCCGCTATCTACGGTACCCTTGCGCTGTTGCAGGAACATGAGCGCTGGCGCGTGAAAGGGGTGATCATCAATAAATTCCGCGGTGACGTGGCGCTGCTGACCTCCGGCCTGCAACAAATCGAAGCTTTAACCGGCGTGCCGGTACTGGGCGTCATGCCGTGGCTGGATCTCGATCTGGACGATGAAGACGGCGTGGCATTGCAGCGTGGTAAATACCGGAATACTGGCGCGAGGGAGATCACCATTGCGGTGGTGCAACTGCCGCATATCTCCAACTTCACCGACTTTAACGCGCTGGCGGCGCAGCCGGACGTGCGGGTGCAGTATGTGCGTCGCCCCGATGAACTTAAAAATTGCGATCTGCTGATCCTGCCGGGCAGCAAAAATACGCTGGGCGATCTGCACTGGCTGCGGGAAAGTGGGCTGGCGCAGACGATCGTGCAGTTACATCACGCCGGTGTGCCGCTGTTCGGCATCTGCGGCGGCTACCAGATGCTCGGGGACACGATTACCGATGAAGTTGAGTCGCACCTCGGCAGGCAGCCGGGCTTAGGTTTGCTGCGGATAGACACCGTCTTTGCGGCGGATAAAATCACCACCCGCGTCGCGGCGCGCAGTGGGGATGCGCTCCCCGGCTGGCTGGCAGAAGCTGCCGGCATCGCGCTCAGCGGCTATGAAATTCACATGGGTGAAACCACATGTCATGAGGACTGCCGACCGGCGCTGTGGCTGGACAAGCACGGCCAGCAGGTGGCGGACGGCGCGGTCAGCGACGACGGGCTGGTGTTTGGCACCTATCTGCACGGCCTGTTCGACAGCGATGCTTTTACTCGCGCGGTGATTAACGGCCTGCGCCAGCGCAAAAATTTGCCGCCGCTGGCGTCAACGTTCAGCTGGGAGGATCACAAAATGCAGCAGTTTGACCAGCTTGCAGATGCCATGCGCAGCCATATCGATATCGAAAAAATCTACCAGATTATGCGTGGGCATAAGGAGCCAGCATGATCACGCTTGTCACCGGCGGCGCGCGCAGCGGCAAGAGCCGCCATGCGGAATCCCTGGTCAGCGCCTCGCCGCGCGTGCTGTATATTGCCACGTCGCAGATTTTCGACGAGGAAATGGCCGCCCGTATTCAGCATCACCGGCAAAGCCGCCCGGCGCACTGGCGCACCGAGGAGCGCTGGCAGCAACTGGACGACATCATCACCGCCAGTAACGATCCACAGGAGGCCATTTTGCTGGAGTGCATCACCACGCTGGTGACCAATCAGCTATTTGCCGCAGGTGGCGACAGCGATCCCGACGGCTGGGATTATCAGGCGCTGGAAGCCAGTGTACAGCAGCAGATCGAGGCACTGATTGCCGCCTGCCAGCGCTGCCCGTCGCCGGTGGTGCTGGTGACTAATGAAGTGGGGATGGGGATCGTGCCGGAGAACCGGCTGGCGCGGCATTTTCGGGATATCGCCGGGCGGGTGAACCAGCGGCTGGCACAGGCTGCCGACAACGTCTGGCTGGTGGTCTCGGGTATTGGAGTCAAAATCAAATGAAACTGTTTCTGGCAACGCTTGCCTTTATGAGCAGCCTTCCGGTGCCTGAACGCTGGATGCAGGGTCTGGCCGTGGATCAGTACGTGCGCGGCATCGTCACTTTTCCGCTGGTCGGCGTGGTGCTCGGCGCGCTTAGCGGACTGGTATTTATCCTGCTCGACGGCTGGTGCGGCATACCGTTGGCCGCGCTCTTTGCCGTGCTGGCACTGGCGCTGTTGACCGGCGGTTTCCATCTCGATGGGCTGGCGGACACCTGCGACGGCGTGTTTTCCGCCCGCACGCGGGAGCGGATGCTGGCAATCATGCGCGACAGTCGGCTGGGGACGCACGGCGGCCTGGCGCTGCTGGTCGTGGTGCTGGCGAAAGTGCTGGTTATCGCCGAGCTGGCCCTGCGTGAGATGCCGGTGCTGACGGTGCTGATGGTAGCCTGCGCCGTCGGACGGGGTGTGTCAGTGCTGCTGATGTACGGACATCGCTATGCGCGCGAGGAAGGACTCGGCAACCTGTTTATCGGCAAGATCACGCTTACACAAACGCTGGTCACGCTGGGTATCACCGCGCTACTGGCGGCGATGTTACTGGGCCTCACCGGTCTGCTGGCGCTGGGGATAACCCTGATCGCCATCTTCCTGATCGGTCTGATGCTCAAACGCACGCTCGGCGGGCAGACGGGCGACACGCTCGGTGCCGCCATTGAGCTGGGTGAAGTCATTTTTATGCTGGCGCTGCTCCGCTAGCCCGTACCGACAGAGAATAACCATGCAGATACTGACCGATTTATTCCCGCCGATCCCGGCTCCTGATCAAGCGGCGATGGCCACCGCACAGCAGCATATTGACGGGCTGCTCAAACCCGTCGGCAGCCTCGGGCGGCTGGAAGCGCTGGCGGTACAGCTCGCCGGTTTGCCGGGGCTGCAAGGTAAAACCGCGCTGCCGGAAAAAGCCATTGTGGTGATGTGCGCCGATCACGGTGTCTGGCAGGAAGGCGTGACGGTTTCTCCGCAGATCGTCACGGCGATCCAGGCGGCCAACATGACGCGCAATAATACCGGCGTCTGCGTGCTGGCAGCGCAAGCGGGTGCACGCGTGCTGGTGGTGGATGTGGGTATCGACAGCGATCCCATTCCCGGCATCCTGAACATGAAAGTGGCGCGCGGCAGCGGCAACATCGCCGTCGGCCCGGCGATGCCTCGCGAACAGGCGCAGGCGCTGCTGCTTGCTGTCATCCGTTATACCCGCGAACTGGCCGCTCAGGGCGTGACGGTGTTCGGTGTGGGTGAGCTTGGGATGGCGAATACTACGCCAGCGGCGGCGATGGTCAGTGTATTTACCGGCGCGGCCCCGGAGGAGGTGGTCGGCATCGGCGCGAATCTGCCGGTGGCGCAGTTACAGCACAAAACGGATGTCGTCAGACGAGCGATCGAGGTGAATCAGCCGGATCCGCAGGACGGACTCGACGTGCTGGCAAAAGTGGGTGGTTACGATCTGCTGGGCATGACCGGCGTCATGCTCGGTGCGGCCTCCTGCGGCCTGCCGGTAGTGCTTGATGGCTATCTCTCATATGCCTCGGCGCTGGCAGCCTGCTGTATCGCCCCTGCGGTTAAGCCGTACCTCATCCCGTCACATTTATCGGCGGAGAAGGGCGCGAAAATCGCCCTCGCGCAGCTGGGGCTGGAGCCGTATCTGAATATGGAAATGCGGCTTGGCGAAGGCAGCGGCGCGGCGCTGGCGATGCCCCTTCTCGATGCCGCCTGCGCCATGCATCATCAGATGGGTACGCTCGCCGCAAGCCATATCGAACTGCCTGGAGCGTGACACCAGCGTGCCGGGCATCTGCCGCCCGGCATCCGTCTTTTCCGATCCTCACCGCATTTGTTCCGCATGTCCTGCAACAACCGCCGATTTTTCTGAAGCCGCTTTCCGGCGTTACAACCGACTGGCTGTGGTGCGGCATTTTATTCTGCATACTCTCATTTATAGGTTTGAACCTATATAACTTTTGACCTATATTATGAGGGGCGAAGATGTGGGTAATTGAAACAACGGACAGATTCGATGCCTGGTACAGCATGCAAAATGATACCGATCGGGAATGCATTCTGGCGTCGTTGCTGGTGTTGAGGGCGAAAGGGCCGCAGTTAGGCAGGCCTTATGCGGACACCATTAACGGCTCACGCTACGCCAACATGAAGGAGCTACGTATCCAGAGTCGTGGCGAGCCGATCCGTGCTTTTTTTGCCTTCGATATGATGCGCACCGGCATCGAGCTGTGCGCTGGCAGCAAAGTGGGCAATGATAAACGCTTTTATGATGTGATGCTGCCGCTTGCCGAGCAAGAGTATGCCGAACATCTGAAGAAAATTAACCGTAAGGGGTAATCTGATGGGAAGAACGCTGACGCAAATCCTGGCGCAAGAAAATCCTGACGTCGTGGCAAACGCCGAAGCGCAGGCGGCGGACATTCTGCTTAATATTCATCTTGCCGAACTGCGTGAAAAAGTGTGCAAAACCCAGAATGACATGGCGCAGGCGCTCGGTGTCAAACAACCGACGGTGGCGGGTATGGAAAAACCGGGTCGCGATATAAAACTCTCGTCGTTAAAACGCTACGTCGAAGCAGCGGGGGGTAAACTCCGCCTGGATATTGAACTGCCCGATGGTTCACATTACGGTTTCAGCCTCTGAAAACGCGCTTGCCGTCGGGCGATGTCAGGCCCGGCATCTTACCGTTATCCCGTATGCATCACGTTCAGCAAAATGTCCATCAGACCGGGAAAGCGCGCGTCAAGATCCTCGCGGCGCAGGGAAATTAAATTCTCGCGCCCCTGCGGACGCTGCCAGATCACGCCGCTGTCGCGTAGTACGCGCCAGTGGTGGGTCATGGTGGACTTCGCCACATCCTTGCGCAGTGCGCCGCAGGCCTGCTCGCCCTCATCAGCCAGGGTTTTAACAATGTCCAGCCGCAGGGGATTGCCCAGCGCAAAAAGAACATTTTCAAGGCGGATTTGTTCACGTTCAGGGTGGTTGGCGATCATAGTGCTCCAGTGCTGGCAGACAAAGTGGATAGCCCGAGCGGCGGGCTGGCCGGGTAATATACTGGAATGCCGCAGCCAATACCACGCGGCAGGCGCACCAGATTATCGACTATAACTATAGCTAAAATAGTTCGAATATACTCGTACAATTGGACTATGATGATCCCAGTTAACTCCCGCGACCACGCTGGTCGCTTACTGTCAAACTGACTAAGGACGCATCATGCCCCGACCCATCCCCCTTGAACGCTATCGTAATATTGGTATTTCTGCCCATATCGATGCGGGGAAAACCACCACTACCGAACGTATCCTGTTTTACACCGGCGTGAGCCACAAACTGGGTGAGGTTCACGATGGCGCTGCAATTACGGACTGGATGGCGCAGGAGCAGGAGCGCGGGATCACCATTACCTCAGCGGCCGTCAGCTGTTTCTGGCCCGGCATGGATCACAGCTTTGAACCGCATCGCATCAATATTATCGACACCCCAGGGCACGTTGATTTCACGATAGAAGTGGAGCGATCCATGCGCGTGCTGGATGGCGCGGTTATGGTCTATGACTCTGTGGGTGGTGTACAGCCGCAGTCGGAAACCGTCTGGCGGCAGGCCAATAAATACCATGTGCCGCGTCTGGCCTTTGTGAACAAAATGGATCGCCCCGGCGCAGATTTCTTCCGCGTGGTGCAGATGATGATCGACCGCCTGAAAGCGAATCCGGTGCCGATTGTGATCCCCATCGGCAGCGAAGAACACTTCAGCGGTGTGGTCGATTTGATCAAGATGCGCGCCATTGTGTGGGACGACGCCACCCAGGGCATGACTTTCAGCTATGCGCCGGTACCGGACGATTTACGGGCAACCGCGCAGCAGTGGCGGGAAAAAATGGTCTCGGCGGCGGCAGAAGCCACCGAAACCCTGATGGATCGCTATCTGGAAACCGGAGAGCTCAGCGAAGCGGAGATCATTGCCGGACTGCGCGCCCGCACGGTGGCAGGCGAGATCCAGCCGATGCTCTGCGGCAGCGCCTTTAAAAACAAAGGCGTTCAGCGAATGCTGGATGCGGTGGTCGAGCTGATGCCGTCGCCGCTGGATATTCCCGCCATTAAAGGCGTGGATGAGAAGGGCGAGACCATCGAACGTCACGCGGATGACAGTGAACCCTTCTCTGCGCTGGCGTTTAAGCTGATGACCGACCCGTATGTCGGGCAGTTGACCTTTATCCGCGTCTATTCCGGCGTGCTGAAAAAAGGCGACGCGGTGTACAACCCGGTGAAAGGCAAAAAAGAGCGTATCGGTCGCATCGTACAGATGCATGCCAACGACCGGCTGGAAGTGGACGAGCTGCGAGCGGGCGATATCGCCGCCTGTGTCGGGCTGAAAGACGTGACCACCGGCGATACGCTGACCGATCCGGCGGCAGTGATCACCCTGGAGCGCATGGAGTTCCCGGACCCGGTGATCTCGCTGGCCATTGAGCCGAAGACCAAAGCGGATCAGGAAAAAATGGGCATCGCGCTGCAACGACTGGCCTCGGAAGATCCATCGTTCCGTCTGCACACCGATGAAGAATCAGGGCAGACCATTATTTCCGGCATGGGCGAGCTGCATCTGGAGATTATCGTTGATCGCATGAAGCGCGAGTTTGGCGTCGAGGCGAACATCGGTCGTCCGCAGGTGACCTACCGTGAAACGCTGCGCAAAACGGTGAAAGAGGTGGAAGGCAAGTTCGTGCGCCAGTCCGGCGGGAAAGGCCAGTACGGGCATGTGGTGCTGACGCTGGAACCTCAGGAAGCGGGTAAAGGCTTCGCGTTTGAAGACGCCACCAAAGGCGGCGTGGTGCCGCGGGAGTACATCCCGTCGGTGGAAAAAGGCATCCGTGAGGCGCTGAACAACGGTGTGCTGGCGGGTTATCCGGTGGTGGACGTAAAAGTGACGCTGACTTTTGGGTCGTACCACGACGTTGACTCCTCGGAGATGGCGTTCCGCATGGCGGCGATTTTTGGCTTCAAAGAGGGGGCGAAGCGTGCTGACCCGGCGATCCTCGAACCGATGATGCATGTCGAGGTGGAAACCCCGGAAGAGTACGCCGGTAACATCATGGGCGATCTCAGTTCCCGCCGCGGTCTGGTACAGGGCATGGAAGAGCGTTTCGGCAGCCAGATCATCCGTGCGGATGTACCGCTGGCAGAAATGTTCGGCTATGCCACCACGCTGCGCTCGATGTCACAGGGACGGGCGACTTACAGCATGGAGTTCCATCACTATGCCGAAGCGCCACGCAACGTCGCGGAAGCGATTATCGCCAGCCGCGCGAAATAATTCGTCACCGCCTTACGCACGCCCCGGCCCGGAAACAGGTCGGGGCGTTTTTTTTGCGACCATGGTGCAGAAAGCGGCAGGCGGTGGGTGATCGCCGCCGCAAATTTGCACCATCCAGGTGCGCAGCCTCCTCATGCCCCAGCTATGTTTAAATTTCTGGACGGTCCGGACACCGCGTTTCCCAGCCAGCCACGTGATGGCCATTATTTCCCCGTAACTCCATTAATCAGGCCTGATTTTTGCTTAACAGAAAGCAGCCGCTTGCGGCGCGTCCGATTACCTGAGGTTTGCGAAAGTCAGAGATTTCTCCCGCGCCACCGTGGCGTCTGGTTTTAAACCGTGCTGAGGAATACCGAATGTCTTTGAAAATGAAAAAGTTATCGATCCAGATTGCTGTTGCCGGAACCTTCTGTACTGCCTTTTTTGCCCAGGCCGATGTAACGATTGGCGTCGCCGGGCCTTTCACTGGCCCTAATGCCACCTATGGCGCCCAGTACTGGAAAGGCGCGTCGCAGGCCGTGGCAGATATCAACGCCGCAGGAGGCATCAAAGGCGAGAAAATCGTGCTGGTGCAGGGGGACGACGCCTGCGAACCCAAACAGGCGGTGGCGGTGGCGAACCGGCTGGTGGACGAATCCAAAGTCTCTGCCGTGGTCGGCCATTTCTGTTCATCTTCCACCATGCCTGCGTCTGAGGTGTACGACGAGGCGGGCGTGCTGACCATCACGCCAGGCTCCACCAACCCGTTGATCACCGAGCGCGGCATGAAAAGTATGTTCCGCATGTGCGGCCGTGACGACCAGCAGGGCGTAGTGGCGGCTAACTACATGCTGGACGTGCTGAAAGCGAAGAAAATCGCCATCATTCACGATAAAGACACCTACGGCCAGGGGCTGGCGGATGCCACCAAAGCGGCGCTGGCAAAACGCGGCACCAAAGAGGTGCTGTACGAAGGGCTGTCGCGTGGCGAAAAAGACTTTAACGCGCTGGTCACCAAAATCGGCGCGCTGAAACCGGACGTCGTCTACTTTGGCGGCTGCCATCCGGAAGCCGGACCGCTGGTGCGCCAGATGCGGGAGCAGGGCGTGACGGCGAAATTCTTCTCCGGCGACTGCGTAGTAACAGAAGAGATGGTGACCGCCGCGGGCGGCGCGCAATACACCAATGGCGTGCTGATGACCTTCGGCAACGATCCGCGCACTATCCCGGCGGGCAAAGCAGTGATCGAGAAATTCCGCGCCGGTGGTTTTGAACCGGAAGGCTACACCCTCTATGCGTATGCTTCGATTCAGGCCATTGCCGCCGCCTATAACGGCGCGGGTAAAGACAATGAAAAAGCCAGCGAATGGCTGAAAAGCCACGACGTTGATACCGTGATGGGCGCGAAATCCTGGGACGGCAAAGGCGATCTGAAAGTCTCTGACTATGTGGTTTATCAGTGGGATGACAAAGGCAAATACCATCAGCTCTGAGACGGGCAACCGGTACTGACTTCCTGCTCCCCTGCGGGGGAGCACATCACACTGACATAGCGGGACGGTGTAAATGGATGCTTTTTTCTTGCAACAGCTGATTAACGGCCTGACGCTGGGCGCAGTCTATGGCCTGATCGCCATTGGGTACACCATGGTGTACGGTATAATCGGCATGATCAATTTCGCCCATGGCGAAGTCTATATGATCTCGGCTTATCTCTGCGCCATCGGCCTTGGGCTGCTCTCTTTCTTTGGTATTCACTCTTTTCCGCTGCTGATCTTCTGCACGCTCATTTTCACCATTGTGGTCACCGGCGTGTACGGCTGGGTGATCGAACGCATTGCCTACCGCCCGTTGCGTAACTCCACACGACTGGCACCGCTGATTTCCGCAATCGGTATGTCGCTGATTTTGCAGAACTACGTGCAGATCAGCCAGGGGCCAAACCAGCAGGGTATTCCGACGCTGATGAGCGGCGTACTGCGCCTCGATGTCGGCGACGGCATCGTGCAGATCACCTGGACGAAAGTCTTTATCCTGCTGGCGGCGCTGATCGGCATGGCGCTGCTCACCTGGATCATTCAGTTCACCCGCCTCGGGCGCATCTGCCGCGCCACGCAGCAGGATCGGCGTATGGCCTCTATTCTGGGCATCAATACCGACCGGGTGATCTCGCTGGTGTTCGTGATGGGGGCGGCGATGGCCGGGCTGGCCGGAGTGCTGGTGACCATGAACTACGGCACCTTTGATTTCTACGCCGGATTTATTATCGGCATCAAAGCCTTCACCGCCGCAGTGCTGGGCGGCATCGGCTCGCTGCCAGGGGCGATGCTGGGTGGGCTGCTGTTAGGCATTGCCGAAGCGCAGTTCGCCGGGCTGGTGAACTCCGATTACAAAGACGTATTTTCGTTTGCCCTGCTGGTGGTCATTTTGATCTTTCGCCCTCAGGGGCTGCTGGGACGTCCAATGGTCTCGAAGGTGTGAGGGATAAACGATGACAGAAGCAGTAAGCAAACCGGCGCTTGATGTGAAAAAGTGCCTGCTGGAGACGATCTTTGCCGGGCTGTGTGCGCTGGTGGTGTTCGGCCCCATCGTCGGCGTGGTGCTCAAAGGCTATAGCTTTACCCTCGAGCCGCTGCGCGTGGCCTGGCTGGTGCTGGCGGTAATGGCCGGACGACTGGTGCTGAGCCTCGCACTGCAAACCCCGGCGGGGCGCAGGTTCGCCGGGCGTTTTGAAAGCGCCGATGATGGTGTCTACGTGCGGCCGGTGGGCTACCGGTCCCGGTTGCGCTGGATCATTCCGCTGATCCTGGTGCTGGCGTTTCTGTTCCCCTTCGTGGCGACCAAATATTTCCTCACGGTGGCGATCCTCGGTCTGATCTACGTGCTGCTCGGCCTTGGGCTGAATATCGTGGTCGGTCTGGCGGGCCTGCTGGACCTGGGCTACGTGGCGTTTTACGCCATTGGCGCTTACGGGCTGGCGCTGGGGTATCAGTATCTGGGGCTGGGATTCTGGGCGATGCTGCCGATTGGCGCGATCATGGCGGCGCTGGCTGGAGCGTTGCTCGGCTTTCCGGTACTGCGTATGCACGGCGACTACCTGGCGATTGTGACGCTCGGCTTCGGGGAGATCATCCGCCTGGTGCTGAACAACTGGCTGAGCTTTACCGGCGGGCCAAACGGCGTCTCGGTCCCGGCACCCACGTTTCTGGGGCTGGAGTTCGGGCGTCGCGCCAAAGAGGGCGGCATTCCCTTCCATGAGTTTTTTGGCCTCAGCTACAACCCGAACATGAAGTTCATTTTCATTTACGCAGTGCTGATCCTGGTGGTGCTACTGGTACTGTTTATCAAACACCGCCTGACGAAAATGCCCATTGGCCGCGCCTGGGAAGCGTTGCGGGAAGATGAGATCGCCTGCCGCTCGCTGGGGTTAAACCACGTGCTGGTGAAGCTGTCGGCCTTTATGCTTGGCGCTTCCACCGCCGGCATCGCCGGGGTGTTTTTCGCCACCTATCAGGGTTTTGTCAATCCGACGTCGTTCACCTTTTTCGAGTCTGCGCTCATTCTGGCGATTGTGGTGCTGGGTGGGATGGGATCGACGCTCGGCGTGGTGCTGGCGGCCTTTGTGCTGACCGTCGCGCCGGAGTTGCTGCGTGACTTCGCCCAGTACCGCGTGCTGCTGTTTGGCGTGCTGATGGTGGTGATGATGATCTGGCGTCCCCGTGGACTGGTCCGCACCAGCCGCGCCGGTTTTGCCATTCGCAAAGGAGTCGCGCCATGAGTGACAGCATTCTGCGCGTCGAACATCTGATGATGCACTTTGGCGGCATCAAAGCGCTGAACGACGTCAATCTGGATGTTGAACGCGGCTCCATCACCGCGCTGATTGGCCCGAACGGCGCGGGCAAAACCACGGTATTTAACTGTCTGACCGGTTTTTATCAGGCTTCCGGCGGGGCGATCCTCTTTTCTACACGGCGTAAAACCACCGACGTGATCCAGGTGCTGGGGCAAAAAATTCAGTTTCAGGATGTGGTGAAACCCCGACGGCTGGGATCGCGCATCTGGTACAAAATGTTTGGCGGCACACACCTCGTCAACCGCGCCGGACTGGCGCGCACCTTCCAGAATATCCGCCTGTTTCGGGAAATGTCGGTGATTGAAAACCTGCTGGTGGCGCAGCATATGCAGGTCAACCGTAATCTTGTCGCCGGCATCTTCAACACGCCCGCCTACCGCAAAGCCGAAGAGCAGGCACTGGATCGCGCATTTTACTGGCTGGAGGTGGTGAATCTGGTTGACTGCACCAACCGTCTGGCGGGGACCCTCTCTTACGGACAGCAGCGCAGGCTGGAGATCGCCCGCGCCATGTGCACCGGGCCGGAGATGATCTGCCTCGACGAACCGGCGGCGGGGCTGAATCCGGTCGAAACCGAGGCGCTGAGCAATATCGTGCGTGTACTGCGCGAGCGCCACGGCGTGACGGTACTGTTAATTGAGCATGATATGAGCATGGTGATGGAGATCTCCGATCACGTCATCGTGCTTGATCACGGGGATGTGATCGCCCGCGGCAAACCGGCGGAGATCCAGCATAACCCCAGCGTCATCGCCGCCTATCTGGGCGCAGAAGAAGAGGAGATCGCCGGATGACGCCGATACTGGAATTTCGCGAGGTGGACGTATTTTATGGCCCGATCCAGGCGCTGAAGGGCATTTCCCTGACGGTCAACGAAGGGGAAACCGTGTCGCTGATTGGTGCCAACGGTGCGGGAAAATCGACGCTGTTAATGTCGATTTTCGGTCAGCCGCGCATCGCGGGCGGGCAGATTTTGTTTCGTGGCGAGGATATCAGCCGTCGCTCCACGCATTTTATCGCCAGCAACGGCATCGCCCAGGCTCCGGAAGGGCGACGCATCTTTCCGGATATGACGGTGGAAGAGAACCTGCTGATGGGGACCATCGCCATCGGCGACCGCTATCAGAAAGAGGACAAAGCCCGCATGTATGGGCTGTTTCCACGTCTGGAAGAGCGCCGCAGCCAGCGGGCGATGACCCTGTCCGGCGGCGAACAGCAGATGCTGGCGATCGCTCGCGCGCTGATGAGTCGCCCGAAACTCTTATTGCTGGACGAGCCGAGTCTTGGGCTGGCCCCCATCGTGGTGACACAGATTTTTCAGATCCTGCGCGAGCTAACGCAGCAGGGCATGACGCTGTTCCTCGTCGAGCAGAACGCCAACCATGCGCTAAAGTTATCAGACCGCGCCTATGTGATGGTCAACGGTGAGATCCGCCTCAGCGGCACCGGCCAGGCGCTGCTGGTGGATCCTGACGTGCGTAAGGCCTATCTGGGCGGGGTATAGAGGTTTAACGTTCATTCACGTGATAAGGACTAACCATGAGTACAGCTCCGGACACTGATTTCACAAACGATTTGTCAGAATTTGTTGGTACACACTTTGTTTATACCTACGATAACGGCTGGAAATATGAATGGTACGCGCGTAACGAAAATACCTGTGACTACCGCATTCATCAGGGTTTGGTAGGGGGGCGCTGGGTCACCCATCAAAAAATGAATGCCGTACAGTTTGCGCCGGGGATCTTTAAAGTGGACTGGCATGAACCGACCGGCACCTGCGTCAGCCTGCTGTTTGATATCCGTCGTAAAGTGATCCACGGGACGATCTTCTTCCCGCAGTGGATCGCCGGTGAAGGGCAGCATCCTGAAAAAACCATCTGCTATCAGAACGAATTTATTGAGGATATGCATCGCTTCCGTGACGAAGGCCCGGCCTATCCTTATGTGGTTATCCCTGAATTTGCCAGGGTCACTTACATGAAAAATGAAGGGCCGGATAATGATTCGGTGATCAACATGCCGCCGGGACAGATGCCGGCAGACTATTTTAACGATAAATAACGTTTCACTTCGTATCAGGGGCGCATGGCGTCCCTTTTTTAATTTACCGATCACCATTCCAGGGCGCTGTACAGAATTAAATCAGTGTGGTTATAGTGTCTTACCTCATTCTTGACTCAGGAATATCTCATGCCGGATTACTGTTTTTATCAAAAGGGTAAGCAAATGGTAGTGCTTGAAAGAACGGACGCGCGTGGCGCGTTGCAGTTGTCTGAGCAGGGATATGAAAAGCAGTTTGAAGAAGTCTGCGCCCCTGATAAAAGCCATGCGCTGGCTCGTTTTGCCGATATTCGTCGGGAAAAGGAGATCGATCAGCATAATTTTTTGTCCGGTGCCGCCACTGTGCCGTTTATCGGGCTGATGGCCGCTGCTGCGACGGCCTTATTCCGCAGAAAATAACCACATCCTTCCCTGATAAACCGGTGGCAGCATGCTGAAAATACTGGGTAAAACGACGTCCATTAATGTGCGCAAAGTTCTCTGGACCTGCGAAGAAGCCGGGCTGGACTATTTGCAGGAAGATTACGGCAGCGGATTTACCCCGACGGAAACGGATGAATTTCGCGCCCTCAACCCGAATGCCATGGTGCCGGTCTTAATTGACGACGATTTTGTGCTGTGGGAATCAAATTCCATATGCCGTTATCTGGTGCGCAAAGCGGGGCGAGACGACCTGTTACCCGGCGAACCGCGTGCCTGTGCGGAGGTGGAGCACTGGATGGACTGGCAAGCGACGGAGTTTAACAACGCCTGGCGCTATGTGTTCCCGGCGCTGGGGCGCCAGAACCCGGATTTTAACGATCAGCGCGCCATCGCCGCAGGCATCGACGAGTGGAACCACTGTATTGGCATTCTCGACCAGCAGTTACAGCGTACCCGTCACTGGGTGACGGGCGAGACGTTTACCCTCGCCGATGTGGTGCTCGGGCTGTCGGTGAACCGCTGGAAAATGACGCCGTTCGCGAAGCCGGCGGTGCCAGCCATTGAGGCCTGGTTCGCGCGGCTTAATGAACGTCCGGCGTTTTTACGGCACGGCAATAACGGCATGCTGTGAGCAAGCGCTTACGACGTAGCGGTGAAATTCGTCAGTGACAGTCAGAAGGTATACACAATACCGAGGGTCGCAGACGCGACGTTTCGACGAGCCACAATCGGACTGTTTTCCGCGTGCTTATCCAGCCAGCTATAATCCGCGCTAATCATCGATCCCCAGTTTGCATTGAACTGATGACTCCATGTCAGGGTGCTGCTGGTGCCATAAAAACCGCCAGCCGCAGTGTAACGAGCAAAGCCGGAACGCGTGCTCTGCCGATCGTTTACGCCGTAAAAAGTGTTCATGTAGCGACTGTCGCCGAACAGCGCGGCGGTGCTGAACGCCACCATATCTTTCTCCGTCTGCCACGGGATGAGGATGACGGAGGTCTGATAGTTCACGCCCTGGCTGTCACTCAGCGGTAGGGTGGCTTTGCCTTCCAGCGTGATCCACGGGGTTATCGTCCAGCCTACCGCCAGCGCGGTGTTGGCAACGGCTTTGATGTTGCCCATGCCCTTGAGCGTATCGCTGCCGTCACGCCAGTCAGAATCTTTATCCGCACGCCCGAGGTTATAACCAAGTGTGTGTTCCAGGTAGAGGCCATTGTCGCTTTGCAGGTCATAACCTATTCCTTTTTGCGAATCCAGGAAAAACGCGCCATCGCGTGCCTGAACATAGGGGAGGATCTGCGTATGGCGCTTATCTGAGCCGCTATAACGGGGGGCATTCTGCGCCGCGAGTCCCACGGTGACGCCTGACTGTGCGGAACTGGCATCATCCGCCTTAACCGCCCCCGCCAGCCCTGTCAGTGGAAAACAGGTCATGTACAACATCAATTTTCTGGTTATCATCCTCACTCCTCAACACCCTTATTATGTTGCCGGGTCATTTCTGAATGACCCCTCAGCAGGGCGTGAGTATGCGGCGGCAGTGTCAGCAAACTGTCAGGGATTTATTAAGAAACGGTCAAGGAAACAGGAATGTCAGGAAAACGAATTCTGATCATTGAAGATGACGCCGATGCCGCGGACGTACTCAGCGCTTATCTGTTAAGAGAGCAATATGCGGTGAGCGTGGCGGGTGATGGCCCTTCAGGGCTTGAAATGAGCCAACGGCTAAAGCCCGATTTGATATTGCTGGACGTGATGTTACCGGGCATGAACGGTACGGAGATCCTTGCAGCGGTGCGCCGCAGGGGCAACACGCCGGTGATCATGGTGACCGCGATGGGGGACGTACCGGATAAAATTGGTGCGTTGCGTTACGGTGCCGATGATTATGTGGTGAAGCCGTATAATCCGGGAGAAGTGGTCGCGCGGGTACAGGCGGTACTACGACGCGCCGCACAGGGCGCAGAGGCGTATCCATCACTGCTACGCTGGCAGCAACTGGAGGTCGATACCGCCATGAGAACCGTCAGTGTCAGACAAACGGGCGGCGAGGCGAGCATTCTGGTGCTTACCCCCACGGAGTACAGCCTGTTGGCTACGTTTATGGCCTCGCCACTGCGACCCTTCTCTCGTCAGGAACTTCTTGAACGCTGCCTGCCGGAGAGTGATGCGCTGGAGCGCGCGGTAGATACGCACGTCTATAACCTGCGCAAAAAACTGGAAGCCGCAGGCATTCATGATGTGTTGATCAACGTGCGTAGCGTCGGTTACCGGTTTCGCCAGCCATGAACATGCAAAAACAACACACGCTGTGGCGCTGGATCTGCGTGCGCATTCTGGCTCTGGCTATCGGTTCGGTTGTATTAATCGCCTTTTGTATGTGGCTTCGCTTTGCGATGCAGACGTTCTGGATCTTCCACAGGATGCCGCCGGCAGTTCGTGATGAATTTGAACTGTTGCGCACGCATCCCGGGATGAACCCGGCACGTTATCACGAGATCATGGACGCCTGGTGGGGCATCAGTTATTCAGATCCGTCTATTGCTTCCGGTGACTGGCTGATGGTGGGCATTCTGGTCGTGGTGATGATCCCCTTTATCGTGGTGCTGGGTTTGCGCGCGGCGCGGCCACTCTCAACGCAGTTCAGCCACCTGGCGTCTGCCGCCCATGCGGTCACCGATGGGGATTTTCACAGCCGGGCAGAGCAGGTGGAAAATGCACCGGTGGAGGTGGCGCAGTTTACCCAGGATTTCAATGCGATGATGTTGCAACTGGCCCGTTATGAACGTGAACTGAGGGCATCGCATGTTGCCATGGCTCATGAACTCCGTTCGCCGCTGACGGCGGCCATTGGACGCCTCCAGGGGATGATCGACGGGGTGTTCACGCCGGATCCCGGCCAGCTGTCGATGGTAATGAAACAGTTACAGCTATTAAGCCGGTTAACGGATGAACTGCATCTGCTGTCGCTGGCTGATGCCGGTCAGCTGGTGTTAAATACCTCACGTCTTGATCTTACGACGCTGGTGCGCGAACGAATGGCCTGGTTAACCCCGCAGGCTGAGGCGGCCGGCATGCAGTTTAACCTCATTGCTGAGCGGGCATGCTGGTGTGTTGCCGATCCAGATCGACTGGGGCAGGCGGTCACTATCGTTATGGAAAATGCGCTTCGCTATGCTGCTGAGGGAAAAATCCTCACCATCAGCGTGCGCAGTACCCCGCAGGGCGGCGAGATAGCCTTTCAGGATCGCGGTCCTGGTGTTTCCGCCGATTTTCTTCCGGTCATGTTTGAACGTTTTACCCGCGCGGACTCTTCACGGGCGCGCCACTCCGGAGGAAGCGGGCTGGGCCTTTCGATCGCCAGGGTAATATGTGAAGCCCACGGCGGCACGATTTTCGCCATGCCGGGGGAGGGCGCAGGATTGATTATCCGGCTTGTGATCCCGATGGAGAACGCCAGACAAAAAGGACCGTCCTTATGAGTGTGCCGCAAACAAAAGCTGAACTACGTTTAGCTATTGAAAAAAACTTCAGTAAATTAATAAGTTGCCTTAGCGCGATCCCGCCAGAAATGACCGCAGTGAATTCAATGGATGGACACGCCAAAGGAACGATGATGAGTGTCCGAGATCTTGTCTCGTATCTGCTCGGATGGAATGCTCTTGTTGTAAAGTGGATCACGTCAGAGGCGAAAGGGCTGCCTGTCGATTCGCGAATGCAAGACTAAGAAAGTGGGCAAAAAATAACAATATCCGTTTAAAGTAAGTGCCCGCGAAAAAGTACCGGGACAAAAAATTCTCTCCACGCTGATCGGCGAAGACCCTACAAAAAAGTCGCCGTCTTGACCAAACCTTGACGTAATGCGGGGAGGATCCTGACAGTGCTGCGCTTGAATAACGCATCGTTATTCAGGGGTTCAGTCATGACGGACAATTTTTCTCCTCTCTTCACCGCTGCCGCGCCATCATGGCGCGCTGTTTTTGCCACGCCTCGGCTGGTACTGACCTGCCTGTGTCTGCTGGGGTTAACCGCCTGCGACGACAAGCTGGAAAACAAGACGCCACCGCCAAGGCCCGTTCGCACTGTCCTCGCCCCTTCGCCTGCGGTCAGTGGTGCATACACGCAGACCGGCGAAATCCGGCCGCATGATGAAACGCAGCTGGGCTTTCGCCTCGACGGGCGACTGCTGACGCGCACCGTTGATGTGGGTGATCCGGTGGATGCCGGGCAGGTGCTGGCGACGCTTGAAGACAGTACCAGTCAGAATCAGCTGGAGAGCGCCCGTGCCGACCTGGACAGCGCACAAGCCGCAGAACGCCTGGCAGCGCTGGATTTAAAACGCATGACGCAGTTAAGCAGCACCGGCGCTATTGCCCGCATACAGCTCGATACGGCGCGTTCAGACTGGCAGTCTGCCGTTTCCCGGCGTCGTAGCAGTGAGGCGGCACTGAAAAGCGCCAGAGACAGGGTTGACTGGACGCAGCTGACCGCGCCCGTTGCAGGAGTTGTCACGCAGATCGGTGCAGAACCCGGCCAGGTGATCAGCGCTGGCCAGACGGTGATCACGCTGGCAGGAAACCGTGGGCGTGATGCAGTGATCAACGCGGCAAATCCGCAGATTTTTGCCTCCCGCGATGAAGAGGTTAACGTCTCGCTTCTGACTGCGCCCTCGGAACAGGCGCGGGGACATGTCCGTGATATCAGCCCGCAGGCCGATCCACAAACACGGACATGGCGGGTGCGTATAGCACTGGACAACCCGCCTGCCAGCATGGCGCTGGGTGCCAGTGTTGAGGTGACCTTGCCAGGTGCTGGCCCGGCGGTAATGACGCTGCCCGCCAGTGCGCTGACACGTATTGATGGCCGACCGGCGGTATTCGTGGTCGATACCGCCACGCGCAAACTTGAACTGCGTCCGGTGACGCTTGCCGGCTTTACCTCTGATGCCATTCTTGTTACTGACGGTATTCACCCCGGCGAACCGGTTGTTACCGCAGGTACCAGCAAACTCCGCGCAGGAGAACAGGTTGCGACAGGGGGCGATCGTCCATGAAACCGTCATCCACCTCTCCTCGCTTCAACCTGTCCGAGTGGGCGTTAGCACATCAGCAACTGGTGACGTTTTTTATGCTGATCGTGATGGCTGCTGGCCTGCTTTGCTATGAACAGTTGCCACGTAATGAAGATCCGGCGTTTACCATCAAGACAGCAGTGGTGTCGGCGCAGTGGCCCGGCGCAACGGTGCAGGATACGGTCAACCAGGTGACCGATACGCTGGAGAAAAAACTCCAGGAAATTCCGTACCTTGATTATGTTGAAAGTAATACCCGCGCCGGAAAAACCATTATTTTCGTCAACTTGCGCGACGATACGCCACCTGCAAAGGTGGCGGATATCTGGTATCAGGTACGCAAAAAAATGCAGGACACGGCACCGTCATTACCTGCTGGGGTTCAGGGACCGGCAGTGGATGACGAGTTTGATGATACGTTCGGGACGATCTACGGCTTTACCGCCGAAGGATTCACCCCCCGCGAACTCCGCGAGCGGGTGGAAGCGGTTCAACGCGATCTGATGTCACTGCCCAATGTGGGTAAAATTTCGCTTATTGGGGTGCAGGACGATCAGCTTGTGTTGAGGTTTTCACCCAGACAGCTGGCTGGCATGGGACTCAGTCTGCAACAGGTCAGCGATGCGCTGAACGCCCAGAATGATGTCGTGCCCGCCGGGGCGCTGCGCACCGAGAGTGATAATGTAGCCATTCGCGTCAGCGGCGCCCTCACGTCAGAGGCGGCCCTGCGCGCGATCACCCTCAATGTGAATGGCCGCTATATTCCGCTGACCGATATCGCCACCGTCCGACGTGAAACTGCTGAGCCACCGGCACCCACCTTCCGGGTCAATGGGCAGCCCGCCATCGGTCTGGCGATCTCGATGGCGAGCACCGGTAACATGCTCGATTTTGGTCACGCCCTGAATGCCCGCATGAACCGCGTGGCACAGCAACTTCCGCAGGGAATTGAGATGGTCAAAGTTGCGGACCAGTCGGTGGTGGTCGGTCAGGCCGTCAGCGGATTTGTACGCGTGCTTCTCGAAGCTGTGGTCATCGTGCTGGCAGTTTCTTTTGTCTCGCTGGGGATGCGGGCCGGACTGGTTGTCGCCGCCGCCATTCCCCTCGTACTGGCCATGACCTTCATCGGTATGATGCTGGCCGGTATCGGTTTGCAGCGCATTTCACTGGGTGCGCTGATTATCGCCCTCGGCCTGCTGGTTGACGATGCCATGATCACCGTCGAGGCGATGGTATCGCGCCTTGAAGCAGGGGACTCACGCGCCAGGGCGGCGACCTATGCTTTTAAGACAACAGCATTTCCGATGCTGACGGGCACGCTGGTGATGATTGCCGGGTTTATTCCGGTGGGATTTGCTGCCTCCAGCGCAGGGGAGTACTGCTTTACCCTGTTTGCCGTGGTGCTGATTTCGCTGCTCTGTTCATGGCTGGTTGCCGTACTTTTCTCACCGCTCATCGGCACCCGTCTTTTACCGGCACAGTTGACCTCTCATCACGGGAAAAATAAGAAAAACTGGCTGATGGGCGGCTATCAGCGGCTGCTGCAAAAGGTACTTCGTCATCGCATCCTGACGCTAGCCGCTGCGCTTTGTCTGCTGGGGCTGGCGGTTGTTGGCACGCGCTTTATGCAGGGAGAATTCTTTCCGGCGTCGGATCGCCCGGAACTGCTGGTCAGTCTGACGCTGCCCGCGAATGCGTCCCAGACTGAAACCGCGCGTCAGATCGATCGCCTGGAACAGGCGCTGGTGCATAATCCGCAGGTTGATCACTTTTCCAGTTATGTGGGGGCCGGGGCAATACGCTTTTATCTGCCAATGGATGTCCTGCTGGACAACGAAAACACCGCGCAGGTCGTTGTGGTGGCGAAAGATTTAGCCGCACGCGACCGTCTTAAAAAACAGCTTGAAACCCTGCTTGCGCAGCGGTTCAGTGCAATCGTTACCCGCGTCTCGCCTCTGGAGCTGGGGCCACCGGTCGGCTGGCCGATTAAATATCGTATCACCGGCCCGGACTACAGGCGGGTACAGGCGATTGCGCGCTCACTGGCTTCAGCGCTGGGGAACAGCCCGGCCACGCGCGAGGTGAATCTCACCGCCGGTGAGCCGGAGAGAGTGATCACTGTGGAGGTCAACCAGACGGCCGCGCGGGCGGCGGGCCTCTCCTCGCAGTCCATTTCCCGGACGCTCAATGCGGTATGGTCCGGTACGGCAGTCACGGCAGTGCGGGAGGGGAACCGACTGACAGACGTGGTGCTGCGCGCCGACGATAGCGAGCGGCAGGATATTGCCACGCTGTCGGGAATGTTGCTGACCAACGATCGCGGAGAGAAGATCCCGTTGCGGCAGGTGGCGACGCTGGCATGGGGCGTGGACGATCCTATTATCTGGCGGCGGCAGCGGTTGCCTTATATTACGGTGCAGACAGACCTTGCGCCGGGTATGCGGGCGGAGGCGGTATCGCAGCAACTGTTACCCGCGGTGAATACGCTGCGTGCCACGCTACCACCGGGGTATCAGATTGAGGAGGGCGGAACGGTCGCGGAGTCAGAGAAGGGCAACAGCTCGGTCTACAGCGTTCTGCCGATCACGGTGTTCGTCATGCTGTTATTGCTAATGATCCAACTCCAGCGTTTTTCCCGTATGCTGCTGGCCTTGTTGATGGCACCGTTCGGTCTGCCGGGAATTGTGCTGGCGATGCTGCCAACCCATACACCGATGGGATTTGTGGCGCTGCTGGGGATCATCGCGCTGGCGGGGATGATCATCCGTAACGCGGTCATTCTGATCAGCGAAGTGGACGGTAATGTGGACAGGGGCATGACCTGCGAAGAGGCGATCACGCAAGCCGCAGAGCATCGTGCGCGGCCCATTCTGCTGACGGCGTGTGCCGCTATTCTGGGGATGATCCCTATCGCCGAACAGGTTTTCTGGGGACCGATGGCCTATGCCATTATTGGCGGGCTGCTGGTGGCAACGCTGGTGACGCTGACCGTTTTACCCGCCGCGATGAGTCTGCTGATGCAGGCTGCAACGCGTCAGCAGAACGGCTAAACGTCGAAGGGCGGTGGAGTAAACATGTCGTTCCCTTTGACGACGACACAGATTTCACCGTTCTTGCTGACTAGTTCAGGCCGTCAGCCCGTTCTTTCCCCGGCGGTAAAGCCCTGCATCGGCGGTTACCAGGGCGCTCTGTTTTGATCAAAATAGAAGCCCGCAGTCATGTCTGATTTTGCCTCTTCGGCCAGCCAGACAATACCTCTGGCCGCTTCCGCCACCGTTCTGTAGCCCGTATGTCCGTTAAAATCTGTGGCGGTGTAGCCTGGATCAACGGCATTCACGCTGATACCCTCAGCCTTCAACGCGTTAGCGAAAGCTACCGTAATGGCGTTGACCGCAGTTTTAGAGCTGGTGTACCCCATTGCCTGCACCCGGGAATAAGGATGATTTACATCAGAGACCCATTCCAGCGAGCCCAGCCCACTGCTGACCATGATTATTCTGGCATTCGGCGCACATTTAAGCAGGGGGATAAACGCCTGGGTCACGCGGATAAGACCAAAAACATTCGTATCATAGACGGTCATAATGTCGTCAACAGGTTGCTCGCCAGGGGCAACATCATGCGCGCCTAAAATACCGGCATTGTTAATCAGCACATCCAGTTTTCCATCCTCGCGTTGGATCCGCTGAGCGGCTTCTTCGATACTCTGTCTACTCGTCACGTCAATAATAATGAGCTGTGCGTCGATACCCTCTTTGGTCAGGCTGTCCACGGCTGATTTACCCCGATCGTGGTCACGGCTACCCAGCCAGACCTTATATCCCAGTAAACCCAGCTCCCTGGCGGTTTCAAAACCAATGCTTTTGTTTGCACCTGTAATAAGAACGTTTTTGTTGTTCATGTTCGCTTCCTGATGATCGGTTGAGTGTGGTTTTTTTTAGTAAAAAGCGGCTTTTGTATTTGGCATTTATAGCCTGCCTGATAGTGTTTGATAATCAGGCATAATGAGAACAGGCTGATCGACATGGCGAACAATAGCAGTGCGACGGGGATGGATAATCTGTCGGTTTTTATTGCGGTATTTAAGGAAAAAAGCTTCCGCACGGCGGCGAAGCAACTTGGTTTATCGCCATCGACCGTCAGCGAAAAAATATCTGCACTGGAACTGAGCCTTGGCGTGCCGCTTTTTACCCGCAGTACCCGCAGTGTTACGGCGACCGAGGCGGGCCAGGCCCTGGCCGGGCGCATTGCGCCCTTGCTCATGGAAATGAGAGCCGCCCTCAATGATGTTACGAGTACCCGGCAAATTTTACGCGGAGAACTGAAACTGAACGTCACGGGAGCAGTCATGGTGGACATACTGCCGCCTTTACTGGACCGTTTTCTCTCGCGACATCCGCAAATCCGGGTAGAAATTATGGTTGATGATCGTCTGGTGGATGCCATCGCTGCCGGCTGCGATGCGGGTATACGGTACGGCGAACATCTGGCGAAAGATGTTATTGCCGTCCCCATCGGCCCCAGAATACAACGCTTAGCGCTGGCTGCCGCCCCCGCGTATCTCGCATCACGAGGCGCGATCGATCATCCTGCCGATCTCCTTGACCATGATTGCATACGCATGAAATTTTCGAGCGGCGTGCTGGTCCCGTGGCGGTTTGAATATCAAGGGGAAACCATCAATGTTGATCATCCGGGCTATATCACTATCGGTGTAGACGGTGCCTCTGCGGCCATTGACCTTGCGCGACGGAGCAAGGGCGTTATCGCCACGTTTGAAAACTGGCTACAGCCTCATTTCAACAGCCGGGAACTTGAACCTGTCTTACCCCAATGGTGGCAAACCTTTGAAGGACCCTGGCTCTATTTTTCCAGCCGGTTTACCTCTGCGCCATTACGCGCATTTATTGATTTTCTCAGAGAGGAGCGAGAACAGGGTGCTGTGGCATCCTGATCTGCTTCATCCTGAGTAAGGAGACAACAGATATGAGGATTATTGAAAGCGGCATTCGTGACGTAGAACAAGGTCAAAATGTGAAAGTCGTCATGCCGGTAAACCTCTATGAATGTAAGCTCGGCGATGATGTTTTCATCGGGCCATTTGTAGAAATACAAAAAGGATGCGTTATCGGTGACAAAACCCGTGCTGGTAAAAGGCGTATATGCTGGCAATCCCGCCAGGCTTTTGAGAAATCTGTAAGCATTGCCTTAGCCTATTCTCAGCCCGGACTTATGCTCCTCAGAGGCGGATGGATGCCTGCCCGTTAAACACTAATTTGATGACTGGTAAGCGTATTACTGACGTAGCGATGAATCATCAATGCAGGCGGATCATTTGCAGGAGGCACATTTTCTGTTCCAAACCAGACGGGATTTGCCGGGCAGACGGAGCCACAAATGTAGGCAGGTATGCCCGCAAATAGGCCTGCTACTGGCCTGTGGACATGGCCTGAAGAAATGGCCACGATTCTTGCCGGGCGGCGTCTGATTAATTCCTCCATCTCAGTTAGCCCCCTGCACATCGTTTCATCCAGTGTCGGTATGCCAGATGAAAATACAGGGTGGTGCAAAAATAGAAATGATGGGAGGCCGTGTGCGTCGCTAAGCTGCTTATCCAGCCATTCCAGATGGTCAGCGACACTGCCATAATCCTGGTTATCAATAGTTGAATCCAGACAAATCAGTCGAATGCCGCCGATGTCATGGCTTACATGCAGCGCCTCTCCGTGGGCATCGTGCACCCATTTGTTCTCACCCCAAATCGAACGCATCTGACTGCGATCGTCTGAGTTACCCGGCAGTATCAACGAAGGATAAGGTTGTTGATTTAAGCGGTCAGCTATCTGTTGATAACCTTCCTGCCAATGCCCATCCGTGAGATCACCTGTAAGTATCAGGACATCCGGTTGCAAATGCGCAAGCCATATAAGTACCTGATCGAACCGGTTCAGGTGATCATTTTCTGGTGCGGCGTGAATATCTGAAACCTGCGCTATCAGCATAACGATCTCCCGGGAGTAGGCTGCTTACAAAGTATCGCAAAGAAGCGGGCAATGGCTCAGTGCCAATGCTGGCAGGTCGGCACAATGTCTGCTTTTCGCCCATCGGGGACATCGGCCAGCATATCCGTCTGCTTTGTGCCAGAAGCAGTCGTTGTTTACCCACGAAGCCATGGGGTTATTGTTAGCCCTGTGAGCAACCCTTCAGGGCTAAGCAGTCGAGTAACAGTTTGCCCCCAGGGCTCCATGCGGTTAGCTACCAACAGATGATAACCTTTATCGCTCAAAATACGGGTAGCTGAATCGAGATCCTGTACTTCATATTCAATCCATCCCTGCGGTATTGGGTATTCGGCTGGCCACTGGTCAGCACCAAAACATGAATTTGCAGCCTGTGATAATGGCCAGACAGCAAAATGCTTTACGCCCTGCAACATACCCTCTTCCGATAGCAGGTAATCGCTGTTACCTTCCATTGGCTTCAGTGGCAGACCGAGTATCTGCACATAAAATTCGGCGCTGGATCCAGTATCCTGCGAGATGGGGCCAACACCTGCGACAAACAAGACTCCAATTCCCGGTAAATTCTGCAACATATCTGCTTCCCTGATGGTCTGAAATTGAATCCTGAATGTATATCACAACGCACGGAATCACTACGCTAAATGGACATATCAGTGCCAGATGAGCGGAATCCATCACGTCCAGTAAGGCTTGCTGAAGATGGCTATCAACGTGCCTTCACTGAAGTGGCAACAGAGGGTTGCACAAGATTAACCGACTGAAACGCAGGCGTTTATCGCGAACCCGGCGGACAGAATGTCTGTGCCGTGATGACAGACAACCGCCTGGCGCCGGGACCCGTATTTATCAGAAGCGATAGGTCACTTTCAGGCTTCCCGTGGGTGACGATTTGCGCTGCACAATGGGGCTATTACGCGCATCGCCCGCCAGCTGCGTATAGCCGGCATCGGCTACCACGCTCCAGCGTTCGGTGAAGTTGTGCATCCAGTCGAGATTGAGTGACCAGGCATAGATCCCCGAACCGGCGTCATACTGCGTAAACCCCGATGCGGCGGACTGCGAGGCGCTCACCCCGTAGTAGGTCTGCATATAATCGTTTGTCCCCCAACTGCTGGTCAGCGCCATGGTCACGCTATTTTTCAGCGAGTGATAAAGCGGGCTGACGATACCGACATGCAACGCCGCGCCGTTGTCACGCTGGGAAAAGGGCACCTCAGCCTGCAATTGCGCACTCAGCCAGGGGGTGAAATTATACCCAAGGCCCACGACACCGAGCGCCGAGCCTTTAATATTGCCCATTCCACGTAAGTAGTCGCTGCCGTCGTTCATATCGTCGCTATCGACATTGTGATCTTTACGGCCGGTGCGATAGCTCAGCGCCGCGCTGTAATCGACGTTGCCAAGGTTGTTGCCATAACCGAGGCCGCGCGTCGAGCTGACAAAGAAACCGTTACGCATCGAGTAATCGAGTACCAGTGCCGTCGAGACGCGGTTTTCATCGGAACCGGAATAGCGTGGTGCGACATCCACGCCGCCCCCTACGGTTAAACTGGTACGCAGGGGCGGTTCTGCCGCCAGTGTTGGGGTGGCGAGCAATGCCAGCAGCGCGCCCGGCAAGAATTTTTTCAGCGGGCGCCCCGCGAATGCAGGGAGGAACTTATGATGCGGTTCGGTGTTTCTCATTAAATAAGTCCTTATGGAGTCATCTGATTACGAGTCACGCCTAGTTTGCATACCCACCCTAAAGTTCTCATGAGCCGAAAATGAAGAAAGTCTGAAGCGCGTAACGGTGAGGTAAACCTGATAGATTTCAGTAACCGTTTTTTCTTCAGACGTTCTTCATTCACGCCTGGTAACGTAACTATTGTGAAAATTCTACTTATCGAAGACGACCTTGATCTTGGCAACGGCGTACGTATTGCGCTGGCCGATCAAGGGTTAGACGTCATATGGGTTCGCCGCAAAGCGGATGCGCTGCATCAGCTCGATCTCTGCGTGCCGGAGCTTGTATTACTGGATCTCGGGCTGCCCGACGGCGATGGCATGAGCCTGATGGCCGCGTTACGCCAGCGGCTAAACAGGATCCCGGTCATCATTCTGACCGCGCGAGGCACGTTGCAGGATCGTCTGGGCGGGCTGGATGCCGGAGCTGATGATTATTTGGTCAAACCCTTTGTGCTCGCCGAGCTGCTGGCGCGGGTGAGAGCCCTTGCGCGGCGCAGTTACGGTTTTGACAATGAGGTGATCGACATTCGCGGGTTGTCCCTCCATGTGCCAACGCGGCGCGTGACGGTAAGCGCCCGCACGATTGAGTTGACGGCAAGCGAGTACGCGCTGCTTGAGACGCTACTGTTGCGCCCCGATCGCGTGGTGACACGCCGCTTTCTGGAAGAGCGGGTCTTCGGGGAAAAAGAGAATATGAGCAACACCCTCGATGTGCATATGGGCAATCTGCGTCGCAAAATTGGTGAAGGGTATGTGCGCACGGTGCGGGGCGTGGGGTATGTCATTGATACCGTTCCCATCGAGAAGAGGGAAGGGTGATGGGCACTTTCTGGCGCAGCCTGAAGGCCCCGACGCTGGCCCGGCGAATTATCATCGCCCAGATGCTGTTGCTTACGCTGCTATGGTGCCTCTTTCTCACCTTCATTTTGTGGGAGGACCTGCGCAGCCCGCCAATCCTCACCGGAAGTGAGACTTACGAAACCATCTTTACCATGGTCGATCATATGGATGATCGCCCACAGGCGCGAACCGCCGTGCTGGAGTCCTTCAGCCGGGCGCTGCGGGAGGGGTACGGCGGCGGTGACGATCCCGCGCTCTCAATCAGTCTTATTGTGCGCAGGGATCACGCAATTATTTACTCCTCTGAAGGCGCGCCAACCGGGGTAACAAACAGCATCTATGGCAAGCTACAGAATAGCGAGAGCGAAGGGCGCAGCTGGACCAGTCGTACTCTGAAATCAGCAAACGGCGATACAGAGGTCACGCTTGTCACGCCTGCCGGCAGCTGGAACTTCTTTATCTACCTCAACTCGCGCGGCTACTACATCTTGCCGCTGCTGGTCTGCATCCCGTTTCTGTTATTTCCCGCCTGGCTGTCGATCCGCATCGCCATGCGTCCCTGGAACAGGGTGGTCAGCGAGATTGCTTTACGCACGCCGGAGGATCTGTCGCCCTTAAACGCCGTGCCAAAACATAAGGAGCTTCGCCAGATGGTAGATGCCATCAATGACTTTCTGGCGAGATTGCGGGAGAGCACGGAGAGGGAACGGGTGTTTATTGCCGATGCCGCTCACGAGCTGCGCACCCCGCTGGCGGCGATGCGCATCAATGTTGAGGCATTACAGGGTTATATCAGCAGCGAGCGTCAACAGGCATTGCTGGCAGGAATTATTCGTAGCAACAGTCGTGCGGCACGTCTCGTCAATCAGTTGTTGCTGCTGATGCACAGCGAAGCGCGCACCGATACAGTGATGGCCCCCGTGCCGCTGACCTCGCTTATCCAGGATCGCATGGCGGCGCTGTCGCCGCTGGCCGCTGAACGGCGGATTGAACTGGAGTTTTACGCGGATGATGAGTTTTACATCGACGGTGTCAGGGAGCGCCTGATGTCGCTGATTGATAACGTTATTGAAAATGCCATTAAATACAGCCCGGAGGGCGGGCGGGTTGAGGTCGCTGTGCGGACGTGTGATGCATTCACGCAGCTTCGCGTCTCTGATGCCGGGCCCGGTATTCCCGTTGAGCTGCGCGAGCGCGTGTTTGACCGCTTTTTCCGCGATCCCAGTCAGATGCAGAGCGGCAGCGGGTTAGGGCTCTCCATCGTCAGGGCGGTGGCGCAGCAACATAACAGCCGCGTCGGCTTAAGCACCTCTGAAGAGGGGGGATTAGTGGTGACCGTTGAGTTTCCCCGCCACGCCGTCGCTTAACAAAAAAGAGCTGCTTACGAAGCGTATCGGCTTCGTAAGCAGTTTTACTCCCCGGAAAAAAGGAAAACGCTGGATAACATTTCTGGGCGCGCCTCTCTCTATCGCCCTCTCCATCACATTGTTTCCGCAGGCAGGCCTGGTGGTGGCTTTACTTTTGCTCTTTTCGAGGCAATCGAATAAAAAACAGGGTTGGCACGTTTACACGTTAAACACCCCAGGGATTATCAATATGACGCGTATCGTGCCTGCCATCGCTCTCGGATTTCTGTTCAGCTCCTTTTCGTTATATGCCAGCCCGGTTGGCTACCGTATCAACGCCCAGGAGACCGCCATTACCCTCTCCTGGCAGGCATTTGGCGATATGTCACAGGCAAGGCTGGGAAATGTCACCGGGGATATTACGCTTAATGCCGGCAACGACAGCGATGACACTGTTCATGTCTCCATCCCGGTCGCGGGGCTCAATGCCTCTAACCCGCTGTTAACCTGGCAGATGAAAAGTAGCCTCTTTTTTGACGCTGAACGCTACCCGAATATCACCTTCACCAGCAGCCGGGTGGTGGCGCTGGGGCAGGGGCACTATCGGATCCTGGGCACTCTGGCAGTGAAGAATATCGCGCGTCCGGTCATTCTGGATGCCTTACTGAATGATAAAACCACCGGGCCAGAGAACATTTCCCTGCATGCATCAACCACCATTTCACGCTCTGCGTTCAATATGACCAGTTTCGCGGCGCTGGTTGATGACCACGTGACAATCAATATTGCGATTCAGGCCCGCCTGCAACGGGCCGTCTGAGCGCGCGCCTTTGGCTAGGAAAGTGCTGCCTGCAGGGTGAGCGCGTTTTGCTTCAGCTGGGACGTGGGGTTACGGCCAATCAACACAAACTGATAACCCTCCGAGTGCCACCAGACAAGGTTCATCTGGTGGCGCTGCTCGTGATTCAGCTCCGGGCGTGCGGGCTGGCTGTCCGGCGAAATGCAGAGCGCCATTGGGCCATAATCGGCATGCATCCAGGCGATCTGCGCAATGGAGGTGGTGTCATAGCGCAGAATGCGCACCATTTTCAGCTCTGCTCCATGAAGTTCAAGTTGTTGCTCATTCGCCTGTAAACCGATGTCCTGTGCCGTGCGTGCCAGCCCGCGCTGCAATGCTGCGGGCGAGCTGTCTGCATCAAGCAGTGTCTCTGCGCTGTAGAGCGACATATATTGCGCCTCAAGGTCACGAATTTTTTCGCTCTCTCCCAACGCCTTCGTTGCAGGGCTTGCCAGATAGCCCAGCCCTGAACCGATCACCAGAAAACTGAGCGAGGCGGCGATTAGCGCCCGTCGGCTGACGCCACTGGCCGTCGGTGCGGTTGCCGCTGGCCGGGCGAGCAGGGTGGCGAGTTGTGCTTCCATGCGTGATTGCGGTGCTTCATTAAGCAGTGGCGCAAAAGCGCTGGCAATCTCTTGCTGGTTCACCCTTAACGCATCAGCGCGTGCGGCGAGCTGTGCATCCTCAGCCAGCGCGGCCTCGAAACGCCGGGCATCGCTTGCCTCCATTTCGCCATCCAGCCAGGCGACGATAGCCTCATCGCTATAGGGTGCTGTAAATCTTATGGATTTCACTATCGCTTCTCCTGTACAGGACGCGGGGCGTGCATAAGCTGGGCAATTTTCGCCCTCGCCGTCGCCAGCCGGCTCATGATGGTGCCAATAGGCACAGACAAGGTATCTGCCGCTTCCTGATAGGTAAAACCTTCGACATAGACCAAAAATACCGCGTTGCGCTGTGCTTCCGGCAGGCCGCTCACGTGCTGCATGATTTTTCCATAGTGCAGGCGAGCTTCATCCTGCTCGTGGGTGTCCGGCGCCAGCAGTTCATCACTTTCGACGAAGCCTTGCCCGAGGCGCACCCGGCGGGCACGCACATCTGAAATCCAGATGGAGTGCAGAATAGTGAATAACCAGCTGTCGATGCGCGTGCCGGGGGTGAACTGCGCGCTTTTTTCCAGTGCGCGCACACAGGTAGACTGGACCAACTCTTCGGCAACCTCACGATTGCGCGACAGAACCAGGCCATAGCGCCACAGGCGTGTCAGATGTTCAGCAAGATGCTGGCGGACGTCACTGGTAGTGATTTTGTTATCCTCATACATTTACTCAGGATTCAGCATGGCCGTTAATCGCCGCCTCGAGATCCCGATACTCCTCGCAACGCTGCCCGCAGAGTGTGGCGATGGTTTTCAGTTGTGCTTTCGCAAGGTCAGGACGCCCTTTGATAAGCCACGCCTCACCCAGATATTCCCGCACTTTGGCATAAGTGGGATCGAGGGCGATGGCGCGCTGATAATAGCCGATACCCTCATCCGTACGCCCCAGTTTGCGCGTGGCGTAGCCCCGATAATTCCATGCTTCAGCCGTATCGCCATTTTTCAGCGTGTTGAGCAGATTCAGGGCCGCCTGATACTCGCCCTTTTTTGCCAGATGATAGGCGTAACGGGTTTTATCTTCATCACTGAGCTGGCTTGTTTTTTCGGGCACGCACTGCTTTGTGGAACTGTCGTACACCTGCCCGGTTGGGCAATCCGGCGTTTTGCTGTTGCTGGTATCATCACCAGCGGCAAAAACCGGCGCGCTTAACAGAACAAAGGCCACAGGCAGAAGACGTTGAATCATGGCGATGGGTAATTTCATGGTGGACTCCAGGTTAACGAAACGCACGGCCAGGCAGCATGCGACGCAGCACGCCGTCCCGTAACAGGTAGTGATGGAAAAGCGCAGCCAGCGCATGCAACAGTGCCTGTAAGATCAGCGCCCACGCTACCGTGTCATGCCACTGAGCAAGGGTATGCCGCTGGGTGGGGGTAATGTCGACCCAGCCTGTCAGGTCGAACAAACCAAAGAACTGGAAAGGCTCATGCTGCGACCAGCGGAAAAGAAACCCGAGCACGATTTGAGTAAAAAGAAGCAGATAGAGCGCGCTGTGCATGCCATGCGCAAGCCCTTTCGCCAGAGTGGAGCCTTCAAGCGGCGGCATCGAAAACTGGCGAGAGCGCTGGCTGAATAGCCGCCAGAGCAGGCGGACAACCATCACCAACGCCAGCAGGATGCCGCAGGAGATATGCACGGCCTGCAACCCTTTTCGCAGCGGCGTCCCGCGCTCCAGCAACGCCCAGATATGTGCGCTGGCAAAAAGGAAAATGACGCTGGCCGCGGTTATCCAGTGCAGGGCGAGAGTAAAGCTATCGTAGCGCTGTCGTGTCAGCGCCGGCGTTGTTGCGGTCATAAAGCGATTCCATCTGTGTGTTAATGATGGGTAAACGCCACATCCTCTGGATCTATTCGATAAAAAATTTTTTTTGCTTTTTACTCCGGCGTGCTGCGCTTGAAAGCTGAGTTCAGCGCTTAGTTGAAGGTGTTATTTAACTGTGCTGGGGCACAGGAAGGGGAGGCAGGCCAGGGGCGAGAAAAGCGTCCGCTATGTGCCAGAAGCTGACATTTACGAAAGGGATCTTTCCTTAAACGAAGCGAAGTTTTTCTAATCTAATATCGGATTCGCTCACATTTTCTTTCTCAACCCAGCCCAGCCGTCTGTAAAATTCAGCCGCACGACTGTTTTTGTCGGTTTCAAGCCAGGCAACTTCATGATGTTTGAATAATTCCTGCTCTGCGAGTTCAACAAGGCTGCGACCTACACCTCTGCCTTCATATTCAGGAAGAACAAAGGCCGCAAAAAGAGATCCTTCATCGAGTATGATCATCGAAAAACCAATCACTTTGCCGTCATCTACGGCAACCCATGCGCAACGACTTTTTTCAATCATATTGATGACGCTGCTCTCGGTAATTCCCATCAGTTCCATTTCTTCTCGACTGAGATAATTTTCTTTAACCGAAGTCCTGACGTCAAAAATACCTTCTATATCAGAGGATAGAGCTAATCTTGTCCTGATATTTATTTGTATTTCTCCATTTATGAGACAGTATAATTTTGATGATTAACGAGTGATTTTCTTTAAGGATATAGAATCTTTTGCGAAATTGCCGCGAACTTCCGCTCCTCGCTCAGACCGGACTTTTACAAAATCTCGGTAAGCTCAAATTCCTCAAAAACAAGTTCCATTTCCTCAGAATAAGTGCCTTCACGTTCAAAATAACGTATATGGCCTTCCTTCCAATATTCCAGACTTAAATCACCTTCACCTTCTTTGCTGGCCAGCTCGCTCGTCATTTCACAAAAGCGAATGACCTGCATTCTGACAGTCTGGATCACGCATACAGGCTGTCCGGTTCCGTCAAGAATGATATTGTAACTCCCAACGCTGGGAGCTTCGCCCCGTTCATATTCACGCTGAAAAGAAGCTGCCGAACAGCATGTTGCTGTTTTGATCCCACTTAAAACCAGTTGAACGAGTTCGTCAGCAAGTTGAGGGCTGTCGCCAAAATGCCATGCAAGTGCACCAGGATAAATGCTTTTTAATTCATCGAGCTTTGTCATTTTCAGCCTTTGTTAATTTCATTTTTTTGTAGGCAGCAGATCGTAACCCTGAAAGTTACTCATAAAAGGCTGGAGAAAGGCGTAATGAGGCCCATTGTTCTGTATCATGCCCGTAAACGACAAACGCCGCATTTTCACTTCCAGCTATGTCAGCAATTTTTTGCGTACTTCGCCGGATGCCTGCCTCATCATCCATATCGGTAACAAATATTTGACGCGTTGCAGCTTATGCCATCGAATGATGCATAACAGCATCAGCGGCAAGTAATACGGTTCCTGTATCAGGAAGTCGTACTAAAAGGGACTGATGACCAGGAACATGCCCGCTGGTTTCAAGCAGGATGACTCCCGGTAAAAGCTCGTAATCCCCTTCAATCAGACGATAACGTAGAGACGGATGATCCCATGATTCCCGATTTACTTTAAAACGGGGATGTCCACTTTTGGCCAGCTCGTAATGTTCCTTCTGAATGATGAGTTCCGCATTGCTAAATAAATCATGATTACCGGAATGATCTTCATCGAGATGAGTGCATATAAGGTAACTAATATCTGCTGGACTCACGCCGATCGCGTTAAGGCGAGCAGTGACGGTATCTTGAGGCCTGATTTCAACAGTAAGACCAGGTAGATTTACAGTCTTCCCCACAAAAGAACGCGGCCAGCCAGTGTCGACAAGAATATTTATTCCATCGTCTGTCTGAATCAAATATCCAGGTACAGGGATATCACCCGGATGCATAGTCCCCAGGTAAAGCATGTATAGGCGCATGATATTTTCTCTTATTTTCAACAGTATGATAAAAATAGATGAATATAGGGCACTTCACAACACTCGCATCCTCCCTGTCCTGATCTAACTTCCGCTCTTAGCTTACGGCGGACCTTAGCTCCATGTCAGGCCGCACTGCGCCAGAGCGACGGCAATAATCCCATTAGCTCTGTGATAGTTATGATCCTGGCCAGTCACCATGCATCCTCTGGTACGTCAGAATTAATCGCGTATTGTTTTTTCTCGAAGAGTATTTCCATATTTATTCTATGGTGAAAAGGAATTTATATGTGATAAATGCACTAAACGACCATCAAAGGAAATGACCTTATGTCTCTTTATGACCTCAGGACCGAAGCGCAGGCGTTACCACAGTCATGGCACTCTCACGTATTAGGGCACGTAGGGAACGCAAATCTCAAAATTCTACGAATGGATGAACGCTCAGTAATTGAAGAGGTACATGAGTATGACGAGGGGTTACTGGTCATTGAGGGATGTCTGGAACTGAGTGTTAGAGGTAAAAAAATTTCTGTAACCTCTGGCCAGCTTTATATAGCCAGGGCTGGGGTTCCTCATACCGTAGAAATCGGCAGCTATGGCACATTGGTTATCATAGACTTACCAGAAACATAAATTTTCTCTTGCGCTCAGAAGTGCCTGCCCAGAATCACTTCGAAGTGAAATTCTCAGGGTGCGAATAACTCTACTTCGCTCGTAGCAGACCAACAGTTGGCCATGTGCAGACATTGGGAGACCAGTTTGATACTCTGAGTGTGGAAGGTGTTAATCAGTACATACAGGATGCAATGCCCGGTTTAGTAGCAAAAAAAGAAACCGTCGTCGTGACCGGTTTCTTTTAAATTTAACGCTTTCTTATTAACGCAGATTATCCGGGAAATTTTCCGGCAGTTCGCTTGCTGCGCAGGCAATCACGCTGTCGTTATTTGCCCCGCAGTCACGAATAAAGGTAATGGTGGCAAATTCATCAATAACTTCCGTCGGATAAGCCGGACCGGCATCGCGATACTGATTCATCAGCGGAATATGGTCATTCTGGAAACAAACCGTTTTTTCAGGGTTATTCATCACCCAGCGCGGGAAGAAAATAGTGCCATGGAAGAGTTTATCCCCCAGGTTGACAATTAAGCTCACATCCGTCCCGGTAGGCTCAGTCCAGGAGATTTTATAAATACTTTCCCCTACGCGGACAATATAAGCATGCTGATCTTTGACCCAACGATTCCCTACCAGACCGCTGTGAATACGGTAGTCGAGGGTTTGTTCATTTTTGACATAAATTTCGTAGTTCCAGCCGTTATCGTAGGTGTATACCAGATGTTTACCAACAAAATCGCTTAAATCATGTTTATCAAAGTTGCTCATATCAGGTCTCCTCTGTTCGATAAAGGAAGTCTAATGCTTTAATATTTGGTTGAATAGCGCTAATTTATGATGATATTAATCTAAAAAGTGAATCATTATGAACAGAACCACCCTGGAACAATGGGCAATCCTGGATTGTGTCTTCACCACCGGCAGCTTTGCCCGCGCCGCCGAAACGCTACACCGCAGCCAGTCTTCTATTAGCTATAATCTCGCGCAACTCCAGACGCTACTGGGCGTGACGTTGCTGGTTCCGGAAGGGCGCCGTACTGTATTAACCCCAACCGGGGCCACGCTGCTGCGCCAGGTACGCCCACTCCTGAAAACATTCAGTTATGTGGAGGCCCAGGCTGCGACTCTGCAGGACGGGATGCGGTCGCAGCTTAATGTAGTGGTGGACGTTATCTGTCCCAGGGATCGCCTGTTCTCTGCCTTGCAACAATTTCAACAACGCTGGCCGCATATTCGGGTGAGGCTAACGGAAGTCACGGAGAGCATGTTCCCCTCCACGCCGGCGGTGGACGATGCTGATGTGATGATCGTGACCGACCGGCAAAATATTGCTGGCCGGGGAGAGTGGCTGATGAACGTGGATTTTATTGCCGTGGCCCATCGCGATCATCCGCTGCTGTCGGTATCCGGCACCCTGACCGAAGCACTGCTTGGCAACTGGCCACGGATACAAATAACAGATGGCGGTAAAACTGCCTCAGGGGATAGCCAGAACTGGGATTTCTCTACGCTGGATGCGGCGGCAGGCGCAGTCGTGGCCGGTCTGGGATATGGCTGGCTGCCGCAGGCCTATATTCAGCAACAACTGGCGGCAGGTATACTTAAGCCGCTGCCTCTTAGCCACGGCACACACCGGGTCACGCCTTTACACGTTATCCTGCGCCAGGACGTTCCGCCGGATGAACCGGTCAGTTTCCTAATATCAGCTCTGAAAATGGCGCTGGACACTACATCACCCAATGCGGCGCCCCAGTAAGCACCTGATTACAGGGTTTTATCACTTGCGACCGAACGCCCTTATAGTTGTCAAACTGGCCTTCAAATCCGCTGTCGGAGCGCTTTTATCAACAGGAAGAGAGATCAGAACGATCGCCCCGGGTTGTCGGATGAGAGATGACAATAAATTCGACGGGTTGATGGCTGTCGTTCCGGGCTTGATGTTTTGCCCCCGGCGGGATTTCAATTCCCTGCCGGGACTTGATTTCATGTTTATTACCTTCCATTTCCATCGTCAGGGTACCCTCAAGGACATAAAAAAACTGTCTGGAAACAGAGTGAAAGTGTCGCTTTTCGTGCGTACCTGGCGGCATTTTTTCGTGAATAATGAGCATGTCCTGCCGGTTTAGCAGATACCAACCGTCGCAATCATCACCCCAGGTATAATGCTCAGCATTGTCTTTTGAAATCACCGTTTTTCTCCTGTGTGTCATTTTCTTGCTTATATTCATTCAGAGGCAAGCAGACTAACGCGACAAGGTAGAGAGCACTACCACCATATTTAGAATTGACCGGACTGCTTTAAATGGCGTGTCAGGAGAGGAGCAAGGGAAGCAGAAGTAAATAACATTACTTTACTAGCTTGTAAGAACGATACCGTCCGTTTCTCGCTCCTGGCGGACCTTCGACTCAATAAGAATGTCCGCTTTGTGCCAACAACTGACGTTATGCTAATCATTGATGAGATGATCCGGTTGGAGCGTACGCTTAGCCAGTTTCTTTTGCAGAATGATAACAATGATTGGGAACCCCGATGCGGAAATTGCACATACCCCCAGCAATGTGTTCATATTTTGTGGTGCTATGGCGTGCCCAGGTAATAGAAAAGCTGACAGAAAAAATGCGACCGTTGTGATCAGGTACATTAGTGATGACTGCAATGAAGAAAATCCCGCCCGTTGCCCTTCACCAGGAAACGTAATGGTCAGCGCCGAGGAACAAACCAGACGACTGTAAGACGCACCGAGAAATACAGTTATAAATAGCCCCGCATGCGGATAGCCCAGAATGGGTATTAGCAAACTCATAATAAAGATGATGGTTGACCCTGTGGCCAGAAACAAAGCAGAGAAGCAGGAAGTCAACGCGCCTGTCATTTTTGTTGACAGGTATCCTGCAACACCCCCTGCGAAAAAAAGCCATGGCAGCAGGCCTTGAGAGGCCCCCAGTTGCTGTGTCATTAACGGTACCAGAACAGGAATGACCAGCATCGGACTAAACTGTGCAAGCGCATTACTGGAAGCGAACAGTAAAGTATTAACATCGAGAGGCAGTGCGTGGGGTGTGTCGAAAGAGACTGGATCCTGAGGGATGATGGAAACTATCAGTGGCAATGCCAACAAACACAGCGTACTGATAAACCACAAAGCGACATGCCAGCCGTAATGACCGCACAAAAATAGGATCGTGGGCATTCCGACAATGCTTACCATCGAAAATGATGCAATGACCGTCGCCAACATTTTTCCGCGCAAATTAGCCGGTGCGAGACTTATCAATATACTGATACCCACCCCCATTGTTGTGCCTCCAACCAGCCCTGCGCAGAATCGTAATGCAAGCAGAAGACTAAAGCTGGAGGTGAATGTCGTCAAAAGTGTCAGCAGGCCGAGTAGTGCCATGTTGGCGATCAAAAAACGTTTCTTATTGAAACGATCAATCCAGTAAAAGGCGATAATTCCCGACAGGACCGCCCCGAAGGTATACATGCCGGATACGTAGCCTGAGAATGATACGGGAACGGCAAAGTCTGCTGCCATAAAAGCAAAAACAGGATTGAACATCATATATTCCAGTGCATTTGTGAACTGGATAAAAGCCATGGCAACCGCTATCCGGATGAGGGCTTTATGATTAGACGTTGTTGTGATAAGTGACATAGCAAGTGACCAGTGGATGAATGATATCTGAGTTTAATTGATATCACTGCCGCTCATTAGATGGTAAAAATGGCACTCATTATTATCATTTGTGGGATAGTTGATGCGACCAGCTCTGGATTTTAATGCTCTGAAAGTTTTCATAGCGGTGGTTGAAAGAGATAGTTTTGTTGGGGCATCGAAAGTCCTTGAAATGCCGACATCAAACGTTAGTCGTTGTATTTCTCAGTTAGAAGAAAGACTTAATCTTCAACTTATTGAGCGCAACACCCGTCATATGAAACTCACCCAGGCGGGAAACCTGCTCTATTCCCGGGCGAAGCCATTACTGGAAGCGCTGGAGCAGACTGAAATAGAGTTAACGATGCGGCAAATGCAGTTCAAGGGACCACTACGTATCTGTATTCCTAATGAAATAGGACCTGCACTGTTGGGTTCTGTAGTTGCCGATTTCGCCTGCCAGCACCCCGATCTGGAAATTAGCTGTGTCACAAATTTGTCTGGTTTTGAATCCCTGCGAGACGATCTGGATTTAGCTATTATTGTGAGTCGTGGCCAGATGGATGACAGTGATTACATAGCTCGTCATCTGGTGACTATCCCTTGCACTATCGTTGCAGCCCCCTCCGTCATTAAGTGTTATGGCATGCCTTCTCGTATACAGCAATTTGCAGAATTACCCTGTATTACCACGGTGAATGCACTTAAAGGAGCTCCCTGGCAGTTTGTGAATGAAAAGGGGGAATTCGAGACGATTAAGGTTAAAGGGCATTATCGGGTCAACAGCGGAGAGATGGCAGGACGCGCTGCGGTAGCGGGGGTTGGTTTCGCCATTCTTTCGAAACAGGCCTGCCAACCCTACATCAACGATGGACGGCTGATCGAGATTAAGTTAGAACAACCGCCAGCCCCACTTCAATTGTTCGCACTTTATTCAGACAGGCGTTATTTGCCCTCTAAAACGCGAGCGCTCATTGATTTCATGCAGCAGAATTTGAGCAATATGTCCTTAGCAACCTAAGGCGACATTAAACAGCCACAGAGAGTCCTGGTGTTAAAATGGTCTCTACATGCTTAACGTCTGCTTTTCGCTCATTCGGTGCGCGACGCGCTTTTATGCTAGCGTTATAACCTCATGCACCCTGCTGCGGAGATCCATTATGCTGCAAGCCCTCAATCACATCACGCTCGCGGTGAGCGATGTATCCAGAAGCTTTGATTTTTATGTGAAAACGCTTGGCTTTACTCCTGCGGCGAAATGGGCGCGTGGCGCTTACCTGACGCTGGGTGATCTGTGGCTGTGTGTCTCTGCTGATACGGTTGCCGGTCATGAGGATTACACGCACTACGCATTTAGCATCAGAAGCGAAGATTTTGAAGGGTTTGTCGACAGGCTGAAACGGTCTGGCGTCACGGAATGGAAAACCAATAAAAGCGAAGGGCGATCTTTCTACTTTTTAGATCCCGATGGACACAAACTGGAAATTCATGAGGGTGATTTAGCCAGCCGCCTGAGCGCATGCAGAGAACATCCCTACGACCAGATGGAATTTTTCTAGTACGTACTCAGTACCCATAAGGCGTATTTCCTGATTAACGTGAGCAGAATATTTTACGAGCAGATACCTCAGAAGAGAGTGTCCATTTACACAGGGAACAGAAATGCTTTTTACCATACGATTTACTGACAATCCAATGGCGTTCAATGTAAGAAAACAATATCTGGACCTGCACCTTGAGTGGATAAAACAAAGGAGAAACATCATCACGGCTGCCGGGTCATTACGAGAAAAAAACAAAGATCAACCTGTCGGCGCGCTATGGTTAGTTGAGGCTGAGAGTGAAGAAGAGGCCTTAACCTTGTTTTCAGACGATCCGTTTTGGGTAAATGGCTTAAGATCATCTGTAGAGGTTTTATCCTGGAGCCTGGCCTTTGAGGATATGCTTACAGACTGAGAGTGATAATTTTTTTGTGGCAACCTCTCTTCTTACTGCACCTGAATCGTTGCCACTGAGTCTGATAATGTCTTTCTTATCCTGAAAAAAAGACTATGTTACGTGGTTTAGCGGCGGGTTAATGCCAGCCTTACACCTAATGCAATAAAAGTCATACCTACAATGCGATCCAGTAAGTTCTGTAGTTTTCGATTACCTGAAACCGCACCCGCCGCGCTGCCAGCTAAGAGGGCAAATGTCACATCGGTCAAAAATGCGATAAGTGCATAGGTGAGTCCCAATAACATAAATGAGGCTGCATGGTGCTCTCCTTCAGGCGTAACAAACTGGGGGAAAAACGAAATAAAGAAAAGCAATACCTTAGGATTCGTTAAGGTAGTAATAAACCCCTTCGATAACAGGCTATAAGCACTTATCTTCATGGTAATTTGAGGTGCTTCTCCAGGTGCGTTATTTCTCTGGAAAGTGGCTAATAACATTTTCCCACCTAAATAAATCAGATAGGCCGCGCCAATATACTTAATTGCTGTAAACATGACGGGAGAGGCGGTAATAAGCGCCGTTAAACCCAACGTACTTGCAATCGCATGGGTACAACTTCCCAGCGCAACCCCGGAGGCGGAGACAATGCCAGCCCGACGACCATTAGCCACACTTTGCCCAATCACATAGGCCATATCAGGTCCGGGGGTGACAGAAAGCAGCAAAACGGAAAAGGCGAACAGACCAAAATTAGTGACGTCCAGCATAACAACCCCAGATCATTTTGAAATTTAGAATAAATTCAAACGTATAATACTTTCTTATGCAGTACAAGAAGTTTGTCAGGCTCGGCAGACAGCTTTATAACCTCCCCAGACGTACCCCAAAAATAGTCTTTCCATCCTCGTGCCGGTAGTACGCGCTGCCGCCGTGTAAGGCGGCGATGGCGCTCACCAGCGACAGCCCGAGGCCGCTGCCGGCGGTATGGCGCACGTTATCGCCGCGCCAGAACCGTTCAAATAATTTCTCCGGCTCGGCCAGCGGATCCCCGGCGTTTGCCACCTCGATGTCGGTAGCCTCGCCGCGATGAAGGGTGCTGACCGCTATTGTGCCCTTATCCGGCGCATAACGAATGGCGTTGATCAGCAGGTTTGTCATCGCCCGCTGGAACAGCATTTTGTCGGCAGTAAGGCTGCCGTCAGCGTGGAGTGTGATAACCATTTCCCTTTCTTCTGCCAGCGGCTCCAGAAAATCGATAATGGTTTCCAGCGCGTCATGCAGTAAGAACGTTTCTTTATTGAGTTTAATATTGTGGTGGGTGGCGCGCGCCAGAAAAAGAATATTTTCCGTTAGCCGCGACAGGCCCTCCAGCTCTTCAATATTGCCTTCCAGCAACGCCTCATATTCCTCCGTGGAACGCGCATGGCCCAGCGCCACCTGGTTCTGGCCTAATAACACGTTAATGGGCGTGCGTATCTCATGGGCCAGATCGTCGGCAAACTGGGTCAGACGGATAAAGTCCGTCGACAGGCGCTGGCGCATGGCATTCAGCGCCTCGCCAAGGGGTAACAGCTCTTTCGGGATCGCCTGTAGCGGCACGGTGTGGGTCAGCCGGTCACTGCCGGTTTCCGCCATGATCTGACTTAAGCGGCCAATGGCCCGCAGCCCGCGGCGGATCAGCAATGGACTGACGGCAGCGCACAGCAAAATTGCCGCCAGCGACACCAGAATACTTTTCTGGCGATACTGCTCCAGCATCATCGCTCGCTCCCGCGCGACCCGCGCCAGCGTAATGGTCACCGGTCCTTCCTGCGAACGGGCCTGGAGGCTGAGCGCCGAGGCTTCGGTCTGATCCGCGTTGACCCAGCGGTGCAACTGCTGCTCGCCAGGCGGGGTGCTGACCGGGGTGGGGGACATCTCCGGCAACGTCACGCCGGTATGATTAATGCTGACATTCTGCTCATGCGGGGAGCGGATGCTGAGAATATCCTGACGAATATCCACCATGCGGTTGAAATAGAGTGGCAAAGACGCCGGATGTGCGCCGTCTTCCAGCAACTGCCGTAGCTGGGCGGCGCGGTTGATCAGCGTTTGATCGTCGCGCCACACCAGCTCGCTGCGTAACGCGTTATACAGGATCAGGCTGATGCCGCCGCAGGCCAGTGCCATAATCAGCGTGAAAATGGCGGTCAGCCGCAGGGTGAGGGAAGGGCTATACACGGCCTGGCTCCTGATCGGACAAACAATAGCCCATCCCCCTTACCGTGGTGATGAGCTTCTGCGGGAAGGGATCGTCCACTTTACGGCGCAGGCGGCGAATGGCGACATCCACGATGTTGGTTTCGCTGTCAAAATTCACGCCCCAGATTTCACTGGCGAGCAGCGTGCGGGGCAGGATCTCACCGTGACGGCTGGCGAGCAGCCACAGCAGCATGAACTCTTTGCGCGTCAGCGTCACCGGTATGCCATCCCGCGTTACCTGAAAGCGCGCCGAGTCCATCACCAGATCCGCCACGCGCAGCGTGGTGCTGTGCAGCTGATGCTGGCGCAGCTGATTTTTGACCCGCGCCAGCAGCTCAGCAAAGGAGAAGGGTTTGACGAGGTAATCGTTCGCCCCCAGCTCCAGGCCTTTAACGCGATCATCCACTGAATCTCTCGCGGTCAGGCAAATCACCGGCGTGCTGCTGGCGGTGCGCAGGGTTTTCAGCACCTGCCAGCCATCCATGCCCGGCAGCATAATGTCCAGGATGACGAGGCTATAAGGATGCGCCAGCGCCAGATGCAGGCCGTCCCGCCCGTCTGCCGCGTGATCCACAATATAGCCCGCTTCCTCAAGCCCTTTGCGCACCCAGGCGCTGGCTTTCTGGTTATCTTCAATCAGTAACAGTTTCATGAGGTAAGTTTGCCACGAAAGTTTGGGTCGCCCCAGCGTTTCAGCGCCAGATGACAATATGGTCATCTTTCTGACAGGCAAACGGCGCGACCATGGGGGTATAACAGCACGGTGATTAACAAGGAGATCAACCATGAAAAATTCCATCGCTGCTTTATCCCTCGCAATGCTACTGGCTGCACCAGGCGTGACCTTTGCTGCCAGTAAGAACCCGATCAGCGTGCACGTGCTGAACCAGCAAACCGGTATGCCGGCACCGCACGTTGCGGTGACGCTTGAGCAGAAACAGGGTGAAAACTGGAAAGTACTGAACACCGCCAGCACCGACGAAGATGGCCGCGTGGCCGCACTGTGGCCGGGCAAACCGTTCGAAGCAGGCGACTATCGCGTGACCTTTAAAACCGGCAAGTACTTTACGGATCAGAAACAGGAAAGCTTCTTCCCGGAAATCCCGGTGGAATTCCACATCACGAACACCAGCACCACCTATCACGTTCCGCTGTTGCTGAGCCAGTACGGTTACTCCACCTACCGCGGGAGCTGAGCCTGAATGAAACGTTTTATGCTTGCCCTGGCGCTGGCGACGGGGCCGGTCATGGCCTTTGCCGCCGGGCCTGCCACGGTTTACGACATGACCCAGGAGCTGAGTAATAAACTGGCAACCGAGGCGCTGGCGGTCTGTCACGGCATGGATCGTCAGGGCGTCGTGGCCGTGGTGGATCGTGGCGGCAACCTGGTGTCGCTGATGCGGGATGACAACGTCGGGCCGCATAATACCCAGGCGGCGTGGCGTAAGGCGTTCACGGCGCTGTCCACCAAAACGCCGACCAAAGAGTTTGCCCGAAAAGCGCAATCCTCTCCGGATACGGTTAACCTGAACACCGTGAATGAGCTATTGCTGCTCGGCGGCGGTGTGCCGGTGAAATACCACGGCCAGGTGATCGGAGCCATTGGCCTTGCGGGCACCGGCGGCGGAGACTCGGACGATCGCTGTGGTGCCGACGCCATTCGCAATGTGCTGGGCGAAAGCGCGTCGCAAAAGTAATGCTGAAACGGCGGGGACGTGACTTCCCCGCCATCACGCTTTTATCGATACATTCATACCGCTTAACCTTTTCTTAAGATTAATCCTATAACGTAGGCTTTGTATTAGCCCATTTTGGGCTTTTCCGGAGCGTACCCCATGCATAATAAAAGCACTGATTCATTATCTCTGAGTAAAGTTCCTGCGGTGACCGCCGCCTTCTGGTTAACCAAGATCGCCGCGACGACGCTGGGTGAAACCGGCGGCGATGCCGTCACCATGTCGATGAATCTGGGTTACCTTACTGGTACGCTGATTTTCGCCATCATCTTTTTGGTCGCCGTCATCGTGCAGATCAAACAGCCGGTATTTAACAAATGGATCTACTGGTTCACCGTGGTGGCGACCACCACCGTCGGCACGACGCTGGCGGACTTTGCCGATCGCTCGCTGGGGATAGGCTATCTGGGCGGTACGATGCTGCTGAGCACGCTGTTGATCCTCTCGCTGTTTATCTGGCGCATCACCTGCGGCACCGTGGCGGTGAGTTCGGTGAATAACGGCCTGTCAGAATGCTTCTACTGGATCACCATTATGTTTTCGCAAACGCTGGGCACCGCACTGGGAGACTGGACTGCCGACACCGAAGGGCTGGGCTATGACGGCGGTATTCTGCTGTTTGTCGGCGCGCTGGCGGTGATCTGGGCTGCCAGTCGTTTTACCTCGCTTTCCCGAACGGCGCTGTTCTGGGCGGCGTTTATCCTGACCCGTCCGTTGGGGGCCGTGGTGGGCGATTTCCTCGATAAACCCCTTGCCGACGGTGGCCTGGCGCTGAGCCGTTACAGCGCCTCTCTGACGCTGGCGCTGATCATCCTCGCTTTTCTCTGGCTGTTGCCACAGCGAGCAGCGGTGAAATCCGTTACCGCGAACGAATATTGATCGTCCGGCCCTGGCCTGATTTAAAACCCGGCAGCGTGCATCCGTCACGCTGCCGGGTTTTTTTATATTGACCCGATTTCATCGACGACTGTCCCCCGCGCCTGTCACGCTCTGTTCTCCCCTCCGCGTAAAGTAAGTCATCTCGCAGGCACACTGCCGCCGGAACCTGAGTCTGAACACTTACAGGAGCAAAACATGAAATTAACGCAAATCCGAAATGCCACCCTCGTGCTGGACTATGCCGGAAAAAAATTCCTGATCGATCCCATGCTGGCGGAAAAAGAGGCCTGGGAAGGCTTTGCCGGGAACGCACGCCCGCACCTGCGCAATCCGATGGTGGAATTGCCGGTACCGGTTGAAGAACTGCTGGCGGTCGATGCGGTGATCCTGACGCACACACACGCCGACCACTGGGATGAAGCCGCGCAGCAGGCGGTGCCAAAGGACATGCTGATCTACACGCAAAACGAAAGTGACGCCGCGCTGGTTCGCTCCCAGGGTTTCCTGAACGTGCGGGTATTGCGGGAAGAAAACGCCTTTGTTGATGGCCTGACCATTTATAAAACCGACGGTCAGCACGGCAGCAACGATTTATATGCCGATCCGCTGATGGGGGAATTACTGGGCGATGCGTGCGGGCTGGTGTTCACCCATCACCATGAAAAAACGCTCTACATCGCAGGCGATACCGTGTGGGTCAAACCCTATGTCCGCAGTTTGCAGCGCTTCCAGCCGGATGTGGTGGTACTGAATACCGGTTATGCTGTTAACGATCTTTACGGACCGATTATCATGGGCAAAGAAGACACGCTGCGCACGCATAAGCTGTTGCCTTCTGCGACTATAGTGGCGTCGCACATGGAATCGGTTAACCACTGTCTGCTGACCCGCGCTGAACTGCGTGAATTTACGCGTGAACACGGCATTGAGGATTGGGTACGTATTCCCGCAGACGGTGAAACGCTGACTTTCTGATCACAGGATAAAGGTTATGTCTGCTCTGACGGTTGCGGTAATCGCGACGACGGGTTTTAGCCCCTTTCATTTTTCGGTGCCCTGCATTTTATTCGGGCTGTCGATTAACGTAGAGCACGGTCTTGAGCGGCTGGACAGGGCAGACATCATTATTGTTCCCTTCTGGAATAAGCCCGACGAAAAACCCTCTCAGGTATTGCTGGATAAACTTATCAGCGCCTGGCAGCGCGGCGCTGAAGTGGTAGGGCTCTGTTTAGGCACTTATGTGCTGGCTTACGCAGGGTTACTGGATCACCATCGCGCCGCAACGCACTGGGAGTTCGAAAAAGACTTCACCGAACGCTTTCCCGATGTTCATCTGGACCGCAACTCGCTGTACACCAGTGATGAACGCCTGATCACCTCGGCGGGTACCGCCGCCGCGCCGGGAAGGCGGTCAGGCGCAATTTATTGAGCGCCCGGTGCCGGGGTCCACGCGCGACAGCAAAATGAACGAACTGATGGACTACCTGCGTCGCAATCTGGATAAGCCGCACGATCTCGACGCGCTGGCAGGGTTTGTCAGCATGAGCCGACGCACGCTGACGCGTCATTTTTTCAAAGCCACCGGCACCACTATTGGCGAATGGCTGACCGCCGAGCGCCTGCAACGTAGCCAGGAATTACTGGAAACCACGGACAAGAGTATTGAAAGCGTCGCGGCGATGGCAGGCTTTCAGTCGCCGATCTCGTTCCGGCAAAGCTTTAAAGCAAGATTCAGCGTCAGCCCGAGCGAATGGCGCAGGGCCTTTCGTGGCCCGGAGCCGGTGGATCGCGTGTAAACCTCATGCCGCGACCGCTTTGTCTGTTATCCACCAGAACCCCAGCGCCAGCAGGCTGACCGCCGCCCCCAGCAGGCACACGCCCGCCCAGCCTGCGGCGGCCCAGGTGAGGGTGGTGCTGATCGCCCCCAGCCCGCTGCCGACGGCGTAAAACAGCATATAAAGTCCCACCAGACGGCTGTGCGCTTCCGGGCGCAGCCGGAAAATCAGGCTCTGGCTGGTGACGTGCAGCGCCTGGCCGCCCAGGTCCAGCAGGACGATGCCGAACACCAGCGCCAGCAGCGAACTTTCCATCATCGATAACGGCCACCAGGCAAGCACCAGCACCACCAGTGCCATCGCGCTGGTGCGCCGGGCATGGCCCTGATCCGCCCATTTCCCGGCACGGGAGGCCGCCAGTGCGCCGACCACGCCCACCAGCCCGAACGCGCCGATGGCGGTGTGCGAAAAGCTGAGCGGCGGCGCACTCAGCGGCAGCACCAGCGCGCTCCAGAAAATGTTAAACGCGGCAAACATCAGCAGCGCCAGCATCCCCCTTACGCGCAGCACCTTTTCCTCGCGCAGCAGCGTCAGCATTGAGGCCAGCAGAGGCAGATAACCTAAGCCATGCGTAGCCAGTAACAGCACGGGCAGCCGTCGCCACAGGGGAAGGGCGATCAACAGCATCAGCAACGCGGCACTGAAATAGACGCCACGCCAGCCTGCCAGATCGCTCACCGCCCCGGAAAATACCCGTGCCAGCAACAGCCCGATAAAGACGCCGCCCTGCGCTGCCCCCACCACGCGGCCCTGCTCACCGGGCGCGGCGGCGCTGGCCGCATAGGCGATCAGCCCCTGCGTCATTGCCGTGCCGAGCATCCCGACGGCCAGCATCCCGGCCAGCAGCACCGGGGCCGAATGCGCCAGGCCGACCACCATCAGCGCGATGAGCAGCGCCAGCAGCTGGATCGCCAGCAGGCGGCGGCGCTCCAGCAAATCCCCCAACGGCACCAGAAACAGCAGCGCCAGCGCACAACCGATCTGCGTGGCGGTGATCACGCCGCCCACCGCCGCGTGGCTGATACTGAAATCCCGCGCCAGGGCATCAAGCAACGGCTGGGCATAATAGACATTCGCCACGCTCAGGCCGCTGGCGATGGCGAAAAGCCATACCAGGCTGCGTGACAGGGGCACCGCTGAAGGCGTGGCAGTACAGGCGTTTTCACTCACAGGGTTAGGTCCATTCTGGTTGCAAAACAAAACTGATTGAATACTCGGTAAGGTAGTTTTAAAATGCAACCAATGCAAGTCCCACCTGTTTCAGGAGCGTTTATGAAATCCAGTACTGCGCTGAGCAGCGCCCCGTGTCCGGTGGCGCGCACCGTTGATCTGATTGGCGATCGCTGGTCGCTGCTGATCGTGCGCGACGCGTTTGACGGCATGCGCCGGTTCAGCGATTTCCAGCGCAGCCTCGGAGTGGCGAGAAACATTCTTACCGACCGGCTGTACCGGCTGGTGGAGGCGGGCATTCTGGCCCGAGAAGACGCGCCGGACGGGTCGGCATACCAGCACTATGTGCTGACGCCGCAGGGGCAAAGCCTGTTTCCGGTGGTGGTGGCGCTGCGCCAGTGGGGGGAGCAGCATCTGTTTGCGGCGGGTGAGCCGCACTCACAGCTAATCGACAGGCGAACGGGAAAACCGCTGCTGCCGCTCAGGGTGCAGGGGAAGGACGGCATGGCGGTATCACCAGAGGATACCGAAGTGCGGAAAGTGACCTGACGCCGCGCTACACGCGAGGAGAGGCGCTGATCTCGTGACAGAAATCCATAAACGCCTCGACCGCTGCCGGTGCCAGCCTGCGGGAGGGGCGCACAATGTACAGAGGATAGGTTTCCCCCGGCCAGTCCGGAAAAAGCTCCACCAGTTCGCCGCTCGCCAGCAGCGATTCGACTCCCAGCGCCAGCACCTGCGCCACGCCATCGCCGGCAACACAGGCGCGCAGCATCAGATCAGGATCGGTAGTTGTCAGCGGCCCCTGAGTATCCACTATCCGCATTTCATGACCACGATGAAACTCCCAGTCAAAAGGTTTGCTGGTGCGCGGGTCGATAAACTGCAAACAATCATGCTTCCGTAAGTCGTCCGGGTGCGATGGACGACCGTGACGCGCCAGATAGGACGGGGCGGCGACGGTCAGAACGCGGGTTCTGAGCAGCAAACGTGAGGTCATCGTCGACTGCGGCTGCGGGCCAAAACGCACGGCCACGTCGATGCCTTCCGCCACCATATCGCCGACATCCGGTTGCTGTAACACCACCAGTTGCAGGTTGGGATGACGCTCGCGCAGCAGGGAAAGCTTATCTGCCAGCACGTAACGGGAAAAAAGCGGATTCAGACTGACGCGAAGCGTGCCCCGCACCGTGTCCGCCGCGCCTGACACATAACTGGCCGCTTCTTCGATGCCATTCAAATGCGGCGACACGCGTTCGTACAGCGCGGCCCCCTCGCTGGTGAGATGTAAAGTGCGGGTAGTACGATCCAGTAACCGGATCCCCAGCCGCACCTCCAGCCGGGAAATCGCCCGGCTGACGCCTGACGCCGATAACCCCAGCACCTCACCGGCGCGACTGAAACTGCCGGATTCCACCACTGCCGCCAGGATACTCATCCCGGCTAAAAGCCTGCCGTCGACACTCATCGCGATCCTATTAATGATTTTTAGCAAAGATGATTTGCTCAAGCCTACCTTTATCAAAAATCCCCTGCAACTTATTGTGAGCGCCGGTAAAGACAGCGTTACCGTTCACAGCCATTCAGAGGACAGATCCATGACTCAACAACGTAGTGTATTTAAAGGCGGCATCATTCTGACGCTGGACGCCAGCGTGCCCAATCTGACGGTGGGTGACGTGCTGGTGGAAGGGGATCGTATTGTCGCCGTGGGCGAAAATCTTGCCGTTGAAGGGGCAGAGGTGATTGATGCGCGCGGGCATATTGTGATGCCAGGGCTGGTAAACGCCCATCACCATATGTGGCTTGGCGTAATGCGCCGTCTGATGCCTGATGTTGACGATCTCTTTGCCTATATCGATGTGGTAGCGGAAAAGCTCGGCGCCTGTTACCGCCCGCAGGACATGTACCTGAGCACGCGACTCTCGGCGGTCAGCCTGCTGGATGCGGGCGTCACGACGGTAATCGACGCCTGCCACAGCTCCCGCAGCCCGGCCCATACCGACGCGGCCCTGGCGGCGCTTGAGGAAAGCGGCATCCGGGCGCTGCATATGGTGGGGGCGGCGATGGATAAACAGGCGTCTGCGGCGCATCTTCCCGGCGATTTGTCACGCCTGGCCGGGCAATGGAATCACCCGGAAAGCCGCGTTCAGGTGGGGCTGTTCGGACAGCTTAACCTGGCGTGGTGGCGTGTCGCGCGCGCGCTGGATATGCGCATTCTCACCGAATTTATTGGCGATCTCAGCACGCTGCCCGCGGAGTTTACCGAACCCGGCGTGCTCGGCCCGCATAACATTTTCAACCACTGCACCCGCCTGACGGAAGCAACCTGGCATGTGCTGGCAGAGGCGGGCGTCAACGTGACGATCAATCCCCGCTCGGATGCGCTCTTTGGCTTTGACGATGACAGTTTCGCCTACCAGCAGGCCCGCGATCGTGGGCTGAAACCAGCTATCGGCATCGATCTCGATACCGCGTTTGGCAGCGATATGTTTGGCGAAATGCATGCGCTGTTCAGCCAGCAGCGGGCGGCGATGAGCGCCCGCCGTTTCCGTGGTGAAACGGATGTGCCTGCGCCGATCACCGTGGACGCGGTGTTGCAGGCGGCGACCGTCAACGGCGCGCGTGCGGCGGGTCTTGAGGATCGCATCGGCACGCTCACACCGGGCAAGCAGGCGGACATCATCATGCTGAAACTCTCCGGCGCGGGCGTGTTCCCGGTGACCTCCGTCACCGGCACCGTCGTGCAGGCGCTGGAGCGGGCCGATGTGGACACGGTGATGGTAGCCGGTCAGGTGCGTAAACGTCACGGCACGCTTATCGGCGTCGATCTGCAACAGCTTAACGCTGAGATCACCGCCTCCCGCGATTATCTGCTGGCTGCCAGCGGCTATCAGGTGGATTTCTTTAGCTGATTTCTATCGCGGCGTCGGGCTGACGCCGCGCTAACCTTCCCGTATTTTTGTGAGGTCTCCATGTCATTATCTTCAGAGACGGCCATCAGCCAGGCGCGATCGCGTCCGGCATGGGGCATTGTCGTTGCCCTGTTCTGCGGTTATCTGGCGGTGGGCCTGCCGCTGCCGGTGATCCCGCTCTTTGTGAACCAGCAACTGGGATTCAGTAATGTTGTCGTCGGGCTGGTCATCGGCGTGCAGTTTGTCGCCACGGTGTTATCCCGTGGCTACGCCGGTCGCATCGTGGATCTGAACGGCGGGCGACGCGCGGCCATTCAGGGGGCCATAGTGAATGTTATGGCGGGGCTGCTGTATCTGGTGGCGGCCCTGCCGGGGCTGACACCCGCGACCAGCCTTGCGATCATCATCGCAGGCCGCCTGCTGGCGGGCGTCGGCGAAAGCCAGTTTGTCACCGGCTGCGTCTCCTGGGCCATTGCATCCACCGGGCTGCAACGAGCCGGTACGGCGATGTCGTGGACCGGCATGGCGATGTTTGCCGCGCTGTCGGCCGGTGCGCCTGCGGGCATGATGCTCTATCGGGATCACGGCCTGCCCGCCGCGATGGCGGCCTGTATCCTCGCCCCTGCGCTGGCGGTGTTTATTGCCGTTGTCACCCTCCCGTATTTTGCCGGTAGCGGCGTGCGGCTGCCTTTTTACCGGGTGGTAGGGCGTATCTGGCGGGAAGGGCTGGGGCTGATGTTGCAGGGGGTAGGGCTGGCAGGGCTGACCACGTTCGCGTCACTCTTTTTTGCCGCGCACCACTGGATTAACGCAGGCTGGGTGATGACGGCGTTCGGTACCGGCTTCATTGTGGTACGTCTGCTGCTCGGTCACCTGCCCGATCGGATCGGCGGTTACCGGGTGGCGGCCTGGTCGGTGGCGGTAGAAGCGCTGGGGCAGGGGCTGCTGTGGTTTGCGGCGGAGGAATCTGTTGCGCTGGCAGGAGCGCTGATCACCGGTCTCGGCTGCGCGCTGATTTTCCCGGCGCTGGGCGTCGAGGTGCTTAAACGCGTGCCGCCGGCCAGCCGGGGCAGTGCGATGGGCGCGTTTGTTGCCTTTCTGGATATTGCTTACGGCATCTCCGGCCCGGCGGCGGGCGCGATCGCCGGGCACTTTGGCTATGCCGCCGTGTATCTGTTAGGTATGGGCTGCGCGCTGGCGGGGATGCTGCTTTGCATGCTGTCGCGTCGTAATCAGGAAGGGTGATGTCACGTCCGTACTGCAAATCTGCGAGGCGGTAAGCGGCCTGGCGCTGCCATAAGCCAGAACGTGCGCATATCCCTGGTGTGCGCACATCTACTAAAAAACCCTAAAGGTTTTCCTGCTTTGTCCGTTGTAAGTTCAGATAACCATGTCCGGGCAAGGGCATTTTACCTACAGGGAATAAAATCAATCATGAATAAAGTTTTAGTAGCAGGCGCACTGTCTTTAACCGTCTTAACCGGCTGCGCAGGGAACCTCAACTCACACAAAGTGCAGGCGACAAACGGCAGTTCGCTCGACGTTGCCACCATTTTTGCTCCCGTTGATATGAACGATAAGCGCTACCCGGACGTGAAACTGCGCGAAGTCACGCCAGCGCACTCCGGCGCAGGCATGGGGCTGGCGGTGCTGACGGCTGCCCTCGGTGGCGGCATTGGCGGTAACTCGTTTGACAAAGATGGCTATAAAGGCACGTCCATTGACACCATGCCGGAACCGACAGCCACCTATCTGGGCCCGAAAGCCGAATTAAAAATCCGCGACTGGCTGAATAAAAACGGCAATGGCTATGCGTACAAACAGCCGCTGTTTATTGCCGCTGCGCAGTGGTCGCTGGTCTATACCGATATGTCTGCCAGCAACAGCAATTATGATTTAACCTACCGCGTGAAGTTCTATAAACGTCCGGAAGGCGGCAACATGCTGAGCGCCTACGTGGTATCAGAGTGCGCCCCGGCGCGCGTGACCGCTCCGCTTAATGACTGGAAAGCCAGTAACTATGCGAAGGTCACCCAGGAAACGCAGAAGATGATGGACGCCTGCGTGCTGGAACTGGACAACCAGCTGCCGCGCCTGCTGAAAAAATAACGACCAGACGGCCTGCATCGCAGGCCGTTCGCTTTCTTACGCCGTGGTGCGTGTCGGCCTCACCACGATCTCATTCACATCCACCTCATCCGGCTGCTCAATGGCGTAGCGCACCGCGCGGCCAATCGCATCCGGTTGCAGGGCAATCGCCCGGTAGCTTTTCATAGCTTCGGCGGCGGTCGGGTCCGTGATGGTGCCCGCCAGTTCACTTTCCACCACGCCCGGATGGATACAGGTCACCCGCAGCTGACTGTTTTCCTGGCGTAAACCATCGGAAATCGCCCGCACCGCAAACTTGGTGGCGCAGTAAACCGCCGCCGTCGGCGACACGGCCAGCGCACCAATCGAGGCGATATTAATGATATGGCCCGCTTCCCGCGCCAGCATCGACGGCAACACCGCCGCGATGCCATACAGCACGCCCTTAATGTTCACATCCACCATCTGATCCCACTCATCAACGTTGAGCGACGCCATCGGTGACAACGGCATAATACCGGCGTTATTGACGATCACATCAATGCGTCCCCATTTTTCCAGCGCGAACGCGGCGAACGCCTCCACAGAGTGTCGGTCGGTGACGTCCAGCGCTTTCACCTCCACCTCTGCGCCGTTAAAACGTAATTCTTCCGCCAGCGCGGCGAGGCGATCCTCGCGTCGTGCGCCCAACAGTAACACCGCGTCGGTTTTTGCCAGTTCGCGGGCGATGCCTGCACCAATACCGCTGGATGCACCGGTAATTAAGATCACTTTATTCGTCATGGGTCTTCTCCTGTTCGGTTAACGCTGGTGATCTTACGCCCGGCAGACTATAAAGATAATCCGCTCATTACTTAACAGACTGGTAACGGTGGCTAACCAATGACAGTGGATAAAAACGCGCTTGAGGTGTTTGTGATCGTGGCGCAGACGCGCAATTTTCGTCTTGCCGCCGAACGGCTGGGGGTGACGCGCCCGGCCATCAGCCAGACGCTGCGGCGGCTGGAAGATCGCCTGAACATCTCCCTCATGCAGCGCACCACGCGCAGCATTAACCTCACCGAAGCGGGCCAGCGGCTTTATGCGGAGGTCGCGCCCGCCATCGAACAGCTTAACGGCGCGGTGAGCGATATTGCCGATCAGCTGGCGGCACCGCGTGGCCAGCTACGGCTGGCGGTGTCGTCGATTGCTGAACGCATTATCGACGGCAGGATGCTGGCGTCGTTTATCGCGGCCTATCCGCATGTCGAACTGGACATCACCATCACCGATGAGGCGTACGACATTGTGGAGCAGGGGTTTGACGCGGGGGTGCAACTGGGGGAGGTGATCGCCCAGGATATGATCGCGGTGCCGGTGTCTGCCATGCAGCGGCAGATTGCCGTCGCCTCGCCTGATTATCTTGCGCAATACGGCACACCGCAGCACCCGAAGGACCTGCTGGATCATCGCTGTATCGGCTGGCGAAAATCCCCCGGCGTGTCGCCCTATCGCTGGGAGTTTGCCTGGCAGGGCCGCGAATTTGATGTGGACGTTAATCCACAACTGACCACCAATGATATGGGGGTGATGATCCGCACCGTCTGCGCCGGGGGCGGCATCAGCTTTGGCATGGAGGAGACGTACGCGCCTTACCTCGCGCGCGGTGAGCTGGTGACGGTGCTGGATGAATTTCTGCCGACCTTTCCGGGCTTTTACCTTTATTTCTCCGGCAGAAAACATATGCCGCCAAAGCTACGGGCATTTATTGAGCATGTAAGGATGTAAGGGAAATAATCTTCCTGCGAGACGCTACGCAAATTCCTTCACCGGTAACACCCTGATATTGCCGTTTTTATCTGAAAGCGGTATCGTGCAGCCGCACCTGCAAAATCAGGTGCCGGGCTTGACCTCCTGAAATATGTTACAGGCGACATACGACGCGCCAGCGTCTATTTTTATGTCGTGCGCACGGCTACACCTCAATGGCGGGCCGGGCGGGGGCGTCGCAAGACGCGCCGGTTTCCTGTAACGCCGGTAAGGTCAACCCCGTTCGGTTCCGCCACCCGTGAGATTGACCTCTCCAGTGGCGGATTTATAACCCGTTACAGGAGGCTGCCATTATGGCTACGACCCTCAACCAGACTCACCCGTTACTTACCGTTCCCTTCGATGACGACACGGAATTCACCGTGCTTGCCGACTATTGCCATCAGCTTGCCGAAGCACAGGCGGAGTCACTTGATCCTGCGCTGCGTATGGCGTTATGCGGACGCCTTTCTGCCGTCTTCGCGCTGCTCAAACCGCAGCTTAACGAGCCGATCCCGCCGGAACAGCAGGACAGGTTTACAGTCGATACGCTGCCGACCCACGTTCCCCGTTTTGAACCTGATCCCGATACGCTTGGCGAATACTGCGCCGCGCTGACGCAGGTTTTGTTATGCCGGAGCGTGACGTCACAGCAGGAAGAACAACTGCGCTGGCTGCTGGCGGATCTGATGGCGTTTATGACCGAGGAAATCAACGCCCCGCGCTGGGTAAGAACCGCGGTCGGGGTGAGATTTATTGATGAGGTGAGGGGGTAGGGGATAAGGGCAGGTGCTGCGCGATGGGCGCGGCACCTGGGGTAAAGTGGGGGAAGGGGTGGCGGAAGAGGATATGAAAAGCATCTTGGCGAATAATATCTCATGATGCTTCTCTGTATAAAGTGCTCACGATATTTAAATGAAGATGTTTTAATTTTTACTCTTCAGGAATAATATGTTGTTAAGTTATTTTATCCCATAGCTAATTTCTAAGGCCATGGATGATACGAAATTATCTTGTTTCTCTTTTGGTTTTGTCCACCATGGTCCTGGAGTTTCATCAAAATCCTTAAGTGCTTTCTGAGTTTTTGGGCCAAAATACACACTAGAGAGATATATAATGCTTTGAAACTCACCTTGAGCATCAGTTAATTTATCAATAATAGACTGATCAACTTTACCTTTTTCCATCATTTTAATGTATTCCTTCCAAACATCTTGCAAACCCGGAGACTTACCAAAAATTTTAGCAGCTCTGTCGACAAGGTTTATTCTCTGTTCAATTATTTTAGTCTGGTATGCATAAAGGCGAGATTCCTTTTCGTTAACCGAATTTTGGTGATTTGTGATAACTACTCCTCCCAATGTCCCCAATATCCCAAGAAGTGCTAAGGCAAGCGGAAGGATGATATCTTTTAAATACACCATTCTCCTCTTTTTTCTTGTTATTTTTTTCTTAAAGTTATGACTATTCATATTGCTTCCCTTTGCCTGCTGAGGTTTAAAAATAGAATCGCTACTCATATGATTTTAATTAAAGCATTTTATCGCCATGCTTACCAGATGATCCAATGATTATTGGAAATTATATTCTCCAATAATACAAATTTTTTTTAGATTTTTCTTCAACGTCCACTCTTCGCTCAAAGCAGCCATTATTATCGATATCAAAACCAACCCTACTAACCACAACCAGTCTCATACTTAAAATTTCCCCCGTTCCACCAGCTTGTTTGTTTAGTAAGCCCGGTATACCAACAAAACCCTCTCCCATCCCCGCCTTCACTTCATCGCCGCAAACCCATTCCCCACATCCCCCCTTAACAGCCTGATATGCTAAAACCCCGCCGCTATATGGCACAAACTGAACAGGAATTTACCCTTCTCATGCCCTAACATACCGCCTTTGTGTATAACGGGTGGTATTAATGGCTGTACTCAGAACTTTTCTCTTCTTTCTTGGCGCGGCGGCGCTCAGCTCCATTGCCGTACTTTGCCTGTGGGGCGACATCTATCTTTTCGACTACGATATTCCTGAAATTTCCCTGACCGAAATCGTGCAGGAACTGGTATTAGCGGGCATCGTCGCCATTCATTTACTGTTGGCGAAAAAGCATGAGTTGCTGCGCTACTGCAATATTCTGGTCGGCGGTTTCTTCCTGACCATGCTCATCCGCGAACTGGATGCGGTCTTTGATGTGATTTCTCACGGCAGTTGGGTCTGGTTTGCGCTGCTGGCGACGCTCTGCGCGGTCATTCTTCCGCTGAAACATTATCGCCAGACGCTGGCACAGCTTACGGAGTACACCCGTTCGCCGTGGTACGGCGTGATGCTGAGCGGTCTGCTGGCGGTGCTGGTCTTCTCCCGGCTGTTTGGTATGCAGGCGATGTGGCATGCCATCCTCGCTGACGGCTACGTCCGCATAGTAAAAAACGCCGTGGAAGAGGGCAGCGAATCCTTCGGCTATATGCTCTGTCTGACCGCTTCCATCGGCTATTACTGCAATTTCCGCAGAATGGCGTCCCGCAACGCATCACTTGCTAACGCGGGCGTGTAAAAAATCAATAAAGCCTCTGACCCTCTCCGGCACGTGACGGGTATTCGGGTAGAGCGCATAAATGCCCTGGCGGGGAAAACGATGATCCGGCAGCACGCCGATCAGCGTTCCTGCTGCCAGCGCGTCCTGCACCAGCCATGACGGTAACAGCGCAACACCCGCGCCGCTCAGCGCAAAGGCCAGCAACGCCGCCGCGCTGTCAGCCATAATGGCGGGCGGCTGGTTCGCCGCAAACAGCAGCGTATCGCCATCGGGCTTCACGACCTGCCAGTTCAGCGGCGATGAAAGGCGGCTGTGGGCGATCCACGTCGCCGCGGCAAGCTGTTCGGGCGTCCTGATACCGCCACCGCCAAGCGTGCTCAGATAAGCAGGGGAGGCGACCGGGTAAATATCGAACTGGTCAATCAGCCTCGCGTGGTGGGTGGAATCCGCGAGTTGTCCGAGACGGATCGCCACATCAAAGCGCCCGGCAATCAGATCGTTGTTTTGCGAGGAGGCCACGTGCTGGATGCGCAACTGCGGGTGCAGGGCCGCAAAGTCTGCCAACGCTGGCACCACCACGCGCGCGCCGTATTCCGGGGTGGTGGTGATGCGCAGTAAACCGCGCAGGCCGCCATGATCGCCGCGCACCTCGTCAAGCACCCGTTCGGCATCCTGTAGCAACTGCTGGCAGCGCTGGTAAAAGCGTTCGCCGGTATCGGTCATTGCCACATTGCGGGTGCTGCGGATGAGTAACGCCACGCCCAGTTCCTGCTCCAGCTGTTTGATATTAAAACTCACTACGGCTTTCGTCAGCCCCAGCGTCTGCGCGGCGCGGGTAAAACTTCCGGCCTCTGCCACCGCCACAAACATCTCCAGCCGCTGCATATTGATCATCGTGTGTGTCCTGCGGGTATGCTGATTGTCAAAATGATTTTGACAGTAAAACCACGGAAAAGGAATTTATCTGCCGCAGTGCGGCGCTTATAGTGCGCGCTCTGTGTGGTTAATGCTGAGAAAAACATGACGTATCGTGCGCGGGTGGCCTGTGTGTATCTGCTGGGATTTTTTATCGATCTGGTGAACATGTTTATCGCCAGCGTGGCTTATCCGGAGATTGGCCGCCAGTTCGCCGCCAGCGTCAGTGAGCTGGCGTGGATCAGTAACGCCTATATTTTAGGGCTGACGCTGGTGATCCCGCTCAGCAGCTGGCTGGCGCGGCGCATCGGCGCGAAGCGGGTGTTTATGCTTTCGCTGGGGATTTTTATCGCGGGTACCTGCGGCGCGGGAAGCGCCTCATCCATTTATTCGCTGATTGCCTGGCGCGGCGTGCAGGGGCTGGGCGGTGGGCTGTTGATCCCGGTCGGGCAGACGATGACCTACGCGCTTTATCGCAGCCATGAACGGGCAAAACTGTCGTCCGCCGTGATGCTGGTGGCGCTGCTGGCACCGGCGTTATCGCCCGCGCTCGGCGGACTTTTTGTGGAAAGCGGCCACTGGCGCGGGGTGTTTCTGGCGAGCCTGCCGCTGGCGCTGGTGGCGTTAATACTGGCAGGCTGCTGGCTTAAAACAGATGCGCCTTCAGCGGCGAATGAGCGGCTGGATCTGCGCGGGTTAGTCAGTGGCGGCGTGGCGCTGATCCTGATCCTGACCGGCTTAACCTTTGCGGGCGAGCGGCTGTATCTGTGGCAGGGAGTGCTGCTGTTCGCGCTCGGGCTTGTGGTGATGGCCGATTATGTGCGGGATGCCCTGCACAAACCCGCGCCGCTGCTTAACCTGCGGCTGATGAAAGATCCGCTGTTGCAGACCGCGATGCTGATCTATCAGTTCGTGCCCGGCATTTTTACCGGCGTCAGCATTGTTGCCATGCTTTATCTGCAAAACCTGTTAACGATGCCAGCCACGGTCACCGGTGGGATGATGCTGCCCTGGGCGCTGGCCTCTTTTGTGGCGATTACGTTGACGGGCAGACTGTTCAACCGCCTGGGGCCGCGCCCGCTGTTTATCACCGGTTGTCTGGTGCACGGCGCAGGGATCGGGTTGCTGGCGCTGACGGGCAGTGCGGCGGATCTACCGCTGTGCGTGCTGGCCTTCACCCTGATGGGCTTTGGCAGCAGTCTGTGTAGCAGCACGGCGCAAAGTGCGGCCTTTATTCAGATAGCCGACGCGGATCTGGCCGATGCCAGCGCCCTGTGGAATATTAATCGCCAGCTCAGTTTCTGCTGCGGTGTCACGATCATCAGCCTGCTGTTCAGCGTACTGGCGGCTCGTGGGCTGCCGGTGATGCAGGCGTATCATCTGTGCTTTGCGATAGCGGCGGGAAGTGCGTTAATCCCTGTTCTGTGCTGTCTGCGGATCGCCAATCAGCATGTGGTTTTACAACTCAATCAGGAGCAACAATGAATCGTTATTTTCAGGAAGTACGGGATGCCCACGCGTTGATCCGCGACTGTCTGGGTGATGCACACACGCCGGATGCGGTGTGCGACGCGTTATTAGCGCGCTTTTGCCCGGCGTTCTCGATGGTGACGCCGCGCGGTGCCATCATGGATTTTACCGCGGTCGATAATCTGTTCCGCACCCAGCGCGGTGTGCGGGCGGGGCTGACGATTGCCATTGAAGATCTGCAACTGATAGCGGAAAGCGACACCGGCGCTACCGTCACCTACAAAGAGCGGCAGATCATCCCGGATCAGGGCGAAACGCTGCGCTTTGCCACGGCGGTGTTTGAAACAGGTGCTGATGGCCGGGTGATGTGGCGACATCTGCACGAAACCTGGCTCTGATAAGGACCCCGCCGGGAAGCTTACTGTTCCGGCGTGTTCTCATCCAGAAGGCGCGCGCGGCAAACCGCGAGAATTTCATCCGCCAGCGGCGAGTCATCCGGGCAGGCGCGGGATAGCACCATGGCACCGACCAGATGCGCCAGCGTGTCGATCACATCGGCACGCCGCGTGCCGTCCGCGTCCTGCTCCTGACTCAGCTGCGCCAGTTGCTGTTCAAGTCCCGCCGCAAAGGTCGCTTTAATCGTTTCAGACTGGCGGGAGGTGTCCGCCCCCAGCGCCGACATCACGCAGCCTTTGCCCTTGTTATCCCGATGCTCTCGCGAGAGATAACGGGTAATAAACTGCTCCCGGTTTATCCCGGCGGAGTGGTCTGCCGAATGCGTAAAACCACACTGCATGGCCTCTGCCATCAAATCCGCCTTCGAGGCAAAATGTTTGTAAAAGCCGCCGTGAGTTAACCCGGCCGCCGACATCAGCTCCGCCACGCCCACGCCGTCATAGCCCCGTTCACGAAACAACACCGACGCCGTTTCCACAATACGCCTGCGGTTTTCACGCACCTGCTCTTTAGACACTTTCATTGTTTCACCTTCAATGCTGAACCTTCATGCCCTCAGTATACATTGATGATGACCATAATCAAAAAGCGTTGACAGATTAGATTACGATCATCATCATTAATCCGTACTTCCACCCGGCACGCCGGAACCTGTTATTCATTCAAGAAGGGTATGTTATGACCACTCCATCTGTTCTTATTACCGGCGCATCCTCAGGTATCGGTGCCGTTTACGCTGAACGTTTCGCCCGTCGCGGCCACGATCTTGTGCTGGTAGCGCGCGACAAAGCCCGACTGGATGCGCTGGCCGCGCGTCTGCAACAGGAAACCGGGGTGAACGTGGATGTGCTTGCCGCCGATCTCACCCAGTCCGATGATGTTGCGCGTGTCGAAACGCGCCTGCGCGAGGACGCCCGGATCGGCATTCTGGTTAACAATGCGGGCATTGCGCAGACCGGCAGGCTTGTGGATCAGGATCCGGCGTCCATTGAGCGCCTTATCGCGCTGAATGTGACAGCGGTTACCCGGCTGGCCAGTGCCGTCGCCCCGCGATTTGTTCAGGCAGGAGAGGGCGCTATCGTCAACATCAGCTCCGTGGTCGGCCTGGCGCCGGAATTTGCCATGTCAGTGTATGGCGCCACCAAAGCCTTTGTGCTGTTCCTGTCGCAGGGATTGCAGGTCGAACTGGCCCCCAGCGGCGTGTATGTACAGGCGGTGCTGCCAGCCGGGACGTACACCGAAATCTGGGAGCGCGCCGGGATCGACATTACCCACTCAACACAATTTATGGACGTGGGCGAGCTGGTGGATGCCGCGCTGGTCGGCTTTGATCGCCGTGAACCGGTGACCATTCCGCCGTTACGGAAGGCCGAACACTGGCAGGCGCTTGATGCGAACCGCCAGGCGCTGATCGCTGACATCAACCAGGCCGAAGCCGCCGCGCGCTACCGTGCCTGAAACGTAACTGAGGCATCACTTTTTACAGGCGGCTGATACACTGTTGGTTAATTAACCAGAACAGGAGAGCACATGATGTCCGATCGTCCTGCAATTGCCCTGCTTGGTCCGGGCGCTATTGGCACCACTATCGCGGCGACGCTGCATGAGGCGGGCCGCACGCCGCTGCTGTGCGGGCGCACCGCGCATCCGCAGTTAACGCTGCGTGATGACGACGGCGAAGTGGTGGTGCCAGGTCCGGTACTCAACGATCCAGCGGCGGTCAGCCAGCCGGTCGATCTGCTGTTTGTGGCGGTGAAAACCACCCAGGACGCCGACAGCGCCCGGTGGCTGGCGCAGCTGTGCGATGAAAAAACCGTGGTGTGCGCGCTGCAAAACGGCGTCGAGCAGCAAAATCAGCTGGCCCCTTATGTGAAGGGCGCAACCGTGGTGCCCTCGGTGGTGTGGTTTCCGGCCCAGCGGGAAGCGGATGCGTCCGTCTGGCTGCGGGCTAAACCGCGTCTGACCCTGACGGACGTGCCTGCGGCCAGGCGCATTGCCGATGCCCTGAGCGGCACCCGCTGCGCGGTGGAGCTGTCCGGGGATTTTCGTTCCATTGCCTGGCGCAAGCTTTTGCAGAACGCGGCGGCGGGGCTGATGGTGCTGGCAAATCGTCGTGCCGGAATGTTCAGACGCGACGATATTGCCGCGCTGACGCTGGCTTATCTGCATGAATGTCTGACGGTGGCGCGGGCGCAGGGGGCGGTGCTCGGCGATGACGTCCCGCAGGAGATCCTCGCGGGCTTTCAGCGTTCCCCTGCCGATCTGGGCACCTCCATTCTGGCCGACCGCCAGGCCAACCGTCCGCTGGAGTGGGACATCCGCAACGGCGTGATCCAGCGTTACGGCAGGGCGAAGGGCATTCTAACGCCGGTCAGCGATGTGCTGGTGCCGCTGCTGGCAGCGGGTAGCGAAGGGCCGGGCTGAAAAGAGCCTTAGAAGCGGTCGCTGATCGTTAGTCCTTAAACACCGCCTGGAGTGCCAGGTGCTGGATCAGCATAATGGTTTTGGCATCCTGGATCTCGCCGCTGCGAATGGCGGCGAGGGCTTTTTCGAACGGCCACTCCAGCACCTGAATATCTTCCCCTTCGTCCGCCAGCCCGCCGCCCGTGCCGCTGCGATCTTCATCTGCATATTCAGCGATGAAAAAGTAGAGTTTTTCCGTGACCGAGCCGGGGCTCATATAGGCTTCAAACACTTTTTCAACGGCGGTGACGTGAAAGCCGGTTTCTTCTTCGGCTTCGGCAATAATGCGTGTTTCCGGCGAGGCGTCATCCAGTAAACCCGCCGCCGCCTCAATCAGTAAACCATCATGCCCATTGATGTACACCGGCAGACGGAATTGCCGCGTCAGCACCACCGTTCCTTTGGCTTTGTTATACAGCAGAATGGCCGCGCCATTGCCGCGGTCGTAGGCTTCGCGGCTTTGCGTTTGCCAGGTTCCGTCGCTGCGCTGAAGTTCGAAGGTGTATTTTTTCAGGATGTACCAGTTATCGGACAGCAGTTCTTCACGGAGGTTACGGATGTTCGGACGTTGCGCTGACATGAGATTTCCTTTTTAAAGCGTGACAGGAAATACGCTATCATGCACACTCGTGCATAATCAAGATCATTCGTGAAAGGTGAAACCATGCTGTCAGGTCAACGCAAACAGCTGATCCTCGATATACTGGCGCGCGATAAACAGGTGTTATCCCGTGAATTAAGCCAGCGGTTTAACATCTCAGAAGACTCTATTCGCCGGGATTTACGCGAGATGGCGGCGGAAGGGTTATTGCAACGGGTGCACGGCGGGGCGCTGGCGGTATCGGCAGCGACAGGCTCGCTGGAAACGCGGAAAAGCGTGCAGATAGCCTCGAAAAAAGCGATTGCCCGCAAAGCGGTCACGCTGATCCAGCCGGGGAATATCGTCATTCTGGATGGCGGCACGACCTCGGAAGAGATGGTTAAACTGCTGCCGCCGGATCTGGCGTTTACCGTGGTCACGCACAGCCCGACCATAGCCGCTGCGCTGATTACTCTGCCGCGAGTTGAGGTTATTGTTCTCGGCGGTCAGCTGTATAAACATTCGATGGTGACGGTCGGCGCGGCCATGATGGAATCTCTGCGCCGTATCAACGCGGATCTGTTTTTTATGGGCGTCACCGGCGTGCACGAACGTGCCGGTTTCACCACCGGCAATTACGAAGAAGCCTGCGTCAAACGCGCGCTGTCAGAACGGGCGGCGGAAACCGTGGTGTTGGCCTCGCCGGAGAAAATCAACTCGGCGTCGGCGTTTGCCATTGGCGATCTGAGCCTTGCCAGTACGCTGGTCATTGATGGGGAGCTGGACGAGAAAATGCGCACTATCATGACCCGCCTCGCCATCAGCGTGCTGTGAGCCGAAAACCAACCGGGGGAAGTATGCTGTCTGATGAGGGTTATCTGAAAACATTACCGCACGTCAGCCTGCAACCGGCGTTTGAGCAGGTGGTGGGGGAGGTGGTAAACGGCCTCAGGCACGCGCTGGGAAACATCCTGCACAGCATTTATTTGTACGGCAGCGTGGCGCGCGGTAATGCGGTGACGGGCGTATCCGATCTTGATGTGTGCGTGATCTTTACGCGCCCGCTGCGTGTGGAAGAAAGCGAGATCCTCGCCCGTCTGCGTCAGGAGCTGGCTGCACATCACCCTTGCGTGAGCAAAATAGATATTGATCCCGGCGTGCTTGCCGAAGTGCTGGATCCTGAGAATCTCTACAGCTGGGGATACTGGCTGAAGCATCATTGCCGGTGTGTGTACGGGGAGGATCTGAGCGACCGGTTTGCGCGCTTTCGCCCGTCGAAAGCGATAGCCGTTGCGGTGAACGGCGATGTGATGGCAGTGCTGAACGACGTTATCAGCAGGATCCAGGCCACCAGTGACCGTCAGGAACGCCTGATGCTGCAACGCGCCGCCGCCCGAAAACTGATCCGCGCGACGAATCTGCTCAGATCGGCGTGCGATACTGACTGGCCTGATACGCTGGAGGATTATGTGGCGCGGGTTGTCCGCCGCTACCCGCAACAGGCGACAGCGCTGGATTATTTTTTGCGTGAAAGCCAGCACCCCGACGATGACGCCGACCATTTTATCGCGCAGCTGCGTGCTTTTATGGCGTGGCTGAACCGCACGTATCAGCCATAATTATTTACGGCTAATCGGCGAGGGATAACCGCCGGATAAGACATAAGAATGTTATGATCCGTGTCGCTGACAGCACCTGATAAAGACGAAAACCCCTGAGGGCCAGATATGAGCAATGAAGTACCCATCAAATATTATGACATCGCCGACGAGTACGCGACGGAAACCGAAACGCCGGTAAGCGAAACCGAACGCGACGCCGTGGCACGTTATTTTGAGATGCTGATCACCCGCCTAATGAATGGCGAAGAGATCAGCGAAGAAGCGCAGCAGGAGATGGCCGTCCAGGCGGGTATCAATGAAAAGCGGATTGATGAGATCGCCAATTTCCTTAATCAGTGGGGCAACGAGTAAAGGCCGCACGGATCGTCAGACAGCAAAAAGCCCGCTTTAAAAGCGGGCTTTTCTTTTGTATGGCTCCTCTGACTGGACTCGAACCAGTGACATACGGATTAACAGTCCGCCGTTCTACCGACTGAACTACAGAGGAATCGTGTGGGGGCTAATGTTAGCGGCGAAAAACTTTTTGTCAAACCGCATTTTACGTGCAGGCGTTCGTCTGGCGAAGCCATCGCCGATTTGCCGGAATTACCAGCAAATTATGTGGAAAATACTTTGCAGGATTAGCATTTCTCACTCATCATTTGAAATGAAGTTTCACTTTCTCAGTAAGGTCCATTTTGAACGTCACTGCCGCTTTACGCCAGGCTGTCGCCCGTACGCCCTGGTACGCTAAACGAAAAAGTTACCGTGTACTTTTCTGGCGTGAAATCACCCCGCTTGCCGTGCCTATCTTCCTCGAAAATACCTGTGTGCTGTTGATGGGGGTACTGAGTACCTTCCTGGTGAGCTGGCTGGGCAAAGAGGCGATGGCGGGAGTGGGCCTTGCGGACAGTTTTAACATGGTGGTGATGGCCTTTTTTGCGGCGGTCGATCTGGGTACCACGGTGGTGGTGGCCTTCAGCCTCGGTAAACGTGACCGGCGGCGGGCGCGTTCGGCGGCGCGGCAATCGCTGGTGATCATGACGCTGTTCGCCGTGCTGCTGGCGGCGCTGATCCACTATTTTGGCGAGCAGATCATTAACGTGGTGGCGGGTGAAGCCACGGCGGAAGTGAAAGCGCTGGCGCTGACGTACCTTGAATTAACGGTGCTGAGCTATCCGGCGGCGGCGATTACGCTGATTGGCAGCGGTGCGCTGCGCGGGGCGGGCAATACCAAAATTCCGCTGTTGATCAACGGCGGCATGAACATCCTTAATATTATTATCAGCAGCATCCTGATCTATGGCCTGTTTTCCTGGCCGGGTATTGGCTTTGCCGGGGCCGGGCTGGGGCTGACCATTTCCCGCTATATCGGCGCGCTGGCGATTATCTGGGTGCTGATGATCGGCTTTAACCCGGCGCTGCGCATCACGCTGAAAAGTTATTTTAAACCGCTCAACTTCGCCATTATCTGGGAAGTGATGGGCATCGGCATTCCCGCCAGTATCGAATCGGTGCTGTTTAACAGCGGCAAATTATTGACGCAGATGTTTGTTGCCGGAATGGGCACCAACGTGATCGCCGGTAACTTTATTGCCTTCTCCGTGGCGGCGCTGATTAACCTGCCGGGGAACGCGCTGGGATCGGCCTCCACCATTATCACCGGTAAGCGCCTTGGCAAAGGGCAGATCGGCCAGGCGGAACGGCAGCTGCGACACGTATTCTGGCTGTCGACCATTGGCCTGACGATTATTGCGTGGGGCACCGCGCCTTTTGCCGGGCTGCTCGCCGCGTTTTATACGCCGGAGCAGGATGTGCAGGAGGTGGTGAAAATCCTGCTGTGGATGAACGCCGCGTTTATGCCGATCTGGGCGGCATCCTGGGTATTACCCGCCGGGCAGAAGGGCGCACGCGATGCGCGATTTGCCATGTGGGTGTCGATGCTCGGCATGTGGGGCTGTCGCGTGGTGGCCGGTTATACGCTGGGGATCGTGCTCGGCATGGGCGTGATTGGCGTCTGGCTGGGTATGTTCCTTGACTGGGCGGTGCGCGGGGCGCTGTTCTACTGGCGTATGGTCAGCGGTCGCTGGCTGTGGAAATACCCGCGCCCCCTGCGCAATAAAGCGGAGTGATAGCCTGAATTTGCACTCTTTTTGTACGGGGTGCGGAATAAATCGGCAATCGCGCACTTTTTTGAAATCAGGCTTTGACAAGCCCACAGTGCGCCGTTAATATTCGCCCCGTTCACACGATTCCTCTGTAGTTCAGTCGGTAGAACGGCGGACTGTTAATCCGTATGTCACTGGTTCGAGTCCAGTCAGAGGAGCCAGATTTAGAAAAGCCCGCTTTTTAGCGGGCTTTTTGCTTTTCAGCATTTAACGGAACGGCGGCTCGTTAAAGGTACGCAGTTTACGCGAATGCAGACGCTCACCCTCCGCCCGCAGCAGATCAATCGCCCTGATGCCAATCTGCAAATGCTCAGAAATCGCCCCTTCGTAGAAACGGTTCGCCTGGCCTGGCAGTTTGATCTCGCCATGCAGCGGTTTATCGGACACACACAGCAGTGTGCCGTACGGGACGCGGAAGCGATAACCCTGCGCCGCGATGGTCGCGCTTTCCATATCAATCGCCACCGCGCGGCTTAAGTTAAAGCGCAGTGCCGACGCCGAATAACGCAGCTCCCAGTTGCGGTCGTCGGTGGTGACCACCGTACCGGTACGCAGCCGCTGTTTCACTTCCTCGCCCGGCATCTCGCTGACCTGTTTAGTGGCGTCGTACAGCGCGCGCTGCACTTCGGCGATGCTCGGGATGGGAATGTCCGGCGGCAGTACCGCATCAAGAACATGATCATCGCGCAGATAAGCATGTGCCAGCACGTAATCGCCAATCGACTGACTCTCACGCAGGCCGCCGCAGTGGCCGATCATCAGCCATACATCCGGGCGCAGTACCGCCAGATGATCGCAGATGGTTTTGGCGTTCGACGGGCCGACGCCGATATTGACCAGCGTGATCCCCTGACCGTCAGCGGTGATCAGGTGCCAGGCCGGCATCTGGTGTTTTTTCCACGCCAGATCGGAAGTCGCCTGCTCCGGCGCTTCGGTTTCAGCGGTGATCCAGATCCCACCCGCGCAGGAGAGCGCGACGTACGGGCTGTCCGGATCGAGGATCTGGCTGCAACCCCAGCGCACGAACTCATCCACATAACGCGTATAGTTAGTGAACAGCACGAACGGCTGGAAATGCTCGACCGGCGTGCCGGTGTAGTGGCGCAGCCGTGCCAGCGAAAAGTCCACGCGACGGGCATCAAAGTGCGACAGCGGTGAGAATTCCGCCGGATGATAAATGCCATCCGCCGTCTCATCGCCAATCTGCGACAGTTCGGTGGTCGGGAAGTGGCGGGTGAGGCCCGCGCTCATCGAGCGATCCAGCGTCAGCGCTGAACCATCAATCACATACGGATAAGGGATCTCATGCTGAGAGGGTCCGACCTCAATGCGTGCGCCGTAATCCTGATACAGCATGGTGAGCTGTTCCAGCAGATAGGCGCGGAACAGCGCCGGGCGCGTGATGGTGGTGCTGTAGCTGCCAGGATGGGTAAAGCGGGCATACGCGCGGGTTTTCTGCGCGTTCGGCGCGTCGCCGTCCCAGTGCACCGACAGTTGGGGGTAAACAAATTTGCCCTGCGCACGGGCGAGCGTGTCGGGAAGGGTGCCCTGATCGATGTACAGCGCAATCGCCTCGCGCAAATCACTGACCGCCTGGTCATACAGCGCTTCGAGCTGGTCGAGGGCCTGTTCCGGGGTAAGGCTCGCCTTGTTATCCATGTTTATCTCCTTGTTTCACACATGTGCTGCCATACCGATAGTATGTCACAGGATTGTGAAACAAAAGGGTGGGGATAAGGCTGAAAAGCAGCGAAACGGCAACGGGACGTTATTCGGGCGGTGAGTTTGACAGGGTAAACCGATCGTTTTACTTTTAAGGTATGGACACTAAAAACAAACTCATTTCTGCCGCAGGATCCCTGTTTAGCCGGCATGGTTTTAATGCCACCGGGATGGATCGGCTCACGCAGGCGGCGGGCATGTCGAGCCGTACGCTCTACAAACATGCTGGCAGCAAAACGGCGCTGATTGTCCGGGTGCTGGAGGCGCGGGATCAACGCTTCTTTGCACAGATGGAGGAGCAGAGCATTAAAGGGCTGTTCGACGCGCTGGACGACTGGCTGCACGAAGAGGGCTGCCTGGGCTGTCTGTTTCTGCGGGCTTACGGCGAAACCGGTGGCGACAATCCGCAGATCGCGGCGGTGATCCGCGCCCATAAAGAAAAGACCTGGCAGACTATCCGCAGGCTGGTGGCGAGTGAAATCGGCCATGAGGACGATCGGCTGGCGGAGCAGATCCTGATCCTCTTTGAGGGCGCGACGGCGGCCGCCATTTATCGCGGTGTGGGCACCGTGACGACGGCGCGCGATACGGCAGCAATGCTGCTGGCGGGGGCAAAAACATGAGTAAAAACGCCTGGCTTGTTGCCACCGGCTTTAGTCTGATCGCCGTCTGTTATGGCTTCGCCCGTTTTGCCTTCGGGTTGTTTCTGCCGCGCATCGACGCTGATCTCTCCCTTTCCCCGACGCTGAGCGGGCTGATTTCCGGCGGCTCGTTTCTGGGGTATTGCTTAACCATCGTGCTGGCGGCTGTTCTGACGGAGCGCATCGGTCCTCGCGCAGTGGCGCTGACCGCTGCGCTGGTGGCGGCGCTGGGCATGACCGGTATTGCGCTGGCCTCCTCTCCGCTGTGGCTGGCGGTGGCCGTGATGCTCGCCGGAGCCAGTACGGGCCTGGTCTCGCCGCCGCTGGCGGCTGCGGTATCGGCGGTCGTACCCGCGGATCGTCAGGGGGCGGCAAATACCATCATTAATGCCGGGACCGGCGCGGGCGTGGTGCTTTCAGGCCCCGTGGCGCTGGCGATGGGTGGTCAGTGGCGGCTGGCGTTTGCGCTCTTTGCCGCGCTGGCGTTTGCGATGGCGATTGCCGCCGCGCGTTTTGTGCCGCGCAGTTCGCCTGCGGGCAGCAACCGCGCGGGCGGTCTGCCGCCGATCAGCGCATCCCTGAAACGGCTGATCGTCGCCTCACTGTTAATGGGCGCGGGCAGCACGGCGATCTGGTCGTTCGGCAGTCAGCTGGTCGCGCTGCGGCTGGAGTGGCGTGACACCGGCGCAGGCGTGCTGTGGATGGTGACGGGGGCGGCGGGCATTGCCGGTGCGGCAGCGGGAACGCTGGTGGCGCGCTTTGGTATGGATCTCATGCACCGGCTGTTTTTGCTGGCGATGGCGGCGGGTATGCTGCTGATCGGCTTTGCGAGCACCACGCCCGCGCTGACGCTTATCGGCGGGGCGCTGTTCGGCGCGGCCTATATTACGATCTCCGGCATCTATCTGGTGTGGGGCGTTTCAGCCCTGCCGGAACGCCCGGCGACGGGGCTGATGATCTGCTTTCTGACGCTGGCGGTGGGGCAAACTGCCGGATCGCCGCTGTTCGGGCTGATCATGGATCGGCTGTCGGCGGGTTATGCCGTGGCGATTTTTGCCGGACTGACGCTCTGCGCCGGATCCAGCGGCACCGTGCCGCTTCACTCCGCCTGGCGAAAGCGTTTTCGCAAAGCCTGAGACGAGACGCCCGGCACCAGCGACACCAGGGTTAACGTGTGGGGTAACTGAACGCGGGCGCAGATTTCCGTCAGCGCTGCGGCGTCGAGACAAACAATCAGCACCTCCACTTCATCCACCAGCGCCTGCGGATCGTCCAGCGTCCAGCAGGGAAACTCCTGCGACAGCCGTTGCACCTGCTCGCCGCTGGCGGGGGAGAGAAATACCTGCGCGTCCGGCGTCGTCCGGAACAGATCCCTGACCAGCGCGTCGGTCAGCGCATCCACGCCGAGAATTCCTGTCCTTTTCATCCTTCGCCTCAGCTACCGTTACAAATGTGACTACATTATCAAATGGTCACTTGCTGTCAATCGGCATCTTATGCTCGCTTTAAAGTTCTTAAGTCGCCCTTTGTGACCATTGACAAATTTGGTCACTCGTTTAAAAATGCCGCTATTGTTCCTTCCATTTAATCAGGTATCCCATGTTCAGGCTTAAACCTGCCACGCTTGCTGTTTGTTTCCTGCCACTGGCCCTCGCCGCCTGCGGTGACACCCCCGGCACCGACGATCCGCGTACCCAGCCTCCGCTGGTGCGGGCAGCGACGGTGATCAGCGCCAGCGGATCGTCACGCGCCTTTACCGGCGTGGTGGTCGCCCGCGTGCAGAGCGATCTTGGCTTTCGGGTGCAGGGCAAGATCCTGGAGCGGCTGGTGGATACCGGCCAGACGGTGAAGCGCGGTCAGCCGTTGATGCGCCTCGATCCCGTTGACCTGAGCCTCGCAGCCCAGGCGCAGCAACAGGCCGTTTCTGCGGCCCGCGCCCGTGCGCGTCAGGCCGCTGCCGATGAAGCCCGCTATCGCAGCCTGGTGAAAACCGGCGCGGTGTCGGTGTCGGCCTATGATCAAGTAAAAGCCGCCGCCGACACCGCCCGCGCCGATCTGAGCGCGGCGCAGGCGCAGGCAAATGTGGCGCAGAATACCACCGGTTACGCCGTGCTGCTGGCAGACGCCGACGGTGTGGTGATGGAAACCCTCGCCGAACCCGGTCAGGTGGTGAGCGCCGGACAGCCGGTGGTCAGACTCGCCCGGGCCGGGCAACGGGAGGCGGTCGTGCAGCTGCCGGAAACGCTGCGGCCCGCCATCGGCAGCGCGGCGCAGGCCAGCCTCTACGCCAGCAGTCATCCGCCGGTGCCCGCCACGCTGCGGCTGCTTTCGGATGCCGCCGATCCGGTCACCCGCACCTTTGAAGCCCGCTATGTGCTGCAAGGCGCGCTGGCCGCCGCACCGCTCGGCTCCACCGTGACGCTGCACATTGCCGAAGGCGAAGCCCGGGATGCGCTGATGCAGGTGCCGCTGGCGGCGATTTACGATGCCGGAAAAGGGCCGGGCGTCTGGCAGATTGCCGGTAAGCCCGCCACTGTGCGCTGGAAACCGGTACAGGTGCGGGGGCTGGGGGATGACGCGGCACAGATCACCGGCAGCCTGACGGCAGGGGAGCAGGTGGTAGCCCTCGGCGTGCATTTGCTGCATGAAGGCCAAACCGTGCGCATCGCGGCGGGCGCTGCCGGGAGCCAGAAATGAGTCAGGGAAAATTTAACCTCTCGGCGCTGGCGGTGCGCGAGCGCTCCATCACGCTGTTCCTGATCCTGCTCATCACCGTGGCGGGCGTGCTGTCGTTTTTTCAACTGGGACGCGCGGAAGATCCGCCGTTTACCGTGAAGCAGATGACGATCATTACCGCCTGGCCGGGCGCGACCGCCCTGGAAATGCAGGACCAGGTGGCCGAACCGCTGGAAAAACGCCTCCAGGAGCTGAAATGGTATGACCGCGCCGAGACGTTTACTCGTCCAGGAATGGCGTTTACCACGCTCTCTTTGCAGGACAGTACGCCGCCTTCGCAGGTGCAGGAGGAGTTTTACCAGGCGCGCAAAAAGCTCGGCGACGAAGCTAAAAATCTGCCCGCGGGCGTTATTGGCCCGATGGTCAACGATGAATTCTCCGACGTGACTTTTGCGCTGTTCGCGCTGAAGGCGAAAGGGGAGCCGCAGCGCCTGCTGGTGCGCGACGCCGAATCCCTGCGCCAGCGGCTGCTGCACGTGCCGGGCGTCAAGAAGGTCAATATTATTGGCGAGCAGGCAGAGCGGATCTTCGTCTCTTTCTCCCATGACCGCCTCGCCACGCTGGGCATTTCGCCGCAGGCGATTTTCGCGGCGCTTAATAACCAGAACGTTCTGACGCCTGCGGGATCCATTGATACGAACGGGCCGCAGGTCAACATCCGCCTTGATGGCGCGTTCGATACGTTGCAGAAGATCCGCGACACGCCGCTGGTGGCGCAGGGCCGCACGCTGAAGCTGTCGGATGTGGCGACGGTGGAGCGGGGCTATGAAGATCCGGCGACCTTTATGGTGCGCAACCAGCGCGAACCGGCGCTGCTGCTGGGCGTGGTGATGCGTGAAGGCTGGAATGGCCTCGATCTGGGTAAAGCGCTGGATGCCGAAACCGCCAGCATCAACGCTGAAATGCCGCTGGGGATGACGCTGAGCAAGGTCACCGATCAGTCGGTGAACATCAGCTCTGCCGTTGACGAGTTCATGATCAAATTCTTCGTCGCGCTGCTGGTGGTGATGGTGGTGTGCTTCGTCAGCATGGGCTGGCGCGTGGGCGTGGTGGTGGCCGCCGCCGTGCCGCTGACGCTGGCGATTGTCTTTGTGGTGATGGAAGCCTCCGGCAAAAACTTTGACCGCATCACGCTGGGATCGCTGATCCTCGCGCTGGGGCTGCTGGTGGATGACGCCATTATCGCCATCGAAATGATGGTGGTGAAAATGGAAGAGGGCTATGACCGCGTAAAAGCCTCGGCCTATGCCTGGAGCCACACCGCCGCGCCAATGCTGGCCGGGACGCTGGTTACCGCCGTGGGCTTTATGCCGAACGGTTTTGCCCAGTCCACCGCCGGGGAGTACACCAGCAACATGTTCTGGATCGTCGGCATTGCGCTGATCGCCTCCTGGGTGGTGGCGGTGGTATTTACGCCCTATCTCGGCGTGAAAATGCTACCTGAGATCAAAACCGTGGCGGGCGGACATGCCGCTATCTACAACACCCGCCATTACAACCGTTTCCGCCGCCTGCTGACCCGCGTCATTGCCCGTAAATGGATTGTCGCCGGTGCGGTGATCGCCATCTTTACCGTAGCGATCCTCGGGATGGGGCTGGTGAAAAAACAGTTCTTCCCGACCTCCGACCGCCCGGAAGTGCTGGTGGAAGTGCAGCTGCCCTATGGCACCGCCATTGAGCAGACCAGCGCCACCACCGCCAAAATTGAAGCCTGGCTGCAACAACAGCCGGAAGCGAAAATTGTCACCTCGTACATCGGCCAGGGATCGCCGCGCTTTTATCTGGCGATGGCTCCTGAGCTGCCCGATCCGTCGTTTGCCAAAATCGTGGTGCTGACTGACAGCCAGGAAGCGCGTGAGGCGCTGAAGTTCCGTCTGCGCGATGCCGCAGCCGCCGGACTGGCACCGGAAGCCCGTGTGCGCGTCACGCAACTGGTATTCGGCCCGTACTCACCTTATCCGGTGGCGTACCGTGTGGTTGGCCCGGACGCCGCCACGCTGCGGGACATCGCCGGGCGGGTGGAGAAAGTGATGCAGGCCAGCCCGATGATGCGCACCGTCAATACCGACTGGGGCCAGCGCGTGCCGACGCTGCATTTCACACTGAAACAGGACCGCCTGCAGGCGGTAGGGCTGACGTCGAACGCCGTCGCGCAGCAGTTACAGTTCCTGCTCTCCGGCGTGCCGATCACCAGCGTCAGGGAAGATATTCGTTCGGTGCAGGTGACGGGCCGCGCGGCGGGGGATATTCGCCTCGATCCGGCCAAAATCGCCGGTTTTACGCTGGTGGGTGCAGAGGGGCAGCGCATTCCGCTGTCGCAGATTGGTGATGTGACGGTGCAGATGGAAGATCCGCTGCTGCGCCGCCGCGACCGGATGCCAACGCTGACCGTGCGGGGCGACATCGCTGAGCATCTGCAACCGCCGGATGTCTCAACCGCCATCCTGAAATCTTTGCAGCCGATCATCGACACCCTGCCGGCGGGCTACCGCATCGAGCAGGCGGGTTCCATTGAAGAGTCCGGCAAGGCCACCAAAGCGATGGCACCGCTGTTCCCGATCATGATCGCCATGACGCTGCTGATCATCATCCTCCAGGTGCGCTCAATGTCGGCGATGGTGATGGTGTTCCTCACCGCTCCGCTGGGACTGATCGGCGTGGTGCCGACCTTGCTGCTGTTCAACCAGCCGTTTGGCATTAACGCGCTGGTGGGGCTGATTGCGCTCTCCGGCATTCTGATGCGTAACACCCTGATTTTAATCGGGCAGATCCACCACAACGAACAGGAAGGGCTGGCGCCGTTCCATGCGGTGGTGGAAGCCACGGTGCAACGTGCCCGGCCGGTACTGCTGACGGCGATGGCCGCGATCCTGGCGTTCATCCCCCTGACGCACTCGGTGTTCTGGGGCACGCTGGCCTACACCCTGATCGGCGGCACCTTTGGCGGCACTATCATTACGCTGGTGTTCCTGCCCGCCATGTACGCCATCTGGTTCAAAATCCGCCCGGATCACACCCCTGACACGACGAGTCGATGAGCCATGATAAACAAGACAACGGTTTCACCTGCGGCAACCACCGACGCGCGCCCGCTGACCGGGAAAATTATCACCCTGCTGGCGGGGCTGTCCGCCATCAGCGTGCTGTCGACGAACATTATTTTGCCCGCGTTCCCGGAGATCGGCGCGCAACTGGGCGTGTCGGCCCGCGAGCTGGGGCTGACGCTCTCCAGCTTCTTTATCACCTTTGCGCTGGCGCAGCTGGTGGTGGGGCCGCTGGCGGATCGTTACGGGCGTATGAAGCTGGTACTGGGCGGGCTGGCGGTGTTTATCGTCGGGACAGTGGTGGCGGGGCTTGCCGGGACCTTCGCCATGCTGATTGCCGGGCGGGTGATCCAGGCGCTGGGCGTCTGCGCCGCCGCCGTGCTGGCGCGGGCCATCGCCCGCGATCTGTTTGCAGGGGAAACCTTAGCACGGGCGCTCTCCCTGACGATGATCGCTACCGCCGCAGCTCCTGGGTTTTCTCCGCTGGCGGGCAGCATACTGGCGACCACGCTGGGCTGGCGGGCGATATTCATCATGGTGGGGCTGGTGGCCTTTGCCGTTGCGGTGTTTTACGCCCGCACCCTCGGTGAAACGCATCCCGCTGAACGACGCGCGCCGCACTCGGTGCCGGCGGTGCTGGTGGCTTACGGCAGACTGCTGGCAAACCGCACCTTCATCCTGCCCGCGCTGGCGGTAAGTCTGGTGATGAGCGGCCTGTTTGCGTCCTTCGCCGCCGCGCCTGCCATTCTGATGAGCGGCATCGGGCTGTCGTCGCTCCAGGCGGGGCTGTATTTTGCGTCCACGGTGTTTGTGGTGTTTGCCGCCGGGATGGCCGCGCCGCGACTGGCGCACCGCTTCGGCGCGCACGCCGTTGCCTGTGCGGGGATTGTTATTGCGTTACTCGGCGGCGGTCTGTTGTTAGCAGGTCCGGCGTCACCGGGGCTGGCATGGTACAGCCTGTCGATGGTGATCTTTCTGTGGGGCATGGGGCTGGCAAACCCGCTCGGCACCGCCATCACCATGGGGCCATTCGGTAAACAGGCCGGGCTGGCTTCCGCGATGCTGGGTTTTCTGACCATGGGGGCGGCGGCACTGACGACATGGCTCAGCGCGATACTGCCTTTTCCGGCTGTAGTGGCGCTGGGAGGAATACAGGTGATAGCGTGCGCAGTGGCGCTGGGGGCGATGTGGGGGCGGGGGAGAACGTAGAATAGTTTTTCAATTCATGGCGATAATTTACTATTTTTAGTAGGGCATTATGAAAACTATTACGTGGTAGAATAAGCAATAATATCGTGCTGAATCAGCACAGTATTCACCATAAAAGAGAATGACGTGTGTAGTTAGTCCAGAAACAGTATCTGATTATGCATTAACGAATTAAAATCATAAAATATGGGTTTTGATATGGCAGGCAAGAAAAACAATAAAAGCAGAACCCAGCGGAATAAACAAAATGGTGCGGGCAGTACGCAAAGAAATAATCAGTCGGCACAAAAAAGACCCTCTCGCGGTATAGTGAAATTTGCTAAGCGTGCCGGTCAGTTTTTGCTGGCTACAGGGGCGCTTACACTGCTGGCCAGTTTCGCATATGATTTTTTGACGGGCGATGTGCAGGTCAAATATCTCAAGCCTTCCGGCAGGGGCTATGAGTTCCAGTTAAGTAATAACAATTCTGTTGATCAGGTGATAGATGAATTCAGAATAAAACCCGATCCAGACCAGCAATTTATTTTCAAAATTGATAAAGATATTTATGCCAACGTGCACAATGGCGGCGTGACAATACCTGGTGGAAATACCACTTATATGCCTGCCTATGAATTTAAAGAGATGGACGGTTATGAACTGGGCGCTAAGTCTGAGGTGAATTTTCGCATTCCACCTCTTGTGGCCAGGGACTATATGGTTCCGGAATATATTGTGGTTTTTGCTGAGTACAAAACCAGCCCAAAAAATCCCTCTATGAAAAAAATAGCGTCATTTTTGACCCGCCTACATCTCCGGGAGCCGAAGCAGCGGCAAAAATATTTGATAGTGGATAATTACTGGACGCCGATTAGTAATGGCAACGTCGTCAATGCCATCCAGACGGCGTGCAGAGATGATGATGTGTTCGCACAGTCGGAAACATGTAGGGCATACCTGAAAAATTAAATATTACGTTTTTCCAGCCTGCGGAACTATGTTTTGCGAGCCTCTACGCATTTTCCTTCATTCGTAACCTCGCCCTCTTGCCGTTCTCTAGTGAGAGCGGTATCGTGCTGCCGCGCCTGTAAAATCAGGCGCCGGGCGTGACCTCCTGAAATTCCTCATTGACGATACATGACGCTTCAGCGTTTTATTTAACCCGTTTCAGGAGGATTATTTATGACCGCGACCTTCAATCCGTCTCACCCGTTACTTACCGTTCCTTTTGATGGCGACGCCGATTTCACCGTCCTCGCCGACTACTGCCATCAGCTTGCCGAAGCGCAGGCGGAATGCCTCGATCCGGCGCTGCGCATGGCGCTCAGCGGACGCCTTTCCGCTGTTTTCGCACTGCTGAAACCACAGCTGAACGAGCCGATCCCGCCCGAGCAGCAGGACCGTTTTACCGTCGATACGTTGCCCACCGCCTTTCCCCGTTTTGCACCCGATTCGGACACCCTTGGTGAATACTGCGCTGCGCTGACCCAGCTCTTGCTGTGCCGGATGTTATCGTCGCAGCAGGAAGAGCAGTTGCGCTGGCTGCTGGCGGATCTCATGGCGTACCTGACGGCGGAAATCAATGCGCCGCGCTGGATACGCACCGAGGACGGGGTGAAGTTTATTGATGAGATAACGGCATAACGTTATCAGGCAGGTGGCGTAACTTAGGGTAATGTCCGCTTCGTGCCAGAAGCGGACGTTGGAGTGTCAGAGTCTTTCTAAAAGTGGATGGATGGTTTTGCAGGGATATTTACACAACCTAATGCTCCTTTAAACCGCACTTATCCGTATTGAGGTTTCATGTGCCGCTATGATCAGTATTAGAAAAAGCCTATTCGCGTTTTCGCTTCTACCCTCTAGCCCCGGAGCACCTGACGGGCATTTCCTTAAGCCCGCAGTTGGAATGCGGGTTTTCATTCAAACCGTACAGCGGGTTTATGGTACACTGGATCTCTCTGGCGGAAGATAATCAATCACCTGGTCTGGTAACAATGCGGGCAGAGCAAGTGTTCGGCCTTCTTCATCACAAAACTCAACCAGGTAAGCGAGTGTCGGGTTTTCAAATACAACGACTATTGTCCCGATCATCCCTTTTGCTAAGCCTTCCCCAGGCAAGTCCTCAGCTAAAACTACCACATCAAGCTCGGCTCGTTTCATCATTAGCTCTCTCATTTCACAAAAATAGTGGTTAGCCTTGGTACTAACGAATCTGTTTCATAAATCCAGCCCGTTCGGACTATCGCTGTTTCGCCATTTACCCCTAAAATCGGCATGTCTACAGCCATTTTTTGCCCAAAATTAATTGGATCTAGCATCTTTGCTGGTGCGCACAATACTCCCTCCTGAACTCGTGCACCTAAAACGTCAGCATTCGTTGGGTTATAACCCAGCGCTGACTGGAACACCCTCGCTTTATGCCCTCCAGTTGGATGAGTAGGGTCTAAAGAGTAAGTAGATAGCTTTCTGTAATCTACAACGGCGTGTTCAGCATTCAGTAATGTCCCTGACTCTGAGGTAAAACCCTTTAAAGCAGGAGATTCAAACGTTGGGATCTTGCTTAATGACGATAGCTCTTCTAGTTCTCCAGTGACGTTAACTTTTCCCATCGTGAGCACGGCTGCTGTAGAAGCGGCAGTAATGAGTAATCCCTTGTTGTCCATGACTTGATCGTAGCCTGCTGGCGCATCGCCACCGAGCTGCTGTGCGGTCTGATGGAATCCCTCGACATTGCCGTTATAGATACCACCCGCAGCCAGAAGACGTCCGGCTGCTTTGCTGTTGATGGTTTTTCCCGCCTGGGCGTGCTGTATGGGGGCATCGGAATAATGCTCTTTAACGGTTGGCGAGGGCTTCCTTCCCTGATGCTCGCTGAGGCTGTATTCATAGATTTGACGCACCGCTTCCTGAAACCCATCGCCATATGTATCCATGAAGCAGTCGTAAATCAGATTACTGTCATCATCGAAATAGAACGGATTGCGGAAGCGGTCCCAATCTTCTTGAGTGTTAACGCCGACCATCCAGCCGTGCTCCAGATTCCATTTCACCTCATCATAGAGTCCGTCGTATTCAGCAAGACGCTTGCGTTTGTAGGGTTGTGTTGCGAATCGGTGGTAAACCCCTTCCCGTCGCTTCGGGATGCTGTGAGGCAGAATGCGGTTGTTATGGTCGTATTCCAGGTAATCCAGTTCGTAAAAGATGCTCGCCATTTCCAGCGCATCTTGTGGCGACAGAATGAACTGAATATCACCTGGAGTCAGTTCCCGCTCTGCATCCCATCTCATGTAAAGAGTGAACATTCCGTTTCTTCCTTATTCCATGCAGTTTATAAGGATTCTCTCGTTGAAGCGGCGAAAAATCAATCGGTTTGATTTTTGTGGTCGATCTATTTTGGTTTTGCCGGGGGAATTGTAATCGCCTCTCCGGAACACTATTGCGGCTTAAACCGCCACGGTGTAAGTAAGACCTCGCAAATGTCCGCTTCTCGCTCATAGCAGACCTCCAGCCACCCGATTCTGTCTGCGCTGTGCCAAGTAGCTAATGTTGCTCACAGCGTGATAGGTTGATTGATGTAGGGGGCTACATACAGTTAACTCCTTTCAGAAAAAAGGAATGTCAGATGAATTTAGAAACTGAGCGTTTAAAGCTGGAACCGTATAATGACTCACACTATGAGGGCTTAAGGGTGATGGATAACGATCCCGGCGTGATGCGTTATATCAATAAAGGTATTGTTAAAACGCCAGAAGAAACCTGGGAAAATATCAGGCGTGTTCAGACCCGATGGCAGAAATACGGTTTTTCGTGGTGGGCTATAAGAGAGAAGTCTTCCGGTGCCATTATAGGGGCTGCATGTCTTCAACATCTGGCAAACGTTGAAGGCGCCCCCTTAGAGATAGGCTGGCGGCTCGTACCGAAACAGAATGGCAAAGGCTATGCTACGGAAGCGGCTAAAGCGATTATTGATTTCGCGTCGGAGCAGATAGGCTCAACCTATCTAGTTGCTGTTGCTGATCCTGAAAATATACCCTCACAGCGAGTTATGCAGCGATTAGGTATGACTTACAAAGCATTAGAACAACATTACGACGTACCCTGCATAGTGTATGAACTTAAACTGTTAGCGCGCTGATCAATTGAAATGGATCGGTAAATGACGTCCGCTTCGTGCCTGAAGCGGACATTTTATATGTTATCAGTTCACCTGACAGCCACCCGATTCAGGTTTAAAGGTTGCTTTTTTCTTACCAAAACCAGACTTTAGCAGGGACTATGACTTCCTCAGAGCATAGGGAAAAATGTGCACCATGTTGGCTGCCAGTGGATACACCCCAAGCCCGCGTGTTGTATTTTTAAGTTCATCTAAAGTCGCCCCTTCCTCAGGCATTTTACCTCCCCACACTGTCACACCTTCAGGTACTTCGCCCGGACGATTTTTGTTTTCATCGCTGATCTCAATGGTTTCGCCATTGTCCAGGGTGATAATCAACGATGTGACGTCGAGTTGTTGTGTCGTCTCATTCTCATTTTTAGCGGTGACTTTCATTTAAACCTCTCTGGTATGTTCTTAGTTCTGAATTCGCAAAGGCATCGTTATTAATTATTACCATCATAAATATCTCAGAGGACTAAACGGCAATCGCTCCTTCCCGCACAATGCAGGGAGCCGATCAACGTTTCCAGATATATTTAAGTGAAACTGGCGCTCAGTCTTTTAAGTACTTCTTTGATTCCCCTGCTCATAATCCGATCTTCCCGTATTACTGTCCCGAGCGTGCGGTGCAGGGCAGGTGCCATTGAATACACACTCAGCCCCCGCCTTTCTTCCGGACTTTCAACAGACATGCGGGGAACGATGCTGTAGCCCAGACCGGCGCGGACCATCCTTTTAATGGCTTCAATACTGCCTAGCTCCATCACGGGGCGGGCAACCTGTCCGGCATCCCGAAACCACTCATCAATCAGGGAGCGGGTTCCGCTTCCGGGTTCAAATATAATCAGCGGCAGAGACAAAAGGTCGTCCGCAGACAGCGGTTTTATATTCTGCTCTGCGGGATCCTTTTCCAGGATGATCACAAACTCTTCCGTTCCGAGCGAAGTCACACTCAGGCACTTGCCTGCCGCCGGCAGGGTTACCAGGCCAATATCTATACGATTTTCCTCCACACTCCGCACGATATCTGACGTATTACCGGTACGTACGTCCACTTTCAGCAAGGGATGCGTCTGTCGCAGCTCTTGCAGTAAAGGGGGCAGGAGATGAATGCAGGCCGTTGCGCCGGTACCCACAGTCACGGTGCCGGTTATATCGTCTGAATGCAGGGACACGGATTCCACCGCTGCACCGACAGCAGCGTCAATTTTTATGCAGTGCTCACAGAGAGTGATCCCGGCTGGCGTGGGCTTTATCCCCCGGCTGGTTCGCTCTATCAGCCGGACCTGCAGCGCCTGCTCCAGCTGCCTTATCTGCAGGCTGACGGCGGGCTGTGACAGCCCGAGCACTTCTGCCGCCCCGGAGAAGGTGCCCCGGCTGATAACCAGTCTGAGGGTAGTCAGGTGGTCGAGATTCAGGATTGCCATGCCAAAGTTTTCCTTATACCGCTGATAAGTCCCACGATCTGTCTGAATATATTTATCCGGGTTAGTCTCCGTTTCTGACCGGAACAGGAGCCGTACCGATGAAAATAACTGAAGCAGATGAACAACATCTTCCCGGCATTCAGCGGGTTTATGCTTATCACGTATTACATGGCACCGCCACTTTTGAAACCAGACCGCCAGATACAACTGAAATGATGGCCCGTCTGAACAGGGTGCGTGCTGCAGGACTGCCCTGGTTTGTGGCGATTGATGAAGGACAGGTCCGGGGCTACTGCTACCTGTCTTTTTACCGGGAACGCTATGCCTACCGCTTCACCCTGGAAGACTCCGTATATATTGACCCCTTGTTTAAGGGGCAGGGGATCGGCAAACAGCTGTTGTCCCATGCAATAACCTGGGCTGAAACCCGTGGCTTTCGCCAGCTCGTGGCGGTGGTGGGTAACAGCGAGAATACCGCCTCTCTTGCCCTGCATCGTTCCGCGGGATTGAGCATCACGGGCACGCTCAGATCGGTGGGATTCAAACACGGGCGCTGGCTGGATACGGTTATCATGCAGCGCACTCTCGGACAGGGCGACGCTACCTTTCCGGAAAGTGCAGATTGAGTGGCGGACGGCTGACGGGCCGCACCGTTTTTTGCATCGGCATGACGCAGCTGATTAACTGGGGAATTACCTTCTACATGCCGGGAGCGTTCGGCACGGCTGTTATGGCGGACACGGGCTGGTCTGCGGTAGTGACGTTCTCAGGGCTGACGGTGGCAATGCTGGTTATGGGGCTGGTATCGCCCCTGACCGGCCTTTTTGTGGCCCGCGCTGGCGGGCGTACGATGCTGATGGCAGGAACCATTTGCATCTCAGGCGGATGTTTCCTGATGGCTCTGACGCATTCTGCCGCGATGTGGATTGCTGCCTGGATCCTGACAGGTGCCGGCATGCGCTTTGCCCTGTATGACGCTGCGTTTGCACTACTGGTGGCAATAGCAGGAGTCCACGCGCGCCGGTCCATTTCTCTGGTCACCCTGCTGGGCGGCCTCGCTTCAGCGGTGTTCTGGCCTGTGGGGACGGCCCTGTTGCGCATCACCGACTGGCGGCATGCCGTCTTCATTTACGGAGGCGCAGGGCTGGTTAGCCTGGTTTTTCTTTGCGCTGTTCCCTCAGACGGCAGGCCAGCGCCTCCTGTTGCCGGTCCGTCAGACGCCGGAGAGGGAAGGGCAACAGAAAACCGGCGGACGATAATCAGCGGACTCTGGTATGCGACGTTGATTGCTCTGCTGAGCTGCGTGTCAACCGGTGTGTCCACGCACTTTCCACAGATACTGGCCGCTTATGGAATGCCTGCCCTGACGGGGATGCTCTGGGGAGCAGGCCAGGTCGGGGCCCGCTTGCTGGACGTCCTGTCCGGCGCACGCCTCTGTGCGCTACGCCTGAATCTCATTATCGGTATCGCGTTGCCGATCTGTTTTCTGACAGGCCTGGCGGGACATTTTACCTCGGCAGCGACGGCGGTGTTTGTTCTGTGTTACGGCGCCGTGAACGGGCTAAGCACAGTAGTAAAGGCTACACTTCCCCTTACTCTGTTCGGTTCGCAGCGCTATGCCTGGAAAACAGGCATGCTGCTGTCCCCGGCCTTTTTTCTTGCAGCTCTGGCACCCTCGGCCTATGCCTTTCTGCTTGAGCGTACTGGCATTCCCGGCACGTTGCTTGTCTCTGTTATTCTGGGTCTGCTTATCACGATGGTTTCCGTGATCCTCTGGCTTCGCCATCCGGATCCGGTTACGTTAAAAAAGTCCTGTATCAGGAAGTTTTGATTTTTATGTTAATACGCCTGGTTTGTCCCTGGGCGTACCTGACGGAGGAAATCAATGCGCCGCGCTGGATACGCACGGCGGACGGGGTGAAGGTTATTGATGAGGTAGTGGGGTAAAGGCGCAGGTGCTGTGTCTGATGGGTGCAGTACCTGTTAATCACTCTGAGATTTAAAGACTTATGCCCGCATTGAGCCAGACCGCTCTGGCCTACCTGAACAATACTGTCCAGGCAGGCCAGTGAATTGCCGTTTTAAGGGTTTTTATACTTCCATAAAAGGCAGCCGTCTGCGCGCCCTTGTCGCCTGGCGGATACAGGCTTTAGCCATGGCGGCACCTATTTCAGCACAGGCGGTGATACCCTGAATAAAGGGCTGATCGTGCATAAGATAGGGCAGCGCACCAAAGGCGATACGCCCCCGGGCCTCGGCGGGATCCAGCAAGGTATAATCATCCCCGACGTCCGGAATATCATCCCCGGCGGCTTCAAGCTGCTGGCGCAGCGTCGGGAAAGGCAGATCTTTCGTTTTGAGGGCTTTCTGACCACGCGCATCAATAAACACATCATAGGTGTGGACCTCATTGCCTACCGTCACTGAGGTCTGCCTGCCTTTTACTTCTGTGGTGTAGTCAGGTCCCAGCGCCTGTATTCTGACCAGGCCTGCTTCACGCAGCGCCAGCAGGCGGAGAATGGACTGAGAGGGGATAGCGGCGTAATTATCCACAAATACTCTGGCCAGCGTGTTGTGAAACCTTTCACGATCCTCATCATTGAGGTGCTGAACGGTGTCCTGTACGGCTTCGTGCAGACGCAAAATGGCATAGCGCCAGTGTACGGTGCGTTTGTCTCGTTTGTTGCGTTCAACTTCCTCAAGATTCGCTCTGGCCCAGCGGAAGGGATCATTCGCGTGTCGGCTGGCAAACCATGCCTCGCAGAAATCGTCCACCTTCATCCCCTTCAGACCTGTGTTTTTACTCCACTGCGGATCGGCAAGGGTGATTTCGTCAACCATCAGGTTAAAAACGCGATCCAGCAGGCCCTCAGGACCGGCATTTATCTCGGCGGTTATGGCGGCAGGCGTGGCCACACGTAGCGGTTCATAAGGAATAGGGCAGTAAAAGTCGGCTTCCGGCAAAATGCCGGAGCGGGACATCAGCGTCACATTTAATGCTTCACTGCCCGGATACAGCCTGAACCGGAGAGCGTGATGATCTTCTTCAATGAATTCGCCATGCTGGGCAACGACGGCCATCGTGGCATCAATAGCACTCAGGGATGTCCCCAGGATACCAACCTTGCATGCCGGTATTTCGGCTTCCATGAGCCCGGACCAGGGGCTGGGGAAATAGGTCTGTTTTGATGGGGTTTCATCCGGCCAGACATGCCCGGTGGCGATGACAGCGAGGTCAAAGCTGACCGGGTTAAAATGCCCCTCGATCTGTAGCAACACGCCTTCCTGCGTGGCCTTAATATCGGTAACCCGGGAGGAGACGTTTACATCAATCTGAAAGCCTTTAATTCGTGCTTCACTGACCAGTCGCTGAAACTGATCGCGAAAATATTCTCCCAGCAGCATGCGGGGCAAAAATTGCCGGATATGCAGGGAGTCTGTATCCACACCGTAACGTGCCAGATGCGTAACGCTCTGCCGTCGCAGCCAGTCAATGTAGGTCTCAAACAGCGGCGGGATCTCAATACTGGCAATGTTAGCCAGCATCATTTTGGAATTGCTGTCACTGCAATAGGGCATGCCCACCCCGGCCGCGCTTCCCTGTTCATAGACAGAGATGGCCGTCGGTTCGCTGTTTTTCAGAAGTGAATATAAGGTGTAGATCCCTGTGGGACCGGAGCCAATGATGGCTATTTTTTTCATTACTGCCACTCACGATTGATTAAGAATGACCGCTTCGCTGAACCATGTCAGATCTCATCAGACGCTGAGTGCTGGTGATTATCGGCACGAAACTACGACTGGTTTCCACATATACGTAAAAACACTCTAGTTCATCACAGACGAACCGGCCAGGTCAGCCTTTCAGTTACGGCCTTTCACCGCGCAACCTGCCGCAACGTGCAATGGCAGCCGTGTAAGCAGGGAGCGGGGGGCGGCTATGGCATTCAGAAAGGTGGCCCGGTTTACAGCACCTCAACCACGTCGAATTCTTCTGCGACAAGCTCCATCTCTTCAGAAAAATGTCCTTCGCTTGTGAAAAACCGCTGATGCTCTTTTTGCCAGTAAGCCAGGCTTAAATCGCCTTCGCCTTCTTTGCGGGCAAACGCCTCAGTCACGTCACAAAAACGCACCAGCCGCATTGAAATCAGCCGGGTTACGCAGACCGGGACATTCTGACCATCAAGAATAATGTTATAGCTTCCAATGCGCGGGGCAGAGGCGTCCTGCTGATAGGAGGCAAAAGAGCCGCAGGACGCCGTTTTGATCCCTTTTTTAATGAGGTCTGCAAGCTCGCTCGCCAGTTCCGGGCTGTCACCCATCTGCCAGGCATCTGCGCCTGGGTACTTTAGTTTTACATCTTCAATTGCAGCCATAAAAAGCCCTTCTTAATGATTAATAATGCAAAGGGCGAGAATTATCCCCTGCTATGAAATCTTTTTGCACCAGTAGCACTCACCGCTTATATCACACGTTTTACCACTCCGTTAACAAACCCTCTTCTATACTCATTGCGTTGAGCGATCGATGCCGCTGTTTTCCCGCTTCGTTGATTTATAAGTAATTTCGCTGCGTGACTACCCGCCGCATCCGCCCGCAAAACCTTTTTTATTGGCTCGTTTTTCTAAGGAGATTTCCTGGTATGTTGCATTCTCAACCCTCGCGCCTCGGCACGTTACTGCTGCTGGTGGCAGCCGTAATCGGCTTTGTAGTGGCGTTATACGCCTGGTACACGCCGCTTACTGGTGTCACCGGCACCATTGGCGCGCTTGGCGTGGCTATCGACAGCATTGTGCTGGCGCTGCTGACCTTTGCTTTACGTGGCGCAACCCGCCGCGGTATGCGCATTTTTCTGGTGATTATTACGCTGATAATGCTGGTCGGTATTGGCTTTGCGGCCGCGCTGTTGCACCAGTACATCATTACCGCCGCCATGGTCGTCGGGCTTATTGGTCTGATTATGCTGAGCCGCCGTTCTGTTCATCACCACCATCGCGTAAATGTCTGAGGGATCGCCCGTGTATAACGATAAACACTATCCATTAATGAAAATTAGCATGACGGCGCTCGCGCTGCTGGTCGCGCCGCTGTCGCTTCAGGCGCAGGATAAAGCCGCTGAAGCCTCGATGGGTACCCAGGAAAAAGTGAATGTGGATGCGGCGGATCAGCAGGACGCGGGAACCACCAAAACCACTGACGACGCCTCTACCGGTCAGCGCGACGGACAAAACGTCGCGGCGGCCAGCACGACCGAGACCTCACTGGTGCCCGCTGGCGCGACCTGGGACAGCTTCCACGGTCAGTTTAACGCTCAGAAATACAGCCCGCTGAAACAGATCACCGCTGAAAACGTCAGTCAATTAAAAAAAGTGTGGGAGTTTCATACCGGCGATGTGTCGGACGGGAAAGGGGATACACCGGCTACTGTATGGTCCGCAACGCCGATTTTTGCCAACGAGACGCTTTATATCGGTACGCCTTTTGATCGCCTGATTGCGCTGGATCCGGGCACCGGTAAAGAGAAGTGGCACTACGATACAAAATCCTCCCGTAAAGCGCTGACCCAGCCGGTATTGAAAAACCGTGGCGTCTCCTACTGGCAGGCGAAAAACCCGGTTGCCGGGCAGGCGTGTCAGAAGATCGTTTATATGGGTAACGTGGATGGCAAGCTCTTTGCGATCGATGCCGATTCCGGTAAGCCGTGCACAGACTTTGCGGAAAATGGCGTGCTGGATATTAACCAGTGGAACACCGTAAACGCCAAATATCCGCTGTCGATCCTGCAACCGCCGACGGTCGTTGGCAATCATTTGTTAGTGGGCTGGGCCGGTAAAGACTGGGCCTATGCGGAGGCCCCTCCGGGCAGCGTGTTCGCGATTAATGCCCAGACCGGTAAGCTGGAATGGACCTTCGAGGCGATCCCGGAAGCGGTGCGTAAACGTACCGGTACCGCGAACGTCTGGACGCATATGTCTGCCGATGAAGCGAATGGCCTGGTCTATCTGCCGGTTTCCTCGCCATCCCCGAACTACTGGGGCGGTAACCGCGTCGATCCTATTCCGCTCGGCACCTCTACCACGGCGCTGGACATCAATACCGGTAAAGTGGTCTGGTCCCGTCAGTGGGTGCACCATGATGTCTGGGATTACGACATTAACTCTGCGCCGACGCTGATGGATATTACCGTTGATGGCAAAAAGATCCCGGCGCTGATCCAGGCGACCAAGCAGGGCTTCTTGTTCGTGGTGAACCGTCTGACGGGCGAAGATGTCTGGCCGATTGAAGAGCGTCCGGTGCCGCAGGGCGACGGATCGGTGCAGGGCGAAGTGCTTTCACCAACGCAACCCTTCCCGACCAAACCTGCGCCGTTGCTGGATCAGTCCAAAAAGCCGGAAATCTGGAAACTGGCGGATATGGTCGGTGCCGGTCAGTGTTCGCGCCTGTGGGATAATCTGACCTACGAGGGCATGTACACGCCGCCAACCACCAAAGGCGAGGGGACGCTGACCTATCCGGACAGCGCCGGTGGCGTGCAGTGGGGCGGCGTGGCGTTCGATCCAGAAAAACAGATCGCCATCGTTAACACGTCCCACATTGTGCAGTACGTGAAGCTCTACAATCGAAAAGACTACGATAACGCGGATAAGGATTCCGGCAACGAAAGCGGGTTTGCACCGCAGGAAGGCGCGCCTTATGGTCTGCGTCTGATGGTGGCGAATAACTGGCTGGGTATGCCGTGCTGGCAGCCGCCGTTCGGTGAAATTGTGGCGCTGGATATGCATACGGGTGATGTGAAATGGCGTCGTCCGGTTGGCGCATCCCAGCAGTATGGCTTCTTTATGCCGGAAAGCTGGGGCTCCCCGACCATCGGCGGCCCGGCTGTGACGGCGGGCGGCGTGGTGTTCATCGGCGCGTCAATGGATGCGAAGGTGCGCGCCTACTCGGTGGATACCGGCGAAGAGCTGTGGGCCGATCAGGTTGAAGCCCCTGCGGTGGCTAACCCGTCGGTCTATGAGTATAAAGGCCGTCAGTATGTGGCGTTTGTCGCCGGTGGTAATACCATCCTGAAGGATCAGGTAGGTGACCAGGTGGTGGTGTACGCGCTGCCTGAATAATCGTTGATACCGACTGTGAAATAGCGTGGGGCCTGATGGCCCCACTTTTTTTGGCGTTTACTTAAAGAGTTTCTGCACAAACTCGGCATAGGCCGGACGCCAGACGTCCATCTCATGACCTAAGCCGGGATAGTTTTTATACTCAAAGGTGATGCCTTTTGCTTCCAGCGCTTGTTTCAGCCCGGCAATATCTTTACCGGTGACGGCGTCTTTTTCGCCAACCACCACGGTGAAGTTATGCAGTTGCTTGTTGATTTCCTGCGGCTTGTTGAGCTGCGCGGTGATGCCCGCATCCGGCACGGTGGCGGTGGTGACGCCGCTGAAGGTGCCGAGCCAGCCGAAGTTATCGAGGTGGTTCATACCGGAAAACAGTGCCTGGAAGCCCCCCTGCGATAGCCCTGCCAGCGCGCGGCCACTGGCGTCTTTGCGCACGTTAAAGCGTGTATCCACCAGCGGAATAATGTCCTGCATCAGCTCGCGGTCAGCGGCTTTGGCATTCAGCGGATAGAAGGTTTTGCGGCGATCTTTAGGCGGGAAGTTTTCCGGGATCGCCCCGGCAATGTCCGTCTCGGTATCCGGTACCACTACCAGCATCGGTTTGATTTTGCCTTCCGCCAGCAGGTTATCCATGATTTGCGGCAGACGTCCCTGATCGATGGCAGAAAGGCCGGTATCGCCAAAGCCATGATAGAAATAGAGCACCGGCAGCGGTTCGCCCTGGCCGTTATAACCCGGCGGCGTCCAGACATACACCCGGCGCTCTGAACCCAGCGCTTTCGAGTGATAGGTGACCGTCAGCAGATCGCCGTGCGGCACGGCGCGATCGTCCAGTATACTGCCCGGCACGAGGATCAGGCTGGTATTCACCTGACGCTGGGGTTTCGGGAAGCGGCTTCCCGTATCAACCGATCGGAAGCCATCCACATCAAAATAGTATTCGTACAGATTCGGGGCCAGCACGTCGCTATTCCACGACCAGATGCCTCGTTCATCTTTGCTCATGTCATGGGAGACAAGGCTGTCCGGGCTGGAGCCGGTGACAACCGACACGCGCTTTGCGTCGGGAGCGAACAGGCGGAAGGTGATGCTTTTATCGGCGTTGACCTGGGTCACGTACTGACTGACCGGCAGGGATTGATCCGGCGTGGTCGGGAAGGGCGCGGCAACAACCGGTGCCGCCGCGCCGCCGAGCAGTGCAGTGATGGCGAGTGCCAGGGCGATGTTCTTTTTCATATTCAGTCCCTCGTTATCTTTTCGTTTATTACGGTATTACAGCGTGATAGTGGTACCCGTGCGTGCGGCGCGTTCGATGGCATCCAGCAGACGGTGAGTTTTCACTGCCGCGTCAAAATCCGGCAGGGGATCGTCATGCTCTGCGCCCGCACTGAAACGGGCCCAGGCTTCGGCAATGGTGACGACAGGCCCGTCTAAGTCCGGCGAAACGGTGCGGTATTTTGCCGGGATCTCCATGACCGACAGTTCTGCGTCATCGCCGCGTCCACCGCGTAAGGTCAGTTCCGCTAACTGGATATGCCCCAGCGGCGCGGTGATCTGTAAATCGCCTTCCGTGCCGTTGATTTCCCACAGTAAATTGGTGCCGCGACTTATACCGCCGCGGTAGTGCGCCGAAACCACCGCGCCGCTTTGCAGCACGCCACTGACGGCGATCTGATCGGCGGTATCATTCGGCCTGATTTCACCGGTTTCCTGCACACGGAAGCTATCGCGGCGGATCGCCAGCGTGGCGGCCACTTCCCGGAAGTCGCCAAGGATCCAGCACAGCGCATCAATGGTGTGACCGAACGGAATGGTGAAGGCATTGGCACCATTCTGGTTGTCGTATAAGTAGATGTTTCTTTGCGGCGCGACGGCGGCGTTTATGCCTGCCGAGCCGACCAGCGTGGTGGAGAGCACGTCGCCAATATAGCCGTCGTTAATCAAATCACGCAGATAGCGCAGTACCGGAGACGATCGCGCCTGCAGGCCCGCCGCTGTGCGTAACCCGAGCTGGCGTGCTTTCGCGGCCATGGCTTCAGCTTCTGCCAGCCCGTTGCCCAGCGGCCATTCGCAATAGACCATCTTTCCTGCATCGAGCGCCATGTCCACCAGACCTTTGTGATGGGGGACTTTGACGGTCACGGCCACCAGATCGATGTCAGGATCGGCACATAACGCTGCCGCGTCGGGAAACGCTTTCGGGATCGCAAAGGTTTCCGCGGCTTTTTGTGAGGACGCCAGACTGCTGTTTGCCACGCCTGTTAAGGCATAACCCGGTAAATGCTGTAAGGCAGGAACATGCGTCACAGAGGCCCAGCCTTCGCCAGGCGATACGCCCACGATGCCCGTACTGATGTTGCCGTTTTTCATTTCCGCTCCGGTGTGAGTTGTTAACAGAAAGCCTGCTCGCTATTTCGCCAGCACGTCACACCATTCAGTTATTTGCCTAAAAAAGCAAGCGGTTCGGCGGCTATCAGGAACGTGCTATTCGATCAGGCGGCGTCCTGGGGCGACCACTTTTTTAAACTCTTCACACTCGGTATGCGTCAGCGCGGTACAGCGGGCGACATGTTTCAGCCCGTGGCTAAGCTGGTGCAGACGGGTAATGGTGTCATCAATGTCTGCGGCGCGCTGTAACAGCAGGTCACGATCAAGCGCGAGCTGTCCCTGCGGGGTGAACATGTCGCGCATCTGATCGAGGGTAAATCCGGCGGTCTGCCCGAGCGCGATAAGCTGGAGCGTATTGAGCACATTTTCATGGTACTGCCGCCGCAGCCCATTGCGGCCCAGCGGCCTGATTAAGCCTTTCTTTTCGTAAAAGCGCAGCGTTGAAGGCACCACCCCCGACAAGCGGGCCACCTCGCCAATATCCAGTTCTTTCATCGTTGACTTAAACCTGACTTCACGTTGCACACTGAACGCCAGATTAACAGTTCCCGCAATAAAAGGACGCAGGCAATGGAGAGGATGTGGTTTTTACATATTGTTTTGACGGGGATCGGTGGCACGCTGGTGATGGACGCATGGTCGTTATTCCAGAAGCACGGTCTGACGATCCCGCCGCTGAACTACGGGCTGGTGGGGCGCTGGTTATCAGGATTGCCTCACGGAAAGGTGTGCCATCATACCATTCTGACGACGCCGAAAAGACGCGGCGAAATGCTGACCGGCTGGATTTTTCATTACCTGACCGGGATTGTGTTTGCCGTGGTGCCACTGTGGCTGGAGGGTGAACGCTGGTTTCGCGATCCGTCGCTGACAACCGCGTTACTGGCAGGTGTGCTGACGTTATTCGCACCCTTCCTGATCCTGCAACCCGCGCTCGGTTTCGGCATCGCGGCATCCCGCACGCCGCACCCCTGGCGGGCGCGTGGGCTAAGCCTTCTGACTCATCTGGCGTATGGGGTCGGGCTTTATGTGGCGGCGCAGGGCATTTCACGGATGGGGTGATGCGAGGCGTTATTTCGCCAAACCGGAAGCGAGGCCGCATGTTTGAAAATTTGAGTCTCATTTATCCGGCGAACGATTACCACTATGCTCTAACAGGCATACTCTGCTGCAGAGTCGGCATCGGTTGGTGCGACATCCCTCGTTACAATAAGGATATTACAATGAACCTCGCTGAGCATTGCCCATCCTCTGCTTTCGGAGTTATATTAAAATATAACTCATGGAGGCGTTCTATGTTTACCACTCGTCTGAAAAAAGTTGGCGGATCCGTCATGCTGGCGGTTCCTCCCGCGGTTCTGAAAACGCTGGGACTGGTAACGGACAGCGAAGTCAGCCTGACCATTGATAATGGTCGCCTGATTATTGAACCGCAAAACCGGCCCCGTTATTCCCTTGAAGAGCTGCTCGCACAGTGCGATCCGCACATCGACATGAGCGATGAGGATCGGCAGTGGATTGATACGCCAGCGGTGGGTAAGGAGTTGCTGTAAATGGACAGAGGCGAAATATGGCTGGTGTCGCTGGATCCGGGTACCGGCCACGAGCAAAGCGGAAAACGTCCGGTGCTTATCATTTCTCCGGCACCGTTCAACAGGCTGACCCGTCTGCCGGTGGTTGTGCCGATCACCAGTGGCGGAAGTTTCGTCCGCACAGCGGGTTATGCGGTATCTCTTGATGATGCGGGAACGAAAACCACGGGCGTCATTCGCTGCGACCAGCCGAGAACGATTGATATGGCAGCCCGCGAAGGTAAGCGTCTGGAGTGCATCCCGGCGGCCATCGTAAATGATGTGCTCGCCAGAGTGGAAACCATTCTGAGCTGAGGTTCAGGCGTTGGGAAGCGAGGCTGGCAGGATCGCAAATTACAGAAAGCAAAAAGCCCGCTAAATAGCGGGCTTCTTAAATGTGGCTCCTCTGACTGGACTCGAACCAGTGACATACGGATTAACAGTCCGCCGTTCTACCGACTGAACTACAGAGGAATCGTGTGAACGGGGCGAATAGTAGCGGCGCGATCCGGGCTTGTCAAAGGCTGCATCATCCCATTTCAATCGTTTGCTGACAAAATCAGCAATCCGCCGATTTCCTCACCGAAACCCGTATCCGTGCACCAGTACAGTGCAGGTCTGCCTCCTCATGGAACGCTTTCAAACCGCTGTTTCAGTGATGAAAGCGTAGCGGGTGATTAGAATCTCTTATTATCTGGCGGCTTACGGGCATCGATAGCGGCTTTGCCAAAACTGGCAAGCATCTTGCAACTCCTCCGACATGATGACTGCCAGCGTGGCACTGTTATTCCGTACCGGAGGCAATATGAACTTTAGACGACTGAAATACTTCGTGAAAATCGTCGACATTGGAAGCCTGACTCAGGCTGCAGAAGTCCTGCATATCGCGCAGCCCGCCCTGAGCCAGCAAGTTGCCACCCTGGAAGGGGAACTGGATCAGCAGTTGCTGATCCGCACCAAACGAGGCGTCACGCCAACGGAAGCGGGCAAAATTCTTTATGCACATGCGCGCACAATTCTGCGTCAGTGCGAGCAGGCACAGCTGGCGGTACACAATGTCGGCCAGACTCTGCGCGGCCAGGTGTCCATCGGTCTTGCGCCGGGCACCGCGGCATCGTCCATCACCATGCCATTATTACAGGCAGTCCGCATGGAGCTGCCGGACGTCACCGTCTATCTGCATGAGAATAGCGGTATGTCGCTCAATGATAAATTGCTGAGTGGTCAGCTGGATATGGCGGTGCTGTACGAGCGTTCGCCGGGCGCGGGCATTACCAGCCAGCCGCTGCTGAAAGAAGATCTTTATCTGGTGGGTACCCGCGATTGTCCGGGGCAGAGCGTCGATCTTGCGGCGGTGGCGGAGATGAATCTGTTCCTGCCACGGGATTACAGTGCAGTGCGTCTGCGTGTTGATGAGGCCTTTTCCCTGCGCCGTCTGACGGCGAAAATCATCGGTGAGATTGAATCTATCGGCACGCTGACCGCCGCCATTGCCAGCGGGATGGGCGGCACGGTATTGCCGGAATCCGCCGCCCGTTCGCTCTGTGAGGCGACCAATGGCTGGATGGCGCGTATCACGTCGCCATCCATGAGCCTGCCGCTGTCACTGAACAGTTCATCACGCGCGCCGCTTTCGCCGCAGGCCCAGGCGGTGAAAGAGATCCTGATGTCACTGGTCAGCCGTCCGTCGCTGGAGGAGCGCGAGTTGCTGCTGGTGGGCTAGGGTTATTCCATTTCGACATAAGATGCAGGTTTTTATTATTTGTTCCCCCGGCCTTCAGACTCTAACAATAGCGTTATGTCTGATGGCCCGGGAGAGAAGGGTGAATTTCCAGCAACTTAAAATAATCCGTGAAGCGGCGCGCCGGGATTTCAATTTAACCGAAGTCGCCAACATGCTTTACACCTCGCAGTCCGGCGTCAGCCGTCATATCCGCGAACTGGAAGAAGAGTTAGGCATTGAGATTTTCATCCGGCGCGGCAAGCGGTTGCTGGGCATGACCGAGCCGGGCAAAGCGCTGCTGGTGATCGCCGAGCGCATTCTTAACGAGGCCAGCAATGTGCGGCGGCTGGCCGATCTGTTTACCAACGATGCCACCGGCGTACTGACTATCGCCACGACGCACACCCAGGCGCGCTACAGTCTGCCGCCGGTGATCAAATCCTTCCGCGCCCTGTTCCCGGAAGTGCGGCTGGAACTCATTCAGGGTACGCCGCAGGAAATTGAAACCCTGCTGCATAACGGCGGGGCGGATATCGGCATTGCCAGTGAGCGCCTGAGCAACGATGCGGCGCTGGTGGCCTTCCCCTGGTTCCGCTGGCATCACAATCTGCTGCTGCCGGTGGATCATCCGTTAAATACCGTCAATCCGTTAACGCTGGAGGAGATCGCCCGCTGGCCGATTATCACCTATCGCCAGGGGATCACCGGGCGTTCGCGTATCGACGAGGCATTTATGCGCAAAGGGCTGGCACCGGATATCGTGCTGAGCGCGCAGGACTCCGATGTGATCCGTACCTATGTGGAACTGGGGCTGGGTATCGGTCTGGTCGCAGAGCAGTCCGGCGACGGGCTGGAGTCCGGCGGCCTGGTGCGTCTGGATACCCGCCATCTGTTCGATGCCAATACCGTCTGGCTTGGCCTCAAGCGCGGGCAGTTGCAGCGTAACTATGTCTGGCGTTTCATCGAGCTGTGCAATGCCGGGCTGTCGCTGGATGAGATCAAGCGCCAGGCGATGGAGCCGGATGAAGTGGCGATTGATTATCAGATTTAGTGCGATAAATTGCCCGGCACAGGCCGGGCATCAGGTCAGGACTTAAAACTGCACGGAATAGTTAACGCCGAACGTCCGTCCACGGCCTTTGTATTCATAGAGTGAGGACGCGCCGTAAGTCGGGCTGTAGAGCATTTGCGCACGCTGGCCCCAGACCGTGGTGTAATCCTTGTCGAGCAGGTTTTCGATGCTGAACGCCAGGTTACCCACCGGTAAGGCGTAGCCGCCAATCAGATCAACGGTGTTATAGCCGTCAATTTTATTGCCGCCGGCATCGCTGACGTCAAAGGACTGGGTCGTCTGTACGCGCAGCGTCCAGGGATCCGGTGCCCAGCCAACGTAAGCGGTCGCTTTTGACGGACTGGCATAGCTGACATCCCATTTTTCCCATTTACCGTCCACGCGGGTCTCGGACTTCAGCACGTTGAAGTTCACGCCAGTGCTCCAGTCGCTGTCCGGAATAACGTAATCCACCGCGCCTTCCACGCCATAAATGCGGCGCTTATCGTCATCGACGTTGATGGTCATATCACTGCGGTTAATGGAGATGGATTTATCCGACAGAGAGTAATAGGCCGCCAGCTGCGTACGCAGGGCATCGCCGGTGTAGCGCCAGCCCAGCTCATAGGAGTCGACTTTGATGCCCTGTAGTTTTGACTGCCCCACGTTGACGCTGTTCAGCAGGCGATAGTGACCGTTCACCAGGCGATAAGTACCGTTACCATAGTATTTTCCCGGATCCGGCAATTCCACGCCCTGCGAGAAGTTCACCCAGGCCTGCTGGCGCTCGGTCAGATGCAGCAGGATCCCGGCGTTATACAGGAAATTATCGTAATCGGTGTTGCCACCAGGGATCGCATCGGCTGAGCGCGCGGTGCCTTTGGCGATCGCCTGTTGCTGCGTGTAGCCGATGAAATCATCAATTGAATTGCGTGTGTTCTGGTAACGCACGCCGCCGCTGAGGGTCACGATATCGTTCACGTCGTAGCTGGATTGCAAAAACGCGGCGAGATTGGTGATCTCATAGCCCGGATAACGACCCGTGGTAAAGGTGCTCTGGTTATTCAGGCCGCCGGAGGCGCTGGATTTGGCCAGGTCGAAGAACATCTGGTTGGAGGTAAAGCGTTCGTGATCGGCATCCAGACCGTAGGTCAGCTGTAAATCGTCCACTGGCGTGCTGTTCAGCGTCAGTTTTGCGCCGTACTGATCGGTATCCTGTTGCGAAGCCGAGAGGCTGGTCACCGCGCCGCCTGCCACCGTCGGGAACGGATAAAACGTCAGGGATTCATCGCGATAATAGATCTGGCTGACCAGCTCCTGACCGAGGAAATCCGTGTTCGAATACTGCATGCTGATCAGGTGACGTTCGGTACCCGGAATACGATCTGAATTCAGACCTTTACTGGCATAGGCTTTACCGTTACCCGTCACCGCCGAAAAATCTTTGCCGAGGAACAGGCCATAGTCTTCGTCACCCTGGCTTTTATAGTACTGGCTCACCAGCTGCAATTGCTGCGTGTCGTCAATCTCCAGCGTGCCGGTCCCCGTTACGTCCAGACGATCGGAATACTGCAGGCCGGTCTGGGTATTGTCCAGCAGCGTGGCATCGCCGTTACCATCATACCAGCCACCAAACTTCTGCCAGGCCACGGCCATGCGGCCAGAAATTTTGTCGTTACCGCCGGAGATGGCGCTGGCTACTCGCTCATCGTGATCTTTGCTGCTGTTAAAGCCGGTTTTCGTACCGGTTTCAAATTCCAGCAGAGTATCCGGCTGGCCTTTTTTGGTGACGATATTAATAAGCCCGCCGGTGCTGCCGCCGCCGTAGAGGGACGTGGAGCCGGAGATCACCTCAATGTGATCGATATTAAAAGGATCGATGGCATCCAGCTGGCGGCTGTCGGTACGGGAGGAGTTCATGCGCACGCCGTCAATCAGCACCACGATGGCGCGACCGCGCATATTCATGCCGTAGTTGGTCCTGCCCTGGCTGCTGACGTCCATACCGGGGATCAACTGCGCCAGCGCGTCTTTCAGCTCTTTACCGCCTTTAACCTGCTGTTCCAGCTCAGCGCCCTCGATCACCCAAGTGGTTTGCGCCATTTCAGCGACGGTACGATGGGAACGGCTGGCGGAGACCACCATATCCTGTTCACCGGTTTGTTGTGCCATCGCAGGCGCGATCATCGCCAGCAGCAGGGGATTGAGCGCCCAGAGCGCGCTTTTGCAGGTGTTCATTATTATTCCTTAATTTTTATACGCAAATAGTGCAACCCGCAGGTGCAGCCATGCCGGAATTACACTAATAAAATCAGCAGCAAACGAAGGTTATATTTTGAGAATAAGAATATTGCCGATAAAGGTTCTCATTAGCAATATGAAATGTAAGAGGCTGTGAATTTTGGTGGGAAAGGGGCAGAAAGCGGGCGCGCGCGGCAGCAGAAAAGCAAAAACCCCGCTCAGGTTTCCCTGAGCGGGGCTCTCGAATGTGGCTCCTCTGACTGGACTCGAACCAGTGACATACGGATTAACAGTCCGCCGTTCTACCGACTGAACTACAGAGGAATCGTGTGAACGGGGCGAATACTACTGGCCCCCGATAATTGTGTCAACAGCAAATTTAACTGGCTGATTCAACTGGCGAATTTTAGTTCAAATTGCTGTTTCAGTGAACATAAGGCGGTTCATCGTTTACTGCGGCGCTATTGCCGCGCAGTCGCGCCAGCGGATCCTGACGATAGAAATGGCAGAAACGCTGCCACAGTGCCGGAAAACGCGGTGCGAACAGTTCGGGCGCACTGAAGAAATATTCCGACAACACGGCGAAACATTCTGCGGGATCGGTAGCGGCATAAGCATCAATGCTGGCGGCACTTTCGCCTACCAGGTCGATCTCGTCCTGAATGTTATTCATGGCGGCGTGGAGATCGTGCTCCCAGCCAGCCACTTCCCGCAGCGGGATCAGCGGGACGCCGCTGGCGCGATCGCCGTTTCGCGTATCGAGCTTATGCGCCACTTCATGAATGATCAGGTTAAAGCCGGAGGTGTCGAACGAATCCTGAATATCAAGCCAGTTTAAGATCACCGGCCCCTGTTGCCAGCTCTGTCCTGACTGCACCACGCGCTGATTATGCACCAGACCAATATCATCTTCCCACTCGTCGTCCACCACGAAAGGCGCAGGATAAATCAGCACTTCGTGAAAACCGTCGAGCCACTCGATGCCCAGTTCCAGCACCGGTAAACAGAAGAGCAGGGCGATGCGGCAGCTTTTCAGCTCATCCAGCTCCAGTCCCTGAAGGGCGACCAGCCGTTTTTGCTGCAAAAAACGATCGGCAAGCTGAACCAGCCGGTGTTGTTCCTCCGGGGTCAGGCTTGATAACATCGGCACGGCAAGCGCTTTTTCCCAGGGGAGCGCCAGACTTCGTGCCGTTTCATTTGCTTTCCAGGGCCATTTAATCATCGCTTTGCTCGCAAACTCGTCACTTGAACACAATTGCAGGGACAGGGTCTGTTAAAATGCCAAAGAACCTGGCATGATGGCAACCATCAGTACGGAGAGATGCCGGAGCGGCTGAACGGACCAGTCTCGAAAACTGGAGTAGGGGCAACTCTACCGGGGGTTCAAATCCCCCTCTCTCCGCCATTATTCAATCACTTATCCCGCTTCGTTTCAGTGACCGACGTCCCGTTGAGAAAATCCTTTAATCCCCTCCTGAACCGATAGTAGTCTGCCCGTCGTTATCTTGCTACCGCTTTAGTCTCAAATCGCAGGCATAAAAAAAGCCCGCACCAGAGGCGGGCTTAAGCACATGCTGTTATCAGAACTGGTAGGTCAGACCAACGCCCACAACGTCATCCGTCGCGATGCCGTTATCTTTGTAGAAGCTGTCGTCTTCATCCAGCATGTTGATTTTATAATCAACATAGGTGGACATGTTTTTGTTGAAGTAGTAGGTCGCACCCACTTCAATGTAGTTCACCAGATCCTGGTCGACGTAGTCAGTACCGTGTTTGGTGCTGTTACCGCCAAGATCATTACCTTTGGAGTACACCCATGCCAGGGACGGACGCAGACCGAAGTCGAACTGGTATTGCGCCACGGCTTCAAAGTTCTGGGTGTGGTTAGCGATACCCGCATCGCCGTAAGGCGTCATGTTGTGCGTTTCGGCGTACATCATCGCCAGGTACAGGTTATACGCGTCGTACTTCAGGCCGACAGTCCAGGCATCGGCTTTATCGCCACCCGCAGCTTTGCTGTAACGATCGTTTACACCCGCTGCTGCGACCTGCTCGTTAGTACGGTCAGACGTTGCATAGGCTGCACCCAGGCTCAGGCCTTCCAGCGTGCCCTGGAAGTTATAGGAAGAAGACAGCCCGAAGCCGTCGCCGTTCTGGAAGCGCACATCATCGTGACCGTTTTTGGTGCCTTCCTGATCTTCGTTCGCATTATCACCTTCGTTATTGCCCTGATACTGCAGCGCAAAGTTCAGGCCTTCAACCGCCCCGAAGAAATCGGTGTTACGGTAGGTGGCTACGCCGTTCGCACGGCCAACCATAAAGTTATCGGTCCAGGTGTAGGAATCGCCACCGAAGACCGGCAGCATATCGGTCCAGGCTTCAACGTCGTAGACCACGCCGTAGTTACGGCCATAGTCGAATGAACCAAAATCATTCGATTTCAGACCAGCAAACGCCAGTTTTGCAAAGGTGTTGTCGCTGCCTTCGGTGTCGCTTGCCATGGTTTTCAGCAGCACCTGACCGTATCCGCTCAGGCCGCTGTTGATCTGGGTTTCACCTTTAAAGCCCAGTTCCATGATGGTTTCATCGCCATCATCGCCCGGGTTATCAGAGAACGTATGACGGGCATCGACTTTACCGTACAGGTCCAGTTTATTGCCGTCTTTATTATAAATTTCAGCCGCGTTAGCCGCGCCAGCCACTAACAGGGCAGGCACAATAATTGCCAGTACTTTTCTTTTCATTATTTAATCCCTTTGCATCATATGAATAATAATTTATATGAATATATGTGATTGGAGGTTAAATCACAGCCCCGATACTATTCTATAAAGTTCATATTTTTTTAAAAGAAAGGTGTAAGTAAATCATATTATATATTGCAATTTGTTTCTTGGATTTTATTTATTTTTCCTATGAATATCAATGGAATGAATCCATTTTCGTGACTTATGTAATTGCTTTTTAATTAAATTTATGTGGATTTTATGTTAGCGGGATTCATCGTGTTTATTGATGTGACTATAATAATTCATGTGACGAATGAATATGGCGCAAGCAAAAAAAAGCCAGCCCAAACGGGCTGGCCAGGTGGAAGCAATAGCATGATAACGAAATGAAGGAATATAAATAAGTCGTTCAGGTTAATAACGGCGGAATAATGACATAAAAGGGAATTCGCCTGCAACGTTAATTATGTTTTTAAGGTGTGATAGCACGCTGCTGCTACACTGGCGTTATACCCGGTAAAGCAACAGCCGGTAAGGCAAAACCTGACAATAAGGAGAGAACAGGGCGATGGCGGATGTGCATGACAAAGCGACGCGCAGTAAGAATATGCGCGCCATCGGGACACACGATACGGCAATAGAGCAGCGCGTGGCTGGCCTGCTCACCAGCCTCGGGCTGGCGTTTCGCGTGCAGGATGCCGCGCTTCCCGGTCGGCCGGACTTTGTTATTGATGACTATCAGTGTGTGATTTTTACCCACGGCTGCTTCTGGCATCACCACGACTGCTACCTGTTTAAAGTTCCGGCGACGCGTACGGATTTCTGGCTGGCGAAGATCGGCAAGAACGTTGAGCGCGATCAGCGCGATATCACGCAGCTGCGGGCAAATGGCTGGCGGGTGCTGGTGGTGTGGGAGTGCGCCCTGCGCGGGCGGCAGAAGCTGAGTGATGAGCGCCTGAGCGTGCGGCTGGAAGAGTGGATCTGCGGCGGCGGCGAGGCCGCGCAGATCGACACGCAGGGGATCCAGACTATTTCTTGATCTCGCACGGTGTCACCACCGGGCGGGCAGGGCACAGGTATTTCCCCAGCGTTACCAGCACTACCGCAAGAATAATGATGCCCAGCGCCAGCCACTCCACCGGCGACAGGACCTCGCCGGCAAAGGTGGTACCCAGCAGCACCGCCACCACCGGATTCACATAGGCGTAGCTGGTCGCGACAGCCGGGGTGGTATTGCGAATAAGGTACATGTACGCGCTGATGGCGATAATCGAACCAAAGATTGCCAGATAGCCCACTGCTAAAAAGCCTGACAGCGTCGGCAGGGTGGTGAGGCTTTCCCCGGTGATCCAGGACGCCGCCAGCAGCACGATGCCCGCCGCCAGCATTTCAATAGCACCCGCCATCATGCCGACCGGCAGTGCAATGCGCGAACCGTACACCGAGCCAAACGCCCAGCTTAGCGAGCCGATTAAGATCATCACCGCACCCACCGGATTTCCACTCAGGTTGCCGCCACTGTTAAGCAGCACAATGCCGCTCAGGCCAATGGCGATGCCAAGCCACTCCAGCTTGCGGGTCTGGATCCCAAAAAAATGGCTGAAACAGAGCGTGAACAGCGGCACCGTCGCCACCACGACCGCGGCAATCCCCGACGGGACGTTCTGATGCTCAGCGACGGTGACCATACCATTACCCACCGCCAGCAGTAATACACCGATCAGCGCGGCGTTAAGCAGTGGGCGCAGCGGCGGTAACCGGTGCCCGGTAAACAGCAGAAACGTCAGCAGCAGCACGCCCGCCGTCAGAAAGCGGACGCCCGCCATCATCAGTGGCGGCCAGCTTTCGACCCCGACTCGAATTACAAAGTAGGTGGAACCCCAGATAATATAAAGCGCGAAAAGAGAACCAATAAGCGGTAAAAGCTGCCTGAAACGCATACGCCCTCACGGCGGTATCAAAAGAAGATTTACAGTAAACGACAAAACTACTTAGCTGGCGAGTCATTTAGTCATCTGTAAATGTTAATTTTTTGTTGACTTCACCACCAGCATTTCACAGCAGCCATTTATGCTCCATACTCATTGTTATATCAGCAAAAAAGAGAAGGAATGTATTTTGGCGGGAAGTAGTTTATTAACGTTACTGGACGACATTGCCACCTTACTGGATGACATCTCTGTCATGGGCAAACTGGCAGCGAAAAAAACGGCGGGCGTGCTCGGCGATGATTTGTCGCTGAACGCGCAGCAGGTGTCCGGCGTGCGCGCCAACCGCGAGCTGCCGGTCGTGTGGAGTGTGGCGAAAGGATCGCTGCTCAATAAAGTGATCCTTGTGCCGCTGGCGTTGCTTATCAGCGCTTTTATTCCGTGGGCGATCACGCCGCTGTTAATGGTGGGCGGGGCATTTTTATGTTTTGAAGGTGTTGAAAAGGTACTGCATACTCTGCATGCCCGTAAGCATAAAGAAACGCCGGAAGCGCGCCAGCAGCGTCTCGACGCCATCGCCGCGCAGGATCCGAAAACCTTCGAGCGCGATAAAGTCAAAGGCGCGATACGCACCGATTTCATTCTGTCGGCAGAGATTGTCGCCATCACGCTCGGTATTGTTGCTGATGCGCCGTTGCTGAACCAGGTTCTGATACTGTCCGGTATCGCACTGGTGGTAACGATTGGCGTGTATGGCCTGGTCGGGGTGATCGTCAAACTGGATGATGTGGGTTACTGGCTGGCGGAGAAGCCCGGTGCTGTGGCAAGATCGGTGGGTAAAGGCCTGCTGGTGGTTGCCCCCTGGCTGATGAAATCGCTCACTATTATCGGCACCTTAGCCATGTTTCTGGTGGGCGGCGGGATCGTGGTGCACGGCATCCCCCCGTTGCACCATGCGATTGAACATATGGCCGCCGCGCACGGCGCGGTGGTTCAGGCAACGTTACCGATGCTGGCTAATTTAGTGCTGGGCTTTGTGATTGGCCTGGCCGTTGTGGCGGTGGTAAAAGGTATCGCGCGGTTACGCGGCGTAAAGGAGTAATCCTCTTCAGCCCGGCACTGCCGGGCTTTTTTACCGGCACAACCTTAAAACTCAGGAAAACGCGCTGTGCTGTTAAAAAAGTTTTGCCTCTTTTGTGATCCTGCACGGATCGTAAACCTCTGCTTTACCATCGTTCTGGTTAGCTCAACGCTGCTTACCTGGCGTGAAGCCGTGGTGCTGGAAGATGCCTATGCCGCCAGCCAGCGTACCACGCTTGAAAAAGCCACCTCTGCTCTGGATCGGCAGATGCAAACAGGCCTCAACCTGTTGCTGTTTTATCACAACAGTATGCAGACCGCGATGCAGACCCCGCTTGCTTTAAAAGTCCTCCATGATACCCGGCAGGAATTTGACGCTGTCCGCCGGCAACCTTCATGGCAGATTAATGGCTATGCCCGACGCACGTTGCCGATTAACGGCGTGAGCGATGCCTTTGTACAGCAACACCCGATGCTGAACCGTGATATTCCCGGCTTTGGCGATGAAATGATTGCCGCCCAGGAAGTGGCCTACATGATGCGTCTGTCGGTGGTTTATCCGGTGGCACCGTCACGGGCCATTTATGTCTCACGCGCGGGCTATTTTGTCTCCACCAGCACCCCGGCAGACAGTGAAGATACGGCCGCACGTTATCAGAGGATCATTGATTCTTCCTGGTTCAGCGGTCAGTCCGTTAGCGAGAATCCTACGCGTGACGTACGCTGGTTCGCCCGCACTGGCTATGGTGGTGAATTCATTACCGCCAGCATACCGCTCGATTATCAGCAGTACTGGTACGGTACTGTCGCGCTGCAGTTCCCGGTCGCTTTCTTTAAACAGCAACTGGAAGACACACTTAATGATGAAGATAAAGGCGAGTATCAGCTCTACGACGAACAGTTTCGTCTGATCACCGCGTCGACGAACGACAACGCGGCACCAGCGGTATTCAATGACACAGACCGGCATGAACTGCTTCAGGCGATGGCGATGAAAAGCGCCGGTAATCTGCATCTCGGCAGCCTGTTTGTCAGCTGGCAAAAACTGAAGCATTTCGATGGCGTGCTGATCCGTATCCATTCTCTCAGTGCGGGCCTCGATGGTGATTTTGGCACCATCAGCATTGTGATCGCGCTACTGTGGCTGCTGTTCACCACAATGGTACTGATCTCATGGATGGTGATCCGCCGGATGGTGCGCAACATGTATGAGATGCAACACTCGTTGCAGTGGCAGGCCTGGCACGATCCCTTAACCCGGTTGAGCAACCGCGGCGGGCTGTTTGAGCAGGCGAAAAAGCTCACTGCTCACAGTCAGCAAACCGGCGAGCCGCTATCGGTGATCCAGATTGATCTCGACCACTTTAAGCAGGTTAACGACCGCCACGGCCATCAGGCGGGCGATCGGGTGCTGACGCATGTGGCCCGCTTGATCAGTAATACGCTTAGGGCGGATGATGTGGCCGGCCGCGTCGGTGGGGAAGAGTTTTGTGTGATCATACCGAACACGACGCTGGCCCAGGCGGCAGAGATCGCGGAGCGTATCCGCACGCGCATTGCCGCCAAAGAGATCCTGCTGCCGAAAGGCCGTACGCTGCGCATTACCGCCTCGCTGGGGGTCAGCAGCGGTGTGGTGGATGATCTTGTGAATTTTGAGTTATTGCAGTCCATTGCCGACAATCGGCTTTACCATGCCAAACGCAGCGGGCGCAACCAGGTGTGCGCCAGCGGTGAATATCAGGGCTCGCCGAGCCAGTAATCCAGGCCTTCACGCCAGCCGGCCGGGCCTTTGAGTTCCGTGCGGTAGACGCGGTCAGGATCGTCATTACGCAGCGCCACGCCGTCGCGGTTAAGTCCTTTCACGACCACGGCGAAATCGACGTTATCCAGCAGCGGGGCGTCGTTCGGACCATCCCCGAGGCCAAGGGTGATATGAGGGTGGCCGTCGCGCTGGCGGTACTGTTTTGTCAGCCAGTTGACGGCCTGATCTTTACCACCGCGCTCATCCAGCACGTGCCAGTAACGCGCGCCCTGCATAAAACGCAATCCCAGCCCCGCCAGCGTGTCGCTGAACACCGCCATGCGTTCATCGCTGTCGCGCCAGATCAGCGTCTCAGAGGCCTCGTGCAGGCGTGCCAGAGCTGCCTGCGCAGGCGTCAGCCCGGTCACCTCCGCCAGCACGCGATCTTCCATCTCGCCAAACAGCGTGAATTTGTAGCCATTTTGCTCACGCAGCTGTGTCAGTACCCTGACCACCTCATCATGCGTGGCGCCATTGATCAGCCGCGGGTAGTCCGCATGATCCTGCCAGCGGGTGTCGAGCTGGATCACCGCGCCATTCTCGGCAATAAACGGCAGGTCCTCAAGGCCGAGGCTTTTCTGAAGCGCCAGCATGTCGGCGGCCGTTTTACTGCTGCACAGAATGACCGGGATGTTATGCTGGCCGAGGCGGCTCAGCCACTCTGCGGCAGGCTGCCAGTCATACGTATGGCTATCCAGCAGGGTGCCATCGAGATCGCTAAAAACCAGTAGGGGATCGTGCAGGGTTGGCATAAAACGGCTCCTGTAGTGCGGATAAATGTGCGCGATGCTAAGAAAAATCCCAAATACCTTGTGGTTTTGTAAGGCTTCTTCTCAGGGGCACAAGGCTGCAAGTCTTCTGCCGTGCGACCTCGCCATTTATAACCTTAATGAATTCTATGTAAGTTAATTATTACCAATGTAAATATATCCTTGTCACCTATCTCAATAGTAGATACATTCTCAGCACATCAGATTTCCTGGTGTAACGAATTTTCAAGTGCTTCTTGCAATCGCAAGTTTTAACCCGGCCTCCCCAGGCCGGGTTTTTTTATATCCGTAAGCTTAGCGGTTAATTTCTGACGCGCTAAAGTCATGGATATCCAGCTCAAAAGCCTCTGCCAGTTCCCGCCACGTATGATAATCACGCCCGTCAACGCTCACCCGTTGCCCGTCATCGCTGTCAACGCGATGAATATTGCTTTCGCTGATTTCATTAATGGCCGCCAGCAGGGCGTCGACATTAATTTCGCCTTCACCAGAAGGTTTATTGCCGTGATCGCCTTTCATTGCCGTTACCTCTTTCGCCCCGACAGCCTAAGTATAGACGGTGGAGAAAAGCAGCAATCAGGCAGATGAACGCTGTCAGAACACGGGTTTTGATCTACACTGGCAAAAATGCACTCAGGAGGATGAAAATGAAGGTAAACGATAAGGTTACAGTGAAAACGGACGGGGGTCCTCGCCGTCCGGGAGTCGTACTGGCCGTCGAGCCGTTCAGTGAAGGCACTATGTATCTGGTATCCCTTGAGGACTACCCGTTAGGCATCTGGTTCTTTAACGAGCTGGGGCACCCGGACGGGGTATTTGTGGAGAAGCAAGACCCGTAAACCCTCCGGCGGGGGAGGGGGGCGCCCGCTTACCCTCTCACCGCATATTGACGAAAATACCGTTGGTCACATTATCGGTAAGTCGTACCACGTGATAGATCACTTGCTTATTATGCGTTTTGATTTTTCTTTTAATATTACCCTTATGTGATGATACCGTCTTCGCTTTAATATTCATCTGATCGGATATTTGAATGGTTCCCTGACCTGACATCCACATTTTCAACATACTGGATTCAGTACGGCTTAACGAGAGTGTAGGCAGGTTAATGGAACCTTTGCCCTTTGCCTCAGTATTCAGGCAACCACCGAGAATGTCATCCAGTGATTCAGGCTTAATCGATTTTGAACTAATTAATAAGTTTTTGCGTACCAGCAGGTATTCATCAAAGTGGATATTGGCAATTGCCATAAACACGATAAACATTGTTTTCGGATATTGATTAATGATTTGCTTAATTTGCAGGCTGAGTTCCTGGTCATGTATAAAGCAGTCTTCATTAATAAATACCACTGCGGGTTTTAGCGCCTCGCAGGCAGATCCAAGCTCATCAACGGTCTCTACATCATTGATTTCTCGCTTTTTTACTCCCCGGCTTGTCAGGTATCCGGTTAATCCCAACCTGGTATAACTGCATAAATCCATAATAATCGTTGACATGGCATACCCTCACTCAATGCGTAACGATAATTCACCCCTGCCTGAATGCTGTAGATCAGCCAACCGGATGAAAATAATCTAAAAAGCGTTTGAGCAACACAAGACTTTCAGGCGAACTCACTATCCCGTAAAGTTACGTATAATTTGCCAGGAATCATCTTAAAGTAAAGTAAATGTTTCGATCTGTGAGGAGGCTAAAAACAAATAAGCCGCGCCAGTTATATCCTGGTAGATGTGCCCGCTATTTATTTTTAGGAATAACCTCAGGGAAAGCAGCACTAAACTCAGGGATTAGTATTCTGCGGCATCTCGCTGACAATATCTGCCAACAGATTGAAGATTTCGCTGAATAAATGCTCACAGAAGGGCGCGATCAGCGGCATCAGCAAGGCCATCAGCAGGATGCCGACGCTCAGCGTGATAGGGAAGCCAATGGCGAACACCGAGAGTTGCGGGGCCATGCGGTTGAGCAGGCCAAGGGACATGTTCAGCGTCAGCAGCATGGTCATCACCGGCAGGGCCAGCATCAAACCATTGAGGAAAATTAAGCCGCCAGCGCGGGTCAGCGCGAGGAAGGCGTTGCTGTTGATCGGGTTATTACCGACTGGCAGCGTATGGAAGGTATCCACCAGCATGGAAATCAGCCACAGATGGCCATCAAAGGTCAGGAACAGCAGCAGCGCCAGCAGATCCATAAAGCGCGCCAGCACCGGCATATTCAGGTTACTGGCAGGATCAAAGAAGGTGGCGAACGACAGGCCCATTTGCAGGCCGATAAGCTCACCCGCCGTACGGATCGCAGCAAAAGCGAACTGCATGGTAAAGCCCAGCGCCATGCCAATCATTATTTGCTGCAACGCCAGCCACAGGGCATTTGCGGAGAAAATGGTCACGTCATTAGCCGGCAGCGATGGGGCGATCACAAAGGTGATCACCAGCCCGAGGCCCAGCTTGACGCGCTTGGGCACGGTACGTTCGCTTAAGATTGGGGCGGTTGAGATCAGCGCCAGTACGCGCAGCAGCGGCCAGAAATACATACTTAGCCAGTGCAGCCACTGGTCGCTGGTGACGTGCAGCATCTCAGGCGTTATCCGATGATGTAGGGGATGTTATTAAACAGACCGCGCATATAATCGAGCAGCAAATTCAGCATCCACGGCCCGGCCACTACGATAGCCACGACCACGGCGATGATTTTCGGAATGAACGACAGCGTCATTTCGTTAATCTGCGTGGCTGCCTGCAAAATACTGATCACCAGACCCGTGACCAGCGACACCAGCAACAGCGGCGCCGCAAGGGAGAGGGCAACTTTCATCGCGTCGGTGCCCATCATCATGACCGATTCAGGCGTCATTGTGACATTCCTTAACTGTAGAAACTTTGAGCCAGCGATCCCACCAGCAGCTGCCAGCCGTCAACCAGCACGAACAGCATCAGCTTAAACGGTAACGCAATAGTGGCGGGCGGCACCATCATCATCCCGAGCGCCATCAGGACGCTGGCGATCACCAGGTCGATGATCAAAAACGGAATGAAAATGGTAAAGCCGATCTGGAAGGCGGTTTTTAACTCGCTGGTGACGTACGCGGGCAGCAGAATACGCAGCGGCACCGCTTCAGGCCCCTGCAACGGACCGGTATTTCCCAGACGGGCAAAGAGGGCCAGATCCGCTTCACGGGTCTGACGCATCATAAATTCTTTTAACGGCTGTGCACCTTTTTCCAGCGCCACGTCGACGGAAATTTTACTTTCGGAGAATGGTTGGTAGGCCTCGGTATAAATCTTATCGATCACCGGGGACATGATGAAAAAGGTCAAAAATAACGCCAGACCCAGCAGGACCTGGTTCGGCGGCGCGGAGGGCGTACCCAGCGCGTTTCGCAGCAGGCCAAACACAATGATGATACGCGTGAAGCTGGTCATCATCAGCAGAATGGCAGGCAGGAAAGTCAGCGAGGTGATAAACACCAGCGTCTGCACCGGCAGCGACCAGCTTTGACCACCCCCGGCGAGCGGCTGGCTGATCAGGCCCGGAAGCTGGGCAAACGCGGAGGGCGCAACCAGCACTAAGCCAGCCAGCGCAAGGGACAACAAAGGGCGCATCAGGATCTCCCGGAACGCTTGAGCAAATTCTTCAACACGGCCTGGAAATCCGGGGTGTTCTCTTTCAGACCCTCAGGCTCCGGCTGAGCGGGCGGGAGGGTGTGCAGCAAGGAAATGTTCGACGCGGTAATACCCAGCACCAGACGCGCGTCCTCGACATCGACGATCACCACCCGCTCGCGCGGGCCGACGGTGGTGCTGGCGCTGACCTTCAGGCCACGAGCGCTTGCGGTTTTACCGGCAAAGCCCACGCGTTTCGCCAGCCAGGCCGCCGCCAGGATCAGGGCGATAATGCCCAACAGTGCGCCGCTGACTTGTAACAGCGGCGAACCGGGTGCGGCAGAAGGATGGGCAACGGTTGCCTGGGTTTTCATACTCAGCGGCTCAGACGACGCATACGCTCGGACGGGGTAATGATGTCGGTAATACGCACACCGTATTTATCCGCCACGACCACCACTTCACCTTGCGCGATCAGATAACCGTTGATCAGAATATCCAGCGGCTCGCCGGCCAGACCTTCCAGCGCTACCACCGACCCCTGCGTCAGACGCAGCAGTTCTTTGATGGTCATGCGGGTACGGCCCAGTTCCACGGTCAGCTTGACCGGAATATCCATGATCAGATCGATGTCCTGCAAGGTACCGCTGACATCGCCGCCGCCAAACTGCTGGAAGACCGCGTCGGCGGAGCTTTTGCTGCTGGTGGTGGTTTTCTGTTCGTTTAACGCATCAGCCCAGATATCGTCCATTGCTTCGTTGTTTTCATCGGACGGATTGTTCATGTCACTCATTTGGGCTGTTCCTCATTCAGCGAATTCAAGATCGGGTTGATCAAATGCTCTACACGCAGGGCGTACTGGCCGTTAATCGTGCCGTACTGGCTGGTGAGCACAGGCACACCGTCCACATGGGCAATGATGCGATCGGGTTTTTCGATCGGCAACACGTCACCGGGTTGCAGTTTCAGGATCTGCGACAGGCGCAGCGGTACATCGCCAAAGTTAGCGATCAGCTCCAGCTCAGAGTGCTGAACCTGACGTACCAGGTTATCACGCCAGTTCTGGTCCTCGTTGCGGGAGTTCTCCAGCGGCGGGTTAACCAGGGTTTCACGCAACGGCTCAATCATGCTGAAGGGCAGACAGATATTAAACTCGCCCGTCAGGTTACCGATTTCCACGTGGAAAGGGGTATTGACGACAATATCGTTCGGCGATGTGGTGATGTTGGTAAACTTAACCTGCATCTCCGAACGCACATATTCAACGTCCAGCGGGTGGATCGCTTTCCATGCATCGCTGTAGCCTTCCAGCGCCAGCTTCAGCATGCGGTTAATCACGCGCTGCTCAGTATGGGTAAATTCACGGCCTTCCACTTTCGTCGGGAAGCGGCCATCGCCACCGAACAGGTTATCCACGGCGATAAAGACCAGGCTTGGGGAAAACACAAACAGCCCGGTGCCGCGTAACGGTTTCAGGTGGATCAGGTTAAGGTTTGTCGGTACCGGCAGGTTACGCGCAAACTCGTGATACGGCTGAATACGGATCGCGCCAACGGTAATATCCGGGCTACGACGTAACAGGTTAAACAGTCCCATACGGAACTGACGCGCAAAACGTTCGTTGATGATCTCCAGCGCCTGTAAACGTTCGCGAACGACGCGACGCTGGGTATTAGGATCATAAGGGCGAATTTCGCTCTCGGAGCCGTCACCGGCCTTTGGAGCATCGTTATTATCGCTGTCGCCGTTTAAGAGCGCATCGATTTCAGCCTGAGAAAGAATACTGTCGCCCATGTCTTTACCGCAAAATGAAAGCTGTATAAAGAACGTCAGTCACTTCCTGCTTCGGTTGCCCGGCGACTAACGGCGAAGAGAGCGTATCTTTAATCGCATCCACGAGTTTCTGCTTGCCTTCAGCGGTCGCCAGTTGTGATGCATCCTGACGCGAGAAGAGTAACAGTAAGCGGCTACGCACTTCCGGAAGATATTCGCTCAAACGTGTACGCGTCGCGTCATCTTTCAGACGCAACGTGATCCCCACGTACAACACCCGATCGGCGTCGCCCAGGTTCACGGTAAAGGTATCGAGAGCAAAGAAGACCGGTGCCGGAGGCGGCGGTAGTTCTGCTTTTTTGCTGGCGTCTGCCGGATGCTGTTGCATACGCCAGTAGCTGTAACCAGCGGTGGCGCACGCAGCGAGGGTGATTAACACCAACAGCGGGATCCAGATCCCACGCTTACTTTTTTTGGGAATGGCGGAGTCAGTCATCTGTTACTAGCTTCCTGTTTCGGTACTGCTGATAGAGTGATTATCCCGTGTCTGCCGCCCGTCAAAGGGTGGAAAAGACGGAGATAATCACGCTACCTTTTGCGTTTAGGCAAAGATGTCTACTGAACCCGTGCCGCGCGCGGCGGATTGCAGGCTGGCAGGCACCACCAAAGATTCATCATCTTCTGCGCCGAAATCATCGCGGCCAGTGCCGCGTGACGCCTGTTGCTGGGAAGAAGACTGCTGCTGACCGGCAAAACTTTCACTGCTGATGCTGCTCTGACCAAGCTCAATACCGCTTTCTGCCAGGTTAGTACGCAGTACCGGTAACGCCGCTTCCAGCGCTGCACGCACATGGCTGTGCGGTGACATCATCTGAATTTGCGCCTGGTTATCATCCAGCTTAAGGCTGATCTGTACCTGACCCAGATCTTCCGGGTGCAGACGCAGCTCGGCGCTTTGTTTGCCCTGACGGGTAAACAGCGTGATGTTCTGGCTGATGGTCTGCTGCCACTCACTGCTGCCGAGCGGCGCGCTGATCACCGGGGCGGCAACCGGCTGGCTGGCCACGGCGGGGGCGGCGGAGCTGACGGCAGGGGCGGCGCTGACCGTGGTGTTAACCGCATGGATCGCGGCCTGCGCATCGGCTTTCGCCGCGTGAGCGGCTACCGCGGCACCTGACTGCTGTGCGCTGTCGGCGCTCTGCAACTGAGCGTTCAGCGCGCTGTTCGCGCCTTTATAGCCCGGCTGTCCGGCAGCGGCATCCGTCTTGTCGGTTAAGCCCGTGTCACGGGTATCGGCAGTGGCGAGGTTCAGCGTGCGGCTGCCGGACGCGGTGGCTACCGCGGCGGACGCGGCAGTACCGGTTGCGGTAACCGGCGCGGCTTTGGCATCCACTTGATGCGGCAGCATCGCCATCAGGGCGCTGAGGCTGGCGAGTTCATCGTCGCTGAGGTTCACCGTCTCTTTGTCGTCTGCTTTGACGCTTTTCGTGAGCTGCGCCAGGCTGTCGGATTTCAGGCCGCTGGTCAGCAGCGGCGTCACGCCCTGTAACTGCGAGGCGTCTTCCGCCAGCACATCTTCCTTAACGCTCTGACGCGCCAGGATATCGGCAAGCTTAGCCGCAGGCGAGCGAACGTCCGCCTCGCCGGTGTCTTTGCTCAGCAGTCCTTTTTGAAGTTTCGCGCCCGCGGCCTGTAAATCGGCCTGCGACAGCGTCTCGCCTTCACCCTCAACCGCGGTACCGGAAAGCGCACCGGTCAGCAGCGCCATAAAATCCTGCGCGCCGGTATCCGCTTTTCCGGACAGCAGGCCGTTGGCCGCCGGGGCGTCTGCATCGGTCATTACCAGTTTTGGCAAAGAGATCATTCAATTTTCCTCGATGATGCGCGCTGCGCAAACTCGTCCATTTTTTTCTGGTCCAGCCGGTTTTCCGCCAGTAAGGCCGATGCAGATTGCCTTTCCTGTAAGGTTTGCCACGCCTGCAACCGTTGTTTTTTTTCACGCCAGCAGGTTAACGCCTGATCCACTTTATTGGCCCACTGCGTCAACTGAAGACGGTGCTGCTCAATGGCTTTTTCTAGCGTCGAAATAAACTGCTGGTAGTTCTGCCAGCGCTGACTGCCGATGCCCTGGGTCATGTCAACGTTGAGATTGTTTCGGTACTCGTTCTGGTAATCCATCAGCATGTTGAGCTGTTCTTCAGCCTGCTGACAGGCGCGACGCATATCCCCGAGGGTAACGGCGGCGTCGTCGACTTCTTTTTCTGCCAGATCCTTTAGCGTCGCTAATGCGCTATGTTGCGTCATAAAGGAACCTCACGTTGCTTATGCTGACGGGAAAATCAGATCCAGAGCCTGAATCGAATCTTCCCACCCGGCACGTTCAAAAATGCCCTGTTGCAGGAAAGCTTCAAGCTGCGGCCACAATGCGATGGCTTTATCCAGCATCGGGTCGCTGCCACGCGCGTAAGCGCCAACGCTGACCAGATCACGGTTGCGCTGGAAGCTCGACAACAGCTGTTTAAACGTTCTTACTTTTGCGTAATGCTGCTCAGAAATGAGCGCGGTCATGGCACGGCTGATGGACGCTTCAATATCAATCGCCGGATAGTGGCCTGCTTCCGCCAGACGACGGGAGAGCACGATGTGACCATCAAGGATGGCGCGTGCCGAGTCGGCAATCGGATCCTGCTGGTCATCGCCTTCGGTCAGTACCGTATAAAACGCCGTGACGGAGCCGCCGCCGTCCACACCGTTACCGGCGCGTTCTACCAGCGCGGGCAGTTTGGCAAACACGGAAGGCGGATAGCCTTTGGTGGCCGGTGGTTCGCCAATCGCCAGCGCGATTTCACGTTGCGCCATGGCGTAACGGGTCAGGGAATCCATAATCAGCAGCACATGCTGGCCGCGATCGCGGAAGTCTTCCGCAATGCGCGTGGCATAGGCGGCGCCCTGCATACGCAGCAGGGGAGAGACGTCCGCCGGGGCGGCGATCACCACCGAGCGCGCACGGCCCTCGGCGCCGAGAATGTTCTCGATAAAATCTTTTACTTCGCGTCCACGTTCACCGATAAGCCCGACGACAATCACGTCGGCCTGGGTGTAACGCGCCATCATGCCCAGCAGCACCGATTTACCGACGCCGGAACCGGCAAACAGGCCCATACGCTGACCACGGCCCACGGTTAACAGGGCGTTGATCGGACGCACGCCGGTGTCCAGTACATGTTCAATTGCGGTACGTTGCAGGGGGTTCACCGGCTGAGTGATCAGCGCGCCGGTTTCAGTGGTATCCGGAGCCGGCAGACCGTCAAGAGGCTTGCCGCTGCCATCCAGCACACGACCAAGCAGCGCCGGGCCGAGAGGTAACTGTTTGCCGCTGTGCAGGCCATCGCCGCTGGCGTTACGCGCGTACACGCGTGCGCCGGGTAAAATGCCTTCCACTTCTTCCAGCGGCATCAGGAACAGGCGCTGACCGTTAAAACCGACCACTTCGCTTTCCACTTCGCGGGTTTCGTTGGCGTCCTGACGTTCAATAATGCAGGTCGCACCAAGCGGCAGTTGCAGCCCGGTGGCTTCCAGTACCAGGCCGGTGGCGCGGGTCAGGCGGCCATAACGACGCACCGCAGGCAACTGCGTCATCTTGCTTTCAAAATTATCCAGCGTGTTCAGCCAGCGGGTCAGGCGCGCAGTCATCAGACGACTCCCGGTGCCGCAAGACGGCACAGTTCCTGCCAGCGCGTTGCCACGCTGGCGTCCAGATCGCCCTCATCGGCGGAGACTTTACAGCCGCCCGGATGCAGGGTCGGATCGCCACGCAGACGCCAGCCGTGCAGGCTGAGCGTCGCGCCAAGCATCTCTTCAACGCGTTGTAAATCGTCCGGGTGCACGCGCAGCTGGGGTTTACCGCTGAACAGCGGCTCCTGCTGCAACAGCGTCTGGATCTGTTTGATCAGCGCATTGTTGTCCACACAGGCGGTCTGGCCGATCACCTGACGCGCGGCTTCCAGCGCCATCTGCATCAGACGGGAGGCGATCACGCTGTCGAGCGCATCAAGGGTGTACTGGAATTCGCTGACCAGTTGCTGCATGCGGGCATGCAGCGGTGCCTGTTGCTGATGGGCCTGGGCCAGACCCTGTTCCTGACCCTGGGCCAGGCCTTCTTTATAACCTTGTTCCTGACCGATCTTGCGACCTTCTGCCAGACCGGCGTTATACCCCTGCTCATGGGCCTGCATCTGCATCTGCGCCAGCTGTTGCTGGAGTTTCTGCTCGTCGGAGATCTCTTCTTCGGCGACGTCCTCGTCATCGTCTTTCGGTTCAGCGCGCAGGGCGGCTGGCACGAATTCCGATAACGGCATCGCCAGATCTTCAGGCTTCCAGATTTTCCATGGCAGTTCGTTAGACATAAGTATCCTCGCCGCTGCCAATTACCATCTCGCCGGTTTCGGCCAGACGACGCACAATAAGCAGGATGGCTTTCTGTTCGTTTTCCACCTGAGACAGACGTACCGGACCACGGTTGGCAAGGTCGTCGCGCAGGATATCCGCCGCACGCTGGGACATGTTGCGCAGGAACTTCTCGCGCAGCGGCTGTTCCGCACCTTTCAGGGCGATCAGCAGCGACTCGGAATCCACTTCCTGCAGCAGGCGCTGGATACTGCGATCGTCCACTTCGGCCAGGTTTTCGAACAGGAACATCTCGTCGATAATTTTCTGTGCCAGCTCGCCGTCGAATTCGCGCACTGCGGTAATAACCGCTTCTTCCTGCTGTGTTTTCATCAGGTTGATAATTTCGGCTGCCGTTCTCACGCCGCCCATTTTGCTGCGCTTGAGGTTCTGGCCGTCGAGCAGGCTGTTCAGCACTTCCGTCAGTTCTGCCAGCGCGGCTGGCTGGACACCGCCGAAGGTGGCGATACGCAGCATCACATCGTGACGCATACGCTCGTCGAACAGCGCCAGAATATCGGCCGCCTGACCACGTTTGAGGTGTACCAGGATGGTGGCGATGATCTGCGGGTGCTCGTCGCGGATAAGGTCGGCGGCGGTCTGCGGCTCCATAAAGTTGAGCGTTTCGATACCGCTGGAGGTGTCGCGGGTTTCGAGAATATCTTCCAGCAGGCTGGAGGCACGCTCTTCGCCCAGCGCTTTGATCAGCACAGAGCGCAGGTAGTCGTTGGCGTTGATGTTGAGCGCTGCGAACTGCTCGGCTTCCTGCTCAAACTCCTGTAGCACATCGGTCAGTTGTTTGTTGGAGATCTGACGCACACCCGCCATGGCGGTACTCAGATGTTGAACCTCACGGGTGGAGAGGTGCTTGAACACCTCCGCCGCGCGGTCTTCGCCAATCGTCATCAACAGAATGACGCTTTTCTCAGTTCCGGTAAGGTTACTCATGTTCTTCGTTACTCATCCACTGGCGAATGACCAGCGCCACGACGCGCGGATCGTTATCTGACATTTCGCGAATACGCTGACTCAGGACTTCTACGCCCATACGCTGGTTAGCGCGGCGCTGTTGGATCTGCTCATCTTTGCTGAGGCGCACCTCAACCGATTCTTCAACTTCCTGACGATTCTGCGTCGCTTCCTGCGCGGCCTGGGCCTGCTCAGCGCGGCGTGTCAGCTGCGGACGAATTGCTTTACGCCACAGGATCCACGCCACAATCAGCACCAGTAACCAACGACCGGCAGAGATCAACTGATCGATAAACCACGGTTGCTTCCAGAACGGCGGCTCTGCCAGACCATCATCGGTGGCATTAAACTGCGAGTTGACCACGTTCAGGCTGTCGCCACGCGTTTCCGAGTAGCCCATGGCTTCGCGGGTCAGGTTCTCGATCTGTTTCAGCTGATCGGCGGTAAGCGGCAGCGGTTTGCCATTTGCCAGCGTGCGGTAGTTCACTACCACGGCAACGGACAGGCGCTGGACATCGCCAACGTTCATCTTGGTGTGGCGGATCGTACGGTCAACTTCGTAGTTAGAGGTTTCATTACGCGAGCTGTTACGCGGGCCACTGCTGGCGGCGGTAGACGTCTGCTGGGCGTTCTGATTCTGCTGACCGTTGGCGTTCTGCTGATTATTCGCAGCCGGGGTGGTGATCGGCGCGGTATTCGCCGGGGCAGGCTGGTTAGACAGCGCGCCCGGCACGCCACCGGCGCTGCCGCCGGACTGTTCGGTTTCGTTAATCTGACGGGAACGCAGCACGGCCTGCGCCGCATCACCGTTCGGACGGTAGTTCTCTTCCGTCTGTTCTTTATTGGCGAAGTCAATCTGCGCGGTAACCTGAGCATGGACGTTGCCATTGCCCACAATCGGGGAGAGGATCGCTTCGATACGGCGCTGAATGCGGCCTTCCACATCACCGGCATATTTCAGCTGCGCGTCGTTCAGGTCACGACCACTGGTGTTGGACTGCGTCAGCAGATGACCGGCCTGATCGACCAGCGTCACGTTACCTGGCGGCAGACCCGCGACGGCGCTGGATACCAGGTGCACCACGGCGCTGATCTGGCCTTCGTCCATGGCGCGGCCCGGCTCCAGGTTCACTGTAATGGAGGCGGACGGGGATTTTTGCTCACGGACGAACAGTGACGGTTTTGGCATCGCCAGATGCACACGGGCAGTTTTAACCGGACCGAGTGTTTCGATGGTGCGCGCCAGTTCACCTTCCAGAGCGCGCTGGTAGTTCACCTGCTCGCTGAACTGGCTGATGCCGAATTTTTCCTGATCGAGCAGTTCAAAACCGACCGCGCCGCCTTTCGGCAGACCTTGCTGAGCCAGACGCAGACGCAGTTCATGCACTTTGTCAGCGGGGACTTCCAGCGCGCCACCGGTATCGGAGAAGCGGTAAGGGATATTCATTTGCGTCAGTTGGGTGACAATCGCGCCCCCATCCTGATCGGACAAGTTGCTGTACAGCGTGCGGTAATCGGGCTGTTTCGCCCACAGCACCATGGCAACGATGATGGCAACAGCAGCGGCACCCGCAACCATTAAAGGGATTTTAGGGTTCGCGCGCAGGCGGTTCATCCACTCGAGAGATTTATTTTGTGATGCAGTCGTTGCAGTCGCACTCATTGCGCACCTCTTAACTCTGGGTGGACGGCGTTATTCGTGTAGTGAAGCAAAACAGACTCCCGGGTCGGCAAACACGACAAAAGTTCCATGTTGATGGCAGAGTCATTATTTGTTGATTCGGAATTTTCTATGGGTCAAATAACCTGGTTTTTTATCGCTATTTACCGCCATTATCTTATTGACAAGGTGTTAGGCTAACCCGGTATCAAATCATGTGGGGTAAAACCATGTCAGTACAAGGTATTGAAGGGGTCATCAGCCAGCTGCAGGCGACGGCGGGGATCGCAAAGAATCAGAGTATGCAAAGCGAACCGACGGTGAGCTTCGCCGGCCAGCTGCATGCGGCACTGGATCGTATTAGCGATACGCAAAACGCAGCGCGCACTCAGGCTGAGAAATTCACCCTTGGTGAACCCGGCGTGGCGCTGAACGACGTGATGACCGATCTGCAAAAATCGTCCGTGTCCCTGCAAATGGGCATTCAGGTGCGAAACAAACTGGTTTCCGCCTACCAGGACGTGATGTCGATGCAGGTGTAGTATTTACGCTGCACGACAGGAAGGATGAAGCGCCGCCCCGAAAGGGCGGCGTTTGTTTATTTCTGGATCAGATACCGAATGGTTGGCCCGTCCTGCTGAATATCCAGCACGGTGTAGCCGTGGTTTTGCGCATCCAGCGGGATGTTGTTGATCGACTGCGGGCAGTCGCTGACTACTTCCAGAATTTCGCCTTTTTTCAGCTGCGGCATCGCTTCCAGCGTGGCGACTGCCGGATAAGGGCAGGGTTCGCCCACCATATCCAGACGGTAATCAGGCACGATAGTTTTCATGCTGGCTCCTTAATGGCGACGCGCGCCGCCCGTTTGAAGAAATGTTTTTCCCAGGCCACCATCAGCAGGAACGCCGCAAGCAGCATGGCGTAGGTGACCAGCAGCCCGCCGAGCGGACCAAAGGTATTAAGCAGGTTAATCTTATCCCAGCTTGTCGCCAGCGGAGCGGACAAATCGTCCCAGAAATACGCCAGCAGGGTAGAGCCGATCACGTTGCCGAGACCCACCCACCAGTAATGCACCTGACCTTCTACCGCGCGGTACATCCAGCCGGTTTCACAGCCGCCCGCCAGGACAATGCCAAAGCCAAACAGCAGACCGCCGAGCACCGCATTCGGGCCTGCCCACATGATTTTCGGCTCCACGCCTAACTGTACGTAGCTGTAAATGCCGATGGCGCTGACCGCCATCCCCAGCACAATGGCTTTTGCCAGATGCGTGCGGCCGGTGATCCACATATCACGGAACGCCGAGGTAAAGCAGATCTGCGCCCGTTCAATCAATAAACCAAAGCCCACGCCGAACAGCATGGCGAGGCCCAGTTTCGGTTTATCCATCGCCGTTAACAGCGCCCAGCCGATCATGCCGATAAACACCAGCATCCCAAGGCGAAAACGACGTCGCGCCTGTTCGGGCTTCTGGGTCAACGGCGAGGCACTGGAGACTTTCTGCATTTTTACCGGAATACGGAAGAGGGGCAGCAGGGTGACGCGTGCACCAAACCAGGTGCCGACGGCGGTCGCGAGGGCGAAGAACCAGGCGTGCAAAGAGAACTGCGGAATGCCGGTAAAGAAGGCCGCCAGATTACAGCCCATCGCCAGACGCGCGCCAAACCCGGCAATAATACCGCCGACAATCGCCTGTGCGATGCGAATGCGGTTACGCGGCATGCGCAGCTTAACGTTGTTCGCCCACAGCGCGGCGGCAAAGCAGCCGCCGAACATGCCGATGATCATCATGCCGTCGATACGCGTCAGCGGCGTTCCTTCCAGATGGATCAGCTTGTAGTAACCCCACTCTTCGGCATGCACGCCCATGAGCTGTAACAGCTGACCACCCCAGCGGGTGAATTCGCCGGTAACCGCCCAGAAGGTGCCGGTAATGCCGAAATAGTAGGTAGAGAGGATCCCTGCGGCGATAACGGCAGGGGCGGGGGCCCAGAATTTAATTAACCAGGCTTGTTTGAATTGTTGCCACGACATCTTTGCGCCTCTGAACTCAGAAGGTTTTCAACGAAGACGCGATCCTACACGTCCGGGCGGGTTTGCAAAGCAGAAAGACCTTTTTATCTGGCGGAGATCAATTTTACGCGGTATCGGTGAAAGGCTGGCAGGGGCAACGCTTTAATGCCACACTGTTTTTTTTCTTCATGAGCAGGATAACAGATGAAAAAAGTAGCAATTTTGGGTGCGCTGCTGGCCCTGACCGGCTGTGTACAGGTGGAAAATTATCAGGCCGTGGTAAAACATCCGGCACCGGCGGGGCTGGCGGGCTACTGGCAGTCAAACGGTCCGCAGAGTGCGCTGGTCAGCCCGGAAGCGATGGCCAGCCTGATCGTCACCCCGGAAGGGGATACGCTGGATTGCCGCCAGTGGCAGCGGGTGATTGCCGTCCCGGGTAAACTGATGCTGAGCGGTGACGATTTGAAAAACGTCACCCGTAAGCTGGAAATTTATGGCGTGGAGCGTGACGGCAATCAGCTGGAATATGCGGGCATGATCTTAAAACGCGTGGAGCGCCCGACCAGCGAATGCGCCGAGGCGCTGGCGAAAAATCCGCTGCCCTCGCCGTTACCCTGACTGACCGGGCAGAGGGGAGGTTCCCGCTCTGCCCGCTGTTTTACGCCGCCTCGTCGATGACCCATACGCTCACGCTGCCGCCGTTACAGGTGAAGGTGCCTTCGCCCTGTTCGTTGGTGGATACCGTTTCCTCGCGGTTGCCAAGAAAATCACGCCATACTTTGTTGCCATAATTATCGCCGAGACTCAGGGTTTTTTCGCCGTCATCCCCGTTGGAGAGCACCACCACGCAACCGGGTTCCTCCAGCGTGCCGCTGCGGCTGAAGGCTATACAATTCGGGTGATCAAACCAGAGCGTCTGCACGCCGTGGGCAAAACGCTGGCGGGCGAGGATCAACTGGTCAAGCTGGTGGATGATCGGCATATCGACGTGATGCACCTCGCCGTCACCGCCGGTGTCGTCATAGCTTGCGCCATACAGATCCGGATAAAACACCGAGGGCACGCCGTTTTCCCGCAGCAGGATCAGCGCATAGGCGAGGGGCTTAAACCAGGCTTCCACCGGGGCTTCCAGCGCCTGTAACGGCTGCGTATCGTGGTTAGCGACCAGCGTCACGGCATGGAAGGGATCGGCTTCCACCAGCGTACCGGTGAAGATCTGGCTCATGTCGTAGTGGCTGCCCTGTAACGAGGCTTCGTGGAATTTCATATGCAGCGGGGCGTCGAACAGCATCGTTTTGCCGTCCACCTGATCGATATACTGCTTCAGCTTGTCGACTTCGTGGGACCAGTATTCCGCCACGATAAACAGCGGCTGCGGCGCAACGTCCTGCACATGCTCGATCCACTCTTTATAGAACCAGGCCGGGATATGTTTTACCGCGTCGAGGCGAAAACCCTGGCAGCCGGTCTGCTCCATGACCCAGCGCGCCCAGTATTTGATCTCTTCCGCCACTGCGGTGTTACGAAAATCAATGTTCGCCCCCATCAGGTAGTCAAAGTTCCCCAGCTCATCATCCACCTGATGGTTCCAGCCGTCGCCGGTATAGTCATTGACGATTTTGAACACGCCGTCTTCATCAGGATTTTCGATATGATCGATGCCGCTGAAGCATTTATAGTCCCAGACAAAGCGTGAATACTCGCCGTTACGTACCGGGAAGCTGTAGCGCGTCCAGGCTTCGCATTGAATGACGTCCTCGTCGATTTGCGTGCGATCCTGCTCATTTACCCGGTTGACGTGAATGGACTCTTTTTCATCGGCACCCATTTTGTGGTTCACCACCACGTCCATCAATACCGCGATGTCGTTTTCCCGCAGGGCGGCAATCGCTGCCAGCAGCTGCGTCTTGTCACCGTATTTGGTAGCGACGCTGCCTTTCTGGTCAAACTCGCCCAGATCGAACAGGTCATAGGTGTCATAGCCCACGGAATAACCGCCCGATGCGCCTTTAGACGCCGGGGGAAGCCAGACCATATTGATGCCGATGTCATTGAAACCTGAAGCGCGTTCAGCGATTTCCGGCCAGAGTTTCCCGCCGTCAGGGTAATACCAGTGAAAGCACTGCAATAAGGTGGGGTTTTTCATCTTCCATGCTCCGAAGTGGGGATCAACGAAGTATGGGTGAAATTCAAAAAATGACGCGGGTGTAGTTTTTAAAAAACGCCACCCGCCGATCAGAAGCGAGGCTTACAGCTCGCTCGGGAACAGAATATTACCAGAAAGGCGTCCATATGCTGAATTCAGGTTATGTTGACGGGAGGTTTGCCCCACCAGCGTCCGCAGCTCTTCCATACGCTGATGTAACAGAGTTTTTAACTCAACTTCATTATCCAGGATCTGCTTGAGCACCGGGCGAACCTGCGCCTGGACGGCTGTCGCCACGTCGCCGGTATCCTGAAATTGCGTCAGTTTTTCCACTGCCGCAATGTAGTTAAGTTCATGTTCTATCAGATCGTCCCAGCGGCCTTCTCGTGCGAGATTAAGCATACTGCAACTGGCCATGAGCAACTGCTGATAGTGGTGGAGCAACCCGACATTGGCTTCCATTAGAAAGACTCTCGCGCATTAGGATTATTGGGACCAATTTCTTTCCAGGCGTCCGCAATGTTGTTGAGCAAAATTGTGACTTCCTCAATGGCGCTGACGTCATTGTGCAGATTGGCGTGTAAAAGACGTCGTGTCATGTAGTCATACAGGCTATCCAGGTTTGCGGAGAGATCACCACCGACATCGTGATTGAGTCCCGCGCGCAAACCATTGGTAATGATATTGATGGCCTTGGACAGCGCTTGTCCTTTACCGGGAATATCTCCCTGCTCAATCAAAATGGCCGCTTTTTTCATGGCGCTTAACGCGCCGTCAAACAGCAGGACCACAAGTTGATGGGGGCTGGCGCTCAGGACGGCGCTCTCCACGCCGACCGTTGCATAAGCCTGAATTCCCGATTTTGTATACATAGCAAACCTCAATAAATAACTTATGAATTCATCGCGTTAAATTGCTGAGTCAGGTAGCTACCGGTGGATTCCATTGAGGAAACCAGTTTACTCAGCGCGGTAAACTGCGATTTGTACTGTGCCATGGTGGCCGTGATCTGCGCAGTCACACGAACTTTTTGCTCATCTAACTGCTTGAGCGTTTTGTTGATACCGGCGGTGGCGTTTTGCAGCGAACCGTCGGTGCCGAGAATGCTTTTCAGCAGGTCACTGTTCTGGGTCGCAAAACCGGTGGTTTTGCCATCGCCGGACAGGAAGCTGATCACATCGGCAGGTTTTTCGTTCAGCGCCTTATCAAGCTTAGTGCTGTCAACTTTCAGCTTGCCGTTAATATCCTGTGTGATCCCAAGCTGCGAAAGGGTCGACAGGGTGCCGTCGTTGCTCTGGGAACTGGTCAGCATGGAGCGCAGACGCGTCTGGATATTACGCAGCGTACCGTCGCCTAACAGGTCGCCATTGCTGGAGTCCTGACCGGTGGTGGTGCCTTTATCGACTGCTGTATATTTGGTCTGGCTGCCAATAGTGGTTTGCAGCGAGTTATAGGCATCAACGAACGCATTAATGGCTGCGGTCATTGGCGCGTTATCTTTAACGACCGTCAGGGTTTCCGGGCTGCCGGTAGTGAGTTTCGTCAGATTCAGCGTCACGCCTTCCGGCGCATCGGTAATGCTGTTGCTGCTGCGGGTGATCTCAATACCGTTAATTTTAACTTTGGCATCGGCCGCGGCAACCTGCTGCGTCATATTGCTTGGGTTAGTGCCGGTAGCATCATAACCAATGTATTTCGCCAGCTCGCTGTCATTGGTGGTAACGGTCATGGCATTTTTCGTGCCGCTGTCGCGGGAGGTCAGCGACAGGTAATAGCTGTTATCGTCCGCTTTAATAATGCTGGCGGTAACGCTGCCCTGTTTGGCGTTGATCGCATCACGTACATCCGCGAGGCTGGTTTTATCCGCCGCGAGCGTTACTGTCAGCGGATCTTTCTGGCCCGGCTGCGCAATGGTAATGGTGCGTGAGGCGAGGCTGGCATCACCCAGGTCGGTATCTTTACTCGCCACTTTCGGGCTGAGCAGCGACTGGGAGGCGGCCAGCGCCGTGACTTCTACGGAGTAGGTACCCGCCGAGGCACTGTTAGACAGCACGGCGCTGAACGCGGTGTTCGTGCTGGTGACTTTGGCCGAGGCGATAGCCGAGGTGTTTTTCAGCGCGTCGGAAGCCGTCTGCAGTTTAGTCAGCGCGGTTTGCACCACATTCCATGCGGTCAGCTTTGCCTTATAAGAGGTCTGCTGCGACGTAATCGGGGATAACTTTGTCTGTTCGGCGGTTTCCAGGTTGGTATATAAGGTATCCAGATTCAGGCTGGTGCCTGCGCCAAGTGAGCTTATCGATGCCATTGATTCATCCTTTCTTATTTAGACAATCACTGGATGGTCTATCGGCAGCGACAGCAAAAAGATTAGAGTCTTTTAAAAAAAACAATGGCGGAATAAAGCCCCTCATTAACCAGCAGTTTGCGCCTTTAAAAAAATGATCTTTTTTTCTAAAGGTTGGGAAGGAGCTGTCGATAATCAGGTTGACGGTGAGAAAACCGTAGGCGGAAGCCTGAATCTGATAACTTTTTCAAAGGAATACCATCATGGCTGTTATTAATACTAACACCCTGTCGCTGATGACTCAGAACAACCTGACTAAATCTCAGTCTTCTCTGGGCTCCGCGATCGAACGTCTGTCTTCTGGCCTGCGTATCAACAGCGCAAAAGATGATGCTGCTGGTCAGGCGATTGCAAACCGCTTCACCTCTAACATCAACGGCCTGACTGTTGCAGCCCGTAACGCGAACGACGGTATTTCTCTGTCGCAGACCGCTGAAGGCGCGCTGAGCGAAATCAACAACAACTTGCAGCGTATCCGTGACCTGACCGTTCAGGCGCAGAACAGCTCCAACTCCGCATCCGACGTTGACTCCATCCAGGCTGAAGTTAACGAACGTATGAAAGAAGTTGACCGCGTAACCAAACAAACCGACTTCAACGGCATCAAAGTGCTGAACACCGGTTCTGGTTCCAGCACCTACAACTTCCAGGTTGGTTCTAAAGACGCTGAGCAGATCGGTATCGTTATCAGCTCCAGCGATAGCTTCAACCTGGCATCTGCTGGTTCTTCCGGTACTGTACTGAACACCAAAACCATGGCATCTGGCGATACCGTTAACGGTAACGTACGTACCACTGACGCTGTTGGCTTCGACGTACTGAAAGGCAAAGTCACTGGCGGCGCATCTGGCGCAGCAGCGGGCAATACTCCGCTGGCAGACATCGACGCGGCAATCAAATCTGTTGACTCACAGCGTAGCCTGCTGGGTGCCTCTCAGAACCGTTTCGAGTCCACCATCACTAACCTGAACAACACCGTGAGCAACCTGTCTTCTGCTCGCAGCCGTATTCAGGACTCCGATTACGCAACAGAAGTTTCCAACATGTCCCGCGCGCAGATCCTGCAGCAGGCTGGTTCTTCTGTACTGGCTCAGGCCAACCAGGTTCCGCAGACCATGCTGTCCCTGCTGCGTTAATTCGCACAATAGCTTTACGCCTGAAGCGCCGATTATCGGCGCTTTTTTCATTTTTACGCGCATAAAAAATCAAAATAAATCGACGTAAAGGCTAAAGCTTCTGTATCACGTGTCGATAACATTATTGAAGGCGATGAGGCCATTGGGCACATGCCGAAATAGCATTAACACTATTAATTAAGGATAAATACCATGGCAGTGATCAACACTAATACCTTGTCGCTGATGACTCAGAACAACCTGACTAAATCTCAGTCTTCTCTGGGCTCTGCGATCGAACGTCTGTCTTCTGGTCTGCGTATCAACAGCGCAAAAGATGATGCTGCTGGTCAGGCGATTGCAAACCGCTTCACCTCTAACATCAACGGCCTGACTGTTGCAGCCCGTAACGCGAACGACGGTATTTCTCTGTCGCAGACCGCTGAAGGCGCGCTGAGCGAAATCAACAACAACTTGCAGCGTATCCGTGACCTGACCGTTCAGGCGCAGAACAGCTCCAACTCCGCATCCGACGTTGACTCCATCCAGGCTGAAGTTAACGAACGTATGAAAGAAGTTGACCGCGTAACCAAACAAACCGACTTCAACGGCATCAAAGTGCTGAACACCGGTTCTGGTTCCAGCACCTACAACTTCCAGGTTGGTTCTAAAGACGCTGAGCAGATCGGTATCGTTATCAGCTCCAGCGACAGCTTCAACCTGGCATCTGCTGGTTCTTCCGGTACTGCACTGAACACCAAAACCATGGTTTCTGGTACCGACGTGGTTAACGGCAATGCCCGTACCACTGACGCTGTTGGTTTCGACGTACTGAAAGGCAAAGTCACTGGCGGCGCATCTGGTGCAGCTTCTGGTTCTACCCCGCTGGCAGACATCGACGCGGCAATCAAATCTGTTGACTCACAGCGTAGCCTGCTGGGTGCATCTCAGAACCGTTTCGAGTCCACCATCACTAACCTGAACAACACCGTGAGCAACCTGTCTTCTGCTCGCAGCCGTATTCAGGATTCCGATTACGCAACAGAAGTTTCCAACATGTCCCGCGCGCAGATCCTGCAGCAGGCTGGTTCTTCTGTACTGGCTCAGGCCAACCAGGTTCCGCAGACCATGCTGTCCCTGCTGCGTTAATTACTACGCAGAAAAACAAAACCCGGCGCTGCCGGGTTTTTTTATGCCCGAATAATAATAAACCCGTAGAAATCCCCCCGGTTTGCCCTCTTTTTAGCGCTATTGAAAAAACAGAAATGCGCTAGGTTAACGGTTGGTATTGGAAGCACATCAGGAAATTATCCATGGCACAGCCCGCCCTCGTCAGTATCGTTATACCCGCTTATAAATCGGCCTGGTTTGAAAAGGCGCTATGCAGTGCGCTGGCTCAGGATCACAGCAATTTCGAAGTGATCGTCAGCGACGATTGCCCGACTGACGAGATCAAAGCCATTGTTGAAAAATGGCAGAAGACCACGACTGTGCCGCTGCGCTACATTCGCAATACCCCGGCGCTGGGTGAGCTGCTGAACTACGAGCAGTGCATCGAGATGGCGGAAGGCAAATATCTTAAGTATTTATTCGATGATGATCTGCTGGAACCCGGCTGCGTCTCGGCGCTGGTGGCCGCCATCGAAACCTCACCGACCATCCGTATCGCCACATCCCGCCGTTACCGCATTGATGTCAGCGGCAACCGTCTGGTGGACGCTTTTGCGAATGCCGCGCCGGTAAAATATGATGCGGTGCTTAATGGCAACGACGTGATCCGCTACCAGCACAAACAGATCGTTAACTTTATTGGCGAGCCGAGTACGGTGCTGTTTTACCGTGAGGATTTACTGGCACTGATCGCCCATGAAGATCGCCTGTGTAGCATCAATGGCGAGCTGATGTACTTCCTCGGCGACCTGGTGATGTACCTCAAAATTCTGCATAACAGCGATTTGGCCTATCTGGTGGAGCCGCTGTCGAGCTTCCGTGTTTCGCACCAGCAGGTGAGCCAGCTGGGGCGCATGAAAGATAAACGGGCGGAACAGTCACACAGACGCCTGCCAGAGCTACTGATCGAGAAAGGGTGGGGCACGGACGAGACTGTGGCGCCGGGTTTTGCCCGTGTGGCGCCGCTGGATGATGTGACTGCGCTGCGCGTCGTAAACATCGAACAGCAGCTTAACGATGGCCTGAAACAGAACATGTTTGAGCACTGGATGGCGGTGAGAAAACTGACGCCAACCCAGGAGCAGCTGATCGCCGATCATCTGGCGGGCCGTGAAGCGGCGCAGCTTACCTTATTGATTGATGGCCGACAGGCAACGGTTGCCACGATCCAGCAGACGCTGGCGTCGCTTAATCGCCGTTATTTTGCGAGCCTGGTCATTAATCCGATCGTGATGACCAACCACGATTTGCCGGGCGTCACGACGCTGCCGGAAAGTACCGGCATCGTCAATGCCATGAATGATCTGGCAGCGGCATCGCCACAAGCGTGGCATCTGGTGGTCATGGCCGGGACGACCTTTACGCCATCCGGGTTGATTTCTTTGTCGACCACGCTGATCGAAGCCGCAAGCCTGCTGGCGGTGTGTGGCGACGAAATTTTCTACGTTAATGACCAGCCCATCGGGGCGCGTTTCCGCCCGGATTTCAGTCTGGACATGTTTTTAAGTAACCCGGCGGTAATGGGCTATGGCTGGCTGCTGCGCGGTGACATCATTAATCAGGTCGGCGCATTTGATGTGCGGGCAGGGGCGGCCTTTGAATTTGATGTGCTGGTGCGCCTGATTGAAAACAACGGTTTTTCGGCCATCGGTCACCTGGCCGAGCCGCTGTTTGTTACCCCTGATCGTCCGCAGGCGGTACAGGAAGAAAACCAGATCCTGCTGCGCCATCTGACCAACCGCGGCTATTCGCATGCGCGTCTGACCCGTGATATTTATGGTCACTGCCATATAGATTATGCGCACACGACCACGCCGCTGGTGTCGATCATTATTCCGGCAGGCAAGGTACTGGCGAATTTGATCACCTGCGTGACGTCGGTTATCGAAAAAACCACCTGGTCTCCCTATGAGTTGATCGTGGTAGGTGACGGTTCTGCACCGCAGGAGATGCAGCAGTGGATGGCGTCACTGGCAGAGATTGATCCGCAACGTATTAAAGTCGCACTGACCGATGCGCTGCTCAGCCGTGCGGCGACCATCAATCAGGCGTCCACCCTGGCACAGGGTGAGTTACTCACTATCCTTCATCCGGACGTGATCATCAGTCAGGCTGACTGGCTGGCAAAATTGCTTAACCACGCACAGCGTCCGGAAGTGGCGATCGTCGGCGGCAAACAACTTTACAGCGACGGCACCGTGCGTCACGCCGGTTACGTCCTCGGCTTAAACGGTGTGGCAGGCGAAGCGTTTTACGGTGCCAGTAACGACGAAAAAGGCCATATGGGCCGCCTGCATTTCGACCAGAACTACAGTGCGGTGTCCGGCGATCTGATGGTCATCAAACGCGACGTGTTTAACGCGCTGTCGGGTGTGGATGAGACTATCGCCGATTTCTGGGATGTGGATCTGTGTCTGCGCGCCCGCGGGCAGGGCTGGCTGACGGTGTGGACACCCTCGGCGACCGTCATCCGTTCGGTCACGACCAAAGTGGCCCTCAGCGAGAAGGATGAAGCGGCGCGTCAGGAAGCCATTGAGACGGCAGAAGATGAGATGTTCACGCGCTGGCAGCCGCTGATCGCCAGCGATCCGGCGTACAACGCCAACCTCTCACTCAGCAGCGAGCAGTTTATGGTCTGTCCTGACAGCCTGCTGAGCTGGCGACCGCTGTCGTGGAAACCGCTGCCGGTGGTGATCCCGCATATGGGCGATTACGCCGGCTGCGGCTATTACCGTATTATCAAACCCTTCCAGGCCATGGAGCGTCTGGCCATTGCCGACGGGAAACTGTCTGAAACGCTGCTCAGCATTCCTTATCTGAAAAGGTATCAGCCCGACAGTCTGATCTTCCAGCGTCAGCTGACGCCGGAATTCCATGCCTGGGCGAAGCGGGTATCCCGGATCACCAACACGTTTAAAGTGTATGAACTGGATGATTACCTGACCAACCTGCCGATCAAAAACGTACACCGCGCTGAGTTTACCGGCGACGTGATCAAGATGCTGCGCAAGAGCCTGAGCTATGTGGATCGCTTTGTGGTATCGACCGCGCCGCTGGCCGAGGCGTTTTCTCATCTGCACCAGGATATTGTCGTGATGCACAACCGCCTGCCGGATGACTGGTGGGGTGGGCTAACCAGCTTACGTCAGCAGGGCAAAAAGCCCCGCGTCGGCTGGGCGGGCGGCTCCAGCCATACCGGCGATCTGGAAATGATCGCCGATGTGATTAAAGCCTTCGCTGATGAGGTTGAGTGGGTATTCTTCGGCATGTGTCCGCCAAAACTGCGGCCGTGGATCCATGAATTCCATTCGGGTATTGATATCGAAATGTACCCGCAAACGCTGGCTTCGCTGAATCTTGATCTGGCGCTGGCCCCGGTAGAAGACAACATCTTTAACGCCTGTAAAAGTAACCTGCGCCTGATGGAATACGGCGCTTGCGCCATTCCGGTGATTTGCAGCGATGTGGCCTGTTATCAGACCATTCATTCCGTTACGCGGGTTAAAAACCGTTATAAAGACTGGGTCGATGCCATCCGTTTCCATCTCGATAACGCCAGCGCCAGCGAACGTATGGGGCGCGAACTGTACGATGAAGTGAGGCGTGACTGGACGCTCAACAGCGATAACGTTACCCAGTGGGCGAAAGCCTGGCTGCCGAACTGATCCTGCCTGCAGGGCGGGCCGTCTGATAAGGACGGTTCGCCCCCATCCCCGCGCTAGTCTGGTCACTTCAAATAGCGCGTAAAATGGCTGTTGTTTTACCGATAAGCTCCATGTTCCCCTCGCTATTATGAGACCATTCCTCTTTACTATGCAGGCATGCTCATGGGCGATAACATTTTTGTCACCAGTCCGCTTTTGCCCCCCCTCGAGAAGTTTATGCCGTACCTCGAGAAAATCTGGCAGAACAAGATCCTCACCAACGGTGGTGAATTTCATCAGGAGCTGGAAGACGCGCTGGCCCGTTATCTTGGCGTTAATCACGTCTGCCTTTTTTCCAACGGCACGCTGGCGCTGTTAACCGCCCTGCAGGCCCTGCGCGTTACCGGTGAAGTCATCACCACGCCGTACTCTTTTGTGGCCACATCGCATACGTTGTTGTGGAACGGCCTCACGCCAGTATTCGCCGATATTGATCCACACACCTTCAACATCTGCCCGGAACGTATTGAAGAGCTCATCACCCCGCAGACCACCGCTATCATGCCGGTGCACTGCTACGGTATCCCGTGCGATGTCGACAAAATCCAGCGTATTGCGGATATTTACGGTCTGAAAGTGATTTATGATGCGGCCCATGCCTTTGGCGTGCGTCATCAGGAAAACAGCATTCTCAATCACGGCGATTTATCTGTGCTGAGCTTCCACGCCACTAAAGTCTTCAACACCATTGAGGGTGGGGCGATCATCTGTCGTGATGCCAAAATGAAGCAGCGCATCGATTATCTGAAAAACTTCGGTTTTGCGGATGAGACAACGGTAGTGGCGGCGGGGATCAATGGCAAAATGAATGAGCTACAGGCCGCCTTTGGTTTAATGCAGCTGCAGCATATTGATGATGCGCTGGATAAACGCGCCGCAATTGATGCGTACTATCGCGAGCTGCTGGCGGACGTGCCGGGCATGACGCTACTCTCTGTACCGGAAAGTACCGACTGGAACCACGCCTATTTCCCGGTGCGGATCAATAAAGATTTCCCGCTCAAGCGTGACGAACTTTACGCACTGCTAAAACAAAACGGCATTATGTCACGTCGCTATTTCTATCCGCTGATCAGCAGCTTCCCGATGTATCGCGGCCTGAACAGCGCCGCCAAATCGCTGCTGCCTGTGGCAAACCAGGTGGCTGAAGAGATCCTGTGTCTGCCGATTTACCCGGATCTGGCGCGGGATGATCAGGTGCGTATCGCCGGGATCATCAGAGCTGCGGCGCTGGTTGACGTGGAGCCAAAGCTGGACGAAGCCGGGTGATGAGGACAGGCAGATGATTGTGTCGATCATGCAGCCCTATCTTTTTCCGTGGATTGGCTATTTTCAGTTGCTGGCACAGGCCGACGTTTTCGTGCTTTACGATGATGCCAGCTACATCAAGCAGGGTTATATCAACCGTAACACGTTGTTGTCGGCGGGGCAGGCACAGCGCTTTACGCTGCCGGTGCCAGGTGCCTCCTCGAATAAACGCATTGGCGAACTGGCCTTCGATGCCCAGGCAGACAAGCTGATTAAAACGCTGCGCCAGAACTACCGGCACGCGCCCGCTTATCAGGACGTCATGCCGCTTATCGAAGCGGTATTACTGCATGATGATCGTGATATTACCGCCTGTTGCCAGCGAGCGATTGAGCAGATCCTCGGTTATCTTGGTATGTCCCGTCGGCTGGTCCGCTCGTCCGCACTGAATTATGACCGTACCGAAAACGCGGAGAATAAAGTCATCGCCATGTGCAACGCGCTGGGCGGCGATATTTATGTCAACAGCACCGGGGGAAGACATTTATATTCCGTCCCGGCGTTTGCCGCACAGGGGATCCGGCTGCGCTTCCTGCAGGCCAATAACGTCGTCTATGACCAGGGAACCGCTGAGTTTGTGCCGAATCTTTCCATTATCGATGTGCTGATGCATTGCACTCCCGATGCCGTGCGTCAGGCACTGGGTCACTATCACTACGCAGACTGAAGCCGCTCATGACAACCAAAACTTTCGGCGGCTATTTCCCGTTAGAACTGCCCGCCGCACAGCACCACTTTTATCCCCAGGCGCAGAAATATCGTTCTGCGCGCAACGCGCTCTATCATTTTCTGATCTCCCGTCGCCCGCAACGACTCTGGATGCCGGTGTTGATTTGTCAAAGTGTGATTGATGCGGTGCGGGCATCCGGGGCGGAGATCGTGTGGTATTCGTTAGATGAAAACTACTTTCCGCAACTGTCGGGCGATGTCGGGGCGGATGACTGCCTGTTATACGTCGATTACCTGGGACATTGCCTGACGCAGAGCGAAAGGATACTGAACAGTTTTCCGGCAGAAAGGGTGATTATTGATCGCTCACAGGCATTTTATTCTCCGCTGCCACAGGCTCTGGCCTGTCTCTGGTCGCCACGTAAATTTTTTGGCGTGGCCGACGGGGGGTTGCTGCAAACCACATTTACCATGCCACCCGCAGATCCACCGGACCAGGATACCCATCGTCATACTGCACATCTGCTACTTCAGCATGAATGTGATACCCGATCAGGGTATAGCGCTTTTTTACAGGCAGAAGCAGCGCTGGACACCATTTCTGCCAGCGGCATGTCAGCGCTGACGGACCGGTTACTGCGCAGCGTCAATTACCGTGAGATACGCCGTATTCGCGAACGAAATTACCGGTTGCTGTCTGTGCGTCTTGGCGATCTGAATGCATTTCGCTTTCCTGAACAGCCTGTCATCGGGCCTTTCTGTTACCCGTTCTTTTTTCCGGCTCGCGCCTTACATGCGGCATTGATTGCGCAGGGCGTATTTGTGGCGACCTACTGGCGTGAAGTGCTGGAGCGGGTGAGTGCGAACAGTGTGGAAGCACATTTTGTGAATTATATGGTGCCGTTGCCGTGCGATCAGCGTTACAGCGAAAGCGACATGGAGCAATTAAGCGACATCGTCAGGACGGTAGTGGAAGATGGCGATAAGGACTGAAGAACCGTGAACAAATTAAACGTACTGGTGTTTCCCTGCGGCTCAGAAAATGCCGGAGAAATTGCACAGTCGCTGCGTTACTCCCTGCACGTCAACCGGTTGATTGGCGCATCCAGCGCTGACGATCACGGTCGCTTTCATTTCCCTGACTATATCGGCGATGTGCCTTTTATTCATGATGCGGCCTTCCCTGGCTATTTCGGCGATCTGATAAAAACACAGCAGATTGACGTGATTTTTGCCACCCATGATACCGTCTGCGCCAAACTGGCGGGCATGGCGGAATTAGCGGGCTGTTACCTGGTGAATGGCGATCCGCACACCACAACGCTGGCACGGCGGAAGAGCCTCACTTATCAGGCCTTTGCAGGGGCTGCCTGGCTGCCGGAAGTTTTTCCGGCGGGGAGCGAACCGGGTCACTGGCCGGTGATAGTCAAACCTGACTGCGGGCAGGGCGGTAACGGTGTGGTGCTGGCTGCGGATGCAGCGCAGCTGGCGCAGGCGGTCGCTGAAGTGGATATGCCGGTGATTGTTGAATACCTGCCGGGACAGGAAATGACCGTCGATTGCTTCACGGATCGTCACGGTAAGCTGGTGTGGGCGGGTCCCCGCACCCGCGAGCGCATCAGGGCCGGGATCGCAATGCGCTCGACATTACTGCCGCTGGATGACGAGATCGCGACTATCGCCGCAGAGATCAATGCGCGCGTCACGTTGCGTGGTCCATGGTTCTTCCAGCTCAAGCAAGATCGGTTTGAACGCTGGAAACTGCTGGAAATCTCATGCCGTGTGGCAGGTACCATGGTGGCGCAACGCGCCCGTGGCGTGAATTTACCACTGATGGCGCTGCATGATTTTATGGGCCGCGATGTGTCGCCGCTGGTGACCCCGCACGTCACGCTGATTGAGCGCGCCATCCGTACGCGTGCTGATACCGCGCTGCAATATGAACACGTCTATGTCGACTTTGACGATACGCTGATTATTAACGGCCAGCCGAATCCGACGGTGCTGGCCTTTTTGTATCAAAGCCGGGTAAGCGGAAAACGCCTGTATTTAATCACTCGCCATGTGCATGAACCCATTGAAACATTGCACCGGGCGGCGATTTCTCCGTTTCTGTTCGATGACATTATTCATCTGAAAGAAGGTGAGAAAAAATCGGCGTACATTACCGGCCCGGCCATTTTTATCGATAACTATTTCCCGGAACGTCTCGATGTGGCGCAACGGGAAGATGTGCTGGTGCTCGATGTTGACGCCGTCGATTTTTATATCAAGTAATTGTGACTGAGGTTTTCATGACAAATACATGCAGCGAGCACCTTCGCCCCCTTTGCGAAGCTTTTATGCGGGGGGAGGTTCCCCGCTATATTTTCGGGCGCACGCCTTATGCGGCCAGCATCGCTGACTATATAACCCCGGACGGTGTTATTGATGATTTTACCGCGGAGCGCGAGTTTGCCGGTCTGCCGGTCGTCAAAATGGCGGACGTGCCGCCAAACGCGATTGTTGTATCTGCCATCGTCGATGGCCGCCCGGTGAGTGTGGATCGTCTGCTGAAAAACAGTGGCAAACAGGTTGTTGATTATTTTTCTTTTAAAAATTACGTCGATTTCCCGTTAAAAGATTGCGCATTTGTCTCACCTGCCGCGTTTAAAGAAGATTACCGCATCAATCGCGAAAAATATGACGGGATCGCCGCGCTGCTGGCGGATGACATTTCCCGCGAGACCTTTTCCCGACTGGTGAAATTCAGGCTGGAAGAAGATCTGCGAGAAATGTCCTGGTTTACCTTCCGGCCCCAGGACAGCTATTTTGAACCGTTTGTTGATTTGCATACAGAAAAACCGGTATTTGTCGATGTCGGTAGTTTTGATGGCGAAACGGCACAGGAATTTATACGTCGTTGTCCGATGTATCATCGCGTTGATTTGTTCGAACCTGAACCCCGACAGATTGCTGTGATAAAGGAAAAATTAAACGGCGTACGTGATATTCATTATCACCAGTGCGGTGCGTCAAATAAAAAAGAGACGCTGACGTTTACGTCTTCTGGGAGCTGGTCCCATCTCGATGATAACGGTGACATTGTTATTAACGTCGATACCATTGATTCGCTGGTAACCGACGCGCCGACCTTTATCAAAATGGATGTTGAGGGCCACGAATATGCGGCGCTGGAAGGCGCGCGCCAGACCATTATTACGCATCACCCGGCGCTGGCGATTTGCGCCTATCATCGCGTTGATGATTACTGGAAATTACCGGAACTGGTTTTGTCATACCGATCCGATTATAAGCTCTATCTGCGCCACTATACCGAAGGGGTGCTGGAGACGGTGTTTTACTTTATTCCGGTCTGACCAGTCAGCCTGTGAAAACGAAACGGGGTGCTGTTGGGTGCTCCCCGTTCACTATTTCGTCACGCGTAAGTGCCGCTATTTTTTATCTAAGATTGAGAGCTAAAACAGGTTTTTAGCTGAGCCGTTGATAAACAGGTATTTTTTAGACATTTTATGCGTGTGCGTATAGGTTCTGTCTTAATAAAGGCAAATAACCCCCCATTTCACCCACTATTCATCCGATTAAAACCCCTCCAGAATCGGATAATCATGCCGATAACTCATTAACGCAGGGCTGTTTATCGTGAATTCAATGTATACCGCTGAAGGTGTAATGGATAAACACTCGCTGTGGCAGCGTTATGTACCACTTGTGCGTCATGAAGCATTGCGCCTGCAGGTGCGTCTGCCGGCGAGTGTGGAACTGGACGATCTGCTACAAGCGGGCGGTATCGGTTTACTCAATGCAGTCGACCGGTACGACGCTCTGCAAGGAACGGCATTTACCACTTACGCAGTGCAGCGTATTCGTGGGGCGATGCTGGACGAATTGCGCAGCCGTGATTGGGTGCCGCGTAGCGTCCGGCGTAATGCCCGCGAAGTGGCACAGGCGATGGGACAGCTGGAGCAGGAACTGGGGCGCAACGCGACGGAAACCGAGGTCGCGCAGCGACTGAGTATTCCTGTCGAAGAATATCGTCAGATGTTGCTCGATACCAATAACAGCCAACTCTTCTCTTATGACGAGTGGCGGGAAGAGCATGGCGATAGCATCGAGCTGGTGACCGACGATCACCAGCAGGAGAACCCGTTACACCAGTTGCTGGAGAGCAATTTGCGCCATCGCGTGATGGAGGCTATTGAAGCCTTGCCGGAACGTGAGCAACTGGTCCTGACGCTGTACTACCAGGAAGAGCTCAATCTTAAAGAGATTGGCGCGGTACTGGAAGTCGGAGAGTCGCGGGTGAGCCAGCTCCATAGCCAGGCCATTAAGCGCTTACGTACCAAGCTGGGTAAGTTATAGGCACGTGTTTATCGCCTGAAGAATGCCGCACAACGTATTGACAACCAGGAGTTATCATGACGGTGCAGCACGCTAAAAGACGGCCCTTAAGCCGCTACCTGAAAGACTTTAAACACAGCCAGACGCATTGTGCGCATTGCCACAAACTACTCGACCGCATCACGCTGGTCCGCCGGGGCGAAATCGTCAACAAGATTGCGATTTCGCGTCTCGACACCCTGCTGGATGAGGCCGCCTGGCAACAGGAACAGCAAGAGTGGGTTGCGCTATGTCGTTTCTGCGGCGATTTGCATTGCAAAGAGCAGAGCGATTTCTTCGATATCATCGGCTTTAAACAATACTTGTTTGAGCAAACCGAAATGAGCCACGGCACGGTGCGTGAATACGTCGTCCGCCTGCGCCGTCTTGGCAACCATCTCAAAGAGAATAATGTCTCCCATGACCAGCTGGCTGATGGCTTCCTTGATGAAGTCCTTGAGCCGTGGCTGCCCGTGACCAGCACCAATAACTACCGAATTGCGCTGCGCAAATACGCGCAGTTCAAATCACAGTCACACTTTATGACCGCGCAGAAAATCGCGCCGCAGGCAACTTCTGATATATATTAAAAATGAATAACATGTAGCGTAGTGGTGTTTGACCAGCAGGCCCTGCACCATGCACTATCGTGAAAATTTTCTTATTCGGGGTGACTATGAAACTAGTACAGTTAGGTCGTCAGGCGCTGATGGGTGTTATGGCCGTTGCGCTGGTAGCAGGTATGAGTGCGACAACGTTCGCGGCAGATAATGTGCTTAATAAAGTCAAAGAGCGCGGGACGTTACTGGTCGGTCTGGAAGGCACTTATCCGCCGTTCAGCTTCCAGGGTGATGATGGCAAACTGACTGGCTTCGAAGTGGAGTTCGCGCAGGAGCTGGCGAAGCACCTCGGTGTGAAAGCCGATCTGAAACCCACTAAGTGGGACGGCATGCTGGCGTCGCTGGACTCTAAACGCATTGATGTGGTGATTAACCAGGTCACCATCTCCGATGAGCGTAAGAAAAAGTATGACTTCTCCACGCCGTACACCGTTTCGGGTATTCAGGCGCTGGTGAAAAAAGGCAACGAAAGCGGCATTAAAACCGCGGCCGATCTGAAAGGCAAAAAAGTCGGCGTGGGTCTGGGTACCAACTATGAAGAGTGGCTGCGTAAGAACGTACAGGGTGTGGACATTCGCACCTATGACGATGACCCGACCAAATATCAGGATCTGCGCGTAGGCCGTATCGACGCCATTCTGGTTGATCGCCTGGCGGCGCTGGACCTGGTGAAGAAAACCAAAGATACGCTGGCCGTTGCGGGCGATGCCTTCTCCCGTCAGGAAGCCGGTGTTGCGGTGCGTAAAGGCGACGAGGACCTGCTGAAAGCCATTGATGCAGCCATTGCTGATATGCAGAAAGACGGCACCCTGAAAGCGCTGTCCGAGAAATGGTTTGGCGCTGACGTGACGAAATAATCACCGACAGTTAACGAAAAAGGCGCTGATAAGAGCGCCTTTTTTATTTATTTCGCCGTACCGTGCATAATCAGTGAATGACTCGTTACATCGCACCGGAGATTGCATGTCCCTGCACAATTTAACCCGTTTCCCGCGCCTCGAATTTATCGGCGCGCCCACACCGCTGGAATACCTGCCGCGTCTTTCCGATCACCTGGGGCGCGAGATATTCATCAAGCGCGATGACGTGACGCCGATTGCCATGGGCGGCAACAAGCTGCGTAAGCTGGAGTTCCTCGCCGCCGATGCGCTGCGCGAAGGGGCCGATACGCTGGTCACCGCCGGTGCTATTCAGTCGAATCACGTGCGTCAGACGGCGGCGGTAGCGGCTAAGCTGGGGCTAAACTGCGTGGCACTGCTGGAAAACCCGATTGGCACACGCGCCGAAAATTACCTGTCCAACGGCAACCGTTTACTGCTCGATTTATTCAGCGCGCAAATTGAAATGTGCGATGCGCTGACCGATCCGGTGCGTCAGCTGGATGAACTGGCCACCCGCGTGGAAGCCCAGGGTTTCCGTCCTTACGTCATTCCCGTCGGCGGCTCTAACGCGCTGGGCGCGCTGGGTTATGTGGAAAGCGCGCTGGAAATTGCCCGTCAGTGCGAAGGGGCGGTAGAGATCGCCTCGGTGGTGGTCGCCTCTGGCAGCGCCGGGACGCACGCCGGGCTGGCGGTGGGCCTCGGGCAGCTAATGCCGCAGGCGGAACTGATTGGCGTGACGGTGTCGCGCCGCGTGGCGGATCAACAGCCGAAAGTCGCCACGCTGGTACAGGAGCTGGATACGCTGCTCGAGGTGCAGACCCGCGCGGACATTGTGTTATGGGACGACTATTTTGCACCGTCATATGGCACACCGAATCCGGAAGGGCTGGAGGCGGTTAAACTGCTGGCGCGTCTGGAAGGGATTTTGCTCGATCCGGTCTATACCGGCAAAGCCATGGCGGGCTTAATCGACGGTATCAGCCAGAATCGCTTTAAAGATCAGGGACCGATTCTGTTTATCCATACGGGCGGCGCACCGGCGCTTTTCGCCTACCATCCCCACGTCTGATTTGCGAACAGAAGAACGATAATGCAAGAAAGTATACAACTGGTGATCGACTCCGCGCCGTACCTGCTCCGCGGGGCAGTGTTTACGCTACAGCTCAGTATTGGCGGTATGTTCTTTGGCTTGCTGCTGGGCTTTATTCTGGCCCTGATGCGCATGTCGCCGCTGCTGCCGATCCGCTGGCTGGCACGATTTTACATCTCTGTTTTCCGCGGCACGCCGCTGATCGCGCAGCTGTTTATGATCTATTACGGGCTGCCACAGTTTGGTATTGAGCTGGATCCGATCCCGGCGGCGATGATTGGCCTGTCGCTTAACACCGCGGCCTACACTTCTGAAACGCTGCGCGCAGCAATTTCGTCCATTGATAAAGGCCAGTGGGAAGCGGCGGCCAGTATCGGTATGACGCCGTGGCAGACGCTGCGCCGGGCGATCCTGCCGCAGGCGGCGCGGGTCGCGTTACCCCCGCTGAGTAACAGTTTTATCAGCCTGGTGAAAGACACCTCGCTGGCGGCCACCATTCAGGTACCCGAGCTGTTCCGTCAGGCACAGCTGATCACCTCCCGTACGCTGGAAGTGTTCACCATGTATCTGGCCGCGTCGCTAATCTACTGGGTGATGGCGACGGTGCTGTCTGCGCTGCAAAACTATTTTGAAAATCAGCTTAACCGCCAGGAGCGTGATCCAAAATGAGTGCGATTGAAGTGAAAGACCTGGTGAAAAAATTCCACGGCCAGACGGTGCTGCACGGGATTAATCTCGAGGTGGAAGAGGGCGAAGTAGTGGCGATTATCGGCCCCAGCGGCTCCGGTAAAACCACGCTGCTGCGTAGCATCAACCTGCTGGAACAGCCGGAAAGCGGCAGTATCCGGGTGGGGAAAATCGCCATTGATACCGCGCGCTCCCTCAGTTCGCAGAAAGCGGCGATCCGGGAACTGCGTCAGCGGGTCGGCTTTGTATTCCAGAGCTTTAATCTGTTCCCGCACCGTACGGTGCTGGAGAACATCATTGAAGGACCGGTGATCGTAAAGGGCGAAGCGAAAACCGAGGCTGCCACGCGCGCCCGTGAACTGCTGGCGAAAGTGGGGCTCAGCGGCAAAGAGACCAGCTATCCCAACCGTCTGTCGGGCGGTCAGCAACAACGTGTGGCCATTGCCCGCGCGCTGGCGATGCGCCCGGACGTGATCCTCTTTGATGAGCCGACCTCGGCGCTTGATCCAGAACTGGTGGGCGAAGTGCTGAGCACCATTCGTCAACTGGCGCAGGAAAAGCGCACCATGGTCATCGTCACCCATGAAATGAGCTTTGCCCGCGACGTGGCCGATCGCGCCATCTTTATGGATGAAGGACGCATAGTGGAACAGGGGCCGGCAAAAGCCTTGTTTGCCGATCCACAGCAGCCGCGCACCCGCCTGTTCCTTGAGAAATTCCTCATGCAATAAAGCGTGCAGGATCGCTTCAGGCGATCCTGCTTAAATTTATCTTAAGTTCGGCGGTTTGTTCGGGATCGCCGCTATTTTATTTGGTTATTAATAATTCTAAATATTTCTAAAGCGGTATTTTAAATACCGCTATTAATACCAGGATAACACCACGCAGCGGCAACAACTGTCGGATATTCCCCTGTGGGTCGTTATTTTGTATTTATAAATAAGTTTTATGTGTTAGCTTTACACATTCATAATAATGATGATAACGAACAGGGGTTCTACCGGTATATATGCAGGAGACAGATTTTTTCACCTGGCGACGGGAGTTGCTGCATCTTTTTCAGGAGATGACATCAGCAGCAGAGGTTTATAAGGAGCTACAGCGCCAGACGCAGCAGCTTGAATTTGATTACTTCTCACTTTGTGTGCGTCATCCGGTGCCGTTCACGCGACCTAAATTATCGCTGCAAACCACCTATCCAGAGGCATGGAAATCACATTATGTGGCGGAAAACTTTTTCGCCATTGATCCGGTGTTGCGACCTGAAAACTTTATTCAGGGGCATCTGCCATGGAGCGATCGCTTATTTATGGATGCACAATCTTTATGGGACGGCGCCCGCGATCACGGTTTGCGCAAAGGCATTACCCAGTGTCTGATGTTGCCCAACCGGGCGATGGGATTCCTGTCTGTCTCACGTACCGATCTGCGCAGTAAGATGCGCCCGGACGAAGAGATTGAACTGCGGTTACAGTTTCTGGTGCAGATGAGTTTGCTGACGTTAAGCAAGCTGAATGATGCCACGGTGGCCGCGCCGGAGATGAAGTTCAGTAAGCGCGAGCGTGAAATTTTGAAGTGGACGGCGGAAGGGAAGACCTCGGCTGAGATTGCCATGATCCTGTCCATCTCGGAAAACACGGTGAACTTTCACCAGAAGAACATGCAGAAAAAATTCAATGCGCCCAATAAGACGCAGATAGCCTGTTACGCCGCGGCGACCGGGTTTATCTGAGGGGCATTACGTTTCGCGTGTCGAGCGTTAGACCGGCTGACGGAGCAGTTCACTGCCAGCCGGTATCCCATCACTGACGGTAAGCCTGTTTAATCTGCTTAACCGTAGCGGCAAAAACGTCAGCCTGAGCCGTATCTTCCATCTGTGCAATCTGCTTTTCCAGCTTCAGGATCACCCGGCCTGCGTCCGCCTGGCCCATCGCCTGTAACATCAGGGTTACCAGTGCTTTCATGCAGGAGACTTCCTGAGCCAGTTCATGGCCATTTTCGGCAGTGGTAAAATCGGGTGTGTTCATGTAACGTCCTCGGTATGTAACAGCGCCTGAATGCGCCTGTGAATGTGAAGGCGGCGGAGTATACCACAAGGCCGCGCAAAAATAGCAGTGCTTGTTTTTTGATCGTTATTGTTGTCGCTTATCATTACAAAGGCAAAAATGATAACCGGAATAATTATGTGTTACACAATATATGTTTATAGTCGGTATCTTACTGGTTAAATATTGTAAAAAAACTCGGGTTATTTACCGCTTCGTTTATCAATGGTAAATAACTGACTGAAAAAACGCCTTTTAAATCCGATCATTCAACGCCATTTAGCGCCCTGTCTTTCCTGAAACTGTACAATTCCATTTCCACAAAGATGCCCGGAAACGCACCGGCCGCATTTTTGGATTTTAATCTTGCGCTAAAAAACGGTAATATGTGCAGAATTAACTGAAAGTAGCGTTATCCCTATTCTGGAGATTTCCTTTGATCAACGTCCTTCTTGTTGATGACCACGAACTGGTGCGCGCAGGGATACGACGCATTCTGGAAGATATTAAGGGTATTAAAGTTTCCGGTGAGGTTTGCTGTGGCGAAGATGCCGTTAAATGGTGTCGCGCTAATCCTGTCGACGTCGTGTTGATGGATATGAACATGCCCGGTATTGGCGGTCTTGAAGCCACGCGTAAGATCGCGCGGTCCACGGCGGATACCAAAGTGATTATGCTGACCGTGCATACTGAAAATCCGCTGCCGGCAAAAGTGATGCAGGCAGGGGCCGCTGGCTATCTCAGCAAGGGCGCAGCCCCGAAAGAGATGGTTAACGCCATTCGTTCGGTGTATGCAGGCCAACGCTATATCGCCTCAGACATTGCCCAGCAGATGGCGCTCAGTCAGATTGAGCCGGAAAAGACCGCATCCCCGTTCGCAAGTTTGTCGGAACGCGAGTTGCAGATTATGCTGATGATTACTAAAGGCCAGAAGGTGAATGAGATCTCAGAACAGCTGAATCTCAGCCCGAAGACGGTTAACAGCTATCGCTATCGAATGTTCAGTAAATTAAACATTCACGGCGATGTTGAGCTGACCCATCTGGCTATTCGACATGGTCTGTGTAATGCGGAGACGTTATCAAGTCAGTGAGTGATGTTTTTGAACCCAAAGCCTTCCTGAGCACGGTGACCAGCAAACCCGGCGTCTATCGTATGTATGATGCCGGTGGAACCGTCATTTATGTCGGTAAAGCCAAAGATCTCAAGAAGCGACTGTCCAGCTATTTTCGTACCAACGTCGGCTCAAGAAAAACCGAGACGCTGGTAGCGCAGATCCAGCAAATCGATGTCACGGTTACGCATACCGAGACCGAAGCGCTGCTGCTGGAACATAACTATATCAAGCTCTATCAGCCCCGTTACAACGTGCTGTTGCGCGATGATAAATCCTATCCCTTTATTTTCCTGAGCGGTGATACCCATCCACGGCTGGCGGTGCATCGCGGCGCGAAGCACGCGAAAGGTGAGTATTTCGGGCCGTTCCCGAATGGCCATGCGGTGCGTGAAACCCTCGCGCTGCTACAGAAAATTTTCCCTATTCGCCAGTGCGAAAACAGCGTCTATCGCAACCGCTCGCGCCCGTGCCTGCAATATCAGATTGGTCGTTGTCTGGGTCCCTGCGTGGAAGGGTTGGTCAGCGAAGAAGAATATGCTCAGCAGGTGGAATATGTCCGGCTGTTCCTGGCGGGTAAAGACGACCAGGTGCTGAATCAGTTGATTGAGCGCATGGAAAAAGCCAGTGCGTCGCTGGATTTCGAACAGGCAGCGCGTATTCGCGATCAGATCCAGGCAGTACGACGGGTTACCGAAAAACAATTTGTGTCCAACAATGGCGACGATCTCGATGTAATCGGCGTCTCCTTTGACGCGGGCATGGCCTGTGTGCATGTGCTGTTTATCCGTCAGGGGAAAGTGCTCGGCAGCCGTAGCTACTTCCCGAAAGTGCCGGGCGGTACGGAGCTGGGCGAAGTGGTGGAAACCTTCGTCGGTCAGTTCTATTTGCAGGGAAGCCAGATGCGCACCTTGCCTTCGGAGATCCTGCTCGACTTCGACCTTGCTGATAAAACGCTGCTGGCCGAGTCGCTGTCGGCCATTGCAGGGCGTCGCGTTAACGTTCAGACCAAACCGCGCGGCGATCGGGCGCGTTATCTGAAGCTGGCGCGGACCAATGCGGGCATCGCGCTCAGCACGAAGCTGTCCCAGCAGTCTACGATCCATCAGCGCATGGCGGCCCTGGCGACGATGCTGAAGCTGCCGGAAGTGAAGCGTATGGAATGTTTCGACATCAGCCATACCATGGGCGAGCAGACGGTGGCCTCCTGTGTGGTATTTGATGCCAATGGCCCGGTGCGCGCAGAATATCGTCGCTATAACATTACCGGCATCACGCCGGGAGATGACTATGCGGCAATGAACCAGGTGCTGCGCCGTCGTTACGGCAAGGCTATCGAAGAGAGTAAAGTGCCTGACGTCGTGCTGATTGACGGTGGTAAAGGGCAGCTTGGCCAGGCGAAGGCGGTGTTTGCCGAGCTGGACGTGACCTGGGATAAGCATCACCCGCTGTTGTTAGGGGTGGCGAAAGGCACCGATCGTAAAGCCGGACTTGAGACCTTATTCTTTGAACCGGAAGGCGAGGGCTTTAACCTGCCGCCTGATTCTCCGGCGCTGCACGTCATTCAGCATATTCGCGATGAGTCACACGATCATGCGATCAGCGGGCATCGAAAAAAACGGGCAAAAGTTAAAAATACCAGTACGCTTGAAACTATCGAGGGTGTAGGGCCGAAACGCCGCCAGATGTTGTTGAAGTACATGGGCGGATTGCAAGGTTTACTCAACGCCAGCGTTGAGGAAATTGCAAAAGTGCCGGGTATTTCGCAAGGCCTGGCAGAAAAGATCTACTACTCGTTGAAACATTAAGGGCTATGTAGCAACATAGAGCTAATTTTTACTGACAACAGACAGTTACCCGTCACTATGCGATTTAATATCCCGACGTTACTAACGCTTTTTCGTGTCATTTTGATCCCGTTCTTCGTAGTGGCATTTTATCTGCCGTTCGTCTGGGCTCCTTTTGCATGTGCGCTGATCTTTTGCTTTGCAGCGATCACGGACTGGTTTGACGGTTTTCTGGCGCGGCGCTGGAACCAGAGCACGCGTTTTGGCGCGTTTCTCGATCCGGTAGCCGACAAAGTGCTGGTGGCAATCGCGATGGTGCTGGTGGTACAGCACTATCACGTATGGTGGGTAACCTTACCGGCAGCCACCATGATTGCGCGTGAGATCATCATCTCTGCACTGCGTGAATGGATGGCGGAAATGGGCAAGCGCAGCAGCGTGGCGGTGTCCTGGATCGGTAAAGTAAAAACCACCGCGCAGATGGTGGCGCTGGTGGGATTGCTGTGGCGTCCTAATCAGATCACGGAATATGCTGCCGTGGGGCTGCTGTTTGTGGCGGCGGTGCTGACGCTGTGGTCGATGCTGCAATATTTAAACGCCGCACGTGGCGATTTGCTTGAACCGTGATCGTTTCGCCGTAAATTTCAGCAAACGATCCTGAGTTTGAAAAAATATCGTTGACTCAGTGCGTCAGGTAAGTAGAATGCATCGCATCAGACGGCGGCACTGCTTGCCAGAAGATAGTAAAATCAAGTGATTAGCTCAATCACACGATATTGCGGGAATAGCTCAGTTGGTAGAGCACGACCTTGCCAAGGTCGGGGTCGCGAGTTCGAGTCTCGTTTCCCGCTCCAGTTAATTGCATCGGCACATTGCGGATGCAGGTTGAAAGACCTGAAGATTTTGGCGCGTTAGCAAAGCGGTTATGTAGCGGATTGCAAATCCGTCTAGTCCGGTTCGACTCCGGAACGCGCCTCCAATTTCTTCCCGAGCCCGGATGGTGAAATCGGTAGACACAAGGGATTTAAAATCCCTCGGCTTATGGCTGTGCGGGTTCAAGTCCCGCTCCGGGTACCATGGGAAACCTCGAATAAAATCAATGATAAGCAGTGTCGTGTAAGCCACCTTCGGGTGGTTTTTTTATGCCTGAAATTCGACTTTCCTGACATCATTTCCCCACCCTCTGTTTTAACGTGACAGTTGCAGCACGTTAACCGCGATAACACTCAGTGCCAGACCAATCAGGATCATCCCCGAAATACGCTCCAGAGCGGGTAACACATTCGAAAAAGAACGCAGCACTGCACGATTACCGATAAAGATCGCCACCAGCATATCCCAGAGCAATACAATGCTGAACATCCAGACGCCATAGACCACCTTCAGACCTGCCGCCGTACCGGCTCCGCCGATTAACGTCGCCAGACTGACATAAAAGAGGGCGTTTTTAGGATTCAGGATCCCCGACATAAAACCCATACCGAATTCACGCCAGCGATCCCTGAGCCCCGCCTTCTCTCTTAACGCCCCTGTCGTGGTCACGTTGTGTTCAGCGATGGAACTTGTGCCAGCAAAACGAATAAAAAGCTGCCCGACATAGAGTAAATAGCCGCAGCCCGCGAGCTGGATGGCGATAAAGCTGGCGCTACCAGGCCGAAAAAGCGTGATACCGCTGAACGCCGCAACAATAAAGACCCCATTCGCGAAGGCTATACCCAGGCAGACAAAAGGGGCATGGCGCCAGCCGGCTTTCACTGACGTCCGCGCGACCAGAAAGAAGTCCGGACCGGGGGAGAGCAGCGCCAGAAAATGTGCTGCCGCCACCAGAAGAAATTGTTGCATCATGCCATCACCCTCTAAGAAATATTTCTTACAGGGTGCAGGCTGACAGGATGATTGTATTGAATAAAATTGCAGGGGATCAGGCCCGATAACAGCCTGGCGTGACGCCGGTATGCGCCTTAAATACGCGCTGAAAATGGCTTTGATCGGCAAAACCCAGTCGGTATGCGATATCGGTAATTTCAGCGCCCGACTGCAACCACTGGCGCGCCTGATTTACGCGCCTGTTGAGCTGATAAGCGTGCGGCGTCATGCCGGTGACGGCGCGAAAGGCTCTGATAAGCTGATACCGACTCATATCGGCGGTCTTCGCCAAATCTTCAAGCGGCAGGGGCGGGCGTTCGGTTTCCTGCAACTGGTTGATCACCCGCGCCAGCGCCCCGCTGCTCTGGTCTGGCTGTGCAGCATAAGTTTCCACCAGATCATTCTCACAGGCGCAGTCACCGATAAATTCTATTAGCGCGGCATTTTTGTCTTCCGTACTGGCCGCCGAAAAGAGGGTGTCATTAAGCTGGCAAAACCGGGCATAGACCGTCTGGTTATCCGTGAGGCGAATTTCATTTTCGCGAATAAGGCCTGCTGAGGATGGACCTGTTTCTGCCAGTAACTGCCTTAGCCAGGCGGCATCAAGATGCAGCATCTGATAGCTCCAGCAATCATCGGGCAGGGGATTACAGGCGTGAACACAGCCCGCCGGAATGAACACCATCATGCCGGGATGCAACGCAGCAGGGCCGCCTGACACGCCGGTAAAATGGCTTGCGCCCGCATCCACTGCGCCAACAGAAAAGGTGGGATGACTGTGCGCCTTATAACACGCCCGGCTATGACAGGCGCGACGGGTCTCGACATGCTCCATTGACGGATCGCGCCAGAACTCTGCAGAAGGGGGGCTGTGTCTGGTGAACATAGTCTGAGATCCTTAAACCGATCGGCGTAACCATTTGTGCAGGGTAGAAAGGAGAACACAGTTACCTCTGTATCGCCAATAATTTTGCTTCTCACCTGTGGTAAAATTCCTTTTTTATGGTGCGTATTTCGCACCTCACCGAGGAATATGCACAATGAAAACCGGACCCCTGAACGAGAAAGAGCTGGAGTGGCTTGAAGATGTCCTGATGAAGTACGGTACCGAAGCATCCATTATGGATGTCTCAGAGCTGGACGGTTTACTCACCGCCGTACTAAGCTCGCCGGTGCCGATTGAGCCAAGCCAGTGGCTGGTGGCGCTGTGGGGCGGTGCTGACAAGGTGCCGAACTGGTCATCGGAAAAAGAGATGGAGCGTTTTATGATGCTCGCCTTCCAGCATATGGATGATATCGGTGACCGCCTGGCCGAGTACCCGGAACAGTTTGAACCGCTGTTTGGGACACGCGACGTGGAAGATCAGGAGCTGACCATTGTGGAAGAGTGGTGCTTCGGTTATCTGCGTGGCGTCAGCCTGAGCGACTGGTCATCCTTACCGGAATCGTTAAAACCGGCGCTCGCCGCCATCGAGTTGCACGGTAAAGAAGAGAACTTCGAGCGCGTGGAGCAGCTGACGCCGGAAGCCTTTGAAGAAAGCATTGAGGCGATCAAGCCCGCTGCGCTGGCGCTGTATGATTACTGGGCCGACAACCCGAAGGAAATCGAAGTAGCGAAACCTTTCACCGCCGGTGAGAAAGTGGGCCGTAACGACCCTTGCCCGTGCGGCAGTGGTAAAAAATTCAAGCAGTGCTGCCTGCACTGATAACCCACATGCCCTGTTGCCCGGCGGCACATGCTTGCCGGGTAAAAGCAGCCTCACCCGGCAATAACACGAGTGCGATTAACCCACCTCTGGCAGTAAACCTGCCGCGATAGAAAACTGCACAGCAATCACCGCGATCCCGCATAAAAACACCAGCACCAGCGCAGGCGTGCCGCCGCTGACCCGCCAGGGGGTTTGTGAATTATGCTTACGGCTCTGCCACGCCAGCATAGACGGAATGAGAAGTGCCAGTACGGCCAGCGCCACGCCAGCGTAACCCAGCGCCATCACAAAACCCCGCGGATAAAACAGCGCAAAGGCCAGCGGTGGCAGGAAGGTGATCGCCCCGGTCTGCAGGCGGCCAACGACGTTATTACGACGATTAAACAGGTCCGCCAGATAGTCAAACAGCCCCAGCGCCACGCCGAGGAACGACGTTGCCAGCGCCAGATCGGCAAACAGATGTACCGCCAGCTCAACGTGCGGTGAGGCAACCACTTCCCGCAACGCCTGCAATAACCCGTTCAGACCTGCCTGATCCGCCAGTAATCCCATAAAGGTGGACGAGTTAATGCTGCCCAGCGTCGCCAGCTGCCAGAAGATATAGGCTACCAGCGGAATGGCGCTGCCGGTGATAAACACGATGCGCAGCTTGCGGATGTTGCCGTTCATGTAGCTGACGATGCTTGGCACGCTGCCATGAAAACCAAAGGAGGTGAAAATAACCGGGATCGCCGACAGCGCCAGCCCTTTCTCCAGCGGCAGCGTCAGCAAATTAATGTTGTGAACATGCGGCATTAACAGCACCAGCATGATCACCAGAAATAGGATCTTGGCGCTGAACAGAAAACGGTTAAACAGATCGACGAGCGAGGTGCCCGCGCAGACGACACCGCCCGCAATCACCGTAAATAGCAGCACACCGGCAACCGGAGATACAGTGAGGCTGAGCCACGAACTGAGGCTTGCCGCCAGCAGCTCCCCCGCGCCGGTCATATAGGCGGCGGTGAGGGCATACATCAGGAACAGCATACTGAAACCGGTCAGCCATTGACCGTAGCGACCCAGATAACGTCGTGCCAGCGAGCCCAGCCCGGTATCCGCCGGAACATGTTGATACACCTCCAGCAACAGCAGGGCGGTATAACACATTAACGCCCACAGGCCGAACAGCAATGCCAGGGTTACGCCAAAGCCCACGCCTGCTGCCGCCAGTGGCATCGCCAGCATACCCGCCCCGATTGTCGTTCCCGCGACGATAAAAATACTACCCAGCGTCCGATTCTTCACGCTTTCCTCTGCCCATAAACCATTGCACATTCAAATATGCGGCGCAGAGTAAGGGAAAATGACAGGCTCGTCAAACAGGCGTTACAGAGGGTGTAATATAATATTTACAGAGGTTTTGGGCGGTAACAATGTCACCGCCGCGGGGATCAGTTTTGTGCGTCGAGGGTGGATAGTTCTTTATCGATGAAATAAAGACCTTCGCCGCTTTTACCGGCCAGCGATAATTTATCGAGAACCGATTTAAATAATTTCTCTTCTTCGTGCTGTTCAGCCACATACCATTGCAGGAAATTAAAGGTCGGATAATCCTGCGTGGTCATGGCCACGTGTGCCAGCTCATTAATTTTTTGCGTGATCAGCTGTTCGTGTTCATAAGTAGAACGGAACAGATCGTCTAAAGACGCATATTCAGCGGCGGGTGACGGAATAGTATTAATGCACGGCAGGCTGCCGGTGTCGGCCAGATAATCGAACAGGCGCTGCATGTGGGTCATCTCCTCCTGCGCGTGACGGCGCAGAAAGGCGGCGGCACCTTCAAAGCTGTGGTAGCTGCACCAGGCGCTCATCTGCTGATAAAGCAGAGAGGAGTAAAGCTCCAGGTTCATTTGCTCATTTAATTTTTCGATCATTTCTGCTTTAAGCATGATGCGGCTCCATTGCGGTTTTCAGGCAAAGAATAAAAGGCGAGTTTAATTAATGAGGTCACTATAATTTGTTATTTAATTATTTGCAAAAGGTAAAATAAAATAATTATTTTGAATGGTAATGTGAATAATACGCATTAGATGTGAAGAATAAATTAACTGAGAATAATTCTTTTTATTATACATGATCGCCACCTGCGAATTAACGCAGATGGCGGGGTAATTAATAGTAACCAGTCGCGGCAGGTGACAGCGCCAGGCCCTGACACTGATATTGCAGGGTGATTTTTTCATTGAGGCACAGCGATCCACTGAACACGCTACAGGTGCGGATAGGCTGGCCGTAAGCGGCGGCAGTGGCAAAGCCCATTTGCTGACACTGACGTGTGGCGGTGCCGTGGGTGGTATACTCATCAAAGCGCGCGTTTTGCAGCATGGCTTCGTTAAAATTCAGCCGTACGACACCGGTGGTCTGATTAACCTCGCTCACCTTTGGCTCTTTGGTGATGGTACATCCTGCCAGCAGCAAGGCTGCGGCGGCTAAAAGCATACTCTTCATGGAATCGCTCTGATTCAGTTTCGATGTTCTCATCCTACAACCTGTCTTCGCCAGCAATGGCCGGAATAGCCGGATTTTCATGCCTTACTAATCGTAACGGTCAGCGAGACGAGGAAAACTGTGAGCACCTCGCAACTTTTTAAAACGTTTTTTCACTAAATTTGAAAGTATGTTTGCTTAGTAGTAAGGTTTCTAAAACGTTCGCTATTCACGGCGGGACATCCCGCAACGCTTCAGGAGAAGACACAATGAAAATTGCACTGATGATGGAAAACAGCCAGGCTGCCAAAAACGCCATTATCCTTAAAGAGTTGAAAACCGTCGCGGATGAGAAGAATTTCCCGGTTTTCAACGTCGGCATGAGCGACGAGAATGACCACCATCTGACCTATATCCACTTAGGTATTATGGCCAGCATCCTGCTGAACTCCAAAGCTGTTGATTTCGTTATCGCGGGTTGCGGTACCGGTCAGGGCGCACTGATGTCGCTGAATATTCACCCGGGTGTGAACTGCGGCTACTGTATTGATCCGGCGGATGCTTTCCTGTTCGCGCAGATCAACAACGGTAACGCGCTGGCGCTGCCATTTGCTAAAGGCTTTGGCTGGGGCGCAGAACTGAATGTGCGCTTTATCTTCGAAAAAGCCTTTACCGGTCGTAAAGGCGAAGGCTATCCGCCAGAGCGTAAAGAGCCGCAGGTGCGTAACGCCGGCATTCTCAACCAGGTGAAAGCAGCCGTGGTAAAAGATAACTATCTGGATACCCTGCGCGCCATCGATCCGGAACTGGTGAAAACCGCCGTGACCGGTCAGCGTTTCCAGGAGTGTTTCTTCGAAAACTGTCAGGATAAAGAGATCGAAGCCTTCGTTCGTGAGATGCTCGCATAACATCAAAACAGGCCAGCGTTATGCTGGCCTTTTATTATCCCTTTTTATTCGACACCGCACTGCCGGCGTCTTTCGTCAGCCGCAACGTATCAAACATTCCCACCAGACAAATCAACGCGATCACCACAAACGCCAGCCGAAAACCGATCCCCGGCACCTCCCCCAGCGCCAGCCAGTCGCCGACTCGCTCACCGACACGTATTCCGATTGCGCCCAGCGTAATGCCCAGCCCGACCGCCAGTTGCGTCGCCGTGCTGAACAACGTATTGGCATAGCTCATCTGTGCGGAGGGTACATCCGCGAAGGCCAGCGTGCTGACGCCGGTAAACTGTATTGAACGAAATACGCCGCCGAGATAGAGCACCAGCAGGATCACCCATACCGGCGTCGTGGGCGTCAGGAACGCGCAGGCCAGCAGCGCCAGCACATTCAGCGCGCCGTTGATCAGCAGCAGCTTTTTGAAGCCCAGCCAGCGAATAAGCGGCGTGGTGGCAGGTTTAATAGTCAGATTGCCGACAAAGACCGCCAGCACCAGCAGCCCGGCATGAAAGGCGTCCATACCAAAACCCACCTGAAACATCAGTGGCAACAGAAAGGGCACCGCGCTGATGGATGCGCGGAACAGGGAACCCCCATACATCGTGACGCGGAACGTGGGCACCTGCATGGCATCAAGACGGATCATCGGCCAGCGGGCGCGCCGGAAATGGCGCAGCGCATAGAACAGTGTGCCTGCGCCCAGCAGCAACATCGCCGCCGTCAGCCCTCCCTGCGGCTGTTGCGCCCCCAACGATTCCATGGCGTACACCAGGCTCACCATGGCAATGGCGGTGGAGAGGAAACCCCGCATATCGAAGGGTCGCCGTTCTGTCTCATGAATATCAGGAATGATGCGTAACGCCAGCGCAATAGCGATCAGTCCCAGCGGGACATTAATAAAGAAGATCCACCGCCAGCTGGCGAAGCTGGTAATAAAGCCGCCGAGCGGTGGGCCAATAATAGGCGCCACCAGAGCAGGCCACGTCAGGGTGGCGATAGCAGTGATCAACTGATGTTTAGGCGTGGTGCGCAGTACCGCCAGCCGCCCGACCGGCACCATCAGCGCACCGCCGATACCCTGCAGGATACGCATGGCAACAAACCACTCAACGCTGACGGCGAGGCCGCAGAACACCGAGGCGAGGGTGAAAATCGCCAGCGCCGACGCGAAGACTTTTCGCGCGCCAAAGCGATCGGCAATCCAGCCGCTGGCCGGGATCAGCACCGCCAGGGTGATCAAATAGGCGCTGATGCCAATATTCAGATCGACGGCGTCAACGCCAAAACTGTCTGCCATGTCCGGCAGGGCGGTGGCGATCACCGTGCCGTCGAGAAACTCCATAAAAAACGCACCGGCGACCAGCAGCGCGGCAGGAGAAACGCCGCGTCTTGTCTCCGGTTGAGGACTATCAGTCATTTTTGGTCTGCCATTTTAAAAAAAATTTTAATTTTTTACAGAAATGAAATATCCGTAACTGTCGGATTTATCATTATTTTTCTTAACAAAACGCATCTGACACGCCATTTTTTAGTGTGATGGGCTTCACAAACCGGTTGATTTTTGTGATGCAGGTCATATTATGTGCGCATAGAGACATAACACCTGCATAACAAAATTCGCCGGAGAGAAACATGAAACTGCGTAAAATCCTGAAAAGCATTTTTGAAACCTACTGCAAAACCTTCAAAGACGTCCCGCCTGGCGCGATGTTCTGATAAAAAAACCTGCTACGGCAGGTTTTTTTATGCCTGTCATCCGGCAGGCTGGCCGGGCAAACTACCTTTTCACAACACTTCCCGCTACTATGGCGTCCTTAATGAAAGGAGCCTTCTATGTCTGAATCCCTGAGTGCCGATCAAGAACTGGTATCTGACGTTGTCGCCTGCCAGCTGGTGATCAAACAGATCCTCGATATCATCGACGTTATCGCGCCGGTTGAAGTGCGTGAGAAAATGTCGCAGCAGTTAAAAACCATCGATTTCACCACCCATCCGGCGGCTGCCGATCCGGTGACGCGTCGCGCCATTCAGAAAGCGATTGCGCTGATTGAGCTGAAGTTTACCCCGCAGGGCGAGGCGCACTAAGTAAAGTAAACCTTCGTTTTGAATTATTCAAACGGATGTTTTCTCACGTCGGGCGCGGCAGCCCGAATGAGAAGAGGCGGGGGAGACCCCGCCAGCAGGATCAAAACAGCGCCATCACCAGCGCATAGCTCGCCGCACAGGCGCAGCTGACGCCTATCAGCCCGGGAATAATAAAGCTGTGGTTGATGATGAATTTCCCGATGCGGGTGGTGCCTGAACGGTCAAAGCCGATGCAGGCCAGGTCGCTCGGGTAGGTGGGCAGCACAAAATAACCGTAGGATGCCGGAAAGAATGCCAGCAGCATTTTTGGCTCCACGCCCAGCATCAGCGCCATCGGCGCAACGGCGGTCAGGGCGGCGGCCTGGCTGTTAACCAGTTTGGACACCAGAAACAGCACAATCGCGTAGGTCCAGGGGTGATTCTGCACCACGCCTTCCAGCGCGACTTTTAGCTCTTCCAGATGCGCCTGAAAGAAGGTGTCACTCATCCACGCCACGCCAAACACCGAGAAAATCGCCACCATCCCGGCCTTGAATACCGCGCCGCTGGAAATCGTCGACGCGTTCACCTTGCAGACTATCAGCATGACCGCCCCGGCAATCAGCATCATCATCTGGATCACCAGGTTCATCGACAGCGGCGTCATTTTACCTTTCACGTCGAATGCCGGACGCAGCGCCGGCAGCGCCCCTAACAGCACCACCACCAGAATACCGGCAAAGAAGATCCAGGTTGACCAGTAAGCCTGTTTCGGGAAGCGTTGATCCATCAGCGTTTCGCTGCTGCCGTAGATAAATTCCCGCTGCTTTGGATCGGACAATTTCTGCTGAAACTCCGCGTCATCTGCCAGATCTTTCCCGCGCCGCAAGCTCCACAGCGCGGCGATGGCTACCCCAAACAGCGACGCCGGAACGGAGACGGCGAGGATCTCCAGAATGCTCCACGCATGGCCGATCCCCTGTTGTGCCGCCAGTATAGAGACTAGCGACACCACCGCCACCGACACCGGCGACGCGGTGATCGCCATTTGAGAGGCCACTGACGCCACCGCCATCGGGCGCTCCGGGCGGATGCCTTTTTTCAGCGCAATGTCGGCGATAATCGGAAACATGGTGTAGACCACATGACCGGTACCGCACAAGAACGTCAACATCCAGGTGGTAAAGGGCGCGAGCAGCGTGATGTGCTGGGGATGCCGACGTAACAGCCGCTCGGCAAACTGCATCATCACGTTAAGTCCGCCTGCGGTTTGCAGCGTGGCGGCACAGCCGATAACCGCCAGGATAGTCAGCATCACGTCCACTGGCGGTTTACCCGGTTGCAGGCCAAACACAAAGGTCAGAATGAAGAGGCCGATACCGCTTATCAGGCCGAGGCCCATGCCGCCGAAGCGCGTACCGATCAGCAGGCAGAGGATAATGACAACAAATTCAAGAGTGATCATGAAGCACCTGTGTAATTAAACATTGATGCTCTAAATCATTACATTTTGTAAGGGTGATCTTTGCGAGCCAGATCGACTTTGTTAAATCGTGGTGTAATCAATGGCTTATATACATTTTTGCAACATTGAGCTGAAAAAAATAACAACCCCGGGCGGGCCGGGGCGGAATAAACGTGGCGGATTAATGCTGCTGGAAATTGACGATATTCAGTAAGTGCTGATCGGTCTGCGGTAATCCCATACCTGACAGCTGCGCGTTATGCACTTCTTCCATGATGGTTTGCAACAGCAGGCCGTCCTGCTGCTGTTCTTTTTCGAGCTGCTGCAAAAATTCCAGCGTGCAGGCATCGTTCACGGCTGCCGCTTCCGCCGTTAAGCGGGCGAGGGTGGTGCAGCGCTGTGAATATTCCTCAAGCATTTTCGTGAACAGATCTTCGAGGGTGGAATAGTCGTCCTGAGAGGGTTCGGCGGCTTTTACGATGGGATTCGCCCCTTCGCGTTTCATATATTCAAACACCCGCATCATTTGCGTGATATTGCCCTGTGCCTGGGTACGCAGAAACGTGGCCGTGCCGTTCAGGCTGTGCCCGGCGCACCATTCACTGAGCGACAAATAAAGACTGGATGCCTGGAACTCAAGATTCATTTGCGTATTGAGTTTTTGAACCATTCCGACAATAGCCATAGTGAATATCCTTGTTATGAGTAACTGACTACAGCATAGAAAGATCGCGCGGTTCATTACTGTGACCCATAAGGCACTTAGGCGAAACGGCGGAAATTAACCAGGCAATAAGCACGGCGTGCGATGTCTTTGAACTGATAGTTTAATTTTAATGAAATAAGGTTTATGGTGAATTCATCTCTTACCTGATGGATTAAAAAAATGAAAAAAGTAGCGGTATTACTGGCCCCCGGATTTGAAGAAGCCGAAGCCATTGTCACCATCGATATCCTGCGTCGTCTGCATATTGAGGTGGAAACCCTGGCCTGTGCCAGCTCTCGTGCAGTAGAGAGCTATCACGCCATTCCCATGGTGGCTGACAGCACTCTCGCTGAGCGGCTGGACACGTTATATGACGCCGTGGTACTGCCGGGCGGGCCACAGGGCAGTGTTAATCTGGCGGCCAGCGCCGACGTCATCCGCTTCATAAAAGCCCACGATGCGGCGGGCAAACTGATTTGCCCACTCTGCTCGGCGGCGGCCCGCGTGTTGGGTGGCAACGATCTGCTGAACGGGCGGCGCTACGTCTGTTCAGGCGATCTGTGGCAGGAGGTGCAAAACGGTGAATATGTCGATGCACCCGTGGTGGAAGACGGCAATCTGATCAGCGGCAAAGGGTTAGGCCACGTCTTTGATTTTGCGTTCGCGGTGTCCGCGCGCTTACTGGGCGACGCCACGCCGGTGCGTGAACACGCCGAACATATCTATTATCGCTGGTGATGAACCGCCCGGATGTGCAACGCATCCGGGCGACAAGGATAAGCTGGCTGAGGTTATGGATAATTTCACTGCCACCCCTGCTAATTGTCCGACAAATACGGCTTTTTTTATGTCATTTTCCGCTGAATTTATGTACGCAATTACTGTAATTCTGCGGTGTGATGGCGCTCTCCTATGGATGATTAATTTCCCGCTACAACTACTCTCCAGCAGAAGCATATCCAGAACCGTATCGGCTAATGCTTTGTTTTCTGTCTGATTAAAGAACAGAAAAACCGTTTTTCCCTACATAAAAGAACGCTAAAGCTGGAGTTACCCATGCACAAATTCACTAAAGCGCTGGCAGCCATCGGTCTGGCTGCCGTTATGTCACAATCCGCTATCGCAGAGACCATGAAACTCGGTTTTCTGGTGAAACAACCGGAGGAACCCTGGTTTCAGACGGAATGGAAGTTCGCTGATAAAGCCGGTAAAGATCTTGGTTTTGAAGTGATTAAAATCGCCGTACCGGACGGGGAGAAAACCCTGAACGCCATCGACAGCCTGGCGGCCAGTGGCGCGAAAGGCTTTGTCATCTGTACGCCGGATCCAAAACTCGGCTCGGCCATCGTGGCGAAAGCCAAAGGCTATGACATGAAGGTCATCGCCGTGGATGACCAGTTCGTCACCGCGAAAGGTAAACCGATGGAATCCGTACCGCTGGTCATGATGGCGGCGAGTGAAATCGGCGCGCGCCAGGGTCAGGAACTCTACAAAGAGATGCAAAAACGCGGCTGGGACGTGAAAGATACCGCCGTGATGGCTATCACCGCTGACGAACTGGACACCGCCCGTCGTCGTACCACCGGTTCGATGGATGCGCTGAAAGCCGCCGGCTTCCCGGAAAAACAGATCTATAAAGTGCCAACCAAAGCGAACGACATTCCGGGCGCCTTCGACGCCGGTAACTCCCTGCTGGTGCAGCATCCGGAAGTGAAACACTGGCTGGTGGTCGGCATGAACGATAACACCGTGCTGGGCGGCGTACGTGCCACTGAAGGTCAGGGCTTTAAAGCCGCTGACGTGATCGGTATCGGTATCAATGGCGTGGATGCGGTGAGCGAGCTGTCGAAAGCACAGGGCACTGGCTTCTACGGTTCACTGCTGCCAAGCCCGGACGTCCATGGCTATAAAACCAGCGAAATGCTTTACAACTGGGTAGAGAAGGGCGTCGAACCGCCGAAATTCACGGCGGTTACCGACGTGGTGCTGATCACCCGCGACAACTTTAAAGAAGAGCTGGCGAAAAAAGGGCTCGGCGTTAAGTAATACGAGTGGCTAGTGTGCCCTTCGCCCGCCGGGTGAAGGGCCTGTCGTACACTGAAAAGCGTTTCGGAGATGTTATGCAACAGTCAACTCCATACCTGTCTTTCCGGGGGATTGGCAAAACCTTCCCTGGCGTAAAAGCGCTCAGCGACATCAGCTTTGATTGCTATGCAGGCCAGGTCCACGCCCTGATGGGGGAAAACGGCGCGGGTAAATCCACGCTGCTGAAGATCCTCAGCGGGAACTATGCACCCACCACCGGCACGCTGGCCCTGCGCGGGGAAGATGTCACCTTTGCTGACACCCCTGCCGCCCTGAATGCCGGGGTCGCCATTATCTATCAGGAACTGCACCTGGTGCCTGAAATGACCGTGGCGGAAAATATTTATCTCGGCCAGTTGCCGCACAAAAGCGGCTTCGTGAATCGCTCGCTGCTGAACTACGAAGCCCGGCTACAGCTGGAGCATCTTGGCCTCGATATCGATCCGCAAACGCCGCTGAAATACCTGTCGATTGGGCAGTGGCAGATGGTGGAAATTGCCAAAGCCCTGGCGCGTAACGCCAAAGTGATCGCCTTCGATGAACCGACCAGTTCGCTGTCGGCGCGTGAAATCGACAACCTGTTCCGCGTTATCCGCGAACTGCGCGACGAAGGGCGGGTCATTATTTATGTCTCGCACCGCATGGAAGAGATTTTTGCCTTAAGCGATGCGATTACCGTTTTTAAAGACGGTCGCTATGTCTGCACCTTCGACGACATGGAGAAGGTTAACCATGACTCGCTGGTGAAAGCGATGGTTGGCCGCGATCTCGGCGATATCTATGGCTGGCAGCCGCGTGAGACCAGTGAAGAGATGCTGCGCCTCGATGAGGTCAAAGCGCCTGGCGTGCGCAAGCCGGTGAGCCTGTCGGTGAAACGCGGCGAAATCGTCGGGCTGTTTGGGCTGGTGGGCGCCGGACGCAGCGAACTGATGAAGGGCCTGTTCGGCGGCACGCGTATCACCGCAGGGCAGGTGTGGATCGACGGCCAGGCCGTCAACATTCAGAAGCCCGGTCATGCTATTGCCGCGGGGATGATGCTCTGTCCGGAAGATCGCAAAGCCGAGGGGATTATCCCGGTCCATTCGGTGCGCGATAACATCAATATCAGCGCCCGTCGCAAATACATCCGCGCCGGTTGCCTGATCAACGACGGCTGGGAAGTGCAGAACGCCGATCACCATATTCGTTCGCTGAATATCAAAACTCCAGGCGCTGAGCAGTTGATCATGAATCTCTCCGGCGGTAATCAGCAAAAGGCCATTCTGGGCCGTTGGTTATCCGAAGAGATGAAAGTCATTTTGCTCGATGAGCCCACGCGCGGCATTGATGTCGGCGCGAAACATGAAATTTACAACGTGATTTATGCGCTGGCGGCACGCGGTGTCGCGGTGCTGTTTGCCTCCAGCGACCTGCCCGAAGTGCTCGGCCTCGCCGACCGCATCCTGGTGATGCGCGAAGGGGAGATCGCCGGTGAATTACTACACGGTCAGGCGGATGAACAACAGGCGTTAAGCCTTGCCATGCCTAAAGTTAGCCAGGCTGTCGCCTGAGCAAGGAGAATATGATGTCGTCTTTAACCACTTCCGGCGCACCTAAGTCGCCATTCAATCTTGGCCGTATCTGGGACCAGTACGGCATGCTGGTGGTGTTCGCCGTGCTGTTTATCGGCTGCGCCATTTTTGTGCCGAACTTCGCCAGTTTTGTGAACATGAAAGGGCTGGGGCTGGCGATTTCCATGTCCGGTATGGTGGCCTGCGGCATGTTGTTCTGTCTCGCCTCCGGGGATTTCGACCTTTCCGTCGCCTCGGTCATTGCCTGCGCGGGCGTCACCACGGCGGTCGTGATCAACATGACCGAAAGTCTGTGGATCGGTATCTTCGCGGGACTGATGCTCGGCGTGCTGAGCGGGCTGGTCAACGGCTTCGTCATCGCACGGCTGAAAATCAACGCCCTCATCACCACGCTCGCCACCATGCAAATTGTGCGCGGGCTGGCCTATATCATTTCGGATGGTAAAGCGGTCGGTATTGAAGATGAGCGTTTCTTCGCCCTCGGTTACACCAACTGGCTCGGTTTACCGGCACCTATCTGGCTGACGGTGATCTGTCTTGGCATTTTCGGATTTTTACTAAATCGTACAACTTTTGGTCGAAATACGCTGGCGATTGGTGGCAACGAAGAGGCAGCTCGTCTGGCAGGTGTGCCGGTCGTTCGCACCAAAATCATCATCTTTATTCTCTCGGGTCTGGTGTCCGCCATCGCGGGCATTATTCTGGCGTCGCGCATGACCAGTGGACAGCCAATGACCTCTATCGGTTATGAGCTGATCGTCATCTCAGCCTGCGTGCTGGGCGGGGTGTCGCTGAAAGGAGGCATCGGTAAAATCTCTTATGTGGTGGCCGGGATCCTCATCCTTGGTACCGTGGAGAACGCCATGAACCTGCTCAATATCTCGCCATTCTCGCAATATGTGGTGCGCGGTTTGATCCTGCTGGCGGCGGTGATTTTTGACCGTTACAAGCAAAAAGCGAAGCGTACTGTTTAAGCACAACCTTTAAGTTTATCCCCTCTCTTGCCAGCCGTCTCGTCGGCTGGCAAGCCATTCTTAAAATGGCGAGCGTCGTCACACTGTCTATACTTACATGGCTAATGATAATGCGATGCGTCTGCAGGAGCAGAGCATCTGAACTGTAAGGAGGAGACCAGAGTGGCCGACCAGTTAACTGTACCGCCGATTTTTTCTGGTAATTTTGCGTTCTTTTTTGACCTCGACGGAACCCTCGCTGACATCAAACCCCATCCGGATCAGGTAGCCATCCCCGCCAGGGTGCGGGACCAGCTGCATCAGCTCGCTGAGATGAACCACGGCGCCGTCGCCCTGGTCTCCGGTCGCTCGATGCATGAGCTGGATGCGCTCGCCAGTCCTTATCGCTTTCCCCTTGCGGGCGTCCACGGTGCCGAGCGCCGCGACAATAACGGCGAACACCATGTGGTGACGCTGCCGCCTGAGCTGGTAAAGCAGATTGAACTGGAACTGATCGCCGGACTGGATGGTCTTGAGGGAACCGAACTGGAAGCAAAAGGAATGGCATTCGCACTCCATTACCGTCAGGCCATGCATCACGAAGAGGCCATTTACGCGCTGGCACAGGCGCTGGAAGCAAAACACGAAGAACTGGCCTTACAGCCAGGCAAATGCGTTGTTGAACTTAAACCGCGCGGCATCAGTAAAGGTGCTGCCATCGACGCATTTATGCAGGAACCCCCGTTTGCGGGCAGAACACCCGTATTCCTGGGCGATGACCTCACCGATGAACAAGGATTTAAGGTTGTGAACCGCCAGGGTGGCGTCACGATCAAAGTCGGCTTAGGGGACACCCAGGCAAAATGGCGACTGGACGGCGTGTCAGCCGTACACCAGTGGCTCGAACAGATGATTGATCATCAACTACAACAAGAAAAATTAGCGCTAACAAACAGGAGAGATGGCTATGAGTCGCTTAGTCGTAGTATCTAATCGCATTGCACCGCCGGACGATAAAAAAGCAGGCGCCGGTGGTCTGGCTGTCGGGATTTTAGGCGCGCTGAAAGCAACCGGTGGACTTTGGTTCGGCTGGAGCGGTGAGACAGGAAACGAAGATCAGCCGTTAAAAAAAGAGACGCGCGGGAACATCACCTGGGCCTCTTTTAACCTCAGCGAACAAGATTATGAAGAGTATTACAACCAGTTCTCCAACGCCGTATTGTGGCCTGCGTTCCACTACCGTCTGGACCTGGTGCAATTCCAGCGTGAGTCATGGGAAGGCTATCAGCGTGTAAACGCGTTGCTGGCGGACAAACTGCTGCCGCTGCTGGAAGAAGACGATGTGCTGTGGATCCACGATTACCATCTGCTGCCGTTCGCGCATGAGCTGCGTCAGCGCGGCGTGAAAAACCAGATTGGTTTCTTCCTGCATATCCCGTTCCCGACCCCGGAAATCTTCAACGCCTTGCCGCCACACGCCGAACTGTTAGAGCAGCTGTGTGATTATGATCTGCTGGGCTTCCAGACGGAAAGCGACCGTGTTTCCTTCCTCGACAGCGTTGCCAGCCAGACGCGTGTGATCGCCAAAGACAAGAAAACGCATACCGCCTTTGGTAAAACCTTCGCCACTGAAGTCTATCCGATTGGTATTGAGCCAAAAGAGATCGCCCAGTCTGCCGCCGGGCCGCTGCCGCCAAAAATGGCCCAGCTGAAGGAAGAGCTTAAAGGCGTCAAAAACATTTTCTCGGTTGAGCGTCTGGATTATTCCAAAGGCCTTCCGGAGCGTTTTGCGGCCTTTGAAACGCTGCTGGAGAAATTCCCCCAGCACCACGGCAAAATTCGTTATACGCAGATTGCGCCCACCTCCCGTGGTGATGTGCAGGCGTACCAGGATATTCGTCACCTGCTGGAAACCGAAGCGGGGCGCATTAACGGTAAATATGGCCAGCTGGGCTGGACGCCGCTCTATTATCTCAATCAGCACTTCGACCGTAAGCTGCTGATGAAAGTGTTCCGCTATTCTGACGTCGGTCTGGTTACGCCGCTACGTGATGGTATGAACCTGGTGGCGAAAGAGTATGTGGCCGCGCAGGACCCGGCGAATCCGGGGGTGTTGATCCTGTCCCGCTTTGCCGGTGCCGCCAATGAGCTGACCTCTGCGCTGCTGGTAAACCCGTACGACCGCGATGACGTAGCGGCGGCCATGGACCGTGCTCTGACCATGCCACTGGCAGAACGTATTTCCCGCCACGCCGAGATGCTGGAGATCATCCAGAAAAACGACATTGACGCCTGGCAGAAGAGGTTTATCGCCGACCTAAAGCGCATCGCGCCACGTAGTGCAGACAGTGTGCTGCAAAACAACGTGGCGGCCTTCCCGAAGCTTGCCTGATCCCAACCATGCTCCCGCACCTGCGGGAGTTTTTTTACACGCTATTCAGCGGCACCAGCAGTACATCCACTTTGCTAGAACTCACCACGGCTTTCGCCGAACAGGCTGCGCGCGAGAAAAAACTCTGGTTGTGATTACCGCAGATCACCAGGTCCACGCCCTGCGTCTGACATAGATACAAAATGTGTTCGCTTAACTCACCCGACGTCATGATCTTTTGCGCGATGGGGTAGTCCGTTTGCGCGATTAACGCCCTGAGAAATTCATGCGTCTCTTCCGCCACTACGTCACGCAGGTTCTCCAGCATGGGGGCGGCGAAGTGATTATACATTTCAGGATCGGCAGCGAGGGTGATAAGGCTAATGCGGGCATTGAAAGGGCGGGCAATGTTAACGGCTTTCGCCAGTAACTGGTGGCTTTCGGGCGACATTGCCACGGCTACCAGTACGTGAGAATAGCTCATGACTCACTCCTTTTTAGAGTATGAACAGGCTGACCATTACTCTTTTTAGATAAAAATTGCAACTCCTAAAGATTACGGTTTTATGACGCAGTTAATAAATATTCATTAATTATTCTTACTACTGGAATAGTTCACAATGTAACCATTTTGCAAAAATAACGCTTCTTAACGTAAATATTCGCGATAAAAATTTGCAACGCTGTTTTATTAATCCTGATGATTAACAAATTAGTAATCGATACCAAAAATGAAAATTTATTTTGGTTAAAAACATAATAACATGATTTTTAAGGTAAATTTGTGAGTGTGTCTACAATAGAGATCGTGCATTTTTGTTAAGTCATTGCTTTACATAGTAGTGCGTTCTTTTAACCCACAGGTCAGAGGTGTTTGCATGTCTATTCGTGCGAAAAGAATAGAAAAGGGGTTCGTTAGAACGAAAAATATTCAATCCAACAGTCATATTGATAGATTTATTCGTAATATTCACTTAAATTATGTGACGTAGATCACATTTTTTCCAAAATACTACTTGCTCACATTGTATGTCTCAGAGTCCGCGAGTACAGTTGCCTCGATTTAGGAAAAATCTTAGTTTGTGTAAGAAATGATGAGAACGTGTGAAGGAGCAGATCGCACAATGAGGTGATCGCCTCCACGTCAAAACACCTGAATCGCAGTAATGCATTTTTGCCTTGTCTTACTTATTTTACCGGGTTTTTTCCCGGCGACATCACGGGGTGCGGTCTTACCGCTTAAGATTTTCGTTGGTTATTCTGGATGGGAAAAATGCATACATCCGAGTTGCTGAAACACGTATATGACATCAATTTGTCATATCTCCTTCTTGCACAGCGTCTGATCAGTCAGGACAAAGCTTCCGCGATGTTCCGCCTGGGGATGAGTGAAGAAATGGCATCCACAATGGTCGAGCTGACGTTGCCGCAAATGGTTAAACTGGCTGAAACCAATCAGCTGATTTGCCAGTTCCGCTTTGACAGTCACCAGACTATCACGCGTCTGACACAGGAATCCCGTGTAGACGATTTACAGCAGGTCCATACCGGAATTTTGCTTTCAACACGCTTACTCAGTGATGCGGGTCAGACTGTTGATGCACCTGCCCGGAAAAAAAGGGCCTGATCTATGACAGTTAAAAGCATCGTTCAGGAAGCGCGCGACATCCAGTTAGCCATGGAGCTAATTACGCTGGGCGCGCGGTTACAAATGCTGGAAAGTGAGACGCAGCTGAGCCGTGGTCGACTCATCAAACTTTATAAAGAACTTCGCGGCAGTCCGCCGCCGAAAGGCATGCTGCCGTTTTCAACCGACTGGTTTATGACGTGGGAACAAAATATCCACGCTTCTATGTTCTGTAACGCCTGGCAGTTTTTACTGAAAACGGGACTTTGCAGCGGCGTTGATGCCGTCATCAAAGCTTACCGTCTCTATTTAGAACAGTGCCCGCAGCAGGAAGAGGGCCCGTTACTGGCCCTGACCCGTGCCTGGACACTGGTTCGTTTCGTCGAGAGTGGAATGCTGCAGCTTTCTCGCTGTAACTGCTGCGACGGTAATTTTATTACTCACGCACACCAACCCGTGGGTAGCTTCGCCTGCAGTTTATGTCAGCCGCCTTCCAGGGCAGTAAAAAGACGTAAACTTTCCCCGGAAGTTGCCGATAGTAATTCACAACTGCTGGATGAACAGATCAATCAGGCTGTTTGACCGAACGGTGTGAGCAACACTCCAGCAGCGGTAAGCAATTACCGCTGCTTTTTTTTGCCCCGCCGCCGAGCCAAACGCAAATCTGTTTCTCCTTGCCTTAGTCAACAGTGAAGGATGATGTCGTGCTGATCTTATTAGGTTACCTGGTTGTTCTCGGTACAGTCTTCGGCGGTTATATGATGACCGGCGGACACCTTGGGGCACTTTATCAACCTGCCGAACTTATTATCATCGGTGGTGCGGGCGTAGGTGCGTTTATTGTGGGCAACAACGGCAAAGCCATCAAAGGAACGCTGAAAGCGCTGCCTCTGCTGTTTCGCCGTTCGAAATACACCAAAAGCATGTATATGGACTTGCTGGCGCTGCTCTATCGCCTGATGGCGAAATCACGTCAACAAGGCATGTTCTCGCTGGAACGTGATATCGAAAGCCCGAAAGAGAGTGAAATTTTCGCCAGCTACCCGCGTATTCTTGCCGATCCGATAATGCTTGAATTTATTGTGGATTATCTGCGCCTTATCATCAGCGGCAACATGAACACCTTCGAAATCGAAGCGCTGATGGACGAAGAGATCGAAACCCACGAAGCGGAAGCGGAAGTCCCCGCCAACAGCCTGGCGATGGTAGGTGATTCCCTGCCGGCGTTCGGGATTGTGGCCGCCGTCATGGGTGTGGTACATGCCCTGGCCTCGGCGGATCGTCCGGCGGCAGAGCTGGGTGCGCTGATTGCCCATGCGATGGTGGGAACCTTCCTCGGCATTTTGCTGGCATACGGGTTCATCTCGCCACTGGCAACGGTCCTGCGCCAGAAAAGCGCCGAAACCACCAAGATGATGCAGTGCGTGAAAATTACGCTGCTGTCGAATCTGAACGGTTATGCACCGCCGATTGCCGTTGAGTTTGGCCGTAAAACCTTGTACTCGAGCGAACGTCCTTCCTTTGTTGAACTGGAAGAGCATGTCCGCGCAGTCAGAAACCCAAACCAGCAGACCACGACTGAGGACGCATGAAAAACCAGGCCCATCCCATTGTCATCGTCAAACGACGTAAACATAAAGGACACGGAGGCGGCTCGCACGGATCGTGGAAGATTGCCTACGCCGATTTTATGACGGCAATGATGGCGTTCTTTCTGGTCATGTGGCTGATTTCTATCTCCAGTCCTAAAGAGCTTATTCAGATCGCGGAATACTTCCGCACCCCGCTGGCAACGGCGGTCACGGGCGGGCCCCGGATCTCGAACAGTGACAGTCCGATCCCTGGCGGCGGTGATGATTTCACCCAGCAGAAAGGGGAAGTGCAGCGTCAGCCGAACGTGGAAGATCTGCGCAAACGTATGGAACAGAACCGCCTGAGCAAACTGCGTGGCGATCTCGACCAGTTAATTGAAGCCGATCCGAAGCTGCGCGCACTGCGCCCGCATCTGAAGATCGACCTCGTGCAGGAAGGGCTGCGAATTCAGATTATCGACAGCCAGAATCGCCCGATGTTTAAAACCGGCAGCGCCGAAGTGGAGCCTTACATGCGCGATATTCTGCGCAAGATTGCCCCGGTACTGAACGGTATTCCTAACAGAGTCAGTCTGTCAGGCCACACCGATGATTTCCCCTATGCCAATGGCGAACGAGGCTATAGCAACTGGGAACTCTCCGCTGACCGCGCAAACGCATCGCGTCGCGAGTTGGTCATCGGTGGCCTGGACGACGGTAAAGTCCTGCGTGTCGTGGGCATGGCGGCTACCATGCGGCTTAGCGACAAAGGCGCTGATGATGCGATAAATCGCCGCATCAGTCTTCTGGTTCTCAACCGGCAGGCAGAACAGGCAATTTTGCATGAAAATGCCGAGAGCCAGAACGAGCCAGTAAGTTTATTAAAACAGCCAGAGGCGTTGCCCCAGGCGACAGTTCCCACATCGCCACAACCCGATCCGAGGTGATAGCGTGAGCATGGATATTAGCGATTTTTATCAGACGTTTTTTGATGAAGCTGACGAGTTGTTGGCCGACATGGAGCAGCATTTGTTGGATCTGGTGCCTGAAGCACCGGACTCTGAACAACTGAATGCCATCTTCCGGGCCGCGCACTCTATAAAAGGCGGCGCAGGCACCTTCGGCTTCACCATTTTGCAGGAAACCACGCACCTGATGGAAAACCTGCTTGATGAAGCCCGGCGCGGAGAGATGCAGCTCAACACCGATATAATCAATCTGTTTTTGGAAACCAAAGATATTATGCAAGAGCAGCTCGACGCCTATAAAAGCTCTCAAGAGCCAGATGCCGCCAGCTTTGAATATATCTGTAATGCCCTGCGTCAGCTGGCACTGGAAGCGAAGGGCGAAGTTGTGCCTGCCGCCAACGATGCCAAACTGACCGTGGTTGACGCGCAGAACGACCAGGCTGACGCCTCCGCCCCCGCGGTAAACAGCGACAAACTGCGTATCGTGATTTCGCGTCTGAAAGAGAACGAAGTCAGCCTGCTGGAAGACGAACTCAAAAACCTCGCCACGTTAAGTGACGTGGTAAAAGGCAACGACTCCCTGAGTGCGACGCTGGATGGCGGCGTGAGCCAGGACGATTTGATTGCCGTGCTCTGCTTCGTGGTAGAGCAGGATCAGATTGCTTTCGAAACCGCACCCGCCGCGGCGCCAGCTGAACCGGCGACCGCAGTGGTTGCTGAGGCCGCACCGCAAGTGCCGGCCGTTGCCGCCGCCCCGGTGCTGAAAGCCGTGCCAAAAGAGCCAGCCGCAGCAGGCCGCCAGGAACGTGAAAAACCGGCGCGCGCCAGCGAATCCACCAGCATCCGTGTCGCGGTGGAGAAAGTCGACCAGATCATTAACCTGGTAGGCGAACTGGTGATCACCCAGTCAATGCTGGCCCAGCGTTCTAACGAACTGGATCCGGTCACCCATGGCGATCTGATCACCAGCATGGGCCAGTTGCAGCGCAACGCCCGTGACCTGCAGGAATCGGTCATGTCCATCCGTATGATGCCGATGGAATATGTCTTCAGCCGCTTCCCGCGTCTGGTGCGCGATCTCGCCACCAAACTGAATAAGCAGATCGAACTGACGCTGATCGGCAGCTCCACTGAACTGGACAAGAGCCTGATCGAACGCATTATCGATCCGTTAACGCACCTGGTGCGTAACAGCCTCGACCACGGTATCGAACTGCCGGAAGTCCGCGTTGCCGCCGGTAAATCCGCCGTGGGTAACCTGGTGCTGTCCGCCGAACACCAGGGCGGCAATATCTGTATCGAAGTAACCGACGATGGCGCTGGCCTTAACCGCGAGCGTATTCTTGCGAAAGCCATGTCTCAGGGTATGGCCGTGAGCGAAAGCATGTCTGATGAAGAAGTCGGGATGCTGATCTTCGCGCCGGGCTTCTCCACCGCCGAACAGGTCACCGACGTGTCGGGCCGTGGCGTGGGCATGGACGTGGTGAAACGTAACATCCAGGAGATGGGCGGCCACGTTGAAATCAAATCTAAACAGGGCGCGGGCACGACCATTCGTATCCTGCTGCCGCTGACGCTGGCTATCCTTGACGGCATGTCCGTGAAGGTCAGCGAAGAAGTCTTTATCCTGCCGCTGAATGCCGTGATGGAATCGCTGCAACCGCGTGAAGAAGATCTGCACCCGCTGGCCGGTGGTGAGCGCGTTCTGGAAGTGCGTGGCGAATACCTGCCGCTGGTAGAACTGTGGAAAGTCTTTGACGTCAAGGGCGCGAAAACGGAAGCCACCGCGGGTATCGTGGTGATCGTGCAGAGCGCAGGACGTCGTTACGCCTTGTTGGTTGACCAGTTGATCGGTCAGCATCAGGTGGTAGTGAAAAACCTGGAAAGCAACTATCGCAAAGTGCCGGGCATTTCTGCTGCGACCATCCTTGGCGATGGTAGTGTCGCGCTGATCGTGGATGTTTCGGCGTTACAGGGATTAAACCGTGAACAACGTATGGCGCATACAGCCGCCTGATTTAGGTAAGAAGGTATAAACATGACCGGTATGAGTAATGTAACGAAACTGGCTGGCGAGCCATCAGGTCAGGAATTCCTGGTTTTCACCCTTGGCGGGGAAGAATACGGCATCGATATTCTGAAAGTGCAGGAAATCCGTGGTTATGATCAGGTAACCCGCATCGCTAACACCCCGGAATTCATCAAAGGGGTGACCAACCTGCGCGGTGTTATTGTGCCTATCGTTGATCTGCGCGTGAAGTTCAGCCAGATGGACGTTGAGTACAACGAAAACACCGTGGTGATCGTGCTGAACCTTGGTCAGCGTGTGGTTGGCATCGTGGTTGACGGCGTCTCCGATGTGCTGTCACTGGCCTCCGATCAGATCCGTCCGGCACCGGAGTTCGCGGTTACGCTGTCCACCGAATACCTGACCGGCCTCGGCGCGCTCGGCGACCGTATGCTGATCCTGGTGAACATCGAAAAACTGCTGAACAGCGACGAAATGGCGCTGCTCGACGTGGCAACCACGCACGTAGCCTGATGCTTCACCGCGCCCAGCAAAAAAACGCTCTCCTGACCGGGAGCGTTTTATTTTTCCGGCCTTTTATTAAATATAAATCCCGCCATATTTCAAAATAACCCGCGTTTATTATCATTCCGCTGCGCAATAATTAAGTGCTGGTTAACTGACGTTAATGGGTAATAAATGTAACGACAGAAAATACGAATTAAATGTGTGATGCAGATCACGCAAGCCATAATATATCTTTCTCTGACACGTTTATTTACATCCGGTCTTATCTGTTAATTAATTGAAAAATAATGATAAATAACGTCAATCACCCGTCCTGGCGACCTGTGTGTTACAGGGTAGTTCTTTACCTCTCCCTGAGCTAAATTTCTGTTAATCCTGTTATTTCCCCCAGCAGGATAATATCCCCGGCAGCTAATCCATTATCGCAGTAAGCGGAAAGCTTATTTACTGGAGGCGATAACATGAACAGAAATTTACGTATTCTCCTCGCGGGTAGCGCGTTGTTATTCGCCGGGCAGAACGCTCTGGCGGTGACCAGTAACGGGACTATCGGCGCTACCCTGACGTTAACCAACGGCTGCCTGATTAACGGATCGCCGAACCAGAACGGGATTAACTTCGGTACGCTGAACTTTGGTGAACATCCGGCAACCTTTTCCACGCTAACTACCCAGCTCACTGGCGCGGCTGGCGGTAACAGCTTTGGTATTCAGTGCACCACCGACAGCTATACCGTGCAGATCACCGGTAACACCAACTCCACCGCACCCGGCACCGTGGTCGGTACGCCAGGCACCCCGGCGCGTTATCTGGTGAATACCACCAACACCGCGCAGGGCGTGGCCTACAGCCTCTACAGCGACAGCGGCTTCAGTAATGTGGTGGCAAACAATGCCCCGCTGCCTGTCGCCTCAACCACCGGCGGCGTCAACAACTACACCCTCTATGGTCGTATCCAGGGCGGCGGCAACAGTGTGACAGTCGTTCCAGGTACCTATACCGACACCATAAACGTGAGCGTTATTTACTAACGCCCCGCACGATGAAATCTGATGGAACGCCAGCTTCCCTGCGGGGAAGCCGGGGAGCCCTGCGCCTTATTTTTGGGATGGCGATGGCAGGACTCACGATGCAGGGAACCGCCCTGGCTGTCACAAGCCAGTCATTCCGGGTGGGAGCAACGATAACGCCGGGCTGCTCGGTTACCAGCGGCACCGGCGGCGTACTGGGCTCGCTGAATTTCGGCACCCATACCGGCGTGGAAAGCGGGCGCGTCCCTACCAGTTTCGTGCCCAACTCCTCTTTACTGCTGGCCTGTACGCCCGGCGTGGCGCTGAGCATGAGCATCAACGGCGGGCAGAATTACACCAGTGTGCGCAATATGCGGCGCAGCGGCGGCACCGATGTCGTGCCGTATCGCCTGTACAGCAGCAGTACGCTGGCGGCCAATACGGAGATCGCCCAGAACCAGTCGGTTTCGATCACCTACAGCAACAGTAATAACATTGCGCTCACGCTGTTCGGCGCGGCGCAGCTGACGGGCTTCAGTCCCGCAGGAACCTATAGCGATCAACTCACCGTGACCTTGTCATGGTGAGACAGGGAGAAGTTTATGAACGTACATCCTCGTCTGGCCGCGCTGCTGTTGACGACAGCACTGGCCCTCAGCGCACCGCAGGCACAGGCCGCCGCCAGCATTCTGTTATGGCCAATCGATCCGTGGCTGGCAGCAGACACGCCGGCGACAGAGTTGTGGATCCAGAACCAGGGCGACACCCCGACCACGATGCAGGTGCGTATCGTGCGCTGGCGGCAGGATGGCGGCAACGAACGCTACCAGCCGCAGCAGGACGTGGTCGCCAGTCCGCCTATCGTGCGCATTGATAAGGGCAGCAAACAGCTGATCCGCCTTATCAAACAGACCACGGTGCCGGCGGGCGTCGAACAGGCTTACCGTATTATTGTTGATGAAATCCCCCAGCCGCGGGACGATAAAACCCCGCAGATCGGGCTGAAGATCCAGATGCGTTATTCCATTCCGCTGTTTGCCTACGGGCAGGGCATCGCCACCCAGCGCGAAGGGGCCAACCATGCGCTGGTGGAAACACGCGATCTGAGCTGGCGCACCGTGCGCGACGGCGGCAAGCCGGCCATCGAATTCACCAACCGCAGCGATGTGCATGTGCGGTTAAGCAATGTGAAAGTCCAGCAGGGCGGTCAGAGCAAGGAACTGGCGGATGGTCTGCTGGGTTATGTTCTGCCCGGCAGCACCCGTCTTTTTCCGCTGCCCGCCGGTATAAGTTCCCCCTCTGCCATGACGGCAACCATTAACGCCAGGGATACGACATGGCAGTCAGCCCCCGCGCGCTGATCGCAATGATGATGCTGAGCCTCGGCAGTACCGGCAGCGTACAGGCCGCCGACGGGGACGACGCATTGCCGCCGCCCCCTGACGCGCAGGCGCTGAACGATGAGGCGACATTCCACCTTGCGCTGGTAGTCAACTACCGGGATACGCAGCAGGTGGTGCCGGTGATCCGCCGGCAAAACGCCTTTTTTGTCGACAGCGAAAACCTCCGGCGCGCCGGGCTGCCTGCCGACCGCCTGCCGAAGGGCGAGGTTAACGTTTCGACCCTGCCGGAAGTGCGCGTCGAGTATGACAGCAGCGGCCAGCGGCTGATGCTGTTCGTGCCCCGTGAATGGGTGGGGGGAAACAGCACCTCGTTTACCGGCGACAGCGAACGCAGTGAACCGATGTATGGTCGTGGCGCGCTGCTCAACTACGACATCTACACCAGCCAGACGGAAAACATCGGCAGCCAGATTGCCCTCTGGCATGAACTGCGCTTTTTTGAGCAAAACGCCGTCCTCAACTCCACCGGTACCCAGCGGCAAAACCTGTCCGGCGATTTGCAGCAAAAACAGGGCTACATCCGCTACGACACCACCTTAACCCTGACCAACGAAGATGACGCCACCGTGTGGAACATCGGCGATGTGATCACCGACTCCCTGAGCTGGAGCAACAGCGTGCGCCTCGGCGGTATTCGATATGGCCGCGACTTCTCCGTGCGCCCGGATCTGGTCACCTGGCCGCTGCCGCAGTTTTCCGGCGAGGCGGCGGTGCCGACCTCCGTCGATGTGTTTATCAACGGCTACCGCGCCGGGAACACCCGCTTACAGCCGGGGCCATTCACGCTGACCAACCTGCCATATATCAACGGTGCGGGTGACGCGGTGCTGGTGACCACCGATGCGCTGGGTCGCCAGGTGAGCACCACGCTGCCGTTTTATGTCGCCAGCGAAGTGCTGAAAAGCGGCCTCAGCGATGGGGCGCTAACCGTCGGCAGCCTGCGGCGGAACTACGGCATCGACAATTTTGATTATGGCCCGGCCGCCGGTAGCGGCACGTTGCGCTATGGCCTGACCGATTATCTGACGCTGGAAGGCCACGGTGAAGCCGCGCAAGAGCTGGCACTCGGCGGGGCGGGGGCGGTGATCAAACTCGGGCAGTTCGGGGTGGTGAATTCGGCCTGGACGCAAAGCCGGATGCGCGATAACAGCGGCAGCCAGTTCAACTGGGGCTACCAGTACAGCACCAGCCGTTTCAGCATCGCCACCCAGCACAGCCGCCGCGAGCGCGGCTTCGGCAATCTTGCGCTCTACGATCAGACGGCGCTCTATGAATATGATGATAACCGCCGCCAGCCCGTCGCCACCCTCAGTCGCAATACCGACCAGTATTCGCTGACCTTCAATATGGGCGATTTCGGTAACGTCGGCGCGGCGTGGATCGGCGTGCGCAGCTTCGACAATGACAAAACTGAACTGTTAAACCTTTCCTGGAGCCGCAATCTGTGGGGCAGCAGCAGTATCAACCTCGCCGCCAGCCGCGACAAACAGCAGGGCGACTGGACCTTCGGCATGTCATTGCAAATTCCGTTCGGCGAGCAGGACAGTGCGGCCATCAGCGTCGAAAAACGGCCTTATTCCGGCAACACGCAGCGGGTCAACTATAACCATGCGATGCCAACCGACGGCGGCTTCAGCTGGAACATGGCCTATGCCCGCCAGTCCGAGGCTGACAGCTATCAACAGGCTACGCTCGGCTGGCGTAACAACCACGTAGAGCTTCAGGGCGGCGGCTACGGCGAAACCGATATGTTTACCTGGTGGGGGGAGGCGATGGGCTCGCTGGTGCTGATGGATAACCAGGTGTTTGCCGCCAACAAAATCAACGATGCCTTTGTGGTGGTCAGCACCGGCGGCAATCCGGGCGTACCGGTCAACTACGAAAACCAGCCGGTGGGCACGACCGATGAAAACGGCTATCTGCTGATCAGCGGCGTGTCGGCCTACTATCCGGCGAGTTACAGCATTGACACGCTTAACTTACCGGCAGATACGCGTCTGAAAGAGACCGAACGGCGCATCTCCCTGCGGCGACAGAGCGGCTACCTGGTGGAGTTCCCGATGGTGCAGGAGCGGGTGGCAAGCGTGATCCTGCATGATGAAAATGGCGCGGCACTGCCGCTCGCCAGTCAGGTATGGCGTGACGGTAAACCGACGGCCGTTGTCGGCTATGACGGTATCGCCTGGCTGGAAAACCTCGACAGCGTGAATCCGCTGCGGATCACCACGCCGGAGAACAAAACCTGTTACACGACCCTGCAGGTGGGGGCAAACCCCGGTCACAAACTGCAAACTTATGGGCCTCTTACCTGTCAGGAGAAACGCTGATGCTGCGCGCCGGTCTGTTACTGATTTTACTTTTGGCCTTAAGCCCGCAGGCGCTGGCGGCCTGTACCGCCAGCACAGTAGCGGCGTCTTTTGGTCCGGTCACCTCGTTTGCTCTTAACAGTACCGAGCAGACCACCACCGGACAATTGATCGTGCAGTGCGACCGCGTGCTGGGGCTGCTGACGAATGACTCCATCACCGTGAGTATGACCACCGCCTCATCGTCTGCCAGTAACCGCGCGGCGATGAAACGCACAGATAACCTGACGGTCACCGATCTTATTCCCATCCGCGTTTGCGGCCAGTCCGGCTGTAACAACAACAGCGAAGTGACCATCAACGCCACGCCCTACACCTGGAACGCCTCGGCGCTGCTGGGATTACTTGGCTCACAGCGTTACACGCTGCCGATCTATTTACGCACCGTCGCCGGGCAAAATGTCTCTGCGGGACCTTATCAGGTGACGCTCAACTTAAGCGTCAACTATAACGTCTGCGCGCTGGGTGCCGTTGGGCTGTGCGGGACGCCGCAGACCGGCACCCTGGCGACCACGTTGCAGGTTAACGGCACGGTAACGAATGACTGTTCAACCATTACCGCCCCGGCGGTCAATTTCGGCAGTTCACCGCTGGTGCAGAACTTCCCGACGATCTCCCAGGCCGTGACCCTGACCTGCACCAAAGGCAGCACCTATACCGTCGGGCTGAACAACGGGCTGTACCCGACGGGTACCGTACGCAATATGGCGAGCGGCAATAATCGCCTGAGCTATGAGATCTACAAAGGCAACACCACCAGCCGCTGGGGCAGCACCGGCAGCGAGCGCTGGGCAAGCAGTGCCTCATCGCTTATCAGTGGCGATGCCCTGACCCGCACCTTCAATTACACCGCAAAAGTGCTCACCACACAGGCCACGCCGCCTGGCGGGACCTATGAAGACACGGTGATTGTGGATGTCGCCTTTTAGGACTGCGCTGATTTTTTACTTTTCGCAAATGTAAAGTTCCCTTAAGTCGTGCCGATAACACCGTTAATAAGTCATCAATTAGGTGTTGTTGCATGTTGAATCGTATCCGTGTTGTCACAATGCTGATGATGGTGCTGGTGGTCTTCGCACTTCTGCAGCTGGTTTCCGGTGGTCTGCTGTTTTCTTCCCTGAAAGAGAACCAACAGAGCTTTGCTGTTTCCAACGATCTCCGCTCGCAGCAAGCCGAGCTGACCAGCGCCTGGGAGCTGATGCTGCAAACGCGCATCAACTTAAGCCGCTCGGCGGCGCGCATGATGATGGATGCGAACAATCAACAAAGCAGCGCTAAAACGGATCTGCTGAAAAACGCCCATGCCTCACTGGCTGAGGCGGCAAAACATTACGAGGCTTACCAGGCGCTGCCAGCACAGGCATCGATGGCGCAAGCCGCGCAAACGCTGGATGAAAAATACCGCGCTTATTCAACGGCCCTCAATGAGCTGATCCAGTTCCTGGAAACCGGCAACATGGATGCCTATTTTGCACAGCCGACTCAGGGTATGCAGAACGGCATGAGCGACGCCATGAAGCAGTACGCCAGCCTGAGCGCGTCGCTGTATCACGATGCCTTCACCCAAAGCGTCAGCGATTACCGCTTTGCCAAGTGGCAGATGGCGACCCTCGCCGTGGCGTTAGTGCTGGTGCTGATGGTGGTGTGGTTCGGTATCCGTAAAATCCTGCTCGATCCGCTTAACCGCGTGATCCGCCATATCCGCGAGATTGCCGGTGGCGATCTGACGCAAACGCTGGCCATTGAAGGTCATAACGAAATGACCGATCTGGCGGACAGCGTGAACCACATGCAACAGTCGCTGAGCGATACCGTGACCCGTGTACGTCAGGGATCGGATGCGATTTACAGCGGCACCAGCGAAATCGCCCTCGGCAACCACGATCTCTCCTCGCGTACCGAACAACAGGCCTCCGCGCTGGAAGAAACCGCAGCCAGCATGGAGCAGTTAACCTCCACCGTGAAGCAGAACGCCGACAACGCCCGTCAGGCATCACAGCTGGCGCAGAGCGCCTCTGACATCGCCGAGCGCGGCGGCAACGTGGTGGACAGCGTGGTGAAAACCATGTCTGACATCGCCGGCAGCTCGAAGAAAATCGCTGACATCACCAGCGTGATCGACGGCATCGCCTTCCAGACCAATATCCTCGCGCTGAACGCCGCGGTAGAAGCCGCCCGTGCCGGTGAGCAGGGCCGAGGCTTTGCCGTGGTCGCCGGGGAAGTGCGTAATCTCGCCAGCCGCAGCGCCCAGGCGGCAAAAGAGATCAAAGCATTGATTGAAGATTCCGTGGCGCGTGTTGATACCGGCTCTGAGCTGGTGGAGAGCGCCGGGGAAACCATGAACGATATCGTTAACGCGGTCACCCGCGTCACCGACATCATGGGTGAAATTGCTTCCGCGTCCGATGAACAGAGTCGCGGGATCGATCAGGTTGCGTTGGCGATTTCCGAGATGGATCGCGTCACGCAACAGAACGCGTCGCTGGTACAAGAGTCTGCGGCAGCTGCCGCGGCATTAGAAGAACAAGCCAGCCGACTGAATATGGCCGTATCCGCTTTCCGTCTTGCCACTGTACCCGGCATACCGGCAAAGCCTGGCGTCACGTCATCGCATGTTATTCCACAGGCGACAGCCGCACGTCAGACCCGCACCGGACAAGATGCTAACTGGGAAACTTTTTAAGTGACAGCAACGTGGCAATGCCACCTGATGGGAGCGTGAATGTTTAATCGTATTCGTATCTCGACCACACTTTTTCTGATTTTGATTGTTTGCGGCATTTTGCAGGTTGGCAGTAACGGGTTGTCGTTCTGGGCGTTTCGCGATGGCTATCAACATCTGGAGCAGATTGAAAAGAGCAATCTGCAACGTAACACGCTGGCGCAGATGCGCAGCACCCTGTTACAGGCCGGGATCGCACTGAACAAAGCGGGCACCCTGACCGCGCTGGCGTACCCGCCGGAAGATATTAAAGGGCTGATGGTCACGGCGAAGGAGAGTCTGCAACAGGCGCAAAACCAGCTGCAAACCTTCCTGGCGATTGAGGCGACCACCGCTGAAGGCAATGCGCTGAAAGAGAAGACGAAAACGGCATTTACCGCCTGGCATGACGATTTAAACCATCAGGCCACCTGGCTTGAAAACAACCAGCTGTCGGATTTCATGACCGCGCCGGTTGAAACCTCTCAGGCGGCGTTTGATAACAATTTTATGGCCTGGCAGAAACACATCGACGCTTTTGTGGAAAACGCCAGCGTCAACGGGCAGAAAAATTACCATATGTCGGCGGTGATCTTTATCACCGTGGTGGTCCTCGCGGCACTGCTGACCACCAGTGCGCTGTACTGGTCACGCAAACTTATCGTGCAGCCGCTGGCGATCATCAGCAGCCACTTTGAGAGCATCGCCGCAGGCGATCTGGCACGACCGGTGATGGTGTACGGACGTAACGAGATCTCGGCGATTTTTGCCAGTCTGAAGACCATGCAGACTGCGCTGCGCGGCACCGTGACCGAGGTGCGTCAGGGCAGTAACGCCATGCATACCGGCATTGCTGAGATTGCCGCTGGTAATAACGACCTCTCGGCGCGCACGGAACAGCAAGCGGCGTCGCTGGCAGAAACCGCTGCCAGCATGGAGCAGTTGACTGCCACCGTCGGGCAGAACGCCGATAACGCCCGTCAGGCATCCGGGCTGGCGTCGAGCGCAGCAGAAACAGCGCGCAAAGGCGGTGAGCAAACCACCCGCGTGGCGCAAACCATGCAGGACATTGCCGCCAGCTCGCAGAAAATCGGCGACATCATCAGCGTGATCGATGGTATTGCCTTCCAGACCAACATCCTTGCGCTGAACGCCGCCGTTGAAGCGGCGAGAGCAGGGGAACAGGGCCGCGGTTTTGCCGTGGTGGCGGGCGAAGTCCGCAACCTGGCCAGCCGCAGCGCGCAGGCGGCAAAAGAGATCAAAGGCCTCATTGAAGAGTCGGTCTCTCGTGTGCAGCAAGGCTCCGGGCTGGTGGGAACCGCCGCGCAGACCATGACCGACATTGTGCGGTCTGTTACGCAAGTAAACGACATCATGGGCGAAATCGCTTCCGCGTCGGATGAACAACGCCGCGGCATCGAACAGGTCGCGCTTGCTGTCAGCCAGATGGATCAGGTGACCCAACAGAACGCCGCGTTGGTAGAAGAAGCGGCGTCTGCCACCGAACAACTGGCAAGCCAGGCTGACCATCTGACATCGCTGGTCGCCATATTTAAGTTAAATGAACACAACTCAACACCTGCCGGAGCACTGTCTGATGTCGTGCCCGCTGTAACCTGAAAGTAGATAAGAAGGCGCTATGACCTCATCCACGCCCAACGGGCAAACATCGCTGCTGTTACAGATGACTCAACGTCTGGCGTTGTCCGACACGCATTTTCGTCGGATATGTGAACTGATTTACCAGCGTGCAGGGATTGTACTGGCTGACCATAAGCGAGACATGGTTTACAACCGCCTTGTCCGCCGGTTACGTGAGCTGGGCCTGGATGATTTTGGTCGGTATCTGACCATGCTGGAAGCGAACCAGAGTAATGCCGAGTGGCAGGCGTTTATCAACTCCCTGACCACTAACCTGACGGCATTTTTCCGCGAAGCGCACCACTTCCCGGTGTTGGCTGAACACGCCCGTAAACGCAGCGGCGAATACCGCGTGTGGTGTGCGGCGGCCTCCACCGGCGAAGAGCCGTACTCCATCGCCATCACCCTTGCGGATGCGCTGGGGATGGCGCCGGGGCGCTTTAAGGTGATCGCCAGTGACATTGATACCGAAGTGCTGAAGAAAGCCAAAAGCGGGATCTACCGCGTGGACGAACTGAAAACACTCTCGCCGCAGCAGTTACAGCGCTATTTCATGCGCGGCACCGGTCCGCACGACGGGCTGGTGCGTGTGCGTCAGGAGCTGGCGAATTACATTGAATTTACCCCCGTTAACCTGCTGGCCAAGCAGTACAACGTGCAGGGACCGTTCGACTCGATCTTCTGTCGTAACGTGATGATTTATTTTGATAAAACGACACAGCAGGACATTTTACGCCGTTTTGCACCGTTGCTTAAGCCCGACGGATTACTGTTTGCCGGGCACTCGGAGAATTTTAGCAACCTCGCGCGTGAGTTTACCCTCCGTGGGCAGACCGTTTATGCGCTGAGTAAGGAAAAAGCATGAGTAAAATCAGGGTATTGTCCGTTGATGACTCCGCATTGATGCGCCAGATTATGACGGAAATCATCAATAGCCACAGCGATATGGAAATGGTAGCAACCGCGCCGGATCCGCTGGTGGCGAGGGATTTAATCAAAAAATTTAACCCCGATGTCCTGACGCTGGATGTTGAAATGCCGCGCATGGATGGGCTGGATTTTCTTGAAAAGCTGATGCGTCTGCGTCCGATGCCGGTGGTGATGGTCTCCTCCTTGACCGGCAAAGGTTCAGAAGTGACGCTGCGCGCACTGGAGCTGGGGGCGATTGATTTCGTCACCAAACCGCAGCTTGGCATCCGCGAAGGGATGCTGGCATACAGCGAAATGATTGCGGAGAAAGTGCGTACCGCCTCCCGCGCGAAGCTGGCGGCACACACGCCGACGGTAGCGCCGGTAACGTTAAAAGCCGGTCCGTTGCTAAGTTCTGAAAAACTGCTGGTGATCGGTGCATCCACCGGCGGTACCGAGGCGATCCGTCATGTGCTGCAACCGCTGCCGCTTTCCAGCCCGGCGGTGTTAATTACCCAGCATATGCCGCCTGGTTTTACCCGTTCTTTTGCCGAGCGTCTGAACAAACTTTGTCAGATTAGCGTGAAAGAAGCAGAGGACGGCGAGCGTGTATTGCCAGGACACGCCTATATTGCACCCGGTGATCGGCACATGGAACTGTCGAGAAGTGGGGCAAACTATCAAATCAAGATCCATGACGGCCCGGCGGTTAACCGCCATCGTCCGTCGGTGGATGTACTCTTTCATTCGGTGGCGAAGTTCGCGGGTCGTAATGCCGTGGGGGTGATCCTCACCGGTATGGGCAACGACGGCGCGGCCGGTATGTTAGCGATGCACCAGGCGGGCGCCTGGACCATTGCACAAAACGAAGCAAGTTGTGTGGTGTTCGGCATGCCGCGCGAGGCTATCAATATGGGTGGCGTTAGCGAAGTGGTCGATCTTAGCCAGGTAAGCCAGCAGATGCTGGCAAAAATCAGTGCCGGACAGGCAATACGTATTTAACGAGGAGTGTAGTTTTATGGCGGACAAAGAGCTCAAGTTTCTGGTTGTGGATGACTTTTCCACCATGCGTCGCATCGTGCGCAACCTGCTGAAAGAGCTGGGTTTCAACAACGTCGAAGAAGCAGAAGATGGCGTTGACGCGCTGAATAAACTGCAGGCGGGTGGTTTCGGTTTCGTTATTTCTGACTGGAACATGCCGAACATGGATGGTCTGGAACTGTTAAAAACGATCCGTGCCAGCGGCAACATGGCATCGATGCCGGTGCTGATGGTAACGGCCGAAGCGAAAAAAGAGAACATCATTGCCGCCGCGCAGGCAGGCGCAAGCGGCTACGTGGTGAAACCGTTCACCGCTGCAACACTCGAAGAGAAACTTGGCAAGATCTTCGAGAAACTTGGCATGTGAGGGCAGGATAATGATGCATCAACCGCAGATTAAACCGTCAGACGAAAACGCTGCCGGAGACATTATCGCCCGTATCGGTAGCCTGACACGCATGCTGCGCGACAGCCTGCGTGAGCTGGGGCTGGACCAGGCGATTGCCGAAGCGGCAGAAGCCATTCCGGATGCGCGTGACCGTCTCGACTACGTTGTGCAGATGACGGCGCAGGCCGCCGAACGTGCGCTGAACAGCGTTGAAGCCTCGCAGCCGCACCAGGACGCTATGGAATCCGGCGCGAAAGCGCTGACCAAACGCTGGGATGAGTGGTTTGAAAATCCTATCGAACTGACGGATGCCAAAGCGCTGGTGACCGATACGCGTCAGTATCTGGGCGATGTGCCGGGTCATACCAGCTTCACCAACGCCCAGTTGCTCGACATCATGATGGCGCAGGATTTCCAGGATCTGACCGGTCAGGTGATCAAGCGCATGATGGACGTGATCCAGGAAATCGAGCGTCAACTGCTGATGGTGCTGCTTGATAACATGCCGGAACCGGCTGCGCGCGCGAAACGTGAAAACGATAGCCTGCTGAACGGTCCGCAACTGGACACCACCAAAGCAGGCGTCGTGGCCAGCCAGGATCAGGTCGACGACCTGCTGGACAGCCTCGGCTTCTGATCGTCAATCCTGCTTTCCGTCTGCGCAGTCTGGCAGGCGGGGAGTGGGATTAATGGTTATGCCCTCCATTCTCTGCATTCTCCCGATGCTGCTTACACGCCGCAGGGTTCCTGTTGCCTGAAAAAACCGCCTTTTAGTCTCGCTTATCTGCCCATTGCTCCGGCCTGTCTCTGGCATCATGCTACAAACTTGTATCTCCGGAACTTCGGCTGTGTCAGAAGATAGCGACGACAAAACAGAAGCCCCCACACCCCAACGACTAGACAAAGCGCGTGAGGAAGGGCAGATCCCCCGATCCAAAGAGCTGACGTCACTGCTTATTTTAGTGGTGGGCGTGAGCATCGTCTGGATAGGCGGAGAGTCGATCGCCCGACGGCTGGCGGGGCTACTGTCATCGGGGTTGCGGTTTGACCACGGTATTATCAACGACCAGAAGCTGATTTTGGGCCAGATAATTTTGCTGGTGAAAGAGGCGATGTACGCGCTGCTGCCGCTGATCACGGGCGTGGTGATCATCGCGCTGGTCTCACCGATGCTGCTGGGTGGCCTGATTTTCAGCACGAAATCGCTGGCGTTTAAATTTTCCAAGCTTAATCCCATCACCGGTATCGGACGTCTGTTCTCGGCGCAGGTCGGGGCGGAGCTGTTGAAAGCGGTGCTGAAATCGGTGCTGATGGGCAGTGTTGCCGGGCTGTACCTGTGGAACAAATGGCCGGAAATTATGCGGCTGATGAGCGAAGCGCCGACCACGGCGATGAACAATGCCCTCGACCTGGTGGGCATGTGCGTGCTGCTGGTGGTGTTAAGCATTATTCCGATGGTGGGCTTTGACGTTGGCTTCCAGCTCTACAGCCACTTCAAGAAACTGCGGATGTCCCGTCAGGATATTCGCGACGAGTACAAACAGACCGAAGGCGACCCGCACGTAAAAGGGCGTATCCGGCAGATGCAACGCGCGGCGGCACGTCGTCGCATGATGGCCGATGTGCCGACGGCAGACGTCATCGTCACCAACCCGACGCACTACTCCGTGGCGCTGAAGTACGACGAAAACAAAATGAGCGCGCCGAAAGTGATCGCCAAAGGCGCCGGGCTGGTGGCCCTGCGCATCCGTGAAATTGGCAACGAGAACCGAATTCCCACCCTTGAAGCACCCCCGCTGGCACGTGCGCTTTATCGCCATGCGGAAATTGGTCAGCAGATCCCAGGGCCGCTTTACGGCGCCGTGGCGGAAGTGCTGGCCTGGGTATGGCAGCTGAAACGCTGGCGTCTGGCGGGTGGTACTGCACCTGTTAAACCTGCAAATCTTCCCGTGCCTGAAGCACTGGATTTTATGAACGAGAAGGACACTGATGAATAATCTGGTGGCAAAGTTGCGCTTGCCTGGCAACATGAAGTCGATTCAGTGGCAGATCCTTGCCGGACCGATCCTCATAATGCTTATTTTGTCGATGATGGTGCTGCCGCTTCCGGCGTTCATTCTTGACCTGTTATTTACGTTCAACATTGCGCTGTCGATTATGGTGCTGCTGGTGGCGATGTTCACCCAGCGTACGCTCGAATTCGCGGCGTTCCCGACGATCCTGCTGTTTACCACCTTACTGCGTCTGGCGCTGAACGTTGCCTCCACCCGTATCATCCTGATGGACGGGCACACCGGCGGCGCGGCGGCAGGTAAAGTGGTTGAAGCCTTTGGCCACTTCCTTGTGGGCGGTAACTTCGCCATCGGTATCGTGGTGTTTATCATCCTCGTGATCATCAACTTTATGGTTATCACCAAAGGTGCCGGGCGTATCGCGGAAGTGGGCGCGCGCTTTGTGCTGGACGGGATGCCGGGCAAACAGATGGCGATTGACGCCGATCTGAACGCCGGATTGATTGGCGAAGACGAAGCGAAAAAACGCCGTTCCGACGTGACCCAGGAAGCCGATTTCTATGGCTCGATGGACGGAGCGAGTAAGTTCGTGCGCGGCGACGCCGTCGCGGGCATCCTGATCATGGTGATTAACGTGGTCGGCGGCCTGCTGGTGGGCGTGCTGCAACACGGTATGGACGTCGGTCATGCGGCGGAAAGCTATACGCTGCTGACCATCGGTGATGGTCTGGTGGCGCAGATCCCGGCGCTGGTGATCTCCACCGCGGCGGGTGTGATCGTGACCCGCGTGGCCACCGATCAGGACGTAGGTCAGCAGATGGTGAGCCAGCTGTTTACCAACCCAAGCGTCATGGTGTTAAGCGCCGCGGTGCTTGGTCTGCTGGGCCTGGTACCGGGCATGCCTAACTTTGTCTTCCTGCTGTTTACCGCCGCCTTGCTGGGGCTGGCCTGGTGGCTGCGCGGTCGCGAGCAGCAGGCACCGGCAGAAGTCACGCCGGTCAAACTGCCGGAAAACACCCAGGCGGTGGAAGCCACCTGGGGCGATGTGCAGCTGGAAGATCCGCTGGGCATGGAAGTGGGCTATCGCCTGATCCCGATGGTGGATATGCAGCAGGATGGCGAGCTGTTAGGCCGCATCCGCAGTATTCGTAAGAAATTCGCGCAGGATATGGGCTTCCTGCCGCCGGTAGTGCATATCCGCGACAACATGGATCTGCCACCTGCCCGTTACCGTATTCTGATGAAGGGCGTGGAAATTGGCAGCGGCGATGCCTATCCGGGCCGCTGGCTGGCGATTAACCCGGGCACCGCGGCAGGTACGCTGCCGGGTGAGCAGACCGTCGACCCGGCCTTTGGTCTGGCGGCGATCTGGATCGAAAGCGCCCTGAAAGAGCAGGCGCAAATCCAGGGGTATACCGTGGTGGAAGCCAGTACCGTGGTGGCCACTCACCTCAACCATCTGATCGGTCAGTACTCAGCCGAACTCTTTGGTCGTCAGGAAGCGCAGCAGTTGCTGGATCGCGTCGCGCAGGAGATGCCGAAGCTGACGGAAGATCTGGTGCCGGGCGTGGTGACGCTGACCACGCTGCATAAAGTGCTGCAAAATCTGCTGGAAGAAAAAGTGCCGATCCGCGATATGCGTACCATTCTGGAAACCCTCGCGGAACATGCGCCGGTACAGAACGATCCGCATGAACTGACGACGGTTGTCCGTGTGGCGCTGGGCCGCGCCATTACGCAGCAGTGGTTCCCGGGCAGTGGCGAAGTGCAGGTGATTGGTCTGGATACGCCGCTCGAACGTCTGCTGTTGCAGGCCTTGCAGGGCGGCGGTGGTCTGGAACCGGGTCTGGCGGATCGTCTGCTGGCGCAAACCCAGGAGGCGCTGGTTCGTCAGGAAATGCTCGGCGCACCGCCGGTACTGCTGGTGAATCATGCCCTGCGTCCGCTGCTGTCGCGCTTCCTGCGTCGCAGTCTGCCGCAACTGGTGGTGCTGTCGAATATGGAGCTGTCAGACAACCGTAGCATCCGTATGACCGCCACGATCGGTGGTAAATAATGCGCGCGCTGGCATGGCTGATTGCACTGCCGCTGTTCGCGCAGGCCGCGGGCGAGGGGGCGTGGCAGGCCAGCAGCATCGGCATCACGCTCAGTCATCGTGGACAGGCGGCGTCCTCCCAGCCGCTGTCTGCCTCCCAGCCTGCCAGCGGTCTGATGACGCTGGTGGCCTGGCGCTATGAGCTGAACGGCCCGACGCCGGCAGGGCTGCTGGTGCGTCTGTGCTCGCAAGCGCGCTGCGTGGAGCTGGACGGCGAAAGCGGCACTACCATGGGTTTTGCCAATGTTCCGGCAGCAGAGCCGCTGCGCTTTGTCTGGGAAGTACCCGGCGGTGGCCGGTTGATCCCGGCGCTGAAAGTCAGCCGCAACGAAGTCATCGTTAACTACCGCTAATTGCCCGTCTTTTTGCCCGCCACTGTCGATTTCTTCTGCAATCCGGTGGCTGGCTCTCATATTTTGACCCCGCCTTTTGAACCATAAGAAACACTGTTTTATAAATCAGTGACACGCATGATGACACTCTTTGCATTTTTGCCAGTTGCGTCAGTACCCTGGCAGAAACAGAAAGGTTTCTCTCATCACATAATTCTACTTTAGCCGTGTAATGTTCCTCTCAGGCTACGCCAATTGCCTGAGAGCTCCCCATAACAAAAAGGGTTTGCGGCAATGAAAACACGTAAAATTGGACTGGCAAACTACCTGGCCTATGGCTCGGGTGACTTTCTGGGGGCGGGCACCACAGCGCTGACCGCGGCCTGGCTCCTCTATTTCTACACCACCTTCTGTGGCTTAACGCCTATCGAAGCGACCTTCATCTTTGCCACCGCAAGGGTGCTGGACGCGGTGATCAGCCCACTGATGGGCTTTTTAACCGATAACTTTGGTTCGACCTGGCTGGGTAAGCGCTTCGGGCGTCGGAAGTTCTTTATCCTGCTCGGTATTCCCTGCGTGTTCAGCTACTCCATCATGTGGGTAGGGGACATGGGCTTCTGGTACTATCTGCTCACCTACCTGATTTTTGACATCGTCTACACCATGATCCTGGTGCCCTATGAAACCCTGGTGCCGGAGATGACCGATGACTTCAAACAGAAAACCAAATTCTCCGGTGCACGTATCGGTATGGCGCAGATGTCCGCCATTCTGGCGTCGTTCCTGCCGGGTATTCTGTTAACCCATTTCGGCAAAGACAACCCGGTCTCCTTCTTCTATGCCAGCCTGGTGTTCTCGGTGCTGTGCGCCCTGATGCTGACTTTCGTATGGTTCTTCACCTGGGAGCGGCCGCGCGAAGACTGGACTGAAGCGGCGCTGCGCGCGGAAGAGGAGAAGAAACATCTGACGTTTGGCCAGAGCATGCGTCGTCTGTTTGTCGAGCTTAGCTCCACCCTGCGTATTAAGATTTTCCGTCAGCACCTGGGCATGTACCTCGGCGGCTATATCGCCCAGGACGTGTTCAACGCGGTCTTTACCTACTATGTGGTGTTCGTGCTGATGCAGGATGCGTCGATGGCGTCGAACCTGCTGGGAACGATGGCGATCTTCCAGTTCATTGCGGTCATCATGATGATCCCGCTGTGCATCCGTTTCGGGCCTGCGCCGTCCTACCGCATGGTGGTGGTACTGTTCGGTCTTAGCTCGGCATCTTACGCCATTCTCTACTACGCCGGTCTGAGCGATATCTATTCGCTGTTGCTGCTGATTTCTGCGGTGGCGGGGCTCGGACGCGGCGGCATCAACTATGTGCCGTGGAACACTTATACCTACATTGCAGATATTGACGAAGTGGTGACCGGCCAGCGTCGTGAAGGCATCTTTGCCGGCATCATGACCCTGACGCGTAAAGCGTCCCAGGCGGGGGCCATCATGCTGGTGGGGATCATCATGCAGGCGTCCGGTTTTGTTTCTGGTCAGAAAACGCAGGTGGAATCCGTCAGCCATACCATTTTGATGATCCTCTGCTTCGGTACGGTGGCGGTGCTGCTGTGCGGCTTCCTCGTCTCACTGCGCTTCAAACTGAACCTGACAACGCATAGCGTGCTGCGCCAGGAAACCGAGAAGATGCGTCAGACGGGCCGCGTGATGCCGGAAACCGTCACCCCGGAAGCGCGTGCAACGGTAGAAATGCTGGCGGGAATGCCGCTCGAATCCCTGTGGGGCAATAACAACATTGGCTATCTGAACCGTAATAAGCCAGCCCCGGGTTCTCTCAAAGCCCGCGCCGCGACTGAATTCAATACTCAAGAGGTGAAGTAAATGATTGTTTATCCTGTCAAATATAGCCCTTTACTGTGTCAGCCGGTGCGTTTTATTGCCCGTGATGAACTGAAGGCACTGATCCAGAAAGTGACCCATAACCTGGTTAACATTCGGGATGAATCCGGTGAGTTTTTACTGCGATTAGATGACGGGCGCGTCATTGATACCAAAGGCTGGGCGGGCTGGGAGTGGACGCACGGTGTCGGCCTGTACGGCATCTGGCAGTACTACCAGCAGACCGGCGATCTGGCGATGCGCGATATTATCGACGGCTGGTTTGCCGACCGCTTTGCAGAAGGGGCGACCACCAAAAACGTTAACACCATGGCACCCTTCCTGACGCTGGCGTACCGCTACGAGGAAAACCGCAATCCGGCATTCCTGCCGTGGCTGGAAAGTTGGGCTGAGTGGGCGATGCACGACATGCCGCGCACCGAACACGACGGTATGCAGCACATCACGCTGGCAGAAGAGAATCATCAGCAGATGTGGGATGACACGCTGATGATGACCGTGCTGCCGCTGGCGAAAATCGGCAAGCTGCTGGATCGCCCGGCGTATGTGGAAGAGGCGGTGTATCAGTTTCTGCTGCACGTGCAGAACCTGATGGACAGGGATACCGGGCTGTGGTTCCACGGCTGGAATTACGAAGGCAACCATAACTTTGCGAAAGCGCGCTGGGCGCGGGGCAACAGCTGGCTGACCATCGTCATTCCGGATTTTCTGGAGCTGGTGGATCTGCCGGAAAACAACGCCGTGCGTCGCTATCTGGTACAGGTACTGAATGCGCAGGTCGCGGCGCTGGCGAAATGCCAGGATGACAGCGGCCTGTGGCATACGCTGCTCGACGATCCGCAGTCGTATCTGGAGGCTTCGGCAACGGCAGGCTTTGCCTACGGCATTCTGAAAGCGGTGCGTAAGCGTTATATCAGCCAGGAGTATGCCGAGGTGGCGGAGAAAGCCATCAAAGGGATCGTGCAGAATATTTCGCCGGAAGGGGAGCTGTTGCAGACGTCGTTCGGGACCGGCATGGGATCGGACCTGGATTTCTACCGCACTATTCCGCGCACCTCAATGCCCTACGGGCAGGCGATGGCGATGTTATGTCTGACGGAGTATTTGCGTAAATACTTCTGAAATCGTTCAGAGATTGTAGCCCCGGTAAGCAACGCGCCACCGGGGAAAACGCCTGATGGCGCGTTGCTTATCAAGCCTACAAAAATAAAACCCCGGCGAACCGGGGTTTTTTATTACATCCGTTCTACGGTTTCGATACCCAGCGTATCCAGACCCAGCTTCAGCGTTTTCGCCGTCAACAGTGCCAGCTTCAGGCGGCTCTGACGCGTGGTTTCGTTTTCCGCGCTCAGGATCGGGCAGTGCTCATAGAAGCCAGAGAACAGCCCCGCCAGATCGTACAGGTAGGTACACATCACGTGCGGCGTGCCTTCACGGGCAACCACGGTCAGCGTCTCTTCAAACTGGATCAGGCGGGCCGCCAGCTGCACTTCGCGGTCTTCGGTGAGGATCACCGGCGCGTCGCTCAGCGTGCTTTCGTCCAGACCAGCCTTACGGAAGACAGACAGCACGCGGGTGTAAGCGTACTGCATGTACGGCGCGGTATTGCCTTCGAACGCCAGCATGTTGTCCCAGTCGAAGATGTAGTCGGTGGTACGGCTCTTGGAGAGATCCGCGTATTTCACAGCGCCGATACCGACGGCGTTGGCCAGTTTTTCCAGCTCGTCTGCCGGCATGTCCGGGTTTTTCTCCGCGACCAGGCGACGTGCGCGCTCCAGCGCTTCATCCAGCAGATCTGCCAGCTTCACCGTCCCGCCTGCGCGGGTTTTGAACGGCTTGCCGTCTTTACCGAGCATCATGCCGAACATATGGTGTTCCAGCGGCACGCTCTCCGGTACGTAACCGGCTTTGCGCACGATGGTCCACGCCTGCATCAGGTGCTGGTGCTGACGGGAATCGATGTAATACAGCACGCGATCCGCATGCAGCGTTTCATAGCGGTATTTCGCGCAGGCGATGTCCGTGGTGGTGTAGAGGTAGCCGCCATCCTTTTTCTGGATGATGACGCCCATCGGCTCGCCTTCTTTATTTTTGTATTCGTCGAGGAATACTACGGTCGCGCCTTCGCTTTCCAGCGCCAGACCTTTGTCTTTCAGATCGGCCACGATGCCCGGCAGCATTGGGTTGTACAGGCTTTCACCCATGACGTCTTTGCGGGTCAGCGTCACGTTCAGACGCTCATAGGTGATCTGGTTCTGGGTCATGGTGATGTCGACCAGCTTGCGCCACATCTCACGGCAGTATTCATCGCCGCTTTGCAGCTTCACCACGTAGTTACGCGCGCGCTCGGCAAAGGCGGCGTCGGCGTCGTAATGGGTCTTGGCGGCGCGGTAGAACTCTTCCAGATCGGCCAGCGCCATTTCACCGGCGTTTTCCTGCTGCTTCAGCTCCAGGAAGGCGATCAGCATACCGAACTGGGTGCCCCAGTCGCCGACGTGGTTGGCGCGGATCACCTTGTGACCAAGGAACTCCAGCGTACGCACAGACGCATCGCCGATAATGGTCGAGCGCAGGTGGCCGACGTGCATCTCTTTGGCGACGTTAGGCGCGGAGTAATCGACAACCACGGTTTGCGGCGCGGGGCGGGAGACGCCAAGGCGATCGGACGCCAGCGCCTGATCGACCTGGGCTGCCAGAAATGCAGGCTCGAGGAAAATGTTGATAAAGCCAGGTCCGGCGATTTCCACTTTGCTGGCAATGCCGCTGAGATCGAGATGAGTCAGCACCTGCTCTGCAACTTGTCGTGGCGGCATGCCCAGTTTTTTCGCAACGGCCATCACGCCATTAGCCTGATAGTCGCCAAACTGTACTTTTGCTGACTGACGAACCTGCGGTTCGCAATCCGCAGGCGCACCTGCGGCAATCAGTGCCTGACTGACTTTTTCTGAGAGAAGAGCCTGAATATTCACCGTGATACCTTTGGTTAATGGCGCAGCGCGTAAGGGCTGGCTGCGCCCGGATGTTGATCATCAAAGGCGGGAGTATACTGCAATTGGCCCGTGCAGTCAGCCCTGCGACCGGGTGCAGAATGCGCAAATAAACTGCCACAGATCCATGAATAATCATTCAGTTGCCAGCCTGGTGAATCAGCGGTTGGTAAGCCACCGGCAACAAGGTAAATTAGCGGTTTTACGACCCGTGAAAGGCAATGATGATGGCAGACTGGCAGACAATTGATGAACTGCATGATATTTCCGCGGATTTACCGCGCTTCACCCAGGCGTTAACAGAACTTGCCACCCGGCTGGGTCTGGATATTGCCCCCCTTGATGCCGATCACATTTCCCTGCGCTGTCATCAAAATGCCACCGCCGAACGCTGGCGGGCCGGTCTTGAACAGTGTGGTGAGCTACTTAGCGAAACGCTGATCAACGGACGGCCCATCTGCCTGTTTACCCTGCACGAGCCGGTGAGGGTGGCGCACTGGCAGTTTAGGGTGGTGGAACTGCCGTGGCCGGGGGAGAAGCGCTATCCTCACGAAGGCTGGGAGCATATCGAAATCGTGCTGCCAGGCGATCCGGAAAGCCTGAACGCCCGGGCGCTGGCATTGCTGGCAGACGAGGGTCTGAGCCAGCCGGGCATTTTTGTGAAAACCAGCTCCCCGAAAGGAGCGCGTGAGCGTCTGCCGAATCCGACGCTGGCGGTCACTGACGGCAAGGTGACGATCAAATTCCATCCCTGGTCGATTGAGGACATCGTCGCCAGCGAACGCTAACCCCGGCATTTAAGGAGAAAACCGTGGCATTACTGGAAATCTGTTGTTACAGCGAAGAGAGCGCAATCGTTGCCGAGCAGCACGGCGCGGATCGCATTGAACTGTGCGCCGCACCGAAAGAGGGCGGTCTTACTGTTTCGTATGGCATGCTAAAACGCGTACGGCAAAGCGTGACCATTCCGGTGCATCCGATTGTACGTCCGCGCGGCGGGGATTTTTGCTACAGCGAGGCAGAATTCAGCGCCATGCTGGAAGACATCGCGCTGATCAAATCCCTCGGCTATCCGGGGGTGGTGACGGGCGTGCTGGATGAAGACGCTAATGTGGATATACCGCGCATGCGGCAAATAATGGACGCGGCGGCAGGCATGGCGGTCACTTTTCATCGTGCTTTTGATATGTGTCAAAATCCGTTCGAAGCGTTTGAAAAGCTGGCAGATTTAGGTGTGGCGCGCATCCTTACATCGGGTCAACAGGCGTCGGCGGAGCAAGGACTTTCATTAATTACGGAACTAAAAGCACAATCCGGTGTTCCAATCATTATGGCCGGTGCGGGTGTACGCCCTTCCAACCTTGAACGGTTTCTCGACGCGGGTATCGCGGAGGTTCACAGTTCAGCGGGAAGGTGGACGCCATCACCAATGCGTTATCGTCATTCAGGATTGTCGATGTCTTCGGATGCCAGCGCGGAAGAATATTCCCGTTATGGCGTTGATGGCGACGCGGTTTCTGAGATGAAAGCGATGATCGCCCGTCATCGCTTTTGTTAACCCTTTTTACCGCGCATCATGTCGCCCAATGTGATGCTTGCTTGTACCAGGCCCCTGCAATTTCAACAGGGGCCTTTTTTTGCGCAAATTTTGGGTTGCCGGGTGGCGCTGCGCTTACACCGGCCTACATGCTGCGCATGACTGGAAAAGAGGTAAAGTTAACGTGTAGGCCCGGCAAGCTTGCGCCGCCGGGCGAGCGTCCGACGCAGGGTCACGGCTTACGGGCAATTAATACCGCGCGCTGCGGGGCCGGGTAACCTTCCACCGTTTTGCTGGCATCAAGCGGGTCGAGGAACTCGGCCAGCGATTCGGTGATCATCCAGTCCGTGCGGCGCTGCTCCTCAACGGACGTCACGCTGACGTCGGCGATACGCACATCCACAAAACCGCATTTTTCCAGCCAGTTTTTCAATGCCAGCGCCGACGGGATAAAATAGACGTTACGCATTTGCGCATAACGATCGCCCGGTACCAGCACGGCGTTTTCATCCCCTTCGATCACCAGCGTTTCCAGCACCAGCTCGCCGTCTTTCACCAGCTGATCTTTCAGTTGCCACAGATGCTCCAGCGGGGAGCGGCGGTGATAAAGCACGCCCATCGAGAACACGGTATCAAAAGCATTCAGCGCCGGTAGCTGCTCAATGCCCAGCGGCAGCAGATGCGCGCGCTGATCGTTACCCAGCAGTTTGCGCACGGCTTCGAACTGGCACAAAAAGAGCTGCATCGGATCGATACCCACCGCCAGATGCGCCCCGGCACCGATCATGCGCCACAGGTGATAACCGCTACCGCAGCCCACGTCCAGAATCGTGCGCCCGGTCAGATCCGACAGATGCGGCAACACACGATCCCATTTCCAGTCGGAGCGCCATTCGGTATTAATGTCCACGCCGTAAAGCGAAAATGGCCCTTTGCGCCACGGCATCAGGTTACGCAGCAGTGTCTCGATGCGTCTGATTTGCCCGTCGCTTAACGGTGTTTCGCTTTCGGCGGTCACGCTGTGCAGCAGATCCAGCCGATAGGGCGTCATCTCCGGCAAGAATTCAACGGCGTTATTCCACTGCTTGAACTGGCCGTGCAGGGCCTCGCGCTGCCAGCTGGCGATCTGCGCGGGCAGGGTTTCCAGCCAGTGGGAGAGGTGATTTTTAGCGATGAGCTGATAAAAATTGCCGAACTCGATCATTGCGCGTCCCCGGCTTTCAGTGCCACCAGCGAGCCAAAGTTAAAGCACTGGAACCAGAGTTCGCTGTGTTCAAAACCGGCCTTGTGAAGACGCGCTTTGTGTGTCTCCACGGAATCCGTCAGCATGACGTTTTCCAGCATGCTGCGCTTCTGGCTGATTTCCAGTTCGCTGTAGCCATTAGCACGCTTGAAGTCGTGATGCATGTTGAACAGCAGTTCGCCCACCTGCGCATCTTCGAAACTGAATTTTTCCGACAGCACCAGCGCGCCGCCGGGAATCAGCCCCTGATAAATGTTATCCAGCAGCGCCTGACGTTCCGCAGGTTCAAGGAATTGCAGGGTGAAGTTCAGCACCACCATCGAGGCATTCTCAATGCGCACCGCACGGATGTCGCCTTCCACGACCTCCACCGGCGTCGGGGCTTTAAAGGCTTCAATATGACGGCGGCAGCGTTCGATCATCGCCGGAGAATTATCCACGGCAATGATTTTGCAGCCGTCGTGGGCGATGTTGCGGCGCACCGACAGCGTTGCCGCACCCAGAGAACAGCCCAGATCGTAGACCTGCGTATTCGGCGTGACGAAACGTCCGGCCAGCATGCCGATCATAGAGATGATATTCGAGTAGCCCGGAACGGAGCGCTGGATCATATCCGGGAAGACTTCGGCTACCCGTTCATCAAATGTCCAGTCGCCCAGGCTGGCGATTGGCGCAGAAAAAAGCGTGTCGCGGTGAGGCATAACGTAAAAATCCGAGAAAACAAAAGTGGCGTATTGTGCGCTAATGCAGGGAGAAAACCAACTCCCAGGGCATATACCACAGGTTAGCCAGCACCAGCAGGATAAGCGCACACCAGGTGGCGCTCATGGCGGAACGACGCCAGAAGAACAGGTGATGGTGTAATCCGTAGTAATGCATCAGCCGTCCGCTAACCAGCAGCAGACCGCAAAAGTGTACCATCCAGGTTTCTGCGCCGTTCATTTCCATAAACAGCAGCAGGATCAGGCCGACGGGCAGATACTCCACCGCGTTACCATGTATACGGATCGCCGTTTGCAGTTCGCTATAACCGCCATCGCCGAGGGAAACCCGGTACTGCATGCGTAACCGTACGACATCAATGGAAAACTTCACCAACAGCAAAACGCTCAGCACGGCATACAGCGCGCTAACCATAACAACTCCGTTAAAGGGACAAAGATGGCACCCCTCTATGATAGCGCGACTGATTCAGAAAAGAGAGGATTGTTGTGGAATCGACGGGGCGGGGCCAACAGACGGCATTGCCGCGCGCAGAGAGGACCAGAGGGTGTCCACCAGTTCCGGGGCGTGAGCGATATCCGGCGTATGTAAAAACAGCCACGGCGTGCTGTTTTGTTCCCACAGCGGCAGTTTTTGCAGCCAGACGTCGAACAGCGCACGATTTTGTGCCATGTCGTCGCTGCCGATAAAGCGCACCATCGGATCGGATGCAGTGACCACGGCGTGAACCGGCAGCTTTGGCTTTTTACGCTGGGCGTCAATAATGGCCTGATTACTGGGGATCGCGCTGTGTACCGGGCGGCTGTCTAAAATTACCCGGTTAACGCCACGCATATGCAGGCCACGGTTGAGCTGGGTTTCTGCCTCACCTTTGGCGAAGAATTCTGCATGGCGAACTTCCACGCCATAGGTAAAGGCTTTCGGCAAACCGTCCAGGAAGTCCCACAGCGCGGGTAACCCCTGCGGGCCAAAGGTCGCCGGAAGCTGGAGCCAGTACTGGCCCAGGCGATGTTCCAGCGGCGACAGGCGGGTGAAAAACTCCTGCGTTAAATCCTCACAGTTGCGTAGCGCCGCCTGATGGGAAATCGTTGCCGGAAATTTAAAGCAAAAGCGGAAATCGTCATGGGTCTGATCGTGCCAGCGGGCGACGATCTCCGCTTTCGGCAGGGCGTAGAGGGTGGTGTTGCCCTCCACGCAGTTAAAGTGTCGGGCATACTCTTCAAGTCCCAGAATGCCAAGCCGCGCCCATTTCGGGTGCGACCATTGGGGCAGCCCGATGTAGATCATAACGCCGCCAGCACCTCTTCGGTGCTACGTACACGACCGATGCGCGGGAAGATGTGGGTCATGCTGCCAAGGTGCTGCTCGCTGCTGGCGGCGCTACAGGCGTCTTCCACGATCACCAGCTTAAAGCCCATCTCCCAGGCGTTGCGGGCGGTGGATTCCACGCCGATATTCGTAGAAATACCGCACAGGATAATGGTGTCGATGCCACGGCGGCGCAGCTGCATTTCCAGATCGGTACCGTAGAATGCCCCCCACTGACGTTTAATGACCTCCAGATCGCTCTCTTTTTTACCCAGCGCGATCGGGTAATCCCACCAGTTATCCGGCAGGCTGTGCGCCGGGAGCGCGGCATCGACGGGCTGTTTCAGCGCTTCGGCAAAATCCGCAGACCAGCCAACGCGTACCATCACCACCGGCGCGCCTTTGACACGACATTTATCCGCCAGTCGCGCGGCGCGGGCTACCACATCGCCGGCGCTATGCGGACCACCGGCGAACGGCAGGATCCCTTCCTGCAAATCAATAACGACCAGTGCGGTGGTGGCGGCGTTCAGTTCCAGCATAATAACTCCCGTTTATTGAATGACATCGCAAGTACCTTACCCGTATAAAAGGGTAGCGCGGCTGACAAATATTGTTAATTTTTGTGAGATTACGCAATAAGCGCGCAGCAATCGCGCGTCCGCACGGCGTGGCACTTATCGTCCGCCAGAATTTCCAGTATAATAACCCCCTTTTTTCATCCAGTTGTGACATTAGGCTAACGCTGCGACAACGTGGCCTGCACGGCAGGCGACAATCGGCCTGCGGCAAAGTTAAGGGATATCTCATGCGTACAGAATATTGCGGACAGCTTCGACTGTCCCACGAGGGGCAGCAGGTGACTCTGTGTGGTTGGGTCAACCGTCGTCGTGATCTCGGCAGCCTGATCTTTATCGATATGCGCGACCGCGAAGGTATCGTGCAGGTGTTTTTCGATCCGGATCGCGCGGACGCATTAAAGCTGGCTTCCGAACTGCGTAATGAGTTCTGCATTAAGGTCACCGGCACCGTACGCCGCCGTGACGAGAAAAACATTAACAGCGACATGGCGACCGGCGAAATCGAAGTGCTGGCGACCGATCTGGAGATCATCAACCGTTCAGAATCGCTGCCGCTGGACTCCAATCACGTCAACACCGAAGAAGCGCGTCTGAAATTCCGTTACCTGGACCTGCGTCGCCCGGAAATGGCGACCCGTCTGAAAACGCGCGCCAAAATCACCAGCTTCGTGCGCCGCTTTATGGACGATCACGGCTTCCTCGACATCGAAACCCCGATGCTGACCAAAGCCACGCCGGAAGGCGCGCGCGACTATTTAGTGCCTTCACGTGTGCACAAAGGCAAGTTCTACGCGCTGCCGCAATCCCCACAGCTGTTTAAACAGCTGCTGATGATGTCTGGTTTTGATCGCTACTATCAGATCGTGAAATGCTTCCGCGATGAAGACTTACGTGCTGACCGCCAGCCTGAATTTACCCAGATCGACGTGGAAACCTCCTTCATGACTGCACCGCAGGTGCGCGAAGTGATGGAAGCGCTGATCCGCCAGCTGTGGCTGGAAATTAAAGGCGTCGATCTCGGCGAGTTCCCGCAGATGACCTTCGCCGAAGCTGAGCGTCGTTACGGTTCTGATAAACCGGATCTGCGTAACCCGATGGAACTGGTGGACGTAGCCGATCTGCTGAAAGACGTGGAATTTGCGGTCTTCGCAGGCCCGGCGAATGACGCCAAAGGCCGCGTGGCTGCTCTGCGTGTACCAGGTGGCGCTGCCCTTAGCCGCAAACAAATCGACGACTACGGCAATTTCATTAAGATCTACGGCGCGAAAGGCCTGGCCTATATTAAAGTGACCGAGCGGGCGAAAGGTCTGGAAGGCATTACCAGCCCGGTGGCGAAATTCCTTAACGCTGAGATTGTGGAAGCGATCCTTGCCCGCACTGACGCGCAGGATGGCGACATGATTTTCTTCGGCGCCGACAACAAGAAAGTGGTTGCCGATGCGCTGGGTGCGCTGCGTCTGAAACTCGGCAAAGATCTGAACCTCACGGACGAGTCCAAATGGGCACCGCTGTGGGTTATCGACTTCCCGATGTTTGAAGACGACGGCGAAGGCGGCCTGACGGCGATGCACCATCCGTTCACCGCGCCAAGCAATATGACGCCGGAAGAGCTGAAAGCGGCACCGGAAACGGCTATCGCCAACGCTTATGACATGGTGATCAACGGCTACGAAGTGGGCGGTGGTTCCGTGCGTATTCACCGCAGTGAAATGCAGCAGACTGTGTTTGGCATTCTGGGCATCACCGAACAGGAGCAGCGCGAAAAATTCGGCTTCCTGCTGGACGCCCTGAAATACGGTACACCGCCGCATGCGGGCCTGGCTTTTGGTCTGGATCGTCTGACCATGCTGCTTACCGGCACCGACAACATTCGTGATGTGATCGCGTTCCCGAAAACCACCGCAGCCGCCTGTCTGATGACGGAAGCGCCAAGTTTTGCTAACGACGCGTCCCTGACCGAACTGGGTATTCAGGTGATCAAAAAAGAGTCCCCGGAGAATAAATAATATGCAATATAAGCGTCCCGTTTCCGTGCTGGTGGTGATTTACGCGCAGGACACGAAACGGGTGCTGATGTTGCAGCGACGCGACGATCCGGATTTCTGGCAGTCGGTAACCGGCAGCCTGGAAGAGGGGGAAACCGCGTCGCAGGCCGCCCTGCGTGAAGTAAAGGAAGAGGTCGTCATTGACGTTGTGCAAGAGCAACTGACCTTAGTCGACTGTCAGCGCACGGTGGAGTTTGAGATCTTTACTCATTTGCGTCATCGCTACGCGCCGGGTATTGAGCGCAACACAGAATCCTGGTTCTGTCTTGCGCTGCCCCATGAGCGGCAGATTGTGTTTACGGAACACCTGACCTACCGCTGGCTTGATGCGCCCGCTGCGGCGGCATTAACCAAATCATGGAGCAACCGGCAGGCGATTGAAGAATTTGTAATTAACGCCGCCTGAAAGGGCGAGGCTTTTGGAGATATTTTTATGGCAGGTCATAGTAAATGGGCCAACACCAAACACCGCAAAGCGGCACAGGATGCCAAACGCGGTAAGATCTTTACTAAAATTATTCGCGAGCTGGTGACCGCTGCCCGTCTGGGTGGGGGCGATCCAGGTTCAAACCCGCGTCTGCGTGCCGCTATCGATAAAGCGTTGTCGAACAACATGACCCGTGACACCTTAAACCGCGCCATCGCGCGTGGTGTGGGCGGTGATGAAGACAACAACATGGAAACCATCATTTATGAAGGTTACGGTCCTGGCGGCACGGCGGTAATGGTTGAATGTCTCTCCGACAACCGTAACCGTACGGTGGCGGAAGTGCGTCACGCGTTCAACAAATGCGGCGGCAACCTCGGCACTGACGGCTCCGTAGCCTACCTGTTCAGTAAGAAAGGCGTCATCTCTTTTGAAAAGGGCGACGAAGACACCATCATGGAAGCTGCGCTGGAAGCCGGTGCGGAAGACGTGATGACCTTCGACGATGGCGCGATCGACGTTTATACCGCGTGGGAAGAGATGGGTGCGGTGAAAGATGCGCTGGAAGCGGCTGGCCTGAAAGCTGACGCGGCCGAAGTGTCCATGATCCCGTCCACCAAAGCGGATATGGATGCCGAAACGGCGCCGAAACTGCTGCGCCTGATCGACATGCTGGAAGACTGCGATGACGTGCAGGAAGTCTACCATAACGGCGAGATCTCTGATGAGGTTGCGGCAACGTTAGAATGACGTGCCTGGCAGGCCGTGATGACGGAGGTGCGTGATGTCGATTATTCTCGGTATTGATCCCGGCTCACGCATCACCGGTTATGGCGTTATCCGTCAGGTCGGCAGGCAGCTGACCTACCTCGGCAGCGGCTGTATTCGTACCAAAGTCGATGATTTACCGTCCCGTCTGAAGCTGATTTATGCGGGCGTGACGGAAATCATCACCCAGTTCCAGCCGGACTATTTCGCCATCGAGCAGGTGTTCATGGCGAAAAACGCCGACTCGGCGCTGAAGCTGGGGCAGGCGCGGGGCGTGGCGATTGTCGCCGCTGTTAACCAGGATCTACCCGTGTTTGAATATGCCGCAAGGCAGGTTAAACAGACGGTGGTGGGGACCGGTAGCGCCGAGAAAACTCAGGTGCAGCATATGGTGCGTACCCTGTTAAAACTGCCGGCGAATCCACAGGCTGACGCCGCCGATGCGCTGGCGATCGCCATCACGCATTGTCACGTCAGCCAGAACGCGGTGCAAATCAGCGACACCCGGCTCAGTCTGGCGCGCGGGCGATTGCGATAATTGCAAATCAGGCTGGATATTTATCCAGCCTTTTTTATATGATAGCCCCAATAACTTTGCTCATTAACGCAGGAGCGCGATGTGATAGGCAGACTCAGAGGCATTATTCTCGAAAAACAACCCCCGCTGGTACTGCTTGAGACGGGTGGCGTAGGCTATGAAGTGCATATGCCAATGACCTGCTTTTATGAACTGCCGGATGCTGGGCAGGAAGCCGTCGTCTTTACGCAGTTTGTGGTACGCGAAGACGCGCAGCTGCTGTACGGCTTTAACAATAAGCAGGAACGTACGCTGTTTCGCGAACTGATCAAAACTAACGGCGTCGGGCCGAAGCTGGCGCTGGCCATTCTTTCCGGTATGTCTGCCCAGCAATTCGTGAATGCCGTGGAGCGTGAAGATCCCGTGGCGCTGACTAAATTACCAGGTATCGGTAAGAAAACGGCGGAACGCCTGATCGTCGAAATGAAAGACCGCTTCAAAGGGCTGCATGGCGATCTGTTCACTCCCGCCAGCGATCTGGTGCTGGCCTCGCCAGCCGGTCCTGCGGAAGACGATGCGGAGCAGGAAGCAGTTGCTGCGCTGGTGGCGCTGGGCTATAAACCTCAGGAAGCCAGCCGCATGGTGAGTAAAATTGCTCAGCCGGGTGCGAGCAGTGAGAACCTGATCCGTGAAGCGCTCCGCGCTGCAATGTGAGGTAGTAAAGGATGATTGAAGCAGACCGTCTCGTTTCGGCCGTAAACCTGACGCCCGAAGAAGCGGTGGATCGTGCGATCCGCCCTAAACTGCTCGACGAGTATATCGGTCAGCCGCAGGTACGCTCGCAGATGGAGATCTTTATTCAGGCGGCGAAACTGCGCGGCGATGCGCTGGATCATCTGCTGATTTTCGGCCCGCCTGGGCTTGGGAAAACCACGCTGGCGAATATTGTCGCCAACGAAATGGGCGTTAACCTGCGCACCACATCCGGCCCGGTACTGGAAAAGGCCGGCGATCTGGCCGCCATGCTGACCAACCTTGAACCTCACGATGTGCTGTTTATCGATGAGATCCACCGCCTGTCGCCGGTGGTGGAAGAAGTGCTTTATCCGGCGATGGAGGATTATCAGCTGGATATTATGATCGGCGAAGGGCCGGCGGCACGCTCGATTAAAATCGACTTACCGCCCTTTACGCTGATTGGCGCAACCACCCGCGCGGGCTCCCTGACGTCTCCTCTGCGTGACCGTTTCGGCATCGTGCAGCGACTGGAGTTTTATCAGGTAGCCGATTTACAGCATATTGTCGGGCGCAGTGCGCGCTTTATGGGGCTGGAGCTGAGCGAAGAGGGCGCGTATGAAGTGGCGAAACGCTCCCGTGGTACACCGCGTATCGCCAACCGTCTGCTGCGTCGCGTGCGCGACTTCGCAGAGGTGAAGCACGACGGCACCATATCGCTTGAGATCGCCGCCCAGGCGCTCGATATGCTTAATGTCGATGCGGAAGGTTTTGATTATATGGACCGCAAGCTGCTGCTGGCGGTGATCGATAAGTTCTTTGGCGGCCCCGTTGGGCTGGATAACCTTGCGGCAGCCATTGGCGAAGAGCGGGAAACCATCGAGGACGTGCTGGAGCCGTTTCTTATCCAGCAGGGCTTTTTACAACGGACGCCACGCGGACGCATGGCGACGATCAGAGCCTGGGATCACTTCGGCATTACGCCACCGGCTATGCCTTAGGAGATATTACCCTCTCCCTGAAGGAGAGGGTAACGGTACAGGCGAAGGGCATTACATGGCGGGCTTTTTCAGCATGCTGAGAATAAACAGCACCGCGGCACACAGCACCACCGACGGACCAGCAGGGGTGTCGTAAAAGGCAGAGAAGGTTAACCCACCGGTTACCGCAATCACTCCCATTCCAACGGCAACCCCGGCCATTTGCTCCGGCGTCCGCGCGAAACGACGGGCGGTGGCGGCAGGGATGATCAGCAACGACGTAATAATCAGCGCGCCGACAAACTTCATTGCCACCCCGATGGTCAGGGCGGTGACCAGCATCAGCAGTAATTTCACCCGTTGCAGCTTCACGCCATCCACAAACGCCAGGTCCGGACTCACCGTCATCGACAGCAGGTTGCGCCACTGGCTGAGCAGAATGGCGATCACCACGCTGACACCGATGGCGATGGAGATCAGATCTTCCGGCGTGACGGCGAGCAAATCGCCAAACAGATAGGCCATCAGGTCGACGCGGATATTCGACATCAGGCTCACCACCACCAGACCCAGCGACAGCGCACTGTGCGCCATAATACCCAGCAGGGTATCAATGGCGAGGTGCGGACGCTTTTCCAGCCACACCAGACCCCCCGCAATCAGCAGCGTGACGGCAATCACCGCATAGAAGGGGTTGACGTCCAGCATCAGACCAAAAGCCACGCCGAGCAGTGACGCATGCGCCAGCGTATCGCCAAAATAGGACATCCGACGCCAGACAACGAACGAGCCGAGCGGCCCGGCGGCGCAGGCCAGCATAATCCCGGCCAGCCAGCCGGGGAGTAATAATTCAATCATGAGTGTCCATTCCCCCGACGCAGCACAATGCGGCCCTGCAGATCGTGACGATGATTATGGTTATGGCGGTAAATACCGAGCTGCTCAGCGCCGCGCGGGCCGAACATCGAAATAAACTCCGGATGCATGGAGACCACTTCCGGCGTGCCGGAACAGCAGATGTGATGATTCAGGCACAGCACTTCATCGGTTTTCGCCATCACGAGGTGCAGATCGTGGGAGACCATTAACACGGCGCAATCCAGTTCGCGACGCAGCTGATCGATAAGATCATACAGCGCCACCTGACCGTTGACGTCCACGCCCTGGGTGGGTTCATCCAGCACCAGCAGTTGCGGACGGTTCAGCAGCGCGCGCGCCAGCAGCACCCGCTGGGTTTCGCCGCCGGAGAGTTTCTGCATCGGCGCGTCAATGAGGTGCCCGGCCTGCACGCGTTTGAGGGCAGGCAAAATATCGGCTTTGCGGGTTGCCGGACGCAGGCGCAAAAAGCGGCTCACGGTTAACGGCAGCGTGGCATCCAGATGCAATTTTTGCGGCACGTAGCCAATACGCAGCTGTTTATCGCGTTTGATCACCCCTGCATCCGCTGCCACGAGGCCTAACACCACGCGCACGAGCGTCGATTTACCGGCGCCATTTGGCCCCAGCAGCGTTAAAATCTTTCCCGGTTTCAGTTCAAGCGAAATGTCAGACAGCACGCGGCGTTGACCAAAAGAAACCGATACTTTTTCCAGTGAAACTAAATTCGTCATAGCGTTTAAAGACTTGCACAAGTGACAGAATGTTATAATATCACATTCCACCTATTCGTTACGATGATAAGTCGCATTATGTTACATAAAAATACGCTTCTTTGCGCAGCGGTTTCCGCTGCTTTATGGGCCGGTATGAGTACCGTCGCAAACGCCGCCGTAGTCACCTCCCTCAAGCCAATCGGCTTTATTGCTTCGGCCATTACCGACGGGGTGACGACCACGGAAGTGCTGCTTCCTGATGGTGCATCCGAGCATGATTATGCGCTGCGTCCTTCTGATGTAAAACGCTTACAGAGCGCGGACTTAGTTGTCTGGGTTGGACCTGACATGGAAGCCTTCATGCAAAAGACCACGCAGAAGATCCCGGCCGCGAAACAAGTGGTCATGGCGGAGCTGCCCGGCGTGAAGCCCTTGCTGATGAAAGGGGTCGACGATGACGATGACGATCATGATGGCGGCCACGACCATGGTGAAAAAGGTGACGACCATCACCACCATGGCGAATACAACATGCATATTTGGCTTTCACCAGACGTAGCGCGGCTGGCAGCGGTTGCAATCCATCAAAAATTAGTGGAAGTTATGCCGCAAAGTCGAGCCAAACTTGACGCCAACCTGAAGGATTTTGAGGCACAATTAGCCCAGACCGATGAGCAGGTTGGTAAAGAGCTGGCACCGGTGAAAGGTAAAGGGTACTTCGTTTTTCATGACGCCTACGGCTACTTTGAAAAACATTATGGTCTGACCTCGCTCGGCCATTTTACCGTTAACCCTGAAATTCAGCCTGGTGCTCAGCGTTTACATGAAATCAGAACACAGTTGGTTGAGCAAAAAGCAACCTGCGTTTTTGCTGAGCCACAGTTCAGGCCGGCCGTAATTGAAGCTGTTGCGAGAGGTACCTCAGTACGTATGGGGACCCTGGATCCGCTTGGAACCAGTATCAAATTGAGTAAAGCGAGCTATCCCCAGTTCCTGACTCAACTCGCAAACCAGTATTCAGGCTGCCTGAAAGGAGAATAACGAGGAAGTGAATACGTGCAACAGATAGCCCGCGCGGTCAGCCTGGCGTTTACTAATCTGCCACGGCCCCATCGCGTTATGCTGGGGTCTCTTACTGTTCTCACATTAGCGGTCGCCGTCTGGCGACCCTATGTCTATCATCCCCATTCCCAGTCCGCGCCTATTGTAAAAACCATCGCGCTGGAAAAAAGTGAAATCCGTTCTTTACTCCCGGAAGCCAGTGAACCTATCGATCAGACCATGCCGGATGAAGTGGAAGCCATTCCGCAGGATGAGCTGGACGATAAAACGGCGAACGAAACGGGCGTGCACGAATATGTCGTTTCCACCGGCGACACCCTGAGCAGTATTCTGAATCAGTACGGTATCGATATGGGTGACATCAGCCTGCTCGCGACCGCCGATAAAGATCTACGTAATCTGAAAATCGGCCAGCAGATCTCCTGGACGCTGAATGATGCCGGTGAACTGCAGCGCATGACATGGGAAATGTCGCGCCGCGAAACCCGTACCTACGATCGCGTTGACGGCGGCTTTAAAATGAGCGCCGAAATTCAGAAGGGCGACTGGGTTAATGCCACCATAAACGGCACCGTTGGCGGCAGCTTTGTCAGCAGCGCCAGAGATGCCGGCCTGACCAGCGCCGAAATCAGCGCGGTCATCAAAGCCATGCAGTGGCAGATGGACTTCCGTAAGCTGAAAAAAGGCGATGAGTTCTCGGTATTAATGTCCCGTGAAATGCTCGACGGCAAACGTGAACAGAGCCAACTGCTGGGCGTGCGTCTGCGCTCAGAAGGGAAAGATTATTACGCCATTCGTGCCGAAGACGGGAAATTCTACGACCGTAACGGTACCGGGCTGGCGAAGGGCTTTATGCGCTTCCCGACCTCCAAACAGTTCCGCGTATCCTCGAACTTCAATCCTCGTCGTTTAAACCCGGTTACCGGGCGCGTGGCGCCGCATAAAGGCGTCGACTTCGCCATGCCGCAGGGCACGCCGGTGCTGTCCGTCGGTGACGGGGAAGTGGTGGTCGCGAAACGAAGCGGGGCGGCAGGCTATTACGTAGCTATTCGTCATGGCCGCACCTATACCACCCGCTATATGCACTTACGTAAGCTGCTGGTTAAAGAAGGTCAAAAAGTGAAACGCGGCGACCGCATTGCGCTCTCCGGTAACACTGGCCGCTCTACTGGCCCACACCTGCATTATGAAGTGTGGATCAACCAGCAGGCCGTAAACCCGCTGACGGCGAAACTGCCACGTACCGAAGGGCTGACCGGGTCGGATCGTCGCGATTATCTCGCGCAGGTCAAAGAGGTTATACCGCAGCTCCGGTTCGATTAAATCACGAACGAAAAAAGCCGGGTGATGGTCTATGCCCGGCTTTTTCTTTTGTGCAGAAAGACCCACCTCGCTACACTTACGCATTATCTTTTTCTTACCCGAGTCCGCTGACCCTGGAAGATGCATGGAAACGAAAAAAAATAACAGTGAATACCTGCCCGAATTCGAAAGGGAATTTTTACATCCGCGCTACTGGGGCGCATGGCTGGGCGTAATGGCCTTCGCCGGTGTGGCGATGATCCCGCCCGCCGTCCGCGATCCGTTACTGGCAAAAATGGGCCGTCTCGGGGGCAGACTGGGCAAAAGCGCCCGCCGCCGCGCGCAGATCAACCTGCTGTACTGCTTTCCGGAACTGAGTGACGAACAGCGAGAAACCCTTATTGATGAGATGTTCGCCACCGCGCCACAGTCAATGGTGCTGATGGCTGAGCTTGCCCTACGCGGCCCGGAAAAAGTCCTGCCGCGTATTGACTGGCAGGGGCGTGACATCATTGATGAGATGCACCGTAACAACGAAAAAGTCATTTTTCTGGTCCCGCACGGCTGGGGCGTCGATATTCCGGCAATGCTGATGGCGGCCACCGGACAGCCAATGGCCGCTATGTTCCACAATCAGGGCAATAAAGTTTTTGATTACGTGTGGAATACCGTGCGTCGCCGCTTTGGTGGACGACTGCATGCCCGCAACGATGGCATCAAACCTTTTATCCAGTCGGTGCGGCAGGGATACTGGGGCTACTATCTGCCCGATCAGGATCATGGCGCCGAGCACAGTGAATTCGTTGATTTCTTTGCGACGTACAAAGCGACGCTGCCTGCCATTGGCCGGCTGATGAAAGTATGTCGCGCGCGGGTTGTGCCGCTGTTCCCGGTGTATGACAGCACCACACATCGACTGACCATTCAGGTGCGTCCGCCGATGGATGACCTGATGACCGCAGACGATACGACTATCGCGCGGCGAATGAACGAAGAAGTGGAAAATTTTGTGCGTCCGCATCCGGAGCAGTACACTTGGATCCTGAAACTGCTGAAAACGCGCAAACCAGGCGAGAAAGAGCCGTATAAGCGTAAAGAGCTTTTCCCGAAGAAATAGCTGTTTGAAATGCCCGGCGGCGCTGCGCTTGCACGGGCCTACGGGGTGGGAGTGATGTTATGCCCGGCGGCGCTGTGCGTGTACGGATTTACAGAGCAGGAAGGATGTAGGCCCGGCAAGCGAAGCGCCGCCGGGCAATGTTGCTTATTCGACGGTCAAAATACGCGTGGTATTGGTCGTGCCCACGGTGCTCATCACGTCACCCTGCGTCACAATCACCAGATCGCCGGAAACCAGATAGCCTTTATCCCGCAGCAGGTTCACCGCTTCATTCGCCGCGACTACGCCGTCGGCGCTGCTGTCGAAGTACACCGGCGTCACGCCACGGTACAGTGCGGTCAGGTTCAGCGTACGCTCATGACGGGACATGGCGAAAATCGGCAGCCCGGAAGAGATACGGGACGTCATCAACGCCGTACGGCCCGATTCCGTCATGGAAATGATTGCCGTCACGCCTTTCAGGTGGTTAGCGGCATACATCGCCGACATGGCAATCGCTTCTTCAACGTTATCAAACTGAATATCCAGACGGTGCTTGGAGACGTTAATGCTGGGGATCTTCTCCGCACCCAGGCAGACACGAGCCATTGCCGCTACCGTTTCTGCCGGATACTGACCGGCTGCCGTTTCGGCTGACAGCATCACCGCATCGGTGCCATCCAGCACGGCGTTAGCCACGTCCATCACTTCCGCACGGGTCGGCATCGGGTTCGTGATCATCGATTCCATCATCTGGGTGGCGGTGATCACCGCGCGGTTCAGCTGACGGGCGCGACGGATCAACGCTTTCTGAATGCCTACCAGTTCCGGGTCGCCGATTTCAACGCCAAGATCGCCACGGGCAACCATTACCACGTCGGAGGCCAGGATCACATCATCCATCGCGTCCTGGCTGCATACCGCTTCGGCACGTTCCACTTTGGCGACGATTTTCGCGTCACAACCTGCATCACGGGCGAGACGACGGGCATAATTCAGATCTTCGCCGCAGCGCGGGAAGGAGACGGCCAGATAGTCAACGCCAATTTGCGCGGCGGTCACGATGTCGGCTTTGTCTTTATCGGTCAGGGCTTCCGCAGACAAGCCGCCGCCCAGTTTATTGATGCCTTTGTTGTTCGACAGCGGGCCGCCAACGGTCACTTCGGTGAACACTTTCATGCCCTGAACTTCCAGGACTTTTAACTGCACGCGACCGTCGTCAAGCAGCAGAATATCGCCCGGCACAACGTCAGCGGGTAAGCCTTTATAGTCGATACCGACGCGCTCTTTATCGCCTTCGCCTTTACCAAGGTTGGCATCAAGCAGGAATTTATCGCCGATATTGAGGAAAACTTTGCCTTCTTTAAAGGTGGAAACACGGATTTTCGGACCCTGCAAATCGCCAAGAATAGCAACATGACGTCCCAGTTTTGCCGCAATCTCGCGCACTTTATCGGCACGCAATTTATGATCTTCTGCCGTGCCGTGTGAGAAGTTCATGCGCACCACGTTGGCGCCCGCGGCGATAATTTTCTCGAGGTTATTATCACGATCGGTGGCTGGACCCAGGGTGGTAACGATTTTGGTTCTGCGAAGCCTTCTGGACATGTATTACTCCGTTGACTGAAACAACCGGTGTTGCGTGAATTAAAAATTCGGTGACATCGTGCGCCTCTGTGGGCCGCTATGAACTTAACCGAATGGCGTAATAAGTTACAACTTTGTTATCAACTTTTAATGTTTTTCCCCTCTGACGAGGAGTTCCTTATCAAAGCGCGATTCTTTAAGCGCTTCTTTGACTCGCTTCAAGTTATCTCTGAATTTTGCACCCCGACGCAGGGTAAAACCGGTGGCCAGCACATCAATGACCGTTAACTGCGCCAGCCGCGAAACCATCGGCATATAAATGTCGGTGTCTTCCGGCACGTCGAGAGTGATAGACAGCGTGGCTTCCCGCGACAGCGGCGTACCGGCGGAGGTAATAGCGATCACCATCGCGTCGTTTTCACGGGCCAGTTGCGCCAGTTCCACCAGGCTTTTGGTGCGTCCGGTGTGGGAGATAAGCACCACCACGTCGTCTTCATTACCGTTCATACAGCTCATACGTTGCAAAACGATATCATCGGTATAAACCACCGGCACATTGAAGCGGAAAAACTTGTTCATTGCATCATGGGCTACCGCCGCGGATGAGCCGAGGCCGAAGAAGGCGATTTTCTTTGCCTGCGTCAGTAAATCCACCGCCCGGTTAACCGTAGCCATATCCAGCGACTGCCGCACATGATCCAGTGTCGCCATCGCCGATTCGAAAATTTTACCGGTATAGGCTTCGACGCTGTCATCCTCATCGACATTCCGGTTCACATAAGGCGTACCATTTGCCAGACTTTGCGCCAGATGTAGCTTAAAATCAGGAAAGCCGCGCGTATCCAGGCTGCGGCAAAACCGGTTAACGGTCGGTTCGCTGACACAAGCCTGTTGGGCGAGGGCCGCGATACTGGAATGGATAGCCTGATCGGGGGAGGCGAGGATCACTTCCGCCACTTTGCGTTCGGATTTGCTAAGGTGTTCCAGTTGAGACTGGATCTTTTCCAGCATATTCATGTTTAACAGGGCGCTCTTGGGTAAAATCGATTGCAGACAGTGATGAAACCGCGATGCGTGTCAGCCGATATTACCCTTGTCACGTCATTAAGGGTAAATAACAACAGGAAAAGTTGTTGTTTTTTTTCATTACATGATCAGAGTCGGATTTTAGCGACAGCGGCTCCGGCAAAACCCCTGATATTTCATGGCGATTGCCCGGCCCGCAAGCCCTGACGTCTTTAGCGCACAAGCGGCAAAACGTTAACGGTTTCGGTAATTACGTAAAAGCAGTACAGTGCACTGTAATAAAATTACAACTAAGGCCTGGCAGAAGCACCAGGATAGCTAACTGAGGAGAATGACATGGCGGTAACGCAAACAGCCCAGGCATGTGACCTGGTCATTTTCGGCGCGAAAGGCGATCTCGCACGCCGGAAATTGCTGCCTTCCCTGTATCAACTGGAAAAAGCGGGTCAGATACATCCTGATACGCGTATCCTGGGCGTCGGGCGTGCCGACTGGGACAAAGCGGCGTACACCAAAGTGGTGCGTGAAGCACTGGAAACTTTCATGAAAGAGAAGATCGATGAAAGTTTGTGGGACACGCTGAGCGGACGCCTCGACTTCTGCAATCTCGATGTAAATGACACCAAATCCTTCAAGCGCCTCGGCGGCATGCTGGATCAGGAAAACCGCGTCACCATCAACTATTTTGCCATGCCACCCAGCACCTTCGGCGCGATCTGCAAAGGTCTTGGCGAAGCGAAGCTGAACGCTAAACCGGCGCGCGTGGTCATGGAAAAACCGCTCGGCACTTCCCTTGAAACCTCACGTGAGATCAACGACCAGGTGGGCGAGTATTTCGAAGAGTGCCAGGTGTACCGTATCGACCACTATCTCGGTAAAGAGACGGTGCTTAACCTGCTGGCGCTGCGTTTTGCCAACTCACTGTTTGTGAACAACTGGGATAACCGCACCATCGATCACGTGGAAATTACCGTGGCCGAGGAAGTCGGTATCGAAGGCCGCTGGGGTTACTTCGACCAGGCCGGTCAGATGCGCGACATGATCCAGAACCACCTGCTGCAAATTTTGTGCATGATCGCCATGTCTCCGCCGTCAGATCTGTCTGCTGACAGCATCCGCGATGCGAAAGTGAAAGTGCTGAAGTCTCTGCGCCGCATTGATCGCTCCAACGTGCGTGAAAAAACCGTGCGCGGTCAGTACACCGCGGGCTTCGCCCAGGGCAAAAAAGTGCCGGGCTATCTGGAAGAAGAGGGCGCGAACAAGTCCAGCAACACCGAGACTTTCGTGGCGATCCGCGTCGACATCGATGACTGGCGCTGGGCGGGTGTGCCGTTCTACCTGCGTACCGGTAAGCGTCTGCCGGCGAAGTGCTCTGAAGTTGTGGTCTATTTCACCACGCCGCAACTCAACCTGTTTAAAGACTCCTGGCAGGATCTGCCGCAGAACAAGCTGACCATCCGTTTACAGCCGGACGAAGGTGTGGATATTCAGATCCTCAACAAAGTGCCGGGTCTGGATCACAAGCACAACCTGCAAACCACCAAGCTTGATCTGAGCTACTCCGAAACCTTCAACCAGACGCATCTCGCCGATGCCTACGAACGTCTGCTGCTGGAAACCATGCGTGGCATCCAGGCGCTGTTCGTGCGTCGTGATGAAGTGGAAGAAGCCTGGAAATGGGTGGACTCCATCACTGAAGCCTGGGCAATGGACAACGACGCGCCGAAACCGTATCAGGCTGGTACCTGGGGACCGGTAGCCTCCGTCGCCATGATCACCCGTGATGGCCGTTCCTGGAACGAATTTGAATAGCAGGCAGGCGTGCCGGATATCTCTTATTTTACCGGTAACATGATCTGACTCAGATTCCTGAGCAATATTTCAGCTTTTAAGCCCCGCGTGGATTCACCCGCGGGGCTTTTTTTATTACACTGGCTGAAGCGATTTTGCCACCGGGCGACGGCGTACCCGCGTTTTTATTGCCGGAAAATGTCGAAGGTTTATCCCCGCCCATGACAGATAATTTCAGGAGCTTCTATGAATGCAAAAATGTTACGGGTAACAGATCGAATTATCGAACGTTCCCGCGAAACGCGCGCCGCCTATCTTGCCCGCATCGAGCAGGCAAAAAGTGAAACGGTGCATCGTTCATCACTGGCCTGTGGCAACCTGGCACATGGTTTTGCCGCCTGTCAGCCAGACGACAAAGCATCGCTAAAAAGCATGCTGCACAATAACATCGCCATCATCACCTCCTATAACGACATGCTTTCCGCGCATCAGCCTTATGAAAAGTATCCGGACATCATCCGTAAAGCGCTGCATTCCGTGAACGCTGTCGGCCAGGTGGCGGGCGGGGTCCCTGCGATGTGCGATGGCGTCACCCAGGGCCAGGACGGTATGGAACTGTCGCTGCTCAGCCGGGAAGTGATCGCCATGTCAGCCGCGGTCGGGCTGTCGCACAATATGTTTGATGGCGCGCTCTATCTGGGTGTCTGCGATAAGATCGTCCCCGGTCTGGCGATGGCGGCGCTGTCATTTGGTCATCTGCCTGCGATTTTTGTGCCGTCGGGTCCGATGGCCAGCGGCCTGCCGAATAAAGAAAAAGTCCGTATTCGCCAGTTGTACGCTGAAGGCAAAGTGGATCGCATGGCGCTGCTGGAGTCTGAAGCCGCGTCCTATCACGCACCGGGCACCTGTACTTTTTACGGCACCGCCAACACCAACCAGATGGTGGTGGAATTTATGGGCATGCAGCTGCCTGGCTCCTCGTTCGTTCACCCGGACGCGCCGCTGCGTGAAGCACTGACCGCTGCCGCCGCACGTCAGGTGACGCGTCTGACCGGCAACGGCAATGCGTGGATGCCGCTCGGCAAAATCATCGACGAGAAAGTGGTCGTCAACGGCATCGTTGCGCTGCTGGCGACCGGCGGCTCGACCAACCACACCATGCACCTGGTGGCGATGGCGCGCGCGGCAGGCATTATTATCAACTGGGATGACTTCTCCGATCTCTCTGACATCGTGCCGCTGCTGGCGCGTCTCTACCCGAACGGCCCGGCGGATATCAACCACTTCCAGGCGGCGGGCGGCGTGCCGCTGCTGATGCGCGAATTGCTGAAAGGCGGCCTGCTGCACGAAGACGTCAACACCGTCGCCGGTTTCGGTCTGTCCCGTTACACCATGGAGCCGTGGCTGAACAATGGCGAGCTGGACTGGCGCGAAGGGGCCAGCGCCTCGCTGGATGAGAACGTGATCGCCACCATCGACAAACCATTCTCCCACCACGGCGGTACCAAAGTGCTCAGTGGTAACCTGGGCCGTGCGGTGATGAAGACCTCCGCCGTGCCGCTGGAGAACCAGATCATTGAAGCCCCGGCGGTGGTATTTGAAAGCCAGCACGACGTGCTGCCAGCCTTCGAGGCCGGTTTGCTGGATCGTGACTGCGTGGTGGTTGTCCGTCATCAAGGGCCAAAAGCCAACGGTATGCCAGAATTACATAAACTGATGCCACCACTTGGTGTATTATTGGACCGCCGTTTCAAAATTGCGTTAGTTACTGATGGACGGCTCTCTGGTGCATCAGGTAAAGTGCCGTCAGCAATTCATGTCACCCCGGAAGCCTACGATGGCGGATTGCTGGCAAAAGTACGTGATGGCGACCTTATCCGCGTGAATGGACAGACGGGGGAATTAACCCTGCTGGTGGATGAGAACGAACTGGCCGCACGTCAGCCACACATTCCTGACCTCAGCGCGTCGCGTGTGGGAACAGGGCGCGAGATGTTCAGCGCATTGCGCGAGAATCTCTCCGGTGCGGAACAGGGCGCGACCTGTATCACTTTCTAAGACTTAAAATTGTAGATCTGGCGAGAGAAAAAACTCTGATGAAAAACTGGAAAACGAGTGCAGAAGCAATCCTGAAAACTGGCCCGGTAGTGCCGGTGATCGTGATTAATAAACTGGAACACGCGGTACCGATGGCGAAAGCGCTGGTAGCCGGTGGCGTGCGCGTGCTGGAAGTCACCTTGCGCACCGACTGCGCGATGGACGCTATCCGCGCCATCGCGAAAGAAGTCCCGGATGCTATCATCGGCGCAGGCACCGTACTGAACCCGGCGCAGCTGGCGGAAGTGACGGCAGCTGGCGCGCAGTTTGCCATCAGCCCAGGCCTGACAGAGCCGCTGCTGAAAGCGGCAACCGAAGGAACTATCCCGCTGATCCCGGGTATCAGCACCGTTTCCGAACTGATGCTGGGCATGGATTATGGTCTGAAAGAGTTTAAATTCTTCCCGGCAGAAGCTAACGGCGGCACCAAAGCGCTGCAGGCTATTGCAGGGCCGTTCTCTCAGGTTCGTTTCTGCCCGACTGGCGGTATCTCTCCGGCCAACTACCGTGATTACCTGGCGCTGAAAAGCGTGCTCTGTATCGGTGGCTCCTGGCTGGTGCCGGCGGACGCGCTGGAAGCGGGTGATTACGATCGCATCACAAAACTTGCACGCGAAGCCGTTGAAGGCGCGAAGCTGTAATAACGCGTTATGCCCGGCGGCGCAAGCTTGCCGGGCCTACAGGCGCGTTACCCTTTAACTATCACACTGGCTGCCGCTGTTTTGGCACGCGCCACCGCATCATCCACATTCTCTGCCGTCGCTAATACCACACCCAGACGACGTGAACCGTCAATGTCCGGTTTGCCGAACAAACGCACCTGTAACCCTGCGCCCGTGGCGGCGTCGACGTTCTCAAAGGTGATGTTCTGGCTGGAAAGCACGGGCAGGATCACCGCCGAGGCCGACGGGCCATACTGACGAATGCCGCCAATCGGTAAACCAAGAAATGCGCGGACATGCAGGGCGAACTCGGAGAGATCCTGGGAAATCAGTGTGACCATACCGGTATCGTGCGGACGCGGTGACACCTCGCTGAAAATAACCTCATCACCGCAGACAAACAGCTCGACGCCAAACAGTCCGTAGCCGCCCAGCGCCAGCACCACCTCGCGCGCCACTGCTTCGGCGCGTTGCTGTGCCAGTTCGCTCATCTGCTGTGGCTGCCAGGACTCGCGGTAGTCGCCATCCTCCTGACGATGGCCAATCGGCGCGCAGAAGTGGACGCCATCAACCGCACTTACCGTCAGCAGCGTAATTTCGAAATCAAAATTCACCACCCCCTCGACGATAACGCGACCCGCACCTGCACGGCCTCCCTGTTGCGCATAACGCCATGCCCCGGCTAACTGATCGGCATGGCGGATCAGGCTCTGGCCTTTACCGGATGAGCTCATGACCGGTTTGATGATACAGGGCAGGCCGATCTCGTTCACCGCCTCTGTAAAGGCCGCTTCACTGTCGGCAAAACGATAGCGGGAGGTCGGCAGTTTTAATGTTTCTGCGGCCAGACGACGAATGCCTTCGCGATCCATCGTCAACTGTGCGGCCCGGGCGCACGGCACCACGCGCTGCCCCTGGGCTTCCAGTTCCACCAGCATATCGGTGGCAATGGCTTCGATTTCCGGCACGATAAAGTGCGGTTGCTCCTGCGCGACCAGCGCCTTTAACGCCGCGCCGTCCAGCATGTTAATAACATGGGCGCGATGGGCGACGTGCATGGCAGGGGCATCAGCATAGCGGTCAACGGCAATCACCTCGATGCCCAGCCGCTGACATTCGATCGCCACCTCTTTTCCCAGTTCACCGGAACCCAGTAACATTACGCGTGTGGCTGCGGGGCGCAGCGCAGTACCTAATAAAGTCATAGCAATCTACCGTTAAAAAAGTTGCCGGCAGTATAAACGAAAACGTTTGCGTGTGTCATCGACGGGGGAGTGCATGGTCCTGAACGCCATCCATTCAGGGTTTTCCCCGATAGCGTAAGGCATCAAGCACCAGACTGAAGGCGGGCGACAGCTGTTTCCGGCTGGGGTAATAGAGGTAATAGCCCGGGAACGGCAGACACCACGGCTCCAGCACCCGGATCAGGCGGCCATCTTTGATATGTGTGCCAAACTCTTCTTCGGGTAAAAAGGCAATTCCCAGACCTGCCAGCGCGGCGTCCACCACATGCTCTGAGGTATTAAAGGTCAGCTGGCCGTTCACCCGTACGTTAAGCTCGCCGTCCGCCTCTTCAAACTCCCACACGTAAATTCTGCCGGAGCGGATCATGCGCAGATTGATGCACTGGTGCTGCGTCAGCGCCTGCGGCTTATCCGGTGCCGGGTGACGGGCAAAATAATCAGGTGATGCCGCAGCGGCCATACGCAATTTGGGGCCTATCGGCACGGCAATCATGTCCTTATCAATGGTGTCCCCCAGTCTGACGCCTGCGTCAAAACGGTCTGCGACGATGTCTCTGAACGCGTGGTTGGCGTCGAACTCAATGTGGATATCGGGATATTCCCGCAACAGGGGAGTGAGCTTCGGCAGCAGGGTGGTCTTCAGCACGTTAGGCCCGCAGGTGATGCGTACCGTACCAGCGGGTTTGTCCCGCAGGGCGGTCAGCATATCCAGCTCGGCCTCTATCTCATCAATGCGATGGCCGACTGAATGCAGCAAGCGTTCGCCCGCTGCTGTTGGCGACACGCTGCGTGTGGTACGGGTCAGCAAGCGGATTTGCATGCGCTCTTCCAGCCCGGAAATGGCCTGGCTCAGTGCCGACTGGGTTACCCCTAGCTGTGCCGCGGCCCGCGTAAAACTGCCTTCCCGCGCTACCGTAATGAAAGAGAGAAGATCGTTGAGATTGCGTCTGGCCATGTGTCTGCTCCCACATTATTAATTAACATATCTTATAAGCCTGTTAAGTATTCATTAGCTAGTTTAATCGCTGTTTGAAGGTAACAATAGCGTTATGTCACAGACATCGTGTTCAGGAAATAAATCATCAATGACAAATCCGACTTTCGAAAACCAGCCCACTGCATCCAATACCCCCCTCCGCCCGGCACACTGGGGAGGGGTATTCGCCATGACGCTGTGTGTCTTTACGCTCATTGCTTCGGAATTTATGCCCGTAAGTCTGCTCACTGCGATGGCCGGTTCTCTGCACGTTACCGAAGGGATGGCAGGTCAGGGTATCGCTATTTCTGGTGCTTTTGCGGTCGTCACCAGCCTGTTTATTTCCGTGCTGGCAGGCGCGCTTAACCGTAAAACACTGCTGCTGGGATTAACCGGCATGATGGCGCTCTCCGGTTTCATCATTGCTATGGCACCCAACTATCTGACCTATATGGCGGGCCGCGCGCTGATCGGCGTGGTAGTCGGTGGCTTCTGGTCCATGTCGGCTGCAACCGCGATGCGTCTGGTACCCGAGCACCGGGTTCCGCTGGCACTGGCGATTTTTAATAGCGGAAACGCGCTGGCAACGGTAGTCGCTGCGCCGTTAGGCAGCTGGCTGGGGGCAGTGATTGGCTGGCGCGGGGCGTTCTTCTGCCTGCTTCCCGTCGCACTGATCGCTTTTATCTGGCAGCTTATCAGCCTGCCATCAATGCCAGTATCACAAGGCCGCGTCAGCGTCGGTCATGTATTTACCTTGTTCCGTCACCGGGTCGTCACGCTGGGCATGCTGGGCGTAGGGATCTTCTTTATGGGACAGTTCACGCTCTTCACCTATATCCGGCCATTTCTTGAGACGGTGACACAGGTGGATGCTTCCAGAATAACGCTGATCCTGCTGGTGATTGGCGTTGCCGGGTTCACCGGCACCACATTGATTGGCCGGGTACTGAAATATGGCTTTTACCAGACGCTGATTGCCATTCCCGTCCTGATGGCTATTGCCGCACTGACGCTGGTCGCTTTTGGTCATCAGGTGGCCGTAGTCGCGATATTACTGGGGCTGTGGGGACTGATTTCAACCGCGGCCCCCGTCGGCTGGTGGGCGTGGGTGTCCCGCACTTTTTCGCATAATGCTGAGGCGGGAGGGGGACTGATGGTGGCGATGGTTCAGCTATCTATCGCACTTGGTTCTACACTTGGAGGACTGCTTTTTGACCATCAAGGCTATCAGATGACGTTTCTTGCCAGCGCTGGCCTGCTGATTATCGCAAGCGCGCTAATTTTCCTGACCTCACGAGCAGATCCTGCTGCCTGAGTCCTTTATAAACCTGGAGTTATGCCATGACCGTTAAAGCTTATGGTGCCAATGCCGGCACGCTTCCTCTGGAACCAATGGATATTACCCGCCGTCAACCCGGCGCGCATGACGTTCAGATCGACATTGCCTTCTGCGGCGTCTGCCACTCCGATATTCATCAGGTGCGCTCCGAATGGGCCGGTACGCAGTATCCCTGCGTGCCTGGACATGAAATTGTGGGCCGTGTGACCGCCGTTGGCGGACATGTTTTGGCATTCAAAGAGGGCGATCTGGTCGGCGTCGGCTGTATCGTTGACAGCTGTAAACAGTGTGAAGACTGTGAGGAGGGGCTGGAAAATTACTGCGATGGTATGGTCGGAACGTATAACGGGCCAACGTCTGACGCGCCGGGCCATACGCTGGGCGGCTACTCACAGCAGATTGTGGTGCATGAGCGTTATGTCCTGCGCATTACTCATCCGGAAGAGCAACTGGCTGCCGTCGCACCGTTGTTATGCGCCGGGATCACCACGTATTCGCCGCTACGCCACTGGCAGGTTGGACCGGGTAAAAAAGTGGGCGTCGTAGGTATCGGCGGCCTGGGCCATATGGGCATCAAGCTGGCCAACGCCATGGGCGCGCATGTGGTGGCTTTCACCACGTCTGAATCCAAGCGCGAGGCGGCAAAATCCCTTGGCGCGGATGAGGTGGTGGTTTCACGGAATGCCAGCGAAATGGAGGCTCACCTGAAAAGCTTCGATTTTATCCTCAATACGGTGGCGGCTCCCCATAACCTTGACGCGTTCACCACGCTGCTTAAACGCGACGGCACCATGACGCTGGTGGGCGCGCCCGCCACGCCGCATGATTCACCAGAAGTCTTTAACCTCATTATGAAGCGCCGGGCCATTGCCGGTTCGATGATCGGCGGCATCCCTGAAACCCAGGAGATGCTGGATTTCTGTGCAGAACATGGGATTGTCGCAGACGTGGAAATGATCCGTGCTGAGCAAATTAACGAGGCTTACGAGCGCATGCTCAAAGGCGATGTTCATTACCGCTTTGTGATTGATAACGCCACCCTGGCATAATAATAAAACCCTGACCTTTCCTTCCGTCCCGGCTTGCCATAAGCCGGGCGTTCAGTTATTATACACTGTATAAATAACCAGTAATGTGAGGCTGCATCATGGCGGTTGAAGTTAAATACGTAGTCATTCGTGAAGGTGAGGAAAAAATGTCTTTTGCCAGCAAAAAGGAAGCCGATACTTATGACAAAATGCTCGATCTGGCGGAAGTGCTGGAGAGCTGGCTGGCGCAGGGGCCGGTAACCCTTGACGACGCTCAGCGTGAGCAAATGGGGATGTGGATGGCGGAACAAAAAGATACGCTGAATACCATCCTCAAATCCGGCAAGCTGCACAACGACGATACGGTTGCTGACGAAAACGTTACGGACATCCCGACGCCGAAACGCACAAAAGCGGCCTGATCCGCGCTTGCGCTGCCGGTAATTTGTACCATGCTTTGAGTGGGTTAGACTCACAGGAGAAAAGCATGAAAACAGCAGGGGTAGTATTCGGTCTGGTATTACTGGCGGGCAGCGTTGCAGCACAAGCCGCGAACGAAAAAACGGTGAAGTTTCCAGGATGCGAAGGGCTTAAGGAAGAGGGCATTGCCGCCGCCGTGAAGCGTGATTATTTGCAGAATCGTATTGCGCGCTGGGCGGACGATCAGGAAAAACTGGGTCAGGCCGATCCGGTGGCATGGATCAACGTCAAAGACGTTTCCGGCAAGGACGATGTCTGGAATGTACCGCTTACCGTGCGCGGTAAAAGCGCCGATATCCACTATCGCGTGAAGATCGACTGCAAAGCTGGGCAGGCAGATTATCTGGCGCAGTAACGTCGGTGAATTTGCGCATCTTTTGCTGATTTAGACGTTTCCTGACATCCCCTCGCTTACGCTGTGGCAACTATTATCAGCTATTCGAGGGGAATCATGGCTAACTGGATGGATCAATTACAGTCGCTGCTGAAGCAAAAAGGCGCGTCGGCAACGTCGTCAGGCGATCAGGGGTTGAGCAAAATGCTCCCCGGCGCGCTTGGCGGTCTGGCGGGGCTGCTGGTTTCCAGCAAATCGTCCCGCAAGCTGTTAACCAAATATGGCTCCAGCGCGCTGCTGGTCGGCGGCGGTGCCGTCGCCGGTAGCGTGCTGTGGAACAAATACAAAGACAAGGTGCGTGCAGCCCATCAGGATGAGCCGCAGTTCGGCGTGCAAACCTCACCGCTGGACGTACGAACTGAACGCCTGCTCCTTGCGCTGGTGTTCGCCGCGAAGAGTGACGGGCACATCGACGACAAAGAACGGGCCGCCATCGACGCGCAGATGCGTGAAGCGGGCGTTGAGGAGCAGGGCAGAGCGCTGGTCACGCAGGCCATCGAGCAGCCGCTGGATCCGGAACGGCTGGCGCGTGGCATCAAAAATGAAGAGGAAGCGCTGGAAGTCTATTTCCTGAGCTGTGCGGCGATTGATGTCGACCACTTTATGGAGCGTAGCTATCTGAACGCGCTGGGCGATGCCCTGAAGATCCCTCACGATGTTCGTGAAGGAATAGAACAGGATCTGAAAGCGCAAAAACAGGCGCTTCCGGGCTAACTCTCAGCCCCGGGTGGCCCGCTACGCTTGCAACATGCGCGTCTTTTGCCACCCTTATAGGGTGTAAACTGCAAAAGACAGATGCTATCTATGCCACCAAAAGCCAGAAAAATTCCCCACGCCATCACCGCGCATGGCGACACACGCATCGACGATTACTACTGGCTGCGGGATGATTCACGCTCGCAGCCCGAGGTGCTTGAATACCTGCATCAGGAAAACGACTATGGCCGTGAAGTCATGGCGTCCCAGCAGGCATTGCAGGATCGCCTGCTGGCGGAAATCGTCGAGCGCATCCCCCAGCGCGAAGTCTCCGCGCCTTACACCCGTAACGGCTACCGTTACCGTCATGTCTATGAGCCTGGTTGTGAGTACGCCATCTATCAGCGCCAGTCGGTGCTCAGTTCCGAATGGGACGAGTGGCAGGTGTTACTGGACGCCAATAAACGCGCCGCGCACAGTGAGTTCTACACCCTCGGCGGGCTGGCGATTTCGCCGGATAACAACATTATGGCGCTGGCGGAAGATTATCTTTCGCGTCGCCAGTACGGTATTCGCTTCCGCAATCTGCAAACCGGCAACTGGTATCCGGAGATGCTCGATAACGTCACGCCGGACTTTGTGTGGGTCAACGACTCGGAAACGCTGTACTACGTGCGAAAACACCCCACCACGCTGCTGCCGTATCAGGTCTGGCGGCATACCGTTGGTTCCCCCGTCTGTCAGGATGAACTGGTCTATGAAGAGCAGGACGACACCTTTTACGTCAGCCTGCACAAGACGACTTCACAGCACTATGTGGTGATCTCGCTGTCCAGCGCCACCACCAGCGAGTCATTATTGCTGGATGCCGAGTTGCCGGACGCCCAGCCGCTGCGCTTCCTGCCGCGCCGTAAAGATCATGAGTACAATCTTGATCATTACCAGCACACCTTTTATCTGCGCTCGAACCGGGAAGGCAAAAACTTCGGTCTCTACCGCACCAAGGTGCGCAGTGAAAACAAATGGGAAGTGCTGATCCCGCCGCGTGACGCCATTATGCTGGAGGGTTTCACGCTGTTTACTGACTGGCTGGTAGTGGAAGAGCGCCAGCGGGGGCTGACCAGCCTGCGGCAGATCAACCGCAAAACCCGCGAAGTCACCGGCATTGCCTTTGACGATCCGGCCTACGTCACCTGGCTTGCGTATAACCCGGAGCCGGAGACTTCGCGCCTGCGCTACGGCTACTCATCCCTGACCACCCCGGATACCCTGTTTGAGCTGGATATGGATACCGGCGAACGGCGCGTCATTAAGCAGACGGAAGTTCACGGTTTTGAAGCCAGCGACTACCGCAGTGAACACCTCTGGATCAAAGCCCGCGACGGCGTTGAAGTGCCGGTATCGCTGGTTTATCACCGTAAGCATTTCCGTAAAGGGCAGAATCCGATCCTGATTTACGGCTACGGCTCGTATGGTTCCAGCATGGACGCGGATTTTAGCAGCAGTCGCCTGAGCCTGCTCGATCGCGGCTTTGTCTACGCCATCGCCCATGTGCGCGGCGGCGGCGAACTGGGGCAGTCGTGGTATGAAGAAGGTAAATTTCTGCACAAGAAAAACACCTTCAACGATTATATCGACGTCTGTGACGCGCTGCTCGCGCAGGGCTATGGCTCGCCACGTCATTGCTATGGCATGGGCGGGAGTGCCGGTGGGATGTTGATGGGGGTGGTCATTAATCAGCGGCCAGGTTTGTTCCACGGGGTGATCGCCCAGGTGCCCTTTGTCGATGTGCTGACCACCATGCTGGATGAATCCATTCCGTTGACCACCGGGGAGTTTGAGGAGTGGGGCAACCCGCAGGATCCTGAATATTACACCTATATGAAAAGCTACAGTCCGTACGACAACATCCAGCGTCAGGCCTATCCGCATCTGCTGGTGACGACCGGGCTGCATGATTCACAGGTGCAATACTGGGAGCCGGCGAAATGGGTCGCCCGGCTGCGGGAGATGAAAACCGATGACAACCTGCTGTTGCTGTGCACCGATATGGATTCCGGACACGGCGGGAAATCGGGCCGCTTCAAGTCATATGAAGGGGTGGCGCTGGAATATGCCTTTCTCATCGCCCTGGCGCAGGGCACCTTACCCGGACGCCAGGTTACTGCTCGTTAAGGTAGTGCTTCAGCGTCAGGCGCAGTTCCGGACTCATGCGATCCAGGTTGTTAAATAGCCAGCGCAGGTAGCCCGGATCGCGCTCCGCCACTTCGGACACCGCTTTACCCCGGTATTTGCCAAAGGTAAAGGTAGTCATCAGTGCCGGGCGGCCAGTGATGGTCGCCATCTGATCCGGCGTCCAGCCTGACGTATTCATGATATCGATAAGCAACGCGGCGGTGATGTAGCAGTCATACAGCGCCCGGTGATGGTGCAGGCCGGCAGGCGTCTGGACGCTCAGCTTGCGGGACTTGTACAGCGCCATATTGCTGTATTTGATCCCTGGCCACAGGCGGCGCGCCAGCTTCATAGTGCAAATCCATTCGCCGGGCATCTCCGGCAGTACGCGCCGGTCAAAACTTGCGTTATGCGCTACGTACCATTCACTGCCCAGATAATGTGGGATCACCTCTTCGATCCACGGCTGATCGGCCACCATCGCTTCAGTGATGCGGTGGATAGCCATCGCCTGCGGGCTGATAGGGCGATCCGGGCGCACCAGGTGGCTCATCGGATTTACTATCTGACCGTCAATAATATCGACAGAGGCTATCTCTACAATACCGCCCTGCAAATCGCAGGTTTCGGTGTCTATCACGCGTAACATGATGTTTCCTTAGCGGGTGAGGCACATTTATTTCATTTTCGGCTCATAAGGGAGCCGAGAGAGCGATACCGAGGCCAGGCGATGGGCAATCAGGCGCTCGCGGAACCAGTCACGCAGATGCGCAGGCTGCTCGCGCTCCACCGCTTCGGCAATCACCGGCATGTTATAGCGCTCTTTAAAGGCTACGCCTGCGGCTGCCAGATCGACATTGACTTTGTCCATCTCATCCTGAGGAAGCGTTGCGAGATTCTTATTCATAGACTTCTCCTGAGTGTTCGGCGCAAAACTTACTAAGCCTGCTACAGAAAGGCAAGCCCGCCAGCAACCAGACTCGACTCATACATTCATCGGGGTTATTCTCATTGCTGAGATATAACAAAAAGGAATGGAATAAATGACTTTCATGGTATCCCGTCTCTGTTCTGCCCTGGTGCTTGTGGGCGGAATCCTCACCGCACCCGCGGTTTTTGCACATGCTCACCTGAAACATCAGTACCCGGCAGCGGATGCTAACGTCGATGCGGCACCGCAGGCGCTGACGCTCAACTTCTCGGAAGGGATAGAGCCAAAATTCAGCGGCGTGAAAATTACCGGCGCAAAACAGCAGGATGTGAAAACCGGCCCGGTGAAACGCAATGAGAACGATAAGACGCAGTTAATTGTGCCTCTCGAGCAGGCGCTGACGCCGGGAGAGTATACCGTAGACTGGCACGTTGTGTCGGTCGATGGACACAAAACCACGGGTAATTATCACTTCAGCGTCAGATAACCGATGCTGGCGTTTCTCTACATCGCGCTGCGATTTATCCATTTTGCGACCCTGATGCTGGCAACCGGCAGCGCCTGGTTCAGTGCCATACTGGCACCTGCCGCACTGCAACCCGTGATGATCCAGCATTTTAAGCGCCTGCAACGCATCTCGCTGATCCTGTGTGCCATCAGCGCACTACTGATGTTTGCCGTGCAGGGTGGCATGATGGGCAATGGCTTTCCGGATACGCTGCGGCCCGACATTTGGCTTGCGGTAGCGCAGACGCAGTTTGGCAGCGTCTGGCTGTGGCAAATGCTGCTGGCGGTGGTAACACTGGCGGTAATGCTTGTGCAGCCGCGCAGTCAGGGCCGATTATTCGGTCTGCTCGTCGCGCAGTTGCTGTTGCAGGCCGCGGTCGGCCATGCGGCAATGCATGACGGGCTGACCGGTATAGCGCAGCGCATGAACCATGCCCTGCATCTGATCTGTGCGACGGCCTGGTTTGGCGGTCTGCTACCGGTCATATTATGCACGCGACAGGCTGAGGGACACCGGCGCGATGCGGCGATCACTACGCTGATGCGCTTTTCCCGCGCCACCCATCTGGCGGTGGCGCTGGTTATCGTCACCGGTATCGTCAATGCGCTGTTGATCCAGGGGATTGCGTTACCCTGGCAGAGCGATTATGGTCGCCTTCTTTTGTGCAAATGTGCGCTGGTGCTGGTGATGCTGGTAATTGCTGTCGTGAATCGTTATGTTCTGGTGCCACGCTTCCGTACGCAGGGCCGTCAGGCGCAGACACTGTTTATTCGCATGACCCAGGCAGAAGTGATGCTGGGGACGCTGGTGCTGGCACTGGTCAGCCTGTTCGCAACGCTTGAACCTTTTTGAATAACTGGCGAAGACAATGAAGAAAAGTATTCTCTCTCTGTTATTACTTACCTGTTCCGCCGCCGCGCTGGCCGCCCCGACAGTGATCACGGTAAGCCGTTTTGAAGTCGGCAAAGACAAATGGGCCTTTAATCGGGAAGAGGTGATGTTAACCTGCCGGCCGGGCCACGCGCTGTTTGCGATTAATCCATCCACGCTGGTGCAATATCCGCTGAATGACGCGGCGCAAAAGCAGGTGGACAGCGGCCAGGCCAAAGGCACCTCTATCAGTGTGATCCAGGTCGACAATCCGCATAAAAGCGGTGAAAAAATGAGCCTCGCTCCGTTTATTGAACGCGCTGAAAAGCTCTGTTAAATCCCAAAAATATCTTTTTGATTTCCAATAAAAAAACCGCAGCCCTCATACAGAAGTGCTGCGGTTTTTGGCTTTTATGGCGTGACTGTCACCGGATTTTCCAGACCGCTTCTGACGCAGACTGGAAAAGCTGGCGCTGTCATCTATTCTTAAAGTGCCAGGCGTAGTTTGCCTGCATTAATGCCAACTTTTAGCGCACGGCTCTCTCCCAAGAGCCATTTCCCTGGACCGAATACAGGAATCGTATTCGGTCTTTTTTTATTCTTTTTTCACATCAAAAGCCTGGCAAGCAGGTGGCTTTGCAGTGCCGTTTGCCTGCCATGGGTTACAAGGTAAACGTTTTTTGGAGCGTATCCAACCCCTTTTTAGGCGCTTTTTGCGTTCATCCCGCGTGGCGGCGCTGACAAAGTTATTTTTGTGGCACGGGAAGGTTAAATAAAACTAATTGATGTGTAGTATTGTCGCGGGGCATTTTATTATTTTCTGTGCGCGTAAATATTCACGAAGGTTATATATGAACAAAAAACACAGCTATATTGATTCCGCTATTCTTGGGCTGAATAATTCGTCGGAAGCACATTTTAAATGGCTGGTAAAAGTCCTGCATTTTATCGCCAATAAAAATGCCGTGATGCCGGAGTTGACCTGCTGCAATGCGCATAAGATTTGTGATTTTGGTCAGTGGCTCAATGAACATCTGGCGGAAGATCGCAATGACAGGAGTTTTCTGCTCAATATTGATCGCAAGCATACCGATATCCATTTTACCTGCCGGGCGCTGGTGGAGGCGGTGCGCCGAGGCGAGGCATCCTGTGAACGTTTCGAGCGTTTCGAGTCGGCCCTGCTGGCCTTTAATGCCTCCCTGACAGAGTACAAAACCCATCTGCTGCAACTGCGCAGCAGCTACGATACGTTGACCGGCCTGCCGTTACGCCGCACGCTGGATGACTCTTTTGCCGGCATGGTGGATCAATTCAGCCAGACCGGACTGTATGCGTTATTACTCGACATCGATCACTTCAAAAAAATAAACGATAATTACGGGCATCTGGTCGGCGACGGGGTATTGCGTTCCCTGGCGTTGACGCTGGAAGATAATGTCAGAAAAAGCGAGACGGTGTATCGCTATGGGGGCGAAGAATTTATTATTATTTTACATGCAGCCACGCATAAAGAAGCCTGTATTGCCGCCGAGCGCATTCGCAAATTAATTGCCGGTAAAGTCATGAATGTGTCCGGGCATAAAATTATGATCACCTTTACCGCCGGGCTGACCCGAATTGAGGAAGACGAAGTATTGCGAGAGGTGCTGGAACGATCGGATAAGGCGTTATATCACGGCAAAGAAACCGGGCGGAACCGCTGTATTTATATCGATCGTGAAAAAACGATGGTTAAAATTGAGGTGTAACCAAAAATGGCCACTCCCCGCGGCGACGCGGGAAGGGATAAATCAGCGTTGCAGGAAGAGGGCGTTTTCGCGTGGTGACCAGTCTTTTTCTGAGAAATCAAATACCGGGAAGAACGTATCGCGAACGCCCTGGGCGAGCAGCATTTCACGCGCCTCGACGGGCAGGCTTTCCTCACGGAATAATTCCGCGATCACAAACATGGCATCATTAAATGACAGCTGTTTAATTTCAAAAGGTTTCCAGCCGGTGCGCTTGAATATCAGGTGGTACAGCGCTTCTTCGCCTGACAGCGGCACGTAAACGCTGGCATATTTATCGCGATGTCGGGAAAGCAGCACTTCGAGGATGAATATCTGTGCGATACGTTGTCGGGTGGCATTACCCAGGTTACTGTCTTCGTTTTCCATTTCAGCAAAAGGAATGTCGTTGTTTTCACGCACTCGCTTTTCAATCGCCTTCCACAACTCATCAAAATTTTGCATACCGCTACCTTGTCATAAGTGTTACCCGCCTTAAGACAATAACAGACAGCCTGCAACCCCGCCAGACGCAGCCCGGCGGGTGATGATTAATCAAACAGCGCGCGCAGGCGACCCTGTACATCATCCATCAACGCAAAACGGCGGCGATACTCGGCGCGTTTCTTGCTGGCGATGCTGTCCAAGGACTTTCGTTCCAGCTGTAGCGGCAGTTTCCAGCGCCAGGCGTTATCCGGCGTGCCGTCAAGGGAGGCCCAGAACTCATCGTAACTGGCATGGAAATGCCGCCCTTTACTGAAGCGGTAGCGCAGGGCACGGAACACATGACCTTTATCGCTAACGCCGTACACGGCTCTGATATCCGTCAGTGCCGCCAGTTGCCAGAGCACGTCCATCAGCATGCGTTTCGGGAAAATACCGTAACAGGCGCGGGTAGCAAGCTTGATGGCGTCATGGGATACCGAACGGCGCGGTCCCTGTAAACCGCCTATTACCAGCGCTCGTTGCCCGTTCTCGCTCACTACGCTGAAGGTGACGCTGGCCAACAGCGTCTGTTCTGCGCCATACAGCCAGAGCGTGCTTTCTCCTTCACGCTCGGCTTTGCTGGCGCAGGATGCGTAAAGTGAAAAGGGGGCATCGTCTTTGCCGGTAAATTCCAGCAGCAATACCGGCGTGGCCGCGGTAAGGGCATCTGCCAGCGGTGCAGAGCGCAGGCTGTCGATATAGTCATAATGGCTGATAATGGCGTCAGCGCGTTGCCCGGCGCGCAGTCCGCGCGTCAGATACTGCCGGTGCGATTTACTCGGCAGCGTGATCTGGGCGCTCAGTAAACGGTCGAAACCTGGTCGGCTGGAGAGGCTGTCGAGCATTTTGACCGTCGATGACCAGAACAGCAGGGATCGCAGTAAAAATTTGATGCGGTAGTCGCGTTTACGCCAGATCGGGCCAGGCGTGACCCGGCCATGGATCAGGTCGGAAATAAGGTGCGGATGCGGCGATGAGGGCGCATCAATGTGCAGGGTGGTATTTGTCATAATAATGACCTCGCTATTTTTTGACTATTCTGGAGGTCTGACAAAAATAAGTTAATGGCTGCGGCGGCTTTATTTCCGCTTTGTTTAAGGTTGATTGAGGTTAATCTGATATAAACACTATCGCCGGAGACGTGTTAAAAAGTACTACTGAGAAATGTATTATTGCGCCTGCGGAATAGCCCGCCGCGCAATATTCAGATCTCTGGGTCAGAAATCGCTGTACTCCTGCGCCGGGCGCCAGAAGCCATCGATAAAATCCTCAACCGGGTAGCAGCCGCCGTGCCGCAAACGCTGCTCGTCCATGGCCACCAGGCACTGTTGTTCGGTGTTAAAAACATCGACCACGATGTCATCACACCCACCATCCAGGTAACAAACAAATAATACCAGTGCGAACATTCCATCCTCAGATCGGGCTAACATAAGGTAAGTGTAGGGGATGAAACTGAGCGGGGGAAATAAGCGGAGTAAATAACCCGTCCGTAAGACGGGTTGTTTGGATCAGGCAAGGCGCATAATCCAGGTATCAGACTGCTCATCATAATGTTCGCGGTACAGCACTGAGTGTTCGCCATCCAGCAGCGCCGGAATGCTGGTATCCGCATCCCAGGCATCAAGTTGCATGCACAGATCCGGATCGGAGCTGCATGGAATACGTAATGTTCGTTCACCCTGCTGTTCGCCTTGCAGCTCAGCATCATCGATTTCAAAGGTGCCAATTCGCACGCTGGTTTTCGTCATAATGCTCTCCGTTAAGTTGCTATAGTGGTACGACCAGTAAAGTCACCCATTTTTTAGCCTGGTTCACTTAAGCGGAATGCGCCAGTCAGAATGTGCTTAATTTTTTCAGCACACTCTGCCTTCGCGGCAAACAAACGCCCGTCGCGCACCAGTTCACGGGGATAACTGTTTTTCAGCCGCGAGCCTATTTTCTTGGCCAGCCCCAGCGGTTGCCCCTGGAAAGTCACGATCACATCATCCTGCGACGGTGTGGTTTGCGGATAGACATCACGCCCGCGATACCACTCCTCAGCTTCCTGATGCGTCAGTTCGAAGGCCAGCGGGTTGGCGGTACCGGCGAGGGCGATGATCGCCTCATGCTGCCAGCGGAAACCTTTGTTATGTACCTCGGCAAGTTTGATGCCGAGACGGGAGAAGCGCACTTTACCGATCATTGGTTCGATGGCCGCCGGGAATAACCAGATCTCTTTATCACGCTGCCACAACCGCAACTGCGCGTCCCACTGGAGCCCCACGCTGCTTGCTGCCTGCACGACATTCGCGCTCTCACGGGTTTTCATTGGCGCGAAGGGGAAATTACCCACTTTGTAGGTCGGGGCCGGTAACGGCGGCACGGAGGCCGTTTTACGCAGGCGCGCCACAAAAAAACCTTCACAGTCGTAAATCTGCGGGAACACGTGCAGAAAACCTTCAGCGGTGAGTGCCGCTTCTGCATCCGGGAAGAGCGTCGCCAGCGATTCAAATTCCACGGCGTCGTGATAGCGCGCTTTCAGCCACTGACAGATGGCTTCGTTTTCCTCGGTATTGAGCGTACAGGTGGAATACACCAGCGTGCCGCCAGGACGTAACGCATGGAAGGCGCTGTCCATCAGCTCGCGCTGGGTGGCGGCGATCTCCAGATTACTGGCAACCGACCAGTTTTTCAGCGCATCCGGATCTTTGCGTACCACGCCTTCACCGGAGCAGGGCGCATCCAGCAGGATAGCGTCAAAAGCCTCCGGCAGCGCGGCGCCAAATACACGACCATCGAAATGGGTGAGGGCAACGTTATGAATACCACAGCGGCTGATATTGGCATGCAGCACTTTCACCCGGCTGGCCGAGAATTCGTTGGCGAGGATCGCGCCATGATTGTTCATGCGGGCAGCGATTTGCGTGGTTTTAGAGCCCGGCGCGGCGGCAACGTCCATCACCCGCGTCGGCGCCTCATCACCGGCAAAAAGCGCGGCGACCGGTAGCATGGAGCTGGCTTCCTGAATATAAAACAGGCCGCTCAGGTGTTCTGCGGTGCTGCCGAGCGGCACGGAATCTTCATCTTCGCGTTCGATCCAGAAACCTTCTGCGCACCAGGGCACCGGCGTCAGATGCCAGTCATAGGGGGCCACCAGCGCCAGAAAATCCGCCACGCTGATCTTTAAGGTGTTTACGCGAATGCTGCGGCGTAACGGGCGCTGACAGGCGGCAATAAAATCCTCAAAGGAGAGATGCGACGGCATGGCCTGGCGCATTTGCGTAAGAAAATCATCGGGAAGATAAACAGAATTGTGTGCCACTCGCGTCTCACCAGCAAAAAAACAGGCGCGCAGTGTAGCACAAAGGCTCCGGCGCAGACACGCCGGAGCCTGATGCTGATTAGCGAGGCAGGGCGGTGCCCCACTGACGCCATTCTTTCGGTTCACTGTCCTGCAACAGGAAGTGTTTACCCACTTGCGCTTTCGGAGCCAGCGGCGTTCCCGGCGGCGTAGCAAAGGCAATACCACCGCGAATGAACTGGTTGAAGGTACCGGTTTTCACCACGCCACCGGTCAGGCCAAAGTCCAGCGAATAACCGGAGGCCAGCCAGAAGACGGAGTTATTACGCACCAGATGCTCATAGCGCTTGCTGATCCGCAGACCAACCATCACGCGATCTGACAGCGTGCCCAGCGTCAGGCCTGTAACCGTACCCACTTCCATGCCGCGGAACAGCACCGGCGTCCCGATATTCAGACCACCGGCTTCCGGCACTTCCAGCACAATGCTCAGGCCGTCGAGATAACGGGAATCAGCAATGGTTGCTTCCTGTAACTCGAAGTCGCGGCGCGCGTTACCGCGCCCCGGCTCGACGTTGATATAAGGCTGCAAAATAGTATCCAGATGCTCAACGCCAGCCGCGGAAATCTGCGGGGTGATCACCGAGAAGCGTGTACCGGTACGGGCAAAGGTCTGCACATATTCCGGATAAAGCACCGCTTTAGCCTGCACTTCGTTACGCTCGGTGATCAGTTTCAGATCCTGCACCTGCCCAATATCGATGCCCAGATATTTGATCGGCATACCCGCAGAGAGTTTTCCGGCATCAAACGCGTGCAGCGTGATCTGCCCGCCGACGGCGCGCGCGGCGGTTTCCGACGGGAACAGCACCCGTTTATCGCCTTTGCGCGCTGATGCACCTGCACCCGCGAGGTTATCGAAACTGATAGCCCCTTTCAGCGCCCGCGAGAGCGGGGATGCCTGTACCGTCAGTCCGCTGCCGTTAAGCTGCACCTTCGCGCCGCCCTCGGCCCAGAACACGCTGTTGCTGGTGAGCAGCGAGCGGTATTCCGGCTTAATATGCAGCTGAATGTCAAAGGCGTTCGCGCGCGGCGTAACGGTAATGACTTCGCCCACTTCAAATTTGCGGTACAGCACGACCGATCCGGCCTGCACATCCGGCAGGGTTTCGGCGGAGAGCGTCAGCGTGGTTGTCGGCAGATCGCCCAGGCTGTTTTCCAGCGCTTTATCGAGGTTGGCGAACAGCGGATAGGTGGATTTCATCTCGCCTTTATTGCCAGGCAGGATGCGGATCCCGCCGCTGATCCATTCGCTGGCGCTGGCGGCAAGAAACTCAACGCCGTCCAGGCCGAGCTTCACGTCCACGCGGCTGTTAACCACAAACTTGCTGTCGCCGTGCAGCAGATCGCGATACTGCGGATCCAGCGCCACCGCGAAGGTCACGCCTTTCGCCGTCAGATTACGCTCCAGAACCTGACCCACCTGCACACCATGCAGGATCACCGGCTGGCCGGCGTCGATGCCGTAACTTTCCGGCGCGGTCAGCGTGGTGGTAATGACACCAGGTTCCTGCAACAGGGTTTTATCGGCGGGCAGCACCACAAAGTGATCCCGCGGGTCGCCTTCGCCCGGCACCAGTTCCAGCGTGTTACCGGTCAGCAGCGAACTGATGCTGGTGTCATTAAGCGAGATTTTCGGGCTGCGCATTTCGATACGGGTGTTATCACGCAGCAGATTGACGACGCTCGGATCCACCGTCATTTCGCCGGTGACGCCGCCGCCCGGATTGAGGTTAATTTTGGTCAGTTGACCCACTTCCAGGCCCTGGTACATTAGCGCCGTGGAGTTCTCTTTCAGCCCCTGGCCGCCCGGCAGATCGAGTTTGATCAGCACGCCGCGCTGGCTGTGGGCTAAGTCTTCGTAGAGGCCAAATTCATCATCAGGCTCTGCCGGTTTTGAACTGTCCGGTGAGTCGAACGCGATAGCGCCGTTGACCAGCGAGGCGAGGCTTTCCAGCTCCACTTTCGCGCCGCCCAGGCCCACGTCCGCCTTCACGCCGGAAACGTTCCAGAAGCGGCTGCCTTTTTTCACCAGATTCGTGAAGCGGCGTTCGATCAGTACGTCAATAGTGACGCCCTGTTTGTTCTTGTTAATGGCATAGTCATAGACGCGGCCAACCGGGATTTTACGGAAATAGACCAGCGAGCCGCTGCTCAGCGAGCCGAGATCGGGTGCGTGCAGGTGGATCATCAACTCACCGTTATTAAGACGGTATTTCGGCTGGGTATCCAGCGCGGTAAAGTGATCCTGCGGCTCGCCTTTACCCGGCATCATGCCGATGTAGTTACCGCCCACCAGCGCATCAAGACCGGAAATCCCTGCCAGCGAGGCTTTTGGCGTCACCAGCCAGAACTGCGTATCGTTACGCAGCGCGTCTTTCATGTCGGATTTGATACTCGCCCGTACCTCAATTTTATTGAGTTTTTCGCTCAGGCGAATGTCCTGCACGGTGCCGACTTCAACCCCCTGATAACGGACCGGCGTGCGTCCCGCCACAATGCCATCGGCGGAAACGAAGTCGATGGTAATGGTATTACCGCGATCTTCGAAACTGCTCCAGACGAGCCACCCGGCGATCAGTAAGGCAATGACCGGCAGCAGCCAGAAAGGTGAAATACGACGTTTAGTTTTAATTCGCGCTTCAGTCGGTGAAGCGGGGGTTTCCTGACTCATGTGCATCCCAAAGTAAGCGGCTGTCCAGCCATTCCACAGCAAGAATAGTCAAAATTACCGCTGCGCCGAAATAAAACGCAGCTGGCCCCATCGTAAACGCGAGCAGCTGATCGCGATTAATCAAAGACATGGTGAGAGAAATGACAAATAAATCCAGCATCGACCAGCGCCCAATCCAGGTCACCAGCCGCAATAACAATACACGAGTCCGTAAACCTTGCTCACATTTAAAGTGAATGCTGACAAGCAGCGTCAGCATCACCAGAACCTTGGTGAAGGGCACCAGAATACTGGCGATAAAGACTATTGCGGCGACGGCGATATTGCTGCTGCCCAGCGAAATAATCCCGGACATGATGGTGTCTTCCTGACGCGCACCGTTTATGTAGACCACCGAGATGGGCAACAGATTCGCAGGTAACAGAAAGACCATCGATGCGAGCAGCGCCGCCCAGCATTTCTGAATGCTCTGCCGACGGCGTAAGCGTAGCGGAATATGGCAGCGTGGGCAGCGTCCACGGGCATCCGGCAGGCCGGTGAAATGGCAGCCGAGGCAGACGCGCAGGTTCTCATGTGGACGGGTCGCTGGCCGCTGGGGATAAAATCGCTCCCACAGCTGCTCCACGTTGAGGTGGATAATCGTCAGGATGCTGAGGATCACCAGCGCGATAAACGCCAGCAGCCCGACGCCCGGTTGCAGGAAAGCGTAATCCTGCACCTTGATGGAGGCGACACCGATGCCGACCAGATAAATATCCAGCATCACCCACTCTTTCAGCCGCTCGATCATCAGCAGCACCGGGCGCAGGTTCATACCGAGAATATTGCCGAACCACAAATAGGCAATGGCGGCGACCAGCACCAGTGGTGCACCGACAGTACAGAAGAAAACCATTGCTGCGGTTAATGGATCGCCCTGGGCGGTCATCTGCCAGATCCCCATCAGCAGATTGGCGTCAATGCGGGTGCCCAGTAAATAGAAGCGCAGTAAAGGCTCGCTCCAGGCAAAGGGCATCAGCAACAGCATGGTGACAGCCATCGCTGCCAGACGGGTGAGCGACCAGTCGCGACCGTCGCGGATCTTAGCGTCACACCGCGGACACCAGGCGCTCTGGTGCGATTTCATCACCGGTAACGCAAAAAGCGTATCGCACTGCGGGCAACGCTGATAATGTGCACGAGGCAAAGCATCACCAACCGAATGAACGGTGATTTTTTTGTCTGGTGTTACCTGCGAGATTTTTAAAGCCATGGTTTCAGTAGCCAATGTTGGAATGCATCTATATTAACTCATGAATGGAATCATCTTGAGCAAGAACGCATTTAATGCTTATTTTATTAGGCTATGCAGGAATTTTGTAAGACAACCAAGTGATTAAATAATGACCAAAGCAGATTTCTATGCGGATTTAAACCGCGATTTTCAGGCATTAATGACAGGTGAAAGCAGTTTCTTAGCCACCCTTGCCAATACCAGCGCGCTGCTGTTTGAGCGCCTGGAAGGGGTTAACTGGGCAGGATTCTATCTGCTTGAAGGTGAGACGCTGGTATTAGGGCCGTTCCAGGGCAAAATCGCCTGTGTGCGAATTCCCGTGGGGCGCGGGGTGTGTGGCACCGCGGTGGCGCAAAATCGTGTGCAGCGCGTGGATGATGTTCATGCGTTCGATGGACACATCGCCTGCGATTCCGCCAGTAATGCTGAAATTGTGCTGCCGGTGGTGGTGAATAATCAGATTATCGGTGTGCTCGATATCGACAGTACCGTCTTTTCCCGCTTTACTGCTGAGGACGAAGAGGGCCTGCGCCAGCTGGTTTCGCAGCTTGAAACCATACTGGCGGCGACCGATTACAGTAAATTCTTTGCGGCCGTCGCAGGATAATCAACGGATAACGTAGCATTTACTGATAGCGTCATTATAATGACGCCTGTTCATGCCTGCGGCTAGTTGGCTACGTCCGTTGTAATCAGGAAATTTCATGGAAAATCAACCTAAGTTGAACAGTAGTAAAGAAGTTATCGCATTTTTGGCCGAACGTTTTCCGCTCTGTTTCAGTGCAGAAGGCGAAGCGCGCCCCCTGAAAATTGGTATTTTTCAGGATTTAGTCGAGCGTGTTGATGGTGAGATGAACCTCAGCAAAACTCAGCTTCGCTCAGCACTGCGTCTTTACACCTCCAGCTGGCGCTACCTGTACGGTATCAAAGCGGGTGCAGCGCGTGTCGATCTCGACGGCAACCCTTGCGGTGTGCTTGACGAGCAGCACGTAGAGCACGCCCGTAAGCAGCTGGAAGAAGCCAAAGCCCGTGTGCAGGCACAACGTGCCGAGCAGCAGGCGAAAAAACGCGAGGCTGCTGCCGCTTCCGGTAATCCGGAAGAAAACGCACCGCGTCGTGAACGTAAACCGCGCCCGGCGACGCCACGTCGCACTGAAGGCGGTGAGCGTAAACCGCGTGCCGATAAGCCAGCAGCTAAGCCACAACGCGCACCGCGTGAAGAGCCACAGCATACGCCAGTATCAGATATCACTGCGCTGAGTGTGGGTCAGAACCTCAAGGTGAAAGCGGGCAACAATGCCATGGACGCCACCGTAACGGAAATCACCAAAGATGGCGTTCGTGTGCAGCTGACTTCTGGTATGTCAATGATTGTACGCGCAGAACACTTGTTGTTCTGAAACGGAGGCCAGGCCTGGCATGAACACTTTGTTTAAGCGCACCGCGTTGGCTGGCCTGCTCCTGATTACAGGGCAGGCTTTCGCCGTCGAAGATATTACGCGTGCTGATCAAATTCCGGTGCTAAAGGAAGAGACGCAGCATGCAACGGTCAGTGAGCGCGTGACTTCGCGTTTCACCCGTTCCCATTACCGTCAGTTCGATCTGGATCAGGCTTTTTCCGCCAAAATTTTTGATCGTTATCTGAATCTGCTCGATTACAGCCATAACGTACTGTTAGCCAGCGATGTCGCCCAGTTTGCGCAAAAGAAAGGCGTGATCGGCGATGAGTTACGCACCGGCAAACTGGACGTTTTCTACGATCTCTATAATCTGGCGCAGAAGCGTCGCTTTGAGCGTTATCAGTACGCGCTGAAGGTGCTGGAACGTCCAATGGACTTTACCGGCAATGACAGCTTTAACGTTGATCGCAGCAAAGCGCCGTGGCCGAAAGACGAAGCCGAGCTGAATGCCCTGTGGGACGGCAAGGTTAAGTTTGACGAGCTGAGCCTTAAGCTCACTGGTAAAAACGAAAAAGAGATCCGCGAAACCCTGACGCGTCGCTATAAATTTGCGATCCGCCGTCTGGTGCAGACCAACAGTGAAGATGTTTTCTCACTGGCGATGACCGCGTTCGCGCATGAAATCGATCCGCACACCAATTATCTCTCGCCGCGTAACACCGAACAGTTCAACACGGAAATGAGCCTCTCGCTTGAGGGGATTGGTGCCGTGCTGCAAATGGACGATGACTACACCGTTATTAATTCAATGGTGGCAGGCGGTCCGGCGGCGAAAAGCAAGGCCATCACCGTTGGCGATCGTATCGTTGGCGTCGGTCAGACCGGGCAAAACATGGTGGACGTGATCGGCTGGCGTCTGGATGATGTTGTGGCGCTGATCAAAGGGCCGAAGGGCAGCAAAGTGCGTCTGGAGATCCTGCCGGCAGGCAAGGGGACCAAAACGCGCATTGTTACGCTGACCCGCGAACGCATCCGCCTTGAAGATCGCGCCGTGAAAATGTCCGTCAAAACCGTTGGCAAAGAAAAAGTCGGCGTGCTGGATATTCCGGGCTTCTACGTTGGCCTGACGGATGACGTCAAGGTGCAGCTCCAGAAGCTGGAAAAACAGAATGTCAGCAGCGTGATCATCGATCTGCGTACCAACGGCGGCGGCGCGCTCACCGAAGCGGTATCGCTCTCTGGTCTGTTTATCCCGTCCGGCCCAATGGTGCAGGTGCGTGATAACAACGGCAAAGTGCGTGAAGACAGCGATAACGACGGCATTGTCTACTACAAAGGCCCGCTGGTGGTGCTGGTTGACCGCTTTAGCGCCTCGGCATCGGAGATTTTCGCCGCTGCCATGCAGGACTATGGTCGTGCACTGATTGTCGGTGAACCGACCTTCGGTAAAGGAACCGTGCAGCAGTATCGCTCGCTGAACCGTATTTACGATCAGATGTTGCGTCCGGAGTGGCCAGCGCTGGGCTCGGTGCAGTACACCATCCAGAAATTCTACCGCGTGAACGGCGGCAGTACGCAGCGTAAAGGCGTAACGCCGGACATCATCATGCCTACAGGCAATGAAGAGACCGAAACCGGAGAGAAGTTCGAGGATAACGCTCTGCCGTGGGACAGCATCAACGCTGCGACCTTCGTGAAGTATGGCGATTTAACGCCATACGGCCAGCCGTTGCTGAAAGAGCACAACGAGCGTATCGCGAAAGATCCTGAGTTCCAGTACATCATGAAGGACATCGCCCGTTTCAACGCCATGAAAGAGAAACGGGATATCGTGTCGCTCAATGAGGCACAGCGCGAGAAAGAGAACGCTGAGGATGACGCTATTCGTCTGGCGCGTCTGAACGATCGCTTCAAGCGCGAAGGTAAGCCACTGCTCAAGAAGCTGGATGACCTGCCGAAAGATTACAAGGAACCGGATCCGTATCTGGATGAAACGGTGCACATCGCTCTTGATCTTGCCCATCTCACTAAAGATCAACCGGCGGCGAAGCCCGCTCCTGCAAAATAAAAAACGACAGGCACAAGAAATTGTGCCTGTTTTTTTTACAAACGCGTATTCACGTCAGCATTGCCTTTCTCAATGTAAAGTTGTGTCTTTCTGGTGACTTACGAAGCCTGGATCCTTGAAAATGCCGCGTATACCCATACGATGTGGGTAATCGCATAGTGCGTTTTGTTAAACTGGGGTTAAAAGAAAATTATGATGCGGATCGCGCTTTTCCTGCTGACCAACCTGGCCGTGATGGTGGTTTTCGGGCTGGTGCTCAGCCTGACAGGCATTCAGTCCAGCAGTATTCAGGGTTTGTTAATCATGGCGCTGCTTTTCGGTTTTGGCGGATCCATCATTTCGCTGATGATGTCGAAATGGATGGCGCTGAAATCCGTGGGTGGGGAAGTCATTGAGCAGCCGCGTAACGATATGGAACGCTGGCTGATGCAGACTGTCGAGCAGCAATCCCGCCAGGCCGGGATCGCCATGCCACAGGTCGCTATATATCACGCACCGGATATTAACGCTTTTGCCACCGGTGCCAGCCGAAATGCCTCGCTGGTGGCGGTGAGCACCGGCCTTTTACAGAACATGAGCCGCGACGAAGCGGAAGCCGTTATCGCGCACGAAATCAGTCACGTGGCGAACGGCGACATGGTGACCATGACGCTGGTGCAGGGTGTGGTGAACACCTTTGTGATCTTCATTTCCCGTATTCTGGCGCAGCTCGCGGCGGGCTTCCTTGGCGGTAACCGCGAAGAGGGGGAAGAGAGCAACGGCAACCCGATGATCTATTTTGTGGTGGCGATGGTGCTGGAGCTGGTGTTCGGTATTCTGGCCAGCATCATTACCATGTGGTTCTCGCGTCATCGTGAATTCCATGCCGATGCTGGTTCTGCCCGTCTGGTAGGGCGAGAGAAAATGATCGCGGCGCTGCAACGTCTGAAAACCAGCTATGAGCCGCAGGAAGCCAGCACCATGATGGCCTTCTGCATTAACGGTAAATCTAAATCGCTCAGCGAGCTGTTTATGACGCACCCGCCGCTCGATAAACGTATCGAAGCGCTGCGTAGCGGCGCTTACCTGAAATAAGCTATCAGGTCATACCGCAAGCGCGCCACCCGGCGCGCTTTTTTTATGCCGTCAGGCAGGATATTCGGTTTTATGTCGCAGATTTGTAAAGAACATGCGAAACGCGCATTGCGGGCAGCCGCCCACGAATTTATAATAAAAACCGGTTCTAATTTTTATAAAACACTGGCGATGAGGTGATTAATGGCAATCGCAGATTTGGATAAGCAGCCAGATTCTGTCTCTTCAGTTCTGAAGGTTTTTGGCATCCTGCAGGCGCTCGGCGAAGAGCGTGAAATTGGTATTACCGAACTGTCGCAGCGGGTCATGATGTCAAAAAGCACTGTTTATCGCTTTTTGCAGACCATGAAATCGCTGGGTTATGTGGCGCAGGAAGGGGAGTCAGAAAAGTATTCGCTGACGCTGAAGCTGTTTGAACTGGGCGCACGGGCGCTACAGAATGTGGATCTGATCCGCAGCGCAGATATTCAGATGCGTGAATTGTCCCGTCTGACCAAAGAGACAATCCACCTGGGCGCGCTGGATGAAGACAGTATTGTTTACATCCACAAAATCGATTCCATGTACAACCTGCGCATGTATTCACGCATTGGCCGTCGCAATCCGTTGTACAGCACCGCGATTGGTAAAGTGCTGCTGGCATGGCGCGATCGTGACGAAGTGAAGCAGATCCTGGAAGGCGTGGAGTATAAACGCAGTACCGATCGCACCATCACTTCGACCGAGGATCTGCTGCCGATGCTGGATATCGTGCGTGAGCAGGGGTATGGCGAAGATAATGAAGAACAGGAAGAAGGCCTGCGCTGCATCGGCGTACCGGTATTTGACCGTTTTGGCGTGGTAATTGCCGGGCTGAGTATTTCCTTCCCGACGTTGCGTTTCTCTGAAGAGCATCTGCACGAATACGTTGCGATGCTGCACACCGCCGCACGTAAAATCTCCGAACAGATGGGTTATAACGACTACCCGTTCTGAAGAAAGATCGTTGCCCGGTAGCCTGTGCTGGCCGGGCAAGCGCTTAATCAATCACGGTGTTGCTTTTACGCAGTACCGGGCAATTCGTAAAACCAATAATTCCGCTGTCGCTATGAATATACTGCGCAGTGCTGAAACCCTGAGCCGTCAGATAGCGACACTGTAAACCCAGCCCGGCGGCGTTTTCTTTGCTGCCCACCAGCACGCCGTATCCACTCAGCAACACGCCAATCCACAGCAACACGATGATCATAATTACGCGAACGGTCATGCGCATATAAACTCCTTTTATTCTCGTATGCGCAAAATCCTGGCGGTTTTTACGCAATGAAACAAGTCACGCATTCCTAAAAACGCCGGATAGCGCTACAGTTACCCGCGGTTTAATAAACGCGTGATAACCTTTGGGATAAGGTATTTATTCGGAGAGTGTAGTGAGAAAATTTCGGTGGCTTATCGTGATCGCCGCGCTGGTTGCCTGCCTGTTGCTGTGGACCCAGATGCTTAACGTGATGTGCGATCAGGATGTGCAGTTTTTCAGCGGCATCTGCGTTATCAATAAATTTATTCCCTGGTGACAGCATTTTTTCAGTGAATGATTTCCTTCCTTAATGCCAGTGGTAAGATAGCGCGTTAACATTGAGGTGGTGAAATGAACGAAGTACTGAATTCGGGCGCGTTGAATCTTGCGTCTCTTGTCGTATCGCTGGTGGTGCTGGTCGCAGGGCTTATCCTGTGGTTTTTCGTTAATCGTCTGAGCTCACGCACCAGTGAGCAGATCGAACTGCTTGAAGCGCTGCTCGATCAGCAAAAGCGGCAAACCGCGTTGCTCCGCCGTTTGTGCGAAGCGAATGAACCTGAAAAAGACGAACCGGAAAAAGCGGTCAATGTTCAGGCCGATGGTGACGATTTTATTCGTCTGGTCGCCGAGCGCTGATCGTCAGGGGAGGGTGCGGTATGGTCTGGAAAAACTCCTGGTATAATCCTGCTCTGCCGCATCACACCCCTGATGGCTTTCGTAATCTGTCCGAAACCGAACACCAACCCGGGGACGTGGAACGCTGGCGTAAAGCACGCCGCGCCGCCGGATTGCCGTTAGCGCCACAGGGTGGCTATGCCGCCTTTATCGACAACTGGTGGCAGCGCGCCACGATTTCCGGCGAAGACGATCGCGTCTGGTGGCTTGGCCATACCAGTATGCTGTTACGACTTGACGGCGCTTTTCTGCTGATCGACCCGGTATTTTCACAACGTGCCTCGCCGGTAAGCTTCAGCGGACCGCAGCGTAAAACGCCGCCGTCGCTGAGCGTCAACGAGTTACCCGCCCTTGATGCCATTCTGATCTCCCACAACCATTATGATCACCTTGATAAACGTACCCTTCGCGCGCTGGTAAAGCGCTTTCCAGACGTCACGCTGTTTGTCCCGCTCGGTCTGGGTGACTGGTGTCGCCGTCGCGGAGTGCGCCATGTGGTGGAACTCGACTGGTGGGAGCAACGCACCATTAAAGGCCTGACCCTGAGTGCAGTGCCTGCGCAGCACTGGAGTATGCGCACCCTGTGGGATCGTAATCGCTCATTATGGTGTGGCTGGGTGGTCGCCTCCCCGACGCAGCGCTTCTGGTTTACTGGCGATACCGGATTTACGCCAACGCTGGCTGAAATACCTGACCGCCTCGGTCCTTTCGATATGGTGGCGCTGCCGGCAGGGGCTTATGCACCCCGCTGGTTCATGGCGTCGCATCATATGGATCCCCAGCAGGCGATACAACTCTGGAAGCTGGCCGGTGAACCACTGGCTTTCCCGGTGCACTGGGGCGTTTTTGAACTGGCGGATGAATCGCTTGATGAGCCAGTTCGTGAACTACGCCACGAATTAAACGAAGCGGGAGCACAGCGTGATAACTTTCGCATCCTGAAAATTGGTCAGTATTTATCCTTCCCTGCGAAAATATCTTCATAAGCTTTTACTTATTACCACTATAGCCATATCAAATTATTATTTTTTGCGTTGCCGAAACGTTTTTATTGCTTTAACAAAAGGCAATGTCATTAAAATTTCATTATTTTGGTGCAGGATTGACATTATTTGTGCAAGTTTTATTCATTCTTTCAGGACCTTTGTATAACCAGGTATAATTAGGTTTAAAAGTGAGATTTTTGTTAAATGTATAAACCAGAAGAAAAAGATATAACGATATATCTTATATTATATCAATTGCTTACCCTCGCCTGGATCAAATGAACATAATAAGCTATGGTTCTAAAGTCGTGGATTTTGCAGCGCGAACCGCTCGTACTAAGCCTCTGAAATGCGGGGCAGACGTGCAAACTTGCGCCTTCTGGCATAGCGGTTGTTTGCGCAATTGCAGAAATTGTGCGACGGATCCAGACATGTTTAAAAATGGCTTGCCATAATTCATGTTGTATGTGATAACACATTGTGAGTCGAACGAGGTACAGTTCTGTTTATGTGTGGCATTTTCAGTAAAGAAGTCCTGAGTAAACACGTTGTCGTTGAATACCGCTTCTCTGCCGAACCTTATATTAGTGCCTCAAGCAGTAATGTCTCAGTTTTATCTCAAGTAATGCCTGCGGGCTAAGAAAACACTCTAAGGAATTTTGCAAATGGCAAAGATTAAAGGTCAAGTTAAGTGGTTCAACGAATCTAAAGGTTTTGGTTTCATTACTCCTGCTGACGGCAGCAAAGATGTGTTCGTACACTTCTCTGCAATCCAGGGTAACGGCTTCAAAACGCTGGCTGAAGGCCAGAACGTTGAGTTCGAAATTCAGGATGGCCAGAAAGGCCCGGCAGCAGTTAACGTTACCGCTATCTGATTTCTGCCACCGACTTGAGCGCCAGAGGCGCGTCAATGTCAGCATAAAGCCTCGCCCGGTGCGGGGCTTTTTAATGTCTTCATTTCAAGGTGTTACTTCCTGCCTGTTCATTATTCTTTTGTAGCAAACCTATACCATTGTTAGCACAGTTTTTTCCCTTTCAGCGCCTGTTTCCCGTTAAATCAGCGGGTTAATTCATTACAGGAGCCACGGTGAAAAAGAACAGCGTTACCCGCAATTTTACTCCCCTGCGTTTTACTCTGCTGTGCATCGCCATTCTCTTTTCGCTTGGCATACTGCTGGGGCGAACCGCCTGGCTGCAAATCATCGCCCCGGACACGCTGGTCAGGCAGGAAGATATGCGTTCCCTGCGCGAAGTGAAAGTCGCCTCGCCCCGCGGCATGATTGTCGATCGTAATGGCTTGCCGCTCGCGGTCAGCGTGCCCGTCGATGCCATCTGGGCCGATCCTAAAGTTATCCAGGAAAAGGGCGGCGTGAAGGATGACGGACGCTGGCAGGCGCTGGCGAACGCGCTGCATATGCCACCTGGCGAACTGTCCTCGACGCTCGCCCAGCACGCGCAGTCGCGTTTTGTCTATCTGGCGCGCCAGTTGGATCCGCAGCAGGCGCAATGGATAGATCATCTCAATTTGCCTGGTATTAACCTGCAAACGGAATCGCGCCGTTTCTATCCCGGTGGACATGTTGCCGCCAATCTCATTGGTTTTACGAATATCGACGGGCAGGGTATTGAAGGCGTCGAGAAAAGCTTTAACGGACAACTGACCGGCAAGCCTGGCCTGCGGGAAGTGCGTAAGGATCGCTACGGGCATGTGATTGAAAACATCACCGAAACGCCCGCGGTACCGGCGCAGACCGTGACGCTGAGCATCGATAAACGTCTGCAAACGCTGACGGAAGATGCGCTGGATAATGCTGTCACCTGGAACAAAGCGGCGTCCGGCGCGGCGGTACTGGTGAAAGTGCAGACCGGGGAAGTGCTGGCGATGGCGAATTATCCGGATTTCAATCCTAATAACCGCAGCGGCGCGACGCTGGATGATTTCCGCAATCGCGCCATCAGCGATACCTTCGAACCCGGGTCAACGGTGAAGCCAATGGTTCTGATGACCGCGTTGCAGCAGGGGATCGTGCAGCCCGACAGCGTAGTCGATACCCACCCCTATGTTATTGACGGGCATCGTATTCGCGACGTCGGCTATTACCCGGAACTGACACTGACCGGCATCCTGCAGAAATCGAGCGATACCGGCGTATCACGGTTGTCGCTGGCGATGCCGATCCAGAAGCTGCTCGATACCTATAAAAACTTTGGTTTTGGTATGCCCACCGGCCTTGGTCTGACTGGCGAAAGTCGCGGCAGCCTGCCGGTGCGGCGTTACTGGGGACAGCTCGATCGCGCCACTTTCTCCTTCGGCTATGGCCTGATGGTGACGCCATTACAACTGGCGCATGTCTATGCCACTATCGGCAGCTTTGGGCTGGCGCGTCCGTTGTCGATCACCCGCGTCGACCCGCCGGTCATGGGCACGCAGGTGATGCCCGCTAATATTGTGCATCAAGTGGAACATATGATGGAGAGCGTTGCGCTGCCGGGTGGTGGTGGCACCAAAGCAGCTGTGCGCGATTATCGGGTGGCGGTAAAAACCGGCACGGCGAAGAAAATCGGTGACGACGGCAAATACGTCGATAAATACGTCGCCTATACCGCCGGGGTCGCTCCCGCCAGTCAGCCTGAGTATGCCCTGGTGGTGGTGATTGACGATCCGAAAAACGGTGCCTATTACGGCGGTGCGGTGTCAGCGCCGGTATTCAGCGAAATTATGACCCGGGTGCTGCGTGTTGAGAACGTCGAACCCGATGGCCTGCGCCCCGGTGACGATCACCTGCTGGTGCTCAATTCCGCCAATGCTGCTGACGCCACGCGCTAAATCATTTCCTGCCGGGGCGATTGGCGTTACACTTTCGCCCTTTATTACCGCCCGGAGTTGTTATGTCGTTCAGTTGCCCCCTTTGCCACGCCCCGTTGTGCCGCCAGCAAAACAGTCTCGTCTGCCCGCAACGGCATCAGTTTGATCTGGCGAAAGAGGGCTACGTCAATTTGCTGCCCGTTCAGCATAAACGATCCCGCGAGCCGGGCGACAGCGCAGAGATGATGCAGGCGCGCCGCGCCTTTCTGGATGCCGGACACTATCAGCCGCTGCGTGACGCTATCAGTCAGCAACTGGACGCGCGTTTACCGGCGCAGGCGAGTGCGCTGCTGGATATTGGCTGCGGCGAAGGCTATTACACCGATGCGTTCGCGCAAATCGCCGCCCGGCACGGGGCGCAGACGTTCGGGCTTGACGTATCGAAGCCTGCCATCCGGGCCGCAGCCAAACGCTATCCGCAGGTGATGTTCTGCGTGGCGTCAAGCCACCGTCTGCCGTTTGAAGATCGTACGCTGGACGCGGTGGTGCGCATTTATGCGCCGTGCAAGGCACAGGAGCTGGCGAGAGTGGTGAAAGCAGGCGGATGGGTGATCACCGCTGCGCCCGGGCCGCACCATTTGCAGGAACTGAAAGGGCTGATCTATGACGAGGTGCAGTTGCATGCGCCGCAACGCGAGCAGATAGAAGGCTTTACGCTGGTGGATCAGCAATCACTGGGTTACACCATGTCATTGAACGGGGCAGAAGCGGTGGCGCTGTTACAGATGACACCCTTTGCCTGGCGGGCAAAACCCGCGGTCCGGGAGGCGCTGGCAGAAAGAGTGCAGTTTACCTGCCAGACGGATTTCAGCATCCAGTGCTGGCAGCGTAACCCTTAACCGGCGAAGTGGCTCCAGAGGATCTGCGAGCCGATACCAATCAGTACCACCCCGCCGAGAATTTCCGCCCGTTTGCCTAACAGCGGGCCGATAAAACGTCCCACCATGATACCCAGCGTGGACATGATCAGCGTGGCGCAGCCGATGGCGAGCGCGGTAGTAATGATATTGACCTGCAGGAAGGCGAGACCAACACCGACCGCCATGGCATCGAGGCTGGTAGCTATCGCGGTGGTGACCAGCAGCCAGAAGCCGTGACGCTGGATCGGCGTATCGTCGTCATCGTTCCCGCGAAAGCCTTCCAGAACCATCCTGCCACCCAGAAAGACCAGCAGTAAAAAGGCGATCCAGTGGTTCCACTCCAGCACGAACTGGCTGGCGAGCATACCCAGACCCCAGCCGATCAGCGGCGTCAGCGTTTCAATCGCGCCGAAGATAAGACCGGTACGCAAGGCTTCCGAGAATTTAGGTTTGTGTAGCGTGGCACCTTTACCGATAGAGGCGGCGAAGGCGTCCATCGACATGCCAAAAGCGAGCAGGAGTGTAGCGGAGATATTCATAAGAGCGTCCTGACCGGGGTATCCATATAACACATCACTGCCCCCAGTAATCAGCAGTTGATGTGTCAATGGTCTCGCCAAATCAAACGGCTACTCGGTTTGATTCGTACGCGCCACGTTTTTCAACGAGTATGTTGACGCGTACATTTCCGGGGTGAATGGAAATCGGCTACTCCCCAACGACGGGCGCAACCTTACCATATTTTGACAGGCCAGAACAATAACAGATATTCATTACTTTTATCACCAGTTGATAACGATTTGCATTTGTCTTTATTGGTAATAATAAGGTTAAAAAATATAAGTTATTACGCCGAAAATAATATAGCAGGGGCTATATTAGCGCTGATTTTATGCGCAAAGATATAGCCAGTACTATATTTTAACCTATTGAGTTTTAAGCATAACCTTGTAGATGCGTTCCAGATCGTCGATATTTCGCACGCGGATCAGTAACCGGCGCTGCTCTAATTGCATCACCAGCACGCCATCTTCAGATAAATTCATCTCTTTAATACGCTGATAGGCAATCCAGACGTTGGCGAAGAAAAACCCGTCCTGTTTGAAGATGATCTTCGGCGCACGAACCCAGAACAGATAAATAGCCATCAGCGCCAGTGCACATAATAACCATGTGGTTAAAATGGCACCGCCATTGATGACATTATTATAAATAAGGATCACCAGCAGTCCGGCGAAAATGAAGCCGTCAACCCGACTACGGCGCAGCAGGGGAACGCTGAGTAGGGTATCGCCGTGGCGGCGGGGCATAATGAATTCATCGTAAAGCGCGTAAGCCAGCAGTGCGGCAACAAACAAAATCAATACGATATCCGTAACCGTCATCCATCCTCCCGAAAAAAAGCCGGGGCAATAGCCCCGGCGTACAGCGTGTAACTTACAGACCCAGCAGGCCGACAGCGTAACCGGCAATACCGATAACAAAGAAGCCGACGATGATCCACAGTGGGTTCACTTTCTTACGCAACAGCCACATACAGGCGAAGGTGAGCAGCAATGGCACCAGGCCCGGCATCAGCTGGTCAAGGATGGTCTGCACGGTGGTAACGTTGGTTTTCCCGGTCTGGTCAGTGATTTCCGACACCACCAGCGGGATATTCACGTGCGTCCACTTGTTAACCAGCGCCCCCATGACAAACAGGCCGAGAATTGACGCCCCCTCGGTCAGTTTCTGCAGGAAGCCGCCACCCATATCTTTTACGATATCCACGCCTTTACGGTAGCCATAGGCCACGCCGTAATAACGCGTTGCCAGACGTACGGCATTAAACAGGATGAAGAACAGCAGTGGCCCGAGCAGGCTACCGCTCATCGCGATCCCGGCTCCCAGCGCGGCGAATACCGGACGCACTGTCCCCCAGAAGATCGGGTCACCAACGCCTGCCAGCGGACCCATCAGACCAACTTTGATCCCGTTAATGGCACCGTCGTCAATTTCTGCGCCGTTGGCACGCTGTTCTTCCATCGCCAGCGTGACGCCCAGTACCGGAGCGGCAACATAAGGGTGGGTATTGAAGAACTCCAGATGGCGTTTGATGGCCTGGCGACGCGCTTCGTTGTTTTCCGGATACAGGCGCTTGATGGCCGGTACCATTGAGAAGCAGAAGCCCAGCGCCTGCATACGTTCGAAGTTCCACGACCCCTGGAACAGGTTAGAACGAATGAACACGCCACGAATATCACCCGGAGTGAGTTTTTTCACTGCGGTAGTTTTTGTCATATCAACCATGTCGCTCACCTGCTAGTCCAGTTCGTTATCAAGATCGTTTGCACCCGCGGCCGGTACCGGGCCACCTGCTGAACGGTTGTATTTCGGGCTCAGCTGGATGTAAAGGATGGCCATTACCGCACCAATCACACCCAGCGCAACCAGGTTGAAGTTGGTGAAGGCGGCAGTGACGAAGCCCAGGTAGAAGAACGGCATCAGATAGCCCGCGCGCATCATGTTGATGACCATCGCATAACCCACCACGACAATCATGCCACCGGCGATGTTCAGGCCGCTGGTGACCACCTCAGGGATGGCGTTCAGCATGTTCTGCACTTCACTGGTACCCACAGAAACCGCAACGATCACCGCCGGAATGGCGATACGCATTGCCTGCAGGAACAGGGACGACACGTGGATCCACGAGAGGGCCGTGAGGTTGCCATTATCGGCCGCCTTATCCGCCGCGTGCTGGAAAGCCACGGTAATGGTACGCACGATGATGGTTAATACCTGGCCTGCAGCGGCCAGCGGGATCGCCAGCGCGATACCGGCACCGATGCTCTGGCCCCCGGCAATGACCAGCACGGTTGAGATAATCGACGCCAGTGCGGCATCCGGTGCCACAGCGGCGCCGATGTTCATCCAGCCGAGGGCGATCATTTCCAGGGTACCGCCGATGATGATGCCTTTTTGCATATCACCAAGCACCATACCGATTAACGTACAGGCCACCAGCGGACGGTGGAACTGAAACTCGTCGAGTACCGATTCCATACCGGCGATACAGGCCACGACAAACACCAGCACAATCTGAAGAAGGGTGATCTCCATTGTACTTCTCCTATAACTAAGACGTAGTTGTGAAAACTGAGTAAATCAGCCTGTGCTGGCTACTTCGCCACTTTGCTGATCAAATCCATCATTTTTAGTTTCGGATCGTTTGAGACTTTACGCACTTCCAGTTCGATACCGCGGGCATTCAGTTTTTTGAATGCTTCAATATCCTGCTCATCAACCGAAACGGCGTTGTTTACCTGGGTTTTGCCCTGGCGATAGGCCATACCGCCGATATTGACGGAGGTGATCTTCACCCCGGCCTCGACCAGCCGTTCCACATCGGTAGGGTTAGTAAACAGCAGCATGATGCGTTCACCCGCGTATTTCGGGTTGTTATAAACGCGGATCATCTTAGCGACATCCACCACGTGCGCCGTCACGCCAGGAGGCGCAACCTGCGTCAGCAGCGTTTTACGCACGGTATCAGCGGCCACTTCATCGCTGACTACGATAATGCGCTGGACGTTGGTTTCTTTGGTCCACCGTGTTGCCACCTGGCCGTGGATCAAACGGTCATCGATACGCGCAAGGCCGATCACCATGTAATCATTCGCCCCCATCGGCTTAACCGGTGCGGCCGGTTTCGCTGCCGCGACGGGTGCCGCAGGTGCTGCGACGTCCGGGGCTTTCGCTTTGAGGGCTTTCACGCCCTCACGGCCCGCCTCAACCGCCACGGCGACCAGATCGTCAAACGTCGGGTTATCATCGCGTCCCATTAGGGTTTCCACCAGCATCGGAATATTGACGCCGGCAACCACTTCGTAATGCTCTTTATCGACGACAATACGACTGGCAGCGTTAAACGGGCTGCCGCCCCATGTATCGACGAGAAACAGCACGCCTTGACTTGTGTCGAGATTGGCTAACTGAGCGTTGTACTTTTCGATTAACGTTTCGGCGTTTTCACCGGGAACGAAATCGATCCAGCCCACGTTTTCCTGCTCACCCAACAGCATTTCGGCTGTTTTGAGCAGCTGCTCAGCAGCCCAGCCATGTGTGCCTATTACAATAGCAATGGTCACTTGCTACCTCCGTTATTATCGTTAACACACCTGTAACAGATATGTTGTGAATCTTTCCCGCGTACCGAATCGATTCAGATAAGGGTTTGAAAGAAAAGTTAAAACTTCCGTGAATTATTTTAGACATCGAAAAAATAATTTTTGTGATGCACATCCGTAATTTAGCTTTCGCCGTTCAGAAATTTCGGCCTGCGAAATAACCACAAAAATGCAAATGCAAATTCCGGTAAATCTTTGCAAAACATTAATTCTCTCTGCTATGTTTAGCATCCGTTTAATTATCAAGGAGTACAGGGCAGTAGCCCCGTGTATGGACCGTCACCGACGTCAGTTAATCCAATGGCCGCTTCGTGCCACGCAATCCGGCGTTTTCCGCCACCTTTCATTTTCATCTGCTGTCATCACGCCTGTGCTTAATGCACCGTTTTGCCATTCCGTAAACAGGAGCCTGTCATGGAATTCTTAATGGACCCCTCAATATGGGTGGGGTTGTTGACGCTGGTTGTTCTTGAAATCGTTCTCGGTATCGACAACCTGGTGTTTATCGCCATCCTTGCCGATAAACTGCCGCCGAAACAGCGCGATAAAGCCCGTCTGATCGGTTTATCGCTGGCGCTGGTCATGCGACTCGGCCTCCTGTCAGTGATCTCCTGGATGGTGACGCTGACTAAGCCGCTGTTTACGGTGATGGATTTAAGCTTCTCCGGCCGTGACTTAATCATGCTGCTCGGGGGACTATTCTTGCTGTTCAAAGCGACAACAGAATTACACGAGCGACTTGAAAACCGGGAACACGACAGCGGACAAACGAAAGGTTACGCCAGCTTCTGGGTGGTCGTGGTCCAGATCGTCATCCTTGATGCTGTATTCTCACTGGACGCGGTGATCACCGCGGTCGGTATGGTGAACCATCTGCCGGTGATGATGGCGGCGGTGGTCATTGCCATGGCGGTCATGCTGCTGGCGTCAAAACCGCTGACGCGCTTTGTTAACCAGCACCCGACGGTAGTGGTGCTCTGTCTGAGCTTCCTGCTGATGATCGGTCTGAGTCTGGTGGCAGAAGGCTTTGGCTTCCATATTCCGAAAGGCTATCTGTATGCCGCGATTGGTTTCTCGATCATCATCGAGTTCTTTAACCAGATTGCGCGCCGCAACTTTATTCGCCATCAGTCGACGCTGCCGCTGCGCGCCCGTACCGCCGATGCAATTTTGCGTCTGATGGGCGGTCGCCGCAAAGACAGCCAGCAGCATGAGCCGGACAGCGAAGCACCGGTGCAGATCCCGGAAGGGGCCTTTGCGGATGAAGAGCGTTATATGATCAACGGCGTGCTGACGCTGGCGTCGCGCTCACTGCGCAGCATTATGACGCCGCGCGGCGACATCAGCTGGGTCGATGCCAGCCTGGATAAAGAGACCATTCGCCAGCAACTGCTCTCGTCACCGCACAGCCTGTTCCCGGTTTGCCGGGGCGAGCTGGATGAAGTGATCGGTATCGTGCGCGCCAAAGAGATGCTGGTGGCGCTGGAAGAGGGTGGTGACGTCGCGGCCATTGCGTCTGCGTCCCCGGCGATCGTGGTGCCGGAAACCCTCGATCCGATCAAACTGCTTGGCGTCCTGCGCCGCGCGCGCGGCAGCTTTGTCATCGTCACCAACGAGTTTGGTGTGGTGCAGGGGCTGGTGACGCCGCTTGACGTGCTGGAAGCCATTGCCGGTGAATTCCCGGACGCCGACGAAACCCCGGAAATCATCGCGGATGCCGACGGCTGGCTGGTTAAAGGCACCACCGATCTCCATGCGCTGCAACATGCGCTGGCGCTGGATAATCTGGTCAACGACAGCGAAGACATCGCCACCGTTGCGGGTCTTGTGATCGCCATTAACGGTCAGATCCCACGCGCGGGTGACGTGCTGCAACTGGCGCCGCTGACTATCACCGTGCTGGAAGCCAACGACTACCGTGTCGATCTGGTACGGGTTGTTAAAGAGCGTCCGGAACACGACGAAGAAGAGTAAGACTATTGCAACGGCATTGACGGCATCATCTTGCCGTTATGCCTTGCTGGCGGCGGGATACTTGCCGCCAGCCAGCCGGGGAAATCTTTTAGCGGCATTGGCTTCGCATAAAGATACCCCTGCAATACATGCACCCCGCGCAGGCGCAAATATGCCGCCTGCTGCGGGGTTTCTACCCCCTCCGCGACCATTTCAAGCTTCAGCCGTTTACCCAGCGCAATGATCATGTCCGTCACCGTCGAATTCACCGCATCCGTCCCAATCGCATTAATATAGGATTTGTCGATTTTCAGGATGTCGGGGCTGAGTTTTTCCAGCCACGACAGGGAAGTGTTGCCGGTGCCAAAATCGTCAATCGCCACCTTTACGCCCATACGATGCAGTTCACGGACGATGCGGAAATCCGCCTCGCTCAGGCTGTCCCGCTCGGTGAGTTCAATCACCAGTTGCTGAACCGGACGGACGTGAAACCAGTGGTGGTTCAGATCGGCAATCAGCTCCCCATGCCCGAAATGGCTGGCGGCGACGTTAATGCCGATATGAAAATGCGGCGAGGGAGGGAACAGCGCCAGCTGGCGATGCGTTTCGGTCAGCACATAGCGTGTTAGCGGGGCGATCAGCCCCTGATTTTCGGCGATGGGGATAAACACGTCCGGCGAGATCCAGCCCTGACGGCGATTGTTCCAGCGCAGTAAAATTTCTACCCCCACGCACTGCTGGGTCTGTGCATCAAGCAGCGGCTGACAAAACAGCTCAAACTCATTCTCTGCCAGCCCCAGATGGATCTCCCAGGCAAAGCTCATGCGGTTCGCGGTCACCACCCAGGCGATAAAGCCCACCAGCAGGCTCAGCAGCAGCGCCAGCGGGAACTGTGACGGCAAATGCCGCAGTGCCAGCTCGCTCGCGCCCGGCCCCCGGACATTAACGGTAAAAGGATAGCGTGCAGACGACTGCGAAAAGCGCTTCTCATCCGTCAGCGCAGGCAGGGCATCCACGACACCCGCGCCGTAGAGCAGGTGCCGGTTATTCACAGTCAGGCTGGCACCGGTGATCAGCGGCTTCTGTGGCTCCAGCATCAGATTAGTGAGCAGCGTAATATTCACCACCACCATCACGCCGCTGTCATTGCCTGCAACGGCGGGAAACCATTGGATCAATATCGGGCTGCCTTTCAGTAAGGATTGATCGGTAGACAGGATCAGCCGCGGTTCGCTGTCAGGCAGCAGGGGCTGTAACTGACGCACCGGCACATTGCGGAAACCAAAAATACTGGAGCAGTAGAGAATGCCATTATCCACCAGACCAATAGATCGCAGGGTCTGCAGGGAGGCGGCTTCAGTGCGCAGCCTCAGATGCACATCGTCACAGGGTTTACCTACTAGCGGCAGTAATACAGGCCGCACGTGTTCAACGGCGGCAAGCACGGTATCGAGAGAAAAAATGGCGTGGGACGTAAATGATAAAAGACGCTGCTGATTTAAATTTCGCTCCGAAATAAATCGTGCGCCCAACGTCAACAGCAGCATTGAGACAGCCACCAGCACGCACACCAGAATGCGTTTTCGCCGGTAGTTGCTAATGATCCGTTGCGCAGTCTGCATGAAGTCATCGTCCGGTTATTTATACCGTTGATTGCGAAAGGCAACGGCACCACAGCAAGTGTAGTGTGGAAAAAATAATCAGACGAGGATCGGCGGAGATTTAGCCCTTCTGTTGCAGAAGGGCTGAGGGAGGTATTAGTCGCACTGCACCTTGATCGCAAGGCCACCGCGCGAGGTTTCGCGGTATTTGGCGTTCATGTCTTTACCGGTTTCGTACATGGTTTCAATAACCTTATCCAGCGACACGCGCGGTGCGCTGGTACGGCGCATCGCCATGCGCGAGGCGTTGATGGCTTTCACCGAGGCGATAGCGTTACGCTCAATACAGGGCACCTGTACCTGACCGGCCACCGGATCGCAGGTCAGACCGAGGTTATGCTCCATGCCGATTTCCGCTGCCACGCAGACCTGCTCCGGGCTTGCGCCCAGCAGCTCTGCCAGACCCGCGGCGGCCATCGAACAGGCCACGCCCACTTCGCCCTGACAGCCTACTTCTGCGCCAGAAATAGACGCGTTCATTTTGTACAGCGCACCAATAGCGCCGCATGCCATAAAGTAGCGGATATAAATATCCGGCGTCACCGGCTCAATAAAGTGATCGTAGTAGGCGAGTACCGCCGGAACGATACCGCAGGCGCCGTTGGTCGGTGCCGTGACCACACGGCCACCGGCGGCGTTTTCTTCGTTCACCGCCAGGGCAAACATATTCACCCAGTCGATAACGTTCATGGGATCGTTAGACAGTTTATCGCTGGCGACCAACAGACGGCGCAGGGCGGAGGCGCGGCGCGGTACACGCAACGGGCCAGGCAGTACGCCTTCGGTGTTGATGCCGCGATCGATACAAGCGCGCATGGTCTGCCAGACATCGGCGAAGTAATCTTCAATTTCCTGCTTGCTGTGCAGCGCCAGTTCGTTCTGCATCACCATGCCGGATAATGACAGACCGGTTTCGTGGCAGTAATCCAGCATCTCTTTCGCGGAAGTGAACGGATAAGGCACGTTGACTTCATCGCTGGCTGCTTTGCCGAAATGTTCTTCATCGACGATAAAACCACCGCCGATGGAATAGTAGGTTTTGCTGTAGATCGTGGTGTCGCCGTTATACGCATGGATCTGCATGGCGTTTTCATGCAACGGCAGGTTGTTGCTCTGGAAGCGCATCCCGTTGTCTTTCGGGAAATCCACTTCATGGCGACCCTGTGCCAGCGGCAGACGGCCACGGGTTTCAACGTCGCGGATAAACGCCGGGATAGCGTCGATATCGACCGTCGCCGGGGCATTACCCGCCAGACCCATAATGATGGCGATGTCCGTATGGTGACCTTTACCGGTCAGTGACAGCGAACCGTACACGTCAACTGCCACGCGGGTTACGCTCTCAAGCAATCCCTTTTCGACCAGGTCATCGACGAACTGTTTGCCGGCCTTCATCGGGCCTACAGTGTGGGAAGATGAGGGACCGATCCCCACCTTAAACATGTCGAATAGACTAATCACATTAACACTCCTGACAGGGTTACCGGACTTTCCGATAACGATGTAATAATTGCGCATAGTGTATGAGGGAACCACGGCATCGGGTGGAGTATTCGCATGAATTAAACTAATGCCTGACCATCAATTTACTAATGACGGGACGGGGATCTCACTTCGGCAAACAGGGACATTGCATAAAGAATATTCAGGGCTTAATGCCAATCTGTAACGCCAGTTCACGAATGATGCCCGCCGTCATTCCCCAGACGAAATAGTGCTCATACCACGACAGCCACACGCGATGATCGTTGCCGCGACGATGGATATCTAATGGATGATAGCGCCCCAGGCGCAGAGCTTCCGCCAGTGGCATCTCAAAAACCGCCGCCACTTCATCCTCGCTGGCATGATAGTGCAGGTCGGGCGGAATAATGCCGACCACCGGCGTGACCTGGAAACCCGTCACGCTGTCGACGGGGGGCAACACGCCAATCACCTCTACCGCCTCGGGCGGTATCGCCACTTCTTCATGGGCTTCACGGAGCGCGGCGGCGATCAGCGAGGCGTCGGTGCTGTCCACCGCGCCGCCGGGAAACGCCACCTGACCGGCATGTTTGCGCATCTGCGCCGAGCGTTGGGTCAGCAGCAGACCAGGTTGTTCACGGCGAACCACCGGGATCAGTACCGCAGCCTGACGCGCGTTCAGCGACGTGCGGCTCGCCTGCGGACGTAAAAGTTGAAATCGCGATAAAAAGTCATCCAGTGTCAGCGCCTGTAAATCCAAAATCAGCTCTCCAGTTGATGCAGAATACGATTAACTTTATCAAAGGTTTCCTGATATTCCGCCTGCTCCTCGCTGTCTGCGACGATCCCGCCGCCCGCTGAACAGTATAGCTGGCCGTCGCAGGCGCTCAGCGTACGGATGGTGATGCTGGTGTCCATATTCCCGCACAGGCTGATATAGCCGATGCTGCCGCACCAGGCATTACGGCGGTGCGGCTCCAGCGCATCAATAATCTCCATGGCACGCACTTTCGGTGCTCCGGTGATGGAACCGCCCGGAAAAGCTGCGCGCAGCACATCGCAGGCGGTGCGTGAAGCGGGGAGGCGGGCAGTAATGGTGCTCACCAGATGATGCACTGCCGGGAAGGGCTCCACCACGAACAGCTCCGGTACCCGTACCGATCCCGGCTCGGCGACGCGGCCCAGATCGTTGCGCATCAGATCGACAATCATCAGGTTTTCGGCGCGATCTTTGGCCGAATGCGCCAGCCGAGCGGCCTGTCGGGCATCGGCTTCCGCATCGCTCAGACGCGGCAGGGTGCCTTTAATGGGGCGAGTCTGGATGGTGCCGTTATCGAGCTGAATAAATCGCTCCGGCGACAGGCTCAGAATGGCCCCCTGCGGCAGTCGCAGGAAGGCGCTGAACGGCGCACGGTTGGCGCGGTTCAGTTGTATGAACGCCTGCCACTCATCGCCCCTGTAATGCGCCTGAAAACGCTGGGCGAGGTTAACCTGATAGCAGTCGCCGCTGTGCAAAAACGCCTGCACCGCGCGGAATTTCTCGCCGTACTGCGCGCGGGTCATATTTGAACGCCAGCCGGAGGTCAGGCGAAACGGTTGCGTCCCGGCGGGCTGCTGCGCCTCCAGCCAGGCCAGACGCGGCGCCACGTCACCGTAGCTGAGCAGGGTGACTTTTTGCTGATGATGATCGACAATCAGCGCCCAGTCGTACAGCCCGACGGCCATATCCGGCAAAGCGAGATCCTGTTCGGCCTGCGACGGCAGCGTTTCAAAACGCCGCCCGAGATCATAACCAAAAAGGCCCAGCGCGCCGCCGGTAAACGGCAGATCGACATTGCATGGCGGAGCGAGCTGCATGGCGTCCAGCTCACGCTGCAACAGCGCCAGCGGATCCTCAGTGGACGCGGTACTGACGCCCTCGCGGGTTACGGTAGTGATGTCGCCGTGGGTCACCAGCGTACAGCAGGGCTGCGCCACCAGAATATCAAAGCGGTTATGGGCATGATCCGCATGGCCGGAATGCAACAGCATGGCCCACGATTGTGTGTTGAGTGGGGTAAACCAGTGGCTGGCGGCGTCGGGGTGCCACGGCAGCGACATAACGGCGGGTAATAACGTCTTCATCAATCCAGACTCTTTGCTATCCGGTAACCGGCTTATGGGGTAGCATGTTTGATCAGCGCGAACAATTTAGCAGGAGTTCACTATGTTTGCAGGTTTACCTTCCCTCACGCATGAGCAACAACAAGACGCCGTCGATCGTATTCATACGCTGATGTCTGAAGGCATGAGCAGCGGCGAAGCCATCGCCCTGGTCGCCGCCGAACTGCGCGCCAGCCACAAAGGCGAACGGGTTCTGGCACGCTTTGAGGACGAAGACGAGGAAGAGTAATCGCCCTTACACGGCGGCAATAATTTTAATTTCGACTTTATATTGCGGGTTCATCAGCGTGGCCTGCACTGTACAGCGCACCGGCGCATGACCCGCAACTACCCACGCATCCCACGCTTTATTCATCGCTGCAAAATCCTTGCTGTCTGCCAGAAAAATGGTGGCATCCAGAATACGTGATTTGTCGCTGCCCTGGCTTTCCAGCATCGCATCGATTTGCGCCAGCGTGTTGGCGGTTTGTTCAAAGGCGTCTGCCTGCAAATTCTCCGGCACGCCGGTGTAATACAGCGTCTGATTATGGATCACCGCATCAGACCAGCGGGCTGCGGCATCAATACGCACGATTGTCATGACCATCTCCTTAATTTCCATTGGCGCGCCAAGACTGCCACAGAGTTTTTGGCCTGTCACGACTTCGGCTGGCTAAAAGCCATCGCCCCTGACATAATCACTGGCGATTTAACCAGGGGGTAGTGTGGCGAAAAACAGTGAGACGGACGATTTTGCGATCGACGGTCAGTTAGCAAAAGCGATACCGGGATTTAACCCGCGTGAACCGCAGCGGCAGATGGCGCAGGCCGTGGCTGAGGCCATTGCGCAAACCCAGCCGCTGGTCGTGGAAGCGGGGACCGGTACCGGCAAAACTTACGCTTATCTTGCCCCCGCGCTGCGCGCCGGTAAAAAAGTGATCATCTCCACCGGTTCGAAAGCGCTCCAGGATCAGCTCTACAGCCGCGATTTGCCTACCGTCTCCCGCGCGCTGGAGTACACCGGTAAACTGGCGTTGCTGAAAGGCCGCTCTAACTACCTGTGCATCGAACGTCTGGAACAGCAGGCGCTGGCGGGGGGCGATTTGCCCGTCCAGACGCTGAGCGACGTCATTCTGCTGCGCTCATGGTCAAATCAGACCGTTGACGGCGACATCAGTACCTGCGCCAGCGTGGCGGAAGATTCTCCTGCCTGGCCGCTGGTCACCAGCACCAACGATAACTGTCTTGGCAGCGACTGCCCGCAGTACAAAGACTGCTTTGTCGTGAAGGCGCGCAAAAAAGCCATGGATGCCGACGTGGTGGTGGTAAACCATCACCTGTTTCTGGCGGATATGGTGGTGAAAGACAGCGGGTTTGGTGAACTGATCCCCGAAGCCGAGGTGATGATTTTCGATGAAGCGCATCAGCTTCCGGACATCGCCAGTCAGTATTTTGGCCAGTCCCTCTCCAGCCGACAGCTGATTGACCTGGCAAAAGATTTCACCATCGCTTATCGCACCGAACTGCGCGATACCCAACAGCTGCAAAAATGTGCCGACCGACTGGCGCAAAGCGCCCAGGATTTTCGGCTACAGCTGGGCGAACCGGGCTATCGCGGCAATCTGCGCGAACTGCTGGCGGACAGCCACATTCAGCGCGCTTTTCTCCTGCTCGATGACACCCTTGAGTTGTGCTACGACGTGGCAAAACTGTCTCTTGGCCGTTCAGCCCTGCTGGATGCCGCCTTTGAGCGCGCCACCCTCTACCGCGCCCGCTTAAAACGCTTAAAAGAGATCAACCAGCCCGGTTTCAGCTACTGGTACGAATGCACCTCGCGGCACTTCACCCTGGCGCTGACGCCGCTGTCGGTGGCGGATAAATTCAAAGAAGTGATGGCGCAAAAACCGGGCAGTTGGGTATTTACCTCCGCCACGCTGTCGGTGAACGACGAACTGCATCACTTCACCGCCCGGCTGGGCATTGAAGAAGCGCACTCGCTGCTGCTGCCCAGTCCGTTCGATTATGCCCGCCAGGCGCTGCTGTGCGTGCCGCGCAATCTGCCGCAAACCAATCAGCCGGGCGCGGCCCGTCAGCTGGCGGCGATGCTGCGTCCGCTGATCGAAGCGAACAATGGCCGCTGCTTTATGCTCTGCACCTCTCACGCCATGATGCGCGATCTGGCGGAACAGTTCCGCGCCACGCTGTCGTTGCCGGTACTGTTACAGGGGGAAACCAGCAAAGGTCAGCTGTTGCAGCAGTTCGTTACCGCGGGGAATGCGCTACTGGTGGCGACCAGCAGCTTCTGGGAAGGGGTGGACGTGCGCGGCGACACCTTGTCGCTGGTGATCATCGATAAACTGCCGTTTACCTCGCCGGACGATCCGCTGCTGAAAGCGCGCATGGAAGATTGTCGTCTGCGCGGCGGCGATCCCTTTGATGAAGTCCAGTTGCCGGATGCGGTGATCACCCTGAAACAGGGCGTCGGCCGTCTGATCCGCGACATTGACGATCGCGGCGTGCTGGTGATCTGCGATAACCGGCTGGTGATGCGGCCCTATGGCGCGACTTTCCTCGCCAGTCTGCCGCCAACGCCACGCACGCGCGACATCTCCCGCGCGGTACGCTTTCTCGCCGTCCCACCGACGCAGTAATTTGCCGCAGAATGTGATATTATGCGCGCCATTTTTCTACCGAGAGCGCGCGAAGACCCATGCGAATTCTGGCTATCGATACCGCAACTGAAGCCTGTTCAGTTGCGGTGCTGCATAACGACACCACCCATGCCCATTTTGAACTCTGCCCGCGAGAGCATACGCAGCGCATTCTGCCGCTGGTTCAGCAGATCCTGAACGAAAGCGGCGTGGCGCTGCGCGATGTCGACGCGCTGGCGTTTGGCCGCGGACCGGGAAGTTTTACCGGCGTCCGTATCGGCATCGGTATTGCGCAGGGGCTGGCGCTGGGCGCAGAACTGCCGATGATCGGCGTCTCCACCCTCGCCACCATGGCGCAGGGCGCATATCGTAAAACCGGCGCAACGCGCGTGCTGGCCGCCATTGACGCCCGCATGGGCGAAGTTTACTGGGCGCAGTACACGCGTGATGAGCATGGCGTCTGGCTTGGTGAAGAGACGGAAGCGGTGCTAAAACCCGATGCCGTGCGTGAGCGTCTGGCACAGCTAGACGGTACCTGGGCAACCGTGGGTACCGGCTGGCCGGCGTGGCCTGATCTGGCAGCAGGCAGCAATCTCACGTTAACCGACGGCGACGTGCTGTTACCGGCCGCGGAAGATATGCTGCCGCTCGCCTGTCAGCTACTGGCGGCGGGAAAAACCGTTACCGCCGACGCCGCCGAACCTGTTTATTTACGAAACGAGGTGGCATGGAAGAAACTTCCTGGCCGCGAGTGAATCTTAGATAACAGGATGTTAATAACGGGAGTCGCAACATGGCACTGAATAAACGAGTAGTACGCGGGGCCGTCGCCGCTCTGGTTGCCGTCGCGCTCAGCGGCTGCGTCACCGTACCGGATGCCATTAAGGGCACCAGCCCGACGCCACAGCAGGATCTGGCGCGGGTGATGAACGCACCGCAGCTCTATGTGGGTCAGGAAGCCCGTTTTGGCGGCAAAGTGATCGACGTGAAAAACGAGCAGGGCAAAACCCGCCTTGAGATCGCCGCCGTGCCGCTGGACAGCGCCGCACGTCCGGTGCTGGGCGAGCCGTCCCGTGGACGCATTTATGCCGATGTCAGCGGCTTCCTCGATCCGGTAGACTTCCGCGGCCAACTGGTCACCGTCGTCGGGCCGATCACCGGTACTGCCGACGGCAAAGTGGGTGACACGCCGTATAAATATATGGTGATGCAGGCGAACGGCTACAAACGCTGGCGTATTACCCAGCAGGTAGTGATGCCGCCGCAACCCATGGATCCGTGGTTCTGGGGGCCGGGCCCGCACCCGTGGCGTTATGGTTACGGTGGATGGTATAACCCCGGCCCGGCACAGGTTCAGACGATCGTAACCGAGTAACTCTCTGTTACGGAAAGAAGAGAAACAGCGGCCGGTCCGCTGTTTCTGCGTTTTTACGATCATAAGAAAAATAAATAGTGACGCGCTTCGCAACCTTAAATCCGTTTAATTATTAAACTGGTACGCTGAGTTAATATAATGTTAACGACTTGTTTATTAACCGGGGTTGCGATGACAACAAATACTCATTTCAGAGGTGATGCATTGAAGAAGGTTTGGCTTAACCGTTATCCCGCCGATGTGCCAGCAGAGATCAACCCCGACCGCTACCAGTCGCTGGTAGAGCTGTTTGAACACTCCACGTCGCGCTACGCCGATCAGCCGGCCTTTGTGAACATGGGGGAGGTGATGACCTTCCGCAAACTCGAAGAGCGTAGCCGGGCGTTTGCCGCTTATCTCCAGCAGGGCCTGGGGCTGAAAAAGGGCGATCGCGTGGCGCTGATGATGCCCAACCTGCTGCAATATCCGGTGGCGCTGTTCGGGATTCTGCGTGCAGGCATGGTGGTGGTTAACGTCAACCCGCTTTATACCCCGCGCGAGCTTGAACACCAGCTCAATGACAGCGGCGCGGCGGCGATTGTCATCGTGTCGAACTTTGCCCACACACTGGAAAAAGTGGTGGAAAAAACCCAGGTCCAGCATGTGATCCTGACGCGCATGGGCGACCAGCTCTCCCCGGCGAAAGGCACACTGGTGAATTTCGTCGTGAAATACATCAAAAAGCTGGTGCCAAAATATCATCTGCCGGACGCGATTTCGTTTCGCCAGGCGCTGCACAACGGCTACCGGATGCAGTACATCAAGCCGGAAGTGGTAACTGACGATCTGGCCTTTTTACAGTACACCGGCGGCACCACGGGCGTGGCGAAAGGCGCGATGCTGACGCACCGCAATATGCTCGCTAACCTCGAACAGGTCAATGCCACCTACGGCCCGCTGCTGCATCGCGGCAAAGAGCTGGTGGTCACCGCGCTGCCGCTGTATCACATCTTTGCGCTGACCATGAACTGCCTGCTGTTTATCGAGCTGGGCGGGCAAAACCTGCTGATCACTAACCCGCGCGATATTCCGGGGCTGGTCAAAGAGCTGGCAAAATATCCTTTTACCGCGATGACCGGCGTCAATACGCTGTTTAACGCGCTGCTCAATAACAAAGAGTTCCAGCAACTGGATTTCTCCTCACTGCATCTCTCTGCTGGTGGGGGTATGCCGGTGCAACAGGCGGTGGCTGAACGTTGGGTGAAGCTGACCGGGCAATATCTGCTGGAAGGCTACGGGCTGACAGAGTGCTCGCCGCTGGTGAGCGTTAACCCGCACGACATTGACTACCACAGCGGCAGCATTGGTTTACCGGTGCCGTCCACGGAAGCCAAACTGATTGACGATCAGGGCAATGAAGTTGAACACGGTCAACCCGGCGAGCTGTGCGTAAAAGGCCCGCAGGTGATGCTCGGCTACTGGCAGCGTCCCGCCGACACCGATCAGATCCTCAAAGACGGCTGGCTACTTACCGGCGACATCGCGGTGATGGATGACGAAGGTTTTCTGCGCATTGTCGATCGTAAAAAAGACATGATTCTGGTCTCTGGCTTCAACGTCTATCCTAACGAGATCGAAGACGTGGTAATGCAACATCCTGGCGTGCTGGAAGTGGCGGCGGTCGGCGTCCCGTCCGGCAGCAGTGGCGAAACGGTGAAACTGTTTGTGGTCAAAAAAGATCCAGTGCTGAACGGCGACGCGCTGATTGCCTTCTGCCGTCGTCAGTTAACCGGATACAAAGTGCCAAAACTGGTGGAATTCCGCGATGAACTGCCGAAATCGAACGTTGGCAAAATTTTGCGACGAGAATTGCGTGACGAAGCCCGCGCCAAAGTAGACAATAAAGTCTGAGCTTTGAGTAAGTCGCCAGACGCCGGTTAGCCGGCGTTTTTTATGGGCGCAAACCTGAGAGAACCTGATTTGAATTACCAGATGATCACCACCAACGACGCGCTGGCCGCCATGAGCGACGCCGCGCGTGCGTTTCCCGCTATCGCCCTTGATACCGAATTTGTCCGTACCCGTACCTATTATCCACAACTGGGCCTGATCCAGGTGTTTGACGGGGAACAGGTCTCGCTGATCGATCCCCTGACCATCACCGACTGGACGCCGTTCCGCACGCTATTACAGGATCGCAGCATCACTAAATTTCTGCATGCGGGCAGCGAAGATCTGGAAGTGTTCCTTAACGTCTTTGGCGAACTGCCGGAGCCGTTGATCGACACGCAGATCCTCGCTGCCTTCAGCGGACGCCCGATGTCATGGGGCTTTGCTGCAATGGTGGAGGAATACACGGGGACGGCGCTGGACAAGAGCGAATCCCGCACCGACTGGCTGGCGCGCCCGTTAACGGAGCGTCAGTGCATTTATGCGGCGGCGGATGTCTGGTACCTGTTACCCATCGCCCACAAACTGATGGCAGAAGCGGAAGCCGCAGGCTGGTTGCCGGCAGCGCTCGACGAGTGCCGCCTGATGCAGCAGCGTCGTCAGGAAGTGCTGGCCCCGGAAGACGCCTGGCGCGACATCAGCAACGCCTGGCAGCTTCGCACCCGTCAGCTGGCCTGTCTGCGTCTGCTGGCCGACTGGCGTCTGCGTAAAGCGCGTGAACGCGATCTGGCGGTAAACTTCGTGGTTCGCGAAGAGCACCTGTGGGCCGTGGCACGCTATATGCCGGGCAGCATGGGCGAGCTGGACAGCATTGGCCTGTCCGGAAGCGAGATCCGCTTCCACGGCAAAACCCTGCTGGCGCTGGTGGCAAAAGCGCAGGCGTTACCAGAAGAGGCGCTGCCTGAGCCGCTGGTGAATCTGGTGGATATGCCGGGCTACCGTAAGGCGTTTAAGGCCATTAAAGCGCTGGTGCAGGAGGTAAGCGCCGCGAGCGGTGTCAGCGCCGAACTGCTGGCATCCCGTCGCCAGATTAATCAGTTGCTCAACTGGCACTGGCAATTAAAACCGCAAAACGTCCAGCCTGAATTAATTTCCGGCTGGCGCGGTGATTTAATGGCGCAAAAACTTAACGCGCTGCTGGTGGAATATCCGCAGTAATGTCACCTGCACCCCTGTAATTAATTACAGGTATTGTTTCAGGTAAATAAAAAAGGCAGCGTTCAGGCTGCCTTTTTTTATCTCTTATAGTTTAACCCATAAGAAAATTTATTTACTGTCTTCGGTTTCCGGCAGCGTAACGTTCAGCTCCAGAATAGAAATATCACCATCGCGCTGTTCCAGTTGCACTGAGACCATTTCGGGATCGATCTGCACATAGCGGCAAATCACTTCGAGAATGTCTTTTCTCAGCTGCGGCAGGTAGTGCGGTTCAGCATCGCTACGGCGACGCTCAGCAACGATAATCTGTAAACGTTCTTTCGCGATGTTGGCGGTACTTTTCTTTCGTGAGAGAAAAAAGTCGAGTAAAGCCATAATTTATCCTCCGAACAGGCGTTTGAGGAAACCTTTCTTCTCTTCTTCTACGAAGCGGAAAGGACGATCTTCTCCCAACAGACGATCCACAGTATCTGCATAGGCCTTGCCCGCGTCAGACGCGGCGTCCAGGATCACCGGCTCACCCTGGTTTGATGCGCGCAGTACCGACTGATCTTCCGGGATCACGCCGACCAGCTTGATACGCAGAATTTCCAGCACGTCTTCCATGCTCAACATGTCGCCTTTGCTGACGCGGCCCGGATTGTAGCGGGTCAGTAACAAATGCTCTTTGATGGGCTCCTGGCCGCGTTCTGCACGGCGTGATTTTGACGCGAGAATACCCAGAATTCGGTCAGAGTCACGCACGGAAGAGACTTCCGGGTTGGTGGTGATCACCGCTTCGTCAGCGAAATAGAGCGCCATCAGCGCGCCGGTTTCGATACCAGCCGGTGAATCACAGACAATAAAATCGAAGTCCATTTTCTGCAGATCGTCGAGAACTTTTTCCACGCCCTCGCGGGTCAGTGCGTCTTTGTCGCGCGTCTGTGAAGCAGGCAGAATGTACAGGTTATCGGTACGCTTATCTTTGATAAGCGCCTGATTTAAAGAGGCATCACCCTGAATGACGTTAACGAAATCATAAACAACGCGGCGCTCGCAACCCATGATCAGATCAAGGTTACGCAGGCCGATATCAAAATCGATAACGACGGTTTTCTTTCCCTTCTGGGCTAAACCTGTCGCGATGGCCGCGCTGGAGGTGGTCTTGCCGACGCCCCCTTTACCCGAAGTAACAACAATAATGCGTGCCATAGGAGTTCCTTGTTAAAAAGGGCTTAGTTCAATGGTTGAACAGTCAAAGCGTTCTCTGCAATCAGCAGACGCGCCGCTTTGCCATAAAATTCGGCCGGGATGTTCTCGCTCAGCCAGTATTCCCCCGCGATAGAAACCAGTTCCGCGGTGAGATGTGTACAAAAAATCTGTGCGTCACGGTCGCCGCTGGCTCCGGCCAGCGCACGGCCACGCATCATGCCGTAAATATGAATATTGCCATCGGCAATCAATTCTGCACCGGCGCTGACATGACTGGTAACAATCAAATCAGAGTTCGGGGCATAAATACGCTGACCTGAACGCACCGGCGTATCAACTAATCGTGTAATGGTGTGCGGCGCGGCGGCGGGTTCTTCCACCACTGCGACGGGGGCAGGGGGCTGGCGTACCGCCTGTTCCTTGCCTTCCGTAAGTAACGGCAAACCCGCTTCTTCGATTTCGGCTTTCAGGGCGACATCTTTACAGCCGCTGATCCCCACCACCCGCAGACCGGTACTGGCAATCACCTTTTGCAGCGTGGCCCAGGAAATGTTTCCTTCCACATCAGCAACATTGATCACCACCGGCGCGTGTTGTAAAAACGCGGGAGCCTGAGCGATTTTGTCTTTCAACGCCTGACGAATAACCTCGGGCTTTGCATCATGCAAATGAACCACTGATAAGGTGAAGCTACTGCCTTTTAGCTCGATGGGCGTGTTTGACATCCTGACCTTACTCAATTTGCTATTATCACCCGTACAGCGGGTAATATTCCGAAGACCAGAAGGCATGTTATAGTCAGGATTATATTGAGGCAAGTCACCTCCCGACAAATAAGAGCAAAAGAATGTTTTGTGTGATCTACAAAAGCCCACGACGTGAACAGACCTACCTTTACGTTGAAAAAAAAGACGATTTTTCCCGCGTGCCGGACGCCCTGTTGCAGGGATTTGGCAAACCACAGCTGGCGATGTTGTTACCCCTCGACGGGCGTAAAAAACTGGTTAACGCCGATCTGGAAAAAGTGAAAGAAGCGCTGAAAACGCAGGGCTATTATTTACAGCTGCCACCGCCGCCGGAAGATTTGCTGAAACAACATCTGGCGAGCACGGGTAAAGGTTAACTTCATACACGATCAGCGTGTTACTCAGGGGGAATTCATGTATCAACATCACCACTGGCAGGGCGCACTGCTGGAAATGCCGGTCAGTAAAGTGGTCTGCGTCGGCAGTAACTACGCAAAGCATATCCAGGAGATGGGCAGCGCCACGCCGACAGAGCCGGTGCTGTTTATCAAGCCGGAAACCGCGCTGTGCGATCTGCATCAGCCGCTGGCCCTGCCACAGGGTCTGGGGTCGGTGCATCATGAAGTCGAACTGGCCGTGCTGATTGGTGCCACGCTGCGTCAGGCCAGTGAAGAGCACGTCACACAGGCGATTGCAGGCTACGGCGTGGCGCTCGATCTGACGCTGCGCGATATTCAGGGGCAAATGAAGAAAGCAGGGCAGCCGTGGGAAAAAGCGAAAGGCTTTGATAATTCCTGTCCGATCTCCGGTTTTATCCCGGCGGCAGAGTTCCAGGGCGATCCGCAAAACACGCCGCTCTGCCTGAAGGTAAACGGTGAGGTACGCCAGCAGGGCACGACGGCTGACATGATCCACAAAATCGTGCCGCTGATCGCTTATATGAGCCGCTTTTTCACCTTACGTGCCGGGGATGTTATCCTCACCGGCACGCCGGAAGGCGTTGGCCCGCTGCACAGCGGCGATGCGCTGGAAGTGAGCCTCAATGGCTTAACCATCACAACCCGCGTACTCTGAGTGCGAAATGCCGTCCGTAAGGGCGGCAAAGCTTGCATCGGCGTGCCAGACTGGTTATAAGGTGCAGCTTGATTTTCTACTGGCGGATCCGCTTATGACTGACACTCCTTTCTGGCAAAGCAAAACACTTGAGCAGATGACCGACGCCGAGTGGGAATCGCTGTGTGATGGCTGCGGGCAATGTTGCCTGCACAAACTGATGGACGAAGACACGGATGAAATCTATTTCACCAACGTCGCCTGCCGTCAGCTGAACATCAAAACCTGCCAGTGTCGTAATTATGAGCGCCGCTTTGAGTATGAGCCCGACTGCATCAAGCTGACCCGCGATAACCTTCCCACATTCGAATGGCTGCCGCCGAGCTGCGCTTACCGTCTGCTGGCCGAAGGGAAAAGCCTGCCGGTCTGGCACCCGCTGCGTACCGGCTCCAAAGCTGCCATGCATGCCGAACGTATTTCCGTGCGTCACATTGCAGTGAAAGAATCAGAAGTAAACGACTGGCAGGATCATATTTTGAATAAACCGGAGTGGGCTGATTGAGGCGTTGATTTGAAAAGGATTTTTGCTTACAGCGAAGATGCCTGGGGCATGGTGGGGCATCGCTGTTAAGATTTGCATTCAGAGTATTCATCCGCTCGACCATCCGTTTTCCGTCATCGTTGTAACCCCTCCGGAGGCAGCTCAGTGACACTCAACTTTGGTAGGGTGGTGCCCATCGGTTGTTTCATCACTTTGTGATAAAAGGTATCGGGACATAACTAATAAGGAAGTAATCATGAAAAAGACTTTAGTTGCTTTATGTGCAGTGGTTGTGAGCCTTACAGCGTATGCAGCTGAAACTACAAATCCTTTGTCTGATGACGTCTTATCTTATCAAGCTGAACTAATTTGTAGCGCTAAATTCAGAACAGATGCTGCTAAGTCAGACTTTAAAATTAAAAAAGGAATTATAAATGCGACTGACCCTACTCCTTTCAATGAAGATGTACTGGAAGCCTATCGGGAAGTAGTTAAGTCTCATCCGGGGATTGAGAAAATCGATGCTGATACTAAAAATGTCGATTCCTGTAAACCAAACGTAATTGAGAAATACCGGGAAAAACACCCGCTTAAATGATTATTACGTTAAATATCTGAACCGTCATGCGTATCAAAAGATACCAAACTCGTGTCGGAAATCACAAAGCCTCTGGTTATAGCTATAACAAGCGCTCTAACCATTCGAGCCTGTTGTCTTCTCTCTCAGGTCGCAGTGAGTAAGCCGACAAAAAATCCGGAAACACAATGCATTTCCGGATTTCTGTGACACGTCTTCTGAAAATTATCGCCCGAACAGATCGCGTTTCTTCGGTTTAAACGCCTGAGCAATTACCACCAGCACCGCGACCGCGAAGTAGGCGATAAAAATCCCCAGCAACCATTGCGGCATTTCCAGTGACAGGAACGACCACTGACGCTCTGCGCAGTCGCCGGATGCCACAAATACCTGCGGCAGCCACTTATCGAGCGGCAGCCACGTCGGGAAGCGGGCGGCAAAATCACAGGTCGCAAACGGGTTAGGATGCAGCATGATGTTAGTGTGTTCCCAGGCCAGCTGGATCCCCCGCCACGCGCTGTACAACCAAATTGCCATCGCCACAAACCGCAGTGGCGTTTTAGGCGCGATAGCTCCCACAAGCCCTGCACCCATCACGCCAAACAGCGCGCTTCGTTCATAAATACAGAGTACGCAGGGTTTGAGCAGCATCACGTGCTGGAACCACAACGCCACCATTTCAAGCGCCAGCGCGGTCAGTGCCATTAACAGCCAGGCACCGCGTCCGTGAGAGCACTTGTTTAAAAATTGCAACATAATCATTTCCCTGAGACTAACGTGGACACCGCAGTGTAAACGAATTCACTTCCCGCGCCACTAGCCGAAATAAAAATAATAAGTAATGGAATATTTTACCTAAATCTTCGCCAGACCCGCCAGGATAAGCCTGTCACTTAAGTCAGTTTGTCGGATTTATTCACCACAAAAATGCCTCTGAAAAAATCCTAAAAATGAAGTCCTGATCCCTTTTTCTTCATGCCTGGCGCTATCTGCGCCTGTATCGCTCTGGTATGATGAGTGTCTTTGTTTAGCTGTGTAATGGAAATCTCACTATGGTCATTAAGGCGCAAAGCCCGGCGGGTTTCGCTGAAGAATACATCATCGAAAGTATCTGGAATAACCGCTTCGCCCCAGGGACCATCCTGCCAGCCGAGCGTGAGCTTTCTGAACTGATTGGTGTCACCCGAACCACCTTGCGTGAAGTGTTACAGCGTCTGGCCCGCGATGGCTGGCTGACGATCCAGCATGGCAAACCGACCAGAGTAAACAACTTTTGGGAAACCTCAGGGCTTAATATCCTTGAGACGCTGGCACGCCTCGATCATGAAAGTGTTCCCCAGCTGATTGATAACCTGCTTTCCGTGCGCACCAACATCGCCACCATTTTTATCCGCACCGCTTTCCGCCAGCATCCGGACGATGCGCTGAAAGTGCTGGCCACCGCCAGTGCGATTGAAGACCACGCTGATGCCTTTGCCGAGCTGGATTACAACATATTCCGCGGTCTGGCGTTTGCCTCAGGTAATCCGATTTACGGCCTGATCATCAATGGCATGAAAGGCTTATACACGCGTATTGGTCGCCACTACTTTGCCAATCCGGAAGCGCGCAGTCTGGCGCTCGGCTTTTATCATAAGCTGGCGCAGGTATGTGAGCAGGGTGAACTGGATCAGGTATACGATACGGTACGCCGCTACGGTCGTGAGAGCGGTGAGATCTGGCACCGTATGCAGAAGACGCTGCCAGGCGGCATCTCAATGCACGGACGCTAAGACACGACGAAAACCCCTCTCAGGCGAGAGGGGTTTTGTTTTACAGGCTGTTCGGACGCGGCGGGCAACGGTCTAACAGCTCGACGCTGCCGTCCTCATTTTGCTGCTCAAGCGCCACATCAAATCCCCACAGACGATGCACATGCTTTAACACCTCCCGACGCCCCTTATCCAGCGGCGCGCGATTATGCGGAATATAACGCAGCGTCAGCGAGCGATCCCCGCGCAGATCCACATTCCATACCTGAATATTCGGCTCCAGATTGCTCAAATTGTACTGGGCAGACAGTTTCGAGCGGATCTCCCGGTAGCCATCCTCGTTATGGATAGCGGCAATCTCCAGATAGTTATTGCGATCGTCATCCAGCACGCTGAACAGGCGGAAATCGCGCATTACCTTAGGCGACAGAAACTGGCTGATAAAGCTCTCGTCTTTAAAATCACGCATCGCAAAGTGCAGCGTTTCCAGCCAGTCCGATCCGGCGATGTCCGGGAACCAGTAGCGATCTTCTTCGGTGGGCGACTGACAGATACGCTTAATGTCCTGGAACATGGCGAAGCCCAGCGCGTACGGGTTTATCCCGCTGTACCATGGGCTGTTATAAGGCGGCTGGAACACCACATTGGTATGGCTGTGCAGAAACTCCAGCATAAAGCGTTCAGTCACTTTTCCTTCGTCATACAGGTGATTGAGAATAGTGTAATGCCAGAAGGTCGCCCAGCCTTCGTTCATCACCTGCGTCTGTTTCTGCGGATAAAAATACTGGCTTACCTTACGCACGATGCGCAAAATCTCGCGCTGCCAGGATTCCAGCAGCGGGGCGTTTTTCTCCATGAAATAGAGCAGGTTTTCCTGGGGTTCAGAAGGATAACGACGTGCTTGCGCCACGGTTTCCACTTCTTCGCGTTTTGGCAGCGTGCGCCACAGGGTATTCACCTGACTTTGTAGATACTCCTCGCGGCTTTTTTGCCGCGCTTTCTCTTCCTGCAACGAGATTTTCTGTGGGCGTTTATAACGGTCAACGCCGTAATTCATCAGGGCATGACAGGAGTCGAGTAGCTTCTCCACTTCATCCACGCCATAGCGTTCTTCGCAGTCGGTAATGTATTTCCGTGCGAAGATCAGGTAATCGACAATCGAGCTGGCATCGGTCCAGCTGCGGAACAGGTAATTATTTTTAAAGAAGGAGTTATGCCCGTAGCAGGCATGCGCCATTACCAGCGCCTGCATGGTAATGGTGTTCTCTTCCATCAGATAAGCAATACAGGGGCTTGAGTTAATGACGATTTCATACGCCAGCCCCTGCTGGCCGTGCTTGTAGAGTCGTTCTGTCTCGATAAACTTTTTACCAAAAGACCAGTGGGGGTAATTGATCGGCATCCCGACGCTGGAGTAAGCATCCATCATCTGCTCCGAGGTGATCACCTCGATCTGATGCGGATAGGTATCCAGGCGGTAGAGTTTTGCCACGCGGTCAATTTCGGCAAGATAGGTATCAAGCAGCTCAAACGTCCAGTCAGGTCCATCGCAGAGACGTGTCGTATCCTTATTCATGGAATCAATCATAGCCATTAGCGCGCCCTCATTGTTGGCGGATCTCTCTGTATGGAGAGCCTCATTTCAAGCATAGATCAAGGTGTCACAAAGGGTCTGCCCGGTAAATTTTTTTCTTCACCATTTCGCCTCGTTGCGACGGAGTGAAAGTGCACAATTGCAGCATAAAATGCTGACTAAAAAGGTGGGTTAGCAGGAGATCCTAAAACCGCCGTCACAGGCTGCGCGGGCGAAGATGTGAGGCAAGTCACCATAAAAAAGCCATATGTTGAATAACATTTTCATCTGGGTTATCAATTTGTAATCAGAACATTGTTCTTTCTCATAGGGAGTGGTTATGCGCATTGTCGTACTGGGAAGTGGCGTGGTGGGTGTCACCAGCGCCTGGTATCTGAATCAGGCCGGGCATGAGGTCACGGTGATCGAGCGGGAGCCAGGCCCGGCGCTGCAAACCAGCGCCGCCAATGCCGGACAGATTTCACCTGGCTATGCAGCGCCCTGGGCCGCGCCCGGCGTGCCGCTGAAAGCGATCAAATGGATGTTTGAACGCCACGCGCCTCTGGCTATCAGTCTTGATGGCTCCCCATCGCAGCTGAAATGGATGTGGCAAATGCTGCGCAACTGCGATACCCGTCACTACATGGAAAACAAAGGCCGCATGGTGCGTCTTGCCGAGTACAGCCGCGACTGCCTGAAAACCCTGCGCGACACCACGGGCATCCAGTATGAAGGACGGCAGGGCGGCACACTGCAACTGTTCCGTACCGCCCAGCAGTACGACAACGCGACCCGCGATATTGCCGTGCTGAAGGATGCGGGCGTGCCGTACCAGCTGCTTGAGTCCTCCCGTCTGGCGGAGGTGGAGCCCGCACTGGCGGAAGTGGCCCATAAGCTGACCGGTGGCCTGCGTCTGCCCAATGACGAAACCGGCGACTGCCAGCTCTTTACCCAGCGCCTGGCGGCGATGGCGGAGGCCGCAGGCGTGGTGTTCCGTTACAACACGCCGGTTGAGCAATTGCTGCACGAAGGTGAAAAAATCTACGGCGTGAAGTGTGGTGACGAGGTCATCAAAGCCGATGCCTACGTAATGGCTTTCGGTTCCTACTCCACCCGAATGCTGAAAAATATTGTCGATATTCCGGTCTACCCCCTTAAGGGGTATTCGCTGACCATTCCGGTGGCGGAGGATGACGGCGCGCCAGTTTCGACCATACTGGATGAGAGCTACAAAATCGCCATTACCCGTTTTGACCAGCGGATCCGCGTTGGCGGGATGGCGGAAATCGTTGGCTTTAATACCGAACTGTTGCAGCCGCGTCGTGAAACGCTGGAGATGGTGGTGCGGGATCTCTTCCCCCGCGGTGGCCATGTTGAACAGGCGACCTTCTGGACCGGGCTGCGACCGATGACGCCAGACGGCACGCCGCTGGTGGGACGTACACCCTTTAAAAATCTGTGGCTCAACACCGGTCACGGTACGCTGGGCTGGACCATGGCCTGCGGATCCGGTCAGCTGCTGAGTGATTTGTTGTCTGGTCGTACGCCAGCGATCCCGTTTGAGGATCTGAGCGTGGCGCGCTATCAGCCCGGTTTTACCCCGGCAAGGCCGCAACACCTGCACGGTGTGCAAAACTAAAAGGAGCAGTCATGTCTCGTCCTGTACAGGCCACGATCGATACCCGGGCGCTGCGTCATAACCTGAACATTGTGCGGCAGGCCGCGCCGGTGTCCCGCGTGTGGTCGGTCGTGAAAGCCAACGCCTACGGACACGGTATCGAGCGAGTATGGAACGCGCTCAGCAGCACTGATGGCTTTGCCATGCTCAATCTGGAAGAGGCGATCCTGCTGCGCGAACGGGGCTGGAAAGGGCCGATCCTGATGCTGGAAGGCTTCTTTCATGCCGATGAGCTGGCGCTGTTCGATCAGTATCGACTCACCACCAGCGTGCACAGCAACTGGCAACTGAAAGCGCTGCAAAACGCCCGCTTACAGGCCCCCCTCGATCTGTACCTCAAGGTCAACAGCGGCATGAACCGGCTCGGTTTCCAGCCTGAGCGGGTGCACTCGGTGTGGCAGCAACTGCGGGCGATGAGCAACGTCGGCAGCATGACGCTAATGTCGCACTTTGCCGTCGCCGAACGTCCTGACGGCATCGATGCGGCAATGGTGAAAATCGAACAGGCCGCCGAGGGGCTGGACTGCCCGCGTTCGCTCGCAAACTCGGCGGCGACGCTCTGGCATCCGACCGCGCATTTTGACTGGGTCAGGCCGGGTATCATTTTGTACGGCGCTTCACCGTCCGGTCAGTGGCAGGATGTGGCGACCAGCGGCCTGAAACCGGTGATGACGCTCAGCAGCCAGATCATCGGCATTCAGACGTTAAAAGCGGGCGATTGTGTGGGTTACGGACAGCGCTACCAGGCGCGCAGCGAGCAACGCATCGGTATTGTCGCCTGCGGTTATGGCGACGGTTATCCGCGCGTGGCCCCGGACGGCACGCCAGTGCTGGTGGATGGTGTGCGTACCCGCACGGTGGGGACGGTGTCCATGGATATGCTGGCGGTGGATCTGACCCCATGCCCGCAGGCCGGGATTGGTACACCGGTAGAGCTGTGGGGGCAGGAAATTAAAATTGATGATGTGGCGAGTGCCGCAGGCACGGTGGGGTATGAACTGATGTGCGCCTTAGCCCCGCGCGTGCCTGTTGTGACAGTGTAACGTAAAACGGGGCGGTTATTCCGCCTCGTCTTCCATCGGACGGACCCCGACCTTACGCACGGCGTTATCTTCTTTTTCCGCCACCGTCCAGATCATACCCGCAAACTCGACCTGGTCACCGACGACCGGCGCGGCGCCCAGCAGTTTCTGAATAATTTCGCCCAGCGTCTGCTGCTTATCGCGGTAATCCGCGCCAACATCAATGCCATAGATCAGCGCAACATCTGCAAATTTTGCGCTGGCTTCGAGGATAAAGTCGCCGAAGAAGCGTTGATCCAGCGCCACCGGCGGCGAATGGCTGAACAGCTTGCCGAGCGCCGGCAGATCTTTCTCGCGGCCAATCACGCACAGCACATCCCCCTCACGCAGCCGGGTGCTGCCGGTAGGGTGCAGCAGGGCATTATCACGGAACAAGGCTGCAATGCGCGTTTCAGCAGGCATATGCAGATCGCGCAGTGCCGCGCCGACGCACCATTTGTCGTCGCTGAGCTGATAAATAAACTGCTCCCAGGGGTTTTCGGGATGGATATCCAGCCCGACGCGGGATTCCGGCCAGCCGACTGGCGGTACCACGACTTTGGCTTTTTTCGCCGCCCAACCGAGGGACGAACCCTGGAACAGCAACGAAATCAGCACCACGAAGAAGGCGATATTAAAGAACAACCGCGCATTTTCCAGCCCGGCCATCATCGGGAAGACCGCCAGGATAATCGGCACCGCGCCGCGCAAGCCGACCCAGCTGATAAACACCCTTTCACGCAGATTAAAGCCACGGAACGGTAACAGCCCGGCAAACACCGACAGCGGGCGGGCAAAGAAGATCATCCATGCCGAGAGGATCAGCGCCGGAATGGCAATGGTCAGCAGATCGGACGGCGTCACCAGCAGGCCGAGCACAAGGAACATGGCGATCTGCGCCAGCCACGCCAGGCCATCGAAGTTTTGCTGAATGCTGTAGCGGTTACGCAGCGGGCGATTACCCAGCACAAAGCCGCACAGATAGACCGCGAGAATACCGCTGCCTTCCAGCGCAGTGGTAATCGCGAAAACCATGATGCCGCCGCTGAGCGCCAGCAACGGATACAGCCCGGCGGGCAGGGCGATACGGTTGATCATCTGCTGAAGCAGATAGCCCCCCGCCAGACCCAGCACAATGCCCAGTCCAAACTGCTGAATAATATGCACCGCAAACATCCAGTTCAGCCCGCTTTCGTGCTGCTGGATCATCTCAATTAAGGTGATGGTTAAAAACACGGCCATCGGATCGTTGCTGCCGGATTCAATCTCCAGCGTCGAACCAACACGCTCGTTAAGCCCTTTACCGCCGAGCAGGGAGAACACCGCTGCAGCATCCGTGGATCCGACAATCGCGCCGACCAGCAGGCCTTCCATAATGTCCAGATGAAACAGCCAGGCCGCCATCATGCCGGTCAGGCCGGAGGTGATCAGCACGCCCACCGTCGCCAGCGACAGGGCAGGCCCAAGCGCCACGCGAAATGAACTTGCCTGGGTGCGCATCCCGCCATCCAGCAGGATCACCGCCAGCGCCAGGTTACTCACCATATAGGCAAAGGGGTAGTTATCGAAAGGGATACCGCCAACACCATCCACCCCGGCGAGCATGCCGATAGCGAGGAAAATCACCAGGATGGGAATACCGAGACGAGAGGAGAAAGAACTTAATAAGATGCTACAGGTTACCAGTACAGAACCCAGAATAAAAAGACCGATTATCGCCTCTGCTTCCAATGTCGAATTACTCCTTAACACACCGTAACTGCCAGACAACATGCACGATCGGCGACCGTGCATCTCAATACGCTTCTTTATATTAACGGCAGGAAGTCAGATTTGATAAGTGCGATGAATACATTTTTTACTCATGCAGCACAGAATGCCCTGTCAGGGTAAGCCGCGTATGTTCGCCATCGTGCTCAAGGGCGGCCTGCGCGCCGAGCGGCAGGGTGACGGTTTGCGGTTCATGGCCAAAGGCCAGACCGGCGATTAACGGGACGCTAAGCTTTGAGCGCATAAAGGCAATCATCGCCTCCAGGCTATAGCCCGCATCATAATCGTTGGGGGCGCTGCCGCTGAAGCTGCCGAGGATCACCGCCCGCTGGCGGGACAAAATCCCCGCGTGGTGTAGCTGTAACAGCATGCGTTCAACGCGGAAAGGATGTTCGTTGATGTCTTCCAGCACCAGAATGCCGTTGTCGATGTCCGGCATCCACGGTGTGCCGATAAGCGATACCAGCATCGCCAGATTCCCGCCCCATAGCGTACCCTGCGCCTGGCAGGGCTGCCCGTCGCCGTGCCATTCCACGGTAAAGGTGTCATTGCGCAAGGCCAGCCAGAAATGCCGCTCGGTAAAAGCATCCACCGTTTCAGCGCCGACGTTACCCGCCAGCATCGGCCCGCTGAAACTGATCACGCCGTGCTTAAGCAACCCCATCTGGAAGGCGGTGAAATCGCTGTGCCCGCAGATTAGCAGCGGGTCCTGCTGCTGACGCCGCGCCAGTCCCGCCCAGTCCACTGAGGCCAGCAAACGGCTGGCACCGTAACCGCCGCGCACCGGCATGACAATCATATTTTTACCGGCCAGCGTGGTGAGCTCATTGAGATCCGCCAGCCGCTCGGCATCGCTGCCGGCGAAGCGCTGCCAGCGGCGGGCAATCACTTCGCGATGACGCACCTCATGACCCGCTGCTTCCAGACGCGCCACGCCACGGGCAGCCGCCTCCTGATTAATGCAGTAGCCCGAAGGCGCAATCAAATGAAACACAGACATGGCAAATCCTTGCTGACATATAAAGTGAAACGTTTATCATGCCGCTTACGCCCGTCATACTTCAAGCGGCATCTGCTGGCTGGCGGGCGACTGAAAATTACATACCGGTATAAGGATCGTTGGCGTGAAATTAAGATGGTTTGCTTTTTTGATTGTATTACTGGCGGGATGCAGTTCAAAACAGGACTATAAAAATCCACCATGGAACCCGGAAGTGCCGGTAAAACGCGCCATGCAGTGGATGCCGATTAGTGAGAAAGCCGGGGCAGCATGGGGCGTCAGCCCGCGACTTATTACTGCGATCATCGCTGTAGAATCCGGCGGTAATCCGACCCTGGTCAGCAAATCCAATGCGGTCGGCCTGATGCAGCTGAAAGCCTCTACCGCCGGACGCGAGGTGTACCGCCATATGGGGTGGAAAGGGCAGCCTTCCACCAGCGAACTGAAAAACCCGGAGCGTAATATCTCAATGGGTACCGCCTATCTGAGCATACTGGAACACGGTGTGCTGGCAGGCATTGAAGATCCGGAAGTGATGCAGTATGCGCTGGTGGTGTCTTATGTGAACGGTGCAGGCGCGCTGCTGCGCACCTTCTCATCGGATCGCAAAAAAGCCATCAAAGAGATCAACTCGCTGAGCCCGGATGAGTTTGTCGACCATGTCGCCGACAATCACCCGGCACCTCAGGCACCCCGCTATATCTGGAAAGTCCAGCAAGCAATGGATGCGATGTAACGCTTAGCGGACGTTGTTGGCGCGTTGATGCGCTTCGCGCTCCAGCGAGAAGATAATGCGCTGGAGCTCGCGCTCAACCGCCGGATTCACGTTCAGGAAGCGGAAGCTCAGGCGCGGGGTGGACACCGTTTCGTTTTTACCATCCACCACCGTGCGTTCGCTGATCGACAGCAACTGGGCATCAAAATAGAACTGCCCCCAGCCTGCCATATCCAGCTCAATTTGCGTAAAACGCAACCCTTCTTTCAGTGCTTCAGGCGCGCTGCCTTCCAGTAGCGCGCCCATGCCGCCGAGCGACAAATCAAAAAGACGAAAACGCAGCAGGGACTTATCCGGCATCCTGGCTTTGCAGTAATAGGCCGGATAGAGCGGGGCGGAGATGCGGAAATACTCCCGGCGCTGGATGTACCACAGTTCAGCGGGCAGCGGCGTGGTGAAAGCAGGCAGTGCCTGGTATTCACCGCTATAAAGTTTGGGCAGCGTAAATTCAACTTTTGCGCCACGGGTTTCTGCGGTAATGGCGATATTCCCGGCGCGTTGAACGGCTTTGTTATCGTATTCCTGACTGCCGAAATCCATTATCAGACCTTCCGGCGAGACGTCGAGGATCTTGCTGATGAACTGACCACTGGCCCATGAGATGCGCAATGGCACCTGGCCTTTCTGCAGATCGCGCAGCACCCCCAGTACGGCCAGCGGGGTCTGCTTCAGAAACTGCTCACTGTAATTACTCACGCCGGATGGCTCCTTGGTAGCGTATCGCCTGTCGGGGATATATCGGCATGGCGACCGGAAACTTAATACAAACGGAGAAATATTTTTTGCGATTAAACTGAATTAAGTCTGTGACAACTAACCCTTTTGCTGTGTTTGCCTATACTTACCGTCGTGGGCAGGAAATCATTCTTGCGATATCGAGTCACAACAAAAAGAGGACATTGCAAAATGGGCATTATTGCGTGGATCATTTTTGGTCTTATTGCCGGTGTTATCGCTAAATTTATCATGCCAGGGCGTGATGGCGGTGGTTTTATTCTGACCTGTATTCTGGGTGTGGTAGGTGCCGTGGTCGGCGGCTGGCTGGCAACGATGTTCGGTATCGGTGGGGATGTGACGGGCTTTAACCTGCACAGCTTCCTGGTAGCGGTTGTCGGTGCGATTGTGGTACTGGCGCTGTTCCGCCTGCTGCGTCGCGGGTAAGTCTAATTTGTTTGTTAAGTGGTAGGTTGCGCTCTTATTACCTCAGAGTACGACTCTGATATCAGGTGAACAGAGCGCGCAGGGGGCGGCCAGTCGCCGCCGCCCCCTGCACCCCCGGGCTCCCGGCAGGAAAATCGCCGCTTCGCGGTGCCTTCGGCTTATCCCTTCCGGCTTCGGGTCGGGCGCGATGCAGCGTCCCTGCAAGTCGCGCCCTCAGCCCGCATCCATGCGGGCTGCCCCGGCCTGCAGGGAACGCCTCAGCGATTTTCAGCCGGACCCCGCACACTTCCAGATTCTTTTATAAACCCAACTCTCAGGTTCCTGTAAGTTCAAGAAAAATTAAAGCCACTCAGTCGCTTTATAAAAAACAGAGATATTAACGCGAGGGGTTGAGTCCCCGCTGAAACCGGCGAGCCGGAGGCCGGATGACAAGGGCTGGCCGCCATGGATGGCGGCCAGAGGCGAAATGAGGCAGGAGGCCGAATCGAGCCGACCGCGGGCAGACGGGCGGGAGGTGAGCGCAGTGCGCAGCACCGGTTTCTTTGCGGGGCCGCGGGGATTGTTAAGGGGGCCGCGGTGGCCCCCTTAGCACGTTCACCGTCAGCGGCGTCACGCCTGACACGAAACGCAAAGTGAACGGAACATTCCTCTAAACCAAACGGAACATTCCACTACACTACGCGATCAGAAATCATATCCCACGGTTGCCACTACGCTGCGCTCTGCCGCGTAGTAACAGTTATTCGTCCCGTAGCAACCCGCCACGTACTCACGATCCCCGAGGTTATTCGCATTTACCTGCACGAACGCACCTTTCAGCGGCGCTGACCACTCGCCCAGATCCGCACGCACCGACGCATCAAACACCGTCGCTGACGGCAGGCGCGATGAGTTCGCATCATCGGCCCACTGTTTGCCGATATAGCGCACGCCCGCCCCAACGCTCAGGCCGTAATCGAACTTATAGTTTGCCCAGAAGGACGCCATCTGATCCGGCGTCAGCTGCGGCGTGTTGCCTTCGTTACCATCCAGCGAATCCTGATACTTCAGGCGATTCCAGGTATAGCCCGCAATAGTGCTCAGGCGCGGCGTTAACTGATTACGCGCTTCGATTTCCACCCCCTGCGAATGCACTTTCCCGGCAGGCAGATAGGTCGCGGTGGCGATGTTGATATCGCGGGTGGCGACATCTTTCTGCGTCAGGTCGTACAGTGCGATGCTGTACATGTCAGAGGTGCCCGGCGGCTGGAATTTCAGACCCGCTTCATACTGCTCGGCGGTGGTCGGTTTCAGCAGTGTGCCGTCGGCACCCGGCAACGACGCCGGGGTGATCGCCTGGCTGTAGCTCATGTACGGCGACAGGCCATTCTCGAAGGCATACAACAGTGAGGCTCGGCCGCTGATATGGTCATCCTGACGACGGTTCGAGGTGGAATTGGTGTCGCTAACCTGTTCAGAGACGATACGATCGTAGCGACCAGAGAGATCCATATGCCAGCGATCCCACACCATCTCATCCTGCAAATAGACGCCGGTCTGGTAGTAGCGACGATTATTGTCATCGCTGTAGGTCACTACATGACCATGCTGGGCCGTGTAGCCAGTGTACGGATCCAGCGGCGATGCGCTGCCTGCGCCCGTCCACAGATCGTTGCGATAACGATGGTATTCACCGCCGAGGGTCAGCGTGTGCGCCACGTCACCGGTATTGAAGTCGGCCTGCACGCGGTTATCGGTAGACCACGCGTCCAGCGAGCCACGGTTGCCGCTGTAGCCGCGCGCCAGCGTATTGGTGTCGTCGATCCAGCCGACCTGATACACCTGATCCAGCGACACGTTCGCATGGGTGTAGCTGCCGCTGGAGTGTACCGACCAGATATCATCAAACTGGTGATCGAATTCAAGGCTGTAGATCTGCTCCCGGCGGCGGAATCCGTCCTCGCTCTCGCCTTCGTTAGTGCTGGTGGCGAGCTTCCGGCCATTATGCGCAAAGCGCGTGCCGTCGAGGGGCAGGGAGCCGTGATAGCCGCCGGTGGGATCCTTTTGCAGATAGGCGCGTAACAGCAGGCTGGTATCGGAATCCGGCTGCCAGAGCAGCGACGGGGAAATAGCGTAACGCTCTTCGCGCGTATTGTCGTACTGGGTGTCGCTGCTGCGCGTCATGCCGATAATGCGAAACGCCAGCTGGTCGTTGATCGCATCGGTATAGTCAAAGGCTCCGCCTTTGGTGTTATGCGTACCGCCGCTGAGCCGGAAATGCCCTTCCTGTTTGAACTGCGGGCGCTTAGAGGTGAGGTTCACCAGTCCGCCCGGCACGCTCTGGCCGTACAGCGCCGAAGCGGGGCCTTTCACCACGTCCACACGCTCAATAAACCACGGATCCACCTGCAATACGCTGTGGCTACCGCCGTCACTCATCAGACGCATACCGTCAAGGAACACGTTATCCACATCGCCGCCGTGGAAGCCGCGCAGAGAAATCGCATCGAAGCGGGTGGCACCACCGCCGAAACCGGCATACACGCCCGGCGTGTAGGCCAGCGCCTGGGAGACGGTTGCCACGCCCTGATCTTCCATCTGCTGACGGGTAACGACAGACACGGACTGACCGGTGGTGATCAGCGGCTGGTCGGTTTTCGTCGCACCGCGCGTAGTTTGCACGGTATAGCCTTCGGTCGGTGCCGTGGCTGACTGCGGGGCAGTGGCTGTTACCACCACGGTATCTTCGGCGAGTACCGCATGAGGAAGTGCCAGCGCAAGAGCGCACAGCAAAGACGAACGTTTCAGGGATAATGTTGTGGTCATTCCGGGATCCTGAGTACCGCTGTGCACGCGGCATTGGCCGCCACCACAAACGGGAAATTTGTGTGAACAAATGTAAAAGGAATGCGAATTATTATCGTTTACGTTAGAAAATACAACGGAAAATCAGTGTGGGATTAATCGAGGGGAGAGTGAGGAGATTGCGCCAGGCCCGGCAAGCCTGCTCCGCCGGGCAATGTGTTGATTTCGCAGACTAAAACCTGCTACCAAATTTGGTAGCAGGCGCCCTGCTTATTGCGCGACTTTTTCTGTCGTCGGGGCAGGAGCAGGGGCAGGCGTCGAAGACGGTGCGCTTGCCTGTGCCGGAGCCGTTTGCGCGGCAGGCGGCGCGTCCGGTACGTTGTCACACGGCTGCGCTTTCGGACAGACCAGATCCAGCATCATCAGCGTGACGCCGTTGCTCCAGCCAAAACCGTCCTGCAACGGGTATTCACCGCCGCCACCGCCGGTACCGGTGCTGCTGACGTCATATTTCTCAACCAGCTTCTGCTTGCTGTCATAGGTATGCTGCACGTTTTTCAGGAAACGCCAGGTCACATCCATCGCCAGCTTCTCGTGGTCATAATTCTTCAGACCCGCTGTGGCGACCCATTGCAGCGGCGCCCAACCGTTCGGCGCATCCCACTGCTGCCCGCTGTTGACCGTGGTAGTGGACAGGCCGCCTGGCTTGATCAGTCGCGCTTCGGTAGCCGCAGCCACTTTATCCGCGCGATCTTTCGCCGCCGCATTAACGTACAACGGGAACAGAGCGGCGGCAGTTAGCTGATTACGCACCTTTTTGGTTTTCAGATCGTAATCCGCGTACCAGCCCTCTTTGTCATTCCACAGGTTGGCTTCCATCGCTTTTTGACGCGCATTGGCCAGCGCTTCAAATTTCGTGGCGTTGGCGGTATCGCCGGACGCCTGGCTGGCGCGGGCGATCATTTTCTCCAGCTTGTACATCAGGGCGTTAAGATCCACCGGCACAATACTGGTGGTACGGATAGTGCCGAGCTGTTGGGGATCGTCCATCCAGCGTGAACTAAAGTCCCAGCCGGAGGCGGCCGCCGCGCGCAGATCGCGGTAGATCTCGGTCGCCGGGCGGTTCGGGTTATTTTTGGCGGTGGTGACATCAGCAAGCCAGGATTCCGGACGCGGGGTGTCACGATCGTCCCAGTAGCGGTTGAGCAACGAACCGTCCGACAATTTGACGACGCGCTTGCTGGCATCGCCTGGTTGCAGGGCGTCTGCGCCTTCCATCCAGTACTGGTACTCTTTTTCCATCTGCGGCAGATACTGCTTGAGCGCGTCATCCCCTTCATGGGTGGCTAATAACTCAACCATGAAAGCGAAGAATGGCGGTTGCGAGCGGCTCAGATAGTAGCTACGGTTGCCGTTCGGGATATGTCCATAGGTGTCCAGCTCATGGGCAAAGTTATCCACCATGTCCTGAACTTTGTCCCAGTGATCGCTCTCCGCCAGCCCCAGCATAGTGAAGTAACTGTCCCAGTAATACACTTCGCGGAAACGTCCGCCCGGCACGACATAAGGTTTCGGCAGCGGCAGCAGGGAGTCCCATTTGCCTGCCGTATCGGTGGTGCGCGTCAGCACTGACCACAGGTCATCAATATGCTCGCGCAGGCTCTGTCCGGCGGGTGGCACATACTTTTTACCTTCACCCGGTACGACAAAATTGACGTCAACGAAGTGGCGCAGATCGAAGCCGGACTGGTTGCGCTGCATGCGGTAATCCGCCAGCACCATCAGCGGATCGCTTTTTGGCACCGCATCGGCAAAGGTTTTTTGATCCGGGAAAAGTTTGGCGGTCTGCACATCGCTAAACAGCGGGCCAAGCAGCACATCCGGCGACTGTGGCTGGGCTTTGTTTTGAACGTCATCAGCCAGCAGCGGGGCGGAAAGGGTCAGCAGTGCGCCACTCATTGCGAGTTGCATGGCAAAAAATAGCGAGTGGTGACGGCGCATGAAAGGTTTGGTCATTAATTATTCTCCTTAGGGGGCGAACAGCGAAACCGCTGCAATCAACCTTGAGAAAACAGTAGACGAATATCGGGCGGGGTGCGTGGTGGATTTAACTTTTTGCGCTTGGGGAGGCAAATTTTGTGGGGAGATGGGAAGGGGCTGGTGGAATGTTCCGTTCACTTTAGGTTTCGCGTCAGGCGTGACGCCGCTGACGGTGAACGTGCTAAGGGGGCCACCGCGGCCCCCTTAGCAATCCCCGCGGCCCCGCAAGGAAACCGGTGCTGCGCACTGCGCTCACCTCCCGCCCGTCTGCCCGCGGTCGGCTCGATTCGGCCTCCTGCCTCATTTCGCCTCTGGCCGCCATCCCTGGCGGCCAGCCCTTGTCATCCGGCCTCCGGCTCGCCGGTTTCAGCGGGGACTCACCCCCTCGCGTGGATTACGATGACGGTTTGTTACGACTGAGTGGCTTTGGTTTTATTTGAACTTACAGGAACTGCTGAGTTGATTTAATTGGGAATCGTGAAGTGTGGGGAGTCGGCTGAAAATCGCTGAGGCGTTCCCTGTAGGCCGGGGCAGCCCGCATGGATGCGGGCTGAGGGCGCGACTTGCAGGGACGCTGCATCGCGCCCGACCCGAAGCCGGAAGGAATAAGCCGAAGGCACCGCGCAGCGGCGATTTTCCTGCCGGGAGCCCGGGGGTGCAGGGGGCGGCGGCGAATGGCCGCCCCTTGCGCGCTCTCGCCAGCGGAAGTTCTGTCGTTATGCAATATTAATAAGAGCGCAATTTACCACCGTATCAACAACAAAGCACCAGCGCTAATCTCACCCCTGCGGATTAATCAGCCAGGTGCCTGGCGTGGCGATCGCCAGCGACTGCGTATGCGTCTGACTCCCGCTTTGCAGCGTAATATCATACTTCCCGGCAGGCAGTTGAATGAACGCAAACCCACTTGATGCCGCGACCGCTTTCTGCGGCTTGCCGTTCACCAGCAGACGATCCGCATCACTCATACGGATATACACTCTGGCAATCAGCCCGCCCGCAGGCGTTGGCGTCACCGGCGTTGCCGTTGGCGTCGCGGTTGCCGTTGGCGGCGTTTCCGGCAGGTCCGCAGGTTCACCACGGAACAATAATGCCCCGACGATCACCCCGACCAGCACGCCCGCCGCGATTTGCAACGGGGTTTTGGCGCGCGCCCACAGCGGTTTTGCTGTCGCTGCATCCTCTTCCACTGGCACCAGCATGGTGCCGGTCTTTTTCAGCCTGCCGATCTCCGTGCTGCGATGCGTGTTGATTTCTGCCAGCGCCGCAAAGGCGTCGATGGACTGCGGACGTGCTTCCGGTTTCAGCGCCAGCGCCTGATCCACCGCCCGTAGCAGCGCCGGTGACCAGCCCGCCGGCGGGTTTTCCGTCAGACGAATGCAGTTATCCTGAATGCTGCGCGTCACGCTGGCTGGCGGCGCAACGCCGGTGATCAGCGTATAAAGCACGGCACCCAGCGCGTAGATATCGGTCCACGGCCCGATCTGGTTTTCCAGATCGCTGCTGTACTGCTCCAGCGGCGCATAGCCCGCATGCAGCATGGTGGTGTTGAGATCGCGCACTTCATCGCCCTGCGGACGCGAAACGCCAAAGGTCAGCAGCAGCGGTACGCCGTTGTCCTGGATCTGAATACTTTTTGGCGATAAATCACGGTGGATCACGCCTTCGGCATGCAACGCCGCCAGCGCGCCACACAGCATCGGCAGGATGCGACGTACCCACTCCTCGTCCAGCACGTCTGGCTGCTGCTGGTGCAGTTCGGCGAGCGTGATGCCGCTGTAATAGCGCGTGACGGTGTAGGCGGTATCGTTTTCCGTCCAGAAGCGCAGCACCTGCACCAGTTCCGGATAGTTAAACTTCGCCAGCCGACGCGCATCCTGGATAAAGGCGGCGAGGCCCGCGCTGTACGCCGGATGATCCTGCTGGCTGCGCAGGGTGAGGTGCATGTCATCGCTGCGCACCACCATCGCGCGCGGCATATACTCGCGAATGATAACGGCGCGTTCCAGCTGATGATCCCACGCGCGATAGATGATTTCACACGGCGTGGTCTGCAAAACGTCCTGTATTTCAAATTCGTCAAAACGATAACCCGGCGGCAGGGCGTCGGCTATCGCTGGAGTGTAATCGCTGGTTGTCATTGTGCGGCTTCTCTGTTCCAGACGGACGTGATCATTTTTGCGTACGCCACGAACCGGCGGCCGGATCGCGAAGTTGCGGATGCAAATTATCAATTAATAGCAGCGTCAGCGGCGTGCCCGGTTCCAGCCATTCCGACCAGACCTTGCGCACCGCATTCAGGCGCGTCTGTAGCCGCGCTTCGTCCAGCGCCAGCTCACGAGAAACTTCCACGGCGACCGTGCCATTGCTTTTCCAGCCGTTAATCTCCTGGCTGTAGGGCAGGATCATCCAGCTTTGCGGCGCCTGCTCGTTACTGACCACCATGCGCTCATTATTGACGCTGGTAATAAGGAGCGTATCGGCATTCACCGTGCTGCTGAGTCCGCTGACCGGGAACCCGTGGACAAAGGTCATCATCAGGCGCTTATCGCCGTTGACGCCACTTTGTACCATTTCGCTGCGCCCGTTCAGCCAGCCGCCTTTCTCACACTGATCCTGCGCTTTGGCCGGAATAAACAGTGCCGAGGCATTCTCATCTCCGCGCCAGAAGGTCCGCAGGTGGCAGCCGTCCTGGAGGGTAAATTCCAGCCATGGCGTGCGGTCCGCCGGAGCGGAAAGGGTGGCCTGCGCCGGTGCGCCTTCCGGCTCCAGCGTTTGCGGCGCGATGTCCAGCGCCCAGTCGCTCTCTTTACTGGCGGTGCCGGTCGCGAGCACGTGATCCTGTGGATCCACCAGTTGCCAGCTGATCTGCGTCAGCGTGCTGCACTGGCTTAACAGCAATTTGCCGAGGCGTGGCATAAAGTTACTGAGAATGAACGGGTTTTTGTCGCCCATCGTGGTAATACGCAGCGGGAGTTCAGCGGCGCACCAGCTTTGCGGGGAGTTATCCTTTATATCGTCTATCCAGACATCCAGCTTCTGAGAAGGGGATTGCACGATGCGATAATTCCCAGCTGACGCGGTGGTGGTTGCCAGAAGCAATGCCAGACCGGAGAGCCAGAGTTTCATAAAAATCCTTGTTAGCCTGTGAAAAATGAAGTCGCGACTTCATCACCCTGGATATGTATTTTAGTTCAGAATTATCTTATGAAAAGAGGGAGCGACATTGCATCGCTCCCCGTAACAGAATTAGTCAATGATCCAGGTACCGCTGTCGCCTTTCTGACAGGCTTTGCTGCTGTTATCCACGGCAACACAGGTGGATTTTTTCGCTGCACGCTTCGGACGCGGACGGTCGCTTTTCAGCGCCTGTTCATAGCGTTCGCTGAGTACAAGCGCCCGCTGAGGCACATAGCCCAGCAGTTGCGGATTATCAGTGGTGCTGATTGCCAGCCACGACTGTTCCACAAAGCCTAACACCACATAGGTTTCACCGGTTTTTAGCTCACCCAGTACCTTACCGCTGAAATCAGGTTTGCTTAAGATCGAGCCTGGGTACATCGCCCGGTATTCATCGTTAACCGGATTGAACTCTTTAGGCGGGACCACAATATGACGGTGGGTCAAGGTTACACCATTAACCTGACTGGTCACGATGGTATCGTCCGTGATTTTCGGCGGCGGCGCTTTACACCCTGCGACGGTGCTGACCACTAAAAGGAGTAACAAGCTTCGCAAATTCATCGTAACTTTCCCTGCAATAAGGTTGAACCCGACGTGAAATATGCCATGCCGCTGAGATAACCGCTGCATCAGCAAACTTGCCAACGCCAGACGGTAAAGCAATTAACATGGATTAGCATAATCATTATGATTTTACATTGACTGCTTAACAATTCAATGGCGTTTGAAACGACGCCATACACAATGCTGAATAAAGCGCCATCGTGCATAAGTATGAGATTAAGTTGATTCTTATCCCCAGCCGCGCAGGGGATAATGTCCGCGCAATTCATCTCATTGAGTAAAGGCTATATTGCTTTATTTCGCACGTCACAATCACCTAAAAAAGAGGATTTTTCTTAGGGTGAATCGCCGCATAAAAATATCATTCCTTAGCAAGGATGAATAATCCTGTTGCACTGCTTTGCGGCATTGCCCCATTTTGGGTCGCTATTATTGCCCGTTGACCCTGCATCTTCCCTTTCCATCGCCCCCACAGCGTAACCGAAAAACTGGCACAGCCCTTGCTTTACCTATTTCAGAAGGCAGCGCATCAGACATCATTCTGTAAAAAATAGCGGGCTAGGGTTCCGGTTCACCTGGGTGAATGCTGGTCCGAGAGCTGGCGACCTCAACGAGGTTACACGGCGGGACAAAAACCCGGGAGACAGCAGCACCAGAAGGTGTCGCGCTGCTCCTGTTTTGTCCAACCAGAGGTCGAACCATGAAGACATTGCCATTGCTCCGCTCCCTCGTGCTGTCACTCGTGATGTTAACGAGCCTGCCCGCGCTTGCCGCCGTCAAGAAAGAATTCAACGTCTGCTGGACCATTTATGCTGGCTGGATGCCATGGGGTACCATCGCGGGCGATAAAATCATCGACAAATGGGCCAGTAAATACGGCATCAAAATCAATGTCGTGCAACTTAACGACTACATCGAATCCATTAACCAGTACACCGCAGGCCAGTTTGATGGCTGCACCATGACCAACATGGACGCGCTGACCATTCCGGCGGCGGGCGGCGTTGATACCACTGCGCTGATCCTCGGCAGCTACTCCGAAGGCAACGACGGCGTAGTGGTGAAAGGGGAAGGCAAAACCCTCGCGGATCTGAAAGGCATGAAGATCTACCTGCCGGAACTGTCAGTTTCCCACTACCTGCTGGTGCGCGGCCTGGAAAAAGCCGGGCTTGCCGAGCGCGATGTGACCGTAGTGAATACCTCCGATGCGGATATTGTCTCCGCGTTCAGCACGCCGGACGTGAAAGCGGCGGTGGCCTGGAACCCGCAGCTGTCGGTGATCAAAAGCGCACCGCAGGCTACTGAAGTCTTCAGCTCTGCCGCGGTGCCCGGCGAACTTATCGATATGATGGTGGTGAACACCGCCACCTTAAAAGACAACCCGGCGCTCGGCAAAGCCCTGACCGGCGCATGGTATGAAATGATGGGCCTGATGAAAGCCCAGGACAGCAACGCGCTCAATGCCATGGCGGCGGCGTCCGGCACCGATCTGGCGGGCTACCAGGCACAGCTCAAAACCACTCACCTGTTTTACACCCCGGCGGATAACCTTGCCTTTACCACCTCAGCCGAACTGGCGAAAACCATGCAGCGCGTGGCGCAGTTCTCCTTCGACAAAGGGCTGTTAGGCGATGGGGCGCAGAGCGAGGATTTCATTGGGATGGCCTTCCCGGGCAACGTCACGCAGGGCGATGCCAGCAATATCAAGCTGCGATTTGATGACAGCTTCCTGAAAATGGCCGTGGCCGGGACGCTCTGATGCGCCAGATTAACCGCCATCCGCCCCGGGGTATGCACATGATGCTGGTGTTGCTGCCGTTTATTCTGCTGCTGGCGGTGTATTTCATCAGCTCGGCCGTGCGGCTTGACGCTAACCCGCATGACAAGCTGCTGCCGGGGCTGGATCAGATGCTGAGCGCGCTTGACCGGATGGCGTTCACGCCAGACCGCCGCAGCGGTGACTACCTGTTCTGGATGGACACTCTGGTCAGCCTGGCGCGACTGCTGACCGGGCTTTTTATCGCCTCGCTGCTTGGCCTGTGTATCGGCATCACCGCCGGCGTTTTCCCGCTATGGCGGGCGTCGCTGTCACCGCTGATGACGGTATTGTCGATGATCCCGCCGCTGGCGATCTTACCGGTGCTGTTCATCGTCTTCGGGCTGGATGAATTGTCAAAAATCATGCTGATTGTTATTGGCATCACGCCAATGCTGGCACGGGATCTGGAACACCGCGCCCGTGAAATTCCCCAGGAGATCATCATCAAAGCGCAAACGCTCGGTGCTAACAGCTGGACGCTGGTGCTGCGCGTGGTGCTGCCGCAACTGCTGTCGCGCCTGCTGACTTCACTGCGGCTGCTGCTCGGCTCGGCGTGGCTGTTTCTGATTTCCGCTGAAGCGATCTCCTCTACCGCCGGGCTGGGTTACCGCATCTTCCTCGTGCGCCGCTATATGGCGATGGACGTGATCATTCCTTACGTGGTGTGGATCACGCTGCTGGCGTGGCTGATGGATCTGGCCCTGCGCAAACTTCACCGCGTTTGCTTTCCGTGGGCGGAAGGGGGCAAAGCATGAGTTTTATCAACATCAACAATATCTGGCAAACGTACGGCGATCATGTGGTGCTGGAGCGGGTGAACCTGCAAATCCAGGAAGGAGAGTTCTGCTCCATGGTCGGCGCGTCCGGCTGCGGCAAATCTACCTTTTTGCGCCTGCTGCTCGGCCAGGAAGCGCCCAGTCGCGGCACTATCACCCTTGACGGTAAACCGCTGACCGCCGAGCCGGATCGCAGCCGTGGCGTGGTATTTCAGCGCTATTCGGTGTTTCCACATCTCAATGTGCTGGATAACGTGGCTATTGGCCTGGAACTTCCTCACGCGCCGCTGATCGGAAGGCTGTTTGGCGGGCGTAAAAAAGCCGCCCGTGAACAGGCAGCGCACATGCTGCACAAGGTGGGGCTGGGGCAGGCGCTGCACAAATATCCGGCGCAGCTCTCCGGCGGCATGCAACAACGGCTGGCGATCGCCCAGGCCTTCATCATGCAGCCGCGCGTGCTGTTGCTTGATGAGCCGTTCGGCGCGCTCGATCCGGGGATCCGCAAAGATATGCACGGCCTGCTGTTACAACTGTGGAGCGAAACCCGCATGACGGTGTTTATGGTCACCCATGACCTGTCCGAGGGCTTCAACCTCGGCACCCGCCTGCTGGTGTTCGACAAAGTGCGCCTCGATCCCCATGAACCCAATGCTTATGGCGCACGCATCACCTATGACATCCCCCTCAACGAGGCGCGCATGGCAGAAGTGATGGCCGCGGCACCGCCAAACGTCGTATCCATTAAGGAGTACATCTGATGACGCAACTTTATCATTCCGCCCCCGCGCTGCGCGAAGAAACTGTCCCCGGCGGCGGTCATCTCTCTTTTATTCTCAAGCGTGGTCAGATCCTGCGCATGACCGATCTGCAGGGCGGAGGCAACGTCAGCATGATGATGCTCAACGCTCATGAAAAAAGTGAACGCCTGAATCTGCCGGACACGCTGAAAGGCCAGCACACCGCGCGACTGACCGCCGGGCACTGCTTTTATTCGGATATGGGGCGCGTGCTGACCGGCATTCTGGCGGATACCTGCGGCTGGCACGATCCCTTCGGTGGCGTGCTGAATGCGGCAGAAACCCTGGAGAAATACGGCGAAGGGCGCTATCAGGAACGGCGCAACGGCTTTTACCGTAACGGCATGGATAACCTGCTGGTGGAGATGGGCAAATGGGATCTGAATCTTGAAGATCTGCTGATGGTGGTCAACTTCTTCAGCAAAGTGAGCGTTGATGCCGATGGCCGCTTTCGCTTTCAGCCGGATTTTTCCGCGCCGGGAAGCATCGTCGAGCTGTATGCGGCGATGGATACGCTGATTGTCCTCACTTCGTTACAACATCCTTTAGATCCCAATCCGGCATATGCCCCGCGCCCGGTAGGGCTGAGCTGGTTCCAGGCAGACGATGCGCAGGCTGCTGAGCAGGCGCTGCTGACGCGCCCGGAAAATGGACGCGCGCTGGATAATACCCATCTTTTTGCCCTGTAAGGAGACGCATCATGACGCTGGTTGAAAGCCAAAAAAATCCACAACAGGCAGTGTTTCGCCATGTGATCCCGGCAGGGGAACATTATCTGTTTGACGTTAAACGCGGGCAGACGCTGCGTCTGGTCGATCTGGAAGGAAATCAGGCGATCGATACGCTGTTCTATAACGCTGATAACCCGCGCGAACGCTACGATCCTCAGCGCACGCTGCGCCGTCAGGGGAATGCGTATCTGACCACCGGCAGCGTGCTGTGGTCGGGGCTGGGTAATCCGTTGCTGACCATTGTGGCCGATACCTGTGGGCGTCACGATACGCTCGGCGGTGCCTGCGCCCAGGAGAGCAATACCGTGCGCTACTCGCCTGAGGTGCGCTACATGCACAGCTGCCGCGATAACTTTCTCTGCGCCTGTCTGCACGATGGTCGCCTGCACAAGCATGACATCGGCGCGAATATCAATTTCTTTATGAACGTGCCGGTGACGCCGGAAGGCGGGCTGACCTTTGCCGACGGCATTTCCGCGCCGGGTAAATACGTCGAGCTGCGCGCCGAATGCAATGTCATCGTGCTGATTTCCAACTGCCCGCAGCTCAATAATCCCTGCAACGGCTGGAACCCGACGCCGGCGGAGGTGCTGGTATGGAACTGACGCGCTTACAAAAACTGCGCCGCGCGCTGTATCGGCTGTTTGAAGTGCGGGCGAATCGGCTGAAATGAGGCGAGCTTTTGTCGGGTGGCGCTGCGCTTACCCGACCTACGGATCGATGATGATTGTAAGTTTGTAGGCCCGGCAAGCCTGCGCCGCCGGGCGTAAACGGATAATCCAAAAAAATTTTCCCCCTGGACGACCAGGCAGGGTGACACTTTCCGGCGGGACGACCCGCCACGGTTCGGGGCTGGATCATGTTCACGAAAATCCTTATTGCCAACCGCGGGGCCATTGCCTGCCGCATTCTGCGCACCCTGCGCGACATCAACGTCAAGGGCGTCGCCGTCTGGTCTGAATCGGACGCCAGCAGCCTGCACATTCGCGAAGCCGACGAGGCGATAAGTCTTGGCGGCGGCCCGGCGGCACAAACCTATCTGCAAATGGATAAAATTCTTGCCGCCGCGCATGAAACCGGCGCGCAGGCGATCCATCCGGGCTATGGCTTTCTTTCGGAAAACGCCGCCTTTGCCGACGCCTGTGAAGTGGCGGGCATCGCCTTTATCGGCCCGACGGCAGAGCAGTTGCGCGTCTTTGGCCTGAAACATACCGCCCGTGCGCTAGCCAAAACGCACGGCGTACCGCTGCTCGAGGGCACCGATCTGCTGGCTGACGGCGACGCGGCGCTGGCGGCGGCTGAGCAGGTCGGTTATCCGGTAATGCTGAAAAGCACCGCCGGCGGCGGCGGGATCGGCATGCGCGTCTGCGACACCCCACAGGCGCTGGCGGAAGCCTTCGACGTGGTACGGCGTCTGGGTAAAAACAACTTCAGCGATGCGGGGGTGTTTATTGAAAAATACATCCCACGGGCGCGCCACCTCGAAGTGCAGATCTTTGGCGACGGGCAGGGCGAGGTGATCGCCCTCGGCGTGCGTGACTGCTCCGTGCAGCGGCGTAATCAGAAAGTGCTGGAGGAAACCCCTGCGCCGGGCCTGCCTGCGGGTATGGCGGAGGCGTTGTGCGACGCCGCCATTCGTCTCGGGCAGGCGGTGCAGTATCGCAGCGCCGGGACGGTGGAGTTTGTCTATGACAGCGACGCCGGACAGTTCTATTTCCTCGAAGTGAATACCCGTTTGCAGGTGGAGCACGGCGTCACCGAACAGGTCTGGGGCGTGGATCTGGTGCGCATGATGATCGAACTGGCGGCAGGGGATCTGCCGCCGCTGCGTGACATCGCCGCCCGACTTTCCCCGCGCGGTCATGCGGTGCAGGCACGCGTTTATGCCGAAGATCCGGGCCGCCAGTTTCAGCCGTCCCCCGGTCTGCTTACAGAAGTGGTGTTCCCGCCGCAGGATCGCCAGGCGCTGCGCATCGACACCTGGGTGGAGTCCGGCTGCGAGGTGCCGCCGTTTTTCGATCCGATGCTCGCCAAAATCATTACCCATCAGCCTGGCCGCCGCGAGGCGATTGCCGCGCTGGATGCGGCACTGGCTCAGACCCGGCTGTATGGCGTGGAAACCAACCGCCACTATTTACGGCAGATCCTGGCGGATGCGCCTTTTGCCAGTGGCCAGCCGTGGACGCGCTGCCTGGAAAATCTGCACTATCAGGCGGATACCGTCGAGGTGCTAAGCCCGGGAACCCAGAGCACGGTGCAGGATTTCCCTGGCCGTCTCGGTTACTGGGCAGTGGGCGTCCCGCCGTCCGGCCCGATGGACGATCGCGCGCTACGACTCGGCAACCGCTTGCTGGGTAATGCCCCCGGCGAGGCGGCGCTGGAGATCACCCTCAGCGGCCCGACGCTGAAATTCAACACCGCAGCGGTGGCCGTGGTGACCGGTGCTGCGCTCAGCGTAACGCTGGACGGCGAAACGCAGGGGATGAACCGTGTATTTGCCATTCCGGCGGGATCAACGTTGCGGCTGGGGGATCTGACCGCGCAGGGCGTGCGCAGCTACCTCTGCCTGCGTGGCGGGTTCGCGGTACCGGATTACCTCGGCAGTAAAAGTACCTTTACCCTCGGGCAGTTCGGCGGCCATGCCGGTCGCGCCCTGCGTACTGGCGATGTGCTGCACCTGACGCCGCTCACCGACACCCGTACCGGCGCGGCGCTGCCTGAGGCGCTGCATACCCGGCTGCCAGCCGTGCGGGAGCTGCGGGTGATCTACGGCCCGCACGGCGCACCGGAATATTTCACCCCCGGCTATATGGACACCTTTTTTTCCACCGACTGGGAAGTGCATTTCAACTCCAGCCGTACCGGCGTGCGTTTAATCGGCCCGAAACCTGAGTGGGTGCGCGAAAGCGGCGGCGAGGCGGGTCTGCATCCGTCAAATATCCACGACAACCCCTACGCCATTGGCGCGGTGGATTTTACCGGCGATATGCCGGTGATTTTAGGCCCGGACGGGCCGAGCCTCGGCGGTTTCGTCTGTCCGGTCACCGTTATTGAAGCGGATCTCTATCAGCTCGGGCAGCTCAATGCCGGGGATAAGGTGCGCTTTGTGCCGGTAAGCATCGACACTGCGCGACTGCTGGCCCACGCCCGGGCGCAGGAGCTGGCTTCGCTTGCGCCGGTCAACATTAACTGGCATCCCGAACCGCTCGCCTCGCCGGTGGTAATGGAAACCGGTGATGGCGACAAACGGCTGGTGGCGCGTCTGGCTGGCGATACGCATCTGCTGCTGGAAATCGGCGACGCCGAGCTGGATCTGGTGCTGCGTTTTCGCGGTCACGGGCTGATGCAGGCGCTGGAGGCGCTGGCGCTGCCCGGGGTTATTGACCTGACACCCGGCATTCGCTCGCTGCAAATCCACTACCAGCCTGATGCGATGCCGCTCGCCACGCTGCTGAAGACGGTAATCGCGGCCTGGCACGGCGTCTGTCAGCAGGAGGATTTACAGGTGCCGTCGCGCATCGTCTGGCTTCCGCTCTCCTGGGACGATCCGGCGTGTCAGAAGGCCATCGACAAATACATGACCACTGTGCGACGCGATGCGCCCTGGTGTCCGAGCAACCTGGAGTTCATCCGCCGCATTAACGATCTGGAAAATATCGATGCAGTGTATAAAACCGTCTTCGAGGCCAGCTATCTGGTGATGGGGCTGGGGGATGTTTATCTCGGTGCGCCAGTGGCCACGCCGCTCGATCCACGGCACCGGCTGGTGACCACCAAATATAACCCGGCGCGCACCTGGACGGCGGAAAACTCGGTCGGTATTGGCGGGGCCTATATGTGCGTTTATGGCATGGAAGGACCGGGAGGCTATCAGTTCGTCGGTCGCACGTTGCAAATGTGGGATCGCTATCATGACGTACCGGACTTCGGCGGCAAACCCTGGCTGCTGCGCTTTTTCGATCAGATCCGCTTTTACCCGGTAACCGCCGACGAACTGCTCGACATTCGCCGGGATTTCCCTCTTGGGCGCTATCCACTGCGCATCGAATCCACCACGCTGCGGCTGGCGGAGTATCAGCAGTTTCTGGCAGCGGAAGCGGACAGCATCGCCGTCGCCCGTCGCCATCAGCAGGCCGCCTTTAATGCCGAACGCCAGCGCTGGGAAGACTCCGGTCAGGCACACTTCGACAGCCATGAGGCGGTCGCGGACGACAGTGATGAGGCACCGCTGCAAGCCGGTCAGCGCGGTATCGACAGCCCGATTGCCGGTAATCTGTGGCAGGTTAACGTTGAACCTGGCGCACAGGTACGCGAAGGCGATGTGCTGGTGGTGCTGGAGTCGATGAAGATGGAGATCCCGCTGGTGGCAAGCGCAGATGGCGTGGTGGCGCAGGTGCGTGTCCAGCCAGGCTCCCCGGTTCGCACCGGGCAGTGTGTCGTGGTGATCATGGAAAAATAAGGACTTAGCGTCGTAACAAGGATGTTATTTGCATGTAAATGGAATAATTTCATTTAGCGATCAAGTTATCTCTCCCCGCGCCGATAGATCCTGTAAGGGAAGTTGCTGCACAGGCTGTGCCACACAGATTAATGCAACTCCGGGAGAGCCGTAATGGCCACACAACACAATAAAAAAACATTAAGTACACGCGCACAAATGCTGCTGACGGGCGCGCTGACCATTACGCTGGGCTTTGCCGTGACTATCGGCGTGCTGAGCTGGCAATCCAGCCGTCAACAAAAACAGTTGGCGGATGAATATTTACAGCAAATCGCCCAAACGAACGCGCTCAAGGTTCAGCATGAACTCAGCTATGCCCGCGATGTGGCGCGTAACCTCGGTCATAACCTGATCGCGCTGCCGGCGGCGGGTAAGGCCGATCGTGGCATCGCTGACAAAATGGCTGAGTACACGCTGCGCGCCAACCCCGACTACCTGTCTATTTCCGTAATTTTCGAAGAGAACGCCCTCGACGGACGCGACGCCGAATTTGCTGCGCTGCCGGGTCAGGCGCCGGGCGGACGTTACGCGTGGTTCGTCGATAAAGACGCCACCGGTAAATACAGCATGCACCCGCTGACCAGCTACCTGACACCGGGGCAGGGGGATTACTACCTGCTGCCGCAAAAATCCCGCAAAGACACCGTAACCGAGCCGTATACCTACGCCTATAACGGTGTGGATACGCTGCTCACCTCCGTGGCCGCGCCTATTGTGGAGGATGGCAAGCTGTGGGCGGTGGTGACGTCTGACATTTCACTGGCGTCATTGCAGGACAAAATTTCGCAAATCAAACCCTGGCATGGCGCAGGTTATGCGGTGCTGCTGTCGAGCAAGGGCAAAATCGTCGCCTATCCGGATAAATCCCTGACCAGTAAAGCCTGGTTTGAGCCGGTGGAGAACCTCGGCGCGACCATGACTGAACACCACGATCCGATCCTCGGTGAAGACGCGCTGGTCACCTGGCAGCCGATCACCGTCGGCAACAGCGATGAGCACTGGCTGCTTGGCGTGGTGGCACCGGTGAGTCTGGTGATGGCGGCGGCTAACCGTCAACTGATGTGGGCCATCGCGCTGATGGTGTTAAGTATCGTGCTGGTCAGTGCCTTACTGGGGCTGGTGTTCAGCCGCAAAGTCCTCAAACCCCTGGGAGGCGAACCGCGCCAGGCGGCGAGCATCGCCCTGGCCGTGGCCGACGGACGCCTCACCAACGCCATCAGCGTGCGCGGCAACGATCGCAGCAGCCTGTTCTACGCGCTGAATACGATGCAGACACAGCTGCGGGAGATTGTCGGGCAGATCAAAGACGCCAGCCTGTCCGTGCGCCAGGGTGCGGAAGAGATCGCCAGCGGCAACCTTAATCTGGCCTCCCGTACTGAACAGCAAGCCGCAGCGCTGGAGCAGACGGCGGCCAGCATGGAGCAGATCACCGCGACGGTTAAACACAACACCAGCAACGCGCATCAGGCTACCGAACTGACGGCCAATGCCACCCGCATTGCCAGCCGTGGTGAGAAACTGGTCGGGCAGGTAGTGCAGAACATGGCGCAGATTGACGAGAGTTCCCGGAAAATCAGCGATATTACCACCATGATCAACAGCATTGCCTTCCAGACCAATATCCTGGCGCTCAACGCCGCCGTCGAAGCGGCGCGAGCAGGCGAGCAGGGCCGTGGCTTTGCCGTGGTGGCGACCGAGGTGCGGAACCTGGCGCAGCGCAGTGCCAGCGCGGTCAAAGAGATCGCCACGCTGATCGAAGAATCGACCCAGCGCGTGGAAAGCGGCGTGCAACTGGTGCAGGATGCGGGCAGAACGATGCAGGAGATGACGCATGCGGTAAGCTCGGTACAGAGTATTATCGGCGAGATCGTTAACGCGTCGGAAGAGCAGTCGCGCGGCATCAGCCAGGTGACGATTGCGGTCAATGAGATGGATGGTGTGACCCAGCAGAACGCCGCTCTGGTGCAGCAGATGTCTGCCGCAGCCAGCTCGCTGGAGGACCAGGCGGGGCAACTGGCGCAGACGGTGGCGCAGTTCCGGCTGGAGGCGTAGGGTTTTATCTGCTGTGGACGTTTGGTACCGGGTAGGTTGCGCTCTTACTGGCTTCTGAGTAAGGCTCAGACTTCAGGCGCACAGAGCGCGCAGGGGGCGGCCAGTCGCCGCCGCCCCCTGCACCCCCGGGCTCCCGGCAAGAAAATCGCCGCTGCGCGGTGCCTTCGGCTTATCCCTTCCGGCTTCGGGTCGGGCGCGATGCAGCGTCCCTGCAAGTCGCGCCCTCAGCCCGCATCCATGCGGGCTGCCCCGGCCTGCAGGGAACGCCTCAGCGATTTTCAGCCGGACTCCCCACACTTCACGATTTCCAATTAAATCAACTCAGCAGTTCCTGTAAGTTCAAATAAAACCAAAGCCACTCAGTTGTAACAAACCGTCATCGTCATCCACGCGAGGGGTTGAGTCCCCGCTGAAACCGGCGAGCCGGAGGCCGGATGACAAGGGCTGGCCGCCAGGGATGGCGGCCAGAGGCGAAATGAGGCAGGAGGCCGAATCGAGCCGACCGCGGGCAGACGGGCGGGAGGTGAGCGTAGTGCGCAGCACCGGTTTCGGTGCGGGGCCGCGGGGATTGCTAAGGGGGCCGCGGTGGCCCCCTTAGCACGTTCACCGTCAGCGGCGTCACGTTTGACACGAAACGCAAAGTGAACGGAACCTTCCACTGAACCTGACCTTCCACCGAACCGGAACCTTCCACCGAACCAAACTTTCCACAAAGCGATCCCCTGTGTGATCACACTCCCCGCACTTAAGCTTAATGTTTCACCTCCCCCCGCCGATAACCGAATTACGTCATGAAATGAGGGAATATCATGCAAGTCCGGTCACCATTGTCCACCACCATCAACAGCCTGCTGGCGCCGCGCGTGCAGCCTCTTCAGGCCACGCAGAATAAATCCGCCGCGGCGGCCCAGCCGTCCGCTATCGTCTCGCTGAACAACGCCAACGTGCTGCCTGCGGTCTACAGCCTGAACCCGGCAAAAACCATCAACACCGCCGGGCTGGAGTACAGCCAGCTCAGCATTCAGATGAGCGCTAACGTACGCGGTCCACAGGCGAATGCTTTCCAGGGGCTTGGCAAAGCGCTGCTGGAGGGACTTAAAGATCATCCAAACGGCGTGACCTTATCGGCAGTGGCTGAAACCGAAGACGCGCAGGCGCGTCAGCCGGATCGTGCGGTCGCGCTCACTATCACCACCGCGTTCGGTATTAACGTCAGCCTCGGCATGACGCGCAACCAGAACGGTCTGGCGGTGGAGCTGAAAACCTCAGGCGGTGAATTAAGCGAAGAAGAAACCGCCGCCATCGCCGGTTTAGCGGGCGCTTTCCAGAGCGCGCTTGATGGATTGTCTGCCGACACGCCGTCGCTTAACGTTCAGGGGCTGATGAATTTTGACAGCACGCTGCTGAAAGCTGTCGATCTGCAAACGGATGTGCGTAAGGATACCGACTCGCTTCAGTCGCTGAAATTCCATGCCGACAACAGCGCCCGCGCCATGAGCTACAAAACCGACGAGGTGGCGTTTGAACTGAGTACCGATCTGTCGCATCCGGAAACGGTGGGCAGCTATGGACAACAACAGCAGGCGCTTGCCAGCTGGGCCAGCCAGCTTGACAGCGCCCGTACACGCGGGCAGGGCGATAAAAATCTTATCGATATGTTCAAAAATAGCTTTATGGCGCTGAACAGTCAGTACGGTTCAAATGAAACAGATAATCGCCTTAATATTATTACGCGTACTAACGATAATATCGTTCAGGAGAATTTAAGCGGACTGGCAGATTATTCTGCGAATTTTAAACAGGCCGATAAATCACCGAATCCATTACGTAAAGATGAACGCGATAGTTTTGCTTATTCTTCTTCGCAGCGCACAGAACGCGAAAATGCTTATAATCTGTCGCAGAAAACGACGTCGCATTTGCAGGCCAGTTATCACCAGCCGCTGGATAAAACCCTGCCGCTGGCATTAACGCTTGAAGCCTCATCACAAAACTACAGTTATCATCAAATTGACGACAGCAGTTCCACCGGAACCGCGCTGGCGTTTAATGATAAAGGTGAAGTGAAATCTGTCACCAATACCGCTGAAAAGCATAATGTCGAGACGGTGAAGAAATACAATGCCGGGCGTCTGATTGAAGAATCCCGCACACCTTATGATGACGAACAGACCAGTAGCCGCGCGCTGATTGTTGACAGCCTCAAGGTTGATCATCACAGCGGCAGATAACGGTTCTGCCTCCTGGTCAAAGCCACGCCTGTGCGTGGCTTTTTTTATGTAAAAAAAACGTCTGTCGTAGTGCAATAATTATATATAAGCGCTAACGTTTGAATAATGACGTGATAATTACTTTACGCGCCTTAGATTATGCTGGAATAAATTTACATACAACTAAAGTATGATATTAATTTATTTTTCCGCGAAATTTTAAGTCTGGTGTATTGAATTAAAACTGGTCATATTGCCGCAATAAATTAATGAAAAGCTCATCTCTGGTATAAGGATATAAGGACAGTTATGTTCAGTATTCGACGACATGAAAATTGCGTAAAACGCTTAAGCCCCGGAACCTGTTTATTTACAGCAAGTATGCTGTTTCCGGTTTTCGCCTGGGCTGAAACCCCGGTCTACGATGCGCTCATTATTCAGGCTCGCAGCGGAGACAGTGCGCCCTTACTGAATTATCTCAAACAGCAGGAAACCGAGGCACGCCTGACGCCCGGCCAGGTCGCAGACTGGCTTCAGGTGTCGGCCTGGTCGGATAACGATGCGCAAACCCTCGCCATCTGGGAACGCTATCGCGACAACATGGCGATCCCGGCCCGCGGGCAACTGGCGGTGGCGCGGGCGCTGCGCAACCAGAAAAAATGGGATGCGTCGCTGGCGGTATGGGACGACGTGCTGCGGGAGATGCCGGATGACAAGGATGCCCGTGCTGGCTGGATCATGACGCTGGCGGATGCCCGTCGTAACCAGGAAGCCATCACCCAGGCGACCGCATGGGCGAAAAGTACACCCGGGCCGGAGAGCGATGCGGTGCTGGCCTACGTTTATCATGCTCAGGGAAAAAACTGGGACGCGCTGCTGGCGGCGAGCCGCGCCCAGGCGCTGGATCCGCAGAACAAAAGCGTTCAGCCGACGTTGCTGGCGGCGATGTCGGCGAACCGTATTGCAGGTCCGGCGCTTGAGCTGTCGGAAGCCAGCAAACAGCCCGACGCACTGGCGCGACGCCTGGAGCTGGACGCTGCGGCCCAGACGGTGCGCACGTCCTTCACGCCAACGCGCAACGAGGACGAGCGTTTCCTGGTGGCGGATAAAGCACTGGCCCGCTATGACGCGCTGATTGCCGCCTGGCAGGACAATCCGCAGGCGGCAGGGGATTTGCGGCGCGCCCGGATCGATCGTCTTGGCGCGCTGGTGATCCGCAAACGCACCGCTGAAGCCATCCGCGAATACGAGTCGCTCATGGCCGACGGCAAGCCCGTACCCGACTATGCGAAGCGCTGGATCGCGTCGGCGTGGCTGACCGAAGAGCAGCCCGATAAAGCTGAAGCCATGCTGGAACAGATCTACTTCCCCCGCGGTCCGCTGCCGGTGACCCCGCTCACCAGCGACGATGAGCAGGAACTGTTCTACGCCCGCCTTGATAATAACCATTTCGAAGAAGCAAAAGCGCAGGTGGATACGCTGATCAAAGACAGCCCTTACCTGAAGCGGGTCTACGGCTCGCCGACGCCGCAGCCGAACGATAACTGGCTGCTTGGTCAGACGCTGCTGACCGAATATGAGATTGCCACCAACGATCTCCCTGCCGCCGAAACCCACGCCGAAAGACTGGCGCGCACCGGTTCAGGCAACCAGGCGCTGCGCATCACCTACGCTGCCGTATTGCTGGCACGCGGCCTGCCGCGCGAATCAGAGCGCGAGCTTAAACTCGCAGAGGTGATCGAGCCGAGCAACCTTGCGCTGGAGCGGCAGCAGGCTGCCACCGCGCTGGAATTGCAGGAGTGGCACCAGGCGAAGGAGCTGACGGCAGACGTGATGGCCCGCAGCCCGGACGATGCCGCCAGCCTGCGTCTGAAACGCATCCTCGATGTGCACGAAAAAGCCGAGCTGCGCATCAGCGGCGGGCAGGGCATCGATTCCGACAGCCCGATCAGCGGCCAGCACGATTTTACCCTCAACTCTGCGCTTTACAGCCCGCCGATCAACGACAACTGGCGCGTGTTCACCGGCTTCAACTTTGCTACCGGCGAGTTTGAAGAAGGAAAGGGGATCAGCCGGGATATAGCCGCAGGCGTCGAATGGACCTCACGTAACAACTGGGCGGAACTTGAGATCTCCGGGCGCAACTACGGCGACGGACAAAAGATCGGCGGTCGCTTTTCCGGCTGGCACGATTTTAATGACAACTGGCGCATCGGCGGCTCTGCGGAACGGCTGTCGCGCAATACGCCGCTGCGCGCCCTGCGCAATGGCGTCAGTGCCGACGGCGGCGATCTCTGGCTGCGCTGGTACAAAAACGAACGCCGTGAATATGCCGTTTCGGTGTCCGCCGCCCATTTCTCCGATGGCAACGATCGCCTCGAATACAGCCTCAGCGGTAAAGAGCGCCTGTGGACCACGCCGCGCTTCACCCTTGATTTCACGCCGGGGCTGAGCGGCAGCCATAACACCAAAGAGGACGTGCCTTATTACAACCCGGAGCGGGACTTCTCCCTGGCACCGGGCCTCAGCGCGGAGCATGTGATCTATCGCCACTACGACACCGTATGGAAACAGCAGTTTCAGGCCGGGGCAGGGCGCTACTGGCAGAAAGGCCAGTCCAGCGGCGCTATCACCCAGTTCGGTTACGGGCAGCGGGTGCAATGGAATAACGTGGTGGATGCCGGGGTGATGCTCACCTGGGATAAGCGTCCCTACGATGGTAAGCGGGAGCGCAACATTGCCCTCGCTTTTGATTTGAATGTCAGGTTTTGAGGACGTTTCATGTTTAGACGATGGCTGCACGCCGGGATCATTTTTGCGGGTTTACTCCTGATCACTGCGTGCGGGAGCGCCGAGACGCCCCGCTATGTTCCCCCCGCCGACCGGGTACCGCTGAATGCGGATCACGCCTGGCCGAAAAACAGTTTCCTCGTACTGGGGTATCACGATGTGGAAGATGACGCCGCGGATCAGCGTTATCTGTCGGTGCGCACCAGCGCGCTGAACGATCAGCTGGCCTGGCTGCGCGACAATGGCTATCACCCGATCAGCGTGCAGCAGATTGTGGATGCGCACGCCGGGAAGATCGTCCTGCCGGAAAAAGCCGTGCTGTTAACCTTCGACGACGGTTACAGCAGTTTTTATACCCGTGTCTGGCCGCTGCTGGAGCGTTATAAGTTCCCGGCGCTATGGGCACCGGTGGGCAGTTGGGTGGACGCCCCGGCGGATCAGCCGGTGGATTTCGGCGGCCTGAAAACCGCGCGCGATAAGTTCGCCACCTGGGAGATGGTGCGCGAGGTCAGCAAGTCACCGCTGGTGGAGATTGGCGCGCACACCTGGGCGTCTCACTATGGCGTGCAGGCAAACCCGCAGGGCAGCAAAGAGCCGGCGGTGGCGAACCGCTTATATGACAAAAATACCGGTCAGTACGAAACCGATGCGCAGTATGAGGCGCGCATTAATGCCGATCTGGATCGGGTGACCAAAAAAATCACTGAGGTGACCGGCAAAGCGCCGCGCGCCTGGGTCTGGCCTTATGGTGCGGCCAACGGCACCACACTGAAACTGGCGCGCCAGCATGGTTATGAGATGGCCTTTACCCTTAATCCGGGTCTTGCCAATGCCGCCAGGCTCGACGATGTGCCGCGCATTCTCATCTCCGATAATCCCTCGCTGCGTAACTTCGCAAGCCAGGTCGCCCAGGTGCGCGAGGAGCAGACGATGCGCGTGATGCATATCGATCTGGATTACGTTTATGACAAGGATCCGGTGCAGCAGCGCAAAAATATCGACAAGCTGATCCAGCGCGTTTACGACATGCGCATCACGCACGTCTTTTTACAGGCGTACGCTGATCCCGAGGGCGATGGCAATATCCGCGAGCTCTATTTCCCTAACCGCTGGCTGCCGATGCGCGCCGATCTGTTCAACTTTATCGCCTGGCAGTTGCAGACCCGTGGCGGCGTGAACGTCTATGCGTGGATGCCGGTGCTGGCCTTCGATCTGGATGACGCTGTGCCGCGCGTTGCCGCCTGGTCGCCGGACAGCGGACGGGCCGCGGTGGATCGTCAGCATTATGTGCGGCTGTCGCCCTGGAGTCCGGTGGCGCGCCAGCGCATTAATGACATCTATGAGGATCTGGCCCGTCACGCCTCGTTCCACGGCATTCTGTTCCACGATGACGCCATGCTGACCGACTTCGAAGATGCCTCACCGGATGCGCTGCGGGCCTATCAGGCCGCCGGATTCCCCGCCAGCATCGCGGAGATCCGCCGCGATCCGCACACGCTGGAGCGCTGGACGCGCTTCAAGAGCCAGGCGCTGATCGACTTCACGAAACAGCTGACGGAAACCGTGCGGGCGATCCGTGGCCCGCAGGTGAAGACCGCGCGCAACATCTACGCCATGCCGGTGCTCGATCCGGCCAGCGAAGCCTGGTTTGCGCAAAACCTGAATGACTTCCTCAGCACTTACGACTGGACCGCGCCGATGGCGATGCCGTTGATGGAGAACGTGCCGCCGGAACAGGCCGATGCCTGGCTCGACAGCCTCGTGAACCGCGTGGCCCGCATTCCCGGTGCGCTGGATAAAACCGTCTTTGAGCTACAGGCGCGTGACTGGCGGAAAACCGGCGAGCACGCCGACATCAGCGGCGAGCAGCTGGCTCACTGGATGCGGCAGCTGAAGCTCAGCGGTGCAAAAAATTACGGCTATTACCCCGACGATTTCATTAACGATCACCCTGAAATGTCGGCAATACGCCCCACTTTCTCCTCTTACTGGTATCCGCAAAAATGACCGATCGCATCGTCGCGTTTCTGATCCTTTGCCTGATGTTCAGCTTCCCGCTGGGCGTGGCTGCCATTTTCACGGGGGAAGTGATCCTCAATTTCGTGTTTTTCTGGCCGCTGTTTATGTCCGCGCTGTGGATCAGCGGCGGGCTGTACTTCTGGTTCTACCGGGAGCGGCACTGGCCATGGGGCAAAGGAACGCCCGCGCCTGAGCTGCCGGGTAACCCGCTGATTTCCATACTTATCCCTTGTTATAACGAAGGGTTGAACGCGCGGGAAACCATCGAGGCGGCACTGGCGCAGCGCTATCAGAACATCGAGGTGATCGCCATTAACGACGGCTCGAAAGATAACACCAAAGCGGTGCTGGATGGGCTGGCGGAGGAGTATCCGCGACTGCGGGTGATCCATCTAGCGGAAAACCAGGGTAAAGCGGTGGCGTTGCAGGCGGGGGCGGCGGCGGCGAACAGCGATTTTCTGGTCTGCATTGACGGCGATGCGCTGCTGGATCGTGACGCTGCCGCTTATCTGGTGACGCCGCTGCTGCTCTACCCGCGCGTCGGGGCGGTGACCGGCAACCCGCGCATCCGCACCCGCTCTACGCTGATTGGCCGCGTACAGGTCGGGGAGTTCACATCGATCATTGGGCTGATTAAACGCACGCAGCGCATCTATGGTCAGGTGTTTACCGTATCCGGCGTGATCGCCGCCTTTCGCCGCCGGGCGCTGGCGGAAGTGGGTTACTGGAGCCCGGACATGATCACCGAGGACATCGACATCAGCTGGAAGCTGCAACTGCGTCACTGGTCGGTATTTTTTGAACCGCGCGCGCTGTGCTGGATCCTGATGCCGGAGACGCTGAAAGGCCTGTGGAAGCAACGGCTGCGCTGGGCGCAGGGCGGCGCAGAGGTGTTTATCGTCAACATGCGTCGCCTGTGGGCCTGGGAGTATCGCCGTATGTGGCCGCTGTTTCTGGAGTTTTGCTTATCGACGATTTGGGCCTTCGCCTATGCGATCAGCATTTTGCTGTTCCTCTTCGGCATGGTGCTGCCTATGCCGGATTCCTTGCATGTTCAACATCTTTTTCCGCCAGCCTTTACCGGGCTGATGCTCGGCGTGGTGTGTCTGCTGCAGTTTATGGTCAGTCTGCTGATCGAACGGCGTTACGAAAAGGGCATTGCGGCGTCGCTGTTCTGGATCATCTGGTTCCCGGTGGTCTACTGGATGTTGAGTTTGTTTACAACCCTGGTGGCTTTCCCGAAGGTCATGCTCGCGCGTAAGCGCAGCAGGGCACGCTGGGTCAGCCCCGATCGCGGTATCGGGAGAATCGAACCATGAATCAACCTCTGATTTTTACTGAGCAACGGGTCTTTCCCCGCGTGATGGACGCCGTACTGACGCTGGTGGCCTGGCTGGGCTTTTCCTATCTGATCTACACCGGGCTAATGGTTGCGCTTGCTGAATCGCCCTATAGCGGGGTGCGGCCATTTTACAGTACCTACGCGACGATAATGCTGTACATGGCGGTGGCGCTGCTCATCGGCGCGGTACTGATAGGCTGGGCGAAATACAACCAGCACCGGTTCCGGGTTGAGCGCCGTCGTCGCCGTCCTGGGCTGGAAAAGCACGAAGTGGCCGCCAGTTTTTCCATTACCCCGGAACTGGCACTGGAGATGAGTAAAGCGCGGGTTCTGACGCTGGCACATTACGATAGCGGCGCGATTGACCGGGTGTACATGGCGAAGCTGCTGGCGGACGAGCCGGAGTATGAGGTTCGGCGGTAGCGCCTTACCCGGCCTGTAAATCTGTCTAAACCGTAGGCCCGGCAAGCGTGCGCCGCCGGGCGAGACGCTGCTGTCAGACCGTCTGGCGTTTTTCGCGGCGGCGGTACAATGTACTGCGGGAGATACCTAATTTTCTGGCGGCGAGGCTCATATTGCCCTGCGCTTCGGCAATGGCCAGCTCGTCTGTCAACGTTGGTTCGCGCGCAGGGGCGCTCTGAACGGGTAGATCCGCCAGCGTGATCTGCTCGCCATCGTCCGCCAGTGCCATCAGCACCCGCAGCTGGCTTAACAACTGGCGCACATTGCCCGGCCACGGGCGCGCCGCCAGTTCATTGACCACCGCCTCGCTCAGCGTTAACCGGCGCTGTGCTGCGCCCAGTTCATTCCATAATTTATGTATAAATGCCTCACGGTTTTCCCATTCCCGCAACGGTGGCATACGCAGGTGGAATTCCTGGATGCGGTAGAGCAGATCCTCTCTGAACGTGCCGGCGGCCACGCGGGCTTCCAGATCCTGATGCGTGGCGCAGATCAGCGCAAAATCCACCTCCCGGCTGGTACTGGCCCCGAGCGGCGTGACTTTTTTCTCCTGCAAGACCCGCAGCAGCCGCGTTTGCAGCGTCAGCGACATATCACCGATCTCATCGAGAAACAGGACGCCGCCATTCGCCTCGCACAGCTTGCCGGGGTATCCACGCGGACTTGCACCGGTAAAGGCACCGGGCGCATAACCGAACAGCTCGGACTCGATCAGGTTTTCCGGCAGGGCGGCACAGTTGATCGCCACGAACGGGCCGGTGCGCCACCGGCTGCGGGCGTGTAATTCACGACTCAGATGTTCCTTGCCGCAGCCGGTTTCGCCGGTCACGCACAGGGCGATCCCCGCATTGAGAATGCGTAGCGCTTTGGCTTTCAGCGGATCGACGTCGACCTGCGGCGGGGCAATGCCGCGGCCCGGATAACGTCGGGCGGGGGGCGTCTGGCGCAGGGCGTAATGTCGCTGATTGCAGGCGACGGTGCGGGTGGTGCCGCCGCTGAGTTCGAGCTGCGGCAGCAACGCGCTGATGGCGGTGGTACCAAAATGTGCGGGCAGCAGGGCGAACTCTTCCATCGCCCGGCGGTTCGCGCCAAGCAGCACGTTATCCTCGACGATGAACAGCAGCTCTCCGGCAGTGCCGAGCAGGGCGGCATCCTGGTGCAGACTCAGCAGCCAGCGCTGCGTACCGGCGGCGCTGGTGGTCCAGGCGTGTTCGATCTGACAAACCGCGCGCTGGACGATGACTGCCGCATCGGGGCGAGGCGCATGGGCAGGGGTCGAGAGATCCAGCACCCCGGCTATCAGTCCGTCCGGGCGAAACACCGGTGAGGCGGAGCAAAACAGCCCGGCGTTGCGGCTCAGGTAGTGCTCGCCGCCGGAGACTTCGCAGTGCTGTTGCAGGGCCAGCGCCGTGCCAATGGCGTTGGTGCCACGGGCATGTTCACCCCACAGATTGCCGGGGGAGAGCGCATAGCGCTGGGCTTTATGCAGAAAATCGCTGTTGCCGTGGGTTTCAAGTACCAGTCCGCAGGCATCGGACAGCACCATAATCGAAGGATGGCTGGTGAGTTCCGGATGAAGCCGCGCCAGAAGCGGCTCTGCCAGTCGGTTGATCCAGGCGTTTTCAGCCCGCGCTTCTTTTAGCTGCCCGGAGGCGACCCACGGCTGGCTGTCGTCGTCACGTTGCAGCCCGTAATTCAGGCTGCGTTGCCAGGAGGCTTCCACCTGACAGGGTACGGGTTGCGGCATCGCTGACTCCGGAATAAGGAATGTTACGAATGTGTAGCATAAAGGTGTATCGCGTGTAGCGACATGCGACACACTTCCGCAACACGTTCAGGCGACTGAGTGAACAGTAATAGGCAGGCATGAATTTAAGTAAATGATATTTATAGAAAAACAAAACTCAACCTTTGCGGCTAAAGCTGGCATAAGAACTGCTTATAACACTCTGTCCGCCACCGGCGAGACGCCTCACCTATAAAAAATAGAGGAACATCTTATGCGTTATGCTCATCCTGGCCTCGACGGCGCGAAAGTCTCGTTCAAAAAACGTTATGGCAACTATATTGGCGGCGAATTTGTCGATCCCGTTGAAGGACGCTGGTTTGATAACACCACGCCGGTTACGGGTGAGGTGATCGCGCAGTTCCCGCGTTCGGGCGCGGCGGATATCGAAAAAGCGCTGGATGCCGCTCATGCCGCGGCGGAGGCGTGGGGAAAAACCAGTGCGCAGGAGCGGGCAAACGTGCTGCTGGCGATTGCCGATCGCATTGAACAAAATCTGGAACTGCTGGCGCTGACGGAAACCTGGGATAACGGCAAACCGATCCGTGAAACGCTGGGAGCGGATCTGCCGCTGGCGGTGGATCACTTCCGCTATTTTGCCGGTTGTATCCGCGCCCAGGAGGGCACGGCGGCGGAGATCGACAGCACTACCGTGGCCTATCACATTTATGAACCCCTCGGCGTGGTCGGGCAGATCATTCCGTGGAACTTCCCGTTGCTGATGGCGGCCTGGAAACTTGGCCCGGCGCTGGCGGCAGGTAACTGCGTGGTGCTAAAACCGGCGGAACAAACGCCGCTCGGCATCAGCGTGCTGATGGAGCTGATTGGCGATCTGCTGCCGAAAGGCGTGCTTAACGTGGTGCACGGTTTTGGTACCGAAGCGGGTGAACCGCTGGCGCGCAGCAAACGCATCGAGAAAATCGCCTTTACCGGTTCCACCTCCATCGGGCGGCATATTCTGTCCTGTGCGGCAGAAAATATTATTCCGAGTACCGTTGAGCTGGGCGGTAAATCGCCGAACATCTTCTTTGAGGATGTGATGAGTGGCGATGCCGGTTTTATCGATAAAGCCATTGAGGGCGCGGTGCTCGGCTTCTTCAACCAGGGCGAAGTCTGTACCTGTCCGTCACGCGTGCTGGTGCAGGAGTCGATCTATCCGCAGTTTGTGGAAAAAGTCATTGCCCGCATGGAAACTATCCGTAAGGGCGACCCCTTTGATACGGACACGATGATTGGCGCGCAGGCGTCCCGCGAGCAGTACGACAAGATCCTTTCGTATATTGATATTGCCCGGGAAGAGGGCGGCGAGATCATCACCGGCGGGGCGCATATCGATCATGGCGATACGCTGCAAAATGGCTTCTACATTCAGCCGACGCTGATCAAAGGCCATAATGGCATGCGCTGTTTCCAGGAAGAAATTTTTGGGCCGGTGCTGGGGATCACGACGTTTAAAGACGAAGAGGAAGCGCTGCGCATCGCTAACGATACGGAGTACGGTCTGGGCGCAGGACTGTGGACGCTGGATATTAACCGTGCATGGCGCATGGGGCGGGCAATTAAAGCCGGTCGCGTGTGGACCAACTGCTACCATCTCTATCCGGCGCATGCAGCCTTCGGCGGTTATAAGAATTCCGGTGTCGGACGCGAGACGCACAAGATGGCGCTGAGCCAGTATCAGCAGATCAAAAACCTGCTGGTCAGTTACAGCGGTCAACCGCTGGGTCTGTACTAAGATCGAAATGCCCGGCGGCGCTGCGCTTGCCGGGCCTACGTAAACGATGCATATTCCAGTCATGTAGGCCGGGTAAGGCGCAGCCGCCACCCGGCAACCGAAACGATAAACATTGTATGCCCGTGTAAGCGCAGCGCCACCGGGCAATCCATCACAAACCGCGTTTCGCCATCAGCCGCGCCAGGTCAACCAGCCGGTTTGAGAAGCCCCATTCGTTGTCATACCAGGCGAGGATTTTCACCAGATTGCCGCCAATCACCAGTGTGGACAGCCCATCAATAATGGATGAACGGGGATCGCCACGGTAATCGCTCGACACCAGCGGTTCGTCGCTGTAGCCCAGAATGCCCTGTAGCGGGCCGGATGCGGCTGCCTCACGGAAAGCGGCGTTCACTTCCTCTACCGTGACGTCGCGTTTCAGTGTGACGGTCAGATCGACAATCGAGACGACCGGCACCGGTACGCGCAGTGAATAGCCGGTCAGTCGCCCATCCAGTTCCGGGATCACTTTACCAAGCGCTTTTGCCGCGCCGCTGGAGTAAGGCACAATAGACTCTGCCGCCGCGCGCGCCCCGCGCAGATCTTTTTCCGGCTGATCGTGCAGGGCCTGGCTGTTGGTATAGGCATGCGTGGTATTCATCAGCCCGTGCTCAATGCCGAAATGCTGATGTAACACCTGAGCCGCAGGAGCAAGGCCGTTAGTGGTGCAACTGCCGTTGCTGACCACGAAGTGTTTTGCCGGATCGTAACTTTCGTGGTTAACGCCCAGCACTACGGTCAGGTCGTCATTTTTCGCTGGCGCGGAGATGATCACGCGTTTCGCGCCGCCGCGGGTGATGTGCACTTCGGCTTTTTCACGTTCGGTAAAGAAGCCGGTGGCTTCAATAACAATCTCCACCCCCACGCTGCTCCACGGGATATTCGCCGGATCGCGCTCAGAGAAGACGCGGATGCGCTGCCCGTCCACTTTCAGCTCGCCTTCGCTGGCTTCCACCGGCGCGGCGAGCGTGCCAAGCAGGGTGTCGTATTTCAGCAGATGCGCAAGGGTTTTACTGTCGGTGAGGTCGTTAATCGCCACGATCTGAATGTCGTCGCTGCCCAGTGCGGCACGCAGCATATTGCGTCCGATCCTGCCAAAGCCATTAATACCGATCTTAACCATGATAGCCTCCTGTTATGCGGTTTCTGCACTCAGAGTAGGCCTGGTCAGCTATGGCGTAAATGACAAAAATGGATCACTTTACGCCAGTTTACGGCTATGAAAACGCTGGCGATATTCGCCTGGCGTGAGCTTAAGGTGCTTTTCAAAAATGCGACGCAGATTGATGCTGGAGCCAAAGCCCGTGGCGCTGGCCACGCGATCCAGCGTTTCGCGGGTCTGTTCCAGCTGATGCCGGGCGGCGGCGAGCCTGGCTTCTGCCACAAAGCGTGCCGGGGAAACGCCGGTTTCGCGCGTAAAGACACGGGTAAAATTACGCGGGCTCATCGCCACCCGAGCGGCCAATGTTTCAACGGACAAATCGGCTGCCAGATTAACCATGATCCAGCGTTGCAGATCGCCTATCGGACCGGGAATATCGTTGTGTTGCAACTGGAAGCGACTGAACTGCATCTGTCCGCCGGGACGGCGCAAATACATCACCAGATCCTGAGCCACTTCACGGGCGAGGGTGAATCCGTAATCGTCCTCCACCAGCGCGAGGGTGAGATCAAAGCCGGAACTGACGCCGCCGGAGGTCCAGATCGGCCCGTCCTGCACGTACAGCGGCCCGCTCTCTACCTTCACCTGGGGATATTCGCTTTGCAGCGCATCAAGCAGCTTCCAGTGCGTGGTGGCACGCCGATCATTCAGCAGACCCGCCTGTGCCAGTAACATAGCACCGCCGCAAATGGACACCACTCGACGAGCGTGTGGGGCGGCGAGACGCAGCCAGTCGACAACCGCCACGCCTTCATCTTCATTGATGCCGCGCCCGGTGATCATGATGGTGTCGCGCGGCTCGCGAGGGTCGAGCTGTGGCAGGCGATAGTCCGCCAGCAGATTCAGACCGGACTGGCCGTGGATAACCTGATGCGGCTGGGTGGTGGCAATGGTGATCTGATAGCGCGGCGGCGCATGCTGCTCTGCCTGCAGACGGTTGGCCTGCATCAAAATATCGGCGATACCGGCGGATTCAAACAGCATGCCGCCATCGGGAACAATAATCAGAAAGGTTTTCATGTCCTGAAAAGTACGCTGATGACAAAATAAGTCAATATGTGCGAGTGAATCTGGCGAGAAAAGAACGGGTGCGTTGAGAACTGAACCCGGCAACCAGATACGCGGGGATCGCTCCCCGCGCTCAGGCTACTTCTTCGTTTCGTAAGCGAGAACGGCCTTAAACTCCATACCACGCTCGCGGATACTCAGTTCACAGAGTGAGTCGCGTACCATTAGCGTGAATCCCAGTACCGTTCCACACAGCACGATGATTGCCACCAGGGCGTACTTTGTCAGCATGTCTTGCCTCCGTGCGAAGAAGAGACTAACATCTGAATTGCTTAGGTTCATACGTTGGCCTCAGGTTGATTAACATCTCCTGGGGCTTTCGTCTTTCTGGACTTCAGCACATGCCCGAAGCCAGTAAGCCTCAAGCACCCGCCGGGATTTTACCTGTTCATCAGGTGTCATTTGTCACCTCTCTTCGCCCCAGACCGCTTTTAGGAATTCATAAAGATTATTCCCGTCCGGTAAAAAACGCTTTTCTGAAAGAGTGAATGCATATTGACGACTAATTTTCTTGCCGTATTAATAGCAAACATAAAATCAATCCCGGCTCGCTGGTGGTAAAGGAGAGGAGCACTATAATTATAAAGTGGCAATGCGCTACAAACCCTGAGGAGTATTCAGTGAATTACGCTTCGTTACAGCTTAAGCGGGACGGTAATTAACGCCGTCGCCTTCTGTTAATATTATTCACCAACAAAGCTCGCAGGGAGGTTTATGACCGATCGCCCCGATTATGATGATCCGGTACCCTCACGCCCGTTAGACGATCCGGAAGGGCTGCCACTCGACGATGATGACGATGATCCTGTGGAACCTGGTTTAGACCAGTCCCGGTATGCACCTGAAAGATTCAATGGGCCATAACCGAGATAACAAAAGCCGCTTACGGGCGGCTTTTCTATGGCGGGTATTCTGCCAGGCAAGAACGCTTATAAAAGATCACCTGTTATTTACACCGCTTGTTGTATGCAATTGGCAATAGTTATTAAGTGGTATATTCCATGATTATATATTTATTGTCTGGTTATAAAAAAGAACAGGGAAAATACCTCAAAAAAATCGTCCACTCTGAATTAAACAGGTATATGATATGCAACATAAGGTTTTCTTTCTCTCGCTAAGTCAATCTTAACGAGATGAATGAGGTAAAAACATGCAGCGTATTATTATACCCCCTAATTATGTTCATACCCGCAGTACGCCCTTCTGGACAAAAGAAACAGCACCGACTTCAATCTGGCGTCGTCATCTTGATGCCGGTACACGGCAGGGCGTATATCCCCGTCTGAGCGTAATGCGCGGCATTATTCGTTACTACGGCTATGCCGATGAAACCACCCCGGAACCCGTTGAAACGCTGACCATTCATGCCGGTGAGTTCGGGGTATTCCCGCCGGAAAAATGGCACAACATCGAAGCGCTTACCGATGACACGGTATTCTGCGTGGATTTCTATGTTGATCCGCAAATTTTAATTGAAGGTTAAGGGACACAGGATGACAACCGAAAACAGAGGCTATTCTCTGACAGTAGCAAATCGCAGTACGAAAGATATGCAGGAAAAAATTTTCCTGAAGCCCATGGCGCTTTATATTCCGGATATCGCGGTACAGGCGGTGGCAGAGCTGATTGCAGGACTGTCAGAGAGTAAAGAAAACAAGAATGAATTTGTTCTGACGGTCACCAATAATAATAACGGCGTGTCCGTGGATAAAGATTTTGACAGTATTGACGAACTCCGGGATCCCCTGGTCGTCGCTGATGCCGTGAAAGACCTGATTAATATCGTTCGTGGCTACGAGTCAGATGAAGAAACCAATGTCTGTGGCTGGTAACACGACTAAAACCGGAGGTTCCCGTTATGGCTTTACAGATCCCCGTTCACTTTCGTCATACCCGTTCAACGCCGTTCTGGACTAAAGAGACGGTTCCCCAGGCGCTGTTGACGCATCACAACACCAAAAAAGGGGTTTATGGCCGTTTGTCTGTCATGCAGGGTGCCGTGAAGTACATCGGCTTCGCCAGCGAACATGACACTACCCCGGAAATCGAGGTAGTGATCGAAGCCGGGCATTTTGGTATCAGCCCGCCGCAGTACTGGCATCACGTCGAACTGCTGACCGACGATACCTACTTCAATATTGATTTCTTCGCCGATCCGCAAGAAACGCTGGAAGGTAAGGGCATCGGCCAGGTTGTGAATACCCATCGCAGCTAACCCCGCCAGACCAGTCAGCACTGACTGGTCTGTAAATATCCTTATTTAAATTAAGTTAACCATACCATTTGCCGATAACTGCTTAAGGCGCTCTTCATTCTGAAGCGTTCATTTTTCAGCACTATCATGCAAGGGTATATCATGTCAGTCAGGCGTTTTTCAGTTCTCGTTTTCACTCTGCTACTCTGTATTTTTCTCGCAAGCGCGGCGTCCAGTCTCTGGTCACTGACCCGAAGTAATCAGTCGTTGGATAATGTAAACAAGGAAATTCGCGTCGTGCTCTCGGTCATCGATCCGATTAACCACAGCCGCACACTGCGTGTACGTTTGATGGAGGCGATGATTAACGCTTCATTGGGCGATACCCAGAAAGCCCAGACGTCGCTGACCAGCGCCAATGAAACAATGCAAAAAGCGACCGCCGCCTTTGAAAACTACCAGGCAGCCCCACACGTGGCTGGCGAAGAAGCACTGGCCGCGCCATATCGTCAGGCCTGGCAGGCGTATGTTGATGAGGGTCTGCGCCCGTTAATGGATGCCGCAAGCCGCAACGATACTGCGCGTTTTAATCAGCTTGTCAGCACATCCATCCCGCAGCTCGACCGCCAGTTTGAAATTACGCTGGATAATTTGCTCGCCTTCCGCGAAAAATATGCCCAGCGTCTGAACAACGATGCGCAAAACCGGTTTATGAACAGTATGCTGACCATTGGTATTTTTGCGCTGCTGTTTACGTTCATTATTGCCACGATCTACATCCTGCTGCGCCGCCGCGTGCTGTCGCCGCTCGATCAGGCGCGTCTGCACTGCCAGAAAATGGCGGCGGGCGAGCTGCATATCCCGGTGGTGTCCCATGCCCGGGATGAAATTGGTGACATGCTCTCCTCACTCGATCAGATGCGTCTTTCGCTGGTGGAGATCATCGCTCAGGTGCGTAACTCCAGTCAGAGCGTGGCGCATGCGGCTGAAGAGATTGCCGCGGGTAACACCGATCTGTCGGCGCGTACTGAAGAACAGGCTGCATCGCTGGGGCAAACCGCGGCCAGCATGGAACAGCTCACATCGACCGTGAAGCACACTTCAGAAAACACCCTCCAGGCCAACTCGCTCGCCAGCACTATGCGCAGCGCGGCGCAGGAAGGGAATGCCATTGTCGAAGAGGCGGTGGTATCGATGAAGGAAATCGAATCCAGTTCCGGCAAAATAGACACCATTATTGGCATTATTGAAGACATCGCCTTCCAGACCAATATTCTGGCCCTTAACGCAGCGGTGGAAGCAGCCCGTGCAGGCGAGCAGGGCCGTGGCTTTGCGGTCGTGGCAAGCGAAGTGCGGAACCTGGCACAACGCTCGTCCGTGGCAGCGAAAGAGATCAAAGAGCTTATCGAACAATCTGGTAAACAGGTACAGATGGGCAGTGAACGCGTCACCAGCGCGGGCGCCAGTATGCAGCGCATCATTACGTCGGTCAGACAGGTATCTGAGCTGATGTCTGAAATTGCGCTTTCTACCGGCGAGCAGAGCCGTGGCATTGAGCAGATCAATCAGGCGGTGGCGCAGATGGATACGGTTACGCAGCAAAACGCCGCGCTGGTAGAAGAGGCCTCTGCGGCAGCGCAGTCCCTGCAGGAGCAGTCGAAGGTCCTGGAAGAAACCGTGGCCGTATTCAAGCTGCGTTAATACGCTAAAAAAAACAAATCCACGCTGCGGCGTGGATTTTTTTTGCCTGAATGTTGCCGGAGGAGAGCGCAGGCAGAAATCACGTTTGTTTAAGTAAAAAAATACTGGATAAATACACAGCTATTGTTTATTATTTCCTCAGTTTGATGATTATTGTGTCAATGATGTGAGTGGTGAACCCTATGATGATTTCTGTAAATACTCTCCATGCGCAGAATCGGGCCGTGACAATGAGTAGCCGCGAGCTCGCTAAGCTGATGGGCGTTGCCCACACTGAAGTGAAGCGCATGGTCAAAAGTCTGGAAACCGCGCAGCGCCTCTCATCGCCTGTCACGGGCAACCAGTACGAATACGACGGTGAGATGCGGGAAGAGTTTTTGTTGAATAAGCGGGACTCGCTACTGACGGTGGCACGTATTTCGCCAGCCTATACCGCAGAGATGCTGGACCGCTGGCAGGAGCGCGAAAAAGACATCAGCCTGCCGGATTTCACCAACCCGGCTGCGGCGGCGCGCGCCTGGGCTGAGCAGTATGAGCGCTGTCAGCGCGCGGAAGAGCAACTTGAGCTTTTCGCCCCAAAGGCCGCTTTCTTTGACGAATTTATTCAGGTCAGTGAATCGCTGGGCTTCCGTCAGCTGTGCAAAATGCTGAAGGCGAAAGAAGTGGAATTCCGTAAGTTCCTGCTGGAGCGCAATATCATGATCCGCAACAACGGCACCATGACGCCCGCGCTGCATCATATTCAGGCAGGCTATTTTACCGTACACGGCGGCACCGGCGAGAACCGGCATACCTGGTCTCAGGCGCGCTTTACGCAAAAAGGGGTGAAATGGGTCGCTGATTTATGGGCCAAACACCTGGCCGCGCGTCCGATTGAAACCCGGCCGCCTGAGCGTAAAGAACTGGCACAGGGACCGGGCTGGTTTTAATCACGCCATAAAAAGGCTGCCTCAGTTATCTGGCGCAGCCGTTGTTTTATTCAGGAATATTGGCATTATCCTGCTGTGACGGCCATTTCCATCCCTGTACTTCCGGCAGGTCTTCGCCGTATTCCCGTACATAACGATGATGGTCAGCGATTTTCTCTGCCAGTGCATCAAGGATCGCATCAGCTTTACCCGCCAGCGAAGGGATATTCACAATAGCGTCCTGCGCCAGATGGAAACGGTCCAGCTCGTTTAACACGGTCATGTCAAACGGCGTGGTGGTGGTGCCTTCCTCAATAAATCCGTGCACATGGAAATGCTTGTGGTTATTACGTTTATACGTCAGGCGATGGATCAGACCTGGATAGCCGTGGAACGCAAAGATCACCGGCGTATCAGAAGGGAAGAGCGTCTCAAAAACATCGTCATCAATGCCGTGCGGATGCTGATCCTGCGTTTGCAATGCCATCAAATCCACCACGTTAACCACCTGAATGCGTAACGCGGGCAGATAGCCGCGCAGCAGATCGACCGCTGCCAGCGCTTCCATGGTGGGTACATCTCCCGCGCAGGCGATAACCACATCCGGCTTCTCACCTTCCTCTACAGTTCCGGCCCAGTGCCAGATCCCCATGCCCGCCGCACAGTGTTTCTCCGCCTCATCCAGCGTTAACCACTGGGGCGCAGGCTGTTTACCGGCAACGATCACATTGATACGATCCCAGGTTTTCAGGCAGTGATCGGCAACGCATAGCAAAGTATTCGCGTCCGGCGGCAGATAGATGCGGACGATGTCGGCTTTTTTATTCGCCACATGATCGATAAAGCCCGGATCCTGATGGCTGTAGCCGTTGTGATCCTGACGCCATACGTGTGATGACAGCAAATAGTTAAGGGAGGAGACGGGCTTACGCCACGGTAGCGTGCGCGTCACTTTCAGCCATTTCGCATGCTGATTGAACATGGAATCGATAATATGAATAAAAGCTTCATAGCAGTTAAACAGCCCGTGACGGCCCGTGAGCAGATAACCTTCCAGCCAGCCCTGGCACTGGTGCTCGCTGAGGATCTCCATCACCCGACCATCGGCAGCCAGTTGTTCATCATAGGATTTTTTTGGTAACAGCCAGGTACGACTGGTCACATCAAACACTTTTCCCAGCCGGTTCGATTCGGTTTCATCCGGCCCGAACAGCCGGAAATTATCCGGGTTTTGCTGAAAAATCCCTGCCAGATATGCGCCCAGTACCGCAGTGGTGCCGGTTTGCGTTTCACCCGGTGAGCTGATGTCAACCGCGTATTCGCGCAGTGATGGAGTGTTCAGTTCGCGGCGCAACAGGCCACCGTTCGCCCAGGGCGATGCACCCATGCGTTTCTCACCGGCCGGGGCGAGGGCGCGCAACTCCTCTTTCAGTTGCCCTCGCTGGTCAAAGAGATCGTCCGGCTGGTAGCTGCGCATCCAGCGTTCCAGGATCTGCCGATGCTCGTCATTCTCCCGACACGCGGAAACCGGCACCTGATGTGCGCGCCAGAAATCTTCAACCTTTTTGTCATCCACCGTCTGCGGACCTGTCCAGCCTTTCGGGCTACGCAGAATAATCATCGGCCAGCGGGGAAGCGTCGAAGAGGGCGTGCCGCTCCGTGCCTGTTCCTGATAGTCGCGGATTTTGTTGAGCGCATTATCAAGGGTTTCCGCCATCTGACGGTGCATGATCTCCGGCTCATGTCCGCTCACCAGCAGCGGTTCATAGCCGTAACCACGGAACAGATCCTGCAAATCCTCATCGCTGGCACGACCGAGGATTGTCGGGTTAGCAATTTTATAACCATTGAGGTGCAGGATCGGCAGCACCGCGCCATCGCGCGCCGCGTTAATAAATTTATTGCCGAACCAGCTTGACGCCAGCGGGCCGGTTTCCGCTTCGCCGTCGCCTATTACGCAGGCGGCAATGAGCGATGGATTGTCAAAGACTGCCCCAAAGGCATGCGAAAGGGAGTAGCCCAGCTCGCCCCCTTCGTTGATCGAACCCGGGGTTTCTGGCGCGGCGTGGCTCGGAATACCACCGGGAAACGAGAACTGTTTGAACAGCTTTTGCATTCCTTCGCTATTCTGACTGACCTCCGGATAGATTTCGCTGTAGCTGCCTTCCAGCCAGGTATTCGCGACCATGCCCGGCCCGCCATGTCCGGGACCGCAAATGTAGATCATATTGAGATCGCGCAGGCGTATTGCCCGGTTAAGGTGAGCATAAATAAAATTCAGCCCTGGCGTGGTGCCCCAGTGTCCCAGCAGACGGGGTTTGATGTGCTCCGGCTTGAGCGGCTCGCGCAGCAGGGGGTTAGCCATCAGATAGATTTGCCCGACAGAGAGATAATTGGCGGCGCGCCAGTAGCGATCGATAAGGGTAATATCGTGGTCAGAAAGTGTGGTTGTCTGTGTCATGCGTTCCCCGGATGGTGAGCGGTGCTGTTAAAACGGCAGATACTACAAGCCTGGCATAGATCAGGCCTGGGGGGAGGCGGGTGCGGCAGAGGATAGTCTGAAAAGAAAAATCCACGCCGGGGCGTGGATTTTAACGGGTGGCAGGACGGTTGTCAGACGTTGAACAGGAAGTTCATCACATCGCCATCTTTAACGATGTAGTCTTTGCCTTCAGCACGCATCTTACCGGCTTCTTTCGCGCCCTGTTCACCTTTGTAGGCGATAAAGTCTTCAAACGCGATAGTCTGGGCGCGGATGAAGCCTTTTTCAAAATCGGTATGGATTTTACCGGCAGCCTGCGGGGCGGTTGCGCCAACCGGGATGGTCCATGCACGGACTTCTTTCACGCCTGCGGTGAAATAGGTTTGCAGATTGAGCAGCTCATAACCGGCGCGGATCACGCGGTTCAGGCCCGGCTCTTCCAGACCCATTTCCGCCATAAACTCAGCGCGGTCCGCATCGTCCAGCTCAGCGATGTCAGCTTCAACCGCGGCACAAACGGCAACGACCACGGAACCTTCTTTAGCGGCAATTTCGCGCACTTTATCGAGGTACGGGTTATTTTCAAAACCGTCTTCGTTAACGTTGGCGATGTACATCGTCGGTTTCAGGGTCAGGAAGCTCAGGTAGCGGATCGCCGCTTTGTCTTCTTCCGTGAGGTTCAGGGAACGCAGCATGCCCGCTTCGGCCAGATGGGGCAGACATTTTTCCAGCGCAGCCTGTTCAGCTTTCGCGTCTTTATCGCCACCTTTGGCTTTTTTCTGTACGCGGTGCAGGGCACGTTCGCAGGTGTCCAGATCGGACAACGCCAGTTCGGTGTTAATAACGTCAATGTCGTCAGCCGGATCGACTTTATTATTCACGTGGATAATGTTGTCGTTTTCAAAACAGCGCACCACGTGACCAATAGCTTCGGTTTCACGGATGTTGGTCAGGAACTGGTTACCCAGGCCTTCACCTTTGGATGCGCCTTTAACCAGACCTGCGATATCCACGAATTCCATGGTGGTCGGCAGAATACGCTGCGGTTTAACGATTTCAGCCAGCTGATCCAGACGCGGGTCAGGCATCGGCACGACGCCGGTATTCGGCTCAATGGTACAGAACGGGAAGTTCGCCGCTTCGATGCCCGCTTTGGTGAGCGCATTGAACAGGGTAGATTTACCGACGTTCGGCAAGCCGACGATACCGCATTTGAATCCCATGGTTTAAATCACCTTAATGTCTTGATATTCAACCCGTTAGAGATAACAGATTGTAGAAAAGTTAATAACTTTGCCTATTATACACGTAACCGCCTTCGCGCGCGGCAAAAAAGCCGTGCAGGGCGCTTACTGCGCCTTAAAGGCGTGCAGCCGGTTGGTGGCTTTGGTTAAGCCATCCGACAACCAGATTTCGGTGCACCGCGCCGCTTCGTCTACCGCGTCGTCTATCAGCTTCTGTTCCGAAACCGGTGGTTTACCGAGCACGAAGCCGACAACTTTGTTTTTATCGCCGGGATGGCCGATTCCCACGCGTAAGCGGTGAAAATTCGCGTTATTACCCAGTTTGCTGATGATGTCTTTCAGGCCGTTATGCCCGCCATGACCACCACCGAGTTTAAATTTAGCCACACCCGGCGGCAGATCCAGCTCATCATGCGCCACCAGGATCTCATCCGGATTGATGCGGTAAAACGTCGCCATTGCTGCCACGGCTTTGCCGCTCAGGTTCATAAACGTGGTGGGCACCAGCAGACGGACATCTGCACCGGCAACGTTTATACGCGAGGTGTAACCGAAAAATTTCGGCTCGTCACGCAGGGGCGCACGAAAGCGCTCAGCCAGTAAATCAACATACCATGCACCCGCATTATGACGGGTGGCAGCGTACTCTGCGCCTGGATTAGCCAGGCCGACAATGAGTTTAATCGTCACGTCTTCGTTCCTGAAGGGATCACATTCTGGCGCGTAGTTTACGTTGTGCTGGGCCTGTTGACAAAGATCCGCTCAGCACATGAGAAAATCCCAATAATTCAACTAATGAACTATTAGAAAATCATGCAGTTCAGAGGTTTATATGTAAAGTTGTGTTTGTCTGATGTTAATAACTGTGATCGTCGCCGCAACCGTTTTGTGGGGTGTTGCCTATACTTTACACACAAGGAGCAGGGGCTTTTCCCTTGCAGCCCGGCATCCCGGAGGTGACAGATGAAACGCAAAAATGCGTCGTTGCTCGGTAACGTATTAATGGTCTTAGGTCTGGTGGTAATGGTGGTAGGCGTGAGCTATTCCATTCTGAACCAGCTTCCGCAACTTAACCTGCCGCAATACTTCGCCCACGGTGCCATTTTAAGTATTTTTGTTGGCGCTATTTTGTGGCTGGCGGGGGCACGCGTCGGCGGTCATGAGCAGGTATGCGATAAGTACTGGTGGGTGCGTCACTACGATAAACGCTGCCGCCGCGACCAGAACCATCGCCACAGCTAATCTCGTTGAGTAATTCTTTGGCCCGGCGAGCTTACGCCGCCGGGCATTACTCTTACACGTCAGCCAGCGCTGCGTTTTTATCCGGATAGAATGACAGTCGCCCTTCAATCGGTTTAATACCGGCGCGTGCCATAGTGCGCAGCGGCTGGAACTCCAGGTTACTCACCCGCAGTTCGCAGCCTTCAGGCAGACGTTCCACAAAACGTTTGAAGGCATCCAGCCCGCCCGCGTCCAGCACCGGTACCGCATCACATTTCAGTACTACAATACGTTTGCCTGTGCAGCGCGTCGCCAGATCGGAAAATAAGCTGTCTGCCGCGGCAAAGAACAACGGGCCGATCACCCGCAGCACCAGCACATCTTCAGGCACCTCCACATTGACCGGCGCAAGACGCGTCATTCGCGCTATGCGACGCATAAACAGCAGTGAAGCCAGCACAATACCGACGCTGATGGCGATCACCATATCGAACAGTACGGTCAATGACATGCAGATCAACAGGACGATGATGTCGTCTTTCGGACCGGTGCGCAGGAGGTTTACCACTTTATGCGCTTCGCTCATGTTCCATGCCACCATTAACAACAGGGCGGCCATGGCCGACAACGGCAGCCAGGAGAGCAGCGGCGCTAAGATCAGCAGAGCGAGGATCACCAGCAATGCATGGATCACCGACGACACGGGGGATGTTGCCCCGGCGCGTACGTTGGCCGCTGAGCGGGCGATAGCGGCAGTGGCGGTAATGCCGCCGAAGAAAGGCGCCACCAGGTTACCCAGCCCCTGACCAATAAGTTCGCCGTTAGCTTTGTGGCGCGTACCCGTCATGCCATCGAGCACCACCGCGCACAGCAGCGATTCGATGGCACCGAGCATCGCCATGGAAAAGGCGGCCGGTAACAGCGCCTGAAGTGAGGCCCAGCTCAGGGTAAAGTCAGAACCCGGCATATTCCACGGTAGCACCAGCTGTGGCAGCAGTTGCGGTATGCCGTTGCCCTGTGTGCCATCTGCCAGTACATAATGGAACTGCGAACCGATGGTTGCCACGTGGCCGCCGACAAGATTAACCACCATCATCACCGCGCAACCGGCCAGTAGCGCTGGCAAATGGCCTGGCAGACGGATCCCCAGCCGCGGCCAGAAAATCAGTACGCCGAGCGTCACCACGCCAATAGCGGCATCGCCAGGGTTAAAGGTCGGCAGAGCAGCCGCCAGCGCGCCTACTTTTTGCAGATAGTGTTCAGGCACCTGTGTGAGATGCAAACCGAGAAAATCTTTGATCTGCATGGTGCCGATGGTGATGCCGATCCCGGAGGTAAAGCCAAGCGTGACCGACAGCGGAATGTATTCAATAAGACGGCCAAACCGGGCGAGGCCAAAAAGGATCAGGAACACGCCGGACATCAGGGTGGCGACCAGCAGCCCCGCCAGCCCGAACTGCTGTGATACCGGGTAGAGGATCACCACAAAAGCGGCAGTAGGACCGGAAACACTGAAGCGCGAGCCGCCGGTGAGCGCAATAACAATGCCGGCCACCGCCGAGGTGTACAGGCCATACTGTGGGGCCACGCCGCTGCCGATCGCCAGCGCCATTGCCAGCGGGATAGCAATGATGCCAACGGTGATCCCGGCAATCAAATCGCGGGTGAAGCGCGACAGAGAGTATTTTTCTTTCCAGCAGGCGTCGATAAGGGCGCGAAAAGGAAGAGCATCAAAAGACGTCAATTTTTTCACTTTGTTGTTTCATCGGTGAGCAAACCATCTGTCTGGTGTATATCAGATGTGGAATGCATAAATCATACAAATGGAATTCACAGACAAAAAAACCCGCCGCGGCGGGTTTTTATGCTGCGCCCGATTAATGTTCGAACATAGCAGAGATAGATTCTTCGTTGCTGATACGACGAATCGCTTCGGCCAGCATACCTGACAGGGTCAGAGTACGGACGTTCGGCAGAGATTTAATTTCGTCAGTCAGCGGAATGGTGTCACAAACCACCACTTCGTCGATGACGGAATGACGCAGGTTGTTCGCCGCATTGCCGGAGAAGATCGGGTGAGTCGCATAAGCAAATACGCGTTTCGCACCACGTTCTTTCAGGGCTTCAGCCGCTTTACACAGCGTACCACCGGTATCGATCATGTCGTCAACCAGCACACAGTCACGACCCGCCACGTCACCAATAATATGCATGACCTGGGAGACGTTGGCACGCGGACGACGTTTGTCGATGATTGCCATGTCGGTATCGTTGAGCAGTTTGGCAATGGCGCGAGCACGCACCACGCCGCCGATGTCCGGGGAAACCACGATCGGGTTATCCAGATTCAGCTGCAGCATGTCTTCGAGCAGAATAGGGCTACCAAACACGTTATCAACCGGCACATCAAAGAAGCCCTGGATCTGTTCAGCATGCAGGTCAACGGTCAGTACACGGTCAACGCCAACGCTTGACAGGAAATCGGCGACAACTTTTGCGGTAATGGGCACACGCGCAGAACGCACGCGGCGATCCTGACGGGCATAACCAAAGTAAGGGATAACGGCGGTGATACGACCTGCAGAAGCACGACGCAGCGCATCAACCATAACAACCAACTCCATCAGGTTGTCATTGGTGGGAGCACAAGTGGACTGGATGATGAAAATATCACCACCGCGTACATTTTCATTAATTTGTACGCTGACTTCGCCGTCGCTAAAGCGACCTACAGCGGCGTCGCCGAGGGAAGTGTACAGGCGGTTGGCAATACGTTGTGCTAGTTCCGGGGTGGCGTTACCAGCAAAAAGCTTCATATCAGGCACGAGAAGAACCTCAGGCATGCGTCCAGTGGTGGATAGCGTCGCCGAAAACTGTGCGGGCCAGGCAAAACGCTATCCAGCGGTGTATTAAAGAGCGCGATGCAACGTCTGGAACAGGGTGACGTTGTCACCGGAGCTCTGGTTGCCCAAACATAGCCTGGTGTAGTGGAGAAAGGTTTACACCTTTCGCGACAAAACCATGTAGCCAGTCCGGGGCTTGCTCCAGCACCTGACGTGCAGAGGACTCGGTGTCAAATTCAGCAAAGACACAAGCTCCTGTGCCAGTCAGGCGCGACGGCGCGTATTCTAACAGCCAGGAAAGCGCGGCATCAACCTCGCGAAAACGTTTTCTTGCGATAACCTCGCAATCGTTGCTGAATTCACAATTTAGCAACGTATTAATTGACCTTTTCGGCGTGTCTCTTGGCAAATCAGGATCTTTGAAAATGACCGGTGTCGGGATGCTTACGCCTGGGTGCATCACCAGATACCATTTTTCCGGCGGATCGACCGGCGTCAGTTGCTCGCCCACACCTTCCGCGAATGCCGCGTGGCCGCGTACAAACACTGGCACATCCGCGCCAAGTTGCAGGCCCAGCTCTGCCAGTTCATCTACCGATAAGCCACAGCCCCAGAGGTGGTTCAGCGCCACCAGCACGGTGGCGGCATTAGAGGAGCCGCCGCCCAGACCGCCGCCCATCGGCAGCCGCTTTTCAACACGGATATCAGCGCCGCTGCCGACAGGTAAACAGTCACGCTGGCGCGCAGCATCCATCAATAAACGCGCGGCCCGCACAATCAGGTTTTCTTCATCCGCAACGCCAGCTACCGGCGTCAGCAGGCGTATAACGCCGTCGTGACGCGGCACGATGCCAATGGTGTCACCGTAATCCAGAAACTGAAACAGCGTCTGAAGCTCGTGATAGCCGTCGCTGCGCTGGCCGGTGATGTATAAAAACAGATTGAGCTTTGCCGGAGAGGGCCACTGGGTCATCATTTCACAATCCAGTTATCCATTTTCAGCTTAATGCGCTGGTCATCCTGGGTCAGCTCCATGCTGGCGGGCATACTCGGTTTGGTCTTCTCATCGTAATCGCCATATACCACTTTCCAGGTTTTACCGCCCTCGGCATAGTTCAGCTCGCTAAGACGATACTGGCTGTCGAGTTTGTAGTCGGTGGCATCGCCCGGCAGGCCGAGGATCCACTGGCGCAGGCTGTTGAGCGGGATAGGCATCCCGGTCAGCTTGCTGATGGTTTCTTCGGCATCGGTGGCGGTATAGCGTTGACCTTTATTATCCACAATCTGCACGTTACCCGGACGGGCGGTCAGTTCAAGCTCAGTGCTGCCCAGCGGGTTGGTCAGCAGCAGGCGGTAGTTATCCTGACCGGTTTGCTGCCAGAAATAGCGGGCATACACTTTTTGCTGCGGCGAAATATAGGCAAAGGCACCGCGGGTCTGATACTGGTTCAGATTACGCACGTCCTGCTGATGCTGCCGCCACTGCGGGGAGTCAGGGCTTTTACCCGGCCCTTTTGGCGCGGTGAGCGTACAGGCGGTCAGCACAAGGCTGGCGAGCGGCAGAAGGCGGAGCAGGCGGGTATTGGCTGACATCATAATGAGGAAAAATCCTTGTAATACGTTGCAGTTATATCGTTAATGCTAGCGCTGCGGCGGCACAGCGTCTACGTTCAACTTGTCTTAAATCATTATATTATCGATTACTCCAAAAGGGGGCGCTCTCTTTTATTGACCTCACGCATCCTGTATGATGCGCACAGACTAACCTTATCAACACTGGTACTACTCCTGCTGACATGACCCTTTTAGCGCTCGGCATCAACCACAAAACTGCGCCTGTTGCGTTGCGAGAACGTGTTTCGTTTTCGCCGGATACGCTCGACGAGGCGCTGGAAAGCCTGCTGGCACAGCCAATGGTGCAGGGCGGGGTGGTGCTGTCGACGTGCAACCGCACCGAGCTTTACCTCAGCGTGGAAGAGCGTGACGATTTGCAGGAAGCGTTGATTCGCTGGCTGTGCGATTACCATCATCTGAATGAAGAAGAGCTGCGTAAAAGCCTCTACTGGCACCAGGACAACGATGCCGTCAGCCATCTGATGCGCGTTGCCAGCGGACTGGATTCGCTGGTGCTGGGCGAGCCGCAGATCCTGGGGCAGGTGAAAAAAGCGTTCGCCGATTCCAGCCGTGGACATCTGAATGCCACTGAACTGGAGCGTATGTTCCAGAAATCCTTCTCCGTTGCCAAGCGCGTGCGCACGGAAACGGATATCGGCGCCAGCGCCGTCTCTGTCGCCTTCGCCGCCTGTACGCTGGCGCGTCAAATCTTCGAATCCTTATCCACCGTCACGGTGATGCTGGTGGGCGCGGGTGAAACCATCGAACTGGTGGCGCGTCATCTGCGCGAGCATAAGGTCAAGAGCATGATCATCGCCAACCGTACCCGCGAACGTGCGCAGGTGCTGGCGGATGAGGTGGGAGCCGAGGTGATTTCGCTCAGCGACATCGACGAACGCCTGAAAGACGCCGACATTATTATCAGCTCCACGGCCAGCCCGCTGCCTATCATCGGCAAAGGCATGGTGGAGCGCGCCCTGAAAGCCCGTCGTAACCAGCCGATGCTGCTGGTGGATATTGCCGTGCCGCGCGATGTCGAGCCGGACGTCAGCAAGCTGGCGAACGCCTATCTGTACAGCGTTGACGATTTACAAAGCATTATTTCCCACAACCTGGCGCAGCGTAAAGCCGCCGCCGTGGAAGCGGAAACTATTGTTGAGCAGGAAACCAGCGAATTTATGGCCTGGCTGCGTGCGCAAAGCGCCAGCGAGACCATTCGCGAATACCGCAGCCAGGCAGAACAGGTGCGGGATGAACTGACAGCCAAAGCCCTCGCTGCCCTCGAAAAGGGCGGTGATGCGCAAGCCATCATGCAGGATCTGGCGTGGAAACTGACCAACAAGCTGATCCACGCCCCAACCAAATCTCTTCAGCAGGCCGCCCGTAACGGGGATGACGAACGCCTGCATATTCTGCGCAACAGCCTCGGGCTGGAGTAGCACAACAACCTCTAATAACAGAACAGGGTGCATTTACGCCTATGAAGCCTTCTATCGTTGCCAAACTGGAAGCCCTGCACGAGCGTCATGAAGAAGTTCAGGCGCTGCTGGGTGACGCGTCGACCATCGCCGACCAGGAGCGTTTTCGTGCCTTATCGCGCGAATACGCCCAACTGAGCGATGTCTCACGCTGCTTTACTGACTGGCGACAGGTTCAGGAAGACATGGAAACCGCGCAGATGATGCTCGAGGATCCAGAAATGCGGGACATGGCGCAGGAAGAACTGCGCGAGCTGAAAGAGAAAACCGAACAGCTTGAACAGCACCTGCAGGTGCTGTTGCTGCCGACCGATCCGGATGATGAACGTAACGCGTACCTTGAAGTTCGTGCTGGTACCGGCGGCGACGAAGCCGCGCTGTTTGCCGGCGATCTGTTCCGCATGTACAGCCGTTACGCGGAATCCCGCCGCTGGCGCGTGGAAATCATGAGCGCTAACGAAGGCGAACATGGCGGTTACAAAGAAATCATCGCCAAAGTCAGCGGTGAAGGCGTCTATGGTCGGCTGAAATTCGAATCAGGCGGACATCGCGTACAGCGTGTACCCGCAACCGAATCTCAGGGGCGCATTCATACTTCAGCCTGCACCGTGGCGCTGATGCCGGAGCTGCCGGAAGCGGAACTGCCGGACATCAACCCGGCAGATTTGCGTATCGACACCTTCCGCTCATCCGGCGCAGGCGGTCAGCACGTTAACACCACCGATTCGGCGATCCGTATCACCCACATTCCGACCGGGATCGTGGTGGAGTGTCAGGACGAACGTTCCCAGCACAAAAACAAAGCCAAAGCGCTGTCGGTGCTGGGATCGCGTATTCGCGCCGCCGAAATCGCCAAACGCCAGCAGGCGGAAGCCTCCACCCGTCGTAACCTGCTGGGCAGCGGCGATCGTAGCGACCGCAACCGCACCTATAACTTCCCGCAGGGCCGCGTCACCGACCATCGCATTAACCTGACGTTGTACCGTCTGGATGAAGTGATGGAAGGGAAACTGGATATGCTGATTGACCCCATCGTCCACGAATACCAGGCCGATCAGCTCGCCGCCCTTTCCGGGCAGGACTGATGGATTATCAGTCCTGGCTTCGCCTGGCCATGGGGCAGCTTGCGGGCAGTGACAGCCCGCGGCGCGATGCCGAGATCCTGCTGGGTTTTGTCACCGGGCGGACACGTACCTTCATTCTTGCCTTTGACGAGACGTTGCTGACGGACGCGGAACAGGCGCAGCTTACTACGTTGCTGGCACGCCGCGCCGCAGGCGAGCCGGTAGCACATCTGGTGGGCGTGCGGGAGTTCTGGTCATTGCCGCTTTTCGTTTCGCCCGCCACGCTGATACCGCGCCCGGACACCGAATGTCTGGTGGAACAGGCGCTTGCCCGTCTTCCTGACTCACCTTGTCGTATTCTGGATCTCGGTACCGGCACCGGCGCAATTGCGCTGGCGCTGGCAAGTGAGCGCCCGGACTGCGACATCATCGCTGTTGACAGGATGCCTGAGGCGGTGGAGCTTGCCCGCCGCAACGCGGAGCATCTGCAAATCCGTAACGTGACCGTGCAGCAAAGCCACTGGTTTAGCGCGCTGGACGGCGAGCGGTTTACGATGATCGTCAGCAATCCGCCCTACATTGATGAGCAGGACCCGCACCTGTCGCAGGGGGACGTGCGCTTTGAGCCGCGCACTGCGCTGGTAGCAGGCGATCAGGGCATGGCCGATCTGGCGTGGATTATTCATCATGCCCGGCAATTCCTGCTGCCCGGCGGCACGCTGGTACTGGAGCATGGCTGGCAGCAGGGGGCCGTAGTGCGCGCCTGTTTTGCCGCTGAGCAGTACGTGCAGATCGAAACCTGCCGCGATTATGGCGATAACGAACGCCTGACGCTGGGCCGTTTGCCGTTATAAAGGAAGGTGTATGGCTGACGGAGAGGTCATTTGGCGTTATCATCACTGCGTTTTGGGTTTTCTTGCGCCGGTCATTATTGCCCGCGCAGCCAGCAGGCCGGGTTTATCCCCTTTCTGCTGGAGCTGGTGGTGCTGTACATCATCATTAAACTCGCCACCACAAAAATACCGTTACTGGGGTAAATGATGAAGTCGTTGGCAGATTTCGAATTTAATAAAGCACCGTTATGTGACGGGATGATCCTCGTATCAGAGTTGATCCGTGATGATTTCCCCTCACAGTATGTCTACGATGAACTGGAAGGGCTGGTCAGTCTGGCCCGGGAAGAGATTAGCGAGGCGAAGCCTCAGGACTGGCAACTGGAGAAACTCCTCGAGCTGTTTTACGGTGAGTGGGGCTTCCAGGACACGCGTGGCGTTTACCGCTTGTCCGACGCACTGTGGCTGGATCACGTGCTGAAAAATCGCCAGGGCAGCGCCGTTTCTCTGGGCGCCATTCTGCTGTGGGTAGCCGGCAGGCTCGATATTCCGCTGATGCCGGTGATTTTCCCGACGCAGCTCATTTTACGCGCCGAATGGATGGACAGCGAAATGTGGCTGATCAATCCGTTCAACGGCGACACGCTGGACGAGCACACCCTCGAAGTGTGGCTGAAGGGCAATATCAGTCCGATTGCGGAACTGTTCAATGAAGATCTGGATGAAGCCGACAACGCCGAGGTGATCCGCAAGCTTCTGGATACGCTGAAATCGGCGCTGATGGAAGAGCAGCAGATGGAGCTGGCCCTGCGCGCCAGCGAAGCGCTGTTGCAGTTCAATCCGGAAGATCCGTATGAAATTCGTGACCGCGGGCTGATTTATGCCCAGCTCGACTGCGACCATGTCGCGCTCAATGATTTAAGTTATTTTGTAGAACAATGTCCGGAAGATCCGATCAGCGAAATGATCCGCGCGCAGATTAACAACATCGCGCACAAGCAGATCACGCTGCACTGATGACTCCCGATCCAAACCTGATAAGGCGATCCTATGAAACAAAAAGTGGTTAGCATTGGCGATATTAACGTGGCAAACGACCTGCCGTTCGTGCTGTTTGGCGGTATGAACGTGCTCGAGTCACGCGATCTTGCGATGCGCATTTGTGAACACTATGTCACGGTTACGCAGAAAATGGGTATCCCGTACGTGTTCAAGGCCTCTTTTGACAAAGCCAACCGCTCGTCGATTCACTCTTACCGTGGCCCAGGCCTCGAAGAAGGGATGAAAATCTTCCAGGAGCTGAAGCAGACGTTTGGCGTTAAAGTGATCACCGACGTGCACGAAGCCAGCCAGGCGCAGCCGGTATCCGAAGTGGTTGATGTGATCCAGTTGCCGGCCTTCCTCGCACGTCAGACCGATCTGGTGGAAGCGATGGCGAAAACCGGTGCGGTGATCAACGTGAAGAAACCGCAGTTCGTAAGCCCGGGCCAGATGGGCAATATCGTGGATAAATTCCGCGAGGGCGGAAACGAGAAGGTGATCCTTTGTGACCGTGGCGCGAACTTTGGCTACGACAACTTAGTGGTGGACATGCTGGGCTTTAGCGTGATGAAGAAAGTCTCCGGCAACTCTCCGGTTATTTTCGACGTGACCCACGCCCTGCAGTGCCGCGATCCCTTTGGCGCAGCATCAAGCGGTCGTCGCGGTCAAGTGACCGAACTGGCGCGCGCCGGTATGGCAACCGGTCTGGCGGGGCTGTTCATCGAAGCGCACCCGGACCCGGATCATGCGAAATGTGACGGCCCGTCCGCGCTGCCGCTGGCCAAGCTGGAGCAGTTCCTCACCCAGATCAAAGCCATTGACGATCTGGTGAAAAGCTTCCCTGAGCTTGATACCGAGAACTAAAAACGCCTCTTAAAGCGCCATGCCGTTCACTTAAAATGAAACGGCATGGCGTTTTCATTTGTTACGCGGCATTTTGCGTAGCGCCTCGCACCCGCAGTAAATACCCCCGCCAGCACTTGTTTCTGCCATTTTTCATCATTAACCTATTTGCATAATTTGGCATTCAGGTTAATAATCATGACCGAAAAAGGAACTGCGCATACCCGTCTGTCCGTGGTGAAAGCGCTGGTGCGCGCTGGAAAAACCCGTACGACGCTCACCGCGCTTAATGATGCAGCGGCGCTGGGATTCAGTAGTCTGGATGAGATGCTTGTTGTCATTCTGGCGCTGGAGACAAAGGATTTTTACAAGAGCATGACGGCTTATCACGATCATACGTGCTGGCATGACGTTTACCGACCTATTTTTAATGGGCTGCGTATCTACATGAAGTTCATCGTTAAAGATGATGTGCTGATCGTCTCATTTAAGGAGCTATGACCATGAAATGCCCGGTTTGCGGAGGCGCAGAATTGCAACATCTGACGCGCGATGTTGACTATGAATACAAGGGTCGTAAAACGCAGGTGTGCGGTATCACCGGCGATTTTTGCGGGGCCTGCGGTGAAATGATTTTAAATGAAGCGGCGAGCGCACGTTATATGGCTGCCGTGAGCGCGTTTAATCGCGCCGTCAATGCAGAAGCGGTCGACCCCCATTTTATCGCCAGGGTACGCAAACGTTTTAAACTGGATCAGCGGCAGGCGGCGGAAATCTTTGGCGGCGGAGCTAACGCTTTCAGCCGCTACGAAACGGGCCGGGTAGCACCACCGAAACCGCTTGTTCTGCTCTTTAAAGCCCTGGACAGACATCCGGAGTTGTTTGACGAGTTAATACAGGCATAGCGATTCACCATTAAGGGAAGCCGCATAACGCGGCCTCCCGTGAGGCAATGCCGTCAGGCAAAGATCGTCATCAGATAGGCGATAAACAGCGCCAGATGCGCAGCACCGTTCAGCACATTGGTGCGGCCAGTAGAGAACGACAGCTGGCACAGCAGCAGCGATGACAGCATTACAATCATCTCCGGGCCGCCCAGGCTAAACACCAGATCATTACCCGTCGCCCAGGCGATCAGCGTCACGACCGGAACGGTCAGAGAAATGGTTGCCAGCACCGAACCGAAGAACAGGTTCATGGCACGCTGTACCTGATTATTCAGCACCGCGCGCAGCGCACCCAGACCTTCCGGCGACAGGATCAGCAGCGCCACCAGGAATCCGGTAAAGGCCACCGGGGCATTCAGCTCCGTCAGCAGCGTTTCCAGCGGGTTTGCGTTGACTTTGGTAACGGCAATAACCGCCACCAGATGAACGATCAGCCACAGCGCATGCCAGGTACTGCTGTGCGCGGAGGGCTTACCGTGATGCGGATCGTCACCATCGTCTTCATGCTCATATACAAACAGGCTCTGGTGGGTTTTGGTCTGAATGAGCAGAAACACACCGTACATAGCCGCCGAAATCAGCGCTACCAGCAGTGCCTGCGAGGTACTGAAGTTACCCTCTGGCAGCGCCATCGGGAACACCAGCACGATCACCGCCAGCGGGAAGAGGGCGATCAAATACTGTTTAATGCCAAACAGATTCATATACTGCGTGGCAAATTTCTGACCGCCGAGCAGCAGCGAAAAGCCAACCAGACCGCCGGTCACAATCATAATGATGGAATAGAGCGTATCGCGCATCAGCGTGGGCGCGGCATCGCCGGTCGCCATCAATGCGGAAATAAGGCTCACTTCGAGAATAACAACGGAAAGACTTAAAATTAATGAACCGTAAGGCTCGCCCAGACGGTGGGCCAGAACATCGGCATGACGTACCACACTAAATGCGCTGCTTAAAATCCCTACCAGCGCCAGCAGGTTGATACCAATGACCACTGGCAGTGACTGGCTGCTTCCCCATAACAGCAGCACTGCCAGGGCCACTACCGGGAAAATGAGAGAGGTCTCCTTGTGGCGGGTTTTAACCGCCTCGATCGTTGTCGGCATTCTTTATCTCCATGTTTGCAGGTGCATAATTAGTGTAGTTAGTAAAATTTGCAGACACGTAAAATAACAGATCCTGTGATTAAACGTGGGTATGTTTACTTAATTTTACGGGAATAATGGGTTATCAATTTGAAGCGACCATATTCATAAGACTTAAATTATATTCTTATATATAACAGCAAATTATGACGTTAAGATTTCAAATCTTTATGTAGAGTGGCAGCAGCGCCGCTTGTCGTCCACACTTAGGTTTTATCCCTGAATGAGGACTTATCATGCCGTTTAAATCCCGAACCGACTTACCGGACAGTGTTCAGCATGTGCTGCCCGCCCATGCACAGGATATCTATAAAGAAGCATTCAACAGCGCCTGGGATCAGTACAAAGATAAAGAGGATCGCAAGGGCGATGCCAGCCGGGAAGAAACCGCGCACAAAGTGGCGTGGGCGGCGGTAAAACATGACTATGAAAAGGGTGATGACGACAAATGGCACAAAAAGAAGTAATCAGCTGAAATAAATACGCTTTAGATTTTCCTCCACCGCCCGATAACAATAAGAGGGTCGCTTGCGCCAGCAACTGGCTTGCAAGCGGCCCGCGAATTGCATATCGTCGTAACGGGTTGCTTTCTGAATAAGCACCAAAAAAGCCTGGAAGGCGTCAAAAAAGCAGTCGTATGGACACACGCAGTGGTGGAGGTAAACGATGTTAACGCGTGATTTTCTGATGAAGGCTGATTGTAAAACGGCCTTTGGCGAGATTGAAGAATCCCTGCTCTGGTCAGCAGAACAGCGGGCAGCCTCGCTGGCGGCGACCCTGGCCTGCCGCCCGGACGATGGCCCGGTGTGGATTTTTGGCTATGGCTCCCTGATGTGGAACCCGGCGCTGGAATACACCGAATCCTGTACCGGCACTCTGGTTGGCTGGCATCGTGCCTTTTGCCTGCGCCTGACCGCCGGACGGGGCAGTGCCTGCCAGCCGGGGCGCATGCTTGCCCTGAAAGAGGGCGGACGCACCACCGGTGTGGCATACCGCCTCGCTGATGAAACCCTGCACGACGACCTGTCGCTGCTGTGGAAACGCGAAATGATCACCGGCTGCTATCTGCCAAGCTGGTGCAAACTCACTCTCGATGATGGCCGCGCCATTAACGCGCTGGTGTTTATCATGGATCCGCGCCATGCGCTGTATGAAGCCGACACCCGGGCGCAGGTGATCGCGCCGTTGATTGCCGCTGCCCGCGGCCCGCTTGGTACCAACGCACAATACCTTTTCTCGCTGGAGCAGGAGCTGATTAAGCTCGGCATGTACGATGACTGTTTAAACGATTTGGTGGGAAAAGTGCGTCGGTTGTTATGCGAAGAAAAACCCGGCCCGGAGATGCAGCCAGGTTTTGCCTGATGTGGCCGGCAGCGCAGGCATCTGCGCTGCCTGACCCTTAAATGCGGAAATGTCCTGCGGTTTCCGCCAGCTCTGCCGCCTGCGATTGCAGCGCACCCGCCGCCGCGGCGGATTCCACCACCAGTTCGGCGTTCTGTTGCACCATGCGATCAAGATCGATAACTGCGTGGTTAATCTCCTGAATGCCTTTCATCTGTTCGCTGGTCGCGACGGTGATTTCACGCATGATCACCGACACGCTGTCGATGCCGGAGACGATATCACCCATGCTTTCTCCCGCCAGCCGCACATAGCGGGAGCCAGTAGAAACGCTCTGCGTGGTGGATTCGATCAGTGATTTGATCTCTTTCGCCGCCTGCGCACTGCGGCTGGCCAGCGTACGCACTTCACCGGCGACCACTGCAAAACCGCGACCCTGCTCGCCCGCACGCGCCGCTTCCACAGCCGCGTTCAGCGCCAGAATATTAGTCTGGAAGGCAATGCCGTCGATAACGCTGGTGATATCACCGATTTTCGCCGATGCCTCTTCGATAGACTGCATGGTGGTGATCGCCTGTTTCACCACCTGACCGCCCCGTGAAGCGGCATCGGAGGCGGCCTGCGCCTGGCTATTGGCCTGGGCGGCGGAATCCGTAGACTGTCCCACCGAGGCGGTGATCTGCTCAATGGCGCTGGCAGTACCGCGCAGGCTGGAGGCAGCCTGCTCCGTACGTCCGGAGAGATCCTGGTTACCGGCGGCAATCTCCTGGGCGGCAAATTTCACCGAGGTACTGGAGTCGCGCAATTTGACCATGACCACTGCCAGCTTGTCGCTAAAGGCGTTAAAGGCGTGAGCAATTTCCGCGATTTCATCATTGCCGTTTTCCGGCAGACGCTGGGAGAGATCGTCAGTGCCGTTGCTGATGGCGTGCATCGCATCGCGAATAGTCACCAGACGTTTGAGCAGGGTGGCGACCAGCCAGTGCATCACCGCGCCGCCGATCAACACCAGCACGATCAGCGACAGCGCCGAGGCTTTCAGCTGGGCGCTCAGTCCGCTGGTGGCATCATCGCTGTCCAGCGCCACCACCAGCAGCCAGTTGGTGCCTTTTACCGGAGTGGCCAGCAGGGTTTTACTGACGCCGGCCAGCGTCCCTTCCTCTGCATTACCCGCTTTCAATGCACTGAATTGCACACCCTGAATGGCATCGTTAAACGGTTTTAAGGTCAGCGCGGGATCATTGCCGGCGATCACTGTACCGTCACTGTCCAGCAGCAGGCCGCTACTCTGCGGCGTCGGCTGGATACCGTGCACGTTTGCCACCACGCTGTCCATGGTCACATCACCGGCGACGACGGCCTGTAGCGTGCCGTTCACTTTCACCGGCACGGCAAAGGTCACGACCAGTTTACCCGTGCCCGCATCGACGTAAGGCGCGGTGACGACCGGCGCATCGGCTTTCAGCACCTGCTGATACCACGGACGAATGGTGGGATCGTAATCCGCCGGTACGCCGGTCGGATCGGAGAATTTAGCGGTTTTGGCGGCATAACCCACGTAGACGTTCGTAAAGCCGCCAGCCTGGGCGATCTGTTTAAAGATCGGTACCGGCTCGTCCTGCACCGCCACGCTCTGTAACGAGGCGATCATGGTCATTTTGCTGTTCACCCAGTCGGCGATGGCCAGACTGTGGCTGTTACTGGTGCTGGTTAAAATATCGTGCTGGGTTTGCTGATTGTCCCGGCGGGCGACCTGATAATTGATAATAGTGTTAAGAAGCAAAGCGATAGCCAGACAGCCAGCTGTCGCCACAATAATGCGCGCGCGAATGGACCTGATCATGATGTTGTACCTGCTGTGTTGTTATAAAAAAGCTATCGGCAACACAGCAGGCAAACTTGATGTCTGGATCACATCTATAAGAAAAATATATTAAAGCGGGGTAATTATTAAAAAGTTAATACTTTATCGGCCGCCAGCGTCCATTGCGCCAGCTCTACCAGCGTGCCGATTTCCACGCCATCCACCAGCGGCAGTTCGCTAATGCCCCGGCCATCGGTGCAGGTTTTGCACAGCTTTACCGGCACGTTTTGCGCGGTGAGGATCTCCAGCATCTGCTGAATGTTATAGCCCTCAGCCGGACGCTGACCGCGCAGCCCGGCGGTCACCGCATCGGACATTAAAAACAGGCGCAACGCTGGCGCGGGATCCTGCTCACGCAGGGCGATAGCCAGACGCAGGCTGTTAAAGAGGGATTCACTGCCGTACGCCGCGCCGCTGGCGACGATCACTATCTTTTGCATTTTTCACTCCTTCGACAAGGCATGATTATTGCTTTATTCAGCGGACACATTGACCGGGAGAATAAGCATGACCATAAATGCTGACCGCGCGAACCGCGCCATCGACTGGTTTCGTTACGCGCGCCAGATCCAGAAACAACAACTCCGCCAGCTGGCGCAATCGGGTGCGCTGGCAAGCAGGATCTGCCATCTGGTGCATATGCTACAGTGCGAACGCGGCGCTTCCAACATCTGGCTCTGTTCGCAGGGGCGATTATACGACGCCGAGTGCCGCGCCAGTCGCGCACTGGTGGATGAACAATGGTTGGCACTCTTGCCGCTTCTGGGTGACGACCCGCCGCTGACCAGCAGCGCGCTGTGCCAGCGCATCGCCGCCGCCCTGTGGGGGCTGGAGCAACTACCGGATTTACGCCAGCGCGTGCAAGCGCAACGTATTGATGCCGCTGATGCAATGGAACAGTTCAGCGCCACCATCCGTCATCTGTTAAGCATTGTGCCGCAACTGAACGACACCCTCGACGATCCACGCATTGTGCAACCTCTGGTGGCGCTCTACAGCGTGATGCAGGGCAAAGAGCTGGTGGGGCAGGAGCGGGCGCTGGGGGCGCTCGGTTTTACCCTCAGCCATTTCAGTGACGCCCTGCGCCAGCGGCTGGTGGATCGCATCGACGGCCAGCAACCCTGTTTTGACACTTTCCTTTCGCTCACCACTGCCGCACTGAGCGATGTTTTTCATACCCGCTGTGGCGCGACGCTGGAAATCGAACAGCTGCGTCGTCTCGCCTGCACCCGCCAACCCCCGCAGGATCAGGGGGAAAACGCGCTGCGCTGGTTTGTGCTGCACACGCAGCGGCTGGAGGAGTTGCGCGCCCTGGAAGAATCGCTGATCGACGCTCTGATGCATACCGTTGCAACTTTACTGGCAGAAGAGGATCTCCCGCCGATCAGCGCCGCCTTTCTGGAGCCTGCCGGGGACGCGCTGTCGCTGCGTTTGGATAGTCAGCTGTTGCCGCTGGTGCGTCAGCAGGCACGCGAACTGGAGCAGCTCACGGCGCAACTGGCCTCGTTGAAAGCCTCTGTGGATGAGCGCAAGGTGATCGACAGCGCCAAGCAGGTGCTGATGACGCACCAGAATATGACCGAAGAGCAGGCATGGCAGTGTCTGCGCAAAATGGCGATGGATAAAAATCAGCGCATGGTAGAAATCGCCCGCGCGCTGTTAACGGTGAAAAATCTCTGGCAGTAATCCCCAAGGAGTAGCTGCACGGTTTGCGGGCAAAATGTGCACATGCCCGGTGCGTAAAATGCGTTGTAGGCCGGCTAAGCGAAGCGCCACCCGGCAACAGAGACCGTGCCCGGAGATCTCGCCCGGCGGCGCAGGCTTGCCGGGCCTACGGTGGCCTTTAGAAGCCCCGGGCGCAGAATTCGATGTAGGCCGGGTAAGCGAAGCGCCACCCGGCAAACCCGGGGATTAAAACCTGGCATCCCCCTTGCATTATTATACCCACAACATAATAAACCGGCCCGCCAATGGCGGCAGGCGGGTTTTGAGGATAAAGGCGTCCTGCGGAGCGAAAGCACCGCCGGGCGCTTTTTTTTGATTCAGGAGTGGTGATGGCTGATTCGACCGTTTCTCTTTCCCGCCGACGCTTATTACAGTCCACCGCCGTGATGGGCGGCAGCCTGTTACTGCCGGGCGTGATGCAGGCCGCGTTCGCGGCAGGCTCTGACAAGCCGGAGCAGCAGACCGTGCGCGTGGGCTTTATCCCGCTGACCGACTGTGCACCCCTGGTGATCGCAGCCCTCAAGGGCTTCGATAAAAAATACGGTATTACGATTGTGCCGACCAAAGAGGCGAGCTGGGCAGCGGTACGCGACAAACTCACCTCCGGCGAGCTGGACGCGGCGCACGTGCTGTACGGGTTGCTCTACGGGCTGGAGATGGGCATCGGCCCCAAACCGCAGGCGATGGCGAATCTGATGACGCTGAACCAGAACGGTCAGGCGATCACCCTCTCGGCGGAATTACAGGAGAAGGGCATACGTGATGCCGCCGGACTGAAAACGCTGATTGGCCAGAGCGCGCCGGGCAGCTACACCTTCGCCCATACCTTCCCGACCGGTACCCATGCCATGTGGCTCTACTACTGGCTGGCAAATGCGGGTATCAATCCCTTTGACGACATCCGTACCGTCGTGGTGCCGCCGCCGCAGATGGTCATGAACATGCGCATCGGCAACATGGTCGGGTTTTGCGTCGGCGAGCCGTGGAATACCCGTGCCATAAACGATCGTATCGGTTTTACCGCCGCCACCTCGCAGGATATTTGGCCCGATCACCCGGAAAAAATCCTCGGCACGCGTCGCGCCTGGGTGGAGCAGAATCCGCACACTGCGCGGGCGCTGGTCGCGGCAGTGCTGGAGGCCGCCCGCTGGATCGACGCCTCGGCAGAGAACAAACGCGAAACCGCGCGCATCCTCGCCCGTCGCGCCTGGCTTAATACAAAAGAGCAATTCCTTACTGGCCGCCTGCTGGGAGAGTACGACAACGGCGCGGGCCGCCGCTGGCAGGACGCCCATGCCATCCGCTTCTTTAACGAGGGCCAGGTTAACTATCCCTGGCACTCCGACGGTATGTGGTTTTTAACCCAGTTCAAGCGCTGGGGATTATTAAAAACCGCGCCGGATTACCGCGCTGTCGCGGCACGCATCAACCGCACCGACGTTTTCCGCGATGCCGCCACCCAGGCAGGCGGTATTTCACTGCCGTCCTCACCGCTGCGCACCAGCACACTGATCGACGGCACCGTCTGGAACGGCACGGATCCGGAAGGGTACGCCAGCCAGTTTGCCATTCAACGTAAAGGGGCATGACATGACACTCCCGCAGAAAAAAACCATCGTTAACCCGGCGGCACCTCAGGGCGAGGTGATCCTCCTGCCACCAGTGCAGGTACGCCGCCGCACGTCGCGCTTCAGTCGCCAGCTGCGCGACATCGTGCAGCGCGTGGTTCCCGCTATCCTCGGGCTGGGGCTGCTGGTGATAGCCTGGCAACTGGCCGCCATCAACAGCAAAGGCTTCCCGACACCGCTCTCGACGCTGGACTCCGCCCTGACGCTGTTTGCCGATCCGTTTTATAACGACGGGCCGAACGACATGGGTATCGGCTGGAATGTGCTGGCCTCCCTGCAACGTGTCGCGGTGGGTTTCGGGCTGGCGGCGCTGGTGGGTATTCCGCTTGGCTTTTTAATCGGCCGCTTTGTCTTTGTCTCTCGTATGTTCACGCCGCTGATCGCGCTGCTGCGCCCGGTCAGCCCGCTCGCCTGGCTGCCGATTGGCCTGCTGCTGTTTCAGAAAGCGGAACCGGCTTCCAGCTGGACCATTTTTATCTGCTCCATCTGGCCGATGGTGATTAACACCGCCGAAGGGGTAAAGCGCATACCTGCGGACTACCTCAACGTTGCCCGCGTGTTACAGCTCTCTGAATGGACGGTGATGCGTCGCATCCTGTTCCCGGCGGTGTTACCCGCCGTGCTGACCGGAGTGCGATTGTCGATTGGCATTGCGTGGCTGGTGATCGTCGCTGCCGAAATGCTCACCGGCGGCGTGGGCATCGGCTTCTGGATCTGGAACGAGTGGAACAACCTCAACGTGGAAAACATTCTCATCGCCATTGTCATCATCGGCGTCGTCGGCCTGCTGCTGGAGCAGGGCCTGATGCTCATCGCCCGCCGTTTCAGCTGGCAGGATAAATAAGGAGTCGCGTATGAAACCCATTATTCAGGTGCAGGCAGTCAGTCAGCGTTTCTCTACCGCCAGCGGTGAATTCCTCGCGCTGCAAAACGTCTCGTTTGATATTCACGAAGGAGAGACCGTCAGCCTGATCGGCCACTCCGGCTGCGGCAAATCGACGCTGCTCAATTTAATCGCCGGTATCACGCTGCCCACCGAAGGCGGGTTGATCTGCGATAACCGGGAAATCGCCGGCCCCGGCCCGGAACGCGCGGTGGTGTTCCAGAACCATTCGCTGCTGCCGTGGCTGACCTGCTTTGACAACGTGGCGCTGGCAGTGGATCAGGTGTTTCGCCGCACCATGACGAAAGCGGAGCGCAAAGAATGGATTGAGCACAACCTGGATCGCGTGCAGATGGGCCATGCGCTGCACAAACGCCCGGATGAGGTGTCCGGGGGCATGAAACAGCGTGTCGGCATTGCCCGCGCGCTGGCGATGAAGCCGAAAGTGCTGCTGATGGATGAACCTTTTGGCGCGCTGGATGCGCTGACCCGCGCGCATTTGCAGGACACCGTTATGCAGATCCAGCAGTCGCTGAACACCACCATCGTGCTGATCACTCACGATGTGGATGAAGCGGTGCTGCTCTCGGATCGCGTGATGATGATGACCAACGGCCCGGCGGCGACGGTGGGGGAAGTGCTGGCGGTAAACCTGCCGCGTCCGCGTAACCGTGTGGCGCTGGCCGAAGAGAGCCGTTATCACCATCTGCGTCAGCAAATCCTGCATTTCCTCTACGAAAAACAGCCGAAAGCGGCGTAAGGGGCAGCGATGATGCGGCAACTGATCATCATTGGCAACGGCATGGCGGCGACCCGGCTGGCACAGGCGCTTATCAGCCGCGATGCGACGCGCTTTGCTATCACCCTTATCGGCGACGAACCCTGCGCGGCCTATAACCGCATTCAGCTTTCCCCGGTGCTGAGCGGGGAAAAGCCCTTCGCCGATACGCGGCTGCTGCCTGCGGACTGGTACGACGCAAACCGCATTACCGTGCTCTCCGGCGAACGGGTGCTGGCGGTGGATCATGCAGCGCGAACGCTGCAAACCGACCAGCGTCAGCTTTCGTGGGACGAACTGGTGTTTGCCACTGGATCGCAGCCCTTTATTCCACCCATTCCCGGACATGCCCGGCCGCATGTTTTTGCCTTTCGCACGCTGGCGGATGTCAACGCCATGCTGGCAACGCGCGGGCCGGTGGTGGTGCTCGGGGGCGGTGTGCTGGGTGTCGAAGCCGCCGCGGCTTTTGCCCGTCGTGGTGACAGTGTCACGCTGGTGCATCGCGCCGATCGTCTGATGGAGCAGCAGCTTGATCGTCAGGCGGGTGACCTGCTGGAAGGGCATCTGCGGGCGCGCGGTATCCACTGCGGGCTGAACAGCGGTATCACCGCGATCAACGCCGACTCGGTGACACTGAATGACGGACGAACCATACCGGCGTCACGGGTGGTGATCGCCACCGGCGTGACACCGAACGCCTCGCTGGCACAGGCCAGCGGCATCCCGTGTCAGCGCGGCATTGTGGTCGACCGCCAGTTACGCACCGCACTGGCTGGCATCAGCGCAATTGGCGAATGCTGCGAAATCGAAGGGCAGACCTGGGGACTGGTGGCGCCCTGCCTGCAACAGGCTGACGTGCTGGCCGCCCGGCTATGCGGCGAACCCGGTGACGATTTTGCCTGGCACGACAGCGGCACACGCTTAAAAGTCACCGGCATCGATCTGTTCAGCGCCGGTGTGGTGAATGCCGGCGCAGAGGATCAATGCTGGCACAGCTTCGATCCGCTGTCCGGGCATTACCGTCGTCTGCTGATCCGCAATGGCCGCCTCGCAGGCGTGCTGTTGATGGGCGACTGCCAGAGCGCGGCCAGCCTTACCGAACGGCTTGCCACTGCGCAACCTGCCAGTCCCGACTGGCTTTTTGACCGCTTCACAACCCGGCCCCAGGCTGAAGGACAACTGACAATGACGAAACCAACGCTGGTAGTGGCAGGACATGGCATGGTCGGCCACCATTTTCTTGAGCAGTGCGTCAGCCGCGATCTGCATCTGGCGTATCAGATCGTGGTGCTGTGCGAAGAGCGTTATGCTGCCTACGACCGCGTGCATTTATCGGAGTATTTTGCCGGGCGCAGCGCCGGATCCCTGTCGATGGTGGCGGACGATTTCTTTGCCCGCCACGGTATTGAATTACGGCTTGCCTGTCGGGTGGCGGAAATCGACCGCGACCTGCGGGTGGTGCGCGACGCCGACGGGCATGAAACCCATTTCGATAAGCTGGTGCTGGCCACCGGCTCGTATCCTTTCGTGCCGCCGGTGCCGGGGCGCGATCTGCCGGGCTGCTTTGTCTATCGAACCCTTGACGATCTGGACCGCATTCGCGCCAGAGCCGCCACCGCCACGCGCGGCGTGGTGATCGGCGGTGGCCTGCTGGGGCTGGAGGCGGCGAACGCCTTAACGCAGCTCGGTCTGGAAACCCACGTGGTGGAATTTGCGCCTGGGTTGATGGCGGTGCAGCTGGATGCGCCGGGCGCGGAACTGCTGCGTAAGAAAATTACCGCGCTGGGCGTCGGCGTCCATACCAGTAAATCCACCACCGCGATTGTCGAAACCGGGGAGGGCATGGCCTTACAGTTCGCCGACGGCGGGACGCTGGAAACGGACATGGTGGTGTTCTCCGCAGGGATCCGTCCCCAGGATGCGCTGGCGCGCGGCTGCGGTCTGGACATCGGCGAGCGCGGCGGTATCCGCATTAACGATGCCTGTCAAACCAGCGACGACGACATTTACGCCATCGGTGAATGCGCATTATGGGAGGGCAAGATCTACGGCCTGGTGGCTCCTGGCTATCAGATGGCGCGGGTCGCGTCCGCCCAGCTGGCCGGGGAAAACGCGATCTTTACCGGTGCAGACATGAGCACCAAACTCAAGCTGCTGGGGGTGGACGTGGCATCCTTTGGCGATGCGCAGGGCCGCACGCCGGAAAGCCTCAGCTACCAGTGGAGCGACGGCCCGAACCAGACCTACAAAAAAATCGTCATCAGCCATGACAGCAAAAGGCTGCTCGGCGGCGTGCTGGTGGGCGATGCGAGTGACTACGCCACCCTGTTACAGATGATGCAAAACGATCTGCCGCTGCCCGCGCAGCCGGAAAGCCTGATTTTGCCGCAGCTGGCGGGCAGCCCGGCGAAAGCGCTCGGCGTCGCGGCGCTGCCGGATCGCGCGCAGATCTGCTCCTGCCATAACGTCAGCAAGGCGGATATCTGCCAGGCGGTCAGCGCCGGGGCCACTGACATGGGGGCGATTAAAAGCTGCACCAAAGCGGCGACCGGCTGCGGCGGCTGTAGCGCGCTGGTGAAACAGGTGATGGAGTTTCAGCTCGCCGCCCAGGGCGTGGAGGTCAAAAAAGACATCTGCGAACACTTTGCTTACTCCCGGCAGGAGATTTACCACCTGGTGCGCGTCAACCATATCCACACCTTTGATCAGCTGATTTCCCGCTATGGTCGCGGGCAGGGCTGCGAGATCTGCAAACCGCTGGTCGGCTCAGTGCTGGCGTCGTGCTGGAATGACTATTTGCGCAAGCCTGCCCATCTGCCGTTACAGGACACCAACGATCGCTTCTTTGCCAATATCCAGAAAGACGGTACCTATTCGGTGGTGCCGCGGATGCCCGCCGGGGAAGTGACCGCCGATGGACTGATCGCTGTCGGGCAGATCGCCAAAAAATACCAGCTGTACAGCAAAGTGACCGGCGGTCAGCGTATTGATCTGTTTGGTGCGCAGCTCGATCAGCTGCCCGCCATCTGGCGGGAGCTGGCAGATGCCGGATTTGAAACCGGGCACGCCTACGGCAAATCTCTGCGCACGGTGAAATCCTGCGTCGGCTCGACCTGGTGTCGCTACGGCGTGCAGGATTCCACCGGGCTGGCGGTCACGCTGGAGCACCGCTACAAGGGCCTGCGCGCGCCGCACAAAATCAAAATGGCGGTATCAGGCTGTACCCGCGAATGCGCCGAAGCGCAGAGCAAAGACATCGGCGTTATCGCCACCGAAAACGGCTGGAACTTGTATGTCTGCGGTAATGGCGGCATGAAGCCGCGCCATGCAGATCTCTTTGCCAGCGATATGGATGAAGCCACACTGATCCGCACCGTCGATCGCCTGCTGATGTTCTACATCCGCACCGCCGATCGCTTACAGCGCACCAGCGTGTGGATGGACAACCTGGAGGGCGGCATCGACTATCTGCGGGAGGTGATCCTTGAGGATTCACTGGGGCTGGGGGCGGAACTGGAGCGGGAGATGGCGCGTATCGTCGAGACCTACCAGTGCGAGTGGCAGACGACGCTCAACGATCCGCAGCAGCTGGCACAGTTTAAAACCTCCATTAATGGCGATGCTCCTGCCCTCGGCAAACCCTGGCAGGCTATTTGCGGCCTTGAGGAGATCCCCGAGCAGGCGGGCATCGGCGCGCGTATCGGCGAGCGGCAGATCGCGCTGTTCCGCTGCGGCCAGTCGGTGTACGCGCTGGACGATCGGGAGCCGGGCAGCGACGCGAACGTGTTGTCACGCGGCCTGATCGGTGACGCGGCGGGGGAGCCAATTGTTATTTCACCGCTCTACAAACAGCGTATTCGCCTGCGTGACGGGCGCGCGCCGGACAACGGCGAGCCGCTGGTACGCGCCTGGCCGGTAAAAATCGAAGGCGGCAAAGTGTGGGTGGGCAATCAGGCGCTGTTGCTGCGCGCGGAGGCATCATGACGGAAACCAGAACCACCTGTCCGTACTGCGGTGTCGGTTGTGGCGTTATCGCCCGCGTGGAGCAGGGTGAGGTGCAGGTACGCGGCGATGACAGCCATCCGGCAAACTTCGGGCGGTTATGCGTCAAAGGCGCGGCGCTGGGGGAAACCACCGGGCTGGCGGGACGTCTGCTGCATCCGCAGGTGGACGGCGAGCGCTGCGACTGGGATCGGGCGCTGGCCAGCGCTGGCGATCGGCTGCGCAAAATCATTGATGAATTCGGTCCACAGGCCGTGGCGTTTTACGCCTCCGGCCAACTGCTGACCGAGGACTATTATGCCGCCAACAAGCTGATGAAAGGTTTTATCGGCGCGGCGAATATCGATACCAATTCGCGGCTGTGCATGTCGTCGGCGGTGACCGGCTATAAACGGGCGTTCGGCGCGGATGTGGTGCCGTGCAGTTATCAGGATGTGGAGCAGAGCGATCTGGTGGTGCTGGTGGGATCGAACGCGGCCTGGGCGCATCCGGTGCTCTATCAGCGGCTGGCGCAGGCGAAACGGGAAAGGCCGCAAATGAAGATTGTGGTGATCGATCCGCGCCGCACCGCCACCTGCGACATCGCCGATCTGCACTTATCGCTGGCACCGGGCAGCGACGCCGGACTGTTTGTCGGTCTGCTGCATGCCATTATGCAACGCGGCGGCGACGTCAGCCGTTTTGATGACGGGGAGCAGGCGGCGGCGATTGCCGCGGACTGGCCCGTGGCACGTGTGGCGCAGTTTTGCGATTTACCTGTGGCGCAGATCAGCACCTTTTATGACTGGTTTGTGGCGGCCCCACGCGCCATTACGCTCTACACCATGGGCATAAATCAGTCCGCCAGCGGCAGCGACAAATGCAACGCCATCATTAATGTGCATCTGGCGAGCGGCAACATCGATCGCGCTGGCTGCGGGCCGTTTTCGCTGACCGGTCAGCCAAATGCCATGGGCGGGCGCGAAGTGGGTGGGCTGGCGACGCAACTGGCGGCGCACATGAATTTTGAACCTGCCGATCTGTGCCGCGTGGCCCGTTTCTGGGGCACGGAACGACTGGCACAAACGCCAGGGCTGATGGCGGTGGAGCTCTTTGAGGCCATCGGACGCGGCGAGGTGAAAGCGGTGTGGATCATGGGCACCAATCCGGCGGTATCGCTGCCGGACAGCCATGCAGTCTGCCAGGCGCTGGCGACATGCCCGCTGGTGATCGTCTCGGAGGTGGTGGCGGATACGGAAACCAGCCGCTACGCGCATATTCAGTTTCCGGCGCAGGCATGGGGCGAGAAAACCGGCACCGTGACGAATTCTGAACGGCGCATCTCGCGCCAACGCGCCTTTTTACCGTCACCCGGCGAGGCGCGGCCCGACTGGTGGATCGTCGCGCAAATTGCCCACCGGCTGGGCCATGGCGAGGCCTTTGCGTGGCAGCATGCGCACGACGTGTTCCGCGAGCACGCATTACTTTCCGGCTATGAAAACAACGGCACACGGGCGTTTGATATCAGCCCGCTGGCCACGCTCAGCCGGGCACAATGGGACGAGATGACGCCAGTGCAGTGGCCGATGAATAAAACGCTCGATCTGACACGCGGCTGGCGCGACAGCGGGCGGTTGCACCTGCTGCCGGTGTCGCCGGAACGCCCACTGGCGCAGCCTGATGCGCTTTATCCTTTCATCCTTAATAGCGGACGCATTCGCGATCAGTGGCACACCATGACCCGCACCGGGACAGTGGCGCGGTTGATGCAGCACATTGCGGAGCCGCAGGTGGAGATCGCCCCGGCAGACGCCGCGCGTGTCGGTCTTCACAACGGCGATGTCGTGCGTATCAGCTCCCCGCGCGGCCTGATGCTGGCGCGGGCGACGGTGAGTGAGGCGCAGCGCCCCGGATCGCTGTTTGTGCCCATGCACTGGAACGCGCTGTTCGCCCGGCAGGGGAAGGTGAATGCGCTGGTCGCGCCGGTATGCTGCCCGCATTCCGGACAACCGGAAAGCAAACAGACCGCCGTGCGGATCAGTGTCTGGCAACCCGCCTGGCAGGGGGAACTGTTCTGCCGTGACAACGTCACACTTCCGGCGTCGGTGTACTGGCTGCGCAAGGCGGCGACGGTGACACATTACACCCTGGCGGGGGAGATCCCGGCGCAGCAATGGCTGGTGCCATGGTGTGAGACGCAAGGCTGGCAACTGCAACAGGCGCAGGCCGGAACGGCATGGCATATGCTTGCGTGGCACGAGGGGGAATTGATGCTGGCCTTCTGGAGCGATCGTTGTGTGCCGCAGATAGATACCGCGCAGGCAGAAGCGGCGTTTGCTCATGCACCGCAGACCACCTTTGCCCGACACGCGCTGTTAAGCGGCCAGGCGGCGGATACGCAGGCGGCACCCGGACGTATGGTGTGCAGTTGCTATGGCGTGGGCGAGAATGCCATTAATGCGGCGATCCGCAACGGCTGTCATTCTGCCGCCGCGCTCGGTAAGACGCTGCGCTGCGGCACGAACTGCGGATCCTGCATTCCTGAACTTAATGCCCTGCTGGCAAAAGCGTTACTGTCCGAAACGGCCGATTAAGCCTGCCGCGGCCAGCGCTTTGCCTTTCAGCTTCGCCAGCAGCTCGTCGCGGGTCAGCCCGGCGGGCAGATTTGGCTCCACGTCGGTGGCGATCAGGGTAAAGGTATAATGGTGTGCACCACTGCCCGGTGGCGGGCAAGGGCCGTACCATTTGTCAGTCCCGGGGGTATTTTTACCGCCGGTGAAGTTTTTCCCGTCGCGCAGATCGTTGGCGCCAATGCCGGTGGCAGACGGCGAAATGTTATAGGCCACCAGATGGGTGACGCCAAGGCCTTTCGCGCCTTCCGGATCGTGGACGATCAGCGCAAAGCTTTTGGTGTTGACCGGCGGATTACTCCAGATCAGCGCGGGCGATTCATTTTCACCGGTGCAGTTAGGATTTTTGTCGTTGTTACCGGCAAAACGCTTTTCCAGAAGCGCATTATCAGCAAAGGCCGGGGATTGCAGCATAAAAAGCTCGCTGGCGCTGGCCGCAGCACCATAAAACATCAGCGAACTCCATAAAGCCCATTTCAGCGTTTTGTTCATGAAAAGATCTCATACATGTGCGGTTCTATAACTGTAGTCCTGACGAAGCGGGAACGATTAAGGATTTTCCTGGAATTCGTCAGAAAGCTGAAACGAGGGCTAAAAAACGTTAGCATTAGCCTTTAAACCGCACAAACCCCCGGCAGGTGAGACGTCGCTGAAGATATTGATGCGTGAAGTGTTAAGATCATTTCCTTCCTTTCTGTTGCTTCTGCTGCTGACAGGCGGCAGCCACGCGGCTACACAAAGCTGGACGCAGCAGGCACAAAATCCCTTTGATAACGACGCCGATGGCCTGCCCGATCTGGGCATGTCGTACAGTAATGATACGGGTGAAAAACATCTGGCGGAGATGGCAAAAGCGTTTGGCGAAGCCAGTCAAAGCGACAGCAGTTTAAGCGCCGGGCAGCAGGCGCGGCAGTTTGCGCTGGGCAAGGTGCGCGACGCCCTGAGCGGCGAGGTGAGCGAGCAGGTAGAATCCTGGCTCTCCCCCTGGGGGAATGCCAGCGTCAACGTCAAGGTCAATGATGACGGGCGTTTTACCGGCAGTTCCGGCAGCTGGTTTATTCCCTGGCAGGACAATAACCGCTATTTAAGCTGGAGCCAGTTGGGGCTGACGCAGCAGGACGATGGGCTGGTGAGCAACGCCGGGATCGGTCAGCGCTGGCGAGCGGGCAACTGGCTGCTGGGCTACAACACCTTTTACGACAATCAGCTGGATACCCGGCTGCAACGCGCTGGCGTCGGGGCGGAAGCCTGGGGTGAATACCTGCGGCTGTCGGCCAACTTTTATGAGCCGCTGTCCGGCTGGCACGACGAGGGCGCGACGCTGCAACAGCGCATGGCGCGCGGCTACGACATCACTGCCCAGGCGCGGATGCCCTTTTATCAACATCTCAATACCAGCCTCAGCCTTGAGCAGTATTTTGGCGACAGCGTCGATCTGTTCGACTCCGGCACCGGCTATCACAATCCAGTGGCGGTCAAAGTCGGCCTGAATTATACCCCGGTGCCGCTGGTCACCTTAACCGCGCAGCATAAGCAGGGGGAGAGCGGCGACAGCCAGAACGATCTGGGGCTGAAGCTGAATTACCGCTTTGGCGTGCCGTTAAAAAAACAGCTCTCCGCCAGCGAAGTGGCGCAAACCAGTTCGCTGCGTGGCAGTCGCTATGACAACCCGACGCGCAATAACCTGCCGGTCGTGGAACAGCGTCAGCGCAAAAACCTGTCAGTCTTTCTCGCCACGCCCCCCTGGGATCTGTCCCCCGGCGAGACGGTGGAGCTGAAAGTACAGGTGCGCAGCACCCATGGCATTCGTAACGTGGTGTGGCAGGGCGATACCCAGGCGCTGAGCCTGACGCCGCCGGTCAACGCGAAGGATCCGACAGGCTGGAGCATCATTATGCCTGCCTGGGATGCGAGTGAAGGCGCCAGCAACCGCTGGAATCTGTCGGTAACGGTGGAAGATGAGAAGGGGCAGCGCGTTTCATCCAATGAAATCACGCTGGTACTGACGCAACCGCTGACCAGTGAGCCTGTCAACGATCCGCGCTGGGAGTTGCTGCCCGCGCCGTGATCAGAAAATCCGGTCCTGATGCACCCATACGGCGGCTTCGACACGAGATTTCAGCTTCATTTTTTTCAGCATATGCTTCACGTGTACTTTGACGGTGCTTTCAGTGATGTCCAGTCGACGGGCGATCATTTTGTTCGGCAGCCCCTGGGCAATGAGCTTCAGAATGTCGCGCTCGCGGGGCGTTAACTGGCTGACATCCCGGTCAGAGGTGGCGCGGTTGGCACGCAAGCTGGCGGCCAGTACCGGCGTCAGCGCTTCACTGAGCACCATTTCCCCTGCCGCAGCCTGTTGCAGTGCTTTCAGCAGATCTTCCGGCTCCATATCTTTTAACAGATAGCCGTCCGCGCCGCGTTTCAGCGCCGTCACCACGTCTTCTTCATGATTCGATACGCTGAACACCACGATGCGTCCGGAGAGGGTTTTCTCCCGCAGTTTGTCCAGTGTTTCCAGCCCGTTCATGCCCGGCATATTCAGATCCAGTAAAATCAGATCCGGATCTAACGCCTCTGCCAGTTCAATACCCTGTTCGCCATTGCTGGCTTCGCCAGCCACCGTGATGTCGTTTGCCATGCTGATGAGCTGTTTAACGCCGGTGCGCAGCATCGGATGATCGTCAATCAGCAGGATGGTGGCGGGTTCCGGATTAGTCATCGTTATCTCCTGGTCGTAATGAGAGAAGCTTTTCAGGTATAAAGGTGATTATCACTTCCGTGCCACCGGCTTCGCGGCGGCGGATCACGCAGTCGCCGCGCAAACTCTGGGCGCGGTCGCGCATGATAATCAGTCCATAGTGGTTAGTGCGTTCGGCATGTTCCGGGATGCCGCACCCGTTGTCTGTAATGCACAGCGTGACCCGCTGCGCCTGCTGGGTTACCGAGACGGTAACTTCCGTGGCCCCGGCGTGTTTAAGGGCGTTGCTCAGGGCTTCGCGGGCAATTTGCAGCAGATGGATCGCCTGATGCGATGGCACAAAGCGCGGCGGCAACTGATAATCCAGTTTGACCGGAAAACCGAAGCGGGCGCTGTATTCCTCACAGCTGGCGTGCAGGGCCGGGCGCAGGCCCGCCTCGGTCAGCTGTAAGCGGAAGGTGGTTAACAGTTCCCGCAACTGCGCCCATGAGGTATTCAGTTCATTGCGGATCTGACCCAGTAGTTGCTGGCTGCTTTCCGGCAGCGTATCCCCCTGCATTTGCAGGCAACTGACCTGCATCTTCATGCAGGAGAGCGACTGGGCAATGGAGTCATGCAGTTCGCGCGCGATGGTGGCGCGTTCTTCCATCACCATCATCTGCTGCTGGCGTTCCTGATGACGCTCCAGCGCCAGCGTGGCGGTGAGTTGTTCCACCAGGGTATCCACCAGTTGCTGCTGATCGTGGCTAAGATGACGACCCGGCGGCAGCTGTGCCAGCAACAGACCGTACTGCAAATGGGCATCCGCCAGCCGCCACTTCAGGGTTATACCCCCTGGGGGGGACGCCTCCTGATGGCGGGGGCAGAGATTGCAGCCCATATCGTCGCAGCTGGCATCCGACTGGCAGGTAAATTCCTGATGGTTGGCTTCATCTTCCATATCGTAAATACGCAGTTCGATGTCGTGCAACAGCGTCAGGCTTTGCAGGCCGTTAAGGACCGGCGAGATGCGCTCGCACATCGGGATCTGCGAATGCAGGCGGCGGTTGGCCTGCCAGAGAAACGACAGGATCTGATTTTTTTGCTCCAGTCCGGCGGTTTTTTCCTGTACCCGTTGCTCCAGCACGGCGTAGCTTTCCGCCAGTTCTGCGGACATGTTATTCAGCGCCATGCCGAGCGTCGCCATTTCATTGCGGCCGCTGATATTCGCCCGGCGGGTAAAATCCCGGTGGCTGACGGCGCGGGCCATGTGCAGCAGCTGTTGCCATGGACGCAGCAGGCGTGCGCGTAACCAGATAATGGTAAACACCAGCAGACAGCCCATTACCGCCGCCATCGCCCATTGTAAAATTACCACCCGCTCGATGCGCTGTTCAGTGCTGTGATCGAACGCGGTAACCAGCGTGTCGATACGCTTAACAAAAGTGGCGATCTCCGCGGAAACCTCCTGTGGCTCGCGGGCGCGTTTCAACCCCGGCTCCACATCGCTGCGCCAGAAATTTTGCAGGGCGATCAGCTGTGACTGTTGATCGTCACGGACGGCGGCCTGCGCCAGCTCCGGGCTGAAGGCGGTCTTCGACATTTCATCCAGCAGCGGCTGATCTTCAGCGTTCAGCGGGATCGCCGCCAGCAGACGGTAGCTCTGCATACGCAGTGAACCGGCTTTATTAATGGCATGCGCACTGCCCTGAACGCCCTGCGCCAGCGAGCCAGAAATCGCCATGCCCGTCACGCCGATAACGGTGGACAGCAGCATGATCAGCGCCAGTTGATTAACCAGCGTGAGTGGGGAAAACAGGCGTTTTAACATCGTCAGGGCAGCTCCAGACCTGTGACAGGTGCGAGTGAGGCGGTATTGTCGGACATACCCTGGAGTATACCCATACCTAAAAAGAGTTACCTCTTTATTGCCCGCGCCAGGTGACTAAGATCCATGCATGCGGCGAATAGCTTCAGCGCCGTGAAAAACCACACTATTTTTGACGCTTTTAAGTGCCCATTAGGGAGTAGGGCGATTTTTTGCGCGGCAGACCGTCAACTTTTCCTTTGATTTATATCAACTTAAGCGCCGCCGTAAACCCTAAGGTGGCAGGCGTTGAATCTATTATCAGAGGTGTCTATGAGTCACTCTTCCGTTCCTGAAAGGGCTACCGGATCCGTCATTACTGAATGGCGTCCGGAAGATCCGGCTTTCTGGCAACAAAAAGGCCATCGTGTGGCGAGCCGCAATTTGTGGATCTCCGTACCCTGCCTGTTGCTGGCGTTTTGCGTGTGGATGTTGTTTAGTGCGGTCGCGGTAAACCTGAATAAAGTGGGTTTTAACTTTACGACCGATCAGCTGTTTATGTTAACCGCGTTGCCGTCCGTTTCCGGGGCGTTGCTGCGCGTGCCTTACGCCTTTATGGTGCCGATCTTCGGTGGCCGCCGCTGGACGGCGTTCAGTACCGGGATCATGATCGTGCCTTGCGTATGGTTAGGATTTGCGGTGCAGGATCCGACCACGCCGTTCGGTACCTTTATCATCATTGCGCTACTGTGCGGGTTTGCCGGGGCGAACTTTGCGTCCAGCATGGCGAACATCAGCTTCTTCTATCCAAAAGCGAAGCAGGGTGGTGCGCTGGGCATTAATGGCGGTATGGGCAACCTCGGCGTGAGCGTGATGCAGCTGGTGGCTCCGCTGGCGATCTCCATGTCTATTTTCGCGGTGTTCGGCGGCACAGGTGTTGAGCAGGCTGACGGATCACGTATCTATCTGGAAAACGCCGCGTGGATTTGGGTGCCGTTCCTGGTGGTCTTCACCCTCGCGGCCTGGTTCGGCATGAACGAACTGGCGACCTCGAAAGCCTCGCTGCGCGCCCAGTTGCCGGTGCTAAAGCGTGCGCATCTGTGGATCCTCGGCTTCCTGTATCTGGCGACCTTTGGTTCCTTTATCGGCTTCTCCGCCGGTTTTGCGATGCTGGCGAAAACCCAGTTCCCGGATGTTAACGTACTGCATTACGCTTTCTTCGGTCCGCTGATCGGCGCGATTGCCCGTTCCTGTGGCGGGGCGCTCTCCGACCGTCTGGGCGGAACGCGCGTCACGCTGGTGAACTTTGTTGTCATGGCTATCTTCAGCGCATTGCTGTTCCTGACGTTGCCGACCGCAACCAGCGCGGGTCATTTTGAAGCCTTCTTCGGCGTGTTTATGGTGCTGTTCCTGACCGCCGGGCTGGGGAGTGGTTCCAGCTTCCAGATGATTTCAGTGATTTTCCGCAAAATGACCGTTGATCGTGTGAAAGCGCAGGGCGGCGATGATGCACAGGCGCTGCGCGAAGCGGCTACCGACACCGCTGCGGCGTTAGGCTTTATCTCGGCGATTGGTGCGATCGGCGGCTTCTTTATTCCGAAAGCCTTTGGTACCTCACTGGCGCTGACCGGCTCGCCTGCCGATGCCATGAAAGTGTTCCTCGTCTTCTACGTCGCCTGTGTGATTATCACCTGGGTGGTGTATGGCCGTAATTCTAATAAAAAGTAAGTACTGTTGATTATCCTTGCGCGGCCTCGCCGCGCTTTTTTTTGGCCTCAATATAGTTACAACATACTTTTGAGTAACACCCCCTGGCACCGTGCTCAAACGTTGCGCGGCGTCACAGTGTGAAATCGTCTACCCCCTAATACCCCGCATGGCTGAATAAACATCTTAAAGACAGGGTTAATTCTTAAAAAGTCTTTTTATACAGTGAGTTAATTAAATTTTTATTATCCCACTTTGGTGGTATGCGGCTTTTTAATCACCCAGACTAAGCCGGTGTGCCTTGATCGCCATCAATTCCCGCCATCATTCAGCGCGTTACCTTCGCCGCAACTTGCAGCAATGTCGATTTACCAGAGAGCCGCACAGGCTCCTTACAGGAGAAACCCGATGAGTAAATTCCTGGACCGGTTTCGCTACTTCAAACAGAAGGGCGAAACCTTTGCCGATGGGCATGGCCAGATTCATGAATCAAACCGGGACTGGGAGGACGGATACCGTAACCGCTGGTCGCATGACAAAGTGGTGCGCTCCACGCACGGTGTAAACTGTACCGGTTCTTGCAGCTGGAAGATTTTCGTTAAGAACGGCCTGGTCACCTGGGAAACCCAGCAGACTGACTATCCGCGTACCCGTCCGGATATGCCGAACCACGAACCGCGCGGCTGCCCGCGTGGGGCGAGCTACTCCTGGTATCTCTACAGTGCGAACCGTCTGAAATACCCGCTGATGCGTAAGCGTCTGATGAAACTGTGGCGTGAAGCGAAAACCCGTCACAGCGATCCGGTGAATGCCTGGGCGTCAATTATCGAAGACGCGGAGAAAGCCAAAAGCTTTAAACAGGCGCGTGGACGCGGCGGCTTTGTGCGCTCCTCCTGGCAGGAAGTGAACGAGCTGATCGCCGCCTCTAACGTTTATACCGTCAAAACCTATGGCCCTGACCGTGTGGCGGGCTTCTCGCCGATCCCGGCAATGTCGATGGTGTCTTACGCCTCGGGTGCGCGTTATCTGTCGCTGATTGGCGGCACCTGTCTGAGCTTCTATGACTGGTACTGCGACCTGCCGCCGGCGTCCCCGCAGACCTGGGGCGAGCAGACCGACGTGCCGGAATCTGCCGACTGGTATAACTCCAGCTATATCATTGCCTGGGGCTCTAACGTTCCGCAGACTCGTACTCCGGACGCCCACTTCTTTACCGAAGTGCGTTATAAAGGCACCAAGACGGTAGCCATTACGCCGGACTACGCGGAAATCGCCAAGCTGTGCGATCTGTGGCTGGCCCCAAAACAGGGTACTGATGCCGCGATGGCGCTGGCGATGGGCCACGTGATGTTGCGTGAATTCCATCTTGATAACCCAAGCCAGTATTTCACCGACTACGTGCGTCGTTACACCGACATGCCGATGCTGGTGATGCTGGAAGCACGCGAAGGCTATTACGCCGCAGGCCGTATGCTGCGTGCCGCCGATCTGGTGGACGCGCTCGGTCAGGAAAATAACCCGGAATGGAAAACCGTTGCCGTTAACGACAACGACGAACTGATCGCGCCGAACGGCTCTATCGGTTACCGCTGGGGTGAGAAGGGCAAATGGAACCTTGAACAGCGTGATGGCACGACCGGCGAAGAGGCGAACCTGCGCCTGAGCATGCTCGGTAATCACGATGAGATCGCCGAGGTTGGCTTCCCGTACTTTGGCGGCGACGGCACCGAACATTTCAACAGCGTGGCGCTGGATAACGTACTGACCCACAAACTGCCGGTCAAACGCCTGCAACTGGCCGACGGCACCACCGCGCTGGTAACCACCGTTTACGATCTGACGCTGGCGAACTATGGTCTGGATCGCGGTCTGGACGATGCCAATTGCGCCACCAGTTACGACGAGGTGAAAGCCTATACCCCGGCGTGGGCCGAGCAGATCACCGGCGTACCGCGCGCGCAGATCATTCGTACTGCCCGTGAGTTTGCCGATAACGCCGATAAAACCCATGGCCGTTCGATGATCATCGTCGGTGCCGGTCTGAACCACTGGTATCACCTCGATATGAACTATCGCGGCCTGATCAACATGCTGATCTTCTGCGGCTGCGTCGGTCAGAGCGGCGGCGGCTGGGCGCACTATGTCGGCCAGGAAAAACTGCGTCCGCAGACTGGCTGGCAGCCGCTGGCCTTTGCCCTTGACTGGCAGCGTCCGGCGCGTCACATGAACAGCACCTCGTACTTCTATAACCACTCCAGCCAGTGGCGTTACGAGTCGCTGACCGCGCAGGAGCTGCTCTCCCCGCTGGCGGACAAATCCCGCTACAGCGGCAACCTGATTGACTTTAACGTTCGCGCCGAGCGTATGGGCTGGCTGCCGTCTGCACCGCAGTTAGGCACTAACCCGCTGCGCATCGCTGCCGAAGCGGAAAAAGCCGGGATGAACCCGGTGGATTACACCGTGAAAGCGCTGAAAGACGGCACCATTCGCTTCGCGGCAGAACAGCCGGAAAACGGTAAAAACCATCCGCGCAACCTGTTCGTCTGGCGTTCTAACCTGCTGGGCTCTTCCGGTAAAGGCCATGAATACATGCTGAAGTACCTGCTGGGTACCGAGCACGGTATTCAGGGGCTGGATCTCGGTCAGCAGGGCAGCGTGAAGCCGGAAGAAGTGGAGTGGGTCGATAACGGTCTCGACGGCAAACTGGATCTGGTGGTGACGCTGGACTTCCGTCTGTCGAGCACCTGCCTCTATTCCGATATCGTGCTGCCGACCGCCACCTGGTACGAAAAAGACGACATGAATACCTCGGATATGCATCCGTTTATTCACCCGCTGTCTGCGGCAGTCGATCCGGCGTGGGAGTCAAAAAGCGACTGGGAAATCTATAAAGGCATCGCCAAAACCTTCTCTGAGGTGTGCGTCGGCCATCTCGGTAAAGAAACGGATATCGTGACGCTGCCGATCCAGCACGACTCTGCTGCCGAACTGGCGCAGCCGCTGGACGTGAAAGACTGGAAAAAAGGCGAATGTGACCTGATCCCGGGGAAAACCGCGCCGCACATTATTCCGGTTGAACGTGACTACCCGGCCACCTGGGAGCGTTTCACCTCCATCGGTCCGTTGATGGAGAAAATCGGTAACGGCGGTAAAGGTATCGCCTGGAATACCCAGAGCGAAATGGATCTGCTGCGTAAGCTCAATTACACCAAAGCGGATGGCCCGGCGAAAGGTCAGCCGATGCTGAACACCGCCATTGATGCCGCAGAAATGATCCTCACCCTGGCGCCGGAAACTAACGGCCATGTGGCGGTAAAAGCCTGGGCGGCGCTGAGCGAGTTTACTGGTCGTGATCATACGCATCTGGCGACCAATAAAGAGGAAGAGAAAATCCGCTTCCGGGATATTCAGGCTCAGCCGCGCAAAATTATCTCCAGCCCGACCTGGTCTGGCCTGGAAGATGAACATGTCTCCTATAACGCGGGCTACACCAACGTGCATGAGCTGATCCCGTGGCGTACGTTGTCAGGCCGTCAGCAGCTGTATCAGGATCATCAGTGGATGCGTGACTTCGGCGAAAGCCTGCTGGTGTACCGTCCGCCGATTGATACCCGTTCGGTAAAAGCGGTGATGGGCAAGAAATCCAACGGTAATCCGGAAAAAGCGCTGAACTTCCTGACGCCGCACCAGAAATGGGGCATTCACTCCACTTACAGTGACAACCTGCTGATGCTGACCCTGTCACGCGGTGGCCCGATTGTCTGGATGAGTGAGAGTGACGCCAAAGATCTGGGCATTGAGGATAACGACTGGATCGAGGTCTTCAACAGCAACGGCGCGCTGACAGCGCGTGCGGTGGTAAGCCAGCGTGTACCGTCCGGCATGACCATGATGTATCACGCGCAGGAACGTATTGTGAACCTGCCGGGATCGGAAATTACCGGCCAGCGTGGCGGTATTCATAACTCCGTCACCCGTATCAGCCCGAAACCGACCCATATGATCGGCGGCTATGCGCAGCTGGCCTACGGCTTTAACTATTACGGTACGGTTGGCTCTAACCGCGATGAATTTGTCGTCGTACGTAAGATGAAAAACATTAACTGGCTGGATGGCGAAGGCAACGACCAGGTACAGGAGAGCGTAAAATGAAAATTCGTTCACAAGTCGGCATGGTGCTGAATCTTGATAAATGCATCGGCTGCCATACCTGTTCAGTCACCTGTAAAAACGTCTGGACCAGCCGTGAGGGGATGGAGTACGCGTGGTTTAACAACGTGGAAACCAAGCCCGGCATCGGCTATCCAAATGACTGGGAAAACCAGGAAAAATGGAAGGGTGGCTGGATCCGTAAAATCAATGGCAAAATTCAGCCGCGTATGGGTAACCGTGCGACGCTGTTAGGTAAAATCTTCGCTAACCCGCATCTGCCGGGCATCGATGATTACTACGAGCCGTTTGATTATGACTATCAGCACCTGCACACCGCACCGGAAAGTAAGCATCAGCCGATCGCCCGACCGCGCTCGCTAATTTCCGGTCAGCGCATGAACAAAATTGAGCATGGTCCGAACTGGGAAGAGATCCTCGGCGGTGAGTTTGAAAAACGCGCCAAAGATCAGAACTTCGAGAACATGCAGAAGGCGATGTACGGCCAGTTCGAAAACACGTTCATGATGTACCTGCCGCGCCTGTGCGAGCACTGCCTGAACCCGGCGTGCGTCGCGACTTGCCCGAGTGGGGCGATCTACAAGCGTGAAGAAGATGGCATCGTGCTGATCGACCAGGACAAATGCCGTGGCTGGCGTATGTGCATCACTGGTTGCCCGTACAAAAAGATCTACTTCAACTGGAAGAGCGGTAAATCCGAGAAGTGCATTTTCTGCTACCCGCGCATTGAAGCAGGTATGCCGACCGTGTGTTCTGAAACCTGTGTGGGCCGTATCCGTTATCTGGGCGTGTTGCTGTATGACGCGGATGCCATTGAACATGCGGCGAGCACTGAGAACGAGAAAGATCTCTATCAGCGTCAACTGGACGTGTTCCTCGATCCGAACGATCCGGCGGTGATCGCTCAGGCACTGAAAGATGGCGTGCCGCAGAGCGTTATCGACGCGGCGCAAAATTCGCCGGTGTACAAAATGGCCATGGACTGGAAGCTGGCGCTGCCGCTGCATCCGGAATACCGCACGCTGCCGATGGTCTGGTACGTGCCGCCGTTGTCACCGATCCAGTCTGCTGCTGATGCGGGCGAGCTGAGCAGCAACGGTATTCTGCCGGACGTCGACAGCCTGCGTATCCCGGTGCAGTACCTGGCGAACCTGCTGACCGCTGGCGACACCCAGCCGGTATTGCTGGCGCTGAAACGTATGCTGGCCATGCGTCACTTTAAACGTGCTGAAACCGTGGACGGCGTGCTGGACACCCGTGCCCTGGAAGAGGTAGGGCTGACCGAAGCGCAGGCTCAGGAGATGTACCGTTATCTGGCCATCGCCAACTACGAAGATCGTTTCGTGGTGCCGTCCAGCCATCGTGAGCTGGCGCGTGATGCCTTCCCGGAAAAAAGCGGCTGTGGTTTCACCTTTGGCGATGGCTGCCACGGGTCGGACAGCTCCTTTAACCTGTTCAACAGCCGTCGCATCGATGCTGTCGATGTGACCAGCAAAACGGAGCCGCACCCATGATCGAACTGGTGATGATTTCCCGCCTGCTGGAATATCCGGATGCTGCCCTGTGGCAGCATCAGCAGGAATTGTTTGATGGCTTCGCCTCCTCGGAACATCTGGAGAAAAGCGACGCTGAGGCGCTGACAGGATTTCTGCGCGATCTGACCCGGCAGGACCTGCTGGATGTGCAGTCCCGCTACAGCGAACTCTTTGATCGTGGCCGCGCGACCTCGCTCTTGCTGTTCGAGCATGTGCATGGTGAATCCCGCGATCGAGGTCAGGCGATGGTGGATTTGATGGCGCAGTATGAGCGCCACGGTCTGCAACTCGACAGCCGTGACCTGCCGGATCATCTGCCGCTGTATCTGGAATATCTGGCGCAGTTGCCGAAAGAAGAGGCGCTGGGCGGCTTGCAGGATATCGCCCCGATCCTCGCGCTGTTAAGTGCGCGTCTGCAACAGCGTGAAAGCCCGTACGCGGTGCTGTTTGGTGTGCTGCTGAATCTGGCAAATACCACCATCGACAGCAACAAAGTGGCCGAGAAAATCGCTGGCGAGGCGCGCGACGACACACCGCAGGCGCTGGACGCCGTCTGGGAAGAAGAGCAGGTGAAATTCTTTGCTGAACAGAGCTGTGGCGAGTCAGAAATCAGCGCCCATCAGCGTCGTTTTGCGGGGGCTGTCGCTCCGCAGTATCTGAATATTTCTAACGGGGGGCAGCAATAATGCATTTCCTGAATATGTTCTTCTTTGACATCTACCCGTATATCGCGGGGACCGTGTTCCTGGTCGGTAGCTGGCTGCGCTATGACTACGGGCAATACACCTGGCGGGCAGGCTCCAGCCAGATGCTGGATCGTAAGGGCATGACCCTCGCGTCTAACCTGTTCCATATCGGTATCCTCGGCATTTTTGCCGGGCATCTGCTGGGTATGCTGACGCCACACTGGATGTATGAATCCTTCCTGCCGATTGATGTTAAGCAGAAGATGGCGATGATCGCCGGCGGTGCCTGTGGCGTACTGACGCTGGTGGGCGGCCTGCTGTTGCTGAAACGTCGGCTGTTCAGCCCGCGTATTCGCGCCACCACCACCGGGGCGGATATTCTTATCCTGAGCCTGCTGATGGTGCAGTGCGCGCTGGGTCTGCTGACGATCCCGTTCTCGGCGCAGCATATGGACGGCAGCGAAATGATGAAGCTGGTGGGCTGGGCGCAATCCGTGGTGACGTTCCACGGCGGCGCGTCTGCGCATCTTGACGGTGTGGCGTTTATCTTCCGCGTGCATCTGGTTCTGGGGATGACGCTGTTCGTCCTGTTCCCGTTCTCGCGTCTGGTACACATCTGGAGCGCGCCGGTAGAGTATTTAACGCGTAAGTATCAGGTGGTGCGCGCGCGTCGCTAAGGCAGCGTTCAGCGCCGTTAAAACCCCGCTTCGGCGGGGTTTTTTATTGGGTTTCGCCGGTCAGGTATAAAACGTAGGCACGGTAAGCGCAGCGCCACCGGGCAAAAATATGCTGTCGGTACTTATTTTTGATTTTGTTTTTTGAAGGAAAAAAGAGAGATGGTGGTGGGGGAAGGATTCGAACCTTCGAAGTCTGTGACGGCAGATTTACAGTCTGCTCCCTTTGGCCGCTCGGGAACCCCACCAGGGGTAATTCAAATTTTAAGAAGAGATGGTGGTGGGGGAAGGATTCGAACCTTCGAAGTCGATGACGGCAGATTTACAGTCTGCTCCCTTTGGCCGCTCGGGAACCCCACCACGGGGTAATACTGGTACTGGCCTGCCTCCACTGGGGAAGCGGGGCGCATCATATCAAATGACGCGCCGCTGTAAAGCATTCCTTTCGCGAAAATGAATCGTTTGCCTGCTTTTTATGCGTAGTGCAGCAATGCTAAGCAATTCATTTCATTACGGCTTACAGAATAATGGTGCGGTTGCCGTAAACGAACACGCGCTGCGCCAGCACCTGATACAGTGCACGACTCAGTACGTTCTTCTCGACATCGCGACCGGCACGCATCATATCTTCAGCCGTATAGGTGTGATCGACGTGGATCACGTCCTGCATGATGATCGGGCCTTCGTCCAGATTGTCATTCACGTAGTGTGCCGTTGCGCCAATAATCTTCACGCCACGCTCGTAGGCCTGATGGTATGGACGGGCGCCAATAAATGCAGGCAGGAACGAGTGGTGAATGTTAATGATCTTGTTCGGGAAGCGCGATACGAAGGTTGGTGTCAGGACACGCATATATTTAGCCAGCACCACGTAATCCGGCTGATGGGCTTCAATCGCCGCCGCCATGAGTTCGTCGTGGGCCTCGCGGGTATGGCCTTCGTGGCTCACCAGTTCAAAAGGAATATCAAAACGCTCAACCAGCGTGCGCAAGGTATCGTGGTTACCGATGACCGCGGCAATATCGACATCCAGCCCGCCATAGTTCGCCTTCATCAATAGATCGCCCAGGCAGTGCGCTTCTTTGGTCACGAGGATCACCACACGACGACGACCTGCGGGTGTCAGTTCACGGACGGATCCTTCCGGCAGCGCGCTGTCGAGATCGGCGAGCAGAGTAGCATCATTAAAAATGCCTTCCAGCTCGGTGCGCATAAAGAAGCGTCCGGTGCGGTGGTCAACAAACTCGTTGTTCTGCACGATGTTCAGTTCGTGCTTGTAACAAATATTGGTGATACGCGCGATGAGACCTTTCTGGTCGGGACAAATCGTGCGCAGTACTTTACGTTGTAATGAATGCATTGCCGCGAAAATCCTGTTGAGTTTGCATGTGGGTGAAGCTGGGTTTATTGCCCGCAACACTTTTTGAATTTTTTTCCTGACCCGCAAGGGCAGGGATCGTTACGGCCAAACAGCGGGCGCGTACCGTCGATATAATACCACTGACCGTTTTCCTTCAGAAAACGCGAACGCTCAATGATAGCGCCGGGCTTGCCCTGTTCACTGAAGCGCGCCACAAAGCTGACGAAGCCTTCATCCGGGCTTGCACCGGCCTCGTGCGCGTAAACCGTCAGCCCATGCCATTCCGTTTGCGCAAATCCATTCTCAATATCCTGGCGAAACGCAGCGGCATGGCATGACGGGTGCCATGTCTTGATCAGATAATCCGCGTCTTTTAACACAAATGCGGTGTAGCGAGAGCGCATAAGGTGTGATGGATCTGGCGCAACCTGCTCACCAGACACATAACGTGCGCAACATGCGCTATACTCCTGAGCGCAACCGCAGGGACAAGGTTGAGACAAAATCGTTATCCTGGAATAATAAAGGCGCAATGGCGCATGGATACTTCTATGTTAACCGAGCGATAGCCTTGATGCTATGGCTTGACGCCGGGGATGTAAAACAATCGTCATGAGCAAAGATAAAGCTGGACTGACGACGGACCAGAAGGTCGTCAGAGGTTTAATCAACGATTTAGAGCGTAAAAGGTTTAGTCGCGAGGCATTAAGGTGTAGTTTGTTGGCCCTGGCGGCGTCGCAAAGCTGTGCAATCCTCTTTCAGGTCTTCCTGCATCGGTTTACACACAACGGCATTCCCGACAACGTATCCGACGTTTTGCTAACCCTATGAGGTTCACTTGTCTCCGCCAGTTGTCTCATGCGGACAGGGTGAGCTTTTGTGTAAAGCATCCGGAGCTAAACGGGAACCGCACGAGAAGCACTTACTTTATGGTGCGGTTTAGCGAAAAATATATTCGATGACTTCAGGAAATTCTGACAGGCGCGAGTTGCAATAGCATGCCACTATTGAACTACGGCAAAGCAGGGGAGAGAACATGACGCAGCCTTTGACTGGAAAACATATTTTGATTGTTGAGGACGAACCCGTTTTCCGTTCACTGTTGGATTCATGGCTCACTTCTTTAGGCGCGACCACCTCACTGGCACTGGATGGCGTCGATGCGCTTGAGACCATGAAGACGGTGAGACCAGATTTAATGATTTGCGATCTCGCTATGCCACGAATGAACGGTCTGCAACTCGTGGAACATTTGCGCAATCAGCGCGACCAAATGCCTATCCTGGTTATTTCTGCGACAGAAAATATGGCGGACATTGCCCGTGCATTGCGTCTGGGCGTACAGGATGTATTACTCAAACCGGTTAAAGATCTTAATCGTTTACGTGAGACAGTGTATGCCTGTCTCTACCCCGATATGTTTAATTCACGGGTAGAGGAAGAAGAACGCCTTTTTCAGGACTGGGATGCGCTGGTGAGCGATCCACAGGCTGCGGCAAAATTGCTCCAGGAATTACAGCCCCCGGTTCAGCAACATATCTCAAACTGCCGTATTAATTATCGCCAGCTGGTTTCCGCCGATCAGCCGGGGCTGGTGCTGGATATTGCAGCGCTGTCTGAAAAAGACCTCGCTTTTTATTGTCTGGATGTCACCCGTGCCGGAGATAACGGTGTGTTAGCCGCATTATTACTGCGGGCATTGTTTAACGGTTTATTACAGGAACAGCTCTCTCATCAGCGTCAGCGTTTACCTGAACTGGGAAGTTTGTTAAAGCAAGTTAATCAATTACTCCGTCAGGCTAATTTACCAGGACAATTCCCACTGCTGGTTGGCTATTACCATCACGAGCTGAAAAATCTCATCCTTGTCTCAGCAGGCCTCAATGCCACGCTTAATACCGGCGAGCATCAAATTCAGATCAGCAGCGGCGTCCCGCTCGGCACGCTGGGAAATACTTATTTAAACCAGGTCAGCCATCGCAGCGAAGCATGGCAGTGTCAGGTTTGGGGCGCAGGCGGCCGCCTGCGTTTAATGTTGACTGCGGAATGAGCAAACACAACGGCGGGATGATTTACCTTTACCTGCCGTTCTCCCTGGGTGTTACTATCTGCGCAGTATTATAAGTAATTGTCTTAATTAAGCCTGAATGCGTTCATTTCGGACCCGGCTCACAGCAGGGTGCTGATATACTCTAACGCGTGATTCATTAAGTACATGTTCCCAATGTGAACATTCCAGGAGATTTTCAATGGCTGCCCTTAATTCAAAAGTAACGAAAGCAGTTATCCCGGTTGCGGGATTAGGAACCAGGATGTTGCCAGCCACTAAGGCGATCCCGAAAGAGATGTTGCCGCTGGTTGACAAGCCATTAATTCAGTATGTGGTCAATGAATGTATCGCTGCGGGTATCACCGAAATCGTACTGGTAACCCACTCTTCTAAAAACTCCATCGAAAACCACTTCGATACCAGTTTCGAACTGGAAGCCATGCTGGAGAAACGTGTTAAGCGCCAGCTGCTGGAAGAGGTTCAGTCCATTTGTCCGCCGCACGTGACTATTATGCAGGTGCGTCAGGGTCTGGCGAAAGGCCTGGGTCACGCGGTGCTTTGCGCCCATCCGGTTGTCGGTGACGAGCCGGTTGCCGTTATTCTGCCTGACGTAATTCTGGATGAATTCGAATCTGACCTGTCTCAGGACAACCTGGCAGAAATGATCCAGCGCTTTGATGAAACAGGCTGCAGCCAGATTATGGTGGAGCCGGTAGAAGACGTGACCGCGTATGGCGTTGTGGACTGCAAAGGCGCACAGCTGAAGCCGGGCGAGAGCGTGCCTATGGTTGGCGTGGTAGAGAAGCCTAAAGCGAACGTAGCGCCGTCTAACCTCGCGGTAGTAGGGCGTTATGTCCTCAGCGCGGAAATCTGGCCACTGCTGGCGAAAACGCCTCCGGGAGCCGGTGATGAGATCCAGCTGACCGACGGCATTGATATGCTGATCGAGAAGGAAACCGTTGAAGCGTACCACATGAAAGGCAAAAGCCATGACTGCGGTAATAAGCTGGGATATATGCAGGCTTTCGTAGAATACGGTATTCGTCATAAAGCACATGGCGAAGAATTTAAAACATGGCTGGAAGAGTCCATGGGTTTTAAGAAGTAAAGCCATAATAACCGGGCTTTACCTGAGCCGGAGATAACACCGCACCCTGCGGAGTATCTCCGGCTTTTTTATTGCTGGTTGTTTCAGGTCGCCCTATTTGCGATTGCGCAACGTGTAAGCAGTCGATAATAGCCTGACGTGTTACCCGAAAAGGTGAGGGGAATGCCTGGTTTTTAGCCGGTATGCAAGCGCCATTTAACAGAATTAATGATTGCTGATGGGTAAAATGCGCAGGCAAAAAAAATCCCGCCAGCGGCGGGATTTCAGTATGGGGTCGGGGATTAGCCCTTGATCAGGAAATCTTCCAGTTTCTTGCCTTGCTCGTCCATGGCTTTCTTAATAACAGCCGGAGTACGACCCTGGCCAGTCCAGGTTTTTTGCTCGCCGTTTTCGTCGATATAGCTATATTTAGCCGGACGTGCAGCACGCTTAGCTTTAGTACCTACTTTAGCGGCAGCCATGCTATTCAGCAGTTCGTTCGGATCAATACCGTCAGCAATCAGCATTTCACGATATTGCTGCAGCTTGCGCGTACGCTCTTCGATTTCTGCGGCCTGAGCGTTTTCTTCTTCGCGACGCTCATTTACAACAACTTCTAATTTTTCCAGCATTTCTTCCAGTGTCTCAAGAGTGCATTCTCTTGCCTGTGCACGAAGAGTACGGATGTTGTTCAGAATTTTAAGTGCTTCGCTCATTGTAGTAATCTCAAACTTATAATGGGGTGGTTTGTTGAGCTAATAATAGAGCGTTAATTTGCGTTGTGCAATAGCTGACAATGTAAGGAATTCAAAATGAGCTGTTATTTATCCACTTTATTAATTGCGCTATCTTAAATTTTTTACGAGGTATCTCGCAAAAAAAGCTTATCCCCAGGGAGTATCATACCGCCTCGCTGCACTCTTGCAGGGCAATTTTCCGATTAATCGACAAAGCGTTATAGATACTGTGGATAAATATCAACCTTTCCTATTAGCTGCCATCCGGGGCCATAAGTGCAAATCATTAATATTCCCTGAACACCAGTCGAAAGCGATACGGTTTAAAAAGCAAAAAATGTGACTTATTGTGAATAGCGCTGACGTTTCTTTGGCAGTAACATCCGTAACTACCGGCAGGTTGTATATCCCGGATTAAGCGCGCTGGCGCCATCACGCTGTTTGTGCACAGACGCAGCGATGACCGGATAAAATATGGTACTATCGCGGCCTGAAATATTTTTACTTAGATCGGGGTCTGGCGGCCAATGGCACAGCTTTATTTCTACTATTCAGCAATGAATGCGGGGAAATCTACCGCATTGTTACAGTCATCTTACAATTACCAGGAACGGGGAATGCGGGCGCTGGTTTACACCGCAGAAATTGATAACCGTTTCGGCTCCGGTAAAGTCAGCTCCCGTATCGGCCTCTCATCGCCTGCTAAGTTGTTTAATCAGCAGTCGGCCCTGTTCGATGAAATTAGCGTCGAGCATGCCCGTGAGCCGGTGCATTGTGTGCTGGTGGATGAAAGTCAGTTCTTAACCCGCCAGCAGGTGCACGAGTTATCTGAAGTGGTCGATCAACTCGATATTCCCGTCCTTTGCTATGGTCTGCGAACGGATTTCCGTGGCGAGCTGTTTATTGGCAGCCAGTATTTACTGGCCTGGTCTGACAAACTGGTGGAATTAAAAACCATTTGCTTCTGTGGCCGTAAAGCCAGCATGGTTTTACGTCTCGATGAAGCGGGGCGTCCCTATAACGAGGGGGAGCAGGTGGTTATCGGGGGCAATGAACGCTATGTCTCGGTGTGTCGTAAACATTATAAAGATGCGCTCGCTGAGGGCTCGCTGACAGTGATCCAGAAGCGGGTGCGGGGGTAGGCCTCCTTAAACGGAGATATCGTCTCACAGCGCTTCTCAGGCCATAAAAAAACCCGCCATCAGGCGGGTTTTTCATTAGAGCAGTAAATTAAGCGGTTTTCTTCGCTTTTTTGTCTGCTTTGATCTGAACAGCTTCTGCCGGAGCAACTGCAGTGTCACCTTCTTTGAACTCACGTCCGTAGTAGGTATCCAGCAGGATCTGTTTCAGTTCAGCGATCAGCGGGTAACGCGGGTTAGCGCCAGTACACTGGTCATCAAACGCATCTTCAGACAGTTTGTCCACATGCGCCAGGAAGTCAGCTTCCTGAACACCGGCTTCACGGATTGATTTCGGAATGCCCAGTTCAGCTTTAAGACTTTCCAGCCATGCCAGCAGTTTCTCAATCTTCGCGGCAGTACGGTCGCCAGGAGCACTCAGGCCCAGATGATCGGCGATCTCTGCATAACGACGACGTGCCTGCGGACGGTCATACTGGCTGAACGCAGTCTGTTTAGTCGGGTTATCGTTCGCGTTGTAACGGATAACGTTAGAGATCAGCAGGGCGTTCGCCAGACCGTGAGGAATGTGGAACTGTGAACCCAGTTTGTGCGCCATAGAGTGGCACACACCCAGGAAGGCGTTAGCAAACGCGATACCTGCGATGGTGGCGGCGTTATGAACACGTTCACGCGCTACCGGGTTTTTAGCACCGTCGTTGTAAGACGCTGGCAGGTTCTCTTTCAGCAGTTTCAGCGCCTGCAGAGCCTGACCGTCGGAGAATTCGCTCGCCAGCACGGAAACATAAGCTTCCAGTGCGTGGGTCACGGCATCCAGACCACCGAAAGCACAAAGTGACTTCGGCATATCCATCACCAGGTTGGCATCAACAATCGCCATATCCGGGGTCAGGGCGTAGTCAGCCAGCGGATATTTCTGACCAGTAGCGTCATCGGTAACAACTGCAAACGGTGTCACTTCAGAACCTGTACCGGAAGTGGTGGTGACCGCGATCATTTTCGCTTTCACGCCCATTTTCGGGAACTTGTAGATACGTTTACGGATATCCATAAAGCGCAGCGCCAGTTCTTCGAAGTGGGTTTCCGGATGTTCGTACATCACCCACATGATTTTCGCGGCGTCCATCGGGGAACCACCACCCAGCGCGATGATCACGTCTGGTTTGAAGGAGTTCGCCAGCTCTGCACCTTTACGGACGACAGACAGGGTCGGGTCAGCTTCAACTTCAAAGAACACTTCCGTTTCAACACCCGCAGCTTTCAGAACAGAGGTGATCTGGTCAGCGTAACCGTTGTTAAACAGGAAGCGGTCAGTGACGATCATCGCACGTTTGTGACCATCAGTAATCACTTCGTCCAGCGCGATTGGCAGTGAGCCACGGCGGAAGTAGATAGATTTCGGAAGTTTATGCCACAACATGTTTTCAGCTCGCTTAGCAACGGTTTTCTTGTTGATCAGGTGCTTAGGACCAACGTTTTCAGAGATGGAGTTACCACCCCATGAACCACAACCCAGAGTCAGGGAAGGCGCGAGTTTAAAGTTGTACAGGTCGCCGATACCACCCTGAGAAGCAGGGGTGTTAATCAGAATACGTGCGGTCTTCATTTTATCGCCGAAGAATTTCACGCGTTCTGGCTGGTTATCCTGGTCGGTATACAGGCAAGAGGTGTGGCCAATGCCGCCCATCTCAACCAGTTTCTCTGCTTTAACCACGGCATCTTCAAAATCTTTCGCGCGGTACATCGCCAGCGTAGGGGACAGTTTTTCATGAGCAAACGGCTCGCTGTCATCAACAATGGAAACTTCGCCGATGAGGATTTTGGTATCAGCCGGTACGGTGAAGCCCGCAAGCTCAGCGATTTTGGTCGCTGGCTGACCAACGATAGCAGCGTTCAGTGCGCCATTTTTCAGGATGATGTCCTGTACGGCTTTCAGCTCCTGGCCCTGCAGCATGTAGCCGCCATGGCTGGCAAAACGCGCACGCACTGCGTCATACACGGAATCAACGACGATAACAGATTGCTCTGAAGCACAAATTACGCCGTTATCGAAGGTTTTGGACATCAGGATTGAAGCGACAACACGTTTGATGTCGGCAGTTTCATCCACCACGACAGGAGTATTACCTGCACCCACACCAATTGCTGGTTTACCGGAGCTGTACGCGGCTTTAACCATGCCTGGGCCACCGGTCGCCAGGATCATATTAATGTCCGGGTGATGCATCAGGGCGTTAGACAGTTCAACAGACGGTTGGTCAATCCAGCCAATCAGATCTTTCGGCGCACCCGCAGCGATAGCGGCCTGCAGTACAATATCAGCCGCTTTGTTAGTGGCGTCTTTTGCACGTGGGTGTGGGGAGAAGATAATACCGTTACGGGTCTTCAGGCTGATCAGTGATTTGAAGATCGCAGTAGAGGTTGGGTTAGTGGTCGGTACGATACCGCAGATGAGGCCGATAGGTTCAGCGATAGTGATAGTCCCGAAGGTGTCGTCTTCAGACAGCACACCGCAGGTCTTCTCATCTTTATAGGCGTTGTAGATATATTCAGAAGCGAAGTGGTTTTTGATCACTTTATCTTCAACAATACCCATGCCGGATTCGGCAACCGCCAGTTTGGCCAGCGGGATACGAGCATCAGCAGCGGCCAGAGCGGCAGCGCGGAAGATCTTATCGACTTGTTCTTGAGTAAAGTTGGCATATTCACGCTGGGCTTTTTTCACGCGTTCGACGAGTGCGTTAAGTTCAGCGACATTAGTAACGGCCATAATGCTCTCCTGATAATGTTAAACTCTTTTAGTAAATCAACTGCTAACACGTCAGTATAGTCAAGACCAACAACAGCCTGATGAAGGCTTGAAATTCAACTACTTAACTACGAGATTGCGCCCCTGATTTACTAAAAGAGCCTGACCTAAGCATCGAACTCGCTTGACGCTGTTCTCCTTGGCGGCGTTAGCAAGATTACTCACTTCTGAGTAGCGAAATCGTGATCCAGATCAAGATTCATCCAAGCTGACACCTTTCAGCAGGGTGTTTTTAGTCAAATGCAGTAATTGTTACTGCTTCAGGGGTAAAAGTGCTTAGAGATTATCATATTAAATACAATTTTATAACATAGCGGATTGGTGACGTTTTTAATGATTTTCCTGGTGAACTATGCTGTTAAAAAGCGTATCTTCAGCACGGATTTTTCAGGGGTTTTTATGCCTTCAGCCTTGCTACCATGCGGAGCCGACCGTGATTCAGACGTTGTTTGACTTTCCAACCTATTCAAAATTTTTTATCGGATTATTTGCCCTGGTTAACCCGGTGGGCATTATTCCGGTCTTTATCAGTATGACCAGTTATCAGACGGCGGCAGCACGGAACAAAACCAATCTTACCGCGAATCTCTCGGTCGCCATTATCCTGCTGACTTCACTGTTTCTTGGAAACGGCATCCTGCAGCTCTTTGGCATCTCCATTGATTCGTTCCGTATCGCAGGCGGCATCCTGGTTGTCACCATTGCGATGTCGATGATCAGCGGCAAGCTGGGTGAAGATAAACAGAATAAGCAAGAGAAGTCGGAAACGGCGATCCGCGAAAGCATCGGCGTCGTTCCGCTGGCGCTGCCATTAATGGCGGGACCGGGGGCTATCAGCTCTACTATCGTCTGGGGTACGCGCTACCATAACTGGATGCATCTGCTGTGCTTTTCGATCGCCATCGCGCTCTTTGCGCTTTGCTGCTGGGGGGTGTTTCGTATTGCGCCCTGGCTGGTGCGTCTGTTAGGGCAGACCGGTATTAACGTGATTACCCGTATTATGGGCTTGTTGCTGATGGCGCTGGGGATTGAATTTATCGTCACCGGGATTAAAGCCCTGTTCCCGGGCCTGCTGGCCTGATACCGGTAATGAGGCTCGAGGCGTGATTTTTCATTATCAGTAAATCTTATAACTAAAGTTGAAAAATACTCCAAATATAATAAATTACGCTGTATTAAATTATTGCCTGTATTTCATTTAGTTACCGACCACTTCTGTCCGGGAGTGGTCATAATAAACGCACTCGTCGTGTTATTTCTCTCACATGATACTCTTGGGCTTGCTGTCAGATAATTGAAATGATATTAGTAATTTCATCACGCAGGCAGATGAATGTGCTAATTAGTCGCCAATTGTTACTTTTTTGTGTAAAAAATAATCAACTTCACAGAAAAGCAGCTCACGCGACCTGGCAACGCAGTAAGCGACTGAACTTAAAAAGTTTATTGATGATCACGCAACATCAACTCCCGTCTTCACGCGCTCGTCATCTGCCATAAAAGAGAATTGCTTAACAAATTTGCAAAATGTATTGGCGGCGGATCCGCGCTTTTGGTACTTTCCGGCCTTATATTTTGTGGACAAATAATACAGATGAGAATCATTTTCATATGACGCTCATCGGGACAGAACAGACGCACCTCAGAACAGGGGAGGTGTGCAAAAATCGACAGAAGGCTGCCATACGAGCATCCGGTAATAATAAAAGTCGGTGATAGCAAAAAGTAAAAAAAACGCCTGGCGGTAGCAAAAGCTCCTGCACTGCACAGGAACCCTCAAAGGGTATGAAACAGGCTGGTGTTCGCACCAGTAATTATAATGATCGGAGTCACAACACAATGTCCATCATCACAAAGAAAAGCCTAATCGCGGCAGGGATCCTGACTGCACTCATCGCCGGCAATGTTGCTATGGCGGCAGACGTGCCAGCGGGCGTTCAGCTGGCAGAAAAACAAGTATTAGTGCGTAACAACGGCGCTGAGCCGCAATCCCTTGATCCCAACAAAATCGAAGGCGTGCCTGAATCAAACGTCAGCCGCGATTTGTTTGAAGGTCTGCTGATCACGTCTCCGGTGGACGGCCATCCGATCCCGGGTGTAGCTGAAAAATGGGAAAACAAAGATTTCAAAGTATGGACTTTCCATCTGCGTAAAGATGCGAAATGGTCCAACGGCGAGCCTGTCACCGCACAGGATTTCGTATACAGCTGGCAGCGTCTGGTGGATCCAAACACCGCGTCGCCATACGCAAGCTACCCGCAATACGGTCACATTCTTAACGTTGATGCGATCATCGACGGTAAAATGAAGCCGAGTGAGCTGGGCGTTAAAGCCATTGATGATAAAACGCTGGAAGTCACGCTGAGCGAGCCAGTCCCTTATTTCTATAAACTGCTGGTTAACCCGGCAATGTCGCCGGTGAACAAAACCGCGATTGAGAAATTCGGTGAAAAATGGACGCAGCCTGCAAATATCGTCTCCAACGGCGCGTTTAAATTACAGGATTGGGTGGTTAACGAACGTATCGTGATGGTGCGTAACACCAATTACTGGAATAACGCGAAAACCGTTCTCGACCAGATCACTTTCCTGCCAATCTCCTCGGAAGTTACCGACGTGAACCGCTACCGCAGCGGTGAGATTGACATGACCTATAACAACCTGCCGATCGAACTGTTCCAGAAACTGAAAAAAGAGATCCCGCAGGAAGTTCACGTTGATCCGTATCTGTGCACCTACTACTACGAAATCAACAACCAGAAAGCACCGTTCAACGATGTGCGTGTCCGTACCGCTCTGAAACTGGGCCTGGATCGTGACATCATCACCAACAAAGTGAAGGCGCAGGGTGATCTGCCAGCCTTCGGTTACACCCCGCCTTACGCTGATGGCGCGAAGTTTACCAAACCTGAATGGTTCACCTGGACCCAGGAAAAACGTAACGAAGAAGCGAAAAAACTGCTGGCGGAAGCGGGCTATACCAAAGATAAGCCGCTGTCCTTCAATCTGCTGTACAACACCTCCGATCTGCATAAGAAACTTGCTATCGCAGCCTCGTCTATCTGGCAGAAAAACCTCGGTGTTAACGTCAAGCTGGTAAACCAGGAGTGGAAAACTTTCCTCGATACCCGTCATCAGGGTAACTATGACGTGGCACGTGCGGGCTGGTGTGCGGACTATAACGAACCGACTTCCTTCCTGAATACCATGCTGTCCGGCAGCTCCATGAACACCGCGCACTATAAGAGCCCGGCGTTTGACAGCATAATGGCTGAATCCGTGAAAGCAGGCGATGAAGCACAGCGCAGCGCGCTGTACGACAAAGCAGAGCAGCAGCTTGGTAAAGACTCTGCCATCGTTCCGGTGTATTACTACGTGAACGCCCGCCTGGTGAAACCATGGGTTGGCGGTTATTCCGGTAAAGACCCGATGGATAACGTGTACGCTAAAGATCTGTACGTTATCAAACATTAATGGCAATTCGTGGGGCAGGGCGTCGCCGTTTTATTACGGTAACGCTTTGCCCCATCGTGTCTTAACTCATCGCACACCAAGGCACAGGCCAGAAGGTACGGGCAATGTTGAAATTTATTCTACGTCGTTGTCTGGAAGCAATTCCGACACTCTTGATCCTTATTACTATTTCATTCTTTATGATGCGTCTTGCGCCGGGGAGCCCTTTTACCAGCGAGCGCGCACTGCCACCGGAAGTGATGGCGAATATCGAAGCGAAATACCATTTAAACGATCCCATCATGACGCAGTATTTCAGTTATCTGAAACAGCTGGCGCAGGGGGATTTCGGACCGTCTTTCAAATATAAAGACTATTCCGTTAACGATCTGGTGGCCTCCAGCTTCCCGGTCTCCGCGAAATTAGGCGCAGCAGCCTTCCTCCTCGCCGTCATTTTTGGCGTCGCAGCAGGGGTTATCGCGGCACTCAAACAAAATACCAAATGGGACTATACGGTAATGGGCTTTGCCATGACCGGGGTGGTTATTCCGAGCTTTGTGGTGGCCCCGTTGCTGGTATTAATATTCGCGATCACGCTGAAATGGTTACCAGCCGGCGGCTGGAACGGCGGCGCGCCGAAATTTATGATCCTGCCGATGGTGGCCTTATCGCTGGCTTATATCGCCAGTATTGCGCGTATCACCCGTGGCTCAATGATTGAAGTTCTGCATTCCAACTTCATCCGTACCGCGCGCGCGAAAGGGTTGCCGATGCGCCGCATCATCATGCGTCACGCTCTGAAACCGGCTTTACTGCCTGTGCTCTCCTATATGGGACCAGCGTTTGTCGGCATTATCACCGGCTCAATGGTTATCGAAACCATTTATGGTCTGCCGGGTATCGGCCAGCTGTTTGTTAACGGTGCGCTCAACCGCGATTATTCGCTGGTACTGAGCCTGACGATCCTTGTAGGGACGTTAACCATTCTGTTCAACGCGATTGTTGACGTGCTGTATGCCGTTATCGATCCGAAAATCCGTTATTAACGCTGGAGTACGCCATGATGTTAAGTAAGAAAAACAGCGAGGCGCTGGAAAACTTCAGTGAGAAACTCGAAGTCGAAGGGCGCAGCCTGTGGCAGGATGCACGCCGTCGCTTTATGCATAACCGCGCTGCGGTGACCAGCCTGATCGTGCTGGTGTTGATTGCGTTGTTTGTGGCGCTGGCCCCTGCGCTTTCCCAGTTCAGCTATTTCGATACCGACTGGGGCATGATGTCCAGCGCGCCGGACATGGAATCGGGCCACTACTTTGGTACGGACTCCTCCGGACGCGATCTGTTAGTCCGTGTGGCTATTGGCGGGCGTATCTCCTTGATGGTGGGGATTGCCGCGGCGCTGGTGGCGGTGGTGCTTGGTACATTATACGGTTCGCTTTCCGGCTATCTCGGCGGCAAAGTGGATTCCGTCATGATGCGCCTGCTGGAGATCCTCAACTCCTTCCCGTTCATGTTCTTCGTTATTCTGCTGGTGACCTTCTTCGGGCAAAACATTCTGCTGATCTTCGTTGCGATCGGCATGGTGTCCTGGCTGGATATGGCGCGTATCGTGCGCGGTCAGACCCTGAGCCTGAAACGTAAAGAGTTCATCGAAGCCGCGCAGGTTGGCGGAGTATCCACGTTTAATATCGTCGTACGTCATATTGTGCCAAACGTGCTGGGGGTGGTGGTGGTTTACGCCTCGCTGCTGGTACCAAGCATGATACTGTTTGAATCCTTCCTGAGCTTCCTCGGCCTCGGTACGCAAGAGCCGCTGAGTAGCTGGGGCGCGCTGCTCAGCGATGGCGCGAACTCCATGGAAGTTTCACCCTGGCTGCTGCTGTTCCCGGCGGTATTCCTGGTCGTGACCCTGTTCTGTTTCAACTTTATCGGCGATGGCCTGCGTGATGCCCTCGACCCGAAAGATCGTTAAGGAGCGCTGTAATGAGCATGACTGAAATCGTATCGACGTCTCAGGCGCAGCAAACGTCCGACATCCTGCTGGATGTGAAAGATCTGCGGGTAACCTTTACCACCCCTGACGGCGACGTCACGGCGGTGAATGACCTTAACTTCAGCCTCAAGGCCGGTGAAACCCTGGGTATTGTGGGCGAGTCGGGTTCAGGCAAGTCGCAGACGGCGTTCGCGCTGATGGGCCTGCTGGCCTCCAACGGCGTGATCGGCGGATCGGCAAAATTTAATGGCCGTGAGATCCTCAATCTGCCTGAGCATGCGCTCAACAAACTGCGTGCCGAGCAGATTTCGATGATTTTCCAGGATCCCATGACGTCGCTGAACCCTTATATGCGGGTTGGCGAGCAGTTGATGGAAGTGCTGATGCTGCACAAAAACCTCGGCAAAGCCGCGGCGTTTGAAGAATCAGTGCGCATGCTGGATGCAGTAAAGATGCCGGAAGCGCGTAAGCGTATGCGCATGTATCCTCATGAATTTTCCGGCGGTATGCGTCAGCGCGTGATGATCGCCATGGCGCTGCTGTGCCGGCCTAAGCTGTTGATTGCCGACGAACCGACCACCGCGCTGGACGTTACCGTCCAGGCGCAGATCATGACCCTGCTCAACGAGCTGAAACGCGAATTTAACACCGCGATTATCATGATCACCCATGACCTCGGCGTGGTCGCCGGTATCTGCGATAAAGTGCTGGTGATGTACGCCGGACGCACCATGGAATACGGCTCGGCACGTAACGTGTTCTATGAGCCGGCTCACCCGTACTCCATCGGTCTGCTCAACGCCGTGCCGCGTCTGAACGCGGAAGGCGAAGCGCTGCTGACCATTCCGGGTAACCCGCCGAACCTGTTACGTCTGCCGAAAGGCTGTCCGTTCCAGCCGCGCTGCCCGCACGCAATGGAAATTTGTCACACCGCGCCGCCGCTGGAAGAATTCGCACCAGGCCGCCTGCGCGCCTGCTTTAAGCCGGTGGAGGAACTGGTATGAATGCGCTGACCGAAGAAAGAAAAGTCCTGCTGGAAATTGCCGATCTGAAAGTGCATTTCGACATCAAAGACGGCAAGCAGTGGTTCTGGCAACCGTCCAAAACCCTGAAGGCCGTCGATGGTGTAACGCTGCGTCTGTATGAGGGCGAAACCCTGGGCGTGGTAGGCGAATCCGGCTGCGGCAAATCGACCTTTGCCCGCGCCATTATTGGTCTGGTCAAAGCCACCGACGGTAAAGTGGCGTGGCTGGGGAAAGATCTGCTGGGCATGAAGCAGGAAGAGTGGCGCGACGTGCGCAGCGATATCCAGATGATTTTCCAGGATCCGCTGGCGTCGCTGAACCCGCGTATGACAATCGGCGAAATCATCGCTGAGCCACTGCGCACCTATCAGCCGAAAATTTCCCGCCAGGAAGTGCGCGAGCGCGTGAAGGCGATGATGCTGAAAGTCGGTCTGCTGCCGAACCTTATCAACCGCTACCCGCATGAGTTTTCCGGTGGTCAGTGCCAGCGTATCGGCATCGCCCGCGCGCTGATCCTTGAGCCGAAGCTGATTATTTGTGATGAGCCGGTGTCGGCGCTGGACGTATCTATCCAGGCGCAGGTGGTAAACCTGCTGCAAAAATTACAGCGTGAAATGGGGCTGTCGTTGATCTTCATCGCCCATGATCTGGCGGTGGTGAAACACATCTCCGACCGTGTGCTGGTGATGTATCTCGGTCATGCGGTAGAGCTGGGCACCTACGATCAGGTGTACCACAATCCGCTGCACCCCTACACCAAAGCGTTGATGTCGGCGGTACCGGTGCCGGATCCGGATCTGGAAAGAAACAAGCAGATCCAGTTGCTGGAAGGGGAACTGCCATCGCCCATCAATCCGCCGTCGGGCTGTGTGTTCCGCACCCGCTGTCCGATTGCCGGTCCGGAATGCGCGAAAACCCGTCCGTTACTGGAAGGGAGTTTCCAGCACGCGGTGTCCTGCCTGAAGGTAGATCCGCTGTAATCGGACTAAAGCGAACCCGGCGGCTTAGCGCAGGCCGGGTAAGCGCAACGCTCAATGCACAGAAGCAATAAAAAAGGGCTGACAGTTGTCAGCCCTTTTTACATTGTTACGCAGATTATTCACGCCACAGAATATGGCACAGCTTGTGATCTTTTTCGCGGCACAGCAGCACGCGGGCGAAAATATCGTTCAGCTCGCCGCCATCGGTATCCGCCAGACCAATCACCACTTCCGAGAAGAAATCCGGGTTCAGGTCATAATCGACATGTTCCTGCCAGTCTTCCGCCGGATCGAACAGTTCAGCACCGCCGCGCTCTTCAAACTGCAAATTAAAAAGGATCACGTCTGCCGGATCGAGGTTATCAACCGCCAGTTCGAGAAAAATGTCGTAAGCCTGCTCAAGCGTTTCGTCTTCAGTCAGACGATTGTTCAGATCCATTTCCATGATGACTACCTGGTTAACCACTGTTGGGCACGTTTTACAGCAACGGGCTGAAGAAGTAAAACAGTCGCTCAGTGATCCGCTGCCACAGCGGGCGTTTTAGCCACAGTCTGGCATCCAGCATCCGCGAGCGCGAAATATAATCGTCCTGCACGGCCGCCAGATCGGCACCGAAACCGGCATCGTCGATCACCAGCGTGATCTCAAAGTTGAGCCACAGGCTGCGCATATCCAGATTCACCGTACCCACCAGACTCAGCTCGCCATCCACCAGCACGCTCTTGGTATGCAGCAGACCGCCTTCGAACTGATAGATTTTCACTCCGGCGGCGAGCAGCTCGGCAAAGAACGCGCGGCTGGCCCAGCCGACCAGCACCGAGTCATTTTTACGCGGCAGAATAATGCTCACATCCACCCCACGATGCGCCGCCGTACAAATAGCATGCAGCAGGTCGTCGCTCGGTACGAAATAGGGGGTGGTCATGATCAAATATTCACGCGCGGAATAGACTGCGGTCAGCAGCGCCTGATGGATCAAATCCTCCGGGAAGCCGGGGCCGGAGGCGATAGTATGAATGGTGTGCCCGCTGGCCTGCTCGAACGGCATGATATTGGCATCCGGCGGCGGCGGGAGAATACGTTTGCCGGTTTCGATTTCCCAGTCGCAGGAATAAACAATGCCCATCGCCGTGGAGACCGGGCCTTCCATGCGCGCCATCAAATCCACCCATTGCCCGACACCCGCATCCTGTTTAAAGAAACGTGGGTCGACCATATTCATGCTGCCGGTATAGGCAATATAGTTGTCGATCATCACCATTTTACGGTGCTGGCGTAAATCCATACGGCGCAGGAACACACGCATCAGATTTACTTTCAGCGATTCCACCACCTCGATGCCCGCATTGCGCATCATATTGACCCATGGACTGCGGAAATAATTCACGCTGCCCGCGGAATCCAGCATCAGACGGCAATGCACACCGCGACGGGCGGCGGCCATTAACGATTCCGCTACCTGATCGGCCATTCCACCGGGCTGCCAAATATAGAACACCATCTCAATATTATGGCGCGCCAGCTGAATGTCGCGGATCAGCGCCTGCATAACGTCATCTGACGTCGTCAGCAGCTGTAACTGATTACCTTTGACCCCGGCAATACCCTGACGGCGCTCGCACAGCTTGAACAGCGAGGCGGCAACGTCGCTGTTTTCTTCAGCAAAGATATGCTTACAGGCTTTTAGATCGTTTAACCATTTGGCGGTGGAAGGCCACATCGCCCGGGCGCGCTCGGCGCGTCGTTTCCCCAGGTGCAGCTCACCAAAGGAGAGATAGGCAATAATGCCCACCAGCGGCAGAATATAGATAACCAGAAGCCATGCCATAGCGGAGGTGACGACGCGGCGTTTCATCAGAATGCGTAACGTTACACCTGCAATCAGGAGCCAGTATCCCAAAATGACCAGCCAACTCACCAGCGTGTAGAAGGTTGTCATAAAAAATCCTTTTGAATGCGTGATCCCCTGAGTTTACGCATAAGCATTCAACAGGCAAATAAAAACGACCGACAAAAGCGCTGGTATGGTCCACTCAAGGGTCTATAATGCGGGCTTCGTTATTGTAAGAGTCACCATCATGAAGCGTAGTAGACCAGAAGTAGGGCGCTGGCGTATGGTCCGCCAGGCGAGCCGCCGTAAAGCGCGCTGGCTGGAAGGGCAGTCACGTCGAAATATGCGCATCCACTCGATCAGAAAATGTTTACTCAACCATCACCGTAATTCGCTGCTGTTTGCGTTTCAGGAATTCTGATCCCCAGGGCACCGCCAGCCGGTGCCCACTGTTTTTCTGCGTCTTAAAATACTTTGCGGAACGGCTTCACTGACACCTTCTGATACACGCCCGCCGCGACGTAAGGATCTGCTTCTGCCCAGGCGGTGGCCTCTTCCAGCGACGCAAATTCTGCGATCACCGTTGACCCGGTATAGCCCGCAACGCCCGGATCGTTACTGTCCACCGCAGGCATCGGCCCGGCAGTCAGCAGACGGCCTTCATCACGCAGCAATTGCAGACGAGCAAGGTGCGCCGGACGCACTGACATGCGTTTTTCAAGCGAATCAGCATTATCTTCAGCGTAAATCACATAAAGCACGGGCAAACTCCTTAATTGATAAAGTCGCGAGTTACGTTATGTGAAAGTATTAAGGACTGCAACGCAAAGTTAGCGGAGGTGTTAACAACCTTGATTTACATGCGCAATTTACGCGGCGTATTTCGACTAAATACGCGATCGGCGTGATGGCTTGTTGAATATGATTGCTATTTGCATTTAAAATCGAGGCCTGGTTTTTTAACTGATACGATTATGACTTCAATGACCTTTGATACACCTCGCCGCATTGCCTGGCCGACGCTGCTGTCCATTGGTGTTCACGCCGCCGTTGTGGCAGTGGTACTTTATAGTTCCGTAAAACAGGTTATTGAACTGCCTGCGCCTTCGCAGCCTATCACTGTCACTATGGTTTCGCCTGCCGAGCTGGAGCCACCACAGGTGGCACCGCCGCCGGAACCGGTCGTTGAGCCGCAACCTGAACCTGAGCCGGAACCCGTTCCGGAGCCGCCAAAAGAAGCGCCGGTGGTGATCGAAAAACCGAAGCCAAAACCGAAACCAAAACCGAAGCCGAAGCCAAAACCAGAGAAACGCATTGAGCAGCCGAAGCGAGACGTGCGCCCGGTCGAGCCACGCCCGAGCGCACCGACGCAGAGCCCGGCCCCGCGTCCGGCGACCAGTCCAGCTCCTGCACAAAGCCGACCGGTGAATAACACGCCAGCCGGTCCGCGCGCCATCAACCGTAGCGATCCGCAGTATCCGGAACGTGCAAGGGTGCTGCGTATTGAAGGTCGCGTACGGGTGAAATTTGATGTCACATCCGATGGCCGCGTGGAAAATGTGCAGATCCTGGATGCCACGCCGCGCAATATGTTTGAGCGTGCAGTGAAAGATGCAATGCGAAAGTGGCGCTATGAGCCGGGCAAACCGGGTAACGGCATTACCGTCAATATCGTGTTCCGCCTGAACGGCGGCACGTCCATGGACTGACCTGTCTGCGGGCCAAAAAAAAGCCTCCATCCGGAGGCTTTTTTAATGGCTGCGATTCAGGACTGCGTGGGCAGGGCGCGGGGTTTACCTTCGCTGTCCACTGCCACATAGATAAACAGTGCTTCAGTCGCTTTATAGCGCTGACCAATCGGCTCGGAAGAGACTTTCTTCACCCACACTTCCACGTTGATGGTCACCGACGTGTTACCCCGCTTAACGCAGCGCGCATAACAGCACACCACATCACCGACCGCGACCGGACGCAGGAAAGTCATGCCATCGACACGCACCGTCACCACGCGACCGTGGGCGATCTCTTTTGCCATGATCGCGCCGCCCATATCCATCTGCGACATCAGCCAGCCACCAAAAATATCACCGTTGGCATTGGTGTCTGCAGGCATCGCCAGCGTGCGTAATACCAGTTCTCCCTGCGGAGCCTCATTTGTTGTGGTCATTATTATTCTCTGTCTGTACGCGTCAGGATTTATCTTCAGCGGGCATATGGCGGTAAATATAAATCCCGCTCAGCAGCGTGAAAATCAGCGTTAAGGCCGACAGGCCAAACACCTTAAAGTTAACCCAGATATTTTGCGGCAGCCAGAAGGCGATATAGATATTTGCCAGCCCGCACAGAATAAAAAACACCGCCCAGGCGATATTGAGTTTTGACCAGACGTGCTGCGGCAGGGTGAGCTCTTTGCCCAGCATGCGCTGGATCAGCGGCTTTTTCATTACCCACTGGCTGAATAACAGCGCTCCGGCGAACAGCGCATAAATCACCGTCACCTTCCATTTAATAAATTCATCGTTATGGAAGAACAGCGTCAGGCCGCCAAATACCGCCACCAGGACAAAGGTGATCAGCGCCATTTTTTCGACTTTGCGATAACGCACCCAACTGTAGATCAACACCACGGCGGTGGCGACGATCAGCGCTGCGGTTCCCGCATAAATGTCGTACAGCTTATAAAACGCGAAAAAGACAATCAGCGGCAGAAAATCAAGAAACTGCTTCATTCTTTAATTCCGATAGTAATACCCGTCGACGTGCAGGCCGACGGGTGAATGTTAAGGACGGATCAGCATATAGAGGCGGAAAAGATAAATCAGCAGCACGGCAGAGATTAAGTTACTCACCGTATTCGCCACCACAGCACCGACGTTTGGCGTCAGCGCGGCAAAGCTTGAGGCAAACATCAGCAGCACGGTTTTTGCCAGCAGCCAGCCGATAATCGCCGGGGCGACCAGACGCATATTGGCCCAGGCCATGCGCATACTGGCGCGCAGCGCGGCAAAAATGCCCATTCTTTCCTGCACCAGCATCACTGGCGCAAACGACAGAACAATGGCCAGCAGCACGCCCGGCACCACAATCATCATAATCCCCACCTGTACCAGCAGGGTGGTGATGAAAATCAGCGCGAACAGCTTTGGCAGCACCGGTGCGCTGGCACCAATTGCCCGCAGGGCGCTGACGCGTTGCCCGGCCGAGATCAGCTGGATCATCAGCAGTACGCCACCCGCCAGAATGGCGTTACCGATAAGCCCCGAGAAGGTGGAGGCTGCCGAGGCGCGCAGCAGAACCTGTTGCTGCTCCGGCGTCATATTCTGCACCAGCTCCATCAGACCGACGCTGCCGGACAGATTATCGCCTTCGCTTAAAATCGACAGCTGTTCCTCACTGGGCGAAAAAACATGACCAAGCATCACCGTGATAAATGCACATAACAACGCGATCAGCAGAATAGTAACGAACTGATTACGAAAAAAATTTCCCGTGTCACGGTAAACGGACTTCGCCGTGATAGACATGCCCTCTCCTTGAGTTAAGCAGGTGTTTATTCAGGGGGCGATTGTACCCTGGTTGACCCGCAAGTGGCAGCATCAAGGGTTGTATGGAAAAGCATATCTTTGTAAAGCAGGGGTAATGGCTGCCGTATACGCACAAAAGGTAAAAATTGATGCAGACCGGTAAACGCCGTTTTATTGGAATGGGCGTTAAAATTAATCCAGATCAACAAAGGTTAAATTATTGGTTTAAATGTGATCTGTGGCAGATCACTTTCTACTTCGATGTGGGTATATTCACCGCGCAAATAAAACCACATCAAAGGAGTGGAGATGAAAAAGTTAGCTGTGGCAGCGCTGGTACTGGCAGGTTTATCCGCAAACGTTTATGCCCATGAAGCGGGCGAGTTCTTTATCCGCGCCGGTTCCGCCACCGTGCGCCCGACCGAAGGCTCCGATAATGTGCTGGGCAGCCTGGGCGGTTTTAACGTCGATAACAATACCCAACTGGGCCTGACCTTCACCTATATGGCCACCGACAATGTTGGTGTTGAACTGCTGGCCGCGACGCCGTTCCGCCACAAAGTCGGCACCGGGCCGACCGGCGATCTGGCAACCGTTCACCATTTACCGCCGACTCTGATGGCGCAGTGGTATTTCGGTGATGCCGGCAGCAAAGCGCGTCCTTATATCGGCGCGGGCGTCAACTACACCACTTTCTTTGATGAGAAATTCAACGATACCGGCAAAGAAGCGGGGCTGTCGGATTTGAGTCTGAAAGATTCCTGGGGGCTGGCAGGTCAGGTAGGGCTGGATTACCTGGTCAACCGCGACTGGCTGCTGAACATGTCAGTCTGGTATATGGATATTGATACCGACGTGCGTTTCAAGGCCGGTGGCGAACAGCAGAGCGTGCACACACGTCTTGACCCGTGGGTGTTTATGTTTGGCGCGGGCTATCGATTCTGACAGGAATAGGCCGCCCGATTATCGTTCAGGCGGCACACAGGTTATTGCGGCAGGGTCGCGGCTTTCAGGCCCTGTACAAAGGCTTTCAGCTCCGCCAGCATCGCGGCGGAGTTATCGAGGTTTTTCTCGATAATTTTCACAATGGCGGAGCCGGAAATCGCACCGGCAGCACCCGCCCCCAGCGCCGCCGTCACCTGAGCCGGGGATGAAATACCAAAGCCCTGTAACGCTGGTGCTGCGTTATATTCACGCAGTTTATCTACCAGATGATTCAGCGGCAGCGCGGTGCCGTTCTCTGAACCGGTCACCCCGGCACGGGACAGCAGATAGGTATAGCCACGGCCATAAGAGGCGATCTGGCGCAGCAGATCGTCATCGGCGTTCGGCGGGCAGATGAAAATCGGTGCCACATTATGACGCAGGGCCGCCTGACGGAACGGGGCGGACTCCTCCACCGGCACATCAGCTACCAGCACAGAATCGACACCGGCTTTTTCACACTGGGCATAAAACTCGTCAACGCCACGGCTGAACACCAGATTGGCATACATCAGCAGACCAATCGGCATATCCGGATACTTCTGGCGCACGGTGGTGAGGATTTCAAAGCACTGCGCCGGAGTGACGCCTGCGGCAAAAGCGCGCAGCGTGGCGTTCTGGATCGTCGGGCCGTCCGCCAGCGGATCGGAGAACGGAATACCCAGTTCCAGCGCATCCGCGCCCGCTTCGATCAGCGTGTCGATAATTTTCAGCGACTGCTCAGGAGAGGGATCGCCCAGCGTGACAAAGGGAACAAACGCGCCTTCCTTGCGATCCTTCAGGCGTTTAAACAGGTTTTCATAGCGTTCCATTACATTTCCCCTCGCGCTTTCAGAATATCGTGAACCGTAAAGATGTCTTTATCACCGCGACCGGACAGGTTAACTACCAGCAACTGCTCTTTTTCCGGATTTTCGCGGATCATTTTCAGCGCATGGGCCAGCGCATGAGAGGATTCCAGCGCCGGAATAATCCCTTCGCTGCGGCACAGCAGTTTGAAGGCATCCAGCGCTTCGTCATCGGTAATAGACACATAATCCGCACGCCCGATGCTGTTAAGATGCGCGTGCTGCGGGCCAACGGACGGGAAATCCAGCCCGGCTGAGATCGAGTAGGATTCCTCAATCTGGCCGTCTTCCGTCTGCATCATGGGTGATTTCATACCGAAGTAGATGCCAACACGACCATGCTTGAGCGGCGCGCCGTGCTCGCCGGATTCAATGCCGTGTCCGGCAGGCTCCACGCCGATAAGGCCAACGCTGGTGTCGTCGATAAAGTCCGCAAACATACCGATAGCGTTGGAGCCGCCACCGACGCAGGCAATCACCGCATCCGGCAGACGACCCTCTTTTTCACGGATCTGCGCTTTGGTCTCTTCGCCGATCATGCGCTGGAATTCACGCACGATGGTCGGGAAGGGGTGCGGACCTGCGGCGGTACCCAGCATATAGTGCGCAGTATCGTAGCTGCCGGACCAGTCGCGCAGCGCCTCGTTACAGGCATCTTTCAGCGTCGCTGAGCCGCTGTGCACCGGGATCACTTCCGCGCCCATCAAACGCATACGGAAGACGTTTGGCGACTGGCGCTCCACATCTTTAGCGCCCATATAGATACGGCATTTCAGGCCGAGCAGCGCAGAAGCCAGCGCTGACGCCACCCCGTGCTGTCCGGCGCCGGTTTCGGCGATGATTTCCGTTTTGCCCATTTTCTTCGCCAGCAGCGCCTGACCCAACACCTGGTTAGTTTTGTGCGCGCCGCCGTGCAGCAAATCTTCACGCTTGAGGTACAGCGTGGTTTTGGTGCCGGTCGTCAGGTTCTGGCATTTGGTCAGCGCCGTCGGACGACCGGCATAGTTTTTCAGCAGGTCGGTAAACTGCGCCTGGAATTCAGGATCTTTTTGCGCATTAACAAAAGCTTCTTCAAGCTGACGCAGGGCGGGCATCAGGATCTGCGGCACGTACATACCGCCAAACTCGCCGAAATAGGGATTCAGTAATGTTGTCATGCTTGCTTCCTTAATATGCTCTGAGCGTGCGGAAAACCGAGGCCAGTTTGCTGGCATCTTTAATACCCGGTTCACGCTCTACGCCTGAATTAAAATCGAGACCGGCACAACCGGCTCTGGCGGCTTCCACGCAGTTGTCGGCACCGAGGCCCCCTGCGAGCAGTACATTGTCGAGGCGCTGGCCTGCCAGCAGCGACCAGTTAAATCGCTCCCCGCTGCCGCCCTGACCATTATCGAAAAGGTATTTGTCCACGTGCTGATAATCCCGCGCGGGCAGGCTGCTGGTGACGCTGAGCGCTTTCCAGATCTGCACGGCAGCGGGCAGCGCGGCGCGTAATGCATTCACATACTGCTGATCTTCTGTGCCGTGCAGTTGCACCGCGGCAAGTCCCAGCCGTTGCGCACGGCTGACCACCTCGGCCACGGGCGCATTGCGGAACACGCCGACATAGCGCAGGCCAGGCGCGGCACTTATCACCGCCTGCGCCTGTTCATCGCTGACTGCGCGTGGCGAGGTATCGACAAAAATCAGTCCACCGTACACCGCCCCGGCCTCATACGCGGCCTGCGCATCTTCCGCGCGGGTCAAACCACAGACTTTGTTTTCACCGAGCAGCACGCGCAGCACGGCGGCGTTCAGATCGGGATACTCCATCAGCGCCGAGCCAATCAGAAAACCGTTGGCGAAATGACTCAGCTCACGCACCTGAGCATAGGTATTAATGCCGGACTCACTGATAACCGTCACCCCCGCGCCGAGACGTGGTGCCAGCTGACGGGTGCGGTTCAGGTCGATGGAGAGGTCGCGCAGGTCACGGTTATTAATACCGACCACTTTCGCCTCCAGGGCAATGGCGCGCTCCAGCTCTTCCTCGTTACTGACTTCCGTCAGTACGCCCATCTCCAGACTATGCGCGACGGCGGCAAGCTGGCGATACTGCTCATCATCCAGCACGGACAGCATCAGCAGGCAGGCATCCGCCTGGTAGAAACGCGCCAGGTAAATCTGGTAAGGATCGATAATGAAGTCCTTACACAGGATCGGCTGCGGTGCTATGGCGCTGACCACCCGCAGAAAATCGAAGCTGCCGTGGAAATATTTCTCATCCGTCAGTACCGAAATGGCCGACGCATGGTTTTTGTAGATCGCAGCGATCTGTGCCGGATCGAAGTCTTCGCGGATCACGCCTTTGGACGGCGAGGCTTTTTTGCACTCCAGAATAAACGCCGTGCGCGCGCCCTGCAGGGCAGAATAGAAACGGCGTGTGCTCGGCACCACCTCATTCAGAAAACTGGCCAGCGGCTGTTGCGCTTTGCGGGCCTCAACCCAAATCGCCTTATCTGCGACGATTTTCGCTAAAACGGTTTCCATCATTTATCCTCTTGCCGCAAGTGCGGTGACTTTGTCATACGCCGCACCGCTGTGCAGCACATCCAGAACTTTTTGCGCATTGGCCTGTAAATCTTCTTCACCGTGCAAACGCATCAGCATCGCGACGTTGGCGGCCACGGCGGCTTCATGCGCAGCCTCGCCTTTACCTTGTAATAAGCGCGTCAGAATGTCACGGTTTTCTTCCGGCGTACCGCCTGCCAGCTGCTCCTGATGGTAAGGCGTCAGGCCGAAATCGGCGGCGGTCAGCTGATAGCTTTTGATTTCACCTTCATGTAGCTCGGCTACCACCGTCGGCGCGTGCAATGACACCTCATCCATGCCGCCGCTGTGTACCACCGCTGCACGTTGATAACCGAGCACGCGCAGGGTTTCGGCGATCGGCAGTACCAGCTCCGGGCTGTAGACGCCGATTAGCGCCAGCGGTGGATGCGCCGGGTTGATCAGCGGCCCCAGTACGTTAAACAGCGTGCGGGTTTTCAGTTGCTGGCGTACCGGCATCGCATGGCGGAAACCGGTGTGATATTTCGGTGCAAACAGGAAACAGACGCCCAGCTCATCCAGCGCGGTGCGGGATTTTTCCGCCTGCATATCCAGATTGATGCCGAAAGCTGCCAGCAGATCTGACGACCCCGATTTACTGGATACGCTGCGGTTGCCATGCTTGGCCACTTTCAGCCCGCAGGCCGCCGCCACAAAAGCGCTGGCGGTGGAAATATTAATGCTGTTACTGCCGTCGCCGCCGGTACCGACAATATCGGCAAAGGCATAATCCGGGCGCGGGAAGGGCGCGGCATTTTCCAGCAGGGCGGTGGCGGCCCCGGCGATCTCATTAGGGTGTTCGCCACGAATTTTCATGCTTACAAGCGCCGCGGCCAGTTGCTCTGGCTTCAGCTCGCCGCGTACGACCGCAGAAAACAGCTGGTGACTCTCCTGCTGGCTCAGCGTCTGTGCCTGGTAAAGCTTCTCAAGGATTGGTTGCAGGGTATTGGTCTGCTCCAGTTTCTGCATCGCCCAGGCCAGCGTTTGCTCCAGCAGACGTGCGCCCTGGGTGGTGAGGATCGATTCCGGATGGAACTGGAATCCGCAGACGCGATCCGTATCGTGGCGCACGGCCATCACCATGCCGTTGAAATGGGCGTTGATGGTCAGACCCGCCGGAATATTGCTGCCCACCAGCGAGTGGTAACGAGCGACCGGCAGCGGGTTACTCAGCCCGGCAAACATCGCCTGGCCGTCATGTTCAATGCTTGAGGCTTTGCCGTGCAGGATCTCACCGGCCTGGCCGACGTAGCCTCCGTACGCCTCGACAATCGCCTGATGTCCCAGACAGATGCCGATGATCGGCAGCTTGCCGCGCAAACGGGTGAGCAGCTCCGGCATGCAGCCTGCTTCTGAAGGCGCGCCCGGGCCTGGGGAGAGCATCAGTACCGGGTTATCCATGGTGGTCAGGCGGTCAATGAGCGTCTGCGCCGGGACATGGTTACGATAAATCACCACGTTGTGCCCGCTGGCACGCAGCTGATCGGCGAGGTTGTAAGTAAACGAGTCGATATTATCGAGCAGCAGAATATCAGCCATCAGAACGTCTCCTGTGCGTGGTGTGCAGTGGCAATGGCGCGCAGGACGGCGCGGGCTTTATTACGGGTTTCATCGGCTTCGGACTGCGGGACAGAATCCAGTACCACGCCGGCACCCGCCTGAACGGTAGCGATGCCGTTTTCCACGTAGGCAGAACGGATAACGATACAGGTGTCGAGATCGCCATGGGCGGTAAAATATCCCACCGCGCCGCCGTAGCTACCACGACGTGTACCTTCAGCGCCGGCAATCAGCTGCATGGCACGAACTTTTGGCGCGCCGCTCAGGGTGCCCATATTCATACAGGCGCGATAGGCGTGCAGCGCATCGAGATCGTGGCGCAGTTCACCCACCACACGGGACACAAGGTGCATCACAAAAGAGTAGCGGTCGACTTTAGTCAGGTCTGCCACGTAACGGCTGCCCGGCGTACAGATGCGCGCCAGGTCGTTACGCGCCAGATCAACCAGCATCAGGTGCTCTGACAGCTCTTTATGGTCGGTACGCATTTCAAGCTCAATACGGCTGTCGAGATCGCGATCCAGCGAACCATCGGCGCGGCGACCGCGCGGGCGCGTCCCGGCAATCGGGTAGATCTCAATCTGGCGGGTGTTTGCGTCATATTTCAGCGAGCTTTCCGGCGAGGCGCCGAACAGGGTGAAATCGGCATCCTGCATAAAGAACATGTACGGGCTGGGATTGCTTTTCTTCAGGACATCATAGGCTGCCAGCGGTGACGGGCAGGGCAGCGAGAAGCGGCGGGACGGCACCACCTGGAAAATTTCCCCGGCGCGGATCGCTTTCTGCATTTCGCGTACTACCGCACCATACTCTTCATCGCTCTGGTTACAGTCGCAGCGCATTGAGGCAATGGACTCAACTGGCAGGGCAACCGGCAAATCGTGCAACTGCTGGCGCAGCGTCGCCATCCGTTGCGTCAGGCGATCGCGCTCGGCGGCCTGCGGCGTAAAGAGGCTTGCCTGAATACGGGTATGCTGTTTCTGGTGATCGATGACCAGCAGCGTTTCCGCAAGATAAAAACAGTAATCCGGGCAACGGTTATCCTGGGTCAGCGCCGGTAAATCTTCAAAACCTGCCACGAGGTCATAGGCAAACAGACCGCCGAAAAACATCGCTTCGCGCTCATCGGCTGGCAGGGTGACAAGCGTCTGTAACAGACGGAAGGCATCGAATACCGATAAAGAGCACAGGCGGGCATCTTCATCCAGCAGCGCACTCACCGGCGGAAAGCGCAGTACGCGGCTGGTGGCGGTTTTAATGTTGTCTACGCCTGAGGGTAGCACCGCATCCAGCAGCGGCAGCAGGGAAGCACCGTTCGCGGTGAACGCATTAATAGTGACGGTGTCACCAAGGGCGGTAATGCGCATAGCGGCATCCACCAGCAGCAGGCTTTTTAAATCATTTTTGCTGTCGATGTCGGCAGATTCAAGCAGCAGCGTCGCCGGACGTGCGCCGCAGATCTGATGAAACAGCGCCGTCGGATTTTCACGGTACATGGCATCATCAGTAAGAAGTTCGAGTGCTGGTTTTTGCGTTTGCATAATCGTTCTCGTTATTTTGTTCATAAAAAAGCCCGCGCAGGTGGCGGGCCGGGGTATCTGTTTGCGTGACGCAGACGTGACCTCACTGCCCGTTATCAGGAGTGCGCCACCAGCGGTTACGTGTTGTTAGTGCAGTCATTTTCAGATACCTCGTCGTGTGAACTTGCGTACTAGTTAACTGGTTCGGCGAAATAAAGTCAACCCCTGATTTCGCAAAAAACATCCACAGCCGTTATGATGGGGCGGTAACCTTCTTTATATCCCCATGGGAGCCGCTTTGAGCGACACGAATTACGCAGTGATTTACGATCTTCATTCCCACACTCTCGCTTCAGACGGTTTGCTTTCACCCGAACAACTGGTGCACCGTGCGGTCGATATGCGCGTCGGTACACTGGCGATAACCGATCATGACACCACCGACGCGATTGCTGCCGCCCAGGCCGAAATCGATCGTGCCGGTCTGGCTTTAACGCTCATACCTGGCGTGGAGATCTCCACGCTGTGGGAAAACCATGAAATTCATATTGTCGGCCTCAATATTGATATCACTCATCCGGCAATGTGTGAACTGCTCGACGAACAAAAGGCGCGACGCCAGCTACGGGCGCAGTTAATCGCGGAACGCCTTGAAAAGGCGCATATCCCCGGCGCGCTGGACGGTGCACAGGCGCTGGCGCAGGGCGGCGCGGTGACGCGCGGACACTTTGCGCGTTTTCTGGTGGCTAACGGTAAAGCGAACAACGTGGCGGATGTGTTTAAAAAATACCTCGCGCGTGGGAAAACCGGCTACGTTCCGCCACAGTGGTGTACAATAAAACAAGCTATTGATGTCATTCATCATTCTGGCGGCAAAGCGGTGATCGCCCATCCGGGGCGGTATGATTTGAGCGCTAAATGGCTGAAAAGACTGCTGGCACACTTCGCCGAACAGGGTGGCGACGCGATGGAAGTATCGCAGTGTCAGCAGGCACCTAACGAGCGCACCCAGCTTGCTGCTTATGCGCAACAGTTTGGTTTACTGGCGTCGCAGGGCTCTGATTTCCATCAGCCCTGCCCGTGGATCGAACTGGGCCGTAAGCTCTGGTTACCGGCAGGCGTGGAAGGGGTGTGGCAGTCGTGGGAGCAGCCAGAGAACACCATTGAGAGGGCAGTATGAGTCAGTTTTTCTATATTCATCCGGACAACCCGCAAGCGCGGCTGATTAATCAGGCCGTGGAAATCGTGCGCAAAGGCGGCGTGATCGTCTATCCCACTGATTCCGGTTATGCGCTGGGCTGTAAAATTGAAGACAAGGGCGCCATGGAGCGCATTTGTCGCATTCGCCAGTTGCCGGACGGGCATAACTTCACCCTGATGTGTCGTGACCTGTCGGAGCTGTCCACCTACGCCTTTGTGGATAACGTGGCGTTTCGTCTGATCAAAAACAACACGCCCGGCAATTACACGTTCATCCTGAAGGGCACGAAAGAAGTGCCGCGCCGCCTGTTGCAGGAAAAGCGTAAAACCATCGGCCTGCGCGTACCGTCAAACCCTATCGCGCTGGCGCTGCTGGAAACGCTGGGCGAGCCGATGCTTTCCACGTCGCTGATGCTGCCGGGCAGTGATTTCACCGAGTCCGATCCGGAAGAGATCAAAGATCGTCTGGAAAAACATGTCGACCTGGTGATCCACGGCGGTTATCTCGGGCAGCAGCCGACCACGGTTGTCGATCTGACCGACGACGCGCCGGTGATCCTGCGCGAAGGCGTGGGTGACGTGAAACCTTTCTTATAAGTCACGCGTCGGGCCACGCACTGTGGCCCGGCTTATTCACAGCGTACAGAATGCACTTAATGCCTGCGCCAGTCCCGTCGGGTTTTCCCACGACATGGCGTGGCCTGCGTCATCGATGATCCGGCACGCTATTCCCTGTGCCTTAACCGCCTCAAAATCGGGATCCGGTAACGACCACTCCCCAAACAGCAATTGCTTGCGAACCGGCAGGGCGGTAAAGAGCGAAAACCATTCAGGTTCGATACCCGCAACCAGTGATGTAGCGCCGCGCCAGAGCGCTACCGGCAGGGTACTCTGCAACGAACCTTTCCATGAACTCGCTTCTTTATCAATCAAACCCTGGTAGCCTTGCGTAACAAATTTCTCTTGCGGCATGGCAGCTATTCCACTACTGAATTGTCCACCGCCTTTATAAAAGTTTGGCTCGGATACAATGAGTCCCAGCAGGGATGCCTGCAGGATATTCGCCACTTCAATGGCAATGCTCCCGCCCATGCTGTGCCCGTATAACCAGAACTGCGTCAGGCCAATGCCCGTCAGTAATTCTGTGACCGCGTGAGCCTGAACGGTGGTGGTATAGGCATAATGTTCAGGTTTTTCACTGTAACCACTGCCCGGTAAATCAATCAGGATCACCCGACGCGGTGAGAAAGCCGGGTCCATGACGACACGCGGATATTCATAGGACGAGGCGCATCCCAGCCCGTGAATAAAGACCAGCGGTTCGCCAGGCCCCGGCAGATCGTGATAGCGGATCTGACAGCCGGCCACAGAAGAGGTAAAGCTTTTCATTATACCTTCCTTATATACTCCAGAAATGCGGTTCGCGAGTAGCATTGCAGCATTCGTGCATAAATTCATGTAATATGTGCGGCCACATGAAATTGGGCGCGTTATCTGACGCCAGCGATTTTACATAGCAGCGAGGGGTGAATTTTATAACTCGTTGTTTTTGAAAGTATACCAGACGCCTGTGAAGGCGACACCTGAAGGATGCTCCATGAGCGAAAAGCTACAGAAAGTGCTGGCACGTGCCGGCCACGGTTCACGCCGTGAAATTGAAACCATTATTGAAGCGGGTCGCGTCAGCGTTGACGGCAAAATTGCCACGCTGGGCGACCGCGTTGAAGTCCAGCCGGGCCTGAAAATTCGCATCGACGGCCACCTGATCTCCGTAAAAGAATCCGTTGAACAAATCTGTCGTGTCCTGGCCTACTATAAACCGGAAGGCGAGCTGTGTACGCGCAACGATCCGGAAGGCCGCCCGACCGTATTTGACCGCCTGCCGAAACTGCGCGGCGCGCGCTGGATCGCCGTAGGTCGTCTCGACGTGAATACCTGCGGTCTGCTGCTGTTTACCACCGATGGTGAACTGGCGAACCGTCTGATGCACCCGAGCCGTGAAGTGGAACGTGAATACGCGGTGCGCGTGTTCGGTCAGGTCGACGATAACAAGCTGCGTGAACTGGCCCGTGGTGTTCAACTGGAAGACGGTCCGGCCGCATTCAAAACCATCAAGTTCAGCGGCGGCGAAGGCATTAACCAGTGGTACAACGTGACCTTAACCGAAGGGCGCAACCGTGAAGTGCGTCGTTTGTGGGAAGCCGTGGGTGTGCAGGTCAGCCGCCTGATCCGCGTTCGCTATGGCGATATCCCGCTGCCGAAAGGCCTGCCGCGTGGGGGTTATACCGAACTCGATCTGGCCCAGACCAACTATCTGCGTGAGCTGGTTGAGCTGAAACCGGAAACCGAATCGAAAGTGGCTGTCGAGAAAGATCGTCGCCGGGTGAAGGCGAATCAGATCCGCCGTGCGGTAAAACGTCACAGCCAGACCTCAAACCCGCGCCCGGCATCAACCGGTCGCCGCTCCAGTACCCGTAATAAAACCAACGGTTAATCTGTACACAAGCCCGGCAGCGCTTCGCTTGCGCGGGCCTACAGATCTTTGATGTGTAGGCCAGGTTAGCGTAGCGCCACCTGGCAACATCACTCAATAATCTATTCCCATCTGCGCTTTTACGCCCGCATCAAAAGCATGTTTAACCGGACGCAGTTCGCTGACGGTATCTGCCAGTTCCAGAATGTCACGATGACAACCGCGCCCGGTGATAATCACCGTCTGATGCGCAGGGCGATTTTGCAGGGCATTGAGCACTTCTTCCAGTGGCAAATAATCGTAAGCCACCATATAAGTCAGCTCATCGAGGATCACCATATCCAGCGAGGCATCCGCCAGCATCCGACGGCCATGCTCCCAGACGGCGGTACAGGCGGCGGTATCCGCTTCGCGGTTTTGCGTGTCCCAGGTAAATCCTGTGGCCATCACCTGAAACTCCACGCCGTGCGGCTCCAGCAGATTGCGCTCACCGTTAGGCCAGGTGCCTTTGATAAACTGGATCACGCCGACTTTTTTACCATGTCCGACGGCGCGCGTGGCAGTGCCAAAGGCCGCGGTGGTTTTGCCTTTGCCGTTGCCGGTAAAGACGATGATAATGCCGCGTTCGTCCTGGGCGGCGGCAACGCGCGCATCGACTTTTTCTTTTACGCGCTGCTGACGCTGTTGATAACGATCTTCACTCATTGTGATATTCCCGGTTTACGTCCTGGCTGAGCATCAAAACTCAGGCCGGTTTTGCGACGGCTGTCATCGCCCATTAACCATAAATAGAGCGGCATAATATCTGCCGGGGTTTTCAGTTTTTGCGGATCTTCCGTCGGGAAGGCGCTGGCGCGCATCCCGGTGCGGGTTCCGCCTGGATTAATGCAGTTTACCCGCAGATGGCGGCTCTGATACTCCTCCGCCAGCACCTGCATCATGCCTTCGGTGGCGAACTTGGAGGCGGCATAAGCGCCCCAGTTTGCACGTCCCTGGCGCCCGACGCTGGAAGAGGTGAATACCAGCGAACCCGCGTCGGATTTCAGTAATAAAGGAAGCAAAGCCTGGGTGAGGAAAAACGTGGCATTGACGTTGACCTGCATTACCCGCTGCCAGACCTCCGGCTTTTGCTGATCCATCGGACAGATATCGCCGAGCAGACCGGCGTTATGCAGCACACCATCCAGGCGCGGATAATGCGCGGCAAGCGTATGGGCAAGCTGTTCGCAGTCGGCTGGCGTGCAGGTTTCCATATCCAGCGTAAACCAGCGTGGCATCTGACCATTTTCATCAGCAACGGCCTGCGCAACCCGGCGCAACTTCTCGTCGTTACGCCCCAGCAGGATCACCTGTGCACCGTGGCGGGCATAGGTTCGCGCCGCTTCTTCGCCAATACCTGCGCTGGCACCGGTAACCAGAATGATGCGGTTTTGCAGTAAATCACGTTGTGGCTGGTAATACACACTCTCTCCTCAGGCGTCGCCATCGCAGCGCGCCAGCTGACTTCGTCTCGACTTGCAGGTTTTATGCCTTAAACCGGGCCGCATTTCAATCAGCCAAAGGCAGACAATCCCGCAGGTTAACACTTTGCAACCTTTTCATGGAGCCTAAAAAAATCAGGAAGATGGCTCGTAACATTGTGCGGTGGCAGAAGACGAGCCCGAATGGCTCATGTACACTGAATGCGAATGTAAAGCGGTTTAACCAAGGTGGTACGCGTGGAATTACTGTCTGAATATGGGTTGTTTTTGGCAAAAATCGCCACCGTTGTGCTGGCGATTGTTGTCGTGGCGGTACTTATTGTAAATCTTGCCCAGCGCAAGCGTCAGCGGGGTGAATTACGTGTCACCAACCTGAGCGAGCAATATAAGGAAATGCAGGAGGACGTCTCCGTTGCGCTGCTCGATGGTCATCAGCAAAAGCTGTGGCACAAAGCGCAGAAGAAAAAAGCCAAACAGGAAGCGAAAGCGGCAAAAGCCAGCGCGAAGCAGGGCACTACCGTAACGGCAACGAAGCCACGAGTTTTTGTGCTGGATTTCAAAGGCAGCATGGATGCCCATGAAGTTAACTCCCTGCGCGAAGAGATCACAGCAGTCATCACCATCGCAAGGCCGGAAGACCAGGTGCTGTTACGTCTGGAGAGCCCCGGCGGTGTGGTGCACGGTTACGGGCTGGCCTCTTCACAGTTGCAGCGTCTGCGCGACAGAAATATTCCCTTAACCGTGGCGGTCGATAAAGTGGCGGCCAGCGGCGGTTACATGATGGCCTGTGTGGCAGATAAGATTGTGGCTGCGCCGTTCGCCATTGTGGGTTCCATTGGCGTGGTCGCGCAAATCCCTAACTTCAACCGCTTTCTGAAAAGCAAAGATATCGACATTGAACTGCACACCGCCGGGCAGTACAAACGTACGCTGACGCTGCTGGGTGAAAACACCGAGGAAGGGCGACAGAAGTTCCGCGAGAGCCTCAATGAGACGCATGATCTGTTCAAGGACTATGTGAAGCAAATGCGTCCGTCACTGGATATCGATCAGGTCGCCACCGGTGAACACTGGTACGGTGTGCAGGCGCAGGAAAAAGGACTGGTGGATGCGGTGGGCACCAGCGACGATCTGCTGCTGGAGCTGATCAAAGACCGCGAAGTGATCGGTGTCCGCTACGCACAGCGTAAAAAGCTGATGGATCGCTTTACCGGCAGTGCGGCGGAAGCTGCTGACCGACTTCTGCTGCGCTGGTGGCAGCGCGGCGAAAAACCACTGCTGTAAAACAAAAAAGCGAGGTCAGTTACCTCGCTTCTTTATTGCCGTTAGTCCGCAAGCGTATACTTTTCGGATAACACATGGGCGAGGTGTTTGAACATGTTGAACACCGCCGTGCTTTTGGGCGTCGGCAGGCCTTGTTCATCCAGGAAATACTCGCCGCTGAATACCAGCACGCCGTTGCGCTCAGTCACATCCGTTGCTTCGATGCCCTGGATAAAATCGTCATGCTCCCGAATGATGCGGTTAGCTTCCGCTAATAATGAATGGCGATCGATGGGTTGAATGTTCTCGTGCATAGTCTGCTCCTCTGACAAGGCGTTTATTCTACGTCCGGCGGTGGGTCGGGGGCAAATTTTCCCTGTTTTTAAGAAGGTTTTCACGGCGGGCATCGGCTGGCGTGATTTGCTTTTGCATGCTAATAAAGTTGCGTAACGAATTTTATCAGGTAGAGTGTGCGCTTTCGTCAATCTGGCAACAGAATTGCTTGACATTCGACCTTAAGTCCGTCGTGCTACAGCACTGATGCGCGAAAATACCTGTGAACTCAGTCACCTGGGCACCACACTTCACGCGCCCGGTTTTAATGAGGGGTTGATAACCACGGACATCGCCGCCACATAAAATGACGTCGGCGGTAGAGAGTGAATCAACGTGCGACGTATTCCTGGAAGAATCAAATTAGGTAAAGGTGAATATGGGTAAAGCACTCGTCATCGTTGAGTCCCCGGCAAAAGCCAAAACGATCAATAAGTATCTGGGTAATGACTACGTGGTGAAATCCAGCGTCGGTCATATCCGCGATCTGCCGACCAGTGGCTCAGCACCCAAAAAGAGCGCCGACTCCGCCACCACCAAAACGGCCAAGAAGCCTAAAAAGGATGAACGTGGCGCGCTGGTCAATCGCATGGGCGTGGACCCATGGAACGAATGGGATGCACGTTATGAAGTGCTTCCTGGCAAAGAAAAAGTCGTTGCCGAACTGAAAGCCATCGCTGAAAAAGCGGACCATATCTATCTCGCAACCGACCTTGACCGCGAAGGGGAAGCCATTGCCTGGCACCTGCGGGAAGTGATCGGGGGCGACGACTCACGCTACAGCCGCGTGGTGTTTAACGAAATCACCAAAAACGCCATTCAGCAGGCGTTTGAAAAGCCGGGTGAACTGAATATCGACCGTGTAAATGCTCAACAGGCGCGCCGCTTTGTGGATCGCGTGGTGGGTTACATGGTGTCGCCATTGCTGTGGAAAAAGATTGCCCGTGGTCTGTCTGCCGGACGCGTACAGTCTGTAGCCGTGCGCCTGGTCGTCGAGCGTGAGCGTGAGATTAAGGCGTTCGTCCCGGAAGAGTTCTGGGAAATAGACGCTAACGTGACCACGCCTGCCGGCGATGCGCTGCCGTTACAGGTGACACACCAGAACGATAAGCCATTCCGTCCGGTTAACCGCGATCAGACCATGTCGGCAGTCAGCCTGCTGGAAAAAGCGCGCTATACCGTAACGGATCGTGAAGATAAGCCCACCAGCAGCAAGCCTGGTGCGCCTTTTATTACCTCGACACTCCAGCAGGCGGCCAGTACGCGCCTCGGTTTTGGCGTGAAGAAAACCATGATGATGGCGCAGCGGCTGTATGAAGCGGGCCACATTACTTACATGCGTACCGACTCCACTAACCTGAGTCAGGATGCTGTCAGCATGGTACGCGGCTATATCACTGACAATTTCGGCAAAAAATACCTGCCGGAAAGTGCTAATCAGTACGCCAGCAAAGAAAACTCGCAGGAAGCGCACGAAGCGATCCGTCCTTCCGACGTAGCGGTACTGGCTGAGTCCCTGAAGGATATGGAAGCCGATGCGCAGAAACTGTACCAGCTGATCTGGCGTCAGTTTGTCGCCTGTCAGATGACACCAGCGCAGTACGACTCCACCACGCTGACCGTAGAAGCGGGCGATTTCCGCCTCAAGGCGCGTGGCCGTACGCTGCGTTTTGATGGCTGGACGAAGGTGATGCCACAGCTGCGCAAGGGCGATGAAGACCGTACGCTGCCAGCCGTCAATAAAGGCGATGTGGTATCGCTGGTTGAACTGGTTCCGGCGCAGCACTTTACCAAGCCGCCTGCGCGTTTTAGCGAAGCGTCACTGGTTAAAGAGCTGGAAAAACGCGGTATCGGCCGCCCGTCCACCTATGCGTCGATCATCTCGACCATTCAGGATCGTGGCTATGTCCGTGTTGAAAACCGTCGTTTCTACGCCGAGAAAATGGGTGAGATCGTCACCGATCGTCTGGAAGAGAACTTCCGCGAGCTGATGAACTACGACTTCACCGCGCAGATGGAAAGCAGCCTTGACCAGGTCGCCAACCACGAAGCCGAATGGAAAGGCGTGCTGGATAACTTCTTTATCGACTTCACCGGTCAGCTTGAAAAAGCCGAAAAAGATCCGGAAGAGGGCGGGATGCGTCCTAATCAGATGGTACTGACCAGCATTGACTGTCCGACCTGTGGCCGCAAAATGGGTATCCGTACTGCCAGCACGGGCGTGTTCCTCGGCTGTTCCGGCTATGCTTTGCCGCCGAAAGAGCGTTGCAAAACCACCATTAACCTGGTGCCGGAAAACGAAGTCCTCAACGTGCTGGAAGGCGACGATGCCGAAACGAACGCCCTGCGTGCTAAACGCCGCTGCGTGAAATGCGGCACCGCCATGGACAGCTATCTGATCGATCCTAAACGTAAGCTGCATGTCTGTGGTAACAACCCGACCTGCGATGGCTACGAAATCGAAGAGGGTGAGTTCCGCATCAAAGGCTATGACGGCCCAATCGTTGAATGCGAGAAATGTGGTTCTGAAATGCACCTGAAAATGGGGCGTTTTGGTAAGTACATGGCCTGCACCAACGAGGAGTGCAAAAACACGCGTAAGATCCTGCGTAATGGCGAAGTTGCGCCACCGAAAGAAGATCCGGTGCCGTTGCCTGAACTGCAGTGTGAAAAATCTGACGCCTATTTTGTGCTGCGTGACGGTGCGGCAGGGGTCTTCCTTGCAGCTAACACCTTCCCGAAATCACGCGAAACCCGCGCGCCGCTGGTGGAAGAGCTGCATCGCTTCCGCGATCGTCTGCCGGAAAAACTGCGTTATCTGGCCGATGCGCCGGTCGCCGATCCGGAAGGCAATAAAGCGGTAGTGCGTTTTAGCCGTAAAACCAAACAGCAGTACGTTTCTGCCGAGAAAGACGGCAAAGCGACGGGCTGGTCCGCCTTCTTCATCGACGGAAAATGGGTGGAAGGTAAGAAATAATTTACCGCGCGTTCTCCCTGCAAGGGCCGGATATCCGGCCCTTTTTTGTTGCTTATAATTTTGCGATCGTGGCTATACAGATCCGGCATTAATGATATAGTGGTTATAGTTAAGTCATTTCTTATTATTAAATCGTCTTAAACGATTGCTCGTCAGCGCTCAACCGGATGGTCCGTCATGAAACTACAGCAGCTTCGTTATATCGTTGAGGTGGTGAACCACAACCTTAATGTCTCCTCTACGGCTGAGGGGCTCTATACGTCACAACCCGGCATCAGCAAGCAGGTTCGCATGCTGGAAGATGAGCTGGGGATCCAGATTTTTGCCCGTAGCGGGAAACATCTTACCCAGGTAACGCCCGCAGGCCAGGAGATCATTCGCATTGCTCGTGAAGTGCTCTCCAAGGTCGATGCCATCAAATCGGTAGCAGGGGAGCATACCTGGCCGGATAAAGGCTCGCTCTATGTGGCGACCACCCACACCCAGGCACGCTACGCGCTACCGGGTGTCATCAAAGGCTTTATCGAGCGTTATCCACGCGTATCGCTGCACATGCATCAGGGTTCACCCACGCAGATTGCAGAAGCGGTATCCAAGGGCAACGCCGATTTTGCGATCGCCACTGAAGCGCTGCATCTGTATGACGATCTGGTGATGCTGCCGTGCTACCACTGGAATCGTTCTATTGTGGTCACGCCCGATCACCCGCTGGCAGGCAAGCAGTCGGTCAGCATTGAAGAGCTGGCGCAGTACCCGCTGGTCACCTATACCTTTGGCTTTACTGGACGCTCAGAGCTGGATACGGCTTTTAATCGTGCCGGGCTGACGCCGCGCATTGTTTTTACCGCTACCGATGCTGATGTGATCAAAACTTACGTGCGGCTGGGGCTGGGCGTCGGGGTGATCGCCAGTATGGCGGTTGACCCGGTATCGGATCCGGATCTGGTCAAACTGGATGCGCAGGGGGTGTTCAGTCACAGCACGACCAAAATTGGCTTCCGCCGTAGCACCTTTTTGCGCAGTTATATGTATGATTTCATTCAACGCTTTGCGCCGCATTTAACCCGCGATGTGGTCGATACCGCCGTGGCGTTGCGTTCAAATGATGATATTGAAGCGATGTTCCAGGACATTAAATTGCCGGAAAAATAATACCTGTCGGTATCTTCCCGCCCGGGAAGATACCGTTTTTATGTCTTAAAGCTAAATTAGAATTATCATCATCTGCCCTAAGTTACATTTCCCCGAGTGATTCCCGTCACAACTTAACGCAAATACTGTCGTCTTTTCGCGACAAAAGTAGAAAGTAATTCCCGACCACGCAAACTTTATTCTTCAATTATTTATTTCCGATCAAAAGATTGAATATTTAACTGGAAATCATTGGTAAATTCGCTGGCTTTTTTCCTAAAGTTATTTTAGGATTTGTCTCATCTAGTGATTACTTATACCTATTGTTAGGTGTGGAAATGATAAGTGATGTCGATTGTGTGAGGTTAGCAATGCCATCAGGTAGCGAAGAATCGCAAAGGGATCACGCGCTGAAACGCAAAGCCTGGCTGGCGGTGTTTCTTGGCTCAGCCCTGTTCTGGGTGGTTGTGGCAATGCTTGTGTGGAAATTCTGGGGTTGAGCATGGTGATTTCAGGGCAGTTCAGCACAGTGAAACCAGTATGTCAGTTGCGTGACAAGCCTCTGAATGCCAAAAACGACACTGAGGTCCGTATTCCTGAGGAATGGGAACTCACCCCGCAGCAGCGCGCCTTTATTGAAACGTTCGCAGAAGACGAACCGAAAAAACAATAATTTAACTATCAGCGTTGTCAGTGAATAACCGCAACGCGTTATGAACTTCTTAATAAATACACCACAGCAATAAAGAAACGGGTAACAACCCGGTATGGCGCTTGAATAATTCGTATGGTGTATAAATGATAAATAATCTCAAATACTGGTCATGGATGGGCGCATTCTCAGTCTCAGTGATGTTCTGGGGACAACTGGTCTGGATGATGGCTCACTAACCTCTCAAAAACCTCGCTTAAGCGGGGTTTTTTGTTTTCCGCCCTCCAATGGTTTTACCTCTTTTATCAATTTGAGTTGTTATCAAAACGTTACAGCATGTTTGTGTTATCTTTAATACAGACCCTGATGATAATCAGGGAATTGCAATCCCTGTATTAAGGAGGAGCTTATGTCGTCTACCCTACGCGAAGCCAGTAAGGATACGTTACAGGCAGAGAATAAAACCTATCACTACTACAGCCTGCCACTGGCCGCCAAGGAACTGGGGGATATCTCCCGTCTGCCCAAGTCGTTAAAAGTCTTACTGGAAAACCTGCTGCGCTGGCAGGATGGCGATTCCGTCACGGAAGAGGACATTCATGCCCTCGCAGGCTGGCTGAAATCTGCCCATGCCGATCGTGAAATCGCTTATCGTCCCGCCCGCGTACTGATGCAGGATTTTACCGGTGTTCCCGCCGTTGTTGATCTTGCCGCCATGCGCGAAGCCGTCAAACGCCTCGGGGGCGATACCACCAAAGTCAATCCGCTATCACCCGTAGATCTGGTCATCGACCACTCCGTTACCGTCGATCATTTCGGTGACGACGATGCTTTTGAAGAAAACGTCCGTCTGGAGATGGAGCGCAACCACGAGCGCTACGTATTCCTGCGCTGGGGTCAGCAGGCGTTCAGCCGTTTCAGCGTTGTACCGCCTGGTACCGGCATCTGCCATCAGGTGAACCTGGAATATCTCGGCAAAGCCGTGTGGAGTGAACTACAGGATAAAGAGTGGATCGCCTATCCGGACACGCTGGTCGGCACGGATTCCCATACCACCATGATCAACGGCCTTGGCGTGCTTGGCTGGGGCGTGGGCGGTATCGAAGCGGAGGCCGCCATGCTCGGGCAGCCGGTATCGATGCTGATCCCGGATGTGGTGGGCTTTAAGCTTACCGGTAAACTGAGCGAAGGCATTACCGCCACCGACCTTGTGCTGACCGTCACGCAGATGCTGCGTAAACACGGTGTGGTCGGTAAGTTTGTGGAATTCTACGGCGACGGTCTCGATTCATTGCCGCTGGCCGACCGCGCAACCATCGCCAACATGGCGCCGGAATATGGCGCCACCTGCGGTTTCTTCCCGATTGATGACGTGACGCTGGATTACATGCGCCTGAGCGGTCGTAGCGACGATCAGGTGGCACTGGTGGAAGCCTATGCCAAAGCGCAGGGGATGTGGCGTCAGCCTGGCGATGAGCCAGTATTCACCAGCACCCTTGAACTGGATATGAGCACCGTCGAAGCCAGCCTTGCCGGCCCGAAACGTCCGCAGGATCGCGTTGCTCTCGGCGATGTGCCGAAAGCCTTTGCCGCCAGCAGCGAGCTGGAACTGAATACCGCGCAGAAAGATCGTCAGCCGGTAGACTATATGCTGAACGGTCATCAGTATCATCTTCCTGACGGTGCGGTGGTAATCGCCGCGATCACCTCCTGTACCAACACCTCGAACCCGAGCGTGCTGATGGCGGCCGGTCTGCTGGCGAAAAAAGCCGTCACCCTGGGGCTGAAGCGTCAGCCGTGGGTCAAAGCCTCGCTGGCCCCTGGTTCCAAAGTGGTATCGGATTATCTCGCGCAGGCGCGCCTGACGCCGTATCTCGACGAGCTGGGCTTTAACCTGGTCGGCTACGGCTGTACCACCTGTATTGGTAACTCCGGTCCGTTGCCGGATCCTATCGAGCAGGCGATTAAAAAAGGCGATTTGACCGTCGGGGCCGTGCTCTCCGGTAACCGTAACTTTGAAGGTCGTATCCATCCGCTGGTGAAAACTAACTGGCTGGCGTCGCCGCCGCTGGTCGTAGCCTATGCGCTGGCGGGTAATATGAATATCAACCTCGCCACCGATCCGCTGGGCCACGATCGCAAAGGCGATCCGGTCTACCTGAAAGATATCTGGCCGAGCGGGCAGGAAATCGCCCGCGCGGTGGAGCAGGTGTCCACCGACATGTTCCGTAAAGAGTATGCGGAAGTGTTTGAAGGCACCGATGAATGGAAATCGATTAAAGTGGAAGCCTCCGATACTTACGGCTGGCAGTTTGACTCCACCTATATTCGGTCGTCGCCCTTCTTCGAGGAGATGGAAGCTCAGCCGAAGCCAGTGCAGGATATTCAGGGCGCGCGCATTCTGGCGATGCTCGGCGATTCTGTCACCACCGACCATATCTCTCCGGCGGGCAGCATTAAAGCCGACAGCCCGGCGGGACGATACCTGCAAAACCATGGCGTGGAGCGTCGGGACTTTAACTCCTACGGTTCACGACGCGGTAACCATGAAGTGATGATGCGCGGCACCTTTGCCAATATCCGCATCCGCAACGAAATGGTGCCGGGTATCGAAGGGGGCATGACGCGCCATCTGCCGGGCAATGAGGTGATCTCCATCTATGATGCCGCTATGCGCTATCAGCAGGAGGGCACCCCGCTGGCGGTGGTGGCCGGTAAAGAGTACGGTTCCGGCTCCAGCCGTGACTGGGCAGCAAAAGGCCCGCGTCTGTTAGGGATCCGCGTGGTGATAGCCGAATCCTTCGAGCGTATTCACCGTTCTAACCTGATCGGTATGGGCATTCTGCCGCTGGAATTCCCGCAGGGCGTCACGCGTAAGACGTTAGGACTGAGCGGGGAAGAACGGCTGGATGTGGAAGATCTGACGGGGCTGAAACCAGGCGCGACGGTGCCGGTACGACTGACGCGCGCAGATGGTTCGCAGGAGGTTATTTCATGTCGCTGCCGTATTGATACGGCCACCGAGCTGACTTACTACCAGCACGGCGGGATCCTGCATTACGTGATCCGCAACATGCTGCACTGATAACCCTTCAAAAAAAGCCCGGCGACACTTACCGCCGGGCTTTTTTATTAATCCAGCAAATGACCCATTTTCGCGGCCTTGGTATCAAGGTAATGCGCGTTTTTCGGGTTACGTCCGACAATCAGCGGTACGCGTTCAACAATATTAATTCCCGCTTCGGTGAGGATCTCCACCTTGCGCGGATTGTTGGTCAGCAAACGCACTTCGTCAACGCCCAGCAGTTTAAACATGTCCGCGCACAGCGTGAAATCACGTTCATCGGCGGCAAAGCCAAGCTGATGGTTCGCTTCTACGGTGTCGTAACCCTGATCCTGTAGCGCGTAAGCGCGGATTTTATTCAGCAGCCCAATATTACGACCTTCCTGACGATGATAAAGCAGGATCCCGCGACCTTCTTCCGCAATGTGTGACAGCGCCGCTTCCAGCTGAAAACCGCAGTCACAGCGCAGGCTGAATAACGCATCGCCGGTCAGGCATTCGGAATGGACGCGTGCAAGCACCGGTGTCTGACCCGAAATGTCGCCAAAGACCAGCGCAACATGGTCCTGCCCGGTTGCCAGTTCTTCAAAACCCACCATCAGGAAATCGCCCCATGGGGTTGGCAGTTTGGCTTCTGCCACACGTTTAAGCTGCATGTGATTCTCCGGATTTATTCTGGCACCTGTCGTGCCTTGTCGCCCTCAGGCTTTCATTCTGCGCTTATTTTGCCACAAGGCGGCCAACTTCTCTAATTACGTCAACGGGCTGTAAAGATTAAGCGCACAAATCCGTCACTCCTGCCGGTAATGTCATTTTTCAGTTACTATTGTTCGACTTATCACATTAAGGAGAAGACATGCTGGCGATTGTAAAGCGCACCATGGCAGGTATGGGAATACTGCTGATTATGCCGTTGATCGTCTGGGGATCCGGCTGGCAGTGGACGCCAGGTAATAACAGCGCATGGCTAAAAGCGCTCTACTGGGTGACGGAAACGGTCACGCAGCCATGGGGAATTATTACGCATGTTCTGCTCTGCGGCTGGTTTTTATGGTGTCTGCGATTCCGGCTGAAAGCGGCGCTGATGCTTTTCCTGATCCTCGCCGCTGCGATCTTAATCGGGCAGGGCGTGAAATCCTGGGTGAAGGATCGGGTGCAGGAGCCGCGACCCTTTGTGATCTGGCTTGAAAAAACTCACGATATTCCGGTTGATGAGTTCTACACTTTAAAACGTAAGGAACGCGGGCATCTGGTCAAAGAACAGCTGAAGGGTGAAGAGAACATTCCGGCGTTCCTGCGCAAACACTGGCAGAAAGAGACCGGGTTTGCCTTCCCGTCAGGGCACACCATGTTTGCCGCAAGCTGGGCACTGCTCGCTGTCGGGCTGTTGTGGCCACGCCGACGCACTATCACGATTGCCGTGCTGCTGGTCTGGGCGACGGCGGTGATGGGCAGTCGTATGTTGTTGGGGATGCACTGGCCGCGCGATCTGGTGGTCGCCACGCTGATTTCCGGGCTGCTGGTGACGTTCGCCACCCTGCTGGCACAGCGAATTTGTGGACCACTAACGCCGCCCGTTGAAGAAAAGAAAGAGATCGCCGACCGCGAAGAGGATTAACACAGCGACGCACCTGATGGGTTAACCGGTGCAGAGGGTTGAAATCGCCAATTTTGCCCGCAAATCCATCAGGTCACTCGCTTTTCCATTTCGTCCAGGTCGCGAAAATGGTAGGTTATAAGGCTGGATGCAGTCAGTTGAACAGAATTTATTCGCTCCACTCCACATAACGGGACGTAATGTGAAATATTTACTCATTTTCTTACTGGTGTTAGCGATTTTTGTCATTTCGATCACACTGGGTGCGCAGAACGATCAGCTTGTCACATTCAATTATTTGCTGGCGCAGGGTGAATTCCGTATTTCCACGCTGCTGGCGTGTCTGTTTGCCGCAGGCTTTGTGATTGGCTGGCTGGTATGCGGCCTGTTCTGGCTGCGTGTGCGTGTTTCGCTGGTGCGCGCGGAACGAAAAATTAAACGACTTGAACATCAGCTTGCCCCCGCAAACGACGTTCCTGTAACGACTGGCACGCCGACCGTCAAGGAATAAGATTATATGCTTGAGTTGTTGTTTCTGCTGTTGCCCGTAGCGGCCGCGTATGGCTGGTATATGGGCCGCAGAAGCGCGCAACAAACAAAGCAGGATGAAGCAAACCGACTCTCGCGCGATTACGTAGCGGGGGTTAACTTTCTGCTTAGTAATCAACAGGACAAAGCGGTTGACCTGTTCCTCGACATGTTAAAAGAGGATACCGGAACCGTTGAGGCCCATCTCACCCTCGGAAACCTCTTTCGCTCGCGGGGCGAGGTCGATCGCGCCATCCGTATTCACCAGACCTTAATGGAAAGCGCGTCGCTGTCTTACGATCAGCGTCTGCTGGCCGTTCAGCAGCTTGGCCGCGATTACATGGCGGCAGGGATGTACGATCGCGCTGAAGACATGTTCAATCAGCTTGTGGATGAAACCGACTTCCGTATCGGTGCGCTGCAACAGTTGCTGCAAATTTATCAGGCCACCAGCGACTGGCAGAAAGCCATTGATGTGGCTGAACGTCTGGTCAAGCTGGGTAAAGATAAACAGCGTGTGGAAATCGCGCACTTCTACTGCGAGCTGGCGTTACAGCAGATGGGCAACGACGATCTGGATCGGGCCATGGCGCTGCTCAAAAAGGGTGCGGCTGCCGATCGCAACAGTCCGCGCGTTTCCATCATGATGGGACGTGTGCTGATGGCGAAAGGGGAGTACGAAAAAGCCGTCGACAGCCTGCTGCGCGTAGTGGATCAGGATAAAGAACTGGTCAGCGAAACGCTGGAAATGCTGCAAACCTGCTATCTGCAACTGGGTAAAACTGACGAGTGGGCGGAATTCCTGCGTCGCTGCGTGGAAGAAAATACCGGCGCGGTGGCCGATTTGATGCTGGCGGATATCGTCGAGCAGCGGGACGGGCAGGACACGGCACAGATGCTGATTACGCGTCAACTGCAACGCCAGCCGACCATGCGCGTTTTCCATAAGCTGATGGACTACCATCTGCAGGAAGCGGAAGAAGGGCGCGCGAAAGAGAGTCTGATGGTGCTGCGTGATATGGTGGGCGAGCAGATCCGCAGTAAGCCGCGCTACCGCTGCTATAAATGCGGTTTTACCGCCTTCACCATGTACTGGCATTGTCCGTCCTGCCGCGCGTGGTCAACGGTGAAACCAATTCGCGGCCTCGATGGGCAGTAGAATAAAAAAAGCCTGCACTTTAGTTACAACATACTTATTAAATTTATTCCTACATACGCCAACATCGTGCCCAACCCGTCTGGCAGGGAGAAAATGCATTCTGTCCTTTTCAGCGGCGCGCAGGTAGAATGCACGCCGTTTATTCTCATTGCGCCTGAGCGGGTGCCCATCATCAGGAAGGTCTGATCATGACGTCTACTGCTACATCGTCTTCTGCTGCTGTAACGCATTCCCCTGTGGTTGTTGCCCTTGATTACGCCGATCGCCATCAGGCGCTGGCTTTTGTCGATCGTATTTCTCCCGCAGACTGCCGTCTGAAAGTCGGCAAAGAGATGTTCACCTTGTTTGGCCCGCAATTTGTGCGCGATTTGCAACAGCGCGGTTTCGATGTCTTTCTCGATCTCAAATTCCATGATATTCCGAATACCACGGCACACGCGGTGGCGGCAGCCGCTGAGCTGGGCGTATGGATGGTGAATGTTCATGCCTCCGGTGGCGCGCGGATGATGAGCGCGGCACGGGAAGCGCTGATGCCGTATGGTAAGGATGCGCCGCTGCTGATTGCCGTCACGGTGCTGACCAGCATGGAAGCCAGCGACCTGCACGATCTGGGGATCAACAGCTCGCCTGCGGAACATGCCGAACGCCTCGCGCGTCTGACACAAAACTGCGGGCTGGATGGCGTCGTCTGTTCAGCACAGGAAGCCGTACGTTTTAAAAGCGAACTGGGCCAGGCATTCAAACTGGTCACGCCAGGCATTCGGCCGCAGGGCAGTGAAGCTGGCGATCAACGCCGCATCATGACACCGGAACAGGCGCAGGCTGCCGGTGTGGATTATATGGTGATTGGCCGCCCGGTAACCCAGTCTGCCGATCCGGAGCAGACGTTGAAAGCCATCAATGCATCATTGCGTGTAGGAGGTTAAATGAGCGATTCAAACAGCCGTCTGGTGTACTCCACTGACAGTGGGCGTATTGATGAGCCAAAACCGGTGGCTGAACGTCCCAAAGGTGACGGAATTGTGCGTATCCAGCGTCAAACCAGCGGGCGTAAAGGGAAGGGCGTATGTCTGATCACCGGTATTGACGCCAGTGATGAGGACATTACCCGCCTGGCAGCCGAGCTGAAAAAGAAATGCGGTTGTGGTGGTTCGGTAAAAGATGGCGTAATTGAAATTCAGGGCGACAAACGCGATCTGATTAAATCATTACTGGAAGCCAAAGGCATGAAGGTCAAACTGGCGGGTGGTTAGTTAACCGGCGCTAATATATGACAAGGCCACGGTAAATACCGTGGCCTTTTAATTTGACTGCGTATGTCTTAAATTATGTCAGTAATATTCTGTCATTACGCCGTTAACGTAAGTTTATTTACCGACCTGGTGACCCACAATACCACCAACTGCTGCGCCACCTAATGTGCCGAGGGTGCTACCGTCAGTTAATACTGCACCACCCAGTGCACCCGCACCTGCGCCAATTGCGGTGTTACGATCGCGTTTAGACCAGTTAGAACAAGCGCTCAGAGACATTGCCAGCGTTACCGCCAGTACTGCTGTAGCCATTTTTTTACTTGATAACATCATCATACTAATCTCCTGAAATAGGTATCCACGGAAAGAATTTCTCTTTGAGTATAGTTCCTGAAAAGCAAACTTAAGTTCATTTCCGTAAATTATGTTGCGCAGGTGTTACTATGGATCACGTGAGTGATAGTTACGTCCTGTTATATCGTTCAACATAATTTTACTTCCTGCCGCTAAACGAGACAGGTAAATAGTCTTAATTGGAACGTCAGAAAACTCTCAGAGATGAAGGGATTCAGCCCGCACATGGCGGGCGAGGGCAGTTATTGCGCGGCGGATTTTTTAACGATATCCACAGTCAGACCTGACTGGACTAATTGTTCCTGGTGGCCGGCGGCCAGTTTTTCATCAGTAATAACGCGATTAAAACGCCCCATCGGCCCTAATGGATAGGGGTGGACCGCGCCAAATTTTGAGCTGTCGGTCAGCACGATGGCCTCGCAATTCTTCTCCAGTACCGCATTCACCACATCGGCCCGCATCATGTCCCGCCCGGTAAAGCCTGTTTCCGGCAGCCAGCCATCAATGCCAATAAAGGCTTTGCTGAAATGCACGTGCTGCACATACTGGCGTGTCAGCGGCCCTACCATGCTTTCACTTTTCTTCTGATAAATACCGCCCAGCAGGATCACTTCGCAGGCCGTCTCTTTGAGCAGATGAGCGATATAGGCGCTGACGGTAATAATGGTGATCTCTTTTTGATCCGCAAGGGCGCGCGCCAGCAGGGCATTGCTGCTGCCATTTTCAATAAACACCGTCTCGCCGGGTGCCACCAGCGACGCCGCGAAGGCGGCAAGCTCACGCTTTTGCGTGAAGTTGCTCATCATGCGCGTTTCCACATCGTCGCTTTCCAGCGGCACGGCGAAACCGTGCGTACGACGCAGATAGCTTTGCTTCTCCAGAGTATTCAGATCCTGACGGATGGTCACTTCAGAAACGCCGGTGGTTTTTGCAAGTTCGGCCACGCTGACGCGGCCCTGGTCGATGACCATTTGAAGAATGAGTTGTTGTCGGGAATTCATAGGTTCTTTATTCAGATTTCCCAGGGCGTTTTTGGCGCACCCTGCAGTGGGATTTGTCCGGCAGCGTCCGCGGCCAGCAAGTCGGCTTTCAGGATTTCCAGATTATGGATGGCAGAGTGGTAATCACCCGCTACCAGAATGTCCAGCACCGTATCAATTCGCCCGGCAAGTTGCTTCACATCGATGTCGGCCATGTCGTCACCCTGTTTCGAAAAGTTAATAAATTCAATGATGCAGAAATTAGTCTAAAAAGAGAAGGGAAAAAAGGAAATCTTAAAAAAGCATAACTACAGATTATTAATTAACTTACATACGTACTGCCCGGTTTCGTCCTGCATTAGTCTAAATCTGCGCGCAACGCGCTTTAATTAATGAGGAAAAGACCATGACAGTTATCAACCATGCATCATGCAAATTGTTCACTGATACAGAGCGCTTTACCCAACTGGCTGGGTACTATGAAGAGGAGCGCCGCACGGTCTGGATGATGTTACGGGCGCAGCCCCGTCCGTGCTTCAATCATGGACTGATAGAGGAGATCATGAATATCTCCTGGCTGGTCAGACAGGCAGGTTTTGCGGTGGATTTCTGGGTGACAGGCTCCCTGGTCCCCGGCATTTATAACGCCGGTGGCGATCTGGGTTTCTTTGTTGATTGTCTGCAAAACGGTCGTCGTGAAGCGCTGCGCGCCTATGCGCGGGCCTGTGTCGATTGTGTACACGCCGCCTCCCGGGGATTCGACACCGGGGCGATCAGTCTGGCGATGGTGGAAGGCAGTGCGCTGGGCGGTGGTTTTGAAGCCGCGCTGGCGCACCATTTCGTGCTGGCGCAACGTGATGTACGCATGGGCTTCCCGGAAATCGCGTTTAACTTGTTCCCCGGCATGGGGGGATATTCACTGGTCGCGCGACGCTCGGGCATGAAGCTGGCGGAGGAGCTGATTTATAAAGGCGAATCCCATACGGCGGAGTGGTACGAACCCAAAGGCCTGGTAGATGAGCTGTTCGAGCCGGGGCAGGGCGCGGTAGCCGTGCGCACGTTCATTGACACGCTACAACCGCGTTTGAATGGCGTCCGTGCCATGCTGCGCGCCCGTCAGCGGGTAATGCAGTTGCCGCGCAGTGAACTGATGGATATTACCGAAGACTGGGTGGACGCGGCCTTTTGCCTGCAACCGAAAGACATCGCCTACATGGAGCGACTGGTACTGTTGCAAAACCGCCACGTCGCCAGTCTGAGTAAAGCCAGCTAACGCGCTTTGCGCGTCAGATAACGTTTATACCATCGCTCGAATGCGGCTGCGGGCATGGGCTTAGCAAAGAGAAAACCCTGCCGTTCGTTGACGCCATTCTTCGTGAGAAAGGCGTCTTCTTTGGCGCTCTCCACCCCTTCAGCGATCACCTGCAAATTGAGCGCCTGTGCAACGGCGACAATGGCGCGCACCAGCGATTGCGAAATCGACTGCTTATGTACATCACGCACAAACGACTGGTCGAGTTTGATGGCGTCCAGCGGGAAACGTGCCAGTTGCGACAGCGATGAATAGCCGGTCCCAAAATCATCCAGATGCACCTGCGCCCCTAACGCGCTGAACTGCTGGATCACCGACAGCGCCAGTTCCTCATTTTCAATCAGACAGCTTTCCGTCAGCTCAACGTCTATCGGGCAGTATTCGAAATTGAGATCGCTTAACGCCTGTTTCAGATCGCTGAAAATGGTCTGGTCCGCCAACTGACGGGCCGATACATTCACTGCCACGCGCAGATGAATGCCTTTATCGCGCCACTTCGCCACCTGCTGCACCACGTTCAGCATCACCCAGCGTCCCAGCGGGACAATCAGCCCGGACTCTTCGGCATAGGAGATAAACTCCATCGGGCCTATTAATCCGCGCTCCGGCGATTGCCAGCGCACCAGCGCTTCGAGGCTGCGGATCTCACCCCGCCAGGTCATTTTCGGCTGGTAGTGGATGAGCAATTGGTCGTTTTCCAGCGCCTTACGCAGATTTGTGTCGAGCCACAGGTATTCAAAGACCCGCTGGTTCATCTCCGGCGTGAAGACGCAAAACTTGCCGCGGCCACTCTCTTTGGCGGTATACATCGCGGTATCGGCATTGCGGATGACGCTCTCGCGGTCATTGCCATGCTGCGGGGCGAGGGAAATGCCCAGCGAACAGCCGGTGTAGACCTCAATCAGGCCAATGCGGAAAGGCTGGCGCAGCCGGGTCAGAATACGCGATGCCATCGCCTCCAGCGCACTCTGGGACGAATTCGTGCCCAGCACGATAAACTCATCGCCGCCCAGACGTGCCAGCACCTGGCCCTCATCCAGACAGCTTAAAATCGCCAGCGATACCGCCTGCAACAGCTGGTCACCGAACATATGCCCGTAGGCATCGTTTACCTTTTTAAAATTATCCAGATCGAGATAAACAATGCCGACCTGCGTATCTTCGCGACAGGCTATCGCATCACTGATCAGTTCATGGATCGCATTGCGGTTCGGCAGGCCGGTAACGGTGTCGGTGTTCGCCAGCACGCGCAGCCGCTCCTGGGCGCGGCGTTCCTCGGTGATATCGGTACCGGAGCAAATCAGAAAGATTTCGTTTTTGCCGCTGCCGCTGTGCACGAATTTATTGCGGAATAAAAACAGGCGCTGCCCTTTGCGCGTTTTGATCCAGCGCTCCACTTCATACGAGCTGCCGTTACGGAAAAATTCGCTGATATTACGCTTCGATGCCAGCGCCTCGCTGCGGCTCATGAATAGTTTAAAGACGTTCTGGCCGATGACTTCCTGTTCACGCAAGCCGGTGTACTCTTCGCACAGGCGGTTAAAGCGCTGAATGTTGCCGTGGCGATCGAGGATCACAATGACCGAGTTGGCTTCAGACACCACCTGTTCTGCAAAAGAAAGGCCCTGAACTAAATCGCGGGCAACGGACGAGGTATCATTCCAGGCAGACGCGGTGCCTGCCCACTCCTTTTTTGTGATTTTGCGGCCTACCAGATGCAGCGGCACATCCTCGCCAAACATCGATACCGTCATCGTCATACTGGTGGTGATAACGGTCATATCCCGTAGCCGCTCCGCCTGATGATCGGTCAGGGCAATCACCTGGCTGATGTCGGCGGTTTCGCTAGCGGCAAGATGAAGCGCGTTGCTGTCAGCAGTGAGTCGCCAGAATGGACTCGTCGTCCCCAGGTAACGAAACAGCACATTTTGCTCCACATCGTCTTTCATGCTTTCTCCCATTCCACCCAACGCGCAACAGAACTTTTCAACGGTGAAGTCTGCACGCTGCCTCTTTGCGAGAACAGGCTGAACTTACTGTTTTTTATTTGCATTCTTATAGTAAAGCGCCGCTAACCTATTGCATAGCTATAGCTAAAATATTGTTCTTAACGACTTTTCATGCGCAAAAGTGCATAACTAAGTGTGGCTGTTTTTAGCATTTTGTGGGGGAAAAAATCGGGAATTTTGACGTGGCGCGTAAGACGGGGGGAGGGAAAAACGGCCTCACCAGCATGGCAAGGCCGTTTTGAGATAACGCGCTTCGTTTACGCCACAGGACGAGCGATAACGCTGCGGGTTTCCATGCGCACTTCAGCGATAGTCACATCAATCACATCGGTGACTTTATAGACCGTTTCGCCTTTGATCTGCACGGTGCCGCTTTCCTGACTGCATACCATTTCGTCGCGCACCGCATGGATAAACGGAGCAGGAATAAAGGCTACTGCACCGTTATCCACCAGACGGACACGCATGCCGCCACGGCTGACGTCGATGATTTCAGCGGCAAAGCGGGTATCGGTACCGGCTTTGTCTTTCAGGAAGCGGGCATACAGCCAGTCACCCACATCGCGCTCCGCCATACGGTTCAGGCGGCGGCGTTCCGTCATCTGTACCGTGGTATCGTCCTGCGGGCGGGCGATAGTTTCATTTTTGATGATCGCTTTCAGCAGACGATGGTTGATCATATCGCCGTATTTACGGATCGGTGACGTCCAGGTGGCGTACGCTTCAAGGCCGAGGCCAAAGTGCGGGCCTGGCTCGGTGCTGATTTCCGCGTAAGACTGGAAGCGGCGAATGCGGCTGTCGAGGAAACCAGACGGCTGCGCGTCCAGTTCGCGACGCAGTTTGCAGAAGCCGTTCAGCGTCAGCACTTCTTCGGCGTCAACATGCAGACCGTGGGTGCTCAGCAGGGCGGCCAGCGCTTCGCCATTGGCCGGATCGAAACCTAAATGCACGTTGTAGATCCCGAAACCGAGCTTATCGCGCAGCACACGTGCAGCACAGATGTTGGCGGCGATCATCGACTCTTCAACAATACGGTTAGCAATGCGGCGCGGCTCGGCCACGATATCCAGCACTTCGCCTTTTTCGCCCAGCACAAAGCGGTAATCCGGGCGATCTTTAAACACCAGCGCATGCGTGGTACGCCATTCGGCGCGGGCGAGGCAAACCCGCTGCAACAGACGGATCTGCGCGGCAATAGATTCGGTCGGTGGCGTCCAGCCATCTTTGCCTTCCAGCCAGTCAGAAATCTGGTCGTACACCAGCTTGGCTTTCGACTCGATGGTGGCGGCGAAGAACTCAATATTGTCTTCGATAGTGCCGTCAGCGCTGATGGTCATGCGGCAGGCAAGGGCCGGGCGCAGGGTCTGAGGGCGCAGCGAGCAGAGATCGTCAGAGAGTTCACGCGGCAGCATCGGGATGTTAAAGCCCGGCAGATAGTTGGTGAACGCACGAACTTTGGCGATGTTATCCAGCTTACTGCCCTGGGCGATCCACGCGGTCGGATCGGCAATCGCCACCGTAAGCTGCAGGCGGCCATCCGCCAGCTCTTCCGCGTACAGCGCATCGTCCATATCTTCGGTGGTGGCGCTGTCGATGGTGACGAAATCCAGTGCGGTCAGATCGACACGCTCAAGGCCTTCATCCAGCATCTCCGTCACCACGCCGTTCGGCGCTTCTTTCTCGAGGTTGTGACGGGCAAGCGTCACCCACCATGGCACGAAGTGATCGTCGCCGAAGGTAATAAACTGGGTCAGTTCTGCATAAAAACCGCGATCGCCTTTCAGCGGGTGGCGGCGCATTTCGGCTACCGCCCAGTCGCCATCGGCAAAATTATGCTCGACACCGCGCGCAGGGCGGCACTGAATGGCGTCTTTCAGCAGGGGATGGTCAGGTACGATGGACAGACGATCGTCTTTTTTCTGCACTTTACCGACGAAACGCGACAGGAACGGTTCGACCAGTTCTTCGGGTTCGGCGGATTCACGTTCTTTTTCACTATGGATCACCGCGATAACACGATCGCCATGCATCACTTTTTTCATCTGCGGCGGCGGAATGAAATAGCTTTTCTGCGCATCAACTTCGAGGAAACCAAAGCCTTTTTCCGTGGCTTTGACGACGCCTTCCGCGCGCGGCGTCTTGGAATGCAATTGCTGTTTTAGCTGAGCAAGCAGCGGGTTATCCTGGAACATAGTTTTGTATTTTCGTGGCCTAAAGAGCGGCTGACAGTTTTACGCGAATACGGGGGTTGCAGCAAGCGCTGTTTCGCGTTACTGACGCTCGCCGAGCGCGATTTTCAGACGGTTTAACCAGCCACACAAGCCGCTCCACACCAGCAATGAGAGGGCCTGTTGTGTGGAAAAACCCTCCTCGATAAGCGGATTAAACTGCGCGGCGCTAAAGCGATCCGCGGCACGGGTCAGCTGCTGCACCGCGACCACTACCGCCCGTGTCCGCGCATCGTGCTGACTCCAGCGTAACACCGCCTGCTCGCCGTCCTGTAACGCGGCGAGGAGTGCTTCATCGTCCGAACTTTGCGGGCGAGCATAAAAACAGTCCACGCTGCCGTTGATGCGCGCGGTGAGCAGCGCTACCTGCTCTGTCAGGGCCGGGGGGAGGTCGGCCCGGAGATCGCTTTGCACAATCGCGCCCAGTTCATTAAGCACGCCGTGCTCATGCGCAAGCTGCGATGCCAGCACGTGAAGCTCCGGCAGCGTCTGCCACTGTGCCTGCGCGTCAAGCTGGGTTGCGCTGGCGCGCCGCTGCTCCACGCCGTTGAATGCGGGCGTCCACGCGTGGGGCCCGGCACTAAACGGCTCGGCTGCGGCCCACGCCTGCATCTCCATACCTGGCATCCAGCGTACGGGCAGTCCTTCCATGGCCTGAAACGCGGCGATCGCCCGCGCCTGAAACCCAATAAAGCCGATGATCTGATCCATCAGAATGATGTCGTCGCAGGTCAGACCGACCTCATCAAGCTGCTGACGTGCGCGGTTGTCGATCACTTCCGGCGAGCTGGCAAGCTGACGGGCGTATTGGGTGATTTGCGCCAGCCGACGATTACTCTCCCGGGACGGATCCGGGCCGTTAAGCGGCGCGAGGCGGGCGGCATAGTGATTGCACAGTCGCTGGACGCCATAAACCTGGGCTACGGTCAGCGCCGTGCTAAGACGGTCGTAAGCGGTAAAGGTGCGCAGGCGGCTCACGGCGACCTGCTGCGGAAACAGACGGGCGCACAGATTACGCGCCGGGCGCAGCCAGGACTCACAGGCGATAAGCAGTTCATCAGGCAGCGGTAAGTCCAGCAAAAAGCGGTCATTAACGGTGGCGGCTTCGGGAACTAATGGTAGCGCGGGAGTCTGGCCGGTACTCGACTGGGTTTCATGATACCAGTGACCTTTGCCGGAAAAACGGCGTTGTTCCATGAGCGTTCCTTGATCTGAAAGTGACGATCCGGAGACGTGACAGCAGGGTGCGCCGGATCTTTTTCGCAGCATTATCCTGGCGTAAGCGGGAGGGGGGATGAAATATTGTTGGGTGATAACAAAGATCAGAAAGGCATAACGGCGAAAACACCCCCTCCGGGCGGAAGGGGTGTCAGGGGGATTATTTCAGTTCCAGCTCGTTCATCGCGGCGATGCTGAAGCCACCGTCAACGTGAACCACTTCACCTGAAATACCACCAGAGAGGTCAGAGCACAGGAAGGCTGCGCTGTTGCCTACATCTTCGATGGTCACGGTACGACGGATCGGCGTTACCGCTTCGCAATGCGCCAGCATCTTACGGAAGTCCTTAATACCGGACGCCGCCAGGGTGCGGATCGGGCCGGCAGAGATGGCGTTCACACGCACACCTTCCGGGCCCATGGCGTTAGCCATGTAACGCACGTTTGCTTCCAGAGACGCTTTCGCCAGACCCATTACGTTGTAGTTCGGGATAGCGCGCTCTGCGCCCAGGTAGGACAGGGTCAGCAGGGCAGAGTTCGGGTTCAGCATCGCACGGCAGGCTTTCGCCATAGCCACAAAGCTGTAGGAGCTGATATCGTGCGCGATTTTGAAACCATCACGGGTTACGGCGTTAACGTAGTCGCCATCCAGCTGATCGCCCGGTGCGAAACCGATGGAGTGTACGAAACCGTCGAATTTCGGCCAGCTTTTAGCCAGTTCGGTAAACAGCGCTTCGATGCTCTCATCTTCCGCCACGTCGCACGGCAGCACCAGGCTGGAGCCCAGGTCAGCGGCGAAACCTTCAACACGGCTTTTCAGCTTGTCGTTCTGGTAGGTAAAGGCCAGTTCTGCGCCTTCGCGATGCATTGCCTGTGCGATACCCCAGGCGATGGAGAGTTTACTGGCAACGCCAGTAATCAGAATGCGTTTACCGGTAAGAAAACCCATAGCTTTGAATCCTTATAGTTTCTGCTCATTTTATGACTTAAGAATCATCATCTTAGGATTATTAAGTCACAATTATTCAACACTAACGTTAAATTATATCCCACTGACAATGGGGTCTGTCACGTTATTTTTCCCGTCACGCCCCGGCGCGCCACAGGTCAGACGTCTTTGCGCCAGGCATCGGCGGTTAAGGCTTCACCAAAATGCCCGGCAATCAGCCGTTTGGTCAGATCGTGCAGCGGCGAGGCCAGCACGTCGGCCGTGCTGCCACGCTCCACCACTTCGCCCTGATGCATCACCAGCACCTGGTCGCTAATGTGCTTCATCATGCCAATATGCTGAGTAACATAAATGTATGAAATTCCTTGTTTTTCCTGTAACTCCAGCATCAGATTGATCAGCTGCGAGCGCATCGACATGTCCAGCGAGGCCAGCGCTTCATCGGCAATGATCACCTGTGGTCGCAGGATCAGCGCACGCGCCAGCCCCAGACGCTGTTTCTGACCCGGCGCCAGCATATGCGGATAGTAGCTGACGTGATCCGGCAGCAGTCCCACCATGCGCAACGTTTCGCCGATACGCTTACGGCGCGCTTCCGGGGTGAGATCGGTGTTCAGTCGCAGCGGGAAATCGAGGATCTGCGAAATACGTGACCGTGGATTCAGCGACGTCGACGGATCCTGAAAAATCATGCGGATGCGCTGGCTGCGGAACGAGTAATCGCCATAGTGCAGGGGATGGTCGTTAATGCGCAGTTCGCCGGTGGTCGGTTCGGTCATGCCCGCCAGCATTTTAGCCAGCGTTGACTTACCGGAGCCGTTCTCGCCGATGATCGCCAGCGTCTGTTTCTCCCGCAATGTAAAGCTCAGCGGTTTTACCGCCTCCAGCGTCTGACGGCGGAACCAGCCGGTGCGATAGCGGAAGGTTTTGCTCAGGTTATGCACTTCTAGCAGGGTTTCAGCCATCTTATTCGCGCTCCATATTGAGGGGGAAGTGGCAGGCAAATAGATGATTTTTCGGCCCCGCCAGGCGCGGCGTGTCGATACATTTACGCTGCGCATACGGACAGCGCGGTCCAAGACGGCAGCCTATCGGAAGCTGTTCCAGCAACGGGATGGCCCCCGGCAGGGTGTTCAGACGGCTTTTATGCGGCATCGGGCTGCCAAAATCCGGGATCGCGCGGATCAGCGCCTGGGTATAAGGATGGTGCGGCGTGCTGATCAAATCCTCGCTCGGCGCGGTTTCCACCGTCTGCCCGCAGTACATCACGTTGATGCGATCGGCCCACTGACTCAGCATCTGTAAATCATGACTGATCAGCAAAATCGTGGTGTTGTTGTTCTGGTTAAGTCGGGCCAGCAGACGGAAAATTTGCGCCTGGGTAGTCGGCTCCATGGCATTGGTCGGCTCGTCGGCGATCAGCAGACGCGGCTGATTCGCCAGCGCAATGGCGATCATCACTTTCTGGCACTCGCCCTCGGTCAGTTCGTAAGGGAAGCTGCGCATCGCATCTTTATGATCCTTAATCCCTACCCGGTGCAGAAGTTCGATGGCACGGCGTTTACGCCAGCCCAAACGCTGCCACCAGCGGCCTTTGTAGGTCCAGCCGGAGATATTTTGCATCAATTGTTTGCCCACGCGCTCGGAGGGATCGAGACAGGACTGTGGCTCCTGGAAAATCATCGACACATTATGACCGAGCAGTTTGCGCCGCTCGCGAGCGGAAAGACGCATCAGATCGATGTCGTCAAAGCGCATACGGTCGGCGGTGACGCGCCAGTTATCTTTTGTCACGCCACAAATCGCTTTTGCGATCAGGCTTTTACCGGAGCCGGATTCACCCACCAGCCCGCGGACTTCCCCTTCGGCCAGCGTAATGCTCACCCGATCAACAGCGCGCACCCATTGCTCGCCAATTTTGACCTCAATGGTCAGATTACGAATATCGAGTAACGGCATTATTCCACCCCCGCATTGACCGCACGACGAATGCCGTCGCCCAGCAGGTTAACCAGCAGCACGCTCAGCATAATCGCCACGCCCGGCAGCATCACCGTCCAGGGCGCAACGTAGATCAGCTCCAGCGCATCGCCAAGCATTGCGCCCCATTCCGGGGAGGGCAGTTGCGCCCCCAGATCGAGAAAGCCCAGCGCGGCAATATCCAGGATCGCCATCGACAGCGCGCGGGTGATTTCCGTCACCAGCCCGGAGGTCATATTCGGCAGGACGGCGAACCACAAAATATTCATTGTTGTCGCGCCATCCAGACGGGCGGCGACGACGTATTCTTTTTCCAGCTCATCATGCACCAGGCTGTAGACCGAACGGACCATGCGCGGCAACAGCGCCAGCCAGACGGCAAACATCGCGTGGCTGAGGTGGGGACCGGAAAACGCCACCACGATAATTGCCAGCAATAAAGACGGGATCGACAGCAGCGTATCCAGAATATGATTCAGCACCGCCGAACGCAGGCCGTGGGTCGCCCCGGCAATAACGCCGAGCACCAGTCCGCACAGCGTCGCCGCCAGCGTCACCACAAATGCGCCACCCACCGTCGGCGCGGCACCGCTCAGCAGTCGGCTTAATACATCGCGGCCCAGATCGTCCGTGCCGAGGAAAAAGGAGACTTCGCCATAGCGCGACCAGGACGGCGGCAGCAACTGATAGCCAAGAAACTGCTGATCGATACCATAAGGCGCAAACCACGCGCCAAACAGGCACAGCAGCACCAGGCCTGCGCAGCCGTACAGGCCGATCATCGCGGTCGTGTCGCTGTAAAATTTGCGCCAGACGTTGCGCAGCGCACCGGGCGCGCGCTTTTCGCTGTAGACGTTATCGGAGGGCATACCATTCCTTATGTTTCAAGGGGTTCGCCAGCGCGCCCACAATGTCAGAAATGACGTTCACGGTGATGACCAGCGCACCAATCACCATCACACCGGCGGAAATCGCGGCGTAATCCTGCTGGCGAATGGCGTTGATCATCCAGCGCCCCAGACCCGGCCAGCTGAACACCATTTCGGTGATCATCGCCAGCGTCAGCATGGTAGAGAACTGCAAACCAAGACGCGGGATCACCGGTGGCAGGGCGTTATGCAGCACATGCCGGCGCAGGATAGTAAAGCGCGATACGCCCCGCGTGGCGGCGGCTTTAATATAATTCTGCTCGAAAACGTCAATGGTACTCAGGCGCATCAGACGGATCACTTCGGTCGTTGGCGCTACCGCCAGCGTCAGCACCGGCAGCACCATATGACGCAGGGCGCTCATGATCATCTCATCGCGCCACGGTGAATCCGACAGCCAGGCGTCAATAATCGCAAACCCGGTTACCGTTTTCACCTCGTACAGCAGATCAAAACGCCCGGAGACCGGCAACCAGCCCAGCGTGAGGGAGAAAAACAGGGTCAACAGCAGCGCCAGCCAGAACACCGGAATGGAGAAGCCGAGCAGCGCCAGCGCGCTGATAAACTTATCCTGCCATTTATTGCGTGAAATCCCCGCCAGCATACCGACAGGAATGCCGAGCACCAGCGCAAAGGTGAAGGCCAGAATGCACAGTTCCATGGTGGCCGGAAACACATCTTTTAACTGCTCGGAAATCAGCTGGCCGTTGATGCTGGAGACGCCAAAATCCCAGTGCAGCACGCCGTTAAACCAGAATGCCCAGGCGTTCCACAACGACGCCCCTGACAACGGCGCATGGGGCGTGAAATAACTCAGGCTGAAGGCGACAAAGGTCAGCAAAAAGAGCGTGACCATCAGCAAAAGAATGCGCCGCAGCGTAAAGATGATCATGGCTGTTTATCCTCAGAATGCTCTTTTTCACGCGACACGCCAGCAAAAGAGGCGTTACCAAAAGGACTCAACACCAGCCCTTTCATATCGTAGCGATACGCCTGCAAGCGCAGCGACGATGCCAGCGGCAGTACCGGCAGTTCGCGGGCGAGAATGCTTTGCGCTTCATCATAGGCATCGATGCGCGATGCCAGCTGCTGCGACAGCAGGGCCTTTTGCAGTACGCTGTCGAATTCGCGGTTGCACCAGTGGGCAAAATTGGTCTGCGATTCGATGGCCGCGCAGCTTAGCAGCGGACGGAAGAAGCTGTCCGGGTCATTACTGTCCGTTGACCAGCCGGAAAGAGTGAGGTCGTGATTCATGTCCATCAGGCGCGCTTCCTGGAAACGGCCTTCCACCGGGACGATCTTCACGGTCACGCCAATCTGCGCCATATCCGCCTGAATGAGTTCAGCCGTTTTCAGCGGGCTGGGATTCCAGGCCTGGGAGCTGGTCGGCACCCACAATTCGAGGCTCAGATTTTCCAGTCCCAGCGCTTTCAGGCGTGCTCGCGCTTCGTCCGGGTTGTATTCGGTGATTTTCGCTTCGTTATCATAGGCCCAGGAGGCGCGCGGCAAAATAGACGCGGCGGTTTCGGCGGTCCCGTAATAAATAGACTGCATCAGGCGCTGATTATTAATCGCCAGCGCCAGCGCATGACGCACCTGCGGATTATTCAGCGGCGGCTTATCGGTATTAAAAGCCAGATAGGCGATATTCATGCCAGGGCGCAGGTTCAGGCGCAGGCGCGGATCGTCACGCAGGCTGGTAAGCTGGCTGGCCGCGGGCCACGCCAGCACATCGCACTCGCCGGTGAGCAGCTTCGATAAACGTCCGGTGCCGCCGGAACCCAGATCGACCACAACCTGCGGCATCAGCGGGGTGCCACGCCAGAATTTTTCGTGACGTTGTAACCGAATATACTGTCCGGCACGGTAATCGCTGAGCTGGAACGGACCGGTGCCAACCGGCTGACGGTCAATCAGTTCCTGATGATCGGTTTTCGCCAGCGTGGCCGCATATTCTGCCGACATCACCGAGGCATAGTGGGTGGCCAGATGCCACAGGAAGGACGCATCCGGCTGGCGCAGGCGAAATTCCACGGTGCGGTTATCAATTTTGCGGACGCTTTCCACGCTGTCGGCAAACTGCAGGCTGTCGAAATAGGGGAAGCTGCTGCCGTTGATGTTATGCCACGGATGTTTGCGGTCAAAAATGCGCTGGAAGGTAAAGGTCACATCGTCGGCATTCAGCTTACGGGTGGGGGTAAACCACGCCGTGGTCTGAAACGCCACGTCATTGCGCAGGCGAAAACGGTAGGTCGCGCCGTTATCCAGCACTTCCCAGCTTTCCGCCAGCTCCGGTACCAGCCGATAAGTATAAGGATCGACATCCAGCAGGCGATCGTAAAGCTGAGCGGCGAGGGTATCGACAATCAGGCCGCTGCTCGCTTTTTGCGGATTGAAGGTATTGACCTGACCATTAACGCAGTAAACAAACCCGCTGTCACGAATATCGCGGGCGGCAGGCGGCACAGGCGCAGCCTGCGCCATTCCGCTTAACAGACCGGCGCTTATCAGCAGGGACGATAAAATTAGGCGCATAATTTCTTTGGTTTTAAGACTGATCTGCAAAGTGTATCGCACTTAACGCTGCTGCGTAAAAATGTCTGCGGATAACTGGCGGAAAAGTCATCAAACGCGCCATATTCGCAATCGGCTGACGCTAAACAACAGTGCCAGCACGGTGGCGAGGGCGGCTACCCACAAACTCAGGTGCACAGCCAGCGCATTGTTCGACAGCGACAGGATCACCCCGACCAGCGCCGCGCCCAGACACTGCCCGAAGGTCCGCATAATCGCCAGTACGCCGGAAGCATAGCCGCTGTTTTCCCGTGATACGTTCGACAGCATTTCGCGGTTGTTGGGACTCTGAAAGCAGCCAAACCCCAGGCCGCAGACCAGACTGCGCACACCGATGTCCCACATTGCCGCGCGATCCGGCAATAGCGCCAGCAGGGCCAGCCCGACAGCAAACACACACAGCCCGAGGGTTGAGATAAGCGCAGGGGAATGGCGATCCGCCATGCGTCCGGCGTGAGGTGCAACCAGAATGATGCCCAGCGGCCAGGGCGTAAACAGCAACGCCGACTCAAAAGCGCTGTAACCGTAAACACTCTGAAATAAAAACGGCAGCGCGACAAAGGTCATCCCCTGGCTGACAAAAGAGGCCAGTGAGGTCAGCGCCGCCAGAGAAAAACGCCTCGACGCGAACATCGCCAGCGGCAGCAGCGGTTTTGGTGCACGCTGCTGCCGCCAGACGAAGAGTCCGCCTGCGGTAATGGCAAGCGCTCCATACGCCAGTGCGGTAAACAGCATGCCGTCATCTTTATCTGGCCGGGAAAAGGTGCTGGCGGTCATGATCAGCGCGCCGAGCATTATCGCCGACAGCCACGCACCGGCGACGTCAAACGGCTCGCGCTGCGGCGCTTTTTTACCGGGGATCACCCGCAGGGTTAGCATGAGGGCAATCGTGCCGAGCGGCAGATTCACCGCAAACAGCCAGTGCCAGTCCAGCGCGGCGAGCAGTGTGCCGCCAAGCAGCGGGGCCAGCGCGGTACTGGCGGCGATCAGCAACGCATGCAGCCCAAGAATGCGGCCCAGCAGTCGGTCGGGAAAGACGGATCGCAGGATCGCCGGAGCAATGCTCAGGGTTGCCGCGCCACCAATCCCCTGCACGATACGCCAGCCGGTCAGCGTCGTGAGCGACGACGACAGCGCGCAGCCCAGCGAGGCCGCCGTAAACAGGCTCAGTCCGCAGGCAAACAGCAGGCGGAAACCGAAACGGCTCGCCAGGGCTGCAAAAATTGCCAGCGTCATCGCCGCCGCCAGCAGATAGCCGTTCGCCACCCACACCGCTGCCGGTGCTGACACTTTTAGGGCCGCGGCGATCTGCGGCAGGGCGATATTGACCATTGATCCGTCAAACACCGCCATGGTGGTGGAGGTCATCACCGCCGCCATCGCCAGCGCACGCGGGCGTCCGGGTAAGCCTTCGTCGCCTGCTTTATCAGAAAAGAGTTCCATCCTGTCTACCTTATCAACCTGTTGTTATCAGCTAACAGCGTACTGGCGCATGCCACCGGGCGGAAGACGCAGCAGTTGCAGTTATAACCTGCACCGGACGCCTGTTATTGCGAGGCATCTGGATCATCCCTGAATTATTACTTTGTCTGATTTTGCATGATACCTGTCATTTAAGACGCTTCAAAACGTACCCGTGGGATCCCTACACTGACTGCACTCAACAAGACGGGAGTGCCGATGATGCATCCTTTTTTACGCCGCGCGGCACTGGTAATGGGGCTGTGGTCCAGTGCCACCTTTGCACTTTATGCCGGGGATCAGAACATCAAAAATATCGTATTAGTACATGGCGCTTTTGCCGATGGCTCAAGCTGGTCGGCGGTGACATCGCGTCTGCAGGCAAAGGGCTACCACGTGACGGCGGTACAAAATCCGCTGACCTCGCTGGCCGATGATGTGGCGGCGACTGAACGCGTCATAGCGCGGCAGTCAGGCGATGTCCTGCTGGTAGGCCACTCATGGGCAGGGGCGGTGATAAGCCAGGCCGGGAATGCGCAAAACGTCAAAGGACTGGTTTATCTTTCCGCGCTGGTGCCTGACAGTAATGAGTCTGTGGCCGATCTGCTCGAGCGACTGCACGCCCCGATGGAGGGCATGGCGGCGGATCGCGACGGTCTGATCTGGCTGGACAACGCCGATGCCTATCATCAGCTCATGGCCAACGACCTGAGCCACTATCAGGCGCGGTTACTCGCTGCCGCCCAGCAACCCATTGCCGCTCGCGTATTCAGCGAGAAAGTACAGCATGCAGCCTGGCGGGATAAACCGTCCTGGTATCTGCTGACCGAAAACGATCACGCCCTTAAACCCGACGTGCAGGCCTTAATTGCCCGGCAAACGGGCGCGCGCGTGCTGCGTCTTAATTCCAGCCATATGTCGATGATTTCACATCCGGATGCGGTAGCGACCTTTATTGATAACGCTGCCCGTCGCAGTCAATAACCTGTCCCTCAACAACGTGGAGATCGCTATGTTACACGCAGTAACCCTGCACTATATCGCTTCGGCACACTCCCTGGCGGCGCAAATTGATGCGCATAAAGAATGGCTGGCGGAGGGTTTTTCCCGTGGCCTGATCCTGTTTGCAGGCCCCCTCAGTACGGGCAAAGGCGGCTACATTCTGTTTCATGCCGACAGCGCTGAGGACGTGAATACGTTTTTACAGCGCGATCCGTTCGTGATCGACAGGCTGGTCGATTGCGAGCAGGTCAGTATCGAACCGCTCCTGCGCGCCGCGGATTTTCCCGCCAGTTGGGCAGGCGCGGCAAAGGTGGTGTGAATAATCTGCTCAAAGCCGCTTACGCGGCTTTTTTGTTGGCGGATGCGCCGTTAAGATGAGGCATGAACGAACCGGATCTGAACTTACTGATTGCCCTGGATGCGCTGCTGGCTGAAGCCAGCGTGGCGGGGGCTGCCCGTCGGCTTGGCCTGAGTGAATCCGCCATGAGCCGCACGCTTGGCCGGCTGCGGGCCGTCACTGGCGATCCGCTGCTGGTACGCGCAGGGCGTCATATGGTGTTAACGCCTTATGCGGCGGCGGTGCGCGAGCGCACGCAGCAAGCCCTGTTTACCGCCCTTGCCATTCTGCGGCCCGCGACAGAAACGCTCGATTTGACCACCTACAGCCGCACCTTTACCCTGCGGGCCAACGACGGCTTTGTCGAGGCGTTTGGGCCAACGCTCATCGTTGCCGCCGCAAAACGTGCCCCACAGGTTCGCTTGCGTTTCGCGCCAAAGCTTGAGAAAAACGCCATTCCTCTGCGGGAAGGCCGGGTCGATCTGGAGATTGGCGTGCTTGGTGATATGGGGCCGGAAATCCGTATTCAGGCGCTGTTCCGCGATCGTTTTGTCGGTGTGGTGCGCGACGGACATCCGCTGGCCGCAAGGCCGGACGTCAGCGTCGGGGAGTATATCGCATACGGTCACGTGGTGGCCTCCCGCCGTGGGAAAACGGGCGGGCCGGTGGATGACGCGCTGGCGGCACTCGGTCTGGAGCGGCATATCGCCGCCGTGGTGCCCGGCTTTCCGGCGGCGCTGGCGGTGGCCCAGGCGTCCGATCTGGTGGCGCTGGTGCCAGCCTCTTTTCTGATCCATCAGCAGGCGGCGTCGCTGCACAGCTTTGCGCTGCCGGTAGACACTCCTCCGATCACCATTTCCCAGATGTGGCACCCACGCATGGAGGCCGATGCCGGTCATCGCTGGTTGCGGGAGTTTGTGCTGGATATTTGCCGCAAACACGCGCCCGCCTGATAATATGGTGCTTTATCTCTGTGACAAAAAGGATTGCCGCGATGGCTATTATTCCGAAGAACTACGCCCGTCTGGAAGTGGATTACCGTGAACGTGCGTTAAAGATTTACCCGTGGGTGTGTGGTCGCTGTTCGCGCGAATTTGTTTACTCCAATCTGCGCGAATTAACGGTGCATCATATCGATCACGATCACACCAATAACCCGCCGGACGGCAGCAACTGGGAACTGTTGTGCCTGTACTGCCACGATCATGAACACTCAAAATATACCGAGGCCGATCAGTACGGCTCGACGGTCATTGCCGGTGAAGATGCGCAGAAGGATGTCGGCGAGGCGAAATATAATCCGTTCGCCGATCTGAAAGCGATGATGAATAAAAAATAACGCTTACAGCGCGTGCTTTTTCAGCAGTGCGCGCAGTTGATGGTAGGTGAGTCCCAGCAGCTCTGCCGCCCGTTTCTGGTTGAACTTCGCCTGTTGCAGACTGCTTTCCAGCAGCGCTTTTTCCTGCGACTGCTGAAACTGGCGCAGATCCAGCGGCAGGGCGGGCAGCGCACCGGTCTCCTTCGTTGACGGCAACGGTGCCGGCGCGCGATGAAAGGGATCGATGATAATTTCATCAAGCAGGGTATCGCTGTTGCCGTGGCGGTACACCGAACGCTCCACCACGTTTTTCAGTTCACGAATGTTCCCCGGCCAGCGGTACGCCAGCAGCGTATCGCGCGCCCGTTCGGTAAATCCCGGAAACAGCGGCAGGCCCAGTTCGCGGCACATCTGGATCGCAAAGTGATCGGCCATCAGCATGATGTCACTTTGTCGTTCACGCAGCGGCGGCAGTTGCACTACGTCAAACGCCAGCCGATCGAGCAGGTCGGCGCGGAAGGTTTCGTTTTCCACCATCTGCGGTAAATCGGCGTTAGTGGCGCACACCAGCCGCACGTTCACCTGTAACGGACGGCTGCCGCCTACGCGCTCCAGCTCGCCGTACTCAATGACGCGCAGCAGTTTTTCCTGCACCAGCATCGGCGCGGTTGCCAGTTCATCCAGAAACAGCGTGCCGCCATCGGCGCGTTCGAAGCGCCCCGGATGGCGTTTTTGCGCCCCGGTAAAGGCACCGGCTTCGTGGCCAAAGAGTTCGGTATCCAGCAGGTTTTCATTCAGTGCGGCGCAGTTGAGCGAAATAAACGGCCCGTCCCAGCGGGAAGAGAGAAAGTGCAGGCGGTTGGCAATCAGTTCTTTACCGGTGCCGCGCTCGCCGATGATCAGCACCGGTTTATTGAGCGGTGCCAGTCGCGAAACCTGCTCCAGCACATCGATAAAGCTGTTTGCTTCGCCAAGAAGATTATCTTTGTATTCCGCCATGATGAAATTCGCCACTGGTTAGTGTATTTCACCACTCTAACCCATTTCACCGCTGCGGTAAAATTAATCATCTCCTTTATTATCAATGATATAAAAAGTTGGCACGGGAATTGTATTATCCATTCAGCAGGGCCTGGCCCGATAACAGAAAATATGAGGACTGAATTATGGGTATTTTTTCTCGTTTCGCCGACATCGTGAACGCCAACATCAACTCTCTTCTGGAGAAGGCTGAAGATCCGCAAAAACTCGTGCGTCTGATGATTCAGGAAATGGAAGACACGCTGGTTGAAGTTCGCTCCACCTCAGCGCGTGCGCTGGCTGAAAAGAAACAGCTGTCACGCCGTATTGAGCAAGCCACCGCACAGCAGGCGGAATGGCAGGAAAAAGCAGAACTGGCGCTGCGTAAAGAAAAAGACGATCTGGCCCGTGCGGCGCTGATCGAAAAACAGAAATTAACTGACGTGATCGCCACCCTCGAACATGAAGTGACGCTGGTGGATGATACGCTGGTGCGCATGAAGAAAGAGATTGGCGAGCTTGAGAATAAACTCAATGAAACCCGCGCCCGCCAGCAAGCACTGACGCTGCGCCACCAGGCTGCCAGCTCATCCCGTGATGTGCGCCGCCAGCTGGACAGCGGTAAAATTGATGAAGCAATGGCACGTTTTGAGTCATTCGAACGCCGTATCGACCATATGGAAGCCGAGGCGGAAAGCCATGGTTTCGGTAAGCAGAAATCGCTGGATCAGGAGTTTGCTGAACTGAAAGCTGACGATGCCATCAGCGAGCAGCTGGAACAGCTGAAAGCAAAAATGAAACAGGATCTTCAATAATAACAATAAGGCGCCTGAGCGCGCCTTAACCTCACCTGTAAGGAGTACACATGAGCGCGCTGTTTCTGGCTATTCCCCTGACGCTGTTTATTTTGTTCGTGCTGCCCATCTGGCTGTGGCTGCATTACAACAACCGATCGTCCAACAACACGCTGTCGCAAAGCGAACAGCAACGGCTGGCGCAGTTGAACGCCGACGCACAACGTATGCGTGAACGCATTCAGGCGCTGGAATCTATCCTGGATGCTGAACATCCGAACTGGAGGGATCGCTGATGGCTGGATTAGATCTGAATAAAAAGCTCTGGCGTATGCCGCAGCAGGGCATGGTGAAAGGGGTCTGCGCCGGGGTGGCTCACTACCTCGACGTGCCGGTCAAACTGGTCCGTCTGATCACCGTGCTGGCGATGTTCTTTGGTCTGTTTTTCTTTGTGGTGCTGGCCTACATCATCATGACCTTTGTCCTTGACCCGATGCCCGACAATCTGGCTGACGGCGAGGTAGTCCCCACCAGCGGTGAATTGCTGGATGCGGTTGACGCCGAGCTGACAGCGGGCGAGAAGCGCCTGCGCGAAATGGAACGCTATGTCACCTCTGACACGTTCTCCCTGCGCAGCCGTTTTCGCCAGCTATAATTAACTGTTTAACGAATGAGGTTTCTGATGGCGCGTAATTGGCAACAGGCAGGACAAAAAATGAAACCCGGTCTGAAAATTGCCGGTAAACTGGTGCTGTTGACAGCGCTGCGTTACGGCCCGGCCGGTGTCGCTGGGTGGGCGGTGAAATCCGTTGCCCGTCGTCCGGCAAAAATGCTGCTGGCGCTGGTGCTGGAACCGTTGCTGTCACGCATGGCGCGTAAAGTCTCCGCCCGCTACGACAACAAACCGGTCAAACCTGTTCGTTAACCGACTTTGTCGGGGTGAAGCCCTTCATCCCGACTTCTCCTGTTCCCCCGTTTTAGTGGCATACTGCCTGTCATGTTGAAAAAAATTCCCTGATCGAACCATTCTGAACAACAGATGCAACCTGGATGCTTATGAACAGAATAAAAAACGAATTCAATGCGCTGGTGAACCGCGGGGTGGATCGCCATCTGCGTCTGGCGGTCACCGGGCTTAGCCGCAGCGGGAAAACCGCTTTTATTACGGCCATGGTCAATCAGCTGTTAAATGTCCATAACGGCGCGCGTTTGCCGTTGCTTAGCGCCGTGCGTGAAGAGCGGCTGCTGGGTGTGAAACGCGTTCCCCAGCGTGATTTCGGCATTCAGCGCTTCACGTACGACGAAGGTATTGCCCAGCTTTACGGCACCCCGCCAGACTGGCCGACGCCGACGCGCGGCGTCAGTGAGATGCGCCTCGCGCTGCGTTACCGCTCCAATGACTCCCTGTTACGCCACTTCAAAGACACCTCAACGCTGTATCTGGAAATTGTGGATTATCCGGGGGAATGGCTGCTGGATCTGCCGATGCTGGCGCAGGATTACCTCACCTGGTCGCGTCAGATGACCGGTTTGCTTCAGGGCGACCGAAAAGCATGGTCTGCCCGCTGGCGGCAACTGTGCGAGGGGCTGGATCCGCTGGCACCTGCGGATGAAAATCGTCTGGCTGAAATCGCCGCCGCCTGGACTGATTACCTGCACCAGTGCAAACAGCAAGGGCTGCACTTTATTCAGCCCGGACGCTTCGTGCTGCCCGGCGATATGGCCGGTGCGCCCGCGCTGCAATTCTTTCCGTGGCCGGACGTGGATGCCAGCGGCGAAACAAAACTGGCGCAGGCGGATAAAACCACCAACGCCGGTATGCTGCGCGAGCGCTTTAACTACTACTGCGAAAAAGTGGTGAAGGGATTTTATAAAAACTACTTTCTGCGATTTGACCGTCAAATCGTGCTGGTTGACTGTCTGCAACCGCTGAACAGCGGGCCGCAGGCGTTCAACGATATGCGCCTTGCGCTCACACAATTGATGCAGAGTTTTCACTACGGACAGCGCACGCTGTTCCGCCGTCTGTTCTCGCCGGTGATCGACAAGCTGTTGTTTGCCGCCACCAAAGCTGACCATGTCACCCTCGACCAGCACGCCAATATGGTGTCGCTGTTGCAGCAGCTGATCCAGGACGCCTGGCAAAATGCCGCGTTCGAAGGCATCAGTATGGATTGCATGGGGCTTGCCGCCGTGCAGGCGACGCAAAGCGGGCTGATTGACGTTAAGGGCGAGAAAATTCCTGCCCTGCGCGGCAACCGCTTGAGCGATGGCGCGCCCTTGACCGTCTATCCTGGCGAAGTCCCGCCGCGGCTGCCGGGACAGGCGTTCTGGGAAAAGCAGGGCTTTCAGTTTGAGGCGTTTCGCCCGCAGATCATGGATGTGGACAAGCCGTTGCCGCACATCCGGCTGGATGCGGCGCTGGAGTTTTTAATAGGAGATAAGCTGCGATGAACGAACCCATAAAACCGCGTATCAATTTTGCCGGTCCACTGGAATCAGCGCAGAGCGAGACGTTCAAAACCGCGCAGACCTTTGCCGGACCGGAAGCTGATAATTTCGCGCCAGCCGTCACTGAGGACACGCTGCTCGTGGATGATAAGCCGGAAGCGGTGATCGACGCCGCGCTGCGTCCGCGTCGCAGCCTGTGGCGCAAAATGGTAATGGCCGGGCTGGCGCTGTTTGGCGCAAGCGTGGTCGGTCAGGGTGTACAGTGGACAATGCATGCCTGGCAGACGCAGGACTGGGTGGCGCTTGGCGGATGTGCCGCCGGCGCGCTAATAATCGGCGCGGGTGTCGGCTCGGTGGCCACCGAATGGCGTCGGCTGTGGCGGCTGCGTGAGCGGGCGCAGGAGCGTGACGACGCGCGTGATCTGTTGCACAGCCACGGCGCGGGCAAGGGACGGGCGTTCTGCGAAAAGCTGGCCCAGCAGGCGGGCATTGATAAATCCCATCCGGCGCTCCAGCGCTGGTATGCGGCTATTCACGAAACCCAGAGCGACCGTGAAATCGTCACGCTGTATGCCCATCTCGTCCAACCGGTGCTCGACGCCCAGGCGCGACGGGAGATCAGTCGCTCGGCGGCAGAATCCACGCTGATGATCGCCGTCAGCCCGCTGGCGCTGGTGGACATGGCGTTTATCGCCTGGCGCAACATTCGCCTGATCAACCGCATTGCCCGGCTGTACGGCATTGAGCTTGGCTATTACAGCCGTCTGCGTCTGTTCCGTCTGGTGCTGCTGAATATCGCTTTCGCCGGGGCCAGTGAACTGGTGCGCGAAGTGGGCATGGACTGGGTCTCGCAGGATCTGGCAGCGCGGCTTTCCGCCCGTGCCGCGCAGGGCATTGGCGCCGGGTTACTCACCGCGCGTCTGGGTATCAAAGCGATGGAACTGTGCCGCCCGCTGCCGTGGATCGATGACGACAAACCGCGCCTCGGCGATTTCCGCCGCCAGTTAATCAGCCAGATGAAAGAGACACTGCAAAAGGGGAAACCGGCGGCCTGAACCGGTAACTTTACGCGGGAGTGCCTGTTTTTCCGTCATGCTGTCAATATTTGTTGACAGATAACTTCCTGCCAGCGAATAAGTGGCTTATGATTTCATCATACGTTAACTGTTCAGGGTGAAGCCCCCATGCGTCTGGAAGTGTTTTGTGAAGACCGTCTTGGTCTGACCCGCGAGCTGCTGGATCTGCTGGTACTGCGCGGCATAGATTTACGCGGCATCGAAATCGACCCTATCGGTCGCATCTATTTGAATTTTGCCGAACTGGAGTTCACCGCCTTCAGCAGCCTGATGGCGGAGATCCGCCGTATCGCGGGCGTTACCGACGTGCGCACCGTGCTGTGGATGCCATCGGAGCGTGAACATCTGGCGCTCAGCGCGTTGCTGGAAGCGCTGCCGGAGCCGGTGCTGTCGGTTGATATGAAATGCAAAGTGGAGCTGGCGAACCCGGCCAGCTGCCAGCTGTTTGCCATCGATCAGTCAAAGCTGCGTAACCACACGGCGATGCAGCTCATTCCTGGTTTTAATTTCCAGCGCTGGCTGGAAGGCAATCCGCAGGCGTCACATAACGAACACGTGGCGATCAACGGGCAAAATTTCCTGATGGAAATTACCCCGGTGCATCTGGAAGGGGAAGCGGGTGAGCCGGTGCTCACCGGCGCCGTGGTGATGCTGCGCTCGACGATCCGCATGGGCCGTCAGCTGCAAAATATGACGACCCAGGACGTCAGCGCGTTCAGCCAGATTGTCGCCGTCAGCCCAAAAATGCGTCAGGTGCTGGACCAGGCGCGTAAGCTGGCGCTGCTCACCGCACCGCTGCTGATCGTCGGCGATACCGGTACCGGCAAAGATCTGCTGGCCCATGCCTGCCACCTTGCCAGCCCACGTGCTGCGAAACCTTATCTGGCCCTGAACTGCGCCTCCATTCCCGAGGATGCGGTTGAAAGCGAACTCTTTGGTCATGCGCCGGAAGGGAAAAAAGGCTTTTTCGAGCAGGCCAACGGCGGCTCGGTGTTGCTGGATGAGATCGGCGAAATGTCGCCGCGCATGCAGGTTAAATTGCTGCGTTTTCTTAATGACGGCACGTTCCGCCGCGTAGGGGAAGATCATGAAGTGCATGTTGATGTGCGGGTGATCTGCGCCACGCAGAAAAACCTCGTGGAACTGGTGCAAAAAGGCCTGTTCCGGGAAGATCTCTATTATCGTCTGAACGTGCTGACCCTCAATCTGCCGCCGCTGCGCGATCGTCCGCAGGACATCATGCCGCTGACCGAACTTTTCGTGGCGCGCTTTGCCGATGAGCAGGGCGTGCCGCGTCCGAAACTCTCTGCCGAACTGAATACCGTGCTGATGCGCTACGGCTGGCCTGGCAACGTTCGTCAGCTTAAAAACGCCATTTATCGCGCGCTGACGCAGCTGGAAGGCTATGAATTACGGTCACAGGATATTTTGTTGCCTGATTATGACGCGGGTAGCCTGGCCGTGGGCGAAGAGGCGATGGAAGGCTCGCTGGATGACATCACCAGCCGCTTTGAACGCTCGGTGCTGACGCAGCTGTATCGTAGTTATCCCAGCACGCGCAAACTGGCGAAGCGCCTCGGCGTATCGCATACGGCGATTGCCAACAAGCTGCGGGAATACGGGCTAAGCCAGAAGAAGGGCGAAGAGTAAGCGGGAAATCTACAGGCCCGGCCGGCCTGCGCCGCCGGGCAAATGCAAGGCGATTACGCTTTCAGCGCAGCCAGTGCAGCATCGTAATCCGGTTCGTTGGTGATTTCGTTGACCAGCTGGCTGAACAGCACGGTGTCATTCTCGTCAATCACCACTACCGCGCGGGCTGCCAGGCCTTTCAGTGCGCCTTCGGTGATGCCGATGCCGTAGTTTTCCAGGAACTCTGCGTTACGCAGGGTGGAAAGGGTGATGACGTTGCTCAGACCTTCCGCGCCGCAGAAACGTGAGTGGGCGAACGGCAGGTCAGCAGAGATGCACAGCACGACAGTGTCTTTCATCTCGGTGGCGAGCTGGTTGAATTTGCGCACAGACGCGGCGCAGACGCCGGTATCAATGCTCGGGAAGACGTTCAGTACTTTACGTTTGCCCGCAAACTGCGCCAGCGTGACATCCGTTAAATCTTTCGCTACCAGCGTGAATGCCGGCGCTTTGCTGCCAGCCTGAGGAATGGTGCCGGCAACGGCGACCGGATTGCCCTGAAAATGAACGAGTTGTGACATGAATACCTTCCTGTTTACATATAGTTAACGTCGCAGCTAGTTTACGGGATTAATCCTGAACTCAGCAAACCTATTTTCATCACTATACTGTCCACATCGCGCCTGAGGAGTAATGGAATGAGAACCGTCAAGGTCTATGAAGAGAACTGGCCGCTGCACTCGCCGTTTGTGATTTCGCGGGGCAGCCGCAATGAAGCGCGGGTGGTGGTGGTTGAACTGGAAGAAGCGGGCGTGCGGGCGGTGGGGGAATGTACACCCTATCCGCGCTATGGCGAAAGCGATGCCTCAGTGATCGCGCAAATCATGACCGTGGTACCGCAGCTGGAGTCCGGGCTGACGCGCCAGCAACTGCAATCGTTATTGCCACCGGGCGCCGCGCGTAATGCGGTCGACAGCGCCCTGTGGGATCTGGAAGCGCGTCACGCCGGGCAGAGTCTGATGGAGCACCTGCACGTACCGCTGACGGGCACGGTGACCACCGCGCAGACTGTGGTGATCGGCACCCCGCAGCAGATGGCGTCCAGTGCGGCAATGTTGTGGGAAAAGGGCGCACGTCTGCTGAAGGTGAAGCTCGATGATACCTGGATTAGCGAACGCCTGGTGGCGGTACGCTCGGCAGTGCCCGACGCCACGCTGATTGTCGATGCCAATGAATCCTGGCACAGCGAAGGGCTGGCGGCGCGCTGTCAGTTGTTGGCGGATCTGGGGGTGGCGATGCTGGAGCAGCCATTGCCCGCCAGCGACGACGCCATGCTGGCGAATTTTATCCATCCGCTGCCCATTTGCGCCGACGAAAGTTGTCACACGCGCAGCAGCCTGCAAAATTTGCAGGGCCGCTATGAGATGATCAACATCAAGCTGGATAAAACCGGCGGCCTGACTGAGGCGCTGGCGCTGGCGGAAGCGGCCTCAGCGCAGGGGCTAGGACTGATGCTCGGCTGTATGCTCTGCACCTCGCGGGCCATCAGTGCGGCGCTGCCGCTGGCGGGCAAAGTGCGCTTCGCCGATCTGGATGGCCCGACCTGGCTGGCGGTGGATGTCGAGCCAGGACTGCGCTTTTCCACCGGTCAGCTTCACCTCTGAGGCGTCCAGCGCAGTAGATCCATCATTGCCTGCAAATAGATTTCGCTCGCCTCATCGTTAGAGATGGGCGGAAACTCGGCGGTGATGCAGTTCAGCCCGATGTCGGCGCACCAGCTGCCAAAGGAGCCGGGCGTTTCATAGCCGACGCTGGTGACGTGCGGCAGGGCAAATGCCTGCGCCAGCCACGCACCCAGCGCGCTTTGGGCGGGATCTTCAATACAGGCCAGCGGATCGTGAAACGATACCACCCAGGCCGGATGAATACGGTGAATCAACTGACACAGCGCCTGCGTTTCCGGTTCGGAGCCGGGCGTAGTACCGGTCTGTAGCACCACATCGCGCGCCTCAGCAGCGCTGTTCCAGCGGTATACCGTCTCTCCGGCCCGCCAGTTGGCCGCCGGGAAATTACGATTCAGATCCACGCCGTTGGCATTGGCGCGTAAACCGAGCTGGCAGCCGTCCGGGTTGACCGCCAGCACCACATGATGGTGGCGAAACGCCGGATTCAGCGCCCGTAATGCACAGGACAGCGTCACGATGGCGGCATTTTCATCGCCATGGGTACCGGCAATAATCAACCCGCTGTCCGATGAGGCCTGCGGTGCCGGGAACCAGATCAGCGGTGCACCCAGACCGGAGGTGCCATAATGTTCCGTCAGCGGGGGAAAAGCCCCTCGTTCGGCGCGCGGAAGGGAAACGGACATAGACATCCTTACTCTCTCGGGTGATGGGTAAAAGTGTTAAGCAAAACACGATCCTTTTCAAATTGTTATTTTCTTAAGTTATATGTTTGCTTTCCCTATAGTTAAAACAAATAATTACCTCATCTTTTGCCGGCCGGCACCTACTTTTGAGGGGATCTCATGAAGCATTCCGTTTCCTTAACCTGCTGTGCGCTGTTGATGTGCAGTTTTTCGTCGATTTCTGTCGCCGCCGAGGTGCCAGCGGGCGCAGTGCTGGCGAAAAAACAGGTGCTGGTACGTCATATTAAAGACGAACCTGCGTCACTCGATCCGGCTAAAGCGGTGGGTCTGCCTGAAATCCAGGTGATCCGCGATCTGTTTGAAGGGCTGGTTAATCAGAATGAGAAGGGCGAACTGGTGCCCGGCGTCGCCACTAAATGGCAAAGTAATGACAACCGCATCTGGACCTTTACCTTGCGCAACGACGCGAAATGGTCAGACGGTACGCCGGTGACCGCACAGGATTTTGTCTATAGCTGGCAACGTCTGGTTGATCCGCAAACCACCTCGCCGTTTGCCTGGTTTGCGGCGCTGGCGGGCATCAGCAACGCGCAGAATATCATTGATGGGAAGGCCACGCCGGATAAGCTTGGCGTCACCGCCGTTGATGCCCACACGCTGCGCGTTCAGCTCGATCAACCGCTGCCGTGGTTTGCTAACCTGACCGCCAGCTTTGCTTTTTATCCGGTGCAGAAAGCCAATGTGGCGCAGGGCGCAGAATGGACGAAGCCCGGCAAGCTCATTGGTAACGGCGCGTATGTGTTAAAAGATCGTGTGGTGAATGAAAAGCTGGTGGCGGTGCCGAACGTTCATTACTGGGATAATGCCCACACAGTGATCCAGCAGGTCACCTTTGTACCGATCAATCAGGAGAGCGCGGCCACCAAACGCTATCTGGCGGATGACATTGATATCACCGAATCCTTCCCGAAAAACCTTTATCAGAAGCTGATGAAAGACATTCCGGGCGAGGTCTACACGCCGCCACAGTTGGGCACTTATTATTACGCTTTTAATACGCAGAAAGGTCCGACCGCCGATCCGCGCGTGCGTCTGGCGCTGAGCATGACCATCGATCGCCAGCTAATGGCGGACAAAGTGCTGGGCACCGGCGAAAAACCGGCGTGGCATTTCACCCCGGACGTCACCGCAGGTTTCAAAGCCTCGCCATCGCCCTTTGCCGCGATGAGCCAAGAAGAGCGGAACGCGCAGGCGAAAACCCTGTTGCAGGCCGCAGGTTATGGCCCGCAGCGACCGCTGGATCTGACGCTGCTGTATAACACCTCGGAAACGCATCAGAAAATTGCCATTGCGGTGGCGTCGATGTGGAAGAAAAATCTGGGCGTGGATGTGAAGCTGCAAAATCAGGAGTGGAAAACCTATATCGACAGCCGCAACACCGGCAATTTCGATGTGATCCGCGCGTCATGGGTGGGGGATTACAACGAACCGTCGACCTTCCTCTCCTTGCTGACGTCCAGCCACAGCGGCAATATTTCACGCTTCAAAGACCCGGCCTACGATAAGGTGTTGAGCCAGGCGGCGCAGGAAACCACGACGGAAGCGCGTAATACCGACTATAACGAGGCGGAAAAAATCATTGCCGAAAAAGCACCGATTGCGCCTATTTACCAGTACAGCAACGGGCGACTGATCAAACCCTGGCTGAAAGGCTATCCGATCAATAATCCGGAAGACGTGGCCTACACCCGCACGATGTATATTTTGCAGCACTGACAGACACGGGCTGGCGCGCCAGCCCGTTATCCCGCCTGATGCAGGTAAATTTCGCCGCCTTTACTGAACATCACGCGATTGCGGCCTGCGGCTTTGGCGTCATAGAGCGCCATATCCGCCCGGCGCAGCGCCGCGTCCATGTCGTTATCTTCATCCTGCAAACTGACCACGCCGCCGCACAGCCGCATCTGATGCGAGTACGGGAAATCGGTGTTTTCCACGGTTTTGCGGATGCGCTCCGCCAGCGCGATCGCCTCGCTTAACGCGGTGTCGGGCAGGAAAATAACAAACTCCTCGCCGCCAAAGCGATTAATAATGTCGCTTTCACGGCAGACGGCTTTCAGCAACACCGCCAGGCTTATCAGCACCGCATCCCCGGCATCGTGGCCGTGTTCGTCGTTGATGACTTTGAAGTGATCGATATCCAGCGCAATCAGGCAGTGATGATCGCTGTGCCGGTAGCGGCGGGTCATCTCTTTAAAGCCGCGACGGTTATACAGGCCGGTCAGCGGGTCGGTCATCGCCTCGTCGTTCAGCGCGCTGACCCGGTTGACCATCATCAGCACATGGTGATACACCGCCTCCCGCAGATTCGCGGCTTCCGCGTACCAGGCGTGAATGCCCGGCAGCGCTTTCAGCGTGCGGGTGCTGTCCTCGGAACGCGTCAGTTCAGCCAGTTTTTCCAGCGGCATGGAGATTCGCGAGGAGAGCCAGGCCACCAGCGCGATCATCAGGCTGATCACCGTCAACAAAATCCAGGTGGCGTTTTCTGCGGTCAGTGCGAGGATCCGCTGCACATTATCTGAGGTGCCGTAAATAAAGATATTCCAGCCGGTCGCCTTCAGGCTCGCATACCCCAGCAGATATTCCTGCCCCTGATGAGTGAGCAAATATTTGCCGCTCTGCTGATGGACTAATTTATCTTTAAGTTCAGGGTTAATCGCAATATGCGCGCCCACCAGCGAGGGATCATGATTATAAATAACCGTGCCATCGTCGCTGACGATACTCACCTGAGAATCATCTTCATAGAAATGCTGGCTGATGATATTACTCAGCATACTGGGCTTTTTCAGATAGATAGAGCCGCCCATAAATCCAAGATAGTGACCCTGATCATCAAAAATGGGCTGGGAAATAAACACCACATAGTTTCCGGCAACAGAAACAAAGGGACTGGAAATAAAGGGTTTTTTGATGGCGATAGCATGTTGGGTAGCAGCAGAAGTGAGCTTTTGCCCTACCAGTCCGAGGCTTTCCGGAGACGTCGCGGCGATCACCGCCTTGGCGTTGACAATCACCACCGAGTTAAAGAAACCGGATTGCAGGCGTAATCGTTCCGTTTCCGCATGCAGTTTATCTTCATCGCTGAGCGTTTTTATCTGCTGCGCGCTATAGGCCAGCTCCCGCTGTGCCGTGGAGAAGTAGCCATCGGTGGTGTCCGCCAGCTTGCGCGCATAGGCGATATTGCTGCTCAGCAGGCTGTCTTCGATATTTTCTTTCTGAATGATCCACAGCGCGGTAAGCAGGAGCAGTGACGTCAGCGTGACGCTGCCAACGGAGAGAATAATCAGTAGAGAACGAAGCCCGATTCTTTTTTGGAACATGCCCGATGGTCGTCGATAGATGAGGAAAAGGGGCGCTATGTTAGCAAACCAGGCGCTAAAAATCTGTTTATTTATCAAACGATTTTATGGGGATATAAGGGAAATACCTGTACTGATTGTGGGATAAAAATAACACTGTGCTGTGTGATATTTACTGCGGAACTTTAAACTTTTATCTTTCTGCAAGACGACATAATAAAAATCCTGCCTGCCAGTGACGACAAAAGCGGGCGCTGCATAATATATTATCTTATTTAAGCACCGCTAAAATAGGTTGTAGGCGCAGGATGGGAACGGCGTTAAATATAATCCTTTCTTATGCTGTCGGTCAGGTGGTTTGCCGCGGACGGCGCGTCTTCTGCTGCATGTTTAGCGTAAAATGCTAATGGTTTTACTTAGCGTGGATGATAATTATTACCAGGGTGAAACTCTCCGCTATTAACGGTGAACATGACGGGCATTCAAAATGAGAGTGAAAAAGGATATTGCGAATGCTATAAAACTATTGAACCCCCTCCGACGTATTTGCAGGCCCCGCTATGCTTAAACATATTAGTGTTCGAACCTTCATCATGTTATTTCTGCTGAGTATATTTTTCATCATGGAAATAATAGTGATCGCCGTCTCAAAAAACAGCGCACTGATAATCATGCTGGGAATATTATGGCTGATAACGCTTGGTTTATTATGGTCATATATGACGCTTTATTTAGTTTCGCCCATTAATACCGTTAAAAAAAGTATTGATGAAGTCATCGCCGGTAACTTATCGATTACTATCCCGATTTTTGGCAACAACTGCGCCGGGCGCTTGATCCCCGGCATCAACCATCTTTCCAGCAACATCGCCACACTGGTGCGTGAAATCCGCGCCTCATCGCAGGCCGCCATGGATCTCTCCGGGCAGTTGCACTCCCGCAGCGCTGAACTGTCAGTGAAAAGCGAAGAGCAGTCCGCTGCGCTCATTCAGACCGCCTCTAGTATGGAGCAGATGGCAGCCAGCACGAAAAATAATGCTGAAAACACCCAGCTTGCCACGCGCTGCGCCAGTGAAGCCACCGGCAGCGCGCGCAAGGGCGGTAAGCTGATGGATCAGGTGTCACACAATATGCAGTCCATTACCGACTGCGCTCAGCAAATGACAGACATTATCGCCATGATCGACGGCATCGCGTTCCAGACCAATATCCTGGCGCTGAACGCTGCCGTAGAAGCAGCCCGCGCCGGCGATCACGGTAAAGGCTTCTCGGTGGTGGCAGGCGAGGTCAGAACACTTGCGCATCGCAGCGCCGAAGCAGCTAAAAGCATCAAATCGCTGATCGCGGTGACGACGGAAAACGTCAGCCAGGGGGCACGGGTCGTCGATGAAGCGAGCAAAAATATGCAGGAGATCGTCGCCGGTGCCGGGCAGGTGAGCAAATTTATGGATGAGATTTCGGTTTCGACACTGCAACAGGAAAGGGGGATTGAGCAGATCTCCCAGGCGCTGTCCGAGCTGGAAAAACTGACGCAAAGCAACGTTACCATGGTGGATGAGCTGTCCGGCTCAGCGGATGTGCTGAAAAGCCAGGTGATTGAATTGCAGGGCAGAACGCGCAGCTTCCGGCTGGAAAATACGCCGCCGGAAACGGCACAGGCGGCTGCGCCAATTCTTCATAAAATTCAGCGTACTGGCACCTTTTCCGATTGCTTAACCCCCGCAGACGGCTAGACTGTTCCCATTACAGTGCTGAATGCGGAGGGGCCGTGGAGGCAATTAAGGGATCGGACGTTAACGTTCCGGATGCAGTGTACGCGTGGCTGCTCGACGGCAAGGGCGGTGTAAAAACGCTGAGCAACGACGACGTTATTGACGAACAGCACCCGTGCTGGCTGCACCTCAACTACACCAATCAGGAAAGCGCCGCCTGGCTTGCGACCACGCCGCTGCTGCCCAACAATGTGCGGGACGCGCTGGCGGGCGACAGCCTGCGGCCACGGGTCAGTCGGTTAGGTGAGGGGACGCTCATCACCCTGCGCTGCATCAATGGCAGTACCGACGAACGTCCGGATCAACTGGTGGCGATGCGTTTATACATGGACGAACGGCTGATCGTCTCGACGCGGCAACGTAAAGTGCTGGCGCTGGATGATATCGTGCACGATTTACAGGAAGGCACCGGGCCGACGGATGTCGGCGGCTGGCTGGTGGATGTCTGCGATGCGCTGACCGATCATGCCAGCGAGTTTATCGAAGTGTTGCACGACAAAATCATCGACCTGGAAGATAACCTGCTCGATCAGCAAATCCCCCCGCGCGGCTTTCTGGCCCTGCTGCGCAAACAGCTGATCGTCATGCGTCGCTATATGGCGCCGCAACGGGATGTGTATGCCCGTCTCGCCAGCGAACGTTTTCCGTGGATGAATGACGACCAGCGTCGGCGGATGCAGGATATTTCTGACCGTCTTGGGCGCGGACTGGATGAAATTGACGCCTGTATTGCCCGTACTGGCGTGATGACCGATGAGATCACGCAGGTGATGCAGGAGTCGTTGTCACGGCGCAGCTACACCATGTCGCTGATGGCGATGGTCTTTCTACCCAGCACCTTCCTCACCGGGCTGTTTGGCGTCAATCTCGGCGGTATTCCTGGCGGCGGCTGGCATCTGGGCTTTGCGATCTTCTGCCTGATGTTGGTGGTACTGATCGGCGGTGTTACCTGGTGGTTACATCGCAGTAAATGGTTGTAAATTTTAACGTTTTTAACAAATTTCAAACATGAAAAGGCCATCTTAGTTGAGCCAAATCAATAAAACGCCGGTTCATTCAGGGCACTATCTCTCCCGCAGGTGAATGCAACGTCAAGCGATGGGCGTTGCGCTCCATATTGTCTTACTTCCTTTTTTTGAATTACTGCATAGCACAATTGATTCGTACGACGCCGACTTTAAAGAGTCGGCTTTTTTTTGCCTCTTTTCCATGAGCTTCTACCCTTAAAGGACGATTTGTTCATGCGGAGGTAAACATGTCCCATCTCAATCTGTTTAATCCTGTTGATACGCTGCCCACCGATCCGATCCCCGTTGACCCGGTTCCGGTGCCCGATCCCATTCCACGTCCACAGCCATTACCCGATCCGCCGCCAGACGAGGTACCGATTAAATTGTCGCGTTGAGGGAGCAGATCTGAGAGGATACGCGCCTGCACAACCCAGGCCTTTTATCGCGAGAATATACTGTGACCGCTTTTTCATCTCTGAATGCACTGCCCGCCGCCCAGATCGAGAACCTTAACGAACTGGGCTATTTAACCATGACACCCGTCCAGGCGGCCGCGCTTCCTGCGATCCTTGCCGGGAAAGATGTCCGTGTGCAGGCAAAAACCGGGAGCGGAAAAACGGCGGCCTTTGGTTTAGGACTGTTGCAGCACGTTGACGCCAGCCGTTTTCAGACGCAGTCGCTGATTTTATGCCCGACTCGTGAACTGGCGGATCAGGTTGCCAGCGAGCTGCGCCGTCTGGCGCGTTTTATGCCAAACATTAAGATCCTGACGTTATGCGGCGGCCAGCCGTTCGGCGCACAGCGCGATTCGCTGCAACATGCGCCGCATATTATCGTCGCTACGCCGGGGCGTTTACTGGATCACCTGCAAAAGCACACCGTGTCGCTCGAACACCTGCAAACGCTGGTAATGGATGAAGCCGATCGCATGCTCGATATGGGCTTCAGCGACGCCATTGACGCGGTGATCCGTTTTGCGCCAGCCTCGCGCCAGACGCTGCTGTTTTCAGCCACCTGGCCGGAAGCCATTGCCGCTATTAGCGGACGCGTGCAGCGCGATCCGGAAACGATCGAAATTGATACCGTCGACGATCTGCCCGCCGTTGAACAGCAGTTCTTCGAAGTCTCCCGCAACGGCAAAATCGGCCTGTTGCAAAAGCTGCTGAGCGAGCACCGTCCGGCGTCCTGCGTGGTGTTCTGCAACACCAAGAAAGATTGTCAGGAAGTCTGCGATGCGCTGAACGAAGCAGGGCAGGACGCACTCGCGCTGCATGGCGATCTGGAGCAGCGTGACCGCGACCAGACGCTGGTGCGCTTTGCCAACGGCAGCGCCCGCATTTTGGTTGCGACCGACGTGGCGGCCCGCGGGCTGGACATCAAATCCCTTGAGCTGGTGGTGAACTACGAGCTGGCGTGGGATCCGGAAGTGCACGTGCACCGTATTGGCCGTACCGCCCGTGCTGGTAACAGTGGGCTGGCGATCAGCCTCTGCGCGCCGGAAGAAGCCCAGCGCGCCAATATTCTGTCGGAAATGCTGCAACTGAAGCTGAACTGGCTCAGCGCACCCGCGAACGTGAAGGTAGTCCCGCTGGAAGCAGAAATGGCGACGCTGTGCATCGATGGCGGTAAAAAAGCCAAAATGCGTGCCGGGGATGTACTGGGCGCGATGACCGGTGACATGGGGCTGGACGGGGCGGACATTGGTAAAATTACCATTCATCCGGCGCATGTTTATGTGGCGGTGCGTCAGGGCGTGGCGCGTCAGGCGTGGAAGCAGTTCCAGAGCGGAAAAATCAAAGGCAAAACCTGCCGCGTGCGTTTACTGAAGTAACAGTAAATGCCTCTCTGGCCGAGTGACCAGAGAGGCAGCACATCATTTCACTTCGATAACGTTAAGGCGCAGCTCATCGAGCTGTGCTTCGTCGTCTTCCGGCTGCCAGCCCACCGGTTGCAGCGGAATGGATTCGCGATCGAAAGCCAGATCGCCGCCATCCACCACCTCAGAACCGTGGGTAATGCCTTTAAAGTCAAACAGACTGGTATCGTTCAGGTGTGACGGCACCACGTTCTGCATGGCGCTGAACATCGTTTCCAGACGGCCCGGATAGCGCTTATCCCAGTCCCGCAGCATATCGCCAATCACCTGACGTTGCAGGTTCGGCTGCGAGCCGCACAGGTTGCACGGAATAATTGGATAGCCTTTCGCTTCGGCAAAACGCTCGATGTCTTTCTCGCGGCAGTAGGCCAGTGGGCGGATCACAATATGCTTGCCGTCGTCGCTCATCAGCTTCGGCGGCATGCCTTTCATTTTGCCGCCGTAGAACATATTCAGAAACAGCGTTTGCAGAATGTCGTCACGATGATGACCGAGGGCGATTTTCGTGGCGCCCAGCTCGGTAGCGGTACGGTAAAGAATGCCACGACGCAGACGTGAACAGAGTGAACAGGTGGTTTTACCTTCCGGGATCTTCTCTTTTACGATGCCGTAGGTATTTTCCTCAACGATTTTATATTCCACGCCAAGCTGTTCGAGATATTCAGGAAGAATATGACCCGGGAAACCAGGCTGTTTCTGGTCGAGGTTAACCGCCACCAGCGAGAAATTGACCGGCGCGCTCTGCTGCAGATTGCGCAGGATCTCCAGCATGGTGTAGCTGTCTTTACCGCCTGACAGACACACCATAATGCGATCGCCTTCTTCAATCATGTTGAAGTCCGCAATGGCTTCACCCACATTGCGGCGCAGACGCTTCTGGAGCTTGTTCAGGTTGTACTGTTCTTTTTTATTAACTTCTTGATTTTGCGACATGTAATAGTGGCTCAGTTCGGATGATGGCATTTGATGGCATCCGCCCTGGTGTTGGGTCAGATCCGCCGGGCACGATTGTAGCAATAAATTCGCCCGATTACTCCTCCCGACTGCGCCATCATTTTATATCAGCGGGGCGAAAAAATAATCACCGGACCATAAATTATAGTTTTTGATTAAGAATAACTGAACGCACTCGTTATTATTTGCGCACTTCAGCAGGGCGAGAAATTACGTTTTGCTGTGTCGTTTATTTAATTCCACTCAGGTAATTCTCATGAACAAGCAATTTATGGTCAGTGCATTAATAGGTATTGCACTGTGTTCCGCACAATCTATGGTCCATGCCGCAGACGGTACTATTAATTTTACTGGCGAAATTGTTGCTGCCGGTTGTGATATTAATGGCGGCGCGACCCCGGCAATTAATGTTGATTTAGGCAGCGTATCGGCTTCGTCTTTTAGCGGTGTGGGTGCTACCTCGTCCCCGACGCAGTTTACGCTATCACTCAGCCAGTGTCCGTCCACCTTTACCAGCGCTGCCGTAAAGTTTGACGGTCTGCCCGATGCCGATAATCCCACTTTGCTGGCGGTAAGTGGGGGCGCAACCGGCATCGGCATTGAACTCGAGGATCAATTTGGCGCACCTGTACCTTTACAGACGGCTTCCCGAACCTTCCCGATCAACGAAGCAACGCAGGCGCTGGACATGGTATTTACGGCACGTTTTAAATCAACCCAGCCCGTGGTGGGCGAAGGGGCGGCAAACGCGACATCACAATTCACCATCAATTATCAGTAACTGAAAGCGTACATGGACAGGAACTTCCCTTGAAGCTGACATAGTGTCAGTTATTAAGGCAGGGACGCCTATTTTTATTCACTCAAGGGCAGGAGGTGCCATGCGTTATTTTAAAATTATTTTAACGGTGGTTATATATTTATTTTTTGTAGATGCGCAGGCTTATGCTGGCGTGGTCACCCAGGCAACGCGTGTTATTTACAGAAGCGATGCGCGTGAAGCGACGTTATTAATAAGCAATACGGATAAAAGCGAACCTTTTCTGGTGCAGTCGTGGATCGATAATAAAGGCGTTAACGGGACACAGACCGAAACCAGCAAGCCGCCGTTTATCGTCACGCCACCCTTGTTTCGCCTTGATGCGCAGGCGGATAACAGTCTGCGCATCGTCTATACCGGCGCCGCGCTGCCCGCCGATCGTGAATCGGTGTTCTGGTTAAATGTGAAAGCCATTCCCCGCAGCGTGCCGTCGGGTAACGTGCTGCAGGTGGCGATCAAAACCCGCATCAAGCTGTTCTGGCGACCGCAGGGTTTAGGGGATATGCCGCCTGAGCCGCTGCGTTTTCGGCGTGAAGCTCAAAGCCTGGTTGTCAGCAATATCAGCCCTTACTACATCACCTTTCAGCGTCTGGATATCGGTGGCACGGCAGTGGCGACCGGCAGCCAGATGGTGCCGCCACGCGGCTCGGCACGTTACCCGCTGGGCGTGGTCGCGGGCAATACGGTGAACTGGCAAACGATCAATGATTTTGGAGGCGCAAGTGTTTTGCAACATGCGTCTTTGCAGTAAGTCGGGTGGTGAGTATGCACCTGTACTTCAGACGCGGCCTGGCCCTGTGCGTCGTGCCGTTTATGTTATTACCGTCCCAGGGCCTGACCGCCGACCGTTTTAACCCGGCGGCGCTGGAGATCGACGCCCCGCAAGCTGTAAAAGTGGATTTATCGCAGTTCAGCCAGCGCGACAGCCAGGCCGCGGGCGTGTACCGCGTCGATATTGAGATCAATGGCGAGACCCGCAGCAGCGAGGCCGTGACTTTCGCCCGCGCGCAAAATGGCACGCTCGTGCCGCAATTTACGCTGGAAAAATGGCAGTCACTGGGGATCAACACCGGGCAGATCGCCACGCTACTGAACAACCAGCCTGCTCGCGTCGTCACCGAACCGCAACGGGAGATGCCGGAGGTGGCGACAGCGTTTGATTTTGCCCGTCAGCGTTTAAAAATCAGCGTTCCGCAAGCGCTGCTGAACAGGACGGCGCAGGGGGAGGTCGATCCCTCCCTCTGGGATGACGGTATTCCTGCGCTGCTGCTTAACTACAGCCTGAGCGGAGCGCGGAGCTGGATGGCGGGCAACAGCACGGAAAATCACTTTCTGAACCTGCGCAGCGGCGCGAATCTGACCGGCTGGCGGTTGCGCAATTACAGCACCCTCAGTTATAGCCCGCCCACAGGCGATGACTGGCGTTCGGCTTACAGCTATCTGCAACATGATGTGCGCTCGCTGAAGGGCCAGTTTATTACCGGCGATACCGCCACGCCTGCGGATGTGTTCGACAGCGTGTCGTTTCGCGGCCTGCAACTGATATCTGATGACAATATGCTGCCGGAAAGTCTGCGCGGTTTTGCGCCAACCATTCGCGGCATTGCCCGCTCCAGTGCGCAAGTCACGGTGCGGCAGCAGGGCGCCGTGATCTACCAGACCTACGTCGCTCCCGGCGCGTTTGCCATCACCGATCTCTATCCGGCGTCATCGTCGGGGGATTTGATGGTGACGGTGACGGAAAGCAACGGCGAGAGCCACACTTTCAGTCAGCCCTTTTCTGCGGTGCCGGTGATGCAACGGGAAGGTCGTCTGAAATATGCTTTTAGCGCCGGAAAATACCGCTCTTTCCGCAGCGGGGCGCGCAAACCTTATCTCGGCCAGGGCACGGCGATTTACGGCCTGTCAAATGGCGTCACGCTGTATGGCGGCAGCCAGATTAGCGATCACTATCACGCGCTGAATCTGGGAACGGGCGCGATCGTAGGGGATCTGGGCTCTGCTTCGCTGGATGCCACCTGGGCGCGCAGCCAACTGGGAACCTATACCGAACAGGGGCTGCAATACCGCCTGCAATATGCCAAAACGCTGGCGGATCCCGGCACCACGCTGTCGGCGGGGATCAACTTCTACAGCGGCGGAGATTATTACAATTTTAATGATGCCAGCGACTGGCGTAACGAGGATCGCAACGACAATCCCGCGGCGAAAAAAAGCCAGTACCGGGCGGAACTCACCCAGACGCTTAACGATGGCAAGTGGGGGGCGCTGGCGCTCTCCTGGTATCAGTTGCGCTATCGCGGTGGAATGAACGATCAGCAGACCTTAAGCGTCAACTACAACGCCAGCATAGGTGAGGTCAGCTATGGACTGATGATCAGCGACAGCCGCACCCATGACGGCTTTAACAACCGGCAAATCGCCTTTACCGCCAGTATGCCGCTGGGACGCACGATACCGGATACCTGGGCGTCGTTCAGCGCCAGCGGCGGACCACACGCGCCATCACTGTATCAGGCGGGGATTAACGGGACGCTGCTGAAGGATAAAAACCTGTCTTACAACCTGAGCGAGGGGTATGGCACGCGCGGGGGGGGCAACAGCGGCAATGTCAACGCCAGCTGGCTGGGCAGCGCCGGGCAACTTGGCGGTGGTTATACCTATTCCCGGCAAAATAAGCAGCTGAATTACAGCGTGCAGGGATCCCTGCTCGGGCACGCGGAGGGCATCACCCTCGGTCAGCCGCTGCCAGGGGATCTGTCAGCGCTGGCGCTGGTGAAAGCGCCGGGGGCGGCGGGGGTGAAAATCAACAACAGCACCGGTTTATATACCGACCCGCGCGGCTATGCGGTGGTGCGTTACCTCAACGCCTATCGCCGTACGCGGGTGGCGCTGGATACCACCTCGCTGCCGGGTAATGTCGATATCGACAGTAATGTGCTATCGGTGGTGCCGGGCTCAGGTGCCGTGGTGCTGGCACCGTTTGACACCCGTACCGGCGGGCGTCTATTGATCACGCTGCATTATCACGGCGGTTTGCTGCCCTTTGGCGCGATGGTCAACCTTGAGCGGCAAACCGGTGTCAGCGGAATAGTGGATGAAAACGGTCAGGTCTACCTCAGTGGTTTACCGCTGGAAGGGGTATTACACGTGCGCTGGGAGGGCGGCGCGTGCCAGGCGCGGTATGCCGTCCCGCCGCAGGATCTACAGCGCGTCACCCAGGCAAGCGCGCAATGTCAGTGAGGCATCACATGTCAGCCATTATGATTTTCACCCGTGTCCTCGGCGGCCTGTTGCTATGGGGGCTGACGTCCGGCCTGTACGGGGCGGCCTGCACCTCGTCGCCCGCCACGCCGCAGATTATTAATCCTGGCATGATCGTGGTGCCAGCGTGGACAGTACCGGGTAATGACGTCTTAGCTTCGGAGCACAGTCTGAGTTTTAGCGGCCAGTGTGATGGCGGTGGCGGCGAACAGCCGGGCGATACGGTTATCGCCTGTTTTGCTGGCAGCGGCGCGGAGGCTTCCGGTTATCCGGGGGTATATGCCACCGGCATAGACGGAATAGGTATCGCCCTTGCTACCGGTACGGGCGCGCGTATTCGCGGATCGGGACCTGGCTGTGACAGCCGCGCCACACCGCTCGCCACCCTCGACAGCGACCTGGCGTTCAACTATTCCGTGACACTGTCACTGGTGAAAACCGCCAGCATCGTGGGCAGCGGAAGCCTGCTGGATAATCAGACGCGGTTTGCCATGACCGTTTATCAGAAAGCCGGCATTGGCGGGGCGAGTCCTTACGTTTCCTATATCGGTGAGATGCAGGTCCGCCCCGCCAGCTGCGATGTACTCACCAAAAACGTTAACGTGGATCTGGGCCGCTATACGTTGCAGGATTTCAGTTCAAGGCAAAGAGGCGGCGTAACGAAAAATATCCCGTTTACCCTCGATCTGGATTGTGACGAAGGCGCAAAAGTAACACTGGTGGTTGACGGGACACGGGACAGTTCAGCCGCTGGCGTGCTGGCGGTCAATGGTGGCGAAGACGGTACGGGGGCGGGTGGCGTCGGTATACAAATGCTCAACGGCGCTGGCTACCCTTTTTATCTGGGATATGAAAACGTCGTCGAGCCGCAAACCAGCCAGGGTACGTTGTTTATCCCCTTTAACGCACGCTATTACCTGACCGGAGATCCGTTCACCGCCGGGTATGCCAATGCGGTAGCGACCTTTACGCTCACTTACCAGTAGCCGCCGGTAACGCGCAAGAACTGAGCGCTTGCGCGCCCGGCAAAAAAATTTACACAGCCACTTAATACATTAATTCATAACGAACTTTATAAGCTTCACTTGTATTTTTGTCGTATTACGCCCCGGACAGGGACTTGATCAGCGCAAAATATAAATCTACTGTATAAATACACAGTAAAAACAAATAAGGTGACTCACCATGAAGTGCTATCACCCTGCTGAATTGCGCGTCATTTGCGCGCTCCCGTTGTTCGGCGATCTCGTCCAGTGCGGTTTTCCTTCTCCTGCGCAGGATTATGTTGAAAAAACGCTCGATCTTAATGAATGGTTAATCCGCCATCCCTCCGCCACCTATTTTGTCCGCGCGGCGGGCGATTCGATGATTGAAGGAGGGATCAGCGACGGCGATCTGCTGGTGGTGGATGCCTCGCTGAAAGCGGATCATGGCAATATCGTTATTGCCGCCGTCGACGGTGAATTTACCGTCAAACAACTTCAGCTTCGCCCCGTCCTGCAACTCAATCCCCTTAATCGCGCCTATCGGCCCATTCCCATCCTGAGCGAGGATGCGCTGGAACTGTTCGGCGTGGTCACCTTTATCGTAAAAGCGACGCGCTGACGATGTTTGCCCTGGTGGATGTAAATTCATTTTATGCCAGCTGCGAAACGGTCTTCCGCCCCGACTTATGGGGTAAGCCGGTGGTGGTGCTCAGCAATAATGACGGTTGTGTCATTGCCCGCAGCGCGGAGGCAAAAAAGTACGGCGTGGTAATGGGCGCGCCCTTTTTTAAACAGCGGGATCTGTTTCGCGCCCATAACATCACCTGTTTTAGCAGCAACTACGAACTCTATGCCGACATGAGCAAGCGGGTGATGGATACGCTGGAATATCTCTGTCCGCGCGTGGAAATCTATTCTATCGACGAAGCCTTTTGCGATTTAACCGGCGTGCGTAACTGCCGCGATCTGACGTCGTTCGGCCAGGAGATCCGGCAGACTATTGCGCGTGATACCCGGCTGACGGTCGGCGTCGGGATCGCACAGACCAAGACGCTGGCGAAGCTGGCTAACTATGCCGCCAAACGCTGGCCGCAGTTTAACGGCGTGGTAGATCTGTCGAACCTGGAGCGGCAACGCAAGCTGATGGCGCGGCTGGATGTGGACGAAGTGTGGGGCATCGGGCGGCGCATTACCAAAAAGCTCGAGGCGATGGGCATCAGCAAAGCCATTCAGCTTGCCGATGCCGATATCAACTTTATTCGTAAACATTTCAGTGTGGTACTGGAGCGAACCGTGCGCGAGCTACGGGGCGAATCCTGCCTCGGGTTTGAGGAGTTTACGCCAGCCAAACAGGAGATCATCTGTAGCCGCAGCTTTGGGGAGCGGGTGACGGACTATGAGCATATGCGGCAGGCAATTTGCAGCCATGCCTTTCGCGCGGCGGAAAAGCTGCGTGCAGAGCATCAGTATTGCCGGTTTATTTCCGCCTTCGTGAAGACCTCGCCTTTTTCGTTAAACGAGCCTTATTACGGCAAAAGTGCGTCAATCAGCCTGCTCACGCCCACCCAGGACAGCCGGGACATTATTGACGCTGCCACGCGCTGTCTGAAGCTCATCTGGAAAGAGGGATTCCACTATCAGAAAGCAGGGGTGATGCTGGGAGATTTCTTCAGTCAGGGGGTCGCCCAGCTTAATCTGTTTGATGACCACGCGCCGCGTCGTGGCAGCGAGGCGCTGATGTCGACGCTTGATGAACTGAACCGGAAAAAAGGGCGCGGCACGCTCTATTTCGCCGGGCAGGGGATCCGCCAGGAGTGGCAGATGAAACGTGAAATGCTGTCACCGCGCTACACCACGCGGTGTGCTGATTTTATGATGGTGCCGGTGCGCTGAACACTCAGGCAATGCGATGCTCCGGGTATTTCCCTTTCACCACGCCATCATAAAAGCGGCCCTTTGAGACAACCGTCAGAAAGACGCTGAAAATGCGCGAGGGGACGCCGCGATACTGATAAACGCTTTTATTATGAAAGCGTACCTCCAGCGTGCGGGTACTTTCTTCGTACCCGACGGAGGCAATTCGCGATGATTTTACGGGATGATGGCGCACGGTCTTGTCCTTAACAGCATGGCATTCATCAAGATTATCATTTTAATCGCGTATCAGGTGACGAAATAAAGGCTTTTTAGGGGGCTAAAAAGCCCGATAGATCTCGGGCTTTGGTATGTTCCGGGCCAGACGGCGGCCCGGAAACCGGCTTATTCCGCCGGATTTTTTTCCGCTTTACCGGCAAGCTGCGCCAGGAAGTCATAGCGCTTTTGCAGATCGGCGGCGGCATCCTTCCACAATTGCTCAGCGACGTCCGGCTGCTGGGCATTCAGACGACGGAAGCGCTGCTCTTTCATCAGCGTATCCGCCAGCGCCTCGGACGGCGGACGGGAATCCAGCGCCAGCGGCACTTTGCCTTCGTCGGCGCGGCGCGGATCGAAGCGGTACAGCGGCCAGAAGCCGGTCGAGGTCAGCTGACGCATCTGATCGTGGCTTAACGCGAGGTCGTAACCGTGCTCTTCGCACGGGCTGTAGGCGATGATCAGCGACGGTCCCGGATAGGCTTCCGCCTCCTGAATGGCTTTCACCGTCTGGTTGAGCTGCGCCCCCAGCGAGATCTGCGCGACATAGACATGGCCGTACATCATCATGCTGACACCCAGATCTTTACGCGCTTTCCGTTTACCGTGCTCGCCAAACTTGGTGACTGCCCCCAGCGGTGTGGCTTTCGAGGCCTGACCGCCGGTATTGGAATAACATTGCGTATCCAGCACCAGGATATTGACGTTTTCGGTCAGGCTCAGCACGTGATCCAGCCCGCCAAAGCCGATGTCATACGCCCAGCCGTCGCCGCCGATAAGCCAGATAGATTTCTCCACCAGCGCGTCGGCGTCGGTCAGCAGTTCTTCTGCACCTTCGGTAGCGGCGAGATGTTGACGCAGGGCAGCTACCTGTTCTCGGCGAACTTCCGGCGTGGCGGGAGCGTGCAGCGCATCGTTAAGGTCGGCAGGAATACGATCCGCAAAGGTCTCCAGCAGACGCATCACCCGCTGGCGATGCTGATCCACCGTCAGACGGAAGCCCAGCCCGAACTCGGCATTATCTTCAAACAGTGAGTTGGCCCATGCCGGCCCCCGGCCATGACGATCGGTGGTGTACGGCGTGGACGGCAGATTGCCGCCATAAATCGACGAACATCCGGTCGCGTTGGCGATTAACATCCGGTCGCCATAGAGCTGCGTCAGCAGTTTGATATAGGGCGTTTCACCGCAGCCGGAGCAGGCACCGGAATATTCAAACAGCGGTGTGATCAGCTGCGAGGTACGAATATCAATGCGCTCAAGCGACGTGCGGTCGATTTCCGGCAGATCGAGGAAGAAATCGTAATGCACTTTTTCTTCTTCCACGTGCTCAAGGCGCGACATCATATTAATGGCCTTGATCTCCGGGTTCTGGCGATCTTTAGCCGGGCACACTTCGACGCACAGATTACAGCCGGTGCAGTCTTCCGGCGCGACCTGCAACACGTATTTCTGACCGCGCATATCGCGGGATTTAACGTCGAGCGATTGCAGGCTGGCAGGGGCGTTTTCCATCGCCTCCGGCTGCACCACTTTGGCACGAATGGCGGAGTGGGGGCAGGCGGCGACGCAGTGGTTACACTGGGTGCAGATCTCCGGTTTCCAGATGGGGATCGCTTCGGCGATATTGCGTTTTTCCCAACGGGTGGTGCCCACCGGCCAGGTGCCGTCCGGCGGCAGGGCAGAGACGGGCAGCGCATCCCCCAGACCGGCCAGCATCGCGGCGGTCACGGTTTTAACAAAATCAGGCGCGGCGTCCGACACCACCGGTGGCCGGTGCGGGCTGGCGGCATTCACCGCCTGTAGCGGCACTTCCGACAATGACTCGCGGGCCAGCGCCAGCGCCTGCCAGTTACGCTCCACCAGTTCCGTGCCTTTGCTGCTGTAGCTTTTGGCGATCGCGCCCTGTAAGGCAGTCAGCGCGGTGTCGCCCGGCAGAATGTTGGTCAGATGGAAGAATGCCATCTGCATAACGGTATTGATGCGCGCGCCGAGGCCACATTCACGGGCGATTTTCGCGGCGTTAACCACCCACAGCCGCGCTTTTTTCTGGTTCAGCACCGCCTGCACATCCTGCGGCAGACGCGCCCAGACTTCATCCGGCGCGTAAGGCGTGTTGAGCAGGAAAATGCCGCCGGGCTTCAGGCGCTCTGCCATCTGGTATTTATCGATAAACTGCAACTGGTGACAGCCAACAAAATCCGCCTGCGAAATCAGGTAGGCGGCGTTAATCGGATGCTCGCTGACGCGCAGGTGCGATACCGTCAGGCCGCCGGCTTTTTTGGAGTCGTAAACGAAATAGCCCTGGGCGTACCACGGCGTGGAGTTACCGATGATCTTGATATTGTTTTTGGTCGCCGACACGCTGCCATCGCTGCCGAGGCCGTAGAACAGCGCCTCCAGCTTGTTTTTTGACGGCAGGGTATTCTCCGGCAGCGGTAACGACAGGTTAGTGACGTCATCGTAAATGCCGACGGTGAAGCGCGGTTTTGGCTTCGCGGCCTGCAATTCATTAAACACCGCCAGCACGCAATCCGGGCCAAACTCTTTCGAGGAGAGGCCGTAGCGCCCGCCAATCACACGCGGCAGGGCATCGCGCTCACCATTGTTGAAGGCTTCCGCCAGCGCGGTCATCACGTCAAGATAGAGCGGTTCCGCATGGGCGCCCGGCTCTTTGGTGCGATCCAGCACGGCAATAGTGCGCGCGCTTTCCGGCAACACCGACAGCAAATGTTGCGCTGAGAACGGGCGGAACAGCCGCACTTTCAGCACACCCACTTTTTCGCCGTGGGTGAGTAATTCATCGACCACCTCTTCACAGGTGCCGATCGCCGAACCCATCAGAATAATCACGCGCTCCGCCTGCGGGTGGCCGTAATATTCAAATGGCTTATAAGCGCGACCCGTGGCGGCGGCAAAATCATCCATCGCCTGCTCAACGTGATCGTAAACGGCGTTGTACCAGGGGTTAGTCGCCTCGCGGGACTGGAAATAGGTATCGGGGTTCGCCGAGGTGCCGCGGATCACCGGGTGTTCCGGGTTTAATGCCCGGGCGCGGTGGGCGGCGATCGCCTCCTGCGGGAGCAGGGCACGAATGGTTTCATCGGCAATCGGGGCGATTTTGTTGATTTCGTGGGAGGTGCGGAACCCATCAAAGAAATGAATGAACGGCACGCGGCTTTTTAACGTCGCGATATGGGAAATCAGCGCGAAATCCTGCGCTTCCTGTACGCTGCTGGCGCACAGCATGGCGCAACCGGTCTGGCGCACCGCCATCACGTCCGAGTGATCGCCAAAGATCGACAGTGCATGGGTGGCGACAGTGCGTGCCGCCACGTGCAGCACAAACGGCGTCAGCTGCCCGCCCAGCTTGTACAGTGTCGGGATCATCAGCAGCAGGCCTTGCGACGACGTAAAGGAAGTGGAGAGCGCCCCGGTTTGCAGCGCGCCGTGCACGGCGGCAATCGCGCCCGCTTCCGACTGCATCTCCACCACGCGTGGGGTATCGCCCCAGACATTCTTCAGCCCATTGCCCGCCCAGGCGTCGGCCTGTTCAGCCATGGTTGAGCTGGGGGTAATAGGGTAGATGGCGATAACTTCGCTGGTGCGGAACGCCACTGAGGCGACTGCGCCATTACCGTCAGTTGTGATCATAGGACACCCTTACATTGCGCAATAAAAGGGACACGCATAACACCGGCGTGCCCTGTAGTTATCCTTCTATTTTAGCAAATCCCCCACAAAGCCATTTTCGCTTTTGTGTACTACTCATAACTCCGGTCAATGAACTGGCGTTTAGCCGCCGTGCCCTTGTCATAACAATTGTTATATTATAACATCTATGTTTCTGAATCTTAATGAGGGTAATGTTTTGGCAAAACAATATGGAGCAGTGGCAATGGCGCTGGGGGCGCTATTCCTGAGCGGCCAGACGCTGGCACACGGTCATCATGCACACGGGAAACCGTTGACCGAGATGGAGCAAAAAGCCGCCAACGGTGAGTTCAGTGACCGCGACGTGAAAGACCGCAGCCTGAGCGACTGGGACGGCGTATGGCAGTCGGTTTACCCTCTGCTGGAAAGCGGCGAGCTGGATCCGGTCTTTAAGAAAAAAGCAGAGAAAGACAAAAGCAAAACCGCCGACGAGATCAAAGCGTATTACCGCAAAGGCTATGCCACTCAAGTCGATACCATCGGCATTGAAAACGGCGTGATGGAATTTCACACCGGCGAAGTGGTTAACGCCTGTCATTATGACTATGCGGGCTACAAAATCCTCACCTATACCTCGGGCAAGAAGGGCGTGCGCTACCTGTTTGAATGTAAGGATGCCAGCAGCAAAGCGCCGAAATTCGTGCAGTTCAGCGATCACACCATCGGCCCGCGCAAGTCGGCGCATTACCATATCTTTACCGGCAACACCTCACAGGACGCACTGCTAAAAGAGATGGATAACTGGCCGACCTATTATCCATATCAGCTGACCAACGAGCAGGTTGTGGATGAGATGCTGCATCACTGATAACGAAAAACACCCGCTACGGCGGGTTTTTTACGCCCTGAGCAACATGGGAGCCGCCCCGCAAAATGGGTAAATTCTCATGGCGGAGCAGAAAAAGCGCGCTCAGGCTCTCGACGTCAGCCGCCGTGCTGCCTATTATGCATAAGTTTTGCTAAATCGACGGGGGAGAGAAAATGCGTGCAGTATTATGGGTAGGGTGTGCGGCGTTATTGTTATCGGCTTGCAGCAGCGAGCCGGTCCAGCAGGCCACGGCGGCGCATGTCGCGCCTGGCTTAAGAGCCGCCATGACCAGTTCCGGTGAGGCCAGCTGTGCGATGATTGGCGGATCGCTGTCTGTCGCACGTCAGCTTGACGGCTCTGCCACCGGCATGTGCGCACTGCCCAATGGTAAACGTTGTAGTGAACAATCGCTTGCTGCAGGCACGTGCGGCACGTACTGATTACTGCCCCAGGTCGGCCAGTTTAAAGATTAACGTCTGCTCCGCGGTTGCCAGCGTCAGCTGGTTGCCGGTCAGGTCGGCCTGAGCCCCTTCATTCATCATCGCGCTGAACGTCTGATCCAGCTGATTGCGTTGCGGATCGGCACACATCATGCGCGTCATTGCCATATTTTTCGCCGACAGTTCGCCGTCTGATACTTTGCCCTGGCCGGTGAAGCGATTACACATCAGGCCGGAAATATGCATTTTCTCGCCGAAGCTGATTTCTGGCGGATTGCCCTCAGGATTAATTGCGGCACCGTTAACGGTTTGCAGCACAAAGCGGTGATGCATAAGTTCATCTGGCGTCACAGAGACTTTGCCGTCACGGGCACAGCCAGCAAGCAGCAACGTGGCTGCGGTTAAGGCGATAATAGATTTCATAAAACTCCCTGGATATTCTCCATCAACGAGCGCCGATTTTAACAGGCGTAATAAGGTTGTCTTGCAGGAAAATCTGAAAGCGCTCCCCCGGGGAAAGGGGAGCGAAGGGGATCAGACCAGCGCGTTCGGGCAGTTTTCACCCTTTTCAAGCTGACGCAAATTTTCCAGCGTGGTTTCTGAAATGCTGATCAGGGCTTCGGCCGTCAGGAACGCCTGATGCCCGGTGAACAGCACGTTGTGACAGGCGGACAGACGGCGGAACACGTCATCCTGGATCACGTCGTTGGATTTGTCTTCGAAGAACAGATCGCGTTCGTTCTCATACACGTCCATCCCCAGCGCACCGATTTTCTGGGTTTTCAGCGCTTCGATCGCCGCCTGGGAATCCACCAGGCCGCCGCGGCTGGTATTGATGATCATCACGCCGTCTTTCATCTGCTCGAAGGACGAGCGGTTCAGCATATGGTAGTTATCCGGGGTCAACGGGCAGTGCAGGGAGATGACGTCCGACTGGGAAAACAGCGTCGGCAGATCCACATACTCTACGCCCAGTTCCAGCGCGGCTTCGCTCGGATAGGGATCAAACGCCAGTAGGCGCATACCAAAACCTTTCAGAATACGCAGCGCCGCCACACCGATTTTACCGGTGCCGATCACGCCAGCGGTTTTACCGTACATGGTGAAACCGGTGAGGCCTTCCAGCGAGAAGTTAGCATCACGGGTACGCTGATAGGCGCGGTGAATACGGCGGTTCAGGGTCATCATCATGCCGACGGCATGCTCTGCCACAGCTTCCGGCGAGTAGGCCGGTACGCGCACCACTTTCAGCCCTAATTCTTTCGCCGCGTCCAGATCGACATTGTTAAAGCCCGCGCAGCGCAGCGCGATAAACTTCACGCCATGGTTTTTCAGTTCTTCCAGCACCGGGCGGCTGCCGTCGTCGTTCACAAAAATACAAACGCCATCGCAGCCATGGGCGGTTTTCGCGGTTTTATCAGTCAGCAGAAAGTCGAAAAATTCAAGCTCGTAGTTATAATGCTCGTTAACATGCTGCAAATACTTTTTATCGTACTGCTTTGTGCTATAGACAGCGAGTTTCATAAGACTTTCTCCAGTGATTGTAAAATCAATCCAGCGTAATGAATAATTTTAGAACATCTACGCTTATAAGCTATCAGAAGCATTCACTTCACCAATATATATAAGCATGCCACAATAAGGCCACGGAAAGACAGAAAATTGATGCCAAATCAGGATATTAACTACCCATGAAGGGTAAATATAAAGTTGCGCTCGCGCTGCTCTTACTGTTCATACTCTTGCCGCTTACGCTGCTGATGACGCTGGCGCAGTGGGTGCCGGGGCTGGCTGGGATCTGGCTGCCGGTCGGCACTCGCATCGCGTTTGACGAGCCCCCCCGCCTGACGCGGCACGCCCTGAAAATTCCTGATTTACTTTATCTGGTGGATGACTGCCAGCTGGCGAAGCTCAGACATGCTGAACTGACGCACCCGAGCCGCTGGCAATTGAATGTCGACTCGCTGGTGCTTAACGCCGCCTGCCTGCAAAAACTGCCGCAGACTACCCCATCGCCCGCCGCGCCGCGCACGCTGGCGCAGTGGCAATCCATGTTGCCTTATACCTGGGTCAATATCGATAAACTGACGGTTACCCCCTGGCAGCAATGGGAAGGAAAAATTGCTCTCGCGCTGACTCCGGCGCGTCAGCAACTGCGTTACGAAGGCGATCGCGTCACGGTACAGGCGCAACTGGACGGGCAGGCGCTGAAGGTGGAACAATTCGCGGTCAAACTTACTGAAAATCAGCCGCCGCTGAGTCTTGCCGGCGAATTCACACTGCCGCTGGTGCCGGATGGTCTGCCGGTTAACGGTCATGCCGCCACCACGCTGCGTCTGCCGCAAAGCCCGGATCCCGTGGATGCGGAAATCGAATGGCGCGACAACGAAGGCCAGCTGATCGTGATGGCGCGCGATGCTGCCGATCCGCTGCTCGATCTTCCCTGGCAACTGACGCAGCAGCAGCTCACCATCAGCGATGGCCGCTGGAACTGGCCGTATCAGGGCATTCCGTTAAGCGGGCGGGTTGGTCTGCGCATTAAAAACTGGCAGGCAGGACTCGAAGGCGCAGAAGTGAGTGGCCGGATGAACGTGCTGACTCAGGGCGATGCGGGTAAAGGCAACGCGGTGCTTAACATCGGGCCGGGGCGGTTGAGCCTGGAAAACAGCGATCTGCCCCTGCAACTGACCGGCGAAGCCAAGCAGAACGATTTGATTTTATATGCCGTATTACCGGCCCATCTGAGCGGCAGCCTCACCGATCCGCTGCTGGCGTTCAGCCCCGGCGCGCTGCTGCGCTCCCGCGGCACGCTTATTGATTCCCTGAATATTGATGAAGTGCGCTGGCCGCTGGCAGGGGTGAAGGTCACCCAGCGCGGCATCGATGGTCGCTTGCAGGCCATTCTGCGCGCCCATGAAAACCAGATGGGGGATTTTACTCTGCACCTTGACGGCCAGGCGCACGACTTCCTGCCGGATAATGGCCTGTGGCAGTGGCGTTACTGGGGCGAAGGCCAGTTCACGCCAATGCAGGCGCGCTGGGACGTTGCCGGGAAAGGCGAGTGGCGTGATGACGTGATCCTGCTGACCGATCTGTCCACCGGTTTCGACCAGCTACAGTACGGTACCATGCATGTGGATAACCCCCGGCTGGTGCTGGACGCGCCGATACGCTGGCAGCGTGATGAACAGCATCCGCAGTTCAGCGGCGCACTGTCTCTCGACGCCGCGCAAACCACCTTCAGCGGCGGCAGTGTATTACCGCCCTCGACGCTAAAATTTAGCGTCAGTGGACGCGAGCCAACGGTGTTCCAGTTCAAAGGCGATCTCCATGCACAAGAGATCGGCCCGGTGCGGGTTAACGGTCGCTGGGACGGCGAACGGCTGCGCGGGCAGGCGTGGTGGCCGCGACAGGCATTGAAAGTCTTTCAGCCGCTGGTGCCGCCGGACTGGAAAATGGCCCTGCGCGACGGCGAAATGTACGCGCAGATCGCCTTTTCCGCTGCCGCCGGACAAGGTTTCGAAGCCGGGGGCCACGGCGTGCTCAAGGGCGGCAGCGCCTGGATGCCGGACAATGCGTTAAAAGGCGTGGACTTCGTGCTGCCGTTCCGCTTTAGTGAAGGGACCTGGCAACTGGGCACGCGCGGGCCAGTCACGTTGCGCATTGGCGAAATCGTCAATCAGGTGACGGCGAAAAACTTCACCGCCGATTTGCAGGGCGCATATCCGTGGAGCGAAGAAAACCCGCTGCGCCTGAGCGACGTCAGCGTCGATATGCTCGGTGGAAAAATCACGCTCCGCCAGCTGCGTATGCCACAGCATGATGCGGCGCTGCTCCGGCTGGAGCATATTTCCGCCAGCGAAATTATCAGTGCTGTGAATACCAAACAGTTCGCCATGTCCGGCGCGCTCAACGGCGCGTTGCCGCTGTGGCTGAATAACGATCGCTGGATCGTCAAGGATGGCTGGTTAAGCAATCCGGGCCCGCTCACGCTGCGTCTTGATAAAGACACCGCCGACGCGCTGGTGAAGGATAATATAGCCGCCGGCGCGGCCATTAGCTGGCTACGCTATATGGAGATTTCGCAATCCTGGACGCATATCGACCTGGACAATCACGGCGTGATGAACATGCGCGCTGCCCTGAAAGGCATCAGTTACGTTGATGGCAAAAGCAATGCGGTCAACCTGAACTATAACCATGAAGAAAATGTCTTCACGTTATGGCGCAGTTTACGTTACGGCGATAATTTACAGTCATGGCTTGAGCAACATGCGACAGTGCCGGATAACCGCTGCGCGCCTGGCAAGGAATGTGAGGTAAAACAATGAAATTCTCGTTAATCGCTCTGTGTGCGCCCCTGATGTTGCTGACCGGCTGCACGCCGCGAATCGAAGTGGCAGCGCCGTCCACGCCGATCACCATCAATATGAACGTGAAGATCGACCACGATATTCATATTAAAGCGGATAAAGACGTCGAAACGCTGCTGAAGACGCGCAGCGATTTACTCTAACCCATGCAGGAAGGATCGTTATGACGCACACAACAGCAAACACCTTTACCTTCGGCGGGATGACCGTCAACCGTCTGGGCTACGGCGCAATGCAACTAGCCGGTCCCGGCGTGTATGGCCCGCCGAAAGATCATGACGCGGCGCTGGCGGTTCTGCGCGAAGCCATTGCGCTCGGCGTTAATCATATTGATACCAGCGATTTTTATGGTCCGCATATTACCAACCGTATCATCCGTGAGGCGCTGCATCCTTATCCGGACGATCTGGTGATCGTCACCAAAATCGGCGCGCGGCGCGATGAGAAGGCGGCCTGGCTGCCGGCGTTCTCGGCCGACGAACTGAAACAGGCGGTCCATGACAACCTGGGTAATCTGGGGGTGGAAGCGCTGGACGTGGTTAACCTGCGTTCTATGCTCGGCGACGGGCACGGCCCGGCGGAAGGGTCGCTGGCTGAGCATGTGCGGGTGCTGGCGGATCTGCAACAGCAGGGGCTGGTGAAACATATTGGTCTGAGTAATGTCACCGCCACTCAGGTCGCCGAAGCGCGTGAAATCGTGGAGGTGGTCTGCGTGCAGAACCTCTATAACATTGCGCATCGTGAGGATGACGCGCTGATCGACGCGCTCGCCCGTGACGGTATCGCCTACGTGCCATTCTTCCCGCTGGGCGGCTTTACGCCGTTGCAGTCATCCACGCTGTCTGATGTGGCGGCGAGCCTGAATGCCACTCCCATGCAGGTCGCGCTGGCCTGGCTGCTGCGCCGTTCGCCAAATATCCTGTTGATCCCGGGCACGTCATCGGTCACGCATCTGCGTGAAAATATGGCGGCGGCAGAGCTGGAATTGTCAGAAGAGGTGTTGGCTACGCTTGAGAGGATTGGCGGGTAAGGTGTGAATTGCCCGGTGGCGCTGGCGCTTACCGGGCCTACAATACACGTTGCTAAGTGAACCGTAGGCCCGTGCAAGCATAGCGCCGCCGGGCATAAATAGAGGTTGCTACGTGAACCGTAGGCCCGTGCAAGCGTAGCGCCGCCGGGCATAAATCATCAAAACGTTACGCTGTCACTACGCTGTCGATAGCGGCTTTCGCGTCAGACTGCGCTTTGGTCGCCACTTCCGGACCGTAAGCAATGCCTTCTGCGAACACAAAGTTCACGTCGGTGATGCCGATAAAGCCGAGGAATACTTTCAGGTACGGGGCAATCAGATCGGTCGGGGTATCTTTATGAATACCGCCGCGGCTGGAAACCACCACCGCACGTTTGCCGGTCACCAGACCTTCCGGGCCTTTCTCGGTGTAGCGGAACGTCACGCCAGCACGGGCAATCAGGTCGAAGTAGTTTTTGAGCTGCGTCGGAATGTTGAAGTTGTACATCGGGGCATTGATGACGATAACGTCATGGGCCTGCAGTTCAGCAATCAGTTCATCAGACAGCTTCAGCGCTTCCTGCTGACGCGGTGTCAGCGGGGCGTCGGAAGGGCGCAGCGCGCCAACCAGTTCGCCATCCAGTACCGGCACCGGGTTAGCCGCCAGATCGCGCACGGTGATTTCATCGGCAGGGTGCTTATCGCGCCACTGTTCAACAAAATAGTCGGAAAGCTGACCAGACTGAGAGTAACCTGCCAGGATGCTGGACTTAAGCACTAATACTTTGCTCATGGGTGATTCCTTTTATGAATGTATGTTGAGGTTTAGCCTCAATAATTACGCTCACTCTATTCACAATTTGCCGCCATGAATAGCGCAATATATCGATTTCATTGTTCGAATTTTTTGAATAAGCCAAAGAATGCGGCGATGTGATAATCTACAGTAAATGCAACAGAGAGATTTTCCCGGCAGTGTGCTGCCCGATAACCTTATGACAGAACAACAAAATTTCACTTTCTCCGCCCTCAATCAACAGCTTGATACGCTGATGCTGCGTGACAGGCAGCGTTTCGCGCGCCGTCTGCACGGCGCGAGAAAGGTTAAAAATCCTGACGCGCAACAGGCCATCTATCAGACGATGGCACAGGAAATTGAACAGGCTGCCGAAAAGGTTCGCCTGCGCATTGCCGCGCGTCCGGCGATCACTTACCCGGATAATCTGCCGGTCAGCCAGAAGAAGCAGGACATTCTGGAAGCCATCCGCGATCACCAGGTGGTGATCGTTGCCGGGGAGACTGGCTCCGGTAAAACCACACAGTTGCCGAAAATCTGCATGGAGCTGGGGCGCGGGGTTACCGGGCTGATCGGCCATACGCAGCCACGTCGACTGGCGGCGCGTACCGTGGCCAGCCGTATTGCCGAGGAGCTGAAAAGCGAGCCGGGTGGCTGCATCGGCTATAAAGTACGTTTCAGCGATCACATCAGCGACAACACCATGGTCAAGCTGATGACCGACGGGATCCTGCTGGCGGAGATCCAGCAGGACCGCCTGCTGATGCAGTACGACACCATCATCATCGACGAAGCGCACGAGCGCAGCCTGAACATCGATTTTCTGCTCGGCTACTTCAAAGAGTTGCTGCCGAAGCGCCCGGATCTGAAAGTCATCATCACCTCGGCGACCATCGATCCGGAACGCTTTTCGCGCCACTTTGATAACGCGCCGATCATCGAAGTCTCTGGCCGTACTTATCCGGTGGAAGTGCGCTATCGACCGATTGTGGAAGAGGCAGACGACACCGAGCGCGACCAGCTCCAGGCTATTTTTGACGCCGTGGACGAGCTGGGGCGTGAAAGTGCTGGCGACATTTTGATTTTCCTGAGCGGCGAGCGGGAGATCCGCGACACCGCCGATGCGCTCAACAAACTTAATCTGCGTCATACCGAAGTGCTGCCACTGTATGCCCGGCTGTCGAACAGCGAGCAAAACCGCGTGTTCCAGTCCCACAGCGGACGGCGCATCGTGCTGGCGACCAACGTGGCGGAAACCTCGCTCACCGTACCGGGCATCAAGTACGTTATCGATCCCGGCACGGCGCGCATCAGCCGCTACAGTTTCCGTACCAAAGTACAGCGCCTGCCGATTGAACCGATCTCCCAGGCGTCAGCGAACCAGCGTAAAGGCCGCTGCGGTCGTGTCTCTGAAGGGATCTGTATCCGTCTCTATTCGGAAGATGATTTTCTGTCGCGTCCGGAATTTACCGATCCCGAAATTCTGCGCACCAACCTGGCGTCGGTCATTTTACAGATGACCGCGCTGGGGCTGGGCGACATCGCCGCGTTCCCGTTCGTTGAAGCGCCGGACAAGCGCAATATTCAGGACGGTGTGCGTCTGCTGGAAGAGCTGGGGGCGATCACCACCGATGAACAGCAAACGGCGTATAAGCTGACGCCGCAGGGCCGCCAGCTTTCGCAGCTGCCGGTGGATCCGCGTCTGGCGCGCATGGTGCTGGAAGCGCAAAAACTGGGCTGTGTGCGGGAAGCGATGATTATCACCTCGGCGTTGTCCATTCAGGATCCGCGCGAGCGCCCGATGGACAAGCAGCAGGCGTCGGACGAAAAACACCGCCGTTTCCACGACAAAGAGTCCGATTTCCTCGCCTTTGTGAATCTGTGGAACTACCTCGGCGAGCAGCAAAAAGCGCTGTCCTCAAACAGCTTCCGCCGTCTGTGCCGCACCGAATACCTTAATTATCTGCGCGTGCGGGAATGGCAGGACATTTACACCCAGCTGAGGCAGGTGGTGAAAGAGCTGGGCATACCGGTGAACAGTGAACCGGCGGAATACCGCGAAATTCATATCGCCATGCTGACCGGCCTGCTATCGCATATCGGCATGAAAGACGCTGATAAGCAGGAATTTACCGGCGCACGTAACGCCCGTTTCGCCATCTTCCCCGGCTCCGGATTATTCAAAAAGCCGCCGAAGTGGACGATGGTCGCCGAGCTGGTGGAAACCAGCCGCTTATGGGGACGCATCGCCGCGCGTATCGATCCGGAATGGGTCGAGCCGGTAGCGCAGCATCTGATCAAGCGTTCCTACAGCGAGCCGCACTGGGAGCGGGCGCAGGGCGCGGTGATGGCGACGGAAAAGGTCACGCTCTACGGTTTGCCGATCGTCAGCGCGCGTAAGGTGAACTACAGCCAGATCGATCCGATGCTCTGCCGCGAGCTGTTTATCCGCCATGCGCTGGTAGAAGGCGACTGGCAGACGCGCCATGCCTTTTTCCGCGACAACCTGAAGCTGCGCGCCGAAGTGGAGGAGCTGGAGCATAAATCGCGCCGCCGCGACATTCTGGTGGACGACGACACGCTGTTTGAGTTTTACGATCAGCGCATCAGCCATGAGGTGATCTCTGCGCGTCATTTCGACAGCTGGTGGAAGAAAGCGAGTCGTGAAACGCCGGATCTGCTGAACTTTGAAAAGAACATGCTGATCAAAGAGGGCGCGGAGCAGGTCAGCAAGCTCGACTATCCGAATTTCTGGCATCAGGGCAACCTGAAGCTGCGCCTGAGCTACCAGTTTGAACCGGGCGCGGATGCCGATGGCGTGACGGTACACATTCCGCTACCGCTGTTAAATCAGGTACAAGACGCCGGGTTTGAGTGGCAGATCCCAGGGCTGCGCCGCGAACTGATCATCGCGCTGATCAAATCCCTGCCGAAGCCGGTGCGCCGCAACTTTGTTCCCGCGCCAAACTATGCCGAAGCCTTTTTGGGCCGCGTAACGCCGCTGGAGTTGCCGCTGCTGGATGCGCTCGAGCGCGAGTTGCGCCGCATGACGGGCGTGACCGTTGACCGCGAGGCGTGGCAGTGGGATCAGGTGCCGGATCACCTGAAGATCAGCTTCCGCGTGGTGGATGACAAGAACAAGAAATTGCAGGAAGGCCGCGATCTGACGGCGCTGAAAGAGGCGCTGAAAGGTAAAGTGCAGGAAACCCTGTCGGCAGTGGCCGACGACGGTATTGAGCAGAGCGGTCTGCACATCTGGAGCTTCGGTCAGCTTCCGGAAAGCTACGAGCAAAAACGCGGCAACTACAAAGTGAAGGCATGGCCAGCGCTGGTGGATGAGCGCGACAGCGTGGCCATCAAGCTGTTCGATAATCCGCTGGAGCAGCAACAGCAGATGTGGCGCGGGCTGCGCCGTCTGTTGCTGCTGAATATTCCGTCGCCGATCAAATATCTGCATGAGAAGCTGCCGAACAAAGCCAAGCTGGGCCTCTACTTTAACCCGTACGGCAAAGTGCTGGATCTGATTGACGACTGTATCTCCTGCGGCGTCGATAAGCTGATCTTTGAAGCAGGCGGCCCGGTATGGACGGAAGAGGGCTATGCACGACTTCATGAAAAAGTTCGCGCTGAGCTTAACGACACCGTGGTGGATATCGCAAAGCAGGTCGAGCAGATCCTGACCGCCGTGTTCAATATCAACAAACGTCTGAAAGGGCGCGTCGATATGACCATGGCGCTGGGGCTGTCAGATATTAAAGCGCAGATGAACAATCTGGTGTATCGCGGCTTTGTCACCGGCAACGGTTTCAAACGTCTGGGCGACACGCTGCGTTATCTGAATGCCATTGAAAAACGGCTGGAGAAGCTGGCGGTGGATCCGCACCGGGATCGCGCGCAGATGCTGAAAGTGGAGAGTGTGCAGCGCGCCTGGCAGCAGTGGCTGAACAAGCTGCCACCCGCCCGCCGCGAAGATGACGACGTAAAAGCGATCCGCTGGATGATCGAAGAACTGCGGGTGAGTTATTTTGCCCAGCAGCTCGGCACGCCATATCCGATCTCCGATAAGCGTATTTTACAGGCGATGGAACAGATTAGCCTTTATAATATTTAATAATAAGGATTGATATTATGTTTAAAAGTATAGAGATTGAAAATTTCAAAGCGTTTGCTGAAGCTCAGCGTATCGATTTTGCGCCAATAACGTTAATTTTCGGTCAAAATTCTTCGGGTAAAAGCTCAGTTATTCAATCTATATTGGCTTTGAAACAAACTCTCTCAAACCCATCTAATACCGCCAGTTTTATTTCCAGCGGTGCTTGTATAGATCTAGGTGGATACCTATCTGTCGTAAATTCACATAATCCAAATAATAAAATAGGATTATCGTTTTCATTTGTAAACACCCTTTCAGCGCAAGAATACAAAGACGAGTTTTTAGAGTTCCCTATTTTTTCGACGAGTGATGTTAGAGATATTAGTTTAAAATATGCTTATGCAAATGAGCCCGGAAGAAGAGATAGCTTTCTTCAGGATTTGGTTTACTCCGTAGTTTCGCCAAATCTAAAGCAAGAAAAAATTAAATTGAATATAAAAAAAGCGGTGACAGGATATACTAAAAGTCTAGACGAGACCTTTTATGGCGATTCTGATTCGTTAAAATCTTTTTATTCATTTATAACAAGAATCAATAATAAAAACTTTGGCAAAGAGTTTAGTGCAATAAATAAAATGATTTATGAATCTTTATCTACAGGGGTGTATAAGATTCGCAAGGATATATCTTTACCACTAATGCTGTGGGGGGAGGTAATGGTAAATATACCGAATGGTTATTTGCAACGAATGTCCGAAGAGATAAAGTATGAGTTTAATAAGGTTAAATACTTAGGACCATTGAGAACTCACCCCAAAAGGTTTTACCAAGCTGGGAAAGATATTGTTTCGAAGACTAAAGGGGAAACTAATCTCGGTGGTGAACTTTATGAAGCAGGGAGTGATATAATAATAGAAATAAATCAATGGTTGAATTCTTTTGAAATACCTTATGATGTAAATGTTGAAAATATAGGAAATGATACGACAGGAGATGTCATTTCAGTTATATTAAAAGATAAAAGAACCCAAACATTAGTTACACCAGCGGATGTTGGATTTGGTATTGGACAAGTAATGCCGATTATTACGGAGGCCATTGCCTCCAAAAATACAACAATATGTGTTGAACAACCGGAAATACATTTACATCCAAGACTACAAGCTCATTTGGCTGATCTGTTCATAGACTCAGTAGATCCAAAAGCGAAAAATAATCAATGGATAATTGAAACTCATAGTGAATCATTGATGTTGAGAATCCAAAAGAGGATAAGAGAAAGAAAAATAAAAAAAGAATTGATAAAGGTATTTTACGTCATCCCAGATTCTGACGGTTCGAAAATAATGGAGCTCCCATTAGATGATGATGGTGATTTCACGATGCTATGGCCAGAAGGCTTCTTTGAAGAAAGGCTTGATGATATTTTTGGGGGCTAAGATGTTAACTGAATTTCATTTTGATGAAGATTTATTATCAAGTGATGATATGACATCTTTATACTCGCATGCATTAAATGCTTCTCTTCTTGATTTTTGGTATGAAAGAGGGGGGTTTGTATATCCTTTCAATAAATTAACACACTATAAAGAATGGATTCAGTACATTCACCCAAAATATATAGCAAAGTGGCAGGCGGCATTATCTGGTAATATCACTGGCGATATGTCGAATGGTTACAGAAAGATAGCTGATTACACTAATTTTGAATCACTACTCTCATCTTGCTCTTTAAATGGAATCGATTTAGTTTTAGTGCCTAGTACGTTTGATAAACTCGGTATAAACGAAAGTACAGATATATATACTAATGGTATTGACATTTGTAAAGTAAATTCATTTCTGGATGCACCAGTTATAAGGCGCAATAAGGAGTTGTTAAATAAAGGTATTTTGCCTGGTGATGATATTAATCAAGTGTGGAATTCCCAGTTTATTAAAATAGCCAAACATTCTAAGACAATCACTATAATTGATAGGTATTTTGGTGATAATTTATGTAAAGAGATGTCCCTTGAAAGTACAAGCATAAAGAAATTTATTGATTTACTAGCTCCGTTAAATAAGAAATTTAATATAACAATCTACACAGTTGGAGGTATAAAGGGTTCACAAAAACATATAGAGATAGAGAATTACATTAGACATTTTATGTCAAAATCAAACGTATCGAAAGTAGTATCAACGCTGAGTGTGTGCTCATGCGATGACGTTATTTTCAGAGATAATTGCCATGAGAGATATATTGCTTTTGAGAGTTTTATTTTTAAAATAGATCGAGGGATGCAGATTTTTAGTCCATACCCCCAGGTAGCAACTTCTATTTCAATATATAGGAAAACATCCACATCCACTTTTAGTCATGCTTTAAAAGCACTAACAACTAAAAGGTTATGGTTTTTTTGATAGTAAAAATAAATGCAAAAAAATGACATTTTTTTGCATTTATAACATTATGATGTTTTGTTGTTTTCATTATTGCTATTAATTTAAGCTTACCTCAGGTAATTAAATCTCTCTATTTTTTATCTGCTTAATAATAGCAAATTTAATGAGATAACATTTAGAAAATTGGGTTAAAAATTTTGTGAAAAAAATCTACCTTTACTGGCAAGAAAAAAATTTTAATATATAGCGCAGATGCTGAAAGTGGAGGTGGAGAGTGTACAGCGCGCCTGGCAGCAGTGGCTGAACAAGCTGCCGCCCGCCCGCCGCGAAGATGACGACGTAAAAGCGATCCGCTGGATGATCGAAGAACTGCGGGTGAGTTATTTCGCCCAGCAGCTCGGCACGCCATATCCGATCTCCGATAAACGTATTTTACAGGCGATGGAGCAGATCGCCGCGTGATGGGTGCCGGGCGGCGACGTTGTCTTGCCCGGCCTGCCACGCATCGTGCAGGTCATTTGTAGGCCCGGTAAGCGCCAGCGCCACCGGGCAAATCACGCCAAATTACTTTCCGCTGGTCCACCCGCCGCCCAGCGCCCGGTATAAATCCACCTGCGCCAGCAACAGATTATTCTTCACCTGCACCACGCTGGTCTGCACCGAATAGAGCGTGCGCTGTGCATCCAGCTCATCCAGATACGAGGCATACCCGTTCCGGTAACGATTATGGGCGATACGCAACGCTTCTTGCGCCACCGTGGCCTGTTCCTGCAACTCGTCTAACTGCTCCTGCAAGCGCGCAATGGCATCAAGGCTATCGTTCACCTCTTTAAACGCATTGCGCACGGTATTTTCATAGTTGTAGAGCGCCTGATTACGCTGGGACATCGACACATCCACCTGCGCATTCAGTGCCTGACGGTTAAGCAGCGGCGCAAGAATACTGCCGCCGACGCTCCACAAGCGCAGCGGGTTGTCGAGCAGCGCCGGTAGCGTATCCGCCTGCCAGGTGCCGCCCGCCGTCAGACTGATCGACGGTAGCAGCTGCGCCTGCGACGCCGCCAGTGAGGCATCGGCAGCGATCAAAGCCTGCTGGGCCTGCACAATATCCGGGCGACGATTTAACAGCGTGGAGGGCAACTGCGCCGGGACCGGCAACGGGCTAAGCCGATCAAAAGCGCCACGCGGCACCGGGCCGGGATTACCGCCAGCCAGCAGACTAAGGGCGTTTTCCTGTTCACTGATCTGGTGCTGTAACTGCGGGATCTGCGCACGGGTGGCGCGACGTTCCGAGTCCGACTGCATCAGCTCCAGCCGTGAACTGTAGCCGGTTTCATACTGCCGTTTAGCGAGGTTATAAGCTTCCTCCCGCGCCGCCAGCGTCGACTGCGTAACGCGCAGTTGTTCATCCAGCGACAGCAGCGTGATATAGCCCGACGCCACCGATGAGGCGACCGTCAGATCGGCTGCTGCCGCGGCGGCTTTCTGCGCCGCCAGCGATGCTCGTGCCGCTGCCGTGGTGCTGCGGTTCGCGCCCCACAGATCCACATCGTAATTCGCCGTTAAGCCACCTTTGTACAGCGTGCTGTGCACGGGCTGTCCGGTGGCGGCGGACTGCGAACGCGCCCGCGTGCCGCCCAGGCTGGCATCAAGCGTCGGGAACAGATTGCCCTCGGCGGCATAAATGCGCGCCTGATACTCATTTATCCGCTCGCGGGCGACGAGAATATCGTTGTTCTGGCGCAGCGCTTGTTCCACGTAACGATTGAGCTGGCTGTCGTGAAAGTTACGCCACCAGACACCCTCTACCGGGCTTTGCGGGCCAACGGCGGTGCGCCATTCTGCGGGAATAGTTAACGAAGGGCGGGCCGGGGTGACGTCAACCGACTGACACCCCGCCAGCGCCAGTGACAGTGCCAGCCAGACAGGACGGAAGGTCATTATTTTGCCTCCCGGGTATCAATGGTCACCTGTACCGACATCCCCGGACGCAGGCGCTGTAGCTGTTCCGGTTTACCGTCGATCTCAATGCGTACCGGGATGCGCTGGGCGATCTTCACGAAGTTACCGGTGGCGTTATCCGGCGTGACAGCGCTGAATTCGACGCCGGTGGCAGGGGAAATGCTCTGCACCCGGCCACTAAAGGCTTCGTCGTTGAGCGCATCAACGGTGATATGCACCGGCTGACCCACGCGCATGGTCGCCAGCTGCGTCTCTTTTACGTTGGCAATGATCCAGTGCTGCGGCGGCACCAGCGAGGTGAGGTGCGTCCCGGCGGTGACGTAGGCCCCCAGACGCACCGCGATTTGTCCAAGCTGCCCGTCGCGCGGCGCGACAATACGCGTGTTTTGCAGGTCGATCTGCGCCAGCTCCAGCGCGGCGCGGGCGTTTTCCACATCTGCCTCAAGCGAGGCGCGATTGACGATCACCGTTTGCAGATCCTGGCGCGACATCTCAAGCGTGGCGCGGGCCTGGTCGATATCGGCGCTGCCCTGGGCGGCGCTGGCGAGGGCGGCATCTCGCTCACGCACCGACAGCGAACCGTCGGACGCCAGTTCTTTCACGCGCTTCAGATCGGCCTGGCTTTTCATGCTCTGGGCACGGGCGTTTTGCAGCGCGGCCTCGTTACGTTTGATCACCGCTTCGGCGCTTTTACGCTGTTGCAGATTATTGTTCAGCGCGGCGATTTTCATCGCCAGCTGCGCCTGCGCCTGGTGTACGCGCTGGGTATAGATGCGGTCATCGATTTGCATCAGCAGATCGCCACGCTTCACCACGGCGAAATCCTGGACTTTAACATCCGTGATATAGCCGTTGACCTGGGGGCTGATAAACGTGGTCTGGCCGCGCACGTAGGCGTTATCCGTAAACTGGGTGTGACGGGTGAAAGGGGGCAGTTGCCAGGCGTACAGGATCACCAGTGCGCCCACGATACCAATCGCCGCAGCGGCAAAAATGGAAACCACGCGCAAATTGCTGCGCGTATTCGCCTGCTCTTTGGCGGCATCCTGCTGACTCATAACCACTCCTGTCGTAATCTCAGTTTCATTTCAATGTTCCGTTTTTATGCTTTTTGCTGCATGGCCCGTTTGAGGGCCAGATGAGCGGTAATGCGCAGACGCAGTAATCGCCACAGGATCCACAGCAGGGTGCAGGCCGCGATGGTCGCCGTCAGCAAATAGGTATCGTTATAGGCCAGAATATTGGCCTGTAGCGCACTGGCCGTCTGTAACTGATTGATCGCCTGCACGTTCAGCAGGGTGCTGTCGCCAATCTGACTTTGATACATCTGACTGTAGAGCTGGATGCGAACATTCACCAGTGGGTTAAGGGTGGTGAGCTGTTCGGCCAGCACGCTGGAGTGATATTTCTCGCGCCAGACCTGGAAGGTGCCAAGGATCGCCGAGCCAAGCAGCCCGCCGAGGTTCTGACTGATGCCAAACAACACGGAAAAACTCACCAGATTGCGCGGATCGGCGATGACGCCGCCGATCCCGGCCAGCATCGCCGGAGCGAGGAAAAAGGCGCTGCCAAAACCGAGCAGAAACTGGCTGACCATCAGCTGATCCAGCCGCGTCAGGCTGTTGGACTGGCTGTCGAGCAGGGAGGCAATAATCATCGCCACCAGCGATGTGATAATCGGCCAGGTCAGGCGCTGCGGTTTAATGGTCAGGCAACTGATAACGATGCCGCAGACAATACCGGCAAAAATCGACCAGGCCAGCGACGTCATCTGTTCATTTTGCAGGCCGACATATTGCAGCCAGCCGATAACGCCGGTGTTCTGCTCTGCCAGCACAATACGGATGAGCACCATAATCAGCCCGAGACGCAAAATACTGCCGCTGGATAACCAGCGAGTATTCAGCAACGGGTTACTGCGGTTGTGCTCAAAGACAATAGCACTGACGATCAGCACCAGCGATCCCGCCAGCGCCCAGCCGATCCACGGCGCTTCAAACCACCAGTCCAGTCGACCTAAGGAGAGCACCGCGCACAGCAGTGCCATACCGGGGGCAAACAGCATAAAGGTGATGAAATCCTTTTTCTCGAACACTTTTTTGCGATCCCCCGGCGGTAGCTTGAGGAGGATCACACCGGCCAGCGAGATCAGCGCCAGCCCCAGTTCAAACAGGTAAAGCCCGCGCCATTCGTCGATTTGCAGCAGTTCAGTGGAGAACAGGCGGGCGATGGGGATGGCCATCGACGAGCCGGTAATACCGATGGTCAGCGCTTTTAAACGATGTTTCGCAGGCCAGGCCTGGATCTGATAGTAAATACCCAGCGAGCTTAGCGCAGCCGCCACCATACCGTGGGCGGCGCGCACCATCAGGGCGGAACTGAGGTCATTGACGAACAGGTGGAAAAACGTCACCAGGACGTAGAGCACCAGAAAGCCTTCGGTAAAGGCGCGCAGGCCAAACTGCTGACGGAATTTAACCAGCAACAGGTTAATGGAGACGTTGGTCATCACATAGACGGTTGGCAGCCAGGCAATTTCTGTAGACCAGGCGGCAAACGAGCCCTGCAAATTTTGCAGGTTGGCCGTCACCATGGCGTTACCCAGTGCGCCGGTCAGGCATACCAGCAGCCCGACAATGCCATAGGCGATGCGTCTGGGCGTGCTGTGAAAGGGGGTCGAGGGCGACCCTAAAAGCATGGGCTTTTCATGCGGTGCCCATTCTCTTGGCTGATAAGGATCGCTTTTGGGCAAACGCATCGGGGTTCCAGATAACGACGGTGAATAATTAGGCGGCTAAGGATTTTATAGTGCCCGCGAATGATAATTCAAGTCAATTAATTAAGGTAATTCAATATTTATAATGAATATTTTATGTGACGTTGTCACACATACCCTGCAATAACCTGACAGCCTTTGAAACCGTTAACGGTATAGCCGCTATAAAGAAGGATCACGATATAATCCGGGACGTTACACGGAGGATTAGGAGTGATCCTCTGTTTATATCGCTACGCCATCGTACCCTACAGGATGGTTCCTGAAAGGAGATTTGCATGATCATTACCCGCTTTCCCACCTTGCCGGAAACCACGCTGACGGCGGTCAATACGCTTGGCCAGTGGCTGGCACTAAATGATTTTGCCGGCAAGCCGCATCCGGTGCATGCCGACTGCGTTATTCTGGCGGGGAACGCCGTGATCCCGACCATTGATGCGGCCTGTCAGATCGCGGCCCGCGATAAAGCCCCGCTGCTGATCAGCGGCGGCATCGGCCATTCCACGCCGTTTTTGTATACCGCCATCGCGCGCCATCCACGTTATAACGTCATTCGCACCACCGGGCGTTCCGAAGCGGCGATCATCGCTGACATCGCCCGCCAGTTCTGGCGCATTCCGGCCGAACGCATTCTTCTGGAAGATAAATCGACGAACTGCGGCGAAAATGCGCGCATGTCCTGCGAGCTTTTACAGGCGCAACTGCCGCAGGCGCGAACAGTGCTGGTGGTGCAGGATCCGACCATGCAGCGGCGCACGATGGCGACCTTCGCCCATCTTGCCGCAGCGCAGCCACGGGGTATCCGTTTCCTGAGCTGGCCGGGCTTTACGCCGCAACTGCGTAACGGCCAGCGTGGACTGAGCTTTACCCCACGCGAAGAGGGCCTGTGGGCGGTAGACCGTTATCTGTCGCTGATCCTCGGTGAAGTCCCGCGTCTGCGGGATGACGAGCAGGGGTACGGGCCACGCGGGCGCAACTTTATCGCCCACGTCGATTTCCCTGCCAGCGTGGAGGTCGCCTGGCACACGGTACAGGCCGATGACACCCTGAACGCCGCCCTGCGCGATCGGGCATTACGTTAACCCATGCCCGTTTGCGACAATCACAGCGCAAACGGGCATTTGCGATAAGCCGCCTGTCAGGTTTTTGTTGCAAATCCCCGGTGCTTTTATGAGATATCTCACAAAATCAGCTCATTAAGCCAGGATATGACCGCGCCGTCTGTAGATTTTTAACAGTGAATTTACTTGTTGAAAACAATGTTATTACAGGAGCAGGTCATGACAGCACCCGTACAACACCCTATGTATATCGATGGTCAGTTCGTCACCTGGCAGGGCGACGCGTGGATCGACGTGATTAACCCGTCGACGGAAGCCCTGTTATCACGTATCCCGGACGGCACGGCGGAGGACGCCCGCAAAGCAATTGATGCCGCGGAGCGCGCGCAGCCTGCCTGGGAAGCGCTGCCGGCTATCGAACGTGCAGGTTGGTTACGCAAAATTTCGGCGGGGATCCGCGAGCGTGCCCGCGAAATCAGCCAGCTGATCGTCGCGGAAGGCGGCAAAATTCAGCAACTGGCTGACGTTGAAGTGGCCTTTACCGCGGATTACATCGACTACATGGCGGAATGGGCGCGGCGCTACGAAGGGGAGATCGTGCAAAGCGATCGTCCGGGCGAAAACATTTTTGTCTTTAAACGCGCCCTCGGCGTCACCACCGGCATTCTGCCATGGAACTTCCCGTTCTTCCTGATTGCCCGCAAACTGGCGCCGGCGCTGATCACCGGTAATACCATTGTGATCAAACCCAGCGAGTTTACGCCGAACAACGCCATCGCCTTTGCGAAAATTGTCGATGAGATCGGTCTGCCGCGGGGCGTATTTAACCTGGTACTGGGCCGGGGGGAAACCGTCGGGCAGGAGCTGGCGGGCAACCCGAAAGTGGCGATGGTCAGCATGACCGGCAGCGTCGGTGCCGGGGAGAAGATCATGGCGGCGGCGGCAAAAAACATCACCAAAGTGTGCCTTGAACTGGGCGGTAAAGCCCCGGCCATTGTGATGGACGATGCCGATCTGGCGCTTGCGGTGAAAGCCATTGTCGATTCACGCATCATTAACGCCGGGCAGGTATGTAACTGCGCCGAGCGCGTCTATGTGCAAAAAGGTATTTACGACCGCTTTGTGAACAAACTGGGTGAGGCGATGAAAGCCGTGCAGTTCGGCGATCCGGCGCAGCGTAACGATATTGCTATGGGGCCGCTGATTAATGCGGCGGCGCTGGCACGCGTGGAAGAGAAGGTCGCGCGCGCACTTGAGCAGGGCGCGACCCTGGTGCTGGGCGGTAAAGCAGCAGAAGGCAACGGTTATTTCTATCCGCCGACCCTGCTGGTGGACGTGCGCCAGGAGATGAGCATCATGCACGAAGAGACCTTCGGCCCGGTGCTGCCGGTGGTGGCCTTTGATACCCTCGACGAGGCGCTGGCGATGGCCAATGACAGCGAATACGGGCTGACATCGTCGATCTACACCGCCAACCTCAACGTGGCGATGAAAGCCGTGCGCGGTCTTAAATTCGGGGAAACTTACATCAACCGCGAGAACTTCGAAGCGATGCAGGGGTTTCACGCGGGCTGGCGTAAATCAGGGATCGGCGGTGCCGATGGCCGTCATGGTCTGAATGAATATTTGCAAACCCAGATGGTCTATCTACAGAGCTGATGGTGTCCCTTCACCCCGGCATTTTCCGGTGGGGAGAAGCAGAAAGAAGAAAGCCCCGTCGTTAATTACGGGCCTTTTTTTATTTCCCTTCATAAAACTGGCTGAGTCGCCGCCAGCGTCAAAAGTAGGGTGCTGAGCGGGCGCATAGGTTGGGTAGGCGGCTCAGGGTCGGGATCAGAAATTCGTGCTTCGTGAGCCACCCAACTTTATTTTTTGTCAGATGAAGACCGTTTGAGCCTCTCGTTATTTTCTTGTTTTGTCATTTTTTTGTCATTTCCCGGCTGTCGAAATTCCAGATGGCTAATCCTGATATTGATGTTCGCTTAACTACTGCTTCGGAGTGGGATGAAGGCATGGACTGGGATGCCGCTATCAGATTTGGGAACGGTGTATGGCCGAAGTGTCATGCCACGCCGCTCGTTAAAAATGTACTCGTGCCAGTGTGCCGCCCAACCGAGAGTCGTAGAGAGAATATGAATCCCGAGGGTAGTTGCAGCAGACACTGCTGAATGTGCGCGGACGTCCTGATGATTGGGGTGTATGGTGCAATGCCTTTGGTATTGATATCGACAAGTTGTCCCATCGACGAGAAATGGAGAGTTCAGCGTTGGCCTATCAGGCCGCACTGGAAGGGCAGGGTATTGCGCTGGCGCAAAAAGTTCTGGTGGAAGATGATCTCAATTCGGGGATGTTGATCGCGATGGATAACTATCAACTGGACCGTGGCGCTTTGACCTATTATCTGGTCTGGCATGAAGGCTCCCCAAAGGAATTAACGTTGAAACGGCTAGAGGCATGGCTGACTAGCCATGCTTAGAGAGAACTATCTGAGTCTTCTTTAGCTGCGTGTACGAATAGTGACCTTGCCGCGCGCGTGACCTGTGGCCACTTTTTCCAACGCAGTCCGGGCTTCGTCCAGTGAAAAGATCGAATCGATGACGATATGGAGTTCTTCCGCCTGAAACTGCCTGACTGCCTCTGGAAGATAGGGGGGGCGCTCGCAAAAAACACGGATTCGCCGATCATCCCGTTTCTGCTTGTGATGTCGAAACACGGTTGCCCGGTTGCAGATGTGTTACCTGCGTGCCGATTACATCGACCACACCGCTAAAGTCTGTACCCGGGACGTAGGGGAAATCGACCGGAAAAACCTGTTGCAGATAACCTGCAACGATTTTTATATCCAGGGGATTGATACCCGCTGCTTCGATGCGAACGACAACCTCGTCTGGTTGCGGATCACGTACGGTCATTTCGCCGATATTGATGACGTCCGGACTCCCAAAGGTCTGAATAAATGCTGCTTTCATGGTGTAGCTCTCCTTAAAGGTAATCAGGGCTGCGCCGGGAATTTTCCGAGCTGAAGGAACAGCCCGAACCAGTCCTCCATGTGCCATGTCGTTGTGACAAGCCCGTCGCTAAGTGTGTGGAATTCATGCAGCCGGAAGCTGACTTTCTTGCCAGTCGGCGCTATGCCAAAAAATTCACCCTGATGCGTACCGCTGATCTCGGCACGCACCCCTATCTTGCCGGGCTCCTGGATCATGTCGTGGATAACGATTTGCACGTCGGGAAATGCCTCACCAAGACCGCGGATGATCGGCTTGATGCCTTCCGGGCCTGGTCCCTGGTCCGCCGCCAGGGGGATGTCGTCCCACTGCGGTGCCAGAACGGTATCAACAAGAGCGGGATTTTTCTCCGTGAAGGCGCGATACAGCGTTTCTACGGCCAGGCGTTCGAGGTGAAGACGTTCTGTGAGTTCGGCGTTGTTTGTGTTCATGTGTGACTTTCCTGAGGGTACCGTTGGATGTGAGTGGTTGTGAGTGGCTAAAGTGTCTACCTTGGGGTATTATTCGTCCAACAAATAAATGATATGAATGATTATTTGATTTATGGATTTTCATGGAATTGATCTGAATTTGCTCGCCGCTTTTGATGTGCTGATGAACGAGCGCAATGTGACGCGGGCCGCAATCCAGGTAGGTATGAGTCAACCTGCTATGAGTGCAGCATTGTCGCGGTTACGAAAGCTGTTCGGAGATCCGTTGTTTTTGCGTAGTGCAGATGGCCTGTTGCCTACGCCGCGCGCACGGGAGTTGGCTGAACCCATTTCACAGGTGCTGCGGCAGATCGAAGCCACTCTGGTCAGTAAACCCGATTTCGTGCCAGGTGAATCAAAGTTGACGATCAACCTGGGCCTGTCAGACTATCCAGCGTTCGTATTGTTGCCCGCGTTGCTGGAGGCGCTAGCAGAACAAGCCCCCGACATCTCTATCAATGTCCAGGCCTTCAGCGATCGCGATCATGCGGTGGACCTGCTCGATGCCGGCGCTATCGACGCCGCCATTGGCATACAACCCACACATCCTGAAGCGCGAATTTTGACGCGGCCGATCCTGCGCGACGAATTCGTCACCATCATTGCCAGCAAGCATCCGGCAGTCCGACACGGGATGGACATGCAGACCTTTCTTTCGCTTCCCCATGCTCTGGTGTCGCCGGAGGGACAGCGGCATGGTCTCGTTGATCAGGCTCTCGCGCAGCAGGGCCTTCAGCGCAGACTGGCGCTGACGCTTCCTCACATGTTCGCTCTACCGGCAGTCGTTGCGCGAACGGGCATGGCGGCAACCGTAATGAAACGGATCGCACAGAATTCACCTGCGGGACACATGCTTGCGTTGTTCCCGCCTCCGGTTGCCTTACCTGAGATCGTTTTCCACCTTATCTGGCATCGTCGTAGCGATGGACATCCGGCGCAGCAATGGTTGCGGACATTGATTGGATCCGTCGCGTCGGGTCTGTGATTAACTCGCCGTACAAAGGTCAGGGCGAGGGGAATTTCGATTCGATCCACGCCATCATTAATTCCGGCCACACGGCGACCGGCAATCCCTGCGCATCGCGGATCCCAAAGCCGTGCTGTCCCTGCTCAAACAGATGCATCTCTACCGGGATCCCCAGCCGCCGCAGGGCGCTGAACAGCACCACGCTGTTTTCCACTTTTACCGCCGGATCGTCCACCGCATGAAGTAAAAAGGTGGGCGGCGTGTTCCTGTTGACACGATCTTCCAGCGAGTAATGCGTAATTTGCGCCGCCGTCGGCGTATCGCCAATCAGCTCATGCCGCGAGCCGGGATGATCAATATCCGCATGCATGGTGATCACCGGATAGACCAGCGTCATAAATGCCGGGCGGGCATTTAGCGAGTCCGCGTCATCAACGGGTGCATACACCGCTTCGTCATAACGGGTGCCGAGGCTGGCGGCGGCATGTCCGCCCGCTGAAAAACCCATCACACCGAGTTTATCCGCATCCAGATGCCATTCGGCGGCGCGGGCGCGCAGCAGGCGCATCGCCCGTTGCACATCCGCCAGCGGGGCGTTTGCACCTTCTTCATGACCGTCACCCGGCAGGCGATAGGTCATCACAAACAGCGTATATCCACGGGCATTAAAGAACGGTGCCAGCGCGCTGCCTTCTTTATCCAGTACCACGCGGCGATATGATCCCCCCGGCGTCACCAGAATACCGATACCGTTAGGGTTATCCGGGGCATACACGGTGATCGTCGGTGCACGCACGCCAGTGACCGAACGATCAAAGGCGGAGGGGCCGGTAAGTTGCTCTTCAAGACAGAATACCGCCGGACTGGTGCGCGCGCCGGGGGCTTCGCCCTGTGGCCAGACGGAAAAGGTAATGGCGCGGCTTGACGCCTCTTCCATTAGTTGCAGCAGGTACGCATTACTCAGGGTTTTCACGCCGATCTCCTTGATGATGAGCACGTCAGGCTCAGAACCGAAAAACTAATGAATTTTTGTAAAAAGCCGGGTATGTTTGCCTTCTTACTGTTTTGTTTCAGGAAAATCTCATGCGCAGCACTTATTCAGGATGGCAGATTGCTATCCACTGGCTGGTTTTTTTATTGGTCGTTACTGCGTATTGCGCCATGGAATTCCGTGGCTTCGCGCCGCGCAGCTACCGGCCATATTTTAATATCGTCCATGTTTCCTGTGGCATCTCCATTCTGGTGCTGATGATCACCCGCCTGTTGCTACGGCTGAAAACGCCGTCTCCGGCTATCGTGCCAAAGCCCAGAGCGATGCTCACCGGCATGGCGCATCTTGGCCATCTGGTGATTTACCTGCTGTTTATCGCGCTGCCCATCATCGGTCTGCTGATGATGTGGTTCCGTGGCAACAACTGGATCGCCTTCGGCATCGCGATGCCGCATGCCGCCGAAGCCGATTTCGATCTGGTGGATATGCTCAAGGACTACCATGTCACGCTGGCCACCCTCGGCTATTACATCATCGGTCTGCACGCTGCTGCGGCGCTAATGCATCATTACTTCTGGAAAGACAATACGCTGGTGCGCATGCTGCCTGGCAGACGCCGCTGATCCCGTTTTCACAGGCCCCGCTGCGGCGGGGTTTTTTATATCCAACACGGTAAAAAATGTGATCCTGACGGGTTTTTCACCGTTTTTGTTCGTTATGCATCACATTTTAAAACGGCTGTAGTGGGCGAATTATCACCACAGCGTATAGATAGTATATCTATTATAGAAACACTGTGAAGAGTGGAGAGGGTATGACTCAGCCTGTTCAGCAGTCGCTAGACCGTGCAGCGCCCCAGGAAAACAGCGTGGCCACACGAAAATTACGTAAAGTTTTACTCGCGACCGGCGTCGGCCATTTTGTCGAATGGTTCGATTTTGGCCTGTACGGCACGCTCGCGGCGATCATTGGCTTACAATTTTTCCAGTCCGGCGATCCCAGCGTGGCGCTGTTGTCGTCCTTTGCGGTATTCGGCGCGGGATTTATTATGCGTCCCCTGGGCGGCCTTTATTTCGGCTCGCTGGGCGATCGCATCGGCAGACAAAAAATCCTTGCCACGGTGATTTTGCTCACTTCGGGTGCCACCTTTGTGATGGGGTTACTGCCGACTTACCATCAGATCGGCATTACCGCCACTGTGCTGCTGGTGATCACGCGTCTGGTGCAGGGCTTCGCGGCCGGGGGAGAAAGCTCTGGCGCGACGACGTTTCTGGCGGAGTATGCTCCCGACGCCCGACGCGGCTATTTTACCTGTTGGATCGACAACTTCGGCTTTATGGCCTTTGTCGCCGGTTCCGGGCTGGTTTTCCTGCTGACTGCGTTACTGGGCGAAAGCGCAATGAGCGACTGGGGCTGGCGCATTCCGTTTTTGATCGCCGGACCGCTGGGCTGGGTCGGACTTTATCTGCGTAAACACCTCGAGGACTCGCCGGAGTTTCTGGCGATGGCGAAGCTCGGCAAAAAAGAAGCCGCGCCGCTGCGTACGGCCGTGAAAACCGCCTGGGGCGCGCTACTGTTCTGCGTCGGCTTTGTGGTGATCAAAGCGGTAGGGCACTGGACGCTGCAAACCTTTATGCCGAGCTACCTCACCACGCAGATGCACTTTTCGAAACTTGATGCTTATGGCATTACCACCATTGGTCTGTTCGGCATCGCTGTTCTGGTGCCCTTTATGGGGCTGCTGTCGGATAAATATGGCCGTAAGCCGCTGATGCTGGCGGGCTGCGGCGGATTCATTCTGTTCAGCTATCCGGCGATGATGGTGATGGCGAACGGCAATATGCTGTCGGCCGTGCTGGCGATGCTGATGCTGGGCGCGTTTATCGCCGCCTTTGACGGCGCGTGCAGCGCGGCCATGGCGGAACTCTTCCCGACTCGCATTCGCTACGGCGGATTGTCCATCGCCTACAACTTTGCCGTGGCGTTTTTCGGCGGCATCACCCCCTGGTTCTCGGTATGGCTTATTACGTCCACCGGTAATCCGTTCTCGCCCGCCTTCTATGTAATGGGCGCAGCGCTGATTACTTTCCTGACGGTGATGCGGGCGAAAGAAACGGCAGGGCTACCGCTGAAACGATAACTGCCGCCAATCAATTACGGTACCTGTTATTTCTAGAAGATTATATATGAGCCTCTAAATGCGAGACGCCCCCTCAAAATGAGGGGGAAAGATTCAGATTGTGTATTGTTTTTAATCAATAATAAGAATGAATCAGCAGTCTATTTTAGGACTTCCTTTGCACACAGAGCCTTTAAAATGAAAATAAGAACCTTGATACTGGTGCTGTTATCCGCGGCAAGTTTGAGTGCTACCGATATCGCTATTGCAAAAACAAATGGACTTTCTGATTCACAAATCAAACAGAAGATTATTGAGGAGTCGATTGCTGACTACCCGGGTACTTGTGCGTGTCCGTTTAATCAGGCGCGTAACGGTAGCTCCTGCGGCAAGCGCAGTGCATGGAGTAAAACAGGTGGATATTCTCCAATCTGCTATAAAGATGAAGTCACTGACGATATGATCAAGGAGTGGCGGGAAGCTAATCAATAATAACTCATGACAAACCCGCCCTGGCGCTTTCCCTTCCAACTCCTAAGCTTAACAGCCTGAACGTAGCGACAAAAACAACAGGGGAAGGGAAGGTGAAAATTGCATGTCTTGGCTGGGGATCGTTAATCTGGAAACCGGAAGCACTGCCACTGGCGAGCGAATGGCACAAGGATGGGCCTGCGTTCCCCATTGAGTTTTCCCGCGTCGGGGATGGCGGCGAGCTGGCAACTGCCGTCTGCGTAAATGCGCCGCTCACCCGGGCTTTCTGGGCATTGCTGAACGCCGATACGCTCCATCATGCCGTTGCTGCGCTGCGCGAACGCGAGCAGATCCCTGTCTCCCGTAGTGATGGCGTCGGCGTAATGGTGTTTAACAGTACCCCCGCCGGTCCGTTGGCTGACTGGGCGGCAGAAAAAAAACTGGATGCGGTGATCTGGACGGCACTGCCGCCGCGCATTCATGGCCTTGAGGGGCGCATTCCCTGCGTGAAAGAGGTGCTGGATTATCTGCGTACCCTGGAGGGGGAAAAACGGCAACACGCGCAGGATTATCTCAGCAGAGTGCCCGCAGAGTTCGAAACGCCTTATCGACAGACTATTCGCACGCACCTTGGCTGGGACTGCTGAGTCCGGATTCGGTCAGGTGATTTATTCGTCAAATGAATGTGTATGTAGCTGAATTGCTTTATTAAAATCAGGTGCGTAGTATGGCGGGCGGGTGCTTGAGGCTTTCTGTCTTAAGTACACCAGGCAGAAAGAGAAAAGCCCCACTCGACTATTAATCGAATGAGGCCAATCCAATGCCTAGACAACAGAAGATTAGCCTCTTAATTGTGACAAATCAATCAGGAGGTTTCATGCGCAGGAGCTATATGTATTGTCTGATGGTGATTTGTATCACCATATTGATCTTTGTCTGGATGGTGCGCGGCACGCTCTGCGAGCTACACATCAGGAAAGGAAGTACAGAGCTTACAGCGTATTTAGCCTACGAAGTTGAACCACGTTAAGAGCAACGGCGGGGAGCGATCCCCGCCACGCTTTTCGCGTTTTGCATCCTCAGCGCACCCACATTTCAAACCCGCTTCGGCGGGTTTCTCAATCAAGCTTTCGCAATAAAAGGGTGCTATGAGATTAAGAACCGTAGACCAATTGTAATGAGACACCACTATGAGCAACATTACTATCTATCACAACCCAGCCTGCGGCACCTCGCGTAATACGCTGGAGATGATCCGCAACAGCGGGCATGAGCCTGACATCATTTATTATCTCGACACGCCCCCGTCGCACGGCGAGCTGGTGAAGCTCATTAGCGATATGGGTATTTCAGTGCGGGCGCTGCTGCGCAAGAACGTCGCGCCTTATGAGCAGCTTGGTCTGGCGGATGACCGTTTTAGCGATGAGCAGTTAATCGACTTTATGCTGCAACATCCTGTGTTGATCAATCGCCCGATAGTGGTGACACCTCTGGGAACCCGGCTGTGCCGACCATCAGAGGTGGTGCTGGATATTCTGCCGACGCCTCAGAAGGGGGCTTTCTCCAAAGAAGATGGCGAACAGGTGACTGATGCCGCCGGCCAGCGGGTAAAACCGCAGTAACGCTCATCAGTCATATCACTCGCTCATGAAAACCCGCTGCGGCGGGTTTTTTTAATGGCAGTATCAGGCAGTGCAGAAAAGGCTATCAGCATATCGTGTTTACATGCAGGCCCATGAAAGTTACTATACCCCCCTACAGTATACGAAGGAGAATGTATGCCACATTCACCCGAAGACAAAAAACGCGTATTAACCCGCGTGCGCCGCATTCGCGGGCAGGTTGAAGCGCTGGAGCGTGCACTTGACGCCGGCGAGCCATGCCTGGCCATTTTGCAGCAAATCGCCGCCGTCCGTGGCGCGGCCAATGGCCTGATGGGCGAGATGGTCGAAATTCACCTCAAAGATGAGCTGGTCAGCGGTGATACCTCACCGGATCAACGTGCAGCCCGGATGGCCGAAGTCGGTCATCTTTTGCGCTCTTATCTAAAATAATCATTACCGTTCAAAGAACAGAAGGGAAGAGACACTATGAAATCACGTGCTGCAGTAGCATTCGGGCCCGGTCAGCCTCTGAAAATTGTTGAGATCGACGTCGCGCCGCCGAAGAAGGGCGAAGTGCTGGTAAAAATTACCCATACCGGTGTCTGCCACACCGATGCGTTTACGCTGTCGGGCGACGATCCGGAAGGCGTCTTCCCGGCGGTGCTCGGGCATGAAGGCGGCGGCGTGGTCGTGGAAGTGGGCGAAGGCGTCACCAGCCTGCAACCGGGCGATCACGTGATCCCGCTGTACACGGCCGAATGTCGTGAATGTAAGTTCTGTAAATCCGGTAAAACCAACCTCTGCCAGGCAGTACGCGCTACGCAGGGTAAAGGCCTGATGCCGGATGGCACCACCCGTTTCTCATACAACGGCGAGCCGATTTATCACTACATGGGCACCAGCACCTTCAGTGAATACACCGTAGTGGCGGAAATTTCACTGGCGAAAGTCAACCCGCAAGCGCCGCTGGATAAAGTCTGTCTGCTTGGCTGTGGCGTCACCACCGGTATCGGTGCGGTGCATAACACCGCTAAAGTAAAAGAGGGCGATACCGTCGCGGTATTTGGTCTCGGCGGTATTGGTCTGGCGGTGATCCAGGGCGCGGTCCAGGCGAAAGCCGGGCGCATTCTGGCGGTGGATACGAACCCGGAGAAATTCAAACTGGCGCGTGAAATGGGCGCGACTGATTTCGTTAATCCGAAAGATTACGACAAGCCGGTTCAGGACGTGATCGTTGAAATGACCGACGGCGGCGTCGATTACAGCTTCGAATGTATCGGTAACGTGGACGTGATGCGTGCTGCGCTGGAGTGCTGCCATAAGGGCTGGGGTGAAAGCGTGATCATCGGTGTGGCCGGTGCGGGTCAGGAAATCAAAACCCGTCCGTTCCAGCTGGTGACCGGGCGTGTATGGCGCGGTTCCGCCTTTGGTGGCGTCAAGGGCCGCACGCAGCTGCCGGGTATGGTTGAAGACGCCATGAGCGGCAAAATCCAGCTCGATCCGTTTATTACCCACCGTTTACCGCTGGATCAGATCAATGAGGCTTTTGACCTGATGCACGAAGGCAAATCCATCCGCACCGTTATCCATTTCGGCGATAACTAATGCCACTGCCGACGGTTCTGCCGTCGGCAATTTCCCTCTTCAGGATTTCTTTAGGGGGCAATGTCTGAATCTGTGAGCCAGCTACCGCTTTTAAGCATAAGGTAAATTCCCCATTTGCCGATGACTATTTTACAGGCGTGTATGACGCACCTTCCTATAAGAGAGTCGATAGCATGGACAACACAGCAGCGATGCACAAACCGCAAACCGTAGGTTTTTTACATCACATACGGCTAGTTCCTCTGTTTTCTTCAATTCTCAGCGGCATCCTGGTGCTGTTTGCATTGAGTGCAGGGCTTGCGGGGTATTTTCTGATTCAGGCTGATGGCGATCAGCGCGACGTGACGCAAGAAATTCAGATCCGCATGGGATTATCAAACAGCTCCAACCATTTACGCACTGCGCGTATCAACATGATCCATGCCGGTGCGGCGAGCCGTATCGCGGAAATGGATGATATGAAATTCAACATCGCGGAAGCGCAAAAGCGCATCAAGCAGTCTCAGGACAGCTTTGCCATTTATCAGAATCGCAGCGTGAAAACCCCTGCTGATGAAGCGCTGGATGGTGAATTGAATACCCGTTTTACCGCCTACATCAACGGCATGCAGCCGATGCTGAAATATGCCAAGAACGGCATGTTTGAAGCCATCATTAACCATGAAAGCGAACAGGCCCGTCAGCTCGACAGCGCCTACAATGACGTGCTGATGAAGGCGATCAAAATCCGTACCGAGCGTGCCGCCGCCCTCAGCGATCTGGCGCATCAGCGTACCCAGCTCGGCCTGGTGTTTATGGGCGCGGCCTTTATCATCGCGCTGATTCTGACGGTGATTACCTTTGTGGTGCTGCGCCGTACGGTGATCCTGCCGCTGCAACGCGCCGCCAATCGTATCGAGCACATCGCCGCCGGTGATTTGACGCTGGATGACGAGCCTACCGGTCGCAGTGAAATCGGCTTGCTGACCCGCCATCTGCAAAAAATGCAACATTCGCTGGTCCAGACCGTGGGCACCGTGCGTGAAGGGGCGGAAGAGATTTATCGTGGCACCAGTGAGATTTCGATGGGTAACACCGATCTCTCCTCCCGTACCGAGCAGCAGGCCGCCGCCATCGAGCAGACCGCTGCCAGTATGGAGCAGCTCACCGCTACCGTGAAACAGAACGCCGACAACGCCCATCACGCCAGCAAACTGGCCGGTGACGCCTCCGGTAAAGCCACCCGCGGCGGGGAAATTGTCTCCGGCGTGGTGAAAACCATGGGAAATATTTCGAACAGTTCGAAGAAAATTTCCGAAATCACGGCGGTAATCAACAGTATCGCTTTCCAGACCAACATTCTGGCGTTGAACGCCGCGGTAGAAGCCGCTCGTGCCGGTGAGCAGGGACGAGGCTTTGCGGTGGTGGCAAGCGAAGTCCGCACGCTGGCAAGCCGCAGCGCCAATGCTGCCAAAGAGATCGAAGGGCTGATCAGCGCCTCCGTTTCACTGATTGAACGTGGTTCAAGCGAAGTGGTTGCTGCCGGTGACACCATGGGCGATATCGTGGACGCGGTAAAACGCGTAACCGATATTATGCTGGAAATTGCTGCCGCGTCGGATGAGCAGAGCAAAGGGATCGAGCAGGTAAGTCAGGCGATCACCGAAATGGATAACGTGACCCAGCAGAACGCCTCCCTGGTGGAAGAAGCCTCGGCAGCCGCCGCATCGCTCGAAGAACAGGCCGCCCGTCTGACGCAGGCCGTCGGTACGTTCCGCCTGCAAAAAGCCGCACCGGCTCGCGTGGAGAAAGCTGCGCCAAAAGCGCCGCTGGCGACAACACGCCCGGCACTGGCGACTAACGATAACTGGGAAACGTTCTGACAGGTTGAATTTCCCCTCACCCCGGCCCTCTCCCAATGGGAGAGGGTTAGGGTGAGGGGCAACGATTTACGGCAACGCGTAAGCAATAATGTAGTCACCGCGATCCGGTGACTGACGTGCACCGCCCGCATTAATCACGATGTACTGCTTACCGGTTTTCGGTGACACATAGGTCATCGGGCCGGACTGGCTACCAACCGGCAGACGATCCTTCCAGATTTCTTTCCCGGTCGCCGTATCAAAGGCGCGCAGATAAAAATCCTGAGTACCCGCAAAGAACAGCAGGCCAGACTGCGTCGCCAGCGAGGCGCCCAGTGTTGGCATACCGATCGGGATCGGCAGGTGCATACGAATACCCAGTGGACCCGTATCTTTCACTGTGCCTACCGGCACCTGCCACACCAGCTTGCCGGATTTCAGATCGACTGCCGACATGGTGCCAAACGGCGGTTTCTGACACGGAATGCCGAGCGGGGACAGGAAACGTTCGCGCATCGCGCCAAACGGCGTACCGTCCATCGGCACAATACCCATCTCAATACCGCTGGCGTTTTTTGCCACATTGGCGCGCGGCACCATGTAGTTCGCCAGCCCCAGACGCATATCGTTGACAAACATCAGGCTATTGTTCGGATCCACCGACACGCTGCCCCAGTTCATGCCACCCAGCGAGCCAGGGAATTGCAACGAGCGATCCAGACCCGGCGGGGTAAAGACGCCCTGATGACGCATCGCTTTAAACTCGATACGGCACAGCAGCAGATCGACAGGCGTGGCTCCCCACATATCCGCTTCGGTCAGCGTCTGATTGCCGATCATCGGCATACCAACGGAATAGGGCTGCGTCGGGGAGTAACGTTCACCTTCCACATTACCCGCAGGCACCGGGCGCTCTTCCACTTTCGCCACCGGCTCACCGGTTTCGCGGTTGAGCATAAAGATCATGCCCTGTTTGCTGGTCTGCACCAGCACCGGCGTGGAGCCGCCTTTACCGTCCGGCAGATCGTAAAGTAACGGTTGCGACGGCAGGTCAAAGTCCCACAGATCGTGGTGAGTGGTCTGATAATGCCAGCGCACCTGACCGGTGGTGGCGTCTACCGCAACAATTGACGAGCTGTATTTATCGTCGAGGGCTGTACGCTGGCCCGCCCAGAAGTCGGGGGTAGCGTTGCCGGTCGGCAGATAAATCAGGTTCAGTTTCGCGTCATAAGACATCGCTGACCAGACGTTCGGCGTACCACGGGTATAGGTCTGGCCTTCCGGCGGCAGGCCGGTCAGCGCCGGGTTGCCCGGATCCCATGCCCAGGCCAGTTTCCCGGTATGCACATCATATGCACGTACCACGCCCGGCGGTTCGCCGGTGGAGAAGTTATCCGCCACACGACCACCGACGACCACAACATTGCCGGCCACCAGCGGCGTGGAGGTTTGCTGGTAATAACCGGGTTTGATTTCGCCCATGCCCACGCTGAGATCAACCACGCCATGATCGCCAAAATCATCACACAGCGTGCCGTTATCGGCGTTGATAGCCACCAGACGCGCATCGGTGGTCGGCAGGAACAGACGACGCGGGCAGGCGGCAACCTGCGGGCTTTGTGCCGGTGCACTCTGCGCCTGCGTCTCTTCGTAATAGCCTAAACCGCGGCAGCGCTGCCAGTTAGGCGCGGTGGCTTTACTGTCGTAACGCCATTTTTCTTTGCCGCTGTCCACGTCCAGCGCCAGCACTTTGCTGTAGGGCGTGCAGACAAACAGCGTGTCGCCAATCTGTAGCGGCGTGTTTTGATCTTCCGCGCCGGAGCCGTTGCTCTGCGGAATATCGCCGGTGTGGGCCACCCATGCCACTTTCAGATCGTTAACGTTTTGCTTGTTGATTTGATCCAGCGCGGCAAAACGGTCGCCGTGGGTGGTATTCCCCCAGTGCTTCCAGTCTTTTTGCTGCTGACCGGGCGCGACCGGCTGTACCGGCACGTCTTCGTTTGCGCTGACCAGCGTCTGCGGTTTAAACATCCAGCCCGCGCTGACCAGCAACACCAGTGCCAGCACGGCCGCGACGCCAAAGGCGGGTTTTTTATTGATCGGCTGTGCCGTTTGCGCCGCGTGCAGGAAAGGCCACAGCAGAGCGGCGAGAAACGCCAGCACGCCGAAGGTGAACAGACGTGAAAACAGCGGCCAGAATTCCCAGCCCGCATCGCTGATCGCCCAGATAATGGACGCGATAAATGCCAGCGCATACAGCAGGATCCCGCTGCTACGCGTTCTGATGATCAGCACGGCGGCGATAAGCATTACCGCCCCCATCACCAGGAAGTAAGCACTGCCGCCAAGCGTGACGAGCTTAATGCCGGGAATACCTATTGCCAGGCCGATAACGATCATCAGCCCGGCAAGTAACCACTGCAGGAAACGAACCATCCCGCGCGGCCTGTTGCTTGTTACCATAACGTTCTCCTGAACACACCGATCCTCTGGATTTAGCGAACCAGACGGATAAATAAAACACTGAATTTAGCGTAAAGAGGGGGTTTATACTCACCATTGACGATGTTTATGAACCATATGGTGAATAGCTGACATGATAAAACTGTTAAATTGTTTTACGCAATTGTTAAAAATAAAATCAGCATTATTTGGCAATGACGAAAGGGGCGTTTAGGAGGTTTGTGTAGGCCCGGAAAGCCGGTGCCGCCGGAGAGGGTAAAGTTCAGGTAGGCCCGGCAAGCGTGCGCCGCCGGGCAGGGCTGGAGGATCAGGCAATACGCAACGACGGACGCGCCTGCGCGGGCGTCACGGACACCGGGATCGATTTCGAGGTCGGCGTACCGGTCCCGTCACCGAAACTGGTCAGTGGCACCAGCGGATTGGTTTCCGGGTAATAAGCCGCCAGATTGCCGCGCGGGATGTCATAAGACACCAGACGGAAATTCTCTACCTGACGCAGAATGCCGTCGCGGGAAGCGGTGGTGATGTCGACCCGATCGCCATCGTTTAAGCCGAGCGCCGCAATATCATCGGGATGCATAAACAGCACATCACGCTGACCGTATACGCCGCGGTAACGATCGTCCAGTCCGTAAATGGTGGTGTTGTACTGGTCGTGGGAACGCAGCGTTTGCAGGACAAAGGGCGCGTCCACCTCCGGGCAGATGGAAACCGGCAGCGGCGCGGCACTGAATTCCGCTTTGCCTGACGGCGTGTTGAATTTCAGCGCGGCAGCGGCATTGCCCAGCCAGAAACCGCCGGGTTCATCGCAGCGGGCGTTAAAGTTCTCAAAGCCGGGCAGGGTGGCGGCGATGTGGTCGCGGATCAGCGAATAATCATCCGCCAGCGCCAGCCAGTTCAGCTTCTCATCCCCGAGCGTAGCGTGGGCAATGTTCGCCACAATCGCCGTTTCTGAACGTTGCAAGGCGCTGAGTGGTTTGCCGATACCTTCAGAGGCATGCACCATGCTGAAGGAATCCTCCACGGTAATAAACTGACGGCCACTGGCCTGCAGATCCTCTTCGGTGCGGCCCAGCGTCGGCAGGATCAGCGAGGCTTTACCCGGCATCAGATGACTGCGGTTAAGCTTGGTGCTGATATAAACCGTCAGCCCGCACCGGCGCAATGCTTCATGGACGCGCGGGGTGTCCGGGGCCGCAGCGGCCAGATTACCGCCGAGAGCGATCAAGACTTTCACCTCGTCGCGCAGCATCGCTTCGATGGCTTCCACCGTATGGTGGCCTGGCTTGCGCGGCGGTTCAAAATTAAAGTGGCGCGCCAGGCTGTCAAGCAGCGTGGCGGGCGGCTTCTCGTCGATCCCCATGGTGCGGTTACCCTGCACATTACTGTGACCGCGCACCGGACATAAACCCGCGCCGGGCTTGCCAAGATGGCCGCCAAGCAATTGCAGGTTGGTGATTTCCCGCACCGTGTCCAGCGAGTGTTTATGCTGGGTGATGCCCATCGCCCAGGTGCAGATCACCCGCTCCGCGTTCTGCCACACTGCGGCGGCGTCCCGCAGTTGCTGTTCAGTCAGACCCGACTGTTGCGAAATGGTGTCCCACGAGGTGGCATCGATTTGCGCAAACCACGCATCAATGCCGTGAGTGTGCTCATTGATAAAGGAGTCGTCGAAAATTCCCGGCTGGCCTGCGGCAAGACGCTGGAGTTGCGTTTCCAGCAATGCTTTCGCCATTCCGCGCACTGCCGCCATATCGCCGCCGAGATTTGGCTGATAGTAGGCGGAACTGATGGTGCCGGCTTTCGGCGTCACCAGCTCCAGCGGTTTTTGCGGATCGGCAAAACGCTCCAGGCCGCGCTCGCGCAGGGTATTAAAGGTGACGATTTGCGCGCCGTGATCGGCGGCATGGCGCAGGCTGTGCAGCATACGCGGATGATTGGTGCCAGGGTTTTGTCCGAAGACGAAAATCGCACTGGCCTGAGCAAAGTCATCCAGATGAATGGTGCCCTTACCGACGCCAATGCTGCGTTTCAGCCCGGCACCGCTGGCCTCATGGCACATATTGGAGCAGTCAGGAAAATTATTGGTGCCGAGCATACGGCCAAACAGCTGATAGAGATACGACGCTTCGTTGCTGGCCCGCCCGGAGGTATAAAGTTCCAGCTGGTCAGGGTGCGCCATGGCGTGCAGATGCTGCGCAATCAACGCCCAGGCATCCTCCCAGCTTATCGGCTCATAGCGATCGCTGTCGGGGTTATAACTTAGCGGCTCGGTCAGGCGGCCCTGGTATTCCAGAAAATAGTCGCTCTGCGCGTTCAGGGCGCTGACGCTGTGTTGCGCAAAAAACTGGGCGTCAACTTCACGGCGCGTCGCTTCCCACGTCACGGCTTTCGCGCCGTTTTCGCAGAAACTGAAGGTACTTTTATTGTCGTCGCCCCATGCACAGCCGGGACAGTCAAAACCGCGGGCTTTGTTCATCCGCAGCAGGTTGCGCATATTGCTGAGGGCGTTTTTGCTGTCCATCACGAAGCGGGTGGTGGCTTCAAGGGAGCCCAGACCACCGGCAGCAGCGTGGTAGGGTTTTATGGCGGTTTTGAATTTCATCGGTTCTTCCTGACAGCGGGTTGCTGAAGAATGAGAGTAATGTGCTTTACAACAACCCTTAATCAACAACTTTCTATTATCACACAATTAACGAAAACTTCATAAGTTGCGCAACAGGAAGAACGCCGGTATTACTCCGGCATCGATTTACGAATGGCGCTGAGCAGCGTTTGCGCACCGGCAGAGAGCGTGGCGTCAATGCGGGTAATGATACCGATCGGTTCACCCGCGCCGTGGGTTGGCACCGGCAGGGCGACCAGCGCCCCCTGGCGCAGATCATCCTTCACCGCGCCGGACGGCACGAACCACACATAATCATATTCTACCGTTAACTGGCGGGAGAGGGAGGCAGAGAGCGTTTCGATACAGCCAGTCGGCAGCGTACAGCCCTGAGTGGCAAGCAGCGCTTCGGTGTGCTGGCGCGGGGCGGTGCCTTCCGGCGCGACCACCACCGGCCAGGAGAGCACGCGGCTTAAGGTCACGGTGTCCTGCAACAGCGGATGACGCGGACGCACCACCAGTTTCAGTGATTCGAGAAACAGCAGCTCGTAGTTCAGCCCGCTCATCAGTTCTGGATCGGACATGCGGCCGATACCAATATCCAGCTCGCCAGTTTTTAATCCCGCCAGCAGCATCGGGTTATTCATGGTGCCAACCTGAATAGTGATGTCCGGCAGATGAGGATGAAACTCGCCGATTACCGTTGGCAGGATCCCCAGCGCGGCCGTAGGTAGCGCGCCGATGCGCACCACATCCGATTTCACGCCTTCTTTGCGCGTGAGGGATTGCCCGGCGGAATTCACCGCTTCCAGCACACGCACCGCATGGCTGAGAAACTGCTCGCCGACCAGCGTTAACTGCGCGCCCATGCGTCCGCGATCGAATAACCGAGTGCCGGTGAGCTGCTCCAGTTCATTCAGCGTTTTAGATAACGCCGGCTGGCTCAGGTTAAGGGTTTCAGCCGCACGCCCCAGGGTTCCCTGTTGAGCGACGGCGACAAACGTATGTAGATGGCGCAGACGAATGCGCTGACTGAACAGACCATTTTTTTCCATAAGTAATGTTAAAAACAGAGCGTGTCCGCTGACAAGAGAAGTTGTTGAATATTGATAACCTGCTAGCAAAATATTATTAACATTTAATCTATCTGACTTACAACTGCTTATTGCGCAACGCGGGGTCTGACGGCGTCTGACCGACGGAAAACCAGGGGCTGCTGTACATAATGTTTTGTTATGTAAGCCGACGCCCGGACGAGGCGGGGACCGGCCAGGATCACACTTTCTAAATTCTTCCCGCACGGCCCTGCTGCCTTCTCTACACTCCAGATATATCAACCAGAGGCATGACAATATGGCAAGCAACATCACGGCAGATGACATTCGGGAAGACTTTTCGCAGGCCATGTCGACGATGTATCAGCAAGAAGTTCCGCAGTACGGCACGCTGCTGGAACTGGTGGCCGATGTAAACCTGGCGGTGCTGGAGCAGAATCCGCGCCTGCATGAACAACTGGCGAACGCCGATGAACTGGCGCGGCTGAACGTCGAGCGCCACGGCGCGATCCGCGTCGGCAGGGCGTCGGAACTGGCGACTCTGCGCCGTATGTTTGCCATTATGGGTATGCATCCGGTCAGCTATTACGATCTCTCCCAGGCGGGCGTGCCGGTGCACTCCACGGCCTTCCGGCCCATTGACGACGCCGCGCTGCTGAAAAACCCGTTTCGCGTTTTCACCTCGCTGCTGCGCCTCGATTTGATTGAAAATCCCGATCTGCGGGAGCGAGCAGCGGCGATCCTCGCCACGCGGAACATCTTTACCCCGCGCTGTCTGGCGCTCATCGAACGTTATGAACAGCAGGGGGAATTCACCGCCGCCGAAGCCCGCGAATTTGTGCGCGAGGCGCTGGAAACGTTCCGCTGGCATCAGCATGCTACTGTCGATCACGCCACCTATCATGCGCTGCACAATGAGCACCGGCTGATCGCCGATGTGGTGTGCTTCCCTGGCTGCCATATCAACCATTTAACGCCGCGCACGCTGGATATCGATCATGTGCAGTCGCTGATGCCGGAATACGGCATCGAACCGAAAGTCCTGATTGAAGGCCCGCCGCGCCGGGATGTGCCGTTGCTGTTGCGGCAGACCAGTTTCAAAGCGCTGGAAGAGCCGGTGCTGTTCGCCGGCGAAGAGCAGGGGACGCACACCGCGCGCTTTGGCGAAATCGAACAGCGCGGCGTGGCGCTGACGCCGAAAGGCCGCGCGCTGTACGATCGTCTGCTGGCAGAGGCGGGTACCGGCAAAGACAATCTTAATCACCAACTGCATCTCCAGGCGGTGTTTAAAGCTTTCCCGGACAGCGAAATGCTGCTGCGCCATCAGGGGCTGGCTTATTTCCGCTATCGTCTGACACCCACCGGTGAAGCGCATCGCCAGGCGATACATCCTGGTGACGATCCCCAGCCGTTAATCGAGCGCGGCTGGATCACCGCCCAGCCCATTATTTATGAAGACTTTCTGCCGGTCAGCGCGGCGGGCATTTTCCAGTCGAATCTGGGGAATGAAACTCAGCAGCGCCGTCACGGCAATGCCAGCCGGGAAGCCTTCGAACAGGCGCTCGGTTGCGCGGTACTGGATGAGTTCACGCTCTATCAGGCGGCGGAGGATCGCAGTAAACAGCGTTGCGGTCTGCTGTAAACCAGCTACGCTGATGGACTGAATAGCAAGAGGAATGCGCTTATGGAAAATCCCTCCACGCCGGTGGCGGAAACCCGCCTGGGAACAGTTATTGGCCTCGCAGAAAACGGACTGCATGTCTGGCGGGGCATTCCCTATGCCGCGCCGCCGGTCGGGGATCGCCGCTGGCGCGCGCCCCAGCCGCTGACGGCATGGCAAACCCCACGCGTCGCCGACACCTTTTCACCTTCCAGCTGGCAGAGCAGTGAATACTGCCGCGCGCTGGGCGGCGGCGATCCGGGCGAGTTCTCGGAAGACTGCCTGTATCTCAATATCTGGTCCCCTGCGGTACGTCGCGAGCCGTTACCGGTGATGGTCTGGCTGCACGGTGGCGGTTTCACCATCGGCGCGGGCGGTCTGCCGCCCTATAACGGCAGCGCGCTGGCACGACGGGATGTGGTGATCGTCACCCTTAATTACCGCCTCGGGCATCTGGGCTTCTTTGCGCATCCGGCGCTGGAAGAAGACGCGGGCGAGCGGGTATATAACTTCGCGCTGCTCGATCAGATCGCTGCTCTGCGCTGGGTGAAAGAGAACATTCATGCCTTTGGGGGCGATGCGCAAAACGTCACCCTGTTCGGTGAATCGGCGGGCGCACGCAGCGCGTTATCCTTGCTGGTATCGCCGCTGGCAAAAGATCTGTTCCACAAAGCCATTATTCAGAGCGGTTATGCGCTGCCTGATACGCCGCGCCGTACCGCGCTGGCCAAGGGCAAAGCGCTGGCGGCGCATCTGGGTTTGCCGGATGCCACGGCGGAACAGCTGCGCGCCATTCCGGCGGAAGATCTGTGGCCGCTGGCCGCGCCGCATAATATTGCACCGGTGCCCATTGTCGGCGATGCGGTATTGCCGGAGCCGATGCTGGAGTCTTTCTTCCATGCAAGGCAGCATCCAATGCCAGTGATGATTGGCTCCAACAGCGATGAGGCCAGCGTGATGTCGGTGTTTGGTGTCGATCTGGCGGGGGAGATCGAGAAGCTGCGCCGTCAGCGTCGTTTTGGCCTTGGACTCATCAAACTGCTCTATCCGGGCATTAAAGGCGATACCGAGCTGGGTCGCCAGGTGTGCCGCGATATGGCCTTTACCACCATGGGATTTGTAGTGATGCAGGCGCAGCAGCGCATTGGTCAGCCGTGCTGGCGCTACTGGTTCGATTATGTGGCAGAGGCCGAGCACGACACCTATCCGCATGGGGCCTGGCACGGCAACGATGTGCCTTACGTGTTCGATACACTCGGCGAAATTTTGCCATCACGGGACTACGTGACAGAAAACGACCTGAAATTTGCCGCCCAGGTGGCAGATTACTGGGTTAGCTTTGCCCGTCACGCCAGCCTGAGCTGCACTGCGCTGGAGGGTCCGGTGCGCTGGCAGGCCAGCATGCGCGGCAAAGACCGCCTGTTACGCATCGGGATGAATAAATATGCCGGATTTAAGCTGGTGAACCGCTTTATGCGCGCCCGGATGGCGCTGTTTAAACGCGTGATGCACCAGCACGTCAGTCTGGAGTAGCCGCCAGCAGGGTATCGCGGAAAATAGCCAGCCCCACGGCTTTATCAGGCGAGGCGCGCAGGACCAGCCGGTAACTGGCACCGGTTTTCACGCTGTGGCTGAACGGGCGGCGTAGTCGTCCGACACGCAGATCCTCGGCGACCAGGGTTTCATCGGCAATGGCGATGCCGAAGCCCTGGATCGCCGCGCTGATGGCCAGATCCATGGTGTCAAAGTGTTGATTTTTTTTCATGGCCGGGGCGATCTGCGTCTGGCCTGCCAGCCATAATGACCAGTCGGTTTTATCCCGCGTAGGATGCAGGAACGTCATCTGCTCCGGCGCGCTGCTCTTATCGCATTGCGCGCCGATCACCGGCGTCAGCGCCTCTTCAAACAACAGATCCCCGGCGCTCAACTGCGTACCAAACACAATGGCCGCGTCATAAGGTTCGGTTTTGAAATTGACCGTGTGATCGCTGGTGGTGGTCAGCGACACCTGCAAATCCGGATTTTCCCGCTCCAGTCTTAACAAGCGTGGCACCAGCCAGCGCATGGCGCAGGTGGGCGCTTTCAGCCGCACCACGGTTTGCTGCTGGCGCGCCTGCTCAGCCACCGACGCCAGGTGTTCAAACGCCGCCTGTAACTCCGGCAGCAGCGCGCTGCCCTGGGGTGTCAGGCGTAATCCTCGCGCATGCCGCTCAAACAGCGGGAAGCCAAACCACTGCTCCAGCGCGGCGATTTTACGGCTCACCGCGCCCTGCGTCAGGCACAGATCTTTCGCAGCGTGCGTCAGGTTCAGATGCCGGGCGGTCACCAGAAAGGCGTCGATAGCGTTAAGGGGCAGGGAACGGCGCAGCATGGTGGCTCCAGGTATGCAATTTTGTCATGGCTATTATGACAACAATTCGGTTGTCGCCTCAATCGACTTTTGGTTTGAATGGTTATGCAATTTTGCTGAGAAAGGAACGACAATGACTTTGCGTACGCCGGTGCAGACCCGCTCAAAACTTCCCGATGTGGGCACCACCATTTTTACCGTGATTGGTCAGCTCTCCGCTGAACATAATGCGATCAACCTTTCTCAGGGCGCGCCCAACTTTATGTGTGATGCCGGGCTGATTGCAGGCGTCACCCGCGCCATGCAGGCCGGACATAATCAGTATGCCGCCATGACCGGTCTGCGCCCATTGAAGGAGCGGATCGTTGAAAAGGTGCAGGATCTCTACGGCACCCGCTACGACGTGGATAACGAAGTGCTGATCACCGCCAGCGCCAGCGAAGGGCTGTACTCCGCCATCAGCGGGCTGGTGCATCCGGGCGATGAAGTGATTTACTTTGAGCCGTCCTTCGACAGCTACGCGCCCATTGTACGCTTGCAGGGCGCGACGCCGGTGGCGATCAAGCTGACGGTGCCGGAATTTGCCGTCGACTGGGAAGAAGTCAGCGCCGCTATCACGCCGCGCACGCGGATGATCATCGTCAACACGCCGCATAATCCCAGCGGCCAGGTCTTTTCCCGCCACGATATTGAGCAACTGGTGCGCCTGACGCGCAATACCGATATTGTGATCCTGTCGGATGAAGTGTACGAACACGTAGTCTTCGACGGGGAGAAACATCACGGTATGGCGACGCACCCGCAGCTGGCCGAGCGCAGTGTGATTATTTCCTCCTTCGGCAAAACCTACCACGTCACCGGCTGGCGCGTCGGCTACTGCATCGCCCCCGCCGCGCTAATGGATGAGATCGTCAAAGTACATCAGTTCATGATGTTTTCTGCCGACACGCCGATGCAGTATGCCTTTGCCGAACATATGAACGATCCGCAAACCTGGCTCTCGCTGGCGGCGTTTTATCAGCGTAAGCGCGATATGTTGCAAACGCTGCTCGACGATTCCCCGTTTCGCGTGCTGCCGGGTGCGGGGTCATTCTTCCTGCTGGCGGATTACAGCGCGTTCAGCGACGAAAGTGACAGCGAGCTGGTAAAGCGGCTGATCGTCGAATGCGGCGTCGCCACCATTCCGCTGTCGGCGTTTTATACCGACGGCACGGATAACAAACTGATCCGCCTCTCTTTTGCGAAAGACGAGGCAACATTACGGGCAGGGGCGCAGGCCCTGTGTCGGGTTAAGCCACGCTAAGGAGCGTCAAGAATGAAACTGAAAGCACTCTGTCTGGGAATGGGTATGCTCTGCTCGCTGTCGTCCTTTGCGGCCAGCGAACTGCGTTACGGGCTGGAAGCGGAATATCCGCCCTTTGAAAGCCGCAACGCCAGCGGCGAACTGGAAGGGTTTGATATTGACCTCGGCAATGCCATCTGCAAAGCGGCAGCGCTGAAGTGTAGCTGGGTGGAAACCTCGTTTGACGCGCTGATCCCAGGACTGGTGGCGAAAAAATACGATGCGATTAACTCGGCGATGAACATCACCGAACAGCGTCGGCAGAGCATTGATTTTACCCAGCCGATTTATCGTATCCCGTCGCAACTGGTAGGCAAAGCGGGCAGCGGTATGGAAGCCACGCCGGAAGGGCTGAAGGGTAAAACCGTTGGCGTATTGCAAGGCTCGATTCAGGAAACCTACGCCAAAGAGCACTGGGAAAAACAGGGCGTCACCGTGGTGTCCTATAAAGATCAGAATCTGGCGTGGGCGGATCTGCTCAATGGCCGTATTGACGCCTCACTGGTGATGTCCGCCGCCGGGCAGGCCGGTTTCCTCAGCAAGCCGCAGGGCAAAGGCTTTGGCTTTATCGGCAAGCCGGTATCAGACGACACCATTCTCGGCAGTGGCATCGGTTTTGGTCTGCGCAAAGGCGATGAAGCGACGAAAAAACAGCTGGATGCAGCGATTGATAACGTGCGCGCCGACGGCACCATTACACGCCTTGCGGCAAAATATTTCCCTGGCATTGACGTCAGCGTCAGCGGGAAATAATCCCTTTTCCTCTGCCCGATGATGGTCGGGTGGGGGATTTTTATACGTATCTTTACGTCCTTATCAGTCAATTCCCCCTCGACATAAAAAAATCTGCGATTTGCCAGACAGAACGTTAACCAGGCATTGGATCCTATAGGTTTTTTGTCTAGAGTGAGCGTTCGTTTTGTTGCCGCTGTTTTGCAAAGGCGGAACGCATTCACCCGACCAGAAGGATGTTTTCTCAGGCATGAACCGCAGACGATTTATTAAAGGCTCAATGGCCCTGGCCGCTGCGTGCGGCACCACGGGATTCGCCGCTCTCTTCTCTCGTGCGGCATTTGCTGCGGAACCCGGCATTGCTGATGGTCAGAGCCGTCGCTTCGATTTTTCCGTGCTGCAATCTATGGCGCATGACCTGGCGCAAAACGCCTGGGCCGGTAAACCTAAGCCGTTGCCGGATACGCTCGCCACGCTGACGCCACAGGCGTACAACAGCATTCAGTACGATGCGCAGCACAGCTTGTGGGCCAACATCCCGGATCGCCAGCTGGATATTCAATTCTTCCACGTGGGTATGGGCTTCCGCCGCCGGGTGCGCATGTTCTCGCTGGATCAGGCGACCTCCGAAGCGCGCGAGATCCATTTCCGTCCGGAGCTGTTCAACTACCACGACGCGGGCGTGGACACGAAACAACTCGAAGGGCAGAGCGATCTGGGCTTTGCCGGATTCCGCGCCTTCAAAGCGCCGGAACTGGCGCGCCGCGATATTGTTTCCTTCCTCGGCGCGAGCTATTTCCGTGCAGTGGACAGCACGTATCAATACGGCTTATCCGCGCGCGGCGTGGCGATCGATACCTTTACCGACACGCCGGAAGAGTTCCCGGATTTCACCTCCTTCTGGTTTGAAACCGCGAAACCCACGGATACCACCTTCACCGTCTATGCGCTGCTGGACAGCCCGAGCCTGACCGGGGCCTACAAGTTCGTGATCCATTGCGAGAAGAGCCAGGTGATCATGGAGGTGGATAACCACCTCTATGCGCGTAAGGACATCAAACAGCTGGGCATCTCGCCGATGACCAGCATGTTCAGTTGTGGTAACAACGAACGCCGCATGTGCGACACCATTCACCCGCAGATCCATGACTCTGACCGTCTGGCGATGTGGCGCGGCAACGGCGAGTGGATCTGCCGCCCGCTGAATAACCCGCAGAAATTACAATTTAACGCCTATCAGGATGACAACCCGAAGGGCTTCGGCCTGTTGCAACTGGACCGCGATTTCTCGCACTATCAGGACATCATGGGCTGGTATAACAAACGCCCGAGCCTGTGGGTTGAGCCGCGCAACAAGTGGGGCAAAGGGTCTGTCGCGCTGATGGAGATCCCGACTACGGGCGAAACCCTGGATAACATCGTCTGCTTCTGGCAGCCGGAGCGGCCAATCAAAGCCGGGGACGATCTCGCCTTCCAGTACCGTCTCTACTGGAGCGCGCAGCCGCCGGTGCATACGCCAATGGCGCGCGTACTGGCCACCCGTACCGGCATGGGCGGCTTCCCGGAAGGCTGGGCGCCAGGCGAGCATTACCCGCAAGTGTGGGCGCGTCGTTTCGCGGTGGATTTTGTTGGGGGTGACATCAAGGCGTCAGCACCGAAGGGCATTGAGCCGGTGATCACGCTGTCGAACGGCGAAGCAAAACAGGTAGAGATCCTCTACGTTGAGCCGATTGACGGCTATCGCATCCAGTTCGACTGGTATCCGACTAATGATTCCACCGATCCGGTGGATATGCGCATGTTCCTGCGCTGTCAGGGCGATGCCATCAGCGAAACCTGGCTGTACCAGTATTTCCCGCCCGCACCCGACAAGCGTAATTACGTTGATGACCGTGTAATGCGTTAGTGTTTGTAGTTTGTAGGCCGGGTAAGCGTCAGCGCCACCCGGCGTTTTCCCGCCTTCAGGAGTTCCCATGATCCAGGACGACCATATCCCCGTCAGTGATAGCCTCGCACTCTGCGCGATCAACGAGCAGGACGTCCCCGAACTGCACCAGCTGGTGCTGAAAAACAAAGCCTGGCTGCAACAGTTTTTAGACTGGCCGCAGTATGTCGGATCGGAAGACGACTCCCTGAAAAATGCGCAGAGCAACATCATGCTGCATCAGCGCGGCTACGCGAAAATGTTCCTGATGAAATTTCAGGGGCGCATCGTCGGCGTGCTGTCGTTTAATTCTGTTGAGCCGACCAATAAGACGGCCTATATCGGCTACTGGCTGGACGAAGATCACCAGCGGCAGGGACTACTGTCACAGGCGCTCAAGGCGTTTATGGCGTTCTACGCGGCGCGCGGGGACGTGCGCCGTTTTGTGATCAAATGTCGGGTGGATAACGCCGCCAGTAATGCGGTAGCGCTACGCAATGGCTTTACGCGAGAAGGCTGTCTGAAAGAGGCCGAATACCTTAACGGCCGCTTTGACGATCAGAACATCTACGCGCGTATTATCGATTCGGCATCAGAGTGAGCCGATAAGCGGCGTGCGGGTAATATGCTCCGCGCCATTCAGCACCTTAGGCCCACGCAGGTGAATGCCGCCGTCCACCTGGCCTGAAACAGTAACGGTACCGCTGAGCTCCATTTGCTGTTCGATCATCACATTACCGCTGATTTTTACCTCACCCTGAATGACGACCTTGTTATCCAGCAGGATCGGGCCACCGTGCAGCCAGGCATGTCCGCCGACCAGTACGTGATGTTTGAGCACGCAGTTGCCCTCCACGACTGCATGTTCCGCCACCTGCGCGCTGTAGCGCAGCGTCGGAATGGCGTCTTCTTCGCTGCCTGCCACCACCCGCGCATGGCCGTAAACTTTGGCGCAGTCGCACACCCAGACGTTATTTTCCTCGTTGCCTTCCAGCAGGGCGAAGTCAAACACCTCGGCGCGGTGTTCGATAAAAGCGTCGTTAACGATGGCGTCACCATAAACTTGCGCCTGGTGCACCACCCGTGAACGGCTTACCGTTGCACGCTGATAAATTCGCAGCCGCTGATGCGCGTCGGGCGTCATACCACGGGCGGCGATAATTTCGCTGCCGTTCAGTACACGTGCTTCATCGGCAATGTCGCAATCGCCGCGTACCGTGGAAGACTGCACCAGCACGTTGCCGCTGAGCCTTGCACCATGGCTGATTTCTGCGGCGTCCACCCAGGCGTTGTCGCCGATCTGTACGTCATGACGCAGTATGCACGGGCGGGTAATGCGCGCGTTATCGCGGATCTGACAGCCATCAAAGGCGATACTGTTTTCGTCGTAGATCCAGCAGTCGCCCTGCTGGGAAAGCACGCGTTCATCATCGATCCAGCCGCCAGGCGTTCCGGCGGTCACATCATTAAAATCACTAAGGGCTATAATCTGGCGCAGACTGATGCTGCGTTTTTCCACGCCGTCCTGATAGCTGAACGTGCGGCACTCATCGCTGAGACGATATTTATTCATCATGGTTATTCCGCAGAAGCCTTCACTCAGCGTAGCAAAGTTTACGCGACTGGCTATCAGGCGCGAATTTCCATAAAATGCATTTCAAATATCATTTAAATATTCAACTAAATGTGTAACCAAATTGTTAGCAAAAAAGCGCTGCATTTGCCTGTCGGCTATTTCGGGATGGTGCTGGGGATCATCGGCATGGGCTTTGCCTGGCGCTACGCCAGCACTATCTGGCCGGTCAGCCATGCGATTGGCGACGGGCTGGTCGTCCTGGCGACGCTCATCTGGGGATTGCTGACGCTGACGTTTCTGTGGCGTCTGGCGCGTTATCCGTACAGCGTGCTGGCAGAGATGCGCCATGCGGTGCAGGGTAGCTTTGTCAGCCTGTTTCCGGCGACCACCATGCTGGTTGCCATCGGCATAGTACCCTGGGGGCGGCCGCTGGCGCTGGGGCTGTTTATCGTCGGGGTGATGATTCAGCTGGCTTATGCCGCCTGGCACTCGGCGGGATTATGGCGTGGCAACCATCCGCCCGAGGCCACCACGCCAGGGCTGTATCTGCCAACGGTGGCGAATAACTTCATCAGCGCCATGGCCTGCGGCGCGCTCGGTTTTCATGACGCCGGACTGGTGTTTTTAGGGGCAGGGGTATTTTCCTGGCTCAGCCTTGAGCCGGCGATCCTTCACCGCCTGCGCAGCGCAGGGGAGCTGCCCGTCGCCATGCGCACCTCGCTCGGCATTCAACTGGCTCCGGCGCTGGTCGCCTGTAGCGCCTGGTTTAGCGTTAACGGCGGGGACGCGGATACCTTCGCCAAAATGCTGTTTGGCTATGGCCTGCTGCAACTGCTGTTTATGTTGCGGCTGATCCCCTGGTATATGTCGCAGCCGTTTAACGCCACCTTCTGGAGCTTCTCGTTCGGCGTGTCGGCGCTGGCCACCACCGGCTTACATCTGGGGCACAGCGCGGGCGCGGGCTTTTTTCATGCGCTGGCGCTGCCGCTGTTTGTATTCTGCAACCTGATCATTGTGCTGCTGGGAATAAATACCTTGAAACTCCTGTGGCAGGGCAAATTACTGACCCGCGTTGACCCGGCACTGTTAATAAAAGCAAAGGACAAAAAATGACTACTCGTGACGAAAATTATTTTACTGAGAAATACGGCCTGACCCGCACCCATTCCGACGTGCTGGAAGCCGCGGCAATTATCCCGCCGGGGAAAACGCTCGATCTGGGCTGCGGCAACGGGCGCAACAGCGTCTGGCTTGCGGCGAAAGGCTTTGACGTAACGGCATGGGATAAAAATCCCAACAGCATTAATAACCTGCACACGATCAAAGCGGCAGAAGGGCTGGATAACCTCGAGATTGCCATTAACGATCTCAACACGCTGAGCTTCGACGGCCATTACGATTTTATTCTATCCACCGTGGTAATGATGTTTCTGGAGCCGCAAACCATTCCGGGGCTGATCGCCAATATGCAGCGCTGCACCGTGCCGGGCGGTTATAACCTGATTGTCGCCGCCATGGATACCGAAGATTTCCCGTGCACCGTCGGCTTCCCGTTTGCCTTTAAAGAAGGGGAACTGCGTCACTATTACGACGGCTGGGAAATCCTGAAATACAACGAAAATCCAGGTGAATTACACCGCACCGACGCCAGTGGCAATCGCATTAAATTGCGCTTCGCGACATTGCTGGCACGTAAAGCCGCCTGAACCTCATTAGCGTTATTATGACCCGGCCTCATGCCGGGTTTTTTATTTATCAGAAATGTGCACCATCCCTCTTTTAGTCACAACAGACAGCAGGGGATTTTGCTATAAGCATCAATGCATATGTGCACTAACTGAGATCCCTTTATGCGTACTCATACTTTTTTTAAAGTTGCAGTGCTTAGCGGCCTGCTCGTCCTGGCAGGTTGTGCGTCGAAAGTGGCGCAGCCTGAAAACTATTCCGGCTTTTTGAAAGATTATTCTGGCTTGCAGCAAACCACCTCCGCCTCCGGTAAACCGGTCATGCGCTGGGTGGATCCCAATTTTAACCCCGATCAGTACGACAGCATTGTTTATCATCCGGTGACGTATTATCCGGTCGCCAAACCCACCACCCAGATCGGCCAGCAAACGCTGGACGGCCTGCTGAATTACACCAACAGCAAACTGAAAGCGGCGGCGGCACAGCGAAAACCGCTTGTCACCTCGCCGGGCGCACACAGCCTGATTTTCCGCGGCGCGATCACCGGTGTGAACGCCAGCAAAGAAGGCTTACAGTTCTATGAAGTAGTGCCGGTCGCGCTGCTGGTTGCCGGTACGCAAGCCGCCACCGGCCATCGCACCATGGACACGAATCTCTTTTTTGAAGGCGAGCTGATTGACGCCACCACCAATAAACCGGTGCTGAAAGTGGTACGTAAAGGCGAAGGGAAAGATCTCAATAACGAAAGTACGCCGATGAGCGTCGAAACCTTAAAACAGGTGGTTGACGACATGGCGACCGACGCCACCATGTTTGACGTAAACAAAAAATAACACTCGTGCGCCACCGCCCGGTGGCGCATTTTTTCATGCCTGTTTTTCCCGCCAGCGCCTGCCGGCAAACCATTTTTCCGGACGCGTGAACATCACCAGATTCCCCAGCAGGATCAGCCCCAGCCCACACACCGCATTCAAATGCCAGACGTAGCCTTCGTACAGGGTGGATATCGTTAAGGCGACCAGCGGGAACAACAATGTGCTGTAGGCCGCTTTGCTGGCACCGATACGCCCGACCAGCGTGAAGTACGCCCCGAAGCCGATCACCGAGCCAAACAGCGCCAGATAGAACAGCGCGCCAAGGTAGGAGAGCGTCCAGTCCGGGGTAAAATCATCGCCGCGGATCAGCGCAATCGTACCCATAATCAGCGTGCCATAGAGCATCGCCCAGGCGTTAGTGGTCATCGTTTCCAGCCCGTTACGCTGATGACGAAGGCTGATCATATTGCCCATCGAAAATCCCAGCGTGCCAAGCGCCGACAAGCCGATACCCATCAGCAACGTACTGCTCATATCGGTGGCGAGCAGATCGTGCCAGAAGAGGGCGACGATACCGCACAGTCCCAGCACCGCCGCCAGGTACACGCGGGCCGGTGGGCGGTTGCCGAAAAACAGAAAACTGTTGATGGCGTTAAACAGCACCGCCATGGAGAAGATCACCGATTCCAGGCCGGTATTGATCCACGCCGCTGCGTTATAAAAGCACCAGAAGTTGAAGCCGAACACGCAACCGCCCTGCAACAGGCAAAACAGGTGATCGCGCCGCGCCAGCGGCCGCAGACGGCGCAACACCATCAGCGTGGTCATAATGACCAGCGTTGCCAGCGCAAAGCGCCAGAATATCGAAACCGGTGCCGGCACGCTGCCTTGTTGTAAGAAGATGGCGATCCACGTGGTTCCCCAAATCACCACCACCAGGCAATACAATAATGCGTTCATTGTTCATCTCTTCTCGGTTGACCTGTTGCTGATTCTGGCGCGCAACGGCTGGCCGGGCTTGCACCGCTTTGCGGTCAACTTGCAAAATCTTGCGCTTTTTTATCGGCTGGCGGGACAACGCGCGGGGAAGGCGGGTAAACTGGGGATCTGGTTAATCATTTGTTAAGCGGCGTTATGGCGGAAACTTATCGGGCGTTTGAAAATCTGCGCAATCACAATGCGGTGCTGCATGATTCGGTGGCCCTCAACACCGGTATGCAGCTGGCGGCCTGGTCAAATACGCGCGATAACATCACCCAGTATTGCGATCACCACACGCTGAGCCTGTATATCGACAACGGTTACGAGAGCTATCACAAAACGTCCGGCGGCTGGAAAAATGGCGGTGGCCCGGATCGTTTCTGCCTGATGCCGACCGACAGCGAATCAAGCTGGGATATCCGCGATAATCTCGCTTTTGTGCATCTCTACTGCACGGATGAGCATCTGCGCACGGTAAGCGAGCAGATCTGGGATCGCCGTCCGGCGTCGTTAACCCTGAACGAACAAACGTTTGGCGAAGATGCGCAGATCACCACGCTGTACCGCCATTTTCTGCTGGGCTGCGACTGGCAGCAGCAGGCGAATCAGCTGACCCTCAGCACCGCCTCGACGCTGCTGTTAACCCATCTGGTGCAGCATTACAGCAACGTGCGCTGGCGGCTGCCGACCATCACCGGCGGGCTGTCGCCGTCGGTGCTGCGTAACGTCCTCGCCTACATTGACGCCAGCCTCGCGCAACCGCTGACGCTCGCGGATCTCGCCGCCGAGGCGGCATTAAGCGAATTCCATTTTGCGCGCATGTTCCGCCAGTCGATGGGGCTGGCACCGCACCAGTATGTGATGCAGCGCCGCATGGCACAGGCCGAGCAGCTGGTGCGCTACAGCAATCACTCCCTGACGGAGATTGCGCTGGCCTGCGGCTTTAACTCCGCCAGCCATTTCAGCAATCGCTTTAAAAGCGTCACCGGCCTGACGCCGTCACAGCTACGTGCGCGCCACCCGTGACAGCAGGGCGTAGCACGCGCCGCCAATAATTAATCCCCAGAACGCCGAACCGATCCCGAGCAGCGTAATGCCGCTGGCGGTGATCAGAAAAGTGACAATGGCCGCGTCACGTTCAGAGGGATGCGCCAGCGCCTGATACAGACTGCCGCTAAAGGTGCCGAGCAGCGCCAGTCCCGCCAGCGTCTGGATCCAGCTCTCCGGCAATGCCGTCATCAGGGCGGTAATTGAACTGCCAAAAATCCCGGCAAGCAGATAAAACAGCCCGGCGGCGATGGCGGCCAGCCAGCGTTTACTCGCATCCGGATGGGCATCCGGGCTGAGACAGACCGCCGCGCTGATCGCGCCGATGCACACCGAGAATGCGCCGAATCCCGACAGCAATACCGTTAACCCGCCGGTAAAAATCATCAGCGGCGAAACGGGAACCTGATAGCCCGCCGCCTGAAAGGTCGCCACGCCCGGCGCGTTTTGTGACGCCATAGTGACGAGGAAAAAGGGAATGCCGATGCTGATAAGGGTGGTCAGGGTAAACTCGGGGGCAATAAATTCCGGCAGCACCGGACTAAAACGCAATCCAGATGTGACAACGTCACCTGAGACCCATGCCGCCACAATTCCCGCCAGCAGTGTACCGACGATAGCGTAGCGGGGCGCAAAAGCCTTCCCCAGCACCCACGCCAGCAACATACTGCCGCACAATAAAAAGTGTCCCTCAATATTCCTGAAGGCTTGCAGACCAAAACGCAGTAAGATGCCGCCCAGCATGGCGGCGGCCAGTGAATGGGGGATGATCTTCATCAGCCGCGCAAAAAGTCCGGTCAGGCCGCACAGCAGGATGAGCGCGTTGGCAAAGATAAATACGCCTACCACCTCGTTAATGCTGACGCCATGCAGACTGGTCGCCAGCAGCGCCGCACCTGGCGTGGACCATGCGGTGAGCAGCGGGACGCGGTACCATAGCGTCAGCGCCAGCGTGCTGCCCCCCATGGCAAGGCCAAGCGCGGTCATCCAGCCGGCGATTTGCGCCTCGCTGGCACCGGCGGCAGACGCGGCCTGCCAGATAATCGCCGCTGAACTGGCGTAACCGACCAGTACGGCAACAAAACCCGCGAGTACCGCGGGAAGTGGAACAGAAAACGGGCGCATAATAATCCTTGTGCGTTATAGCGTCCGCGTAAATTATCATTGTGCGCTATAACGTACAAGTGAAGGTGATATTAACCAGGAGAAAATGATGGATCTGACACAGTATCTGGCCGGGACGCTGAAAAGCCTGCGTCAGGCACGGGGCTGGAGTTTGTCACGACTGGCGGAAGAAACCGGCGTCTCGAAGGCGATGCTCGGTCAGATTGAGCGCAACGAGTCCAGCCCGACGGTGGCGACGCTGTGGAAAATCGCCACCGGCCTGAACGTGCCGTTCTCGACATTTATCGCCGCCCCCGACACTGTTACCCCCCAGGCGTACGATCCCGACCAGCAAACGATGGTCATCACGCCGCTGTTTCCGTGGGACGCGCAACTGCACTTTGATCTGTTTTCCATCACGCTGGCACCCGGCGCGTTGAGCGAGTCCACGCCACACGAACGCGGCGTGATTGAACATGTGGTGGTGATAAGCGGCCTGCTTGAGATGTGTCTCGACGGGCAGTGGCAGACGATTAGCGCCAACAGCGGCCTGCGTTTTGCGGCGGATAAACCCCATGCCTATCGCAACAGCAGCGCGCAGACCGTGCACTTTCATTCGCTGATCCATTACCCCAAAGAAAAAAGCCGCGGCTAAGGCGTGGAAAATGTTTTGGTCTGTGGACTATTCTCACTACAATAGCGGCCATTTTGACCATCCTGGATAACGACGACCGTATGCGCCTGCAATCCCATCATCTTGAATTATTAAGCCCGGCCCGTGATACCGACATCGCCCGCGAAGCTATTCTTCACGGCGCGGATGCGGTCTACATCGGCGGCCCTGGCTTTGGTGCCCGCCACAATGCCAGCAACAGTTTGCAGGACATTGCGAAACTGGTGCCCTTTGCCCATCGCTATGGCGCAAAGGTGTTTGTGACGCTTAACACCATTCTGCATGATGATGAACTCGAACCGGCGCAGCGGTTGATTACCGATCTCTACCAGACCGGCGTCGATGCGCTGATCGTCCAGGATATGGGCGTGCTGGAACTCGATATTCCCCCCATTGAACTGCACGCCAGCACCCAGTGCGATATTCGCAGCGTTGAAAAGGCTAAATTCCTCTCGGACGTGGGTTTCTCCCAGATCGTGCTGGCGCGTGAACTCGACCTCCAGCAGATCAAGGCTATTCATCAGGCCACCGACGCCACCATTGAATTCTTTATTCATGGCGCGCTGTGCGTAGCCTATTCCGGCCAGTGCTACATTTCCCACGCGCAGACCGGGCGCAGCGCCAACCGCGGCGACTGCTCACAGGCCTGCCGTCTGCCGTATACCCTGAAAGACGATCAGGGCCGCGTGGTGTCTTATGAAAAACACCTGCTGTCGATGAAAGACAACGACCAGACCGCCAACCTCGGGCAGTTAATCGATGCCGGTGTCCGCTCCTTCAAAATTGAAGGGCGCTATAAAGACATGAGCTACGTGAAGAACATCACCGCGCATTATCGTCAGATGCTCGATGCCATTATTGAAGATCGTGGCGACCTGGCGCGTTCCTCTGCCGGACGTACCGAGCACTTCTTTATTCCGTCCACCGATAAGACGTTCCACCGTGGCAGCACTGACTATTTTGTGAATGCCCGCAAGGCAGACATCGGCGCATTTGATTCGCCGAAGTTTATCGGTCTGCCGGTGGGAGAAGTGCTGCGCGTGGGCAAAGATCACCTGGATGTGGAAGTAACAGAGCCGCTGGCGAATGGCGATGGTCTGAATGTGATGATCAAACGTGAAGTTGTCGGCTTCCGGGCGAACACGGTGGAGAAAACCGCCGAAAACCGCTATCGAGTCTTCCCGAATGAGATGCCCGCCGATCTGCATAAAGTGAAGCCGCATACCGCGCTGAATCGCAACCTTGATCATAACTGGCAGCAGGCGCTGACCAAAACTTCCAGCGAACGCCGTATCGCGGTGGATATCGAGCTGGGCGGCTGGCAGGAACAGCTGATCCTTACCGTGACCTGTGAAGACGGTATCAGCATCACCCATACGCTGGACGGCCAGTTTGACGAAGCCAATAACACTGAAAAAGCGTTAAGCCAGTTGCAGGATGGCCTGGCCAAATTAGGCCAGACGCGATATTACGCGCGGGACATTCAGGTTAACCTGCCAGGCGCGCTCTTTGTGCCGAACAGCCTGTTAAATCAGCTGCGCCGCGAAACCATTCAGCTGATGGAGGATGCCCGTCTGGCAAACTACCAGCGCGGCAGCCGTAAACCGGTGGCCGTGCCCCCGCCGGTATACCCGGAAACCCATCTGTCCTTCCTCGCCAACGTCTATAACGCCAAAGCGCGCGCGTTTTATCATCGCTACGGCGTACAGCTGATCGATGCCGCTTACGAGGCGCACGAAGAGAAGAGCGACGTACCGGTGATGATCACCAAACACTGCCTGCGTTTTGCATTTAACTTGTGCCCGAAACAGGCGAAAGGCTCGATCAAGAGCTGGAAAGCAACGCCGATGCAACTGGTGCATGGCGATGAAGTGTTAACCCTGAAATTCGACTGCCGTCCGTGCGAAATGCACGTGGTGGGTAAGATCAAAAATCACATTCTGAAAATGCCGCATCCGGGCAGCGTCGTGGCGTCGGTCAGCCCGGAAGAGCTGATGAAGACCTTGCCGAAACGCAAAGGGGTGTGAGGACTTGCCGGGTGGCGGCTTCGCCTTACCCGGCCTGGGGTAGGATGTAGTGGTGTGGTTTCGCCGGGTGGCGGCTTCGCCTTACCCGGCCTACGGCAGGATGTGGTGATGTGGTTTTGTAGGCCCGGCAAGCAACGCGCCGCCGGGCATTAAACACTCAATGTGACTTAAATCCCGCCGCGCTCATCAGCAACCGGAATCCCATACTCACCGCGCCGAGCGCCAGCACGCTGGCTCCCCAGATGATCACCAGCCACATCAGCCGCTTCCATAAAGGTTTCTGCATCAGTGATAGCCCTCGCCGGGTTTAACTTTGCCGCGGAACACGTAGTAACTCCAGAAGGTGTACACCAGGATCACCGGAATAATCAGCAGCGCGCCTACCAGCATAAAGCCCTGGCTTTGCGGCGGGGCGGCCGCTTCCCACAGCGTGATAGACGGCGGAATAATGTGCGGCCAGATGCTGATGCCAAGCCCGCTGAAGCCTAAGAAAATCAGTCCCAGTGTCAGCACAAACGGCAGCGAATGGTGCTCGACGTTGCTCAGGCTACGCCATTGCCACCAGCTTAGCAGCACCACCAGCACCGGAACCGGCAGCAGGAAGAAAATATTCGGAATGCTGAACCAGCGATCGGCTATCGCCTGATGCGCCAGGGGCGTCCACAGGCTGATCACCGCCGTCACCACCAGCAGTGCCAACAGCAATTGCTTCGACGAACGACGCATTCTCTCCTGTAACTCACCGCCGCTCTTCATCACCAGCCAGCTCGCGCCGAGCAGGGCGTAGGCGACTACCAGTCCGACACCGCAGAACAGGTTAAAAGGCGTCAGCCAGTCAAGTGGACCGCCGCTGAACGTACGACCCGTCACCGGGAAACCGTTCAGCACCGCGCCCACCACGATACCCTGAGTAAAAGTGGCGAGGATCGAGCCGCACAGGAACGATTTATCCCAGAACGGGCGGTGTTCCGGAGTCGCTTTGAAGCGAAATTCAAAGGCCACGCCGCGAAAAATCAGCCCGATCAGCATCAGCGTCAGGGGGATGGTCAGCGCATCGATGATCACCGCATAGGCCAGTGGAAACGCGCCAAATAGCCCCGCACCACCCAGCACCAGCCAGGTTTCGTTGCCGTCCCATACCGGCGCTACCGTGTTGACCATCACATCGCGGTCGTCTTCATCCTGAACCAGCGGAAACAGGATGCCGATGCCCAGATCAAAGCCGTCCATCACGATATACATCAGCGTGGAGAAGACGATGATCACAAACCAGATTACTGACAGATCGATACCCATTATTTAAACTCCTCCCTGGTAGCCGATAGCGGGCGGGCAGGCCTGCCATCTGTGGGATGTTCATCAGGCGGCTGCGGGCCGAGTTTGATCAGGCGCACCATGTAGCTGTAACCGACGCCGAAGACCGAGGTGTAAACCACAAAGAAGGTCAGCAGGCTGATACTCATCTGCAAATCGCCGTGAGCGGAAACCGCGTCGACGGTGCGTTGCAGCCCATAGACCACCCACGGCTGGCGACCGACTTCCGTCGTCACCCAACCGGCAAGAATAGCGATAAGCCCCGATGGCCCCATCCATAGCGCAAAGTGCAGGAAAGGCCGCGACTCATAAAGGCGGTGTTTATAACGCAGCCACAGCGCCGCAACGCCAAGCAGCATCATCAACAGTCCCATCGCCACCATGACGCGGAACGACCAGAACACAATAGTGGAATTGGGACGGTTCTCTTTCGGAAACTCTTTTAACGCCGGAACCTGTTTATCCAGACTGTGCGTCAGGATCAGACTGCCGAGTGCCGGGATCTCCAGCCCGTAACGGGTGCGCTCTTCTTCCATATCAGGCAGGCCGAACAACAACAGCGGCGTCGCCTCACCGGGTTTATTTTCCCAGTGGCCTTCAATGGCGGCAATCTTCGCCGGTTGATGCTCCAGTGTGTTCAGCCCGTGCATATCGCCGATCATGGCCTGAATGGGGGCGACAATCAGCGTCATCCACAGCGCCATCGAAAACATGGTGCGAATGGCAGGCGTGTTATTGCCGCGCAGCAGATGCCAGGCCGCGGACGCGCCCACAAATAACGCGCTGCTGAGAAACGCCGCCACCGTCATGTGCAGCAGCCGGTAGGGGAAGGAGGGGTTAAAGATCACCGCGAACCAGTCCACCGGCACCACCTGACCGTTGACGATCTCAAAGCCCTGCGGGGTGTGCATCCAGCTGTTGGAAGCAAGGATCCAGAACGTGGACATCAGCGTGCCCAGCGCTACCATGCAGGTGGCCAGAAAGTGCAGGCCCGGCCCGACTTTATTCCAGCCAAACAGCATCACGCCGAGAAAACCTGCCTCGAGGAAGAACGCCGTCAACACTTCATACGTCAGCAGCGGGCCGGTAATACTGCCAGCAAACTGTGAAAATCCACTCCAGTTGGTGCCGAACTGATAGGCCATCACCAGGCCGGACACCACCCCCATGCCGAAGTTAACGGCGAAAATTTTTGACCAGAAATGGTACAGCGCCCGCCATACCGGATTTTTGGTTTTCAGCCACAATCCTTCCAGCACCGCAAGGTAACTGGCCAGCCCGATAGTGATCGCCGGAAAGATAATGTGAAATGAAACCGTGAAAGCGAACTGGATCCTCGCCAGATGAAACGCATCAAGACCGAACATAGACAACCTCTGATAACCTGCTGTTAGCGTTAATGGTAATGATCCGGGAGTGAAACGTGCAGACGCAGATACCCGATATTTTTAGATAACAGTTCATGTTTTAAGGCCGTTTTTCATCAACTGATATGGAGAAAGGTTTTGTAAGACAGGATAAGTTTAGGTTAAGAATGTGTAAGTGAGTGGGAAAAGGCGGAAGGCTGTTAAAGAATATACGAGCCACTCAAGTGCGGCCCGTTCTCACGCAACCATTAAGACTTTTTATGAGGGTTCCTGAAAAGCGCAATTATCAGGATCAGCAGTGTGGTGATGAAGACAGAAAGGATCATCAGCGCCGGGATGTAACGATCATACCATTCCTCTTCTGTGAGAAAACCGTATCGGCTGGTATAAACATCATAAAGCCAGGTATCCGGGGCCAGCGCGCACAGCACTGAGTACACCACCATAAAAAGCAACAACTGACCTGTCCATATAAGTACGTGGATGTGAGGGCGCATTAATAGACCTGTATCGTTCCAAACGCTCTTAACTGAGAGGTTATCGCTACCGAACCTGCACTTAATAAGGCGTGATGCAATGTCCTGTAATGCCAGGGGAAAGGTAAAGTAATACATCCTTCGCTAATCCCGGATTGGCCAGCAGGATGGAGACGAAAAGCGCCTCGCCTGACATTCTCAATAAAGGTCGAGTCATCTAACGTGCCATCGTCACGATAAAGTGCAAACCAGTAATCACGGTTTGAACCGCTTTCAAGCTCTTTTATCATGTCGTGCCAGTGTGCCCCTAAACCACCTCTCGGACGGGATACAATAAAATATCTACCGGGTGGTAGGGGACCGATTTTTTTTAGTGATACAGCTGCCGGGTTATTTCGGCTTGCCCCTGCATTGCCTGAATATGCGGGAAAGAATCCTGTGCCTGGGCAACTGAGCGTCGACATTTGGCCACCATTTAAATGAAAAGTACACCTGAGCATTAGCCACCATATCCTGTACTGGAAAACCTGGTTGCCAATAAACGCCCACATTTATCAAGCCCGTTAGCCATAATGTGCCATAGGTATTCTATATAAATCATGTAAATAAATGATTTACGCTCATGGTATCCAGAACCTAAATGAGTTTAAGAGGATAATAACAGCTTGCCGGATATGTTATTTTTGAGTAACTGATATACCATGATGAAAGACATGGAGGTGCACGTGAAAAAATATCAGCGCCTTGCGCAACAAATTATCGACCAGATTGAGCTCGGCGTCTGGCAGCCAGGGGACCGGTTACCGTCGTTACGCGAGCAGGTCACGCACAGCGGACTGAGCTTTATGACCGTCGGCCATGCTTATCAGATGCTGGAAAGTCAGGGGCGTATCGTCGCCCGCCCGCAGTCCGGCTATTTCGTCGCGCCGCGCCCGGTGAGCCAAAAACTGACGCCCCCCGCGCAGGTAATGCGCGATGAAGCGGTGGACATCAACACCTACATTTTTGACGTGTTACAGGCCAGTTGCGACGCCTCGGTGCTGCCGTTTGGTTCGGCGTTTCCCGATCCGCATCTCTTCCCGCAACAGCAGCTTAACCGCTCGCTGGCGGCGATCGGCAAAACCGCCACCGCCATGAGCGTCATCGAAAACCTGCCGCCGGGCAATGCCGCGCTGCGGCACGCGATTGCCCGGCGTTATGCTCAGCAGGGCATGACCGTTTCGCCCGATGAAATCGTGATCACCGCCGGGGCGCTGGAAGCGCTCAACCTGAGTTTACAGGCGGTGACCGAACCGGGCGACTGGGTGATCGTCGAGAATCCCTGTTTCTACGGGGCGTTGCAGGCGCTGGAGCGGCTGCGGCTGAAGGCATTGTCGGTGGCGACGGATGTGAAAGAGGGCATCGATCTGGAGGCGCTCGCTCAGGCGCTGAACGACTATCCGGTAAAAGCCTGCTGGTTGATGACCAACAGCCAGAACCCGCTCGGGTTTACCCTCAGCGCCGACAAAAAAGCCAGACTGGTCGCGCTGCTGGCCCAGCATAACGTCACGCTGATCGAGGATGATGTCTACAGCGAGCTGTATTACGGACGCGAAAAACCCTTGCCCGCGAAAGCCTGGGATACCCGGGACATGACGCTGCACTGCTCGTCATTTTCAAAATGTCTGGTGGCGGGTTTTCGTATCGGTTGGGTGGCGGCGGGAAAACATGCGCGGCGCATTCAGCAACTGCAACTGATGAGTACTTTATCCACCAGTTCGCCGGTGCAACTGGCGCTGGTCGATTACCTCTCCACCCAGCGCTACGACGCCCACCTGCGGCGTCTGCGGCGCACGCTGGCCGCCCGTAAACAGCAAAGCTGGCAGGCGCTGCTGCGCCATCTGCCGCCGGAGGTGAAAATTCACCACAACGACAGCGGCTACTTTTTATGGATCGAACTGCCCGCGCCGCTGGATGCAGGGAAGCTAAGCGAACAGGCGCTGACGCATCGCATCAGCATTGCGCCGGGCAAAATGTTCTCCACTTCCGACGCCTGGGTGCCGTTTTTCCGCTTTAACACCTCGTGGGAATGGGGCGACCGCCAGGAACAGGCGGTGAAGATCCTCGGACAATTAATTCGCGAATCGCTGAAATAACAACTCTTTGCGGCGGCTTATTTACTGAATTTAACGTCTGTCACAACCTGAGCAAATTTCTTTAATACGGATCGTGCCGCTGTCTACCTTTATGAAGGGAGACTTTTTAACGGCACGGCTGCCGCACCTCTTATTGCGACAGGAGTACATCCGTATGAGCAAAACATTTGCGCGCAGCTGTCTGTGTTCGCTGGGTATGACCCTTGCCTGCGCCCACGCCGCCGAACCGCCGACACAGATTGGTAAAGGCGAAGGGCGGCTGGATATTATCGCCTGGCCTGGTTATATCGAACGTGGGCAAACCGATAAAGACTACGACTGGGTCACGGCCTTTGAAAAAGAGACCGGCTGCGCCGTCAACGTCAAAACCGCTGCCACCTCCGATGAAATGGTCAGCCTGATGGCGAAAGGCGGTTACGATCTGGTTACCGCCTCCGGTGACGCCTCTCTGCGGCTGATCATGGGTAAACGCGTCCAGCCGATCAATACCGCGCTGATCGAGAACTGGAAGAACGTCGATCCGCGTATGGAAAAGGGCGACTGGTTTAACGTCAACGGTAAAGTCTACGGCACGCCTTATCAGTGGGGCCCGAACCTGCTGATGTACAACACGAAAACCTTTCCCACTCCGCCTGACAGCTGGGCGGTGCTGTTCATCAAGCAAAACCTGCCCGACGGCAAAAGTAACCAGGGCCGCGTACAGGCCTATGACGGGCCGATTTATATCGCCGATGCCGCGCTTTATGTGAAAGCCATCCAGCCAGAACTCGGCATTGACGATCCTTATCAGCTCACCCAACAGCAGTACGACGCTGTGTTGAAAGTGCTGCGCGATCAGCATCAACTGATCCACCGTTACTGGCACGACACCACCGTGCAGATGAGCGATTTCAAAAACGAAGGGGTGGTAGCCTCCAGTGCCTGGCCGTATCAGGCGAACGCGCTGAAAGGCGAAAACCAGCCCATCGCCACCGTCTTTCCGAAAGAGGGGGTGACCGGCTGGGCGGACACCACCATGCTGCACGCCGACGCCAAACACCCGAACTGCGCCTATAAGTGGATGAACTGGTCACTGACGCCAAAAGTACAGGGCGACGTGGCGGCGTGGTTTGGCTCCCTGCCTGTCGTGCCGGAAGGCTGCAAGGCCAGCCCGCTGCTCGGTGAAAAAGGCTGCGACACCAACGGCTACAGCTTCTTTGACAAGATCGCCTTCTGGAAAACCCCGGTGGCGGACGGCGGCAAATATGTGCCGTACAGCCGCTGGACGCAGGATTACATCGCCATTATGGGTGGACGTTAAGGGGCGAGACAGCATGACCAATGCCGTAGAGTTTCAGAATGTTTCGCGTCTGTATGGGGATGTGCACGCGGTGGACGGCGTCAGCCTTGAGGTGAAGGACGGGGAGTTTTTCTCGATGCTGGGGCCGTCCGGCTCCGGCAAAACCACCTGTTTGCGGCTGATTGCCGGTTTTGAACAGTTATCCGGCGGGGCGATCCGCATTTTCGGGCAGGATGCCAGCGCGCTGCCGCCCTGGCAGCGTGACGTCAACACCGTGTTCCAGGATTATGCGCTGTTCCCGCACATGTCGATCCTCGACAATGTCGCCTACGGCCTGATGGTGAAGGGCATGGACAAAAAACAGCGCCATGCCCGCGCCCGCGAGGCGCTGGAGAAGGTCGCGCTGGGATTTGTACATACCCGCAAACCCTCGCAACTTTCCGGCGGTCAGCGACAGCGCGTGGCGATTGCCCGTGCACTGGTTAACGAACCGCGGGTGTTGCTGCTGGATGAGCCGCTCGGCGCGCTCGATCTCAAACTGCGTGAGCAGATGCAGTTCGAACTGAAAAAGCTGCAACAGGATCTGGGCATCACCTTTATTTTCGTCACCCACGATCAGGGCGAAGCGCTGTCAATGTCAGATCGGGTAGCGGTGTTCAACAATGGCCGCATCGAGCAAATCGACAGCCCGCGCGAACTCTATCTGCGCCCCCGCACGCCTTTTGTGGCCGGTTTTGTCGGCACCGCCAACGTTTTTACTGCCGACACTGCCAGCCAGTTGTGCGGCATGACGGGGATCTATTCCCTGCGCCCCGAACATATCCGTCTGAACGTACCGGGCGAAATAGAGGTGCAGGGCGTGGTGCAGGCAGTGCAGTATCAGGGGGCGGCGACGCGCTTTGAACTGCGACTGCCCGGGGGAGAAAAATTACTGGTGAGCCAGGCGAATCTTTCTGATGCGCAACTGCCGACGCTATTGCAGCCGGGTCAGCCGGTGCAGGCGTCATGGGCGCGGGCGGCGATGGTGCCGTTGCAGGGGGCGGGCTAAATGGCGATGAACGTTTCTCCTCTGCCCGCGACGCAGCGGGCCGGAAGGCTGTCGGGCTTTTTCTGGCGCAGGCCTGGCCTCGGGCTGTTCCTGCTGCTGGTACCGCCGCTGATGTGGTTCGGCGTGGTCTATTTTGGATCGCTGCTCACACTGTTGTGGCAGGGCTTTTACACCTTCGACGATTTTACTATGTCAGTGACGCCGGATCTGACGCTGGCCAACCTGCGGGCGCTGTTTAATCCCGCCAACTACGACATCATCCTGCGCACGCTGACCATGGCGCTGGCGGTCACGGTCGCCAGCGCCATTCTGGCGTTCCCGATGGCGTGGTTTATGGCGCGGTATACCCGCGGCAAGATGAAAGCCTTTTTCTATATTGCCGTGATGCTGCCAATGTGGGCGAGTTACATCGTCAAAGCTTACGCCTGGACATTGCTGCTGGCGAAAGACGGCGTGGCGCAGTGGTTCTTAAATCACCTCGGGCTGCAACCGCTGCTGGCAGCCTTTCTGACCCTGCCAGCGGTAGGCGGCAGCACGCTCTCCACTTCCGGCGTCGGGCGCTTTCTGGTGTTTCTCTACATCTGGCTGCCGTTTATGATCCTGCCGGTGCAGGCGGCGCTGGAGCGGCTACCCGCCTCGCTGTTACAGGCATCAGCCGATCTGGGTGCGCGTCCGGCGCAAACCTTCCGTTACGTAGTGCTGCCGCTGGCTATTCCTGGCATTGCCGCCGGTTCCATTTTCACCTTCTCGCTGACGCTGGGGGACTTTATCGTCCCACAGCTGGTCGGGCCGCCGGGGTATTTCATCGGCAACATGGTCTATTCCCAGCAGGGGGCAATTGGCAACATGCCGATGGCGGCGGCCTTTACGCTGGTGCCCATTGTATTGATTGCCCTTTATCTGGCGTTCGTGAAACGTCTGGGAGCCTTCGATGCACTCTGATCGCGCCCCTTTTTTGCTCAAAGTCGCGGCCTGGGGCGGGGTGATCTTCCTGCATTTCCCCCTCGCCATCATCGCGATTTATGCGTTCAACACCGAAGACGCGGCGTTCAGTTTTCCCCCGCAGGGGCTGACGCTGCGCTGGTTCAGCGTGGCTGCGACACGGGGTGATATTCTGGAATCGGTGACGTTGTCACTTAAAATCGCTGCGCTGTCGACGGTTATCGCGTTAGTACTTGGCACGCTTGCTGCAGCAGCACTATGGCGCAGCACGTTTTTTGGTAAAAACGCCATCTCTTTGCTGTTACTGCTGCCCATTGCGCTACCGGGGATCATTACCGGGCTGGCGCTGCTGACGGCGTTTAAAACCGTCGATCTGGAGCCGGGTTTTTTAACTATCGTCATCGGCCATGCGACTTTTTGCGTGGTGGTGGTGTTTAACAACGTCATCGCACGCTTTCGCCGCACCTCATGGAGCCTGGTGGAAGCGTCGATGGATTTGGGCGCGACCGGCTGGCAGACCTTCCGCTATGTGGTGCTGCCGAACCTGGGTTCGGCGCTGCTGGCGGGCGGCATGCTGGCGTTTGCGCTGTCGTTTGACGAAATCATCGTCACCACCTTCACCGCCGGGCATGAACGTACGCTGCCCTTGTGGCTGCTCAACCAGTTAGGCCGACCGCGCGACGTGCCGGTGACGAACGTGGTGGCGCTACTGGTGATGCTGGTAACGATGCTGCCGATCCTCGGTGCCTGGTGGCTGACCCGCGAGGACGACACCGGGAAATAACTGACCACAGAGAAAGGACAATGCTATGCAACATCAACTGTTAATTAATGGCGAGCTGATCAACGGCGAAGGCGAAACCCAGGCAGTGTATAACCCGGCCACCGGGGAGGTGTTGCTGGAGATCGCCGAAGCGTCCGCCGCCCAGGTTGACGCCGCCGTGCGCGCCGCCGATCGCGCGTTTAGCGAATGGGGGCAGACTACGCCGAAAGTACGTGCCGAGGCGCTGCTGAAACTGGCGCAGGTGATTGAAGACAACGCCGACGCGCTGGCAAAACTCGAGTCACTCAACTGCGGCAAACCGCTGCACTGTGCGCTAAACGATGAGATCCCGGCGGTGGTGGACGTATTCCGCTTTTTTGCCGGTGCAGCACGCACGCTCAATGGCCTGGCCGCAGGGGAGTATCTGGAAGGGCACACCTCGATGATCCGCCGTGATCCGGTGGGCGTCGTCGCCTCCATTGCGCCCTGGAACTATCCGCTGATGATGGCGGCCTGGAAACTGGCGCCCGCGCTGGCGGCAGGTAACTGTGTGGTGATCAAACCCTCGGAGATCACACCGCTGACGGCGCTGAAGCTGGCAGAGCTGGCAAAAGACATTTTCCCGGCAGGCGTACTGAACGTGCTGTTTGGCCGCGGTAAAACCGTCGGCGATCCGCTCACCGGTCATGAAAAGGTGCGCATGGTATCCCTTACCGGCTCAATTGCCACGGGCGAACATATCATCGCGCATACTGCCTCCTCGGTGAAACGCACCCACATGGAACTGGGCGGCAAAGCACCGGTGATCGTCTTTGACGATGCGGATCTGGAGGCGGTTGTCGAAGGCGTGCGCACCTTTGGTTATTACAACGCCGGGCAGGACTGCACCGCTGCCTGTCGTATTTACGCGCAAAAAGGCATTTACCCGGCGCTGGTGGAAAAACTCGGTGCCGCCATCGCCAGCCTGAAAATGGGCGCGCCGGAGGATGAATCTACCGAACTGGGGCCGCTAAGCTCCGAAGCGCATCTGGCGCGGGTCAGCGCGGCGGTGGACGAGGCAAAAGCGCTACCTCACATCAAGGTGATCACCGGCGGTCAAAAACGCGAGGGCGCAGGCTACTATTATCAGCCGACGCTGCTGGCCGGGGCGAAGCAGGAAGACGCCATCGTCCAGCGTGAAGTGTTCGGCCCGGTGGTCAGCGTGACAGAATTCGACGACGAAGATCAGGTACTGGCGTGGGCCAATGATTCACAGTACGGCCTGGCGTCATCAGTTTGGACAAACGATGTTGGCCGGGCGCACCGTCTGAGCGCACGCCTGCAATATGGCTGCACCTGGGTTAATACGCACTTTATGCTGGTCAGCGAAATGCCTCACGGCGGACAGAAAATGTCCGGCTATGGCAAAGATATGTCGGTATACGGGCTGGAAGATTACACCGTGGTGCGGCATGTGATGATTAAACACTGAGAAAGAGTTAAGTGGCTGTAATTCATGGCTATTGCATTGCGGCCACTTTCTTATGGGGCAGCGAAGCCATGATCATCATTTAGCAGGGCAAACTGCTCCCCATTTTGCTCTGCCATCCATTTGAGTTCGTCTCGAAAGAGGATCAGTGAATCAGTTACAGCGGTAGGGAATTTGAACTGCGCCCAGGCGTTTACTTCATACTGCTTTCCCCATTCCAACGCCCTTTCTGGCTGCCTAATAATAATCGCTACTATTGCCACAATCATGAACGTACCCAAATCAGCGTCTATGGAATCGCCTACCGCACTGCCGTTGCGCTGATCATCAAGTGCCGATTGATCAACCTCGATACCACATCGCTGCTGCATGTCCGAATGAAATGCTATATGCCGGATCGCCGCCGACGTGTCCCATTCATCCGCCAAAAGGTTGCTTTCGACACACTTACCAATGAGCTTTTCTGGTCGGAAGATTCGCCGGTGGTCGATTACCGTGCTGTAAAGATGCTGCAATGTACCGGTGGCAAGCTGGAGATGACTATTACCGAACTAGAGGCCGGGTAGTGTCCAGACCGCAGAAAGAGGATTACGAGCTTGAAAGCATTCTTTGCGCCCAATGGTGGGCACATAATGCCGCAGCGAATAGCGACGCAGGCTTGCAGGCAGACGTCTAGACAACAGAATGCCTCTTAGGTTGTGGCTGGACAAGTATCACTGGCAAGTATTGCACAATGCGGTAAAGTGAATAAATCAAGGTGCGATGTAAACGTACCTGATTATTTAATTTTTAGCAAAACCGCTAATAACCCATCCGATTAATCTGCATGACACGTAAGCTACAAAGGCAAAAATTATCACTACTAAGAAATGCCATATTGAAACACTGGAATATTCATTGGTAATCGACTGCATGATTAAAACGCCAGCGAAAAGCACGAAAATAATAAATCCTGCCAGTAGTCCCACCCTATGAAAGCCGATGCTTATTCTATTACTCATCTAACTAGTCCCTTTCAAAAAAATGAATTTTACGATAATGGATACCGATTATCCACAGTTTGGACATCAGTCATGCAATAATGACCGGATGATCAAATACTCCACCGTTACAGGGTGAGTGGCTTAACTTCGCTACCGCTGATGTGATGCGCATAAGGTTCTCGACAGTACCAGAATAGAAGATCTATCCGCTAGAAGAAACAATGGAGTAAGTGGTAGCGACCAGCATGACTGATCGCTATTGTATTAATTACCAGCCTTCCTCTTTGTATTCCCTAAGAGAGGCTTCGCTGAAAAATTTATTATGTGGCTCATCTTTTACAAACCATTCACAAAAGTATTGCTGTCGCTCATCATCAAAGTAGCTTACGGTCATTAGAGGCCCGCCTGAGTTGAGTTGAACAACGGTTCCATCAGAATATTTAACGGCCATGTGTGTATCTCATTAAAAAGTGGAGAATATGGCACTCATCGACACACTTGAAATCTTCTATCGCGAGTACCTCATCGGTTTAAACGCTACGCAATCGGCTATTTGGGCTGGGTACAGCGCAAAGACAGCTAACCGTAAAGCGTTCGAAAACATGTCTAAACCTGACATCCAGTCCAGAATCTCTAAACTTAAATCGGAATGCATTGATCGAATCGACATTGATGCTAATTATGTGCTGATGCGCCTGTTTGAGATTGACCATATGGAAGTGCTCGACATCCTCAAAAGTACAGATGAGCTAAAGCCTGTAGCACAATGGTCGAAAGTATGACTCACTACGCTGTCAGGCCTGGATGCACGACCTGAGCGGTTATCTGCTCCGTGGCAGCAGCGGGGAGATGTGGCACCACCTAAATCTTCCGGTGTATCTCGTTTTCAGCTAGGCATACGCCGCATAGTACCCAAAACACACTCACGCTATACCTATGGATCACGGCTTGCCTGATGGCAGACTATGTCTGTTTATACACAGAAAATCACATTGCGTATCGCTGTTATCGCACCGGCGCTCAGCAGAGCTCTGTATAAACGCTTTAACCCGGAAGGTACTCACTATGTAAAGAAGAGTACGATCACCGCAGTTCGCACGCTCAGCATCACTAAAGATGTGTCACGGATGGTGATTGCTATCGACCCACAGGCGATAAACAATGTCGAAACGGGCTTTGTGTTCCCTAGCGTAATATGGCAGGGGATGAAAAATAATCTTCAGCTGATGGGGATTACAGCGGCAAATATTCACTTAATGGCTGGACTAGATGAGGCAAACCGGTGCGACCTCATGTACGCGCGCACGCTACACGATGCATTTACCGCAGAGGGGGAAGATCAGCTCTGGCCCCAATAGAACTTTGGCGTGGGTATCTGAAATGGGCTTTTCTTCACCGACGGCTGACTACGTTCAGGCGACGATAACAGCAGAAAGTATTTGCGGGCTAACATTGAACAGTCTGGTCATTCAGACGTTTGAGGGTTTTACTGGGGTCGATAGGGTGGCTGATTGTGCGGAAGGGTAACATATTACTCGTCGGTCTCGGTGGATAAGTTATATCGGAAAGATATTGTGAGAGCCATATATCACCCATGATGGTGAAGCGAAAGAAGAAGAGTTCCTGAATGAGTTGCAGGTGCTCGGTGCCGTCATCCATTCCATTACCCATAAGCAGAGCGGACAGGATGATGACTAACCGGTGATGAGATGGGGAATGCGTGGAGCAAAAAAATTAGCCCAAAACAACTGAAAGCCCACGGAGGAAGTGACTCGTCTTGCGCTAACACATTGGGTTACACCTGATTTTGGCTGACTACAACTCAATCCATGAAAAATGTCTCGCACATGATGATTAAACACTAATTATTATTCCACGCGCAGGGCAACCATTATGCTAATAACATAAGGTTGCCCTGAATTGAGTCATCGTAATTAAGGGGAAGTCATTACCCTCGCCCGATATTCTCAGCTCACTCGCGTATATTGGACAGTTTCCGTGCTGAGCAGATAACGATAAATTAGACCGCCAATAACACCGCCGATAAGCGGCACCAGCCAGAATACCCATAATTGCTCTAATGCCCAGGTTCCCTGGAAAATAGCCACTGCCGTACTGCGCGCAGGATTAACAGACGTGTTGGTAACGGGAATGCTGATCAGATGGATCAGGGTCAGCGCCAGACCAATCGCGATGGGGGCAAAACCGGCGGGTGCACGCTTATCGGTTGCGCCGTGGATAACAATCAGGAAGAACGCGGTGAGCACCAGTTCAGCGATAATGGCAGCCAGCAGTGAATATTCGCCTGGTGAATGTTCCCCATAGCCATTAGCGGCGAAACCACTGGCTGTTACGTCAAAGCTCGCGTTACCGCTGGCAATCAAATACAGCACGGCTGCCGCAGCGATACCGCCAATAACCTGCGCGAGGATGTAAGGCAGGACATCGCGCAATGAGAAACGACCACCGGCCCACAGTCCGAGCGTCACCGCCGGGTTGAAGTGTCCACCGGAAATATGCCCTACGGCATAGGCCATGGTCAGCACCGTCAGACCAAACGCGAGGGCAACGCCCGCGAACCCAATTCCCAACTGCGGAAAAGCGGCAGCCAGAACTGCACTGCCACAACCACCAAAGACCAGCCAGAACGTGCCGAAAAATTCAGCAGCGGTTTTTCTTAACATCGATAAGTTCCTTTTGTTAATTAGTTATTCATGGCGTAAATATAACGCTGGCTTATGATAATCCCTGAAACGCGCAAGGGAATACATAAGCGCTATAAAGGCCACTATTGATAACATCCATGATGTTATTATTGTGACTGTAGTTGTTAAGGTGTAAATAAGCTTTTTATGTAACTGGTTAAATGTATAAATTTTTATTTTATTGTTAATTAGATGCACTCGTATATATATGGCATGCCATTTTTTTGAGTAATTGTTATTGCTGTTACGAATGTCAATTTATTCGGGCTATGCTGTGACGGGGACGCCGTTCAGGGCGGCAGATTTGGCCGATAATACCCGCGGTCTTTACGCAGGGAGCGCTGTCACGATGACACTTTATTTTAAGCTACTGATTTTCTATGCGGTGATGGCGGTGTTATGCGGCGTCATCACCTGGTTTCTCACTAAAGACAAAGGCTGGGTGCGCCTGCTCGCCGCCGTGCTGGTAGGGCTGACATGGCCGATGAGCTTCCCGATGGCCTTACTCCTCTCTCTGTTCTGAGTGGCCAGATCCCACGATCCATTTATGACTCCAGTTGTAATTCACCATGGCCAGCATCAGTGGCGCTCGCACATCACCAAAACGTGAAGCTTCATGGCGGGTAAAAAACTCACGAAAACGCGGCGGCAGACGGGACGCCTCATAACGCACCAGCGTGCTGTGCCAGAAGGGCGGCGGCAGCGGCGTGTTACCGTAACGCTGCGTTAACGCCGATTTCCAGGGGCTGGTCAGCAGTGCCTCGGCAAAACGTTGCCGTTGCGCGAGGCTGGCGGCGTCCGGAATGCCTGCGAGCAGAACTTGATCGGGAAGGGCGACCAGTCGCAGATCGCGGATGGTAACGGTCAGCGGCGTGATGTCATCAAACCGCTCCGTCAGATGGGTAAGATCCTGCGGCGACTGTGGCGTGGCATAGATCGCATCGGTAACCGCTAAAAACGTAAAGTGCAGCGCCGTAACAGGCATGACATCCGCCAGGGGATCGCCTGCGGCCAGCGCATGCAGCTCGTGCAACAGGGCGGCGATGGTGGGAGATAACGGCGGGGTGATGCCCGTTGCCAGCGCGAACTTATCTTTTGCATAACGCGGCGCATGCCGTGTCTCGCCGATGCCGGGCTCCTGCGCCCAGTCCGCTAACGTACGGGAGGATGTACTGTCATAAAGCGCATTCAGCGTGTGGATCAATTTTCCCTTTCCTTTTGCTGTAACAAAACTTGATTAATATCAATAAACGATGCATATTGCGGCCGTTTTGTCTCTGGAATCGATCACATTATGACGCTCTATCAAAAAATGCTGGCTTTCTACGCCGTCATGGCCGCCATCAGCGCACTGATCACCTGGTTTTTGTCGAAAGATCGTAAGCGCATCCGTTTCCTCAGCGCCTTTCTGGTTGGCTCCACCTGGCCGATGAGCTTTCCGGTCGCGCTGCTGATCTCACTTTTCTAAGGCATCCAGCGAGCCGACGCAAAGGGCTCCGTTTGGGAAACGGAAAATAGTGTACGTGAAGGCTGTTTTTTAACCCTATCAGCCTTTGGAAAAGTTACGCTACAAGTGACTCACTGACAGGTTTGCGTTTTCTGTTTACCCGCAGCGCTTCAACGACCAGTGAGAATGCCGGAGACGGTTGTTTCCTGCCAGGATAATATAAGTAGTAACCAGGGAATGGTTTGCACCATTGCTCCAGTACACGAACCAGCCTACCTTCAATATGAGTTTCAAACTCTTCTTCTGGCAAAAAAGCCATCCCGTCTTGATCAAACTCCCTTAATATCCGGGTACTCACGCAACAGGGGCAGCCAGCTTAGGCAGCAGCGCGGGTAAAACTCGCTCTATTGATAAGTTTTAGTAATAAAGCCATTAAGCATTCATTAGCTAGTAATGCTGCTCTCAGCGTGTAGAATTTTCAGCAAGAGATTTTTAAACGATGGCGTTATAAACGCTTTTGCCCTTTTTATCTTTCTTTCACTTTTCATTTTTTTGACGTTATTCCTGAGAATAGCGTTCTTAATTAGTGATAGCGGCTGCTCTGGCCTAACTGACATCACGTAAAAATATCTATCAAACCAACTGAGGATCATCCAGTGAGAATATTTAATCTACTATTAGGGCTGTTAATCAGCTCATTTGCAGCAACAGGAGCCGATTTATCTAACGGAGCAGATAACTTTTACAAAAGCGATAAAGTCACCCAACAAAAGGTAACTTTCAAAAACCAGTACCAGATGAATGTAGTGGGTAATCTGTTTATCCCGAAAGGGATGGATCAGAACGTTAAAAATCCTGCGATTGTCATTGGTCATCCGATGGGAGCAGTAAAAGAACAAAGCTCAAATTTGTATGCCCAAAAACTGGCGGAGCAAGGATTTGTAACGCTGGCGATCGATCTTTCCTTCTGGGGAGAGAGTGACGGAAAACCTGGTCATCTGATTTCCCCGGAAATTTATTCGGATGATTTTAGTGCCGCCGTTGATTATCTGAGTACTCAGCCTTACGTTGATCCGGAGAAGATTGGGGTGCTGGGTATTTGTGGTAGCGGGAGCTTTGTTATCAGTGCTGCCAAGATTGACCCGAGAATGAAAGCTATTGCCACGGTCAGCATGTATGACATGGGGTCTGCTTTCCGGAACGGACTTCATCACTCAGTTACGCCTGAACAACGTAAAGCGTTTATTAAATCCGCAATAGAGCAACGTTTTGTTGAGTTCAAAGGCGGAGAAACTGCCTATATTCCTGGCACTGTTAACAAGCTTGATGACTCAACTCCCGCAATACAACGAGAATTCTTCGATTTCTACCGCACACAGCGTGGAGGTTATACGCCACAGGGCGAAAAAGAAGAGCAGACAACAAAACCGATGTTAAGCAGCATTGGTAAGTTCATGAACTTCTATCCTTTCAACGATATTGAAACAATCTCGCCACGTCCGATGCTGTTTATTACCGGTGATAAGGCGCATTCGAAAGAATTTAGCGAAGATGCTTACAAACGCGCCGGACAGCCGAAAGAGTTATACATCGTTCCTGGTGCAGGCCATGTCGATCTGTATGACCGTACCGACCTCATCCCTTTTGCTAAGCTGACGTCGTTCTTTAATGCTAACCTCAAATAATGTCTTAAGCCACACCCGTCAGGGTGTGGCTTCTTTTCGTGTATTACACGGCCTTTCTGGTTGGTTAGTGCTGGCCTTGATCACGCTATTTCCGGCTGCGGCAATCGCACGTCAGACACAGGAAAACCCTATGAAGTTACGTATCATTCTCGATGACAAAACGATTACCGCGACCCTGAATGACAGTCAGGCAAGCCGTGAGTTTGCGGTACTTTTACCGCTTACGCTGAAGCTGAAAGATTATGCCGGGGAGGAGAAAATAAGCGATTTGCCCGGCCGATTGTCTACCGCGGGTTCACCAGCAGGCACAGCCGCGAAAAAAGGCGATATCACGATTTATGCCCCGTGGGGAAATCTGGCCATTTTCTATAAACCACATGGTTATGCGAGTGGCTTAATTAAATTAGGACAGTTAGATGAGCCGGACGCTTTGCCCGTCCATTCTGGCGCCTATACCGCCAGATTTGAATTGCTGACTGAGTAATCGTCACCCCGAACACGCTTTTATCAGCATCGCCGTCACTCTGTTCTGCCGGCGTTTTATCACCACACTACGTTAATACCTTTCCTGTGCCGGTACTGGATTAGCCGTTTCATTCACAAAACAACTACAGCCCGGTTATTAAAGTCCGCTTTGTGCCAGAAACGGACATTGCTGGATTCACAATGTGTTAATCAAAGGGTAGTGGCGGTGCTCTGCTCACCGCCAATCATATACGGGACACATCTGGTGGTAATAATCTGCGAACTTCCGCTCCTCACTCATAGCAGACCTTCGGATACAGAAGGGGGGGGCCGCTTGATGCCGGAAATGGACTGTGCCGGAGAAAAGGAATATTGCCCTGAATACTGGCCAGGAATGAAACCAGTCCTGTTCGGCAACTGAGCAGACGACCATCCTGAAGGTAACAGAGGTGAAAGTGCAGCGCGTTCACTCGCAACCCGAACTGGAAGGGCTCGTTGTCAAAAGACGCTTTCTGAAACTTCCAGGGGACATCCCCATTTGGGTGCTAAAGGCGCGCCTGAACGCTGTTTCATCGCCGTATCCGCATGCACTTGCGATCTGGGAAATAGTTTTTCCCGGGCTTTCCAGCAGCACGGATGCCGTTTCAATACGCACCCGGGTAATAAAGTCTTTCGGGCTTTCCTGGACGAGTATTTTCATTTTACGGTTTAGCGTGCGGGTGGTCATATTCAAAGCCGCAGCAAGTTGCTCAACCGTCATTGCAGGATTTTGATAACGAAGCAGGTTCTCTGCTTTAGTCAGCAGAGGATGTCTTGAATTGAGAAAACCTGCGGGCGCATAAATTTGCTGTGACAGAGGCTGGCTGTCAGCAACGGCCATGTCAGCTGTTAACTTTGCCAGCTCATTACCTGCGTGTTTGCGAACGAGGTATATGACCAGATCAACCCATGAAAGTGGTCCACCCGCAGTGATCACATTGTCCTGCTCGGTCAGGGTTTTTCCCCATACAGGTTTTGCCAGTGGATAGCGTTCAGCGAAAGTGGGATATAACCACCACGTGGTGGTGCAGAGCCGTCCGTTGAGTAAACCCGCTTCTCCCAGTACAAAACCGCCTGCACAGGCTGAGGCAATACAGCTTCCTTCTGAATACTTCACCTTCAACCACTCGGCCGCATCTGATACAGCGGCTCTGTCAGCGGGAAATCTATGCTCATCAAGCTGCATACCGCTGGCAATAATCACCCCAAAAGTATCAGGTTCACTAAATGCGCCATCACTTTCAATAATGCGTCCCTGAACATCCCTGACCGGCTGACCATCCGCGGTAATCGTCCTGACGTCAAATAAAGGAAGATCTCTGGATAGCTCAGGGTTCATCCTGATTACCTGATTCGCCAGCCAGAACATATCAGCCAGCCCCGCAAGCGCCGAACGCATGCTGCCCGGAAGAGCAAGTAACGCAACACGCATGTTTAACCCCGTCATGAAGAATGTCTGATTTCGCATGTTACCTGTCATTAATGACACTTCATACCCTTTGTCAGGGTGATTACACTGCCTGAAATTCAACACCGCAGGAACAATACAGGCGTGTGGATGAAAAATGTCATGTCTCGCGCGCTGAGAAAAGAAGCCTTTGCCTTGTGTCTTTTATTCCTGAATAGCCCGTTGCTTATGGCACGGGATGGCATTCCGAAGAGGTTGCCGCATTGATTGTCAAGGCGGCGCAAAGCATTCACTGATCCGAACACACCAGGAAAATATACAATGAAAATTCTCCATCTTGATTCCAGCATCAACCATGAGTTTTCAGTAACCCGCCAGTTGTCGGCTGAAATAGTGAGGCAACTGATGGCAACCGGTCAGGAGCATCAACTGACTTACCGGGATCTTGTGAAAGACGAAATCAGTCATCTGACCGGGGAGATTGCTTCAGGATTCAGGCCTGTTTCGGGACGGCCGATTGCTAAAGTCCGTCTGGACTCTGAGCAACAAGTATCAGACGCTCTGGTCTCGGAGTTTCTTGAAAGCGAGATGATTGTTCTCGGCGCGCCAATGTACAACTTTTCTGTGTCCAGCCAGCTGAAGGCCTGGATGGACAGAATTGCTCAGCCAGGGAAAACCTTCAGCTATACCCCAACGGGGCCTGTGGGTCTTGCGGGAGGCAAAAAAGTCATCATCGCCTCAGCGCGGGGCGGTTTTTACGCCGGCACGGGACTGGAAGATATGGACTTTCAGGAGCAATTCCTGCGCAAGTTTTTGGGCTTCCTGGGCATCTCGTGTGTTGAATTTGTCCGTGCTGAAGGCGTGTCGAAAGGCGAGGACGTAAAGCACAGAGAAATTTCCCGTGCTTTGTCCTTGATTCCACAGGCCATTACTGCGATTTCTGCCGCCTGGGAATGAACCATTTGACCATTACTCACTGTAAAGCGTCCTGAATTCTGTCAAATGTCTCCGTTTCAGGTATGTAAAGGGCGCTTTCACTTCTCCCCAAAAGCGTGATCGCCAGTTCGTTAATCAAAACAGCGTTCCATTAATATCAATCCTCAGTTTTTAAAAGACGAGGCGAGACAATGGTAAGACGTGGTTTTGGTCTGACGGCAGCACTCTGTATGCCCATGATGTTACAGGGCTGTGCAGACGGTAATGGCAGCCTGCCGGGTTCGCCTACACGGGGCATACTGACGGCGCAGGAAGCGGCCCCCTATACGCCCGAAAATTATTTTGCCCGTGGTGGTCTGCTTGCCGACCCGGACGGACCGTGGCATCCGCAAGTCATTAATCTTACTTCTGTTTCTACGCCGTGGCGCGTCGGGCCGCATGAAACCTGGCAGACCGTGCAACAGGCGGTTAACGCCGCTATCCGTAAGGCCACCGATCGCTCGCGTATCTATATCAGCGTACAGCCGGGAGTCTATCAGGGTGCGGTTTATATTCCTGAGGATGCGCCGCCGATCACGCTGTTTGGGGCCGGTCAGCAGCCGCAGGACGTGCGCCTCGAACTGGCGCTCGATTCGCAGTTTTCTCCCGCCCGTTATCGCCAGACGGTTAATCCTGCCGGGCAGTTCCGCGACCGCGATCCCGCCTGGTATCTCTATTCGCAGTGCGCGACGAAATCCAGCGCGCTGATCGGCACCAATTGCGCGGCGGTGGTCTGGTCACAAAGCAACGATTTCCAGATAGCGCGACTCAGCATAGTGAACTCTCTGCTGGATACCGTTGACGGCGGCACCCATCAGGGAGTGGCGCTGCGCACGGACGGGGATCGCGTGCAGCTGGATAATGTGCGGCTGATTGGGCGCCAGGATACGGTATATCTCAATACCAGTAACCGTGAAAACCTCGCCGTGACCGACCGTATCAGCCGTGTGCTGGTGAAAGACAGCTATATCGAAGGCGATGTGGATTATGTTTTTGGTCGTGCCAGCGTGGTTTTTGACGGGGTGGAGTTTCATACCGTGTCCACTCGCGGCTCCCGGGAGGCCTACGTGCTGGCACCCAATACGCTACCGGATCAGCCGTATGGTTTTCTGGTGCTGAACAGCCGTTTTACCGGCGATGCGGGGTATCAGGGGAGCGTTAAAGCGAAGCTGGGACGGGCATGGGATCAGGGCGCGGGTAAGACCGGGTATCTGCCAGGCAATACCGCGAACGGCCAGGCGTTGATTGCGCAAAGCACGATTGATGCGAGTTACGATCGCCTGTCGCCCTGGGGATGGGCCGCCACCACCGCGCGACCCTATCGCGCCAATATTGCCGCGGATCGTAATCTGAACGACACCGCCTGGAACCGGTTGTGGGAATGGCAGACCGCGTGGTGGTGAGTTATCGCCCGGCGGCGCTGCGCTTGCCGGGCCTACGTCAGAACGCCAGGCCGGGTAAGGCGCATCAAGCCGGTAGCGTAGGCCGGGTAAGCGCAGCGCCACCCGGCAACAAAAGTTACCCCATCGCCACCCCAAACAATCTGTTCATGGCAAGTTTGCCGCTGGCCGTTATCTTGACCTCGCGGTATCCCGGTGTGCGGCTTATCCACGCGTTCTGCAACAACAACGCCATCAGCGCCGCACCCGCATCGCCCCCCAGATGGTAGCGCCGTTCGCTCCAGTCAAGACAAGGGCAGCAGGGCTTGCGCCTGGTGTGCGGATCCAGTACCGCGCCGAGACGCTGCAACTGCTCTTTACCGACAGATGTCAATGTCATGCCGTCAGCAGTGAGCCAGGCTTCACGGGTCATAAACTCATAGATTTTTACCGCCACTTCTCCCGCGATATGATCGTAACAGGTGCGGGCATAACGCAGATGCTGCGGCGTGCGGCTCACTGGCGCGGCATAAGCCTGCATCGACACCCCCATCAGATTTTCCAGCAGGCCCGCGATGTGATGCCCCGCGAGGCTGTAATATCGGTGCCGCCCCTGGGTCAGACACACTATCAACCCATTAGTCAGCAGCCGGGTAAGATGCCCGCTGGTTGTGGAGGCCGCAATTCCCGCTACCGCACTGAGTTCTGTGGCGGTCCAGGCGCGGCCGTCCATCAATGCACACAAAATACTGACCCGCGATGGATCGGCAAGGGCAGCGGCAACCTGCGACATTGAGGTTTCAAGCTCGCTATGCGGGTCGTCCTGATATTCAGTATTTAGCAGACTCATGCAGAGGCATCCATTGGCGGGTAAGGTCAGCGGCCCGTGCGTCATCGTCCGTAAGGAGGATGAGCTGGTTACTATGGTCGCTGTACTGTACCAGAATATTGATGCCCTGGCGGGCCAGCACGTCTGCAATTTCACCCAATTCGCCGGGGTGTTTCTGCGGCAGTTTTCTGATCAGCGGACGGCTGACCTTCAGCACCTCGAAACCGGCAGCAAGCAGCACGGTGCGCGCCTTTTCACCGTCTTCCACCAAAAAATGCGCATGGCTGATGTCGGCCACAGAAAAGACACCGCCACCCTCCAGGCCGACACCATTCCTGCCCAGTTCACGACCGAGCGATGACAGCGCGCCGGGCGCATTGCTGAGGATCACGTGAATATCATGCATGGGCATGGGTTCCTTTATCAGATGAATAGTCGCGGAACACGGTGGCGACGCGAATTCGGTAGAAGGAAAAGATCGAAGTTTTACCTTCCTGCTGGGCGGCGAGGTGATGCAGATTGTGCTTCCAGCCTGCCACGGCGTCTTCATTTTCCCACCAGGAGAGCGAGAGAATTTTTCCCGGCGTGCTCAGGCTTTGAAACCGCTCGATAGAAATAAAACCAGGTGTCTGGGTCAGCAAGGGCTTCAGTTCAGCCGCCAGCTGGAAATACCGGTCTTGCGCGTGCGGCAGGGCGTCGGCCTCAAAAAGGACTGCGATCATGGAAGTCTCCGTCGGTGAATTTCAGCCAGCGTAATGCGGATAACTGACAGATGCTTCGGCGGAGAGCGAAATGTGGATGTGAGGGGAAAATGCCCGGCGGCACTGCGCTTGCCGGGCCTACGTGATACGTCCACCGATAATGGTTTGTTATGTTGTAGGCCGGGTAAGGCGCAGCCGCCACCCGGCAAGGACCATCAAACCAGTATCGTAGGCCGGGTAAGCGCAGCGCCACCCGGCACTCATCCTCACACCAGCTTGATCAGCTTTTTACGCATCAACAGTGGTACATCGAGCGGATGCTGATAGCCGATGTTTTCATTGCTGCGGGTGTAAAGCGCGACCAGCCAGTCATAGACATAGCGGGTAGCCGCGTGGATTGGCTGTTCGCCCAGACGCGTCAGGCGGGCATCGCTGGCAGCGGGTGCGCTGGCGCTGAAAATGCCATGGCCTTTTTGCACGCGGCTGGCGGGACGCTGGTCTTCCGGCAACGCGGCATAGCCAAGCCAGGCAATAAAATTGCCGATGGCGGCATGCAGTTGCGCGGCACAGGCGGTATCGCGTTGCATGATCTGCTGCAAGGTCTGCGGCAGCGCCAGACGATAGCTGGTGACAATCAGCGTATCCGCCACCTGGCGCAGCGCGGCAGGGGTTAAGCCTAAGCGTTCGGCGCTGGCGTCGTTACGGCTCCACTGACGCAGGTGATTGACCCACATCGCGTGAGCCTGATGGCCGGTATCTTTTGCCGCCGTGACGGTTTCCGGCTGCGCGGTGACATCGGCAAACAGATCGATAGCGTCGTTAAACAGACCGCTGACTTTTTCTTCCCGCGGCTGCTGCACTTTCCACAGCGCATCGAAATGCTTCATGTCCGGCAGTAAACCTTCCAGCAACTCACCATGACGGCTCGCCTGGCCCTGTAATTCGCGGATCGCCGCTTCGGCGCGGGCGCGCTGGCTTTCCGGCGTCTCTTTAAGGGGCGCAGTCCAGTTTTGCATCAGATCGCGCAGCAGTTGCAGGTGACGATCGCGCAGCGCTTTCAGCCGTACGGTGCGCAACGACGGAGCCGTCGCCTGTGACAGCCACTCGATCAGACGTTGCAGGCTGCTGGCATCCAGCGCCTGCAGGGTGCCCCAGTGCTGGCCCGGTTTGCCCAGCAACTGTTGCACGGTTTCATCCAGATTCTGCGCCGTGGTGAAGCGCGCATCCTGCGGGGTGATGGCCCACACCAGTCCCGGCAACGCCGTCTCCTGGCCGGACTGGGTCTCTTTCACCCAGTTCAGCAAGGTGCGCGCCGTGGTGGCGGTTTCGCTGCGCTGCGGCGTGGCGTTACAGATCATCAATACATCCGGCTGCAACTGCTGACGATAATGATCGAGCAGCCAGCGGCATTTACTGTTTTGCAGCGATGGCTGCCCCCCGAGGGTTGGCACCGGAATATCGAGAATATCCACGCCATTCAGCACACCGTCTTCCACCGGCAGCACCAGTTCACGCACCAGCAGCGCCAGCGTGGCGAGCGGAATGCTGACGGCGTTCTGTAGCTGGTCTTCCGCCCAGGGATGAACCACCACTTCGCCGTGAGCGCTGTCGCCGTCTTCCGGCTGCGGGTTGAGAAAACCCTCCGTCGGCAGGGCAAAATTATCCACTAACAGACTGAGCGGGGCGGCGAGGGAACGGGCATTACCGGTCTGATGCAGAACGTGCGCCAGCGCCAGCCATTGCTGCGTTAACTCCTGGTGCTCGCCCCACAGCAGCGACCACGCACTGGCGCGGGCGCTGAGATCCAGCGACGGCAACAGGGTAATAAACTGATACCACAGCCCGTCATCCAGCTGCTGGCGGGATGCCGGCACCGTGCTGCGCCAGAAACGGGCAATCGCGCCTACTTCTTCGGCATTGATCCCCGGTACCTGCTGCGGCTGACGCAGGGCGCGCCAGCGGGTCAGCCGATCTTCAATGACGTTTTTTTCCACCGTGCGCAGATCCGGGAGACACTGCGCATGGGCGATAAACACCTGAACCAGTTCCGCTTCGCTTAAAATACCCAGCTGCAACGGGAAACGATCGTCAGCGGCAGTGCGGCTCTGACTAAAGCGCAGTGCCATGCCGGTCAGCGCATGACCCGGATTGATATGGGTAAAGTAGTCCAGCGTTTTATCGCCGGGTTTAACATTTACCCGGCCATTGCCGCTGTTGCACAAGGCGCTCAGCAGGTGGGCTTTCGACGCCTGTGAATGCCCATAGAGCGCCACGGTGCAGGTAGTGTCTGCCGCCTGCATCAGCACGGATTCCTGAGCTGCTGCGGCGGTGAGGCGCGCCAGCAGGGCGTCGGCATCGTCGTCGAGCAAGGGCGCATGGGCGCGGGTGTCATTCACCCAGGACATCACTGCCTGTGAAATTTTTAAAGGCGCTTTCATTTCAGGTACACACTCCCGCTGTCGATCCAGTAATGGCTGCCGCTATGACGGCGATCGGCCAGCGTATTCAGTTTAAACGTCAGCGCATCCGCATCCACCGGCGTGCCGTCTGTCAGCCAGGCATCGCTCAGGGTGAAGGCTTCCGGCCCGTGCGCTTTGCTGCCGCCGGTAAATTGCAGGCGCACATTCAGCACGCCGTCACCGGCAATGGCTTTCGCCAGCTCCGGGGAGTTGATGCTGAGCGTATAGAGCGGCGTCGCGGGCCAGCGGGCGTTGGCCAGTTGACGGAAACCCAGCGTAACGTTGCCGCGCAGCGGGAAATGCAGTTTGGCATCGAGCTTCGCGCCGGGCTTGTCGAGGTCGATATCGTGATACCAGACGTTTTCATCGCGCAGCGTATTTACGGTGTTATCCAGCACGCCAAGATAGCGCACGGTGGAGTAGGCACCAATATCCGCCGCCTTAAAATTAAAGCGCGGCAGACGCAGATCCAGCGCCAGGCTGCACAGCATCGCACCGACGGCGGCGGTGGATTTCGGGTTGCCAATGCGCCCCTGCTGGCTGAACGGATACCACTCATGCACGCGGTATTTATCCAGCCACACCATACGGTTGACCGGCACCGGTTGCAGATGGCGGATCAACGCCTGTACGCCCGGCAGACAGCCCGGACGCCCGGTGATCAGCAGCACATCGCAACAGTAGTGGGAAATGGCTTCGCACACTGCATGCAGCGGGGCGGTGAGGGTAAATTGCCCGGCGAGCATCGCGCTTTGCAGTTCACTGAAATTGACCTGTAACGGCACGGCAAAAATATCAAATTCCGCCGCGCCCTGCGGCAGCGCCGGATCGATGGCCTGTTTCAGGTAGTTAAGCACGTTGCGCGTCGGCGGCTGTTTGATCAGTTCGCCAAAGGTGGCGTGCAGACCGGCCAGCGGATCGTTGACGTCGCTGGATTCCCAGGCCGCCAGGATCGCATGACCAATCGGCATGAACAGTTGCAGCGTAGTTTGCTGGCGTAACACCGCCTGAGTGTCAATGCGTCCGGAGTCGCCAAACAGCGTCGCCAGCAGCGCGGCGGCGTCAGTAATACCGGCTTTTTGCAGCTGCGTTTGCAGTGCTGGCAGTACGCAGCGCTGGATCACATCCAGCAGAATGTCGTCCCCGGCGACTTTAAAGCCTTCGCGGAACAGCAACTGCGGCGTGATTTTGACGTTGCTGCCGGTGCCGTCATCCAGTTGATAGTGGGTGATGGCCATATCGGTAGTGCCACCGCCGATATCAATGGACGCAACGCGTAACGCGCGTCCCGCGACTTCCCCTGGCGCGACCGTGCGATCCGGGCGGGCGAGGGAGGCGAAAAAGGTTTCGGTCTGTCCGGCAAAATGGGAAATGGCTTCGTTATACAGCCACACCAGCTGACCACAGCTGGCCTCGTCCCACTCCATCTGTATACGCGGTACGGGCACGACACTTTTTTCCTGCTGCTTACGGCTGGCAAAATCATCGTCCTGCGGGTGCCAGCCCATGGCTTTCCAGACCAGCGCAATCGCCTCGAACATGCGGCGACGGAAGATCTCGCGCTCCTGTTTCGGCATCGCCGACGGCAGGGTAAGAATAATGGTGCGCAGCTGTCGCGGCGAGGCGGGGAAGCCCAGACGCAGACGTGTCGCCACGCTGTTGATCTGGCCGAGTGCCTGCGCCAGCAGTTCGCACAGCATGTGCGTCATCAGCGTGCTACGGCTGTACTGCGGCGAGAACACCGGCAGACGTTCGTCCAGCGGCAGCGTGTAAAGCGGCTGGCCGTCGTCGTTCATCAGGTTCATCAACGGGAAGGCGGTTGCCAGCGGTTCGCGCTGGGATTTGCTGTTCATCTGGCTGAAGCGCCAGTCCTGCAACACCGGGGTTTCATCCCACAGGTAACGGCGCGGGCTGGAGATACCGCTGTTGCCTTCGGTGCCCAGACGGCCCGTCGCCAGTTTGCGGGCTTCGTCACCCACGCGCACGATGGACGGCCAGATAAAGGCATCTTCACGGCCACTTTCCACCGAGAAATGCTGTTTACCAAAGCGCGCTTCGGAAAACTCAAGGCGGCTGGTGAACAGCGGCTCGTTTAAAAATTGCGGTTCGCTCAGCGAGCGCACCTGGAGTTCGGCGGTCTGGCGCAGGCCATCGTTGGCATCGCCATGATCTTCGATGATCACGCCGCAGGTATGGGTGTTACCGACGTCGAGAATTAAATCCACCGGGATCGCCGGGGTGCTGAGCGTGTGGGTCACGATCTTCACTTCCGGCACGCTGAGCTGTTCGCCCAGCAGCGTCATCAGGTTCAGCCAGTGCGCCTGATACTCAAAGCCGCGCAGAGCCTGAGCAATATCGCGCTCGCTGCGGTTTTCATGCTGAATAGCCTGCAAAAAAGCTTCCCGCAGCCAGCCGTCGATCCACGTCTGATCGAGGAAATCCGCCACTTCGTCATCACGCCACGCCAGTGAAAAACGGGTGCCGTTCAGAATGTCGTTTTCAATAGGCGCAAGGGCGGCGGGGGAAAGATCGTTAATCTGGCTGTCGAGCGCCAGCGTCACGCGATGGGTGTGACCGTTGCTGTCCGGCTCGCTGAGCTTGCGGATCTGCACGCGCGCCCAGTTATCCGGGCCTTCCACAAAGGTGCGCGGTGGGTTGAAGCGCAGAAACGGGATCGGCAACCAGACGCCATCAAGCAGGGCGAGGGAACCCAGCAGGCCGAGCGTCGTTTCCGGTTTGACCACTTCTGCCGGGCCGCCGTTGCTGGCGGGCAGGGTAAAACGCTCGTTGACCAGATCGTAATCCAGACGCAACAGCGGGCCGTTGGCGGTTTTACGCACGAAGCGGCCATTGTGGGTCGACACCAGCGGCGTCAGCCCGAAATCCAGAAATTGCACGCCGCTGTTGGCAATCAGCGTCACGCTCTGTTTGTAGTCGCAAAGATTTACCAGCATAAATCAGGCACCTGTTTTTCTGAAGGTTACCGGCACCACGGTGTTGCCGTCATAGCGTGCGGTACATTGCGCCACGTCATTACTGCCCGCGGTGCAGGTAATTTCCGGCATCGGGTAGCGGGAGCCATCGCTGCAACGTGCATTGCTGCGGCTTTTGATCATCAGCTCGCCGGTCTGATGCAGTCCCGAGAACAGATCGGCGCGGCAAGTGATGTTGCCAGCCTGTACCAGACGGGCCGTGCCTTTGTTGTTCTGGATCTGATAGCGCAGCGTCGGCGCTTTGCCGGTGGCGTGATCTTTGATCTCCGGCGTCACGCGCCAGGTGCCGTTCAGGAAGCGGGTATTACCCGTTTTCACCTGGATGGCATCCATAACCAGCACATCTTTCGGGATCGCGGCGATCACCGCAGGCTCGCTCTTCTTCTCTTCGACAACCGGGGTTTTCACGGCGACGACATCCGCCTGATGCAGCGGCAGGGAAGCGGTAAGCTGTGGCGCAGGGCTGGCTGGGGTAATGACTGGCGCAGGCGTCGCAACAGGTGTCGGGGTGTTAGCCAGCGATGTTTCCGGCGTTGCCTGTTGTTTGAGTAGCATGGGGGCGGCGACAGCCGCGACGACCATCGCCGCCACGGGCAACAGCCACAGCGCGGCAGAGCGTTTTTTCGCCACCGGCGCGACAACAGGTGCAGGAGCAGGCTCTGGTTCCGGGGCGGGCGGCGGCGTAACCGGGGGCGCAGGCTGTGGTTTTTCGTATACCGCACCGGCGACTTCTTCGTTTTTGAGCACCGGCGTCGGCGCTATCAGCGGCTCGTCGGCCTGGCTGAAATTCACCACCGGCGTTTCTTCCGGCTCTGGCGGTTCAACCAGTGTAATGACAGGCTCAGGGATCGCCTCCTCGCGCAGGCAAGCCAGCACATCATCACGGGCGTTTTCGTTCAGATTAACGAAGCCCCAGAAGGTGATAACCGGTTTGCCATCCACCAGGAAAACGTGGTTGATGCCGGGAAACTGCAACGCTTTTTCCAGCAGCGAGCCAAACAGCTGCTGCGCGGTTTTATTTGATTGCAGGCTTTTACGGCTCAGCGCGGCGGCACTGTCGAGGGTGCTTTCCAGATAGCGCAGGGCGCGAAAGCGCGCGTCTTCATCTGCGGCTTTCCAGGCGACGGCGTGGCCGTCAACCGGCGAATACCAGTCAACGCGATCGCCGTCGTCGTTGACCTGCGGAATGGCCAGACAGTCCACCATTGCCTGCTGTTTGCGCAGGCGTAATGCTTCACGAATTTGCAGTGCCGAATCAAATACGGCCTGACCGCCGCCGCCAACTGCCTGAAAATCATCCAGATCGCCGCTGCGCAAGAGTGTTTTTGCCACGTTTTCATCCCATAGACTTCTTCACACGTCTACTTTACGCAAACCGGGTTGTAAACAAACGACAGAAGAGAGGCTAAAACCATTGAATTCTCGTCGTATTGAGCCGCGCTTTAGGTCTTGACGTTCACAAGAATTTAAAAATGAAATTTCGGTTAAGGAAGGTTAGGTGTAGCATAGCTCTAGGATAACCATGTTAATTAAAGGGATTTTATGACTATCTTTGAAAAGCCGGGTCCGAACTGTAGCGATGAGGGTTACTACCGCTATGAGGTAGTGGGCGATAATACATGTATCATGAGTCGTGCGGGTACCAGAAAGGTTGTTTATGTCAAGAAAGTGCCTGTAAGGGGAGTAACACTGACGGTAGGAATTTTTTTTGATGGTACTGGGAACAACTGGACCAATGGGAATGATCTCCGAATTGCGTATGGTAACTGTAGCAACATGGTAGGGGAGGAAAGAGCAAAAGCGTGTGAAAAGTATGAGCAATATGCGAAAGATACTTACGACAATGCAAGTTACAGATGCGGAATTACTAATATAACAAGGTTGTATAATCTCTATCAAACAGATGATGAACTTAACAACCAGGTAGCCCAAGCTCAAATTAAAATCTATATTCCCGGTATTGGCACTGCAGATGGTAAATCTGATTCTTTGATTGGCATGGCATTAGGCAGTAGCCTCATAAAACATTTTGAAGGAGTAGTCACCAAAACTGACGAGGTAATGGATAAAATCAGCACAGAACTGGCAAAATTCATTAAGCAAAACTCCGGACAAATAGCGATAGCTAAAGTTCAGTTTGACCTATTTGGTTTTAGCCGTGGCGCAGCCTCTGCACGCCATTTTGCTAATCGCGTGATGAAGCAAGATCCTTTAATTGCGGAAGCTATTACACGCGGTCTCGAGTTATCTGGGCATCATGGAGAACCGGCTGGAGAGGTGCGCTTCCTGGGGCTTTTTGACACCGTGGCAGCAATAGGTAGTCTATTAAATTTTTACGATATTAATGGCCGCAGCAACCCAGGCGTGGAATTAGAGTTACGCCCATCCGTAGCTCAGAAAGTATTCCAGATTAGCGCCATGCACGAATGTCGTTATAATTTTAGTCTGAATAGTATTAAGGGGATCTGGCCTGAATTAGCCCTGCCTGGTGCGCATGCTGATATTGGTGGCGGTTATAATTCAGTTGATTCATTTCTTCCAGAAAATGAAGATATCCTTTTGACCATGCCTGATTTTGAGGTAGTGAGTGAAGATGTAGATGAAAAACAGACTAAAGTTTATGTGCAAACGGAGTTAAGACGGGAGAGATTATTCGCACTGCCTGCATTAAAATATATATTGCCTCATGGAAAGATTGAGACAAGAGTAGTCTCTTGGCATTTAGTCAACCCAAATAAAGCGAGGGCATCTATTTTTGAGAAGAACGTAGGGGCTGCAGTCTTTTTTGAGCGTCAGGCTATTCCTAATGACTGGGAAAAGGTATGTATGCGGGTGATGCTGGATGCTGCCGAAGAAGCAGGAGCTAATTTTCAGGATATAGACCCTTTAGATCCTGACATGTCGATATGCGATGAACTTATCTCCTTTAGTAATAAAGCAATTGCGCAAGGGCGAGCAGTAAGATATGGGAAAACACCCATGGGCTTCACAGCAGAAGAGATGCAAGTCATTGGTAAATACATGCATTGTTCAGCAAACTGGAATGTAGATTCAGACCGCAGTCTTTGGTTAAATCCTAAGAATGGAGAAATTTTCTTGCCGAGCAAAATTGCTGCCATGGATGAGCGACCATTCGTTTGGGCAAACGCACCGGGCGATGGCTGGATACGTTCAGTGTGGAAAATGGACGATCAACAGCAATGGGAAGAGCGCAGCCGTAAAAACAGCGATGCACTGGATCAAATCTTCTGAGGGAACAGTGATGAACAAGTCGAAGGGCCTGATAAGTATATTGGCCGGAGTGGTTTTAATTATTGGCTGCCATGACAGGCGGGCCGCAGTAATGACTCCCTTCGGCGAAGGAGTTAACGACTGGGGTAAAAAACTGCCTTACGACCACTGGCAGTTTAATTTTTTTATCCCGAAAATCTGCCTGCCGCAGTGACAATGGCGTTTATTGAAGACGGAAATGTCAGTGAAACTGTATATCGCCAGCTCGATGCAGCACGACCCAGCCGTAACAGCAAAGGCAGCTGGAGCCGGACCGTGGGTGCCTTTACGGCGAATAGCAACACAGGAACAGCGCTGCCAGTGCATATGTTTATTTGCTGGGACTCTGTAATAGACAAAAAAGCATATGAGACAGAGATCTGGTTCGGTAAAGAAACATGGATGCAGATGACCACTGCTTATCCAGATCCCTATAAGCCCGGAATTATTTATTATCGTAACAATTTGATTATTGGACTTGCCCCAGGCGGAACAGTCCGTGTATGGCTTGAAAATAATGGTGAAAAAGTAATGCCACAACGGTCTGTCAGACTGATTACGGTTTCCGGTGATAAAATGCTCAGATGCAAAGGTATTACTCAGCATCCTAACGGTTATGTTTATTACGGAAAAATACCAGAGTTCTTGAAAGGGAAATCCTACCCATACGGTGAATGGTAATGCAAATATCATTTTAAAATTTTTCCATGGAGGGAAGTATGAATAAATTATCAAATGCGGCATTAATAATGGCTGGATTGGTGGCGTTAAGTGGCTGCCATGACAGGCGGGCCGCAGTAATGACTCCCTTCGGCGAAGGAGTTAACGACTGGGGTAAAAAACTGTGGCAGTTTAATTTTTTTTATCCCGAAAATCTGCCTGCCGCAGTGACAATGGCGTTTATTGAAGACGGAAATGTCAGTGAAACTGTATATCGCCAGCTCGATGCAGCACGACCCAGCCGTAACAGCAAAGGCAGCTGGAGCCGGACCGTGGGTGCCTTTACGGCGAATAGCAACACAGGAACAGCGCTGCCAGTGCATATGTTTATTTGCTGGGACTCTGTAATAGACAAAAAAGCATATGAGACAGAGATCTGGTTCGGTAAAGAAACATGGATGCAGATGACCACTGCTTATCCAGATCCCTATAAGCCCGGAATTATTTATTATCGTAACAATTTGATTATTGGACTTGCCCCAGGCGGAACAGTCCGTGTATGGCTTGAAAATAATGGTGAAAAAGTAATGCCACAACGGTCTGTCAGACTGATTACGGTTTCCGGTGATAAAATGCTCAGATGCAAAGCAACTCGGCATCGCATTGATTTCAATTACAATGTGCCATCAGGATATGATCCCTTCATCAGGGATTTCATTAAAATGAAAAAATACCCTTACGGCAACTGGTGATCACAGGACCATATAACGTGCTCATTTCGCTAATTTATGCAGAACCTTCATACAGTTAACTGGTACCGTCTTCAAGGTAGCATGCAACTAAGAAGGCGCATAACGCAAATTTCAAACCAGCCGATGGATGAATATTCAACAAAAATTGCAGCATTAGAATAACCTGATAGTGATTCGTTATTTGCCAGTTTTATATTGCTGTGCTGTGATCACTGTTGGTCATAAAAATCTATAAGGCATAACAATGAACACAGGGAAAACGCTGCTCGCGCTGGCGCTCAGCACACTCTTACCGGCAAGCGCCGCGTTCGCGGCATCTAATGACACGCTGATTTATTGCTCTGAAGCCTCTCCGGAATCCTTCAATCCGCAGATCGCCAGCTCCGGCCCGACCTTCGTGGCCAGCTCGCAGGTGCTGTATAACCGGCTGGTGAATTTTGATCCGAAGAATAATACCCCGGTGCCGTCACTGGCGACGGAGTGGAAAATTTCCCCGGATGGCAAAACCTATACCTTTACGCTGCGTCAGGGCGTGAAATTTAACAGCAATAAATATTTCAAACCGACGCGCGATTTTAATGCTGATGACGTCATTTTCTCGGTCCTGCGCCAGAAAAATGCCGATCATCCGTATCACAACGTTTCTCAGGGCAACTACGAATACTTTAACGACGTAGGCCTGGATAAGCTGATCAAAGACGTGAAAAAGCTGGATGATTACCACGTTCAGTTTGTTCTTAACGAACCTAACGCGGCATTCCTTGCCGACTGGGGAATGGATTTCGCGTCTATTCTCTCCAGCGAATATGCCGATGCGATGCTGAAAAAGGGCACGCCGGAATATGTCGATACCTGGCCAATCGGTACCGGCCCTTATGCGCTGCAACAATATAAAGTGGATTCGCTGATCCGTTACGTCGCCAACCCGAATTACTGGGATGGTGAAGTGCCAACCAAACACCTGATCTTCTCCATCACGCCGAACGTGCAGACGCGCCTGGCGAAGCTGCAAACCAACGAGTGCCAGATCATACCGGCACCTGCACCAGTGCAGTTTGACGAAATCAAGAAGAACAAGGATTTAGCGCTGCACTCCGTCGATGCGCTGAACGTCGGTTATCTGGCGTTTAACACCGAGAAAAAACCCTTCGATAACGTGCTGGTACGCCAGGCGCTGAACTACGCCACCGATAAAAAAGCCATCGTTGATGCGGTATTCCTGGGTTCCGGCACCGTGGCAAAATCGCAGCTGCCGCCAAACATGCTCGGCTTTAATAAAAATCTGAAGGACTACCAGTACGATCCGGAAAAAGCCAAAGCGCTGCTGAAACAGGCAGGCGTTGCACAGGGTACGGAAGTGACGCTGTGGTCAATGCCGGTACAGCGGCCGTATAACCCGAACTCCAAACGCATTGCCGAGATGATCCAGAGCGACTGGGCGAAAGTGGGCGTGAAGGCGAAAATCGTCTCCTATGAGTGGGGCGAGTATCTTTCCGGTATGCGTAAAGGCGAGCACGACAGCGCGCTGTTTGGCTGGATGTCTGACAACGGCGATCCGGATAACTTTGCCGATGTGCTGCTGGGCTGTAACAGCATCAAAACTGGCTCTAACGCCGCCCGCTGGTGCGACAAAGGCTATAACGATCTGGTGCAGAAAGCGAAGCTGACCAGCGTGCCGGAAGAACGCGCGCGTCTGTACGAACAGGCGCAGGAGGTGTTTTATCAGCAGGTACCGTGGATTGCGCTGGCGAACGGCAAAACCTTTTATGTCACGCGCAGCAACGTGAGCGGGTATAGTGTCAGTCTGATGGGCAGTGATTTTTCCAAAGCCAAACTTAACTAGATCGTAAGGAGAGGGTATGTCGCATCTGGATGAGGTTATCGCGCGCGTGGATGCCACCATTGAAGAGAACGTCATCGCGCACATGAACGAACTGCTGATTGCCCTGAGCGATGATGCGGAGTTAAGCCGCGAGGCGCGCTACGAGCAGCAGCAGCGCCTGCGTTATGCCATTGCACATAAGGATCGACACAACAAGGAAGAGCTGGAGGCCAGGCGCGAGCACCTGACCCATGGCGGCGTTATTCTCTGATCTTAAAACTGGCGTCTGGCCACGAGCCAGGCGCCTACTACCAGCAGCACCGCGCCGCACACCGGGCCTATCAGGGCGCGCAGCGGGATCCCCTGACTTTTCAGCACATCCATCACCAGTCCGCCAATCAGCTGACTGGCGACCAGCACGGCTATGGTCGTGGCTGCCCCGACATACTGATAACCGCTGATGCTGGCAAAAACAAAAAATGAGCCGAGCAGGCCGGGAATGATCGTCCACCAGCGCACCGTCGCCGCCAGTTCAGCAAATCCCCCGACGCCGTTTTTTATCAGCAGTATGCTGACGAACAGCACGATCCCCACCAGCGAATTGAGCAGCATCGCGATCAGAATGGTTGAGGAACTCTGGGTGATGCGCACCATCAACGTGTTCTGCACCACCAGACCAATACCCGCCGCCACCAGAAACGCCAGCGTCAGCGACTGATTCATGGCAGCGCATCCGGTTCGGTACGGTCATCCAGCTGGAGCTGCATAAAGGTCAGATCCAGCCAGCGGCCAAATTTCGTGCCCACCTGCGGCATCTGCGCGGTGATGATAAACCCAAGTTTTTCATGCAGATGAATGGACGCGTGGTTCTGCGATTCGATACCGGCCACCATCACATGCTTGCCGATACGCTTTGCCTCGTCGATCAGGCGGATCATCAGCGCCTGGCCGATGCCTTTGCCCTGATGCGCCGGGTGCACGTATACCGAATGCTCGATCGTGTGACGAAAACCATCGAAGGCGCGCCAGTCGCCGAACGAAGCATAACCGGTCACGACGCCGTTTTCTTCACTCACCAGCACCGGATAGCCAGCCAGAGAGCGGGCCTCAAACCAGGCGATGCGGTTATCTACGTCCACCATGGCGTCATTCCAGATGGCCGCGGTGTGCAGCACCGCATGGTTAAAAATTTCAGCGATTGCCGCGCAGTCGTCCTTGTGCGCAAAACGAATATTCATGGTTGAACCTCAGGAGTTGTTCACTATAGTATTACGATATGAATACTATTACAGACAATATAAATCAACGGATCAGTGTGCGAATTCGTCTTGAGCGTGAATCCCGCGGCTGGTCATTAAGCGATCTGGCGAACCGGGCAGGGGTGTCGCGGGCGATGATCCACAAGATCGAAAAGGGCGAGAGCAGCCCGACCGCCACGCTGCTGGCGCGGTTGTCCGGTGCTTTTGGCATCAGCATGTCAACGTTAATCGCCCGGGCGGAAATGCAGGAAGGCAAACTGCTGCGGTTTGCCGATCAACCGCTGTGGCGCGATCCGCAAACACACTATCTGCGCCGCCACGTCTCGCCGCGCACCGATTTGCCCCTCGATCTGGTGCAGGTAGAGTTACCCCCGGGCAGCGATATTCCGATGCCCGCCTCATCCTATGCGCAGGCACGCCAGCTGATCTGGTTACAGGAAGGCGAACTGACATTTGTGGAAGGGGATACCCGCCACCAGATGCATGCCGGTGACTGTCTGGAACTTGGCCCGCCTAATGACTGCCGTTTTATCAACGATTCCGCGGAAATTTGCCGCTACCTGGTGGTGCGCCTGAACCAATCAGGCTCGTAATGTGAAAGCAAACCTGGCATTAAGCTTCTACCCTTGTGTAAGGTTTACTTCGAAAGGAGATCATTATGAGTCAAAGTACACAACGTAATCGCCGCTGGGTGCTGGCATCCCGACCAAAAGGCGCGCCGGTTGCTGATAATTTCCGTCTGGAAGAAGACGACGTCGCCACCCCCGGCGAAGGCCAGGTGCTGCTGCGCACGCTGTATCTCTCCCTTGACCCGTACATGCGTGGCCGCATGAGCGATGCGCCGTCCTATACGCCGCCGGTGAAAATCGACGAAGTGATGTGCGGCGGCACCGTCAGCCAGGTCGTGAAATCCCTCAACCCGGATTTCAGCGAAGGGGAGCTGGTGCTGGGTTACAGCGGCTGGCAGGATTATGAAATTTCCGACGGCAGCGGGCTGGTGAAGCTTCAGGAAACTGAACATCCGTCATGGGCGCTGGGCATTCTGGGTATGCCGGGCTTTACTGCCTATATGGGACTGCTGGATATCGGTCAGCCAAAATCAGGCGAAACGCTGGTGGTAGCCGCCGCAACCGGGCCGGTCGGCGCGACCGTCGGACAAATTGGTAAGCTGAAAGGCTGCCGTGTAGTGGGCGTTGCTGGCGGAGAAGAAAAATGCCGCTACGCAGTAGAGAAACTGGGCTTTGATGCCTGCATCGATCACCGTGCGGACGATTTTGCTGAACAGCTGAAAAACGCCTGCCCACAGGGTATCGATATCTATTATGAAAACGTCGGCGGCAAAGTCTTTGACGCCGTACTCCCCTTGCTTAACAGCGCAGCTCGTGTGCCGGTATGCGGCCTGATCAGCGGCTATAACGCTACCGATCTGCCGGACGGCCCGGATCGCCTCTCGCTGCTGATGGGCACCATCCTGAAAAAACGTCTGCGCGTGCAGGGGTTCATTATTAATCAGGATTACGGGCATCGCCTTGACGAATTCCGCAACGAGATGATCCCCTGGGTGAAAGAGGGCAAGATCCAGTATCGCGAACACATCACCGACGGGCTGGAAAACACCCCCGAGGCCTTTATCGGTCTGCTGGAAGGGAAAAACTTCGGCAAACTGGTGATTAAGGTTGCCGATCGGACGTAACAACATTGATGGCGGTCAACGCCGCCATCAAAATCCAGGCAAAATTTCCATTAGCGTCTTTAATTAAACTCTGAAAAACCAAACTTTAACTAACCTTTCAGAGACGAACCATACCAGGCATGCATAGAGAGAATATATCCCTACGATTTCGCGCAATTAATTACACTAGCCCGCTTGATATTGTTAAGTATTGGACAGGAACGGAATATGCTTGATCTGGTCAAAGCGCAACGCATGAGCCTTACCATGCAGGTGGAAGTGAGCCTGAAAAGCGCACTTATTGTTGGCGCATTAAAACCCGGCGCACGCCTGATCACTAAAGAAATAGCCGATCAACTGGGTACCAGTATTACCCCGGTGAGGGAGGCGCTTTTACGTCTGGTTTCCGCAGGCGCGCTGCACGCCACGCCCGCTCAGGCCTTTCTGGTGCCGGAAGTGTGCAGGGAAAGATATCTGGAAATAAATACCATACGTAAGCAAGTCGAGGGTATGGCGGTTGAAGTTGCCTGCACGAATCTTGATGCCGATAAAATGAAAAAGCTGCAACAACTGGCGGCGAGTTATCAGGAAGCCCTAACCGGCAGTAATATAGAGCAGACTTTACAGGCCAATCGCACGTTTCGTTTTTGCCTGTATGATTACGCGGAAATGCCTACGCTGACGGCGATCATTGAGCAACTCTGGGTGCGCATCGGCCCTTGCTTTAATTATCTCTATCCGTCATCCGAAAGTTTAATGCGCAGTCATGGCGCATACGATGGATTATTATCCTCGCTGGAAAAAGGGCAGTGCGCGGAAAGTAAACAGGCAATAATTGATGCTATCGAGGTGGGAGAAACTATTCTGCTTCGTCAGTATGACAATGATATGCGCTAATAAAAAAACCGGCCTGCACAGCAGGCCGGAACGTGTTTATTCGAAGCGATAAGCCACGGACAAACCAACGCCGTAATTACGACCTGGCGCAGGTTCGTAGTAGCGACCGTTGGATTCGTTGACGATCACCGAACCCACATATTCGCGGTCAAACAGGTTATCCACCCGACCAAATACATCCATCATCCAGTTACCATAATTGAGCTTATAGCCGGTGTTCAGACCAACCACGGTATAGGACGGCGCTTTAGCGGTGTTTTCGTCATCGGCCTGAATATCGCTCATATAACGCACATCCGCCCCGGCATACCAGCCGCTTTCCGGCTGCCAGCCAAGAGACGCAAAGCCCATATTACGCGCGATGCCCGGCATACGGTTGCCGTTGCAGTCCTGGTCATTGCAGACATTGGTGCGGTAAGTCGCGTTCAGATAAGTCCACGCCATTTTCGCACGCCAGTTACCGGCAAACTGCTGATCGACTGACAGCTCCGCGCCCTGACGACGGGTTTTGCCGGCGTTTTTATAGGTGGTGCGCCCGCCGCTGCTGGCGTCGGTGACGATCTCGTTATCCGTATCGGTCTGGAACAGTGCCGCAGTCACCAGGCCGTTGCCCACGCGTGTTTTGCTGCCCACTTCCCAGGTGGTATTGGTGGACGGTTGCAGATCAAAATTCAATCCGCTCTGGCCGCCGGAACGGTAGGACAGCTCATTGATGGTCGGCGTTTCAAAGCCGCGACCGCCCGCCACGTACAGATTCCACGCGTCGGTCACCGCATATTTCAGCGATCCGGCTGGCAGCCATTTGTGATAGCTGGCTTCACCGCTGTCATCACCATTACGGGGAGTGACATAGTGATCGTTTGAGTCAAACCATACGGAGCTGTAACGCACGCCCGCATCCAGCGACAGCTTGTCGGTCAGCTGCCACGCCGTTTGCAGGTACGGATCGACGTTCCACATCAGGTTGCGTTCGTTGCGGCGCTGCTGGCCTTTATGCCCGTAAACCGGCGTGCTGCCGGACATGACGAAGTTCTCGTAACCTTTACGATCTTCACTCATGTTTTCGTAGTTCAGACCGGTAGTGAAGGTGACCGGCACGCCCAGTTCGCCACGGTGCGTCCAGCGGGTGTCGATACCCTGATAATGACGGCTTAAGTCAATCACACCGCCTGCATGGGTCGGATTCAGCTGCGGCGCGCGCGGAATAGACTGGTACTGAGTGGTTTCGCGCTCACCGGCGTACATCATCACGCTCAGATCGTCCTGCTCGCTGAGCTGACGTTCATAGCGCAGGCCCGCCTGGGTCTGCTTGATGGTTTTACGCATATTGTACTGATCGCCACGCGGCGACTGTCGTGGGTTATCTTTCCATTCGCTTTTGCTCAGGCCACCCGGATCGTTCGCTTTGGTATCGACGCTGTTGAGGATCAGCGTCAGCTTACTGACGTCATCAATGCGCACGCCCAGTTTGGCGTTGGCGAGATTTTTCTGCGCGCCGCTGTGATCGCGGTAGCCGTGGGTGGCAAAACGGCTGGAAGATACCGTGTAATCCACATCGCCCGGCTGTGTACCGTCACCGACCGCGCCGGTGGCTTTCAGGCCGTAGCGCCAGCTGCCAAAGCTGCCGTAATAGCTGCTCGCTTCAATGGTGGCGGGTTCGCGGCCCGTTTCGGTCGTCACATTCATTACGCCGCCGGAGGCATTACCGTACAGGGCAGAAAAGGGTCCGCGCAGCACATCGACGCTTTCAATACTGTTGATGTCGATGTTGGACGTCTGGCCCTGGCCGTCCGGCATGGTCGCCGGAATGCCGTCCACATACATACGGATCCCGCGCACCCCATAGGTGGAGCGGGAGCCAAAACCACGGATCGACAGCTGTAGATCCTGCGAATAGTTCTGGCGATTCTGGATCTGTAAGCCCGGCACGCTGGTCAGCGATTCCGAGAGATTCACGCGCGGCGTCGCCTGACGCATATCCTCGCCCTGTACGACGCTGACGGCGGCAGGCGTATCCAGTTCGGAGACGGTTTGCGGGGAAGCGGTAACGATCATGGTCTGTTCAGCTGCCGCGAAAGCAGGGTGAAAGACCGCCGGAAGTAAAAGAAACGGCAAGGCCGCCGGGCGTGCAAAAAGGATTTTCATGGTAGGAACCGATTAAAAATAAAACGAACCAAATGGAACATGTGCCGACATGTTACGGGTTATGTAAAGAAATTGAAAACGTTAACGGCACTTACTGTGAATCATTGCCGGGGGAAATTATGGCCCGAATGGGAAATTCGGCAAGAAAGTCTCCCATTTTTACAAATAAATGATTACTATTCTCACTTAGAAAAACAAGTGAAGCGCGACTTCGCTGACCGGAAGCCATGTGATGCAGCTATACATTCGTTATCAAAGGGAGTCGTCATGTTTACTCGTCATTTTAGCTCACCGCGCCTGCGTGGTTCACTGTTATTAGGTTCTCTGCTGCTCGGCGGCACGTTTAACGCCACCGCTGCACAAGACATGCTGCGCCAGCCGGTCGGCAAAGGAGCCTATGAAATGGCGTTCAGCCAGCAGGAAAACGCGCTGTGGCTTGCGACATCACAGAGCCGTAAAACGGACAAGGGCGGGGTGGTATATCGTCTCGATCCGGTCACGCTGAACGTGACCCAGGCGATCCATAACGATTTAAAACCGTTTGGCGCAACCATTAACACCAAAACGCAGACCCTGTGGTTTGGCAACACCACCAGCAGCGCCGTGACGGCGATTGACGCGAAAACCGGCGATGTGAAAGGCCGTCTGGTGCTGGATGAGCGTAAACGTTCTGACACCGTGCGTCCGTTCCAGCCGCGTGAACTGGCCGTGGATGAAACCACCAACAGCGTGTACATCACCGGCGTCGGCAAAGAGAGCGTGATCTGGGTAGTGGACGGTAACAACATCACCCTTAAAACCACCATTACCGGTACCGGCACCTACGCCACTGGCCTTGCGCTCGACAGTGCCGCCAAACGCCTGTACACCACGAATGGCGACGGCGAATTCATCACCATCGACACCGCGACTAATAAAATCCTTAGCCGCAAGAAAGTGCAGGACGACGGCAAAGAGCATTTCTATCTGAACCTGAGCCTCGACACTGCCGGACACCGCGCCTTCCTGACCGATTCCAAAGCACCGGAAGTGGTGGTGATCGACACCCGTAACGGCAACGTGATCGAGAAGATCGCCACCCCGGAATCGCTGGCCGTGCTGTTTAACCCGGCGCGTAATGAAGTGTATGTCACGCACCGTCAGGCCGGTAAAGTGAGCGTGATCGATGCGAAAAGCTACAACGTAGTGAAAACCTTCGATACCCCGACGCACCCGAACAGCCTGGCGCTGTCCGCAGACGGTAAAACGCTGTACGTCAGTGTGAAGCAGGCCTCAACTCGCGATAAAGAAGCCACCCAGCCGGATGATGTGATCCGCATTGCGCTGTGATGTGATGTGAAAAAAGAAAGGCTCCGTAAGGAGCCTTTTTTGTGTCTGCTTGCCCGGCGGCGCTTTGCTTGCCGGGCCTACAAAACGCTAACTCGTAGGCCGGGTAAGGCGCAGCCGCCACCCGGCACCCAACCTTAACGGGACAACTCTTCCGTTAACTTCCCGTCTTTACCGTCTTCCGGATGTACCGGCGCGGTGCTCTGGATCTCCTGTACGCGCTTACGCACGCCGAACCAGCCCGCCACTAACAGCACGGCGAGGAACGGGATAGAGGCGATGGTGTACGTGCCGTTCGGGTAATCGAACGCCATCAGCACCAGGACGCTTAACAGGAACAGCAGGGTCAGCCAGGAGGTGAAAGGCGCGCCCGGCAGTTTGAACGATACATCCGCCGCTTTACCTTCTTTGATGGCTTTGCGCAGGCGCAGCTGGCAGACCACAATAAACGCCCACGACGCGATAATCCCCAGTGCCGCCACGTTCAGTACGATCTCAAACACGCTGGCCGGAACCAGGTAGTTCAGCACCACGCCGAAAACGTAAATCACCAGCGTCGCCAGAATGCCTGCCCACGGAACCTGCTGTTTGCTCATTTTTGACATGAACTTCGGCGCGGAACCGCCCATCGACATGGAGCGCAGAATACGGCCAGTGGAATAGAGGCCAGAGTTGAGGCTGGAGAGGGCCGCCGTCAGTACCACCATGTTCATGATGTCGCCGATATAAGGCACGCCCAGCTTCGAGAAGAAGGTAACGAACGGGCTTTGTCCTGCCTGATAGGCCGTCCACGGCAGCAGCAGCACCAGCAGCACCACAGAGCCGACGTAAAACAGGGCGATACGCCAGATCACGCTGTTAATGGCTTTCGGCACCATGGTCTGCGGATCTTTACATTCGCCCGCCGCCGTTCCCACCAGTTCGATAGAAGCAAAGGCAAAGACGACGCCCTGGACCAGCACCAGCGCGGGCAGCAAACCGTGCGGGAAGAACCCCCCATTATCGGTGATCAAATGGAAGCCCGTGGCGTTGCCGTCCAGCGGCTTACCGGTGCCGAGGAAAATGGTCCCGACGACGAGGAACACCACGATCGCCAGCACTTTAACCAGCGCAAACCAGAACTCCATCTCAGCAAACCATTTCACGCCGATCATGTTCATGGTGCCGACAATGGCCAGCGCGCCGAGGGCAAACACCCACTGCGGCACATCGCCGAACGCGCCCCAGTAATGCATATAGAGCGCAACGGCGGTGATATCGACGATGCCGGTCATCGCCCAGTTGACGAAGTACATCCAGCCGGCCACATAGGCGGCTTTCTCACCGAGGAACTCGCGGGCGTAGGAGACGAAGCTGCCGCTGGACGGGCGGTGTAATACCAGCTCGCCGAGCGCGCGGAGGATAAAGAAGGAGAAGATCCCGCACACCGCATACACAATGGCAAGAGAGGGGCCAGCCATTTGCAGTCGTGCACCAGCGCCTAAGAACAGCCCGGTGCCGATAGCCCCGCCAATCGCTATCATCTGTACCTGACGGTTGCCCATCGCTTTGTTGTATCCCTCTTCATGAGAGTTTAACCAGCGACGTTTTGCAGCATGATGCTCCGCTGCGCTGTTGTTGTTTTTGTTCATTGAGTTACCTGTTGACCTGTCTGAATCATCGAAGGATTTCCTCACCCGTCAGGGCAGAACAAACGATTGCCCCGACGAATTAATGTCTTGTCTTTCCAGTCTTTCTGCGTGCGGATAAGACAAAACATGGCGCAGCATCCTACCTGCAAACCGTAAACGACGCAAAACTTAGCCTGCCAAAAATTGACACGTATCGCTTGAATGATGCCTGGCACGGCGAGCACGCGAAAAGCCCGGCGTTAGCGGTACAACAATGCACCAAAAAATGCGTGTAAAACCGGCTCTCTATTTATGAATATGATTCATAACGTCTATTTCATTCAGCATGATTATTCCAGGACGCACTTTCGCTAAGCTTAAACGCATTCCTTTTCTGTACATCCACACCCTGTCGAGGACGGAGCAAACATGAACGACCAATTTGATGGCAACGGTATTTTCCCAAAAGGCGAGAAAAACGACGCCTTCGCACAGTATTTTCAGGGCACCAGCTATTTGACGATGCTCACTACCGAGGGCGTAAACATCGGCAACGTGGTGTTTGAGCCAGGCTGTCGTAATAACTGGCATATCCATCATAAAGGCGGGCAGATCCTGCTGGTAACAGGTGGTCACGGCTGGTATCAGGAGTGGGATAAGCCTGCTCAACCTCTCACCGCCGGGGATGTGGTTAACATTCCGGCGGGCGTCAAACACTGGCATGGGGCGACGGCGGATAGCTGGTTTGCGCATCTCGCCGTTGCAGTTCCCGCGGAAGGTGCCTCCAATGAATGGCTGGAGCCCGTTTCAGACGCTGATTACGCGCAGCTTTCTTTTCCTGAAAACATCTAAGTCTGATAATGCAAACGCGTATTCTGGGTAAGTCCGGGCCGGAAGTCTTCGCCCTGAGATTCTCGCGTCACGCGTAGGGCATTAATCTGGCGAATAACGCAGCGCATCAATCATCAAGGCAAAGGCGGGCGGGTGTTGTTTACGGCTGGGGTAGTAGAGGTAATACCCCGGAAAAGAAGGGCACCACTCGTCAAGTACCTGAATTAGCTCACCGGTTTTGATCTGCGCCTGCACCATGTCTTCCGGTACACAGGCCAGACCAAAACCGGAACAGGCCGCATCAATGCGTTCCGACAGCAGATTAACCGTCAGTTGTCCTTCAACCCCGACACGCAACGGTTTACCGTCCTTTTCAAATTCCCAGTGATACAGCCCTCCGGCAGTAGGCAAGCGCATATTGATGCAGCGATGCTGCTGAAGCTGGTGCGGCGTCTGTGGCTGCGGGTTTTGCGCAAAATAGTCCGCGGAACCCACCACGACCATACGCATATCCGGGCCGATTTTTACGGCAATCATATCTTTATCGACGCTTTCGCCCAGCCGCACGCCGGCATCCAGACGGCCTTCGACAATGTCAACAAAACCGTTATCAACCAGTAACTCTACGTTGATAGTAGGGTATTGCTGCAAAAAGGGTTTTAAACGGGGCCACAGTAAGGTATGTACAGCGTGTTCACCGGCTGAAATACGGATGTTGCCGGACGCGGTACCGTTGAGTTGCACCAGCATTTCCAGCTCCTGCTCCAGATCGGCAATGCGCGGTTCAAGGCAGGAAATAATGCGCTCGCCTGCTGCAGTGGGGGCGACGCTGCGGGTCGTTCGGGTCAACAATCGCAGGTTCAGACGCGCTTCCAGCGCTTTTATCGCATGGCTCAGCGCCGATTGCGATACCCCCAGCTTACCTGCGGCCTTAGTGAAACTGCGTTCTCGCGCAACCACTAAAAAGATTTGCAGGTCGTTGAAGTTCTCTTTAAGCATGGTGAGATCCTGACAGCACTGATGAAGATATTTCATAGATGCCACCATTTTATCCTCTGGACAACCATTAATCCGCACTTAGCCACTTTTCGGCAATTCAAATGTTATTTAGTTGTTTCACTTGTGTTTCATGGGCATTTATTAATGGTGACATGTTAAGCAAAGTGAGTAGGCGCATGTCATATCGTCTGAGTATTCTGGATAAAAGTCCCCTCGCGGAAGGCGAAACCGCAGCACAGGCGCTGGCGCGCACGCTGGAGCTGGCCAGACTGGCCGATGAGTGGGGGTATCACCGTTTTTGGGTGGCGGAACACCACAACACCGCGCAACTCGCCAGCCCATCGCCGGAGCTGGTTATCGCCTGGATTGTCGGGCAAACCCGGCGCATTCGGGTTGGGTCCGGCGGCGTGATGCTGCAACACTACAGTCCCTATAAAGTCGCCGAAAATTTTAACCTGCTGGCCTCGCTGGCACCGGGGCGGATCGATCTGGGCGTCGGCAAAGCGCCCGGCGGCCTGCCGTTGTCCACCCGGGCATTACAGCAGGGCGTGAACGCACAGGAAAAAGGGAGTTTTGCCGATCAGCTGGCGCAGCTGGATAACTGGTTGTCGCTGTCCGGTAACGAGCAGGAGGCGGAAACCGTGCTGGCCACGCCGCTTCCGCCGCAGCGCGTCGACGGTTTTTTACTGGGGGCCAGTCTTGAGAGCGCACAACTTGCCGCCACGCTGGACTGGAATTTTGTCTTTGCCGCCCACCTCAACGGCGACAAATCTCTGCTGCGCGACGTGCTCACCGCCTGGCGGCAGAGCAGCACCCGCGACACGCTGGTAGCCGTGCAGGTGATCGTCGCCCCGACGCGCGAGCAGGCGGATCATCACGCGGCGCAGGTGGAAGTGTGGGGTGTGGAACTGGAAAATGGGCAGCGTGTTTCGGTGGCGAGTGAATCCCAGGCGCAGGCCTTTGCCCGTCAGGCGGGCAGCCCGGCGAAGCATATCGTGCGGCGCGAATCCGCGGTCATCAAAGGCACGCCACAACGCGTGCTTGCCGCTCTTGACGCGCTGCACCGCGACTACGGCATCGATGAATTTGTTATCGACACGCCGGTGGCTGAAGGCCAGCCGCGCATTGAGTCCCTGCGCCTGCTGGCGGAGGCCTATGCCCAGGCAAATGCCGTACAGGAGGTCGCCGGATGAGTTTCTCAGAACAGCTGATCGACTGGCGGCGCGAGCTGCATCAATACCCGGAACTGTCGCTGGAGGAGTTCGAAACCACCCGTCGCGTGCGCCAGTGGCTGGAAGCGGCCGGGCTGCGCCTGCTGTCTTACGATGTGCCAACCGGCGTGGTGGCGGAAGTGGGGACAGGGGAAAAAATGATTGCGTTGCGCGCCGACATTGACGCGTTGCCGATCGCTGAAGCCAGCGGCGTGCCCTTCAGCTCCTTAAATCCGGGCGTGATGCACGCCTGCGGCCATGACATACATACCAGTGTCATGCTCGGCGCGGCTCTGCTGCTCAAAGAAAAAGAACACCAGCTGGCAGGCCGGGTGCGCATTCTCTTTCAGCCCGCTGAGGAAAACTTTGGCGGCGCGAAGCGCCTGATCAGCGCCGGGGCGCTGGACGGTGTCAGCGCGATTTTCGGGATGCACAACGAACCAGGCTTACCCGTCGGTGAGTTCGCCACGCGCGGTGGGCCGTTTTACGCCAACGTCGATCGTTTTGTGATCGTGGTGAAGGGCAAAGGCGCACATGCTGCGCGCCCCCACGAAGGCAACGACGCCATCCTGCTCGCCAGCCAGCTGGTCAACGCCCTGCAAAGCGTCGCCAGCCGTAACGTGAATACGCTGGATTCGGTAGTACTGAGCGTGACGCGCATCGCCGGGGGCAATACCTGGAACGTGCTGCCGGAAACCGTCGAGCTGGAAGGGACGCTGCGCACCCATAAACGCACGGTGCGCCAGCAGGTGAAAGATCGCGTCAATACGCTTGCTGCCGGCTTAGGCCAGGCGTTCGGTGCAGATATCACCGTTCACTGGTTCGACGGCCCGGAGGCATTAGTTAACGATGAAAAGTGGGCGGCCTTCGCCCGCGAGGTCGCAGACGAGCAGGGCTATCGTACCCATCATGCTGAACTGCATATGGGGGGTGAAGATTTCGCGGTCTATCTGCAACACATCCCCGGCGCGTTCGTCAGTATCGGCAGCGCCAGCGAATTCGGATTACACCATCCGGCCTTTAATCCCGACGACGCATTACTGGCAGACGCGGCGCATTATTTCGCGCGGCTGGCTGAAAAAGCTTTATTACATAACGCTGACTGAGGACATTCTATGACAAGCGCAAGACAATTACGCCTGGGCACCATTTTGCATGGCGCGTCAGGGAATATGTCCGCCTGGCGACATCCGGCCGCTGCCGCTGACGCCAGCATTAATTTTGATTTTGTAAAAGAAACGGCGCTGAAAGCCGAGCAGGGCAAACTGGATTTTTTATTTGTCGCCGATGGTCTTTATATTAACGAAAAATCCATTCCGCATTTTCTTAATCGCTTTGAGCCGCTGACGGTATTATCGGCGCTTGCCAGCCTGACCCACAATCTCGGTCTGGTCGGAACGCTCTCCACATCCTACAGCGAGCCTTTTACCGTAGCGCGCCAGTTCGCCAGCCTCGATCATCTGAGCAAGGGCCGCGCGGGCTGGAATGTCGTGACCTCGCCGCTGGAGGGGTCGGCCAGGAACTTCTCCCGCGATAAACACCCGGAACATGCGCTGCGTTACCGCATCGCCGATGAATATCTCGACGTGGTAAAAGGGCTGTGGGATTCCTGGGAAGAGGATGCCTTCGTGCGTAATAAAGCGAGCGGGCAGTTCTTCGATCCAGCGAAATTACACACGCTTAATCATGAAGGGGAATTCTTTAAGGTGGCGGGGCCGCTCAATATTGGCCGCACGCCACAAGGGCGACCCATTGTATTTCAGGCGGGTGCTTCTGACGATGGCAAGAAATTAGCCGCGAAGCATGCCGACGCTATTTTTACCCATCACGATACGTTAGAAGAAGCCAAAGCCTTTTATCGCGACGTTAAGCTCCAGCTTGAAGCCAACGGCCGTCAGGCGCATGAACTGCATATATTCCAGGGCGTCAGCGTCATTGTCGGAAAAGATGCGGCGGACGTGGAACAACAATACCAGACCACCGCCGCACTGGTGTCAGTGGAAGATGCGCTCAACTATCTGGGGCGTTATTTCGAACATCACGATTTCAGTCAGTATCCCCTGGATGAACCCTTCCCGGATCTTGGCGATCTGGGACAAAACAGTTTCCGCAGCACCACCGATGAGATCAAACGCAATGCCCGTGAACGTGGACTGACGCTGCGCCAGGTGGCGCTGGAAGCGGCGTCGCCCCGTGCGCGTTTTGCCGGCACGCCAGAGGAGGTCGCCGACGGGCTGGAGCAGTGGTTCAGCCAGCACGCCGCTGACGGTTTCATTATTCAGGGCGGCACGCCGGATACCTTCCCGCGCTTCGTTGACCAGGTGGTGCCGCTGCTACAGGCACGCGGGCTGTTCCGCACTGAATACCCCGGCACCACGCTGCGGGAAAGTCTGGGTCTCGACGTGCCTGTGAATCAATTTATAAAAACAAAATAGAGAATAACGCTATGCAGAAAACGACGCTTTTACTGGCAATGACCCTCGCCTTATCGCCGCTGGCGTATGCAAAAGAGGTCACGATCAATGGCACCGGCGTCAGTATCGAGGCCAATAAGACGCCGATCACTACCACCGCCAATCCGCAGGCGATTGCGCAACTGCCCAAAGATCACCGGTTTGTGCAGCCGGGTAAATTTACCGTGGCGGTCGCCGGACTGAACTCGCCGCCGCTGACGGTGTTTTCCGACGACAACAAAACCCTGCTCGGCAGCGAGGTGGATATTGCCCGCCTGGTGGCAGACAGCCTGGGGCTGGAGTTAAACGTTGTGCCAACCTCCTGGGAGGACTGGCCGCTGGGCGTGGCCTCGGGCAAATATGACGCTGCCATCAGCAACATCACCGTCACTAAAGAGCGTAAAGAGAAGTTTGATTTCGCCACCTACCGTAAGGATTCGCTGGGCTTTTACGTGAAATCTACCAGCCCGATCAGCAAAATTGAAAAAGCAGAAGACATCGCCGGCCTGCGCATCATCGTCGGCTCCGGCACCAATCAGGAAGCGATCCTGCTGGCGTGGGACAAAGCAAACCAGCAGAAAGGGTTGAAGCCGTTTGTGCCGGTGTACACCAAGGATGACGCCGCGCAGACGCTGGCGTTGCAATCCGGGCGCGCGGATGCCTTTTTTGGCCCGAACGTTACCGGGGCATGGAAAGCGGCGCTGACGCAAAAAACCAAACTGGTGGGCGTGGTGGACGGCGGCTGGCCGAAAGCGGCGCACATCGCCGTGACGCTGAAAAAAGGCAATGGCCTGGTCGGGCCGGTGCAAACCGCGCTTAACGGCGTCATTAAAAACGGCGACTACCAGAAAGTGCTCGCCCGCTGGGGAGAAGACGTCGAACGCATTCCATCCTCGGAAATCAACCCGCCAGGCCTTGGCGATTAAGGAGCTGCACATGAGCGAACATTTCCGCGACCTCTCCCCGGAGGCCCCCGAACTGCAGCCGGTTATTGAGGGATTATTTGCCGAATACGCCGCGCGCTACGGCGATTACTTTTCCAAAGACGCCGAGGTGGAACTGACCGAATGGTATCTGCCGCCGCAGGGGCTGTTTATCGTACTGGAGCGCGACGGGAAAATCATCGCCACCGGCGCGTATAAACCCTTTGATGCCCATACCGCCGAAATCAAACGCATTTGGACGGACAAAAGTTTGCGTCAACAGGGGCTGGCGGCGCGCGTGGTGCGCGAGCTGGAACGACGGGCGGCGCTGGCGGGCTACAGCCGCATCTACCTGACCACCGGTTTTCGGCAGCCGGAAGCGGTCAGGCTCTATCTCAGTCAGGGCTATGACGCGCAGTTCGATGTCGACCGCGACCCGGAAACCTACAGCCAGCCGCCATTTGACGGGCGGCTGCGCTTCACCAAAGCGCTCGGCGTGGCGCTGGGTAAATCGGCCTGAGGAACAAACATGAACAGATCTGAACCCGTAAAAGTGATCCCCGCACGCTATCCGTTGCGTATCATTGGCGCGATTGTGGCGCTACTGGTGCTGGCCATTGTGATCCAGTCCGTGGCTTTTAATCCGCGCTGGGAGTGGCACGTGTTTGCCCGCTGGTTCTTCGATCCGGTGATCCTCGAAGGGCTGGCGCAAACCCTGTTGCTGACGCTGCTGGGTACGGTACTAAGCGTGATTTTTGGCGGATTACTGGCGCTTGCCAGGCTATCGTCGTCCTGGCTGTTGAGCAGTCTGGCGTGGGGCTATATCTGGCTGTTCCGCTCGTTGCCGCTGATTGTGGTGCTGATCATCCTTTATAACTTCTCCTATCTGTACGACACGCTGTCGCTCGGCATTCCGTTTACCGGCATCACCTGGGCGAGCTATGACACCATTAACGTGCTCGGCCAGTTCTCCACCGCCGTGGTGGGGCTGACGCTGGTGCAGAGCGCCTATACCGCGGAGATTATTCGCGGCGGTTTTCTGGGGGTCGATCACGGACAGTATGAAGCCGCCGCCGCGCTGGGACTGCCCGCCAGCCGCCGCACGCTGCGCATTATTCTGCCGCAGGCGCTGCGAACCATTTTGCCGTCCGGCTTTAACGAGATCATCAGCCTCGCCAAAGGCACGGCGATGGTGTACGTGCTGGCGATGCCGGAGCTGTTCTACACCATTCAGATGATCTACAACCGCACCCAGGAAGTGATCCCGCTGCTGATGGTGGGGGCAGTGTGGTATCTGGTGATCACCAGCGTGCTGTCGCTGATCCAGCATCTGGTCGAGCGCTGGATGGCCCGCAGCGAGCGTCGTTCTGCCATTAACACCACCCGCGTCGCCCGCGTTGCGGCACCGGGTCGCGTTGGCCAGCCACAGGAGACTGCCCATGCACACCTCTCATGAAGGCCATATTTCAATCACTGGCGTCAGCAAATATTTTGGTCGTCACAAAGCGCTCGATGATATTTCGCTGGAGCTGGCACCGGGCTCGGTCACGGTGATCCTCGGGCCGTCCGGCTCGGGCAAATCCACGTTATTGCGGGCGATTAATCACCTTGAGCGGGTCGATGAGGGCTTTATCCAGATTGACGGCGACTACATCGGCTACCGCCGCCAGGGTGACAAACTCTATGAACTCAAGGAAAAGGAGATCCTGCGCCAGCGCGTCAACGTGGGCTATGTGTTCCAGAACTTCAATCTGTTCCCGCACTTAACGGTGCTGGAAAACCTGATTGAAGCGCCCATCGCCCACAAACAGCTCAGCCGCAGGGCGGCCATTGAGCGGGCCTATGAATTGCTCGACGTGGTGGGCCTGCGCAATAAAGCCGATGCCTGGTCACGGCACCTTTCCGGCGGACAGCAGCAGCGCATCGCCATTGCCCGTGCGCTGGCGCTGCGTCCGCGGGTGATGCTGTTTGATGAACCGACGTCGGCGCTCGATCCGGAGCTGGTTGGCGAGGTGCTCGACGTGATCAAAAAACTGGCGCGATCCGGTACCACGCTGGTGGTGGTGACGCACGAAATCGGCTTTGCCCGCGAGGTGGCCGATAACGTGGTGTTTATGGTGGACGGCAAAATCGTCGAGCAGGGCAGCAGCGATGAGGTGTTAAACCACCCGCAGCACCCGCGCACGCGGCAATTCTTATCTAAAGTGCTGTAAGGAGAGGGCATGAAACAGGGATTATGGGCGCTGTTACTGGTCAGTTCATTGAGTGGCGCGCAGAGTATCGATCTGGCGGCGAATGAAACGCCGCTGCACGGCCAGCGTGATGAGGCGGCGATTGCCAAAATTCCGCCACAATTTGCTTTTGTGGAGCCGGGGACGCTGACGGTGGCCATTTCAGCGCTGAACTCGCCGCCGCTGGCGCTGCTCGCCAGCGATAACCGCACACGCATCGGCAGCGATCCCGATATTGCCCGTCTGCTGGCGGACAGCCTTGGGCTGAAGCTGAAGCTGGTGCCGACGGCATGGGAAGACTGGCCGCTGGGGATTTCCGCCGGCCGTTATGACGTGGCGCTGGTGAATATCGCGGTCACCGAGCAGCGCAAAGAGAAGTATGACTTTGCTACTTATCGCGTGGATTCGCTGGCGTTTTCCGTCAAATCCACCAGTCCGATTGATGCGGTGCGTGGGCCTGCGGATCTGGCGGGACGTAAGGTGATTGTCGGTTCCGGCACCAATCAGGAGAAAATTTTACTTGGCTGGAATGCGGAAAACGTACGGGCAGGGCGAGCCCCCGCGCAACCGGTCTATCTGACCGATGACGCTTCCGGCAATTTGTATATTCAGTCCGGGCGCGCGGATGTATTTTTTGGTCCGCAGTCGGTGGCGTCTTATAAAGCGGCGCTGACCGGCAAAACCAAAGTGGTAGGGCTTGGACCGAAAAAAGCGTATGTCGCCACCACGACCAAAAAAGGTAACGGACTGGTCGAGGCGTTGAAAGCCGCGCTGGATGGCGCTATCGCCAGGGGCGAGTACCAGCAGGCGCTGGCACGCTGGGGCGAAGCCGGGGAAGCCGTGACAACGTCACAAATAAATCCGCCGGGGATCACCTATTAAGCCGTTGCGGTAAGTGAAGCACTACGCCTCAAGGCCGGGTGATCTTGCACCACCCGGGAAATTCAGGGATCCTTAATCCCCCCTTTTTCCTGAATGAAAAATGAAGAGTCAGCCTGCGCATGAAAATTAACGTCATCGGCACCAGCGGCAGCGGTAAAACTACGCTCGCCCGCCGTCTCGCCGAACGCCTGAACGTGCCTTATATCGAAATGGATGCGCTCTACTGGCGGCCAGACTGGCAGGGCATTTCTGACGAAGAACTCGTTGCGCTGCTTAGCGAAAAGCTTAACGCTACGCCAGGTTGGGTGCTGGACGGCAATTACAACCGCACGCGCGGGGTGAAATGGCAGCACGTTGATATGGTGGTGTGGGTGGATTACGGCTTTTTCCGCACCCTTCGCCAGGCGGTGTGGCGCGCCCTGAAACGCGCATGGCATAAAGAAGAACTGTGGCCTGGCACCGGCAACCGGGAAAGCTTTCGTCAGTCGTTTTTTAGCCGCGAGTCGATCATTCTCTGGACGCTGAAAACCTGGCGCAGTAACCGCGAGCGTTATGAAGCGGATCTGGCGAACCCGGATTTTGCGCACATTCGATTTGTGCGTCTGCGCAGCCCCCGGCAGACCGAGGCGTTTGTGCGTAACGGCATCAATTGACAACCGGAAGCGGAGCAGTGTGTTAGGTTTAACACTATCTCAATAAGGAGCCTGTTATGCCACACGTTGATATTAAAAGTTTCCCGCATGATTTAAACGACGAACAAAAAACCGCGCTGGCGGACGATATCGCTCAGGTGATCATTCGCCATTTCAACAGCAAAGACAGCTCGGTGAGCGTGGCTTACAGCCAGGTACAGCCGGACGACTGGAAAGCGCAGGTCTGGGATACGCAGATCGGTCCGCATATGGACGAGTTGATCAAAAAACCGGGTTATTCGATGTGATGTTGCGCCGGGTGGCGGCTGCGCCTTACCCGGCCTACACGCTACACGCCTGGTTTATTGTAGGCCGGGTAAGCGTTAGCGCCACCCGGCGCTTACTTCACGCTTAACGCCTTCCCGCTCGCCACAAAATTCCCGCCGCCCAGATGGTGCAGGGTGTTGAGTTTATCGTCATCAAAATGCCAGTGACCGTTGATAAACGCCCGTTCATCTGCGGCGGCGGCCACCACTTCGCCAAACAGCGTGTCGTATTTTTCCTGCGCAGCGGTGGCGGGCAGCAGACGACACTCCATCCATGCCAGACATTTCTCTTCCACCACCGGTAAACCCAGTACCGGCCCGGCCATCGCCGGAATGCCGTAGCAATTAAACTTATCCTCATCGCGCCCGGTCACGCTACCGACAGCATAGGTCCAGCTGGCGGCGGCAACGCCTGGGATCACGATGCCGAACATGCCGCTGCGCTCGATAAGCTCGCGGGACCAGGTGCTTTTGTCCACCACAATGGCAATGCGCGGCGGCGAGAACTCGACCGGCATCGACCAGGCGGCAGACATGACGTTGCGGCGATCGATCTGTTCATCGCGGCTGGTGATCATGATGGTCGGCCCGTGATTGAGCAGGCGGCTGGCGTGCTCAAGGGCGACAGGGCGGAAATGGCTCATGTGAAGTTCCTCGTCAGGTTGATGATGCATTAAATGACGTCAGACGGTGATAAAGCAAGCCGTAACCTGAGCGTAATCCCACCGTCACACTTCGTCCCTATAGTCTCGCCTTACTAAGTCCCAAAGAGGATAACAATATGTTGACTCCCCTGTGTTTTCCACAGGTGAGTGCGGCCCGGTGGCGATCCCTCCCGGGCTATCGTCGGCTTCCCGTAACAGGAGGGCGACCATGAACGCATTCACCGCTATACGGCTGCAAGGCGTTTCTTATGCCTTCGGCTCACATACCGTTCTCAATCAGATCGATCTCACTGTCGACGCGGGCAGCATTGTGGCGCTCCTCGGTCCGTCCGGCTGCGGCAAAAGCACGCTGCTGCGCCTGCTGGCGGGGCTGACGCAACCGGCGGAGGGCGAGATCTTCTTCGGCGACCGTCTGGTGGCGAAACCAAGCTGGTCACTGCCGCCGGAAGCGCGCGACATCGGCATGGTGTTTCAGGATTACGCCCTGTGGCCGCATATGACGGTGGCGCAGAACGTCGCTTTCCCGCTGAAAATGCGCAACGTATCGCGCGGTGAGCGGGTGGCCCGCGTAATGGCGGCGCTGGATCGTGTCGGGCTGGCCGATTTCGCCGACCGTAAACCGGCGGGATTATCGGGCGGGCAGCAACAGCGTGTCGCTCTGGCGCGGGCGATTGTCGCCGAACCGCGCGTGCTGCTGTTCGATGAGCCGCTCTCTAATCTCGACAGTGAACTTCGTGAGTCGTTATGCCTTGAGATGTCGCGACTGCTGCGCCAGCTCGGCATCACCGCCGTCTATGTCACCCACGATCGCCGGGAAGCTGAACTGCTGGCGGACCGCATCGTGCATCTTTCTGCGGGCAGCATCGCTGCTGTGCGCACCGTTACACCATCCTCAGGGGAATATGCATGAAAGCCGTAATGTCTGTGAAAAAAGGAGTCGCACTCGCCATGATGCTGTCATCCGTCATGATGTCCAGCGCCCACGCGTTGACGGTGTATACCGCAGGGCCGGGATCGCTGGCGAAAAATCTCGCCACCGGTTATGAGAAAAAGACCGGGGTGAAAGTGAATATTTTCCAGGCCACCACCGGTAAAGTGATGGCGCGTCTGGAAGCGGAACAGGCGAATCCGCAGGCGGATATTTTGATCTCCGCTTCCTGGGATACCGCCGAAGATCTGCACGCCCGCGGCTGGCTGCTGCCATATCAGAGCAGCAACGCCGACAAGGTGCCTGCCTCGCTGAAAACCGCTGAATACGTGGCGCAGGGTATCTCCGCGCTTGGCATCGTCTGGAATACCAAAAGCGGTACCCCGGAACCGAAAGAGTGGCAGGATTTAACCGCCCCGGCGTTTAAAGATAAGGTGACGACGCCGGATCCGGCGTTGTCCGGCGCCTCCCTCGATCTGCTGATTGGGCTGCAAAACAGCATGGGCGATAAGACCTGGGCGCTGTTTGATGCGCTGAAGCAAAACGGCATGGTGGTCAGCGGCCCAAACGCCCAGGCGGTGACGCCGGTGATGCAGGGGGCAAAAGCGGCGGTGTTCGGTGCGGTGGATTACGTCTCTTATGGCAACATCAGCCAGGGTGAATCCCTGAAGGTGATCTTCCCGGCCAGCGGCACGGTGATCGCCCCGCGTCCCATGATGATCCTCAAAACCACCCAGCATGCCGACGACGCCAAAGCCTTTGTCGATTACGTGCTGTCGCCGGAAGGACAGGCCATCGTGGCGGACGCCTGGCTGATGCCAGCGCGCACCGACGTGCAGGCCAAACGCCCGCTGCTAAACGATCTGCGCATTCTGCCGACCTCGCAGGACGGCGGCAGCGAGCGCGGCGAAATACTGCAACGTTTCAATACCCTTTTCAGCAAGTAAATTCAGCCGACGGGGGCAACCCCGTCTTCAGGATCCCGTCGTGAATCAGAAAGTGCTTTCTGTCCTGACGCTGGCGCTGCTGGTGGTACTGGTTGCGTTGCCGCTGTCATTTATTGTCTTACAGGCGATTTTCCCGTCGTTCAGCGCCGGGTCATTTGCCGCGCCCTTTAGCGCATTTTTGCCGCAGTTTAGCGACCCGCAGTTGCCCGCCATGCTGGGCGGCACCTTGTGGATCGCCGCAGGTGTAGCGCTGTTGAGCGCGCTGATTGGCCTGCCGCTGGGCGTAGTGCGCGGGCTGTTTAACCTGCCGTGCCCGCGATTGTGGGATGTACTGTTTTTGATCCCCTTCCTTACGCCGCCCTATATCGCCGCGCTGTCATGGATGCTGGTGTTACAGACTAAGGGCTATCTGGCGCAGGTGGTCGGGTTTGATCTCAACGATCTGCTGTTCAGTCGTAGCGGTATTGTGCTGGTGATGACGCTGAATATCTTCCCGGTGGTCTATTTTGCGGTGTCCCGTAGCCTGCTCGCCAGCGGACAACGGCTGGCGGTGGTCGCCCGCGTTCACGGCGCAAACGCCTGGCGCGCCTTCTGGCATGTCACACTGCCGATGCTGTCGCCCGCGCTGGCGGCGGGCATGCTGCTGGCGTTTACCCTGGCGGTGGAAGAGTACGGCGTGCCAGCCGCGCTGGGATCGCGATCCGGCGTGGTGATGATGACCGTCGGTATTGAGAAGAAGCTTGCTGACTGGCCGATAGATCTACCGGGCGCGTCGCTGCTGTCGCTGATCCTGATCGTCATCGCGCTCGGCGGCTGGTGGCTGCAACGCCAACTGGTAGGGGATAAAGACGTCACCAGCGTGACCGGCAAACCCACGGAAAACCTTGGCGCGTCACTAGGTATCGCGACGCTGCCGGTGATGCTGCTGATGGGTGGCGTTGGCTTTCTGGCAGTGGGCCTGCCGGGGATCTCGATGGCGGTGACCGGGATTATGTCGACGCTCTCTGGCGGTCTGTCATGGGACAATCTCACCAGCAGCCATTATCACGCGTTGTTCTCTCAACAGGGGGATGCGCTGTCCGCCCTTGGCACCAGCCTGTCGCTGGCGCTGGGCTCGGCGCTGATCACCGGCGTGCTTGGGTTACTGGCGGCATGGCTGGTGGTGGTGCAAAAAATCCGTGGTCGCACCGTGCTGGATGCGCTGTCGTTGATGCCCGCTGCGCTGCCGGGCATTGTGGTGGGTGTCGGGCTGATCCTGCTGTGGAATCGCACGTTCTGGCCCGTGTCGCCCTATAACACCTGGATGATTTTGCTGCTCTCATACTGCTGTTTGCTGATGCCGTGGCCGGTGCGCTACGTTGGCAGCGCGTTACGGCAGCTCGGCGGCAATCTGGAGCCTGCCGCCCGCGTGCATGGCGCGAGCGCGTTTCAGGCGCTGCGGCTGATTGTTCTGCCGCTGGTGTTTCCCGCGATGCTGGCGGCGATGCTGATGGTGTTCGCCATTGCTTCGCGGGAGCTGGTGACGTCACTGCTGCTGGCCCCGGCGGGGACACAAACCGTCGCGGTGTTTATCTGGCGTCAGTTCGAGCAGGGATCGGTTGGGCAGGGCATGGCGATGGCGACTCTCACGCTGGTAACCGGGCTGATCCTGATGCTGACGGCGCTGGGCATCATGCAGCGAAAAGGCAGGGCATAAACGCGAGTGCACAAATTGCCGTGTGAAAATAGTCATCCAGGGTATAACTAAGGCTCATCTTTTGCCGGAGTGTGAAATGAGCCCTTTTTTAACTGCCTGGTTTGAACGCCTGAACTGGACGGGAACCCCTGAAGCCGATCTGCCGACGCTTCAGTCCCTGCACCAGCATCACAACAGCGCCATCCCGTTTGAAAATCTCGACGTGTTACTGCCGCGGGAAATTGAACTGACGGATGAGGCGCTGTTTGCCAAGCTGGTGGTCGCCCGGCGTGGCGGCTACTGTTTCGAGCTGAATGGCCTGTTCGAACGTGGGCTGCGGGAGATCGGCTTTAACGTGCGCAGCCTGCTCGGGCGGGTAGTGATGTCTAACCCGACGCAGATGCCGCCGCGCACACACCGTATTCTGCTGGTGGATCTGGACGGCGAACCCTGGCTGGCGGATGCCGGATTTGGCGGGCAGTCTCTTACGGCGCCGATCCGCCTTCAGGCCGATATCGAGCAGCAAACGCCGCACGGTCTGTACCGTCTGCAACAGGATGGCGTGGACTGGATCTTACAGTTTCGGCATCACGACCGCTGGCAGCAGATGTACCGTTTCGATCTGAGCCAGCAATATTTCTCCGACTTCGTGACCGGCAATCTCTATTCTGCCCACTGGCCGCATTCGCATTTTCGTCATCACTTGCTGATGTGCCGTCATCTGCCGGATGGCAGCAAACTGACGCTGACGAATTTCCACTTTACCCGATGGCATAACGGCCACGCCGAAGAGCAGTTCAACGCCATTGATGTGCCTGCGCTGCATGAACTTTTACAGACGCGGTTTGAGCTGGGAACGGACGATGCACAGCATGGCGTGACGCTGGAACAACTGACGGCGGTGATGTCCGGGATCGCCACGCACGAAAAATAATCCGTTACGGTGCCGTTTTGCCGAACAGCTCCAGTTCGATCGCCCGGTCAATATGGCGATCGAACGCCGCTTCATCCATCCCGTCCAGTTCCAGCACATGCATACCGTCCAGGCCACACACCAGCGCGATCAGCCGCCAGGCGACGTTTTCCACGCTGTCGGTGAGCGTAAATTCCCCGTCCTGCAAACCGGCATGAATGATTTTCACCGCTTCTTCATGCCACATCTCCATGGTCAGTACGTATGCGCCTTTGATTTCCGGATCGCGCATCGCCATCAGCTGCGCTTCCCGCCACAGTTTAATGTAACGCTCAAAACCGCTGTCATCGCTGCCCAGCATGGAATGCAGGCGCTGACGCCAGCTGGCGTTGGCGGGCACGACATCGGTATCCAGCAGCACGCGGATCAAGCGGATAAACGCCAGCGAACGCAGTTCACTGGTGGAGGCGAAATGGTGATGTACCTGGCCTGCGGCAACGCCTGCCACGCTGGCGATACGGCGCACGGTCATGGCGGATAACCCTTCGTCAAGCGCCACGCGCATGGCGGCCTGAAGGATGATTTCCCGACGATCTTCTCGATTGAGGTAGCCCATAGTAGCTCTTTGAGTGAGTGGCGGGAGGACTATAACAAAAAGCTGGACATGCGTTCAACTTCAAGTAGGATCGCGCAGTTCTGGACGCTTGTCCAAAAATGGAAGAGGTGAGTATGCTTCGTCAATGGGTGACGTTATGGATAATTGTACTGGTCTATATTCCGGTGGCGATCGACGCCACTGTATTGCATGTGGCGGTGCCGACGCTGAGTATGACCCTGCGTCCCGGCAGCAATGAGCTGCTGTGGATCATCGATATTTATTCGCTGGTAATGGCCGGAATGGTGCTGCCGATGGGCGCGCTGGGCGACCGCATCGGCTTTAAACGCCTGCTGCTATCCGGCAGTGCGCTGTTTGGCCTGGCCTCGCTGCTGGCGGCAAGCGCCTCCAGTGCCAGCGCGCTGATCGTGGCGCGCGCATTGCTGGCGATCGGGGCGGCGATGATTGTGCCCGCCACGCTCGCCGGTATTCGCACCACGTTCTCAGAAACCCGGCATCGCAATATGGCGATTGGTATCTGGGCGGCGGTGGGGTCCGGCGGTGCCGCCTTTGGCCCCCTGGTGGGCGGTCTGCTGCTGGAGCACTTTTACTGGGGCTCGGTTTTCCTGATCAATATTCCGATTATTATTGTCGTGATGGCGCTAACCGCCTGGTGCGTGCCGCGACAAGGTGGACGCCGGGAACAGCCGCTGAATTTCGGCCATGCGGTGATGCTGATTGTGGCGATTTTGCTGCTGGTGTACTGCGTCAAAATGGCGCTGAAAAACGCCATCGCGCCGGGTTTACTGGCTGGCGGGGCGGTGATCGGCATGATCCTGCTGGTCACCTTCGTGCGAATTCAGCTTGCCGCGCGCACGCCGATGATCGACATGCGGTTGTTTTCCAATCGCATCATACTGAGCGGCGTGATAATGGCCATCACCTCGATGATCACGCTGGTGGGCTTCGAGTTGCTGATGGCGCAGGAGTTACAGTTCGTGCATGGCTTTACGCCTTTTGCCGCCGGGGTGTTTATGCTGCCGGTGATGCTGGCGAGCGGCTTTAGCGGGCCCATCGCCGGTCTGCTGGTGTCGCGTCTCGGCCTGCGACGGGTCGCGGCAGGGGGCATGGCGCTGAGCGCGCTGAGTTTCCTCGGCCTGTCGGTGACGGATTTCAATACCCAGCAATGGCAGGCGGCAGCGCTGATGGCCCTGTTAGGCTTCAGCGCCGCCAGCGCGCTGCTGGCGTCCACCGCCGCCATCATGGCGGCGGCACCGAAAGAAAAAGCGGCCGCCGCCGGGGCTATTGAAACCATGGCCTATGAGCTGGGAGCCGGGCTTGGGATCGCCATTTTTGGCCTGCTGTTAAGCCGGAGCTATTCTGCCTCTGTCGTGTTGCCGGATGCACTCAACGCAGAGCAGGCGGCGCAGGCCGCGTCTTCCATTGGCGAGACGGTACAGCTGGCGCAGACGCTGGAGCCGGATCTTGCTGCCGCGATCATGCAGGCGGCAAAAACGGCCTTTATCAGCTCACACAGTGTGGCATTGAGCAGCGCTGGCGTGATGCTGCTTATTCTGGCCGTGGGGATCTGGTTTAGCCTTGCCGGAACGGAGAGCCATAAGACGCGTTAACGCTGCCGGGTGGCGTACCAGCACAATAGCGATCCGCCGCACACCATCAGCGCCCCCTGCCAGAACGACAGTGACAGCGGGGCGCTCAGCAGCAGCGCTGCCAGCGCGGAAGAGAGCACCGGGGTGAAATAAGACGCGGCGGCGAGCACATTGACATGCCCGTGCAATATCCCGGTATTCCAGGCCGCATAACCAAAACCCAGCGCGCAGGCGACCAGCAGCAATTTCAACGATACCAGCCAGCTGAAAATCATCGGCGGCTGGTCACTGAGCGCGTATTTGATCCACAAACTGATGGCGGTCAGCAAAATAAAAACAGTAATGCCGTTATGCCCGCGGGCATATTTACTGGTGACAGTACAATACGCCGCCCAGATAATTGCCCCGCAAAATGCCAGAATATAACTAAGCGGGCTGGACACCACGTTATGAGTTATATCGACCAGGTTAAGGCCATTCTCGCCGCCCAGCACCCAACTGACGCCAAGCACCGAAAGTAACAGGCCGGGGATCACCCACAGACTGGATTTCTGCCCATTAAACAGGATGGCAAACAGAATGGTCAGGCTGGGCCACAGATAGTTCACCATGCCCACTTCAATCGCCTGATGACGGGTAGCCGCATAGCCCAGCGACAGCGCAAGGCACATCTCATAGCTGACAAACAGCAGGCTGCCGGCAAGTAAATAACGCGGTGGGAAACGACGGAGATCGGGAAACCCGACGGTAACAAGCAACAGCAGGCCGCTCAGGGTGTAAATCATGGCCGCGCCACCCACCGGTCCAAGCCCCTCACTGACGCCACGGATCAGCCCGACCATGGTGCTCCATAATATAATCGCCAGTAAGCCGATCAGCGTTGCTCTTTTTTTGGTCATCCCGCGCCCGTTATTCCCCTGAAATCCGCAGGCGAATTTATAACATTATTTGCGCCAGTGCATCCCTGCAACTGGCGTCATTACAATCAGATAGACGTTCTGCGGTAGCTGCGGTATTCCGGCTGCCAGAAGTTTTCTTCGATCGCCTGCTGTAACGCCTCAGCAGAGGTTTTCACCGCCAGACCCTCTTCCTGCGCCATTTTGGCAACCGCCAGCGCAATCGCGCGCGATACGGTCTGAATGTCTTTCAGCGCCGGGAGCACCATGCCTTCACCGTGGTTCGCCAGCGGGGAGTGCTGGGCCAGGGTTTCGCTGGCGGCCATCAGCATGTTGTCGCTAATGCGGGATGCGCCGGAGGAGATCACCCCAAGACCGATGCCAGGGAAGATGTAGGCGTTATTGCACTGGGCGATAGGGATCACTTTATCCTGCCAGTGAACCGGCATAAACGGACTGCCGGTGGCGACCAGCGCCTGGCCTTCGGTCCAGGTAATGATGTCCTGCGGAGTGGCTTCCACGCGGGAGGTCGGGTTCGACAGCGGCAGCACGATAGGGCGCGGGCAGTGCTTGTGCATTTCGCGAATGATTTCTTCGGTGAATAATCCGGTCTGCCCGGAGACGCCGATCAGAATATCCGGCTTGGCATTGCGCACCACGTCCAGCAGCGAAATCGCCTCGGCGTCGGTGTCCCAGTGTTGCAGGTTGTCGCGCTTTTGCACCAGTTTGCTCTGGAACGACAGCAGGTTTGGCATCTGATCGGTCAGCAGGCCAAAGCGATCCACCATAAAGACATTTTGACGTGCCGCCTCTTCGCTCAGACCTTCACGCTGCATCTGGGCGACAATCTGCTCGGCGATACCGCAGCCGGCAGAGCCTGCACCAAGGAACACCACTTTTTGCTGGCTCAGTTGGCTGCCCGCCGCGCGGCTGGCAGCGATAAGCGTGCCTACGGTAACCGCAGCGGTGCCCTGAATATCATCGTTGAACGAGCAGATTTCATCGCGATAGCGGGTCAGCAGCGGCATGGCGTTTTTCTGCGCGAAGTCTTCAAACTGCAACAGCACGTCCGGCCAGCGCTGTTTCACTGCCTGAATAAATTCATCGACAAAGGCGTAGTACTCATCGCCGGTGATACGCGGATGACGCCAGCCCATATACAGCGGATCGTTGAGCAACTGCTGGTTATTGGTACCGACATCCAGCACCACTGGCAGGGTGTAAGCCGGGCTGATGCCGCCACAGGCGGTGTAAAGAGAGAGCTTGCCGATAGGGATGCCCATGCCGCCGATGCCCTGATCGCCGAGGCCCAGAATGCGCTCGCCGTCGGTGACCACAATCACTTTAATATTGTGGGTCGGCACGTTTTGCAGCATGTCATCCATGTTGTGACGGTTCTGATAAGAGATGAATACCCCACGTGCGCGGCGGTAAATCTCAGAAAAACGTTCGCAGGCGGAGCCGACGGTCGGGGTGTAGATCACCGGCATCATCTCGTCGAGGTGGTTATCGACCAGACGGTAGAACAAGGTTTCGTTAGTGTCCTGGATGTTACGCAGGTAAATGTGCTTGTCGATTTCCGTTTTGAAGCCCTGATACTGTAACCAGGCGCGCTCGGCCTGCTCCTCAATGGTTTCCACCACATCAGGCAACAGCCCGAGCAGGTTAAAGTTGCTGCGTTCTTCAAGGCTGAAGGCGCTGCCCTTGTTGAGAAGCGGGAATTCCAGCAACACTGGACCGGCATAGGGGATGTACAGAGAACGGTTTTTTTTATACTTAAGTAACATCTCAAAACTCCTTTAAAAACGATCCCGTCACCTGCGTCACGACGGGGACGGCGGCGGCGCAAGTATAAAGCATGCAGATAGCAAATACTTCTCAGTTGCGTCAATCGTAAGGAGAATGTTGCAGAATTGCGAGGCAGGTTCAACAGGCCCGGCAGACGTGTGCCGCCGGGCAAATACGATTAAGACTCCGCGCGGCGATGGCGGCCGGTACGGCGCGTTACCACGGTAGCTTGATCCTCTTTGGTAACGACTTTTCTCTGGTTCGACAGCTTATAATCCATACCCAGAACATGACGTGCCTGACGATTCGTTTTCAAGCTGACTCCTTAATACTGTGACAAGTTTCAAGGACGCGCCCGCCGCAATGGCGGGTGAGCGTAATCCCATAGCAAAACTGATGCCGCACGGTACAAAAATTGCGCGGCACCCTTGATGTTCGGTCATCCCATACCAAATATCAATGGCTGCGCTGGCTTTCAGAACAGTCTGTGATGTCACTCAGGTTCTCCTTCTCCAGGCCCTCTCCCAACGGGAGAGGGCCTTGCGTGGATCACTCCAGTTCCAGCTGTCGGTTAATGTTGTCGATAGCCGCCTGCCACTGCGCCTGTAAATGCGGCTTCTGATGTTTTGGCTTACGCGCCAAATCCTCAGCCAGCCGGGTTTCCAGGGCGATCAGTTCTGCCAGCAGCCGATCGGCATCGGTTTCTGGCGTCGTCGGCGTTGAGGTGATGGCGACAGGGGCGACCACCGCGTCCGGCTCACGCAGCCGCGCGAATACCGCTTCCACGTCGTGCCACTCCTGGAGTTCGCCATCCTCAATCAGCCAGAAACGATTACAACTGCTGGTGATCAGATCGCGATCGTGACTCACCAGCAACACGCCGCCGTCAAAGCCCGTCAGCGTTTGTGCCAGCGCTTCTTTACCTTCCATATCCAGATGGTTGGTTGGCTCATCCAGCATCAACAGCGCATAGCGTGCCAGCGACATGCCGACAAACAGCAGGCGTGAACGCTCGCCGCCGCTTAACGTGCTGACCCGCTGTCCGTGACGCGCCCAGGCAAAACCCGCGGCGATCAGCGCCTGCTTGCGCACGTCCGGCGGCGGGGCGAACGGCTCCAGGGCATCAAACAGCGTGTCATCGTCATGCAGTTGATGCAGCGTCTGATCGTAATAACCGATGGTAACGCGCGGATGCAGCACCACGCCGTCATAAAGACGCTGCTGCTGATAATGCTGCCACAGCAAGCGTAGCAGCGAGGATTTACCGCAGCCGTTACGCCCCATGATCGCTACACGGTCACCGCTTTTTATACGGGCCAGCGGCAGCGTAAACAGCGGGGCGGCATCCGCAGCCGGAGCAACCGTTAATTCGCGCATTTCCAGCAACCGGTCGGCGCGCAAGGCATCGCCCTGCAGCGTGAGCGTCCAGTGGCTACCGGCGGTGACGTCGGTCTGCACCTCTTTCAGACGCAGGATCTGCTTTTCCATCTGCTTCGCCTTACGGGCGAGATCTTCGTTATCGTAAACCTGTCCCCAGGTCGCCAGCCGTTTGGCGCTGGCGGTGATGCGGTCGATCTCTTTCTGCTCGGCTTTCTGGCGCAGGGCGTCAGTTTCATCCCGCTCTGCCAGCGCCCGCCGTGCTGCCTGACATGGCAGCGCAAAACAGTGCAGCGTCTGGTCGCGGAGGATCCAGGTGGTGTTAGTCACCGCATCCAGCAGTCGGGCATCGTGGGACACCAGCACAAAGCTGCCGTTCCACGCCTGCAAAAACTGCTCCAGCCACAGCAGCGTGGGGAGATCGAGATGGTTGCTCGGCTCATCCAGCAGTAACAGATCCGGCTGGCGGATGAGCGCCCGCGCCAGTAACAGCCGCGTGTGCTGACCGCCGCTGAGCGTACCCGCGCACAATTGCCATTCCCGCTCGCTGAAGCCCTGGCTGGCGAGTAAGGTTTCCGCCTGCCAGCGATGGCTGTCACGTTCGGCCTGCGGCAGTTGCGACAGCACCGCGTCAAGCATGGTGAGGGCGGCGAGTTCGTCAGGCAGGTGTTGTTCTACCCGCGCCAGCAGGCAGTGTCGGGCCACAGAATAGACGCCAGCGGTCGGGGAAAGGGTGCCATCCAGCACTTTTAACAGCGTGCTTTTGCCGCAGCCGTTATAGCCCACCAGACCAATGCGGTCGCCTTTTTTGACGGTAAAAGAGAGATCGCGAAACAGCGAGCCGAACGCCGTATCGACACGAAGGGATTGTGCAGTTAGTAATGTGCTCATTGCTTACTCAAGAGTTACAGGCACGCGTGTGCCTCGTCAAACCTCGCTGACGATAACCCGGTAAGCCCGAGAGAAGGGAATTAGGTGATAGCTTCGCTCAAGCTTCAGTTATCGCAGCACGATACCGATAACGCTTGAGCTGTGGCGATCGCCAAAATGATGTGAATGGATAAACAATTCACAGCACAGCATAAGTAACCTCCTTTTATATTTATCAGGTGAATGAATGGGATGAGTGTAACGAGCAAAGCGGGCTTTGCCTAGTCGCCAGCCACTACCAGATTTTGTCCTGTCAGGCGGGAGAGATTGCCGCCAAGCCGCACGTTATTCAACGGGCGCAACGCGGCAAGTCGGTTATTCACCGCCGCCGGACAGGTATAGAGGGAGCACCAGGCTTCCAGCCATGCCAGATTGGTCGGCTGATCTAAAAAGTGACGATCCTGTTCGCTGCCAGTGGCTTCCCGGAAGGGCGTGGGATCGTCAAACCCGGCGATAACCCGTTCGCCAAGACGTTTTAGCGCGGCATTTTCGGCATCGCTCAGGGCAACGTGATTAGCACGGGCAAACAGCGCCAGCATCACCAGCGGTTGCAGGGCGTAATTATGGTAGGCCAGCGCCCGCTGACGGCGTTTTAGCTCGTTGGGTAAAAATCCGCGTGCATCCACCTGCGCAAGGCCGGTGCGTAGCAGGGCAACGGCGTCATCAAACAGATCGTCGCGCCCGGTGACGACCGCCGTTGACATCAGCGCCCAGCCCGCCCAGTAGCTGTGATTGTTGATTTTGTTAAGCGGCAGCCCGCGCCAGTCACGGGCGGTCAGCGTACCGAGCTGGCTTAGCCAGTGCTCCACCACTGCGGCGGCAGGATCTTGGTTCAGCGCTGAGTGGGGAGCGAACTTCAGCTGTATCCAGGCCGAGGAAAAGCTCGCCAGCGCCCATTTACGCACCGATCTGCCGGTATGGCTGGTGTCCGTGGAGGTGAGCGCGCCGGCCCGCGCCCAGCTATCCAGCGCGAGGATGGCACAACGACTGTCGCCCCGTTGCACCAGTTTGCTGACCTGGCGCTCCATCGCGTCAATCGTGCGGGTCGAATCGCGATAGGCCTCTTCCGCAGCCTTATTCAGCGTGGCGCGGGCCGCGTCGGACCCTTCATATTTACTGCGCAGGCGCAGCGCGCCGGTATAGGGCGGAGGCACCGGCGGGCAGGCTTCTTTTGCCGCTGCGGGTTGCACGGGCAGGGTAAAACCGACAGGAGGCAGGTACTGTGCGGCATGCGCCGTCGCGCTGAACGACACGGCAGCCGCCAGTACCAGCAGAGAGGAAAGACGTAACGATCGCAGCACAGTGTCAGCCTTAAGGTCTGATAAAGCTGAAACTATAGCAAATTAATGCGTGCCAAAAACCTGCACCGCACGTTGCAGGCGGGCGGCGCGAGCCGAGAGATCGCCTGCGGCGTCGGTTACCAGCTCCACCATGCCATTATTGTTATGCGTCATCACACCGATACGCGATACCGAGCTGTTGATCAGCTGTAACGCCTGCGTCTGCTCCTGGGTGGCAGTGCCGATCTCGTTGATCATCGTCGACATATGAATAACGTTATCGATCATCGCCGTCAGGTGGGATTCCGTACTCTCCACCATCGCCACACCGTGGCTGACGTTGGCGACATTTTTTTCGATCAGCGTTTTGATCTCTTTTGCCGCCGAGGCGGAATGCTGCGCCAGGTTACGCACTTCCGCTGCCACCACCGCAAAGCCACGTCCTGCCTCGCCCGCGCGGGCGGCCTCTACCGCCGCATTCAGTGCCAGGATATTGGTCTGGAAGGCGATGCTGTCGATCACGCCGATAATATCGACAATCTGCCGGTTATCGCGGGACACCGACTGCATAATGCTGATGGTTTGCTTCATGATGTCGCCACTGCTGATGGCATTACTGCTGGTTTCATCGGCGCGAACCATCGCCTCGCTGGCGGTTTCCGCCGTCTGCTTCACTGCGCTGGCGATCTCTTCCACCGCCGCGGCGGTCTGGTGCAGATCGGCTGCGGTTTCTTCAGTGCGGGTATGCAGGGAGCTGCCTTCTTTGGCGACGCGCTGGCTGATCTGCCGGATACCGTGCAGCTGCGTATTCACATCATCGACAAGGGAATTAAGATTAAGCCCGGACTGATTCACCATCCGCAGCAATAAACCAATTTCATCGACACGATTAAACTGTACGTAATCTGCTTTGCGTCCGGAAATGACTTTCTGCATCTGGCTGAGGATGGTTTTTAACGGTCGCGCTATTTGCGTAGTTAAAAACAGCGATAACAAAGCAAAGATCATCACCGTTGCGCTTATTTTCACCGGCAACATAACCGGCGTAAATTGCAGCGCCAGCGTCGCCAGCAGGCTAATAACTATCCCGAGATGAATACGCTTAGAGACACTTATCCACTGAAAAAGGGACAGGAAAGAAAATACCCCCCGGCGTACCAACAGCCCTTTATAAAAGCGATGGCCTTTAAGACTGTTTTCATTTACCGCTGTATAAAGTTTTTCGCAGGCGTCGATTTCATCGCGCAGTGGAATATTGCGCACCGAGATGTAGCCGGTTAGCTGCTCCTGCTGATAAACCGGCGTGACGTTCGCACGCACCCAGTAGTGATCGCCGTTCAGACGGCGGTTCTTCACCAGCCCCGTCCAGCTCTCACCCTGTTGGATGGTGAACCACATATCCGCAAATGCTGCCGGCGGCATGTCGGGATGGCGAATAATATTATGTGGCTCACCCGTCAACTGGTCTTCTTCATAACCACTGGCATCAATAAATGCGGAGTTGGCATAAGAAATATGACTGTGTGTATCGGTGGTCGACATTAATGTCATGCCATCTTTAAGCAAATACTCTTTTTGTGTAACAGGAGTGTTACGCTTCATGAAATCCCCACAATGAAGTGCTTCAGGCAATCCCTGAAAATAAAGTGTCGGATAATGCGTGTATTTTGTTTTCGGCGGGACATTTTCTACTAAGAGCAATGCAACGGATAGTGGCCAGGAGAAATATTTTTTAAGCAGGGATTAAATCGGCATGTTATTAAATTGATAAATAAAAATGGCGGCGCTCTTTTATAAAGAACGCCCTGAAGACTTAACGCAAATAAAAAGTGCTTATGCTGAATAAAAGCAGACCAGGCATTTTCGCATGAGGCATTTTATTAACACCTCATGCACATTCAGCGTCGTGTGGCTACCGATTCCCGGATAATCAACGTTCCCTCGTGACGGGTTAACGGGGCGGTGTCGCTGTCGGCGCCGGGCGATAACAGAATACGCACCGCTTCGCTGATCATCTCATCCATCGGGATATGTACCGTGGTCAGCGTCGGCGTGAAGTAGCGGCCAATGGTCGAGTCATCGAAACCCGCGACGGAGATGTCCTCCGGTACGCGAAAACCGTGATCGGTCATTGCTTTGGTGACGCCGATGGCCATGTCATCGTTGGCCGCAAGAATGCAGGTCATGTCGCGACGCTGTTTCAGTAGGGCGCACCCGGCGTCATAGCCGCTTTCCGTGCTCCAGCTGCCGCGAACGATCAGGGCGTCATCCGGTGCGATCCCTGCCTGGTGCAGCGCATCCAGATACCCCGCCAGTCGACTGTCGCCGGTGGGAGAGCCTTCACCGCCGCCCACAAAAGCAATAGTGCGGTGTCCTTGCGCCAGTAAATAATTCATCATTTGCAGACTGCACTGACGATGATCCACAAACACCGCACTGTTACGATTACGCTTCAGCTCGCGGTTGATCACCACAATCGGCACGCTGTTCTGATCGATAATGTCGTCCAGTTCGTCAACGCTGAGGTATTTCGGGTAAATCATGATCGCCTCGCAGCGCAGCTGGAGCAGGAAGTTAATGGCATTGCGCTCATCTTCCCGGCTGTGCTTGCCATCGGCGAGTACCAGCTGGCGCTGGTGATCTTCACTGCAGGTCGCGGCCTGGTAAATCATCGACGAAAAGAACGGCCCGTTGTACAGACCGTTGGTGATCACCAGCCCCACCGAGTTGGACTCGTTGGTCGCCAGCTTGCGCGCCAGCAGATTAGGGCGGTAGCCGGTCTCTTCAATGGCCTGAAAAATGCGGGCTTTAACGTCCTCGCTGACCACCACTTTGCCGTTGAGCGCGCGCGACACCGTCGCTTTTGAGACGCCCGCTTTTCTGGCAACATCCAGTATCGTGACCATAAATTCCTGCTTGTTATCAACACCTGTGCCTATTATGCAGCAGGTGCATGATATGAGGGGGATTTCACAGTGGAAATTGTGCGGCAGAGCAGCGATTTCACCGTTCTGCCGCGGGCAGGGTGCTTCAGGACACTGTCATCAACGGCGCATTCTGACGAATATCCCCCTCGGACTGGTGCTTCGTTAAACGATAGTCGTCACTGTTGATCACCAGCACTGGCGTGGTGAGGTCGTACCCGGCACGTTCAATGGCTTCTTTATCGAACTCCAGCAGCGGCGTCCCGGCTTTGACCATATCTCCTTCTTTAACCAGCGGTCGGAAATGCTGACCCTGTAAATTCACCGTGTTCAGCCCGACGTGGATCAGCAGCTCTGCACCGTTGTCACACGCCAGCCCGACCGCGTGATGGGAGTCGATCAGGGTTTCCACCCGGGCATCGCAAGGGGCGACCACCTGGCCTGACTGCGGACGAATCGCAATACCGTCACCCAGCGCTTTCTGCGCGAAGGCATCGTCTGCCACCCTTTCCAGCGCAATCACTTCGCCATGCAACGGGCTCATGATTTGCAGACTGGCTGTCGCTGTTGTTGCAGCAGAGGTGGCAGCGACAACAGGCGCGGTTTCTTGTTCGCTAAGATGTTCTTCCGCCACCGGATCTTCAAAACCGACAAACTGTACCAGCACAATGGTCAGGACAATCGCCGTGGCGCTACCCGCCAGTTCCCCGATAAAGGACATCGGCGCGTCCGGGCTGATCGCGTTCACCAGCGTGAACAGGCCAGGCAGGGCGGCGTAAGCATAGTAGAGGGAGCCAAACAGGCTGGCGACCACCGCACCCACGGCGCCACCAATACAACCGCAGATAAACGGCTTTTTAAAGCGCAGGGTAACGCCGTAGATAGCCGGCTCGGTAATCCCGAAAATAGCGGTCACCCCCGCTGACAGCGAGGTCGTTTTCAGTTCGCGGTTGCGGGTTTTCAGGAACACGCCGAATACCGCCGCCATCTGGCCGATAACCGCGATGGTCTGGTACGCCTGGAAGGAGTCATATCCCTGGGTATCGAAGTTCGCCATGATCACCGGGGTGATCCCCCAGTGCACACCGAAAATCACCACGATTTGCCATACGCCGCCAATAACTGCGGCCGCCACGGCTGGTGCGGCGGCAAACAGCGCGTTATAGCCTGAGGCGATGCCCATCGCCGCCCAGGTCGTAACCGGGCCGATGATGATCAGCGTCAGCGGAACGATGATCACAAAGCACACCAGCGGGGTAAACAGGGCGCTGACCACGTCCGGCAGAATACGCTCAACGCGTTTTTCCAGCCACGACAGCGCCCAGACGAGGAACAGCGGTGGCAGCACTGATGAGGTATATACCGTTTTCGCCAGCGGAATAAACAGGAAGGTAATGGTTTCGCCGCCTGCGATGCGGCCCGCCATGGCAGACCATTCCGGGTTGATCAACGCACAGCAGCAGAGCACGGCGATATAGGGATTACATTTGAAATGGCGCGCGGCGGTGATGGCAATGAAGACCGGCAGGAAGGCAAAAGGCGTCCACGACATAAAGTTGAGGATCGCAAAGGTTCCGCTGGTTTTCACCTCGGCATCGATAAGGCCGGCAACAATCAGCAGGCCCTGCAAAATCCCGGCGGCGGCCAGAATATAGACGATAGGCGCAAACACTGCCGACATGGTCCCAATCACCGCGTCCAGCCAGCGGGTTTTTGGTTTTGCCGTTGCGCCTGCGTGATTTTCACCCAGCAGGGCGGAGAGTGCGTTGTACACCTCTGCAACGTGAGTCCCAATCACCACCTGAAACTGACCGCCACTTTCCACCACGGCGATCACGCCGGGCAAATTTTGAATACGGTTTTTGGCTTCAGCCGGGGTTTCATTGAGCACCAGACGCAGGCGGGTCGCGCAGCGGGTAAAACTGCTGATGTTATTTTCACCGCCTGCCTCGCGAAGGATGTCACTGGCTAACTTATTGTAATCCCTGATAACTGCCATTCTTATGTACCTTTTTTATGGGTAAATTTATGCGTGACCGTTCGTGTAACCGGTTTCATGCTAGCAGTGAATGATACCCATGCAACCGGTTTCATGACGGAGTGTGGGCTGAATCACATTGAGCGAGTGAATGAATAGCAGAAGGCAAAGGGGAAAAATTTGGTGAAGGGACCAGGGATAAATCAACTGAAGGGGGTAAAGCGGTGGCCATTCCGTTGGCCTGAGCGAAGGAGGCGTGGCGTTTAAATGTCATCCATGGTGTAACTGACCACCAGCTCAAGACAATGACGGATCACATCGGCGGTGGTGGCATCATGCGTCGTTTCCAGCGCGCCAATCAGCCACAAAATAATGTCTTTATTGGTGACATAAGCGTGTGAAATCATCAGGCTTTTAATGGCCGTCGCCAGCAGGGCCGACTCATCCGGCATTAATTCTGCGGCGTTACGAACATACGCCGATAATGCCGGGTTGTGCAGTGCAGAAAAGACGTCTGGTTGCTGTGCAATCATGGAATTCATTTTTATTCACCGCGGTTAAAAGTATTGTGGCTGACGCATGTCAGAATATGTTCGGTGCTTTTACTTTTATTTTAAATGTCGTTTTTACTCACTGACGCTATTAGCTCTGACGTTCAAACAGCAAACCAATCAGCGCCTGATAATGTTCTTCTTCTTCCGGGCAGGTGGCCTGTTCAAGACGCACCAGCAGTTTGGTACATAAGTTTTTGCGATTCAGATGGCGGCCTGTTTTCAGGATATCCACCACAATCTCACCCAGTGTTTCTTGTTGGGTCGGCAGAGCGGCTTTCGTAAAATATTGTGCAATAGCAGCAGATGAATCGAAGGAATACCCGTCCTGTTGCATTGGTCGCTCCCGTTAAATGTACTAAACCTCTTAAGTTGCCGACTAAGTTATACAAACTTTATAAACTTGTACACAACAACCGTACAGGTTTTACCGCGTTTTAACCTTTTGAAGATATATCGCCCTGAATTCAGCCTGTTAAACGTGAAAAAATTTTGGTTGTGAAAAGCCGGTGTTGTACAGTTTCCTGAAGCGAAATGTGTACGTATTAACGCTCTCGTATCAGCCTTAAGCCACTGTAAATTCTCGACAAAAATATATTTTATTCAGCCCACAGACGGACAAGACGAACAGCCAGCCATCTGGTAATGTTGCCTGCAGAAAACATAATCTCGGGGAAAAAATGCTCACAACCATCATCTACCGCAGCCATATTTGCGATGACGTTTCAGTTAAATCGCTGGAAGAAATGGTCGCGGGAGCCAACCAGATAAATAGTCAGGCAAATGTTACGGGCATTTTACTTTTCAACGGCACACATCTTTTCCAGTTACTTGAAGGGCCTGAAGAAAATGTTGCAAAAATCTACCGTCATATCTGTCGCGACCATCGCCACTATAACGTTGTGGAGCTTCTGTATGATTACGCCCCGGCAAGGCGCTTTGGCAAAGCCGGTATGGAACTGTTCGATTTAAGACTCTCTGAAAAAGACGAAGTGCTGCAGGCGGTGCTGGATAAGGGCACGTCGAAGTATCAGTTAACCTATAACGACCGCGCATTACAGTTTTTCCGTACTTTTGTTGAGGCAACGGAAAAAGAGAATTACTTTGAGATCCCCCCCGGCGACGCATGGGAATTTGTGGCTGATGACGCGGTTGTACAACTTGGCGCGCCGCAAAAACAGGCATCAGCAGAGTGCAGCTTCGCTTTCCAGCCCATTATCGACCCGCTGGCCCGCGAGATCGTCTCGGTCGAAGCGCTGCTGCGCACGCCAGAAGGCGCGGGGCCGGACGTCTGGTTTGCTGACAAGCAGGGGGATGAGATCTATCTTGCCGATCTCAACAGCAAAAAAATTGCTTTTGCGATGGCAAGCGGTCTGAATCTGTTTGAACAGTCGCTGTCGGTGAATTTATTGCCGATGACGCTGGTGAAAATCCCCGATGCCGTCGAGAGGCTGTTAGAGGGCATTCGCGCCAGCGGACTGGTGCCCGAGCAGATCATCGTGGAGTTCACCGAAGGCGAGGTGATTTCTGGCTTTGACGCCTTTACCGGTGCCGTGCGCCAGCTGAAGGCCGCCGGGATCAGCGTGGCTATCGATCACTTTGGCGCAGGCTTTGCCGGTTTGCAATTGCTGACGCAGTTCCAGCCGGACCGCATCAAGATTAACCGTGAGCTGATCAAGGACGTGCACAAGAGCGGCCCGCGTCAGGCGGTGATTCAGGCGATCATTAAATGCTGCCACTCTTTAGAAATTGCCGTCTCCGCCGTGGGCGTCGAGAAAGCAGAAGAGTGGATGTGGCTTGAATCCGCGGGCATCAGCCAGTTCCAGGGTTATCTTTTTGCCCGTCCGAGTTTTGACGCTATTCCACTTGTTGCCTGGCCGGAAAAGAAAGCCGACTGGTAAGCATCCCGTCAATTATCCTCACGGTTTGTACAAGCCCCGCTCCGGCGGGGCTTTTTTTTCATTCGAAAATTATAAATGTTGTTAATAAACAGTGAAGTAATTCTTGTACAACAAAAAAGGGTTTGTACAAGGTGTGGTTATTGGTTAGTTTAGATGTAAGTGTTAAACAGATGTAAGAGGGGGACCTATGGCTCATTACAGTATTGGCGATGTCGCTGAACGATGCGCAATCAATCCTGTAACGCTGCGGGCCTGGCAACGACGTTATGGGTTGCTGAAACCTCAGCGCAGTGAAGGCGGGCATCGTCAGTTTGATGAAGAAGACATTCAGCGTATCGAAGATATCAAGCGCTGGATCAAAAGCGGCATACCCGTCGGCAAGGTGAAGGCGTTGCTGGAAGCAAAAGAAGTGGCCGTGGATGATGGCTGGGCAACACAGCAGGAAGAGATGATGGCCGTGCTGCGCCGGGTCAATCCAGCCACGTTGCGCGCCAAAATCATGGCCGTCGGGCTTGAACATCCGGTGGATGCGTTAATCGATCATGTGTATACGCCGGTGCGTCAGCGGCTTAGCCTCGATCAGAATACCGCCCGCGCCATGAGCAGCCTGCTGGACGGTGCGCTGATCGAATACGCCGTAGGCTGCATCGCGCAGTCACGCACGAAGCCCGGAAAAGAAGCATTACTGATAGGCTGGGATACGGAAGACCGCACCAGGCTGTGGCTGGAAGCGTGGCGTCTTTCGCAGCAGGGCTGGCATATTGATGTGCTGGCTGAGCCGCTTGATCTGCCGCGTCCGGAGCTTTTCCCGGGGCAGCAGATTTTTATCTGGACCGGTAAAACCCTGACACGCCGTCAGCAGGAGCAGTTTGAGCACTGGCATGAGCAGGGTTTCACCATCGTCTTTCACGGTAAGTAAGCGTTATTTCCCCCAGCGGTCGCGCAGATAACTGACCGCTTCCCGTGTCTGGGGCTGATTAAGGTAGTTTTCCCTGAACAGAATAGTGCCGTTGATATTTGGAACGGACTCGTTCAGGTCGATCTGTTTTTTCAGCTCTGGTACGCCACCCTTGATCGTCCAGTCCGGTTCATTTTTCGACGGTTCTCCGACTTTATATAACGCGACGCCAATATACAGGCGCGTGTTGGTCGGTTTCACGACGTTCGCCCACCAGTGCGCCAGCACATCGTACCGCGCCGCGTCACGCGCAAAAGGCCAGTAGATCTGCGGGGCGATATAATCCAGCAATCCCTGTTGTACCCAGCGCCGGGTGTCGGCAAAGGATTCATCATAGGCCGCCGCGCCGCGCGTGTTCGAACCGGAAGGATCGTGGGAAATATTACGCCACACGCCCGCCGGACTGACGCCGAACTCCACGTCCGGTTTCAGCTGTTTAATCGTACGGGAAACCTGCTCGATCAGCTGCTGCGTATTATGCCGTCGCCAGTCGGCTTTCGAGGCGAACCCCTGACCATATTGCCGGAACGTCTGGCTGTCATTCAGCATAGATCCGGGGGTTTCGGTATAGAAATAGTCATCAAACTGCACGCCATCTACCGCATAGCGGGTCACCACTTCTGCCACAATGCTGGTGATCCAGTCGCGCACCTCGGGGATACCGGGGTCGAGCACATAGCGGTCGCCGGCGGTTCGGATCCAGTCCCGATGCAGCACAAAAATACTCGCCGGATGTTGTGACAGCGTGCTGTTCAGCTCGCTGGCGGTAGAGGGTTTGATGTTCGTGGACACGCGATAGGGGTTGAACCAGGCATGAACTTTCATGCCGCGGCGGTGCGCTTCATCAAGCATAAACTGGAGCGGATCGTAACCGGGATCCTGACCAATTTTCCCGGTCAGCATATCTGACCACGGCAGGATCTTTGACGGCCACAGCGCTGTGCCATCCGGTTTTACCTGGAAAAAGACGGTGTTAATGCCAAGCCGCTGCAAATTGTCCAGCTTGGTTTTTAGCGCGTCCTGCTGCACACGGATCCGCACCGCACTGCTGCTGCCGTTCACTGACTCCAGCGGCGGCCAGTCGAGCCGGGAGACCGTTGCCAGCCATACGCCGCGCATCGGCTGTTGATCCTGTGTTGATTTATCCCCCAGCGGATGCTTTGCCACCGGCGGCAACGGGCTGACCACCGAACGTGGTGCTTTTGAGGAACAACTGGCCAGCAGCAGGGCGCAGCCGGTGAGGGCAGCTATGCGCGTAATACGGTTAAGGCGCGAAAAGCGATGATAACGGGCGATTGAAGTCATTTTCATCATATTCAGGGTAAAATCCATGCGGTCATTCGTGACACTGTCACGTAACGTCCGTGCATAAAGTGTTAATTCCGATAGTTATCGCAGCACAACATCATAGTACGACGCAGCCATTGATGCGCCGGATCTTGCGCTTTTCTTTCATGCCACGCCTGTGCATAGTCAAAACCACTGAGCGGTAAAGGCGGCGCAAAACAGCAGAGTTTGTCCTGGTAATCCTCGCCGGTAACGGATTTGCTGGCAACCGTCAGCAGCAGGTCGGTGCCCGGCAGCACATGCAGCGCGGCGCTCCAGTGGGGAAGCGCCAGGCAAATATGCCGCCGCAACCCGCGTTCGATCAGCGCTTTTTCGATTTCGTCTACCGCATCAGGCACCACCACCAGCGAGACGTGCGGCTTTGCCAGCCACGCCTCGAGCGTCAGCGTCTGGCTTGCCGGCAGAAATTGCTTATCCGCCAGGCAGACAAACTGCTCGGTAAACAACGTCTGTTTTTGTATCGCGGGAGCGGCATCCGGAAAGACGCCCAGCGCCAGATCCAGTTCGCCATCCTGTAACTGTGTGAGCATAGCCTCCCGGCTGCTCTGGGAAATCGCCAGATCGATCCCCGGCGCCTCCTGACGCAGCATTTGGATAAGCGGGGGCAGCACCAGTCGGGCAGCGTAATCAGACATGGCGATGCGAAAGCGCCGCCGGGTGGTGGCGGGGTCAAATGCCGGCGCTCCCACCAGGCGGTTTAACCCGGAAAGTGCGGCATCCAGCGGGGCTAACAGACTCTGCGCCCTGGCGGTGAGCTGCATCTTTCCCCGCTGTCGGATGAGCAGCGGATCGTTAAACAGATCGCGCAACTGTGCGAGAGCATGACTGACCGCAGGCTGACTGCGGTGTAAACGCGTGGCGGCGCGGGTGACGTGCTTTTCCGTCAGCAGCGCGTGCAGCGTCAGCAGCAAATTAAGGTCGATCTTGCGGAGTTCATCCATGCCGTGCATATCCACCAAGCATATAAACGATTTTCATAAATATAACGGATAGTAAAAAATGCCGCCATTGGATCATTTTTAAGCGGAGCGTTGATATGTTGAGTAAATCCCTGGTTTTAACCCTGTTACCCGTTGCCATCACCTTTCTGGCGGGCGCGATGCTACCGTTTCAGGCTGCCAGCAACGGTGCGCTGAGTAAGGCGCTCGGGCATCCGCTGTGGGCGGCATTGGTGTCGCTGGTAGTCAGTATTCTTGTGCTGCTGTTTTTGCTGTGGCTAAACAAAGCGCCCGCTCCGCGTCTGGGCGGGGCATTCCAGAGCGCATGGTGGATCTGGACCGGGGGCGTGATGGGCGCGTTATACGTGACCTGCGCGGCGGCCTTTACCCCACGGCTTGGAGCGGGGAGTTTCATCGTGCTGGTGGTGGCCGGTCAGATGATCACCGCTATTGTGGTGGATCATTTTGGCCTGATGGCCCTGACCCCGAAGCCAGTGACGCTGGCCCGCGTGCTCGGCGTGGCGCTGATCATGGCGGGGGCGATATTTATCCAGTTCAGCAAGGACTAGCAGAAAATGAGAGCCAGATCCGTGCGCTGATGTAACGAAACGACATGTGAACTGGCTTACATTTTTGACCTCCGTCACACTCTATAGTTACTGCACCCAACATAAAGGCACAGTAACTCCTTATGGCATCTCTGAAAGACGTAGCAAAGAAAGCCGGCGTATCTACCGCCACCGTATCCCGCGTGTTGAACAATCATCCAGGGGTTAACCCTGAAACACGTCAGGCGGTACGAGATGCCATGGATTTTCTCTGCTATGTGCCGATGAAAAGCGCCGTGCAGCTGAGCGGAAAATGCTCGGGCCTTATCGGTGTGGTGCTGCCCAACCTGGTTAATCCCCATTTCTGCGAACTGTTGGCCACCTTTGAAGAAGAGGCCCGTTATATTGGCAAGTCGGTGATCGTGAAAACGCATCAGAATCAGCCGCAACAGGACAAACAGATTATTCATAGCTTAATCGGTATGGGGATAGACAGCCTGCTGTGGGTGCCCACCGAAGCGGAGGCGGAATTATCGGATTGGCTCAGCGCCACCCGCATACCGGTGGCGGTGGTCACGCAGGTGTCGCGGTTCTTTAATTCGGTATCCATTAATCAGACAAAGGGTGCGGAGAACATCGCCGAACATTTTATCCACACCGGCCATACTGCTTTTGGGTTTATTGCTCAGGAGAGCGTCGACAATCGTAAAGTCTCAGCCTTTAGCAAAAAAATTACCGGACATGGCTTACAACTGGCGCTTAAACACCAGTTTTGGATCGGCAAAGGTGAGGGAGAAAAGACCTCCGGGCATATACATAACCTCGACGTGATTATTGAGAAACTGAAAAACGACCCGGCGCGCTGCAGCTGCCTGCTGGTCTATAACGACGTGGCCGCCTGCTACCTGATTAACGGTCTGAAAGCGCAGGGACTGTCCGTGCCGGATGATATTGCCATCGCCAGTTTTGATAATACCGTGCTGGCACAAACCCAGAAAATAACCAGCGTCGCGCAGCCAATAAATGAAATTGCGCATCTGGCGTTTCAGCTAGTGAAAAATAAAAGCCAGCAGGAAAGTATCGACATGATCGAAATTGTTTCACGGTTAATTATCCGCGAGAGCAGTGTCAGGTTATCTATTACCACGCTGTAATACCGGTATTCGTTTTCGTCTGACGTTATTTCTTTAAGTTATTTAATCCGCATGGCGCGGTCTTTTAACCTGCGCCCGGCGTTCACGACTGCGCAAAAATGAGGTTGGCCACAATGATGTCTGCACCACAATCACAAAAGCACCGTGCTTATGAAAAGCTCAGCCTGAAAGAAAAGGTCGGCTACGGCATGGGCGATGCGGGTTCCTGTATGATCTGGAGCGTGCTGGCGCTTTATCTCACCTGGTTTTATACCGATGTTTATGGGCTGGATGCCGGGGTGGTAGGCACTTTATTTCTGGTGATCCGCATATTCGATGCCTTCAGCGATCCGGTAATGGGTGCAATTTGCGACCGCACGACATCCCGCTGGGGGAAATTCCGCCCGTGGTTGCTGTGGATGGCGGTGCCTTTTGGTCTTGGCGCTGTGGTGATGTTTACCACGCCGGATCTGACGATGAGTGGCAAGATTATTTACGCCTGGGTGACGTATCTGGTGATGTCGCTAATTTATACCGCGATAAATATTCCGTACTGCTCGGTGGCCGGAGTGATCACCCTGAATCAGAAAGAGCGGCTTGGTTGCCTGTCATGGCGCTTTTTTCTCAACGGGCTGGCGACGCTCATTGTCTCCTCATCGATTCTGCCGCTGACGGAATGGCTTGGTAAAGGCGATCGCGCGGCAGGATTTCAGCAGACCATGATGATCATGGGCGCGGCCGCCACCTTAATGTTCCTGTTCTGCTTCAGTAGTATTAAAGAGCGTGTGGTGTCGGTAAAAGGCAATGACTCCTTGATGCGCGACTTAAAAGATATCATTAAAAATGACCAGTGGTTATTGATGATCTCTATTACCTTTCTTAACGTTTTTCCGGCGTTTATTCGCGGCGCAGTGACTATTTATTACGCCACCTATGTGATGCATGCTTCTGTGGGATTTGTCACCTTTTTTATGGCGCTCGGCGTCGCCTGTAATATGCTCGGCAGCGTTATCGCCAAACCGCTTACTGACCGCTTCGATAAAATTAAGCTGTTCCGCATTATTAATATTATTCTCGGCATCCTGTCCTTCGCCCTGTGGTTTGTTGATCCGCAATCCCTGACGCCGCTGCTGACGCTCTTTATCGTGCTCAATATTCTGCATTTGATACAGTCCGGGCCGATCCTGTGGGCGATGATGTCCGACGTGGATGATTATGGTGACTGGAAATATGGTAAACGGCTCACCGGCATTTCCTTTGCAGGCAATCTCTTCATGCTGAAAATGGGACTGGCAGTCGCCGGAGCCATTGTCGCCTGGATCCTCTCTTTTACCGGCTATGTCGCCAACCAGTCACAGCAAAATCCGCAAACCCTCCAGGGCATCATTGTTATGTTTTCACTATTGCCAATGGTGAGCTATTTCATCAGCGCCTGGATGGTGCGCTATTTCAAACTCGATAATCAGCTGCTTGAAAAAATCAAAGTCGACCTGGCTAAACGCGAGCTTTCTGTTAATTAACTGAGGATGTACTGATGACGTGCAATAACCATTACGATGTAACCCAGTGGCATACCGGTAACCCTTATAACGATATTGGCGAAGTGATCAACAGCATTATCGCCGATATTAAAAGCCGCCAGACGCAAGCGGACGTTAACAATGGTGGAAAACCCGGCGCGGTAATTTCTATACCACCGGGCGATTATCATCTCACCAGCCAGGTGGTAATCGACATCAGCTATCTGAAAATCAAAGGGGCCGGGCATGGGTTTACGTCGTCGAGTATCCGTTTTAACACGCCGCAAAGTGATTGGCCGAACTGGCATGAAATCTGGCCTGGCGGTAGCCGTATACTGGTGGACATCACAGCAGGTGAGGGCGATCCCGAGCACGCAGGCGCGGCCTTCTACGTTGCACGCAGCGGCGAGCCGCGTATTAGTTCGGTGGAGTTTTCCGGCTTCTGTATTGATGGTCTGCATTTCGTCGATGACGGGCTGGGACATAATGATCCGGAAAACAGCTATGTGAACGGCAAAACGGGTATTTACATTGCCAGCGCCCAGGATTCCTTCCGCATTACCGGTATGGGTCTGGTCTATCTGGAGCATGGTGTCACGATCTACGACGCTGACGCGCTCTCGGTGCATGATAATTTTATTGCCGAATGCGGTAACTGCGTCGAACTGCGCGGCGCGGGTCAGGCCTCAAAAATTACCGATAACCTGATGGGGGCAGGCTACAAAGGCTTTACCCTCTCAGCGCAGAACTTCGGTGGGCTATTGATTGCCGCCAATAATATCTTTCCACGCGGCAAGAGCAGCGTGCATTTTTCCGGTGTGGCGCGTTCGAGCATTACCGGCAATCGCTTTCACTCGTTCTATCCCGGGATGGTGATCTTCGAGGATAACTGCACAGAAAACCTGATTTCAGCCAATCATCTGCTCCGCGATCGGGAACCCTGGCCGCCGATGCAGGGCTACAATAACGGCCTTGATGATAGCTTCGGGTTGATACATCTCAATGGCGACCACAATTCAGTGATCGGCAATCATATCTCAGAATCACTTAATCCCGCGTTTATCACGCCGCCCGGCAGTAGACCCGTCATCATTCATGTCGTGAGCGGGCAGGGAAATTATATTGCTGATAATCACATTGTCGCGACCCATGATACCGCAGGCGCAGAACGTGCTGACGTGCGTTCCTGCTTTACCACTCAGGTCGGGGCATTGCTGGCCACAAATCGGCGTGTAGCGCTGGACGTCATCGCAGTGCAGGTGGCTCCTGATTCCACGCATAATACCGTGCTCGATTGCGGGGGAGAAGCGCAGGTGAGCCTCGATAAAACCGCTAATGCATTTCGCTCTACGCCGCAGCCAGGAGAGGTAAACTGATAGCTGAATCGATAAAGCAAAAGCCTTTCTACCCCGCATTTTTCACGCAATCATGCGGGGTAATTGCATTCATAACGCGATCATCGCCACATAAAATCCCTTAAAAGCGCCTCATTTTCCGGCAGGTGAACCTCGTCACATTTCTTTAACCTGCTAATCAGTAGATTTTCCGTCGTCAGCTAATAATCGATTCAGCAAAAAGGACGAAAAATGAAAATTAAACTGGCTTTAACAGTACTTGCGGTGATGGTTTCGGGGCAGGTGGCAGCAAAAACCTGGGTGCTGACCAGCGCTGAACAGGGCATGGATAAAGGAAACTGGACGCTTTCCAGCGATGAGCTGAAAATTAAGGATAAGACGTTCAGCATCGAGCAAAAAGTGCTGCACGGCGGTAAGCAGGAAGGCAGTAAAATCCTCGTGATCACCAGTAAAGACGGTCTGACCATTACCCTCAGTCCGACTCGCGGTATGAATCTGCTGCGCGTGGAAGGGTTTGGCTCAAAAATGGGTTGGGATTCGCCGGTGAAAGAGGTGGTCAATCCGGCGTTTATTAACCTTGAAAGCCGCAACGGGCTGGGCTGGCTGGAAGGTTTCAACGAAATGATGGTGCGGTGTGGTTATGAGTGGACCGGTCATCCGGTAACCGCTGATGGCCAAATTTATACTCTGCATGGTAAAGCCGGGAATACGCCTGCTTCGCAGGTGGAAGTTGAAGTGGCTGACACTGCCCCTCATGAGATCCGTATTCGCGGGCTGGTCAAAGAGAGCACCTTCAAGAAAGCCGATTTGCAGACCATGACCGAGTTGCGCTACGTGCCCGGCAGCAACAGTTTCAGCCTGCACGATGTGCTGACCAACCATGCAGACTACCCGCACGATTACCAGATCATCTACCACAGCAACTTCGGTATGCCTATCCTGGAAGAGGGCGCACGCTTCCTTGCCCCGATGTCCGCTATCAGCCCGTTTAATGACTATGCCAAAGAGGGCCTGAAAAACTGGCAAACCTACGCCGGGCCGACCAAAGGCTTTGACGAAATGGTCTTCAACATCCAGCCGCTGGCAGGGGACGATCACCAGACGCTGGCGGCGGTGGTAAACAAAGCGGGAGACAAGGGCGCATCTATCCAGTTTGATACCCGCCAGCTGCCGGTGCTGACGCTGTGGAAAAATACTGACACCCTGAAACAGGGCTATGTGACCGGTATCGAACCGGGCACCAGCTACGCCTATCCGGTGACCATCGAGCGCGAGCAGAAGCGCGTGAAGCAGTTGCAGCCGGGTGCCAGCACGCAATTTGATCTGACCTATACCATGCTGCACAACAGCGAGCAGGTGAAGGACGTGGAGAAGAAAATTAGCGCGCTTCAGGGCGAGACAAAAATCGACGAGAACGCCACGCCGATTGCCAAAGAGTAAGCAGGCCTCGCGCTCCCGTAAAACGGGGGCGCGTTTTACAGCGACTCACGTAGCAACAGCGGACTTTCCACGCGCACCGTATCCTTGTGCGTATGCTGATTGATGATATGCAGCGCGCTCAGGCGGCCAATCTCATAATGCGGCAACTGCACCGTCGACAGCGGCGGAACAAACAGATCGCCGATGCCCACCATATTGTCATACCCCATCACGGCGACGTCCTGCGGGATGCGTAATCCCTGCGCCAGCAGCGTCTGATAAACCATAAAAGCGATGCGATCGTTACCGCAGATCACCGCGTCGAACTGCGGCTTGCCGTCGCGGATATGTGCCAGCAGCAGGGCGGGCATATCGCGGTAATGTTCATCGCCAAATTCCATATAGGCGTGATCGAGCGTGTCAGGATCGATACCCGCGTCGCGGCAGGCGCGTTCCAGTCCCTGTCGGCGGCGAATGGTCGCCAGGTGTTTTTCGGGGAGATGCAGGCAGAGCGGACGACGGTAGCCCGCCGCCAGCAGCGCTTTCACGGCGCTGTACTGACCCTGTTCATCATCCGGGATGTAGCTCGCCACGGGATCGTGCAGGCTTTCACAGTTCGCCAGCACACAGGGCAGCGTCAGCAGCTTGGCGGGCAGCGGTACCTGCCGCAGGCCCATGGTGGTATAGATAATGCCGTCCGGCCGGTGAGAGAGCAGTAAATCCACCATGGTTTCCGGGCTGTCGTCGGAGAACATGTTGACCACAAAACTGTTCCAGCCGTGGGCGCGGGCAGTTTCTTCAATGGAGAGGGTGATCTCCACGGAGAAGGGCGTGGTCACGGTATCCAGCGCCAGCACGCCGATAGTACTGGGGGAGGCATGGGCACCGCGGATCTTTTTGGCGGACAGATCCGGCACGTAATTCGTCTGCTCAATGGCCTGCTGCACGCGGGCCAGGGTTTCCGGTTTCAGTCGCTCAGGGCTGTTGAGCGCGCGGGAAACGGTCATCAGCGATACGTTTGCCAGTTTTGCCACATCTTTCAGGGAGGCCATTCTCTTACTCCATCATTGCCGCGTTGCAAGGGCAGTATAACTAAGTTGCTGATGTAAAAGGATCATACGCTATTCTTTTGCCGTCGTGTCGCCGGGCGCATTACTGAAATGTTGATCGCGATCTCATCCTCATTATGTTAACGTTAACTTTTGTGATTAACATCATAAATCGCAGCAAAGTGGCGTGAGGATTTACTTTTGTTAACGTTACCATTCAGGCATTACTCCAACACGAGATCGCCATGATGAAAGTCCATCATTCTCACAGCTACCCGTTACTCAGTGCTTTGCTGTTCTTCTTTTTTGTCACCTGGTCCTCCTCAGGCTCGCTGCTGTCTATCTGGCTACATCAGGAAGTCGGGCTGAAAGCGGGGGATACAGGGATTATTTTCGCGGTGCTGTCAGTTTCGGCGCTGTTTGCGCAAATCTGCTACGGCTTTATTCAGGACAAGCTCGGTCTGCGCAAGCATCTGCTGTGGTATCTCACGGCAATGCTGATCCTCTCCGGTCCGGCTTATCTGCTGTTCGGCCATCTGCTGAAGATCAACGTGCTGCTCGGCAGCGTGTTTGGCGGCATCTTTATCGGCCTGACTTTTAACGGTGGCATCGGTGTTCTTGAGTCTTATACCGAGCGCGTGGCACGCCAGAGCCAGTTTGAATTCGGTAAAGCGCGCATGTGGGGCTCACTGGGATGGGCGGTGGCGACCTTTTTCGCCGGGCTGCTGTTTAACATCGATCCGAAACTGAACTTCGCGGTAGCGAGCTGCTCGGGACTGGTATTCCTGGTGCTGCTGGCGCGTCTGCGGGTCTCTTCTGCGCCTCATGCCATGCAGGAGGCGGTAGCAGGCGGCAAAGTGACGCTGGCTGACGCGCTGCGTCTGCTGACCCTGCCGCGCTTCTGGGCGCTGGTGTTCTTCGTAGTCGGCACCTGTATTTATGGCGTCTACGATCAGCAGTTCCCGGTCTATTTCTCGTCGCAATTTGCCACGCCGCAGGAGGGCAATGCGATGTACGGGTATCTGAATTCATTCCAGGTGTTTCTGGAAGCCGCCGGGATGTTCTGCGCGCCCTGGCTGGTGAACCGCGTCGGTGCGAAAAATGGCCTGATTTTCGCGGGCATGGTGATGGCGATGCGTATGATCGCCTCCGGACTGGTGGAAGGACCGCTGCTGATCTCCATCACCAAACTGCTGCACGCCGTGGAACTGCCGGTGCTGCTGGTGGCGATCTTCAAATACAACAGCCTGAACTTCGACAAACGCCTGTCCTCGACCCTTTACCTGGTGGGCTTCGCCTGCACCAGTTCTGTTATCGCCTCGGTGCTGTCGCCGCTGGCGGGCTACAGCTACGAAAAATATGGCTTCGCCGAATCCTATCTGTTTATGGGGATGCTGGTCTTCGCTATTACCTTTATCTCCATGTTTTTACTGCGATCCGGCAAGGCGTCGGCGGATCCGCAGGCCCCCCAACTTTCCGCTATCTGATTAAAAAGAGTGAAGATGATGACCTACACAATTGCTGCCGCTGAGCAGGAACTTAAGGCGAAGCGCGATGCGCTCAACCTGCGCTGGTATCCGCGCTACCATCTGGCCGCCCGTGCGGGGTGGATGAACGATCCCAACGGGCTGGTGTGGTTTGATGGCTGGTATCACGCCTTTTACCAGCACCATCCGTACTCGACAAAATGGGGGCCAATGCACTGGGGACATGCGCGCAGTCAGGATCTGGTGCACTGGGAGCCGCTGCCGGTAGCCCTTGCTCCGGAAGGGCCGGAAGACAAAGATGGCTGCTTCTCCGGCTCGGCGGTGGTGGATGGCGACACCCTGGCGTTGATTTACACCGGCCATAAATTCCACGGTGACGCCAGTAACGAAGATAACCTCTATCAGGTGCAGTGTCTGGCCACCAGCCGCGACGGTATCCATTTTGAAAGGCAGGGTATCGTGGTGGATACGCCGCCGGGCGTCCATCATTTCCGCGATCCCAAAGTCTGGCGGGAAGGCGACAGCTGGTACATGATCGTCGGCGCACGGCTGGGTGAAACCGGACAGGTGCGTCTGTATCGCTCAGCAGATCTGCGCGAATGGCAGGAAGAAGGCGTGCTTGATGAAGCGGAAGCGGGCATGGGCTTTATGTGGGAGTGCCCGGACTTCTTTACCCTGGGTGACAAGCGCGTGCTGATGTTTTCCCCGCAGGGCATGACCGCCGACGGATTCAAAAATCGTAATCTGTTCCAGAGTGGCTATATCACCGGCGACTGGCAGCCGGGACAGCCTTTTGTGCGCAGCAGTGAATTTATCGAAATGGATCACGGGCATGACTTCTATGCGCCGCAGAGCTTCCTTACGCCGGATGGCCGACGCATTGTGATCGGCTGGCTGGATATGTGGGAGTCGCCGCTGCCAGAGCAGCAGGATGGCTGGGCCGGCATGTTGTCGCTGCCGCGCGAGCTGAGCCTCAGTGCCGATAATCGTCTTTGCATGCGTCCGGCCAGAGAAGTGGAAACGCTGCGCCAGAGCTGGTTCCCGTGGCCGGTCAGTACGCTCAATAATCAGCAGATCGATGTGGCGGAAAACGCCGGGGCGATGGAAGTGATCCTGCACTGGAAAGGTGCCGACAGCACCGCCGAACAGTATGGCCTGAGCCTGGGCGAAGGCCTGCGGGTGTATGTGGATGCCCAGCAGCAGCGGCTGGTGCTGGAGCGTTCCTATCCGCAGCATGGATTATGCGGAACGCGCAGCGTGCCGGTCTCCCTCGCGGGGGATATCAGTCTGCGTCTGTTTATCGACAGCTCCTCCGTTGAAGTTTTTGTTAATGACGGTGAGGCATGCCTCAGCAGCCGTATTTATCCGGACGCCGGTCAGCGGGAATTACGTTTATTTGCCTGGAGCGGTCACGCGGTATTATCTGAGGGCGGTGCCTGGCAGCTGGAATAACTAAAAATATATGTAGTGAATAACCCGTCCCTGGCGACGGGCGGGTTATTGCTGTCTGTGTCGCCGGAATATCCCTACACCCTTAATGATTGATTAGCCCAATAATAAAAAAGGTTTCCCGATGAAAATACTGGTAATCGGTTGTATGTTGACGTCTGTCTTCAGCGGCGCGGTCTGCGCCCAACAAACGCTTTCCCTGGAAGAACGCCTGGCGCAAATGGAAAACCGGCTGAAAGCCACCGAAGCGCGTGCCGCCAGCGCAGAGGCCGAGATCCGTGCTTTAAAACGCCAGGATGCGCCCCGCGCGGTTGCCACCCGCGCACCGGTAAAACCCACACTCCAGGTCAACGACACTGACGAATTAAAATTTTATGGCGATGTGGAATTTAATATGGACGGTGCCAGCCGCACCGGCGGTCTGACGTCGCTGAAAACCAGCGCCAATAAGGACTGGACGCCCGGCGAAAAAGAGCGCTGGGATATTAATGGGCGCATTCTTCTGGGTTTTGACGGGCTGCGAAAGGGCGCAGATGGCAAATATGCCGGATTCAGCGTCCAGCCGCTGGCGGATATGAGCGGCAAAATGAATCTTGACGACGCGGCGTTTTTCTTTGGTCAGCAGGATGACTGGAAAATTAAAATTGGCCGCTTCGAAGCCTGGGATATGTTCCCGTTAAATCAGGATACCTTTATTGAGTATTCCGGTAATACCGCCAACGATCTTTACAGCGACGGTTACGGTTATATCTACATGATGAAAGAAGGGCGTGGCCGCAGCAACAGCGGCGGTAATTTCCTGCTCAGCAAAAATATCGATAACTGGTATTTCGAGGTGAATACGCTGGTGGAAGATGGCAGTGCGCTGTTCGTCGATCAGAACTATCACGGTAACGCGCTGGATAACCGCAAAAACGTAGTGTATGTGCGACCCGTCGCAGCATGGCAGTCTGGCCCGTGGTCGGTTGCCGCCGCGCTGGAGAGTAACCTGGTGAATAACGCTTATGGCTATCAGCAGGCGAACGGGCGCTTTCAGGATCAGTCCAGCCGCACCGGTTACGGCATGACAATGAGCTGGAACACGCTGAAAACCGACGCGGACAACGGCGCGGTGGTGAATCTGAGCACCGCTTATCTTGATGCCGCCGACGAAAAAGACTTCAGCGCCGGGATTAATGCGCTCTGGCATCGCGTCGAGCTGGGCTATATCTACGCCCATAACAAAATCGACCAGTTCAATATGACGGGCGTCAGCGCCGACTGTGACGGCGACTGCGCGATCCTCGCGCCGGGCCGCTATGACATTCATACCCTCCATACCTCATGGCAGTTGCCGACGATCATGGATATGCCCAATTTCAATATTTACCTCGGGGCTTATGCCTCCTGGCTGGATGCGTCGGCATCCGAAAGCGGCAGTAATGACGACCGCTACGGCGCGCGGGTTCGCTTTAAATACCTGTTCTGATTCTGACTTTACGTTAAGGGGAAAATATGAAGATCTGGGCCTTAGGCGACGCGGTCGTCGATCTGTTGCCGCAGGGAGAGATGCAGTACACCGCCTGCGCAGGCGGTGCGCCGGTGAATGTTGCCGTTGGCGCCGCGCGTCTTGGCGGCGAGTGCGGATTTATCGGGCGCACCGGCGACGATCCGTTCGGTCATTTTCTGCAACAGACGCTGGCTGAACAGGGTGTCGATACGCGGCACATGCAGTTTGACGGGCAGCACCGCACCAGTACGGTGCTGGTCTCACTCGATGATGAGGGCGATCGGAGCTTCACCTTTCTGGTCGATCCCTCTGCCGATCAGTTTTTAACGGCGGAGGCGCTGCCGGAATTTGCCGGCGATATTCTGCATTTCTGCTCGCTGGCGCTGGTTGCCAGTACGTGCCGGGAAACGCTGGTACGGGCGATCGGCAGCATCAAACAGCGCGGCGGCCTGCTGAGTTTTGATATTAATCTGCGGGAGCAGATGTGGCCGGATGCACAAGAGATGGCAGACACCGTGCGCCATTTTGCGCATCAGGCCGATGTCCTTAAGCTGTCACAGGAGGAGCTGTACTGGTTAGCGGGCACCACAAAGCATGACAACGCGCTGGCCATTTTGCGCGCGTATCCGTCGCGCCTGAAGGTGGTGACCTGCGGCGCAGAGGGCGCGCTGGTGCTATGGCAGGATCAGCTGATCACGGTTAGCGCTTATCACGTGCAGAGTCTCGATACCACCGGTGCGGGGGATGCTTTCATGGCAGGGTTACTGGCAAGCCTGGCACAGGGCAATACGCTGGACGACCTGACGCAGTTGCAACAGGCCATCACCCAGGCGAGCGCCTGCGGGGCTCTCGCCACGACGGCAAAAGGCGCGCTGGCGGCGCTGCCTGATGCGCAGGGCGTGGCCGCCTTCTGCGCGTCAGCACCGGCGCTGCGGTTTGACGTCGCGCCGTAGCCATAAAAAAGGGAGCCTTACGAGGCTCCCTGTGAAGGCCGATCGCTTATATCATCTTATTAAGCTGGATCTTATCCAGCGGTACCGGTCGGCCAATGTAGTAGCCCTGCGCCTCATCACACTTGTACTTTTCCAGCATACTGAGCTGCCCGGAAGTTTCCACGCCTTCAGCGGTGACGTTCAGGCAATAGGATTTGCCAAGGTTGATCATATTTTCTATCACGTCTTTCGCGCTGTCAGAGGATTCCATGGCGAAGATAAAAGACTTATCCAGCTTGATGCCGTCAAAAGGAAAGGTGCGCAGATAGTTAAGGGAAGAATAGCCGGTGCCGAAATCGTCGATCAGGAAGCGCACGCCCAGCGATTTCAGTTCATGCATGATGTCCAGCACGCGCTCTGGCTGTGACAGTGTCACGTTCTCCGTCACTTCCAGCTCCAGTTGAGCGGCGGGCAGGCCGGATACCCGGAGTGCTTCTTTCACCCGTTCCACTAACCCCGGATTCAGAAACTCTACGGCCGAGATATTCACCGACAGCGTCATTGCAGGCAGGGATTCGCTGATATCCATACAGGCTTTGATCAGCACCCAACGACTCAGGCCCATAATCAGGCCGGAACTTTCGGCAAGAGGGATAAACTGATCGGGCATCAGCAGGCCCAGCGTCGGATGTTCCCAGCGCACCAGCGCCTCAACCGCCTGTACGCGGGACACTTTTAAGTCGTAGCGCGGCTGATAATATAAAATGAACTGGTTTTCATTAATGGCGCAGCGCAGATCGTTTTCCATTTCCCGGCGCTGAATAATTTGCTCGATCATATTCTGATTAAAATAGATCCAGCGGGTATGTTCGTCTTTTTTGGCCTCGTATAGCGCAATGTCGGAAAAACGCATTAAATCCCAGGGGGTTTGTGTATCTTTCGGGTACAGGGCAATGCCCATGCTGACGCCGATAAAAATATCGTTGTTATCGACAATTTTGAAAGGCGAACTCAGGGCTGCGGTAATATTTTTACACACTGCATCCACGTCCGCGTCATGCTGAATATCAGGCAAAATAATGACAAACTCATCGCCGCCATGCCGGCTGACGAGATCGTTTTTACTGATGCACCCCTCAAGTCGATGGGCTACCTGTTTCAATAGCTTGTCGCCCGCTGCATGACCAAAGAGATCGTTCACCGGTTTGAATTTATCCAGGTCGAGCGTGATCACCGCTATCTGGTTGCCAAAATAGGGTTGCTCGCGCAGTTTCGACTCAAGAAAATCCTTCAGGTATATGCGGTTGGGCAGGCCGGTTAACTCGTCATGAAACGACAGGAATTTCACCCGTTCCTGTGCCTCAAGCTCGGCGGTAACGTCCGTCGCGGTTCCCCGGAAAGTGGTTGCGCCGCCCGATACGCTGACGCGCTTGATCACAATGTTGCAGTATCTGCCTTGCGCCTGAGCGGACAGATAGCCGCAGTTTTTACGCGTAAAAATCGGGTCGGCACAGGGATCGTTAAACCAACCTTTAATGGAGGTGGCTGACTGGGGTAAAAAGTCTGTCACGCACCGTCCCAGCCACTGACGCGTCTGATAACCGGTGATCGCCGGGAAACGATCGGAAATCCACGTGAACTGGAGATGCTCGTCCATTTCCCAGATCCAGTCGGTAGTGGCTTCCGCCACATCACGGAAACGCCGTTCGCTCGCCGCCAGCGCCAGCTGACTCTGTTTTAATAACCAGACATTGTGATCGTTAATACGGGCCTTCGCTAATACGCTGCGTAATACCGCCGCTATAAACAGCAGAATGATGACGCCCATGCACAGCAATAACGGAAATTCCCATTTCAGCAGTGCGCCGCCCGGATCGTCACTCTTCCAGCTAAGCGTGATGCCGCCGTCATCAGTGGGAATACGCACGAGTCCTTCACGGTAAGGGGGGACATCGGCGAGGGTATCGGGTGGCTTAAATCCCACCTGTTCAATGGCGTACTCATGCCCCATCAGAACCAACTTTTCGGGGGTGAGCTTGTCGACAAAGATCATTAATGACGGTTTATCCGCCGTCGGCCTGACGCTGGCGTCACTGCCTGCTTTGATCCAGGCGGCACCAATAATAACCGGCTCGCCGTTGGCGATGACGATGCGGGTCAACGGCAACCCTTTGCTGAACGTCAGTTCATCCTGCAGGCTGTTTAACACCGGCGCATCAAGCCAGCTTTCGAACGGCTCAAGCTGGCGTTGTCCGTTGATTACGCTGTATTGCGTCTGCCCGGTGGGAGAGATGACAAATACCCCTTCGTACTGAAACAATTTGTAGAGAGAATCCCCGAGATTTTGCCCGTCCCAGGCCCACTGAATATTCATACTCTGATGAAGATTAATGTAGGCTTCCCCCCAGTCGGCATAGTCCGCCAGGTGATCGCGTATCGTCGCCGTTCTGTTTTCGAGCGCTTTTTTCAGTAGCTGGGCACTGCGTAAGTCAGCACGTTCATTTTGATCGCTGGCGACGCGCCAGGTTGCCGTAATGGCGACCATAAATATGACCACGACCATGATGATCATAAAAAGCATAGATTTTTTCACTATGATGAGGGTGTCGTGCTTGACGAAATTAAGCGTTTGTCCGGGCTGCCAGGTCATATTTTTATCGCTCACAAATCACGGGTACGGTGATTAATTTTTTAGAGGTATCCATAAAGGTTATCGGCAGGAAAGGGATTAGATTTAATGAATGGCGGGTGTAAAGACTGCGTTAACGCTAACTATTTGAATAAAATGTTCCCGCCATCGCTGACGGGAACCTGGTATCAGAATTTCACCCAGTTCGCCGGGGCCAGCATAGCGGCATTCGGGCTTATTACCGGCTCAGGGCGTTGAGGTTCGCCTGAGGTAAACATCTTTCTTTCTGCTGCATCGGTTTCATCACAGGTAAATACCTGAACGCTGTTCAGCAATAAGCGGGCCTGATCTTTAAGTGACGCACTCGCCGCAGAAGATTCTTCCACCAGCGCGGCATTCTGCTGGGTGGTGGTATCAATCTGTCCCATCGCGATATTAATCTGTGTAATACCATCACTTTGCTCCGCGCTGGCGCGCGCTATCTCATCAACCAGTTGCTGCACGCCGATGACGTTATTAACGATCCCCTTCATACCTTTATCGGCTTCATCCACCAGTTCACGGCAGCTGTTAATTTTGCCCAGCGACGAACCGATGATTTCTTTGATTTCCCGGGCAGAAGAGGAGCTTCGCTGGGCAAGGGTGCGTACTTCACCGGCGACAACGGCAAAGCCACGACCTTGCTCACCGGCGCGGGCAGCTTCCACTGCGGCGTTAAGAGCAAGGATATTGGTCTGGAAGGCGATGCCTTCAATGGCCGTGACAATATCGGTCATTTTGCCGGAGGCATTATGGATGTCCTGCATACTGAGCAGCACGTCATTCATACGCTCACCGTTTTTCTTGATCACATCGCCGGTTTCGGTGAACAGCTGGTTCACGTTGCGGGAGTTATCGGCAGAGCGCTTGATGGTTGAGGTCAGTTGCTCAAGGGTGGCTGCCGTTTCTTCCACGCTTGCGGCCTGTTCCTCGGTGCGTGAGGCGAGATCCTGATTACCGGCGTCAATCTCACTGGCGGCATGGGAGATGGTCAGCGCGCCATTTTTGACGTCCGTCACCGTGCCGGCCAGCCCGGCCACCATCTCTTTCAAAGAACGCATCAACATGCCCAGTTGATCCGTCGAGTGGACATTCACCTGCACTGTCAGATCGCCGGCGGAGACTTTGCTCGCCACCATAACGGCCTCGGCGAGTGGACGGGTAATACTGCGGGTGATAGACCAGGCGATCAGGATGCCAAGCAGGATACTAACCATCAGGAACGTCAGGATGAGGCTTTCCGAACGGTCTGCATCGCTGCGGATATTCGTATAAGTTTGATCGATGAGTTCCTTTTGAAAGTCCCGCAGGTCGGTAAGCGCCCGGGTGTACTCTTGCGTCGCTGGATAAAAGCGATTGAGTATGAAAGCGCTCATCTGCTCATTCTGCCCGCTTTCCGCTATTTGCAGTCCTTCCCGGCGTAAAGCGACATATTTTTCCCGTGCCACTGTGACTTTCGCGAGCAGTCGCTGACCGGTGGGCAATTTTAACAGCGGCGTGAGCTGTTCCTGGATACGCGCGATATCTTCCGCGCTCGCCGCTAAGGTTTGTTGCAGGGAATTGCGCAGGGCGGGATCCGCCGTACTCATGGCAGTCATGGCCAGTCCGCTGTTGGTATTCAACAGGCGGGTCCAGTCCTCAACCATTCTTTCTTTTATAAGATGCCAGGAGATCATTTCATCTACTTTTTTCTCACTGCTCATGGTCAGCCAGAATGCACAACTGCCCATGATTACGGACATCAGCAGGAGCAGGGCAAATCCCGTCCCCATACGCATGCCAACACTCATATTATTCAACTTCATGATCTCTCCTTCGCCACTAATAGCCTTTTCTGATGTTCAATAGGGATATCGGCTTTTTCCCGGCTTTCTGTATCGCTATTTCGGCGTAAAAGCAGAAGAAGACATTAAAGATGATCTCGATCATGAAAAGCGGCGTTGCAACTATTTATAGGGTGCGCAAAAGTTTAGCCATGCTTAAAACCATTTTAGTATTGTGGTTATACAAACCAGTTTCGTCCTTCATGCTGAGGCACAACATTCCCTGAAGAAATAACGCACAACAGAAAAACTATTTACATGTCCTGAGGAAATTCACAAACAACATTAAAAAGCTTTTCACCTTATTATCCAACTACAAAATAAGGCTGCTAAGGTCATATTTCCGACGATAAGTTTATTTTGAAAGGGATATCCCGGAGTCATTCAATGGAAAAGAAACTGTTAGCGCTTTTATGCAGCGCATTGCTCTCAGCATCCACACTCTCTGTCGCAGAAGCCTGTACACGCATCACCTACGCCACAACGGATAACGTGGTGGTCACCGGACGTAACATGGACTGGGATAAGGATGACGCGTTAAAATTACATATTATGCCCCGTAATGCACAACGGAGTAGCGAGGGCAAACACCCATTCTCTTGGACGGCAAAATACGGCAGCGTGATAGCCTATTCTTTTAACGGCCGGGTTGCTAATTCAGGGATGAATGAAAAAGGGTTACAGGCAGATTTATTATATCTTGGAGAGGCGAATTACGGCGAGCCTTCTGGCACGGCCAGAACCCTGGAGGCGAAAAAATTAATCCAGTACGTGCTGGATAATTTCGCCACGGTGAGCGAAACAGAGTCGGCCCTTAAAGACGAAACCCTGCATATGGTCAGTACACAACCCAATGCGGGCCTGCATTTTATGGTCACGGATAAAAGCGGTGCCAATATCATTATTGAAATTTTCAACGGTAAATTAAAACTTTACCCTAAAACCGGCAACGCCGTGATGACCAACGATCCTAACTACGAGGCCATGTCCAAAATTTATGATTACTATCGTGAGAAAGATCTCTCGCGGAATATGCCAGGCTCCCCACACTCTGTCGATCGTTTTATGCGTGCCACGGGCTGGCTGGAACAGCTTAGTAGTGAAAAAGTAAAGGATTTTATCAATCTGGTTCCCGATGAGGACTTCGCTATGCAGACCAGAATGAGCGTGCTGTCGGTGATGCGCAATGTTTCCACGCCATTCGCGATTTCGACGGCCAGAAATCCGGAAAACAGCACCACGGTATGGCGTGGGGTGAGCGATCTGAAGAATCACATCATGATGTTCGACCTGGCAGCCTCGCCGTCAACGGTGTGGGTTGATCTGGGCAAAATCAACTTTGAAGAAGGCGAAAGGGTGCTCAGCTTGTCCGATGGCCGCATCAAACACGGAGACATCACCGAGCAGTTCCTGCCTGTCGCCACCCGGTAAATCACTCTCTGTCACAATGACGCTGCCGCCCGTGCGGCGGTGTCATACAGCGAGGAAATAGTGCGCAGTAACTGCGCTGTCTCACCAATCGCGCTGCCGGCGATACCGCTTTCCGCATGAATATTAATAAGACAGGCTTCACGCACATCCCGGTATTTCATGCATAAGGCTCTGCCTTCATCCGTAGTGGAGAAAAACAGCTCTTTTCCCGCTTTCTCGCTGGTTACATAGCCCGCTTTAACCAGCTTCTTCAGGGCGTAGGTCACCACATGGGTGTCTTCCACGTTAAGAACAAAACAGATATCGGCCAGTTTCTTTTTGCGGTTACGGTGATTCACGTGATGCAGAAGCGACACATCAAAAGCGCCCATATCCGGCTCGCCCGCGGCGGTCATGCAGCGCACCATCCATTTGTTAAACGCATTGCTGGTCATGATCAGCGCGTACTCCAGCTCCGATAATTCCGCGCAGCGTTCCGAGACCAGATGGCGAGAGGAGACGATGCGGCCATCGGTTATATCATCGTGATGCGTTGATTCGGCACTCTTTTTTGCGGTCATAAGGTTCCTTAACGGATTGTGACTCTTCCCAAAAATGTAAAGGCAAAGCGATAAAATAAGAACATTTTATTGATAAATTGTTTACATGTTTTTGAGGTTCAGTTATAGATTTTTAGTACAGGCGCTGTGCGAATGACAGTTCCTGCGCAAAACACAACATCTCTCGCCGTCATGGATCACGCTTCGCCTTGCTGTGAAGTATTAAAAAAATAGCCGCCGGCGCGCAACGCTCACTTTAGATAGGGTACATGTTATGGATGTTTCAACACTGTTGCCGCTCATCGGTATACCGATAGTGGTTATAGGTTTCGCACTGCGCTTTAACCCGCTGCTGGTGGTCGTGATAGCGGGGCTGGCGACTGGTTTATTGGTCGGCATGGATTTTGGCATGCTGCTGGAAACCTTCGGCGAAAAATTTGTGAATAGCCGCTCGCTGGCAACGTTCATTCTTATCCTGCCGGTGATCGGATTACTGGAGTATTACGGGCTGAAAGAGCGCGCGCAGGCCTGGGTGGCGAAGATTGCCAGCGCTACCTCGGCGCGTATTCTGATGCTCTATTTTGTGGCGCGCGAGGGCACGGCGGCACTGGGGCTGATGTCCCTTGGCGGTCATGCACAAACCGTACGCCCGTTACTGGCGCCGATGGCCGAAGGGGCGGCGCTCAATGAATACGGCGAACTGCCGCAGACTATCCGCGACAAGATCAAAGCGCATGCAGCGGCGTGCGACAACATTGCCGTCTTCTTTGGCGAAGACATCTTTATTGCTTTTGGCGCAGTACTGCTGATTGACGCCTTCCTGAAAGAGAATGGCATTGAGGGGATTGAACCGCTGCATATCGGGCTATGGGCGATCCCGACGGCCATTGCGGCATTAATTATTCATATGACACGTTTGCTGCGTCTTGATGCCAGCATTCGGCGCGACGTTATGGCCTGGCGCGCAGAGCAGGGCACTCAGGAGGTGGCACGATGAGTACGTTGATCACCATTAACCGCGTGTATTACCTGATCGGCTTCGTCGTCATGCTGCTGGTGATAATGACGCTGCGCGATCGCGCTAACCCTAAACGTTTTACTACCGCACTGTTCTGGTTTTTATTCGGCGGCATTTTCCTGTTTGGCGATCTGATGGTGCAGGAGCTGGGCAAGTCGCTGGCCTACCGCATCATCGGCGGCGGTGTGATTGCCATCGCTTTACTGGCGGGCTTTGGGCTGGTGGGGAAAGGGCACTATAAAATGTCGAGCGAGGCCGAGCGTGTTGCCTCGTCACAGCGGCTGAAAAACTGGCTGTTTTTACCGGCGCTGATGATCCCCGTTGTCACGGTTATCGGCACCCTGTTCCTGAAAGGCGTGTCGGTGGGCGGCGTTTATCTGCTCGATCAGAAGCAGCTTACGCTGGCCGCGCTGTGCGTTGCCTGTGTCGCGGCGATCCTGACCGGCTGGTGGCTGACGAAGGGAACGCCGCTGCACGCTATTCGCCAGTCTCGCCGTCTGGTGGATACCATCGGCTGGGCGGTGATCCTGCCGCAAATGCTCGCCATGTTGGGCGGGGTGTTTGTGGTCGCCAATACCGGTGAGTCGGTGCAAAAGGTGGTGAGTCTGTTCGTCGATCCTGACAATCGCTTCATGCTGGTGGTGATTTACTGTCTGGGCATGGCGCTGTTCACCATGATCATGGGTAACGCCTTTGCGGCATTCCCGGTGCTGAGCGCGGGGATCGCCTTGCCATTTTTGATCAACGTTCACCACGGTAACCCGGCACCGCTGCTGGCGATCGGCATGTACGCCGGTTATTGCGGCACGTTAATGACGCCGATGGCGGCGAACTTCAATATCGTTCCCGCGGCGTTACTGGAGCTAAAAGATAAATATCAGGTAATTAAGATCCAGATCCCCACGGCGCTGACGCTGCTGGTGGTGAACGTCTTTTTAATGTATTTCCTCGTGTTTCGCTAAGCGCGGCACTGATTTAAGGAGCTGTTATGGAATTAACCCAACATCAGGCTGATGCTTTTGCCAGAATGCCTTTGACGTATCTGCGCCAGGAATACCCGAACCACATCATGCATCTTCTTAATCATGAGGGTGATGTCTTATCGCCGCGCGCGATGCATCCCATTTTCTATGGCTGTTTTGACTGGCACTCGGCGGTGCACGGCTACTGGCTGCTGTTACGCTGCGTTCGTCTGTACCCGGAACTGCCGTGCCGTGATGACATCGTCGCGCTGTTTGACGAACACATCACGGAAGAAAACGTGGCGCAGGAACTGGCGTACTTTAACGCGCCGTTCCGTGCGTCCTTCGAGCGCCCCTACGGTTATGGCTGGCTGCTGGCGCTGGCCCACGAGCTGAAGCTATCGTTATTGCCGCAGGCGCAAAGGTGGCATCAGGTGCTGGAACCCTTAACCCAGGATATTCGTAACCGGCTGATGGATTACCTCAGCAAGCTGACGTATCCCATCCGCGTCGGAACGCATTACAACACGGCCTTTGCGCTGGCGCTGGGGCTGGATTATGCCAGGGCGCTGACTGACCGTCCGCTGGAGCAGGCCATTCTGGATGCGGCAACGCGCTTTTATCAGGCCGATACGGATTATCCCGCGCATTATGAACCTGGTGGCGATGAGTATATTTCCGGTGCATTAACAGAAGCGTTGCTGATGAGCAAAGTCGCAGATAATTTCCCGACGTGGTTCGACAGTTTCTTACCGGATGTGAAATCCGTATCAGCACTGATGAACCCGGCAGAAGTGAGCGATCGTACCGATCCGAAAATCGCGCATCTTGACGGGCTTAACCTGAGCCGCGCCTGGTGTATGAAACATATCGCCAAAGCCTTGCCGGAGAACCATCCAGCACAGGAGCCGCTGCGCGAGGCAGTGGATCGCCATCTGGCGGCCAGCGTGCCGCATGTGGTGGGCAGCCACTACAGCGGGGGGCACTGGCTGGCCAGCTTTGCGTTGCTGGCGCTGGAGTAAAGGGCAGAGACGGCAGGAACAAGGGGTTCGGCGATACCGACCCCCTTCGGGATCACGCGCCAAATGCCCCGTCAATGGTGTGCATGGCGCCGGTCACGAAAGAGGCTTCCGGCCCGGCAAGCCAGGCTACCATACCGGCCACTTCTTCCGGTCGCCCGTGACGTTTGATGGCCATAAAGCTGTGCATCAGATCTTTCATCGGGCCATTTTCCGGGTTAGCGTCAGTATCAATTGGACCCGGCTGCACCACATTGACGGTGATACCGCGCGGACCAAAATCTCGCGCTAAGCCGCGCGCCATGCCCTGTAACGCGGATTTACTGACAGCGTAAGAGGCCATGCCAGCAATGGGCATCCGATCACCATTGACCGAGCCCATAATAATGATGCGTCCTCCTTCCGGCATGTGCCGCGCGGCCTCGACGGCAGCGTGATAGGGCGCATGGATGTTGATGCGAAACAGACGATCCACAGCATCGCTATCCTGCTCAAGCGCGTCACCGAAAAGCGCAATACCTGAGTTCACTACCAGAATATCCAGCGGACCGGCTGTACGGACCAGATTGATCACCGCGTCGCGATCGGCGCTGTCAGCCTGTACCGCTGTACTGCCTGTTTCTGCCGCCAGTTGCGTTGCCGCGTCCTGCGATCCAGCGTAGCTAAAGGTGACCGATGCACCTTCGGCGGCAAATCGACGGACGATGGCCGCACCGATCCCCCGGCTGCCACCAATAACGAGAACGGATTTGTGTTGAAAAGAAGTCATGTGCGTGTCCTTGTGATATTGTAGTGATCATTACAATATTCGACGGTCACGCAGCCTGTCAAGGAGTTATGTAGTGGTCACTACAAAAACAAGTAAAACCCCGGGGCGTCCCCGCAAGTTTGATGCCGAGCAGGCGATCGCCTCTGCGCAAAAACTTTTTCATTCAATGGGATACGACGCCCTCAGCGTCGCGGATCTTACGAAAGCGCTGGGCATTAATCCTCCCAGCTTTTACGCCGCGTTCGGCAGCAAGTTCGGCCTGTATCAGCGCGTGCTGGCGCGTTACTCCCGCCAGGACGCCATTCCGTTTGCCGACATTTTGCGGGCAGACCGTCCGGTGGCGCAGTGCCTTACGGAGATACTGAACGAGGCCGCACGGCGCTATGTTGCCGATCCGATCGCCAGCGGCTGTATGGTGGTCGAGGGCACGCATTGTGACGATCGGGAAGCGCGCGATGCGGCGTGTGAACTTCATCAGGCCGCAGAAAGAATGATCCGCGAATTCATCGCGCGTCAGTATCCTGAACAAGCCGAACGGCTAACCGATTTTATGGCCACGGTCATGGCCGGGCTTTCTGCCAGAGCACGGGCAGGGCACAGCCAAGCGCGATTGCGGGAAACGGTACGCATGTGTGCCGCAGTGCTGGAACAGGCGCTGCCGGTTGACGATGGCGCGAGACACGAATGATGCCTTCCAGACCTGAGCTGTAAAATGTTTTCCTGTAAAACCGGCAACCGTGCCGGATTTGTTGTTACCTTTTACTCGATGAGCGATTGTGTAGCACCTCTCCGACAACGGGAGCCGCAGTAAATGCGTTTGGCCAGCCAGCGTAGAACGCGGCCTGGGTAACTATCTCACCAGCTTCCTCCGCAGAAAGTCCATTATCCATCGCTCTGTTGAGGTGATAGCCAATCTGTGCACTTTGCCCGGCTGCGATTAATGCGCTGACCGTAATCAGGCTTCTGTCGCGGGGTTTCAGCGCGGGTCTTTGCCAGAGATCCAGGAACAGTGGGTCAGCGGTGAATTTAACCAGGCCTGGAGATATTGGGCCCACATTTTTTTCTACTGTTTCTGATCGCTGTTTTTCTGCTTCCTGATTGAGGGGGAGCAGATCCGGAGAAGCTTCTGGAAGTCTGTCTGCCGTGACGCCTCGAGATTCAAAAACCGCTTTGGTCACGCTGACGGCTGACATTGCATTTGGCCAACCTGAGTAGAACGCCAGATGGGTAATGATTTCTGACACTTCCGCTGGCGTCACTCCATTATCAAGAGCAATGTCTATATAGTGTTTGAGGTCGCCAGGCTGGTTTCTGGCAATCAGTATGGCGACGGTCACCATACTACGGTCCCTGGGCGAGAGGGCATCGCGTGTCCACAGATCTTCAGTAATAGCTTCGCGACCAAAGCGTGCCAGAGCCGGTGAGACAGAACGAATATCAGCTTTCGAAATCGCTGAAGGTTCAATTTTCATCATAGCTTTACCTCTTGTTTCCTTAGCATTAGCAAAATCAGAAATAACAAGCGACATGGGCGCCGCTGCAATTACGCTTTTCATGTTATTTCTTACCGGTTAACGGTGCGGATCCTGTTTGAATTGAAAAAGGCTACCGCGTCCAGACCTGCTTAACGTCTTTCGTTTGCGGCGTGTTTTGCGCCATGATCCCCGTCAGAACGTGCGGTTGGTAGGTTTCTTCCAGAAACCGGATTTCCTCCGGGCTCAGTTGAAGATTTACGGCGTTTACCGCGCCATCAACGTGATCTTTTTTTGTGGCCCCTACGACAGGCGACGTGACTTTTGTCAGCAGCCAGGCGAGCGATATTTCCGTCATGGACACCTGATGCCGTTCGGCAAGTTCGGCTACACGCTCAATAATGATCCGATCCTGTTCAGCCGTGCTGTCATATTTTCCACGCGCATAGTCATCCTCCGTCGCTCGCCGCGTATGGCCTTCCTTACGGGAGAGACGGCCGCTGGCCAGCGCGCTATAGGGGGTCATGGCGATATTATCTTCCGCGCACAGACCGAAGAGCTCTCGTTCATCTTCACGCATGATCAGGTTGTAGTGGCTTTGCACGGAGACAAAGGGCGTCAGCCCTTCGCGTTCGGCAAGGGCGTTCGCCTTCGCCAGCTGCCAGGCATAGCAATTTGAAATGCCAATGGCGCGCACCTTGCCGGCGGTCACGGCGGCGTGCAGCGCTTCAAGCACGTCAATAACAGGCGTGTTGTAATCCCAGATGTGGTAGATGTAGAGGTCGATGTAGTCCATCCCCAGATTCTGCAGGCTCTGGTCGAGCGATCGGGCTATGGCCTCTTTTCCGCTGATCCCTCCGGCAATTTGCGCGGCGGTTCGCGGCAGAAACTTGGTGGCCAGCACCACATCCTCGCGTTTTGCCATCTCCCGCAGCGCCCGGCCAACATATCGCTCGCTGGAGCCGTTCTGATAGGCGATGGCGGTATCGAAAAAATTGATGCCGTTTTCGAGGCCGCAGCGAATGATGTCCCGGCTTGCTGTTTCGCCCAGCGTCCAGCGATGCTGGCCCGTCAACGGATCGCCAAACCCCATACATCCCATGCAGATGCGGGAGACCAGTGAGTCACTTTTACCGAGCCGGGTATACTGCATCGTTATTCTCCCTCTGGATTATTTACGAACGGTATTGAGCAGATCGACAAGCCTTGAAGCGTGTTGCCGGGCAAGCGTTTTTTGCTGCGCGATTTTGTCGGCATCCCGGTCGGCATAGCTGATACCGCAGGTATAAACCGGCGCCAGCAACTCAAGATTGCACAGCCTGGCCGTGGTTTCGAATGGAATAAGATACTCTTCAATGGCATGGCCAAAGAAACCGTCAGCGGTATAGAGCTCCTGAGTCGCCACTTCGTCAAGGATAGTGGCATTGGCAACGGAATGGTTCAGCTCAGGATGACCTGAAATAACAAGGATATTTTTCATTTCAATACGTTAAAGAGGCTGGTTGAAAATTTAAATCAGTATAGAGTGACATCATTATTCTTATTAGAGCAGTAAAGGCTCATTCACTTTTAGACTAAAACTAATAATGGTCGACTGTGCTCATTGTGCCCGGTCATCATGAACCCGTGAACTACGCCGTGATGCCCAGTAAACGTTCTGCATTGCGAAACGCGATGGCCTCTTTTTCAGCCTTGTTGACGGGCAGACTACCGATAAATGTTTTTACACCGTCTGGGGTCTGACAGGGGTAATCAACAGAGAATACGCTTCATCCCCGGGTGCAAGCTGGGGACACACAGCACGGGTTTATCTGCAGGTTTCATATCGGGCCTCACTCTTTATTTTTAAATTCAGCGGCGAAGAGATTTTCCCAGTTAATAAAGGAGCCAAGCGGAATGCACTCGAAGCTTAATAAGCCTGCTTTTGCCAGCGGGAATTCGGCCATTACGTTCATCGCTTCATCGACAGAGTCACATTCAAGAAAAATAGCGACGCCAGGTCTGTCCTGACGGAAGTAGATGTCGCGGATGAAGCCGGATTTATACAATCCCCAGGCGTGCAGCGCTTCAGCGTTAAGGTGTGGAGCATATTTTTCCAGCGATGCTCCAGGTGCGGGGATATCCAGACATAAAATTCGCATCATAGTCTCCTGACCTCAGGTCGTTGTAGAAAGAGATTAAAGTATAAGAGGCGCATTTCACGAAGATTAGAGGGGCATTGACTTAAGCATCTTTAGACTGTACCTAATAATCAGGCGGAGATTGCTTAAGGAACACACTATGAATAACGCCCTGTATAACCAGATACGCATCTTTCAGAGCATTGCACGTGAGGGCAATATTTCGGCAGCCGCAAGAAAACTGGAAATTACGCCTCCCTCCGTCAGCAATGCGCTTAAGCTGCTGGAAGAGCATATTGGCCATCCGCTTTTTGTGCGTACGACCCGCCGTATTGAGCTGACGGAAACCGGGCAGCTGTTGCTGGAAAAGACCGCTGCGGCAGTGGAGTCGCTGGAAAATTCGCTTGAAAGCATTCGCGACCAGAATCAGGAGCCCTCTGGTACCGTGCGAATCACGCTCTCGCGTTTTGCCTATCTGTTAATTCTTAAGCCTGCAATGGCGAAATTCTGTCAGCAATATCCGGGTATACAGCTGGAAATTTCAGTCTACGACGGTACCGTGAATATTATCGAAGAGCGTTTTGATCTGGGGATCCGTTTTGGCGATATCCTTGAGGGTGGGGTGGTAGCGCGGCCGTTAATGAAACCTTTTCGTGAAGGGTTATATGCATCCTCAGCTTATATCCGCGAGCATGGAATGCCTGAGGTGCCGGCAGACCTCAGTCAACACAAGCTGATTGGCTACCGTTTTATCACTAACAACCGCATCCTCCCGTTGTTCCTGGACGATCGCGGAGAGCAGTTGACGGTTGAGATGCCCGGGCAGTTAATCAGCAACGATATTGAGGTTATGGCTGACGGGATCCGTAACGGGTTGGGAATTGGGCGCTTGTTTGAACCCATCTGGCGGTTACAGCCCGACAGGGATCAATTTGTACCCGTGATGGAGAGCTACTGGAAAACCTATCCGCCAGTGTATCTCTATTACCCCAAAAACGCGGGTAAAACGAAAAGAGTAAAGGCCCTGATTGATTTTCTGATTTCCGCTACGGAACGATAAAGACGGCAACGCATCGTTCAGTATGGTGCTAGTGTGAGTTTTTTCACAAATAGTCATAATCGACAGTGGATTTAATATAGAAGGAAAGTCACCTACACACTGACGTCAGTGATTTTTGTTGGGTGAGATTTTCGGGCACGCTTGACCAACAGGAATAACAGTTTTTTCACGGTGTTCACCGCGTTCATAAACGCAGATTGTACCTTCATCTGTATTGACCTGTTCTTTCAGCGGGATCCCTGGTACCTGCGCAAAAATGCGAAAGGATGCGACTAAAATCAATGCCAGAGAACACAAAAGTTGGACTGCATTCATATCATCACTCCAGAAAATATATTTAACTCATTTCCATCACTGACTGGCGAGGTGTGAGCTTACCAATTATCGGTGGCAGTTCCGTTTCGCGAAGCGGACGACCTTCAACGATGCTTTTAATGCGCTGTACGCACTGGTGCAGGAGGGGTTCCATAGGCCAGGAAATGCAGGTCAGTTGCGGGTATAACTGCGTGGCCAACGGTGAGTCTTCAAGACTGAGCAGGGAGACTTCCTGAGGCACGGCAATATTGAATTCCCGGAACAGGCGCATGGCTTCCGCAGCATAAGCATCGCGTTTAACTACGATGGCAGAGAACTTGCTAAGACTATTAATAAGCGTCAACAGCGCGCGTTCGACGCTCTCATTGGCTGCTAATACCAGCTGGCGATTAAACGGATAAGAGTAGTTCTGGAGCACGTTGCGATAACCTTCAACCATTCGCTTGCTTGCGTCATCCGTCTCGTTATCGATAACCAACGCGATGTTGCGATGACCTTTACCTATCATGTAGCGGCATGCGCTCTCCGTAGCAAAGGCGAAATCGTAGCCCAGACTTTTCGCATCCACCACAGGGCGGTCGAAAGAAATCACGTTTTCGCCACTGCCCGGTAAAACCGGTCCGAACACCACAACGGCGGCGCATTGCCGTTGTAAATCATCTACAGAAGCTGCCTGTTCGATGTCATTATCCACATACTGGACGATCAGCGTTTTGTTGAGCACTTTCATTGCGCGCGCAAACGCGGGAAGTATACGCGCGCCACTGCTTTCATCACGTGAGGAAAGCACCACGCCGATATGGCTCGATGATTGACTCGCCAGGTTTTGCGCGGCAAAGCTGGGTCGGTAGTTGAGTTCTTCAACGGCCCGTAATACCGCCTCACGGCTCTCTTCGCGAACACCTCGGGTCCCCGTCAGCACGCGGGAAACCGTTGCTCTGGAAACATTGGCTAGTCGAGATACATCATCAATCGTTGGCATAGCGTTTTCTGCGTGGTGAGTTTTCATCATCTTAACATAACCCTCCCGAAGAATCGTCCCGTCGCCGGTCATGACGCTCATGCTTCGTTGGCGTTCAGCCGGGGAAGCCAGGCTGCGCCACGAACGCCGCTGGCGTCGCCAAAGCGCGCCGGAACAATGCGCGTATGGCAGGTTTCAGAAAAGAGATAAGGGATAATAGCGACAGGCAGGTCATCATATATTCTGCTGACATTCGACAATCCGCCTCCTAACACAATGACCTGCGGATCCAGAATATTGATGACTGACGCCAGGCTACGGGCAAATGCATCAATAAAATGCCGCCAGTGTTCGCGCGCCTTCGGATCTCCCTGTTCTGCGGCGTTGATAATTTCCTGAGAGGTCAGGTTTTCCGGGAAACGACTGGCAAAGCCGGTACCGGAAATAAAGGATTCAATACAGTTGCGTTTGCCGCAATAGCAGGGTTGAGCGGGGCCGTCAATCGCTGGTGTGTACCCCGGAAGCGGGTTGTGCCCCCATTCACCAGCAATGGCGTTTGGACCTTGTAACAAATGCTGGCGCACGGCGATGCCTCCGCCACAACCCGTACCGATAATCACTCCAAATACGGTGTCAGCCTTTGCACCAGCGCCGTCAACCGCTTCAGAGAGAGTAAAACAATCAGCGTCGTTGGCAATCCACACCGGCTGGTGGATGCGTGCGGCAAGATCGGCTTTCAGATCGTGGCCATTAAGAACAAGGCAGTTGCAGTTTTTGATGAGCCCCGTTTGTGGGTCGATTGCGCCAGGCAGTCCGATCCCTACAGTGAAGGATTCCAGGCTAGCCGCGCGGGCCTCATCAATAAGGCTCACCAGATGTTGCATAAATTCAGCGTAACTTTCTTTCTGAGTAGGCTGGCGCATACGCCAGAGATAATCGCCTTGAGCTGAAAGCAATACTGCCTCCATTTTTGTGCCGCCGATATCCAGTCCAAGATAATGCATACAATCCTCGGTCAAAAGAGAGGCCGAAGCCCCTCTGCTGTCGTTATGCCTGGTGTGGGCGTGTGCGGTAAATGTGAATAAGTTCGGTCACCAGCTCTTTGGCCAGAATGGAGGTCATGAGGTGGTCTTGTGCATGCACCATCACCAGCGTCATTTTGGTTTTCCCTTCGCCTTCATCAGCTTCAATGAGTTGGGTTTGAACAAGGTGCGCTTCGCGGGCAAAATGTGTCGCCTCTTTCATCCGTTGATCTGCGGCTTCAAAATCACCTTGCTTTGCGCAACCGAGAGCTTCATAACACAGGCTGCGTGACTGACCCGCGTTAATGATGATGCCCATAACTTGTTCTTCTAATTCCATGTTTTTTCCTCTACGTTCTACTTTCAGGCGGATTGAGTCGCATCTTCTGCATGTTCAACCGCGTTTTCATGCTCTTGTTCCAGAAGCTGTTTTTCGTAGGCTTTCAGGAAGGGGAAGTACATGACGGCAGATGTCGCCATGCATATCAGGCACAGGATCACCGGACTGAAACTCCAGTTGGCTGCCCATGATGCGCCAATGGGTGCAGGTGTTGTCCATGGCGTCATCGATACCACACGGCTGACTACATCGAGATCCAATGCAAACCATGCGAAAGTGGCATTGACCATCGGAACCAACACAAACGGCAGGAAAAACAGGGGATTCATAATGATGGGCGCACCAAACAGAATGGGTTCGTTAATGTTAAATATCCCTGGCACCACGCCCATTCGTCCGATAGTCCGCAAATGGATGGCTTTACTGCGCAGCAAAAGGAAGGCCAGCGGTAGTGTCGAACCAACGCCGCCGATAAGCAGGTAATGATCCCAGAACCCCTGAACATAAATATGCGGGATTGCTTGACCAGCGGCGATTGCCGCCTGATTGACGGACAGGTTTGCCATCCAGAAAGGGTTCATAATACCGGTAACAATCAGCGCACCGTGGATACCGGCAAACCAGAGCACCTGGCACACCAGCACCGAGAGGAGCACTGCGGGGAGCGTATCGGACGCGGCAACCAGCGGTTTCACCAGCGACATAATCGCTTCGGGAATAATCATCCCCAGTTGCGCTTCAATAAGCAGGTTCAGCGGATGCAGCGTGAGGACGATTGCCAGTACCGGGATGAGGATCTCAAACGAGCGTGCGACGCCGGTTGGGACCTCCGGCGGCAGGCGGATGGTAATATTGTGTCGCTTCAGGAAGGCATAAAGTTCAGTGGAGTAAATAGCCACCAGAATAGCGGTAAAGATCCCCTGACCGGAGAAGTAGGCCGTTGAGATCTGCCCGTCCTTCAATGGCGCAGCGACAAGCAAAAAGGCCATTAAAGAAAGCATCCCGGCGGTAAGTGCATCGAGATCGTGGTGTTTGGCCAGGCTTGCGGCAATCCCGACGGAAATAAAGATCGTCATAATCCCCATGCTGAAGTTAAAGGGCAGCATGAGGGCTTCACGATGATCAAGCGAGAATTGCAGCCATGCCCGGGCAAAGCCCCAGGACGTGTCGGGTGAGAAGGGGGGGAAGATAAATACCAGCATAAAAGAACCCACGATCATGAACGGCAGAGCGGTAATGAAGCCGTCACGAATGGATGTGACATATTTTTGCTGGCCGACGGCGCCCGCCATCGGAGTAATTTTCTTTTCGATAACCTGAATAAGTTTTGCGTACAGAGAGCTCATAGGGTTTCCCTTCGTTATTTGTTATCTATCAGGGACAGGGCGAAATCGAGAACGGCGCCCCCTTTCTGCATTCCGTAATCCATCATGTTGATTGGCTCAACGCGGATCCCGTATTTATCGGCTTGTTTCTGTAGATCGGTTTGCATGTACTTCACCTGTGGTCCAAGCAATACCACCTGGTAGTGACCAACCTTCTCGGCAAATTCGGCAACGCCATACGCTTTGATTTCCGCTTCCAGGCCACGCTTGTGCGCTTCATCGACCATTTTTTTCACCAGCAGGCTGGTAGACATTCCGGCAGAACAACACAACATGATTTTTTTCATAACGTCTCCTTTGAATTAATGGCTGGAATATAGTCACCACGGAACAAAACGGAAAGCGCTTTCCGTTTATGGATAAGGTAATTGTGACCATGATCACTTGAGAGCACCTTTCACTTTGTAAGATTGTGCGCGATCATTCCTGCTATTCACGAACTACTAAGGTCGAGTTATGAACATTCATTTGATGAATGTTGCTGTGGATTTAATAGAGCAACGCCTCACACCAGTAGCGAATATAATCACTAAGAATCAACACATTACAGCGATGCGAGACGGCTTTACTCTTGCGATGCCTTTTGTCATCGTGGGGAGTCTGATGGTGCCAATGCTGTTTCCGCCGTTCGCCATTTCAAGCGCCTCGAGATTTGGATCTTTTTATCTGCTGCTGCGTCCGATGTTGTTACCAACCTTTGAGCTGACGCTCGGCCTGGTGGCGTTGATTGTTGCATTTGGTGCAAGCGCCAGCCTTGCCAAGCAATATCAATTACCGGAACGGCTGTGCGGGCTCACCGGATGTCTCGCCTTTCTGCTGTTTATCGGCTTTCGGGATAATGGCGCGACGAATGTTTTTCTGGGGGGAATGGGGCTTTTTACTGCCTTAATCTCAAGCGCATATTCGATTGAAATAATAAGGTTTTTTTATAAGAAAGGGTGGTGTATTCGTTTGCCGGAGGAGGTGCCGGTGATGACACGGAATGGCTTCCAGCTGCTGATGCCGCTGCTGGTGATTATGCTCTCCATCAGCGTGATGAATGCCGTGATGCTGCAGACGACCGGACAAATTTTGCCGCAACTGATTGGGGAAGCATTACGTCCGCTTATTGTGGCGTCGGATACCCTTACGGCGGTGCTTATCTCCTTGTTTCTGTGTAATCTTTTATGGTTCGTTGGCATTCACGGTGCCCTGATCATAACGGGTATCATGAACCCGTTCTGGCTTACCTATCTGTTTGAAAATCAGCGAGCCCTGGCCGCTGGAGAGGCGGTGCTGCCCCATATTTATCTCCAGGGGTTCTGGGATTTTTATCTGTTGATTGGCGGTATCGGCTCAACGCTGCCACTGGTATTTATGGCAATACGAAGCCGCTCAAGGCAGTTGAAGAGTGTGGGGAAAATTGGTCTTTTGCCTTCACTATTTAACATTAATGAGCCGATATTGTTTGGCTTCCCCGTCATTATGAACCCGGTTTTTTTACTGCCCTTTGTTTTTGTCCCGCTGATAAATGCCTGTTTAGCATGGTATTTGACGCAAATGGGTATCCTCGACAGGGCCGTTGCAATGCTGCCATGGTCAATGCCCTCACCGCTGGGTGCTGCCTGGTCGGCCAACGGTAGCTGGAAGAATATGTGTATGTGTCTGTTTGCCTTTTTCAACGCATGGATGCTTTATCGGCCATTCTTTAAGGTTCACGAACGTCAGCTGATGCAGCTGGAAAAATAACTCTCCTCTTTCTGTTTCTGCCCATTCCTCGTGGGCAGAAGCTTGATTCGTGACATCCATCACAAAAATATTCTCAAAGATCTTAAATTTGTGATTCAATCCGGCAAAGACGGAAAGCGCTTTCCATTAATGGATGTACATTTCCATTTTTGATCCTTACATTTCCCCTGCACGTTTAACCGTGAAAATAAAAATTCAAAGGGAACCTATGCAAATGTTAATTAAATCAATACCTCTGTCCTTGATTACCCTCACTATCATCAGCGGCTACGCCAGCGCCGATGAGAAATATGATTTTGCACTCCACGGCTATTTGCGCTCGGGGATCCTCGCTAATAGTGATGGAAACCGGGTGGATTCAGTGGGACTGATGCCCGACGGGAAATGGCGTCTGGGGAACGAAGAAGATACCAAGATTGAACTTATCCCGACGGTCACGCTGAAATCGGATACTGGCGCAGTTGCCCGCGTCCAGGCCAACCTGACACATCAAACCAAATGTACCGCAGACTGGAACTGTACCGACGATGACGGTAAAGAAACCCAGTTCCGCGAAGGTTTTGCTGAGTTATCACATCTCGACTTTGCTCCGGATATGACTTTCTGGGCGGGTAAACGTTACAGCAGCTCCAATCTTTCCAGCCACCAGTTCGACTGGGAATATATTCAATACAACGGCACCGGAGGCGGTTTTGATAACCTGGATTTAGGCTTTGCGCGCTTTGACGCCGGCGTTTATGCGTTTACCACCACTGATGAAGCCAAAGCCTATCCCGTGGATCGGGGGGATCAGGGATACCCTGACGATTACTCTCTTAACCTCTGGTTTAAAAAAATCGGCGGTACCGGGCTGGACGTTGAGCTCATTGGCCACCATATGAACCGCAACGAAAACCATCCCACTTCTACTGAAAAAGGTTACGGCGTGACGGCGCTGTATAACGTCGACAGTTTTTATGGGCTGACTGAAGGCAATTCCCGCCTTGTTTTCCAGTACGGTAAAGGGCTCGCTGCCGCTGACTCACTGGGTAAAAACGGCTGGGGTTGGGCAAACCTTGAAGACACCCAGTCCTGGCGCGTGATTTTGGATGGCATGGCCAGTCTTGGCGAAGTCGAGGTGTCGACCTTTGCGTTTTATCAGAAAGACAAAAATTACCGTTGGTGGACAAGCGATGATGACGGCTGGGGACGCTCCATGTGGGTGGCGGGTATCCGGCCGTATCATCAGATAACGAAGAATTTCGCCATGCAATATGAAGTGGGTTACGAATATCTGGATGATAAAAACTACATGGGGGTAAACGGCAAAGGGAAGGGTGGCCTGACCAAGGTGACCATTGCGCCGACGCTCACCTTCGATTCTGGATTCTGGAGTCGTCCACAGCTGCGCTTCTTTGCCACGTACGCCAAATGGGATAAAGGCGTCTCGGATGCGATGGACAGAAATTACGACTGGAGCACCGGTACCCTTAGCCCGGGGGGATACTCTCGCAGCGGGGATACCGATACGCTGAATTTTGGTGTACAGGCTGAAGTCTGGTTCTGAGGAGATAAGAGATGGCTTTCCCGATTCGAAAACTTCTGATCGTCTCCTTACTGTCTGCGCTGGGAAGCGCGGGGGCACTGGCGGCGGAACAATCCCATTTTGAACATTTTATTACTCGTGATGGTGCTGCGTTAAAAGACGGCGATCGGCTCTTTCGCTTTGCCGGGATCCATGCCCCGGAGCTGCATCGTACAGAGGATGACGCGAGAGGAACCTGCAAAGCGGATCCGCGCGGGTGGGGGCAATATTTCAAATGGCCTACTGCTGAAGAGCAAGAAAACTGGATTAAAGCCCTGGTACAAACGGGTGCAAAAGCACAGCGCGTGTATGTGCTATCCGTTCAGCAGGAAAACGACGCGGCCTGCGGACGTGAAACGCATATCCTGTCACCGGAAACGCCTGACGGCATGCCGCGACTGAATGAAGTGGCAATGAAAGTGTATGACAACATGATTGCTGAAGCGGATAAGCAGGGGCTTCGCCTGATCCTACCGTTTATCGATCACTGGTGGTGGTGGGGTGGGAGAGAACAGCTTGCCGCGTTTTATCATGAAAAACCTGAGGATTTTTATCGGACGGACAGTAAAACCTACCAGGCTTATCTTGACGTGATCCGTCAGGTAATAACCCGCACTAACACCATTACGGGACGCCACTACTACGATGAAAAGGCGATTATGGCGTGGGAAACGGGTAATGAGCTGGAGGACACTAACGCCGATTTTCTTCATCAGACATCAGCCTGGATCCGTAAATGGGCACCCCATCAGCTTGTCGTCGATGGGACTTATAAAAAGGTGAATGATTTTGCGCTCAGCGATCCGAACGTAGACATTATCAGTAATCACTATTACACCAATGCCAATAACAATCATCCCGAGCAGGTGCGTAAAGATCTTGCGGCGATAGGCGGCAAAAAAGTGTATCTGGTCGGCGAATTCGGTCTGCTCGATCAAAAAGACCTTAACACTATCATGCAGTCCATTGTCCATTCCGAGGTCAATGGTGCCCAGGCTGCAGGTGGCTTTATCTGGGGTTTTCGCGGTCATCGGCATGATGGCGGTTTTTACTGGCACAAAGAATTTACCGGGCACTATAGCTACCATCTTCCAGGCTTCCCGGGTGAGGGGAAAGCGAACCAGGAGATGGAGGTTGTCAATCTGGTACGAACTGCCGCGGCGCAAATGGCTGGTCAAAGCAAAGCACCAGCTCTGCCGGTACCGGAAGCACCGAGGTTGCGCGAGAGCAATTCCCCCTTTGCTATTAACTGGATGGGGTCACCCGTTGGGCGTTATTACGACGTAGAAAGAGCGGTGGAGCCACAGGGCCCATGGACACGCGTCGGAAAGGACATCTCCGACGGCAAAAATGAATGGGATCCGTCGACAATGAGTCTTTTCCGCGATGACTATCGCAGCCTGACACTCGGCCAGACTTACTACTATCGGGTCATCGCTAAGAATGAAAGTGGTCAGTCAGCACCTTCAAACGTGATTCGCCTGAAGCATACGCAGAAAAACCTTCCACCGGTTGTCACTCTGCAAGACATGCTCTCCACCACTGTCGATAAAGGCGTTCAACTCAATGCGGCCTTACAGGATGACAATCTGCCTGACCCAAAAGTCAGCGTAGCGTGGAGCCATGACGGTAAGAATAACGTTCACTTCTGTGACAGCAGCAAAAAGGAAACCCGAGTCTGGTTCTCCGCGCCGGGTGACTATGCGTTGACCTTTACTGCTGATGATGGGTTGCTGGAAAGCAGCAAAACGATAAATGTCAGCGTGAAGCCCGCTGTGAGGCCTGTACCGGCAGATTATTGCAGCTTTCGCAGCGGGACTATGGAGGTTAGCAAGGGAACACTTAACTCCATTAAAAGTGAAAAAGACACTTTAGTCATCGGAGAAGACGATTTCCTCGGTCCTTTCGCTCATGACGGAGACAGCGTGAGCTGGCAGGTTAACGCTCCCTGGGACGGTAAATTTGCCCTGCATGTGAAATTTAACGGCAAATGGGGGAGCAAGAAAAACTCGTTCATTGTGAATGACGGAACGCCAATTAGCATTGAATTCCCGCAAACGGATGAGAAGGGCCAGACCGTAGTCGTTCCAGTTACGCTAAGAGAGGGGGCAAACACCATCAGCTTTGGTAAGTTCGCTGGCGACTGGGGATACATGTTCATCAAATCCATTGAAGTTACTGCAGAGTAGTTATTTTGCTGCCCCTCTGGGGCAGCGTTTTTTCATTCAGGAGGCATTATGAATCGGTATCAATTTCCGGAAGATTTTTTTTGGGGCGCAGCGGCGTCAGGCCCTCAGACGGAAGGCATCGCGCACAAGCCGCACCGTTCTATCTGGGATAGCTGGTATGCAGAACAACCCAACCGCTTTTTCCAGCAGATTGGTCCGCAGAAAGTATGTGAAACCTACAGCAAATATAAAGAGGACGTTGCGCTGATGAAGCAAACGGGATTTAACTCGTTTCGTACTTCCATTCAGTGGTCACGGCTGATTGATGATTTTGAAACCGGTACCCCAAACGCAGAAGCCGTCCGGTTCTACAACAACTATTTCGATGAGATGATCGCCAGCGGCATTGAGCCAATGATTAATCTTTATCATTTCGACATGCCGGAGATGTTGCAAAAGCAATATGGCGGTTTTGAATCACCCCATGTGACGGATCTTTTCGCACGGTTTGCCCGCACGGCATTTGAGCTATTTGGTCATAAGGTAAAATACTGGATCACCTTTAATGAGCCGATAGTACCTGTGGAAGGCGGCTATCTTTATGATTTCCATTATCCTTGCAAAAAAGATGGCAAGCTGGCGGCGCAGGTTGCCTTTAACATTATGCTGGCGCATGCAAAAGCGGTGCACATATACCGGGAACTTGACCTACCGGGCGAAATTGGCGTGGTGCTTAATTTGACCCCATCATATACCCGAAACAATAGCGACGAGGATAAAAAAGCAGCATGGTATGCGGACCTGTTCTTTAATCGCAGTTTCCTTGATCCGCTGGTTAAGCATGAATTCCCGAAGGAATTATGTGAAATCCTCGCAATCCATGATTGCTTGCCAGAAATAAAAAAAGCGGATGTCGATCTGATAACTCGTTCGCGGGTAGATTTCCTGGGGGTTAACTACTATGTTCCGCGTCGGGTTAAAACGCGTGAATGTCCCTATGAGCTTGATTACTTCACGCCAGAGTATTACTTCGAGAACTACAGCGATCCAGAAGGGCGCTTCAATCCGTATCGCGATAATAACGAGATTCACCCCGCGGCGATTTACGATATTGCCCGCAACATCCGCGATAATTACGGCAATATAAAGTGGTATCTGGCTGAAATTGGTATCGCCATGGATATCCAGTCAGAAGGTCCTGTTCTGGCTGATGGGGTTATCGATGACACTTTCCGCATCGAATTAATGGAGGAACACCTCGAACAGCTCCATTACGCCATCAGCGAGGGAGCGAACTGCTTTGGCGTACACCAGTGGACATTTATTGATAACTGGTCATGGATAAATAGCTTTAAACGCCGTTACGGTTTCTGGCGACTGGATCTGGAAACCGGAGAGCGACAGATAAAGCGCAACGCTCTCTGGTTCGCTCAACTGGCGGCCTCTAACGGATTTACGCCCGGGGCGTTTATAAAGGGCAACAAATGATGGCCTCATAATATGACATAAATGGCGTTAAAATTATGATTGGGGCAGCCGGACGGCTTTGAATGCGCTGTTTGGCGTGCCTAATCCTGATGAGCAGACCCAGGCTGAAATCTGGATGCGGGCGCATCCGGGGCAGGGAGAGTCTAAGTCTGAGGCAGTGCTGTCTGGTTCAGAGCTGAACACTTCATGTATAATTATTCAATTTAACATAATATACATTATGCGCACCAGGGTAATAGCAGGCAAATCCTGGTCCTGGTGTGTATCTGATTACCCCCACATTAAATTCCAGCTCAGCCATCAACCGCCGCCCTGTAAGGGAAAAGTTTTGAATATCAACCATCCTGATAGTAGGATGGTCAGACATTAACGACTGGAGAGTGAAATGATCGAGCGTTCGCCGAAAGCGCGAGAAATCATGGCAAACACGAGGCAACTGCTCACTACCGGGGGCTATAAAAATTTCAGTTATGCCGATCTTGCAGAGCGTGTGGGAATTCGTAAAGCCAGCATCCACCACCATTTTCCGGGCAAAGAAGATTTAGTTAAGGCTGTTGTGCAGGAATATCGTGCAGAAGCTCAGGCCGGTATGGAAGCCATGGATCAGCAAATAAAGGATCCCCTGGTGAAAGTGAAAGCGTATGCCGATTACTGGTCAGCATGTATCAAAGATGGCTCGTCGCCTTTTTGCATCTGCGTAATGCTTGCCGTTGAGCTTCCGACATTGCCGACGAATATTGCCGGTGAAGTCACGGGCCATTTCAGCGATCTTTCTGGCTGGTTGTCATCTCAGCTTAGCGCGGGCGAAGCCCTGGGCGTTTTCAAACTCAACGAAACCGCTGAAGTCGAAGCCAAAGCGTTAATGGCAGGCATACACGGTGCCATGCTGGCGGCCCGGGCATTTGATAATCCGGCAGTATTTGATCAGATTGCCTATCCATTGATAAACAAGGTTGTAAAGACAGCCTGACGTTTGCCCGGTTTATGTGACCGGGCAGCCCGCGTTCCAAAACGACCCATTCCCCCTTTCCTTCTCTATGATCCTCAGATGATAGCGCCGTAACGGGACGATTTGCCATTGCCGGGGGAAACCCAGGCGCACCGGACTATACCGTGCCCGTCCGCAGTATGGCGCTGGCCTTTCAACAGGCTAATGGTGTTTGCCATAACACATTCGTCCCTTACCGGGGACAAAACCGTTACTTATGGAGTGTTCTATGTCGACACCTACCCTCACACAAACCGAGCCGCGACGCTGGGCGATGTTTGTCATCCTGTTGGTCGGCGCATTTTTACCACCGCTCGATTTTTTTATCGTCAATGTTGCGCTGCCCGCTATCCAGGGCGAGCTGGGCGCTTCTTCATCGGCGGAGCAGCTGGTCATATCATCCTATGCTGCGGTATACGCCGTAACATTAATTACCGGCGGTCGACTGGGCGATATTTATGGGCGTGGAAAGATGTTTTTTCTTGGGCTTATCGGTTTTGCTACTGCATCGCTGGTGTGCGGCTTAGCCTGGTCGCCGTGGGTACTGATTAGCGGACGCGTCTTACAGGGCGCCATGGCTGCAATAATGGCACCTCAGGCGCTGGCTTCTGTACAGGCTATTTTTCCGGAAGCAGAGAAACCGCTGGCGTTGAGTCTGTATGGTGCGGTATTTGGCCTGGCCTCTGTGATCGGGCAAGTACTGGGCGGTATCCTGATTTCAGCGGATCTGTTTCACCTGGGATGGCGTACTATTTTTCTCGTTAACCTGCCAGTGGCGCTGCTGGTCATTCTCTTTGGCCTGCCAGTGCTCAAAGCGTCACGAACGAAATCCGCACAGCGACTGGATCCTGTTGGCACGCTGCTGGCAACCCTCGCGCTGAGTGCGCTGATTGTGCCGTTAATTGAAGGTCGTGAGGCGGGATGGCCCTGGTGGACGTGGCTTTTATTTGCTGCCGTTCCGCTGTTGGCTTTCGGTTTATGGCGGTATGAGCATCGTCTTAGTCAGAACGGCGGTTCGCCGCTGCTTGATCCGGACGTTTTACGCACGCCGGGGCTCGGCCAGGGACTCGCCATCGTATTGCTGTTTTACTCCATCGGGGCTTTTTTTCTTTTGTTTACCGTCTATTTGCAAGAGGCCTTGCATTTAGATGCCCTGACGGCGGGCCTGTTTTTTCTGCCCTTTGGCGTCGGCTTTCTTATTGGGCCGTTACTGACACCATATCTGAGGCGTTTTGTTGGAAATTACCTGAGCACAATCGGGATGGGATGCGAGACGTTAGGGTTAGCGGGCCTTGCAGGCTTGATTACCAGTACGCTGACGGGAAGTGCTCCCGCCATGTTGCCACTCGCAGGGCTGCTTTTTATTACCGGACTTGGCCAGGGGCTGGCGATGCCAACGCTGGTGCGGATGGTAACTGGCCGCGTTGCGCCAGCGTTTTCAGGCATGATCGCCGGTGTGACCAGCTCGACATTACAAATCAGCACTGCGCTGAGTGTCGCCGTCATCGGCGGCATTTTTTACAGCATGTTAGACAATAGCCGAAGTGGAGCAAACATCACGCATGCCTTTATCGTCGCCCTTCTGGCGATGGCGATATGCCTCGCCGCGGGTGCCGGGTTAAGTATCCGGTTTATCCGGCGCGCTTGCACTTTACATCCTGCGGCAACCAGCCTATCCATCTAGTAACTCAGAAACGCAAAAACCCGCTCAAGGCGGGTTTTTTATCACGTTCACTTATCTGCTCAGGCTATGGCCGTCATCGCTGTCGTAAGCGTTCGTGGCATTATCGGCTCTTACAGCGCGACAACGTTAGCTGCTGCCGGACCTTTGGCGCCATTCTCAATTGAGAACTCAACCTTCTGCCCTTCGTCCAGCGTTTTGTAATCGTTGCTCTGGATAGCGGAAAAATGTACGAATACATCTTTGCTGCCGTCGGCCGGGGTAATGAAGCCGAAGCCTTTTTCAGAGTTAAACCATTTTACTAAACCAGTCATTTTATTAGACATAGATACTTCCTTTAATTTTCTTGAGCCACAGATTGTGGCGAACATGGCCTGTTTGCAGATGAGGACTTATTGGGCACTTAGGAGGAGGCTCATGCAGAAGAGTATCTAAGGATAACGCTTGAACTGAGGACTGCTTTACTAAAACTGCTTTCATAAGGTCTGTATGCCAAACCGATGACGCATAGTGGACTGTTAGGAACTGATAAGCAAGAGGAGTTTTGTCAGGGATTGTCGAGGGAAACTTACAATTCGAGGAGTGACGGAGTAATCTTAAAAGCCCTGACCATTGCAGCCAGGGCTTTTAAGGTACTACGGACTTCAGAGTTAACATTAATGGACTTAATAGAGTGATACTACTATTTATACTGCTTTTAAATGCACCCGTTTACTACAGATAATATTGGGCATTAAGACTAAAAAACCTCCCTCTATTTATCTCGTTTCACACCTGCCAGCGCTTTCAAAAACCAAACGTGGCAACTTAAACAAGTACATCCCCCATCGCGACATATACTCTTTGATGCGTTGCCCTCTGCCGGTACGGTTACTAAAGAAGAAACAAAACCGCCAGCATGAACTACAAAAACAAGGCCTTACATCGTCGCGCTAACACTACCATTTTGCGAACCAGCACAATCACTACGAGGCCTGAAAGCATACTACATCCCAAACTACAAACTTCGTGGCCTTTATAGCAAAATGGCTTACCCCAGTACTTCTAACTATTTACTAAGGACTTTCACTGTGCTGCTGAGTTCTAATTTACGCATTTAAACTCGCGAGTCAATACTGTTTTTAATCGCATGTTTATACTTACAGCCTTTTAACCATCGGGTGTCTGGTTTTATCGAATAACCAGTAATAAAGCAGTTACTGGCGCTGAAATGAATGCCGCGCCCCGCTCATCTATTTCCATTTCGACCATGGCCCGTCATCAGGCTGGGAGGAATCGGTCTCGCCAAGCGTAGTGATGTACAGATCTTCCACTTCTTTACGTGCCCAGGGCGTCCGGCGCAAAAACTTGAGGCTCGATTTGATACTCGGATCTTTTTTAAAACAGTTGATATTGATACGCGTGGCCAGTTCGTCCCAGCCGAAACGGGCGACAAGATCGGTTAATAACGCTTCAAGCGTAACGCCGTGTAGCGGGTCTTTGGAAAGGTGTTCTGCCATGTTGATACCGGAGTAAGTAAATTTCCGCACACCATACTGCCCGGCGGGACGTAATGCAATTCAAGCCCCCTGTTCTGGCTATCGAATCGCGTAAACGCATCTGTTATAAACAGAAGGCATAACACCATAACAAGGGAGCCGCGCATGCATTTAATTATTACGGAAGTGATCGCCGCGCAGGATAAAGAAGATCTGTTGACCGGGTTACGCAGCTATAACCAGCCTTTTGTGGATAAGTCAAAATGGGGCGATATCGGCATCTACCACCGCAATGCGGGCGGCAAAATGCTGGGCGGGCTGATTGCCCAGCGCAAAGGAAGCTGGCTTTCGATTGAGTATTTGTGGGTCAGTGACGAGGCCCGTCATCAGGGATTAGGTAGCAAACTGATGCAGGCAGCGGAAGATCTTGCCGTGCGTAACGGTAGTACCCACGCGCTGGTGGATACTTTCAGCTTTCAGGCATTACCCTTCTATGAAAAATTAGGTTATCAGCGGCAGATGACGCTGGAGGATTTTCCTTCTGCCGGTCACGCCAGGCACTACCTGACGAAGAAACTGGCCTGACCGACGAAGAACCGGAGGCGATCCCTCCGGTTTTTTGTTTAGCTGAATAAACGCAGCAAATAATCCAGAATCAACGACGGCAGCGTAAAGTCCGGATCGGCGAACGTCACCCCCTTCGCACCCAGCTGCGAGAAGATAGGCAACGTCAGCGCCGGTAACACACACAGCAGTAATCCATTAATGCTGCTGGCGATCACCGCCCCTCGGAAGCCCCCGGTCGCATTACCAAAGATGGCCGCCGCACCGCCGGTGATGAAGCTCGCCATGATCCCCGGCACGATAATCGGCAGACCGATAAACGGGAACAGGAAGATACACAGCAGTTCAACGGCGAAGCTTATCAAAAAGCCAATCAGCGTGGCGTTAGGCGCTTTGGTGAACAGCACCATAACGTCTACCGCCGGTACAGCACCGGGTGCAAAGACGCGGGCAAAACCTTTAAAAGCCGGTACGATTTCAGCGGTAAATAAATTTACCCCGGCTTTTGCCAGATAAAGGCCGCAGGCAAAAATAGCTGACTGTTCAAGCACAAAGATAACGACGTTCTTATCCCCTGCCCCTGCGCCATACACCACGGTCATTGCATCTTTGATCTGCGGTTGCGTGGCAAAAATACAGGAGATGAGCAGCAGCACCAACATCGTTAACAAGGTGGCAATATTGGGCTCACGGATAAAATCGAATTTATTACTGATATTTAAGTGTTCAGTATCGGTTTTTTTATTACCGAACCATTTCCCCATATAAGAACCAATGACATAAGATGATATTGCAGCATGAGAAATAGCGTATTCATTAGAACCAATAATTTCGCGGCTAAAGCGGCTCAGGATAAAAGGCGAAACCGCCATATAGGTGCCGATCAGCAGCGACGCGATGATCACCATCATGGTATGGCTGAAGCCGAACTGCATCAGCACCGCCGTGATGGCAAAAGCCATAAACAACACCAGATGCAGCGACAGATAGATGTACTTGCAACGGGTAAATCGCGCGATCAGAATATTTAATATCATCGAAAACAACAGGATAAGCGCAGCTATCGAACCAAGTTTATCAATGGTTGCCGCCATGATGGCTTCGTTACTTGGTACCACACCAACAATATTAAAGGCGCTGGAGAACAGCGAACTAAAAGCGGTCAGCACTTTCATTAAAATGCTGCCGCCAACTTTAATCATCGTAAAACCGATAAAAGATAAAAAGGTTCCCGTAATCAAACGGGAAATTGAGGCTTTTTGAAATAGCAATCCCAAAAAGGCAACGATTGCTATGATAACGGCGGGCGTTTTAACAAGCCCTAAAAGTATATCCATTATTCTCATCCCAGTAGGTACGACTGATTACACCATTTTTGTGGGATCCCATGCAAAGGATCTGCGGTCATACTACCACTGGCGATCAAAAACGATCTGCTACAAACGTCACAGTTGAAATAATATATATCTTTATTTAAAACAGCATTTCATTTAAATGACAGACAATTGTTTATTTAATTAGAGAGGATTGGTTAATATATTGTTACTACCATTCTAGTCATCAACGTAATGCCTGATGAAATAAAAAAAGCATGCGTCAACATGCTTTTAGGACAAGAAGCGATCGTCAGCTCAGCGGCGTAACCACAAACGCCCGATCGCGCCCTTTGATCTTCGCTGCATAGAGCGCTGAATCCGCGCCCTCTTTTATCATTCGCGCATCATCCTCGGTTCCGGTGCCGATCATGCAAAAACAACCGGCGCTGATGGTCACGACTTTACGGCCCGTCGAAGAGTGTTCGTGCTTGATACGCGCATAGCGCACGGCATCAACGGCATTCTGCGCCAGCATAAAGGCTTCGCGCAGATCCGTTTCAGGCAGGACGATAGCGAATTCCTCGCCGCCATAACGGGCAATCAGATCGCTCTGCCGTAAATTCAGGTGCATCAGTATTTCCGCAACCTGACGCAAGCAGTTATCACCTGCCACGTGACCGTAATGATCGTTATAGCGTTTGAAGAAATCGATATCGATCATGATTAACGACACGGGCCGCTGCGTATGGACGGAGGTTTTCAGCGCCTGGGTCAGGAACAGATCGAATTGCCGACGGTTAGCCAGCCCGGTCAGCCCATCCGCCAGTGCCATCGTCTGTAAGGTGTGGTTAATACTGGTCAGCTCATCCCGCAGCATGGTCAGCTCGGTCTGGTCACGCACGTTGCGTCTCACCTGGCGGAAGACCAGCGCGCCCATAATCACGGTACCCAGCAACAGCATGGCGTTGAGGATGATGTCAGGCAGGCTCTCTTTCAGCCAGCTTTGCCACAATGCCGGTTTGTCATACCCTGCCGCCACAACCAGCGGAAAGCGTTCCAGTCGCGCATAGCCATAAATACGCTCCACTTTATCCAGCGCCGACAACCAGGTGGCATTACCGCGATCGTGTTTAGGGAGTTCACGCGTAAACAGCGGGCTGGCAGAGAGGTTTCGGTTAATGACATTGTCATCAAACGGGCGCGCATAAAGCGCGGTGCCGTCAGTACTGAGCAATGCCAGCACGTCACGCGGCCCCAGTTCAAAATAGCTATAGAAGTGGCGGAAATATTCGAGTTTCACCGTGGCCAGCGCCACGCCCGCAAAGCCCCCGTAGCTATCATTCAGACGCAGCGAGACCGGAATAATCAGATCGCCCGTTGAACGACTGCGGATCACATGGCCGATATGTACGCTGCCGTGACCATTTGTCCGATGGTAAACAAAATACTCGCGGTCGGCATTATTTGAGATAGCAGGCACTTTACCAAAGGAGGTGACGCGCATAAAACCCTGCGCGTCATAAACAAACAGGCCATGCAGCTGCGGCAGGCGTTCTTTTATATCGGCCAGATAACGGTTGAATTTTACCGGATCTATGCCGTTGATGCCGGTCTGCGGGATATTTCGGCGGATTTCACGCAGCGTAAGCTCCGCCTGCACAAAGGTATCTTCCGCCTGGCGCGCCTGGGATACCGAGAGGTTTATCGCGCTACGTTCGGTATCGTTAATAGCGCGCTCCCAGGAACGGTTGAGCGTCCAGCTGCTGGTGGCAATACCCGCGATCAGCAATCCGCCCATAAACAAGGTGATGCTGCGCCCCAGTGAAGAACTGAGCGACAACGCGCCTGCAATGTGTTTACCGACTTTCACCGTTCCTCCTGCGCCACATCCTTTCATTGAGTAAAGCACATAATGCCCAGAGTTATTAACAGAATAAGCCGACATAATGCACCCAACTGTCATCGCCTGTGTACATCACTGCCCGCCTTCGCGCCTTGTCCATCTCCAGGCAGCAACAGTTTTTATGCGAAATTTAATACAGTAAAAATACACATTTAAAACATCATTTTAAAATATTTATACAGGCTGTTCACAGCCAAAAAATAAGCGCCGGTTATGTGACAGGGATCAACTTATTAAATCAATGTTTTCAAGCTTATGCCGTTATTAGTATGACCTTTTACAACAAAGTTACTCCCATGAAAAAATATGCGCAGTCAACGGTATTAACCAAATTATTAACCGGTTTTTCAGTTCTTATCGCCATGATGTTGTTATTGGGCGTGGTGGCTATTTATCAGCTTCATACCAGCAATCAACATATTGATGCTTTCCGTGATAACCGTATGCCTGGGGTACGATCTTCCCTTGAAATGCGCGGCGTGCTCTCTGAAATGCGCTTGCAGCAAATTCAGTACATTAACTCGACAACCCCCGCCGAGCGGGAGAAACACCGTCTGGAGCTGCTGCAAAATCAGGAGATTTTCCTCAATGCGCAGCGACGTTACGCCCGTCAGTCCTCTCACACCTCGCCGGAAATGCAGGCGTTATTTTCTCAGGTGGTAAATAACTTCACGCAATTTGTTGACGTAAACGCAAAAGTCATCGAAGCGGTTAATGCGGAACGTTTACAGGAGGCCAGCCAAATAAGCGGCGCGGTGTCGTCTAAATATCGCACGCAGTTGATGAAAGATTTAGCCACCCTGGTGGATATGGAAATTGCTATGGGCGATCGGGCCAGCCAGCAAGCCGCCGATGGCTATAAACAGGCACTGTATATGCTGTGCGGTTTATTGATCCTGGCGCTTATTGCGACCGGCATTATCGCGGCCTGGATTTCCCGCAACCTCTCCCGCCAGCTGGGCGGCGAACCGGGTTATGCGGTGGAAATCATGCAGCAGATTGCCGCCGGTAAACTGGCGACCCAGATTGATCTTAAAGACCAGGATCAACACAGCCTGCTGGCAACCATTAAGTTTATGAACAGCAAGCTGGCAGAAATTATTCACGGCATTATTAACGGCAGCGAATCCATTTCCCTTGCGGCCAGTGAAATTGCGATGGGCAACAGCGATCTGTCGCAGCGCACCGAAGAGCAGGCCGCGTCGCTGGTACAGACCTCCGCCAACATGCAGCAGATCACCGAGAACGTGAAAAGCAACGCGGAGAATGCCCATAAAGCCAGTGAACTGGCGCGTCAGACCTCACAGACCGCGGTTAAAGGCGGCAAAGAGGTGCATGATATGTTGCAGCGTATGCACCAGATTTCCGACAGCTCGCAGAAAATCGTCGATATTATTTCGGTGATTGAGGGGATCGCCTTCCAGACCAATATCCTGGCGCTTAATGCCGCCGTGGAAGCCGCCCGCGCCGGTGAGCAAGGCAAAGGCTTTGCGGTGGTTGCCGGTGAAGTGCGTAACCTGGCGCAGAAAAGCGCCGAAGCGGCAAAAGAGATCAAAACACTGATTGATGGCACGGTGGAGAAAATTACCGAAGGGTCGCGCTATGCGGACACGGCCAGCCGGGCGATGGAAGATATTGTGAACTCGGTGAACAAAGTGACCAGCATTGTGGCGGAGATTTCGTCAGCGTCTCATGAACAGCATCAGGGCATTCGTGAGATCAGCGTTGCCATTGATCAAATGGACCAGGTCACCCAGCAAAACGCCGCGCTGGTTGAACAGGCCGCAGTGGCCGCTCACTCGATGACGGAACAAAGCGAACACCTGCGGGATTCGGTGCGCTTCTTCCAGCTTACCGCCAGTTAAACCCTCAGGGGGCGCAAGCCCCCTTTTCACGGGCATCGGTATGATCAGGGTAAATCAGTGACAAAAGAGAGGTCGTAGGCAGTAGCTAACATAGCCACGCAGGCGACCAGCACCACTAACATTTGAACGATTCTTTCCATTGCGCGTCCCTCCTCTGTTCAACGCTAATCTTAGAGCCAATGCAAACTAATTGCTAAATTATTGTGTCGCATTTGTTTCACTACTCAGCAATTACGACGCTGAAGCCACAGTTTTAATGTCGAGGAGATTAAAGGATGTTGTAACTATAGTGGGATTGTAAAAAACCCGGCCGCAGCCGGGTCACGGGTAAACAGACACTCAGCAGAGCGGTTTCACCGCATCACGCATCCCGCGCAGCAGAATAGCATCCAGATCCAGGGACACCTGCTCGACCAGACCGGTCACCTGCGTCAGGTCCTGCTCCCAGTGCTCACTGACGGAAAGCACCGCTTTCACCAGTTCGCTGGTACTGATCTGGCGATCGCCATGCTGCGCCCACAGTTTCTGATAACGCTCGATCCAGTGCGCATCATCCTGCACCGGATAGGTTTCGCCGTTGCGCTCGCCACGATAGAACGCCATCAGCGCCGCCAGTGCAAAGGTCAGGCGGGCCGGCAGTTTACCGGTCGCCTTCTGCCCTGCCAGTAACTGCGGCAGGATACGCGTGCGGAACTTGGTCATGCCGTTCAGGGAAATCGACAGCAGCTGATGCTTGATGTACGGGTTACGGAATCGACCGGTCACCGCGCTGGCAAAGGTTTCCAGTTCCTCGCGCGGCAGATCGAGCACCGGAATGATCTCGTCGTAAATCGCTTTTTCCACAAACGCACAGATGTCGCTGTCGTTCATCGCCTCGCCTACGGTATCGATACCGGCCTGGTATGCCACTGGCACCAGTGCGGTATGTGCGCCGTTGAGGATCGCCACTTTGCGCTCTTTGTACGGTTTGATGTCATCGACAATCAGCACATTGAGCGGGAATTTATCAAGACGCAGTTCTGAAGCCAGTGATTTCGGCCCCTGAATAACAAACAGGTAAAAATGTTCGGCGGTATCGAGGAAGCCATCGTGATAGCCCAGTTCGGCCTCAATGCTCGCCACTTCATCACGCGGATAACCGGTCACAATACGGTCCACGAGGGTGGAACAGAAGGCATTGGCGCTGTCCAGCCACTGCACAAACGCCGCCGGTAACGCCCACTCCTGCGCATAACGCAGTACCAGTTCACGCAGCGCCTCGCCGTTGTAGTCAATCAGCTCGCACGGCACGATCACCCAGCCTTTGTCCGCCGCGCCATTGAAATGGCTGAAACGTTCGAACAGCAGCCGGGTCAGTTTCGCCGGATAACTTACCGCTGGCGCATCTTCAAACTTGTCGCCCGCGTGGTAGCTGATGCCCGCTTCGGTGGTGTTAGAGAACACAATACGGATGTCCGGGTTATGCGCCAGCTTCAGGAACTCATCATAGTGTGTGTAAACGCTGATCTCACGATTCACGGAACGGATCAGACGCGCATCGCTGACGGCTTCGCCCTTCTCATTCAGCCCACGGATGATGGTGGTATACAGCCCATCCTGTGTGCTCAGGGACGGCGGAAAATCGCTCTCGATCGGGCGAACAATGACAATACCGGCGTCGAGGTCGGTATGTTCGTTCAGCAGATCGATTTGCCAGTCAACGAATGCACGCAGGAAGTTCCCTTCGCCGAACTGAATGATACGTTCCGGGTACTGGGCTCCGGGAAAATCGCGACGGTTGATCGTTTTCACAATGGGTTCCTTTTAATTAGTCATACAACCTGAGAAGATTGGTGTAATAACTTACCAGACTTTACGACCATGAAACCCTGTTTTGATCAAAATGCACCGTCATATTGCGCGTAATGTTAAATTCTTATAAAAAATTGTCGTCCCCGTCACAGTTCCGTCCGGCATAAGGGCATATCCGGGGATTTCACCTACCCGCTGCCAGCCGCAGCGGGCGTAAAATATCTCTGCATCGCTGCCGGTTGCCGTGTCCAGAACCAGCAGCGTTTTGCCGTTTTCTTTAGCAATATCATCGAGTTTATCCATCAACAACCGGGCTACGCCCTGCCGCCGTGCAGATTGGTGAACCAAAACTTTGGCAACGTCCGCCCGGTGCGGCTGATTGGGTGGCTGATCGAGAATAATCTGCGCGGTACCGATAATGCGCGTCGCCGCATCTTCGGCGATCAACAGCACACGCTCACCCCGCGCCACGCTTTCCGCCACGCCCTGCCAGAAACCCCTGGCGACGTCGCGGGTGATGGGCAGCATAAAGCTGACGGAGGCCCCGCCGCGCACGCAGTCTTCGAGCACGTCGCAGAGTTCGTCCATTCGCAGGAGGATGTCGTCGCGCCCGAGCGGGCGGCAGTGAAATGGCGTGGTCATCATGCTTTCCTTTTCAAAATGACCACTATGCTGATCACAGATCGTTAACGCAACGGCGCAACCATAGCGTTTTCCTGTGGCAGGCGTCAGCGTGAGGCGCTGCTTTTCGTCTTCATGGCGTACATCCGATCGTCGGCGGTTTTCAGCCAGCTTTTGATGTCCGGCATCGACTGATGATCGTATTCACTGACGCCCCAGGAGAACGACAGTTTCCAGGGTTTTTGCGAGGTCTGGTTAAAGGCTTCCGCCTGCTCCACCAGGTGGGTCATCGCCACCCATGCGCCGTCTTCCGTGGTATCGGAAAACAGCACCGCGAACTCATCGCCGCCGAAGCGCACCAGCAGATCCGCCTCACGGAAACTCTCCCGCAACAGCGCCGCCACGGCTTTCAGGGCATTGTCGCCCTCTTCATGGCCCCAGGTGTCGTTGATGTATTTAAAGCGATTGAGATCGATCCACGCCAGCGTCAGCGGCTCCGCCCGGCGGCGGGCGGCGGTGATGGCGAATTTCGCGAGGTTTTCAAAACCACGGCGGTTATACAGGCCGGTCAGCCCGTCGGTTGTCGCCACGCTGATGGTAGCGAACTCATCTTCCACAATAGCGGCAAAATCTTTCAGCACCGCCAGTTCCGGCGGGGCAAACTTGCGCGGTTTCCTGTCGATAATACAGAACGAGCCCACGTTAGCCCCGTCCGGCACGCGCAGCGGATAACCGGCGTAAAAACGGATAAAGGGTTCGCTGGTCACCAGTGGGTTATCGCTAAAACGCGGATCGGCCCGCGCGTCGGCCACCACCATCGGCGTGTCATTCAAAATCACGTGCCCGCAAAAAGAGATTTTGCGCTCGACATGCCCCTCCTGGATGCCGTCACAGGAGATAAAATGCAGCGCATCGTCACCCACCAGGCTTACCAGTGCGATGGGCACGTCGAACATGCGTTTTGCAAGACGAGTCAGCCTGTCGAAGCGTTCATGGGATGCGGTTTCCAGCAAACCAGATTCGTGCAGCGAGGCCATCCGTTGCGATTCGTTGGGGGGAATTTCAGGGTGTTTCATAATGCACTCTTCTCGCCAGACATGCATAAAGTCTAGCGCATTCAGCGAGTTTGTCAGTGGCAGTAGATCCGGTTTTTCCCTTCACGCTTGGCGCGATACAGGGCATCGTCGGCGGCTTTCAGCCAGTCGGCGACGTCATCCATCGCCGGGGTCGCACTGGCAATACCAATACTCAGCGTGGTACGAAAGGTGGTATCCGCGCCAATGGTCATCACCGACGCGCCGTCCATAATACGGGTGGCGACGACATACGCCTCGTCGAGCGTCGTATCCGGCAGCAGGATCACAAACTCATCGCCCCCCAGTCGCGCCGGGGTATCCGTTTGCCGGGTCGCAACATGAAGAATTTTCGAGACCGTCACCAGCAGCATATCGCCCACTTTATGGCCGAACCTGTCGTTGACGTCTTTGAAATTATCAATATCGATAAACATCAGCACCGAGCTACGGCAGCGCTGATTCAGCGTTTCGAGCTCATGGGTAATACGTTTTTCCAGCAGGCGACGGTTAGCGATGTCCAGCAGCGGATCCATCATGGCAATACGTTCCAGCTCGCGGCTTTTCAGCCGCAGCTTATGGGCAATGGAATCCGTCAGCACGCTCAGCGCCAGCATATAGATCGCCACCAGCGGCAAGGTGGCAAACATCGTGCGCTGGGAAACCCCGGCCACAAAGGGCATACCGCTCACCAGCCAGGCCAGCAGGCACACCGCCACCAGCGCAATGGCCGCTTTGCGCAGCAGCTTACGCCCACCCGCCGCCAGCCTGTCCGCGAGCAAAATAGTGGCGATCACCACCGACGGCAGCGGATTCAGCGCCATCATGGCGATCCAGAAACCGCCCGCCCCCGCATCGAACAGCAGATTCTGATGCTCCGTGGTCAGCGGCGTGGCAGCACGTCTGGCGCGGTAAAACGCGGCGGTTGGCCAGATAAAGGCATTCGCGCCGAGCAGCGCCATCATCCACAGCGGCTGATGGTGTTCCACCAGCACCGAGAGGATCGGGAAAAAGCACAGCAGCGTACCGAGGATACGCATCAGATACATGCGGCGAACGAAGCGCATCCCCGTGACCCTGGCGTTCATGTTCAGTTTATCCGATCCGTTCATGCCGCGAGTCTCGCCAGCCAGCGCTGGTCAAAATATTGCCGTAAACCATAGTATTGACGCGGAAAATACCTGGCAAGCCCTTTCACTGTCATACCGCCACACTTTGCGTGTCGCGCCGCACGCTGACACGGTTACGTCCGGCCTTTTTCGACAGATACAGATACTCATCCGCTTCATTCAGCAGACGGTTAAAGGTGTCGGTACGCTGCCAGAATTCCGTCACCGCATGGCTCAGCCCGATACTGACGGTCAACGAGAGCGTCTGTTGCCGCCAGCGAAAACGGTACTCTTCAATACTCTGACGAATAGTTTCTGCCAGCGCCAGGGCCTGGGCTTTATCCGGCACGCTGGCGATCACCGCGAATTCCTCCCCGCCCATCCGTGCCACGCTGCCCGCCGTCCCGACGATGCGCTGCACCTTCTGCGCCAGCGCGCTGAGGATCTTATCCCCGCATTCGTGACCATAATTGTCATTAATCGTTTTGAAGTAATCGATATCCAGCAGCATCACCGACATGGTTCGCGGCGCATGGGTATTCTTCTCCTGCTGACGCAGCAGCTCATACAGCCCGGAGCGGGAATAAACGTGAGTAAGGAAATCGAAGTCGGCGCGCAGTGAAACCTGTTTGATCAGCGCATTGATGGCATTGACGCTCACCGATACCATGATCGGACAAATCGTCATGGTGGCGATCCCCAGACGGGCGGAAAACATCTGCGAGGTATGCAGATGTTCGGCAACGGAGATATTGATCACCGAGTTCGCCACCAGAATGATCTCCGCGGTACCCGTGACCAGCGTCAGTACTGCCGTGGTCAGCAGTGAATAGCGCACCGCACACCAGATCAACGCCGGCAGCGGGAATGCCAGACTGCCCGCCCCGCCAATGACCACCGAGGCGGCGATACAGAGCGCCAGCGTCACCAGCGGCAGCAGATGCTTAACGTTAAACGGACGACTCAGCCCCGGCCAGGACACCGCCAGAATACACGGCAGGATCATCACGCCGGTAGAGAACTGCTCACTGAACCAGTCGGCAAACAGCGGCCAGAACGCCTGACTGTCGATCCCGGACGAAGCAAAGGTACCGAAAAAGGCGCACAGCACCGAGGCCAGCAGAGAGTAATTAAACAGCCGCAGGGCCACCGTGAGCGCTTCCGCCTGCACCGGCTCATGCTTATCCCGTTGCACCAGCAGCGCAAAGGTCAGGATAAACACCATATTGGAGAAGTTGATCAACAGCGATGCGTGCCCCCAGTCAGTGGTCAGCCCGTCATACAGCAGCATCGCGCTATAACAAATGGCGTAGTTATGCAGGCGGTTAAGCCAGGCAAACCGCGCAAAAATACCGGCCATCACCGCATTCAGCGGCCAGAACAGCGACAGCTCTTCCACCAGCCGCAGCATCGCGCCAATAGCGTAAAACAGCGTGGTAATAAGAAACAGACAGACAGCGTTACGCAGTGGTTTATCTTCGCGGAACAAACGAAAAGGCGTCTTCACATCAGGGCGCATTCAACAAGGATTCCAGACAATCGCACAGGGCGAGCATGAGGCCAGACAAAAATGGATCAGGAGCTTAACATGTCCCTTAACATCCTGATCGGCTATCGCTTCATATTCTCTGTGCGTATTTCTGAGGATCAGTAAACCGAATGTCCCATTCGCGTGGTCAAGGCTTCAAGAGCGGCGATCCCCGCCAGCGAATTTCCCGCGTCGTCCAGTTCCGGGCTCCAGACGGCGATCACCATTTCATGAGGCACCACGGCGATGATCCCCCCGCCAACACCAGACTTAGCCGGTAGCCCGACGCGCCAGGCAAACTCCCCCGCGCTCTGATACATGCCGCTGGTAGCCATCAGGGCATTCACCTGACGGGCCTGTAACGGCGTGACGACCGGCGCGTCAAGATGCGGGGCGCGACCTTCACAGGCAAGGAACAGAAAGGTCTTCGCCAGTTCGGCGCAGTTCATCCGCAGCGCGCAGTAGTGAAAATAGTTTTGCAGCACCGTGGTCACGTCATTATGGAAGTTACCAAAGGATTTCATCAGCCAGGCAATAGCGGCGTTACGCGCGGCGTGATCAAACTCCGAGCGGGCGACGGTCGCGTCATAGGCGATATCCGGCACATCGCTGAGCTTACGGACAATTTCCAGCATCCGTTGACGGGGAGCGCTAAGCCTGCTTTGCAGCATATCGCACACCACCAGCGCGCCGGCATTGATAAAAGGATTGCGCGGAATGCCCTGCTCGATTTCCAGCTGTAAGAGGGAGTTAAATGGATGACCGGAGGGATCTTTACCAACGCGGGACCAGAGTTCATCTTCCTGATAGTGGTTCATCGCCACCACCAGACTCAGCACTTTAGAAATTGACTGGATGGAGAAACGCTCGTCGGCATCGCCCGCGGCAAAATGCTGCCCGTCCACGGTGCTGATGGCTATCCCCAGCTTGTTTCCGTCCACCGAGGCCAGCGCCGGAATATAATCCGCCACCTTTCCGCGCCCCAGCAGCGGCCTGACCTGCGTCAGAATAGTTTCCAGTACGTCGTTATTGATGATCATCGCCACAGTCTGCTCCTTATACCCCGGCCAGAAGAGGCCGGGAGTATACCAGAGCGTCCGTCAGGCCGGCAGACGAAAACGCGCCACCGCCTGCATCAATTGATGTGAATCATCATGGAGTTGCTGCGAGGCCATCGCCGCCGTACCCACCAGTTCACCCGTATGCCGTGCCACCTGATTCAGGCCGTGCAGTTGACGGGTCATCTGATGGATATTCTCTCCCTGATTGAGGGTGGCAGCGGAAATATCATTAAGCAGCGTGCTCAGATGCCCCACCAGGCCGGTAACCTGTTGCAGATTATCTTCCAGCCGCGTCACCGCCTGCGATCCGTCCTCTATCCCCTGTAACGAATGCTGGATCAGTTGCTCAATGGTCTGCGTAGAGTGACTGCTCTTGCGCGCCAGCAGACCGACCTCTTTCGCCACCACCGCAAAGCCGCGCCCGTGATTGCCGGCATGCGCCGCTTCGATGGCCGCATTGAGCGCCAGAATATTGGTCTGGAAGGCGACGCTGTCGATAATCGACACGATGCCGCGCATCTCGGCGGAGCGTTCAACAATGGCGCGCATGGAGGCATTCACCCTTTCCATCATACGATCGCCCCCCGCCGCCACCTGTTGCGCCTCATCGGCCCGCTTGCTGGCCAGTTGGGCGTAACCGGTATTGCCCTCGACGTGGGATTCCAGCGCCGCGATATGCGCCGTCACCTCATCCAGCTCCTGCGCCTGACGGGCCGACTGCTGCCAGAGCTTCTGATTGCCCTCTGCCAGACGATTGATGTGATCCACCATCGAGGCGGTAGCGTCGTTCACCTGCACCACCAGCTGTAACAGCCCGTGCTGCATGGTGCTGATACTGCTGCCGAGCTGACTGATTTCCCGGTTGAAATACTTCACTTGCGGCAGCGGCGTGGAGAGATCGCCGGCGGCGAGTAAATTAATATGCGCAATCAGACGGCGCAGCGGCACGATCACCCAGCGGGACATGCCAAACCACACCGCCACGGCAATGCCCAGCAGTAACGCTGGTGCCAGCAAATAAAGATCCTGCAAGCCGGTGAGACTGCCCATCAGCGCCTGACGCCCCTGCTCCGCCCGTTGCTGGCTGGCCTGCTGATAGCGGGCAAAGTTCTCGTTGAAATCCGCCTGAAACGCCTGGGCGGGCACCGCAAAAAAAGCATCAATCGACTGGGTGCGGGTCAGACCGTCGGCCTGCTCTTTAATCGCGCCGAAAAACTGCTGATAGCTGTTAATCAGCGCCTCATCTTTAACCGGGTGTAACGCCAGCCAGTCGTTCCAGGCCTTATGGGAGGTGACCAGCGCCTGCTGCGCCTCATCCATCAGACTGTGCCAGCTACCGTCAGACCCGGTAGCCTGATCCTGCATAAACCACACCCCGGCGCGGTTTAGCAGATCGCTGGCGGCGAGCAGCGCGATGCGCGACTCATCAAGTTTAACCTGCTGTTGTTGTGCCAGTTGATTGCGCTGTTCGTTATGCTGCGCTTCGTTAAGGGAGCGGGATAGCAGCAGCGAGGAGGAGATCTGGAGGGCGGAAAAAAGGCCGATAACGCAAAAAATACCGGCCAGCAAACCAAACTGCCGTGGGGTAAATCGCCGCGTCAGACGACGAAAAATTTGCAATAAGTTCATGATATTCTTCTGTAACCTCACAATGGGCGCGAGTCTACAAAAGATAAATGACAGTACCATGACATTGACATGGCCACTGACATCGCCCGGCGGCGCGGTGCTTGCCGGGCCTGCGGGGGAGAGAGTGTAGGCCCGTGCAAGCGCAGCGCCGCCGGGCGAGTTAACTAAACGCGATCCTTCCACACCGTCTGCACATTACAAAACTCATGCAGACCGAAATGGGACAGCTCACGGCCAAAGCCGCTTTTCTTCACTCCACCAAAGGCAACGCGGGCATCGCTGGCGCTGTAGCCATTAATAAACACCCCGCCGCACTCCAGACGCGCCGCAAAACGGGCGGCACGCGCCTCGTCAGCGGTAAAGAGGGTTGCCGATAGCCCAAAATCACTGTCATTGGCCAGTGCCAGCGCGTGCTCCGCATCCTTCGCCACGGTGATCGCCGCCACCGGCCCGAACAGCTCCTGACGAAACGCGGTCATCGACGGCGTTACGTTACCCAGTACGGTAGCCGGATAGTAATTCCCCGCGCCCGCCCGTTTCTCACCGCCGAGCAGCAGGCTTGCCCCTTCGCGCAGGCTGGCTTCTACCTGCTGATGCAGTTCATCACGCAAGTCAAAACGCGCCATCGGGCCGAGGAAAGTCTCTTCATCCTCCGGTGCACCCATTTTCAGCGCTGAAGCCGCCGCGACAAACTTTTCAGTAAAGGCGGCAGCAATCCCTTCCTCGACGATAAAACGCTTCGCCGCGGCGCACACCTGCCCGGTATTCTGATAGCGCCCGGCGACGGCGGCGTTCACTGCCAGATCCAGATCCGCATCGTTAAGCACAATAAAGGGATCCGAACCACCCAGTTCCAGCACGCATTTTTTCAGCGCTGCGCCAGCCTGCGCACCAATGGCCGCCCCTGCCCGCACGCTGCCGGTGACCGTCACCGCAGCAATACGCGGATCGGCAATCGCCTGGCTGACACCGTCATTGGTGGCATTCACCTGCGCAAATACCCCTTCCGGCATGCCCGCCTCGCGGAAAATTTCCGCCAGCAGCTCTGCACAGCCCAGCACATTGGGGGCGTGTTTCAGCAGGTAGCTGTTACCGGCAAGCAGGATCGGCACCGCGCCGCGCAGGACCTGCCATACCGGGAAGTTCCACGGCATTACCGCCAGCACCGGGCCAAGCGGGCGATACTCAATCACCGCCTGATTGTTTTCCACCAGCGTCGGTTCCGCCTTTAGCATCCCCGGGCCGTGTTCTGCATACCAGTCGCAGAGATCGGCGGATTTTTTTACTTCGGCGCGGGCCTGCACAATGGGCTTACCCATCTCCTGGGTGATGCGTTGCGCCAGGGTTTCACCGTGCAGCCGCAGCGTGGCGCCCACCTGACGCAGCCTGTCGGCACGTTGCAACACGTCCAGCTCGCGCCAGTGCCGATAGCCGCGATCGGCTTGTGCGATGGCAGTGTTCACCTCGTCAGCGGTGGCCCACGGGCGGGCGGCGAGGGTTTCTCCGCTGGCCGGGTTGACGGACAGCGCATGGGTAGCGGATGTAAGGGGCATCATTTTCTCTCTTATTGACTGTAAGACTTGCCCTATCCTGCCTGTCTCTGCTATTCCTGAAAACTGAATAATATTAACCGCACTATTCACAAATCGAGAATGGCATGGATTTAACCCAGCTTGAGATGTTCAACGCCGTGGCCCGTACCGGCAGCATTACCCAGGCAGCGCAGCAGGTGCACCGCGTGCCTTCAAACCTCACCACCCGTATTCGCCAGCTTGAAGCGGATCTGGGCGTCGATCTCTTTATCCGCGAAAACCAGCGGCTGCGCCTGTCCCCCGCCGGGCACAGTTTTCTGCACTACAGCCAGCAGATCCTCGCGCTGGTGGACGAGGCGCGCAGCGTAGTGGCGGGCGACGAGCCGCAAGGGCTGTTTTCCCTTGGCGCGCTGGAGAGTACCGCCGCCGTGCGCATTCCGGTGACGCTGGCGGACTACAATCAGCGCTATCCGCGTATTCAGTTTGATCTGGCGACCGGGCCGTCCGGGACGATGATCGACGGCGTGATTGACGGGCGACTCAGCGCGGCCTTTGTGGATGGTCCGGTGATGCATCCGGGGCTGGAGGGGATCCCGGTGTACCGGGAAGAAATGATGCTGGTCGCCCCCGCCGGGCATCCGCCGGTAACCCGCGCCGCAGAGGTAAACGGCATGAGCATTTACGCTTTTCGCGCCAACTGCTCTTACCGCCGTCATTTTGAAAGCTGGTTTCAGGCGGATCACGCCACACCGGGGAGGATCCATGAGATGGAGTCCTATCACGGCATGCTGGCGTGTGTGATCGCCGGCGCAGGCCTTGCCCTGATGCCGCGCAGTATGCTGGAAAGTATGCCCGGTCATCATCAGGTCAGCGCCTGGCCGCTGGCGGAAAACTGGCGCTGGCTCACCACCTGGCTGGTGTGGCGGCGCGGCGCGAAGACCCGCCCGCTGGAGGCGTTTATCGATCTGCTGAGCGAGCGGGATACCGCGTCATAGGATTTTGCTATACCCGCGTCTGAACATTGCGCTTACCGGGGCCAGGGCGGTACGTTTAGTCATTCTCCCTTCCTGATAATGGAATCTGCATGAACACCAAAGCCCGAAAGGTCATGATCATCGGTACCGGCAACGTGGGTGCCTCAGCGGCCTACGCACTGCTCAATCAGAATATTTGCGAAGAGCTGATCCTTGTGGACGTCAATCATGAGCGCGTGGCAGGCCATGCGCAGGATCTGGCGGACGCGGCGGCCTATATGCCGGGCATGATGACCCTCTCCACCCGTGAGGCTAAAGACTGTGCGGATGTGGACATCGCGGTGATCACGGTTTCCGGCGGCGCGCTAAAGCCCGGCCAGACCCGACTCGACGAACTGACCGGCACCGCGCGCATTGTGCAGAACATCGTGCCGGAGATGATGGCTAACGGCTTTAACGGCATTTTTCTTATCGCCACCAACCCCTGTGACATCATTACCTGGCAGGTGTGGAAACTGTCCGGACTGCCGCGCAATCAGGTGATCGGCACCGGCGTCTGGCTGGACACTACCCGTCTGCGCCGCACACTGGCGGAGGCGCTGGACATTGGCGCGCAGAGTATTGATGCCTTTATCCTCGGCGAGCATGGCGATACCCAGTTCCCGGTGTGGTCGCACTCCTCCGTTTACGGCTCACCCATTGCCGAGGTGTACCAGCGTAAAACCGGACAGCCGCTGGATGGCGACCAGCTGGCGGCGAAAGTACGTCGTCTGGGATTTGATATTTATGCCCGTAAAGGCTGCACCGAATACGGTATTGCCGGCACGATCGCGGAGATCTGCCGCAATATCTTTACCGGCAGCCATCGGGCGCTGGCGATCTCCTGCGTGCTGGACGGCGAGTACGGCCTGAGCAATATCGCCATTGGCGTGCCCGCCGTGCTGGCGCAAAACGGCGTACAGCAGATCATTGAATTACACCTGGCGGACAACGAGCTGGCGCTGTTCCGTCACTCCGCCAGCGTCATCGCCGCCAATATTGACCGGCTGCCGTAAAATCAGGCCTGTTTCAACTGAATGCGCCCGGTGAGATAAGTGGTGGCCTGACCCGCAATGCTCACCCGATCGCCGCGCCATTCACAGCGTAGATCGCCGCCACGGGCAGACACCTGACGGGCCGCGAGATGCGTTTTCCCCAGTTTTTCGCCCCAGTACGGAATGAGCATACTGTGCGTCGAGCCGGTGACCGGATCTTCCGCCACCGCTTCACCGGGGCAGAAAAAGCGACTGACAAAATCATGATTGTCGCCCAGAGCGGTGACGCAGACCATCTTACCCAGCGGCATCATTGCCGCGATATCCGGTTGCAGGGCTTCCACCTGCTGCTGATCCTGCAACACCACCAGGTAATCGCGTCCGGCACGGACTTCCACCGCGTGGTCGATCCCCAGCGCGCTGAACAGCGCAGGCGGCGGCGTGTCCACCGGCTGCGTCTGCCAGGCCGGGAAATCCAGCGTCAGCCAGTCGCCGTTGCGGGAGACGCGAAGCGGGCCGACAAAGCGGGTGGTAAACGCAATCTCCGTTTCAGGATGCCCCAGATAATTGAAAATTACATGCGCGGCGGCGAGGGTCGCGTGACCGCACAGGTCAATTTCATACTGGGTGGTAAACCAGCGCAGTTCATAGCCCTCATCATGACGTACAAAAAACGCCGTCTCGGACTGGTTATGCTGTTTCGCCATCTTCAGCAGCGTCTCATCCGGCAGCCATTCCGTTAATACGCATACCGCCGCCGCGTTGCCGCCAAAGGCGCGATCGCTGAACGCATCAACCATATAAAAATCAATTTCCTGCATTGTCTGCTCCTGTTACGGGTCCGACCGTTACCATGACATAAGGCACCGACGCGCGCAGCCGTTTTTATGGCGCTGTCGTGGGAGGAAAATGAGATCTAAATCACAAAGCGGCTGTATTTTCGCCAGCGAACGTTTTAAGATCGCCGCCTTCCCTTATTGCATTCACGCCAGAGAAATTTATGACAACCAACACGGTATCACGCCGGGTCGCGTGGCTACGGGTGGTTACGCTTGCCATTGCGGCCTTTATCTTTAACACCACGGAGTTTGTCCCGGTGGGGCTGCTCTCTGATATCGCGCAGAGCTTTGGTATGGAAACCGCGCAGGTCGGCATTATGTTGACCATCTACGCCTGGGTGGTGGCACTGCTGTCGCTGCCTTTCATGCTGCTGACCAGTCAGGTGGAGCGGCGCAAATTGCTGATTGGCCTGTTCGTGCTGTTTATCGCCAGCCATGTGCTGTCGTTCCTGGCGTGGAACTTTACCGTGCTGGTGTTAAGCCGTATCGGCATCGCCTTTGCTCACGCGATTTTCTGGTCGATCACCGCGTCGCTGGCGATCCGTCTCGCCCCGGCGGGTAAACGCGCCCAGGCGCTGAGCCTGCTGGCGACAGGTACCGCGCTGGCAATGGTGCTCGGGCTGCCGATTGGCCGGATCGTCGGGCAGTATTTCGGCTGGCGCACCACCTTCTTTATTATCGGTCTTGGGGCGCTCATCACCTTGCTCTGCCTGATAAAACTGCTGCCACGCCTGCCAAGTGAGCATTCGGGATCGCTGAAAAGCCTGCCGGTGCTGTTCCGCCGCCCGGCGCTGATGGCGATCTATCTGCTGACCGTCGTGGTAGTGACGGCGCATTACACCGCCTACAGCTATATCGAGCCGTTCGTGATGACCGTAGCCGGATCGAGCGCCAGCTTCGCCACCCTGCTGTTACTGGTGCTGGGCGGCGCGGGCATCATCGGCAGCGTGCTGTTCAGCAAGCTGGGTAACGCCCACGCCTCAGGGCTGGTGAGCAGCGCTATCGCCCTGCTGACGCTGTGTCTGGTACTGCTGTTACCGGCGGCGAACAGTGAGATGCATCTGGCGGTGCTTAGCGTGTTCTGGGGCGTGGCGATCATGATTATCGGGCTGGGTATGCAGGTTAAAGTGCTGTCGCTGGCACCGGACGCTACCGATGTGGCGATGGCGCTGTTCTCAGGGATTTTCAACATTGGCATTGGCGCGGGTGCGCTGGTGGGGAATCAGGTAAGTCTGCACTGGTCGATGAGCGCTATTGGTTATGTGGGGGCAGTGCCTGCGCTGGCGGCGCTGATCTGGGCGCTACTGATTTTCCGCCGCTGGCCGACGACGCTGGAAGAGCACGCGCCGACCGCCTGAAGCGAAAAGCCCCTCACTACCTGGTCAGGGGCTGTTTTTTTAATGGTACGTGGTGATAATTTCCAGCACGCCATTAATGATGAACTGCACGCCCATACAGACCAGTAAAAAGCCCATCAGACGTGAAATCGCTTCGATACCGCCTTTACCCACCAGCCGCATGATTGCCCCGGAGCTGCGCAGGCTGCCCCACAGGATCAACCCGACCAGCGCGAAAATGATCGGCGGTGCCACGGTGATCACCCACTCCGGAAAGTCGCTGGTGTGGCGCACCGTCGAGGCGGAACTGATGATCATCGCGATGGTCCCCGGCCCGGCGGTGCTCGGCATCGCCAGCGGCACAAAGGCGATGTTGGTGTCCGGCGCGTCTTCCAGCTCTTCGGATTTCGTTTTCGCCTCCGGCGTTTCATGGGCTTTCTGCTGCGGGAACAGCATCCGGAAGCCGATAAAGGCGACGATCAATCCCCCCGCAATACGCAGACCGGGTATCGAAATGCCAAAGGTGTTCATCACCAGCTGCCCGGCGTAGTACGCCACCATCATGATGATAAAGACATACACCGAGGCCATGCGCGCCTGCTCGTTACGCTGGGCGTTGTTCATGTTCCCGGCAAGGCCGAGGAACAGCGCCACGGTGGTTAACGGGTTCGCCAGCGGCAATAAGACAACCAGCCCAAGGCCAATCGCCCGGAATAGATCCAGCATGAAGATTTCACTCCTGTGATGAGGTAACGACCCGGTCAAGTATATCCGCAAACGCAGGCAAGGGGCAGAAAGGTGACAAGACGTGAAACGTTTTAGCAATTCGTGGCATCCGGCGATTCATTCAGTTGACTTATACTTGCCCCGGCAATAATATCCGCCGTGACTACTTACTTGCCGGGGCAACCATCGTGAAAAGCACAAGTGACTTGTTTAACGAAATCATCCCACTTGGCCGTCTTATTCATATGGTTAACCAGAAAAAAGATCGCCTGCTCAACGACTATCTGTCGCCGCTGGATATCACCGCGACGCAGTTTAAAGTGCTTTGCACTATTCGCTGCCCCGGTTGTATTACGCCGGTGGAACTGAAAAAAGCGCTTTCTGTCGATCTGGGCGCCCTGACCCGCATGCTGGACCGTCTGGTATGCAAAGGCTGGATCGAACGTACGCCAAACCCGCACGATAAGCGCGGCGTACTGATCCGGCTGACCACCGATGGCGCGGCGCTGTGCGAGCGCGGTCATCAGTTATTGGGACAAGACCTGCATCAGGAACTAACAAAAAACTTAACGGCAGACGAAGTGGCAACTCTTGAGCATTTGCTCAAAAAAGTACTGCCGTAAACCAACGAGGTATGACGATGTCCAGACGCAATAATGACGCCATCACTATTCATAGCATTTTGGACTGGATTGAAGATAACCTGGAATCACCGCTGTCGCTGGAGAAAGTCTCCGAGCGTTCAGGTTACTCAAAGTGGCACCTGCAACGGATGTTCAAAAAAGAAACTGGCCATTCATTAGGTCAATACATCCGCAGCCGCAAACTGACTGAAATCGCGCAAAAGCTTAAGCAAAGTAACGAGCCGATCCTTTATCTGGCCGAGCGTTATGGCTTTGAGTCTCAGCAGACGCTGACGCGCACTTTCAAGAACTACTTTGACGTGCCGCCGCACAAATACCGTACCACTGGTATGCATGGCGAAACCCGGTATCTGCTACCTATTAACCACTGTAATTGAGAAACGCCTGTTTTAGACGTATCGAGGAAATCATGAAAACTATCGTCTCCGCTGCCCTCACCGCTCTCGTGCTGGTAAGTGCCCAGAGCTATGCGGAGCAGTCCGGTCATCCTTCGGCGGCAACCAGCCGCGACGCGATGATTATGCCGTCGGCCTATGACCAGTCGCCTTTCGACTTTAACCATATGGGAACCGGCAGCGACAAATCCGACGAATTAGGCGTGCCTTATTACAACCGGCACGGCTAATTTCGCTTTGCCCCGCTTCGGCGGGGCTTTTTTTTATCTGACCGGCAGCGTCTTACGCAGACGAATGCCAAAGACATTGATATACAGCCCCGCCATAATCAGCACCGCCCCCACCAGTTGTAACAACGTCAGGGTTTCACCAAGCAGCAACGCCGCGCTGCCCATCCCAAACACCGGTACCAGCAATGACAGTGGTGCGACACGCCAGGTTTCATAGCGCCCGAGCAGCGTTCCCCAGATACCGTAGCCGATAATGGTCGCCACAAAGGCCAGATAAAGCAGCGAGAAAACGGTGACAATATCGATATTCACCAGGCTTTGCAGCATCACCGCCGGGCCGTCGAAAATCAGCGACGCCACCAGAAAGGGCACGATGGGGATCAGCGCGCTCCACACCACCAGCGACATCACCGACGGACGCACCGGCAACTGCATGATCATCTTGTTGAAAATATTGCCGCAGGCCCAGCTCAGCGCCGCCGCCAGCGTCAGCATAAAGCCGAGCAGCGCCACATGCTGACCATTCAGGCTCGCCTGCGCCAGCACCAGCACGCCGAACACCGCCAGCGTAATGCCGATCACCTGTTTCGCCTGTAAGCGCTCGCCGAACACGCAGGCACCGAGAATGATGGTGAAAAACGCCTGCGCCTGCAGTACCAGCGATGCCAGCCCGGCGGGCATACCGAAGTTAATGGCGCAGAACAGAAAGGCAAACTGTCCGAAGCTTATCGTCAGCCCGTAACCCAGCAGCAGACGCAGCGGGATCTTCGGTCGGGAAACCACCAGCAGCGCCGGAAACGCCACCAGCACGAAACGTAATCCCGCCAGCATCAGCGGGGGCATGTTATGTAGTCCGAGTTTAATGACGACAAAGTTCAGTCCCCACACCACCACGACCAGCAACGCCAGCAGACTATCTTTGCGCGTCATCATTGCCCCGATCAGTTAGTTTTATTAAATTTATGTAAAAAAGTAACGTTAACGTAAACGAATGTACAGTGGCAGATCCCAAATTCTGGCAGGGGTCATTTCGCATTTGAGATCAAACCAGTAGCTATACAAGCTCTTTTATGCATGTTATTGCTGTAAGTCATATCAAATAACGATAACAAATGTGACGTCAGGCAAGATTATGATCCCAGCGCAAAACCGCTCCACCCTCGCATTACTGGCCTCCTCGTTACTGCTGACCATCGGTCGCGGTGCCACGTTGCCCTTTATGACTATCTATCTTAATCGCCAGTACGGCATGACGGTGGATGCGGTGGGATATGCCCTGAGTATCGCCCTGACCATCGGCGTCTTTTTCAGCCTGGGCTTTGGCATTCTGGCGGACAAGTTCGATAAAAAGCGCTACATGGTGATCGCCATTACCTGCTTTATCATCGGCTTCTCTGCCATTCCGCTCAGTCATAACGTGGTGCTGGTGGTGGCGCTGTTTGCGATGATCAACTGCGCCTATTCGGTGTTCTCCACCGTGCTGAAAGCCTATTTTTCGGACACCCTTACGCCGTCCGCTAAGGCGAAGATTTTCTCGCTCAACTATACGGTGCTGAATATTGGCTGGACCGTGGGGCCGCCCCTCGGCACGCTGCTGGTGATGCAAAGCGCTAACCTGCCGTTCTGGCTGGCAGCCGCCTGCGCGGCGTTCCCGCTGGTATTTATTCAGCTGTACGTGCAGCGCATTCCAGTCACGCCCGCCGGTGAAGAGAGCGTGGCCTGGTCGCCGTCGGTGCTGCTGCGCGACAAAGCCCTGCTGTGGTTTACGCTTTCAGGCTTTCTGGCCGCGTTCGTCGCCGGTTCCTTTGCTTCCTGTATTTCCCAGTACGTGATGAGCGTGGCGAATAACAGTTTTGCGGAGAAAGTGGTGGCCGTAGTGCTGTCGGTCAATGCCGCGATGGTGGTCAGCCTGCAGTATGCGCTGGGTCGCCGTCTGACGGCGCGCAACATCCAGCCGTTAATGGCCACCGGAACACTCTGTTTCGTTATCGGGCTGGTGGGATTTATGCTCGCAGGCAGCAATCTGTGGTTCTGGGGTATGGCGTCGGCGATCTTTACCATCGGCGAGATTATCTATGCGCCGGGGGAATATATGCTGATTGATAACATCGCCCCCGCGGGCATGAAAGCGAGCTACTTCTCGGCACAGGCGTTAGGCTGGCTCGGCGCGGCGTTAAACCCGCTGGCGACCGGCGTGATCCTGACGACCTTACCTGGCTGGTCGCTGTTTGTGATCATGATGGTGGTCATTGTACTGGCCTGGCTGATGATGCTGCTGGGGATGCGGGTCAGCCCGTGGCAGGACGTGAAGCAAAAAGCGGTGGTGTAAGGCGTTATGCCGAGTGGCGGGGGTTAAATGCCGGGTGGCGGCTACGCCTTACCCGGCCTACGGTCCGCCCTGTAGGCCCGGCAAGCAACGCGCCGCCGGGCAACTGCTGCGTTAAACCCTCACACAAAAGGTTACACTGTCACTTACCACACCTCATCGGCAATCGCCGTTACCAGCCGGACTTTATCCCACTGCTGCGCTTCCGTCAGGGCGTTGCCCTCTTCGGTTGACGCAAAGCCGCACTGCGGACTTAAACAAATCTGCTTGATATCCACATACTGCGCGGCTTCCTGCAAACGCGCTTTGATGCCTTCCGGGTTTTCCAGCTCGCCATTTTTGGTGGTGATAAGCCCCAGTACCACCTGCTGTTTACCCGGACGTACAAAGCGCAGCGGCGCAAAATCGCCGGAGCGGTCGTTATCGTATTCCAGGAAGAATGCATCGACATTCACCGTGCCAAACAGCACTTCCGCCACCGGCTCGTAACCGCCTTCGGAGATCCACGTCGAGCGGAAATTTCCCCGGCAGACATGCAGCCCGATAGTCAGATCGTCCGGCTTGCCTTCCAGCGCCTTGTTCAGCACGCGGGCATAAATCTGCGCCAGTTCTTCCGGATCGTCGCCCCGCTCACGGATCTGCCGACGCTGGTCGTCTGAGCACAGGTACGCCCACACGGTGTCATCCAGTTGCAGATAGCGGCAGCCGGCATCATAAAAGGCGCGAATGGCATCGCGCCAGGTGGTCGCCAGATCGTCGAAATAGCGGTCAAGGGTCGGATACACAGTAGCGTCAATCGCCTGACGACCGCCGCGGAAGTGCAGCACGCTCGGGCTTGGGATGGTCATTTTCGGCTGCGCGTTACCGCTGATGCTTTGCAGATAACGGAAGTCTTCCAGCATCGGGTGATCGCCGAAGCTCAGCTTGCCGGTCACGCGCACGCTGTGGGCTTTGGTCTGCACGCCGTTAAACTGAATGCCCTGTTCAGAATCGTAACGCTCCACACCGTTCAGGCCATCAAAGAAGTCGAAGTGCCACCAGGCGCGGCGAAATTCCCCGTCGGTCACCACATGCAGGCCACAGGCGCACTGTTGCTCCACCACCTGGCGGATGGCGTCATCCTCCACGGCGCGCAGCTGTACGGCATCGATTTCACCGCGGGCAAATTGCAGACGGGCCTGTTTAATGGCGTCCGGGCGTAAAAAACTGCCGACGACATCGGCGCGGTACGGGGCGTGTTGCTGCTGCATGGTTCTCTCCTTGCCGCCAGTGGAAAGTAATACCCTGGCGTGATAGTTCATTATTTGAATTTTTAGCCTTCTGGACGGCTAAACATCCAAAAAAGATGTCACATCCTGCCGCTGATGGCAAATGAGAAAACCTCACCCATGATGAAAAAGATTCATCTTTAGTCCGTGAGCGTTGCCGCTTCTGCTGTACGGGCAGCGTTGGCCTCAAGGTTTTCCCGGTTGCGATTGCCCCATGCACACAGGGGCTGCAACGCCTGCGCCAGCGAACGGCCAAACTCGGTGATGGTGTATTCCACCCGCGGCGGCACCTCCTGAAAATCATGACGACTGATGATGCCGTCTTCTGTCATCGCTTTAAGCTGCTGGATAAGGACTTTCTCGCTGATCCCCTCCACCAGCCGTTTAAATTCCCCGAAACGACGCGGGCTGTACTGCACGTAAAACAGCAGCAGCGGCTTCCATTTACCGCCAATGTAATGCAGGGCCACATCGAGGCCGCAGACAGGTTCCATCATTTTTCTCCATACATACCTTTTGGTAGGTACTAGTATACAGAAAAGTCTGTGCTTACACTGCTTTCTCACACACAATGCCGGAGAACATGATGGGTAAGCTTGCAGGTAAAGTTGTCGTTATTACGGGTGCGAACAGTGGAATTGGTCTGGCGTCGGCGAAACGCTTTGCACAGGAAGGCGCGCAGTTATTTCTTACCGGTCGTCGCGTCAGCGAACTGGAGAGTGCCGTTGCGGAGATCGGGCATGGCGCGGTCGGCATTCCGTGCGATATTTCAAAGATGGCGGATCTCAACAATCTGTTTAACCAGGTCCGTCAACAGGCAGGACAGATTGACGTGCTGTTTGCTAACGCAGGCGGCGGGGATTTTGCGCCGCTGGCGGAAGTCACTGAGGAACACTACGAACGTATTTTTGACACTAACGTCAAAGGCACGCTGTTTACCGTGCAGAAAGCGCTGCCGCTGCTGAAAGATGGCGGATCCATTATTCTCACCGGCTCCACCAGCGCCACCACCGGGATCCCGGCATTCAGCGTTTACAGCGCCAGCAAAGCCGCGCTGCGCACCTTTGCCCGCGGCTGGATCCTCGATTTGGCCCCGCGCAAGATCCGCGTCAATGTGCTGGTGCCTGGCTCCACCTCCACGCCCGGCTGGCATAACCTGTCGCCGGATGAGGCGGCGAACCAGCAGATGATCCATGAGGTTGAGGCAACGACCCCGCTGGGTCGGCTGGCGGAGCCGTCCGAAGTGGCTGCCGCCGCCCTGTTCCTCGCCTCGGACGACAGCAGCTTCGTTAACGGCAGCGAACTGTTCGTGGATGGTGGCGCCGCGCAGATCTGACGGCGTTGTGGCGCAGGGCGATCACGCTTCCCCCTGCGCAAACGCATAACCCTCATCCTCCCAGCCGGTAATGCCGCCGATCATGATCTTTACCGGCAGGCCGAGGCTGGCGAGTTTTAACGCGGCGCGATCGGCGCCGTTGCAGTGTGGCCCCGCACAGTACACCACAAACAATGTGCCGTCGGGCCACGTCTGCATCCGTTCGGCCGTCATCTGCACATGCGGCAAATGGATCGCCCCCGGCAGATGGCGACGGGCAAACATCGCCTCACTTCCCACCACATGCAGTAACACAAAATCCTGCTCCTGATGCGTGATGGCGTGATGGACGTCGGCGCAGTCTGTTTCCACCCGCAGGCGGGTCAGAAAATGCAGGCGGGTGTCTTCCGGTGTGGCGGCAGGGAATTCAGTTACGTAGCTCATCGTGTTTTCTCCGGGTTTGTGATACCACTACTCTATCGTGTCAATCACCGTGCCACCGCCCGCCGGTCTGCCAGAAAACGCCAGGATCATGACAATATTATCTTCTTCTTCCCACCGCCCCCTGGTGGTCGCCCTCGCCTACGATGGCTTATGCACCTTTGAATTCGGCGTGGCGGTGGAAATTTTTGGCCTGCCGCGCCCGGAACTGGGCGACAACTGGTATCGCTTTGCGGTAGCGGCGGTGGATGAAGGGGAACTGCGCGCCACCGGTGGCATCCGCATCATGACCGACGGCGGGCTGGATCTGCTGGCGCAGGCCGACACCATCGTGATCCCCGGCTGGCGCGGCGTGGACACGCCGGTGCCGCAGGCACTGTGCGATGCCCTGCGTGCCGCCAGTGCGCGCGGTTGCCGTATTATGACCATCTGTTCCGGCGTATTCGTGCTCGCCGCCACCGGTTTGCTGAACGGGCGCAACGCCACCACCCACTGGCGCTATACCGCGCAGCTGCGCAGCCGCTTTCCGGCCATTCAGGTGCTGGAGGATGCGCTCTATTATGACGAGGGCACGGTGCTGACCTCGGCGGGCAGCGCGGCAGGGATAGATTTATGTCTGCATGTGGTGCGGCGTGATTATGGGGCGGAGATCGCCAATAACGTTGCCCGCAGGCTGGTCGTACAGCCACACCGTGACGGCGCGCAAACCCAACAGGTGGTGCGTCCGGTTGCCCGCGCGCGGGAGAGCAAATCGCTGGGCATGATCTTTGATTTTTTGCATCAGTCGCTGGCGCACAATCACACCGTGGACGCACTTGCCCGTCAGGCGGGGATGAGCCCGCGCACGTTTTTACGGCGCTTCGCTGATGCCACCGGCACCACGCCTGCGCGCTGGGTGCTCAACGAGCGGCTGCGACGTGCCAAAGAGTATCTTGCCTGTTCGACGTTACGCATTGACGCGATCGCCGACCAGACCGGATTTGGCAGCGCGGCCTCGTTGCGTCATCATTTCCGTGCGCAGTTTAACCTTTCGCCCGGCGACTACCGCAAAGCGATGCAAACCCGCAACGCGTGCTGAATCGCAGGCAAAAAAAATCCGCCAGAAGTCTGGCGGAAATGCTTGCATGGATAGGATCATTGTTATGCGTTGTACGTATGCCCGTCATTGCATTGTCGGGGCCACGGTTCGTTTAAGACCTTAACAGTACCAGGCTCAACAATAGCTAAACAATGACAATACAGCGCAATCTGATTTTGCCGTTTACCCACCCTGAGGTTTCTCCTAATTAAGAAGATATATCCTTTTAGCTCAAATTTTTATGATAGCGTCTGTCCTCCACCTGACCGGCGTGAGGGATTATTTACAATCTCAAATTTCTTTGCCCAACATGTCATGGAAGCTCGTTTATTTTCACGACCTTCGATCCAGAAAAGCACCATCCACACGGCGCAATTTGTTCAACTTGTGGTACACGTTTAACCGCAAGCTCCTGCATTCCACCAAAGCGCAAAGCGCGTAAGATGGCGAGCTGATGAAATACAGACAATGCCCTTGTTATTAAACAAGGGCTTATTTTTAGCCAGGCGTCACTTACTGACTTAACCCGCGATTTTTCAGCATCGGCTCAGGCAGCGGATCGTGCCCGCGCCACTGGCGATAAAGCTCAGCTAAATCACTGCTGTTCCCACGCGACAGGATCGCCTCCCGGAAACGTCGGCCGTTTTCGGCGCGTAAGCCGCCCTGCTCCACAAACCACTGATAGCCGTCATCGGCCAGCATCTGCGTCCACAGATAGGCGTAATAGCCTGCCGCATAGCCACCGCCAAAAATATGCGCGAAGTAGCTGCTGCGATAGCGCGGCGGCACCGCCTCCAGATCGAGGTTTTCCTGTTTAATGGCCTGGGCTTCGAAGGCATCGACGTCGTTAATCTCACGATCCGCGCGGATGCTGTGCCAGTTCATATCCAGCAGCGCGGCGCTTAACAGCTCCGTCATGTCGTAGCCTTTATTAAATAGCGTGGCGCTGAACATTTTTTCACGCAGCGCGTCCGGCATCGGCTCACCGCTCTGATAATGACGGGCGTAACGGGTAAACACCTGCGGATGGCTTGCCCAGTGCTCGTTGATCTGCGACGGGAACTCGACAAAATCTCGCGGTGTGTTGGTCCCGGAAAGCGTGGCGTAACACTGGCTGGCAAAGAGGCCGTGCAGCGTGTGGCCGAACTCGTGGAACAAGGTGATCACATCGTCCCAGGAGATCAGCGCGGGCTGCCCGGCGGCAGGCTTCTGATAGTTACAGACGTTGTAGATCACCGGCCTGGTGCCGTTTAAGGTCGACTGCTCCACAAAGTTGCCCATCCACGCACCACCGCTTTTCGAGTCGCGGGCGAAGAAATCACCGTAAAACAGCGCAAGCCCTGTACCGTCCTCATCGAAAATTTCCCATACCCGCACGTCCGGGTGATACACCGGAATATCCGCCCGCTCGGTAAAGGTGAGGCCAAACAGCTGGCTTGCCGTCCAGAACACGCCGTCCACCAGCACGTTGTCCAGCGCGAAGTAGGGTTTGATCTGGCTTTCATCAATGGCGTATTTCGCCTGGCGCACCTGTTCACCGTAGAAAGCCCAGTCCCAGGCGCGGGCGGTAAAGCCGCCCTGCTGCGCGTCGATCACCTGCTGAATATCCGCCAGTTCCTTTTCGGCACGGGCGCGTGCGGCAGGGGCAATGTCCCGCATAAAGCGCAGTGCGGCAGCCGGGGTTTGCGCCATCTGATCGGCGATCTTCCACGCGGCATAATCGTCAAAGCCCAGCAACTGCGCCTGACGGGCGCGGATCTGCGTTAAGCGCAGCACTATCTGCCGGGTGTCGTTTTCATCGCCGCGCTGGGTACGCAGCCAGCCCGCGGTAAAGAGTTTTTCACGGGTCTGGCGATTGCGGAGCGCCGCAAGCCAGGGCTGCTGGGTGGTGTTAAGGAGCGGGATCAGCCAGCGGTCGTGCAGACCTTTCTCTTCTGCCGCTGCGCGTGCCTGGGCGATCTCGTCCTCGTTCAGGCCATCGAGTTCACCGACATTCTCCACCACCAGCGCCGCCGCTTTTCCGGCAGCCAGCAGATGCTGATTAAAGCGGCTGGTCAGCTGCGCCGCTTCAGTATTAAGCGCTTTCAGCGTCTGTTTATCCGCCGCAGGCAGTTTAGCGCCGGCGAGGATAAAGCGCTGATAGGTGACCTCCAGCAGGCGGCGGGATTCGTCGTCAAGCCCGGCGGTATCCCGCGCGTTATAGACCGCTTCCACGCGGGCAAACAGCGCGTCATCCAGGTAAATATCGTTGGCCAGCGCCGCCAGTTCAGCGGAGAACGCCTCATCCAGCAGTTGTAGCTCGTCGTTGGTATGCGCCGAGGTCATGGCGAAAAAGATGCTGGTCACACGCGACAGCAATTCCCCGCTCTGCTCCAGCGGCAGCAGCGTATTGGCAAAGGTTGGCGCGTCAGTCTGTCCGGTGATGGCGGCGATGTCGGCGCGTTTTTGCCGTATCCCTTCATCAAAGGCGGGCCGGTAGTGGCTGTCCTGTAGCATATCGAAACGCGGTGCCTGGTACGGCAGCGTGCTCTGTTCAAACAGTGGATTGGTGGCGGACATGTTTTACTCCCCTGAGCCGTTGATCGCTTTCTACAGTAACAAATCCCCCCGTCACGGGACCAGATTATTTGCCACACTACTAACTCGCCCGGTATGCGTTGCCACCGGGCCGCTGCGCAACTATGCTAAGGCAACACAAAAAGCGTTAAGGAACAGAGAGATGATTATTTTAGTAACCGGGGCAACTGCGGGTTTTGGTGAAGGTATTACGCGTCGCTTTGTGAAAAACGGCCATAAAGTGATCGCCACAGGCCGCCGCCAGGAGCGCTTACAGGCGCTGAAAGACGAACTGGGCGACAGCGTGCTGACGCTGCAACTGGACGTGCGCAACCGCGCCGCCATCGAGCAGGCAATGGAGAATTTACCGGCTGAATGGCGCGACATCGACGTGCTGGTGAACAACGCCGGTCTGGCGCTGGGCATGGAGCCGGCGCACAAGGCGAGCGTTGAGGACTGGGAAACCATGATCGACACCAACAACAAAGGCCTGGTGTACATGACCCGCGCCGTGCTGCCGGGCATGGTGGCGCGCAATCGCGGTCATGTGATCAACATCGGTTCAACGGCGGGCAGCTGGCCGTACGCGGGCGGCAACGTCTACGGCGCGACCAAAGCCTTTGTGCAGCAGTTCAGCCTGAACCTGCGTACCGATCTGCATGGCACCGGCGTGCGCGTGACCAATATCGAGCCGGGGCTGGTGGGCGGCACTGAATTCTCTAACGTGCGTTTCAAAGGCGACGACGACAAAGCCGGAAAAACCTACGAGAACACCACGGCGCTGACGCCAGAAGACGTTACCGAAGCGGTCTGGTGGGTGGCGACGCTGCCGAAACACGTCAACATCAACACGCTGGAAATGATGCCGGTAAGCCAGACCTTTGGCGGTCTGAGCGTGCACCGCGGCTGATGTGCAGACCCCGGCGCCAGCCGGGGCTATTTCCTCTGTGCTACGGGGCCAGACTGCGCAGGATGAGCGACGACAGCAGTACCGCCGCCGTCGGCGCGTCCTCAAGGTTGTACTGTAACTGCACCGGGCTGATATACGGCTTCATCACCAGGAAAATCGCCTGCGCGGTTTCATCCAGCGGTGTTTTGCGCTCAAACTCCCCTGATTTACGCCCTTCCAGCAGCACTTCCTGAATCAACTGCTTAAGCTGTTCTTCGTACGCGCGGGTGGATGCCCACTGATCGCGCGTGGCCACCGCGGCGATGTCGTAAAGTTTGCGGTCATGGAAAAAGAGATCGCTGCCCGCTTCCGCTAACGCCCGGAACAGACGGCGAAACTTTTCCGACGCCGTGGGCGCGTCGGCAATGGCGGCAGTGACGATCTCCATGATCATCGCCAGCCGGTTGCGGCAAATCACTTCCCCGATGGCCTGTTTGGAATCGAAGAATTTATAGATGTAGGCTTTGGAAAAGCCGATGGCGCGGGCAAGATCGGACACCGTGGTTTTTTCATATCCAAAGTGGCTGAAATGTTCGGTGGCGGCTTCCACCACCTGATCGCGAACGCTGTGGTCCGCCGTGCCGCGCGTGGCGTGTGGGGTCAATTTTTTCGTCATCCGGTAAGCTTAACTCAGCAGCGCCGGGTTAACAACGAGTGACCAGATGGTAATACCGTCACAAGCGGCTTTCCTGTAAGGTGTCTATACTGCGTACAGACCCCTGAAAAGAAGCGATCCGCTATGAGAAAACCTGATTACCCGTCACGTGATTCTGATAAATGGGCGCAGGTTGATACCTGGTTTGCCCAACAACTCGCCCCTGAAGGTACTGAGCTTAAAGCTGCACTGGCTCATAACGCAGAACAAGGATTACCCCCGCACGATGTCTCCGCCTTACAAGGCAAAATGCTGGCGCTGTTTATTCAAATGACGCGGGCGGTCAGCGTGCTGGAAATAGGTACGCTGGGAGGCTACAGCACCATCTGGATGGCGAACGCGTTACCCGCCAACGGGAGCATAACTACCCTTGAATTTAATCAGCATCATGCCGACGTTGCCCGCCACAATATCGCCCGTGCAGGACTTACCGGGCGGGTTAAGCTTCATACCTGTGCCGCGTTAGATGTTTTACCCACGCTGACTGGCCCTTTTGATCTGATTTTTATCGATGCCGATAAAGTGAATAATCCTCGCTATCTGGAGTGGGCAATGAAGCTCGCCAAACCAGGCACGGTCATTATCGGCGATAACACCGTTCGCGGCGGCGCCGTCATTGATGCCGCGAGTGATGATCCGTCGGTTCAGGGGTTGAGAACCTTTATTCAGTTGATTGCAGCAGACGAGAGACTGGACGCGACCGCCATCCAGACCGTTGGCGAAAAAGGATGGGATGGCTTTTTGATGGCGATTGTTAAGGCCCTCTAAGCACTCAGCTTTTCAGACCGCATTCATGTTCCTGCGAGCAGGTACGCATTTTATCCATTCGAACCGCTGACATCACCCCGCTGTCTTGCCGTTTTCCGCTGAAAACGGTATCTTTCGCACGCACCTGCAAAATCAGGTGCCGGGTTTAGCATCCTGTCTTACCTCATCGGCGATACAACATTTTTGTATCGTGCGCACGGTTACATCTCAATGGTGGGCCGGGCGGGGGCGTCGCAAGACGCGCCGGTATCGATGAGGCCGGTAATGCTAACTCCGTCCGGTTCCACCACCCATGAAGTTAGCATTTCTGGTGGTGGAAAATAATCACTCATCGGAGGCTGCCTTTATGGCTACGACCCTCAACCAGACTCACCCGTTACTTTCCATCCCGTTTAATACCGACAGCGATTTCACCGTCCTTGCCGATCACTGCCATCAGCTTGCGGAAGCGCAGGCGGAAAGCCTCGATCCGACGCTGCGAATGGCATTGTGCGGACGCTTTTCCGCCGTGTTTACCCTGCTCAAACCCCAGCTGAACGAGCCGATCCCGCCGGAACAGCAGGCGCGTTTTACCGTGGACACCCTCCCCACTCGCGTTCCCCAGTTTTCCCCCGATTCCGATACGCTCGGCGAATACTGCGCAGCGCTGGCGCAGGTATTACTTTGCCGCAGCGTACCGCCGCAACAGGAAGAACCGCTGCGCTGGCTGCTGGCAGATTTGATGGCGTATCTGGCGGAGGAAATTAATGCGCCGCGCTGGATCCGCACAGCAAATGGGGTAAGCGTTATTGATGACGTGACAGGGTAACGTTATGGCGTAAGGCTAAGCTGAGGTAATGTCCGCTTTGTGGCAGGAGCGGACATCTTTTTATTGAGGAACATTGACTAGCTATGTGCACAGTGCATGTAGAACGTGAATATTATTTTACGGTATCGATAAGTGCTGACAGCAGATCACCAAAGGATCCGTACTCAGCACTAACGTAATCTGTTGAGACTTTATCCCTGATCTGGAAACGGTCGTCTTTGAAGACGTACACAAATACGGATATGCCATCCTCGCCTATCACCACTTTGTCAGCCAGGTTCGGATCAACATAGATGTCATTGTCGCGCGCCTCAATGTTCTGGATATAGATATTTGACCATACCGGCTTGCTATTCTCCGCCTGCGTCATGCCATACAGCGTGAGTCCGTTGTACTCCAGCCCATCCATGATGTTGAACATATCAGCGTAATCCGGACGATTTATCACTAATCGCTGAATATCTGCGTAAACGCCGCGTTTCACCTCATCCCACTCCGCTGGCGCAGAATTGCGCATTAAGTCCGTCATGGTGTCAGGCGCTACGGGGCTGGCTACCGGGTAGTTATCGGAAACCATTAACGTATTGAGGATGCCAATCATCTTATTTGTATCGTTCATAGCGTGCTCACTTTCCTACCGGGTAAATTACGCCATTCGGCGAAGGCCATAAAACGTTAGTGCTAGCGTTGTATGGGAGGTCTTTGCTGATTATCGCCTGTGTCTTTGATAGCGCGGAGTGATATGGCGAGTTTTGGATGAGTATCAGATTATCGAGGGCATTTGTGCCACTGTCATCCAGGGGGATCTTGTGGTGAACTTGCCACCTGGACGGTACTTTACCATCAGCGAGACGCAGCAGATTGTTGGAATCAAACGTTGATAGTGCGTCTGGGTGATCGGAAAGCGATTTGAGGAAATTTGGGCGCACGGAGCTGTTAAACTCATCACGGAGCACAGCATATTCAGCGCGGTCACGACGCACATAGTTCAGATTCGACACATTTACATCGTGAAGCAGAACGTGCGCCTTTTTGTATTTGCCCAGATAGCTTGTCAATTCCTCTGCCGCCATCGGGTTACGTATAACCAGCAGTGAAGCCGCAGCTACCATCATCCCAGATGTAGTTTGATTAAGAACGCCGTCGTACCCCTTCACCGCATCGCCGCCCAACTGTTCAACTGTCTGCCGGAATCCCTCAATGTTACCGTTGTAGATACCGCCTGCCGCCAAAAGTCTCCCGGCAGCTTCGCTGTTGATAGTTTTGCCCGCCTGGGCATACTGTATCGGGGCGTCGGAATAATGCTGTTTAACGGTTGGCGAGGGCTTTCTGCCCTGATGCTCGCTGAGGCTGTATTCATAGATTTGACGCACCGCTTCCTGAAACCCATCGCAATATGTATCCATGAAGCAGTCGTAAATCAGATTACTGTCATCATCGAAATAAAACGGATTGCGAAAATGGTCCCATTTTTCTTGAGTGTTTACGCCGATCATCCAGCCGTGCTCCAGATTCCATTTCACCTCATCATAGAGTCCATCGTATTCATTAAGACGCTTGCGTTTGTAGGGTTGTGTCGTGAATCGGTGGAAAACCCTTTCCCGTCGCTTCGGGACGCTGTGAGGCAGAATGCGGTTGCGCTGGTCGTATTCCAGGTAATCCAGTTCGTAAAAAATGCTCGCCATATTCAGCGCATCTTGTGGCGACAGAATGAACTGAATATCACCTGGAGCCAGTTCCCGCTCTGCATCCCATCTCATGTAAAGAGTGAACATTCCGTTTCTTCCTTATTCCATGCAGTTTATAAGGATTCTCTCGTTGAAGTGGCGACAAATCAAACGGTTTGATTTTTGTGGTTGAGCTATCTTGGGTTTGCTGGAGGGAACTGTCACCGCCTCTCTGGCACACTGATGCGACTCAAACCACCACAGTGTAAATGTGACCAACCGCTTCATGCCTCACGCAGTCATGTTAAAGTGCCCCCTGTACCCAGAACCCCATACAATTCCAGCCTCGAGGTTTCCGACATGACGACCTTTTATCAACTGACTGCCACCAGCCTGCGCGGCGAACCCATCCCGATGGCCAACTATGCGGGTAAGCTGGTGCTGGTGGTGAATACGGCCAGTAAATGTGGTTTCACGCCGCAGTATGCTGGCCTTGAAATGCTCTACAAAAAGTACGGCGCACAGGGGCTGGTGGTGCTGGGTTTCCCCTGCAACCAGTTCGGTAAGCAGGAGCCAGGCGGGGCCGACGACATCGCGCAGACCTGTCACATCAACTACGGCGTGAGCTTCCCGATGTTTGAGAAAGTGGACGTCAACGGTGCTGCCGCGCACCCGGTATTTCGCTACCTGAAAGCAGAACTGCCAGGCGTGCTGGGCGGGCGCATCCTGTGGAACTTCACTAAATTTCTGATTGGGCGCGACGGCAAACCCCTTAAGCGTTTCGCCCCCATCACCACCCCGCAAAAAATGGAAGCCGCCATCGTCGCCGCACTGGGAATATAACGTAGCCGGACGGATCACGTCACAGCGCGGCTGACGAACGCCTTCTTGCTCTGACAGTCTCATCAGCCGCATTCTGGCGTCGAAATTCCCCCGGCGGCATACCTGCGTAACGGGCGAAAGCAACGTTGAACGCACTCGCCGACTGGTAGCCTGTCCGAAAGGCGATCTGTTCTATTTTATCCTGGCCACTCAGTAGCGCGTTGCGGGCTAACGACATTCGCCAGAACAGCAAATACTGCCCTGGAGACATGCCGACCGTCTCGCTGAAGACGGCGTAAAAAGAGGATCGGGACATTGCGCACTCCCGCGCGAGCCGGGCGATTTGCCAGTCAGCGCCGGGGTTTTGATGAATGAGATGCAGCGCGGTGGCGATCTTGTCGTGCTGTAACCCTTTCAGGATCCCGGTCGTTGTCGACAGTGCGGGATCGCTGCGCAACGCCTCCACCAGCAACAGTTGCAAAAGATGCATCAGTACCACATCCCGTCCGGGTCGCCGGGTGCGGCTTTCATCCAGCAGGAGGTCGAACAGGGTGACGAAACGACGTTGCCCTTTGATCAGGATCTCGTTGGGGAGTAACGCGACGATGAGCTGTTTGTCCGGCGTGTCGAATTCACAGTGCCCGACATTCATAAGAAATTCAGCCTCTCCCGCTGGGGAGCCAATTCTCACGTGTCCCTCGCCCAGCACGGTCGGCGTCGTAATGCCTGCGGGAGGCGCGGCGCCCGCATTGGTATTCTCGAAGGTATAGGTGGCGGGTATCAGCACGAAATCACCGGCGACAAGCCGTGTCGGCGCGTTGCCGTTAATACGCATCAGGCATTCGCCCTGCAACACCGCGCAGTAAAACGCCTCTCCGGCAGACTCCCGGACCACGCGCCACGTCCCTGCTCCCTCAACGAGTTTTGCCTGGGTAGGTCTGGGATTGAGCAACGCAACCATATCGGTTAACGGATCTGACACTGGCCGCTCTCTCAAGAAAAGTGGATTTCTGATTATATATTGTCCAGACACGGAAGACTATGATTGCTGCTCTGACCCACTACGAGGATTTACCATGCCAACTGCACTGATTACCGGATGCTCTTCAGGTTTTGGGCTGGCAACAGCACACCTGTTTTTAGCCAAAGGCTGGCACGTGATTGCCACCATGCGAACGCCAGATGCGACGCTTTTTCCTGCCAGCGACAGGCTGAAGATATTGCCGCTGGACATCACCTCTGAGGAAAGTATTACCGGGGTGGTGAAACAGGCGGGCGCGATTGACGTGCTGGTCAATAATGCCGGTCTTGGCGCCGCGGTTCCCGTTGAACTGACGTCCCTCGCCACCGCGCAGCAATTAATGAACATCAATGTGCTGGGCACGCTGGCGTTGACGCAGGCGTTTCTGCCGTTGATGAGAGAGAAAAAAGCCGGGGTTATCATCAATGTGTCTTCGTCCGTCACCACCAAAGCGATGCCGCTGATTGGGCTTTATCGCGCCAGTAAAGCGGCGCTGAATGCCTGGAGCGAGACATTAGCCCTGGAAGTGAAGCCTTTCGGGATCCGCGTTCACGTTGTGTTACCGGGGCGTTCGCCCGAAACGAAGTTTGGCGAAAATGCACGGGCTTACTCTGGCGGGCGGGATGATACAGTCTATGGAAGCCTGGTGAATGAATTTATCCAGAGGGCGGGCGATCCCCACGCGCCAGTGACGCACGCGGAGGATGTGGGGAACGCGATACTGGCGGTTGCGGAGCAACAACACGCCCCGCTCTACACCGCCGCTGGTGAAGATGCCATGCAGTTTCTCACCGCCGTACAGCAGCGTTCCCCGTTCTGTGAATGATTGTGCCGTGTCACATATGAAGAAAGAGAGAGAGTTTCCTCTCTCTTTTCCCTGCCTATAAAGTCTTCATCAAACCTGCGTCAGCCCGCCATCCACACAAATTTCTGCGCCGGCGATATAGCTGCTTTCATCACTCGCCAGGAATAATGCCGCACTCGCCACTTCGTCGGGTCTGGCCATCCTGGCTAACGGAATGGCGCTGATTATTCCATTGCGCAGCTCTTCGGAGGCAGCCTGCATCATTTCCGTATCCACAGGCCCAGGGGCGACTACATTAATGCGAATGCCCCGGGCGGCAAGCTCATTGGTCCAGGTGCGGGCAAACGACCGTAAAGCTGCTTTACTGGCACCGTAGACGCCATACCCTTTGGTGCCAATGACATCGGCGATCGATCCAATCAGCACCACACTCGCCCCCTCTTTTAGCAGAGGAAGTGCAGCCTGAAGCGCAAATAACGGCGAGCGTACATTCAGCCCGAAAATAGTGTCAAACTGCGCCGGGGTGACGTCATCAATGGTCGCGTAATCGGCCATACCGGCGTTGATGACCAGCACATCTATGCGGCCAGACTCTGCCTTAATCAGGTCAGCGATCCGTGTCAGTTCGCTAAGCTCACTGACATCAGCACGCAGCGGTCTGGCATCGCCTTCTATGCCAGCACTGGCGACGTCTAACTCCTCGCTCCGGCGCGAGGTGAACCAGGTGGTTGCGCCTTCACGGGCAAATCGCTGGCTGATAGCAAGGCCAATGCCTTTTGCGCCGCCCAGGATCAGGGCCACTTTATTCTCTAATCGTTGCATCTGCTAACTCCGTTAGGGGTGGAAAACAGATGATATAATTTTTATACTTAATAACAATTACGCACTTTGTTTATACCAGGTATCACGGAGTATATCGCTATGTGTCAGATTGACGGTAATAACCTGAAAGAAGTAGGAAAAACCCGACCGGTGCTGGAGAACATCACCAATAAATGGTCGATTTTAATTCTCACCGTGCTGTGCAGTGAGCCTGCACGTTTTAATGAACTCCGCCGACGGCTGGATGGGATCACGCATAAAGCGTTGTCTGACGCGCTGAAGCGGCTTGAGCGCAATGGGCTGGTGAATCGCACTGTGCTGCCGACATCGCCAGTCAGTGTCGAATACAGCCTTACCCCGCTGGCAAAGACGCTACAGGAACCTTTTAGCGCGCTGTACGACTGGGCGCTGAAACATGGGCCGGCAGTGGCGCGCGCGCAGCAGGAATATGATTCCCGGCATACGGAAGAGCTTTGCTGAAGCGGGCATCATTTACCTGTCCAAAGCGAATCAACGGAACCGGTATACGTGATGCACACATTAAGGCTTTGTTGTGAAACGCGATGGACGATAATGTTGCGGGATCGCATCGTACTTGCCGTCGCTGAGTTCCTCGCAAACCAGCCGGCCAATTGTCGCTGCGCACGTGACAGCAGGATGCATGGAGGCGACATAGAGGCTTTTGCTTTCATCAATAAAACCGAGAATCGGATACCCATCCTGCGGGACAGGGCGTTCGCCTGTTGAGTAGTGGATAAGCGAGGATGACTCTGCGCCTTTGAGTCGGCTTCTTACCGCCGTCTGCGCAGCCATAGCCGTTTCTCTTACGTTGCCGCTTGCAGGGTAATCTTCTGCGGCGACGACATCCCCGTTACGGGCATGCCGAACCTCAACATCATCACCTGAGATAATCGTTTTGACGGCGCACCGGGGTGCGCTAAAGCGCAGTAATATGGCGGGCGATGACAAAACCGGAACCGGGGAGCCCGTCTGTGCAGTCAGCGCGGAAATACCTGTTCCACAGGCCAGCACCACGCAATCAGCATCCAGTTGACCCTGTGACGTCAATACCCCCGTGACCTTACCGTCGGTCATGCAAAGGCTCGTGACGGTTGTTTCGGTTTGCAGCACAGCCCCCTTTTCGCAGGCTTTTTCCACTAATATACGTGTCGCCTCGGTAGCCTCGATGGCCCCGTCTTTTGCTGCATAGCGGCCGTGTGCGGGAGGGTTGAGCAGCGCCGGCTCAAGACTGGCGATTTCTGCCTGCTGGAGAAGACTTTCCCCCTCCACGCAGGTTTCGGAAACTGCGCCGTATTTTAACGAACCACTCCAGCTAATCTGCAGTTCCGGTATTTTATCTTCCAGCCTGTGCCAGTCCGTCAGTGCGGCGCGCCGCAGAAGCGCATCCGCCGCTTCATCGCTCACCGCGCCCGTCAGCCAGCCAAACGCACTCCCCGTCGCCCCTGAGGCGGGCATCTTTTGCTCAACAAGGGTGACGTCAAATTCATGGCTGGCAAGATGCCATGCGATTGAGGCGCCGGTAATTCCGGCTCCCACGACGACGATCTTTCTTTTTCTACGGGTCACGGTGACCTTCTCCGGTGTGGCAAACATATTCTTGCCATGATGCAAAAGTAATCTGTTTCAGGCAAGCTGCCAGGATCCGTAGCCGCGATGCGTTACACGTTGCTCGCACAGGCTGCGCTTTCCAGCATCAGCGGATATTTTTATGGCCTGACAAGGCCAGTTTCCCCTATCTTTCATATAATAGTGCGCGTCTGCCAGCCACTGTGCACAGTCGCGGCAGGTCAAGGGTGACTGAATTTTTAACCGTTCTGACAACTCAGGGTTGTTGGCAGAAAATAAGGGGAAAGCATGCCTTTTTTAGTTGGTGAGTTATCTGGCGCTCCGGCATGGGTGCCTGCGGTATTGCTCGTCACTGTTTCGCTCGCGGTGGGATTTCTGGCAAGATTTATACTTTTGCAGTTCATTCGTTACTGGCAGAGTCGTGACAGAAAGCTCTTCAAGTCACTGGAGAAACACCTTCGTGGCTCCATGTTTCTTTTCATTCCCCTGCTGTTGATCCGCGTAGGGGTCAATTATGCCAATATCCAGCCGGAGTCCCTGAGCTTTATCAGAACGACAACGAATATCTTCATTATTTTGTCGTTTTGTTCCGTCCTGATTCGATTAATTAATGTTGCTCAGGATATGCTTTTTATTCGCTATGACATTAATATTTCGAATAATCTTCGTGCCCGAAAAATTCGCACGCAGATCATGTATGTCAAAAAAGTCGCTATCGTCTTACTGGTGACGCTTTGTTTATCCCTGATTTTACTGAGTTTCCCTGGCGTGCGGCAATTCGGCACCACTATTCTGGCGGGGGCCGGGGTAGCCGGGATAATAATCGGTTTTGCGCTACAAAAGTCGCTGGTTAATTTATTTGCCGGTATACAGATTGCCTTTACGCAACCGATAAAAATCGATGATGCGGTGGTAGTGGAAAAAGAGTGGGGCTGGATCGAGGAGATAAATCTGACGTATGTGGTAGTGCGTCTGTGGGATCTGCGCCGCCTGGTATTGCCTATTACCTATTTTACCGAAAATCCCTTCCAGAACTGGACGCGTAATAACGCGCAAATTTTAGGTTCGGTGTTTCTTTATGTGGATTATTCCATGCCGTTGCAGCCGCTGCGCGAACACTTTGAGAAAGTGCTCAGTGAAACCCGGCTCTGGGATCAGGAAACGCAGGTTTTACAGGTGACCGATACCACCGAAAAAACCATGACCATCAGGCTACTGATGACGGCACAGAATTCACCGACGGCCTTTGATTTACGCTGTTACGTGCGGGAAAAAATGATCGAGTTTATTCAGCAGAATTATCCGCAGAGTCTTCCGCAGGTACGGGCGACACTGACCCCTTCCGTCACCTCCGCCAGCGAGTAAGGTTTGCCCCGCCTCAGAACATCAGCATATTCTGAGGCGGGCGCAGAGCAGGGTTACGCCGTCGGCGAACCGTCTGGCGTTATTCGGCTTTTACTGACAGGGCAACATCCTTCACCGCCGTCTCAACCCCGGCGGCATTGAGCTGAATGCTGGCGATCACCTCACCCGCTTCCCGCATCAGCGTTACCCCTTCCCGGGTGTTCGTCAGGTTGTTTTCAATACCACTGAGCACCTCTTTAGCCAGCTGATTATTGCTGGCCACTACCCGCTCAATTTCTTCCGTGGCGCTGCTGACGCTTGCCGCAAGCGTGCGGACTTCGGCGGCAACCACGGCAAAACTGCGTCCGGAGGCACCCGCCCTCGCCGCTTCAATCGCGGCATTGAGGGCAATCAGCCGTGTCTGCATGGCAAAGCTGCGGATGGTTTCCACCATGCCGTCAATGCTGTCAGACTGATTGTTCAGCCGGGACACATCGGTGGAAACTGCTCCCAACCCCTGGGCAATGGTATCAATCATCCGGATGCTGTTTTCGATAACGCTGGCTCCGGCCTGCGCACTGCCACGGGTCTGCACCGCCATATCCCATGCATGGACCGCCGCTTCCTGCTCTCGCTGGTTACGCAGGACATCTGCCGTGACGTCGGTAGCGAACTTCACAATTTTATAAAGCTGTCCGTCATGGTTAAAAACCGGGTTATAGGTTGCGCGCAGCCACAGCGGCTCTCCCTGACGGTTGAGGCGTGGAAACTGACCGGAAAAGAATTCGCCCTGATTCAATCGCTCCCAGAACTGGCGGTATTCATCACTTTTATACAGCGTCGGTGAACAGAACAGCCGATGATGTTTACCGATAACCTCCTCACGTTTATAACCGGTAGTCGTCAGGAAATTATCATTGGCTTCCAGCACGATACCGTCGGGGCTAAACGAGATAATGGCCATGGAGCGGCTGATGGCATTGACGATGGATTCCTGCTCAAGGGCCACCTGGATACGCGCAGAAATATCCGCCGCAATCTTGATGACACGCGTCACCTTGCCGCGCCGGTCCGTAATGGGGATATAGCTGGCTTCCAGCCATACCGGACGATCCCCCTTAGCCAGACGCAAATACTTGCCGCTGAAGCTTTCCCCCCTGGCGAGGCGCTGCCAGAACTGGCTGTACTCCGGGGAGTTGACCAGCGCAGGCGGGCAGAATAGTCGATGGTGATGACCAATGATTTCCTCAGCCCGGTATCCCATCGCAGAGAGAAAAAGCGGACTGGCTTTCTGGATCACCCCTTCCGGACTGAATTCAATGACAGGTTTATTCTGACAAAGTGCGTTATACGACGCGGCTGAACGCTGGCGGCTCAGGGAGAAAAAACGTTTAAGTGCAGTTATACGCATCAGATTTACCGGATAATGTAAGGATTGATCTGGTTATCGGCAATCCGGCTGTAAGCGTTATGTATTGCTGCGATAGTTGTAGATTATAAGTGATACCCGCCTCAGCCTGCTTCAGGCCGGAGGCGGACAGTATTGTTGAGATTATGGCGTGACGTCGGTAACAGGCGATACCTTTGAAAAGATTTCCAGGTAGTCATGTGAGCCGTAACCGGGGAAAACCAGAAACAGCAGCACAGCACTGCCGTTTTCATAATGCACCGCCATGTCTCCATTACGCGTGATAAAAAGCATATGGTTCCACCACTGACAACCCACACTCATGTCAGGCGTGCAGTTGCGGCTTTTTTGCACCAGCTGGCCATCTTTTGTCAGATAAAAATAGTTGGTTTCAGGTCTGGAAGGTTTGGGTGCAGACTCATCAAGTAAGATAAAAGTTTCTTTTCTGATCGTTTTGTTTGCTGCATCCAGCGACACGGCTTCCAGAGATTTTGCCGGATAGTTGAAGCGAAGCTGAACGGTGGAAGCGTTCTGATTACTTACGCCGAAAAGTACCGCCAGATCGCCCGCCCCGCGGTAACGCTCCCCGCTGGCCTTAATCGGCGTCGTTTTAAACTGATAAACATTCTGCTGACGAATATCCTGGCGGTGCGGGTATTCCGCTTTATACAGCGCTTTTTGCGGTGATGAGGTGATGCATCCGGCAAGTAACGATGTCAATAAAAGGGCGAACAAAACGCGCACTGGCGTACTCCTGGCTTCCGCTGTCGCGGCTAAGATTATGATATTGTAACCGTAATACAACAACCCCAGTCGTGCCAGCACGATGACGCTGGCCGGGCTGGTATTTCACGCCTGCGGCCTGAAGCGCAGCGCCATAAACATCAATACCACAATGCCGACGCTCATGATGGCCCAGGCGCTGTCGAGCGAGGCGGCGCGGTCACGTACTATTCCGGCCACCAGCGGCATTAACGCCGCCAGCATATAACCGCCCCCCTGCACAAAGGACAGCAGCGCGCCCGCCTCTTCCGGCGCGGTGGCGTGATCGAGCGTGACGATCAGCGACAGCGGAAACAGCGCGCCAATCCCCAGCCCCAGCAACAGGGTTGGCAGCCAGGCCAGCGCCCCGCCCAGCAGCATCAGGCTCACCAGCCCTGCGAGGATCATGGCCAGCACCACCAGCAAGGGACGACGGCGATCGTGAAAGTGATGGATCAGGCTGGAAAGGATAAACCCTGCGGCCACCTCGGTCAGCGTCAACGCGCCCAGCACATAACCACTCTGCCCGGCCTGCCAGCCGTGCTGCATGTAAAACGGCGGCAGCCAGGCCAGCACCAGCGTATACGCCCCTGTACCAACGCCAAAGAAGATCATCAGCAGCCAGGCGCGGCCCGTGAGCGGCACGCGGTGACGATGAGTGATGTGCACCGGCGCGGCCCGCCGTGAGTGGGTCAGCCACAGCAACAACGCGATGGCGGCGGGGATCGCCGGTACGGCCAGCGTCAACGCCAGCCCCTCATGCATCGCCAGCGGCGCAGCGCTGGCCGCGGCCATTGCCGCGCCCGCCATAATGCCGGTGGAAAAAAGCGCCATCAGCGTGCCCGCCCGAGCGCCGAACTGACGCTTGATCAGCGCCGGCATCAGGGCCTGAATGACGCCAATGCCGGTGCCAGCCACCAGTGCGCTGATAATCAAGGTGGCAGCAGACTGATCGACGCCACGCACAGCGCTCGCCAGCGCCAGCAATATCAGGCCACCGGTGATCCCCCGCACTTCGCCCATTTTCTGTTGCAGACGTGGCCCGGCAAGCGCTGCCAGCCCCATCATCATCACCGGCAAGGTGGTCAGCAGACTGAGCTGTGTGGCGCTGAAGTGGGCGTTATGCTGCAATAGCGGAAACAGCGGCCCCATTGCCGCCATCACCGGGCGAAGATTCAGTGCGATGATAAAAACCAGAACGATAAACAATCCTGCCGTTGATAAGGTACGATCCACTTTCCTGCTCCTGATGGGCTAATATATCTTAACGTTAAGATATATTACGAAGCAGCAACAGGCCTTGTGCACAAAATAACAAAGGTGGCAGCAAGCACACCTGAAGGAGTTCCCAAGTGGCAGATCATGTCGATTTCATTGTAGATCAGTGGGCCAGCGCAATGCCGGAGCTGGATGCGTCATCGATGTTAGTGTTTGGGCGAATGCTGCGCATCATGAAAAACCTGGCGAAAGCGCGTGCTGAGGCGCTGGCCTCCTTTGGCTTCCGTGACGGCGAGTTTGATGTGCTGGCGACCCTGCGCCGGGCGGGTGAGCCTTATCGCCTCTCCCCCACGCAGCTGTATAAATCATTGCTGGTCACGTCAGGCGCCATGACCAATCGCCTCAATCATCTGGAAGACGCGGGGCTTATCGTGCGCGTGAGCGATCCTGACGATAAGCGCAGTATGCTGGTGGCGCTGACCGGATCCGGACGGGAAAAAATCGAGCGGGCGCTGAAAATACATACCGAGACGCAAAACCAGTTTCTCAGCATGCTTGATGAAACTCAGCAGCACCAGCTTCAGCAGCTGCTGAGTCTGTTACTTACTGATGAAACGTAACGCTTTCCCCCAGCGGGGCTTTTTCGATGCGGTACTGGTTGGCAGGATGATCCCGGTCCGGGTAGCCCAGTGAGATGCCAAACAGTAATTTCAGCGCCGGGTCGATGCCGAGTGCTTCACGGATAGTGTCGGCATAAAAGCCCAGCATGGTCTGGGGAATACCGCCTAAACCGTGGGCGGTGAGCGACAGCAAGAGCGTCTGGGCATACATCCCGATATCACCAGCGACACGCACGTTATCGCCCACCTGCGGCATAAACAGCAGCGCAACATGGGGCGCGCCAAAGAATTCAAGGTTACGACGGGAGGCATGGCGGCGCTGATCGTAGTCCTCACGTTTCACACCGATGGCCTGATAGTAGGCCGCGCCCTGCTCTTTTGATCGCTCATGATAAATACCGGGGAAATCAGCGGTATCAAAACTGAAATCCGGCGTCAGTTGCCCGGCGTCATCTGCCGCGAGGATCGCCTGGCTCAGCGCATCGCGCTTCGCGCCCGAGACGATATGCGTTTGCCAGGGCTGCGTGTTGCAGTTGGAAGGCGCGCGCTGCGCATCCTCCAGGACCGCCCGCAGGATGGCATCCGGTACAGGTTGCGGAAGGAAATGGCGCACCGAATGGCGCTCACGTACAGCATCCCGAAACAGCATTACATCTGACATGGTTTACCTCTTTAAAAGTCCTGCATGAGATCGGCAACAATGTCTGCGGCCGGACGAATGGATTTGATTACGGAAATACCCGTACCGGTGGAAACCACGCCCTGATCAAAATTGCCGAGGCGCATCGCCTGCCACAGGGAGTGGTAGCCGTTCATGGCCTTAAACAGGGTTTCACGATCGGCACCCTGCGCGTCCAGTTCTGCCAGCGTCGGACTCAGATCGGTAGGTAAGGTGCGGTAATACGCGGGCAGCGTGCGGAACAGCAGCAAATCTTCCGCTGTGGACTCAACAATCAGGCGTTTTACTTTGTCAGCCGCGGGGTTTTCCTCCGCCGTTAAAAACAGGCTGCCCGCAAATACCCCTTCCGCTCCCAGCGCCAGGGCGGCACGCACCCCGCGCACATCGCCGATCCCCCCGGCAGCGATAACCGGCACTTTCACACTGTCGGCGATCATCGGCACGATGCTGAAGGTGCCAATCACCCGTGACGGCACGGTGCCGCCTTCGTCAAAACCGGTAGCTATGATGATATCCGCCCCCAATTTTTCTGCTTCTTTCGAATTGGCGATCGTCGGCGTCAGGGCGCGGTAGAGAATTTTAATGCCGCGGCTTTTAAAGAAGTCGTAGATTTCCGCGTCCAGTACTTCATTGATAAGCACCACTTCCACGCCTTCTTCAGCCAACATCTCGGCAGTGGGCCGCCAGAAGCGCATATCCGGGCCGTTAATCAGAGTCGCCGCGAAGGGTTTAGTGGTGAGTTTTTTGACTTTACGGATCTCTTCCCGCATGCGCTCCAGCGCCACCCAGCGTGAGCCTGGCAGGCTGTCCTGACCGGCGTGCGGCCCCAGCGTGCCCAGACCGCCCGCATGTGACACCGCAGCAACCAGTTCGGCATTGGTCAGGAAATATAACGGGGCCTGAATCAGTGGATAGCGAATATTTAAAATTTGAGTGACACGGTTATTCATTTTTTACATCCCCTGAAATTGACACAGGCCGAATTTTACCCTTTACAAAATGGAATGGAATCACCAAAAATAAACACCTGATACCCAAATATGGAAATCACCATGGATTACAACGCTGCAAAATTGTTCATCGCGGTGGTGAATGCCGGCAGTTTTTCTGCGGCCAGTGACCGTCTGGATGTGCCGATCTCCACCTTGAGCCGTAAAATTAATGAGCTGGAACAGTCACTGAACGTGCAATTGCTGGAACGCTCCCGGCACGGCGTAAAGCCCACGTATAAAGGGCAGCAATTCTATGAGCAGGCACGACCTGGCGTCGAACTGCTGGAAGACGCACAGAAGGCCGTTACCTCGGCCCATACCTTACAGGGCAAATTACGCCTGTCCGTGCCGCCCGATTTCTCGCTGTGGTGGGATTTACTGATCGCTTTCCAGCAGCGCTATCCCGATATCACCATTTTTTGTCATACCAGCGAACGGGTGGTGGATTTGTTTGAGGATGGCGTGGATGTGGCGCTCAGAATGGGCGATTTAAATACCGACGAGGTAATTGCCAGACCGCTGATGACGGTGGAAGCCGTGTTTGTGGCAAGCCCTGCTTTCCTGGCGCGTCACGGCACGCCACAGACGCTGACTGAGCTGGCCCGCCTGCCGGTGATGGCCTGGGAGAGCCTCAACCATGGTCTTTTTGAATGGGACGCGGGATCGGAGAAAGTGAAATACGAGCCATTCTTTTCTTCTAACCATTCTCCGGGATTATTGCACTATGCGCTGAATGGGATGGGCGTCGCACGGCTGCTGGATTTTTCCGTCAGGCCTTTTCTGGAAAGCGGCGCGTTAGTGCAGCTTCTGCCTGGCACTCACCGCCAAATTTTGCCGTTGCACCTGGTTTACGCGCGCCATAAACACCCTTCCGCCCTGGTGCGGGCTTATCTGGATTTTTGTATGGAATGGGTGGAAACACTCAAGTAATGTGCCGGGTGGAAGGTACGCCCCACCCGGCCTGGGACTGCTGCGTCTTTCAGTTCTGTTCCGACACCAGGATCGCCATGGTGTCTGGCTCCAGCGCGCAGAAGACGTGCTCCTCATCCGCCGGGTAGGAAATATAATCCCCTGCCCCAAGCTCCACAGGCGACGCCGTCAGGCCGACCCGCGCTCGCCCCTGAGTCACAATAATATGCTCAACGGATCCAGGCGGGTGCGGCATCGACAGACGCTCCGATCCCGGCTGGGTGATCAGCAGATAGATATCCCGCCGCGCACCGGGTGGACAGGTCGCCAGTAAAATCGCCTTATAGTCAGCAAGCTCTGCGGTCACCGTCGGGCCATCACCGCATCGTATTACCTGCATCTTGTTGATTTCAGGCTCCATAAGTCGGGCAAACGGGATATTCAGCGCCACACACAACGCCCATAAGGTCTCGAGACTGGGATTACCACTGCCTGATTCCAGCTGCGACAGGGTGGATTTCGCAATCCCGGCCCGACGCGCCACTTCCGCCAGTGACAGCCCCGCGCGCTGGCGCTCTCTTGTTAAACCTTTTGCGATCAGATCTATCGGTTGATTCATTATTTCGCCTGCATCGTATTTTATATCGAACGTTCGTTCGACTTGAAAAACGCTTTTCATGCGTTCATTATAATGAACATCTGTACTTTATGAGAAGATAGGATGAGTAATAAACCGGTTGCTTTACCCCCTGATGCGATAAAAAGCATTGTGTTAATTTGTCTGGCTGACAGCCTGGTGGGCCTGTCATACGGATCCCTTGCCATCTCCGAAGGCTTTCCGCTATGGGTGCCACTCTCTTTATCATTGCTGGTGCTGGCCGGTGCCTCTGAATTTATGTTCATTGGCATCGTTGCGGGCGGCGGCAGCCCGTTAACCGCCGCTGCTGCTGGCCTGCTGGTTAACCTGCGGCATTTCCCTTTTGGTATCGCGGTCAAGGATTTGGCCGGTCGTCAGCATCTGAGCTGGCTGGGCTGTCACATCATGAATGATGAAAGCGTGGTGGTCGGTATTTCGCAGGAAAACATCGTGCAGCGCCGTGCGGCCTACTGGGCCTGTGGACTGGGTATCGCCTTCTGCTGGCCGGTAAGCGTACTGGCCGGGGCCTGGCTGGGGCGTTTCATCCCGGACACCCAGGCCATGGGGCTCGACGCCGTGTTTCCGGCGATTTTAATTGCGCTGATATTCCCGGCCTTGCAGAAACGGCGCGTGGCGATCCCGGCCTCTGTTGGCGCGGCGGTAGGCCTGATTACGGTGCCTTTTTTGCCGGCGGGTATGCCGGTTCTCTGTGCGATGGCGGGCATGCTGGCGTGGCGGGGGGATAAATAATGCAATCGACACTGATCCCCCTTGGCATCGCGGTCCTGGCGCTGGGAACGTATCTGATCCGTTTTGCAGGATTCCGGCTGGGCAACCGACTGGCGCTTTCCGAACGAACACAAACGTTATTATCCGATGCTGCGATCCTGTTGTTACTGGCAGTGGCTGCCATCAGCACCCTCTATGAGGCGCAGGCGTTTGCCGGCGTGGCGCGGGTATCCGGCGTGCTGTTTGCGGTATTCCTGTGCTGGCGAAAAGCGCCGCTGGTATTCACCATCATTGGCGCGGCCGTGATGACGGCAGCCCTGCGATATATCGGCATTGCCTGACGCACGGGGATGCTGATTCCTCTGAATCTGCCGCGCCTGCGCCTGAAGGTGAAATGCGTGGCATATAATTCATGTTGAAATCATTCATAATGAATCAATGAGGAAGACTTATGAGCAGTGAAAAAAGTAAACAGCCACAAATTGATCATGCTGAAGATAATGCCTTTTTCCCTTCAGAATATTCTCTGGGCGAGTTTACCAGCCCCGTCTCCGATTTGAGTGATGCCGATTATCCCCGTCGTCATAACGGCGGCAAAAAGATCCTGGTGATTGCCGCCGATGAACGTTATCTGAAAACGGATACCGGCGCATTGTTCTCAACCGGTAATCACCCGGTTGAAACCCTGGTGCCGCTCTATCATCTGCACGCCGCCGGATTTGAATTTGATGTGGCGACCGTCTCCGGGCAGATGGCAAAATTTGAATACTGGGCAATGCCACGCCAGGATCCGCGAATTATGCCCTTCTTCAGGGAGTATCAGTCAAAATTCCAGTCACCGGAAAAACTCTCTGACGTGGTGAAGGGGCTCAACGGCGACAGTGACTATGCGGCGGTGTTTATTCCGGGCGGTCACGGGGCGTTGATTGGCCTGCCCGAGAGCGATGCCGTGGCGGATACGCTGCGTTGGGCGATTCACCATGATCGCTTTGTGATTTCGCTCTGCCATGGCCCGGCAGCGTTCCTGTCGCTGCGTAATGGTGAGAATCCGCTTAACGGTTATTCCATCTGCGCCTTCCCGGATGCCACTGATAAACAAACACCGGAGATGGGATATATGCCCGGCCATCTGACCTGGTATTTTGGCGAGGAGTTAAAAGCGATGGGGATGACGATCATCAATGATGATATTGATGGCAGCGTGAACAAGGATCGCTATCTGCTGACAGGCGACAGTCCGTTCGCGGCTAATGCGCTGGGTCAGCTGGCGGCAAAAGAATTGCTCGCAGTTTACGGATAATAACCCCAGGGCATTCCAGGAGTCTGCGCCTTCTGGGATGCCTGCAAAAAAAATGGTATGGTAGCCGGGTTAACCATCTGAGAACTCACATCGAATGGCCGCTGAAACGCAATTAAATCCAACCCAGCCTGTAAATCAGCAAATCTACCGCATTCTTCGCCGGGATATTGTGCATTGCCTGATTGCCCCCGGCACGCCGCTGTCTGAAAAAGACGTGTCGGTGCGTTTTGACGTCTCCCGGCAACCGGTGCGCGAAGCCTTTATTAAGCTGGCGGAAAACGGACTGATCCAGATCCGCCCGCAACGTGGCAGCTATGTGAATAAAATTTCCATGCAGCAGGTGCGCAACGGCTGTTTTGTTCGTCAGGCTATTGAATGCGCCGTTGCCCGCCGGGCGGCGACGCTGATTAATGACAGCCAGAGCTATCAGCTTGAGCAAAATCTGCATCAGCAACGCATTGCCATTGACCGTAAGCAACTCAACGATTTCTTCCAGCTTGACGACGAGTTTCATCAGAAACTGGCGCAGATTGCTGATTGCCAGCTGGCCTGGGACACTATCGAAAACATCAAAGCGACCATGGATCGGGTGCGCTATATGAGCCTTGATCACGTGTCGCCACCGGAAAAACTCCTCAGTCAGCATCAGGATATTTTTGCCGCGCTCGAGAAAAAGGATGTGGACGGCGTGGATCAGGCGATGACGCGTCATTTGCAGGAGATCGGCGAAACCGTGCAGCTGATCCGTCAGGAAAACCGCGACTGGTTTACGGAAGAGTAAAGCGTGACGTGATGCCCGGCGGCGCTTCGCTTGCCGGGCCTACAAAGGCATGTTAGCGAAAAAATCGTAGTAAGTAGGCCGGGTAAGGCGCAGCCGCCACCCGGCATGTTAGCGATAAAATCATAGTCAGTAGGCCGGGTAAGGCGCAGCCGCCACCCGGCTTTTTACGTTATGCCACGTACTGCGCCACCGTCGCTTTCGCGCCCTGGCGTTGCAATAACTGATACGCCCGGTTCACCTCGCTGACAAACGCCTTTTCATGCGGCAGTTCGTTGCCGAAAATCGCCTCAATGCCCAGCAGCGCCTTAACCCGAGCTTCCCCTTCTGCACTGCTGTTCACCGCCTGCTGGATCATCCCCAGCAGCGGATCGCACACCTCAATTGGCTGCCCCTGCTCGTCCACTCCGCCGACATAACGCATCCAGCCCGCGACGCCCAATGCCAGCAAACGGAAATCGCTGTCATGCACCAGATGCCAGCGCACGGAGTCCAGCATACGCTGCGGCAGTTTCTGGCTGCCGTCCATGGCGATCTGCCAGGTGCGGTGACGCAGCGCGGGGTTACTGTAACGGGCGATCAGCATATCGGCATAATGCGCCAGATCCACGCCCTTGACGCTCAGGGTCGGTGCCTGCTCCTGCAACATCAGCGCATGTGCGGCACGGCGATAGTTCTCGTCTTCCATACACTCGTTGATGTGCTGATAGCCCGCCAGATAACCCAGATACGCCAGGAATGAGTGGCTGCCGTTCAGCATGCGCAGCTTCATTTCTTCGAATGGCAGCACATCGGCCACCAGCTCGGCCCCGGCTTTTTCCCACGCCGGACGCCCGGCCACAAAGTTATCTTCTACCACCCACTGACGGAACGGCTCGCACGCCACGCCAGCCGGATCGCGCACGCCGGTGAGCTGCTCTATTTTATCCAGCGTTTCAGCGGTTACCGCCGGGACAATGCGGTCCACCATGGTGGACGGGAAGGTCACGTTCGCCTCGATCCAGTCGGCGAGATCGGCATCCAGCGCGCGGGCATAGGCAGTGATCACATTGCGCATCACATGCCCATTTTCCGGCATATTGTCGCATGACATCACGGTGAAGGCCTGAAGCCCGGCCGCCCGGCGGCGCGCCAGCGCTTCGACAATGACGCCTGGCGCCGATTTCGGCTGCCGGGGATTTTGCAGGTCCGCAACGATGAACGGGTGATCGAGCATCAGTTGTCCGGTCGCCGGAGAATGGCAGTAGCCTTTCTCGGTGATGGTCAGGGAGACGATTGCCACCTGAGGCTCGCACATTGCCGCCAGCACGGTTTCCAGACCATCTACCTGTGCATGCAGCGCGCGTTTTACCACGCCAACGACCCGGGAAGTCCACGCCTCGGCGGACATTTCCGCCACCGTATAAAGCTGATCCTGGGCGTTCAAATCGGCGATCTGCTGTTCGCCGCCAATCAGATTCACTTCGCAGTAGCCCCAGTCGCTATTGTGTTCTGCGGCCAGAATATCGGTATACACCGCCTGATGCGCGCGATGGAAAGCGCCAAAACCCAGGTGCACAATGCGCGGCACCAGCGCGTTACGATCGTAAGCCGGTAAAGTGGCTTTCGCGTTTAACAGTCTGTTTTCCATGGATGAGACTCGTCTTATTAAATGAAACACTGGTCCATAAGATGACGGATGCCGGGTAGCAGTATGTTGACCTGAAACAGGATTTGCTGACTACACCAACTAGAATGGTAACTAAATGTATCAAAATGCAGACGCCTTATTCATTCAGCGCCTGCATGGGTATGCGCGGTTTATTCAGACCGGATGACGGGCACCCGCCACCTTCTGCTGCGCCGTCTTTTCTGCCGCATCTTCACGCAGGCTCAGGTCACGGTCGCGTACTTCCGGCATCAGGATGGCGGAAACCAGACCAATCACCGAGTAGACGATCATCATCGCCACAATCGGCCACCAGGAGCCGGTCATATTGCAGAAAATCCCGGCCAGGACAGGGCCAAAGCCCACCGCGACCAGACCGCCCGCTTCTTTGGAGATCGCCATTCGGGTAAAGCGGTTCCGCGAGCCGAACATCTCAGCCATGGTGATATTCTCAAGGGCGAACAGGCCGAGCACCGCGAAATTATGAATAACGATAATCGACGCCATGATCACCCCCGGCGTGTAGCTGGTGTCGACGATAATCGAAATCATCGGGTACGCCAGCACAATCGCGGAGATGTTAAGCAGGATATAAGGCACCCGGCGGCCAATTTTATCCGACAGCCAGCCCAGCAACGGGATAGTGATAAAGCCCAGAATTGAGCTGATCATCAGCGCGTCCGTGGGGATGCTTTTGTTAAACAGCAGGGTTTGTACCAGATAACCGGCAAGGAACGTCTGGATCAGCCCGGAGTTCCCCGCCTGACCGAAGCGCAGGCCGGTCGCCAGCCAGAAAGTTTTGCTACGAAACATCGCTCCCAGCGTGGTTTCGGAGGCCTGCACCTGAGCGGGAGTGGTATCGCCGTCGTTGACCTGCTCAAACACCGGGCTTTCTTTCAGGTTCAGGCGTAGCCAGATGGCGAAAATCATCACCACAACGCTGGCGAGGAACGGGATACGCCAGCCCCAGGCAACCAGCTCTTCACGATCCAGCACGAAGAACATAAAAGCCCAGATCGCGGTGGCGCTCAGCGTGCCGCAGTTGGTGCCCATCGCCACCAGCGAGGAGATGATCCCGCGTTTGCCCTTCGGCGCGTACTCCGCCAGCATCGTGCCCGCGCCGGAGATCTCCGCCCCGGCCCCCAGCCCCTGAATAATACGCAGGGTTACCAGCAGCACCGGCGCGAAAATACCAATCTGCGCGTAGGTCGGCAGTACGCCGATAAGCGTGGTGCAGATCCCCATCATGGTGATGGTGATAAACAGCACTTTTTTCCGGCCGATACGGTCGCCCATTTTGCCGAAGAAAAAGGCGCCGACAATACGCGCCACATAGCCTGCGCCATAGGTTCCCATCGCGAGGATCAGCGCCATCGCCGCCGACTGCTCCGGGAAGAATATTTCATGGAATACCAGCGCCGCGCCAAGGGAGTAAAGCTGGAAATCCATAAATTCGAGCGCGGTACCCAGCCAGCCAGAAACGGCGGCTTTCACCAGGTCGGACGTCGTTCTTTCATTATTTACTTGGGTCATAATGGCTATCTCTGAAAAGGTAAGATGCGTACCACTCACTCGCATTTATTGTTGTTATTGCGGGAACGTCAGTAAGACTTTGCAGCATTGCCGCTGGTCTTTTTCAAACAGTTCGATGGCGTCGTTAACGTGCTGATAATCAAAGGTGTGGGTAACGAGTTTGTCAGGATCGATAAGCCCCCTGCGCATCCAGTCGATCACCACCGGGAATTTGTGCGCATTCAGGCGCGATGAAAAAATCGACAGCTCTTTGCCGGTAATGCCCTGCTGCACGATGTGCGAAGGGTCGCTGGAAAAGCCCATCATCACGATGCGCGCCGCGGGTGACGCGAGGTCGATGGCTTCCTGCAAAATCGACGGATGGCAGGCGGCGTCGATAATAATGGTCGGCTTGATCCCCTGCGCCGCCAGCGCGTCATGCAATGAGATGTTGCCGTTGTTGATCACCCTATCCGCGCCGCTGCGTTTCGCCATCGCTAGCCGTTCTTCGATGCGATCGGTCACAATAACCTGCTTCACCCCGTAAACGCCCTTCAGCGCCTGCACGGTGGTCAGCCCCATCGGGCCTGCACCGTAAATCAGCGCGATATCATTCTCGCCGGGAGTGATCTGCCCGGTGACGTTCGCCGCAATGGTGAACGGCTCGACCATCACCGCCTGTTTATCGGGGATGGTATCCGGGATGGTCCAGGCGTTTTTTGCAGGCACCAGGGCATATTCACTAAAACCACCGTCACGGTGTACGCCCAGCACCACCAGCGAAGTACAGACGTTAGGCTTGCCCACCGAACACGGATAGCAGTGTCCGCAACTGATCACCGGATCAACCGACACGCGCTCGCCCAGTCGCCCGGCATCAATCCCCTCGCCCACGGCGTCAATAACGCCGAAGAATTCATGACCAATCACCCGCGGGTATTTCGCAAAAGGATTGTGCCCGCGATAAATATGGCTGTCGGAGCCGCAAATACCGGCCAGCTTTATTTTGACGCGAACGTCTCCGGCCCCGGGTACAGGCAGCGGACGTTCCTCAATCAGTAATTGATTGGGTGTTTCAATAACGATACTTTTCATCATCTCTCCTGATCACCAGTTCCACAGCGTGCCATCTTCCAGCCGCGCGACAGGTAAATAAGCGGGATCGTAGGGATATTTCGCCGCCAGCTTTTCATCAAATTCGATACCGAGGCCCGGCTTATCCCCCGGATGCATATAGCCGTTATCAAACGTCCAGTTATGCGGGAAGACTTCCAGCATTTGCTCTGAATATCCCATATATTCCTGCACGCCAAAGTTCGGCACCCATAAATCGAAATGCAGCGCGGCGGCGTGGCAAATGGGCGACAGATCCGACGGGCCGTGAGAGCCGGTACGCACCTGATACAGCGAGGCAAAATCGGCAATGCGACGCATACCGGTGATGCCACCCGCATGTGTGATGGTGGTGCGGATATAGTCGATCAGCTGCTCTTCAATCAGCTGTTTGCAATCCCAGATACTGTTAAACACTTCACCGACGGCAATTGGCGTAACGGTATGCTGGCGGATCAGGCGGAAGCATTCCTGGTTTTCCGCCGGGGTCGGATCTTCCATCCAGAACAGACGATAATCTTCGATGCTCTTGCCAAAGCGCGCCGCTTCAATGGGCGTCAGGCGATGGTGCATGTCGTGCAGCAGATGCTCGTTAAAGCCGAATTTTTCGCGCACGGCAGCAAACAGTGACGGGGTGAAATCGAGGTATTTTTCCGTTGACCAGAGCTGTTCTTCCGGCCACTGGCCTTTGGTGGCCGGTTCGTAGGCCTGCCCCTTACCTTTCGACATGCCGTAGGTAGTCTTCATGCCCGGCACACCGCACTGGACGCGGATCGCCTTAAAGCCCATCTCTTTGTGACGGGCGTAATCTTCCAGTACATCATCCACGGAGTGACCGGTGGTATGGCAATACACCATCACCCCGTCACGGGATGCGCCGCCCAGCAACTGGTACAACGGCATACCGGCGGCTTTAGCTTTGATGTCCCACAGCGCCATGTCCACCGCCGAGATGGCTGACATGGTGACCGGGCCGCGACGCCAGTACGCGCCCTTGTAAAAGAACTGCCAGATATCTTCGATACGATGGGCGTCACGCCCTGGCAGTTGTGGACAGACATGATCTTTCAGGTACGAGGCGACAGCGAGTTCACGCCCGTTGAGTGTTGCATCTCCCAGCCCGGTGATACCGTCATCGGTGGTGATCTTCAGCGTGACAAAATTTCGCCCAGGACAGGTGACAAATACTTCAGCGCTAACAATCTTCATGGTGGTTCCTGCTTATCTTGTGGTAATGAATGAAATCTAACCACCTGCACTACTACCATACAAGTATCAAAATCTAAATTTACGTGCTGGCTCACAAAACACGGCCTCTGCACGTAGAATGACATTCCCTTCACTTTTGAATAATCGGGATAACCGCGATGCGTCATGCTGATGAACTGCGCCGCCTGCTGTTACAGGATGCGATCCGAATGGAAGCCCTCACAACCGTGGCGGCGCTGGGCGTGGAGGATTGCTGGCTGGGGGCCGGGCTGGTGCGCGATGCAGTGTGGGATCACCTTCACCACCTCCCCCCGCAACTGCCCGCTGGCGATGTGGATGTGGTGTGGTTCGATGCCCGTCAAAGCGATGAAGACGTTGATAATGGTATGGAACAGCGCCTGCGGGTGATGAGCCCGCGCTTTGACTGGTCGGTAAAAAACCAGGCGCGGATGCATGGGCGTAATCATGACGTAGCTTATCACAGCGTCGAAGACGCTCTGCGCTACTGGCCGGAAACGGCCACGGCCGTGGCGGTCCGGTTACGCGACCCGGAGCAGATCGACATCATTGCCCCCTTTGGCCTGGAGGATCTTTTCACCTTATGCCTGCGCCCCACGCCGCGTTTTCAGTACGAGAAACGGCACATTTTTGATGAGCGGATCAGGCGCAAGCGCTGGCTGGCGCGTTATCCAAAGCTCGTGCTGCAGGCGGATTAACCGGCACGGCCCCATCCGGCGACGATAATCAACATCCCGCACAGCGCTACCGCCGCCCCCAGCCAGTCATACACGCTGAGTTTTACGCCATCCACCACCCGCAGCCAGATTAGCGCAGTGAATACATAGACGCCGCCGTAAGCCGCATAGACCCGCCCGCTGGCCGCCGGATGCAGCGTTAACAGCCAGACAAACAGGCACAGCGACAGCGCCGCCGGCAACAGCAGCAGCGCGCTACCGCCGCGTTTCAGCCATAACCAGGGCAGAAAGCAGCCAATAATTTCACAGAGCGCGGTGATGAAAAAAAGCAGTGAGGTCTTAAGCATACGGGGTTGTCGGTGTCGGTTTGTTTAAGAAAGTTACGCCATCATACCGGGTGTCGCAGGCGAAACGCCAGGTGCCGTTAATTCTCCTGCGGCATAACCCCTCGCGCCGGTATGTCACCGGCGGACGATGGTGTAGAATATAAGCAATATGTCCCTGCAACAGTAAAAAAGGAATTCCTGATGAAAATCTCCCTTGGTAAACGCCTGTGCCTGACGGCGATGCTGACGCTGGGCGCGGTAATGATTACCCCCGGCGCGCTGGCTGAAACCAGCAAACTGATCATTGAATCCGGCGACAGCGCCCAAAGCCGCCAGCAGGCTGCAATGGAAAAAGAGCAGTGGAATGACACCCGCTCGCTGCGTAATAAAGTGAATAAGCGCGTGGAAAAAGAGTGGGACAAAGACGATGCCGCTTTTGATGCCCGGGATAAGTGTCAGCAGAGCGCCAATCTTAATGCGTACTGGGAAAATAACACCCTGCGCTGTCTTGACCGTCGTACCGGCCGCGTGGTCGCGCCGTAAGTTTTTGTCATAAGGATTTGACTATGAATGAGATTAACGGCGTGAAACTGCGCCCACTTGAACGTGAAGATCTGCGTTATGTTCATCAAATGGATAACAACGCCAGCGTCATGCGCTACTGGTTTGAAGAGCCGTATGAGGCATTTGTCGAGCTGTCCGATCTGTATGACAAACATATCCACGATCAGAGCGAACGCCGTTTTGTAGTGGAGTGTAACGGTGAAAGAGTGGGCCTGGTGGAGCTGGTGGAGATTAACCACGTTCACCGCCGTGCGGAGTTTCAGATCATTATTTCCCCGGAGCATCAGGGTAAAGGGCTGGCCACCAAAGCGGCGAAGCTCGCCATGGATTACGGCTTTACGGTTTTAAACCTCTATAAGCTGTATCTCATCGTCGATAAAGAGAATGAAAAAGCCATTCATATTTATCGCAAGCTGGGCTTTATGGTGGAAGGTGAACTGATTCATGAGTTCTTTATTAATGGCGAATACCGCAATACCATCCGCATGTGTATTTTCCAGCAACAGTATCTTGACGATCATAAAGCACCCGGCAAGACACTGTTAAAGCCTACTGCTCAGTAGGCGGCGACATTAATAGTAAGCGATCGTATTTTTGATACTGAATTTGCGCTCGACCGCTGGCGTGACGCTTTCATCGACGATCAGCAGCGTGCAGCTGACCGGATTATCGTGGCGGTCGTAGTCGCAAGTTTGCTTCACATGGCCAAGCGGCTTGTCGTTAAGCACGCTGACGGCGGTATAGTCGAGTTTTTTACGCTTATCCGCTGACGGCGTGGAATCCACCTGTAAGTGCATCTCTTTCGAGGTGGTGGATTTGCCCAGCGGATAACCTTCGGCGTCGTAGCGATAATCCACCTGTAAATCCTTGCCGCGCGCGGTCACCACAAAGCCTTTATCATCCGTATCCCAGGTCACGCCCGCGGCCGGGAACGCGGCCAACTGGCACTTACCCTGGAGACGCAGGCGTTTTTCATTGGTTTGTGCATCAATATAATAATTCGCATCCAGCACCAGCGAGACACCGGTATTATTTTCGATGTCGTGGAGCTCCAGTGAATCAAAACACCCTTCTGCTGACAGCGTGCCGGTCACGCGTTTCGCCACTTCCCCTTTATCATTCAGCAGCGTCTGGCTGAAATCCTTTACCGGCCCGCGAAGGGGATCAAAATCAAATTCGTTCGAAAAGCTCGCCATCTCCGGCGTAAAAGAGACCGGGCCCTGCGCATTATCACAACCGACGAGCGCTACCGTTAGCGCAGCCAGAATGATTGTTTTTTTCATGGTGATTACCAGAGGTGCAAAATATTCAACCATAGTAGCAAATACAGCGATTTATCGCCTCACCCGTCTCGCTTGTTATGCGGAAGGTTCTGAGATTTACCCCGACTCCCCTGCTTGTCGCGCAGGCTGCTAAACTGTAGATAAATTCATGAGATAAGGGATCGTTTATGAAAGCTTCTTACTGGTTATGCGCAGGTTTACTGATGGCAGCGGGACCGGCTCTGGCCGCGCCAGAGTCCTGCGAAAAAGTGAAAAGCGATATTTCCCAGCGCATCGTCAATAATGGCGTCCCGGAGTCGGGTTTTTCGCTGGATATTGTGCCGGGCGATCAGGCGGATAAACCTGATGCGCAGGTGGTGGGCCATTGCGCGAATGATACCTGGAAGATCCTCTATACCCGCACCAGTGGTGCCAGCCCGTCAACCTCAGACGGCGCACGCACTGAACCGCAATAACCCTTCTCCCCCTGTCTTTACAGGGGGAATTTCCCAAACCTTGACCTCAGATAATACCTTTCTACTCCCTTATTAGTACCCTCCCTGAGCCTGATACTACTTTCAGCAAATAATGATTTTCATTATAAAAACAGGGAGTGAGCGATGTCCGATGTCGATAATTCCGGCGGTATAAGCCGGCGTACCCTCGTAAAATCCACGGCTGCTGGCGCGCTGGTCATGGGGGCGGGTGGTCTTTCTTTACCTTTTGGTCTGCGTCGTGCGGCGGCGGCCGTGCAGCAGGCGGTGAAACCGGGCGCGGAGAAAACCGTCTGGGGTGCCTGCTCGGTGAACTGCGGCAGCCGATGTGCGCTGCGCCTGCATGTGCAGGATGATGAAGTGACCTGGGTGGAAACCGATAATACCGGCGACGATACCTATGGCGACCATCAGGTACGCGCTTGCCTGCGTGGGCGCTCTATCCGGCGGCGTATTAATCATCCTGACCGACTTAATTATCCGATGAAGCGCGTAGGTAAACGAGGCGAAGGGAAATTTGAACGTATTTCCTGGGACGAGGCATTAGACACCATTGCGAACAATCTTAAGGGCGTGGTGGAAAAATACGGCAACGAGGCGGTGTATATTAATTACTCCTCCGGCATTGTCGGCGGAAATATCACCCGCTCCTCACCTTCCGCCTCGCTGGTCGCGCGACTGATGAACTGCTACGGCGGCTTTCTCGGGCAGTACGGCACCTACAGCACCGCGCAGATCGCCCGCGCCATGCCCTTCACCTATGGCAGTAACGAAGGTAACAGCACCTCGGACATCGAAAACACCAAGCTGGTCGTGATGTTCGGCAACAACCCCGCCGAAACCCGCATGAGCGGCGGCGGCATCACGTATTTTCTTGAACAGGCCCGGGATCGTTCGAATGCCCGCATGATCGTTATCGATCCGCGTTATACCGATACCGCCGCCGGACGTGAAGACGAGTGGATCCCGATCCGCCCTGGCACTGACGCAGCGCTGGTGGCGGGCATCGCCCATGTGCTGATCAGCGAAAACCTCGTCGACCAGGCGTTCCTCGATAACTATTGCGTCGGCTACGATGAAACCACGCTGCCGGAAGGCGCACCCGCTAACGGGCATTATAAGGCGTATATTCTGGGCGATGGCGATGATGGCATTGCGAAAACCCCCCAGTGGGCGGCGACCATCACCGGTATTCCTGCCGATCGCATTATCAAACTGGCGCGGGAAATCGGCACCGCGAAACCAGCGTATATCTGCCAGGGCTGGGGACCGCAGCGACAGGCCAATGGTGAGCAGACTGCGCGTGCTATTGCCATGCTGCCGATCCTTACCGGCAACGTTGGCATCAACGGCGGCAACAGTGGCGCGCGTGAGTCCACTTACACCATCACCATTGAACGCATGCCGATCCCCGATAACCCGGTTAAAACGAAAATCTCCTGTTTTACGTGGACCGATGCTATTGCCCGTGGGCCGGAGATGACCGCCACCCGCGATGGCGTGCAGGGTAAAGAAAAACTCGACGTGCCAGTCAAGTTCATCTGGAACTACGCCGGGAATACGATCATTAATCAGCACTCGGACATCAACAAAACCCACGATATTTTGCAGGATGAATCGAAATGCGAAACCATTGTGGTAATTGAGAATTTCATGACCTCGTCGGCAAAATACGCCGATATTCTGCTGCCGGACCTGATGACCGTGGAACAGGAAGACATTATTCCCAACGACTACGCCGGAAACATGGGTTATCTGATTTTCATTCAGCCCGCCACCACCGCTAAATTCGAGCGTAAGCCGATTTACTGGATCTTAAGCGAAGTGGCGAAACGCTTAGGGCCGCAGGTCTACGAGCGCTTTACCGAAGGGCGTAGCCAGCAAGCGTGGCTGCAATATCTGTATGCGAAAATGCGGGCGAAAGATCCGCTACTGCCGACGTATGACGAGCTGAAAGCGATGGGCATTTATAAGCGTAAAGATCCGCAGGGCCATTACGTTGCCTATAAAGCATTCCGTGACGATCCGCAGGCGAATCCGCTGAAAACCCCTTCCGGCAAAATTGAAATCTACTCCGCGCAGCTGGCGCAGATCGCCGCCGACTGGCAGCTGGAAAGCGACGAGGTGATAAGTCCCCTGCCGGTGTATGCCGCCACTTTTGAAGGCTGGGATTCGCCCGATCGTAAAGCATTCCCGTTGCAGTTGTTTGGTTTCCACTACAAAGCCCGTACCCACTCCACCTACGGCAACGTCGATGTATTGCAGGCCGCCTGCCGTCAGGAAGTGTGGCTGAATCCCATCGACGCCGCACAGCGTGGCATTGTCAGCGGCGACAGGGTGCGGGTGTTTAACGCCCGCGGTGAAGTGCGCATTGCCGCGAAAGTGACGCCGCGCATCATGCCGGGCGTCAGCGCCATGGGCCAGGGCGCGTGGCATCAGGCCAGTATGACGGGTGACCGCATCGATCACGGTGCCTGTATTAATACGCTGACCACGCACCGTCCTTCTCCGCTGGCGAAGGGGAATCCGCAGCACACCAACCTGGTGGAAATCGAGAAGGTTTAAGGAGTAACCCATGACAACTCAGTACGGCTTTTATATTGATTCCAGCCGCTGCACCGGGTGCAAAACCTGCGAGCTGGCCTGCAAAGATTACAAAGATCTGTCCCCGGACGTCAGTTTTCGGCGCATTTATGAATACGCGGGCGGAGACTGGCAGGAGGACAACGGCGTCTGGCAGCAGAACGTATTTGCGTATTACCTGTCGATTGCCTGCAACCATTGCGAAGATCCGGCCTGCACCAAAGTCTGCCCCAGCGGGGCGATGCACAAGCGCGACGACGGCTTTGTGGTGGTCAATGAAGACGTCTGCATCGGCTGCCGCTACTGTCACATGGCCTGTCCGTACGGCGCGCCGCAGTACAACGCCGCTAAAGGTCATATGACCAAGTGCGACGGCTGCCACTCACGCGTGGCGGAGGGCAAAAAACCGATCTGCGTCGAGTCCTGCCCGTTGCGCGCGCTGGATTTTGCGCCCATCGACGAGCTGCGTAAAAAGTACGGCACGCTGGATGCGGTGGCTCCGCTGCCGTCCGGGCGTTTTACCCGCCCGAATATCGTGATCAAACCTAACGCCAACAGCCGCCCGACCGGGGACAAGACCGGCTTTCTGGCTAACCCGCAGGAGGTGTGAGATGGGCAACGGATGGCATGAATGGCCGCTGGTGTTATTTACCGTGCTCGGCCAGTGCGTCGCCGGGGGGCTTATCGTCGGCGGTCTCGGCTGGCTGGCGTGTGCTGACAACAGCGAAAATCGCGCCCGTCTTACCCGCAGCCTGTTTTTTCTCTGGCTGCTGATGGGCATCGGGTTTGTGGCCTCGATGATGCATCTGGGATCGCCCCTGCGGGCGTTTAACTCTCTTAACCGCATCGGGGCGTCGCCGCTGAGCAATGAAATCGCTGCCGGTTCGCTGTTTTTTGCCGTTGGTGGCCTGTGGTGGCTGGTGGCCGTACTCGGGAAAATGCCTGAAGTCCCTGGCAGGATCTGGCTCGTCCTCAGCATGGTGCTCGGCGTGCTGTTTGTGTATGCCATGAGCCGGGTTTACCAGATCGATACCGTGCCGACCTGGCATACCGGTTACACCACGGCGGCATTTTTCCTCACCGTGCTGCTGAGCGGCCCGCTGCTGGCGGCGCTGTTGCTGCGTCTGGCACGCATTCCCTTCAACGGTGGTGTGTTCGCGTATATCAGCGTGCTCGCCCTGCTGGCAAGCGCGGCCGTGGTGATTATGCAGGGCGCTGAGCTCGCCACGCTGGCCTCGTCGGTACAGCAGGCAAGTTTGCTGGTGCCAGATTATGCGGTGCTACAGGTGTGGCGTCTGGTACTGCTCGCCGCCGGGCTGGGATGCTGGATCTTCCCGCTGATCTGGCGTCGTGAGCCGCAGGCTCTCAGTTTACTGACCGGACTGGTGTTCGTGCTGGCGGGCGAACTGCTGGGCCGCGGTGTGTTTTACGGATTACATATGACCGTCGGTATGGCGGTTGGTGGATAAATCAGGAGTAGTGTATGGATGACGCACAGCGTCAGGCGTTTGCCGTTGCCGCCCGGGTTCTGGGCGCATTATTTTATTACCCCCCACAGAGCGAACAGGCTGCCCCGCTGGTGGCCGCGCTCCAGGATCCCTCCTGGCAGGCACAGTGGCCGCTGCCGTCCAGCGCGCTGTCGCCCCTGGCAGAGCGTTTTCGCGCGCCTGCCGACGAGCCGCTACCGGAGGCCTGGCAACGCCTGTTTCTCGGCCCGTGGGCGCTGCCCGCCCCGCCATGGGGTTCGGTGTGGCTGGATCGTGAAAACGTTTTGTTCGGTGATTCAACGCTGGCACTGCGCCAGTGGATGCGCGATAACCAGATTGTTTTTGCGCCAGGGCAAAACGAGCCGGAAGATCATATCGGCACCCTGCTGCTAATGGCCGCCTGGCTGCTGGAAGAGAACAGGGAAGCGGAGTGCGAACAGCTGCTGGCCTGGCATCTGCTGCCGTGGGCCGGGCGCTGGCTTGCGGTGTTCGGTGAACATGCCGCCCATCCGTTTTACGAGGCGCTCGGGGAGCTGACGCGATTAACCCTCGCAGCCTGGCAAACGCAGCTGCTGATCCCGGTGGCAGAAAAAACGCTGTATAAATAAGAAACACATCGCTGAGCCGCGCGGTGTCTGCCGTGCGGCTTTTTTATTCAGTCCCGTGTTAGCGTCAAGGAATTTTATAGGCCCGGCAAGCAAAGCGCCGCCGGGTAAACCGACAGTTATGCCAGCACGCGATCCGCGGCCAGCGTACGGTTCAGCGTTTGCAGATCGACATACTGCGCCAGATCGCGCTGTTCAGCGCGGGGCAGATAAGGGAGTTCACCGATCAAGGGTGCCGGAATTTTGCGGCTCAGCACGTTGATAATTTCGGCGTAATGGGCCAGCCCCGGATTGATACGGTTCGCCACCCAGCCAATCAACGGTAGCCCATCGCTGGCTATCGCCTGCGCGGTTAATAACGCATGGTTGATGCACCCTTCCTGGATACCCACCACCATCACCACCGGAAGCTGTTCCTGTACCACCCACTCCGAGAGCGGACGTAAATCGTTCATCAGGCTACGCCAGCCGCCGGTGCCTTCAACCACCACGTGATCTACCTGCTCGCCAAGCTTAGCCAGGCCGCTGCTCAGCAGGCTGTAGCTGATGGCACAGCTGTGCGCCACGCTGCTCTCTTCTTCGCTCAGCGCAATGGGGTTGATCGCATCATAAGGCAGCTGAATACTTGAGACGCTTTGCAGTACCAGCGCATCTTTATTGCGCAATCCTTCCGGCGTCTCTTTACTCCCCTTCGCAACTGGTTTGTACCCTGCCACGCTTCTGCCACTGGCAGCCAGCGCCTGCAGTAATGCACGTGAAACCACGGTCTTCCCGACTGCGGTATCTGTACCCGTTATAAAGAAACGCTTAAGCATCACTCACTCCACCGTTATGCTTCGGAAATATTAACCAGAACAATAATTCAGTGGCGGAAGTCTACGTTAAGGCGTGAGGAGTCGGCTTGAGGTAGCGCAATTTTTCGTACGTCAGGGTAAAAATTGTTAACCCTGCAACAGACGAATTAACAAAGAACCGTTATACATCGCGTCTTTGACCAGCGCTGCGCCTGCCATCGTTCCCTGATTGGAAAACTGCGTGCTTTCCACCACGATATGCCGGCTGTAGGCAGGCAGGGATTGCTGACGGATGCAGTCACTGATCGCCGGGAACAGAATGTCGGCGGCATGGCTCAGCGGCGAACCGATAAGAATTTTTTGCGGGTTAAAAAGATTGACCATGATCGCCAGGATACGACCGACGTTAGTGCCGACGCCTGTGATAATGTCTTTTGCCAGCAGATCGCCGTCCTGTGCGGCCTGACACAGCGATTCTACGCTGAGCGGTTTGCCATGCAGCATTGAGCTCATCGACTGGCTCATGCGTTGCTGCGCAAGCTCCAGCACGCTGTCCACGCTGGCGATGGTTTCCAGGCAGCCATTGTTGCCGCAGTAACAGCGTTTACCGTAAGGATCGACCTGAGTATGACCAATCTCCACCAGGCTGCTGCTGCCCGCGTGTAACAGGCGACCATCGGTGATCACCCCGGCGCCGACGTTATGGTCGATCACCACCTGAATCACATCCCGCGCGCCGCGTGACGCGCCAAACAGCGCTTCGGCCATGGTCCAGGCGCTGATGTCGTGCTGAATGTAGACCGGCACGCCAGTATGGGTTTCCAGCGCCTCGCCCAGCGCCATCTCTTTTACATCTTCGTAAAACGGCATGCGGTGCACAATACCATTTTCCGTATCAATGATTCCCGGCAAAGTGATGGCGATAGCGGTCAGACGTTCGAGCAGATGCTGGTGGCGAATAAAAAACTGATCGATGTGGGTGATCACACGGGAAATAAAAGGTTCATCCGAGACCAGCGGCAGCGGCTGCTGCTCTTCCACCACCAGTTTGCTGCTCAGATCGCGCAGCGCCAGATGAATTTCACCGCGGCTGATACGCAGCGATAAATAGTGCCAGGCTTCGGTTTCCACCACCAGCCCGACGGCGGGACGGCCACGGCTGCCTGGCTCCTGGATTTCCGTTTCCTGCACCAGATGCGCTTCGAGCATTTCGCGCACAATCTTGGTGATACTGGCTGGCGCAAGCTGCGCCAGGCGTGAAAGATCGATGCGCGAAACCGGGCCAAGCTGATCAATCAGGCGATAAACGGCACCTGCGTTGGTCTGCTTAATCTGATCGATATGCCCTGGCTGACTATCAGCAACCACCTAAGACTCCCTTTATTTTCGAGCTTCGAAATAATCTGCGGGCTATGGTGAAGTACTTCAATGAGGGCGTCAAATTTTTGATTAGCCTTGTGATTTACCGCACATTTTACCGATAGCTTTGGTGAATAAATTTACTGAATGGTCGCCAGCAGGTGCTCCCGGAAACGCGCCGCAGCCGATCCCTGCTCATGATGCTTCGCCCACACCAGCCACATTTCGGATACCGCGTCCGCCTCTGCGATGGGCAGCCAGCGCATTTCATCAAGCTGTACACGCTTAAAGGAAGCGGGCAGGATCGACACCCCTAACCCGGCGGCGACCAGCCCGATAATGGTCATCGCCTCCCCGACCTCCTGAGCAATAAAGGGCGTCAGCCCGTAACGGCGCAGCAGCCCGAGAATATCGTCATACAGCCCGGTGCCGACCTGCGGGTCGAAGAAGACAAAAGGCTCGCGGACCAGTTCGCTGAGCGTGACGCTGGTTTTCGCCGCCAGCGGATGATCCCGTGGCACCATTGCCAGCAGCGGCTCGCGCAGGATCATCTGCCAGGCCAGCGTCTCCGGCAATTGGGTGTTACGCATCAATCCTAAATCAAGCGTGCCATCGTGCAGCGGCGCGATCTGCTCCCGGGTGTTGATTTCGCGGGTTTGCAGATGCACGTCCGGATAGCGGCGGCGAAACAGCGACAGCGTGTCGGAAACCGACCGGATAAAGGGGGCCGATGAGGTAAAGCCGATACGCAGCTCGCCGGTCTGCCCCTGGTGCAGCCTTGCGGCGCGCGCAGCAGCCTCTTCCACCTGGCTTAATATCAGGCGGCAATCAGCGAGAAACTGTTTTCCGGCTGGCGTGAGGTCCACGCTGCGATTAGTGCGTGCAAGCAGCCGTGCGCCAATCTGCTGCTCCAGCATCTGGATCTGCTGGCTCAGCGGAGGCTGGGAGATGTTCAGCCGGGCCGCCGCGTGACCAAAATGTAGCTCTTCAGCAACGGCGACAAAATAACGCAGGTGACGGAGTTCTATATTCATATTTCAAACATATCATTTGAGTGGATTAATATATTAGACAGAATATTTACATTTTCCTACCCTGAGGTTGTGGTCTTACCCGTCACCTTTAATCACGGGGATGTGAAATTAAGGATGTTCTGTGAGTCATACAACTCCTGTTGATGTCGCTCCGGTCAGCGATGTCGATGTACAGGTGATTTCCCGACCAGCGCCTTTCATCAAACGCGGCACCGCCTTGTTTATACGCGTGACCCTGGCGATGTTTTCCGCAGGGCTCGCCACCTTCGCCCTGCTTTACTGTGTACAGCCGATCCTGCCGGTGCTGTCTCAGGAGTTCGGCGTGTCACCCGCCAGCAGCAGTATTTCCTTGTCGATTTCTACCGGCATGCTGGCCGTCGGTTTGCTGTTTACCGGCCCCCTGTCCGATGCCATTGGCCGTAAACCGGTGATGGTCACCGCGCTGCTGCTCGCCTCCTGCTGTACGCTGCTCTCCACAGTGATGACCAGCTGGCACGGCATTCTAATTATGCGCGCGCTGATCGGCCTGTCGCTAAGCGGCGTGGCGGCAGTGGGCATGACCTGGCTTGCAGAAGAGATCCACCCCAGTTTTGTGGCGTTCTCGATGGGGTTGTATATCAGCGGTAACTCGATAGGCGGCATGAGTGGCCGTCTGTTAAGCGGCGTGTTTACCGATTTCTTCTCCTGGCGCATTGCGGTGGGCGTCATTGGCTGTTTTGCGCTGGCGGCGGCGCTGATGTTCTGGAAAATTCTGCCGGACTCGCGCCATTTTCGCCCCACGCCTTTGCGCCCCCGGACGCTGGCGATTAACTTCCGCCTGCACTGGCGCGATCGCGGCTTACCGCTGCTGTTCGTCACCGGTTTTCTGCTGATGGGCGCGTTTGTCACCCTGTTTAACTATATTGGCTACCGGCTGATGCAGTCCCCCTGGCACCTTAGCCAGGCGATTGTCGGTCTGCTGTCGGTGGCGTACCTGACCGGAACCTGGAGTTCGCCGAAAGCCGGCACGATGACCAGTCGTTTCGGACGTGGTCCCGTGCTGCTGGGCTCCACCGCCATCATGCTGCTGGGCGTACTGCTGACGCTGTTTGCGTCGCTGTGGTTGATTTTTGCCGGGATGCTGCTGTTTTCTGCGGGCTTTTTTGCGGCGCACTCGGTGGCAAGTAGCTGGATCGGGCCGCGTGCGCGACGGGCAAAGGGCCAGGCGTCATCGTTGTATCTGTTCAGTTACTATCTGGGATCAAGCGTGGCGGGTACGCTCGGCGGCGTATTCTGGCATCGGTTTGGCTGGAATGGCGTGGGTGGGTTTATCGCGCTGCTGCTGATCGCTGCCCTGCTGGTGGGCCACTGCCTGCATCGGCGTCTGGATTGATTTGCTTTCTTTGCCGGGCGGCGCTGCGCTGACCCGGCTTGCGCGACGGCTTACGAAAATATTCCCATTACGGATGATGCACCCATCAATTCACGGACCGCATCCAGCGTCAATACTACCAATATCACCCAATAAAATGGATTCATAACGTCGCATTCTTATGTTGTTGGTTATCATGAGTTTTATCTATTATGACACAGTATTACCTTTCCTCACAAAAACACAACTTTCGTTTGATGGAAATCAAATTACCCAATAAGAATTTACTCAAGTAAGATTATTTCGCAGCCCCTTCGATGACATGAGGCATTATGGAAAATAAAAATTACCAGCAACTCACCCGTACCTTCACCCGCCTGTCCCGCTTTTCTCACCTCTCAGCGATGGCGGGCTGGGACATGTTCACCATGATGCCGCCGGGCGGCAGTCAGGCACGCGGTGAAGCGCTGGCGGAACTGAGCGTGCTGCAACACCAGATCCTCACCGATAAAAATGTTGCGGTATGGCTGGAAGGCGCGGCGCAGGAAAATCTGAATGATATTGAACAGGCTAACCTGCGCGAGATGACCCGCCATTATCAACAGGCGGCGCTGCTGCCGGAAGCGCTGGTGGAAGCAAAATCGCTGGCGGGTAGCAAATGCGAGCACGCCTGGCGCAGCCAGCGTCCGGCTAACGACTGGGACGGATTTGCGGAAAACCTGAAAGAGGTAGTGAAACTCAGCCGTGAAGAGGCCCGTCTGCGCGCCGATGCCAAAGGCTGTTCACCTTATGATGCGCTACTGGATATTTATGAGCCGGATATGACCAGCGCCCGCCTTGACGAGCTGTTTGGCGATTTAAAAGCCTGGTTGCCGGATCTGTTAACGCAGGTGGTGGAGAAACAGGCGCAGCAGCCGCTGATCGCGCCGCAGGGGCCGTTCCCCATCGACCTGCAACGTGAAATTGGCGTTGAAACCATGGCGCGTCTGGGTTTTGATTTTAACGGCGGTCGGCTGGATGTCAGCGCGCACCCGTTCTGCGGCGGCGTGCCGGAAGATGTACGCATCACGACCCGTTATGACGAAAACGAATTGCTGAGCGCCCTGCTGGGCGTGGTGCATGAAACCGGTCATGCGCGTTATGAACAAAACCTGCCGCGCAGCTGGCCAGGTCAGCCGGTGGCACTGGCGCGCTCCACCGCCATTCATGAATCCCAGAGCCTGTTTTTCGAAATGCAACTCGGGCGCAGTGAAGCCTTCCTGAAACAACTGTTGCCCTCAGTGGTTGAGCGCTTTGGCGATCAGCCTGCCTTTAGCGAAAGCAACTTTGTTGCCTGGAACCAGCGCGTTAAGCCAGGTTATATCCGTGTTGATGCGGATGAAGTCAGCTATCCCGCTCACGTGGTGTTGCGTTATGAAATTGAGCGCGCGCTGATCAATGGCGAGATTGAAGTGGATGATATCCCGGCACTGTGGGACGAGAAGATGCGCAGCTGGCTGGGGCTGTCCACGACGGGCAACTACCGTGATGGCTGTATGCAGGATATCCACTGGACCGACGGCGGCTTTGGCTACTTCCCGTCCTATACTCTGGGCGCGATGTACGCCGCGCAACTGTTCCACGCCGCCAGAAAAGCCCTGCCGGATCTGGATGCCGCTATCGCCGCAGGCGATTTCAGCGCGCTGTTCGACTGGTTGCGACAGAACATCTGGCAGCACGGCAGCCGCTTTACCACGGCGCAGCTGATTGAAAACGCCACCGGCGAAGCGCTGAATAGCCGTTATTTCCGCCAGCATCTTACCGCCCGCTATCTGTAAATCCCCTCAGCGCCGGGTCATTGTACCCGGCGTTGTACATATGGTTACACGCCGATACCAATCACTCACGGAAGCCGCGAATTATCAGGCATATAGTGTTTTCAACGGCCCCGCAGTGGGGTTGAATGAAGAAACCAATTCGAGGATTACGAGATGAAAAAAGTATTAGCTCTGGTTGTTGCCGCTGCTATGGGTCTGTCTTCCGCTGCTTTCGCTGCTGATGCTGCCACCACTACCACTACTGCACCGGCCGCTACCGCGACCACCGCACAGGCTCCGGCTGCAACGAAAGCGGCTCCGGCAAAACACAAGAAACACAAAAAAGCGGTTGAGCAGAAAGCGCAGGCGGCTAAAAAGCACCACAAAAAAGCAGCCGCTAAACCTGCTGCAGAGCAAAAAGCACAGGCCGCTAAAAAGCATCATAAAAAACACGTAAAACATGAAGCCGCTAAACCGGCCGCTCAACCTGCTGCATAAGTTGTAGCAATGTTATCTGTGCCCGCCTGTCCGGGCACGTTAATAACACGGCGCTTAGCTTTCTGGTAAGCGCCGTTTTTTATCCGGAGGGCGTATGTTGGGGCGTTATCGATTTGAGTTAATTCTCATCACGCTTATTTTATGCGCAATCATTGCCACGCATTTCTATTTTTCCTGACTGTAGTTCGCTGATTTTACTCCCACTTTCCACGCCTCCCGTCTATAGTTAGTCTTACATTGGGTTACTTTTAATAATCATAATTGCCCCACCAGAGTGTGCTATGCGTAAAACCTTTTTGATATTACTGGGATCGTTCTGCTTATTTTCTGCTGTCGCGCATGCCGATGAGGGCGATGATGACGCCATGAATGCCGGTGAGGTGAAAACGCTGTTCTTCGGTCATGATGATCGCACCCGCGTCACGGACCCGGAACAGTCTCCCTGGGATGCCATCGGGCAACTGGAAACCGTCAGCGGCAATTTATGTACCGCTACGCTGATTTCACCGCATCTTGCCCTGACTGCCGGGCATTGCCTGTTAACGCCTCCCAACGGCAAGCCGGACAAAGCGCTGGCGCTGCGTTTTGTGGCGCAAAAAGGGCGCTGGCGCTATGAGATTCACGGTATAGAAGGCCGTGTCGATCCGTCGCTTGGCAAACGGCTCAAGCCTGATGGCGATGGCTGGATCGTGCCCTCGTCCGCCGCGCCCTGGGATTTTGGCCTGATCGTACTGCGCTATCCGCCGTCCGGCATTACGCCGCTGCCGTTGTTTACCGGCGATCGCGACGCGCTAACCGCCGCACTCAAAACCACCGGTCGCCATGTTACGCAGTCAGGCTATCCGCAGGATCATCTGGATGCCCTGTACAGCCATCAGGATTGTGTGATCACCGGCTGGGCACAGAGTTCGGTGCTGTCGCATCAGTGCGATACCCTGCCCGGCGACAGCGGGTCGCCATTGATGATTAAAACCGACGCTGGCTGGCAGTTAATTGGTGTACAAAGCTCGGCACCGGCCGCTAAAGATCGCTGGCGGGCCGATAACCGGGCGATTTCCGTTACCGGTTTTCGTGAAAAGCTGAGCGAGCTGGCGCAGGAGTGATCATCCTTGCCGCTGTTGGCGCAGCGGCATCAGCACCGCAATCGGCTGTGGCTGGCTGAAGTAAAAACCCTGTAACTGATCGCAACCGGCCAGACGCAGCAATTTCATCTGCTTTTCGTTTTCCACACCTTCCGCCGTCACTGACATACCCAATGCGTTGGCTATACGGATGGTGCCCCCCACCAGCGCGGCGGCCTGCTCATCGGCGTCCACCAGGCCGGCAAGGGATTTATCGATTTTGATGATGTCGAAGTTCAGGCGACGCAGATAGCCGATGCTGGAGTAGCCGGTCCCAAAATCATCCAGCGCCACGGCGATGCCCAGCGCCTTCAGATTGGCGATGGCCGTGCGGGAACGCTCGGGATTTTCCAGCACATAGGTTTCCGTCACCTCCAGTTGCAGGCGATGCGCCGGGAAGCCCACGGTTTCCAGCACGCTCGCCACCTTCACCTCAAATTCCGGATCGCGAAACTGGGCGGGAGAGATATTCACCGACAGCTTAAGATCTTCCATCGCCTGTAAATCACTACAGGCCCGGCGCAGCACAAACTGGCCCAGGCCATAAATCAGGCCGCTGCTTTCCGCCACCGGAATGAATTCATCCGGCCCCAGCGCCCCCGCCGGGCGGCGAGGCCAGCGCACCAGCGCCTCGACGCCGGTCATCGCCAGTGTGTGAGCATCGACAATCGGCTGATACCAGACGTCGAATTCGTCGTTTTCCAGCCCGTAGCGGATGTCATTTTCGATGATCAGTTTGCGTTCCCGCTCGCTGTTCAGCGCCGCATCATAATGGGTGATACGGCCTTTGCCGGTCATTTTTGAGTGGTACATGGCGATGTCGGCACGGCGAAACAGCTCGGTACTGGTACAGTCACCCTGCACGCTGCTGGCGATACCGATACTGACGGTGATGTGAATACTGCGATCATCCAGTCGTACCGGGGCATTGAACCAGGAGAGCACCAGCATGGCAAAAATCGCGCTTTTTTCGTGGGCGTTGTCGCCGTGCATGGTCATGGCAAACTCGTCACCGCCCATGCGCGACAGCATGCCCCCGTTCGGCACTTTTTCGCTCAGACTGCGGGCAATGGCCACGATCAGCTTATCTCCCACGTCATGGCCATACACATCGTTGACGTCCTTAAAACCGTCCAGATCCATAAAGACGACGCTAATGGTGTCCGTTTCGCCGGACTGATTGAGCTGCTCAAGGCGTTCGATTAAGGCGCGCCGGTTGGGCAAGCCGCTCAGCCAGTCAGTCACGGCAATGCGCCTCGCCAGTTTTTCACCGCGAGAGAGTTTATACAGTCCGGCACTGGTGAGCAGGATAAACAGAAAGATCAGCAGCGTGACCAGGCCAACAATCTGGCGGATCTCCCACGCCGCGGCGTGAGCCGCCTGCGCGCCCGGTTGTTGTGGCTCCCAGCTCAGATAGCCGAGGATCTCCCCCGCCGAACTGCGCAGCGGGACGCTGGACAACGAAGGTATGGCGTTGCTGAAGGTGAGATGGCTGATCTGAAAGGTGTCACCCAGGTCTTTGAGCAGTTGCGGATCCAGATGACGGGTGATCACCAGATAGCGGCGGGTATTGTCGTAAACTTCCAGACGACCGGTCATCGGCCGGATCAGCCCGATGCCAACGAACGCCACGCCGCGCCGGGTACGGGTAATACCGGCGTAAATCCTGCTTTCACCCGGCAGCGCTTGCTGATTCCGATCGATGAGCGCCTTCAGACCTGCGCCAAAAAAGTCGAGATCCTTTTCCGTAAACGGCTCCCGACCTAATGATCCCCACAGCGGGGTGAAATTCTCGTCCAGCACGAAGGTGCCGTCATAGAGATTATTGACCTTATAACCGGTGCCCCAGCTGTTATACAGCCAGTTGGTATCGATCTGCGGCCGATAGACTTCACGCACGGCGTCATCCCAGACGGCGTTGTCGAGCACCAGCGATCCCACCCGGTTGACTGACGTCTGGATCGCCCCCTGTACGGAGAGCGCCGAACGGTGTTCATCGATTTCATTGGTTTTGGAGCTAATGAGGTGCAGCGAGAGGTAAATCAGCGCCACGACGGAAATGACCAGTCCAATGCCCGCCATAAATATCATGACGGATAAGGTTCGTGCGGTGGGAAGATTACGCCAGCTAAAGGGTTTGTACATTCACCGCCCTCTTATCTGCCTGAAAAGGCTGTTTTCTTTTTTTTAGGATTAACGCTAAGCGTAGCTGATTTCGCCGCCAGCGGCTGCCGACGGCGATCACATCAGGCAAGTTTAATCAGCACCATACCCACAATAAGCAGTGCCACACCAATCCAGCCTTTCCTGTTCAGACGCTGGGAGAACAGGATCCAGCCTGCTGCCAGGGTGGCGGCGATACCGAAACCGCCCCACAGTGCATAGGCCACCGATAAATCTATGCCCTTCACCGCCTGCGACAGCGCACTAAAGGCGGCGAGGACGGCGGCCAGCGACAGTACACCATACGCTTTACGGCGAAAACCATCAGAAAATTTCAGCAGTATGTTGGCGACGATTTCCAGCAAAATGGCCAGCGCCAGCCAGGCCGCGTGATGCCATTCAAAGGGTTGCATGGGCAGACTCCTTTGTTTTGCGGGTGCCAGATTTGATCAGTGCAATGCCCACCACCAGCGTGGTTAGCCCGGCAACTTTCATTACCGTCAGACTTTCATCAAACCACAGTACACTACATACCGTGATCAATAAGATGCCGATCCCTTCCCACAGGGCATAAGCGACGCCAAGGGCGATTTTTTTAACAGCAAATGACAATAAAATATAAGACAGGGCGATCATCGCCAGCATTAAAATAAAGCCGGTGTGTCCGCCGGACACGCTTGCCCATTTCATAGAAAGCGTACCAATAATTTCGGCCAGAATAGCCAGCGCCAGTAAAATCCAGTAACGCATAACTCTCTCCTGCGTGAGATATAATCCTTCGTGGCTTACGATAATTCGCAAACCTGAAAACGGTATAAGTTAGCCGCGCGCATCATGCGCCAGCTCGTGCAGAGAGAAAGTGGGCTAAAGCGCCGAGCGCCAGTGCTGTTCGCCAGCGAGCAGTTGGCCTGCAGAAAGGATAAAGAGAGGGGTAAAACGAAGTGACCTGCAAGTATTATCCATAAAATTACAATTATCCGCGTCTTGCTTCTCGTCCTGCGGATGAAAATTGTCCTCTGTCGTTACGTTAAATGTTAAACACGTGATATTTCTACCATAAAGCATGTGGACATGGCTACTATTTTCAATTCTTTACACTATGGCGAGTTTATTTATGGACACATGTACAGGGTACAAAAAATAAAAAAGGGTGCAAGGCACCCTTTATTTAATTGCACGGCGGTGATTAACTCGCCTTGAACGGATCTTTGTGCTCATCCTGGCTGTCGTCGCGCTTACGGGGCATCTCGCCCTGCTTCGCCGGGTTGTCTTTCACCGGACGTTGCGGTTCAGCTGCTGTGCTATGAGGTGGTTGAGAATAATTTGTCATGTCGGCCTCCTGTTATCTTGTCTTTATAGTCTAGTTGATAATCGCCGAACGGGTATTTAACGGGCCATCTCGCTGCGTCTTTTCTTCACCCGGGGCACCGGGCGATTAATCGCATAACCCTGATCCTGAAAAGCATGGTTATCCAGTAACTTTTCATTCTCATGCTCACCAGTCCATAAACCGGAAAGCGCGTTAAAGTTCATTGTCTGTTCACCGTCAGGCGTTTCAACATAATAGTCACCGGTTTTCAGATAACCTGCTGAAAAGATAATACGGCGATGACTGTTGGTTTTCATTTTGTACTCAATCTTACGAAAACCTGTCGGTACTGCGCGATATATATATAAAGGCAAATGGGTAATCTTTACATCCCCCAGCCCGGCGATAACTTCCCCATCACGCATAAGTACTACGTCCTCAACCATTAGGTTTATTGGCACGGTATTATCCTGCTGATGATTCTCCGCCTTAAAATATACAAAGTTCATGCTTTCTCCATTCCGCAGATACAATCTATCTGTATTAAGTTATAGCGCATAACGCAGCGGCAAAGGATTAATTAAGATTCCACTGAGAGGAGTGAATAAGAATTAACAAGAACTGATTTTTTATATTTGATGGATTATTCAGCGGCACGGCGGGCAGAAAAGCTATTTCGCAGCAGGCGTAAGTGTATCAACGGACTGCTGCGGTTTTGCAAGGGACAGACTCAGGCGACTTTTGTTTCCAGCGGTGCTTCACACTCGCGCAGACTACGCTGCAAATCATAAATCAGACTGCGAACCATCTCAGGCGACAAACTAAAGAACTGCGAATCAAAGGTACTGGCGCCCACCGCATGGGGTGATGTGCTGTAACCGAACTTTACAACCACGTTGCTACGATTCTCAACCGGACCAACCTGCCAGCCAACGACCGGAAAGGCAGGAAACACGGGCTCTATGCTCATCCTAAATCTCCTTATAAATTCGATGTTTTTCACATGGTTAACATTACTACACGTTAGTCACGACATGTTTAACCGATCAAAAAACAGTGCAGTGCCGTAAATGTCAGGTACGACGCATGCTAATCAGGCTCCAGTGTCAGGAATTATCTTAGCCTAACTGATAATAGTCACAAGCGTATTTCGTAAGAAATGTCTTATTTGAGGAATAATCCGTTTTTTGAGGTAATCGAAACGTTTTACTCGCTATTACTGTCCCATTAGCTTAACAAAAAAGAACATTTTTTAAACATCACCCATTATTTATGGCAGGCTAATTTTAATATACAGGAAGTAAAGTTCTTAAAATTAATCTTAATTATTATAGAAAAATTTCGCGCACCGCTGATTTCGTGTCTAGGGTTAATACGTGTTTTTATCAACGAGGCGGATATAATGACAAACCAGGATAACAAACTTTCGCAGTACCCACGTCCACCTTTCCCTGAGCAGCCGCAACAGGCGCCGGGCCTTGCCTCTGAGATGAAGCCGATCCCCGATCATGGCGAAACTCGCTATATCGGCTCTGGCCGTCTGGCAGGTAAAAAGGCGCTGATCACCGGTGGCGATTCAGGTATCGGTCGAGCCGTTGCCATTGCCTATGCACGTGAAGGTGCTGACGTGGCAATTAACTATCTGCCGGAAGAAGAGTCCGATGCCGAAGCCGTCATTGCCCTGATTCAGGCCGAAGGCCGTATCGCTGTCGCCCTGCCGGGTGACATTCGCTCAGAAACCTTCTGTCAGCAGTTAGTGGTGGAAGCCATTAATAAGCTGGGCGGGCTGGATATTCTGGTGAACAACGCAGGCCGCCAGCAGTTCTGCGAATCCATTGAAGATCTGACGACCGAGGCGTTTGACGATACGTTCAAAACCAACGTGTATGCGCCGTTCTGGATCACCAAAGCGGCCGTACCGCACCTGAAAGAAGGCGCGGTGATCATCAATACCTCTTCCGTGCAGGCCTTTAACCCAAGCGACATCCTGCTGGATTACGCGCAGACCAAAGCCTGTAACGTCGCCTTCACTAAGGCACTCGCCAAGCAGTTGGGTAAGAAAGGTATCCGCGTGAATGCGGTCGCCCCTGGCCCATACTGGACGCCGTTGCAGTCCAGCGGGGGTCAGCCGCAGGAAAAAGTTAAAGCCTTTGGTGAGAGCGCGCCGCTGGGCCGTCCGGGTCAGCCGGTGGAAATCGCCCCGCTGTATGTGCTTTTCGCCTCTGACGAAAGCTCGTTCGCGTCCGGCCAGGTCTGGTGCTCCGATGGCGGTACCGGCACCGTATAACAGACGCATGTATTAGAATGGCAGGCCTCGCCTGCCATTTTTCATTTCGCAGGAAAGAGTGCCGATGAACAATCAATCTTATACCCAACCGGGTCGCGTGGATGGCTATGCCGGGCTGGGTGACTACGCCGCTATTGGCGATGGCCGCTCGGTGGCGCTTATCGCCCCTGACGGTGCGATAGACTGGTGGTGCGCCCCTAATATGGATTCGCCTCCCCTGTTTGATCGTATTCTTGACGCCACGAACGGCGGCTTCTTTCAGATTGAACCCATCGGCGACTACCGTACTCATCGTCAGTACCGGGAAAACAGCAACGTACTGGAAACCTGTTATGAGACCGATTCCGGCAAAGTGATGTTCACCGAATCGCTGAACAGCAATCATGCTGGTCGCCTGCCGTGGTGTGAACTGGCACGGCGGGTGGAGGGACTGGAAGGTGAAGTGGCGTTAAAGATGGTGTTTGTGCCTGGCTCTGCGGCCTGTACGCGCGCGCCCTGGCTGGCCCAGTCGCCGAAAGGTCAGGTGATCCATATCGGTGAGCTGATGGCGATGATCAGCGCAACGCCGGATGTCACCTTTACCCGCGCGGAAGACAATCGTATCGAAGCGACGCTAACCACCTCCCCCGGCTCCCGCAGCCTGATTGCCCTGCTGGTCAGCGACAAAGAACCCCTGGCCGTGCCGCCGCTGGAGAAAATTGACCGCCGTATCGAGATCAGCGATCAGATGTGGCGACAGTGGGCGGAAGATCTGAGTTACGACGGTCGTTTCCCGGAACACGTTAAGCGTTCGGCGCTGGCGCTCAAGTTTCTGCTTTATTCCCCGACCGGCGCACTGGCAGCCGCCCCGACCACTTCCTTGCCCGAGGGCGTCGGCGGCGAGAAAAACTATGATTACCGCTACGCCTGGATACGTGATGCGTGCCTGATCATCCGCGCCTTTGCCTTTATTGGCGCGCTGGAAGAGTGCAAAGCCGCGTTCTCCTGGCTGACGCACACTATCGTGCGCCATGAAGGCGAACTGCGCGCCTGTTATACCCTGAATGGTGAACTCGTACCGGATGAAACCTGGCTGCCGCTGGAAGGCTACAAAGGCTCCCAACCGGTGCGTATCGGCAACAACGCCCAGAGTCAGCGTCAGCTGAGTATGTTCGGCGATATGCTCGATACCGCCCTGCTGTTCGTCCACGCCGGTCATGTGCTGGATCTGACCACCTCGCGTCTGCTCTCGCGGCTGGCGAATGACTGCGCCGACTCCTGGCGTCAGGATGATTCCGGCATCTGGGAGCTGCCTGAACGTAATCACTATACCCATTCGAAAATGGCCTGCTGGGTGACGCTGGATATTGCCGCACAGCTTGCCGAGGACGGGCATATTGAATCGACCTGGATCGCGCGCTGGACGCGGGAGAAAGATCGCATCCGCGACTGGATCGAGGAGCATTGTTGGTCTGAGAAGAAACAGGCTTATACCTTTTACGCCGGTACGGATCGGCTCGATGCCTCACTGTGTCTGGTGTGGTACTACGGGAAGAAGAATAATCTTGCACGTATGACCTCCACCTATGACGCGCTGGTCGAAGAGCTGGGTCACGGCGAGCCAATGCTCTATCGCTATAGTGATGTGGAGAAAGAGGAAAGCACTTTTGTCGCCTGCTCGTTCTGGCTGGTTGAAGCCTGGGCGCGGCTGGGGAACGACGAGAAAGCATCAGGGTATATGGAGCACATCCTGAAATGCCTGTGCAATAAAGGCAACGTCGAGACGTTCAATGAAATGTTCGATGTGCGCACCGGTGAATGGCGTGGCAACGTGCCGCAGGGCCTGAGCCATCTGTCGTTGATCTGCGCTGCCGATGCCCTTTCCCGCCAGCGGGAAGAAGGCGATAACGCGTGGCATGTGTGATGCAGGTCGGGTAAGCACAACCGCAACCCGACAATACCCATTTCAACCCAGAGGCCGTCAGGCCTCTTTTTTATGCCGCGTCGGTCGCCGCACCAGCTCCCCACCGCAGTTTGGACAGCGATGGTGCAACACCGTCTTTGCGCAATCCGCGCAAAAAGTACATTCATAGGAACAAATCATGGCCTGCGTCGAGGTGTGCGGCAAGGCTTTACCACAGCGTTCACAGTCAGGTTTGAGTTCAAGCATGCGGGTCCCCTTTTGATGTTTTCATGAGCATATATGACGCTCTGGGCAGACAACAGCCTGACAACGGACAACATGACGTCAAAAAGAGACAGACTTGTGCGACGTGAAAACCGTTCATCAGGTCTGAGGGTTATGCTATTATACGTTTCATATATGTTTCGTATTAACCTGACACCCGGGATCACTAATGGGCATTGTGAAAATTTCCGATCTGATGCATGAGAATCTGCGTCTTGCCAGTAACGCGATGAGCCGTTCGATTAACGCGCAGGCGGAACACTGGCTCAAGATGGGGATGCTGGCGGAAGTGTATCCGCATTTAACCCATCAGGATCTGATGCGTCTGCTGGTACAAACCGAGTCGCAGGGCGGTGCGGATATTCAAAAATTAGTGCAGAGCGAGGCGTTCGCGGCACAGAAAGAGGCGCAGATACCATGACGATAAAACTCCATACTCAGGAAGAAATTGAGCTGGCCCGTGCCGCCGGACAGGCCGCCGCCAGCGTACTGGCGATGATCGGCCCGCATGTCCGTGCCGGTGTCACTACCGATGAACTGGACAGGTTGTGTCACGATTTTATCGTTAACGAGCTGAAAATCACCCCGGCCAACATTGGCTATCACGGTTATACCCGCACCGTCTGCACCTCGGTGAACCATGTGGTGTGCCACGGTATTCCGGCGGATAAAGTGCTGAAAAAAGGCGACATCGTGAATATCGATGTCGCGGTGATCAAAGATGGCTGGTACGGCGATACCAGCCGTATGTATTTTGTTGGCGAGCCGTCAATCCGTGCTAAACGTCTGGTGGATATTACCTATGCGTCCATGGTGGCAGGCATCAAAACGGTACGTCCGGGCGCAACCCTCGGCGATATCGGTGCGGCGATCCAGCGCGTCGCCGAAGACGCAGGCTTTTCTGTGGTCAGGGAATATTGCGGTCATGGCGTCGGCCAGGTTTACCATGACGAACCCCAGGTGCTGCACTATGGCATCCCCGGCACCGGCACGGTACTAAAACCGGGCATGATTTTTACCATTGAGCCGATGATCAATGCCGGTAAAGCCGCCACCAGCGTACTGTCAGACGGCTGGACGGTGGTCACAAAAGATCGTTCGCTGTCTGCGCAGTGGGAACATACTGTAGCCGTTACTGAGAATGGTTATGATTTACTGACGCCATGGCCGGACGGTACCGGCGAATATGAAGCGGTTTAAACATCAAATATCATGCTACCGCTAAGGTGGTATTAAACCGGATACCCCGCCTGACGGCGGGGTTATTTATATTCAGCTCGTGAATGATTAATGAAAATTAATTTAATTCCATTGCGCTCAATATATTTTTTTAGCGCGTGACTAACCACACACATTATCGTTCACGCACCCCAACTAAATAAATCGATGCTATCGACTGCGTTTCGCATGGCGCTCCCATGTCTCCTGTTTTGCCGCAGCAGATTTACGTAATGCGACATAACAGGCCCCGCTGCCACCATGATGCGCTTTCGCTACACAGAACGCCTGCACTTCCTCAAATTCGGGCAGCCAGCGCGCCAGGTAGCTGCGCACAATATTCGCGTGGGACCGATCGTCACGCCCTTTGCCGTGGATGATCAGCAGATTGCGCAGGTTATCGTTGCCCGCCTGGCGCATAAAGCTGAACAGCATTTTTCGACACTGTTCGACCGGCTGGCGCAGTAGATTCAGGCTCGCCTGTTGCGGGTATTTGCCAAGGCGGAGTTTCTCAATAACGCCCGTTTGCAGGCCTTCACGCCGGTACTCAAGCGGGATACTGAGCGGCACAATGTCCAGAAAGCCCGTGGTCAGAAAGTTATCCAGTTCCAGAAGATCAGGATGCTGCGGACTCGCAGTGCGGCGTTCAGGCTGCCAGTGCACATCGGTGTTGCGCTTCAGGGGTTGGACATCTTCCATGGCGTCGAGGAACAGGGATTTGTCGTCAAGGTTCATGATGGTGTCCTCAGGCTACGTCTGCTGGTGCCAGCAGGCCATTACTATAGCCGCGCGATGGACAGATGTATAATTTCGCCGCCATAAATTTTACTCATACTTAACTAATACCGTAGCGTAATTAAAATAGCAGGCGCATGATAAATAATAAAAAAATATCACTATTGTCACTGGCATTATTTTGCCAGGTTGCTATAACTTAAATTAACCCACAAGGACGAATTCTTCGGGAATAAGCTTAGGAAGCACTGCTGTGTGTACTGTAGAGTCTGACGGATGTCGGCAGACTCTATTTTTTTATTTCCCGCATTAACGGTTGTTTATTATTCAACCATCAAAACGTTTCGCTGATGATTAAATTAGCACTACTCCTTCGATATTGTAGAGACGCCAGCCCCCTCGTGGTAAATTGTCGTGCTTTCACCCGCCGTATTAAAAAGGAAGCCCGATGCTGACGCTGCTCGAAGATAAAATTGCCACCCCGCTCGGCCCGTTATGGGTGATTTGCGATGAACAGTTTCGTTTGCGGGCGGTGGAATGGGAGGAACACAGCGACCGTATGGAACAATTACTGGCGCAGCACTACCGCCGTGAAGGGTATCAACGCGTCAGTGCCAGCGATCCGGGCGGTCTCAGCCAGAAACTGCGTGACTATTTCGCAGGGGATCTCAGCGTTATCGATACCTTGCCCACCGAAACCGCCGGTACGCCCTTTCAGCGAGACGTGTGGAAAGCGCTGCGAACCATTCCTTGCGGCGAGGTGATGCATTACGGCCAACTGGCCACCTTACTGGGTCGCGCAGGCGCTGCCCGTGCTGTGGGTGCCGCCAATGGCTCGAATCCGGTGAGCATTGTGGTGCCCTGCCATCGGGTCATTGGCAGCAATGGCACGTTGACCGGTTATGCCGGTGGCGTACAGCGAAAAGAGTGGCTGTTGCGCCATGAAGGTTACTTTTTATTGTGAGATAAAAGAACATTTTGTGCTTTTCTATCAGTGATTAGCGTAAAAACCCCCACTGTATATACGGAATATCAATGACATAGCAAAAATAATGTTATTAGGTTTCCAATAATCACGTTCTGCCACTTTCCCAGGCTTACGTCTGTAGTAAAAAGATGTTAAAATTGACCAAAATCAATTAAGGCTTGAGCAGACCTATGATCCCGGAAAAGCGAATTATACGACGCATTCAGTCTGGCGGTTGTGCTATCCATTGCCAGGATTGCAGCATCAGCCAGCTTTGCATCCCGTTCACCCTCAATGAACATGAGCTGGACCAGCTTGATAACATCATCGAGCGCAAAAAGCCCATTCAGAAAGGTCAGACGCTGTTTAAAGCAGGGGATGAACTGAAATCGCTCTACGCTATCCGTTCAGGTACCATCAAGAGCTATACCATCACTGAACAGGGCGACGAGCAAATCACCGGCTTCCATCTGGCTGGCGACCTGGTGGGCTTCGATGCTATCGGCACCGGCCATCACCCGAGCTTTGCGCAGGCGCTGGAAACGTCCATGGTCTGTGAGATCCCCTTTGAAACCCTCGATGACCTGTCTGGCAAAATGCCGAACCTGCGTCAGCAAATGATGCGTCTGATGAGCGGCGAAATCAAAGGCGATCAGGATATGATCCTGTTGCTGTCGAAGAAAAACGCCGAGGAGCGCCTGGCGGCCTTTATCTACAATCTGTCACGCCGTTTCGCACAGCGTGGTTTCTCACCGCGTGAGTTCCGTCTGACGATGACCCGTGGCGATATCGGCAACTATCTGGGCCTGACGGTAGAAACCATCAGCCGTCTGTTGGGGCGTTTCCAGAAAAGCGGCATGCTGGCGGTGAAAGGCAAATACATCACGATTGAAAACGGTGACGCGCTGGCGGTACTGGCGGGACACTCCCGTAACGTTGCCTGATTGACTCCCTTCGTATAAGCCTTTGCCGGATCGCTAAATTTATCTGATTTATTGATCTGGCAAAGGTAATCCCCTGTTTCATTCAGCATATATGGGTTATCTTTTACTTACAGACTGCGGTGACAGATGTAAGGAGACCCTGTATGGCCAAATATCAAAATATGCTGGTTGCCATCGATCCAAACCAGGACGATCAACCTGCATTACGGCGCGCTGTGTATTTGCATCAACGGATTGGTGGTCGGATCAAAGCCTTTTTGCCAATCTATGATTTTTCCTATGAGATGACCACCCTGCTGTCGCCCGACGAGCGCACCGCCATGCGGTCCGGCGTCATCAGCCAGCGGACCGCATGGATCCGCGAACAGGCACAGTATTATCTTGATGCCGGTGTACCCATCGACATCAAAGTCGTCTGGCATAATCGTCCTTTCGAAGCCATCATCCAGGAAGTGCTGACCGGTCACCATGACCTGGTGCTGAAAATGACGCACCAGCACGATAAACTGGAATCCGTGATTTTCACCCCTACCGACTGGCATCTGCTGCGTAAATGCCCGTGTCCGGTGTGGATGGTAAAAGATCAGCCGTGGCCGGAAGGCGGAAAAGCGCTGGTGGCGGTTAACCTCGCCAGCGAAGAGCCGTATCACAATGCGCTTAATGAAAAGCTGGTGAAGGAAACCATTCAGCTTGCGGAAATGGTTAACCATACCGAAGTGCATCTGGTCGGCGCTTACCCGGTAACACCCATCAATATTGCTATTGAACTACCGGAATTTGATCCGAGCGTCTACAACGACGCCATTCGCGGTCAACACTTGTTAGCCATGAAAGCGCTGCGGCAGAAATACGGCATCGACGAGAAGCTGACGCACGTAGAAAAAGGCTTGCCGGAAGAAGTGATCCCGGACCTGGCAGAGCATCTGCAGGCGGGTGTGGTGGTTTTAGGCACCGTGGGTCGTACGGGACTGTCAGCGGCGTTCCTCGGTAATACTGCCGAACAGGTTATCGATCACCTGCGCTGCGATCTACTGGTGCTGAAACCGGATGAGTTTCAGACGCCGGTAGAACTGGACGACGAGGACGACTAACCTCCCCCGTAAACCCGTTTCCGGACAAATAAAAGGCCGCTCAGTGAGCGGCCTTTTTTATTACGGTGTTTTTTACCGCAATGCGTTACAACGCTTTCAGGATCGCATCCACGCTGGCTTTGGCATCGCCAAACAGCATATGGGTGTTCTCTTTAAAGAACAGTGGATTCTGCACGCCTGCATAGCCGGTGTTCATGGAACGCTTGAAGACAATCACGTTCTGCGCTTTCCACACTTCCAGTACCGGCATACCGGCAATGGGGCTGCGCGGATCGTCCAGCGCCGCCGGGTTCACCGTGTCATTGGCACCGATAACCAGCACCGTGTCGGTATCGCTGAAGTCGTCGTTGATTTCGTCCATTTCCAGCACGATGTCATACGGCACTTTTGCTTCTGCCAGCAGCACGTTCATGTGACCTGGCAGACGCCCGGCAACCGGGTGAATACCGAAACGCACCTTAATACCGCGCGCGCGCAGCTTCTCGGTGATGTCCGCCACCGGATATTGTGCCTGCGCCACCGCCATGCCGTAGCCTGGGGTGATGATCACGCTATGCGAGTTTTTCAGCATCTCAGCGGTCTCTTCGGCGCTGATTTCACGGTGCTCGCCCACTTCTTCATCGCTGCCGGTTGAGGAGCCATCAGTGCCGAAGCCGCCGGCGATGACGCTGAAGAACGACCGGTTCATCGCCTTACACATGATGTAAGACAGGATGGCACCGGACGAGCCCACCAGCGCACCGGTAACGATCAGCAGATCGTTGCTCAGCATAAAGCCCGCTGCCGCCGCAGCCCAACCCGAGTAGGAGTTAAGCATGGAGACGACCACCGGCATGTCTGCCCCGCCGATGGACGCCACCAGATGCCAGCCGAAGGCCAGCGCGATCACGGTCATGATCAGCAGTGCCAGTACCTGCATCCCGACGCTGTCGGTGCGAACAAAGATCACCAGCAGCAGGAAGGAAACGACCAGCGCCGCAAGGTTCAGCTTATGGCGGTTAGGCAACATCAGCGGCTTCGAGGAGATCTTACCGCGCAGTTTACCAAAGGCCACAATAGAACCGGTGAAGGTTACCGCGCCGATGAAGATGCCGAGGAACACTTCCGTAAGATGGATGTTGACCAGAATCGGCTCAAGACCCGCTTCGTGGTACAGGTAGCTGTTAAAGCCTACCAGTACCGCCGCCAGACCGACAAAGCTGTGCAGAATAGCGACCAGCTCCGGCATTTCGGTCATTTCGACCTTCTTCGCCAGATGAATACCAATCGCGCCGCCAATGACCATCGCCACGATGATCCACACCACGTTGCCAGTTTCCGGCCCAAAGATGGTGGCAATCAGCGCGATAGCCATACCGGCGATGCCGAAACGGTTACCCTGCTGGGAGGTTTCATGTTTTGATAACCCGGCCAGACTGAAAATAAACAGGATCGCGGCAACAATGTATGCAGCTGTAACTAATCCTCCAGACATGTGCTACCCCTTAGTTCTTCCGGAACATTTTCAGCATGCGCTGAGTGACGGTGAAACCACCAAAAATGTTGATGCTGGCGATCAGCACGGCAATAAAGCTCAGGAAGCTGATCCAGCCGCCATGACCGATCTGTAATAATGCCCCGACCACGATAATGCCTGAAATGGCATTGGTGACCGACATCAGCGGCGTATGCAGTGCGTGCGAGACGTTCCATACCACGTAATACCCGACGACGCAGGAGAGCGCGAAGACGGTGAAGTGACCAAGGAATTCCTTCGGTGCCACATCAGCGAGCCAGCCAAAGAGAATGATCGCCAGCGCCATCAGGGCGAATTTACGCCATGGAGAGGCAGGTACAGCTTCTTCAAGCGGTTCCGGGGCTGCTTTTGCTGCCGCTTTCGGCTGGGCAGACACCTGGATAGGCGGTGCCGGCCAGGTGATTTCACCGTCACGGACCACCGTCACGCCACGCACGACGACATCATCGAAATCAACGGTTACGTTGCCGTCTTTCTCTTTGCACAGCAGCTTCAGCAGGTTTACCAGGTTGGTACCGTAGAGCTGGGAGGACTGCGTCGGCAGGCGACCCGGTAGATCGGTATAGCCGATGACTTTTACGCCGTTCGGTGTAGTGACCACCTGATTGGCGATGGTGTATTCACAGTTGCCGCCGTTTTGTGCCGCCAGATCGACAATCACGCTGCCCGGCTGCATAGAGTCTACCATTTCGCGGGTGATCAGCGTCGGTGCCGGTTTACCTGGGATCAGCGCGGTGGTGACAATAATGTCGACCTCTTTCGCCTGCGCGGCGAACAGCGCCATCTCTGCTTTGATGAAGGCGTCGGACATCACTTTGGCATAACCGTCGCCGCTGCCCGCTTCTTCTTCAAAATCCAGTTCAAGGAACTCAGCGCCCATGCTCTGCACTTGTTCTTTTACTTCCGGACGGGTATCGAAGGCACGGACAATCGCGCCCAGGCTGTTAGCCGCGCCTATCGCCGCCAGACCTGCCACCCCTGCACCGATAACCATCACTTTTGCGGGCGGCACTTTACCGGCGGCGGTGATCTGCCCGGTAAAGAAGCGACCAAATTCGTGTGCGGCTTCAACAATCGCGCGATAACCGGCGATGTTGGCCATTGAGCTGAGCGCATCCAGCGACTGCGCGCGGGAGATACGCGGCACGGAGTCCATCGCCATAATGGTGACATTGCGGGCCGCCAGTTTTTCCAGCAATTCCGGATTCTGCGCCGGCCAGATAAAGCTCACCAGGGTGGTGCCAGGATTGAGCAACGCGATTTCATCGTCGCCCGGCGCGTTCACCTTGAGAATAATGTCTGACTGCCAGACGTCGTTTCCGTCAACGACCAGCGCGCCCGCGCGGGCAAACGCCTCGTCGTCAAAACTTGCCAGTTTGCCGGCGCCGCTTTCAACAGCGACAGTGAAACCCAGTTTAAGCAACTGCTCTACCGTTTTCGGTGTGGCAGCAACGCGGGTTTCATTGGCCAACCGTTCTTTTGGTACACCAATACGCATAGTTTTCCCTTCCATCGGTTTAAGATGATGGTTTGTCAGTTTTCTCAAAACACCCTGTCCGCCACTTCAGGGAAGTTACGGACATCAACGCTAATAAATCAAACAGTAACAAACTTTCTATAACCTACTGAAAATAACGCCTGCGATCTAGCGCCGGAAAACAGTATTTCTTATTTAATTGCGGAATATTAAGAGAATCGCGTTCTGACAGGCCGGTTTAACTTAAAATTGCGGCCCGCGCCCCATATTCCGCCAAAGCGAGACGGCAAAACATGATTACCTGTTTGTTGAGATCAACATTTTAACAATGAGTTAACTTATAAAAGTCATATTCTTTACCGGTTTTGCTGGTCTGGGGGCTATTTTTTCCACATATAGCAAATTGTTATGGAAATTCTGCTCCCACCCCGCACAGGCCGTTAAAAATGACGCAGACAGTTATGACATTTCAATGCCATAATCGGCAACGTTTTCAAGACAACCACACTACCAGTTACTGGTTTGCGCAAGGCGAAGGATTATTTTTATGAAGCTTAAGAACACCCTCGTGGCGACTGTACTTCTTTCAGCGACAACTTTGTCGGTTAATGCAGCGACAGAATTGACCCCGGAGCAGGCAGCAGCGGTTAAGCCCTACGATCGTATCACGGTCACTGGTCGCTTTAATGCCATCAGCGATGCCGTGAGAGCCGTCTCTAACCGTGCCGATAAAGAAGGCGCAGACGCTTTTTATGTCGTGGATTCTGCCGACTATGGCAACAGCGGTAACCAGCGTGTGGTGGCTGATTTGTATAAATCAGATGCCCCAAAAGCAGACAGCCCAAAAAATCGCGTGATCAATGGCGTCACAGAATTATCTAAAGAGCAGGCAATTGAGCTTGAGCCGTTTGATACCGTAACTGTGCGTGGTTTTTACCGCAGCCAGCCTGACATCAATGCAGCAATTACAAAAGCGGCTAAAGGGAAAAACGCCGACTCTTACTACATCGTGCGTCAGGTTGATACTAACGACGGCGGCAACCAGATGATCACCGCCTACGTTTATAAAGCCAACGCGAAAAAACGCGTGCTGCAAAGCCCGGACGCGGTGCCAGCGAACTCTGAAGCGGGACGTGCGTTGCTGGCGAAAGGCGGTGAAGATGCGAAGAAAGTGGAAATCCCAGGCGTTGCCACCAGCGCCGCGCCAAGCGCCGATGTAGGCCGCTTCTTTGAAACGCAATCCTCCAAAGGTGGGCGTTACACTGTCACGCTACCGGATGGCACTAAAGTTGAAGAAGTGAATAATGCCACAGCGGCACAAATGGTGCCTTTCGACAGCATTAAGTTCACCGGCAACTATGGCAATATGACGGAAGTCTCCTATCAGGTTGCGAAACGTGCAGCGAAAAAAGGCGCAAAATTCTACCACATTACCCGCCAGTGGCAGGAACGTGGCAACAATATGACCATCAGCGCCGATCTGTATAAGTAATCCCCTCCCGAAAGGCGGCTTATGCCGCCTTTTACAGTTTTTCGCATAATTTTCTGCTGTACCTCATTGCATGCGCTTCCCGCTCTCCGTAAAATTCCGCGCCTCAGTGTGATCCACCATTTTTATGCGCTACGGCGAAATAATTATTCTGGATCCAGTTCGTTCATAACAGGATGACGATGGAAAAGAAACTTGGCCTTAGCGCTTTAACTGCGCTCGTCCTGAGCTCAATGCTCGGTGCGGGTGTGTTCAGTCTGCCGCAAAATATGGCGGAAGTCGCCAGTCCCGCCGCGCTGCTTATCGGCTGGGGGATCACCGGCGCTGGCATCTTATTGCTGGCCTTTGCCATGCTGCTGCTGACGCGTCTTCGTCCGGATCTGGATGGCGGCATCTTTACCTATGCCCGTGAAGGATTTGGTGAACTGGTTGGTTTCTGCTCCGCCTGGGGCTACTGGCTGTGCGCTGTGATCGCCAACGTCTCGTATCTGGTGATCGTTTTCTCGGCGCTGAGCTTTTTCACCGACACGCCACAGCTGCGCATTTTTGGCGACGGCAATACCGGGCAGTCTATCGTCGGGGCATCCTGCCTGCTGTGGATCGTCCATGCACTGGTGCTGCGTGGGGTACAAACCGCCGCCAGTATTAACCTTGCCGCGACGCTGGCAAAACTGGTGCCGCTGGGGCTGTTTGTGGTGCTGGCCGCGCTGGCGTTTAATTTTGATAAGTTCAAGCTCGATTTTACCGGCATCGAACTGGGCGTACCGGTATGGGAGCAGGTGAAAAACACCATGCTCATCACCCTGTGGGTGTTTATCGGCGTTGAGGGTGCGGTCGTGGTGTCAGCGCGCGCGCGCAGCAAACAGGATGTTGGCCGGGCAACGCTGCTGGCGGTGATGGCCGCCTTAACGGTGTATCTGCTGGTGACGCTGCTGTCGCTGGGTGTGGTCGCCCGACCTGAACTGGCTGAAATGCGCAATCCCTCGATGGCGGGTCTGATGGTCCGCATGATGGGCTCATGGGGTGAAATCGTTATTGCCGCCGGGCTGATTGTGTCGGTGTGCGGTGCCTATTTAAGCTGGACGATCATGGCGGCGGAAGTCCCGCTGCTGGCCGCCACCTACAAGGCGTTCCCGCGCATCTGCGCCCGTCAAAACAAAAACAGCGCCCCCTCAGCGTCTTTATGGCTGACCAATGCCAGTGTGCAGGTATGCCTGGTGCTGATCTGGCTGACCGGTTCGGATTACAACACTCTGTTAACCATCGCCTCCGAAATGATCCTCGTGCCCTATTTCCTCGTCGGGGCTTATCTGCTGAAAATCGCCCGTCGTCCGCTGCATCAGGTGGTTGGTATCGGATCCTGTCTCTATGGATTATGGTTATTATATGCTTCCGGCCCGATGCATCTGCTGCTGTCGGTGGTACTTTATGCACCTGGCCTGCTGGTGTTTATCTATGCCCGTCGAACGCACGAGCATGATAAACCCTTGCACCGTACCGAACATGTGATGATCGCCTGTCTGCTGATTGCAGCGGTACCGGCAACCTGGATGCTGATGGGGTAACGGCTACGCCCATCGTCTGAACGTTAAGGAGATAACGATGGGTAACTCTCAGCCCAGCCCAATTTTGATCACCGGTGGCGGCCGTCGTATTGGCCTCGCCCTTGCCCACCATTTTCTTAACCTGCACCAGCCGGTGATCGTCAGCTACCGCACGCCGTACCCGGCCATTGAGGTGTTGCAGGACGCGGGCGCGGTCTGCATTCAGGCCGATTTCTGCTCTGATGAGGGCATTTTAGCCTTTGCTGACGTGATAAAATCCCGCACCCGCTGCCTGCGCGCGGTGATCCACAATGCCAGCGGCTGGTTGCCGGAAAAGCCCGGCACGCCCCTCACCGAGGTCCTGTCTGCGATGCTGCAAGTTCATGTCCACGCGCCTTACCTGCTTAATCATGCGCTGGAAGGTCTGCTGCGTGGTCAGGGTCATGCGGGCGCCGATATCATCCACTTCACCGATTATGTGGTAGAGCGCGGCAGCGATAAGCACATTGCCTACGCCGCCAGTAAAGCGGCGCTGGATAATATGACGCGCTCCTTCGCCCGCAAGCTGGCACCGGAAGTCAAAGTCAATTCCATTGCTCCGTCACTGATTTTGTTTAACGAGCACGACGACGCCAGCTATCGCCAGCAGGCGCTTAATAAGTCGCTGATGAAAATCGCGCCGGGGGAAAAAGAGGTGATAGATCTGGTGGATTACCTGCTCACCAGCTGTTACGTCACCGGTCGCAGTTTCGCCGTCGATGGCGGTCGCCCGCTTCGTTAACGAAAGATTGATGGCAGGTTGAAACAAGGCGGTGTATGTTGGCGTTTTTAGCTAACCATCATGCATATGAATAAGATCGTTTTTGTAGAAGACGACCCGGAAGTCGGCGCGCTGATCGCGGCGTATCTCGGTAAACACGATATCGACGTTATCGTTGAGCCGCGTGGCGACTGCGCCGAAGCCGTGATCCTGCGCGAAAATCCTGAACTGGTCCTGCTGGACATTATGCTGCCCGGCAAAGATGGCATGACGCTGTGCCGCGATCTGCGCGGCCAGTGGCAGGGGCCGATCGTCCTGCTGACCTCTCTCGACAGCGACATGAATCATATTTTGTCGCTGGAAATGGGTGCCAGTGATTACATCCTGAAAACCACCCCGCCCGCCGTGCTGCTGGCCCGCCTGCGGCTGCATCTGCGTCAGCATGCCGGAAGCACCACGACACCGGCGAACCAACAAAACACCTTAACGCCTCATAAAGCGCTGCGCTTTGGCAGCCTGTCCATCGATCCGGTCAATCGTCAGGTACAACTGGCGGGGGAAGAAATTATCCTCTCGACCGCAGATTTTGATCTGCTGTGGGAGCTGGCGACCCACGCCGGGCAAATCATGGATCGGGATGCGCTGCTAAAAAACCTGCGCGGCGTCAGCTACGATGGCATGGATCGCAGTGTCGACGTGGCGATTTCTCGCTTACGTAAAAAACTGCTGGATAACGCCACCGAGCCATACCGCATCAAAACGGTACGTAACAAGGGCTATCTGTTCGCCCCCCACGCGTGGGAAAACTGAGTGTCGGCGCAACCACGGGTGTCTGAATGAAAAAGCTGTTTGTGCAGTTTTACCTGCTGCTGTTTGTCTGTTTCCTGGTGATGACCATGCTGGTCGGGCTGGTGTATAAATTCACCGCCGAGCGGGCGGGCAGACAGTCGCTGGACGATCTGATGAAAAGCTCGCTGTACCTCATCCGCAGCGAGCTGCGCGAGATCCCGCCTCACGAATGGAGCAAAACCCTTAAAGAGATGGATCTCAACCTGTCATTCAATATGCGGATTGAGCCGCTGAATAAATTCAGCCTCGATGCGCCGACCGCCCAGCGACTGCGCGAGGGCGATATTGTGGCGCTGGACGCAGAATACACCTTTATCCAGCGCATTCCCCGCAGCCACTATGTGCTGGCGGTTGGGCCTGTTCCCTATCTCTTTTATCTACATGAAATGCGCATTCTCGATATGGCGTTGCTGGTGTTTATCGCCATTTCACTGGCCTTTCCGGTGTTTATCTGGATGCGGCCACACTGGCAGGAGATGTTGCGCATTGAATCGGCGGCCCAGCGCTTTGGCGACGGGCACCTGACGGAGCGCATTCACTTTGACCGGGGGTCGAGCTTTGAGCGGCTTGGCGTGGCATTTAATCAGATGGCGGATAACATCAACGCGCTGATCGCCAGTAAAAAACAGTTAATCGACGGTATCGCCCATGAACTGCGCACGCCGCTGGTGCGTCTGCGTTATCGGCTGGAGATGAGTGATAATCTCAGCGATCAGGAGCGCATGGCGCTGAACCGCGATATCGGTCAGCTTGAGGCGTTAATTCAGGAACTGCTGACCTATGCCCGTCTGGATCGCCCGCAAAATGAATTGCACCTGACGACGCCGGATCTGCCCGCGTGGCTCACCAGCCATATCGCCGACGTACAGAGCGTCAACCCTGATAAACATCTGCGCGTCGCCGCCGACAGCGCGGCGCATTATGGTGCGCTGGATATGCGCCTCATGGAGCGGGTGCTGGATAATCTGGTGAATAACGCCCTGCGCTACTGTGAACGCGACGTTAGCGTCAGCCTGAGTCAGGAAGGCGTTTACGCCTGTTTGCAGGTCGATGATGATGGCCCGGGCATCGACGAAGCGGAACGCCAGCGAGTGTTTGAGCCTTTTGTGCGTCTTGATCCAAGCCGCGATCGCGCCACGGGCGGCTGCGGTCTGGGACTGGCAATTGTGCACTCCATCGCCCAGGCAATGGGCGGCGAAGTGAGCTGTGAGGCCAGCGATACCGGCGGCGCGCGCTTCCGGTTTCGCTGGCCGGTGACGCAACTGGTCGCCCTTCCCGTCCTGCCAGACCGCTGATCGCAGTGGCCGGACGTGTCGGGATGTGCTACACATAAAGTATGTTGTAACTAAGGGGAATTTTATGGCGCGCTATGATTTGATCGAACGCCTCACCGGCACGTTCCGCCAGCTCGAACAGGAACTGGCGGAACTGAAAACAGAACTCGCTGCCTGTCGCCTGCTGGCAGGCCGCGTCTTTGAGCTGCCGGAAGTGGCAAAAGGAAGCGAGCATGATCCGCTGACCACCATCGCGGTAAAGCAGCATATTGGCAAAGAGGCGGCTGAACGCGCGCTGCGCCACTTCACCCACCTGTTTATCCAGCAGCAGTCGGAAAAGCGCAGCAGCAAAGCTGCCGTTCGCCTGCCGGGCGTCATCTGTCTGCAAACACCCACTGAGGTGCGGGACCATATTGAAGCCCGCATTGATACCATTAACGAACTAAAGCGGGCCTTTGAGCGCATTATTACCGTGGAGTCAGAGCTCGCCCCTGCCGCGCGATTTGAGTGGGTGCATCACCATCTGCCGGGGCTGATCACCCTTAACGCTTATCGATCGCTGACCACCCTGCGAGATCCGGCGACGCTGCGCTTTGGCTGGGCCAACAAAAATATCATCAAGAATTTGACGCGGGATGAGGTGCTGGCGATGCTGGAGAAAAGCCTGAAAGCCCCCCGCGCCGTCGGTGGCTGGACGCGAGAGCAGTGGCAGGCGCGGCTGGAGCAGGAGTACAACGATATTGCCGCCCTGCCGCAGCGGGCGAAGCTTAAAATCAAGCGTCCGGTGAAGGTGCAGCCCATTGCGCGCGTCTGGTATGCCGATACGCAAAAGCAGGTGCAGCACGCCTGCCCCGCGCCGATGATTGCGCTGATCAACGAGGAAAATGGCGGTAAAGTGCCGGATATCGGGGAGTTACTGAATTACGATGCTGAAAATATTCAGCACCGTTTTAAACCAGAGGCGCAGCCGTTAACGCCGATCATTCCCCGGCTGCACCTCTATGTCGCCGGTTAACGATCCGGCTTCATGCTACCGACCATGGATTCCGGGCGCACCCAGCTGTCGAATTCGTCGGCGGTGAGGTAGCCCAGCGCCAGGGCTGATGCTTTCAGCGTCAGCCCTTCTTTATGGGCTTTCTTGGCGATTTCCGCCGCCTTGTCATAGCCGATATGCGTATTCAGCGCCGTCACCAGCATCAGCGACTCGTTGAGCAGTTGATCGATACGGCTGCGTACCGGTTCGATGCCGGTGGCGCAGTGTTCATTAAAGCTCTCCATGCCGTCCGCCAGCAGGCGCACTGATTGCAGCACGTTATGGATCACCATCGGGCGGAAGACGTTCAGCTCAAAGTTACCGGACGCGCCGCCCATGTTCACCGCCACGTCGTTGCCAAGCACCTGACAGCACAGCATGGTCATGGCTTCGCACTGCGTCGGGTTGACTTTGCCTGGCATAATGGAGCTGCCCGGTTCGTTTTCCGGAATGGCAATCTCGCCGATGCCGCAACGCGGCCCGGACGCCAGCCAGCGCACATCGTTGGCGATTTTCATCATCGAGGCCGCCAGCCCTTTCAGCGCACCGTGGGTATGCACCAGCGCATCGCAGGTGGCGAGCGCTTCGAATTTGTTTGGCGCGGTCACAAACGCCTGCCCGGTGGTGGCTGCCAGCTCTTTCGCCACCCGCACCGCGTATTCCGGATGGGTATTCAGCCCGGTACCCACTGCCGTACCGCCCAGCGCCAGCTCGCTCAGGTGCGGCAGACTGTGTTCGATATGGTTGAGGTTATGTTCCAGCATCGCCACCCAGCCGGATATCTCCTGCCCCAGGGTCAAGGGTGTGGCGTCCTGCAAATGGGTACGGCCAATTTTGACGATATCCGCAAAGGCGCGGGATTTTTCGCTGAGGGTGGTTTTAAGGGCGTTCAGCGATGGGATTAACGTTTCACGGATAGCGATCACTGCGGCGACGTGCATGGCGGTGGGGAATACATCGTTTGAGCTCTGGCTCTTGTTCACGTCGTCATTGGGATGAACCTTGCGCTCCATACCGCGCACGCCGCCCAGCAGTTCGCTGGCCCGGTTCGCCAGCACTTCGTTCATGTTCATGTTGCTCTGGGTGCCGGACCCGGTCTGCCAGATGGCCAGCGGGAACTCGTCAGGATGTTTACCCGCCAGTACCTCATCGGCGGCGTTGATAATCGCGCGGGCTTTTTCTTCGGGCAGTAACCCCAGATCCTGATTCACCTTAGCGGCGGCACGTTTGGTCAGCGCCAGTGCGCGGATCAGCGCTTCCGGCATTTTTTCCGTCGAGATACGAAAATGCTCCAGCGATCGTTGGGTTTGCGCTCCCCATAATTTATCTGCCGGAACGTCGATGGCGCCCATTGAATCTTTTTCACTGCGATACGAAGTCATACTTTCTCCCTGAATACCAAGTGATGTGGGTTGCCGACATTGCTCACCTGCAAACGAAGTTGTAAGTATTACTGATGTTGCGTGGGACGATAGAAAATGTTGCAAAAAAACGTCCGGCTACGCAGCACGTCGCCGGACGGAAAAGATTTATTTCACGCAGCGCGCGCAGGCGGAAGACTGGATCTGGGCGAAGAAATCGTTGCCTTTGTCATCCACGAGGATGAACGCCGGGAAGTCTTCCACTTCGATTTTCCAGATGGCTTCCATCCCCAGTTCCGGGTACTCCACGCACTCCAGACTTTTAATGCTGCTCTGCGCCAGTACCGCCGCCGGGCCGCCGATGCTGCCTAAATAGAAACCGCCGTGTTTATGGCAGGCATCCGTCACCTGCTGACTGCGGTTACCTTTTGCCAGCATGATCATGCTGCCGCCCTGCGACTGGAGCTGATCCACATAGGAGTCCATGCGTCCGGCAGTGGTCGGGCCGAGCGAACCTGACGCATAGCCTTCCGGGGTTTTGGCGGGGCCGGCGTAATAGATCGGGTGATCTTTGACATACTGCGGCAGGCCTTCACCGCGATCCATACGCTCTTTTAACTTCGCATGGGCGATATCACGGGCGACGATGATGGTGCCGCTCAGTGACAGGCGTGTGGACACCGGGTATTGCGACAGCTGGCGTAAAATCTCTGCCATTGGTCGGTCAAGATCCACTTTAACCGCCTCACCCTCTCCGGCCTGACGCAGTGCCTCGGGAATGTATTTCCCCGGGTTGTTCTCCAGTTTTTCCAGCCACACGCCGTGGCGGTTGATCTTCGCTTTAATGTTACGGTCGGCGGAGCAGGAGACGCCCATCCCCACCGGACAGGAGGCGCCGTGACGCGGCAGACGCACCACGCGAATATCGTGAGCGAAGTATTTGCCGCCGAACTGCGCGCCAAGGCCGAGATCCTGCGCCGCGCGCAGCAGCTCGTTTTCCAGCTCGATATCGCGGAACGCCTGCCCCAACTCGTTACCGGAGGTCGGCAGTTCGTCATAATATTTGGTGGAAGCCAGCTTCACCGTTTTCAGCGTCGCTTCCGCCGAGGTGCCGCCGATGACAAAAGCGATGTGGTACGGCGGGCAAGCCGCAGTGCCCAGCGTGCGCATCTTATCCACCAGATAATCCTTCAGCCTGCCCGGCGTCAGCAGCGCTTTCGTCTCCTGGTAGAGGTACGTTTTGTTGGCGGAGCCGCCGCCCTTGGCGATACAGAGGAATTTATACTCGTCGCCGTCGACGCTGTAGAGGTCGATTTGCGCTGGCAGGTTGGTGCCGGTGTTCACCTCTTTATACATATCCAGCGCCGCGTTTTGCGAATAGCGCAGGTTATCTTCGATATAGGTGTTGTAAACACCGCGGGCCAGCGCCGCTTCATCGCCGCCGCCGGTCCACACGCGCTGGCCTTTCTTGCCCATGATGATCGCCGTGCCGGTATCCTGGCAGGTGGGCAGAATGCCTTTGGCGGCAATTTCGGAGTTACGCAGGAATTGCAGCGCGACATACTTGTCGTTTTCGCTGGCATCCGGGTCGGCCAGAATATCGGCCACCTGCTGCTGGTGCGCCGGGCGCAGCATAAAGGACGCATCGTGGAACGCATGTTGCGCCAGCAACGTCAGGGCCTGGGGATCAACTTTGAGGATTTCCTGGCCTTCAAACTCGGCGACGGAGACATGGTCACTGCTCAACAGATAGTATTCGGTCTGATCCTTGTTCAGCGGAAAAGGATCCTGATACTGGAAGGGTTTATTCGACATTGTTCTCTCACTGACTGCACGGTCTGGTTATGGTTCGGGCAGATGTTCCATTGCCCTGCTTAAAAGCGAGTCGCTTTATCCTACACAATTTTTTAACAAAAACTGAGACTAGTACGACTTTTTGCATGCAGTGGTTACTTCCCTGAAGTTTATTGGTTTAATACCGGCAATCTCTTTACTGAAAATACAGGGCTTGATAATGCAAAAACTCATTAACTCAGTGCAAAACTATGCCTGGGGAAGTAAAAGTGCGTTAACGGATCTCTACGGCATCGCCAACCCGCAACAGCTGCCGATGGCAGAACTGTGGATGGGCGCGCACCCGAAGAGCAGCTCAAAAGTGCAGGACGCGGACGGTTCAGTTCACGTGCTGCGCGATCTGATCGACCAGGATAAATCCCGCTGGCTGGGCGACGCGGTAGCGAACCGCTTTGGCGAACTGCCCTTCCTGTTTAAAGTCCTGTGTGCCGATCAGCCGCTTTCTATTCAGGTGCATCCGAATAAACAGGCGTCGGAAGCCGGTTATGCGAAAGAAAACGCGGCAGGTATTCCGCTGGATGCCGCCGAGCGTAACTACAAAGATCCGAACCATAAACCGGAACTGGTATTTGCCCTGACGCCGTTCCTCGCCATGAACGCGTTCCGTGAATTCTCTGAGATCGTGTCCCTGCTACAGCCGGTCGCCGGTGCGCATCAGGCGATTGCCCATTTCCTGGAGCAGCCAGATGCAGACAGCTTAAGTCACCTGTTTGCCAGCCTGCTCAATATGCAGGGCGAAGAAAAATCCCGTGCGCTGGCGGTGCTGGGCGCGGCGCTGGCCACCCAGCAGGGTGAGCCGTGGGAAACGATCCGTCTCATCAAGCAGTTCTACCCGGACGACAGCGGTCTGTTCTCACCGCTGCTGCTTAACGTGGTGAAACTGGCACCGGGCGAAGCGATGTTCCTGTTCGCCGAAACCCCGCACGCTTACCTGCAGGGCGTAGCGCTTGAAGTCATGGCGAACTCCGATAACGTGCTGCGCGCCGGGCTGACGCCGAAATACATCGATATTCCTGAGCTGGTGGCGAACGTTAAGTTCACGCCGAAACCGGCAGATGAACTGCTGACCCAGCCGCAGAAAGACGGCAATACCCTGGAATTCCCGATTCCGGTCGAAGACTTTGCGTTCTCGCTGCATGACTTATCGTCACAGGAAATCGCGCTGGCCCAGCACAGCGCAGCGATTGTGTTCTGCGTGGAAGGCGAAGCCCTGCTCAGCAAAGGCGATGATCGTCTGTCGCTAAAACCGGGCGAGTCGGCGGTGATCCGTGCCGACGAGTCACCGGTGGCCGTCAGTGGTGTTGGCCGTGTGGCGAGAGTCTACAATAAGGTTAACTAAGTTACTGACGTAACAGGCGGGTATTGCTAAGCTTAGCAAGACTTTACGATCGTCCAGGCGGCTCTTACCGCCTGGTTTCATTTTTATGGATAATCACTATGAAAAAAACGCTGGTCGCCGCGGGAGTTATTGTTGCACTGGGTGCTATCTGGACAGGTGCAGCCTGGTACACGGGTAAACAGCTTGAAGGCCGTATCGCGGATATGGTTAATCAGGCAAATACAGAAATCAAAAACAGCGCCCCGGAAGCGGGCGTGGAACTGGCTTATCAGAGCTATCAGCGCGGCGTCTTCAGCAGCCATTTGCAACTGGTGATTAAACCCCTTGCCGGCAGCCAAAACGTCTGGCTGAAGCCGGGTGAAAGCGTGGTGTTAAACGAGTCTGTCGATCACGGCCCGTTCCCGTTTGCCCAGCTTAAACATTTCAACCTGATCCCGGCGATGGCGTCAGTGAAGTCGACGCTGGTCAACAACAATGTCTCGAAGCCATTGTTTGATATGTCCAAAGGCGAGTCGCCGTTTGTGGTGGACACGCGCATTGGCTACGGCGGCGATACCCGCTCTGACATCGCCCTGAAACCGCTGAACTATGAAAAAGAAGGCGAGAAAGTCGCCTTCAGCGGCGGTAACTTCCAGCTGAGCGCCGATCGCGATGGCAACGAGGTGTCGCTGACGGGTGAAGCAGAAAGCGGCCTCGTGGACGCGGTCAACGAGTACGGCCAGAAGGTGCAGGTCACCTTTAACAATCTGAAAAGCGAAGGCAACAGCAAACGTGCCAGCTTTAACGAACGTATCGGCGACCAGAAACTGTCGCTGGAAAAACTGGCTATCTCAGTCGAAAACAAAGAGATGGCGGTGCTGGAAGGGATGGTTCTGACGGCGAAGACCGATGTGGCGAAAGACAACAAAACCGTTAACAGCCAGATTGATTACACCCTCAACAGCCTGAAAATTCAGAATCAGAATATGGGCAGCGGCAAGCTGACGCTGAAAGTCGGTCAGATTGACGGCCAGGCGTGGCATCAGTTCAGCCAGCAGTATAATGCGCAAACTAAAGCACTGATGGCGCAGCCAGAAGTGATGCAGAATCCGGAACTCTATCAGCAGAAAGCCACGGAAGCCTTCTTCTCTTCCCTGCCGCTGCTGTTAAAAGGCGAACCGGTGATCACCGTGGCACCGCTGAGCTGGAAAAACGACAAAGGCGAAACCGCCTTTAACCTGTCGCTGTTCTTAAAAGATCCGGCTGCCGCGACTGGCGAACCGCAAACCCTGGCACAGGAAGTGGATCGTAGCGTGAAGTCCCTCGACAGCAAGCTGACCATCCCGGTGGATATGGCGACCGAGTTTATGACGCAGGTGGCGAAACTGGAAGGTTATCAGGACGCAGACGCCAGCAAGCTGGCTGCACAGCAGGTGAAAGGCCTGGCCGCGATGGGCCAGATGTTCCGCATCACCACGCTGGACAACAATGTGATCGCCACCAGCCTGCAGTACGCCAATGGCCAGGTGACGCTGAACGGACAAAAAATGTCGCTGGATGAGTTTGTCGGCATGTTCGGTATGCCGGATCTCGGCCTGCCGACACCGCAGCCTCAGCCGCCGGTTGCCCCGGCTGTACCTGCGGTTCCGCAACAGTAATCCCCGCCTGCACCTGAAATGCGGCATCACCGCAAAGTAAGGTGCAGTTTATTTCAGTAGTTCAGGTATTGTTCGTAATCGATAGCTTTTACCCGTGTGATTTTCCAGGTACTGTTTTGCTGCACCAGGTAAACGATAAGCCAGGACTGCATTTGAGGTTCATTCCACGCGCCCAGCATCACATTCACAGCTACTCCGCCAGGGACATGCCAGGCAGGTGATACAATGACATTTTGTTGCCATTTTTCGCTAACGTCCTGTGAATAAGTAAAGTAATCGGCATCCAATGTCGTACATTCATCCCCATGCCTATAAATGTAATTTAATCTGGTCAATGTCGAATGTTCTACCCACCTGTCCAGTTCTGGTGCAGCAAAAAATATTGGCTTAACAGGGTTATTTAATTGCGTTGTGTACCATTCATAGAACGCTTTTGTTTGTTTCTCTGGTGAAGAGGCGCAGCCAATGAGTGGGAATATCATGCACAGCAAAAAGAGTATGCGCATTATTGCATCCTGTATATCTGATAGGCAGGCTTAGCTTTACGATAGCCGGGACCGGGATAAACATCAGAATGTTGGCGGAAGTCGGATACCCAAATTGAACCATTAAACATAGCCATATGCCCTGCGACACTTGCCGTATATGCCTGAATAACAATCACATCCCCTGCGATAATGGTTTGGCCAGGCCAGACTTTTGAAAAGCCCGCTCTTTCAAGAATAGGACCATAGTCTTTAGCATATTTCGTGCGGTCGAGCCTGATACCACCTGCTTCAATCGCTTCACGTGTATACGTAGCACACTGATGCTTAGTATCGCTTCCAGCTCTGACATTAATATAATTTATCGCTGCCGTCTTATTCCATCTCATACAAATTCCCTTGTAAATTACATTAATAAACCTAACGTAATTTACACCCTTCTATTTTTTCTATGGTTTACATTATTTGTAATAAAAAGATCCTAAAGATAACGGGATATGTACCTATTCGCTCGACAAATATCCTTTACTTCAACCATTCACCAGTTGTCCGGTTTTTAACGAACCGTCACCAGCCGTGAAGGCATAATCTGCTCTTGCGTCGCCGCGTCCTGCTTGTCGATGCGTTGCATGATGCGCTCCGCCAGCGCACAGCCAATCTCCTGCGCCGGGGTCAGTGACCAGGCGATGGGTACATCGTCCAGCTGTCTTTCCGGCACGTCCGCAAACGCCGCCAGCGCAATCTGCTGATCAAACACATTACCCACGCTCTCAAAGCCGCTCTGACGTCCGGCGCGCATCAGGCCAAACCAGGCACCCATGGCGATAGTGCTGTTGTAGCACATCACCGCACTGATGGTCGGATTATGGCGCAACAGCGCGCCAATCGCCTCGGCAGCCGCTTTTTGGCTGGACTCGCACTCCACCACCCATTCATTGTGAAACGGCAGGCCGTATTTCAGCAGCGTGGCACAATAACCGCCGACGCGTTCGGCGCGGGTCAGGGATGAGCTTTTGCCTCCGAGCCAGGCGATACGCTGATGGCCGCCGCGAATAAGATGTTCGGTCAGCATTTGTGCCGCCTGCATATTGTCCGGGCGAATGATGTCGGCGTCATCGAGATAGCTGGCCCGTGAAGCAAACACCACCGGCAAGCCGTTGACGCGGGCGTTGATCTCGGCGGTATTACTGACGCCCCCGGCGATGACGATCCCGTCCACCCCCTGCGCTATCAGCGTGTCGATACGCGACAGCAGATGCTCGCCCTGCCGTCCGCCCTGGGTAAGAAACACCATTTTGCCCTGCGCCTCCAGCACGCCGGTTAACCCGGCCGTCAACTGGGCGTAAAACGGATCGGAAAAGTGGCTGACGATAAGCCCAACCACGCCCGTCTTGCCGCCGCGCAGCAGCGCCGCCTGACGATTGCGCACAAAACCAAGCTGCTCAACTGCGGCATTCACTTTTTGCCCGGTGGACGGCGAAATTCGCCCTTTGCCGCTGAGCACCAGCGACACAGTACTGACCGATACGCCCGCATGCAGCGCGACATCATTGATGGTGATTTTTTTACTGTTCGTCATCCCGGCGAGGTATCCCTGCTAATGATTCAGGTAAAACGTTTTTTTACCCTTACCCTTTTTACCGCAATTTATACGCTTACTATGTGATATTTGTCGCACTAAAATTTGATAAAACGTTTTATCTTCTGGCCACTGAATCCACTTTTCCAGACAAGGAATCGTTCATGCCTGTTAAAACTGCACCAAAAATTACGCTGTGGGAGTTTTTCCAGCAATTAGGCAAAACCTTTATGTTGCCAGTGGCCCTGCTCTCTTTTTGCGGGATCATGATGGGCATCGGCAGCTCGCTGAGCAGCCATGATGTGGTAACGCTGTTACCGGCGCTCGAAAATCCGGTGTTGCAGGCGATTTTCATCTGGATGGGGAAAGTCGGATCTTTTGCGTTTAGCTTCCTGCCGGTGATGTTCTGTATTGCTATCCCGCTGGGGCTGGCGCGTGAAAACAAAGGCGTGGCGGCCTTTGCCGGTTTCGTCGGTTACGCGGTGATGAACCTGGCCGTTAACTTCTGGCTGACCGCAAAAGGTATCCTGCCTACCACGGACGCCGCCATTCTGAAAGCCAACAACGTGCAGAACATCCTGGGTATCCAGTCGATTGATACCGGCATTCTCGGCGCGGTGATCGCAGGCGTGGTGGTCTGGCTGCTGCACGAGCGGTTTCATACCGTGCGCCTGCCGGATGCGCTGGCGTTCTTTGGCGGCACGCGCTTTGTGCCGATTGTCACCACCGTGGTAATGGGCCTGGTGGGGCTGTGTATTCCGCTGATCTGGCCGTTTTTCGCCATGGGCATCAACGGCCTCGGCCAGATGATCAACAGCGCCGGGGATTTTGGCCCGATGATTTTCGGGACCGGCGAGCGTCTGCTGCTGCCCTTTGGCCTGCACCATATTCTGGTGGCGCTGATCCGCTTCAGTGAAGCAGGCGGCACCCTTGACGTCTGCGGACACACGGTCAGCGGCGCGTTAACCATCTTCCAGGCGCAGTTAAACTGCCCGACGTCTCATGGCTTTGCCGAGAGCGCCACGCGCTTTCTGTCGCAGGGTAAAATGCCCGCTTTTCTTGGCGGCTTACCGGGTGCGGCGCTGGCGATGTACCACTGCGCTCGTCCGGAGAACCGTCATAAAATCAAAGGCCTGCTTATTTCCGGCGTGGTTGCCTGTGTGATCGGCGGCACGACTGAGCCGCTGGAGTTCCTGTTCCTGTTTGTTGCGCCGGTGCTGTACGTGATCCATGCGCTGCTCACTGGTCTGGGCTTTACCATGATGGCGGTGCTGGGCGTGACCATCGGCAATACCGACGGCAACGTGATCGACTTTGTGGTGTTCGGCATCCTGCACGGTCTGGCGACCAAGTGGTATATGGTGCCGGTGGTCGCAGCAATCTGGTTTGTAGCCTACTACGCCATTTTCCGCTTCGCTATTACCCGCTTCAACCTAAAAACCCCGGGCCGCGAAGCGGAGATCAGCAGCCAGCTCGAAAAACGCTTTGCCGGCAGCGCCGGGAAATCCGGCTACAACGTGCCGGCAATTCTGGCCGCACTGGGCGGCGCGGAAAACCTGGTGACCATCGACAACTGCATTACCCGTCTGCGTTTGTCCGTGGCGGATATGCGCAAGGTAGATACCGAGGCGCTGAAAGCATTGCGGGCGATTGGTGTGGTGAAATTAAACGAGCATAATCTTCAGGTGGTCATTGGCCCGCAGGTTCAGTCGGTCAAAGATGAACTGGTGTCACTGATGAATACCGTTGAAGCATAAGGATATAAAGATGTTTGATTTCTCACGCGTCGTGGATCGCCACGGCACCTGGTGCACCCAGTGGGATTATGTGGCGGACCGTTTTGGTCATGCTGACCTGCTGCCCTTCACCATCTCGGATATGGATTTTGCCACCGCCCCCTGTGTGATCGACGCTTTGCAGGCGCGGTTAGCGCACGGCGTGCTGGGCTACAGTCGCTGGAACAACGAGGAATTCATCAGTGCCGTACGGCACTGGTTCAGCACGCGTTTTAACGCCCCGCTGCCAGACAACACGCTTGTCTATAGCCCCTCGGTGATCTACATGGTCGCCGAACTGATCCGCCTGTGGTCGGCGGCGGGTGATGGCGTGGTGGTGCATACCCCGGCCTATGATGCCTTTTACAAGGTGATCGAGGGCAACGATCGCCGCATCGTGCCGGTGCCTTTACAGCATAACGGCGACTGGTACTGCGATATGACCGCGCTGGAAGCGGCGCTGGCACAGGAGGAAAACACCATCCTGCTGCTGTGCAGCCCGCAAAACCCCACCGGGAAAGTCTGGACGCAGGACGAACTCGACACCATGGCGACGCTGTGCGCCCGCCATGGCGTGAAGGTGATCAGCGATGAGATCCATATGGATATGACCTGGGGCGATCATCAACATATCCCCTGGAGCCGCGTCGCTCAAGGGCCGTGGGCACTGCTCTCGTCGGCGTCGAAAAGTTTTAATATCCCGGCGCTGACCGGCGCTTACGGCATAATCGAAGACGACGTGACACGGTCACGTTATCTTACCGCGCTGAAGAGCCGCGACGGGCTGTCATCGCCGTCGGTGCTGGCGCTGCATGCGCATATTGCTGCCTATGAGCAAGGCGCGCCCTGGCTGGATGCGCTACGTGACTATTTAGCGGCGAATCTGGCGTATGTCGCGGCGGAGCTGAACGCCGCCTTCCCCGCGCTTAACTGGCAGCCGCCGCAGTCTACCTATCTGGCATGGATCGATCTGCGCCCTCTGGGTATTGACGATGCAATGTTGCAGCAGGAGCTTATCGAAAACCAGAAAGTCGCCATTATGCCGGGGCTGACTTATGGCAATGCGGGGCGCGGTTTTGTGCGTCTGAACGCCGGGTGCCCACGCGTTAAGCTGGAACAGGGCGTCAGTCGGTTGATCGCCGGGATCCGGGCACTTTTATGATTTTGTGTTGCGCAACCAACTTATTGCTTGCGCAACATAGCTTTTTACCCCGATTTATTTTTATAATGCTCTGCACTTTACCTAAAACATCTAAAAAGAGTGCAGCATGATTGATTCCACTATTCCATTGACCGACATTCACCGCCACCTTGATGGCAATATTCGTGCCCAGACGATCCTCGATCTTGGCCGCCAGTTTAATCTCGCCCTCCCTGCTGACACCCTTGATTCCCTGCGTCCTCACGTCCAGGTCACCTCCAACGAACCGGACCTGGTCAGCTTCCTGTCGAAACTCGACTGGGGCGTAAAAGTGCTGGCTTCGCTGGACGCCTGCCGTCGCGTGGCGTTCGAAAATATGGAAGATGCCGCGCGCAACGGCCTGCACTATGTAGAACTGCGTTTTTCGCCGGGCTACATGGCGATGACCCACAACCTGCCGGTGGCGGGCGTGGTGGAAGCGGTAATCGAAGGCGTTCGCCAGGGCAGCAGCGCGTTCAACGTTCAGGCACGTCTGATTGGCATTATGAGCCGTACCTTTGGCGAAGCGGCCTGTCTGGAAGAGCTGGATGCGCTGCTGGCCCACCGGGACAGCATTACCGCGCTGGATCTGGCGGGTGATGAGTTGGGCTTCCCTGGCAGCCTGTTCCTCTCCCACTTCAACCGCGCGCGTGACGCTGGCTGGCGCATTACCGTCCACGCTGGTGAAGCGGCAGGCCCGGAAAGCATCTGGCAGGCGATCCGTGAACTGGGCGCCGAGCGTATCGGCCACGGCGTCAAAGCCATTGAAGATCGCGCGCTGATGGATTTCCTTGCCGAGCAGCGTATCGGTATTGAATCCTGCCTGACCTCAAATATTCAGACCAGCACCGTTGCATCGCTGGCTGCGCATCCGCTGAAAGTCTTCCTCGAACACGGCGTGCTGGCAACGCTGAATACCGACGATCCGGCGGTTCAGGGCGTGGATATTATTCATGAGTACAATGTGGCGGCTCCGCAGGCGGGTTTAAGCCGCGAGCAGATCCGTCAGGCGCAGATCAACGGTCTGGAGATCGCCTTCCTGAGCGCCGCTGAAAAACAGGCGCTGCGCGACAGCCTCTCCCGTAGTTAAAAAAAAGCCCGGCAAGCGCCGGGCTATTTCATTATGACAGGCAAAGCGTCGAGCGATGTTTTGCCGATTCCATACCCAGTTCGATCAGCTCCATGATCTGGATCGCCTGACTGGCGGGCACCGGGTTTTCCCCTTCACCGTTAAGCGCATCGCGGATCCCGGCGTAATAGGCCGGATAGTTGCCCGGAATGGTCAGCAGCGTTTCTTCCACGCGCTCGTCGCCTTCGGCACGGGTCAACACGCCATCCCGCATGTCATAACCCCAGTCCTCCTGCGGCAAACGCTCACCGTTTTTCAGTCGTTCTTCCTGCGGATCAAGGCCAAACTTCACATAGCTGCCGCGCGTGCCGTGCACGATATAACGTGCTGATTCCGCAGCGGCCAGCAGCGTGCCGTGCAGTATTACCCGTCGCTGCGGATAGGTGAGCACCGCATGGAAGTAGTCGGTGGCCTGCGCGCCGGGACGCAGCTGTGCCAGGTCCACGCTCAGCCCCACCGGCAACCCAAACAGGTTAACCGCCTGATCGAGCAGGTGCGGCCCCAAATCGTACCAGATGCCGCTGCCCGGCCCGGCCATTTCACGCCAGCGATTACGCACTTCTGGACGATAACGGTCGAAGTGCGATTCAAAATAGGTGACTTCTCCCAGCGTGCCGTCCGCCACCAGCGCTTTCAGGGTGAGGAAATCACTGTCCCAGCGGCGGTTATGAAACACTGACAGCACGCGGCCCAGGCTTTTTGCCAGTGCATCCAGCTCACGCGCCTGTGACAGTGTCACGGTAAACGGCTTATCCACCACCACATGTTTCCCGGCTTCCAGCGCCGCTTTTGCCAGCGGGAAGTGGGTGTCGTTCGGCGTGGGGATGACAATCAAATCCAGTGAAGGATCGTTAAACAGATGCTTCGGCTCGGAGACTACTGGCACGTTGGGCCAGTCGGCGTGGACTTTGTTTTCATCACTGCTGGAGATCGCCACCAGCTCCATCCCCGGCGTACCGTCTATTAACGGCGCATGGAAAGTCTTGCTGGCATAGCCATAACCAATCAATCCGACACGGATCTTGTCACTCATAAAGCTGCCTCTCATCAGTGGAGGAATGGAATAACACGTTATTAATCATACGTGGCGAATGCAGGCCTGTCTTCCCCCGGCACACCCGCACTGGTACCCGTTTTTTGTCAGCAGATTCTTAAAAACGGGAAAGTTCCCGCGACACCTTGCCTGAATAATCACGCCCCGCTACTATTCGCCTTCATTAAATAAGGAGAAGTCGGGATCATGAACGGAGTATTTACTCGCATCGTTGAATTAGCGGGTTGGGTTGTACTTGGCGTCAGCGCCATTCTGCTGGGCGTAGCAAGTCATATCGATAATTATCAGCCGCCGGAACCTGTCACCGTCGCACAGGCAAAATAGCGCGACGCGTCACGCAAAGAGTGACTGCCCTCCCATTCCTGTAACCGGTTTCTGAAACCGGTTGCGGTTATAAAACCATCGCGTGTAACGTTCCTGAACGTCATAGATCAGTAAGGAGCGAATAATGGCTGCTTTCCCGGAACATTTTTTATGGGGTGCCGCAACTGCGGCGTATCAGGTTGAGGGCGGGCATGATGCCGACGGTAAAGGCCCGTCCATCTGGGATGTGTTTTCACATATTCCCGGCGCCACCTGGCAAGACACGAACGGCGATGTCGCCGTTGACCATTACCACCGCATGCAGGAAGACGTCGCGCTAATGGCGGAGATGGGCCTGCAAAGTTACCGCTTTTCCATTTCATGGCCGCGTCTGCTGCCGAAAGGTCGCGGCGAGGTGAATGAAGCGGGCGTGAAGTTCTACAGCGATCTGATCGACGCCCTGCTGGCGCATAATATTATCCCGATGATCACCCTTTATCACTGGGATTTGCCGCAGGCGTTGCAGGATGAAGGCGGCTGGGAAGCGCGTTCAACAGCCGAGGCTTTCGAAGAGTACGCCCGTCTGTGTTACGACCGTTTTGGCTCCCGCGTGCGCCTGTGGGCTACCTTCAATGAAACCATCGTCTTTATCGGCCACGGCTATATTACGGGCAGTCACCCCCCATCCGTCACCGATCCGGCACGCGCCATTCAGGCCTGTCACCATGTGTTTATCGCTCATGCACTGGCGGTGAAAGCCTTCCGTCAGTCCGGTATTGCGGGCGACATTGGCTTTGTGAATGTCCTGCAACCCCATACCCCACTCACCCGGCTGCCGGAAGATGTGGCAGCAGCGGAACTGGCGGACGCGATTTATACCCACTGGTTCTACGATCCGGTGCTGAAGGGGGAATACCCGGCAGCGTTACTGGATGCCGCGCAGCAGCGCTGGGGCGTTCCGCGTTTCGCCCCGGACGACGATCGGTTATTACGGGAAAATCGCTGCGACTTTATCGGCCTGAATTATTATCGCCGCGAAACGGTAGTGGCCAATTCCGGTGATACCCACACGCAGTCAAATCATTCCGGTGAGAGTAACAGTGGGCATGAATTCGGCTTTAAAGGGCTGTTTAAATTCGTGCGTAATCCCGAGGGGGTTTATACGGACTGGGACTGGGAAATCTGGCCGCAGGGCCTGACCGACGGCATTATGCAAATTAAAGCGCGCTACGGTGATATTCCGATGTACATCACCGAAAATGGTTTAGGCGCGAAAGATCCGATTATTAACGGCGAGGTCGTGGATGACCCGCGTATCGATTATCTGCGTATGCACGTCGATGCCATGGCCGACGCGATGGCACAGGGCGCTGACGTGCGCGGCTACTACCCCTGGTCGTTTATTGATTTACTGAGCTGGCTTAACGGCTACAAAAAGCAGTACGGTTTTGTGTATGTCGATCATGACAATAATCTGGCGCGTAAACGTAAAAAGAGTTTCTACTGGTATCAGCAACTGATTGCCAGCCGCGGCGCGCAGCGTTAATTCCCTCACAGGCACCTTCCGGTGCCTGCTTTATTTCCCATAAGAACGACCTTATTTCACCTTGCACCGCATAGACGGACAAATGCGCCCGGCGAAGTCGCGTATTATTGCCCGTTGCGTCCGGGCGTGACCGGTAATTTAGCCAGTAGTAATCCCCCGGTAATGCTTTATAATCTTCGCCCGGCAAATCACGTGTACTGACATAAAGGTGAACTATCCATGACCGCAACGCCCGCAGAACGAATCGGAGGCTGGTTACTCGCCCCACTGGCATGGCTGCTGGTTGCGCTGCTGAGTACCTCACTGGCGCTGCTGCTCTATACGTCTGCGCTGATGTCGCCCCAGACGTTCACCACGCTGCACGCGCAGGGTACGGTGTCGATGGTGATGTGGTTTGCCACGCTGCTGTTTGCCGTGGGTATGTGGTATTACACCCTGTGGCTGACCATCGCCTTTTTCAAACGCCGCCGCATGGTGCCTAAGCACTATATTATCTGGCTGCTGATTTCGGTGTTGCTGGCGGTGAAAGCCTTTGCGTTTTCGCCCGTCTCCGACGATCTGGCGTTGCGCCAGCTGCTGTTCCCGCTGCTGGCGGCCGCGCTGCTGGTGCCCTATTTTAAGCGGTCATCACGGGTGAAAAACACCTTTGTTAACCCGTAATAACCCTACAGTTATGCTGTTGTCGCCCGTTACGGATTGCCCGATAATGGGCGGTTTTTTCTTTCAGGCCGAATAATGACTGATTACTTGCTGCTGTTTGTCGGAACCGTGCTGGTCAATAACTTTGTACTGGTGAAGTTCCTGGGACTCTGCCCGTTTATGGGGGTGTCCAAAAAACTGGAATCCGCCATGGGTATGGGGCTGGCGACCACCTTTGTGATGACGCTGGCCTCGGTGTGCGCGTGGATCATTGATACGTGGATCCTCATTCCGCTGGATCTGGTTTATCTGCGTACGCTGGCCTTTATTTTGATCATCGCCGTGGTGGTGCAGTTCACCGAAATGGTGGTGCGTAAAACCAGTCCGGCGCTGTATCGCCTGCTGGGTATCTTCCTGCCCCTCATCACCACCAACTGTGCGGTGCTGGGCGTGGCGCTGCTCAATATTAACCTTGGGCACAATTTTATGCAGTCCGCGCTGTACGGCTTTTCCGCAGCGGTGGGCTTTTCACTGGTGATGGTGCTGTTTGCGGCGATCCGCGAGCGTCTGGTGGTGGCGGATGTGCCTGCCCCCTTCCGCGGTAACGCCATTGCACTGATCACCGCAGGTTTAATGTCTCTGGCCTTTATGGGCTTTAGTGGTCTGGTGAAGTTGTAATGAGCACGATCTGGATTGCCATTGCGGCCCTGAGCGTTCTCGGGCTGATCTTTGGCGTCATTCTCGGCTACGCCTCCCGCCGCTTTGCGGTGGAAGACGATCCCGTTGTCGAACGCATTGACGAATTGCTGCCGCAGAGCCAGTGCGGTCAGTGCGGCTACCCCGGCTGCCGCCCGTATGCGGAAGCGGTGGGCATTCAGGGTGAAAAAATTAACCGCTGCGCCCCAGGTGGCGAAGCCGTGATGCTGAAAATTGCCACGCTGTTAAACGTCGATCCGCAACCGACAGACGGCGATGACGTCGCGCCAGAGCCAGTGCGTATGCTGGCGGTGATTGACGAACCCAATTGTATTGGCTGTACCAAATGCATTCAGGCCTGCCCGGTTGATGCCATCATCGGCGCCACACGCGCCATGCATACGGTGATGAGCGACCTGTGTACCGGCTGTAATCTTTGCGTCGATCCGTGCCCGACCCGGTGTATTGAACTGCGTCCGGTCACCCCTACTCCTGACAGCTGGAAGTGGGATTTGCAGACGATCCCGGTGCGCATTATTTCTGTGGAACAACATGCTTAAGTTATTCTCCGCTTTCAGAAAAGATAAACTGTGGGACTTCCACGGCGGTATTCATCCGCCGGAAATGAAGACCCAGTCCAACGGCACGCCGCTGCGTCAGTTGCCGCTGGCCTCGCGTTTTGTGATCCCCCTGAAGCAGCACATTGGTGCTGAGGGTGAACTGTGCGTGCAGGCAGGCGATCATGTACTGCGCGGCCAACCGCTGACCCGCGGGCGCGGCCGTATGCTGCCGGTTCATGCCCCGACCTCGGGCGTGATCGTGGCCATTGCCCCGCACTCTACGGCGCATCCGTCAGGCCTTGCTGAGCTGAGCGTGATCATTGACGCCGACGGTGAGGATCAGTGGATCGAGCGCGATGGCTGGAGCGATTACCGCTCCCGTAGCCGCGAAGCGTTGATTGAGCGTATTCATCAGGCGGGCGTCGCCGGTCTGGGCGGCGCAGGCTTCCCTACCGGCATCAAGTTGCACGGCGGTGGCGATAAAATAGACACGCTGATCATTAATGCCGCCGAATGCGAGCCCTACATCACTGCCGATGATCGGCTGATGCAGGACTGCGCGGCGCAGGTGGTTGAAGGTATTCGTATTCTCGCGCATATCTTACAGCCGCGTCAGGTGCTGATCGGCATTGAAGATAACAAACCGCAGGCGATTTCTATGCTGCGTGCGGTGCTGGCGGGTTCTCACGACATCGTTTTGCGCGTGATCCCCACCAAATACCCCTCTGGTGGCGCGAAACAGCTGACGCAGATCCTCACCGGCAAGCAGGTGCCCCACGGCGGGCGCTCATCCGACATTGGCGTACTGATGCAAAACGTCGGTACGGCGTATGCGGTAAAACGCGCGGTGGTGGACGGTGAACCGCTGACCGAGCGCGTGGTGACGCTGACCGGTGAAGCAGTCAAACAGCCGGGTAACGTCTGGGCGCGTCTGGGTACTCCTGTTCGCCATCTGCTGGATGCCGCGGGTTTCTGCCCGAGCGGTGAACAGATGGTGATCATGGGCGGCCCGCTGATGGGCTTCACCCTGCCGTGGCTCGACGTCCCGGTGGTGAAAATTACCAACTGTCTGCTGGCCCCGTCCGTTACCGAGATGGGCGAGCCGCAGGAAGAGAAAGGCTGTATCCGCTGTAGCGCCTGTGCGGACGCCTGCCCTGCGGATCTGCTGCCGCAGCAGCTGTACTGGTTCAGTAAAGGCCAGCAGCATGACAAAGCCACCGCGCATAATCTGTCTGACTGTATTGAGTGCGGTGCCTGCGCGTGGGTATGTCCGAGCAATATTCCGCTGGTGCAGTATTTCCGTCAGGAAAAAGCCGAGATCTACGCCATCGCGCAGGAAGAGAAGCGTGCCGCTGAGGCCAAAATGCGCTTTGAAGCGCGTCAGGCACGTCTTGAGCGTGAAAAAGCCGCCCGCCTCGCCCGCCATAAACAGGCTGCGGTGCAACCAGCAGCCAAAGATCAGGCCGCCATTGACGCGGCACTCGCCCGTGTGCGCGAGAAAAAACAAAATGCCACCCAGCCGGTGATCGTGCAGGCGGGAGCCGTACCGGATAACAGCGAGATGATCGCCGCCCGGGAAGCCCGTAAAGCCGAGGCCCGCGCTCGTCAGGCGGCAAAAGCGGAACAGCGTGAAGCCGTTACCGAAACGGACGTCGATCCGCGCAAAGCCGCGGTAGAGGCCGCCATCGCCCGTGCCAAAGCGCGTAAAGCCCAGCAGCAGGCTGCCGGTACGCCAGCGCCGGAAACGGCGTCTGCGCCGGTTGCGGAGGCGATCGATCCGCGCAAAGCCGCGGTAGATGCCGCTATCGCCCGTGCCAAAGCGCGTAAAGCCCAGCAGAAAGCCGCCGAAACACCTGAGCCGAAAGTTCCGCCCACCCCGGTTGCCGAGGATATCGATCCCCGCAAAGCGGCGGTTGCGGAGAACGTCGATCCGCGTAAAGCAGCGGTGGAAGCGGCCATTGCCCGCGCAAAAGCACGTAAAGCACAGCAGCAGGTCACCGATTCCCCGGCGGCCAATGACGACCCGCGTAAAGCGGCCGTCGCCGCGGCTATTGCCAGGGTTCAGGCTAAGAAAGCCGCACAACAGGCCGTCAACGAGGATTAAATGGTTTTTCGAATCGCAAGCTCCCCTTATACCCACAACCAGCGCCAGACCTCGCGCATCATGATGCTGGTATTGCTGGCGGCCCTGCCGGGCATCGCCGTGCAAAGCTGGTTTTTCGGCTGGGGAACGCTGATACAAATTATGCTGGCGTGCGTCAGCGCCGTGGCCGCCGAAGCGCTGGTGCTGAAACTGCGTAAGCAGCACGTCCGGACGATCCTTGCGGATAACTCCGCGCTGTTAACCGGCCTGCTGCTGGCGATCAGTATTCCGTCGTTTGCCCCCTGGTGGATGGTGGTGCTGGGCACGGTGTTCGCGGTGATCATCGCCAAACAGCTGTATGGCGGACTCGGGCATAATCCGTTCAACCCGGCGATGGTCGGCTATGTAGTGTTGCTGATTTCCTTCCCGGTGCAGATGACCAGCTGGCTGCCGCCGCATGAGATCGCCGCCACCGTTCCCGGCTTTATGGACGCGTTGCAGGTGATCTTCTCCGGTCATACGGCTGCCGGTGGCGACATGAACACGCTGCGCATGGGCATTGACGGCATCAGCCAGGCAACACCGCTGGATACCTTTAAAACGTCCCTGCACGCCGGGCATCCTGTCAATGAGATCCTGAGCTACCCCATTTACAGCGGCGTGCTGGCAGGCGCAGGCTGGCAGTGGGTAAACCTTGCCTATCTGGCGGGCGGTGTGTTCCTGCTCTGGCAGAAAACCATCCGCTGGCATATTCCGGTAAGCTTTATCGCCATGCTGGCCTTCTGCTCCACCCTTGGCTGGCTGCTGTCCCCGGACAGTCTGGCGTCCCCGACGCTGCATCTGTTCTCAGGGGCTACCATGCTGGGCGCGTTCTTTATTCTCACCGATCCGGTGACCGCGTCGACCACCAATAAAGGCCGTCTGATTTTTGGCGCGCTGGCGGGTCTGCTGGTGTGGTTGATCCGCAGTTTCGGCGGGTATCCTGACGGTGTGGCCTTTGCCGTGCTGCTGGCGAATATTACCGTTCCGTTAATCGATTACTACACGCGTCCGCGCGTGTACGGTCACCGCTGAGGACACACCATGTTAAAAACCATGCAGAAACACGGTGTAACGCTGGCGATCTTCGCCGCCTGCTGTACCGGTATGACCGCCGCGATTAATCAGCTGACCAAATCCACCATCAACGATCAGGCCGCGCTGCAACAAAAAGCGCTGTTCGATCAGGTGGTGCCCGCGTCGCTTTACGATAACGATCTCAGCCAGAGCTGCTATTTTGTAACAGCACCGGAGCTTGGCAAAGGTGAGCATCGCGTGTATATCGCCCGTAAAGGCGAAACGCCGGTGGCGGCAGTGATTGAAGCCACCGCGCCTGATGGCTATTCCGGCGCGATCCAGCTGCTGGTGGGCGCGGATTTCAACGGCACCGTAACCGGCACACGTGTTACTGAACACCATGAAACACCAGGACTGGGGGATAAAATCGAACTGCGTATCTCCGACTGGATCCTGACCTTTGCGGGGCGGAAAATCGATCCGCAGGACACGGCACACTGGGCGGTGAAAAAAGACGGCGGCGATATCGATCAGTTTACCGGTGCGACCATCACGCCGCGTGCGGTGGTGAACGCCGTGAAACGGGCCGGGATCTACGCGCAGTCGCTGCCAGCCCGCCTTAATCACTTACCGGCCTGTGGAGAGTAAACCATGAGCGAAGTAAAAGACGTCATTGTTCAGGGGTTGTGGAAGAACAACTCCGCGCTGGTGCAGTTGCTGGGGATGTGTCCGCTGCTGGCGGTCACGTCTACCGCGACTAACGCGCTGGGACTGGGGCTGGCGACCACGCTGGTGCTGACCCTGACCAACCTGTCCATCTCTGCCCTGCGTCGCTGGACACCGGCGGAGATCCGTATTCCGATTTACGTCATGATCATCGCCTCGGTAGTGAGCGTGGTGCAGATGCTGATCAACGCTTACGCCTTCGGCCTTTACCAGTCGCTGGGGATCTTTATCCCGCTTATCGTCACCAACTGTATCGTGGTGGGTCGTGCTGAAGCTTTTGCGGCGAAAAAAGGCCCGGCGCTGTCGGCGCTGGACGGTTTTGCCATCGGCATGGGCGCGACCGGCGCGATGTTTGTCCTTGGATCGATGCGTGAAATTATTGGTAACGGAACGCTGTTTGACGGCGCGGATGCGCTGCTGGGTAGCTGGGCCAAAGTGCTGCGCATCGAGGTGTTCCACACCGATTCTCCTTTCCTGCTGGCGATGCTGCCGCCCGGCGCATTTATCGGCCTTGGCATGATGCTGGCGGTGAAATACCTGATTGATGAGCGCAGTAAAAAGCGCCGTGCCACTGCGGTAACGACCACGGATGCGGCACCTGCCGCCACGCCCGGGAAGGCATAATGAACAACGTAAAAAGAAGGGAAATCTTAACCCGTCTGCGGGATAACAATCCGCACCCGACCACCGAGCTTAATTTCAGCTCGCCCTTTGAGTTATTGATTGCGGTGCTGCTGTCAGCGCAGGCGACCGACGTCAGCGTCAATAAAGCGACGGCAAAGCTCTATCCGGTGGCGAACACGCCGCAGGCGATGCTGGAACTGGGCGTTGAGGGCGTGAAGTCGTACATCAAGACCATTGGCCTGTTTAACAGCAAAGCGGAAAACGTCATCAAAACCTGCCGGATGCTGATCGACCTGCACGGCGGCGAGGTGCCGGAAGATCGTGCGGCGCTGGAAGCGCTGCCGGGCGTCGGACGCAAAACCGCGAACGTGGTGCTGAACACTGCCTTCGGCTGGCCGACTATCGCCGTGGATACGCATATTTTTCGCGTCTGTAACCGTACCCGTTTTGCCCCAGGCAAGAATGTCGAGCAGGTCGAAGAAAGCCTGCTAAAAGTGGTGCCTGCGGAGTTTAAAGTGGACTGTCATCACTGGCTGATCCTGCATGGACGTTACACCTGTATCGCCCGCAAGCCGCGCTGTGGCTCCTGCCTGATTGAAGATCTCTGCGAATACAAAGAAAAAGTGTACGAATAATCACCCCTCCCTTACCCGAACACCAGGCGCTTATTCCATCGGAAAGCGCCTGAATGTTTTTTTATCGCAAAAAATTTCTATAACCATCCCGGCATACGGCTTTTTTTGCAGTTTGTTAAATTAATGTATTTTTCTGCAAGATTGCGCCTTGTATCAAAGAGGCTTTTTTTCAACCAGCAACAGATAAAACCAGTCAATTCTGTAATACTGGACTAATTCGCTAAGTTTTTCGCCTGATGACAGAATATATCGCCATATCCCGCAACCACCGCCCCCTTCGCAGAGTAAAAAACTATGTTTTAATCCATAGTGAAATTTAACGCTAAATAACATTTAACCGTTCCGAGTTTTATGCCACGCTGATTATATGTAACAGACTATTACAAAGCTCTTGCCTGAAAGCCCCGGATAGGGAACATTACCTGCCGTTTCCCCCCTCCACTATAACTATAAGCGCGATGAACTCTGGACATGGCGCACTGAACACCCCCATTAATATGGGATGTAAAAAAAGAGGTATATGTGTCGACTGCAAACAAAAAACCAGCAGATAACGTAAGTATGAACGCGTTTAAGCAACCGAAAGCGTTCTATCTGATCTTCTCTATCGAATTATGGGAACGCTTCGGCTTCTACGGCCTGCAAGGCATCATGGCCGTCTACCTGGTGAAACAACTGGGTATGTCCGAATCTGACTCCATTACGCTGTTCTCCTCCTTCAGCGCCCTCGTGTACGGTCTGGTTGCCATTGGCGGCTGGCTGGGCGACAAAGTGCTGGGTACCAAGCGTGTGATTATGCTCGGCGCGATTGTGCTGGCGATTGGTTATGCGCTGGTGGCATGGTCCGGTCACGACGCGGCGGTGGTCTACATGGGTATGGCGACCATTGCGGTGGGTAACGGCCTGTTTAAGGCGAACCCGTCTTCCCTGCTTTCCACCTGCTACTCAAAAGACGATCCGCGTCTGGACGGTGCATTCACCATGTATTACATGGCGGTGAACATCGGTTCCTTCTTCTCCATGCTGGCGACCCCGTGGCTTGCCGCGAAGTTCGGCTGGAGCGTGGCCTTTGCCCTGAGCGTGGTGGGTATGCTGATCACCGTAGTGAACTTCGCCTTCTGCAAACGCTGGGTGAAAAACTACGGCTCTAAGCCTGACTTCGAGCCGCTGCGCGTGGGTAGCCTGCTGCTGACGCTGGTGGGTGTGGTGGTACTGGTGACCATCGCCACCTGGTTGCTGCACAACCAGGGCATCGCTCGTATGGTGCTGGGCGTGGTTGCGCTGGGTATCATCTTCGTCTTCGCGAAAGAAACCTTCGCGATGCAGGGTGCGGCGCGTCGTAAGATGATCGTGGCCTTCATTCTGATGTTACAGGCGATTGTATTCTTCGTGCTGTACAGCCAGATGCCGACCTCACTGAACTTCTTCGCTATCCGTAACGTTGAGCATTCCATTCTGGGTATCGCCTTCGAGCCGGAGCAGTTCCAGGCATTGAACCCGTTCTGGATCATCATTGGCAGCCCGATCCTTGCCGCCATCTATAACAAGATGGGCGACAACCTGCCGATGCCGCACAAGTTCGCTATCGGTATGGTGCTGTGCTCTGCGGCCTTCCTGATCCTGCCGCTGGGTACGAAATTCGCCACCGACGCGGGCATCGTCTCCGTGAACTGGCTGATCATGAGCTACGCCTTCCAGAGTATCGGTGAGCTGATGATTTCCGGTCTGGGTCTGGCCATGGTGGCACAACTGGTACCGCAGCGTCTGATGGGCTTCATCATGGGTAGCTGGTTCCTGACGACTGCCGGTGCCAACCTGATCGCCGGTTATGTGGCTAACCTGATGGCTATCCCGGAAGGGGTAACCGACCCGCTGATGTCCCTTAACGTCTACGGCAGCGTGTTCCTGAAAATTGGTATCGCCACTGCGGTGATGGCGGCCCTGATGGTGCTGCTGGCACCGAAACTGAACCGTATGGCGCAGGAAGACGTAAAAACTGACGCCCCGGAAATCGCGAAAGCGTAATCGGTTCGGGAAACGCAAATAAGAAACCGCTGGCATATTGTCAGCGGTTTTTTTTTAAGGTTTATCGTACACTTGAGCTTCAATCAGACAGGAGTTAGCTATGAAATTGTTCTACAAACCGGGCGCCTGCTCCCTTGCTCCGCATATCATCCTGCGTGAAACCGGGAAAGCCTTTACCCTTGAAGCGGTCGATTTGATGACCAAACGCCTCGGCGACGGCAGCGATTACCTGGCGATCAACCCGAAAGGCCAGGTCCCGGCGTTGCAGCTGGATGATGGTACGCTGATCACCGAAGCCGTGGTGATCATGCAGTATCTGGCCGACAGCGTGCCGCAGAAAAACCTGCTCGCCGCGACCGGCGAGATGTCTCGTTATAAGACACTGGAGTGGCTGAACTACATCGCGACTGAACTGCACAAAGGCTTTACGCCGCTGTTCCGCCCGGATACGCCGGACGAATACAAACCTACCGTGCGCGGTCTGCTGGAGAAGAAGCTGAGCTTCGTTAACGGCGAACTGGCTTCACGCGAATTTATTGCCGGCGACCACTTCACCATTGCCGATGCGTATCTCTATAACGTGCTGCGCTGGGCGCGTGCTATAAAACTTGAGATGGGTAGCCTGAGCAACATTGACGCCTTTATGGCGCGTGTGGCGGCGCGTGAGAGCGTGATCGCAACGCTGGCCGCAGAAGGGTTATAAGATTTTGTCGGGCGGCGCTGTTCTTATGCCGCCTGCATAAAAAAAGGGAGTGATTTCTCACTCCCTTTTCAATGCGTAAGGTTTATCGCTTACTTCCAGCACACCAGACAGTAGTTCTTCTTACCGCGACGCAGCAGCGTGTAGCGGCCGAACAGACGATCGCTGTCCGCAAAGGTATACTCCGGATCGGCCTGTTTTTCACCGTTAATGGTAATGGCGTTAGAGGCGATGGTTTTACGCGCCTGACCACGGGACGGCTGCAGATCGGAATCCACCAGCGCCTGCATCAGATCCGCGCCCTTTTCCATCTCAACCATTGGCACGCCATCCTGCGCCAGCTGTTCGAAATCCGCTTCGCTCAGATCGCTCAGGTTACCGTTAAACAGGCTGGCGGTGATGCGTTTTGCCGCTTCCAGCCCTTCTTCGCCATGTACCAGACGCGTCACCTGATCGGCTAACACATACTGGGCGCGCGGCGCTTTACCGCTGTTCTTGTCTTCTTCTTCCAGCGCATTGATCTCTTCCAGATCCATAAAGGTGAAGAATTTCAGGAAGCGATACACATCCGCATCGGCGGTGTTGATCCAGAACTGGTAGAACTTGTACGGGCTGGTTTTCTTTGGATCGAGCCACACCGCGCCGCCTTCGGTTTTACCGAATTTGGTACCGTCAGCTTTGGTGATCAGCGGAACAGTCAGACCGAAGACCTGTTTCTGATGCATACGGCGCGTCAGGTCGATACCGGAGGTGATGTTCCCCCACTGGTCGGAGCCGCCGATTTGCAGTGAGACGTTATGCAGTTTGTTCAGGCAAGCGAAGTCATAGCCCTGCAACAGGTTGTAGGAAAACTCGGTAAAGGAGATGCCCTGGTCGTCACGGTTCAGACGCTGTTTCACCGCTTCTTTGTTAATCATCTGGTTCACAGAGAAGTGCTTACCGATATCACGCAGGAAGGTCAGCACGTTCATGTTGCCGAACCAGTCATAGTTATTCGCCGCGATAGCGGAATTGTCGCCGCAGTCGAAATCGAGGAACGGTGCCACCTGGCGGCGGATCTTATCCACCCACTCCTGCACGGTGTCTTCGGTATTGAGCTTACGCTCGGCGGCTTTGAAGCTCGGATCGCCAATCAGACCCGTTGCCCCACCCACCAGCGCAACTGGCTTATGCCCGGCCTGCTGGAACCGTTTCAGGCATAACAAAGGAACCAGATGCCCCAAATGCAAGCTGTCAGCGGTAGGATCGAAGCCGCAATACAGCGCGATCGGACCTTGCGCCAGCAGCGAGGCTAATGCCTCTTCATCCGTCACCTGTGCGACCAGGCCCCGCTCTTGCAATTGTTTAATCAAGTTACTGCTTGCCATCAAATTCTCCATATAAAACGACTGCACCTCTGCCGGTACACGGCCTTTCGCCAGTTACGAAAAGAGACATAGAATAAAGCGCCGGAAACAGTAGCACCAGCGCTTAACACAACATTTTTAGCGATTACGGCGCCAGACGGTCAATTTTCCAGGCGTCATTTTCCCGCTGGTATAAAAAACGGTCATGCAGACGATGAGCGCCGCCCTGCCAGAATTCCATCTGCTCGATGCTGATGCGGAATCCGCCCCAGAAGCTCGGCAACGGTACTTCCCCCTGCTGAAACTTCTGCTTCAGTTCCATAAACTTGCTTTCAAGAATGCCGCGCGCGGAAATGCGGGTGGACTGCTGAGACACCCAGGCACCGATTTGACTGTCACGCGGACGGCTGTGGAAATACTTCACCACTTCCAGCGTCGACAGGCGCTCGGCCTTGCCGGTTACCATCACCTGGCGTTCCAGCATGTGCCAGGGGAACAGTAAATTCACACGGGGATTGCGTTCGATATGCTGCGCCTTACGGCTGCCGAGGTTGGTGTAAAACACGAACCCTTTTTCGTCATAGTGTTTGAGCAACACAATGCGCTGATACGGCTGACCGTTTTCATCAACGGTGGCTACCACCATGGCGGTGGGATCGGCAAGTCTGGCTTCGCAGGCCTGACCCAGCCAGCGCTCAAACAGCGCTATCGGTTCAGCGGGGAGATCGTTACGGCGTAAACCGCCTTTGGTGTATTCACGGCGCAGGTGCGCAATTTGTTGCAGTTCATCTTGGTCTGACATGGCATTCGCTACGTTGTGATGGGGTGGCGCTATTGTGCGCCGCCCTGGTAGAAATCTCAACGTTGCGGGTTTTGTAACTGACAGTTATCAAGCACGACGCGATCGCGGTGATAGACGGTGGCGTTGTCGCCCTTCGACCAGAAGACATAGATGCCGTCAGTATAACGAGCACCCGAGGCCGACAGGCCCTGCGTCAGCGTCAGAGGTTTGTTATCCAGCACAAAGCTGACTTCTTCGCGGGGATGATTCAGCTTTACGGTCAGCGGTTTTTCATCACACTGGTATTCCAGCGTGTCGGTGTTCATCCGCTCCACAAACTGATTGTAGGTACTACATCCTGCCAGCAACACTGGCACACATGCGATTAACAGTTTTTTCATTCACCTGTCCCATAGACTTTCCCGGTCTGAGAGGGCAAGGCCCTCTCTCTTAACCCGGTCAGTCTACCGGCCAGCGACGCACCGGGGAGTCAGGAAACTCTGATTATGACCGCTCGCGAGGGGGAATACGGGGATTGGCGGGAAAAATCGCGCCCAGCACACTGGCTGCGGACGCGCCTGTCACCGACGGCAGATTGCCCGGTAAGCCGGCGACCGTGCGCCACGCCAGCCAGGCGAAAGCCAGCGCTTCCATATCGTCACCGCTGATCCCCGCCTCGTCAGTGGTGGCGACTTCGATACCCGGCAGCAGCGCCGCCAGACGTGCCATCAGCAGTGGGTTGCGCCCACCTCCGCCGCACACCAGCAGTCGCTCCGCGCCGCCACTCAGCATGACCTGCTCGGCAATGCTCATCGCCGTCAGTTCCACCAGCGTAGCCTGCACATCGACGCTGGCCACACCCGGGAAATGGGCAAGATGGCGTTCCAGCCAGCCGTAATTGAAATACTCGCGCCCGGTGCTTTTCGGCGCAGGCGCGGAAAAATAGGGATCGCTCAGCATATTTTGCAGCAAGGGCAGGATCACCTGACCTGCACTGGCCCACTGCGCGTCTTTATCATAAGGCTTGCCTTTCTGCCGCCAGATCCACGCATCCATCAGCATATTGCCCGGCCCGGTATCGTAACCGCGCACCGGCTGGTCCGGGAAGAGCAACGAGAGATTAGCAATGCCGCCGATATTCAGCACCATGCGCCGCTCGGTGGGATGCGCCAGCAGCGCATGATGGAAGGCAGGCACCAGCGGCGCACCCTGCCCGCCAAGGGCCATATCACGGCGGCGAAAATCGCCTACCACGGTAATACCGGTGCGGGCGACGATCTGGTTGTTGTCACCGATTTGCAGCGTGTGCGGCGCGTCGCCCTGTGGTTCATGCCAGACGGTTTGCCCGTGGCAGCCAATCGCCACCACGTCCTCGGCACGTACCTGCTCCTGGGCCATTAATGCCAGCACCGCCTCGGCAAAGAGTTTGCCCAGTTGCGTATCCAGTTGCCCGAACTGCGACAGGGTAAGCTGCTGCCCCTGGCAAATATTAAGGATCGCCTGCTTAAGCGGTACGGGGATGGGATACGTCAGGCTCGCCTGCTGCGCCACCATTCGGTCATCGATTGCCGCAAGGACCACATCCACCCCGTCCAGGCTGGTTCCCGACATAACGCCAATGTAGCGACCTGATTTCATACGCCTTCCTGTTTGCGTGCGGATAAAAAGATTACAGACACGACACTCCACCATAAAGTGGCGGCTAATACTATGAAGTCTTATGTCTTTTTGTGTATAGCCGTTATCGCACCGTCGTTTTTGGCGATACACTGGTTTCGTTTAGACACAGTTAAACGGGCCACCGGTACAATATTTGCCATGATTTGGCAGAAGTTGTGTTCTCGCTGGGTAAATGCCATATAATTTAGTTATACGGATGCTCACCTGAGCGTTTCATGTTGGACAGGAGATTCATAAATGATGTTACGTGTTTTGGCCGTTTCGCTGGTTGGCTTCACTCTGGCGGGTTGTGTGAACAACGATAGCCTTTCCGGGGACGTTTATACGGCATCCGAAGCCAAGCAGGTTCAGAATGTGACCTACGGTACTGTCGTCAATGTGCGTCCGGTGCAGATCCAGGGCGGCGATGATTCTAACGTCATCGGCGCGTTAGGCGGTGCGGTACTGGGTGGTTTCCTGGGTAACACCGTTGGCGGGGGTACAGGTCGTTCGCTGGCGACGGCAGCGGGTGCGGTTGCAGGTGGCGTAGCCGGTCAGGGCGTACAGGGTTCCATGAACAAAACCCAGGGCGTAGAGCTGGAAATCCGTAAAGACGATGGCAACAGCATCATCGTGGTGCAGAAACAGGGTAACTCCCGCTTCTCCCCGGGACAGCGCGTGGCGCTGGCAACCAATGGTGGCCAGGTAACGGCGTCTCCGCGTTAATTACGGCGCGATCTGACAATAAAAAAAGCCCTGCATTGCAGGGCTTTTTACATTAATCACGCGTATGTAATTCGATAATATTTTGCTCAAGACGGGCAATAAGACTGATAAGCTGCGTCAGTTCTTCTTCAGAAATCCCCGCCAGAATTTCTCCGCGCGTCTTTCTGATCACCGTTTCCATTTCATCTATAATGGGTGTGGCTTTCTCTGTGAGCTTGATACGTTTTGCACGACGGTCACTGGCGCAGGTCTGACGGGAGATAAGCCCCTTGTCTTCCAGCTGATCCAGCGTTCGCACCAGCGAAGGCTGTTCAATGCCAATCGCTTTTGCCAGTTGAATTTGCGACTGCTCGGGAGGTAACTGGTGAATATTGTGCAGCGTTACCCAGTGAGTCTGCGTTAATTCCAGAGGTTTGAGGCGATGGTCAATTAAAGCACGCCAGATGCGCACTAAACGTGCCAGATCAGAACCTAATGGCGATTCCAATTTCATCTCCTTATAATTAGCTTGCTAAGTTATTATACTGATTTTAGAATAGTGTGCAGCATTTATATTGGTAAAACAAATGTAAAGCTTTTCTGCATTTTGCTATGTATTTGTTTTTGAAAGCTTCATGCGCGGACATTATTGTTACTTTTTTGTGTTCTATTCATTTTACGCGCTTAACTCTGCAAAGGATCCCCGCCCGTGATGTCCAGCTTCCTTCGCTCCGGCTTGCCGCTTCAGGATCTGATTGTCGGTGCTTCCGTCTATTTTCCGCCGCTGTTTTACGCCGTCGCCCTCGGTTTCTTTCTCTGGCTGATTGCCCATCGCCTGCTGCGCGGCTGGATCTACGCCGGTGATATTTGGCATCCGTTGCTGATGGATCTCTCCTTGTTTGTTATTTCAGTGGCGCTGGCGCAGGCCCTTTTGATCGCGTGGTAACTCCTGCATGAAAACCCTTAAATATTTTTCGACGCTGCTGGTGCTGGCCCTCGCGATTGTCGCCGGGATTGGGCTTTGGAATAACTATATGCAGTCGCCGTGGACGCGGGACGGAAAAATCCGCGCCGAACAGGTGAGCGTGACGCCGCAGGTTTCCGGCAGTATCACTGCGCTCACTGTACGGGATAACCAGTTTGTTCATGCTGGCGACGTCCTGTTCCGCATCGACGAAACGCCCTACCGCATTGCCATTTTAAACGCCGAGGCGCAGCTGGCCCGCGCGCAGACGGAACTGGCAAAAGCCAATAACGAAGCCAGCCGCCGCCGTCATCTTCCCCATAACTATATTTCTGCCGAAGATCTGGATACCGCCAATATTAACGTCAAAGCCATGCAGGCGGACGTCGCCGCGGCACAGGCCGAACTGGCGCAGGCGCAATGGCAGCAACAGCAGACCACGGTGACTTCGCCGGTGGATGGCTGGGTCACGAACCTTTCCGCCCGGGTGGGCAATTACGCCACCGCCGGCCAGCCGGTATTTGCCATCGTCGACAGCCACTCGTTCTACGTGGTGGGCTATTTCGAAGAAACCAAACTGCGACATATCCGTGAAGGTATGCCTGCCAGCGTGGTGCTCTACAGCAGCGATCAAAAGTTACAGGGTCACGTATCCAGTATTGGTCGCGCGATTTACGATCAGAGCGTGGAGACCGACAGCAGTCTGGTGGCAGACGTGAAACCTAATGTGCCCTGGGTGCGTCTCGCCCAGCGGGTGCCGGTGCGCATTGAATTTGATGCGCCACCGCAGGGCCTGACGCTGGTTTCAGGCACCACCTGCACCGTGGCAATCGGGCGCTGACGGTGCGACTACTCCAGGCGCTACCATGGTTTAAGGCCACCCGCGGGCAGTGGCGCTACGCCCTGCGCAACGGGATTGCCATGTGTCTGGCGTTGAGCGTCGCCTATACCCTTAATCTCGACGAGCCCTACTGGGCGATGACCTCGGCGGCGGTGGTCAGCTTCCCTACGGTGGGCGGGGTGATCAGCAAAAGCCTTGGCCGTATTGCCGGTAGTCTGCTGGGCGCGGTGGCGGCGTTGCTGATTGCCGGTCATACCCTTAACGATCCCTGGCTGTTTTTAATCGCGATGGCGGGCTGGATTGGCTACTGCACCTGGGCCTGCGCGCACTACAGCAATAACGTGGCTTATGCTTTTCAGCTGGCGGGTTACACTGCGGCGATCATCGCCTTCCCGGTGATCAATATCAGCGAAACCGGGGAGCTATGGGATATCGCTCAGTCGCGGGTATGCGAGGTGATTGTCGGTATTCTGTCGGGGGGGATGATGATGATGATCCTCCCCAGTACGTCAGACGGGACGGCGCTGCTCACCGCGCTGAAAAAGATGCATCTGCGGCTGCTGGAACATGCCGGTTTACTCTGGCAGCCGGACACCAGCGAGGCCATTCGCGCCGCCCACGAAAATGTTATCGGGCAGATCCTGACCCTGAATCTGCTGCGCATTCAGGCATTCTGGAGCCACTACCGCTTTCGCCAGCAAAATTCCCTGCTCAATTATTTACTCCATCAACAACTGCGTATGACCAGCGTGATCTCAAGCCTGCGCCGTCTGCTGCTGAACTGGCCCGATGCCCCGGCCCTCACCCGGCCGCTACTGGAACAGCTGCTTACCGCCCTGGCGCGCCCGGAGGCAGACTGGTACCGCATTGCGCGCATTATTGCCCCGCTCGCCCCGACGAATGATGCAGATTATCGCCATCGCGCCTTCTGGCAGCGGCTGCGCTATTTTTGTCAGCTTCATTTAGCGGGGAGTCGCTGGATCCTGCGGCTGGAAAATGCGCGTCCTGTCACCGCTTTTGCCGTACCACGCGCGCCGGCACTGGCCCGACATACCGACAATCTGGAGGCCGTCTGGAGCGGGCTGCGCACTTTTGCCACCCTGGTGGCGATTGGTGCATGGGCCATCGGCGCACAGTGGGAGGCGGGCGCGTCGGCACTGACGCTGGCGGCTATCAGCTGTGTACTCTATTCCGTCGTGGCATCGCCCTTTAATTCGCTGACGCTGCTGATGCGCACGCTGATCTTATTATCGCTGTTCAGCTTTGCCGTGAAATTTGGCCTGATGGTGCAGGTTTCAGAACTGTGGCAATTTTTACTGTTCCTGTTTCCGCTGCTGACCACCATGCAGTTGCTGAAGCTGCAAATGGCGAAATATGCCGGACTGTGGGGGCAGCTCATCGTCTTTATGGGATCGTTTATCTCAGTGACCAATCCGCCAGTGTATGACTTTGCGGATTTTCTGAATGACGATCTGGGGAAATTACTTGGCGTGGGCATGGCGTGGCTGGCATTTGCCGTGCTCCGCCCCGGCTCGGACGCGCGCAAAAGCCATCGGCATATTCGCGCCCTGCGCCTGCGGTTTATCGATCAGCTAAGCCGTCGTCCGCACTACCGCGAAAGTGAGTTTGAATCGCTGGTGTATCACCACATCAGCCAGCTCAGTCAGAGTAAAGACGCCCAGTCCAGGCGCTGGCTGTTACGCTGGGGCGTCGTGCTGCTCAACTGTACGCATGTGGTGTGGCAACTGCGCGAGTGGGATACGCGATCCGACCCGCTGTCGCGGGTGCGGGATCGCTGTCTGGCGTTACTGCGCGGGGTGATGAGTGACAAAGGGGTGCGGCATGGTTTGCTGGAGAAGACACTGACGGAACTGCACCATATCTGTGAGACGCTGGCGCAACATCCTCAGCCTGCTGCACGGGAACTGGCGGCGCTGGTCTGGCGGCTCTATTGCGCCCTTTTGCAGCTCGAACAGGCCCCGGCAGCAGGAACGGTTCCCGCGATTACCTGATCACGCCGCAGGCGTAACGCGCCCCGCCACCGCCGAGCGGTTTCGGGTTATCGGACATGTTATCGCCGCCGACATGGATCATCAGCGCTTTATCCTTCACTTCATCGAGTTTTTTCAGACGTGGTGCGATCACAGCATCCGTGGCCTTGCCGTCATTGTTGACCACCAGCACTGGCAGATCGCCGGTATGCCCTGCGCCTTCCGGGCCTTCATGTTTACCGGTATTGTGCGGGTCGAGGTGTCCGCCTGCGGCCTCTGCCGGCATTGCTTTACCGTCTTTTATCGCCGGTTCGCAGGAGCCTTTGGCGTGCACATGGAAACCATGTTCACCGGGCGGCAGTGCTTTCAGATCGGGGGCAAATTCCAGCCCTTTATCGGTTTCAGTGATCTTGACCGTACCGATAGACTGACCGATGCCCCCGGAGGTGACGAGGTTCATCTTAACTTCTTCGCTGGCAGCCTGCGCACCGGCGCAAACGGACAGAGCGAGCATCGCGAGACAGAAACGCTTCATATAACCTCCCGTAATCAGATTTACCCCTGAAGTGTAAACCAGGGGCAGGGATCTTACTGGAAAGTCAGGTTATTCCGTGATCAGGGTACGTCGTAACCCAGCGCCGCTTTGCGAATGCGGAACCACTGCTGGCGGCTGAGCTGAATGTTTTCCGCCTCAATGGCCGCCCGTACCCGCTCAATTTTGCCGGAGCCGATAATCGGCAGTGGTTGTGACGGCAGACGCAGGATCCACGCATACACCACCTGTTCGATGCTCCCGGCGTTCACTTCCCCGGCAATCTGCGCCAGTTCATCGCGCAGCGGCTGGAACGCGTCGTCGTTAAACAAGCGACCGCCGCCGAGGCAGGACCACGCCATCGGACGCACGCGCAGTTGCTGGAGCTGGTCGAGGGTGCCATCGAGGATCAACGGCTGATGCACCGGAGAGATCTCAACCTGGTTGGTGGCGAGGGTAAACGGTAGGCGGGACTGCAACAGCGCGAACTGCGCCGGGGTGAAGTTCGACACGCCGAAATGGCGCACTTTGCCGCTCTGATGCAGTTGCAGGAAGGCCTCTGCCACTTCATCGGCATCCATCAGCGGATCCGGGCGGTGGATAAGCAGCAAATCGAGATGATCGATAGCCAGATGGCTTAGCGACTGTTCGGCGCTGGCGATGATATGGCTTTTATCGGTAATGTAATGGCCGAGCGCGTTTTCCGCACGGGCGGTGGTGGCGATACCGCATTTAGTAACCACTTCCATGCGCGCGCGCAGATGGGGGGCCAGCTTCAGGGCTTCACCGAACGCCGCTTCACACTGATAGCCACCATAGATATCGGCATGATCGACCGTGGTGACGCCCAGGTCCAGGTGCTCTTCAATAAAACTCACCAGCTGGCGCGGGGACATATTCCAGTCCATCAAACGCCAGTAGCCCATCACGAAACGCGAAAATTCCGGGCCTTGCGGCGCAAGGGTAATACGCTGAACCATAACCGCTTCCTCTTTAATTAATCTGCACTGAGTATACGCATTTGCAGGATTAAAAAAGTGAAGGTTGTTGCGGTTCCTCCGGCGCATCCGGTTTGTTTGCGCGTAATTTACGCAACAGGCGTTGACGGCACAGACGCAACACCGTCTGTTTTTGCGTATCGCTCATGCTTTGCCAGTTAAAACGCTCGTCTCGTGTGCGCATACATCCCCGGCAAAATCCACGTTCGTCCGACTGACAAATGCCCCGACACGGACTCTGGATCGGGAAAAACTCTAATTGCTCTGCCACGCTCCGTCTCCGGTTAAGGGTTTATTACATTGAAGACGTCAGCGGGTCATTTCGCAAATCGACTTGCATTAGACCGAACGGTCTATTACAGTGTTTCCATGAACAGACACACCGAACATGATACCCGCGAACATCTGCTGGCCACCGGCGAGCAGTTATGCATGCACCGTGGCTTCACTGGCATGGGGTTAAGCGAACTGCTGAAAACAGCAGAAGTGCCTAAGGGTTCGTTTTACCACTATTTCCGCTCGAAAGAAGCCTTTGGTGTCGCACTGCTGGAACGGCACTATGCCAATTACCATGCCCGTCTGGCGCAGCATTTCGCCAGCGCGAACGGTAATTATCGCGATCGCCTGCTGGCGTATTATGAATATACGCTGGAGCAATTTCGCCAGCAGGGCATTATCAGCGGCTGTCTGACGGTGAAGCTGTCAGCAGAAGTGTGCGATCTGTCAGAAGATATGCGTACCGCCATGAACCACGGTGCCAGTCAGGTGATCGCCCTGCTCGCTAACGCGCTGGAAAAAGGCCGCGAAGAGCGCAGTCTTGAGTTTCCGGGCGATGCACTGACCCAGGCTCAGGTGCTTTACTCCCTGTGGCTGGGCGCTAATTTGCAGGCCAAGATGTCACGCAGCGCCGTGCCGCTTGAAAGCGCACTGGCGCATGCCCGATTTGTTATCGCAGCGCCTGCGCTATAACAGGCGTTTTTATTTAAACTTTTACTAGTCGACCGGTCTATTCAGGAGCAGTTATGTCTAAGACGTTATTTACCCCGCTGAAAGTGGGTGCCATTACCGTACCGAACCGCGTATTCATGGCTCCGTTGACGCGTCTGCGCAGCATTGAGCCGGGTGATATTCCGACCCCGCTGATGGGCGAGTACTACCGCCAGCGCGCCAGCGCCGGTCTTATCATCAGCGAAGCGACGCAGATCTCCGCACAGGCGAAAGGCTATGCTGGCGCTCCGGGGCTGCACAGCCCGGAACAGATTGCCGCATGGAAAAAAATCACCGATGGCGTGCATGCTGAAAATGGGCGTATGGCCGTACAGCTGTGGCACACCGGTCGTATCTCCCATACCTCGCTGCAACCGGGCGGTCAGGCTCCGGTCGCGCCATCGGCGCTTGCAGCAGGCACCCGTACGTCCCTGCGCGATGCGAATGGTAACGCCATCCGCGAAGAAACCTCCGTGCCGCGCGCGCTGGAAACCAGCGAAATCCCGGGTATCGTTGACGATTTCCGTCAGGCCGTCGCTAATGCCCGTGAAGCGGGTTTTGACCTGGTCGAACTGCACGCGGCGCACGGCTATCTGCTGCACCAGTTCCTCTCCCCTTCCGCTAACCAGCGTACCGATCAGTACGGCGGCAGCGTGGAAAACCGCGCCCGTCTGGTGCTGGAAGTCGTGGATGCGGTGTGTAACGAATGGGGTGCCGATCGTATTGGTATTCGCGTCTCGCCAATCGGTACCTTCCAGAACACCGATAACGGCCCGAACGAAGAAGCCGATGCGCTGTATCTGATCGAAGAACTGGCCCGTCGCGGCATCGCCTATCTGCACATGTCTGAGCCAGACTGGGCGGGTGGCGCACCGTACACCGAAGCTTTCCGTGAAAAAGTGCGCGCACGTTTCCATGGCCCGATTGTTGGTGCCGGGGCGTACACGCCAGAGAAAGCAGAAGATCTGCTGAGCAAGGGGCTGATCGATGCCGTGGCCTTTGGTCGTGACTACATCGCCAACCCGGATCTGGTTGAGCGCCTGGAGCGCAAAGCCGAACTGAACCCGCAGCGTCCGGAAAGCTTCTACGGCGGCGGCGCAGAAGGTTACACCGATTACCCAACGCTTTGATCCGTTGATTGATAGCGGCGGCAATCCGCCGCTATACTGAGTTAAGGTTTATGACCGGAACGCAAAACAACTGATTAAGAGGATAATATGCGCTTACTTCACACCATGCTGCGTGTTGGCGATCTGCAACGCTCCATCGATTTTTACACCAACGTGCTGGGCATGACGCTGCTGCGCACCAGTGAAAACACCGAATACAAATACTCTCTGGCTTTCGTGGGCTATGGTCCGGAAAGTGAAGAAGCGGTCATCGAGCTGACTTACAACTGGGGTGTCGACAGTTATGAGCTGGGCACCGCCTACGGTCATATCGCGCTGGAAGTGGATAATGCCGCTGAAGCCTGCGAACGTATTCGTCAGAACGGCGGCAATGTCACCCGTGAAGCGGGTCCGGTAAAAGGCGGCACCACGGTTATCGCTTTCGTTGAAGATCCGGACGGTTATAAAATCGAACTGATCGAAGCCAAAGATGCCGGTCGCGGTCTGGGCAACTGATCTCCCCACGGGCGCGCTGCGCCCGTTCTTTTTGCGCGGTATAATCCTTTCGTAAAATTTGCCATAATGCGCGCTGCATTTTTCCGTCTTAAGAGATCCTGATGTCCGATAACGCTCAACTCACCGGTCTGTGCGGCCGTTTTCGTGGTTTTTATCCTGTTGTCATTGATGTGGAAACCGCCGGGTTTAACGCTAAAACCGATGCGCTGCTGGAAGTTGCCGCCATTACGTTAAAAATGGACGACCAGGGCTGGCTGATGCCGGACAACACGCTGCATTTCCACGTTGAGCCATTCGAAGGGGCGAATCTGCAACCTGAAGCGCTGGCGTTCAACGGTATCGATCCTGACAACCCGCTGCGCGGGGCGATCAGTGAGCACGATGCGCTGCATGCGATTTTTAAAATGGTGCGCAAAGGCATCAAAGACAGCGGCTGTAGCCGTGCGATCATGGTGGCCCACAATGCGACCTTCGATCACAGCTTTATGATGGCCGCCGCGGCGCGCGCCTCACTCAAACGTAACCCTTTCCATCCGTTTGTGACCTTTGATACCGCGTCGTTAAGCGGTCTGGCGCTGGGACAGACGGTATTATCCAAAGCCTGTGCCGCAGCCGGTCTGGATTTCGACAGCACCCAGGCCCACTCAGCCCTCTACGACACTGAGCAAACCGCCCTGCTGTTTTGTGAGATCGTAAACCGCTGGAAACGACTGGGCGGCTGGCCGATGGCAATGCCTGCCGACGATAATCAGGCATAAAAAAAAGCACCCTAGGGTGCTTTTTTATTGCCTGCGCTTACTCAGCGTCCGGCTCTTCGGTTTTGTACTTCGCCGCGGTTTCTTTGATCAGCGGTTGCAGTTCACCGCGCTGGTACATCTCAATGATGATGTCGCAGCCGCCTACCAGTTCGCCATCCACCCACAGTTGCGGGAAGGTCGGCCAGTTTGCGTATTTCGGCAGTTCGGCACGGATGTCCGGGTTCTGCAGAATATCGACATAGGCAAAGCGTTCGCCACAGGCGGAAAGCGCCTGGACTGCCTGGGCAGAGAAGCCACAGCTAGGCAGCTTAGGGGAACCTTTCATGTACAGCAGGATCGGGTTTTCAGCGATTTGACGCTGGATTTTTTCGATGGTTTCGCTCATTGTCTTGCTTCCTTAACTTCTTCTTACGACAGTCGTCTCATTGTAGCGGTTCAGACAACCCACGGAAAATAACATTTTGTTCACCACGCACTATATTATCGCCTGCCGCGTAAAGATGCCTTAAGAATATCTCTTTAAGCGAAACGATTCGCTCATCCCGTAACCATTAATGGGCCCGTATTGCTGCTTTTTTTTGCGCTCGTTAACGAAATCGCGTCAGGATGCAAAAAGCCTATTAACTTTTTTGGTTTTTATGCATTAGAATCGACGAGTTTTGAAAATCACCCGCAAGCATGATTTCATGCCTGCCTGAATCAGGGGAATGCTCAGTGGCGCGGATAAATAAAATCTCGATCACGCTCTGTGCTTTAGTTTTTGCCTCGCTGACGTTTACGCCTTTAAGTCAGGCGTCCGAACAGGCGCGGCCCTCTGCCGTGCAAAAAACGCATCTGGCAAAAACCACCGACCGTAAAAAACAAAGCACGACCCAAAAGACAACAAAGAAAAGCAGTGGCACCAGTAAAAAAATAGCGAAACAAGCAACCAGTAAAACTTCCCGTCAAAAAACGTCTGCTAAAACAAAACGCCTGTCATCCAGCACAAAAATCAGCAGCGTCGCCTCACGCAAAACAAAAACTAACCCGGGGAAAATTGCCGCCGTAACCTTTACGGAAAAGTGCACCACCCGTAAAGGCCGTAAAGCGCATTGTGTGAAGGTCAAAAACAGCAAGCCGGTGACGCTGGCAGAGGCGCATAAAGTGCGCATCAAAAAAGCGCAGACCGCAGCGTTATCCACTTTAATGAACCAGATCGGCAAACCCTATCACTGGGGCGGCACGTCACCACGTACCGGTTTTGATTGCAGCGGTCTGGTGTATTACGCCTACAAAGACTTGGTGAAATTCCGTATTCCGCGTACCGCGAATGAAATGTATCACCTGCGTGATGCCTCGCCGGTGAACGTTGCGGAACTGGAACGCGGCGATCTGGTGTTCTTCCGCACTCAGGGTCGCGGCACCGCCGATCACGTGGGCGTCTATGTCGGCAACGGCAAATTTATCCAGTCACCGCGTAGCGGCCAGGATATTCAGATCACGTCCCTCAGCGAAGATTACTGGCAGCGTCACTATGTTGGCGCGCGTCGGGTCATGACGCCGAAAAACGTCCGCTAAAAAAATCACCCTGCCAGACTGCGCAGGGTGATCCTCTTTTTATTTCCCGGTGAGTACTAGTTTGCCAGGCATTCCCGGCGGGCATCGGCGCGTCCGGAGAACACCACCAGCAGCAGCGCCAGCGCTGCTATGATCGCACCCATCACCGGCACGAACGCATAACCCAGACCGGCGGAGATCACCGCCCCACCCGCTGCCGCGCCCAGTGCGTTGCCGAGGTTGAAAGCACCGATATTCACGGAAGAAGACAGACCAGGCGCTTCATGGGCGACACGCATCACGCGCATCTGCAACGGCGGCACTACCGCGAAGGTTGCAGCGCCCCACACCACCATCGCCATTGCCGCGCCGACATCGCTTTTCACCAGTAGCGGGATCGCCAGCATGATCACCATCAGCAGCAGTAAAAAGCCTTTCAGCGTACCGCTGACCGACCGATCCGCAAACTTACCGCCAAGGTAATTGCCCAGCGAAAAGCCGACGCCAATCAGCACCAGCATTGCCGTGACAAAGAACGGTGTGGCGTGATTCAGATCCTGCAACACCGGGGAGATATAGGTATAAAGCGTAAACATCGCTCCGGCCCCCAGCACGGTGGTCAGCAACGCCGACAGCACCTGCGGGCGCATCAGCACCGACAGTTCCTTGCGCACGTCAGGACGCACCCCCGCACTCCCCTTCGGCAGGGAGAAGAACAGGCTGATCATCGCCACCACGCCCAGTCCTGCGGTGGCGAGGAAGGACATCCGCCAGCCGATGGTTTCCCCAAGCCAGGTCGCCGCCGGCACGCCGCCGATATTCGCAATGGTCAGTCCCATAAACATGGTCGCCACCGCACTCGCCTGCTTGTGCTTCGGCACAACACTCGCGGCCACTACCGAGCCAAGCCCGAAAAAGGCACCGTGGTTAAGGCTGGTGATAATGCGCGACAACAATAGCGTGGTGTAATCCGGCGCAATGGCCGAGAGCACGTTGCCGAGCGTAAAAATCGCCATCAGGAAAATCAGCGCATTACGACGGGCGCGATGTGACAGCAGCAGCGTCATCAGTGGTGCGCCCACCATCACGCCAATCGCATAGGCGCTGATCAGCATGCCGGCGGCGGGAATCGAGACATCGACGCCACGGGCGATAACCGGCAGCAATCCCATCGGTGAAAATTCAGTCGTACCTATCCCAAAAGCCCCAATCGCCAGTGACAGCAGGGGAAAATTAATCTTCATTGCTTAACTCCAGTAATGCGATAGCGCGCAGGCCGCCTCGCGGTGAAGTCAAAAGCATGACATCAATCACAAAAAAACAGAAGTTAATGAAGTGACAAAAGAGTATTGCGAATTTGATAATAATCGGCGGGAATGAAAAAGAGCGGGAGAAGGCTCTCCCTGCTCTGGATCAATTAAAAGCGGCAGTCATTGCGCCAGCAACAATGAGGCTGAGCACAATTACGGTAGTCAACAGCGAATACTTCAGATTGCTATCCATCATTTTTTCTCCTTCGTTAACCCCCACAAAAAGTGAGATTGTTCATTTTTACACAGTTAAACGTAAAAATCTTCTCTGTTTTAGATTGATAACGATTTTTAGACTTCCCCTTTTCATCAAGATCAGCCAGAATTCCACGCTAAATTTATTCGTGTACCGGCCACTGACCCCTCCTGACGTCCTGTGTCGTTTTCCCGGCGTACCGCAACTGATAAAAGTTGTGCGAAGGGTTAATAAAGGCAAACGTTTACCTGTAGAAGTATCAGGAGTTTAAGATATGGTCTGGAGTGAGATCTAATGGCAACAATTAAAGATGTAGCGAAACGCGCAAACGTTTCCACTACAACCGTATCACATGTTATTAACAAAACCCGTTTTGTCGCGGAAGAAACGCGCAACGCGGTGTGGGCAGCCATTAAAGAGCTGCATTATTCCCCCAGCGCCGTGGCGCGCAGTCTGAAGGTGAACCATACCAAGTCGATTGGCTTGCTGGCGACCAGCAGCGAAGCGCCCTACTTTGCTGAGATCATTGAAGCGGTTGAAAAAAACTGCTTCCAGAAGGGCTATACCCTGATCCTCGGCAATGCCTGGAACAATCTTGAGAAGCAGCGCGCTTATCTGTCGATGATGGCGCAGAAGCGCGTCGACGGGCTGATGGTGATGTGTTCCGAATACCCGGACCCGTTGTTGCGCATGCTGGAAGAGTACCGTCATATCCCGATGGTCGTGATGGACTGGGGCGAAGCGAAAGCCGACTTTACCGACTCGGTAATCGATAACGCTTTTGAAGGCGGCTACATGGCAGGCCGTTATCTGATCGAGCGCGGCCACCGTGAAATCGGCGTGATCCCCGGCCCACTGGAGCGTAACACCGGTGCAGGCCGACTGGCGGGCTTTATGAAGGCGATGGAAGAAGCGTTGATCAAGGTGCCGGAAAACTGGATTGTGCAGGGCGATTTTGAGCCGGAATCCGGCTACCGCGCCATGCAGCAGATCCTGTCCCAGCCACATCGCCCTACCGCGGTATTCTGCGGCGGCGACGTGATGGCGATGGGCGCGCTCTGTGGTGCTGATGAAATGGGTCTGCGCGTGCCGCAGGACGTGTCGCTGATTGGTTATGATAACGTGCGCAACGCGCGTTTCTTCACCCCGGCGCTGACCACCATTCACCAGCCTAAAGACTCGCTCGGTGAAACGGCCTTCAATATGCTGATGGACAGGATCGTCAGCAAACGCGAAGAGTCGCAGTCCATTGAGGTGCATCCGCGCCTGATTGAACGCCGCTCCGTCGCCGATGGTCCGTTCCGCGATTACCGTCGTTAAGCCTTCCGGGGGCCAGTCACGCTGGCTCCCGCAACCATTCGTTATTCAGCGTCTCACTGTCCCCTAAATAGTCCAGCAGCCAGCTTAAAGCGGGTGAATTGTCATTTTGCTGCCACGTCAGGCAGCAGGCGGCGTCCGGGAACGGGTTTTCCAGTGGCAACGCCACCCACTCCCCGCGATCGAGCCAGGGCTTAGCAAAGTGCGCGGGTACCATCCCGATACAGAGTCCCGCCGACAGGCATGCCGCCGATGACTCCCAGTCTGGGGCCACGATGCGGCGCTGGTTATCCAGTAGCCAGGTGATACGCTTCGGCAGCGAGCGGGAAGTGTCTTCGCGCACCAGCGACGGCCAGTTGCGCAACGTGTCATCACTGAGCGGTCCGTCCATTGTTGCCAGCGGATGCTGGCTGGAAACCACACACTTCCAGCTCAGCTTCCCCATATCCCGGAAGGCATAACGTCCACCGACCGGCACCGCCTGGGTCGCCCCAATCGCCAGTTCAACGCGTCCGTCCGCCAGCGCGTCCCACACGCCATTGAACACTTCCTGAAAAACGATCAGTTCCACATCCGAGAAATGCCGGTAGAAGTCGACGATCATCTGCCGGCTGCGCTCAGGCCTGACAATATTATCCACCGCGATGGAAAGTTGGCCCCGCCAGCCGTTGGCGATCTGCTGACATTGCTGGCGGGTGATCTGCATTTTTTTGATAACAGATCGCCCCTCCTTTAAAAACCAGCGCCCCGCCGGGGTTAACACCACGTCACGATGACGCCGTTCAAACAGCGGCACCGCCAGCCACTCTTCCAGTTGCCGCACGGTATAGCTCACGGCCGAGGGCACCCGGTGCAACTCCTGCGCCGCGGCGCTGAAGCTACCGGTTCGGTCTACCGCATCAACGACTTCCAGCGAATATTCTGACCACATGTTCTGCCTGCAAAATTTTTGAATGCAATGTGCAAATATTAGCGTTTCACAAGCGGCATTGCACTCCCTACACTCTGCCGCTCTGCTCACCTGCCTAAATAAGAGAACGAGACATGAAACCTGGAAAAGGATTTTTAGTCTGGCTGGCGGGGTTAAGCGTACTGGGCTTTCTGGCTACAGATATGTATTTACCCGCCTTCGCCGTTATTCAGAATGACTTACAAACCCCGGCGGCTGCCGTCAGCGCCAGTCTGAGTCTGTTTTTAGCCGGCTTTGCCATTGCGCAACTGGCGTGGGGGCCGCTGTCTGATAACTATGGTCGCCGCCCGGTGCTGTTGAGCGGCCTGGCGCTCTTTGCCGTCGGCTGTCTGGGCATGCTGTGGGTGCGTGACGCCACCTGGCTGCTGGTGCTGCGTTTTGTACAGGCTATCGGCGTTTGCGCCGCAGCGGTCACCTGGCAGGCGCTGGTCACGGATCACTATCCGGCGCACCGCACTAACCGTATTTTCGCCACCATTATGCCGCTGGTCGGCCTGTCCCCGGCGCTTGCCCCGCTACTGGGAAGCTGGATCCTCGCGCATTTTTCGTGGCAAATGATTTTTATGACGCTGTTTGTCATCACCCTCGTGCTGATGCTGCCCGCGCTGCGCCTGAAACCGGTGGTGAAAAAAACCACCAGCAACGACGTGCCGCTGACCTTCGCCACTCTGCTGCGCTCCCGCGACTATCGCGGCAACGTGCTGATCTACGCCGCCTGCTCCGCCAGCTTCTTCGCCTGGTTGACCGGTTCGCCGTTTATCCTCAGCGATATGGGCTACGGCCCGGCGGCGATTGGTCTGAGCTATGTTCCGCAAACCATCGCTTTTCTCATCGGTGGCTACGGTTGCCGCGCGGCGCTGCAAAAATGGCAGGGTAAACAGTTGCTGCCATGGTTACTGGTGATCTACGCCCTGAGCGTGGTGGGCACCTGGCTGGCGGGTCTGCTGGCCGGTCAATCCCTGACCGCGCTGCTGGTGCCCTTCTGTGTGATGGCAATGGCGAATGGGGCGATCTACCCGATTGTGGTGGCGCAGGCGCTGCGGCCGTTCCCGCAGGCGACCGGTCGTGCAGCAGCACTGCAAAACACCCTGCAACTGGGCCTCTGCTTCCTGGCCAGCCTGCTGGTGTCCGCCCTTATCGGCACGCCGCTGTTGACCACGACCAGCGTGATGCTGGTGACGGTATTGCTGTCCGCGATCGGCTACCGCATGCAGCGTCACAGCGCAGACGAAACGGACGGCGAAACGGCTACCGTATAATTCCCAGGGCAACTATGTTACGAATCAGTGATTAGGTTGCTAAGAATTTACTATTGTATCTGCCGGATCTGAGGCCTATACTCATTTCCGGCACGTATAATTACGATAAATATTATGTATTAACAGGCGCAGGATGTTGCCTGTCTTACCACGGATGGCCTTTTCGGCAAGGGTAATCTCCCTTCCTCTGTTCTACGTCGGATTTCTGGCTCGCGGACCATTCCGTGAGATTTCTCACAAACCCTAAAAAGCGACTACGCTGTTTGAAGGTTCTGATCACATACAGGTGATGGAGAAGCTATGAGTTCATCGTGCATAGAAGACGTCAGCATACGGGATGATGACTGGTTTCGTATCGTAAGCGAACTGCTTGGTCGGGCGGGGATCACTATCAATGGTTCAGCACCGGCAGATATTCAGGTCAAGAATCCTCGTTTTTTTAAACGCGTGCTTCAGGAAGGATCGCTGGGGCTGGGTGAAAGTTATATGGATGGCTGGTGGGAGTGCGACCGGCTGGACATTTTCTTCAACAATGTGCTGCGCGCCGGTCTTGAAAACCAGCTGCCGCACCATCTCAAAGATACGCTGCGTATAGCAGGTGCCAGATTATTTAATTTGCAGAGCAAGCGCCGGGCATGGATCGTCGGCAAAGAGCATTACGATTTAGGTAATGACCTGTTCAGCCGCATGCTCGATCCGCAAATGCAATACTCTTGCGCCTACTGGAAGGATGCCTCGACGCTGGAAGACGCCCAGCTCGCCAAACTGAAGTTGATCTGCGAAAAGTTACAGCTTAAGCCAGGTCAGCGTGTGCTGGATATCGGCTGCGGCTGGGGCGGACTTGCGCAATATATGGCGCAGCATTATGGCGTCAGCGTCGTGGGCGTGACGATTTCGGCAGAACAGCAAAAAATGGCGCAGGAACGCTGCCGCGATCTGGATGTGACTATTCTGTTGCAGGATTATCGCGATCTGAATGAGCAGTTTGACCGCATCGTCTCCGTCGGTATGTTTGAGCACGTCGGCCCGAAAAACTACGCCACCTATTTTGAGGTGGTGGATCGCAATCTTAAGCCAGACGGCCTGTTTTTACTGCACACCATCGGATCCAACAAAACGGACCACCGCGTCGATCCCTGGATCAATAAGTACATCTTCCCTAATGGCTGCCTGCCGTCGGTGCGGCAAATTGCCACCGCCAGCGAACCGCACTTTGTGATGGAAGACTGGCATAACTTCGGGGCGGATTATGATACGACCTTGATGGCGTGGCATAGCCGTTTTCAGGCGACATGGCCGGAGATTGCCGGAAATTATTCCGAGCGGTTTAAACGGATGTTCAGCTACTATCTCAATGCCTGCGCGGGCGCATTTCGCGCGCGTGATATTCAGCTCTGGCAGGTGGTATTCAGTCGGGGTGCGGAGCGCGGTTTGCGCGTGGCACGTTAATAAAAAAACCCCGGTGAACCGGGGTTTTTTAATGGGATTTATTCGTCGCGTTCAACCACCACAACCCGGGCCGCCATCACGCGTTCGACGGTGTCCACCACCGCCTGAGTTTGCGGATCGATCTCGATATTCACCCGGCTGCCCAGTTTTTTAGCACTAAGCGTCGTGCGCTCCAGCGTTTCCGGGATCAGGTGTACGCAAAAGCGGGTCGGCGTCACCTCGCCTACCGTCAGGCTAATACCGTCAATGCCGATAAATCCTTTATAAAGAATATATTTCATCAGCGTCGGGTCCTGGACTTTAAACCAGATCTGGCGATTATTTTCTGACGCCAGGATCTTAACCACTTCCGCCGTGGTGATAATATGACCCGACATTAAATGCCCACCAATTTCATCACTGAATTTTGCCGCGCGTTCAACATTCACATAATCGCCGGGGGCTAATTCACCGAGATTGGTAATACGCAGCGTCTCTTTCATTAAGTCGAAGCTGATAAGATTGCCGTTAATTTCCGTTACGGTCAGGCAGCAACCGTTGTGCGCCACGGAAGCGCCTGTCTCCAGCCCATCAAGCATGGTGTCTGGCAGCTCAACGACGTGGGTGCGGAAATTGGGTTTCTCATCGATGGACACCACTTTTGCCGTGCCCTGTACAATACCGGTAAACATGCCTGGTGCTCCTGTATCATTAATTCGGTTAACCGTGTTTCGCTCCCAGCACAATAACAGGTGAAAAATGAGGTTGCCAGTCTCGGGCCTTATTACGCTGTTTTTTCTCTGGATTAATCGCATTTCCCCGCTACAATGTACTGGTTATTTCTCCTGCAAATCTTTTGCTGCCAGTTACGGCGGCTGCTCAGTTTTTCTTATAACTACAATTCAACAGGTGTTCACGTGCAGAAGTACTTTCTCGAAGCGCGTCAGTTATTAGCACTGGCAATCCCGGTGATCATTGCGCAAATCGCCCAGACTGCGATGGGTTTCGTCGATACCGTGATGGCGGGCGGCTACAGCGCCACCGACATGGCGGCGGTGGCTATTGGTACGTCCATCTGGCTACCCGCGATCCTTTTTGGTCATGGCTTGCTGCTGGCGCTGACGCCGACAGTGGCGCAACTGAACGGCTCCGGCCGCCGCGAACGCATTGCCCATCAGGTGCGCCAGGGTTTCTGGCTGGCGGGTGGCGTGTCGATACTGATCATGATTGTACTGTGGAATGCCGGGCATATTATTCATGCGATGCACAACATCGATCCGGAGCTGGCTGACAAAGCGGTGCGCTATCTGCGCGCCCTGCTGTGGGGTGCGCCGGGCTATCTGTTCTTCCAGGTGGCGCGTAACCAGTGTGAAGGCCTGGCGAAAACCAAACCCGGTATGGTGTTTGGTTTTATCGGCCTGCTGGTCAACATCCCCATCAACTATGTGCTGATTTATGGTCATTTTGGTATGCCAGAGATGGGCGGCGTCGGCTGCGGCGTGGCGACGGCTACGGTGTACTGGATGATGTTCGTCTGCATGGTTTCTTATATTAAGCGTGCGCGCTCTATGCGCGACATCCGTAACGATATGCGCTTTGGTAAACCGGATTACCCGGTGCTGCTGCGTCTGGCGCAGCTGGGGCTGCCCATCGCCCTTGCGCTGTTCTTTGAGGTGACGCTGTTCGCCGTGGTGGCGCTGCTGGTATCGCCCCTCGGTATTGTTGATGTCGCCGGACATCAGATCGCGCTGAACTTCAGCTCGCTGATGTTCGTCCTGCCGATGTCACTGGCGGCGGCGGTCACCATTCGTGTGGGCTATCGTCTGGGTCAGGGTTCAACACTGGATGCGCAAACCGCAGCGAGAACCGGGCTGGCGGTGGGCGTCTGCATGGCGGCGGTGACCGCTATTTTCACCGTCATGCTGCGGGAAGATATCGCCCTGCTGTATAACGACAATCCGGAAGTGGTGCATCTGGCCTCGCAACTGATGCTGATGGCAGCGGTGTATCAGCTTTCCGACTCCATCCAGGTGGTCGGCAGCGGCATCCTGCGAGGCTATAAAGATACGCGTTCGATCTTCTTTATTACCTTTACCGCCTACTGGGTGCTCGGGCTGCCGAGCGGTTACGTGCTGGCGCTGACCGATCTGGTGGTGGATCGTATGGGCCCTGCCGGTTTCTGGATGGGCTTTATTATCGGTCTGACGTCAGCGGCCATTCTGATGATGCTGCGTATGCGCTATCTGCAACGCCAGCCGTCAAGCGTGATCCTCACCCGCGCGGCGCGTTGAGTAAAGGGTGGCCGCCTGCGGGCGGCTACTTTCTCAACATTTTGCGCAGTTGTTCCGCAATCGCGTGAAATCAGAATGAAAATTGCTTTTTTCCGCTTGCCACAGCCGCGCCCTGCCGCTAATATTCGTCCCCGTTGTCAGCACAACAATGCGTTCATAGCTCAGTTGGTTAGAGCACCACCTTGACATGGTGGGGGTCGTTGGTTCGAGTCCAATTGAACGCACCATCCTTTCTGTACAGTGCGTCCGTAGCTCAGTTGGTTAGAGCACCACCTTGACATGGTGGGGGTCGATGGTTCGAGTCCATTCGGACGCACCACTCAGTAATACACTCTCTCTTTTCTTCCTGTTTGACACCCTGAAGGCTTTATCCGATCATGCTCGCTTATGCGTACCTGTGATAACTTCAGTGGGCCTCCATGTTTGATTACGCCGAATTCCCCGAACAGCGTCAGGAAAAAATAAAACAGCTGTTAGCCCAGCACGGCAAAGTCGTGTGTGCCCTGCTTGCGCCTGAACTTAACGTCTCCGAACATACTATTCGCCGCGATCTCAAAGAACTGGCGACGCTTGGCCTGTGCAAGCGAGTTTATGGCGGCGCGGTCAGCGTCCTTCCCCCGTCCGGAAACTTCCTCAATCGCGAAAACGTCAACAGCGAGATCAAAGAACAGCTCGCCCGGCGGGCTGTGGCGCTGATCAAACCGGAAAGCTGCGTCTTTTTTGACGCCGGGACCACTAATCTTGCTATCGCGCGCCAGCTCCCTGTCGGGATGGTTCTGACCGCCGTCACTAACTCCCCTTTGATTGCTGCTGAACTGATGCATCATGAGGCGGTGGAAGTGATTTTTCCCGGCGGGCGCATCAATAAAGAGACCGGCGGCGCGACGGGTATTGATACCCTGCGCCACATCGAAAAAATGTTTTTCGATCAGTGTCTGCTCGGTGCCTGTGCGTTCGATGCGGATGAAGGGGTGACGGTTTTTGAGTACGACGACGCTGAATTCAAAAAATGCCTGGTGACGCGCAGCAGTGAAATCATCGTCACGCTGACCGCCGATAAAATTGCCACCCTCGCCCGCTATCAGGTCGCCAGCTGCGAAGAGATCACTACGCTGGTGACTGACGACACCCTGAGCGAGCACAATCTTAATGCACTGAAAAGTAAGAAACTGGATGTCATCCTCGCCGGCTGAACAAAAATAATCCGCAGGGCCGTTTGTACTCTTGATTATGATCGCGCATAATCGAGCACAACCAAGCAGAAAGTATTCTTCTGCACCCTGCTGTTGTTCACGCTTAAAAGGAACGAAACATGAACCATGCCCTGCCTGATGTCGCTTTCCTCCACGAACTGGCCGATGCCGCAGATAAAGAGACGCTGCCGCGTTTTCGCTCCGGTTTAAATCTGCATGTCGGCTCTAAGCCCAAAGAAGGCTTCCGCTTTGATCCGGTAACCGATGCCGATCGCGAAGCCGAGCGCGTGATGCGCGCCATCATCAACGAGCGGTACCCTTCCCATTCCATTATGGGGGAAGAATTTGGCACCACCGGCAACGGTCCGTTGCAGTGGGTGCTGGATCCGGTAGACGGCACGCGTCCGTTCCTGTGCGGCCTGCCGGTCTGGGGTACGCTGATCGGGCTGACGGTGGAAGGCCGCGGGCAGATGGGCATGATGGGTCAGCCATTTACCGGCGAGCGTTTCTGGGCCGATGGTAAACAGGCCTGGCGCAGTGGCCCGCAGGGCAGCGGTGTGATGACCACCCGCAAAGGTCTGCCGCTGAATCAGGCCATTTTGCACACTACCTCGCCTGAGCCGATTGCCCGCACGCCGGACGTTAACTTTGCCGCGCTGCACAGCGCAACCCTGATGACCCGCTACGGCGGCGAGTGCTATGCGATGGCGATGCTGGCTGCCGGTCAGATCGACCTCTGTCTGGAATATGCGCTGCAACCTTATGACATTGTCGCCTTTGTGCCGATTGTCGAACAGGCTGGCGGCGTAGTGACCACGCTGGCAGGAGATCGCCCGGAAGCCGGTGGCCGCATTCTCGCGTCTGGATGCCCGCGCCTGCATGACGAAGCACTGAAAATTCTTAACAGCTGATGTAATTAACAGGATGTCTATGAGCGATAAAAACGCAGCCCTGATACTTGACGCCACTGATGACGCCGCACGCGCCCTGCCCGGCAGAAACGAACAGCGGGCCACGCGCATTGTCTTCTTTATGGCGGGCTTTGCCACGGCTGCCTGGGCGGCGCTGGTGCCCTTTGCCAAGTACAATACTGGCGTCAGCGACGGCACGTTGGGTCTGTTACTGTTATGCCTTGGCGGCGGTGCGCTGGTGGCGATGCCACTCACCGGTGCGCTGACCGCCCGCTTTGGCTGTCGCCGGGTAATGGTGGTCTCGGTGCTGATTTTCTGCGCCATTCTGCCGCTGCTGGCGGTGACCCATGATGCGCGCTTGCTGGCACTGGCGCTGCTGCTGTTCGGCATGGGTATCGGCACCACGGATTGCGCAATGAACGTGCAGGCGATCATTGTCGAAAAAGCCGCGCCTCGTCCACTGATGTCCGGTTTTCACGGCTTTTACAGCGTGGGCGGTATTGCCGGTGCCGGGGCGATGAGCGGCATGATGTCACTGGGGCTTTCCGCGCCCGCGGCCAGTCTGGTCACTACGCTTATCGTGGTTGCGCTACTGCTGGTGTGCGTGCGCGGTTTTCTCCGCTATGCCAATCCACAGGAAGGCCCTGCATTTGCGGTTCCGCACGGTATCGTGCTGCTGCTCGGCGGCATCTGCTTTGTGGTGTTTCTGGCTGAAGGCGCAGTGCTGGACTGGAGCGCCGTGTTCCTGACCGAATACCGAGGGCTACCGGAAGCGCGCGGCGGGCTGGGTTTTGCCTGTTTTGCGGCGACCATGACGCTGGGCCGTCTGACCGGCGATCGCATCGTCGCCCGCCTCGGGCAGCAGCGCGTGGTATTTGCCGGTGCCCTGCTGGCCGCCACCGGTTTGCTGCTGACGGTCGTGTCCGCATCGTGGGTGCTGTCACTGGCAGGTTACGCACTGATCGGCCTGGGTTGCGCAAACATTGTGCCGGTAATGTTTTCGGCCATTGGCAGGCAGACCGCCATGCCGCAGGTGCTGGCAGTGCCCGCTGTGACCACGCTGGGCTATATGGGCGTGTTAGCCGGACCGGCAAGCATCGGCGGCATTGCGCATCACAGTAGCCTGACCACCGCTTTTGTGGTGGTCGCTGTGGCGATGGCAGGCGTGGCGCTGGTTTCCCGGCTGGTGAAAGTCTGACATTCCGCTCCTGGCCCGGCCGGTTTTTATCGCGCCGGGCCTGTAAATTCTTTTAACTCCCTGAAATTATTTTTATCTTTGCTTAACACGTTGATAACACTTCGTTGTGAATCTGCACAGATGCATTTTGAAACGCTGTTTTCATTTTCCTTTTGCCTGTTTTTCATCGTATAATACGCGCCAATTGACTCTTGAATGGTTTCAGCTCATTGAACTGTAATATTCAACTATCACAGCGACTCATTCCCCCCTGGGCTGATACACAAGCACATATTCCTCTGCACGCTTTTTTTGATGTCACCTATTCTTATGACGTGACATCGCAAAACTTTCGCAACACCGGTTTGACTCCGCGGCGGTGCGCCCCCGGAGCACTATTTCCATATCCTTCTCAACTTAAAGACTAAGACTGTCATGAAAAAGACCAAAATTGTTTGTACCATCGGCCCGAAAACCGAATCAGAAGAGATGCTGACCAAAATGCTGGACGCTGGCATGAACGTGATGCGTCTGAACTTCTCCCACGGCGACTATGCAGAACACGGCCAGCGCATCAAAAACTTGCGCAACGTGATGAGCAAAACGGGCAAAAAAGCCGCGATCCTGCTGGATACCAAAGGTCCGGAAATTCGTACCATCAAACTGGAAGGCGGTAACGACGTCTCCCTGAAAGCAGGCCAGACCTTCACCTTCACCACCGACAAAACCGTTGTGGGCAACAGCGAGATCGTTGCTGTGACCTACGAAGGTTTCACCAACGATCTGTCCGTTGGCAACACCGTCCTGGTGGACGATGGCCTGATCGGCATGGAAGTCACCGCCATCGAAGGCAACAAGGTTATCTGTAAAGTGCTGAACAACGGCGACCTGGGTGAAAACAAAGGCGTTAACCTGCCGGGCGTTTCTATCGCGCTGCCGGCACTGGCAGAAAAAGATAAACAAGACCTGATCTTCGGCTGCGAACAAGGCGTTGATTTCGTTGCTGCCTCCTTCATCCGTAAGCGTTCTGACGTGGTGGAAATCCGTGAGCACCTGAAAGCGCACGGCGGCGAGCACATCCAGATCATCTCCAAAATCGAAAACCAGGAAGGCCTGAACAACTTCGACGAAATCCTCGAAGCGTCTGACGGCATCATGGTTGCGCGTGGCGACCTGGGCGTAGAAATCCCGGTTGAAGAAGTGATCTTCGCGCAGAAGATGATGATCGAAAAATGTATCCGCGCCCGTAAAGTGGTGATCACCGCCACCCAGATGCTGGACTCGATGATCAAAAACCCGCGTCCGACCCGTGCGGAAGCAGGCGACGTGGCTAACGCCATCCTCGACGGTACCGATGCGGTCATGCTGTCTGGTGAGTCTGCGAAAGGTAAATACCCGCTGGAAGCGGTATCCATCATGGCGACCATCTGCGAGCGTACTGACCGCGTGATGACCAGCCGTCTGGAGTTCAACAACGACAGCCGCAAACTGCGCATCACTGAAGCCGTTTGCCGTGGCGCGGTAGAAACTGCTGAGAAACTGGCTGCGCCGCTGATCGTCGTGGCGACCCAGGGCGGTAAATCTGCACGTGCTATCCGTAAGTACTTCCCGGATGCCACCATTCTGGCGCTGACCACCAATGAAGTGACTGCCCGTCAGCTGGTGCTGAGCAAAGGCGTTACCGCGCAGCTGGTGAAAGAAATCTCTTCCACTGACGATTTCTATCGCCTCGGTAAAGAAGTGGCGCTGGAAAGCGGCCTGGCGCAGAAAGGCGAAGTTGTGGTTATGGTCTCTGGTGCGCTGGTTCCGAGCGGCACCACCAATACCGCTTCTGTGCACGTCCTGTAATAATTGCTAAACGAATTAATCTGATTAAAAAAGCGCCTTCATGGCGCTTTTTTTTATTCATTCAATAACAATTTTCATTAAGTGCAAATGTATTTGCACTATTTCAACCCGCGCGACCTAAGATGAATCCGATGAAAGTGGTCTGTTTTCACACAGTTTTTTAATGTCTTTACCTGAAGTCGGTGTTTCTTTGAGCGAACAGTCAAATTTAAGGGTATTCCCAACAAAAAAATATTCTCAATATAAAAAAGTTTGTGTAATACTTGTAACGCTACATGGAGATTAACTCAATCTAGAGGGTATTAATAATGAATCGTACTAAACTGGTACTGGGCGCGGTAATCCTGGGTTCTACTCTGCTGGCTGGTTGCTCCAGCAATGCTAAAATCGATCAGCTGTCTTCTGACGTTCAGACTCTGAACGCTAAAGTTGACCAGCTGAGCAACGACGTGAACGCAATCCGTTCTGACGTTCAGGCTGCTAAAGACGACGCAGCTCGCGCTAACCAGCGTCTGGACAACCAGGCTCACTCTTACCGTAAGTAAGAGTTCCTGTAATAAAATGGCGCACATTGTGCGCCATTTTTTTTGCCTGCGATTTGCCTTCTGTTACTGCGTCATCACTTTCCCGTCGTCGTTGGCCACAGCCGTTACCGCTGGCTCACCATTTTTTGCTGACAAAACCGCTGCCGGCGTGGACGTAGACTGCTTTGCCGCCGGGATCGCCACCGGGTAACCGGCACGGCGCACCATCGCTTTATCAATCGCCCGCTGCTCCCCACCTGCCTGACGAATAAAATCGCCGAAGGTCGCGGTCAGGGTGATCGGTACCGTCTGGGTGTTTTCTTCAAGCGTAGCGGCCAGCGGGCGGTGCACCTCGATATAGTGTCTGCCGTCCGGCTCTACCGCATACTTTACCGGCTCGTTGATGATGCGTACCGGCGTACCGGTGCTGACCTGCGAGAACAGCGCCTCGATGTCGGGTGCACCCATACGAATACAACCGGAGCTGACGCGCAATCCTACGCTGTCCTGCGCGTTAGTGCCGTGAATAAGATATTCACCATTGCCCATCCCCAGACGCAGCGCATAGCGTCCCAGCGGGTTATACGGCCCGGCAGGCACCACCGCAGGCAAATCGATGCCTTTGGCTTTAGAGCGTGCACGGATGCCCGCAGGCGGCGTCCAGGTCGGGTTCGGGATCTTCTGGCTGACGCGCGTGACGCTCACCGGCGTTTCAAGCCCCTGCTGACCGATACCGATAGGGAAAACCTGCACGATATCTTTACCCGGCGGATAAAAATAGAGCCGCAGTTCCGCCAGATTGACAATGATCCCTTCACGCGGGGTGTCCGGCAGTAGCATCTGCGTTGGAATGGTCAGCGTCGTACCTGGCGCAGGAATAGGGGCCATGGTGTCGTTTGCTTCGACGAGCAGCATTGCACTGGTGTCAAAATGCCGGCTGATGGCCTGCAAATTGCGATCCTGTGGTTGTACGACATACGTTTGATTCTGGCCGATAAGACGACTGCCTGCCGGCGGTAAGGGATAATCGGCCGCCCAGGCACCCTGTATGACGCTGTAAGCGCCGATAAGACTTAATGTTATTAGAGACGCGCGCTTCATGCTGAAACTCCTGTAATCACTGGCAGTGCGCCAGAAGGCTGATAAACCAGCGAGGCAGAATACTGCCCCGCATAACAGGATAGTCGCTGTCTTTTGAGTTTAGCTAATGTTTGCTGCTTTCGTACGAATTGCGCGGATCATTGCTTCCAGCCCTTGCGAGCGGGACGGGGTTAAATGCTGGGCAAGCGACATCTTTTCAAACCACGGGCGCACGTCAAACGCGACGATGTCCTGCGCGGTCATCTGCTGGTACAGAATAAACACCACCGCGATCAGTCCTTTGACGATAGCGGCGTCGCTGTCGCCCTGCAGTTCGATGACGCCATCATCCCGGCGCTGCATCACAATCCATACCTGGCTCTGGCAGCCCTGAATACTATTTTCCGGCTTGTGCGCCTCGGCGGCCAGATCCGGCAGCCGCTGGCCCAGCTCGATGATATAGAGATACTTCTCTTCCCAGTTGGCGCAACGCGTAAAGTTGCGCAACAGTTTTTCTTTATCGGGTAAAGCGGCCATTACGTCCCCCTGTCAGCCTAATAACTGATGAATGCGTTTCAGTCCGGCCACCAGACGATCCACTTCTTCTTGCGTGTTGTACATCACCAGCGACGCGCGGCACATGGCGGGTACCTGGTAAAACGCCATCAGCGGCATCGCGCAGTGATGCCCGGTGCGCACCGCGACACCATAATTATCCAGGAAACTGCCCACGTCATAGGCGTGATGGTTACCCAGGTTAAACGCGATCACGCACAGACGATCGGCCGGGCCGTATAACGTCAGATCCGGCACGTCAGCCAGCGCCTTCAGCGCATATTGCATCAGCCCCTGCTCGTACTCCGCAATGGCGTCAAGCCCCAGCGCGGTCACATATTCTATGGCTGCGCCAAAGCCGATGATGGCGCCGGTGTTCGGCGTACCCGCCTCAAAGCGCCACGGTGCTTTCGCCCAGGTGGTGCCTTCCGTCAGGCTGACGCTGGCGATCATCGCGCCGCCCCCTTCCCACGGCGGCATCGCCTGCAGGATCGCTTCTTTGGCGTAGAGGATGCCGATACCGGTCGGCCCGTACAGTTTATGGGCGGAGAAAACGTAAAAATCGCAGTCCAGCGCCTGTACATCAACTGCGTGATGCATCACCGCCTGCGCACCATCCACCAGCACTTTCGCACCCTGTTGATGGGCCTGAGCGATGATATCCGCGAGCGGGTTTTCGGTGCCGAGCACGTTGGAGACGTGCGTAACCGCCACCAGCCGCGTGCGATCATCGAGCAGCCCGGCCAGCGCCTCGAGTTGTAGCGTGCCGTCCTGATTGATCGGGATAACCCGCAGCTCCGCGCCGGTGCGTTCACACAGCATCTGCCAGGGCACGATATTCGCGTGGTGTTCCATGGCGGTGATAATGATGTTGTCACCCGCCGCCACGTTGCGGTTGCCCCAGCTGTTGGCGACCAGATTGATGCCTTCGGTAGTGCCGCGCACAAACACCAGTTCTTCCGGGGTGCGGGCATTGATAAAGCGGGCAGCCAGCGTTCGCACGTTTTCCATGCGCTGGGTCGCTTCTGCACTCAGGGTGTGAATGCCGCGATGCACGGCAGCATAGCCGTGGCGGTAAAACTCCGCTTCAGCATCAATCACCTGATGCGGTTTTTGCGCGCTGGCGGCGCTGTCGAGATACGCCAGCGGCTGGCCATTCACTTCACGCGTCAGAACGGGAAAATCCGCCCGTACGCGCTCAACGGAAAAACTCATGCGATGCCCCCTGGCAGGCGCTGACCGATACGGGACAGCACCTCGCGCCTGAGCGCCTCGTCGCTGATGGCTTCCGTCAGTTCAGCGGCAAAGGCGTAGATGATCATTTTCTGCGCGGCCTTTTCATCGATGCCACGCGAGCGCAGGTAGAACATTTGTTCATCGTCAATGCGGCCAATGGTCGCGCCGTGGCTGCATTTTACGTCGTCGGCGTAAATTTCCAGCTGCGGTTTGGTGTCCACTTCCGACAGACGGCCAAGCAGCAGATTGTTGTTGGTCATTTGCCCGTCGGTTTTAATGGCATGCTGCGCCACATTGATCAGACCATTAAACACCGCCCGACCTTTGTCAGAAACGATGGTTTTGTGCAGCTGACGGCTGTTGCAGTAACCCTTGTTATGCGCAAGCCAGGTACGGGTATCGCACACTTCACTGTTAACCGGCATCACCAGGCTGTTAACGCGCAGCGTGGTGTTTTCGCCGTTCAGCGCCATGCTGGTGTTATGGCGCAGCACCGCGCCGCCAAGCAGGAAACTGTGGCTGTGGGCGGCAGCATCGGCGGCGAGCAGAATATCGTTATGCGCAAAGTGATAGCTCTGCGCATTTTCAAACGCCAGCTTCGCGTGATGCAACTGTGCATTCGGTGCCACGTTCATGGTCAGACGCGAGCCGGTGAAATGGCGTTGATCGTTGAGGCTGACATAATGCTCATACACCGTTGCTTCCGCGCCCTGCTCCAGCGTCAGATGATGACGGTAGTGAGCGGTGTTCATCTCTTCACCCGCCAGACCCTGGGTGATATGCATCAACAGCAGCGGCTTCGCCGGACGCTGGTTACGCGCCACCTGAATATGCGTGACGCTGTGCGCCAGGCTTTCCGTCAGATGCAGAAATACTTCCGGCTGTACCGATGCGGGCAGTGCGCCGCGTTCGTCGTTAATGGTGACGGCAAAGCCACTGTTTTCCGTGCTGTCGCTGAGATCGGCGTCAAAGCGTCCGTCAACAAAGACCAGCCGCACCGCGTCCACCGGCAGGGCCAGCGCATCACGCTGGGCAGCGGTCAGGCGGGTTTGCGTACTGACAAAGTGGCTACTGAGCAGGCCTTCCAGCGGCGTGTATTTCCAGTTTTCGTGCTTACGCGTCGGCAGCCCTAAACGCAGCACCTGTTGCAGATGCTGCTGCGCCTGCTCCGAACGGGCCTCGCCCTCGGTTTCAAACAGATGATGCCACTGTTGCAGCGCGTTACTGCTGTTCGGTAAGCCAGCCATAGCCCTGCTCCTCCAGTTGTTTCACCAGCGTGAAATCACCGGATTTCACGATGCGGCCCTGGTACAGCACATGCACAAAATCAGGCTTGATGTAATCCAGGATGCGCTGGTAGTGCGTGACGATAATAAAAGAGCGTTTCTCGTCGCGCAGAGAGTTCACCCCTTCGGCAACGATTTTCAACGCATCGATATCCAGACCGGAGTCGGTTTCATCAAGGATGCACAGTTCCGGCTCCAGCACCGCCATTTGCAGTATGTCGTTACGCTTTTTCTCACCACCGGAGAAACCAACGTTTACCGAACGGGTCAGCAGATCTTCCGGCATTTTCAGCAGCTTGATTTTCTCTTCCATCAGATCCTGGAAGTCAAAGCGATCCAGCTCATCCAGCCCGCGATATTTACGCACGGCGTTGAGCGCGGTTTGCAGGAAAAATTGATTGCTGACGCCTGGGATCTCAACCGGATACTGAAACGCCATAAAAATGCCTTCGCCCGCGCGATCTTCCGGCGACAGCTCCAGCAGATCTTTGCCGTGAAACTGCACGGTCCCCCCGGTCACTTCATAGTCTTCGCGTCCGGCGAGGGTGGCTGAGAGCGTACTTTTTCCGGAGCCGTTAGGTCCCATAATGGCGTGGACTTCCCCAGGACGAACGTCAAGGCTCAGCCCACGCAGGATATCTTTGTCTTCAACGGCAACCTGCAAATCTTTAATGCTTAACATGTAATTTCCTTAACCGACGCTGTGCTCAAGGCTGATGGCGAGTAATTTCTGGGCTTCTACGGCAAATTCCAGCGGCAGCTCGGAGAAGACATCCTTACAGAAACCGTTAACGATCATCGAGATCGCATCTTCTTCGCTGATACCGCGTTGCAGGCAGTAGAACAGCTGATCTTCACCGATACGCGACGTCGTGGCTTCGTGCTCCAGCTGGGCGCTGTTATTGCGACATTCCACGTACGGGAACGTATGCGCGCCACAGTCCGGGCCAATCAACATCGAGTCACACTGGGTGAAGTTACGCGCGTTGGTGGCGGTAGGCATGATTTTTACCAGCCCGCGATAGCTGTTCTGACTTTTACCGGCGGAGATCCCTTTCGAGATAATGGTTGAGCGGGTGTTCTTGCCGATGTGGATCATCTTGGTGCCGGTGTCGGCCTGCTGATGTCCGCTGGTCAGCGCCACCGAGTAAAACTCACCGATGGAGTTATCACCGCGCAGAATGCAGCTCGGGTATTTCCAGGTGATCGCCGAGCCGGTTTCTGACTGCGTCCAGGACATCTTGCTGTTTTCGCCTTCGCACAGCGCGCGTTTGGTGACGAAGTTCAGAATGCCGCCGGTGTTGTTATCGCCCGGGAACCAGTTCTGCACGGTGGAGTATTTAACTTCCGCGTCTTTGTGGATGATCACTTCCACTACCGCCGCATGGAGCTGGTAGCTGTCGCGCACTGGCGCTGAGCAGCCCTCGATATAGCTGACGTAGCTGCCTTCATCGGCGATCAAAATGGTGCGCTCGAACTGACCAGTTTTTTCCGCGTTGATACGGAAATAGGTCGACAACTCCATCGGGCAACGCACCCCTTTCGGGATATAGATAAAGGTGCCGTCAGAGGCCACCGCCGCATTCAGCGCGGCAAAGAAGTTATCGTTCGACGGCACTACGGTGCCGAGATACTTCTGCACCAGCTCCGGGTGATCGTGGATCGCCTCCCCGAAGGAGCTGAAGATCACGCCGTGTTCAGCGAGTTTTTCGCGGTAGGTGGTCGCCACGGAAACCGAGTCAAAAATGGCGTCCATTGCCACTTCACGCCCTTCACGTACCGGCACGCCCAGCTGATTAAAGGCTTCTTCCACTTCATCCGTCAGGTAACTGCCTGCCCCGGTTTGCTGCACCGCTCCCGGTTGCGAGGCGCAGGTGTCATCGCAGTTACCGCAGGATGGCGCGGAGTAGTAGCTGTAATCCTGATAATCCAGCTTATCGTAATGGGCTTTCAGCCAGTGCGGCTCTTCCATTTCCAGCCATGCCCGATACGCTTTCAGGCGGAACTCCAGCATCCATTCAGGTTCATTACGTTTGGCCGAGATTGCCCGCACCACATCTTCATTGATGCCGTGCGCCATTTCGTCCGTCTGTAACCGGGTGAAGAAGCCCTCTTTGTAATTCAGCGGGCCGGACCAGGTTTTGACATCGTCAGTCGCTTCAGTATTACGAGACATAGTACCGCCTATACCCCAAAGCTTTCGCCACAGCCACATTCGTGCTGCGCTTTCGGGTTATTGAATTTGAAAATCTGATTCAGTCCTTCGCGCACATAGTCCACTTCGGTGCCATCAATAAATGGCATCGCCTGCAGCGGCACGTACAGACGCGCGCCGTCGAACTCAAACAGCAGATCGTCTGCCACCGGCTCTGAGACCGTATCGAGAACATAACCAAAGCCGGCACAGCCGGTCTGCTTAATGCCCAGACGTACGCCGAGCAGGTCTGGCTGTTTGTCCACCAGCGCGCGGATATGCTGCGCCGCAGCGGGCGTTAACGTCAGTCCCTGCCAGCCGGGATCGTTGGGGTCGAAGGTTCCTGCTTGCAATTCCATAGGTCTACCTCACGTAATGGTGCCAAAGGGCATAACGCTATGTTAGTGATAATGATTATCACTTCAACCTCTATTCCAAAGGGTTATTGCCTGAAACGCCCTTTTTGCACAGTTCTATTAAGCATAGACCCTGACAACGGGCTTATCCGTAAAGGGCAGTGAGAATTAACCAATTGAAAATAAAGTATTTTGAGGCGGTGTTAGTTACCACAGCGTGCGGAAATGAAACATGTATAGGCAATGCCTATTTATCAGATAGGATTTTATAACAATTTTGTAATATTAACGCGACAAATGGTGCGGCAATGCCCGGCGATGTGTGCTTGCCGGGCAACGCGGAGATTAACGATACAGCGACGACTCACCCGACGGGCGGGTTTTGAACCGGCGGTGCACCCAAAGATACTGCTCGGGGGCGCGAAGGATCTCGTTTTCGATCACTTTGTTCATATAGCTGGCGGCTTCGAACTCGCTCTCTTTCGGGTAATCGGTCAACTCCGGGCCGATAAATAATGAATACCCGCTACGATCGGCTTTACGCACCATGGTCACCGTCAGCATCACGGAGCCGGACAGACGCGACAGCACATAAGTGCCGTTGGTGGTGGCGGCGTTAACTTCAAAGAACGGCGCGAAGGTGCTGCCCTTGCGGCCATAATCCTGATCCGGGGCAAACCATACCGCTTCGCCCTTTTTCAGCGCGTTAACCAGCCCTTTCAGGTTACGACGGTCAATCATGGATTTATTGGAACGCATCCGTCCGCGCGTCTGCACCCACTCCATCAGTGGATTATTATGCGGACGATAGGTGGCCATCATTGGCTGGCATAAGCCCATCACACGGCCGCCCAGTTCCAGCGACATAAAATGCACGCCGATAACCATCACGCCCTTCTGTTTTGCCTGTGCTTCCTGCAAATGCTGATAGCCATCCACATCAAACCAGCGACGTACGCGCTCGTCCGGCCAGAACCACGCCATCCCGGTTTCCAGCAGCCCCATGCCCAGCGAGCGAAAATTGTTTTCGATTAATGCTTCCCGCACCAGCGGATCCATTTCCGGGAAACAGAGTTCCAGATTGCGGCGGGCAATACTTTCACGTCGTTTCAAAAAAGGACGTGCCAGGGTGCCGAGAGTAGTACCGAGACGGGCGATCAGTGGGTAAGGTAACTGCACCAACAGCCAGAGAACGCCGAGGCCAAACCATGTGGTCCAGTGGCGTGGATGAAGAAAGGAAAATTTTAACGATGTACGCATTACCATGTTACCTGAAGAACCTTTATTAAGTAGCGCGCAAGGAAACCACGAATCATATCTCCAGGCCTTGATGCGTTACCGTCTCTGAGTTTGACAACGATCATGTTCAGAGATTCACTGTTGAGCACTATATCACAGCGCGAAATTATCACGCGACGTTTCTAATGGATTATGCGGCTGCCTGTACAGCCGCGTTACCGGTCAGAGAATGGCGGTGGTCAGCCGGGATGAACAACACAGACGGTTCTGTTCGTCATAGATATGGATCTGCCACACCTGATGACGTCCGCCGGTATGCAGCGCCGTACAGACGCCACGCACACGGCCACTGCGCACGGAACGAATATGGTTGGCATTGACCTCCAGTCCAACCACATTTTGCTCCCCTTCACTGCACAGATAGCCCGCCACCGACCCGAGGGTCTCCGCCAGCACCACCGACGCCCCGCCGTGCAGCAGGCCAAAAGGCTGATGCGTGCGGTGGTCCACCGGCATCGTGGCTTCAATGGTGTCCGCAGTGAGGCGCTCAAAATGAATATCCAGCAGCCCGACCATGTTCCCTTCGCCCATGGCGTTCAACGCGTCAAGCGTCGCTTCCCGTTTCCAGATCATCCTGTTATCTCCAGTAAAGCCTGCAATGGATGGCGAACCCCGCTGCCCTCGATGCGCTTGACCTGGCTGCGGCAGGAATAGCCGGTCGCCAGGCAGCGATTGCGCGGCAGACGCTGCATCGCCTGATGCCATGACAGTTCATAAATGCCCAAAGAACTGGCGTGGTTTTTTACTTCGTGGCCGTAGGTGCCGGCCATACCGCAGCAGCCGACGCTGATATTTTCCAGCTTCGCACCAAAACGGGCGAAAATGGCGGCCCACTGCCCCGGCGTGCCCGGCAGCGCCGTCACTTCGGTACAGTGAGCAAACAGATACCAGGACTCACCACTGACAGCGCGCGGCTCCACGCCTTCCAGCACGGCGGGCAGCCATTCATGCACCAGTTGCACATTAAATTCTCCGCGCGTGTCACCCAGCGTTTGCTTGTATTCATCGCGATAGCACAGCACCAGCGCCGGATCGACGCCGACCATCGGCATGCCAAGCTGGGCGATGCGCGTCAGAAAGTCGGAGGTTTTCTGTGCCGTTTTCGCAAAGCGCGTCAGGAAACCTTTGATGTGCTGCGCCTTGCCGTTAGGGGAGAACGGCAGGATCACCGGCTGATAGCCGAGTTTTTCCGCCAGTCGCACAAAATCACTCACTACCTGCGCGTCGTAATAGCTGGTGAAGGGATCCTGCACGACCAGCACCGTTCTGGCTTTTTCGTCGGCGCTTAACTGTTCCAGATTTTCCAGCGTCATGTTCGCCGTGCGATGGCCCACCAGTTGCTGTTGCAGGGAGGGCTCCGACAGCAGCGGCAAATCCACCATGCCAATGCGTTTTTCCGACAGCGTCCGCACCCACGGCTGACGCAGGAAAAAGTTAAAGGTTTTCGGCGCACGCGCCATTAGCGGCGCATAGCTCTCCACCGAGGCGACCAGGTGATCGCGTAGCGGGCGCAGATAACGGGTGTGATAAAGCTGCAGGAAGCGCGAGCGGAACTCCGGCACATCGATTTTGATCGGGCACTGGGTTGAGCAGGCTTTGCATGCCAGGCAGCCTGACATCGCCTCTTTCACTTCATGAGAGAAGTCATACTCGCCTTTGCGCGCATGCCAGCTATTGCGGGTGCGTTCGATAAGCCCCCGCAGGCTGACGCGGCTTTCCGCCAGCTCTTTTTCGAGCTTCAGCGGATCCACACCGCGATCCGCCAGCAGCCGCAGCCATTCGCGCACCAGTGTAGCGCGGCCTTTCGGCGAATGAATACGATTGCTGGTGATCTTCATTGACGGGCACATCGGGCTTTTCACGTCAAAGTTAAAGCACAGACCGTTGCCGTTACACTCCATTGCGCCACGCCAGGAAGAGCGTACCGCTATGGGGATCTGGCGATCATAAGTGCCGCGTTTGACCGCATCCACCTGCATCATCGGCGCGTCGATGCCGGCCGGCGGGCAGATTTTGCCTGGATTCAGGCGATTATGCGGATCGAACGCCGCTTTGATTCTGCGCAATTCGCCGAACAACTGCTCGCCAAAAAACGCCGGGCTGTACTGGGCGCGGAAGCCTTTACCGTGTTCGCCCCATAATAGCCCGCCATATTTCGCGGTAAGCGCCACCACCTCATCGGAGATCTGCTTCATCAGCATCTCCTGCTGAGGATCGCACATGTCCAGCGCCGGACGCACGTGCAGCACCCCGGCATCCACGTGTCCGAACATGCCATAGCTCAGGCCATGGCTGTCGAGCAGCGCGCGGAACTCGACGATGTAATCCGCCAGATGCTCCGGCGGCACGCAGGTATCTTCCGCAAAGGGGATCGGTTTGGCCGCGCCTTTTGCATTGCCGAGCAGGCCAACGGCTTTTTTACGCATCGCGTAGATACGCTCTATGCCCGCCAGATCGCCGCACACCTGCCAGCCAATCACGCCGCCCTGCTCTGTGGCAATCAGGCTATCCAGCCGTTCACACAGTGCGCTGACCTGGCTGTCGATCAGCGCTTCGTCGTCGCCGGCGAACTCAACAATATTCAGGCCGAGCATCTCTTTATCGGGCACATCGGTGATCAGCTCATGTACCGAATGCCAGACAATATCTTCCCGTGCCAGGTTGAGCACTTTTGAGTCGACGGTTTCCACCGACAGCGCCCGCGCTTCCACCATAAAGGGCGCATTGCGCAGCGCCGAGTTAAAGGAGTCGTATTTGATATTGACCAGGCGGCGCACTTTCGGCAGCGGCGTAATATCCAGCCGCGCCTCGGTAATAAACGCCAGCGTGCCTTCGGAGCCGGTCAGAATGCGGGTTAAATCGAAACGGGTCATCTCGTCGTTAAAGACGTGACGCAAATCGTAACCGGTGAGGAAGCGGTTAAGCTTCGGGAATTTATCGATAATCAGCTGGCGATTGTCACGGCAGCTCTCATACACCGCTTTATAGATGCGACCAATGGCGGTCTGCGCCTCGCCGAGGGTTTCCGCCAGCTCCAGCGACACCGGCTGCGTGTCCAGAATGTCGCCGCCCATCAGTACCGCGCGCACCCCCAGCGTATGATCCGAGGTTTTACCGTATACCAGCGAGCCCTGCCCGGAGGCATCGGTATTGATCATCCCGCCCAGCGTGGCGCGGTTACTGGTGGACAGCTCCGGCGCAAAGAAATAGCCGTAGGGCTTCAGATACTGGTTAAGCTGATCTTTGATCACCCCGGCTTCAACGCGTACCCATCCTTCTTCGGGATTGATTTCAAGAATGCGGTTCATATAGCGCGAGAGATCGACCACAATCCCGGCGTTTAGCGCCTGGCCATTGGTGCCGGTCCCTCCACCGCGCGGAGTGAAGATCAGCGATTCGAAACGCGGTTCGGCGGCGATACGCGCGATCAGCGTGACATCTGCCGTGGAACGGGGAAAAACCACGGCATCGGGAAGGAGTTGATAAATACTGTTATCGGTCGCCATGGTCAGCCGGTCGGCGTAACTTGTGGCGGTGTCTCCGGTGAAACCTTGTTGCTCCAGTGCCTGTAAAAAGTTCAGCACCAGCTGAACGACGCCGGGTGCCTGAGAAATCTGTGGGATCATTACTGTTGACCCTGCCTGACTGTTAGAGTTGTGAGTATTTAATCGTTTGCATAGTGCGTTTATCGTTGTATCACATTTTTTTCTTATACGCGCGGCAGAATTACAGGCAGAATTCGCTGTCTGAAATCGCTGATATTTAGCAGGTTTAGAAAGTCATTTTCACGTCGCGCTGGCGTTCCGGCGTACCTACAGGATGAAGAAAGAATATGGTTAATTTTCGACAGGCCAGGGATGTACCGCAGGTAATGCTGTCGGTGCTGTTTTTAGCGCTCATGATTGTCGCCTGTCTGTGGATCGTGCGCCCGTTTGTGCTGGGATTCGCCTGGGCCGGCACCATTGTGATCGCCACCTGGCCGCTGTTTTTACGTCTGCAACGTCGGCTGCTGGGCCGCCGCTCGCTGGCGGTGCTGGTCATGACGCTGTTCCTGATCCTGGTGTTTGTTATCCCTGTCGCCCTGCTGGTCAACAGCCTGGTGGACGGCAGCGGCCCGGTGATCCACGCCATTACCGCGGGCGATATGACCCTGCCGGATCTGGCCTGGTTGAACAGTATTCCGCTGGTGGGCAACAAACTCTATACCGGCTGGCATAACCTGCTGGATATGGGCGGCAGCGCCATCATGGCAAAAGTGCGACCTTATATTGGCACCACCACCACCTGGTTTGTCGGCCAGGCGGCGCACATTGGTCGCTTCCTGATGCACTGTGTGCTGATGCTGTTGTTCAGCGCCCTGCTGTACTGGCGCGGTGAACAGGTGGCGCGTGGCATCCGTCATTTCGCTACCCGTCTGGCGTCCACACGCGGCGACGCGGCGGTACTGCTGGCGGCGCAGGCGATCCGCGCCGTGGCGCTGGGCGTAGTGGTCACGGCGCTGGTGCAGGCGATCCTCGGCGGCATCGGCCTTGCGATTTCCGGCGTGCCTTATGCCACGCTGCTGACCGTGGTGATGATCCTGTCGTGTCTCATCCAGCTTGGCCCTCTGCCGGTACTGGTCCCGGCAATTATCTGGCTCTACTGGAGCGGTGATACCACCTGGGGCACGGTGCTGCTGGTGTGGAGCTGCGTGGTGGGTACCCTGGATAACGTCATTCGTCCGATGCTGATCCGTATGGGCGCGGACCTGCCGCTGATCCTGATTTTATCCGGGGTCATTGGCGGCCTGATTGCTTTCGGCATGATCGGCCTGTTTATCGGCCCGGTACTGCTGGCGGTAAGCTGGCGTCTGTTTGATGCGTGGGTGCAGGAAGTGCCCGCGCCGGTGGAAATCCCGGCGCACCTCGGTGAAGAAGCCGGGTCGAACAAAGAATAATTTTCAGGCGGGGAAACCCGCCTTTAATTAAGCAGTGCTAATCAATTACCCCTCTCTCTGCGAATATTCCTGGATGCTTCCCCATCCCATGCCACTTCCCTGTCGCAAATTCTTTACGCTTATTTAACTATTGAGACGAATCTGATCGACGCAAAAATTCGCCATGCCTACTATTAGGTCACGGTTATAAATCAACGCATTGATTTATAAGCATGGAATCCCCTGAGTGAAACAACGAATTGCTGTGTGTAGTCTTTGCCCATCTCCCACGATGGGCTTTTTTTTATCCTGAAAACGGCGTTTTTAAGATAAAAAAATCCCCGGCTGTCACCGGGGATGAAGACTGAGTTTTTATTTATTCAGTTCGGCAAGACTGAGCCAGGTTTGCACCACGGTATCCGGGTTAAGGGACAAACTGTCGATCCCCTCCTCCATCAGCCAGGCCGCAAAGTCTTCATGATCAGATGGCCCCTGACCGCAGATGCCCACATATTTACCCTGTTTCTTCGCCGCGCGGATCGCCATAGACAGCAGCGCTTTCACCGCGTCGTTACGCTCGTCAAAGAGTTCAGAGACCACGCCGGAATCACGGTCAAGGCCCAGCGCCAGCTGCGTCATGTCGTTAGAGCCGATAGAGAACCCGTCGAAATACTCAAGGAACTGTTCAGCTAACAGGGCGTTGGACGGGATCTCACACATCATGATCACTTTCAGTCCGTTTTCGCCCCGCTTCAGTCCCTGACGCTCCAGCTCTTCAATCACCGCTTTCGCCTGCGCCACGGTGCGCACAAACGGGATCATGATTTCGACGTTGGTCAGCCCCATTTCATTACGCACATATTTCACCGCCTCGCACTCCAGCGCGAAGCAGTCGCGGAAGCTGTCTGCCACGTAGCGGCCCGCGCCACGGAAGCCGAGCATCGGGTTTTCCTCTTCCGGCTCGTAACGCTCACCGCCCACCAGATTGGCGTATTCGTTCGATTTAAAATCGGACAGGCGCACAATGACGCGTTTCGGGTAAAACGCCGCCCCCAGGGTTGCGATCCCTTCGCTCAGACGTCCAATATAAAACGCTTTCGGCGAATCGTAGCCTTTCATCAGGGCGCGGATCTCTTTTTGCAGCGCTGGCTCCTGGTCGTCAAACTCCAGCAGCGCCCGCGGATGCACGCCGATCATGCGGTTGATGATAAATTCCAGACGGGCCAGACCCACCCCTTCGTTAGGCAGACAGGCGAAGTCAAAAGCGCGATCCGGGTTACCGACGTTCATCATGATTTTTAGCGGCAGATCCGGCATGGTGTCGACGCTGGAGCTTTTGATACTGAAATCGAGCATCTCGGCGTACACGTAACCGGTATCGCCTTCGGCGCAGGAGACGGTAACTTTTTCGCCATCCTTCATGCGCTCGGTGGCATCGCCACAGCCCACTACCGCCGGAATGCCAAGCTCACGGGCGATGATCGCCGCATGGCAGGTGCGTCCGCCACGGTTAGTGACAATCGCCGCCGCTTTTTTCATGATCGGCTCCCAGTCCGGGTCGGTCATGTCGGTGACCAGCACATCGCCTGGCTCAATACGGTTCATCTCGCTGATGTCGTGGATCACTTTCACCGGACCCGCGCCGATGCGGTGACCAATAGCGCGGCCTTCAGCGATGATTTTGCCCTGGTCATGCAGCGTGTAGCGCTCCATCACCTGGCCACGGGAACGCACGGTTTCCGGACGCGCCTGCACGATAAACAATTTGCCGGTATGGCCGTCTTTCGCCCATTCAATATCCATCGGGCGACCGTAATGCTTCTCGATCTGCACCGCTTGTTTCGCCAGTTCCTGCACTTCTTCATCGTTCAGGGAGAAAATGTCACGGTCGGCTTCGGGCACATCTTCAATGCGCACCTGTTTGCCGTGCTCCTGGGTCGGCGCATAGATCATGCGGATTTTTTTCGAGCCCATGGTACGGCGCACAATCGCCGGACGCCCGGCTTCCAGCGTCGGTTTGTGCACGTAGAATTCGTCCGGGTTAACCGCGCCCTGCACCACCATTTCACCCAGCCCCCAGGCAGAGGTGATAAACACCACCTGATCGAAGCCGGATTCGGTATCAATGGAGAACATTACGCCGGACGACGCCAGATCAGAGCGCACCATGCGCTGCACGCCTGCCGACAGCGCGACGCCGCGATGGTCGTAACCCTGATGGACACGATAAGAGATGGCGCGGTCGTTAAACAGTGAGGCATACACATGTTTAACCGCCACCAGCACGGCGTCATAGCCCTGCACGTTTAAGAAGGTTTCCTGCTGACCGGCAAATGAGGCATCCGGCATGTCTTCTGCGGTCGCGGACGAGCGCACCGCAAAAGAGGCTTCCGCGTCGTCTGCCGACAACTGGTTATACGCCTCGTGAATGGCCTGTTCCAGTTCTGGCTGGAAAGGTGTGTCGATGATCCACGCCCGAATTTGCGCGCCTGCTTTCGCCAGCTCGCCCACGTCATCAATATCCGTTTTATCCAGCAGATCGTAGATGCGTTCGTTCACGCCGCTTTGATCAAGAAACAGATTAAAAGCATCCGCGGTGGTGGCAAATCCGTTCGGTACGGAAACACCCATACCGGACAGATTGGTGATCATTTCACCCAGGGAGGCATTTTTGCCTCCAACTCTGTCTACATCATTCATGCCGAGTTGGTTATACCAAAGCACCAGCGGTGACGAGCCATTGTTGGACATCGAACAATCCTTTTGTGATATATGAACGGGTTTGAGAAAGACCTTATAACGCAATTATCCTGGCATACTTATTCCGCTGAAAAAAACGGTGAATCGTTCAAGCAAATTTTATTTCTGCTTTTTAGGACTGTTTCCCGATGCACCCTAAGTCACTGAATCATCTAATTTCATTAGATTTTGTACGTTAATCACCCCATACTGAAAAATGAAATGTACTTTTCATTAAAAACAAAAACGGCATTTCATTTTTATAATTGAGACGGGCTGACTACGCATCCTGATGATTTTAATTTATGCTTTTAAGCCATTACGAATATTTACGAGACGCGTAAAATGGATAATTCAGTGGACAGGCACGTTTTTTATATTTCCGATGGTACGGCGATCACCGCTGAAGTGCTAGGCCATGCGGTGATGTCGCAGTTTCCCGTCGCCATCAACAGTATCACCCTGCCGTTTGTCGAAAATGAGAGCCGCGCGAAAGCGGTGAAAGAGCAGATTGATGCCCTGTATCAGCAGACCGGTATCCGCCCACTGGTGTTTTATTCCATTGTGCTGCCGGAAGTGCGCATTATCATTATGCAGAGCGAAGGATTTTGTCAGGACATCGTGCAGGCACTGGTTGCGCCTTTACAGCAGGAACTGAAGCTCGATCCCTCTCCCGTTGCGCACCGTACACACGGCCTCAATCCCGGCAACCTGATCAAATACGATGCGCGTATTGCGGCCATTGACTATACGCTGGCCCACGATGACGGCATTTCGATGCGCAATCTCGATCAGGCGCAGGTGATTTTGCTGGGCGTGTCGCGCTGCGGTAAAACCCCCACCAGCCTTTATCTGGCGATGCAGTTCGGCGTGCGCGCCGCCAACTATCCGTTTATCGCCGATGATATGGATAACCTGGTGCTGCCCGCCGCACTTAAGCCACTGCAACATAAACTTTTCGGCCTGACCATCAACGCGGAGCGTCTTGCCGCCATTCGCGAAGAGCGCCGGGAAAACAGCCGTTATGCCTCGCTGCGCCAGTGCCGGATGGAAGTGGCGGAAGTCGAAGCCCTGTACCGGAAAAACCAGATCCCTTATCTCAACAGCACGAATTTTTCCGTGGAAGAGATCGCCACCAAAATCCTCGACATGATGAAGCTTAACCGCCGCATGTATTAACGGGCATCACTCTCTTGCACTAGCAAGCTAGTACATTGGTTAAAATTTCGTTATCATTGCATTTTGGTTTGTGATGCGCATCACGTCCGTACTTGAAATACGACGGGATTGGTTTATCGTGATGCCCATCACTTCCCGGCAGTCCTGCCGCTGAAGCCACAAATTTCTGAGAAATGTAATGAATAAAACCGATGAACTGCGTACTGCGCGCATAGAGAGCCTGGTGACACCGGCTGAGCTGGCGCAACGGTATCCTGTTTCCGCAAGCGTAGCGGAGCATGTCACGGCCTCACGACGTCGCATTGAGAAAATCCTCAACGGTACCGATCGCCGTCTGCTGGTGATCGTCGGGCCGTGCTCTATTCACGACCTCGACGCCGCGATGGATTACGCCCGCCGTCTGCAAACGCTGCGTGAAAAACACCAGCACCGGCTGGAAATCGTGATGCGCACTTATTTTGAAAAACCACGCACCGTCGTGGGCTGGAAAGGTCTCATCTCGGATCCGGATCTTAACGGCAGCTATCGCGTTAATCACGGCATCGAACTGGCGCGCAAGCTGCTGTTGCAGGTGAACGAACTGGGCGTCCCAACTGCTACCGAATTCCTCGATATGGTGACCGGGCAGTTTATTGCCGATCTCATTAGCTGGGGTGCCATTGGCGCGCGTACCACCGAAAGCCAGATCCATCGGGAAATGGCCTCGGCGCTCTCCTGCCCGGTAGGTTTCAAAAACGGTACCGATGGCAATACGTTGATCGCCGTGGATGCGATCCGCGCCTCCCGCGCCAGCCATATGTTCCTTTCACCGGATAAATCCGGGCAGATGACCATCTACCAGACCAGCGGTAATCCCTACGGCCACATTATTATGCGCGGCGGCAAGCAGCCGAACTATCAGGCGGCCGATCTGGCGAAAGCCTGCGACACGCTGCGAGAATTCAGCCTGCCGGAGCATCTGGTGGTGGATTTCAGCCACGGCAACTGCCAGAAACAGCATCGCCGCCAGCTGGAGGTATGTGAGGATATTTGCCAGCAGATCCGCGACGGTTCAACGGCCATCGCCGGGATCATGGCAGAAAGCTTTATCGAGGAAGGCACGCAGAAAATCGTCGCCGGTCAGCCGCTGGTATACGGCCAGTCGATCACCGATCCTTGCCTCGGCTGGGAAGACAGCGAAACCCTGCTGGAGATGCTCGCCCGCGCCGTTGACAGCCGTTTCTGACGGCTGAGGTTAATGCTATGCCCGGCGGCGCTGCACTTGCCGGGCCTGCAGGACATGTAGGCCGGGTAAGGCGAAGCCGCCACCCGGCACAAACTGCTTAACTCGAACAGCTCACTTCCAGTCGCTTTCCCCAGTCCGGTGGACGACTAACGTAATCGTCACTGCGGTCTTCAAAAGGCGTGCGCAGGGCGCGATGCAAACGCTCAAGCTCGGTCATATCCCCCTGCTCGGCTTGTTCAATGGCACGCTGGGCCAGCCAGTTACGCAATACCATCGCCGGGTTCACCGCCTTCATCTGCGCCTGACGCGTCACATCATCAACCTCTTCCCCCTGCAAACGCGCACGATAATCTGCAAACCAGGCATCAAATCCTGCCCGGTCGATAAACTCGTCGCGCAGTGGTGAACTGGCGCTGTGTTGTTCCGTCTGGCTCAGCATCCGGAAAGTACGGGTGTAGTCGCTGCCCTCTCTCGCCATCAGCGCAAACAGACGATTCAGTATCTCGTTATCGCCCTTTTGCTCTGTTGTGAAGCCCAGTTTGCTGCGCATCAGCGCGCCATATTCGCGCAGCAGTACCTGCTGGTAGTTTTCCAGTGCCTGATTCAGCACGTCGACCGCCACAAAGGGCGACAGGGTTTGCGCCAGCTTTTGTAAGTTCCAGAGTCCCACGCCCGGCTGGTTATCAAAGCGATAGCGGCCCTGGTAATCAGAATGGTTACAGATATACCCCGGCTGGTAATCGTCGAGGAAACCGTAAGGGCCATAATCGATGGTCAGGCCGAGGACCGACATATTATCGGTGTTCATCACGCCGTGGGCGAATCCCACCGCCTGCCAGCGCGCGATCAGCGATGCGGTACGACTGACCACATCGTTAAACCACAGCGCATATTTCTCTGCCTCATCCTGCCACTGCGGCCAGTGATGACGAATGACAAAATCCGCCAGCTTCTGCACTTTTTCCGGTTCGCGCCGGTAGTAGAAATGTTCGAAATGACCGAAGCGCGCGTGGCTTTGCGCAATGCGGATCATCATTGCACCCTGCTCGGTGGTTTCCCGGCGCACCGGCGTATCGCTGGTGACGATCGACAACGCGCGAGTAGTGGGAATGCCCAGATAGTGCATGGCTTCAGAGGCCAGGCTTTCACGAATGGTGGAACGCAGTACGGCGCGTCCATCGCCCATGCGCGAGTACGGCGTCAGACCTGCCCCCTTAAGATGCCAGTCGCGGGTGGTGCCATCAGCAAGCATCTGCTCGCCCAGCAGAATGCCGCGACCATCGCCCAACTGTCCAGCCCACACGCCAAACTGGTGGCCGCTGTAAACCTGCGCCAGGGGTGACATACCCGGCAGCAGCGCTTCACCGCCCCATACGCCAGCGCCTGACGCTGGATCAAACAGCGACGCGGGGATGCCCAGGCTTTCGGCCAGCGGTGCGTTATGCCAGACCAGACGCGCATTGTTAAGCGGCGTGGGTTGCAGTGCGGTGTAAAACTCCGGCAGCTCATCGCGCCAGTGGGTTGTAAAAGACAGGGTCATGTTTCCTCCTGTCTTAAGTGTAGAGGGTAATGCGATGGTTAAACACGGGATAACCGCAGGGTTATCCCTGTACCAGCGTAGTCAGCGCGGCGACACTGACGGGTGGCCATAATGCCCCCATCATTGCCTGAAATTGAAACGGCATTACCCGCTGGAGAGTAGTTTCATTATCAATGCCAGCGATCATTATTGACTGACAATAAGGTTTTACCTGGCTGAGAATGGTACGCATAAAGGGTTCAAACGACGTGGACGTTAATCGGTGGTGGACAAAGTTTTTATCCAGAATCACGCGTTTAAACAATCCGTCAAATAGCGCACGGGTGGAACTCATTCCCGCCCCAAAATTCGCCAGCACCAGAGAATAACGTTCGGCGAGCGGTGAAAGCTCTGGATGACCTTTGCCTTTATTTAAATCGGGATAATTCTCATTAATTGTAAATTCGAGAAAGGGGAAACGCTCTACGCTGGCCGCCAGTTCAGGATCGCTTAAAAGCGCCCCGGCAATCAGCGGGGTTATATTTATCCACGCGGGAATATTATGCTGCATGAAAAAGAGTTTACAGGCGTCAAGTAAAGCCAGTTGTTCGGAGAACAGCGTCAGTGCGGACTGAGCTGACAGGCGCGGCAACACCTGCCCGGCAGGCGTATGCACGTGACCGTCCGCGCCAATAAAGTTGACGATGATTTCCAGGCCTTCCAGCTTGCCCTGTGCGCTACGGGCGGGCCGTAATAACAGCTCGGTGCGCCATGTTGTTTCAAGCGTTACAATCATATCGCCAGTCCCATATTCGGGGTGTTTCCCGGCTCGCTGAAAGGGGGTGTAATACCATTCACCGCGGTGGGCTTTCGATAAAATACTTTCATTTTTTCCTTTTTAATTGCGGTTCATCCTTTGCCCTAAGGCAAATCTTATCCCGAAAAAATTTTAATTGCCAGTGTCGTAAATTTCATTAACACAATAGTTTAGAAATATTAACAGGCTAATTAATTAGGATGATTTACCAGGAATAATCCGCAGTGAAATAATTAGAAAAGAAAAAACAAAGAAAAATGAGATACATTTACCCACCATGTGTGGCAGGTAAATGTCAGAATTAAATGCGGCGGGCCTGCCAGAAATTTTTGCGCCAGTACACGTTATCCAGTGAGGAACGCATCACGCCGCGGCTGGTGGAGGCATGAATAAACTGGTTGTCCGTATCGTAAATGCCGACATGCAGACCGTTTTCACCCGAGCCGGTTTTAAAGAACACCAGATCGCCGGGCAGCAGATCGTCCTTGTCGATCTCGGTGCCTATCTTCGCCTGCTGGCGGGTTTCACGCGGCAGTTGCAGATCAAACTTGTCACGGAAGGTCATCAGCACAAACCCGGAACAGTCTACGCCGCCCCGGCTCATACCGCCGTAGCGATAGGGCGTGCCGCGCCAGTGACTAAGCTGATCGTTCAGGCCCGCGATAACGGTGATCGAGTCGGAAAGGCGGGGATTTGGCGGCGGTGCGCGATGGCTGCTGCACCCTGCCAGAAACAACGCTGCTGCGAGTAAAAACCAGAAACGCATACCGGACGCATCCTTTTCATTATTATTTCTGCAGAAATTTAGCCTGTGTGATGCGTCCTGCGCAAGTTGCCATTCACTTATTGTGCGGAAATCAGCACGCTGTGCCCCTCAATGTTCAGGCGGCGGAACGGAATTTGATAAGCCTTCTCCAGATTCGCAGGCGTCATGACCCGATCGCGCCCCCCGCTGGCTACCAGTTGCCCCTTGCGCAGCAGCCACGCACGGTGCGCGTGGCGCAGCGTATGGTTAAGATCGTGGCTGCTCATGACAATGGTCACCCCCGCCTCGCAAAGCGTGCCCAGCAGCCTGTCCAGCGCCGCCTGCTGGGCGACGTCGAGACTGTTCATCGGCTCATCCAGCAGCAGCAGTTGCCCGTCAGGGTTCCTCTGCGGATGGATCTGCACGATCACCGCCGCCAGCCGGACGCGCTGCCATTCCCCGCCGGATAAATGGCTGGTGGCGCGTCCGAGCTTATCGCTCAGGCCAAGCGCGGCAGCGACAGCTTCGCTGAGCGCCGCGTCAGGATGGTGAGGCTGATGCAAAGACAGGAAGTGCCAGACCGGCATGGAGAACGGTGGCATTTGCTGTTGCGCCAGAAAGGCGCGATGCCGGGCAAGCGTGTTGGCATGCCAGGCGTCCAGCGACCTGTCGTTGAACATCACCCTGCCCTTGCCCTGGGTCAGCCCCGCCATGCGCGCCAGCAACGTGCTTTTACCCGCACCGTTAGGGCCGACCAGATGCAGGATCTCTCCCCGGTTGATCTCACCGCTGAGCGGCCCGAGACGCCCCGGCGCTTCAACATCCTGTAATTGCATCAAGGACGACATTATTTCGCCAGTGCGGCCTTAATGGCTTCCATCACAATGGGATCTTCCGGCGTCATGTCCGGTGAGAAGCGCTGCACGACCTGGCCGTCGCGACCAATGAGGAATTTCTCGAAGTTCCACAGGATGTCATCCGGATACAGCGGCGCACGGCCTTTGCTGGCCAGACGCTCATGAAACCCACTGGCTTCCGGCGCAACGGCGGTTGGCGCGGCGGCAATGAGTTTGCGGTACAGCGGATGACGATGTTCACCGTTGACGTCGATTTTGCTGAACATCGGGAAGGTCACGCCATAGGTCGTGCTACAGAAAGTTTTGATCTCTTCTTCGCTGCCCGGCTCCTGGCCGAGGAACTGATTGCACGGGAAGCCCAGCACCACCAGCCCCGCATCTTCCCAGGCTTTCTGGATGTTTTCAAGCTGCTCGTACTGCGATGTCAGGCCACATTTAGACGCTACATTGACGATCAGCAGTACTTTGCCGGCGTATTGTTCCAGCGTCGTCGGTTCGCCATCAATGGTGATAACCTCGGTATTTAAAATCTCGTGTTGCATAACATCCCCTTAGTTTGCAGATCGTGTAGCCGGGTCTTAGCGCCCGGCCTTTAATAATAGCCAGATAAACACAGGTGCGCCCAGAGTAGCAGTCACCACGCCAATCGGCAGCTCTGCCGCATTCAGCGCCAGACGTGCCACGATATCGGCAAACAGCAGTGCGGCCGCCCCGGCCAGCGCACAGGCGGGGAGCAGGACGCGATGATCGGTAATACCGCACAGGCGCAGAACATGGGGGATCACCAGGCCGATAAAGCCAATTGCACCTGCCAGCGCCACGCTAACGCCCACCATCCAGCCGGTGGCGACCACCAGCACGTTACGCCAGAACCACAGTGACAGTCCCAGCTGGCGGGCGGACGTTTCCCCCAGCGCCAGCATATTAAGCGGCTGCGACTGGACGCATACCCACGCCATAACAGGCACCAGTGCCAGCATCAACCAGCTTTGTTGCCAGTCCACACCACCAAAGCCGCCCATCATCCAGTACATCAACTGGCGCAAATCAAAAGAGGTGGAGAAATAGATCGCCCAGGTCATCAGGGCGCTACAGATAATGCCCAGCGCCACGCCCGCCAGCAGCAGGCGGCTGGTTGACAGGTGGCGGCGTGAAAAACGCAGCAGAACAAGGGTAATGACCAGCGCGCCGCAGATGGCACACAGCCCCAGCGCCCACTCGGGCAACATGCCCTGCCCAAGCAGCACAGCAGCAATGAGACCGACCCCTGCCCCGTTTGAGACGCCCAGCAGCCCCGGCTCCGCCAGTGGGTTTTCAAACAGTGCCTGCATGATCGCCCCACAGAGCGCCAGCGCGCCGCCCACCAGCATTACTGCGACGGTTCTCGGCAGACGGATTTGCCAGACAAACAAGCGGCCCGTATCGCTAAACCAGGCGTCCGGGGCGATCCATACATCCCCGGCACACAGGCTGAGGGTGCAGGCGATAAGCAGCAACAGGGCGAGGATGCACAGCCTGCGGCGATCCTGGCGGTGCTGAAGACGGGCAAGAGCCTGCATAGTGTCCGAAATTCGGTGAAATGATGTGTTTGATTTTAATGCTGATATTGCAATGAGGAAAGAAAAAAGGCCGCATTTGCGGCCTTTTTGGTTAGTTCAGATTACTCTGCTTTGGGCGAAGCGTTTTCGACGCGGCTTTTTAACTTCTGGCCGGGTCTGAAGGTCACCACGCGCCGGGCTGTAATGGGAATATCTTCGCCCGTTTTCGGGTTACGTCCCGGGCGTTGATTCTTATCACGCAAATCGAAATTACCGAAGCCAGAGAGTTTCACCTGTTCACCGTTTTCCAGAGCGCGACGGATCTCTTCGAAAAACAGCTCTACAAGCTCTTTGGCATCTCGTTTGCTAAGCCCAAGCTTATCAAACAGATATTCTGACATTTCAGCTTTTGTTAGCGCCATAGGTTCAATCCCTCAATGATGCCTGGAATCGCTCTTTTAATGCCTCTACGCATCTGGCAACGGTAGTGGCAATATCCTCTTCTTCGAGTGTACGGCTGTTATCCTGAAGGATCAGGCTGATAGCGAGGCTCTTATAGCCCTCCGCCACACCCTTGCCGCGGTACACGTCAAATAAGTTTACGCCAACTACCTGATTTACGCCAACTTTCTTACATTCAGCCAAAACATCTGCTGCGGGTACATTTTCAGCGACCACAACAGCGATGTCGCGGCGGTTTGCCGGGAAGCGGGAAATCTCCTGCGCCTGAGGCACCACGCGGTCTGCGACCTTGTTCCACTCCAGCTCAAACACGATGGTACGACCATTGAGATCCAGCTTGCGCTCCAGCTCAGGATGCACAACACCAATGAAACCAACGCGTTCGCCTTTCAGATAAATCGCGGCAGACTGGCCCGGATGCAGCGCCGGATTCGCCTCGGCTTTAAACTGAATGTTGCTCAGTTGGCCGGTCAGATCGAGCACAGATTCCAGATCGCCTTTCAAATCATAGAAATCAACGCTCTCTTTTGCCAGATTCCAGTGCTCATCGTGACGGTTGCCACAAATTACGCCTGCCAGCATCAGATCCTGACGGATACCCAGGTTTGCAGAAGTATCAGGGACAAAACGCAGACCCGATTCAAAAATGCGCACGCGGTTCTGCTGACGGTTCTGATTGTAGGTCACCGTGGCCAGCAAGCCCGTCCACAGGGACAGACGCATTGCTGACATTTCGCTGGAGATCGGGCTTGGCAGGATCAGCGCTTCCTCACCAGGATGCACCAGTTGCTGCACTTTCGGATCTACGAAGCTATAGGTGATAACTTCCTGATAACCTTTGTCGATGAGCAGTGTTTTCACGCGCTTCAGCGACAGATCTGCTTCGCGGTGCTGACCCATGATCAGACCTGCCTGCACCGGCTCGTCCGGAATGTTGTTGTAGCCGTAGATACGCGCCACTTCTTCAACCAAATCTTCTTCGATGGCGATATCGAAGCGCCAGCTCGGGGCTACGGCCTGCCACTGATCCTGCCCTTCGGTCACCTCACAACCCAGACGGCGCAGAATGTCGCTCACCTGCGCATCCGCAATGTGATGACCGACCAGGCGATCCAGTTTGCTGCGGCGCAGGGTGATGGTCGCCGGTTTCGGCAATGCAGCGTCGTGGGTGACGTCGATCACCGGACCCGCGTTACCGCCGCAGATGTCGATCAGCAGGCGAGTCGCGCGCTCCATGGCTTTGAACTGCAACGCCGGATCCACGCCACGCTCGTAACGATGGGATGCATCGGTGTGCAGGCCATGACGGCGTGCGCGACCGGTGATGGACAACGGGCTGAAGAAGGCGCATTCCAGCAACACATCCTGCGTCTGGTCATTCACGCCGGAGTGTTCGCCGCCGAAGATACCCGCCATCGCCAGCGCTTTGCTGTGGTCAGCAATAACCAGCGTATCAGCGCTGAGCTTCGCTTCGTTGCCGTCCAGCAGCACCAGAGTTTCGCCCTCTTTTGCCATACGCACCACGATGCCGCCGTCAATACGGTTCAGATCGAAGGCGTGCATCGGCTGACCCAGCTCCAGCAGCACATAGTTGGTCACGTCAACCACGGCATCGATAGAACGAATTCCGCAGCGGCGCAGTTTCTCTTTCATCCACAGCGGCGTAGGTGCGCTGACGTTGATGCCTTTTACCACACGGCCCAGATAACGCGGGCAGGCGTCAGCCGCTTCAACTACGATCGGCAGCGTATCGTTCACGGTCGCGGTGACCGGTGCGATGTCCGGCTCTACCAGCGGCGCCTGGTTCAGCACCGCCACATCGCGGGCGACACCGATGATGCCGAGGCAATCGGCACGGTTTGGCGTCACGCTGATTTCGATGGTGTTATCGTCAAGCTTCAGGTAGTCGCGCAGGTCAGTGCCAATCGGCGCATCGGCAGGCAGCTCGATGATACCGTTATGATCGTCGGAAATACCCAGCTCGGAGAAGGAGCAAAGCATACCTTCAGACGGCTCGCCGCGCAGTTTTGCCGCTTTAATTTTGAAATCGCCCGGCAGCACAGCGCCGACCGTCGCAACGGCAACTTTCAGACCCTGACGGCAGTTTGGCGCGCCACAGACAATATCCAGCAGGCGATCGCCGCCGACGTTCACTTTCGTCACGCGCAGTTTGTCGGCATTCGGGTGCTGACCGCACTCCATCACTTCACCCACCACCACACCGGTAAAGCGGCCTGCGACTGGCTCCACGCCGTCAACTTCCAGACCTGCCATGGTGATCTGACCGGACAGCGCTTCGCTGTCAATCGCCGGATTAACCCATTCGCGTAACCACAGTTCACTGAATTTCATTGTTTTGTCCTGCCTTATTTAAACTGTTTGAGGAAACGCAGATCGTTTTCGAAGAATGCACGTAAGTCGGTCACGCCGTAGCGCAGCATGGTCAGACGCTCCATGCCCATACCGAACGCAAAGCCGGAATAAATTTCCGGATCGATGCCGACATTGCGCAGCACGTTCGGATGCACCATGCCGCAACCCAGCACTTCCAGCCATTTGCCGTTTTTACCCATCACATCCACTTCCGCAGAAGGTTCGGTGAACGGGAAATAGGACGGACGGAAACGGATCTGCAGATCCTCTTCAAAGAAGTTACGCAGGAAGTCGTGCAGGGTGCCTTTCAGATTGGTGAAGCTGATGTTGGTATCAACAATCAGGCCTTCCATCTGATGGAACATCGGGGTATGCGTCTGATCGTAATCGTTACGGTACACACGACCTGGCGCGATAATGCGGATCGGCGGCTGCTGATTGGCCATGGTACGGATCTGCACGCCAGAGGTTTGCGTACGCAGCAGGCGGGTAGCATCGAACCAGAAGGTATCGTGATCGGCACGCGCCGGGTGATGGCCTGGAATGTTCAGGGCATCGAAGTTGTGATAGTCGTCTTCGATTTCCGGCCCGGTCGCCACGGTAAAGCCAAGCTCACCGAAAAAGCTTTCGATACGATCGATGGTGCGCGTTACCGGGTGCAGACCACCGTTTTCAATGCGACGCCCCGGCAGGGAAACATCGATAGTTTCAGCGGCCAGACGGGCATTGAGCGCAGCGTTTTCCAGATCGGCTTTACGGGCATTCAGCGCCTGCTGAACCTGCTCTTTGGCTTCATTGATCACCGCACCGGCTGCCGGACGCTCTTCAGGTGGCAACTCACGCAACGTGGTCATCTGAAGGGTCAGTTGCCCTTTTTTACCCAGATATTCGACGCGCACATTATCTAATGCGGCAACATCTGAAGCCTCGTTAATGGCTGCCCTGGCGCTGGCAACCAGCTCTGCGAGATGTGACATGGTTTTCCTCATTATGTCGGTGCAGACACCGTTATGGTGGTCTCTTATTTTTAAAAATCAGGCATAAAAAAAGCCTCCATCGGGAGGCTTTCTGGCGCTGTTTTTCGTTTCTTCTTTCACGCGCTAGCCTCCTGATTCAGGTGCTAAAGTAAAAAAAGAAGCGGAAAATAGCAGCATTCATGCTTGCGTTACCTTGTGTGGAAAAAACCGATACTGCCTATTGAAAAGGCCGGACGACGAATTGTCAACAAAATGACGGTATTACAAATAAAAAAGAGGGAGCTAAGCCCCCTCTCTTCACTGGCTTATGCCAGAGCTGCTTTCGCTTTTTCGACCAGGGCAGCGAATGCCACTTTGTCGAATACAGCGATGTCAGCCAGAATCTTACGGTCGATTTCAACAGAGGCTTTTTTCAGGCCGTTGATGAATTTGCTGTAAGAAATACCGTTCTGACGTGCTGCTGCGTTAATACGCGCAATCCACAGTTGACGGAACTGACGCTTTTTCTGACGACGGTCACGATAAGCGTACTGACCTGCTTTGATAACAGCCTGGAAGGCAACGCGGTAAACGCGTGAACGCGCACCGTAGTAACCTTTAGCTTGTTTCAAAATTTTCTTGTGACGTGCACGTGCAACTACACCACGTTTTACGCGAGCCATATGTGCTCTCCTGTATCTATTCTTAAAAAGTTAAAAGGTTAACGACTTATGCGTACGGAAGGCACGCGATTACCAGACCCAGATCGCCTTTAGAAACCATGGCTTTCGGGCGCAGGTGACGTTTACGCTTAGTAGCTTTTTTGGTCAGAATATGACGCAGGTTAGCGTGCTTGTGCTTAAAGCCACCTTTACCGGTTTTTTTGAAGCGCTTAGCAGCACCGCGTACGGTCTTAATTTTTGGCATTTTAATAACTTCCACTTCGCATTGTTAATAAACGAAACAAAGGCGAATCAAACCCGTGAGCGTGGCCCACAGGAATGATTACTTGATGGCCTTACTGTTTCTTCTTAGGAGCAAGCACCATGATCATCTGGCGGCCTTCGATCTTCGATGGGAAGGATTCGACCACTGCCAGTTCACTCAGATCTTCACGGACGCGATTAAGCACTTCCATACCAATCTGCTGGTGAGCCATCTCACGACCGCGGAAACGCAGTGTGATCTTAGCTTTATCACCCTCTTCCAGAAAGCGAACCAGGCTGCGGAGTTTTACCTGGTAGTCGCCATCGTCGGTACCAGGTCGGAATTTGATTTCCTTAACCTGGATAACTTTTTGCTTCTTCTTCTGTTCCTTAGAAGATTTGCTTTTTTCATAGAGGAACTTGCCGTAATCCATTATACGACAAACGGGCGGCTCGGCGTTAGGGCTAATTTCTACTAAATCGACCCCGGCTTCGTCAGCTTTTTCCTGAGCTTCTCTCAAATTCACAATACCAAGCGGTTCGCCTTCCAGACCTGTTAAGCGAACTTCTGTGGCGCGAATCTCGCCATTGATGCGATTCGGTCGCGCCGTTTGAACTCGTTTTCCGCCTTTAATACTTTATTCCTCCAGTTGTTGAAGACTGCGGCTGCGAATCTCTTGTTGCAGCTTCTCGATAACTTCATTTACGTCCAGGCTACCCAGGTCTTTACCTCGACGGGTACGCACGGCTACTTTGCCGGCCTCAACCTCTTTGTCCCCACAAACCAGCATATAAGGGACACGACGTAAAGTGTGCTCACGGATTTTAAAGCCAATCTTCTCGTTTCTCAAGTCTGCTTTAACGCGAATGCCGGCATTTTGCAGTTTGCGTGTCAATTCGTTGACATATTCAGCCTGAGAATCAGTGATATTCATAACCACTACCTGCACTGGCGCAAGCCAGGTTGGGAAGAAGCCCGCAAATTCTTCGGTCAGGATGCCGATAAAGCGCTCCAGTGAACCGAGGATGGCGCGGTGAATCATCACCGGAACTTGTCGCTCGTTGTTTTCGCCAACATAAGAGGCGCTCAGACGAGACGGCAAGGAGAAGTCCAGCTGTACAGTACCGCACTGCCATGCACGATCGAGGCAGTCATACAGTGTAAATTCAATTTTCGGACCGTAGAACGCGCCTTCACCCAGCTGATACTCAAACGGGATGTTGTTTTCTTCCAGCGCGACTGCCAGATCCGCCTCAGCACGATCCCACATCTCGTCGCTACCGATACGCTTTTCGGGACGAGTGGAGAGTTTGACGACGATTTTCTCGAAGCCAAAAGTGCTGTACATATCGTAGACCAAACGAATACAGGCATTCACTTCATCGCGCACCTGCTCTTCTGTACAGAAGATATGGGCGTCATCCTGAGTGAATCCACGTACACGCATCAGTCCATGTAACGCGCCTGATGGCTCGTTACGGTGACAGCTGCCAAATTCTGCCATACGCAGTGGCAGGTCACGGTAAGATTTTAGACCCTGATTGAAGATCTGCACGTGACCCGGGCAGTTCATCGGTTTGATGCAGTATTCACGGTTCTCGGAAGAGGTCGTAAACATGGCATCTTTATAGTTGTCCCAGTGGCCGGTTTTTTCCCACAGCACACGGTCCATCATGAACGGGCCTTTCACTTCCTGATACTGGTACTCTTTCAGTTTAGAACGTACAAACGTTTCCAGCTCACGGAAAATAGTCCAGCCATCGTTGTGCCAGAATACCATACCTGGCGCTTCTTCCTGCATATGATACAGGTCGAGCTGCTTACCGATTTTACGGTGATCGCGTTTTGCGGCCTCTTCCAGACGCTGCAAATAGGCGTTCAGCGCTTTTTTATCTGCCCACGCGGTACCGTAGATACGCTGCAACATCTTATTGTTGCTGTCGCCACGCCAGTACGCGCCCGCGGTTTTCATCAGTTTGAAATGATGGCAGAAACGCATGTTCGGCACGTGCGGACCGCGGCACATGTCGACGTATTCCTGATGATGATACAAGCCAGGCTTGTCATCATGCGCAATGTTTTCATCGAGAATTGAGACTTTGTAGCTCTCGCCGCGGGATACGAAGGTTTCACGCGCTTCGTGCCAGCTGACTTTTTTCTTGATGACATCGTAGTTGGTTTCGGCGAGCTCATGCATACGTTTTTCGAGCGCGTCGAGATCTTCCTGCGTCAGGGTATGGTCAAGGTCAATATCATAATAGAAACCATTATCGATAACCGGACCGATCGCCATTTTGGTATTCGGCCACAGCTGCTTGATGGCATGCCCCAAAAGGTGCGCACAGGAGTGACGAATAATCTCCAGACCATCTTCATCTTTTGCGGTGATGATAGCCAACTGTGCATCGGTTTCTATAAGATCGGTTGCATCGACCAGCTCGCCATTAACACGTCCAGCGATACACGCTTTCGCGAGACCAGGACCGATATCCAGTGCGACATCTAATGGGCTTACTGCTTTATCGAAGTGACGTTGACTGCCGTCAGGAAGGGTAATAACTGGCATTTTATATCCTTATTTGCAGTGGTGACCCACACGAAAGATCACATACAAAACTATTTTCTAATAATTATCAGCAACATAGATAAGGTTTTCCGCTTCACTCTGCGGAATGTGTGCGCATTGTTTAATGCCGCACCCTTACCCTCTGCGGATAAGCTCCCCTCAGATACTACACGTCTAAGCCGTTGGTTAAAAGGCTCTTCGGGGGAAATGCAGGTCAGGCAGAGTTCGACAGCGCTTTAATTACCGCTTCCATGGCAACTTTGGTCAGTTCAGAACGCACGATGCGCTGGTTCGCCAGTGAGGTACGCAGTACGCCGGCAATAACAATATGCTTTGGCTCCTGACCCAGATCGCGCATCTCCAGCACGACTTTACCGACCACCCGGCACATCTCCTGGTATAACTCATCGTCTTTCGCCTGATTCCCCACATTCACCCCTGTTTATTGTTATTAATCGTCGGCTGTAGCTCAACGAAAAACCGCAGTGCCGTCAAGCAAAGAGTTTTTCTGGTCTGCGGTTAAGCACTATTCATTCATCACGCTAATGTAAATCTGCACTTTACAATAGCCTGTCTGAGGCCACCTAAGTGCATGGTATGTCGAAATATTCATCTTTATGAGTATCGCGGCACCCGTTATTTGCGGTGCGCCAGCAATGATTTGCATTAAAGTCAGCGCGGATTTTGCCGATGACCTGGTTATCCGGGGCCACGAGAATCGTTAAGAAAAGCAAATGCAAGCACTCAACTATAATGCGATTGCCGGCCTGAATCTGGTGACGAGACAAAACACTACCTCGCTCCTTTCGCAGTCCATTGTCAGGCTTTCATCAGGGTTACGGATCAATTCAGCAATGGATGATGCAGCCGGGCTTGCGATCGCTAACAGAATGCGGTCGAACATCAATGCGGACTCGGTGATCTCCCGAGGGCTGGATGATGCGACAAGCCTCGCGCAAACCGCGGAAGGCAGCCTGAGCACGATAGCGGGCCTGCTAATTCGCGCCAAAAGTCTGGCGATCCAGTCGGTCAATGACACGCTGGCGGAGAGCGATCGCGCCAGTATTCAGAATGAATACGCCAGTATCCTGGCGGGAATTAACGATCTGTCTGAGCAAACGGAGATCTTCGGCAAGTATCCGCTGGCAACCGCCAATCCGGAGCTGCCCCCTGCCCTGATTGGCGATATTGCGCCGATAAGCAGCAAGTTTCCTGTTGCCGGAACCAATTACACCTTTAGCTCTGGCGTGGTGCCCCTGGCCTATTTACCGGCTGGCTCCACCAATATCACGCTGACCATCGACTCCCTGGGTCTGGATGATGACATCCAGCTGTTTACCCGCGACGGTAAGCACCTGGCAGGCACGCCCTTCACCGGGCCGGATCCGGACTATACCTGGAAGAGTCGCGGTATTACCGATGCCGCGAAAGCCGGCAGCAAACTGCTGACCGCGGCGAACGGTTTTCAGAGCGGCGCTACTTATGACGACAGCCAGCTTATTGAAGGTGGCGCGGCGTGGAACCTTAACGGCAGCGAGACGCTGAATTATAACGGCATGACCATCTCCTACAGCGGCGATGGCGATCGTTATGAAGATCGCGGTATCGGTGCCTATAACGACGGTGCCAATGGCAGCAACCGTCTTGAGCGCCTGAAGATTGATAACGTCAGTGAAGATTTGATTGTAGTGATCGTCGGCAGCGGCTCTTTTACCAGCAATCTCACCTGGGGCGCGCTGCCCGCACCGACCATAACCCCCGCCACGCCCCCCAAAAAGAGCGGCCCAATAGAAGTGATCACCAGCGCCAATTTTGGCGATGATATTCAGGCGATGACCATGACCGCCACGCCTGCTGATACCAAAACGTTGGGCATCCGCGACACCAGCTTAAGTTCAGAACAGGCTTCACGTTCCGCCATGGGCGCACTGGATAGCGCGCTGGAAAAAGTCAGTGGTTATCGCGCCCAGTACGGGGCATGGATGAATCGCTTTGATTCCGCAAAATCAGTGTTGTCACAGCAGACGCTCTCCACCCGCACGGCACAAAGCCGGATCATGGATGCCGATTACGCGCTGGAAACCAGTAAGCAAATAAAAGCGCAGATTTTACAGGAGAGTCAGAACGCGGTACTGAAGATTGCCAATCAGCTACCTGAGAATTTACTGACCTTATTACGTGCATAAAAAAACCGGTACAACGAAATCCGGTTTTTTTAACAGTAATAAGAGGATACTTACTGTCAGATATAAACGAAGGGCGAGAGTGGATTAATACCACTCACCGGCTACCAGCGTTTCGACATTAAATGCATCATCGGCAGAACGGCCGGTAGATTGCGCCCCAGGCTGAATATTCGATCCCGCTTCGATGTCTTTTGCGTGGAACGAGGCTGTGGGTTTGCTGGTATCACTGGCAGGGATATAGGCAGCGTCGGCGGCGAAAACGCCGAAGGACAGTGCGGAAAGCACGGCTGCTGCTGCGATAGTTTTAAATGTTTTCATGATGGTTATTCTCTTTTTAACTTCATACCGTATGTCTTATTGGGTATTAATCACCCATGGCAGTAAGTTTAGAGCTGGATCACACTTTTGGATAGTCGAATTATTTATCAAATCTTGTCAAATAAATTGAATGTGTGTACGGATGCGGAATTAAGGAGAAATTATGAAGGAACGCTATTTTCACTTTGCTAAAACATTATCTTGTTATTTCTAACGCGAAATTCATTTATTATAAACAGATAAAGTGGGCCGAAAATTTCGGCCCAAAATCAATTACATCTTATAACCTAACGACACTACCGTGCGACGATCGGTGTGCTCCGGCGCGGATTCCGGCGGCTCAGAGTTCCAGGTCACGTTGTACGATACCTTTAACCCGAAGTGTTCGTTAATCGCCACGTTCAGTGCCGTTTCCGAGTTCAGCGTCGTATCATCGGCACCAAACACCGAGACACCCTGAGTGAACTTGGTGTTGTCGGTCATCTGCCAGGCATAAGTGCCTGACGCGTAACCCAGCGGCTGAGTTTTGGTGTCGCCGTCGGTGTACTCGTCGTAACGTACACCCGGACCGAATTCAAAACGCAGGCTGTGCACCGGGCCATTCAGGAACTGGCGACCATAACCGGCGGTCGCAATATCACGCTGGCGATAACCGTTGTAACGGTCAGTCAACCAGCTGGCCTGGCCAAACAGGTAATCGGCGTCGGTCACGTTGTAGCGTGAACGGCCACCAACAGCATATTTCTCAGAAGAACGCTCATCATTCGAAGAGGTGTTACTGGCGTTGCCCCACAGGGACCAGGCAGTGGTATTACCATACCAGGTCAGGGTGGTGTCAGCAGTCAGTGAGGAACTCTTGGTGTTACCTGACTGGGCCAGGTAACCTGCATTCAGATTACCTTCAAAGGGTTTCTGTGCAGTGGAGGGGTCATCCATGACAGTAAAAACGGTATCATCTGCGGCAGCATTCAGTGACGCGAGCACGCCTCCCGCAAGCATAACAACTGCGGGTACTGTCTTTAAAAGCTTCATTTATAAAGAGTCCGTACAACAAAAAAAGAGACCATCACGGTCCCGGAAACTTACATCAGGATCAACGCGTAACCGTCCTGAGAAAGGTAACAAATTATAAAAAGGCTCAATTAACATAGCAATGAATTCTTGTTTCGTTTTTTGAATAAGAGAGCTCTCAAACCAGCTTTAAATGTATATCGCCGTAAAGCAAATTTAATTCAACTTCATAATATAAATCATACCTTTATTTACGTTGCTATCTGCCGGAACGGTGCCAGACTTAAAAGATCCACGCTAAAAGGAGGTAAAGATGGTTCGCATCTATACATTAACGCTCGCCCCGTCGCTGGACAGCGCGACGCTGACGCCGCAAATTTATCCCGAAGGTAAACTTCGCTGCACGGCCCCCGTATTTGAACCTGGCGGCGGCGGCATTAACGTTGCCCGCGCCATCATTTTTCTGGGCGGCCAGGCCACCGCCATCTTCCCGGCAGGCGGTGCGACCGGGGAGCATTTAACCGCCCTGCTGGCGGATGAAAACGTGCCGACGCAGTATGTTGAAACCCAGGACTGGACTCGCCAGAACCTGCACGTTCATGTGGAGGCCAGCGGCGAGCAGTACCGTTTTGTGATGCCGGGCGCGACCCTCAGTGCCGATGAATTCCGCAGGCTGGAAGAAAAAGTGCTGGCAATTGAGAGCGGTGCGCTTCTGGTGTTAAGCGGCAGCCTGCCGCCCGGCGTGCAGATGGAAGCCTGGGTGCAGCTCATCAAAGCCGCCCAGCAGAAAGGGATCCGCTGCATTATCGACAGTTCCGGCGATGCCCTCAGCGCCGCGCTGGACATTGGCAATATTGAACTGGTGAAGCCGAACCAGAAAGAACTGAGCGCGCTGGTTAACCGCCCACTTACCCAGCCGGACGACGTGCGCAAGGCTGCACAAGAGCTGGTCAACAGCGGCAAAGTGCGTCGCGTGGTGGTCTCCCTCGGCCCGCAGGGCGCACTGGGTGTGGACGGCAGCGAGTGCGTGCATGTAGTACCGCCGCCGATGAAAAGCCAGAGTACGGTTGGTGCCGGTGACAGCATGGTGGGGGCGATGACGCTGAAGCTGGCGGAGGGCGCGTCCCTCGCCGAAATGGTGCGTTTTGGCGTGGCCGCAGGCAGCGCGGCCACCATCAATCAGGGCACACGTCTGTGTGCGCTGGAAGACACGCAAAAAATCTACGATTATCTCAACCGTCACTAGTTCTCACCTTCCCCCGTCGTTCCAGGCGGGGGAAATCATACTCGCCAGGGGTCGCCAAATCTTCCATGTCGACTATGCTAAAAAAACTTTCAGGATAACAATGAGGTGAACGATGAGCACTGGTGACATCAACCGCTACGTGGTAACGGTTAAATTTCACGAAGATGGCCTGAGTGAAATTAACGAGTTGAACAACCATTTTACCCGCGCCGGTTTTTTACTGACCCTTACCGATGACGATGGCAAAGTGCATGAATTAGGCACCAATACCTTCGCGCTCATCAGCACTATGAGTGAAGAGGAGGTGAAAGCGCATGCCGCCGCACTGGCAGAAAGCGCGCTGGATAAGCAGCCGGAGATTATTGTGTCCCACTGGGAAGAGTGGCAAAGGGAGCAGCAGCAAAACGAACAATAGGTGCCATTGCACACAGCAGGCGGCTCAGGTGTGCGTTAGTTCTTATTTTGTCCCGTATCGGTGCGCTAACCTTATGATCTGACAGAAAACATGGGGAGAGACATTATGTGGCAAGCGATAAGTCGTCTGTTGAGTGAACCCTTTGGCGAAGGGGAAATCGAGTTCCGGCACGAGCTGCCCGGCGGTGAGATCCATGCGGCCTGGCATATGCGCTATGCAGGGCGCGATTTTTTTGTCAAATGCGACAGCCGTGAGTTGTTGCCCATCTTTACGGCAGAAGCCGACCAGCTTGAACTGCTCTCCCGAAGTCAGACCGTCACGGTGCCGCACGTCTGGGCCGTAGGTGCCGATCGCGATTACTGTTTTCTGGTGATGGATTATCTCCCCGCTCGTCCCCTTGATGCGCATAATGCTTTTTTGCTGGGGCAACAGCTTGCCCGTCTGCACCAGTGGAGCGATCAGCCACAATTCGGCCTCGATTTTGATAACGATCTTTCCACTACCCCGCAGCCCAACGCCTGGCAGCGTCGCTGGTCGACGTTTTTTGCCGAGCAACGGATCGGCTGGCAACTGGAACTGGCCGCTGAGAAAGGGCTGGAGTTTGGCAACATCGACGCTATTGTGGAACACGTTAAGCAGCGTCTGGCATCGCATCAGCCGCAGGCAGCCCTGCTGCATGGCGATCTCTGGTCTGATAACTGCGCGCTGGGACCGGATGGCCCCTACATTTACGATCCTGCCTGCTACTGGGGCGATCGCGAATGCGATCTGGCGATGCTACCGTTACACCCGGATCAGCCGCCGCAGATCTACGATGGCTATCAGTCGGTTTCGCCACTCCCCGCCGGATTCCTCGAGCGCCAGCCGCTGTATCAGCTTTATACCCTGTTTAACCGTGCGATTTTATTTGGCGGGCCACATCTGGCAACGGCGCAAAAAGCGCTGGAGCGCGTGCTTGCAGTATGAGGTATGAACGTTGATACCGGGTGGCGCTACGCTGACCCTACGGATACCCGCCCGGCTTTCTTTGATTTTTCATGCCCGGCGGCGCGATGCTTGCCGGGCCTACGCCGTAAGTAGGCCGGGTAAGCGGCAGCGCCACCCGGCACAATGCCTGCAAGTGTTAAAGAAAACCGAGCAGCGAAAAGAACAGATAGCCGAGGACAATAATAATGACCGGCAGGATATAAAGGGTAAAAATCTGGCGGAAAATGGAGTGATTCGGCACCACGATGCGCGCTTCAATTTGCGCCCGGTTCAGGCCGTCTGCGCCTTTGGCATTCTCCAGAATAACCATATCTTCGACGTTTTCCCGCAGAAAACGTGCCTGACGACTCATGCGCGCGCCGGATGCCTGCAATGCCAGCCCGACGAAAATCAGCGCATAAATGATCCAGAAACCGATATTCAGCTGCTGATGGAAGTCCGGCAGTGGCGAGTTGTACCAGAAGACATTCAGGAACGGCGTATTAAACCGCATCATCTCGATCATCACATGGGCGAAATCCTGCATCACGGCGCTGATGCCTGGCTGTTTTTCACTGTGCTCGTACATGAACTTCAGCACGGAGATCAAGGTTGAAATAAAGGCCGGGATGAAAATTACCCATCCCATTACGCGTTTGAGCACAGCAATGCGTCCAGCTTGTTGATACGTCATGTATTCCCCTTGTTTAAGACGTTCCATTTGCGCCTAAGTTTACCTTCTCATCGCCATTTTCGCCTGTTCTTTAAGGCGGTATGATGTGGAGTAAGCCATAATGGCCTGACACCCGCCCCAATAAGGAGAGGTATTAATGTCTACGCCGCGTCAAATTCTTGCTGCAATTTTCGATATGGATGGATTACTCATCGACTCAGAGCCCCTCTGGGATCGTGCTGAACTGGAGGTCATGGCAAGTCTGGGCGTGGATATCACTCGCCGCAATGAACTGCCCGATACGCTCGGCCTGCGTATCGATATGGTGGTGGATTTGTGGTACGCCCAGCAGCCGTGGAGCGGTCCCGACCGCCAGGAAGTCACTGAGCGTATTATTTCACGCGCCCTGTCGCTGGTAGAAGAAGAGCGTCCGCTGTTGCCGGGCGTGCGCGACGCGCTGGCGTTGTGTAAAGCTCAGGGGCTGAAAGTAGGTCTGGCCTCGGCTTCGCCGCTGCACATGCTGGAAAAGGTGCTCGCCATGTTTGAGCTGACCGACAGCTTTGATGCCCTCGCCTCTGCCGGTACGCTGGCCTACAGCAAACCGCATCCGCAGGTCTATCTGGACTGCGCCGCGAAACTCGGCGTCGATCCGCTCACCTGTGTGGCACTGGAAGACTCGGTGAACGGGATGATCGCCTCGAAAGCCGCGCGAATGCGCTCTATTGTCGTACCGGAAGAAGAAAACCGACAGGATCCGCGGTATGCGCTGGCCGATGTGAAGCTGACATCGCTGGCGGAACTCACCGTGTCGCACCTGCGCGGTTAAACTAATGGCGGGTAACGGACGCCGTTCTGTTACCCGCGTCAATTATATTGAAACATCATTTCACTTTAATTTGTTTTTCAGATCCCTTCCTTCTATGCTCATCACAATCAGGCGCGTCTGCCTGCGCCCGTCAGCATAATTGAGGTGAATATGATACTGGATGCTTTCAGTTTACGCGGTAAAGTTGCCATCGTAACCGGCTGTGACACCGGACTGGGACAGGGCATGAGCCTGGGGCTTGCTGAGGCAGGCTGCGACATTATTGGCATCAACCGCAAATACCCCCACGATACCGAACAACAGGTTATCGCGCAGGGAAGGCGCTTCACGGCGATACAGGCCGATCTCAGCCAGCAGGCGTCATACGACGCCCTGGTGCAGGAGGCCGTCAGCCGTATGGGGCGTATTGATATTCTGGTTAACAATGCCGGTACCATTCGCCGGGCGGATGCGCTGGAATTCACTGAACAGGACTGGGATGACGTGATTAACCTTAACCTGAAAGCGACCTTCTTTCTCTGCCAGGCAGTGGCGCGACAATTTATTGCTCAGGGCGGCGGCGGAAAAATCATTAATATCGCCTCCATGCTCTCTTTTCAGGGCGGCATCCGCGTTCCCTCTTACACCGCCTCCAAAAGTGGCGTGCTGGGCCTCACCCGCCTGCTGGCAAATGAATGGGCGCCGCACGGAATTAACGTCAATGCCGTTGCCCCAGGCTATATGGCGACCAACAATACCCAGCAGTTACGCGAGGATGCGCAGCGCAATGACGAGATCATTAACCGCATTCCCGCCGCGCGCTGGGGGACGCCTGACGATCTGAAAGGCCCGGCAGTGTTCCTCGCCTCCAGCGCTTCGGATTACGTTAACGGCTATACGCTGGCAGTGGACGGCGGCTGGCTGGCGCGTTAAGTAGCGTTTTGAGATAAACAGTTACACCGTCACCTCTTCCGCCTACTGTATAAAAACCCTATACTGTATACTTCGACAGTTTAGTGAGTGCAATCATGACGGCGGAAGGCCACCTTCTTTTCTCGATAGCCTGCGCGGTGTTTGCCAAGAACGCCGAGCTGACGCCTGTGCTCGCGCAGGGGGACTGGTGGCATATTGTCCCGTCGGCCATTCTCACGTGTCTGCTGCCGGATATCGACCATCCGAAATCATTCCTCGGCCAGCGCCTGAAATGGATCTCCAAACCCATTGCCCGCGCCTTCGGGCATCGCGGCTTTACGCACAGCCTGCTGGCGGTGTTTATCGCCCTTACCCTGTTTATGCTGAAAGTGCCCGACAGCTGGCTGGTCCCCGCCGATGCCTTACAGGGTCTGGTGCTCGGCTATCTCAGCCATATCCTCGCCGACATGCTGACGCCTGCGGGCGTTCCCTTGCTGTGGCCGTGCCGCTGGCGATTCCGCCTGCCAATACTCATGCCGCAAAAAGGCAATCAGCTGGAGCGTGTACTCTGCATGGCGCTGTTCACCTGGGCGGTATTTATGCCGCAAACCATGACCGAAAACAGTGCCGTGCGCTGGTCATCGCAGATGATTAACACCTTGCAGATGGAGTACCATCGCTTAATCCACGACCAGTTCGGTCAATAACCCGGCAAAAATTTGCGTTTGAATATAACCCATTCCATTTGGATATAAGCGCCACATCACACTTCTGCTACTCTTCCGCCAACAAGTAAGGCGTTCTGCCGCCTGTCATAAAAAAATCAGCTCAGGAGATTGGGGATGAATTTTCCATTAATCGCGAACATTGTGGTGTTCGTGGCTTTGCTGTTCCTGCTGGCGCAAACCCGCCACAAACAGTGGAGCCTGGCGAAAAAAGTACTGGTCGGTCTGGTGATCGGTGTGGTGTTTGGCTCAGCGTTACAGGCCATCTACGGTTCCGATAACCCGGTACTGAAAGACTCTATTCAGTGGTTCAACATCGTGGGTAACGGCTACGTACAGCTGTTGCAGATGATCGTGATGCCGCTGGTCTTTGCTTCTATCCTCAGTGCCGTGGCGCGTCTGCACAACGCCTCGCAGCTGGGTAAAATCAGCTTTCTGACCATTGGGACCCTGCTGTTTACCACGCTGATTTCAGCGCTGGTGGGTGTGCTGGTGACCAACCTGTTTGGTCTGACTGCCGAAGGCCTGGTGCAGGGCACCGCGGAAAGCGCGCGCCTCGCCGCTATCCAGACGAACTATGCCGGTAAAGTGGCGGATCTGACCGTGCCGCAGCTGCTGCTGTCGTTCGTGCCGAAAAACCCGTTTGCCGATCTGACCGGTGCCAGCCCGACCTCCATTATCAGCGTCGTGATCTTTGCCGCCTTCCTCGGTGTGGCTGCGCTGAAACTGCTGAAAGATGATGCGCCGAAAGGCCAGCGTGTGCTGACCGCCATCGATACCCTGCAAAGCTGGGTCATGAAGCTGGTGCGTCTGGTAATGCAGTTAACGCCGTACGGCGTACTGGCGCTAATGACCAAAGTGGTTGCAGGCTCCAATCTGCAGGACATCATCAAGCTCGGCAGCTTTGTTGTGGCCTCTTACCTGGGGCTGGCGATCATGTTTGTGGTGCACGGTATTCTGCTGGGCGCGAACGGCATCAGCCCGCTGAAATACTTCCGTAAAGTCTGGCCAGTGCTGACCTTTGCCTTCACCAGCCGCTCCAGCGCCGCGTCTATTCCGCTGAATGTGGAAGCACAGACCCGTCGTCTGGGCGTGCCGGAATCCATTGCCAGCTTCGCCGCCTCTTTTGGTGCCACCATTGGGCAGAACGGTTGTGCGGGTCTGTACCCGGCAATGCTGGCGGTGATGGTTGCGCCGACGGTGGGTATTAACCCGCTGGATCCGGTGTGGATTGCCACGCTGGTAGGTATTGTGACCGTAAGCTCGGCGGGTGTGGCCGGTGTGGGTGGCGGTGCAACCTTCGCTGCGCTGATCGTGCTGCCTGCGATGGGCCTGCCGGTAACCCTGGTTGCGCTGCTGATCTCCGTTGAGCCGCTGATCGACATGGGTCGTACGGCGCTGAACGTCAGCGGGTCAATGACCGCCGGTACGCTGACCAGCCAGTGGCTGAAGCAGACCGACAAAACTATTCTGGACAGCGACGATAACGCCGAACTGGCGCATCGTTAAGTTATGAACGCCCGGTGGCATTGTCTGCCGGGCGTAAACATCCCGCCTGTAAGCGTTACTCCTGCTCGACTTCTCCTTCCTGTCGCATCTGTTCAGCCCAGCGCTGAGCGGCCGCCGGCTCGCTGAAAACCGGTGAACGACAAAAACGCTCGGCGATCAGCACAAAGGCAACGTATTTTCCGCGGCGCAGCAGCCAGACATCGCGAAAACCATCGACCTTAGAGGCATGGTCAGGCGGGGCAGGCTCAACGCGTGGCACATAGCTGATAACTCGACGATTTTGTTGACGCAATGATTTCATAAGCCAGGATTCACTAAATACAAATTTCACAAACAGGCAATTCCCATCATAGCCGAAACTGCCCCCGCTCGTCGCGCCCCGGATGTTTTTCGCCATCGCCCCACCCGCTTTTACCCGCTACGCGCTACGGTGAAAAGTCGTGCCCTGTTCTATAGTTAGAGTGAATTTGACGTAAATACGGCCAGTTTCCATGCCATCATCCCGTAGCGAAAACAGGAGACCTGTTCAATGTCGCACTCTGATAGTCACCCCAAAAATCATCATGCCCCGGTCCACGATGACCGCGCCGCCCGTCCCGGTCTGGACTCACTCGCCCCGGAAGACAACTCCCATCAGGCCGATCCGGTACCGACGCCGCCTGGCGCGCAGCCTACCGCCCCTGGCAGCCTGAAAGCGCCGGATACCTCCAATGAAAAACTCAAGGCGCTGGAAAGCTTCCGCAAGGGCGGCGAGAATTTTCCGCTGACCACCAACCAGGGCGTGCGCATTGCCAACGACCAGAATTCCCTGCGAGCAGGTCAGCGCGGACCGACGCTGCTGGAAGATTTTATCCTGCGCGAGAAGATCACCCACTTTGACCATGAGCGCATTCCCGAGCGCATCGTGCACGCCCGCGGTTCAGCAGCGCACGGCTATTTTCAGCCTTATCGCTCGTTAAGCGACATTACCAAAGCCAGCTTCCTTGCAGATGCCGATAAAATCACACCGGTCTTTGTCCGCTTCTCTACCGTACAGGGCGGCGCAGGATCGGCGGACACCGTGCGCGACATTCGCGGTTTCGCCACCAAATTTTATACCGACGAGGGGATTTTCGATCTGGTCGGCAACAACACGCCGGTGTTCTTTATCCAGGACGCCCATAAATTCCCGGACTTTGTGCATGCGGTAAAACCTGAACCGCACTGGGCGATCCCGCAGGGACAAAGCGCACACGATACGTTCTGGGATTATGTGTCACTGCAACCGGAAACCCTGCATAACGTCATGTGGGCGATGTCGGATCGCGGTATTCCGCGCAGCTATCGCACCATGGAGGGTTTCGGCATCCATACCTTCCGGATGATCAATGCCGACGGTAAGGCGACTTTTGTCCGCTTCCACTGGAAACCGCTGGCGGGTAAAGCCTCGATGGTCTGGGACGAAGCGCAAAAGCTGACCGGTCGCGATCCGGATTTCCATCGCCGTGAACTGTGGGAAGCCATCGAAGCCGGGGATTTCCCGGAATACGAACTGGGACTCCAGTTGATTGCGGAAGAAGATGAGTTCAAATTTGATTTCGACCTGCTCGATCCCACCAAGCTGATCCCGGAAGAGCTGGTGCCGGTACAGCGCGTCGGCAAAATGGTGCTTAACCGTAACCCGGACAATTTCTTCAGCGAAAACGAACAGGTGGCGTTCCATCCCGGCCACATCGTACCGGGGCTTGATTTCACCAACGATCCGCTGTTGCAGGGACGGCTGTTCTCTTACACCGATACGCAGATTAGCCGTCTCGGTGGACCAAACTTCCATGAAATCCCGATTAACCGCCCGACCTGTCCGTATCACAATTTCCAGCGCGATGGCATGCACCGCATGGACATCGACACCAATCCGGCGAACTACGAGCCAAACTCCATAAACGACAACTGGCCGCGTGAAACGCCGCCTGCGCCGCAGCGCGGGGGATTTGAATCCCACCAGGAGCGCGTCGAAGGTCATAAAATTCGCGAGCGCAGCCCGTCCTTTGGCGAATACTACGCCCATCCGCGCCTGTTCTGGCAGAGCCAGACGCCGTTTGAGCAGCAGCATATTATCGATGCCTTTAGCTTTGAGCTGGGCAAAGTGGCACGCGCTTATATCCGCGAGCGGGTCGTGGATCAGCTGGCGCATATCGACATTACCCTGGCCCAGGCGGTGGCACACAATCTTGGCATCACCTTGACTGACGATCAGCGCAATATTGCGCCGCCGCAGGATGTCAGCGGTCTGAAGAAAGATCCGTCTCTCAGCCTGTATGCCATTCCAGATGGTACGCTGAAAGGCCGCGTGGTGGCGGTGCTGTTGAATGACACTGTCTCCGCCAGCCAGCTTTACAGCCTGTTGCAGGGCTTAAAAGCGAAAGGTGTACATGCTAAATTGCTTTACTCGCGCATGGGTGAAGTGACGGCCGACGATGGTTCGCAAGTGCCGATCGCCGCGACCTTTGCCGGTTCACCGTCGTTGACCGTGGATGGTGTTCTGGTACCCGGCGGCAATCCTGCCAGTCTGCTGGATAATGGCGATGCCTGTTATTATCTGCTGGAAGCCTATAAACACCTTAAGCCGATTGCACTGGCCGGCGATGCACGGGCGTTTAAAGCGGTGCTGAAAGTGGATGCGCAGGGCGAGGAAGGCCTGACTGAAGGTGACAGTGTCACGCAAGCGTGGGTGGATGATTTCCTGCTGCAACTTGCGGGACATCGCGTCTGGGCGCGGGCAAGTAAAATCAGCAAGATCCCGGCGTAATTAAATGACTGTGCCGGGTGACGCTTGCGCTTACCCGGCCTACAACGCCGGACCTGGGTGCTGACTGTGCCGGGTGGCGCTTGCGCTTACCCGACCTGATTCGCTGCGTAACCTGGTGTAGGCCCGGCAAGCAGCGCGCCGCCGGGCATGACCTGCTACGGCAAATCCCGCCACGATCCCAGCCGATACCCCCGCTCCGCTATCGCATATTTCAGTGAGGGCGAGGTCAGTACCTCCAGCTCTTTGAGCCGTGGCCAGCAATAGCTGCTGGCGAGCAGCGTATTATCGACAAACGCCGGATGGCTCATCATCTCCAGCGACTCTTCGCCTCTGGCGGTGGACGCATCAAGCACCGACAGAAACAGCGCCTCAGAAATATCATTGCCGTAAAAGCCGCTGGAATAACCCTCGCTGCTGCGCAGCGCGTCCGTCGTCAGATTATGTTGCTTCACAACCTCACGGTCGATGCGGAGTCCGACGCCTTTTTCTGCGGCAAAAGCTGACACCACAGGAAAGATCTGCGGCAGCATATGCACATGATGATGGCTGTCGATATGCGTCGGCTGGCGTCCGAAACAGTCCACAAAACGCTGATACTGACACGCCAGCTCCTGCTCAATCTCTGCCAGCGGTAGCGCGCCCTGCTCTGCCATCTCCCACAGCCATTTGCCCAGCGCACCGTTGCGCGTCAGCCCCGGCATCGCGCTTAGCGGCGTACCCAGCGTCAGCACAAAATGCATACCGACCGCAAGCTGAGGCAGCGTACGACTGAGCGCCGCGGCATGCTCCACCGCAGGGGCGTTCATCATCGCCGTAGTTGAAGTCACCACGCCATGGGTACAGGCCTCCGCAATGCCGTAGTTCTGCGCTTTGCACAGCCCGAAGTCATCGGCGTTAACGATTAATAACCGTTCCATCCCATCACCCCTTAGCGTTAAAGCCTGCAATGGTTTTCGCAAAGCGCGGCAGCCATTTCTGGTGTGCCAGCAACAATTCACGGGCAAGGATTTCCGCGTCTTTATCGGAATGGATCAGCGGGCTTAAGTTTAACGCCAGCAGTACATCGTTAAACTCGCCGCTTAATGCCGCCCGACTGGCCGCAATTTCAAAACCTTTAATGGTGTGGATCAGCCCCATGACGTTATCGTCGAAATGGGTCACGCGCGGGTGCGGCTTCGCGCCGTCGCGCCCGAGGATGCAGGTCATTTCAACCGCCCAGTCCGCCGGGATGTTATCAATATGGCCGTGATGCGGCACGTTGACGTAATGCTCCGCCTGCTTGTCATTGTAAATCGCGTTGATCACCTCGCAGGCGGCATCGGAATAGTACGCCCCGCCGCGCTGCTCCAGCTCTTTCGGTTTCACCGCCAGCGCCGGATCTTTATACAGGTCAAATAGCTGCTTCTCGACCTTCTGCACCACCTGCGCCCGTACGCCGCCTTTGTAGAATTCACCCATTTCAATTGCCAGCATCTCTTTTTGCTTGAAGTAGTACAGCAGATAGGAGCACGGCAGCAAATTCAGTGCGCGGATCAGCCCTTCGCTGAACGGCAGATCGAAGATATTCTTCACGGAATTCGCCGTCAGCCTGCCGGAGGCGACGCCGTCCAGCAGTTCCGCAAAGCGCGATTCGCCGTTCACCAGCACATCCCTGATAAACACCATATGGTTGAGGCCAAACAGATCGATGCCCAGCTCGTCTTCATCGGTGAGGCTCAGCACATCGCGGATGAACATCTTCATGCCGATGGGAATATTACAGACGCCGATAAAGCGCTTAAAGCCGGTATGGCGGTACACCGCTTCCGTCACCATGCCTGCCGGATTGGTAAAGTTGATTACCCAGGCGTCGGGGCAGATTTCTTCCACATCGCGGATGATGTCAAAAATCACCGGGATGGTACGCAGCCCTTTGAAGAGGCCGCCCGCGCCGTTGGTTTCCTGACCGAGATAGCCATGGCTCAGCGGAATACGCTCGTCCAGCTCCCGCGCCTGCAACTGCCCTACGCGCAGCTGAGTGGTGACAAAATTCGCTCCCTGCAATGCCATACGGCGATCCAGCGTTTTATGCAGCGTCATCGGTACGCCCGCTTTCCGGATCATCCGCTGGCACAGATCAAAAATAATATTCAGCTTTTCCTGACCGTCTTCCACATCCACCAGCCATAATTCGTCGATCGGCAGTTCGTGATAACGTTTAATAAATCCATCGACCAGTTCCGGCGTATAGCTGCTACCGCCGCCAATAGTGACGACCTTCAGTTTTTTGTTCATAACGTCTCTCTTACGCACTGACCGTAAAATAAAGGCGTGCGCTATTCAGTTAATACGGTGAGGTGTTTCCGGTAGCTGCCTGGCGTAAATGACGTCACTTTCTTGAACGTCTTAATAAATAAACCGGGACTGCTGTAACCGGACTCGTAAGCAATATCAGTGACCGAGTAATTGGTGATTTCCAGTTGCTTCTTGGCAAAGTTAATGCGGATCTCATTGATGATCTGCATCGGCGTCTTACTGTAATAGCGCTGGGTGGCGCGGGTTAAATACTCCTGCGTCTTACCGGATAATTTCACCATATTTTCCAGCGCATTTTCGCCAAACTGCATTTTATCGTGCATCTCTTCCACGGTGGTTTTGAGCCACTGCGGAATATCCCCCTGCACCACCTCTTCCCGGTGATGACGAAGCCGGTTGACGATATAAAAGGTCACCACTTCGATAAACTCATTGAATTCGTTATCGCGAAAATTAAGCGAGGCGATCACCGATTCAATCCAGGTGAGAAAGGCACTTTTGACGTGATAGACCTGCGACGCAACAAAGCAGAACGGCAGCAGCGGCAGATAGTGCTCTTCAAAAAACTGCCGACTGACGCCGACGTTAAGAATGCGCGTCGCGCCAAATTCATAGAAGCTTTGATGGTGCGATCCCATCGGGATAAACACAAAGTCGCCCCGCTCAAGCAGAACGCGTTTGCCGTTGATCTCCTGATAGTAGCGCCCGGTCAGCACAATAGTGAATTCGTAATAGTCGTGCTGGTGCAGCCCGCTGACGCTCTCCACTTTGTTGTAGATGAAGACGTGAAAATTCCGGCCATTGAACAACTGCTGTTCCCGTGCGGTTTTGATTTCCATCGCGTTCACCTGTGGCTGCATCATGCGGTCGCTCCTGTGTTAGTGCACTTTTTCGTGCAGCTCAATCAATTCGGCAATCAATTCGCGCGCCAGCATCGAGGTCATCAGATGATCCTGAGCATGCACCAGCACCAGACTGACCTTCATGCGGCCTTCGCCCTGATCGCTCTCAATCAGCTGCGTCTGCACGCGATGCGCTTCATTGAGCGCGGTACGCGATTGCGCCATGGTTTGCTGTGCCGCCGCGAAATCACCGGCTTTTGCCTGTTTTAGCGCAGTATAAGCGAGGCTGCGCGCCTGACCCGAGTTAATGATAAGCCCCATCACCACTTCTTCAAGCTCATCTGTGGCAAGCTCGGTTTGAACAACATCATCCAGATTAAACATTATGTGTTCCTCATCTCAGTCCGGCGCAGGCTTTTCCACCTGCGCCGTCGGGCTTAAAATTTCAGGGCGTTGGCGATATCTTCTTCGCTCTCTTCTTCTTCAATGACGGCCTGCGCTTTGTTGGCGACCATCACAAACGGCAGGTAAATCAGCGTGGCGACGCCAAGGTTGAACAGCGCCAGCAACAAGGCCGCCACGCTGCCGTTGGTATTAAAGAAGGCGCCTAAACCGGTCGGCATCGTCCAGGGAGCAATGTTGGTGACCGGGGGGATAATGCCCGCATAGTAGGCCGCCAGCATGATGCCCGTCAGCACCGGCTGCACCAGCACGAAGGGGATAAACATCACCGGGTTCATAATGATCGGCAGACCGAACAGAATGGGTTCGTTGATCTGGAAAATACCGGACGGTAGCGCCAGCTTGCCGACCTGGCGGTAATCCGCGCGACGGGAACCGATAAAAATAGCGATGATAAGCCCCAGCGTGGCCCCCGAACCGCCCAGCAGCACATAGGAATCGAGCATCGGTTTGGCCCAGACATGGAAAGTTTTTCCTGCCGCCAGCGCCGCGTCAACGGAACCGTACTGCTGATAGATCGCCATGTTTTCCAGCGCCCACGGCGTCATGATGCCGCTCTCCAGCGCCGTCAGCGCCAGCGAACCGTGCACGCCGAAGAACCATAACAGGGAGTTGAAAATCACGTACACCCAGCCGACCACGCTGCCCATTGAGGAGAGCGGCTTGGACACGGAGTCGAGAATGATCTGGTGGAAGTTAGTGCCCCAGGAAGTGAGCGCCCAGCCAATAATGCCCATCACCGAGAGGATCAGGAAGCCTGGGATCAGCGCGGAGAATGACCGGGACACCGAGGCCGGTACGCTGTCCGGCAAGCGGATCACCCAGTTACGGCGGACCACAAAGGTAAACATCTCCGCGACCACCAGGCCAATAATAATCCCGGAAATAATATTCGCCCCGCCGAGCCAGTTTGCGCCTACAGCGTAGGCTTCACCGACACTGTAAGGCGTGACCGTCATAAACGCCGCGACGGATAATAATCCGGCAGCCAGCGGATCGACTTTTCGTTCTTCGGCCAGCGCCATGCCAATAAAAAAGGGCGCCATCAGCGACATAATCCCTAAGGTACCGTTATACACGTTGCCGCCGATGGCCTTAAAACCATTCAGTGTTTCAATAGTAGAGGCATCCAGGCGAATGCCCAGCGAGTAAAAAAAGGATCCTTCGCCAAAACTTAAAAATACGTTGTTAATTAAAACGAACATCGCCCCTGCAAGGGTTAACGGCATTAAACGTATAAAGCCATTTTTAATTGCATTGACGTGCGGTTGTTTTCCTATTCTGACAGCAACAGGGATAAGCAGTCGTTCCAGCGAATCAATTGCTTTGCTCATAGAAAAGTCCTTAAAAGCCGCAATAAGATATTGCGGCGGAAGTAAGTGAAATAACTCTTTGACGGGGAAAAGGAATAAAATTAATTTGCTGCTTTCTTAATGGCAGCGACAGCCGTTTTCAGTACAGCCAGACCATCTACTTTGCCGTAGTGGGTTGAATCAATAACTTCGACAGGTTTATTCGGTAACAGACGCTGAATTTCCGCCAGCATATAGGCGATTTGCGGACCTAACAGTACGACATCGGCCTGCGGACCTTTTACACCGGCGAGGGTTTCAGGAAAGGCTTCGATCACCACCGGTACGTCGTACTTCTCTGCCTGAGCGCGCATTTTGGACACCAGCAGCGAGGTGGACATGCCCGCCGAGCAAAACAAATAGATATGTTTCTTTTCCATCACAACCTTCCTTACGTTTCAACCGCCGCACCCAGGCCGTGCAGGCAACGTGTTTGCGGGTGACTGGGATAACTCGCTAACCATTAAGTTACTTTTGTTTCTGGTTGAAGAAAATATACAGCATCCCGCCTGAGGGCGATAATCCGTCACTAACCCGAATTGTCTCTCATTGACCTGGCAGGATGATAGCCTTCACAAATTGCGGAATAATTCGCGGCAAGAAATAAGATTTTCAGGCAAAAAGAAACCGGCACGATGGCCGGTTTCATACTTTGCTCAGGCTTAAAGGATTAAGACTTCGGTGCCTGCGGATCGGTATCGTATTCCGCACAAGTCTGGTAACCGGAGTTCATTACGCGACCGGCTTCGTCAAGGGCGACGAAGTAAGTTTCTGTTTTACCATCACGTTGACCCAGGATATAGGTCTGGCAAGTACCACGAGCGTGGATCATGGTCACTTCAGAAGAAGGCTTACCGGCAACCTGCATCACCTGCGCACGGCTCATGCCTTTTTTAACGTCTTTTACCACCGGCGTGGCAACCTGATCTTTGGTACGATCGTAAGCAGTACACCCTGCCAGCATGGTCATTACGGCTGCGGTACCCAGAATTCCTGCGAGTTTCTTATTCATAATCATCCTTCCTCTTGTTATCCGCTTTTGTATCAGCGCGTTATCTAAGCCTGGAATATAAAATAACTTTTTTCAACCTCATGAACGTATTGGCATAACTTTAAGAAAAATCTAATAAAACCGACACAGGCAAACAAAACGTTGTTATTTGCGCCACCTGCGCCGTCGCGCCTTGTCGTTTGGGCCACAACGGGTTAATTTGAAAAGATTGCTACTTAAAATCTGCCCGCAAGGGCGACAGACGGAGAGTGTTGTCATGACGCTGCAACAAGAGATTATTCAGGCGCTGGGCGTTACGCCGCGCATCAATGCAGAAGAAGAAATTCGCCGTAGCGTGGATTTTTTGAAATCTTATCTGAAAGCGCACCCCTTTCTGAAATCGCTGGTGCTGGGGATCAGCGGCGGGCAGGATTCGACGCTGGCCGGCAAGCTCAGCCAGATGGCCATCAGTGAGTTGCGTCAGGAAACCGGCGATGAGGCTTATACCTTTATCGCGGTACGTCTGCCCCACGGCGTGCAGGCGGATGAACAGGATTGCCAGGATGCCATCAACTTTATTCAGCCGGATCGCGTGCTGGTGGTCAATATCAAAGCCGCCGTGCTGGCAAGCGAGCAGGCGCTGCGCGATGCGGGGATCGAATTAAGTGATTTCGTGCGCGGTAATGAGAAAGCACGCGAGCGCATGAAAGCCCAGTACAGCATCGCCAGCATGTGCAAAGGCGTGGTAGTGGGTACCGACCATGCGGCGGAAGCCGTGACCGGGTTCTACACCAAATACGGCGACGGCGGCACCGACATCAACCCGCTGTTCCGTCTGAACAAACGTCAGGGCAAACAGCTGCTGGCGCAGTTAAACTGCCCGGAGCACCTGTACAAAAAAGCGCCCACTGCCGATCTGGAAGACGACCGCCCTGCACTGCCTGATGAAGTGGCGCTCGGTGTGACCTATGAAATGATCGACGATTATCTGGAAGGCAAAACCATTGATGAGAGCCATGCGCGCACTATCGAAGGCTGGTACCTGAAAACCGAACACAAGCGCCGCCTGCCGGTCACGGTTTTTGACGACTTCTGGAAAAAATAGCAACTCCTTGATTTACAGGCCGGGTAAGCGCAGCGCCACCCGGCAAAAGCTCACCATTAGGGTGTCATCTCACCAGGCGGCGTAAGCCGCCTCTTTTTTCGCCACGCTTTGCCTGTTACACTGGATAAGTAAACAGTATCAGGAGTCTAATGTGGTAAGGCGTCAATCAGCCCCGCGCCTGCAGTTTGAAGCGGCGGCCATTTATGAATACCCCGAACATCTGCGCCCGTGGCTGGAAGCATTGCCCAAACATCCCGGCGTCTATTTCTTCCATGGCGACAGCGACACCATGCCGCTCTACATCGGCAAAAGCATCAATATTCGCAGTCGGGTGTTGTCGCATTTGCGCACCCCGGACGAAGCCTCAATGTTACGCCAGTCACGGCGCATTACCTGGATCCTCACGGCGGGCGAAATCGGTGCGCTCCTGCTGGAAGCGCAGCTGATCAAAGAGCAGCAGCCGCTGTTTAACAAGCGCCTGCGCCGCAATCGCCAGCTCTGCTCGCTGCGGTTTGACGGCGATAAGCCCGAAGTGATCTATGCCAAAGAGGTGGATTTTTCCTCGCAGCAGGGTCTGTACGGGCTGTTTGCTAACCGGCACGCGGCCCTGCAAACCTTGCAGTCGATCGCTGATGAACACAAGCTGTGTTACGGCCTGCTGGGGCTGGAATCGCTCAGTCGCGGTCGCGCCTGTTTCCGTTCAGCGTTAAAACGCTGCGCGGGCGCGTGCTGCGGTAAAGAGAGCGTTGAGGCGCATCATCAGCGTTTGCGGGATGCCATGACCCGCATGCAGCTGGTGTGCTGGCCGTGGCGTGGCCCGGTGGCGCTACGGGAAAGCAGTGGTGAAATGACGCAGTATCACATTATTCACAACTGGTACTGGCTGGGTTCGGTCGCCTCGCTTGACGACGCGCCGTCGCTGCTGAAAACACCCGCCGGTTTCGATCAGGATGGCTATAAAATTCTCTGCAAGCCGTTGATCTCGGGGATGATGGACGTCCATGAATTACCCTGGACGGCCCCCTGAACCGGCAATAGCTGCCGGTTCAGCGCGGTTAGTGCCCCGGCAGCCAGGTGATTTCGCTGAACAGCAATTGCCCTTCGGCTTTCAGTAAGCGCAGGGTATGACTGCCCTCCTGCCAGCTCGCTCCCTGGTCCGCCGTCAGCAGTTTATCGCCCAGTTGCCATGCGCCGCTGAGCACAAACACCACCCCGCCGCGTGAGCCAAAGGTGGTGAAGGTGCGATCGGCCACGCGCACTTTGGCCTGGCAGCAATCGCGGCGGGTCATGATATTAAAATCCATCGACATCTGCCCGTCGTGCAACTGCACCTTGATCGGCTGTTCGCCTGAAAAAGAGAATGGCTGTAGCCGCTTCAGCGTATGGCAAAACGCCTGGCCCCCGTCGAGGGTCACTTCCCCGCCTTCGATCAGCGTGATCACGCGATCCACCCCCTGAAACTGCGGAAACTCGCCGTTTGCGGCAAGGGACGCAATGCTGGCACGCCAGTGAAAATCCCGCGTCGCTTCCGGAAAACAACAAATCTCCCGGGTTTCGCCTGCCCCGTTGCGCCACAGGTTCACCGCCATTTTGCGAATATCAAAATATTCCATCATCTCTCCTGAATGGCGCGCCATGCGCGCCTGCGCCGCCGAAAAACCGCAGCACACGGTTGTCATCTGCTCATCATGCTACCCAGGTTATCGGCAGCGAAGGGGCAATGCCTTAGCAATGGTGCGGCATCTTAGAATATTTTTTTTAACAGCATGATAAAGATGTAGTTTTGCGTAACACGGAACAGAGCATACCGTGTCGCAGGCGGGGGGCAAAGGGGGGAGAAAAGAAAAAACCGCCGGACCTGCCCACAGCCTGAAAGGCGTTTATGGACAAGTCCGGCGGTCTTAGTAACGTTCGCTGTTTTATTCAGCGGATTCTGGCATTTTACCTTCAGCCGCCGGACGTTCTGTCAGACGCTTCTCAAAATTGGCATTAAACTGCTTTTTCTGTTCTGGCGTTAAGATGTTGTAAATCTTGTTCTGGGTTTCCATGTGCGCCAGCATACGGGCCTTGTGCTGGTCTTCCATCTTCGCAATCTGCGCTTCGGCTTTTGCTTTATCGAAGGTGTCGCTGGCGATGATGTCATGCGTCGCGCGGCGTTCTTCCACGGTCGGACGCGTCATCTGGTCACGCTGGCTTTTCATGATCTCGCGCACCTGCTGTTTCTGCGCGTCGGTCAGGTTCAGATCTTTAAACATCATGTCGTGATGCATACCCGGCTTACCTTTATGGTGCATCATCGGCTTGCTGTCTGTCGGGGCAGCGGTGGTATCAGCGGCATGGGCCAGATTAGCAGCACCCATCGCCAGGGTAGAGGCAACAAACAGAGCGGTTAATTTACGCATAATGTATTCCTTCTTTCAGTTATTCTTTCGGCGTAATGCCGTGTTGACGAGTTTCACTTTACGGCGTTTTTCGTCAAATAATCAGAGCAACAGTAAAGCATTGAAAGGGGAAAAAAACAAATTATCGCCAATTATGAAGAAAATAAGAATAAAGCGTGGAGAGTTGCAACAGAAATTATGCAGCGAACTGATTTAAAAGAGATTGTGAAGAATGATAGCGGATCGCCGTATAATAATAAAGCAATGATGTCAGATAATTCCGTATCGTCTGACAGCATCGCTCTTTTTATTTTTTCGCTGGTGCTTAACGTTGCAGTAAATAACCGTGGTGGTCAGGGCAATCGCTCCAGCATCAGACCGGCGCGTAGCCCCACGGCAACCTGCGGATTGGGAAATAACACATACTCCGTCGCCGCCTGTGCCACATAGCGCGTTCCGCCATCTTCCGCGAGCAGCGTCCCGGCAGCAAAAGGGGTGAAGTTCAGCGTCTCGCCGGACATGTGCAGCCGGAAGGCATCGCTGTGGCGGGTAAGCTGCTGCGCCACGCGATAACGTAGCGGCGCGCTGCTGGCTGTGGGTGGCGGATTATCGCCCATCAGCGCCTGAATAGCGTGTAGGGTGGTGGCGAACTGATGCAGATCGTTTTCACCAAACGGCAGCGCTTTGCCCAGCTCAAGCGTACAGGCCAGCGCGGCAAAACGCTCGCAGCTGTAATGGGTTAAGGTACCGCCCGGCGTCTGATGAAACACCAGCGCCTCCAGCCCGGCATCCCCCAGCCAGCGCAGCCAGGCCTCATCCCACGGCGTATCGCGCTGCGGCAGTACGCCAAAGCGCGTGTGATGCGAGCCGCGGATGGCGGTATGCAGATCCAGATGCCAGCGCTCGCCGAAAGGCTGGGCGGCATAAAAACGACTGATCGCCTGCTCCAGTTGTAGCGCACGCACCGTTTCTACGCTGTGAGCAAACTGCTGCCAGCGCCCACCGAACATACGGTTCAGATCGCTGTGCAGGTAGCGTTTACCGGCACGCAGCGCAGGCGGATTGCCGAGGATGATCAACATGCGCCAGCGTAATGGCGTATCGCCGTGCAGCAGCGCCGTCAGCAGATTATCCAGCATCTCCACCGGGGCGGTTTCATTGCCATGGATCCCTGCCGACAACACCAGCGATTTCTCCGTCGGCTGATGGGGGATGAGTTCAAGGATCCCCTCCGCCCGCCAGTGCCAGCGCAGCGTTTCGTTTTGCCCCCACGGGTTTTCTGGTACACGGCCGCTGAGGGTCAGGGCAAGAAAATTCTCCATCGTCGATCCTTATTGCTGGAACGGATAAACCGATCCCAAATCCAGTAACTGTGTCAGTCTGTCCAGCGCCTCCCGCCCTTCGCGCAGCAGTTGCGGATCGGCAAGATCGGCCTGGGTGAGACGGTCACGGTAGTAGCGATCCACCCAACTATTCAGCGCCGCGAACAGCGTATCATTCATCATAACCGCCGGATTCACTGCCTGTTGCTCGGCGTCGTTCAACACCACCCGCAGACGCAGACAGGCCGGACCGCCGCCATTGGACATGCTTTCGCGCAGATCGAACACCCGCAGTTCGCTCACCGGATTTTCCCCGGCCAGCATGTCATTCAGATAGCGCCAGACGTTCACCTGCTCACGACACTCTTGCGGCACCACCAGCAGCATGGTGCCATCATCGCGGCTCAGTAACTGGCTGTTAAACAGGTAACTGCTCACCGCCTCTTTGACCGACACCTGCGCCTGCGGTACCTCGATGGACTGAAAGCCCGGCACCTGCTCCGCCAGCCGGGTCATCAGCCCGCGCTGCTGCACAAAGGCGCGTTCGTGGCAGAACAGCAGCGTGCCGTTCGACACGGCGATAACATCATTATGGAACACACCTTCGTCGATTACCGTGGGATTTTGTTGGGCGAACATCACCCGTGCGGGATCCACCTGATTAAGACGCGCCACCGCCTGGCTGGCTTCCAGCGTTTGCCGCGCCGGGTAACGTTCAGGCGCGGCATGTCCGTTCTCTTCCCGTCCGTAAACAAAAAGCTGCATGCCCGGCTCGCCGTACGCCCGGCTGAAGCGGTTATGGTTCGCCGCCCCTTCGTCGCCAAAACGCGCCACTTGCGGCAGCGCACCGTGCACCAAAAAATGCCCTTCGTCCCGGAAGATAGCGCGCAGCAAGGCTTCCGTCGTCGGCGCTTCCGTGGCGCGGTGGAATTTATTGTTCAGGTTTGCCACCGTCAGATGCACTTTATGATCCAGTGCATCTGCCGAGGGGCAGATAGTGGCGGCATTCGCCACCCACATCGGTGAGGCGGAGCTGGCCGCCGACAGCAGCTCCGGCGCCTGTGCCGCCGCCCGGGCGATCACCTGCTCATCGCTGCCGGTAAATCCCAGCTGGCGCAGTACCGCGATATTCGGGCGTTCATGCGGAGGGATCACCGCCTGCGCAAACCCCAGATCCGCCAGCGCTTTCATCTTCAGCAAGCCCTGCTTCGCCGCCAGTTTCGGGTTTGAGGTGCGAAAGCGGTGTGCGGTGGAGGCCTCGTTACCGAAAGATAATCCGGCATAGTGGTGGGTCAGCCCCACCAGGCCGTCAAAGTTAACTTCGCGTGCCGTCATGGCCTCTCCTCCCGACTAAAATCCAGTCCCGGGCTGAGGCTGTCTGGCAGCGCCAGCGCCGGCGACTCCAGGCTTGCCATCGGCCAGGCGCAGTAATCTGCCGCATACCATGCGCTCGGGCGATGGTTGCCAGACGCGCCTACACCACCAAACGGCGCGGTACTGGCCGCGCCGGTCAGCGGCTTGTTCCAGTTGACGATCCCGGCGCGTGCCTGCAAGAGCAACTGGTCGAATTTTTCACGCGACGGCGTGATCAGCCCGCAGGCCAGCCCGTAACGGGTGGCGTTGGCGAGATGAATGGCATCGTCAAAGGTGTCATAGCGCCAGACGCCAAGCAGCGGGCCGAAGACTTCTTCGTCCGGCACGTCTGCCGCGTCGGTAAGCTCAATAATGCCCGGCGTCAGCAATGAGGTGCCGGGTTTGATCAGCCGCGGTGCCAGCAGCGTTTTTCCGCCCCGCGCTTCATGTGCCTGCCAGGCGGTATACACTGCCTCTGCCGCCTGAGGGGAAATCAGGCCACCCATAAAGGGTTGCGGCTCGGCATCCCAGGCTCCCGGCATAATACGTCCGGCGATCTCCACCAGCCGCGCAAGAAACGCATCGCCCTGCGCGCCACGCTTCACCAGCAGACGACGGGCGCAGGTGCAGCGCTGCCCGGCAGTCACAAACGCCGACTGAACAGTGAGATGCACGGCGGCATCAATGTCATCCACATCTTCGACAATCAGCGGGTTATTGCCGCCCATTTCCAGCGCGAGGATCTTCTCCGGCTGACCGCCAAGCTGACGGTGCAGATGAAAACCGGTGCTGGCGCTGCCGGTAAACAGCAGCCCGTCGAGATCGGCAAGCTGGCTCAGCGCCTGGCCGGTATCACGCCCGCCCTGCACCAGATTCAGTACGCCAGGCGGTAGTCCGGCCTCCTGCCACAGCTTTATCACCGCTTCGCCGCTCCAGGGCGTCAGCTCGCTTGGTTTAAATATCACCGTATTCCCGGCCAGCAGCGCCGGGACGATATGCCCGTTCGGCAGATGCCCGGGGAAGTTATACGGCCCGAACACCGCCAGCACGCCGTGGGGACGGTGACGCAGCGTCGCGGCGCCGTCCGGCATGGCGGTGTGCTGCTCGCCGGTGCGGGTGTGGTACGCCTTCACCGAGATGCCGATTTTATTGATCATCGCGGTCACTTCGGTGGCGGCTTCCCAGCGCGGTTTGCCGGTTTCCCTGGCAATCACCGTCGTCAAATTGACTTTGTTGGCATCCAGCAGCGCCGCAAATTTCTCAACGATCGCCTGGCGGGCGCTGAAAGGCTGTTGCGCCCAGGCAGGGAAAGCGGCCCGGGCAGCGCGCGCGGCATCCGCAACCTGTGCGGCATCGGCATCACGCCCCTGCCACAGTGTTTCGCGGGTGAGCGGGTCGGTTTTTTCGCGTTGTTCACCCTGGCCGCTGATCCAGTCGCCATTTATCCAAAGATTCATTGTGTTTTCTCCTCTGCGCACAGGCGGACCAGGCGAACCTGCTCCCCGGCGCGACATTTCAGGGCGTCCATCTGGGCAGCACTCAGCAGCAGACGAGGGGTATCGGGATCGGCATTCACCAGCATGGCGCGGAACTGCTGATACTGTTCGTTTGCCACCAGACAGGCGGGCCATTCCCCCGGCGCAGGTTGCCCTTCGGCGACCTCCACCAGACGGCTTTTGCGGATCGCCCGAACACGATCGATATCGCACTCCAGCGTCGGGCCGCCGTCAAAGATGTCGATATAATGACGGTAGCGGAAGCCCTCTTTTTCCAGCACGGCACGGGCGGGCGCAGTATGCGGATGCACTTCGCCGATCACCGCCTGCGCCTCTTCCGACAGGAAATGGGTATAGATAGGATGTTTGGGCATCAGCTCGGCGATAAAGGCTTTTTGCCCGGTGCCGCACAGATGATCGGCACGGCTGAATGGCATCGAGAAAAAACGTTTGCCGAGACTTTCCCAGAACGGCGAGTAGCCCGTTTCGTCGATCACGCCGCGCATCTCCGCCACCACTTTTTCGTTAAAGCGATCGCGGAAGGCGGCCATAAACAGAAAGCGGGACTTTGACAGCAGGTAGCCGTTGCCCTCTTTTCGCCAGTCGGCATCAAGGAACAGCGTGCAGAGTTCACTGCTGCCGGTATGATCGTTACTGAGAAACAGCGTCGGCAATGCGTTGTAGACGTTGAGCTCTTTGGAGGCATGCACCTGGGTGCCGACGCGGTAGTTGTACCAGGGGTCGTTAAGCCCCACCGCCACTTCGATGGCGCAGATCCCGGCGACGGTGCCACTCCGGGTATCTTCCAGCACGAACACGTACCCCTGTTCCCCTGGCGGCAGTTCGTCCTGCCAGGTTTTGCGTGCACGCTCAATGCGTGCGGAGAGCGTCGTTTCATCCGCCGGTAGCGAGGTCAGCCCACCGCCGGTTTTGCCGGCCAGACGCATCAGGGCCGGAAGATCGCTGTGTTCAATCGGGCGGATCACCATCATAGGCTTTCTCCTGCCAGGTAGCGTTCACAGGCGCGCGCCAGACGTTCAAGGCCATGACGCACTTCCTCTTCACTGATATTCAGCGCGGGGGCAAAACGCAGTACGTTCGCCCCGGCAATCAGCACCATTACGCCCTCTGTCGCCGCCAGTTGCGAAATCAGTTTGGCTTTACCGGCATGTTCCGCCGTCAGCTCACAGCCAATCAGCAGACCGAGGCCGCGGATCTCTTTGAACAGCGCATGACGGGTATTGATCGCCTGCAACTGCTCCACAAACCACTGGTGGCGCTGTTTAACACCGTCGAGCATGGCCGGGGTATTGACGATATCCAGCACCTCGCCCGCCACCGCCGTCGCCAGCGGGTTGCCGCCGTAGGTGGTGCCGTGGGTACCGACGACCATCACCGCCGCGCACGCTTCGCGGGTCAGCATTGCGCCAATCGGGAAACCGCCGCCCAGTGCTTTTGCGGTGGTCAGCACATCTGGCTCGACGCCGTAATGCATATAGGCATACAACTCGCCGGTACGCCCGACGCCGGTCTGTACTTCATCAAAAATCAACAGCGCCTGATGCTTATCGCACAGCTCGCGCAGTCCTTTTAAGAACGCCGCCTCCGCGGGCACCACACCACCCTCGCCCTGCATCGGCTCGACGATCACCGCACAGGTATCGTCGTTAATCAATTCGCGGGCCGATTCCAGATTGTTAAACTCCGCATGACGAATATCCGGCGGCAGCGGCGCGAAATCTTTGGAGTAAGCCGGCTGGCCGCCCGCGCTGACGGTAAACAGCGTGCGACCATGGAAGGCATTCTTAAACGCCACAATACCGCTTTTTTGCGCACCGGCATGGTCGTGGGCGTATTTGCGCGCCAGCTTCAGCGCAGCTTCGTTGGCTTCCGCCCCCGAGTTACAGAAGAACACGCGATCGGCAAAGGTAGCGTCAATCAGGCGTTTTGCCAGCCGCAGTGCCGGTTCATTGGTGTAGCCATTGCCGGTGTGCCAGAACTTCGCCGCCTGCTCGCTCAGCGCGCGGCACAGCGCCGGATTAGCGTGACCGAGGGCATTCACTGCAATGCCACCGGCAAAATCGATATACTCTTTTCCTTCCTGATCCCACAGGCGGGAGCCTTCTCCGCGAACCGGAATAAAGGGAGCCGGGGCGTAAACCGGCAGCATCCAGTGATCAAAGTTTTCACGCGTAATTGAGTGGGACATGGCGACCTCATCCGGTAAATAAAAGGTTGTTGAGATGTTAATAATTATGAGTGTTTGCGCTGTTAATGTAGATTGCACGGTTCGTGCCATCCAGCGATAAAAATGCATAACCGAGTGGTGAGTATGAAATATCAAGGACTTAAAACCAGGCGATATTCACTTTATCTGCATAATAAGTGAATAATTTTAAGGCAATTCCAGGTGCCGGGCGGATCGCCAGGAAATTTTATGCATTGATAAAATATAATTCTGGAATTGTGATCTTACGCGGAAGGTGATCGCGCAACGTGCTCTTTAACAGGGCGTAATGCACCAAATGCGGGCAGGTCTGGCACCATTGGCACCACCTTTTGCAGCCATGTACAGAAAAGCGCGGCGGTGTGGCGTAACGCGGGGAAATTTCTGCTACCATCCCAGCACAATTTATTGCTAAGTGGCAGCGACTATGAAATTTGTCTCTTTTAATATCAACGGCCTGCGTGCCCGTCCCCATCAACTGCAAGCGATCATCGATAAGCATCAGCCTGACGTGATTGGCTTACAGGAGACAAAAGTCCATGACGATATGTTCCCCCTCGAAGAGGTGGCAAAGCTGGGCTACAACGTCTTCTATCACGGTCAGAAAGGCCACTACGGCGTGGCGCTGTTAACCCGCGATACGCCGATATCCGTGCGTCGTGGTTTTCCCGGCGATGACGAAGAAGCGCAGCGTCGGATTATCATGGCGGAATTAGCCTCGCCGCTCGGCAATATTACGGTGATCAACGGTTATTTCCCGCAAGGAGAAAGCCGTGACCATCCCACCAAATTCCCGGCGAAAGCGAAGTTTTATCAGGATCTCCAGGATTTTCTGGAAAACGATCTCAGCAAAGACAGCCCGGTCGTGGTGATGGGTGACGTGAATATCAGCCCGACGGATCTGGATATTGGTATTGGTGAAGACAGCCGCAAGCGCTGGCTGCGCACGGGTAAATGTTCGTTCCTGCCGGAAGAACGTGAGTGGATGGCCCGTTTACAGGGCTGGGGGCTGGTGGATACTTTCCGCGCGGCTAACCCGGACACCCAGGATCGTTTTTCGTGGTTTGATTACCGCTCAAAAGGCTTTGACGATAACCGCGGGCTGCGAATCGATCTAGTGCTGGCGAGCACCGCGCTGGCGACACGCTGCACCGATACCGGCATCGATTACGAGATCCGCGGCATGGAAAAGCCGTCTGATCATGCGCCGATCTGGGCGACGTTCGATCTCTAAGCGTCAGGGTTTTACGCGCCGCCACACCAGCGGATTGGTACTCAGCGTGCGTTCGTCACGCTGACACTGCAATAAAATGCCGTCGGCTTTCACCACGGCCCCTTCCGAGTAATTTTCATCCTGATAAACGCAGCACTGATTACAGGGCTGCGGACGCTGACCGCCGGAGGAGAACACTTCCGGCGGCACATTCACGTCGACGCCGCCGGTACTGTAACGCACCTCAGCCTGTGCTGTGGCGGTGACCAGCGCCATAAGGCTGGCGGCAAACAGAGCGTGTCGGATCATCGTTTTTTTTCCTGATTACGTGGTGGTAATAACTATAACGGTAAAAAATGGCAGAACCTTTAATCCGCGTGGTCATCGTTTTTTATTATGACCTTCCGCGCATTATTAATTTCCCTGCATCAGCCTCAATCGGTTGCCTTATGCCGCTTTTCCAGTGTTATAGTCGAAAACGCAAACAACACACTAACAACCCACAAAAAATCCTAAGCCCACTGACATAAGAGGATGTTATATCGATGGATCAGTCTTGCTCTCTGGAAACCTTCCTTGCCCGTATTCAACAACGCGATCCCCATCAGACAGAATTTGCTCAGGCGGTTCGTGAAGTCATGACCACGCTGTGGCCGTTTATCGAAGAAAACCCGCGTTATCGCCAGATGTCCTTGCTGGAACGGCTGGTCGAGCCGGAACGCGTGATCCAGTTCCGCGTGGTGTGGGTGGACGATCGTAACCAGGTGCAGGTAAACCGCGCATGGCGCGTACAGTTTAACTCCGCCATCGGTCCTTATAAGGGCGGCATGCGTTTTCACCCGTCGGTGAATCTGTCGATCCTGAAATTCCTTGGCTTTGAACAGTCGTTCAAAAATGCGCTTACCACCCTGCCGATGGGCGGCGGCAAAGGCGGCAGTGATTTCGATCCCAAAGGCAAAAGTGAAGGCGAAGTGATGCGTTTTTGTCAGTCGCTGATGACCGAGCTGTATCGCCATCTGGGGCCGGATACCGATGTGCCGGCGGGTGATATTGGCGTCGGTGGTCGTGAAGTGGGCTTTATGGCCGGGATGATGAAGAAACTCTCCAATAACAGCGCCTGCGTGTTTACTGGCAAAGGGCTGTCGTTTGGCGGCAGCCTGATCCGCCCGGAAGCCACGGGCTATGGGCTGGTCTATTTCACCGAGGCGATGCTCAAACGCCACGGTCTGGCCTTCGAAGGGCAGCGCGTGGCAGTGTCCGGCTCCGGCAACGTGGCGCAGTACACCATTGAGAAAGTAATGGAACTGGGTGGACGCGTGATCACCGCCTCTGATTCCAGCGGCACGGTGGTGGACGAAGCAGGTTTTAACGCCGAAAAACTGGCGCGCCTGTGTGAAATCAAAGCCAGCCGCGATGGTCGCGTGGCGGATTATGCCCGGGAGTTCGGGCTGGTGTATCTGGAAGGCAAACAGCCGTGGTCAGTGCCGGCAGATATTGCCCTGCCGTGCGCCACCCAGAACGAGCTGGACGTTGACGCCGCCCGCATGCTTATCGCTAACGGCGTGAAGGCGGTGGCGGAAGGTGCCAACATGCCGACCACCATCGAAGCAACGGATCTGTTCCTCGACGCGGGTGTGCTGTTCGCGCCGGGTAAAGCGGCGAATGCAGGCGGTGTGGCAACGTCAGGGCTGGAGATGGCGCAGAACGCCGCGCGGCTAAGCTGGAAGGCGGAAAAAGTCGATGCGCGTCTGCACCATATCATGCTGGATATTCATCATGCCTGCGTGGAGTACGGCGGTGATGAGAAGCAGACCAACTATGTGCGGGGCGCGAATATCGCCGGTTTTGTGAAGATCGCCGACGCCATGCTCGCGCAGGGCGTGATCTGATTTGCGATGTATTGCCCGGCGGCGCTTCGCTTGCCGGGCCTACAGTGACTGACTTGACCGGGGTGCCCGGCGGCGCTTCGCTTGCCGGGCCTACGATAACGACGATTACCTTGTAGGCCGGGTAAGGCGTAGCCGCCACCCGGCAACATGCGCTACGCCGCCGGAGCCGCACTGGCTGGCGGCTTTTTCTTCGCCCTGCCTTTGAAGCTTTTCTTTTTATCCCCACCTGGTGCTGCCAGCCCGCGGAACTGACGCACCGGCGTGCTGCGAGCCTGCTCGATAAGCTGATACAACGTCCCCACCAGCGGCTGCATAAAATCCTGATAGCGACACTGCTTTTCGCTGATTTGCGTCAGCACCGACTCCCAGTGGGCGGTCATGTCAGGCCGCGCCGCCATCTCCGGCAGGGAGTGGATCAACGCTCGCCCGGCATCGCTGGAATGGATGTAGCGCCCTTTTTTCACCAGAAAACCACGCTTAAACAGCAGTTCGATGATCCCGGCGCGAGTCGCTTCGGTACCCAGCCCGTCGGTGGCGCGCAGGATCTTTTTCAGATCTTTATCCTGCACAAAACGCGCGATACCGGTCATTGCCGACAGCAGTGTCGCATCGGTGAAATAGCGTGGCGGCTGGGTCTGCCGCTCCACCACTTCGCCCTTCTCGCACAACAGTTCGTCGTCTTTAGCCACCACTGGCAGCGGCGTGCCGTCGTTCTCTTCGTCGCGCTCTTTATTACCCAGCAAGGTTCGCCAGCCCGCTTCCGCCAGAAAACGCGCTTTGGCGATAAATTTGCCGTTAGCAATATCAAGCTCGATGGTGCATTTGCGGAAGACCGCGTCCGGGCAGAACTGCATCAGATACTGCCGCGCCACCAGGGTATAGACCTTCTCTTCGTTATCGGTGAGGTTCACCTTGCTGCTGCGCGCCGTCGGAATAATGGCATGGTGCGCATCAACTTTTTTGTCATCCCAGCAGCGGTTACGGATGTCGGTATCGATTACCGGCTGCGGCAGCAATGACGGGCTGTGTACGCTGATGGCGTTGATCACCGCCTGACGCCCGGCAAAATGCTCTTCCGGCAGATAACGGCTGTCGGAACGCGGATAGGTAATGAGCTTATGGGTTTCATAGAGCTTCTGGCAGATATCCAGCACGTTCTGCGCGCTGAGGCCAAAGCGTTTTGCCGCCTCAATCTGCAAGGTGGAGAGTGAGAATGGCAGCGGCGCGGCCTCGGATTCCCGTTTGTCGTTGTAGCTGGTGACTCGTGCGGGCTGGCCGGTTATGCGTTTCACCACATGCTCGGCAAGGCTACGGTGCAGCAGACGCCCTTCCTCATCCTGATACGGCTCGCAGGCTTCGCTTGGCTGCCAGGTGGCGATAAAGCGTTCTTCCTTCGGGGTGACGATATGCGCTTTTACTTCAAAGAAGTCTTTCGCCACGAAGTTCTCGATCTCTTCGTCACGGCGCACCACCAGCCCGAGCACCGGCGTCTGCACCCGTCCGACGGAGAGCACGCCCTGATAACCGGCGCTCTGCCCCAGCAGCGTGTAGGCGCGGGTCATGTTGATGCCGTAGAGCCAGTCAGCGCGTGAGCGGGCCAGCGCCGACGAGCTAAGGGGGATAAATTCGCTGTTGGCGCGCAGACGGTTGATCGCGCGCTCCACCGCCTGCGGATTGAGATCGTTTATCAGACAGCGCTGCACGTTACGGCGCTTTTCCGCAGGCAGCTCCAGATAGTTCAGCACCTCATCCACCAGCAGTTGCCCTTCACGATCCGGGTCACCGGCATGAATAACTTCGCTGGCCTCCCCCAGTAAACGCTTGATGACGTTGATCTGTTTGGTGACCGAGGCGCGCGGTTGCAGCTGCCATTTTTCCGGCACAATCGGCAAATCCGAGAGGTTCCAGCGCGCATAGCGGCTGTCATAGGCATCCGGCTGCGCCTGCTCCAGCAGGTGACCAATGCACCAGGTGACCACCTGACCATTCCCGCACTCGATATAGCCGTCGCCCTTGCGGTGCGGCTTCGGCAGCACCTCGGCAATGGCGCGGCCCAGACTCGGTTTTTCGGCAATAAACAACCGCATTGACTTAACGGATCTCAATCATAGGACGACCACCACGGGCCTCAACCAGCTCGCCAATCGCCGTCAGGGTAATGCCATATTCGGCGGCAGTGGCCTGTACCTGATCTTCTGCGTCCGGCGTAACCGCCAGCAGTAAGCCACCGGAGGTCTGCGGATCGCACAACAGATCGCGCCACGCCTGCGGCATGTCGCCCATCAGATGACCGTAACTGGCGAAGTTACGCCCGGTACCGCCCGGTACTGCGCCCTGAGCAATGTATTCTTCTACGCCCGGCAGCTTCGGCACGTCATGATAGCGCACCTGCGCCTGTACGCCTGCGCCCTGGCACATTTCGCTCAGGTGGCCGAGCAACCCGAAGCCGGTGACATCGGTCATCGCTTTCACGCCGTCGATGCTGGCAAAACCGGCACCGGCGAGGTTCATCTGGCACATCACTTCCGTGGCCAGCCCAACGTGCTCGGGTTTAAGCAGGGATTTTTTCTCGGCGGTAGTCAGCACGCCAATGCCCAGCGGTTTGGTGAGATAGAGTTTGCAGCCTGCTTTCGCGGTGCTGTTTTTCTTCACGCGTTCGGTTGGCACCACGCCGGTGACGGCGAGGCCAAAAATCGGTTCCGGCGCGTCGATGGAGTGACCGCCCGCCAGCGCGATCCCCGCCTGCTGGCAGGCAAAGCGTCCGCCTTCCACCACCTCACGGGCGATCTCCGGCGCAAGGGTATTGATTGGCCAGCCCAGAATGGCAATCGCCATAATCGGCTTGCCGCCCATAGCAAAAATATCGCTGATGGCATTGGTCGCCGCAATGCGTCCGAAGTCGAACGGATTGTCGACAATCGGCATAAAGAAGTCGGTGGTGCTGATCACGCTGGTGCCGTTGCCCAGATCGTAAACCGCAGCGTCATCACGGGTCTCGTTACCGACCAGCAGGTTCGGATCGATAAACTTTGCCCGATCGCTGTGCAGAATGGTTTCCAGCACTTTGGGGGAAATCTTACAACCGCAACCAGCTCCGTGACTGTACTGCGTTAAACGAATGGCTTGCTCGCTCATGGACATCTCCTGTCATTGCAATCCGGCTATGGTAGCGCTCAATCGGATAAGTGGTAAGTATGACTGTCCGAATTGCGTGGCTTTCGCTCACAATACGGACAGTCTGGCGATGGTGGCTCAGAAATAACGCACGAACGGCGTGGTATCAGGCAGGCTGATGGTGGTGGAGGCTTTCAGCTGCGGGGTGCCAAGGTAGAGGAAACCGACAATATGATCCTGTTCACGGCACTCCAGCGCTTCGCGCACCACCGGGCTGTCAGTCATTGGACCGCTGCGCCAGATGCCGTTAAAGCCCTGCGCCAGCGCGGCCATCTGCATCGCCATCACGGCACAGCCCGCCGACACCAGTTGTTCCCAGTGCGGCACTTTCGGGTGATCTTCGCATTTGGCGACCACAGCAATGATCATCGGCGCGCGGAACGGGCCGGAGCGGGCTTTTTCGATGCCCTTTTCATCAAGACCGGCCGCTATCGCGCCTTTCTCCAGCAGCTGGCTGAAGCGCTCGCGCCCTTCGCCTTCAATGACAAAGAAGCGCCACGGCTGGAGCGTGCCATGATCCGGCGCACGCATCCCCGCCTGTAAAATACTTTTCAGTTGGTCCCCCGCCGGGGCCGGTTCGGTCAGGCGGGAGGCGCTACGACGGTTAACGAGCAGTTCAAGTGCATCCATTAGTTAACTCCTGTCATCAAATTTATGCATAAAATTAACACGGCAGGAGATTTTGTTACAGCGACGGCGGCGGATCTTGCTGACAAGTTGCCGCGGTGTAATTAGGATAACCGCACATTCCGCTCAGGGTAGCGGGGGTTGTTAATCAGGACAGGAAGAATACATGCGAACCCTTTGGCATTTCATTGCTGGTTTTTTTAAATGGACATGGCGATTGCTCAATTTCGTCCGTGAACTGGTGCTCAACCTTTTCTTTATCTTTTTAATCGTGGTGTGCGTCGGCATCTGGATGCAGGTGAAGAGCAGCACTGCCGAGCACAGCAACCGTGGCGCGTTGTTGCTGGATATCGCCGGCGTAGTGGTGGATAAGCCTTCCAGCAGCAGTAAACTGGGCGTGCTGGGCCGTCAGCTGTTTGGCGCCAGTTCCGATCGCTTACAGGAAAACTCACTGTTTGATATTGTCGAGACCATTCGCCAGGCGAAAGACGATCGCAATATCACCGGTATCGTGATGGATCTGAAAGATTTCGCCGGTGCCGATCAGCCGTCGATGCAGTACATCGGCAAAGCCCTGCGCGAATTCCGCGACAGCGGCAAACCGGTCTATGCGGTAGGCGATAACTTCAGCCAGGGTCAGTATTACCTTGCCAGCTTCGCCAATAAAATCTTCCTCTCGCCGCAGGGCGTGGTGGATCTGCATGGCTTTGCCACTAACGGTCTGTACTACAAATCGCTGCTGGAAAAACTGAAGGTCTCCACGCATGTGTTCCGCGTCGGGACGTATAAATCCGCCGTCGAGCCGTTTATCCGCGATGATATGTCCCCTGCCGCCCGTGACGCTGACAGTCGCTGGGTGGGTGAACTGTGGCAGAACTATCTGAACACCATCGCGGCTAACCGTCAGGTATCGGCGCAGCAGATCTTCCCTGGGGCGCAGGCGGTGCTGGACGGGCTGACCAAAGTGGGTGGCGATACGGCGAAATATGCCCTCGATAACAAACTGGTGGATCAGCTCGCCTCCAGCGCCGAGGTCGAAAAAGCGCTCAGCAAACAGTTTGGCTGGAGCGACGCCGATAAGAATTACAGCGCCATCAGCTACTACGATTACGCGCTGAAAAAACAGAGCGAAAACGGTGACAGCGTGGCGGTGATCTTCGCCAACGGCGCGATCATGGACGGTGAAGAGACTCCGGGTAACGTCGGCGGTGATACCACGGCCTCGCAGATCCGCGATGCACGCCTCGATCCGAAAGTGAAAGCCATTGTCCTGCGCGTCAACAGCCCTGGCGGCAGCGTCAGCGCCTCTGAGGTGATCCGCGCCGAACTGGCCGCTGCCAAAGCAGCAGGCAAGCCGGTGGTGGTGTCGATGGGCGGTATGGCTGCGTCCGGCGGTTACTGGATCTCCACCCCGGCTAACTATATTGTCGCGAACCCGAGCACCCTCACCGGCTCGATTGGCATTTTCGGGGTGATCAACACCTTTGAAAACAGCCTCGACAGCGTAGGTGTGCATACCGATGGCGTGGCGACCTCGCCGCTGGCGGATGTGGCAGTCACGAAAGCGCTGCCGCCGGAAGTGCAGCAGATGATGCAGTTGAGCATCGAGAGCGGCTATAAACGCTTCCTGTCGATTGTATCCCAGTCGCGCAATAAGACGCCGGAGCAGATCGATCAGATTGCGCAGGGCCACGTCTGGACCGGTCAGGATGCGAAAGCGAACGGTCTGGTGGATGCACTCGGTGATTTCGACGATGCGGTGGCAAAAGCGGCTGAACTGGCGAAGCTCAAGCAGTGGCACATCGATTATTATCAGGATGAGCCGACCCTCTTCGATCAGGTGGTCGACAGCATGTCCGCCAGCGTCCGCGCGGCGATGCCGTCGGCGTTACAGGCGTATCTGCCTGCTCCGCTGGCCCCGGTTGCCGGCGTCGTGAAAGCGGAAAGCGATAAACTGGCGGCGTTTAACGATCCGCAAAACCGCTATGCGTTTTGCCTGACCTGCGCTAACGTTCGCTGATAACCCATCCCCTCAGCTTTGAGGGGATTTTTTTATGGCTATGAAACAGAACACCATGCAAAAGAAATCGATTTATGTCGCCTACACTGGCGGTACTATCGGGATGCAGCGCTCCGAGCAGGGCTATATTCCGGTTTCCGGTCATCTTCAACGCCAGCTGGCGCTGATGCCGGAGTTCCACCGCCAGGAGATGCCTGACTTCACCATTCACGAATACCATCCGCTGATGGACTCTTCCGATATGACGCCGCAGGACTGGCAGCATATCGCCGAAGATATTAAATCGAACTACGACCGCTACGATGGTTTTGTCATTTTGCACGGCACCGACACCATGGCGTTCACCGCATCGGCGTTGTCGTTCATGCTGGAGAATCTCGGCAAACCGGTAATTGTGACAGGGTCACAAATACCGCTGGCAGAACTGCGTTCTGACGGGCAGATTAACCTGCTCAATTCGCTGTATATCGCGGCCAATTATCCGATTAACGAAGTGACCCTGTTCTTCAACAATCGTCTGTTCCGCGGTAACCGCACGACTAAAGCCCATGCCGATGGCTTCGATGCTTTCGCCTCGCCTAACCTGCAACCCTTGCTGGAGGCAGGTATTCATATTCGCCGCCTCGGCACGCCACCTGCGCCGCACGGTCAAGGGGAGCTGATTGTGCATCCCATCACCCCGCAGCCGATTGGCGTGGTGACCATTTATCCGGGCATTTCTGCGGACGTGGTGCGCAATTTCCTGCGCCAGCCGGTGAAAGCCCTGATCCTGCGCTCCTATGGCGTCGGCAATGCGCCCCAAAACAGCGAGTTCCTGAAAGAGTTACAGGCAGCGAGCGAGCGTGGCATCGTGGTGATCAACCTGACGCAGTGCATGTCCGGCAAGGTGAATATGGGTGGCTACGCCACCGGTAACGCGCTGGCCCATGCGGGAGTGATCGGCGGCGCGGACATGACGGTAGAAGCAACCCTGACTAAACTTCACTACCTGTTAAGTCAGGATCTGGATGTACAGGCCATCCGTGAAGCGATGACGGTCAATTTGCGCGGCGAACTGACGCCGGACGAGTAAGGAGCAGGACATGACCCGGGCATTACTGTTAGTGGATTTACAGAACGATTTTTGCGCCGGTGGCGCGCTGGCGGTCGCCGGGGGTGACAGCACCGTAGACATCGCCAATGCGCTCATTGAGTGGTGTAAAGCGCGCGGCGACGCCGTGGTGGCAAGCCAGGACTGGCATCCTGCTAACCATGGCAGCTTTGCCAGCCAGCAAAACGTCGAGCCCTATGCTGAAGGATTGCTGGACGGTCTGCCGCAGACGTTCTGGCCGGATCATTGCGTGCAAAACACCGAAGGCGCGGCGCTGCATCCGCTGTTACAGGCGAAAGCCATCGACGCGGTATTTCATAAAGGCGAAAATCCGGCGATTGACAGCTACAGCGCTTTTTTTGATAACGGTCACCGGCAGAAAACGCAGCTCGACGACTGGCTGCGTCACCATAACGTCAGCGAGTTGATCGTCCTGGGGCTGGCTACCGACTACTGCGTGAAGTTCACCGTGCTGGATGCGCTGACGCTGGGCTACAGCGTGAATGTCATCACCGATGGCTGTCGCGGCGTCAATCTGCATGCGCAGGACAGCGCACAGGCGTTTATGGAGATGGCGGCAGCGGGTGCTACGCTGTATACGCTGGCGGACTGGTCAGAGACCCACGCCTGAACAGGCCGGGGGAGGATCCTCCCCCGCTTCAGCGTTACTTGAAGGTGGCGATGGGTTTTGGCGCAATGCCAAAATCTTCTTTCAGCTGCTGCTTACTTTTCATCACCATCTGACCGTTGGTGTCGATGGTCATATGCTGGGCATCGGTGTTATGCCGCGCCTGCCAGAGCATGACCAGTTGCAGGCTGTTCTCTTTCTGCTCGGGGGTCAGCGCCACGCCATCGGGCCATTTCCCCAGCTCTACTGCCGTCGCCAGACGCTGATACACTTCCGGCGTTAAACTGTTAACAAGCTCATCCACATTCACGATAGAACATCTCCGCATGGAATAATTTGCTGAATCGATTCTCTAACCCTTAATCTGCTCGCCGTTGTCGTCATCGGTGAAGCTCAGCGACGCCGAATTAACGCAAAAACGTTCGCCGGTCGGCTGCGGGCCATCCGGGAAAACATGCCCCAGATGCGCATCACAGTTACCACAGCGGATTTCAGTACGCTGCATACCGTGGGAGTAATCATTCAGGTATTTAATGGCCTCATCGCTGACCGGTTCGTAAAAACTCGGCCAGCCGCAGCCGGAATCATATTTGCTCTGGGCGTTGAACAGCGGCGCATCGCAGATTAAACAGTGATATACGCCATCGCGTTTGTTGTGCAGCAGACGCCCCGTGAAAGGTGGTTCTGTGCCATGATTCTGCGTGACATAGAACTGCATTTCAGTGAGGTTTTTTTTCAGGTCGTCCTGGGAGGGATCATTAGCCATATGCTTACTTCTCGCGTTGATGACATTCACATCTTTTCTTTGATTCTAACAAAACATTAACAGGCAGGCGTCTACTTTTGTTCTAAACTTAGTCGTTGCGAAATCGCAGCCAGGTAATTGTGATCTGTTTCACATATTTATCTCGCATGACCTTTAAAATTCCAGCCGGCGGCCCCATGTGGGTAGCAGCCCATTGGAAAAGTGAGGCGACACAGTCGCGCAAAGGTTGTGCACAGGATTGATTTGTCGCAATGATTGACACGATTCCGCTTGACGCTGCGTAAGGTTTTTGTAATTTTACAGCCAACCTTTTATTCACTAACAAATAGCTGGTGGAATATATGACTATCAAAGTAGGTATCAACGGTTTTGGCCGTATCGGTCGCATTGTTTTCCGTGCTGCGCAGGAACGTTCTGACATCGAAATCGTTGGCATCAACGATCTCCTGGACGCTGAGTACATGGCGTACATGCTGAAATATGACTCAACTCACGGTCGTTTCAACGGCACCGTTGAAGTCAAAGACGGCCACCTGGTTGTTAACGGCAAAACCATCCGTGTTACCGCTGAAAAAGACCCGGCTAACCTGAAATGGGGCGAAATCGGCGTTGACGTTGTTGCTGAAGCTACCGGTATCTTCCTGACCGACGAAACTGCTCGTAAGCACATCACCGCTGGCGCGAAGAAAGTGGTTCTGACTGGTCCTTCTAAAGACAACACCCCGATGTTTGTTAAAGGCGCTAACTTTGACAAATACGAAGGCCAGGACATCGTTTCTAACGCATCCTGCACCACCAACTGCCTGGCTCCGCTGGCAAAAGTTATCAACGACAACTTCGGTATCGTTGAAGGTCTGATGACCACTGTTCACGCAACTACCGCTACTCAGAAAACCGTTGATGGCCCGTCTCACAAAGACTGGCGCGGCGGCCGCGGCGCATCTCAGAACATCATCCCGTCCTCTACCGGTGCTGCTAAAGCTGTAGGTAAAGTACTGCCAGAACTGAACGGCAAACTGACTGGTATGGCGTTCCGCGTTCCGACTCCGAACGTATCTGTTGTTGACCTGACCGTTCGTCTGGAAAAAGCAGCCTCTTACGAAGAAATCAAGAAAGCCATCAAAGCCGCTTCTGAAGGCGAAATGAAAGGCGTTCTGGGTTACACCGAAGACGACGTTGTTTCTACCGACTTCAACGGCGAAGTGTGCACTTCCGTGTTCGATGCTAAAGCTGGTATCGCACTGAACGACAACTTCGTGAAACTGGTTTCCTGGTACGACAACGAAACTGGCTACTCCAACAAAGTTCTGGACCTGATCGCTCACATCTCCAAATAAGTTGAGATGAGAATCTGATCCAAAAGAGCGACTTCGGTCGCTCTTTTTTTTGCATTGAAGACAGAGGATTGAGGAATATCATGATGATTACTAAAATTTTTGCTCTTCCGGTCGTTGACCAGTTCACCACCGCCCTTTCCCGCCGCGTGCTGGACGATCTGGACCTCATTGTTGTCGATCACCCGCAGGTAAAAGCCTCGTTTGCCCTGCAGGGCGCGCATCTGCTCTCCTGGAAACCGGCGGGCGCTGAAGAAGTGCTGTGGCTGAGCGATATTACCCCATTCAAGCATGGCGTGGCGCTGCGCGGCGGCGTGCCGATCTGCTGGCCGTGGTTTGGCCCGGCGGCAAAAGAAGGCCTGCCGGCACACGGTTTTGCCCGTAACCTGCCATGGACGCTTAAAGCCCATAACGAAGACGATAACGGCGTGGTGCTGACCTTTGAACTGCAAAGCAGCGATGCGACCCGTCAGTACTGGCCGCATGATTTCACGCTGTACGCCCGCTTTAAGCTCGGCAAGACCTGTGAAATTGAACTGGAAGCCCACGGCGAATTCGAAACCTTCTCTGCGCTGCACACTTACTTCAATGTTGGCGACATCAGCACAGTGAAAGTCAGCGGGCTGGGCGATCGTTTCATCGATAAAGTGAACGGCGCGAAAGAGGACGTGCTGGAGGGCGGTGTGCAGACCTTCCCGGACCGTACCGACCGCGTGTACCTGAATCCGGAAGCATGCAGCATCATCAATGATGGCGCGTTAAACCGCACCATTGAAGTTATCCACCATCATCACTGTAACGTGGTTGGCTGGAACCCAGGCCCGGCGCTGTCGGCCAGCATGGGTGATATGCCAGACGACGGCTACAAGACCTTTGTGTGCGTGGAAACCGCCTGCGCCACTAAAGCCCAGAAAGCGACGGAAGAAAAACCGTCCCGTCTGGCACAGACCATTCGCGTCATTAAACGCTAAGTAGCTTCCCCTCTCCACAGAGAGGGGATATTTACACTACGTCCAGCGGGGTTTTACGCCCGGGTGCCGGAAACGCCTGATCCAGCAGGGCAATAGCCTCGTCGGACAGCTGAAGCGCCAGCGCAGCGGCATTTTCCTTCACATGCTCCACGCTTGATGCTTTCGGTATCGCCATTACGCCCGGCTGACGGATCGCCCATGCCAGCAAAACCTGAGCGGGCGTGGCCTGATGCGCATGGGCCACGTCCTGTACGGCGCGGCTGTTGAACAGATCATCACGCAGCCGTCCGGCCTGCGCCAGCGGACAGTAGGCCATCACCGGTATTTGCTGCTGCTGACACCAGGGCAGCAGATCGAATTCGATACCGCGCGATCCCAGATGATAGAGCACCTGATTAGTGGCACAGGCCTTGCCGCCCGTTACGCCGTACAATTCCTGCATATCGTCATAATCGAGATTCGACACCCCCCAGCGGCGAATTTTGCCCTGGCGGATCAGCGTTTCCATCGCCTCGACAGTTTCAGCAAGAGAATAATTGCCCCGCCAGTGCAGCAGATAGAGATCGAGATAATCCGTTTTCAGACGGCGCAGGCTGGCGTCGCAGGCGGTAACGGCTTTTTGTCCGCCGGCATTCCACGGATAGACTTTCGACACCAGGAACACCTGCTCCCGGCGGCCCTGTAACGCCTCGCCGACCACCTCTTCCGCACCGCCATCGGCATACATTTCAGCGGTGTCGATCAGCGTCAGTCCGGCGTCAATGCCTGCGCGCAGAGCAGCGATCTCCTTTTGCCGCTGACCGGCATTTTCACCCATATACCAGGTGCCCTGTCCGATGGCAGGCAGTGCCAGTCCACGTTCAAACATCACGGTATTGTCGCTCATGCTCTCCTCCTGTGATTATTATCCCACCCTAATGCAAACAGGGCGCAAGCGCCCTGTTATTATTCACTGCATGTACACTACGATTGCACAATCAGAAGCTGTAGGTAACCCCGGCAGACAGTGCGCCCGCCCAGGATTTATCCACCATCGGGCTGTCTTTCACTTCGCTGGACAGATGCGTGTAACGGCCCACGCCGTAGACGCTCCAGTCATCAGACAGCTTGTAGCTGGCGCTCAGCTCCAGATACGGGCTCCAGTCGCTGTCCGGATCGTAACGATCAAGACCACTGCGGCGGGATTCCTTGCCGGAGACACCGTAGTAGTATTCATTCATGTTTTCGCTGCTCCACTCAACCCCGATACCCGGCGTTAACGTCAGGCCGCCGTTGGTGTAGCGATAGAGCCATGCCAGATCCCAGGAGATACCATTGCTGTTATCCAGGGTATCGCCTGCCAGACTGGTGCGCAGGAAACCATACTGCGTGTTATGCACTTAAGACAGACCCGCCATCAGCGTTGCTTTACGTTTATCAAGCTGACGCAACTGCCAGTTGTCGCTGTCTTTTGGTTTGAACTCAAACGGGGAGTAATAGGCGGTAACAGAGAGTTTATCGCTCTCATCGTTCCACAGGTAATAGCCGCCGCCCAGACCGCGGAACCAGAAATCATCCCCTTCATAGGTGATAACCGGAACCGGAACCACTTTGCGGTCGTAGTCCTTATACGGCGTTTCAAGGACACCAACACCGGCACCTACCGAGAACTTATTATCAGCCAGGGCTGAAGTGGCTGTGATGGCGGTCAGAACGCCCAGCGCCAGAACTTTGAATTTGGTCACAATCCTTTCTTTCCTATCGTCAAATAATGGGGCCAATGAAGTGTAACTGCCCGCGCCATGCTTCCCAAATTTTTTTACCCGAATATTACAAAACTAAACACATCATCTTGCGGTCTCAAAATGACAGTGCGTTGACAGCGACATGACGCTGCGATGAAGCGCTGGTGCGGGCTTTACGACGAATTTGAAAAACATCAGATGAGTTATTGATAAGTCATTGAAATTGGTTTGCGGTGGCATGCAAGTTTTGCAAATGCCATCTACGCTTAATTTTAAGAAGGTGTATCGCGAGCACGCGAGCGCCGGGCGTCCTGTCACCTGGCCGCGGGTTGCTGATACTCATCAGCAACGTTCAACCTACCTCTTCCGGGAGCCTCCACTATTCATACGAACGGCTCTTAACCTGTGCTAAAAAACGAAAGGACGGCATGCCATGAATATATTCGATCACTATCGCCAGCGATATGAAGCTGCCAAGGACGAAGAGTTCACACTGCAGGAGTTTCTTTCCATATGTCGGCAGGATCGCAGCGCCTATGCCAATGCGGCAGAACGTCTGTTGATGGCCATCGGCGAGCCCGTGATGGTGGATACTGCGCTGGAGCCACGGCTTTCCCGTCTGTTTTCGAACAGGGTAATTGGACGCTACCCCGCCTTTGAAGAGTTCTATGGCATGGAAGAGGCCATCGAACAAATCGTTTCTTATCTCAAACACGCCGCTCAAGGGCTGGAAGAGAAGAAACAGATCCTTTATTTACTCGGCCCGGTGGGTGGCGGTAAATCGTCGCTGGCCGAGCGCCTGAAATCCTTAATGCAGCGCGTCCCTATTTACGTGCTGAGCGCCAACGGCGAGCGCAGCCCGGTCAACGACCATCCGCTGTGCCTGTTTAATCCGCAGGAAGACGCGCAAATTCTGGAAAAAGAGTACAACGTACCGCGGCGTTATCTGGGCACCATTATGTCGCCGTGGGCGGCGAAGCGGCTCCATGAGTTTGGCGGCGACATCACCAAATTCCGCGTCGTCAAAGTCTGGCCGTCAATTCTGGAGCAGATCGCCATTGCCAAAACCGAGCCTGGGGATGAAAACAACCAGGATATCTCGGCGCTGGTGGGTAAAGTGGATATTCGTAAACTGGAAAACCACGCGCAGAACGATCCGGATGCGTACGGCTATTCCGGCGCACTGTGCCGGGCCAACCAGGGCGTAATGGAATTCGTCGAGATGTTTAAAGCGCCGATCAAGGTGCTGCATCCCCTGCTGACAGCAACCCAGGAAGGCAACTACAACGGGACCGAGGGCATCTCCGCCCTGCCGTTTAACGGCATTATTCTTGCGCACTCGAACGAATCCGAATGGGTGACGTTCCGCAACAACAAGAATAACGAAGCTTTCCTCGACCGTGTCTATATCGTGAAGGTGCCGTATTGCCTGCGTATCTCGGAAGAGATGAAAATCTACGAGAAACTGCTCAACCACAGCGAGCTGACGCATGCCCCTTGCGCGCCGGGCACGCTGGAAACGCTGTCGCGCTTCTCGATCCTCTCGCGCCTGAAAGAGCCGGAAAACTCCAGCATTTATTCAAAAATGCGCGTCTACGACGGCGAAAGCCTGAAAGACACCGATCCGAAAGCGAAATCCTACCAGGAGTATCGTGACTACGCGGGCGTTGACGAAGGCATGAACGGTCTGTCGACACGTTTTGCCTTCAAAATTTTGTCCCGCGTCTTCAACTTCGATCATACCGAAGTGGCCGCCAACCCGGTGCACCTGTTCTATGTGCTGGAGCAGCAGATCGAGCGCGAGCAGTTCCCGCAGGAGCAGGCCGAGCGCTATCTGGAGTTCCTCAAAGGTTATCTGATCCCGAAATACGCCGAATTTATCGGTAAAGAGATCCAGACCGCCTATCTGGAATCCTATTCGGAATACGGGCAGAACATTTTCGACCGTTACGTCACCTATGCCGACTTCTGGATCCAGGATCAGGAATACCGCGATCCGGATACCGGACAGCTGTTCGATCGTGAATCGCTGAACGCCGAACTGGAAAAAATCGAGAAGCCTGCCGGGATCAGCAACCCGAAAGACTTCCGTAACGAGATCGTTAACTTTGTGCTGCGCGCCCGGGCAAATATCAGTGGCCGTAACCCGAACTGGACCAGCTACGAGAAACTGCGCACGGTGATCGAGAAGAAAATGTTCTCGAATACCGAAGAGCTGTTGCCGGTGATCTCCTTTAACGCCAAAACCTCAACCGACGAGCAGAAGAAACACGACGATTTTGTCGATCGCATGATGGAAAAAGGCTATACCCGTAAGCAGGTTCGTCTGCTGTGCGAATGGTATCTGCGCGTGCGTAAATCGTCGTAAACCCTGCCCGGCTCGCGCCGGGCATAAAATAATACTCCGTAGGCCGGGTGAGCGTCAGCGCCGCCCGGCACCTACAGATCCTGCGAACAGTTGGCAGTACGGAGGGCGTATGACCTGGTTTATAGACCGGCGTCTTAACGGCAAAAACAAGAGCACGGTTAACCGCCAGCGCTTCTTGCGCCGTTATAAATCGCAAATCAAGCAGTCGATTTCCGGGGCCATTAATAAGCGCTCGGTGACCGACGTGGAGAGCGGCGAGTCCGTTTCTATTCCGTCTGAAGATATCAACGAACCGATGTTTCATCAGGGTCGCGGTGGCCTGCGCAACCGCGTTCACCCCGGCAACGACCATTTCGTCCAGAATGACCGCATCGAACGCCCGCAAGGGGGTGGCGGCGGAGGCGGCAGCGGCCAGGGTCAGGCCAGCCAGGACGGTGAAGGCCAGGACGAGTTCGTCTTCCAGATCTCGAAAGATGAATACCTCGATCTGTTGTTTGAAGATCTGGCGCTGCCGAACCTGAAACAGAATCAGCAGCGTCAGCTTACCGAATACAAAACCCACCGCGCGGGTTACACCGCGAACGGCGTACCTGCGAATATCAGCGTGGTGCGTTCGCTGCAAAACTCGTTGGCCCGGCGCACAGCGATGACCGCCGGTAAGCGCCGCCAGCTGCGCGAGCTGGAGGAAAATCTGGAACAGGTGGCAAACAGCGAACCGGCGCAGCTGCTTGAAGAGGAACAGTTGCGGCGCGAGATCGCCGAGCTGCGGGCGAAAATCGAACGCGTGCCTTTTATCGATACGTTTGACTTACGTTACCGGAATTATGAGAAGCGCCCGGAACCGTCCAGCCAGGCAGTGATGTTCTGTCTGATGGACGTGTCAGGCTCGATGGATCAGGCCACTAAAGACATGGCGAAGCGTTTTTATATCCTGCTCTATTTGTTCCTTTCAAGAACGTATAAAAACGTGGATGTGGTCTACATTCGCCACCATACGCAGGCCAAAGAGGTGGATGAGCACGAGTTCTTCTACTCGCAGGAAACCGGCGGCACCATCGTTTCCAGTGCGCTGAAGTTAATGGATGAAGTGGTGAAGGAACGTTACGATCCGGCCCAGTGGAACATTTATGCTGCGCAGGCCTCGGACGGCGACAACTGGGCCGATGACTCCCCGCTGTGTCACGAAATTCTGGCGAAGAAAATCCTGCCGGTAGTGCGTTATTACAGTTATATCGAGATCACGCGCCGCGCTCATCAGACCTTGTGGCGCGAATATGAGCATTTACAGGCGAGCTTTGATAACTTCGCCATCCAGCATATTCGCGATCAGGATGATATATATCCGGTGTTCCGCGAGCTGTTCCACAAGCAAGCCAGCGACGCGCATAACTAACCTAACCCTTCCGATTAAGCCGGTGCACCTCAGTCCACCGGCTTTTTATTTCCGCTATCCGCTTAATTGCCCCGCAAAATGCCAGTTATTTATCGCCTTGTGCGCATCCCTTCTGTGGCAAATTTAACGCCAGGTAAATACCACACAAACATTTCACGAAGGAAACCGGCCTGATGCTCGAAATTTCAGACTTAAAATTATTTTTAGAAGATCCTGAATTACAAAGGGTCATTGATGACGTCTGGGATTCGGTCGGCGCCGCGTTTGTTGAAGCGCAGGCCGTGCTGCCGCCAGAACTGGCGATGCCGCGCAAAGAACTCTCTTTTCACAGCCATGTTAAATTCCTTGGCTATCTCTGCTGGCTGCTGGAAAACTCCAAAGCTGAAGGTGACATTATTGAGATAGGCGTATGGAAAGGTAAATCCAGCGCTTTCATGAATGAAGTCTGTCAGCGTAAACGCAAAATTATCAGTGTTGACCCAATGGAGTTGCCGAACCAGGCGAATGAACTGGGCTTCTACCACGAGCGCCTGTTCCCGGAAGTGAATCTGGTACGCGGCTATTCAGAGCACAGCATCGAACGCGTTCTGGCGTTTAACCCGAAAACATTACTGCTGCATATCGACGGCGGTCACCTGGGACGCCACGTGCTGATGGATTTCCTGCTCTATTCACCGACGGTGATCAGCGGTGGTTACATCGTGTTTGATGATTATCGCGATCACCACTACTCGCCGGAAGTCGGCCCGGCGGTGGATCTGCTGCGCGCAGGCGGTTACTTCAGAGGCTTTGACGTGATTGGCGTCGTGCCGGGTTACGAGAACAGCTATTTATTACAGAAGCAATAAAACAGGCAATACGTTACCTTTTGCCGCCCTCCCGTGGCGGCTTTTTCCACTCCCGCCCGTTTAGCGCCAGCCGGAACATTCCAGAACCAGCACTGACGCCACCAGCACCAAAATAATGGCTAAAAAAGAAGACGTGATAATCAGCGTTTCCATTAGCATAGGATCGTGCATTGCCACACCTGTCGCTTGACGGACGATGCGCCATTATGAACAAAGCCGCATGACACATTTATGACGCTTTCGCGTTATTTCCATGAATAATGATCCGCTGAAACGATTCCTGCACGATGTTATTTCACCCATCCAGGATATGGACGAAAAGTGGTGGGAATATGCAAATTACAGGCATTATTGTTACCGGTATCACGAAAATGCGTTTCCATAACCCCATTAGTAAATCTCGCAATTGTTAAGCCTGACGACATGCATCAACAATAGTCTCTGAACTATCGACAAAATAACCTTACAGAGACAGGTGAATAAGATGCAGGAAAAGATCACCCGTAAAGAAAAAATAAGTTATGGTCTTGGCGATATGGCCAGCCATGTCGGGCTGGATAATGTCATAATATTTCTCACGTTTTATTACACGGATGTGGTTGGCTTACCGGCGGCTTTTGTCGGGACGATGTTTTTACTGGCGCGTACAGCGGATGCGATTATCGATCCGGCGATGGGTTATCTTGCCGACCGTACCCGTACCCGCTGGGGAAAATTCCGGCCCTGGATGCTGTGGCTGGCCCTGCCCTTTGGCGCAAGCTGCCTGCTGACCTATGCGGTGCCGGAATCTCTGAGCTTATCCGGGAAGATGATCTTCGCCTCCGTCACCTATACCTTCATGATGCTGATGTATACCGCCATTAACATTCCCTATTGCTCCATGGGGGCGGTGATCACCCCAAATAACGAAGAACGTATTTCATTGCAGTCGTACCGTTTCTTTTTAGCCACCCTCGGCGGTGCGATGTCGACTTTCTTTATGATGCCGCTGGCAGAATATATTGGCGGCGATGACAAATTGCTCGGCTACCGTGCGGCGATGGGGATTATGGCCGTGGCAGCCGTGATCATGTTCTGGATCTGTTTTGCTAATACCCGCGAACGTATTAATGCCCCCGCCACGCATAATAATTACCTTGCGGAATTACGTGACTTATTAAAAAACGATCAGTGGCGAATTGTCGCGGTGTTGGTGCTCACCAATATCGGTTTTGGCGTCGTTCGTCTGGGCGCAATGATGTATTTCGTCACCTATTATCTTGGCAGCGCCAGCTATTTCATGTGGATGTTAGGGGCGCATATCCTCGGTAAAGCGGCAGGTAGCGCGCTGGCGAAACGCCTGACGCGCAACTTCAGCAAAGTACAGATGTTTGGTTACTGCGCGGTGCTGGCGGGCGTGCTGAGTATTGCGCTGTTCTTCGCCCCGAAATCCATCTTTGTGTTGGTGCCGCTGACCTTTATCGTCTCCACCCTTTATCAGTCCACCACCACCCTGATGTGGGTGATGATGGCGGATGTCGCCGACTACGGCGAATGGTTGCAGGGCAAACGCATGGACGGCGTGATCTTCTCCACCTTCCTCGCAGTGCTGAAACTCGGCATGGCGATCAGCGGCGCTATCGTGGGCTGGACGCTCGGCTTTAGCGGCTACGTCGCCAACGCCCCGACGCAGAACAGCACCGCGATGTACTGCATTGTCGCGCTCTTTACCGTGGTGCCGGGCGTTCTCTCCCTGTGCGCCTTCGCCATGTTGCGCTGGTACAAACTCGACGACAACACCATGAAATCCATTCATTTAGCTAAACAAACGGCTGCGTAAAAGGACGTATTATTTATGAGCGAATTGATCCAACACCCGGAAAGCATCGAATGGCGCTTTGAGCGGCAGATCCTGCGCATTGAACCCTGGGGCGAACACAGCCTGCGCGTACGCGCCACCTGCGCCCCGGCGTTCACCGATAATCTGCATGCTCTGCTGCCGAAAAACGCCGCCGGTGAAAGCGAAATCACCGCCAGCGCGGAAACTCTGACGCTGCGCAACGGCAACATTACCGCGGTGCTCAACCTGAAAGGGCAACTGGCGTTCTACAACCAGCGCGGCGAACTGCTGCTCGAAGAGATGTGGCGACAGCGCTCCACCGTCGGCATTGGCGCCAGCGAAAAAAGTCAGGACAAGTACGTCAGTGCGCTGAAGCTTGATGGCCGCGAGTTTAAACCCTTGCCCGGCGGTAAATATCAGCTCACCGTGCGCTTTGAATCGCGGCCGGACGAGAAAATCTACGGTATGGGCCAGTACCAGCAGCCGTGGCTGGATCTGAAAGGCTGCGTGCTGGAGCTGGCCCAGCGTAACTCCCAGGCCAGCGTGCCGTTCATGCAGTCGAGCCTGGGCTACGGCCTGCTGTGGAATAACCCCGCCATCGGCGAGGCGAGCTTTGCGAAGAATCATACCGAATGGCAGGCGCGGGTCACTCAGGAGATGGATTACTGGATCACCGCCGCCGACAGCACCGTGCAGCTGACCCGTCAGTACGCCAAAGCCACCGGTACCCCGCCGCCTGCCCCGGCGTTCACCAGCGGGCTGTGGCAATGTAAGCTGCGCTATCGTACCCAGCAGGAAGTGCTGGAGGTGGCGCGTGAGTACCGTCGCCGCCATCTGCCGCTGTCGGTGATGGTCATCGACTTCTTCCACTGGCCGAATCAGGGTACCTGGTGTTTCGATCCTGTGGACTGGCCGGATCCGGCGGCAATGGTTGCCGAACTGAAATCGCTGGGTATTGAACTGATGGTCTCGGTGTGGCCAACGGTGGAAGCACGCAGTCCCCTGTTCCCGGTGATGAAGGCCAAAGGCTGGCTGGTGACCAGCGATCGCGGCGTGCAGGTCAATCTCGATTTCATGGGCAACACCACCTTCTTTGACCCCACCCATCCGCAGGCACGAGAATTTGTCTGGGAGACGGTGAAGAAAAATTATTACGATCTGGGTATTAAGCTGTTCTGGCTGGATGAAGCCGAGCCGGAATACCGTGCCTATGACTTCGATAACTACCGCTACCACGCCGGGCCAGTACTGGAAGTCGGCAACCAGTATCCGCGCGATTTTGCGCAAGGCTTTTATGATGGTCTGGTGGCGAACGGCGAAACGGAGATTGTGAATCTGGTGCGCTGTTCATGGGCGGGCAGTCAGCGCTTCGGCGTGCTGGCCTGGTCCGGGGACGTGCATTCCTCGTTCCACGCCTTCCGCAATCAACTGGCTGCCGGGCTGAATATGGGGCTGGCAGGCATTCCCTGGTGGACCACCGACATCGGCGGTTTCCAGGGCGGTAACGTGAACGATCCGGCATTTCACGAACTGCTGATCCGCTGGTTCCAGTGGGCAGTGTTCTGTCCGGTGCTGCGCATGCACGGCTACCGCGAGCCGCAGATCCAGCCGCCGGAAAGCTATCGCAACGGCATTCCGCAGTGCAACAGCGGATCACCGAATGAACTGTGGAGCTACGGCGAGGAAAATTACGCCATCATGCAGCACTGGCTGTCGGTGCGCGAAAAGTTGCGTCCCTATGTCGATGCCCTGTTTGACAATGCCCACCAGCATGGCGATCCGCTGATGCGCCCGCTGTTCTGGCATTATCCTGACGAACCGCAAAGCTGGCAGATAGAAGATCAGTATCTGTTTGGTGAGGACCTGCTGGTGGCGCCGGTGATGCATGCCGGTCAGCGCCAGCGTGACGTCTGGTTGCCGGGCACCCACGGCTGGGTGGCGCTTAATGGCGAGCGTTATCAGGGACAGCAGCAGATCACCGTGGCGGCGGCCCTTGAAACCATTCCGGTATTTGTCCGGGAAAACAGTCCGCTGGTGGCGCTGCTGGTGCAGCGTTAAACCCGCAGCATGACCGAAAAAACGCCTGCTTATGAAGAGCTTTCCGCGTAAAGTAAGCAGGCTAATTTTTCTGGTCAGGATGCCGCTATGTTCGATACCACGCTGTTTATCTTACTCGCCCTCGCCGCGCTGGGGTTCGTCAGCCACAACACCACCGTTGCCATTTCCATTCTGGTGCTGATCATTGTGCGCGTGACGCCGCTCAACGCCTTTTTCCCGTGGATCGAAAAACAGGGGCTGACCATCGGGATCATCATCCTGACCATCGGCGTGATGGCCCCCATTGCCAGCGGCACCCTGCCGCCGTCAACGCTGTTGCACTCCTTCGCCAACTGGAAGTCGCTGATCGCCATTGCGGTCGGGGTTTTTGTCTCCTGGCTCGGCGGACGCGGGGTGACGCTGATGAGCTCTCAGCCGTCGCTGGTGGCAGGCTTGCTGGTCGGCACGGTGCTCGGCGTGGCACTGTTCCGCGGCGTGCCCGTCGGCCCACTGATTGCCGCAGGCCTGGTGTCGCTGTTAATTGGCCGGCAGTGATCGCCGCCGCTGCCAGCGTTTTATCGACTGTTCCAGCAGACTGCACAGCAGGTAATAAACCAGACCGGTAAAGATAAAGAGCGCGGCCGGATAGACCTGTACGCGGCTGTTCACCTGTCCGGCGACAGTGGTCAATTCCGGCACGTTGACGATAAACGCCAGCGAGGTGTCTTTCAGCAAAGCGATCAGCAGGCCAACATACGACGGCAGCGCATTGCGCAGCGCCTGCGGCAGCAGCACCCAGCGCAGCAGTTGCAGGCTACTGAATCCCCCGGCCAGCGCCGCCTCATATTGTCCTTTCGGTAAAGCGCCCAGCGCCGCGAGGGTCGAATACATCACCGAGGCCGAGGTAAACCACGCCAGCGCCAGCGTAACGGTCACCGCCCCCGGCAGATCAGCACCGGTCAGGGCGGGCAATAAGAACCACAGCCAGAAAATCACGAAGATCAGCGGAATGCCGCGGATCAGCTCCGCCCAGGCAAACAGCAGCCTGCGCGGCCAGCCGTTGAAACGCCAGGCGCAGCAGGCCAACGCTATGCCGCCCGGAAACGCCAGCGCCGCCGCGCCCAGCGTCATCAGCACCGACAGCAGCACGCCGCCCGGCTCTCCCTGAGCGGTACGGCCAAGCAGCAAATACTCCAGGTTGTCGGTAATAACCATGAGACTGGCGATCATCCTGTTTTCTCCCGTTTTGTACGCCACCACAGCGGCGCATTCAGCAGCAGGCTCATCACCAGCCCGAGCAGCAGGTAGAGTGCGCTGCCGATGGCGAATGCTTCCAGCGCATGGGCGTTATAACTTTCAATTTGCCGCGTCTGATAGGTGAGTTCCGCAAAACCGATGCCGGTCGCCAGCGAGGAGAGCTTCATCAGGTTGAGGTACTGACCAACCACCGGCTGCCAGGCGTTTTTCAGCCCCTGCGGCAGTAAGATCCAGCGGAATAACGCCAGTGGGCTAAAGCCCTGGGCGGTAGCCGCTTCCACCTGTCCGCGCGGCACAGCGTGCAGCCCGGACTGGATCTCCTCCACCAGAAAGGCCGCGGTAAACAACCCCAGCGCCCAGGCAGAGCTGAGAAACTCCGGCGTAAACCACCACACATCACCCGGCAGTACCGAAAAGGCGTGCTCATCGTTGACGTACTGACGAAACCCCTGCGGCAGCACGTTCCAGGCGGCGAAATACCAGAACAGCAACTGCACCAGCAGCGGCGTATTGCGAAACAACGACACCCACACCGCCACCACGCCGCGGCCGACACGTCCCCCCGTCAGGCGCAGGGCCAGCAACAGCACGGTAAGCAGCGTCGCCAGCACCATCCCGGCGAGCGTCACCCAGATCGTGGTCAGGAAACCGGAGAGGATCCACTGCGCAGGCTGGCCGGTCAGCACCCCGGCCCAGTCAAGATGAACGTTCATCAGCCGTCCTTGCTTTCAGCATGCAGCGGGTTAAGCACCTTTTGCAAAAACCGCTGCGCGCGGGGATGCTGGGGCGCGGTGAAGAACTGCGCCGGGGCCGCCTGCTCAAGAATTTCACCGCCGTCAATGAAGATCACCCGGTCGGCAATTTCACGGGCGAACTGCATTTCGTGGGTGACGACAATCAGCGTGATCCCGCTGTGCGCCAGCGATTTCATCACCTGTAATACTTCGCCGATCATCTCCGGATCCAGCGCCGAGGTTGGCTCATCAAACAAAATAATATGCGGACTGGCCGCCAGCGTGCGGGCGATCGCCACCCGCTGCTGCTGCCCGCCGGAGAGCTGCGCCGGGAAGTGATGGGCTTTGTCCAGCAGGCCGACGCGCTCCAGCAGACCGAGGGCGATCTGCTGTGCATCCAGCGGCGACTTGCCGTGCACGCGGGTCAGCGCCAGGGTGATGTTCTCCAGCGCGCTGAGGTGGGCATAGAGGTTGAATTGCTGGAACACAAATCCCACCTGGCGGCGGATCTCACGCAGGGCGCGGCCTTTAAGCCCACTCGTGGGTTTGCCGTCGATAAAGATCTCGCCGCTGGTCAGGGTTTCCAGCTGATTGATCAGACGGATTAGCGTCGATTTCCCCGATCCGGATGGCCCGCATATGGCGACCACTTCCCCGGCGCTGACCTGCAAATCGATCGTGTTGAGCACCTGCTGATCGCCATAACGCTTGCTCACCTGGCGAAACTCGACCGTGCCTTTTTGCACGGCAAACGCCTCCGTGGCCGACGCCACGGAGGTGGAAAATAAACCTGCAAACATAGTTACTTCGCTTCTATTTTAAAGCTGCGCGGCTGTGGGGTTTTGGTTTGCGGACCAAACCAGGTGTCGTAGATTTTCGCCGCCTCGCCGTTCTGCTCAAGCTTCACCAGCTCGTCATTCACCGCTTTCAGAAGCGCGGTTTCGCCTTTGCTGACGCCGACGCCGATTTCTTCTTTCGACAGCAGATCCGGCAGGATTTTAAACTTCGCTTTATCCGGCGCTTCCGCCAGCAGACCGGCAAGAATAGTGCTGTCCTGGGTGATCGCCTGCACGTTACCGTTACGCAGCGCAGTTAACGCCAGCGGAATATCGTCATAGGCCAGCACACGGGACTGCGGGAAACGCTGGTGCAGCGCCTGCTCGCCGGTCGTGCCCTTCACCGCGCCGATACGCGCTTTACTGTAGGCCTCGAGCGAATCTTTACCGTCCGCCGGGACGAGGAATTGCTGACCGGTCACAAAATACGGCGTGGAGAAATCAATCACCTGCGCGCGCTCTGGGGTAATAGTGATATCAGCGACGATCAGATCCACTTTCCCGGACTGTAACAGCGGAATACGGTTCGCCGGGTTGGTGGCAACCAGCTCCAGCTTCACGCCCAGGCTTTTGGCCAGCGCGTTGGCGAAATCCACATCGTAGCCCACGATGTCATGCGTCTTCGCGTCTACCGCCCCAAACGGCGGGTTGGCGTCAAAGGTCGCCACTTTCACCACGCCAGCGGCTTTAATATCGGCGAGTTTATCGGCGTGTGCCGCAAAAGAGAGGGTGGTGAGCAGCGCCAGCGCAGTCAGCGCGCCCGCTTTTTTAGTCTGTGTGAACGTTGCCATGCTGATGATGATCCGTAGTTATTGAAATTGCAGCTAAATTCACACAGCTTCCCCTATTCTTACAAATATCAAAAAGTGCATTACATATCGAAAAAAGTTATGAAAAATGGGTCGCCGAAAGGATCTTCTTATTACTGCACCTAAGGCAGCATAAACCACAAATAACCACACTTTAAGAATGGCCTGATAAGCACAAAATAATCAGGATAACCCCCTGCCAGATTTGGCGGGTGGGCCATCAGGGATTAGACTGACGCGGCTCACTACGCCAGAACACAGAGAATATAATGACGACCGCTATTTCACTTCGCACCCGCCAGGGATTGCTGCTGTTTACCGGGATCCTGTTGATCGCCACCACCTTACGCGTCACCTTCACCGGCGCCGCCCCGTTACTGGGAGCCATTCGTGACGACTACGGTCTCACCACCGCGCAGACCGGGATGCTCACCACTCTTCCGCTGCTCGCATTTGCGCTGGTATCGCCGCTGGCGGCGGGTATCGCACGCCGTCTGGGCATGGAGCGCAGCCTTCTGGTCGCTATGCTGCTCATCTGCGTCGGTATTGCCGTGCGCTCGCTGCCCTCGGCGGCGCTGCTGTTCATCGGCACGGCGGTGATCGGCTGCGGCATTGCGCTGGGCAACGTCCTGCTGCCGGGGATCATCAAACGTGATTTCGCCGGTCAGGTGGCGAAAATGACCGGGGCCTACTCGCTCACGATGGGCGCGGCGGCGGCACTCGGTTCAGCGCTGGTGGTGCCCATTGCGCTACAGGGTTTCGGCTGGCGCGGCGCGCTGCTGACGCTGATGGCTTTTCCACTGCTCGCCCTTGCTCTGTGGTTGCCACAATTGCGCGCCCGCACACCCGGCACGCTCACTAGCACGCCTGGCCTGCACGATCGCGGCATCTGGCGCTCGCGGCTAGCGTGGCAGGTGACGCTGTTCCTCGGCATTAATTCGCTGATTTATTACGTGATCATTGGCTGGTTGCCGGCGATTTTAATCAGCCACGGCTACAGTGAAGCGCAGGCCGGATCGCTGCACGGTCTGCTACAGCTGGCCACCGCCGCGCCAGGTATTCTTATTCCGCTGGTTCTGCATCGTCTGCGCGATCAGCGCGGCATCGCTGCCGTGGTGTCACTGCTGTGCGCCTTCAGCGCCGTCGGGCTGTGGCTGTTCCCGGCGGAGGCGGTACTGTGGACGGTGATCTTTGGCTTTGGCTCCGGTGCGACCATGATCCTCGGCCTGACTTTTATCGGCCTGCGCGCAAGCTCCGCACATCAGGCAGCGGCTTTATCCGGCATGGCGCAATCAGTGGGCTATTTACTGGCTGCCTGCGGGCCGCCGCTGATGGGGAAAATTCATGATGCCAGCGGCGACTGGCATATTCCGCTGCTCGCCTGTGCGGTATTAGCGGTGACGATGGCGGTATGTGGCGCGTTCGCCGGGCGGGATCGCGAGATCAACGCTCGCTGATCCCGCATCTGTAGAGAGGGTTAGTTGCTGGCGGCACGCAGCATGGCATGAACCAGCGGCACCGGGCGTCCGGCCAGCGCGCCGCGTTCATGCTGGAACAAAGTGGCGACGAAGAACGGATGGCTGGCCAGCTCCACCGCGCGGATCTCGCCGTCTTCGTCCCAGCCGGTCACGCGGAAATCGCCGGAGTTCAGCACGTCCGCAAATTCCGGTGAGATCCCATAGCGGCAGTGATAGCCCTCTTCAATAGTCTCGCGACCATAGGCTTTGCCGATCAGCGTATTCGGACGCAGCTCGATCACACCCGTCTCTTCCACCAGCGTACATTGCAGCGCGGAAATCACCATCCGGCCACTGGTATCGGTTTCCGCATGCGCGGCATCTTCCCACGCCAGCACATTGCGCGCGTACTCAATCATCGCATGCTGGAAACCACCACAGGTGCCGAGGAACGGGATGCTGTTTTCACGGGCGTAGCGAATGGCGATAAACGCGCCTTCAGGGTTTTTGTAGGGGCTGGCAGGTACCACCCAGATGGCATCGTATCCGACTAGATCTTCGGCGCACTGAATTTCCGAGGTCGCCAGCCAGTCATAATCAGCGGTGAGGTTTTGTACGGCGGCGGCATCATCAATCGCCAGCGGAATGGCCTGGTGAGCAATAACCTCAGGATTGTAATCACCGACGAGGGCGATGCGCAGCGTTTCTTTGACAGGCAGGTGGTCCATGGGGGTTCCCTATGTTGTGCAATTTACGGATAACATAAGGAACATCAGAATAATGATCTTTTGCCGCCATCACAACACCTTAAAATTCGCAGGGTGTGTTTTTGTCCGGCCAACGATAAGGAGAACGAGGATGATCAACTGTAAACGGGTTTACGACGCCCCTGCTGAGGACGACGGCTATCGGGTGCTGGTTGACCGGCTCTGGCCGCGAGGGATCAAAAAAAGCGATCTCGCCTGCGACGCGTGGTGCAAAGCGCTGGCGCCCTCAACGACGCTGCGTAAGGCGTTTCATGGCGAGGTGATGGATTTCGCCGCGTTCAGCGACGCCTATCGCGCTGAGCTGGATGCCCAACGGGAGGAAGGTCTGCGTTTGTCGGCGCTGGCAAAAACGCGAAATCTTACGCTGTTATATGCCGCAAAGGACAGGCAGCAAAACCACGCCCAGGTTCTGGCGGCGTGGTTACAGGCGCTGTTTAATAGCTAACCTGGGCGTCGACGTGCTGCGGCATCGCGTCCGGCAGCAACGGCATCAGATGTTCCGCACGCACAAAGGCGTAGCCATGATGACCATCGAAGGTATACACGTCACCGATCACCAGCCACAATGCGCGCGGCGCATTGCCCGGCATCAGTGTCATCACGCCATTAATTGGGTTGAGAAAACGCTCACCCGGCTGGCAGAGCCCGAACAACTCTACCGATTTACCAATATTACGACGACCATGGGGGGTCTGCGCGCCAATGATTAAGGCCTGGCTGCCCGGTTTTAACAAGTACATGCTGCTCTCGTGCGCTTCGCTAAAATGATTAAGATAAATCCTAAAAGCAAGTTTACCCTGGCAAGGGCCATGCTGTCACGATCGTTAAATCACGACCAGGGTGAATTTTTAGACGCGGAAGATACAGGATATATGAAATTTATTTCATTCATGCTTTACTGTCCGGCGTTTAAATTTTCAGCATATGTGCGGCCCAGGGTTGCCGGCACCGGAGTCAGTAATTGTCATGTCAGATATTATTCTTGCCCGCGTTTCAGAAACACTGTCTTCAGAGCACACCGTCGAAAGTCTTGTGCGCCAGCTACTGGAAATGCTGGAACTGGTTACCGATATGGAATCAACTTACCTGACCAAAATTGATGTCGACGCCCGCCTGCAACACATCCTGTATGCCCGCAACACTAAACAGATGAATATCCCGGAAGGCCTCTCCGTGCCCTGGGACGACACGCTATGCAAACTGCCATGGACGACGAATGCTTTTTCTCCGGCGATATTTCTGACCGCTGGGGCGATAGCGATGCCGCCCGTGATCTCGGCATCACGGCGTATTTAAGTACGCCGATCCGTCTCGAAGACGGGACGTTGTATGGCACGCTGTGCGCCGCCAGTACCGACCGCCGCACGCTCAGCGATCGTGCTAATCAGGTGCTGCATCTGTTTGCCGGGCTGATTGCCCAGGCGATCCAGAAAGAGTCTCTCGTTGCGCAGTTGCGAGAAGCTAATGCCGCGCTGATCGCGCAGTCTTATACCGATCCGCTCACCGGCCTGCCGAATCGCCGGGCAATTTTTGACAACCTGACCACCCTTTTTTCCCTGGCGCGACATCTGGATATTTCGGTGATCATCGCCTTTATCGATCTCGATAATTTCAAAATGATCAATGATAGCCACGGTCACGAGGCTGGCGATGAATTTTTAATTCAGGTCGGGCAGCGTATCGCCCAGGCGAGCGATGCCGATGATATTGCCGGCAGGCTGGGCGGGGACGAATTTATTGTTGCCTGTCCGGGTACCCCGCGCGAAAAAAATGCCGCCGATCTTTTACAGAAGATTAAAGGGAATATTCATGCGCGCATTGCCGGAGAATATGCTTTAGGCGGCACGCAGATCTATTATCCCGGCGCCAGCGTCGGCGTCATTGAAGTGGATCCCCATTACAGCGATCCTGACGCAGCGCTGAAACTCGCCGACATGGCGATGTATTATGATAAAAAGAGTAAGCAAAAATCCTCGTTTATCGCGCGGTCATAATCCGTTATCGTATAAGAAAATCCTCATTGCTTTTTATTATCTGTTCAGGCGGCAACGCCTCTCTGGAGCCTTACGTGAGAAAGACCACAATTATTATGCTGATTATTGCTATTGCCGCCGTTGCCGGATCGCAACTCGGCTGGTGGTGATCTCTGCTGTACGCTAAAAATAAGTATTCCCTGCACACTATCGTCCGCAGACTCAGCACAGATCTGAGCAGGAGCGCGTTATGTTCACCGGCCTGAATAAAAATGAAATTAAACGACTGGCGGCACTGGCGTTGCTTCGCGAACAGGATGGCACGCGCGATGCGGCGCTTGGCGAATTTGCCTGTCTCGCCAGTGAAATCATGGGCGTAGACGGCTGTTTTGTGACTATTTTTGATGACGATTTTCAGTACATTAAATATGTAAAAAACAACCCGGCGATCCCGCAGAAAATGCCGATTGTTGACTCGATGTGTCAGCATTCCGTTAAGAGCTGCAATGCCATCATTTGCAATGATACCCGCCTGGATGAGCGCTTTCGCGATCATGAGCTGTCGATCAACGGCCATGTGATTTTTTATGCCGCCGCGCCGTTACAGACCAAAGAGGGTTACGTGCTAGGCACGCTGTGCGTCAGCCATCCGGCACCCCGCGCGCCAACGGTGCAACAAACAGAAAATTTCCTGCGTATTGCCTCGCTGGCCTGTAACTATCTGGAAGCCTGGTATTCATTAGGACGGGTCGATGCCTTGACCGGCCTGCCAAACCGGCAGTATTTATTGCAGGAGATGGAACGCATCGCGCTTGAAACGGCGCACCGGCCTTCCACGTTGATCCTCTTTGACTGTATCGACATCCAGAGAGCCTATGAGCTTTCTCGCTATCTTGGTCTCACCGCCGTCGAAAAAATGCTGCGTGGTTTCGGTCCGCTGCTGCGCCTGCGGTTGAAATTACCGGCTACCACCCCGTTATATGCTTTTGCGCCCGGCCGTTTTGCGCTGTTAATCGATACGGAATATGCGAAGACGCTGACGAAAAAAGCCGAAGACCTGCCGGATATTGAGGCGCAGATCCGCGGCGATATCGACATCAGATTAAAAATCTTCACTGGCTACGTGAATTTTCAGCCTGGCGTTGAGGATCCGAAAGAGATATTGCGTCAGGGGATCAGCGCCCTCCACGAGGCGATTCGCCAGGATATTCCGGTGCTGCCGTTTGACCGGGATTTCGATCAGAAACGCAACAGCGATTTTAAATTGCTCTACGATTTGAGCGAAGCCATTAACGCGCCGGGTCAGTTTTATCTGGTCTACCAGCCGAAAATTTCCCTGCACACCGGCTTCACCGAAGGGTGCGAGGCGCTGCTGCGCTGGCAGCATCCCGTGCTGGGCAATATCTCCCCCGCCACCATCGTGGCGCTGGCGGAGAAAACCACGCTCATGAACGATATTACACACTGGGTGATCCGCACCGTGATCGCCCAGCTTCAGCACTGGCGCGCCGCGGGCATTACTCTGCCGGTGTCGATTAACGTCACGGTCAGCGATTTTTCCTGCGCCGGATTTGCCGATACGCTGGAGCAGCAGATACGTGAGGCCGGACTTGCGGCGAAAGATATTCGCATTGAGTGTCTGGAAACCGAAAAAGTGCTGGAGAGCGAGCAGGCGTTGTATGAACTGGATCGCCTGAAGGATAAAGGCTTTAAGATCCTGCTCGACGACTTTGGCGCGGGTTACAGTAATATCAGCTACCTGCGCCGCATCCCTATCGACATTATCAAGCTTGACCGCTCGCTGATAAGCCAGCTGACCACCGATGCCGGTAGCCGCATTATCGCCCGCAACGTCATCATGATGCTAAAAGATTTGAATTATCTGGTGCTGGCGGAGGGGGTGGAAGACAGAGAAACCGCCATGCTGCTCCAGTCTTACGGCTGCGACGAAGCGCAGGGCTATTTTTTCTCGCGCCCTGTCCCGCCAGAGGCGATCCCCGCCTGGCTCGCGCACGCCAGCCCGCTCGACGTGGCGTCGCTGCGCAACGCCATGTAGGCTTTGAACAGGCGCTCTGCGCGCCCGTTTCTTCTCAGCGTTTGCTCAGCGCCAGCTTCGTGGCAAACAGAATAAACAGCGTACCGGTGCAGCGATCCATCCAGCGGGAGACGTTCTCGCGCTTCAGGAGGCTTGCCAGCGGACGCGTGGCGAGGATAAGGGTCGTTGACCAGCTCATGCCAATCACCACATGGATCGCCACCAGCCCGAATGTCCAGGCTATCAGCGGCTGGCCATGGGGAATAAACTGCGGCAGGAACGAGACATAAAACATGCCCATTTTTGGGTTCAGCACATTCCCCAGCATGCCTTTTACAAACCAGTTTTGTGCGGTTTTGCCGTTATCGCTGACGGGTAATCCGCCCCCCGGACGCAGCAGCATGGTGATCCCCAGCCAGCAGAGATACGCGGCTCCGCAGAATTTCAGGATGTTATACGCCAGTTCCGACACCGCAATCAGCGCGCCCAGTCCAAAGGCCACCATCGCGCCCCAGATAAAGCAACCGACGTTAATGCCCATTGCCGCTTTGAATGCCTCTTTTTTTCCTTCAACGGATGCGGTGCGCAGGATCAGCGCCGTATCCAGCCCCGGCGTCAGCGTGAGTAAGGTGGCCGCCACGCTATAGGCCAGCAGGGTGTCAAAAATGGTCACGTCCGTTCTCCGTCAAGGATATTTTTATGCGCCGCTGATAATAACAGAAAGCCGGAACGCCGTGACGTGTTGCTACCCGCCTGAAATGGTAGAGTATGTCTGAATAATAGTAATGATGAGAAAGCACTGATGATCACTTTTACACCGATGAGCGACACAGACTACCCGGATTATCTGGCGTATTTCATCCCTGATTATGCGAAAGAAATTGTCGAGAATTACCGTCTGACGGAAGAAGCAGCCCTGCAACATGCCGCGACCGAGATCGGGGCCAGCCTGCCGGAAGGTGTGAACACGCCAGGGCAGACACTGCTTACCCTCGTGCGTGATTCAGCCTGTGCGGTGGGCTACCTGTGGTACAAAGCGGATCCGCTGCTTAAATCTGTCTATGTAAATGATTTTTATATTTTCCCGCAGTATCGCAACCAGGGATTAGGTCGTTTAGCCTTAGCGCAACTGGAACAGAACCTGCGCGACCAGGGCTATCAGCAAATTAAACTGCGGGTAGCGGCAGGGAATAAAACGGCGCAACATGTTTATGCTGCCAGTGGCTTCAACGTGACCGGCATCAACATGAACAAGCTGCTTTCATCAGCCTGACGGCTGTGACGTGTTCAGGCCTCAAACTTCTCCGAAAATATCCGCCCCTGCAAAAAATAAGACTTTTAGACGAGGCAAAATCGTCAGTCGTCACTACACTCAGGGTAGTTATTTTGGCCTGACCGTGTTACCAACATCCACGTTGTTACGTGAAGGATGCGAAGATGAATATTTCCAGCAGAACTGCCGTTCTTCTCAATCTGCTTGCTGCCGCAGCGCTTATTATGACGTTATCGTCTAAATATCATTGGTTCTGAGGCACACACCGATATTAAAAATAAACGCCCCGGCTTCTGGCCGGGGTGTTTGTTTTTGTCATCTGACATATTGCCATTACCGGAGGCCCCTATGTGCGGACGATTTGCCCAGGCGCAGAGCCGGGAAGAGTACCTCGCTTATCTGGTGGAAGAACCCGATCGTGATATCGCCTTCGATCCACAACCCATAGGCCGCTACAACGTCGCGCCCGGTACAAAAGTTTTGCTGCTGAGCGAACGCGACGCTCAACTGCATCTTGATCCGGTGCTGTGGTCGTATGCCCCCGGCTGGTGGAGTAAAGCTCCCCTTATCAACGCCCGCGTCGAAACCGCCGCCACCAGCAGAATGTTTAAACCCTTGTGGCTGCATGGCCGGGCGATCTGCTTTGCAGACGGCTGGTTTGAATGGAAAAAAGAAGGCGATAAAAAGCAGCCTTACTTTATTCATCGTGCAGATGGTCAGCCGTTATTTATGGCCGCGATTGGCAGCGCCCCTTTTGAGCGCGGCGATGAAGCGGAAGGCTTTTTGATCGTCACCTCTGCGGCAGATAAGGGTCTGGTGGATATTCATGACCGCCGACCGCTGGTGTTATCTCCGCAAGCTGCCAGGGAGTGGATGCGACAGGACATCAGCGGCACCGAGGCCAGCGATATTGCCGTCGATGGCGCAGTACCGGCAGAGGAATTTATCTGGCATCCGGTCACCCGTGCGGTGGGAAATATCAGAAATCAGGGAGCGGAACTGATTGAGCCTGTGGATTAAAAAAACGGGAGCCTAAGGGTTCCCGTTTTTGTGGCTGATGCCTGTTTAACTATCAGGGTAGTCCATTACAACAACTTGATTTTCACGTCATAACCATCAAGTCCCGTCATCGTCTCGCGCGGGATAAACTCAATTTCGGAAACTTCTTTTTCCGTTTTTTTGCGGAGTTCAGCGACCTTTTTAGTTATCAGGGCGGAAATCTCTTCTTCAGCTTTACGGATCAGTTCTTCTTGTTTCATCGCTTGATACTCCTTTCATACGGTTCCGCACACATCAGATGCCGGAACTTTCATGTCACTACATCTACTCTCTTATAAAGCTTAGGTTATCTTTCTTACCGACGTCCAGGAATCAGAAAAGGACGGACAATCATGATGATGGTGAAGAAAATTTGTACTGTGGACGATTAAAAAAAGGCCCGCAAAAGCGGGCCAACATAAAAACAAGGCAACAAATCAGGACTTATGTTCGAGTACGTTTTGACTATTTCCAATAGCAATTTTTTTCGGTTTTTCACTTTCAGGAATTTCCTGATGAATATCGATCTTCAGTAATCCCTCTGCCAGGCTGGCGTGACTGACTTTGGTATGCTCCGGCAGTGAAAAACTTAGCTGGAAATTTTCACGGTAAATGCCGCGATGGATCCAGCTTTCCTGTTCACTGGACGATTCTTCAGCGCGTTTACCGGAAATTTTCAGGGTTCCACCGACCGTTTCAATTTCAAGCTCGTTCTCTTTCCAGCCAGGCACGCTTACCGAAATGGTGTAGTTGTTGGCATCCCGTTTTTTCACGTCGTAAGACGGGGACGCCGCAACCGGTGTATCACCGGTAAGCTGGCTGAACAACCTGTCGATACGATTAAAACGATCGGAAAGGAGGGAATCAGCTAATGTTGGTAAGGCTGACAAAGTTCGGAGTGCCATGATTAATCTCCCGAATTCCTGTTCAAAAGTTTAATGGTCAGGCAAGCATTGCTTGTCCGTGAATAAAAATAATATCTGCTGGCGGTTTTTCAAGGCGGCCAACCAAAAATTTTTTTCAGTGTTTGTAATGTTTTTTTGATGCCCGCAACGGGGTCACGCAGGCACGGCGGCGTGCGTGTTATAGCTATAAAAAACGGGAACCCTACGGCTCCCGTCCCGTTACACGACTAACGTCTACAGGCGGAAAGCACTGACCTCTCCCGACAGCTTAGTCGCCTGCTGACTCAGCGAATTAGCGGCTGCCGCCATCTGTTCGACCATGGAGGCGTTTTGCTGGAGATTGCCCTCCATCTGACTTACCGCCACGTTAACCTGTTCAATGCCATAGCTTTGTTCAGTGGATGAATTATTAACCTGATTAATAAGCTGGGTGGTTTCATCGACTACCGCCAGTGCTTCATTCATTTTTACAGTGACATTTGCTGCGTAATCAACGCCACGGGCGACATTTTTTATCGCCTCTTCAATGAGATGACGGATATCGCGTGCCGCAGAGGACGAACGCTGCGACAAGGAACGCACTTCACCGGCCACTACAGCAAATCCCTTACCCTGCTCTCCTGCACGGGCCGCTTCCACTGCGGCATTAAGCGCCAGAATATTTGTCTGAAATGCGATCCCGTCAATGATGGAGGTGATTTCAGATATTTTATTGGAAGAGCTGGAAATATCATCGATAGAATTTTTAAGCGCGTTTAGCTCGCGATGACTTTGATTAACAATTGTCTGTACCTGTTCAATATGCGTATTTGCCTGCTTCGCGTTATCCATATTGTGTTTAACGGTGACGGAAAGCTCATTCATACTTGCCGCAGTCTGTTCCAGCGATGACGCCTGAGATTCAGTGCGGGATGATAAATCATCATTGCTGGTGGCAATTTCATTTGCAGCTGTATCCACTTCTTTACTGGCGTCTTTGACGTTTGCCAGCACACCCCTGATGGTTTCAATCAACCCATTAAAACTTCTTGCTGTCAGGCCGAGCTCATCATTTTTATCCAGATCGACGCGCAAGGTTAAATCCATACTGTCACCAATATGTTGCATGGTTTCCTGCATACTGCGTAACGCTTTTTTCATGTAAGCCAACAGTAAATAACAGAAAATAATGCCAATAATGACTGAGACCACAATAAGAACAATTAACGACCATAAGGTTTGTTTGTACTGCGCATTATTTTTACCGGCAAACTCTTTAGCCACTTTATAGTTATAAACCAACATTTCCTGAATGGAGGCACTTAATGCCACTGACGCTATCGCTGTCACGCCACCGTCAGAAACCATCGCCCTTGCCGGTTCCAGCCCTTGGGTATTATATACCTTCACCATTTCGTCGACTTTTTGCTTATAGCTCTCATACGCCTGAATGGTTTTCTTAATTAAGTTGGCGTCATTTTCATCGGTAATCATTGAGGTTTGATAGAGATGTAGCGTGTCGCGCGTTTTATCGAGGAGGCTATTTGCTAATAGCATATGCTTGTCAAAAACGTCTTTCTGATTGACCAGCAGAGACATCAGGATCTGACGACGAGCTTCTTCCCGGCTCTGGAGCGCCTGGCTGAGCGTACTGATGCTGCCCAGACTGTTAGACGTAACATACTCAAAGCGCTCCTGAGCCTGGCGAAGAGTATTCAGGCTAAGTACGCCAAGGGTGATCATTATAATAATAAAGAATGCAAATATACTGATTAGCTTTTTCAGGATCGTCATGGTGGCCTCATCCGCAACTGTTGAGTTATTTATTTATCGACATATTGCGCGGCAACTTTATATATCCTGAAAAAATACTTTCCAGTTAAGCCATCGTTAAATAATATTAACGGTTGCTAAATTGTATTTTTGAACAATTCAAACCCTGCATTTTAATAAAGCACGTGAACTCTGCGACTGCTCCGCCCCGCAGAGCCCAACCTGACCACGCCACGGGATTTCGTTATGAACGCGCCGGCCACTGGTCGCAGGCATTTTACTGACCGCCTGAAACGAAAAAACCCGCTCAAGGCGGGTTTTTTATCACGTTCACTTATCTGCTCAGGCTATGGCCGTCATCGCTGTCGTAAGCGTTCGTGGCATTATCGGCTCTTACAGCGCGACAACGTTAGCGGCTGCCGGACCTTTGGCACCATTCTCAATTGAGAACTCAACCTTCTGCCCTTCGTCCAGCGTTTTGTAATCGTTGCTCTGGATAGCGGAAAAATGTACGAATACATCTTTGCTGCCGTCGGCCGGGGTAATGAAGCCGAAGCCTTTTTCAGAGTTAAACCATTTTACTAAACCAGTCATTTTATTAGACATAGATACTTCCTTTAATTTTCTTGAGCCACAGATTGTGGCGAACATGGCCTGTTTGCAGATGAGGACTTATTGGGCACTTAGGAGGAGGCTCATGCAGAAGAGTATCTAAGGATAACGCTTGAACTGAGGACTGCTTTACTAAAACTGCTTTCATAAGGTCTGTATGCCAAACCGATGACGCATAGTGGACTGTTTCAGAGCTACAAGCAAGATTACTTTTGTCAAGAATTTGGTAAGAAAACTGACAAACCATGTTAAGCCTGTCTGGATGGCTGAATCATTACTTTTTTCACAGATCGGACGTTTTAATTTTATCAAATAAACTTGCATTTCAAAATCTTTGCGATTTTTCAGATTACCTGTAAAAAAACAAGTAATCATCAGAGTAAACCTGTATCGTTACAGTCCCTTATCGCAGGAGATGCCTATGTCCGGTCGTAAAAATACACAAACCCATCGCAATTACTTAGTCAAATGCCCATGCCCAAATTGTTCAAAGGACTCAGAGCACAGTTTTAGCCGTGTCCAAAAAGGGGCCCAACTCGTCTGTCCGTTCTGCAGCACTTTGTTCAAATCAAAATGATAGTAAAAGCGTTCTTACAGAGCTAAAGAGTGTTAAATAAATTAGATACCCCGATTTTGGAGGGTGACTAATAACATTCTAGATGTGATACGGTGGTGGATCGCCTAATCCTTAGGCGTAAACTGCCCTATGAAAATATTTTAAGTGTCTGCTTTGAGACTTTTCATGTGAGAGATCTGCTTCGCGATCTTATGGCCAAAAACGTTCCAGGCTGTAAAATAAGCTGGTCTGATTTAAAACACTCTTCATTCCTGTTGTTCTGGTAACTGCTCAGCATGCTCCGGAGTGCCCCCTACGCATTACACCAGACACACCGATTCATTTATCGCAGAGAATTACATTAGAAGCTGCAGGCCCTTTTTCACGTTTATAAATCGTGTATTCAACCTTCTGGCCTTCAAAAAGGGTCTTAAAGTCATCGCCCTGAAGGTCCGAAACATGCACAGAGATATCTTTACCTCCATCAAGAGGAGAGATGAAACCAAACCCTTTATCTTCTTTAAACCATTTTACCAGGCCTCTGATTCTTGAGGACATAATGACTCCCGTTGCACATGATGTGAATGGTAATAAACCCAATATAAAACGTAGACTCAAAGAGAGTGGCGTCTGCGCTCGCTCATGGCCTTGAAGATATTTAGATTACTAACGACCTTCGCCATTACTTTGAACTGATGATTTCATTAGGGCATGAATAGTAATAATAAGCAAAGAACTTTCTGTCCTGCATCTTTAATAATCAGCTTTGGGGGGCGAGTTTTGGGGAAAGGATGAGAAAAAGAAAAAGCCAACATAAATCTAAATCTATGTTGGCTTTATATTACAAAAGCAGTATTACATGTGGCTGATAATAGCGTCACCAAACTCTGAACATTTCAGCAGCTTAGCGCCTTCCATCAGACGTTCGAAGTCATAGGTTACGGTCTTCGCGGCAATCGCGCCTTCCATACCTTTAACGATCAGGTCTGCGGCTTCGAACCATTCCATGTGACGCAGCATCATTTCAGCAGAGAGGATCACGGAACCTGGGTTCACTTTGTCCTGACCTGCGTATTTCGGTGCGGTGCCGTGGGTAGCTTCGAACAGAGCGCATTCGTCACCGATGTTCGCGCCTGGGGCAATACCGATACCGCCTACCTGTGCTGCCAGCGCATCAGAGATGTAGTCGCCGTTCAGGTTCATACAGGCGATCACGTCGTATTCAGCCGGACGCAGCAGGATCTGTTGCAGGAACGCATCGGCAATCACATCTTTAATGATGATTTCTTTGCCGGTGTTCGGGTTCTTGATTTTCTGCCATGGGCCGCCATCGATCAGCTCGCCGCCGAATTCTTCTTTCGCCAGCTGGTAGCCCCAGTCTTTGAAAGCGCCTTCGGTGAACTTCATGATGTTGCCTTTGTGAACCAGGGTCACAGAGTCGCGATCGTTGGTGATAGCGTACTGGATCGCTGCACGCACCAGACGCTTGGTCCCTTCTTCAGAACACGGCTTCACGCCGATACCACAATGTTCCGGGAAGCGGATTTTCTTCACGCCCATTTCGTCGCGCAGGAATTTGATCACTTTTTCAGCTTCAGCGCTGTCCGCTTTCCATTCGATACCGGCATAAATGTCTTCGGCGTTTTCGCGGAAGATCACCATATCGGTCAGGTCAGGACGTTTAACCGGGCTTGGCACGCCTTCATAGTAACGTACCGGACGCAGACAGACGTAAAGATCCAGCTCCTGGCGCAGGGCCACGTTCAGGGAGCGAATGCCACCGCCTACCGGGGTAGTCAGCGGGCCTTTGATCGCCACGCGGTAGTCGCGGATCAGATCAAGGGTTTCTTTTGGCAGCCAGACGTCCTGGCCATAAATCTGGGTGGATTTCTCACCGGTATAAATTTCCATCCAGGAAATCTTACGCTCACCTTTGTAGGCTTTTTCCACGGCGGCATTCACCACCTTCAGCATAGGCGGGGTCACGTCCACACCGATCCCATCGCCTTCGATGAATGGGATAATCGGATTATTAGGAACATTGAGTTTGCCGTTTTGCAGGGTGATCTTCTGACCTTCCGTCGGAACAACTACTTTGCTTTCCATTCACCTCTCCTTCGAGCGCTTCTGGTTATGACTGATTTTTTGTTAATGAATTGTAATGAGCCTGTCAATACTAACTGATTGTTGGGTTTCATGAAAGGCACTCGTTATTCGGTTATAATGCGGCAATTGATAACTTCTGAAAATACCATGCTGAAAACTTCTAATAGAAATCACCGGGTTAAGCGATTCAGCTCACGACTTACTGCTAAGCGCCCCACGGAAAGCGGGCCGAAACGGGTCATCCTGTTCAATAAACCCTACGATGTGTTGCCACAGTTCACCGACGAAGCCGGACGGCGAACGCTGAAGGATTTTATTCCGGTAGCGGGCGTGTACGCTGCCGGTCGTTTAGATCGCGACAGCGAAGGATTACTGGTGCTGACAAACGACGGCGCGCTCCAGGCGCAACTGACGCAGCCCGGTAAACGCACCGGCAAAATCTATTATGTGCAGATTGAAGGCGAGCCGAACGACGAGGCGCTGGCCGCGCTGCGTAACGGCGTGACCCTCAACGATGGCCCGACTCTACCGGCGGGTATCGAGCGGGTTGACGAGCCGGACTGGCTGTGGCCGCGCAATCCGCCGATCCGTGAGCGTAAAGCGATCCCCACCTGCTGGCTGAAAGTCACCCTTTATGAAGGCCGTAACCGCCAGGTTCGCCGCATGACGGCCCACGTGGGTCATCCTACGCTGCGGCTGATCCGCTATGCGATGGGCGGGTATACGCTGGATTCACTTGCTAACGGTGAGTGGCGTGACGCCACCGATAATGCCACTGAATAAGGATAAGAATATGTTTAAACCCCACGTTACGGTCGCCTGTGTCGTTCATGCGCAGGGCAAATTTTTAGTGGTGGAAGAGAGGGTTAACGGCAAGGCCACCTGGAACCAGCCTGCCGGGCATCTGGAAGCGGATGAAACGCTGGTGCAGGCGGCACAACGCGAGCTTTATGAAGAAACCGGCATCGTTGCCTGCCCGCAGCACTTTATCCGCATGCATCAATGGATCGCCCCTGACCGTACGCCCTTCCTGCGTTTTCTGTTTGCCATTGAACTTGACACTCTGTGCGCTACTGAACCCCATGACAGCGATATTGACCGCTGCCTGTGGGTCAGCGCCGAGGAGATCCTCACCGCCGACAACCTGCGCTCCCCGCTGGTTGCGGAAAGTATTCGTAGCTGGCAGACCGGGCAGCGACACCCGCTGGCGCTGATCGGTGAATTTAACTGGCCGTTTACAGGGGATGCCTGAGTCGCTAACGCGTGATAGAATACGCCGCCTTGAAGTTCAATGTCGTGAGTATTCTATGTCTGATAGCCCAAAAAAAGTGATCGTCGGCATGTCCGGCGGTGTCGATTCTTCCGTCTCTGCTTACCTGTTACAACAACAGGGGTACCAGGTTGAAGGCCTGTTCATGAAGAACTGGGAAGAAGATGACGGCGAAGAATACTGCACTGCTGCCGCCGATCTTGCCGATGCGCAGGCGGTGTGCGACAAACTTGGCATCGAGCTGCACACCGTAAACTTTGCCGCAGAATACTGGGATAACGTGTTCGAGCATTTCCTGGCGGAATATAAAGCCGGTCGCACCCCGAACCCGGATATTCTGTGCAACAAAGAGATTAAATTTAAAGCCTTCCTCGAATTTGCCGCTGAAGACCTGGGCGCGGACTATATCGCGACTGGCCACTACGTGCGTCGCGCGGATGTCGATGGCAAAAGCCGTCTGTTGCGCGGTCTGGATGGCAACAAAGATCAGAGCTACTTCCTCTATACCCTCGGTCACGAACAGATTGCGCAAAGCCTGTTCCCGGTGGGTGAGCTGGAAAAGCCGCAGGTACGTCAGATTGCTGAAGAGCTGGGTCTGATTACCGCGAAGAAAAAAGACTCCACCGGTATCTGCTTTATCGGTGAGCGCAAGTTCCGCGAATTCCTCGGTCGTTATCTGCCTGCCCAGCCGGGCAAAATCGTCACCGTTGACGGTGACACCATTGGCGAGCACCAGGGTCTGATGTACCACACGCTGGGTCAGCGTAAAGGTCTCGGCATCGGCGGCACCAAAGAAGGCAGCGAAGACCCGTGGTATGTGGTGGATAAAGACGTTGAAAACAACGTGCTGATTGTCGCCCAGGGCCATGACCATCCACGCCTGATGTCGGTGGGTCTGATTGCCCAACAGCTGCACTGGGTGGATCGTCAACCGCTGACCGGCACGCTGCAATGCACCGTTAAAACGCGCTACCGTCAGACGGACATTCCCTGCACGGTGACCGCGCTTGATGAAGACAGGATTGACGTTCGCTTTGACGAACCGGTTGCTGCCGTTACCCCTGGCCAGTCCGCAGTATTTTACCTGGGTGACGTGTGCCTCGGCGGCGGCATCATTGAGCAGCGCCTGCCGCTGCCGATTTAACGCCTGATACAAAGCGAAAGTAAGGAGACAACGTGGCAAAAAATTATTATGACATCACAATTGCGCTGGCGGGAATTTGCCAGTCAGCCCGTCTGGTGCAGGAGCTTGCACATCACGGGCATTGCGATGCCGACGCGCTGCACGTATCACTTAACAGCGTGATTGATTTAAGCCCGGACTCCACGCTCGGTGTGTTTGGCGGCAGCGAAGCCAACCTGCGCATCGGCCTTGAAACCCTTCTCGGCGTGCTGAATGCCAGCAGCCGTCAGGGACTGAATGCGGAACTGACGCGCTATACGCTGAGCCTGATGGTGCTGGAACGTAAACTGTCGGCCAATAAAGGCGCGATGAACACGCTGGGCAGCCGCATCGACGGCTTGCAGCGCCAGCTCGATCATTTCGATTTGCAGTCCGATACGCTGCTGAGCGCTATGGCGGCCATTTATGTGGATGTGATCAGCCCTCTCGGGCCGCGCATTCAGGTCACCGGCTCCCCGGCGGTGCTGCAAAGTTCGCAAGTGCAGGCCAAAGTGCGCGCCGCCCTGCTGGCTGGCATCCGGGCCGCAGTGCTGTGGCACCAGGTTGGCGGTGGCCGTCTGCAATTAATGTTTTCCCGTAATCGCCTGTCCACGCAGGCCAAACAAATTCTTGCTCATTGTTAACTCCCGGAGTTGTGACCTATGGAATTATCCTCACTGACCGCTGTATCCCCTGTCGATGGACGCTACGGCGATAAAGTCAGCGCGCTGCGCGGGATTTTCAGCGAATACGGTTTGCTGAAGTTTCGTGTACAGGTAGAAGTTCGCTGGCTGCAAAAGCTGGCCGCGCATGCAGCAGTCAAGGAAGTTCCTGCTTTTGCTGCGCACGCAAACGGTTACCTTGATAAAATCGTCGCTGAATTTAATGAAGCTGACGCTGCGCGCATTAAGACCATCGAACGCACCACCAATCACGACGTGAAAGCGGTGGAGTATTTTCTGAAAGAGAAAGTGGCGGATATCCCTGAACTGCATGCCGTGTCTGAGTTCATCCACTTCGCCTGTACCTCAGAAGATATTAATAACCTGTCTCACGCCCTGATGCTGCAAACCGCCCGTGAAGAGGTGATCCTGCCTTACTGGCGTAAAGTGATCGACGCGGTGAAAGATCTGGCGGTGCAGTACCGCGACATCCCGCTGCTGTCACGTACCCACGGCCAGCCGGCAACGCCGTCCACCATGGGTAAAGAGATGGCGAACGTCGCCTACCGTATGGAGCGTCAGTACCGCCAGCTCACGCAGGTGGAGATCCTGGGTAAAATCAACGGCGCCGTGGGCAACTATAACGCGCATATTGCCGCGTATCCGGAAGTTGACTGGCACCAGTTCAGCGAAGAGTTTGTGACCTCCCTCGGTATCCAGTGGAACCCGTACACCACGCAGATCGAGCCACACGACTATATTGCCGAGCTGTTTGACTGCATCGCCCGCTTTAACACCATCCTGATCGATTTCGACCGTGATGTGTGGGGCTACGTGGCGCTGAACCACTTCAAGCAGAAAACCATCGCCGGTGAAATCGGCTCGTCCACCATGCCGCACAAAGTCAACCCGATTGACTTCGAAAACTCCGAAGGCAACCTGGGCCTGTCGAATGCGCTGTTGCAGCATCTGGCGAGCAAACTGCCGGTCTCCCGCTGGCAGCGCGACCTGACTGACTCCACCGTGCTGCGTAACCTTGGCGTTGGCATCGGTTATGCGCTGATCGCCTATCAGTCGACGCTGAAAGGCGTGAGCAAACTGGAAGTGAACCGCGAGCGTCTGCTGGACGAGCTGGATCATAACTGGGAAGTGCTGGCTGAGCCGATCCAGACGGTTATGCGTCGTTACGGCATCGAGAAGCCGTATGAGAAGCTCAAAGAGCTGACTCGCGGCAAGCGCGTTGACGCGGAAGGCATGAAGCAGTTCATCGACAGCCTCGAACTGCCGGAAGAAGAGAAAACGCGTCTGAAGGCCATGACCCCGGCAAATTACCTTGGCCGCGCCATCACCATGGTTGACGAACTGAAGTAATTTTCCCCGCCCTTCGCCCCCTTCCCGCCCGGAAAGGGGGCTGTTTAGTAAATGTTTATGCCTTACGTAACATAATCCGCGTTAAACTCATCACATCAAAGACAACAGCGAGGCCAGACAATGCGCGTACTCGTAGTGGAAGACAATGCCCTTCTGCGTCACCATCTTAAAGTACAGCTACAGGAGCTGGGCCATCAGGTAGATGATGCGGAAGATGCGAAAGAAGCCGATTACTACTTAAACGAGCATATTCCCGATATTGCGCTGGTGGATCTGGGTCTGCCGGATGAAGACGGGCTGTCGCTGATCCGCCGCTGGCGCAGCAATGACGTCTCGCTGCCTGTGCTGGTGCTGACCGCCCGCGAAGGCTGGCAGGATAAAGTCGAAGTGCTGAGCGCCGGTGCGGATGATTATGTCACCAAGCCGTTTCATATCGAAGAAGTGGTGGCGCGGATGCAGGCGCTGATGCGCCGCAACAGCGGGCTGGCGTCACAGGTGATTTCCATGCCGCCGTTTCAGGTTGATCTTTCCCGCCGGGAGCTGTCGGTAAATGGCGAAGTGATCAAACTCACGGCCTTCGAGTACACCATTATGGAAACGCTGATCCGCAACAGCGGCAAAGTGGTCAGCAAAGATTCGCTGATGTTGCAGCTTTATCCGGATGCCGAGCTGCGCGAAAGCCATACCATCGACGTGCTGATGGGGCGTCTGCGCAAGAAAATTCAGGCGCAGCACCCGGATGATGTGATCACTACCGTGCGCGGTCAGGGCTATCTTTTCGAACTGCGCGAATGAGAAAACTGCTGCGTCGCCTTTTACCGCTCTCGCTGCGGGTACGCTTTTTACTGGCCACCGCTGGCGTGGTAATGGTGCTGTCGCTGGCCTACGGTATGGTGGCGCTGGTGGGTTACAGCGTCAGCTTCGATAAAACTACCTTCCGTCTGCTGCGCGGCGAGAGCAACCTGTTTTATACCCTCTCCCGCTGGGAAAATAATCACTTCAGTATTGAGATCCCCGAAAACCTGAATCTGCAAAGCCCATCGATGGCGCTGATCTATGATCGGCACGGCAAGCTGCTCTGGGCGCAGCGCGACGTGCCGTGGCTCATCAAACGTATTCGTCCGGAATGGTTACAGGCTAACGGCTTTCATGAAATCGAAGCCGATGTGAATGCCTCAAGCCTGCTGCTGAGCAGCGATCATAATGCCCAACAGCAGTTGCAGGCGATCCGCGACGATGACAGCGACAGTGAGATGACGCACTCGGTGGCGATTAACGTCTATCCCGCCACGGCGCGTATGCCGCAGCTTTCTATTGTGGTGATCGATACCATACCCATTGAACTGAAGCGCTCTTACATGGTGTGGAGCTGGTTTATTTATGTGCTGGCCGCCAATCTGCTGCTGGTGATCCCGCTGTTGTGGATCGCGGCCTGGTGGAGCCTGCGCCCCATCGAAGCCCTGGCGGGCGAGGTGCGCGAGCTGGAAGAACATCATCGCGAGCGGCTGAACCCGGAAACGACCCGCGAACTGACCAGCCTGGTGAGCAATCTTAACCGCCTGCTGAAAAGCGAGCGCGATCGCTATGATAAATACCGCACCACCCTGACCGACCTCACCCACAGCCTGAAAACGCCGCTGGCGGTGCTGCAAAGCACCCTGCGCTCGTTGCGCAGCGAAAAGCTGACGGTCAGCGACGCCGAGCCGGTGATGCTCGAGCAGATCAGCCGCATTTCACAACAGATCGGCTATTACCTGCACCGCGCCAGTATGCGTAGCGGCAGTATGTTGTTGAGCCGCGAACTGCACCCGGTCGCACCGCTGCTGGATAATCTGACCTCGGCGTTGAATAAGGTTTACCAGCGTAAAGGCGTGGACATCAGCCTCGATATCTCACCGGAAATCACTTTTGTCGGCGAGCAGACGGATTTTATGGAAGTGATGGGCAACGTGCTGGATAACGCCTGCAAATACTGCCTGGAGTTTGTGGAAGTGTCCGCGCATCTGCATGAAGACCAGCTGCATATTATTGTCGAAGATGACGGTCCTGGTATTCCCGCCAGTAAGCGCGATCTGGTGTTTGACCGTGGTCAGCGCGCAGATACGCTGCGGCCAGGCCAGGGGGTAGGCTTGTCGGTAGCGCGGGAGATTGTCGAGCAGTATGACGGCAGGATCCTGGCGGGTGAAAGCCTGCTCGGTGGCGCACGTATGGAAGTGATTTTTGCCCGCCAGCATCTCATCTCCGCTGATAATTAGCGCATCCAGATAAAATAAGCGCGCCCGCTGCACGCAGCCTGTCATCCTTCCGTTATAATCCGTTTCAGGTACGTAAGCCCTGGAAAATGATATGGACTACCATTTAACGTTAGACTGGCCCGACTTCATCGCACGCTACTGGCAGAAACGCCCTGTCGTGCTGAAACGGGGTTTTGCAAATTTTGTCGATCCACTGTCGCCGGATGAACTGGCGGGACTGGCGATGGAAAGTGAAGTGGACAGCCGCCTGGTGAGCCATCAGGAAGGCAAATGGCAGGTCAGCCATGGGCCGTTTGAGAGCTACGATCACCTCGGCGAAACCAACTGGTCGCTGCTGGTCCAGGCGGTGGATCACTGGCATCAGCCAACCGCCGCGCTGATGCGCCCTTTCCGCATGCTCCCCGACTGGCGCATTGATGATTTAATGATCTCCTTCTCCGTGCCCGGTGGCGGCGTGGGTCCGCATTTCGATCAGTACGACGTGTTTATCATTCAGGGTACCGGCCGCCGACGCTGGCGCGTGGGCGAGAAAGTGGCGATGAAACAGCACTGTCCGCACCCGGATCTGCTCCAGGTCGATCCCTTCGACGCCATCATCGATGAAGAGATGGAGCCAGGCGATATTCTCTATATCCCGCCAGGATTCCCGCATGAAGGCTATTCGCTGGAAAACTCGATGAACTATTCGGTGGGCTTCCGCGCGCCGAGTGGCCGCGAGCTGATCAGCGGTTTTGCCGACTATGTATTACAGCGCGAACTGGGCAGCCAGCGTTATACCGATCCGGACGTGCCGCCGCGCGAGCATCCGGCAGACATTCTGCCACAGGAACTGGATCGTCTGCGGGCCACCATGCTCGATCTGATCAATCAGCCGGAGCATTTCCAGCAGTGGTTTGGCGAGTTTGTCTCCCAGTCGCGTCACGAGCTGGATGTCGCTCCGCCGGAACCGCCGTATCAGCCGGATGAGATCTACGACTCATTGCAACAGGGCGATAAACTGGTGCGTCTGGGCGGGCTACGCGTGTTGCGCATTGGCGATGATGTCTTCGCTAACGGTGAGAAGATCGAGTCACCGCACCGCCCTGCACTGGCAGCACTTGCCAGCCATATGGTGATCACCGCCGACACGCTTGGCGATGCGCTGGAAGATCCTTCTTTCCTCGCTATGCTCGCCGCGCTGGTCAACAGCGGTTACTGGTTCTTTGAAGATTAAGATGTGAACAGGCCCGGTGGCGCTACGCTTACCGGGCCTGTGGGTTACGTGGATGTTATTGCCCGGTGGCGCTGCGCTTACCGGGCCTACGGGTTCCGTGAATGTCATTGCCCGGTGGCGCTGCGCTTACCGGGCCTGTGGGTTCCGTGGATGTCATTGCCCGGTGGCGCTGCGCTTACCGGGCCTACGACGGTATGGTCGGACCCAAAACGTAGGCCGGGCAAGCGCAGCGCCGCCCGGCGATACTACTCTTCCCGCCGCTCCCCTACGGGCCACTCCCCTACCTCACCCGCCCAGTCAGGCGGATAAATACCGTCCCGCACATCACGATGAAAAGTTGAATAAGGCCAGTCGCGCACCCGCGCCACCCAGCCATGCTTTACCGGATTAATATTGATGTAATCCCGATGGCGGCGCATATCCTCCTCGTCCCGTAAGGTATGCTCCCAGAACCTGGGCTGCCAGACTTCACCTCTGTTCAGCGAGCGGGTGAACATTTTCTTCAGATCCCGCCAGCGACCGGAAAAATCGCTGTCATTCGCGGGTAGTGTCCAGATGCAGTGCATGTGATCGGGAAGAATAACCCAGGCATCAATATGAAAGGGTTTGCGTTGTTTAACAAAGGATGTGGCCTTGCGAAGCAGATCAACGTGGCGGATCAACACGTCACTTTGCCGGTTTTTCAGGTTAACCGTAAAAAACCAGCTACCACCGGGGATGTAGTGCCGACGATAATTTGACATGCGGTAATCCTTTACCTGGGGGAATTGTGACGCCCGGTGGCGCTGCGCTTACCGGGCCTACAACGGTATGGTCGAACCCAAAACGTAGGCCGGGCAAGCGCAGCGCCGCCCGGCGTTAATGGCTTTTTGCCGTTAACTCTGCGATACGCACGATCACTTTTACCGCTTTTTCCATGCCTTCCAGCGTCACGAATTCATGCTTGCCGTGATAGTTATAGCCACCGGTAAAGATGTTCGGGCATGGCAATCCCATAAAGGATAACTGTGCGCCGTCGGTGCCGCCGCGGATGGGTTTCATGACCGGTTCAATGTCGCAATCGCGCATCGCCTGTTGGGCAATGTCGATAATATGCGGAAACTCAGCGACTTTATCGCGCATATTGTAATAGCTGTCCTCGATCACCAGTTCTATATAGCAGTCCGGATGCAGCCCCTTGCCGACCTTTTTGGCGATATCCATCATTTTACGTTTGCGCGCCTCGAAAGCCTGGCGGTCAAAATCGCGGATGATGTAGTGCATCTCGGCGCGATCTACGGTTCCTTTAATGCTGGTCAGATGATAAAAACCTTCATACCCTTCCGTCTGCTCCGGGCTTTCCTCTGGCGGTACTTCAGCATGGATGCGGCTGGCAAGGGACAATGCATTGACCATGACGCCTTTCGCGGTGCCGGGGTGGACGTTGTTGCCAACAATTTTGATGGTCACCGATGCGGCGTTGAAGTTTTCAAATTCCAGCTCTCCTACGCCGCCGCCGTCAATGGTATAAGCCCAGCGCGCATCGAAGGCATCGACGTCAAAATGTTTCGCGCCTTTGCCCACCTCTTCATCCGGCGTAAAGGCCACGCGAATATCACCATGGGGGAGATTTTGCTGGATCAGCACCGACAGTGCCGTCATGATTTCTGCCACGCCTGCTTTGTCGTCGGCTCCGAGCAGCGTTTTGCCGTCGGTGGTGATCAGCGTCTGGCCGAGCAGCTGGTGCAGCACCGGGAACATGACCGGGGATAACACTTCATCGCCCACGCCAAGCGCAATATCGCCGCCGCGATAGTTCTCGACAATCTGCGGATTGACGTTCTTGCCGGTAAAGTCAGGTGAGGTGTCAACATGCGAAATAAAGCCAATAGCCGGAATGTCGCCCGGTACGTTGGCTGGCAGGGTAGCCATCACCGTGCCTTTTTCGCTCAGGGTGACGTTAATAAGCCCCATCTCTTCCAGCTGTTCTTTTAGCAACTCCAACAGCTTCCATTGCCCTTCGGTACTCGGAACCTGTCTGACGCCCGGTTTTGATTGTGTATCCAGCGAAACGTAGTGCAAAAAACGCTCTAGTAATTTATCCATGCGGGCCACCCTCACTATTTGAGACAACATTATTGATAAGCGTGAAAACAGAAATATTGCGTCAGGTCACTTTTACCCGTGCAAACGAGAATTTTTTAGCTTACGCGACCCCAGAGTTAAGCATGGTTGAGAAAATCCGCCTCTGAAAGGGAATATCTCACAAGGATTGGCGATTTCAGTGCTTTGCCGTAGAATGCCAGGCCTTATTAATGTGTCAAACCCTAAGGTGGTTAATCACAAACCCCGCAATGGTAAGCCGTCCGTTGCGTCTACATGGGACAGAGTAAAAAATTGAATACACACACGCGTTCGCTTTCGCCGTTGGTGCATCTGGCGGGAATTCGGAAAAGCTTTGATGGAAAAAATGTTATTTCCGATCTTAACCTGACCATCAATAATGGCGAATTCCTGACACTGCTTGGCCCCTCTGGCTGTGGTAAAACCACGGTTCTGCGCCTGATTGCCGGGCTGGAAAACGTGGATGCCGGCCATATCCATCTCGAAGACCAGGACATCACCCAGGTTCCGGCTGAACACCGCCACGTCAATACGGTTTTTCAAAGCTATGCCCTTTTCCCGCACATGACCGTTTTTGAAAACGTGGCCTTTGGCCTGCGAATGCAAAAAACGCCAGCCGATCAAATTACCCCGCGCGTGACCGAAGCCCTGCGCATGGTGCAGCTGGATACCTTCGCCGAACGTAAACCGCATCAGCTGTCCGGCGGACAACAGCAGCGCGTCGCCATCGCCCGAGCGGTGGTCAACAAGCCGCGTCTGTTACTGCTCGATGAATCCCTCTCTGCACTCGATTACAAACTGCGCAAACAGATGCAGAACGAACTCAAGGCCCTGCAACGTAAGCTCGGCATCACCTTTGTGTTCGTCACTCACGATCAGGAAGAAGCGCTGACCATGTCCGACCGTATCGTGGTGATGCGCGACGGTAAGATCGAGCAGGACGGCACACCGCGTGAAATTTACGAAGAGCCGAAGAATCTGTTCGTCGCCAGCTTTATCGGTGAAATCAACCTGTTCAATGCTACGGTCATTGAACGCCTGGACGAGCAGCGCGTGCGTGCCAGCGTCGAAGGCCGCGAATGTAATATCCACGTCACTTTCCCGGTGGTAAAAGGCCAGCGTCTGAACGTCATGCTGCGCCCGGAAGATCTGCGCGTTGAGGAGATCAACGACAGCCGCGAGGTGGAAGGTCTGATTGGCTTTGTGCGCGAGCGCAACTACAAAGGCATGACGCTGGAATCGGTGGTGGAGCTGGAAAACGGCAAGATGGTGATGGTCAGCGAATTCTTTAACGAAGACGACCCGGATTTTGACCACTCGCTGGATCAAAAGATGGCCATCAACTGGGTAGAAAGCTGGGAGGTCGTACTGCCTGATGAAGAGCACAAGTAAATTCCAGAATGTGGTGATCGCGACCGTCGTCGGCTGGCTTGTGCTGTTTGTCTTTCTGCCCAACCTGATGATCATCGTCACCAGTTTCTTAACCCGTGACGATGCCTCGTTTGTCAGCATGGTGTTTACGCTGGACAACTATTCGCGTCTGCTCGATCCGCTCTATTTCGATGTGCTGCTGCACTCGCTGAATATGGCGCTGATCGCCACCCTCGCCTGCCTGGCGCTCGGCTATCCTTTTGCATGGTTTCTGGCGAAGCTGCCGCAGAAGGTGCTCCCGTTGCTGCTGTTTTTACTGATCGTCCCCTTCTGGACTAACTCCCTGATCCGCATTTACGGCCTGAAGCTATTTCTCAGCACCAAAGGCTATCTGAATGCGTTTCTGCTGTGGCTGGGGGTGATTGATACGCCGCTGCGCATTATGTTCACGCCGGGCGCGGTGATCATCGGGCTGGTCTATATCCTGCTGCCGTTTATGGTGATGCCGCTGTGGTCGAGCATCGAAAAACTCGATAAACCGCTGCTGGAGGCCGCCCGCGATCTGGGTGCCAGCAAGCTGCAAACCTTTATCCGCATTATTATTCCGCTGACCATGCCGGGCATTATCGCGGGCTGTCTGCTGGTGATGCTGCCGGCGATGGGGCTGTTCTACGTCTCGGATCTGATGGGTGGCGCGAAAAACCTGCTGATTGGTAACGTCATTAAAAGCCAGTTCCTGAATATTCGCGACTGGCCGTTCGGCTCCGCCACCAGCATTACGCTGACGGTGGTCATGGGCCTGATGCTGCTGGTCTACTGGCGGGCAATGCGTTTTCTGAATAAAAAGGTGGAACTGGAATGATCGGTCGCCTGCTGCGCGGCGGTTTTATGGCCGCCATTTACGCTTTTCTTTATATTCCGATCATCATTCTGATCGTGAACTCCTTTAATCAGGCCCGTTTTGGCATTAACTGGCACGGTTTTACCACCGACTGGTATAGCCTGCTGATGAATAACGACAGCCTGTTACAGGCCGCCCGTCACTCGCTGACCATGGCGGTGCTGTCGGCGACCTTTGCCACGCTGATTGGCTCGCTGACGGCAGTGGCGCTATACCGTTACCGTTTTCGCGGGAAACCTTTCGTCAGCGGCATGCTGTTTGTGGTGATGATGTCCCCGGACATCGTCATGGCTATTTCGCTGCTGGTGCTGTTTATGCTGATCGGCATTCAACTGGGCTTCTGGTCGCTGCTGTTTTCGCACATCACCTTCTGCCTGCCGTTTGTAGTGGTCACCGTCTATTCACGGCTGAAAGGATTTGATGTGCGGATGCTGGAAGCGGCGAAAGATCTGGGTGCCAGTGAAGTGACCATTTTGCGCAAAATCATTCTGCCGCTGGCGATGCCTGCCGTGGCTGCCGGCTGGGTGCTGAGCTTTACCCTGTCGATGGATGATGTAGTGGTCTCTTCTTTTGTCACCGGGCCGGGCTATGAAATTCTGCCATTGAAAATCTATTCAATGGTGAAAGTCGGCGTGTCACCGGAGGTGAACGCGCTGGCGACTATTCTGTTAGTACTCTCGCTGGTTCTGGTGATCGCCAGTCAGCTTATTGCACGTGATAAAACCAAATCTCAGGGGACGTTAAAATGATCAAATGGTCACGCCACCTGCTCGCAGCGGGCGCTCTGGCAATGGGTATGAGCGCTGCGCACGCGGACAACAATACGCTCTATTTCTATAACTGGACCGAGTATGTGCCGCCTGGCCTGCTGGAACAGTTCACCAATGAGACAGGGATCAAGGTGATCTATTCGACCTACGAGTCGAATGAAACCATGTACGCCAAGCTTAAAACCTACAAAGACGGCGCGTACGATCTGGTGGTACCCTCCACCTATTTCGTCGATAAAATGCGCAAAGAGGGCATGATCCAGAAGATCGATAAAACGAAGCTCTCCAACTTCAGTAACCTCGATCCGGATATGCTCAACAAGCCATTCGATCCGCAGAACGACTATTCCATTCCCTATATCTGGGGCGCGACCGCCATCGGTGTGAACAGCGAAGCTATCGATCCGTCCACCATTACTGGCTGGGGCGACTTGTGGAAACCGGAATACAAAAGCAGCCTGCTGCTGACCGACGATGCGCGGGAAGTGTTCCAGGTAGCGCTGCGTAAACTGGGTATGTCCGGCAATACCACCGATCCGAAAGAGATCGAAGCGGCCTATCAGGAGCTGAAAAAACTGATGCCAAACGTGGCCGCGTTTAACTCGGATAATCCGGCGAACCCGTACATGGAAGGCGAAGTCAATCTGGGAATGGTGTGGAACGGCTCGGCGTATGTGGCACGTCAGTCAGGTACGCCGTTGCAGATCGTCTGGCCGAAAGAAGGCGGTATTTTCTGGATGGACAGCCTGGCGATCCCGGCCAATGCGAAAAACGTCGACGGCGCGCTGAAGTTAATTAACTTCCTGCTGCGTCCGGACGTGGCGAAACAGGTGGCGGAAACCATCGGCTATCCGACGCCAAACCTGGCGGCACGTAAACTGCTGGCCCCGGACGTGGCGAATGACAAATCGCTGTATCCGGATGCGGACACCATCAGCAAAGGCGAATGGCAGAACGATGTCGGCGCAGCAAGCGCGCTTTATGAAGAGTATTATCAGAAGCTGAAAGCCGGACGGTAAATCTTTTCCCTCACCCCGACCCTCTCCCTAAGGGAGAGGGAGAAAGGTGAGTCCACTACCGGACTGACCCCTCTCCTGGGGTGAGGGGTTATCTCACAGCCCTTTCAGCAATCTCTCTACAAACTCCGGCACCACCACACTCGCCAGCCCATAATGCTTCTCTTCAAATTCGCTGCCGACCTGACTTGGCTCGAGGTTGAGTTCAACCGTATGCGCGCCCTGTAAACGCGCTTCATGCACAAAGCCCGCCGCAGGATAGACGTGCCCGGAAGTGCCGATGGCGATGAATACGTCGGCCATCGCCAGCGCGCTGTATATCTCATCCATCCCCAGCGGCATTTCGCCGAACCACACCACGTGCGGGCGTAGCGTCGAGGGGAACTGGCAGCAGTGGCATTTGTCTTCCGGCGTAATATCTCCGGTCCACTCCAGCACCTGGCCACTTTGGGTACAGCGTACTTTCAGCAGTTCACCATGCATATGCAGGACGTTTTTATTGCCGGCGCGTTCATGCAGGTTGTCGATATTCTGCGTCACCAGCAGAAAACGATCGCCAAGGGCGGCTTCCAGTTGCGCGAGCGCCAGGTGCGCGGCGTTCGGCGCGATCTCTGGCTGCTGCAACTGGCGACGGCGGGCGTTATAAAATGACTGCACCAGCGCCGGATCGCGGGCGAACCCTTCCGGCGTGGCAACGTCTTCGACATGATGTTCTTCCCACAGGCCATCGGCCGCGCGGAAAGTGCGAATCCCTGACTCGGCGGAGATCCCCGCCCCGGTCAGTACCACCACTCTCGGTTTTTCCATCACTTCGGGCACCACTCTGTCTCTGAAAAAAATTCGCTGACGTAAACGCTCATGCAGACGGCGTTTGTTACGGCGAAAACGGCTTAGACGATGTAACCGGCGCGACTGCATATCAACCTCTTTAGGCTAGTCGGTGAGGTGAAGGAAGGCCGCCCCGCGCATACCACCTGCATCGCCATGGCGTGCGCGTTCAATACGCGGCAAGCGGGCAACAGGCAGCAAATGCGGCGGTAAGCGGTCGGCGATAAGCGTGGTCAGCGCGGAGAAATTTGACAATCCTCCGCCGATGACCAGCAAATCGGGGTCCACAATCGTCAGTATATTGCCCAGGCACACCGCGAGCAGATCCGCGTAGCGCGTCACATGGGCGCAGGCCTGGGCATCTCCCTGCTCATAGAGCGCGATAATTTCCGGGGAGGATAAAGATTGATCGTAGAAGTGTTGGTACAGCCATGCAAAGCCGCGACCAGAAAGATAGTTCTCAATGCAGCCGAGTTTGCCGCAGCCGCAACGGGTCAGCGGGAAGTCGAAGCCGACGACATCAAAGGCATCGACCGGCAGACGGATATGCCCGAACTCACCGGTGATATAGCTGCGTCCGGTAATGGATTTGCCGTTCAGCACCAGACCACCGCCAACGCCGGTGCCGAGGATCAGCCCCATCACCAGCGGATACTGCTTAAATTCATCGTCCCAGGCTTCCGACAGCGCAAAGCAGTTGGCGTCGTTGTCCAGTCGGACATCCCGCGCCAGCAGCGCCGAGAGATCCGCGCGCAGCGGTTTACCACTGGCCGCCGGCACGTTGGCGGCATACAGCGTGCCGTCTGCGGTTTCCGGCATACCGGGGATACCGATACCAACCGAGCCTTTCACGCCATAGCGTGCATCGGCCTCATGCACCAGAGACGCGACCGCGTTAAGAAACGCGTCATAACCTTCACGGGGCGTGGCGACACGGGTTTCATGGCATAACCGCCGGTCAGCGTCGAAAACGCCCATCGCAATTTTTGTACCACCAATATCAAATCCGTAATACATCGCCACTCCTTGTCGGTTATTGGCCGCTCAGTACCCTCGCCGGATCAATGTTGCTGGCGCGGCGGGCTGGATACCAGCTGGCCAACAGGCTCAGCACCAGCGCCGTAACCAGCACGTAGACCACATCCAGCGCATGCAGTTCTGACGGCAGGAAATCAATAAAATAGATATCGCCGGAGAGGAACTGATGACCAATAAGACGCTCGAGGCCATTCATGATCGGCGTGAGATTCAGCGACACCAGCACGCCGATGAGCACACCGCACAGGCTTCCGAACAGCCCGGCCAGCAGACCATACCAGACAAAAATCGCGCGGATGAGGCCATCTTTCGCCCCCAGCGTACGCAGCACCGCGATATCACCGCTCTTGTCTTTCACCGCCATCACCAGCGTGGAGACGATGTTAAAACAGGCGACGCCGATCACCAGCACCATCGCCAGATACATAATGGCGCGGATCATCTGGATGTCCCGGTACATATAGCCATAGGTGCCGATCCAGCTTTTTATGTAGACATAGCTGTTGGTCACTTCTCCGGCGTCCCGCACCAGTTTTTGCGCGTTAAAGACATCATTCACTTTCAGCGCGATACCCGTGACACTGTCACCCATGTCCAGATACTGCTGGGCATCCTGCATCGGGATCATCGCGAAGCTGTGATCCAGCTGACCGCTCAGCTGCAAAATACCACTGACGTGCAGGCGAACGCGTTTTGGCTGTTGTAGTTTGTGATCGGCACTGGCGTTGGGGATCATGATCGATACCCAGTCGCCCTGCTTGACCTTCAGCGCGTCGGCGACGCCCTTGCCAATGATCACCTGCTGTTCACCCGCTTTAAAGCCGGACCAGGCGTTGTTCTGCACAAAGCGCGGCAAGGCGCTGAGTCGCGTCTCCTGCTGCGGATCGACGCCTTTCACCTGGATGGCGCGCAGGTTGGCCCCGCTCTCCACCAGCCCGGTAAAGTTGATGTAGGGGGCGGCGGCCACGATGCCCGGTACTTTTTCGACTTTCTTCAGCGCCTCGGTCCAGTTATTCCACGGCTGGTTAACCGCTTCGATTTCACCGTGCGGCACAACGGCCAGAATACGGTTGTTCAGCTCACGCTCGAAGCCGTTCATCGCGCTGAGGCCGACGATGAGCACTGCCACGCCCAGCGCGATACCGACGGTGGAGATCACTGAAATCAGCGACACCATGCCGCTGCGACGTCGACCACGGCTGAACCGCAGCCCAATCAGAAGAGATAAAGGCGAGGCCATTACTGCGCTCCCATCAGCGTCAGATCGGCGGTCAGGCGACCATCGCGCATTTCGAGCTGGCGGGTCATGCGGCGCGCCAGTTGCAGATCGTGCGTCACCACCAGAAAGGCGGTGCCCTGCATCTTATTCAGCTCACCGAGCAGGGCAAAAATACTGTCGGCGTTGCGCGCGTCCAGGTTACCGGTCGGCTCATCCGCCAGCACCAGACGCGGGTTATTCACCAGCGCACGGGCGATAGCCACGCGCTGACGCTCGCCGCCGGACAGCTCTGACGGGCGGTGTTTTGCGCGGTGCTCAAGCCCTACCGCTGCCAGCATTTCCCGCGCGCGTCGTTCGATGTCTGCCGGTTTGTGTTTGCCAATCAACAGCGGCATCGCCACGTTTTCCTGGGCGGTAAAATCCGGCAGCAGATGGTGAAACTGGTAGATAAAGCCCAGCTCACGGTTACGCAGTTCGGCTTTGGCGGTGGACGACAGTTTGCTCATGCGCTGATCGTCAAAGATCACATCGCCTGAGGTGGGTGTGTCCAGCCCGCCTAACAGATGCAGCAAGGTACTTTTGCCGGAGCCGGAGCTGCCGACAATCGCCATCATCTCACCCTGACCCACGCTGAAGCTGACATCGTGCAGCACATCCGTTTGCACGTTCCCTTCCTGATAGCGTTTGCACAGGTTGTCGCATTGCAACAGGATCTTATTCATAACGTAAAGCCTCAGCGGGTTGGGTGGCGGCGGCGCGCCATGAAGGGTAAAGCGTGGACAGCAGCGCGATGGCCATCGCCACCAGCGCAATCACAATCACCTGTAGCGGCTCAATGACCACCGGCAGCGCAGCGCCGTCCAGCAGTGCGCCAATGATCGGCATTAAATTGTTAAGCTGGCTGGCGAGCAGCGCGCCCAGTAGCGCACCGAGCAGCGCGCCGATGATCCCGGCGCTGGCTCCCTGCACCATAAACACCGCCATGATCTGGCGTGGCGTCAGTCCCTGGGTTTGCAGAATAGCCACTTCGCCCTGCTTCTCCATCACCATCAGGCCAAGAGAGGTAATGATGTTAAAGGCGGCCACGGCGACGATCAGGCTCAGCAGCAGCCCCATCATATTTTTTTCCATACGCACCGCCTGGAACAGCTCGCCTTTGCGATCGCGCCAGTCGTGCCATACCGTGCCCTGCGGCAGGGTCTGCTGGCTGAGCTGATCGACTTTCAGCGGCTCGTCGAGCCACAGCCGCCAGCCAGTGATATTTCCCGCCGGATAACGCATCAGGCGCGAGGCATCCTGGATGTTGACCAGCATCTGATAGCCATCCACTTCACTGTTAGCGGCAAAAGTGCCAATCACAGTAAACAAGCGCTGGCTGGGCAGACGGCCCATCGGCGTGAACTGGCTGGCAGAGGGCACCATCACACGCAGCTGATCGCCGCGGTTAACGCCCAGTTGCCCGGCCAGCTGTTCGCCAAGGATCACGTTGTACTTGCCCGGCTGCAAATCGCTTTGTTGTACGTTGACCAGAAACGGTGACAGAGGATCTTTCTGCGCCGGATCGATACCGAGCATCACGCCCACCGACACGCTGCGCGCGCTTTGCAGCACCACATCCCCGGTAGTCAGCGGCGCGATGCGGTTGACGCCTGGCAGGCGGGCGGCGCTTTCCGGCACTTTTTGCGGATCAAGGGAACCGCGATTGGCACTCAGCACGGCCTGCGGCATCAGCCCCAGAATGTTATTTTGCAGTTCCCGTTCAAAGCCGTTCATCACCGATAACACCGTTACCAGCGCCATCACGCCGAGCGTAATGCCAATGGTGGAAAGCCAGGAGACAAAGCGACCGAAGCGGTCGACTGCACGCCCGCGCATGTAGCGCAGGCCTATGAATAGTGCGACAGGTTGATACATGAAATCCGTCTGGTTGCAATGAGCAGACTTGGGAGTATATAAGCGAAACCAGGGATGGTAAATCGGTTAAACGAGAAGAATTATCGAGAATAGACCTAAAAAGTTCTGAAAAATCAAACCGCTATTTCATCATTTGTACAGTATGCCTGCATTGGCGCGTCTGATCTTTTTCCGAAAAATCCCTCCCCCCGTCCAAATCCAGACCTTTACGCATTACAGCCTTGCGCGGCATCACCACAATTAACGCCTGAATTTTGGCAAAACAGGTTCGCGGTAACAATGAAACAAAAAGCATTATGGATTAATCAGATCAAAGGGTTGTGTATCTGTCTGGTGGTGATTTACCACTCGGTGATTACCTTCTACCCGCACCTGGAAGGTCTGCAACATCCGCTGTCGGAAACGCTGTCGAAGTGCTGGATCTACTTTAATTTGTACCTCGCCCCCTTCCGTATGCCGGTGTTCTTCTTCATTTCCGGCTATCTGATCCGCCGGTATGTGGAAGAGGTGAAATGGGAAGGCTGCGTGGATAAACGCCTGTGGAGTATTTTTTATGTACTGGCGCTGTGGGGCGTATTGCAGTGGCTGGCGATCGGTGCGTTGAACGACTGGCTGGCCCCGGAACGGGATTTGAGCACCACCGCTAACGCCGCCTATGCCGGATCCTTTACCGGTTTCCTGCACGGAATGCTCACCGCGAGCACCAGCCTGTGGTATCTGTATGCGCTGCTGGTCTATTTTGTGCTGTGTAAGATGCTGCAACGCTGGAAAGCTCCGGTGATGGTGCTGCTGGCGGTGTTGTCCGTCGCTATTAATTTCCTGCCGCTGCCATGGTGGGGGCTGAACAGCGTGGTGCGCAATATGATCTATTACAGTCTGGGTGCCTGGTATGGCGTCGCGGTGATGGAGGTGATCAAAAACGTGCCGCTGCGTCGTTATGGTCTGTGGCTGGCGGCGGCGTTTGTCGCGGCGGTACTGTTGTGGTTTAAGAACGTGCCGCTGCTGCTGTCACTGTTCTCGATTGTGCTGATCATGAAGCTGTTTTTGCAGCTTGAGCTGCGCTTCCCGCCCGGCGAAAACAATCTGCTTAATGTGGTGGGTTCTAATACCATCGCGATTTACACCACTCATCGTATTCTGATTGAAGGCTTTAGCCTGGCGCTGATCCCGCTGCTTAATCAGGCACAGTTGCCGCCGATGGTTGAACTGGCGCTGCTGCTGGTCTATCCGTTTATCAGTCTGCTGATTTGTACCGCCGTGGGACTGGTGGTGCGCACGCTCTCAACGCGTCTGTTTGGCGATCTGTTCTTCTCGCCACCGGTAGATTTACGCCCGGCGATGGCCGCCCGTTGACGGTTGCCTTTGCTAAAATGGCATGATCGAGGATAATAAACTGCATTGTGTTTCAGTGGCATGCCCCCATATCGGGGGCGTACCCTTAAGAGATCATGACATCCGCTATGCCTGAACAATTCCGTTACTCCCTGCCCTCCAGAGCGGGCGACCAGCGTCAGCTGGGCGAACTTACTGGCAGCGCCTGTGCCACCGAAGTGGCCGAAATCGTTGAACGCCATAGCGGTCCGGTAGTACTGATCGCGCCCGATATGCAAAACGCGCTGCGTCTGCACGACGAAATCAGGCAGTTTACCGATCATCTGGTGATGAATCTGGCCGACTGGGAAACGCTGCCCTACGACAGCTTCTCGCCGCATCAGGAAATTATCTCCTCCCGTCTGTCGACGCTCTATCAGCTGCCCGCCATGCAGCGCGGCGTGCTGATCATGCCCGTGAATACGCTGATGCAGCGTGTCTGCCCGCACAGCTTCCTGCATGGTCATGCGCTGGTGATGAAAAAAGGCCAGCGGCTGTCCCGTGATGCGCTGCGTGCGCAGCTGGATAACGCCGGTTATCGGCATGTCGATCAGGTGATGGCTCACGGTGAATATGCCACGCGTGGCGCGTTGCTGGATCTCTACCCGATGGGCAGCGAACAGCCCTACCGTATTGATTTCTTTGATGATGAAATCGACAGCCTGCGCCTGTTCGATGCCGACACGCAACGCACGCTGGAAGAAGTGGAGGCCATTAATCTGCTGCCTGCCCACGAATTCCCGACGGATAAAGCCGCCATCGAACTGTTCCGCAGCCAGTGGCGTGACAATTTTGATGTGAAGCGCGATGCAGAGCACATCTATCAGCAGGTGAGTAAAGGCACCCTGCCGACCGGCATCGAATACTGGCAGCCGCTGTTCTTCAGCGAGCCGCTGCCTGCGCTGTTCAGCTATTTCCCGGCCAACACGCTGATTGTGAATACCGGCGATCTGGAAACCAGCGCAGAACGCTTCCAGAACGACACCCAGGCGCGCTATGAAAATCGCGGCGTCGATCCGATGCGACCGCTGCTACCGCCGTCCCGCCTGTGGCTGCGTACAGACGAACTGTTCGGCGAGCTAAAAGGCTGGCCGCGTATCCAGCTGAAAACCGACAGGCTGGCCGACAAAGCTGCCAACACCAATCTGGGCTATCAGACGCTGCCGGATCTGGCGGTGCAGGCGCAGCAAAAAGCGCCGCTCGACGCGCTGCGTAAATTTATCGAATCCTTCAGCGGTCCGGTGGTGTTCTCGGTGGAAAGCGAGGGCCGCCGGGAGGCGTTAGGCGAGCTGCTGGCGCGTATTAAAATCGCGCCTAAGCGTATTCAGCGTCTGGATGAGGCCAGCGGCAACGGACGTTATCTGATTATTGGCGCGGCGGAACGCGGCTTTATCGATACCCTGCGTAACCGGGCGCTGATCTGCGAAAGCGATTTACTGGGTGAGCGCGTCTCTCGCCGCCGCCAGGACAATCGCCGCACCATCAACCCGGATACGCTGATCCGTAACCTTGCGGAGCTGCATCCTGGTCAGCCGGTGGTGCATCTGGAGCACGGCGTCGGACGCTATGCGGGGATGACCACGCTGGAAGCAGGCGGCATCAAAGGCGAATACCTGATGCTCACTTACGCCGGGGATGCCAAACTTTATGTGCCGGTCTCCTCCCTGCATCTGATCAGCCGCTACGCCGGGGGGGCGGAAGACAATGCGCCGCTGCATAAGCTGGGCAGCGATGCCTGGTCACGGGCGCGGCAAAAAGCCGCGGAAAAAGTCCGCGATGTGGCGGCGGAGCTGCTGGATATTTACGCCCAGCGCGCCGCGAAAAGCGGTTTTGCGTTTAAGCATGACCGTGAGCAATACCAACTGTTCTGCGAAGGCTTCCCGTTTGAAACCACGCCCGATCAGGCGCAGGCCATCAACGCGGTGCTCAGCGATATGTGTCAGCCGCTGGCCATGGATCGCCTGGTGTGCGGCGACGTGGGCTTCGGGAAAACCGAAGTGGCGATGCGTGCGGCCTTCCTGGCAGTGGAAAACCACAAGCAGGTGGCGGTGCTGGTACCGACCACCCTGCTGGCGCAGCAGCACTATGATAACTTCCGCGACCGCTTCGCCAACTGGCCGGTGCGTATCGAGATGCTCTCCCGCTTCCGCAGCGCTAAAGAGCAGGCGCAGATCCTCGAGCAGGCCGCCGAGGGCAAAATTGATATTCTGGTCGGCACGCACAAGCTGCTGCAAAGCGATGTGAAGATGCGCGATCTGGGATTACTGATCGTCGATGAAGAGCACCGCTTCGGCGTGCGCCATAAAGAACGCATCAAAGCGATGCGCGCCGACGTGGATATTCTGACGCTGACCGCCACGCCGATCCCGCGTACGCTGAATATGGCCATGAGCGGTATGCGCGATCTGTCAATTATCGCCACTCCGCCCGCCCGTCGTCTGGCGGTAAAGACCTTTGTGCGCGAGTACGACGATCTGGTGGTGCGCGAAGCCATGCTGCGTGAAATCCTGCGTGGCGGCCAGGTGTACTATCTCTACAACGATGTGGAGAACATTCAGAAAGCCGCACAGCGGCTGGCTGAGCTGGTGCCGGAAGCCCGTATCGCCATCGGTCACGGTCAGATGCGCGAGCGCGAACTGGAGCGGGTGATGAATGATTTCCATCATCAGCGCTTTAACGTGCTGGTGTGCACCACCATCATCGAAACCGGGATCGACATTCCCACCGCCAACACCATTATCATTGAGCGGGCCGATCACTTTGGTCTGGCGCAGTTGCACCAGCTGCGTGGCCGCGTCGGGCGTTCGCATCATCAGGCCTACGCCTGGCTGCTGACGCCGCATCCGAAAGCGATGACCAGTGATGCGAAAAAACGCCTCGAAGCCATTGCCTCGCTGGAAGATCTGGGGGCGGGCTTTGCGCTGGCCACGCACGATCTGGAGATCCGTGGGGCCGGAGAACTGCTCGGAGAAGATCAGAGCGGCCAGATGGAGACGATTGGTTTCTCGCTGTATATGGAGATGCTGGAAAATGCCGTTGATGCGTTGAAAGCCGGGCGCGAGCCGTCCCTTGAGGATCTCACCAGTCAGCAGACTGAAGTGGAGCTGCGTATGCCCGCGCTGATCCCGGATGATTATATTCCTGACGTCAATACGCGTCTGTCGTTCTATAAACGGATCGCCAGTGCGAAAAGTGAGAACGAGCTGGATGAGATCAAGGTGGAGCTGATCGACCGCTTCGGCCTGCTGCCGGATCCGGCACGCACCCTGCTTGAGGTGGCACTGCTGCGTCAACAGGCGCAACGGCTGGGCATTCGCAAGCTGGAGGGCAATGACAAAGGCGGTACCATTGAGTTCGCCGAGAAGAACCATGTTGATCCGGTGTGGCTGATTGGTCTGCTGCAGAAGCAGCCGCAGCATTTCCGCCTCGACGGGCCGACGCGCCTGAAGTTCTTCCAGGATCTGGGCGAGCGAAAAAACCGTATCGAATGGGTGCGTCAGTTTATGCAGAAACTGGCGGAAAACGCCGTCGCCTGATGTCACTGGCGCACCGTCCTGCGGCGGTGCGCCAGCCTTTACAAACTCTTTGCACTTCCCCTGGATTTCCCGACACGTTCGCCATCCATAATTAAGGTTTATGTTGAAATAACAATAACCTGAAAATACCTGTGGGTGATGATACTAATGATAACCTCGCGTTTTACCCGTTGGCTGGCGTACGTTGGCGTCGCCTCGATGCTGGCCCTCACCCTTCCCGCCCAGGCGAACACCTGGCCGCTGCCCGCGGCGGGCAGCCGTGTCGTGGGAGAAAACCGCTTCCACCTCGTTGAGAACGACGGCGGCTCGCTGGAAGCAATCGCTAAAAAATACAACGTCGGCTTCCTGGCGCTGCTACAGGCGAATCCCGGTGTTGATCCTTATGTGCCCCGTGCGGGTAGCGTGCTGACCATTCCCCTGCAAACGCTGCTGCCGGATGTACCGCGCGAAGGAATGGTTATTAACCTCGCTGAACTGCGTCTTTATTATTATCCACCAGGAAAAAACGAGGTGACCATCTACCCTATCGGCATTGGCCAACTGGGCGGCGACACGTTAACGCCTACCATGGTGACCACGGTGTCGGACAAACGCGCGAACCCGACCTGGACCCCTACCGCGAATATTCGCGCTCGCTATAAAGCCCAGGGCATCGATCTGCCCGCCGTCGTCCCTGCCGGCCCGGATAACCCCATGGGGCATCACGCCATTCGTCTGGCGGCCTACGGCGGCGTGTATCTGCTGCACGGGACCAATGCGGATTTCGGCATTGGGATGCGCGTCAGCTCCGGTTGCATCCGTCTGCGCGATGGCGATATCGCCACGCTGTTTAAAAAGGTCACGCCGGGCACCAAAGTGAATATCATTAACACGCCGATCAAAGCCTCGGTGGAGCCTGACGGCAGGCGTCTGGTGGAGGTGCATCAGCCGCTGTCCAAATCCATTAATGACGATCCGAAAACTCAGCCGATCGTATTAAACAGCGCAATGGAAGCGTTCAAAGCCGATGGACAAACGAATACCGCGCTGATGGATGAAGTGATGCAGGTTCGTTCTGGTATGCCGGTAGATGTCACGGAACATCAAGGGGTTGTGCAAAGTTTGTAAAGGTCGCCGGTTATTTTTATAATGATCGTTCAACAAACATCATTATTCAGGCGGCGCTATGACCAACGATGTGACCTGCTGTACCAAAAAAAGCCGTGGCCGACCGAAAACCTTTGATCGGGACGTCGCGCTTGATAAAGCCATGACGCTGTTCTGGCAGCACGGGTATGAGGCCACCTCTTTAGCGGATCTGGTAGAAGCCACCGGCGCAAAAGCGCCGACGCTGTACGCGGAATTCACCAATAAAGAGGGGCTGTTCCGCGCCGTGCTGGATCGCTATATCGCCCGCTTTGCGGCGCAGCATGACGCGCAGTTATTGTGCGAGGACAAACCCCTTGAGCAGGCGCTGCGAGATTACTTCACTTCTGTCGCCACCTGCTTTACCAGCAAGGACACACCGGCGGGCTGTTTTTTAATTAATACCTCGGCCACCCTGGCCGCGTCGTCGGACGACATTGCGCAGACGATCAAATCGCGTCACGCGCTGCAGGAAAAAACGCTGGTGCAGTTCTTACAGCAGCGTCAGGCGCGGGGCGAGATCCCTGCCAACCGCGATGTCGCGGCTCTGGCGCAGTATCTGAGCTGCATTTTGCAGGGCATGTCCGTAAGCGCTCGGGAAGGCGCATGTATTGAGAAGCTGCTGCAAGTCACCAATACCACCCTCCGCCTGTGGCCTGAGCTGCTAAAATCCTGATCCCCACTTATTTTTCTTTTGATAGGTCTGGCCTGTTTCAGAAATAGGTCAGACCTATCAGCATTCCGTCTCGCTTTGCTATCCTTAGTGGTGATTATTTTTATGATAATGATTAGCAGACGTAATACACAGGAGACACTTGCAGGTCATGAAGACACGTTCGATGGCTGTTCACATGCAGAAGGAAAATGAAATGGTTTTGCTATTACCATTACTCAAAGTGCTAATAGTAATAACATTGTTGTTTAGTCTGTGGGTGTTGTGCGGCAATTCAGTACTTTTCGCTTTTGTAGCGGTATTTATCACGGCAGGTCTGCTGGTGAAGCAGAGCAAAGATACGGCGGTGTAGGCGACGGCATGCGTACCAATAAAAAGGACTCCCCAGCCTGAGCGATTGGGGAGTCAATTATAATGGAACTTCTTTTTTACGCTTTGTTGTTCAGGATCAGCTGACCATTGCCATCCAGCGGGATCTGCGTGCCGGGATCGTTATCCATACGGATTTTGCCCTGCTGGTCGCCAATTTTATAGGTTACGTCATAACCGAGCATTTTTTCCGATTTCTCATACACGGTTTTGCAGCGCTGCTGCGTGCTGGTGTAAGTATCGTTATCCTGTAATGAGCCCTGGATCTGGTTGCCGGCATAACCGCCACCCAGCGCACCCACTACCGTTGCCACGTCTTTACCGCGACCGCCGCCAAACTGGTGACCAATCACGCCGCCTGCAACCGCACCCAGCACAGAACCTGTCAGGCGATTTTCATCCTGCACGGGTCGGCGATGGGTTACCGTCACGTTACGGCACTCTTTACGCGGCGTTTTAATCGTTTCTTTAATTGGTGTGGCTGATACAACCTGCGCATACTGTGGGCCGCTTTTGAAGACATCAAGTCCAGCAACTGCCGCCACACCCAGAGCAGCGGCCACACCAATTCCTATACCCGCTAACATTGATTTATTCACAGGAATATCTCCCTTCTTTGCTATTGGTAACAATTTTGCAATCAAAGCCGAAGTGCGCCAATCAGAATTCAGGAAGATTGAGAGGTATTGTGCGGGGAAATACGCTGATTCAGAGAAGTCTGAGCCAATAGCCCTGTCAGGCAGAAGGATATGCTGATTGCCCCGCCGTGTGGCGGGGCATGATGCTTAGTGCAGCTTCAGGCGCGGGCGGATCACCCGGTTGATACTGCCGACCACCATCATCAGGCCGGTTTTGAAATAACCATGCAGCGCCACCTGGTGCATACGGTATAGTGAGATATACACAAAGCGCGCCATACGCCCTTCAATCATCATTGAACCGCGCATCAGGTTGCCCATCAGGCTGCCGACGGTGGAGAAGTTAGACAGCGACACCAGCGAGCCGTGATCTTTATAGACATACGCTTTCAGCGGCTTGCCTTTCATCTGCGCGAGAATGTTATGCAGCGCGCAGGTTGCCATCTGGTGTGCGGCCTGTGCACGGGGCGGTACGAAGCCGCCTTCCGGACGAGGACAGGATGCACAGTCGCCGATGGCAAAAATATCGGCATCGCGGGTGGTCTGTAACGTCGGCTCGACGACCAGCTGGTTGATACGGTTGGTTTCCAGCCCGCCGATCTCTTTCATAAAGTCCGGCGCTTTAATACCTGCCGCCCAGACCATCAGATCGGCTTTAATATGCTCGCCATCTTTGGTGTGCAGCCCTTCACTGTCGGCGCTGGTTACCATAGTCTGCGTCAGAACACGCACGCCCATTTTGGTCAGCTCATTATGTGCCGCACCGGAAATGCGGGGCGGCAGCGCAGGCAGAATACGCTCGCCCGCTTCGACCAGCGTCACATTCAGCGCTTCGTTGCTCAGCCCTTTGTAACCGTAGCTGTGCAGCTGTTTGACCGCATTATGCAGCTCTGCTGACAGTTCAACGCCAGTCGCGCCACCGCCGACAATGGCGATATTCACCTTGCCGCTGGCACCGAGGTTGGCGGAGTATTTCAGGAACAGGTTAAGCATTTCCTGATGGAAACGACGCGCCTGATGCGGGTTGTCGAGGAAGATGCAGTGCTCTTTCACGCCCGGCGTGTTGAAATCGTTGGAGGTACTGCCCAGCGCCATAACCAGCGTGTCATATGCGATTTTACGCTCCGGCACCAGCAGTTCGCCTTTCTCATCGCGCAGCTCGGCCAGCGTCAGGGTTTTGCTTTCACGATTGATGTCCATTACCGACCCAAGCTGGAACTGGAAATGGTGATTACGCGCATGCGCCAGGTAGCTCAGCGCATCCACGCCTTCATCCAGCGAACCGGTCGCCACTTCGTGCAGCAACGGTTTCCACAGATGGCTATGGTTGCGATCGATCAGCGTGATTTTCGCTTTTTTACCGCGCCCCAGCTTCTTTCCCAGCTGCGTCGCCAGTTCAAGGCCGCCTGCACCGCCGCCCACAATCACGATCTTTTTCAATGGTGTAGTCAACGTGACCCCCTTAAAATTATTAACCAATTGTTAAGTAAAAGTTATCGAAATAAGTTTTAATTAACAACAAGTTACCAGCATGAAAACAGGCTGCTGATAACGAGAATAGCATGTTCGGTGCATTGGTCATACCAAAATTGATGTACATCAAGTTTTGCTGCTTAAAAGATAAGCGTCATCCGCAAGAAAGCAAAAAAAGTCAGCGATTACGCTGACTCTTAAGAATGTGCGGCGGGTTAACCGAGGGTTTTAAAGGCTTTGATACGCTGCAAATGCGGGGAGATATTCTTGAATTTGTGGGTCTGCTCTTCATCCCAGACAATTTCATAAAAGGGCTGAAGCTGCGCCGCCGTACGCTGGCTGTCCAGCGCCTCGTCCCGTCGCGAAAGGATCACAAGGCAACGGTCGCGGTTTTTCTCGCGAAAGTTGGACACGCATTTGGTGGCAATATCGGCGTACTCTTCAGGACGGTCGATTTTGCCTTCCATGTTCTCCTGCGGGAAAAGGTTCGGATTAAATATCACCTGGCGGATATCGCACAGAAAACCAATGCGCTCCGCCCAGAAGCCACCGAGTCCGACGCCGCAGATTAGCGGCCGTTCATCAACATTCAACTGCAACATTTTATCCACTTCTTTCAGCAGATGCTGCATGTCATGCCGGGGATGACGAGTGCTGTAGCTCAGCAGCCGCACATCCGGATCGATAAACTGCAGCTGCAACACTTTCTCGTGATTACCCGGACTGTTCGAGTCAAAACCGTGTAAATAGATGATCATTGTGTCCTCACCACACTGCAACGCGCCGATGACGGCGGGTTAATGAGCCGTTTTATGTTCCTGCCAGCGTTCATGCAGCTGTTCAAGCGCCGCGCTGACCGTTTTCCACTTCGCGGATGACATCAATTCCTGACGCGTAAATGAACCTTTATGATACAACTCTGTAACACGCTGTGCATTGATCGGCGACAGGTTATCCAGCACACTTACCGCGCCTTTACGATTATTACACACCAGGATCATATCGCAGCCAGCATCCAGCGATGCCTGACCACGCTCCGCATAGCTGCCCATGATCGCCGCCCCTTCCATCGACAGATCGTCAGAGAAAATCACGCCGTTAAAGCCCAACTCGCCGCGCAGCACGGTTTTCAGCCAGTACGGTGATCCGCTTGCCGGACGCGGATCCGCCTCGCTGTAAATCACATGCGCCGGCATAATGGCGTCGAGCTTGTTATCCGTAATCAGCGAACGGAACACGGACATATCTTTGGCACGGATCTCCGCTTCGTCACGGGGATCGCGCGGCGTCTCTTTGTGGGAGTCCGCGCTCACCGCGCCGTGTCCCGGAAAATGTTTGCCGGTAGTTTTCATCCCGGCGCTGTGCATCCCGTCGATAAAGCGGGTCGCCATCGCCAGCGCGGTGGCCGGATCGGCATGGTAAGACCGCTCACCAATGGCCGCGCTGATGTGTCCCACATCCAGCACCGGCGCAAAGCTGATGTCGATGTCCATGGCGATCATCTCACTTGCCATCAGCCAGCCGGCGTCTTCCGCCAGCCTGCCGCCCTCTTTTGTGCCAAGCAGCGCGGCGAATGACTGGGCCGCAGGCAACCGCGTGAAGCCCTCTTTAAAGCGCTGCACGCGCCCGCCTTCCTGATCCACTGCCACCACCAGCCGGTGATGTGACGCCTCGCGGATCTGGCGCACCAGCTCGCGCAATTGGGCGGGATCGTGATAGTTGCGGGTAAACAGGATCAAGCCGCCCACCAGCGGATGCGCCAGTATTTCGCGCTCCTCTGCATCCAGCTCATAGCCTTCGACATCTAACATTACCGGACCCACATTCACCTTCCTTATCCTTTCGTCGGCAACTGGCCCCATATTTCATCGGCCAGCGTGATAAATTGTTGTTCGCCAGTTTGCTGCCAGCGGCACTCGTACCAGCCCGCCATCAGCATCATCATCCAGGGCCGCCAGCGCTGTACCTGCCGCGCAAGCGTAACGAGATCGATATTGGCCCGGCGGGCATACTCTTCCACCAGCCTCTGACGCGCGGCATCGTCCATCCATACAGCGGCCAGCTCAAGCGCAATATCACCATCACCGGCATATTCCCAGTCAATCAGCCGCAACCCGTGCGCGCTGTGTACCAGATTGCCCGCATGGACATCCATATGCAGCGGTGCGAGGCGCAATACGCCCGGCTCTTTGTGCTGTCGTCGCTTTTTCAGCTGACGCAGCCAGAACGGCGTGCGGCGCGACGGTGCGGCCTGTTGCCAGTAGCCTTCAAGCAGCGGCAGCAGTGTAATGCGCCAGCCAAAACAAGGCTGCTGGTGCAGATGATACAACACCTCTGCCAGCGCATCGGTAGCCGGTAGCGCAGTTTTTACTTCTCCGCGCAGATAATCGACAGCCATCCAGCCTGCGCCGTAGCGCTGCGGCTTCGGAGCCAGGGAGGCAGGCAGACGCTTAAGGACGTGATACTGGCGTAAAAATGGCGCAGAGGCCGTTGCCGGATGCTGCCAGCGCAGCACCAGCCGCTGCTGCCCGCGTGCAATAATGACACTCCCGCCAGACAGCCCTGACGTTGTCTGGTCTGCGACGGGAGTAAACTGCGGAAAATAGCGTGACAGGATAGCGTCACGCTCAGGTTTATTGTTGTGCAACGCTGCCTTTACCTGACCAGACGATCTCGCCAGTCTGTACCAGCATCAGCTGCATTTGCAGTGTCGGGGCGTTGACGTTGCCGCTGGCGCTGGAATAGAGCACATACTGCGCGCCAACGTTACGGGCAATGCCGATGGCTTTGCTGCGGGTGCCCAGGCTGTCCTGCGGGGAAAGCCCCAGCTGCTGCTTGGCGACGCCCAACTGTTGCGCGGAAACCAGCGTGAATTTGCCGTTGTTCGCCAGCGCAGTGCGTAGCGCCTCGGTACCTTCAGCGGTATTGAGCGAGCCATTGGTGCGGTTATTCACGCTGTCGACCAGCAGCACGCTGCCACCCTCTGCGCCGCTTGCCTGCAACATTTTGCTGACCATTGGCGATATCGCGCCGCTCCAGTCATAGTGACGGACGCGCGGCGTAGGCTGCACGGTTTCATCCTGATGCTCAATTGGCCCAGGCTGTGACGGGATAGTCGGTACCGACGGCACGGTTGGCAGCGGTTGCTGCGGTGTAGTCGGTTGTTCTGGTGTCGGCGTCGCCTGGTCAACCGGTGCGGGCTGTTCCTTGTTGATCTGACACCCTGAAAGGATCAATGCCACCGTCACAAGCAGGGCGTAGCGTCCCATAATTCTCATTCAAATCACCCCTTATAAATAGAGATAGAGCCGCACTTTATGTGCGCCCAGATAGTTGGCGCTGCCATAAATCGTCACCGATGCATTTGCCAGCACCGTTACGGTGCGCGGCGCTTCCAGCGGATGCATTTCCAGGCCTCTGGCGTCGTACCAGTAAAAACGGTAATTAATGGTTACCGGCACATTTCTTTCATTGTAGAGAGTTGAGGACGCAGAAGACTGAATTTCCGAGCGGGATAATTCCGGTTTTTCTGCCGAGATCCCCGCCGCCAGCACGGTGGACTCCAGTACCAGCGTTTGCTCATCGCTGACCGGGATCGCCGGCTTTGCGCTACATCCGGCAAGCAGGATCGCCGCCAGTACTATGGCTGTACGCCCTCTGCTCATCTTAGTGGCCTTTGTGCGACAGCATAGGTCCAAGGGCGTGCCCCCCAACCAGGTGCAGGTGGATATGATAGACCTCCTGGCCGCCATGACGATTGCAGTTCATGATCAGGCGGTAACCGTCTTCGGCAATACCTTCCTGTTTGGCGATTTTAGCCGCGACGGTCATCATCCGGCCCAGTGCCTGTTCATGCGCTTCGGTGGCGTCGTTGATGGTCGGGATCAGAATATTCGGCACGATCAGAATATGCGTCGGGGCCTGAGGGGAAATATCGCGGAACGCGGTGACCAGCTCATCCTGCCAGACAATGTCCGACGGAATTTCGCGCCGGATAATTTTACTGAAAATGGTTTCTTCTGCCATGTCGTCTTCCTTCTTTATGACTGCATAATATTGCCAGAGAGTATGAGTGACAATCTCCTGATGTTTCAACTATAAACCTCATTTTCTTACCCTGCCGAAAGGTTGCGTTGCCTGCCCCCTCGCAAACCCGGGTAAAACCACGTTTCAGTAATAAAAATTACATCTGTTTACACCGCGAACCCTAATGCGTATATTTCGCATTTGCATTTCCATGCGCTTTTCACACCTGAATAATTAACTGTCCTGCAGCGCACCGACAACGTATTGGCGCGCTGCATAATGACCAACACACAGAAGGGTTAATGATGTCTTTCACCGTTCACGCCAGGGACGGACAACGTCCGCCTGCTACTTCTCCGTCACTGCTGGCGGTTTGTATTGCTTTTGCACTGACGCCAGCGGCGGGCTTTGCTGCCACTACGGCAACACCAGAGGATACGCTGGTGGTCGACGGATCGTCCTCAGGCGCTGCGGCCGCTGCGCAAAATGAAGATTACAGCGTCAAGACCACCACCTCCGGCACAAAAATGCTGCTGGTTCAGCGTGATATTCCGCAGTCGGTTACGCTGGTCAGTGAACAGCGGATGAAAGATCAGAAGCTGGAGTCGCTGGGCGATGTGCTAAAAAACACCATCGGCATTTCGGAGAGCGTGGCGGATTCAGACCGCAGCACCTTCTACTCCCGCGGTTTTATGATCGACAACTATATGGTCGATGGTATTCCGACGCTGTTTGAGTCCCGGTGGAACCTGGGCGATGCGCTGGCGGATACCGCGATGTATGAGCGAATCGAAGTGGTGCGCGGCGCAAATGGTCTGACGACCGGCTCGGGTAATCCTTCTGCGGCGATTAATATGGTGCGTAAACATGCCGACAGCCGTGAATTCACCACTAACGTCAGCGCTGAGTATGGCAGCTGGAACAAGCAACGTTACGTGGCGGACCTCTCAACCCCATTGACCGAAAACGGCAATATCCGTGGTCGTATGGTGGCGGGCTATCAGGATAAGGACAGCTGGCTGGATCATTACGGTCAGAAGAAAAAATTCTTCTATGGTGTGCTGGATGCAGATCTGACCGAGGCCACGGCGTTCTCTGTAGGGTACGATTATCAGGAAAACAACTCTGACCGTCAGACCTGGGGCGGCCTGCCACGCTGGTATACCGACGGCAGTAAAATCAAAGCCGATCGCAGCGACAGCACCTCGCCTGACTGGGCCTACAGCGATACCGAAACCCAGCGTACTTTCGTCACCCTTAAGCAAAAGCTGAGCGATAACTGGCAGCTTACGGTAAACGGTACACACACCGAGACAGAGCTCGACAGCAAGGCGCTGTATCTGGACGGCCAGGTCGATAAAACTACCGGCCTGATGGTCAGCCCTTATGGCGCGTCTTATCCGTTTGTCGGCGGCACGGGCTATAACACCGGCAAGCGTAAAGTCGATGCGATCGATACCTTTGCAAATGGTAATTACGAACTCTTTGGTCGTCAGCATGAACTGATGGTGGGCACCAACTACACCAAACAGCACAACATCTATTACAGCTCATGGGAAAACATCGGCGATACGCAGTTGGGTAACTACAGCGATTATCGCGCTAATTTCCCGGAAACGGACTGGGCGCCATTAAGCCTCGCGCAGGAAGACACGGTACGTCAGAAATCCGCGTACCTGGCGACGCGCATTTCGCTGGCAGATCCGCTGCACCTCATTCTGGGCGCGCGCTATACCAATTACACGTTGCATACCCTGACGCAGGATCTGGAGAAGAACAACACCTCGCCCTATGCGGGCGTGGTGTTTGACATCGATGATACCTGGTCAACCTATGCCAGCTATACCTCGATTTTCCAGCCGCAGACCCAGCGTGATGGTCAGGGTAAATACCTGTCGCCTATCACCGGTAATAACTACGAAGCGGGTGTGAAGGCTGACTGGATGAACAGCCGCCTGACGACCTCGCTGGCGGTATTCCGTATTGAGCAGGATCATCTGGCGCAGTCTACCGGCGGCGTGGTTTCCGGCAGCAATGGCGAAACCGCCTACCGTGAAGCGGATGGTACGGTCAGCCGCGGCGTTGAATTTGAGGTGAATGGTGCACTGACGGACAACTGGCAGATGTCCTTCGGCGCAACGCGCTATGTGGCTGAAGACAGCGACGGTGCAGCGGTAAACTCAGATCTGCCACGTACGTCAGTGAAAATGTTTACCAGCTATCGTCTGCCGATGCTGCCAGACCTGACGGTCGGCGGTGGCGTGAACTGGCAAAATCATACCTGGGCTGATGTGCCGGTTGCCAGCGGGACGCTGCGTTCAGAGCAAGGCAGCTACGCGCTGGTGGATCTGTTTGCCCGTTATCACGTAACCAAAGCGCTTTCAGTGCAGGCAAACCTGGATAACCTGTTCGATAAAACCTACGAAACCGACGTGAACAGCCGTACCTATGTGTTTGGCGAGCCGCGTAATTTCTCGGTGAGTGCGAATTACAGCTTCTGATAAACCCACGTGAAATGCCCGGCGGCGCAAGCTTGCCGGGCCTACAATAACCCAATCACCTATGGTGTAGTATGTAGGCCGGTGTAAGCGAAGCGCCACCCGGCATTACATTCTCCAGACGTAAAAAAGGGAGCCATTCGGCTCCCTCAGTCTCCCCAGACTATTTGTTAGTTGTTGCGGATGTATTCATCCATTTCGGTTTTCAGGTTATCGGATTTAGTACCGAAAATCGCCTGAACACCGGAACCTGCAACAACCACACCTGCCGCGCCCAGTTTCTTCAGGCCAGCCTGATCCACTTTAGCAACGTCAGCCACGCTCACACGCAGACGTGTGATACAGGCATCCAGGTTAGTGATGTTATCTTTACCACCGAACGCGGAAACCAGAGCCGGAGCCATTTCGCTGGTGCCGGTTGTTTTTGCGTCTTCGGTTGCGTCTTCACGACCCGGGGTTTTCAGATCCAGTGCTTTGATCAGCACGCGGAACACAGTGTAGTACACCGCCGCGTAGCACAGACCCACAACCGGGAACAGCCACAGGTTGCTGCCGTTACCGCTCAGTACCACAAAGTCGATCAGGCCGTGGGAGAAGGACGTACCGTCACGCATACCCAGCAGGATACAGATCGGGAAGGCCAGACCAGCCAGTACCGCATGGATTGCGTACAGGATCGGAGCCACGAACATGAAGGAGAATTCGATGGGTTCGGTGATACCGGTCAGGAACGAGGTCAGCGCAGCGGAGATCATGATACCGCCCACTTTCGCGCGGTTCTCAGGTTTCGCTGAGTGCCAGATGGCGATTGCCGCAGCCGGCAGACCGTACATTTTGAACAGGAAGCCGCCGGACAGTTTGCCCGCAGTCGGGTCACCTGCCATATAACGAGGGATGTCACCGTGGAACACCTGACCTGCCGCGTTGGTGTATTCACCAATCTGCATCTGGAAAGGAACGTTCCAGATATGGTGCAGACCAAACGGCACCAGGCAGCGCTCAATGAAGCCGTAGATACCGAACGCCACTACCGGGTTCTGATATGCCGCCCACTGAGAGAAGGTCTGAATAGCGGTACCAATTGGTGGCCAGATGAAGGACAGCACGATACCCATTACGATCGCAGCCAGACCAGAAATGATCGGCACGAAGCGCTTGCCCGCGAAGAAGCCCAGATATTCAGGGAGCTTGATACGGTAGAAGCGGTTAAACATATAGGCCGCTATCGCACCGGAGATGATCCCGCCCAGAACCCCGGTATCCGCCAGGTGTTTCGCCGCGATTTCTTCAGCAGGTAAATGCAGCACCAGCGGTGCAACCACCGCCATGGTTTTCACCATGATGCCGTAAGCGACCACAGAGGCCAGCGCAGAAACGCCGTCGTTATTGGTGAAGCCCAGCGCAACACCGATAGCGAAGATCAGCGGCATGTTAGCAAAAACGGAACCGCCCGCTTCGGCCATGACATGGGAAACAACTTCTGGCAGCCAGCTGAAGTTTGCCGAACCGACGCCCAGCAGGATACCTGCGATAGGCAGTACGGATACTGGCAGCATCAGTGATTTACCGACCTTCTGCAGGTTAGCAAATGCATTCTTAAACATAATTGAGAGTGCTCCTGAGTATTTGTGCTTTTTTTACGTTTTCACGCATTGGCGCGGGGGGAGAACCGCGCCGTGGACGGGACATCTAAGCGCCCTTTATTTATTACGCAGAGTAAAATAAATCGACGTAACATTGTTTGACGGCTATCACGTTTCAGCCAGGACCGTTCTTAAAACTTTCACTATTTTACAAAAGTTGTGTCCGGATGTGTCAAAAGTGTCTGTCACCGCCCCGTTTGAGGCGGTGAACTTTACTCGTAAAGGCTATTAATTACGAGCTTTAAAAAAACTGATGGATCAGGAAAATTGCAGGCGAGCGGGGTCGATATGGAAGAGTCTGGCAAAGTTTTGTGTCGTTTGTTGCGCCAGTTCTTCAACCGGAACACCTTTCACTACCGCCATGTACTCCGCTACGTCGCGGGTCATTGCAGGCTGGTTTTCTTTACCACGATGGGGAACCGGGGCGAGGTACGGCGAATCCGTTTCCACCAGCAGCCTGTCGAGCGGGATATAACGCGCAGCCTCTCTGAGTTGCTCCGCGTTACGGAAAGTGACAATCCCGGAAAATGAGATATAGAAGCCCATGTCCAACAATTTACCGGCTGTTTCTTTGTCTTCAGTGAAGCAGTGTAGTACACCCCCGCAATCCGTCACCTTTTCTTCGCGCAGAATGGCGAGCGTATCGTCGCGGGCATCACGCGTATGGACAATCACCGGCTTATTCAGCTCGCGGCCAATACGGATGTGGTTGCGGAAAGATTCCTGCTGCTGCGCTTTGGTTTCCGGCGTGTAGAAATAGTCGAGACCGGTCTCGCCCATCGCCACCACGCCCTCTTCTGCTGCCCACTGGCGCAGGGTCTCCACGTCATACGCTTCATCCTGATTTAGCGGATGCACGCCGCAGGAGAAGACCACGTTATCGCGCTCGCCTACCAGCTCACGCATGGCACGGTAACCCGGCAGCGTGGTGGCAACGGCCAGGAAAAATTTGACGTCGCGTGCGGCCGCTTTCGCCAGCACATCATCAACGTCTTTATGAAGGGATTGATAATCCAGGCCATCAAGATGGCAATGTGAGTCAACTAAAAACATAAGATCTCTTTCAGAAGTGGGACACAGGAAGCACGGTGCCCGGTTGCAGGTAGTGCTCCCAGCATAAGAGTAGATCGGTTAACAGCAGTTCGCGATTCACGCCGGTCACATTCAGCAGTTGCTCGCGACACTGAAACACCGCCGTAAGAATGGCCTGTAAGCGCGGCGTTGGCAGATGCTGTGCCAGACGACTGACCAGCGGCTGCGCATCGACATTGGTGAGCAAGGTCGCGCCCTGCTGCATTTTCAGCGCGTCCATCAGCAGCGACGCCAGCCATTGCAGGCGTTCGGCGACCTGATCATGGTTGAGCACGCCCAGCATTGAAAGCCAGTCGGCGCTGTCCAGCGCGGCATTGACCGCCGTACACAAGGTTTGCCGCTGAGTGGCGCTGTCAGTCTGTAACAGCTGTGCCGCCGCCCCCGGCGCTCCCCCGCATAAACGCAGCGCCGCAAGGCTCGACTCCGGGCTGGCGGTAGTTTCCCGCGCCAGCCAGGCGATAGCGTAGCTCTCGGTCGGGGGGGATAAGTGATGGATCCGGCACCGACTGCGCAGCGTGGCGAGCAGCCGCGCCGGTTCACGACAGGCAAGGAAAAACCATGTATTCGCCGGCGGCTCTTCCAGCGTTTTCAGCAGGGCATTGGCGGCGGCGTCGGTTAACAGCGCGGCATCGCTGACCCACACCACTTTCGCGCCACCCAACCGGGCGTGCTCATACAGCTTTTCTGTGACGTCGCGTACCGCATCAATACCCAGCGACGCCTTGCCCTTTTCCGGCGTCAGCGCGTAATAGTCCGGGTGGGTGCCCGCCTGCATCAGCTGGCAGCCGCGACACTGGCCACAGCTTTTGTGCTCTACCGGCTGCTGACACATCAGATAGCGGGTGATGGCGTAGATCAGCGCATCCTCCCCCATACCAGGCAGCGCGTGGATCAATAACGCATGGTGTCCGCGTCCGGCCTGATAGCTGGCAATCAGTTGCTCAAAGTCCGGGCGTAACCATGGATACCATTTCATGCGTTTTGCTCCCGTACCCAACGGGTCACGGTATGGCGGATATCGCGGATCACATCGTCAAGGGACTGGGTGGCATCGATTGTTTCAATGCTCGTATCCTGCGCGGCCAGTTCAAGATAACGCGCACGGGTGCGGTTAAAGAAGTCCAGCGATTCCTGCTCAATGCGATCCAGTTCGCCACGAGCGCGGGCGCGTTTCAGGCCCACTTCCGGCGTCACGTCGAGATAAAGCGTTAAATCCGGGCGGAAACTCCCCAGCACCGCGTCACGCAGTGTGGCAAGCATCGTGTTATCAATGCCGCGTCCACCGCCCTGATAAGCCTGCGTAGAGAGATCGTGACGGTCGCCGATGACCCAGCAGCCACGCGCCAGCGCGGGTTTAATCACTGTTTCCACCAGTTGTACTCTGGCGGCGTAAAACATCAGCACTTCGGCTTTATCGTTAATGATCTCATCGCCCACCGATTTGATGTCCAGCACCAGGCTGCGCAGTTTTTCTGCCAGCTGCGTGCCGCCCGGCTCGCGGGTGAAGATCATCTCGCCGATGCCAAGCTGCTCCAGCGTTTCCACCACGATGTTACGCGCCGTGGTTTTACCGGCACCTTCGAGACCTTCAATAACGATGTATTTACTGCCCATTTTTTTCCTTTAAAACTTTCAGATAGTCCTGCACTGACCGGTTGTGGCTGGCGAGATTGGTGTTGAAGGTATGCCCGCCTTTTCCGTCGGCCACAAAATAGAGATACGGCGTTTTGGCCGGATGCGCGGCGGCCTTCAGTGAGGCTTCGCCTGGCGTGGCGATCGGGCCTGGCGGCAATCCGGTGATGGTATAGGTATTGTACGCGGTTGGCGTCTCAAGATCGCTGCGCGACAGTTTACCGTTATATTTTTCACCCATACCGTAAATCACCGTCGGATCCGTTTGCAGGCGCATACCGATGCGCAGTCGGTTGATAAACACCGATGCGACCCGATCGCGCTCGCTGGCAACCGCTGTCTCTTTTTCGATGATCGAGGCCATGGTGACCAGCTGGTTTTTGTCAGCATACGGCAGGCCTTCCATGCGCCCTTCCCAGGCACTGTCCACTGCGGCGACCATTTTTTGATGGGCGCGTTTTAACAGCGCGATATCCGTGGTGTTGGCGGTGTACATCCAGGTATCCGGCCAGAACCAGCCCTCCACCCATTCCGGGTTATCAAACTGCAATGCGGCGGCGACGGTCTGATAGCTGTCATCTTTCAGCGTGTGCTTTATATAAGGCGCGTTACGCAGCTGACGGAGGTAATCGCTCAGGCGCATCCCTTCCACCAGCCGCAGCGGGAACTGCGCTTCTTTACCGCTTTCCAGCAACAACAGCATGTCGCGCACGGTCATTTTTGGCGTCAGGCGATAGGTTCCGGCTTTAAAATGCGACAGATCCGGTTCCACGCGCAGCAGCCACTGGAAGACGCGCGGGCGGTTGATGATCTTCTCCGCATGCAGTTGCTCCCCCAGCGCGACGCGACCGGTTCCCGCTTTTAGCGTAAATATGGTGTCTTCTTTAATCAGGATCTGGCTGTTCGCCATCTGGCGAACTTTCCACAGACCCGCACCCGCAGCGATAACCAGTATCACTGCCAGTACCAGCACGAACCGAAACAGTTTCTTCATGACGAAATCGAATGCTCACAAAGTGGGGCTAAAAATTGATACAGCGTCCGTGACGTCCACGTCCGTTCGCCATATGCACGAACCGCAATAACCGGCATTAATGCATTACAGATGAGCACTTCGTCGGCGTCTGCCAAGGCATCTTCTGTGGCATGCACTTCAGCGACGCGAAAGGGTGACCCGGCCAGCTGCGTGATGCAGTGCTGGCGCATAATACCGTTCACGCCGGCGTGATCCAGAATCGGCGTAAAGACGTCATTGCCTTTGCGCCAGAACAGATTCGCGGCACAGCATTCCGTAATGAACCCATCGCTGTCAAGAACCAGCGCCTCGTCAGCGGTCGTCTGCTCAAGATGAGTACGGATCAGCACCTGCTCCAGCCGGTTCAGATGTTTGATGCCCGCCAGCAAGGGGTTGCGCCCAAGGCGCACCGGGCTTAAGGCGAGCGTGACGCCCTCTTCCCGCCAGCGCGCGTAATGCGCCGGAAAAGCGGAGACGGAGAGTATGCGCGTCGGGGTATGACAGGCGGCAGCGCTGTATCCACGCCCGCCCGTACCGCGTGTCAGAATCACTTTCAGCACGCCGTGCTGATGGGCGTGCGCCAGCCGGATCATCTCCCGCTCAAGCGTCTGCCACTCAGCAAAAGGCAGCAGCAGGCGGTCACAGGCCTCACGCAGCCGACGCAGGTGCGCCGGCAGAAGCTGTATCTCGCCCTGCTGAATGCGGGCAGTCGTAAAGCAGCCGTCACCAAACTGAATGGCACGATCACTCGCCGCAAGCGAGTCCTGTTCACGTCCATTTATCAAGAACATAGAGGCTCCTGTTTGCATGGCACGCCAGTCTGGCAGGATGAAAGAAGAAGGACAAGCGGAGAAAGCTGAAACAGAAACAACAAAGGCCCGCATAGCGGGCCTTTCAGACGAACGAACTCAGACTCTTTTGAAGATCAACGAGCCGTTAGTACCGCCGAAGCCGAATGAGTTACACAGCGTGTACTCAAGGCCGCTGACCTGACGTGCGGTATGCGGCACGAAGTCCAGATCACAACCTTCATCCGGGTTATCCAGGTTGATGGTTGGCGGAATAGCCTGATCGCGCAGCGCAAGGATGGAGTAGATCGACTCTACCGCCCCTGCGGCACCCAACAGGTGTCCGGTCATCGATTTGGTCGAGCTGACCATCACGGTACGCGCGGCATCACCAAAGATCGTTTTAACGGCCTGGGTTTCTGCTTTATCGCCCGCAGGCGTTGACGTGCCGTGCGCGTTGACGTAACCGATTTTCGCCGGGTCAAGCTGCGCATCACGCAGGGCATTGGCCATAGCCATTGCCGCGCCCGCACCATCTTCCGGCGGAGAGGTCATGTGGTAAGCATCGCTGCTCATACCAAAGCCAACCAGTTCCGCGTAGATTTTCGCGCCGCGTTTTTTCGCGTGTTCGTACTCTTCCAGCACAATAATGCCTGCGCCGTCACCCAGCACAAAACCATCACGCTCTTTATCCCACGGGCGGCTAGCCGCTTGCGGGTTATCGTTACGCGTCGACAGAGCACGAGCTGCACCAAAACCACCCACGCCGAGCGGCGTACTGGCTTTCTCAGCACCACCAGCCAGCATCACGTCGGCATCGCCATAAGCGATGATACGTGCCGCATGACCAATGTTATGCACGCCAGACGTACAGGCCGTGGCGATGGAGATGCTCGGGCCTTGCATGCCAAGCATGATGGTCAAATGACCGGCCACCATGTTCACAATCGTAGACGGCACGAAGAACGGGCTGATTTTGCGTGGACCACCATTCACCAGGGAAGTGTGGTTCTCTTCGATTAAGCCAAGACCGCCAATACCAGAGCCAATCGCGGCGCCGATGCGCCCTGCGTTCTCCGGAGTGACTTCCAGGCCAGAATCCTGCATGGCCTGCCAGCCTGCAACAATTCCATATTGAATGAAGGCATCCATCTTGCGCTGTTCTTTGCGCGAGATAATGTCTTCACAGTTAAAATCCTTTACTAAGCCAGCAAATTTCGTTGCATAGGCGCTAGTATCGAAATGGTCGATCAGGCTGATGCCACTCTGACCGGCAAGGAGAGATTTCCAGTTGGACTCTACGGTATTGCCGACAGGAGATAACATGCCAAGTCCGGTCACAACTACACGACGCTTAGACACGCTTGTCCTCCAGGGAGGGAAAAAAAGATTCTGTGGGACTAAAAGATAAAACTCAGGCGGTCGAATGACCGCCTGGAGATGTTCACTTACGCCTGGTGGCCGTTGATGTAATCAATGGCAGCCTGAACAGTAGTGATTTTCTCAGCTTCTTCGTCCGGAATCTCAGTATCAAACTCTTCTTCCAAAGCCATTACCAGCTCAACGGTGTCAAGAGAATCTGCGCCCAGGTCATCAACAAAAGATGCATTGTTGGTCACTTCTTCCTGCTTAACGCCCAGCTGCTCGCCGATAATTTTCTTAACGCGTTCTTCGATAGTGCTCATACTCTTAAATTTCCTATCAAAACTCGCTTTCGCGATGGTTTTCGTAGTGTATAAAATGTTGAAAAATTTGCAACTAAATCCCGGCAGTTCTTACCACGATTTTGCGCTATTTTGAGGCCTTTTGCCCTGATAACGCAAATAAAATTATTCCCTAAATGTGTTTTAGGAAATAACGTGGTTAAACCATATACATCCCGCCGTTGACGTGCAAAGTTTCACCCGTGATGTAACTCGCCTCGTCTGAAGCTAAAAATGCAACCGCATTGGCGATTTCCTGAGCGCCACCGAGGCGACCCGCAGGAACCTGCGCCAGAATACCCGCACGCTGATCATCAGACAGCGCGCGCGTCATGTCCGTTTCAATAAAGCCCGGAGCAACAACGTTTACCGTAATACCGCGGGACGCGATTTCGCGCGCCAGCGATTTACTAAAGCCAATCAGACCCGCTTTCGCCGCAGCGTAGTTGGCCTGACCAGCATTTCCCATGGTACCGACCACAGAACCGATAGTGATAATCCGCCCATGACGTTTTTTCATCATAGCGCGCATTACCGCTTTTGACAGGCGGAAAACGGATGAAAGATTGGTTTCGAGGATATCGATCCACTCATCATCTTTCATACGCATTAACAGGTTGTCGCGTGTGATCCCGGCATTATTGACCAGGATGTCCACTTCGCCAAACTCAGCGCGAATATTTTCCAGCACAGATTCAATAGATGCCGGATCGGTCACGTTTAACATCAGACCTTTGCCGTTCGCACCTAAATAATCACTGATCGCCTGTGCGCCGCTTTCGCTGGTTGCCGTACCGACAACTTTCGCGCCGCGAGCGACCAGCGTTTCTGCGATTGCGCGGCCAATGCCACGGCTTGCACCGGTAACCAGTGCAACTTTTCCTTCAAAACTCATGGTTTTGGTTTTCCTCTGTTATTGCTCAAGCGCCGCTGACATCGCCGCCGGCTCGTTAATGGCCGAAGCTGTCAGGGTGTCAACAATACGTTTGGTCAGCCCGGTCAAAACTTTGCCCGGACCTACTTCATACAGGTGCCCGACGCCCTGCGCAGCCATAAATTCCACGCTCTTGGTCCATTGTACCGGACTGTAGAGCTGACGCACCAGGGCATCGCGGATGGCCGCAGGCGTGGTTTCACATTTCACATCCACGTTATTCACAACCGGAACTGACGGGGCGTTAAACGTGATCTTCTCAAGCTCAGCCGCCAGTTTCTCAGCGGCAGGCTTCATCAGCGCACAGTGAGACGGCACGCTGACCGGCAGTGGCAGTGCGCGTTTTGCGCCCGCTGCTTTACAGGCTGCGCCCGCACGTTCAACCGCTTCTTTATGACCGGCAATCACCACCTGGCCCGGCGAGTTGAAGTTCACCGGCGACACCACCTGACCTTCAGCGGATTCTTCGCAGGCTTTGGCGATAGCAGCATCGTCAAGACCGATAATGGCTGACATGCCACCCGTACCCGCAGGCACGGCTTCCTGCATGAATTTACCACGCAGTTCGACGAGGCGAACGGCGTCGGCGAAATCAATGACCCCGGCACAGACCAGCGCGGAGTACTCACCAAGGCTGTGACCCGCCATCATGGCAGGGGTTTTACCGCCTGCCTGCTGCCATACGCGCCACAGGGCGACGGAGGCGGTCAACAGCGCCGGTTGCGTCTGCCAGGTTTTATTCAGTTCTTCTGCCGGGCCCTGTTGTGCCAGCGCCCACAGGTCGTAACCCAGCGCCGCAGAAGCCTCGCGGAAAGTTTCTTCAATCACCGGATAGTCGGCAGCCAGTTCAGCGAGCATGCCAACGGCCTGAGAGCCCTGTCCCGGGAACACAAATGCAAATTGCGTCATGTTTTTATCCTTAAATTCTAGAAACGAACCAGTGCGGAACCCCAGGTGAACCCGCCACCGAAGGCCTCAAGCAGCACCAGCTGCCCCGGCTTAATACGGCCATCGCGCACGGCTTCGTCAAAGGCGCACGGTACGGATGCCGCAGAAGTATTGCCATGACGATCCAGCGTCACGACCACGTTATCCATCGACATGCCCAGTTTTTTAGCGGTCGCGCTGATGATACGCAGGTTGGCCTGATGCGGCACTAACCAGTCGAGTTCACTGCGGTCAAGATTATTCGCCGCCAGGGTTTCTTCAACGATATGCGCCAGTTCCGTCACGGCCACTTTGAAGACTTCGTTACCGGCCATCGTCAGATAAGTCGGGTTGTCCGGCGTGACACGATCCAGATTCGGCAGCGTCAGCAGTTCGCCATAGCTGCCATCAGCATGCAGATGCGTGGAGATAATACCAGGCTCTTCAGAAGCACCGAGGAGTACGGCACCCGCGCCATCGCCAAAGATAATGATCGTGCCGCGATCGGCAGGATCGCAGGTACGCGCCAGCACGTCAGAACCGATCACCAGGGCGTATTTCACCGCGCCGGATTTCACGTACTGATCGGCAATGCTCAGGCCATAGGTGAAGCCGGCACAGGCCGCGGCCACGTCAAATGCCGGGCAGCCTTTAATTTCCAGCATGCTCTGCACCTGGCAGGCAGCGCTTGGGAAGGCGTGCGTGGCGGAGGTGGTTGCCACGATGATCAGACCAATCTCGTTTTTATCAATACCTGACATTTCCAGCGCGCGTTTTGCCGCCTCGAAACCCATGGTAGACACGGTTTCATCAGGCGCAGCAATGCGGCGTTCGCGGATACCTGTGCGCGTGACAATCCACTCGTCAGACGTATCCACCATTTTTTCCAGGTCGGCGTTAGTTCGCACGTGTTCAGGCAGATAACTGCCGGTACCAATAATCTTCGTATGCATGTACGCTCAGTCTTTTTCCGGTAATACAGATTCCAGGCGAGCGGCAATCCGCGAAGGGACTTGTCGCTGCACCGCCTGCACTGCCTGTTCAATCGCGACTGTAAACGCTCGCTGATTGGCTGCACCATGACTCTTAATCACCGTGCCGCGCAATCCTAACAGACACGCGCCATTATACTGGTCGGGGTTGAGGTGACTGAATCGCCTGCTCAGGCTTTTTTGTAACCAACGCTTTAATAAAATCAGCCACCACGACCGTTTTTTACCCTCGCCCTGTGATTTCAGCAGCGAAAGGAACATTCTGACCATACCTTCCATCGTCTTTAATGTGACGTTTCCCGTAAAACCGTCACATACCAGCACATCCGTTTTGCCGGTGAGTAATTCGTTAGCTTCAAGATAGCCAATATAGTTAATCGACGGGATAGATTTTAACAACGCTGAGGCATCGCGGATGCTGTCGAGACCTTTCGTCTCTTCTTCACCGATGTTCAGCAATGCTACGCGGGGATGCGGAATACCAAGGACTTCTTCCGCCATCACCGATCCCATCAGCGCGAACTGCATCAGCATCGTGCTGTCGCAATCCACGTTGGCACCTAAATCCAGCACCACGGTTTTGCCCTTCTGCTGATGCGGTAAGACCGTCACCAGTGCCGGACGTTCAATGCCCTCTATCGGCTTGAGCAATAGTTTTGCCAGCCCCATCAGCGCACCGGTATTACCTGCGCTTACGCAGGCCTCGGCGCGGCCTTCTTTCACCAGCTCCAGCGCCATGCGCATGGAACTGCCACGGCTATTGCGAATCGCCTGCGAGGCGCGCGCATCACTGGCAATAACTGACTGCGCAGGAATAATCTGCAGACGCGAACGTTGTTCGAAATCAGCTTTGGCAAGTAATGGCGTGATTGCGTCGGGATCGCCGACTAAAAGAAGAGTGAGTTGTGAATTAGAATTCAGTGCCTGCAATGCTGCAGGCACTGTCACGGTAGGGCCAAAATCGCCCCCCATGACATCTAACGCCAGGGTTAGACGTGTCAAGGCGGTATATCCCCGTTTACACGGGGAAATCCTCACTAAGCTTAATCACGCAGAAGCGTGATTACTTAGTGATTACCTTGCGACCACGGTAGAAACCGTCAGCGGTCATGTGGTGACGCAGGTGAGACTCACCAGAAGTTTTGTCTACAGACAGGCTGGTGACTGCGGTCAGCGCGTCATGGGAACGACGCATGCCACGTTTGGAACGGGTTGGTTTATTTTGTTGTACGGCCATGGACCTTACTCCTCAATTACGGTTATCCACGTAAGAACAGGCAGAACCTGTTACTTGCGCTTTAAGCTGGCTAATACGGCAAATGGGTTTGGCTTTTGCGCTTCATCAGGCAATTGACCAAACACCATGTCCGCCTCGGACACTTCACAGTGTTCAGAATCATGCACCGGAACTACTGGCAAGGTGAGGATGATTTCATCTTCCACCAGCGCCAGCAGATCGATTTCACCAAATTCGTTGACCTGAATTGGTTCGTACGCTTCCGGGAGTGCTTCGGCCTGTTCGTCTTTGACGATCGGGCTAAAACAATACTGTGTGTAGACCTGATGGGGAAACGACTTTCCGCAACGCTGGCATTCGAGCGTTACCGATACCTTCGCATCGCCGGTTAAAACGGCCAGACGCTGGTTATCGATAGCAAACGACATGGAGCATTCCACATCACTGTCCACACTAACTACGGATTCGGCGACACGCTCAACCAGATCACGAGTATAGATTCCCTCGTAATCAAGGCGTTTTTGAGCCGTACGGACCGGATCAAGAGTCAGGGGTAATTTTACCTTTTGCATAGGGCGCGCATATTAACTTTGTAATGTCATAGAGTCAAAGAAAAAGGCAGCCTGAGGTTGCCTTTTGCCAATTATTCGCACACATTGCGGCCTCTAGTTTAAAATGCCTGACCTGGTTACGCTATATAAAAGGTGGAAAAAATATGTCAAACCTCGTACTCGCTTCCACTTCGCCTTATCGGCGCGCTCTGCTGGAAAAAATCGGCATGCCGTTTGAGTGTGCAGCCCCTGGCGTCGACGAAACGCCAAAGGCAGGCGAGACGCCGCGACATCTGGTGCTGCGCCTTGCCCAGGCGAAAGCCCAGTCTCTGGCCGAACGCTATCCTGCACACCTTATTGTCGGCTCCGATCAGGTGTGCGTACTTGATGGTGAAATTACCGGCAAACCATTGAGCGAAGAAAATGCCTTCCATCAGCTGATGAAAGCGCGCGGCACTATCGTGACCTTTTATACGGGTCTGGCGCTGTATAATTCCGCCACCGGACATCTGCAAACCGAATGTGAGCCATTTGATGTGCATTTCCGACACCTGAGCGAGCAGGAGATCAAAGATTATCTGCGTAAAGAGCGCCCGCTTGACTGCGCGGGTAGCTTTAAAAGTGAGGGGTTGGGCATCACGCTGTTTGAAAAACTGGACGGACGCGATCCTAATACGCTGGTGGGCTTACCGCTAATTGCGCTGTGTCAGATGCTGCGTCGTGAGAACAGCAATCCATTGCTGTATTAAAACGAAGAAAAGCGTGCACGGTACCCGTCCGGCAAATCGGACAGGTACCGGATCGGCAATGATCGTCAGCCACGTAGTTTTTTAAGGCACTGCTTAAGCTGATCGTCCAGCGGCGCTTCGATACGGATCACCTCACCCGTATTGGGATGGGTAAATTTCAGCGCCGCAGCGTGCAGGAACAGACGGTTCAGACCGGTGCTGGCAAGCTGGCGATCGAAATCGCGGTCGCCATAGCGATCATCAAAGGCGATAGGATGCCCGGCGTATTGCGTATGGACGCGGATCTGATGCGTACGACCGGTCACCGGGCTACAGCGTACCAGTGAGGCGTGTTCAAATCGCTCTTCCACTTTAAAGCGCGTCTCAGACGGTTTCCCTTCCTGATTAACACGCACGATACGCTCGCCGCTTTGCAGAATATTTTTCAGCAACGGCGCCTGCACCACTTTCACATGCGACTGCCACTGACCGCGCACCAGCGCCAGATAATCTTTCTGCATGCCCTTCTCGCGCAGCTGTTCATGCAGCGAGCGCAGCGCCGAGCGCTTTTTGGCCACCAGCAGTACACCGGAAGTGTCACGGTCAAGGCGATGCACCAGTTCCAGGAAGCGGGCTTCCGGGCGCAGCGCCCGCAACCCTTCGATCACGCCGAAGCTCAGCCCACTGCCGCCGTGTACGGCAGTACCGGACGGTTTGTTAAGCACCAGAATATGATCGTCTTCATAAAGAATAACGTCCGACAGCGCGGCCACTTTTTGCAAATGGGGCGACACGGCCTGTTCGTCGCGTTCAGCCACGCGCACCGGCGGGATACGGATTTCATCGCCATCCACCAGTTTATATTCCGGCTTGACGCGTTTTTTGTTCACCCGCACTTCGCCTTTACGCAGAATGCGGTAAATCATGCTCTTCGGTACCCCTTTTAATTGGGTACGCAAAAAGTTGTCGATTCGTTGCCCGGCTTCGTCAGCCGAAATAGCAACCATTTTTACGGCTGGAGTCTCTGTTTTCATGGTTGGCGATTCTAAATATCCACGCCGAATAGCGCCACTCATTTTTATATGCTTATATTTATGCTTACCCGGTAGGGTTTACGCATCGTGATGCTTTTTGATGGCTTTTAGAACAATCTCGAAGCAGCGGTGTAAAAACTGTGAGTAACCGGGTGATAAATGGTAAAAGTCATCTTGCTATAACAGGGTTAGCAAGGAATAATGTTTACGCTTTCCGTGTTCAAGCTTGTTATAACAATGAATTTTACGGAATCACCAATTTTGCCCGTTCGTTCATCAACGCAGCAATGGCGTAAGACGTATTGATCGTTCAGGCAGTTAGCGGGCTGCGGGTTGCAGTCCTTACCGGTAGACGGAATCTTCTCTGGAGAGTTTTCCCAGGCTGTTCCCCGAATAATTGCGCTGTTTTTCCGTATGAAATACAGGCAACCGACACTCTGCGCCTCTTAAGCGTGCGACAACCGTGAGGTTGGCGACGTGAACAGACACGAGGCCATCGGTTCACACCCGGAAAGGCGATACTCTGCCCGTAGCTTAGTCGTCAATGTAAGAATAATGAGTAAGTTACGATGAAAAGAATGTTAATCAACGCAACTCAGCAAGAAGAGTTGCGTGTCGCCCTTGTTGATGGGCAGCGTCTGTACGACCTGGATATCGAAAGTCCTGGACATGAACAGAAAAAAGCGAACATCTACAAAGGCAAAATCACCCGCATTGAACCGAGCCTGGAAGCCGCATTCGTAGACTACGGTGCTGAACGCCATGGCTTTTTACCTCTCAAAGAGATTGCCCGCGAATACTTCCCTTCTAATTACAATTCCCATGGTCGTCCGAACATCAAAGATGTGCTGCGCGAAGGCCAGGAAGTCATTGTACAGATCGACAAAGAAGAGCGCGGCAACAAAGGTGCGGCATTAACCACCTTTATCAGTCTTGCCGGGAGCTACCTGGTCCTGATGCCGAACAACCCGCGCGCGGGCGGCATCTCTCGTCGTATTGAAGGCGACGACCGCACCGAATTAAAAGAAGCGCTGGCCAGTCTTGAACTGCCGGACGGCATGGGTCTGATTGTTCGCACCGCCGGTGTGGGTAAATCAGCCGAAGCGCTGCAATGGGATCTCAGCTTCCGCATGAAGCACTGGGAAGCCATCCAGAAAGCCGCTGAAAGTCGCCCTGCCCCGTTCCTGATCCATCAGGAAAGCAACGTAATTGTGCGCGCCTTCCGCGATTACCTGCGTCAGGACATCGGTGAAATCCTCATCGATAACCCGAAAGTGATGGAGATGGCGCGTCAGCACATTTCTGCACTGGGTCGCCCTGATTTCAGCAGCAAAATCAAACTGTACACCGGTGAAATCCCGCTGTTCAGCCATTACCAGATCGAATCGCAGATTGAATCCGCATTCCAGCGTGAAGTCCGTCTGCCGTCCGGTGGCTCTATCGTTATCGATTCCACCGAAGCATTGACCGCCATCGACATCAACTCCGCGCGTGCAACGCGTGGTGGCGATATCGAAGAAACCGCGTTTAACACCAACCTTGAAGCGGCAGATGAAATTGCCCGCCAGCTGCGTCTGCGTGACCTTGGCGGCCTGATCGTTATCGACTTCATCGACATGACCCCGGTTCGCCACCAGCGTGCGGTGGAAAACCGTCTGCGTGAAGCGGTGCGTCAGGATCGTGCGCGTATTCAGATCAGCCATATTTCGCGCTTCGGCCTGCTGGAGATGTCCCGCCAGCGTCTGAGCCCGTCGCTGGGTGAATCCAGCCATCACGTCTGCCCGCGCTGTAGCGGTACGGGAACCATTCGTGATAACGAATCTCTGTCACTCTCTATTCTGCGTCTGATTGAAGAAGAAGCGCTGAAAGAGAACACCCAGGAAGTTCACGCTATCGTTCCGGTGCCGATTGCCTCTTATCTGCTGAACGAAAAACGTGCTGCGGTAAGCGCGATTGAAGCGCGTCAGGGCGGCATTAAATGCGTGATCGTGCCTAACGATCAAATGCAGACCCCGCACTACTCCGTGCTGCGCGTGCGTAAAGGCGAAGAAACCTCCACGCTGAGCTACAAGCTGCCGAAGCTGCACGAAGAAGCGATGGCGATGCCGTCTGAAGAAGAGTACGCCGAGCGTAAGCAGCCGGAACAACCGGCACTGGCTACCTTCGCCATGCCGGAAATTCCGCCTGCGCCGGAAGCCGCGCCTGCTGCAACCGTTGCACCGGCGGATAAGCCTGCCACCACCACTGAAACGGCTGCGCCTGGCCTGTTTGGTCGTATTGTGGGTGCACTGAAAAAACTGTTTGCTGATGACGAGCCGGCTAAAACGGCGGAAGTGAAAGAAGACGCAGACGTAAAAGAAGTGAAGCCGGAACGTTCACAGGATCGTCGTAAACCACGCCAGAACAATCGTCGTGACCGTAACGATCGTAGCGACCGTCGTGATAACCGCGATAATCGCGATCGCAACGAGGGTAACGACAACCGCGAAGGTCGCGATAACCGTGACAACCGTGAAGCGCGTGACAATCGTGAAGGCCGCGAAGACAATCGTCGTAACCGTCGTGAGAAACAACCGCAGAACGCTGAAGTGCGCGAAAATCGCCAGCCGGTTGCCGCGGTTGAAGATGCGGATAAATCCAAATCCCGTGACGAGCAGCAGCAGTCCCGCCGTGAGCGCAACCGTCGTCGTAACGACGATAAGCGCCAGGCACAGCAAGAAGTCAAAGTGCTTAACGGCGATGAGCCGCTGCCGCAGGTCCAGCCTGAGCAGGATGTTGAGCAGGAAGAACGCGTACAGACGATGCCGCGCCGTAAACAGCGCCAGCTGAGTCAGAAAGTTCGCTATGGCGAAGCCGCGCCAGCTGTTACCGACGTCGCAACCGACGCACCGGTTCAGGAGGCCCCTGCGGCCCGTACCGAGATCGCAAAAGTTGATCTGCCTGCGGTAGCGGAGCCGATTGCCGAGCAGGAAGAAGCCACTGAATCCCGTGACAATGCCGGTATGCCGCGTCGCTCACGTCGTTCTCCGCGTCACCTGCGCGTCAGCGGCCAGCGCCGTCGTCGTTACCGTGACGAGCGTTACCCGACCCAGTCACCGATGCCGATGACCGTTGCCTGCGCATCACCAGAAATGGCGTCCGGTAAGGTATGGATCCGTTATCCGGTTGCGCAGAGCGTTGAGCCGGTGCAGGAAGAGGCTATCGTTGATAATGCACCGGTTGAGGTGATTGCAGAACAGATCGAGCAGACCGTATTGCCGGTTGCTGCTGCGACTGAACAGGCGGACGTTGCGCAGGAAACGGCGGCCGAGCCGCAGGTTGTCGAGCCGCAAACGCCGGTCAGCGCGCCTGAGCCTGTTGCCGTTGAAACCACCCATCCGGAAGCGATTGCCGCCCCGGTTGCAGCCCAGCCGCAGCTGATTGACGATGCCGATGAACCTGTCGCGCAAGAGATCATTGCTGCCGCTGAGCCGATCGCTGAAACGGAAACCACCAAAGTGGAAGACGTCACTGCGCCAGTCGCTCAGCCGGTGGAAGCCGAAGACGTGAAAGCGGAGCCGGTGGCACCTGTTGTTGCCGCGCCGGAAGTGGTGACGCCCGCGCCAGCCCCTGCGGTTGAGCCGGTAATCGCTCATGCGGCTAAACATGCCGTCAGCGCGCCAATGACCCGTGCGCCAGCGCCGGAATACACGCCGGAAGCACCGCGTCACAGCGACTGGGTTCGCCCGGCGTTTGAGTTCAGCGGTAAAGGTGCAGCAGGTGGTCACAGTGCAACGCATCACGCGACGGCACCGGCTACCCGCCCGCAGCAGCCTGAGTAATACTCAATCTGTGTAAAAAGCCGACCTCAGGGTCGGCTTTTTTTATGTCTTACGTGGCAATGATCCGGCTTACCCGCCGGGCACGCGCATTCCCGCAAGGCCTGGCATGACATCACGCATCAGGGCTAAAAAGGCCCGCAAACGTGCCGGATAATAACGCGCCCAGGGATAAACCAGATGAACCGGTAAGGGAGCGGGCTGCCAGTCGGGCACCAGTTCCACCAGCCGTCCGACGCGAATATCCTCCTCCACCGTCCAGCCGGACACGACCGCCGCCCCCAGCCCGGTCAGGGCGGTATTGCGCGTGGCGTAGAGACTGTCGGTATACAGCCTTGGCGTGATCGAAACATGTTCTGCCACACCCTGCCGATCCGCCAGCACCACTTCATGCTGATAAAACGTGCTGAGCGCTATCCACGGCAGCGCAGCCAGTTGTTGCGGGGTGTGCACCGGCGGATACTGTGCCAGCAGTGAAGGCGCGGCAACCACCCGACGCGGGACTTCCGCCAGCAATACCGACACCGTAGCGGGATCCACCTCGGCCCCCACGCGGATCGCGCAATCAATATTCTCGCTGAGAAAATCGACGCTCTTATCGTTAAGAAACCACTCTACGGACAGTTTCGGGTGCTGCTGCAAAAATGCCGTCAGCGGTGCCAGTAACTGTTCCTGACCAAACGCATGGGGGGCACGTACACGTAGCGTCCCCACCGGCTCGTCCCCGGCAAGGCTCAGTTCATCCTCCAGCGTTGTCCATGCGTCAATCACATGTTTCGCATGCTGGTAGCAGCGCTCGCCGTCATCGGTCAGCTTCATGGCGTGGGTGGTACGCAACAGCAGCTTTGCGCCGAGCAGGGTTTCCAGCGACTGCAGGCGGCGGCTGACGGTAGCCTGTGTAGTGTCCAGCTGGCGGGCGGCGGCGGAAAGCGAGCCACTCTCGACGATGCGCACAAAGGTGCGCATCAGATCCACTCTGTCTATACGTTCAGCCCGTTTCATTATTTTCATACCTATACGTTTAACGTATAACCGTTTTACCACTGCGCTGGCTACCGTGCCATGCCTGATTCAGGAAAAATGACCTCACACCTTATTGAGGAAACGATTATGAACGGTCATTCACCCCTTGTTGACGTCCCACGCTGGTTAATCTTTATTCTTGCCATCGGCGCGGGGTTTAGCGTCGCGGCGATCTACTACGCGCAGCCTTTATTGCCGCTGATGGGCAGCGACCTGCATCTCACCATCAATGGTATGGGGCTGGTACCGACGCTGACCCAGGCGGGTTATGCGCTGGGGATTTTGTTCCTGCTGCCGCTGGGTGACCGCCACGATCGCCGTACCCTGATCCTGCTGAAAAGCGGCGCGCTGGCGGTATTGCTGCTGGCCTGTAGCCTGGCATCCGGGCTGAACACCCTGCTCCTTGTCAGCCTGCTGATTGGCATGGCTGCCACCATGGCGCAGGATATCGTACCTGCTGCGGCGATCCTTGCCCCGGAAGGTAAACAGGGCAAAACCGTCGGCACGGTGATGACCGGTCTGCTGCTGGGGATCCTGCTGTCCCGTACCGTCAGCGGCTTTGTCGGTGCCGCCTTTGGCTGGCGGGTGATGTATCAGCTTGCCGCTGCCAGCATTGCGTTTATTGGTGCGGTGATGTGGTGTGTGCTGCCGCGTTTTGCCGTGCATTCCACGCTGAGCTACCCGGCGCTGATGCAATCCATGGCGCACCTGTGGCAGCGCTATCCGATGCTGCGCCGTGCGGCGCTGGCGCAGGGGTTCCTGTCAGTGTCGTTTAGCGCCTTCTGGTCGACGCTGGCAGTGATGCTGCTGGATCACTATCACCTTGGTAGCGCGGTGGCAGGCACCTTTGGTATCGCCGGTGCTGCGGGTGCCTTAGCCGCGCCGCTGGCCGGTGGGCTGGCAGATAAAGTCGGTGCGGCACGCGTCACTCAGTTAGGCGCCCTGCTGGTCACCATCGCCTTTGCGCTGATGTTTGTCATGCCACTGCTCTCCACTGAAGCGCAGTTAGCGGTGATTGCCCTGTCGGCCATTGGTTTTGATTTAGGGTTGCAGTCAAGCCTGGTCGCCCACCAGAATCTGGTGTACAGCCTGGAGCCTAAGGCCCGCGGTCGACTGAATGCCCTGCTGTTTACCGTGGTGTTTATCGGTATGGCGGCAGGATCGGCAATCGGCAGTAAAGTGTACTCCATGGCCGGCTGGCCGGGCGTGGTTGCCCTCGCTACCGTCTGCGGCGCCATCGCACTGGCTATCCGCTTAAGCGCCGGAGCCACCCGCCCCCAGGTCCAGACGCAGCCGTAAACCGGCCAAAAAAAAGCCCGCGCTAATGACAGCGCGGGCTTTTTTGCATAAATGCACTTACCGGTTCATCTGGAACAACGACATACCCTGCATATCGCTAAAGGCTTTATAAGATGCCTGCAAGGCGGCCTGTTTCATGGTGTAGGACGAAATCGCCGCACTCCAGTCCACGTCCACCAGCGCACTCATCTGCGAGGATAAACCCAGTTTACGATCGCTGCCCAGGGCGTCCAGCTTATCCAGCTCATCAAGCTGTGTGCCCACTTCCGCGCGCACGCTTAACACGTTGTTCAGCGAGTTACGCAGACCACGGTTCGTTTTATCCAGCGCGGCCTGTGCGGTTGCCTGGGCTGTTTCATCCCCACTCACCGGCGTTTTCAGGGCGGCAATCGCGGTATCCAGCATTTTAAACAGGCTGGTTTCCGGTGCAGAGCCGTCCGGCTCGGCCACGGCATTACCGGTCAGGGCGTCGAACACCTGGGTGCCGGTATGGGCGATGGTCATGGTACGGGCAGCGTCAACCTGCTGGCTGATCGACTCCGCACCGCCATTATATGCGCCGGTGGCAGCGTCAAACGGCGGCTTATCAGTCTTGTAGCCTGCGAAAATATAACGACCATTGCCGTCGGTGCTGTTCGCCAGGTTCATCAGCTGATCGCGGACCCCCTGCAAATCGGTCGCCAGCGAAGCACGGTCATCATCACTTAAGGAGTCGTTACCGGCGTTGATGACTTTAGTCTGGGCGGAGGTGATAGCTGACGCCACCTGACCAAGCACGTTATCTTCCAGCGAAATTTTCTGCGAGGCAAAGGTACGGGCCAGCGCATACTGGTTGTTCTGCGCCTGCGCCTGAGAAACCACCACCGCCTGCGATGCCGCGATCGGATCGTCCGACGGACGGTTCACGCGCTGCTCGGTGGACATTTGCTCGCCGTACTTCAGCCATTCACTCTGCGAGTTGGTGATGCCCCGCATATTCTGGTCATACATCATCTGGGTACTAATACGCATTATTCACCTCTTACTTAGCGTATGTTCAGCAACGCATCAAACAGCGTGCTGGCTGTCTGCAATACTTGTGCGTTGGCGAGATAATATTGCTGGTAGCGTTGCAGGTTGCCGTACTCTTCATCAAGGTTGACGCCAGAGATAGACTGCTGCTGATTGCTTAACTGCGTCACCACGTTGTTCTGCGTGGTGCTGCTGGTTTTCAGCGTCGCCGTGGTGCTGCCGACGGTACTGACCAGCGAGGCGTAAGCATCGTTAAAACTTTTGTTGCCGCCGACCACTTTGCTTTTTTGCAGATCCAACAGCGCCTGACCGTTACGGTTGTCGCTGTCGCCGCCGGTCGCGGTTTTCGCGAGAGCGATTTTGGATTCGTCGGTGATCGCCAGCTTCATGTTAACGATGGCGTTGCTTACCGGTTTGACGGTGAAGCTCTCATTGACCTGCGGAGTACCTGATACGCCAATCTTCAGACCATCAAAGTTCAGTGTGCCGTCAGTGGTGTCCGGAGTAACGTTAAAAGCGGTGTTGTCGGACAGACGCGTCACCTGCCAGCCAGTGCTGGTGAAAGCCACTTTATAGTCGGTCGCCTGCACTTTAGTGCTGTCAGCCACGGCCGGGTTCAACGTCGTGCCGCTGGTGTTTTTGCTGTTGCTCAGTGCCGTCGGGCTGCCGATGTTAAAGAAATCGGTACCTGCATCGCCATTGGCGTCAAAACCCGCTTTGTGCTGAGTGTTGAACGCATCCGCAAAGCTCAGGGCCAGCTGTCCCAGCGTGTTACGGGTCTGGTCGAGGTTGGTGGACCGGAAGGTCAGCAGGCCGCCCAGGGAACCGCTGGTGAGCAGTTTTTCCGGGATTTCAATGTTGCCCGCGGTGGCATCAACGTACGCGACAGTGGTACGCGCCGGATCAGCGGATGACTGCACGGCGGCCAGCTGGCGGGAATTGCTACCCTGCACCAGCGTATAACCGTTCGCCATTGTCAGGTTATAAGTGCCGCCGTCCTGCACGCTCACTTCCACACCGACAATCTTGTTCAGTTCGCTGACCAGCTGGTCACGCTGATCGAGCAGATCGTTTGGTGACGCACCCGCGGCCACGCCGGTCAGACGGGAAATCTGATCGTTAAGGGTGGCGATCTGCTTGGTGTAATTATTGATTTGATCAACGCTGGAGGTAATAGACAGGTTAACCTGCTTATCCTGGTCGCGCAGATACTCATCGGTCACCTTGAACTGGTTTACCAGGCCATCGGCTTTACCCAGCAGCGTCTGACGTGCAGCCGGATCTTCGGCGTTGCTGGTCAGCGTCTGTAAGCTGGTGAAGAAATCCTGTAGCGTCGCCGCCAGGGTGTTGGTTTTCCCGGAGAGCATATCGTCAATTTTTGACATCTGCTCATAGCGCGTGGTCAGACCGCTGCTCTGGGTTTGTGCTGCACGCAACTGGTTAGTGATGAACGAATCATATTCACGCTGGACACCCGACACATACACGCCGTTGCCAGTCCAGCCACCCGCGCCCAGCGTGCTGTTTGCTGCCGCAAGGACCGTCGTCTGACGGGTATAGCCCGCCACGTTATAACTGGAGATGTTATTACTGGCGGTATTCAGTGCAGCCTGAGCTGCGGTAAGCCCGCTCATGGCGCTGTTGATCAAGCTGGACATGGAGGTTCCTTATAAACTGTCAGACATGAATCCTGATAGAGATTATCGGCAACGCCTTTCTGAACTTGAGAGTTTTCAGAACAGATTTTCAATATCGTTGCTGTACGCTTTGCTCACCTTCTCACCCATCGCTTTCATCTGCTGGATCATGCCGGTCAGTTTGCGGGCATAGTTCGGATCGGTGGCGTAACCGGCGTTCTGCAACGCCTGCGCGCCCTGCTCAGCGGTTGCAGCATTGGTTACTGCGGCATAGCGCGGATTGCGGGTCAGCACGCCCACGTAATCCGACAGCGCTTCCAGATACGAGCTGTAGACACGGAACTTCGCCTTCACTTTTTTCGCTTCACCGTTTTCGAATTCGGTGGTGGTGATCTCGGTAACCGGCCCCTTCCAGTTGGAGGTGGCTTTGACACCGAAGATGTTGAAGCTAGGTTCGCCGTTTTCACGACGGATCTGCCGCTGACCCCAGCCGGATTCCAGCGCCGCCTGGGCGAGGATCAGGTGATGCGGCACGCCGCTCTGCTGGCTGGCCAGACGCGCTGGCAGTGAAAGCTGTGCCAGGAAGTCTTTGCTGTCGCCGGTCAGCGGCTCGTCGTTAACGTCTGGCGCTTTCGGCATGGCCTTACGCACCATCTGTGTCAGGGCCTGGTTTTGATAGGTGGTGACCGTTTCCAGCGGGAACTTCATCGGTACCTGATCCGGTTCCGATGCCGCCTGCGCAGCCTTCTCACCGCCCATCTGTTTGACCATCATGTCGGCGAGGCCAAGGCCTTTGCCGGCAGTCATCTGCTGGGCGATTTGCTGGTCATACATGCTGGTGTACATGCGCGAGGAATCGCTGCTGAACAGGCCGTCTTTCGGCAACGCTTCACGCATGCTTTTGAGCATCATCTGTACAAACATCCCTTCCACCTGGCGGGCCACGGGGCGAAGGTTCGCCCCCGGATCCTGCCCGGCTTTGGATTTCAGTTCATTCAGCGATTGCGCATCCCATGCCGCGCTCGCCGCCAGTCGGCTGTCGGTCAACATTAGATGATTTCCAGTTTCGCGCGCAGGCAACCCGCGCTTTCCATTGATTGCAGGATGGACATCAGATCCATCGGCGTTGCGCCCAGCGCGTTCAGAGCACGCACCACGCTGTTCAGGTTGGCGCTGGAGCGCACGCTTTGCAGCGCACCACCGCTCTGGCGCAGATCGATTTGCGTTTGCGGCGTCACCACGGTCTGACCGCCGCCAAACGGCGTATCCGGCTGGCTGACGTTCGCCTGACGGTTAACGGTGACGGAGAGGTTACCCTGCGCCACAGCACAGCTGTCGAGGGTCACTTCGCGGTTCATGACCACGGAACCGGTACGCGAGTTGATAACAATCTTCGCGTCCTGCGGCGTCATGCTGATTTCCATGTTCTGAATATCTGCAAGGAAACGCACCTGCGAGCTATTACCGGCCGGTACACGGATCTGCACCGTACGGGCATCAAGCGCCGTCGCGCTGCCGTAGCCACGGGAGCGGTTAATGGTGTCGGTGATCTGCTGTGCGAGAGTGAAATCTTCATTATTCAGTTGCAGGTTAATGGTGTTGCCTGCACCGAACTGGCTCGGCAGTTCACGCTCAACGACTGCGCCGCCGGTGATGCGCCCGCCGTTAAGCTGGTTCACCTGCACGCTGCTGCCACCCGCCGCCGCACCGGCGCCGCCGACCAGCACGTTACCCTGTGCCAGCGCATAGACCTGGCTATCCACGCCTTTCAGCGGCGTCATTACCAGCGTACCGCCGCGTAAGCTTTTGGCGTTACCGAGAGAAGAAACCACCACATCGATGTTCTGTCCCTGACGGGCAAACGGCGGCAGCTGCGCAGTGACCATCACAGCCGCGACGTTTTTCAGCTGCATGTTGGTGCCTGCCGGAACGGTGATGCCCATCTGTGAGAGCATGTTGTTCAGACTTTGGGTGGTAAATGGCGTCTGGGTGGTCTGGTCACCTGTACCATCAAGACCCACCACCAGCCCGTAGCCGATTAAGGAGTTTTGTCGTACGCCCTGTACGCTGGTGAGATCCCGGATACGCTCTGCCTGGGCAAAAGTTGCCACCAGCACCAGCGCTATACCAAGCAGAGATTTAAACATGGGATACCTCAGTTACATCGGCGATAAATTAAGGAAGAAACGCTGCAGCCAGCCCATATTCTGCGCTTCGTTTATGTAGCCATTGCCCACATATTCGATACGCGCGTCTGCCACCTGGGTAGACGGAACCGAGTTACTGCCGCTGATGGTGCGTGGGTTCACGACACCAGAGAAGCGGATGAATTCAGTGCCCTGATTGATGGCGATCTGTTTTTCACCCACAACGTGTAAATTGCCATTGACCAGCACCTGATCGACGGTGACGGTTAACGTGCCGCTAAAGGTATTACTGGCGTTAGCGCCGCCTTTGCCGTTAAAGCTGTTGCTGCCGTCCGCATCCACATCCGCGCGCGCGTTACCGAACAATCCTTGCAGATAGCGAGGGGCGGTATCGACGCCGAAGCTGGTTTTACCGTCGCGGCTGGCATTCGCCGAGGAGCTTTTGCTGGCGCTGACGTTTTCCGCCAGCACGATGGTCAGTGTATCGCCAACGTTACGTGGACGTCGGTCCTCAAACAGCGGCTGGTAGCCGTAGTTCACAGGCTGCGCAGTCTGATAAATGGAGCCATTCACAATCGGAGCCGGGCCAGGCGTCGGTTGTGCGGTCGTCGCCCCTTGCACCAGCGGTGTCGAAGGGATCAAGGCACATCCGGTGAGGGAAGTTGCCAGCAGAGCCAGAAGCGGATAACGAAACGCGGCGGTTTTGTACATTGCTTTCATCTTCAAAAACAGGGTGCCGGTGCGGGAGTACCGCACCGGATCACGCCTTAGAGTTGCGTCAGTTTTTGCAGCATCTGATCGGTCGTCGATACGGCTTTACTGTTAATTTCATACGCGCGCTGAACCTGGATCATGTTTACCAGCTCTTCCGCCACGTTGACGTTAGAGGTTTCAACATAACCCTGATACAGCAGACCCGCGCCGTTCAGGCCTGGCGTGGTGTCATTCGGCGCGCCAGAGGACTGGGTTTCGGTGTAGAGGTTTTCGCCAATACTTTCCAGACCGGTGTCGTTCATGAAGGTCGTCAGGTTAAGCTGACCAACCTGCACCGGCGCAGCCTGACCCTGCTGAGTCACGCTGACCACACCGTCACGCCCAATGGTGATGCTCAGGGAGTTTGCCGGGATGGTGATCGCAGGCTGAACCTGGAAACCACCCGCCGTCACTAACTGACCATTCTGATCCACCTGGAACGAGCCATCGCGCGTATAGGCCGCGGTACCGTCCGGCAGCATCACCTGGAAGAAACCCTGGCCTTTGATCGCCACATCTTTACTGTTGTTGGTCTGCGACAGGTTACCCTGGCTGTGCAGGCGCTCAGTGGCGACCGGACGTACGCCGGTACCGATCTGCAAGCCTGACGGCAGCGTCGTCTGTTCGGAGGATTGCGCCCCCGGCTGACGAATGGTCTGGTACAGCAAGTCTTCAAAAACGGCACGCTGACGCTTGAAACCGTTGGTGCTGACGTTCGCCAGGTTGTTGGCGATGACGTCCATATTGGTTTGCTGTGCATCAAGGCCGGTCTTGGCAATCCATAATGAGTTGATCATGGGTGTTCCTGTTTATTAGCTCATTGACAGCAGCGAGTTAGCGCGCTGGTCGTTTTCGTCAACGCTGCTGATCACCTTCATTTGCATCTCAAAACGACGCGCACTGGCGATCATGTCGGTCATCGCCGCCACGGGTTTCACGTTACTGCCTTCCAGCACGCCGGACATCACGCGGATGGTCGGATCGGCCTGTAAGGTCGCGCCACGGGTCGCCTGTGCGGCCTGGCTTAAACGGAACATCCCGTCGTCACCGCGAACCACTTCGCGGCCTTCAGCTTTCACCAGCTTCAGACGGCCAATCGGTGACACGGTATTCGGCGGATCGCCCGGCGTCAGCGCCGACACGGTGCCGTCTGCAGCGATAGTGATCTCCGCGCCTTCCGGCACGGCAATCGGGCCACCGTCGCCCATGACCGGATTTCCCTGGATAGTCAGCTGACCTGCCGGGTTGACCTGGATGTTACCGTTACGGGTATACCCTTCGGTCCCGTCCGGGGTTTGCACCGCCAGCCAGCCATCCTGCTGCAACGCCACGTCCAGCGGACGCGACGTGTAGTCAAGTTGGCCTTGCGTCATGTCAGCACCCGGCGTGGACGCCGTGACCAGCGTACGCGTCGGCAGTGACAATCCTTCCACCGGTACCGCACGCAGCGCGTTCAGCTGTGCGCGAAAACCCGGTGTTGACGCGTTGGCGAGGTTGCTGGCCGTAACAGACTGCTGATTGAGCGTCTGACTTGCCGCGCCCATCGCGGTATATATTGCGTGATCCATGAAGCCATCCCGTCAGACGTTTAGCGCAGGTTAACCAGCGTGTTAAGGATCTGATCCTGAGTTTTGATGGTCTGCGCGTTCGACTGATAGTTACGCTGCGCGACGATCATGTTCACCAGCTCTTTACTCAGGTCAACGTTCGAGGACTCCAGCGCACCGTTGGTCAGGGAACCGAAGTTACCGGTACCTGCGGTACCCAGCAGCGCCACACCGGATGCGCCGGAGGCGGACCAGACGTTGTCGCCTTCAGACTGCAAACCTTCGTTGTTGGCGAAGTTCGCCAGCACGATCTGGCCTAACAGCTGGGTCTGTTCGTTGGAGTAGTTACCCACTACAGTGCCGTCATCGTTGATCTGGTAGCTCACCAGGTCGCCCGGCTTGTAACCGTTCTGGCTGGTTGCCACGATGTTGTTAGAACCGGTGTTCTGCTGCATGGAGTTCAGGAAGCTCAGCGAGAAGGTCGCCGGGATCGCACCGTTCAGGGAACCGGTGGTCACGTTGATCTCTTTGGTCAGCGTGGCAGGCGGAACAGGCAGCGCTGTGGTTGCCGTCGGGGTGACACCCACCAGGTTACCGTTGGTATCGAAACGCATGAAGCCCGCAGACGCCGGGGTGCCACCCGCAGAGGAATCCTGCGTGTAAACTTCCCAGGTGTTGTTGGAATTTTTGACGTAGTACAGGTTCATGTCGTGCGCATTACCCTGGGAGTCAAAAACCGTCACCGATCCTTTTTTGTTATAGGAATCGGCGTTGGCCGCATCGAACGGCGTGACGGCGGGCAGTTTGTCAGACGAGTTCAGGTTGATCTGCATCGCCGCAGTGGTCGTGGTTTTCGCCGACATCAGCGTATTCGGCACAGAAATCGCCGTCGGGTTTGCACCCTGCTGGATGGTTGGCGGCGTACCGGTTGCCGGGTAGCCGGTCAGTTGCAGACCCTGCATGTTAACGATGTTACGATCGGAATCCAGTTTGAACTGACCGTTACGGCTGTAATAAACAGAACCGTTATTGTCGACCAGACGGAAGAAACCGTTCTGGCTGATTGCCACGTCCAGGCCACGACCGGTATTGGTAGTGGTACCGTCGTTAAAGTCCTGGGTAATACCCGCAACCTTTACGCCCAGACCGACTTTAGAACCTGCAAACATGTCAGCGAAGGACGCACTGCCAGATTTAAAGCCGTAAGTGGCGGAGTTGGCGATGTTGTTACCGATGACATCGAGGTTGGTGGCCGCAGCATTCAGGCCGCTGACCGCTTGTGAAAAGGCCATGTCTTACTCCTGATAAATGAAGGCTTAGATAATCTGCCGTACTTCGTCGAGTGTGGTGGTACCGTAAGTACCCAAATCTAACAAGTTGCCGTTGCTGCCACGGGTAACACCCTGCACCAGTGCAAACTGTAAAGGTTGTGCAACCAGCTGCGTTGCACCATTGCTGGCGTTAATCGCCACATTATAAGAACCGTCTGCTGCCACAGTGCCGTCGGTCAGCTTGCCATCCCAGCTGAAGCTGTGAACGCCCGCTTTCAGCGCGCCAATGTCGATCGTGCGCACCACGACACCATTTTTATCGGTGATGGTGGCGGTCACTTTCTCGGCAGCTTGTTGCAGCTCAACGCCAAACGGCGTGGTGGTTTCTTTACCCGCCAGCACCGTCGTGCCAGGGATCATGACGCCATGACCAATCAGCGTACTGGCCTGCAACGAGGCGTTGTTATTAAGCTGACCGGAGATCGAGCCGAGCGTGGTGTTCAGCTTTTCAATCCCGCTCACGGTGCTGATTTGCGCCAGCTGCGTGGTCAGTTCGTTGTTCTGCATCGGATTGGTCGGATCCTGGTTTTTCAGCTGTGCGACCAGCAGCGTTAAAAAGCTGCCCTGTAAATCTTCTGCTTTACTGCCGGTCAGCGAGCTATTGCCCGTGACGTCGGAAGTACCGGCAGCGCGGGTAGTGTCATTAACATTGACGGAAACTGACATGCTTCGCTCCTTTACTGGCCGAGTGTAAGGGTCTTGAGCATCATGCTCTTGACGGTGTTAAGCACTTCGACGTTGGCCTGGTAGCTGCGGGAGGCGGACATGGAGTTGACCATTTCCCCTACCACATCAACGTTAGGCATACGCACGTACCCTTTTGCATCTGCAAGGGGGTTACCCGGCTCATACACCAGTTTGTCCGGGGCCTGACTTTCAATCACCTCGGACACTTTCACCCCACCCGTGGCCGCGCCCGGAGCCGCATCCACCTGAAAAACCACTTGCTTTGCACGGTAAGGCTGACCATCGGGTCCGGTTACGCTGTCGGCGTTGGCCAGGTTACTGGCCGCCACGTTCAGGCGTTTGGACTGGGCGGTCATCGCCGAACCGGCGATATCAAAAATGTTCAGTAAAGCCATCTGTTAATTCCCCCCCTGCAATACGCTCATCATGCCTTTGATTTGCCCACCCAGAACGGTCAGCCCGGTCTGGTACTTCAGGGTGTTATCGGCAAATTGTGTACGTTCACGGTCCATATCGACGGTGTTGCCGTCCATCGAAGGCTGGTCCGGGATGCGATACAGCAAATCGGCAGATGGCGCTGTCATTGCCTGAGCCGGAATATGGCGGGCAGAGGTAAGCTCCAGCGCTACACCGGTTGATTCAGCACGACCGCGCTCCATCACCTTTTTGAGTTCACTGCTGAAATCCATATCGCGCGCCTGATACCCTGGGGTATCGGCGTTGGCAATATTCGCCGCCAGCACTTCCTGGCGTTGCGCGCGCAGATTTAACGCTTCTTGCTGAAAACGTAGCGCGGCATCGAGTTTATCGAGCATGTCTCCCCCGCTGATGACATTACGCTGATGATAAATTGACAGGTGACAGCTTAAATGGCCTTGTCCATGCGTCATCGTCTGAATAAGCGCAAAATGCGTCGCTATTTATTGCGTTGATAGATTTATTGTGCGGGTAGAATCTCGTCATTCTTTAAACAGGCAGGAGTCTGCGATGAACAACCTGAAAGGCGGTTTAGCCGCGACCTTACTGTTTTTAAGCCCGTCGTTGCTGGCGGCCGATCTCACGGCACAGCTAACGGCGTACTTTGCCCAGCGGCTGGCGGGTTTTAGCGATGATGTGGTGGTGAAGATCCGCAGCGCGCCGAATATGCTGCCAGCCTGCGAGCAACCGGCGCTCAGCGTGGCGGGAAGTGCTAAACTGTGGGGTAATGTGAACGTACTGGCGCAGTGCGCTAACGAAAAACGTTACGTTCAGGTGCAGGTGCAGGCAACGGGCAACTATGTGGTCGCCGCGCAGCCGATTACCCGGGGCAGTACGCTGCAACCGGGTAGCGTCACCCTCACCCGCGGTCGTCTCGATCAATTACCCCCGCGCACCATGCTGGATATCAATCAGGCGCAGGATGCGGTAAGTTTACGCGATGTCGCGCCAGGCCAGGCGATCCAGCTGTCGATGCTGCGTCAGGCATGGCGTATTAAAGCCGGTCAGAAAGTGCAGGTTATCGCGCAGGGTGACGGCTTTAGCGTTAACGGTGAAGGCCAGGCAATGAATAACGCTTCCGTGGCGCAAAGCGCCCGGGTCCGCATGGCCTCAGGCCAGGTGGTGAGCGGGATGGTTGGTCCTGATGGGAATATTCTTATTAATCTATAATTCTTTAAAGAATTGACGGCATCTGCCGATAAATATTCAACATATGATGAATGGCAGGCACCTGCGCCGCAAACCTCGATGAGGACCACACTATGAGCATTGATCGTACATCGCCCCTGAAGCCAGTAAACACGGTGCAACAGCGCGAAAGCAACGATACTCAGGCACCAAAAGCGCGACTGGAAAAACCGGTTACCGCTAACAGCACCAACGTGACCATCAGCAGCGCACAGGCGCGCCTGGTGCAGTCCGGTGGCGACGATATTAATGCAGAGCGCGTAGAAAGCCTGAAGGCTGCGATCCGCAATGGCGAACTGAAAATGGACACCGGCAAAATTGCCGATGCGCTGATTCAGGAAGCACAGAGTTTCTTACAGAGTAAATAAGCGAATGAGCCAACTGTCAGAAATACTGGATAAGATGACAGTTATCCTGAACGATCTGAAGAACGTGATGGATGCTGAGCAACAGCAACTTTCCGCAGGCCACTTCAATGGCAGTGCGTTACAGCGCATTACGGAAGAAAAGAGCTCGTTGCTCGCCACGCTGGATTATCTGGAGCAACAGCGCCGCGCTGAGCAGAACGCCAGACGCAGTGCTAATGATGATGTTGCAGAACGCTGGCAGTCCATCACCGCGAAGACACAGCATTTACGCGATCTCAACCAGCACAACGGCTGGTTGCTCGAAGGCCAGATTATCCGTAACCAGCAAGCGCTCGAGGTGCTAAAACCGCATCAGGAGCCAGGGTTATACGGGGCCAACGGACAGACGTCTTCTACGACGCGCGGCGGCAAGAAAATTTCTATCTAATCGTTACGCCAGGCGTGACGGTTACAGGCAGGGAGTCCATGGACTCCCTGTTGTCGTTTCTTTTTTTCCAGTAACCTAAGCCGTTTTACGGGCAAACTCTTTCACCCTGAAGCCCAGAGCGGCGAGCGTGGCGAAATACGCAATCACCCCCACCACCACGACTGCCATCAGACGCAGCAGACGCCAGAGCATGGTGCCCTGCGACCACTCAGGCATCACCATCATCATGCCCACCAGCGCCGCTGACATCACCACCACCGCCACCACCAGACGTAGCAAAAAGCGCGACCAGCCCGGCTGCGGGGTAAAGATATTCTGCTTACGCAACTGCCAGTAAAGCAGCGAAGCATTCAGGCACGCGCCCAGACCAATAGACAGCGACAGACCGGCGTGTTTCAGCGGGCCGATAAACATCAGGTTCATCACCTGAGTCATGATCAGCGTGACGATGGCGATTTTTACCGGCGTTTTAATGTCCTGGCGGGAATAGAAGCCTGGTGCCAGCACTTTCACAACGATCAGCCCCATCAGCCCCACCGAATAGGCCACCAGCGCGCGCTGGGTCATCAGCGCATCGAACGCGTTAAATTTACCGTACTGGAATAACGACACGGTGAGCGGTTTTGCCAGAATGCCCAGCGCCACCGCACTGGGCAGCGCCAGCAGGAAACACAGACGCAGACCCCAGTCCATCAGGCGGCAGTATTCGTCATGATTGCCGCTGGCAAAACTTCTCGACAGCGACGGCAGTAAAATGGTGCCCAACGCCACGCCCAGCACCCCGGAAGGAAACTCCATCAGGCGGTCGGCATAGTACATCCACGACACCGAGCCGGAGACGAGGAATGAGGCGAAAATGGTATTGATGATCAGCGAAATCTGGCTTACCGAGACGCCGAGGATCGCCGGCCCCATTTGTTTCACCACCCGCATGGCCCCGGCGTCGCGCAGGTTAATGCGCGGCAGCACCAGCATGCCGATTTTTTTCAGGTGCGGCAGTTGATAGACCAGTTGCAGGATGCCGCCCACGGTGACGGCCCACGCCAGCGCCAGCACCGGCGGGTTAAAGTACGGTGCGGCAAAAAGCGCAAAACCGATCATGCTGACGTTTAAAAAGGTGGGCGCAAACGCCGGTACCGAGAAACGGTTCCAGGTATTGAGGATCGCCCCCGCCAGCGAGGCCAGCGAAATCAGCAGAATATAGGGGAAGGTAATGGTTAACAGCCTGGAGGTCAGGGCGAATTTGTCAGCAGTATCGGCAAAGCCAGGCGCCGTCACCATGATCACCCAGGGTGCCGCCAGCATCCCCAGTACGGTCACGACCGCCAGCACCAGCGTCAACAGGCCGGACACATAGGAGACGAACACGCGGGTGGCATCGTCGCCCTGCTTGCTTTTGTATTCCGCAAGGATCGGCACAAAGGCCTGGGAAAAGGCCCCCTCGGCAAAAATACGGCGCAGCAAATTAGGCAGTTTAAAGGCCACGAAAAAGGCATCGGTGGCCATCCCGGCCCCAAAAACACGCGCCACAATGGCGTCCCGCGCAAATCCCAGTACGCGGGAAAACATGGTCATCGAGCTGACTGCGGCCAGCGATTTTAATAAATTCATTACGTTGTTCGTCCACAACCTGACGGCAAAACGCCTGCATTGCAGGCGTCGGGGGGTATGGCGGGTAGTCTACCTGGATTGCGGTGAAATACTACCGGCTTATGTTACGGGCGGTTACTCTGTCATCGCTTCGCGCCACAGCTTTTCGATCACGCGCTGGGCCAGTACGGCCTGCTCACCGGCAGTTTCGGGAACCGTCTGATTTTGCACGCATTCGATAAAATGACGGGCGCAGCCCACGAATCCGCGCTGCTCCAGCGTGCTCTGCCAGCCGGGTACCGGGCGGATAATGACGCCCTGGCCATGCTCCTCACGCCAGTCGCGCATATCGGTGACGTCATACAGCCCACCGTCGGTCACCGCCTGCACTGACTCGCGCTGGCTTCCGGCCCGGCGGTGCATACTGGTGGTGATCTGTAACTGATCGCGGCTGAAGTGATGTTCCGCATAACACATCTGTCCGTCGTCATTGGTGTGCAGCACACCGCCCTGCAACTGCGCCGGGCCGCCTGCCAGCCAGAGGGCGGTATCTACGACGTGCAGATAATCATCGAGCAGGGTAAAACGCAGATCGTGCGGACCGACGCTGTCGGTGCGATGCTTGTCCATCCGCAGCGAGGCCCCTGTGGCCAGCCGGGTTTTCAGATCGCGATATAAAGGTGCAAAGCGGCGATTAAAGCCGACCATCAGCGTCAGCTTTTTACGCGCCGCCAGATCCACCAGCCGTTCGGCATCCGCCAGATTATCCGCCAGCGGTTTATCGACGCAGACGTGTACCCCGGCGTTTAACAGCTCGCTGACCACCGCATAGTGTGACGCGGTTGAAGTATGCACAAAGACCGCATCGCACTGGCTGGCAAGGTGCGCCAGCGAGTCGGCATAGGGCAGACGCCAGCTTTCACATACTGGCAGCGCTTTTTCCCGCGTCGGTGACCAGGCCGCCTGTAGCGTCCAGTCGGTCGCCGCTGCCAGTACCGGCAGCCAGGCTTTTTGTGCAATACCGCCAAGCCCCACCACCCCAATTCGTAATCGGCTCACCTTAATCTCCCAAATGTGCGAGTAATGAATCCAGACGCTGTTTCAGTTCAGCGACGTCGTTTTCCAGTGCCTCCACGCGGGCCGTTAAACCGTCGCTGGACGGCTCCGCCTGCGATGGTGCGCTGGCGTCACCTTCAACATCACCGCTAAACAGATGCATAAAGCGGCTCTCCCGTTTGCCCGGCTCGCGTTCCAGACGCACCACGAACGGCCCGTCTTCACGGCTGGCGAGCGTCTCCAGCGTCGACTCCACTTCCGCCATATCAGTAAACTCATGCATCCTGGCAGCGCGCATACGCAGTTCACCCGGCGTTTGTGCACCGCGCAACAGCAGCGTAGTGACCAGCGCCAGCTCTGCCGGACTGAACCTGAGATTGCCAAATTCGGAATTGCAAAAACGCTGTTCGTATTTGGTGACCCGATTGCCAAAGCCGCTGACGGTGCGCAGAAAGTGGCGTTTCACCAGTTCATCCAGCAGATCCTGCACGGTGTTATCGTCCAGTGACATCACCGGCTCGCGGTTGGTTTTTTGATTGCAGGCGGTGACCACGGCATTCAGCGACAGCGGGTACTGTTCGGGGGTGGTAACCTGCTTTTCCAGCAGGCAACCGATCACCCGCGCTTCCTGTGCCGTCAGTAAATACTTCATCTTTTCTCCTTAACGACCTGCGGTCCAGTCTGATGCCGTTAACGCCGTCAACACGTGGTCGCGCCACTGTCCGTCGATTAACAGATAGGCTCTGGCATAGCCTTCCTTTTCAAAACCGAGACGCGCCAGCAAATCGCCGCTGCGCTTATTGTGCGGCATGTAATTAGCCATAATGCGGTGCATGTGCTGGGTGCGCTGCATGTAACGGATCGCCGCGCTTAAGGCTTCGAACATCAGCCCCTGCCCCTGCCATTTCTGGCCGATGGAGTAGCCGAGATAACAGGCGTGAAAAGAACCGCGCACGACGTTAGAAAAGTTCGCTACGCCGATGATTTCCTTTTCGTCGGGATCGAGCAGCGCAAAGTAGAAGGCGCTGCCCTGCTTATGGAATTCGTTGATCATGCCGAGGCGCGCCTGCCAGCCGGACGGATAGCAATGGCTGTCATCGCGGATCGGCTCCCAGGGTTTAAGAAACTGGCGATTTTCCGCGTAATAATCGGCCAGTCGCCAGGCATCACGCTCATGCACCAGACGCACCACCAGGCGGTCTGTCGTCAGGCGTGCTTTGGGTACGTTACTGCGATAGCCAAACATTAATCACCACTCCTTTCGCTCACGTCTTGTTACCCCTTTTTCTTAACTATACCTGCGCAATGCCCGTCTGTGAAAACAGCAACATACCATTTTCTGCGGCGGAATGGATTTTCGATGAAGGCCGTCAATCAAAGTGATGGTTTGATGAAAAAATATTGTCGCCGTTGCGGGTGGGAAATCGCCGCGCCACCCCGCAGAATAAGCGGGTGATTTTTTGTTCCCCGGAGGGGAGATGTCCCGCGTATCGCAGGCACGGAGCCTGGGTAAATATTTCCTGCTGATCGACAATATGCTGGTGGTGCTGGGCTTCTTTGTCGTCTTCCCGCTTATTTCCATTCGTTTCGTCGATCAGCTTGGCTGGGCCGCGCTGATGGTAGGTATTGCGCTCGGCCTGCGTCAGTTTGTGCAACAGGGGCTGGGGATCTTCGGCGGCGCGGTGGCGGACCGTTTTGGTGCCAAGCCGATGATCGTCACCGGTATGCTGCTGCGTGCCGCTGGATTTGCCACCATGGCGGTGGCGCAGGAACCCTGGCTGCTGTGGTTTTCCTGTATTTTATCGGGACTGGGCGGCACGCTGTTCGATCCGCCGCGCTCGGCGCTGGTGGTAAAGCTGGTTCGCCCCCGGCAGCGCGGTCGCTTTTTCTCACTGCTGATGATGCAGGACAGCGCCGGGGCGGTGATCGGCGCGCTACTGGGCAGTTGGCTGCTGCAATACGATTTCCGGCTGGTGTGCGCCACCGGCGCGGTGCTGTTTATTCTTTGCGCCGGGTTTAATGCCTGGCTACTGCCGGCGTGGAAACTGTCGACGGTGAAAACCCCGGTACGCGAGGGGATGCAGCGGGTGCTGCGCGATAAACGCTTTGTCACCTACGTGCTGACCCTCACCGGCTATTACATGCTGGCGGTGCAGGTGATGCTGATGCTGCCGATCATGGTCAACGACATCGCGGGCTCCCCTGCCGCCGTTAAATGGATGTATGCCATTGAAGCGAGCCTGTCGCTGACCCTGCTCTATCCGATTGCCCGCTGGAGCGAGAAGCGTTTTCGCCTTGAGCACCGCCTGATGGCCGGGCTGCTGCTGATGTCCTTCAGCCTGTTACCGATCGGTATGGTCGTCACGCTGCAACAGCTGTTTATGCTGATTTGTCTGTTTTATCTCGGCGCGATTATTGCCGAACCGGCGCGGGAAACTCTGGGGGCGGATCTCGCCGATGCCAGGGCGCGGGGCAGCTATATGGGCTTCAGCCGCTTAGGTCTGGCCTTTGGCGGCGCGCTGGGCTATGCGGGTGGTGGCTGGCTGTTTGATGCCGGAAAAGTGTCGGCGCAACCGGAATTGCCCTGGGTGATGCTGGCCCTTATCGGTCTTGCCACCTTCTTTGCGCTGTGGTGGCAGTTCAGCCATAAACGCGCCCGTACAGAGGTGCCTGAGCCAGGCATCTGATTTGAAAGCCGCATTTTTCTCTTCCATACTGAATGTGAGGACCACAATCATCTGGAGGAGAAACGTGAAGCTCTATATCTACGATCACTGTCCGTTCTGTCTTAAAGCCCGCATGATTTTCGGCCTGAAGAATCTCCCCGTCGAACTGAACGTGTTGCTCAACGATGACGAAGCCACACCCGTGCGTATGATTGGTCAGAAAATGGCGCCGATCCTGCAAAAGGATGACAGCCGTTACCTGCCGGAAAGCATGGATATCGTCCACTATGTTGATCAGCTGGACCATCAACCGCTGCTCACCGGCGCGCAAAACCCGGCCATTGCCGAGTGGCTGCGTAAGGTGAATGGCTATGTGAATCGCCTGCTCATCCCGCGCTTTGCCAAATCGCCTTTTGATGAGTTTGCGACCCCGGAAGCCCGCGCATATTTTGTGGCGAAAAAAGAGGCGGCTATCGGTGATTTTGCCGAACACCTCGCCCACTCCGCCGGGCTGATTAAGAACATCAGCGACGATTTGCGCGCGCTGGATAAACTCATCGTCAAGCCCAATGCCGTTAACGGTGAACTCTCAGAGGATGATATCCATCTCTTCCCCCTGCTGCGTAACCTGACGCTGGTGGCTGGCATTACCTGGCCTACCCGCGTGGCAGATTACCGCGACAATATGGCCAAACAGACGCAGATCAATCTGCTCTCATCGATGGCAATCTAAGTGTGACGAGACGGGTGCGTAAGCGCCCGTCCTGCTTTTCGGCGTTTTCTGCTGTTTCCGGCGGTGCTGGTGCGGGATGCTCCTTTGTGTCACGATTGACAGACTGGTGTCATGTTGAGGAAGCCGATGAAGAAGATAGTCTTAGCCGCCACGCTGATAGTGAGCGGTTTACTGGCCGGGTGTAACCCGTTAACCCAGTACACAGTGAGTGAGCAGGAAATTAACCAGGCGCTGCAAAAGCGCAATGATTTCTCCCGCGATATTGGCGTTCCTGGCGTGGCAGACGCGCACATTGTCCTGCGTAATCTGAACAGCGCCATTGGCCGCGAGGAACCGAATAAAGTCACCCTGACCGGCGATGCCAATCTGGATATGACCTCCCTGTTCGGCAGTCAGAAAGCCACCATTGCGCTGAAGCTCAAAGCGCTGCCGGTGTTCAACAAAGAGAAAGGCGCAATCTATTTGCAGGAAATGGAAGTGGTTGATGCCACCGTTACGCCGCAGAAAATGCAGAGCGTCATCCAGACCCTGATGCCCTATCTCAATCAGTCGCTGCGCAACTATTTTAATCAGCAACCGGCCTATGTGCTGAGAGAAGACAGCAGCAAAGGCGAAGCGCTGGCGAAGAAATTCGCTAAAGGGATCGAAGTGAAACCCGGTGAGATTGTCATCCCTTTCACCAACTAATCCCAGGGCGCTAAGCGCCCTTTTTTATGTCTGATGCACGGAAAAGGGATGCAAACGAAAACGTTTACGCCTATCCTTTGTGCCCGGCATAAAACCAGCCATCACTGACTGATTACCACGCAAGCCGGAGCACACCATGACAGCACAACCCCAGGTTTTGAAAATCCGCCGCCCAGACGACTGGCACATTCATCTTCGTGACGGCGACATGCTGAAAACGGTCGTGCCTTATACCAGTGAGCTGTATGGCCGGGCGATCATCATGCCGAACCTGGTGCCGCCCGTTACCAGCGTTGATGCTGCCATCGCCTATCGCCAGCGTATTCTGGATGCCGTGCCTGCCGGGCATGATTTCACGCCGCTGATGACCTGCTATCTGACCGACACGTTAAATCCTGACGAAATCGAGCGCGGGTTTAACGAGAAGGTGTTTACCGCCGCCAAACTTTATCCGGCCAATGCCACCACCAACTCCAGTCACGGCGTGACCAGTATTGACGCGATTATGCCGGTGCTGACACGGATGGAGAAACTCGGTATGCCGCTGCTGGTGCACGGCGAAGTCACCCATGCCGAGATCGATATTTTTGACCGCGAAGCGCGGTTCATTGACACCGTGATGGAACCATTGCGTCAGCGCCTGCCGGGTCTGAAGGTGGTGTTTGAGCATATCACCACCAAAGATGCCGCCGATTATGTGCGCGAGGGCAATGAACTGCTCGCTGCCACCATCACGCCGCAGCATCTGATGTTTAACCGTAACCATATGCTGGTCGGTGGCGTGCGTCCGCATCTGTATTGCCTGCCGATCCTCAAACGCAATATCCACCAGCAGGCGCTACGCGAGCTGGTGGCCAGCGGGTTTACCCGCGCCTTCCTCGGCACGGACTCTGCCCCCCATGCCCGTCACCGTAAAGAAGCAAGCTGCGGCTGCGCAGGCTGTTTTAACGCGCCGACGGCGCTGGCGAGCTACGCCACTGTCTTTGAAGAGATGGGCGCGCTGGAACATTTCGAAGCCTTCTGCTCGCTGAACGGCCCGCGTTTTTATGGCCTGCCCGTAAACGAAAGCTTTGTGGAGCTGGTGCGTGAGGAGGAACAGGTGCCGGAGAGCATTCCGCTGACCGATGACACCCTGGTGCCGTTCCTGGCCGGTGAAAAGGTGCGCTGGACCGTGAAGCGTTAAAAATCCGCTGCCCCCTGTTGTAAATCAGCAATAATGACTGTATAAATAAACAGTACATTACACAGGGGGCTATTATGCGTATTGAAGTGACTATCGCCAAAACCACAGCCTTACCGCCGGGCGCTATTGATGCGCTGGCCCAGGAACTCTCCCGCCGCGTCTGTGATGACTATCCCCACAGCGAAGGCAAAGTCTCCGTGCGTTACGCCACCGCCAACAGCCTGACGGTGTTTGGTGCGGGCAAAGAAGACAAAGACCGCGTCAGCGAAATTCTCCAGGAAACCTGGGAAAGCGCCGACGACTGGTTCAGACAGGATTAATCTAATGCCGGGCGCATCTGATGCCCGCGAATAAATCATCCGAAGCAGTACCCTCATTGTTCTTTTTGCCGGGTCGCCCCGGCTTTTTTAATTATTTTTTCCGTCGCTTTCTTATTGAAATCAAATGATGGCGAAAAAATAACCTGCAAGACCCCCCTCTTTCTTTCAAAAAAATTTAAATAAAAAATCGAAATGGCCGATAGATCTAATAATTAACGCATTCATGTTAATTATTGATATACTTAACTTGCTTCAAAAAAACACGCATTGAACCTCAAGAATCGTTGTATTCACGTACGCATTAGGGGGTTGAAATGGTTAAAAATAATGAAGTCATTCAAACTCATCCGCTTGTTGGGTGGGACATCAGCACCGTCGACAGCTACGATGCCATGATGCTGCGTTTGCACTACCAGACCCCAAGCCAGCCCGACCGTGATGACACTGAGGTCGGACAGACACTATGGCTTACCACTGAAGTTGCCCGTCAGTTTATTTCGATTCTGGAAGCAGGGATCGCCAAAATCGAATCCGGCGACTTTCAGGCGGACGAGTATCGCCGACACTAGAACATGCGTATCTTTTGTCCTACAGGCACCCTCAGGGGTGCCTGATTTGTTTCTGCGCTTGTATATCGCATAGAGGTTATTTACTCTGCCGGGTGAAGAATTTGCCAGGAGAGCGTAATGAAATATGACCTGATCATCGTCGGCAGTGGCTCGGTGGGAGCCGCCGCAGGCTACTATGCCACGCGCGCCGGGCTGAACGTCCTGATGACCGATGCCTGGCTGCCGCCCCATCAGCATGGCAGCCACCACGGTGATACCCGACTGATTCGCCACGCCTACGGCGAGGGGGAAAAATATGTTCCCCTGGTGCTGCGCGCACAATCCCTGTGGGATGCGCTGGCCGCTGACAGTGGAGAAGCGGTCTTTGAGCGCACCGGCGTGATTAATCTTGGTCCTGCGGATTCCGCTTTCCTCGCCAATGTCGCCCAAAGCGCCCGTGAATTTAACCTCGAGGTTGAACACCTTGATGCCGATGCGCTGATGGCCCGCTGGCCAGAGATCCGCGTGCCGGAGGGCTATATCGGCCTGTTTGAATCACAGTCAGGCTTGCTCAGAAGTGAACTGGCGGTCAAAACCTGGATCCGCCTCGCCCGTGAAGCGGGCTGCGCGCAGCTGTTTAACTGCCCGGTCACCGCCATACATCATCATGATGACGGGGTGACCATTGATACCGCCGACGGTCAGTACAGCGGCGCAAAATTGCTGGTCAGCGCCGGGACCTGGGTGACCCGTCTGCTCCCGTCCCTGCCGGTGCAGCCGGTACGCAAGATCTTCGCCTGGTATCAGGCCGATGGCCGTTACAGCGCCAAAAATAATTTCCCGGCCTTTACCGGCGAAATGCCGTCTGGCGAGCAGTTTTACGGCTTCCCGGCCGAGAATGACGAGCTGAAGATCGGCAAGCATAACGGCGGACAGATTATCGCCACGGAAGAAGAGCGCACCCCGTTTGGCAGCGTCGCCACCGATGGCTCTGAAGCCTTTCCTTTCCTGCGTCAGTTCCTGCCTGGCATTGGCTGCTGCCTGCATGGCGCAGCCTGTACCTATGATAATTCCCCGGACGAGGACTTTATCATCGACACGCTGCCAGGCCATGACAACACGCTGCTGATCAGCGGCCTGAGCGGACACGGCTTTAAGTTCGCCCCGGTACTGGGAGAGATCGCCGCCCAGTTCGCGGCAAACAAGACATCGTCGTTTGATCTGACGCCTTTCGCGTTAAGCCGCTTCGACAAAAGGTAAACCATACAGGCCCGCTCAGGTGGGCCTGTTCTGCTTATTCGACCGCAGGGAACGCTATGCGTCGGTTATTTGAATTTTTCATGAATAATATTCGCGAGCATTTTATGCTCTATATCGCTTTCTGGCTGCTGCTGGGCGTGCTGGATATTATCTATCTCTTTTTCCTGGATTAAGAACCTCTGACAAAAATTGACAATTCCTGAAGATCAGCGCTTTTCTGCGCAGTATTTTTGAATGAAGGTTATAACTTATAACCCCCCGCTATCACGACATTGCTGTCTGATGACGTCTTTTACTACGAAACCTTTGAACGCCTCCCGCCTGTTTTCAACAACAAAACTGAACAAGTGAAAATATTGTTTATTTTTGTTATTTAAAAGTTGCAATATTATTTTCGCCACGCCATTTTACCTTCACCTTGTTATTTAAAACGGACATTTATATGCAATGGCGTAATTCTCCCCGCCGTTATGGCGTGCTGTCGATGGCCCTCCACTGGCTGATGGCACTGGTGGTTTACGGGATGTTTGCCCTTGGGTTGTGGATGGTGACGCTGAGCTATTATGACGGCTGGTATCACCAGGCACCTGAACTGCATAAAAGCATCGGCATTCTGCTGATGATGGGACTGGTGATCCGTCTGCTCTGGCGCTGGATCTCCCCGCCGCCTGCGGCATTGAAATCCTGGACCCGCACCACCCGTCTCGCCGCTGTTGCCGGGCATGTCGCCCTGTACGGCCTGCTGTTCGCCATTGTCTTCAGTGGCTATCTGATTTCCACCGCCGACGGCAAGCCCATCAGCGTCTTTGGCTGGTTCGACATCCCCGCCACCTTTGCCGACGCGGGCGTACAGGCCGATCTGGCAGGTGAGATCCATTTATGGCTGGCCTGGAGCGTGGTGATCCTCTCCGCGCTGCATGCGCTTGCCGCCCTGAAACACCACTTTATTGATAAAGATGACACCCTTAAGCGCATGCTGGGTAAATCATCCCCTGACTCTGGAGCACAATGATGAAGAAAAGCCTTACCGCCCTGGCCCTGAGCGCCCTGCTGTTCACCACGGGTTCTGCCGTAGCCGCAGACTATAAAATTGATAAAGAGGGCCAGCACGCCTTCGTTAACTTCCGTATTCAGCATCTGGGTTACAGCTGGCTGTACGGTACGTTCAAAGACTTCGATGGTACCTTTACTTTCGATGAGAAAAACCCGGCGGCAGATAAAGTCAACGTCACCATCAACACCAACAGCGTGGATACCAATCATGCCGAGCGTGATAAGCACCTGCGCAGCGCGGAGTTCCTGAACGTCGCGAAATTCCCGCAGGCGACTTTCGCCTCAACTGCCGTGAAGAAAGACGGTGATGCGCTGGATATTACCGGTGATTTGACGCTCAATGGCGTAACCAAACCGGTTACGCTGAAAGCGAAGCTGATTGGTCAGGGCGACGATCCGTGGGGCGGCGTGCGCGCAGGCTTTGAAGCGGCAGGTAAAATCAAGCTGAAAGATTACAACATCACTACCGATCTCGGTCCGGCGTCTCAGGATGTGGATCTGATTATTTCGGTGGAAGGTGTGCGTAAGAAGTAATGCGCTACTGCCGGGTGCGCACCTGCGTCACCCGGCAGATTGCCTTATTCGGGATCGGGGATCCCAAGCGTGGTATTGAGACGACCACGTGATTTATTAAAGATCTTATTACCGTTTTCACGTCCTGCCCGACGGCGACGTTGTTCTTCTTCCGGCAGCGCCCGCTCCTCCTGACACAGCACACTGCAACAGCCGCTGAACTTCTCGGCACAGGCCGGACACTGAATAAACAGCAGATGACAGCCGTCATTCAGACAGTTGGTATGGCTGTCGCACGGCGTGCCGCACTGGTGGCAGTGGGCAATCACATCGTCAGAAATCCGCTCGCCCATCCGCTCATCGAAAACAAAGTTTTTACCGATAAAACGTACCGGCAGCCCCTGTTCGCGGGCGCGACGGGCGTACTCAATAATACCGCCTTCGATGTGCCACACTTTGTTGAAACCGTTATGTTTCATCCAGGCGCTGGCTTTTTCACAGCGAATACCACCGGTGCAGTACATGACAATTTTCTTGTCTTTATGCTCCTGCATCATTTCAACGGCTTTTGGCAGCTGCTCACGGAAGGTATCCGCCGGGATCTCCAGCGCATCTTCAAAGTGCCCCACTTCGTATTCGTAGTGGTTACGCATATCAATGAACACCGCGTCAGGATCGTCCAGCATGGCGTTGACTTCCGCGGCCTTCAGATAATCGCCCACGTTGCTGGCGTCAAAGGTTTCATCTTCAATGCCGTCGGCGACGATACGGTCGCGCACTTTCATGCGCAGTACCCAGAAGGATTTTCCGTCATCGTCCAGCGCCACGTTCAGGCGCAGGCCGTCCAGTGCCGGGTCGAAGGCGTAAAGACAATCACGCAGCGCCTCAAATTGACTTTGTGGCACGCTGATTTGCGCATTGATACCTTCATGTGCTAAATAAATGCGCCCGAAAACATTAAGCGCCGTTAATGCCTGATAAAGCGCATCGCGCGTCGCTTTCGGATCGTGGATAGTGAAATACTTATAGAATGAGACCGTGGTGCGCGGCTCGGCTTCCGCCAGCATACGCGCCTTCAGTTCCTCATTCGAAATGCGGTTGTGTAACACTGGCATGGTGTACTTTTCCTGCAATCATAAGAGATGGATGAAAAACGGGCAGCATCATATAGCAATTACTGTTAATTTACATCCATACATTTTGCGCTACATTTCACTCATCAGAAAAAATACCAGACCATGACGTTCTGGAAAGGACGTATTTTCCGGCATGAATGTCGGTGAATTTCTCTTAGTGCGAAGGCATTAACGCACAACTTGTCGAATCACAGGAATGACATGACACATCTACCTAAATTTTCCACCGCCCTACTCCATCCTCGCTACTGGTTAACCTGGTTTGGTATTGGCTTGCTGTGGCTGCTGGTACAACTTCCGTACCCGGTGATTTATCGAATGGGCATGGGGCTGGGTCATCTGGCGCTGCGCGTGATGAAGCGTCGTGTGCATGTTGCTACCCGTAATCTGGAGCTGTGCTTCCCGGAATTGAGTCCAGCGGCGCGCCATGAACAGGTGGTGAAGAATTTTGAGTCAGTCGGCATGGGGCTGTTCGAAACCGGCATGGCCTGGTTCTGGTCGGACAAACGTATTGCTCGCTGGGCGGACATCATCAATTTTGAGCCGGTGTACGAGTTGCAACGCCAGAAGCGCGGCATTTTGCTGATCGGCGTACATTTTCTGACTCTCGAACTGGGCGCGCGCATGTTTGGTATGCAGACGCCGGGGATTGGCGTTTATCGCCCGAACGACAACCCGGTGCTCGACCTGCTGCAAACCTGGGGACGCCTGCGTTCCAATAAAACCATGCTCGACCGCAAAGATTTGAAAGGCATGGTGCGGGCATTGAAAAACGGCGAAGTGGTCTGGTACGCACCGGATCATGACTACGGCCCGCGCGCCAGCGTGTTTGTGCCCTTTTTCGCCGTAGAGCAGGCGGCAACGACCTCCGGCACCTGGATGCTGGCGCGCATGTCCAATGCCAGTATCGTGCCTTTCGTACCGCGCCGTAAGCCGGACGGTAAAGGTTATGAACTGGTGATGCTGGATCCGCAAAACGATCCGCCGCTTGATGACGCCGAGACCACTGCCGCCTGGATGAACGGCGTGATCGAAAAATGCATCATGATGGCCCCGGACCAGTACATGTGGCTGCACCGCCGCTTCAAGACCCGTCCGGCAGGCGTCCCTTCACGTTATTAACACTGATCACCAGGCCGGGTAAGCGACAGCGCTACCCGGCATCTCCTCCCTTCCCCCGCTTTAAGCTTTAAGCTTTAAGCTTTAAGCGCTCTCCGGTTTGCGGCTCCCTTTCAGCAGGCGTATGATTAGCAGGCTTACTATTTAAACCTGTTAACGCCTGCAACCGGACGGTTATGTCACCCTCAGCAACGCCTCTCAACTGGAAACGGAATCTTGCCATTGCCTGGATCGGCTGTTTTCTCACTGGCGCTGCCTTCAGTCTGGTGATGCCTTTTCTGCCGCTCTACATTGAGCAACTGGGCGTCAGCGGCCACAGCGCGCTCAATATCTGGTCCGGCCTGGTATTCAGCATTACCTTTCTGTTCTCGGCCATCGCCTCGCCGTTGTGGGGAGGGCTTGCGGATCGCAAAGGCCGCAAACTGATGCTGCTGCGCTCAGCGCTCGGTATGGCGATTGTGATGATGCTGATGGGTCTGGCGCAGAATATCTGGCACCTGCTCATACTGCGTGCCTGTCTGGGCCTGCTGGGGGGTTTTATTCCTAATGCCAATGCGCTGATCGCCACGCAAATGCCGCGCAATAAAAGCGGCTGGGCGCTGGGTACGCTGTCAACGGGCGGCGTGAGCGGCGCGTTATTAGGCCCGCTGGCGGGTGGGTTGCTGGCGGACAGCTACGGCCTGCGACCGGTATTTTTCATTACCGCCGCCGTGCTGTTCATCTGCTTTTTACTCACCCTGTTCTGCATCCGCGAAAACTTTACCCCGGTAACGAAGAAAGAGATGCTGCACGCCCGGGAAGTGATTGGCTCGCTGAAAAGCCCCAGACTGGTGCTGAGCCTGTTTATCACCACCTTAATCATCCAGGTCGCCACCGGATCCATTGCGCCCATACTGACGCTCTACGTGCGCGATTTGGCGGGAGACGTCAGTAACATCGCTTTTATCAGCGGCATGATCGCCTCGGTACCTGGCGTGGCGGCCCTGTTAAGCGCGCCACGGCTGGGTAAACTGGGCGATCGCATTGGGCCGGAAAAAATTCTTATCGCCGCGCTGATGGTGTCGGTTTTGTTGCTGATCCCGATGGCCTTTGTGCAGACACCTTTGCAGCTGGGCGTGCTGCGTTTTCTGCTTGGCGCGGCAGACGGCGCGCTGCTGCCAGCGGTACAGACGCTGCTGGTGTATAACTCAACCAATCAGATTGCCGGGCGCATCTTCAGCTATAACCAGTCGTTCCGCGATATCGGCAACGTAACCGGGCCGCTGATCGGCGCGGCGGTTTCTGCCAGCTATGGGTTCCGCACGGTATTTTTCGTCACCGCATCGGTGGTGATGTTTAACGTGATCTACTCCTGGCTGAGCCTGCGGCGACGTCGCCGTGAAGCCACCGCGATGTGATGATGCTTAATTTTGCGTAATCACCCTTGCATCTTCTGATCTTCAACTATTCTTTCCCTGAACCTCACATCCAATTACAGGGAGAAGACAATGACTATGTATGCCACGCTGGAAGAAGCCATTGATGCTGCGCGTGAAGAATTTCTGGCGGCGAATCCGGAACTGGATGAAGAAAACGCAAGTGTGGAGCAGTTTAATATCCAGAAGTACGTGCTACAGGATGGCGAGATCATGTGGCAGGCCGAGTTTTTAGCAGAAGAGAGCGACGACGGCGAATGTATGCCGATGCTGACGGGCGAAGCTGCGCAAAGCGTGTTTGACCGTGATTTCGATGAAATCGAGATCCGCCAGGAGTGGCTGGAAGAAAACACCCTGCATGAATGGGATGAGGGTGAATATCAGCTCGAACCGCCGCTGGATACCGAAGAAGGCCGTGCGGCAGCCGACGAGTGGGATCAGCGCTAATTATTCATAGGGGCCATGATGCGCGTCGAGCGGCAGCAACAGCGTATCGAACACCAGCGAGAACGGCAGATCGAGCACCGTAAGGTAGCGCCAGCCTGAATCGCGCACATCCCATTGAACACCGGGATAGTACTGGTTACCGTGGCCCTGCCCCGGCAGGGTACGACTGATAATGCTGCCGCAACCGCTCAGCAACAGCGCCATCATGACGACAGCGAAAATTTTCACGCCTCCCTCCTTAAATCCACTCAGACAAAAAAATACCGGCCTGTTGGCCGGTATTCTCGTTACGTTTTGCTTACTTACCGTTGAGCGCCTGCGGATTAAGCTGCAACGCTTCGTAATGGCTGATCCACGACGAATAACGCTCCGGTGCTGCCCACACGCGATAATGCATGCGTGACAGGGTGACCGGGTCGCTCAGCAGCACCAGACGACGATCGCGGGTCAGTTTATCCGGCGTTTCGTTCAGCGCCTGTTCAACATGACGATCGCGGGCGATCTCCAGCACCTCGCTGGCGCGGTGGCGGGCCGTCGCCATTGCCGTGGCAAGGGCGTTAAACGACGGATTAAACACCGCGTGCATAAAGCCATCGTCCAGCGCACGTGCACGGTTGATGGTCAGATACTTGTCGGTATCCACCAGCACCTGCGGCGGAGAGTACTCTTCCGGGATCAGGAACAGTTTCCAGCGTTTAGTTCGCAGACCCACCGTTGCACGGCTTGAAATCACCGACACGAACGGCGACAGGATCAGTGAGAAGACGATCGGCGCCAGCCAGAACAGGAAGCGCAGATCCAGCCAGGCCATACCCGCGGCCCACACCAGACCCAGCAGCAACTGCGAGCCGTGACGCATGAAGGCTTCACCCCATGGGGTGGAGTCGTCGTCACGCTGCGGCGAGTTCCAGACCACTTCCCAGCCGAGGAACGCGCTGACCACGAAGACGGTGTGGAACAGCATACGCACCGGCGCAAGCAGCACAGAAAACAGCACTTCCAGCAGCAGCGACAGGGTCACGCGCAGGAAACCACCGTACTCTTTCGGCCCTTTGCACCACACCAGAATGATACTCAGCAGTTTCGGCAGGAACAGCAGCACCATCGTTGACGCAAAGAGCGCGATCGCCAGCTCAGGACGCCACTGCGGCCACACCGGGAACAGCTGGCGCGGTTGCAGGAAGTATTGCGGTTCGGTCAATGCATGCACCACCTGCAAGGCAGTTGAGAGCGCGAGGAACATAAACCACAGCGGTGCCGAAAGATAAGACATCACGCCGGTCAGGAACACCGCACGGTGTACCGGGTGCATACCTTTCACCAGGAACAGGCGGAAGTTCATCAGGTTGCCATGACACCAGCGACGGTCACGCTTGAGTTCATCCAGCAGGTTCGGCGGCAGCTCTTCATAAGAACCTGGCAGATCGTAGGCGATCCACACCCCCCAGCCCGCACGGCGCATCAGCGCAGCTTCTACAAAGTCGTGAGACAGAATAGAGCCGGCAAACGAGCCTTCACCTGGCAATGGTGCCAGCGCACAGTGCTCAATGAACGGCTTGACGCGGATAATGGCGTTGTGACCCCAGTAGTGGGATTCACCCAATTGCCAGAAGTGCAACCCGGCGGTAAACAGCGGCCCGTATACGCGGGTAGCAAACTGCTGGCAGCGCGCATACAGCGTATCCATGCCCGACGCTTTCGGCGAAGACTGGATAATACCGGCGTTAGGATTAGCTTCCATCAGACGCACCAGACCGCTCAGGCAGTCGCCGGTCATCACGGAGTCGGCGTCCAGTACCACCATATAGCTGTACTGGTTCCCCCAGCGACGGCAGAAGTCATCGATGTTGCCGCTTTTGCGTTTCACGCGACGGCGACGGCGACGATAGAAGATTTGCCCTTCGCCCTGCACTTCCGCGATCAGCTCCATCCAGGCTTTCTGCTCGGCCACACAAATATCCGGGTTGTAACTGTCGCTCAGGATATAAACGTCAAAGTGCGCGGCATTGCCGGTGGCCTTGACGGATTCCCAGGTCGCACGCAGACCTGCGTAAACGCGATCCACGTCTTCGTTACAAATCGGCATAATCAGCGCGGTACGGTGTTCAGGATTAAGCGGTTCATCCCCGACCGTAGAGTGCGAAATGCTGTATTTGTCTTTGCCGATGAGCAGTTGTAAGAAGCCCATCAGCGCCGTCCAGAATCCGGCGGAGACCCAACAGAACAGTACCGCAAACAGGATCAGAATGCCGGTTTGCAGCACGTACGGCAGCAACTGCATGGCTGACACCAGCAGATCCTGGCCCACCATATCGGTCGGATTGATCAGCGCCCAACCCTGATAAGGCAGGATGGTTTTCATGTACCAGGTGGCAACCACCGTCTGGGAGAGGGTCAGCAGCAGTAAAATGTAACGACGGATGGTGCCCATCATTCGCCACTGCTTTTCGCTCTCCTGCTGCTCTTTGGTCAGCCGGGACAGGTAGCGCGGCGGCACATCGCGACCGCGCAGACGATCCCAGAAACGACCAATCGGGTTGGTACGCCACTGCTCAGGGAACATCGAAGAACGCGTGGCTTTCGGCATCGCCTGAAGCTGGGTACGCCCTTCGTCATCTTTGATCAGTTGACCTTCGCCAAGAGACTCGGGCCAGACCTGTTGCAGACGCGTTTGCACCGATCCGAGCGGGGTGTCATCGTCCCGCTCGAAATGACGGTGCTCAGCATCCAGCGCTTCGTGCACGGCGCGGAGGTCCGTGGTCGGCAGCGCCGCTTTCTCAATATCAGAAAGCGGCAGCGCGTCGATATACTCAGTAGTCTTATTCATTGGCAGGTAGCTGATAGCTCCAGGTTTCACTCAGCGGCTGCTCGCCATTTACCAGCGCAGCACGCATGTCGGTCGTCGCCTTAGGATCTTTCACCTTAACGCGCAGGGTTAAACGCCAGCCGTGGGTGACCGGGTTATAACGCACGGCTTGTTCAACGATTTCACCGTTATCGCCAATGCTGGCCTGCGCAGTGACGGGGGTATCCTGCGGCAGTTTTTTCATATCCTGGCCCACGAAGTCCACGACGAAAGCAATAGTGCCATCCGGCTGACGGATCAGATTGGATTGCTTCACATCGCCAGTGGAGCGGCGGGTTTGCAGTGCCCAGGCGTTATCCGGCGCATGCAGCTTGTCTTCATCGCGGCTGAAAGTGATGCTGTACTTGAAGTTCATCTCTTTACCCGGCTCCGGAAGCTGATCCGGGGTCCAGTACGCGACGATGTTGTCGTTGGTTTCGTCGTTGGTCGGGATTTCAACCAGCTCGATTTTACCTTTGCCCCAGTCGCCCTGCGGGGTCACCCAGGCGCTTGGACGCAGATCGTAGCGGTCATCCAGATCTTCGAAACGGGAGAACTGACGGCCACGCTGCAACAGGCCAAAGCCCTGCGGGTTTTCCATTGCATAGCTGCTGACAGCCAGGTGTTTCGGGTTGTTCAGCGGACGCCAGATCCATTCGCCATTGCCGGCATGAATCGACAGACCGTTAGAATCGTGCAGTTCCGGGCGGAAGTTGGTCGCCGGAGACGGCTGCCCAGGCCCGAACAGGAACATACTGGTCAGCGGTGCTACGCCGAGCTTGCCCACTTTGTCGCGCAGATAGACTTTCGACTGCACGTCAACCACGGTATCGCGACCCGGAATGATCACGAAACGGTAAGCACCGGTTGCCCGCGGGGAATCCAGCAGCGCGTAAATCGTCAGGCGTTTGTCGGTCGGTTTTGGACGCTCGATCCAGAACTCACGAAAACGCGGGAACTCTTCACCGGAAGGCAGCGCGGTATCAATAGCGAGACCACGGGCAGACAGGCCATAGGTTTGCCCCGCGCCAATGACGCGGAAATAGCTCGCGCCCAGCATACTGACGATTTCGTCATTTTTATCTTTGCTGTTGATCGGATACAGCACTTTGAACCCGGCAAAACCCAGGTCCTTTACGGTATCTTTGTCATGCTGCACGTTGCCAAAATTAAAATAATCCGGGCTGTATTTGATCTTGCGCACAGCGTTCGACGTCACCTCATTGACAGTGACAGGCACGTCGAAGTACATACCCTGGTGGTAGAACTCAAGCTTAAATGGGGTTTTAACGTTGTTCCAATAGGCTTTCTCGTGATTGAACTGGATCTGCTGATAGTCCGCGTATTTCATTTCGCGGAACACAGAAGGCAGGTTGCTTTTAGGGGCTTCATAGCCTTTACCGGCTAATGACTGTGCCTGTTTTGCTACGTCATCGAGGGTAAAAGCCCAGCCCGATGAGGAGTACAGGGATAACAGTACCGCTGCGCCTAACCAACGCATTTTCATCACTTGTTGTTTATGTTTCATATAACTAAGCACTTCCCCCTTTGTGTGCTTAAATCGATCCATCCATTTTAATGGAAGTTCTGGCATTCCGACAACTTAATCCCGGCTTTGTTCGCGTACTGGCTCAGTGTGTAAGCAAATGAAAGTCCACCATTATCAATTACGCGTTTATCCTGGAGACAGATTGTTTTTGTTAGTGTAGGGTTGCCACCGAATGTACCCTTTATTTAGCCTATGGAATAAGGCGAAAAGTCTGATACTGCATGGAGTTATATGAGCAAAATCCCTGCACAGCGTGAGTATTTTCTGGATTCCATCCGCGCGTGGCTGATGTTACTCGGAATCCCCTTTCATATCTCACTTATCTACTCCAGTCATGTCTGGCACGTAAACAGCGCCAGCCCGTCGTGGGGCCTGACCCTGTTTAATGATTTTATTCATTCGTTCCGGATGCAGGTCTTCTTTGTCATCTCCGGATATTTCTCTTATATGCTCTTTTTGCGCTACCCGGTGAAACGCTGGTGGAAAGTGCGCGTTGAGCGTGTCGGCATTCCGATGTTAACCGCCATTCCGCTGCTGACGCTGCCACAGTTTATGATGCTGCAGCATGTTAAAGGCAAAACGGAGAGCTGGCATACGCTGTCGGCGTATGACAAATACAACACCCTCATCTGGGAACTGGTTTCGCACCTGTGGTTCCTGCTGGTGCTGGTGGTGCTGACCACCATTGGCGTCTGGCTGTTTGGCGCGATCCAGCGCCGGCTGAAACCCGGAAAATTTTTCACTGACATCGGCATGGGGAAACTCACGCTGTTGTTCCTGATTCTGGGCCTGCTTTACGCGGCCCTGCGCCGCACCTTGTTGATCGCCTGGCCGCCGCTACTCAGCGATGGGCTGTTTAACTTCACCGTGATGCAGACGCTGTTTTACGTGCCCTTCTTCCTGTTAGGCGCGCTGACGTTTATCAGCCCGCGTCTGAAAGATCTGTTTATTACGCCTTCCCTCCCCTGCCTGCTGGGCGCGGTGCTGGGCTTTTGCGCCTATCTGCTCAATCAACGTTACGGCAGCGGCGACGGCTGGATGTATGAAACGGAAAGCGTTATCACGATGGTGCTGGGCCTGTGGATGGTGAACGTGGTCTTTTCGTTCGGGCATCGGCTGCTGAACTTCCAGTCTGCCCGTGTCACTTATTTTGTTAATGCCTCACTGTTTATCTACCTGGTGCACCATCCATTAACGCTGTTTTACGGCGCGTGGATCACCCCGCACATTCATTCGAATCTGCTGGGCTTCTTGACAGGTCTGGTGTTTGTGGTGGGCGGGGCGCTGATCCTCTATGAAGTGCATCTGCGCATACCGCTGTTGCGTTTCCTGTTCTCGGGTAAGCCGCAACAGCAGCCGGTGAAAAGCGAAGCCTGAAAATCGGTGTGGCTACTCGTCGTTCAGAGTAGCCACTCTATCGGCAGCCGGTAGACGAAACGTACCAGCAGACGCTGCCAGAAACGGGTCTTCGGCTCTTTTTTATGGACAATTTCCACGCCGTCTTTCTGCTCGATCCAGTTGATTCTTCCCCAGCGATCGAGACGTAATTCCCACGCCACGTCCCGCTGACTTTGCAGAAAACGCTGGTGGATCCGCGCCGCCAGCTGCTGGCTGTCAATGACAAAGCCCATTTCCGTATTGAGCGTCGCCGAGCGCGGATCGAAATTAAACGAGCCGATAAAGACTTTACGTTCATCAATGCTGAAGGTTTTCGCATGCAGACTGGAGCCGGAGTTACCCGTCAGGCCACGGTCATGAGGATGGCGGCCCCCTTCGTGCGTCGGTTTTAGCTCATATAACTCCACGCCGTGACGCAGTAATTTTTTACGCCAACGCGCGTAACCGGCATGCACTACGGCGACATCATTGGCTGCCAGCGAATTGGTGAGAATGGCGATTTTGACGCCTTTGCGCACCAGTTGCAGCAGTTGCGCTACACCGGAGCGGGTCGGGACAAAATAAGCGGAACAGATGTCTATTTGCTTCTCCGGCATACCCATGACATTCACCAGGCGCTGCGGCAACAGCGTATGATCGCGCGCCCTGCCCTGTCCTTTGCGGGGATCATCACTGAGCAGGCGAGTTTTTGCCCACATCAACGGCAGCGAGTTCGTTTCCAGCAGCGTGGCGAAGCGGGTGGATTCCAGCTTATTCAGATAACGCTTTGCCGTGACGTCGCTGTACCAGGATTCCGGGATACGGATATGCTCCTCAATGTCCTCTTCAGGAATATCCAGCACATCCTGTAGCGTGGAAACCGATTTGCAGGTCCAGTAACGCTCAAAATCGTGACTGACGTCGGCGACGACGGGCCCGATGGCCAGTACATCGAGATCGGTGAACAGCGGCTGCTCACCCGCGCCAAAATAGGCATCGCCGATATTTCTGCCGCCCACCAGCGTGACCTCACCGTCCACCGTAAAGCTTTTGTTATGCATGCGCCGGTTTAGACGCGCAAAATCGGTGAGGTAGCCGAGCGCCCGCAGGGTACGGAAAGAGAAAGGATTAAACAGACGCAGCTCGACATTCGGATGCGCGTCGAGGATGCGCAGCGTGTCATCCATACCGACAGTGTTATTGTCGTCCAGCAACAGACGTACTTTTACGCCGCGGCTGGCGGCGTCGAGGATCACGGACAGCAGCAGCCGCCCGGACATGTCGTCTTCCCAGATATAGTACTGAATGTCGAGGGTGCGTTCGGCCATTTCCACCAGCCGGTAACGCGCGGCGAAAGCATCAAGGCTGTCATCCAGCACCAGCAGACCACATTCGCCAGGATGCGCCGCGCAGACCGGGGCGATAGCCAGCCCCAGTCGGGTATTATGCGCCGGGTTCCTCTCCACGTTGGGTAAGGAGACGCTGGTAAAGTCGGGTAGTTTCATCGTCATAACAGACAAAGTATACCTCGCCAAACGAAGGGCGACGGGTGAGGAATTCCGAAACTGTGTTTACTGCGATTTCTGTTGCCGCCGCTTTCGGGTAGCCGTATACCCCGGTGCTGATTGCCGGAAAGGCTATCGAGTGATAACCGTTTGCCTCTGCGAGCTTCAGGCTGTTGCGATAAGCATCTTCCAGCAGCCGCGCTTCATGGTGCTCGCCGCCATGCCAGATCGGGCCAACGGTATGGATCACAGCTTTCGCCGGTAACTCTCCTGCCAGCGTGATCACCGCATGACCGGGCGGGCATTCACCCTGCTGCTGACGCACCACTTTGCAGGCTTCCAGTAATGCCGGGCCTGCTGCACGATGGATAGCGCCATCCACACCGCCACCGCCCATCAAAGAGGGATTTGCCGCATTGACTATGACATCGACCTGTTGCGTGGTGATGTCACCTTGAATGACTTTTATACGCGAGTGCATGTTCGCCTCTCTTAACCTGTTTAATCAGGGTAAGTGTACAGCAGTGTTTTGCCGCTGACAGGGATATTGTCTTTCCATGCATTACCAACATTACTCTCCCCCTCCCCAACGCTGCGACAGTTGCAGTGAATGCCCGTCGGTGACGGTTACGGTAATACTGGCCTTATCCTGGGGTGACATCGTCATGCGCAGCCGGGCCAGGGCGACAGGCTGATTGGCCGTAATCGTCACGGAGTGACGCTGGACCGATGTACTTTGTCCAGCGCTGCCGCTGCGGGTCGCGCTGATTTGCACCTGGCAGACGCAGGACTGGCTCAGCGTCACCTGTGGCGTAATGGTATAGATGTCGCCGTCTTGCGCGGTATCGAACGTGATCTGGCTGGACAGCGCCACCAGCAATAAGAGTGGATGCATACTTTTCTCCGGATGAAAAAAAACAGGGCCGCAGCCCTGTTCTTTTACACAGCGAAAGACTTAGTACTGGTTGGCAGTCGCGTTGTTGCCAAAACCAACCTGACGCACTTCAACCCAGGAGTTAGAAGCCGTCTGGTTAACCAGCGCGCCGTTCAGCACACCGTGCTGGTTTACGTTGATGTCGGAGTCGCGGCTGTTCCACTGGTCGATGGTGGCGCTGTTGCGTGAGCCAGTCTGCGTCAGTTCGATGACGCTGTCATCCGAGCCCTGACCAACATCAGCACCGTTGCCGCTGCCATTCTGGGTAATGGACAGGCTGGAATCACGGGCGTTAGTTTGCAGTGCCAGCGCAGCGTTGGTGCTACCATACTGATAAATACTCAGTTCAGAATTCGGGCCGCTACTGTGACCACCACCGTGACCATACTGTGGAATGGAGCCAGCAAAAGCACTGCCAGAAACAACGATCGCTGCTACAACTGCCACTTTGATAAATTTCATGGTAAACCCCCATCGGATTGATATATAAGCGTCTCAAGGCTTTCAACGTTGGGTAACGCGAATAGCCATTTGCGACTGCCTCTGCACTACGACTGCTGTTTTTTGTGAACCATATTGCGCAATACTCGCTCTGTTACCTGAGCCTTTCTGGATAATCATCGCGGTATTACCGTAAGCCCCTTGCGTAATAGACGCATCATTGGAATTACCCGTCTGATCGACATACGCAAGGTTGTAATTTCCTGACTGCTGGACCTGAGCCCGGTTATTTCCACCATCCTGTGAAACCACTGCCAGTAATTTGGATCCCTCCTGCGTTAGCTGAGCGCTGTTATTGTTACCTTGCTGACCGATAATGGCTGCTTTGTTATAAGAAGCCCTGCTCAGTTCATTCACCGCAAAGTTATATTCTGACGCTGCCAGATCGTAACCTGCCGCATAGGTAATTCCAGGCGCACCCAACATTGTCAACACCATAAATAACAGTCTGTTTTTCATGCTGTCACCTGGACCTGGTTATCGTGCATAAATAATGTCTGCCGGGGTCGTTAACTTATTTCAATACTTGTTAACGCCTCGTAACAGTGGAGAGTATGCCTGGAGAAATATCTTAAATATCTCACCTGCGATTCGTATTTTTTTATAAATACTCACCTCAAAGTATGAGATGCGCGGAAAGCCCCTCTAAAGTACCCCGTGTTTTGTCACACTTATTGCTAAACAGCAGTACCTTTACAGTACCACAAGAATTTTTAGCGCTTATTCCTGGAAATCAGCGAGGGCGTAAACCACATTTTTACCAAAATCGTCACCAGCGAACATTTTTCTTTACGAAATTCACACATTAAAGAACTGAAGATAGTAATTTTATATTAGTGTGTAATCTAATTTTAACATATTTAATATATCCACTTATATATCAAAGAGTTAATATGAAATATTTCATCGTAAAAATTGATACACAAGTATTAACTTGTACAACTTAACCATTAAAATCAAACCATCCACAAACCCATTAAAAACATTTAATAATTTAATTTTACATTCTGTTACATGTTTAACACTTGATTTAAGGTTAGTAATGACTAGATTGAAATCAGCAGTATGTTTTCACTTTGTTAATTTCACCCATTTGCGGGTTTATTATTTTTCTACACACAGCAGTTCAACATCTGTCAGTACTTCTGGGTCTCCATATTGTGTTGGAGAAAGACGGCAGGTGTACCTAAAAGCGGAGTTTCATCATGTTTAATGAAGTCCAGAGTTTACATGGTCAGTCTATCCTGTTGATTACGAAACCCTCACTACAGGCTACAGCTTTATTACAACATTTAAAAAACTCCCTGGCGATCACAGGGAAACTCCATAATATTCAACGATCTCTGGATGATATTAATCCTGGCAGTGTGATCTTATTTGATATGATGGAAGCGGATAAAAAACTTATCCAGTACTGGCAGGACAATTTAAGTCGCAAAAACAACAATATAAAGTTGTTGTTACTGAACACCCCCGACGAGTACCCCTTCCGCGACATCGAAAACTGGCCGCATATCAACGGGGTTTTCTATGTGACCGAAGATGAATCGCATGTGGTTGACGGCCTGCAAAGCGTACAACGCGGCGAATGCTACTTCTCACAAAAACTGGCCAGCTACCTCATTACCCACTCGGGTAACTATCGCTATAACAGCTCTGAGTCTGCTCTTCTCACCCACCGTGAGAAAGAGATCCTCAATAAGCTGCGCATCGGCGCCTCAAATATCGAGATCGCCCGCGCCCTGTTTATCAGCGAAAACACGGTTAAAACGCATCTGTATAACTTATTTAAAAAAATCTCGGTAAAAAACCGCACGCAGGCGGTCTCCTGGGCTAACGACAACCTCAGGCGTTAGCATCATGAAACCTTACATAGCCTGGCTTGCAGCCGCAGAACTTCTGCTGGCTGCCGGGAACCTGCACGCTGTTGAAGTGGAAGTGCCGGGATTGCTGACCGACCACACGGTGTCATCGGTGGGACACGATTTCTATCGTGCATTTAGCGATAAATGGGAAAGCAGTTATACGGGAAATATAACCATCAATGAACGCCCGAGTGCGCGCTGGGGCAGCTGGATCACCATTACGGTTAATCAGGATCTGGTTTATCAGACCTTTTTATTTCCGACCAAACGCGATTTCGACAACAACGTAAATATCGCGATAGCGCAAACCGAAGAAGCACTGGATCGCCGGCAAATTGATCAGGCTCTGCTCAGTACCGGCGATCTGGCGAAAGACGAATACTAAAACTTATTAATTTATTCCGGAGGCTGTTATGCGTATCGCCTGTGCCGTTGTCACGCTTATGCTTATTTCCCCGCAAAGTTGGGCGGGAAATATGACGTTTCAGTTTCGAAATCCTAATTTCGGAGGGAATCCAAATAATGGCGCGTTTTTACTGAATAGCGCCCAGGCCCAAAACTCTTATAAAGATCCCAGTTTCAAGGACGATTTTGGTATCGAAACCCCGTCAGCGCTTGATAATTTTACCCAGGCCATCCAGTCGCAACTGCTAGGCGGCTTGTTGACCAATATTAATACCGGAAAACCGGGGCGGATGGTGACCGGCGATTTTATTGTTGATATTGCAAATAATGACGGTCAATTACAGCTCAACGTTACCGACCGCAAAACAGGTAAAACATCGACTATTCAGGTTTCAGGTTTGCAAACCAATTCGACCGACTTTTAACACACAGTTACTACAGGACACCTATTATGCAGCGCTTACTTATTTTACTGGCGGTGTGTTTACTTAGCGGATGCTTAACCGCCCCGCCGAAAGAAGCGGCGAAACCGACACTGATGCCAAGAGCACAAAGCTTTCGCGATTTGACGCATTTGCCGCCGCCTGCGGGCAAAGTGTTTGTTTCGGTATACAACATTCAGGATGAAACCGGACAGTTTAAAGCGTATCCGGCGAGTAACTTCTCCACGGCGGTGCCGCAAAGTGCCACCGCGATGCTGGTCACGGCGCTCAAAGATTCGCGCTGGTTTGTGCCGCTGGAGCGTCAGGGGCTGCAAAACCTGCTTAACGAACGCAAAATCATCCGCGCCGCCCAGGAAAACGGCACGGTCGCGATGAATAACCGCGTACCGTTGCAGTCGCTGACCGCGGCGAACGTCATGATCGAAGGCTCTATTATTGGCTACGAAAGCAATGTGAAATCGGGCGGCGTGGGAGCGCGGTACTTCGGCATTGGCGGCGATACCCAGTATCAGCTTGATCAAGTGGCGGTGAACCTGCGCGTGGTCAACGTCAGTACGGGGGAGATCCTCTCGTCAGTTAACACCAGTAAAACCATCTTGTCGTATGAAGTGCAGGCGGGCGTGTTCCGCTTCATTGATTATCAACGTCTGCTGGAAGGAGAAATTGGTTACACCGCCAATGAACCGGTGATGCTGTGCCTGATGTCGGCCATTGAAACGGGCGTGATCTTCCTGATCAATGACGGTATCGATCGCGGGCTGTGGGATTTGCAAAGCCCTGGCGAAGTGAAAAATGCGGTGCTGCAGAAATATCGTCAGATGGCCGTACCACCCGAGTCCTGATAATAATAATGTGCGCGGGCGTGACGGCTTTCGTCACGCCTTTTTTATTCCGCCACTGCCGTACTTTGGCGTTGCTTTTCCCGCCGCATCGCCAGCCACAGTCCACTGTTTTTCATCGCGAAACCAAACAGCAACCCGACCATCAACGACGGCAATACTAACCGCCAGTCACCCTGCCCTGCAAAGGTCGCGCAGGCACCAATAAAAGTGCCAGGCACAAATGACAACAGCACATTTTTCGCCTGCATACACATCAGAAAGGCGACCACACCCGTGATGGCGTAACCAGCAATGGTCAGCTGCGGCAGCATGGCGCTGCTGTGGATGATCAACTGCGCCCAGCCGACGCCACTTAACAGCGTACACAGGGTGATGAGCAAGCCCTTGAGTCCGCCCTGCGGACAGGCGAAATAGGCCGTCGAGCCGAGAAAACCCGCCCAGCTTAACAGCCCGAGAGAGACCGCCACCCAGCCCCAAAGTGCGGAGAGAATGCCGGTGGTGAGTGCGATTGAAAAGAGTATGTTCATGGCGCGCATCTTAGCAGATACGCGCCTGCGGGATGAGATCTGACGCACGTTATTTGCAATAACGAATTGCTCGTTACATTAAATAAGTGATGGCTATCACATTATTCTGCGGTATCGTCCTGCAAATCGTCCCACATTGCAGCCAGCGCATCACGCGTCAGGGACGCCATGGTACGCCAGAACGCCGTCGTTGCGTGGGCTTCAACCTTACCGAGGAAGGTTCCGCACCACGGCAGAAGGTAATCACCAAACAGGGTTTCCAGCGCTTCGCTCTCATCCTCGCCTGCATTATCTTCAAGCCAGGATGCCGCCAGCAGCAACAGGCCAAAATGATCGGCTGGAGCATCGGTCAACGGCATACCGCGCGCGGTTAAAAACGCCCTGACATCCGCTTCTGCGGCGCCTTCTTCCCATGCACTGCGATACGGCGACACCTTACAGTCGTCGCCAGTAAACAGCGCTTCATAGTCTGCCGTCAGCGCGGGCAGATCCGCGCTGGCCTGCAAGCGCGCCAGCAGCTCGTCCTGTTCCAGCGGCCAGTTCTCTGCCAGCTTGCCCTCGCGGATCAGCGTATACAGCGGGGCCAGCACCGGATCCTGCGGCTGGCGATAGTAAAGCGAGCCCAGCATACGGCAGAGGATTGAAAATTCATTCATGAGTTGATTCCATAACAGACATTAAAATTCAGCAAATTCAGGGATCGACGGCATACCGCGCGATTCAAGGAAATTCAGCAGACGGCGCGGGGAAACGTTAAGAATACGATCTTCCGGGAAGTTAACGTCATCCAGCACTTTACGGCATTCAGTAAAATCACCCAGCGAAAAGGCGGTGTGGGAATCGGATCCCAGCGCCACCCAACCGCCCGCGTCACGCACGGCGGCGGCAATTGCCCGGCAGTTGGCTTCACTGCCTTTGCGGGAGTGAATAAACGAGGAGTTGTTGATTTCCAGCGCCACCTGATAGTGGGCGGCAGCTTCAGCAATCGCCTTAATATCAACGGGATATTTTGGATTTCCCGGATGGCTGATGATGTGCACATTGCCGCTGGCCATGGTGGCAATCATCGCTTCGGTATGGGTCGCCTGATCCTGCGGGGCAAATACCGGCTCGTGAAAACCGGCGATGATCAGATCGAGCGCGGGAAGCATCGGCCCGGTACAGTCGATCTCCCCGGCAGTGTTTTTGATATTGGCTTCGATACCGCGCAGGATCCCGACGCCATCCACCACGCGCGGCCAGATACGCATGTTAACAAAGTGCCAGTAATGCGGGGCATCCGCCATATCGGGGCCGTGATCGGTAATGGCGAAAAGCTTCAGTCCTTTACTTTTGGCGATGGCGATATAGTCATGAAGCGTGCTGTACGCATGAGTGCTGGCGACGGTGTGCATGTGCAGGTCAACGGGATACATGAAACTCTCCTCTGGTGATTTCCGCAAGGATAGCAAATATCGCCCGCCTTTATAATGAAAACCCGGCCATGGCCGGGCGATCCTCAGTATCCGCGTACCCGATCCACCTGACCGGAGACCGGCTGGCCCGCTTCGAGTTGCTCAATGGTCCAGGCAACAGAGGCAATGGCTTCCAGCGGACGCGTCACTGCGGCAATGTGCGGGGTCATTGCCACACGGGGATGTGCCCACAGGGGGCTGGTTTCTGGCAGCGGCTCCTGGTTAAAAACATCCAGCATGACCGCTTTCAGCTTGCCGCTGTCGAGCGCCTGGATGAGATCGGCTTCCACCACATGCGCGCCGCGCGCCAGATTCAGGAAATAGCTGTTATCGGCGAGCTGGTTAAGCAACGCGAGGTTAATGATGCCCTCGGTTTCCGCAGTATGCGGCAGCAGGTTGATCAACACCCGCGTACCGCGTAAAAACTCGGCGCGTTCCGCATCACCGGCAAAGCTGCTGACTCCTGGCCACGATTTGCGGCTGCGGCTCCAGCAGCGCAACGGGAAGCCCCACTCCTGCAAACTTTCGGCCACCTTCGCCCCCAGCACGCCCGCGCCCAGCACGCCGACGGTAAAGTCTTCGCGCTTATACTCCTCCAGCGGCTGCCATTTCCCCTGCTGTTTCAGCGCCTGATAATCATCAAAGCGGCGGAACCAGTGCAACACCTGGCTTGTGGCATACTCCTGCATTTGCAGCCCCATGCCGGTATCTTCCAGCCGGAACAGCGGCACCGACGGCAACAGCATTTCCGGATGAGCTTTCAGTTTACTGAGAATGGCATCGACGCCGGCCCCCAGCGAGAAAACGCCTTTCAGTTCCCGCCCCTGCAGCATTTCAACGGGTGGATGCCAGACCAGCGCATAATCCGCAGGGGCATTGTCACCCGGTTTCCATTCGCGGATGCGGGCCTGCGGCAGTTCACGTTGCAGCTCGGTCAGCCAGTATTGGGTATCAAAGGTCGGATGCCAGAACAGAATATCCATATCGACTCCAGAAGTTATTGCGCTGTTTTCGGTAAGCGCATGTTTTACCGCCTGCGGGACGGTACTTTTTTTCATGAGATTTATCAGGTTAGCAGCATAACAAATTTCTTCCTCTTTCAGAGGTTCTCCGGGCTGACGATAAAAAAATCAATTCCAGCGCGATTAAGAAGCAGGTTGCTGGAAGTTTGTCTAAACGCGCTAATTTATTGAAAAAGGTGATTGACGCTGAGTGAGGATTTCCCTACATTAGCGCCGTCCCAGCAACAACGGGATGACAATATGGTGAGGTGTCCGAGTGGCTGAAGGAGCACGCCTGGAAAGTGTGTATACGGCAACGTATCGAGGGTTCGAACCCCTCCCTCACCGCCATATTTAAAGAAGAGCTCGTACTTTTGTACGGGCTTTTTTTTTGCTTGTTGCCCCCTCACTCCTCCACCAATCGCGCATACTCCATCACCAGAAAATCCACCAGTGCGCGCACTGAAGGCAGCAAACCGCGCCTGGAAGGATACACCGCATGGATAACTTCACGGCGCGGCTCCCACTCGGGCAGCACCCTCACCAGCGTCCCCGCTGCAAACTGATCTTTCACCATCAATAATGGCAGTTGTACCACCCCTAAACCGGCCATCGCTGCTTCGCGTAGCGACAGCATATCGGAGGTAATAAACCGCGGCGAAAAAGGGATCTCAACCTTCGCACCCGCCGGGCCACCCAGCTCCCACAGATGAACCTGTTTACCCGCTCCCATACTTAATCCCGGCCAGTGGCTCAGATCTTTTGGCGTACGCGGTTCGCCCATCTGCTGGACAAGCTGCGGACTGGCGACCAGACAGTGCCCGCGATCTGCCAGCACCCGTAGCACTAAATCGCTGTCATCGAAGGGGGCCGGGCGAACGCGGATAGCCACATCCACGCCTTCCGCCACCACATCCACCCGTCGGTTAGTGGCTTCCAGTTGCAGCGTAATGCCCGGATAGCGCACCATAAAACGTGCCAGCATAGGCCCTACATGCACATGTAACAGCGTAACGGGACAGGTGATCCTGACCGTGCCTCGCGGTTCTGCCTGCAATGCCGCCACAGCTTCTTGTGCCGCCTCGGCCTCAACCAGCATCGCTTTGCAATGCCGGTAAAACGTCTGGCCTACCTCCGTTACCGTAAACTGACGCGTTGTGCGCTGGATCAAGCGTACGCCGAGCCTTTCTTCAAGCTGCGCGATACGACGGCTCAGTTTAGATTTGGGTTGATGACATGCCCGCCCCGCAGCAGCGAAACCGCCGTGCTCCACGACTTTCACAAACCACGCGAAATCATTGAGATCCTGCATAAAAACCCCGTTGTTCCATATATGGAACAGTGAGTGTGAATTTTGCTCTCTACCGCAACTTTACCCGCAATTCTAAGCTAATGCACATCAACACACTATCAGGAGAGGATCATGAAAGAGGTCATCGGCGTCTATTCTGCGCCACAACAACACTGGGTCGGTGATGGATTTCCGGTTCGCTCGCTGTTTTCGTACCAGACCCATGGCAAACCGCTCAGCCCGTTTTTACTGCTGGACTACGCGGGTCCCTGGACATTCCCGGCAGAGGGTCAGAAGCGCGGCGTAGGTGAGCATCCCCATCGTGGCTTTGAAACCGTCACTCTCGTCTATGCCGGTGAAGTGGAGCACCGAGACTCAACCGGCCAGGGCGGTGTAATTGGCCCCGGTGATGTGCAGTGGATGACCGCCGGATCCGGCATTCTGCACCAGGAGTTTCATTCTGAGCACTTCGCCCGTCAGGGAGGTGAACTGAAAATGATCCAGCTGTGGGTCAATCTGCCAGCGAAGGACAAGATGACCGCGCCGGGTTACCAGAGCCTCACGAAAAGCGCTATTCCGCTGATTAAATTGCCGAATAACAGCGGCGAGCTACGCGTGATCGCGGGCCGCTACGGAGATATCTCAGGCCCCGCACACACCTTTTCGCCGCTGAACGTCTGGGACGTTTCACTATGTGAAGGGGGCACGCTGGCGCTGGATCAGCCGGAAGGATGGAGTACGGCGCTGGTGGTGCTGGAGGGCAGCATTACGGTGAATAACACCGCGCAGGCCAGTGAAGCGCAACTTGTTGTCCTGAGCCAGACCGGTAAGCAGGTGCATCTGGACGCCAGTAGCCACGCCAAAGTATTGCTGCTGGCCGGCGAGCCGTTAAACGAACCCATTGTGGGTTACGGCCCCTTTGTGATGAACACAAAAACCGAAATCGCGGAAGCCGTTCGTGATTTTAACGCTGGCCGCTTCGGTCAGCCAAACGCGTAATCGTGAGGAGATCAAAATGTCTAATCCAGCAAATTTCAATGGCGCTCGTCCCGTCATTGATGTGAATGACGCGGTGATGCTGCTTATCGACCATCAGAGCGGACTGTTCCAGACCGTCGGCGATATGCCGATGCCCGAGCTGCGCGCCAGGGCTGCTGCGCTGGCAAAAATCGCCACGCTGGCGAAAATGCCGGTGATCACCACGGCATCCGTACCCCAGGGACCGAATGGTCCGCTGATCCCGGAGATCCATGCCGCCGCGCCGCACGCGCAGTATGTGGCGCGCAAAGGCGAGATTAATGCCTGGGACAATCCGGACTTTGTGGCAGCGGTAAAAGCCACCGGGCGCAAAACGTTGATTATCGCGGGTACCATCACCAGCGTCTGCATGGCATTTCCTTCTATCAGCGCCGTGGCCGACGGCTATAAAGTCTTTGCGGTGATTGACGCCTCCGGCACCTACAGCAAGATGGCGCAGGAAATTACCCTGGCGCGTATTGTGCAGGCGGGTGTGGTGCCCATGGATACCGCTGCGGTCGCATCTGAAATTCAGGGCAGCTGGAACCGTGATGATGCGGCCCAGTGGGCGGAAGTGTATACGCACATCTTCCCGGCTTATCAGTTACTGATGGAAAGCTACAGTAAGGCACAGGAGGTCGTTAAAAATAACGAACGCCCTGATTCACAGCGCTAAGCCCCTCCCACGGTGTAAACCGTGGGAGATGCCTGTTCCTTAACCAGTCAGACGTCAAAGCGGAAAATCTGCTTGACCGATTTACCCTGAATCCCTATAGTAGCGCCCCGTTGCCCCCTGCGGGACGGTAGCAAAACAATACGGTGAGGTGTCCGAGTGGCTGAAGGAGCACGCCTGGAAAGTGTGTATACGGCAACGTATCGAGGGTTCGAACCCCTCTCTCACCGCCACATATAAAGAAGAGCTCGTACTGATGTACGGGCTTTTTTTTCGTCCTGATTTTGCCCTACAAAAAGCAAAGCCCGGTTTCCCGGGCTTTGTTATCAATAGTGGCGTGTCAGTAGTACGCTTTCAGTGTGCGCTGGCAGAGGGCCGAGCGGACGCAATCGTCGGTAGTAAAGCGGACGATACCGACCATTTCATCTTCCTCAAAACGTGCCAGCGCATCGCTCAGGCCGGACTTAACGCCCGACGGCAAATCACACTGGGTAATATCACCGTTAACGATGACGGTCACGTTTTCCCCGAGGCGCGTCAAAAACATTTTCATTTGCGCAGCGGTCACGTTCTGAGCCTCGTCAAGAATGACGACCGCATTTTCAAATGTACGTCCGCGCATATAGGCGAACGGCGCGATTTCTACCTTGCCGATTTCTGGTCGCAGGCAGTATTGCATAAAGGACGCCCCCAGGCGTTTTACCAGCACATCGTAGACGGGCCGGAAATAAGGAGCGAACTTCTCCGAGATATCGCCGGGTAAGAAGCCAAGATCTTCATCGGCTTGCAGGACCGGACGGGTGACGATAATCCTCTCCACATCCTTATGAATGAGGGCCTCCGCCGCTTTCGCTGCGCTAATCCAGGTTTTTCCGCAACCGGCTTCCCCGGTGGCGAAAATAAGGGATTTACTCTCAATAGCATTCAGGTAGTGCGCCTGAGCTTCATTGCGCGCTGCAATTGGTGAATTATCACGGCAGTCACGTGCCATGCCAATTGATTCTACGCCACTCATCTGCACAAGCGAGGTGACCGATTCTTCTTCACGCTGTTTATGACTGCGCGAATCCCGTCTCAGCACACGTTTTGCTTCACGACGAGCTTTGATCACTGCTTTTTGTCTTCCCATGGATAGCACCTTGAGTTGTTGGTTTACATCACACGCGTCTACAGCGACGCGATTATGCGCACGAACGTCTGAGGTTTGGCTTCCTTGTAAGCCATTGCTTGCTTCTGGACATGACGCCGCAGAACGACCAGATAAGACATCTGCCGCGTCGGATACATCAGGAATTTCGGAAGGGGTGGAAAACAGAGCGGTGGGAAAGTCATTGCCGGTAGAAGATCTACCGCACCGGGATTTGCGGGATGATTTGCTGCTATGTCCGGTACAGGACCTTACCATTCGCGATCTCCATAGTGAAACAACGTATCACTGCCGGGAACACTGGCTGCTGCGCTCATTACCTATTAATTTAGCATAAATGCAACATTGGCATTACTTATTTATAACTTAAACCCCAGCCTTTTGTTACAGAGAGCATCTGACATTTATATTACAGAAATATAACAATGAGTTGTTCATACAAAAAAATGATGGAGAGTCCGGCAAAAAATTGTGAACAAATACAACAAAGCGGGGAAACACCCTGCCGTGACCGACAGGGTGAGCAGGATCAGGCTTCCAGTAATGACTGCGCCAGGTAATGCTTCGCGTCAGGGACACCCGGCAACGCAAAGAAATAACCGCCGCCGATGGGCTTGATGTACTCCTCCAGCGCTTCACCGTTGAGTCGCTTCTGCACCGTCAGAAATCCCTTTTCTAAATCATGCTGATAGCAGACAAACAGCAGGCCCATATCCAGCTGCCCGGAATTGGTGACCCCGAGTGAATAGCTGTAACCCCGGCGCATCATCAGGCTCGACTGGGTTTCCGGCGTGCGCGGATTCGCCAGCCGGATATGGCTGTCGAGGGCGATCACATCACCATCCGGATCGCGACTGTAATCCGGCACATCGTGTTCGTGCTGCATTCCCAGCGGCGCCCCGCTGTGCTTGTCACGGCCAAAAATGGTCTGCTGCTCTTTCAGCGGCGTGCGATCCCAGAACTCCACGTGGAACTGGATGATGCGCACGGCCTGGTAGCTGCCACCTGCGGTCCATGCCGGTTCATCCTGAGCGGGCTGCACCCACACCACGTTGTTCATCAGTGCCGCGTTCTGGCTGTCCGGATTGGCCGTGCCGTCTTTAAAGCCCAGCAGATTAATCGGCGTTTCCTTCCCTTTACTGCGCGCCGCATGGGCGGAAATAAAGCCTTCCCGTTTCCAGCGCACGCTGAGTAAATCCGGCGTGTACTTGATAATGTCACGCAGGGCGTGGATCACCGTGTCGGCGGTATTGGCGCAGATTTGCAGCAGCAGGTCGCCGTGGCACAGCGCGGCATCCAGCGAGTCATTCGGGAAACGCGTCATCTTTTGCAGTTTGCGCGGCGCATGGGCGGCCAGCCCGAAACGCTCGTCGAACAGCGACTTGCCAAGCGAAACGGTAATGGTCAGGTTATCCGGCGCGATAAATTCCCCCAGAATGCCGGAATCCGTCGGCGGCAGACGCGGGTTCGGCGTGTCCGGTGCCGGACCGCCGGTGGTCAGAAAGGCGATGCGCTGCGTCAGCAGACGAAACAGCCGCTGCAAATCCGCTTTATCGCTCGCCAGCACGTCAAACGCCACCAGCATCATTGACGCCTGTTGCGGCGTCAGAATGCCCGCCTGATGCGCGCCATAAAATGGCTGTGTCTCCATGCGCGCATCGGGAGAAACCGTACCTGGCGCGCTCTGCGGTTTAGCCGCGTGAGCCGGACATCCACCAGTCAGTGCCAGCGCGCCTCCCAGCGCGCCCATGCTTTTCAACAACCGGCGGCGCGATGGCTCGCTGACGCCGTAATCATCATCGTGGTTCATTTTTGCTTAATCCAGACCCAGCACACCGCGCAACTGCGCCAGATCTTCTGCCTGCGTGGTGATCGGGCCTTTCAGGGCATTACGATCGGCGTCGGTCAGTTTGTCATAGGTTTCGAAACCGTCTTTGGTACGGTATTTCGCGAGGATGGTATCGACCTTTTTAAAGTTCGCATCCACTTTGGCCAGCAGTTCGCTGTTGCCTTTTTGCAGCTGCGGACGCAACAGATCGACGATTTTCTGCGCGCCATCAACGTTAGCCTGGAAATCCCACAGGTCGGTGTGGCTGTAGCGATCTTCTTCGCCGCTGATTTTGCTGGCGGCCACTTCTTCAATCAGGCCCGCTGCCCCGCCCACCACTTTTGATGGCGGGAAGGCCAGTTCGCTGATGCGTTTTTGCAGTTCCAGCACGTCGCTGTTGAGCTGATCGGCATACTGCTCCATGCCTTTGGTGGTGTTGTCGCCAAACAGCGCTTTTTCCAGACGGTGGAAGCCGGTGAATTTCGGATCGGCGGCTTTCTGCTCGTAGTCATCTTCGCGGGCATCGATGCTGCCATCCAGATCGGAGAACAGCTCGGCAATGGGCTCGATACGCTCGTAATGCTGACGTGTCGGCGCGTACAGGGATTTCGCTTTTTCGAGGTCACCGGCTTTGACGGCATCGGTGAACGCTTTGGTGCCGGCAACCAGGCCGTCCATCTCTTTGGTGACGTAGGTTTTATAATCGGTGATCGCCCCGCTCAGGCTCAGCAGGCTGTTGCCCTGTGCGGCATCAGCGGTGGCTTCGCCTTTGACGATCAGCTTGCCTTTCGGGTTGGTCAGCAGACCACAGGTCATGTCGTATTCGCCAGGCTGCAAGTTGGCGGTGAGTTTCTGGCTAAAGCCAGGGGCGATATTTTCGCGCTCTTCCACCACCATCACGCCTTTGAGGATCTCCCACTCCAGCGCTTTCTGGCTGTGGTTAAGGATCACGAACTGCGTTTTACCGGCGTTTACCGTGAGGGTCATCGGCTCACACTGCTTATCGTTTACCGTGACTTTTACCTGCGGAACATCCGCGGCCTGCGCTGCAAATGCGCAGGACAGCAGCGTTGCTATACCAGCCTGTAACGCTGTACGACGAAATTGAATTGCCATGACCGTTCCCTTAAATAGTATGTTGTAACTACGCGAGATAATTTTTAGTTAACCACTACGGTGCCATGCGCGATGGCTGCGTACCGGTGCGCGGCGGCAGTGCAAACAGCACCAGTGCCGGGATCAGATAGATAAACCACACCGCCACTTCGCTGACGCTCGGCGCTTCCTGATAGCCAAAGATGCCTTCCAGCAGCGTACCGAACAGCGTATGCGTGCTGAGCGTGTTGCTCATATCGAATGCCACGTCCTGGAAATGATTCCACAGCCCGGCCTCGTGGAACGCGCGGATCGCCCCGGCCGACAGCCCGGCGGCCACCAGCAAAATAAACAGGCTGGTCCATTTGAAAAACGCCGCCATATTGAGACGGATCCCGCCCCAGTAGAGTAAAAAGCCGAGCACCACAGCCGTTGCCAGTCCGGCCAGCGCGCCGATAGGCGGCCAGATCCCCACGTCCTGCTGGAATGCCGCCAGCAGGAAAAAGACCGATTCCAGCCCTTCGCGCGCGACGGCAAAGAACACCATCATTACCAGCGCCCAGCCGTGGCGGTTCCCCTTCTGCAAGGCGGCATCCACCGCCTGCTCCAGCTGCACCTTGACGTTGCGCGAAACTTTGCGCATCCAGAACACCATCCAGGTGAGGATCACCACGGCGATCACCGCAACAATGCCTTCAAACAGCTCCTGCTCTTTTTGCGGGAATTCACCAGTGGTTTCATTGATGATGATCCCCAGCGCCAGGCACAACGCGGCGGCGAGAAAGACGCCAATCCACATCACGCCAAACCAGCGCGCGCGTTGGGTACGTTTCAGGTAGCTGGCGATCAGGCTGACAATCAGCGCGGCTTCAAGTCCTTCGCGTAACATAATGAGAAATGGGACAAACATGTGGAAAACCCTTAAACGTTATTGACTGTCAACTGATGCAAAGAAAGGTAAAATTTCAATGATAGTGATTATCATTACGGCAAGAAGAAAGACAAGTAAAATCTGATTTGAATAATCACATAATGTAAATGCTTAGCGGGATAAGGATCGGTCTGGCAGGAAGGGTCGTGAGGTGCCGCGTAACATGGCCCGGCCGCGCAAGCGTGCCGGGCACTGATTAGCGATTAAAGAATGTCCTGCGCGGGTGCGCCAGGTTTAGAGTGGTAATGCGCATCCGCTTGCGCAAAACGCTGCTGCATGCTCGCCGAAGGCGCTTTGCCCAGCAGGCTGAATACCACGATCCCGATACTGCCGAAAATGAAGCCCGGAATGATTTCATACAGGCCGAACAGTTCGAAGTGTTTCCAGACAATTACCGTAACGGCACCAATCACCATACCGGCCAGCGCGCCGTTGCGGGTCATGCGTGACCAGAGCACCGAGAACAGCACTACCGGCCCAAATGCGGCACCGAAGCCTGCCCAGGCATAGCTCACCAGACCCAGCACACGGTTTTCCGGATTTGCCGCCAGCGCAATGGCCACCAGCGCGACTACCAGCACCATCACGCGCCCAACCCACACCAGTTCAGTCTGGCTGGCGTCTTTACGCAGAAACGCTTTGTACAAATCTTCCGTGATGGCGCTGGAGCAGACCAGCAGCTGACAGCTCAGGGTCGACATCACCGCCGCCAGAATAGCCGACAACAGAATACCTGCGATCCACGGGTTAAACAGGATCTGCGCCAGTTCAATAAACACGCGTTCGGCGTTCTGGTTCACCGCGCCCGCCAGCGACGGGTTGTTATTGAAATACGCAATGCCGAAGAAGCCCACGGCAACGGCACCGGCGAGACAGAAGATCATCCACGCCATGCTGATACGGCGCGCGTGCACAATGGTGTGATGGGAATCGGCCGCCATAAAACGCGCCAGAATGTGCGGCTGTCCGAAGTACCCGAGGCCCCAGCCCATCAGGGAGATGATCGCCACCAGGTTTAGCCCTTTCAGCATATCGACGTTTTCAATGCTTTTTTGCTTGATCACTTCCAGCGAGTCGCCAAAACCACCCACGGAAATAATCACAATCACCGGCGTGAGGATCAGCGCGAAAATCATCAGGCTCGCCTGCACGGTATCGGTCCAGCTTACCGCCAGGAAACCGCCGATAAAGGTGTAGATAATGGTCGCCGCGGCCCCCGCCCAGAGTGCGGTTTCATAGCTCATGCCGAAGGTGCTTTCAAACAGACGCGCCCCTGCCACGATGCCCGATGCACAATAGATGGTGAAAAACAGCAGGATCACCAGCGCGGAGATAATACGCAATACCCGGCTTTTATCTTCAAAACGACCGGTAAAATAATCCGGCAGCGTCAGGGCATTATTATTAACTTCGGTATGCACGCGCAGACGCCCGGCCACCAGTTTCCAGTTAATCCACGCGCCCAGCGTCAGGCCAATGGCGATCCAGCTTTCGGAAATACCGGAAATAAATATCGCCCCCGGCAGACCCATCAGCAGCCAGCCGCTCATATCGGAAGCGCCTGCGGAAAGTGCGGTCACGAACGGGCCGAGACTACGACCACCGAGAATATAATCATCAAAGTTTTTGGTTGAACGCCAGGCGACAAACCCGATCAGGATCATGCCAAAGATATAAATAAGAAACGTCACCATCATTGGTGTGCTGACTGCCATAAAAAGATCTCCAGATTTATTCGTCGGCAAATAAAACCCTTGCCGCATGCACCTTTACCGGAACGTAGTAAAAGCGTCATTGTTTTATGAGGCGACCGTATCCTGCCGGAAGCGTTGCTGAACCACAATCGATTTAACACGCCATTCACATGGAATTCATCCCTGTTTTTTGCATTTTTATTGCCAGGTTGCACTCGCTCACGCTTTTAAAGGTTGCACCTTAAAAAAGTGTTAAGCACCGCATGGTTTCAGGTAATGGAATGCAATAACCACCCCCAAAATAGCGTTACAGCGCATTAACAATTACCCGCTTTATTAGCTTGCAGGCCAGGTCACAATTAACATGGTTGCACAAAGTTGCAACATAGTAGATATTTCAGGTTAACCAAAACGGTATGACATCAGAATAAAGGGAGTCACGCACATGGGCGCCACCACCATGGGGGTTAAGCTGGACGATGCAACGCGCGAAAGAATTAAAACTGCCGCTTCTCGTATCGATCGTACCCCGCACTGGCTGATCAAACAGGCCATTTTTAATTACCTTGAGAAGCTGGAAACCGACGGTGCGCCAACGGAGCTGGCGGCCCCCTTTAACGATGGCTCGACCGTCGGCGACGAGATCAGCGAACCGGCTGACGAACCGCATCAGCCTTTCCTTGAATTCGCCGAACATATACTCCCGCAGTCGGTCACCCGCGCCACCATCACCGCCGCCTGGCGACGTCCGGAAACGGATGCCGTACCTATGCTGCTTGAACAGGCGCGGCTGCCTGAGCCGGTTGCCAGCGCAGCCCACACGCTGGCGTATCAGTTGGCGGAAAAACTGCGTAACCAGAAAACCGCCAGCGGTCGCGCCGGTATGGTGCAAAGCCTGTTGCAGGAGTTTTCCCTTTCTTCCCAGGAAGGCGTGGCGCTGATGTGCCTGGCGGAAGCGCTGCTGCGTATCCCGGATAAAGCTACGCGTGATGCGCTGATCCGCGACAAGATCAGCAACGGCAACTGGCAGTCACACATTGGCCGCAGCCCGTCACTGTTTGTTAATGCCGCCACCTGGGGCCTGCTGTTTACCGGTCGTCTGGTGTCCACGCATAATGAAGCCAGCCTCTCCCGCTCCCTGAATCGCATTATTGGCAAGAGCGGCGAGCCGCTGATCCGTAAAGGCGTGGACATGGCGATGCGCCTGATGGGCGAGCAGTTTGTCACCGGGGAAACCATCTCCGAAGCGCTGGCGAATGCCCGTAAGCTCGAAGAGAAAGGCTTCCGCTACTCTTACGATATGCTGGGCGAAGCGGCGCTCACCGCGGCTGACGCACAGGCGTATATGGTCTCTTACCAGCAGGCGATCCATGCGATTGGTAAAGCCTCCAACGGCCGCGGGATCTATGAAGGGCCAGGAATTTCCATCAAGCTGTCGGCACTGCATCCGCGCTACAGCCGCGCCCAGTACGATCGCGTGATGGAAGAACTCTATCCACGCCTGAAGTCACTCACCCTGCTGGCGCGCCAGTACGACATTGGCATCAACATTGATGCTGAAGAAGCCGATCGCCTGGAAATCTCCCTCGATCTGCTGGAAAAACTCTGCTTCGAACCGGAGCTGGCGGGCTGGAACGGCATTGGCTTTGTGATCCAGGCGTACATGAAGCGCTGCCCGTTTGTCATTGATTATCTGATTGACCTTGCCGGTCGCAGCCGCCGTCGCCTGATGATCCGTCTGGTAAAAGGCGCGTACTGGGACAGCGAAATCAAACGCGCGCAAATGGAAGGTCTGGAAGGGTATCCGGTGTATACCCGCAAGGTATACACCGATGTGTCTTACCTCGCCTGCGCGAAGAAACTGCTTGGCGTGCCGAACCTGATCTATCCGCAGTTCGCTACCCATAATGCGCACACGCTGGCGGCGATCTATCAGCTTGCTGGTCAGAACTACTATCCGGGCCAGTATGAGTTCCAGTGCCTGCACGGCATGGGCGAACCGCTGTATGAACAGGTGGTGGGAAAAGTCGCTGACGGTAAACTCAATCGCCCTTGCCGTATTTATGCGCCGGTCGGCACGCATGAAACCCTGCTGGCCTATCTGGTGCGTCGTCTGCTGGAAAACGGTGCTAACACCTCGTTTGTTAACCGCATCGCGGACACCACGCTGCCGCTGGATGAGCTGGTGGCCGATCCGGTGACGGCCGTCGAAAAACTCGCAGCACAAGACGGCCAGGTGGGACTGCCGCATCCGAAGATCCCGCTGCCGCGTGAGCTGTACGGTAATGGTCGCGTAAACTCAGCCGGACTGGATCTGGCAAATGAACATCGCCTCGCCTCCCTCTCCTCTGCCCTGCTTAACAGCGCCCTGCAACAGTGGCAGGCGCTGCCGGTGCTGGAGCAGCCGTGCGAGACCGGCGAACTGACGCCGGTTATCAATCCTGCCGAGCCGAAAGATATTGTCGGCTATACCCGTGAAGCCACCGCCGACGAAGTGGAACGTGCGCTGGAAAGCGCGGTAGATCAAGCGCCAATCTGGTTCGCCACCCCGCCGCAGGAGCGCGCGGCTATCCTCGAACGCGCGGCCATGCTGATGGAAGGCCAGATGCAGCAGTTGATCGGCATTCTGGTGCGTGAAGCGGGCAAAACCTTCAGTAACGCCATTGCCGAAGTGCGCGAAGCGGTGGATTTCCTGCACTACTATGCGGATCAGGTTCGCCACGATTTTGATAACGAAACGCACCGCCCACTGGGGCCGGTGGTCTGTATCAGCCCGTGGAACTTCCCGCTGGCCATTTTCACCGGTCAGATCGCAGCGGCACTGGCAGCAGGCAACTGCGTGCTGGCAAAACCGGCGGAACAAACGCCGCTGATTGCCGCCCAGGGCGTGGCGATTTTACTGGAAGCGGGCGTGCCGCCGGGCGTGGTTCAGCTACTGCCAGGACGCGGGGAAACCGTAGGCGCACAGCTGACCGCCGACAGCCGCGTGCGCGGCGTGATGTTTACCGGCTCCACGGAAGTGGCCTCGCTGCTGCAACGCACCATTGCCACTCGCCTTGATGCGCAGGGACGCCCGACGCCGCTGATCGCAGAAACGGGCGGCATGAACGCGATGATCGTCGACTCCTCGGCCCTCACCGAACAGGTAGTTGTGGACGTCCTGGCGTCGGCATTCGACAGTGCCGGTCAGCGCTGTTCGGCACTGCGCGTGCTCTGCTTACAGGACGACATTGCCGATCACACGCTGACCATGCTGCGCGGCGCGATGGCAGAATGCCGCATGGGCAATCCGGAGCGCCTGTCCACCGATATTGGTCCGGTGATCGACGCCGACGCCAAAGCCAGCATCGAAAATCATATTCAGACAATGCGTGCCAAAGGCCGCAATGTATTCCAGGCGGTGTATGAAAACCGTGACGATGCGAAAGAATGGAATACCGGCACCTTTATTCCGCCGACGCTGATTGAACTGGATCGCTTTGACGAGCTGACCAAAGAAGTGTTCGGCCCGGTGCTGCACGTGGTGCGCTATCGCCGTGAGACGCTGGATGCGCTGATCGAGCAGATCAACGCCTCTGGTTATGGTCTGACGCTGGGCGTTCATACCCGCATTGACGAAACCATTGCCAAAGTCACCGGCAGCGCGCACGTCGGCAACCTCTACGTGAACCGTAATATGGTCGGCGCGGTGGTGGGTGTGCAGCCGTTTGGCGGCGAAGGCTTGTCCGGAACCGGACCGAAAGCCGGCGGCCCGCTGTATCTGTATCGCCTGCTCTCCAGCCGTCCGGAAAATGCGGTCAGCACCACCCTCACCCGTCACGACGCCGGGCAGTCGGTGGATACGCAGCTGAAAACCCTGCTGGCACAACCGCTGGCGGCGCTGCAAACCTGGGCAAAAGATCTTCCGGAATTGCAGACCCTGTGCGCGCAGTATGCCGGGCAGGCGCAAAGCGGTACACAGCGTGTACTGCCAGGGCCAACCGGCGAGCGCAACACCTGGACAGTGCTGCCGCGCGAACGTGTGCTCTGTATCGCTGATACCGAACAGGACGCACTGACGCAGCTGGCGGCCGTGCTGTCTGTGGGCAGTCAGGTGCTGTGGCCGGAAGATGGTCTGCATCGCGATCTGCAAAAACGCTTGCCGCAGGCAGTCACCGCGCGTATTCGGCTGGCCGCGCCGGAAACCCTCGCCGCTCAGGCTTATGATGCGGTGATCTTCCACGGCGATTCCGATCAACTGCGCGCCTGGTGCGAGCAGGTGGCAGAGCGTGAAGGTGCGATTGTGTCGGTGCAGGGCTTCGCCCGCGGCGAAAGCAATATCCTGCTGGAGCGGTTGTGCGTGGAGCGCTCGCTCAGCGTAAACACCGCAGCGGCAGGCGGCAACGCCAGTCTGATGACTATCGGTTAAGGGTTCACCAGTTGCCCGGCAGCGCAGGCTTGCCGGGCCTACGGTATTGCACATAACCATAGTTCAATTTGTAGGCCGGGTAAGCGTAGCGCCACCCGGCATAAACCCCGTCAGCCAGGGCTTGCCCGACAAAGCCTGACCATGTAGGCTTTTGTTTTCTGTACTCCGGGAGACATGATGAAACGCACATCCCTCTTTTTTGCCGCTGCGCTGTTAAGCGCACCGGCGCTCGCCGATGATTGCGCCAGTGCCAGCACGCAAGCTGAACTGAACAGCTGCACTGCCACGCAATATCAGGCCGCAGATAAAAAACTTAACGACACTTACAGCACCGCCATGAAACGTGCCGATGCGCCGCAGCGCGAGCTGCTTAAAAAAGCGCAGCAGGCCTGGATCACCATGCGCGACGCAGACTGCGCGTTTATCAGTTCCGCCACCGAAGGCGGCAGCGTGCAGCCGATGATCAATAATCAGTGTCTTCATGATAAAACCGTTGAACGCGAAGCCTGGCTGGCCTCGCTATTACAGTGTGAGGAAGGCGATCTCAGCTGCCCGCTGCCGCCGGGCAACTAACGTACGCGGATCCCTTCGATAATCATCCGCTGGACGTTATCCACCGTGCGCTGGAAAAACTCAGCGTCCTGTAACGTCGCACCGGTGACGGCTTCAACCTGGGTCGCAAAGTCAGCGTAATGCTGGGTGGCGGCCCAGATCATAAAAATCAGATGATGCGGATCGACGGGCGCAAGCTTGCCGCTCTCCACCCAGCCGGCAATAATCGCTGACTTAGCGTCCACCAGTGCCTTTAAATCCCCGGTCAGCTCGGCTTTCAGCAACGGCGCGCCCTGCAACATTTCCAGACAGAACAGCCTTGAGGCCTGCGGGTGATCGCGGGATACCTCCAGCTTCAGGCGGATATACTCTTTGATAGCCACCAGCGGCGCGAAGTCTTCCCGGAAGGCTTTCAGCGGGGCCAGCCAGATGTCGAGGATCTGCTGTAAGACGGCAATATAGAGCGCTTCTTTCGAGGGGTAGTAGTACAGCAGATTGGTTTTAGACACGCCCGCCTGCTCGGCCACCTGTTCAAGGCGCGTACCGTGGATACCAGAGCGGGAAAACAGCGCCAGCGCCGCTGCGAGGATCGCCGCTTTCTTCTCACTGACCGCCTGTGACCGTTTCCCACTTTTTTTCACTGCGTCCTGCGTCATTCGCTCACGTCCTTTTTCTTTTTAAACTTCAGCTCGCTGACCAGCACGCCCAGCACAATAAACACCCCGCCGAGCAGGGCCAGCAGCGGCAGCCGTTCGCCGGCAATACGTCCGAATATGCCCGCCCACACTGGCTCGCCGGTGTAGATCACCGTTGCCCGCGTCGGGGAGACGCTGCGCTGCGCCCAGTTCATCACCACCTGAATAATCGCGCTGAAGATACCCAGCCCCAGCCCTACGCCGAGTAGCGCCGGGGACAGTGTCGGTATCGATTCACCCGCGGGGATCATGGCGCAAAACGCCACCAGCGAGGCGGTGGCTAACTGGATGATGGTCACCCGGCGGATATCCACCTTACCGGCCCAGGCGCTGATAAGGATAATTTCCGCGGCGATCGCCACGGCGCTTGCCAGTGTAATGAGTTCACCTTCCCCCGGCACCAGCAGATCACCCCCAGGCCCGGCGAGCAGGATCAGGCCGGTGAAGGCCAGCAAAATACCCAGACAGGACATTAGCCCCGGCATCCTGCCGAGGCACAGCCACTGCAACAGCGGCACCAGGGGAACATACATGGCGGTAATAAAGGCCGATTTGCTGCTGGAGATGGTCTGCAATCCCCAGGTCTGTAAGCTATAACCCAGCGCAATGGATACGCCGATCGCCACACCGGCTTTGACCTCCAGCCAGGTCACGCCGCGCAACACCTTCAGCGACAGCAGCGCCACGGCAAGCGCAGCAGTGGCAAAACGCAGACCGACAAAAAAGAACGGACCGCTCATCGTCACCGCATATTGCACAGCGAGAAAGGTACCGCCCCAGAACATGGTAATAAGGATCAGCAGGGCTTCCTGCGGTTTAACGGAGAAGGAATAACGAGACAAGAAGGTTTCCATGCGACGACCAATAAGAATTTCAACGCTGTAGTGTGCGGTGGCAGGTAACGGAGTTCAACACCGACGGCAAAAAAAACCGCTGTGCCCGGATGTAGGGGCACAGCGGATAGCCACGTTAACGCGTGTTTTTGATCACCTTCACCCTGTATCGTCCATCCGGCTGGCGATAAGCACCATGAATATCGGTTTCGAAGCCGGGATAATGCGCACCGATATCACACAGCATCTGGATAAATTCCAGCGTTGCCTGGTTCTCTTCCGTCAGCATTTCACCCGGCATAACCAGCGGGACACCTGGCGGGTACGGCAGGATCATGTTGGCGCTGACGCGGCCAGTCATCTCCTCGATATAGACCTCTTCGATCTCGCCATGCAGCTCCTTCTGAAAAGCATGGTGCGGATTCATCACCATGGTTGGCAAGGTTTCAAAAGCGTGGAACATCAGTTCGGGCAGACGATGCTCGCGGATCAGGGCATGAATGCCGTTAGCAAGCACCTGAATGCGCATATTGCCGTAAAACGCGGGCTGCTGGTTGTAGACCGACGGCAGCATCTCTTTCACCGTTAAATTGCGGTCATAATCGCGTTTAAAATCATTGAGTGCGCGCATCAGCCGCAACGCTTTGGTTTTATTGATGCCAATACTGAACAAGAACAGCAGGTTATAGGGGCCCGTTTTCTCGACGATAATCCCCTGCTGATCCAGGTATTTCGCGACTATCGAGGCGGGAATGCCCTCCTCCTGCATATTGCCCTCACGGTCCATTCCCGGTGTCAGCAGCGTGACTTTTATCGGGTCCAGATACATGTGGTTTTCATCGATATCCTTGAATCCGTGCCATTCCGCGCCAGGAGCCAGGTTCCAGCACGCTTCAGGCAACGCCTCGCCTTCCGGCTGCCAGACGTCGAAGAACCAGTCATTCATCCCCTGTCTGATGCGTTTAATATCCTGACGGAAACGAATGGCACGACGAATAGCGTTTCTCACCAGCCGTTTTCCGGCGTTGCCTTTCATCATTGCCGCGGAGGTTTCAATGGACGCCACGATGCCATAATGCGGCGAAGTGGAGGTATGCATCATAAAGGCTTCATTAAAGGTTTCTTCTTCAAAATCGCCTTTAATGTGGATCATTGAGGCCTGGGAAAACGCCGCCAGCAGTTTGTGCGTTGACTGGGTTTCGTAGATGACTTTACCCGGGATACGGTCACCGCTCATGCCGCACAGCCCCTGATAAATCGGACTGAAATTGGTGTACGGCACCCATGCAGAATCAAAGTGAATGGATTTTACGTCCAGCGTCTGCTTGATGGCGTCGGTGTTATACAGCAGTCCGTCATAGGTGGAGTTGGTGATCACCGCATGTACCGGCCAGGTAGCGCCGGGCGTCTGCTTTACTTTTTCAGCGATAGTGGCGCTGTCAAACTCACTGCGCGGGATGCCGCCGAGGATCCCCCAGGCGTTGCGCGTTGGGCGAAAATAAATCGGCGTGATATCGCTCATGATCATCAGATGGGTCAACGACTTGTGGCAGTTGCGATCCACCAGAATAGTGCTGCCAGCGGGCGCTGCGTACATACCGACAATTTTATTCGCCGTCGAGGTGCCGTTCGTCACCATGTAACTGCGTTCCGCATTAAAAGTTTCTGCAATGTAGCGCTCAGCGTCGAGGTGCGGCCCGGAGTGATCGAGCAGCGAGCCAAGTTCGGAAACGGACACCGAAATGTCCGATTTCATCGTATTGGCCCCGAAGAAATCGTAGAACAGACTGCCAACCGGGCTTTTCTGAAAGGCGGTGCCGCCCATATGACCTGGGGTGCAGAAGGTATACTTTCCTTCATCCACATAACGGAACAGCGCTTTTGTAAAAGGCGGCAAAATAGCATCGAAATAAGCGTCGGTGCCTCGTCTAATACGATCGGCAATATCCTGTCCGGCATAAAGCTCATATTCAAAGAAATGGATATTCATGTTCAACTCGTAAATATCCGTTTCGTGCAGTGTATGCTGACTGGCAAAGGCGTACATGGGCAACTGTTCATTTAGCGCTTCTATTTGCCGGGTCAGCACCAGATTATAAGTATCCCAGTCAAATATCACACCGCATACTTTGGCATTGTTCTCGATAAGCTGTAACAGATCATCGGTATCGTGGGGAAAAATAATACGATACCCCTGGCTTTCAAGTATCGACTGCAATTCCTTAATTGGCGCTTCTTTAAAAAGTGTGCCGAGATGATTCATAATAGCTATGGTTTTCATATCTTATCCCTGATATAGGTTTTCAGCTTGACGTTCTTTTTTCTCAATAAACATTCCCCAGAAGGTCCAGCCAGAGAACGTCACTAACGCGCCGAGCATCATGGCTTCTTCGCCGGATGACCAGAGCGCATAGAAGCTGTAGATCGTGCCAATCAGCGCAATCACGGTATTCATCTTCGCCTGTCCGCCAGACACGCTCGCCAGTCGCTGCATGGGGATCAGCGCGGCCATCGACAGGACGTATGGCACCAGATTGGTGACCACCGCCAGGTTCACCAGACTGTTGAACTGCTTATTCAGCGAGGGGCTGATGGTCATCAGCGCGAGTCCTGTCTGGACGACGCCGAGAATAACCATCCCTACCAGAGGCGCATCATGCTTCGTCACGCGGGAAAAAATCCGCGGGAAGTAGCCAATATCGGATGAGGATTTAAACACCTGCGCCACGGTGAACTGCCAGCCAAGCAGCGAGCCAATGCAGGCCAGCGCCATCAGGAACATCACCACGCTGCCGACGGTTGGCGTGAACATAGTGGCGTAAGCCAGCCCGAAGGGGGCGGTGGAATGCAGGAGATCCAGATTGGGTACAATTCCGGCGATCACATTGGTGGAGAGTACATAGATCACCGCGCAGACCAGCGTGCCGCCAAACACGGCAATGGGCACATTCTTCTGTGGATTTTCAACCGCATCCATATTGGCGCAGGCGGACTCCAGGCCAAGGAACGCCCATAACGTCATAGAAATAGACGTCGAAATGGCAGAGAAGAAGTCCATTTTATTAGGATTCCACGCGCTGGCATACAGCGACGGGCTAAACCAGAACCAGCCGATGACGCACAGCCCGACGACGGGAATTATCACCCCCCAGACGGTCACAGAGCCAATTTGCCCGGTGATTTTTGCCCCGCCAAAGTTACATACGGTGGTGACCCACAGCACCACAATGGTAGCCAGACAGACGCCAACCGGAGAAAGCTCAATCCCCAGCAAAACGCTGCCATAGCCCACGGCAGAAATAGCAATGGCGATATTGGCAATGAGCAGGCTAATGGCGTAGGTATAATTGGCAATAAAGTTGCCGGATTTACCAAACGCATATTCCGCATAGCCACCCATGCCCCCACTTTTCGTACTAAAAAGCCCACACTTTGAAAATGCCCAAGCCAGGGCGAGCGAACCGAATGCCGTGACGAGCCAGGATATAATCGACATCGTACCGACTTCGGCGAGTTTAGTTGGAAGCATAATAATGCCTGACCCCAACATATTAACCGCAGTTAATATAGTCAGATGCATTACTCCCATTTTATTTCCGGGATTATTCATCATTCCATCTCTTTATAATAAAAGCTGTGTATTTGTTTCACATCATGATCTGTGGTGTTTATTGAATCAGCTCATCGCACGCTCCTTGTGCTGGAATTAATAGCTCAATGAAGAGACTCAGAAGGATTTGCGGGACGCATTCAGATAACGGCTTGGCCAGATATGTTCCGGTGCAACGCCCAACGCCTCGGCAATAATGCGTTCCGCTTTCGGATAAGCACGGGACAAGGCATTTTTCAGCGTGTCTGGTTTAAGCCCGGCGCGCACAGAGAGTTCACGGATAGACACGCCCTGCTTATGCAGTGCCGCGACAATATCTATGCGGTTCCAGTCGCTATGCTCTTCATTTGTAGTCATAATTCGATTAACCTCTTTCTTTTACCCCATGGCATAACCCCATGGGTTGAACTCAATGTAATGAAGCAGACATAGCATTGATCTCTTTTGAGGCAATAAAAAGTCCTGGATCGGATAAATGCGGCACGTCTCGCATAATTTTGGTTGCTTTGCGCATCAACTTGCAGAGTGTATGAGGCAGGATGAAAGATGATGAAGAACGAACCCCTGACTGGTGATGAAGATACGTCTGTGGAAGGCCTGGCCTACCGGCTGCGATTGCTCATCGGGCCACGTAGCACCCGTTCGGTAGCAAAAGCGTGGGATCTCTCCTACTCCACGCTGAACAATTACCTCAATCGCGGCACCGAACCCTCGCTGAGCATGGCGAAGAAAATTGCCGATCGGGAAGGCGTATCCGTGGAGTGGTTGGCCTCCGGCATCCACAAAGAAGCCCCGGGCCTGCTGGCAGACAACGGCGAATCTGCACCACAAAAAACCCCGCCGGCCGATCCGCTGGAATTCGCCTGGTCTATGGTTTTTAACTCACTCGATAAAAATGAAGTGGAGGCGTTGCTGAAAGTCATTCACAAGGAAGGGGTAAAAGGGATCCTGCATGAGTCCAGGCTGCACAGTGATTTTGCAGAACAGCTCTACAGTTTGTCTGCCAGCCAGCGCGAGCGTTTTTACGCGCAGGCCTCAACAATGATTGATGAGATAAAGCACTCCTACGGAACCAAAGACGAGTAACATATTACGCTAATGGAGATCGAATCGATCTCCATGAAGATCATTTTACTTGCCTTCCACCTCCGTACGGCAGTAAAGTGCCTGTCAGCTACCACTCTTAAAAAGGCTGACACGAGTATGGAAACCACAGGTCATGAGCAGGCGCTGAACGACGAGTTCAGTGTGCGTATGCAAAAACTGGCGCAACTGCGCCGCAGCGGGAACGCCTTCCCGAACGACTACCGCCGCAATGCCACCGCCGATCGTCTGCACCAGCTTTATGACGCGTTCAGTAAAGAAGCGCTGCAGACGCATAAAATCACGGTGCGGGTTGCTGGCCGCCTGATGACCCGACGTGTAATGGGAAAAGCCGCGTTCATTACGCTGCAGGACATGGGAGGCCGCATCCAGCTGTACGTCACCGGGAAAGGCATTGGTCTGCAAAACTATGAGCAGCAACTGCGACTGTTCGATCAGGGCGATATCATTGGTGCTGCCGGAGTATTGTTCAAAACGCAGACCGGAGAGTTAACCCTTGAATGCAACGAGCTGCGTCTGCTCACGAAAGCAGTCAGACCGTTGCCGGATAAATTCCATGGCCTTACCGACCAGGAGCGGCGCTACCGCCAGCGCTATCTGGATCTGATCGCTAACGAGAAAACGCGCCATACGTTTCAAACGCGATCAAAAATCATGTCGGCTATCCGCAGCTTCATGCATGCCCGCCAGTTTATGGAAGTGGAAACACCCATGATGCAGATGATCCCAGGCGGCGCATCAGCCCGCCCTTTCATCACGCACCATAACGCCCTTGACCAGCAAATGTTCCTGCGCATCTCACCAGAGCTGTATCTCAAGCGACTGGTAGTGGGGGGCTTTGAGCGGGTGTACGAGATCAACCGTAATTTCCGCAATGAGGGGATTTCCCCGCGTCACAACCCGGAGTTCACCATGATGGAACTCTATATGGCGTATGCGGATTATCACGATCTGATCGATCTGACCGAGGCGCTGTTCCGCTCCATCGCACTGGAGGTATCCGGCACCACGGCCGTGACCTGTGGCGATCATACCTTTGATTTCGGTAAGCCGTTTAACCGTCTGACGATGAAAGAAGCCATCATCCACTATGGCAGTGGCATCATGATGGCAGAGCTTGAGTCTCCTGCCCTGACCGCCGGGGTCGCTGACCGACTGGGTATTCTGCCAGAGGCGAGCTGGGGTCACGGGCGGCTGATCACCGAGATCTTTGATGCAGTCGCCGAAAGTCACCTTATTCAGCCGACCTTTATCACTGAATACCCGGCAGAAGTCTCGCCGCTGGCACGCCGCAGCGATAGCCACCCTGATTTTACTGACCGCTTTGAATTTTTCATTGGCGGAAGGGAGATTGGTAATGGTTTTTCTGAGTTGAATGACGCAGAAGATCAGGCAGAACGCTTCCGCGAGCAAGTCGCGAGTCGTGATGCGGGGGATGATGAAGCGATGTATTACGATGCGGATTACGTTACCGCGCTGGAGTACGGCCTGCCGCCAACAGCGGGACTGGGGATCGGTATCGACAGAATGGTGATGCTGTTTACCGACTCATCCACCATCCGTGACGTGATCCTGTTTCCGGCACTGCGCCCGGCAAACTGAACGCATTCCGGAAGCGCGGCGATGTGTCAGGTAGTTTTGCATGTGAGTGAAAGAACGGGCTGCGTATGCAGCCTGAATGAACGCGGGGAGTTTGTTATCGCGACGCTGCGTTCAGATGGCGTCATTCATGCAGGCGATCTGGTGGTGGAAAGCGGATGCATCAGCGGACCGGTGGAGGTGTTTAATGTAACGCAGGATGCATGGCTGACACTGGACATTCACTGCCGCACACGTTCGGAGATCTATGCAAGGAAATTACTACAGACGATGGGGATTGAACCGTAAATTTGACGTTAAAAGGGGTACGCCGCGCAAAAAAAACCGCCGGCTTGTACCGGCGGCAGGGACGGGGTAACACGCGAATACACAAAAGCGTGATACCGATTAGCTACGCAGCGCTACTCGCTGTTACCGCGGCTGCCATGGCTATTTTTGCCCCCTTTTTTTCCCGCTTCAGATGCACGTTCAGGGTTATTTTTGAAATTACCCCCACTCTGCTGGCCACCTTTACGACCTGCTTCTGATGCTCGATCACGGTCTTCAGCGAAATTGCCTGATCCACCACGATGGTTTGCCATTCTGACCTCCAGAACTGTTAAACATTAGACATCATACTGCATTACGTTGACGAGATTACTGGCTACTCGCGGCGCGAAAACCATAAGATTTGCTGCGCCGCATGACTAAAGCTTAGTCAGAATGCCGTATCCAGCCAGCCGATCGTAATATTCTGCAACATCAAACCAACGATCCGCCTGTTGCTTTCCCTTCGTTATTGATAAGCCTCTCTTATGACTTATGAAATCCGAAGCGGCAAAAATGTTTCATTTTGCAACAAAGCGTCCCCTGCTCGCCCATGTCGTTTCATTTTCTTAACAAAATAGCGTATTCCCTCATGAGGCTCAGGCGGAAAATTTTCATGTGCTACGCTTATTTTGAGATTTGTAAAGCGAAGGAGAGAGACATGCAAACAACAGACGGCGCGCAAGCCCGTGTACTGGTGCTCTACTACTCCATGTACGGGCACATCGAAACGATGGCGCAGGCCATTGCGGAAGGTGTGGAAAAGGTGGAAGGCGCTGAGGTCACCATTAAGCGAATACCTGAAACCATGCCGCCTGAGCTGTTCGCCAAAGCGGGGGGAAAAGCGCAATCCGCTCCGGTGGCAACACCGCAGGAATTAGCGGATTACGATGCGATCATATTTGGCACGCCAACACGCTTCGGCAATATGGCAGGCCAGATGCGCACGTTCCTCGACCAGACGGGCAGCCTGTGGGCATCCGGCGCCTTGCATGGCAAGATCGCCAGCGTGTTCAGTTCTACCGGCACTGGCGGCGGACAGGAACACACCATCTCTTCAACATGGACGACGCTTGCACATCATGGAATGGTCATCGTGCCCATCGGTTACGGGGCGAAGGAACTTTTTGATGTTTCACAGGTTCGCGGCGGTACACCTTATGGTGCAACTACCATTGCCGGTGGCGATGGTTCCCGACAACCCAGCGCTGAAGAACTGGCCATCGCCCGCTATCAGGGTGAATATGTCGCTGGTCTGGCTGTGAAACTGAAACACTAATCTGACAGGAGTAAGACGAATGCCAACTCAAGAATCCAAAGCACACCGCGTAGGCGAATTTGCCACCCTGCGAAATACCTCACCTGAAATTGCCGAGGCCATTTTTGAACTCGCTGACTATGACGAAAAACTGGCGGAACAAATCTGGGAAGAAGGCAACGACGAAGTATTGATCCTTGCCTTTAAGAAAACGGATAAAGATTCGCTGTTCTGGGGCGAACAAACGATCGAACGTAAAAACGTCTGACCTGCCTTCCCCCGCCGCCCGGCGGGGGAATTGCCATCCTTACTTCGCTACCGCCTTCAGAACGGCATTGAATTTATCGATCTCACAAAAACCCTGGGCGTCCACCGGACAGCCGTTCAGCGCCAGCGTTACACGCTGGGCAGGCGCTGTCAGCGTTAACACATCGGCATTACGGATCTGTTTCGCGCTCTGATAGACATACTCAATTTTCATCAGATCGCGGTTGCCTGCGGTATCGTGCCAGCGCTGGAAGACGATTTTGCCGCCAATGGGCGTGCGCTCATACTGATCGTGTAACTGATAGGGTTTGAAATCGAGCGCCGTCAACAATGAGGCAATGTTTGAATCGTGCCCGACCATCAGCGTCACCTTTGCCGGACCACCAGCATCATTTACCAGGACTTTTTCAATGTATTTCACCAGCGGTGCCGCCACGTTACGCGCCACTTCCGGGGAAGTGAATAATGAATCCTGATAGCTGTTTTTCAATTGCGATAAGACCCGCCATTGCTGGTCCGTTTTGATTTCGCCCCACGCAACCTGATCCATCGGGAAGCCTTCGTAGTACTGCAACGTAAAGGCATCCACCAGCGAATTCCCGACTTTCAGTGGCCCGGAGACGCCTGGCTCTTTCTCATATTTTGCACTGAAGGTGTCTTTCGCCTCCGCCAGCGAGCATTGCTGTTTCTCTTTGCAGGCCGGGGAATCCTGATAATGGGTAATTTTTTCCAGCAGCTGGTAGCTTTCTGCCAGCTTAAATTCTTTGCGTTTGGTTTCCATGGCCTGTACGGCCTGTTGATCGAAAGCCGCAGAGTCATCGGTGATCACCGGGTTAAACACCGGATCCATCGTGCCCATTTTTTCTTGATGATGGACCGGGATGTCGCAGCCAGGGAACGCACCGGTAATAAAGAATTGTGCAGTGGCCACGGTGCGCTGCAGGCTGTTTGCATAAGCGTAAACGCTGTCGGTTGCGGGACACTCACCGGAGGTAACCAGTTTTTGCTCCGCCAGCCATTCCCGCATGTAATGCCCCATGTAGACTTCCAGCACGCCACCCTTGGTCGTCAGCTGCCCGCCAGGGACTTCCCATTCAGGCCACTTGTTGGGGGTGGATTGTTCCAGTACGCTGCCATTGTTCGCCAGCGGCGCACGAAGATTATGCCGGCTCATGATCAGCACCTGTTGTAGCTGATAACCCTGCGGGGCGTCTTGCGCCTGTGCAGGCAATGCAGTCAGAGTAAGCGCAGCAATCACCGCCGCCAGTATTGTTTTTTTCATCCCACCAATCCTCATTTCGCGTTGAAAAATAAGTGTGACAGATTTGTGACAATTTTCCTGAAGCGATGCCGCAAAGTTTGGCATGACCAGCAGTAATTTTTCGCGCAGATACGGTTCACGGCAGCAAAGGCCCTGACTTTCGCTTTACCTTGCCTTGCAAGCCTCGTATGATGATAACTGTATAAATAACCAGTTTCCGGAGGAAGTGTGTTTGTAGAGTTAGTTTATGATAAGCGTAACGTCGCCGGGCTTCCTGGCGCCCGTGAAATCATACTGAACGAACTGACACATCGTGTTCATCGTATTTTTCCCGATGCCGATGTGCGCGTTAAACCCATGCAGGCTAATTCACTGAACAGTGATGCCAGCAAAAGCGATCGCGAAAAGCTGAACAGAATGCTGGAAGAGATGTTTGAAGAAGCCGATATGTGGCTTGTCGCTGACTGATCTCCTGTGATTTCACAGGCCGGTATCGCGCATCAGTCGTATACCGGCCTGTACGGTACCGTGCCCGGAAAGTCTGCTGTTCCTTCCCTCACCTCTTTCTTTTTCTTCCGTAGCATATCGCATCGGGCTAATTATATTCACTAGCTGTATATATCGTCATCACTCAAACTGTCGATATGATTGTGCTCAAAGACAGCGCTTTCTTTTAATGCCATAAAACCTAAAAATAATCAGGGCATTAAAGAATGAGATATGTTTTAACCTTTGTTTTACTTTGGATGTTGACCTCCCCTTCCTTTGCTTTTTCGCTGGAAAACTCTGTCATCAACCTGCGTTGCCCGCAGCGCGGACAAATAGAAGTGATCCTTCATCGCTATGAGCATACTCAGGAGTCATGGGGGAAGGATAACTTTGAAACCGGGGGTGGTCATTTACGGAAAGGTTCGTTGCTGATCGTGGAGTTTGCGAATCTCGACAAGATGATTTACGACCAGTCGACAAGTCAGTTTTTCTTCCACTATGCGGAACAACGTAAGCTTGTGCAGTGCCAGCTGCTGAGTATTACGAATACCTACCCCGTCAATACGCCGTATTATCGCGAATAAAAAAGGGCGCTATGGCAGTGAAAACGTAATGGGTGGGTATAGGGGGGATCGAAGAAATTCTGAAGCCAGAAAAACAAAGGGGTTACCTGATGGTAACCCCTTGTTTAATCTGGCGGAAGCGCAGAGATTCGAACTCTGGAACCCTTTCGGGTCGCCGGTTTTCAAGACCGGTGCCTTCAACCGCTCGGCCACACTTCCGGAATGAGGCGCACTATAAACATCCCGGTGCGCCATGTAAAGCACCATTTTTATCGTTTGGCTGAAAAACCGTCAAAATGCGTTTAATTGACTGAAATAACAACATAATGACTATTTATTCAGCATAAAACTCAGTGTTTTTTGATAAAAATATCTTTCGTTAAAAAGTAGCCGAGGCGATCGGGTGTAAAACCCCCGACCCAGGGTTTCACCAGATGCGTCCTGACATAGTGATAAACCGGCACGGCGGGCACATCCTGTGCCAGGATATCTTCAGCCTGCTGATAATATTTCCCGCGCTCCTCCACGTTTGCAGCCTTTGCGGCGTTTTGCATGGCCGTATCATAAGCCGGATTGCTGTAGCCGGTGGTGTTCTCACTGTCCCCGGTACGGAAGGTGTTCAGGAAGGTGGCGGCATCATCGTAATCGGCGATCCACGCATAACGCACCGCATCAAAATTGCCGGTATGCATGGTATCAAGCATGGTCTTCCATTCCTGGTTTTGCAGTTTCGCTACAACGCCCAGATTCTTTTTCCACATTGAGCTGACCGCAATGGCGATGCGCTGATGGGTTTCCATGGTGTTGTAAAGCAGATTGAAGCTCAGCGGATGTGCTTCGTTAAAGCCCGCCTCGTTGAGCAGTCGTCTGGCTTCTGCCAGGCGTTTCTCTTCAGGCCAGGCGGCATAATCAGGATTATGCAGACTCACGCCGCCGATCTCAGGCTGGCTTATCACCCACGCCGGGCGCTGCCCTTGCCCCATCACTTTCGCCGCGATAATGTCTTTGTCCAGACCCATGTTAAGCGCGCGACGCACCCGCGGGTCGTTGAAAGGGGCTTTAGTGGTATTAAACTGATAGTAGTAGGTCGCCAGCTGTGGTGAAATATGAACCTGATCGCCGAGGGTCTTTTTAAGCTGCGCAAACTGATTCACCGGGATGGTATTCGTGATGTCAATCTCACCGGCTTTGTAGCGGTTTACATCCGCCGTTTCAGCATTGATGGGCAGATAAGTGACGCTGTTGATCACCGTGTGTTTATCATCCCAATAGCGCGCATTACGCACGGCGACGATTTTTTCGTTCACGACCCATTCGCTGAGCTTATAGGCACCGCTGGCAACAAAGTGATCAGGCTTGGTCCACTTATCGCCAAAGCGGCCAATCAGTACTTTGTCAATCGGCACCAGCGAGGGATGCCCCAGCATTGCCAGGAACGCGGCGGTTGGTTGCGTCAGCGTGACTTCCAGGGTGGTATCGTTGAGCGCTTTTACCCCTAATGAGGTCGGCGGCTGCTTGCCCTGTGCAATCTCAGCAGCATTCACGATATGCATATTGCCGGGATAGCTGGCATACGGGGAACCCGTTTTTGGATCGACCAGCCGTTGCCAGCTCCAGACCACATCCTGAGCGGTAATAGCCGTGCCGTCAGACCAGGTTACGCCCGGTCGTAAATGGAAGGTCCATACGGTGCTGTCTTTATTCTCCCATTTCTCCGCCAGACGCGGTTCAATGGTGCCATCGGGCTTCACCGACACCAGCCCTTCGAACAAATCCCTGATAATATTGAATTCGACGTCGCTTTCGACTTTATGCGGATCGAGCGAAGCCGGTTCGCTACCGTTGTTTCTGACCAGCGTTTGCGTCGCGGCCAACTCGGTACCCGGCGGTACTACTGCCGCAAAAGTTGCGGTACTGGCGGATAGCAGGCAGCCAGCGAGCAGAGTCATTCTGAAAATATGCGTTTTACGTGATTTCATTTTATTTGCCTTATCCCTGAACATGTTGACACCCCGACTATCACTCTTAGCGAGGGATGCTTAATAAGGCAATATTTTTCAGTGACCTATAAGAGCTTGATCTGATTATTTCCTCAGAATGCGCACTCCTGCTGCCGGGTGCTTTTTATAAAGAATTTAATGCTATCGTCATGGGACTATTGTCAGCGTAAAGATGGGTAAAACTGCTATCGCCTGCGGGCTGGTTTTTTCTATTCTTCACAACTAATTACATCTGTCATAAGAGAGTGACGTATGGATCGTATAGTAAGTTCATCGCGCGAGCGTACCTCGCTGCTCAGTACGCATAAAGTGTTGCGTAATACCTATTTCATGTTGAGCCTGACGCTGGCATTTTCAGCGTTAACCGCCACGGTCAATACTATGCTCGCCCTGCCCTCCCCGGGATTTCTGCTGACTATTGTCGGTATGTATGGGCTGATGTTCCTGACTTATAAGCTGGCTGATAAGCCGTCCGGTATTCTGGCGGCATTCGCCTTTACTGGTTTCCTGGGTTATATCCTGGGGCCAATGCTTAATGCCTATCTGTCTGCGGGCATGGGCGATCTGATCGGCCTGGCGCTTGGCGGTACCGCACTGACCTTCTTCTGCTGCTCGGCTTATGTGTTAACCACCCGCAAAGATATGTCATTCCTGGGCGGTATGCTGATGGCGGGAATTGTGGTCGTGCTGATTGGCATGGTGGCAAACATCTTCCTGCAACTGCCGGCCCTGCACCTGGCGATCAGCGCCGTGTTTATTCTGATTTCAACGGGTGCGATCCTGTTTGAAACCAGCAATATCATTCACGGTGGTGAAACCAACTATCTGCGCGCAACCGTAAGCCTGTACGTTTCGCTGTACAATATCTTTGTCAGCCTGCTCAGTATCCTGGGTTTCTCCAGCAGAAACTAAGCCATAACGCTCCGGTAAGGCCCCGCTTATGCGGGGCTTTTTTATTTGCTAAACTACCTGCGTTTTTGACTGACTCTGCGATGCACTATGTTGACTTATCAAGGCCGTGAGATTGAAACCGATAGCGAAGGCTATCTGCAGGACACCACCGAGTGGAGCGAGGCGCTGGCTGAGCTGATTGCCGAAAAAGAGGGCATCACGCTGGCGGCCGAACACTGGGAGGTGGTGCGTTTTGTGCGCGATTTTTACCTGGAGTTTAATACGTCACCGGCGATCCGCATGCTGGTGAAAGCCATGGCGAACAAATTTGGCGAGGAGAAAGGCAACAGCCGCTATCTTTATCGCCTGTTCCCCAAAGGCCCGGCGAAACAAGCCACCAAAATCGCCGGTCTGCCTAAACCGGTGAAATGCATTTAATAGCGAATATCAAAGCGGGTATACGCCTGTGCGGGTTGATGGGGCTCGGTTAATACCTTCTCTACCCGCGCACTGCGAGGCCCGCCAGCTTTTAGCCAGGCCACCAGCGCTTCAACCTGTCCGGCATCGCCGCAGGCCACCACCTCCACACTGCCGTCATCGAGATTACGCGCATAACCGGTAAGCCCCAGGCGCTGCGCTTCATGCTGCGTGCTGTAACGAAATCCCACGCCCTGCACACTGCCATGCACCCAGCATTTGACGCCCTGAGAGGTCTGGTTTTCCATTTTCTGCTCCTTTCAACATGATGGTAAGGTTAAGTTTAGCGTCCTGTTGCCGTCTTCACAGTAACCAGTTCAGTTTCTCCAGCGGAACCTGACGGTAAAATGAGCCCTGCACGCCCCAAATCCCGGCGTCCTGTAATACCGGCAGACAGCGGCGATCGGTAACGCCACGCACCACGACCTTGTCACAATAGCGGCGAAGATTTTTGATTAATACCGGGAACGTCGGTTTTACCACTTCTTCCTTTAAAAAAATGCTGTTGAGGATCACCGCTTCAAAATGCTGGCTCATCAGCCCGGTGACGTTCGCCCGGCCACCGCCCACATCGCTCAGCCACATGGCGTTGTGGATCCCCTGTAGTTCATCACGAACATCTGCAATAGGCTCAGCCAGCGCCAGCCGCACAAAGGGTAATGTCGATAATAAGCCTCGCAAAGCAGCGTCATAACTTAATAACACCGCGGAGGCTGCATCGAATACAGGCAACGTGACCAGCACATTACGCCCCCTGATCCAGGCTGACTGCTTTGCCACCCGCCCGAGCTGTTCATACAGATAATCGCGTTTTTCGTCCGTACTCCAGCCCGCCACGATCAGTTCCGGATGCAGCACCTGTTGTCCTTCTTTTTCGAGACGGGTTTGTAACTCCACGCCCAGTAATTGTCCCGACAGGCTGGTGATCGGTTCGGCGACAAACTGGTAGCGATACGGTGTGGTGGTCATATTTTATCCAGGATTATGAATGCATTAGCGATTGCCGGGCATTCTATAAAGGCGGGCTGACAGGTCGTGTCATTCCTGGCGGCAAAGATGGGCGGGCGGATTATCAGCCGGTACATTGCAATTCATGGCCGAACTCGGGAAAATGGCGGCCATTTTCTTCAATATGACAAATAAGCCAATTATGAGTGTACGTTTAGTGTTAACCAAAGGGCGCGAGAAGTCGTTACTGCGCCGTCATCCCTGGGTCTTCTCCGGTGCGGTCGCTCGCATGGAAGGCAAAGCCAGCCTCGGTGAAACCATTGATATTGTCGATCATCAGGGAAAATGGTTGGCACGTGGCGCGTACTCCCCCGCATCGCAGATCCGTGCGCGCGTCTGGACATTCGACAAAGAGGAAAGCATTGACATTGCTTTCTTCACCCGCCGCCTGCAGCAGGCACAGCAGTGGCGTGACTGGCTGGCGAAACGTGATGGTCTGGACAGCTATCGTCTGATCGCTGGCGAATCTGACGGTATGCCGGGGATCACGATCGATCGTTTTGGCGATTTCCTCGTCCTGCAACTGCTGAGCGCGGGAGCGGAATATCAGCGTCCGGCGCTGATCGCTGCGCTGCAGGCCTGCTATCCCTCCTGCTCTATCTACGATCGCAGCGATGTGGCGGTGCGTAAAAAAGAAGGAATGGAGTTGACGCAAGGTCTGGTGGTCGGCGATCTGCCGCCTGCGCTGCTGCCTATTGAAGAGAACGGCATGAAGCTGCTGGTAGATATTCAGACCGGGCACAAAACCGGTTATTACCTCGATCAGCGTGACAGCCGTCTGGCAACCCGCCGCTATGTTGAGGACAAACGTGTACTCAACTGCTTCTCCTATACCGGTGGTTTTGCCGTCTCCGCGCTGATGGGCGGATGTCGCCAGGTAGTCAGCGTCGATACCTCCCAGGAAGCACTGGACGTGGCCCGTCAGAACGTTGAGCTTAACAAACTCGATCTCAGCAAAGCGGAATTTGTGCGCGATGACGTGTTCAAGCTGCTGCGCAAATACCGCGATCAAGGGGAGAAATTCGACGTGATCGTGATGGATCCGCCGAAGTTTGTTGAAAACAAAAGCCAGTTGATGGGCGCCTGCCGTGGTTATAAAGACATTAATATGCTGGCGATCCAGCTGCTCAACCCCGGCGGCGTACTGTTAACTTTCTCCTGCTCAGGCCTGATGACCACCGATTTATTTCAGAAAATCATTGCCGACGCCGCAATTGATGCGGGGCGTGATGTACAATTTATAGAGCAGTTCCGACAGGCCGCCGATCACCCGGTGATCGCCCCTTATCCGGAAGGACTGTATCTGAAAGGGTTTGCCTGCCGCATCATGTAACTTGATATTTGGATCGTTGCCCACATATTTGGTGCCAGTAACGGTTCTCTGGAGGAGACTATGATTGCCAGCAAATATGGTATCGGCCAGCAAGTGCGCCACACACTGTTAGGCTATTTAGGTGTGGTGGTGGACATTGATCCCGAATATTCACTTGATAAGCCGTCAGCGGATGAGCTGGCAGTCGATGAGGATTTGCGCGGTGCCCCCTGGTATCACGTGGTGATGGAAGACGACAACGGCCAGCCGGTGCATACCTATCTGGCCGAGGCGCAGCTCACCAGTGAAATTCAGGCCGAGCACCCTGAGCAGCCCTCAATGGACGAACTGGCACAGACCATCCGCAAACAGCTTCAGGCACCCCGCCTGCGTAACTGAACAAACCCCGCTGGTGCGGGGTTTTTTATTTAGCGCGCGAGACCCAGTCGTGGGATCTCAATCGCCGGGCAACGATCCATCACGACATTCAGACCTGCCTCTCCGGCCAGCACGGCCGCCTGCTCATTGATCACGCCAAGCTGTAACCACAGGGTTTTAGCGCCTACCGCGATAGCATCCTGCGCCACGCCCCAGGCCGCTTCGGAATTGCGGAACACATCCACCATGTCTATTTTTTCCGGCACCTCCGCCAGCGTACCGTAACCCTGCTGTCCGAGCAGCGTTTTACCGGCGACTTTGGGCGAGACCGGGATCACGTGATAACCCTGATCGAGCAGGTATTTCATCACACGGTAGCTCGGGCGATCGGGTTTGTCGCTTGCGCCCACCAGCGCAATGGTATGGGTCGACTTCAGAATGCCAGCAATATCGGTTTCTTTCATTATGTCCTCCAGGCTAGTCAATCCAGTGTACGTCAAAGCTCTACAGGCAACCATTTATCCCATACCTCTGCATGAGAGAAAAAACCTGCGCCTGTCTATATGTTAGTAAACAAAAGCGCCCTGAAAACTTTAAACATTCTCGCGACCCACCCGACAGTGCAGGAGATACCCATGAGAACCGGCCTGACGATGACAATGATCTTTTGCCTGTTGCCGGTTACCGTCGTCGCCACCACATTACGTCTTTCCACCGATATCGATCTGCTGGTGCTGGATGGTAAGAAAGTCTCCAGCCTGCTGCTGCGCGGCGCCGAGAGCATTGAGCTGGATAACGGCCCGCACCAGCTGGTGTTTCGCGTTGAAAAAACCATTCGCGGGACAAATCATGAAACGCGGCTTTATATCTCGCCGCCGCTGGTGGTCAGCTTCAATACACGGGCAGTAAAACTGGTGAATTTTTCATTGCCACCGCTGGACAACTGGAAGGCGGCGGAAAAATTCGACAGCGCGCCGGGGATGGCGTTGCTTGACGGGGATGCTGCGCCGATACCGCTGCTGCTGGATATACTGCCTGTGCGCGATAAGGGTAAAGACGTGAATTATGAACGTGAAACCGGACGCTACAACCGATCGGGGAAATTCGCCTCCCTGCCTCTGTTTGCGCCGGTGCTGGCCGATGACAGCGCGCTGCTTTCCGGTATCTCCGAACTGGACGTCATCCCGCCGCAGTCGCAAACCCTTACCGAACAGCGCCTGAAATTCTGGTTCGAGCAGGCCGATCCCCAAACCCGCGATCGTTTTTTGCAATGGGCGAAAGAGCAACCGCCCTCCTGAGCCTGACGGCTTTCACAAAGGTAGTCCTGCTGGCGTTTTTTTTGTGGTTTTCTATTGCAGCATCAACTGCTTCCAGTAATCTGTAACGAAATTCATTCGCGGAATAACGATTATGGAACTGACTACCCGTACTATCCCTGCGCGCAAACATATCGCGCTTGTCGCCCACGATCACTGCAAAAAAATGTTGATGAACTGGGTGGAACGCCATCAGCCGATCCTCGCGCAGCATGAGCTTTATGCCACCGGCACCACCGGTAATCTGATTTCCCGGGCCACGGGGCTTGCAGTGAATGCCATGCTAAGCGGCCCGATGGGCGGCGACCAGCAGGTCGGTGCGCTGATTTCCGAAGGGAAAATTGATGTGCTGATTTTCTTCTGGGATCCCCTCAACGCGGTACCGCACGATCCGGATGTGAAGGCGCTGCTGCGTCTGGCGACCGTCTGGAACATTCCGGTGGCGACCAATATGTCGACAGCGGATTTTATTATCCAGTCGCCGACCTTCAGCGACAGCGTGGATATTCTGATCCCGGACTATGAGCGCTACCTGGCAGAGCGCCTGAAGTAATAGCCCACAGGCGGCGCTGCCCACCTGCATGTTGTCAGGGTTTACGCGCCACCGGCACGTCCAGCCGCTTTAAGACCTCCACAAAGCGCGATGGCTGCGCTTTATTAAACAGCAGCCAGACGCGTTTGCGCGCCCGTGTTATCGCTACATACAATAACCGGCGTTCCTCGGCATCCGGGAACGCTTCTGGTTGCGGCAGCAATGCCTGCTCCATAACCGATTCCCGCTCGGGTGCAGGAAAACCTTCCTGCCCGTCCTGCAAACCCAGCACGATGACATAATCGGCCTGTTGCCCTTTACTGGCATGGACAGTCATAAAGTCGAGGTTCAGTTTTGGCCAGCGGGTCGCCGCTTTTGCAAGCGTAGCCGGTTTCAGGTGATGGTAGCGCGCCAGGATCAGGATGCGGTCGTCAGGCGTCGCATAACCGCTGAGCTTATCCAGCAGCGCATCCAGTTGATCGTCTGACAACAGGGTCACCGCATTCTTTTCCCCTGCGGTCACGCTGTTGAGCGGTTTGGACATCTGCGCCGGGTTTTGCTGAATGAAACGGTTAGCCACCTCGCCGATACGCTGATTAAAGCGGTAGGTGGTATCAAGCGCACAACGATCGCCTTCGCCAAAATAGTCATGAAAAGCGGTGGTAAGTTCGAGTTGTGCGCCGCTAAAGCGGTATATGGCCTGCCAGTCATCGCCCACGGCGAACAGTGAGCTTTGCGAATTCTGACGGCGCAGCGCGGCCAGCAGCGCCGCGCGCTGCGGCGAGATATCCTGGAATTCATCCACCAGGATATGCTTCCAGGGGCTGACAAAGCGTCCTTTTTCGAGCACGTTAATAGCCTGATGAATAAGCCCGGAAAAATCGACGGCGTTTTCCGCTTTCAGCGCCGATTTCCAGGCTTTCAGCAGCGGAGCCATCAGCTTGACGCGCTTTGAAAACAGATCGCGGATCTCTTCGGGCGCGCTGGCGATCATCTCGGCCTGCGCGCCGCCGTGCATGCGCATCAGGCTGACCCAGCGATCGAGTCGGCCAGCCAGTCGCCGCTGCAACTTCTCATCGCTCCAGAAATTGCCTTCCGGCACTGTCCAGTTCAGTTCATCTTCAAGCCATTGCCGCCAGCCTTTGGCCTGGGCTTTCTTCTCGCTACACTGCTGCTGCCAGGTATCAATAAACAGTTTCTGCCGCGCATCGCTGTCGTTTTCCAGGCGGCTGATAAGAGGCACCTTTTTACTGCCCTGCGAAATGATGTGCAGCGCCAGCGCGTGAAAAGTGCGCGCGGTAATCTCCTCGGTATGCAACCGTTCGCGGATGCGTTCATCCATCTCCTGCGCGGCCTTGCGCCCGAAGGCCAGTAGCAGGATCTGATCGGGCGCAGCTTCGCCACGCGTGATAAGCCAGCCCGCGCGCGCGACCAGAACAGAGGTTTTGCCGCTACCGGCACCGGCCAGCACCAACAGCGAGGATTCACCATTAACTACCGCACGCGCCTGCGCCGGATTGAGGGGGGAGCTTTCGATATGGGCAAAGAAATCGGCATATTTTTTGAGCATGGCGTCGGTCCATGCCTGATTGTGTTCCGCCCGACGCCCTTCCACATCCGCCAGCCACGCCTGACACTGACGCCATAGCTCCCGACAATTATCAAAAGAGTCCAGCCTTGCGACCGGCAGTGGCAGTGCGTCAAACGCAGTGCGGATCTGCTGCTGTAAGCCTTCGGTTTGCTGACGAGTCAGCCATTTGCCCTGATCAATGTGGCCGTTAATGGCATCAAGTTGCGACTGCAACACCCCCGCCGCGACCTCACTCATTTCGGCGCTCCACTGTTCCCAGCGACTATGCAGATGTTGCCAGAACTGTTGGGTTTGCGCCCATTCAGTGCCGTGCAGTCGCACGACTTTATGATCCACCAGCACAAACTCCAGCTCGCCCCAGACGAGGCCGCGTTTGCATTCGATGCTGATTAACTGATTGAATGGAATGAGATATTCATGGCGGTCGCCAGACACTTTGACACCAGCGTGTAAAATCGCCACCCGATCATAGGGGTGCTGTGCCAGCCGTTTTCCTAAAGAAGTCGCTTTCAGTTCCATGACGTGCCGTTCTCAACTCATGTCGTTATGTGCCAGTGTAACCGCCAGAGAATGTGTGCTCCAGCCCAAAAAATCGTTACTATTGGTGGGCCTTTCCGTTAACGGCTTTTCCTTGAGGATTTATGCGTACTGTACTGAATATTTTGAATTTTGTACTGGGTGGATTTTTCACCACTCTTGCCTGGCTGCTGGCAACCCTGGTCAGCATTGTACTTGTCATTACGCTTCCGCTGACGCGCTCCTGCTGGGAAATTACTAAGCTTTCCCTGTTGCCTTACGGAAATGAGGCAGTGCATGTGGATGAACTGTCACCGGGAGAGTCCAGCGCCATCCTGAATACTGGCGGTACGTTGCTGAACATTTTGTGGTTTGTGCTGTTTGGCTGGTGGCTCTGTCTGATGCATATCGTGTCAGGGATCGCCCAGTGTCTGACGATTATCGGCATTCCGGTTGGCATCGCGAACTTCAAAATTGCCGGTATTGCACTGTGGCCGGTAGGTCGCCGCGTGGTCTCGGTGGAAACCGCCCGTGCAGCCCGTGAAGCCAATGCGCGTCGCCGTTTTCAATAATTAAGGATCTGACCCACGATGCTCAGCCCTCTGCTTCGCCGCTATACATGGAACAGTACCTGGCTTTATAACGTCAGAATATTTATCGCGCTGTGTGGTACCACCGCCCTGCCGTGGTGGATAGGTGATGTAAAGCTCACTATCCCGCTGACCCTTGGCGTGGTGGCAGCGGCGTTGGCCGATCTTGATGACCGGCTCGCCGGTCGTTTACGTAATCTGCTGATCACCTTGATCTCCTTTTTTATTGCCTCGGCCTCGGTAGAGCTACTTTTCCCGTGGCCGTGGCTGTTTGCGCTGGGGCTGATTATCTCTACCAGTGGGTTTATTTTGCTCGGCGGACTGGGTCAGCGCTACGCCACCATCGCGTTTGGTGGCCTGCTGATCGCCATCTATACCATGCTTGGCATCTCGCTTTTCGAACAGTGGTATCAGCAACCGCTACTGCTACTGGCGGGCGCGGTATGGTTTAACCTGCTGACGCTTATCGGTCATCTGGTCTTTCCGATCCGTCCTTTGCAGGACAATCTTGCGCGCTGCTATGAGCAACTGGCCCATTTTCTGGAGCTGAAATCCCGGTTGTTCGATCCCGATATCGAAGACGAAAGTCAGGCACCGCTGTATGACCTGGCGCTGGCTAACGGTCAACTGGTCTCAACCCTGAACCAGACCAAAACATCATTACTTACCCGACTGCGGGGCGATCGTGGGCAGCGCGGCACCCGGCGTACCCTGCATTACTACTTTGCGGCGCAGGATATTCATGAGCGTGCCAGTTCGTCTCACGTCCAGTATCAGGCCCTGCGTGAACAGTTCCGCTACAGCGACGTCATGTTCCGCTTTCAGCGCCTGCTCTCCATGCAGTCCCAGGCTTGTGGGCATTTATCGCGTTGCATTTTATTGCGCATACCTTATCAGCACGATAGCCGTTTTGAGCGCGCCTTCACTCATCTGGATGCGGCACTGGATCGGGCCCGCGCTGGGGGTACGTCAGACGATCAGATAAAAGCGCTGGGTTTTTTGCTGCAAAATCTTCGCGCCATTGACGCACAGCTGGCAACGATCGAGTCTGAACAGGCGCAGGCTTTACCCCGTAACGATACTGATAATATGCTGGCAGATGAAGGTCTCAATGGCATCAGCGACATTCGCGCTCGCCTGAGCCGTAATCTGTCTCCGGAATCAGCCTTGTTCCGTCATGCCATTCGCATGTCCGCGGTATTGTGCGTCGGGTATGCGTTTATACAGCTTACCGGACTGGAGCACGGATACTGGATCCTGTTGACCAGCCTGTTTGTCTGCCAGCCAAACTATAACGCCACGCGGCATCGTCTGGCGCTGCGTATTATTGGTACGCTGGTAGGCGTGGCGGTTGGCCTGCCGGTGCTCTATTTTGTGCCCTCTATTGAAGGCCAGTTGATCCTGATTGTTATTACCGGCGTGCTGTTCTTCGCCTTTCGACATGTGCAATATGCCCATGCGACGATGTTTATCACCCTGCTGGTGCTGCTGTGCTTTAACCTGCTCGGCGAAGGCTTTGAAGTCGCCATTCCACGTATCATTGATACCCTGATTGGGTGCGCCATAGCCTGGGCTGCCGTCAGTTTTATCTGGCCAGACTGGCGTTTTCGTAACCTACCCCGCGTACTGGAAAGGGCCATTGATGCTAACTGTCGCTACCTTGATGCGATCCTTGAACAGTACCATCAGGGGCGGGATAACCGAATGGCCTACCGCATCGCCCGCCGCGATGCACACAATCGCGATGCTGAACTGGCGTCAGTGGTATCCAATATGTCAACAGAACCGGGCGCATCAGCAGAGTTGCGCGATGCCGCGTTTCGTCTGTTGTGCCTCAACCATACCTTTACCAGCTATATTTCTGCGCTGGGCGCGCATCGGGAAAAACTGACTTCCGCTGAGATCCTCAATCTACTGGATGACGCCGTATGCTACGTTGACGACGCGTTACATCACTCCCCCGCCGATGAAGAACGCGTCCGGAAAACGTTGACCCAACTGGTGGGGCGCATTGCTGAGGTGGAGTCACGCCCTGACAGCAAAGAGCCGTTGGTACTGCAACAGATCGGGCTGGTGGTGGCGCTGTTACCGGAAATCAGCCGCCTTCAGCATCAGGTTATGCGCTGAGGCTGACGACGTTCAGCCTCAAATTCGGTGTACCAGGCCGTTAACGTCTGGCGCAGTTGCGCCGGGAGTGCAGCCAGGTGCTTACCCTCTATGGCTCCCGCCAGCGCCAGCAGAATATTGATACCAAGATGCGTATTGAGTGTTCGTAAGCGCAGCCAGCACGCTTTGGCTCCCAGCTTTTTTAACGTCGCGGCATCGGGGATTCCTGCTTCCCATAACAGCATCTCCAGTTGAAAGTTCAGGTTCGGCAGATCTTTTAACCTGGGCTCACACAGGCGCTGCATCTTTTCCTTCCACGCGGCAGCCAGTGACCATGTTGAAAGTTTCATCAGCGTTTCGCGGTCCTGCCACAGGCTCTCATCAACACGGTAATAGTTCAATAATACTGGCCTTCCGCGTTTCATGATGGTCAGCAGAGGTGCTGAATGTTGCGCCCGATATTCTGCACTTTGTTCACAGGCTCGCAGGTAAAGATCGCCCTTTGCGACCATGGCAAACACCGTATCATCAACGGAGAGGCTGTAGCCGCCGAACAGCGCGCGATGGCGAATTGTCCCCAGGGCGGCGAGATATTCACGTGATTCATAGATCCGTCGATAAGACATATCTTTCATGATTATTCCTTTAAAATCATGGCGTAAAGGCATCTTCTGGTAATAACGGATCCGTTAACGAGGAACATAAGGAAGTTGCCCGCGGCGGGCAAGATGATTTTCATATGGGCTGGAGATATCCCGCAAATTTGCGAGGCGCTTTCAGAAATTGAGGTTGATCTTTGTACGTACAGGAGTTACTGTACATCCATACAGTAACTATCAGGGCTGGATTGATTATGTACACTTCAGGCTACGCTAATCGTGCATCAACACTTAACGCTATGACGGGCAACCGTACCCAGGCAAAATCGGCTGGCGACTCGACGGGCCTCATCAGCGAAGTGGTTTATCGTGAAGACCAGCCCGCGATGACGCAGTTGCTGTTATTACCTCTTCTGCAACAGCTGGGTCAGCAATCACGCTGGCAGCTGTGGTTAACGCCGCAGCAAAAATTAAGTCGTCAGTGGGTTCAGGCTGCCGGTCTGCCGTTGACCAAATTGATGCAGATCAGTCAGCTCTCTCCTGACGATACGCTGGAATCAATGATCCGAGCGTTACGCACCGGTAATTACAGTGTGGTGATTGGCTGGCATGCGGAAGATTTAACAGAAGATGAGCATCAGCGTCTGGTTCAGGCGGCTGAGGAAGGTAACGCGATGGGCTTTATTATGCGTCCTGTCCGGATGGATCCTCACGCCACAAGACAGCTTTCCGGGCTAAAAATTCACTCGAATTTGTATCATTGAGCCAGTTTAAGATAATTCCTGGGATTTTTTTTGCGGGATCTTGTGCTGTCTGGTTCTTAAGCTAAATTGTCCTGCGATGCCTGTCTGGTGCGGTTTGCGCTGATTTATGTTGATTATATTCTCGTCATAAATGTTAAATTTTGCACGCAGAAAGCTTTTTTTTTCATATGCCTGACGGAGTTCACACTTGTAAGTTTCGAACTACGTTGTAGACTTTACATCGCCAGGGGTGCTCGGCATAAACCGAAGATATCGGTAAAGTTACTTTGAGCAATACCCCCGGTGAAGGATTTAACCGTGTTTTCTCTGGCGAGAAATTCATGGCGAATTTTGGATGATAACGAGGCGCAAAAAATGAAAAAGACAGCTATCGCGATTGCAGTGGCACTGGCTGGCTTCGCTACCGTAGCGCAGGCCGCTCCGAAAGATAATACCTGGTACGCAGGTGGTAAACTGGGCTGGTCCCAATTCCACGACACCGGTTTCATTCCTAATGACGGCCCGACCCACGAAAACCAACTGGGTGCTGGTGCGTTCGGTGGCTATCAGGTTAACCCGTACGTTGGCTTTGAACTGGGCTACGACTGGCTGGGCCGCGAAGAGTATAAAGGCGACACCGTAAACGGTGCGTTCAAAGCTCAAGGCGTTCAGCTGACTACCAAACTGAGCTACCCGGTTGCTGACGATGTAGACATCTACACCCGTCTGGGTGGTATGGTTTGGCGTGCAGATGCCAAAGCAAACGTCCCAGGTGCTGACTTCCACGCTAAAGACCACGACACCGGTGTTTCCCCGGTCTTCGCTGGTGGTGTTGAGTGGGCTGTTACCCGTGACGTTGCTACCCGTCTGGAATACCAGTGGGTTAACAACATCGGTGACGCACAAACTGTTGGTACCCGTCAGGACAACGGTCTGCTGAGCTTAGGTGTGTCTTACCGCTTCGGTCAGCAGGAAGACGCAGCTCCGGTAGTTGCTCCGGCTCCGGCTCCGGCTCCGCAGGTATCTACCAAGCACTTCACCCTGAAGTCTGACGTACTGTTCAACTTCAACAAAGCGACTCTGAAACCAGAAGGCCAGCAGGCTCTGGATCAGATGTACTCCCAGCTGAGCAACCTGGATCCGAAAGACGGTTCTGTAGTTGTTCTGGGCTTCACCGACCGCATCGGTTCTGACGCTTACAACCAGGGTCTGTCCGAGAAACGTGCACAGTCTGTTGTTGACTACCTGATCTCTAAAGGTATCCCGTCCAACAAGATCTCTGCTCGTGGTATGGGCGAATCTAACCCGGTTACCGGCAGCACCTGTGACAACGTGAAAGCGCGCCCTGCGCTGATCGATTGCCTGGCTCCGGATCGTCGTGTTGAGATCGAAGTTAAAGGTATCAAAGACGTTGTAACTCAGCCGCAGGCTTAAGTTTACGTCTTATAAAAAAACCCCGCGCTGCGGGGTTTTTTATTGCCTGTTATTGGGCTCACAGAGTTAAAGACGGGCTTATTCTTTGCCTAACAACGCCTGCAAATCTTGCTTCAGCGTCGACATTTTACTGGCGTATTTCTCTTTATGTTCCGCATCTTCAATCAACTGCACGATGGTTTCTGAGAGCGTTTTTCCCCGACGTTGTGCAAGACCGGCCAGGCGCTGCCAGACCATGAATTCCAGATCGATAGACTTCTTACGGGTATGCTGGTGCTCGGCATTAAAATGACGCTTACGGCGTGCGCGGATGGTCTGCTTCATGCGATTCATTAAGGTCGCATTCATATGTTGCTCAATCCAGGCATTCACGCGAACCGGTTCATTTTCGAGCGTCAGCAGCAGATCGACGGCCTCTTTCGCCGCACTGGTTTCTATATAGCGCGTGATTAATTCACCTTCACGGTGCTTTTTCACCAGGTACTTCCATTTCCAGCCGCTTTCAAGATTTTCCAGTTGTTGGTATTTCATCGCGATCTCAGTGTTACCCTGTAACTGAGTTCAGAATATCAGTTTTTTAGCAATCTGCTGAAAAGAAATCATATCCTGTGAACGGGCAAGCGAGTTTGGCCTCAGGAAATCGCGTATTCCTGATGTGATGCTTTGCCGCTTACGGTATAATTCCGCCCTTTACTTCTGACGATAAAACCTCAACTTTGACCATTACTAAACTAGCCTGGCAAGACCTTGTTCCTGATACCGATAGCTATCAGGAGGTGTTTACCCAATCCGATGTGGCGTCTGAGAGTGAATTAACCCTCGGCGACACGCAACCTCGCTTACAGTATGCGCTGGAGCAGCTGCTTCACCCGCTGGCGTCGTCACGCTTTTTGCTGGCTAAAGCGCCGGAGGAAGTGGAATATCTGGGTCTTATTGCTGACGCTGCGGGTCAATTACTGCCGGAAGATCAGCCTGTTATTGGCGGCGAATATCACATTACGGGTCGTAGCGTCACCTTTACGGCCTCAACGGATCCGCTGGCCGATTTCGGCTCCAAAAACCCTGTAGTCGTTGCGGACTGGGTAGAGGCAGAACAGCTGTTTGGCTGCCTGCGGCAGTTCAATAATGAGATCACCCTGCAACCGGGCCTGGTTCATCAGGCCAACGGTGGCGTGCTGGTGATCTCCCTGCGTACCTTGCTGGCGCAACCGCTGTTGTGGATGCGCCTGAAAACCATGATCACCCGCCAGCGCTTCGACTGGGTCTCCTTTGACGAGTCGCGTCCGTTGCCGGTCAGCGTGCCATCCATGCCGCTGCAGCTGAAAGTGATCCTCGTCGGTGAACGTGATTCACTGGCTGACTTCCAGGAGATGGAGCCTGATCTGGCAGCCCAGTCCATTTACAGCGAATACGAAGAAAACCTGCAGGTTACCGATGCCGAAACCATGACGCAATGGTGCCAGTGGGTGCTGCATATTGCGCTGAATGCGGCCTTGCCCGTTCCGGCACCGGATGCCTGGCCGGTGCTGATCCGTGAAGCCGTGCGTTATACCGGCGATCAGGAAACGCTGCCGCTCTGCCCGCTGTGGCTGGTACGCCAGCTGCGCGAAGTAGCGGCGCTGGGGGCAGACACGACTTTCGATGCAGAGCAGTTGCAGACCATGCTCAGCCAGCGCGAATGGCGTGAAAGCTATTTACCGGAACGCATCCAGGATGAGATCCTTCAGGAACAAATTCTCATTGAAACCGAAGGTGAGCGTGTCGGTCAGATCAACGCCCTCTCGGTAGTTGAATTCCCCGGCCACCCGCGCGCCTTTGGCGAGCCGTCGCGCATCAGTTGCGTCGTGCATATTGGTGACGGCGAATTTAATGATATTGAACGCAAAGCGGAGCTGGGCGGAAATATTCATGCAAAAGGCATGATGATCATGCAGGCTTTTTTGATGGCCGAGCTACAGCTGGATCAGCAGATCCCCTTCTCTGCCTCGCTGACCTTTGAGCAATCCTACAGCGAAGTGGATGGCGACAGCGCCTCAATGGCGGAGCTCTGTGCGCTGATCAGCGCCCTGGCGGATGTGCCCATTAATCAGCATCTGGCGATCACGGGTTCGGTAGATCAGTTCGGTCGGGCGCAGCCGGTGGGTGGCCTGAACGAAAAGATCGAAGGTTTCTTCAGTATCTGCCAGCAGCGTGGCCTGACCGGTAAGCAGGGGATCATCATCCCGTCTGCTAACGTACGTCATCTTTGTCTGCCGCAGGATCTGCTGGAAGCAGTGGAAGCGGAGCAATTCTTTATCTGGGCCATCGATGATGTGACAGATGCGCTACCCTTACTGACAAACCTGGCCTGGGATGCTGAGGGGCAAACGACGCTCAGTCAGACCATTCAGGAACGTATTGCCCAGGCCTCGCAGCAGGAAGCGCGACATCGCTTTCCCTGGCCGTTACGCTGGTTAGCCTGGTTTATGCCGAACTGATCGGACTTGTTCAGCGTACACGTGTTAGCTATCCTGCGTCCCAAACTTACAATAAGGCTTACTTAAAACATGGTAGATAAACGCGAATCCTATACGAAAGAAGACCTTCTTGCCTCTGGTCGTGGTGAACTGTTTGGCGAAAAAGGCCCGCAGTTACCGGCACCTAACATGCTGATGATGGACCGTGTCGTCAAAATGACGGAAAAAGGCGGCAACTTCGATAAAGGTTATGTTGAAGCAGAACTGGATATCAATCCGGACATGTGGTTCTTCGATTGCCACTTTATCGGCGATCCGGTGATGCCGGGCTGTCTGGGTCTGGATGCGATGTGGCAGCTGGTTGGCTTCTACCTCGGCTGGCTCGGCGGCGAAGGCAAAGGCCGCGCGCTGGGCGTGGGTGAAGTGAAATTCACCGGTCAGGTTCTGCCGACCGCGAAAAAAGTCACCTACCGCATTCACTTCAAGCGCATTGTTAACCGTCGTCTGATTATGGGCCTGGCGGATGGTGAAGTGCTGGTTGATGGTCGTGTTATCTACACGGCAAACGATTTGAAAGTTGGGCTGTTCCAGGATACGTCTGCATTCTGATTGCCCTGACAGGCGAAACCTCCGCCAGGCGGAGGTTTCTTATTAAAGAGACAGAATCAGGCGATTACTGTCCTGACCTCCATGGCTTCTCGCCAGCCTCCAAGCCAGTATGACCTCTGATTCAGCGTCTGGTAAGGACATAGTTCTTTTGAGCGTCCGGCAATACCGGCCTGATACCCTCGTTGATGAGCCCGTTCCAGGCGATCTCGTTTTTGTCTCTTCATGCCTCGTTTCCCTCATATTTTGAGTCTGGTGGAAAAGAAAACAGTGATTACAAAATGCGCAATCACGTCTCTTTTGTAACGCGGATACACAGCATCGTCAATGCACAAAATTCATACCATTGTCATAAATGTGAGGTATGCGAAACTTCATTTGTACAAAAAGTGTGCTGATGGACAGATAATTCACCGGAAATCAGGCATAAAAAAACCGCCAGTGCGTGAGCAAACCGGCGGTCTTTTAGGATTAATTGCAATCAGGGCAGACGGTTAAGTTCCCGCGCGATATCGACCGCTTCGCGACGCCACGCGTCCCCCAGTACTTTAACCATCGCGTCATAACCATCCTGCTGCTGGGTCATCTCGATATGGAACGGCCGTTTGATCAACTGCCCCTGATGGTTCAGTAACCACTCGCCGCTGACAATCACCCGCCCATCATAGCGTCCATGAAACCCCGTCACCGAGACGTTCAGCGTATCCTGCTCGGTACCGAGCGGTGTAGAGGCAACCACCCAGCCAGGCAACTGCTGACTGAGGTTCGCCACCAGCGTAGTGCGCAGTTGCTGATCGAGCGGGCTGGCCCACAGGTTTTTCGTGCCGATAGCGTATTTTACCTCGCTGGTCTGATAGACCACGCCATTGCCCGCCAGATAATCCGGCACCGAAACCTGCTCCACCCACAGCAGGCGGCTGGTCGGGCCGCTCTGAGGCTGCACGCTGTTCTGTTGCGGCGTGGGCAGCTGGTAATAATTCGTCTCCTCGACGCTGCTGCTACAGGCCGCCAGCAGTAGCGTCGCGGCGATGACTACTCCATTTTTCATTGTTTTGCCCTCTTAGGCTCAGGATCTTTTTTGTCCTTCGCTTCAAATACCAGCGCATTGCTCTTGGTGTTCAGCGTTTTCAGTACCGGTTGCAGTTCACGCAATACCTGATCCAGTCGCTGCATATCCGCCACCATTTTGTTATAGGCCGCCGAGCCTGGCTGGAAGCCCTGCATACTGCGGTTCAGCTCACGCAGCGTATTCTGCATATCGGCTGGCAGCTGTTGTGCAGACTGGCTGGCGGTGATCTTGTTCAGGTTATCCAGCGTCGTTTGCAGACGGCGCATGGTGCGCTGAGTTTCATTAAGCGAATTCGTCGCCTGTTCGATCATCGGGTTCAGCGGCAGATTGTTAATCTTATCCAGCGTATCCATCAGGCGTTGCTGGATCTGCGCCAGACCGCCGCTGACGGTCGGGATAATTTCATAACCCGCATATTTACGGATCCCGGTTATCGGCGGTGCTTTCGGATAGAAGTCCATGTCGATATACAGCGCCCCGGTCACCAGATTCCCGGTTTTCAGCGAGCCACGCAGACCGCTTTTCAGCAGCTCATTGATATGCGATTTCATATCCGGCATCTCGCCAAGCTGACTGGCAAGCCGTTCCGGCTCAATGCGGATCAGCACCGGAATGCGGTAATCATTATCCAGCGCCTGCTCCATTCCTGGCATCATAGCGGGCACTTTGCTGACCGTACCAATGCGAATGCCGCGGAATTCCACCGGCGCGCCTGCCTGCAGGCCACGAATGGAATCTTTAAAGAACAGCAAATAATCGATATGGTCGGTATAGAGCGATTCCTGAATACTGCGCTGATCGTCAAATAGCGTGAAGGCCGTTTTTTCCGATACCGGCGTACCCAGATCGATACCCTCCGGCACGTCAAAGCTGACGCCGCCGCCAAACAGCGTGGTCAGCGAACCCATCTCGACCCGCATCCCGGCGGATGTCAGATCCACCGCAATGCCGCTGTCTTTCCAGAAACGCACGTTGCTGGTCACCAGACGATCGTTCGGCGCATTGATAAACAGCTGATAGCTGATGGTGCGCTTTTCCGAATCAAAGGTGCTGGTTTCTACCGAGCCGACGCGATAGCCGCGGAACAGCACCGGATCGCCTGGCGAGAGCTGCCCGGCTTTTTTACTGTCGAGGATCACCCGGATGCCTTTCGCATCCGGCGGAGCCAGCGGCGGGGCATCCAGCAGCGTATAGCTCTCCGGCTGCGCGCCTTTTTTACCGGGTTGCAGCTCAATGTAAGCACCGGACAGCAACGTGCCCAGCCCGCTGATCCCCTCGCGGCCAACCTGCGGTTTGACCACCCAGAATACCGAGTCGCCATGCAACAGTTTGCTCATATCCGAATTAAGGCGCGCCTTGATCTCCACGCGCTTCAGATCGTCTGTCAGGGTCGCTGATTCCACCACGCCAACGTTAATGCTGCGGCTTTTAATGGTGGTTTTACCCGCCTCGATACCCTCGGCATTAGCGGTAATCAACGTAACGACCGGCCCCTGATGGCTGTAGTGATAAAACAGGATCCAGGCACCGATAAGCGCAGTCACGATGGGGAAAATCCACACCGGCGACCAGCTCTTTACCTTTTGCACCTTCGCATCCCCACTTTTCGTCTCCATGTTTTTATCATTCCTCATGGCTTGATTCTGGCTCGCGATCCCAGGACAGACGGGGATCGAAAGTCATTGCCGCAAACATTGTCATGATGACCACCAGCGCAAACATCAGCGCGCCTGTTGCGGGGTAAATGTTCATAAGGCCGCCGATGCGCACCAGCGCGGACAGCACAGCGATTACAAAAACGTCAATCATTGACCAGCGACCGACAAATTCCACGACTTCATAAATCAAATGCATTCGCTCACCGTCGCGTCTGCCGTGCCCTTTTGCATCCCAGCACAGCCAGCCGAGGGCGATCATCTTCAGCGTCGGCACCATGATACTGGCAATAAAAATCACCAGCGCCACCGGATACGATCCCTCTCCCCACAGCAAAATCACCCCTGCCAGAATGGTGGACGGCATTCTGTCTCCCAGCAGATCGGTGATCATGATCGGCAGAATATTGGCAGGCAGGTAGAGCATGATGGAGGTAATGAGCAGCGCCATCGTCCATTGCAGGCTGTTTTTACGGCGTACATAACCGCGGGTATGACAGCGCGGACACTGACGCAGATCGGCGGGCAATATCGCCGTGCAGCACGGACAGGAGCGTAGCCCCTGACGAAGCCCGGTGATGCCAGGCGTCAGCGTCTGTGTTACCGGCGGTATATGGGCGAGATCGTCCCACAGCCAGCGCCGATCGACGCACTGAAAAGCACGCAGTTGCAGCAGACAGAACAGACACCACGGAATAAAACTGCTGCCAATGCCAATGTCGCCGTAGGCCATCAGTTTTACAAAGCTCACCAGCACCCCGGCGAGGAAAATTTCCGCCATGCCCCAGGATTTTAACTGGAAGAAAATGCGCGCCAGAAACGCCTGTACACGCCAGGGGAGTGAAACACGATTGACCAGCAACAAAATGGTCACCAGGCCAAAGGCCGGGACCATCTGCACAAACAGCAGGAAAAAGGTGCCGAGGCTGGCGTAATCTTCCGAGAACATGACGCGCGGAATTTCCAGCAGTGTCACCTCACTGGTGACACCGGCAACCTTCATATTGATAAAGGGGAAAAGATTGGATAACAGCAGCATAAAAAGCGCCACCAGCGCATAGGCGGTGGGACGCTGGCGTGGCTCAGCCCACTTCGTGGTCAGCGTATGTCCGCAGCGAGGACAGTCCGCTTTATGACCGTCCTCCAGCGCGGGAAGTGCCACCAGCAAGTCACACTGAGAACACAAAATGTGCCGGGTGGCATGGTGGTGATCGCACATACGTTTATCCTGAATTACGCGCCGTTTTTAAGGGCCTCAAGGTATTCCCAACGCTCAAAAGCTTCTTCCAGCGCCTGTTCAGCCTGTGCCATATCAGCAAGCACTTTTTGCGTATGGTCATGAGGCTGGCTGAAAAAGGCCCCGTCAGCCACCTGGGCCTGAAGCGCGCTCAGTTCCGCTTCCAGCGTTTCAAGGCGCTGCGGGAGCTGCTCAAGTTCGCGCTGCAGGTTATAGCTTAGTTTGTTAGCGGCACGTTTAACAGTTTCTGCTTTTGGGGCAGCAACTTCCGCATTTTTTTTCGCGACTGATTGTTTATGCGCCAGTGACGCCGCTTGCTGGCCGCGGGCGTCCTGATAACCGCCGACATAACGACCAATCCGGCCTTCGCCTTCAAAGATCCAGCATTCGGTCACGGTATTATCCACGAACTGACGATCGTGGCTGACCAGCATAACGGTGCCCTGGTAGCCGTCGATAAGCTCTTCCAGCAGTTCGAGGGTTTCCACATCCAGGTCGTTGGTCGGTTCATCGAGGATCAGCAGGTTGCTGGGCTTGAGGAACAGACGCGCCAGCAGCAGGCGGTTACGCTCCCCACCGGACAGCGCACGCACCGGCGTCATGGCGCGTTTCGGATGGAACAGGAAGTCCTGCAGATAACCCAGCACATGGCGCGGTTTCCCGTTCACCAGCACTTCCTGTTTACCTTCGGAAAGGTTATCCATCACCGTTCTGTCCGGATCGAGTTCCGCGCGGTGCTGGTCAAAATAGGCCACTTCTAATTTGGTGCCGCAGTGTACGCGACCGCTGTCAGCCTGCAACTGTCCGAGCATCAGCTTCAGTAAGGTGGTTTTACCGCAGCCGTTCGGCCCGATAAGCGCGATCTTGTCGCCACGCTGAACCTGCGCAGAAAAATCATTAACCAGCACTTTGCCGTCAACGCTGTAGTTAACGTTTTCCATTTCGAAGACAATTTTGCCGGAGCGGGAGGCTTCTTCGACCTGCATTTTCGCGCTGCCCATCACTTCACGGCGCTCGCCACGCTCGCGACGCATCGCTTTCAGGGCGCGCACACGGCCTTCATTACGCGTACGACGCGCTTTGATGCCCTGGCGGATCCACACTTCTTCCTGCGCCAGTTTGCGGTCAAATTCGGCGTTCTGTAACTCTTCCACACGCAGCGCTTCTTCTTTCTCCAGCAGATACTGATCGTAGCTGCCCGGATAGGTCACCAGCTTGCCGCGATCCAGATCGACAATGCGCGTCGCCATATTGCGGATAAACGAACGGTCGTGGGAAATAAAGATAATGGTGCCGTTGAAGGTTTTCAGGAAACCTTCCAGCCAGTCGATGGTTTCAATGTCGAGGTGGTTAGTGGGTTCGTCCAGCAGCAGCACGCGCGGGTTGCTGACCAACGCACGGCCCAGCGCCGCTTTACGCAGCCAGCCACCGGACAGTGACGCCAGCGCCATGTCGGCTTCCAGGCCAATCTGCTCCAGCACTTCATTGATACGATTTTCAAGCTGCCACAGGCCGTGGTGATCCAGCAGATCCTGGAGACGGGCCATCTCGTTAAGGTTTTTCTCGCTGGGATCGGTCATCACCAGATGAGAAACCTCATGATAGGCCTTGAGATATTCCGCCTGCTCAGAGATGCCTTCCGCCACGAAATCGTACACGCTACCCGCCACATCGCGAGGCGGATCCTGTTGCAGACGCGCCACGACCAGATCTTGTTCGTAGACAATACGGCCATCGTCCAGACCCAGTTCGCGGTTGAGAATTTTCATCAGCGTCGATTTACCGGCGCCGTTACGCCCCACCAGACACACGCGTTCGTTGTCTTCGATGTGCAGTTCGGTGTTATCCAGAAGCGGCGCATCGCTGAACGACAGCCAGGCACCGTGCATACTAATTAATGACATTTATTCTTCCTTTCAGGCTGAGGTGATCAGCCAGCAATTGTGGATCTGACGGTTGCGGGCGAAATCCTGCGACTGTGTTTTTTGCGTGATTTCTTGTGCTTTCAGTCCGAGCTCAGCCAGACCGTCGTGATCCATACGGAAACCGCGTTTGTTGTTCGAGAACATAATGGTGCCGCCTTGACGCAGCAGACGTTTCAGATCTTTCATCAGGCGCAGGTGATCGCGCTGCACATCGAAAGCATCTTCCATTCTTTTTGAGTTAGAGAATGTCGGTGGATCGATGAAGATCAGATCAAACTGTTCATCGGTATCGCGCAGCCAGGCCAGGCAATCGGCCTGGATCAGACGGTGCGCGCGACCGCTTAAATTGTTCAGGCGCAGGTTGCGCTCGGCCCACTCGAGATAAGTGCGGGACATGTCCACGGTGGTGGTGGATTTCGCGCCGCCAAGACCGGCGTGGACGCTGGCGCTGCCGGTATAGGCAAAGAGGTTAAGGAAGTCTTTACCCTTGCTCATCTGGCCGAGCATACGACGGGCGATACGGTGATCGAGGAACAGGCCGGTATCCAGATAATCGGTCAGGTTGACCCACAGACGCGCGTTATATTCGCTCACCTGCATGAAATCGCCCTTCTCGTTCATTTTCTGATACTGGCTTTTGCCCTTCTGTCGTTCACGGGTTTTCAGCACCAGCTTGTTCGGGGCGATGCCCAGCACCGCGATGGTGGCCGAGATAATATCGAACAGGCGCTGACGGGCTTTCTGCGGATCCACGGTTTTCGGCGGAGCGTACTCCTGCACCACCACGGAATCAGCGTAGCGATCGACTGCCACGTTGTATTCCGGCAAATCGGCGTCATACAGGCGATAGCATTCAATCCCTTCCTGACGGGCCCATTTTTCCAGTTTTTTGACGTTTTTACGCAGGCGGTTGGCGTAATCTTCCGCCATCGACGCGCTGCCACTGCCCTGCGCGTCGGCGCTGGGCACGGCAATCGCGTAGTTTTTCTGCACGCAGTCCAGCGGGCCGTTTTTGGCTTTGAACTGGCGATCGGCGCGCAGTTGCAGGCAGTTAAGCAGATCCGGCGAGGCGCTGAACAACGATAAGTTCCAGCCGCCGAACTGACTTTTAATGATACGGCCCAGCATGCTGTGCAGCGCAATCAGCGCCGGTTCGCTGTCCAGACGTTCACCGTAAGGCGGGTTGCTGAGGATCGTCCCGGTCGGACCTTCCGGCAGCGGGTTTGTCAGTTTCGCGACGTCTTTCACGTCAAAAGCGATTAGCTCGCCCACGCCAGCACGGCGGGCGTTGCTGCGGGCGCGTTCAATCACGCGGCTGTCGTTATCTGAGCCGTAAAAACGCGAGCCATAATCCGCGAGGCCTTTACGGGCGCGCACCTGCGCTTCGGCTTTCACTTCTTTCCAGATGGCGTCGTCATGCTGCGCCCAGCCGTTGAATCCCCAGTGCCCGCGATGCAGGCCCGGCGCGCGATCGGTGGCATACATTGCCGCTTCAATCAGCAGCGTACCGGAACCGCACATCGGATCGAGCAGCGGCGTACCCGGCTGCCAGCCCGAGCGCATCACAATAGCGGCGGCGAGGCTTTCTTTTATCGGCGCAACGCCGGTGCCGTCACGGTAGCCGCGCTGGTGCAGGCCTTCTCCACTCAGATCCAGCGCAATATGCGCCGTGTCTTTATTCAGCCAGACGTTAATACGCAGGTCCGGTTTTTCGCGATCGACGTTCGGACGTTCCATATTTTTACGCGTGAAGCTGTCGACGATGGCATCTTTAACCTTCAGCGCACCGTACTGGCTGTTACGAATGGTCTCGTTCAGCCCGCTAAAGTGCACGGCAAAGGTGGCGCCAGGGCTGAAAATCTCCGTCCAGTCGATCGCCTGCACCCCGAGATAGAGGTCAAGGTCGCTGTAAACCTTGCACTCGCTCATCGGCATCATGATGCGCGAAGCCAGACGACTCCACATCAGGCTCTGGTAGACGAGCCGGGTATCCCCCTCAAAATGGACACCACCCTGAACCACCTGGGCATTCTGCCCGCCCAGGCTTTCCAGTTCAGTTTTTAACAGCTCTTCCAGCCCGCGGGCCGTACTGGCAAACAGAGAAATCATATCGTCACTTATTCACTTAGAAAATTGTTGCGCATTATAGCTAATCTCAACGCTATGTCATAAAGTTGAGCGCTTATTTCCATATTCTGAAGAGGATGGCGTGGCAACCTTATCGCGGCTTTTCATTCACCCGGTTAAATCAATGCGCGGCACTGGCCTCACGCATGCCCTGGCGGACATCAGCGGGCTGGCGTTCGACCGCATTTTTATGGTCACTGAACCCGACGGCACCTTCATTACCGCCCGTCAGTTTCCCGCGATGGTGCGCTTCACGCCCGCCCTGTTACCCGATGGTCTGCACCTCACCGCCCCCGACGGCAGCAGTGCGCTGGTGCGATTTGCGGATTTCGACGCGCAGCCTGAACCCACAGAAGTCTGGGGCAACCATTTTACGGCTTTTGTTGCGCCTGTGGCGATAAACCAGTGGCTAAGCGGTTTTTTCGCCCGCGAGGTGCAGTTGCGCTGGGTTGGCCCGCAACCGACGCGTCGGGTAAAACGCTTTGAAAGCGTGCCGCTCTCCTTTGCCGATGGCTTTCCCTATCTGCTCGTCAACGAAGCCTCGCTACGGGATCTCCAGCAGCGCTGCCCGGCGAGCGTGCAAATGGAGCAGTTCCGGCCCAATCTGGTGATCAGCGGTGTCGCTGCCTGGGAAGAAGACAGCTGGAAGGTCGTGCGCATCGGGGACGTGATTTTTGATGTGGTCAAACCGTGCAGCCGCTGCATATTCACCACCGTCAGCCCGGAGCGCGGGCAAAAGCATCCGTCGGGAGAACCGCTCGCCACGTTACAGGGTTTCCGTACCGCACAGGATAACGGCGATGTGGATTTCGGCCAGAACCTGATCGCCCGTAACAGCGGCGTGATCCGCGTCGGTGATGAACTGACGGTGCTGGCCAGCGCGCCGGGAAAAGTTTATGGCGCAGGCAACGTGGCCGCCACGCTGAAGGTGGATAAAGCCGCTCCCTCGGGCGTGAGCATAGATTTTCAGGGGCAGGTATTTGCCGGCAATAATCAGCAGGTGTTACTGGAGCAACTGGAAAGTCAGGGGATCCGCGTACCTTATTCCTGTCGGGCGGGGATCTGCGGCTGTTGCCGGATCCGTTTAGTCGAGGGGGAAGTCAGTGCGCTTAAACAATCGGCGATCGGTGACGATGGCACCATTCTGAGTTGCAGCTGCATCCCCAAAACGGCGCTAAAACTGGAAAGCTAAACGGCCTGCTCGAGGCTGAAACTGGCGGTCATCGGCTGCGGTTTCAGCCTGTCATTCATCACTTTGATCGCATCGCCAAGCTGCATGGTGCGGCCAGCAATCATCACGCCCGGCTGCGCCAGCAAGCAGAGCGCGGCATTATCACCCGGTTCGACCACCAGCAGATTAACCTGCTCTGCGGTGTCGCTCAGCCAGACACTGGCGGCTTCACCCGGCAACGGTGCCCAACGGTCATTATGCGCTAAGAAGTGCCAGCTTTTCGGCATTTGCGGTTTCAGAAAACGGATGGCTACCAGCGCATTCAGCACCAGCTCCGCCTGCTGTTCACGGTTTAAATCCAGATAGCGGCATTTTTCTTCGAAGGAGAAATAGAGCGCGGCATCTTCCACGCAAAAACCGGTCGGCGCGAAAGCATCGGGGGTTAACATGCGACGGGGAAAGCGAGAGCGAAATAACATGCCATTGGCCAGATCGAGCATCATACGATCGTGCTCTTCATCAAAATACCAGCGCCAGTTATCGTCAGGTTTAATTCGCATGTTCCTCTCCCGTCCGCAAGCGTCCTGTTGCTTTTTTATCCATTTTGCCGCTTCGTTTATTGTGTAAATAATAAAAGACCACAATGTTTAAATAAGCAACAACGACGGAATATAAAACAACCAGGGCCGGAAATAAAGCCCTGGTTGTGATTTAGCGGGAGAAACGTCAAATATGGGTGACGATTTCTTTAATCAGCGGTGGGCCTTTGAAAATAAAGCCCGAATAAATTTGTACCAGCGTTGCACCGGCAGCGATTTTTTCCCGTGCGGCAATCACCGAATCAATGCCGCCCACGCCAATAATCGGCAAACGCCCGTTCAGCTCAACGGCTAATCGGCGGATAATTTCTGTGCTTTTTAATTGCAATGGGCGACCGCTTAAGCCACCCGTTTCGTCGCAATGTTTCATCCCCTGCACCAGCGATCGTTCCAGCGTAGTATTGGTGGCAATAACACCATCAATATTATGACGAACTAAACTGTCGGCCACCTGGATCAATTCTTCTTCACTCAGATCCGGGGCGATCTTTACCGCCACCGGAACATATTTGTGATGGATATTTTGCAGTTCGCTCTGCTTATTTTTGATAGCCAGCAGCAGATCGTCTAACGCTTCGCCATATTGCAGCGAACGCAGGCCAGGGGTGTTTGGCGAGGAAATATTGATCGCGATATAACCAGCATAGGCATAGACTTTTTCCATGCAAATCAGATAGTCATCTTTCCCCTGCTCAACCGGCGTGTCTTTATTCTTGCCGATATTAATACCCAGCACGCCATCGAAATGCGCTTTTTTTACGTTCTCCACCAGGTTATCCACGCCGAGGTTATTAAAGCCCATGCGGTTGATTAAGCCCTCGGCTTCGACGAGGCGGAAAATACGCGGTTTATCGTTACCCGGCTGTGGTCGCGGTGTCACGGTGCCAATTTCAATTGCGCCAAATCCCATCGCGCCGAATGCATCAATACATTCACCATTCTTATCAAGACCCGCCGCCAGGCCAAGCGGATTCTTGAAGGTCAGCCCCATGCAGGTGACGGGTTTTACCGGCACATTCTGGCGCACCAGTGCTTCAAATGGCGTACCGGATACCCGGCGTAATTGCTGAAAGGTCACTTCATGAGCGCGCTCAGGATCGAGCTGAAAAAGGGCTTTACGAACGAAGGGGTAGTACATGAACTCTCCTGGATTCCCGGTGTGCAAACCGGGGCCGTATTATGTTTGATAGCGCCCGGAAAGGGAATTGACCTGAGGCAAAAAAGCCCGCAAAAAAGCAAACGTTTACCTTCTGCCCTCTTCTTATGCCGATTTTTGGCAATTCTTGCTCAGATAAATCATTTAGTGGAATAAAAACCCTCTGGCAAATTGTTATCAATGTTAGATAAAAGCAAACATTTGGTTATAAGGAGTCAGTATGCGTGTAGTGACATTAGCGGGAAGCCCACGTTTCCCTTCGCGCTCCAGCGCCCTGCTGGAATATACCCGCGAACGGTTAAACGAACAGGGGATCGAAGTCTGCCACTGGCACCTGCATAACTTCGCGCCAGAAGATCTGCTCTATGCGCGTTTTGACAGTCCGGCGCTGCTGGCACTGAACGAACAGCTTAATGATGCCGACGGGTTGATTGTCGCCACGCCGATTTATAAAGCCTCCTTTTCCGGCGCGTTAAAAACGCTGCTGGATCTGCTGCCGGAGCGCGCACTGGCAGGAAAAGTGGTGTTGCCGCTGGCGACCGGTGGCAGCGTCGCGCATATGCTGGCGGTGGATTATGCCCTGAAGCCAGTTCTGAGCGCGCTGCGCGCCCAGGAAATTTTACAGGGCGTGTTCGCTGATGACAGCCAGATCGCCGATTACCAGCATAAAGCGACCTTCAGTCCGCATCTGCAGGCCCGCCTTGATAGCGCGCTGGAGACCTTCACCCAAGCGCTGCACCGCCTTGATCGTAAAGCCCCGCTCATCAGTGACACGCAAGGAGTCGTCCATGTTTAACCTTTTCAAATCTCGCGCCCAGTGGCTGGCGCTTGGCGGCATGTTAACGCTTTCCGCCTGGTCACAGGCGGCGCAGACGCCGCCGGACGCCCTGCGTATCGGCTATCAGAAAGGCAGCGTCAGCATGGTACTGGCGAAAAATCATCAGTTGCTGGAAAAACGTTACCCGGACACCAAAATTTCCTGGGTAGAGTTCCCCGCTGGCCCGCAGATGCTGGAAGCGCTGAATATCGGCAGTATTGATTTAGGCAGTACCGGTGATATTCCGCCTATTTTTGCCCAGGCTGCCGGAGCCGATCTGCTGTATGTCGGTGTCGAGCCGCCAAAGCCGAAAGCGGAAGTGATCCTCGTACCGGAAAACAGCCCGATCAAAACCGTCGCCGATCTGAAAGGCCATAAAGTCGCCTTCCAGAAAGGTTCCAGTTCGCACAACCTGTTGCTGCGCGCGCTGCAACAGGCAGGACTGAAATTCACCGATATCCAGCCGACCTATCTGACGCCTGCGGATGCGCGTGCCGCCTTCTCGCAGGGTAATGTCGATGCCTGGGCTATCTGGGACCCCTACTATTCAGCGGCTCTGTTGCAGGGCGGCGTGCGGGTGCTGAAAGACGGGACCGATCTTAAGCAGACCGGTTCGTTTTATCTGGCGGCCCGTCCTTATGCTGAAAAAAATGGCGCGTTTATTCAGGGCGTGCTCGATACCTTCAGCGAGGCAGACGCGTTAACCCTTAGCCAGCGCGAGGCCAGCATCAGTTTACTGGCGAAAACCATGGGGCTGCCTGAGCCGGTGATCGCCACCTATTTTGACCACCGTCCGCCGACGCGCATTTCGCCGGTCAATGACGCCACGGCTGCGCTGCAACAGCAGACTGCCGATCTTTTTTATCAAAACCGCCTCGTCCCGAAGCAGGTGGACATCCGCACCCGCATCTGGCATCCGGCCACGACTCAAGGAGCTAAATCATGAGCCTGAATCTGTTCTGGTTTTTACCCACCCACGGTGATGGTCACTATCTCGGCACAGAACACGCAGCCCGACCGGTCGATCATGGTTATTTGCAGCAGATCGCCCAGGCTGCTGACCGCATCGGTTTTAGCGGTGTGCTGATCCCAACGGGCCGCTCCTGTGAAGATGCATGGCTGGTGGCTGCATCGCTGATCCCGGTGACTCAGCGGCTGAAGTTTCTGGTCGCCCTGCGTCCGAGCGTGACCTCCCCGACCGTGGCAGCACGTCAGGCGGCTACCCTGGATCGTCTTTCAAATGGTCGTGCGCTGTTCAACCTGGTGACCGGCAGCGATCCGCAGGAACTGGCCGCTGACGGCGTGTTCCTCGATCACACCGAACGCTATGAAGCCTCTGCGGAATTTACCCACGTCTGGCGGCGTCTGCTGGAGGGCGATACCGTGGACTTCAACGGCAAGCACATTCATGTGCGTGGCGCAAAACTGTTCTTCCCGCCGGTGCAACAGCCGCGTCCACCGCTCTACTTCGGTGGCTCGTCAGATGTTGCGCAGGATCTGGCCGCCGAGCAGGTTGATCTCTATCTCACCTGGGGCGAACCGCCGGAGCAGGTGAAAGAGAAAATCGAGCAAGTGCGCGCCAAAGCGGCGGCACATGGTCGTAGCGTCCGTTTTGGGATCCGTCTGCATGTGATTGTGCGGGAAACCACGGAAGAAGCGTGGCAGGCCGCGGATCGGCTGATTTCCCATCTGGATGATGACACCATCGCTATCGCGCAGGCGGCATTTGCCCGTCAGGATTCGGTCGGGCAACAGCGTATGGCGGCGCTGCATAATGGCCGCCGTGAAAATCTGGAGATCAGCCCGAACCTGTGGGCAGGCGTCGGCCTGGTGCGTGGCGGGGCGGGTACTGCGCTGGTGGGCGATGGTCCGACGGTGGCAGCGCGCATCAATGAATACGCGGCACTGGGCATCGACAGCTTTATCCTCTCCGGCTATCCGCACCTTGAGGAAGCGTACAAAGTGGGCGAGCTGCTGTTCCCGCATCTCGACGTCGCGATCCCCGCCGTACCGCAGCCACGCCAGTTACAGGCGCAGGGTGAAGCGGTGGCGAACGATTACATTCCGCGCAACGTGTCCCAGAGTTAAGGAGGCGCTATGTCCGACACATCCCGTCAATGGCTGTTGCGCGCTGCACCCTGGTTTTTACCGGTAGGCGTGGTAGTGATCTGGCAGATTGCCTCGTCAACCGGCTGGCTCTCGACGCGTATTCTGCCCTCGCCGGAGGGCGTGGTGGAGGCGTTCTGGTCGCTCTCCGCCAGCGGTGAGCTGTGGCAGCATTTGGCCATCAGCTCGTGGCGGGCGCTGATTGGTTTCGCTATTGGCGGGTCGATTGGCCTGACGCTGGGATTGATCAGCGGCCTGTCGCGCTGGGGAGAACGGCTGCTGGATACGTCGGTACAGATGCTGCGCAATGTGCCGCATCTGGCGCTGATCCCGCTGGTGATCCTGTGGTTTGGTATCGACGAGAGCGCCAAAATTTTCCTTGTCGCGCTCGGGACGCTGTTCCCGATTTACATTAACACCTGGCACGGTATCCGCAATATTGACCGCGGTCTGGTGGAGATGGCGCGCAGTTACGGCCTGTCCGGGTTCGCGCTCTTTGTCCATGTGATCCTGCCCGGCGCCCTGCCCTCCATTCTGGTCGGCGTACGCTTTGCGCTGGGCCTGATGTGGCTGACGTTGATTGTGGCAGAAACCATTTCGGCAAACGCCGGTATCGGTTACCTGGCGATGAATGCCCGCGAGTTTTTGCAGACCGATGTGGTGGTGGTCGCCATCATTCTGTATGCCGTGCTGGGAAAACTGGCGGATCTGAGCGCGCAACTGCTAGAGCGCGTCTGGTTACGCTGGAACCCGGCCTATTCTGTGAAGGAGTGATCTATGAATACTGCGCGCCTTAATCGCGGTACGCCGCTGGTGCTCAACGGCGTCACTAAACGCTACGGCCAGAACACCATCCTCAATGGTCTGGATCTGCATATCCCGGCCGGGCAGTTTGTTGCGGTGGTCGGACGCAGCGGCGGCGGCAAAAGTACCCTGTTACGTTTGCTGGCCGGGCTGGAAAAACCGCAAAGCGGGGAGATCCTCGCTGGCTCCACGCCGCTGGCGCAGATTCAGGACGATACGCGCATGATGTTCCAGGATGCCCGTCTGCTGCCGTGGAAATCGGTGATCGATAATGTCGGTCTTGGTCTGAAAGGCGACTGGCGTGACGCAGCCCGTCAGTCGCTGGCCGCGGTGGGTCTTGAAGATCGTGCGGCAGAGTGGCCGGCAGCGCTCTCTGGCGGGCAAAAACAGCGCGTCGCGCTGGCGCGGGCGTTAATTCACAAACCGGGTTTGCTGCTGCTGGATGAACCGCTGGGCGCACTGGACGCGCTGACCCGGCTGGAGATGCAGGCGCTGCTCGAATCGCTGTGGCAATCCCAGGGCTTTACGGTATTGCTGGTGACCCATGATGTCAGCGAGGCGGTGGCGATGGCCGATCGCGTTCTGCTGATTGAAGACGGAAAAATCGGGCTGGATCTGAGTGTTGATATTGCACGTCCGCGCAGACTGGGCTCGGTGCGACTGGCTGAACTGGAAGCCGATGTGCTGGATCGGGTGATGAAACGCGGCGATACGCCGGTAAGAGCAGTAAAAACAGGGTGAAGGATTATCCCCTCACCCTTGCCCTCTCCTCCCGGAGAGGGTGACAACAGCAGATTACGCCAGCGCTTTCTCAATCTTCTCGAACAGATCGCCCGACAGATTATCCAGCCCTTTCAGTTTTTCCAGCGCAATACGCATTAACGCCTGACGGCTTTCGTCATAACGTCGCAGGCGGATCAGCGGCTCAATCAGACGCGACGCCACCTGCGGGTTACGGCGGTTCAGCTCGGTGAGCATCTCCACCATAAACTGGTAGCCGCTGCCGTCTTCCGCATGGAATGCCGCCGGGTTGCTGCTGGCGAATGCGCCGATCAGTGACCGCACGCGGTTCGGGTTGGAAAGCGTAAACGAGCGGTGATTCAGCAGACTACGCACGGTTTCCAGCACGTTGGCGGCGGGACTGGTGGCCTGCAAAATAAACCACTTGTCCATCACCAGCCCATCCTGATGCCATTTGTCATCATACGCCTGCATCAGCGCATCGCGGCACGGCAGCTGGGCTGCGACGGCAGCAGAGAGCGCGGCCAGTACGTCAGTCATATTATCGGCGTTGTGATACTGCTCGCTCACCAGACGGTCGCCCAGTTGCGCATCGCCAAACGCCAGATAACGCAGGCAGGTGTTACGCAGGGTGCGCTTGCCAATGTCGGCATGTTCCACGCGGTAGGCATCGAGTTTATTGGCGTTATAAACGGCCAGACACTCGTCCGCCAGCTCAGTGGCCAGCGTGCGGGTCAGGGCTTCGCGCACCGCAGCGATCGCCACCGGATCGATGATATCGAACAGTTCAGCCACTTCACTGGCCGAAGGCAGCGTCAGGATCTCTGCCGCCAGCGCCGGGTCGATCTGCTCATCGAGCAGGATCGCACGGAAGGCATCGGCTACATGCAGCGGTAAGGAGAGCGGCTGTCCCTGCTGCTGTCGTGCCACGTTGAGGCGGATGTACGTTGCCAGCAGGCTTTGCGCGGCGTCCCAGCGGGAGAAGTCATTACGCGCATGACGCATCAGGAACGTCAGTTGTTGATCGCTCCACTTGTATTCCAGTTTGACCGGCGCGGAGAATTCACGCAGCAGCGACGGCACCGGCTGGAAGTAGACATTATCGAAGACAAAAGTCTGCTCGGCCTGGGTGACGTTAAGCACGTGATGCACGGCATGACCATCTTTTTGCAGCGGGATGACATGACCGTCGTTGTCATAGAGTTCAATATCAAACGGAATATGCAGCGGCAGCTTTTCTTCCTGTTCAGCGGTCGGCGGCGTGCGCTGGCTGATGGTCAGGGTGTACTGCTCGGTTTCCGGGTTGTAGTCGTCGCGTACGCTGACAATCGGCGTACCGGACTGGCTGTACCAGCGGCGGAAATGCGACAGATCGACATTGGACGCGTCTTCCATCGCCTGCACAAAGTCATCACAGGTGGCGGCGCTGCCGTCGTGGCGCTCAAAGTAAAGCTGCATCCCTTTCTGGAAGTTTTCTTCTCCCAGCAGCGTGTGCAGCATACGGATCACTTCCGCCCCTTTTTCATACACCGTCAGGGTGTAGAAGTTGTTCATCTCGATGACTTTATCCGGGCGGATCGGATGCGCCATTGGGCTGGCGTCTTCCGCGAACTGCATGCCGCGCATGGTGCGCACGTTGCTGATGCGGTTAACGGCGCGGGATCCTAAATCGGAACTGAACTCCTGATCGCGGAATACCGTCAGCCCCTCTTTCAGACTGAGCTGGAACCAGTCGCGGCAGGTCACGCGGTTACCGGTCCAGTTATGGAAATATTCGTGGCCGATGACGCGTTCAATATCGAGATAATCTTTATCGGTGGCGGTATCCGTACGCGCCAGCACGTATTTGGAGTTAAAGACGTTAAGGCCTTTGTTCTCCATCGCGCCCATATTAAAGAAGTCCACGGCGACGATCATATAGATGTCGAGGTCGTATTCCAGACCGAAGCGCGTTTCGTCCCACTTCATGGAGTTTTGCAGCGAGGTCATCGCCCAGGGGGCGCGGTCAAGGTTGCCACGGTCGACGAACAGCTCCAGCGCAACTTCACGGCCAGAGCGCGTGGTAAAGGTATCGCGCAGCACGTCGAAATCCCCTGCCACCAGCGCAAACAAATAGCACGGTTTCGGGAACGGATCCTGCCACTGCACCCAATGACGACCATTTTCAAGATCGCCCTCGCCCACACGGTTCCCGTTGGAGAGCAGGTACGGATAGGTAGTTTTATCGGCAATGATTTTGGTGGTAAAACGCGCCAGCACGTCCGGGCGATCCAGATACCAGGTGATATGACGGAAACCTTCCGCTTCACACTGGGTACAGAGCGCTTCGCCTGACTGGTAAAGGCCTTCCAGCGCCGTGTTGGTCGCCGGGCTGATCTCGTTAACGATGCGCAGGGTAAAGTGGTCCGGGAGCGCGGAAATCACCAGATAATTGTCTTCGATCTGATAGTCAGTCCAGGGCGCATCATTGATGTGTAACGAGACCAGGGTTAAATCTTCACCATTAAGACGCAAAGGTGCATCAGATGCGGCCTGTCGTGACACGCGGCTTACCGCGGTAACAACGGTTTTGGCGGCATCCAGGTCAAAGGTCAAGTCAATATCGCTAATCAGGTAGTCCGGCGCACGGTAATCGTGGCGGTATTTGGCTTGTGGCTGTTGTGTCATAAAAAACCTTTAGCATCTTTTAGTATGGTATCGACTCCAGTCTATTCCTGTTGTTCAGAACGCGCCACGCAGAATCTTCATCTTTTCAGGCAGAAAAGCCCTGTTTGCTACATTTTTATAACAGTGGCACGAAATGCCCTCGCCTCAAAAAGCAGCTTATGTTGTGATCGGGGTTCAATAAATTGATAAACAGGGTATACTCCAGCGATTCTCCCCTGTTGTTTAATGTACTAAACGCTCCTGTGAGAGGATGCTACGGCACGCCATGACACTATATGCTTCCCCGATCCTGCATACGCTGCTTGATACCGATGCGTACAAGCTGCACATGCAACAGGCTGTTTTCCACCGTTATGCCGATGTGCAGGTGGTAGCCGAATTCCGCTGCCGTGGTGACGATCTGCTGGGCATCTATGCCGATCGTATCCGCGAGCAGGTCAATGCGATGCAGCATTTGCGCCTGCAGGAGGATGAATTCCAGTGGCTCTCCGGCCTGCCTTTCTTTAAAGCGGACTACCTCACCTGGTTGCGTGATTTCCGTTACGATCCGCAGCAAGTGGACATCACCAGCGAAAACGGCAAGCTCAATATTCGCCTGAGCGGCCCGTGGCGCGAAGTGATCATGTGGGAAGTGCCGCTGCTGGCGGTGATCAGCGAGCTGGTGCACAGCTATCGTTCTCCGGAAGCCGGCGTACCGCAGGCGCTGGCGATGCTCGAAGAGAAGCTGGTGGAATTCGCCGACCTGACCGCCGATCTGGATCTGTCGCGTTTCCGGCTGATGGATTTCGGCACCCGTCGTCGTTTTTCCCGCGAGGTGCAGCAGGCTATCGTTGAGCGTCTGACGCAGGAGCCATGGTTTACCGGCACCAGCAACTACGATCTGGCGCGCCGTCTGTCGCTGACGCCGATGGGCACCCAGGCGCACGAATGGTTCCAGGCGCATCAGCAGATTAGCCCGGATCTGGCCACCAGCCAACGCGCAGCCCTTGCCGCCTGGCTTGATGAATACCCTGATCAACTGGGTATCGCGCTGACTGACTGCATCACCATGGACGCCTTCTTACGCGACTTCGGCCCGGAATTCGCCACCCGTTATCAGGGTCTGCGCCACGATTCCGGCGATCCGGTGGAATGGGGCGAAAAAGCCATTGCCCACTATCAAAAGCTCGGTATCGATCCGCACAGTAAAGTGCTGGTGTTCTCCGATAATCTTGATTTAAAGAAAGCGGTCGATCTCTATCGCCACTTCTCTTCACGGGTGAATTTAGGCTTCGGCATCGGTACGCGCCTGACCTGCAATATTCCGCAAGTGAAGCCGCTGAATATCGTGATCAAACTGGTGGAATGTAACGGCAAGCCGGTGGCCAAACTCTCGGACAGTCCGGGAAAAACTATCTGTCATGATAAAGCCTTTGTCCGCGCCTTACGTGAAGCCTTCGATTTACCGCTGGTAAAAAAAGCCAGTTAATCGCAAAAGGGAGCCTTAATGGCTCCCTTCTTCTTATTTATTTATTAATTCTTCGCCGGTTGCTGCGAATTCTGCTTGTCTGATGGCGCATGCCAGGTAACATAGGTATCCCCCCTTTGGGTGGATAAATGACTATTTTTTCCAGACAATTAACAGAGAGAATATTATGAGCGTTGCGCCTGTAGCCGACGTACTCCAGGGCCGTGTAGCCGTTGACCAGCAGGTCACCGTGCGCGGATGGGTACGTACCCGCCGAGATTCAAAAGCTGGCATCTCCTTCCTGGCCGTCTATGACGGTTCCTGCTTTGATCCTGTACAGGCCGTTATTAATAATTCTCTGCCCAATTACAATGACGAGGTGCTGCATTTAACCACCGGCTGTTCCGTCATCGTTACCGGCACGGTAGTGGCATCACCGGGCCAGGGCCAAAGCTTTGAAATTCAGGCCACCCAGGTGGAAGTGACCGGTTGGGTTGAAGATCCGGAAACCTATCCGATGGCGGCAAAACGCCACAGCATCGAGTATCTGCGTGAAGTGGCGCATATGCGTCCGCGTACCAACCTGATTGGCGCAGTTGCCCGTGTGCGTCATACGCTGGCACAGGCGCTGCACCGCTTCTTCCATGAGCAGGGCTTCTTCTGGGTTTCCACGCCGCTGATCACCGCCTCCGATACCGAAGGTGCCGGTGAAATGTTCCGTGTCTCCACGCTGGATCTGGAAAACCTGCCGCGCAACGACCAGGGCAAAATCGACTTCGATAAAGACTTCTTTGGTAAAGAAGCTTTCCTGACCGTTTCCGGCCAGCTCAACGCGGAAACCTACGCCTGCGCCCTGTCGAAGGTCTATACCTTCGGCCCGACTTTCCGCGCTGAAAACTCCAATACCACGCGCCATCTGGCCGAGTTCTGGATGCTGGAGCCGGAAGTGGCCTTTAACGATCTGGATGATAACGCCGCGCTGGCAGAAGCGATGCTGAAATACGTCTTTAAAGCCGTGCTGGACGAGCGTATGGATGACATGAAATTCTTCGCCGAGCGCGTGGACAAAGATGCCATTGAACGTCTGGAACGTTTCATCTCTGCGGACTTTGCTCAGGTGGATTACACCGATGCGGTGCGTATTCTGGAAACCTGTGGTGAGAAATTCGAAAACCCGGTGTACTGGGGCGTGGATCTCTCCTCCGAACATGAGCGTTATCTGGCCGAGAAACACTTCAAAGCGCCTGTCGTGGTGAAGAACTACCCGAAAGACATCAAGGCCTTTTACATGCGTCTTAACGACGATGGCAAGACCGTTGCTGCCATGGACGTACTGGCACCGGGCATTGGTGAGATCATCGGTGGCTCGCAGCGTGAAGAGCGTCTGGACGTGCTGGACGCGCGTATGGCTGAAATGGGTCTTAATAAAGAAGACTACGGCTGGTATCGCGATCTGCGCCGTTACGGCACCGTCCCTCATGCCGGTTTCGGCCTCGGTTTTGAGCGCCTGATCGCCTACGTGACGGGCGTACAGAACGTGCGTGATGTGATCCCATTCCCACGCACACCGCGTAACGCCAGCTTCTAAGTATTCTTAATTTTCTCAGGGCCAGTTTTTACTGGCCCTTCTTTTATTTAACATTGTCAACTTTTGTTAACAATGTGTGATTATCTTCAACATTCAACCCCGCCTTCCTGTCGCTCTGTTACCACCTGTTTCGACGAAACACTTCTGTACAAAAAATAAGCCCTTATTTTATTGCGGATTAGTTTTTTCTGAAGCTTTAGCACAAGTGGATAAATTTCGCCCGGCAATCCGGATGGCTAAACCCAACTATAGGAAAAAGAGAGATAAGAATGATTCTTGAATAAGAATTGCCATTAGCACTATTAAACATAAGCAATTCATATATATAGGAATGGAAACGGTAAATTTAACAGCGGATGCCCTGGAAATTAGATATGGTTCACAAAGTTCCCAAAAATTCACACAATGTTACACATTATTTCTTTTGGTTACTGCTTTACGACATTTGTAGCACTTTGGCGCTAGCGAAACGATTACATGAATGGAAAGATGCCTCTCAGACACAAAGAGACACCAAACTCTCATCAATAGTTCCGTAAATATTTATTGACGAAATTTATTGGCGGCAGTGGCAGGTGTTCATAAAACCTAATGAGGGTAATAAATAATGATGAAGCGCAATATTCTGGCAGTGGTTATCCCTGCTCTGCTGGTAGCCGGTGCAGCTAACGCTGCAGAAATCTATAACAAAAATGCTAACAAGCTGGACTTCTACGGTAAAGTTGTCGGCAAACACATCTGGGATGAAGCAGGTGGCGACAGCAATAGCGGTGATGATTCCTATGCGCGTATTGGCTTCAAAGGCGAAACTCAGGTTAATGATCAGCTGACTGGTTATGGCCAGTGGGAATACAACCTGAATGCCAGCAAAGCTGAAGGCTCTCAGGACACCAGAACACGTCTCGCCTTTGCTGGTCTGAAAGCAGGTGACTACGGTTCATTTGACTACGGTCGTAACTATGGCGTGTTCTACGATGCGCTGGCCTCTACCGATATGCTGGTTGAATACGGCGGCGATACCCTTTGCCAGACCGACAACTTCATGACCTGCCGTACTACCGGTGTTGCGACTTACCGTAACACTAACTTCTTCGGTCTGGTTGATGGTCTGTCACTGGGCCTGCAGTACCAGGGTAAAAACGTAAATGGCCACGGTGTTGAGCGTCAGAACGGCGACGGCGGCAGCTACTCTCTGGGTTATGACTTCCTGGACGGCTTCAACGTAACCGCAGCTTACACCAACTCTGACCGTACCAATGATCAAGAGCTGGATGGCAAAGGTAAACGTGCTGAAGGTTGGGCTACCTCACTGAAATATGATGCGAACAACGTTTACGCAGCAGTGATGTACGGCGAATCCAGCAACATGACCCGTGAAAACGACGATCAGTTTGCTAATAAAACGCAGAACTTCGAAGCTGTTGTTCAGTACCAGTTCGACTTCGGCCTGCGTCCGTCCCTGGGTTATGTGCAGTCCAAAGGTAAAGACCTGGCAAGCCGTACTACCTTTACCGGTGGCGATGCTGACCTGGTTAAATACGTAGAAGCAGGTACCTGGTACTACTTCAACAAGAACATGAACGTATACGGCGCATACCGCTTCAACCTGCTGGATAACAACGATTACACCCGTGATGTTGCTCTGGCTACCGACGACACTTATGTACTGGGCCTGGTTTACCAGTTCTAAGTCGTAACACACCTCGTTATATGCTTATTAAACAGGGCTTCGGCCCTGTTTTTTTATGCCCAAAATTTGAATATTCCCTTCACTTCTCAGATCTATTTCTTTTTATCGCAAACGGTTGGCATTTCCCTTCTCAGCCGTTAACCTGATAACGGCTTTTCCTTTTTGACACCACAATGGAACCTCGTCATGTTTGAGAAAATCACCGCTGCCCCTGCCGACCCAATTCTGGGCCTGGCCGATCTGTTTCGTGTCGATGCACGCCCTACTAAAATTAATCTGGGGATCGGCGTCTATAAAGATGAAACCGGCAAGACCCCGGTGCTGACCAGCGTAAAAAAAGCTGAGCAGTATCTGCTGGAAAATGAAACGACTAAAAATTACCTCGGCATTGACGGTATTCCAGAGTTTGGCCGTTGCACGCAGGAGCTGCTGTTTGGCAAAGGCAATGCCATCATCAACGACAAACGCGCCCGCACGGCACAAACGCCTGGCGGTACCGGTGCGCTTCGCGTGGCAGCGGATTTTCTGGCGAAAAATACGGATGTAAAACGTGTCTGGGTGAGCAATCCAAGCTGGCCGAACCACAAGAGCGTCTTTAACTCCGCCGGTCTGGAAGTGCGTGAATATGCGTATTATGACGCTGCTAGCCACCAGCTCGACTTCGACGGGCTGCTGGCCAGCCTCAACGAAGCCCAGGCGGGTGACGTGGTGCTGTTCCATGGCTGCTGCCATAACCCGACCGGTATCGATCCAACACTGGATCAGTGGCAACAGCTTGCTGAACTGTCAGCGCAAAAAGGCTGGCTGCCGCTGTTTGACTTCGCCTATCAGGGCTTTGCCCGTGGACTGGAAGAAGACGCCGAAGGTCTGCGCGCCTTTGCTGCACTGCATCAGGAGTTGATCGTTGCCAGCTCCTACTCCAAAAACTTCGGTCTGTACAATGAGCGCGTAGGTGCCTGTACGCTGGTGTGTGCGGATGCAGAGACCGTTGATCGTGCATTCAGCCAGATGAAGTCGGTGATCCGCGCCAACTACTCTAACCCGCCGGCACACGGTGCCTCGGTGGTGGCGACCATTCTTAGCAATGACGCGCTGCGCGCCATCTGGGAGCAGGAACTGACGGATATGCGCCAGCGCATCCAGCGTATGCGTTTGCTGTTTGTGAATACCCTGCAGGAAAAAGGCGCGCAGGAAGATTTCAGCTTCATCATCAAGCAGAACGGCATGTTCTCCTTCAGCGGCCTGACCAAAGACCAGGTGCTGCGTCTGCGTGAAGAATTTGGCGTGTATGCGGTGGCATCGGGTCGTGTGAACGTTGCTGGTATGACGCCGGATAATATGGCGCCGCTGTGCGAAGCCATCGTCGCCGTGCTGTAAGATCCTTAAGCATTAAAAAAGGTCGCCGCGGCGACCTTTTTTTTATTACCAGACCGGCATCTCATCCTGTAAGAAAGGATTGTGCAGGCGCTCTTCACCGAGCGTAGACAGCGGGCCATGCCCCGGCAGGAAGGTGACATCATCACCTAACGGCAGCAGCTTACGCTTGATCGAGTCGATCAGCGTCGCATGATCACCACGCGGGAAATCGCTGCGCCCAACGCCGCCTTTGAAAATCACATCCCCTGAAATCAGCAGACGAGCGCGATCGTCAAAGAACACAATGTGCCCTGGCGTATGTCCCGGGCAGTGCAGCACCTTAAGGGTGATATTGCCCACGCTGACGCTTTCGCCTTCAGTCAGCCAGCGATCGGGCGTCAGAGGCTGACACTCTTCCAGGCCAAACATCCGGCTCTGGGCGGGTAAACCCGTCAGCCAGAACTCATCTTCTTTTTCCGGGCCGATCACCGGCACAGCGTAGTGTTGCGCCAGTTCGGCGGCGGCACCGACATGATCAAGGTGGCCGTGGGTCAGTAAAATCTGCGTCAGCGTCATGCCGCTGGCGTCCACCACCTGCTTGATTTTGTCTGCGTCACCACCGGGATCAACCACGGCTGCCTGCCGGGTTTCTTCGCACCAGATGAACGAACAGTTCTGGGCAAAAGCGGTAACCGGAATAATACGATAGTTCATACTGCTCCTGTTTATTGAGGCTTTACGTTACCAGTGCCGGACCGGCCCGGTATCAATATGCACAAAGTTGCTGCTGGGGTAATATCCTACACCACCTGCGCGCAGAGATAACGCCGCTTTGCGAATATTGCTTAATGCAATGCCTTCAACATGAAAATCCATGGCCTGCCCTTTGGTGTGGTAACTCTTTTTCGCCACACCGCTGCTGTGGGCACGCAGCTCGTTATTGGTATCCAGCGAGCGATAACCCGAAATAAGTTGCACGGGTTTACGGGTGCCAAGCAGTCCCTGCAAACGATAAAGCTGATCGAACAGCTTAGGATCGATGGATTTCACTTTATTGGCGCGATAGTCGCGGAAAAAGTGGTTAAGTTTAGCTAATTCATCCTGAATATAGCCCCGGCCATCAAAAAACTCCGCCTTAATTGACTCACCGGTGTGCAGGTTATTAAGCGTCAAAATCCGTGGGCGTGGGGTGGAAAGGGTCGCAAAAGCAGGCGTCGGTAAGATGGCAGCACCCAGTGCTACACCACCTAATGCCAGCAATTTGCGGCGATTAGCGTCAAATTTATCCATGATAATCAGGTCTACAGGTAAGGAGTTGCGTAATTTATGCACTTCTGGCGCACGAAAGGCACCTTACCGGGCAACCCTGCCTGCGTCAAGGTAGTGCAATCCGCCGAATAAACGGGCATTTCTGCCCGTTTACCCGTAAGTGCCGGAAATTACGACTCCAGAATTGTCTGAACTACTTCATTTACCTGATTAATTGTTCTGCTTTTGGCAAGATTTGTGCGCTTGATCGCGCGGTGAGATCATAATTGTAAATATCTGTACGATACTGGGTGCGACCATCGGCATCGACAAAGGCGGTAAGGTAGTAAAGGTTCACCGGAATGGTCTGGCGAATGTTCACATAACGCGTGTCGCCCTGACGCAGCGCATCAGAAATCCGCGTATCGTTCCAGCCTGCATCCTGCAATAGCATGTTCGCCAGCTCAGAAGCCTTATTGACCCTCACGCACCCGGAACTCAGCGCACGGGCGTTTTTCTGGAACAGGTTATGGTTCGGCGTATCGTGCAGATAGATGGCATCTGAACTGGGCATATTAAATTTATAGCGTCCCAGCGAGTTGTGCGCGCCCGGTGCCTGCTGGAAACGGAACGGCAGATTGGACGGCGTGATAGTGCCCCAGTCGACCTGCCACGGATCGATAGTCTCTTTGCTGTTCCAGCCGCGCAGCACGGTATAGTTATGACGCTCGAGATACCCCGGATCGTTCCACACCTTCGGCAGAATATCATTACGCGCCAGCGTCGGCGGGACGTTCCACGGCGGGTTAACCACCACGTTATTAAGCGCACTGCTCATCATCGGCGTTTTGCGATCCGGACGACCGACGATCACCCGCGAAGACAGTACCTGATTGCCCTGCTGGTAATACACCAGCGAATAAGCCGGAATGTTCACCATAATGCCGGTAGAGAGCTTTTCAGGCAGCAGGCGCAGACGCTGAATATTGAGCGCCAGTATGCCCGCTCGCTGGGCAGGTGTGATGTTCAGGGCGTCACGGGTTGACTGGCCAATCACGCCGTCAGCCCCCAGTCCGTGGGAAGCCTGGAAGCGCTTCACCCCTTCCACCAGATCTTTACTGTAGGCGCTGCGTACCGCTGCCACGCGCTTCTTCTTCGCGTTCTGTACCGGGACCGGTTTTGCGGCGGTCTCCTCGACATTCGCCGCCGACGGGCTGACAACCGTCCCGTTGTCGTTGCTGTCACCTGGCAGCGCAATTTTCGGGCCGTCATCCAGCATGCCGGAACGGCTGAGGATTTCCCGCAGCGCCGGCACGTCATTGCTCCACTGGCCGGGATTCAGCTTGCCTGACGAGCTGAGCTGCGGCCACGGCTGTGAATCCGCCACCAGCGCCAGCAGGGCGCTGTGCATGGCGGCGTACTGCTCATGTTGCGGTGCAAGCTGGGTGATAAAGGTCGGCAGATCGCCCTTATCCAGCGCCAGCTGCCACTGGTTAATGACGGACAGCGGCGGCGTCGCCAGCGCATAAGGTTTGGCGCTGTACAACCAGCTGTTGCCCTTCACCGGAATACCGGCGATAAACTGCAGGTAGCCCATCATGGCATCCGACAGCACTACATCACGCGCCATGCCAGAGACGTCCGGATCGGTCAGTAATTCTACCCAGACGGTAAACTGCGGCTGAAAACCAGCGATCGCCACCTCTGCCAGCTGCTGCTGGAAGGCTTTTACCGCATCACGGTTTTCCCACATGGGCTTCTGCTCGCGCGCCGCGTACAGCGCCACCAGCTGATTCATATACACCGGTTTGTAACCCGACGGGAGTTCAGCCTCCAGTGTGCTACGCGTGCTGGCCAGCGCATTATCCGGTAGCGTCACCAGTCCCGCCATGACCGCCGTGGCGCGTGCCTGCTCCTGCGGCTGTAACAGCGCCGTTGGCTGTTCACCGGTAGTTGCCGAACTGTCGGCAGGGATCACTTCTGGCTCATCGGCCATGGCGTTAAACAGCGGAGCGAATGCGAATGCCAGGCACAAACTCAGTGCGGACATCCGCCTACCCTTCATTTTACTAAGCAACATCCCTTGCCCCCTGTTTATGTAATTGTTGCGACAACGTTAACGCGTCACGCTTATATTGAGTATATAAAGCTAAAAATACATTTGCTCAGGCTAATGTAAAGAAGTTTAAAGAAAATGACGCCGAAGAGGCCGGTTTCGGTAAAAGAAAAAGGGTGGCTGATGCCACCCTTTTGGTCTGAGACGATCAGGATGCGCTGGCATCCGCCGTACCGGGCAACGGCTCCGGTAGCTGCGGCGCGAACCCACGCAGACCCACCACGTGTACATGCTCCTGATTATTGAACACTTTACGCACCAGTTTGTAGGTGGTGCCTTTTTCCGGACTGATGTTTTCCGGTGCCGCGATGATCAGCTGCATCTCCAGGCGTTCACAAAGTTCAAACAGCGTGGCGATGGAGCGGGCATCAAGACGGGCCGCTTCATCAAGGAACAGCAGACGGCATGGCGAAATATCTTTACCGCGCAGACGCCGCGCTTCGTCTTCCCAGCTCTGCACCACCATCACCAGAATGGACATCCCCGTACCGATCGCCTCCCCGGTGGACAGGGCGCCCGATTCTGCGCGCAGCCAGCCGTCGGAGCCACGGTTTACTTCCACTTCCATCTCCAGATAGTTGCGGTAGTCCAGCAGTTCTTCACCGATAGTCTGCGGCGTACGCTGCCCCATGTCGATCTGCGGATTCAGGCGCTGATACAGTTTCGCCAGCGCTTCCGAGAAGGTCAGGCGGTTGCTGTTAAACAGATCCTGATGCTGTTCGTGCTGCTCCGAGAGAACATTCAGCAAGGTGGCATGAGTTTCACGCACGTTAACGTTAAGACGCACGCTGTTCACCTGACCAAAGGAGACGCTTTGCAGGCCCTGGTTAAGCTGACGAATACGGTTCTGCTCACGCTGAATGGTTTTGCGGATGATGTTCGCCGCGCTGCGGGAGCTGATCGCCAGCTTCTGCTCGCGGGAAGTCAGCTCCTCCGTCAGACGACTGAGTTCGATTTCCATCTGTTCGATGGCCTCGACCGGATCGTCGGTACGAATAATATCCTGACGGATACGCTCGCGCAGATGCTGATATACCGCCACGAAGAACTGAATTTTGCGCTCCGGACGTTTTGGATCTTCCGACAGCCGCAGCACGTCGCGCAGGTGTTCGTTATCGGCGACCGCCAGACGCAGCGCACCCAGCGCTTTATCCGACATCGAACGCAGCTCATCGGCGCTGAGATACGCCAGTTCACGGCGGTGCAGACGGCGTTCGACGCCATTGTCTTTCACCATGCGCATCACCGCGCACCAGCCTGCCTTCGACATCACGACCTGCTCGCGCATCTCATGATAATCGCGCTCAAGACGTTTGAGGCTGCGCGTCAGGGTGTCCATCTCTGCCTGACACAAGGTCAGGGCTTTTTCCAGCTGATTGCGGCGCGAGCGGTTGCCGGACAGGCGGGCATGCAGTTCATCGCGTCGAATGCGCGCGCGCTCTTCGGCACCGCTGTCGGCACGCACGCCGATATCCTGCAGTTCTTTAAGCAGATCGTTGAGCAGCTCTTTTTTGGTGTCGTAAGAGCTTTTCAGCGATGCCTGAACCTGGCTGTACTGGCTCAGCTGCGCGGCATGGCTGCGCAGCGCTTCACGCGCACGGGTTCGCTCGGTTTCCGCCTGCTCCAGACGCTTACGCAGCTTCTCATTGAGATCGCTGTTGCCGTCGAGCATCTGCGCCGAATCGCTGTAGCTAAAGTGCGCGCGGCGCTGTACCACTTCGATCAGCGCAAACGCCTGCTGACGAGCATCGCGCTGTACTTGCTGGGAGTACGCATAATCTTCTTTCAGCTGTTCGTACTGTTCTGGATCGCTTTGCAGCACCGATACCATCGGCTCCAGCTTCGCCAGCTGATTGCCGAACTGCTGAATAAAGCGCGCCGCTTCCTCGGCCTCGTCGAGACGTTCGCGTATCTCGTCCACGCGATCGGCGAGGGTGTCATCTTCCAGCAGGCTGATGCGCGGCAACAGACGGTTCAGGGCGGCGACGCCCTCTTTCGCCTGCTCAAACTGCATGCGGCTTTGCTGGTTGTCATTCTCATGCGCGCTGATGGCGCGTTCCAGTTCACCGCGGCGACTGGTCAGCTGGCGGATCTCTGCTTCGGGATCGTTTTCGAACGCCACACCGATATGACCGCCGATAAAGCGGCTGAATGCCTGATGCAGGCGCTGAGTTTTCTGCACGTCAAACGACAGGGTCGCGAAACGTTCAGAGAGGGTCTCGCGCTCGGCATGCAGGCTTTCAATGCGATTCTCTCGCGCTGCGCGGCCAAACAGCGGCAGCGACGGGAAGCGTGAGTAACGCCACTGGCGATCGGCGACTTTCACAATCACCGCTTTTTCCAGCTCGTCCACGCCGAACACGCTGTCGTCAAAGGACTGCGGATCCCCTTCGATCAGATAGAGATCTTCCGGGCAATCGTCCAGTCCCTCCAGTTGTTCGGTGATCAGCGACAGATCCGGTACCACGATCGCGTGGCGCGACGGCCCGTAGAGCGCAGAATAGTAAGGCGCGTCTTCGAGGCTGACATCGTCATAGATTTCCGACAGCAATACGCCGCCGAAACGCTCCGCCAGCGCGTTAAGGCGCGGATCTTCGGAGCCGCCCGGCTGACTTAATCGCTCGATTTCGTCGTCAACAGCCTGTTTGCGTGCGCCAACTTCATCGCGCTCGACGATGGCTTCGCGCTCGCGTTCCAGCAACTGTTGCAGATACTCAGTGACTTCCTGGCTGCTTTCAAACTCTTCGCCGGTCTGCTCACACAGCTGCGCAAGGCTGTTCTGCGCCGCCAGCCAGATCGGGGCGCGCTTCATCAGCACCTGCACGCGGGACTGTAACTGTTCCAGCTCCTGACGCAGCGCCATGCGCTGTTCACCGGCATTCGCTACGGTGTCGGACAGCGAAGCGATTTGCGCTTCCAGTTGCTGATGCAGAGCTTCGAGGCCGTCGGCATCAATATTTTTACCGTGGCGTTTACAGAATTCTGCCAGCAAACGCTCGGCGTCCTGCTGTTCGCGCAGACGCTGCTCCAGCTCGTTCAGACGCATACGCAGCGGCTGCACCTGCTCCGCCAGATGGCGCTGGTTCACGCCGTCGCGCAGTAATTCACGCGCCACGCTCCAGGCCTCGTTACGGGACAGCGGGCCGTTGATCGCAGCGACCAGCTGGTAAGCCTGTTCAAACTGACTGTGCGCGGTTTGCGCGACGCTCATTTTCTGATCGAGGGACAGCAGTTTTTCGGTCGCTTCCTGCTCTTTGGCCTGGAAGGTTTCCAGCCATTCGTCGGCGCTCTCAGCAGTGAGATCCGGCAGATGGCACAGCTCGCGGGCACGCTGCAGAGCCTGTAACGCCTGGTTGTACTGAATGGCGCGCGTTTGCTGCACGTCCAGCGCCTGCTGGTAGTTCGCCAGCTGGCTTTTCAGCTCATCCACTTCCAGCTCGGCGGCTTCGGCGCGGGCTTCGTTTTCTTCCTGCTGATCGGCGGCTTCCGCCACCACTTCGTTTTGTTCTTCGAGACGGATCTGCAGTTCTTCAAGATCCGCTTCATAGCGCTCGATTTTTTCCTGCTGACGCAGCGCGGTTTGCACCAGGTTCAGGTGATCGCTGGCGGCCTGATATTCAGCTTCCAGATCGCCCTCAGCACCGGTGTGCTCCTGCAACTCACGCGCCATATCAACGTGCTTGTACTGCTCCGCTGACAGCTGCTGCCGGGAGGTAAAGAGTTCGCGACGGTAGGCCAGCGCCTGGTCGAGATGCACGCGGCGCTCGTTGGCGTGGCGCATGTAGTCCGAGGCCACGTAGTTGGTGGCTTCCGAGATCAGGTGTTTGAACAGATCCCTGTCCGACTGGGTGACACGGATCGCTTCCAGCGTCATGCGGTTTTCACGCAGCGCGGCTTCCATATCCTGGAACGCCTTACGCACGCCGCCGTTCTCCGGCAGCAGGTAGTCGCGCAGCGAGCGGGTAATGGCACTGGAGATCCCGCCGTACAGCGAGGCCTCGATCAGACGGTAGAATTTGCTACGGTCGGAGGCCGAGCGCAGGCGACGGGCGACGATGCCCAGATCGAACATCAACGAGTGATAGTCGGTGATGGAGTTAAACTGCTTGAACTGCACCCCTTCCAGGGTGTCGAGCTTGTCTTTCAGCTCGGCCAGCGACAGCACGCGCGCCTGGCGATCGTTCAGCGTTTCGGTCAGCAGCTGCGTCGGCAGAATATCGGCTGGCAGCCCCTGAATGGCGAACGGCTTGATATCCACTTTGCGATCGCGTCCCGCGACCTGTTGCAGACGCACGCCCACCACCACGCGCTGATGGCGCGAGTTGATGACGTCGAGCACCGAATAACAGACGCCCGCTTTCAGTTTGCCGTGCAGACCTTTATCGCGTGAGCCGCTGGTGGCCCCCGCTTCGGTAGTGTTACGGAAATGCAGCAGCGTCAGATCCGGGATCAGCGCCGTGACGAACGCCGCCATGGTGGTGGATTTACCAGCACCGTTGCCGCCTGACAGCGTGGTGACCAGTTCATCGAGGTCAAAGGTGCGGGCAAAAAAGCCGTTCCAGTTAATCAGCGTGAGTGAGCGAAATTTTCCGCGGTCGATCATTATTCTTCCTCCCCACCGTCCGGCAGAGTTTCTTCCTGCTCGTCATTGAGCTGCAGGTTATTTTCAATCTGCATGGCTTCGCCATCACGAATTAAGCGACGCTGCGCTTCACGCGGATCGTCGCCGCTACGCACGTCCGCCCCAAAGCGGAACACCGATTCGTTAATGCGGAATTTGCTGTTGTCGTTGCCCATAAACCAGATCATGCCGAGACGACGCAGACGGTTTAACGAGGAGCGCACTTTTTCCTGCAGTTTCTGTCGGTCAAGGTCTGAGCCGGTGGAACGATTGTTCACCAGTTTCAGCAGCTTCATTTCATCTGCCAGCGACAGCAGCTCATCATAGAGTTCCTGCTGGGTGAAAATGCCTTCGTTTGCCAGACGCTCCGGGCTGAGATAGAGGTAGCAGAGAATTTTGCCGACCATCATGTCCAGCTCTGACAGCACCGAGCGGGGAATAAGCGTGGTGGAGCGCGGGCGCAGGTAGAAGAAGCCTTCCGGCGCGCGGATCAGCTCCACGTTATAGCGGGCGTAAAACTCTTCCAGATACTCCTGGAAATCCATCAAAAAGGCGTGATTATCCAGCTCATCCAGACCGATATGACGACCGGCGCGCAGTGCGCTGTCCAGCGCCGGAAACAACGGATTGGCCAACGCCTGCGCCAGCTTCACTGGCATCACTTGTTCAATATTTGTCAATGACATGCGCCTGTACCCTGGCTCCGTAATCGTTAATCGGCTGCCATTCTGGTGGCAGTCCGGTGAAATCGCCCTGCGCTACGCCGAGGCGCACCGCCTGATCAACCACAATGCGCGCCACGTCGAAGTGACGCGTGCGCGGGTATTGCGACAGATACTCGCGTACCACGAGGCCCAGATCGAGCGGCACTTGTCTGGTCTTGTACACCGCCAGCTGTGCTTCAATCATCGCGGCGAGCTGCTCGCGGATTTCATTAAATTCTTCAAACTCCAGATCCGGCGGCAGTTCGCCGGTGACCTCTTCATCGCGCAACGTCATTTCTTCGTCGCGCATATCTAACAGACGGTCGGCACTGGCATAGGTCAGCGCCCAGGGATCGTCGAAATAGGTCTGCACTGACTGACGCAGGCGCTGGGCAAAGACGCGGTTTTTATCCATATCGATAGCGGTACGAATAAATTTGTGCACGTGGCGGTCATAGCCGATCCACAGGTCAATGGCCTGCTGGCCCCAGCTGATAATGCGGTCGAGCTTGCTTTGCAGATCGAACACCAGGCGGTCCACAAACTCCAGATCGTTGCGTCCGACGGTTGCGTCCTGGATCTGCAATAAATTCGCCTGCAGCTTATCCCCCGCCGCTTCCAGCGTATCCTGTAACTCGCGCAGTGTACCTGAGGTTTCTGACAACAAAAGTTCACAGCTGGAGATGGCCGCGCGCCAGTCTTTGTTCAGCAACTGCGCAATATCGTCTTTCACCAGCTGCTGCTGCTCATCCATCACGCGCTGGGTGAGATCGATACTGTCAAAAATCTCCGCTACTGAGTATTTCAGCGGCGCAAAGACGTTGCGGTGCCAGTGGAATTCATCCCCGCCTTCGTCGGCGGCGTCGGCGGCGCGTTTCAGCTCTGCCGCCACAATGGACAGCTGCATGGAAAGGCGCAGCGTGGAGAATTCGCGCTGGCGAATGTAGTAATCGGTAATGCCCATGCCAAGCGGCGTCAGGCGGTAAATGGCATTGCCTTCAGCCTGTTCGCTGGTAAAGCGGTTCAGCAGACGTTGACGTACCATGTCGTTGATCGCGTTGTTTGCGCGCACGCTGATGGTTTCGCTGGTTTGCTCAAACGCATCACTAACGTGGCGGAACGCGTCTACCAGTTCCCCTTCGCTCATTTCCCCGTCGAGGCGTTCGCCATTCAGCGTGGCCACGGCCAGCAGAAATGAAAGCCTGTCCACCGGCAGCGAAATGGAAAAATCATTCTTCCTCGCCCAGGCGACCAGTTCGGGGACTGTCTGAGAAAATTCACTCATCGTTTATCCTTGCACCTGCGGCTTTAGCGCGGTCACGTGTATATAGCGGCCAAGATTGATATAAGGCTCCTGACGGCAATAGCGTGTTTCTAATTCGACTAGCGCTGGAAAACAGTCGCGTTGCATCTGTTTTACACGCAGATAATCATGGAACACCCGCACGCCCGTTTTGCCGGTGATCTGCCAGCCGATCTGTTCCAGCCAGCGATATACCTGGGCGGGATCGCGCGGGTAATCAGGCGACAGCGTGCGCTTTTTCTTCTTCGGCATCCCGAGCTGCACGTAATCAAAGTTCCCGACCACCATGTTGTGCATCAGCAGGCCGTGGACGTTAAAGAACATCAACGATAACGCCCCGCCTTCACGCAATACCGACCATAAGATCTGTAGCGCAGCGACCGGTTCGGCCACCCATTCCAGCACAGCGTGAAACAATATCAGATCAACCGGGGTTTCCAAATGCTGGCTGATGTCCTGAACCGCGCATTGTACAAAATGCATGTTGCCGCTCACACCCTGTTCCTCGGCGGCGGCTTTTGCGCGAACGATCATCTCAGCCGACACATCGCACAGCGTCACATGATGACCGCGCTGCGCCATTTTAATTGCCGTTTGTCCTTCACCGCCACCGGCATCAAGAATGCGCAGCGGCTGCGTGCCGAAGGTCGCCAGCAGGCCATCGAGATCCTGCCATAAAATCGCCTGTCGCAACTGGCCCTTGGTCGTGCCATAGATGTTGCGGGAGAACTTTTCCGCGATGTCATCGAAATTGCGATCCTTCATGGCTGCTCCGCGATCCTGGCAAAACCGCTATTTTGTCACAGCCGCGCCCAGAAGGAACCTATCTGGTGTAATATCGCCGGAATTCACCTGCTGTATGGTTAAAAAGGAGACGGATGCGGTGTTTTTTACGCTCAAAAAATATATTGGCGGTTTCATTCTCCCCCTGCCGCTGCTGCTTTTGCTGATGGCGCTGGGGATCGCCCTGCTGTGGTTTTCCCGTTACCAGCGCACGGGTAAAACCCTGGTCAGCGTCAGTTGGCTGGTGCTGTTACTGCTGAGCCTGCAACCGGTCGCCGATGGCCTGTTAAAACCGATCGAAAATAAATACCCCACCTGGCGCGGTACGCAGTCGGTCAGCTATATCGTGGTGCTCGGGGGCGGCTATACCTGGAACCCGGACTGGGCGCCAAGCTCTAACTTAATTAACAACAGTCTGCCGCGTCTGAATGAAGCGGTACGTCTGTGGCGGATGAGCCCCGGCGCGAAAATGATTTTTACCGGCGCGGCAGCGCCAGGTAATCCGGTGACTACCGCCGAAGCGGGCGCGCGGGTAGCGGAAACGCTCGGCGTGCCACGTAGCGATATCATCACGCTGGGAACGCCGAAGGACACGGAAGAAGAAGCGGCGGCGGTAAAAGCGGCGATTGGCGATGTGCCCTTCCTGCTGGTGACCTCGGCATCCCATCTGCCGCGGGCGATGATTTTCTTCCAGCAGGCGGGGTTACATCCCTTGCCTGCTCCGGCTAACCAGCTGGCGATTGCCTCGCCACTCAATACCTGGGAGCGCATCATCCCCTCTCCGGTCTGGCTGATGCACAGTGACCGGGTCGGCTATGAGACGCTGGGACGCCTCTGGCAGTGGCTAAAAGGTACTTCCGGCGAGCCAGGGAAGGAGTGATTTTGAGGCCAGTTCAAACCGGCTGCGATTAAACTGGCCGGTGTTGACCAGCTGCGCCACTTCGTCCCACAGCGTATACAACCAGCGCCGCCAGATAAAAGATTCGGCGACGGGCGCGCGCTGGAGGTAATGCCATAACAGACTTTCGGCGTAATCGCTTTCGCACAGCCGGAACAGTTCATACTCCCGCGGCGCCCAGAGCATCGGGCCGGGACTTACCGCCGCCAGCAACTGATCGCTGCGTGAGTCTTTCAGCATGCTGCGCAACGTAAAGTTGCCGTGCACCAGCACACAGTTGTCGTTAAAGCCGTCAAACAAGGCGGGCAGGCATTCCCGGGTGCGAAAGAGAATGCGCTTGTTCTGCATGGTGAGGCCGGTATTTTTGAACTGGCTGAGGGTCGTCCACAGCACTTCGACGCGCTGGCGATACCAGGAGGGCCAGATGTTTTCCTGGGTATTGTCCACCACGCCCACGCAGCCGTGACTGTCATGACGGTGCCAGCTCAGTAAGCCTTCAACAATCTGATCTTTAAGCTGCTGCCAGCGCTCCGGCGAACGGGCCGGGGCTTCCACCGACACGCCGCGCAGTCGCTCAATCAGTAACACATCAGGGCCGGGGTGTTCTTCATGGGTCATGACGCCGTACACGACCGGCAAACGTACCGTGCCGCTGCGCGACAACATCGACATTTTCCACGCCAGCTGACGCGCAAGGCCAGGGGTGGTGAAGCTTCTTGCCAGGAGGGGCAGCGGGTTTCCGTTGCTGTCGTACAGTGACCAAAGTGCGGTATCCGCTTTTTCGCTCACGCATTCCAGGCGGCTCAATTTTTCGCCCAGCAGGTGACTGAGTTCAGCGCGCAATCTTTCCATATCCGTTTACCCTTATGAAAACTACTGTTTTCATAATGAGCGCCCGTCACGGTGTTGTCACCCGGATGAGATCAAAAGAGTGGGAGATAGTCCAAAGATAAGGCTGTACCGCGTTTTAGCTTATCTTTGGACGCAGAAGGCAGGGTTTAGCTTCGGGCCATTTCGACGCGCACGCGTTCGAGATCGTCCGGCGTATCGACGCCAGTACCCGGCACCGTCTGTGCGACGGCAACGTGGATTTTTTCGCCGTACCACAGCACGCGCAGTTGCTCGAGCATTTCGATTTGCTCCAACTGGCTCGGCTGCCAGGTGACATAGCGACGAATAAATCCGGCGCGGTAACCGTAAATACCGATATGACGCAGGAAGGTATCGCCGATGGCGTCACGGCCCTGGGCAAAACGATCGCGATCCCAGGGAATGGTGGCACGGGAGAAATAGAGCGCGTAGCCCTGTGCGTCGGTCACCACTTTGACCGCATTCGGGTTGAAGGCTTCTTCTGCACTGTGGATTGGCACGGCCAGCGTCGCCATGCCGACATCGCGCTGGGCCAGATTATCCGCCACCTGGCGCACGATCGCCGGGGGGATCATTGGCTCGTCGCCCTGGATATTCACAATGATGGTATCGTCAGCCAGACCGCATTTTTCTACCACTTCCGCCAGACGTTCGGTACCGGACTGGTGATCGGCACGGGTCATGCACACTTCGCCCCCTACCGCTTCGACCGCGCGGGCCACATCTTCGTGATCCGTGGCGACAATAATGCGTTCTGCGCCGGATTCACGGGCGCGCTCCAGCACGTGCACCACCATCGGCTTGCCGTTAATGTCCACCAGCGGTTTTCCCGGCAGACGGGTGGACGCATAGCGGGCCGGAATAATGACGACAAAACTCATGGACGGTTCTCTTCAGCAGTCAGCGCGCGGGCTTCGTTTTCCAGCAACACCGGAATGCCTTCACGTACCGGGAAAGCCAGGTTGTCGATTTTGCAGACCAGCTCCTGTTTCTCCTGGCTGTAATAGAGTTTGCCGGTGCAAACCGGGCAGGCAATGATTTCAAGCAGACGATGATCCATGGTTTCTCCAGATGGAACGGATAAGGTTTCGCAAAAGTTTACCATATACATTTTTCAGGCAGGGTCAATTTCCCAGCCTGTGGTGCAGTCAGTAAATAGCCCCAGCGGACAACGTGTTATGCTCACGCGGCTTGCCCCCTGCCAGGCGGCAAATTCAGTGATGGCCCCGCGAAGGCCCTTTTCCAGCGTGCGGCCTGGCCTGATATCCGCTTCCAGATAGAGCGCAATGATCTCCAGCACGCCGGTTTTACGGTGCATTTTGGCATCCATACGCCCGACCAGCTGACCCGCGTGCAGCAGCGGCAACACGAAATAGCCATACTGGCGTTTGGGCGCAGGGGTATAGCACTCCAGCCGATAGCTGAAGTTGAACAATTGCTCCGCCCGCTTGCGATCCCAGACCACCGGATCAAAGGGCGACAGCACGGCGCTGTGAGTTGCGGTCAGTTTGCCCGTAGCAGCCTGTTCCAGCTCGCCTGCCAGCGAGGCGTGTACCCATGCCGGGCCAAGCTCATCAACCGTGACCGGCATGATCTTTTGCTCTTCCTGCCAGCGGGCCAGTAAAGCGGGTAACGCGGGCTGTCGCAGACGGTAGTAATCCGCCAGCCACTGAGGACGAAACAGCCCAAGGCTGCGGGCGCTGTTTTCCAGCATGATGGCTTCAGCCTGCGTCTGGCTGAGCAGATCGCGTTCATCGTCCCACTCCGGCATCACACGAGTGGTGAGATCGTAGACGCGCTGAAAGTTTCGCCGTTCCACCACCATCACTTTCCCGGCAGTGTACAGCCCTTCCAGATGGCGTTTATGCGGTTTCCAGTCCCACCAGCCGCTGGTGCCAGTACGCGGGTGGGCAAAATCTGCCGAGCGCACCGGACCGTTTTCATGGATCTGCTGCAACAGCTGTTCGATCTCCTGCGCATGCTCCTCCATCCAGGCGGAACGGTACTTCCAGCCCATATTTTCCGGATCGAGCATGCGATGGCGCACCAGCGCAAAATCGCTGCGCGGCAGAAAACAGGCTTCGTGAGCCCAGTACTCCATGAGTTCACCCGCGCGTAAGGCCTCATCCAGCCAGTGCTGCGGATAGGCACCGAGACGGCTGAACAACACCAGATATGGGCTGCGCGCCACGATGTTAATGGTGTCGATTTGCAGCAGAGACATCTGCCGGATGGTAGAGAGAATGTCAGAGGGGCGGGCGCGGCGGCGCGGTTTTTTCAGCAGGCCCTGCGCGGAGAGATGCAGACGGCGGGCGGCGGACAGCGAAAGGTGCGCAACGGACATGAGGATCCCTGTGGTCAGCAGCGCGTCCGGTTTATTCCTGACCGTTATGCGCCAGCGTAAGCAATTCCCGGAGAAGGCGTTCAGGCATCTCGCCCGCCAGTTGTGCATCCACCGGCAGATACCACCAGTGCTCTTCAGCAACTGCACGACACTTCACCGCATCTTTTTCGGTCATCACCAGCGTCTGACCGGGTTCAGTAAAGGCACTGACCTGAGCATGGCTCAATGCCTGGTGATCGGCAAGTGCGATGCACTTTTCAGGCTGCACACCGCAGTCGACCAGGGTAGCAAAGAAACGCGGCGGATGACCAATGCCCGCCATAGCAACGATATGCGACAGCGCGCGTACATCACGGCGCTCACCGGTTTTCAGGTTAATCGCCTGACCGGGTTGCAGGCGCATGGGAATTTCGCCCTGTTGCGCTTCACCGCCATTAACGATTACCGCATCCACGCTGCGCAGCCTGGATGCCCGCTCACGCATCGGTCCGGCCGGTAACCACCAGCCGTTGCCAAAACGCCGCACTCCGTCGATCACGACTATCTCTTTATCTCTGGCGAGGCGATAGTGCTGTAATCCGTCGTCAGTGATGATCAGCTGTACCGGATGCTGGTCGAGAATGGCCTTCACCGCATCGGCTCGCACCGGTGAAACCGCCACCGGCGCACCCGTGCGCTGGTAAATTAATACCGGCTCATCCCCGGCTTCGTCAGTGGAGGTGTGCGGGGTCAGCAGCAGCGGATAGCGGGCGGCTTTTCCGCCGTAACCGCGCGAAACAACGCCCACACGCACGCCACGCTGTTGCAACTGCTCCACCAGCCACATCACCACCGGCGTTTTACCGTTACCACCCGCAGTGAGGTTTCCCACCACCACTACCGGCACGGGCGCGCGCCAGGCTTTTTTCAATCCCACGCGATAGCTCAGGCGGATCGCGCCGCTCACCAGGCCATAAAGCCAGGAAAGCGGCAGCAGCAGTCGCCACAGCGGCGACTCACCTGACCAGATGCGGGCTATCATTGGCCAAACTGCATCTTATGAAGCTGGGCGTAGACGCCACGCTGGTCGATAAGATCGGCGTGACTGCCGCGCTCAACGATGCGTCCGTCTTCCACCACCACGATTTCATCAGCCTGTTCGATAGTCGAGAGGCGGTGCGCGATAACCATCGAGGTGCGGTTTTTCTGCAGTTCGTCCAGTGCTGCCTGGATCGCACGCTCTGATTCGGTATCCAGCGCCGATGTCGCTTCATCAAGGATGAGGATCGGGCTGTCACGCAGCAGAGCACGGGCAATGGCGATACGCTGGCGCTGGCCGCCTGACAGCAGGACGCCGTTCTCACCAATGATGGTATCAAGACCGTTATCCATCTTATTGATAAAGTCCAGCGCATAGGCCATGCGGGCGGCATTTTCGATCTGTTCGCGGCTGTACTCTTCGGTGCGGGCGTAGGCAATGTTGTTTGCCACGGTGTCATTGAAGAGATGCACATTCTGCGAGACCAGCGCCACCTGATTACGCAGGGAGGCCAGGGTATATTCGCGCAGATCGTGTCCGTCGAGCAGAATCTCCCCTTCGTCGATGTCGTAAAAACGGGTCAGCAGGCTCGCCATGGTCGATTTCCCCGACCCGGAACGGCCTACCAGCGCCACGGTTTTACCCGCCGGAATGGTCAGGTTGATATTGCGCAGCGCAGGCGTATCACGCCCCGGATAGGTGAAGGTGACGTTACGGAACTCGATGTCGCCCTTCGCACGATCGATCATACGGGTGCCTTCGTCTTTTTCCTGCTCGCTGTCGAGAATAGAGAACAGCGTCTGACAGGCAGCCATACCGCGCTGGAACTGGGCGTTGACGTTGGTCAGCGACTTCAGCGGGCGCATCAGGGCGATCATAGACGAGAACACCACGGTGATAGTACCGGCCGTCAGGGTTTCCATCACGCTCGGGAAGCTTGCAGCATAGAGCACAAATGCCAGCGCCAGCGAGGCAATCAGCTGAATGATCGGATCGGAGATGGAGGATGCAGAGACCATTTTCATGCCCTGCAAACGCATCTTGTTGCTGACCTTATCGAAGCGTTTGGCTTCCACGCCCTGACCACCGAAAATCAGCACTTCTTTGTGCCCTTTCAGCATCTGTTCGGCGCTGGTCGTTACCTGCCCCATGGTGTTCTGCATATTTTTACTGATGCTGCGAAAACGCTTCGACACCACACGGATCGCGACAGACACAATGGGTGCCAGCACAATCAGGATCAGGGACAGTTGCCAGCTGTAATAGAACATCAGCACAAACAGACCGATAATCGAAGCGCCTTCACGGACAACAGTGATCAGTGCGCCAGAGGACGACGAGGCCACCTGCTCGGAATCGTAGGTGATACGAGAGAGCAGCGTTCCGGTTGATTGTTTATCGAAGAAGGCAACCGGCATCCCCATCATGTGACCAAACAGGCGACGACGCATGGTCATCACCACTTTGCCCGACACCCAGGAAATACAGTAACTCGACACATAACTGGTGAGTCCACGCAGGATCATCAGTCCAATGACCACCAGCGGCATCCACAGCAGCACCGAGCGGTCTGTTTTACCAAAGCCTTCGTCCAGTAAAGGTTTGAGGAGCGATAGCATAAAGGTATCGCTGGCTGCGTTGAGGATTAACGCTACACCCGCCACGAGCAAACCCGTTTTGAAAGGTGCAATCATTGGCCAGAGACGGCGGAATGTTTGCCACGTGGAGAGATCTTTGTCGTTATGCATTCAAAAAACCAGCACTTGTTGAAATAGCCGCATATTCTACCTGTTATATCCTGGGACGCCAAACCACTGATGATACCAACGCGGGAAAAGTTGATCTCGTAAGCCTAAGATTTCCCATCCTTCTGCGGAAAAATGGATGCTTATCTGCCCCTGATGAGGGGTATCGAACCATTCATAACCCTGATGCCTGTAACGACCCATTACCTTTTCAGAGGGCAGTCGCCAGGCATTGAAGCGTGAAGCGGAAGCCAGCGCCGCATGACCCTCGGCCCGTTGTAACAAGGGCAGCGAGGAAGACGTATTGCTGCCGTGATGCGGCACCTGAATCATTGTCGCCCGCAGATGCTGCCAGTAATGGCTAAGCATAGATTGCTCTGCGGAAGCTTCAATGTCCCCGGTAAGCAAAATACTGTTTTTGCCATCGTCGACTTTTACCACGCAGGAGCGATTATTTCCGTGGGACGTGGTGCCCGGCAACGGCCAGTGCACGCTGAACGTCAATCCCTGCCACTGCCAGCGTTCTCCACGAAAGCACGGCAGATGCCCCGCCTCCGCCAGCGGACTACGGATCCATGCTGCGGGCCAGGCTTTATGCAGGGTTTCCAGCCCGCCACGGTGATCGAGATGATCATGGCTGAGGATGATGCCTTCAGGCTTTAGATTGTGCCAGCGCAGCCACGGCACGATCAGCTGCCCGCCGCTGTCGCCCCCCGGCCATGCCAGTCCGGTATCATAGAGAATCGCCTTCCCGTTACGCGCTATGACCATCGCCAGCCCCTGCCCGACATCAAGCATGTCTACAGACCAGTTTTCCTGCGGCGTGCTCTTACATAACGGCTGGGCCAGCAGCACACCGCATGCGGTGCACAGAAAGGGGACGGTTTTCCATAAACGCAAACGCCATATAATAATCAGCAGCCAGGGCATACACGCCAGCCATTGCCAGCGCCAGTCGATGTTATACCAGCCCTCAGGCAACGCGTTCAGAAAGCGGAACAGCAGCGCCAGGGTGTCATCGGCCCGCGCCCAGATCCACCCTTCAAGGGCGTTAAACGCCGTCAGATGCAACACCATGCCCGCCAGGATCAGCGGGACACTGACGAAGGTTACCAGCGGGACCGCCACCAGATTCGCAATCATGGATGTCAGGCTGATACCGTGAAACAGCAGTACCTGTAGCGGCAGCAGTAACACCATCATGCCGGTTTGCAGATAAATAAGGCTGATGACGCCGCGCAGCAGTCGCCCACCACGACATTCGGGCAGCGGTAGCCACTGATACCAGAAGATCAACGCCGCCACCGCGAATGCCGACAACCACAGGCTTTCTGACAGCACCGCAAGCGGATCGATAAAAAGGATCGCGGCGATACAGCAGAGCCAGACCTGCCATGCCGACCACTGTCGACCTGAAAGCCGCAGCGCCGCCAGTACCGCCAGCGATACCACCGTGCGTAAGGCTGGCGGTTGCAGCCCGGTCAGCCACGCATAACCGGTGGCGCAGAAGAGTCCTACCAGCAGCGGCGCGCGCCAGTTGATCCAGCGTGCTGGCAGCCAGAACTGTATGCCCCGCGCCAGCAGCCAGCCCAGCGTGGCGGCAAGAGCGATATGCAGACCGGATATTGCCATCAGATGCGCGGTGCCGGTCTCTCGCATAACCGCTTTGATCTGCGCATCCAGCACCCTTCGCTCACCCATACCGAGTGCCAGTAAAACCGATCGCCAGCGTGTGGTTTCAAGGGTTGCCTCAAGCGACGCCAGATACTCCGCCCGCAAACTACAGCGGGCATCAAGCACATTCGCCCGGGTGAAGCGACCAGTGACAGGCTGATGTGTGGCAAACGCGTGGCGCTGGGTATCGAATCCTCCCTCGTTAAGCTGACCGTGAACCGGCCGCACCTTGAGCGTCATCTCCCATAATTGCCCGGCGCAGGCGCGCTGCGGCAGGTATTCGCCGTAAAGGGTGATACCCGCCCCGGGCCAGAGACGTTTCCCGTTCAGTCGTTCAATAACGCCCCGGTGGGTAGTGATATTGTCGCTCCCGATCAACCGCACCTGCGCCTGCAGGACCCGGCCGGGCAGGTGCTGAATCGGCCAGACCGCTTCATACGCGGCAAGCATGCCCCACGCCAGCAACAGCAGCCACAGCGCGAAATAACGTAAGCGACGATCGCGACAACGTCCTGCCACGCAACCGGCGACGATGATAACGACGAGGGTCGACAATGCGGGCAGCCGGGGCAGCCACAACAACGGCGCTATTGCCGCAAGCACACAACATGCAATTCCTGGCAGATGCATCCCCACCTCCTTGTTACAGGTAGTGTGCATAAAAGAGAGGGAGCTGTCGGGCAGCTGTTTATGGAATTACGGCGCGGGCAGGAAAGATCTTATCGGTTTGCAGCAATCATGCTGCAAAAATGCGGGGCGGCTTCAGAAGCCTTTATGCAGATGTGAAAAAAGCACCTCATGGGTGCTCTTTTCGGCGATTAAGTTTTAGCTTTAACAGCCGTAAAACTTAATTTTCATAAATGTTGGCGCGGTCACGTAATTCTTTACCCGGCTTAAAGTGTGGGACATATTTGCCTTCCAGATCCACTTTGTCGCCTGTCTTCGGGTTACGTCCGGTGCGGGGTGCACGATAGTGCAGAGAGAAACTGCCGAAACCGCGGATCTCAATGCGCTCGCCCTGTGCAAGAGTCGAGGCCATATGCTCCAGCATCTCTTTTACGGCATCTTCAACAGCTTTTGCCGGGATATGCGATTGCTGGGTGGCAAGTCTTTCGATCAATTCTGACTTGGTCATGATTCCTCCGGTTTCCTTAAAAAGGAAAATTAGCTAACAGCTTATTAAACAAGGGCGGCCGTAGCCGCCCTTTGTTATTGATTACAGGACGGATCCTGCAATCTGTCAAGCTACTCGTCATCCTTCATGCTGTTACAGCACAAATGATGTTGAGTACCTGATTACTCGCCTTTAGCTGCTTTGAACGCTTCAGCCATCGCGCTGGAGAAGTTGCTTTCTTCCTGTTTGTTGTTAACAGTAGCGATTGCATCTTTCTCGTCAGCTTCGTCTTTCGCACGAACAGACAGGCTAACTACGCGGTTCTTACGGTCAACGCCGGTGAATTTAGCTTCAACGTCGTCGCCTACGTTCAGAACCAGAGTTGCATCTTCAACGCGGTCACGGGAAGCTTCAGAAGCGCGCAGGTAACCCTCAACGCCGTCAGCCAGTTCTACGGTTGCGCCTTTAGCGTCAACTGCAGTAACTTTACCGTTTACGATTGCGCCTTTCTTGTTCAGAGCAACGTAGTTGTTGAACGGATCTTCTGCGAGCTGTTTAACGCCCAGGGAGATACGCTCACGCTCTGCGTCAACCTGCAGAACAACAGCGGCGATTTCGTCGCCTTTCTTGTATTCACGAACTGCTTCTTCGCCTGTAACGTTCCAGGAGATGTCAGACAGGTGAACCAGGCCGTCGATGCCGCCGTCCAGGCCGATGAAGATACCGAAGTCAGTGATAGACTTGATTTTACCTTCAACACGGTCGCCTTTGTTGTGCGTCTCAGCAAACAGCTGCCATGGGTTAGATTTACACTGCTTCAGACCCAGGGAGATACGACGACGTTCTTCGTCGATATCCAGAACCATAACTTCCACTACATCGCCAACGTTAACAACTTTGGACGGGTGGATGTTTTTGTTGGTCCAATCCATTTCGGAAACGTGCACCAGGCCTTCAACGCCTTCTTCGATTTCAACGAAGCAGCCGTAGTCGGTCAGGTTGGTCACGCGACCAGTCAGTTTGGTACCTTCCGGATAACGCTTAGCGATAGCAACCCACGGATCTTCGCCCAGCTGTTTCAGGCCCAGAGATACACGAGTACGCTCGCGGTCGAACTTCAGCACTTTAACAGTGATTTCGTCGCCAACGTTTACGATTTCGCTCGGATGCTTAACGCGTTTCCATGCCATGTCAGTGATGTGCAGCAGGCCGTCAACGCCACCCAGATCAACGAATGCACCGTAGTCAGTGAGGTTCTTAACGATACCTTTAACTTCCATGCCTTCTTGCAGGTTTTCAAGCAGCTGATCGCGCTCAGCGCTGTTCTCAGACTCGATAACCGCACGACGGGAAACAACCACGTTGTTGCGTTTCTGATCAAGCTTGATAACTTTGAACTCGAGCTCTTTGCCTTCGAGGTGCAGAGTATCGCGAACCGGACGCACGTCTACCAGGGAACCCGGCAGGAACGCACGAATACCGTTCAGCTCAACAGTGAAGCCACCTTTAACTTTGCCGTTGATAACACCAACAACAGTTTCAGCGTCTTCGTATGCTTTTTCCAGCGTGATCCAAGCTTCATGACGTTTAGCTTTCTCACGGGACAGCAGAGTTTCACCGAAGCCGTCTTCGACTGCGTCCAGCGCAACGTCAACTTCGTCACCAACCTGGATTTCCAGTTCGCCCTGGGCGTTCTTGAACTGCTCAGCCGGGATGGCGGACTCAGATTTCAGACCGGCATCAACCAGTACGATATCTTTATCGATAGCAACAACAACACCACGAACGATGGAACCCGGACGGGTTTCGATTGTTTTTAAGGATTCTTCAAATAGTTGAGCAAAAGATTCTGTCATATTGATAATCTTCAGGATTCTTCAATTTAACGTCCATCTGGCTTCATGCCGAATGGGGTTGTTTAACATGCCTGCTCACAATCCATTGCAGCAGGTACTTCGGAATTTGGTCGCTAATTAAGCGAGCGCCAGCTTTTCGCGGGCGTATTGTAGCGCTTTTTCAATCACTTGCTCAATGCTTAAACTGGTCGAATCCAGAACTAATGCATCAGCAGCCGGCACTAACGGCGCCACTGGCCGGTTACGGTCGCGATCGTCGCGTTCCTTTATCTCGGCCAAAAGGCGTTCAAAGTTAACACTAAAGCCATTCTCCTGCAACTGTAGCATACGGCGATGCGCACGTTCTTCCGAGGAGGCGTCGAGGAAAATCTTCACTGGTGCGTCGGGAAAAACGACCGTACCCATGTCGCGGCCATCGGCGATAAGGCCTGGCGCATCACGAAACGCGCGCTGACGACGCAGTAACGCTTCACGTACCCGCGGGAACGCCGCGATTTGCGAGGCGGCGCTGGCCACTTCCTGCGTGCGGATCTCGCCGCTCACGTCTTCGCCTTCCAGGATTACTTCCAGATTTCCATCGGTCGAGACAAAGCGGACGTCAAGGTGCGCCGCCAGCGGGACCAGAACATCTTCAGAAGTCACATCAACGTGGTGATGTAATGCCGCCAATGCCAGCACACGATAGATTGCGCCTGAATCCAGCAGATGCCATTGCAATGTTTCCGCCATCGCTTTGCACAGCGTACCTTTACCTGCGCCGCTTGGCCCATCAATGGTGATTACCGGGGCAATTGCCGTCATCTTTTTCTCCTTAATAAAGGCATACCGTAAACGTGAACGCCGCGCATTATACGCTGCAACGCGAATGACCGTTACCCTCATGTGAAAATAACGAAAACATCATTCAGGGTGGAGAAGAATGGCGCAAGTATAGAGGGCTGACAGAAAGTCAGCCCGGAAAGAGACAATTTTTTACTTTTTATCCGCCGCAGCGGACATCTGCGTCTTTACGCCAGCGTGCTGATGCGCGCCAGCTGTTCGAAATAGTCCGGGAAAGTTTTCGCCGTACATTTCGGATCAAGAATAGTGACCGGCGTGTCGGACAGCGCCACCAGCGAGAAGCACATTGCCATACGGTGATCGTTATAGGTGCCGATCTCGGCCGCGGTGAGCGAGGCCGGAGGAGTGATGCGGATAAAGTCCTCGCCCTCTTCCACATCGGCGCCGACTTTACGCAGTTCGGTCGCCATCGCGAAAAGACGGTCGGTCTCTTTAACGCGCCAGTTATAAATGTTGCGTAGCGTCGTGGTGCCACGCGCAAATAATGCCGCCGTAGCAATCGTCATTGCCGCATCGGGGATGTGGTTCATGTCCATATCCACCGCATTCAGCTCACCATGCGTACAGGCAATATAGTCATCGCCCCACTCAACCTGCGCGCCCATTTTTTCCAGCACGTCAGCAAAACGAATATCACCCTGCACGCTGTTGCGGCCAATACCGGTGACTTTTACCGTGCCGCCTTTGATGGCGCCCGCCGCAAGGAAGTAAGAAGCAGAAGACGCATCACCTTCCACCAGGTAATGCCCTGGCGACTGATAATGCTGCGCACCACGCACGATAAAGCGCTGGTAATTCTGATTTTCCACCGTCACACCAAAGGTTTTCATCAGATGCAAGGTAATGTCGATATAGGGCTTCGACACCAGATCGCCTTTAATGGTGATAAGGGTGTCCTGCGCGGCCAGCGGTGCGGTCATCAGCAGTGCAGTTAAAAACTGGCTGGACACGCTGCCGTCGACGTCGATCTCTCCGCCGGTGAAGCCGCCATGTAAACGCAGCGGAGGATAGTTTTCCTGCTCCAGATAATCGATCTGCGCCCCGCCCTGACGCAGCGCGTCAACCAGATGGCCAATCGGACGCTCTTTCATACGCGGCTCGCCGGTCAGCACCAGGTCGTTTTCGCCCAGGCAAAGGGCCGCCGCCAGCGGACGCATCGCCGTACCGGCGTTCCCTAAAAACAGCTCCAGCTTTTCAGCCGAACGCAGCGGGCCGCCCGCGCCGATCACTTCACAGCGGGTGCGGTCGTCGGAAAGCGTGTACTGCACACCCAACGCACTCAGGGCATTCAGCATATGGCGAACGTCATCACTGTCCAGCAGGTTGGTCAGAACCGTGGTGCCGTGCGCCAGTGCGGCCAGCAGCAACGCGCGGTTGGAGACACTTTTTGAACCAGGCAGATTAATGGCGCCATTAACACGCGCGATGGGTTGTAACGTCAGGGATTCCATGAAGCTTAACTCTCAACAAAACTGAATAAAAACCCCGCAGGCCGGCTGCGGGGGTAGCGATAGGATGCGTGATTAACCGTGGCGGCGTTCGAAATCCGTCATGAATTCGGTCAGCGCCTGCACGCCTTCCAGCGGCATCGCGTTATAAATCGAGGCGCGCATACCGCCCACGACCCGGTGGCCTTTCAGCGCGTGCAGACCCGCGGCAAACGACTCTTCGAGGAACAGCTTATCAAGCTCGCTGTCCGCCAGCTGGAACGGCACGTTCATGCGCGAGCGGTTAGCGACGGCAACGTCATTACGGTAGAAGTCGCTGTTGTCGATCACGCTATACAGCAGACTGGCTTTTTGCTGATTAATACGATCCATGGCCGGCACGCCACCGTTCTTTTTCAGCCATTTGAAAACCAGACCCGACAGATACCAGGCAAAGGTCGGTGGGGTGTTAAACATAGAATCGTTGTCGTTTAACACGGTGTAATCGAGGATCGAAGGACAGGCGACGTGCGCTTTGCCCAGCAGATCTTCACGCACGATCACCAGCGTCAGCCCGGCCGGGCCGATATTTTTTTGCGCACCGGCGTAGATGACACCAAAGCGGCTCACATCCAGCGGCGTGGAGAGAATGGTCGAGGATAAATCCGCCGTTACCACGACATCACTGCCAAAATCTGGCGTTTCGTGAATGGCGATACCGTCGATGGTTTCGTTCGGGCAGTAATGCAGATAGGCGGCATTGTCAGAGAGCTGCCAGTCACGCATCGGCTTCACAGCGCGCAGGCCGTCAACAGTGGTTTTGGCATCAATGACGTTTGGCGTACAGTATTTTTTCGCTTCTTTTACCGCGCTCGCTGCCCAGTAACCGGCATCAACGTAATCAGCCGTGGTTTTATCACCGAGCAGATTGAGCGGTATACCGGCGAACTGACCACGCCCGCCGCCGTGACAGAATAAAACTTTATAGTTTGAGGGGATGTTCAGCAGATCGCGAAAATCCTGTTCTGCCTCTTCAGCAACCTGAATAAATTCTTTTCCACGGTGGCTGATTTCCATGACCGATGTGCCAAGACCGTTCCAGTCGCACAACTCCTGTTGCGCCTGTTTGAGCACCTCTGCCGGTAAAACTGCCGGACCTGAACTGAAATTAAAGACCTGAGCCATTTCCCCTCACCACGCTGATAGCAATAAGTAATTCCTGTGACATCGGTTTTACCATTCAGTGACCGGTGTCGCAACGGGTAATGGCGGGCGGCCCGGAATTGTGCACCACATCACATAGCACAATGTCCGGGCTGGCTAACTGCTGCTGGATAAAAACGCTGTCAGGTGATGCGGAGCGCGCGGCTTGCTTTCGACCATTCAGGATGCGCGCAGCGTGGGCACATCAACCGCTGACCCGCTTTCATTGTGATGACCTCGCTGCAACGGACGCAGGCATAATCGTCGTCATCAGGAATGGTGGTAAAACGCGGGTTCCACTCCGGCGGCAGAATACACAGACCAGGCCGCACTTCATCGTCAGGATAATAATAGAGGCTGATCTGCCCGTTGGTTTCCATGATCGCCAGTTTAACCTGCCCCAGCTGTTCGACGCCGTTAACGCGCAGCTCCATAAAAAACTCGAATTCCGTAAGGTTTTCTTTTTGCAGTTTTTCCCACGCCAGCTCGCCCTCTTCGATGACGATCACCGCTTTACCTTCCAGCAGATCCTCTAACTTTTCGCTGTGGGCCATCAGCCACATCACCAGCCGGTAGAGCGCCGCCAGCGAAACAAACACGATAAATACCGGCAGCATAGGAACGTCATCGTAAAATGCCACGTCCCCTGCCGCTGAGCCGAGCGTCAAAATAATGAGCACTTCGAACAGCGACATCTGCCTGACGCCACGACGCCCGGTAAGTTTAAGAAACAGGAAAACCAGCACAAAGGTATAGAGGCTGCGCAGTGCCACTTCGCCCAGAAACTCCATCGGCACCTTGTCGAGCATCATGCGGTGAAGATCAAACGCTTTCATTTTATTCATCCTGAACAGTAGGTTACTGCCTATAAGCATAGTGGGGAGTTTTATTTTTGCCGCCCGGCTTACTTAGATAGCGCCTGTCACGCAAAACCCGTATCATTGCGCGCTTTCCGTACGAATAAAGTGAAGACAATGACGCAAACATTTATCCCCGGCAAAGATGCCGCCCTGGAAGATTCCATCGCCCGCTTCCAGCAAAAACTGCTCGATCTCGGCTTCGATATTGAAGAAGCGTCCTGGCTGAATCCGGTTCCGAACGTCTGGTCTGTGCATATCCGGGATAAAGCCTGCTCACTGTGCTTTACCAACGGTAAAGGCGCGACAAAAAAAGCCGCGCTGGCGTCCGCGCTGGGCGAATATTTTGAACGTCTGTCCACCAACTATTTCTTTGCCGATTTCTGGCTTGGCGATGCTATCGCTAATGGCCCGTTCGTTCACTACCCTAACGAGAAATGGTTCCCGCTGCCGGAAGATGACGAGCTGCCGGAAGGTATTCTTGATACCCGTCTGCGTGCCTTCTACGATCCGGAAAACGAACTGACGGCCAGCATGCTGATCGATTTGCAGTCCGGCAATGAAGATCGCGGCATCTGTGGTTTGCCGTTCACCCGTCAGTCCGATCAGCAGACGGTTTATATTCCGATGAACATCATCGGCAACCTGTACGTTTCCAACGGCATGTCCGCAGGCAACACCGCGAACGAAGCCCGCGTACAGGGTCTGTCTGAGGTATTTGAGCGCCATATCAAAAACCGCATTATTGCGGAAAGCATCAGCCTGCCGGAGATCCCGGCTGAGGTGCTGGCACGCTATCCGGGCGTAGTGGCATCCATTGAAACGCTGGAAGCTGAAGGTTTCCCGATTTTTGCCTATGACGCCTCGCTGGGCGGTAAATACCCGGTGATCTGCGTGGTACTGTTTAACCCGGCTAACGGCACCTGCTTCGCCTCTTTCGGCGCGCATCCGGACTTTGGTGTCGCCCTTGAGCGTACCGTGACCGAGCTGTTGCAGGGTCGTGGCCTGAAAGATCTCGATGTCTTCACCCCGCCGACCTTCGATGATGAAGAGGTGGCTGAGCATGCGAACCTCGAAACGCATTTTATCGATTCCAGCGGTCTGATCTCCTGGGATATGTTCAAGCAGGACGCGGATTATCCGTTCGTAGACTGGAGCTTTGCCGGCACCACCGAAGAAGAGTTTGCCACGCTGATGGCAATCTTTAAGGCGGAAGATAAAGAAGTCTATATCGCCGACTACGAGCACCTGAGCGTGTATGCCTGCCGCATCATCGTGCCGGGGATGTCCGATATTTATCCGGCGGAAGATCTGTGGCTGGCGAATAACAGCATGGGCGCGCACCTGCGTGAAACCCTGCTGGCGTTGCCGGGGAGTGCGTGGGAAAAAGAAGATTATCTGAATCTCATCGCCCAGCTGGATGAAGAAGGCCATGACGATTTTACCCGTGTGCGCGAACTGCTGGGGATTGCTACCGGTAAAGACAACGGCTGGTATACCCTGCGCATCGGTGAACTGAAAGCGATGCTGGCGCTGGCGGGCGGTGATATCGAGCAGGCGCTGATCTGGACAGAATGGACGATGGAGTTTAACGCCTCGATCTTTACGCCAGAACGTGCCAATTACTACCGCTGCCTGCAGACATTGCTGCTGCTGGCGCAGGAAGAAGAGCGCGAGCCGTTACAGTATCTGCACGCTTTCGTTCGTATGTACGGCGCCGAAGCGGTAGAAGCCGCCAGCGCGGCAATGAGCGGCGAAGCGCCGTTCTATGGCTTGCAGGCCGCTGATGGCTCGCTGACCGCCTTCCCGGCGCATCAGTCATTGCTGCAGGCGTATGAGAAACTACAGCGTGCGAAAGCGGCGTACTGGCCAAAATAAGCGCAAATAACATTACAACCTGTAGGCGTAAGCCCGGGTTCAGGCTATATTACGGGGCGATTTGATCGCCCCGTTTTTTTTATTATTTTTTCATGCACATCAATTGTAATAATTAAGTTAACTATGGGTGAATATAATTATGTTTATCCAGGTTAAATTGTTACTTTTTGAGGTAATTACTCCATATTAATTAACTGTTCATGGGGAGCCAACATAAAATATTTCAACACTTTTTATAAACTTTAAACTTTATTTTTATTTTGATAATCAACAAGTTACTCCGTATTAGCTGAAAAACCATGCGATTTACGGGCCTATAAGCCAGGCGAGATATGATCCATATCAATTTCTCTTCTATAATGCTTTGTTAGTATCTCGTCGCCGACTTAATAAAGAGAGAGTTAGTGTGAAAGCTGACAACCCTTTTGATCTATTGCTACCAGCTGCTATGGCGAAAGTTGCCGAAGAAGCCGGTGTCTATAAAGCAACGAAACATCCGCTGACCACCTTCTACCTGGCGATCACGGCGGGCGTATTCATCTCCATCGCTTTTGTGTTTTACATCACTGCCACGACCGGCACCGCGGAGGTACCCTTCGGGATTGCCAAGCTGATTGGCGGCATATGTTTCTCACTCGGGCTGATCCTGTGCGTCATCTGCGGCGCCGATCTGTTTACGTCAACTGTTCTGATTGTCGTGGCGAAAGCCAGCGGACGCATTACCTGGGGCCAGCTTGCCCGCAACTGGGTAAACGTTTATGTCGGCAACCTGATTGGTGCGCTATTATTCGTACTGTTGATGTGGTTATCTGGTGAATATATGGTCGCTAACGGTGGCTGGGGACTGAACCTCCTGCAAACCGCCGATCATAAAATGCATCACACTTTTGTCGAAGCCGTGGCTCTTGGGATCCTGGCAAACCTGATGGTCTGTCTGGCGGTATGGATGAGTTACTCCGGCCGTAGCCTGATGGACAAAGCGTTAATCATGGTTCTGCCCGTCGGCATGTTTGTCGCCAGCGGCTTTGAGCACAGTATTGCAAATATGTTTTTGATCCCGCTGGGTATCGTAATTCGTCATTTTGCAGCGCCGGAGTTCTGGACCGCGATCGGTTCCACTCCAGAAAGTTTTTCTCACCTGACAGTGATGAACTTCATAACAGATAACCTGATCCCCGTAACAATCGGGAACATTATCGGTGGGGGTTTACTTGTTGGGTTGACATACTGGGTCATTTACCTGCGTGGCGACGACCATCATTAATGGTTGCCTCAGGCAGTAAATAAAAAATCCACTTAAGAAGGTAGGTATCATATGTCCGAGCTTAATGAAAAGTTAGCCACAGCCTGGGAAGGTTTTGCGAAAGGTGACTGGCAGAACGAAGTCAACGTACGCGACTTTATCCAGAAAAACTACACGCCTTATGAGGGTGACGAATCCTTCCTGGCCGGCGCCACAGAAGCCACTACCTCGCTTTGGGACAAAGTGATGGAAGGCGTGAAGCTGGAAAACCGCACTCACGCGCCTGTTGATTTCGACACCTCTCTGGCCTCCACCATTACTTCTCATGATGCTGGCTACATCAACAAAAACCTTGAGAAAATCGTTGGTCTGCAGACTGAAGCGCCTCTGAAACGTGCGATCATCCCGTTCGGCGGCATTAAAATGGTTGAAGGTTCATGCAAAGCGTATAACCGCGAGCTGGACCCGATGCTGAAGAAAATCTTCACTGAATACCGTAAAACGCACAACCAGGGCGTGTTTGATGTTTACACCAAAGACATCCTGAACTGCCGTAAATCCGGTGTTCTGACCGGTCTGCCGGATGCATATGGCCGTGGCCGTATCATCGGTGACTACCGTCGCGTTGCGCTGTACGGCATCGACTTCCTGATGAAAGACAAATATGCCCAGTTCCTGTCCCTGCAGGACAAACTGGAAAACGGCATTGATCTGGAAGCGACTATCCGTCTGCGTGAAGAAATCGCCGAGCAGCACCGTGCTCTGGGCCAGATCAAAGAGATGGCTGCTAAATACGGCTGCGACATTTCTGCTCCGGCAAAAAATGCGCAAGAAGCGGTACAGTGGACTTACTTCGGCTACCTGGCTGCAGTGAAATCCCAGAACGGCGCAGCAATGTCCTTCGGTCGTGTGTCTACCTTCCTCGACGTGTACTTTGAGCGTGACCTGAAAGCAGGCAAAATCACCGAACAAGACGCACAGGAACTGATTGACCACCTGGTCATGAAACTGCGTATGGTTCGCTTCCTGCGTACCCCTGAGTATGATGAACTGTTCTCTGGTGACCCGATTTGGGCAACCGAATCTATCGGCGGTATGGGCGTTGATGGCCGTACGCTGGTAACCAAAAACAGCTTCCGTTTCCTGAACACTCTGTACACCATGGGTCCGTCTCCGGAACCAAACATCACCGTACTGTGGTCAGAAAAACTGCCGATGGCCTTCAAAAAATACGCAGCGAAAGTATCTATCGATACCTCCTCCCTGCAGTATGAAAACGATGACCTGATGCGTCCTGACTTCAACAACGACGACTACGCGATCGCTTGCTGCGTAAGCCCGATGGTTGTTGGTAAGCAAATGCAGTTCTTCGGTGCTCGCGCTAACCTCGCGAAAACCATGCTGTACGCTATCAACGGCGGCGTTGATGAAAAAATGAAAATCCAGGTGGGTCCGAAGTCTGAACCGATCAAAGGCGATGTCCTGAACTTCGACGAAGTGCTGGAACGTATGGATCACTTCATGGACTGGCTGGCTAAACAGTACGTTACCGCACTGAACATCATCCATTACATGCACGACAAGTACAGCTACGAAGCCTCTCTGATGGCGCTGCACGACCGTGACGTTATCCGCACCATGGCGTGTGGTATCGCAGGTCTGTCCGTGGCGGCTGACTCCCTGTCTGCAATCAAATATGCGAAAGTAACCCCGGTACGTGATGAAGACGGTCTGGCGATCGACTTCAAAATCGAAGGTGAATACCCGCAGTTTGGTAACAACGATGCGCGCGTAGATGACCTGGCGGTTGACCTGGTTGAACGTTTCATGAAGAAAATTCAGAAACTGACCACCTACCGTAACGCTATCCCGACGCAGTCTGTTCTGACCATCACCTCTAACGTTGTGTATGGTAAGAAAACCGGTAACACCCCTGATGGTCGTCGTGCTGGCGCGCCGTTCGGACCAGGTGCTAACCCGATGCACGGCCGTGACCAGAAAGGTGCTGTTGCCTCTCTGACCTCCGTTGCTAAACTGCCGTTCGCTTACGCTAAAGATGGTATTTCTTATACCTTCTCTATCGTACCGAATGCGCTGGGTAAAGATGACGAAGTGCGTAAAACCAACCTGGCAGGCCTGATGGATGGTTACTTCCATCACGAGTCCACCATCGAAGGCGGTCAGCACCTGAACGTAAACGTCATGAACCGTGAAATGCTGCTCGACGCGATGGAAAACCCGGAAAAATATCCGCAGCTGACCATCCGTGTTTCCGGCTACGCGGTACGTTTTAACTCCCTGACTAAAGAGCAGCAGCAGGACGTTATTACCCGTACCTTCACTCAGACCATGTAATTTCATGTCTGACTGAAAAAGCGTACAATAAAGGCTCCACTTATGTGGGGCCTTTTTAACAGCTTTCCCTCTCCAACGAGCCTGCTTTGCCAAGCGTCTTTTCAGGCCATTGCCAAAACAGACTTAACACAGCCGGATTGAGCTGTGCAATACAAGCCCAGGATGGGCTACACCTGGAGATACATCGCAATGTCAGTGATCGGTCGAATTCACTCCTTTGAATCCTGTGGCACCGTAGATGGTCCCGGCATTCGCTTTATTACCTTCTTCCAGGGCTGCCTGATGCGCTGCCTGTACTGCCATAACCGTGACACCTGGGATACCCACGGCGGTAAAGAAGTGACGGTGGAAGAGCTGATGAAAGAAGTGGTGACCTATCGCCACTTTATGAACGCGTCCGGCGGCGGCGTTACCGCATCGGGCGGCGAGGCCATTCTCCAGGCTGAATTTGTTCGTGACTGGTTCCGCGCCTGTCACAAGGAAGGTATTCATACCTGCCTCGATACTAACGGCTTTGTGCGTCGCTACGATCCTGTCATTGATGAACTGCTGGACGTTACCGACCTGGTGATGCTCGATCTTAAACAGATGAACGATGAGATCCACCAGAACCTGGTAGGCGTCTCCAATCACCGGACACTCGAGTTTGCGCGCTATTTGTCGAAGAAAAATATTAAGGTCTGGATCCGCTATGTGGTGGTGCCGGGCTGGTCAGACGATGATGATTCCGCCCACCGTTTAGGTGAATTCACGCGCGATATGGGTAACGTCGAAAAAATCGAACTGCTGCCCTATCACGAGCTGGGCAAACATAAATGGGTGGCGATGGGTGAAGAGTACAAACTTGATGGCGTACACCCACCTAAAAAAGAGACCATGGAACGCGTAAAAGGCATTCTTGAGCAGTATGGTCACAAGGTCATGTACTGATCGCGTAAGAGCAGTAACAAGCCCGGTGCCGCAAAGCCACCGGGCTTTTTTATTTATTCGAACACACCGTTAATCACTGCCGTCACAATGGCAGTACTGAGCGCAATCAATACCAGATCGTCACCAGCGATACGCCATTCATAACCCGGATAAGACGGCAATTGTCCCAGCATTGAAGCCGGCACCATTTTTTTGGCAATACCCGGCGGCAATGGCTTACCGCGCGCCAGATTTTTGGCGATGCCGGGTGGCAGTGAATCGTAGCCTGTCAGGCCATAATTAACGGCCAGCGAACGGGCGCGATCGTAACTCAGCCGGACAGAGACATCATCACTGACATTTTTCTTGTCTGCCTTGCCCTGATTGCCGTGCTCCGCATGACCATGATTACCACTGTTGCCATGATTTCCCCCATGGTTACCATTTCCGGGGTTCGCCATAACAGGCGCGGAAATAAAACTCAGGGATAACACGACTGCCAGCGTGAGCGTATTAAAACGACGTAGATGCATAATTGCCGCCTTAGAGAGGAGTAAACGCAGGGGTAATTATCGTCCGTTCCGTTTAACAAAAACAGTAAATAAATCCTGGAAATAAGACGTAAAAAAAGCCTGTCGTGGACAGGCTTTTTTATTTTATCAGGCATGAGCCACTGGCGTCGGATGCTGACCTGCTTTGCGCAGCAGCATCAGCAAATAGATAAAGGAGACGCTGGCGATCATGATAAACAGTAAGTTGTCGGAATAACTTTGCATCAGCATGGCGGTAAAGGTCGGGCCAAACAGACTGCCGACGGTATAACTGAGCAGAAGCGCCTGATTCATTGCCACCAGTTGATGATGTTCGACCTTTTCGCAGGCCCAGGCCATCGCCACCGGATAGAGCGTAAAACCGGCCGCACCCAGAACGAACAGTGCCGGTGCCATCGCAGCATTGCTGAGCATGGCGAAACATCCCATGATCACCACAAAAACTTGTACGCGTAATACCAGCAGACGACCAAAGCGATCCGCCAGCCGACCAATCGGCCACTGCCCGACGATACCGGCGCTGACCATCACAGCCATCCAGAAACCAATGCCCGCATCGCTCACGCCGCGGTGGTTCAGCCAGAGGGGCATCAGACCATACAGTGAACCCAGCACGATGCCGGAGATAATACAGCCATTAACGCCCAGGCGCGCCTGACGCAGACGCAACATCGGCCAGACGCTGGTGGCTTCCTGATGTTCACTGTTCTGATCGACAATGCGGGTAAACACCAGAGGCAGGATCGCGGCCAGCACAATACCCGTCACCCATGGCAATACATGCATCAGTTCGGTCGATAGCTTGCTGACCATCAGCTGTCCCAGCACCGTACCGATGTAATAAACCATCATATAGGCGGCCAGCAGACGGCCACGATTACGTGAAGTGCCGCTGCACATCAGCGCACTTTCCACCACCACCCAGATCATGGCGCAGCCAATACCGGCGATAAAGCGCCACAGCATCCAGTTCCAGAAGCCCACCATCAGGCCGAGGCCGACACAGCCGCTGGCGAACACCAGCGATGCAATGTAGTAGCTACGGTTAAACCCCATGCGTTTAATCAGACGCCCGGTCAGCAGGGTACCAACAAGATTGCCGGTAAAAAAGGCGGAGCCGACCATACCAACCTGCCACACCGGAAGGTTTTCATGGGCGAGCCAAAGCGGGACGAGCGTGTTCAGCGTTGCGATCGCCAGCGTCAGCATTAACAGGCCGCAGAGCAGTAACAGCACCGGCCGGGTATAAGTAAACATGGATGAAAAACCGTGAGGGTGATCAGAATTCGAGCGCATCATGCCACCGGCAAAAACTTTGTCAATCTACGGAAAATGGCACAGTGAGTGTTTTTGAGGGCGTCGATTGAATTTACTCATCCAACGCAACGGGCAAGGCGTGAGGAAAGTGAATAGCATGATGTTTTATATGAATTATTTCTGACGTCAGGCATTACATTCGGTCGAAATATTTCATGGTAGAAAAACGCTAAAACCAGGGGGTGTTCCCCCCGGTTTTAGCGTCGATCACTCAGCCAGCTACCGCCATGCCGACCGTCATGTGTAAACCATAAAAAATGCCGCGCGCGATCAACTCGCCTGCCAGCACCAGTACAAATGCCACCGACAGTAGCGGCACGGCAGGCTGGCGGTTTTTAAGCTGCGGGATGATCCACATCGCCAGCGCCACCAGCAGCAATACCACGCGCCATGCCATCAGGGTGCCATACGCTGGCACCAGCGTTGCCGCCTGCTGAACGGAGCTGGAAATACCTGCCAGTTCGTTGCCCTGCATCAGGCCAGCGACAAGGCTGATAATCAATGCCAGTAACGTCACCATCGGCAAACCGCGCATTGCACAGGCCTGAAAACCGGCCGCTCGCAGCAGCAGATAGCCCAGCAGCGGACCCGCAATCAGCATGGTCAGGAAAAAGCCCAGCGGCGTCCACAGGCTAAACCAGGTGGGAATGGTGTCGATGCTGTCGTAGACCCGTGCCATCATCCAGACAAATACCAGCCCCAGTAACGCCGTCACTACCAGCCAGACACGTAACAGCGCGTGCGGCATCTTATTCACCATCGCCAGGAGCCAGCCCACGCCGCCCACGGTAAAGAACAGCCCACCGCTGGCGATTTCATTGCTGAGTGCCGAGTGACCAACGCGATTTAACGCATTGAAGGCGCGCAGTGGCGATCCCAGATGCAGAGTCGAGGCCACAAACGCCAGCCCCATTAATATCCACAGACCGACCATAGCGGTGATGATCCGTTGCCGTTGTGTCGATGTCATTTCACTGCGCAGCAGCGCGATGGCGAGTACGATAAATCCTCCCACCACATACTGACCGAACACGGTAAAAATCATTAGCGGCCATTCATGCCATCCGTTGCCCATCTCACACCTCCTGCGGGTTGGCCAGAAAGCCGGTCTTGTCCCCGGTCGGGCGGCTGTTGGCGTTAGGTTTGATCACGATATTCGGGCGGGTAAAACGCCCGGACGGCAGCGGAGCCACCGCATCCAGCGTGCCGTACTTTTTACGCAGCTCGTCGATGGGCGCAAAATCCAGCGCGCGCAGCGGGCAGGACTCGACGCAGATCGGTTTTTTGCCCTCCGCCACGCGTGAGTGACAGCCGTCGCACTTGGTCATATGGCCTTTGGCGGCGTTGTACTGCGGCGCGCCGTACGGACAGGCCATATGACAGTAGCGGCAGCCGATGCAGACGTCTTCATTGACCACCACAAAGCCGTCGTCGCGCTTGTGCATCGCCCCGCTGGGGCAGACTTTAGTGCAGGCCGGATCCTCGCAGTGGTTGCAGGCAATCGACAAGTAATACGCAAATACGTTCTGCTGCCAGACGCCGTTGTCCTCCTGCCAGTCTCCGCCCGCGTATTCATAAATGCGCCGGAAACTGACGTCCGGGGTCAGATCTTTGTAATCTTTGCAGGCCAGCTCGCAGGTTTTGCACCCGGTGCAGCGGCTGGAATCAATATAAAAGCCGTACTGAGTTGTCATGGGTTACTCCTTAAACCTTCTCGACCTGGACGAGGTTGCTGTGCGATGGGTTACCTTTCGCCAGCGGTGACGGGCGCTGCGTGGTCAGCACGTTGATGCAGCCACCTTTGTCGATGCCCTTACCATCCGGGTCATACCAGGCTCCCTCCCCTAACGCCACGACGCCGGGAAGAATGCGCGGTGTGACTTTCGCTTCGATATGCACTTCACCGCGGCCATTGAAAATACGCACCTTGTCGCCGCTGGTGATGCCACGCTGTTTCGCGTCGAGCGGGTTGATCCACATCTCCTGCCGGCACGCAGCTTTCAGCACATCGACGTTACCGTAGGTGGAGTGAGTGCGGGCTTTGTAGTGGAAGCCGGTAAGCTGCAACGGCCATTTCGCGCGCAGCGGATCGTCGTGATGCTCGAAGCCCGGGCTATACACCGGCAACGGATGGATCACATCACCGTCCGGCAGTTCCCAGTTCGCGGCGATCTCAGCCAATTGCGTAGAATAAATCTCGATTTTACCCGACGGGGTTGTCAGCGGGTTCGCCTGCGGATCGTTGCGGAACGCCTGATAGGCCACGTGATGCCCCTCAGGATCGCGCTGTTTGAAGATGCCCTGCGCGCGGAATTCCTCAAAAGTGGGCAACGCCGGGATCGATGCACGGGACTGTTCATAGAGATGGCGCAACCAGCCTTCCTGCGTACGTCCTTCGGTAAACTGCGCCTCAACGCCCATGCGTTTTGCCAGTTCCGTTGTCATCTCATAAATGGTTTTGCATTCAAACAGCGGTGAGATGGCCTGATCCGCAAAGATCACGTAGTCCATGTTGCCGCAGGAAGCATCCAGCGCGAAGTCCATCTGCTCTGACGCCGTACAATCCGGCAGGATAATATCGGCATACTTCGCCGACGCGGTCATGTGGCAGTCCACCACCACAATCAGCTCGCATTTTTTATCATCCTGTAAAATTTCATGCGTGCGGTTGATGTCAGAATGCTGGTTGATCAGGCAGTTACCGGCATAGTTCCAGATCATTTTGATCGGCACATCGAGCTTGTCTTTGCCCCGCACGCCATCGCGGGTGGCGGTCATTTCCGGGCCGCGTTCAATGGCATCGGTCCACATGAACATGGAGATGCTGGTCTGTACCGGATTTTCGAGGGTTGGCATACGTTCAAACGGCATCGAATAAGCGCCTTCACGCGCGCCGCTGTTCCCACCATTGATCCCCACATTACCGGTCAGCAGCGGCAGCATGGCAATGGCACGGGACACCAGTTCGCCGTTTGAATGGCGCTGCGGACCCCAGCCCTGCGAGATAAATGCCGGTTTCGCCATGGCGATTTCACGCGCCAGCTTCACGATGCGGGCAGCCGGAATACCGGTAATAGCCGCCGCCCACTCCGGCGTTTTGGCGATACCGTCACTGCCATTGCCCTGGATGTAGGCTTTGTAATGCCCGTTTGCCGGGGCGCCTTCCGGTAACGTGGTTTCATCGTAGCCCACGCAGTATTTATCGAGGAAAGGCTTATCCACGAGGTTTTCATCGATCATCACCCAGGCAAGCGCCGATACCAGCGCCGCATCGGTTCCCGGGCGAATGGGGATCCATTCGTCTTCACGGCCCGCCCCGGTGTCGGTATAGCGCGGATCGATGATAATCATGCGCGCCTTTGATTTTTCCCGCGCCTGCTCGACATAGTAGGTCACCCCGCCGCCGCTCATGCGCGTCTCACCGGGGTTATTGCCAAACAGCACTACCAGCTGGCTGTTTTCAATATCCGACGGGCTGTTGCCGTCGGCCCAGCCGCCATAGGTGTAATTCAGACCCGCCGCGATTTGGGCAGTGGAATAGTCACCATAATGATTCAGGTAGCCGCCGCAACAGTTCATCAGGCGGGCGATCAGCGTTTTACCGGGCGGCCATGAGCGGGTCATCGTGCCGCCGAGCGTGCCGGTGCCGTAGTTCAGGTAGATGGACTCATTGCCGTAATCTTTGATCAGGCGCTGCATGATGCCGGCGATGGTGTCAAAAGCCTCATCCCAGCTGATGGGTTCAAACTTCCCTTCCCCACGTTTGCCCACGCGTTTCATCGGCTGTTTCAGGCGATCCGGATTGTAGACGCGGCGACGCATTGACCGTCCACGCAGACAGGCGCGCACCTGGTGCAGCCCGTCGTAGTTGTCATCACCGGTATTGTCGGTTTCGACATATTTAATTTTGCCGTCCACCACATGCATGCGTAACGGGCAGCGGCTGCCGCAGTTGACGGTGCAGGCGCTCCAGACGACTTTCTGAGCAGCAGTGCCGGGCGCAATGGCTTCTGCGGCACGGGCGATGCGGGAAAAAGGTAAGCTCAGGGCGCTACTGGCGGCGGCAAGGCCACCGATGGCTGAGGTTTTCATCAGGCTGCGTCGGCTCACCCCGGCATTGAGTAACGCCTCGGGAACAGATATTTTCATAAAGACTCACTTTGATTGCTCACGAAAAAACAATCGCTATATAGTTTTCCATATAACGAATTAACCATTTTTAAGTTTTTTATGCTGCGCTAGTACAAAGTGAGTATTACCCTTTTAACTAAAAGGGTTATTGTTCGGTATCAATGAGGCAATAAAAAAGCGCCCGCAGGCGCTTTAAAACGTGATGTGTGACGCGTGGATCAGCCGATATACTCAAGGCCATTCATGTACGGACGCAGCACTTCAGGTACTTCGATACGGCCATCAGCCTGCTGGTAGTTTTCCAGCACGGCCACCAGCGTACGACCAACCGCCAGACCCGAACCGTTCAGCGTGTGTACCAGACGGGTTTTCTTGTCGGTTTTGCTGCGGCAGCGTGCCTGCATACGACGCGCCTGGAAATCGCCCACGTTAGAGCAGGAGGAGATCTCGCGATAGGTGTTCTGCGCCGGGATCCACACTTCAAGATCGTAGGTTTTGCAGGCACCAAAGCCCATGTCGCCGGTACACAGGATGACCTTACGGTACGGCAGGCCGAGCAGCTGCAACACTTTTTCCGCGTGACCGGTCATCTCTTCCAGCGCATCCATGGAGTCTTCCGGACGAACGATCTGCACCATTTCAACTTTATCGAACTGGTGCATACGGATCAGACCGCGGGTATCGCGACCATAAGATCCGGCTTCAGAGCGGAAGCACGGGGTATGCGCGGTCATTTTGATCGGCAGCGCGTCTTCGTCGATGATCTCATCGCGAACAAGGTTAGTCAGCGGCACTTCAGCGGTCGGGATCAGGGCATAGTTGCTGCTGTCTGCTTCTTCGTCCAGCGGACGAGTATGGAACAGATCGCCGGCGAACTTAGGCAGTTGCCCCGTACCGTAGAGGGTGTCGTGGTTAACCAGATACGGCACGTAGTTCTCGCTGTAGCCGTGCTGTTCGGTGTGCAGATCCAGCATAAACTGGGCAAGAGCGCGGTGCATACGCGCGATCTGACCTTTCATCACGACAAAGCGTGAACCGGTCAGTTTAACCGCCGCGGCAAAATCCAGGCCGCTGTGCATTTCACCCAGCGTCACGTGATCGCGAACGTCGAAATCGAACGTGCGCGGCGTACCCCAGCGGCTGACTTCGACGTTATCATTCTCGTCGCGGCCAATGGGTGCATCGTCATGGGGAATGTTCGGGATCGCCAGCGCAATATCACGGATTTCTGCCAGCAGGGTTTCCAGCTCGGCCTTCGCCGCATCCAGTTCTTCACCCAGCTTATTCACTTCCAGGCGTAATGGCTCGATGTCTTCCCCGCGCGCTTTCGCCTGGCCAATGGATTTCGATCGCGAGTTACGCTCCGCCTGCAGGTTTTCCGTATTAACCTGCAGAACTTTACGACGCTCTTCAAGAGCGCGCAGTTTATCAACATCCAGCTTAAAGCCCCGGCGTGCCAGTTTTTCTGCGACTGCGTCTGGCTCGGTACGCAGCAGATTGGGATCGAGCATGCTTATCCTGTGCTTATCGAATTGAAAATTAGAGGAAGTGGCCACAGCCTGCAGCCACCAGAATCATCAATAACCTTACCGCAACGCCTCAGTTAGCGATAGCGTTTTGTGGGGCTTTTATGATCCTGTTCAGCCAGCCAGGCGAGCTTTTCGCCAATCTTGCCTTCAAGACCTCTGTTTGTCGGGTGATAATAGCGCGTTTGTGCTATTTCTTCGGGGAAATAGACCTCGCCCGCCGCGTAGGCATTGGCTTCGTCATGGGCATAACGATACTGCTGACCGTAGCCTAACTCTTTCATCAGTTTGGTCGGTGCGTTGCGCAGATGATCGGGCACGTCGTAATCGGGACGTTCACGCGCATCGGCCATCGCTGCCTTAAACGCGGTATACACGGCATTACTTTTTGGCGCGCAGGCCAGATAGACGATCGCCTGAGCGATAGCACGCTCGCCCTCGGCAGGCCCGACGCGGGTAAAGCAATCCCAGGCAGAGAGCGCCACCTGCATCGCCCGCGGATCGGCGTTACCGACATCCTCAGACGCAATAGCCAGGCAGCGGCGGGCAACATAGAGCGGATCGCCACCGGCGGTAATAATACGGGCGTACCAGTACAGGGCTGCATCCGGCGCGCTGCCGCGCACCGATTTATGCAACGCAGAAATGAGATCGTAAAAGCGATCGCCTTTATTATCAAAACGCGCGCTGCGCTCACCGGCAATTTCCGTCAGCAACGCCGGTTTTAACACGCGCTTGCCGCTGGCATCCACTTCGGCCATATCAGCCATCATTTCCAGGGTGTTCAGCGCCCGACGCGCATCGCCGTTAACCAGTTCGGCAATGGCTTTGCGGGTCTCGTCCGGTAACACAATATTCTGTCCGCCGTAACCCCGCGCCTTATCCGTCATCGCCTGGTTTAAGACCTCTTCAATGTCTTCAACGGTCAGAGATTTGAGCAGGTAAACACGCGCACGAGAGAGCAGTGCGGAATTGAGTTCGAACGAGGGGTTTTCGGTGGTGGCGCCGATAAAGGTGATAGTGCCGTCTTCGATATGCGGCAGGAAGGCATCCTGCTGACTTTTATTGAACCGGTGCACTTCGTCCACAAACAGGATGGTGCGACGCCCGGCATTGCGGCTCTGACGCGCGCGCTCGATCGCTTCACGGATCTCTTTCACACCGGAGGTGACGGCAGAGATACGCTCGACGTCGGCGTCAGCATAACGTCCGATGACTTCTGCAAGCGTCGTCTTACCGGTACCGGGCGGTCCCCACAGGATCATGGAGTGCAGGTGCCCGGCTTCAATTGCGCGCGGTAGCGGTTTACCGGCCGCCAGCAGATGCTGCTGACCAATATACTGCGCTAAATTTTCTGGCCGCATACGGGCGGCCAGAGGTTGAAACGTATTATCGGAAAAATCGAGCGTCAGATTTCCCACTCATGCCTCTACTTACGTTGGTCATCCACCGTCACGCCCTGCGGCGGGGTAAAGGTGAACTTCGACGGATCGACGGCCCCGTTCTGCTGGGATTTCAGTTGATAGCTGCTGCGCTGATCGTCCTGTTCCACGGCGCTGAACTGATTAATGGTGCCGTTCTGGCTGACGTTAATGGTGAACTGCTTCAGGTTGCCGTTATTGCCTTTTGGCACCAGCACAAAGTCGTCACCATTCTGTTTAATATTATACTGCTGCCAGTCGCTTGCCTGGTTACGGGCAATCAGCATAAACGGCGTATTGCCGGTGGCAGAGCTAAGGTTAGTGGCTGTTGCCTGCTCAACAAACGGGTTGTAGAACCACAATGTTTTACCGTCGGACACCAGAATGCTCTCGTCCGGCTGCGTCATGTGCCAGTTAAACAGGTTCGGGCGTTTCACCCATAAATCCCCCTGTCCTTCCTGCACCGCAGCACCGCTGCCATCGGTTACTTTCTGCGTAAAGGTGGCGTGGAAGCTGCTGACCTTGTCCAGACGGTTTTTCAGGTCGCCCGCGGCGTCAGCCCAGACGCTGCTGGCTGCGAAGGAAGTCAGTAATGCACAGGTGATGGCAATTTTTTTCATTGTTATTCCTTAAGTACGTCACTCCCCATCCGGGAGACTCTTCTGTCACTCACTGTAGGCCTGACGGAACGGCAGTGACAGAGGAAAAGACTGATTTTTCGTTCGTTTACCCAACTTTGCAATCAAGGGGTTAATCAAACGGCGGCGGCGCCAGCACTTCGCGGTTACCGTTATGGCCCTGCTCGCTGACAATGCCCTGCGCTTCCATTTGCTCAATAATACGTGCCGCGCGGTTATAGCCGATACGGAACTGACGCTGCACGCCGGAGATGGACGCCTTGCGTTTTTCAGTCACGAAATTTACCGCCTGATCGAACAGCGGATCCAGCTCTTCACCACCATCAAATCCGCCCGCGCCGCCTTCACTTTCCGCATCGGAGGTAATGCCTTCGATGTATTTCGGTCGTCCGCGTGCTTTCCAGTCCTGCACTACTGCATGAACTTCTTCATCACGCACAAAGGCCCCGTGGACACGCACCGGCGCTGACGAGGAGTTAGGCCCGGAATAGAGCATATCCCCCATGCCTAACAGCGATTCCGCACCGGACTGATCCAGAATAGTACGGGAGTCAATTTTGCTCGAAACGGTAAAGGCGATACGCGTCGGAATGTTGGCTTTAATAAGGCCGGTGATCACGTCCACCGACGGACGCTGGGTGGCCAGTACAAGGTGAATACCTGCTGCACGCGCTTTTTGCGCCAGACGGGCAATCAACTCTTCCACTTTTTTACCCACGGTCATCATCAGGTCAGCGAATTCATCCACCAGCACGACGATATACGGCAGTTTTTCCAGCACCGGATGAGTTGCGTCCATGCTGTCACCTGGCTTCCAGTACGGATCCGGGATCGGACGACCCATACGCGCGGCCTCGGCGATCTTCTCGTTATAACCGGCAAGGTTACGCACGCCGAGGGCCGACATCAGCTTGTAACGTTTTTCCATCTCATTGACGCTCCAGCGCAGCGCGTTGGCGGCGTCCTTCATGTCCGTTACCACTTCGGTCAGCAGATGCGGAATGCCTTCATATACCGACAGCTCGAGCATTTTCGGATCGATCATGATGAATTTCACGTCTTCCGGCTGCGCTTTGTAGAGCATGCTGAGGATCATGGCGTTAACCCCTACCGACTTACCGGAGCCGGTGGTACCGGCCACCAGCAGGTGCGGCATCTTCGCCAGATCGGCAATCACCGGCTCGCCGGAAATGTCTTTACCCAGTACCACGGTCAGCGGCGAGGCATTGTCGCGGAATTTATCGCAGTCCAGCACTTCGCGCAGGTAAACGGTCTGACGTTTTTTGTTTGGCAGTTCCAGGCCGACATAAGGTTTGCCAGGGATCACTTCCACCACACGCACGGCCACGGTAGACAGCGAGCGCGCCAGATCGCGGGACAGATTGGAAATACGCGCGGCTTTTACGCCAGGCGCAAGATTCAGCTCAAAGCGGGTTATGACAGGACCTGGTGAGTAGTTCACCACATCGGCTTTGATACGGAAATCATTCAGACGCGCTTCCACCAGGCGGGCCATTTGCTCCAGCGCAAAGGTATCTACCGGCTCCGTCTCGGTTGGCGGCGGCGTCAGTAGATCCAGCGACGGCAAGCGGGTGGTCGGTTTTACCACCGGACGGCTGTCGCCGTTACGCATCAGCAGCGGATGGATCAGGCTGTCCTGCGGGGCAGGCTGCCGCGGTTGCTGGTACTGCGGCGTCGTAGCTGGCTGCTGTTGCGGCTGCTGATATTGCTGCGGTGCCGGGGCGACCGGTTGCTGGTATTGCGGTGCAGCAGGCTGCTGGTAGTGCTGCGGTGCAGGGGTAACCGGCTGCTGATACGGTTGTGGTGCCGGCGCCGCTGGCTGCGATTCTGGCATCACGCCAGGCGTGAACAGCGGCTCGCTCGGGCCATCATCAACCAGTGCCTTCATCGGAGAGAAGTCAAAATCTGCCGGTGAGAAAGGCGTTGCCCCGGCGGGTTGCTCACCCGAATAACGCTGTTGCTGCGTAGCGGCAAACTGGCGCGCCAGTTCCGCTTCTGCAACCGCGTCGTCGTTGACCTCAGGACTCTCCTGATCGTGCTGATACTCTTCGCCGTAGCGACTCTGCTGCGTGGATGCAAACTGGCGGGCCAGTTCATCCTGCTGCATCGCATCGGCCTCGTCCTCATGATCGTAATCCGTTTCACGGGCGCGTTCTTCCGCCATCCGCTGGGAAGGCAGTTTAATACCGTAAGACGCCAGTTCCCGGCGCGTCGGTACACGCACGCGGTTAGGACGCGGCAGTTGCGGACCAATGCCCTCTTTAACTTGCGGGCGTGGCGCGCCGCTTCCGGCAAGGCTGAAGATCGGCGCGGCGACAGCGGCACCCGCAGCAGCAGCGGTTGTTGCGTCTTTGAGACTCGCAGCGCCAGGCGTCATTGCCGGCGCAGGATCAGCCGCAGGCATTGCAGGCGCAGGGGTCGACGCGGGTTTTGGTGCAGGCTGTGCAGGTTCCGGGATCGGCTGATACCAGGCGGCGAGCTGCTCGCGTTCACGGGCGCGCTTCTCTTCTACTTCTTCGAAGTAATACAGCGGCGGACGCGCGGGTTTCACTTCTTCTGGTTCTGGTTCAGGCGCTGGTGCCGGTTCGGGTTCAGCGACCTGAGGTTCCGGTTGCTGCCATGGCTGTTGCAGTTGTGGTTCCGGTTGCTGCCACTGTGGTTGAACCTGTGGCGCCGGCTGCGGTGTTACTGCCGCATAGGTTTCTGGTTCAGGATAGACTGGCGCCTGGGTTGCGTAATGGTCATAGTCGTTAACCGGCGGCTGTGGCTGCTGATAATACGACGGCTCTCCCGACGCAGCATAGTGTGGGGCAACAGGCTCCGGCCCGGGAGCAGCAACATAAGGCGGCTCAACCACTGGCTGAGACGGTGCCTGCATTACTGGTTCTACGGGCGCAGTCCACGCCTGAGTGGCGGTGGTGGCGACGGCAGCCGCGGCAAGCGGCTCGCTGATGCTGTGACCGCTCAGCAGCGGATCGTATTCATCCCACTGCGGCGCACCGGTCGCTTTGTTACTGGAGAACAGCACGTCATCGGCATCGGCCGCGACGCCACGCGCGCTGTACTGAATATCTTCTTCGTCGTCCATCCGGCGACCGGAGAACAGCGCCTCGTCGGTTTTACGCCCTAATGGATTGGCAAATTTTTCGGCAACACGCTTACGACGCGCAAGGGCACCGCGCATGATGCGCGCCCGGCGGGATTCACGTTGCACCGGGGCAACGTCATCGTCGTAGTCGTCTTCCTCGTACTCTTCTTCATCGACCCAGGTGTCGTCACGACGGGTGCGGTTGCTGGCAAACGTCAGGATATTCAGGATCACACTGCCGATTTTTTCCGCAATGCTGACCCATGACCAGCCGGTAAACAGCGTCAGTCCGGCCCCCCAGATGAAGAGCAGCGCAATGGTGCCGCCGCTGCTGTGCAGTAACGGCATCATCGCCGTGCTGAGCAGGCTACCGATCACGCCGCCAGAGGCGAAATACCAGATATCATCGGCATTAATCGCCGCCAGACCGCAGGACGTGAGCACCAGTGCCAGCACGCCAATCAGACGCAGCGAGACCGCGAAATAGTCAATGTAATCTTCCGTTGCGCGATGACGATACGTAAACCAGCAGGCGCCGATGATGATCACCGGAATGGTGTAAGCCATCACCCCAAAGATGAAGAACAGGGTATCAGCCAGCCAGGCGCCCGGCACACCACCCAGATTATGGATAGGTTCATGCCATGCGGTCTGTGACCAGCTGGGATCGGAAGGGTTAAAGCTGAGTAGTGCCGCCATCAACCAGACGGCAAACAGGGCAACCAGAATCAGCAGTGCTTCGAGTAGCCGACGCCCGCTGCTTAATCTGGTCAGTGTGACTTCTTTGTCTTCAGTATATTCCTGGCTCAAGTAAGGCTCTCCAGGTCCTTGATGCTAAAACGGAGAACAGCGCCAGGTTGCCCCGGCACTGTTGCTGTATGGATTAACAGGAGTGTAATCAAACTACGCCGATAATGCACCTGTTCCGTGTTAGCGCGTCTTAATAACCAGACGATTGCTCTGTTTGACTTCTTCCATAACAACATAGGTACGGGTGTCATTCACGCCTGGCAGACGCAGCAGGGTTTCCCCTAGCAGTTTGCGATAGGCCGACATATCCGGCACGCGTGTTTTCAACAGGTAGTCGAAATCACCGGATACTAAATGACACTCTTGAATTTCTTCAAGTTTTTGTACTGCGGTATTGAACTGCTCGAACACATCCGGCGCGCCACGATTCAGAGTAATCTCAACAAAAACCAGAAGTGATGCATCCAGATAGTGCGGGTTTAACAGTGCTGTGTAGCCCTGAATAAAACCCTGTCTTTCAAGCCGGCGCACGCGCTCAAGGCACGGCGTTGGAGAAAGTCCTACTCGCTTTGAAAGCTCGACGTTAGAAATACGCCCATCCTTTTGCAGCTCGTTAAGAATGTTACGATCGATACGGTCGAGATCTTTCCCAGGGCGCTTCTTGCTATCTACCATTATTATTGTCTCTCTGTATTCCTTCCCTACTCCTGCCTTGACCCTGTGCACTTCACTGTTGAGAGTCTTTGCCCGTCGGTTTATGCATCGCTGATTATTGTTAGTTGCGCTACATATTCCGGGGGTCTGTATTGAGAAGACCGTTGCCAGCGGCAGCGATTAATATCGCGCATGGCGTCTGTCCACGCCGTGCGTCGATTTCAATTGCCCGGTAAAATGGCATTTGCATGCATGAATTTGCGTCATGCGCGAAACACTGCTTTTTTTCTTCCTCGAATGTTTTCGCAAATGCGCAGGGGATTGTCAAAGCAAAACATCTTTTTTTAGTACAACATGCCAGATATTCATCAACACCTCCTGGCAAACCTCATTTTATCGCCTTATAACAGGCCGATTTTCAGTAGATTTTGTTATGGATTGTCGTGCTGCGGGCGCTTCATCGGCGACACAAATCATTAACATAGTCGTTGCACCCTTTTTTTACGCCCGTAAATTCCCTACAATCCTGCGCATTGTCCGCTAACTATAATGAGGATCTCATGGGCACGGCTAAACACAGTAAGCTGCTTATCCTTGGTTCTGGCCCCGCGGGTTACACCGCTGCGGTCTACGCTGCACGCGCTAACCTGCACCCGGTGCTGATCACCGGTATGGAAAAAGGCGGCCAGCTCACAACCACGACCGAAGTGGAAAACTGGCCTGGCGATCCGCATGATTTAACCGGACCGCTGTTGATGGAGCGCATGCATGAACATGCTGCAAAATTTGAAACGGAAATTTTGTTCGATCACATCAATAAGGTAGATCTGCAAAATCGTCCGTTCCGTCTGACGGGCGATAACGGTGAATATACCTGTGACGCGCTGATCATCGCTACCGGTGCGTCTGCACGCTACCTCGGGCTGCCGTCGGAAGAAGCATTCAAAGGTCGCGGCGTCTCTGCCTGCGCCACCTGCGACGGTTTCTTCTATCGCAACCAGAAAGTGGCGGTGATTGGCGGCGGTAACACGGCGGTCGAAGAAGCACTGTATCTGGCGAACATCGCCTCTGAAGTGCATCTGATCCATCGCCGCGATACCTTCCGTGCGGAAAAAATTCTTATCAAACGTCTGATGGATAAAGTAGCGAGCGGCAATATCGTGCTGCATACCCATCGTACGCTGGAAGAAGTCACCGGCGACCAGATGGGCGTCAGCGGTCTGCGTCTGCGCGACACCCAGAACAGCGATAACATCGAATCGCTCGAGGTTGCCGGTCTCTTTGTCGCCATCGGACACAGCCCAAACACCGCTATTTTTGACGGTCAACTGGAGCTGGAAAACGGCTACATCAAAGTGCAGTCAGGGATCCACGGCAACGCCACCCAGACCAGCATCCCGGGTGTCTTCGCCGCAGGTGATGTGATGGACCATATCTATCGCCAGGCGATCACCTCCGCCGGAACCGGCTGCATGGCCGCGCTGGATGCCGAACGTTATCTCGACGGTCTGGCTGAAAACTGTAAATAATTTCAGCGAGTAAGGCACTTAAAGACAAAGTAAATAAGGCGACTATCAGTCGCCTTTCTTTATTCCCCGTTGTAACATTGCCGTGCATAAATTTATGGTCACTTTACCTGCTAAGCGCGCAATGAATAAAACCCGTCAACAAGAACTAACCCGCTGGCTAAAACAGCAAAGCGTAATTTCACGTCGCTGGCTGATGACGTCCCGCATTCTGGGGCTTGTCAGCGGTGTATTAATCGTGGCTCAGGCCTGGCTGCTCGCCAGTATCCTTAATCATATGATTATGGATAACATTCCCCGTGAAGCCCTGCTGCTGCCCTTTGTGCTGCTGGTGCTGGTGTTTATTCTCCGTGCCTGGGTGGTGTGGCTGCGCGAGCGCGTCGGCTTCCACGCCGGCTTGCACATCCGCTATGAAATCCGTCGTCTGGTGCTGGACCGTCTGCAGCAGGCTGGCCCGGCCTGGATCCAGGGTAAACCGGCAGGCAGCTGGGCGACGCTGATCCTTGAGCAAATCGACGACATGCACGATTATTATGCGCGCTATTTGCCGCAGATGGCGCTCGCCGCCAGCGTGCCGTTGCTGATCGTGCTGACTATTTTTCCGACCAACTGGGCCGCGGCCCTGATCCTGCTGGGTACTGCGCCGTTGATCCCGATGTTTATGGCGATGGTCGGTATGGGCGCGGCTGATGCGAACCGTCGTAATTTTAAAGCGCTGGCAAGATTAAGCGGCCATTTCCTCGATCGCCTGCGCGGGATGGAAACGCTGCGTATTTTTGGTCGCGGCGAGGCGGAAACCGACAATATCCGTCAGGCGTCGCAGGACTTTCGCAGCCGCACGATGGAAGTGCTGCGCATGGCCTTTTTATCCTCCGGCGTGCTGGAATTCTTTACCTCCCTTTCTATTGCGCTGGTCGCCGTTTATTTCGGCTTCTCTTATCTGGGCGAGCTGAATTTCGGTCACTATGGCGCGGGCGTAACGCTGTTCGCCGGTTTTCTGACGCTGATCCTCGCGCCGGAGTTTTTCCAGCCGCTGCGCGATCTGGGCACTTTTTACCATGCGAAAGCGCAGGCGGTGGGTGCTGCTGACAGCCTGAAAACCTTCCTCGAAACGCCGCTGGCGTGGCCGGAGCGCGGTGAACGTACATTGAATACCGATGAGCCGGTGAGCGTCGTGGCCCGCGGCGCGGTGATTAAATCGCCGGAAGGCGCGATCCTTGCCGGACCTCTCGATTTTACGCTTTCTGCCGGGCAGCGCGTGGTGCTGGTCGGGCAAAGCGGTTCCGGGAAAAGTTCGCTGATAAATGCGTTATCGGGTTTTCTCAGCTACGAGGGTTCGCTGCAAATCAACGGCGTTGAGCTGCGTGAGCTTGATCCGCTGGCCTGGCGCAAGCAGTTGAGCTGGGTCGGGCAAAACCCGCAGCTTCCGGCGATGACGCTGCGCGATAATGTGCTGCTGGCCCGTCCGGATGCCAGTGAAGACGAACTGAACGCCGTGCTGGACGCGGCCTGGGTGAGTGAATTTCTGCCGCAGTTGCCGCAGGGTATTGATACCCTGGTTGGCGATCAGGCAGCGCGGTTATCTGTCGGACAGGCACAGCGTGTCGCCGTCGCCCGTGCGTTGCTCAACACCAGCCAGTTGATGCTGCTGGATGAGCCGTCCGCCAGTCTGGATGCGCACAGTGAACAGCGCGTTATGCAGGCGTTAACTACGGCCTCGTTACGCCAGACCACGTTAATGGTGACCCATCAACTGGAAGGGCTGACCGACTGGGACAGCATCTGGGTGATGGAAAATGGCAGGCTGGTTGAGCAAGGCGACTACGCCACTCTCGCCGCCGCAGGCGGGCCTTTTGCCGCCCTGCTCGCTCATCGCCAGGAGGAAATCTAAATGCGCGCGCTTCTCCCCTATCTCGCATTGTATAAACGCCATAAATGGCTACTGACGCTGGGTGTGGTGCTCGCCATTGTGACCCTGCTCGCCAGTATTGGTTTGCTGACGCTGTCCGGCTGGTTCCTGTCGGCCTCCGCCGTGGTGGGCGTCGCGGGATTGTACAGTTTCAACTATATGCTACCCGCAGCTGGCGTGCGTGGCGCGGCAATCACCCGTACCGCAGGCCGCTATTTTGAGCGTCTTGTCAGCCATGACGCCACCTTCCGGGTGCTGTCCCATTTGCGTGTGGCTACCTTCAGCAAACTGTTGCCGTTGTCACCGGCGGGGCTGGCGCGTTTCCGTCAGGGGGATTTGCTAAACCGCGTGGTGGCGGATGTGGATACCCTCGATCACCTTTATCTGCGCGTGATCTCCCCGCTGGTGGGGGCGCTGGTGGTGATCATCGTGGTGACACTGGGGCTTGGTGTACTGGATGTGACGCTGGCGCTGACCCTCGGCGGCATCATGCTGCTGACGCTCTGTCTGCTGCCGCCGCTGTTTTATCGCCTGGGGAAACCAACCGGGGAAAAACTCACCAGCCTGCGCGGACAGTATCGTCAGCATCTGACCTCCTGGTTACAGGGTCAGGCTGAGCTGACCATTTTTGGTGCCAGCCAGCGCTACCGTGAGCAGATGGAAAATACCGAATTAAGCTGGCATGACGCCCAGCGTCGCCAGTCAGAACTCACCGCCCTCTCCCAGGCTGTGATGCTGTTAATCAGTGGTTTTGCGGTGATCGCTATGCTGTGGCTGGCGGCAGGTGGCGTGGGTGGCAACACGCAGCCCGGCGCGCTGATCGCGCTGTTCGTCTTCTGTGCGCTGGCAGCCTTTGAAGCGCTGGCTCCGGTCACGGGCGCGTTCCAGCATCTCGGTCAGGTGATCGCCTCTGCGCGCCGCATTACCGAGATCACCGACTGCCCGCCGGAAGTAACCTTCCCTGCCGGAGAGTCTAGGGTGCCAGCCCAGGTGGATCTGCGCCTGAATGCGGTGTCCTTTACCTATCCGCAACAGGTTCAGTCAGCGCTTAATGCGGTATCGCTGAACGTGACTGCCGGGCAGCGCGTTGCCATTCTGGGTCGAACCGGCTGCGGGAAATCTACGCTGCTGCAATTGCTGACGCGGGCCTGGGATCCCCAACAGGGCGAGATCCTGTTAAACGGTCAACCGCTGGCAAGCTTCAGTGAAGCCGCACTGCGGGCCACCATCAGCGTGGTGCCGCAGCGGGTCCATCTGTTCAGCGCCACGCTGCGCGATAACCTGCTGTTAGCCTCCCCCGCCGCGACCGACGAGGCGCTGGCGACGGTGCTGACTCAGGTCGGCCTGGAGAAACTGCTTGTGGATGACGGGCTGAACAGCTGGCTCGGAGAAGGCGGCAGGCAACTGTCCGGCGGCGAACTGCGCCGTCTGGCGATCGCCCGTGCACTGCTACATGACGCGCCGCTGTTTTTGCTGGATGAACCGACCGAAGGGCTGGACGCCACGACTGAAAGTCAAATCCTTGATTTGCTTAGCGATGTGACGAAAGGGAAGACGGTGCTGATGGTCACCCATCGCCTGCGCGGCCTGTCACAATGCGATCAAATAATAGTAATGGACAACGGTGAAATAATTGAGCAAGGTAATCACGCAGCGTTAATGGCAAAACAGGGTCGGTATTACCGGTTTAAGCAACGACTGTAAATTTGAATCATTCCTTGTTGCGTTGTGGAGCGTTGTTGTCATGCGCCTGGTTCAGTTATCTCGTCATTCTGTTGCTTTTCCTTCGCCCGAAGGGGCGTTGCGTGAACCTAACGGGCTGCTGGCGCTGGGTGGCGATCTCAGCCCTGCCCGTCTGCTGATGGCCTATCAGCGCGGTATTTTTCCCTGGTTTTCGCCGGGCGACCCCATTCTGTGGTGGTCGCCGGATCCCCGCGCCGTCCTGTGGCCGGAACAGTTTCACCTGAGCCGCAGTATGGCCCGCTTTCATAAACGCTCTCCTTACCGTGTCACTCTCAACCATGACTTTGGTCGGGTGATCGAAGGCTGCGCCCAGGATCGTGATGAAGGAACCTGGATCACGCCGGACGTGGTGCTGGCCTATCATCGCCTGCACGAGCTGGGCTACGCCCATTCCATTGAAGTCTGGGAAGGTGACGAACTGGTCGGCGGTATGTACGGCGTATCGCAGGGCACGCTGTTTTGTGGCGAGTCGATGTTCAGCCGCCGGGTTAACGCCTCGAAAACGGCGCTGCTGGTGCTGAGCGCGGATTTTCAGCGCCAGGGCGGTCAGTTGATTGACTGCCAGGTATTAAATGACCATACCGCCTCACTGGGGGCCGTGGAAATTCCCCGTCGGGAATACCTGCAACACCTCGATGCGATGCGTCTGCAAAAGCTGCCGTCGCATTTTTGGGTGCCAAGGACGTTATTTATGCCTGCAGCGTGAATGTTTTCGGCACATTTCTTATCAGAGTGTTATAATGGACGCGCAGAGTAGCTTCTGCCTGTTGCCCCGCCACCGTTTGGGACTAGCTCGAATCAGGTAACGCCCTCGTTTATCTTGTCGCTCCCTTTTACGTTCGCGCTTTATGCGCCGGTTTACGATGTGGGCAATACGCCAAGGTTACTTTGCTGCGTAATTATCCGCGCAAATCTTTACTTAACAGATGAATTTCGGCATTATCTTGCCGGTTCAAAAAAATTTTGGTAGTGATACCCCCGAGGACTAGATGGCCAAAGAAGACAATATTGAAATGCAGGGTACCGTACTTGATACGTTACCTAATACCATGTTCCGCGTTGAGCTGGAAAACGGTCACGTGGTAACTGCGCATATCTCCGGTAAAATGCGTAAAAACTATATCCGCATTCTGACGGGCGACAAAGTGACTGTTGAGCTGACCCCGTACGACCTGAGCAAAGGCCGCATTGTCTTCCGTAGTCGCTAATAGCAATCGCTGTTACGCCTTCACTGGCGTATAGAAAGACTAAAGGTCGGGCAATCCCGGCCTTTTTTATTTGCCGCGAAAAAGTACAGGCATAAAAAAACCGGGTTTTCACCCGGTTTTGTTTTATGTAAAAGAGATTAATGCGCGGCTTCGGCTTTGTGCTTTTGCGCACTCTGGAAACCATAAGTCAGTTCATTTTTCTCTTTATCCAGCGCCACGGTGACCTGACCACCATCTACCAGCGAACCAAACAGCAGTTCGTTGGCGAGCGGTTTTTTCAGGTTATCCTGGATAATACGCCCCATTGGACGCGCACCCATGGCACGGTCATAGCCTTTCTCGGCCAGCCAGTCACGTGCTTCCTGACTGACTTCCAGCGACACGCCTTTCTGATCCAGCTGCACCTGGAGTTCGACGATAAATTTGTCGACCACCTGATGGATAACCTCGGTTGAGAGGTGATCGAACCAGATAATATTGTCGAGACGGTTACGGAATTCCGGGGTAAAGATCTTCTTGATCTCGCCCATCGCATCGGTGCTGTTATCCTGATGGATAAGGCCGATGGATTTGCGCTCGGTTTCACGTACCCCGGCGTTGGTGGTCATCACCATCACCACGTTACGGAAATCAGCTTTACGCCCGTTGTTATCAGTCAGCGTACCGTTATCCATTACCTGCAACAGCAGGTTAAAGACATCCGGGTGCGCTTTCTCGATTTCATCCAGCAACAGTACCGCATGCGGATGCTTGATCACCGCGTCGGTTAACAGCCCACCCTGATCGAAGCCAACATATCCCGGAGGCGCACCGATCAGACGACTGACGGTGTGGCGTTCCATATACTCGGACATATCAAAACGCAGCAGTTCGATGCCCAGTGCTTTCGACAGCTGCACGGTCACCTCGGTTTTCCCGACCCCGGTTGGCCCGGCGAACAGGAAAGAACCGACAGGTTTATGATCCTGCCCCAGACCGGCACGGCTCATTTTGATCGCTTCGGTTAAGGCTTCAATCGCTTTATCCTGCCCGAAGACCAGCATTTTCAGACGGTCGCCGAGGTTTTTCAGCGTATCGCGATCGCTTTGCGAGACGCTCTTCTCAGGAATACGGGCGATACGGGCAACAACCGATTCGATATCCGCCACGTTAACGGTTTTCTTACGTTTGCTGACCGGCATCAGACGCGCACGCGCGCCCGCTTCGTCGATCACGTCAATCGCTTTATCCGGCAGGTGACGGTCATTGATGTATTTCACGGCCAGTTCCACCGCCGCACGGACCGCTTTCGCGGTGTAACGCACGTCGTGGTGCGATTCGTACTTCGGTTTCAGCCCGTTCAGGATCTGCACGGTTTCTTCGACAGACGGCTCGGTAACGTCGATTTTCTGGAAGCGACGCGCCAGCGCACGATCTTTCTCGAAGATATTGCTGAATTCCTGATAGGTGGTGGAACCCATCACGCGGATTTTACCGCTGGAGAGCAGCGGTTTGATCAGATTTGCGGCATCCACCTGGCCACCCGACGCGGCACCCGCACCGATAATGGTGTGGATTTCGTCGATGAACAGAATGCTGTTGGTATCCTGCTCCAGCTGTTTTAACAGCGCCTTAAAGCGTTTCTCGAAGTCGCCACGATATTTGGTGCCCGCCAGCAGCGAACCAATATCCAGTGAGTAAACGGTACAGTCGGCCATGATTTCCGGCACGTCGCCCTGCACGATCCGCCAGGCGAGCCCTTCAGCAATAGCGGTTTTCCCCACGCCGGACTCACCCACCAGTAGCGGGTTATTTTTACGACGACGGCACAGAACCTGAATGGTGCGCTCCAGCTCTTTATCGCGGCCGATCAGCGGGTCAATGCCGCCAACACGAGCAAGCTGATTAAGATTGGTGGTGAAGTTTTCCATACGTTCCTCCCCGCCTGCCTGCTCTTCAGTATTAGGTTGGTTGCCGGGTTCGGACGACTGGCCTGGCTCATCTTTACGCGTACCATGTGAAATGAAATTCACGATATCAAGACGGCTGACTTCATGTTTGCGCAGCAGATAGGCTGCCTGCGACTCTTGTTCGCTGAAAATGGCGACAAGCACGTTCGCACCGGTGACTTCACTGCGACCAGATGACTGAACGTGAAAGACCGCGCGTTGCAACACGCGCTGGAAGCTGAGCGTCGGTTGGGTATCTCGCTCCTCTTCGCTGAGCGGCAACACGGGTGTGGTTTGTTCGATGAAGGCTTCAAGTTCCTGACGCAGTGCGACCAGGTCCACGGAGCACGCTTCGAGTGCTTCGCGAGCTGATGGGTTACTGAGCAACGCCAGTAACAAGTGCTCTACGGTCATAAACTCATGTCGGTGCTCGCGCGCTCTGGCGAAAGCCATATTTAAACTGAGTTCCAGTTCCTGGTTGAGCATTGGGCACCCCCTCAATAGTTTGCCTTGATCAGGCTTTTTCTAGCGTACACAACAATGGATGTTCGTTCTCCCGGGCATACTCATTCACCATCGCCACCTTTGTCTCCGCAACTTCTGCGGTAAAAACGCCACAGATGGCTTTCCCGTGATAGTGAACTGTGAGCATCAATTGCGTTGCGCGTTCTACATCATAAGAAAAGAACTTTTGTAGCACGTCAATAACAAATTCCATCGGCGTGTAATCATCGTTCATTAACATTACTTTATACATGGATGGCGGTTTTAGCGCTTCGCGCTGTTTATCTGCCGCCAGCTGGTCAAAATCCAGCCAGGTATTGGTCTTGCCCATCGCTCGTATTCATCTTCGGTTGAAGTTTCCAACAGAGTGCACTCTGTTATTAACTTGAGTCTAGATGCATTTTGAATCTACATCATAAGTGAGATAACTATCATCTATCATTGCCATCCGCGATGGCTGTCACAAACTGTGGCAATTGCGTTAACTGCTTCAAATTTTTGACTCAATCATGCTTTGCCACACTTGCAAACGCTTGACCCAAAGCCCGAAATATCTAAATTGTACAGGTCGGGAGTTGGCGACGTTTTGAACAACAGCCCTCTCTGCCACCGGTTCATTCCATCTTACTTAAATAAGATTTACGAAGGATGTCGAAGCATGGAAACGGGTACTGTTAAGTGGTTCAACAACGCCAAAGGGTTCGGCTTTATCTGCCCTGAAGGCGGCGGCGAAGACATTTTCGCCCATTATTCCACCATCCAGATGGATGGCTACAGAACGCTCAAAGCCGGGCAGCTCGTCCGGTTTGATGTACATCAGGGACCGAAAGGCAATCATGCCAGCGTTATTGTCCCCTTTGAAGCTGAAGCCGTTGCGATTGCCGAGGCCGTCGCGTAGTTCTGCTCCGTTTCATTGTGTACAGCCTGTCAGTAAAATGCCAGCCCCGCGGGCTGGCATTTTTATTTACTCGCGCGCCAGCGCATCCACCGGATCCAGCCGTGCCGCATTGCGCGCGGGTAGCCAGCCAAAGAGCACGCCGGTGAAGGTTGAACAAATAAACGCCGTCAGCAGCGCCACCGGAGAAAAACCGATCTCCCAGCCGGGAAGGAATATTTGCAGCGTAAAGGCAATCAGCATGGATAAACTCACGCCGAGCGCCCCGCCCACCAGACACACCAGCACTGCCTCGATCAGAAACTGTGACAGCACGTCGCTGGCCCGCGCCCCGACCGCCATCCTGATGCCGATCTCACGGGTACGCTCCGTCACGGACACCAGCATGATATTCATCACGCCAATACCGCCGACCAACAGCGAGATCACCGCCACCAGCGTCAGGAACAGCTGTAATGTACGTGTGGTCTTTTCAGCGGTTTTCAAGATGCCGTCCATATTCCAGGTGAAGAAATCTTTTTTACCATGGCGCAGGGTGAGCAGTCGCGTCAGCTGCTGATCCGCCTGTTCACTGCTGTAACCCTCTTTCACCCGCACGGTGATCGAGTTCAGCCAGGACTGGCCCATAATGCGTCCGGACATGGTGGTATAGGGCAACCAGACGCGCAGAATTTTGCTGCTGCCAAACATCGACTGCTTCTCTTCCGCCACGCCAATCACCGTTGCGGGCATATTACCGACGAGGATCACCTCGCCCACCACCTTCGCTTTATTGGGGAAAAGCTGCCGCCGGGTATTGGCGTCCAGCACCACCACCTGGGCGCGCCCTTTCAGCTGTTCATCGTTAAAGGTCGCCCCTTCGCTGAAGGTCATGCCGTAGACGTTAAAATATTGCCCACTAACGCCGTTTGCGCTGGAGGCCACATCAATGCCGCCGTAACGTAAACGCAGACTTTGCGACACCGCAGGCGTGGCGGAGCTGACCCACGGCTGTTTCTGGATGGCATTCAGATCGTCATATTTCAGCGACTGCTGATACTGCGGATCGTCATCACCAAAATCCTTGCCGGGATAGACATCAATGGTATTGGTACCGATGGCGCGAATATCCGCCAGCACCAGCTGTTTGGCCGCATCGCCCACCACCACAATCGACACCACCGAGGCGATACCGATAATGATCCCGAGCATCGTCAGCAGAGTGCGCATTTTATTGGCCGCCATCGCCCGCCATGCCATGGTCAGCGCTTCGCGAAAGCCGCTGCTGAATTGCCGCCAGCCGCTTTCCGGCGGGGTGTGCAGGTGCAGCCCGGCATTTGCTTCCGGACGGGGGCGCGGGGGCGGATTGCTGATGATCTCCCCATCGCGGATCTCAATGATACGCTCGGCCTGGGCGGCCACCAGCGGGTCGTGGGTGACGATGATCACCGTGTGGCCGTTGTCGCGCAACTGGTGGAGGATCGCCATCACCTCTTCACCCGAGCGGGTGTCCAGCGCCCCGGTGGGTTCATCGGCGAGGATCACCTGGCCGCCGTTCATCAGCGCGCGGGCAATACTGACGCGCTGCTGCTGACCGCCGGAGAGCTGTGAAGGCTGATAACTTTCCCGCTCGCCCAGCCCCAGCCGTTGCAGTAACTCATGCGCCCGCTGCAGGCGCGCTTTACGCTCGGTACCCGCGTAGACCGCCGGCACTTCCACGTTCTGCGCCGCCGTCAGGTGTGACAGCAAATGGTAGCGCTGAAAGATAAAGCCAAAATGCTCGCGGCGCAGCCGTGCCAGCGCGTCTTTATCCAGCAAGGCAACATCGCTGCCCGCTACGCGATAGGTGCCGCTGGAGGGCTTATCCAGGCAACCAAGAATATTCATCAGCGTCGATTTACCGGAGCCGGATGCGCCGACAATCGCCACCATTTCACCCGCTTCAATGCTAAGCGTGATCCCCTTTAGCACCTCCACCTGGCCTTCGCCGGAGGGATAGCTGCGGCGTATGTCACGCAGTTCAAGCAATGCCGTCATGGCGCCACTCCGGGCGTCGTGGTGCCCGTCACCACTTCATCGCCCGCTTCCAGGCCCTTGGTCACTTCCACATCGGTGTCGTTACGCGCGCCGATAGTCACTTCACGCTCGCGGGTTTCGCCATTACGCAGCAGCGTGACCTTGTAACGGTTATCGCCGATCGGATCGCCCAACGCCGACAGCGGCACGGTAAGCACATTTTTCACGCCGGAGAGCTGAATATGCACCTGCGCGGTCATCTCCAGACGCAGCACGCCTTTCGGGTTCGGTACTTCAAAACGGGCATGATAAAAAATCGCGTCATTCACTTTTTCCGGCGTCGGCAGAATATCTTTCAGTACGCCTTCGTAGCGGGTCAGCGGATCGCCCAGTACGGTAAACCAGGCTTTCTGGCCGGGTTTCAAATGGATCACATCGGCTTCCGAGACCTGGGCTTTCACCAGCATGGTGCTCATGTCCGCCAGCGTCAGAATGTTCGGCGCCTGTTGTGCGGCAATCACCGTCTGGCCCTGCAGGGTAGTGATTTGCGTCACTTCCCCGGCCATCGGTGCAACAATCCGCGTGTAGTCCAGGTTGGTTTTGGCGGTATCCAGCGTCGCCTGATTGCGCTTGATTTGCGCGTCGATCGTGCCGATCTGCGCCTCTTTCACCGCCAGTTCCGTGATGGCTTTATCGAGATCCTGACGCGATACCGCCTGGGTTTTCGCCAGTTGTTGCTGCCGGGTTAGCGTCACCTGCGCGAGACGTCTTTCGGCATCGGCCTGACGGCGCTGCGCGCGCAGTTCCATCAGCGTGGCTTCCACCTCTTTGATCTGGTTCTGTGCCTGCTCCGGATCGATTACGCCCAGCAACTGATCTTTCTTCACCTTGTCGCCAATATTCACCGACAGGGTTTTTAGCTGGCCGCTCACCTGCGCACCGACATCCACTTTGCGCAGCGCGTCTAGTTTGCCGGTCGCCAGCACGCTTTGCTGTAAATCAGCAGGCCGGACAATCAGCGTCTGGTACTGCGGTAGCGGCGCATTAAGCTGTCGCCACAGCCAGAATCCGGCAACCAGCACCAGCACGGTCAGCAGCAATAAAACCTTCCTGCGTTTTCCCTTGAGCTTCATATTTATTCCAGTAATTGAGCTGACTTCAGTAAAGACCAATTCTACCTAAACGGCGTGTCAACGAAACCCCACCTTTATTGTATCTCGCGATCCTATTGAGGTGGCGTTGATAGTGCACTTGTTGAAATGAAAGCCTGTTTATTACGCGCAGGTTGATCATGTCTACATTCGTCGCCACACCACATTCTGCATTGCCGCAGCCCAAAACAGGCTGGCAGCTTTTCCGCCATTTAGCCACCGGCATGCTGACGCCCGGACTTGCCTGGCAAAACCCGGCCTACCGCCGGAAGTTTATGCTTCGCTCACTGGCGACGCCTTTTGCTACCGCAAAATGGATGTCCATCCTTGTCAGACAACCGCGCCTGTTGCAACTGCTGAACGCGCAACCGGGTCTGCCGTGCCGTCTGCATCGCCCGTGGTTATCCGTGAACACCACCCGTCAGACAGCGATTGACGCGCTGAGCTGGCACTATCAAAGCCTGACGCAGCAACTGCCTGCGGCGGTGCTCAACGGCTATCTTTCCCGCCAGGGCGTGACGCTGGCAACCCTCACCGGCAAAGACGAGCAGAATTACAGCCTGCGCCTGCGCGCGGATGCGATGCTGGATAAAGAAGGCGAAGCGACGCTGGTATTTTGCAATGCAGAACAGACGGTGCTGGCGGAGCTGACCTTTACCCTGTGCCGGATGAATGACCGGAATACGCTCTATATTGGCGGTTTGCAGGGGGCGAAAGCGCATGTCGATCATCAGTTGATCCAGAGCGCCACCAAAGCCTGTCACGGCCTGTTCCCGAAACGCCTGCTGGTGGAAGCGGCAATGGCGATGGGCGAAAAGCTGACGGTGCAGCAGATCCTTGCGGTCAGCAATAATACGCATATTTATCGCAACTGGCGCTATCGGCAGAAAAAGCAGGACAAACTGCATGCCGATTATGACAGCTTCTGGCTGTCGCTGGGCGGTGAGCCGACCTCAGCGGGTGATTATCAGATGCCGCTGACCATGCCGCGCAAACCGATGGAAGAGATTGCCAGCAAAAAACGCGCAGAGTATCGCCGCCGTTACGACCTGCTGGACAGCCTGCTGACCCAGGTACAGCAGGTGATGGGTTAATCTGCCCGCCCGCGTGCCAGCCACAGCACGCGGGAAAACATCTTGCGCAGCAGTACCGGCACGGCGTCAACGCCGCGTCGTCCCGCCTCCATCGCCACTTCTATCGCCAGATCCGGTTTCGATGAGCGGTGAATGGCTTTGATAATGACCCGCCGCATATTCATCGGCACGTTTTCCGGCAGTTGTGCCACCCGGTGATAAACGTCAGCAAACCCCTCCCGGTACATAAAATGTTCCATGTCCATCGCCGGTAAGGCCGTCAGGTGATCGCGTTCCTGATCGCCGTCGAGCATGCTACGGGCGGTGGCCGCATATTTTTTCCCCGCCTCGTCACCGTCCACCAGCACATGCCACTCAATGCCCATCCGGCGAGCGAATTTGATCAGCGGTTTAAGGCCGGACTGCGCGAACTCGATCACTTTGATCCCTTCGGCGTCAAAGTGGTGACCACACTGGCGTGCCAGTTCGCTAATCACCCAGGTTTCGGTTTCCCCTTCCACCAGTAGCCAGCAGCGGGCAAACAGTGAGGAAGGCCGGTTGGCGCGGATATGAAAGGCAATGCGGCGGCTATCTTCAGCGTTCATACCGCCCGGTCCCAGACGCCAGGCCGCGATGCGTGAGGAGCCGCGCACCAGCCGACAGACATGCTCCACCGGCGTCAGCGACAGCAGCTCGCCGGAGTTGGTGGTGGTAATGCGCTGCAATGGCAGCAGGTTCAGTAACTGCCAGGCCACCGACAGCATAATCGGGTGCAGACGCGTTTCCGGATCTTCAATCAGCAGTAGCGGCCGCGCGTCTTTATCGAGACGGATGGTGCCTTTCGCCTGTAACAAGGTAGAGAACAGGCCAAGCAAAATCACCCGATGGCTGCGGCCGCCGGGTTTGTCGATCATGCGATTAATGATATCGAGATAGCGCCAGCTGCGCTGTTCATCATGCGAGTGACGGCGCATCAGCCGGTGTCGCGCCTGGCTGCTGCCCTGTTCAGCAAAATAGTGCTCCAGCAGTTGCACCATCGCCGTCAGGCCGTGGCGGATCTGACTGTCACTGAGATTTTGCGGACGCGATACCAGCTCACGGGCGAGGAAATCAAGCTGGCGGGCGGTGACATCCACCTCCGGGACGTCCGGCACCGTGCCGTTGCGAATGCGGCGCATAAAGCGCGCGTCACGCAGCCGCAGCACCGGCATCAGGCGCACCAGATGCCGCGCCTGCTCATCGATGTCAGTCAACGGCAGCAGTTGCCCTTTGGCATCCAGAAATCCGCGTAAGGTCATTACGCTGCCGTCTTCTCCCAGCTCGCCCTCCAGCCGGTAAAAAATGCGGTAATGGCCGTCGTCTCCGGCGGTCCAACACCCGGCAAGCGGCCGGTAGCGACGGCCAAGGCGGTGCCCCGGTTCCGTTTCGCGGAAGGTCAGAATGATATGCAGATGGTGTTCCCGCCCCAGCACATCTCCGGGCGGAAACCAGAAATCGTCGCGGGTGAAATGATAAAGCGTGGCATCGGGAGATAATAACAGCGTCAACGCATCCAGCAGACTGGATTTGCCCCAGGCGTTTTCGCCAATCAGCACGTTATTGTGTTCCAGCAGCAGGGATAATCGGTTAATGCCCCGAAATCCGGCAATTTCAACGCGTTCCAGAAACATTATTTCTCCCGCAAAAAGGCGCTCCATAGTGTGAAACAGTATAGCGGGACGGCAAAAAGTAAAATATGGCGTCAGCCGACAGAATAGCCGAGCTCCGCAACTGCATAATATTTCTTTATTTTTGCTTCTTTACTCAATTAAGCGGATTGAGTAGTGTGTGAAGGCGCACTTTCATTTCTATGCATAGGATCCAGGCTGTTCATGTTATCAGGACTACTTATCATACTTATCCCGCTGATTGTGGGTTATCTCATTCCCCTGCACCACACCGCCGCGCTTAAGCTGATCAATCGCTTATTAAGCTGGATCGTGTATGTCATTCTGTTTTTTATGGGGATAAGCCTGGCCTTTCTCGATAATCTGGCGAGCAATTTGCTGGCGATACTGCATTATTCCGCAGTCAGTATTGTGGTGATTTTGCTGTGTAATATTGCCGCGCTGCTGTGGCTTGAGCGCGCCCTCCCCTGGCGTCATCAGCACCAGCAGGAAAAATTACCCTCGCGCATTGCCATGGCGCTGGAATCGCTAAAACTGTGCGGCGTGGTGCTGATCGGTTTTATTATCGGCCTGAGCGGGCTGGCATTTTTGCAGCACGCTACCGAAGCCAGCGAATATACGCTGATTTTCCTGCTGTTCCTGATAGGTATTCAGCTGCGTAATAACGGCATGACGTTAAAACAGATTGTGCTTAACCGTCGCGGGATGATTGTCGCAGTAGTGGTCCTGTTCAGCTCGCTGGCGGGCGGCATTATCAATGCGCTGATCCTCGGCCTGCCGCTGAAAACCGGTTTAGCGATGGCATCCGGCTTCGGCTGGTATTCCCTCTCCGGGATCCTGCTGACCGAATCCTTTGGCCCGGTCATTGGCAGCGCCGCCTTTTTTAACGACCTGGGACGTGAGCTGATCGCCATCATGTTGATCCCGGCGCTGGTGCGGCGCAGTCGCTCTACCGCGCTGGGGTTATGCGGTGCCACTTCCATGGACTTTACGCTGCCGGTGCTGCAACGCAGCGGCGGGCTGGAGATGGTGCCCGCCGCCATTGTGCACGGATTTGTGCTCAGCCTGCTGGTGCCGCTGTTAATGGCCTTTTTCTCTGCCTGATACCCCTTCGGCGGTAGGTCACTACCGCCTGAAATTGCGTTAAATCAATCCCTCTGCAAGTAGTCCTAAAAATCACTTTAATCCCCGACGCCAGCGGCATAACCTTAAACATGCATTTTAAATATAACTTATACAGGTGTGATCATGTTTTGTGTGCAATGTGAGCAAACTATCCGTACTCCGGCTGGCAACGGCTGTTCTTACGCGCAGGGGATGTGCGGTAAAACCGCAGAAACCTCTGACCTTCAGGATCTGCTGATCGCGGCACTGCAAGGCCTGTCCGCCTGGGCCGCGAAAGCCCGCGAATATGACATTATCGATCATGAGATCGATAACTTTGCACCGCGCGCTTTCTTCTCGACCTTAACCAACGTTAACTTCGACTCGCCGCGCATCGTTGGCTACGCTCGCGACGCCATTGCCAAACGTGAGGCGTTAAAAGCGCTGTGCCTGAGTATCGATCCGGCTGCCAGCGTGGATAATCCCATGGCAGACCTGCAACTGGTAAGCGACGACCTGGGTGATTTACAGCGTCAGGCAGAAGCTTTCACCCCCAACAAAGACAAAGCCGACATCGGCGACAATATTCTTGGACTGCGCCTGCTGTGCCTGTACGGCCTGAAAGGGGCTGCGGCTTATATGGAACACGCCCACGTGCTGGGTCAGTACGATAACGCCATTTACGCCCAGTACCATAAAATCATGGCGTGGCTCGGCACCTGGCCTGCAGACATGAACGCGCTGCTGGAATGTTCGATGGAAATCGGCCAGATGAACTTCAAAGTGATGAGCATCCTCGACGCCGGTGAAACCGAAACCTACGGCCATCCGACTCCGACCCAGGTGAACGTCAAAGCCACTGCCGGTAAATGTATTCTGATCTCCGGCCACGATTTGAAAGATCTCTATAACCTGCTGCAACAAACCGAAGGCACCGGCGTGAATGTCTACACCCACGGCGAAATGCTGCCAGCGCACGGTTATCCGGAACTGCGTAAATTTAAACATCTGGTGGGTAACTACGGCAGCGGCTGGCAGAATCAGCAGGTGGAATTCGCCCGCTTCCCTGGCCCCATCGTGATGACCTCTAACTGCATCATCGATCCGACGGTCGGTGCTTATGACGATCGTATCTGGACGCGCAGCATTGTCGGCTGGCCAGGCGTGAGCCACCTCGAAGGTGACAATTTTGCGCCGGTGATCGCCCAGGCACAGCAGATGGCGGGCTTCCCGTTCAGTGAAATTGAACACCTGATCACCGTAGGTTTTGGCCGTCAGACGCTGCTTGGCGCGGCAGATACGCTGATCGACCTGGTGAGCCGTGAAAAACTGCGTCACATCTTCCTGGTGGGCGGCTGCGACGGCGCACGTGGCGAACGTAACTACTTCACCGATTTTGCCACCAGCGTGCCGGAAGACTGCCTGATCCTCACCCTCGCCTGCGGGAAATACCGTTTTAACAAGCTGGACTTCGGCAACATTGAAGGGCTGCCGCGCCTGGTGGATGCCGGTCAGTGTAACGATGCTTACTCGGCGATCATTCTGGCGGTCACGCTGGCAGAAAAACTGGGCTGTGGCGTAAACGATCTGCCGCTGTCGCTGGTGCTTTCCTGGTTTGAACAAAAAGCGATTGTCATTCTGCTGACGCTGCTGTCACTTGGCGTCACCAATATCGTCACCGGCCCGACCGCGCCAGGCTTCCTGACGCCTGATCTGCTGGCGGTACTGAATGAGAAGTTTGGTCTGCGTTCCGTGACCACCGTGGAACAGGACATTCAGCAACTGCTGAGCGCGTAAGGAGAATGTGATGACGATGCCCGTAGCCCACTGCCCATGGCGTATGCAGGTTCACCATATCACCCAGGAAACGCCGGATGTGTGGACACTGTCGCTGTTATGCCATGACTACTACCCGTACCGTGCGGGCCAGTATGCGCTGGTCAGCATCCGTAATTCTGCCGATACGCTGCGCGCCTATACGCTCTCCTCAACGCCTGGGGTCAGCGAATACATCACGCTGACCATCCGTCGTCTGGACGGCGGCGCAGGCTCGGAGTGGCTGACCCGTGACGTGAAGCGTGGCGACTATCTGTGGCTTTCCGACGCGCAGGGGGAGTTTACCTGCGATAACGAACCTAACGATCGTCTGCTGCTGCTGGCGGCGGGCTGCGGCGTGACGCCGATTATGTCGATGCGTCGCTGGCTGGCGAAGCATCGTCCTGACGCCGATGTGCAGGTGATTTTCAACGTCCGCTCACCGGATGATGTGATTTTTGCCGACGAATGGCGTCATTATCCGGTGACGCTGGTTGCGGAAAACAACGCCACCCACGGTTTTGTCTCCGGACGCCTGACCACGGAGCTACTGAAATCCGTGCCGGATCTGGCCTCGCGTACCGTCATGACCTGCGGCCCGGCACCGTACATGGATCTGGTGGAAAAAGAGGTCAAAGCGCTTGGCGTAACCCGCTTCTTTAAAGAGCAGTTCTTTGTACCCGCTGCTGCCGCGGCAACCGGCGGGCTGAAAATCAGCAAGCTACAACCGGCGCGGGATTTTTATGCGCCAGTCGGCAGCACGTTACTGGAAGCGATGGAAAGCAATAAGGTGCCGGTCAATGCCGCCTGTCGTGCAGGCGTGTGCGGCAGCTGTAAAACGCGGGTTATCTCGGGGGATTACAGCGTGACCAGCAGCATGACGCTGAGCGATGCAGAAGTGGCTGAAGGGTATGTGCTGGCCTGCTCCTGTCATCCGCAAAGTGATTTAGTGCTGGCGTAATGATAAGTGCCGGGTGGCGGCTTACGCCTTACCCGGCCTACATAACTGGAAAATTCCGGGTGGCGGCTTACGCCTTACCCGGCCAACATGCTGTAGGCCCGGCAAGCTTGCGCCGCCGGGCAACATTGTTAACGCCATTCTGCCGAGGGCGCAACGGAATACCGTCCCGCGCCTAACAACGCCACCGCAATCGACGCCGCAAAGAAATAGACCAGGCTTTCAATCGCCCATGCGCCGGTCACATCCAGCGCGCCGGTTTTGTTAATGCCGACCATCAGCCAGGCCACCACCATCGTGAACGCGATGCCCAACGCCGCCGGGCGCGTCAGCACGCCGAGAATGACCAGCAGCGGGCACAACACTTCCCCCAGCAGCACGCCGTAGGCGATAAAACCCGGTAGCCCTTTCGCCACCAGCATGCCACTGATACCGTCGATCCCGTCAAAAAGCTTGTGCAGTCCATGAAATAACATCAGCCCGCCCACCGTCAGACGCAGTAAAAACTTGCCCCCGTCTTCATGCGCAAACATTCTGTTAACCGCATTTAACATTGATTTAACCATTTGAAATGATTCCTGTTTTCATTATGTGATCTGCAGATTATTCCGAATACCGGCGGAAATAAACCCCCATTTCAGATGGGGTTGATAAAAGTGTGACGGCCATTTTCATCTACGCTTGTAAACGAGACTTTTTTTACAAGGACACCAGAAATCATGAAACAGACCGTAGCCGCATTTGTCGCCAAAACACTCGAACAGGCAGGCGTAAAACGCATCTGGGGCGTCACCGGCGATTCCCTGAATGGCTTAAGCGACAGCCTCAACCGTATGGGCACCATTGAATGGATGCCGACCCGCCATGAAGAAGTCGCCGCCTTTGCCGCGGGTGCTGAGGCGCAACTGACCGGCGAACTGGCGGTCTGTGCCGGTTCCTGCGGGCCGGGCAACCTGCACCTGATTAACGGCCTGTTTGACTGTCACCGCAACCGCGTCCCGGTGCTGGCGATTGCCGCGCATATCCCCTCCAGCGAAATCGGCAGCGGCTATTTCCAGGAGACCCACCCGCAAGAGTTGTTCCGTGAATGCAGCCACTATTGCGAGCTGGTTTCCAGCCCTGAGCAGATCCCGCAGGTGCTGGCCATCGCCATGCGCAAAGCGATTCTCAACCGTGGCGTGTCGGTGGTGGTACTGCCAGGCGACGTCGCGCTTCAGGCCGCGCCTGAAACCGCCAGCACCCACTGGTATCACGCGCCGCAGCCGGTGATCACCCCCACTCTCGAAGAGCTGAAAAAGCTGGCGCAGCTGTTACGCTACTCCAGCAATATCGCCCTGATGTGCGGCAGCGGTTGTGCCGGGGCGCACCAGCCGCTGATTGAGTTCGCCGCGAAACTGAAAGCGCCGATCATTCATGCCCTGCGCGGCAAAGAGCATGTTGAGTATGACAACCCCTATGACGTCGGCATGACCGGTCTGATTGGCTTCTCCTCTGGCTTCCACGCGATGATGAACGCCGACACGCTGATCCTCCTCGGCACCCAGTTCCCTTACCGCGCGTTTTATCCCACCGACGCAAAAATCATTCAGATCGATATCAATCCCGCCAGCATTGGCGCGCACAGTAAAGTGGACATGGCGCTGATCGGCGACATCAACGCCACGCTCACTGCCCTGCTGCCGCTGCTGGAGGAGAAAACCGATCGCCGCTTCCTCGACGAAGCGCTGGAAGATTATCGCGATGCACGTAAAGGCCTCGACGATCTGGCGAAGCCAAGCGAAAAAGCGGTGCATCCGCAATATCTCGCCCAGCAGATCAGCCATTACGCCGATGACGACGCCATTTTCACCTGCGACGTCGGCACGCCAACCGTATGGGCGGCGCGTTATCTGAAGATGAACGGCAAACGCCGTCTGCTGGGTTCCTTTAACCACGGCTCAATGGCCAACGCCATGCCGCAGGCACTGGGAGCAAAAGCTACCGCCCCGGACCGTCAGGTGGTGGCAATGTGCGGCGACGGCGGCTTCAGCATGTTAATGGGCGATTTTCTGTCGGTGGTACAGATGAAGCTGCCGGTGAAAATCATCGTCTTTAACAACAGCGTGCTGGGCTTTGTGGCGATGGAGATGAAAGCCGGGGGGTATCTGACGGACGGCACTGATTTGCAGGATACCAACTTCGCCCGTATCGCCGAAGCCTGCGGCATTACCGGCATTCGCGTCGAAAAATCCTCTGAAGTGGACGACGCCCTGCAGCGTGCCTTCGCTATTGACGGCCCGGTGCTGATCGATGTGGTGGTCGCTAAAGAAGAACTGGCGATGCCGCCGCAGATCAAACTGGAGCAGGCCAAAGGCTTCAGCCTGTATATGCTGCGCGCGATCATTAACGGGCGCGGTGATGAGGTCATGGAACTGGCGAAAACCAACTGGCTCAGGTAAAACAGAAGGACAATTCTGAGTCAAAATAAGGAAATGCCGTGATCGACTTACGCAGTGATACCGTCACCCGTCCGGGGCGCGCTATGCGTCGCTATATGATGGCCGCCCCGGTCGGTGATGATGTGTACGGGGATGACCCGACCGTGAATGAACTTCAGCGCTACGCGGCGGAACTCAGTGGCAAGGAAGCCGCCCTGTTTTTACCTACCGGCACTCAGGCCAATCTGGTGGCGTTGTTAAGCCACTGCGAGCGTGGCGATGAGTATATCGTCGGCCAGGGCGCGCATAATTATCTGTATGAAGCCGGTGGTGCTGCGGTGCTCGGCAGCATTCAGCCGCAGCCCATTGATGCCGCACCCGACGGCACTCTGCCGCTGGACAAGGTGGCGGCTAAAATCAAAGCCGACGATATTCACTTCGCCCGTACCCGTTTACTGAGTCTGGAAAATACCCACAACGGCAAAGTGCTGCCGCGTGAGTATTTACAGCAGGCCTGGGAATTTACCCGCGAAAAAGGTCTGGCGCTGCATGTGGATGGCGCGCGTATTTTTAACGCGGTGGTGGAGTATGGCTGCGAGCTAAAAGACATTACGCAATATTGTGACTCGTTCACCATTTGCCTGTCGAAAGGTCTGGGGGCGCCGGTGGGCTCGCTGCTGGTGGGCAGTCAGGCGTACATCAACCGTGCCGTGCGCTGGCGCAAAATGACCGGTGGCGGCATGCGCCAGGCAGGATTTCTGGCGGCAGCCGGTCTGTATGCCCTGAAAAATAACGTCCAGCGCCTGAAAGAGGATCACGAGAATGCGGCCTGGCTGGCAGCACAGCTGCGTGATATCGGTGCGGACGTCAGCCGTCAGGAAACCAATATGCTGTTTGTGCGGGTCGGCGAAAAAGATGCCGCGGCGCTGGGTGAATTCATGCAGGCGCGCGGCGTATTGCTGAACGCCTCGCCGGTAACGCGTCTGGTGACGCATCTTGACGTCAGCCGTGAACAGTTGACGACGCTGGTAGCCCACTGGCAGGCCTTTCTACAACGCTAAGGAGCGGGACGTGCCGCAACGTATTCTGGTGCTCGGTGCCAGCGGCTATATTGGTCAGCATCTGGTTCATGCCTTAAGCCAGCAGGGGCATCAGATTGTGGCGGCGGCACGTCATATCTCACGGCTGCAAAAACAACAGTTGCACGGCGTAAGTTGTCATTCGGTCGATTTATGCTGGCCGCAGGATCTTCCTGCCCTGCTGAACGGCATTGATACGCTGTACTACCTGGTTCACGGCATGGGCGAAGGCGGGGATTTCATCGCCCATGAGCGGCAGGTGGCGCTTAACGTGCGTGATGCCCTGCTCAACGCCCCCGTCAGACAGATTATTTTTCTCAGCTCGCTACAGGCCCCGGAAGATCAGCAGTCCGATCACCTGCGGGCGCGGCAGCTGACCGGCGAGATCCTGCGTGACGCGGGGATCCCGGTCACTGAACTGCGCGCGGGGATCATCGTTGGCGCAGGCTCCGCAGCCTTCGAAGTGATGCGTGATATGGTTTATAACCTGCCGGTGCTGACCCCGCCGCGCTGGGTACGCTCGCGCACCACGCCCATTGCGCTGGACAATTTACTGCATTATCTGGTGGCGCTGCTGGATCACCCCGCCGCCGGACACCGGGTACTGGAAGCGGCCGGGCCGGAAGTGCTCAGCTATCAGCAACAGTTTGCGCGCTTTATGGCGGTCAGTGGCCGTCACCGTCCGTTAATCCCTATTCCCTTGCCGACACGCTGGATCTCGGTGTGGTTTTTAAACGTGATCACCTCCGTTCCGCCCACCACGGCGAAAGCGCTCATCCAGGGGCTGAAGCACGATCTGCTGGCAGACGACCGCGATCTGCGCGCGCTGATCCCGCAGACCTTGATCCCGTTCGAGGAGGCCGTCCGCCAGACGCTGAAAGAAGAAGCAAAACTGGTGAACTCCGCCGACTGGGGCTACGATCCGCAGGCCTTCGCCCGCTGGCGTCCGGAGTATGGTTATTATGCGAAGCAGGCCGGGCACCGGGTGAAGACCGCCGCCAGCCTTGCCGCGTTGTGGGAGGTGGTCAACAGCATCGGCGGCAAAGAGCGCTATTTCTTTGGCAACGCCCTGTGGCAAACCCGCGCTGCGCTGGATCGTCTGGTCGGGCATACGCTGGCTACAGGTCGGCCCACGGCAAAATATTTAGCGCCGGGCGATACCGTCGACAGCTGGAAGGTGATTGTCGTCGAGCCACAGCATCAGTTGACGCTGCTGTTTGGTATGAAAGCACCGGGGCTCGGGCGACTTAGCTTTACGCTGACAGATAAAGGCACGCATCGTGAGCTGGACGTGCGCGCATGGTGGCATCCGCACGGCATGCCAGGGCTGCTTTACTGGCTGCTGATGATCCCCGCGCATCTGTTTATCTTCCGCGGCATGGCAGCGCGGATAGCGCGGCTGGCAGAACAAAATACAGAGAAAGTCTGAATGGAAGCGGTAATCTTTCACCTTTCCCATTGCAACTGTCCGTTTTTCACGGAAGAATGCGCACGAAATTCTTTTCAACACAGTGGATTGCTATGAAGGTTCTGGTCACGGGCGCAACCAGCGGTTTAGGCCGAAACGCGGTCGAGTTTCTCCGGCAGAAAGGCGTCAGCGTCAGGGCTACGGGTCGCAATGAGGCGATGGGCAAGCTGCTGCAAAAAATGGGCGCTGAGTTTGTTCAGGCGGATCTGACGGAACTGGTGTCATCTCAGGCCAAAGTGATGCTGGCAGGTGTGGACACGCTGTGGCACTGCTCGAGTTTTACCTCGCCGTGGGGAACCCAGGAAGCCTTCGATCTGGCTAACGTTCGCGCCACCCGCCGTCTGGGTGAATGGGCGGTGGCCTGGGGCGTGCGTAACTTTATCCATGTGTCCTCGCCGTCTGTCTATTTTGATTATCATCATCATCGACATATTCAGGAAGATTTCCGTCCGCTGCGCTATGCCAACGAATTCGCCCGCAGTAAAGCAGCGGCAGAAGAGGTGGTGCATCTGCTGGCGCAGGCAAACCCCAACACCCGTTTTACGGTGCTGCGCCCGCAGAGCCTGTTCGGGCCGCACGATAAAGTGTTTATTCCGCGTCTCGCCCAGATGATGCATCACTATCGCAGCGTGCTGTTACCGCGCGGCGGTGATGCACTCGTCGATATGACCTACTTCGAGAACGCCGTACATGCGATGTGGCTGGCCAGTCAGGAGGTGTGTGATGCGCTGCCTTCGGGCCGGGCGTATAACATCACTAACGGCGAACCGGTGAAGCTGCGGACTATCGTGCAGCGATTAATCGACGAACTGGGTATTGATTGCCGTATCCGCTCCGTGCCGTGGCCGATGCTGGATATGATCGCCCGCAGTCTGGAACGCTTTGGTGACAAAAAAGCCAAAGAGCCCGCCCTGACCCACTATGGCGTGGCGAAGCTGAACTTTGATTTCACGCTGGATACGTCACGCGCGCAGGCGGAACTGGGCTATCAGCCGCAGGTTACGCTCGATGAAGGCATTCGTCGCACGGCGCTGTGGCTGAAAGATCACGGTAAGTTACACCGCTGAGGCCTGGTCAGCCCTGCCCGTACTTTTCCAGCAGCGCTTCGGCAATCGCCAGGCTCTGCGCATCTGCCACGCCGTCCCAGCGCGCCGGGCGGAAATGCATCTGGAATGCCACGATCACCCGCTTTTTCTGCGCGGGTGTCATCTCCGGTTTCACCTCATAGCCATAACGCGACAGCAAATCCAGCAATTGCGCCGGGTCGACCGGTATAGCGGGATCGCGTCCGTTTAAGTAAAACGCTACGCGGTTCTCGTCCGGCCATGCGCCTATCCCCTGCTGCGCCAGCGCCTGCCACGGGAATAACGGACCGGGGTCATCCTTGCGTTGAGGCGCGATGTCCGAGTGTGCCACCACATTCTGCGGAAGTATGTTGTAACTATGAATAATGTTTTTCGCCAGCGGGACCAGCGCGGCGATCTGCTGAGGTTCAAACGGCGTAAAGCGTTTGCTGCCAGCGATCTTCTGCCAGCCGCGGTTTTCCAGCTCAATGCCAATCGAGGTGTCATTGATCCGCGTAGCCCCGCGCCAGAAGCTGACGCCCGCATGCCAGGCCAGGTCCTGCTCAGGCACCAGTTGCCAGATCCGCGGCTTGCCCTTATGCAGCGGTGGACGCGCCGGGATCAGGTAGTGCGAACTGACGTGTTTGTCAGTCAGCGTCGCCAGGGACGCGTCAAAATCGTCGGCGGTGTAGTGGATCACCAGCACCTTGATGCGCGGGTACGCTGCCTGCGCCTGATGGCGCGTATCCAGCTGATACCCGGCTTTGTCCACCACGCCTTTTTCACTGGCGCAGCCGGTGAGCAGCAGCGCCAGCGCAATCAATTTGAACAAGCCTTTCATCAGCGGGTTTTCACCGCCGTACCGCTGATGCTCACCATCAGCATACTGCTGTCTTTGCCGACGGTTTCGTAGTCGATGTCAATGCCGACCACCGCGTCTGCACCCAGCGCTTTTGCCTGCTCTTCCAGTTCACGAAAGGCGATTTCACGGGCTTTGCGCAGCTCTTTTTCATAGGCGCCTGAGCGTCCGCCGACAATGTCGCGGATCCCGGCAAAAAAATCGCGGAAGATATTCGCGCCGAGGATCGCCTCACCGGTGACGACGCCGCAGTATTTCACGATCGGCTGGCCTTCAAGGGTCGGGGTGGTTGAAAATTGCATGTGACTTCTCCTTTTAACGTTCAGTGCCTAACGCGCGCATAATCAAACCGATACGCTATCATTGAACAGACAGTACCAATGTAGTCGGTTAATAAGGAAATCATTATGCGCTACTCATTTTTATCCGTCATTGTACCCTGCGCGCTGGCGTTGAGCGCCTGTACAACGGTAACGCCCGCCTTTAAGGATATTGGCACACGCAGCGGCCCTTGTGTTGAAGGTGGCCCCGACAGTGTGGCACAACAGTTCTACGATTTTCGCATTCAGAACCGCAGCACCGACGCCACCGCGCTGCGCCCCTATCTGAGCGACGATCTGGCGAAACTGCTGGCTGAGGCCAGCCGTGATAACAAAAATACCGCGTTCCTGCGCAGCGACCCCTTCTCCAGCCGTACCACTCAGCCGGAGAAAGCCAGCGTCAGCAGCGCCTCAACCATTCCTAACACCGATGCCCGCAACATTCCGCTGCGCGTGACCCTCACCCAGGGCAGCCAGACGTGGCAGGATGAAGTGCTGATGATCCGTGAAGGTCAGTGCTGGGCCGTGGATGACGTGCGTTATCTGGGCGGCAATGCCCATGCCCCTGCCGGGTCGCTGCGTCAGTCTGTCGAGCACCGCTGATAAATTATGCATCATTAACGGGTTAACACTGTTAACCCCCGTAAATTGTCTGGCATTCCGCAGTGAATGCCGACATTTCTACCTGCATCACACCACCGCCAGGGTTTTGTGCTAACTTTATCACTGGATGCGCTTTATATTTACCTTTTCACGCAGAAATATTGCATAACTATTCTGTGAACGTTACTATTTGCGGCCTCAATAGCTATTAGATTGCCTCGATGAGTATTCAATTAAACGGCATTAACTGTTTCTACGGCGCCCACCAGGCGCTGTTCGATATCAACCTGGATTGCCCTGAGGGCGAAACGCTGGTGCTGCTTGGCCCAAGCGGTGCAGGCAAAAGCTCCCTGCTGCGCGTACTCAATCTGCTGGAGATGCCGCGCTCCGGCACGCTCGCTATTGCAGGCAATCAGTTTGATTTTTCAAAAGCGCCGTCTGACAAGGCGATCCGTAGCCTGCGTCAAAACGTCGGCATGGTGTTCCAGCAATATAATCTGTGGCCGCACCTGACCGTGCTGCAAAACCTGATCGAAGCCCCCTGCCGCGTGCTGGGACTGAGCAAAGATCAGGCGCTGGCGCGCGCCGATAAGCTCCTTGAGCGTCTGCGGCTTAAACCCTACAGCGATCGCTTCCCACTGCACCTCTCCGGCGGTCAGCAGCAGCGCGTGGCCATTGCCCGTGCGCTGATGATGGAACCGCAGGTGCTGCTGTTTGATGAGCCGACCGCCGCGCTTGACCCGGAAATCACCGCGCAGATCGTGAGCATCATTCGTGAGCTGGCGGAAACCCACATTACCCAGGTGATCGTTACCCACGAAGTGGAAGTGGCGCGTAAGACCGCCAGCCGCGTGGTGTACATGGAAAATGGTCATATTATCGAGCAAGGGGATGCCAGCCGCTTTGCCGCGCCGCAGACCGATGCTTTTAAACACTACTTATCTCACTGATCTTTTCGGGACCATGACAATGAAAAAAGTACTGATTGCCGCCCTGCTCGCCAGCGTCAGCCTCTCTGCTGGTGCTGCCCAGACTATTCGTTTCGCTACCGAAGCCAGCTACCCTCCGTTTGAATCCACAGATGCAAATAACAAGATCGTTGGCTTTGACGTCGACCTGGCAAATGCGCTGTGTAAAGAGATCGATGCGACCTGTACCTTCACCAACCAGGCCTTTGACAGTCTGATCCCGAGCCTGAAATTCCGTCGTTTCGATGCGGTAATGGCCGGTATGGACATCACCCCGGAGCGTGAAAAACAGGTGCTGTTCACCAACGCCTACTACGACAACTCGGCGCTGTTCATTGGTCAGAAAGGTAAATTCGCCAGCATTGATGCCCTGAAAGGCAAAAAAGTCGGCGTGCAGAACGGTACCACGCACCAGAAATTTATTACGGACAAGCACCCGGAAATCACCACCGTGCCTTACGACAGCTACCAGAACGCGAAGCTGGATCTGCAAAATGGTCGTATTGATGCGGTATTCGGTGACACCGCCGTGGTAACCGAGTGGCTGAAAGCCAGTGACAAGCTGGCCGCCGTGGGCGACAAAGTGACCGATAAAGATTACTTCGGAACCGGTCTGGGTATCGCGGTTCGTCAGGGCAACACTGAGCTCCAGCAGAAATTTAACGCTGCGCTGGATAAAGTGAAGAAAGATGGCACCTACGAGAACATCTATGACAAATGGTTCCAGAAGTAATCCTTGATGAATGACATGTTCCCTTTAGCAAGCGCCGCCGGGATGACCGTCGGCCTTGCCGTTTGTGCGCTGATCATTGGCCTCGCGCTGGCGATGCTTTTTGCGGTATGGGAGTCCGTTAAATGGCGTCCTGTCGCATGGGCGGGATCAGCGCTGGTCACGATCCTGCGCGGCCTGCCGGAAATTCTGGTGGTGCTTTTTGTCTATTTTGGCTCATCACAGCTGCTGTTAATGTTGTCTGACGGCTTCACGCTCAATCTGGGCGTGGTACAAATCCCGCTGCAAATGCAGATCGAAAACTTCGATGTCAGCCCGTTCCTCTGTGGCGTCATTGCGCTGTCGCTGCTCTACGCCGCCTATGCTTCGCAGACGCTGCGCGGTGCGCTGAAAGCCGTTCCGCTGGGCCAGTGGGAATCCGGCCAGGCGCTGGGCCTGTCGAAAAGCGCGATTTTCTTCCGTCTGGTGATGCCGCAGATGTGGCGTCATGCGCTGCCGGGGCTGGGCAATCAGTGGCTGGTACTGCTGAAGGATACGGCGCTGGTGTCGCTGATCAGCGTAAATGATTTGATGTTGCAGACCCGCAGTATCGCCACCCGTACCCAGGAGCCTTTTACCTGGTATATCGTGGCGGCGGCCATTTATCTGGTCATCACCCTGCTCAGTCAGTACATCCTCAACCGCATTGATCTGCGCGCGACACGTTTTGAGCGGAGAGCCGACTGATGCTTGAGTATTTACCTGAACTGATGAAGGGGCTGCACACCAGCCTGACGCTCACCGTGGCGTCCATTCTGGTGGCGCTGGTGCTGGCGCTGATCTTTACCATTGTGCTGACGCTGAAAACGCCGGTGCTGGTGTGGATCGTGCGCGGTTACATCACGCTGTTTACCGGTACACCGTTGCTGGTACAGATCTTCCTGATTTATTACGGCCCGGGTCAGTTCCCGACGCTCCAGGAATATCCGGTACTGTGGCATCTGCTCTCGGAACCCTGGCTGTGCGCGCTGCTGGCCCTGTCGCTTAACAGCGCCGCCTATACCACGCAGCTGTTTTACGGGGCGATCCGCGCAATTCCGGACGGCCAGTGGCAGTCCTGCGGTGCGCTGGGCATGAGCAAAAAAGATACGCTGGCGATCCTGCTGCCGTACGCCTTTAAACGTGCCCTCTCCTCCTATTCCAACGAAGTGGTATTAGTATTCAAAAGTACTTCGCTGGCTTACACCATTACGCTGATGGAAGTCATGGGTCATGGGCAGCTGTTGTATGGCCGGACGTACGATGTGATGGCGTTCGGTGCTGCTGGTCTTATCTATCTGATAGTTAACGGCTTGCTCACGCTCATGATGCGTCTTATCGAGCGTCGGGCGCTGGCCTTCGAACGACGTAATTAAGCACTTAAAACAGGCGGGGCAACCCGCCTTTTTTACATCTGAGTAAATATAATTAATCATATATATTGCATATAAATTCATTAACTGGCATTGTTTATCCATGCCGCAGACACGGTAAAAACAATAAGACTGACAGACAGGAGCTCCACCATGAAAAAGTTAGTTCTGGCCGCTATCCTTGCCACCTTTGCAGCCGGTGCCACTGCCGCCGACAAAATCAGCTTCGGCGTCTCCGCCACTTATCCGCCGTTTGAGTCCCTGGATGCCAGCAATCAGATTGTCGGTTTCGATATCGATCTGGCCAAAGCGCTGTGCAAACAGATGCAGGCCGACTGCACCTTTACTAACCATGCCTTTGACAGCCTGATCCCGGCGCTGAAGTTTAAAAAATATGACGCGGTGATTTCCGGTATGGACATTACCCCGGATCGTAGCAAGCAGGTGGCCTTTACCGAGCCGTACTACGCCAACTCGGCGGTGGTGATCGCCAAAAAAGGCGCGTTTAAGTCTTTTGAAGAGTTGAAAGGTAAACGCATCGGCATGGAAAACGGCACCACGCATCAGAAATACTTGCAGGATCAGCATCCGGAAGTGAAAACCGTGGCCTATGACAGCTACCAGAATGCGATTATCGATCTGAAGAATGGCCGTATCGATGGCGTGTTTGGTGATACCGCGGTGGTAAACGAGTGGCTGAAAACCAACCCGCAACTGGGTACCGCTACGCCGAAAGTAACCGACCCGCAGTACTTCGGCACCGGCCTTGGTATCGCTGTGCGCCCGGATAACAAAGCCCTGCTGGAAAAACTCAACGCCGCGCTGAAGGCCATCAAAACCGATGGCACTTATCAGAAAATCAGCGACCAGTGGTTCCCGCAGTAATACGCCCTTCCCGCCCGGCGGCGCGTCGCTTGCCGGGCCTACAGAGACTCCTTCACGCAGGCCGGATAAGCGTCAGCGCCATCCGGCATTAATCGCGAACTAACAACGTCAACACTTCGTAATGCGCAGTATGCGGGAACATATCAAACAGCTGCACGCGACTAATGCGGTACCCCGGCAACTCGCGCAGGTCTTTCGCCATACTCTGTGCATTACAGCTGGAATAAATGATAAATTGCGGTGCCATGCGGCTCAGATAATCACACAGCGGCTTGCCGATACCGCGACGCGGCGGGTTGACCAGCACCAGTTCCGGCACTTCCCCCTGGGCGGTGGCGAAACGCGTCGAATCCAGCGCCTGAAACTGTATGTTTTGCAGCCCCAGCATCTGCGCCGATTCTCTGGCACAGGCAATGGCTTCCGGGGCGATCTCAATACCGGTGAGCTTCATCTGCGGCGTCGCGCAATGCAGCCCGAAGCCGCCGACACCGCAAAAGAGATCCCACATATGCGTCACCGGCAGCGCCCGTACCCAGTCACGCGCCGTGGCGTACAGGTGGCTGGCAACCTGCGGGTTGGTCTGGAAAAAGCTCTGCGGGCGGATCCACAGCGGCACCGCGTTGAAGTTCTCTGCCAGCGCCTGCTGCCCGGTGAGATAAATCTCCTGCTCCCCTTCCATGATCGCCATATGCACCGGTTGAATGTTCGCAGTGATCACCTTTAACTGCGGCAGTTGCGCCTGTAAATCCGGCAATGCCGCACGCAACTGCGCCAGTTTGGCGTCGGAGCGCAGTACAAAACGCAGCATCATGCCGCCGTCCTGCTGGCTTTCGGTGAGTAACAGGTATTTGAGTTCGCCGCGTTTACGCGCCACGTTGTAGGGCGTCAGCCCCGCGCGGGCGATAAAGGGTTTCAGCGCCGCAAAGACCGTGTAAAACGAGGCGGGATAGAGCGGACAGTCGGTAAGATCTTCCGGCGTGCCGTCGCGATGCAGCATGCCGAGCAGCGGTTTTTCGACGCTGCCGCTGACCACCATTTTCGCCTTGTTGCGAAAGCCCTGCTCCGGGCCGCTCACCGGTGCGCACCACTCGGCGACAGGCATTCCCTCCAGCAAGGTGCGGAGATCGGCCATTTTGGCATCGAGCTGTCGGGCGACGGGCTGTTCGATCCACTGACAGGACCGGCAACGACCAGCGTCATAGAGTGCGCACTGCATGATGAAAACCTTAATTTTTGCGGGGCGGGGATTGTACCACCGTTAACGCAGATGGAAAAAGCGTCGGCTGGACGAGGGCACAAACAGCAGAAAAAGGATCAGCAAATCAGGCAGTTTTTGCATGAATAGCGAGTGCAGGATCTCGCGTTTTGATTCGCCAGCGATACTGAAAAGCTCCGGATAACCGTAGCCCAGCGAGGCCGCCCATAAATAGCCGGTCGCCACGATCTGCGACCCAAGATAGAGCCAGCGCGCCCAGTTGCGTCCTTTGCCCATGGAAAATGCACAGTAAAATTCGACAAACAGCAGCACCAGACTGCCGAGAAAAATCAGCGTCAGATCCCAGGTCTGCGCGCTGCGGCGGACAAAGTCCATCACGCCGCGAACACCCAGCAGGTCGAAGAGCATGATCAGATCAACGCAGCGCGTGGTGATGATGGCGATAGCCGCCACCTGTACCAGCGTCGGAACGTTGAGCCGGGCATGCATCCCTGGTCTTTTTCTCATTAAATCCAATGCGTTATCTTCCCTGCGAAAAAAATGCCGCGACAAGCGCGGCATTGCGATCTTAACGAGATTTTAGTGCCATCAGCCGCGTCTTGCACGCTGGATGTCACGCACCCGCTGCTTTTCTGCGCGCGCCATAATATACCAGGCGATAAAACCAACAATTCCCACCACGCCAAGGATGATCGACGCCAGGGCGTTGATTTCCGGGTTCACCCCCATACGCACGCTGGAGAACACCAGCATCGGCAACGTGGTAGCACCCGGCCCGGAAACAAAACTGGCGATCACCAGATCGTCGAGCGAAAGCGTAAACGCCAGCAGCCAGCCAGAGATAATCGCCGGCATAATCATCGGCAGCGTAATGATAAAGAATACTTTCAGCGGCGTCGCACCCAGATCCATCGCCGCTTCTTCAATGGACTGGTCCAGTTCGCGTAAGCGCGCCGAGATCACCACCGCCACATAAGCGGTACAGAAAGTGACGTGCGCAAGCCAGATGGTCAGCATTCCGCGATCCGCAGGCCAGCCAATGGCATGGGCCAGCGCAACAAACAGCAGCAGCAGCGACAGACCGGTGATCACATCCGGCATAACCAGCGGCGCGGTGATCATAAAAGCAAAGCCGTTGGAGCCTCGAAAACGCCCGAAACGCACCATCACCACCGCCGCGATAGTCCCGAGGAAGACCGCCATTGTGGCGGCACAGGCGGCAATCGTCAGGCTTAGCCCCACGGCGCTCATCATGGCATCGTCACGGAACAGCTCACCGTACCAGCGGGTCGACCAGCCTGCCCACACCGTCACCAGCTTCGAGCTGTTGAAGGAGTACACCACCAGCATCAGCATCGGCGCATACAGGAAGGTGAAGCTTAGCACGAGGATCAGAATACGCCACGGCGAGCGCACTACCGGTAAGTTGTTCATGCGTGGTCTCCCGTGGTTTTACTCTGGTATTTGTGGAACCACATGATCGGCACAATCAGCAGCAACAGCATGATGATCGCCACCGCCGACGCCACCGGCCAGTCGCGGTTATTGAAGAACTCCTGCCATAGTACGCGGCCAATCATAATGCTGTCCGGGCCGCCCAGCAGTTCCGGGATCACAAACTCCCCTACCGCCGGAATAAACACCAGCATGGAGCCGGCAATAATTCCGCTTTTGGTCAGAGGCACAATCACGCTGAAGAAGGTTTTCAGTGGACGCGCGCCGAGATCGAGTGAGGCTTCCACCAGCGAATAATCAATGCGCGTTAAGGCGGTGTAAATCGGCAGTACCATAAACGGCAGATAGGCATACACGATGCCGATATAGACCGCGAGATTGGTGTGCAGGATCGTCAGCGGCTGATCGATAACCCCAAGCCACAGCAAAAAGTTATTCAGGATGCCGTTGTTTTTCAGGATCCCCATCCACGCGTAAACGCGGATCAAAAACGAGGTCCAGGACGGCAAGATCACCAGTAACAGCAGGATATTACGCGTTGAAGGTTTACTGTGCGCCACCGCCCATGCCAGCGGATAACCAATCGCCAGACAGCAGAGCGTGGAGATCACCGCCACCTGCAATGACTGGAGATAAGCTTCGAAATAGAGCGGATCGTCCGTCAGTTGCAGGAAGTTATTGATGTTCAGCGTCAGGCTGAGCTGCCCGTCTTCCCAGGACATCAGATCGGTATACGGCGGGATCGCGCGCGCCATTTCTGCAAGGCTGATCTTAAAGACGATCAAAAACGGCAGCAGAAACAGCAGGCACAGCCAGATATACGGCAGAGCAATCACGACTTTGCGCCCGTGCTTCATCTGCATACGCGCCAGCCACAGCGTCAGACCGCCCGTTTTCTCCGCGCGGGCCGGTAATTCAGGTGTACTCATCGCCGCTCCTTAAACCGTCAGTACCACACAACTGTCGGCATCCCAGCACAGGCGCACTTCATCGCCCCATGTCGGTAAGCCTTTGCGGTAGCGGTGCGCGTTCTGTAACTGCGCGCTGATCATCTGCCCGCTGTGCAGGCGCACGTGATAAATCGACAGATCGCCAAGATAGGCAATGTGCACCACTTCGCCTAAGGCAAAGTTGTAGCCATCCGCAGGGGGATCTTCGCAGAGCATGATTTTTTCCGGGCGCAGCGCTATGTAGACCGGCACGTTGTCCACCACCGAGGCATCTGGATCGACCTTCAGCGGGTGCACCAGCCCCGGCGAGTCGATCACCAGACCGTCTTCCTCGCGCGCTTTCAGCAGCCCTTCGAAAACATTCACGGAACCGATAAATTCAGCGCTGTAGCGGGTGGTCGGGTGCTCGTAAATCTCTTCCGGCTCGCCGATTTGCACGAACTTACCGCGGTTCATGATGGCGATACGTCCGGCCATGGTCATCGCTTCTTCCTGATCGTGGGTGACCATCACGCAGGTCACGCCGACGCGCTCCAGAATATCCACCACTTCCAGCTGCATACGATCGCGCAGTTTTTTATCCAGCGCGCCCATCGGCTCATCGAGCAACAGCAGTTTGGGGCGTTTCGCCAGACTGCGCGCCAGCGCCACACGCTGACGCTGGCCACCGGAAAGCTGATGTGGTTTACGCTTCGCAAATTCCGACATATGCACCAGGTTGAGCATCTCGGCGACGCGGCTGGCGATCTCCGCTTTCGGCAGCTTGTCCTGCTTCAGGCCAAAGGCGATATTCTGCTCCACCGTCATGTGTGGAAACAGCGCGTAGGACTGAAACATCATATTGATCGGGCGCAGATAAGGCGGCACATGGGCGAGATCGACACCGTCGAGCATAATCTGCCCGGTAGTGGGCTGCTCAAAACCGGCGAGCATACGCAGCAGCGTCGATTTACCGCAGCCGGACGCGCCCAAGAGCGCAAAAATCTCGCCTTTATAAATAGTGAGGCTGACATCATCGACAGCATGCTGACCATCAAAGGATTTGGTCAGATTTCGGATCTCCAGCAGCGGCGTTAACGCCTTGCGGGACTTCGCCTGTGGGCGGGGGGTAGCCTCATTCACGGGGTGCTCTCCGGCATAGAACAACGGTTAGTGCAAACGCACCGGCATGGTGCGTATTACCCGGCAGTGCTGACGCCGACCGGGTCTGGAAATTTATTGGCATTTGCCCGGTGGCGCTATTGCTTACCGGGCCTACACGATCGCAGGACCGTAGGCCGGGCAAGCAAAGCGCCGCCCGGCGACAGTTTCAAATGGCGTTATTTACCGCTTTTCACTTTGGTCCACGCACGCGTTCTGACGCGATCGATTTTTGGATCCTGGACTTTCAGCGTATAGAGCTTGGCGAATACATCTGCCGGCGGGTAAATCGCTGGGTTATCACGCACTTCGGCGCTCACCAGCGGTGTAGAGGCTTTGTTGCCGTTGGCATAGAACACATGATCGCTGACGTGGGCAATCACATCCGGACGCATCAGATAGTTGAGGAACTGATAGGCTTCGTCTTTGTTTTTCGCATCCGTCGGCATAGCGAAGACGTCGAAGAACGCCAGCGCGCCCTCTTTCGGAATGATATAGGAAACATTCACGCCATTTTTCGCTTCTTTCGCGCGGTTAGCCGCCTGCCAGACATCCCCTGCCCAGCCGATGGCCACACAGATATCGCCGTTCGCCAGGTCATTAATGTACTGGGACGAGTGGAAGTAACGGATGTTCGGACGCAGCTTCAGCAGCAGATCGGTTGCCGCACCGCTGTAATCGGACGCGTTAGTGCTGTTCGGATCTTTGCCGAGGTAGTTCAGCACGGTGGCAAAAATCTCTTCCGGCGCATCAAGGAAAGCGACGCCGCAGCCCTTCAGTTTTTCGAGGTTCTCCGGCTTCATCACCAGATCCCAGCTGTCGATAGGCACATCTTTGCCGAGCGCCGCTTTAACTTTATCGACGTTATAGCCAATGCCAGTGGTCGCCCACAGGTACGGCATGGCGTATTTGTTTTCCGGATCGTGCTTCGCCACCAGCTTCAGCACTTCCGGATCCATGTTTTTCCAGTTCGGCAGTTTGCTCTTGTCGAGCGGCTGGAATACCCCGGCGGTCAGCTGACGCTCAAGGAAGCTCGCGGACGGCACAACCAGGTCAAAGCCGGTACTGCCCGCCATTAATTTGCCTTCCAGCACTTCGTTGGAATCAAACACGTCATAGACGACTTTAATGCCCGTATCTTTTTCGAAATTCGCTACGGTGTCCGGCGCAATATAGTCAGACCAGTTATAAACATGCAGCGTTTTTTGTTCAGCGGCGAAGGTGCCGGCAGTGACCGCCATCAGTGCACCCGCAACCAGACCAGACAGCCATTTTTTATTCAGGGTGGTCATATTTCATTCCTTCTGGAAAGTTCGTTAACATTCGAACTAAATCGTCGTCTGTAAGCTATGCAAGAATCGTGCATAGTTTGTCACTCACCACTGCAACAGGTAATTCGAATTACCCGGCAGACGCTGCATGCTATTGAAGCCCCGCAAGAATAACTGTAGCCAGGGTTCGAGGCTATAGGACAGATTAAAAAACGCCTTTTATCAATTTTTTATGCAAGATCAGTCTATGTGATAAGCCGAAACGGCCTGAAGGGAGGTGAAATATTCTTTAAATAAAGGTTAAAAGCAGAATAAAAAGAGGAATTATGCAGCCGCCATGGCAGCGACTGCCTTTTAATCAGGGGCGCTTAGTGAAGAAAATTGTGCGGCGTGGCGTCAGGCGCTGGCTCTTCTTCTTCGCTGGTAAACAGCAGCTGCTGGGCGTTAGCTTCAAGGATCACCATGGAAATCTGCTCTTCGCTCTGGCGCATAAACCAGGAGAACTGCTTGAAGTTCACCCCGGGCGCGGCGAATAAAGACTGGCAAACTACCAGCTTTGGCAGATTATCATCCTGAATATCGAGGAAGGCTTTTACCGTCAGTGAACTGGCGTTGATAGCCGACAGATCCGCCGCCAGCGGCAGCAGCGCCGAGGGCTTCACTTCCGCCATCGCCGAGAACAGAATGATGTCGTCAACCAGATCGACTTTGGCATCATAAATACCCTCGAAATTCTGCATGTGCGGCAGATGTAAAGCCTGGCAGGTATCACACTCATAAAAACTGATGCCCAGCTCGTCAAGCCACTGACGTAAAGTGTCCAGACCGGGAACGACGAGTGAATCCATAGAATGTGCTACCTCTTAAAAAATTATGCGGCCACTAGCTTACGCAAAAATGCCGATCCATTCCATTATCCGTGGCGATAAACCGCTCAGCCGCCGGTTTTCAGGCAGAAATCGGGGGTGGCCTGGCGCTCGATCCAGGCGATCATGCGATCCGCGATATCCACGCCGGTGGTTTTTTCGATGCCTTCCAGCCCCGGCGATGCGTTAACCTCCATCACCAACGGCCCACGATCGGCGCGCAGAATATCGACGCCCGCGACGTCCAGCCCGAGCGTTTTCGCCGCCAGAATGGCAATTTCACGCTCGCGCAGGGTGATGTTCGCCACCGTTGCCACGCCGCCGCGGTGCAGATTAGAGCGAAAATCCCCCGGCTTGGCCCGCCGTTCGATGGCCGCGACCACGTCATCCCCCACCACCAGGCAGCGAATGTCGCAGCCTTTCGCCTCTTTTATGTATTCCTGCACCAGGATATGGGCATTCAGCCCGCGAAACGCATCAATGACGCTTTCCGCCGCCTGCCGCGTTTCCGCCAGCACCACGCCGATCCCCTGCGTGCCCTCTACCAGCTTAACCACCAGCGGCGCGCCGCCCACCATATCGATCAGATCGCTGGTGTCGTCCGGCGAATGCGCAATGCCGGTCACCGGCAGGTCGATCCCCTGGCGCGCCAGCAGTTGCAGCGAACGCAGTTTGTCACGGGCGCGGGTAATGGCAACGGATTCATTCAGGGGATAGCTGCCGAGAATTTCAAACTGGCGCAGGGCGGCGGTACCGTAAAAGGTGATGGCGGAGCCGATACGCGGGATGACGGCATCAAAAAAAGGCAACTGACGGCCCTTATAGTGAATAGATGACGCCGCCGGGCTGATGTTCATATAACAGGACAGCGGATCGAGGATCTCGACGAGATGGCCGCGTTTTATCGCTGCGTCGCGCAGGCGCTTGCACGACCAGAGCGTTCCATCCCGGGACAATATGGCTATTTTCACCCTGCACCTCTCTGTGACAAGACCTGGAAAAGCCTGCGTATGATACACGCAGGCGGGGGCAGGATGAACGTGATTTATCGCGTTGCCCAGCCCTGCTGGTGCAAATAATCCAGAATGAACGGACGGCTCTCTTTAATGATGGTGCGGCGAATATGATCGCTCCAGGTATCACGACGATTATTACTGCCGCGCGTCAGATAGTATTCCGCCAGTTCGTTGTCATAGGCGGCCAGCACCGCCTCATCTACCGGCTGGTAGCGGTTCTCATGCACGACCATCGCCGCCGGCAGGCGTGGCTTCACGTCCGGATTATCGGCAGGCCAGCCGAGGCACAGGCCGAACAGCGGCAGTACATGTTTCGGCAGCGCCAGCAATTCCGTTACCGCCGCAATGTTGTTACGAATGCCGCCGATGTAAACCCCGCCAAGGCCGAGAGATTCCGCTGCGGTCATCGCGTTTTGCCCCATCAGCGCCGTATCCACCACGCCGAGCAGCAGTTGCTCCGCGAGGCCCAGCTGCGCATCCGGGCAGATCTGCAAATGCCGGTTAAAATCCGCGCAAAACACCCAGAACTCCGCCGCCTGACCAACATGCTGTTGCCCGCCGCTCAGCGTTACAAACTGTTCACGCAGCGCCGGATCGGTGACGCGAATAATGGAAGAGCACTGTAAAAAACTGGAGCTGGAGGCCGCCTGTGCCGCGGCGATAATGGCTTCTCGCTGTGCCTGGGTGATCGGCTCGTCGGTAAAATGACGAACAGAACGGTGGGAAAGCAGCAGCGCTATAGTCGGTGTCATCGGGTTTCTCTCCGGGTAAAAAAGGCTGCGATTATAGATGAAAGGTTTTCACCTTTTTTGGCGAAACATAGCCTTACGGTATCAAACCAACAGGTAAAACCTGCTTTCCATAAACTCCCGTTATCGGCATGATGGTGTCATTCGCCGTCTGGCCTGAAGCATTAAGGAGAGAATATGTTCGCTGTAATTTTTGGTCGTCCGGGTTGCCCGTATTGTGTACGCGCTAAAGAACTGGCAGAGAAGTTGACCGCTGAGCGTGATGATTTTAACTATCGCTACGTGGATATTCACGCGGAAGGCATTACCAAAGCCGATCTGGAAAAAACCGTCGGCAAGCCGGTAGAAACCGTACCGCAGATCTTCCTTGATCAGAAACACATTGGCGGCTGCACCGATTTCGAAGCTTACGCCAAAGACCATCTGGGTCTGTTTGCTGAGCAGTAATAAATAAGGGGCGTTAACCACGCCCCCATTTGCTCATCATACTGCTGACAAACAAATAGCACAGCGCCCCCAGCGCGCACCAGAAAACCGCGCTGAACAGCCACGCCAGCTCCTGCCAGAATGAACGCTCCTGGGTAATGACCATCCGCATCAGTACAAAGCACAGCGGCGCTGCCAGCATCGCACCCATCAACGGCAGCAATACCTGACGCTTGCGTGACACAAAGCTTGCGACGGCGCCGGGAATGACAAAAAACAGCAAGCCCAGCTCCGGATGGCCTGACGCACGAAACGCGCCCTTCATTTTCAGCGCCAGAGACAGACACACCACAATAAACAGCAGAAAGCAGCAAAAAGCGCCTGCCCAACCATGTTTAGATTTCAAACAATCCTCCTGACACTGCCTCTATCAAACGTCTCGTTCGTCCCAGATGAACGCCCGGTCGGATAAAGCTATGCAGCAATCCTTGCCAAAATACGTACCCACTTGCATGCACGATTCGTACTAGCCGTGGTTTGTTAATACGACTAAACTACGGCCTGATTATGTTTGCAGGCTATTTTTGGTCAGTGAATTTGTTTTAATTGATGTCTGGCCTGAAGCAAAACATTAGCGCAATTTATTATTTCTTTCAACAGCTTACAAGTAAACAAGAAGTTAGACTCCGTGAATATAAACGTCGCAGATTTGTTAAATGGGAATTACATACTGTTATTATTCGTGGTGCTCGCGCTCGGGCTCTGCCTCGGAAAATTGCGCCTCGGCTCCATTCAACTGGGTAATTCCATTGGCGTTTTGGTCGTTTCTTTATTATTGGGCCAGCAGCATTTCGCGATTAACACCGACGCGCTCAATTTAGGCTTTATGCTGTTTATTTTTTGTGTCGGTGTGGAAGCAGGACCCAACTTTTTTTCGATTTTCTTCCGCGATGGCAAAAACTACCTGATGCTGGCGCTGGTGATGGTCGGCAGCGCGCTGCTCATCGCCCTCGGGCTGGGTAAACTATTCGGCTGGGATATAGGTCTGACGGCCGGGATGCTGGCCGGATCGATGACCTCAACGCCGGTGCTGGTGGGTGCCGGCGATACGCTGCGCCACTCAGGTATGGACGGTGGACAGCTTTCCACCGCGCTCGATCACTTAAGCCTCGGCTATGCCCTGACCTACCTGATTGGCCTGGTCAGCCTGATTGTCGGCGCACGCTACCTGCCCAAGCTGCAACATCAGGATCTGCAAACCAGCGCCCAACAAATCGCCCGCGAGCGCGGCCTGGATACCGACGCCAGCCGCAAAGTCTATTTGCCGGTGATCCGCGCCTATCGCGTTGGTCCGGAGCTGGTGGCCTGGGCCGATGGCAAAAACCTGCGCGAGCTGGGCATCTATCGCCAGACTGGTTGTTATATCGAGCGCATCCGCCGTAACGGTATCCTTGCCGCGCCGGATGGCGATGCCGTACTGCAGATGGGCGATGAGATCGCGCTGGTCGGCTATCCCGATGCTCACGCGCGTCTCGATCCGAGCTTCCGCAACGGTAAAGAAGTGTTCGACCGTGACCTGCTGGACATGCGCATCGTCACGGAAGAGATTGTGGTGAAAAACCACAACGTGGTGGGCCGCCGTCTCGCACAGTTAAAACTGACCGATCACGGTTGCTTCCTTAACCGCGTGATCCGTAGCCAGATTGAAATGCCTATCGACGACAACATTCTGCTCAACAAGGGTGATGTGTTGCAGGTGAGCGGCGATGCGCGACGGGTAAAAACCATCGCTGACCGCATCGGCTTTATCTCTATTCACAGTCAGGTTACCGATCTGCTGGCGTTCTGCGCCTTCTTTATCGTCGGCCTGATGATCGGCATGATCACCTTCCAGTTCAGTAATTTTAGCTTTGGCATCGGTAATGCGGCGGGTCTGCTGTTTGCCGGGATCATGCTGGGCTTCCTGCGCGCCAACCACCCCACCTTCGGATACATCCCTCAGGGTGCGCTGAATATGGTGAAAGAGTTCGGCCTGATGGTGTTCATGGCGGGCGTGGGCCTGAGCGCCGGGAGCGGCATCGGTCACGGGCTGGGCGCCGTCGGCGGACAGATGCTGGTCGCCGGTCTGCTGGTCAGTCTGGTGCCGGTGGTGATCTGTTTCCTGTTTGGCGCTTATGTGCTGCGCATGAACCGCGCCCTGCTGTTCGGCGCGATTATGGGCGCGCGCACCTGCGCCCCGGCAATGGAGATCATCAGCGATACCGCGCGCAGTAACATCCCTGCGCTGGGCTACGCTGGCACCTATGCCATCGCCAACGTACTGCTGACGCTTGCCGGTACGCTGATCATCATCATCTGGCCCGGGTTAGGATAAGTCTCAACTTGAACGCACTGGCAAATAATTTATGGCCTGGCGAGAACTTTTCCGCAAAGCGCCAGTCATAACTATTGCCACTGCTTTTCTTTGATGTCCCCAATTTGTGGAGCCCATCAACCCCGCCATCTTTGGTTCAAGGTTGATGGGTTTTTTGTTGCCTGAAATTTTTCACCTTATTAATCAATTGCTTACATATCCCCTTCACTGACATGGCGACAGAGTGGTGACCGCGAAAACGCTTAGCTACCATCTCTCGTTACTATGACTTACAAAACTCACGCTATTGGCATAGCAAAAACCAGCAACCCAGTTTTCATTCAGTACTGGCAAAATGGTTTAAGATGGTTTCTGCATTTTGACGCATCATTGTTTCCCACCAATCTTTCATCTCCAAATGTTGTTCGGGATGGTCGTACTACATAGATCTGTGAGCAAAAACTCACACAAGTGTCAGATGGGCACTGGTTGATCAATATTGATGAGAGCAATTCCGTTAAACTGATTGCAAGACTACCGAAAGGTATGATTAAAATTTCTACTGTAGAAAATAGTTTTGAGTGTGCTTTATCAGATATAGAAGTTAATACATGGATAAGAAGCACAACAGTTACACACTGATTAAGTAAAAGGATTTAAAAATGGATTTTTTTCTTGTTGTAGTTTTGCTGTTAGCCTTACTCGCCCCCATTCTGGCTGTCATTTTGCTCAAGAAGAGCAAGCAACATAAGATCGAAATCGAGGCACTTAATGATCGCAATATAATTCTTTCGAATGAATTGAGTGAAAGCCAAGAACATTTAGCGAACTCTATTCGAGAGCACTCAGAACTGGAAGGAAAAGCTGCTCCCTTGTGGCAATATGAAGAACTACATAGTGCGGTTCTGGATGCAGAAAAGACGATTAAAACAGCAGACTCGATTGCTAAAAGCACGGTGAATGAAGCACAACTTAAAGCCTCCAGCATCGTTTTAGAAGCCAATAATCAAGCCCGACTAACGATAAGTAATGCCAACAGCGAAGCAGTAGTGATAACTAAAGATGCTCGCGATGCTCGTTTAAAAGCCAAGGAACGATTGGATAACGCCAATAGCAGGGCCGATGAGCTAATCTCCAATGCTAATGATAATGCAATGAAAATAGTCGCGGATGCAGAGATCAGAGCAAAAGAAATCGCCGGCTCTGCATATGAAGCAAAAGAATTTGCAGAAACCTACCAAGCTGTAGCCAAGTCAATGAAAAATAAAATTGAAGGGTACGGTGATGAATGGATTGTTCCAAACCGAAGCGTTCTGGATGAACTTGCAGATAATTATGAATTTACTGATGCAGGTAGAGAGCTACAAAAAGCCAGAGAGTTAACAAAATCTCTAATCAACACGAGCAAAGCGGCAAGTTGTGATTATGTCGAACCTAATAGACGTAACACTGCAATAAAATTTGTATTAGATGCGTTCAATGGCAAAGTTGATAGTACACTTTCTAAAATCAAACATAACAATTACGGTAAACTTTCCCAGGAAATTAAAGATGCATTTCAGCTTGTGAATTATAACGGCTCAGCTTTTAGGTCGGCTAAGATAACTGATATATATTTACAGGCCCGACTCAACGAACTGAAATGGGGTGTTGCAGTTAATGAGATTATGATCGAAGAAAAAGAAGAACAAAGGCGCATCAAAGAGCAGTTGCGCGAAGAAGAAAAAGCACGGCGAGAATATGAAAGAGCGATAAAAGAAACTGAGAAAGAAGAAAAAACAATTCAGCAGGCTATAGATAAAGCGACTAAAGAACTAATGCTTGCAGGTGAAGAACAACGACTCGCTCTTGAGCAGAAACTGGCTGATTTACAAATTAAATTCGAAGAGGCCGAGGCCAAAAACCAGCGTGCTATCTCAATGGCTCAACAAACACGCTCAGGCCATGTCTATGTTATTAGTAATATAGGTTCATTCGGTGAGGATGTGTACAAAATTGGTATGACGCGTCGCCTTGAACCTCTTGACCGCGTTCGTGAACTTGGTGATGCCAGTGTTCCATTCGCCTTTGATGTACATGCAATGATCTACAGTGATGATGCACCATCTTTGGAGAATCACTTGCATAAAGTATTTAATGAGAAACAGGTCAACAAGGTCAATTCTCGGAAAGAATTCTTTAATGTCGGCATTAAGGATATTAAATCTACTGTAGCCAATATGAATATCGATGCGCATTGGACGATGTTTGCCGATGCCAAGGAATATAGGGAATCTCTCGCAATTGAGAATGAACGCATATCAACGCAGGCTGCAAATGAAGGACTCGTTGTTGCCTGACATATGTGATTTCATGTAATCATACATTGACCACTGTTTTTATATACAGTTAAATTTAGCCCTCAGACAAGAGGGCTTTTTTATGGCAGTACGAAAACTCGACACAGGAAAATGGATTTGCGAGTGCTACCTCGCCGGACGCAGGGGGCGTCGTGTGCATAAGCAGTTTACCACCAAAGGCGAAGCGCTAGCTTTTGAGCGTCACACAATGGATGAGGCAAAAGCTAAGCCCTGGCTGATGAATCGGTAGACCGTCGCCCCCTGAAAGACATGGTTGAACTCTGGCTCAAACTGCACGGCAAATCCCTGACCCGCAGGTGAACATGTTTACGACAAGCTCGTCCTGATGGTCGATGCATTTGGAAACCCTCTCGCAACAGATCTCAGTTCCAATTTGTTCGCGCACTATCGCGATAAACGTCTGACGGATGAAATCTACTTTAGTTAGAAGTGGAAGAAAGGTGCCACCCCAGTGACTATCAATCTGGAGCAAAGCTATTTGAGCGGAGTATTTTGCGAACTGGCCCGTCTTGGAGAAGAGACTGCGCCGAACCCACTGGAAAACATGTGTAAGATCACCATTGCAGAAAAGGAAATGGCCTGGCTGCCGTGTGAGCAAATCACAGAGCTTCTGTTCGACTGCCAACGGCACAGTCCCCTTCTCGCTCCCGTTGTCAAAATCTGCTTTAGCACAGGGGCACGATGGCGCGAAGTTGTAAACCTTACCCGTTCTCAGGTCATCAAGTACCGAATTACATTCGTCAGGATCAAAGCTAAGAAGAACCGCAGTATTCCGAACAGCAAAGAGCTGTATGAGGAAATCATTGCCCAGGAAGGCTTCAGGTTCTTTACGGATTGCTACTTCCAGTTTTTGTCTGCGATGGACCAAACCTTCATCGTGCTTCCGCGCGGCCAGCTTACACGTTCTGCGCCATACGTTCGCAGCACACTTCATGTTGTCTGGCGGCAACATCCTTGCCCTGCAGAAAATCCTCGGTCATCACGACATAAAAATGACCATGCGCTATGCCCACCTCGCGCCCGATCATCTGGAAACGGCCCTACGCTACAATCTCTTGGCAAGCATGGGTCAATCATCCTTAAATGCAGCTCACGTGCACGCCTGACATTCGCGAAGTATCATTAGGACGATCTTGATTATCAGGGAGATTGATTATGAATGAGTTACAGAAACAGGGCTTAGAACTTCGTACTAAAGCTAAAGAATTAGCTCTTGCTGCTTTGGCAAAGCATCCTGATGGGCGCATAAATGGTAAAGGCGTTAAGCAAGCAGAAGTATTTCGTCTCTGTGGTCTGAACTGGGGAGATTACCCTAAAGCCCCAAGTACACAGCAACAATACTGGGCAGTAGCACTTCTCCGCGAACTTGAGTCAGAGGGCACGGTGGAGCAAATTGAGGAGAAAGGCCCCTGGCGTTTAAAGTAAGTCACAATGAACCAAGTGGCGGCAGCGGTTGGCATTGCCCCGTAATCGCCACTCCTTACCACTAACCTAACTTATTGATTATTACGCAAGTCATTGTTTTCACTAACCCATTTACATAAATGGGTTTTTTATTGTCTGAAATTTGTGACAAGATGACATGGATCTGAGGTGTGCGGGTTTTCTCACCCCGACGTCCTGTTTTATTAGGCAAGGAGGCATCTTGAAAAGTTTTGATTCTGTCGCAGATATTATCACCAATGAATTCCTCACCTCGCCGCTGGGTACGTTAACCAGTATCTTTAGCGTGATTGGTGGTATTTACGCCGCGTTCCTGCTGGTTAAAAAATTCCTAAATACGCCGATAAAAGGCAAATCGGAGTTTCTTTCACAGGCGGGTGTACCGGCATGGCCGCTGCGACTTTTTTATGTCAGCCTGCCGCTACATACCATCCCCAGAAATACCCGCACCGACCTCTTCTTTGGTTTTCTGCTGATTCTCGCAGGCCTGGGTGGGGCGACTTTTCTCTCCGTTATGCACATCAAAACGCTGCGAACGCCGCCGGACTCGACGTTACTGGTTTATAAACCTACTGACGAATTCTTTTATTTGACCTGGGGCAGCGCAAAAACGGCCTCTCTGTTTCCTCGTCACAACTTAACCCTGACGAGCGAGCAGTGTGACGAGATGCCGGTTGACACACTGGCGCAAAAAAGCAGGATGTCTGCCGATCTGACGGGGTTCATTTGCGAAATATTCCGCAAGAAAGAATATACTCAATATATATCGAAAGAAATTACCAATTTCAGACAGACCAAAGGCACGCTTTATTCCGTACTGAGCCTTTGCGAAACGGGTTTATTCTGGCTGGCTGTCAGTATAATGTTGACGCTCTACTACCGTAAAATTGTCACGCAACATATTATCGAGCAGCATAAAAAAGCCGAAAGTTATCTGACGTAATCATAAAAAACGTTTCCCCTCTGACGATATGCCCCATTGTCTGTCAGCATCCCGCATAACCGTCTAAGGTTAACAGACCCTAATCTGTCTGACGGAGCTGACATGAAATTCCCTCTGTACCTCCTTACTACGCTTATTCTTTCTGGCTGTGGCGGCAGTACGTCGCCGTCGAAAGTCACTGCGCCGGGCGCGGAAACTTCCGGCAAATTACAGCTACTGGATACCGGCGCAGCCGTGATGCAGTCCCGGCCACCGATTGATGCCATTAATACTTATCTCGACGGTTTTCATTTTTATAACGGCGATCAGAATGGCCAGATGGAAGCGCACCATTACGTCAGCGTACTGAACGATGACGTGATGCAGGCGGTGATTTATGACGGTAATACCCGTGACGCCAAACTGATGGGCGTGGAATACATCATCAGCGAACGGCTGTTCAATACCCTGCCGCCGGACGAGAAAAAACTCTGGCACAGCCACCGACATGAAGTGATGTCCGGCAGCCTGATTGGCCCTGGTCTGCCCAAACCTGCCGAAAAGGCGCTGATGAGTAAGATCGTCAATACCTATGGCAAAACCTGGCATACCTGGCATACCGACAGAGACAAAACCTTGCCGCTGGGAATTCCGGCGCTGATGATGGGCTTCACGGCTGATGGTCAGCTCGATCCCGCGCTACTTGCCGAACGCGATCGCCTTTTCGATGTGGATACCAGGGCCATCCGCGAATCACGCCGCGATCTGGATGCGCATCCTGTCGCACCGGGCGCTGATGCCTGGCAGCACGGAGAGGTGATCCAGTTAAAACGTGGTCAGGGCGGCGGTGAGCACGCGCACGGCAAAACGCGCTTTGCCCCTGCGGAAAAACGTCCGGCTACAGTTCAATAATAATTAACATCGCGGGTTTACCCTCTTTTGCAGAATGCCGTACACTTTTGCTTCACAACGGAGATTTTGCATGAACGCACCGACGCATTCGCCACGTAAGGCACTGCAACGCCGCACCTGGGCGTTATTTATGTTTTTCTTTATCCCTGGGCTGTTAATGGCGTCATGGGCGACGCGCACCCCGGCGATCCGCGACACCCTGTCCGTCTCCACGGCGGGAATGGGCGTGGTGCTGTTCGGGCTGTCCGTGGGTTCGATGAGCGGCGTCCTCTCCTCTGGCTGGCTGGTTAAGCGCTTCGGTACCCGCAGCGTTATCCGTACCGCCATGTCCTTCAGCGTGGTCGGCATGGTTATCTTAAGCGTGGCGCTGTGGTTCGCGTCGCCACCGCTGTTCGCCTGCGGGCTGGCGGTATTTGGCGCAAGCCTCGGCTCGGCCGAGGTGGCGATTAACGTCGAAGGCGCGGCGGTGGAACAGGCGCTGGATAAAACCGTGCTGCCAATGATGCATGGCTTTTACAGCCTCGGCACGCTGGCGGGCGCGGGGGTCGGCATGGGGCTGACGGCGCTGGGCGTGAGCGCAAACCTGCACATTTTGCTGGCGGCGCTGGCGACCATTATGCCGATTATTATTTCCATTACCGCAATCCCCGACGGTACCGGCAAAGGCTCGGGCGAGGAAAATGGTCATGGTACGAAAGGCGTGCCTTTTTATCGCGACGGGCAACTGATGCTGATCGGCGTGGTGGTACTGGCGATGGCCTTTGCAGAAGGTTCCGCCAATGACTGGCTGCCGCTGTTGATGGTGGACGGTCACGGTTTCAGTCCGACATCCGGATCGCTGATTTATACCGGCTTTACGCTGGGGATGACGGTCGGACGCTTTACCGGCGGCTGGTTTATCGATCGCTACAGCCGTGTCGCGGTGGTGCGCGCCAGTGCGCTGATGGGCGCGCTGGGCATCGCGTTGATCATCTTTGTGGACAGCGCCTGGGTGGCGGGCGTATCGGTGATTTTGTGGGGGCTGGGCGCATCGCTGGGCTTCCCGCTGACGATTTCAGCCGCCAGCGATACTGGCCCGGATGCGCCAACGCGCGTCAGCGTGGTCGCCACCACGGGCTATCTGGCATTCCTGGTAGGACCGCCGCTGCTGGGCTTCCTCGGCGAGCACTACGGCCTGCGCAGCGCGATGATGGTGGTGCTTGGGCTGGTAATGATTGCCGCGCTGGTTGCCCGTGCGGTGGCGAAACCTGAGCCGCAAAACCAGCCGTGTGAGAATTAGTTCTGATTTGCCCGGCGGCGCAAGCTTGCCGGGCCTGCGGGTTTGTATCGATAGATTAAGACAACGCGTTACCGACCGTTTTATCCTTCAGGAATACCACCATCAGCGCCAGCCAGATCAACCCGTTCGCCAGATTAAACAGGCTGAACAGGCCATTGCCGCCCGCCAGAAACGCATGTTTACTGACTTCGATGCCGACGGTGAAAATCGCCATTTGCAGCATGCCCATTGCGGCAGACACGGTACCTTTACTCATATCGCTGGCGAACAGCGTCAGGCGCACCAGCCCGGCGTTGGCAAGGCCAATACCAAAAGCATAAATACTCAGGCCGGCGGTCATCCACAAATAGGCATGGGATGACGCCACGGTTGCCACGGCGGCGACCAGCAGCCCCGCGACAATCGGCCCACCGCCCATAATAATCAGCGATCGCACGGTACGGCGTGAGGTCAGACGCGCCAGCACCAGGTTACCGATAATCAACGCGCCAAAAATCGGCACCTGCAACAGACCGTACTCATAGCTGGACATGCCTTCCGCGCTGATGATGATAATCGGCGACTGGGCGATCCACGCCAGCAGCGGCAGGCTGACAAAGCCCGTCGCCAGCGCGCCCGCCACGAAGCGGCCATTTTTCAGCACTGCTTTGTAATCCCGGCCCAGCGCGTTAAGGGATAACGGCTCCCCCAGCCGCGTGGCGGTCTCTGGCATCGCGCGATGCAGGCCGAAAAAGGCAATCGCCGCCAGTACCGCGAACAGCACAAACATGCCCTCCCAGGGCGCAGCATGCACCCAGGCGGCACCCACCAGCGGCCCCAGCAGGGGGGCGATCAGCGCCACGTTCGCCATTAATGCAGTGATCTTGATACAGGTCGCCTCGTCAAACGACTCCTGAATGGCGGCATAGCCCACGGCGCCAATAAAGCACAGGCTCACGCCCTGTAAAAAGCGCAGCAGTGTGAACTGTTCGATGTCCTGGGCCAGCAAGGTTGCCAGACAGGTGACGATAAACCACACCACGCCGGTCAACATGACCGGGCGACGGCCAATACGATCCGACAGCGGCCCCAGCAGCCACTGTAAAAACATCCCGCCCGCCAGATAGGCGGTCATGGAGGTCGGAACCCACTCGATGCCGGCGTTGTACTGCTCAACCACCGCCAGCATGCCCGGCTGGATCATGTCGTTTGCGATATAAGTTGAGAATTCGTACAGGACCAGACAGAGCGGAAACAACAACGCCTGGCGTCCTAAACGGCGGCCAGGTAAAGAATGGTTTTGCATGAAATTTATTATCCTGAAAAATCGCGCAAAGTGTAATGAATGCGCCGTCCCTGTGACAGCGAATTTTGCGACCTACACAAAATTTCGCACATTTTACGGTTGTAATGCCTTCTTTCCCGCAGGCTATTTTGCCCCGGTTTAACCTGACTCCGGCATGCTCTCATCGCAGAGTGTTCATTCCGGTCGCTTACAAGCCCCGGACAACTAAGACATAACTGGTTTACCCGTGAAGACGGTGCTTCTAAGGTGATCCCTTTTTCACCGCGCCCTATCGGTAGCCTGCGGCAAAAGAGTGACAAGACGATGCTGGAAGACCTGAATTATACCCTTTTCGCCTGGATGAACGCGACGCCGGATTCCCCCGCGTGGCTGATCCAGGCCGCTATCCTTATCGCCCGCGATCTGATTAATATCGTACCGCTGCTGGCCGTGGTGCTGTGGCTGTGGGGGCCGCGCGATCAGTTATGCGCCCAGCGGCAACTGGTGATCAAAATGGGCATGGCCATTGTCGTCAGCCTGACCGTCTCCTGGGTGATGGGCCACGTTTTCCCGCACGATCGCCCGTTTGTCGACGGCGTTGGCTATAACTTCCTGCATCACGCGCCGGATGACTCCTATCCGAGCGATCACGGCACCGTCGCCTTTACCTTCGCGCTGGCGTTTTTGTTCTGGCACCGCCTCTGGTCAGGCACCGTGCTGATGGGCGTGGCGCTGCTCATCGCCTGGTCGCGCGTCTATCTTGGCGTGCACTGGCCGCTGGATATGCTGGGCGGTCTGCTGGTGGGCATCAGCGGCTGTCTGAGCGCACAGATGTTGTGGCAGGCGTTGGGCCAGCCGTTGTACGCCGCCCTGCAACGCGCTTATCGCCTCTGTTTTGCCATCCCGATCCGTAAAGGCTGGGTGCGTGACTAAGCCTGCCGGCGCAGGTAAGATTGGACACCCCGCAGCGAGCGGGGTGTTGATCATGCCAGGGGATTTATGGAAACGAAACGTGACGAGCGGCTGGGCCAGCTCTTACAGGCGCTAAAGCGTACCGACAAGCTGCACCTGAAAGAGGCGGCGGCGCTTTTAGGCGTTTCAGAGATGACCATTCGTCGCGATCTCAGTGCCCGTAATGCGCCTGTCGTGCTGCTCGGCGGCTATATCGTGCTGGAGCCGCGTACCGCCAGTCACTATCTGTTAAGCGATCAGAAAACCCGGCTGGTGGATGAAAAACGTCAGGCGGCGCAATATGCGGCCAGGCTGGTGCAGGCGCATCAACTGGTCTTTTTCGACTGCGGCACCACGACGCCCTGGATCATCGATGCGATCCCGCATGACCTGCCCTTTACCGCCATTTGCTACTCCCTTAACACCTTTATGGCGTTACAGGAAAAACCGCTGTGCCGGGCGATCCTCTGCGGCGGCGAGTTTCATGCCAGCAATGCCATTTTTAAGCCGCTGAACTTCAACGAGACGCTGAATAATCTGTGCCCGGATCTGGCATTCTATTCGGCGGCGGGTGTGCACCCGGTTCAGGGCGCGACCTGCTTTAATCTGGAAGAGTTGCCGGTGAAGCACTGGGCGATGGCCCATGCGCAGTATCATGTGCTGGTAGTGGATCACAGTAAGTTTGATAAGGTACGCCCGGCGCGTATGGGTGAACTGAGCGCGTTTGACGCCATCGTCAGCGACCGTCGTCCCGACGAGGCGTTATGTGCCGTGGCGAAAGCAAAACAGATAACGTTGATTTGTTCCGACGCATAATCAGGGCGGGCTTGCCGGGCCTGTACATGTTTCGTAGGCCGGGTAAGCGTGAGCGCCACCCGGCAACAACACCGAAAAACCCTGTCAAATTACGAGAACCAGCTCCCGAACCACTCGTGGAATTTCATTAATACAAAGTCCCACATGCGGCTGACAAAACCGCCCTCTTCCACCGCTTCCATCACCAGCAATGGCCGTTTTTCGATCACCTTACCGTTAAGCTGGAAATCGATCGTGCCCACCACCTGGCCCTTTTTCAGCGGCGCGGTCAGTTGCGGCTCGGTCAGCGTCCAGGTCGCTTTCAGGTTCTTTAACTGACCTTTCGGAATGGTTATCGACCCCGCTTCCCCGGCGCCCAGCTTCACCTCTTTGCTGTCCCCAAACCACACGCGGGTGCTGACAAAGGTCGCATCCGGCTTGATCGGCGTCACGGTTTCGAAGAAACGGAAGCCCCAGGTCAGCAGCTTTTCGGATTCATTAAAGCGGATGCGATCCGTTTTACTGCCCAGTACTACCGAAATCAAACGCATATCGCCCTGGGTGGCGGACGCCACCAGGTTATAGCCCGCTCCTTCCGTAGTGCCGGTTTTCATGCCGTCAACGTTCAGGTTAGTGCTCCACAACAGACGGTTGCGGTTCGGCTGGCGAATATTATTAAAGGTGAACTCCTTCTCTTTGTGGATGGCGTACTCTTCCGGCACATCGTGGATCAGCGCCTTGCCAAGCAGCGCCATGTCGCGGGCAGTACTGAACTGTCCCGGCGCATCCAGACCGTGCACCGTTTTAAAGGTGGTATTGGTCAGCCCCAGACGTTTTGCATAGTTGTTCATGAGGCTGACGAAGGAGTCCTGGCTACCCGCCACGTAGTCGGCGATGGCGATGCTCGCATCGTTGCCGGACTGGATGATCACGCCCTTGTTCAGCTCCGAAACCGGCACCTGATCGCCAGGCTTAAGGAACATCAGCGAGGAACCCCGCAGCGCCGGATTGCCGGTCGCCCAGGCGTCTTTACCAACGGTCACCATATCGTTGAGATGAATTTTGCCGGCTTTCAGCGCTTGCCCGACCACATAGCTGGTCATCAGCTTGGTAAGACTCGCCGGATCGAGCTTCTCATCAGCGTTGCCTTCCGCCAGCACTTTGCCGCTGGCGTAATCCATCAATACCCACGCACGGGCATCCACGGCCGGTGCCGCTGGCACCTGCTCAACCGCATACAGCGAAGGAGAAAAAAGAAATAACAGTGCAGAGCCCGCCGCCAGGCCGCGCAGGGATAAAGAGAAATGCGTCATAAATGCCACCCGTGTATCCATCCAAAAAAATCGCGTCGCCTCACCGCTTCGCAATAAACGGTGAGTAATAACGTACTCAGGCGAGGAAACCAATCAACAACCGGTAAAGTTTTTTAAAGTTTACGCAATTTACGGGATCGATGCCGCAAAGAGAGGATTTTTTTTGTAAGTCGTTGCCTGAATGTTAACTTTATCTCAACATAGACCACGTCACGTGCCTGGCGCACGTTCCCGCTGACCACCGAGAAGGAATTTATATGATTACCCTGTGGGGCCGAAATAATTCCACCAACGTCAAAAAAGTCCGTCTGACGCTGGAAGAGCTGGAACTTCCTTACACGCAAATTATGGCCGGGTTACAGTACGGCCTGAATCATGATGCGGAATACCTGGCGATGAACCCGAACGGCCTGGTGCCGTTGCTGCGCGATGACGAAACCAACAGCGTGCTGTGGGAATCCAATACAATCGTGCGTTTTCTGGCCGCGCAATATGGTCTGGGTCGCCTGTGGATCGACGCGCCGGCTGCCCGTGCGCAGGCGGAAAAGTGGATGGACTGGTCAGCCACCACGCTGGCTCCCCGTCACAGCGTGATCCTCAAAGGGCTGGTCAGAACGCCGCCGGAACAGCGCGATCAGGCGGCCATTGATGCCGCCATTGTCGACTGCGATGGCCTGCTTGGGATCCTCGACGACGCGCTGGCAAGCACGCCGTGGTTCTCGGGTGAAGAATTTGGTCTGGGGGATATTGCGCTGGCGCCCTTTATTTATAGCCTGTTCAACGTGCATTCCGCCTGGACGCCGCGCCCCAACCTCACGCGCTGGTATCAGCAGCTGTGCGAACGTCCGACGATGCAAAGCGTGGTGATGATCCCCGTGACCTGAGGCGACAATCACGATGACGGGCTGACTCTTAACAGCTCGCCATCGGATTCATCGGTCAGCACATACAGATAGCCGTCCGGCCCAACGCGCACGTCGCGGATACGCTGATGGCGATCCCCGAGGATCCGCCCGTCTTCGCTGACCTTGTTGCCATTCACGCTCATCACGATCACGTCTTGATCTTTAAGCGCGCCGATAAAGAGTTTGTTTTTCCATTGCGGGAACGTCGTGCTGTTATAGAACGCCATGCCGCTCACCGCCGGAGACTGTTTCCAGTAAAACACCGGCGGCTCGGTGCCTTCCACGATCTCGCCCTTCGCTTCCGGAATTTTCAGCCCGCTGTAATTGATGCCGTGGGTCGCCAGCGGCCAGCCGTAGTTTTTGCCGCGTTCGGGGATATTGATTTCATCGCCGCCGCGCGGGCCGTGCTCGTTAAGCCACAGGGCATCGCTCCAGGGATTCATCGCCATGCCCTGCGGATTACGAATGCCATAAGACCAGATTTCCGGTCGCACACCGGCTTTCCCGGCCCAGGGGTTATCCGGCGGTACCTTGCCGTCCTCGGTTAAGCGCACCAGTTTGCCCTGGAGTTTATCCAGATCCTGCGCAGTGGGCCGCTGGTTATTCTCGCCCAGTGCAATGTACAAATAGCCCTTGCCATCAAACACCAGACGACCGCCAAAGTGGTTGCCAGTAGAGAGTTTTGGTGTCTGGCGGAACACGGTCTGGAAATTCTCCAGCCGCCGCAGATCCTCACTAAGCGTGCCGTAGCCTACCGCTGTTCCGGCTTTGCCGTCGCTGCCGGCTTCCGCGTAGCTCAACCACACGCGGCGCGAGGTGGCGAAATCCGGTGCCAACGCCACATCCAGTAACCCGCCCTGGCCGTTAGCCCAGACGCGCGGTACGCCGATGATCGGATCTGACAGACCGGTTTTTTCCTGCCAGTGACGTAATTGTCCGCCGCGCAGGGTGATCAGCATCCCGTTGCCATCCGGTAAAAATGCCAGCGACCAGGGGTGATCGAGTTTGGTTTGCAAAACATCGACCTTCACCGGCGCAGGGGCGGCAAACAGCGATGTGCTCAGTAACAGGGCAGGAATGACCAGCAAGGGGGAACGGCGCATAGGGCTCTCCTTTAATCGCACTGGATAAAGGTTAGCCAGTCAGGACGGCTGCGTTTTCACTTTTACAAAAGCTTTAACTTCAGAGAACTGAAGGGGGAGTCACCTCCCCCGGGATCAGGCCTCTTCGAGCGGCGTCTGCTCGTCCAGACCATCAATGCAGGTAGTCAGGGCATTCAGGCAGCGTTCAAGTTTGTCGGCATTAACCGCGATATAGGTCGGGCTGTCGTGGTGTCCGCTCATCAGACAGACTGCGGCAGAGGACAACGCGCCCTCCGCAAGACGCAGTGCTTCCCACTCCTGGTGGGACCAGGACGCAGAAGGCTGCTCTGCCAGGCCGCGTATTTCAGTCGACAGCCTAAAGAAGTTATCGCGCAATTGATTACTTTCGCTGACCGACATATAGCCTTTCGCCTTCAAAAGCTGGACGTAAGCGGCCAGCTCGAGTCTGGCGTGGGTCAGTTGCTCCATCAGATGGAGTTGAAGCCTGTCAACGTTCATCGCCTTCCTCCTCTCACTCATCGAATAAGGTGCAAATTTATCTTAAGTTCAATTTTTAGCCAGATACATGCACCAGATCAATAATTGTCGCTTAATTAACATTTTTTACAGCGCGATAACGCATTAAAAAAATCACCGTTCCGAATCATCAGTAGAGTGCCGCCCAAAAGCCGTGTAAAATCGCCCGGTTTTTATTTTCCTGTTTACTTTGTGAGCGTATGAGCATGCAACAACCCCGTATTGGCTTCGTCTCCCTCGGCTGCCCGAAAAACCTGGTGGATTCTGAACGCATCCTGACAGAGTTGCGCACCGAAGGTTACGATGTGGTGCCAAACTATGACGACGCCGATATGGTGATCGTCAATACCTGTGGCTTTATCGACAGCGCGGTCCAGGAGTCTCTGGAAGCGATTGGCGAAGCCCTGACTGAAAACGGCAAAGTGATTGTCACCGGCTGCCTGGGCGCAAAAGTGGATCAGATCCGCGAAGTGCATCCGAAGGTGCTGGAAATCACCGGACCGCACAGCTATGAGCAGGTACTGGAACACGTTCACCACTATGTGCCGAAGCCGAAGCACAACCCGTTCTTAAGCCTGGTGCCGGAACAGGGCGTGAAGCTGACGCCGCGCCATTACGCTTACCTGAAAATTTCCGAAGGCTGTAATCACCGTTGCACCTTCTGCATTATTCCATCCATGCGTGGCGATCTGGACAGCCGTCCGATTGGCGACGTGCTGGCGGAAGCAAAACGTCTGGTGGATGCCGGGGTGAAAGAGCTGCTGGTGATCTCCCAGGACACCTCCGCCTATGGCGTTGACGTTAAACACCGTACTGGTTTTTATAACGGTGAGCCGGTGAAAACCAGCATGGTCAGTCTGTGCGAGCAGCTGTCGAAGCTGGGTGTCTGGACGCGTCTGCACTATGTGTACCCGTATCCGCACGTGGATGATGTGATCCCGCTGATGGCAGAAGGTAAAATCCTGCCGTACCTCGACATTCCGCTGCAACACGCCAGCCCGCGCATTCTGAAACTGATGAAGCGCCCGGGTTCTGTCGACCGTCAGCTGGCGCGCATCAAACAGTGGCGTGAAATCTGCCCGGATCTGACCCTGCGCTCGACCTTTATTGTCGGCTTCCCGGGCGAAACGGAAGAAGATTTCCAGATGCTGCTGGATTTCCTGACCGAAGCGCGTCTGGATCGCGTGGGCTGCTTCAAATACAGCCCGGTTGAAGGCGCGACCGCTAACGAACTGCCGGACCAGGTGCCGGAAGAGATCAAAGAAGAGCGCTGGAACCGCTTTATGCAGCTGCAACAGCAGATCTCGGCTGAACGCCTGCAGGAGAAAGTCGGCCGCGAAATCATGGTGATCATCGACGAAGTAGATGAAGAAGGCGCAATTGGCCGCAGCATGGCAGATGCCCCGGAAATCGACGGCGCGGTGTACCTGAACGGTGAAACCAACGTGAAACCGGGCGATGTGATCCGCGTGAAAGTGGAAAACGCCGACGAGTACGATCTGTGGGGGACGCGGGTTTAACACCTGCGGATTCAATGTCCCTGTAGGCCGGATAAGGCATTTATGCCGCCATCCGGCAAAACGCCTGATGGCGCTTCGCTTATCAGGCCTATAAAAACTGAATCACCCTCTCCCATCGGGAGAGGGCCAGGGTGAGGGGCAACTACCCTTTTATCTTCGGATCCAGCGCATCCCGCAGGCCGTCGCCTAACAGATTAAACGCCAGCACCGTCAGAAAAATCGCCAGGCTCGGGAAAATCGCCACGTGCGGTGCAATCACCATGTCCGCCCGCGCTTCGTTGAGCATCGCTCCCCATTCTGGCGTCGGCGGTTGTGCGCCGAGTCCCAGAAACGACAGGCTTGCCGCCGAAATAATCGACGTGCCGATGCGCATGGTAAAATAAACCACAATTGACGAAATGGTGCCGGGCAGAATGTGGCTGAACAGTATAGTGGCGTCGCTGGCACCGATACTGCGCGCCGACTCGATAAAGGTCTGCTGTTTTAGCACCAGCGTGTTACCGCGCACCAGACGGGCAAAAGCCGGAATGGAGAATACCGCCACGGCAATGATGACGTTCGCCATCCCGCTGCCCATCACCGCCACCACCGCGATAGCCAGCAAAATCCCCGGAAAGGCAAAGAGTACATCGCACAGGCGCATGATCAGCCGATCCCACCAGCCTTCGTAATAGCCCGCCAGCAGCCCTAACACGGTGCCAATCGCCGCGCCGATCAGCACGGCGAAGACGCCCGCCGCCAGCGAGATTTGCGCCCCGATCAGCACGCGGCTGAAAATATCGCGCCCCAGTGAATCCACGCCAAACCAGTGCAGCATCGACGGCCCGTCGTTCAGGCGGTCATAATCGAAATAGTTTTCCGCATCGAACGGCGCAATCCAGGGCGCGATGACCGCCACCACAATCAGTAAGACCACAAACAGCCCTGCCGCCATGGCGACCGGTTGCCGACGAAAACGCCGCCAGAATTCATGCCAGGGCGTACGCACATGATCCGGTTTCAGGCCGGGCATGGCCTTTAATATTGCCTGACGACGCCAGTTTAAAAGTCGCATCCTTACTTGTACCTGATAGCCGGGTTAATGGCGGCGTAGAGCATATCCACCACTAAGTTGATAAGAATAAATTCCAGTGAGAACAGCAGCACTTCTGCCTGGATCACCGGGTAATCGCGCATTTCCACCGAGTCCACCAGCAAACGCCCCAGCCCCGGCCAGTTAAAGACTTTTTCCACCACAATCGAGCCGCCGAGCAGAAAGCCGAACTGTAAGCCCATCATGGTGACCACCGGGATCATCGCGTTGCGCAGGCCATGCTTGAGAATGATCCACGTCTCGCTCACCCCTTTAGCACGGGCAGTACGCATGTAATCTTCATTCAGCACGTCGACAAAAGAGGCGCGGGTAAAGCGCGCCATCACCGCCGCTACCGCCGCGCCCAGCGTGATGGACGGTAAGATATAATGCCGCCAGCTGTCAGCCCCGACCGTTGGCAACCAGCCCAGCTCGACGGAGAAGACCTGCATTAACAGCATGCCGAGGGCAAAGGCCGGAAAAGAGATCCCGGTAACAGCGATGGCCATCCCGAGGCGATCCGGCCAGCGGTTACGCCAGACGGCAGCGGAGATGCCTGCCGCGAGGCCAAACAGCATCGCCCAGCTCATACTGGCGAGCGTCAGCCACAGCGTTGGCATAAAGCGGCTGGCGATCTCATCGGCAACCGGACGACGCGAAACCATCGAGATGCCAAAATCCCCCCGCAAGACATCGGTGATGTAGTGCCAGAACTGCACATACAGCGGCTGATCGAGGCCGAGCTGCTGACGCACCATCGCCACGACCTGCGCATCCGCTTCCGGCCCGGCCACCAGTCGCGCCGGATCGCCTGGCAACAGATGGACAAATAAAAACACCAGCACCGCCACAATCAAAAGCGTCGGGATCAGGCCCAGCAGGCGTTTCAGAAAATAGTTAAGCATGTTCTACCCTGAATCCGGTACCCCTCACCCGGCGTCTCCATGCAGAGAGGATCGGCGTGAGGGGATATCCCATTATTTCAAATCCGCATCATCAAAACTAAAGCCCGTATCCGGCATGATGTAAAACCCGGTCAGATCCTTGTTATGCGCTGACACCAGCTTTTCGACCACCAGCGGTACCCAGGGGGCGTCTTTCCAGATCGTATCCTGCGCCGCTTTATACAGGCGGGCTTTCTCTTCAGTACTGGTGGTTTTCAGCGCGTCGGCCAGATCTTTATCAACCTGTGGGTTGCTATAGAAGGCGGTATTGAACTGGGTAGGCGGCCAGTTCTGCGAGGTAAACAGCGGTGACAGTGCCCAGTCCGCTTCGCCGGTGGAGGCGGTCCAGCCGGTGTAGAACATTCTTACCCCGCTCTCTTTCTGCCCTTTGCCTTCCACTTCTGACGCACGTTGCCCGGCATCCATTGCCGTCACCTGCGCCTTAATGCCCACCTGCGCCAGCTGCTGCTGGGTGAACTGCAACACTTTCTGGGCGGTGCTGTGATTATGCGATGACCAGAGCGTGGTGCTAAAGCCGTTCGGGTAGCCTGCTTCTTTCAGCAGTTCGCGGGCTTTTGCCGGATCGTAAGGCCAGGGCTGATAGGTTTGCGCGTTCGCCAGTGTAGGCGGAATAATGCCGGTCGCCGGAGTGGCATACCCGGCAAAGGCCACTTTCACCAGCGCCTGACGGTTGATCGCGTAGTTGATCGCTTCGCGCACTTTCGGGTTATCGAATGGTTTTTGCGTCACGTTCATGCTGATGTAGCGCTGCATGATGGACGGACTGGCCACCAGCTCCAGCTTGCTGTTTTTTTGCAGCACCGCCGCCTGCTCGTAAGGGATCGGGAAGGCAAACTGCGCCTCGCCGGTTTGCAGCATCGCCGCGCGGGTGTTGTTATCCACCACCGGACGCCAGGTGATACTGTCAAGTTTCGGCAGCCCCTGCTGCCAGTAACCGGCAAACTTCTTCACCTTCACAAAATCGGTCTGGTTCCAGGTATCAAGCTGATAGGGTCCGGTGCCGACCGGATGGAAACCAATCTCTTTGCCGTATTTAGAGAGCGCTGCCGGTGAAATCATCGCCGTCGCCGGGTGCGCCAGAATATTAATAAACGCCGAGAACGGCTGTTTCAGGGTGATTTTAACGGTCGCCGGATCTACTGCCTCGGTGCGGGCGATATTTTTATACAGGTTATAACGCTTAAGGCTGCTGTCCGGATTGCTGGCGCGGTCGAGGTTCACCTTCACAGCTTGCGCATTAAAATCGGTACCGTCCTGGAACTTCACGCCCTGACGCAGCTTAATGGTGTAGACCAGACCGTCGTCCGACACGGTGTAACTTTCCGCGAGGACATTTTTCAGCTTCATCTCTTTATCCAGCCCGAACAGCCCCTGATAGAAAGACTTTGCCACCGCCTGGGAGAGCGTGTCATTTGCGTCATAGGGATCGAGGGTGGTGAAATTGGAGGCCACCGCGACCACCACGTCTTTCGCGGCAAAGGCCGGGACCGCCGCAAGCACAGCGGCCACGCCAAGCGCCCCGCGCCATTTCTGCGCAACAAATTGTGTCATGTTACTCTCCTGGTTTCCCTGTCTGTCGTGGGGAATTTTATTGTCATTAAAATGCAGATGAAGTGCTGCCTGGCGTGCTACGTGCGACCAGATGATCGGGCGCGACCGGATGCAACTGCACGCGGCGCGGCGGATCGCCCAGTTTACGGATATTGCTTGGCATTTCGTCTGAGAGCAGCACCCGCTGCGGCCGCTGGTGCTCCGGATCGGCGACCGGCACCGCCGCCATTAATTTGCGCGTATAGGGATGCTGCGGATTTTCGAACACCGCGCGACGCGGGCCGATTTCCACGATCTGCCCCATGTACATCACCGCCACGCGATGGCTGATGCGCTCCACCACCGCCATATCGTGGGAGATAAACAGATAGGCGATGCCCATTTCGCGCTGTAAATCGAGCAGCAAGTTGATGATTTGCGCGCGTATAGACACGTCCAGCGCCGAGACGGATTCATCGGCGATCACCACCTTCGGATTCAGCGCCAGCGCGCGCGCAATGCAGATGCGCTGGCGTTGCCCGCCGGAAAACTCATGGGGATAGCGCCAGGCGTGCTCCGGCTTCAGGCCGACGCGTTCCAGCAGCCATGCCAGGCGGCGCTCCGACGCTTCCGCGTCCAGCAGACCGTGCACGCGCAGCGGCTCCATAATGGAGTAGCCGATGGTTTTGCGCGGGTCGAGCGAGGCGAAGGGATCCTGGAAAATACACTGAATATCACGGCGCAGCGGCTGTAGCTGGCTGTCGGGCAGCGTGTCGATGCGCTGACCGTTAAAGGTGATGGTGCCGCCCTGCGATGCCACCAGGCGCAGCAGCGCCCGCCCGGTCGTGGATTTCCCGCAGCCGGATTCCCCCACCAGCGAAAGCGTCTCCCCGGGCCAGAGATCGAAGCTGACGCCTTCCACCGCGTGCACTTCGCGGGTCACACGGTTGAGAATGCCACTGCGTAACGGGTATCGGGCCACCAGATCGCGCACCTGCAAAATCGGCTCGCCCTCCACCACTGTGTCCTGGCACGGGGTAGTATCAGGCAATACCGACGGGGTCTGCGACGGCAGCGGGAAACGCCGCGGCAGATCGCTGCCGCGCATTGCGCCAAGACGCGGCACCGCCGCCAGCAGCGTGCGGGTGTACGGATGCTGCGGCGCACCGAAGATCTGCTCCACGGTGCCGGTTTCCACAGCTTCGCCCTGATACATCACCAGCACCCGGTCGGCAATATCCGCCACCACGCCCATATCGTGGGTGATAAAGATCACTCCCATCGCCATCTCTTTTTGCAGTACGCTGATCAGTTGCAGGATCTGCGCCTGAATAGTCACGTCCAGCGCGGTTGTGGGTTCGTCGGCGATCAGCACCGCCGGACGACAGGAGAGCGCCATGGCGATCATCACCCGCTGACGCATACCGCCGGACAACTGGTGCGGGAAGCGCGCCAGAATCGCATCGGCTTCGGGAATACGTACCTGCTCCAGCATACGCCGCGCTTCTTTGAGCGCCGCATCATGTCCCAGGCCCTGATGCAGGCGGATCGACTCAGCGATCTGCTCACCTACGGTGAAGACCGGGTTCAGGGAGGTCATCGGCTCCTGAAATATCATCGCCATGTCAGCCCCGCGCACGCCACGCATCTGCGCATTGCTCAGGGCGTTCAGATCCACTACCTGACGGCTGCGGCGTTGCAGACGAAGGGCTTCGCTGCTGACGATCCCGCCGGACTGTGCCAGCAGACGCATCAGCGCCAGCGCAGTCACCGATTTTCCCGAGCCGGATTCGCCGACAATCGCCAGCGTTTCGCCCCGTTTAAGCGTAAAAGAGAGATCCCGCACGACGTGCGAGGTGCCACCTTCGTCCGGAAAACGAATATTCAGTTTACTGACCCGCAGCACTTCACTGGCGTCTGACTCAAGCACGTGCGACCACCCTTTGACCTCTTACTGTTTAGTGCCTGAAACAGGCATGAATTTTGACTATAGAAAGTCAAATCAACGAAGTAAAGCAACCTTACCGGTAAGGCACATATTGATTACATTCAGCGGGCGCGGGTTTTCTGCCATAATAGGCGTTTTGAATGCACGTTCAGGTTGCCAGTCAGGAGCGACACATGGAGTTTTCCGCAGGCCTTATCCCGCTGGAGACAGCGCTTTCTCAGATGCTGTCCGTTATTACCCCGATCACCGCGCACGATACGCTGCCGCTGCTGGCTTGTTTCGGGCGCGTCACGGCGCATGACATTGTGTCGCCGATGAATGTCCCCGGCTTTGATAACTCCGCGATGGACGGTTATGCCGTGCGGCTGGCGGATCTGGCGACGGGGACGCCGTTGCCGGTGGCGGGAAAAGCCTTTGCCGGGCAGCCGTTTAACGAGGTGTGGCCTGCCGGTACCTGCGTGCGCATTATGACCGGCGCGCCCGTTCCCGCAGGCTGCGATGCGGTGGTGATGCAGGAAGAAACCGAACAGACTGACGCCGGTGTGCGTTTTACCCGTGAGGTACGCGTCGGGCAGAATATCCGTCGTCTTGGCGAAGATATCCGCGCCGGTGAGGTGGTGTTTAAGGCCGGGCAGATGCTGACGGTGGCCGAACTGCCAGTGCTGGCGTCGCTGGGGATCGCCAGTGTCGACGTGGTGCGCAAAGTACGCGTGGCGCTGTTTTCCACTGGCGATGAACTGCAACTGCCTGGCCAGCCGCTGGGCGCCGGGCAGATCTACGATACCAACCGGCTGGCGGTGCATCTGATGCTTGAACAGCTTGGCTGCACGGTGATCAACCTCGGCATTATTCCTGACGATCCGGCTCAGCTACGGGACGCCTTTATCGCCGCCGACAGCCAGGCCGACGTGGTGATCACCTCCGGCGGCGTGTCGGTGGGCGAAGCGGACTACACCAAAACGCTGCTTGAGGAGCTGGGTGAAATTGGCTTCTGGAAGCTGGCAATCAAGCCGGGCAAACCTTTTGCCTTCGGCAAGCTGAGCCAGAGCTGGTTCTGCGGGCTGCCGGGCAATCCGGTGTCAGCGGCTGTCACCTTCTATCAACTGGTGATCCCGCTGCTGGCGAAACTGGGCGGCATCGCTGCCAGCCCGCTGCCGACGCGGCTGCGCGTGCGCACCACCACCCGCCTGAAAAAATCACCGGGACGCCTCGATTTCCAGCGCGGCCTGTTAACCCGCGATGCGCAGGGCGACTTAACCGTCAGCACCACCGGGCATCAGGGTTCGCATATTTTCAGCTCCTTCAGCCAGGGCAACTGTTTTATCGTACTGGAAGCCGAGCGGCAAAACGTGGAAGCGGGCGAATGGGTTGAGGTGGAGCCGTTTAATCATCTGTTCGGAGGCCTGTAATGGCCGAGGAACTGAGCGACAGCGAAATGATGCGCTACAACCGGCAGATCGTGCTGCGCGGCTTCGATTTTGACGGCCAGGAGCGGCTGAAAGGCGCACGCGTGCTGGTGGTAGGGCTTGGCGGGCTGGGCTGCGCGGCGGCGCAGTACCTGGCGGCGGCGGGCGTCGGACATCTGACGCTGCTGGATTTTGACACCGTATCGCTCTCAAATCTGCAACGGCAGACGCTGCACAGCGATGCCACGCTCGGCGTGCCGAAAGTCGAGTCGGCCCGCGCGGCGCTGGCGCGTATCAATCCGCATATCTCTTTCACCACCCTCAATGCGCAGCTGGCCGATGACGCCCTGAACGGGCAGATTGCCGCACACGATCTGGTGCTGGACTGTACCGACAACGTTGCGGTGCGTAATCAGCTCAATGCCGGATGTTTTCAGACAAAGGTGCCGCTGGTATCGGGGGCGGCGATCCGGATGGAAGGCCAGATCAGCGTCTTCACGTATCAGCCAGGCGAGCCATGCTACCGCTGCCTGAGCCGTCTGTTTGGTGAGAATGCGCTGACCTGCGTGGAAGCGGGCGTGATGGCGCCGCTGGTCGGGGTGATCGGCTCGTTACAGGCGATGGAAGCCATCAAACTGCTGAGCCATTACGGTACCCCTGCCGCCGGGAAGATCGTCATGTACGACGCCATGACCTGCCAGTTCCGCGAGATGAAGCTGATGCGCCATGCCGGATGCGAGGTGTGCGGGGAGTCGTAGCCCCATGCCCGGCGGCGCTACGCTTGCCGGGCCTACATAAATTCGTCGCAAACGTAGGCCGGCTAAGGCGCAGCCGCCACCCGGCAAATCACCACAAAACGTAGGCCGGGTAAGCGCCAGCGCCACCCGGCAATTTACAGCGCCAGCCGACCAAACGCCCCCTGCCAGTCCTGCTCAAACTTCGCAATCGCCGCGTCCACCGCCGGGGCGGTGATAAACTGCTGCGCGACGTCCAGCGGCAGGGTGATGGATCCACAGCCTGCCAGCATGCAGTCCAGTGCCTGACGCGGCGTTTTAAAGCTGGCAGCCAGCACTTTTGCGCCCGGCGCATGCAGGCTCAGCAGACGCTGCAAATCACATACCGTCTGAATGCCGTTACCGCCCTGGGCATCCACGCGATTCACGTAAGGCGCGACATATTCCGCCCCCGCCAGCGCGCTTAACAGCCCCTGCCCTGCGCCATATACCGCCGTGCCAAGCGTCGGGATGCCTTCCGACTTCAGCAATTTAATAGCCGCCAGCCCTTCAGCGCTGACCGGCACCTTCACCACGATATCCGCAATGATGCTGCGCAGTTTACGGGCATCCTTCACCATGCCTTCTGCAGTGGTCGCCATCACCTGGGCGAATAACCGGCCTTTGCCGCCCAGTGCGTCCTGCAACGCAGGCAGCAGTTCTTCCAGCGGCATTTTACCTGCGGCAACGATGCTCGGATTGGTGGTAACGCCTGCCAGCGGGAAAATACGCGCCAGTTTTCTGACTGCCGCGACGTCGGAGGTATCGAGATAGAGTTCCATAATCTGACCTTCAAAGTGTGAGATGTAGCATGCGCTGAAATTTACCTCAGGCTACCTGAATGATACTTGATCGGCATCAAAATAACTTTCATTCGAAAGTAATTTAATCTTCATACGCAAGATGAGGTTCGATAATGATATTCAATATTCAGCGCTACTCCACCCACGATGGCCCCGGCATCCGCACCGTGGTGTTCCTGAAAGGCTGCTCGCTGGGCTGCCGCTGGTGCCAGAACCCGGAAAGCCGTTCGGGTAAACGCGATCTGCTCTATGACGCCCGCCTGTGTCTCGACGGCTGCGAACTGTGCCAGCAGGCGGCACCTGCGGTGATTGAACGCGCGCTGAACGGTCTGCTGATCCATCGCCAGCATCTTAATGACGCGCATCTGGACGCGCTGACGGAATGCTGCCCGACCCAGGCGTTGACCGTTTGCGGCGAAACCCTGCCAGTGGCAGAGATCATGGCCACCGTGCTGCGGGATAAGCCATTCTACGATCGCAGCGGCGGCGGTATCACTCTGTCGGGCGGCGAACCCTTTATGCACCCGGCGCTTGCCGCCGCGCTGTTTCAGGCCAGCCATGAAGCGGGGATCCATACCGCCGTGGAAACCTGTCTGCATGTGCCATGGCACTACGTTGAGCCCTCTTTAGATCATGTCGATCTGTTCCTTGCGGACCTGAAGCATGTCGACCGCGAGACCTTCAAAGCCTGGACCGATGGCTCGGCAAAGCGCGTGCTGGAAAACCTCAAACGCCTTGCGCGCCTTGGCAAAGCACTCACCATTCGCGTACCGCTGATCCCCGGTTTTAACGCCGATGAGACGTCGATCCGCGCCATTACCCGTTTTGCCGCCGACGAACTGAACGTCCGCGAGATTCATTTTTTGCCGTATCACACGCTGGGCATGAACAAGTATCACCTGCTCGGCCAGACCTACACCGCGCCAGACAAACCGCTCGACGCACCGGACCTGCTGACTTTTGCAGAAAACTACGCGCGCGAATGCGGGCTGACCGCCACGTTACGAGGATAACCTTATGACCACCTTACGTCTCGATACCCTGACCGACCGCATCAAGGCGCATAAAAACGCGCTGATCACCATCACTAAACCGCCGGTCTGCACCGAACGTGCGCTGCACTACACCCAGGCCTACCAGCAGAATATGGATAAGCCGATCCCGGTGCGTCGCGCCCTGGCCCTCGCCCATCATCTGGCGGAGCGCACCATCTGGATCAAGCATGATGAGCTGATTGTCGGCAACCAGGCGAGCATGGTACGCGCCGCGCCGATCTTCCCGGAATACACGGTGACGTGGATTGAAAAAGAGATCGACGATCTTGCCGACCGCCCGGGTGCCGGGTTTGCCGTCAGCGAAGACAATAAACGCGTGCTGCATGAAATCTGTCCGTGGTGGCGCGGGCAGACGGTGCAGGATCGCTGCTACGGCATGTTTACTGACGAGCAAAAATCGCTGCTGGAAAGCGGCATCATCAAAGCCGAAGGCAATATGACGTCCGGCGATGCACACCTGGCGGTGAACTTCCCGCTGGTGCTGGAGCTGGGAATGGACGGGCTGCGCCAGAAAGTCGCCGAGCGCCGTTCGCGCATCAATCTGACGGTGCTGGACGATCTGCACGGCGAGCAGTTCCTGAAAGCCATTGATATCGTGCTGGAAGCCGTCAGCCTGCATATCGCACGCTATGCGGATCTGGCGCGCAAAATGGCGCAGGAAGAGCCCCGCGAAAGCCGTCGCCACGAGCTGCTGGCGATCGCGGAAAATTGCGACGTCATCGCCCATCAGCCGCCGAAAACGTACTGGCAGGCCTTACAGCTGTGCTATTTCATCCAGTTGATTTTGCAGATCGAATCGAACGGTCACTCAGTATCCTTTGGTCGTATGGATCAGTATCTGTATCCGTATTATCGCCGTGACGTGGAGCTGGACCAGAGCCTGGCGCGGGAAGATGCCATTGAAATGCTGCACGCCTGCTGGCTGAAGTTGCTGGAAGTGAACAAGATCCGCTCCGGCTCGCATTCGAAAGCCTCGGCTGGCAGCCCGCTGTATCAGAACGTTACCATCGGCGGTCAGAAGCTGGTGAACGGCAAGCCGCAGGATGCGGTCAACCCGCTCTCTTATGCGATCCTCGAGTCCTGCGGACGCCTGCGCTCCACCCAGCCTAACCTCAGCGTGCGTTATCACGCGGGGATGAGTAACGATTTCCTCGACGCCTGCGTCCAGGTGATCCGCTGCGGCTTCGGCATGCCGGCGTTCAACAACGACGAGATCGTTATCCCGGAATTTATCAAGCTCGGGATCGAACCGGCAGACGCTTACGATTATGCGGCAATTGGCTGCATCGAAACCGCCGTCGGCGGCAAGTGGGGCTATCGCTGCACCGGCATGAGCTTCATTAACTTCGCCCGCGTCATGCTGGCGGCGCTGGAAGGCGGACGCGACGCCACCAGCGGTAAAGTGTTCCTGCCGCAGGCGCAGGCGTTGTCCAAAGGCAACTTCAGCGATTTCTCGCAGGTGATGGACGCCTGGGACACGCAGATCCGCTACTACACCCGTAAATCCATTGAGATTGAGTATGTGGTGGACACCATGCTGGAAGAGAACGTGCACGACATTCTCTGCTCGGCGCTGGTGGACGACTGCATTGAACGCGCGAAAAGTATCAAACAGGGCGGCGCGAAATATGACTGGGTATCGGGTTTGCAGGTGGGGATCGCCAACCTCGGCAACAGCCTCGCGGCAGTGAAAAAGCTGGTATTCGATCAGGGAGCGATTGGTCAGCAGGAACTCGCCAGCGCGCTGGCGGAGGATTTTGAAGGGCTGACCCATGAGCAGCTGCGTCAGCGTCTGATCAATAGCGCGCCGAAATACGGCAACGATGACGACAGCGTGGATCTGCTGCTGGCTCGCGCTTATCAGACCTACATTGAAGAACTGAAACAGTACCACAATCCGCGTTATGGCCGTGGCCCGATCGGCGGAAATTACTACGCCGGGACCTCCTCCATTTCCGCCAACGTGCCTTTTGGTGCCGCGACGATGGCGACCCCGGATGGCCGTAAAGCGCATACCCCGCTGGCAGAAGGCGCAAGCCCGGCCTCCGGTACCGATCATTTAGGGCCTACGGCGGTGATTGGCTCGGTCGGTAAACTGCCGACGAACGCGATCCTGGGCGGCGTGTTGCTGAACCAGAAGCTGAATCCGGCGACGCTGGAAAATGACAGCGACCGCCAGAAGCTGATGATGCTGCTGCGGACCTTCTTCGAAGTGCACAAGGGCTGGCATATTCAGTACAACATTGTATCGCGCGAGACGTTAATCGCCGCGAAGCAGCATCCGGATCAATACCGTGATTTAGTGGTGCGCGTGGCGGGTTATTCGGCGTTCTTCACCGCCCTGTCGCCGGATGCGCAGGACGATATTATCGCCCGTACCGAACATACCCTGTAATCCTCCTCCCTCTGAGCCCGGTGGCGCTATGCTTACCGGGCCTGCCAGTTCTGCGCCGCGAAAGACGACGGGCACACTTTCGAATGAAATAAAATTGTGCTTCCGCTCACATTGTTATTAGAATGTTTCTGGTCGCAGTTACATTCAGGAGCGCAATGCATGACCGTTAAAGTTATCGTCACCGATATGGACGGAACTTTCCTTGATGATGCCAAAACCTACGATCGCGATCGTTTTCTGGCACAGTTTGAGCAGCTACAGCGCCGCGGCATTGAGTTCGTGGTCGCCAGCGGTAACCAGTATTATCAGCTCATCTCCTTCTTTCCGGAAATTCAGGACCGTATTTCATTCGTCTCCGAAAATGGCGCGCTGGTTTATGAACATGGCCAGCAACTTTTCCACGGCGAGTTGACCCGCCATGAATATCAGATCGTGCTCGGCGAACTGCTGAAGGATAAGGGGCTGAATTTTGTCGCCTGTGGGCTGGAGAGCGCCTACGTCAGCGATCGCGCCCCGGACGCCTTTGTCGAACTGATGTCGCATCATTATCACCGCCTGAAACCGGTGCGCGATTATCATGAGATCGACGACAAAATGTTTAAGTTCTCCCTTAACCTGCCGGACAGCCAGATACCACAACTCATTGACGCGCTGCATGTGTCCCTCGACGGCATTATGAAACCCGTCACCAGCGGCTTTGGGTTTGTCGATCTGATTATTCCGGGCCTGCACAAAGCCAACGGCATTACCCGTCTGTTGAAACGCTGGGGCATATCGCCGAATGAATGCGTGACCATCGGCGACAGCGGCAACGATGCGGAGATGCTGCGTATGACCGGTTACTCATTTGCCATGGACAATGCCGGGGATGCGATTAAAGCTATCGCCCGTCACCGCACGGACGATAACAATCACCAGGGCGCGCTGAACGTTATTCAGGCGGTGCTCGACGGTACCGGCCCCTTCACGGCCTGACCCTTCTGATGCCGGTGCGTCCTGCACTGGCATCACACTTTTCCCGCTTTGTGCACCTCATCAAGTTTTTAAACTTGCATTAACTTTTTTTTAACTTAAATTAGCATATGTAAGTTATTTAACTTTCGAATGAAAGAAAAGCGAGGTCTTTATGGCTGTTACCTGTGCCAGCGAAACGCTGCCTGCCGATCACAACGCGGCGATCCGTCAACTTAAGCAAGAACTGCGCGCGCAAATCGGCGATGTGCAGACGGTGTTTAATCAGTTAAGCGAACGCATTGCTGCCCGCGTCGCGGAAATTAACGCCCTGAAAGCGCGCGGCGAACCGGTGTGGCCGGTGATCCCTTTTGCCGATATTCAAAATGGCACCCTCAGTGATGAGCAGCGCGAGGCGGTAAAACGCCGGGGCTGCGCGGTGATCAAAGGCCACTTCCCGCGTGAAAAGGCGCTGGGCTGGGACCGTTCGATGCTGGAGTATCTCGATCGCAACCACTTTGACGAGGTGTACAAAGGGCCAGGCGACAGCTTCTTCGGCACGTTGGAGGCCTCCCGCCCGGAAATCTACCCCATTTACTGGTCGCAGGCACAAATGCAGGCGCGACAGAGCAGTGAAATGGCGCAGGTGCAGTCGTTTTTAAACCGCCTGTGGACCTATGAGAGCGAAGGCAAACAGTGGTTTGATCCGGATGTCAGCGTGATTTACCCGGATCGCATTCGCCGCCGGCCGCCGGGCACCACCTCGAAAGGGCTGGGCGCGCACACGGATTCCGGCGCGCTGGAGCGCTGGCTGTTGCCTGCCTATCAACAGGTTTTTGCCGCCGTGTTTAACGGCAAGCCGGAAGAGTACGATCCGTGGAATGCGGCGCACCGCACCGAGGTGGAAGAGTACACCGTCGATAACACCACCAAATGCTCGGTGTTCCGTACCTTCCAGGGCTGGACGGCGCTGTCGGATATGCTGCCTGGCCAGGGCTTGCTGCACGTGGTGCCAATCCCGGAAGCGATGGCTTATGTGCTGCTGCGCCCGCTGCTGGATGACGTGCCGGATGACGAGCTGTGCGGCGTCGCGCCAGGCCGCGTGCTGCCGATTTCCGCCCAGTGGCACCCGCTGCTTATTGAGGCGCTGACCAGTATTCCGGCACTGGAGGCCGGGGATTCGGTCTGGTGGCACTGCGATGTGATCCACTCCGTCGCGCCGGTCACCGATCAGCAGGGCTGGGGCAACGTGATGTATATCCCTGCCGCGCCGCTGTGCGAGAAAAACCTCGCCTATGCGAAACGCGTGAAAGCGGCACTGGAAAAAGGCGCGTCGCCGGGCGACTTCCCGCGCGAAGACTATGAAACCACCTGGGTGGATCGCTTTACGCTGGACGATCTGAACGAGCACGGCAAACGTGCGCTGGGGATGCCGGTTTAATCATCATACAGCCCTGCCCTTTCCACGGCGGTACGCCTTTTATCCGGGCGTATCCGCCGCACCGATTCCCGCACCGTCAGCCTGCCGTTAAGTAACAGCGTGCCCGTTGGCGCGTCAGGGCGGATCAGCCGCTGCTGCAACAGATGCACCGCCTCTTCCCCCAGTTCGTCGCGCGGAACGTGTACCGCGGTGAGCGGCACCTCCTGGATCGCTGCCAGGTTAAAGCCATCGATACTCATCACCGACACGTCCTGCGGCACGCGCAGCCCGCGTTTTTGCAGCGCCTTCACCGCCCCCACCGCCAGGAAATCACCGCCCAACAGAAAGGCCGTCGGCAGCGATTTTGAAGGCTGGGCGTCGAGCCATTCCCCGACCCGATCTTCCGCCTCCCGGGCGCTAAAACTCTGCACCAGCAGCACGTCACGGTTATCGCTGAAGCGGACGTTATGGGCGCGCCAGGCATCACGAATGCCCGCCAGCCGCAGCTCCATGGTGTAGCGGCGCAGGCACAGCACGTTCATCACATTGCGATGCCCCATTTCGAACAGATAGCGGGCGGCAAACTCGCCAATCAGCCGGTGATCCGGCGCGATGGCGGGCAGCCGCATTTTGCGATCCCGACAGTTAATTAATACGCAGGGCTTCGCAAGATCGGCAGCCAGATCGTGGATATGTTCGTCGTCGATACCGAGCAGGATCGCCGCCTGGGTGTCGCTGTCATTCATTTTTGCCAGAAACAGGTTGGCGTCGCTGTCGTTCTCCTCCAGCGCGCAGTACCGCAGATGCACCTCGTGGGGAGCCAGCGCTTTGCTGATGCTCTGGATGACGCGGTAATAGAAGATGTCCGAGCGCTCATCAAAGGCCCGCTGCGGCGCGAACACCAGCAGGCTGTTGAGCAGCAGCCGTCCGGCGGCCATGCCGTCCATGACGCCCAGTTCACGGGCGCAGGCCAGCACCGCCGCCCGGGCTTTTTCGCTGGTGTTAGCCTTTCCCGCCAGCACACGCGATACGGTACTGGCAGACAGCCGCGTGCGGGCGGCGATTTCAGCGATTTTGAGCTTTTTGTCCATTTTGTGATCTGCGCCCGTTCGTTAAATGAAAGAATTTTCATAAGCGTACTTTCACGCTATCTCTGTGCTGTAAGCCATTTTCGCCGCACCTTTGGCAAATTACTGAGAAAACTTGCACAAAATCCGCTATTGCCCGGCAATTAATTTTCATAACCTCAACGGCATGCACAGCTTCCATACTAGTTGTGTGATCACTCTGTAATTAAAACGATAAGTATCAGACAGATACCCCTACAACGTCCTTCGGAGAGTGTTATGAGTCAGGACATTAACAACCCTGTCGCGGTCGGCAAGCCGCGTCGCATGATCAAAAATCTTCGCTGGTGGGTGCTGGTGCTGTTTTTGCTCGGCGTCACCGTCAACTACATCACCCGTAACTCGCTGGGCATTCTGGCACCGGAATTAAAAGACAGCCTCGGTATTACCACAGAACAGTATTCGTACATTGTTGGCGCGTTCCAGCTCGCCTACACCATTTTTCAGCCGCTGTGCGGCTGGCTGATTGACGTGATCGGCCTGAAGCTGGGCTTTATGATCTGCGCCGCCCTCTGGGCGCTGGCCTGTATTTTACATGCCGGGGCCGGTAGCTGGCTGCAACTGGCGATCCTGCGCTTCTTTATGGGGGGTGCGGAAGCGGCAGCGACACCGGCAAACGCCAAAACGCTGGGGGAGTGGTTCCCGAAATCGGAACGTCCGGTTGCTGCGGGCTGGGCGGGCGTCGGGTTTTCGATTGGCGCGATGCTGGCCCCGCCGATTATCTATTTTGCTCATGCCTCTTTCGGCTGGCAGGGTGCGTTTATGTTTACCGGCGCGCTGGCGCTGCTGTGGGTGGTGCTGTGGTGGGCGTTCTATCACAACCCGGATAAACACCCGAACCTCAGCAAAGAAGAACTGGCCCATATTCAGCAGGATAATGAGCCGCACACTGAAAAGCTGCCCTTCTTTACCGCGCTGAAAACCGTGTCGAAAAACAAACGTTTTTACGGTATCGCCATCCCGGCGTTTATGGCGGAACCGGCCTGGGCGGTGATGAGCTTCTGGGTGCCGCTGTATCTGGCAAAAGAGCACGGTATGGATCTGAAACAGATCGCCATGTTCGCCTGGCTGCCGTTCCTCGCCGCCGACCTCGGCAGCATCGCCAGCGGCTATCTCACCAAACTCTATACCCGCTGGTTTGGCTGCGCGCGTATTAACTCCATCGTCGCCAGCTCACTGACCGGTGCGTTTCTGATGATCTCGCTGGCTGTCGTCACCCTCACCCGCGATCCGTACATCATCATCGGCCTGATCTCCATTGGCGGCTTCGGCCATCAGATCATCTCCTGCATGCTGAGCGCGCTGGTGGTGGAGTCGTTCGATAAGGGCCAGATGGCGACGGTCAACGGTATGCGCGGCTCCTGCGCGTGGATCGCCAGCTTCCTGTTCTCGCTGCTGATTGGCGTTACCGCCGACAAGATCGGCTTCAACCCGCTGTTTGTCGCCATGGGTTTCTTTGACCTGATCGGTGCTTTTTTCCTGGTGGCATTTATTGCTGAACGTCGCGCTAAACGCGCCTGATAGTGGATGTAAATCGATATGAAAACGTTGAAAAACTGGACGCTGCACTCGCAGTCTGACCACCATCTTGAACTGCTGGTCGACGGGCAACATACGCTGTGCCTCTATGTGCTGGAAGAGACGCTGTTTCGCGTGCTGGTTAAACGCAAAGGCGAGCTGGCGCTGGACAGAACCTGGAGCATCGCCCCGGCGCAGGACGTTCCCTGGGAAGGCCGCCCCCGCGACGATCTCAGCGGTTTTCGTTGCCCGGCGTGGACGCTGTCCTGCACCGAGCACACTCTGACGGTGGAGAGCGCCGCTCTGCGCGTTACCGTCCACCAACCGCTGTGGCTGGAGTGGCATTATCGTGATGACGCGGGCCAGTGGCAGTGGCTGGCGGGGGATCGTCCCACCAGCGCTTATCTGCTCAATGCCCACGGTGACGGCGTGGCGCACTATCTGCGTCGTGAGAAAACCGAACGTTTTTATGGCCTCGGAGAAAAGGCCGGAGACTTGCAGCGCAACGGCAAGCGTTATGAGATGCGCAATCTGGATGCGATGGGCTATAACGCCGTCAGCACCGATCCGCTGTACAAACATATCCCCTTCACCATTACCCGCCGGGATGACATCAGCTACGGTCTGTTTTATGACAACCTCAGCAGTTGCTGGCTGGATCTGGGTAACGAGATCGATAACTATCACACCGCCTATCGCCGCTGGCAGGCGGAAGCGGGCGATATTGATTACTACGTGTTTACCGGTAAACGGGTGCTGGACGTCACCAAGGCCTTTGTGCGTCTGACCGGCAAAACGCTGTTCGGGCCAAAATGGAGTCTGGGCTACAGCGGTTCTACCATGCACTACACCGACGCGCCGGATGCGCAGGATCAGCTGATGAATTTCATCCGCTTGTGCACGGAGCACGCCATTCCGTGCGATTCGTTCCAGCTGTCATCGGGCTATACCTCCATCAACAATAAGCGCTACGTCTTTAACTGGAATTACGACAAAGTGCCGCAGCCGAAGGTGATGTCCGGCGCGTTTCATGAGGCGGGTATTAAGCTGGCGGCAAACATCAAGCCCTGTCTGTTGCAGGATCACCCGCGGTACGAGGAGGTGGCGCAGCAGGGGCTGTTTATCCGTGATTCCGAAAGCGACACGCCGGAGCGCTCCAGCTTCTGGGATGACGAAGGATCGCACCTCGATTTTACCCATCCACAGACCATCGCCTGGTGGCAGAACGGCGTCACCACGCAACTGCTGGAGATGGGCATTGACTCCACCTGGAACGATAACAACGAATACGAAGTCTGGGACGGCGAAGCGCGCTGTCACGGCTTCGGACGCGAAATTGCTATTAAGCATATCCGCCCGGTGATGCCGCTGTTAATGATGCGCGCCTCGATGGAAGCCCAGCAGCGTTTTGCGCCGAATAAGCGCCCGTATCTGATCTCCCGCTCCGGCTGCGCCGGGATGCAGCGCTACGTGCAGACCTGGAGCGGCGATAACCGCACCAACTGGGATACGCTGCGCTACAACACGCGCATGGGCGTGGGCATGAGTCTGTCGGGACTGTTTAACGTCGGCCATGATGTCGGCGGTTTCTCCGGCGATAAACCGGATGCCGAACTGTTTGTCCGTTGGGTGCAGAACGGCGTGATGCATCCGCGTTTCACTATTCACTCATGGAATGACGATCACACGGTGAACGAGCCGTGGATGTATCCGGCGGTGACGCCGGCGATCCGTAGCGCTATCGAACTGCGTTACCGCCTGCTGCCTTATCTCTACACGCTGCTGTGGCAGGCCCATGCCGATGATGAGCCCATGCTGCGCCCAACGTTCCTCGATCACGAACACGATGAGCAAACGTTTGAAGAGTGTGACGATTTTCTGCTGGGCCGCGATCTGCTGGTGGCGAGCGTGGTGGAGCCGGGCCAGCGCCAGCGTCGCGTGTGGCTGCCGGATAACCAGAGCGGCTGGTACGATTTCTACAGCGGCGAGTGGTTCAGCGGCGGTCAGTGGGTGACGCTCGATGCTCCGCTGGAAAAATTGCCACTGCTGGTGCGAGCCGGGGCGGGCTTGCCACTGAGCGAGCGAATTATTCACGTTGACGCCAGCGCGGATGATAGCCGTGAATTAAAGCTGTACCCGCTGAAAGGCGTCGGCAAAAGTGCCGGACTGCTGTTTGAAGATGACGGTGAATCCTGGGGGTACAAAGAGGGGAACGCGCTGTGGGTGAACTGGGAAATGACCTGCGATGCCGGATCCATATCACTGAATATCACCCCGCACGGCGATTATAATCCGGCGTGGAAAGCGCTGCGGGTATCGTTACCGGCAGGGGAAAAACGGCAGTTGTTAGTGAATGGCATCGCTACAGACACATGGCGGCGATGCTAATGTCAAAAATTGACCCTCTCACCTGAGAGGGTCAGCGTGATTTCCTAGCTTTTAAACTTCACCGGATTATCGCGGTACGCTTTGAGGCGAGCGCGCATCCAACGGCTGCTGTTGCGGTTAACCGCGCTGACCACGCCAGTGGTCGCGCCGCCCCCTACCTGTACATGGAAAATCCCCCGTGACGGGAAATCCAGATACTTCGGCGTGGTGAAGTCCCACGCGTGGCGGCTGAACAGCTCGCGCGGCGTGTGGCCCATCATCTTCGCATGGACATCCAGGAACGGAATATCGAGCAGACGGCGGTTGATCGCCTCTACCGACGAACCAATTTCCGGATGCCCCATCAGGTAGCTGCCGCCGGTTCCCCAGAACTCTTCCTCCAGTTCGCCCACCACTTCATCGGCACTTGCCAGACGGCTGGCGGGAACCTGCCACGGCAGGACTGGCTGACGCAGATAGCGACTTAACGCTGCGCAGAAATCAAAGGTGCGCTCCCACTCGTAAGGCGTGTAGCAATAGCCATTTTTGTAGGCGCGGCTGGTGAAATCGTCCGCTTCATATCGGTCGGCAGCCATAAAGTCCGCCCCTTTCGCCAGTGCCGCAGAGCCATCCGCCCGGGTGTAGGGGATCTCATCAAAAACGCCCACCAGACGGGCATACTGCGCGGTGAGTTTCCCCGCCTGATGCGGATCGAGCGTCATTTTCTTATGCTTGCCATCCTCAGGGTCGAAAACGTCATCATAAGTGAAATCGCTGTAAATCCACTGGGAGCCCCCGACGCCCCACAGGTTGACCTGCCAGCCGAGCACCACGTCCGGAGCCACTACTCGCACCAGCCAGTTCACGCCTTTGATGTAGCCTTTTAAGGTGTCGGTGATAGCCGACGGCACGGCTACGTTGACGCCGTGGTGCGCCAGCGCATCCGCCAGCGGTTTGCGCACCGGGATCGCATAATCCGCCGGGAAACCGTACTTCTGGCATTCGCCCAGGTAATCCGGATTAACAATAAAGCCCGCTGGCACCGGATGCGCAGTGTCTTTCGCCGCCTGGGCCATTTTCAGCGCCTGAATAAAGTTGGCGAAACTAAACTGGTGACGCACCGGATCTTTAATGATGCGCTCAACATCCCCCAGCGACAGGTTGCAGGTATAAGACACCATCATCGGCAACACGTGATCGTTGATTTTTGCTTCAACGTTGCGCGCCATCTCAATGATTTTTGCGGTCGGCTCTTTCGCCGGATCAAGATAACCTGATGCGTCACCCATACCGTCATCGCCGGAATATTTGAACAACGAGGCCACGCGTGCTTCTGCCAGATCGTCAACGTTACTCGGGGACATATCGGCGCAACCGCCAAAGCTCAGATAGTCCGGGAAGCCCTTCACGCGCAGGTTCGCCCCGGCAGTAATGTTGACGGTCAATACCTGCGGCGTATTCCCCTCAATGTGCAGTGGATCCGGACTGACATCCACGTAATGCACCACGCCATCATGAATAAAAGGCGTTGTTTCAATGTGATAAATGCCCCTCGCCAGCACCACGGCCTGCTCGAGGTTGCCGTCACGGATCGGCAGATTAGCAAAATGATATTGCCGTGGGATCGCCCCGTCGTCGTTCAGGCGCAGATCGAAGGTGGCATTCAGCGCGTTTTCCGCCCTGACGTGCAACGTCAGTTTCGCCGAACCGGTTTGTTTATCATCCTGCTGGGTCACCTGAGCGCTGGTAAAAGCGAGGGGGTGATACTGACCGTTCAGCGCGCCGTTGATGCCATCAAAAATGTAATGTGTGTTGTTAAGCTTCACATCGTTAATGCGCAGGGAGAAACTGCCGCTGGTCGGCAGGCTTTCCAGACGCAGTGTCTGCCCGTGGCGCAGAAGGTGACGCTGTTTTTCCATACCATTTTGCAGGTAAACCAGTTGGAGATCCTGATCCTGCAATCCCGCCACCGTCGCCAGGTTTAACGCTACGTCGAGCGTGGTGCTGCGCACTGCCGGGGCAAAGGAAATGTCGAGGCGCGTACGCTGGCCTTTGCTGATGGTCAGTGCCGGGGCACTGAGACTTACTGGCGCCCGTACGGTGCCATCGGGGGTGCGCAGCTCTTCAACCTGCACATTCCAGGTCCCGGCGGCGAGACTGAAATAGGTGGTTCCTGCTTTCGGGAAGATGGTTTCACGTTTTTCACCACGCGTCAGTACCAGCGCAAGCGTAACGCCCTCCAGCCCTGCCGGCAGGCTGGCGCAGTTCACCACCAGTTCACCGGCCACCTGGGTTTCTTCGTCAGCTGCCGCGGTAAAGGTATCGCTGAAAGTCGCCCATTTGGGCACGGCATCAGAAGACGCATTGACGCCGATATGGATCTGGGTGATGACATTTCCTATCGCCAGGCCATCGGCTGCGGTGATGGTGATTTTATAATCGTAAACGCCGTTATCGATTTCACTTGACTCGATATTAAGCTTAAATTCACGCCACGGGGTGGATGAAATCGTAATATCCCCTTCGGTAATTTTACCAGGCGCGCTAAAGGTTAGAACGAGTTTTTGTTTTATATCGACACTGCCGCCCGATTTGGCTTTAAATCCGCGCAGATCGGCGGTGGGATACCAGGTATCGTTGGTAATACTATGGGTAAAATCCAGTTGCATAATACATCTCCGGTGAAATACGAATAGCTGTCAACCCTGAGCAGCGCGATATTGCCGTCAGGTGTTCAGCGTTCAGGCGATGTCATTTATAAATTACTCCATGTTTAAATACAGCAGGCGTAGCCGTTAAAAGAGTGTTAATGAGATAACGTGGTAACCGTCATATTCTTTTACGCATCTCATCCCGTAAAAATAAGAAATTTTGATTTGGCTCTCTGTTCTCAAAAAAAGTCACACTGGATGAATGATTGTTATTGACGCAACTTCCCCTGCGCTTTAAAAACGCCTGACTACAGGGATAATTATCAAGGACAGAAAATATGACTTTACCGGCAGACTATTATCAGCGCCTGTACGCAGGCGTGCTGGGAAAATTAATCGGCGTCTATCTGGGACGCCCGTTTGAAGGCTGGCGCTATCAGGAGATCGTCGACCGGCTTGGCCACGTCGATTACTACGTGCATGATAAATTCGACCGCCCGCTGGTAGTGGCGGATGACGACGTGGCCGGTACCTTTACCTTTATCCGCGCGCTGGAGGATTATGGCCTCGCGGATACCCTCACTGCGGAACAGATCGGCCAGTGCTGGCTGAACTACATTATCGATAAGCGCACCATTTTATGGTGGGGCGGCAACGGGAATTCAACCGAGCAGACGGCCTGGCTTAACCTCAAAAAAGGCATTCCCGCCCCGTTAAGCGGAGCGGCATCTACCAATGGCAAAACCATCGCCGAACAAATTGGCTCCCAGATATTGATTGATGGCTGGGCGCTGGTCGCGCCGGGCCAGCCTGCTCTTGCGGCATCCTTAGCGCAAAAAGCCGCCAGCGTCAGTCATGATGGTGAAGCGGTATGGGCGGCGATGCTGTGGGCGGCCATGGAAACTCAGGCCTTTGTTTGTGACGATATTCAGCAGTTACTCGAGGTGGGGCTGTCGTTTATCCCTAAGGAGTGCGAAATAGCCCATATGATCGCGGACGTTCGCCGCTGGCACCGGGAGGACAGCGACTGGCATCTTACGCGGGAGAAGATCGATGCGCAGTACGGCTATGACAACTACCCAGGCAACTGCCCGATGGTGCCCAATCACGCCCTGATGATCATGGCGATGCTGTATGCGCCCGATAATTTTCAGCAGGCGCAGTGCATTATCAATACCTCGGGCCGGGATACCGACTGCAACGCCGGTAATGTCGGCTGTCTGTCGGGGATCATGACCGGGCTGGCCGGCATTGACGCGGGGCCGGACTGGCGCGGGCCACTGGCGGATCGTCTGCTCATCTCCTCGGCGGACGGCGGTTTTTCCATTAATAACGCCGTGCGCATTACCGACTATCTGTACGATCTGGCCCACCAGCTCGCCGGACTGCCGCGCCCTGCGCCCCGTAAAGATGGCGCCCCGTTTCACTTCTCGCTGCCGGGCAGCGTACAGGGTTTCCGCTCCCTGTCGCCGTCGGTGCGGGTCAGCAATGCGGCGTATCAGGGGCGAAATATGCTGTGTCTGGACTACCCCGCCCTGTCACCGGATGCGCCTGCCTGCGTGACTACCCTCACCTTTTCGCCGCCGGAAGTGGCCGATATGCTGAGCTACGCCAGTTACGATCTGATGGCGACGCCGCTGGTTTATCCCGGTCAACAATTACAGGCCACGCTGTTTGCCCCGCCGGATAACCGGCAGATCGTCACGGTGCGACTTTGCTATCGGGTCTACGATGAAAACAGTGAACTGCACTGTCATTACGGCGATGCACAGCCGTTGCCGCCGGGAGGCGGGATAACGCTGAGCATGACGTTGCCGGACTGCCACGGTCAGCCCATTGCCGAAGTAGGCGTGGCGCTGGCCGCCTCTTCTGCCGGACGCGTGCTGATGGATACCCTGCGCTGGGACGGCACGCCGCATCTGACGCTGCGCAAACCCGCCGGCAAAAGTGATTTCTGGTGGCGCGCCTGGGTGAACGGCGCGGATTTACTCTCGCGGCACTATCCCGATCGTTTCCGCATCTCGAGTGAACGGGATGAAGGGCTTTTGATCCACGGCACACGTGAGTGGCGCCACTACCGCATCCAGTGCGATCTCACCCTGCATCTGGGCGACTACGGCGGCCTGGTATTTCGCTTTCAGGGGATGCGCCGTTATTACGCCGCGCGCCTCACCGCGGATGAAAAGCTCCAGCTGATACGCCTGCGTGACGATACGCTAACGGTGCTGGCCGAAGCGCCGCTGGCGAACGTTGTCGAGCGCGAGATCGCTTTTGATATTCGCCTGCAGGGCACGCTGATTGAGGCAACGGTGGATAACCTCCGGCTTCGCGTGATCGATGACGACGCCGGGGCGTTGGCCGATGGCGGCTGCGGCCTGTTGGTGTGTGCCGGTGCCATCTCCAGCGCGGCGATGCATATCTCTCCCGTCCATTAATTTACCTTTTACCCGGCGGAAAGCGTATTTCGCCGGGGAATCATTGCTTGCCGGTCAGGCTGACCTGAGTGATACATTTCATTAATTAACCACGTAGTGTTTGTCTTTCCCGGCTTCACTCCCGTAAGATGAACAATGTAACTCTATTAATGGAACTTGTAAGGTTATGTCCCCTACCATCTATGATATTGCGCGCGTGGCAGGCGTGTCTAAATCTACCGTATCGCGGGTACTGAATAAGAAAACCAATATTTCGCCGCAGGCGCGGGATAAGGTACTGAAGGCCATGAGCGAGCTAAATTATCATCCTAATAAAGCGGCCCGCGCACTCACCTCTTCCGGCTTTGACGCCATTATGGTTATTTATACCCGCCCGACAAAAACCACTGCCGGTAATCCTTATTTCTCGGAAGCCTTACATGCCATTACCGCAAAAGCAGAAGAGGAAGGGTTTGACGTTATATTGCAGACATCATTAAGCCCAGCCGATGAACTGCAAAAATGCGAAAGCAAAATCATGCAGAAGATGATCAAGGGCATTATTATGCTCAGCTCGCCGGCGAATGAATTATTTCTGGCTCAGCTCGACAAGCATGGTATTCCGGTGGTGGTGATTGGCAAAGTCGAAGGCCAGTATGCGAATGTGTACTCGGTGGACACCGATAATTATCAGGATAGCGTGGCCATTACCAACGCGTTAATCAAAGACGGCCATAAAAATATCGCTTGTCTGCATGCCCCGCTGAGCTATCACGTGTCTGTCGATCGGGTGAACGGCTACAAAGCCAGTTTGCAGGCCAGCCAGTTGCCGCTGCGTGAGGAATGGATCATTGATGGCGGCTATATGCAGGAGAGCGCTCTGGACGCCGCCCGCGCCCTGCTGAGCCTGCCGACGCTGCCCGACGCGGTATTTGCCACCGACAGCCTGAAGCTGATGAGCGTCTATCGCGCCGCGGCAGAAAAAAACATCCGCATCCCACAGCAGTTGACTGTGGTGGGCTACCTCAACGAAACGCTCTCTTTTATTCTCAACCCGCCGCCCGGCGGCATTGACGTGCCATCCCAGGAGCTGGGCGCACAGAGTTTTGATCTGATCTTTAAGCTGATTTCCGGCAAAAAATGTCCGCGTAACGTGATCGTGGAAACGACGATTATCTGAGGGCAGGTAATGAAAAGAGTGGCACAGGCGTGCCACTCCTGGCGCTATCTTTTAGAACGCGTAGTTAAAGCCGACACCGACGTAGTGGAACTTGTCGTCGCTACCTTCGTCATGGTGCTGCCATTCAAACGCATAGTCCAGCGTCATGGACAGGCCGTTCTGGAAATCGTAGGCGTACAGCATACCCAGACGGTTCATGTCGTGATCTTCGCGGGTAATATCATCCTGCCAGTCCCAGTTTGACCAGCGGTCGAGGTCAATACGAGTGTAAGGCGTTAAGGTGGTATTGCCTAATGCGATGGGGAAATAAGCACGGATTTGCTGGGTGGAGAACTCACCGTTGTTACGTCCGCTGTCCATGTTAAAACCACGCTCCAGATAGTAGTTCGCCACTACCGAGAAGGTATCGTTGATTTTATACGTAAAGCCGGTTTCCGTTTCCACGCGGCTGTCGGAATAGCCGGTGGCGCTGAGATCGTTAGCAAACTGGTAAAGCGCCAGCCAGCCGCCAAAACTCCAGGCATCGTTGAGCTTCAGGTTCCAGTCCGGCGCGATTTTCCAGCGCTGCATATTCGCTGTACCAGCATCCTCATTATGCTCATCCTTGAAGTGATAACCATAATTCCGGAAGCCGCCGGTCAGGCCGAGGGAGACGTCTTCCTGGTCGATAAACTGGTAGTGAATTTCCAGTTCCGGACGGTCAAACCAGGTGCCACGCGTACCGCCGCTGTAGTCCACCGGGCCTTCCTGATAATAGGCTACCGCCACGCGCCAGGGGCCTTTAGAGGCATTGAACCAGACCGACGGTTCATACAGCCCGTCCATGTCCTCCCCCTGGCCTTCGACGTTTTCACTTTCATACATGGCACCAATATTAAACTGCCAGTCATTATTTTCGGCAGCCTGCGCGCAGCTCATCCCGGCGCACAGGATCAGTGCGGCACGGCTCAGTAAAATGTTCATTTTCATTCCTTAGAAAAATAAAAATGGCAAGCCGGAGTAACCTGTCCGGCGATATATTTATAAACTTCCGTGGTCGTTTAAATAGCCTGTTCTGTTTCCGCGTCAAAGAAATGACACTTATGCATATCGAAATAAATGTTGATATTATCTCCTGCGTAATAATCATTAACTGCTCCGGCACGTACCACTAATTCGTGCCCCCCGACGGTGCTGTACAACATGAATTCCGCACCGGTTAATTCCGCCACGCTGATACGCGCGGCAACACAATTTTCTTCATGATGCTGCGGATGAATATCTTCCGGGCGAATACCCATGACCACCGCTTTATGCTGACAACCGCTGGCCTGTAATGCGCTTAATTTATCTTGCGGGATGGTCAACTTAAGGGTTTCGGTAATAAACTGATTACCGTCGATAGTGCCGCGAATAAAGTTCATCGACGGCGAGCCAATAAATCCCGCGACAAACATATTGGCCGGATGGTTATAAACGGTTTTCGGCGCGCCTACCTGCTGAATAATACCGTCCTTCATGATCACAATACGCGTCGCCATGGTCATGGCTTCGGTCTGATCGTGGGTGACGTAAATCATGGTGGTATTCAGCTTCTGGTGCAGCTTGCTGATTTCCGCGCGCATCTGCACGCGCAGCTTGGCATCGAGGTTCGAAAGCGGTTCGTCCATCAGGAACACCCCGGCTTCCCGCACAATGGCGCGACCGAGGGCGACACGCTGACGCTGGCCGCCGGAGAGTGCGCCCGGCTTGCGCTTCAGGTAATCGCGCAGGCCGAGGATCTGCGCCGCCCAGTTAACGCGCTCGTCGATGATGCCCTTATCGATCTTTTGCATTTTCAGGCCGAACGCCATGTTGTCGTAGACGCTCATATGCGGGTAGAGGGCATAGTTCTGAAACACCATCGCGATGTTACGCGCTTTGGCGGGCACGTCGTTGACGCGCTTGCCGTCGATCATCAAATCGCCGTCGCTGATCTCTTCCAGACCGGCAATCATGCGCAGCGTGGTGGATTTACCGCAGCCCGACGGCCCGACAAAAACAATAAATTCTTTATCCTCGATCTCCAGGTTGAAGTCTTTTACCACGTGGACCTGGTTGTCATAAATCTTCTGGATATGTCGCAACGAGAGTTGTGCCATGGTTGTGTCCTTACTGTCTGTGTTGCCAGAATGCTGATAAACGCGCCCACGTCAGTTCTTCCGTAGAGGAGAGACGCAACATGGCGTGATCCAGGGTGTTGCCGATGCCCACCGACGCCATGCCGCAGGCATTGATGGCGTCAATACCGGCCTGCGCATCTTCCACACCGATGCAGGCTTGCGGGTCAACGCCCAGCCCGGCGCAGGCGTTAAGAAAGATCTCCGGATCCGGTTTCGAGTGGCGAATGCGTGACGCATCGGCGCAAAAGCCAAACAGCGCTGTCATCTCCAGCGCCTCAAGGATCGCCGGGGCATTCAGGGAGACGGAGGCAAGCCCCGCAGGAATGCCGTGATCGCGCAGTTCAGTGAGCAGCGTTTTAATGCCTGGCAGCACGGCGTGTGGGGTAAGCTGGCGCAGTGAATCGACATAAATGCCGTTTTTACGCGCTGCCAGTGCCGCGCACTGCTCCGGGGTAAAATCCTGTTCCCGCCCGCCGTGTACCAGAATGCGCCGCAGCGATTCCATGCGGCTGATGCCTTTCAGGGTGGCGTTAAAGGTTTCGTCGATATCGATCCCCACCTCTTTCGCCACCTGTCGCCAGGCATGAAAATGCAGTTCAGCGGTATCGGTGATCACACCGTCAAGGTCGAAAATGACGGCCTGTGGTTGCTGTGCCATAGCCTTATTGCCCCTCCGTGGTAGCGGTCCCGGACATCGGTAAATAAAAATCGCGCAGTAAGCAGGTCAGCTCGCCGTCCACCGTCAGCGGCTGCTGATTGAGATAGAGGGTGATCGGGTGAGTGCTGCGGATACGGATCTGCTGCGCGTCGAGAGTGATGTGCAGCGACACGCCCTGCCAGCGCAGCGGGAAGTCGAGTTGCTGCCAGCCGTGGGGTAAACGCGGCGACAGATGCAACGCCCCCTGACGCACCGACAGTCCGGCAAAACCCTGGATCGCCCCCAGCCAGATCGCCCCGGTGGCAGCGGCGTGAATGCCGTCGTCGCAGGCGTGCGGATCGCAGCCCAGATCGATGTCTGCCCCTTCGCGCCAGAAACGGTAGGCGGTGTCGGTATCGCCGCAGCCTGCCGCCACGATGCCGTGGATCGCCTTGCTGAGCGACGAGTCGTGAATGGTGCGCGGTTCATAAAAGTTCAGGTTCGCCAGACACTGCGCGGGAGTGAACTGCTCCGGCAGCATATAGGTCAGCATCACCACGTCCGCTTGCTTGAGGATCTGCATCTCGTTGACTTCCGCCCGCGAATAATCCAGCAGGATGGTCTGCTTACCCGCATGGGTTTTATAGGCGCTGAGATCGATAACCGGTTTTTGCAGGAAGCTGTCATCCTGCGGCAGTACGCCGTCCGCCTGCGGTTGCGGCAGCCACAAACGCTTCAGAAAACGCTCCGCCTGACTCTGAAAAGCGTCATCGCGACAGGCAAACTGGCGCGCAAAATGTAGCGCCTGCGCCACGTTGTAGTGCGCCAGATAGTTGGTGTAGGCGTTGTTGTTGACGTGCTCGGTGTACTCGTCCGGGCCGATAACGTCGTGGATCTCCAACTGGTTATTCACCTCTACCGCGCGGCTAATCCAGAACTTCGCCGTGTCGATGAGCAGTTCTAGCCCTTCATGCGCCATAAAGCAGTCGTCGCGGGTGGCGTGCCAGTAGCTCACCACCGCCCAGGCGATGTCTGCCACCAGGTGATGCTCCGCCAGCGCCGAGGCCACTTTTTGTCGCACACCGGTACGGATGTTGATGGCGGCGAATTCCGGCGTTTCTTCGTTGCCGCTGCGGGCGCTTTCCCAGGGAAAGAGCGCCCCCTGCCAGCCGTTTTGCCGCGCTTTTTTGCGCGCGCCCGGCAAATTGTGCCAGCGATAACGCAGTAAGCGGCGGGCGACGTCCGGCTGGCTGAACAGGTGGAACGGCAGCAGGAACACTTCGGTATCCCAGAAGATGTGGCCTTTATAACCCTCGCCGGTCAGCCCTTTCGCGGCAATACTGCTGCGCTCGTCGTGGGCCGGCGTCATGATATGCAGATGGTACAGGGCGTAATCCAGCGCCTGCTGATCGCGTGGATGCTGGCTTGTGACCTGCACGCGACTGCGCGCCCAGAAGGTCTGCCATTCGGCATCTGATGCGGCACGTAGCGCGTCATAACCCTGCGCAACGCAGCGCTCAAGCTCCGTGCGCCCCTGCTGGCTCAACGCTTCCTGCGACCGGGTAGGATCATCGCTCCAGGCGATCCAGCTCAGTTTTTCCAGCGTGATGCTCTCGCCCGCCGCGACGTTCGCCGTGTTGTGTTGCAGAAGCTGACGGTTTTTCGCGGTAAAGCAGGTGCTGGCGGCGCCGCTCACCCGGCACCAACTGGTGATGGCGACATCTGCCGCGCCGTCCTGGGTGGCGTAGATGCCCTGAAGATAATGTTCGCCAAAGACCCGCAGCTGTACTTCATCCAGATGCTGACGGCCACAGTTGGTCTGCGTGGCGTCAATGCCAGTGACCAGCGACACGCGGGCATCGCTGTTTAACGGCGTGATTGTCAGCGTCATGGCGAACAGCGGCAGCTGCGCGGCAGAGGCGAAACGGCGGCTGCTGATGCGGTAGTGCGCGCCCTTTGGCGAGCGCCAGACCAGCGAGCGCGTCAGCTCGCCGGTGGCGAAATCCAGTTCGCGCTGCCAGTCGCCGATCTCGCCGCCTGCGGTGGTAAAAATCTCGCCGTTAAGTTCGATCTGCACGCCGATAACATCCGGCAGGTTAACCAGTTCGCTGGTTTCCCCTTTGCCCGCGCAGTGATACAACCCGGCGAGATACATGCCGCGAGTTTGCAGCGGGCAGGTTTCTTCGTGAGTGGCACGCACGCCCATGTAACCGTTACCGGTGGTCATCAGCGAGGCGTATTTGTTCAGGCTATGCAGACTGCATTCCGTTTGCCTGAGCGTCGAAAGCTTGATCATAATTCCACACTTGTCCCTGTTTCGGCGGCCTGATAGAGCGCGGCGACCAGTTGCTGCACGATGCGTCCCTGTTCGGCGTCGGCAATCGGTACCGCCTCACCCTGCACGTGGCGTACAAAGGCGTCCATGCTGCGCTGATGGCGGTTGTCATCGGCCTGTTCGCGGGCAAACAGCGTTTTCAGCTCGCCGCCCTCGTCGGTATATACCTGCGCCGGAAACAGCGTCGCCCCGGCCTTATCGCCGCAGAAGGTCACGTTCATGATCGACTGCGCGGTCATGTTGAGCGCAAAGGAGGTTTCCAGCCGCAGGATGCCGCCGTTATGAAATTCAATGGTGCCGAACAGCGCGTCTTCGACGCTGTAGGTCGTCGGATCCCACTCGCCAAACTGACCGCTGTTTTTACGGGTGCCGATCTTCTGAAAGCTGTTGGCGCTGACGCGTTTGACCGCCGGAAAGCCGAGCACGTAGAGCGCCGCATCCAGCATATGAATGCCAATGTCGATCAGCGGGCCACCGCCTGAAAGAGCTTTATTGGTGAAAACGCCCCACCCCGGCACCCCGCAGCGGCGCAGCGCGGTCGCGGTGGTGACATACACTTCGCCCAGCGCGCCGTCGATCACCTGTTGACGCAGCAGTTGCGCATCCAGCGCGAAGCGGTGGTGAAAGTCGTAGGCCAGCACTTTTCCGGCGCGGCGGGCGGCGCTGCACATGGCTTCCGCCTCTTCCGGCCTCATGGCAGGCGGCTTTTCGCACATCACATGGCAACCGGCCGCCAGCGCCATCATTACGTGATCATAATGAAAACGGTTGGGCGAGCAGACGCTGACAATATCGGGCTTCACCGCGTCGAGCATGGCCTGGGGATCATCCCAGACCGTCATGTGCGCGCCGTATTTCTCTGCCATCGCCTGCGCCTGAGACAGGCGGCTGTCACAGACAGCCACCAGTTCCACAGCGTCATGGGTGCAGTAGTACGAAGCGTGTACTTTATCCGCCACCTGCCCGGCGCCGATAATGGCGACGCGCAGCGGTGAAGTCGTGGTTGCACTCATCACAGACAACCTCTTAGCAGGTACGCAAAAAGGCCAGTGACTCACGGTAAGCCGCGCACGGATCTTCTGCCCGCACGCGCCCTTCGTATACCACGTATCCCTGATAGTTATCGGCGCGCAGCTGATCAAACAGGGCGCGGAAGTTCAGCGTGCCGCTGCCCGGCTGATAGCGATGGTTGTCTGCAATATGCACATGGCCCAGCAGATCGCGGTTGTCGTGCAGCGCTTTCGCCAGATCGTCTTCTTCAATGTTCATGTGGTAGAAATCGCCGATGATCTGCACGTGTTTCAGATCGTTGTCCACGATATAGCGACGGGCGTCGGCCAGGGTATTGATCATATGATCCTGGTAGCGGTTGAGCGGCTCCAGATAAACCGTGGTGCCGGTACGCGCCGCGACGTTATCGAGATAAATCAGCGATTCGCTGACCGCTTTGCGATCGCCTGCCAGGCTGCGCGGCGAGGTCATCGGCGGCAAACGGAAAGTAAACATGCCCCAGGCCGCCGGGACGATGATCCCCTGCCCGCCCACTTCCGCCAGCGCTTCGAGAATGCGTTCGATCTGTTGCAGGCCATTGAGACGTCGCTCTTCGATAAAGTCGCCGATCCAGCCGTCGTAGCCGCCGCAGGCGGTGGTCACCGGCAGGCCGGTTTCTTTAATGGCCGCTTTTACTGCGTCAATATTGTTGACCAGCAGTTTGCCGTCGATCTCAAAGCCATCGAAGCCCATTTCTTTGATAAAGCGAAACTTCTCAAGAATGTTTTCCGGGAAGAAGGCCTGGTTCTGTGTTCCGATTTTCATGTTCAGTAATCCTTTACCTTAAAAGGTGACGCCCATTTTGATGCTCTGTTCCGGATGACGATCGACGAACTGCATATAGCTTTCCGGGCTGCTGGCGAAGGTCACCACCGGGTCGATCAACGCTTCACAGTCGAGATAGCCGTTCATCAGCAGTTCCCAGCAGGTCTCTTCGATGCGTTTACGGCTCCAGCGCGGATAATCCGGGTTCGGTTCGCTGCACGCACGTGAGAAGACAATTTTGGCGTTATTGAAATGCGCTTCACGGCCGAGGTTGAAGCCTTCCGCAAACGGCTTGGCGAAGGCGACATAAGAAATGGTGCCGCCGTAGGCCAGCCCGCGCAGCGCCGACTGCAACGCATCGGCGTAGCCGCTGGTTTCGATGATCACATCCGCGCCCTGTTTGCCGGTGAGCTTTTTGATCTCCAGACCCACGTCAGTGCCGATCGGGTTCAGGCAGAAATCTGCCCCGTGACGGCGGGCGATATCACAACGGTGTGCAATAGGATCGACGCCAATCACCACTGAGGCCCCGGCTTTTTTCGCCAGCTGCACGGCGATCTGGCCGATAGCACCCAGACCGATAATCACCACGAAATCCCCGACGCGGACGTTGGCATCGCGCACGCCGCTCATGGCGAACTGTGCCGGGTCATAGCAGACCGCATTTTTCCACGAGCTGCCCTGTGGCATTTTGCGCAGTTTGTAGTTATTCACCGCGTTGATGATGACCGTTTCCGATAACGGGCCGTAGCCGCATACCCGATCGCCGATAGCGTAGTCGGTGACCTGCGCGCCACGTTCGATTACCTCGCCCACCACCATGTTGCCGAGCTGGAACTTACCAAATTCGATACCGCGCGGCGCGTCTGCCGGGCGCGGGGTAAACATCTGCCACTCGGGGTTAAAATCCTCGTCGATAAACGGGCTTGCGGCGCGAAAATCCACCACTTCTGTGCCGTGTTTCGGCGCGCCAAACATGACACGGATTTTCACTTCGTTCTCCGCCACAGCGCGATCTTCATACTCCACCAGCGCCGCAACACGCGGTGCGGTCGCCACTAACTTCTTCATACCAGTCTCCTGTTAAAATCAGGCCGCCTTAGCCCTTAACGCCACCAGCGGTCAGTCCACTTTTAATAAAACGTTCAGAAAGCGCATACATGATCACCACCGGCAGCGCGGTCACCAGCGAGGCCGCCATCATGCGTCCCCAGATATAATCCGGCGTGCTGAACAGCGTGTTCAGGCCGACCGGCAGGGTGAAGTTGCTGGCGCTGGAAAGGAAAATCGAGGCGAACAGATAGTCGTTCCACGCCACCATGAAGCAGTAGACGAAGACCGACACCAGCCCGGATATCGCCAGCGGTACGGTGATGCGGAAGATAATTTGCAGGCGGTTGAGGCCGTCCATCATCGCCGCTTCTTCGATCTCATCGGGGATGGTGTCGAAGTGGCTTTTCAGCATGAACACGGCGGTAGGCAACGTCTGCGTGACCATGGTGATGATCAGCGCCATTTCGGTGTCGTAGATACCCAGCGCGGTGATGATCTTGAACAGCGGCACCACCAGCAAAATGCCGGAGAACATGTACACCGTGTAAAAGCTGGCGTTGATGGTCATGCGGCCCTTAAAACGCAGGCGGGAGAGCGCATAGGCTCCCAGCGTGCCGAGAAACACCGCCACCGTGGACGACACCACCGACACCACCATGCTGTTACGGAAGTAATCGACGAACGGGAAAATCAGCGGGTTAAAAATGTCGATATAGTGCTCCAGCGTCCACTGCTGCGGCAGCAGCGTCGGCGTGAGCGAAATCGCCTCTTTCGCGCCTTTAAACGAAGTCATCAGCATCACGAAAAACGGAAACAGCGTGATGATAAGAAAGGCCGCCAGCCCGACGTAAAACCCGACGCGGCTGAGGGTGCGTTTACTTGTTGCCATTGAGATTCACCCGTTTTCTGGTCAGCAAAATTACCGCGAAGATAATGACGAACAGCACGATAGAAATGGCTGCTGCTTTTCCTAAGTCATTAAATGCGAAGGCGGTTTTATAGAGATAGACACCGAGGATATCGACCTTGGTGGTCAGCAAATACACGTCGGCGAACATATAGAACATCCAGATGGTACGCAGCGTGACCACCGTCGCCAGCACCGGCATAATCGCGGGCAGTGTGACGATGCGAAAACGCTGCCAGGCGTTCGCGCCGTCCATTTCGGCGGCTTCATACAGCGATTTGTCGATGGTCTGCAAAATCGCCAGAAAGGAAATGAACGCATAGGGGAAGTAGCGCCAGATGGCGAACAGCACCACCAGCACGAAGCTGCTGCCCGGATTATCAAACCACAGCGGCGCCTGATCGTAGAGATGCAGCAGATCAACGCCCAGATAGTTCACGATGCCGTAGCCATTGTTGAACATGTACTTCCAGGCGAAGACCAGTGAAATCGACGGCGTGACGTAGGACAAAATCACCAGCGAGCGCGCGGTTTTCCGCAGCCGAAACTCGCGGTTAAAGAAAATCGCCACCGCCAGACCGAGCACGGTACTGCCCGCTACCACCAGCACGGTGTACCAGACCGTCATCCACAGTGAATGCCAGAAACCCGGATCGCTTAAGATACGGATATAGTTATCCAGACCGACAAAAGTCGCGTCGATGCGCGGGTTTAGCGGCAGGCGTAAGAAACTGATTTCAATATTTGATACCATCGGCCAGGCTACCAGGCCCCCCAGCAGCAATAAGCTGGGGGCCAGTAGCAGCATGGCGAAAGGCATATCAGAACGACCTGAAAACAACCTTTTCATAACTGCAATTCACATCCTTTGATTAACGTTGTTTTACAAGTTCTTCCAGCTTCGCCTGACCCTCGGCGAGGGTTTGCTTGAGATCTTTTTTACCCACCGTAACGTTATGCACCGCGCTGTTGATCACGCCAGAGCCAGTGACATCGCCCATACGGGTGAAGTTTTTGTCGCCGACCGATCCGAAGACCTGCATATTCGGATACTGGGCAATCAGGTCATACGGCAGCTGACCAAAGGCTTTGATCACCTCGTTGTCTTTCCACAGCGCGGTATCGGTGACGCCTTTGTTGGCCGGGAAAGCCGCGCCCGGCGACATCATTACCCACTCCGCTTCGTTCTCCGCTTTGTGCATAAAGGTGACGAATTTCTCAGCAGCAGCAGTTTCATCGGCCGCCTGGCCGTTACTGATGGTCAGCGAGGTGATCGTGCCGAACACCGCGGCGGATTGTTCAGTCGGCACCATAAAGCCGAGGTTGGCCGGGTTTCCCTCTTTAAACACCGCGGGCAGGATGTAGGTGGAATAGATCGCCATCGGCGCGGCACCGTTCATAAAAGCGTCTTTGATTTCCATGACGTTGTTGGAGCCAGGCATGGTGGTTTCCGCCAGCTGGCGGTACATCTCCAGCGCCTGTTCCATTTCCGGGGTATTCAGGGTGATGCTGCCGCTGGCGTCAAAAACGTTGGCGTTATTGGAGAGCGCAAACTGCGAGAACGCCTGTTCGGTCATCACGCTTTCTGCCGTCGGCAGCGCGATACCGTATTTTTTCTGCGCCGGGTCGCTGAGTTTCTGTGCCGCTTCCAGTAACTGCTGCCAGTTCTGCGGCTCGCTCAAGCCGGCACTTTCCAGCACATCTTTTTTGTACCAGACGCCCTGCAACCAGGCGCTGATCGGCACGCCGTTCCACGCCGCCCCGTCTTCGGTACGCACGATGCGCAGCACGCCGTCATAGAAATTCTGTTCGCCCACAGCGGCGATCACGTCACCGATGGCCTTGCGATCCACCAGCTGTTCTTTGTCCATCACCTTGGCGTAGTCGTGGCTGGTTTCGATCACCTCCGGCAGCGCACCGGTGCGCGCCAGGGTAATGATTTTGGTGTTAAAGGCGTCTTCTTCCACCGGCACCTGCTTCACCGTGATGTCCGGGTTTTCTTGCTGGAAACGGTCGATCAGGCGGGAAATAACCGCCTGGCGCTCCTGTTCAACCGAGGAGTGCATAAATTCAATGGCGACCGTCTTTTTTTCTTCCTTACAGCCTGAAATAAGGGCGCACGACACCAGTGCTGATAACAGCACGATTTTTGATTTAGACATAAGATGTTCCTTTATTGTTTTTTGATCCACATGACCTGCCACGGACGCAGGGTTATTTCCGCATGAGAGACAGGGCATTCACTTATTAAATCAAAACCTGCATGGTGGATTTTTATTTGTTGGTTTTCATTGCTGATATTAAACAGCGCGTTCAGCGTCTCACCGTTTTTAGCGCGACGGGTAATTTGCATCACCTGCGGGGTCAGCGTATTAATAGTGAAACCGCTATCAGGATGGAAAACACTATTCTGCCGACGGATGACGACCATTCTGGCTAAGGCGTGATAAACGCGATGGCGTAAGGTGCCGCTGTTTTGCAGCTGATTTTCAATATCGTCCTGCTGATATTTCTGGCGGTTAATTGCCCGGTTATACCCTAGCCGTTCCACGCCGTCATAATCGTTACGCGAACCCATAATGCTCTGAATATAAATGGCCGGTACGCCAGGGAAGCTCAGCAAAATAGCATGGGCGAGCAGGAAGCGAGCCAGACGTTCATCGTCGCTGCTGTCGCGCGCGCTTAACGCATCCATATAGGTGACGTTCACTTCGTACGGGCTGCGGGAGCCGTCCGGGTTATTTTTCCAGTTAACTAACGCACCTTCCTGGCGCAACTGCTCTACTAAATGCAAAATTTCCTCTTCCGGCAGAATACCGCGCAACGGGTTAAGCCCGATGCCATCGTGGGAAGCGAGGAAGTTAAACCAGGTGGTGTCACGGCCCGGCAGCGTCAGCCCCTGCGCCCACTGACACAGCGCGGTGGCGTCCTGACGGTGCACTGCGTGCAGCACCAGCGGCGGCAGCGAGAACTGGTACACCATGTGTGCTTCGTCGTGCCCGTTGCCGAGATAAGAAATATTGTCTTTATGCGGAACGTTAGTTTCAGTGATGATCACCGTGCCCGGCGCCACTTCGTCCGCGATCGCGCGGAACAGTTTGATCAGCTGGTGGGTTTTCTCCAGATGAATGCAACTGGTGCCCGGCGTTTTCCACATGAAGCCCACCGCATCCAGACGGATATAATCCGCCCCCTGCGCGAGGTAGTGCAGCAGCACGTCAACCATCGCCAGCAGCACGTCCGGCTCGCTGTAGTTAAGGTCAATCTGATCGTCGCTGAAGGTGGTCCACAGGTGGCGGACAGATCCATCATGCAGCGTGAACGGTGTTAACAAGGGCAGCGCGCGCGGACGGGTCACGGCGGTTAAGTCGGTGGCCGGATCGATGGCAAGAAAGAAGTTCTCAAAGCCCGGTTTCTGCTGGAGATAGTTTTTAAACCATTCACTTTTTGCCGACATATGATTGCAGACAAAATCAAACATCAGCCGAGCCTGTTGGTTTAATTCTGCAATATTGCTCCACTCCCCGGCTTCCGGGGCGACGCGATGATAATCAATCACTGAAAAGCCATCGTCGGAAGACCACGGGCAGAAAGGTAATAAATGGACATGTGAGAAAACGGATTTAAACCATTTATAATAAAACTGATTAAATACCGCTAACGGCTTTGCGCCCTGGTGATGAAATTGATCGGCGTAGGTGATTAACACGACATCGCTTTCATCCCATTTATGTTTGCGGCTTTGTGAAATTAACGGACGGTATTTTTCAATACTGGCGAGTAATCTTTCATAATGCGACGCGGTGAAACTTCCGGCATACACTGCCGCAAGCAACTTGTTAATGTTTCCGTTCATTTGACTTTCCGTGGTATCGGTCCCATGGAGCGGAAAATTACTCCTCATGCCTGAGAGTGTCAACGGAGCGAGGCGGGCATCTGGCGTATTATGACGACATTAAATGCATATTTGTGAGCTATCGCAAATTTAACAATAGCGAATTTTTCTTTTAATTTATGGCGACGCAAATATATATTCAGGGGATAAATAATAAGGAGGGAGTTATTTATAATATAAATATAAAATACGGCTCCCCGTCAGAACGGGAAGCCGTGTGATAGCGTAAATCAGTCGATGCCTTTACTGCGCAGGTAATCTTCGTAGTTGCCGCTGAAGTCGATAACGCGCTCAGGCGTGATTTCAATCACGCGGGTCGCCAGCGAACTTACGAACTCACGGTCATGAGAAACAAAGATCAGCGTGCCCTGGTACATTTCCAGCGCCATGTTCAGCGATTCGATGGATTCCATATCCAGGTGGTTGGTCGGTTCATCCATCACCAGAATATTCGGACGTTCCATCATCAACTTGCCAAACAGCATGCGGCCCTTCTCACCACCGGAGAGCACTTTCACCGGCTTTTTGATGTCGTCCTGGCTGAACAGCAGACGCCCCAGAATGCCACGCACCACCTGCTCGTCGTCGCCTTCCTGTTTCCACTGGCTCATCCAGTCGAACACGGTCATGCCGTTTTCGAATTCATATTCGTGATCCTGGGCATAATAGCCGATTTTCACGTTTTCGGACCACTTCACGCTGCCGGTATCCGGCGTTAAATCACCGACCAGGGTTTTCAGCAGGGTGGATTTACCCACGCCGTTGGTACCGAGGATCGCCAGCTTCTCACCCACTTCCAGCAGCAGATTGACGTTTTTAAACAGCGGACCGTTTTCAAAGCCTTTGCTGAGCTGCTCCACTTCCAGCGCATTACGGAACAGTTTTTTGTCCTGCTCAAAGCGGATGAACGGGTTCTGACGGCTGGATGCTTTGACTTCATCCAGCTTGATTTTGTCGATCTGACGGGCGCGGGAGGTTGCCTGACGCGATTTGGAGGCGTTGGCACTGAAGCGGCTGACGAACGACTGCAAATCGGCAATCTGAGCTTTTTTCTTGGCGTTGTCTGCCAGCAGACGTTCACGCGCCTGGGTCGCCGCCGTCATGTATTCGTCGTAGTTGCCCGCGTAGACGCGCAGCTCGCCGTAATCAAGATCCGCCATGTGCGTACAGACCATATTCAGGAAGTGACGGTCGTGCGAAATGATGATCATGGTGCTGTTACGTTCGTTCAGCACCTGCTCCAGCCAGCGGATGGTGTCGATGTCGAGGTTGTTCGTCGGTTCATCGAGCAGCAGAATATCAGGATTGGCGAACAGCGCCTGTGCCAGCAGCACACGCAGTTTCCAGCCAGGGGCGACTTCGCTCATCGGGCCGTAATGCTGTTCCAGCGGAATACCCACGCCGAGCAGCAGTTCACCGGCACGGGATTCAGCAGAATAACCGTCCATTTCACCGTACAGCACTTCCAGATCGGCTACTTTATAGCCGTCTTCTTCGCTCATTTCCGGCAGGCTGTAGATGCGGTCACGCTCCTGCTTCACTTCCCACAGTTCGGCGTGGCCCATGATCACCGTGTCGAGCACGCTGAATTCTTCAAAAGCAAACTGATCCTGACGCAGCTTACCGATGCGCTCATTCGGATCGAGCGAGACGTTGCCCAGCGTCGGCTCTAAGTCGCCGCCGAGGATCTTCATAAAGGTGGATTTTCCGCTACCGTTGGCACCAATCAGGCCGTAACGGTTGCCGCCGCCAAATTTGACGGATATGTTTTCAAATAGCGGCTTAGTGCCGAACTGCATGGTGACGTTGCTGGTAACTAACACGGCGTTATCCTAAAAATGTGTGACAAACCGTGCATTATGCCACAATTCCGAATTGAAATCGCGCCTCGTGATAAGCGGCTACACTGAACGTTTCAGAAAAAAATGTGATTTCGTACACATCTGAATTCCATGCGCGGGGGAATGCACATATAATGCGCTCCCATCTCCATTAAGACTTTAACTAAACGGCCGGATGGCCAGTGGCAAAGATACCTCGCACAACATGAAAATTAAATTAACAACGATTTTAGCGGCGGCTTTCGCAGTAGTAGGGTTTTGCAAATCTGCCTCTGCAGTAACTTATCCACTGCCAACTGACGGCAGCCGTCTGATTGGTCAGAACCAGGTCATCACCATTCCGGAAGGGAACCAGCAACCGCTGGAGTACTTTGCGGCGCAGTACCAGATGGGCCTGTCTAACCTGCTCGAAGCGAACCCGGGCGTTGACACCTATCTGCCGAAAGGCGGTAGCGTGCTGAACATCCCGCAGCAGCTGATCCTGCCGGACACCGTTCACGAAGGTATTGTGATCAACAGTGCCGAAATGCGCCTCTACTACTACCCGAAAGGCACCAACACGGTCATCGTGTTGCCGATCGGTATCGGTCAGTTAGGCAAAGATACGCCGATCAACTGGACCACCAAAGTTGAGCGCAAGAAAGCCGGTCCGACCTGGACGCCAACGGCCAAAATGCACGCGGAATACATTGCGGCTGGCAACCCGCTGCCCGCAGTTGTTCCGGCTGGCCCGGATAACCCGATGGGGCTGTACGCGCTGTACATTGGCCGTCTGTATGCCATTCACGGCACTAACGCCAACTTCGGTATCGGCCTGCGCGTGAGCCACGGCTGTGTGCGTCTGCGTAACGAAGACATTAAATTCCTGTTCCAGAACGTGCCGGTTGGCACCCGCGTTCAGTTTATCGATGAACCGGTGAAAGCCACCACCGAGCCGGATGGCAGCCGTTATGTGGAAGTTCACAATCCGCTGTCTACCACCGAAGCGCAGTTTGAAGGCGGGGAAATCGTGCCGATCACCCTGACCAAGAGCGTGCAGAGCGTGACCAGCCAGCCTGACGTTGACCAGGCTGTTGTTGAGCAGGCTATCGAAAACCGCTCGGGTATGCCGGTTCGTCTGAACTGATCCTGCCCCGGCAGTAAACAAAAAAGCGATGGGAAACCATCGCTTTTTTATTATCCGTGATTCACCATTATTACGCCGCCATGATCGTAGCGATAATGGCAATGGGCATACTCCAGCGGCGTGCCGTCTTCCAGATAAACCACCTGCTCCACTTCCAGCACCGGATCGGTATCATCGCAACTCAGCCAGCGTTTATCCTCGGCATTCGGTTTCAGGGCACGCACCACGCGGTATGAGCCCATGATTTTCAGCGCCAGGGTATCCTGTACATAGCGAAACACCGAGCTTTGCAGATGGCCGCGGTTAAGTCCGGGCACCAGTCCAACGGGCATCAGCGTAAACTCCAGCGACACCGGTTCGCCGTCAAGCAGTCGCAGGCGCACGAAGTCATAGACCGGCGCGTCAGCGTCAATCAGCAGTGAAGCCTGCTCTTTTTCGTCGGGAAAGCGTAAGTCGAAGCGGATGATTTCACTGGTGACGGTGCCGACGTTTTCCCAGGTTTTGGTCGCGCCGTAATAATCGCTGCCGGGCAGATCCCACTGGGAGAGCTGGAGGAAATTCTTGCGGATGAAGGTCCCCTGCCCCTGGCGGGTATACACCAGCCCTTCGACGATCAGCTGACGTATCGCCTGCTGGATAGTCATGCGGCTGGTGCTGAATTCCGCCGCCAGCGCAAACTGGTCGGGCAGCGGCTCGCTGGCAGAATACTGCCCGCTCATGATGCGCTGCTTAATTTCCCGCGCGATAGAAACGTATTTCGCCGACATTGCCCGTTCCTTTTATTATTCGACTATCCCACTGTTTTTTAAGGCCACTCGCTCGGCTATTTTGAGGAAAGGCAGGTAGAAGAATACACCAAAGATGATGATTATCAACTGAACGACCACCGCCCGCCAGTCCCCCGCCGTCGCCAGCCAGGCGCTCAGCACTGGCGGTGTGGTCCAGGGGATCATCACCACGCAGCGCGACATTAATCCGAGCGTGGTGCAGATCCAGGCGAAGAGGATCCCGATTGCCGGCAGCAGCACAAAGGGGATCATCAGCGGAATATTAAACACAATCGGCAGCCCAAAAATCACCGGCTCGTTGATGTTAAACAGCCCAGGTGAAATCGACAGGCGCGCCACCTGTTTCGCCGACTGCTGGCGCGAGAACAGAAAGATGGCGATAAGCAGCGACAGCGTACTGCCGGTACCGCCGATCATGCCAAAGGTCGGTACAAAGATATTGTTGATGATGTGCGGGATCGGCTGCCCGTTAGCAAACGCGATCATGTTTTCGTTGGTGTTGATCAGTAAGAACGGCTCCAGCACCACGGCGTTGACCACCGACTGATGGATCCCCAGCGTAAACAGAAAGTTACCAAAGCTGTAGATAAACAGCGTGCCCGGCAGGCTGGTATTAATAAGCCGCAACGGTTGCTGGATCAGCGTGGTGATCAGGTGGATCAGATCGGTATGTAGCACGTTCGCCAGCAGCGCGGCGATAATGGCGAAGGTGGAGAGCGTAAAAATGGTCGGCAGCAGCGCGGAAAAGGATTTACTCACCGCGGGCGGCACGTTTTCGCCCAGGGAAATATCGAGCTTTTTGAACCCGGCGATGCGGATAAACAGCTCGGTGGACAGCAGGCCGATGATCACCCCGGCAAAAATCCCGGTGGTGCCGATATTGGCAAACGACAGCAGCTGGCCGACCGTCACTGTGGTCTTGCCGCCCACCGGCACCACGTCGAGCTGGATGGGCATCATAATGATAAAGCTGGATAAGGCGATCACCACTGCCGAGACCGGATTGTCGAAGTTTATGTTGCGCGCCAGTGACCAGGCGATCATCGGCGCGATCAACAGGGCCGCGATATTCAGCGTGCCGTTGATGATCACATCGCCCCACACTTTAAAGCGCGTCAGCATCTCGCCGTCCATTACCCACGGGAACACCACGTTATTCACCAGCACCGCCAGCCCGGCGAGAATAAAAATGGGCATCACTGCGGCAAAGGCATCGCGCAGGGAGCGCAGATGCACCTGATTGGCGATACGGGCGGAGAACTCAACAAATCGATCAACAAACGACTGCATATTCGGTTTCATGTTTGCATCAGACATCGCAGATACCTTCCCTTCAATCAGTCACAAAACGGTCTGGCAGGCGGGATCACATCTCGTCGCCGTTACTGTGGATCACACGTTTAAACCAGGCGTAGCTCTTTTTCGGTACGCGTTTAAGATCTTTCAGATCGTGGTTTTCACGGTTCACATACACCACGCCGTAGCGCTTACGCATGTCCCCCTGCGAGCTGAGAATGTCAATCAGCCCCCAGCCGAGATAGCCAATCACCTGCGCGCCGTCCTCAAAGATGGCGTCTTTCATGGCCTGCAAATGCGCACGGTGATAGTCGATGCGGTACTGGTCGTCGATAGGGTTTACGCCGTCCCAGGATTCGATCACGCCAATGCCGTTTTCAATCGGGAACACCGGCAGCCGCCAGTCGTTGTAATAACGGGTGATAATGGTGCGAAAGCCGAGCGGATCGATCTGCCAGTTCCATTCGGTGGCCGTCAGGAACGGGTTATTTTTATCGCCGTGCAGCAGGTAATAGTTCACCGGCGTACCAGCGGGAATGGCATCGCTGTCCAGCGTTTTACTGGCGTAGTAGCTGAACGCCATATAGTCATTTTTTACCCGGGCGATTTCCGCGAGATCCTCGTCGCGGAAAATATCCTGGAAGCCCTCGCGCTCTACTACCGCCATCACCGCCGGGCTGTAGCCCTGTCCGGCGTAGACACGCAGCAAATTCTGGTTGAGGAATTCGTCATACTGCTGCGCGCAGAAAATATCCTGCGGCTTACAGGTGGCGGGATAGATCAATTGATGCGCCAGCATGCCGCCCATCAGTTGCCCGGGTTTGGTGTCATGCAGATAGTGCGTTAGCCGGACGTGGGCCATCATCACGTGATGGGAGATCTGGTATAGCTCGCGCAGCGTTTTCTCGCCTTCCAGATAACCGCCGACCTTAAAGGCCTCCGGCATGTGGTAGATGTTCTGCTCGTTAAAGGTCAGCCAGTACTTCACGCGATCGCCAAAGCAGTCGATCATCTTTTTGCCGTAGCGGACAAACGCCTCCATGACGTGACGATCGGTAAATCCGTTGTACGTCTTTGCCAGCGCCAGCGGCATATCAAAGTGGTACAGGCAGACCATCGGCTCAATACCGCGCGCCAGCAGATCGTTGATAAAGCGATCGTAAAAGGCGATGCCCTCGTCGTTGAATTCCCCGTCGCCCTGCGGACAGACGCGGCTCCAGGCGATCTGAAAGCGGTAACAGTTCATGCCGAGATCCTGCATCAGGTCGAAATCTTCGGCATAGCGATGGTAGGAGTCGGTGGCCACTTTCCAGTCAGAAGCGAATTCGCTGGCTTCGCGGATGTCGTACACCGACGGTCCCTTTCCGCCTTCGTTCCACGCCCCTTCCGTCTGCATACTCGATACCGAGTTACCCCATAAAAAACCTGCCGGTAAGGATTTAGTCATCATCTGCTCTCCGCTGCTGTATATGTAAAGTCATTTAATTTATATGACTAGTCATATAGCGGATGCCGATAAGGCAAGCAAAGGTAGGCTGCTGGTTTTGTGACCAGCGCCGAAAAGATCGTGCATTGGGGTGGTTATCGGTGGGTGGTGTGGTGGTGGGTGATGTAGTGGTAGGTTGCGCTCTTATTTAATGTTGTGGAACAACGGAACAACGGATGGCGAGAGCGCGCAAGGGGCGGCCAGTCGCCGCCGCCCCCTGCACCCCCGGACTCCCGGCAGGAAAATCGCCGCTGCGCGGTGCCTTCGGCTTATCCCTTCCGGCTTCGGGTCGGGCGCGATGCAGCGTCCCTGCAAATCGCGCCCTCAGCCCGCATCCATGCGGGCTGCCCCGGCCTACAGGGAACGCCTCAGCGATTTTCAGCCGGCCCCCCCACACTTCACGATTTCCAATTAAATCAACTCAGCATTTCCTGTAAGTTCAAATAAAACCAAAGCCACTCAGTCGTAACAAACCGTCATCGTAATCCACGCGAGGGGTTGAGTCCCCGCTGAAACCGGCGAGCCGGAGGCCGGATGACAAGGGCTGGCCGCCAGGGATGGCGGCCAGAGGCGAAATGAGGCAGGAGGCCGAATCGAGCCGACCGCGGGCAGACGGCCGGGAGGTGAGCGCAGTGCGCAGCACCGGTTTCTTTGCGGGGCCGCGGGGATTGCTAAGGGGGCCGCGGTGGCCCCCTTAGCACGTTCACCGTCAGCGGCGCCACGCCTGACGCGAAACGCAAAGTGAACGGAACATTCCACCAAACCGAACATTCCAGCGGACTTAACATTTCACCAGGCATAACAGTCCTGTGAACATAACCCTGAGTACGTTCCCAGAATTAACCCGCCTCCCGCATCTCAAACATCCCATACGGATGGATCTCAAGGAAATAATTCTCCCCCACGTCCGGCTGGAGCCGCGTCGCATTCACCTGCAACAAAATCTCCTGCCCGTGCCACGCGACAATCACCTCATACTGCGGCCCCATATAGGCCACATGACGGATCACACAACGCTGACTTTCGCTGCCGTGCTGACCAAGCGTAATCGCCTCCGGACGCACGCCCACCTGCCCGCTGCCCACCGTGGCGAACTGCGCCGGACGCGGCAGTCGATAGCCGTAAATATCCACATGATCCGCCGAGAAGGTCGCCGGAAACAGGTTGGCATCGCCCATAAAACTGGCCATAAAACGCGAGGCGGGCTGACGATACAGCGCCTGCGGCGAGCCCATCTGCATGATGTGCCCTTTGTTCATCACCAGCACGGTGTCAGAAACCGCAAACGCCTCGCTCTGATCGTGAGTTACATAGAGCGACGTGATATTGAACTGCTTTTGCAGTTCACGAATTTTATCGCGCATACTGCGACGCAGGTTGGCGTCGAGGTTACTGAGCGGCTCATCAAACAGCAGCACTTTAGGCTTTAAGATCAGCGCGCGCGCCAGCGCCACACGCTGCTGCTGGCCGCCGGAAATCTGATCCACATAGCGGTCTTCAAAGCCGTCCAGATCGACCATCGCCAGCGCCTCTTTAACGCGGGTTTTGATCTCGCCGCGCGACACGCCGAGCATCTTCAGCCCATAACCGACGTTCTCTCCCAGCGACATATGCGGGAACAGCGCGTAGGACTGGAACACCATACAAATATCACGCTGCTGAATTGAACTGTCGGTCACGTCTTCGCCGTCGATATAAATCTGCCCGGACGTCGGCTTTTCCAGCCCCGCCACCAGCCGCAGTACGGTGGTTTTACCGCAGCCGGACGGACCGAGCAGCGTCACCATCTCTCCCTGCGGGATCGCCAGATTGATGTTTTCAATCACCACGTTGCTGCCAAAGGTTTTGCCGACGTTGCGCAGCTCAACAAAATGTTTCTGTGTCATAGGTTTACGCCTGGTTTTTAGCTTTTGAGCGGGAGATACGAGCCTCACCGATCAGCCAGTCAAAGAGGAAGATGATCGCCAGCATCACCACAATCAGGATCGAGCCGTAGGCAATCGCCACGCCGTACTCGCCATCTTCAACACGGTTTAAGATGTAGGCCGTAGCCACACGGGTATCCGGCGTGACGAGGAACACAATGGCGCTCACCGTGGTAATGGCGCGCACAAAGCTGTAGATCAGCGCCGAGAGGATCGCCGGGCGCAGCAGCGGCAGCAGAATGTGCGTAATGGTACGTAAGCTCCCGGCGCGCAGACTGAGGGAGGCTTCATCCAGCGATTTGTCGATCTGGCCGAGACCGGCGATGCCCGCGCGAATGCCCACCGGCACGTTGCGCATCACCATCGAGATAATGACAATGGCCGCGGTGCCGGTCAGGTAAACCGGGGCGCTGTTAAAGGCGAGAATATAAGAAACGCCCGCGACGGTGCCCGGTACGGCAAAGCACAGCATGGTGGTGAATTCGATAGTCTTTTTGCCGCGGAACTGCTGGCGCACGACGACCCAGGCGATCAGCAGGCCAAAAATGGCGGTGATCGGTGCGGCAATTCCAGCGTACAGCAGCGTATCAAGCAGTGACGGCCACGCGCCATCGCTCATCCCCTGACCGAACAGCTTGATAAAGTTATCCAGCGTCAGGGTGTAATCCACGCCCCAGTTGACGGTAAAGCTGCCGTAGAAAATGCTGCCGTACAGCAGCGCATTAAACGCCACCCACACCGCCAGCAGCGCCATCACGCCCCACACCAGCGTCACCGGCAGCGGCTGCACGTCACCCCGGTACGATTTCCCGGAAACGGTGACGTAGGAGCGTTTCCCGATCCACATGTACTGGATGCAGAACACCAGCAGCGAGAACAGCAACAGGAACGCGCCCAGCGTACTGGCCGCCTGATAATCCAGCTGCGAGCCGGTGATATAGAAATAGATCTGCGTCGCCAGGACGTCGAAGTTCCCCCCCAGCACCAGCGGGTTACTGAAGTCTGCCAGCGACTGCACGATGACAATCAAAAAGGCGTTTGCCAGCGCCGGTTTTAAGAGCGGCACAAACACGCCGTTAAAGGTCTGCCAGCGGCTGGCGCGCAGGGTGTAAGACGCTTCTTCCAGCGACGGATGAATGGTTTTGATGGCGCCATCGAGGATCATAAAGGCCATCGGCGTGAAGGCCAGCACCTGAGCGATCCAGATACCGGTAAAACCGTACAACCAGTTAGTATTGGTCAGGCCGAACCAGTCAACCATCAGCTCTGTCACATAACCGGAGCGGCCCATCATCAGCGTCACGCCCAGCCCCACCACAAACGGCGGGGTGACAATCGGCAGGATCGAGAAGATACGGCCTATGATGGCGCTGCGGCGGGCGATGCGCGTAGTGTAAATTGCCAGCACCAGTCCGAAGAACGTACAGCCCACGCCCACCGCCATCGACAGCAGGATCGAATTGACGATCACCTGCACGATATGCGCCTGCGACAGCACCGTCATAAACGCCAGAGGCGCGAATTCCCCGCTGTCGGTAGTGAACATCGGAATAAAGATGGCGATACTCGGCCAGACGATAAAGATGCCGATCAGCGCGATAATGGCGATCAGCGAGCCAATTACAAAGCGGTCGCCGCTCAGCCATTCAAGGCGGGTCAAAGCCAGCGTCATGATCGCGCCAAGGGAGATGAACAGCACGATGGTGGCATAGCCCAGCCCACGCCCGGTGAGCGTCGCGCTGATAACGATAAACGCCATACAGGCCAGCGCCCAGCCTGCATCAAACCAGTGGCGACCGCGTTGCTCACGGCTCGCCGCGCTGAACGGGCGTAGCAGCAACAGGCTGGGGAGCACGTACCACAGCAGGCTGACGTTAAGATGTGACCAGGCGTAAGCGTCCAGAATTTCGTCTGCGGTCGATTCCAGCAGGCCATAATCCAGACTCCAGCTCGGCAGCAGCGCGAACGCCAGCCAGCCTAAAAGCAGCCAAAGGAAGACCGCATCCCGCTTTTTCGCGGGATGGAGTGCAAGAGTGTGTGACATAAGTGTTCCGGTGTTGGGAAAGTTGTAGGCCGGGTAAGGCGTTAACGCCGCCACCCGGCATTGACCGCCGTGGGGTTATTTCCCCATCTTCACATCGCTGACCCATTTATTGATCAGGGCCTTACGCACATCCGTTGAGCCGTACTTGTCCATGTCGTAGCTGATCAGCTTCAGGTCGTCGAGCTTGAGCGAGTTCGGCGAGGTTTCCGCCGTGGTGTTGGTCAGGATCTGATAGGACTTGCCCTTCTTCCACGCCAGCTCCTGCGCCTCTTTCGACAGCACCCAGTCAACGAACAGCTTCGCGTTGTCGGCATTGCGCGCGCCTTTCAGAATGCTGACGCCGCCAATTTCATAGCCGGTGCCTTCACAAGGAGAGATCAGCTCCAGCGGCGCGCCCTGCTCTTTTTCCAGCGAATAATCGTGCAGGAAGCCGATGCCGATAGCCGTTTCGCCACGCGCGGCGTTACGCGCCGGAGCGATACCGGATTTGGTGTACTGGGAAATATTGGTATTCAGCTGCTTCAGGTAATCGAACGCCTGGTCTTCGCCCCACAGTTGCACAAAGGTCGCGAGCGCGGTGTAGGCGGTGCCGGAGCTTTGCGGATCGGCAATCTGGATCTCACCTTTGTATTCCGGTTTAGTCAGATCTTTCCAGCATTTCGGGATCGGCAGGTTTTTCTCTTTCAGCTTCTCGGTATTGACCCCGAAGCCAAGAATGCCGACATACACCGCCGACGACAGGTTGCCTTTCACTTTGGCGGGATCGCGGAACTGCGTCATGATCTGCTCAAGGTTTGGCGATTTATACGGCTGCAACAGGCCCATCTCACCCGCCTGCGACTGCGGATCTAAGGTCCCGCCGTACCAGACGTCCGCCTGCGGGTTTTTCTTCTCGGCATCAACTTTCGCCAGCGTACTGCCGGAGCCGTTACGGATAAACGAGGTCTTCACGTCATACTTGTCGCCGAAGGCTTTGGTTTCGGTTTCACACATTTCATTGGTGGCGCTGCAATAGACCACCAGACGGCCTTTTGCCTGTGCGGCACCGCTTAACGTGGCAAGCGCGATGCCGGTGGCAACCAGCGTAGAGAGCAGGGTAACTTTCATGTTTTTATCCTTTGCGTGTTAGAAGCCGTAATGCCCGCCATTAATAGCGGCATCAGCAGTAAACCCATCAGCACCGCCGCCACGGACAGCAGGGTGAACATCCCCGACCAGCCGTAGCGTTCGATCACCTGTGACAGCGGCCAGCCCGCCAGCGCCGCCCCCAGATAGGCGAACAGCCCCAGAAAACCGGTAATGGAACCTGCCGCCCCTTTGTGACCGCACTCCACCGCCGCCAGACCAATCAACATCTGCGGGCCGAAAACAAAAAAGCCCACGGTAAAAAAGCACATCGCCAGCAGCGCGTAATGGTGCACCGGTGCCAGCCACAGCGCGGCGACGGAGACCATCAGACCGAGCGTGAACAACAAAATCATCGGCGCGCGCTGCCCGCTGAACATCACATCCGATCCCCAGCCGGCAAACAGCGCCCCCAGCAGCCCGCCCACTTCAAACAGCATGACGGTGGCGTTGGCGCTGAGCAGATTGACGCCGTGATTCTCCGCCAGCCAGATATTCCCCCAGTCGTTGAGCGCGATGCGGATGAGGTACACCAGCACATAAGAGACGCCCAGCAGCCAGATCATCGGGTTTTGCAGCATGGTGGCGCGTAACATCTGCCACAGACCCATCGGCGGGCTTTGTTGCTCCTGACGTAATTCCAGCGGATCCTGCCGCCACTCCCCGACGGAAGGTAACCCCTCTTCCTGCGGTGTGCCCCGCAGTTGCATGGTTAACCACACGCCGAGCGCCATGCTGATGATCCCCGGTGTCAGCATCGCGGCCTGCCAGCCCCACCAGTGGGCGGCAAAGGCACAGATCAGCGGGATAATCGCCCCGCCAATATTGATGGAGGTATTCCAGCAGCCCCACCAGAAACCGCGCTCATTGCGCGAATACCAGTGGGTCAGCAGCCGCGCGCATGGCGGCCAGCCCCAGCCCTGAAAAAAACCGTTCAGCGTCCAGATGAACAGCAGCGTCGGCAGCGAATCGCCGAACGCAAAGAGCACGTTTAAAAGCCCGGTGGCAAACAGCCCGATCCCCATAAATACCCGGCTGCCGTGGCTGTCGTGCCAGAGTCCGGCGGCAAACTTCGACAGGCCGTAGCTGAGATAAAACAGCGAACCCAGCAGGCCGATGTCACTTTTGCTTAAGCTGAGATCCAGTTGCAGCGCGGGCAGCACGTAATTGACGCTTTTGCGCGTCAGATAAAAGGCCGCGTAACCCACCACCATCGACAGCAATAAACGCGGACGTAATCGGCGGTAGCGCTGGCTAATGGCAGTGGCTGACAGTTCCTGCATAGGGCCTCCGGTGACAATGACTATATGAAAGCGAACGAAAAAGGGGATGAGAGAAAGTCCGCAGTGACTAAGACTTTTTCCTGGTTAACGGGGGCTTTGTGGCAAAAGTGTGGGCAGGTTAACAATTACGCGCGTGCCCTGGGACGACTCGATCACCAGATCGCCGCCCAGCGCATGTACCCGCTCGCGCATCCCCTGAATACCGAAGCCGGGCACCTGCCCTGCCGGTATGCCGATGCCGTTATCCGTGACCGTCAGCCAGATCTGCCCGTCGCGCTGTTTGAGCACAATGCTCACCACGCTTGCCTCGGCATGTTTACAGACGTTATTCAGTAACTCCTGCAACAGGCGATACAGCGTGAAGATCAGGGTTTCGTTTTCCGGCGGCGCGCTGAGCCGGTAATCAAAGCGGCAGGTAATACCGCGCTCGGCAAAGGCAAATTCATTGACCAGATGACGCAGCGCCTCGCGAAACGACAGTTCATCCAGCACCGGCGGTCGCAGCTGGCGCAGCAGTTGTCGGGTGGAGGTGTGAATGCGCCGCGCCAGATCGTTGATCTGACTGGCGGCGTCCAGCGCCTGGCTGCTGCCCGCGCTGCGTTTTACCAGCTGTGACTGGATCTGAATGGCGGTGATGTTCTGACCAATCTCATCGTGCAGTTCACGGGCGAGGCTTTTGCGGGTGTCCTCTTCGCTATGAATGAGCTTTTCCGTCAGCGCACGCCGCGCCTGCAACTCCACCTCCAGCCGCTGACGATAGTGATCGAGGTTTTGCGCCAGATGCTGCTGACGGCTGATGGCGATCCCCAGCCCAATGCCGAGCAACGCCTGGGTGGCGAGGAAAATCTCCAGCTCCAGCAGATCGCTAAAGCCGATACCCACCTGACGGGCAATGGTGATCATCATGCTGCCAAGCAGCCCGGCCAGTACCCCGCCCTGCCAGCCGAATTTCCACGCCATGATGACGTTAGGCAGAAACACCACGATCAGCAGCAGCCGTTCAATTTCCGGTGACAGCACCATTTGCGTGCCGATACCGATAATAAAAAACAGGCTGCACCAGATAATCAGCGAGGTGCGCAGCGGCGGATTACTGGTGTCCAGCCCGAGCAGATGATAGCGATGCTGCTGGCGCAGAAACTCAAAAATCAGGTAGACGAACGGCGTCAGCAGCACGCCGCCGGTGAAGCTGGCAAGACCGATCAGCGTGGCCTGACTTTCCAGAAAGGGCGACAGCAGCAGGGTTTGCAGCAACGCGCAGGCGGTGACTGCCGTAAGCAGCAGCGTCAGGCGATGCCAGTAGAGGGGAAAGCGGTGCCACCAGGCGTGCGCGAGACGGGCCACCGGCAGTACGATCAACGGCGCGGCGAGTATGGTATAGCCACTGAGCAACTGTTCGCCGTGCAGCCAGAAAATCATCGCCAGTAATGGCAGTAAAAGCGCCAGCCAGAAGCGGCGCGACAGCAAAATCAGCAACGCCAGAAAGACACCCTGCGGCAGAAACAGTACCGCCTGCTGGCCATTATGGGTGAGGTAAAAACTCAGCGTCCACAGCATCAGCCAGCCGGGTCCCCAGGCCAGGACGATAAACAGTGATAACACCATAAAACGCCGGGACGATGATGACATCAGTGCCCCGTCAGCAACTGGTGTTCAAGGGCAAAATGCACCAGCTCTATGGTGCTGCTGCACTGTAATTTGCCCAGCACGTTAGCGCGGTGGACATGCACGGTTTTGTGGCTCAGTTCGAGCTTAAAGGCGATCTCTTTGACGCTGTCGCCCCTGACCAGCAACTCGAACACTTCCCGTTCGCGGGGGGTGAGAATATTCAGCACTTTACCGGAGGGTTCGCCGCCGCGCAGGGCGCGCAGGGCATCAGCGCAGAGGTAATGACCGCCCATGCCGACGGATCGCACCGCCTGCACCAGTTCTTCCGGACCGCAGCGTTTGGTGAGATAGCCGCTGGCCCCGGCGTCCAGGGCGCTCTGCACAAAGGCGGGCGTATCATAAATACTGAGAATAATAGCGCGAAAGCCGGGCCGCTGTTGCCGCAGGCGTTTTAGCAGGCTGAGGCCGTTTTCATCGGGCATGGCGACATCGAGCACCGCCACGTCAACGTCATCCTGAAGCAGTGCGGGCCAGGCCTCAGCCGCCGTGCTGAACTGCCCGGTCACGCACACGTCCTCTTCCAGGCCGAGGAGCTGGGCAAACCCCGACCGAACCACAACATGATCATCCACCAGCACTACACGGACCATTTGCATCACTCGTCATTATCTTTCGCGACATGATGCCGGGTCAGACGCCGCTGGCAATGCTCTTATGGGTGATATGTTATGGATGTAACAAAATTGCAATAAATTACTGCCCGGCCAGCTGGCTGCGGCGGTACTCGCCCTGACGTTCCAGCATCCAGCCCGGATATTCCCGCGGCAGCGCGCTGACCGCATCCAGCTGTTGCAGTTCGTCGTCGCTCAGGCGAATACCGGTGGCGGCAATGTTATCCGCCAGCTGCGCCTCGCGTTTCGCACCGATGATCACACTGCTGACCACCGGCTGATGCAGCAGCCACGCCAGCGCAATCTGCGCCACGCTTACCCCTTTCGCATCGGCAATAATGCGCATCACGTCCACGCAGTCGAAGGCCCGATCTTTATTCACCGGCGGGAAGTCGAATTCCTGGCGACGGCTGCCCGCTTCCGACTGCCCGTCGCGGCTGTATTTTCCGCTCAACAGACCGCCCGCCAGGGGACTCCACACCATCAGGCCGACGCCTTCACTCTGCATCATCGGCACCAGCTCGCGCTCCAGTTCCCGTCCGGCGATGGTGTAATACGCCTGCAACGAAGCAAAGCGCGCCAGACCCAGCCGCTCGGAAATGCCCAGCGCTTTGGCGATCTGCCAGGCCGCCCAGTTTGAGACGCCGATATAGCGCACATGACCGTGCTGTACCAGATTATCCAGCGCATAGAGTGTCTCTTCGATCGGCGTTGCCGGATCGAAGCCGTGCAGCTGATAGAGATCGATATGATCCAGTTGCAGGCGTTTTAAGCTCTGTTTTACGCCGCCGATAATGTGGTGACGGGAGCTGCCGCGAGAGTTCACCCCCGCCGTACCGGTTTCACCGAACACTTTGGTGGCGACAATGACGTTCTCGCGCGGCACCTTCAGGTTTTTCAGCGCCTGGCCGGTGATGATTTCCGAGCGCCCGCCCGAGTACACATCGGCAGTATCAATAAAATTGATCCCCGCATCCAGCGCAGTGCCCACCAGCCGATCCGCGTCGCTCTGCCCGAGCTGGCCGATTTTGCCCCACATGTCGTCTTCACCGCCAAAGGTCATGGTGCCAAGGCACAGTTCCGACACAAACAGACCGGTGTTGCCAAGTTTCTGGTATCGCATAGAACGTTCCTCAAAAAGATGCTGCCGTGAATGTTCTGTAGTTATACCCGCCCCGCCGGTTGCGCGAATGTGGCGTTCCTGCGCTTTTCTTGCCCAATCCTCTGAAAGTTATCCGCGCGGCGCGTCACCAAAGACGGCGTAGTCAGGCATCTGCACGTTCTGGTACGGCTCCCAGCCGCCGCCGAGGGCTTTATAGAGCGCCACCAGATCGAGGCTGGTCTGCACCCGCGCCTGCGCCCGCTGCTGTTCCGCCTGGGCTAACTGGCGCTGGGCATCCAGCACATCAATAAAGGTGGCGATCCCCTGCCGGTAGCTGTCGCTCGCCAGATCGAAGGCGTTTTGCAGCGCGGTGATGGTTTTGCTCAGCCCCGCTTCACGCTGCTGATCGGTACGGTAGCTCACCAACGCATTCTCCACATCCCCGAGCGCGGTCAACACTGTCTGCCGATAGTTGAGTACCGCCGCCCCCTGCTGCGCGCGCGCCAGTTTGACGCTGGAAACCAGTCGACCGCCCTGGAAAATCGGGATCGAAACCTGCGGGCCAAAACTGTAGAAATGGCTGCTCCAGTCGGTGAGCCAGTTAGTTTCGCTGTTGCGCAGGCCAAACTGTCCGGTCAGCGACAGGCTGGGGAACAACTGCGCCACCGAGACGCCGATCTGCGCCGTGGCGGCATGTAAATTCGCTTCCGCTTCGCGCACGTCCGGGCGACGACGCGCCAGGGTAGACGGAATGCCAGTCGCCACCAGATCCGGCAGCGTTGGCAGCGGCTGCGGATTACGCAGTTCAGCGTCAAGCGCACCCGGCGGCTTGCCGAGCAGGATCGCCAGCGCGTTCATTGCCTGCCGCTCCTGGGCCTGATATTGCGGCAGCTGCGCTTCCAGATTGCCAAGCTGGGCGCGGGCGTTTTCCACATCCAGCTGCGGCGAGAGTCCCCCGCGCTGGCGGTTTTCCGTCAACGTGAACGTCTCCTGGGCGGTGGCAATCTGCGTATTCATGGTGGCGATAATGCTCTGCGCGCCGCGCAGTTGCAGCCAGGCGCGGGCGACTTCCGCCTCCAGCGACACCAGCGCGTCGTTGCGCTGTTCAATGGCCGCCTGCTGTTGCGCCTGCGCCGCTTCTACCTGGCGGCGCACTTTGCCCCACAGATCCAGCTCCCACTGGGCATCAAAGCTACCCTGGTAGAGATTCACCGGCTGGGTCAGCGTGCCGAGCGCGCCCTGCAATTCAGGATCAACGTCATTGAGCTGACCGTAAACGTCATGGGATTTCAGCTCGCCCTCCAGCCCGAGCTGCTGGCGGGTGGCCTTCAGGCTGCCGTTAACGGCGGGCAGTAATGCCCCGCCCGCCTGGTTGATCTGCTCCCGCGCCCCGGCGATGCGCAGTACGGTCTGCTGCAACGACAGGTTATCGGCAATCGCCCGTTCAATCAGGCTGTTCAGTTGCGGCGAGTTAAAGGTCGTCCACCAGCGGGGATTCACCGCCTGGGACGCTGTCTGCGACTTCACCTCGCGGTCGCCCTGATCGTTCCAGTGGCTGACCGCAGGGGCTGCGGGCTGCTGATAATCCGGCCCGACGGCGCAGCCTGCCAGCAACAGGGCCAGCAGGGTCAGAGTGGGATGAGTTTTCCTGTGCATCTTAATGTGCTCCTGCGCTGCCTTCGCTTTTTACCGGCGAAAGCAGTAAACAAAATGGGATCAACAGAACGGCCACCAGACTGAGCAGCGTGAAGACATCCACGTAGGCAAGGAAGCGCGACTGCTCGATTAAGGTCTGGTACATCTGCCCGCTGGCAATGGCGGTGGGATCGCCCACCTGCGAGGTGAAATTGCGTATCGCCTCTGCTGAACTGCGGACCGCCTGCTGGAACTGCTCGTCAAAGGGCGAGGCATGTTCGCTGAGATACGCGCTGTGCACCTGGGATCGTTCGGTAATGGCGGCGGTGGAGAGCGAAATGCCCATCGACCCCGCGACGTTACGGAACATGGTGAACAGCGCAGCGGCGTCGGCGTTCAGTTGCCGGGGTATAGTGATAAAAGCAATGGTGGTGAGCGGCACAAACAGGAAGCCGAGGCCAATCGACTGGGCGCTGCGGAACAGCACCAGGGTTTCAAAATCGATGTCCGGCGTCAGGGTGCGCGACCAGAAGAACGACACCGCGAGGCAGGCAAAGCCAAAGGCGATGATCCAGCGCGTCTGCACCACTGGCATCAGTTTCAGCACCAGCGGGATGGTCAGCACGATCAGTATCGCCCCCGGCGATAGCACCAGCCCCGACCAGGTGGCGGTATAGCCCAGATCCTGCTGCGCCAACTGCGGGATCACCACCGAGCTGCCGTAGAGGATCATCGCCATGCCCGCCATCAGCAGACTCGACACTGCAAAGTTTTTATCCTTCATACATTGCAGATCGACCACCGGTTTTTTGGCGTAGATCAGCCAGTAGATCGCGCCGATAATGCCCACCAGCGTCAGCACCGCAAAGGTACGGATAAAGCCGGAAGCAAACCAGTCATCGTCTTCGCCGCGATCCAGCATCACCTGTAAGCAGCCAAGCCCCAGCGCGATCAGGCCGATGCCCGTCCAGTCCACCGAGAGTTTCTCTTCTGATTTGCGCTCCCACGGCGGATCTTCCAGCAGCTGATAGATCGCCAGTACCGTGATAATGCCTACCGGAATATTGATAAAGAATACCCAGCGCCAGGAGTAGTTATCGGTGATCCAGCCGCCGAGCGTCGGGCCGAGCACCGGGGCGACGATAATGGCGATGGACGACAGCCCGAACGCCTTGCCGCGATCTTCTGGCTTGAAGTAATCCAGCAATACCGACTGCTGCGTCGGCTGCAAACCGCCGCCAAAGAAGCCTTGCAGGATACGGAAGAGAATGATTTCCCACAGCTCAGTGGCGATACCGCACAAAAACGAGCAGACGGTAAACATCACAATGCAGATCAGGAAGAAGCGTTTGCGGCCAAAGACGCGGCTTAAAAAGGCGGAGATCGGCAGCACGATGCCGTTCGCCACCAGATAGCTGGTCAGTACCCAGGTCGATTCGCTGTAGCTGGAGGAGAGCGATCCGGCGACGTGCGGCAGCGCCACGTTAACGATAGTGGTGTCGAGGATCTCCATAAAAACCGCCAGCGTGACGACAATCGCCACCGCCCAGGGATTGCTGGCGGGTTTCCAGCTTTCATGGCTGTGATCGGTCATTCCAGCGTAACCTTCGGCTCAACAGACAGGCCCAGCGGCAGTGGCTTATTGGTATCCAGCCCCTTATCGATGACGATTTTCACCGGCACACGCTGAACAATTTTCACAAAGTTGCCGGTCGCGTTTTCTGCCGGGAAGGCGGAGAAGCGCGAGCCGCTGCCCTGCTGAATGCTGTCGATATGCCCTTCCAGCTCCATATCCGGCCAGGCATCAATGCTGATGGTGACTTTGTTGCCGGGACGCATACGTTCAAGCTGTGATTCTTTGAAGTTAGCGACCACCCAGATATCCGGAGACACCAGCGAAAACAGGGCGCTGCCCGCCTGCACCAGCGTACCAGTCTGCACGTTACGTTTAGTGACATAGCCGTCGAACGGCGCGCGCACTTCGGTATAGGAGAGGTTCAGCTCTGCGTTTTCCAGCTGCGCCCGCGCCTGATCGACCTGACGCTGGCGCGCTTCGACATTGGTTTCCTGCTGTCGGATTTGCAGCTGCACCTGCTCGGCCACTTCCGCCTGCGCCTGGGCGCTGGCAAGCTGGGCCTGCGCGCTGCGCAACTGCGCATTGGCGGTATCAATATTTTGCTGCGTGGTGGCGCGGGGATCGACGCCACGCTGACGGCGATAGGCCGCCTGAGCATTGGCCAGATCCGCCTGCGCTTTCAGGACCTGGGCGCGCGCTTCATCGCGCTGGGCGGGATACTGCACTTTGGAGAGCGCCAGCTGTGCCTGCGCCTGGTGCAGTTGTGCCGTCGCCAGACCCAACTGGGCCTGCGCCTGATCGCGCTGGGCGCGGGTATCGCGCGGATCGATGGTCACCAGCAGATCGCCCTTCTTCACGCGCTGGTTATCTTTGACGCGCAGTTCAGTCACGTAGCCTGCGACCTTGGGCGCAATGGTCACCACATCGCCATCGGTAAAGGCGTCGTCGGTGGTTTCTTCATTGCGGGTCAGCAGCCACCACACCAGCGCGCCGATCACCATGACGATCACCACAATGCCAAGGATGATAATCGGCTTTTTGCCGGGGCGTTTGCGTTCCGCTTTCTCGTTTTTAGTCTCGACGTTATCGTCGGTTTTATTGTCGTTTTTCTGCGTCTCGTCAGACGCGTTGATATTCTCAGCCATAGCGTTACAACGTTCCTGTCAGTTAACGGCGCGGCAGGTGCGCCGATAACTAAAGTTAGGAGGTTGCTATACATTTGCCAGGAAAAACTGACAAATGAGCACTATCTGAGAATAAACAGCCCGTAGCCGACCAGTGCAGCCCATACCAGCAGCGGTATCGACCAGAGGTGAAAGCGCCACCAGATGCGGCGATCGTGCGCCATACGCAGCGCGATAAGATTCGCCAGCGATCCTGGCAGCAGCCCGAATCCACCGACGTTTACCGCCCAGGCGAGCAGCGTATCAGGCGGCACATAGTTGAGCAGTAAAATGGTCGCCGGGACGTTACTGATAAACTGTGACAGGCCGATTGCGGTAAGCCACAGACCCGGCGCGGACAAGTTACCGACGTCGTTAAGCGCCCCCTGCAACACCGGCAGCTGGATCAGCAGATGCACATCAATAAACATCGCCATAAACACCAGCAGCAGCGTCCAGTCGACGCTGACCACCACGCGGCGGGCGAGGATCAGAAAACCGAGGGCGATGGCCGCCAGTCCCCATAGCTCCTGTTTCAGTTCCAGGGAGGTGAGAAATACCACGTACAGCGCCAGGCAACTCCACACCAGCCGCGGCTGCCAGTCTGTGGACTGGGTACCGCTGTGGTAATTGAGCGCTTTTTTCGGGAACGCAAACCAGCACATCACCAGCAGCGTCAGCATCATCGCCAGCGCCAGGGGTGCCATCTGCGCGCAGAAGGCGGCAAACGACAGGCCGGAGCGGCCCCACAGCAAAATGTTTTGCGGGTTACCAATGGGGGTGAGCAGCGATCCGGCGTTCACCGCCAGCGCTTCGAAGATGATCAGCCGGTTAACCGGGATCTCGCAGAGTTTTTTCAGCGTGATGGTCAGCGGCACCACGATAAACAGCGCCACGTCGTTGGTTAAAAAGGTTGATAACAGCGCGGCTGCCATCACCATAAACATCGCCAGACGGCGTTCGGTGGCGAAACGGCGCACCATGCGACGCCCCACCACATCAAAATACCCGGACAGCTCGACGCCTTTGGTCAGCAGCATCAGTCCGCTGAGGGTAATAATAGTGTGCCAGTCAATGGCTTTACCCCAGCCTGCGGGGGCGAACGGGACAAAAAAGCTGAGCGCCACGCCCACCACCAGCAGCAGGTGAAAGAAATGGTCGCGGGCCAGCGCACGAACGAAAGGCAGCGTCATTCTGCGTTATGTTCCTGTTGCAGGGTAAACAGGCGGAAGCGCTCCAGCGTCTCTTCACTGACGTGATGCTCCATGCCTTCCGCATCGCGGCGGGCCGTATCCGGGCTGACGCCCAGCACCAGCAGAAAACTTTCCACGATCTGATGACGTTCACGGCTTTGCTGGGCGAGGGTTTCCCCTTCCGGCGTCAGAAACACGCCGCGCCACGGGATCTGTTCGATCAGGCCTACGCTGGCCAGTCGCTTTAACATTTTAGCTACAGTCGGCTGAGAAACGCCCAGCCGCGCCGCCATATCCACCTGACGCGCTTCGCCCACTTCGCGGATCAGATCGGAAATTAATTCAACATAATCATCGATTAACTCGCGACGATGCGCCTCACGAACCTGCCGAAATCCCTCGACATGTTCTTCAACATTAACCAGTTGCGTCACTTTTTTTATTGTTGGCGTACCTGCGCGACGACTCATTGTGCTTCCTCATTGACGTGACGCGAATACCGCGTCCTCTAAGCGAGCGGCCATTGTAAACCATCGCCTGTGGAGTACAAAAATTTAACGCATTAGCCATAGCTATAAAATATAGCCTGTGCTATATCTGTATGTAATGCAATCACCCTTCACGGACAGAATGGTTTTCAATCTGGACAGGAGGTAATCAATGAACGAATTCAGGAGATGTATGGCCGTGTTCAGTCACTCCCCTTTTAAAGTGCGTTTGCTGCTGGTTAATATGTTGTGCGATATGTTTCACAGCAAACCCCAGCCGGACGATAAACCTTCACGCTAATGCGGCGTCGCGGTACGCCGCTTCATTTTTCTGTCACATTTCCCCGTCATACTGATCGTTTCTATAGAAATTTCTTATTATTTGTTGGTTTTGTAACCATTATCGCAAAACATTGACGCGCGGCCTGTTGACCTTAACAGCGGCTCGCTCTATCTTCTCGCAGCCCTGCACAAATGCGGCTTGCGGATGACGGCCCTCTCCTCATTCTTCACGCATTGTCCCGCAGGTTTTGACCCTCGACGCCAGGGTGAGCACATGGCGTTTTCGCGATAGTGTCATATGAATTTAATAATAAAAGAAACCCTTGCTGCGCGTGGGCTGAACATCAGCCCGTGGACAGGTTTGTATTTTTTGCAGTCCTTACTCATTAACTACGCCCTCGGCTATCCCTTCAGCCTGCTTTATGCGGTGGCGTTCTCCCTTATTTTACAACTGCTGTGGCGTCATGCGCCGCGGGCGCAGAAAGTGCTGATTGGCCTGTGTACGCTGGTGGCGGCTTCCTATTATCCCTTCGGCCAGGCTTACGGCGCGCCGAACTTTAATACTCTGCTCGCCCTGCACTCCACCAATATGGAAGAGTCCACGGAGATCCTGACGATTTTCCCGTGGTACAACTACGTGATCGGCCTGTTTATTTTTGGCCTTGGGGTGATAGCGCTGCGGCGCAAACCGACAGAGCGTCCGGCCTGGGGCAAATGGGATCATCTGGGTGTCGCCTTCTGTCTCGCGGTGGTGTTCGTACAGCCGGTGAGCAATCTGTACTACGGCTGGGGCTTCCATCTGAAAGACACCGGTTATCCGGTGGTGCGCTTCGTAAAAGATGTGGTAGTCAATAACCGCGAAGTGCGTGAAGAGCAGGCACGCATGGCGGAGCTGTCCGGCATGAAAGATACCTGGACGGTGCTGGGCGTGAAGCCGAAATATCACACCTATGTGGTGGTGATCGGTGAAAGCGTGCGCCGTGATGCCATGGGCGCGTTTGGCGGCTACTGGAATAACACCCCCTTCGCCAGCCAGGTTAACGGTACCTTCTTTACCGATTATGTTTCTGCCAGCGGCTCGACACAGAAATCCCTCGGCCTGACGTTAAACCGCGTGGTGGATGATAAACCCCAGTATCAGGATAACTTTGTCACCCTGGCGAACCGCGCTGGTTTTCAGACCTGGTGGTTCTCAAATCAGGGACAAATTGGCGAGTACGATACGGCCATTGCCAGCATCGCTAAACGCGCTGATGAAGTCCATTTCCTGAAAAACGGCGATTTCGAGGCAGATAAAAACGTCAAGGATGAGGCGCTGCTGAAGATGACGGCGCAGGTCTTGTCTACACCGCACAGCCAGCCTCAGCTGATCGTATTGCATTTAATGGGTTCGCATCCGCAGGCCTGCGACCGCACCAGCGGTAAATACACGGTGTTTGTGCAGTCAAAAGAGACGTCCTGCTATCTCTATTCCATCACCCAGACTGATGAATTGCTCGGCAAACTGTACGCCCAGTTGCAGGGCGCGGGTGAGAGCTTCTCGATGGTCTATTTCTCCGATCATGGCCTGGCATTTAAAGAGCGCGGTAAAGATGTGCAGTATCTGGCGCACAGCGATACCTTCCAGCAGAACTTCCAGGTGCCCTTTATGGTGCTGTCGAGCGATGATAAAACCCATCGCGTGATCAAAGCCCGCCGCTCGGCGAACGATTTCCTGAGTTTCTTCTCGCAGTGGACCGGCATCAGCGCGAAAGAGATCGCTAACCGCTATCGCTTTATGTCATCCCAAAAAAGCGGCACCACCTGGGTGACGAATTTCAAGCTGCAGAAAGTGGATTATAACCACCTGGGAACAGATATCTTTGTCACCAAAACGCGGTGAGGACGTCCGGTAGCCTGTATTACGCAGTGAGTTCAAATTATGCCCGGTAAGCGCAGTGCCGCCGGGCAATTCCTTAAGTACCCGTGATGTAATTTCGAAATATATATCGAAACAGTCATCAGTTTTTTGTATATTCCCCTCTTTCCTTCCTTCTGTTTTTTTGTAACTTTCCATGTCTTTCATCTCCCTCGGCTGTATAGGTGCACTGGAGTTAAGCATACAGCGTCGTCATAAACAGAAATAAAGTGCAATCTTTTCAAACTAAATATCTTTTCTGTGCGCCCGGCCCCAACATCTTATTAACGTGTAAAAATAGCGACAGATATATATATTAAATAACGTTAAATATTCAGTTAATTTTAATTAAATCACCTTTTATTTTCACACTGCTACTATACGCGGGCTACTCACCAGCATAATTAAATACAAGGAACAGTGATGAAAAGAAAACTTATTTATCTGGCTATTACCATGGCACTGGCAGGTTCTGTCCATGCGGCAACGACCACACTGGTCATGAACGACCAGACGAACAAAATTGAGGGTCTGGATACCTCAGAGATGTTTAGTCTGGATAATGAAAATTCATGGATTGCTTATAACAACGAGAACCAGAATAATTTTCCTGGCAATGTAACGGTCACGGTTGCCACCAAAGACACTGACGCCGTTAATTCCACCACCTACAACCCTGAGTTGTCTTATCCGAATGCGGGTACCGTGGTACGCTATGATGGCTACTACTGGAGGAGCCAGTGGTATGTTAATCCCGGTGAAGTCCCGGGGCAGAACGCTGTCTGGACAAAGGTCAAGGCCATTTCCATCAATAAACTGGGCACCTTTATTTTCACGCCTTACACCGGTCAGGCCGCAACAGACTTCCAGAAACAGCAAAAAGAGAAGGTGAGCAAACAGCGAAAAGTTATCGGCTATTTCCCTGAGTGGGGGGTGTACGATGCCCACAATAACTTCACGCCTGACAAAATTGATTATTCACAGTTTACGCATATAAATTACGGTTTTGCGGTTATCAAAGATGGCGTAGTGATCACTCATGATACGGAACAGGGGCCGGGGTTAATGCAGGAACTGGATCGTCGAACCGCAGAAGCAGGAGTGTATAATATAGTTTCTGTCGGCGGCTGGAATAACTCTCTGGAAGGCGAATTTGAAGCGGCCACCAGCACCGATGCCGGCATAGAAAAACTGGCTAACAGCATTGTTGCCTATACGCTACAGTGGAAGTTTGATGGCGTTGATATCGACTGGGAATACCCTGATACCGATGCAGAAACTACGCAATTCAAAAAACTCCTCCAGTCGATCCGCAGTAAGTTAGACGACGAGGGGATAAAAACTGATAAATACTACCAATTATCGGTGGCGGTCACCACTAACCATAATAGTATTAAATATATTTCGCCAAAAGATGTCGATCCGTTAGTGGATAACTTTAACGTGATGACTTACGACATTCATGGTGCCTTTGATCCGATCACCGGTCATAACTCCCCGCTTTATGCCAACAGCAAAGACACCGATCTCAAACTCAATGCGTCTTCTGCTATGCAGGAATATAACCAGGCCTGGGGTATCGCGAAAAACAAACTGGTGATGGGTCTGCCTTACTATAGCCGTGCGTGGGGAGAAGTTGAACCGACTGAAGTTGTTAAAGGTCTGCCGGGATTATTCGCTCCGGGTTCCGCCACCGTGCACGGAGAATGGGATGATGAAGGGCAATTCACTGGCACTAGCCCCTTCTATACGCTTCAGAAAATGGCGAAAGACAGTAACTACACGCGTTACTGGGATAACGAATCTCAGGTTCCGTATCTTTATAACGCGAAGACCAAAGAGTTTTATACCTATGATGACGAGCAATCTATCACCACGAAAGTAAATTTCATCGATCAGCAAGGTTATGGCGGCGCTATTATCTGGGATATTAGCGGCGACACTCCAGAGCATACCTTAGGTAACATCGTTAAAAACCTGATTGAACCTGATGACGTCACGCCGGTACCGGATGGTGACGTGTCTGGCCTGAAACTGGATGTCTCAACTAATGTCGTTGATCTTGATACTTCAGTGACCACCGCAACGCCTAAAATAGCCTTTACGCTGCAAAAAGAGGATTTCCAGCAGCAATCCTATGATATTCGGGTAAACGATCGATCGGTGGCAACTGTCAATCATGGCACCGTTACTTCCGGTTATTATTCAGTGACCGGGAACACGGTCAATATTACGACCAACACGCTTGACCTCAACGCTAATGACATCGTCACTGTCCTTATTAATAAAGATGGAAAATATACTGAAAATGCCAGATTAGCGGTAACCAATGCCATGCTGAACTTAACCGTTCTGGGCGGAAAAGCGTTACTGGACTTCGATATCACTGAGTATAATACGGCGCAGGCGGTAGAAATAATTTACTTATCAAGCTATGTAAAAGGTGCCGTTCCGGAAGATTACTATCTGTATATTAACGATAAACTAGTGGGAACGTCCATCAGACAACAAGTCACTAATCTCAAGCAATCCGCTTATTATAAGTCAACCTTATTATTTACTCTGCCAGACGTGAAGTTATCCGTTAATGACAATATCAAGCTGTATAATGACGAACATCAGCTGATCGGACAGATTATCGTTCCTGAAGGTATTTACGTCCATTAACCAGTAAAATAGCGTTCTACACGTCCTGGGGCCGGCGTCAGGACGTTTGATGCAAAAAAAATCCGCCCGAGGGCGGATTTTTTATCATCACCGAAGTGATTAGAAACGGTAGCCAACGCCTGCGATCCAGGTGCCAACGTCAACGTTACGGATACGGCTCTGCTCGTAGGACACGTCCAGAGCAACGTTTTCCATCGGGTTGAACTGCATACCTGCGCCGTAAGAGAAGCCATAATCGCTGGTGTCAGCGGTTTTGAAGCCATCTTCACGCTGCTGGAATTTACCGTAACCAACACCCACTACGCCATAAATGCTGGCCCAGTCGTTGATACGGAAAGCAGGACCACCGGTCACGCCGTAGTACTGAGCTTTGTTATAAGCGCCGTCTTCGGTACGATCTTTTTCGGTGTAAGTGAAGGAACCGATGTAGCCCAGCGGGGTATCATTTTCGTAACGGTATTTCAGGTTGAAACCGTTAGTTTTGTTCGCTACGCCCTGCGCATCGCTCTGAGCGTAACCGCCAGAAACGGTGGATGCAGCTACTGCGGAACCTGCGGTAACGGCCAGAATCGCGGCCAGCGCTGAAAGACATGCAATTTTTTTCATAACCACCTCAAATGTGCTTCAAGTAAATCCTAAGTTTTAAATATATCAAAAATAGTCAGGAAACTCCTGGAGGTTTACGTTGTCTAAGGGGTCTTTTCCTGTAACAGAACGTTTCCAGCACTGACTATCTCTTTCAAAATGCAGCGGTTTTTCCACATGGGACGCTAGTTTTACGCGAGAACCGCAACATATTCATCCAGATTAATCCTAATCAAACGGCGATTAATCCATCAACTATGGGCCATTGTACGGATTTGCCACGACTTTTTTTCAACGAAGGTTCAACCGCACGCCGGTATTTCCATTACACTGCCTCTTTTACCTCGTTTGACATAAATTGACAGGAGAAAGGATGCCTGGCTTATCCCGTAAAGCACCGGTATGGATGCCCGTACTGGTCATTGTCATCGCCATGCTCTCTATTCAGAGCGGCGCATCGCTGGCGAAGTCCCTCTTTCCACTGATTGGTGCCCCTGGCGTCACTGCGCTGCGTCTCGCCCTCGGTACGCTGATCCTTATCGTTATCTTTAAGCCGTGGCGCTTACGCTTCACCAGGCAGCAGCGTAAGCCGCTGTTGCTGTATGGATTGTCGCTGGGCGCGATGAACTACCTCTTTTATTTATCTATCCAGACGGTGCCGCTGGGGATCGCCGTGGCGCTGGAATTTACCGGGCCGCTGGCGGTAGCGCTGTTTGCTTCCCGTCGCCCGGTGGATTTTATCTGGGTGGCGCTGGCGGTGCTCGGGCTATGGTTCCTGCTGCCGCTTGGTCAGGATGTTTCACACGTTAATCTGACCGGCGCGGCGCTGGCGCTGGGTGCCGGGGCCTGCTGGGCTATCTATATACTAAGCGGCCAGCGTGCCGGTGAAGAGCACGGCCCGGCGACGGTGGCAATTGGCTCGCTGATCGCGGCAGTGGTATTTGTGCCGATCGGCGTATTGCAGACGGGCGAAGCCCTGTGGCACTGGTCGGTGTTGCCGCTCGGTCTGGGGGTGGCGATCCTCTCGACGGCCCTGCCCTACTCGCTGGAGATGGTGGCGTTAACGCGCCTGCCAACCCGCACCTTCGGTACGCTGATGAGCATGGAGCCGGGACTGGCGGCGCTCTCGGGCATGGTGTTCCTTGGGGAAACCCTGACCCTGACCCAGTGGCTGGCGCTGCTCGCCATCATCACCGCCTCTATGGGTTCCACCCTGACGATGCGCCGTGAAGCGAAAGTAGAAAAAGTTGATATAAGCTGAATTATATTTACTGTGCGGCGACTCATGCCGCGCAGAATAACGTTTTACCCTGCTTCACTTTATTTCCATTCATATTTATTCACACTCTTACCGTTGTGGCGAATTAAGAATCATTCCTAAAAACTCTCACAAAGATTTGAAAATAAAGCACTTTAATTTTTTGATAGTGTCCTCACTATTAAACCGATAGGCACAGACGAAAAGCAAAGCCCGGATCCGCTGCTATACTTAGTTCCAGTAATTACCCGGGACATAAACATCAAGAGGATATGAGATTATGAGTACCGCTAAACTGGTAAAAACGAAAGCTTCCAATCTGCTTTATACCCGTAATGATGTCTCTGACGATGATAAGAAAGCGACCATTGAGTTGCTGAACCGTCAGGTTGTCCAGTTCATTGACCTGTCGCTGATCACCAAGCAGGCGCACTGGAACATGCGCGGTGCAAACTTTATCGCCGTTCACGAAATGCTGGATGGCTTCCGTACTGGCCTGGTAACCCACCTGGATACCATGGCAGAACGTGCTGTACAGCTGGGCGGCGTTGCGCTGGGCACCACGCAGGTTATTAACAGCAAAACCGCGCTGAAAAGCTATCCGCTGGACATCCACACCGTTCAGGAGCACCTGAAAGAGCTGGCTGACCGTTATGCCGTTGTGGCAAATGATGTGCGTAAAGCGATTGGCGAAGCCAAAGATGAAGATACCGCCGACATTCTGACTGCGGCCTCTCGCGACCTGGATCAGTACCTGTGGTTCATCGAATCTAACATCGAATAAGTATTGTAATTTGCTATGACCCCTCGCCTGTGCGAGGGGTTTTGCACTTTTATGGTGCACCCCTTCCCCGCATTCCCTCGTCAAACGTAAATCAGATGTAATAATCACTTCACACAATCGTTAATAAAAGATTGTTTCCCGACCACTTCCTGCGTTAAAAATAGACGTCAGTCTGTCCCCTCTGCCGTTGCACTAAAACAGCGCCCCATAATAGTGCAGCAGGCTACCGTTGCGCTGTTTTTAGTGCGCACTGGTGATGACACGTCTTTACAAAACAACAGGTTGTAAACCTGGCACGATTTTTTCATACTGCACATGTTCTCTCAGGGGATCGCCCCGTGGATATAAAAGGAAAGGCTATGAAGTCTGTATTGAAAGTTTCCCTGGCAGCTTTGACGCTGGCTTTTGCGGTTTCTTCTCACGCCGCGGATAAACTGGTTGTGGCAACGGATACCGCGTTCGTTCCGTTCGAATTCAAACAAGGCGATAAATACGTCGGTTTCGATGTGGATCTGTGGGCTGCCGTAGCGAAAGAGCTGAAGCTGGATTACCAGCTGAAACCAATGGATTTCAGCGGCATTATCCCGGCACTGCAAACCAAAAACGTCGATGTCGCGCTGGCCGGTATTACCATTACTGAAGAACGTAAAAAAGCGATCGACTTCTCCGATGGCTACTACAAAAGCGGTCTGCTGGTGATGGTGAAAGCGGACAACAACGACGTGAAAAGCGTAAAAGACCTGGACGGTAAAGTGGTAGCCGTGAAAGGCGGTACCGGTTCAGTTGACTACGCGAAAGCCAATATCAAAACCAAAGATCTGCGTCAGTTCCCGAACATCGACAACGCGTACATGGAACTGGGCACCAACCGTGCCGACGCGGTGCTGCATGACACGCCAAACATCCTGTACTTCATCAAAACTGCCGGTAACGGTAAGTTCAAAGCAGTGGGTGACTCTCTTGAAGCGCAGCAGTACGGCATCGCCTTCCCGAAAGGCAGCGACGAGTTGCGTAACAAAGTTAACGGCGCGCTGAAAACGCTGAAAGAGAACGGTACGTACAACGAAATCTACAAAAAATGGTTCGGTACTGAGCCTAAATAATAATTATAAGTTTTAACACGTTAAATCAGGGGCGCCCGTTCGCCCCTGCTGTTTTTAAACCACGGTTTACAGGAATACATCATGCAGTTTGACTGGAGTGCCATCTGGCCTGCCATTCCGCTTCTCTTTGAAGGCGCCAAAATGACGCTGTGGATCTCGGTCCTCGGCCTCGCAGGCGGCCTGATTATCGGTCTTGCCGCCGGTTTCGCCCGCAGCTTCGGCGGCTGGCTGGCTAACCACATCGCGCTGGTCTTCATCGAAGTGATCCGCGGTACGCCTATCGTCGTCCAGGTGATGTTCATCTATTTTGCGCTGCCAATGGCGTTTAACGACCTGCGTATCGATCCCTTTAGCGCCGCCGTCGTGACCATCATGATCAACTCCGGCGCGTACATTGCCGAGATCACCCGCGGTGCCGTACTGTCTATCCATAAAGGCTTCCGTGAAGCAGGTCTGGCGCTGGGGCTGTCGCGCCGCGAAACCATTCGCCACGTGATCCTGCCGCTGGCGCTGCGCCGTATGCTGCCGCCGCTGGGCAACCAGTGGATCATCAGCATCAAAGACACCTCCCTGTTTATTGTTATCGGCGTCGCCGAACTGACACGTCAGGGCCAGGAGATCATCGCCGGCAACTTCCGCGCGCTGGAAATCTGGAGTGCCGTTGCGGTCTTCTATCTGATCATCACCCTGGTGCTGAGCTTTATTCTGCGTCGTCTTGAAAGAAGGATGAAAATCCTGTGATTGAATTTAAAAATGTTTCCAAGCACTTTGGGCAGACCCAGGTGCTGCACAATATCGACCTGAACATTAAGCAGGGTGAAGTGGTGGTGATTATCGGGCCGTCCGGCTCCGGTAAATCAACGCTCTTACGCTGCATTAACAAGCTGGAAGATATCACCAGCGGCGATCTGATCGTCGATGGCCTGAAAGTGAACGATCCAAAAGTGGACGAGCGCCTGATCCGTCAGGAAGCGGGCATGGTGTTCCAGCAGTTTTATCTGTTCCCGCACCTGACGGCGCTGGAAAACGTGATGTTTGGTCCGCTGCGCGTGCGTGGCGCGAACAAAAAAGAGGCTGAAGTGCAGGCAAAAGCGCTGCTGGCGAAAGTGGGTCTTGCCGAGCGTGCGCACCACTATCCGTCAGAGCTGTCCGGCGGTCAGCAACAGCGTGTCGCTATCGCCCGCGCCTTAGCGGTGAAGCCAAAAATGATGCTGTTTGATGAGCCCACCTCTGCACTCGATCCGGAACTGCGTCATGAAGTACTGAAAGTGATGCAGGATCTGGCGGAAGAAGGCATGACGATGGTCATCGTGACTCACGAAATCGGCTTTGCTGAGAAAGTGGCTTCGCGTCTGATCTTCATCGATAAAGGCCGCATTGCCGAAGACGGCAATCCGCAGGCGCTGATCGAGAACCCGCCAAGCCCGCGTTTACAGGAATTTTTGCAGCACGTTTCTTAATCGCGCGATCCCCGCCCTCTTCTCCCCGGAGAGGGCGTATTCCCTGGATTTCTCTCATTTCCCGTCGCCGCTCCGCCATCCTCTATACTTATCCTTTTGTTCTGCTTTTCTCAGGAGGAGTCCGTGAAGTGGATCTTGTTGCTGCTTAGCCTGTTCTTCATGCCGCTGCACGCGGCGACGATCCCTGGCGTTACGTCAGGCGCGACCACCGCCCCAACCGAAGCCACCGCCGCCGAGCCGGATGTCGAGCAAAAAAAAGCTGCCTATGGCGCGCTGGCCGATGTGCTGGAGAACAGCGCTTCCCGGGAGGAACTGATCGGCCAGTTGCGGAAAGTCGCCGCCACGCCACCGCCGGAACCGGTGCCGACCATTACCCCGCCGGAAGTGCTGGAAGAGACCACCGTGCTGGAGAACGTCACTAACGTCACCCGTCATTACGGCGATGAACTGGCCTCCCGCTTCGCGCAGTTGTATCGCAACATCACGGATTCGCCACACAAAGCCTTTAACCCGCAAAGTTTTTATAATGCCGCCTCGCATTTTCTGATGCTGGCGGTGTGTGTGTTTGCCTTTTTCTGGCTGGCGCGCTTTAGCGTCACGCCGCTGTACCGCAAGATGGGCACCTGGGCACGCCGCAAAAACCGCGAACACAAGAACTGGCTTCAGCTTCCGGCGATCATCATCGGCGCGTTTATTATCGATATCATGCTGCTGGCCCTGACGCTGTTTGTGGGTCAGGTGCTTAGTGATAACCTGGACGGCGGAAACCGCACTATCGCCTTCCAGCAGGCGCTGTTCCTCAATGCCTTTGCGCTGATCGAATTTTTCAAGGCCATTCTGCGGCTTATTTTCAGTCCGCGTTTTCCCGATCTGCGCCCGTTCCCGGTCAAAGATGAGACGGCAAAATACTGGCATCTGCGCCTGACGGCGCTAAGCAGCCTGATTGGCTATGGGCTTCTGGTGGCGGTGCCTATTATCTCCAACCAGGTGAACGTACAGGTCGGCGCGATGGCAAACGTGCTGATCATGCTGTTTATCACCAGTTGGGCGCTGTACCTGATTTTTCATAACAAGATCACCGTGCAGCAGAATCTTATTCACCTGGCTGAGCGCTCGCTGTCGTTTTTCAGCCTGTTTATCCGCGCTTTTGCGCTGGTCTGGCACTGGCTTGCCAGCGCCTACTTTATGGTGCTGTTTTTCTTCTCGCTGTTCGATCCCGGTAACAGCCTGAAGTTTATGATGAGCGCCTCGCTGCGCAGTCTGGCCATCATCAGCGTCGCCGCCTTTGCCTCAGGCGTGCTCTCCCGCTGGCTTTCAAAAACCATCACCCTGTCGCCTCATGTGCAGCGCAACTATCCGGAACTGCAAAAGCGGGTTAACGGCTGGCTTTCCGCCTCGCTGAAGATGGCGCGCATTCTGGTGGTCTGTGTGGCGATCATGCTGCTGCTCAACGCCTGGGGGCTGTTTGATTTCTGGAACTGGCTGCACAATGGCGCAGGGGAGAAAACCGTTGATATTCTGATCCGCATTGCGCTGATCCTGTTCTTCTCCGCCGTGGGCTGGACGGTGCTGGCCAGCCTTATTGAAAACCGTCTCGCCTCGGATATTCATGGCAGGCCACTGCCGAGCGCCCGCACCCGTACGCTGCTGACGCTGTTCCGTAATGCGCTGGCGGTGGTGATCAGCACCATTACGGTGATGATTGTGTTGTCGGAGATTGGCGTGAACATCGCGCCGCTGCTGGCGGGTGCGGGGGCGCTGGGTCTGGCGATCTCTTTCGGCTCGCAGACGCTGGTGAAAGATATTATCACCGGGGTATTTATCCAGTTTGAGAACGGCATGAACACCGGCGATCTGGTGACCATCGGGCCGCTGACCGGCACGGTTGAACGCATGTCGATCCGCTCGGTGGGCGTGCGCCAGGATACCGGCGCGTATCACATCATTCCGTGGTCATCGATTACCACCTTCGCCAACTTTGTGCGCGGCATTGGCTCGGTGGTGGCGAATTACGATGTCGATCGCCATGAGGATGCGGATAAAGCGAATCAGGCGCTGAAGGATGCGGTGGGTGAACTGATGGCGCGGGACGATATTCGCGGGCTGATCATCGGCGAGCCGACCTTTGTCGGCATTGTCGGCCTGACCAATACCGCCTTTACCCTGCGCGTGACTTTCACCACGCAGCCGCTCAAGCAGTGGACGGTACGCTTTGCGCTGGACAGCATGGTGAAGAAATATTTCGATCTCGCAGGGGTACGCCCGCCAGTGCAGACTTATCAGGTGCTGGCGCAGCCTGCTGCGCCGTCATCGGCCGCGCCGCAGGAACTGCCGCCACCCGCCGCGCCTACGCTTTAAAACGGGTATTTGCCCAGCGGCGACGCTGGGCGTCATCCATAAAGGTCCAGGCAATAAAGCGACTCTGCTTTTGCCCCTGGGCCATCTCTTTTTTCACCACTTTCACCGCACCGGCTTCCGTCAGCGCACGATACAGCGGAGGGAGGTTTTCCCCGCGCGATACCAGCGAGCTGAACCACAGCACCTGACGGCCAAAGGCCTGGCTTTCGGCAATCATCTGCGTGATAAAGGCCACTTCCCCGCCCTCACACCACAGTTCCTGCTGCTGGCCGCCAAAGTTCAGCGCCTCGCTGCTCTGGCCCAGGTTACGACGCTTACGCTCGTTTCCGGCACGGGCGGCGGCGGCAGAATCATGGAACGGCGGATTGCACAGGGTGGCATCGTACTGTTCGTTTTTATGGATGATACCGGTGAGGATGGCTGCCGGATCTTTTTGACGACGCAGGCGCACGGCGCGGGTCAGCCCCGGATTGCCGTTAATGATCGCCTGGGCGCTGGCAAAGGCCTCGTTGTGCACTTCCGTGCCGGTAAAGCGCCAGCCGTATTCATGATTGCCGATCAGCGGATAGATGCAGTTGGCACCCACGCCGATGTCCAGCACGCTCGCCTGACGCGGCACGGTACCTTCAGCACTTTCCGCCAGCAGATCCGCCAGATGATGAATATAATCCGCGCGGCCCGGTACCGGCGGACAGAGGAACCCTTCCGGAATGTCCCAGTGGGCAACGCCATAGAAATGCGCCAGCAGCGCTTTGTTCAGTGCCTTCACGGCGAGGGGATCGGCAAAGTTTACCGTCGCCTCACCCGTTGGCGTGGCAATAATAAAGCCACGCAGCTCCGGGCAGTCCTGACAGAGGGCGTCAAGATCGTAGCGGCTGTGATGGCGGTTTCGCGGGTGTAATCCCGGCTTCTGGGCAGTCATGGCATTCTCCTTTCAACAGCGGCGTAAGATACCCGTTGACGGCGGCGCGGTAAATAAGTGACGCTCGCTATTCTGATTTAATCGTAAAAATGGGTGAACTATGTATTTTTATCAGCCAGCACAGGGACACGGTCTGCCGCACGATCCGCTGAATGCCATTATCGGCCCACGTCCTATCGGCTGGATCGCCTCGCAGGACAGTCAGGGACAGCGCAACCTCGCCCCCTACAGCTTTTTCAACTGCTTTAACTATCGCCCACCGATTATTGGTTTTTCCAGCACCGGCTGGAAAGACAGCGTGCGAAATATCACCGAAACCAAAGAGTTCGTCTGGAACCTGACCACTTACGATCTGGCGGTGCGGATGAATGAAAGCTCCGCCTCCCTGCCGCACGGCGAAGATGAATTCGTGCGCGCCGGGCTGACGCCGGTGGCAAGTCAGGTGGTGAGCGTGCCGCGCGTGGCAGAAAGCCCGGTCAATTTCGAATGCCGTCTGTCCCAGTGTATTCAGTTGACCGCCGCCAACGGTACGCCGATCGACAGCTGGCTGGTGCTGGGCGAAGTAGTGGGGATCCATATCGATGAATCCTTGCTGGAAAATGGCATTTACCAGACTGCCAAAGCCCGTCCGGTATTGCGCGCGGGGGGTCCGTCGGCGTATTACACCATTGATGAATCCCAGCGTTTCGACCTGGTACGCCCCGACGCCCGTTGAGTCCTGAAGCCATCGCTTTGCCTGTATGGTCTAAACTATAAGGATGTACAACGATAAGGAGAAGGCGATGGCTTCCGGTTGGGCAAATGATGGCGCAGTGCAGGATCAAATCGACAGCACCGTAGAAGACGCCGTGGCGCGCGCCCGGCGCGATCTGCCAAAAGGCGAGAGCCTGAAAGAGTGTGAAGAGTGCGGTGAGCCGATCCCTGAAGCACGTCGCAAGGCGATTGCCGGTGTGCGGCTGTGCGTGAACTGCCAGCAGAAGAAAGATTTACAAAATTCAACAAATGCAGGATATAATCGCAGAGGTTCTAAAGACAGCCAGTTACGTTGACCTTTACTGACCTAACATGACAGTGCAAGCGGTTGCGAAGCGGCGCACAAAAAATCGTACAGAAAGTAGCAAATCGTGCCGCTAATCCCCTGCAACCGCAGCCACCACCCTTTCCTGACACATTCACCGAAAAAATATGTTCCTAATCAATTAATTAACGATCGTTCAATTTTTTAGAACAAGGTCGTCAATTCTCTTCGATTTAATCTTTTGCGAAATACTGTGATACTTATCACATCGACGGAACATCGTCCCCTTAACAGAATAACCTGCGAGAGATTAACCATGAAAACCATCAAATATGCTGTTGCCGCCATCGCCCTTTCTACCCTGTCCTTTGGCGCGTTTGCTGCCCAGGCAGTGACTGCTGAACAGGCCAGCAACATGAATAAAATCGGTGTTGTTGCTGCTGACGGCGCGACCACCCTCGACGGTCTGGAAGCTCAACTGGCACAGAAAGCGGCTGAAGCAGGCGCTACCGGTTATAGCATCACCTCTGCTAACACCAGTAACAAAATGAGCGGCACCGCGGTTATCTACAAATAATCGACTGAATGCTTTACACCTGCGGTTAACCTCCGCGGGTGCGTTTTACCCTCATCATATGTTTTATTTGCAATACCAGAGTGTTATTACCCTTGTTGCCCGTCCGGTCTGGACGGGCTTTTTTTTTGTCTTAAAAACGGGCGTTAACCTGCGCCAGTCCTGCCTCAATGGAGTCAGCTTCACCGGTGGCATACAGACAGCAGGCCATCTGCGTTTTCAAAGATTGGGGTATCGCTTCGCTGCCCACAATACAGCGCTCGATCCAGCGCGCCGTGGTGTGCGGATCTTTGGCGTCCGGCAGTGAGACGCCGCTTTGCTCTTCGGCCTGACGTTCGAGGATCACCCGCGCGCCCTGGCTGTCTATCAGCGTTATCTGCGGGCAGCGCTGTGGGTTGGCATACACTTCCCCTTCGGTGCCATGCATCAGCAGGCCGCGGCCACCAATATCACTGAAGAATTTCGCCACACGCGGCACGTACTCCGGGTGGGAGACGCTGGACAGGCGCAGGGCGGCGTCTTCGGCGAACGGCGTTGCCAGCTTGGCCAGCGTGTGGGCGCTGTTACGCACGCCCATCCGCCAGCGCATCGCCAGCTGGTTTTCCAGCGGCGGGCAGAGCGCGCTGACGGGGATATAGACCGGCTGATGACCATCGAGCTTCGCCTGCGCCTGTCCGGCAAGGTGCGTGGCTTCAATGCCGAGCAGCGCAAAAATGGTTTCTGTCACTACACGAGTGGGATCTTCGCTGACGCCGTGCACCACCACCGGAAAACCGAGTTTATGCAGCAGGATAGCCAGCAGCGGCGTCAGGTTGGCCTGTTTCCGCGCGCCGTTATAGCTTGGGATAACAATCGGCATCGGCTTTGCCACTGGCGGCGTCAGGCGCATTGTCTGCTGCTGCATGGCGTCATAGAAACCGAGCATTTCCGCTTCGCCCTCGCCTTTGATGCGCAGCGCGATCAGGATGCCGCCCATTTCCAGTTCCGGCACGTCGCCGTTCAGCATGTGGGTGTACAGCGCGCGTGCGGTGTCAACATCCAGATCGCGTGCGTGATTTTTGCCGCGCCCGACCTCTTTGATGATCTTGCGATAGTCCATGAAATCTCCTTCCCGTGCCCAGGTTAGCGTCGTCGGCGACGGCTCTGTTTTGCTTCCGCTTTTGGTTTACTTTTCACTATAACGTCCGGAACGGCAGGTTGTGAAATAGGAAATACCGGTAGCGCGTTGAGCAGACGCTTGCCATAGCTTTTGGTCAGCAGGCGTTTATCGTAGATCACCACTTCGCCCCGACAGCTGTGACTTCTGATCAGACGCCCGACCTGCTGGATAAGATTGAAGGAAGCGCTTGGCAGACTCTGCACTTCAAAGGGATAGCGGTTAAGGCTTTTCAGCCATTCCCCCTCGGTGATCACCACCGGGCTGTCGATGGGCGGGAAGGCGATTTTATGGATATGCACCTGCGTCAGGTAATCGCCTTTCAGATCCAGCCCCTCGGCAAAGGATTGCAGACCGACCAGCACGCTGCGCTCGCCGCTATCAATGCGTTTGCGATGTAGCTCCACCAGCCGGTAACGGGGCTGATCGCCCTGCACCAGCAGCAATAGCCGCAGGTCGGTGACAAAGGTCAGAAACAGCTGCATCGCGCGTCCGCTGGCAAACAGCACCAGCATGCCTTTGTGCGCTTTGCTTTCCAGCTGTTCCCGAAAATAGGTCGCCATCTCCGCAATATGCTGCTCTTCATGCTCCATCAGCGGCTCGTACTTCATCTGCGGAATAACGATTTTACCCTGCTCGACATGGTTAAACGGCGAGTCCAGCGCCACAAAACGGTCCCCCGCTTTTTCTTTCAGGCCGCTCATCTCCTGGAGCCGGGTAAAGCTGTTCAGCGAGCGCAACGTGGCGGAGGTGATGATAATGTGCGGCACGCTGCGCCACAGCAGCTTCTCCAGCTGATCGCTGACGCGGATCCCGACACAATGGAAGAACAGATGTATCTGCCCGTCGCGCACCTCGCGCGTTGCCCATTTTGAAACCGGCGCACCGGACGCCTGCGCCATGGAGGCCAGCCGCCACAGCTTGCTCTGGCTTTCAAACATGCCGAGCGCGCGGTTCATTTGCAGGATCACCCGGTGCAGGCGCACGATGTCATGCTGCCCGGTTTTCTCGCTCAGATCGCTTAAAAACAGATCCGCCAGACCACGCAGCATGTCGGTGAGTTTCGCCAGCCGCTGACAGATTGCCATGATTTCATCCGGCAGTTCCCCCATCGCAAAACGATGCTCAGCCGCCTGGCCTGCGGGCATATACAGATTCAGGATATTATTCAGCGAGGCGATCAGCTCATACAGCTCTTCGCAGTGGGCGTTCAGTCGCTCCGGCGTTGCCAGCGGCGGCGTTGTTTTCGGGCGGAACTGCTCCATGCAGGTAGCCACCAGTTTGCTGAACAGATCCAGCTGCAGGCGATACCAGGGCGCGCTGATCTCCGCGCTCATTTCCAGCGCATCACGCGCCACATCAGGCAGGTGATGGCCTTCATCCAGCACCAGCAGCAGGTTTTTCGGCTCCGGCAATACGGCTTCGGACTCCATTGCCGCCATCACCAACGCGTGGTTTGCCACCACCACCTCCGCTTCCTGCACTTCCCGACGGGCGACAAAGAACGGGCATTCTTTGTAGTAATGACAGTTGCGGTTCAGACAGCTGGCTTTATCGGTGGAGAGCCGCGCCCAGAGCGCATCTTCAATATTCTGATCGGTGTGATCGCGCAGGCCGTCCCATTTGTAGCTGTCGAGATCGACTTTAAGCTTTGCGCAGCGCTGCTGTTCTTCTTTGCTGCCGGGCGTCAGTTCGTCGTCCATAAACGCCAGCAGATCCTGCTGGGTAGCGTCGCTGCTGGCGAGCGCGGCCAGATTGCGCGGGCAGACATAGCGTCCGCGCCCAAAGGCGGCGGTAAAACGCAGGTCGGGAATGATTTTCTTCAGCAACGGCAGATCCTTACTGAAGATCTGATCCTGTAGCGCCACGTTCGCGGTGCTGACCACCAGCGTTTTTTGTTCTTCCCGGGCGATAGCAATGCCGGGGATCAGATAGGAAAGCGTTTTACCGACGCCGGTCGGTGCTTCGATAGCCAGATGCCGCCCCTCTTCCCCGGCGAGGGTTTTCGCCACATCGGCAATCATCTGCCGTTGCGGTGCGCGGGGAATAAAATCCGGGATCTGTTGTTGTAGCGCCTTGTACCAGGCGGCTATCTGCGCTTTTAGCGCGGCGGATAAGGCCATCGGGAAACCTGAAATACTGTATAAACAGCCACTATTGTGGCATTTTTAGCGTTCAGGCTGTACCTTTTTTTGCCGTCTCTGGAAGGCGGCTCGTAAAAACGGGAGAAGTTCCCTTTCTCCCTCGCGGTTAGCGCAGTTCAGGCCAGTAATCTTTGTTCGCCTCAATCAGCGCATCCAGCACCTTACGGGCTTTTTTCGCGTCCACAATGGTGCGGTTGAGGGTCAAAGCCTGCAACGCTTTGGTGTAAGAGCCTTCAAACCAGGCCTCGACCGTCAGACGCTCATAGGCGAACTGCTGCTCGATAAGCCCTTTGTAGAAAGTCGGGATTTTGCCCACGCCATAAGGACGTGGCCCGTTGATGCCTATTTCTGCCACCACTTCCACCATCACGTCGTTGTCGAGGTTTTCCACCAGGCCGTTATTTTCCAGCATGACGATAAATTTTTTCTTCAGATTGAACGCGATGGCTTCCGCCAGTTCGACAATCATGTCGCCGTGGGCATCGTTGTGCACCACTTTGACGTTTTTGGTGGTGCCTTCCGCCACCGCCGTGCGGCACTCTTCAAAGACACGTTTTTCGCGGCCATTCATCACTTCGTTGGCGCGGGTGAAATTCGCATCCAGTTTTGAGAATTTGTATTCCGGATAGAGGTAGTACTGCAAGTAAGTGTTCGGCAGATAGTCCGGAAAATCGCGCAGCATGTCGGCGACAGCGGCGTAGGTGTCCAGCCAGGACTGATCGCGCTGCTCGGCATCCGCCGGTTTAAAGCCGTTATCGGAAATAATGGCTTTCAGTTGCGGCAGCAGATCGACGCCGTTTTCATCGTACAGATGGGTGAACCAGCCGAAGTGGTTGAGGCCAAAATAGACCGGCTCGAAGGTTTCCGGGTTGCGCCCCAGCAGACGCCCGTAAGAGCGCAACAGGTTCACCGGCTGGTCGCAGATATTCAGAATACGATCGTCATCCGGGAAGCGCTGGTTGAGCGCGTCGGCGACAATGGCTGCCGGGTTGGTATAGTTGAGGATCCACGCCTGCGGCGAGCGGGCGCGAACGTCCTCCACCAACTGGATCATGTCGCGGATCGAGCGCATACCGTAGGCAAAACCGCCTGCGCCACAGGTTTCCTGACCAATCACGCCGAGGCTGAGCGGGATTTTTTCATCTTTTTCGCGCATCGCGTAGCCGCCGGTGCGCATCTGGCAAAAGATGAAATCCATATCGGCAAAAGCTACGTCTTTATCGGTGGTACAGGTAAATTCCAGTTCCGGATATTCTTCACGGAACAGTACTTTCGCATATTCGCCTATTACCGCCTGACGCTCTTCATTAACGTCAAACATCACCAGTTTCTTCAGCGGCAGACGCGACTTGAGTTTGCATAAGGCTTTTAATAATCCCGGCGTCCAGGTGGAACCACCGCCGACTAATACGATATTAAAGGTGTTTTTCATCATCAGTTCTCTTATGGCGTCTGTTGAAGTAATTGTTGTTTTACGGCGCTGGCGATGCTTTCCACCTGCGGACCGTAAATAACCTGTAGATCGTTCTCCGTGGTGCGAATAAACCCGTTGGCCCCGCTCTGTTTCAGCGCGGCTTCGTCCACTTTCGCCATATCGCGAAGTTTGACGCGCAGCCGGGTAAAGCAGCAGTCCACGTGGTGAATATTTCCCCCGCCGCCCAGCCCCTGAATAATCAACGCGGTTTCACCGGATACCTTATCTGTGCCCGTGATTACGCTGTGCACGCGGTCATCCTCTTCCCGCCCCGGCGTTCTGGCATTGGTGCGTAAAATGACCCATTTAAATACGACGTAATACGCCGGCGCCCATATCGCGCCCTGAAGTAAACTGAACCACCAGTGGGTTTTCGCGCCACCCAGTACGCCGAACACCATAAAGTCGATAAAGCCGCCCTGGATATTACCGATCATCACCTCCAGCAGTTGCGCGCAGGCAAAGGAAAGCCCGGACATGACGGCGTGGAATAAGAACAAAATGGGTGAGACGAAGATGAAGCTGAATTCCAGCGGCTCGGTGATACCGGTAGTAAAGGAGGCCAGCGCTCCGGCCATCATTAAGGCTTTGACGCGCTGTTTATGCGCCGGGCGGGCACAGCGATAGATCGCCAGCGCCGCCGCCGGTAAACCAAACATCATCACCGGAATTTTGCCCTGTGCCAGAAAGCGCGTGGCTTCGCGGGTGATGTCATCCGCCAGCGCGCCAGGATGGGCAAGGGCATAATTGAAAATAGAGAGCGCGCCGATCACACTTTCGTTATCGACATGTACCATGCCGCCTACCGGCGTGAAGCGCACGGTTTCATTAAGGATATGGTGCAGACCCGTCGGGATCAGAATACGTTCGGTAAAGGCGTACACAAAGGTGCCGAACGGCCCGGACTCGCCAATAAATTCACCGATATGAATAATCGCTGTGGCAATAACCGGCCAGATTAATGACATTAAAACGCCGACCAGCGGCAGCACGACGACGGTAATAATGGGCACAAAGCGGCGGCCACCAAAATAGGCGATGGCCGCCGGGAGTTTAATCGTATAAAAGCGGTTGTGCAGTATTACCGTGACCATGCCAGCAATAACCCCGCCGAGTACGCTCATCTGATAAGAAAATATCCCCAGCGTGCTGGCGAATTCCGCGGAATACATCACCGCTTCGGTCTGGCTGTAGCCTTTTTCCACAAATGCAGCCACGGAGGTCGTCGCCGGCGTTAAGCCCTGCACCAGCAGACTAAAATTAACGCCGACGTGAAAGGTAATAAAACCAATCACCGCAGCCAGCGCGGCGGTGGGTTTTTCATCCCGCGCCAGTCCAATAGCGGCGGCAATGGCAAAGAGTAAGGGTAAATTGGCAAACAGCGATCCGGCCACCTTACGAATAAAGCCGATGATGTGCTGCATCAGTTGGGCATTCATCATGTCGGCACTGACAATCGCCGGGTTTTGCAGTGCCGCCGCGAGGCCCAGAAATATCCCGGCGGCGGCAATCACCGAAATCGGCATCATTAATGCCTTGCCTAAATCTTGTAAAAACTCGCCAGCGCGACTCATAGCGTGATCCTTATTCAAGTAAGGGTATTACGGATCGAGAACCTGCCACGAGTATAGGCAGCTTAGATGTATAGTTGTCTAGCCCACTTATTTTATAACCAGAGTTGGATCACAGAACAGCGTTGCCGTTACGGACGTTCGGCGGTCAGCGTGAAACGGTAATGCTGCTGGTTGTAATAGATTTCGGACACTTCGAAGGGAATGCCTTCCGCAAGCCAGGCGACGGAAGTGGCATGTAAAACGGGTTCATCACGGTTGATACCGAGCATATCACGCACGTCCTGGGACGGCAGCTCAGCGCGGATCTCTTTTTCTGAGCGGGCAACGGTGTGGCCTTTGCGGCTGATATAGGCGTATTTCGAGGCGTTGAGATCGGCTTCGCACAGATCGCTGAACGGGGCAAACAGCATCCAGGACTGTTCAAACACAAAGGGCACCTCATCCAGCAGGCGCAGGCGTTTCATAAACCATACCCCTTCCCCGGCCTGTATATGCAGCTTTTCTGCTATCTCAGCAGGCGCAGCCTGACGTGACAGGCAGATAAGGCGATTGATCACCGGCTCGTCAAGGCCCAGCGTGGCTTCGCTGGAGGAGAGATGGCGATCGAGAGGTAACGGAATGCGCAGGATTCTTTTGGGGTGGGCGACAAAGGTGCCCTGGCCGCGACGGCGCTCGACTTTTCCCTGACGCACCAGATAATCGACGGCTTTGCGCGCGGTCATGCGCGACACCGAAAACTGCTGGCAGAGTTCATTTTCCGACGGGATAACGTCGCCCGGGCGTAAATCACCGGCGCAGATGCGACCCGTCAGATACTGCTCAAGCTGTAAATATACCGGGACGGTAGAATGTTTATCGATCATCAGAGCGCTCCGCACAGAGTGAAGCGTATGTTAGCGGCCCCGCCGTAAAGAGACAAGAACCCCTCACCCTAACCCTCTCCCGAGGGGAGAGGGCCGGGGTGAGGGGCAATCGTTACTGGGCTGCCGGTTTGCGAGGACGCGGACGGCGCGGTTTTTCACCGGCCGGCTTTGATTCGCTGGTGCGGCGTGCGCCAGGCGCTGCGCTGTCGCTACGGCGTGGCTGCTGGCTGCGACCATTGCCGCCCTGCCCGCGTCCACCACCGCCGCCACTGCGCTGCTGGCGACCGTTCTGAATAGGTTCCGCTTTGATCGACGGATCCGGCTCATAGCCCGCAACGGCAATACGCGGGATCTCTTTTTTCAGCAGACGTTCAATATCACGCAGCAGTTTATGCTCGTCGACGCAGACCAGCGATAGCGCTTCGCCGGTTGCCGCGGCACGACCGGTACGGCCAATACGGTGCACATAGTCTTCCGGCACGTTTGGCAGTTCATAGTTCACCACGTGCGGCAGCTCTTCAATATCCAGCCCACGGGCGGCGATATCAGTCGCCACCAGCACGCGCAGTTCGCCGGATTTGAAATCAGCCAGCGCCCGGGTACGTGCGCCCTGGCTTTTATTGCCGTGGATCGCCGCACTGCGGATGCCGTCTTTGTTCAGCTGCTCGGCAAGATGGTTCGCGCCGTGCTTGGTACGGGTAAACACCAGCACCTGTTGCCAGTTGCCCTGGCCGATCATCTGAGACAGCAGTTCCCGTTTGCGTTTTTTATCCACAAAGTGAACGTGCTGGGTGATCTGCTCAGAGGCGGTGTTGCGACGCGCCACTTCGATTTCCAGTGGGTTGTGCAGCAGTTTTTCCGCCAGACCTTTGATCTCATCAGAGAAGGTGGCAGAGAACAGCAGGTTCTGACGTTTTTTCGGCAGCTTCGCCAGTACACGGCGAATATCGTGAATGAAGCCCATATCGAGCATGCGGTCAGCTTCGTCCAGCACGAGGATCTCAACGCTGTCGAGCTTCAGGGCGTTCTGGTGTTCCAGATCCAGTAAACGGCCCGGTGTTGCCACCAGCACGTCCACGCCGCCGCGCAGTTTCAGCATCTGCGGGTTGATGCTCACACCGCCGAAGACCACCAGCGAGCGAATGTTCAGGTATTTACTGTATTCACGGACGTTCTCACCAACCTGAGCTGCCAGCTCGCGGGTCGGCGTCAGGATCAGCGCACGCACCGGACGGCGCGCTTTGCTGTGCGGCTCGTTATCCACCAGGTGCTGCAATAACGGCAGCGTGAAGCCTGCGGTTTTGCCGGTACCGGTTTGGGCGCTGGCCATCAGGTCGCGCCCCTGCAACACGGCCGGAATGGCCTGTTGCTGAATTGGAGTGGGTTCGCGGTAGCCCTGCTCGGCAACGGCGCGCAGGATCTCAGGGTTTAAACCCAGTTCATCAAAAGACATAACAACTCCGAACCGCCCCGACCGTTACCGGTGTAGTTTTCAGGGAGATCAGTAACGTGACGGATGACAAAAACCACAATGTCATGAAGAGGCGGAGTGTAGCAGCTTTTGTGACGCACCGCATAAATTATCCCTTCGCCCGTTGTCAGCACGATAAATCACTAAACTGGACAAGGTTAAAAAAACGGCATAATGTTAATCAATCGATTGATTAATTTTTAATGACGCCATGAATGCATCCCTGAAAACCACCAAAGGCGAACAGGCAAAAGGCCTGCTGATCAAAGCCGCGCTGGCGCAGTTTGGTGAGTATGGCCTGAATGCCACCACCCGTGAGATTGCCGCACAGGCCGGGCAAAACATTGCCGCTATCCCTTACTATTTTGGTTCGAAAGAAGATCTTTACCTCGCCTGCGCCCAGTCAATTGCCGACTTTATTGGCGAGAACTTCCGCGCCCATGCCGAGGCCGCCGAGCAGTTGCTGGCACAGCCCGCACCAGAAAAAGCGGCCATTCGCGAGCTGATCCTGCGCGCCTGCAACAACATGATCCAGTTGCTGACGGAAGATGAAACGCTGCCGCTGAGTAAATTTATCTCCCGCGAACAGCTCTCCCCTACCCGCGCCTATCACCTGATCCACCAGCAGGTGATCGATCCGCTGCACAGTCATTTAACACGCTTGATCGCCGCCTTCACCGGACGGGATGCCGGCGATACGCGCACGATTTTGCATACCCACGCCCTGCTCGGCGAAATCCTCGCGTTTCGCCTGGGCCGGGAAACTATTTTACTGCGCGCTGGCTGGCAGGCGTTTGATACGGACAAATGTGCGCAAATTTATGAAGTCATCTGCTGCCATCTCGATCTTATCCTCGAAGGATTAACGTTAAGGAGCCAGGAGTCATGAAAAAACCGGTGATTATCGCACTGGCGATGGTCGTGGTGCTCGCCATTATTGGCGCGGGCACGCTGTGGTATCAAAGCCGACAGGATCAGCCGCTGACGCTGTACGGCAACGTGGATATTCGCACGGTCAACCTCAGCTTTCGCGTCGGGGGACGGCTACAGACGCTGAACGTCGATGAAGGCGATCAGCTGAAGGCGGGCCAGACGCTGGGCGTGCTGGATCGCGCGCCCTATGAGAATGCGTTATTGCAGGCGAAAGCCAACGTCTCCACTGCTCAGGCGAAATACGATCTGACGACCGCAGGCTATCGTGATGAAGAGATCGCCCAGGCCGTGGCAGCGGTCAATCAGGCACGCGCGGCCTATGATTATGCGCAGAACTTTTATCAGCGCCAGCAGGGGCTGTGGAAAACCCGCGTGATCTCCGCCAACGATCTGGAAAATGCCCGTTCGTCACGCGACCAGGCGCAGGCCAGCCTGAAATCGGCGCAGGATAAGCTCAGCCAGTTCCGTGCCGGGAACCGTCCGCAGGAGATCGCGCAGGCGAAAGCGGGCCTTGAACAGGCGCAGGCACAGCTGGCTCAGGCGGAGCTGGATCTGCATGACACCACGCTGGTTGCCCCGTCCGACGGCACCGTCCTCACCCGCGCCGTGGAGCCGGGCAGTATGCTGAACGCGGGCAGCACGGTGTTAACCCTGTCGCTTACCCGCCCGGTATGGGTGCGCGCCTATATTAATGAACAGAGCCTCAGCGAGGCGCGGCCAGGCCGGGAGATCCTGCTCTATACCGATGGCCGACCGGATAAGCCCTATCACGGCAAAATCGGTTTTGTTTCGCCGACGGCGGAATTCACGCCGAAGACCGTCGAGACGCCGGATCTGCGCACCGACCTGGTGTATCGCCTGCGCATTATCGTCACCGATGCCGACGATAACCTGCGCCAGGGAATGCCGATCACCGCCACTTTCCAGGATGCCGCGGCGCATGAGTAATGACGCGATCCAGTTAAGCGGTCTGGTAAAACGCTTTGCCGGGATGGACAAGCCCGCCGTGGCGCGGCTGGACTGTGAGATCGCCTCCGGCTACGTCACCGGCCTTGTCGGGCCGGACGGTGCGGGCAAAACGACGTTGATGCGCATGCTGGCCGGGCTGATGAAACCCGACGAGGGCGAGGCGCGGGTGCTGGGGTTTGATCCCATCAGGGACGACCGCGCGCTGCACGCCGTGCTGGGCTATATGCCGCAAAAATTCGGCCTATATGAAGATCTGACGGTAATGGAAAACCTTAATCTGTATGCCGATCTGCGCAGCGTGACGGGGGATGCGCGCAAACAAACCTTCGCGCGGCTGCTGGAATTCACCGCCCTGGGTCCGTTCACCGGGCGGCTGGCGGGGAAACTCTCCGGCGGCATGAAGCAGAAGCTTGGGCTGGCCTGTACGCTGGTGGGCGAGCCAAAAGTACTGCTGCTCGACGAACCTGGGGTCGGCGTCGATCCTATCTCACGCCGGGAGCTGTGGCAGATGGTGCATGAACTGGCAGGTGACGGGATGCTGATCCTGTGGAGCACCTCTTATCTGGACGAGGCGGAACAGTGCCGCGATGTGCTGCTGATGAACGAAGGCGAACTGCTGTATCAGGGCGAGCCTAAAGCGCTGACGCAAACCATCGCCGGACGCAGTTTTCTGCTGCACAGTCCGCAGGAGAATAACCGTCGTCTGTTGCAGCGCGCGCTGAAACTGCCGCAGGTGAGCGACGGCATGATCCAGGGCAAATCGGTGCGCCTGATCCTCAAAAAAGAGGCCACCGCCGATGACATTCGCGAGGCGCCCGGTATGCCGGACATTGAGATCGCTGAAACCGCGCCGCGCTTTGAGGATGCGTTTATCGATCTGCTCGGCGGCGCGGGCGCGTCGGAATCGCCGCTCGGCGCTATTCTGCACACCGTTAACGGCAACGCGGACGAAACGGTGATCGAAGCGCAGTCCCTGACCAAAAAATTCGGTGATTTCGCCGCCACCGATCACGTGGATTTCAGCGTGAAGCGCGGGGAGATCTTCGGTCTGCTCGGGCCGAACGGTGCGGGGAAATCCACCACCTTTAAGATGATGTGCGGATTGCTGGTGCCCACCTCTGGCAAAGCGCTGGTACTGGGTATGGATCTGAAAGTCAGTTCCGGCAAAGCGCGCCAGCATCTGGGCTATATGGCGCAAAAATTCTCGCTGTACGGCAACCTGAGCGTTGAACAGAACCTGCGCTTTTTCTCCGGCGTCTATGGCCTGCGCGGGCGGGCGCAGGATGAGAAAATCAACCGCATGAGCGAGGCGTTCGGTCTGAAAAGCCTCGCCGGACAGGCGACGGACTCGCTGCCGCTCGGCTTTAAACAGCGGCTGGCGCTGGCCTGCTCGCTCATGCACGAGCCGGATATTTTGTTTCTGGATGAGCCAACCTCCGGCGTCGATCCCCTCACCCGCCGTGAATTCTGGCTGCACATCAACAGCATGGTGGAAAAAGGCGTCACCGTGATGGTGACCACGCACTTTATGGATGAAGCGGAATACTGCGATCGCATTGGCCTGGTGTATCGCGGCAAGCTGATTGCCAGCGGCACGCCGGACGATCTCAAAGCGCAGGCCGCCGACGATGCGCAGCCGGATCCAACCATGGAGCAGGCGTTTATTCGCCTGATCAACGACTGGGACGAGGAGCATGCCAATGAGTAGTTCTGCGTTAAGCTGGCGGCGGGTACGTGCGCTGTGCATAAAAGAGACGCGGCAAATCGTGCGCGATCCCAGTAGCTGGCTGATCGCCTTTGTCATTCCGCTGCTGTTGCTGTTTATCTTCGGTTACGGCATTAACCTTGATTCGAGCAAGCTGCGCGTCGGCGTACTTCTGGAGCAACGCAGCGAAGAGGCGCTGGATTTCACTCATACGATGACCGGCTCGCCCTACATAGATGCCACCATCAGCAACAGCCGCCCGCAGCTTATCGAAATGATGCAGGCCGGGCGTATTCGCGGGCTGGTGGTGATCCCGGTGGATTTCGCCGAAAAAATGGCACGCCCTGGCGATGAGGCGCCCATTCAGGTGATCACCGACGGCAGCGAGCCAAACACCGCGAACTTTGTACAGGGCTATATGCAGGGAATCTGGCAGCTATGGCAGGCCCAGCGTGCCAGCGATCGCGGCGAGTCTTTTGAACCGTTGATCGACGTGCAGATGCGCTACTGGTTTAACCCGGCGGCCATCAGCCAGCATTTTATTATCCCCGGCGCGGTAACCATCATTATGACGGTGATCGGCGCGATCCTGACCTCGCTGGTGGTGGCGCGAGAGTGGGAGCGCGGCACCATGGAGGCGCTGCTTTCCACCGAGGTGACGCGCGGTGAGCTGCTGCTGTGCAAGCTGATCCCCTACTATTTTCTCGGCATGCTGGCGATGCTGCTGTGCATGCTGGTGTCGGTGTTCGTGCTGGGCGTGCCCTACCGCGGCTCGCTGCTGGTGCTGTTTCTGATCACCAGTCTGTTTTTACTGAGCACACTCGGCATGGGGCTGCTGATTTCCACCATCACCCGCAACCAGTTTAATGCCGCGCAGGTGGCGCTGAACGCCGCGTTTCTGCCGTCGGTAATGCTGTCCGGCTTTATTTTTCAGATCGACAGTATGCCCGCCGCCATCCGCATGGTGACCTACATTATTCCGGCGCGCTATTTCGCCAGCACGCTGCAAAGCCTGTTTCTGGCAGGAAATATCCCGACGGTGCTGGTGATCAATACGCTGTTTCTGGTGGCCTCGGCGGTGATGTTTATTGGCCTGACGTGGATGAAAACCAAACGGCGGCTGGATTAATTTTGCCCGGTGGCGCTGCGCTTACCGGGCCTACGGGGCATGTAGGCCGGGCAAACAACGTGCCGCCCGGCGGGGTTTTCCCGGGATCGCCGCCACCCGGTATTAAGGAGATGCTATGTTTCACCGACTCTGGACGCTGATCCGTAAAGAGCTACAATCGCTGCTGCGCGAGCCGCAAACCCGCGCCATTCTGGTGCTGCCGGTGTTGATCCAGGTGCTGCTGTTTCCGTTTGCCGCCACGCTGGAGGTCACCAACGCTACCGTTGCCATCTATAACGAAGACAACGGCAAACATGCCATTGAGCTGACCCAGCGCTTTGCACGAGCGAAAGCCTTTACGCACGTCATCATGCTTGCCAGCCCGCAGGAGATTAAGCCGACGATTGACCAGCAAAAAGCCCTGCTGCTGGTGCGCTTCCCGGCAGATTTTTCCCGTAATCTTGATACGTTCCAGCCCGCGCCGATGCAGTTGATCCTCGACGGACGTAACTCAAACAGCGCGCAGATCGCCGCTAACTATTTGCAGCAGATCGTCAAAGATTATCAGCAGGAGTTACTGGGGGATAAGCCAAAACCGAATAACAGCGAACTGGTGGTGCGCAACTGGTATAACCCGAACCTCGATTACAAATGGTTTGTCGTGCCATCGCTGATTGCGATGATCACCACCATTGGCGTGATGATTGTCACCTCGCTGTCGGTGGCGCGCGAGCGGGAACAGGGTACGCTGGATCAGCTGCTGGTGTCGCCGCTGGCCACCTGGCAGATCTTCGTTGGCAAAGCGGTACCGGCGTTAATCGTCGCCACTTTCCAGGCCACTATCGTGCTGGGCATCGGTATTTTTGCCTATCAGATCCCCTTTGCCGGATCGCTGCTGCTGTTTTATTTCACCATGGTGATTTACGGACTGTCGCTGGTGGGCTTCGGGCTGTTGATTTCGTCGCTGTGCGCCACCCAGCAGCAGGCGTTTATCGGTGTATTCGTGTTTATGATGCCGGCGATTTTACTTTCCGGCTATGTCTCCCCGGTGGAGAACATGCCGATCTGGTTACAGAATCTGACGTGGGTGAATCCGATCCGCCACTTCACCGACATTACCAAGCAAATCTATCTCAAGGATGCGAGTCTGGGGATCGTGTGGGGAAGTTTGTGGCCGCTACTGGTGATAACGGCCACGACAGGTTCAGCGGCGTACGCGATGTTTCGTCGTAAAGTGGCCTGATGTTTTATCTTTCATCAGCAGCGAGATGATGGCGGGACCGGCGAGGATCACCACGCCGGCCAGCGCCAGCAGCAGGTTATTTTGCAGCACGCGGGAGAGCAGCCACAGCACGATCATTGCCGCGCCAAAATACCAGGTGGTGGTCAGCTCTTCGAGGAAATCGCCCATCTCGCGCCACTTCGCCTCGTGATGACGTTGCAGCGCCAGCATCAGGATCACCGTCACGCCATAGACCACGCACAGGCCCAGCCCGACATGTACCAGCGCCTTGCTCATCCAGCCCATTATCAGCACTGCGACGACCATTAAATGCAACACAATCTGCCAGCAACTTAAGCCTGTTGCGACACGAATACGTTGTTGCCATCTCATGGCTTATCTCCTTAACGGATATTTAACTGTATTGAGAGTACCGGACTTTACGGAAAAATCCGTAAGGCCGCATCTTTTTGTGACAAGGACTACACTTTATTTTCATCAGGATAGTGACGCGGGAAGGATAAAAATGACGCAACAAACCCGACAGTTTTCTTTAAAAGTGCTCACCATTAATACGCACAAGGGCTTCACAGCATTTAATAAACGCTTCATTTTGCCTGAGTTGCGCGATGCGGTGCGCACCGTCAGCGCAGATATCGTCTGCCTCCAGGAGGTGATGGGCGCGCACGAAGTGCACCCGTTACACGTCGAGAACTGGCCGGACACCACGCACTATGAATTCCTCGCCGACACCATGTGGAGCGACTTTGCCTACGGTCGCAACGCAGTCTACCCTGAAGGGCACCACGGCAACGCCGTGCTATCGCGCTATCCGATAGAACATTATGAGAATCGTGATGTGTCAGTGGAAGGCAGCGAGAACCGCGGTCTGCTGTATTGCCGCATCGTTCCGCCACAGTATGACCGGCCAATCCACGTAATTTGCGTCCACCTGGGCCTGCGCGAGGCGCACCGGCAGGCGCAGCTGGATATGCTGGCCGAGTGGGTAAATTCCTTCCCTGAGGGCGAGCCGGTAATGGTGGCGGGCGATTTTAACGACTGGCTGCAAAAGGCCAATCGTCCCCTGCAAACGAAGGCCGGGCTGGAGGAGATTTTCACGCGGGCGCACGGGCGTCCGGCGCGCACCTTCCCGGTCAGTTTTCCTGTGCTACGTCTTGATCGTATTTATGTGAAAAATGCCAGTGCCAGCGCGCCTACGGCGCTTCCGCTGCGCAACTGGCGTCATTTGTCCGATCATGCGCCCCTGAGCGCGGAGATCCATTTATGAAATGTGGCTGGCGAGAAGGGAACCGTATCCAGCTTCTGGAGAACGGCGACGAATATTATCCGGCGGTGTTTGATGCTATCGATCATGCACAGCGCAAAGTGATCCTTGAAACCTTTATCTGGTTTGAAGATGACGTTGGCAAACAGTTGCACGCGGTGATCCTGCGCGCGGCGCAGCGCGGCGTGGATGTCGAAGTATTACTGGACGGCTACGGCTCACCGGATCTGAGCGATGAATTTGTCAGCCAGCTCACCTCGGCTGGCGTGGTGTTCCGCTATTACGATCCGCGTCCGCCGCTGATGGGGATGCGCACTAACGTATTCCGCCGTATGCATCGCAAAATCGTGGTGATCGACAATACCATCGCCTTTGTCGGCGGCATTAACTACTCCGCCGAGCATATGTCCGATTACGGCCCCGAGGCGAAACAGGATTATGCGGTGCGGGTGGAAGGCCCGGTGGTGCTGGATATCCTGCAATTTGAGCTGGAAAACCTGCCGCAGAACGCGCAAACCCGCCGCTGGTGGCGGCAGCGTCGTCGTCATCTGGCGGAAGAAAACCGCACGCCCGGCGAGGCACAGGCGCTGTTCGTCTGGCGTGATAACGACGATCACCGGGACGACATTGAGCGGCACTATCTGAAGATGCTCGCTAACGCCAAACGCGAAGTGATCATCGCCAACGCCTACTTCTTCCCTGGCTACCGTCTGCTGCATGCCATGCGCAATGCGGCGCGTCGTGGCGTGCGGGTGAAGCTGATCGTGCAGGGTGAACCGGATATGCCGATTGTGAAAGTTGGCGCGGAACTGCTGTACAACTATCTGCTGAAAGGCGGCGTGCAGGTGTACGAGTACCGTCGTCGCCCGCTGCACGGCAAAGTGGCGCTGATGGATGACCACTGGGCGACCGTTGGCTCCAGCAACCTTGATCCCCTTAGCCTGTCGCTGAATCTGGAAGCCAATCTGATTATCCATGACCGCGCGTTCAACCAGACGCTGCGGGAAAATCTCAACGCGATTATTGCCAATGACTGTAAGCGCGTGGATGAAACCATGGCACCGAAACGCACCTGGTGGAACCTGGCCATTAACGTGGTGGTGTTCCACTTCCTGCGTAAATTCCCGGCGCTGGTGGGCTGGTTGCCTGCCCATACGCCACGACTGGCGCAGGTGCCCGCGCCGGTACAACCGGAAATCGAAACCCAGGATCGCGTCACTCCCGAAAACTCTGAGGTAAAACCCTGATGGCAAAATCGCATCCAAAATGGCGTATTGCCAAAAAAATTCTGACATGGGTGTTTTTTATCGCCATGGCAGTGCTGCTGGTGGTGTATGCCCGCACGGTAAACTGGGAAGATGTCTGGGAGGTAATTCGTAACTATAACCGCACAACGCTGCTGATTGCGCTGGGTCTGGTGGTGGTGAGTTATCTGCTGTACGGCTGTTACGATCTGCTGGCGCGCACTTACTGCGGGCATAAGCTGGCTGCACGGCAGGTCATGCTGGTGTCATTCGTCTGCTATGCCTTCAACCTGACGCTAAGTACGTGGGTGGGCGGTATTGGTATGCGCTATCGCCTCTATTCCCGTCTGGGGCTGCCGGGCAGCACCATCACACGTATTTTCTCCCTCAGTATCACCACTAACTGGCTGGGCTATATCCTGCTGGGCGGCATTATTTTTACCTTCGGTGTGGTAGAGCTGCCGGCGCACTGGTATATCGACGAAGGTACGCTGCGCATTGCCGGTATCGTGCTGCTGGCGTTTATCGCCGTGTATATGTGGTTCTGCGCCTTTGCCAAACGTCGTCATGCCACCATTAAAGGCCAGAAGCTGGTGCTGCCATCGTGGAAATTTGCGCTGGCGCAGATGGCGATCTCCAGTGCCAACTGGATGGCGATGGGTGCCATTATCTGGCTGCTGCTGGGTCAGGAAGTGAACTACTTCTTCGTGCTGGGGGTGCTGCTGGTGAGCAGTATCGCAGGGGTGATCGTGCATATCCCGGCGGGTATCGGCGTGCTGGAAGCGGTGTTTATTGCCCTGCTGGCGGGAGAACATACCACGAAGGGCGCTATTATCGCCGCCCTGCTCGCCTATCGTATGCTGTATTACTTTATTCCGTTGCTGCTGGCACTGGTGTGTTATCTGCTGCTGGAAGGTCGGGCGAAAAAGTTACGGGCGAAGAACGAGAAGGCAATGGCGAAGTAAGCGGGTTGTTGCCCGGTGGCGCTACGCTTACCGGGCCTACGCGCTCTGCAGGCCGGGCAAACAACGTGCCGCCCGGCACTGTTATTGTCAGCGGCGGTTACCGAAAATCCGCAGCAGCATCAGGAACAGGTTAATAAAGTCCAGATACAGCGTCAGCGCGCCGAGGATCGAATAACGGCGCAGGTTAGTGCTGTCACGGGTATCGATATTTTCCCCGATGTTTTTCAGCTTCTGCGTGTCATAGGCCGTCAGCCCTACAAACACAATCACCCCGATATAGGTCACTGCCCACATCAGCGCTTCGCTTTTCAGCCACAAGTTAACCAGCGAGGCCAGCACGATCCCAATCAGCGCCATAAACAGCATATTACCGAAGCCGCTCAAATCCCGCTTGGTGGTGTAGCCGTAGAGGCTCATCGCGCCAAACATCCCGCCTGCCACCACAAAGGTACTGGCAATGGAGGAGTAGGTGTAGACGAGGAAAATACTGGAAATGGTCAGCCCGGTTAGCGCCGAATAGAGCATAAACAGCGTAGTGGCCATCCCGGCGCTCAGACGATGTACCATCCCGGAAAGCACAAATACCAGCGCCAGTTGCGCGATCACCAGCCCGAAGAAGGTGATTTTGCTGGAGAAGACAAACATCATTACCGCCGGGGTATTCGCGGAATACCAGGCGATAAAGGCGGTTAACAACAGACCGCAGGTCATCCAGCCATACACCTGCGCCATATAGGTTTGCAGACTGCCGCGCGCCTCGACAATCGAGCCGCTTCGTGGGTATCTGTCCATGATTAACTCCTGATTAAGTGAAGAGAATATAAGGGTAACACATCCCTGCGAAAGCGGGTCACCAGCGTTCTGCGGCCTGCTTATCGCTGTCTCTTGCATCCACCCAGCGGCTGCCTTCCGGCGTCGCTTCACGCTTCCAGAACGGCGCGCGGGTTTTCAGATAATCCATAATAAACTGCGCCGCTTCAAAGGCAGAGCTGCGGTGCGCGCCGGTGACGCCGACAAAAACGATTTCGTCGCCGGGCCATAATTCCCCGATGCGATGAATGACCGATACGCGTTGCAGCGGCCAGCGCGCCCGGGCGTCGCTGACGATCTCGGCGAGCGCTTTCTCGGTCATGCCGGGATAGTGTTCAAGGGTCAGTGCACTGACGCTGTCGCCCAGATTGTGATTGCGTACTTTGCCGGTGAAAGTGACCACCGCGCCGTCTTCATCACAGGCTGCCAGCCACTGGTATTCGTCGCCGACGCTGAAATTGTCGTGACCGACACGGATACGGGTATTTTCCATCAACTTATCCTCCGGTTACCGGCGGGAAGAATGCCACTTCATCGCCGTCGCGCAGCGGGTGGTCAAAGGCCACCAGCGTCTGATTGACCGCCGCCAGCAGCTTGCCGGATTCCAGCGCCAGCGCCCAGCGGTCGCTTTTCGCTGCCAGCGCCGCACGCAGTTGTTCCACGTTCTGAAAAGCGGCGTCAACCTCCAGCGCATCGCAGGCGACCAGTTCACGCACCTGCGCAAAAAACAGCACCTTAATCATCGCTTGCCACCCTGAAATCCCCGGATTTACCGCCGCTTTTCGCCAGCAGGCGCAGCGGGCCAATGACCATGTCTTTTTGCACGGCTTTGCACATGTCATAAATGGTCAGCGCCGCCACGGAAGCCGCGGTCAACGCTTCCATTTCAACGCCGGTTTTCCCGGTCAGCCGGCAGAGGGATTCAATGCGCACGCGGTGATGTTCAGGTTCAGCGCGCAGATTCACTTCCACTTTGCTCAGCATCAGCGGATGGCACAGCGGGATTAAATCCCAGGTACGCTTCGCGGCCTGGATACCCGCGATGCGCGCGGTAGCAAACACATCGCCTTTGTGATGGCTGCCGTCGATGATCATCTGTAACGTTTCCGGGCGCATGGTGACAAAGGCTTCGGCGCGCGCTTCACGCACGGTTTCGGCTTTGCCGGACACATCCACCATGTGCGCTTCGCCTGCGGCGTTAATGTGGGTTAACTGAGACATGGTTTATTTCTTTAAATGAGGGTGAAAATTACACGGGCGGGTGCGGGCGTCGAGCTGCGGGGCAATGATATTTTCCCATGCGGTGCGGCAGGCTTTGGTCGACCCAGGCATGGCGAAAATCAGCGTTTTATTGGCGATGCCTGCGATAGCACGGGATTGCAGCGTCGAGGTGCCAATCTCTTCAAAAGAGAGCATACGGAACACTTCCCCGAAGCCTTCCACCTCGCGGTCGAACAGCGGCAGCAGCGCTTCCGGGGCCTGATCGCCGTCGGTCAGCCCTGTACCGCCGGTGATCAGCACCACCTGCACGTCGTCTGCGGCGATCCACGCGGAAACCTGCGCGCGAATAGCGTAGCGATTCTCTTTGACAATCGCTTTATCGACGATGTGATGCCCCACTTCCTGCGCGGCATCGCGCAGATAGTGACCGGAGGTGTCGTCCTCTTCGGTGCGACGGCTGGTGACGGTTAAAATAGCGATACGGGTCGGAATAAAGTCTGCACTAACCTGACTCATGAGAAATCTCCTTATTCGGTGTTACCCGCCGATGTACGACAGATTTTGCGTAATACCGGTATTGCCCTGATGCAGGAAATGGGTCTGTTTTTTATGCGTCAGCGCTTGCGCAATACGCGCCTCCAGCGCCGTCTGCTGGCTGTCATCTGCGAGCAGATCGCGCAGGCTGACGCCGCCGTCGCCGAACAGGCAGAGGTGGAGTTTCCCGACAGACGAGACGCGCAGGCGGTTGCAGGTGGCGCAGAAGTCTTTCTCATACGGCATGATAAGGCCGATTTCGCCTTCATAGTCCGGGTGACAGAATACCTGCGCCGGGCCGTCGCTGCGCTGGCGGAGCTTCTGGATCCAGCCGCGGCGCAGCAGTTCATCGCGCAGCACCATGCCGGAGAGATGATGTTTGCGGAACAGCTCGCTGCCCTCGCCGGTTTCCATCAGTTCGATAAAGCGCAGCTGAATGGGCCGCGGCTGGATCCACGCCAGAAACGTATCCAGCTGGTGATGGTTTACATCGCGCATCAGCACAGTGTTCACTTTGACTTTCTCAAAGCCCGCCGCAAAAGCCGCGTCAATGCCGTCCATCACCTGGTGGAATTTATCCTGGCCGGTAATGGCGTGAAACTGGCGGGCATCTAGGCTGTCGACGCTGACGTTGATCGCCGTCAGCCCGGCATCGCGCCAGTTCTGCACGTCACGCGCCATGCGATAGCCGTTAGTGGTGACCGCTATCTGGCGGATAGCCGCGTTTTCGCGTACTGCTGCGATGATATCGGTGAAATCCCGGCGCAGAGAGGGCTCCCCGCCAGTCAGGCGCACTTTTTCCGTGCCCAGTGCGGCAAAGGTACGGGTGACGCGGCGAATTTCATCGACGCTGAGGAAGCCTTTATTGGTCACGCCGCCCGGCTTGTAGCCATCGGGCAGACAATAGGTGCAACGAAAATTGCACACGTCGGTAATCGACAAACGCAGGTAAAAAAACTTACGCGCGAATGCATCGGTAAGTTGTGAGGCCATGTACACCTTTCCAGATTCGGGAGGTGCAGTCATTTCTTCCTGCACCCTGGTGGCAGTTTGCCACGGCCAAAGCACCATATCATTAAGACGTAGGCACAGAGGCTAGAGTGTGTGTGATTAGCAAGCTCAGGCGATAATATCGCGATACGCCCTGTTTCGCCATCCTTGCATAGCGCTATATAATTAACTACATAGCGACATAATCGTGCATTTTCACTACAGACTACGCGATAATCTCAGGCTTGCATTGATATGTGTCATCTTCCCCCCGACGTGGCATCGTCATAAAGGGGTATTCCGGCTAACGTAACGTGATTTTTTCGACTTAAGGACTGGCTATGCGCAATCGCACTCTTGCGGATCTCGACAGGGTTGTCGCCCTCGGCGGCGGGCACGGACTGGGACGGGTAATGTCTTCCCTCTCCTCGCTCGGCTCCCGTTTAACCGGCATCGTGACCACCACCGATAATGGCGGCTCGACCGGACGTATTCGCCGCTCCGAAGGCGGCATCGCCTGGGGCGACATGCGCAACTGCCTCAACCAGTTGATCACCGAGCAGAGCGTCGCCTCAGCGATGTTCGAATACCGCTTTAGCGGTAACGGCGAGCTGGCCGGACATAATCTCGGTAACCTGATGCTCAAAGCGCTGGATCACCTCAGCGTCCGGCCGCTGGAAGCGATCAATCTGATCCGCAATCTGCTGAAGGTAGACGCCTTTCTGATCCCCATGTCAGAGCAGCCGCTGGATCTGATGGCGCTCGACAGCGAAGGCCACGCGGTATACGGCGAAGTGAATATCGATCAGCTGACGCAGCCGGTGCAGGAGCTGATGCTGTTCCCCAGCGCCCAGGCGACCCGCGAGGCGGTGCAGGCGATTGCCGAAGCGGATCTGATTTTGATTGGGCCAGGAAGTTTTTACACCAGCCTGCTGCCGCTGCTGCTGCTCGATAATCTGGCGCAGGCGCTGCGCCGCACCCCGGCGCCGGTGGTCTATATCGGTAATCTCGGCAAAGAACTCAGCGTCGCCGCCGCCAGCCTCAGCCTGAACGATAAGCTGGCACTGATGGAGCAGTATGTCGGTAAACGCATTATTGACGCGGTAGTGGTTGGCCCGACGGTGGATGTCTCATCGGTGACCGACCGCATCGTGATCCAGGATGTGCTGGAAGCGAGCGATGTGCCCTATCGCCACGATCGCCGCCTGCTGCGCGCGGCGCTGGAACGTGCGGTACAAAGCCTCGGCTGATCCTGTTCCCCTCGTTTGTTACGAGGGGAAACACTTTAATCAGTAGTTTCTTAAGTTCTTAAGGTTGCCTTAACCCTTCTCTGTGAACATGCCTGGTATATTCCCACAGGACGTTCACTATGCGCCGTATACCCCTTCGCCGACCTGAAATGAGTCGCCTGACTTTTCTGTTGTTGTTTTCCGTCTATATATCCGTCTTCCTGAACCTGATTTTTTACCGTCAGGCCTGGGGGCTGTTACCCGTTAACTCGGCTTACAATCTGGCGGTTTTTCTGTCGATGCCGCTGGTGGCGTTCAGCGTCATTAATATTGTCTCGACGCTGGCCTCTTTTGTGTGGCTGGATCGGCTGGTGCTGGCGGTCTTTATTTTACTCAGCGCCGCCACACAGTATTTTATCTGGACCTACGGCATTATTATTGACCGCTCGATGATCGCCAATATGCTGGATACCACCCCGGCAGAATCCTTTGCGCTGATGACGCCGCAGTTAATTCTGACCATTGGCCTGTCCGGTATTGCGATGGCGATCCTCGCGTTTGTAGTGAAATTTAAAAAAAGCCCCTCGCGCGTGCGCAGCGTAGTGAGCCGAGGTCTGAGTATTCTGGCTTCGGTGGCCTTGATACTGCTGATCGCCGTCTGCTTTTATAAAGATTACGCTTCGCTGTTTCGCAATAATAAAGAACTGGTGAAATCCCTCGGCCCCTCTAACAGCATCAGCGCGATGCTGTCATATGACGTGCATCACCGCATGGATAATCTGCCGCTGGTCAGGCTGGGCGAAGACGCAAAACCCATTCCGGCTATGCATACGCCCCCCGACAAGCATCTGACCATCCTCGTGGTTGGCGAAACTTCACGGGCGGATAACTTCGCGCTGTCAGGCTATCCACGAGATACCAATCCGCTGCTGTCGAAAGACAATGTGGTCTATTTCCCTGAAACCACCTCCTGCGGGACGGCCACGGCAATTTCGGTACCCTGTATGTTTTCCGGTATGCCGCGCAAAAATTACAACGAGCAGCTCGCGCATCATCGTGAAGGCTTGCTGGATATTGTGCAACGCGCGGGGATATCAGTGCAGTGGAATGAAAATGACGGCGGCTGTAAAGGTGCCTGTGACCGCGTGCCGCATCAGGATATGACGAAACTGAATCTGGCCGATTATTGCATCAAGGGCGAATGCCAGGACGAAATTCTGTTCCATGATCTGCAAAAATATATCGACAGCCTTCCCAATGATGGGCTGATCGTATTACACACCATCGGCAGTCACGGCCCGACCTACTATAACCGCTATCCGCCGCAGTTCCGGAAATTTACCCCCACCTGCGACACCAATGAAATCCAGTCCTGTTCCCGCGAACAGCTGGTTAACACCTATGATAATACGGTGCTGTACGTGGATTATATTGTCGATAAGGCGATTAAATTATTGCAGGCGCAGCCGGGTAATGTCACCACCAGCCTGGTGTATCTCTCCGATCACGGCGAATCCTTAGGTGAAAATGGCGTTTATTTGCACGGCCTGCCTTATTCCATCGCACCGGATTCACAAAAACATATTCCGATGCTGATCTGGCTTTCCGATCGGTATCAGCAACGTCATGCCGTTAATTACGCTTGCCTGAAAAAACGCGCCAGCACGGAAGCGTTTTCCCAGGATAATCTGTTCTCAACGATGTTAGGGTTAGTGGGTGTACAAACCAGCGAGTATCATGCGGCAGATGATATTCTCGCGCCGTGCAGGGGTTAATACTGATGAAAATCTTAGTGGTTGAAGACGATACGCTGCTGTTGCAGGGGCTACTGCTGGCGATGCAGTCGGAAGGGTATGCCTGCGATGGCGTCGCCACGGCGCGGGAGGCCTCGCAGTGCCTGGCGGTCGGGCATTACAGCCTGATCGTGCTGGATCTGGGGTTGCCCGATGAAGACGGCGTGCATTTTTTACAGCGTCTTCGCCGAGAGAAGTGCGATCTGCCGGTGCTGATCCTCACCGCCCGCGATACCGTTGAGGATCGCGTGTCGGGCCTGGATGCCGGTGCCGACGACTATCTGATGAAGCCCTTTGCGCTGGAAGAGCTGAATGCCCGTATCCGTGCCCTGCTGCGCCGTAAGCATAATCAGGGTGACAGTGAGCTGACGGTGGGCGATTTGCAGCTCAATGTGAATAACCGCCAGGTGAAGCTGGCGGGGCAGTCGCTGGAACTGACGCCAAAAGAGTACGCCCTGCTCTCGCGCCTGATGTTAAAAGCAGGCAACGCGGTGCACCGGGAAATCTTATACAACGATATTTACAGCTGGGATAACGAACCGGCGACCAACACGCTGGAAGTGCATATTCATAACCTGCGCGACAAAGTGGGTAAAGATCGCATCCGCACGGTGCGGGGCTTCGGCTATTTGCTGGTGAAAACGCCGGGAGAGCAGTAAAGCATGAGTTTTAGACACTGGACGCTGCGGCGTCGTTTGCTGCTGACCATCGGCACGATCCTGGTGGTCTGTCAGCTGGTGAGCGTGTTCTGGCTGTGGCATGAAAGCAAAGAGCAGATCCAGCTGATTGTGCAAAGCGAGATCTACAAAGCTAATAATCACAGCAACATTAAACATGAAGTGCATGAAGCCGTTGCCAGCCTGCTGATCCCAAGCCTGGTCATCATCGGCCTTGCGCTGGTGCTGTGCTTTCAGGCGATAAAACGCATCACCCGGCCGCTAAAAGATTTGCAGCACGAACTGGAGATCCGCACGCCGGATAACCTGCAACCCATCGCACTGGAAAAAACCGTGCCGGAAGTCGAAGCGGTCACCACGGCGATCAACCAGCTGGTGGGCCGCCTGAACGTCACCCTGGATCGGGAGCGTTTATTTACCGCTGACGTGGCCCATGAACTGCGTACACCCTTAGCCGGATTACGTCTGCATCTGGAATTGTTGTCGAAAAGCCATGCGATTGACGTCAGCCACCTGATCCTGCGCATCGAGCAGATGACGGAAAACGTCTCGCAGTTGCTACAACTGGCGCGGGTGGCACAGTCTTTTTCGGCGGGAAGTTATCAGCAGGTTATGCTGATCCGCGATGTGATCCAGCCCTTGCAGGGGGAACTGCTCACCATGCTCAGTACACGCCAGCAAACGCTGGTATGGCCGGAAAACGCCGGGGATGTTGCAGTCAGTGGCGATGCGCCGCAACTGCGCGTGCTGCTGAGAAATCTGGTTGAAAACGCCCATCGCTACAGCCCGGAACAGGCCGTGATTACCATTCACGTCAGCAATGAAGACGCCCCGGTACTGGCGGTGGAAGATGAAGGTCCTGGCATTGACGAAGCGTCCAGCCATGAGCTGAGCAAAGCCTTTGTGCGTATGGACAGCCGTTACGGCGGCATGGGACTGGGACTGAGTATCGTCAGCCGCATCGCACAGTTACACGACGGGGAGTTGTTTTTGCATAACCGCAACCCCGGACCGGGGCTGCGTGCATGGGTACGGTTTCCGGACAGCAGCGCCGAGGGCGCAGCGATTAAACGGTAAACCAGGTATGCAGGAAGCTGGCCACGATCATCATCGTGGTCACCAGCGCGAGTAATTGTACGGAAGTTAGTTTTTGCATGGCACTGTCCTCATTAACGTCAGGACAGTGTCGCCGTGCAAGATTAAGGTTAGATTAAGCCGCATAAAAAAATGCGCTACGATGTGATGATCTTCTCATTTCCCGGTTCATAACGTGTTCCGAATCCGGACCAGCGCGCCAGCACCGCATACAGCACCGCCATCACAAAGCAACTCAGGTTAAACAGCACCCAGGGCGCATACTCCAGCGTCGCTACGCCGAGGGTTTTCGCCATAAACATCCCGGAGATGGTCCACGGAAACAGCCCTTCCAGCAGCGTCGCACCTGACTCCATGGCGCGGGACATGTTCACCATATGCAGCTTTTTGGTTTTAAAGCAGGGATCGTACATATTTTTGACGAGGAAAAAGCTGATCACCGCATTGCCGGTGCAGGCCACCAGCAGCGAACTGGTCAGCATGGTTGCCACCACGGTGCTGGTCACTGAGGTGAGCTTTTTCACCAGCCGCTGCAAAATAACGTTAAGCCCGCCGGACACATCCAGCGCCGAGGCAAACAGAAAAGCGCACAGCATCACCACAATCGGGCTGACCATCGAGTACATCCCACCCCGGTTAAGCAGCGTAGTGATGTTTTTGCTGGTCGCCTCGTTCATTACCACCGTGGTGAAACCCGGGATCATGCTGGTGTTAAAGCCGTTGATGGCCGCCTTCACCAGATCCGCCAGCGCAAAGGGCTGTACCACAGCGGCCAACCCCAGAGCCATAAAGGACGAGGCGACCAGCACAATGACGGTATCCCATTTGCGCATGGCACCGATAAACACCAGCAGCGCCGGGACCATCAGTAGCGGGTTGAGCCAGAACAGCTGCTCAAGGGCATTTTTCATGATCGGAATGGTGTCCAGTTGTAGTGCCTGCGCCGCCTGCAAATCCCATCCGGCGATCCAGAAGCCGAGACAGGCGAACAGAAACGCCGGTACCGAGGTGTACATCATGTGGCGAATGCTCTGGTACAGCTCCGCCCCGGCTGCCAGCGCCGCCATGTTTGTGGTATCAGACAGCGGCGAGAGCTTATCCCCAAAGTAAGCCCCGGAGATCACCGCCCCGGCAGTTATCGGCAGCGAAACGTTCATCGCTGCCGCCACCGCGACCAGCGCCACACCAATAGTGCCCGCCGCTCCCCACGACGTACCGGTAAAGGTCGAAATGCACACCGTCACCAGAAATGCCGTCAGATAAAGATAGGCCGGATTGATAATCTCCAGCCCGTAATACACCATCAGCGGGATAGTACCGCTGACCATCCAGCAGCCAATTAACATGCCAATGGTGAGCAGGATCAGCATCGCCGGCACGGCATCTTTTATTTTGCCGATAAACGTCTGCATCATGGATTGCCAGCCTGCCCCGTAAAAGCGGGCAAAAAAGCCGGTCACCAGTGTGATGACAATAAGAATAAATTCGACCGGATAATTTAGCAGTCCGATCCCGACAAAAAACACCACGAAAACCACCACTAATAACAGCATTGCGGCGGCAAAGCCCGGTTCCCTGTTAGCGTTCATACTCTTTCCTGTATATTTAGCCGTGTCTGACGGCATTAAAAGCGCGATCTAAATCTGCGATCAATAATTGCGGATTTTCCTGGCCGACAGAGAGGCGAATTAATCCTGCCGCCATGCCGTCGCGGGCAATATCCGCTTCGTTATAACCGCGATTAGGGGAAATAATCAGGCTCTCGTAGCCGCCCCAGCTGCAGCCAGGCTTAAAGATTTTGCAGCTATCAATAAAGGTTTTTACTTTCTGAAAACTGCCGTTGCGTAATTCAAAACTCAATAAGCCGGAGACGCCGTACATTTGCGCCGCGATTAATTCCCGGCTGCGGGCATCTGCCACCGCCGGGTGACAGAGTTTTTCCACCGCCTCGCACTGTTGCAGCCAGGCCAGCACCACCAGAGTGTTTTCCTGATGCTGCTTCATGCGCAGGGGCAATGTGCGCAGGCCACGGATCACCAGCCAGGCGCTGTCCGGTGCCAGTACCGCGCCAAGCAGTTGATGGGAAAAGTCGCGGATCGCGTCGATATGCTCCCGACGGCCCACCACCGCCCCGGCGGTTAAGTCACTGTGGCCACCGAGATACTTAGTGCAGGAGTGCAGCGTCAGATCGAAGCCGAGCGTCAGCGGCTTCTGAAACATCGGCGTGGCCCAGGTATTGTCGATAACGGTGATGATGCCATGCGTTTTAGCCAGCCGGGCAATAGCGCGCAGATCCACCACCCGCATGGTCATGGTGCCGGGAGACTCGGTATAGATCATTCGTGTGTTGGGCCCAATTTTTGCCGCGATGTCCACAGGCTCGCCGCTCAGCACCACGTCAAACGTAATGTTAAATCGCGCCTGCATCTGGCTGACCAGCGCCTGCGTCGGGCCATAGACGTTATTCGCAAGAATAATGTGATCCCCGCTACGCAACAGCGCAAACAAGGTGGCGGCAATCGCTCCCATGCCCGAAGCAAAGGCTTTACAGGCTTCACCCCGCTCAAGGGCAGCGAGTTTATTTTCCAGCAGTTCCGTGGTGGGATTCAGCCCGCGGGAATAAATATAACGCTCCGCTTCGTGCTGCATATCATCGCAATAATGCTGATAATCCTGCTGCACGAATAAACTGGTTTTTACCAGCGGCGGGCTGACCGCGCCAAAATTTTTATGATGTTCTTCATTAATACCTGAACAGGTAAGAACATCATCCATGGCATATTCATTCTCTTTTAACAGACAGTTTACCGATTCCATTCTTTTTTCCTGGTTTTTTACGGGGGGATAATAAAAACCAGCTTAATTAAAAAGCAAAGAAAAGAATCGGTTTATTTTGCCATCAGTTAGTGGAGAAAGGCATTAATACAAAGATTGGCGTTACAGAGATCACAGCCATTAAAAATAACGCGCGGGGTTAATTAATGGGATTAATAAGAGCGGTAAATAATATCACGTAGCGCTATTATTCTGCCCAGTCCTCGAGGATCAATCCCGGGACCCGCGCAAATTCACGGGTATTATTGGTTACCAGAATGACATTAGCGGCGATAGCATGCCCGGCGATGGCGGCATCGTTAGCGCCAATCGGCGTACCCGCCGCTGCCAGCGCAGCCTTAATCCTGGCGGTGGCATCAACGGCAGCACGATCCCAGGGCATAATGGCATCCAGACGGGTGCAGAATGCCTGCACCAGTTGCCCGTGCCGTGGAGAAGCTTTTTTGCCAATGGCGCCAAACTGCATTTCTGCGTAGGTAATCGCGGACACTACGATACGATTACGGCGCATCACGGCCTGCTCAAGACGTTTTAATACCGACTCTGGCTGCTCACGCATGATAAACGAGCAAATATTGGTATCCAGCATGTAGGTCTTACTCATAGCTTAAAACGTCCCTCGTCGCTGACGATTTCTTCACGCTCCTGCATGAAATCCTTGTCGGCCTTTTCTTCCTGCACAAAGGAACCCCATGAGGGTTTGACCGGTCGCAGAATGATGGTGTCGCCTTCCCTGATGATTTCCAGCTCGTTCACGCCGTCAAAATCCAGATCGCGGGGCAAACGAATTGCACGGTTATTACCGTTCTTAAATATCGATACTGTTCGCATGTTTCTCCTCCTCATTGAACAGGGACAAGCTCTGCTGAGGAGTATATGCCTTGCATATGCTAACGCGCAATATACAAACCGCGCTATACCCTAACGGCATAGCGCGGCAGGCATCAGGACGCCGCGATAAACAACTCGCGCAACTGATGGAGCTGGTCGCGCACGGCGGCGGCTTCTTCGAACTCGAGGTTTTGCGCGTGCTGCATCATCTGCGCTTCCAGTTCGTGGATTTTCTGCTGCATCGCTTTCGGCGTCAGCAGACGCTCCAGGCTCTCTTCCACCACCGGTGAACGGGATTTACCGCGGCCTTTGGCTTTCGTCTTGGCGATGTTTTCGCCCAGCGCCAGAATATCGACCACTTTCTTGTTCAGCCCCTGCGGCGTAATGCCGTGCTCGATGTTGTACTGATGCTGTTTCTCGCGGCGGCGTTCGGTTTCGCTGATGGCTTTCGCCATCGACGCGGTAATGCGATCGCCGTAAAGAATGGCTTTACCGTTAACGTTACGTGCCGCACGGCCAATGGTCTGGATCAGCGAGCGTTCTGAACGCAGGAAGCCTTCTTTGTCTGCATCAAGGATCGCCACCAGCGATACCTCCGGCATATCGAGGCCCTCACGCAACAGGTTAATCCCGACTAGCACGTCAAACTCGCCAAGACGCAGGTCGCGGATGATTTCCATACGCTCAACGGTATCGATGTCTGAGTGCAGATAGCGCACCTTCTCGCCGTGTTCTTCGAGATACTCGGTTAAATCCTCAGCCATCCGCTTGGTGAGCGTAGTGACCAGTACACGCTCGTTGATGGCGACACGCTTACGGATCTCAGAGAGCAGATCGTCCACCTGGGTGCCCACCGGGCGTACTTCGATAATCGGATCCAGCAGACCGGTCGGACGCACAACCTGATCGACAATATCGTCGCCGGATTTTTCCAGCTCGTAAGGACCCGGCGTGGCGGACACATAAATGGTCTGCGGTGCGAGCGCTTCGAACTCTTCAAACTTCATCGGACGGTTATCCAGCGCCGATGGCAGACGGAAGCCATATTCCACCAGCGTTTCTTTACGCGCGCGGTCGCCACGGTACATGCCGCCAATTTGCGGAATGGTCACGTGGGATTCGTCCACCACCAGCAGGCCATCGGCAGGCAGGTAGTCGAATAGCGTCGGCGGCGCTTCCCCCGGCCCGCGCCCGGAGAGGTAGCGGGAATAGTTTTCCACCCCGGAGCAATAACCCAGCTCGTTCATCATTTCGAGGTCAAACTGCGTACGTTGCGTCAGGCGCTGCTCTTCCAGCAGTTTGTTATTCGCCAGCAGCGTTTTGCGGCGGTCGGCGAGGTCAACTTTGATCTCTTCCATGGCCTGCACGATACGCTCACGCGGCGTCACGTAGTGCGTTTTCGGGTAAACGGTAAAACGCTGGATGGAGGATTCCACATGCCCGGTCAGCGGATCAAACAGCGACAGGCGCTCGACTTCTTCGTCGAACAGCTCGACGCGCAGCGCCATATCGTCAGATTCCGCCGGGAAAATATCGATGACTTCGCCGCGTACGCGGAAGGTGCCGCGCTGGAACGCCTGATCGTTACGCGTGTACTGCAACTCCGCCAGGCGGCGCACGATAGCGCGCTGATCGATGATCATGCCGGTGGTCAGATGCAGCATCATTTTCAGGTAGAGATCCGGATCGCCCAGACCGTAGATCGCCGAGACGGAGGCCACCACGATAACATCGCGGCGCTCCAGCAGCGCTTTGGTCGCGGACAGACGCATCTGTTCGATATGCTCGTTCACCGACGAATCTTTTTCGATAAAGGTGTCAGAGCTGGGCACATAGGCTTCCGGCTGGTAGTAGTCGTAGTACGACACGAAATACTCTACCGCGTTATCCGGGAAGAACTCTTTCATCTCGCCGTACAACTGGGCCGCCAGGGTTTTGTTGGGGGCCAGCACCATAGTCGGACGCTGGAGGTCGGCAATCACGTTAGCGATGGTGAACGTTTTCCCTGAACCGGTTACCCCCAGCAAGGTTTGGTGTGCCAGTCCGTCTTCCAGCCCTTCTTTCAGGCGGCGGATGGCCTCTGGCTGATCGCCAGAAGGTTTAAACACAGAATTCAGTTTGAACGGTTTACTCATGAACGGCTACCTGATGGAGGAATGAGCGGGCAGGTGATTAATTTTACTCGCGACGGCGATTTTTGCCAATAAAAAATACTGGATGAAAAAACAGTAACGCGCCAGGTTGTGACGACATGAACGCCATTTTCGGTGCCAGACGGGTGGCACATTATCCTGCCTGCGGGATAAAACGCTGCGCGATACAGGTTATCCCCAAAAAGATTTCTGATTTAACATTTGTCAAGAGATGTCATGAAAGTTTTGTGGCAGTCAATGACACTTTTTTTACAGGCATTGCTTTTATACAAGTTATTGATATTTAACAAATATACTGAAAAGCTGCCTTTCGCACCAATTCATGTCCAGGCCGCATGAACTCTCGCTTCTCACGTGTTTTCTAACTCTAATGCACATGGTTATCCACAGGAATAGTGGATAACTCCCGCCAGGCCGTATCCCCTGCCGCTCAGCAAATTCCCGGTTTTGACCCAGGCGGCAATGACAAAAAATTTTTATCACTAAATTTTGCGTGGAAGAAAGGCAGCCGACGGGTAAAAGCCGGACGATCCTGCTTAAAAAGCGTTCCGTTGATGCACCCTTTTCGCCTTGTGCGCACTGCCAGCGTGCAGGATTTTCTGCGGGATCGGCTGCCCGTCACGATTTGTCCCCGGTTTGTTCATCCTGCTCTGAAAAATACGACTTTCGTTGGAGGTGGCAAGTCTTTTGCAACATATCGTTTACAGCGCTGTTACCGACAGCCATTGAACAGGAGATGCCCGATGTTACGTCTACGCGCGGTGAATCAGTATTACGGCGATCAGCACACGTTATGGAACGTCGATTTAGATTTGGTGCCCGGCACCTGTACCACGGTGATGGGCTTGCAGGGGATGGGCAAGACCACGCTGGTGAACTGCATTACCGGCAATCTGCCGGTGGAGAGCGGCAGCATCGTCTGGCAGGAAGCGAGCGCCCCGCCGCTGGATCTGTTACAGGTGACGGCGGCGCATCGTACGGCAATGGGAATTGGCTATGTGCCGCAGGACCGACGGATCTTCTCCCAGCTGACGGTAGAAGAAAATCTGCATATTGCGATGCTCGCGGCGGGCGAACCGGGCTGTGCGGTCACGCCAGCGATCTACGATCTGTTTCCGGAACTGTACGCGCTGCGCCAGATCAAGGGCGCGGGCCTGTCCGAGGATAACCAGTATCAGTTGGCGCTGGCCCGTGCGCTGGTCACGCAGCCGCGCCTGCTGATCCTTGATGAACCGACGCGGGGATCGGGTCAGGCGTTCATCCATAAGCTCGGTAATTTACTGGTGCGGCTGAATCAGGATCTCGGCATGACCATCCTGCTGGCGGAGCAGCATCTGTCGTTTATCCGCCGCGTGGCCGACCGGTTCTGCCTGCTGCACCGGGGACGTAATGTGGCGCAGGGGCATGTGCATCAGCTCGATGACCAGCTTATTTCCCACTGGATGACACAGGACTCAGTCCGCTGAGATCAAGATAATGACCGTTTTGCCGTTCCAGCGGCGCGTCTGCCAGCCAGGGGATCTCCCCCAACAAAGGCGCAGGCAGTACGCGTCGCAGTGTCGTCAGGTATTCCGCATGACGTTTTCCCGGCGGCTGCACGTCGTTGGCGATCCAGCCTGCCAGCCGTAACCCCGCCTGACGCACCGCCAGCGCAGTAAGCTGCGCGTGATTAATGCAGCCGAGTTTAACTCCGACCACCAGGATCACCGGCAGCGCTTCCTGTATGACCCAGTCCGCATAGCTGTCACGTTCGGACAGCGGCGTGAACCAGCCTCCTGCCCCTTCCACCAGTATCCAGTCCGCCTGATTTTCCAGCGCACGCAGCCCCGCCGACATCACGCCAAAATCGATGGGGATCCCCTGATCCGCGCTGACGATATGCGGTGAGGTCGGCTCGGCAAAGACGTAAGGATTGACCACTTCATAGTCCAGCGCCAGGCTGGCGTGGCGTTGCAGGGCCAGTGCATCACTGTTACGCAGCCCGTCGGGTGTCATCTCGCTGCCGGAGGCCACCGGTTTGTAGCCAGCGGTACGTTTCCCTCGTGCCCCTGCCGCCTGTAACAGCGCGCAACTGGCGACGGTTTTTCCTACTTCGGTATCGGTCCCGGTGACAAAATAGCGTTCAGTCACGTTCAATAACTCCCCAGAAAAGTGAATACGTCAGCGGATAGCGCCCGCCGCGTTGTGGCCAGGCAAGCTGCAGCCGTTGCAGCTGTCCGCGGGTCAGCGCCTGCGCCTGACGCCCGGCATGCAGATGCGTGGCACCGATGCCCTTCAGCGAACGCATGGCGCTGAGCGCATCATCAAACTCCAGCGTGATCCGGGCGATCCCGCTGCGACCGCGCCAGTGATTCACCGTGTCAGTCAGCGTTTGCTGCGGTAAAAAACGATTGGCGTGCGGGTGATGATCCACTGCCTGCCAGGCCAGGTGCAGCTCGGGTAAAGAGCCTGCCGCCAGCGTCGTAAAAGCCACCGCACCACCGGGACGCACCACGCGATACAGCTCGCTTAACGCCTGATGCAGATCGTCGCACCACTGTACCGCCAGATTGCTCCACGCCAGATCGAACTGCGCAGGGGCAAAGGGCATCGCTTCAATATCTGCCAGCACATAATGATGCGCGGCCTGCTGGCGGCGGGCTTCATCAAGCATGGGCGCGGACAAATCCAGAGCGGTGACGTGCGCGCCCTGCTCACGCCAGTAGCGGCTGAGCGCCCCCGGCCCGCAACCGGCATCGAGTACCCGCTCAACGGCTCGTTCACCGGTCATGGCCAGCAACAGTTCGGCGCTTTGCGTCTGCAATTGCGCATGACGGGCATAGCCCTGGGCGGCGCGGCCAAAGGCGGCGGCGACCGCAGGTTTATTCACCGGCGTCATGCAGCGCCTCCAGCAGTCGGTCGATGTCCTGGGGTTCATGATCTGCCGTCAGGGTCAGCCGCAGACGCGCGGTACCCGGTGGAACGGTAGGCGGGCGGATTGCCGTCACCCAGCAACCCGCCTGCCGCAGACGCGCAGCCAGATCCAGCGCCCGGGCGTTATCGCCGACAATCAGCGGCTGAATAGCGCTCTGTGATGCGGTCATTCTGACGTTAAGCGCCTGAGCGCCATGGCGGAAATGGTCGATCAGCGCGCTGAGTTTTTCACGGCGGGCTGCGCCGTCGGCCTGACGGATCACCGCCAGCGACGCGCTGATGGCCATGGCCTGCGCAGGCGGCATGGCGGTGCTGTAAATCAGATGGCGGGCGAACTGCACCAGATAGTCAGCCAGCGCTTCGCTACACAGCACGGCCGCGCCGCTGACGCCAAAACCTTTGCCGAAAGTGACGATCAGCAGTTCCGGGCGGATGCCTGCGGCGTGACAGCTGCCGCGGCCTTCCGGCCCGATCACGCCGGTGCCGTGGGCGTCATCCACCAGCAGCCAGGCGGATGCGCCTTGCGCGGCGGCGGCAATCTCCGCCAGCGGTGCGCTGTCGCCGTCCATGCTGAACACCCCTTCGGTGATCACCAGTTGTTGCCCGGCGCAGGCTTTCGCCAGCAAGCCGGTCAATTGCTGGACGTTATTGTGGGTATAGCGCCGCAGTTGCGCGGGGCTTAACGCCGCCGCTTCCAGTAACGAGGCGTGGCTGAGCTTGTCGGCGATCAGGCGGTCATCGTCACCTGCCAGCGCGGCGATCACCGCCTGATTGGCGGCAAAACCGGAGATAAACAGTAGCGCACGCGGGTAGCCGAGCCAGTCCGCCAGCTCGGCTTCCAGCGCCTGATGCGCCCCGGTGTAGCCGCTGACGTGCCCGGAGCCGCCGCTGCCGACGCCGTAGCGTTCGGCTCCCTGCTGCCAGGCGCGGATCACCTGCGGATGCTGACTGAGGCCGAGGTAATCATTGGAGGAAAAGTTACAAAAGCGCTCGCCGTCGTGCGTCAGCCATCGCCCGGCCCCCTGCTCCATTACGCGCCGGGTGCGCAGCGCCTGCGCCGCGCGACGTTTGTCGAGCGCCGTATCGATGCGCGTCTGCCAGCTCATACCGCCGCCGCGTTGTAGTACAGGTCGGTGTCGGCGTTACGCAGTTGCTGTTCAAGCTGATACTGCTGCTCGTTATCGCCGTTCATCACGTCGGTCTGCTGCGGATTGAGGCCCAGTTTGCGGAACAACTGCACGTCTTTATCCTCTTCCGGGTTCGGCGTGGTCAGCAGTTTGCAGCCATAGAAAATCGAGTTCGCCCCGGCCATAAAGCACATCGCCTGGGTTTGCTCATTCATCTGCTCACGTCCGGCGGAGAGGCGCACATAAGAGGTCGGCATCATGATGCGCGCCACGGCAATGGTGCGGATAAAATCAAAGGCATCCACGTCGTCGTTATCGGCCAACGGCGTCCCTTTCACTTTCACCAGCATGTTGATCGGCACACTTTCCGGCGGCGTCGGCAGGTTCGCCAGTTGCAACAGCAGACCAGCGCGATCGGTGACGGTTTCACCTAAGCCCACGATACCGCCGGAGCAGACTTTGATCCCCGCGTCGCGCACTTTTTCCAGCGTGTCGAGACGTTCCTGATAGGTGCGGGTGGTGATGATGTTGCCGTAAAATTCCGGCGAGGTGTCGAGGTTGTGGTTGTAATAATCCAGCCCGGCGGCGGCGAGACGCTGCGCCTGGCTGTCTTCGAGGGTGCCAAGCGTCATGCAGGTTTCCAGCCCCATCGCCTTCACACCCTGCACCATCTGCTCCAGATAAGGCATATCGCGCTCATGGGGATTTTTCCACGCCGCCCCCATGCAAAAGCGCGTGGAACCGGCGTCTTTGGCTTTGCGCGCCGACTCCAGCACCTGCTCCACCTCCATCAGGCGCTCGGTGGCCAGCCCGGTTTTATAGCGTGAGCTTTGCGGGCAATATTTGCAGTCTTCCGGACAGGCACCGGTTTTGATCGACAGCAGCGTGCTGACCTGTACCTGACGCGGATCGAAATGCTGACGGTGTACGGTTTGCGCCTCGAACAGCAGATCGAGCAGCGGTTTATTAAACAGTTCGGTGACTTGCGACAAAGTCCAGCGGTGAGCCATGGGGCATCTCCAACGGTGTGTTACGTTTTGATTTGGTGTAGACTCGTAAACCTAAATGTTTTTAATTTGGTTTACAAGTCGATTATGACACCGAACGATCTCGCCTTCGATAAGCGCCATATCTGGCATCCTTACACCTCTATGACCACCCCGCTGCCGGTCTATCCGGTGCAGTCTGCCCACGGCTGTGAACTGCATCTGACGACAGGCGAGCGGCTGGTGGACGGCATGTCGTCCTGGTGGGCAGCGATCCACGGCTATAACCATCCGCAGCTCAATGCGGCAATGAAAGCGCAGATTGATGAGATGTCCCATGTCATGTTCGGCGGCATTACGCATCAGCCTGCGGTGGATCTGTGCCGCAGGCTGGTGGCGATGACGCCGGCGCCGCTGGAGTGCGTGTTTCTCGCGGATTCCGGCTCGGTGGCGGTAGAAGTGGCCATGAAGATGGCGTTGCAGTACTGGCAGGCGAAAGGCCAGCCGCGCCAGCGTTTTCTCACCTTCTGCAATGGCTATCACGGCGATACCTTTGGCGCGATGTCGGTGTGCGATCCGGATAACTCCATGCACAGCCTGTGGCAGGGTTATCTGCCGGATAATCTCTTTGCTGCCTCGCCGCAAAGCCGTTTTGACGGCGAATGGGATGAACGGGATATCGTGCCCTTTGCCCGGCTGATGGCGGCGCACCGCCAGGAGATCGCCGCCGTGATCCTCGAACCTGTCGTGCAGGGCGCGGGCGGTATGCGGCTCTATCACCCGGAATGGCTGAGACGCATCCGTAAGATGTGCGATCGTGAAGGCATCCTGCTGATCGCCGATGAGATCGCTACCGGCTTCGGACGCACCGGCAAGCTGTTCGCCTGCGAACACGCTGGCATTGCGCCGGATATTCTCTGTCTCGGCAAGGCGCTAACCGGCGGCACCATGACGCTTTCCGCCACCCTGACCACCCGCGATGTCGCCGATACCATCAGCAACGGCGAAGCGGGCTGCTTTATGCATGGCCCGACCTTTATGGGCAATCCGCTGGCCTGCGCGGTGGCTAATGCCAGTTTGCAACTGCTGGAAAGTGGCGACTGGCGCGATCAGGTGGCGGCCATTGAAGCACAGTTAAGCCGTGAACTGACGGCGATCCGTGATGAAGAAACGGTGGCGGACGTGCGGGTGCTGGGGGCGATTGGCGTTGTCGAAACCCGCCAGCCGGTAAACATGGCGGCGCTGCAACGCTTCTTTGTGTCGCGCGGGGTATGGGTGCGGCCATTCGGTCGGCTGATCTATTTAATGCCGCCCTATATCATCACCTCGCAGCAGCTCTCCAGGCTTACGCAGGCGGTGTGCGATGCGGTACGGGAGCCGCAACATTTCCTGCCCTAATGCGTTGCACGCAAAATTGCGTAAATATTTCGGGATATTGCAGCCGATTTACACAATCGGCTTCCCGTTTCGCTCAACTTAGTATAAAAAAGCAGGCTTCTAAGGAATTCATTTTAACCTGATAGCCTGGAGCATCCCTTGAACACATTTTCGGTTTCCCGTCTGACGCTGGCACTGGCTTTTGGCGTGACACTGACTGCATGCAGCTCAACGCCACCGGACCAACGTCCTTCCACGCAAGCCGCGCCGGGGACTGCCGCCCGTCCGGTCTTGTCCGCGAATGAAGCACAGAATTTTGTCCCGGCGCGCTATTTCGCGTCGATGGATCCAAATGCGGCCCCCTGGACCCCGTCTGATATTCGTCTGCCACAGCAGGCTAACTTTGTTGTCGGCCCGGCGGGCACGGCTGGTGTGACGCACATCACCATCCAGGCCGCGGTGGATGCGGCTATCAATAAACACACCAGCGAGCGCCAGTACATTGCCATTCTGCCGGGCGAGTATGAAGGCACCGTGTATATTCCGGCCGCCCCTGGCAGCCTGACCCTGTACGGTACCGGCGAAAAACCGCTGGACGTGAAAATTGGCCTCGCGGTGGATTCCGAAATGGACACCACCACCTGGCGTCGCCTGGTCAATCCGGCCGGAAAATATATGCCGGGCAAACCGGCGTGGTATATGTTTGATGCCTGCCAGAGCAAGCGTAACGCCACCGTGGGCGTGATGTGCTCCGCCGTCGTCTGGTCACAGAATAATGGCCTGCAACTGCAAAACCTGACCATCCAGAACAGCCTGGGTGACAGCGTGGATGCGGGTAATCACCAGGCGGTGGCCCTGCGCAGTGATGGCGATAAAGTGCAGATCAACAAGGTGAACATTCTGGGTCGCCAGAACACGTTCTTCGTGACCAACAGCAGCGTCGATAACACCCTGCGCACCGATCGTCAGACCCGTACGCTGGTAAAAGACAGCTATGTGGAAGGGGATGTGGATCTGGTCGCGGGTCGCGGCGCGGTGGTCTTTGACAACACCGATTTCCGCATCGTGAATTCCCGTACCCAGCAGGAAGGCTATGTTTTCGCCCCGGCTACCCAGGCGAACATCTTCTACGGTTTCCTGGCGGTGAACAGCCGCTTTAGCGCCGCCGGTGACGGCGTGGCACAGCTGGGCCGCTCGCTGGATATCGATTCCGCGACCAACGGTCAGGTCGTGATCCGCGATAGCGTGATCAACGAAGGCTTTAACGTGGCGAAACCCTGGGCCGCGGCCGCAGGAACGCAGCGCGCCTTTGCGGGTAACACCGGCAGCGTGGATGATAAAGGCAATGTGACGCGCGATCTCAACGACGCGCAGTTCAACCGCATGTGGGAATTCAACAACCGCGGCGTGGGCAGCCAGATTGTGGCAGAGCTGAAGCAGTAATGAGTGACTGATAAAAAGCCCGCCAGAGATGGCGGGCTTTTTTTTGCGTCTGGTTTAGTACGCGTTAACCACCACCCACATCGGGCCCTGGCCGACCGCATAACGGCCTTTCTCTTCCAGCAAACCCTGCGCGCCGCTGATTTCATACAGCGCGATATGGTGCGACTTCTGCCCGGCCGCAATCAGATACTTACCGCTGTGATCGACATTAAAGCCGCGCGGCTGAGTTTCCGTCGGCTGATAGCCTTCGATTGCCAGCACACTGCCGTCTTCTGACACGCTGAACACGGTGATCAGGCTGGCAGTACGATCACAGGCATACAAATGACGTCCATCCGGGGTGATATGAATATCCGCCGCCCAGCGGGTGTCGGCGAAATCAGCCGGCATCATATCCAGCGTCTGCACGCATTCAATTTCACCGTGCGGGTTCTTCAGCTGCCAGACATCGACGCTGCTGTTCAGTTCGTTCACGCAGTAGGCAAACTGCTGATTGGGATGGAAGGCGATGTGGCGTGGGCCTGCTCCTTCCACCGTTTTCACTTCACCCGGCTCCTGTGCCGTCAGCGAACCGTCTTCGCCCAGCGAGAACAGGCAAATACGATCCTGTTTGAGCGCCGGCACCCACAGTGTGCGATTGTCCGGGGAGATATTCGCGGAGTGGCAGCCTTCCAGCCCTTCGGCAACCGTCACGGTTTCGCCCGGGATGCCGTCATCCAGACGGGTCACGCTGACGCAGCCAGCGTTATAGGAACCGCTGAACAGGAAACGACCGCTGTGATCGGTAGAGATATGCGTCGGGCTGCCCGGCAGCGGCGCTTCGGCGGTATAGGTCAGCGCGCCGTCTTCCGCAGAAATGCGGTACGCCAGCACGCGAAACTCAGGGCGAACACCGACGTACAAGAAGCGTTTATCCGGGCTTACGACCATCGGTTGCACTTGTCCTGGAACATCAACAACCTGGACCAGCGTCAGCGTGCCTTCCGGGTTCAGACGCCAGACGTGGATCTGCTGGCTTTCCGGGCTGGCGGTATAAACGGTTTGTTTCATGAATTCTCCTTGATCACAAAGCAGTGAAGTAGATTACCAGGATAGTCTTTTTTAACAGTGAATGCTGGATTTCTGCGCGTGGATTTTGTCCGACCGGTCATCGGGTGTACCATTCCGGCAGCTAATTTCTCATCATTCACAGGGAATACGACATGACCTCGCGCGTTATCGCTCTCGATTTAGACGGCACCTTACTGACCCCCGGCAAAACCCTTCTTCCCGCCACGCTTGATGCGATGAACCGTGCCAAAGCCGCCGGGTATCAGTTAATTATCGTGACCGGTCGCCATCATATTGCCATCCATCCTTTTTATCAGGCACTGGCTCTTGATACACCTGCAATTTGTTGTAATGGCACTTATTTGTATGATTATCATGCAAAAAAGGTGCTGGAGTCCGATCCGCTGCCGGTCGATCAGGCACTGCAACTGATCGAGATGCTGGATGAACACGAGGTGCACGGCCTGATGTATGTTGACGACGCGATGGTTTATGAAAAGCCCACCGGTCATGTGATCCGCACCCGCAACTGGGCGATGAACTTACCGGAAGCGCAGCGCCCGACCTTCACGCAGGTGGCCTCCCTGACGCAGACGGCGCAGGATGTGGCGGCAATCTGGAAATTCGCGCTGACCGACGAAAACAGCGATAAGTTAAATGCGTTCGCGTTGCATGTAGAACAGACGCTGGGTCTGGAGTGCGAACGTTCGTGGCACGATCAGGTGGATATCGCCCGGCGTGGCAACAGCAAAGGCAAACGCCTGTCCCAGTGGGTTGCAGCACAAGGGCTGTCGATGCAGGACGTGATTGCTTTTGGGGATAACTTCAACGATATCAGCATGCTGGAAGCGGCGGGCACCGGCATCGCCATGGGCAACGCCGATGAGGCGGTAAAAGCGCGGGCGGATGTGGTGATCGGCGATAACAGCACGGATACCATCGCCGAATACCTCTATAAACATCTGCTGTGATCAGGCGGTAATCGATACGCTCTTGATTTGCGCGTACAGCCACAGGCCGGGTTTGATCCCCAGTTCATCCCTGGCCCACGGGCTTATGCGCGCCCAAATCGTCCGGCTCCCCACCTCAAGCTGCACTTCAACCTGCCCCAGATCGTCCAGACACTGTGCCACTTTCGCGCGCAGAATATTACGAATGCTGCTGTTGAGCGGCGGTTGCAGCACCAGCGAAACATCTGTTGCCTGAATACGCACCCGCAGCGTGGACTGCAACGGGCGCTCCAGTTTATTGACCCATAAATGCTGATCGCCCAGCGCCAGCGCGGTCATCGCATAGTGTGGATGGTGTTCCAGCACGCTGACCTTCAGTACGCTGCTTTGCTGATCCGGCGGCAACCACGGATTCATCACCCGGCTGCCCCAGACCTCCTCCAGCGAGCCAAACGCTTTTACCGCCCCGCCCTCCAGCACCATCACTTTATCCGCCAGATGCAGGATCTCATCCAGCGAGTGACTGACGTAGAGCATCGGGATTTGGATCTCCCGCGCCAGCCGTTGCAGATACGGCAGCAGTTCACGCTTGCGCGGCATATCCAGCGACGCCAGCGGCTCGTCGAGCAGCAGCAGCTCCGGCGCGGTCAACAGCGCCCGGCCAATCGCTACCCGCTGTTTTTCACCGCCAGAAAGACTGCCCGGCAGGCGATCGAGCAGCGGCGCAATGCCCAGCAGCTCCACCAGCTTATCGAACTGTCCGGCCATGCTTTTCGCCATGCCGTAGCGCAGATTGCCGCGTACGCTGTAATGCGGAAACAGACGCGCATCCTGAAACACATAGCCGACACGGCGCTTTTCCGGAGCGAGGAAAAGGCCTTTTTCAGCATCGTTCAGGACGCGATTATTCAGCACAATGCGTCCTTGCTGCGGACGCGTCAGGCCGCTGATGGCATTGATTAGCGAAGTTTTACCGGCCCCGGATACACCAAAAATAGCGGTAATGCCGCTGGCAGGCAGCGTTTCGTTGATCTGTAAACGATGCGTTCCCAGCGTCTGGGTAAAGTGCAGTTCCAGCATGATCAGCGCCCCGTCCGTTCGCGGCTGATGCGCGCCAGCCATTCAGAAATCAGCAGTGAAATTAACGCCAGTACAATGGAAATGATGCACAACCGTGCGGCAGCGCTTTCTCCACCCGGCGTCTGGATCAGCGTGTACATGGCAGAAGGTAGGGTCCGCGTTTCACCGGGGATGTTCGAGACAAAAGTGATAGTCGCGCCAAATTCACCCAGCGAACGGGCAAAGGCCAGCACGGTGCCGACGATAATGCCGGGCAGCGTCAGCGGTAACGTGATGGTGAAAAAGACGCGCCAGCGACCGGCACCGAGCGTGCGGGCAGCCTGTTCCAGTTTGATATCCACCCCTTCCAGCGCCAGGCGGATCGCCCGCACCATCAGCGGGAAAGACATCACCGCCGCCGCCAGAACCGCGCCGCGCCAGTTAAACGCCAGGGTAATGCCGAACCAGTCATACAGCCAGCCGCCGATCACCCCGCGCCGTCCCATGCTGATGAGCAGCAGATAACCCACCACCACCGGCGGCAGCACCAGGGGGAGATGCAGCAGGCTGTCGAGCAGCGCTTTGCCCGGAAAGGTGCAGCGCACCAGCAGCCAGGCAAAGAAGATCCCAAAAGGCAGACTAAAGAGTACGGCCAGGGACGAGACTTTCAGGCTCAGCAATACCGCCTGCCATTCGGGATCGGTCAATATCATTCGTGCGTTGTAAATCCATAACGTTTGAAGATTTCAGAAGCCTGCGGGCCTTGTAGATAGTCATAAAAGGCGCTCACCGTCGCGTTCTTATGACCCTCGACAATCGCCAGCGGGTATTCCACCTTTTTATGTGATGCTTCCGGGAACGTGCCGACTACTTTCACGCCTTTACTGGCAACCGCATCAGAGCCGTACACGATGCCGAGCGGCGCTTCGTTACGTTCCACCAGCGCCAGCGCGCCGCGCACATCTTCCGCCGGGGCGAGTGCTGGCGACAGCGTATCCCAGGCACCCAGTTTTTGTAACGCCTCTTTGGCATAAATGCCCGCCGGGACGTGCTGCGGATCGCCTACCGCGAGACGACCACCATTCAGCAGACGGGTCCACGGCGTTTGCGCGTTGATGGAAATCGGCCCCTGGGCGCTGGCTTTCGCCGCGACCACCACCAGACTGTTACCGAGCAGCGTTTCGCGGCTGTCGGCCTCAATCGCCTTTTTCTCTACCGCGTAATCCATCCATTTCTGATCGGCAGAAATAAACAGATCGGCGGGCGCGCCCGCTTCGATCTGGCGGGCCAGCGTGGAGGACGAGGCAAACGATGACACTACCTCGACGTTTTTCTCTTTTTTGTACTGTGTCGCAATATCCTGCATCGCGTTGGTCAGCGAGGCGGCGGCGAAGACGGTGATTTTTGCTTCCTCTGCCAGCGCAGCGCCCGCCAGCGAGAGGGACAGCGTCGCGCCTGCAAGCAGACGTAAACCGGTACGGACCATTTTCTAACTCCTGTGGGTTTCGTTATATACTTTATGATATAACGATAGCCGTACAAATTTACAGGACTAATTGGTACTACTCAGGTATTAACAGGTTCGCAAAGGAAATATCGGCAGGAGGGCGTAAATCTTGAATAGCAAAACGCCCGCTGAGCGGGCGCTTTTTATGAAATCAATGTGACTGTCTGGATTTATCTTTGTGGCCGACGCCGGAGAAGATATTGAAGACTTCACCGAGACCGTAAATCAGGCCCAGAATAATCGCCATTACCACCGGTACCATGATGACCGCAAATCCCAGACTTTTTAATAACTCTAACATGGTCGACTCCACAGTGTGTTAAGCGTTTATTCTAACCCGATCCACGGAAATTACACGTCCCTTTTGTGCGGTGCCCGTTGCGCCAGGAGGGAATTACGTCACAATACCCTTTTTGCCAGGACATTGTTATGCAGGCCGAAATTCTCCTTACCCTCAAACTTCAGCAACGCCTTTTTGCCGATCCGCGCCGCATTTCCCTGCTTAAACAAATAGCCGAAACGGGATCAATTAGCCAGGGCGCAAAAAATGCCGGTATCAGCTATAAAAGCGCCTGGGATGCGATCAACGAGATGAATCAGCTCAGCGAACAGACGCTGGTGGAGCGCGCCACCGGCGGTAAAGGCGGCGGCGGTGCCCTGATCACCCGCTACGGGCAGCGGCTGATCGCGCTTTACGATCTGCTGGCGCAGATCCAGCAGAAAGCCTTCGATGTGTTAAGTGACGATGACGCCCTGCCGCTGGATAGCCTGCTGGCTGCTATCTCGCGTTTTTCCCTGCAAACCAGCGCCCGTAATCAGTGGTTCGGCACCGTTGTCGCCCGAGAGTCTCATCAGGTGCAGCACGCCATCGAGGTGCTACTGGCGAACGGCAGCACGCGTCTGAAAGTGGCGATCACCGCCCAGAGCAGCGCCCGGCTGGGGCTTGCTGAAGGCAAAGAGGTGCTGGTATTGCTGAAAGCGCCGTGGGTGAAAATCACGCAGGATGAGGCGGTCGCTGCCGGTATGGATAACCAGTTGCCCGCCACTATCCATCATATCGAACGCGGGGAGACACAGTGCGAAGTGCTGATGACGCTCCCGGACGGCCAGACGCTGTGCGCTACCCTGCCCCACGCCGAAGCGGAACATCTCCGCGAAAACAGCGAGGTGATCGCCTGTTTTGCTGCCGATCAGGTGATTGTCGCGACATTGTGCTGAGTGCATTGACAAACCGACCGCCGACACGTATTCCTGTTTTTATCTGCTGCAAAAAACGGGATACACAATGTCATTATTGCATATTTCGCAAGGCACGTTTCGTCTTAGCGATACGCGCACTTTACAGATCGCCGATTTACGCCTGCGCACCGGAGAAAGCTGGGCTTTTGTCGGCAGCAACGGCAGCGGCAAATCCGCCCTCGCCCGCGCGCTGGCAGGGGAACTGCCGCTGCTGAAAGGCGAGCGCCAGTGTGACTATGTCCGCGTCACTCGCCTGTCCTTCGAACAACTGCAAAAACTGGTCAGCGACGAGTGGCAGCGCAATAACACCGATATGCAAAGCCCCGACGAGAACGATACCGGCCGCACCACGGCGGACATCATTCAGGACGAGTTCAAAGACGCCGAGCGCTGCGCGCGACTGGCGGCGCAGTTTGGCATCAGCGGCCTGCTCGATCGCCGTTTTAAATACCTCTCCACCGGCGAAACGCGTAAAACCCTGCTCTGCCAGGCGCTGATGGCTTCTCCTGACCTGCTGATCCTGGATGAGCCTTTTGACGGGCTGGATGTCGCCTCCCGCGCGCAACTGGCAGAGCATCTTGCCCTGCTGAACGCGCAGGGCATTACCCTGGTGCTGGTGCTTAACCGCTTTGATGAGATCCCCGAATTTGTGCAGCATGCGGGGGTACTGGTGGACTGCGCGCTGGCGGAGACTGGCGAAAAAGCGACGCTGTTGCAGCAGGCGCTGATCGCCCAGTTGGCGCACAGCGAGCAGCTTCAGGGTATAGCCCTGCCACCGCCCGATGCGCCGTCGGCCCGCCATGCCCTGCCGCCGGAGGTGCCGCGCATCGTGCTTAACGACGGCGTGGTGTCCTATGATGACAGGCCGATTATTAATCATCTGAGCTGGACGGTAAAACCAGGCGAACACTGGCAGATCACCGGCCCTAACGGCGCAGGTAAATCGACGCTGTTAAATCTGATCACCGGCGATCACCCGCAGGGCTACAGTAACGATCTGACCCTGTTTGGCGTGCGCCGCGGCAGCGGTGAAACCATCTGGGATATCAAAAAGCATATTGGCTACGTCAGCAGCAGCCTGCATCTGGATTATCGCGTCAGCACTAACGTGCGCAATGTGATTTTGTCCGGCTATTTTGATTCCATCGGCATCTATCAGGCAGTGTCGGACAAGCAGCATAAACTGGCGCAGGCGTGGCTGGATATCCTGGGCTTCGATGCCCGTACCGCCGACGCGCCTTTTCACAGCCTGTCGTGGGGGCAGCAGCGACTGGCGCTGATCGTCCGCGCGCTGGTGAAACACCCGACGCTTTTGATCCTTGATGAGCCGTTACAGGGCCTCGACCCGCTTAACCGCCAGCTGGTGCGCCGTTTTGTGGATGTCCTGATTAGCGAAGGCGAAACGCAATTGCTGTTCGTCTCCCATCACGCCACGGACGCCCCCGCCTGTATCACCCACCGTCTCGAATTCGTGCCGGATGGTGAGGGATATCGTTACCATCTTGCCACCGTGCGCTGACCCTTTCACGCCTGCCGCCCGGCAGGCGTTCACTTTCAGATAAATTACAGCGATACCTCTGTATCTTATTGATTTAGAATAGCGGAAAACGCAGCGTTATCCCCGAAATGCGCTAGTGTAAACGATTCCACTATTTTCGGTCATGTCACACTTTTCCGCGCTCTGTTATGCTATGTTTAATACATAACATACGCCTGATGGAGTGTCATATGCGAGTTCTGGTTACTGGTGGTAGCGGTTACATTGGGAGTCATACCTGTGTGCAACTGCTGCAAAACGGCCACGAGGTCATTATTCTCGATAACTTATGTAACAGTAAGCGCAGCGTGCTGCCGGTGATCGAGCGACTGGCGGGCAAATCCGTTACCTTCGTCGAAGGGGATATTCGTAACGAAGCCCTGATGACCGAAATCCTTCACGATCACGCCGTTGATACGGTCATCCACTTTGCTGGTCTTAAAGCGGTAGGCGAATCCGTTGCCAAACCGCTGGAATACTATGACAACAACGTTAACGGTACTCTGCGCCTGATCAGCGCGATGCGCGCGGCGAACGTTAAAAACTTCATTTTCAGCTCGTCAGCCACCGTCTACGGCGACCAGCCTAAAATCCCTTACGTTGAAAGCTTCCCGACCGGCACGCCACAAAGCCCGTATGGCAAGAGCAAGCTGATGGTTGAGCAAATCCTCACAGACCTGCAAAAAGCGCAGCCGGAGTGGAGCATCGCGCTGCTGCGCTACTTCAACCCGGTCGGCGCGCATCCGTCAGGCGACATGGGCGAGGATCCGCAGGGTATTCCGAACAACCTGATGCCGTTTATCGCGCAGGTGGCGGTCGGCCGTCGTGAATCGCTGGCGATTTTCGGTAACGACTACCCGACCGAAGACGGTACCGGCGTGCGCGATTACATTCACGTTATGGACCTGGCCGACGGTCACGTGGCGGCCATGCAGCAGTTGGCGGGTAAAGCGGGCGTACATATTTACAACCTCGGCGCGGGCGTTGGCAGCAGCGTGCTGGACGTGGTTAACGCCTTCAGCAAAGCCTGCGGTAAACCGATTAACTACCACTTTGCCCCACGTCGCGACGGCGATCTGCCCGCCTACTGGGCCGATGCCAGCCGCGCGGATAAAGAGCTGAACTGGCGAGTCACTCGCACATTGGATGAAATGGCTGAAGATACCTGGCGCTGGCAGTCACGCCATCCGCAGGGATATGCAGATTAAGGAATAGTGATGACGCAATTTAACCCGGTCGATCACCCGCATCGACGTTATAACCCGCTTACCGGGCAATGGATTTTAGTTTCACCGCATCGTGCCAAACGTCCGTGGCAGGGCGCACAGGAAACGGCGTCGCAGGAAACCCTGCCGTCCCACGATCCTGACTGCTTCCTGTGTCCGGGCAACACGCGCGTGACGGGCGATAAAAACCCGCAGTACACCGGCACCTTTGTCTTCACCAACGACTTTGCCGCGCTGATGAGCGATACCCCGGAGGCCCCGGAAAGTACCGATCCGCTGATGCGCACCCAGAGCGCGCGCGGCGTCAGCCGGGTGATTTGCTTCTCGCCGGATCACAGCAAAACGCTGCCGGAGTTGAGCCTGCCCGCGCTGGAAGAGGTGGTGAAAACCTGGCAGGCGCAGACCGCCGATCTGGGGAAAACCTATCCGTGGGTGCAGGTATTTGAAAATAAAGGTGCGGCCATGGGCTGCTCGAACCCGCATCCACACGGTCAGGTCTGGGCGAACAGCTTCCTGCCGAACGAAGTGGAGCGCGAGGATCGCCTGCAAAAAGCCTATTTCGATGAGCACCAGTCGCCCATGCTGCATGACTATGTGCAGCGCGAACAGGCCGACGGCGGCCGTACCGTTGTGGAGACAGAGCACTGGCTGGCGATCGTCCCTTACTGGGCGGCATGGCCGTTCGAGACGCTGCTGCTGCCAAAAGCGCACGTCCTGCGTATTACCGACCTGACGGACGCCCAGCGCAGCGATCTGGCGCTGTGCCTGAAAAAATTAACCAGCCGTTATGACAATCTGTTCCAGTGCTCTTTCCCCTACTCCATGGGCTGGCACGGCGCGCCGTTCAACGGTGAAGAAAACCACCACTGGCAGTTGCATGCGCACTTCTACCCGCCGCTGCTGCGCTCCGCGACGGTGCGTAAATTTATGGTCGGCTATGAAATGCTCGCCGAGACCCAGCGCGACCTGACGGCTGAACAGGCCGCAGAACGCCTGCGCGCGGTCAGCGATATCCATTTTCGTGCATCCGGAGAATAACAATGAGTCTGAAAGAAAAAACACAATCCCTGTTTGCTGAAAAATTCGGCTACCCTGCAACCCATGTCATTCAGGCGCCGGGCCGCGTAAATCTGATCGGTGAACACACCGACTATAACGATGGCTTCGTGCTGCCGTGCGCGATTGATTACCAGACGGTGATCAGCTGCGCACCACGTCAGGATCGCACTGTACGGGTAATTGCCGCCGATTATGATAATCAGACGGATGAATTCTCCCTGGACGCCCCTATTGTGGCGCACGACAGCCAGCAGTGGTCTAACTATGTGCGCGGCGTGGTAAAACACCTGCAACAGCGTGACAGCAGCTTCGGCGGCGCGGATCTGGTAATCAGCGGCAACGTCCCCCAGGGCGCGGGCCTGAGTTCCTCGGCCTCGCTGGAAGTGGCGGTGGGTACCGTCTTCCAGCAGCTTTATCATCTCTCCCTCGACGGCGCGCAAATCGCGCTGAACGGTCAGGAAGCGGAAAACCAGTTTGTTGGCTGTAACTGCGGCATTATGGATCAGCTGATCTCCGCACTCGGCAAAGAAGGCAGCGCGCTGCTGATCGACTGTCGTTCGCTGGGCACCAAAGCCGTCTCCATGCCGGAAGGCGTGGCGGTGGTCATCATCAACAGTAACTTTAAGCGCACGCTGGTGGGCAGTGAGTACAACACCCGCCGCGAGCAGTGCGAAATTGGCGCACGTTTCTTCCAGCAGCCTAAACTGCGTGATGTCTCGCTGGAAGCGTTCAGCGCGGTCGCGCATGAGCTGGATCCGGTGGTGGCGAAACGCGTTCGCCACGTACTGACGGAAAACGCCCGTACCGTGGAAGCTGCCAGCGCGCTGGAAAAAGGCGATCTGGCCCGTATGGGTGAACTGATGGCGGAATCTCATGCCTCCATGCGTGACGACTTCGAAATTACTGTACCGCAAATCGATACGCTAGTTGAGATTGTGAAAGCAACCATCGGCGATCAAGGCGGTGTGCGTATGACCGGCGGCGGTTTCGGCGGCTGCATCGTGGCACTGGTGCCGGAAGCAATGGTGCCTGAAGTAGAGAAAGCCGTGGCGGAACAGTACGAAGCGAAAACCGGTATCAAAGAAACCTTCTACGTTTGCAAAGCATCACAGGGGGCAGGACAGTGCTAAACGAAACACCTGCGCTGGCACCGGACGGGCTGGCTTATCGTCTGATCACCCTGCGCAATGGCGCGGGAATGGTAGTGACCTTGATGGACTGGGGCGCGACGCTGCTGTCAGCGCGTGTACCGCTGCCGGATGGCACAGTGCGTGAAACCCTGCTCGGCAGCCGTACCCCGCAGACTTACCCGGAACAGACCGCTTATTTGGGCGCGTCGATCGGGCGTTATGCTAACCGTATCAGTAAAAGTCGTTTCCGCCTCGACGGACAGGAGTATCAGTTGCTGCCAAGCCAGGGTGAAAACCAGCTGCATGGCGGCCCGCAGGGCTTTGATAAACGCCGCTGGCGTATTGTGCGTCAGAACGACAGCGAAGTGCTGTTTTCCATTGACTCGCCGGACGGCGATCAGGGTTTCCCCGGCAATCTCACCGCCAGCGCTCTGTTCCGCCTGACGGACGACAACCGTATCCGCATTGAATACCGCGCGACCACCGACAAGCCCTGTCCGGTGAATCTGACCAACCACGCCTATTTCAATCTGGATGGCGCGCAGGGAGACGTGCGTCAGCACCAATTGCAACTGCTGGCGGATCACTATCTGCCGGTAGGCGAAGACGGTATTCCGACCAGCGGCCTGAAAGATGTTGATCAGACCAGCTTTGATTTCCGTCGCCCGAAAACGCTGGCGCAGGATTTCCTCAGCGACGACGATCAGAAAAAGGTGAAGGGTTACGACCACGCCTTTTTACTGCAGGCGAAAGGCGATCTCAGCCAGCCTGCGGCGCATTTATGGTCGAGCGACAACCGCCTGCAAATGTCGGTGTATACCACCGCCCCGGCGTTGCAGTTCTATTCCGGTAACTTCCTGGAAGGGACGCCGTCGCGCGAGCTGAAAGCGTACGAGGCCTGGCAGGGTCTGGCGCTGGAAAGCGAGCTGTTGCCGGACAGTCCGAATCATCCGGAATGGCCGCAACCGGACTGCGTTCTGCGTCCGGGCGAGGAATATCTGAGCATCACTGAGTATCAGTTTATTCCGTCGTGATCCTTTCGCTTTGCCCGGCGGCGTTACGCCTGCCGGGCCTTACCTCTTTTGTCGTGACTTTTTTATCCATATCGCTGAAATAAACGCCATTTACCGACAAAAACATAACCCTGTATTCACATGCACCTTACACTACGCGACTATTTTCGCTATGGTTAAGGTTATGCGTTGCCGCTGACGGCGTCACGGCAATATAATGAGAATTGTTATCATTCAATCAGTTTTTGGAGGAGTAAAGTATGGCAGTTACTAAGCTTGTTCTGGTTCGTCATGGCGAAAGCCAGTGGAACAACGAAAACCGCTTTACCGGCTGGTACGATGTGGACCTGTCCGAAAAAGGCGTCAGCGAAGCGAAAGCAGCAGGTAAACTGCTGAAGAGCGAAGGCTTCAGCTTCGACTTTGCTTACACTTCTGTGCTGAAACGCGCCATTCACACCCTGTGGAATGTGCTGGACGAACTCGACCAGGCCTGGCTGCCGGTTGAAAAATCCTGGAAACTGAACGAGCGTCACTACGGTGCGCTGCAGGGCCTGAACAAAGCTGAAACCGCTGAAAAATACGGTGACGAGCAGGTTAAGCAGTGGCGTCGTGGCTTTGCGGTAACCCCGCCGGAGCTGACCAAAGATGATGAGCGTTACCCGGGCCACGATCCGCGTTATGCAAAACTGACCGATAAAGAGCTGCCGACCACCGAGAGCCTGGCGCTGACCATCGATCGCGTGATCCCGTTCTGGAACGATTCTATTCTGCCGCGCATGAAATCGGGTGAGCGTGTGATCGTTGCTGCACACGGTAACTCCCTGCGTGCGCTGGTGAAATACCTGGATAACCTGAGCGAAGACGAGATCCTCGAACTAAACATCCCGACCGGCGTACCGCTGGTGTATGAGTTTGACGAAAACTTCAAACCGCTGAAACGCTACTACCTGGGTAATGCCGACGAAATCGCTGCAAAAGCTGCGGCAGTCGCTAACCAGGGTAAAGCGAAGTAATTCGCTTCAGCCATAAAAAAAAGCGCGGGTCTCCGCGCTTTTTTATTGTCAGTTGCCAGGCTTACTGACCGTTACGGCGCGCTTTTACCGCTTCAGCTAACTGACGCAGTGCCACGCCGGTATCTTCCCAGCCAATGCACGCATCGGTAATGCTTTTACCGTACACCAGCGGTTCGCCGCTTTCCAGGCTCTGATTCCCTTCCACCAGATGGCTTTCGATCATCACGCCCATAATGGCTTTTTCACCACCGGCGATCTGCTGGCAGACATCTGCACCCACGTCCATCTGACGCTTAAATTGCTTGCTGGAGTTAGCATGGCTGAAGTCGATCATCACCTGCGGCGTCAGACCAGCCTTGACCAGTCCCTCTTTCACTTCGGCGACATGGCGGGCGCTGTAGTTTGGCTCTTTGCCGCCACGCAGAATGATATGGCAGTCGCCATTGCCGCTGGTGTTCACAATCGCTGAATGACCCCATTTAGTCACTGACAGGAAGCAGTGCGGCGCACCGGCGGCGTTAATGGCGTCGATAGCCACTTTAATGGTGCCATCGGTACCATTTTTGAAACCGACCGGACAGGAGAGGCCTGACGCCAGCTCACGGTGAACCTGAGATTCGGTGGTACGCGCGCCGATAGCGCCCCAGCTCATCAGATCCGCCATGTATTGCGGGGTGATCATATCCAGAAACTCACCCGCTGCCGGCAGACCGCTGTCGTTAATATCGAGCAGCAGTTTGCGGGCAATACGCAGGCCGTCGTTGATCTGGAAGCTGTTGTCCATATGCGGATCGTTAATCAGTCCCTTCCAGCCTACGGTGGTACGCGGTTTTTCGAAGTAAACCCGCATCACCACTTCCAGCTCGCCTTTCAGTTCGTCACGCAACGCAAGCAGGCGGTTAGCATATTCTTTCGCGGCCTGCGGATCGTGGATCGAGCACGGACCGATCACCACCAGCAGGCGATCGTCGTGACCGCTGAGAATATTATGGATTGCTTTACGGGCGTGAGAAACGGTATTGGCGGCCATTTCTGTGGCGGGAAATTTTTCAAGGAGTGCAACCGGGGGTAATAACTCGTTGATTTCTTTAATGCGTAAGTCGTCGTTCTGATAATTCATGGGGATCCCAGCTTTGCCATACATATAGAAGTGTTTGCAATGCTTCCAATCTAACTGCTCACCGGGGAAGTGTAAACGCGCTTTTACACTCGATACGGATAATTCCTGAAAAGGTTCTAAAAAGCTCCAGATAGTAGCGAACATCGGGTTCACGGCTAAACTTTTTAACGGTAAGCACTTTAATTTTTTGTTTTAACGAGATGCCGTTCTGCCTTACCGGCTGGATCCGGCATCTTTCACCACTGGGCGATGAATTCGTATCACATCTGCACTGTTGGACTCCATTGTCCAATCAAATGACGAGCACAGGAGCAATATGATGAAAATGAATAAATTAACTGCACTATTCCTGACGACCACGTTAACGCTGGCAAGCGGCGCTGCGCTGGCAGCCGACGCTGCCTCTTCAGACAATAACGGTAACGCGAACGCCGCGGCAAGTGCGGGCCAGGTTGCCCCGGATGCTCATCAGAATGTTGCACCTAAGAGTGTTGATAAAAACGACATCAACACCGGTAATACCAATACCGCAACCGGCACTAACACCACCACAGGCACATCATCTACAGGCGTGACCGGCGGTAACACCAGCGCTACCGGTGAATCGATGAGCAAAGATGACATTCACAAAAACAGCCAGTGTAAAGACGGCAAATGCCCGGACATCAATGAAAAAGTTCAGACCGGTGACGGCGTGAACAACGATACCAATACCAAAACTGATGGCACCTCCCAGTAATAAACTGCCATAAGTTGATAATCAGGAGAGCTTCGGCTCTCCTTTTTTGTGCCGAAAACTAAAAAATCTGCAATGATGTAAGGCGCTGATTATTAATACTGCCGGGATAAAAAAATGGCGCATTCACACTCACATTCCCACCCGCCCGCCGATGACAATGGCCGTCGTCTGTTGCTGGCGTTTGGTATCACCGCCCTGTTTATGATTATTGAAGTGGTGGGCGGACTGCTTTCCGGCTCACTGGCGCTGCTGGCCGATGCCGGACATATGCTGACCGACGCCGCCGCCCTGCTCTTCGCGCTGCTGGCGGTGGGATTTGCACGCAAACCGCCGAGTGGCCGACACACCTTTGGCTGGTTGCGTCTGACCACGCTGGCGGCCTTTTTGAACGCCATCGCACTGGTGGTGATCACTATTCTGATTGTCTGGGAAGCGTTCCAGCGTTTTCGTCATCCGCAACCGGTGGCAGGTGTCACCATGATGGCTATCGCCGTCGCGGGCCTGATCGCCAATCTGCTGTCGTTCTGGATCCTGCACCGAGGCAGTGCCGAAAAAAACCTTAATGTGCGCGCCGCGGCCCTTCACGTGCTTGGCGATCTGCTGGGTTCCGTCGGGGCGATTGTCGCCGCCCTGGTGATCCTGTGGACGGGCTGGACGCCTGCGGACCCCATTCTTTCGGTGCTGGTATCCTGTCTGGTGCTACGCAGCGCATGGCAGCTGTTACGGGAAAGCGTGAACGAGTTGCTGGAAGGCGCACCGCTGGCGCTGGACATCAATGCCCTGAAACGCCATCTGCGCCGGGATATCCCGGAAGTGCGTGATGCGCACCATGTGCATGTCTGGACGATAGGAGAAAAGACGGTGATGACCTTACACGTGCAGGTAGTGCCGCCACACGATCATGATGCCCTTCTGACGCGTATACAGCACTTTCTGGCGCATCATTATGACATTGAGCATGTCACTGTGCAGATGGAGTATCAGCCCTGTAGTGGACCGGACTGCGAGCTGAATTCGCTGCCGTCCGGTCATGCACATCACCATCATTAACGGCTGAGCGCGCGTGAACCTCGTTCCCGTGCGCTTTTGATCCACATGCGGCTGCCGTTGAGGGCGATAAACGTCAGCAGCATGTACTCCAGCGACATGGCATACACTCCCTGACGGGCGAAGATCACCACGCTTATTACGTTAATCACCACCCACAGCAACCAGTTTTCCACGTATTTACGCGTCATCAGGATCATCGCCACGATAGACAGCACCATCATGCAGGAATCCCAGAACGGAAACGCGTCCGGCTGCAATTCCGGCATCGCCACGTTAAAGCCGAGGCTTTGCATCAGCGACACGGCGATACGCGTTAAGAAAGCGAATACCGGGTTGATCCACACCGTCATCAGACCGATTGCCACGACGCAGATCGCAAGCCAGGTGATGGCCTTCGACAGCGGCAACCAGCGTATTTGCAGCACGGCTTCGTTTTGTGTGGTTTGCCGGGACCAGGCATACCAGCCATAAATATTGGCAGCGAAGAAAAACAGCTGTAACAGCAGGCTGGCATAAAGCTGGATCTGGAAGAAGATAATCGCAAACAGCGTGACGTTGATTAAACCAAACGCGTAGTTACTGATTTTTTCCAGGCTGGCGAGCCAGATACAGAGTAAACCCGCCAGCGTACCTACCGCCTCGATCCATGATAAATCATAGCCGCCCGCGCCAATCGGGATGTGAACAAGAATGTTCTGCGTGCTAAAAAAATCCATCTTTTCCCCAAATGATTGTTTACGTTAATTATGAACGTAGTGTAGCTGCAAAATCCAACATACGGTTTAACGGCTTGAGCGCCCCTTCACGCAGCGCCGCGTCCACATGGATCTCGTGGTCCACGCCACCGTCTCTTAAGCCGTCAGCGATGGCTTTAAGGCCATTCATCGCCATCCACGGACAATGGGCACAGCTACGGCAGGTTGCGCCCTCTCCTGCGGTTGGCGCTTCCAGTAATTCTTTTTCCGGCACCGCCTGCTGCATCTTATAAAAGATCCCGCGATCGGTCGCCACGATCAGTTGTTTTTGAGGCAGCGTTTTCGCTGCGGCAATCAGCTGGCTGGTGGAGCCGACGGCGTCAGCCATATCGACCACCGCCTGCGGAGATTCCGGATGCACGAGGATCGCCGCATCCGGATACAATCCTTTCATACGCGCCAGCGCCTGAGTTTTAAATTCGTCATGTACGATGCAGGCCCCCTGCCAGCACAGCACGTCAGCGCCGGTCTGTTTTTGCACGTAGTGGCCAAGATGCCGGTCAGGTGCCCAGAGTATCTTTTCACCGAGGCTGTCGAGATGCTCGATCAGTTCCACAGCAATACTGGAGGTGACTACCCAGTCGGCCCGTGCTTTTACCGCGGCCGAGGTATTGGCATACACCACCACGGTGCGATCCGGATGGGCATCACAGAACGCGCTGAACGCATCGGCCGGACAGCCAAGATCCAGCGAGCATTCCGCCTGGAGTGTCGGCATCAGGATGGTTTTTTCCGGGCTGAGGATCTTGGCGGTTTCGCCCATAAAGCGCACCCCGGCGACCAGCAGCGTCGAGGCAGGATGTTTTGCGCCAAAGCGCGCCATCTCCAGCGAATCAGAAATACAGCCACCGGTTTCTTCTGCCAATTGCTGGATTTCCGGATCGGTGTAGTAGTGGGCCACCATCACCGCATCACGCGCTTTAAGCAGACGTTTAATTTCTTCGCGGTACGCCTCTTTTTCATCCCGATTTAACGGAACGGGCTTCGGCGGGAAGGGATAAATTGCGGTTTCCGGATCGAACATCACGCTCATTGGGCTTCTCGTTTTGCTGACTTAACAAATATCGGTTTATTAAGCGATAAATTGCTTATCAAAAACCAGTCGTGTTTTATATGCTAAACAAGATAGCCGATTGGGCGGGGAAAGTCACAGAGATAACGGAGAGTCGGTAGATTATTTTGCGTGGAGTAAGCAGATGCCCGGCGGCGCAAGCTTGCCGGGCCTACAAGTACGCTGTAGGCCGGGTAAGCGCAGCGCCACCCGGCAAAAATTGCATAGCAAAAAGGCGCCTTTAGGGCGCCTTTCTACATTGGTGGGTCGTGCAGGATTCGAACCTGCGACCAATTGATTAAAAGTCAACTGCTCTACCAACTGAGCTAACGACCCTTTACGGGATTTTCTTCGAAGTGGTGGGTCGTGCAGGATTCGAACCTGCGACCAATTGATTAAAAGTCAACTGCTCTACCAACTGAGCTAACGACCCATTCAGGGTGTTGACTTCGAAGATTTAAAACTGGCAAAAATGATTGGTGGGTCGTGCAGGATGACTCGGCTTCGCCTCGCCCTTCGGGCCGTTGCTGTTGCAACGTTATCCTTCACGTTTAACTACTGTTTTCCACCTGAGTATTGGTGGGTCGTGCAGGATTCGAACCTGCGACCAATTGATTAAAAGTCAACTGCTCTACCAACTGAGCTAACGACCCGAGTGGTGGGTGATGACGGGCTCGAACCGCCGACCCCCTCCGTGTAAAGGAGATGCTCTACCAACTGAGCTAATCACCCACTCAAATTACTCATCATTCTTTATAGTGGTGGGTCGTGCAGGATTCGAACCTGCGACCAATTGATTAAAAGTCAACTGCTCTACCAACTGAGCTAACGACCCACTATAACGCTTTATTTCCCTGCTTCAGGTATGTCTCATATCCCTTGGCAACGGCGGCATATATTACTGGTTTATGAATCTGGCGCAACAAAAATTTCGATATAGATCACTTAACTGCTTAGGATTCATGCGACAAGACCAGAAATACGGCGATTTCTGGTCATGCAGCATTCATTACATTGCACTAAGACGTTTTTGCGCTTGTTTCGCGCCTTCGGTGCCAGGGTACTTGCTAATCACCTGCTGATAAACCGCTTTGGCTTTTGCTGTGTCCCCTTTGTCCTGCATGATCACGCCGACTTTAAACATCGCATCCGGCGCCTTCGGTGATTTCGGGTAATTTTTTACCACGGAGGCAAAATAAAACGCCGCATCATCCTTCTTACCCTTGTTGTAATTCAACTGCCCGAGCCAGTAATTGGCATTCGGCACATAAGTTGAATCCGGGTATTTCTTCACGAAGTTACTGAACGCGACAATAGCGTCATCCTGGCGGGATTTATCCTGCACCAGCGCAATTGCGGCGTTGTAGTCCGTATTGGCATCACCGCTCTGTACCGGCGCTGATGGGGTTTGCGCCCCGGCGTCCGGCGTGGCAGCGGCCGCGCCCGTTTGATCGCCTGTCGCTGGCTGTGCTGCTGCGCCACCGCTGCTCAGACCATCAAGTTGACTCTGCATCTGCTTCTGACGTTCAACCATCTGGTTCAGCTGATACTGGCTTTCCTGTATCTGACCGCGCAGGGAATCAATATCGGACTGGTTATCAGAAAGTTGCTGCTGAAGCTGGGTTAAAAGCTGACTATGAGCGTTAGAAATACGCTCGAGTTGGGTGACGCGGTCTTCGACCGAGCCTGAGCCGACACTACTGATTGGCGCCTGAGCAAAAGCGGCCCAGGGGGCCGCTATGCCAACCAGTAACGACAGACCCATCAGATGATGTCTGAAGTTACTGCTCATGCAATTCTCTTAGTAAACCAGTACGGCACGACGGTTTTTAGCGTAAGCCGCTTCGTCATGACCCAGTACTGCAGGTTTTTCTTTACCGTAAGAAACGATAGAGATCTGGTCAGCGGTAACGCCTTTACCTTGCAGGTACATTTTAACCGCGTTAGCACGACGCTCACCCAGGGAGATGTTGTATTCCGGGGTACCACGTTCGTCAGCGTGACCTTCTACGGTAACTTTGTAAGACGGGTTGCTACGCAGGAAGTTTGCGTGCGCGTCCAGCATTGCAGCGAAGTCAGAACGGATATCGTACTTATCCAGATCGAAGTAAACGATGTTGTTCTGCTGCAGCTGCTGCATCTGCAGACGAGCCTGCTCTTCAGAAGACATGTTGCCGCCGCCGTTAGCGTCCATACCAGTGCCGGCACCCAGCATGCCTTCGCCGCTCTGGTCGTTGCTTGCGTTCTTGTTAGAAGAACACGCTGCGATGGCCATAACTGGCAGAGCGAGCATCAGTCCTTTCAGCACTTTGTTCAGTTGCATTTCTTTGATTCCTTTAATAATCAATTATTTATTATTACAGATACGGCGACCAGGCAGGGAATTTGACCTGTCCATCAGTTGCCGGAATACGCGCTTTGAAACGCCCATCTGTAGAAACCAGATTCAGCACGGATCCCATCCCCTGAGAAGAGCTGTAGATAACCATAGTGCCGTTAGGTGCCAGACTTGGCGTTTCATCCAGGAACGTTGACGATAAAACCTGCACGCCACCCGCTACCAGATCTTGTTTGGCAATGTGTTGCTGACCGCCATTAGAGGTCACCATTACCATAAATTTGCCGTCAGAACTCACGTCTGCGTCCTGGTTCTGCGAACCTTCCCAGGAAATACGCTGCGGAGTGCCGCCGTTGATATTCACTTTATAAACCTGCGGACGACCAGCTTGATCGGAAGTGAACGCCAGGTTCTGGCTGTCCGGGAACCAGGTCGGCTCAGTGTTGTTGCTGCGACCGTCAGTCACCTGGCGGATCTGGCCGGAAGCAAGATCCATCACGTACAGGTTCAGACTGCCGGTTTTAGACAGTGCGAAAGCCAGTTTTTTGCCGTCAGGCGAGAATGCAGGTGCCCCGTTGTGACGCGGGAAAGAAGCAATCTGACGCGTTGCGGTGCTTGCCAGATTCTGGACAACCAGCGCAGAACGACCGCTTTCGAAGGTGACGTAAGCCAGCTGGTTACCATCTGGTGACCAGGCCGGTGACATCAGCGGCTGCGGAGATTTGTGAACCACGAACTGGTTGTAACCATCGTAGTCAGATACGCGCACTTCATACGGGAACTGACCGCCGTTGGTTTGCACCACGTAGGCGATACGGGTACGGAAAGCCCCTTTAATGCCGGTCAGCTTTTCAAAGACTTCATCACTGGCGGTATGACCCGCAAGGCGCAGCCATTGTTTGTTAACCTTAAAGGTATTCTGCGACAGCACAGTACCCGGCGCACCGCCGGTATCCACCAGCTGGTAGGAGACGCTGTAACCGCCATCAGGGGTAGGTGTTACCTGACCCACGATAACCGCATCAATGCCCAGCGCAGACCACGCGGCTGCCTGAACTTCCTGCGCGGAAGCGGGCTGCTGTGGCAGACGTGAACGATCCAGCGGGTTAAATTTACCGCTGTTACGCAGGTCAGCTGCAACAATACCGCCGATATCTTCCGGCGCTGCGCCCGGACCTGCCCATTTAAACGGGACCACGCCGATAGGACGCGCGGAGTCGACCCCCTGGGTGATCTCGATGCGCACTTCTGCATGCAGCGCCGCTGCAAACAGTACCAGAAAACCAAACACTACACGTAATGCCTGCTTCATCATATCTCCCTTATCCAGGCTGAAAACCTGCGATAATTTAGCAGAATGTTAACAAACTCAAAAAGACAAAACTATCTAAACCCCGTGACTAAAATAGTCCCTTTTCCGGCGTTATGTGGAAAAGTGTATCTTAAGGTTTGAAGTCCAGTGGCGCATTTTTAAACACTTCATACACCGCCTGCGTCGGCGGTTTCGGGAGCTTCGCCTGACGGGCTGCAGCAAGTGCGGCCTGACAAAGCGCGGGATCGCCCCCTTCAGACTGAATATCTTTCAACGTACCATCTGGCTCAAGCCGGATGCGCAGCGTACATACCTTTCCGGTATAGGATGCGGCATCGTAGAACTTGGTTTCGATGGCTGCTTTTATCTGACCCGCATAGTTGCTGATCTCAGCCCCTGAAGCGCCATTGTTTTTAGTGTTACCACTTCCTGCCGGCGCTGCATTACTTCCTTTCGCCCCACCGCCGGTTTTCGGCGCATTCTTACCGGAGCTGAGGTCGCCAAACAGATCGTCAACATCAGACGCAGCGGCTTTCTCTGCCGCTGCTTTTTTCGCAGCGGCGGCTTTCGCTGCTGCGGCTTTGTCGGCAGCGGCTTTCTTATCGGCAGCGGCCTTCTCTGCTGCAGCTTTTTTCTCAGCGGCGGCTTTTTCAGCGGCTGCGGCTTTCGCCGCGGCGGCTTTTTCGGCAGCGGCAGCAGCTTTCTCAGCGGCAGCCTTTTCAGCAGCGGCAGCTTTCGCCGCAGCGGCTTTTTCGGCAGCGGCAGCTTTCTTAGCGGCTTCAGCCTGTGCTTTCTTCTCGGCGTCCTGCTGTGCTTTTTTCGCCGCTTCTGCTTCGGCTTTTTTCGCTGCATCGGCAGCCGCTTTCGCGGCTTCGGCTTCGGCTTTCTTCGCGGCGGCAGCAGCGGCTTTGGCGGCGTCAGCTTCGGCTTTCTTCGCAGCATCTGCGGCGGCTTTTGCCTGGGCATCGGCCTGCGCTTTTGCATCGGCGGCAGCTTTGGCGGCGGCTTCTTCAGCCTGCTTCTGCTGCTCCTGCGCTTTCTTCGCCGCTTCTTCAGCCTGTTTCTGCTGCTGCGCCTGTTCGCGGGCGTTTTCCTGGGCCTGCAAACGTTCTTTTTCGAGCTGTTTTAAGCGCTCCTGCTCGGCGGCCTGCTTCTCACGAAGCTCTTCCGCCTGCTGTTGCGCCTGCTTTTCACGCTGTTCTTCAGCGCGCTTCGCGCTCGCCTGTTGCTGCTGCTCACGGTTGTACTGTTGTACAACGGCGCCGGGATCGACCATAACGGCGTCGATGGACGAGCCACCGCCGCCGCCAGCAGAGGCGTCTATGTGCTCATCGAACGAACTCCAGATCAGCAGTGCAAATAAAATCACATGCAGCACCGCTGAGATGGTTATCGCGCGTTTAAGCTTGTCGTTTTGTTCGGTTGCCTTTGACACTATCGGTTCCCAAAAACTGTTCGCCTGTTATGCAGGATTAAATAGGCTGCGTCATCAAGCCAACCGACTTCACACCCGCGCTGTGTAACAGGTTCAGCGCTTTGATGATTTCATCATATGGCACCTCTTTCGCACCACCGATTAAGAAGACCGTTTTCGGATTCGCCTGCAGATGGCGCTGCGCTTCCGCAACCACCTGCTCTGGCGGCAGTTGATCCAGACGATCTTTTTCAATCACCACACTGTACTGCCCCACGCCGGAGACCTCGATAATGACCGGAGGATCATCATTGGTACTGACGCTCTGTGATTCTGTCGCATCCGGCAGATCAACTTCCACGCTCTGGGTGATGATCGGTGCGGTTGCCATAAAGATCAGCAACAGCACGAGCAGGACGTCCAGCAGCGGTACAATGTTGATTTCGGACTTCAGTTCACGGCGACCTCGTCCGCGCTTTCTGGCCATGGCTTACCCCTTGTTGCTCTCGCTGCTGGTAAACGCCTGACGATGCAGAATAGCGGTAAACTCTTCCATAAAGTTGTCGTAATTCTGTTCCAGTTTATTCACGCGCTGGTTCAGGCGGTTATACGCCATTACAGCCGGAATAGCCGCAAACAGACCGATTGCCGTGGCAATCAGCGCTTCGGCGATACCTGGCGCAACCATTTGCAGCGTTGCCTGTTTAACCGCACCCAGTGCGATAAAGGCATGCATAATCCCCCATACCGTACCAAACAGGCCGATATAAGGACTGATGGAACCGACGGTACCGAGGAACGGAATATGCGTTTCCAGCGCTTCCAGTTCGCGGTTCATGGAGATACGCATCGCACGCGATGCCCCTTCCACTATCGCTTCCGGCGCATGACTGTTGGCGCGGTGTAAACGGGCAAACTCTTTAAATCCGCTATAGAACATTTGTTCTGAACCAGAAAGCGTTTCGCGGCGGCCCTGACTTTCCTGATACAGACGAGACAGCTCGATGCCTGACCAGAATTTGTCTTCAAAGGCTTCCGCTTCACGACCGGCGGCATTAAGTATGCGCGTACGTTGAATGATGATGGCCCAGGATGCGATTGAAAAACCAATCAAAATCAACATGATAAGTTTGACCAGAAGGCTTGCCTTCAGGAACAAATCAAGGATGTTCATGTCAGTCACTGCTTAAACTCCGCGACAATAGACTTGGGAAGCGCACGAGGCTTCATTAAGAGTGGATCAACGCAAACAATCAGTACTTCAGCTTCATTAAGCACGGTGTTCTCTGCGTTGACGATCCGCTGCGTGAAAACCAGAGAGGTTCCACGCACTGATGTAATTTCCGATTGGACTTCGAGCATATCGTCGAGTCTGGCGGGTGCAAAATAATCCAGCGTCATTCTGCGTACCACGAAGGCTACGCGCTCTGCCAGCAAAACCTGCTGACTAAAGTTATGGTGGCGCAGCATCTCTGTGCGTGCCCGTTCATAAAAAGCGACGTAGCTGGCGTGGTAAACCACACCACCGGCATCGGTGTCTTCGTAATAGACACGAACCGGCCATCGAAACAGCGTTGTATTCACTTTACATCCCGGTAATGCAATAAAAGTTAGCGCTCAAAAACGTTGCTACTATACGCGCGGGAATGTTGCTTTGGAATGGGTTCAGGTGAACGGAGAGTAAAAATTTATGGGCTTTTACAAGCCCATGACGTTAACGGACAGTTCTTAGTCAAAAGAAAAAATAAAACAGCGCAGCAGCCAGCACGATGTCTGCGATCAGCGGACAAAATATGCCCTGCCAGTGAAGCGCAGCAGGACGAAAACCGACGCCGTGGATCACGCCGCTACACACGGCCCACATCATCAGGAAACCTTGCCAGATTTCATAGTCGCTGGTCTTCGCGGCAAAGCGGGCAGGATCCCAGAATACGCAGCCCGCCAGCAGCAGTGCCATCACTAAGGAAAGGGCCCGCAACGGGCCCTTGTCCATTACCGCATAGAGTTTTGCGATAATTGCGTTCATTAGTGCTCTTCTTTACCTGCGTTAGTCGCTTCGACGTGCTCAAGCGCCAGGGCGGTGATCACTCCGAATGCACAGGCAAGAAGCGTTCCTAAAATCCATGCGAAATACCACATTGTATGCTCCTTACTTAGTACAGAGAGTGTGTGTTGCTTTCAATATCTTCTTTGGTGATGCGACCGAACATCTTCCAGTAACACCAGGAGGTGTAGATCAGAATGATCGGTACAAACACCGCTGCAACCCAGGTCATCAGGTTCAGCGTCAGCTGGCTGGAGGTCGCATCCCACAGGGTCAGGCTCACGTTCATCATCGTGCTGGACGGCATAATGAACGGGAACATAGCGATGCCTGCCGTGAGGATGATGCACGCCAGCGTCAGGGAAGAGAAGACGAAGGCAAACGCCGGTTTCTCAAGACGTGACATCAGCGTCGTCAGCAGCGGCAGCACCACACCCAGCGCCGGTACCAGCCACAGGATCGGCGTATTGTTGAAGTTCACCAGCCAGGCACCAGCCTGACGCGCGACTTCTTTCGTCAGCGGGTTAGACGCGGCGTGATGATCGATAACCGAGGTCACCACGTAACCGTCGATGCCATACATCACCCACACCCCTGCCAGCGCGAAGCATACCAGGGTCACCAGCGCAGCGATCTGCGCTACGCCACGCACGCGCAGATGCAGTTCGCCCACGGTACGCATTTGCAGATAGGTTGCCCCCTGGGTGACGATCATCGCCACGCTCACCACGCCTGCCAGCAGACCAAACGGGTTCAGCAGCTGGAAGAAGTTGCCGGTGTAGAACAGGCGCATGTATTCATCCATATGGAACGGCACGCCCTGTAACAGGTTACCGAACGCCACACCGATGACCAGCGGCGGCACGAAGCTACCGATGAAAATGCCCCAGTCCCACATGTTGCGCCAGCGGGTGTCTTCGATCTTCGAGCGGTAGTCAAAACCAACCGGACGGAAGAATAAAGAAGCCAGCACGAGGATCATCGCCACATAGAAACCAGAGAACGCGGCAGCGTAAACCATCGGCCAGGCGGCGAACAGCGCACCGCCAGCGGTGATGAGCCACACCTGGTTGCCATCCCAGTGCGGAGCGATGGCGTTAATCATGATACGGCGTTCGGTGTCGCTGCGACCCAGTACGCGGGTCAACATCCCCACGCCCATGTCGAAGCCATCAGTGACCGCAAAACCAATCAGCAGAATGCCAACCAGCAGCCACCAGATAAAACGTAATACTTCATAATCGATCATTTGACGACTCCTGTCTTAGCGTGCCGGCTGAGAAGCGACGGTAGGCTGCTCGTGATGATAACGACCTGTTTTCAGACTGCTCGGCCCAAGGCGAGCGAATTTGAACATCAGGAACACTTCCGCCACCATAAACAGCGTGTACAGACCGCAAATCAGGATCATCGAGAACAGGAGATCGCCGATGGTCAGCGATGAGTTCGCTACGGCTGTCGGCAGCACTTCACCAATCGCCCACGGCTGACGGCCATATTCAGCGACAAACCAGCCTGCTTCGATTGCAATCCACGGCAGAGGAATACCGTACAGGGCAGCACGCAGCAGCCACGGTTTAGAACCGATACGGTTGCGGCAGACGGTCCAGAAGGAGAAGCCGATGATAAACAGCATCAGAATACCGCTACCTACCATGATACGGAAGGCGAAGTAGAGCGGTGCAACGCGCGGAATAGAGTCCTTGGTTGCCTGCTGAATTTGCGCTTCGGTGGCGTCAGTGACGTTCTCGGTATAGCGCTTAAGCAGCATGCCGTAACCCAGGTCTTTCTTCATGCTGTTGAACTGGTCACGAACGTTCTGATCGGTTGAACCCGCACGCAGCTCTTCCAGCAGGTGGTAGGCTTTCATCCCGTTACGGATACGCTCTTCATGCTGGACCATCAGATCTTTCAGGCCGATAACCTGAGTATCAACCGAGCGCGTGGCAATAAGGCCGAGCGCATACGGGATCTGGATGGCGTATTTGTTTTCCTGGGTTTCCTGATCGGGAATACCAAACAGGGTAAACGCGGCCGGTGCCGGCTGGGTTTCCCACTCGGCTTCAATCGCTGCCAGTTTGGTTTTCTGCACGTCGCCCATTTCATAACCGGATTCATCACCCAGCACGATCACCGAGAGGATCGCTGCCATACCGAAGCTCGCTGCAATGGCAAAGGAGCGTTTGGCAAAGGCCACATCGCGGCCGCGCAGCAGGTAGTAGGCGCTGATGCCGAGGATGAACATGGCACCACAGGTGTAACCTGAGGCGACGGTGTGAACAAATTTCACCTGCGCCACCGGGTTAAGCACCAGCTCGGAAAAGCTCACCATTTCCATACGCATGGTTTCGAAGTTGAAATCCGACGCGATAGGGTTTTGCATCCAGCCGTTAGCAACAAGGATCCACAATGCCGATAAGTTAGAGCCCAGCGCCACCAGCCAGGTAACGGCCATGTGCTGAACTTTACCCAGACGATCCCAACCGAAGAAGAACAGACCTACAAAGGTGGATTCGAGGAAGAAGGCCATCAGACCTTCAATGGCCAGCGGCGCACCGAAGATATCGCCCACATAGTGGGAATAGTAAGACCAGTTAGTCCCGAACTGGAACTCCATGGTCAGGCCGGTTGCCACACCCAGAGCGAAGTTGATACCAAACAACTTGCCCCAGAATTTGGTCATATCTTTATAAATCTGTTTGCCGGAGAGGACATACACCGTTTCCATGATGGCCAGCAGGAACGCCATACCCAGCGTCAGTGGCACAAAAAGGAAGTGGTACATCGCGGTCAAGGCAAACTGTAAGCGCGACAGTTCGACTATATCTAACATCATGACTCCTTGCTCATCGCATGAAGACTTCGAGAGTAAACCCGACAGAAGGGTTTACACACATGCCCCAATACAAAAATATCCGCGCTATTCTTTGTTACCGTTATTCGAATGAAAGTAACAGGCTCAAAGAAAAGTTAAAGATACGTTAAAAAATACCCTAAATTGATCTCGCATTATATTACGCCGCAAATCCCTTACAATAAACAGGTTTTTATTGTAGCTCTTTTACGTTTTTCGACGGAGATCAATTTATCGGCATTCTACTACTTTTCAACCAGATTGATCGGGAGCAATTTAACGTTTTTTAGAGTCTTTTTCCATGAATTAAATATTGATTTAAATCAATTTTAACTCAACTTGTTAACGCTTTGTCACCAGAGATCCATGCGGTAAAAACCATGTTAAAAATATGTTTATAAATATAACCTCGATTTACCTCTTTTCCTCAATTTAATAATAAAATTAAAAAATACCTCATCAGAATTTTAAAAACATACAATTGCAGCCCGAAAATATTTTTTCGGGCTGTTTGTGTTTTATAAGAGTGAGGTTTTTAAAGCCGTTTTGATAATTTGGCTTAAGAATGAGCTTATTCAGCGAATACCACGTCCAGCGTGACAGACTGGCATGCCTTTAGCCGCTGCCATCGGTCCCCTTCTCCCTCACGCGTCTGCTCATCCATACCGGTTTCCCGCAGCGTAACCGGCGAGCTGAACGTCAACGACGCCGCACAGGATGTCTCGTCAGACGGATTGAACAGCCGCACGATCAGCGCTTCACGATCTTCGGCTTTCTTAAGCGCGCTCAGCTGGCAACCGGTTGGCGGCAGTGTCAGCAGGCTGTAATGCTCCGGCGTCACCTGCGGCGCAGGATTGAGCTTCATCGCATTCCACGGGATTTTGTTATAGCACTGCACCGGCGTCAGCCAGCGCCGTGCCTGCTGTGCCACGCCGGCGTTAAGCGGATCGCCGCTAAAGCTCCACAGGCTGAAGCGGCTTCGCAGTCGCCCGCGTAGCTGCGAATCCGGCACAGGCAACGCAATGCCCGATGGCCTGCCGGGACGCAACAGCAGATCGCTTTTGCCCAACCACCCCACACCGCGCAGCAGCGTCAGGGCAAAAGTTTTCTCCCCCGCCCCGAGGATCTCAAATTCCCGCAGCCCTTCGCTGAACAGCGCCAGCCCGTGCTCTGCCTGTTGCAGAACCGCATAGCTGAGCATATTCCACACCGGCACCGGCGCTTCTTTCCATCCCTGCGCCTGCCAGTCGGCCATCGCGCTGTCGCTGACCGGGCGCGAAATCGTGCCGAACGGCGTATCTGCCAGCACCCGATCGGTGTCGAACGGCGTCGGGATCAGCACCCGCACCCGATGGTTATCCGCCTGATTATCCAGCTGTACCTCAATGTCGATACGGCGGCTGTTATGGCTGAGCGTGACGTGGAATTCTGCCACCAGCGCGCCGCTGGTGAGACGCGCCGCCCGCTCGTCCAGGTTAAGGGGCACCGCCAGCGCAACGCGGATCACCGCCCTGCTCTGCCAGGCCTCGTTGATCACCTCAAAAGTGTGCGTTCCCTGCAACGAGGTAAGCACCCACTCTTCGCGCGCCGGGGAGTAATCATATTCGTCACCGTCGTCGGCACTTTCTTCCAGCGTCAGTACCCGGTCATAGACCTGCCCGCATGTTTTATCGCGCAGATGCAGCGTGCCGTCGTCGTTCAGCGTGATCTCCCAGAAGGTATTTTCCAGCAACGCCGTGCGGGAAGGCGCTGACGGCGCGGCCTGCATGCCGGGCATACCAGGCTCGATATACAGCGTGCTGTAGCCCATCGCGGGAAGCGTGTGCATCAGTTGAATGTCATACGCCATAAAGGGATCGTAATCGCCGTAATGGACGATTTGCCGGTCAATCAGCCCCGGATCGACCTCCCGGACGCCGCGAATAAAATACGTCACCTCACGTCCTTCACTGTCGCGCAGGCGGAACTGGCTGGCGCGGACGGTCACGGTGGTGTTGATCACCTCCTCGCGCGGGTACGGCATCAGGTTAAAGAGCACCAGTTTGTTGGCCTCGCCGGGCAGGCTGTCGGCGATTTTACGCTGGGTAAAGCGCAGCAGATTGTCCGCCATGTCCTCTGCCAGCTGAAAGCGCGCCTGGATTTCGCGATGCACCTTGTCGCTGCAACAGCAGCCGATACTGTCGTGGGCATGATTTTTCAGGATGGTTTTCCACATCAACTCCAGCAGGCCGTGCGGATAGTCAAAGCCCAGTCGCCAGGCGATGGCGCACAGCGGCTCCAGCAGATTCACGATGCGATTTTCGATAAGCGCGTGGGCGAGCTTGATATCCATGCGCGTCGAACCGATGGTGCGATGCACGCGCATGTATTTGCCGTCGATAAATTCGCCGCTGAGCCGCGGCAGCCTGTCCCGTTGCTGTTCGATGCGCTCAAAAACTGCCTCGAAACGGCCGAGCACAAACTCGCGCTGTGGCCAGATCTGGCGCATTTTCGCCATCACGGCATGGATATTCTGCTGGATCGGCATCTGGTCGTGACCGTTCGGCAACAGGATCTCCCCGGTGAGCGAGGCCTTTTCCAGCACGGCAAAGTAACGCGCCAGCCGTTCACGCAGCCCTGCTTCATCGTCAGGTAAGTATTTACCAATCGCATAGCCCAGCGGCAGTACCTGGGCGATGACGTCACTGCCGTCGCGGCTTTGCCAGATAAACTCGGTTTTATCGGTGCCGTGTCGCTCTGAACAGCCGCGCCAGAACATGGCGCGGGTGATGCCAAAGCCGTTATAGATATGCGGCAGCTGGCCCGACATACCGAAGGAATCCGGCAGATAGCCAATTTTCATCGGCTCGCCAAATGCCCGGCAGTCGCGCAAACCGTACAGCAGATTACGCACAATCGACTCCCCCGCCACGATGCGGGTATCGGTCTGCGTATACCAGGGGCCGATAATCAGTTTTCCTGTCTCAACCTGCGCTTTTACGCGCGCGGCGTTCTGCGGTTTGACGGCGAGGTAATCCTCCAGCACCGCCGTTTGCCCGTCGAGCACGTAGCAGGGATAATCCGCGTCCTGCTCCAGTCGCGTAAGGATCTCCTCCATATTATTGACCAGTAAAATACGGGACTCTTCGCTGGTGAAGTACCATTCACGATCCCAGTGCATGTGCGGCGTAATGTGCACGCGCGAAACCTTTTTCATTGTTCTGTCCTGTTAATGGCGATCGGTAAGGTAAGCGCCGGTGCGTACCGCATGACCGCGCCAGATCAGCAGGATCGCGGTGGAGATAGCCGCCCCCAGCAGCGCCGCGGCAAACCAGCAGGCGGCGGCAATCACGCCACCCAGAGCATTGTCATGCAGTAAAAAGAGCGAGAAGATCCCCGCACCCGGCGTCGACAGTCCAATGCCTGTTGCGCCCACCAGCGCGCCCGTCACCAGCGATCCGAGTACAAAAGCGCCGATCACCCGCAGCGGATCTTCAATCGCCATCGGGATCGCGCCCTCGGTGATCCCCGCCAGCCCCAGCAGCCAGGTGGATTTACCGGTTTCGATTTCAAATTCCCGGAACAGACGGGGAGCAAGCAAGGTCGAAGCGGTGACGGTAAACGCAGAGACCATTTTTACCGCCGCAAATATGGCGTAAGGCCCGTACACGCCGTTCGCCATCGCCCCCAGGCAGAAGGCGTAAGCGGCTTTATTTACCGGCCCGCCCAGGTCAAAGGAACACATAAAGCCGATAATGGCGCCCAGCAGCAGTGCATTGCTGCCGGACAAGCCGTTCAGCCAGGCGGTGAGTCCCTGGTTCAGCCATGCCACCGGCTCACCGATGACAAACAGCATCAGGCTGCCCGCGCCCAGCGTACCGAGCACCGGATAAAGGTAAAAAGTCAGAAAGCCGTTGTAGCGACTGCTAAGTCGTATGTGATTCTTCACCCAGCGCATCAGGTAACCGGCGATAAGCCCGCCCACTACTGCGCCCAGAAAGCCCGCACCGATCATGTTAGCCGCCAGCCCCGCCGCGAAACCGGGGGTCAGCGCGGGTTTATCTGCCAGCGAATACGCGGTGTACGCCGCCAGCACCGGCACCATCAACGTGCCGAGCATGCCGCCCCCCAGCTTGCGGTACAGCCACAGCCAGGAGTTCTCCAGATCGAACAGATGTTGCAGGCCAAAAATTTGCGCCAGCAACACCGCGACCGCCAGCACGGTGCCGCCGGCGACAATCAGCGGCACGGCCCAGGAAATACCGCTCAGCAGGGCCTGCTTCAGCTCAGTTTTAACGCTCACCGGCGCTGGTTGCGGCTGGGAAGCGAGGGGCAGCGCCAGCGCACGGGTCAGCAGCGCATCGGCCTGTTTTATGGGTTCTGCGACCGGCACCCTGAGCGTCGGGATGCCCTGAAAGCGCTCCACGTCTTTCACCGCCACGTCAGCCGCCAGGATACAGGCGCGCGCAGCGTGCAGTTGCTCAGGGGTTAAACGCCCATCAATGCCGTTCGCCCCCTGCTTTTCGACATACACCTGAATACCCCGCCTGCGTCCGGCGTTTTCCAGATATTCCGCCGCCATATAGGTGTGGGCGATGCCCGCCGGACAGGCGGTCACGCAGACCACCGTCGGCGCATTGGTCGCGGTTAACGGTGTTTTCACGGCGGGTGCCTCGCCGAGCAGCGCCAGCAGATCGGTGGCGCGGGTTGCCCGTTGCACACGTTCACGCAGGGCGTCATCCGCCAGCAGCGTGGTCAGTTGGGTCAGTAGCTGCATGTGGGTGGTGCCCGCTTCGGCGCAGGGAATGGCGAGCAGAAAAATCAGCGTCACCGGCTCCGGGCCATCGATCCCCTCCCACAGCAGCGGCTCACGCAGCGTGGCGACGGCGAAGGCCGCTTCTGTCACCGCATCGGTTTTCCCGTGGGGTACCGCCAGCCCTTCCCCGAGCGCGGTCGGCCCCCCGGCTTCGCGGCGCAGCACTTCGTTCACAAACGCATCCACATTGCGCAGTTTGCCCAGCCGGTGCAGCCGCGCGGCCAGCGCACGAATGGCGTCGTCCCGGCAGGCATACTGCGTCTGGATCAGGCAGGCGTCCGGGTGGGTTAATGCCGTCAGGTTCATCTCGTCCTCACTGAGTCCTGGTAAGCCGCCACCATGACGGCTCGTGCCGCAGGCATTTTGCGCGATCAAACCATACAATTTTGCGATCAGACTCAACTTAACAATAATTTGTATTGTATTTGTATTATTTACATCGCAGCAGTGACGGGCATAATCGACAATATTTGTCTGGTACAACACGAGGCATCCATGAGCAGACAACCGATGTACCGTCAGATCGCCGGGGCGATCCGCGCGCAGATTGAAAGCGGCGAACTGAAACCGGGGGATGCGCTGCCTACCGAGTCGGCGTTACAGGCGCAGTTTGCTGTCAGTCGGGTCACGGTGCGCCAGGCACTGAAACAGCTCACCGAGCAGGCGATCATCGAAAGCATTCAGGGCAGCGGCTCTTACGTGAAAGAAGAGCGCGTGAATTACGACATCTATCAGTTGACCAGCTTTTCGGAAAAGCTCGGCGATCGCCATGCCGATACGCACAGCGAAGTGCAGGTTTTCGAGGTGATCAAAACGGACGAAGCGCTGGCGGCGTTGTTACAGATTGCGCCCGGTGACAAAGCCTGGCATGTGAAGCGAGTGCGTTTTATCAAGCAAAAGCCGGTGACGCTGGAAGAGACCTGGATGCCGCTCGCGCTGTTTCCCGATCTCACCTGGGAAGTAATGGAAAACTCCAAATACCATTTTATCGAGCAGGTGAAGAAGCGGGTTATCGATCGCAGCGAGCAGGAGATCGTGCCGGTGATGCCCGACGACGAGGCGATTGCCGCGCTCGGTATCGATCCTGCCAGACCGATCCTTGAGAAGATCTCACGTGGTTTTCTGAAAGGCGGAGAAGTTTTCGAATACAGCCGCAACCTGTTCAAGAGCGATGATTATAAGTTCACGCTGGTGGCAAAACGGCGGCAATAAAAAAGGCCATCTTGCGATGGCCAACCATGTCGAACGTTATTATTGTCTTACTTCATTAAATCAGATAATGCTTTTCAGTGCTTCGCCGATGTCGGCCAGGCTGCGTACAGTTTTCACGCCTGCTGCTTCCAGCGCGGCGAATTTCTCATCCGCCGTGCCTTTGCCGCCCGCGATGATCGCGCCTGCATGGCCCATACGCTTGCCTTTCGGCGCGGTCACGCCTGCGATGTAGCCAACCACCGGTTTGGTGACGTGATCTTTGATGTACGCCGCCGCTTCTTCTTCCGCGCTGCCGCCGATTTCACCGATCATTACGATCGCTTCGGTCTGCGGATCTTCCTGGAACAGCTTCAGGATGTCGATGAAGTTAGAGCCCGGGATCGGGTCGCCGCCGATGCCCACACAGGTGGACTGGCCGAAGCCGTAGTCGGTGGTCTGCTTAACCGCTTCATAGGTCAGCGTACCGGAGCGGGAAACGATACCCACTTTACCCGGCTGGTGAATGTGGCCCGGCATGATGCCGATTTTGCATTCGCCTGGAGTGATCACACCCGGACAGTTCGGCCCGATCATGCGCACGCCCGCTTCGTCGAGCTTCACTTTCACGGTCAGCATATCCAGCGTCGGGATGCCTTCAGTAATGGTGATAATCAGCTTAATGCCTGCATCGATGGCTTCCAGAATGGAGTCTTTGCAGAACGGTGCCGGAACGTAGATCACAGTCGCAGTCGCGCCAGTGGCTTCTACCGCTTCGCGCACGGTATTGAACACCGGCAGACCGAGGTGCGTGGTGCCGCCTTTGCCTGGCGTCACGCCGCCAACCATCTGCGTACCGTAAGCAATCGCCTGCTCAGAGTGGAACGTGCCCTGACTGCCGGTGAAACCCTGGCAAATCACTTTGGTATTTTTATCGATCAGAATGGACATTATTTCCCCTCCACTGCGGCAACAACCTGCTGTGCTGCATCCGTCAGACTTTTCGCTGCAATAATATTGAGGCCGCTGTCAGCCAGTTTTTTCGCGCCCAGTTCGGCGTTGTTACCTTCCAGACGAACCACTACCGGCACGTTCACGCCCACTTCTTCAACCGCACCGATGATGCCGTCAGCGATCAGGTCGCAACGCACGATACCGCCGAAAATGTTTACCAGAACGGCTTTCACTTTGTCGTCAGAGAGGATGATTTTGAACGCTTCGGTTACGCGCTCTTTGGTCGCGCCGCCGCCCACGTCAAGGAAGTTAGCCGGCTCGCCGCCGTGCAGCTTAACGATGTCCATGGTGCCCATTGCCAGGCCCGCACCGTTAACCATGCAGCCGATGTTGCCATCAAGCGCCACATAGTTCAGTTCCCACTGTGCCGCCTGAGATTCACGGGCGTCTTCCTGAGAGTGGTCACGCATTTCGCGCAGATCCGGCTGGCGGAACAGGGCATTGCCGTCCGCGCCCAGTTTGCCGTCGAGGCAAATCAGATCGCCCTGGGTGGTGATCACCAGCGGGTTGATTTCGATCAGCGCCAGATCGCGCTCGAGGAAAATATTCGCCAGGCCCATGAAGATTTTGGTGAACTGCTGAACCTGTTTACCTTCCAGACCCAGTTTGAACGCCAGTTCGCGTCCCTGGTACGGCATCGGGCCGGCCAGCGGATCCAGTGCCACTTTGTGGATCAGGTGCGGGGTTTCTTCCGCCACTTTTTCAATTTCCACGCCGCCTTCAGTAGACGCCATGAACACCACGCGACGGGAGCTACGATCCACTACCGCGCCGAGGTACAGTTCTTTGTCGATGTCGGTTGCCGCTTCCACCAGGATCTGGTTAACCGGCTGACCGTGGGCGTCTGTCTGGTAGGTCACCAGACGCTTGCCCAGCCAGTGCTCAGCAAACGCGCGGATCTCTTCTTTACTTTTCACCACTTTCACACCGCCCGCTTTACCGCGGCCACCAGCGTGAACCTGACATTTTACCACCCACGGACCGGCACCGATTTTAGATGCGGCTTCTTCGGCTTCACGTGGGGTATTGCAGGCATAGCCTACCGGTGCGGGTAAGCCATAGCGGGCAAATAGCTGTTTTGCCTGGTATTCATGTAAGTTCATCAGTTCTATCCACTTTTCAGGTAATCGTTTTTGTACCCGTAGGCCGGAGGGCTGCGTATGCGCCTTATCCGGCCTACAGGGCAGGTAATATTCTAATTACTACACGTCCAGCAGCAGACGCGTCGGATCTTCCAGCAGCTCTTTAATGGCCACCAGGAAGCTTACCGATTCACGACCATCGATCAGACGGTGATCGTAAGACAGTGCCAGATACATCATCGGCAGGATCTCAACCTTGCCATCCACCGCCATCGGGCGATCTTTAATGGCGTGCATACCCAGAATGGCGCTCTGCGGCGGGTTGATAATCGGCGTGGACATCAGCGAACCGAACACACCACCGTTGGTGATGGTGAAGTTACCGCCAGTCAGATCTTCAACGGTCAGTTTGCCGTCACGACCTTTCACCGCCAGTTCTTTGATGCGTTTTTCGATGTCGGCCATGCCCAGCGCGTCAACGTCACGCAGTACTGGCGTTACCAGACCGCGCGGCGTGGACACCGCCATGCTGACGTCGAAATAGTTGTGATACACCACATCATCGCCGTCGATAGAGGCGTTCACTTCCGGGAAGCGTTTCAGGGCTTCCACTACCGCTTTCACGTAGAAAGACATAAAGCCCAGACGGATACCGTGACGTTTTTCGAAAGCGTCACCGTACTGCTTACGCAGATCCATAATCGGCTTCATGTTGACTTCGTTGAACGTGGTCAGCATGGCGGTAGAGTTTTTCGCTTCCAGCAGACGCTCGGCCACGCGCTTACGCAGACGGGTCATCGGCACACGTTTTTCGGAGCGGTTGCCCAGTGCCGGAGCAGGCTGGGATGGCGCGCTGGCAGGAGCCGATGCTGCCGGCGCTTTTTCTTCTTTCGCGGCAGGCGCTTTCGCCAGATGTTTTTCCACATCTTCACGGGTCAGACGACCACCAACACCAGTGCCTTTAATTGCACCAGCGTCAAGGCCATGCTCGGCCAGCAGGCGACGGATCGCCGGGCTTAAGGCCTCGTTATTCTGTTCTTCCAGGGAAGCCTGCTGGCGCTGAGCCGGTGTAGACTCGTTGCTGTCAGACTTCGCGCTGCTCTCTTTGCCAGCGCTGTTGCCTTCACGCAGACGGCCCAGGATCTGGCGGGACGTCACTGTCGTCCCTTCTTCTTCGAGCACAGCATCCAGGATGCCGTCCGCTGATGCCGGTACTTCCAGTACCACTTTGTCAGTTTCGATTTCTACCAGCACTTCATCACGGGTAACCGCATCGCCTGGTTTTTTGTGCCAGGTCGCAACAGTCGCGTCAGCAACGGACTCAGGCAGGTCGGGAACAAGAATATCTACGCTACTCATTATTTATCCTTTAATTAATCGACGTTCAGCGCGTCATTGACCAGATCTTGCTGCTGTTTCTGGTGAACGGACATATACCCTACCGCCGGCGAGGCGGAGGCCGGGCGACCTGCATAACGCAGACCGGACCCAAACGGAATCACTTCACGGAAATGATGCTGGCTGCAGTACCATGCGCCCTGGTTCAGCGGCTCTTCCTGGCACCAGACAAAATCATGCACGTGGGCATAAGGTTTTAATGCTTCCTGCACCGCCTGGTGCGGGAACGGATACAACTGTTCGATACGAATGATGACCACGTTTTTCTGGTCGTTCTTACGACGTTGTTCAAGCAGGTCGTAATAAACCTTACCAGAACAAAGCACTACCCGCTTCACGCCCTGCGGATCAATATCATCAATCTCGCCAATGGCTGGCAGGAAGGCGCCGTTCGCCAGCTCGTCAAGGCTGGACACAGCCAGCGGATGACGCAGCAGCGATTTCGGTGACATCACCACCAGCGGACGGCGCATACCGCGCAGCGCCTGACGGCGGATCATGTGGTACACCTGTGCTGGCGTGGACGGTACGCACACCTGCATGTTTTGTTCTGCACACAGTTGCAGGTAACGCTCCAGACGTGCCGAGGAGTGTTCCGGGCCCTGACCTTCATAGCCATGCGGCAGCAGCATCACCAGACCGCACATACGGCCCCATTTCTGCTCGCCGGAGCTGATGAACTGGTCAATTACCACCTGCGCACCGTTGGCGAAGTCGCCGAACTGCGCTTCCCAGATGGTCAGCGTGCGAGGTTCTGCGGTGGCATAACCGTATTCGAACGCCAGCACCGCTTCTTCAGACAGCACGGAGTCCCAGACACGGAAAGTGCCCTGCGAGTTGTGTACGTGGTGCAGCGGCGTCCAGGTGGAGCCGTTGGTCTGGTTGTGGATCACCGCATGACGGTGGAAGAAGGTGCCGCGACCCGCATCTTCACCGGACAGACGGACAGAAATGCCTTCATCAACCAGCGTCGCGTAAGCGAGGTTTTCTGCGCCGCCCCAGTCAAAGAGCTTCTCGCCTGCGGCCATCGCCAGACGATCGCCATAAATCTTCGCCACGCGGGACTGCATTTCGATGGCGTCCGGCACCGTGCTGATGCGCTTCGCCAGCTCCTGCAGACGCTTCATCTCTACCTTGTTCGGGTAACTTTCGTCCCAGTCATGGTTGAGATACGGCGACCAGGTGAACGAATGCATGTTCATCGGACGGTATTCTTTTACAACGCATTCACCCGCATCGAGCATGTCGCGATAGAGATTGACCATTTCGGTGGCATCTTCCAGCGTAACGACCTTCTCCTGCTCCAGCTTGTCGGCGTAAATTTTACGCGGCGTCGGGTGTTTTTTGATTTTCTGATACATCAGCGGCTGGGTTGCGCTCGGCTCGTCGGCTTCGTTATGGCCGTGACGGCGGTAGCACACCAGGTCGATAAACACGTCGCGCTTAAAGGTATTACGGAATTCCAGCGCCACACGGGTAACGAAGGCAACGGCTTCCGGATCGTCCGCGTTCACGTGGAAAATCGGTGCCTGTACCATTTTGCCGATGTCAGTACAGTACGGAGTGGAACGGGCATCCAGCGGGTTAGAAGTGGTGAAGCCCACCTGGTTGTTGATCACGATACGCACGGTACCGCCAACTTCATAGCCCCGTGCTTTCGACATGTTCAGGGTTTCCTGAACCACGCCCTGCCCGGTGACCGCCGCATCGCCATGAATGGTGATCGGCAGCACTTTATTGCTTGAAGGCTCGTCAAGACGATCCAGACGGGCGCGTACAGAACCCATGACTACCGGGCTTACGATCTCAAGGTGTGACGGGTTAAACGCCAGCGCCAGGTGCACCAGGCCGCCTTCGGTTTCGATATCCGAGGAGAAGCCCATGTGATATTTCACATCGCCCGTACCCAGATGTTCTTTATGCTTGCCGGCGAACTCGTCGAACAGATCCTGCGATTTTTTGCCCAGCACGTTGATCAACACGTTCAGGCGTCCGCGGTGCGCCATACCCAGCACCACTTCGCGCGTGCCGCTCTTACCGGCATGACGGATCATCTCTTTGAGCATCGGCACCAGCGCGTCGCCGCCTTCCAGCGAGAAGCGTTTCGCACCCGGGAATTTCGCGCCCAGATAGCGCTCCATGCCTTCTGCTGCCGTCAGTTCGCTGAGGAAGCGTTTTTTCTCTTCGGCGGTGAAAATGCCATGACCCGCTGCCGATTCGATACGCTGCTGGATCCAGCGTTTCTCTTCGGTACTGGTGATGTGCATGTATTCCGCGCCAACCGAACCGCAATAGGTCTGTTTTAGCGCCTCTAACAGCTCGCCCAGTTTCATGGTGTCTTTGCCGATAGCAAAGGACCCCACATTGAAACTTTCTTCCAGATCAGCTTCGGTCAGATCGTGATAATCAAGGGAGAGATCGGCCACGCGCTCTTGTTTCCACAGTCCCAGCGGATCGAGATTCGCATGCTGGTGTCCGCGGAAGCGGTAGGCGTTGATCAATTGCAGGACTTTAACCTGCTTCACGTTGGTATCAGGGTCAGAAACTGAAGAGGTATAACGTGAGGCATCCTTCGCGAGACGACGGAAATAATCACGTGTTTTGGAATGGAATTGATCCGGTTTCATACCGGTCACCGGTAGCTGCTGGAACATCGAGCGCCAGTTTTCATCTACCGAATCAGGATCGGTTAAGAAGTCTTCATAGAGCTGTTCTATCCAGCTCTGGTTGGAGCCAGAGAGGTAAGAAGAGTCCAGCCAGGCTTTCATTGCGCCGTTCTGCATCGTGATCCCTTAAGCATTGGTATGCTTATTCGCCGTGGATAACTACACCGTACACCGCCAGGCGCACGTACCAGGGTTCACTTGCGAGCTCTTGTCACTGAGTTGGCCCGCGAAGGAACCTTTAAAAACTGTCTCTCTGTCAGGGCAGTTTTTAGAGGTTTCCTGCATTTTCACTCGGTTTGCCCGGTGGTACTGCGTTTACCGGGCCTACAGTGAAGTAGGCCGGATAAGCGCAGCGCCATCCGGCAATCTTTATTACGCACTACGTTGCAGCAGCATCGACTTAATATGGCCGATGGCGCGCGTCGGGTTCAGCCCCTTCGGACACACACTGACGCAGTTCATGATGCTATGGCAGCGGAATACGCTGAAAGCATCGCTCAGCCCTTCGAGGCGCTGGTCGGTTTCGGTATCGCGGCTGTCGATCAGGAAGCGATACGCAGCCAGCAGACCCGCCGGGCCGATGAACTTGTCCGGGTTCCACCAGAATGACGGACAGGATGTGGAACAGCATGCACAGAGAATACACTCGTACAGCCCATCCAGTTTTTCACGCTGCTCTGGCGACTGAAGATGCTCGCGAGCTGGCGGATTTTGTCCATTATTCAACAAGTAAGGCTTAATCTTCTCATATTGAGCATAGAATTGCCCCATGTCCACCACCAGATCGCGAACCACAGGTAAACCTGGCAGCGGGCGGATGACGATTTTTTTGCTGCCGTTACCCAGCGCCGAAATCGGCGTGATACAGGCGAGGCCATTCTTGCCGTTCATGTTCAGACCGTCGGAGCCGCACACGCCTTCACGGCATGAACGACGGAACGCCAGCGTCGGATCTTTTTCTTTCAGCTGCATCAGCGCATCGAGCAGCATCATGTCGCGGCCTTCTTCGCCTTCCAGGGTGTAATCCTGCATATGCGGCGCGTCGTCGACATCCGGGTTATAACGATAAATCGAAAATTCGAGTTTCATTTTTCCTGACTCCGCATTAGTAAGTACGAATCTTCGGCGGGAATGCCGGACGCAGTTTCGGTTCCATATTGACGCTACGGCGCGTCATGGATTCCGATTCAGGCAGATACAGGGAATGGCACAGCCAGTTTTCGTCGTCACGATCCGGGAAGTCAAAGCGGCTGTGCGCCCCGCGGCTTTCGGTACGGAAGTTCGCCGAGACCGCTGTGGCATACGCCGTTTCCATCAGGTTATCCAGTTCAAGGCACTCAACACGCTGGGTGTTGAAGTCGCTGGAGGTATCGTCCAGACGGGCATTTTTCAGACGCTCACGGATCTCTTTCAGCTGCTCCAGCCCTTTAGCCATCGCATCCCCTTCGCGGAAGACCGAGAAGTTATGCTGCATACATTCCTGAAGCGCTTTACGGATGGTCACGGGATCTTCACCGCTGCGGGTGTTGTTCCAGCGATTGACGCGGGTCAGGGAAGCCTCGATGTCGGATTCGCTGGCATCACGCAGGGCGCCCTGCTCGGCGATAGATTCCTGTAAATGCAGACCCGCCGCGCGACCAAACACCACCAGATCCAGCAGCGAGTTGCCGCCCAGACGGTTAGCGCCGTGTACCGATACGCAGGCGATTTCGCCTACCGCGAACAGACCCGGGATCACCACGTCTTCGCCTTGGGCGTTAACGGTCAGCGCCTGGCCGGTCACTTTGGTCGGAATACCGCCCATCATGTAGTGGCAGGTCGGGATCACCGGGATCGGCTCTTTCACCGGATCGACGTGTGCAAAGGTACGGGAAAGTTCCAGAATGCCCGGCAGACGGGATTCCAGGACATCTTTACCAAGATGGTCGAGTTTCAGTTTCGCGTGCGGGCCCCACGGACCGTCGCAACCGCGACCTTCACGGATTTCGATCATGATGGAACGCGCCACCACGTCACGACCCGCCAGGTCTTTGGCATTCGGCGCATAACGCTCCATGAAGCGCTCGCCGTGTTTGTTCAACAGATAACCGCCTTCACCACGGCAGCCTTCGGTGACCAGCACGCCCGCACCGGCGATACCGGTCGGGTGGAACTGCCACATTTCCATATCCTGTACCGGCACACCAGCACGCAGCGCCATGCCAACACCGTCGCCGGTATTGATGTGGGCGTTGGTGGTGGACTGGTAGATGCGGCCTGCACCACCGGTCGCCAGCACAGTAGCGCGGGCTTTGAAGTAAACGACTTCACCGGTTTCGATGCACAGCGCCGTACAACCCACCACGGCACCGTCCTGGTTTTTCACCAGATCAAGGGCATACCATTCGGAAAAAATGGTGGTGTGGTTTTTCAGGTTCTGCTGATAAAGCGTATGCAACAGCGCGTGACCGGTACGGTCAGCGGCGGCGGCGGTACGTGCCGCCTGCTCGCCGCCGAAGTTCTTCGACTGGCCGCCAAACGGACGCTGATAGATTGAGCCATCTTCCAGACGGGAGAATGGCAGGCCCATATGTTCCAGTTCCAGAATCGCTTCCGGGCCGGTTTTACACATATATTCAATGGCGTCCTGGTCACCGATATAGTCGGAACCTTTCACCGTGTCGTACATGTGCCATTCCCAGTTATCTTCATGGGTGTTACCCAGCGCAACGGTAATACCGCCCTGCGCAGATACGGTGTGGGAACGGGTTGGGAATACTTTGGAGAGCAGCGCACACGTCTGGCCGCTCTGGGAAATTTGTAGCGCCGCGCGCATACCTGCGCCACCGGCTCCGATGACGACTGCATCAAACTCTCTGACTGGTAAATTCATCACACACCCCACACCACAACAAATCCATAAATAACGTAAACCAGCAGCGCCACGACAATGGCGAGTTGCAGGCCAAGACGCAGGCCCGTTGATTTAACGTAGTCGGTCAACACCTGCCACATACCAATCCAGGCATGCACTAACGTAGAGAACAGCGCCAGCAGGGTGAAGACTTTGGTAAAGGCGGAGGAGAAGAAACCCGTCCAGACTTCCCAGGTGATCTCGCCGGAAATGGCGAAAAAACCGACCATATAGATGATGTAAAGCGTCAGAACGAGGGCAGTAGCACGAACCAGAATGAAGTCATGTACGCCGTTGCGTCCGAATGCGGAGGCGTTGCTTACCATACGAGGACTCCTGCGAGAATTGAAAGCACGACAGTAATACCAATAGCGACCCAGGCAGAACGTTTCCCGGCTTCGAAGGTCTCTTCAAGATAGCCCACATCCATCAAGGCATGACGAATACCACCGACCGCGTGATACGCAAGCGCAGTGAGAATGCCCCACATGATGAATTTCGCGAAGAAGCCATCCATGATGTCAGCGGCTGACTGGAAACCTTCCGGAGAGGAGAGCGACAGGCCCAGTAACCACAGCAGGATCCCGACCGCCACAAAAGTGATGACGCCAGAAACACGGTGCAGAATGGACGCTATAGCCGTAACAGGAAACCGGATCGTTGTCAGATCCAGATTGACAGGTCTTTGTTTTTTGACATTTTTTATCATGAATAACGCCCACATGCTGTTCTTCTAGTTCCTTTCCTCCGGTCTGCAGGCGGGTCAGACAGCGTCCTTTCAATAACCGCACGTTATGCAAATCACATTGCTTCCAGATGCTAAACGACACGTTACAACGCTGGGTGGCTCGGGGCGGCAGAGAACTCCGGAGACCTGGCGGCAGTATAGGATGTTCACAAAATCATTACAATTAACCTACATATAGTTTGTCGGGTTTTATGCGGAACAGTGACCGTCATCACGATAACAACATATTTTTAAATTTTAACCATTGGATTTGACAAAAGTTAAACATTATTGTTACAAACGACAGCCGAAAAGGCATATAATTCGTAAAAGTTATGGGGTCTCTCTTTCACCTGAGATTTAGTTATGTAAGAGTGAGAAGGATTGACCGACGTTATCAGTACAGTTATTAGTGATAGACAGATTTGACAAATTCGGACTGCTAAGACCCTGATTTGCTGTTGTTTCACTGGTTTTTCAATGTTTGCCTGCCAGCGCCCATCGCTCTGTACCCTGGTACCACCTCTCTGCAGAGTGTCGTGCCAAATAACAAATTGGTAACATTGATTTTCGCTATGAATGCAAATCCGGCTTCTGAGCAGTCTTAAGCATAAGGCGCTAAGGAGACCGTAAATGGCTGATAAGAAAGCAACCATCACTTACAATAGTGAAGATGCTATTGAACTGGATGTGCTAAAAGGCACGCTCGGTCAGGATGTTATTGATATTCGTAGTCTTGGTTCGAAAGGTGTGTTTACTTTTGACCCTGGTTTCACCTCTACCGCATCTTGCGAATCCAAAATCACCTTTATCGATGGTGACGAAGGTATCCTGCTCCATCGCGGTTTCCCGATTGACCAGCTAGCCACTGAATCCAACTACCTGGAAGTGTGCTACATCCTGCTGTACGGTGAAAAACCGAGCCAGGAAGAGTACGACGATTTCAAAACTATCGTCACCCGTCACACCATGATCCACGAGCAGATCACCCGTCTGTTCCACGGTTTCCGTCGTGATTCCCACCCGATGGCAGTCCTGTGCGGCGTTACCGGCGCGCTGGCGGCCTTCTATCATGACTCGCTGGATGTGAACAATCCGCGCCACCGTGACATCGCTGCGTTCCGTCTGCTGTCCAAAATGCCGACCGTCGCCGCCATGTGTTACAAATATTCTATCGGCCAGCCGTTTGTTTATCCGCGTAACGACCTCTCCTATGCCGGTAACTTCCTGCATATGATGTTCTCCACGCCGTGCGAGCCGTACGAAGTGAATCCGGTGCTGGAACGCGCGATGGATCGTATCCTCGTGCTGCACGCCGATCATGAGCAGAACGCTTCCACCTCTACCGTCCGTACCGCAGGCTCTTCCGGCGCGAACCCGTTTGCCTGTATCGCGGCAGGTATTGCCTCCCTGTGGGGACCGGCACACGGCGGCGCGAACGAAGCTGCACTGAAAATGCTCGAAGAGATCAGCACCGTTGAGCACATTCCGGAATTCGTGCGTCGCGCCAAAGACAAGAACGATTCGTTCCGTCTGATGGGCTTCGGACATCGTGTTTACAAAAACTACGATCCGCGCGCTACCGTCATGCGTGAAACCTGCCACGAAGTGCTGAAAGAGCTGGGCACCAAAGATGATCTGCTGGAAGTGGCGATGGAGCTGGAACACATCGCGCTGAACGACCCGTACTTCATCGAGCGTAAACTCTATCCGAACGTGGACTTCTACTCCGGTATCATCCTGAAAGCGATGGGTATTCCGTCTTCCATGTTTACGGTGATCTTCGCGATGGCCCGTACCGTTGGCTGGATCGCACACTGGAACGAGATGCATGACGACGGCATTAAGATTGCCCGTCCGCGCCAGCTGTACACCGGTTACGAGCAGCGTGATTTCGAATCGGAAGTGACGAACCGCTAAGGGTTGTGGCGCCCGGCGGCGCTTTCGCTTGCCGGGCCTACGAATTCAGCCTCCGGGCCGGTTCATATGTAGGCCGGGTAAGGCGCAGCCGTCACCCGGCAAGCACCGTCAGAACCGTAGGCCGGGTAAGGCACAGCCGCCACCCGGCATTTCACGTTAGATCTGACACCCCGGACACCAGTAAAACGGCCGCGATGACAGCGTTGTCTTCTCAATGATCCCCCCGCACCGCTCACATTTCTTCCCGGCCCGATGAAACACCTTAAAGCGAAACAGCGCCCCGTGATGCTTGTTCTCTTTTGCCTTGCCGCGCGTCTGGTAAGAGAGCCGCGGGATCTCCAGCAGCGCCTGCGCCAGCACGTCCAGCTGCGCGTCAGTTAATTGCACCGCTTTATGCTGCGGGGCCAGCCCGCTGTGCCAGAGGATCTCCACCCGCAGATAATTCCCAAGCCCGGCGAGAAACGCCTGGTCGAGCAGCAGGCCGGAAAACTGCCGTCGGCAGAATTTTGGCGAGCACAGTCGCGCTTTCACCTCCTCCACCGTCAGCGTCATGTCCAGCACGTCAGGCCCGACACGCTGTAAAAACGGATGGCAGGCCAGCTGTTCGGGGGTCAGCAGTTCAATGTCTGAGGCGCTGTAGAGCAGAATGGCGCGCGCGGCGGTCTGCAATTTCACTCGCAGAATACGCGTGGTCTGCGGTGTTTCCCCCGCCTTTACCACGCGCCAGACGCCGTACAACTGATTGTGACTGTAAAGCGTGAGGCCACCGGAAAAATGCGTGAGCAGCGCTTTGCCCCGCGTCTCCATACGGGTGACGTGCTGACCAATCAGATCAGCGGCATAAGGCTGCAAATGTTCAAAAGCAAACCAGGCGTCGGTCAGCGGTTGGCCGCCAATGGCCGCTTCAAGGGTGTCCGCCGCCCGGCGGATCTCCGGGCCTTCAGGCATGATGCACCGCCGATACGGTAATTTTGTGCGCATCAAACGCCTGCCGCAGGCGGCGCGCAAAGTCCAGGGCATGTTCGCCGTCACCATGCAGACAAACGGTCTGCGCCTTCACCTGCACCCAGTTACCGTGAATACTTTTTACCCTGCCCTGCTGGATCATGGTCAGCGTCTGCGCCAGCGCCTGATCTTCATCGCTGATCAGCGCGCCGGGCTGCGAGCGAGGTACCAGACTGCCGTCGTCCTGATACCCCCGATCGGCAAATACCTCTTCCCGCGTTTGCAGGCCATAATGTCTGCCCGCATCAATAAGCTTACTGCCAGCCAGCCCGGTGAGGATCAGCGTCGGGTCCAGATCGTGCACCGCACGCGCGATGGCATCGGCCAGCACCGCATCCTGCGCCGCCTGGTTATAGAGCATCCCGTGGGGTTTAACGTGCTGTACCCGCCCGCCCTGCGCCCTGGCAATCGCCGCCAGCGCGCCGATTTGATACAACGTCTGGGCATAGACGGTCTCTGCGGGCAGCGTCATCGCCGTGCGCCCAAAGTTTTCCCGATCCGGGAAAGCGGGATGTGCGCCGATCGCCACGCCGTTTTTCAGCGCCTCGCGCACCGCCGTTTGCATCATCTGCGCATCCCCGGCGTGAAAACCGCAGGCGATATTGGCAGAGGAGACCAGTTGCAGCAGCTCGGCGTCGCAGCCCGCGCCTTCCCCCAGATCGGCATTGAGATCAACGATCACCACGCACCCCGTAAGCCAGCTGGTCGAGGAAAAGACGTTGTTCGCGCCGCGCCTTCAGCGCGTCTTCCAGCGTGCAGGGCACAAAGTGGATCGGATCGCCAAGGCGGATCTGCGCCAGATGGTACATGTCCGCTTCGATCACGCAGCCAATGCGCGGGTAGCCGCCGGTGGTCTGGGCATCATTCATCAGTACAATCGGCTGACCGTTGTGCGGCACCTGTATGACGCCGGGGACCAGCCCGTGCGACAGCAACTCGCGCGTGTCGGTGCGGGTGAGCTGCGCGCCCTGCAAACGGTAGCCCATACGGTTACTCTGCGGACTGAGCTGCCACGGCAGACGCCAGAAGGCATCCTGGGAATTTTTATCAAAAGACTGGTATTCCGGCCCCGGCAGCACGCGAATGCGGTTGCCCCACAGCAGCTGTTTGACACCCTGCGGGCCGCTGAATGTGCGGGTCGCAGGCAGTAGCGGCAGGCTGTCGCCGTCTTTTAACGCTCGCCCCTGAAAACCGCCGATGCCGGTTTTTAAATCGGTGCTGCGCGAGCCCATCACTTCCGGCACATCGATGCCACCCGCCACGGCCAGATAGCTACGCATACCGCGCTGCGGGCTTTTCAGTATTAAACGCTGCCCCGCCGTCATTGCATGACGCCAGCCGGTCCATACCGGTTTGCCGTCAAGCTGCGCGTCGCAGCCTGCACCGGTCAGCGCAAACCAGCCGTCGTGGGTGAATTCCACTTCGCACTGCCCGAGGGTGATTTCCAGCGCCGCGGCGTCGGCATCGTTGCCCACCAGCGCATTGGCAATTTCCAGCGCTGGCGCGTCCAGCGCACCGCTGTAGCTGATACCCGACTGACGCAGTCCGGTACGCTTTCCGGCCTGTACGGAGGTAAGCATCCCCGCACGAATAATCTTCAGCATATGCCCTCCTTTTGCGGCACAAAGCGGATGGTGTCCCCCGCGCGCAGCAGGACAGGCTCGGCGTTATGCGGATCAAAAAGCGCCAGCGGCGTGCGGCCAATCAGCTGCCAGCCGCCGGGCGTTGGCAGCGGATAGATGCCGGTCTGTTCGCCACCGATGCCCACCGATCCGGCAGGCACGCTCAGGCGCGGCTCCGCACGGCGAGGGGTGGAAAGCTGTGGCGGCAGGCTGCCCAGATAGGGGAAGCCCGGCTGAAACCCGAGAAACCACACCTGGTACTCTACCGACGAGTGCAATTCCACCACCTGTTTTTCGCTCAAACCGCAGTGGCTGGCGACATGCGCCAGATCCGGCCCGTCTTCTTTACCGTAGATCACCGGGATCTCGATAAAGCGTGGATCCGGCTCCAGCGCCTCGCTTTCTTCCCACCAGCGCTGTAAACGCTCAATGGCATCCAGCGCGTTTCCCTGCGGATCGCGCAATACCACAGTAACATTATTCATACCGGGAATGGCATCCACCACATCGGGGATGGTCATCGCCCGCTGAACCAGCCGCCAGATCCGTTTCTGGCTGGCCAGCGTGACCGGCGGCTCAAGCTCAAGCACGACAGCCGTTTCACCTAACAGATAACAACGCGCTCGCTGCACTTTCGTTCCTCCCATCAGGCTGGATTAGGGATATCAATAAAAGTGACGTCCAGATCGGTGTTCTCGGTCAGCCATTCACTTAACGCGCGAATACCGCCGCGCTCGGTGGCATGATGGCCTGCGGCGTAAAAATGCAGCCCCTGCTCGCGGGCAGAGTGAATGGTCTGCTCCGAGACTTCACCGGTGATAAAGGCGTCAACGCCAAAGCGCGCAGCGCTGTCGATAAAGCCCTGACCACCGCCGGTGCACCAGGCCACCCGGCGCACTTCTTCCGGCCCGGTATCGCCGCACCACAGCGGTCGACGCCCTAATCGCGCTTCGATCCACGACGCCAGCTCCGGGCCCGGCACCGGGATCGCCAGCTCGCCCCAGGGCACCAGATCGTCCACCTGCCCCATCACCGTAATGCCGAGCAGCTTCGCCAGTTGCACGTTGTTGCCCAGTTCCGGGTGCGCATCCAGCGGCAGGTGCCAGCCATACAGGTTAATGTCATTTGCCAGCAGGGTTTTCAGGCGGTTACGCTTCATGCCGCGAATGATTGGCGCTTCGTTTTTCCAGAAATAGCCGTGATGCACGATCACCGCATCTGCGCCCAGGCGCACCGCCTCATCCAGCAGTGCCTGGCTTGCGGTCACGCCGGTAACGATTTTTTGTACGGTGTCGCGCCCTTCGACCTGCAACCCGTTCGGGCCGTAATCGCTGAACGCGCCACTGTTGAGCTTGTCGTTGATCAGTTTTTCCAGTTCGCTATTTTTCATCGTGCTTCTCCTTTACGATTTTCGCGCGGCTTCGTACGCCGCAAGCGTGGCAACGCGGGCCTTTTTATGATCGACAATCGGACGCGGATAATCGAGCGTCACGCCCTGCTTGTCGGCCCAGTTCCACGGCTCGTGCAGCGCGGCGGTGGGCACCTTTGCCAGCGCCGGTATATAGCGGCGAATAAATTCACCGTCTTTATCAAATCGCTCGCCCTGCGTCGTCGGGTTAAAAATACGAAAATACGGCGCAGAGTCATTGCCCGTGGACGCTGCCCACTGCCAGCCGCCGTTATTGGCCGCCAGATCGCCGTCAATCAACTGAGACATAAAGTACCGCTCTCCGGCGCGCCAGTCGATAAGTAAGTCCTTGACCAGGAAGCTGGCGGTGATCATGCGCAGGCGGTTGTGCATCCAGCCGGTTTCATTCATCTGACGCATGGCTGCATCGACTATCGGATAACCGGTGTTGCCCTGCTGCCACGCCTGGAGATGCGCGGCGTTATCCTGCCACTGCACGCGCCGCGTCCAGTCGATAAACGGCTGGTGCTTGCACAATTCCGGGTGGAAGGTCATCAGATGTCGGTAAAACTCACGCCAGATCAGCTCGCTGAGCCAGACCGCGCCCGCACCGCCACCCAGCGCATCGGGCTGTTCTTTCAACAGGCGATGCAGACACTGACGTGGCGACAGCGAGCCAATCGCCAGACAGGCGGACAAACGGCTGGTGCCGTCAATAGCCGGAAAATCACGCCGCGCCTCGTACTCCCCCGCCCCCTGCTGGCAGAACTCCCGCAGCCGGGCAATAGCCGCTTTTTCGCTGGCGGGGAACAGGTCCTGATCAAAATCCTGCTGCGGATAGTTCAGCACAATGGGCGTCAGATCGTCACTTAATGCCCCGCTTTCGCGGACTTTAGGTGCGGGGACGCATTCGGGAAGATCTTCACGCAGCCGCCGTAAAAAAGCGTTTTTAAAGGGCGTGAAGACTTTGTACATCTGATGATTGCCGGTGACCACGCTGCCAGGGGCGAGCATCACGCTGTCGTCGAAGCCCTGGAATACCACCTCCGGCAGCAATTTTTCCACCGCGCTATCGCGCTGACGCTCGTTAATTTCGTATTGATAATTATAAAAAAGGTGCGTGACCTGATGCGCCTCGCAGACGGCTTTCACAGCCTGCTGGCTGGCTGCAAAATCGTCCACCTCGTTGAAAATCAGCGGGATCCCCCGCTCTGCCAGCGCCTGTTGCAGATCGTTAAGCTGCGCCTGAATACAGGCCGCCTGCCGGGGTGCCATCAGGTGATTTTCCCACTGCCGTGGAGTGGCAATAAACAGCGCCAGTACCCTGGCGTGGGGATCGCGGCAGGCCGCCGCGAGCGCAAAATTATCGTTCACGCGAAGATCCGCGCGAAACCAGACCAGATGCGTGGTCATAACTCTCCTGAATTAATGTCCGTAGCGAAGACGAAGCGTTTCCGGCCAGGGATCAAAATAGCGCTGTCCCGACAGATAGGCGTCCGGGTATTCAGCCATATAATGTTTAAGCAAGGTGACCGGGGCGAGCAGTGGCTGCGTGCCCTGACGATAACGGTCAATGAGCGAGGAAAGCTCTTCGCGCTGACGCGCATTAAGCTGTTTGCGGAAATAACCCTGCACGTGCATCAGCACGTTAGTGTGGTTGCGGCGGGTGGCCTGGTGTGACAGCAGATCCATTAGCCGCAGGCGATACTCGACAAACCACGCTTCCAGCGATGCCCATTCGTGAATGGCCGCCACGAAGCGTCCCAGTTCACGGTATTTAGGCTGTGAGTGTGCCAGCAGCAGAAGCTTATAGCGGCTGTGATAGGCGATAAGCTCGCCGCGCGTCAGGCCGCGTTCGCGTACGCTGTTCAGCTCATGCAGGGCGTAAACGCGCTCGACGAAGTTTTCGCGGATCAGCGGATCGTGCAGCCGCCCGTCTTCCTCCACCGGCAGCCAGGGGAAGCGTTTCATCAGCACGTCGGTATAGATGCCGCGCCCGGCTTTACGATTAATATTGTTTTCCGCTTCGTAAACGCGCACGCGCTCCATGCCGCAGCTGGGCGATTTGGCGCAGACGATATACCCGCACAGGTAATCGAACTGGCTGACGCGTTTCTCGGCGAACGCGGTCATTTCCTGCGTCAGATCGCCTTCGCGCTTGTCGCTAAAACGCAGCGAAATATCGCCCGTGCTGGTTTTTACCAGCCGGAGCGCGGCGCGGGGCACCGGCAGACCGATCGCCATTTCCGGGCACACCGGCTCAAACTTCATCAGCGGCGATAACTCTTCGACAGCAAACGCCAGTCGCTTATGTCCACCGTCAAAACGCACCTGTTCCCCTAACAGGCAGGCACTGATGCCAACAGGGATTTTCTCACTCATAACGACTCCTTTTAGCCCTTAAAATGAGTGTAGCCTGAGAAGCTTAAAAAATACCGTGTTAGCGAGCGCGGAACACGTGATGAACAGCTGATTGATGGTAAAAGCAGCAACCACATCGCCGCGCGAGATGTAAACGTAGTTTTTTGGGATTCATTCAGGCCGTAGAGGTTTGATCACAGAAACATTATGCGCGAAAATCAGCCGCTGAGAGATGCTTGTCAGAGACCCAACGGACCGCGAATCCCTGGGGGCGTAAAAAAGGCCGCACGAGGCGGCCTGGGCGCTACTTGACCTGCGAGAGAGTGGCTGCGATAACCAAATCAGGTTGCTTATCGCCTTTTACCACCAGCACGCTGGTAACAATGAACACGATACAAAAGTAACGTTTCATCATGCGGTCCTTGCTGAAAACCGCTCCACCGTCTCACCACCGATGATCATTCGGCGGATGCAAGCACGGAATAGTGCCTGATTACGGTAGTGGGTAATCCTTTCCCTGGATCGGTGCCCATTTGCGAGATGGCGGAAAGGGACGCCGAATCATAATGAATGTCACATGTACCGGTAAGGGCGTGAGTGGATTTTTAGGAATTCATTTAGACTTTGTACCTTGATCCAGTGGCCTGCATACGCAACAATCTTCGCACGGAATAGTGCTTGTACTACCCCAACGGACCGCGAATCCCAGGGGCATAAAAAAACCGCCAAATCAGATTTGGCGGTTTTTCTTTTTTTGCCACATGGGCTTGTAGTTTGCTGTGTGCGCTTTGCTGCTTAGTAGAAATCGCAGGCGACTTTCTCGGCCTGATCCATCCACACCGGCTTATCGCTGGTTTTTGCCCAGACGCGATGCAGATAGCTGTAAAAACGTGCACGATCTTTCCAGAACAACATCACCGGTAACGCGATGATGCCTGCCGCGATGGCGAAAGCGCGGCGTGCGAAAATTACATATGCAGGATATTCCCGATATAAAGACATAAGCTTCCCCCTTTTGATGGTCGGTAACATTCACCGTAAAAATGAATCTGCTGAACTGGTTAAAATAGTACCGTTTTGTTTGTAATTTTACTACTCATCCGACCACTAATTTTCACTTATTTAGACAATATTTACAAAGCACCTCGTAATTAAGTTACAAAATAGTTAAATAAATACTAACCCTCAGTTAAATTGTGCCATTCCTCATTTTTATACTTTTTTTACACCCGCCCGCCTGATTTTTGCGAAATCTTTGCACCGAAAATCTTACCTTCACTGCGTTAACAAAAGACACCTGGAGGTGGATTGTGAGTGCAGGCGTAATAACCGGTGTGGTACTGGTTTTCCTGTTGTTGGGCTATCTGGTTTACGCCCTGATTAACGCGGAGGCCTTCTGATGGCGGCTCAGGCGTTTTTACTGATCGCCAGCTTTATGCTGGTGCTGATGGTGCTGGCGCGACCGCTTGGCGGCCTGCTGGCAAACATGGTGCGCGGTACGCCGCTCGCGGGAACGGGCGGATTCGAAAAGGTGCTGTGGCGCGGGCTGGGCATCACGCCGTCGCCGATGAACTGGCGGCAATATCTGTTTGCCATTCTCGCGATCAACCTGTGCGGGCTGGCGCTGCTGTTCGCGATGCTGATGATGCAGGATCATCTGCCGCTGAACCCGCAGCAACTTCCCGGCCTGTCATGGCATCTGGCGCTGAATACCGCGGTAAGTTTTGTCGCTAACACTAACTGGCAGTCCTATGCCGGTGAAAGCACGCTGAGCTATTTCAGTCAGATGGTCGGCCTGACGGTGCAGAATTTCCTCTCTGCCGCCACCGGCATCGCCGTGCTGTTTGCGCTGATCCGTGCCTTCGCCCAACAGAGTGTTAACACGCTGGGCAACGCCTGGGTCGATCTGACGCGCATTACCCTGTGGATCCTGCTGCCGCTCTCGCTGCTGCTGGCGCTGTTCTTCATTCAACAGGGTGTGCTGCAAAATTTCGATCACTATCAGTCGTTTACGTCGCTGGAGGGCGTGAAGTCCATGCTGCCGATGGGGCCCGTCGCCTCGCAGGAAGCCATCAAACTGCTGGGCACTAACGGCGGCGGTTTCTTTAACGCTAACTCCTCGCATCCGTTTGAAAACCCCACAGCGCTGACCAATCTGGTGCAGATGCTGGCGATCTTTATTATCCCCGCCGCGCTCTGTTTCGCCTTTGGCGATGCGGTGGGTGATAAGCGTCAGGGACAGATGATCCTGTGGGCGATGTCGATCATCTTCGTGGTCTGCGTGGTGCTGGTGATGTGGGCGGAGCTGCACGGTAATGCGCATCTTTCGGCACTCGGCGCTGACAGTCACATCAATATGGAAGGCAAAGAGAGTCGCTTCGGCATTCTGGCGAGCAGCCTGTATGCAGTCGTCACCACGGCGGCCTCCTGCGGCGCGGTGAACGCCATGCATGACTCCTTCACCGCGCTGGGCGGCATGATCCCGCTGTGGCTGATGCAGATCGGCGAAGTGGTGTTCGGCGGCGTCGGCTCCGGTCTGTACGGTATGTTGCTGTTCGTGCTGCTGGCGGTGTTTATCGCCGGGCTGATGATTGGCCGCACGCCGGAATACCTCGGCAAAAAAATCGATGTCCGGGAGATGAAAATGACCGCGCTGGCGATCCTCGTCACGCCGTTGCTGGTGCTGCTCGGCACCGCGCTGGCCATGATGACCGAGGCCGGACGCGCAGGCATGTTAAACCCCGGCACGCACGGCTTCAGCGAAGTGCTGTATGCGGTGTCATCCGCCGCCAACAATAACGGCAGCGCCTTTGCCGGACTGAGCGCCAACACGCCGTTCTGGAACTGTCTGCTGGCGGTATGCATGTTCGTCGGACGCTTCGGGGTGATCATCCCGGTCATGGCTATCGCCGGTACGCTTGTGATGAAAAAACGCCAGCCCGCCGGTAACGGCACCCTGCCGACCCACGGCGCGCTCTTTGTCGGCCTGCTGATCGGCACCGTGCTGCTGGTGGGTGCGCTGACCTTTATTCCCGCGCTGGCCTTAGGCCCGGTCGCAGAACATCTTTCCTTACGTTAAGGCGCACATTATGAGCCGCAAGCAACTTGCCCTGCTCGAACCCGCGCTGGTTCGTCAGGCACTTTTAGATTCTTTTCGCAAATTAAGCCCGCGTGCGCAGTGGCGTAACCCGGTGATGTTTATGGTCTGGCTGGGCAGCGTGCTCACCACCCTGCTGTGCGTGGCAATGGCAACCGGGCATCTGGCGGGCAGCGCCGGGTTTACCGGCACCATCAGCGTCTGGCTGTGGTTTACCGTGCTGTTCGCCAACTTTGCCGAAGCGCTGGCGGAGGGCCGCAGTAAAGCGCAGGCCAACAGCCTGAAAGGGGTACAGAAAACCGCGTTTGCCCGCAAGCTGCGCGCCCCGCGTCACGATGCTCAACAGGATCAGGTGCCCGCTGCCGATCTGCGCAAGGGCGATATTGTGCTGGTAGAAGCCGGGGACATTATCCCCTGCGACGGCGAAGTCATCGAGGGCGGCGCGTCGGTGGACGAGAGCGCCATTACCGGCGAATCCGCACCGGTGATCCGTGAGTCCGGCGGCGATTTTGCCTCGGTCACCGGGGGGACGCGCATCCTTTCCGACTGGCTGGTGATCCAGTGCAGCGTTAACCCAGGCGAAACCTTCCTTGATCGGATGATCGCCATGGTGGAAGGCGCGCAACGCCGCAAAACGCCGAACGAAATCGCGCTGACCATTCTGCTGGTGGCGCTGACCATCGTCTTCCTGCTGGCAACAGCGACGCTGTGGCCATTCTCGGCTTACGGCGGCACGGCGGTCAGCGTGACGGTGCTGGTGGCGCTGCTGGTATGCCTGATCCCGACCACCATCGGCGGGCTGTTATCCGCCATCGGCGTGGCGGGGATGAGCCGCATGCTGGGCGCGAACGTGATCGCCACCAGTGGTCGCGCGGTAGAAGCTGCTGGGGATGTCGATGTGCTGTTGCTGGATAAAACCGGCACCATCACCCTCGGCAACCGTCAGGCGTCGGCCTTCCTGCCGGTCAACGGCGTGGAAGAACGGACGCTGGCTGACGCCGCGCAGCTCTCTTCGCTGGCGGATGAAACCCCGGAAGGCCGCAGCATCGTGATCCTCGCCCGTCAGCGTTTCAATCTGCGCGAGCGGGATATTCAGAGCCTGAACGCCACTTTCGTACCCTTCACTGCCCAGACGCGCATGAGCGGCATCAATATTCAGGATCGCATGATCCGCAAAGGCTCGGTGGATGCGTTGCGCCGCCATATCGAGGCCAACGGCGGTCACTTCCCGCCGGATGTCGATGCGCTGGTGGAAACGGTCGCCCGTCAGGGCTCTACGCCGCTGGTGGTGGCAGACGGCGCCAGGGTGCTCGGCGTGATCGCCCTGAAAGATATCGTCAAAGGTGGCATCAAAGCGCGTTTCGCCCAGTTGCGCGCCATGGGTATCAAAACGGTGATGATCACCGGCGATAACCGGCTGACCGCTGCGGCTATTGCCGCCGAAGCGGGTGTCGATGATTTCCTCGCCGAAGCGACGCCGGAAGCGAAGCTGGCGCTGATCCGCCAGTATCAGTCTGATGGTCGTCTGGTGGCGATGACCGGCGACGGCACAAACGATGCCCCGGCGCTGGCGCAGGCAGATGTGGCGGTGGCGATGAACTCCGGTACCCAGGCCGCGAAAGAGGCGGGTAACATGGTGGATCTGGACTCAAACCCCACCAAGCTCATCGAAGTGGTGCATATCGGTAAACAAATGCTGATGACGCGCGGCTCGCTCACCACGTTTAGTATCGCCAACGACGTGGCGAAGTATTTCGCCATTATCCCGGCGGCGTTCGCGGTGACGTATCCGCAGTTAAATGCGCTTAATGTGATGCACCTGCACTCCCCGGCGTCGGCGATTTTAAGCGCGGTGATCTTTAACGCGCTGATCATCGTGTTTCTCATTCCGCTGGCGCTGAAAGGCGTGAGCTATAAACCCCTGAGCGCCTCCGCCATGCTGCGCCGTAATCTGTGGATTTACGGCCTCGGTGGCCTGGTGGTGCCGTTTATCGGCATCAAGCTGATTGATCTGCTGTTGTCGCTCACCGGTCTGGTGTAAGGATCCTGAAAATGGCTGTTTTACGTCCTGCTGTCCTGCTGTTGTTATTCTTAACCTTGATCACCGGCGGGCTGTACCCGCTGGTGACTACCGTGCTCGGTCAGTGGTGGTTCCGCGACCAGGCGCACGGCTCGCTGATCCGCGTGGAAGATGACGTGCGTGGCTCACGACTGATCGGGCAGAACTTTAGCGCGCCGGGATATTTTCACGGTCGCCCTTCTGTAACGTCAGATTCGCCTTATAATCCGCTGGCGTCCGGCGGCAGTAATCTGGCCGCCAGCAATCCGGCGCTGGATACGGCGATCCGCGAACGCGTCGCCGCGCTGCGGGCGGCTAACCCGCAGGCTGATGCGCGCGTGCCGGTTGAACTGGTCACCGCCTCGGCGAGCGGGCTGGATTACGGCCTGTCTCCGGCGGCGGTACGCTGGCAGATCCCACGCGTGGCGCAGGCTCGCGGCCTGTCGCCGCAGGTCATTTCGCAGTTAGTCGAACGCCATACGCAGCAACCGCTGATCGCGTTTAGCGGCGAGCCGGTGGTGAATATCGTTGAGTTAAACCTCGCGCTGGACGCGCTTAAGGATAATCCTGAATGACAGACGAGCCGTTGCGCCCGGATCCCGACCGCCTGCTGGAACAGGCCGCTGCCCCCCATCGTGGCAAGCTGAAGGTCTTTTTTGGTGCCTGTGCCGGGGTCGGCAAAACCTTCGCCATGCTGGCGGAAGCGCAGCGCCTGCGGGCGCAGGGGCTGGATATTCTTATCGGCGTGGTGGAAACCCATGGCCGTCAGGAAACCGCCGCGATGCTGGAGGGGCTGGCGACCCTGCCGCCCCGCCGTATCGCTCACCGGCGGCGGGAGCTGGATGAGTTTGACCTGGACGCCGCCCTTGCGCGACGTCCGGCGTTAATTTTAATGGACGAGCTGGCGCATACCAATGCGCCCGGCTCACGCCATCCGAAACGCTGGCAGGATGTCGAGGAGTTACTGGAAGCGGGCATTGATGTGTTCACCACCGTCAATGTGCAGCATCTGGAGAGCCTCAACGATGTGGTCAGTGGCGTTACCGGGATCCAGGTGCGGGAAACCGTGCCGGATCCCTTTTTTGATGCCGCCGACGAGGTGGTGCTGGTAGATCTACCGCCGGACGATCTGCGTCAGCGTCTGCACGACGGCAAGGTCTATTTTGGTGGCCAGGCCGAGCGCGCTATCGAACACTTCTTTCGCAAAGGTAATCTGATTGCGCTGCGCGAACTGGCGCTGCGCCGTACCGCCGATCGGGTCGATTCGCAAATGCGCGCCTTTCGCGGTCGCCCCGGTGAGGAGAAAGTCTGGCACACCCGCGATGCCATTTTGCTGTGCATCGGCCACGGCAGCGGCAATGAAAAACTGGTGCGTACCGCTGCCCGACTGGCGGCCAGACTCGGCAGCGAGTGGCATGCGGTGTATGTCGAAACCCCGGGGCTGCATAAACTGCCGGAAGCGCAGCGCCGGGCGATCCTCAGCGCGTTACGCTTAGCCCAGGAGCTGGGGGCAGAAACCGCCACCCTTGCAGATCCGCAGCAGGAAAAAGCGATTGTGCGCTACGCCCGGGAGCATAATCTCGGCAAAATTATCACCGGTCGCCGTAGCGCACGCCGTTTCTGGCAGCATGAAACCTTTGCCGAACGGCTGGCCCGTCAGGCTCCCGATCTCGATTTAATGATCGTCGCCCTCGAAGACAGACCCGCGCCCGCCGCCGCCCGCACCGCAGACAGCCGTCCGTGGCTGGATCGCTGGCGCGTTCAGCTGACCGGCACGCTGGTGGCCGCCGGGCTGTGCGCGCTGATCACGCTGATCGCCAGCCAATGGCTGATGGCATTTGATGCCGCCAACCTGGTGATGCTCTACCTGTTGGGGGTGGTGATCGTCGCGCTGTTTTATGGCCGCTGGCCGTCGGTGCTGGCGACGGTGATCAACGTGGTCAGCTTCGATCTGTTTTTCATCGCCCCGCGCGGCACGCTGGCGGTGTCGGATGTGCAGTATCTGCTGACGTTCGGGGTGATGCTCACCGTCGGGCTGGTGATTGGGAATCTTACCGCAGGCGTGCGCTATCAGGCACGGGTGGCGCGGTATCGCGAGCAGCGCACCCGGCATCTGTATGAACTGTCAAAAGCGCTGGCCGCCGGGCGTAACGAGCGCGACATCGCCGCCACCAGCGAGGCTTTCATTCGCTCCACCTTTCACGCGCAAAGCCAGTTGCTGATCGCCGGACCTGACGGCACGCTCACCGCCCTCACCCGCCAGCCGGGTCTGACGCCCTGGGATGATGCCATCGCCCAGTGGAGTTATAGCAAAGGGCAGCCCGCGGGGGCGGGCACCGATACGCTGCCCGGCGTGCCCTATCAGATTTTGCCGCTGAAAAGCGCCGATAAAACCCGCGGCCTGGTGGTGGTGGAGCCTGCCAGCCTGCGCCAGTTGATGATCCCCGAGCAGCAACGCCTGCTGGAGACGTTCACCCTGTTGGTGGCGAACGCCCTTGAACGACTGGCACTCACCGCCAGCGAGCAGCAATCCCGGCTGGCGAGCGAGCGCGAAAGCGTGCGCAATGCGCTGCTGGCGGCGCTGTCCCACGATCTGCGTACGCCGCTGACGGTACTGTTTGGCCAGGCGGAGATCCTGACGCTGGATCTGGCCAGCGAAGGCTCGCCCCATGCCACCCAGGCCAGCGAAATTCGCCAGCATGTGCTGAACACCACGCGGCTGGTGAATAATTTGCTGGATATGGCGCGCATTCAGTCCGGCGGTTTTAACCTGAAAAAAGAGTGGCTGACGCTGGAAGAGGTGATCGGCAGCGCGCTGCGCACTATGGAGGCGCTGCCGGGCAGCCCGCAGATCGCTCTTGAAATGCCCGACCCGCTGATGCTGGTGCATATCGACGGGCCGCTGTTTGAACGGGTGTTGATTAATCTGCTGGAAAACGCCCTGAAATACGCCGGGCCGACGGCGCAGATCGGCATTTCCGCCCGGGTGGAGAAGGAGGAATTCCGGCTGGCGGTGTGGGATAACGGCCCCGGTATTCCCGAGGGGCAACAGGCGAGTATTTTTGATAAATTTGCTCGTGGACATAAAGAGTCGGCGATCCCTGGCGTCGGCCTCGGACTGGCGATTTGCCAGGCGATTGTCAGCGTGCACGGCGGTACCATCACCGCCGCTAACCGTCCAGAGGGCGGCGCCTGCTTCTGTGTTACACTGCCGCAGGGCGCGCCCCCGGCCCTGACTGAACTCCCCGAGGATCTGTGATAAGCGTACTGATTGTTGAAGATGAACAGGCCATTGTCCGCTTTCTGCGCACCGCGCTGGAGGCCGATGGCCTGCGCGTTTACGACGCCGGAACCTTACAGCGCGGCCTGTTAGAAGCCGCCACCCGTAAGCCCGATCTGGTGATCCTTGACCTCGGGCTGCCGGACGGCGACGGCATCGATTTTATCCGCGATCTGCGCCAGTGGAGCCAGGTGCCGGTGCTGGTGCTGTCGGCGCGCATTGAGGAGAGCGACAAGATCGCCGCCCTCGATGCCGGTGCCGACGATTATCTCAGCAAGCCGTTTGGTATTGGCGAATTACAGGCGCGCCTGCGGGTGGCGCTGCGTCGTCATGCTGGCACGCGGCAAAGCGATCCGCTGGTTAGCTTTTCCGATATTCAGGTCGATCTGGCGGCCCGGCGCATTACGCGCAATGATGAAGAGATCCACCTGACGCCCATTGAGTTTCGCCTGCTGGCGGTGCTGCTAAATAACCACGGCAAAGTGCTGACCCAGCGCCAGCTGTTAAGCCAGGTGTGGGGGCCGAATGCCGTCGAACATAGTCATTATCTGCGCATCTATATGGGCCATTTGCGTCAGAAGCTGGAAAGCGATCCGGCGCGCCCGCGTCATCTGTTAACGGAAACCGGTATCGGCTATCGCTTTATGCTGTAAACGGCTTTTGTTAACGTCTGTTTTCTTGCAGATGAATAAAAACCCGCCTTTCCCCCTCGCTTTATTCATTTATTCCCGGCCCGCTGCGCCAGCAATTTAAATAAATGAATAAATCCGCAATAAATAACAAAATTAAATTTATAACATCCAGTTAACTTTTAATTACATTCAGGCGTTTTGCACTGCGTTATTCACTTTTTACGACTAATTATTTCTGATCTGCGCCGTTATTGTTGATCATCCTCACAGACTTGCCCTATTTCCAGGATAAAATGACCACGCTTTCAAACAGCAAAAGGATTTTATTATGGAAAACAACAGCAGGCTGATGCCACATATCAGACGCACCACCCATATTATGATGTTTGCCCACCGTAACAGCTTCGACTTTCATTTCTTTAACGCCCGATAACCGTTCCGGTTTCGGGTCTGCCCTTTTTTCCTGATTTCAGCGAGTTAGCTGACGTCTGGTTTCGTGCACGCCCAACATAAATAAAAATAACGTTTTCACTGGGGTTTATTCTCCGGCGCTGACGCTTATTTAAAAAATTATACCAATTCCCCTAACGGGAATTGCGGGACGCCCTGTCCCTTTAAAACAAGGAATGATTATGCAACGCTTAAAAATTGCGGTCAGCCGTGCCTGTCCGGACTGTTTTACCACGCAACGTGAAGTAGTAAATGTTAACGATACCGATTATATGGATGTCGCCGCGGTCGTCTTATCCATTAACGATATTTATAAAGGCATCGTCGAAGAAATAGAAGAAACCGGCTTTGGTATTCCGCTTTTTGTTGTCAGCCATGAAGGAGAATTTGTACCGGCGGAGTATCTGGCGCGCATTCAGGGGGTATTTGAATATCAGGATGCCTGCCATGATTATTATGGTCGCCAGCTTGAAGCCGCGGCCCAAAAATATGAGCGTGCCTTACGTCCGCCCTTTTTCAGCGCATTAGTGGATTACGTAAAACAGGGAAACAGCGCCTTTGATTGCCCCGGTCATCAGGGAGGACAGTTCTTTCGTCGCCACCCCGCCGGTAACCAGTTTGTCGATTTCTTTGGCGAAACGCTGTTCCGCTCAGATCTCTGTAATGCCGATGTGGCGATGGGCGATTTACTGATCCATGAAGGCGCGCCCTGCATTGCCCAGCAGCACGCGGCAAAAGTCTTTAACGCCGATAAAACCTATTTCGTGCTCAACGGTACCTCGTCGTCCAATAAAGTGGTGCTGAACGCGCTGCTGGCACCCGGGGATCTGGTGCTGTTCGACCGAAATAACCATAAATCCAACCACCACGGCGCGCTGCTCCAGGCTGGCGCGACGCCGGTCTATCTGGAAACGGCGCGTAACCCCTACGGCTTTATCGGCGGCATTGACGCGCACTGTTTTGAAGAGACGTATTTGCGTGAGCAGATTGCGGAAGTCGCGCCGCAACACAGGAATACGCCACGGCCGTTCCGGCTGGCGGTGATCCAGCTTGGCACCTACGATGGCACCATTTATAACGCGCGTCAGGTGGTGGATAAGATCGGGCATCTGTGCGATTACATTCTGTTTGACTCGGCGTGGGTCGGCTACGAGCAGTTTATCCCGATGATGGCCGACTGCTCGCCACTGCTGCTGGAACTGAATGAAAACGATCCGGGCATTCTGGTCACCCAGTCGGTGCATAAGCAGCAGGCCGGTTTTTCCCAGACCTCGCAGATCCATAAAAAAGACAGCCATATCAAGGGCCAGCCGCGCTATGTGCCGCATAAACGCCTGAACAACGCCTTTATGATGCATGCCTCCACCAGCCCGTTTTATCCGCTGTTTGCAGCGCTGGACGTTAATGCCCGTATGCATGAGGGCGAAAGTGGCAAGCGGATGTGGATGCGCTGCGTCGAACAGGGCGTAGAGGCGCGCAAAATGATCCTGCAAAACTGCAAGTTTATTCGCCCCTTTGTACCCGCCACCGTCGATGGTCGTCCGTGGGAAACCTTCGAGACGCACGATATTTGCCGCGATCTGCGCTTCTTCCATTTCGTACCGGGGGAAAACTGGCACGCCTTTGAAGGCTACGCGCCGCATCAGTATTTTGTCGATCCCTGCAAACTGCTGCTCACCACGCCGGGCATCAACGCCCGCACCGGTGAGTACGACAACTTCGGCGTGCCGGCCACCATTCTGGCGAACTATCTGCGTGAGAACGCCATCGTGCCGGAGAAGTGCGATTTGAACTCGATCCTCTTCCTGCTCACCCCGGCGGAAGGCATGGGCAAGCTTCAGCAACTGGTGTCGCAACTGGTGCAGTTCGAGAAGCTGCTGGAAAACGATGCGCCGTTGCAGGAGGTGCTGCCGTCGCTCTATCGCCAGCATCAGCAGCGTTATGAAGGCTACACGCTGCGCCAGCTGTGTCAGGAAATGCACGATCTCTATGCGCGTAACAACGTTAAACAGCTGCAAAAAGAGATGTTCCGTAAAGATCACTTCCCGGTGGTGAAAATGAATCCGCAGGCGGCGAACTATGCCTATATCCGTGGCGAGGTGGAGCTGGTGTCGCTGCGCGAGGCCGAAGGGCGAATTGCCGCGGAAGGCGCGCTCCCCTACCCGCCGGGGGTGCTGTGCGTCGTTCCCGGTGAGATTTGGGGCGGCGCGGTGCTGCATTACTTCGCTGCGCTGGAAGAAGGCATCAATTTGCTGCCGGGCTTTGCGCCAGAACTGCAGGGCGTGTACCTGAAAGAGATCGACGGACGCAAACAGGTCTGGTGCTACGTCATTAAGCCGCAAACCGCTGAACCGGCGCTGTTAAAAGGGGAAACATTATGAGCAAATCCAACAAGATGGGCGTTGTGCAGCTCACTATTCTGACGATGGTCAACATGATGGGCTCCGGCATTATTATGCTCCCCACTAAGCTTGCGGAAGTGGGCACCATCTCGATTATCTCCTGGCTGGTGACGGCAGTCGGCTCCACGGCGCTGGCGTGGGCCTTTGCCAAGTGCGGGATGTTCAGCCGCAAGTCAGGCGGCATGGGCGGATACGCGGAATACGCCTTCGGCAAGTCCGGCAACTTTATGGCGAACTACACCTATGGCGTGTCGCTGCTGATTGCTAACGTCGCCATCGCGATTTCCGCCGTCGGCTACGGCAGCGAACTGCTCGGGGCCACGCTCAGCCCGATCCAGATCGGTATCGCCACCATTTGCGTGCTGTGGATCTGCACCGTGGCGAACTTTGGCGGTGCGCGCATTACCGGACAGCTCAGCAGTATCACCATCTGGGGGGTGATTATCCCGGTGATCGGCCTGTCGGTGATCGGCTGGTTCTGGTTCAGCCCGGAGATGTACGCTCAGTCCTGGAATCCGCATCAGGTGCCGTTCTTTGATGCGGTTGGCTCGTCGATTGCCATGACGCTGTGGGCCTTTCTCGGGCTGGAATCCGCCTGCGCCAACACCGACGTGGTGGAAAATCCGGAGCGCAATGTGCCCATCGCGGTGATGGGCGGTACGCTGGGGGCGGCGGTGATCTACGTGGTGTCCACCAACGTGATTGCGGGGATTGTGCCGAACATGGATCTGGCAAACTCCACCGCGCCTTTCGGGCTGGCGTTCTCGCAGATGTTCACGCCAGGCGTCGGGAAAGTGATCATGGGGCTGATGGTGATGTCCTGTTGCGGTTCACTGCTCGGCTGGCAGTTCACTATCGCCCAGGTGTTCAAATCTTCCGCTGATGAAGGCTACTTTCCGAAAATTTTCTCGAAGGTGAGTAAAGCGGATGCGCCGGTGAAAGGGATGCTGACGATTGTCATTATTCAGAGCGGGTTATCGCTGATGACTATCAGCCCGTCGCTGAACAAACAGTTCAACGTGCTGGTCAATCTGGCGGTAGTGACTAACATCATTCCGTATATTCTGTCGATGGCGGCGCTGGTGATCATTCAGAAGGTGGCGAAGGTGGAACCGCGTAAAGCGAAGGTGGCCAACGTGGTGGCGCTGATGGGGGCGCTCTACAGCTTCTATGCGCTCTACTCTTCGGGGCCGGAAGCGATGCTGTATGGCGCGATCGTGACCTTTATGGGCTGGACGCTGTACGGGCTGGTGTCGCCGCGCTTTGAACTGAAGGATAAACACGGCTGATAAAAAAAGCCTCCCGCTGTGGGAGGCTTTTTTGTTTTTCGCCCGGCGGCGCAGGCTTGCCGGGCCTACGTTGATGTTGCAGAGACTTTGTAGGCCGGGTAAGGCGAAGCCGCCACCCGGCACATGTTTTCCGGTACACCAGTATCGCCATCATGTAGGTCGGGTAAGCGAAGCCGCCACCCGACACTATCATCACGCGTTTTTCAGGACTTCGCTGACAATCTCTACCGCTTCTTTCTCGATCAGCTTACGGTGTTCTTCACCGAGGAAGCTTTCGCAGTAAATCTTGTACGCATCTTCCGTACCAGACGGACGCGCGGCAAACCAGCCGTTGTCGGTCATCACTTTCAGCCCGCCGATGGACGCGCCGTTACCCGGTGCTGCGGTCAGACGTGCAGTGATCGGATCGCCTGCCAGGGTATCTGCGCTGACCATTTCCGGCGACAGCTTAGACAGCGCGGCTTTTTGCGCCGACGACGCAGACGCCTGCAAACGGTTATAGCTCGGCGCACCAAAACGCGCGGCCAGCTCATCGTAATGCTGCTGCGGGTTTTTGCCGGTCACCGCGGTGATTTCTGCGGCCAGCAGGCACATGATGATGCCGTCTTTATCGGTTGACCACGGCGTGCCGTCGAAACGCAGGAAGGACGCGCCCGCGCTCTCTTCGCCGCCGAAGCCAAAGCTGCCATCGTACAGACCATCGACGAACCATTTAAAGCCCACCGGCACTTCCACCAGCTTACGGCCCAGTGCGTCCACGACGCGGTCGATCATCGCCGAAGAAACCAGGGTTTTACCGACGGCGACATCCTTGCCCCACTGTGGACGATGCTGGAACAAATAGTTGATGGCGACGGCAAGATAATGGTTTGGATTCATCAGGCCCGCCGGGGTAACGATACCGTGACGGTCATAATCCGGGTCGTTGGCAAACGCCAGATCGAACTTATCGCGCAGTGCCAGCAAGCCCGCCATCGCGCACTCGGAGGAGCAGTCCATGCGGATCGCGCCATCTTTATCGAGGTGCATAAAGCGGAAGGTCTGATCGACGTGATCGTTCACGATGGTCAGGTTCAGGTTGTAGTGGCTGGCGATACGTTTCCAGTATTCGATACCGGAGCCGCCCAGCGGATCAACGCCCAGCGTCAGGCCCGCTTTCTGGATCGCTGCCATATCCACGATCTGCGCCAGACCTTCGATAAACGGCTGCACCAGATCCTGTTCTTTAATATGGCCCGATGCCAGCGCCGCATCCAGCGGGAGGCGCTTCACGTCTTTCAGGCCATCGGCCAGCAGCTGGTTGGCGCGATCTTCCACCACTTTGGTGACGTTGGTATCGGCCGGACCACCGTTAGGCGGATTGTATTTGATACCGCCATCTTCCGGCGGGTTGTGCGACGGGGTAATGACGATGCCATCGGCCTGAGCGCCACCCTTTTTGTTGTGCTCAAGGATCGCATTCGATACGGCAGGCGTCGGCGTGTAGCCGTTATTTTCCTGCACCACCACGTCCACGCCGTTGGCCGCCAGCACTTCCAGCACGGAGATAAACGCAGGCTCTGACAGCGCATGGGTGTCTTTACCCACATAGCACGGCCCGGTAATGCCGTTTTTCGCGCGGTTTTCCGCGATCGCCTGGGCGATAGCCAGAATGTGCGGCTCGTTAAAGCTGTGACGGGCAGCGCTGCCACGATGGCCTGATGTTCCGAATTTGACCGCATGTTCTGCATGACCCACTTCCGGCTTCAGCACGTAGTACTGCGAGGTAAGTTGGGCGACGTTAATCAGATCGCTCTGCTGTGCAGGTTGTCCTGCACGTGGGTGGTTAGCCATTGCCTGGTCCTTCTTATGCAAGGATTAAATTGTGCCGCAAACCTTCTCGATCAGTTCCGTCGGGAACTGCATCGACTGCATGATGTGTTCGATCATGCCGCATTTACGGCCCGTATTAGTGTTCGTGATAACCCAGTAAGGTGTGCCTGGCACTTGTTTGGGTTTGGTCTGGTTTCCGCTTTGCAGCAGCGTTTTCGAATCTTCTGCAAAGTAAACGCGCGTACGGCCATGTAATGACTCGGTGGCGTCGGCGAAGCCTTTTGCGTCCAGTGAATACAGTGTAGACAGCACCAGCATAAAACGATTAACCGCGCGCTTCTGATCGGCGTATTCGTCAGACAGCAGCAGTTCACGCATCGCGCGGACTTTATCTTTTACCGGGTTTGATGCGACGCCAGAGACAGGGCTGACAGCGGCAGCCGGTGCGGCTTTAGCCACAGGCGACGCTGACGGGGCGGCGGCAGAAAACTTCAGCATGCGCCTTAAAATGTCGGATGCACTCTCGCCAATGTGTTTCGTGTGGCTGGCAATATAGGTATAGAGTTCATCATCAACTTCGATCGTTTTCATCTTAATCCAGTGAGGTCACTTTTCTGAATACAAGTCATTGAGATTATAGGGTCAAATCTCAACAGCGGATAGCGGCCAGGCTTTTCTGACGCAAAAGTCAGATAAAGATGATCCCTTGCAGCCGGGCGGCAGAATGGTCAACATGATACCCTAACCTGAGAGAGCGAAAAAAAGAACTTTGCCATGAAATTGAATAGCCGCGCGCAAACTGCACAACAATCGCACAACAATTCTCCCATCGTCCTTGTTCACGGTCTGTTTGGCAGCCTCGACAACCTCGGGGTGCTGGCCCGCGACCTGGTGACTGACCACGACGTCATTCAGGTTGATATGCGTAATCACGGGCTGTCAGCGCGGTCGCCGGAGATGACTTACCCGGCGATGGCGCAGGATCTGCTGGATACGCTGGACGATTTGCAGATCGAAAAAGCCACTTTTATCGGCCACTCGATGGGCGGCAAAGCGGTGATGGCGCTGACCGCGTTGGCACCGGCGCGCATCGATCGACTGGTGGCGATCGATATTGCCCCGGTGGATTACCAGGTACGCCGCCACGACGAGATTTTCACCGCCATTAATGCGGTGACACAGGCGCAGGTGAGTACCCGCCAGCAGGCCGCCGCCGTGATGCGCGAGCATCTGGACGAAGAAGGCGTGATCCAGTTTTTACTCAAATCCTGGGCTGACGGCGCGTGGCGCTTTAACGTGCCGGTGCTGTGGGAGCAGTATGAGAACATCGTCGGCTGGACCAGAGTGCCAGCTTTCGATAAACCGACGCTGTTCATTCGCGGCGGCAATTCTCCTTATGTCACCGATGCGTATCGCGAGGCGCTGCTTGCGCAGTTCCCGCAGGCGCGGGCGCATGTGGTGGCCGGTGCCGGGCACTGGGTGCATGCGGAAAAACCCGATGCCGTGCTGCGGGCGATCCGCCGCTATCTGACTGATAGCGCCAGTTGATTAAAAACCCGGCGACCGAGCGCCACGATGCGCCCGGTCGTTGGCGTGCCCCTCTCCCTGATGTATGATGGCGCGCTTATTGCGCAGGGCCTCCACCAGGCAGCTTGTTTTTCCCCCGACGTCACTCAAAATCATGGCTAAAGAACAAACGGACCGCACGACACTCGATCTGTTCGCGAATGATCGTCGCCCAGGACGACCGAAAACGAATCCGCATTCGCGTGACGAACAGTTGCGCATTAATAAGCGGAATCAGCTGAAACGCGACAAGGTTCGTGGCCTCAAACGCGTCGAGTTAAAACTGAACGCGGACGCCGTTGAAGCCTTAAACGAACTGGCCGACGCCCGCGATATCAGCCGCAGCGAACTGATTGAAGAGCTGTTGCTGGCTCAGCTACAGCTGCTGCATCGCCAGGGGATAGTCTGAAAATCCCGAGAAAAATCACTTTCATGTAGCACAGAGTGCAGTCTGAGGCGTTTGCAGTTTCCGCGTCCTTCTCAGTTCTGCTATGATTGCCCTTATCCGTGGGCATTGCGCCACCACCATATCATTAAGTTTCAAGAGGTTATTTTACTCATGGCAATCACAGGCATTTTTTTTGGCAGCGACACGGGTAATACCGAAAACATCGCGAAAATGATCCAGAAGCAGCTGGGTAAAGATATTGCGGATGTGCATGACATCGCCAAGAGCAGCAAAGAAGACCTCGAAGGTTACGACATTCTGCTGCTGGGCATCCCGACCTGGTACTATGGTGAAGCGCAGTGTGACTGGGATGATTTCTTCCCGACGCTGGAAGAAGTCGATTTCAACGGCAAACTGGTCGCCCTGTTCGGCTGTGGCGATCAGGAAGACTATGCGGAATATTTCTGTGATGCGCTGGGCACCATCCGCGACATCATTGAACCGCGCGGCGCAACCATCGTCGGTCACTGGCCGACCGCAGGCTACCATTTCGAAGCCTCTAAAGGTCTGGCGGATGACGATCACTTCGTGGGTCTGGCCATTGATGAAGACCGTCAGCCGGAACTGACCGCTGAACGCGTTGAGAAATGGGTGAAGCAGATTTCTGAAGAACTTCATTTAGATGAGATCGTTAACGCGTGATTTTTGTGCGGCGTAACCTGTTGGCTGCGCCGCATTAATAGATAATACCAATCAAAATAATTGCTACAATTTTTTAACTTTTTCACACTTACCTGTACAATATCCCCTGTTCGAACCTAACCGTTTTACGGGTTTGTTAGTGATACCACGTTTTATACGCATACTTTGCTTGAGGACTTGCAGTTTTCATTTAGACATGGCAGTTCTATAATGAGACGCATTAACTCAACGTCATTCTCATTAACTTCCATTTGGAAGTGAATCGTTTAGCTACAGGACAGATTCCGCATGACTGACAATAACACCGCACTAAAGAAGGCTGGCCTGAAAGTCACGCTTCCTCGGTTAAAGATCCTTGAAGTACTCCAGGGACCTGACAACCACCATGTCAGTGCGGAAGATTTATACAAACGACTGATCGACATGGGCGAAGAAATTGGCCTGGCGACGGTCTACCGCGTGCTTAACCAGTTCGATGACGCCGGTATTGTAACCCGTCATAATTTCGAAGGCGGCAAATCCGTTTTTGAGCTGACGCAGCAGCACCACCACGATCACCTGATTTGTCTCGATTGCGGCAAGGTTATTGAATTCAGCGATGATTCCATTGAATTACGTCAGCGTGAAATCGCGGCGCAGCATGGCATCCGTCTGACCAATCACAGCCTTTACCTCTACGGCCACTGCGCCGAAGGTGACTGCCGCGAAGACGACACCGCGCACGATATTCGCAAGTAACGTTGCTGCAAACTGCCCGGCGGCGCAAGCTTGCCGGGCCTACGTTATCTTGTAGGCCGGGTAAGCGTCAGCGCCACCCGGCAATCCCACCAGATTAAATCTCAATCACCGCACGGCCACGGATCTGTCCGTTCAGCAGTTTTTCCGCCACCTCTATCGCCTCACTCAGCGGATAGACGGCGCTCAGTTTGTCCAGCGCCGCAGGCGTTAAATACTGACAGGCTTTCTCCCAGATCGCCGGACGTTTGGCGCTGCTTACCATCACGCTGTCGATACCGCGCAGGGTTACGCCGCGCAGAATGAAAGGGGCGACGGTCGCCGGCAGATCCATGCCCTGCGCCATCCCGCACGCCGCGACGATGCCGTCATAACGCACGCTGGCACAGACGTTGCTCAGCGTGTGGCTGCCAACGGTATCAATCGCCGCGACCCAGCGCTCTTTCTGCAACGGTTTACCCGGCGCACTCAGTTCATCACGGTTGATGATGTCGCTGGCACCCAGCTGTTCACGCATCCATCCGGCTTCCTGCGGACGGCCGGTTGACGCCACCACCTGATACCCCATCGCAGCCAGAATGATCACCGCGCAGCTGCCGACGCCGCCGCCCGCACCGGTCACCAGCACCGGGCCATCTTCCGGCTTAACGCCATGGTCAAGCACCGCCTGTACGCACAGCATGGCGGTAAATCCCGCCGTACCGATAGCCATCACCTGTTTTGCATCCACACCTGCGGGAATTTTCGTCAGCCATTCGCTTTTCACCCGCGCTTTGCCTGCCAGCCCGCCCCAGTGACGCTCACCCACGCCCCAGCCGGTCAGCAGCACGCGATCGCCCACCGCGTAGTCCGCGCTGTCGCTGGCCGTTACTGTGCCTGCGAAATCAATGCCCGGCACCATCGGGAACTGGCGCACAATGGGGCCGCGACCGGTGATCGCCAGCGCATCTTTATAGTTAATGGAGGAGTATTCCACCGCGACGGTCACGTCTCCTTCCGGCAACGCCTGCTCGTCCAGTTCCACCAGGGATGCTGAGTAGTGCCCTTCCGCTTTGTCGATCTGAATTGCTTTAAACATGATGGCCTCATTACATTAATCAAACTTGCCTGTAGTGACGGGCATCACCGCCCCATCGTCTACAATTATCAGCGACGTTAATACCCACAGATGCTGACGGCAAGCTTTATCAAACCGTTAGCTTAGAAATTAATTAATTATTAATTCTGCGGTTAAGACTATTCTTAGATTGATGGGGTTATGATCATTCGATACATTACCCTCCCTGCGGCTAAGCGGAATCTTATGTTGTGAAAAATAAATTAATACTCAGCAATTTATTAACAAATCACCTATGCAGATAATCGTTAATAACTGGAAGGTTGAGCCGTCGTTAAACGGCCTCGTGCATCGGGAAACGGGTGAGATCCGCCGCCTGGGTGAATTCCATTTTATTATGCTCGAAACGCTGGTTAATCATGCCGGAGAAGTCGTGTCGCGTGATTTTCTGATGAGCGAAGTATGGAAAAACCGCGTCGTCGGAAATAACAGTTTGCTGACTGCCGTATATGCCTTGCGCGTCGCGCTGGGCGATGATGGCCGGGTGCAGGAAATCATCAAAACCATTCCCAAAAAAGGCTATCTGCTGAACAAAGATTTTATTGTCCTGCTTCCGGATGAGCCGTCTGTCGCGCCGCAACCCCTTACCCAGCCTGATGTGCAGCCGGATGAGCCCCCGACGGATGAACCTGCCGTAAGCCCGTCTGAACCCCTCGCCGCCCCGGCGAAGCCACGTTATAAAAAAGGGATTATCGCCATCGCCGGGTTTTTACTGCTGGCAGGGGCCGTGCTGGGCTGGCAGCTATATCAGTCCCGACAGAACACACCTGCTCCGCAGGCGGCGTCGCGCCTGACAATAAAAGAAGAGTTATCGGCACAAAATGACAAAATAACCTTATTGCATTTGCACCGCACCGGGGTGAATACCGCGGATGCGGTATTGTCGTCGCATATTGCTGAATCGCTGGAAAGCATTAATGCGCTGCTCACGGCGCATAAGGCAACGCTGACGATTTATTATTACGGGGCGGTACAGAAAATGTCGGTGGTGCTGCTGGTGAAAAATCAGTGCGGAAAGGAATATCAATTGTTAATGGAAATTCGCAACTGGCAGCAGGATGTTAAAAAACTCGGTCAATTAATTCATCAGGAAACGGAGCGCACTGTTAATGAAATGCCTGCCTGTCCGTAATGTGATTGCGGGCCTGCTGCTCGCCGGTATCGCCGGTAGCCTGCAGGCCGCGCCCGTGATTGCCCGCACCCAGGTCGGGCTTTACGATCTGGCGACCAGTGAGCGCGAAGTTTATAACCTGACCACCGCGCCCGCTGAGCGGGGCGCACGCCTGACCCTGACCCGGCCCGGGGATGACACCTTTGCGCTGCAAATGCAGCTTATCCCCTGTACCGCCCCCGGCGGCGAGCAGAGCGGCGAGTCCTTCTTACGTTTGCAGAGTGCGCACGTCACCGGCACGGATGCGGCACTGTACCCGCTACTGGGGTTTATCAGCGATAACGATCTGCAAAGCATCAGCGTGCCGCTGGAAAACAACCGCCAGCTGATGTTCAACCAGGACAGCGCGACAATGATGATCGCCGATGGCACGTTGCTGCAACCTGACGGGCAGCCCTGCCCGACACGTTAATCCAGCAGGCTGCGCACCGTCAGTTTTGACAGGTTCGCCTGACCGTTAATCGCCTGCGCCAGCACCTCATAATTGTGGCTGGCCTCATCCAGCGCTCCCGCCAGCCGCGCAGAGGCGTCCACCGCGCTCTGCGATCGGGCAAAACGCGACATATCATCAATACGCTGCCGCACTTTTTCCTGCTGTAATGCCAGTTGCTGACGCTGCCCGCTTATCTGGCTGAGCGTCTCCTGCACCACGCTGTGCGTCTGCTGCCCGCTGACCAACGCTGCGGCGAGGGTATCCGCCTGCGCCGGGTGCGCGACGACCGGAATAGCGGTCTTCTGCCCGGCCCCTTCCCGCTGCACCGCCAGGCTGTTTTGCAACTGCACCCAGTGCGCTTCAGAAGTGGTAAAGCCCTCCTGCCCTTTCAGCGGCTGTACCCCGACGCGGCGTAAGGCGGTGCTGATTTTCGTTGCTGTTTGTCCGGCATCGCCGCCATCGTTGATGTTCAGCCCGGCCAGCAGGGTTTTACGCCCGCTCTGCACGCTGAACAGCAGTTTCTGCGGGCCGCCCGCGGCCAGCGCCTGGCTCAGCTGCGGCGCGTGAAAATGCACCTGCGGCTGGCCTTGCAACACCGGTTGCAGCTGTCTGTCCACCGCGCCGCCGGTCAACGCCATACGGCCTTCGAGCAGCGACTGCACGCTGGCGGCCTGCGCCTGGCCGCTGCCATCCCGCCGCCCGGCATGGCGATAATCCACCAGCGCGCGCTCCAGTTGCCCCAGCCAGTGATCCGCCTGCTGAAGGGTGGTGAGCTGATCGTTAAGCTGTACGCTGTAGCGCTGCGGACGCGTGGCGATCAGCGGCGACGCCGGGTAGTCGCCGACGGGCGTTTTATCGCTGACGGGAACCGGGCGCTCGACGCCCGGCTGACGGACGGCAGAGGTCAGTCCGCCGCTACGGGTATGCGTTGAAGTCTGTAAACCAACCTGCATGATGATCCTGGGGCGTGAAGTTAATTAGATAACGCTAAAGAGATTCAGCTCACTCACTTTCGAGTACGTTTTCATGGTGGCTTCCATCGCCATTTCCAGTCCGGCAAAGGTGATGCTCGCCGGGCCATAATCCAGATCGCCAAGCTGACCGATCAGATCGGCATTGGAATTGGCAATGCCGGTCTGCGCGTCGCTGAGCATACTCATGGTGTTTTGCCGTTCGCCGAGACTGGCGATGGCAGTGTTAAGCGAGTCGGCGCTTTCATCAATCACGTTGATGGCATGGGAAATCTCATCCTGCATCGCCACCGGATCGACGGTCGGATCCTGCATCGCGCGGGCGAGGTCATCAAGGGTATTAAACAGGTCCAGCCCCTGACCAAATATCTCCCCCACCGATACGTTGGTGTCCATCACCACCCCGTTAGAAACCGTGGCGGTACGGTGATTCATATTGCCGTGATAGACATATTCGTCCCCCTCCCCGTCGCCATCGGTGTCGTCATAGCTGATGGGGGGCGTATCGTTGACCGTACCGCCAAAGATGTAGTGACCGTCTTCATCCTGATAGTTAAGCGCCGCCACCATCGATTCGGTCAACGACTGGATCTCCTGGCCATACCCTGCCAGTGATTCGGCGGTATTGGTGCCGTTCGCCGCTTCCAGCAAATCATCGCGGATCGCCAGCAGGCTATTGTTGACGCCGTCGAGCACGCTCTCCTGCTGGCTCATGCCGGATGAGACGCTGTTGATGTTGCTCTGGTACTGTTCGATGGCGGCCTGCTGGCGATCGAGCTGGGTGATCCTTGCTGCGGCAATGGGGTCATCTGACGGCAATATAATGCGTTGCCCGGTCGCCATCTGCGTGACCACATGCTCCAGTTGCGCCGACAGGTTGGTGAAGCGGGTGGTCATGGTGCTGTAGGATTGTTGAGTGCTTACGCGCATAGTCTGTCGTTTCCGGTTGCTCAGAACATCTCAAGTACGGAGTCAAAAATTTCCGCACCAGTAGAAATCACTTTCAGGTTGGCCTGATAAATCTGGGTATAGGTGATGAGATTCACAGCTTCCTCATCCATGCTGACGCCGCTGACGCTCATCTGCTGGTTTTGCGCTTCGTTGTAGACGTTGCTGGCAGACTGCGCTTCCGTCTGGTTCTGGCGGCTGTAGATACCGATATTGCTGATCAGCGTCGAACAGGCGTTGCCAACGGTGACGCTGCCGAGGCCTTCGATTTCCATCGGCTCGGTAGAAATGTTAATCAGCGCCTGTAAGTTGTCGCTGTTGCCGGTTTCGTCCGGTGAGCCGGAGAACGCCAGCTCGTCTTCGCTGATGTCCGGGTTAACCAGCAGCGGGCCGTCCGGGCTGGCAGGATCGTAAATAAACAGCGGCGCGCCGGGGTTGCCGTTGAGATCGTAGCCCGCCGCCAGTTGGCTGTTGACCGCATTCGTAAACTGTTCGGCGATACTGTTGATGGTGGCGGTCATCGGATCCAGCACGTCACTCTGGTAGGAAAAAAGCGCCCCCAGCGAGCCGCCGGTATCTTCCGTCATGCTGTAGGTCGTCCCGGCGAAGGTCAGTTCCATGCACGGTGTGCCGTCTGCATTACTGCTCATCGCAATGGTCGAGCAGTCCTGGCCGCTGACCAGCGGCTGGCCGTTCGGCAGAGAGATGTTGTAATTACCGCGATCGTCTATCTGCACCTGCACCTCCACCAGGCCGCTTAACTGCTGCACCATCTGGTCACGGGCGTCATACAGCGCGGACGCGTTATCGCCGTTGGCTTCCGCCTCGGCGATCTGCTGGTTATAGCCCGCGATGCCGGTGGTCAGGCTGTTGATCTGCGCGATGGTCGCCTGCTCCTGGCTTAGCAGTTCATCGCTCTGGGACTGGATGTAGTCGCAGGTGTTGTTAAAGCGCAGCGCCAGCGCGTTCGCTTCGCTGATCACCTGCTGACGCAGGGCGGAGTCGTCCGGGTTGGCGGACGCCTCATTCAGCGCAGCAAAAAAGTTATCGAAGCCGCCGCTGAGGCTGCTGTTCGGATCGCTTAACACGGTTTCCAGCTGCGTCAGGTACTGCTGCTGAGTGCTGTAAAAGCCGTTGTCGCTGGCGGCATACCACACCTGATTGACCAGATACTGATTCGATACGCGGCAGATGCTGTCCACCTGCACGCCATTGCCCGCACTGTTCACCGCACCACCGCTTGCGCCGATGGTGCTGGTCATCGCCACCTGCCGGGTGTAGCCCGGCGTCATGGCGTTGGCCGTGTTCTGCGCCGTGACGTTGAGCTGCACCTGGGCGGCAGATGCCCCGCTGTAGCCAATATTAATCATGTCCATCTGGTACTCCTTGTCGGGTATGGCCCGGCTAAAAAATTCGCGTTAGCAACCTAAAGCGACCGGACCGCGCCGGTTCTTAAACGTTAATCGTGATGCGGTGCCGACAGCTGCTTGACCAACATCTCCGCGATGCCGATCCCCTGGTGTTTAGCCAGTTCATCGCACAGCGCGTCGTCGTAAAATCCCTGCATCATGCGCACGGAATCGCTGTTAAACGGGTTGTCTTTGGAATCGAACAGCTCGTTCACCTTGCGCATCTCTTTCATCAGGCTGCGCATGAAAATCGCTTCAAACTGGGCAGACGCTGCTTTTATGTCATGGTCACGCACCGCCGCGGCATCGGGGCGATCCGGGGTACGCAAGGCCTGGGTTAACACGGCGAGTTTTTCCATCAGATCACCTCCAGATCGGCATCCAGCGCGCCCGCTTCATGCAGCGCCTGCAAAATCGACATCACATCGTCCGGCGATGCGCCAAGACCGTTCAGCACGCTGACCAGCGTTTTCAGGCTGGTGGATTCCGGCAAGGCAATCATCTGCGGACGCGCATGATCGACGTTGACGTTGCTGTCCGGCGACGCCACGGTGCGGCCGCGCGCCATGGCGTTCGGCTGGCTGACGCGGGTGGTTTCCGAGATCGACACCGTGAGATTACCGTGGGACACCGCCGCGGCATGTAGCGCCACGCCGTCTCCCATCACCACCGTGCCGGTACGGGCGTTAAACACCACTCTGGCGCGTACCCGCTCCGCCTGTACCTGCACATCCTCCAGCTGCGACATAAAGGCGACGCGCGCCCCGGCATCGGTGGGGGCGATCACTTCGACGTTGGTGGAGCTTTTCGCCGTGGCCAGGCCGCCGCCAAAGGCGCGGTTGATTGCCGCCGCAATGTTATTGGCATCTTTAAAGCTCGGTCGCTTGAGGTTGAGCATCACCGCATTGCTCATGCCGAAGTCGCTGGGGATTTCCCGCTCCACCGACGCACCGTTAGGGATACGTCCGCTGGTGGGGGTGTTGACCGTGACGCTGGAGCCGCTGGCCCCGCTGGCGTTCATGCCGCCGACCACCACGTTCCCCTGCGCCAGCGCATAAACTTCGCCATCCGCGCCGTGCAGTTGCGTCAGCAGCAGCGTGCCGCCGCGCAGGCTTTTCGCATCGCCAATGGACGAGACCGTGACATCAATATTCTGCCCGCGCGCATACATCGGCGGCAGCGTGGCGCTGACCGCGACGGCGGCGACGTTTTTCACCTTTGGATCGATTTTCGACGGCAGTTGCACGCCAAACTGGCGCAGCATGTTGGTGATGGTCTGGTTGGTGAACTTCACCTGGTTTTTATCGCCGGTGCCGTCAAGCCCGACCACCAGGCTGTAGCCGATTAACTGGTTGCCGCGCACGCCCTGAATATCCACCAGCGACTCCAGCGACTGAGCATGGACGGTAAACAGCGTCAGCATTAAGGTGATCAGCAGCAGCCAGCGCCCCTGCGGGCGCGCGCATCCTGTAAAGCAATTCATAAATAACTCCGGGTTACAGCGGGAACAGAGGATGGTTGAACAGCCGCGTCAGCCAGCCGGCGGCATTGGCGTCGCTGAGCGCCCCGCGTCCGGCGTAGGAAATACGCGCATTGCCGATCCGCTGCGAGGAAACGGTGTTGTCGTTCTGCACGTCGTCGGCACGCACCAGCCCGCTCAGACGGATGTATTCATCCCCCTGATTGAGGGTGAGCCACTTCTCGCCGCGGATCTCCATCACGCCATTTGGCAAAACCTGATGAACCGACACGGTGATCGAACCGTGAAGACTGTTTTGCTGCTGTGAGCTGGCTCCGCCATCAAAGCTGCGGTCAGCGTCAGCGGAGCTTTCCAGTTTGTCTTTGGTTTTGCCAAAAATCGTGGGGGCCGCGATATCCAGACTGCTGCTCTTGTCGAAATTGGTTTTCGCCTGTTTGCTGGACTGGGTGGACTCATCGAGGATCACCGTCAGAATATCGCCCACGCGATAGGCACGGCGATCCGCGGTAAGCGACCAGTTATAGCCCGCCTGAAACACGCCGCCCGCGCGCCCTTCCGGCGTCGGCGCGGCGGCCGCAGTGGGCGGTGCAAAAGCCGCATCGTCTTTATTGACCAGCATCGCCTGCGACTCGCAACCGCTTAACAGCGGCAATGCCATGAGTAACCACAAATATTTTTTCACTTTCATTCCTGTGATGGCTCACGGGCCGCGCGCAGGCGGCCCTTAGCCCTACATGTTCTGATTGATGTACTGCAACATCTCGTCGGCGGCGGAGACCATTTTGGCGTTCATCTCATAGGCGCGCTGGACGGTGATCATCGCCACCATTTCGTTAACGATGTCGACGTTGGAGCCTTCCAGCGCCCCGGCCTTCAGCGTGCCCAGTGCGTCCTCGCCCGGCGTGCCCTCCGTCGGCTGGCCGCTGGCGGCGGTTTCCAGATAGAGGTTGTCCCCTTCCGCCATCAGCCCCGCCGGATTGGTGAAGTTCACCAGCGTGATCTGCCCAAGCTCGGTGGCTTCGGCTTCGCCGGGCATCATCGCCATCACCGTGCCGTCTTCGGCGATGGTGATGTCAGTGGCATTGGCGGGCACGTCGATTTCCGGCTGGATCGGCAACCCCTGGGCATTGGTCAGCACGCCATCGGCGTTAACCTGCAAATTGCCGTCGCGGCTGTAGGCAATGTCACCGTTGGCTTTCTGTACCTGAAAAAATCCCTGCCCCATGATGGCGACGTCAAGCGGGTTTTCCGTGGTCTGAATATTGCCTTCGGTAAAGGTTTTCTGTGTGCCGACCACGCGCACGCCGCTGCCGTACTGAATGCCGGTCGGCGCGACGTTGTTCTGATCGAGCATCGCCCCTGGCGCACGTTGATTCTGATAAAACAGATCCTGAAACATCACCCGGTCACGCTTGAACCCGTTGGTGTTCACGTTGGCGATGTTGTTAGCGATAGCGCTCATTTCGGCGTCTTCCGCCGACAGACCGGTTTTACTGATCCATAAAGCTGCGTTCATTTTTTATCCTGATTACGCGGCCCCTCAGGAGCCACGGAGTAAACGGTTACCGGATTCGCTCAGTTCTTCCGCCGCCTTCATCATTTTGATTTGCGCTTCGAACTGACGGTTTAAAGAAATGGAGGCCAGCATTTCCGAGACGGCCGACACGTTGCTGCCCTCCAGGAAACCGCCGCTGACCTTGATATTTTCATCAGGCTGCGCGGGCTGGCCGTCGCGGGTGATCATCATGCCGCGCTCATTTTTGCTGAGGTTGTTTTGCGCAATGGTCACCAGCTTCAGCCGATCGATATCCATGGTGGCGGTGACGTCGCCGTCATCCGGCGTAATAGACAGCGTGCCGTCGCTGCCAAAGGAGGCGATAGCGTTCGGCGGCAGCACGATCGGGCCGCCGTCGCCGAGCACCGGATGCCCGTCGATGGTCAGTTCCCCCTGGTCGTTCTGCTGGATATTGCCGTTGCGGGTGTAGACCTCCTGACCGTCGTCATCCAGCACGGCGATATAGCCGTCCCCCTGAATGGCCACGTCCAGCGGTCTCCCGGTTTCCTGGGCGGCGGCGGTGGCGCTGTTCACCCCGCCGGGCATCTCCTGACTCAGCACGCGTGTGGCAAAGCCGCTACCGGTGACCGGCAGGCTTTGCGACAGCTCCAGATCGGCGCGAAAGCCGCTGGTACTGGCGTTCGCCAGGTTATTGGCGCTGATCTGCTGCCCCTGCAACGCATGGGTTGCTCCGCTCATGGCGGTAAAAAGTAAACGGTCCATGTCTTACATCGCCTGGAACAGCGCCTGATCCAGCTGGGTGCTGGTGGAGATCACTTTGGTGTTGGCCTGATAATTACGCTGCGCCGACATCAGCGCCACCAGCTCGCCGGTAATATCGACGTTAGAGCCTTCCAGCATACCGGTGCTCAGCGTGCCGCACGCGCCGGAGCCGGGCACGCCCAACAGCGGGGTGCCGGATTCGCCGGTCTGTACCCAGGAGGTGCCGCTCACCGCTTCCAGGCCGTCTTCGTTCGGGAAGGTCGCCAGCACCACCTGCCCCTGCAACATACGTTCGCCGTTGCTGTAGGTGGCGTAAACTTTGCCGTCGCTGTCCACCTGCACGCCGTTCTGCTCCGCCGAAGCGTAACCGTTGGCGCTGTTGGTGCTGACCGCAAATTCTGAGCCGAACTGGGTGCAGGTACCGTAATCCATGGTCAGGGTCAGGGGATCGGCCCCCGGCACGTCAAAGCTCAGGGCCACCGGCGTGGTCGGGCTGGTCAGCTTCCCGGCGCTGTCGAACGCCAGCTCGGTCGTCGTGCTTTGCGTTTCGCCATCAAAGCTGTAGTGCACCTGCCAGGTGTTATCCGCCGTTTTGGTGAAGTACTGGCTGACGGTGTGCTCGTTGCCCAGCGAGTCATAAACGGTGGTGGTGTAGGTGTCGTTATATGAGGCGGCATTGGTGGCATCAAAGGGCACCGCGGCGGTATCAATGGCCTCGTCGCTGGCGTCGAAGTTAGCGCCGAAGCTCACGCTGTCGGTGGCTTTCGCCGGAATATTGCCGGTCTGGATCTGTAAATCGGTCACCGTACCGGTTTGCAGCGTGCCGCTGTCATCCACCGGATAGCCCTGCAAATAGTCGCCGGAGGTGTTAACGATATAGCCGTCTTTATCGGTGGTGAAGGATCCGGCGCGGGTGTAACAGACGGTGCCCGCGCTGTCGCAGGTGACGAAGAAGCCGTCGTTGTTGATCGCCAGATCCAGCGCGTTGCCGGTGGACACCATCGAGCCGCCACGGGAAATGCTCTGCGCCGTGCCGCTGACGCTGACCCCCATCGCCTGGCTGCCGGCATACATCGCCGAAAACTCGGTGGTCATGGATTTGTAGCCCACCGTCCCGGCGTTAGCGATATTGTTACTGATGCCGTCCAGCTGTTCGTTAACCGCGTTCAGCCCGGTCGCTGCAATTTCGTAACTCATAAAATAGTCCTGTGATCCTTGTAGTCGTTAAATTCAAACCTTGTCCGCAGGGGCGGTATCATCCGGCACCCCGAACTGGCTGATCATGGTGAAAGGCACTTCCCCGACGCCGGTGACGTTGAGCACCGGCGTGCTGCCGTCCAGCGGAATGCGCACATCGTTGACCACGCCCGCCACCTCAATCGGCACTTCCTCTTCACCGGTGTTGGTCACCACCGATACCTCGTAATCACCGGGAGGAATGCCGTAATCCGCCGGATCAATATCGAAGCTCACCTGGCCCGGCGACTGGGTGCCGAGTGGCACCACATAGTCGTTACCGGCTTCATCGGTGAAGTGGATATCGACAGTGGTACAGGCATCATCAATGGTTACGCGACCGTGAATGGCGCTGTCGTCGACGCTCAGCGTGGAGGTCTGCACCATGATCGGATCGCCCACCAGATTGCCGAGTGCCATCACCTGGATATTGCTCATCAGCACGGCGTTGGTGTTCATCTGCACCGACATCTCCTCCGCCATCGCCACCTGCGCCATCGACGACAGCTGGGTGATGTATTCCGTCGGATCGGTCGGGTCGGTCGGATCCTGGTTCTGGATCTCCGCCACCAGCAGGGTCAGAAAGGTATCGGCCATCGACGTGCTGGTGGACGTGGTGGTATCCGCGCCAACATTACTGCTGGCACTCACCGGCGCGGGGTTGTCCTGCGCCGTCGCCCCCGGTTGAGTGCTGCTTACCGCCGTGGCACTCATGCGTTTTCTCCCAGGCGCAGCAGGCTTTGCTGCATACTTTTCACGTTGTTCAGAACATCGACGTTGGTTTCAAAATCCCGCGACGCGGACATCATGTCGGCCATCTGCTCGACGACGTTCACGTCCGGATACCAGACGTAGCCGTTCTGATCCGCCATCGGATGATGCGGCTCGTAGCGACGCACGGCGGTGCCGGTTTCCACCACGTCCTGCAAACGGACGCTGGCACCGGTCATCTCATGATGTCCCACTCCCACCAGACTGTTGTGGTACTCCGCCGCAAAGACCGGGCTGCGGGCTTTGTAGGTTGCAGCCTCGCTGGCGGCGGGGGATTCGGCGTTAGCGATGTTGCTGGCGACGGTGTTAAGACGCACCGTCTGAGCGCTCAGCGCGGAACCCGAGATCTGATAAATGTCAGCAAAAGACATGGTTACTTCCCTTCAATAGCGGCTTTCAGGCCGCTGATTTGCAGATTTAAAAAGGTCAGGCTGCTCTGATAATCCATACTGTTTTGCGAAAACCGCGCCTGCTCCGCGTCCAGATCGACGGTGTTGCCGTCCTGACTCGGTTGCAGGGGCACGCGGTACATCGCCACCGCCTTTTCCGCAGACTGGTGAAAATTTGCCCGTTGCATCTCGGCGGCAAAATCAATATCTTTAGCCTTGAAATTTGGCGTATCCACGTTTGCCAGGTTGGCGGTGATTAGCTCGGTCCTCTCAAGACGTAACGCCACTGCCTGCGGATGTACTCCAAACGCTTGCTGAAAACTGATGCCCATTCTTCTGCAACACTCCTTCATTAAATTCTGACTGGCTGGCCCTTAAAGCAATCGGCGTGCCAACTATCTAATTTATTGAAAGGTAATGTTTTTATGAAGAATGACCGGCTAAAGCGGAAAGCCTTTTTCCGCCTTCCATTTCCGCTGGCGGAAACCCTGACGGCGGCCCTGTTGCTGCTGACCTTTCCCACCTGCGCGGCGGTCGCCGACAGTGCGCGCCAGCAAATCAACAACGGTGTGCTGAAACTTGCAGAGCAGGCGGTAAAGGCCGAGGCCGCGCAAAAGCAGTGGGCGGATCCCCATTCCCGCTTCAATGTGTTCATGCCCGCCGCCGTCGCCAGCGCCGCCCCCTGCCCGCAACCGCCGATTTTTACCGCCAGCGCGAAAACCCTGCCACGACTCGGCTACAGCGTGCTGTGCCCCGGTGCCGCGGGCTGGCGCTTTACCGTGACAGTGAAAGCCGATATTTACCTGCCGGTGGTAATGCCCGCGCGGGCGATTGAACGCGGTGAAACGCTGAGCGCCGACGCGCTGGTGCTGAAAAAATTCAATATCAGCAACCAGCGCGGTGAGCTGGTGATGAAGATGGAGGATGTGGTCGGCCTGACCGCCCGCCATGCGCTGCGGGCGTATGCACCGGTGAAAGAGAACGATGTGGATCGGCCGCTGTGGGTGAAGCGGGATCAAGAGGTGACGCTGGTGTCGCGCAGTGGGGAGATCAGCGCGCAGACCAGCGGGCTGGCGCTGAAAAATGGGCGTCAGGGGGAAGTGATTAAGGTGCAGAATGCGAGCAGCCAGCGGGTGGTGAGTGCGACTGTGGAGGCACCAGGGGTGGTGGTGACCACGGTGGCGCAGTGAGCGTGGTGGGAGGTTAGGTGTGGTGGTAGTTTAGGTGTGGTGGTATGTTCCGTTCACTTTGCGTTTCGCGTCAGGCGTGACGCCGCTGACGGTGAACGTGCTAAGGGGGCCACCGCGGCCCCCTTAGCCATCCCCGCGGCCCCGCAAGGAAACCGGTGCTGCGCACTGCGCTCACCTCCCGCCCGTCTGCCCGCGGTCGGCTCGATTCGGCCTCCTGCCTCATTTCGCCTCTGGCCGCCATCCCTGGCGGCCAGCCCTTGTCATCCGGCCTCCGGCTCGCCGGTTTCAGCGGGGACTCACCCCCTCGCGTCATTACCGCGTTTTTTATATTGCGACTGAGTGGCGTTGTGTTTGTCTGAACTTACAGGAAGCTGTGAGTCGGGTTTTTAAAAGAATCTGGAAGTGTGCGGGGTCCGGCTGAAAATCGCTGAGGCGTTCCCTGTAGGCCGGGGCAGCCCGCATGGATGCGGGCTGAGGGCGCGACTTGCAGGGACGCTGCATCGCGCCCGACCCGAAGCCGGAGGGGATAAGCCGAAGGGACCGCGAAGCGGCGATTTTCTTGCCGGGAGCCCGGGGGTGCAGGGGGCGGCGGCGACTGGCCGCCCCCTGCGCGCTCTGTGCCTCAGAACCTGACGCCGTTCTCAGACGTCAAAAAGAGCGCAACCTCCCCGGCACCAAACGTAATATTAATCAGAGTGCAATCTCCCCAAAAAAATCCCCTCCCCCCGCTTAAGTTTTCCTCACTCCGCGCCGCTTTACTCCAGTATCCAGGGCCATATACCGCCCGCCGTCAGGACAAAACCCTGCTTAATCAACGAGTAAAAAACCATGGCCATCACCAACGAGTCAGGTATGAAAATCAGACAGCTGCCGCTGGCCTCGCGCCCGGCGACGGCGTCATCGCAAAAAAAATCAGCAGACGCGGCGGCAAGCAAGAGCACACCTCTGCCAGACGCCGATGACATCACCCAGCAGGGGCTGCACACCGCGCAGTCCAGCCTTGACGGTGATGACAGCGAAAGCGTCGATATGACACGCGTCGCGCAGATGCAGGCCCTGCTGGCCTCGGACGATTTTACCGTTGACACCGACGCGCTGGCCGCCTCGATGCTGACCTTTTTCCAGTCGTAAGAGACACGCCCATGAGCACCCGACTTGAGCAGGTGAAAAGCCTGCTGCGTGGTATCCGCCAGGATGAAGACGATTACCGCCAGCTACGCACGCAGCTCGACACCCAGCGTCTGTGCATGATCCGCCGCGACAGCGACGCCCTGCTCGCGGTCAACGATGCCATCCACCTGCGCTATCAGCGCCTGAGCGACAGCGCCCGCGTCCGCCGCGAGACGCTGTTAACCCTCGGCGTCAGCGGCGATCGCGACGGCATTGCCCAGGTATTTAACTGGTTGCCCGCGGCACAAAAAGCGGCGGCGCAGCACGGCTGGCAGCAACTGGAGCGCCTGGCGGCGTCCTGTCAGCGCTGTAACGAAAAAAACGGCGAACTGCTGACCATGCAGTACGAATTTGTTCAGACCTTCCTCGGCACCGGCCCCGATTTTATCTACCGGGGCTAGCCCACAGCGTAAGAGAGCCTTATGAGTCAGATTGAGTGTTACGAACCGGCGTTTATTCGCCACTACCGGGCGCAGTACCCCGCCGCCATCCGTCAGCCGCTGGTGATCAACTGGCAGCATGAAGCACGTTGCAGCCTGCTGTTAGACGATCCCGACTGCTGCGAAGCGGTGCTTGGCTCACCGGAAGCGTTCGTATTGCAGGTCAAAATGACCGAGGCGGTGCCGGGCGTGGCGGCGCTGCCGAAACGTTTACAGGTGATTAATCAGGCGGCGCTGGATATTGTCACTCTGCCCGATCTGAGCGTTGATCTGCGCCTCTACGCCCTCGGGGTGATGCTCTCTTACGCGCAAAAATTGCCTGCCGACAGTGATGACGCGCTGGAGACGTTGAAATCGCTGCCGCAAAGGCTGGCGGGTTACGCCGCCGACGGTACCCTTGCGGAGATGTTCGCGCAGTTGCCGGTGATTGCCGGGCCGCAGCGCCAGTTGATCGGCAGCCTGGGGCGTCTGCCTTTTGACTGGGATCGCCTGGTCGACTGCACCCGCAAAATGAGCCTGCCGTTGCAGCTCAGTCTGCTGGCGCTGGCAGACAGCAACAGTGAGGCGCTGATGCAGCAACAGCTGCTGGACGTGTGGGCCAGCAAAGGTCAGCAGGCGTTCGCCGGGCAGCCGTGGATATGGACCAACTATCTGGTGTATCGCCTCTATCATGAGACCTTCCCGCGCCATGAACAGCACGACATGCTGACCTGCTATCTGCAACTGGTAAGCGACTATTTTCTGCTGCGCTCGCTGTTCAGCCTGTGGCTGATGGATGGCTCGCCCCTCAGCCCTTCCCAGGCCATCAGCCTGTTCAGCGTTTTCGAAAGCTGGCGACTTGATCCACAAGCCGCCGCCGGGCGTGAGGCGCTGCTGTCGGATCACGACGATCCCCTGCTGGCGGCGATCTCCCTGCTGGTTAGTTAACACGCTATGTCACATCACTCGCCAAAACCCAGTCTTATTAGCGCGCTGCTGGATCACGCCGCGCCACGTGGCACTCGCCCGCTACCTTTTGTCAGCGTGGTGACGCCAACCTGGAACCGCGCCGCGTTTCTGCCTTATCTGCTGTATATGTTCCGCTACCAGGATTACCCGGCGGATCGGCGTGAGCTGATCATTCTCGATGACTCCGACTCCAGCCAGATCGCCATTATTAACGCCCTGACGCACAACGATCCGGCGCGCTTTAATATCCGCTATATCCATCATCCTGAGCGGCTGGCGCTGGGCAAAAAACGCAATATGCTCAATGAACTGGCGCGCGGGGAATACATTGTCTGCATGGATGACGATGATTTTTATCCGGCGGATAAGCTGTCATATACCGTTGGCATGATGCAGCGCCACGGTGCGCTGATTTCCGGCTCCGATCGGATCCCCATCTGGTACAGCCATATCAACCGCATCTTTAAAACGCACGCCTTCGGCAAGCAGCATATTCTCAACGGCACCTTTGCGTATCACCGTAACTACCTGAAAAAACACCGTTACGATGATGACTGCAACCTCGGCGAGGAGCAGGCGTTTACCGATAATTTCACCGTCAATCCCCTGCAACTGCCGTGTGAGCGCACCATTTTGTGCATCTCCCACAGCCAGAATACCTTCGATAAAGACTTTATCCTCGGCAGCAGCCAGCCCACCGATCGGACGCTGGAAGCGGTGGTGACCGATCCGCTGCTGCTGGCGTGGTATCAGAGCCTGCACAACGCCACCGCCGGGCAGCCAGTGCAGTGGGCGCGAGTGGATAAAATCGTGGTGATCAACCGCGATGCCCGCACCGACCGCTGGCAGCAGATGCAACAGGAGCTGGCGGCGCTCCAGGTGCCGGCTGACAAAGTGCTGCGCGTCACCGCCTGCGAACACCCGCAGCCCGCGCTGGGCCGCACGCGTTCGCATCAGCAGGTATTGCAGATGGCGCAGGATCGGGGCTGGGAAAACGTGCTGGTGCTGGAAGATGACGCCGTATTGCTCAAGCAGGAAAAACACGTCAGCGGCTTTAACGCGCTACTGGCGGCGCTTACGCATGTCCCCTGGGAAGTGGTGCTGCTCGGCGCGCAGGTCACCCAGGGCCAGCCGATGAAAAGCCTGCCGGGGATTATCCGCGCCGGTGACAGCGAAAAAGTCTGCGCGTATCTGGTCAACCGGTCTTATTACCCGGCGCTCTTAACCCAGCTGCATGACGATCCCTCCGTCACGCTGGAAGCGCGCTGGCAGCCGCTACAGGCTCGCGGAAAGTGGCTTTCCTTCTACCCGTGCATCAGCTATCAACGCCCCGGCTTCAGCGATATCGAGCAGCAAGCTGCCGATCACATCCGCTTCTATTTCAGCAAAATGGGCGCAAATCACCTGGCGGAAAAACGTAAAGCGCAACAGCCACCGGTGGCGAACCGGCTGGGGAAAACCATCGGTTTTTATCTCGAAACGGCCTTCCATTATCAGCTCTATCAACCAATGATCGCTCCGCTGCTGGACGCCGGTTATCACTGCGATCTGTTGATTAGCGATCAGGTACCTCAGGGGTTAGGTGATGAACTACGCCAGTTGCTGGCGGCGCTGGATGAACCCCGCCTGAGCGGCAGTCGTCTTAGCGAGGTGATCAATCGTCGGCAGCAGTATGCCTGCCTGGTCAGCCCTTATTACACGCCAGCACTGAAGTCGCTGGCAAAAGTGCAGGTACGGGCAATGTATGGTCTGGCAAAAGAGCGCTGGAATCATGCCTGGTGGAACGCGTTTTATCACCACATTCTCTGCTTCAGCCACTACAGCCAGCAGGCGCTGGACATCAATGGCAATGCACGGGTCGTGGGTAATCCGCGCTTCGACAAATGGCATCGGGGCGAGGTGGATCGGTCGGCGCTGGCGGGGTTGCGGCTGGATGCGAAAAAACCGACTCTGCTGTATGCCCCTACTTTTGGCGCATTAAGCTCCATCCCGCACTGGGCAGAATCGCTGTCGCGCCTGAGCCGGGAATATAACCTGGTGGTGAAACTGCACCACGGTACGTTGCACCGCGCTGAAGAGGCGGACGATCTGGCCATCGTTGAGCGTCATATCAAAAAACGCGTCACCCGCCATGATTTGACTCTGCCGTTGTTACAGTGCGCCGATTATGTGCTCACCGATAACAGCGGGTTTATCTTTGATGCCATCCACGCCGGAAAACGGGTTATTTTGCTCGACTGGGCGGGCATGGACGATCTCCTGGCGCAGGATGTGACCTACAGCAATCCCCACAGCGCTGAGCAAAAAATTCGTGCGCTGCTGCCGGTTGCCCGCAATATGGGCGAGTTACGCCAGCAACTTTCTGCTGAGTGTGACTGGGCATCGCGTGACGATGCGCTGGCGGATGTGCGCCATCACTATTGTGATGCTTTCCAGGATGGCAATGCCGGGCAACGTGCGGCGGCATGTCTGATGGCCGCGGTGGATACGCCAGCCGACCCGCAGGCCAACAGCCTGCTGCACAGTCTGCAACAGAAGCTGTTTTAAGGGCGCGCCGGTAAGCGCCCGGCCCGTTCAATAATTGAGGTAGTGGAAACAGACGGGGTACGTGGCAGGTAGATCACCTGGCACGTATCCCTGAGATCGTCAAAACGCCCTTGCCAGTCATCCCCCATCACCAGAATGCTGGCCTGATGCTGCCGGATATAAGCGCGTTTTAATTCCAGGGCGTGCTCGAGAAAGACCGCATCGACGCATTTTAACGCGCCGATGATTTGCAGCCGCGCCTGTTCATCATACAGCGGGGTACGCGACTTTTTTTGCCGGTTCAGTTGATCGGACGAGACACCAACCACCAGCCGATCCCCGAGTTTTCTGGCCCGATTAAGAATATGCAGATGGCCGATATGAAACACATCGAAGGTGCCAAAGGTGATGACGGTGCGCATACCGTTATTCCGGCTGCTTACGCTGGCGCAGCCAGCACTGGCTGGCGATCTCATCGAGCGATTTCTGGGCGTGGGTTTGCTGTTCGTGCAGCCATGTCTGGCGCTGGTCATCGAGGGTCAGTGCGACGATTTTTTCTTCGCAGGCGGCGCGGACGAGGTTTTTCTGGATACGGTTGGCTTTGATTTTCGCCAGGGTTTTTTCCTGCTCCTGCCAGGCGATCACCCGTTGCAGGCTGCCTTTGTAGTCGGTGACGTTTTTCAGCACTTCTACTGACCGCGCGGCCTGGCTGTTAACCTGCGTTTTATCGAACAGGTAACCGAGCGCGTTGATATTGCTGTCGTAGCGGGCGCACAGCTGCTGCTGTTCGGCAAGTTGCACGGTGATGTCTTTCACTTTGCGATCGCGCAGCCGCTGGAGCTGCGCGAGGGTGGCGATCATCGGGTTCATTTTTTCACCTCTGCCTGTTTAGCGGTGGGAAACAGCGCGTTCAGCTGCGTCTGTACGGCCTCAAGCGGCGCAGGCTCATGCATCTCCTGACGCAGAAAACGCTCGATGGCCGGGAACAGCTTCACCGCTTTATCGACGGTGGCGTCTGCGCCGGCAACGTAACCGCCAAGCGGGATCAGCGGTTTGATTTCCATATAGGCGGCGTAATGCTGCTTAAGCAGTCGGGCAGCGCGCTGGTGCGCGGCGGGGATAATCTGCGTCATACAGCGACTGATGGACTGGCTGATATCAATGGCCGGATAGTGCCCCGCTTCCGCCAGTTTTCGCGTCAGCACGATATGCCCGTCGAGCACTGCGCGGGCGCAGTCGACGATGGGATCCTGCTGGTCATCGCCTTCTGCCAGTACGGTGTAGATCGCCGTCATGGTGCCGCGACTGTCACTGTTACCGGCGCTCTCCACCAGGCGCGGAATAATGCCGAACGCCGACGGCGGGTAACCTTTAGTCGCAGGCGGTTCGCCAAGCGAAAGAGCAATTTCCCGCTGCGCCATGGCGTAACGGGTCAGCGAATCCACCAGCAGCAGGACGTCATAACCCTGATCGCGGAAAAACGCCGCGATGGCGTGGCACAGCTCGGTAGCTTTCAGGCGCATCAGCGGCGAGGCGTCCGCAGGCGCAGCCACCACAATGGATTTCGCCAGGCCTTCGTCGCCCAGCGCGTGTTCAATAAATTCGTTAACTTCGCGGCCACGCTCGCCGATCAGCCCTACCACCACAATTTGCGCCTGCGTCTGGCGGGTGATCATGCCGAGCAGCACGCTTTTGCCGACGCCGCTGCCCGCCATCAGCCCGACGCGCTGGCCTTTGCCGATGGTCAGCATGCCGTTGATGGCTTTCACGCCCACATCCAGCGGTTCCGCCACCGGCTGGCGCGTTAAGGGATTGATCGCCGGGGCAAGCGGCGCTAACAGATGCGTGCCGCCGGTTTTGCCTTTACCGTCGATCGGCTCGCCCAGACCGTTGACCACCCGCCCCAGCCAGCTTTCGCCGATCATGATCTCCTGCGCTTTCTCTTCCGGAAAGACGCGCGCCCCGGCCATCAGACCGGTGGGCGTTTTAAAGGGCATCAGGTAGGTGATGTCGCGGTTAAAGCCGACGGCCTGGGCGTCGATCAGTTCGCGGTCGGCGCTTTCCACCCGGCAGAGTTGCCCGGTGGCCAGTGGGCAACCGACGCTCTCCAGTAGCAGGCCGTTCATGCGCACCAGCCGCCCGGCGACGCGGGCGACTGCGATGGATTCGATGGAGCGCAGGGCGCTGTCAAACAGCGGATCGTCACGCATCCGGCGCGTCCGGCACCAGCGTCTCGCTCAACACGCTCAGGCATTGTTCGAGGCGGTGTTCACAGCCGACGTCCAGTTCAGAGGTGGGCGTCACCACGCGGCACTCTCCCGGCTGGAGATCGGCGCAAGGGGCCAGTCCCCACTCTTTGACTTTCGCCGGGGCGACGCTCTGAATGCGGGCAAACTCGTCGCTGCTTAAATAAACCTGTAGCGACGCCGGCACGCCAGGCAGCGCGGTGATCGCCTCCTCCACCAGCGCCAGCAGTTGCGTCGGTTGCAGCGCCAGCTCACAGCGGATCACCTGGCGGGTGACTTTTTCCACCAGCTGTAACAGGTCGTCCCGCTGTTTGCGTTCGCAGTGCGCAAGGTAGTCATTCAGGCGGACGGCAATCGCCTCCAGCGGCACGGCGGCCTGGGTAAACTGGCTTAGCCCCTCCTGTTGTCCGGCGAGACTGCCCTCCGCGAAGCCCTGGCGATAGCCTTCCTTCTGACCCTGTTGCAGCCCTTCGGCGTGTCCTTCCGCATGGCCTTCACTGAGGCCCTGGGCAAAGCCTTTTTCCAGACCCTCCTGAAAACCGTCCATCAGCTGACGCTGAAAGTCGGCGGCGGAAAGCCCGACGGCAGCGGGGGCCGTGGCTGAGAGGGTGTGGCGCGGCGGAAAACGGTGTACCCGATAGCGGCCACGAAGCGTATCCATTGGCGTGGCTCCTATTCTGCGGTCTGTTCGGCGAACAGCTGAAGCTGGATGTCGCCCGCTTCTTCCATTTCGCGCGCCACCGCCATGATCTCGCGGCGCACCTGGTCGATACGGCTGACCGGCACCGGCCCGAGGCGGGAGGTAATGGTTTCCAGTTGTTGCGCCTGGCGTTTTGGCATCACGGCGAAAATCGAACGCCGCAGCGCCGTTTCGGTGCCTTTCAACGCTACCGCCCAGTCTTCCATCGGGATCTCATCCAGCAGGCGACGACGTACTTCTTCGCTCTGGCGGCTGAGGATAAAGAAGTCGTACATCTCATCCTGCAACTGCTCCAGCACCTCCGCATCCAGATCGCGCAACTGTTCGAGGATCTGCTGCTGGTTGCCCTGAATACGGTTAACAATGTCGGCGGCCTGTTTGATGCCTTTGACCTTCGAGCCGTGCTCCGCCAGTACCGACAGGCCGCGCTCGATCAGCCGATCCAGCTCGTCCACCACGTCGCGGTTAACGTCGCTTAAGCGGGCGATGCGGTAGAGGATCTCGTTTTGCACCGCGTCAGGCATAAAGGCGAGTACGGTGGCGGCGATCTCCGGCGTCAGAAAGGCGAGGAATACCGCCTGCAACTGTAAATGTTCTTCGGCGATCAGTGCCGCCAGCTGGCGCGGCTCCACCCATTGCAGACGCGCCATCCGCGAGCGGATCTCATCGCCGTAAATGCCGTTGATCACGCTGCTGGCGATTTCGCCCCCCAGCGCTTTATTGAGAATGCCCTGCAACAGGCTGCGGGACGCGCCGTTGATGCCGCTCTGCTCGCGGAATTCGTCGAAAAAGTTGTTGATCACCCGCCGGGCGTGGCTGGTTTTCACGCCGGACAGACGCGCCATGTTTTCACTTAAGCGCACCACTTCTTCGCGGCTGAGTTTTTGCATCACCGTGGCAGCGGCTTCTTCGCCGAGGCACAACAGCAAAATCGCCGCCTGCTCCAGATAGCTGCCGGTGCTGCCGGACTTATTTATTGTCAATTCGCTCATTACTGGTAATCCACTGTCTGATCACTTCGGCAACGCGATCGGTGTCGCTGATCGCCAGTTTCTGGAGAAACTCCAGCTTGATTTCAAGGCCGGAACTCTGGGCTGGTAAGGCGTCATCCCCGCTAAAGGTCGGCAGCTCGATACTTTTGCGCTCGTCTTCACCGGTGGCGGTGATGGCGGGCAGCGCGGCCTCGTCGTCCGGCTCGCTGACCGGGCGTGCCGCCAGCTCTGCACGGCGTTTCTGGCTGGCGATGGTCTGGCGCACCAATGGACGTACCACCATCAACAGCAGTAACAGGCCGAGCAGTATCAGACCGCCGAGCTTCGCCCAGCCGAGAATGCTGTCGTTCTGCCACCATTTTTCCGGCGTGATGACCGGCGCGGCCTGCGGGATAAAGTTCAGCATCGACAGCGAGAGTTTGTCACCGCGCGCGGCGTCGATCCCGGCGGCGTTATTCAGCATGGTGGTCACCTGGGCTATCTGTTCCGGCGTCCAGCTTTTGACGCTGGCAGCGCTCTGGTTGAGTACCACTGCCACATCAAGGTGTTTGATGGCAAAGCCCGGATGCTGAATGTGCTGGATAGTGCGATCCCAGCCGTAATCGCGCTGACTTTCGCTGCGCTCGGAACGGGCGCTGTCATTTTTGCTGGTGTCAGCCTGCGCCTCTGCCAGCGGCGGACGGTTGCTCAGCGAGCCGGGAATACCCGCCGCCTGCGGATCGACCGTCTTGTCAGATTCGAGCCGTTCATGGCTGACTTTCGGCGCATCCCCCAGTCGTTCCTGGGTTTCATCAATGGTGCTCAGATCCAGCTCCGGCATCACGCTAATGCGGAAGTTGTCTTTGCCCACCAGCGAGGTCAGCACATGGGCGAGGCTGGCGTGGGTTTTATCCTGAATATTTTTCAGCAGTTCGTTGTTTTTGCGCGTCATGGCCCCGGTACGTGAGTCTTCCCCGACGCCTTCCGAGAGCAGGGTTCCCGCCTGATCGACCACGCTCACCTGGGAGGCTTTCAGCCCCGGCACGCTGCCGCTCACCAGATGCAGAATGGCGTTCACCTGCTCGGGCGTGAGCGTGCTGCCGTAATGCAGACGCAGCACCACCGAGGCGCTGTTTTGCGGTTCGGCGCTGACCACGAACGAGCTTTCCTCGTTAAGGGCCAGATGCACGCGGGCGGTTTCCACCGCGTCGAGGGTCATGATGCTCTGGGCCATTTCCCCTTCGAGGCTGCGCTTGTAGCGGATGTTCTGCACGAACTGGCTGCTGCCAAGCACTTCGTCTTTGTCCATCAGCTCATAGCCGGTGGGACTCAGCGCCTGCACGCCCTTCCCGGCCAGCGTCATGCGGATCTTGGAGAGCTGCGTTTCCGGCACCAGAATTTGTCCGGAGCCAGGATCGATGCGGTAATCCACTTTTTCACCGTCGAGCACGGTGATGATCTGCGACAGCGGCAGGTGTTCCTGCGCACCGTAGAGTGCGGTGTAGCCCGCCTGGCTGTGCCACAGCGTGCCGACGATCACCGCGGTCAGCAGCACCGCCGCGCCGCCGAGCAGCGGCCATTTTTTATTGCCGCCCATCAGCGCTGTCAGCGCAGACAGCGGGCCGGAGAAGCGTTCTGAGAGGTTGAGTTTCATGGGCTTATACGGACATGTTCATCAGATCGTTGACGCCGCTCGCCACTTTATTCCGCACCTGCACCAGCGCGGAAAAAGAGAGCGAGGCCTGCTGGCTGGCGATCATCGCGCCGACCAGATCGTCGCTTTCGCCCATGTCCACCGCGTTCTGCCGCACTTCGGCGTCCTGTTGCAGGTTATCCACGCGGGATAGCGCCTGGCTGAAAATCTGATGGAAGGAGACCTCGCTGCCCGCCTGCATATCGCCTGGTGCGGCAGGAAGCACCGGGGTACCCGCCAGCGGGGCGCTCGCGAGATCCTTCATCCGGTTCATCTCCAGCATCATGTTGCGCGATGCGGCGTTCGGGGTGAGGCTGCTGATCGTATTCATTACACACTCTTGTTAATAAAAAGGACGGCACAGGCGCTTAGAAGCAGAGGTCGATACCCTGCTTACGCATGGAGGCGAGCCGGTAGCGCAATGCCCGTGGGGTGATGCCGAGGAAGTCAGCGATTTTGCTGCGGTTGCCCTGATACTGGCGCATCAGATCGGCGATGTACTGGTACTGGGCATGGCGGCCATGCTGTTGCAGATTGTCCTCATTAAGACAAATAGCCTCGCCGGCGGCGCGCGTCTTTACGTGTTCGAACCGATGGTCGTCCGCCAGCGGAATGCCCAGCGTGCTGGCATGGATCACCCCGTCGTGGCTTAAAATCATGCCCCGCTGAATGGTGTTCTCCAGCTGGCGCACGTTACCGGGCCAGCGGTACTGCAAGAGCGCGGTTTTCGCCCCGTCGGAAAGACGGATAGATTTGCCCACCATGCGGGAATATTTTTCGATAAAGGCCTGCGCCAGCGGCAGGATATCGCTCACGCGTTCGCGCAGCGCGGGGACACTGATCGGCACCACCGAAATACGGTAATAGAGATCCTCGCGAAAGCGTCCGGCGGCCACTTCCGCTTCGAGGCTTTTATTGGTACAGGCGATCAGGCGAAAATTGAGTTTGATGGCGCGGTTGCTGCCAAGACGTTCCACCTGATGCTCCTGCAGGACGCGCAGCAGTTTGGCCTGCAACGCCAGCGGCATATCGCCAATTTCATCTAACAGCAGCGTGCCGTTATTGGCCATTTCCAGTTTGCCCGGTACGGCATTGACCGCACCGGTAAATGCCCCTTTTTCATAGCCGAATAAGGTGGATTCAAGCATGGTTTCCGGGATCGCCGCGCAGTTAATACCAATAAAAGGCGCGTCTTTATCTTCGCCAAACGCATGAGAGTGAATATATTTCGCCACACACTCTTTACCAGCGCCCGTTTCTCCCTGGATTAACACCGGAATATTAAAACTGGCAACGCGCTTTGCTAATGAAAAGGCTTTCATGCTTGCGGAGGCTTCAGCAATAAGAGTCTGCATATTTTCTCTCACGGTTACAGGTAAAGGCGGTGACGGATGATGTATAAATCAGGGGTGAATAATAACACTGCGAGGAAGAAAGAAAGGGAAATTAATAAATCAAAAAATAATTAACACGCTATAAACAACAAGTTAATGATAGAACGCATGGAGCAACAGGCGCGACAAGCGCACAGCAATAATAAGCCGCACTGATTAATAACAGATTAATAATAATATTGACCGCCGGCGCTATTGTGATTTTTACCTCATTCCGGTTAAATGCGACCTCTTTATTGGTGCAGCCTGATAAATCAAGGCGACCATGATAAAGACAAAATTAAAGGTCAGACTGTTTTAATTATCAGAATGTGAGTTTGTTCTCATAAACAGTTGTTCAGTGCGCCGGTATTCACCAAGAGATATAACACCAATGTTGAAGTACAGCCAAACCCGTGGAATATTCACGCTGGAAGGAAACCGTCTGGGTCGCCCCTGGCATCGCCTGCCGAATATGTTCACCCGCCGCTTTGACATTATTGAGTCGCGTATCGGCAGCTATTTTCTGAAAAAACATCGCTCCAGCGTCAGCCTGAAAAAGATCGGCTGCAAAATGGATGTGAAAAATAAACAGGCGGATCTGCTGGCCTCGCCGGTGGGCAATCTGGCCTTTGATATTGACCGCCCGCTGCTGTTAACGCTGCTGAATAATTTCTACGGCTTAGAGACGCAGCTGGAGTACGCCGACGGCGGCGAGCAGCTGCCGACCAAAACGGAAATCCGCCTGCGCAACCGGCTGGCGCTGGATATTTGTCAGATGCTGTTCAGCGCTGACACCCTCGGGCTACCGCTGGCGCTGAAAGCCGACAACAGCACGATATGCAGCCAGTGGGCGTGGCAAATCACTTTCCAGCTTGATGACGACGGCAGGAACAATTTTTACCTGCTGCTGGATAACGCGCACACCGATTACATCCTCAATATGCTGCGCAAAACCGAAAAGCCACAGCATACCGAGACCGCCGCTGAGCGACAGGCGGCGCAAAAAGCGCTGGTGCGCCAGGTGATCGACACCCTGCCGCTGTGCCTGAACGTCAAAGTGGCGGAGTTAACCCTCAACGTCGCGGATCTGACGACCATTAAAGCCGGCGATATCTTCCCGGTGGCTTTACCTGACAAATTCCCCGTGTTCATCGGCCAGTCAGAGCTGTTTAAGGCGCTGATCGTCGAAGATCACGACAAGCTTCTGTTATCTGACCTTCGCGAAACCCTCGCCGGAAAATCCTATGACTAACGAGATCGATTTACTTGAACAAGGCTTCGAGCTGGCCGACGACGCCGCTGAAATTGCGCCTGCTCCGCTTGCCGCGACCCCCGCTGCTGCGCCGCTCACCGATTCCATGGGCCTGCTGAAACGCATTCCCGTCACCCTGACACTGGAAGTGTCATCGGTGGAGGTGATGCTGGCGGATCTGCTGAACATTGACGATGACACGGTGATTGAGCTGAACAAGCTGGCGGGCGAGCCGCTGGACATCAAAGTGAATAATATTCTGCTGGGAAAAGCGGAAGTGGTGGTGGTGAACGAGAAATACGGTCTGCGGGTGCTGGAGTTTAATACCCGGGACATCAACGAACTGACGCCATGAAACGATCCCTTCTCTGCCTTTCCGGCGGCGCGCTGATGCTGCTGGCCCCTTACGCCTTTGCGCAGGGGGGCGACATTACGCTGTTGCAGGTGGCGACCCACGGCACCACCCAGGACTTAACCGTCAAAATGCAGGTGCTGATCCTGATGACGCTGGTCGGGCTGCTGCCGACGCTGCTGCTGATGATGACCTGCTTTACGCGCTTTATCATCGTGCTGTCGCTGCTGCGCCAGGCACTGGGTCTGCAACAGACACCGCCGAACCGTATTCTGATCGGCATTGCCCTGTCGCTGACGCTGCTGGTAATGCGTCCGGTGTGGCTGAATATTTACGATCATGCGGTGGTGCCCTTTGAAAACGATCAGATCACGCTGCCGCAGGCGCTCTCCACGGCGGCCACGCCGTTAAAGCGCTTTATGCTGGCGCAGACGAACAAAAAGGCGATGGCGCAAATCATGACCATCGGCGGCGCGAAAGGTGAAGCGGCGGATCAGGATCTGTCGATTGTGGTACCCGCCTTTGTGCTGAGCGAGCTGAAAACCGCTTTCCAGATCGGCTTTATGATTTATATCCCCTTCCTCGTTATCGACCTGATCGTCGCCAGCGTGCTGATGGCGATGGGCATGATGATGCTGTCGCCGCTGATCGTCTCGCTGCCCTTTAAGCTGATGCTGTTTGTCTTGATCGACGGCTGGGCGCTGACCGTCGGCACGCTGACCAGCAGTATTCGCGGGCTGGGGCTGGGCTGATCATGATAACCATTGATGTGGCGGCGGATATCGTCGCCAGCGGCATTAAAGTGGTGATTATTCTGGTGTCGGTGCTGGTGGTGCCGAGCCTGCTGGTCGGACTGTGCGTGAGTATTTTTCAGGCGGTGACGCAGATCAACGAGCAGACGCTGAGCTTTCTGCCGCGCCTCATTGTCACCCTCATCGTGCTGGGCGTCTGCGGCAAGTGGATGATCGTCCAGTTGAGCGATCTCTGTACGCACCTGTTTGTGCAGGCCGCGCTGCTGGTGAACTGAGATGACCACTCTCGATATCACGCATCTGATGAACCTGGTGCTGGGGCTGTGGTATCCCTTCGTGCGCATTATGGCGTTTTTCCACTATGGCCCGGTGTTCGACAGCAAAGCCTTCAGCGTGCGTATCCGCCTTGTTCTCTCGTTGGCGCTGGCGGTGATGATCACCCCGCTGGTGCCGCACCCGGTGCCGGAGGGATTGCTGACGATGTCGATGCTGATCCTGACGGTGGAGCAGATCCTCTGGGGGTTGCTGTTCGGCCTGATGATGCAGTTTATCTTTCTGGCATTGCAGCTTGGCGGGCAGATCCTCTCTTTTAACATGGGGATGAGCATGGCGGTGATGAACGATCCCAACAGCGGGGCGTCCACCACCGTGCTGGCGGAGTTTATCTATATCTATGCCGCGATCCTGTTTTTCGCCATGGACGGGCATCTGCTGCTGGTCAGTATTCTTTATAAAGGCTTTATCTACTGGCCGATTGGCAACGCGCTGACGCCGCAAACGCTGCGCAGCGTGGCGCTGGGGCTAAGCTGGGTGTTTGCCTCCGCCACCCTGCTGGCGCTGCCGACCACCTTTATCATGCTGGTGGTGCAGGGTGGTTTTGGTCTGCTTAACCGCGTCTCCCCGGCGCTGAACCTCTACTCCCTCGGTTTTCCGATCAACATGCTGGCAGGCCTGGTGTGTTTTGCCGCACTGCTCTACACCCTGCCGGATCACTATCTGCATCTGGCGAATTTTGTCTTAAGCCAGTTTGACGCCCTGAGGGTGAGCCATGGCTGACGCCTCGCAGGATGAAAAAACAGAAAAACCCTCGGCGCAGAAACGCCGAAAGGCGCGCCAGGACGGGCAGTTGCCGCGCTCCAAAGATATGGGGCTGGCGGCCAGCCTGCTGGCGGCGTTTATCGTGCTGGTGAACAGCTTTCCCTGGTACTGCGATTTTGTGCGCGAAGGTTTTATTACCGTCCATCAGTACGCTCAGCAGATCAACAACCCGGACGTGCTGGGGCAGTTTTTGCAGCATAACCTGCTGATCCTGATGAAGTTCATTCTGACGCTGACGCCGATGCCGCTGGCGGCACTGGCGGCGTCGCTGGTGCCCGGCGGCTGGCTGTTCGTGCCGAAAAAGATCCTGCCGGACTTTGGCAAAATTAATCCGCTTAAAGGTGTCGGGCGGCTGTTTTCGAAAGATCACCTGATTGAAACCGGCAAAATGGTGCTGAAAAGCCTGGTGGTGCTGGCACTGCTGTGGTTCAGCGTGCGCCACAATTTTGCCGCGTTTATGGCACTGCAATCACAGCATTTTGCCAGCGCCGTTCATCACGGGCTGTCGCTGTACGCCAGCGTAATGCAGAACCTGGTGATGCTGTTTGTGCTCTTTGCGGTGCTCGATATTCCGCTGGCGAAACATATGTTTACCCGCGGGCTGAAGATGACCAAACAGGAAGTCAAAGAGGAGTACAAAAACCAGGAAGGGAATCCGGAGATCAAAGCCAAAGTGCGCCGGATGCAGCGCCAGATCGCCATGGGGCAGATCCGCCGCACGGTGCCCGCGGCGGACGTGGTGATCACCAACCCGACCCATTACGCCGTGGCGCTGAAATACGACACCGCCCGCGCCGCCGCCCCCTTTGTGGTGGCGAAAGGCACCGACGACATCGCGCTGTTTATCCGCGAGGTGGCGAAAGAGCACAAGATTGAGATCGTCGAATTTCCCACGCTGGCGCGCTCGGTGTACTTCACCACGCAGCTTAATCAGCAGATCCCCCATCAGCTTTTCCGCGCCATCGCCCACGTGCTGACCTATGTGCTGCAACTCAAATCCTGGCGCGCCGGGATGCAGGATAAACCGCAACTCAACCGACATATTTCCATCCCTAAAGAGGTTCTGAAACAGGATGCAGAAAAACATTAAGCAACTTCTGACAACCGTGCGGGCCGGGCATCTCGGCGTGCCGCTGGTGCTGTTGGCTATTCTGGCGATGGTGATTTTGCCACTGCCGCCGATGCTGCTGGATATTCTTTTCACCTTCAATATCGTGCTGGCGGTGCTGGTGCTGCTGGTCAGCGTCTCCACCAAACGTCCACTGGAGTTCAGCCTGTTCCCGACGGTACTGCTGATCACGACGCTGATGCGCCTGACGCTGAACGTCGCCTCCACCCGCGTGGTACTGCTGTTCGGTCATGAAGGGATAGGCGCGGCCGGTAAAGTGATCGAGTCGTTTGGTCAGGTGGTGATCGGCGGTAACTTTGTGGTCGGTTTTGTGGTGTTCATTATTCTGATGATCATCAACTTTATCGTCGTCACCAAAGGCGCTGAGCGTATCTCTGAAGTGTCCGCGCGCTTTACCCTCGACGCCATGCCCGGTAAACAGATGGCGATCGATGCCGATCTGAACGCCGGCCTTATCAATCAGGCACAGGCGCAGGCCCGCCGTAAAGAGGTGACCAGCGAAGCGGACTTTTACGGCGCGATGGACGGGGCATCGAAGTTTGTGCGCGGCGACGCCATTGCAGGGATGATGATCCTCGCCATCAACCTGATTGGCGGCGTGTGCATCGGCATCTTTAAATACAATTTAAGCGCTGACGCGGCCTTCTCCCAGTATGTGCTGATGACCATCGGTGACGGGCTGGTGGCGCAGATCCCGTCGCTGCTGTTATCGACCGCGGCGGCTATTATCGTGACCCGCGTCAGCGATAGCGGCGAAATTTCCGGCGAGATCAAAAAGCAACTGCTGGCCACCCCGTCGGTGATCTACACCGCCAGCGGCGTAATGTTTGTTCTGGCTATTGTGCCGGGGATGCCGCACCTGCCGTTCCTCGCGTTCTCGGCGCTGCTGGCTTTTGCCGCCTGGCGACAGAGTAAGCAGCCCAAAGCCTCGGAAGCCGAGGTACAAAGCCTGACCACGCTCAGCAAAACCCTGACGGAAACCCCGGAGCAGCTGGTGAGCTGGGAGACCATCCCCACGATTGAGCCGGTGAGTATCAGCCTCGGTTATAAGCTGGTGTCGCTGGTGGATAAAAGTAAAGGCAGTCCGCTGACCCAGCGTATTCGCGGCGTGCGGCAGGTAATTTCCGAGAGCAACGGCATGTTGTTGCCGGAGATCCGCGTGCGGGAAAACTTCCGCCTCAAGCCCACCCAGTACGCCATTTACATCAACGATATTAAAGCCGACGGCGGCGATATCGTTGCCGATCGGCTGATGGCCCTGCCCTCCGGCGAAACCTATGGGGATATTGATGGCGTGCTGGGCAACGATCCGGCCTACGGTATGCCGGTCACCTGGATCACGTCGGCGCAAAAAGCGAAGGCGCTGAATCTGGGTTATCAGGTGATCGACTGCGCCAGCGTGATCGCCACCCATCTGAATAAAGTGGTGCTGAGCCATATTCCGGACTTGTTTAATTATGACGATGTGACCCAGCTGCATAACCGGCTGGCGGCACAGGCGCCGAAGCTGGCGGAAGATCTCAGCGGCGTGCTTAATTACAGCCAGTTGTTGAAAGTCTACCGCAGCCTGCTGATGGAGCGCGTGTCGCTGCGGGATATTGTCACCATCGCCACCGTGCTGGTGGCGAGTGGCGCGGTGACGAAAGATCCGATTTTACTGGTGGCCGATGTGCGTCTGGCGCTGCGCCGCAGCATTACCCATAACCTGGTGCGTCATGGCGTGCTGGCAGTCTATACGCTCACCAGTGAGCTGGAGAATCTGCTGCAAAACGTGGTGAATCAGGCCCAGCAAGGGGGCAAGGTCATGCTGGACAGCGTACCGATCGAGCCGAACATGCTGACCCAGTTCCAGGAAAATATGCCAAAGGTGCAGGAGCAGATGAAGGCAGTCGGAAAAGAGCCGGTGCTGCTGGTCGCGCCGCAATTGCGTCCGTTACTGGCCCGCTATGCCCGCCTGTTTGCGCCGGGGCTGCATGTACTTTCCTATAACGAAGTGCCGGACGAACTGGAATTAACCATTCTCGGCCATCTTAATTAATTATTAATTCGCGATAATTAACAGGGCCAGGGCTATGGCCCTTAAGTTAAATCTGCGAAAATATCGTACTGGAGCGCCATTAATATCACTCAGGGATGAAGATAATGTCGGACAAAAATAAAGAGCGTCAGCGTATTCAGCCCGATAGTTACTATAAATCCATGGAAGAGTTTGTCCGCGAGCAGGAAGTGAAACGGCTGCTGGAACAGGCCCGGGTTGAAGAAGCGGCAAGGGCTGAGGCGGCGAGCGGCGTAGTGAGTATTCTGGACGTGGTGCTGATTATTCTGGTGTTACTGATCTTCGTCTGTCTGCTGCCCCTTATCGATTTTTAATTATCTAGCGTACCGTGTTATTCATAATAATCCGTCGACCACCCAGGAAATGCCGCTGCCAGTATTCTTCATTAAGATAACTGATACGAATGCGCTCTCCGGTACGCGGAGATTCGATAAAACGCCCGTCCCCCAGATAGACCCCCATATGATCCGCTTTATGACTGCTGTGAATGCGGAAAAAGAGTAAATCCCCGCGCTGTAAATCCCGGTCGGCAATATTTCGCGCCTGCGGGAAGTGGTACATGGCATCGGCGGTGCGCGGCAGTTTGGTCGCCAGCATGCTGTTATAGGCGTAATAGACCAGCCCGCTACAGTCGAATCCCTCCTCCGGCGTCTCGCCGCCCCAGACGTAGGGCTTGCCCAGTTGCTGTTGCAGACGCTGAATAATGGTGTCGGTCACGTGCATCAGGTAGCGGTTGTTCACCAGCCCCGTGCCGTCCTGTAAATGGCTACGCATCGGGGTAAACCATTCCGGATGCTGCTCCAGTCTGCGGCGGTTTTGCGCGCGCAGGGCCGCTTTCGCCTGCGCATTTCCGCGCACGACCGGCGTGGTTTGGGCGAGTTTCAGTTGCTGCTTTGCCCGTAACAGCTCGCGGTTATGCTGACGCTGACGCGCGGCATAGCTGAGCGTTTTTTTTACGGGCGCAGGATGAGGGGCGGCAAAGGCGCTGCTGCTGGCGACCAGCGTCGTCAGCAGCATAATGGTGTTCAGTCGGAATACAGACATAAGCGTTGATTAACGGGTTACGGCCCGGTGGGCAATTGATTGTCGAGCCGCGCCGCCAGCGGTTTCACCACCTTCTCCCCCTGCGAGCCAAAGAACTGGTACAGGGTGTCGGCGGCGGAGTGGGTCAGCACCATAATTTCGATGCGGCGATTGCTGGCCCCGGCGGGATCGGCGGCGTCGAGCAGCATCTGATCGGCCATGGCGCTGACCTGCATCACCTTGCTGGCGGGCATACCGGCCTGCTCCATCACTCGTCGTGCCGACAGGGCGCGATCGCCGGAGAGATTCCAGTTGTTGTACTGCCGGGCATCGCCTTTATACGGCATGGCATCAGTATGCCCGGTGATAATGATTTTGTTATCCAGTGAATCAAACACCGGCGTCAGTTCGCTGAGCAGGACGCGGAAGAACGGCATGATCTTCGCGCTGCCACGCTCAAACATATTGCGGTTCTGGTTATCCTTGATCAGAATGCGCAGCCCCTGGGGGACGATCTCCATCTCCAGGTTGCTTTCCATATGCGCTTTCAGGGCGATCTCGTTGATGCTGTTCGCCAGTTCGCCGAGTTCGCTGGCGGATTTCTGTTTCATGTCGGCCATCTTTTTGCTGGTTTCCCGCGCTTTTTCTTCGCTCGCGTTATCTATGACGGCGTTTTTGTTCTCGGCCGGATGCGCAATGGGTTTGCTGTTGATTTTCTTCGCCAGGCTGCTTAACGGCGAGATGCCGTTGCCGTTAAAAATCGAGTGGCCGTGCAGCGCGGCGACGATATTTTCACGATCGGTCTGGCTGACGCTGTTGACGATCCACAGCGTCATAAACAGCGCCATCATTGCCAGCGTGAAGTCGGCGAAGGCCACTTTCCACGCGCCGCCGTGGTGCCCGGCGTGGCTCTTTTTGATCTGACGGCGAATAACGGTGGTTTGCGTGCCACGGTTGCGGCGGTTTCCAGCGCGCATTACTCCTCCTGCTCCAGCATGGCGTTGACCCACGCGTCGAGGTTTGCGAACGTCGGCTTGGAGGCCAGATGCAGCAGCTTACGCCCGGCATCCACCGCCAGCAGGGTCGGTTTGCCGCCCGCCTGCGCCACCAGCACGGTACGCACGCACTCCAGCAGTGAGTGTTCGGCGCGTGCCTGCTGCTCCATGGCGTTCGCCAGCGGATCCATAAAGCAGTAGCAGAAGAATACGCCGAGGAAGGTCCCCACCAGCGCTGCCGCCACTTTTAGACCGATAAGCGCGATGGAGCCGTCAATCGACTGCATCGTGATGATAATGCCGAGCACGGCCGCGCAAATGCCGAAGCCGGGCATCGCTTCTGCGGTGCGTTGCAGGGAGCGGGACGGCGCCATCAGCTCCCCTTCAATGGTCTCCAGTTCCTGATCGAGTATGTTTTCCAGTTCGTGGGCGTCGATTTTGCCCATCGCCATCAGGCGGAAGTTATCGGCGATAAACATCACCAGCCGCTTTTGCTTAAGCACCAGCGGGAATTTTTGAAAAATGGTGCTCTCGTCCGGCTGTTCGATATGCTGATCGAGGGTGCGCAGGCCGCCGGTCTGTACCGCTTCCAGCAGCTCATACAGACACATCAGCAGCTGACGCTGGAATTCCGCGCCCATATTTTTTTTGCTGATCACGCCCTTAATTTGATGGACGATCTCTTTTAACACATGCAGCGGATTACCGATGATCATGGCGCCAAAACCGGCCCCTAAAATAATGATAATTTCCGCTGGCTGCCAGATGGCAATTAACTGTCCACCCGCTTCGAAATAACCACCAAAAACACAACCTAAGACAATGAGTAAACCAAATAACTTTTGCATAACACCTCTGCGAACCCGCCATGCAGGCTCTTATTACGTGATAAAGAATTACTGTGCGGCGAAATAGTCTTTGAGCTTTTGCGCAATCTTTTTATTTAACTGGCAAATACGCGCTTCCGTCAGCCCAAGCACTAAGGCGATCTCTTTAAAATTCATATCCTGCTGATAATAGAGAAACAGGATCTGCTGCTCTTTTTCGCTCAACTGGGTGAGCGCTTTGCCGAGCATATGCTGGGTGATCACCTGTTCTTCCAGCCGACGGCTTTCCAGCGGTACGGCGCTGTGATCTTCCGCCAGCAGTTCATCCAGACTGGCAAGGCTGGCGGCCCCTTCCAGGCTCAGGTATTCCCGGTAATCTTCCGCCGTGATGCCTTCGCCGGTGAGTTCGTGCGCCTCGGGTTCGCGCCCGAGGGTTTTACGCAGGCTACGGATCGCATCGTTGACCTGATGGAATTTTTGCCGCAGCTGGCGCGGTCGCCAGTCAAGGCTGCGCAGTTCATCCAGCACCGCGCCGCGTATGCGCTGCACCGCATAGCCGCCGAACCCGTTGTCCGGCGCGCCATAGCGGCGGATGGCCTCAAGCAGGCCCATCAGCGCGATCTGCTCCATATCCTGCCGGTCCATCACCGCGCTGCATTGTGGCGCGAGTTGCCGCACCACTTTGCGCACCAGCGGCAGATAAGCCTGCAAATAGTGGCTCTCCTCCGCGGGCGTTAAAGACGGCAGGGTCTGGAATTCCTGAATTTCCCAGGCGAGTGTCATGGTGTTATTTCCGTTATTTCCCCGACATTACTGATAAACCACTTTTTTCAGTAACACGTCGCTATAGGGCGCGGAAATATCCCGGGCTTTTAATTGCGTTTTCAGGGCGGTGAGCAGGGTTTGTTTTATTTCGCTGACTTTTAATTTGCGGACGTCGTCGTATTCCATATCGGATAAGGTGGAGACGATGATGCTCTGATATAACGGCTCGTCAGCGAGGATTTTTTTCGAGGCTTTTTCATCGTCGGCGACCATGGCCACTTCCAGCAGCATATAACGGTCGTTGCCGCTATTATCGTGCAGCGTGATCAGCGATTCCGGCAGGGTGACAAAGACTTCGTCGCCCTCTTTTTTCGCTTTTGGTTTCGCCGCCCTGGCAGCCGCCGCGTCAGCTGACGCATGAGGCGCCTGGTCCTTCATATAATAAATCGCGCCGACGGCTGCACCGCCGCCAACGAGGATCGCGAGAGTGGCGGCAAACATGCCGACCATAAGCGTTCTTTTCATGGGCCTCTACACTTTGATCAAGACAGAATCATTCTGTCGGGTGGGGGTATCTTCTTCTTCCAGTTCGACGGCAGAGTGGATCTGCTGCGACTGCTGCTCTGACTGCCTTTCCTGCTGCTGTTGCGACTGCCCATCCTGCGAAACATGCACTTCAACGCCGCCAAAGTTCTGCCCGGTGAGTTGCTGGCGCAGGTTGTCGCTGAGCTGTTGCAGCGAGCGGCAGACATCTGCCTGGCTGGCACCGATGTGCACCACCAGCTTGCCCGCCTCCAGATGGATGGCGATCTCAATCTTGCCCAGCGACGGCGGGTCGAGGCGGATAGTCGAGCTTTGCTGCTGCTGACCGATCTGAAAATGGATGCGATCTTTCAGCAGGCTGGTGAGCTTATCGCCCCACTCCGCGCTGTCGGTCGGCAGGATCAGCGGCTGCGCGTTGGCCTGGAAATCCTCCGCTGGACGCATCTCACTGGCAAAGGTGGTGCTCGCCAGTACGGACGGCGTGAGCTTGTCGTTACGCGGCGGCGCGGCGGTCTCCATGCGGGGCGCGCTGCGCATGGCTCGCGGCTTCTCGCTGGTCTGCGGCGCAGGCGTCTGCCGCGGCGCGATAGCCTGCAGATTTTGCGCGGCACTGCGCGCCAGCGTGGCCTGCTGCTGCGGAGTAGCCTCTGCAACCGGCTGCGCGGCGAGCAGAGTCGCCATCACCGCCTGCAATTTGGGCGAGTCGGTCAGCAGACTGGCGAGCGGATCGGCAGCCTGCTCAGGCTGGCCGTCGGCTTTCGCGCTCATCGCTGCGTGGGCGACCCTCTGCATCAGCGGTGCACCGGCGGCGGGTGCGAGGTCCGTAGCGGGCGGCGTCAGGAAATGCGCCAGCAGCCGATCCAGCTGATCGCGTGGATCGGCAACGGTTTTTTCCGCCGGGCGCGGCTTTTCATCGTGCTTCAGATGCTGCACTTCAGGCAGGGAAAAGCCTTCGGCACTGCCATCTGCATGGGGTTGCACCGGCAGCGCAGAAAGCAGTTGCCCCATCGCCTCTGCAAGTAATGACAGGGTTTTCATGATGTCTGCTCCGCCACCAGATTGACCATTGAGTAAGCCAGCCGCCCTTCCTGCTGCTGGCGGTGCTTTTCCATGCGCGCCTGTAACTGTCCGGCGCGCGCCTGACGACGGGCGATGATCTGCGCAAAGCCGTCGCGCAGACGGGCTTTCAGATCGACCAGTTCATCAGGCGACGGTGCGGCGTCGCGATACTGGGCAAACAGCATCATCAGCCGCCGGTGCAGCGCGGGCAGCCGTCGCCAGCGCTGTTTGTCGAGGCTGTCGTTCATCGCCACCAGCAGGCTCTCGATCTGCTGACGTAATGCGTCATGGGTCATGGCTCAGCCCAGCTTTTGCGACAGGCCTTCCCAGCCTTCGCGCAGGTTTGAAAGGATCAGCACCACTTCGTCGATCTTGTCCGTCGACATCTGGCCGCTGGCTTCGTACAGGCGGTAGACGCAGTGGTCATAGAGACGCGCCAGGTTCAGCACCAGATCGCCGCCGTTCTCAAACTCCAGGGAGCTGGTCAGGGCGTTAAGGATGTCGATGCATTTGTTGATGCTTTGCGCTTTGCGCTCGTAGCGTTTGTTTTCAATGTGGCTCTTTGCCCGTTCCAGCTCGTCCATCAGTCCGGCATAGAGCACCAGCACCAGATCCAGCGGCGAGGCTGACGCGGTGCGGGCGGCGAGATCCATCTCTTTGTATTGGGTGTAACCATTATCTGAAGCGTACATCGTGTTTTGACCTTTTCGGACGGCGGCTTACATGAACGCCGCCATGCTCATTTGCATACTTTCAATTTCAACCAGCGTGGAGGTGAATTCCTCCAGGTAGCGTTCATAAGAGGTGTTGTAACGGGTCTTCAGGTCATCCACGCTGCTGGTGACTTTTTCCTGTTTGTCATCAAGGTTGCTCTGGCGCTGCGAGATGATGCCGTCGGTATCGTCAAGCCAGGTCTCCATCAGGCTGTCGAGCTGGGCGGTCATGCTGTCCGGGCCGACAAACAGCGCGGTCAGGCCGTCCGGATTTTCTTCCATCGCGTCATCGAATTTTTCGCTGTCGATTTGCAGATGCCCGTCAGAATCCAGCGTGATGCCGTAATCGACGATGGATACGCCGTTATAGCTGGCGTGGGTGATGTCCTCGATTTGCCGCTCCAGCGACGAGATCCCCGCGTCCCCCGCCAGTGGCCCGGCAGGCCCGGTGCCGCCGCCGTTGGTGCTTAGCCCGTCAAGCGTGTCCACCAGCGTGTTATAGGCATCGACGAAGGTCTGCACCTTTTCCTGCGAGGCGCTGGAATCGTTTTTGACGCTGAAGGTCAGCGGTTCGCCATCAGCGGATTCTTCGGCGAACGTAATGCTGACGCCGGGGATCAGATCGGTGTAGGTGTTGCTGCTGCTGGTGATCATCACGCCGGTTTCCGGCGAACTGCCGAGATAGACCACCGAGTCCTGCGCCACCGCCAGATCTTTCTGGTTGCTGATGTCGGTAGCGAACGCTGAGGCCGGATCGATGCCGCTGGCGGAGACGGTAAAGGCGTTTTCCGCCCCGGTGTCATCGGCGGTCAGCATCAGGGTGGTGGCCCCATTGGTGTTAACGATGGTTGCCGTCACGCCCGGGTTATCCGGCGAATCGTTAATGGCATCCGCCAGCTCCGCCACCGATACGCTGCCGTCAACGTTGGAATCGACCGTGCTGAGATCAATATCCATTTCACTGTCACCCATGGTGATGGTGAAGGTGCCGCTGCTCGGTATGTCACCATCAGCAAAAGCCAGCGTGGACTGCTGGGCGGTGGCCAGTTGGTCGACGAAAAAGGTGTAGGAGCCTTCCTCAGCGGTGGAGTCGGCGGTAATGGTTGCCGAGTCGTTGTTGGCGGTAACGGTGTTGACCACCGGGCCGCCCGTCTCGCTGTTCAGTGCATCCACCGCGCTCTGGAATGCCGTCAGAGCGCTGTCGAGGCTGTCCAGCGCGCTGGTCTGCGTATCAATGTCATTCTGCTGGCGCGCCAGCGATGACGCCTTGGTGGAGATATCCATCAGGGCGAATTTTTTCGCAATCTGCTGCGGGTTGATCATGTGTTGCTCCGTTCAGATTTCATGGCTGATAATTAGCAATTGCCGTGCCAAATATTTTATCTATAAAAATCAACAGGATATTTTTAAACGGAAAGCCCTTTTCCGCCTGATGCGGAAAGATCTTTCCCCCTGACCGACGTCCGGCGGCAAAAAAAAACACCGCCCGGAGGCGGTGCTTTGACTGGACATCAGGCCGATTACTGCAGCAGGCTGGAGACCATGCCGGACATGCTGTTGGACTGTTTCAGCATGGTGATGCTGGTCTGCATCAGCACCTGCTCTTTGGACATGTTGGACGCTTCTGTCGCGTAGTCGGTATCCATGATGTTGCCGATCGCCACGTTGGTGTTGTCCTGCATGCTCTGCAGGTTGTTCGCGGTGTCGTTCAGACGGTTGATGGACGCACCCAGTGTGGACTGGATCTTGCCCACATCGCTCATCACGCTCTGAATGCTGTCGATAGCCGCGGTCGCGGATGCAGAAGACATCAGTTCGCTGCCGCTTGCGCCAGTGCCGCCACCAGTACCGTCAGTACCGAAATCATCCGCGAAGGACGCGCTCAGGGCGCTCAGGGACGTGGTCAGCGCATCAACCTGTGAAGAGATGTTCACGGTCATCTGGTCAGTGGCTTCCGAACCCACCTGGAAGGTCACACCGGATGCCTGGGTGAACAGACCGCTGGCGGATTTGTTGAACAGGTTGGTGCCGCCGTAGGTGGTGTTCTGCATCATGTCAGACATTTCCTGACCCAGTTCATCGAACTCGGACTGCATGGCTGCACGGTCGTCATCGCTGTACGTTCCGTTCGCTGCTTGTGTTGCGAGGTCTTTCATGCGACCCAGAATGTCGTTCATCTCGTCGAAGGTGCCGTCAGCGGTTTGCAGCATCGCGGTTGCATCGGCAATGTTGCGCTGGGCAACGGCCATGCCGTCGGACTGCGCGGTCAGGCGGTTAGCAATCTGTTTGCCCGCCGCATCATCCGCTGAGGAGTTGATGCGGTTACCGGTAGCCAGGCGTTCCATGGACTGGCTCAGAGAGGCGTTGCTTTTGTTGATCGCGTTGACAGCGGCCATTGAGGCGGCGTTGGTATTAATAGATAACATTTTCCTGCTCCTTGAATTTTATGGGTCTCAGTCGAGATGTAGAGGTAAAGCGACCGCGGGGAGCAAAAATTAAATGGCGGGCAAAAAAATTTAAAAAAAACCCGCTCTGCTGAGCGGGTGAGGAAAACCGGCTATGGCCGGGGTCAGAAAATGGTGAACGGCGCGATGACGATAAACTTCACGTCTCGCTCATCCTGGAAGATGTTGCCATAGCCACCGCTGTAGCTTGGGATGTCGGAATGGTTGTCGTACTGGGTGAAGTGCAGTTTAAACATCGTGCCTTTGGCGCGGCCATCCTGCAGGGTATACACCGCATCGAGGCTGTAGGCCGACTCTTTCAGGCGATAGTTCGGATCGTAGTACGCGTCCGGCGTCGCCATCTCTGCCGGTTTCGCATCCCAGGCGTAAACATAGGATGCGCCCACCTGCCAGCCCGGCAGACTGAGGTTTTTCAGATCGTACATTGCGCCGAAGAACACGGCTTTTTCGCCGTCGGCGTTAAAGTCGGAGCGGTTATCCCACCACACGTCCAGTCGGCCATTCGATGAAGCATAGGTCGGCGTCATACGTTGCAGGAAGAAGCCCTGCTGCCCTTCCGCTTTCACCCAGGTGCCTTCCAGACGCAGATCCACATCCCCGACTTTATAGCCGAAGGTCAGCGCCTGCAGCCAGGCTGTGCTGTCATAGATGTCGTTGACGCTGCCGTCGCTGACTTTATCGCGGGTGCCGTAGAACTGATACGAGGTGGAGAGCGGGCTGCCGGCGACGTCAAATTTGTAGCTGGCCTTCGCGAAATACTGATCGATATAGCCTTCGGCCTGGCCAAAGGCGGCTTCCAGCAGCAGATCGTTTTTAAAATCGTACTTCGCACCCAGCGAGTGTAAGTAATCCACTTTGGTTTTCTGGTCGTTCTGGTAGAAGTCGTCCATCTCCAGATGCCACGGCGCTTTGTACTCGTTGGTCCACATATAGGAGAAGCTCAGCGCCCCCGCCGTACCATAGTCAAAGTTTGCCCCGGCTTCCGCACCTTTATAGGTACCGGGCATAAAGCTCCAGTGCGGGGCCAGCAGCGTCTGGCCGGTGGGCTGGATATAACCCGCACGCGCCCAGACCGGCCCGTATTTGAACTTCGCCGCCGCTTTGTACAGGCTTACCCCGCTCTTATCGCCGGACCAGTCTTCGTCGTAGGCTTTGTTGCTGGAGGAGAACGCGATTTCGTTCGGGTGACCGCTGTCGCCGTTTTCTGCCATTTCAATGGCCGTAAAAGCGGCAACATCAAGACCGAACATATCGGCGACATAGCCAGACTGGAAATCGAGGTTGGCGTTCCAGGTAGAGTGCGAGAGGTTGGTTTTGTATTTGTCTTCGTTAACGTCTTTCCGGTCGCGCTCACGCTGCCAGTAATAGACGCCGCCGGTGAGGGTGGAATCGTCGATAAACCCGGCGGCGCTCGCCTGCCCGGACAGCCCCCAGCCCGACATTGCTGTGACACCGGCAACAGCCAGCGCCAGCGTACTACGTTTGCCACTGAACGTACGCATAATGGTTCCTCTTTGACATAGTAAAATTCGCCTGCAAGCGCAGTAACGATAAATAAAAAAAGCTAAATATAACCGACGCTTATGAGTCATAAACTCACGTTGTCGGTGCCATAAAGATTATTTTTCGCGTCGCGAATTATCAACACAATTTACCGGGGAAAAGATGAGACTATGACGCAGTGCACATAAAAAGTTACATCTGGCAACATGGGATCGGGCGGGGCTAATAACGCGGGATGTTCAGAGTGGGAATAAGGACATTATCCGCGGAAAAAATACCTTTAATTCGCAGCGCGAATGTAAGGACAGGGCGGCAGACGAGGCATAAAAAAAGCCGGTCTGCGTTCACTGACCGGCTTTCTGATTGCCTGAGGTTGACCTGCGATTACTCGCCAGCTTTCGCCCAGGTATCACGCAGACCGACGGTGCGGTTAAACACCAGTTTGTCGGCGGTGCTGTGGCGACCATCGAGGCAGAAATAGCCTTCGCGCTCGAACTGGTACGCTTTTTCAGGTTGCGCCGCTTTCAGACCCGGCTCGGCAAAGCCTTGTTTGATGACCAGCGATTCCGGGTTGATGGTGGTGAGGAAATCCTCTGCCGCGCCCGGGTTCGGCACGCTGAACAGACGATCGTACAGGCGAATTTCCACTGGCAGCGCGTGGGCTGCGCTCACCCAGTGAATGACGCCTTTCACCTTGCGCCCATCCGCCGGATCCTTACTCAGCGTCTCAGCATCGTAAGAGCAGAAGATGGTGGTGATATTGCCTTCCGCGTCTTTTTCCACGCGCTCGGCTTTGATCACGTAAGCATTGCGCAGACGTACTTCTTTGCCCAGTACCAGACGCTTGTACTGTTTGTTGGCTTCTTCGCGGAAGTCTGCGCGATCGATCCAGATCTCACCGCTGAACGGCACTTCACGGCTGCCCATTTCCGGTTTGTTCGGATGGTTCGGCATGGTGACCATTTCGCTTTCGCTCTGCGGGTAGTTTTCGATCACCAGTTTAACCGGATCGATAACCGCCATCGCGCGCGGCGCGTTTTCGTTCAGATCTTCACGGATGCAGGACTCCAGCGACGCCATTTCAATGGTGTTGTCCTGTTTGGTGACGCCGATACGCTTGCAGAACTCGCGTACCGCAGCGGCGGTGTAGCCACGGCGACGCAGACCGGAGATGGTCGGCATACGCGGATCGTCCCAGCCTTCAACGTGCTTGTCCGTTACCAGCAGGTTCAGCTTACGCTTGGACATCACGGTGTATTCCAGATTCAGGCGCGAGAACTCGTACTGACGCGGGTGAACCGGAATAGTGATGTTATCCAGCACCCAGTCGTACAGACGGCGGTTGTCCTGGAACTCCAGCGTACAGAGCGAGTGGGTGATCCCTTCGAGCGCATCGCTGATGCAGTGGGTGAAATCGTACATCGGGTAGATGCACCACTTGTTGCCGGTCTGATGGTGTTCAGCAAACTTAATGCGGTACAGCACCGGATCGCGCATGACGATAAATGGCGAGGCCATGTCGATTTTGGCGCGCAGGCAGGCGGTGCCTTCTGCGAAGCCGCCGGTACGCATTTTTTCGAACAGCGCCAGGTTCTCTTCCACGCTGCGATCGCGGAACGGGCTATTTTTACCCGGTGCGGTCAGGGTGCCGCGGTATTCACGGATCTGCTCAGGCGTCAGCTCGTCAACATAGGCCAGGCCTTTGTTGATCAGCTCAACCGCATACTGGTGCAGTTGATCGAAATAATCTGAGGAGTAGCGCACGTCGCCGGACCAGTGAAAACCGAGCCACTGCACGTCGTGTTTGATGGACTCTACGTATTCGATGTCTTCTTTTACCGGGTTGGTGTCATCGAAACGCAGGTTGCACTGGCCCTGATAATCCTGGGCAATGCCAAAGTTCAGGCAGATGGATTTCGCGTGGCCGATATGCAGATAACCGTTCGGCTCCGGCGGAAAACGGGTGTGCACGGTGCTGTGCTTACCACTGGCCAGATCTTCATCAATGATCTGACGGATAAAGTTACTTGGGCGGGCTTCTGCCTCACTCATCGCGGATTCCTCAAAGCGTCAATTACGTATAACGGGATATGATCTTATAAGCAGGACGCCGAGACAACCTTTAAGTTGCACAAAACGCGCGATTACCGGAATGACGGGCAAAAAAAAGCGGCGGGATGATCCCGCCGCGCATAACAACGACTTTCGGTGATTAGCCTTTGATTTCAAACAGCGGTGTCTGACCTGCCACGACATGACCCTCGGCGTTAATCACCAGGCCACGGAAATCGTCAATGTTGCTGCACACGACCGGGCTAATCATGGAGCGCGCATTGGCGTTCAGATAGTCCAGATCCATTTCCAGCACCGGCTGACCTGCCGTGACGGTAGCGCCCTCTTCCACCAGACGGGTAAAGCCCTGACCGCCCAGCGCCACGGTATCAATCCCCATGTGCACCACGATCTCAGCACCCTTGTCGGTTTCGAGACAGAAGGCATGGTTGGTGTTGAAGATTTTTACGATGGTTCCGGCTGCCGGAGACACCACCAGTTTATCGGTTGGTTTCACCGCCACACCGTCACCCACCGCTTTGCTGGCAAAGGCTTCATCCGGCACCTGATCCAGTGCCACAACCTCACCCGTTACCGGCGATACCAGCTGCGCAATAGTCGCGGCATTCGGTACAGCCTGAGCAGCGGCAACCGGTGCAGCTGCAGCAGGGGCAGAGTGGGTAGCACCACCAGTTACCGGCGCTGCCAGCACGTCACCGGTGGTTTTCATGGCATTGGCAATTTTTTCCGCCACGAAACCGACGATGATCTGCACGCTGGTTTTGTTCAGACGGATCACACCGGTCGCGCCAAGGCGTTTCGCCAGCGCTTCATTGACCTGCGAGGAGTCTTTCACGTTAAGACGCAGACGGGTGATGCAGGCATCGATACCGGTCAGGTTGGCAGAACCACCGACCGCGGCAATGTACTGACGCGCGAGGCCGTTGATGTCCTGATCTTTACCGTCGGTGCTGATGTTCACGTCCTGACCATCGGATTCGTCACCGGCAACCGCCAGTTCGCGGCCCGGCGTCATCAGGTTGAATTTGGTGATCGTGAAGCGGAACACCACATAGTAAATAACGAAGAACACCAGGCCCTGCAGGATCAGCATGTACCAGTGCGTAGCCAGCGGGTTACGGGACGACAGCACCATATCCACCAGACCGGCACTGAAGCCGAAACCGGCGATCCACTGCATGCTGGCGGCGATAAAGACGGAGATACCCGTCAGTACGGCGTGGATGAAATAGAGCACCGGTGCCACGAACATGAAGGAGAATTCCAGCGGCTCGGTGATGCCGGTAAAGAAGGCGGCAAAGGCACCGGCCATCATGATACCCAGCACTTTCGCTTTGTTCTCAGGACGCGCGCAGTGATAAATCGCCAGCGCCGCACCTGGCAGACCGAACATCATGATCGGGAAGAAGCCCGCCTGATAACGACCAGTGATACCCACCACCGCTTTACCAGCCTCAATGGACTGTGCGCCGCCGAGGAAGTTAGGGATGTCGTTGATGCCCGCCACGTCAAACCAGAATACGGAGTTCAGCGCGTGATGCAGGCCAACCGGGATCAGCAGACGGTTGAAGAAGGCGTACACGCCCGCGCCCACGGAGCCGAGTTTCTGAATATGTTCACCGAAGTTTACCAGACCATCGAAAATCACCGGCCAGATATACATCAGAATGAACGCGACAACGATCATCACAAAAGAGGTGAGGATCGGCACCAGACGACGGCCGCTGAAGAAGGAGAGCGCTTTGGGCAGCTCCACACCGCTGAAACGGTTGTACAGTTCAGCGGAGATAATCCCCACCAGGATACCGACAAACTGGTTACTGATTTTGCCGAATGCCGCTGGTACCTGGTCCAGAGGGATTTTCTGGATCATGGACACGGCGGCTGGCGAGCAGAGCGTAGTTAAGACGAGGAAGCCAACAAAGCCTGTTAACGCCGCCGCGCCATCTTTGTCTTTGGACATACCATAAGCCACACCAATGGCAAACAGTACGGACATGTTGTCGATAATGGCCGACCCTGATTTGATGAAGAACGCCGCCAGGGCGTTATCCCCACCCCAACCCACGGGGTCAATCCAGTAGCCGACACCCATTAATATTGCTGCGGCAGGCAGCGTGGCGACCGGCACCATAAGCGCGCGGCCAACCTTTTGCAGATAGCCTAAAATACTCACTTTTATTCCCCCTATGAAACCCTGTCGGGCATCATTACAAGCAGTTTTTTTTATAGTCCGACCAGCCTGAAGATATGGCTATTTTTTACTTACTGAATGAGTGTGTGAAAAATTAATTCGCCTCGCAAATTAAACACCCTCTTTTTGTGATTAAAATCACCAAATATCGTTATTCATCCTCCCTGCCGCTGGCTAACAACGAAAACTTATTTTATGATTCAAAAAATCAAGACGGATTGTTGCCACTTGATGGCGATACTGCGTTACCCTAAAAAGAGCAGGCAGCAGGTACAACCCGTCCACTTATTTATCTAAATTGTAGAGGTGAAACATGAGACTGATCCCCCTGGCAACCGCTGAACAAGTCGGAAAATGGGCTGCCCGCCACATCGTTAATCGCATTAACGCTTTCAAGCCGACAGCGGATCGTCCGTTTGTGCTGGGACTGCCGACCGGCGGTACGCCTCTCACCGCGTACAAAGCGTTGGTAGAAATGCATAAATCGGGCCAGGTTAGCTTTAAGCACGTTGTCACCTTTAACATGGATGAATACGTGGGCCTGCCAAAAGAGCACCCGGAAAGCTATCATAGCTTTATGCACCGCAACTTTTTTGATCACGTTGATATTCCGGCAGAAAACATCAATCTGCTGAATGGCAATGCGCCTGATATTGACGCAGAATGCCGCCAGTATGAAGAAAAAATCCGTGCGTACGGCAAAATTCACCTGTTTATGGGCGGCGTGGGCAACGATGGTCACATCGCGTTCAACGAACCGGCCTCGTCACTGGCTTCCCGCACCCGTATCAAAACGCTGACTCATGATACCCGCGTGGCAAACTCACGCTTCTTTGATGGTGATGTGGATCGGGTGCCAAAATATGCGCTGACCGTGGGTGTGGGTACGCTGCTGGATGCGGAAGAGGTGATGATCCTCGTGCTCGGCAACGTGAAGGCACAGGCGTTGCAGGCGGCAGTGGAAGGCAACGTTAACCACATGTGGACCATCAGCTGTCTGCAGCTGCATCCGAAAGCGGTGATCGTGTGCGATGAGCCGTCCACTATGGAACTGAAAGTTAAGACGCTGAAATACTTCAACGAGTTAGAAGCCGAAAATATCAAAGGTCTGTAATTACGTATCCGTCCTTGCCGGACCGACGGTGAAGGACGGAACGCCATTTTTACCCGGGGGTCGTTATGTATGCTTTAACCCATTGTCGGATTTTTACCGGCCATGAAATTCTGGATGACCATGCGCTTATTGTCGCCAATGGCCTGATCGACAGACTCTGCCCGCTGTCGGAACTGCCTTCTGACATTGAGCAGCGTTCGCTGGCAGGTGCCATACTGGCCCCCGGTTTTATTGATGTGCAGCTCAACGGCTGCGGCGGCGTGCAGTTTAACGATACGGCGGAAGCCGTCAGCGTTGAAACGCTGGAAATCATGCAGCGCGCGAATGAAAAATCGGGCTGCACCAGCTATCTGCCGACGCTGATCACCACCAGCGACGATCTGATGAAACAGGGCGTGCGCGTGATGCGCGAGTACCTGGCGAAACATCCGCATCAGGCGCTGGGCCTGCATCTGGAAGGACCGTGGCTGAACATGGTGAAAAAAGGCACGCACAATCCGGAATTCGTGCGCAAGCCTGACGCCGCGCTGGTGGACTTCCTGTGCCAGAACGCCGATGTCATCACCAAAATTACCCTGGCCCCGGAAATGGCGGGCAGCGAGACCATCAGCAAACTGGCCGCCGCCGGTATTGTGGTCTCTGCCGGGCACTCCAATGCCACCCTGAAAGAAGCCAAAGCAGGCTTCCGCGCGGGTATCCGCTTTGCGACGCACTTATTTAACGCCATGCCGTACATTACCGGCCGCGAGCCGGGTCTGACCGGCGCGATCCTCGATGATGCTGATATTTATTGCGGTATTATTGTCGATGGTTTACATGTTGATTACAGTAACGTACGTATGGCTAAGCGTCTGAAAGGTGAGAAACTTTGCCTGGTTACCGACGCGACCGCACCCGCAGGTGCAGATATTGAGCAGTTCATTTTTGCTGGTAAAACAATATACTACCGCAATGGACTCTGTGTTGATGAAAACGGCACGCTGAGCGGTTCCGCCCTGACGATGATCGAAGGGGTGAAGAATCTGGTGGAGCACGTCAACATTGCGCTGGATGAAGCCCTGCGCATGGCGACGCTCTATCCGGCTCGCGCCATTGGCGTCGACAAGCAGTTAGGCAGTATCGCACCGGGGATGGTCGCCAACCTGACCGCCTTCACCCGCGATTATAAAGTAATCAAGACCATCGTTAATGGTAACGAGGTCGTCACTGAGTAAGTAAAAGTATGACATCAGGCGGACAAGCTCAAATTGGTAACGTTGACCTCGTTAAACAACTTAACAGTGCGGCCGTTTACCGCCTGATCGATCAGCACGGACCCATTTCGCGCATCCAGATTGCCGATCACAGTCAGCTTGCTCCTGCCAGTGTCACCAAAATTACCCGTCAGCTCATTGAGCGCGGGCTTATTAAAGAAGTCGACCAGCAGGCCTCCACCGGAGGCCGCCGGGCGATTTCTATCATTACCGAAACCCGTAATTTCCACGCCATTGGCGTCCGTCTGGGCCGCCATGACACCACGCTTACCCTTTACGATCTGAGTAGCAAGACGCTGGCGGAAGAGCATTATCCGCTGCCGGAGCGCACGCAAGAGACGCTTGAACACGCGCTGCTTAATACCATCGCTTCCTTTATTGAAAGCTGTCAGCGCAAAATCCGCGAACTGATTGCCATCTCGGTGATCCTGCCGGGGCTGGTGGATCCGGAAAGCGGCGTGATCCGCTATATGCCGCATATTCAGGTAGAGAACTGGGGGCTGGTGGGGGCGCTGGAAAAGCGCTTTAACGTCACCTGTTTTGTCGGCCACGATATTCGTAGTCTGGCGCTGGCGGAGCACTATTTTGGCGCAAGCCAGGACTGCGAAGACTCCATTCTGGTGCGCGTGCATCGCGGCACCGGTGCCGGGATCATCTCTAACGGGCGGATTTTTATTGGCCGTAACGGCAATGTCGGCGAAATCGGCCATATCCAGGTGGAACCGCTCGGCGAACGCTGCCACTGCGGTAATTTCGGCTGTCTGGAAACCGTTGCCGCCAACGCCGCGATTGAACAGCGTGTGCGCCAGCTGCTGGAGAAGGGCTATCAGAGCCGCGTAACGCTGGAAGACTGTTCCATTAAAGCGATCTGCAAGGCCGCCAATAAAGGTGATCCCCTCGCCTGCGAAGTGGTGGAACACGTTGGTCGTCATCTCGGTAAAACCATCGCGATTGCGATAAATCTGTTTAATCCGCAAAAAGTGGTGATTGCCGGCGAAATCGTCGAGGCGGAAAAAGTGCTGCTGCCGGCCATTGAAGGCTGTATCAATACGCAGGCGCTTAAAGCCTTCCGCAAAAATCTGCCGGTGGTGCGCTCGACCCTCGACCATCGCTCGGCGATCGGCGCGTTCGCGCTGGTCAAACGTGCGATGCTTAACGGCATCCTGCTGCAACGGTTGCTGGAAAGCTAAGGCGATCATATAGTCGGGCCTTCATTTTTTATCCGGGTAGTCCATGACCATTAAGAATGTAATTTGTGATATTGACGGCGTGCTGATGCATGACAACGTTGCTGTGCCGGGCGCTGCTGAGTTCCTGACACGGGTGATGGAAAAAGGCATGCCGCTGGTGCTGTTAACCAATTACCCCTCGCAAACCGGGCAGGATCTGGCAAACCGCTTTGCCTCGGCGGGCATTGATGTGCCGGACAGCGTGTTTTACACCTCCGCGATGGCTACCGCTGATTTTCTTAAGCGTCAGGAAGGCAAAAAAGCCTATGTGGTGGGCGAAGGCGCGCTGATCCATGAGCTGTATAAAGCTGGCTTTACCATCACCGACATCAATCCTGATTTTGTGATTGTCGGGGAGACCCGCTCTTACAACTGGGAAATGATGCATAAGGCGTCGTTCTTTGTCGCCAACGGCGCACGTTTTATTGCCACTAACCCTGATACTCACGGGCGCGGTTTCTATCCAGCCTGTGGCGCACTCTGTGCGGGCATCGAGAAAATCTCAGGCCGCAAGCCGTTTGTGGTGGGCAAACCCAGCCCGTGGATCATCCGTGCAGCGCTCAACACGATGCAGGCGCACTCAGAGCATACGGTGATCGTGGGCGATAACCTGCGCACCGATATTCTGGCTGGCTTCCAGGCCGGGCTTGAGACCATTCTGGTGCTGTCTGGCGTGTCGCAAATCGATGACATCGATAATATGCCGTTCAGACCGAGCTGGATTTACCCGTCCGTCGCTGAAATCGACGTGATCTGATTGCACGCTTGCCCGGCGACGCAGGTTTGCCGGGTCTGCACAAAATCCAGTACTACTTCGTTACCGGACAAACAGCCCTGTTCAATAAAACCCCTCAAAAATTGCCGATCCGCTAATTATTACGTCCCTTTCATGTGACTTTTTCAGGGATCGGCAATGCGAATTACACTATTTATTGCCGGGTCGCTAAAACGCTTGCACCCCCTGCCCCTTTACGGCATTTTCGTTAACAGGCGATAACACAACGCAACATTACAGGGTTAACGGAGAAGGGTTATGTGTTCTATTTTTGGCGTACTGGATATTAAAACTGACGCGGTTGAACTGCGCAAAAAAGCACTTGAGCTGTCACGTCTGATGCGCCACCGCGGTCCGGACTGGTCTGGCGTCTATGCCAGCGATAAAGCCATTCTTGCCCATGAGCGTCTGTCGATTGTTGACGTCAACGCCGGTGCCCAGCCGCTGTATAACGAACAAAAAACCCATGCGCTGGCTGTTAACGGTGAAATCTACAACCATCAGGCGCTGCGCGCTGAATACGGCGAGCGTTACGCATTCCAGACCGGTTCTGACTGCGAAGTGATCCTCGCGCTGTATCAGGAAAAAGGGCCGGAATTTCTTGACGAATTACAGGGGATGTTTGCCTTCATCCTGTATGACACTGAAAAAGACGCGTACCTGATTGGCCGCGACCATATCGGCATCATCCCGCTGTACATGGGTTATGACGAACACGGCAACATGTTCATCGCCTCTGAAATGAAAGCGCTGGTGCCGGTGTGCCGCACCATTAAAGAGTTCCCGGCAGGCAGCTACCTGTGGAGCAAAGATGGTGAGATCCGCAGTTACTACCAGCGTGACTGGTTCGACTATGACGCGGTAAAAGATAACGTCACCAATAAAGACGAGCTGCGTAACGCGCTGGAAGAAGCGGTGAAAAGCCACCTGATGTCTGACGTGCCCTACGGCGTGCTGCTCTCCGGCGGCCTGGACTCCTCCGTCATCTCGGCGATTACCAAAAAATACGCCGCGCGCCGTGTGGAAGATCAGGAACGCTCAGAAGCCTGGTGGCCGCAGTTGCACTCCTTCGCCGTGGGCCTGGTTGGCTCGCCGGATCTGAAGGCGGCGCAGGAAGTGGCAAACCATCTGGGCACCGTGCACCATGAAATTCATTTCACCGTGCAGGAAGGGCTGGATGCGATCCGCGACGTGATCTATCACATTGAAACCTATGATGTAACGACCATCCGCGCGTCAACGCCGATGTACCTGATGTCACGTAAAATCAAAGCGATGGGCATTAAAATGGTGCTCTCTGGCGAAGGTTCTGATGAAGTGTTTGGCGGCTATCTCTATTTCCACAAAGCGCCGGATGCCAAAGAGCTACACGAAGAAACCGTGCGTAAATTGCAGGCGTTGCACATGTTTGACTGCGCCCGTGCCAACAAGGCGATGTCTGCCTGGGGTGTGGAAGCCCGCGTGCCCTTCCTGGATAAGAAATTCCTCGACGTAGCGATGCGTATCAACCCGCAGGATAAAATGTGCGGCAACGGCAAGATGGAAAAACATGTATTGCGCGAATGTTTTGAGTCGTACCTGCCGGCAAGCGTAGCGTGGCGTCAGAAAGAGCAGTTCTCTGATGGTGTGGGCTACAGCTGGATCGACTCGCTGAAAGAAGTGGCCGCGCAGCAGATAACCGATCAGCAACTGGCAACCGCAAGCTACCGTTTCCCGTACAACACGCCGTCCTCAAAAGAAGGCTATCTGTACCGCGAGATTTTTGAAGAGCTGTTCCCGGTCGCAAGCGCCGCAGAATGCGTGCCTGGCGGCCCGTCAGTGGCCTGTTCGTCGGCAAAAGCCATCGAATGGGATGAAGCCTTCAAAACCATGAACGATCCATCAGGCCGCGCGGTGGGTGTCCACCAGTCAGCCTACAAATAAGTCGGTGTTATCATTACAGGCCCTGCGGGGCCTGTTTCGTTTAATTGCTGAATAATGCGGCAGGCTGTTCACAACACATCCAAACAGTCACAATCCGGCAATTTTCGATGAAAAAGGTATTGACCATCATCGGCCCAGTACGCATAATGCGCCCCGCAACGCCGATAAGGTAACGCGAAAAAAAAGATGGCTACGTAGCTCAGCTGGTTAGAGCACATCACTCATAATGATGGGGTCACAGGTTCGATTCCCGTCGTAGCCACCATCTTTTTTTTGCGGGAGTGGCGAAATTGGTAGACGCACCAGATTTAGGTTCTGGCGCCGCAAGGTGTGCGAGTTCAAGTCTCGCCTCCCGCACCATTCCCAGTAAGCGTTGCACGGATGGGGTATCGCCAAGCGGTAAGGCACCGGTTTTTGATACCGGCATTCCCTGGTTCGAATCCAGGTACCCCAGCCACTTTTCTTCGACTCCTGTGTGTAAACACGTCAGTCGTTGGGGTATCGCCAAGCGGTAAGGCACCGGTTTTTGATACCGGCATTCCCTGGTTCGAATCCAGGTACCCCAGCCAGTCGATGGCTGGTAAAGCAGTAAAAAATTTGGCTACTTAGCTCAGCTGGTTAGAGCACAGCACTCATAATGCTGGGGTCACAGGTTCGATTCCCGTAGTAGCCACCACATTCTGGAAAGTATTGTGTTACGATACTTTTAGTAAAAAAATTGTTGGGGTATCGCCAAGTGGTAAGGCTCTGGTTTCTGATACCAGCATTCCGAGGTTCGAATCCTCGTACCCCAGCCAATTTCAAAGCACGACCCTGTTGGGGTATCGCCAAGCGGTAAGGCTCTGGTTTCTGATACCAGCATTCCGAGGTTCGAATCCTCGTACCCCAGCCATAAAAAACAAAAAAGCTCGCTTCGGCGGGCTTTTTTGTTTTTGTCCTTTCGTCCTGGTCATGCGCATCCCCGGCAACGTCCTGTCACCGGGCAGAAATTTATAACCCTAACGCGTACTTCAGCGCCTTTGTCTTCAGCACACCTGCACGCTGCGCCGCCATCAGGCCAAGATTACGCACCACCCGCAGCGGTCCGAGATTATTGCTGAACCCGGCATAGAACAGATCCATACCGCTCTGCATGATGAAATTATCCGCCATGCGCCGCCGCTGGTAGCGTTTCAGGATAGTGTGACTGGCCCAGGGTTCGCCCACGCTGCGCGCGCCCACCAGCACATCCAGCAGCGCATCTACATCGCGATAGCCAAGGTTGACGCCCTGCCCTGCCAGCGGGTGAATGGTGTGTGCCGCATCCCCCACCAACGCAAGACCGGGCTGCACATAGTCCAGCGCATGACGACGAGTCAGCGGGAAGGCCCCGGCCTGCACTGGCGTCACTTTTCCCAGTCGCGCCGGGAAGGTTTTTTCAATTTCCCGCTGCAACTGCATCATATTGAGCGATTTCAGCTGGCGAATGCGGGCCGGACGGTCATACCAGACCAGCGAGGCCCAGTTGTCGAACAGCGGCAAAAACGCATGCGGTCCGTCAGGCGTAAACTGCTGCCAGGTGGCATCGCCCGGATCGTTTTCGCACTGTACGGTGATCAACATGCAGGACTGATCGTACTGCCAGGCGTGAATGCCGATCCCCGCCCACTGGCGCACCTGTGAATGCGCGCCGTCAGCACCAATCACCAGCGTGGCGCGCAGGGCGTCGCCGTCGACAAATTCCAGTTGATGATGGTCGCCTTCGCGATGCATGGCCCGCAGACTGGCAGGCGCGCGCAGGGTGATATTTGGATGGCGTTCCAGCGCCTCCCACAGCGCGCGTTGCAGCACGTTGTTTTCCACCATGTAACCCAGCAGCGGCAGCTTCAGTTCATCGGCGTCAAACAGCACATGAGCGCTCTCCCACTCCCAGGTTTCAAGCTGTCGGTACGGGTGAGCGCGCATTCCCTGCACCGCATCCCAGACGTCCAGGCTACGCAGCAGGGACACCGAGGCGGCGCTGATCGCCGAGATGCGCACATCCGGCGCGGCCGCGCTATCAAACGCCGGCGGTGTCGTCTGCTCAATCACCGTTACCTGAAAACCGTGCTGCGCCAGCCCCAGCGCCAGCGCGCTGCCGACCATCCCGCCGCCGACCACGGCCACTTCCGTTGGTTGATTCATCATGGTCATTTTTCCTTATTTTTAATTCCCTTAAGTTTACCGGATTTTTCATTTTCGTGGGTCGGGACATGAACTATGGTCAGCGCCGGATCAAAGCATTACAATACGCGGCCTGCATTCCTGGCGATAAACCGAGCAAGAGCAAGTCGATGACAAAAAAACTCCATATTAAAACCTGGGGCTGTCAGATGAACGAATACGATTCATCAAAGATGGCCGATCTGCTGGATGCCACCCACGGGTATCAGCTTACCGAGGTGGCGGAAGAAGCCGATGTGCTGCTGCTTAACACCTGTTCGATTCGCGAAAAGGCGCAGGAAAAAGTCTTCCATCAGTTAGGTCGCTGGAAATTATTAAAAGAAAAAAATCCGGATCTGATTATTGGCGTCGGCGGCTGTGTGGCCTCGCAGGAAGGCGATCTTATTCGTCAACGCGCCCACTATGTCGATATTGTTTTCGGACCGCAGACCCTGCACCGTCTGCCGGAGATGATCAATTCCGTGCGCGGTAATCGCAGCCCGGTGGTGGACATCAGTTTCCCGGAAATCGAAAAATTCGACCGTCTGCCGGAACCCCGCGCCGATGGCCCAACCGCCTTTGTCTCCATCATGGAAGGCTGCAATAAATATTGCACCTACTGCGTGGTGCCTTACACCCGCGGCGAAGAAGTCAGCCGTCCGTGCGATGATATTCTGTTTGAAATTGCCCAGCTGGCCGCTCAGGGCGTGCGTGAAGTTAACCTGCTTGGGCAGAACGTTAACGCCTGGCGTGGGGAAAACTACGACGGCACCACCGGCTCCTTTGCCGAGCTGCTGCGCCTGGTGGCGGCCATCGACGGTATCGACCGCGTGCGCTTCACCACCAGCCATCCGATCGAGTTTACCGATGACATTATTGAAGTCTATCGCGATACCCCGGAACTGGTGAGCTTCCTGCATCTGCCGGTGCAAAGCGGTTCAGACCGCGTGCTGAACCTGATGGGCCGCACCCATACGGCACTGGAATACAAAGCGATTATCCGTAAGCTGCGCGCGGCGCGTCCCGACATTCAGATAAGCTCTGACTTTATCGTTGGCTTCCCGGGCGAAACCACCCAGGATTTCGAGCAGACCATGAAGCTGATTGCCGAGGTCAACTTTGACGTCAGCTACAGCTTTATCTTCTCTGCCCGTCCAGGTACGCCCGCCGCTGATATGGTGGACGATGTACCGGAAGAGGACAAAAAACAGCGTCTGTACATTTTACAAGAGCGCATCACTCAGCAGGCGATGGCCTGGAGCCGCCGTATGCTTGGTACCACCCAGCGTATTCTGGTGGAAGGCACTTCACGTAAGAGCGTAATGGAGCTTTCTGGCCGTACGGAAAATAACCGCGTGGTGAACTTCGAGGGCACCCCGGATATGATCGGTAAATTCGTCGATGTGGAAATCACCGATGTGCTGACCAACTCCCTGCGTGGCGTGGTCGTGCGCACGGAAGATCAGATGGGCCTGCGCATCAGCGAATCCCCGGAATCGGTGATTGCCCGTACGCGTAAAGAAAATGAGCTGGGTGTGGGTCTTTACCAGCCTTAATCATTGCGGCCTGCCGTCACGGGCAGGCCTTGTTTTCCCCCTCCAGCCCCCCATATCTGTTGTCATGCTTGCGCCTTTTCTCCATGCCGTAAATACTTTCGGTAATGATGACGACATCACGCTGCTCAGCCCGTCGCTGACCGGCTTAAAGGTATAAGAGGATTAATTTGAATACAGAAACCCGCGAAATCAGCCTTGAACCCGCCGATAACGAACGTCTGCTGAGCCTGTGCGGCCCGTTTGACGACAACGTGAAACAGCTTGAACGCCGTCTGGGTATCGAAATCAACCGCCGTGATAACCACTTCAAACTGACCGGTCGCCCGATCAGCGTGAATGCGGCTGCCGATATTCTGCGTAGCCTGTACGTTGACACCGCCCCGATGCGCGGCCAGACGCAGGAGATCGAGCCTGAGCAGATCCATCTGGCGATCAAAGAAGCCCGCGTGCTGGAACAGAGTGCGGACAGCGTGCCGGAATACGGCAAGGCAATCCACATTAAAACCAAGCGCGGCGTGATCAAACCCCGTACGCCGAATCAGGCGCAGTATGTCGCCAACATTCTCGATCACGACATCACCTTCGGCGTGGGGCCTGCCGGTACCGGTAAAACCTACCTCGCCGTGGCCGCTGCCGTCGATGCTCTGGAGCGTCAGGACGTGCGCCGTATTCTGCTGACCCGCCCGGCGGTGGAAGCCGGTGAAAAACTGGGCTTCCTGCCTGGTGATTTAAGCCAGAAAGTGGATCCGTATCTGCGCCCGCTGTATGACGCCCTGTTCGAAATGCTCGGCTTCGAGAAGGTGGAAAAGCTCATTGAGCGTAACGTGATCGAAGTGGCACCGCTGGCGTACATGCGTGGCCGTACATTAAACGATGCGTTTATCATTCTTGATGAGAGTCAGAACACCACCATCGAACAGATGAAGATGTTCCTGACGCGTATCGGCTTTAACTCGAAAGCCGTCATCACCGGTGACGTGACGCAGATTGACCTGCCGCGTAACCTGAAATCCGGCCTGCGCCATGCCATTGAAGTGCTGGCTGAGGTGGATGAGATCAGCTTCAACTTCTTCCACAGCGAAGACGTGGTGCGCCACCCGGTAGTGGCCCGTATCGTCAACGCCTACGAGGCCTGGGAAGAGGCCGACCAAAAACGTAAAGCTGAACTGGCCGCCGAGCGCAAACGCGAAGCCCAGCAGCAGGAGCAAAAATGAGTTCTGTGATACTCGATTTACAACTGGCCTGCGAGGATAACGCAGGCCTGCCGTCTGAAGCGCAGTTTCAGGGCTGGCTGAATGCGGTGATCCCCCAGTTCCAGGAAGAGTCGGAAGTCACCATCCGCGTGGTGGATGACGCTGAAAGCCATGAGCTGAATCTGACGTATCGCGGCAAGGATAAGTCCACTAACGTGCTGTCGTTTCCCTTTGAAGCGCCGCCGGGAATTGAAATGCCGCTGCTGGGCGATCTGATTATCTGCCGTCAGGTGGTGGAACAGGAAGCCCGTGAGCAGGGAAAACCGCTGGACGCGCACTGGGCGCATATGGTCATTCACGGCAGTTTGCACCTGCTGGGTTATGATCATATCGAAGATGAAGAAGCGGAAGAGATGGAAGGCATTGAAACAGAGATAATGCTTGCTCTGGGCTATGAGGATCCGTACATTGCCGAGAAGGAGTAGTCAGTGCGCCGGGTTACCGGCGCGCCTGCTCAACATGCCGTCTGGCGCTGAGTTTACGCGTGACGTGCGACGTTTTGACTAACATGAGATCCCACACGACGCCATGAGCGACGACAATTCCCACAGTAACGACACACTTAACAGCAAAAAGGGGTTCTTTTCCCTCTTACTGAGCCAGCTTTTCCACGGTGAACCTAAAAACCGCGATGAATTACTGGCGCTAATCCGTGATTCCGGGCAGAACGATCTTATCGATGAAGATACGCGTGACATGCTCGAAGGGGTAATGGATATCGCCGACCAGCGCGTCCGCGACATCATGATCCCCCGCTCGCAAATGATCACCCTCAAACGCAATCAAAAACTGGATGAATGTCTCGACGTTATCATCGAGTCTGCGCATTCGCGTTTTCCGGTGATCAGCGAAGACAAAGATCATATTGAAGGGATTCTGATGGCCAAAGATCTGCTGCCGTTTATGCGCAGCGATGCTGAAGCCTTTAGCATGGAAAAAGTGTTACGCCAGGCGGTGGTTGTGCCGGAAAGCAAGCGTGTTGACCGCATGCTGAAAGAGTTCCGTTCACAGCGTTACCACATGGCGATCGTCATTGATGAATTTGGTGGCGTTTCAGGTCTGGTGACCATCGAAGATATTCTTGAGTTGATCGTCGGGGAAATCGAAGACGAATACGACGAAGAAGAGGATATCGAGTTCCGCCAGCTCAGCCGTCATACCTGGACGGTACGTGCGCTGGCACCGATTGAAGACTTTAACGAAACCTTCGGCACGAACTTCAGCGACGAAGAAGTGGATACCATCGGCGGCCTGGTGATGCAGGCGTTCGGGCACCTGCCTGCGCGCGGCGAATCCATCGACATTGATGGTTACCAGTTTAAAGTTGCGATGGCCGACAGCCGCCGTATTATTCAGGTTCACGTCAGAATACCGGATGATTCTCCCCAGCCAAAACTGGACGAATAAAATCATTACTGGATGAATAAAACCACTACTGGATGAATAAAACCACTACTGGATGAATAAATGGTTTTTGCCCCATTGATGGAACGCCAGCGCTTTCGCCTGCTGCTGGCGCTGATCCTCGGAGCCAGCGGAACGCTGGCTTTTTCTCCTTATGATATCTGGCCCGCCGCGCTGCTGTCCCTGATGGGGCTGCAAGGGCTGACACTCAATCGCCGTCCGTTGCAGGCCGCCTGGATTGGTTATTTCTGGGGACTGGGGCTGTTTGGTTCCGGTATCAACTGGGTTTACGTCAGTATCGCTCAGTTTGGCGGTATGCCAGGCCCGGTGAATATCTTCCTCGTGGTGCTGCTGGCCGCTTACCTGTCGCTGTATACCGGTCTGTTTGCCGGGATCCTCTCGCGCCTGTGGCCGAAAACCAGCTGGCTACGCGTGGCGATTGCCGCGCCTGTCGTCTGGCAACTGACGGAATTCCTGCGCGGCTGGGTGCTGACCGGTTTCCCGTGGTTGCAGTTTGGCTACAGCCAGATCGACGGTCCGCTGAAAGGGCTGGCACCGGTAATGGGTGTGGAAGCGATCAACGCCCTGCTGATGATAGTCAGCGGTCTGCTGGTGCTGGCGCTGGTGACGCGTAACTGGCGTCCGCTGGCAGTAGGCGTGGTGCTGTTCGCGCTGCCCTTCCCGCTGCGTTATATCCAGTGGTATACCCTGCTGCCGGAAAAGGCCACGCAGGTGTCACTGGTGCAGGGTGATATTCCGCAGTCGCTGAAATGGGATGAAAACCAGCTGGTGAATACGCTGGAAATCTATCTTAACCACAGCGAACCGGAGATGGGCAAGTCGCAGCTGATCGTCTGGCCGGAATCCGCCATTCCGGATCTGGAAATTAACCAGCAACGCTTTTTAAGCTCGCTGGACGCGCAGTTACGCGCCAGAGACACGACGCTAATCACCGGCATTGTGGATGCGCGGCTTAACCCGCAGAATCGTTACGATACTTACAACGCCATCATTACGCTGGGTAAAGACAGCGCGTATCGTTATGATTCGCCCAACCGTTACAACAAAAACCACCTGGTGCCGTTTGGCGAGTTTGTGCCGCTGGAGTCGATCCTGCGCCCGCTGGCACCGTTCTTCGATCTGCCGATGTCGTCTTTCAGCCGCGGGCCGTACGTTCAGCCGCAACTGCATGCGCACGGGTTTAACCTGACGCCCGCCATCTGCTATGAAATCATTCTTGGCGAACAGGTGCGGGATAATTTCCGTCCGGATACCGACTTCCTGCTGACCATCTCTAACGACGCCTGGTTCGGTAAATCCATCGGCCCGTGGCAGCACTTCCAGATGGCGCGCATGCGTTCCCTGGAGCTGGCGCGTCCGTTGCTGCGCAGCACCAACAACGGCATTACCGCCGTAATTGGGCCGCAGGGCGAGATTCAGGCGATGATCCCGCAGTTTACCCGTCAGGTCCTGACGACAGAAGTCACCCCAGCCCGTGGGCTCACGCCTTATGCCCGTACCGGTAACTGGCCGCTGTGGATCCTCACCGCGCTCGCCGGATTCGGCGCGCTGGTGATGAGTCTGCGTCAGCGCCGTCACTAATCCCCCTCCTCCGGCCCGGTCGCGCGCAGCGATCCGGGCCTGCAACCTTTCAAAACTGGCACACCTCTTGCTACCTGTTAACAGGTAATGGCGATTTTCTGCGGCACAGCGACGCCCCTGCACCACCAGCGATCGACGGCAGCACTAATTTGGTGCATCCAGCGATTTATGCCTCTAAACGGTGCGGTGCGCCTCGCAAAAATAAACAATATCGCAGCAAAATCTTTACATTAAGCCAGACTAAATGTTAACAAACACGCATAACACTGCACGCTTAAGCAGCAGGATATAACAACACAATCACTCACACTGGGTATCAATGCGTCTCTGGCGCTGACGATGAAGGAGTTGGATATGCAATTACGTAAACTGGCCACAGCAATGCTGGTGATGGGAATGTCCGCCGGCGTGGCGCAGGCTGAAGATGCAGCCCCTGCGGCCGGGCAAAGCACGCTGGAAAAAATCGCTAAAAACGGCGTGATCGTGGTCGGGCACCGTGAATCTTCCGTACCGTTCTCGTATTACGATAACCAGCAAAAAGTTGTTGGTTATTCACAGGATTACTCTAACGCCATTGTTGAAGCGGTGAAGAAAAAGCTCAACAAGCCGGACCTGCAGGTAAAACTGATCCCAATCACCTCGCAAAACCGTATTCCGCTGCTGCAAAATGGCACCTTTGATTTCGAGTGTGGCTCCACCACCAACAACCTGGAACGCCAGAAACAGGCGGCTTTCTCTGACACCATCTTCGTCGTGGGCACCCGTCTGCTGGCGAAGAAAGGCGGCAACGTGAAAGACTTCGCTGATCTGAAAGGTAAAGCGGTTGTGGTCACATCAGGCACCACCTCTGAAGTGCTGCTGCACAAGCTCAACGAAGAGCAGAAAATGGATATGCGCATCATCAGCGCGAAAGATCATGGTGACTCCTTCCGTACGCTGGAAAGCGGTCGTGCCGTGGCCTTTATGATGGACGATGCCCTGCTGGCAGGTGAACGTGCGAAGGCGAAGAAACCGGACAACTGGGAAATCGTGGGCAAGCCGCAATCGCAGGAAGCCTATGGCTGTATGCTGCGTAAAGGCGATACCGAATTCAAAAAGCTGATGGATGACACCATCGCCCAGGCGCAGACCTCTGGCGAAGCCGCGAAATGGTTTGATAAATGGTTCAAAAACCCAATCCCACCAAAAAATCTGAACATGAACTTTGAACTCTCGGATGAGATGAAAGCGCTGTTCAAAGAACCTAACGACAAAGCTCTTAACTAATTAAAACCATTAGGGGCGGGATCTCCTGCCCTCTCGATTGATACGAAGCACGGACAGACTATACGTTGAAGGGTCGTTCCCCCTTCAGCACGAATATTACAGCTTCTTATTAATCTTCGAGGGTAGCGCTGCTACCCTTTTTTTTCAGAGGTACATTATGTCAATAGACTGGAACTGGGGAATTTTCCTGCAACAAGCCCCGTTCGGCAACACCACCTATCTTGGCTGGCTGTGGAGTGGTTTTCAGGTCACGGTCGCGCTGTCGATCACCGCCTGGATCCTCGCTTTCCTGGTTGGCTCTCTGTTTGGCATTCTCCGAACCGTGCCTAACCGGTTCTTGTCGGGAATTGGCACGCTTTACGTCGAATTATTCCGTAACGTGCCGTTAATCGTGCAGTTCTTTACCTGGTATCTGGTGGTCCCTGAACTGCTGCCGGAAGATCTCGGCATGTGGTTTAAGTCTGAACTCGATCCCAACATTCAGTTCTTCCTGTCATCGATGATCTGCCTCGGGCTGTTTACCGCTGCTCGTGTGTGTGAGCAGGTGCGTGCGGCGATTGAGTCACTGCCGCGTGGCCAGAAAAATGCAGGTCTGGCGATGGGCCTGACGCTGCCGCAAACCTATCGCTATGTGCTGCTGCCGAACGCCTATCGGGTGATCGTGCCGCCGATGACCTCTGAGATGATGAACCTGGTAAAAAACTCCGCCATCGCCTCGACTATCGGTCTGGTGGACATGGCGGCGCAGGCAGGTAAATTGCTGGATTATTCCGCGCACGCGTGGGAATCCTTCACCGCCATCACCCTCGCCTATGTCCTGATTAATGCCGTGATCATGCTGGTCATGAACCTGGTTGAACGTAAAGTCCGCCTGCCTGGCAATATGGGAGGCAAATAATGTACGAATTTGACTGGAGTTCAATTATTCCGGCGATGCCCTATCTGCTCGACGGGCTGCTGGTAACGCTAAAAATTACCGTCACGGCGGTCATTGTTGGTATCGTCTGGGGCACCATTCTGGCCGTGCTGCGCATGTCGACGTTCAAGCCGCTGGCCTGGTTTGCCACCGCCTATGTCAACGTGTTCCGCTCCATTCCGCTGGTGATGGTGCTGCTGTGGTTCTACCTGATTGTGCCGGGCCTGTTGCAGGATGTGCTGGGCCTGTCGCCAAAATCTGACATCCGCCTGATTTCCGCGATGGTCGCGTTCTCCATGTTTGAGGCCGCTTATTATTCGGAAATTATCCGCGCGGGTATTCAGAGTATTTCACGCGGACAGTCAAGCGCCGCGCTGGCGCTGGGTATGACCCACTGGCAGTCGATGAAGCTGATTATTCTGCCGCAGGCGTTCCGCGCGATGGTACCGCTGTTGTTAACCCAGGGCATCGTGCTGTTCCAGGATACCTCGCTGGTGTATGTGTTAAGCCTCGCGGACTTCTTCCGCACCGCCTCCACCATCGGCGAGCGCGACGGTACCCAGGTTGAGATGATCCTCTTTGCCGGTTTCGTCTATTTTGTTATCAGTCTCAGTGCTTCACTGTTGGTCAGCTATCTGAAGAAAAGGACAGTTTAATGATTTCCCTGAAAAACGTTTCAAAATGGTATGGTCACTTTCAGGTGCTGACCGACTGCTCCACCACGGTTAAGAAAGGTGAAGTAGTGGTAGTGTGCGGCCCGTCCGGCTCCGGAAAGTCGACGCTGATCAAAACCGTTAACGGCCTTGAGCCGGTGCAGAAGGGTGAGATTGTGGTTAACGGAACGACCGTAACCGACAAGAAAACCAATCTGGCGGCGCTGCGCTCCCATGTCGGCATGGTGTTCCAGCATTTCGAGCTATTCCCGCACCTGTCGATTATCGAAAACCTGACGCTGGCGCAGGTCAAAGTGCTTAAGCGTGATAAAGCGGCCGCCCGTGATAAAGCCAGCAAATTGCTCGAGCGTGTTGGCCTGTCGGCACACGCCACCAAATTCCCGGCCCAGCTGTCCGGTGGCCAGCAGCAGCGTGTGGCTATTGCGCGCGCGCTCTGTATGGATCCAGTGGCGATGCTGTTTGACGAACCCACCTCGGCACTGGATCCGGAGATGATCAACGAAGTGCTGGACGTGATGGTCGAGCTGGCGCAGGAAGGCATGACCATGATGGTAGTGACGCACGAAATGGGCTTTGCGCGGAAAGTAGCCAGCCGCGTGATCTTTATGGATGAAGGGAAAATCGTCGAGGATTCGCCGAAAGAAGAGTTCTTCGCCAACCCGGCGTCCGATCGCGCGAAAGATTTCCTCGCCAAAATCCTGCATTAATCCTTCCGGCGCGCAGAGCATATCTGCGCGCCGCTTCACGTTTTATATCCCCCTCAGTCGTCTGCCTTACGGTGTCGCGTTACCCTTGTCACAAAACATCACGGATAAGGAACACCAATGGCACTGCCCATAATAATTGATTGCGATCCGGGTCATGATGACGCCATCGCCCTCGTGCTCGCCCTTGCCTCCCCGGAGCTGGACGTGAAAGCCGTCACCTCTTCTGCCGGAAACCAGACGCCGGACAAAACGCTCAATAATGTGCTGCGTATGCTGACGCTGCTCAAACGCGGCGATATTCCCGTCGCCGGTGGCGCGGTCAAACCGCTGATGCGCGAGCTTATCATCGCCGATAACGTTCACGGCGAAAGCGGCCTTGATGGCCCGACGTTACCCGCCCCCGGTTTTGCCCCGCAGCCCTGCACCGCCGTTGAACTAATGGCAAAAACCCTGCGTGAAAGCGAAGAGCCGGTCACGCTGGTAGCCACCGGGCCGCAAACCAATGTGGCGCTGCTGCTAAACAGCCATCCGGAACTGCATGAAAAAATCGCGCGTATTGTGATCATGGGCGGTGCCATGGCACCGGGTAACTGGACGCCTGCCGCCGAATTTAATATTTATGTCGATCCGGAAGCGGCGGAAATCGTTTTTCAGTCCGGCATTCCGGTGGTGATGGCCGGGCTGGATGTCACCCATAAAGCACAGATCCACGCCGCGGATGTGGCGCGTTTTCGCGCCATCGGTAACCCGGTTGCCGTCATCGTGGCGGAACTGCTCGACTTCTTTATGGAATACCATAAACAGGAAAAATGGGGCTTTGTCGGCGCGCCGCTGCACGATCCCTGCACCATCGCCTGGCTGCTGAAACCGGAAATCTTTACCACGGTGGAGCGCTGGGTCGGCGTGGAAACTCGCGGGCAGTACACCCAGGGCATGACGGTCGTGGATTACTATTTCCTGACCGGCAATACGCCGAATGCAACAGTGATGATGGATATCGATCGCGGGGCATTTGTGGATTTACTGGCCGAACGGCTGGCGTTCTACGGGGAATAAGGCGTGATGGCCGGAGACGCCTGTGCGCTCCGGCCTGCAATATTACGGCTCGAAGGGACGGCGCTGGAACTGGTCATGACCGCACTTCGGACATAACGGCAGCGCATCCGGCGTGTACACCGCGAGATGGAAATGGCACTTTTCACAGACTAAGTTACCAAGTCCTACCACTTCCCCGCTGTGATAGACCCCGTGGTGATTGAGATCGGAAAACACCTCCCGCCACTCCAACTGCGTTTTGTCGGTAATGTCTGCCAGCTGCTGCCAGACACTCTCTTTAATCACCCGCATAAAGACGCTGTCGGTCAGTTCGCCCTGGCTTTCCCCATAGCTGCGGGCAAACTCTTCCAGATCGCGGCGAATGGCGCGCAGCAATTCATCAATTTCGGTTCGCGTTAACTCCCCGGTCTGGGTGGCGTGTAGTCTTGCCTGCTCCACAAGCGCATCAATGTCGCGCTCGCCGTTCTGCAGGCGTTCGGTCAGCGTGCCGACCAGTTCACGGTAGTATTGAGCAACCTTGTTCATCCTTTCGCCTCCGGGCTTAGTAACACCTTCTAATAATAGACGTTATTTGCAGGGTACTTTGCCAGCCGCCGCACAGAGTGTGTAAATTCCTGCAAGGATCGACGTCCCTCGTTTTATGCGAAAGGCTGTTTTGAGACGGGCGTTTGGGCTATGCTATGCGGATCTGAGACATCACATCTAATGCTACGCTTGTAGCTGTATTGAAAACAGGATCACTGGCTGCCATGCAAGAGCAATACCGCCCGGAAGAGATAGAATCGAAAGTCCAGCAGCACTGGGACGAGAAGCGCACATTTGAAGTAACCGAAGACGAGAGCAAAGAGAAGTATTACTGCCTGTCGATGCTTCCCTATCCTTCTGGTCGACTACACATGGGCCACGTCCGTAACTACACCATTGGCGACGTTATTGCCCGTTACCAGCGTATGCTGGGCAAAAACGTCCTGCAGCCGATTGGCTGGGATGCTTTTGGCCTGCCGGCTGAAGGCGCGGCGGTAAAGAATAAAACCGCACCGGCCCCGTGGACGTACGACAACATCAATTACATGAAAAACCAGCTCAAAATGCTGGGCTTTGGTTACGACTGGAGCCGCGAGCTGGCGACCTGTACGCCGGAATACTATCGCTGGGAACAGCTGTTCTTCACCGAGCTGTATAAAAAAGGCCTGGTCTACAAGAAAACCTCCGCAGTGAACTGGTGCCCGAACGACCAGACCGTGCTGGCGAACGAACAGGTTATCGACGGCTGCTGCTGGCGCTGCGATACCAAAGTTGAGCGTAAAGAGATCCCGCAGTGGTTCATTAAAATCACCGCCTACGCAGAAGAGCTGTTAAACGATCTGGATACCCTTGATCACTGGCCAGACACCGTTAAAACCATGCAGCGCAACTGGATCGGTCGTTCCGAAGGCGTGGAAATCACCTTTGACGTGCAGGGCCATGACAGCAAGCTGACGGTTTACACCACCCGTCCGGACACCTTTATGGGTGCCACCTATCTGGCGGTGGCTGCCGGTCACCCGCTGGCGCAGGCCGCCGCGGAAAATAATCCGGCGCTGGCAACCTTCATCGATGAATGCCGCAATACCAAAGTGGCGGAAGCCGACATGGCGACGATGGAGAAAAAAGGCGTTGATACCGGCTTCAAAGCAATCCACCCGCTGACCGGCGAAGCCATCCCGGTATGGGCCGCAAACTTCGTGCTGATGGAGTACGGTACAGGCGCAGTGATGGCGGTTCCGGGCCACGATCAGCGTGACTATGAGTTTGCCACCAAATACGGCCTGACCATCAAGCCGGTTATTCTGACCGCAGACGGCGCTGAACCGGATCTGTCCGAACAGGCGCTGACGGAAAAAGGCACCCTGTTTAACTCCGGCGAATTTAGCGGCCTGAGCTTCGAAGAAGGCTTTAACGCCATTGCCGACAAGCTGGCGGCGCTGGGCGTCGGCGAGCGTAAAGTGAACTACCGTCTGCGCGACTGGGGCGTTTCCCGTCAGCGTTACTGGGGTGCGCCGATCCCGATGGTAACCCTGGAAGACGGTACCGTGATCCCAACCCCTGCCGATCAGCTGCCGGTGATCCTGCCGGAAGATGTGGTCATGGACGGCATCACCAGCCCGATCAAAGCCGATCCGGAGTGGGCGAAAACCACCGTCAACGGTCAGCCGGCACTGCGTGAAACCGATACCTTCGACACCTTTATGGAGTCGTCCTGGTACTATGCGCGTTACACCTGCCCGCAGCACACCGACGGCATGCTGGATCCGAAAGCCGCGAACTACTGGCTGCCGGTCGACATTTACATTGGTGGTATTGAACACGCCATCATGCACCTGCTCTATTTCCGCTTCTTCCATAAACTGATGCGCGACGCGGGAATGGTCACCTCCAGTGAACCGGCGAAGCAACTGCTGTGTCAGGGGATGGTGCTGGCGGATGCCTTCTACTACGTGGGCGCAAACGGCGAGCGTAACTGGGTGTCTCCGAAAGACGCTATCGTTGAGCGCGACGAGAAAGGCCGCATCGTGAAAGCGAAAGACGCCGACGGCCATGAGCTGGTGTATACCGGCATGAGCAAAATGTCCAAGTCGAAAAACAACGGTATCGACCCGCAGGAAATGGTTGAACGTTACGGCGCGGACACCGTGCGTCTGTTTATGATGTTCGCCTCTCCGGCAGACATGACGCTGGAATGGCAGGAATCCGGTGTGGAAGGTGCGAACCGCTTCCTGAAACGCGTCTGGAAACTGGTGTATGAGCATACCTCGCAGGGCGCCGTTGCCCCGCTGGACGTGGCAAGCCTGAGCGACGAGCAGAAAGCGCTGCGTCGTGATGTACATAAAACCATTGCGAAAGTGACCGACGATATTGGTCGCCGTCAGACCTTTAACACCGCGATCGCGGCTATTATGGAACTGATGAACAAGCTGGCGAAAGCGCCGCTGGAGGGCGAGCAGGATCGCGCCCTGATGCAGGAAGCGCTGCTGGCGGTTGTGCGTATGCTCAACCCGTTCACACCGCACGCCTGCTTCACGCTGTGGCAGGAACTGCATGGCGAAGGCGATATCGACAACGCGCCGTGGCCGCAGGCTGACGAAAACGCGATGGTGGAAGATTCCACCTTAGTGGTTGTGCAGGTGAACGGCAAAGTGCGTGGTAAAATCACCGTACCTGTCGATGCTACCGAACAACAGGTTCGCGAACGCGCGGGTCAGGAACATCTGGTCGCGAAATATCTTGAGGGCGTTACCGTACGTAAAGTGATTTATGTGCCGGGTAAACTGCTCAATCTGGTCGTTGGCTAAGCGCGGGAGGAAGCGTGCGATATCTGGCAACAGTATTACTCTCTCTGGCGGTGCTCGTCACCGCCGGGTGCGGCTGGCATTTACGGAATACCACCCAGGTTCCCGCCGAAATGAAAACCATCATTTTCGACTCCGGGGATCCCTATGGTCCGTTAAGCCGTGCGGTACGTACACAATTGCGTCTGAACGGTGTTGAAGTAGCTGAAAAAGGAAGCACACGTCAGGATATTCCTTCCCTTCGTCTCGGGACAGCAACGCTCTCGCAAGATACAGCGTCGATTTTCCAGAACGGACGTACCGCTGAATATCAGATGGTTATGGATGTGTGGGCCTCATTAATGATCCCTGGTCGAGGTATCTACCCTTTGAAAACAAAGGTATATCGGTCATTCTTTGATAACCCGCAAAACGCGCTGGCAAAAGATGCCGAACAAACGATGATTATCCAGGAAATGTACGACAAAGCAGCGGAACAGCTTATCCGTCAGTTGCCAAGTGCCTACACCGCCAGTGAAGATGCCGATGTGCCGGTGACCACACCCGATGTTGCGCCCAGTGCCCCAACATCTTTAGGTAACTGATGCTGAAGCTGTACCCTGAACAACTCCGCGCGCAGCTCAATGAAGGGCTGCGCGCGGCGTATCTGCTACTTGGTAATGATCCGCTGTTATTGCAGGAAAGTCAGGATCTGGTGCGCGCTGCGGCGGTCGCCCAGGGGTTTGACGAGCATCACAGCGTAAACATTGATGCCAGCACCGACTGGTCTACCCTCTTTTCGCTGTGCCAGGCGATGAGCCTGTTTGCCAGCCGTCAGACGCTGTTAATACAGCTTCCCGACAACGGCCCGAATGCCGCCATCAATGAACAGCTCGCCACGCTGATCAGTCTGCTGCATGACGATCTGCTGCTGATGGTGCGGGGCAACAAACTGACCAAAGCGCAGGAAAATGCGGCCTGGTTTACCGCGCTGGCGGATCGCTCAGTGATGGTCACCTGCCAGACGCCGGAACAGGCGCAGCTGCCCCGCTGGGTGGCGAACCGCGCAAAACAGAATAATCTTCAGCTTGATGACGCCGCCAGCCAGCTGCTGTGCTACTGCTATGAAGGCAACCTGCTGGCGCTGGCGCAGGCGCTGGATCGTCTGGCGCTGCTGTGGCCTGATGGTAAGCTAACATTGCCGCGTGTAGAACAGGCGGTGAATGACGCAGCGCACTTTACGCCGTTTCACTGGGTGGATACGCTGCTCGCCGGGAAGAGCAAACGTGCGCTGCATATCCTGCAACAATTGCGCCTTGAAGGCTGCGAGCCAGTGATCCTGCTGCGTACCCTGCAACGGGAACTGCTGCTACTGGTGACGTTAAAGCGTCAGTCGGCCAGCACGCCGCTGCGCACGCTGTTTGATAAACATCGCGTCTGGCAGAACCGCCGGGCCGTGACCACCGAGGCGCTGAACCGGCTCAGTGAGGAACAGTTGCGCCATGCGGTACATTTGCTCTCCCGCACCGAATTAACGGTGAAGCAGGACTACGGGCAATCGGTATGGGCGGAGCTGGAAGGACTTTCTCTGCTACTCTGTCATAAAGCACTGGCCGACATTTTTATTGATGGTTGAGATGAATCAGTTACAGGCATTGTTTGGCGGCACCTTTGATCCGGTTCATTACGGGCATCTTAAACCCGTGGAAGCGCTGGCAAACCTGATCGGTCTGTCGCGCGTCATTATCATGCCCAATAACGTGCCGCCGCACCGCCCGCAGCCGGAAGCCAGCGCACTGCAACGTAAGACGATGATCCAGCGCGCCATAGCCGATAAGCCGCTGTTTACCCTCGACGAGCGGGAACTGCAACGCGATACGCCCTCCTGGTCATCGCAGACCCTACAGGCGTGGCGGGAAGAGCAAGGTCCGACGCGGCCACTGGCTTTTATTATCGGTCAGGATTCCCTGCTCTCTTTCCCCACCTGGCACCGCTATGAAACCATCCTCGATAACTGCCATTTACTGGTCTGCCGTCGGCCTGGCTATCCACAACAGATGGCAGATGAGGCCCACCAGCAGTGGCTTGAGCAGCATCTGACGCACCGTATCGACGATCTGCATGCCCTGCCCGCCGGGAAGATTTTCCTTGCGGAAACGCCGTGGCTGAATATCTCTGCCACACTGATCCGTGAGCGGCTGTCGCACGGCGAAGCCTGCGACGACTTGCTGCCGGAAAGCGTGCTGGATTACATCAAACAGCAGGGCCTGTATCGTTAAGCACCGCCTGTAATGCAGCAATCAAACGATCGTTCTGCGCCTGACTCCGTACCGCCACCCGATAGTAACGTCCATCCAGCCCCGGATAGTTACTGCAACTGCGGATCAAAATATGCTGCTCCAGCAGCGCACGCTGTAAATCCATCCCCGGCACGTCGCAACGCAAAAAAAGATAATTCGCCACCCCCGGCCAGAGTTTCAGCCCCGGCAACGCACTCAGCGCCTGCTGCAACCGCGGCCTTTCCCTGGCGATCCACTGCCAGGTGGCGCGCTGATAATCCGTATCCTGCAACAGGATCTCCCCTGCCAGTGCGGCAAATGCATTGATTGACCAGGGCATCTGCCGCTGGCGTAAGCGCTCCACCGCCCGGGCATTGCTGTTGATCAGATAGCCGAGCCGCAGCCCAGGAATGGCATAGAATTTCGTTAATGAGCGCAGCACCCAGACGTGCGGATTAGCGGCAAGATAAGGAATAAATCCGCAGTGGCCTTCGATAAAATCGATAAAGGCTTCATCCAGGATCAGGGCGATCCCCAGCGTCTGACAGCGGGCAGCGATAGCCAGCAGTAGCGTTTCATCAGGCAGTAAACCGGTCGGATTATTGGGCGTACAGAGAAAAAGACAGTCGAGATCGGCAGTCAGCACCTCCAGAATTGCTCCGGTGAGCTGCCAGCCTTCCTCTTCACGCAGCGCAAAATCCTCCACCACGCACCCGGCCCGCGTAAGCGCGCGGCGATATTCCGCAAAACCCGGCGTCACCAGCAACGCCCGGCGCGGTGCAAGGCCATCGACCAGGGTGAAAATCGCCTCCGTCTCGCCATTGCCCGCCAGCAGCCAGCCCGCGGGTATCTGATGATGCGCGGCCAGCGCCTGATGCAGACGCTGATATTCCACATCCGGGTAACGTTCAGCAAGGTGCAGGTGTTCCGTCAGTGCCTGCCGCAACGAGGCGGGCATCCCGGCAGGATTGATATTGGCGCTGAAATCCAGCAGGGCATCGGGTGCGATCCCAAGTAAGTCTGCCGCCTCGCGGATATTACCGCCGTGGGCGCTGGTAAATAAAGCCATCGGTGAGCTCCCGGTCAAGGGGGTATCTTAGCGAAAAAACCGTGCGCGCTCAGCGTGCAATGATAGACTTCATGCAGAAAAGATCAGGAGGATACACTATGCGACTGTGGCTTGTGCGTCACGGAGAAACCGAAGCAAACGTCGCCGGTCTGTACAGCGGCCATGCGCCGACCTCGTTGACGCCGCGCGGCATAGCCCAGGCGACCGCGCTGCATTCGCTGCTGCACAACGTGCCTTTCGATCAGGTCTTGTGCAGCGCCCTTGAACGCGCGCAGCATACCGCCCGGGTGGTATTGGGCAACCGCGACATCCCGCTGCATACCACGCCCCTGCTTAATGAGATGTTTTTTGGCGACTGGGAACTGCGCCATCACCGCGATCTCAAACGGGAAGATGCTGAAAACTACGCTGCCTGGTGCCTGGACTGGCAAAACGCCGTGCCCACTAACGGGGAAGGATTTCAGGATTTTTCACAGCGCGTACAACAATTTATTGCCGGACTGCGTGACTGGCAGCATCACGACAACCTGCTGATTGTCAGCCATCAGGGCGTGATCAGCGTACTTATCGCTACCCTGCTTAAGATGCCCGCCGCCTCACTGTGGCATTTTCGCGTCGAACAGGGGGCGTGGAGCGCTATCGATTTTTATGAGGATTTTGCCACCCTGAGCGTGCTGAACAGCCGCGCGGTCTGGCAGCCAGATGCCGGATAATCGTCCTGCGCGTCATTACGTGATTGACACGCCCGGCAAGGCTGTTATCCTCCGCTGCCGGACTTGCCCCGCCATGCAGAGTCTTTAAGAAATTGTTTTACAAAAATGGCGATGCAATCTCCTGCCGCGGGTGGGATGATAGCCCACTTTCAAAAATCTTACTGGCGGCATGTGTCCCGCCAGAATGACAGTTCAGTTATACTGTCATACCTTCATTAATGACTATATGTACGCTCCCAGGGGGAACACTTGCAGGGTAAAGCACTCCAGGATTTTGTTATCGACAAAATTGATGACCTGAAAGGCCAGGACATCGTAAAAATTGACGTTCAGGGTAAGTCCAGTATCACTGACTGCATGATTATTTGCACCGGCACCTCCAGCCGCCATGTGATGTCCATTGCCGACCACGTGGTGCAGGAATCGCGCAAAGCGGGCATGCTGCCGCTGGGTGTGGAAGGCGAAAACGTCGCCGACTGGGTGGTGGTCGATTTAGGTGATGTGATTGTTCACGTCATGCAGGCAGAGAGCCGCGCGCTGTACGAGCTGGAAAAACTCTGGAGTTAATGCGTGAAGCTGCAACTGGTCGCCGTCGGCACCAAAATGCCGGACTGGGTACAAACCGGCTTTACTGAATATCTGCGTCGTTTTCCGAAGGACATGCCGTTCGAGCTGGTAGAAATTCCGGCCGGAAAACGCGGTAAGAACGCCGATATCAAACGCATTCTCGATAAAGAGGGTGAGTTAATGCTGGCTGCGGCTGGCAAAAACCGCATTGTCACCCTCGATATTCCAGGTAAACCCTGGGATACGCCGCAACTGGCTCATGAACTGGAACGCTGGAAGCAGGACGGACGCGACGTCAGCCTGCTGATCGGCGGGCCGGAAGGGTTATCCCCCGCCTGTAAAGCGGCAGCTGAACAAAGTTGGTCCCTCTCTGCACTGACGCTCCCCCACCCGCTGGTTCGGGTTCTGGTGGCAGAAAGTCTCTATCGTGCATGGAGCATTACTACCAACCATCCTTATCACCGAGAGTAATGAGACCAGGTAGATTACGCAGCGGATGAAATTACAGAATTCTTTTCGCGACTATACGGCTGAGTCCGCGCTGTTCGTGCGCCGGGCAGTGGTCGCCTTTACGGGGATTTTGCTGCTTTCTGGTGTTCTGATCGCCAACCTTTATAACCTGCAAATTCTCCGTCACACCGACTACCAGACGCGCTCAAACGAAAACCGCATCAAACTGGTGCCTATCGCCCCCAGTCGCGGCATTATTTACGATCGTAACGGCATCCCCCTGGCGCTCAACCGCACCATTTATCAGGTGGAGATGATGCCGGAAAAAGTCGATAACGTGCAGCAGACGCTGGATGCGCTGCGTGGCGTCGTCGATCTGACCGATGAAGACATCGCCAACTTCAAAAAAGAGCGCGCCCGCTCGCACCGGTTTACCTCTATTCCTGTGAAATCCAACCTCACGGAAGTGCAGGTCGCGCGCTTTGCCGTTAACCAGTACCGTTTTCCCGGCGTCGAAGTCAAAGGCTACAAACGCCGCTATTATCCCTATGGCTCTGCCCTCACCCATGTGATCGGCTACGTGTCCAAAATCAACGACAGCGATGTGAAGCGCCTCGATAAAGATGGCAAGCTGGCTAACTACGCCGCAACCCATGACATCGGCAAACAGGGGATTGAGCGTTATTACGAAGACGTGCTGCACGGGCAAACCGGTTACGAAGAGGTCGAGGTTAACAACCGTGGCCGCGTGATCCGTCAGCTCAAAGAAGTGCCGCCGCAGGCCGGGCATGACATCACCCTGACGCTGGATCTGAAATTACAGAGCTATATTGAAACCCTGCTGGCAGGCAGCCGTGCGGCCGTAGTGGTGACCGATCCGCGCACCGGCGGCATTCTGGCAATGGTATCCATGCCGAGCTATAACCCGAATTTATTCGTCGACGGCATCTCCAGTAAAGATTACAGCGCGCTGCTTAACGATCCGAATACTCCGCTGGTCAACCGTGCCACTCAGGGCGTCTATCCCCCGGCATCGACGGTTAAACCTTACGTCGCCGTATCCGCCTTAAGCTCAGGGGTGATCACCCGTAATACCAGCCTGTTTGACCCCGGCTGGTGGCAGCTGCCCGGCTCCGAGAAGCGCTATCGCGACTGGAAAAAGTGGGGCCATGGTCATCTGAATATCACCAAATCGCTGGAGGAATCTGCGGATACCTTCTTCTATCAGGTCGCCTATGACATGGGTATTGACCGCCTTTCCGAGTGGATGAGCAAGTTCGGCTACGGTAAATATACCGGTATCGATCTGTCGGAAGAGCGTTCCGGCAATATGCCAACCCGCGAATGGAAGCTGAAACGCTTTAAAAAACCCTGGTATCAGGGTGACACCATTCCGGTAGGTATCGGCCAGGGTTACTGGACGGCGACGCCGATCCAGATGAACAAGGCAATGATGATCCTGATTAACGACGGCGTGGTGAAAGTCCCGCATCTGTTAATGAGCACGCTGGAAAATGGTCAGCAGGTGCCGTGGAAACAGCCGGAACAGCCGCCGGTAGGCGATATTCATTCCGGCTACTGGGAAATCGCCAAAGACGGTATGTATGGCGTGGCGAACCGTCCCAACGGTACCGGGCATAAGTATTTCGCGAATGCCCCGTATAAAGTGGCGGCGAAATCCGGTACTGCGCAGGTCTTTGGACTGAAGGCGAATGAAACCTATAACGCGCACAAGATTGCTGAACGTCTGCGTGACCACAAACTGATGACGGCCTTTGCGCCGTACGATAAACCCCAGGTCGCGGTGGCGATTATTCTGGAGAACGGCGGTGCCGGCCCTGCGGTCGGTACCATCATGCGCCAGATCCTCGACCACATTATGCTGGGTGATAACAATACCGAATTGCCTGCGGAAAACCCGGCAACCGCGGCAGCAGAGGACCAATAATCATGACGGATAATCCGAACAAGAAATCGTTCTGGGATAAAATCCATATCGACCCGACGCTACTGCTGATTATTCTGGCCCTGCTGACCTACAGCGCGCTGGTGATCTGGAGCGCCAGCGGCCAGGATATTGGTATGACCGAACGTAAGATCGGGCAGATCGCCATGGGTCTGGTGGTCATGGTGGTGATGGCGCAAATCCCGCCGCGCGTGTATGAAGGCTGGGCGCCCTATCTCTATATTTTCTGCGTCATTTTACTGGTGGCGGTAGACGCCTTTGGGGCGATCTCTAAAGGCGCGCAGCGCTGGCTGGATCTGGGGATTGTGCGTTTTCAGCCGTCAGAGATCGCTAAAATCGCCGTGCCGCTGATGGTGGCGCGCTTTATCAACCGCGACGTTTGCCCGCCTTCGCTGAAAAATACCGCGATTGCGCTGGTGCTGATCTTTATGCCGACGCTGCTGGTGGCGGCGCAGCCGGACCTCGGAACCTCGATCCTCGTGGCGCTCTCCGGACTGTTCGTGCTGTTCCTCTCCGGCCTGAGCTGGCGTCTGATCGGCATCGCGGCGCTGCTGCTGGCGGCGTTTATCCCGATCCTGTGGTTCTTCCTGATGCATGATTATCAGCGGCAGCGCGTAATGATGCTGCTCGATCCGGAAACCGATCCGCTGGGCGCAGGCTATCATATTATTCAGTCGAAAATTGCGATTGGCTCCGGCGGGCTGCGGGGGAAAGGCTGGCTGCACGGTACGCAGTCGCAGCTTGAGTTTCTGCCCGAACGCCATACGGACTTTATCTTTGCGGTGGTGGCGGAAGAGCTGGGTCTGGTGGGTTTCCTCGTACTGCTGGCGCTCTATTTACTGCTCATTATTCGTGGGCTGTATATTGCCGCCCGCGCGCAGACCACCTTTGGCCGCGTGATGGCCGGTGGCTTAATGCTGATTTTGTTTGTTTATGTCTTCGTAAATATTGGTATGGTGAGCGGTATTCTGCCGGTGGTGGGTGTTCCGCTACCGCTGGTCAGTTATGGAGGCTCCGCTCTCATCGTACTCATGGCCGGGTTTGGTATTGTGATGTCTATTCATACCCACCGGAAAATGTTGTCAAAAAGCGTATAAGAGGTGCGCAATGCGTAAGCAATGGCTTGCAGTCTGCATAGCAACAGGATTACTGGCAGCATGTACAAGTGACACTCAGCAACAACCCGCCCCCGTTGCGCCGCAGCCTGCGGTGTGTAACGGTCCGGTTGTTGAGATTGGCGGGGCTGAGCCGCGCTATGAGACACTCAACCCTGCCGTGAATCAGGATTACGAGCGCGATGGCAAGCGTTACAAAATTGTCCAGGATCCGTCACGTTTCAGTCAGGCGGGTCTGGCGGCCATTTATGATGCCGAACCGGGCAGCAATCTGACCGCCTCCGGCGAAGCTTTTGATCCGATGCAGCTTACCGCCGCGCACCCGACGCTGCCGGTACCGAGCTACGCACGTATCACCAACCTGGCGAACGGCCGTATGATCGTGGTACGCATCAACGATCGCGGGCCGTACGGCAGCGATCGCGTGATTTCGCTCTCCCGCGCTGCCGCTGACCGGTTGAACAATTCGAATAACACCAAAGTGCGCATCGATCCGATTGTCGTGGCACAGGATGGCACACTGTCCGGGCCAGGCACCGCCTGTACCACGGTGGCGAAACAGACTTACGCCTTACCGGCACGCCCGGATCTGACCGGCGGAATGGGCAGCGCGTCCAGTATTCCGGAGCCTGCACAACCTCAGGCCGACGTGCAGCCGATCAGTAATGACACGCTGAAAAGTGATAACGCCATGGGCGCACCGGTCAGCAGCGGCGGTTTCCTTGGCGCGCCAACCACGCTCGCCAACGGTGTTCTGGAGGGTAGTGAACCGCCCGCCACGCCAACAGAACCGGTTGCCGCCGCCCCTGTCTCTGCGCCCGCTGCCACGGCGGTGACGCCTGCCGCTCCGGTTACCGTACCGGGCTCAGTCCAGGGGAACGTCGCGGCGCCAGCCACCACTGGCACCACCAGCGGCTATGTCGTGCAGGTGGGTGCGGTCAGCGATCAGACGCGTGCGCAGCAGTATCAGCAGCGTCTGGCGCAGCAGTTCTCCGTACCGGGCCGTGTTGTGCAAAACGGCGCAGTATGGCGTATTCAGTTAGGGCCGTTTGGCAGCAAGGCTGACGCCAGTGCGTTACAGTCGCGCTTACAAAGCGAAGCACAACTGCAGTCATTTATTGCCAGCGCGCAGTAAATAAAATAGCAAGGCATCTTACTTTGTCAGTTTGTGTAAGTTTCATTCACAAATCATGCGGAAAGTCGGATGCCTGCCATTATAGCTTTTGCTATAGTAAGGCACTTTTTTTCACTCCATCACGGATGTCGTTGTTCTGACCATGAAGACCACTTTTTCCGTTCGTTTCGTGAAGCGCCTCGCGCTCACCACCGTGCTGACAGCCGCAACCCTGTCTGCTGCCCATGCCGATGACCTGAACATCAAAACCATGATCCCCGGCGTGCCGCAGATCGATGCCGAGTCTTACATCCTGATTGATTACAACTCCGGTAAAGTGCTGGCCGAGCAAAATGCTGATGCCCGCCGCGATCCGGCAAGTCTGACCAAAATGATGACCAGCTACGTCATCGGCCAGGCCATGAAAGCCGGCAAGTTCAAGGAAACGGACCTGGTAACCATCAACAATGATGCCTGGGCGACCGGTAACCCGGTGTTCAAGGGCTCCTCGCTGATGTTCCTGAAGCCAGGCATGCAGGTGCCGGTATCACAGCTGATCCGTGGTATTAACCTGCAATCCGGTAACGACGCCTGCGTGGCGATGGCCGATTTTGCCGCGGGCAGCCAGGATGCGTTTGTTGGTCTGATGAACAGCTACGTCACCGCGCTGGGCCTGAAAAACTCCCATTTCGAAACGGTGCATGGTCTGGATGCCGATGGCCAGTACAGCTCCGCGCGCGATATGGCGCTGATCGGCCAGGCGCTGATCCGTGATGTCCCGAACGAATACACTATCTATAAAGAAAAAGAGTTCACCTTTAACGGTATCCGTCAGACCAACCGTAACGGCCTGCTGTGGGATAACAGCCTGAACGTCGACGGCATCAAAACGGGTCACACCGACAAAGCGGGCTATAACCTGGTGGCCTCGGCAACAGAAGGCCAGATGCGTCTGATTTCCGCCGTGATGGGCGGGCGCACCTTTAAAGGCCGTGAAGCAGAAAGTAAAAAACTGCTGACCTGGGGATTCCGTTTCTTTGAAACCGTCAACCCTATCAAAGCGGGCAAAGAGTTCGCCTCTGAACCGGCGTGGTTTGGCGACAGCGATCGCGCCTCCCTCGGCGTGGATAAAGACGTTTACCTGACCATTCCCCGTGGCCGCATGAAGGATCTGAAAGCCAGCTATGTGCTGACCAGCACCGAACTGCACGCGCCGCTGCAAAAAAATCAGGTGGTCGGCACCATTAACTTCCAGCTCGACGGTAAAACCATTGAACAGCGTCCGCTGGTCGTGCTGCAGGAAATTCCGGAAGGCAATTTCTTCGGCAAAATCATTGATTATATTAAGCTGATGTTCCACCACTGGTTTGGTTAAAAATTCAGCACTTGAAAGTCTGAATTTCATCCCCATATACTATGCATTAATAAAACTCCCGCCCTGTGGCGGGAGTTGTTCTTTTCTGTAACGCCGGAGCTGACATGAAAACCAAACTTAACGAACTGCTTGAATTCCCGACTCCCTTTACTTACAAAGTAATGGGTCAGGCGAAACCGGAGCTGGTTGATCAGGTGGTGGAAGTGGTACAGCGCCATGCGCCTGGTGACTACTCTCCGCAGGTAAAACCGAGCAGCAAAGGCAACTACCACTCGGTCTCTATCACTATCACCGCGACGCATATTGAGCAGGTGGAAACACTGTACGAAGAGCTCGGCAATATCGATATCGTGCGTATGGTGCTGTAATTGATCGACGTGTTACCTGACCTCTCAGGTAACACGTCATTATGATATACTCCTGCCACCCTTCCCTCTCTCCGGAGATGCTGTTTTGCTTCAGGATACGATCCTTATCCGCCACCTGGGTTTACAACCTTACGAGCCAGTCTCCCTGGCGATGCATGACTTCACTGATACCCGCGACGACACCACGCCCGACGAAATCTGGCTGGTTGAACATCATCCCGTGTTTACGCAGGGCCAGGCAGGTAAAGCCGAACATGTGCTGATGCCGGGCGATATTCCGGTGATCCAGAGCGATCGCGGCGGCCAGGTGACCTATCACGGGCCGGGCCAGCAGGTCATGTATGTGCTGTTAAACCTGAAACGCCGCAAGCTGGGCGTACGTGAGCTGGTGACCCTGCTTGAGCAGACGGTGGTAAACACGCTGGCGGAGTCGAATATCGAGGCTTATCCCCGTGCGGACGCGCCGGGTGTGTATGTGGGCGGAAAGAAAATCTGCTCGCTGGGGCTGCGTATACGTAAAGGCTGCTCCTTTCACGGACTGGCCTTAAATATCGCGATGGATCTTGCCCCTTTCCAGCGTATTAATCCCTGCGGTTATGCCGGAATGGAAATGGCGCAAATGAGCCAGTGGGTTCCTGACGCCACCACCGATAATACCGGCCCGCGCCTGGTCGCTAATTTCCTAAATTTACTTAATAATCCCCCGCACCAACATATTAGCGTCTAAGCTATTAAACATGCTGACGATTTCATCTGGGGTCAGCATGTAAATCAAAAGCGTAAGGCATTCACCCGCGACGAGTGCCGGTCCGACACGCTAATAATCATCATACTAATTGATCATATATTATTCATCCCATGAATAAATTCGGAGTTTACGCGTGGATTATAATGAACCGTCGGAAAATCGAATAACAGAGCGTCCCGAGGACGAAAAACCGCAGATCTTCCGCACACTGCGCAATATAGATCTTAATTTATTGACGATTTTCGAGGCCGTCTACGTTCATAAAGGGATAGTTAACGCCGCGAAAGTGCTTAACCTTACCCCCTCGGCGATCAGTCAGTCTATCCAGAAACTCCGCACCATCTTTCCTGACCCCCTGTTTATCCGTAAAGGTCAGGGGGTGACGCCCACCGCCTATGCCACCCATTTACACGAATATATCAGCCTGGGCCTGGAGTCGATTCTGGGGGCGCTGGATCTTACCGGCAGCTATGATAAACAGCGCACTATCACGCTCGGCACCCCGCCTTCTCTTGGCGCGCTGGTGATCCCGACGATTTACCAGGCTATTAAAGAACAGACGCCGCACCTGTTGTTACGCAATATTCCGATTAACGACGGTGAAAGCCAGCTCAGTCAGTTTCAGACCGATCTCATCATTGACACCCATTTGCCAAGTACGCGGGCGCTTAATCAGCATGTGCTCTACTCGGATCGACTGGTACTGATGTGCCGCAAAGGCCACCCGTGCTTACAGCAGCCCATTACGGAAGCGGCGCTGCGTCAGTACGAACATACGATGCTGATGCTGGAAGGGCAGAATCTTAGTGTCCTGCGTCAGCGGGTACAGGAGCTGTTCCCTGAGCGCCAGGTCAGCTTTAGCAGTTACAATATGTTTACCATTGCCGCACTCATCGGCAACAGCGATCTGTTGGGCTTAATGCCGTCCCGTTTGTTTACCTTATTCAGCGCCTGCTGGCCGTTGCAGGAGATCGATTTCCCGGCAATCAGCAACGAATACATTGAAATTTCGCTTTATTACAACAAGTTGAGTATGCGGGACCCGGTGCTGGAAAATGTTATCAATGTCATATCCCGTTCATTCTGACGGGATAGTTTGACTCACCTGTCCGCCCGGTGGCCCACCCGTAATCGCACAATTCAACAACTATTTTACAATTTGCCGGGCCGTCAGGCTGCTTTATCACCCTTATCAATGGTATACTGCGGCGCAGCTAATTCAAAAATAGTTGATAAATACAACATTCCCTTGAATTGAAAAGCTTTCCTTCGTTATTCGCAACTGGAACACGCACGCTATGAGTAAACCCATTGTGATGGAACGCGGTGTTAAATACCGCGACGCCGATAAGATGGCTCTTATCCCGGTCAAAAACGTGGTAACAGAGCGTGAAGCCCTGTTAAGAAAACCGGAGTGGATGAAAATCAAACTCCCGGCAGACTCTACCCGTATCCAGGGTATCAAAGCGGCTATGCGCAAAAACGGCCTGCACTCTGTCTGCGAAGAGGCCTCGTGCCCGAACCTTGCGGAGTGTTTCAACCACGGTACCGCCACCTTTATGATCCTCGGCGCGATCTGTACCCGCCGTTGCCCGTTCTGTGACGTTGCTCATGGTCGTCCGGTCGCCCCTGATGCGAATGAACCGAATAAACTGGCGCAGACCATCGCTGACATGGCGCTGCGTTATGTCGTGATCACCTCCGTGGATCGTGATGATCTGCGTGATGGCGGCGCGCAGCACTTTGCCGACTGCATCACCGCGATCCGCGAAAAAAGCCCGACCATCAAAATCGAGACGCTGGTTCCCGATTTCCGTGGTCGTATGGATCGTGCGCTGGATATTTTAACCGCCACGCCGCCAGATGTGTTTAACCACAACCTGGAAAACGTGCCGCGTGTTTACCGTCAGGTTCGCCCTGGCGCAGACTACAACTGGTCGCTGAAGCTGCTGGAGCGTTTTAAAGAAGCGCATCCGGAGATCCCCACGAAATCCGGCCTGATGGTCGGGCTGGGTGAAACCAACGCTGAAATCATTGAAGTAATGCGCGATCTGCGTCGCCACGGTGTGACCATGCTGACGTTGGGCCAGTATCTCCAGCCAAGCCGCCATCACCTGCCGGTGCAGCGCTACGTCAGCCCGGACGAATTTGATGAGATGAAAGCCGAAGCGCTGGCGATGGGCTTTACCCATGCCGCCTGTGGCCCGTTTGTTCGCTCGTCTTACCATGCCGACATGCAGGCGAAAGGTCTGGAAGTGAAGTAAGCACGACATAATTGCTTACAGATGCGCATAAAAAAACCGGCCTGATAAGCCGGTTTTTTTGCAAGCCTGAGGCATTGCTATCACTCTTTGTGAGTGAGTTTCTCTGCGGTGATGTCACCGTCTACGGTTTTCTTCGCGCTGGTGTCATCATCGTTCATGGCTTTTTTGAAGCCTTTGATGGCTGCGCCGAGGTCACCGCCGAGCGTACGTAACTTTTTGGTACCAAACAGCAGCACAACCAGTGCGGCCACAACCAGCAGTTTGGTAATACTAATCTCACCCATAAATACCTTCTTTCATAAAACAGGCTGCGAAATGCGTCCTAAAACCTGACGTTATTAACGGTCATTTGACGCGCGCACACAATAGCAATCTGTAACAAGGTGAATCAAGTGTTGTTTAAAAAAACATCACATTAATTGCGGTGGCGCAAAACGCCGGTTTTTCAGCACCGGCAGTTTTTCGCGTGTCTGCATTATACGCGCTCGCGTTAACTCCGCAAAAATCAACTGCGGCGCCTCTGCGGCGGCGGCCAGCGTAACACCCTGCGGGTCGATAATGCGGCTCTGGCCGATATTTCTGTTACCACACTCCCCGGCGGCAATCACATAGCAGGTGGTGTCCAGCGCGCGGGCCGAAAGCAGCGTTGCCCAGTGTTGCTCTTTCAGCGGGCCTCGAACCCAGGCGGCGGGCAACACCAGCACCTCAGCCCCCTGTAATGCCAGCGTCAGCGCCAGCTCCGGAAAGCGCAGATCGTAACAGGTCATCAGTCCGACATTCATGCCGTCAATTTCTATCAGCGGCGGGATAACATCGCCGGCATCCACCTGCGCCGACTCCTGCATGTTAAAGGCGTCATAGAGATGCAGCTTGGCGTAGTGAGCGATAATCTCACCACCGCGGATTGCCACCAGCGTATTCACCGCCCGGCCTGCCGTTGACGGCACGTGAACCGTCAGCACGGTGGTCATACTATTGCCGCGGCTTTCGTTGAGCAAGCGCGTTAAAAAGCCGCCGTCGAGCGTCTGCGCCGATTTCACCGACAGCGCAGGATCGTCATCGCTGCGCGCGAGTAAGGCTTCCGGCAACACCAGTAATGTGGCCTGCTGCGCCGCTGCCTGCGCCATTAACTCAGCACAGATCTGCGCATTGGTTTCCCAGTGTGGCGTCACCGCAAACTGCCCCGCTGCTACTCGCATCGCCTTTCCTCACATTTTTACGATAGTCATATCATTCTGACAGCATTACACTCATTCCCCTGACAAATCAAATAGCGGAAAAAGGCTGTGGGACAACTTCTTTTGGCGGTGTTTATTGGCGGCGGAACCGGCAGTGTTCTGCGCTGGTTTCTGAGTCTGCGTCTGAATCCTGCACACCAGATCATTCCCCTTGGTACGCTAACCGCGAACCTGATAGGCGCATTTATCATCGGCGCAGGGCTGGCCTGGTTTAATCGCATGACGCATATCGATCCGCTGTGGAAGTTGCTGATCACCACCGGCTTTTGCGGCGGGCTGACCACCTTTTCCACCTTTTCGGCGGAAGTCGTGTTCCTGTTGCAGGACGGGCGTTTTGGCTGGGCATTTTTGAATGTGGCGCTGAACCTGTGCGGCTCTTTTGCCATGACCGCGCTGGCGTTCTGGATCTTTTCGACCGTCAACGCGCAGTAAACGTCTGCTGAAGGACGAAAAAAAACCCGCTTCTCAGCGGGTTTTTGAATTCTGTCTTATCGCTAACTTAGATAGGCATTACGTTAGCAGCAGAAGGGCCTTTGGCACCGTTAGTGATTTCAAACTCTACACGCTGACCTTCAGCGAGGGTTTTGAAACCATTGCTCTGGATTGCAGAGAAGTGTACGAACACATCTTTGCTGCCATCTTCCGGAGTAATGAAACCGAATCCTTTGGACTCATTAAACCACTTAACGTTACCTTTAATCTTAGACATCTAAATTACCTTTACATGAAATACGACACAAATGCTGTGTCGGGTATCAGTACACCAATTGTCGTGGGTTTTGTCCAGTCGAGATTTACGAAAAAGTGATAAATGTCGCGAACTTTTTCGCCCCTGCGGGGTTATCACCTTTCACGTCACGCGCAGAGAATGCTCTTCTTTTTACTGGAGAAAATACCGCCGTTAAAACTGGAAACGCATCCAGGCGAAGTAGACGTTGCCGTTATTATAGGTGCCAGGAATGTAAGTCATCTGGAACGTCGCCGGACCATAACCTACCGACGCCAGCGGTAACACGACCGGCACCGGGATATACTTCCAGTTATCCCGCGCCGTGGCCCCTGCCGTAAAACCGAGGCCCAGATGAAAACGGTCATCTGCCAGCGGACGCCACGTTTTCTCCCAGCCATAGCCGCCGATGGGTTCCCACTTGTTATAAGAATCCTTAAACGCCATCAGATAAAGACCGTGCCAGTTGCCCTGCTCATCCCAGCGAGACTGACCAAAACCGGCGCCCCATGGTCGTTCGTTATAACGATCGGTCTTTTCTTTATCGTAGGCAAAACGCGCATGCCAGGTGATCGCCGGGACATATAAATCATACTGTTGCGGTGCCTGCCAGGTCTGCCCGACATTATCACTTAAGGTGCTTAGCCATCCGTTTAGTGAACTCCCTGCGCTCGCTGTCTGCGTCAATAAGAATAATACCAGTAAAAAATATTTATTTAAAAAGGACACGTTCTCATTACCACTATTATGTATCAAAAATCAGGGTGGCATAAATTATCTTAATGAAAGCTTAACGAAATGAGGATGCTCTGAAACGGTTAGGCAGAAACGTTATTTTTCATCAGGATGTACTTATTATAGAAACAACCTCAGCAGGTTAATCCCGTCACGCTACAACATGATTGCCGTTATCACACAAAGCACAGTATCGCCGTGTTGATGAGGCCTCCCGTCGCCCAGGACAAGCACTTACGCGCCTGTGTCTGCCCCCACAACCATGACAGACAAGTGATCTTAACGGGTGATAACTATTATGATTCGTTTTAACCGCCGACATTAATAATCCCGCATTATTTACCGGGCAGATAATATATTACCAACCAAACCAGAAAACCTCTGCAATATTAATTAATAAAAAATTCAGGTAAGAAAAAAAATACGCCTAGCGGCGCTCAGGTTAATCTGTCATATGAAGGTCAAAAAATCCCGACCTCACTCACCGGGTCAGGTAATGCCTACAGCAGTGGTGTTACTGAACATTTTATTGATTTTAATCAGCTACTTTTCCCCATTAATTCGGCACATTGCGTCTTTGTTTTTTCACTTAATTATTATTTCACAGAATGCGTTCACCGTGTTCTGTCTCTCCGGGGATCTCATGCTAACGTTTATTGAACTGTTGATCGGGGTTGTGGTGATAGTCGGCGTGGCGCGCTACATCATCAAGGGCTATTCCGCGACGGGCGTGCTGTTTGTCGGCGGCCTGACGCTGTTGATCATCAGCGCCCTGATGGGTCATAAAGTGCTGCCTGCCAGTGCCACCAGCACCGGCTACAACGCCACCGATATTGTCGAATACATTAAAATCCTGCTGATGAGCCGTGGCGGCGACCTCGGGATGATGATCATGATGCTGTGCGGCTTCGCAGCGTATATGACGCATATCGGTGCCAATGACATGGTCGTCAAGCTGGCGTCCAAACCGCTGCGTTATATCAACTCACCCTATGTACTGATGATTGCCGCCTATTTTGTGGCCTGTCTGATGTCGCTGGCCGTCTCCTCCGCCACTGGCCTTGGCGTTTTGCTGATGGCAACGCTGTTCCCGGTGATGGTCAACGTTGGCATCAGCCGTGGCGCAGCGGCGGCAATTTGTGCCTCACCAGCGGCTATTATTCTGTCCCCCACCTCCGGTGATGTGGTGCTGGCAGCCAAAGCGGCGGAAATGCCGCTGATTGATTTTGCTTTTAAAACCACGCTGCCTATTTCTATCGCCGCCATTATCTGCATGGCAATCGCGCACTTTTTCTGGCAGCGTTACCTGGATAAGAAAGAGCACATTACCGTTGAAATGCTGGATGTGAACGACATCGTAACCACCGCCCCGTCGTTTTACGCCATCCTGCCGTTTACGCCGATTGTCGGCGTGCTGATTTTCGATGGCAAATGGGGACCGGAACTGCATATCATCACCATCCTTGTGATCTGTATGCTGCTGTCCGCCATTCTGGAATTCCTGCGCGGCTTTAATACGCAAAAAGTCTTTTCCGGCCTTGAAGTGGCGTACCGCGGCATGGCCGACGCCTTTGCTGGCGTGGTGATCCTGCTGGTTGCCGCTGGCGTCTTCGCCCAGGGCCTGAGCACCATCGGCTTCATCCAGAGCCTGATTTCCATCGCCACCTCTTTCGGCTCCGCGAGCATTATTTTGATGCTGGTGCTGGTGATCCTTACCATGCTGGCCGCCATGACCACCGGCTCCGGTAACGCCCCGTTCTATGCCTTTGTGGAGATGATCCCCAAACTGGCTCATGAAGCGGGTATTAACCCGGCCTATCTGTCTATCCCGATGCTGCAGGCATCTAACCTTGGACGCACCATTTCACCGGTTTCCGGCGTCGTGGTTGCCGTGGCCGGGATGGCAAAAATCTCGCCGTTCGAAGTGGTAAAACGCACCTCTGTACCCGTGCTGGTGGGTCTGATTGTGGTGATCGTCGCCACTGAAATTCTCGTGCCCGGCGTCGCTGGCTAACCTCGCGTATCCTTCGGCGCAGCGTGTTCAGGACGCTGCGCCCTCTTCACAACGCTCCCCTCCCTCTGTACTTTCACGCCGCTTTTACCCGACAACGCGCTATTCGCGACGTGGGTCACACTTCCCCTTTTGCGCATCAATAATCCAGCTATTGCATTATTTATCCGGTAACCCGCGGGTAAAACCACCACCATAATCCCTGCAGTTCCTCACCAACGGAGTCCATCATGACCAAAAAACTTATCGCGCTGTGCGCCTGTCCTATGGGACTTGCCCATACTTTTATGGCTGCTCAGGCGCTGGAAGATGCCGCGAAAGCGGCAGGCTATGACGTCAAAATTGAAACTCAGGGCGCGGACGGCATTCAGAATCGCCTGACCGCCCAGGACATTGCCGAGGCGACCATCATCATTCATGCCATCGCCATTACGCCGGAAGATAACGAACGCTTCGATTCCCGCGACGTGTACGAAATCACGCTCCAGGACGCCATCAAAAATGCCGCCGGAACGCTGAAAGAAATCGAAGACATGATCGCCGCAGAACACTAATCCCTCTCTACAGGATCAGCCCATGGCCATTAAAAAACGCAGCGCAACCGTGGTCGCCAGCCCTTCAGGGGCGGCAACCGTGGCGAACACCACTGTGGCCACCCGTCGTCGCTTTTGGGGTGAGTTACCGCAACATATTATGTCCGGCATTTCACGCATGGTGCCAACGCTCATCATGGGCGGTGTTATTCTCGCGTTTTCGCAGCTTATCGCTTACAGCTGGCTGGATATCCCGGCTGATACCGGCATTATGGATGCCCTGAATTCCGGGCAGTTTACCGGTTTTAATCTCTCGCTACTGAAGTTCGCCTGGCTGGCGCAGTCGTTTGGCGGCGTGTTGTTTGGCTTTGCGATCCCGATGTTCGCCGCCTTTGTTGCCAACTCCATTGGCGGCAAACTGGCATTTCCGGCAGGGTTTATCGGCGGACTGATGTCCACTCAGCCTACGCAATTGCTTAGCTTTGATCCGACGGCGTTGCAGTGGGTGACCACCGCGCCCGTGCCGTCGACCTTTATCGGTGCGCTGATCATCTCTATTGCCGCGGGCTATCTGGTGAAGTGGATGAACCAGACGTTCCGCATGCCGGACTATCTGCTGGCGTTCAAAACCACCTTTCTGTTGCCCATCCTGTCGGCAATCTTCGTCATGCTGGCGATGTATTACGTGATCACCCCCTTTGGCGGCTGGATCAACGGTGGTATCCGTACCCTGCTGACTGCCGCGGGGGAAAAAGGCGTGCTGATGTATGCCATCGGCATTTCCGCTGCCACCGCCATCGACCTGGGCGGGCCTATCAATAAAGCCGCCGGATTTGTCGCCTTCAGCTTTACTACCGATCACGTTCTGCCGGTGACCGCCCGTTCTATCGCCATTGTTATTCCATCGATAGGTCTGGGGCTTGCCACGCTGCTGGACCGCCGTCTGACCGGCAAACGCCTGTTCAGCGCCCAGCTTTATCCGCAGGGCAAAACCGCGATGTTCCTTGCTTTTATGGGCATCAGCGAAGGCGCGATCCCCTTTGCGCTGGAAAGTCCGCTCACCGCCATCCCGTCCTATATGATCGGCGCAATCGTCGGCTCCACCACTGCCGTGTGGCTTGGCGCGGTGCAGTGGTTCCCCGAATCGGCCATCTGGGCCTGGCCGCTGGTGACGAATCTGGGCGTCTATATGTTCGGTATCGTGCTGGGCGCGGTGATCACTGCCCTGCTGGTGATCGTCTCGCGCAATATGCTTTACCGCCGGGGCAAACTGCTGATCGACAGTCTGTAACCATAAGGATGACCACCATGACACTGCTTGATCGCCTGCGGCACTGGCTGTCGGAAAATGCGCTGGATGCGGTGCTGATCGCCTCCCGGCAAAATAAGCTGCCGCATCTGGGGATCGCCACCAGCTCAGGCTATGTGCTGATCACCCCTCAACAGGCGCATATTCTGGTGGATTTTCGCTACTTTGCTGACATCGCCGACCGGGTTAAGGGTTACCAGTTGCATCTGCTGGATGCCACGCAAACTATGCCGGTACTGGTTAACCGTCTGCTGGCAGCGGAACACCTCACCATCCTCGGGTTCGAAGGCGAGCACGTCAGCTGGCAAACCGGCAACCAGTGGCGCGAAGCGCTGGATGCCAGGCTGGTCAGCCTGTCCCTTGATCCATTACGGCAGATAAAAACCGCACCGGAAATCGCGCTGATCCGCGAAGCCTGCCGCATTGCTGATGCCAGCGCCGCCCACATTCGCCGCTTTATCGCGCCCGGTATGCGTGAACGGGAAGTGGCCGCCGAGCTGGAGTGGTATATGAGACAACAGGGTGCAGAAAAGCCTTCCTTTGACACCATCGTGGCCAGCGGCGCGCGCGGTGCACTGCCGCACGGTAAAGCGTCAGAAAAAGTCATTGTCGCGGGTGAGTTCGTCACCCTCGATTTCGGCTGCCAGTACCAGGGATACTGTTCGGATATGACGAGGACCTTCCTTGTCGCCGGACGCGCTACGAAGCCTGACGAGACGCCGCTTTACGACATCTATCAGATTGTCTTACGCGCGCAGCGGGCGGCCATTAACACCGTCCGCCCCGGCGTGCTGTGCCAGGACGTGGATGCCGCGGCCCGGGGGGTCATCAGTGATGCAGGTTTCGGGGAGTGCTTCGGGCATAACACCGGTCATGCAGTCGGCATCGATGTTCATGAAAATCCGCGCTTCGCCCCTGATGACGCCACTCCCTTACGGCCGGGCATGGTGCTGACCGTTGAACCGGGCATTTATTTACCCGGCGAGGGCGGCGTGCGCATCGAAGATATGGTGCTGGTCACCGACACCGGGCACGAAGTGCTGTATCGCCAGCCAACCGAACTGCAACTGACGGGAGAATGCTGATGGATGTGGCGTTACTGAAAGCGCTAAGTGAAGCTGATGCCATTGCCGCCGCCGAACAGGAAGTGCGGGCGATTTTCCTTCACGAAGCGGAAAAGTACGGCAAGTCCGTGCAGTTTGACGGTCTGGGATCGGTGCTGATCCGGCTCAATGACAGCAAAGGGCCGAAGGTAATGATCTGCGCACACATGGATGAAGTGGGCTTTATGGTACGCAGCATCAGCCGGGAAGGCGCCATCGCGGTGTTGCCTGTCGGCAACGTACGTATCACCGCTCGTACTCTCCAGCCGGTGCGCATCACCACCCGCGACGGGCATAAAATTCACGGCCTGCTGGACGGTGACGCACAGGGGGAAAATCTCCGCGTTGATATCGGTGCGGCAAGCGAGCAGGAGGCGATTGATGCAGGCATTGCTCCCGGCGATCGTGTGACCTTTGCCAGCCAGTTTCAGACGCTCCCCCACCAGCGGGTGATGGGTAAAGCCTTTGACGATCGCCTCGGCTGCTGGCTGCTGCTGTCGCTGTTACGGGCGCTGCACGACACGCCGCTGCCCTGTGAAGTCTGGCTGGTCGCCAGTTCCAGCGAAGAAGTTGGCCTGCGCGGCGGGCAAACCTCGGCGCGGGCCGTACAGCCGGATGTGGCGCTCGTGCTCGATACCGCCTGTTGGGGGAGTAATTTTGATTTCAGCAGCGCCAATAACCGGCAGATCGGTAAAGGGCCGATGCTGGTGCTGTACGATAAATCGATGATAGCGCCGCCAAAACTCGCCGCGGCTGTACAGCAGGTGGCGCGCGAGCGTGGTATTGCGTTGCAAAACGATATGTTCAGCAACGGCGGTACCGATGGCGGCGCGGTGCATCTCTCTGGCACCGGCGTGCCGACCATTGTACTGGGGCCGCCCACCCGACACGGTCACTGTGCGGCCTCGATTGCCGATCTGGCGGATCTTCAGGCCACGCAGCGCCTGCTGGTGGCGCTGATCAACACCTTTACTGCCGCGACGGTCAGCGACCTGACGGATTTCAGGTAACGTTATTTCAGGGAGTCATCTATGTTAACTATCCCTTTTTATTGCCCGCTGCCTAACGGCCTGCACGCGCGTCCCGCCTGGGCGCTGAAAGAGCAGTGCGCTGCCTGGCACAGTGATATTCGCTTCATTAATCTGCGGCTTAACACCCAGGCCGATGCCAAAAGTTCGCTGGCGCTGGTGAGCACCGGCACGCTGTTTAACGACAGCTGCCGCCTGGAAATTAACGGCAGTGATGAAGAGGCTGCCCGCCGGGCGCTCGAGCACTATCTTGAGCACCAGTTTATTGACAGCGACAGTCTGCCGCCGCCTCAGACCGCCCCCACCGCCACGCCGCTCCCCCGCTCGCTGGCACGCCTCAATCCCACGCTCATTCACGCCACTGTGCTGGCGGGCGGCATCGGTGCAGGCCGCATGACTATCTGGCAGCACGATAATCTCGATCGTTACCGGCAACTGCCCGCCCGCGCGGAAGATAACGCGCGGCTGGAGCACAGCCTGGCGGCACTGGCCGAGCAGTTAAACGGGCAGTTGCAGACGCTCGACGGCGAAAGCAAAACCATACTCAGCGCCCATCTGTCGTTGATCCAGGATGCCGAATTCAGCGGTAATATCCGCCGCCTGATGAGTGAGCAGCGGCTGGGGCTGGCGCAGGCGATCATCAGCAATATGGAGCAGGTGTGCGCTAAACTGGCAGCCTCGGCCAGCGACTATCTGCGCGAGCGAGTCAGCGATATTCGCGATATCAGCGAACAGCTGCTGCACATCACCTGGCCTGAGGTGCGGCAGGGCAACAGCCTGGCGCTGCATCAGCCCACCATTCTGGTGGCAGAAGATCTCACGCCGAGCCAGTTTCTCGGTCTCGATTTGCGCTACCTCACAGGCATGGTGCTGGAAAAAACCGGGCGCACCTCACACACGCTGATCCTCGCCCGCGCGCACGCCATTCCGGTATTACGTGGTCTGCCGCCCGCCGCGCTCAGCCAGCATGAGGGGACCTCGTGCATCCTCGATGGCGAGTGCGGCGTGCTGGTGATGAACCCGGACGACGCGGTGAACGGCTATTATGCGCTGGCGCATAAGCTGGCAATGAAGCGCCACCAGCAGCAAATGAATGATGCCGGATTACCGGCGATCACCCGTGACGGCCACCGTATTGATATTGCCGCTAATATTGGCAGCGCACTGGAGGCACCCGCTGCCTTTGCGAACGGTGCACAGGGCGTCGGCCTGTTCAGAACGGAAATGCTGTTTATGGATCGCGACAGCGCCCCGGACGAGCAGGAGCAGTTCGAAGCTTATCAGCAGGTGCTGGTCAGCGCCGGTGAACAACCGGTAATTTTCCGCACCATGGACATCGGCGGCGATAAACCCATTCCTTATTTACCGATCCCCCACGAGGAAAACCCGTTCCTCGGCTATCGGGCGGTGCGCATTTACGCGGAGTTTGCCGATCTGTTTCGCACCCAGCTGCGCGCCATTCTGCGTGCCAGCGCCTTCGGCAATGCCCAGTTGATGATCCCGATGGTGCACAGTCTCGATCAGATCCTGTGGGTGAAAAACCTGCTCGCTACCGTGCGCGCCGAACTGAAAGCGGAGGGACGACGCATGGCCCCCACCCTGCCGCTGGGCATCATGGTCGAAGTGCCGTCGGTCTGTTTTATCATCGATCACTTTTGCGAGGAGGTGGATTTCTTCAGCATCGGCTCGAACGACATGACGCAGTATCTGTACGCGGTGGATCGCAATAATCCGCGCGTCGCGTCGTTGTATAACCCGATCACGCCCTCGTTTTTACGCATGCTGCGCCAGATTGTCAGCACCGCCCACCGCCATCATAAGCGGGTCGGTATTTGTGGCGAGCTGGGCGGAGAGAGCCGTTACCTGCCGCTGCTGTTGGGGCTGGAACTGGATGAGCTCAGCATGAGCGGGCCGCGCATCGCACCGGTGAAAGCGCTGGTGCGCCAGCTGGATCAGGCGGCGTGTCGTGAACTGGCGAACCGCGCCTGCGAGTGCCGCAGCGCCGACGAGATAGAACAGGCGCTAGATAATGTGCTGGTGCAGGAAGCGCCGCGCCCGCTGCTGGCGCTGGAGACCATTTGCGTCGGCGAGCCGCTCGCGTCGCGGGAACAGGTGATCCAGTATCTGTGCGGCAATCTGGCGCTGCATGGGCGTACCGATGCGCCACACGCGCTGGAGGAGGATGTCTGGCAGCGGGAAGATATTGTCTCTACCGCCATCGGTTTTGGCGTGGCGATCCCGCACACCAAGTCCCCCTGGGTGCGCCACTCCAGCGTCAGCATTGCCCGTCTGCCGCAGCCTATCAGCTGGGGCGCGGACGGGGGCGAGGTGGAGATGGTGATTATGCTGACCCTTGGCGAAAGCGAAGGCCTCAGTCACGTAAAAGTGTTCTCGCAGCTGGCCCGCAAGCTGATGAACACCGCGTTTCGTGAGGCGCTGTTTGCCGCGGAGAACGCGCCAGCCATTCTGACGCTGCTGCAGGCGGAGCTGGAATTGTAGTCTTACTGGAAACGCGTCCGGTACTCTCCCGGCGTCAGCCCAAACTGACGCCGGAACACGCGACAAAAGTAATCGCTGTCGCGAAATCCGCAGCGCAGCGCCACTTCGCTAATCGGCAGGTGGTATTTCTGCAAAATCATCCGCGCCTTCGCCATGCGCACCCGGCGCACATAGTCCACGAAACTCATGGTGCCTTGCTGCGAAAACAGCCGCGACAGATGATTCGGCGTGATGTTAAACAGCGCGGCGACGCTGTCGCGCGTCAGCGGTGAGGCATAGTTATCTTCGATCCAGTTACACAGACTTTGATAGAGAAATGCCGCCCGCGGCAGGGTGTGGCCCGGCAGGCTGTTGACTACTTTCCGGCACAGATGCAGCAGGCTTAACACCAGCGGCTGGATAATCGCCTGATCCTGGGGCGTACGGCTGAGGTGCGTGAGTGCCATCAGCATCGCCTCTCCTTCGCCGCGCTGCGGATGGGGCAGCGTAATGTGGCGCAAGGGCTGCCGTCCACGGCTGTCGTGGAAGGTCAGCCCGAGCCACGCCGGCGCAAATACCAGGCTTAACACCATTGCCGGTTTATCCCCCGGCGGGCTGACCGCCGTCCGCGCCGGGATAAAACGCATTTCGCCTTCGCTCAGCGCGCCGTATTCACCGCGCAGCACGATCTCCAGCTGCGGCCATTCCGGGACGCTGCCACCGGGCGCCGCGTCAGCAAACCAGACGCGGCCCAGCCGCTGAGGGTTAAGCACCAGACCACTGAGCAGGTCGGCAAAGAACTGCTGATCGGCGGGTAAGGGATTCGCTGACATGGGCACTCCGCTAAAAATCAGTCTGTTATCTTAGCGAATGCCACGGGGCAGGAAGGCGATGATGCTCAAAAAAACCGGCGCGGAAAAACGCCGATGTGAGCTATATCACTTCAATGATCGGTCAAGAATGAGTATCATCGGATTTGCTAAACCCTCGCCGTCTGACGGTGAGGGTTTTTCTTTGGATTAATTCGGTGACGATCACCGGGAACGACATGGAGTAAGAAATGTCCAGACCTGCCATTATCATTAATGAACGAGACGCCGAGCGCATTGATCGGCTGCTGGAGCAGGCACCCTACGCCGGGCTGCCCGTTGCCAGCGCGCTGACTGCGGAACTGGATCGCGCGCAGATGTGCGCCCCGGAAGCGATGCCGGCCAATGTAGTGACCATGAACAGTGAAGTGAAGTTTCGCGATCTCACCACCGGTGAAACCCGCGTCCGCACGCTGGTTTATCCGTCACAGATGACCGACAGCGCACAGCAGCTATCCGTGCTGGCCCCGGTGGGCGCGGCATTGCTCGGCCTGCGCGCGGGCGACCGCATCCAGTGGGACCTGCCCGGTGGCGCGTCCACCCACCTTGAAGTGATTGAGATCCTCTGGCAGCCTGAAGCGGCCGGTGAATTCAATCGCTAACTCTTCTGATTAAGCCTCGCGCTTTGTCTTGCAGAGGATGCCTGCGCATCCTCTTTCCGGTTTCCCTTTCCCTGCCGCCTCCCCCTCTTTGTTACGTGTGACTTTTACAGGATGCATGACAAACCTTACAAAATTTGCGGGTAAGTTATGATTGAATAGGCACAGGAAAACAACAGGGAGACGCACTTATGTATCATTCCATCATTATGCCGGTTGATGTTTTTGACATGGAGCTGAGTGAAAAGGCGATCCGTCACGCTGAATTTCTTGCCCAGTCTGACGGCATTATCCATTTGCTGCACGTGGTTCCTGGCTCGGCGCATCTGAGCTTATATCGTTTTGCCGCAGATATTCGCCGCTTTGAAGAGCATGTTCAGCAGGAAGCCGAAGCGCGCCTGAAAACCTTGCTCAGCCATTTTTCACTGCCGCCTGAGCGGCTGAAAACTCATGTCCGCGTCGGCAGCGTGCGTGATGTGGTCAATGAGATGACAGACGAGCTGCAGGCGGACGTGGTGGTGATCGGCTCGCGCAATCCGTCAATCAGTACTCATTTACTGGGTTCTAACGCATCCAGCATCGTGGGCCATGCGCACGTACCGGTGCTGGTCGTCCGCTAAAGCGCGACGGCACGCCAAAAAAGAAAAGGCCCGGAAGCTGACGCCGCCGGGCCTTTGTTGCAGGTGTCTCTTACTGTCTGATTATGCTTTGGTGCGGATCAGGTGATCAAAGGCGCTCAGTGACGCTTTTGCCCCTTCACCGGTGGCAATAATAATCTGTTTGTACGGCACGGTCGTGCAGTCGCCCGCCGCGAACACACCTTTCACGCTGGTTTCACATTTGGCATCAATAATGATTTCGCCCATGCGGTTGCGCTCAACAGCGCCTTCCAGCCAGTTGGTGTTCGGCAGCAGACCAATCTGGACAAAAATACCTGACAGCGCCAGCTGATGCGTATCGCCGCTCACACGGGCACGATACTCAAGCCCGGTCACTTTGCTGCCGTCGCCTTTCACTTCGGTGGTCTGCGCATTCAGAATAATGTCGACGTTCGGCAGGCTGCGTACTTTATTCTGCAATACCTGATCCGCTTTCATCTCTGGTGCAAACTCCAGCAGCGTCACATGCTCAACAATACCCGCCAGGTCAATGGCCGCTTCGACGCCGGAGTTACCGCCGCCAATTACCGCCACACGCTTGCCTTTAAACAGCGGGCCGTCGCAGTGCGGGCAATAGGTCACGCCTTTGGTGCGATACTGTTCTTCGCCCGGCACGTTCATGTTGCGCCATTTTGCGCCGGTCGCGATGATCACACTGTGTGCTTTCAGCACAGCGCCGGACGCGGTTTCAATCTGATGCAGGCCGCCCTCTTCTGACGCTGGCGTCAGTTTAGTGGCGCTTTGCGAGTCGATAACATCCACATCGTAGTCATCGACGTGCGCTTTCAGTGCGCCCGCCAGTTTCTGCCCTTCGGTTTTCGGCACGGAGATATAGTTCTCAATATCTACCGTATCAAGCACCTGGCCGCCGAAACGCTCGCCCATCAGGCCAGTACGAATACCTTTACGTGCAGAGTACACGGCCGCTGCCGCACCCGCCGGGCCGGACCCGACGATCAGAACGTCGTAGGCGTCACGTTTGTTCAGCTCATCAGCGGCGCGTTTTTCTGCACCCGTGTCCACTTTGGCAACGATTTCCGTCAGCGTCATACGCCCCTGACCGAACTCTTTACCGTTCATATAAACCGCCGGAACCCCCATCACGTTACGTTCGGTGATTTCGTTCTGGAACGCACCGCCATCGATCGCCGTGTGTTTGATACGCGGGTTCAGTACCGCCATCAGGTTCAGCGCCTGTACCACGTCCGGGCAGTTGTGGCAGGTCAGCGAATAATAGGTTTCAAACTCGAAATCGCCGTCGATATCGCGGATCTGCTCAAGCAGAGACTGCGCTTCTTTTGACGGATGTCCGCCGGTCCACAGTAAGGCCAGTACCAGCGAGGTAAATTCGTGCCCCAACGGCGATCCAGCAAAACGCGGGCCCTGATCGGAGCCTGGGTTAGCAATACGGAACGACGGCTTGCGCACGTCTAAGGTGTTGTCTTCAACAAAGGTCACTTTGTCGGACAGTTCCGCGATTTCGGTCAGCAGTTCCCTGATTTCCGCCGATTTAGCGCTGTCATCCAGCGTGGCAGTTAACTCAACAGGTTTAGTCAGACGCTCAAGGTAGGCCTTAAGCTGGGTTTTCATGGTAGTGTCGAGCATTGTTAATCTCCTGCTAAAAAACATCATCATGCAAGCTGCCTTGTCCGGGCTGCCTGAATGCAACTTGAATCATGGTGTTGGGGGAAAACGGGTGCAAAGCTGCACCCGTTGATTGCCGGGTGGCACTTCGTTTACCCGGCCTACGTAGAGTAGGCCCGTGCAAGCGCAGCGCCGCCGGGCTTTGCAGACTTAGATTTTGCCAACCAGGTCCAGGGACGGAGCCAGAGTCGCTTCGCCTTCTTTCCACTTAGCCGGGCATACTTCGCCTGGGTGGGAAGCGACGTACTGAGCGGCTTTGATTTTACGCAGCAGATCAGATGCGTCACGGCCAATGCCTTCTGCAGTTACTTCGATTGCCTGGATGATACCCTGCGGGTCAACGATGAAGGTGCCACGGTCAGCCAGACCTTCGTCTTCACGCATGTTTTCGAAGTTACGGGTCAGCGCACCAGTCGGGTCGCCGATCATCGCATATTTGATTTTTGCGATGGTTTCGGAGCTGCTGTGCCACGCTTTGTGGGTGAAGTGGGTGTCAGTAGAAACGGAGTAAACGTCTACGCCCAGTTTCTGCAGTTCTTCGTAATGATCCGCAACGTCACCCAGTTCAGTCGGGCAAACGAAGGTGAAATCAGCCGGATAGAAGAAGAATACGCTCCAGCGGCCTTCGGTATCTTTCTCGGTAACTTCGATGAATTCGCCGTTTTTGAACGCCTGGTTTTTAAAAGGTTTGATTTTGGTATTAATTAAGGACATCTATACTTCCTCCGTGGTTTCGTTGAGGGCTACGTTACGCAAGTTTTACTGCCACGGCTAATGCGTTTACGTTATCAACTCAATAGGCAATATCTAACAACCTGCCCTGCCGCAGCGTAAACCTCACTTTTACCGTTAATTTTCAAGGCCTTGATATGTTAAAGCGTATAATTCTGATGACCCTTTTACCTCTTTTCGCGCAAGCGGAAGACCTGCCGGATGCGGTTAAAGCGATTGAAAAGCAGGGGATCACTATCATTAAGCCGTTTGACGCCCCCGCCGGCATGAAGGGTTATCTGGGAAAATATCAGGATATGGGCGTAACCATTTATGTGACGCCGGACGGTAAACATGCCATTTCAGGATACATGTACGACAGCGCGGGCGCCAATCTCAGCGAAAACCTGATAGAGAAAGAGATCTATGCCCCTGCCGGACGCGAACTCTGGCAGCAAATGGAAAAAGCGGACTGGATCGTCGATGGCAAAAAAGACGCGCCGCGTGTGGTATACGTGTTTGCCGATCCCTTCTGCCCGTATTGCCATCAGTTCTGGCAGCAGTCGCGTCCGTGGGTGGATGCCGGGAAAGTACAGTTGCGCACGCTGCTGGTGGGGGTGATCAAGCCAGAAAGCCCGGCTACGGCGGCGGCGATTATGACCTCCGCCGATCCGGCAAAAACCTGGCATAATTTTGAGCGCTCCGCGGGCAAAATGACGCTTAACGTGCCCGTGAAGCCTGCGGATAACGCCATGCGATCGCTGAATATGCATCAGCGATTAATGGATAGCCTGGGAGCCAGCGCCACGCCTGCTATTTACTACATGAATAAAAACAACGTACTGCAACAGGTGGTCGGTCTGCCGGATGAACAAAAGCTCAAGGTGATTATGGGCGAAGAATAACGCCTGCGTTGTGGCAAAAGGATATCCTGATTGAGGGTCGCGCGTGGCGGCCCTCAACTAATTTGCTGCCCTACCTTTCAAATATCGCTTTTCATGATATATTCATCTTATCAAACAAAATCAGGTTTGGTATTCGCAAAGGATTGTATTTATTGTTTCCTTCACGCACGTGAAACAATCATCAGATAAATAAATCATAGTCAATAAATCAGGATGACCTAATGGCTAATCTTTATGATCTCAAAAAATTTGATCTTAATCTGCTGGTAATTTTTGAGAGTATTTATCAGCATCAAAGTATCAGCAAGGCGGCTGAAACTTTATTTATCACGCCCTCTGCCGTCAGTCAGTCGCTGCAACGCTTACGTGCTCAGCTAAACGACCCGCTATTTGTTCGCTCCGGAAAAGGGGTTACCCCAACCACTGTCGGCATCAATTTACATGCCCACCTGGAAGAAAATCTTAACGATCTGGAACGAACCATTAATATTATGAATAACAGTGAACTGATGAAGACCATTGTTGTTTATAGCCCGCAAATATTGGTCTCCAACGGTATGGTCGGTTTAATTAACCGTCTGCGCGAAACCGCACAGTACAATATCGTGCACCACGACATTTTTATCGCCCCGGAAACCGCCGAAGATCTCCTGAACTATCGTAAGGCAGACCTGGTGCTGTCGCTGCTGCCGGTCACCAATCGCTCCATCGTCTGTACCCGCTACCGCACCGATCCGCTGGTGCTGGTTTGCAGTAACGCCCATCCGCGCATCAATGATGCCACCAGCGTCAGCGCCCTGCTGGAAGAAGGGTTTACCGCATTTTCCACCCCTGCGCAGGGAACCAAAGAAATTTTCACCAGTATAGAAAAAGTCTTGCCGCAGCGGAAAATCCTCTTCCGTAGCGACTCATTCATTTCTGTACTGAATATGATTAGTAATACCGATTTGGTTGGCATTATTCCACTTAAATCATTTAACTACTATAAAGGTTCACTGAATCTTAAGCAGATCAAAGCAGGCATTACGCTGCCCACGATAGATGTATTTATGATGTATAATCGCGCCTCCATGAATAGCACTGTTTTCGCGCAACTGGTGGAAAGTATTGACCAGGATCAGTGATATTCCGCTTCGCTATTCGGCCTGACGCCCGGTCCGGCCGTATTCTCCCTTCTGAAAAAAACATTAGTATCTTTACTTACATCAACAGCATTGACGAATCGCCCTTCAGCAAACAGAATATATTCTCCTTAGTGGGCATTTCCCGCGCATTCAGACCAGTGTTTTTAATTATGGTTTAATTTACTGGATTAGCACTTATGTCAATTCATAAGATTGAGTTAATGGAGAACGTATTTGAAGCCACCATAGGCCGGATACGCTGGACGTTAGAAAATCTCCCCCGGGTTTGCGTTTCTTTTTCTGGTGGCAAAGATTCAACCGTCATGCTGCATCTCACCGCCCAGCTTGCCCGTCAACTAAATAAAAAAATCCATGTGTTATTTATCGACTGGGAAGCGCAGTTCGCCTTCACCATAAATCATATAAATAAAATGCGCGAAGAGTATCAGGATGTCATTGAAACCTTCTGGTGGATCGCCCTGCCGCTGACCACGCAAAATGCGCTGTCGCAATTTGAGCCGGAATGGCAGTGTTGGCAGCCAGGAAAAGCCTGGGTCCGGCAGCCGCCTGACTGTGCCATTACCGATCCCGCGTATTTCCCGTTTTATCAGCAGGGAATGACCTTCGAAAGCTTCGTTTATCTTTTCGCTGACTGGTTTTCACAGCAACGCCCCGCCGCCATGATGATCGGTATCCGCGCCGATGAGTCCTATAACCGGTTTCTGGCGATCGCCTCCTCGCGTAAGCAACGCTTTGCCGATGATAAACCCTGGACGACCTGCACGCCGCGCGGCAACAGCTGGTATGTCTATCCCATCTATGACTGGAAAATCGCTGATATCTGGACATGGTTTGCCAAATCGAAAGCGACCTATAACGTGCTCTACGACCTGATGCATAAAGCCGGGGTTCCTTTACGCTATATGCGTATCTGCGAGCCCTTTGGACCGGAGCAGCGTCAGGGACTGTGGCTGTATCACGTGCTGGAGCCACACTCGTGGGCGCGCATGTGTCAGCGCGTCAGCGGCGCGCAAAGCGGCGGTCAGTATGCGGGGCAGGATAATCAGTTTTACGGGCACCGAAAACTGCACAAGCCGGATAACCATAGCTGGCGCTCCTATGCGCTTTTTATCCTCGACAGCATGCCTGTCTCAACCGCTGAACATTATCGCAATAAAATCGCCGTCTACCTCCGCTGGTATGTGAAACGCGGCATGACGGATATTCCGGACAGTCAGGAAGGCGATATCGGCGCGAAGGATATTCCCTCATGGCGGCGTATCTGCAAGGTGCTGCTCAATAACGATTACTGGTGTCGCGCCCTGTCATTCAGCCCGACTAAAACCAGCAACTATCAACGCTATAACGAACGGATGAAAAATAAACGCAAGGAGTGGGGAATTTTATGCGGCAACGACTGATCTACGAATTAAAGGATTATTTAAGCTCGCTGGAGGAAGCCGATCGCATTGATGCGATTAATACGTTTCGCCTGGCGCTGCACGATCTTAGCCCGTTTCGCGACCAGCCCGTGGACTGCGTACTGTGGGTCAAACATGAGAAAGTGAAGCCAAACAGCTACAACCCGAACAACGTCGCGCCGCCGGAAAAGCGTCTGCTGCTGAAATCCCTTGAGCTGGATGGCTTTACTCAACCGGTCGTCGCTATCCGTAACGGGGCAAACGAGTATGAAATCGTGGACGGCTTTCACCGGCATGAACTGGGCAAGAGCAAGCCTGCGCTGCAAAAGCAGCTCAAAGGCTATCTGCCGGTCACCTGTTTACGTGCCTCGCGCACCCGTAAGTCTGAGCGCATGGCGGCCACGATCCGCCATAACCGCGCCCGCGGGCGGCATCAGATCCAGGAAATGTCAGACATCGTGCGTGAACTGGCGCAGCTGGGCTGGGAAGATGAACGCATCGGTAAAGAGCTGGGGATGGACAGTGACGAAGTGCTGCGCCTGAAACAAATCAACGGTCTGCTGGAGATGTTTGCCGACCGTCGATTTTCCAGCGCCTGGACCGTAGAGTAGCTACAGCTTACAAAGACGCTCAGCGGCGGCCAGCAGCGTTGCACTCTGCTTGGCAAAGCACAGGCGGATCAGCTTGTGCGGGAAGGGATCGGCGCAAAACACCGATAACGGTATGGCGGCAACGCCCGCTTCTTTGGTCAGCCACTGGCAGAAGCTGACGTCATCCAGATCGGAAATAGCGCTGTAGTCTGCCAGCAGGAAATAGGTGCCTTCGCAGGGTAAAATCTCCAGTCGGCTATGGCTTAACGCTTCCACCAGCAGATCGCGCTTTTGCTGATAGAAAGCGGGCAGCTCGTGGTAGTGCTCCGGCGCTTCACGCAACATGTCCGCCAGCGCCAGCTGCGCCGGGGTATTGACCGAAAAGGTCAGATACTGATGCACCTTGCGCAGCTCGGCGCTGATGGCCGCCGGGGCGATACAGTACCCCACTTTCCAGCCGGTCATATGATAGGTTTTACCGAACGACGATACCGCCACGGCCCGTGAACGTAACTGCGGATGAGCCAGCACGCTGGCGTGGCCGTTAGCGGTAAAGCAGATGTGTTCGTAGACCTCATCGCTGATCACGTAAGTTTCCTGCCCGGCAATGGCGTCCCACAGGGCGGCAAAATCCGCTTTCTCCCATACGGTGGCCGACGGGTTATGCGGCGTGTTGAGGATCACCAGCCGGGTTTTATCGCTCAGCAGCGCGGCAAACGCCTGCCAGTCGACGCGAAAATGTGGCGGCTGTAAGGCAATACGTTTTAACACCCCGCCGGACAGCTCCACCGCAGGCGCGTAGCTGTCATAGCTCGGATCAAAGCAAATCACTTCATCACCCTGGCGCACCAGCGCGGTAATGGCGGCATACAACGCTTCGGTGGCCCCTGCGGTGACCGTCACTTCGCTGTTCGCATCCGGCTTCACGCCATAGAGCGCGTCGGTTTTATCGGCAATCGCTTCCCGCAAAGCCTGCACCCCGGTCATCGGCGCATACTGATTTGCGCCCTGCGCCACGTGATACGCCAGCCGTGCCTGCAAGTAGTGCGGGCCGTCGTAATCCGGGAATCCCTGCGACAGGTTGATCGCCTGATGCTGCTGGGCCAGCGCGCTCATTTGCGTAAAGATGGTGGTGCCGAGGGCGGGAAGTTTGCTTTGGGGGATCAGCGGGTTATTGCTCATGAGTCCGTGCCTGCCTGTGATACTTGTGTTGCTGCCACTATAACACGATGTTAGTATTTGGCAATCAAGACGCTTAGACGTCTAAACCATAACGATATTCCTGCCGCCAGGCTCCTCATCTCCGGCCATAAAGGAAGACACTGCATGACCGACAACCTGCAACTCTCTGCCCTCGTCGACGCCTGTCACTGGATCGGCGCAAAAGGCTGGGCCCCCGCCACCGGCGGCAACATGTCTGTGCGCGAAGACGCCGACTGGTGCTGGCTCAGCGAATCCGGCAAGGACAAAGGCAGCCTGACGACCGATGACTTTCTGCGCGTGGAGATCGCCACCCACCGCGTGCCGTCCGGGCGCACACCGTCGGCGGAAACCGGCCTGCATACGCTGATCTACCGCCTGTTTCCGCAGGCGAATGCCGTCCTGCACGTGCACACGGTGAATGCCACGGTGCTGTCGCGGGTGGAGAAGCGCGCGCAACTGACGCTGCACGGCTACGAAATGCAAAAATCCCTCAGCGGACAACATACTCATCTCGACAGCGTACCCGTGGCTATTTTTGATAACGACCAGGATATTGATGCCCTCGCCCGCCGCATTGAGGCGTTCGCGCAGGATCATACGCTGCAATATGGTTTCCTCTTGCGCGGCCATGGTTTAACCTGCTGGGGACGCAGTGTGGCGGAAGCCCGCCGTCATCTGGAAGGTCTTGAGTTCTTATTCGAATGTGAAATGCAGCGCCGCCTGCTGGAGAAATAATGATCCGCGCGATAGTTACCGATATTGAAGGCACCACCAGCGATATTCGCTTTGTGCATGATGTCCTGTTCCCGTATGCCCGTGAGCGTCTCGCCGCGTTCATCACCGCGCAGCAATATGGCGAACCGGTCTCCTCCATTCTCGACAATCTGCGTGATGAAATTGACCAGCCGGATGCTACCACCGCAGAGCTTATCGACACGCTGCTGCTTTTTATGGATGAAGATCGCAAATCCACGTCGCTGAAAGCCTTGCAGGGTATTATCTGGCGCGAAGGCTATGTACACGGCGACTTTACCGGGCATCTCTACCCGGATGTGCTGCCGTCGCTGGAAAAATGGAAGGCGCAGGGTATTGATCTCTATGTTTATTCCTCCGGCTCCGTCGCCGCGCAGAAACTGTTATTTGGCTACAGCGACGAAGGTGATATTACTCATCTGTTCAGCGGCTATTTTGATACGCACATTGGCGCGAAACGCGAGGTGAGTTCTTATACCAGCATCGCTGAACAACTGGGCCTGGCCCCGTCACAGATTTTGTTCCTGTCGGATGTTCATCAGGAGCTGGATGCGGCGGCCGAAGCCGGGCTGCGTACCGTGCAGCTTATTCGCGGTGATGACGATGCCGCCAGCCATCATCACCAGGTTCATCGTTTTGATGTTATCAATCCGGAGCAGATCCCTTCATGAGCGCCCTGACGATTTTTTCAGATACCGACGCCAGTCAGCACACCTGGCACAGTACCGATGCCACTGAGATCCAGCAGCAGCTTAACGCCAAAGGTGTACGTTTTGAGCGCTGGCAGGCGGACCGCGATCTGGGGGAGGATCCCTCTTCCGACACGGTGATCAACGCCTACCAGTCGGCGATTGATAAGCTGGTTGCCGAAAAGGGCTATCAGAGCTGGGATGTGATCAGCCTGCGTGCGGACAATCCGCAGAAAGACGCTTTACGCGCAAAGTTTCTTGATGAACATACGCATGGCGAAGATGAAGTACGCTTTTTCGTCGAGGGGGCGGGGCTATTCTGCCTGCATATCGGTAACGAGGTGTATCAGGTGCTGTGCGAGAAAAACGATCTGATTTCTGTCCCTGCCGGCACGCCGCACTGGTTTGACATGGGTTCAGAACCGAACTTCACCGCCATTCGTATTTTTGACAATCCCGAAGGCTGGGTAGCGCAGTTTACCGGCGATGCGATTGCCGATGGCTATCCGCGCCTGGCATAGCATTTTCCCCTCACCCCGGCCCTCTGGCGTACGTCGGACCGCAGGGTGAGGGAGAAGCATTAGCCTTTCGCCTGGGTAAACAGCGTGTCCCACATGCCCAGTACCAGCGCCTGATCGCGCGGGGAAAGCTCACCGGCCTGAATGGCTTTTGACAGGCTGGCGCTGACGTTAGCGTGAACGGCTTCAGGTGAGTGGTCATCGCCATGCTCAAGTTCCGCGACGGCCAGCGTCAGGTGGCCGCGCAGATAACCGCTGGCAAACAGCTCATCGTCTCCGGCCGTATCTACCATGTCATCTATTAACGCCAGAATGCGTGCTTCAAACTCCGCGATCATCTTCTTTCCTCTTTAAATCGTGGCTTCAGTTAAGATCTTCCGGCCACGGAAACTGTGCTGCCGTTAGCGGCGGCGTATGATAATAATCCTGTAGTGCCTGGATGAAGCGCGCCGGACGCGGGGGAATGCCCTCTTCCAGATACGTCATCACTTGGGCATGAACCCGGCGCTGAAAAGCAATGCGATCCGGTTCGAAATCGCCGTCCAGATTGTCGCAGCTGATATTGAACGGGAAGCCTGCGGCGACGCAGAACATCCACTCCAGCGCCTGCGGCTTCACTTCCACGTCTTCAAACTGCCCCTGCGTCGTGGCATCGCGCCCGTCCGGGCAATACCAGTAGCCAAAATCCACCTGCTCACGACGCGCTTTACCGGCAATACACCAGTGCGAAATCTCATGTAAACCGCTGGCATAAAAGCCGTGAGCGAAGACGATGCGGTTATAGGGCACGTCAGCATCAGCAGGAAGATAGATCGGTTCGTCGTCGCCTTTAATCAGACGGGTATTAAAATCAACGGCAAAGCAGCTGTCGAAGACATCAATTAATTGCTCGTAAGTGTGCGTCGTGTTCATTAGTTCATCCCCAACCAGTGAAGGATCTCCTGTCCATGGCTATCAAAAAGCAGTTTTGCGCTCATTACCGCCGAGACGATGACGATCATCGGGCGAATGAGTTTTTGTCCTTTGCTCAGCACCAGCCGTGAGCCCATGCGCGCGCCAAGAAACTGCCCGGCAAGCATCACAAAACCGGTGGCCCATACCACCTTGCCGCCGATAATAAAGAGCAACAGGCCGCCGACATTGGAAGTGGCGTTCAGCACTTTGGCGTGGGCGGTGGATTTCGCCAGATTGAACCCGCACAGCGTGACGAAAGCCAGCGCGTAAAACGAACCTGCGCCCGGCCCGAAAAAGCCGTCGTAAAATCCCACGCAGCCACCGGCAATCAGTGCAAACGGCAGGCCGTACAGCCGCCGCTGACGATCTTCTTCGCCAAGCTTTGGCATCAGCAGAAAATAAAGCCCGATGCAGATCACCAGGATCGGCAAAATCTGGCGCAGCACGTCAGACTTCACATACTGGACCAGCAGCGCGCCTGAGGTAGAGCCGATAAACGTCATCAGGATATTAAGCTTCTGATCCGCCAGATTGACGACTTTCAGACGCACAAAATAGAGCGAGGAGGAAATAGAACCACCGCAGGCCTGTAATTTATTGGTGGCCAGTGCCTGGGCGGGCGTCATGCCCGCCGCCAGCAAGGCAGGAATGGTCAGTAAGCCGCCCCCGCCCGCCAGCGCGTCGATAAATCCCGCCAGCAACGCCACAAAAAACAGTATCGCCAGTAGTAACGGCGACACCATAAACAGATCGATAAAGTTATCCATTAAAGTGCATGCTCATCCAGTAGCGCCTGGCAGGAAGGCGGCAACGGCGGCGGTGTCTTCTTCTCAGGCTTCGTTATCGGGGGTTTTGCGGGTTCAAACCAGCTTTGCAATTCTGCGCCGCATCCATCGCCTGGCGGCGGCAGCGGTTGATCTTCGCATTCGAGACTGTCCGCCGGGCAGCGCAGACGTACGTGCATATGGGCGCGATGCTGGAACCACGGACGGACTTTCCGCAGCCAGTCGCGATCCGTACCGGCATCGAGACAGAGTTGCTGTTTGATGGCCGGATTAACGAAAATACGCGTCACGTCATTATCTTCCGCCGCCAGTTTGATCAGCTGACCGATCTGCGGCTGCCACAGTGAAGGCACCACGCGTTTGCCGTCCGTTGATACCAGATCCAGCGCCTGGGGTTTCAGCAGCTGCGCGGCCGTCCAGCGGGTTTGCGGCAATTGCAGGAAAATATCGACATCCAGCCCGGTCTGATGGCTGGCGTGCCCACCATTAAAACGACCTCCGGCGGGCATCCCCATATCGCCAATCAGCATGGTTCCCAGTCCCAGGTTATGCACCTGATTACCCAGGCGCTGGATAAACAGCACCAGATCCGGATGACCAAAATAGCGCCGCTGATCGGTACGCATCACCTGATAGGTATCCGACTGTACGGGAAGCTCGCTGGCCCCCACGATACAGCCATTGGAAAAAGCACCGATAGACTGCGGGCTGCCTGCCACCGGATGCGTAATTTTTTGCCAGGGCGTGGCGGCGAGGCTGAACTGGCTGGCGAGCAATGCCGCCAGCGCAATGACACGTTTTTTCATGTTTACCAGCGTGGCAATGTAGTTGTGACGTCCCCGTTCTGCGCCCGCTGGCGCATGAAGTGATCCATCAGCACGATGGCGAGCATCGCTTCGGCAATCGGTACGCCGCGGATCCCCACGCAGGGGTCGTGACGGCCTTTGGTGATCATCTCGATCTCTTCACCGGCGCGGTTAATCGTGCGGCCCGGCACCGTAATGCTGGAGGTCGGTTTCAGCGCGATATGCGCGACGATCTGCTGCCCGCTGCTGATGCCGCCGAGAATACCGCCGGCGTGGTTGCTCTGGAAACCGGCGTGCGTTATTTCATCGCGGTTTTGACTGCCGCGCAGCGCAACGGAACCAAACCCTTCGCCGATCTCCACACCTTTGACGGCGTTGATGCTCATCAGAGCGTGGGCGATGTCGGCATCCAGACGATCGAATACCGGTTCACCAAGCCCCGCAGGGACGCCGTCGGCCACCACGGTGATCTTCGCGCCAATGGAGTCGCCTTCTTTTTTCAGGCCGCGCATCAGTTCATCCAGCGCCTCGATTTTATCGGGATCCGGGCAGAAGAACGGATTTTGCTCCACCTGTGACCAGTCTTTGATCGCAAGCGGAATATCACCCATCTGGGTCAGACAAGCGCGGATCACGATACCGAATTTTTGCGCCAGGTATTTCTTGGCAATAGCGCCTGCCGCCACACGCATGGCGGTTTCCCGCGCGGAGGAGCGTCCACCGCCGCGATAATCGCGCAGGCCATATTTTTGTTCATAGGTGTAATCGGCATGGCCCGGACGGAAGGTATCTTTAATGGCGCCGTAGTCTTGCGAACGCTGATCGGTGTTCTCGATCAGCAGACCAATGCTGGTACCGGTGGTGACGCCTTCAAAGACGCCGGAAAGAATTTTGACCTGATCCGGCTCGCGACGCTGCGTGGTGTAGCGAGAGGTTCCCGGACGACGGCGATCCAGATCGTGTTGCAGATCGGCTTCGCTCAGCGGCATGCCGGGCGGCACGCCATCCACAATGCAACCCAACGCCAGACCGTGTGACTCGCCGAACGTGGTTACGCGAAAGAGTTGTCCAATACTGTTTCCTGCCATCACGGCTCCGTTATGTTGTTGTGTTGTGTGGCTTAATTACGCGGCATCGTTGTGCGGCTTAGTCTTTATATATGCTGAAGTGTTCCCGCGCAGCGACCAGTTGTGCCCTGGTCAGCATGAAGACGCCATCACCGCCGTTATCAAACTCCAGCCAGGTGAAAGGCACATCCGGGTACTGCTCCATCAGATGTACCATGCTGTTACCCACTTCACAAATCAGGATGCCGTCGTCGGTCAGGTATTCCGGCGCACAGGCCAGAATGCGGCGCGTCAGCTTCAGGCCGTCGCTGCCGGAGGCAAGACCCAGTTCCGGCTCATGGCGATATTCATTCGGCAGATCCGACATGTCTTCTTCATCGACGTATGGCGGATTGGTGACGATCAGATCGTACTGCACCTTCGGCAGGTCGCGGAACAGATCGGAGCGGATCGGCGTGACGTTGTGGATCAAACCGTGCTCTTCAATATTGTGCTCAGCCACCGCCAGCGCGTCCGGGGAGATATCCACGGCATCCACTTCCGCTTCCGGGAATTCATAAGCGCAGGCAATGGCGATACAGCCGCTGCCGGTGCACATGTCGAGGATATGCTGTGGCTGATGATCGATCAGGCCCGCGAAACGGCTGGTGATCAGTTCGCCAATCGGCGAGCGTGGGACCAGTACGCGTTCGTCGACAAAAAATTCGTGACCGCAGAACCAGGCTTTATTAGTGAGATAGGCCACCGGGATACGTTCATTGACGCGGCGGATCACGCGCTCAACGATGCGGTGGCGTTCGCTGGAGGTCAGGCGCGCGTTGCGCATATCTTCCGGAATATCCAGCGGCAGGTAGAGCGTGGGCAACACCAGTTGCACAGCTTCATCCCATGGGTTATCGGTACCGTGCCCATACCAGATATTGGCCGCGCTGAATCGGCTGACCGACCAACGCAACATGTCCTGAATGGTATGCAGCTCACTGACTGCTTCATCGACAAATATTTTATCCACACTATCCTCCAGGACATGCATTGCTGTAAATTCGGCGGCTAGTTTGCCATGAAGACGCCGATAAATCAGCATTCTCGCGCCTGCCCGGTGGGGAAAAAATGCGTTTTGCCTGAACACAGGCCGCATCGAGTCGGGTAAACTGGCGGAAATAAAAGAAGAGACAGAAAAATGAAAAAGAAAGCATCGCTCAGCGAGGAGGACCAGGCGCTGTTCCGGCAGTTAATGACAGGCACGCGCAAAATCCAGCAGGACACCATTGTTCACCGCCCGCTGCGTAAAAAAGTGACAGAGGTGCCGGTTAAGCGCCTGTTATCGGAGCAGGCCGATGCCAGCCACTATTTTTCTGATGAGTTTCAGCCGTTGCTCAATACCGACGGCCCGGCAAAGTATGTCCGCCCTGATGTCAGCCATTTTGAATTAAAGAAGCTCCGCCGCGGTGATTACTCCCCGGAGCTGTTTCTGGATTTGCACGGTTTGACGCAGATGCAGGCCAAGCAGGAGCTGGGCGCGCTGATCGCCGCCTGCCGCCGTGAACATGTGTTCTGTGCATGCGTGATGCACGGCCACGGGAAGCATATCCTCAAGCAGCAGACGCCGTTATGGCTGGCGCAGCATCCACACGTTATGGCCTTTCATCAGGCGCCGAAAGAGTACGGCGGAGATGCCGCGCTGCTGGTACTGATTGAAGTGGAAGAGTGGCAACCGCCAGAGCTTCCGTAAGCCGTGCCCGAAACCGGGATGCCCGGCGGCGCGGAGCTTGCCGGGCCTACGTTAATTTGTAGGTCGGGTAAGCGAAGCGTTACCCGACAAAATCCATGATTGTAGGTCGGGTAAGCAAAGCGCCACCCGACAAAATCCACGATTGTAGGTCGGGTAAGCAAAGCGCCACCCGACAAAACCTCAGCCGCCATAAACAACAAGAGCCGCATCAGCGGCTCTTTTCACAGGGTCAGGCGGGATCACATCGCCTTCGCCATCTTCAGATTGCAGGGGCTCATTTGCCAGTTAAATACCCCTTTGCCTGAGGCATCCAGCGTAATGCTGGCGATCGCGGAGGTAGAAAACATCGGCGGTGTCAGGGTCGGGCAGAGCTCCGACACCAGGTAGCCTACCAGCGGCAGGTGAGAGATCACCATCACCGAAGAGACTCCTTCGCTTGCCAGCGTCTGCAAATACGCGCTGACCATACGGACATCGCCACCGGGCGTCAGTTCTGGCAGAACGTCGATTTCCACGTCGTCTGGCAGGTTCATGCACTCCCCTACCTCGCTCAGCGTCTGTTCGGCACGCAGGAACGGGCTGACCAGTACACGCTCGATATTCACTTTTTGGCTTAACAGCCAGGTTGCCATTTGACGGGACTCATCACAGCCACAGGAAGTCAAAGGGCGAACCGAGTCACTGGCTGCATCCAGAGCAGCGTCGCCGTGACGCATGATAAAAACTTGCATATTGCACCGCTTTTGTTAACCAGAAGCATTGAACCGCCCGAATGAAACAACATGTTTACACCGGAACAGACAATGGCCGGGCATTGTGCCTTATCCATTCGTTGAATGAAACGCTGTGTTTTACATCAATGGCGTAAGTATAGTCAATCACTGTTTATAAAATGACCACCATCGACACATTCAACGACAGATTTACCCTTTACTGACCTGAACTTACAGAATCAGTGTTATTGGCAGGCCAGAACGTTTCGCCCTGTGCTGCCATTTGTAACAAGTATTCACAAGGCGTAAATCGTGGGCCGTACTGCGCGGCCAGGCGCTCCAGCGTCGCCACGATATTCCCCACCCCGCGCGTATCCATATAGCGGAACGGACCGCCCAAAAACGGCGGGAACCCGATGCCAAACACCGCGCCGATATCGCCATCACGTGCGCTGCGGATCACGGACTCATCCAGGCAGCGCGCCGCTTCGTTGAGCATCATCATCACACAGCGTTCCGCAATCTGATCCGCCGACAGTTTTGCGCCAGCAGAAGCGCCGATCAGCGGATAAATTGCCGGGTCCACTTGCTTCTTGCTTGTACGCCCTTTCGCGCCGTAAAGATAGAATCCGCGACCATTTTTTCTGCCTTTGCGATCGTCATTCAAAATCGCAGCAACGACATTTGCAGGCGCAGAAAAACGTTCTCCATATGCGCTTTCCAGTACAGGGATAATTTTAGTGCCGGTATCGATTCCCACCTCATCCAAAAGTTGGATTGGGCCAACCGGGAAGCCAAATTTCACCAGCGCGCGGTCAATATGATCCACCTGCTCGCCTTCCGTCAGCAGACGCATGGCTTCATTGATGTACGGCGCCAGAATACGGTTAACGTAAAAACCGGCTTTATCTGCCACCACAATCGGCGTTTTGCCCTGCTTTTTCGCCAGTTTTACCGTGGTGGCAATAGTTCGCTCTGCGGTTTGCTTGTGGGCTATTACTTCCACCAGCGGCATTTTTTCCACCGGGCTGAAGAAATGCAGGCCGATAATATTTTCCGGCCGCGCGGCTTTCGCCGCAATATCGCCAATCGGCAGCGACGAGGTGTTAGACGCAAAGATCGTTTGCGGCGAGCAGTGCTGCTCTATTTCCGCCACCATCTGCTGCTTTAGCGCCAGATCTTCGAATACCGCTTCAATGACGACATCACGCCCGGCAAACCCACGGTAATCGGTGGTACCGGAGATCAGCGCCATGTCGCTGTCACGCTCCTGAGGACGGATATGGCGGCGACGGACTTTTTTATCAAGCTGCTGCCAGCTGTATTGCAGCGCATGGTTAATACCGGCAGGTTTAATATCCTTGATGCGAACCGGCAGTTTGCCTTTGCTGGCGGTGACGTAAGCGATGCCGCCGCCCATCAGCCCTCCGCCCAGAATGCCCACCGCGCGTAAAGGAGCGGCTTCGACGGCGCTGCCCGGATCTTTTTTGATGTCGGTGCTGGTGAAAAAGATATGCCGCAACGCCCGGGACTGCGGGGTCATCGCCAGCTCGCCAAAGGCGCGGGCTTCGGCCTCATAGCCGCTGCTGCGTCCCTGAGCCAGCCCGGTGTGCACCACATCCAGAATGCGCGGCGCGGCCGGGTAATTGCCGTGGGTTTTCTGCTGCGTCTTTTTCTCTACCATACGAAACAGTAGAGTGCGCCCGAGCGGGCCTGCCATAATACGTTCCCGCACGGGTAAACGACGCCCGGTCGGTTTGCCTTTTTTCGCCAGTTCCGCTGCGGCCTCCAGCAAAATCGATACCGGTACCACATCGTCCACCAGACCCACTTTACGCGCCTGGCGAGGCCTTAGCATTTTGCCGGTAAGGATCATCTCCAGTGCCGTACTGACGCCGATCAAACGCGGCAGGCGCTGTGTGCCACCGGAACCGGGTAACAGGCCGAGCTGCACTTCCGGCAGTCCAAGCTGAGTTTTTGCATCATCTGTGCAGACGCGTCCATGGCAGGCCAGCGCCAGCTCAAGGCCGCCGCCCAGACAGGCACCGTGGATCGCCGCAATCACCGGGATCGGCAGCGCATGGATGTCGGCCATCACCTGTTGCCCCTGACGAGCCAGTTCTTCCGCCTCTTTGGCGGTTTTGCAACGGTCGATCATGTTGATGTCTGCCCCGGCGACAAAGTTGTCTTTTTTCGCCGAAATGAACACCACGCCGCGCAGATCTTTATTTTCGCGGATCTGCTTTAAAATCGCCCTTACCTGAACGCCAAATTCCGCCTTCAGGGTATTCATTTTTTCACCGGGCACATCAATGGTCACCACGGCAATATTATCCGGACGCACGGTCAGGGAAAAAGCAGTTGTCATGTCCATTATTCGGCCTCCAGTACCATTGCCGCGCCAAGTCCGCCTGCGGCGCAGGCCGTTACCAGACCAAAGCCTCCGCCCCGGCGACGTAATTCATGCAGCGTCTGGGTGATCATGCGCGCGCCGGTGGCGGCAAACGGATGACCATAGGCGATGGAGCCGCCCAGCACGTTAAATTTACTGTCGTCCACTTCCCCGGTAGCATGACTGCGCCCCAGCACATCGCGGCTGAACTGATCGCTGGCCATCAGCTTGAGATTCGCCAGCGTCTGCGCGGCAAAGGCTTCGTGCATATCAAACAGGGTGAGATCGTTAAGGGTGATACCGGCGCGTTCAAGCGCCAGCGGCGTCGACCAGGCCGGGCCGAGCAGCATGTCCTGCTGAACACCAATGGCGGTAAACGCATAGCTGCGCAGGAAACCAAGCGGGGTCAGTCCCAGTTCTCTGGCGCGGGATTCGGTCATCAGGATCACCGCCGCCGCGCCATCGGTCAGCGGCGTACTGTTGGCTGCCGTGACGCTGCCGTGTTTGCGATCAAACGCCGGGCGCAGTTTGGTGTAATCGGCAAGTGATGAGTTGTGGCGAATATTATTGTCCTGCACAACCGGATCGCGGTACGGCGGCACGTAAGCCGTCATCACCTCTTCCGCCAGTTTTCCGTCAGCCCAGGCCTGCGCCGCTAGCTGATGAGAGCGATGCGCCAGCGCATCCTGCTGCTCGCGACTGATGCCCCAGGTTTTTGCCATTTGCTCTGCGGTATCGCCCATGCGTAAACCGGTGGAGTATTCCGCCACGGCAGGCGGCACGGGGAGCAAGTCGCGCGGGCGCAGCCGGGAAAAGAGTTTTAGTTTTTGCCCGGCGGTGCGTGCTTTACTGAGATCGAGCAGCGTGCGCGCCAGGGTTTTGCTGACACCTATCGGCAGCACGGAAGTGGAGTCGGCCCCGCCAGCAATGCCGGCGCGAATAGTACCGGCCATCAGGCTTTCAGCGACGTTCGCCACCGCCTGGAAACTGGTAGCGCAGGCACGGCTGACGCTGTACGCATCAGTATGAATGTTCATGCCGGTGCCGAGCACGATCTCACGGGCAATGTTTGGCGCTTCGGGCATTTGCACTACCTGGCCAAATACCAGTTGTTCAATCACCTCAGGCGGAATTTCGCTGCGGGCAAGCATCTCGCCTACCACCATTTTCCCGAGGCTAATAGCCGGGATGCCATGAAAAGCCGTCGCCTGGCGGGCAAAAGGGGTACGTAACCCGGTGACAATGGCAATGCGATCGCCCTGACGGGTGACAAGCGGTAATGCCTGACTCATAACACTCCCCTGTAAATAACATCATGCAAAGTGGTCGGACCTGATATTAGTCTTAACCTTTTTTTTACATTTAGCCAACCGGCGGAGCGAATTTTTGCGAAGTATTACACAGAGATGGTGGTGAAAACGCTCCTGAGGATCAGGAGCGTGATAAGGAGGATTAACGCAGGCCCAACTGGAAGATCAGCGTTTCTGCTTCACAGGCAAAAACAAAATCAATATCCAGACGTACACCGTCCGCGACCTCGGTAAAGGTGGAGGTGATCTGGCACGGATCGGATTCCACGCTGCGCGCTTTTTCCGTTAATGCGGCCAGCGTCGCTTCTGCGTCGGCACGGGCGGTAAATACGCGGCTGTAAGAGGCGGTGCAGTCGGTATTATCCATAATGGTGCCCACATCCATACAGCAGCAAACCGGGGTTTCTTCAGCACTGCATTTACTCATGGTAGATTTCCTCTGTATTTGCACTCTGGGTGCCATAAACGATGTGATTATTTTACCCGCCCGGGAATAGTGGCTCCAGTCGATAATCTCACAATTGCCGAATAGTGACCGTTATCACAGCTTAAAATGATCTAAAACAAAATTCGCCCTTCCTCATTACTGCAACAGGGGCCAAATTTGCCACGCAGATCGCGTTTCGAAGATCACAATTGAAAAAACTTATAAACATCCTTGCAACATTCCTGCTGGTCAGACCTATAATTCCGCCACTGGTCTGATTTGTAAGTGGTACCTCAGACCCTACACTTCGCGCTCCTGTTACGGTACGTAACAATCAATGCATAAAAATAAATCGGATGAGGTTATGGTCATGAGCCAGAAAACCCTGTTTACCAAATCTGCACTCGCAGTTGCAGTGGCAATTGTCTCTACACAAGCCTGGTCTGCGGGCTTCCAGTTAAACGAATTCTCTTCCTCTGGCCTTGGTCGCGCTTATTCAGGTGAAGGTGCTATTGCAGATGATGCAGGTAACGCTAGCCGTAACCCGGCGTTAATTACCTTATTCGATCGCCCAACTTTCTCCGCCGGTGCGGTTTATATTGATCCAGATGTGAACATTTCCGGTAGTTCCCCTTTCACTGGTCGCAGCACCAAAGCTGATAATATTGCGCCAACGGCCTGGGTTCCTAACATGCATTTCGTTGCCCCTATTAATGAACAGTTTGGCTGGGGCGCCTCTGTGACCTCTAATTATGGTCTGGCAACAGAATTTCATGATAATTACATCGCCGGCGAATACGGCGGCAAAACCGATTTAAAAACCATGAACCTTAACCTCAGCGGCGCGTATCGCTTAAATGATAACTGGAGTTTTGGTCTTGGCTTTGACGCGGTATACGCTGACGCAAAAATTGAGCGTTATGCTGGCGAACAAACCGCAGGCGCTCGCCTGCCAAGAAATGGTTCGCAAATCGCCAGCCTTGAAGGCGACGAGTGGGGCTATGGCTGGAATGCCGGCATCCTTTACGAGCTGGATAAAGACAACCGCTACGGCTTCACCTATCGTTCAGAAGTGAAAGTCGATTTCGACGGCGATTATAAAAGCAGCATCAATCCACTGGTTAACGGCTTGCCTGGCGCGGGTACGACTTTCCCTGCCGGTACCAGTGGCCGGACTGTTCCAGGTTCGCTGAGTCTGCATCTGCCAGAAATGTGGGAGCTGTCCGGTTATAACCGTGTCGCACCACAGTGGGCAGTGCACTACAGCATCGCCTACACCAGCTGGAGCCAGTTCCAGGAGCTGAAAGCGACCGGGAATGACGGTCAGACACTGTTCTATAAAGAAGAAGGCTTTAGAGATTCCTACCGCCTGGCGCTGGGTACAACCTATTACATGGATGATAACTGGACCTTCCGTACCGGTATCGCCTATGACGACAGCCCGGTTCCGGCTAACAAACGTTCCATTTCCATCCCGGATCAGGACCGTCTGTGGCTGAGCGCGGGAACCACTTACGCCTTCAACGATAACGCGTCGGTGGATGTGGGTGCCTCTTATATGCACGGTCAGAAAGTCACCGTTAACGAAGGCCCGTATACCTTCCACTCAGAAGGTAAAGCCTGGCTGTTCGGTACTAACTTTAACTACGCATTCTGATTATTCCGTCATATAAAAAAAGGTGAACTTCGGTTCACCTTTTTTATTGTCTGATCGGCGATTATTCAGAATCAATATCTTTTAAATCGTCCTGAATAGCCTGCGCATTCGGGTTTTCATCCGGTTTCAACTGACCGCCGTTGGCGATAAAGTCGTGGCGCTGGAAATAGGCTTCGCGGACCAGAATATAGGGATCGGACGACTGGCGCAGCAGGCCGTCGGAATCCAGCAACTGGGCGCGGGACTCGATACCCTCTACCGTCCATTTACCGACCGAGAGCGGCCACGTCAACCAGGAGAGCACCGGGTAGAGCGTATCCGCCATATCGCCGCCGTCTTCACGCAAGGTAAAGCTGCCATAGAACGGCAACTGCACGTACGGGCCATATCCGACGCCATAATGCCCCAGCGTACTGCCGAAACGGTGCGGCTCAATACGTTGCAGTTTTTCGTTGGATAAACCTGCAACATCAATAAAGCCACCCATCCCTAATAAGGTATTCAGGAAGAAACGGGTAAAGTGCACCATGCCTTTATAGGGATCGCCCTGCAGGAAGAAGTTCACCATAATGGCGGGTTCTTCCAGGTTACTGGTGAAGTTGCTTAATCCATTACGTGCCGGCTGCGGTACATAATCACGCCAGCCAACGGCAATCGGCCGCAGCACATAGGGATCGAGCACGTTAAAGTTGAAGTTATACATGGTGCGGTTGAATCCTTCCAACGGATCCGAGCGCCCCTGTTGCTGCTCACCAGAGCTGGCGCAACCGAACAGTAATGTAGTACCCAGCGCGAGCGCCGACAGGCGAAATTTCATGGATGTCTCCCTGTAATAAATGGTCATCGCAAAATGTCATCCGTGACGGATAAACGCGCAGCGCTCAGGTTTCCGCCTGGAATACGCAAGCGATTGTATCAGCACGTTTAAGGATGTGCACGTCAGTGGCAGCATGACCTGTCATGCATTCAGCATAGCTGGTCTTTATCTTCTCGTTTCGCCGTCAATGTTATACGCACTCTTAAATCCTGTTATCACCTTTTTTGCCCTTTGCATAATTTAGGAAGAAGCCCGCTGCTTTAGCGCGTAAAGCCGCTACGCTTATTGTCATGATCCCTGGAAAGATGAAGCAAAGATGGATGAACTGAAACACGAAAAAATTGATGAGCACACTGACGAGATCGAAGTTGAAAGTGAGGAAAAAGATCGCGGCGAGAAAATCGAAGTGGACGAGGAACATCTGCCTTCCCGGGCAATGGCGATCCACGAACATATTCGTCAGGACGGGGAAAAAGAGTTAGAGCGTGATGCAATGGCGCTGCTGTGGTCAGCCATTGCGGCGGGTCTGTCGATGGGGGCATCGCTGCTGGCGAAAGGCATTTTCCACGTGCAGTTTGAAGGCATCCCCGGCGGCTTTGTGCTGGAGAACCTCGGTTACACCTTCGGCTTTATCATTGTGATCATGGCTCGCCAGCAACTGTTCACCGAGAACACCGTCACCGCCGTACTGCCGTTTATGCACAATCCGACCTGGGGTAACGGCGGTCTGCTGATGCGACTGTGGGGCGTGGTGCTGTTGGGTAACCTGATCGGTACCGCGATTGTCGCCTGGGCGTTTGGCTATATGCCGGTGTTTGACGAGCCAACGCGCGATGCCTTTGTGAAAATCGGCATGGATGTCATGAAAAATACACCGCTGGAGATGTTTGCCAATGCCATTATTTCCGGCTGGTTGATCGCCACTATGGTATGGATGTTCCCTTCTGCCGGCTCCGCGAAAATCGTGGTGATCATTCTGATGACCTGGCTTATTGCGCTGGGCGATACCACGCATATTGTGGTGGGAGCGGTGGAGATCTTTTATCTGGTATTCACCGGTTCACTGCACTGGAGCGAATTCCTCTGGCCGTTCGCCCTGCCAACCCTCGCCGGTAATATCTGCGGCGGCACCTTTATCTTCGCCCTGTTAAGCCATGCGCAGATCCGTAACGATATGAGCAACAAACGTAAGGCCGAGATCAAATCAAAGGCCGACGAGCAAAAAAAACAGAGTAAATCAAAGGAGAATAACGCTTAAGTGGCGACACTTTGAGCATTCAGGCGGTCACGCGCTTAACGCAGTCTTGAAATGACGCTATACTCGTGCCGCCTTGTCCCCTTAGTTAAATGGATATAACGAGCCCCTCCTAAGGGCTAGTTGCAGGTTCGATTCCTGCAGGGGACACCAGAATTCTCGTCTGAAATATCCCAATACGATTGTCCGATTTTCAGCAAAAAGGCTGCCCCTCCGGCAGCCTTTTTCACTTTCATCAATATTCAAACTGCCGGTAATAGCGGCGAATATCCAGACTGTGTCCGGTGTAATGCTCGAAGTGCGCGGCCAGACGGTCTACCAGCAGAGTGGAGGCGACGCAGGGTGCCATGATCCAACGGAATTCATCGTCGATACCAGTAAGGGTATAGTCCCGCGGATCGATGACCACCAGGTTGTCGGTGATTTTACGGGCAAAAGCCTCAATACGATCGTCAAGCGGTCGGCACTTCCCTTCCCCTTTAACCAGAAACAGCGGGACGTCTTTTTCAAGCAATTCCAGCGTACCGTGGAAAAACTCCGCAGAACTGACGGACTTGGTGCGTTTCCACTGCATCTCTTCCAGAATACACATTGAGAACAGATAGACTTCACCCCACATTTCCGCGCCACCGATCCACATCATATAATCGGCGGTATGGTAACGATGGGCGATCTCATCGGCGCGCTCGTTAAACTGGCGTTTGGCCTGCAACAGGTTTTCCGGCAGTAACTCCAGCTGACTGGCGAAACGGTCATAACCGTCAAATTCGCCATTACGCGCCACCAGACGGAAAAACAGCCAGTAAAGCAGCATGTACTCATATTCCACACCGTTTTTATGCTGCATCGGAATATGCCAGGTGGCCGCGGCGGCAAGCGGCGAATCGGCGTTTTTGGTAATAGCCACGACGCGGATGCCCTGCGCTTTACACCATTCGGCAATGGCGACCGATTCCTTGGTATCCCCCGATTTGGAAAGGGTGATCACCACCGATTCTTTGGTGAGTTTTTTATTTCCCTTACAGAGTAATTCTGCTGCCTGCTCGGTATAAACCGGCAGCGCAGTCACCTCTTTGGCAAATTCCTGCATCGCCATCATCGGCGCCAGCGAGCCCCCTACCGAGGCGAAGAAAATATTATTAAAACCTGCAGCATGAATATTATCCGCAACCTGTTCAGCTGTTTTACGCGCAGCAATGATGTCACGAGCACTGGTCAGGTACTCGTCCTGATTAAAACCTAACATAGCTATTCTCCAGATAAGGAATTAAATTTTGCTTTTAAGCACCTTGTCGAAATCGTCAAATATACGCACGCTTAAATCGATGCCTTTAGCCGTGGCAATATGGAATGCGAGTAGCTGGAATGGCACAATCAATAATAAAGGCGCGAAGTGATGATTTAAGGAATAATTCAGCGCCAGTGTCCGGGGATCGTTATTTTCAGCCGCCAGTGTGACGGTAAATACCGCATCCACGGCGGGCTGCATATAATCCCGTAATGCACGGGTGCGCGCATGTACACTGTCCTCAATAAAAAACAGCGTATGGCTGGCGCTGGCTTCCAGATAGGGGCCGTGCATATAGGCTTCCAGTTCGAAACCGCTGGAAGGCAGGCGCACAGTTTCCGTGAACTTGGTTTCAAACTCTTTTGCTACCCCGGTCAGCGCGCCATAGCCCGTCGCCACAAAACGCGTAGCCTGGATAAAGTGCTGCCGGTGACGGATAAAAAAAGCGTTTGTTTTTTCGATCACATCAGGTATTGCCAGCGCAGCCTGTTTAAGGCTCGCGAGTGTGCTGGCGCGTTCGTCCTGTGCAAGCTGCCCGCGGTGTTCAGCCACCCGCAGCGCGATAAGCAGCAGGTTCAGTACAGTGGCGCTAAAGCCGCGCGTGACAAAGCCGACGCTTTCGATTCCGGTATTAATATCCAGTATGCCGTCCGCCTGCACCGCGGCCGGGCTGTGCGGACTGGAGGTCAGGCAATATACCGGAATATCCAGCGCCTGCACTTTTTTCATCGCCTCAAGCGTAGAGGCACTTTTACCGCTCTGGGAGACCGCGATAACTACATCGGTTGTCGGATCGACACGTTCGTAATGGGTGAAGTTATAGGGTTCCTTCACATCTACCAGAATACCGAAATGGGTTTCGAAATAATAACGAGCGCACAATACTGCATTCCATGACGATCCCGTCGCGAGGATCAATACTTTATTTACTGGCTTTGAAGCCAGATGCGAAATTAATGGCGCGAGCTTCTCAGGATATTCCTGGAGTATTCGCGTGAGCGTCTCCGGTTCCTGATCGATATAATCCAGCATGGTTGACATCATTTTCTCCTCAGAATAACCCAATCCACGATCCCGCTATACCGACCACGGCCATGCCGCCCAGAATGGCTAACGGTTTCACTTTGCGGCCCAGCAGCCAGTAGACAATACCGAAGCTCAGCAATGGCAACAGCGCAGGCATGATGTCGTTGATGATGTCCTGCACATGGGTTTTCGCCTCGCCGGTACCAAAGGTCAGCGGAATGGTGATATTAATCATCGAGGCGGTCATCGCCCCCACCACCATCAACCCGATAATGGAGGCACCATAAGTCAGGCTTTCCATCATGCCGCTCTTCTGGATGCGTTGCAGTACACCGGTACCCAGCACATAGCCCCAGCGGGTAAACAGATAGCGTGCCGCCAGATGCGGAACATTAAATACCAGCAGGAACAGGATTGGCCCCAGAATGCTGCCCTTCAGCGCCAGGCTGGTGCCAATCCCGGTGGCGATCAGCCGCAGGGTTCCCCAGAAGAAGGAGTCGCCCAGCCCGGCAAGTGGTCCCATCAGCGAGGCTTTCACGCTATCGACGGACGCCGCCTCCATACCTTTCGCACTGCTGTTTTTCTCCTCCATCGCCGCCGTGATACCGAGGATCAGCGTGACGATATGCGGCGTGGTATTAAAGAACACCAGATGCCGTTTGAGCGCCCCAGCCAGATCCTCTTTACGAGGATAGAGTTTTTTCAGTACCGGGATCATGGCGTAGACAAAGGCCAGGTTCATCTGCCGCTCGTAGTTCCAGGAGAACTCCATCTGGAATGACCGCCAGAATACGCTGCGCAGTTCTTTGCTGGTTATGGTGTGTGTGGCGTCATCGGCCACCTGAGTTTCCTCAGAAATCGTCTTCATCGTCATTCTGGACTCCTTGCGCCGCCGTCGGACGGGGGGAATTAAATTGCATCACGTTTACCATCACCACGGCGGTAATGGCCCCGAGAATGGCAATGCCGGTCACCGGGATCTTCAGATAGGCCATCAGCACAAATCCGAGGAAGAAATAAGGTGCCACCTTTTTGTTGATCAGCAGGCGAGCCAGCATCGCGAAGCCCAGCGCCGGAATAATGCCTGTCGCGACGCTCAGCCCGTGTTTGATGAACTCCGGAATGGCATCCAGCAGGCTTTTCACCGCGCCGCTGCCCACCATAAAGGAGACGGTCACCACGGTTGCCAGCATCAGCGACAGACCAAAACCGGCGATCAGGTGCATTCGCTCAATCCCGCGCGTGTCGGCCCGATCGGCATAAACATCGGCCTTCTGATTGAGGGTTGGAATGAAAAGGCCGAGGTAGATATTTTTCAGCACCAGCGTCAGGGTGGCGATGGGCAACCCAAGCAGTAGCGCGGTTTCGGTCCCGGCTCCTGAGGTGATGGCAAAGGCGACGCCAAGGATGCCGCCGGTCACTACATCCGGTGGAATAGAGGCCCCCACCGAGAACGAGCCGATAAATGCCAGTTCAAGCGTCGCCCCCATAATGACGCCGGTTTGTACATCGCCCAATACCAGCCCGGTCAGTAAACCGGTCACAATCGGGCGGGAAAGTAAGGATGTGCCCAGGGCATATTCAGACTGGGCAATAAAGGCCACCAGTCCGAGCAATAATGCTTCTAACATAATGCGTTCCTCGTCATTCAAAGACAGTCAGTGAATAACAGTTTTCTGTCATTAGGCACCTGCCGGATTTCCACTTCCGTACCTGCTTTAACCAGTTCATTCAGCATTGTCACCTCTTCAGGCAGGACATTTATTGCTTTCGAAATATTCTGGCTCCCCTCTTTGGCTTTAATACCGCCAAGATTAATACTTTTAATTTCCGGTACCGCACCGGCCAGCCGCCAGGCGTCTTCAACAGATTCCACAACGATGAATAATTTATATTTATCGGTGACGCCGCTTTTGATAGCGGCAATGGCATCATCAATGTTTTTCATGACCAGCTTAACGGCGGGCGGTTTTGCCAGTTTGATGGTGGTCTTGCGCAGTTCGTCATGCATAACCGCATCGTTGGCGATAAGAATGCAGTCTGCGCCGATATATTGCGTCCAGGAAAAAGCAACCTGTCCATGCAGTAACCGGTGGTCAACTCGCAGGAGTGTTATCATTTTGAGATCCTCGCTTAAAAATCTTTATCTGCCACCTGCGCAGCATCAAGCGTCTGGTTGCAATACTGGATGCTGTGCCGGGCATTCGTCAGGGAGTCGGTAATAAGGGCTGTCAGCGCCTCGTCCTGAGGGGCGATCAGCATTTCGATAATTAGCGGTAAATTAAGCCCGGCAATAAGATGAAAACCGGGGCGCGAAATAAAGCGAATAAATTCGTTATTGACGCTGCCAGCGAAAATATCGGTGATGACCACCAGTTCATCGTCGGCCGGAAAGGAGTTAATAAGATGATTGACCTGCTCAGTCAGGTCTTCGCCTTCGTCAATATAGGCACAGAGCGTATGGATATTATTTTGTCTGCCGAGGATCAGCTCGACTGAATTGAGAATGCCACTGGCAAAGGTACCGTGGCTGGCAAAAATATAGTGTCGTTTCATCCTGACCTCAAAAATAAATTCCACCTGTTGAAACAGATATTGCAACCGCCGTGCCAGAAATAGTGGCACGGCGGTCAGGTGGAATTATCAGGTGCAGGAAAACGTCAAAACTCTTGATCGTACTGAAGAAATTCTGTTTCCAGATGCAGAAGATCGTGAATGTAAAACAGCTCCGCTTCGGGAATATGGACACTATAACTCGCCTCAATGACACTGATGGCCTCGCGCAGCGCCGGAAGGTGCTGGCGTTGACACTGTGCGCGATGCCCGGCGTAGTTGTGGATCGCCGCCTGGCGGATCAGGCGTTCAATAAGACAGCTAACGTGGATATAGAGCGCGACCTTACGGTCGTTCGGCACGGCAATCGCCGTCAGATGCTGGTAACGCGTGAGAAAGGCTTCAACCTGATTGATGACTTTGCTGGTATCGAGAATGGTGACCGACTCAATTACCCGGCGCAGGGAGAAGTTTTTCACGATCCGTTCGTTAATCTGCATCACGTCGGCGGGGCTGATAAGGGTGCCGAACAGCGCCATCAATGTTTCTTTACCCTGACCGGAAATCAGCGTATCCAGCGAAATCCAGGGTACATCAGGAATGCGGGGATCGAGGGTGCCAATCAGTGCCAGCACGTCAAAGCGGGAAAAGATCGGCTCGCGCCGTTTATTCGCCGCCAGAATGTCGTACTCATAGGCTACGACATCTATACCCAACTCCTGCGGAATGCTCGCTTGCAGCAAGCTGCTTAAATTGCTGGCCGCGCCAATTCCCGTTGCGCAGGTGGTAATGATCGCCTTTGGTTTGTTCCGTTCCGGCCAGATGATTTTATGCTCCACCGGCAGATCGGCGGCGATGTCACTGGCGATGGTTTCCAGATAATCGCCCTGTAAAATGCGCTCGCCCACGTACAGCGCCATGCGCGTGGAGACGTTATTAATGATCACCACTGGCATCGTCACCTGTCGGCTGAAATAGTGATGGATGTCGTTAAGGGAGCCCATATCCACCAGGATCACCAGACTGCTGGCCAGCGCATTACGCTCCACGTACTGCGTTACCTGCTGGGCAATGGCCTCCGGCGTGACGTCGAGCGGCATATCAAAGGATTCATAGACGGTCTGCTTCAGTAGCCGGTTGGCGACGTTGGCAATACTGCTGGCGGTCGCGTAACCGTGGGCGAGGATCACCGCTTTGGTGACCAGCTGGCTACTCTGCACACCGCTTTTGTTCAGCCACAGCAGTAGCAAAATACGGTCCATGGTCTGAATGCGCAGATCCAGCCTGCGGGCCAGTGAGACCAGTACTTCTTCGCAAAACAAATACAGGAGCGGGTATTTTTGTTCTAAAAAACGATCGAGCTGTTTGCACATCTCGGCGTTCAGCCGCGAGGGTTCACTGGTGGACCGATGCATCAGATAATGCCCGATGGCGTAGATGCCGTTACCGTTAAACTGGATGTTGTAACTTTTCTCCAGTCGGTAAAATTCCTCCCGCACCTGGCTGGTCACCAGCATCAGCATTTGCGAACTGGTTTTGTCCTGGTTATCAAAGATCAGGCGGTCAAACAGATTTTCAATTTCATGGCCGATGCGCTGCTCAATATCATCCCACGGCTGTTGCGCCGTACGGTATTTTTCAAACAGCGTCAGTACGCTGAGCTGCGCATCATGGATGAGCATTCGCCCGACATCCTGCGCCTGAAGCAGCCACGGCAGACGGGTGTTTTCATCCAGTACGATGTCTTCCCCCTGCCCGGCGGTTGTGTCGCTGAGCGCGGGCAACTGCGCCATTACCGGCTCCGGCAGATCATGGATGGTCACCTGCAACACCTGCCCGTGACTTTGCCGTGCAAACGCAGACGCTACCACGTATTTAATGACGTTTTTCAGCTCACCGACATTGCCCCGGAAGACATAATGCGTCAGCACGGAAAGCAGACGCGGGCTGATGCGTAATGCCAGCCCCACTTTTTTCGCCTCCAGCCAGAAAAATTGCAGGATCAGCGCCTCCTTCTCTTTACGGCTGCGGCTTTCCAGATCCGGCAATACCACCTGAATGGGGATACGACGAATAAAGGTGGTCAGAAAGGTGCTGTGAATATCTTCGGTAGTGGCGAAGATGAGCCGCACGGCAACGCGATGCCCGCTGGCCGTCTCCCCAAGACGATAAATTTCACCCCGATCGAGCCAGGTGAAAAGCTTTTCCTGCCCTTCCGCATGCAGGCGGTGTACTTCATCCAGAAACAGGATCCCGCCATCCGCGGCTTCAAAGGCACCGGCTTTATCGCTGGTCGCCCCGGTAAAAGCCCCTTTGACGTAGCCAAACAAGTTGGCGGCGAGCAGCTCTGGATTGCTGGCGTACTGGGCGCAGTTCAGGGTGACAAAAGGCGCGTCGGCATCAATAAGCCCGTGAGCGATGGCATAGTCGTGCATCAGGTTCGCCAGATAACTTTTGCCGGTACCGCTGTCGCCGGTGATCAGCAGCGGCAGGCCGCCGTCCGGATAAAACAGCGCGGTTTTGAGCTGTTCGATGGGCTTTTTAAGAGAGCCTTCATGACCGATGAGCAGGGAAAAGTGATCCTGTTGTACGCGCTCGCCGTCGTTTTCCGCCAGCAGTTCGCCGAGGCTGGCAAACTCCGTGCGCGACAGTGGATAAAACTGTTGCTCAAAACTGGCCTTATGCAGGAAGTAGACCGGACGGGTATTGATTTTTATCAGCACGCCCTCTGCCACCAGTTGATTGAGATAGTGGCTGGCTGTATTACGCTGTAATCCAAAACGCTGCGCCAGATGACGGGCAGTGAAAATCTCGCTGACATCATGCGGATCAAAAAAATCAGTCTGGTTGATTAAAAAGGTGAGCAAATCGTCTTTACGCATGGGGCGTTCCTTTTACAGCGCTGTACTTATCAGGCGCTATCATGCCGTGAAAGGCTGCAATGACGGGGAAAAGGCCGGAAAGGTTTTTTGTTTTTGTGGGCGATAGCACAAAAGGTGTTGTCACTTTTTTGTCACTTACAGCTGGCGTCACGCTAAGGTGGATCAGGCAAAAACGAGATACAGCTCACAATATAACCTTATAAATCAAGCATGAAAAAGGGCGTTTTCATTAAGGCAAATGGCGTCGCTCAAGCGGGATTTATTACCCCAGGAAATTAAAGTGTCGCCGTTCCCCGACACACCCTAAGTAACGGAAAGTATTTAAGAAAATGCCTCTTGTTTCCCGGATTTATTAAGCGTACATTAGCGCCGTCTGGTGTGATTCACACCTGAATTCTGAGGTGCTGCCGCCGCCCTAAACGAGATTATTCTCATTTTGACTCAGGCCCGGTGTCATCTCTCTATACTCAGTCCTGTCTTGTTCATGATTGCATACCGATGTGTGTGCGGAGCGATGAAAAGTGAAATATTTCTTTATGGGCATTTCGGTGATGGTCATTGTGTGGGCCGGCACTTTCGCCCTGATGATCTGAGCAACGTTCATACAAAAAAACAGGAGCCATTGGCTCCTGTTTTTGTTTATTCCGCGTCTTCGGTAAGCGGTCTGGCAGTGGAAGGAAGTAGCCCGTCGGCACGGAACATCGCTTTAATGCCCCGTATGGCCTGACGGATACGATCCCGGTTCTCAATCAGCGCAAAGCGCACATGGGTATCACCGTAATCGCCGAAGCCAATTCCCGGTGACACGCACACCTTCGCCTCGTTCAGCAGCTTCTTGGCAAACTCCAGTGAGCCCATTGCCGCGTACTGCTCAGGGATTTTCGCCCACACGTACATCGAGGCTTTCGGCATTTCCACCATCCAGCCCGCTTCGTGCAGCCCTTTGACCAGCACATCGCGTCGACGCTTATACTGCGCGGCAATGTCCTTCACGCACTGCTGATCGCCTTCCAGCGCAGCAATCGCTGCCACCTGTAACGGCGTGAAAGTGCCGTAATCGTGGTAACTCTTGATTCGCGCCAGCGCATTTACCAGCACGGAATTCCCCACCATAAAGCCAATACGCCAGCCGGCCATATTGTAGCTTTTCGACAGGGTAAAGAATTCGACCGCCACATCGCGCGCGCCAGGCACCTGCATAATGGACGGTGCTTTCCAGCCGTCATAGACGATGTCGGCATAGGCCAGATCATGCACCACCAGCACGTCATACCGCTTCGCCAGCGCCACGACTTTCTCGAAGAACTCCAGCTCAACGCACTGCGCGGTCGGGTTCGACGGGAAACCGAGGATCATCATTTTCGGCTTAGGATAGCTTTCACGGATGGCGCGCTCCAGCTCATTGAAGAAGTCCACGCCCTCCACCAGCGGCACGGAACGCACCTGCGCGCCGGCGATCACCGCGCCATAAATATGGATCGGGTAGCTGGGATTCGGCACCAGCACGGTATCGCCATGATCGAGCGTGGCCAGCATCAGGTGCGCCAGCCCCTCTTTTGAGCCGATGGTTACGATGGCTTCCGTTTCCGGATCGATATCCACCTGATAGCGGTCCTGATACCAGCGCGAAATCGCCCGGCGCAGACGAGGAATACCGCGGGAAGTGGAGTAACCGTGCGTATCCGGGCGCTGCGCCACGGTGCAGAGTTTTTCGACGATATGCGGCGGCGTCGGGCCGTCAGGGTTGCCCATACTGAAATCGATAATATCTTCACCGCGACGACGCGCAGCCATTTTCAGTTCAGCGGTAATGTTAAAAACATAAGGGGGAAGACGTTCGATGCGCGTAAAGCGACGTACTGGACTGGAGTCAGCCATAGATTCCTCGATGTAACGTTAGCGCCCGGACCGTCCGAGCGACGTTGCCACTGCGTGGCATAACTTGAAAATAGCCTGAACAAATTCCCGCTGTCGAGGGGCTACGGAAAATAAATTATCCAGAACCCAAAAGCGGAAGCGATTTTCCGCGAGAAGGCGTTGGCTGAACAATTCGCGCCCTGAATAAAACAACGGCTTAACATGATGATAATAATGATTTTACCGGCCAGTGATGCTTTTTACCGGCGGCCGCTGTCTGACTGCCCACCTGTGACAATCCCCTTTTAATTTTATGGATTTTCCTCTTAAAGGAAGGCGGAAGTTAACTGGTCATCTGCCGTCAGATTTTTTATCATCTCTGTTCCACGCTATTCACACGAGTTATCCGTGCACGAAATATTTAACATGCTGCTGGCGGTCTTTGACCGGGCGGCGTTAATGCTGATTTGTCTGTTTTTCCTGATCCGCATGCGCCTGTTCCGCGAACTGCTGCATAAAACGGCCCACTCGCCCAAAGAACTGCTGGCGGTAACGGCGATTTTTTCCATGTTTGCGCTGTTCAGCACCTGGTCCGGCGTGCCAGTGGAAGGATCGCTGGTAAACGTACGCATTATTGCGGTGATGTCCGGCGGGATCTTATTCGGCCCATGGGTCGGGATTATTACCGGCATTATTGCCGGTATTCACCGCTATCTGATCGATATTGGCGGCGTTACCGCTATTCCCTGTTTTATCACCAGTATTATCGCCGGCGGGATGGCGGGCTGGATCAATCGTAAAACGCCGAAAGCGCATCACTGGCGTATCGGCATTATCGCCGGGATGCTGTGCGAAACCCTGACCATGATCCTGGTGGTGATCTGGGCACCGAGCACGTCGCTGGGGCTGGATATCGTGTCAAAGATCGGCATCCCGATGATCCTCGGCACCGTCTGCATCGGCTTTATTGTGCTGCTGGTGCAGAGCGTGGAAGGTGAGCAGGAAGCCAGCGCTGCACGGCAGGCCAAGCTGGCGCTGGATATTGCCAACAAAACGCTGCCGCTGTTCCGCCAGGTTAATACAGAATCCCTGCGTCAGGTCTGCGACATTATCCGCCGCGATATTCACGCGGATGCGGTCGCCATTACCAATGTTGAACATGTGCTGGCCTACGTCGGTATCGGGGAGAACAACTATCGCGACAGCGACGATATTATTAGCCCCACCACCAATGAGGCGATAAAGTCCGGTAAAATTATCATTAAAAACAATGATGAAGCGCACCGCACCCCGGAAATACACTCAATGCTGGTGATCCCCCTGTGGGAAAAAGGCGTGGTCACCGGTACGTTAAAAATTTACTACTGCCATGCGCACCAGATCACCTCGTCGTTACAGGAGATGGCGATCGGTCTGTCACAGATCATCTCCACCCAACTGGAAGTCTCGCGCGCCGAACAGCTGCGGGAGATGGCCAATAAAGCGGAACTGCGCGCCCTGCAAAGTAAAATAAACCCGCACTTCCTGTTTAATGCCCTGAACGCGATTTCGTCATCGATTCGCCTGAATCCGGATACCGCTCGCCAGCTGATTTACAATTTATCGCGCTACCTGCGCTATAACATTGAACTGAAAGACGATGAGCAAATCGATATCAAAAAAGAGCTGTATCAGATCAAAGATTACATTGCCATTGAGCAGGCGCGCTTCGGCGACAAGCTGACGGTGATCTATGACATTGACGAGGACGTGAACTGCGTGATCCCAAGCCTGCTGATCCAGCCGCTGGTGGAAAACGCTATCGTGCACGGTATTCAGCCCTGTAAGGGAAAAGGCGTGGTCACCATTAGCGTGGCGGAGTGCGGTAACCGCGTGCGCATCGCGGTACGGGATACCGGCAACGGCATCGACCCGCAGGTTATTGAGCGCGTGGAGGCTAACGAGATGCCCGGTAATAAAATCGGCTTACTCAACGTCCATCACCGTGTAAAACTGCTGTACGGCGAAGGGCTGCATATTCGTCGCCTGGAGCCAGGCACCGAAATTGCCTTCTACGTACCACACGATCGTGCGCCTCTGCCTGCGCCGGTTACGCTGTTGCAATAATCAGGAGTGTCACCATGAAAGTCATCATTGTTGAAGATGAAATCCTGGCGCAGCAGGAGCTGAGCTGGCTCATTAAAGAACACAGCCAGATGGAGATAGTCGGCACGTTTGACGACGGCCTGGACGTGCTGAAGTTTCTCCAGCACAACAAAGTGGACGCGCTGTTTCTGGATATCAACATTCCGTCGCTGGACGGCGTTTTACTGGCGCAAAATATCAGTCAGTTTGCCCACAAGCCGTTCATTGTGTTTATTACCGCGTGGAAAGAACATGCGGTGGAAGCCTTCGAGCTGGAAGCCTTTGACTATATTCTGAAACCTTATCAGGAGTCGCGCATCATTAACATGCTGCAAAAGCTGGAGACAGCCTTTCAGCAGCAGTCAGGAACGGGTGCCAGCAGCCCGGCGGTTCGTGAAAACGATACCATTAACCTGATCAAAGATGAGCGCATCATCGTCACCAGTATTCACGATATTTATTATGCGGAAGCGCATGAGAAGATGACGTTTGTGTATACCCGTCGCGATGAATTTGTGATGCCGATGAACATCACGGAGTTTTGCAGCAAACTGCCGGCGGCGCATTTCTTTCGCTGCCACCGCTCGTACTGCGTGAATCTGGACAAGATCCGCGAAATTGAACCCTGGTTTAACAACACCTATATTCTGCGACTGCGGGATCTCGATTTTCAGGTCCCGGTCAGTCGCAGCAAGGTCAAAGAGTTCAGGCAGCTAATGCACCTGTAACGCTTACAGGTAGTAACCCAGCGTCTGACGTAAATGCGCACCCGCGCCCAGCAGGCCTGGGTTGTCGTGCACGATCAGATAGACCGGAATATCCTGAACGTAAGATTTGAAGCGTCCTTTATCTTCAAAGCCGCCGCGGAAGCCGGAGGCGGTGAAGAAATCGAGGAAGCGCGGCACAATGCCACCGGCGATGTATACGCCGCCGAAGGTGCCAAGCGTCAGCGCCAGGTTGCCACCGAAACGTCCCATGATCACGCAGAACAGCGACAGCGCACGGCGACAATCGATGCAGCTGTCTTCCAGCGCACGCTCCGTGATGTCTTTCGGTTGCAGGTTTTCCGGCAGGCGTCCGTCGGATTTCACAATCGCGCGGTACAGATTGACCAGTCCCGGACCGGAGAGCACGCGTTCAGCCGAAACGTGACCAATTTCACTGCGCAGCTCCTCAAGGATAATGCCCTCTTCTTCGCTGTTCGGCGCGAAATCCACGTGACCGCCTTCGCCCGGCAGGCTGACCCAGCGCTTATCGACGTGCACCAGATGGGCCACGCCAAGGCCAGTGCCCGCGCCATAGACCGCAATCGGTTTGCCTTCCACCGGCTCGCCGCCGCCGAACTGCGTCAGATGCTCTTTTTTCAGCATCGGGATCGCCATTGAGACAGCGGTAAAATCGTTGATAATTTCCAGATGCGCAAAGCCGAGATTTTTCTTCATTTCTGCGATGGAGAATTCCCAGGTGTGGTTGGTCATCGCCACCCAGTCACCGGTGATCGGGCAGGCAATAGCGATACAGCCATCCTCGACCTCTGCGCCCGTCTCGTCCAGATAGACACGGACAACCGCTTCCAGCGTGGGATAATCCAGCCCGGAATAGGTTTTGGCGCGGGAAATTTCGCCGCTGTCGACATCACACAACGCCAGGCGTGCGTTAGTGCCGCCCACGTCACCTACTAATGCATACTTTGTCATTCTTTTTACTGCTCCGCTGAAGTCAGAAAAATTCTTTGGCACACTGTAAATTCAAGGCGCTTTAACAACAATGACCATAGCACGAGTGCCTGTATATTATTGAGCTTCATCACAGAATAACTTTACCGTTTCAGCAAAGTCTCAAAGCTGGTGTAAACGTATACACTAATGATACGTCAGCATAGTGAGGGTTTTTACATGGTTTATCAGGCCGATCCTGAACGCTATAAAAAGATGGAGTTCCGGCGCTGTGGGCAAAGCGGATTAAAGCTGCCAGCGGTATCGCTGGGTCTGTGGCATAACTTTGGCGACGCGACGCTGGTGGAAACCAGCCGCCAGCTCCTGCGCCGGGCGTTTGATCTCGGTATTACCCATTTCGATCTCGCCAACAATTACGGTCCACCGCCAGGCTCCGCTGAACGTCACTTTGGCCGTCTCCTGCAGGAAGATTTTAGCCCGTGGCGCGATGAGCTGATCATCTCCACCAAAGCGGGCTACACCATGTGGGACGGCCCTTACGGCGACTGGGGTTCACGCAAATATCTGATCGCCAGTCTCGATCAGAGCCTTAAGCGCATGGGGCTGGAGTACGTGGACATTTTCTATCACCACCGTCCGGATCCGGAAACGCCGCTAAGAGAGACCATGCGCGCGCTGGATCACATCGTGCGCCAGGGCAAAGCGCTGTACGTGGGCCTGTCTAACTATCCGGCGGACATGGCGCGCGAGGCGATTGATATTCTTAATGACCTCGGCACGCCGTGCCTGATCCATCAGCCGAAATATTCAATGTTTGAACGCTGGGTGGAAGATGGCCTGCTGGATGTGCTCAGGGAGAAAGGCGTCGGCAGCATTGCCTTCTCACCACTGGCGGGCGGACAGCTGACCGACCGCTATTTACAGGGCATCCCCGCGGATTCCCGCGCCGCCAGCGGCAGCCGTTTCCTTAATCCCGATCAGTTAACCGAAGAGAAGCTGCACAAGGTGCGTCAGTTAAACGATCTGGCACAGAAACGCGGGCAGAAGCTGTCCCAGATGGCGCTGGCCTGGGTGCTGCGTGACGACAAAGTGACGTCCGTGCTGATCGGCGCCAGTAAAGTGGCGCAGATTGACGACGCGGTGGGCATGCTGGAAAACCGCCATTTCAGCGCCGAGGAGTGCGCAGCAATTGACAGCATTCTCAATAGCTCAGAATAACAGCACTTTTAGCAAATAATGCTCCCCTTCATGATTTAAGAGTTAAACCAATGCACCGGGGCTTTACAGCCCCGTAATATTGCATTAACAGGCCGTTTCGGCCCCGATCGTGAAGGAGATAAGTATGTTCAGGTCACTGATACTGGCAGCTGTTTTAATGGCGTCTGCCCCGCTGGTGGCAAATGCCGGCGAAATCACCCTGCTGCCCTCAATAAAATTACAAATTGGCGATCGTGATAATTACGGTAACTACTGGGACGGCGGCCACTGGCGCGACCGTGATTACTGGCATAATCACTATCAATGGCGTGAAAACCGCTGGCGTCCACACGATCGCGGCTATCACCGTGGCTGGGATAAACGCAATGCTTACGAGCGCGGCTATCGTGAAGGCTGGCGCGATCGCGATGACCATCGTGGACCGGGTCGTGGCCACGGGCATGGACATCATCATTAATGAATACTAAAAAGCCCGGCGTAGTCATACGCCGGGCTTTTTAATGAAGACTTACAGCCCCATCACCGTTCCCACCAGCAGCCACATATTCAGCACCACCACCAGCAGCACAATCAACCATCCGGTCCGTTTTATCAGCGGCGTGTTGACCAGCTCGCCCATTAGTTTACGGTCACTGGTAAAGACCAGCAGCGGCACCAGCGCCAGCGCGATCCCGAAACTCAGTAGCACCTGGCTCATCACCAGAATACGCGTCGGATCAAGTCCCATCATAATGACGATAAACGACGGCATCATCGTCACGGCGCGCCTTACCCACAGCGGAATATGAAAGCGAATAAAGCCCTGCATGACTACCTGCCCCGCCAGCGTACCGACCACTGTCGAAGACAGCCCTGCCGCCACCAGACTCAGACCAAAAATGGTCGCTGCCGCATGGCTCAGCAACGGCTCCAGCGTCAGATAGGCTTCATCAAGATCGGCCACGCCGGTATGCCCGCTGAAGTGGAATGCCGCCGCCGCGGTCGCCATCATTGCCAGATTAACGAAGCCGGCAATGGTCATGGCGATCGCCACATCCCATTTGGTGGCCGAATAGCGCTCTTTGCGCGATCCACCGTGCAGATGTTGCGTCAGCGATGAGTGCAGATAAATCACGTGCGGCATAATGGTCGCGCCCAGCACGCCCGCGGCAAGAAACACGGCTTCGGTGGTCGGCAGGCTCGGGATCAGCATCCCTTTACCTAAAGCCGCCAGTTTCGGCTGGGAGAAAAATAGCTCAACAATATAAGCCGCCGCCACAAACAGCAGCAGACCGCCGATGACTTTCTCCAGCGGTTTTTGCCCGCGTTTTTGCAGCATCAGGATCAGGAAGGTGGCGATACCCGTCAGCACCGCGCCCTGTAGCAGCGACACGCCGAGCAGTAATTTAAAGCCGATCGCCGCGCCGATAAATTCAGCGAGATCTGTCGCCATGGCGATGATTTCCGCCTGCACCCAGTAAAACCAGACCAGCGGGCGCGGATAGTGATCGCGGATTTGTTCGGCGAGATTTTTGCCGGTAGCGATGCCCAGTTTAGCCGAGAGGATCTGGATAAGCATCGCCATCATGTTGGCCCAGACCACCACCCACAGCAGCTGGTAGCCGAAACTGGCACCAGCCTGAATATTGGTGGCAAAGTTGCCCGGGTCGATATAACCGATAGCAGCAACGAACGCAGGTCCCATTAATGCGAACCTAAGCTTGCGCGCCGCACGACCACTGTTACTCTCAACGCGACTGTCGTTCATTCATGCCTCTGATATAGCCTTTGCTATGTTTCATGCTAACAAAATGAGAATGATTATCAAGATCACCTGATTTGTTTAGACTGATTGTTCTGATAGCCCGGAACGATAGCCGGAAAGAATGTTGATCGCGGGAAGGTGCTCTTAACATTTGCCCCATCAATTCGTTAAAAGCTTAGCAGCAAAATTTGCCTCTTCGCACCTTTACGTAACATAACAGAAATGTATGTTTGATCACTATTTTTGAGATTCGTCACAGGTAGTTACTATAGTGTGTTATTGATCTCGTTTTCTTTACGCTTGTTGCATAGAATGTGCACGGAAATTAAACCTGCCTCATATTTGGAGCAAATATGTCCCGCGTTCTTCACTTTGTTCTGGCGCTTGCCGTTGTGGCGTTGCTTGCGTTGTTGTTAAGCAGCGACCGCAAAAAAATTCGCATTCGCTTTGTTATTCAGCTTCTTGTCATTGAAGTTTTACTGGCCTGGTTCTTCCTGAACTCTGACGTGGGTCTGGGCTTTGTAAAAGGCTTCTCCGAAATGTTTGAAAAACTGCTCGGATTCGCCAATGAAGGGACAAACTTCGTCTTCGGCAAAATGAATGATGAAGGCCTGGCATTCTTCTTCCTGAAAGTGCTGTGCCCTATCGTATTTATTTCTGCGTTGATCGGTATTCTGCAACACATTCGTGTGCTGCCGATTGTGATCCGTGCCATTGGTACCGTGCTGTCAAAAGTAAACGGTATGGGCAAACTGGAATCCTTCAACGCCGTCAGCTCGTTGATTCTGGGGCAATCTGAAAACTTTATCGCCTATAAAGATATCCTCGGCAATATGTCCCGTAACCGCATGTACACCATGGCGGCCACGGCGATGTCTACCGTGTCGATGTCCATCGTGGGCGCGTACATGACCATGCTGCAACCGAAGTACGTTGTCGCTGCGCTGGTTCTCAACATGTTCAGTACCTTTATCGTGCTGTCCCTCATCAACCCGTACCGCGTCGATGAGAAAGAAGAAAACCTGCAAATGGCTAACCTGCACGAAGGCCAGAGCTTCTTTGAAATGCTGGGTGAGTACATTCTGGCAGGCTTTAAAGTGGCCATTATCGTGGCGGCGATGCTGATTGGTTTTATTGCCTTGATTTCCGCGCTGAACGCCTTGTTTGCGACCGTGTTCGGCATCTCCTTCCAGGGCATCCTCGGTTACATCTTCTACCCGGTCGCCTGGGTGATGGGTGTGCCGGCGCATGAAGCCTTGCAGGTTGGCAGCATCATGGCTACCAAACTGGTGTCTAACGAATTCGTGGCGATGATGGACCTGCAGAAAATTGCCGGCACTATCTCTCCGCGCGCCGAAGGCATCCTCTCCGTGTTCCTCGTCTCCTTCGCTAACTTCTCGTCCATCGGTATCATCGCGGGCGCGATCAAAGGTCTGAACGAAGAACAGGGCAACGTGGTGTCACGTTTCGGTCTGAAACTGGTCTACGGCTCTACGCTGGTCAGTATCCTGTCCGCGTCCATCGCCGCACTGGTGCTGTAATTCTGTTGTGATAAAAAAACCGGGCACGTCCCGGTTTTTTTATTTACTCGCCAAGCGGCTGCGGTTTCCCCAGTAAATATCCCTGCAAATACCCAACGCCCAGCCCCAGCAGCACGTCGCGCTGCGCAGGCGTTTCCACGTATTCCGCCACCACAGTCATCGACTTTGCTTTCGCCAGGGTACAAATTGCCTGCACGATCATCGCATCCAGCGGGTCATGCTCAATCTCTTTTACGAAGGCACCATCAATTTTAATGATATCGGCGTGCAGACGCTTTAAGCGCTCGAAGTTCGCGTAGCCCGTGCCGAAATCATCAATGCCGATTTTGAAACCAAAATCCCGCAGCTGACGCAGGTTTTGCAGGCTGGTGCCCGCATCAGAGAATGCCTGTTCTTCGGTGATTTCAATGATGATGCACTGCGGCGATATCCCGTAGCGGATAAAGAGCGCCATAATGTCGCTGGCCGCCGTTTTTTGCATCAGCGTCATGGGCATCAGGTTGACGGAGAAGCGGGGTTCCTTGCCAGGTGACGGATGGACACGTACCCAGCGTAACAGGGTTTCCACCACCAGCATGTCAAAGCGCGGACTGAGATTAAAGCGGGCAATAACCGGGATGAAACGATCCGGGGTAATGATTTCATCGTCGCAAACCAGTCGGGTCAGGATTTCATGATAGCCACTGCCGTCTGCCTTGAGGATAGGCTGGGCATACAGCGCCAGGCTGCCCTCTTCCAGCGCGCGCTTCACTTTGTTGAGCATCAGCACCTGCTCGGTGGTCTGGTCAGATACCGTTTCACTACTTTGCGTCAGCGCCAGCACGCGCTGCGCTATACAGGCCTGCTCGGCAAGCCAGCTCAGCTGTCCCAGCGTGTGATGCAGCGCTTCACCCGTCCCCTCTATAACGCCCCATGAGGCACCAAATTCGATCTCCAGCGCTGTATCATGCCAATAGATTTTACGGCTGTTGAGATGATCCACCATATGCTGCAAACGAGTTTCCGGTGCCTGCCCGTTTAGCACCAGCAGCAGTTCACTTCCCGGCAGGCGGAACAGCTTCTCGTTAGCCATCATCAGCGGTTGCAGGTCACGGGTGATGGCGCGCTTGCAATGAATGCGCATCATCATGCCGTAGTGACGGCTTAAAAATTCCAGATTATGCAAATGCAAACAGCACACCACGGCATGAGGATGCTCTTCCAGATGTTGCTCAAAAGCGCGTAAGTTAGGCAAACCGCTAAGGGGATCGGTCAACGCCTGTGACTTCCATAACCGCCTGAGCCACTCGCTGCGACGGTAAATGTGCGCCATATAGATGATGCATATGGTCACGGCGATCAATACCGACAGCACAAACGCCAGGGAATAATCACTGCCGACGCCGTGCAGGAAATTGCGGTTATAGGCGACCAGAAACCATGCGGTGATGCCCCAGCTTAAGGCAATGAGTTGCGGGGAGAATTCACGCACCGCTACCATAAAGAGTATGAATACAATTGGCACCAGATAGCCGGCAATATATTCTGCCTGAATAGGTGCACAGAGTAGGATCAAAGTAAAACTTAAAGCCAACAACCAGCTAACAGTAAAAACACGTTTACGCAAAGAAAAAATGGGCTGAATGCTGCGACACCAGAACGCACGCGCATAATGCGGATTGACGATCATGCGTAACGGATAATAGAACAGGAGCGTAAAAATCAGGACGGCGATGATCAGACTTTGAATATCAATAATGTGATAAATAAAGGCCCCTCGCTCGGGAAAGTTGGAAAGCGAAATTGGATAATCAAACCACCGATCAGAAATATACATTAAGAATTTAATACCGGCAGGTGCGAAAAGTCCTAACCAGAATATGCGCACAACCATGTTTTCATTTGGAAAATTGTAGCGCCAGCGACGGCCAAGCCGCCAGCGCACCACGGTGCAGGCCAGCACCACCGGGGCAATCTGGCAAAATAGCAGTAACAGCCCCTCGCGGACGGTGAGATCCATCAGCCAGCTATTCACGACCGCAAAACTTAATACTACCGGCACTATACCGCGTCTGCCAAAAATAAGAATAATCGCCAGCATGGCGCTTAATGGCAGCCAGGCAAGAAAAGTATCACCAGAATCAATTAACGCTGTTGGTGAAAGAAATCGGGAAATTGTTACAGCCGCGAGACAAAGAATGAAGGCAAGTGAGAATTGTGTTACATGCTTAAAGAGATTAATTTTCATTATGTTTACGGGTTTATTCTCACGGGCGGCAGTGGTACGGGATCAAATAATAGGTTTATTCTCATAAGCAGGCAAGTTTAAGGTGAAATATAAATACAACAATATAATAAACGTACTTATTCAGGAATTATCCTGGATAAAGAGAGTAGAAGGACGTAACAACAACGGGGTACTGTACCGCAGGCATAAAAAAACCCCCGCCACAGGCGAGGGTTCAAATTTTGGTGGAGCTAAGCGGGATCGAACCGCTGACCTCTTGCATGCCATGCAAGCGCTCTCCCAGCTGAGCTATAGCCCCACAATGTTGTTTACGCACCAAATCTGTTGGGATCAGAATTTGGTGGAGCTAAGCGGGATCGAACCGCTGACCTCTTGCATGCCATGCAAGCGCTCTCCCAGCTGAGCTATAGCCCCAATGCGTAAAGCGTGTCGTGTTGACGGGCGGCATAATATGAATTCCGCCGCGAGGTGTCAACGGCAAAATCAGTAAGCCCCGCTCAATCGCTGAAAAAGCAGTCAAAAGAATGACATTGCGAGGCGGCTCGCAAGCGTTAGTTAAACCCGTCACACTTTCCTGTTAAAGGGTGCTATAAGATGAACCACTAATCCCTACATCTCCTCAGGAAATTGCATGATCAAGGAACGGATGACGCCGGATGAGCTCGCCAGACTCACGGGATACAGTCGCCAGACCATCAATAAATGGGTGCGTAAAGAAGGCTGGGTTACCTCACCTAAGCCAGGCGTTCAGGGCGGAAAAGCCCGTCTGGTACATATCAATGAGCAGGTGCGGGAGTTTATACGCAACGCGCGCCGCGCAATCGATGCCAGTATCAGTGACGATATTGCCGATCCTGAGCCCTCGCTGGAAGCGCTGTTAATGACGCTGGCTAAGGAAATGACCCCGACCGAACAAAAACAGCTCACCTCCTTGCTGCTACGCGAGGGTATCAGCGGCTTATTACTACGGCTCGGTCTGCGCGACCGGAATTAATATGATGAAAATACCTGATAAATTAACCACTGAAGAGCTGGCTGCTTTTGTGGATATGACAAAACAAACGGTGAATCGCTGGATCCGCAGATACGGCTGGCAGACCAAAAAGATCCCCGGTGTGAAAGGCGGACGAGGACGGCAAATCCTCATTGATGAAAACGTAGTGGCATTTATTGAGCAACTGCCCAAATTTCGCCATCTTACCGCCGGGCGCTCGCTGGCTGAACCGGCTGCCGCTTATGGTAACCTGTCGGCCCCGATGCGTCAGATTATCAGCGTCCTGCAAACGATGACGCCTTCTGAAGAAGCGCAACTGGATCGGCTGTTGAAGAGAAACGGATTGCAGTACATGTTAAGCCGCCTCGACATCAAAGAGACAAGCCCGCAAAACACATAACAAAACGGCAGGATAATCCTGCCGTTCGCTTTTACGCTGACCCGAAAGAATTACTGCTGGCTTTCACGCGCAGCAATATACTCCAGCGCTTTATTGATACGCTCAACGCTACGGGATTTACCGATGGCATGCACGGTGACATCCAGCGCTGGCGACTGGCCTGCGCCCGTCACCGCCACACGCAGCGGCATACCGACTTTACCCATCCCCACTTCCAGTTCGTCTGCCGTCGCCTGAATGGCGTTATGCACATTTTCAGCCGTCCAGTCCGTAATGGCTGCCAGCTTATCGCGCACCACTTCCAGCGGCTGACGCGCTACCGGGCGCAGGTGTTTTTTCGCCGCATCCGCATCCAGTTCCTCAAAGTCCTGATAGAAGTAATGGCAGCTTTCCGCCATCTCTTTCAGGGTTTTGCAGCGCTCGCCCAGCAGTTTCACCAGATCGGCCAGTTGCGGGCCGTTGCGGGTGTCAATGTTCTGCTGCTCAATGTGCCATTGCAGATGCGTGGCAACGTATTCCGGCGGCAGAGTATTGATGTAATGGTGGTTCAGCCACTGCAGTTTTTCGGTGTTGAACGCACTGGCAGATTTGCTGACCGCGCTCAGGGAGAACAGTTTGATCATCTCTTCGCGGGAGAAGATCTCCTGATCGCCGCTGGACCAGCCGAGGCGCACCAGATAGTTAAGCAGCGCTTCCGGCAGATAACCGTCATCGCGGTACTGCATCACGCTGACCGCGCCGTGACGTTTGGACAGTTTTTTGCCATCGTCGCCGTTGATCATCGACACGTGCGCATACACCGGCACCGGCGCATTCAGCGCTTTAAGGATGTTGATCTGGCGCGGGGTGTTATTGATATGGTCTTCGCCGCGGATCACGTGGGTGATCTCCATATCCCAGTCGTCCACCACCACACAGAAGTTATAGGTCGGCGAACCGTCGGTACGGCGAATGATCAGATCGTCCAGCTCCTGGTTGCTGAACTCGATAGGGCCACGGATCTGATCGTCAAAAATCACCGAGCCTTCCTGCGGGTTGGCAAAACGTACCACGCACGGCTCGTCATCAGCGTGATGTTCATGACCGTGACGGCAGCGACCGTCGTAGCGCGGTTTTTCGCCCTTCGCCATCTGTTCTTCACGCAGCGCATCCAGACGCTCTTTAGAGCAGTAACATTTATACGCCGTGCCGACTTTCAGCATGTCGTCGATGACAGCGTTGTAGCGATCAAAACGTTTGGTCTGGAAATACGGGCCTTCATCCCACTCCAGGCTCAGCCAGTTCATGCCGTCCATGATGGCTTCGATAGCCTCTGGCGTAGAGCGCTCAAGATCGGTGTCTTCAATACGCAGCACAAACTCACCGTCGTGGTTACGTGCAAAAAGCCAGGAATAGAGAGCGGTACGCGCGCCGCCAACATGCAGATAGCCAGTGGGGCTTGGCGCGAAGCGAGTTTTAATTTTCATGAATTGGCCTTACGTTGATAAAGATGCCGGTAACCGGCAAGTCCTGGAAAATCGAGTGGGCAATATTCTATCACTCCAGGCTGATTCCTCAATGAAGTTACCGTCACAGGGCAGGCAAATCGGTTTTTTGTTGATAAATCATGCGCGAACACGAGCGTCGCCGCCGCGTTGTCTAATTTTACGACGAACAAACAAAATCTTTAGAAAAGGCGTTGACTCATTTTCAACTCTCCCTATAATGCGACTCCACACAGCGGGGGTGATTAGCTCAGTTGGTAGAGCATCTCCTTTACACGGAGGGGGTCGGCGGTTCGAGCCCGTCATCACCCACCATCTACTTAAACGTAGACCCGCAGTGCAGATAAGACTTGAGACGTGGGGTGATTAGCTCAGTTGGTAGAGCATCTCCTTTACACGGAGGGGGTCGGCGGTTCGAGCCCGTCATCACCCACCATATCTCACCTTATCAACAGCAGTACCGAAATGGGTGATTAGCTCAGTTGGTAGAGCATCTCCTTTACACGGAGGGGGTCGGCGGTTCGAGCCCGTCATCACCCACCATTTCGGGTCGTTAGCTCAGTTGGTAGAGCAGTTGACTTTTAATCAATTGGTCGCAGGTTCGAATCCTGCACGACCCACCAATGTAGAAAGGCGCCCTAAAGGCGCCTTTTTGCTATGCGTGAAATGCAGGATGAGAACCTGCCGCAGGTTCGGGTCGAGCGAAGCGAGACAACGGAGCCGCTGGCGGCGACGGCCCGAAGGGCGAGCAAAGCGAGTCATCCTGCACGACCCACCAATGTAAAAAGGCGCCCTAAAGGCGCCTTTTTGCTATGCGTGAAATGCAGGTTTTTTGCCGGGTGGCGCTGCGCTTACCCGGCCTACAATCCTGACGCTGCGCTTACCCGGCCTGCAATTCTGCCGTAGGCCCGGCAAGCCTGCGCCGCCGGGCGCGTGCTCAGCACCGCTGCGTCAGCGTCGCCAGCAACCGGGATAACACCGGCGTCACCTGCTTTTCCTCATACACCACATACAAATCTGCCGGAATACGTTCTTCGAGCGGGCGAAAGGCCACGCCGGGCCATTGCATTTGCGCGTAGCTGTCCGCCATTAGGGTGATGCCCATTCCCATACTGATCATCGCCAGCACCGTTTGCGGCTCCACCGCTTCGCGCACGATCACCGGTGAAAATCCCGCTCGCTGACAGACTCGTTGCAAAAACGCCCAGTCAGAATGCACCGACGGCAGCGTGACAAAATGCTCATCGCGCAACATCGCCAGTGGAATAGACTCCCTGGCCGTCAATGGATGCTCATCCGGCAGCGCCACGAGGAATGCCGCCTGCTGCACGCGTCGACTGGTTAACCCGGCGGGGAGATCCAGTGCCATGCGCCAGATCCCCGCATCCAGCTCACGCCGCTCCAGCAGCGCCTGCTGACTTCCGGGAGATTTCTCGCGAAACAGCACCTCGACGTCAGGATTATCCTTCAGAAAGCGATACAGGACGTTACGCATGCCGCCCCACAACGCGGTGCCCACCACACCCAGCTCAATGCGCCCGGCCTCCCCTCGCCCGATTTGCTCCACGCGCGCCAGCGCCTGATTCACATGACTCAGCAGACGGCGCGACTCCTCCAGCAAAATTTTTCCCGCATGGGTTAACACCACGCTACGGGAATGGCGGACGAACAGTTGCGTGCCCAGCTGGTTTTCCAGTTCTTTAATGTGAAAACTCAGCGGCGGCTGCGACATGTTAAGGCGGGCCGCAGCCCGCCCGAAGTGCAGTTCTTCTGCCACGGCCAGAAAATAGCGCAACAGTTTTAGATCGGTTTTGTACAGCGGTTCCATCAGATTGACACGCCTGCGGGCAGGATCATTTAGCGTGTCAACGTACCACACATGCGTGCTTATCAGGCTGATGTTTATCGTTAAAGGTAAAGAAAAAGATCACTGCCAGCGCCAGGGCATACCCCGCAAAAACCAGCCAGATAGTCTGCCAGTCCTTTACACCATCCACGGAAAAATAGTCCACCGCCAGTCCGCTCAGGATGGAACCCACGTACGCCCCGACGCCGTTGACCATGGTCATAAACAACCCCTGTGCGCTGGCGCGGATCTCTGAACTGACCTCCTGTTCGACAAATACCGAACCGGAAATGTTGAAGAAATCGAAGGCGCAGCCGTATACGATCATCGACATCAACAGCAACATACAGCCGAACGGTGACGGATCGCCAAACGCGAACAGCCCGAAGCGTAGCATCCACGCCACCATACTCATCAGCATCACCGTCTTAATACCGTAACGCCGCAGGAAAAACGGAATGGTGAGGATAAAACCGATTTCCGCCATTTGCGATACGGACAGCAGAATTGACGGGTATTTCACCACCAGGCTGTCGGCAAACTCCGGCTGGCGGGCAAAGTCATGCAGGAAGGGATTGCCAAACACATTGGTAATTTGCAGCACCGCCCCCAGCAGCATGGCAAAGAGAAAAAATACTGCCATACGGGGGTTTTTGAACAATACAAAAGCATCAAGGCCGAGTTTACTGCTCCACGACTGCGACACTTTTTTCGCTACCGTCGGGATTTTGGGCAACGTTAAGGAGTAGACCGCCAGACAGAGAGATGACGCGGAGGCAATATAGAGCTGCGCGCTGCTAAGCTCCAGATCCATCAGGCTTACCGTCCACATGGCAATGATAAAACCTGCGGTACCGTAAACGCGGATCGGCGGAAAATGGCTTACCGTATCTAACCCTGCCTGCTCGAGGCAGGAATACGAAATACTGTTCGATAGCGCGATGGTCGGCATAAATGCCATCGCATTGACCAGCATCACCCAGAACATCAGATCTGGCGTACTGACGCTGGCGGCGTAAAACATCGCCCCGGCACACACCAGATGGCACAGCAGGTAAGCCCGCTCCGCCCGCAGCCATTTATCAGCGATGATCCCCATAATGCCCGGCATGATGATGGCCGCCAGCCCTTTTGAGCTGTAGACCATGCCCACATTCGCCCCGCTAAAATGCAGGGTGTTGATCATGTACGAACCGAGGGTCACCAGCCAGCTTCCCCAGATGAAGTACTGCAAAAAAGACATGATTTTTAAGCGAACCGTGATCCCCATAGCCTTTTCCTTGTCGCAGAAAGACAAACCGCCCCGGCCAGCGGAGCGGTATTTGTGATTATCAGGCCAGCTTGCGCAGGAAACCGCAAATCAGGTCGATGAAGTTCTGCCGCGAGAGTTCCGCTGCGGCGAGGGTCTGCGCATGGGAAAGCTTCACGTCCCCCAGCCCTTCCGCCAGATTGGTGATGGCCGACACCGCCACCACTTTCATCCCGCAATGGCGCGCAGAAATTACTTCCGGCACGACGGACATGCCCACGACATCGCCACCGATAATCTGCATCATGCGGATCTCTGCCGCCGTTTCAAAGTTCGGGCCAGAATACGAGACAAACACCCCTTCACTGAGCGGGAAGCCCGCTTCCTGTGCCACGGTGTGCAGCAGCGCGCGATAATCCGCGTCATAGGCGTTCGCCAGCGAGAAGAAGCGCTCGCCAAAGCGGTCATCGTTCGGCCCGCACAGCGGCGATCCCGGCATGGTATTAATGTGATCTGACAGGGCGACCAGGCTGCCCGGCCCGACCTCCGGACGCAGCGATCCGGCAGCGTTAGTGCAGAACAGTAATTCACAACCCAGCAGATCGAAAGTACGTACCGCATCGGTCATCACCGTCATGCCACGGCCTTCATAATAGTGCCCCCGACCTTTCATACAGACGACCGGTACGCCCGCCAGCGTACCGAGCACCAGCTCCCCCGCGTGACCGTGGACGGTGCTGACCGGGAAGCCCGGTAACTCTTCATATGAGATCGCCACCGCATCGACGATCTGATCGGCCAGCGCCCCCAGACCGGAGCCTAAAATGAACGCCACGCGTGGAGTGAAATCGGGTTTACGTGCCCGGATGATGTCAGCACAGGTAAAAGGATGACTGGATAACTGCGAAGGGATCATGGCGCGTCCTTAATCGTTATGTTTTGCCATGCGGAGAGCGATCCGCGGGTACACTGGCTTTATAACGACTCCTGCGCTTTACTGACCAATACACTTTTCAGGCTACATTGATAGCGTCTTTGTATCGATCGCAGGCAAGGGCGAAACAGCACCACGCTTATTCACACCGGTAATGATTACCAGGGTTATCGTCTCAAGCTCTGCTAAAAAATGCCGATAAAACAATTTTATGGCAAACAAGGAGTTCATGATGACCACCATCTCGACGACCACCCCGTCAGTGCAAACCGGCGGCAGTTCCCGCTCGTCCAGCGCAGGAAATGACATCGCAGCCCAGATCAGCCGTCTGACGCAGCAGGTTACCAAACTGACTGCCCAGCTTAAAGAAGTCGCCAACGGCTCAGGTACGACCGAAGAGAAGCGCAAGCAGCAGGAACAGCTCCAGTCGCAGATACAGATGTTGCAGGCACAAATCGCGCAGTTGCAAAATCGGCAGGCTAAAGAAGCGGAAAAGAAACAAGAAGAGAAGCAGCTGGCTAAAGTCGAAGGTGTCAACACGCCGTCTGACGAGCACAATATCGATATCTATATTTAACCTCACGGTTACGCAAGGCTCCGGCGATCCGCCGGGCCTTTTCTGTCTGCCCTGCCCCTTTTATCTCCTGAATTGCACACTGCGGATCTTTAACCTATCTGTTTCATAAATGAATGCCAGAAATGACTTTTATTTATCCGAGAGAAAAACGCAGAATAACGATACTGACTTCAGGAGTGTTTATGAAAATTTTCCGCATTCTCGACCCCTTCACGTTAACGCTGGTGGCGGTGGTATTACTGGCGTCGTTTTTCCCGGCGCGCGGTGGCTTTGTGCCTTTTTTTGAGGGACTGACCACTGCTGCCATCGCCCTGCTGTTCTTTATGCATGGCGCAAAGTTATCCCGCGAAGCCATTATCGCCGGCGGCAGCCACTGGCGGCTGCATTTGTGGGTAATGTGCAGCACCTTTGTCATCTTCCCGGTGCTGGGCGTGCTGTTTGCCTGGTGGGCGCCGGTTAACGTCAGCCCTGAACTGTATACCGGTTTTCTGTATTTGTGCATTCTGCCGGCGACGGTGCAGTCTGCCATTGCGTTTACATCCCTGGCGGGGGGTAACGTTGCCGCGGCCGTCTGTTCAGCGTCAGCGTCGAGTTTACTGGGGATTTTCTTGTCACCGCTGCTGGTGGGTCTGGTGATGAATATGCACGGCGCGGAAGGCAGCCTGGAGCAGGTAGGCAAAATTATGCTGCAACTGCTGTTGCCCTTTGTGCTGGGTCACCTGTCGCGTCCGTGGACCGCAGGCTTTGTAACGAAGCATAAAAAATGGATTTCAAAAACTGACCAGACGTCGATTCTGCTGGTGGTCTATTCGGCCTTTAGCGAGGCGGTGGTTAACGGCATCTGGCATAAAGTGGGGGCAGGATCGCTGCTGTTTATCGTCATCGTCAGCATTGTGCTGCTGGCCATTATTATCGGGATCAATATCTTTGCCGCCCGCCGCTTCGGGTTTAACAAGGCCGATGAGATCACCATTGTCTTTTGCGGCTCGAAGAAAAGCCTTGCCAACGGCATTCCGATGGCAAATATCCTCTTTCCCGCCGCCGCGGTGGGGATGATGGTGTTGCCGCTGATGATTTTCCACCAGATCCAGCTGATGGTCTGTGCGGTGATGGCGCGACGCTATAAGCGTCAGAGTGAAGTCGTGCAGGCGAAGGAGGCCGCTGCCTCCGACGCCACGCGGGGTTAAGGTCGTCGCAGGGGCTGCACCAGATGGCTCAGCCCCTCGGTTTTGATCAGCAACGTAAACGCCATCAGCTGACCAAGATGCCCGGCAGGAAATTCATCCTTACGGGCAAACCACAGCAAATACTCTTCCGGTAAATCAATCAGTCTGCGCCCTTTGTATTTACCAAAGGGCATTTCGGTGTTGGCGATGTCGATCAGCTGCGCGCTATCCATTTCACGCACCTAACAGACGGATCATCTCCGCCTCGTCGATCACCGCGATCCCCAGTTCCTGTGCTTTCGCAAGCTTGGAGCCAGCGGCTTCACCCGCGATCACCAGATCGGTTTTCTTCGACACGCTGCCCGCCACTTTTGCCCCCAGCGCCAGCAACGCCGCTTTCGCATCATCACGTGACATCTGGCTCAGGCTGCCGGTGAGCACGATAGTTTTACCGGCAAACGGGCTGTCGATTTCTTCGGCGTTGACCACCACAGGCGCGGCCCAGTGAATACCCACTTCCTCCACCAGCTGGCGGATCACCTCGCGGTTGCTCTCTTCATCCAGGAAGTGGCGCACATGGGTGGCGACCACAATGCCGACGTCCGGAACTTTTTGCAGTTCATCGATGGAGGCGGCAATCAGCGCTTCAAGCGTACCAAAATACGCAGCCAGCCCGGCGGCGGTGGCTTCGCCGACTTCGCGAATGCCCAGCGCATACAGGAAACGGGCAAAGGTGGTCTCTTTCGATTTTTCCAGCGCATTCACGATATTCTGCGCCGATTTTGGTCCCATACGATCCAGCCCGGTGAGCTTGCCGGCGGTGAGTCTGAACAGATCCGCTGGCGTGTGGACGTACTCTTTTTCCACCAGCTGGTCGATAATTTTATCGCCCATCCCGTCGACATCCATCGCCCGTCGCGAGACAAAATGCTTGAGGGATTCTTTGCGCTGCGCGCCGCAGATCAGGCCGCCGGTACAGCGGGTGACTGCCTCGCCTTCCACGCGCTCCACGTCCGAGCCACAGACCGGGCAGTGGGTCGGGAATTCCACGTCGCGGGTTTCAGCCGGGCGCTCTGACTCAATCACGTTGACCACCTGCGGGATCACGTCCCCGGCGCGGCGGATCACCACTTTATCGCCGATTTTCAGCCCCAGGCGGGCTATTTCATCAGCATTGTGTAATGTCGCATTGCTGACCAGGACACCCGCGACATGCACCGGCTCCAGGCGTGCTACCGGCGTTATCGCTCCGGTACGGCCTACCTGAAATTCGACGTCGCGCACCCAGGTCATCTGCTCCTGAGCAGGGAATTTAAAGGCCACCGCCCAGCGCGGCGCACGGGCGACAAATCCCAGTTGTTCCTGCAGATCCAGCGAGTCGACCTTGATCACCACGCCATCAATATCGAACCCAAGCTGCGGGCGGTCTTCCGCAACCTTGTGATAAAAATCCAGCACCGCCTGCGGCGTGTCGCAAATACGGATGCGGTCGCTGACCGGCAGTCCCCAGCGTTTGAACTGCTGTAACCGCTCAAAATGGCTGCGCGGCAGTTCGCCGCCTTCCAGAATACCGACGCCGTAGCAGAAGAATGTCAGCGGACGCTTCGCCGTAATACGCGGATCGAGCTGACGCAGCGAGCCTGCAGCAGCGTTGCGCGGGTTAGCAAAGATTTTCCCGCCGGTACGCCGCGCTTCCTCGTTGATCTTTTCAAATCCCGCCTGAGGCAGGAATACTTCGCCGCGAACTTCAAGACGCGCGGGAATATTGTCACCGTGCAGCTTCAGCGGAATAGCGCGGATGGTGCGCACGTTAGAAGTAATATCTTCCCCGGTTGTGCCATCGCCGCGGGTGGCGGCACGGATCAGCACACCGTTTTCGTACAGAATGCTCACCGCGAGACCGTCCAGCTTCAGCTCGCAGCAGTAGCTCAGCGCGTCGGTGCTTTTCAGTCGATCCTGTACGCGCTTGTTAAAGGCCAGGAAGCTCTCTTCATCGAAGACGTTATCCAGCGACAGCATCGGCACTTCGTGACGGATCTGGGTAAAGGCGCTTAAGGGTGCCGCGCCCACGCGCTGCGTCGGTGAGTCCGGCGTGATCAGATCAGGATGCTGCGCTTCCAGCTCACGCAGCTCACGCAGCAGCCGATCGTACTCGGCATCGGGCACTTCCGGCGCGTCCATCACGTGATACAGGTATTCATGATGGCGAAGCGTGGTTCGCAGTTCTGTGAGTTGTTGTTCGATTGAGTCCATAACACACCATCAATAATAAAAACCCCCGACAGGCGGGGGTTCAGGAAGGGGTTAAAACAGCGACGCGCGGGTTACGCGTTTGCCTCTTTAACTTCGCGAATGCGGGCCTGATACTCACGCAGCTTTTGCGGCGTCATCATGCGACGCTGATCGTCCAGCACCATACCACCCACTTCGTCAGCAATGTACTGCGCCGACTGTAGCATCAACTTAAAGTTTTGCAGTTCATCACCATAGGACGGTACCTGCATGAAGATGGTGACGCCAGGCGTAGTGAAATTGCCGGTCATCTCTGGATCAAAGGTGCCAGGGTTAACCATGTTCGCCAGGCTAAAAAGTGCCGGACCGCTGCCGTCAGGGCTGAGGTGACGATGGAAAATGTTCATGTCACCGAACATAAAGCCAGCCTGCTGGATGCTGTTAAGCAAAACATCGCCATTGATCTCGGTGCCCTGATGCGCCGCGACGCTCATGACAATCACCGTTTCTTTGCGCTTCGGCGGTTCAGGCGCAGCGACCGGTTCTTCAATAACAGGCTCTGGCTGCTGCACCGGCTGCGGTGCCGGTTGCGGCGCGCTGTACTGCGGCTCGACGTGCGGTGCAGTCGGTTGCGGCGCAACGGGCTGCTGGTGCACAGGCTGCTGAGGTACGGGTTGATGCTGAACCGGTTGTTGAACCGGTTGATGCTGAGCAGGGGGTTGTTGAACCGGCTGCTGATAAACAGGCTGCTGCGGCTGTTGCACCGGCTGGCGCGGCGTGTCGTCGTAAGCCGTTGGCGCAGGTTCACGCGGCTGCACCGGTGCCGTCGGGCGTGGCTGTGCCGACGCATAAGGCGGCTGATACTGGTGCTGAGGCGAACGAGGGGCGTCTTGCTCAGGGGCTGTACCCGGTGCAGGGTTAACCCGGTGAACACGAACTTCACCTACGCCATCGTCGGCGTCATCATCGATGTCGTCCTCAAACGGTTCATCATCACGACGCGACTTCATGCGTTTTAATGGGCGATCGCGGAACATAGAAGAGCGCTCTTTCCGGCTGGTCCAGAACCCATGTACCAGCAGAGCGATTATGGCGATCGCGCCAACAATGATTAATATCAGACGCAAATCCTGCATCATTATATTCTCTGTTGTTCTAACACCTTGCCACCACGGCAAACATTTACTCACTAAGAGTATTTGCCCATTACCGCAAGTGCAAGTGCACACATGGCTTTCACTGCATAAAGATGAACAAAATCGTGCTTTTTGCTGTTTTTTCGAACATTTCCGAACTAGCCAGCGGCGTGTAAACCGTTAATATAGCCGTGCACTTTCCCTGGCTGTCACTAAAGGAGTCTGGCCTGACATGGGTTTATCATCTGCAACCGCGCCTCGTAGCGGCGTCTGGTACTTTTCTCAGGGCTGGAAGCTCATCACCCTCCCCGGCATTCGCCGCTTTGTGATCATGCCATTGCTGGTCAATATTTTGCTGATGGGCGGTGCCTTTTTATGGCTGTTTATGCAGCTCGATAGCTGGATCCCACAGCTGATGACGCACGTACCGGACTGGTTACAGTGGCTGAGCTATCTGCTGTGGCCGATAGTCGTCATTTCAGTAGTGCTGGTGTTTGGCTACTTCTTCTCGACCATCGCCAATTGGATCGCGGCCCCCTTCAACGGCCTGCTGGCGGAGCAACTGGAAGCACGGCTGACCGGTGCCACGCCCCCGGATACCGGCATCGGTGCCATCATGAAAGACATTCCGCGCATTATGAAGCGCGAATGGCAGAAGCTGGCCTGGTATCTGCCCCGCGCGTTCGTGCTGCTAATGCTCTACTTTATTCCCGGCATCGGACAGACGGTAGCACCAGTCCTGTGGTTCCTGTTCAGCGCCTGGATGCTGGCTATCCAGTACTGCGACTATCCCTTTGATAACCACAAAGTGCCGTTTAAAAGCATGCGTGAGGCATTACGCACGCAAAAAGCCACAAATATGCAATTTGGCGCGCTGACCAGCCTGTTTACGCTGATCCCGTTCCTTAATCTTGTGATCATGCCGGTCGCCGTGTGCGGCGCAACGGCAATGTGGGTTGACTGTTATCGGTCAAAACACGCGCTGTGGAAGTGAGTGGATTATTCCTCTACTTATTCCATACTTGTTGCCATTATTTCTCATCAGCATATAGATATGCGAAAACTGTACTTCCGCATCATTCTTAACCGCGTATGCTGATGACGTTCCCAAATTCATACAGTTAAGGACGGGCTATGAGTAAGATTTTTGAAGACAACTCGTTGACTATCGGTCATACGCCGCTGGTTCGACTGAACCGCATCGGCAATGGACGCATCCTGGCGAAGGTTGAATCCCGCAACCCGAGCTTCAGCGTGAAATGCCGTATCGGTGCCAATATGATTTGGGATGCCGAAAAACGGGGCGTGCTGAAACAGGGCGTTGAACTGGTGGAACCGACCAGCGGCAACACCGGTATCGCGCTGGCCTATGTTGCCGCCGCGCGTGGTTATAAGCTGACGCTGACCATGCCGGAAACCATGAGTATTGAACGCCGTAAGCTGCTGAAAGCGCTGGGTGCGAACCTGGTGCTGACCGAAGGCGCGAAAGGCATGAAAGGTGCCATTCAGAAAGCCGAAGAAATTGTCGCCAGCGATCCGGCGAAATATCTGCTGCTGCAGCAGTTCAGCAACCCGGCCAACCCGGAAATCCATGAAAAAACCACCGGCCCGGAAATCTGGGAAGATACCGATGGCCAGGTTGACGTGTTTATCGCGGGCGTGGGTACTGGCGGTACGCTGACCGGCGTTAGCCGTTACATCAAGAACACGAAAGGCAAAACGGATCTCATCACCGTGGCGGTTGAACCCAGCGACTCCCCGGTGATCAAGCAGGCGCTGGCTGGCGAAGAGCTGAAGCCTGGCCCGCATAAAATCCAGGGCATCGGTGCAGGCTTTATTCCTGGCAACCTGGATCTGAAGCTGATTGATAAAGTGGTGACCATCACCAACGAAGAAGCCATCGACACCGCGCGTCGTCTGATGGAAGAAGAAGGTATTCTGGCGGGCATCTCCTCGGGAGCAGCAGTTGCCGCAGCGCTCAAGCTGCAGGAAGATGAAACCTTTACCAACAAGAATATTGTCGTTATTCTGCCATCTTCAGGTGAGCGTTATTTAAGCACTGCGCTGTTTGCCGATCTTTTCACTGAAAAAGAACTGCAACAGTAATGCCAGCACAGTAAAATCGCGCAAAAAAGCACCTGTTGAGGTGCTTTTTTGTGGCGCACTTCAAATTTTCAACTCTCCTGGCATTGATTACCCCCGCCGGGTCTGGTATTTAACCACCACATTTATTTCGAAGCGCGAAATTAATCGATTTGTGACTTTGCGCCAGCTGAATCGATTTAATGATTTGGTTCAGGTCTCGCTTTCGCGGCATAATGATTAATGACGGACGAAACCTTAACGGCCAGAACTCTCAGGCTCCGGATTTGCGTCATCACGCTTCTGTATCGCGCCCCGTTACTATTGGCGCTAACAATACAGGCTAAAGTTAAGCCGCCAGGCTAGACTTTAGTTCCACAACACTAAACCTATAAGTTGGGGAAATACAATGTTCCAGCAAGAAGTTACCATTACCGCTCCGAACGGTCTGCATACCCGCCCTGCTGCTCAGTTTGTTAAAGAAGCAAAAGGCTTCTCCTCTGAGATCACTGTGACCTCCAATGGCAAAAGCGCCAGTGCTAAAAGCCTGTTTAAACTGCAAACTCTGGGTCTGACTCAGGGTACTGTGGTGACGCTGTCTGCTGAAGGCGAAGACGAGCAGAAAGCCGTTGAGCATCTGGTTAAACTGATGGCTGAACTCGAGTAAGTTCACGGGTTCTTTTAAAAATCAGTCACAAGTAAGGTAGGGTTATGATTTCAGGCATTTTAGCATCCCCGGGTATCGCTTTCGGCAAAGCATTGCTGCTGAAAGAAGACGAGATCGTCATCGACCGGAAAAAAATTTCTGCCGACAAGGTTGATCAGGAAGTTGAACGTTTTCTGAGCGGTCGTGCCAAGGCATCAGCGCAACTGGAAGCCATTAAGACTAAAGCTGGCGAAACTTTCGGTGAAGAAAAAGAAGCCATCTTCGAAGGGCACATTATGCTGCTCGAAGATGAGGAGCTTGAGCAGGAAATCATAGCCCTGATTAAAGATAAGCACGTTACTGCTGACGCAGCCGCGCATGAAATTATCGAAGGTCAGGCCACCGCTCTTGAAGAGCTGGATGACGAATACCTGAAAGAGCGCGCCGCTGACGTGCGCGACATCGGTAAACGTCTGCTGCGCAATATTCTTGGTCTGGCAATTATCGATCTGAGCGCTATTCAGGATGAAGTTATCCTGGTGGCAGCAGATCTGACCCCGTCTGAAACCGCACAGCTGAACCTGAAAAAGGTGCTGGGCTTTATCACTGATGTTGGCGGCCGTACCTCCCACACCTCTATCATGGCGCGTTCCCTTGAGCTGCCAGCGATTGTGGGCACCGGTAGCGTCACCGCACAAGTTAAAAACGACGACTATCTGATTCTGGATGCCGTAAACAATGCGGTTTACGTCAATCCGACTAACGAAGAAATCGAAAAACTGCGTGCCGTGCAGGAACAGGTTGCCAGCGAAAAAGCTGAACTGGCAAAACTGAAAGATCTGCCGGCAATTACGCTGGACGGCCATCAGGTTGAAGTGTGCGCCAACATTGGTACTGTCCGCGACGTAGACGGTGCTGAGCGCAACGGCGCTGAAGGTGTCGGCCTGTACCGTACCGAATTCCTGTTCATGGATCGCGACTCTCTGCCGACTGAAGAAGAGCAGTTCGCAGCGTATAAAGCCGTTGCTGAAGCCTGTGGCTCGCAAGCGGTTATCGTCCGTACCATGGACATCGGCGGCGACAAAGAGTTGCCGTACATGAACTTCCCGAAAGAAGAAAACCCGTTCCTGGGCTGGCGTGCAGTGCGTATCGCTATGGATCGTAAAGAGATCCTGCGCGATCAGGTTCGTGCCATCCTGCGCGCCTCTGCCTTCGGTAAACTGCGCATCATGTTCCCGATGATCATCTCTGTTGAAGAAGTCCGCATTCTGAAAAAAGAGATCGAGATCTACAAACAGGAACTGCGTGACGAAGGTAAAGCCTTTGACGAAAGCATTGAAGTGGGCGTGATGGTGGAAACCCCTGCGGCGGCGACCATTGCCCGTCACCTGGCCAAAGAAGTTGATTTCTTTAGCATCGGTACCAATGATTTAACGCAGTATACGCTGGCAGTTGACCGTGGTAATGATATGATTTCACATCTTTACCAGCCGATGTCACCGTCCGTGCTGACGCTTATCAAGCAAGTCATTGATGCTTCTCATGCAGAAGGCAAATGGACTGGCATGTGTGGTGAGCTAGCAGGCGATGAACGTGCTACACTTCTGTTGCTGGGGATGGGTCTGGATGAATTCAGTATGAGTGCCATTTCTATCCCGCGCATTAAGAAGATTATCCGTAACACGAACTTCGAAGATGCGAAGGTATTAGCAGAGCAGGCTCTTGCTCAACCGACAACGGACGAGTTAATGACGCTGGTTAACAAGTTCATTGAAGAAAAAACAATCTGCTAATCCACGAGATGCGGCCCAAATTACTGCTTAGGAGAAGATCATGGGTTTGTTCGATAAACTGAAATCTCTGGTTTCTGACGATAAGAAAGATACCGGAACCATTGAGATTATTGCTCCGCTGTCTGGCGAGATCGTCAATATTGAAGATGTGCCGGATGTGGTGTTCGCTGAGAAAATCGTTGGTGATGGCATTGCTATCAAACCAACCGGTAACAAAATGGTGGCACCGGTTGACGGTACCATCGGCAAAATCTTTGAAACCAACCATGCCTTCTCTATCGAATCTGATAGCGGCATCGAGCTGTTCGTTCACTTCGGTATCGACACCGTTGAACTGAAAGGCGAAGGTTTCAAACGTATCGCCGAAGAAGGCCAGCGCGTTAAAGTTGGCGACCCGGTCATCGAGTTCGATCTGCCACTGCTGGAAGAGAAAGCCAAGTCTACCCTGACGCCGGTTGTTATCTCCAACATGGACGAAATCAAAGAGCTGATCAAGCTGTCCGGTAGCGTAACCGTGGGCGAAACCCCGGTTATCCGCATCAAGAAGTAATTCTTGCCGCACATAAAAAAGGCACCTGCGAAGGTGCCTTTTTTTTGCCTGTAGCCTGACGATCAGGCCCGATCGGGTGGCAACAGCAGTTCATCGCAGCCGGTATCCAGCGTATAACGCATCACGTCAAACACCCGCGTACCCGCCTTCTTCACCGCATCGCTCAGGCTCAGGCCTTTGACGATGCCGCTGGTCAACTCGGCGCAGAACAGATCGCCCGTGCCTTTTAAATCAGTCGCCACCCGCGGATGGGTGATCACTTCCACGCTGTCCTTCGTGACCAGCACCACGTGCATGTCGTCGTTGTCGGCCACGCCCGGCGCACTGGTAATAACGATCCATTTCAGCGAATCCGAGAGCAGCCCTTTGGCCGCGGCAATAGCGCTGTCATGATCGCGGCAGGGTTTACCGGTCAGCACTTCCAGTTCGAAGACGTTCGGCGTCAGCCCCTGTGCCAGCGGCAGCAAATGCTGACGATAGGCGTCCGGCAGATCCGGTTTGACGTAAATACCGCTGTCGATATCGCCAATAACCGGGTCGACCAGGATCAGCAGATCCGGATGCTGTGCTTTTAGCGCCGTCAGCCAGCGCGCCAGAATGGCAATCTGCGACGCATTGCCCATATAACCGGTGGTTACCGCGCGCACCTGCCGCAGCGCATCCCGCTCCTGCAACGCCTGCAGATAGCCGCTGAACCACTCGTCCGGGATCACACCGCCATAAAACGTATCGTAGTGCGGGGTATTACTGAGCAGCACCGTGGGTACGGCAATTACATTCAGATTGTGGCGCTTGATGGTGGGTACGCCAATGCTGTTACCCACGCTGCCGTAAACTACCTGCGACTGCACGGCGACAATATCTGCCTGCAATGCTCTGGTTTTATCATTGAACAACACCATGTTCATTGTTGCCTCCTTTAGATGCCTGAACCCTGAGAATAACTCTCTTCACCAAACACGCCGGTGGAGAGATAACGATCGCCGCGATCGCAGATAATCGCCACCACCACCGCGCCTGGCGTGGCCTTTGCCACGCGTAACGCCCCGGCGACCGCGCCGCCGGAACTGACGCCGCAGAAGATGCCTTCCCGGGTGGCCAGCTCGCGCATGGTATTCTCCGCCTCACGCTGATGAATATCCAGCACCTCGTCCACCAGCGCAGCATTAAAGATGCCCGGCATATATTCAGCGGGCCAGCGACGGATACCGGGAATGCTGCTGCCCTCTTCCGGTTGCAGGCCAACGATAGTCACTGCTTTATCCTGCTCGCGCAGAAAGCGGGATACGCCGGTGATAGTGCCGGTGGTTCCCATGCTGGAGACAAAGTGGGTGAGGCGTCCGCCGGTTTGCTGCCAGATTTCCGGCCCGGTGGTGGTGTAATGCGCGTAAGGGTTATCAGGGTTATTAAACTGATCGAGCAGTTTGCCTTCGCCACGCCGGGCCATGTCCAGCGCCAGATCGCGCGCGCCTTCCATACCCTGTGCTTTGCTGACCAGGATCAGCTCTGCGCCATAGGCATGCATCGCCGCCCGGCGCTCCTGGCTCATGTTGTCCGGCATCAGCAGTTTAAGACGATAGCCTTTGAGGGCGGCGATCATCGCCAGCGCAATGCCGGTATTACCGCTGGTGGCTTCGATCAGCACATCGCCGGGTGTGATTTCGCCGCGTTTTTCCGCCTGCACGATCATCGACAGAGCCGCGCGATCTTTTACCGATCCCGCCGGGTTATTGCCTTCCAGCTTGACCCAGATCTCACTGCCGTTCGCGGGTGTCATGCGCTGGAGTTTCACCAGCGGCGTATTGCCGATGGTGTCTTCTAATGTATTCACAAACGCTGTCCAATAAAAAGCCCGGTGGCGCTACGCTTACCGGGCTTGCAACGTACTCTTAACCGGTAGGCCGGATAAGCACAGCACCACCCGGCAAAAAATTCAGAAGCAATAACCTATCAGGCAGATTCCGCCAGCGCCAGTTCTTCGTGATTTTCAATGCGCTCGCTACCGTGATACAGGCGCGCATGTTGCAGACCAACAAACAGTCGCTCGCCGCGCACCGGGGCGTCATCCCCCTGCAATACCACGGACAGCGGTTCGTCATACCAGCCCAGCGGCTGCACCACCAGCTGCGTGTAGTGTCCTTTGGGACTCGCTTCGATAACCTGTACCGGCAACGGTGAATCCAGACTTGTGCGACGGCTGATATCCACTTCCCACGGACGCAGGAACAGATCGACTTCTCCCTGATGCGTCGGGGTGTACCCCAGCGGCCAGCGGTGCGCGCCGACGTGGAACTGCCCGCCGCGTACGGTGCCCTTCAGGCGGTTGACTTCGCCCATAAACTCCAGCACAAAGCGGGTCGCCGGTTCGCGCCACACCTGTTCTGGTACGTCGACCTGCTCGATATTGCCCTGGCTCATCACCACCACGCGATCCGCGACTTCCATCGCCTCTTCCTGATCGTGGGTCACGAACACGCTGGTGAATTTCAGCTCTTCGTGCAACTGACGCAGCCAGCGGCGCAGCTCTTTACGCACCTGCGCATCCAGTGCGCCGAACGGTTCATCGAGCAGTAAAATCTGCGGGTCCGGAGCCAGCGCGCGGGCCAGCGCCACGCGCTGTTTCTGCCCGCCGGACAGCTGCGCCGGATAGCGATCGGCAAGGTGCGCCAGCTGCACCATCTCCAGTAATTTGGTCACTTTCGCTTTGATAGCGGCGGCGTCCGGGCGCTCGCGTCGCGGCAGTACTGTCAGGCCAAAGGCGATATTGTCGAACACCGTCATATGGCGGAACAGCGCGTAATGCTGGAACACGAAGCCGACTTTACGATCGCGGGCATGCAGACGACTGACGTCGGTGCCCTGAAAACGAATACGGCCGCTGGACTGATGCTCCAGTCCGGCAATAATGCGCAGCAGCGTGGTTTTCCCGGAGCCGGACGGCCCCAGCAGCGCCACCATTTGTCCAGAAGGAATATCCAGCGAGATGTCATTCAGCACCTGGGTGCGACCAAATGACTTCTTAATGTTGGCGATCTCAATGCTCATGATGTTCCTCCTGTTGCGCGCGTTTTTCCTGATTGTGCAAACGCCACTGCAACCCACTCTTTAAAAACAGGGTCAAAATAGCCATCAACGTCAACAGGGCGGCAGCGGTAAACGAGCCGACCGTGTTGTAATCCTGCTCCAGTAACTCTATCTGTAACGGCAGCGACAGCGTTTCACCGCGGATCGAGCCGGATACCACCGACACCGCCCCGAACTCACCGATGGCGCGGGCGTTGGTCAACACCACGCCGTACAGCAACGCCCAGCGAATATTGGGTAAAGTCACGCGGCGGAACATCTGCCAGCCGGACGCGCCGAGCAAAATCGCCGCCTCATCTTCATGACTGCCCTGACTTAACATCACCGGCACCAGCTCGCGCACCACAAAGGGACAGGTCACAAAAATCGTCACCAGCACCATGCCGGGCCAGGAAAACATGATTTGCAGGTTATGTTCATCCAGCCAGCCGCCAAGCGGGCCGTTGGAGCCATAAAACAGCAGATAGACTAAACCTGCCACGACCGGCGAGACGGCGAACGGAATATCCAGCAGGGTCAGCAGCAACTGACGCCCCGGAAAATCAAAGCGCGTGACCAGCCAGGCCAGCAGGACGCCGAACACCAGGTTTACCGGCACGGTGATCAGCGCAATCATTACCGTCAGCCAGATGGCATGCAGCATGTCCGGATTGGCCAGGTTTTGCAGCACCGGCATCAGGCCTTTGCTGAAGGCCTGTACGAAGATGTAGATCATCGGCACCAGCAGGATGAACGCGGAAACGATCATCCCGGTGCCGATCAAAAACCATTTGCCCCAGTTGATGCGGGGCGCGTCAAAGCGTTTCAATTGTGTAACGTCCGCCATTAGTGACCTACCACACGCCGGCCAAAGCGACTTTGCAGGGTATTGATGGAAAACAGCAGCAGTAAGGACGCCGCGAGGATCACCGAGGCAATGGCGCTCGCCGCCGGATAATCAAACTCCTGCAGGCGCACAAAAATCATCAGCGAGGTCACTTCCGTTTTCCACGCGATGTTACCGGCGATAAAAATGACCGCGCCAAACTCACCGAGGCTGCGGGTAAAGGATAACGCCACGCCTGCCAGCAGCGCCGGGGAGAGCTCCGGCATCACCACCTTCCAGAAACTCTGTAAGCGGGTAGCCCCCAGGGTTTCCGCGGCTTCTTCATATTCCGGGCCTAACTCTTCCAGCACCGGCTGCACCGTACGCACCACAAAAGGGATGCTGGTAAACGCCATCGCCACCGCGATACCAAGCCAGGTGTAGGTGACTTTAATATCGAACTGCGCCAGCCACTGCCCGTAAAAGCCATTAACCGAAAACAGCGACGCGAGGGTTAACCCCGCTACCGCCGTGGGCAGCGCGAAGGGTAAATCCATCAGCGCGTCGAGTAACGTACGCCCCGGAAACCGATAGCGGGTAAGGATCCACGCCATCAGCAGGCCAAACACGCCGTTAAAAATTGACGCCACAAACGCCGACAGCAGCGTCACTTTATAGGCCGCCACCACCTGCGGATTGGTGACCACCTCCCAGTACTCCGCCCAGCTCATTTGCGCCAGCTGCATGACCAGCGCGCTCAGCGGCAACAACAAAATCAGACAGACAAACAGCAGGCTGGTGCCGAGGCTCAGGGTAAAGCCCGGCAGCACCCGCCGGGTAGACATGGCAAACATCAGCTACGCCCCGCCGCCAGCAGTTTGTCCAGCTCGCCGCCGGTGGTGAAGTGCGTTTTCATGACCTCAGGCCAGGCACCAAACTGATCTTCCACGCGGAACAGTTCGGTCTGCGGGAATTTATCTTTCAGTTTTTCCATCACCTGCGGGTTATTCACGCGGTAGTAATAATCGGTAATGATGGTCTGCGCCTGTGGGGTGTACAGCCAGTTGAGATAGGCTTTCGCCGCTTTCTCAGTGCCGTTAGCCTTGACGTTTTTATCCACCCAGGCGACCGGGAATTCCGCAAGGATATTCACCTTCGGCACCACCACTTCAAAGCCCTGCGCTTCATACTGCTTGCGGATATTGTTCACTTCCGATTCAAAAGTGATCAGCACGTCTCCGAGGCCGCGCTCCACAAAGGTGGTGGTCGCGCCGCGTCCGCCGGTGTCAAAGACCTCGACGTTTTTCAGGAACTGGGTCATGAACTTTTCGGTTTTGGCTTTATCGCCGCCGTCGGCTTTTGCCGCTGCGCCCCATGCCGCCAGATAAGTGTAACGCGCGTTACCGGAGGTTTTCGGGTTCGGGAAGATCAGCTTCACGTCAGAACGCACCAGATCGTTCCAGTCGTGGATATTTTTCGGGTTCCCTTTGCGGACCAGGAACGCCATGGTGGAGTAAAACGGCGAGCTGTTATTCGGCAGACGGCTCTGCCAGTCCGCCGGGATCAGCTTGCCCTTATCGTGAAGAATCTGCACGTCGGTCACCTGGTTATAGGTCACCACGTCAGCCTTGAGGCCTTGCAGGATCGCCAGCGCCTGCTTTGAGGAGCCGGCATGGGATTGTTTGATGGTCAGTTTGTCGCCGTTATTGTCTTTCGCCCACTGCTGTTCAAAGGGGGGATTCAGGGCGGCAAACAGCTCGCGGGAGACATCATAGGAGCTGTTTAGCAGTTCCGTTGCCTGCGCCTGAGCCACCAGCAACAGGGATGCTGCAAGCGTCAGATATCCTTTTTTCAGTATGGTCATGGCGGTGCGCACCCTTATAAGTAGAAAGACTGTTCGGATCACAGTTTATTTATAAGCAGTACGAAAGGAGTAACGGTTTTATATACCGTTTGGTGATTTGCAAGTTGAAAAGAGAATAAGTGGATGCCCCCCTCACTCCAGGGGAGAGGGGGAAGACGAGCCCACCGGCAATCCATCCCCTCTCCCGCCGGGAGAGGGCCAGGGTGAGGGGAAAAATCAGAGTGCCATCAGGCGCGCCAGCGACGGTGCAAAGTAATAGCCGCCGGTTACCGGGCGGGTGAAGCGCAGCATGGCGTCGCGCTTGCCGTCGGTGTCGCCAAACATGCTCAGCAACTGCTGCTCGATGTTATATAAACGGGCGCAGTAGGCGCAGAAGTAAAGCCCGTGGGTGCCGCTCGCCGTGCCGTAAGGCAGGCTCTGACGGACAATCTTCAGGCCTTTGCCGTTTTCTTTCAGATCGACACGCGACAGGTGCGAGGTGACCGGGCGTTCGTCGCCGTCGATCTCGTCGTTGGCGACTTTAGTGCGGCCAATCATCATCTCCTGATCCGGTACGCTCATGCGGTTCAGCTGTTTAAGGTTATGCTCCCAGCGCTGCACAAACACATAGCTGCCGCCGGCGTCCACGCCGTCTTTGATCACCGCCACCTCGGTACGCGTTTCCACGCCTGCCGGGTTTTCGGTGCCGTCGACAAACCCGCTGAGATCGCGATCTTCCACCCAGCGGAAACCGTGCACCTCTTCCTTCACCTCCAGCGCATCGCCGAAGGCGTCCAGCGCCGCCTGGGCGACCGAGAAGTTAACATCATGGCGCAGCGATAAAATATGGATCAGCACGTCATACTGGGTGGCGGGTGCCAGCCCTTTGCCGTAAGGCACGAAATCTTTTAGCTCGGCTGCGCCTACACCGCCGCTCAGCTCGCGCCAGGTTTTATGCCCGAAAGCCACCACTGCGCCGAGGGCCGCGTCCGGGAACGCTGCCTGCAAGGTCGCCAGTTTATCGGCAAAAATTTTACTGCCCGCACGCAGGGCGTTGATGTCGCCCCTGACGTTCGCTTCCATCCATATTGCCGCACGGCAATGTTCCGGCAATATGCCGCTCTGTACCTGAGACATCCATCGCTCCTGAAAAAAAGATGCCACGCGACCGTGGCATTGATGGGCGTATTGTACCCGTTTTTTATGCAGGACAGATGATCCGCCGCAAATTAGCGACGCCAGATAATTTTTGTCAGCGTCCAGTTTTTCAGGGCATCGTCGGCAGGCATTAACCCTTCCGGGCCACTCCATTTACCGCTGAACAGATAGCTGATGTGCTGGCTCTCTTTCGCCCGGCATTCCACCGCGCTGCTGTCATCGCCGGTGGCTTTTTCACAGTTACCATAGGCTTTGTCATACAGATCGCTAAACGGCGTGCCGATAGCCGTGCGGCTGGCGGTTTCGATGTCTTTATCCAGCACCTCAATGCGACTGACCGTGCCCTGCTCGCCCTGGATCACCATTGCCAGCTCGTCGCCTTTCAGCGCCTCGAAGTAACGCACAATCGCGCCGTTTTCGGTTTTCATACCGCTGCGCAGACGATAATCCCCACCCAACGCCGCGTTGATGGCCTCTTCGTTGAGCGCCGTGCTGCCCGTCAGATCGCCGACGCCCTCTTTGGTAACCTCCAGGGATGAACCGAACCAGTTCCACGGATTCGCCGCTGACCAGTTAACGTTGCTCAGCGTGGAGCAGCCGGTGAGCAGCAGTGGCGTAGCGCATAACAGTAAACGCAGCGATTTCATTGTCACTTCCTTCTTATTTCAGTTAACGCCAGTTGGAGTACCAGAACGGCAAAAAGTGCCGTGGTTACGCCTCCGGCGTGAAGCAGGCGCGCAGGCGGCGGTCCGTCAGCAACCACCAGAGGGCAAAACTGTCGATCAGCAGCAGGGCTAACCCCATGCCCGTGATGGCGTCGCCCGTCAGCCACAGCAGCGGTTGCCAGATCAGCAGCACAAGCTGCGCCACAATTAACAGGCCACGAAACAGCGGCCAGAGGCGCGGATAGTGCTGACGGCGCCCGCTAAGCAGAAATACCAGCACCGCAGGCAGTCCTGGTAACATCCCCCACCAGAACAGATCGTGATCCGGGTAAAACAGGCTCAGCAGCGTGCTGCCCTGATCCCGCGAGGCCCCCGCCATGACAAACAACACCCAGGTGCGCGCCTGTAACAGCAGCACGCACCAGAGCATCAGGGGCAGGCGTAAGCGTCCGTGCGGGTCAAAATCGGAGGGCAAAAACTCAATATTCTTCATCTTCAATCAGGCGCTTGCCCAGATTCAGCACGTCGGCGTGCTCGTAGCCCAGGCGTTCATACATGCCGAGCACCACGTCATTGTCTTCACGCACCATGATCTGAATTTTCGGACAGCCGCGGGCAATCAGCTTTTTCTCAAGACGATTGAGCAGCGCATTGGCGATGCCGCGCCCGCGGTATTCCGGGTGCACGCCAAGGTAGTAGGCCGAACCGCGATGTCCGTCGTAGCCACCCATGACGGTGCCCACCACTTCTCCGTTCACTTCCGCCACCAGAAACAGGCTGACGTCATGATTTAGCTTACGTTCGATATCCATTTCCGGATCGTTCCACGGGCGCAGGAGTTCACAACGCTCCCACAGGGTGATGACTTCTTCGAAATCGGCCTGGCGAAATACGCGTATCTCCATGGTTTGACCTACTCTTTTCAGGCTAAAACGTTGATTATGGCGTGAAGTGCCGGGGAAACCAATATCCGGCGAAGTCAGCGTGAAAAAATGGCATAATATGAATCTGTCACGTATTGAAATGAAAAGTAAAACAAATCTTAACAACGAGTGTCGTAACGGATAACACGATACGATATAACACCACGGACCCCTTTTTTACAGTTCAGGCCGTATGAACACATTCAAACCCTTAAAAACACTCACCTCGCGTCGCCAGGTGCTCAAAGCCGGTCTGGCCGTTCTTACGCTGTCCGGCATGTCGAAAGCTATCGCCAAAGAAGAAGCGGCGCTAAAGGTCGCTAACACCCACAGCAAGCCAAAGGCAAAAAAAAGCGGTGCGCGCCGTATCGTGGTACTGGATCCTGGTCATGGCGGTATTGATACCGGCGCGATTGGCGGTAACGGCTCGAAAGAGAAACATGTGGTGCTGGCGATCGCCAAAAACGTGCGCGCTATCCTGCGCAGCAAAGGCATTGATGCCCGCCTGACGCGCACCGGCGATACCTTTATTCCGCTCTACGATCGCGTGGAGATTGCCCATAAGCACGGTGCGGATCTGTTTATGTCGATCCACGCTGACGGCTTTACCAATCCGAATGCCGCCGGTGCGTCGGTGTTTGCCCTCTCCAACCGGGGAGCCAGTAGCGCCATGGCAAAATACCTGTCGGAACGTGAAAACGCCGCCGATGAGCTGGCCGGTAAAAAAGCCAAAGATAAAGATCATCTGTTACAACAGGTGCTGTTCGACCTGGTACAGACCGACACCATCAAAAACAGCCTGACGTTGGGTTCGCATATTCTGAAGCAGATCAAACCCGTCCACCGTCTGCACAGCAAGCACACGGAACAGGCGGCGTTTGTAGTACTGAAATCGCCGTCGGTGCCGTCGGTGCTGGTGGAAACCTCGTTTATCACCAATCCGGCGGAAGAAAAACTGCTGGGCACTACCGCCTTTCGCCAGAAGATCGCCAATGCGATTGCCGCGGGCGTCATCAGCTACTTTAACTGGTTCGATAACCAGAAAGCGCATTCGAGAAAACGTTAATGAACACACCTGACGCTCACCTGGTAAAAGCCTTCCTGTTGCAATTGCAGGATGACATCTGCCAGCAGCTTTCCGCCGTTGACGGCGCAAGCTTCCTTGAAGATAACTGGCAGCGCGAAGCCGGTGGCGGCGGGCGTACCCGCGTATTGCGCAACGGCGGCGTGTTTGAGCAGGCGGGCGTGAATTTCTCGCACGTTTATGGCGCGGCCATGCCTGCCTCTGCCACCGCGCACCGGCCGGAACTGACCGGGCGTTCCTTCGAAGCGATGGGCGTCTCGCTGGTGGTGCACCCGCATAACCCGTATGTGCCCACCAGCCATGCTAACGTGCGTTTTTTCATCGCCGAAAAGCCCGGTGCCGATCCGGTGTGGTGGTTTGGTGGCGGTTTTGATTTGACGCCGTTTTATGGTTTTGACGACGATGCCGTGCACTGGCACCGTACCGCCCGCGATCTCTGCCAGCCGTTTGGCGAGGATGTCTATCCGCGCTATAAAAAATGGTGCGACGACTATTTCTTTCTGAAACACCGCAACGAGCAGCGCGGCATTGGCGGGCTGTTCTTTGACGATCTGAACACCCCGGACTTTGCGCAGTGCTTTGCCTTTATGCAGGCGGTGGGCGAAGGGTACACCCGGGCTTATCTGCCTGTTGTTGAAAAACGCAAATCGCTGCCGTACGGCGAGCGTGAACGCGCCTTCCAGCTCTATCGTCGCGGGCGTTATGTCGAATTTAATCTGGTATGGGATCGCGGTACGCTGTTTGGCCTGCAAACCGGCGGACGCACCGAATCTATCCTGATGTCGCTGCCGCCGCAGGTGGCCTGGGAATATAACTATCAGCCGGAAACCGGCAGCCCGGAAGCGGCCCTGAGCGAGTTTATCCAGGTGCGGGACTGGGTGTAAGCCCCGCCCCGCACCTGGATCTTAGTGGGTGACGCCGTGGTTTTCGCGGCGATACGCTCCCGGCGGCTGATGGAAGGTGCGGGTAAAGATCCGCGTAAACGTCTGCTGTGAATCAAAGCCATATTTCAGACAAATATCGTAAACCTTCTGATCGGTGTCGCGCAGATCGCGCGCGGCCAGCCGCAGTTTACGCTCCCGAATATAACGCCCCAGACTTTCACCCTTGTAATGCATAAACAGGCGTTGCAAATGCCACTTCGAGTAGCCTGCGTGCCGGGCGATGTCATCAATCCGCAACGGTTGATGCAGATTGTCGTCGATCCACTCGACGATAGTGTCGATAACCTGAGCGGAAATAGTCATTTTTCTCCCCCTCTGCTCTTCGAAAGTGGTTTCAGGATGGATTACTGCCACCAGGCGCTGAACTGCTGTAGCGCGTCGGCGGCATGAACAGGTTCGCCCAGGCGCGGCGTGAGCAACCGGTAATCCCGGTTCTCGCTGGCCGCTGCCAGACGTTTATACGGGTCGTCCCAGGTATGTTTTGCCAGCACAAAGCGTCCGGCGTGACCGGGTAAAATCGCCCGCGCATGCAGATCCACGGCGGCCTGGGCGGTTTCTTCCGGCATCATGTGAATATATTTCCAGTCTTCGTCGTACTGACCGTTTTCAAGGATCGCCAGATCGACACTGCCGAACTGCTCGCCAATAGCCCTGAAATGCGGGCCATAACCGGTATCGCCGCTGTAATAAACCTTACGCGCCGGGGTTTCCAGCATGAAGCTGGCCCACAGCGTCTGGTTACGCTTCAGTCCGCGCCCGGAAAAATGCCGCGCGGGCAGCACGTGCACACGCAGGTCTTCGCTGATGTGCACCGCCTGGTTCCAGTCGGCTTCGGTGATGATCGCCGGATCCATCCCCCAGTAACGCAGGTGTGACCCGACGCCAAGCGGCGTCACTACCCGCTTCACTTTCGGCAGCAGCGCGGTGATGGTCGCGTGATCGAGGTGATCATAATGGTCATGGGAGATGATCAGCAGATCGATATCCGGCATCGCCTCTGCCCGCCACGGATATTCCCCGGCAAACGCTTTATTGATAAACGAGAACGGCGCGGCGTAGTTGCTGAACACCGGATCGATAAGAATGCGTTTCCCCGCCAGCTGGATATACCAGGACGAGTGCCCCAGCCAGACCAGGGTATCTTCCTGTAGCGGCAGACTTGCCAGATCGGTATTCACCATCGGCAGCGGCTGCGCCGGCCGGGCATTTTCGCGTTTGGTGACCAGGAACTCCCACCACGCCGCCAGCATATTTTTCTTGCCGGTAAAGCCCGGCGTGGGCAGTGCGTTATGAAACTGACCATCGCGGTAGTGCGGTGATTTTTCCACTTCCGTAAGCTGTGCGCCCTGTGGCGGCTGGCCAAAGCCCGCGTTGAGGACAAAAGGTAAACTGGCCGTTGCTGCGACTAACATGACAATAACCACGCTAAAAAGGAGTCGGTTCATATCCAGGCTCAAAAAAAACCGCTCCTGTCCGCTGGAACGATAAGGGCACACTTGATTATGAGTGAGTAAGCACTCATTATAGAAAGGCATCGAAAGTCGTCAAGTCGATTTTCAATCTTTGACACAGGGCGTTGCGGTAACGCCTCTGGCATGATTCAATCAGCGTTTTTGCTCAATATGAGGAAATGTGTAGTGGCTCGTCCGAAAAGTGAAGATAAGAAACAGGCCCTGCTGGATGCGGCGACAGAAGCTGTTGCGCAGTCCGGCATTATGGCGTCCACCGCGCTTATTGCCCGAAAAGCAGGCGTGGCGGAAGGCACCCTGTTTCGCTACTTTGCCACGAAAGACGACCTCTTCAATGCCCTCTATGTGCATCTGAAAAGCGATCTCTGCCACACCATGCTGGCGGATCTCGACCGCACGGAGAGCGATCCGAAGCGTTTTACTCGCCATATCTGGAACCGTTATATCGACTGGGGTATTTCACACCTGAACGGTCACGGGGCGATCCGCCAGCTGGCGGTCAGCGAAAAGATCACCCCCGAAACGCTGCAAATCGTGGAAGACATGTTCCCGGAACTGCGTCAGCTGTGCCGCCGCTCATTATTGCCGGTATTTATGACGGAAGAATTTCGTGCTTTTGGCGATGCGCTGTTTTTATCGCTGGCGGAAACCACCATGGGATTTGCCAGCCGCCAGCCAGAGCGCGCGGCGGATTTTAAGGCCCACGGCTTTGAAGCGATGTGGCGCGCCCTGTCCGATGAGGATGCGTAATGGACAGTAAAACCCTGCAGGCCTGCGCGCATCGCGTGGCGCTGGAACTCCCCTTTACCAAGCACTGCTGGCCGTTTGGCCCTGACATCGACGTCTTTAAGGTCAACGGTAAGATTTTCATGATGACCGCCACCGCCCGTGGGCGTCCGCTGGTCAGCGTGAAAGCCGACCCGCAAAAAGCGCTGCTCAACCGGCAGATCTACCCGAGCATTGAGCCGGGCTGGCACCTGAATAAAAAACACTGGATTTCAGTTTACGCGGGAGACGACATCAGCGAAGGGCTGGTGGAAGATCTGATCCTCGACGCCTGGCATCTGGTAGTCGACAGCCTGCCGAAAAAAGCCCGCCAGCGCATTCGCCCGGAAGGCTGAATCTTAGCTTCAGTCACGCGCAAGGATTTCCAGCGCCTGCTCCCCTGCCGCATCCACCGGCAGATACACCAGTAAGCGTGAGCCGTTACGCGGCGCGGAATACCAGTACATCTGCTGCAACATGAATTCCCCTGCCTGCGGATGGGTGAAGGTTTTGATCTTATTTTCCACCCCCGAGACGTCATAGCGTTTATGCCACAGCGCCTCGAATTCAGGCGAGACGGCAAAAAAGCGCGCCAGTTTATTCTCCCAGAAGGGCTCGCCCCGGTGTTCCGCCATCGCCGCGCGGAAATAGGCCACAAACGTCGGCAATACCGAGTCGTCGCTCCCAAGGCGACTGCGCCAGACGGGACTGGTGAGATAAAGATAAATACAGTTGCGCTCATCGTCGGGCATCTGCGCGAAATCAACCCCCATAAGGCGGCTAAAACTGTCGTTCCACGCCACGATGTCAAAGCTGGGGCGCTGAATGCTGGCGGGTTGCGGGTTCAGGCTATCGAGCAGGCGTCGGGTACTGTCGCTGATCATTTCACAACCGCTTAACGGCGGGATTTCACCGGGCGTTAAGCCTGCTAACACAAACAGATGGCGGGTTTCAGTGGGGGAACATTGCAGCGCAGTGGCAATGGCCTGCATCACCGTCGCGGAAGGATTCACTTCCCGCCCCTGCTCCAGCCAGGTGTACCAGGTCACGCCGACGTCGGCGAGCATAGCCACCTCTTCACGCCGCAGGCCAGGCGTGCGTCGCCGTCCGCTGCGCGGCAGCCCCAGACGTTGCGGATCAAGGCTTTCCCGCCGCGCACGTAAAAACGCGCCAAGCTGTTTGCGGTTCTCATCCTGAATGGTCAGCGTCGCCACCCGGTCAACCAGCATCGTCATAATCATCCCCAGCATGGTAGTGCCAGTACCAGTATAAGCAAGAACTGGTACCCGTTTAATGATTCCGCGATGCTACGTCCATCTGATGAATGACGCAATGGAGTTACCATGAATACCGCTGCTGTTTCGCCGGGGCGCGCGGCGCTGATCGTGCTGCTGACCGGACAAATGTTACCGCTGATCGATACCTCGATTACCAATGTGGCCCTTGATTCTATTACCGGATCGCTGCACACCAGCGCCACGCAACTGGAGCTGATCGTTGCCCTGTACGGCGTGGCCTTTGCGGTCTGTCTGGCGATGGGCAGTAAGCTCGGCGACAACCTCGGTCGTCGCCGGGTGTTTATGTGGGGCGTGGCGGCTTTTGGCGTCGCCTCGCTGCTGTGCGGCATGGCGACCTCGGTCGGGGCGCTACTGGCTGCCCGTACCTTACAGGGCATGGGCGCGGCGTTGATCGTGCCGCAAATTCTCGCCACGCTGCACGTGACGCTGGCAGGCAGCGCACGGGCGAAAGCGATAAGCCTTTACGGCGGCATTGGCGGCATCGCCTTTATTATCGGACAGATGGGCGGCGGCTGGCTGGTGTCGGCGGATGTCGCCGGACTGGGCTGGCGCAATGCCTTTTTCATTAACGTGCCGATCTGCCTGCTGGTGCTGGCGGTGACGCCTCGTTATGTGCCGGAAACCCGCAGCGATGCGCCGTCGCGTATCGACTGGCGCGGCACGTCCCTGCTGGCAGTGATCCTCTGCTGTCTGCTGTTCCCGCTGGCTCTCGGCCCGGAACTGCACTGGCCGTGGCCCACAACGGCGGCGCTGCTGGCGGTGATCCCGCTGGCGCTGTGGATGCGCAGCGACGCTGCACGCCAGCAACAGCGCGGATTACAACCGCTGCTGCCGCCACGCCTGCTGAAGCTTGCCAGCATCCGTTTCGGCATTCTTATCGCCCTGCTGTTCTTCAGCGCCTGGTCCGGCTTTATGTTCTGTATGGCGCTGACCATGCAGGCAGGGATGGGCATGGCACCGTGGCAGTCGGGAAACAGTTTTATCGCGCTGGGCGTCGCCTATTTTGTCTCCGCCTGGTATGCGCCGAAACTTATCGCCCGCCACGCTACCGGTACCATTTTGCTGACCGGTATCGCCATTCAGCTGGTCGGCCTGCTGGCGCTGATCGCCACGCTGACCGCTTCCGGACGGGTGGTGGGCGCGCTGGCGCTGGCCCCGTCTACGGCGCTGATTGGCTACGGACAGGCGTTGATTGTGAACAGCTTTTATCGTATCGGGATGCGGGATATTGCCGCCCGTGACGCCGGGGCAGGCAGTGCGATCCTCAGCACACTGCAACAGGCGACGCTCGGCCTGGGCCCGGCGGTATTAGGCGGCCTGTTCCTGCATCTGCTGGCGCGCAGCGAGGGGAATTATTCTTCGGCGCTGAGCGGCTTTCTCGCTGTGGAAGTGGTAATGATGCTGGCGCTGGCGACAGCGGCGATTTGCGGTCGCCAGCACCTGATGCCGGTCTGCACCGACAAACAGTAACACTAGGCGGGCAGCCGTTTTACCATCCGCCAGCGGAACCAGATTTGCGCCACGAGGATCAGTACGCCGCCGATGATTTTCTGAAGTGGCAGCCGTTCGCCGTACCACACAGATGCGGCGATCACCGTCAGCAGCGGCTCCAGCACCATAATGATGGCGGCGCTGGCGACGGCGGCGTGTTTTTGCCCCTGCAATTGCAGACCAAAGCGCAGCGCCGTGGCGATGAAAATACTGGCGATCAACCAGCCAAAGGTGGTGGCGCTGATACCCTGCGTCCACGGCTCAAACAGGGCTGAGATCAAAAGCCCGGTGAGGCCGGTTATCGCCAGTTGCGCGGTGGTGAGCGGGATCAGCGGCACCTCGCGGGCGACGCGGCTGGTATAGCAAAAGGAAATCGACTGCACGAAGGCGGTGAGTAAAAACCAACCCTGGCTGGCGTGGAAAGTAATGGGAACATGCAGGCTCAACAGCGCCAGTCCGATAATCGCCAGCGGCAGGCACTCCCAGTACGCCCGCGCCGGGCGCACGCCCATCATGCCCCAGGCCACCAGCGGCACAAACAGCATAGAGAGGCTCATAATGAACGCCCCCTCTCCCAGCGATGGCGTCACCGACACCGACCAGATCCACAGGCACAGGTTGAGCGCCATCCACAGGCCGCTGATAATCACCGGCTTCAGCTGCGTGCGGGCAATACGCTGGCCGCGGCAGAACGGCAGCAGTACCAGCGCGCCGCCGCAGAAACGCAGCGCTAGGAAAGCGAAAACCGGCATGCCGGCAATGGCTTCGCGGGAAAAGATCCAGCCGCAGGCGGCGATCATCGTGGTCAGGACGAGAAAGAGATCAGCTTGTCGTTGCCGGTTCACCGGAAACACTCCCTTAAAAACTACGCGCTCAGGCGAGAAATATAGTGCCAGTCCATCATCACCCGCTGGGCGGGGGCGTCCGGATTATCGATTTTGTTGAGCAGTAACCCGACGGCGGTGCGGCCAATGTCCTGGGAGGGTTGCTCAATGGTACTGAGCGGCGGCGAGACCATTTCCGCCAGCGCCGTACCGTCAAAGCCCACCACGGCAATATCTTCCGGCGTTTTCAGCCCGGCACTGGCAATCGCCAGCATTGCCCCTGCCGCCAGCGTGTCCGATACCGCAAATACCGCGTCCGGGCGCACCTCAGCCTGTAATAGCTTTTCCATCGCCGCCACGCCCGCGCGGAAGCTCAGTTCGCTGGCATATTCCACGGCGTTATAGTCCAGCCTGGCCTGATGCAGCCCGGTTTTATAACCGCGCTCGCGCAGGCGGGCGTATTTGTAGCTGAGATCGTGGTTAATCAGCGCAATGCGCTGGCGGCCACCAGCCACCAGTTGCCCGATCACGTGCTGGGCGGCGTCAACATCGTTAATGCCGACGCAGGAGACATTGCCGGCATCGGCGTATTCCGCACACTGCACCCAGGGTGCCTGACCGATCATCGCGGTCAGTTCCGGTAATTTGCTGAAGGCGTCCATGGTGATAATACCATCGACAATTTTACCGGAGAGCAGCTTAAGCGCCGACGTGGAGCGCGCCACGTCGGAACCGGAGTTACACAGCAGAATGCGGTAGCCGTTTTTCTCAGCCTCTTCTTCAATGCCCTTCACCACTTCCGCGCAAAACGGGTTGGCGATGTTAGACACCAGCACGAGGATCATATAGCTGCGCGCGGTGCGCAGCTGGCGGGCCAGCAGGTTTGGCTGATAATTGCTTTCCTGAATAGCCGCCAGCACCCGTTCGCGATTTTTCGCTTTTACGGAATCGCTGTTGTTGAGCACGCGCGACACCGTGGCGACGGAGACGCCTGCCAGCCGGGCGATTTTCTGAATTGACATAAAGCGGACACATCCTGCGGTTGGCGCAATGCAATGCTTGCAGGCTATCACAAATTTGGTGCCCGGCGAACCGGGCTATTGCTCAGGAGGCGACGCGGATCCAGCGCTGCTGCTGATGACTTTTCACAATGGCATCAATGATAAACATCACGTTCGCGCCATCCTCAAAGGTGGCGAACGGAGCTGTTCCGGCGGCGGGCATTTTTCCGGCGCGCACGGCTTCATAAAATTGCAGCATCATATTTTTGAAGGCATCCGGCCAGCCTTCGATATGTCCGCCGGGGAAGTGGGCGCTGGCGGCGGCGTCCCGTGCCATCAGGCCCGGATCGTCAGTGAGGATCTGATTGGGCTGGTGACGGTGGCCTATCCACAACTGCTGCGGCACTTCCTGATCCCAGGCCAGCGAACAGGCGCTGCCGTTGATCTCAAAACTGAGGCGGTTTTTGCGTCCGGCGCTGACCTGCGAGACGCTGAAACAGCCTTTGCTGCCGTCGTCAAAACGCAGCAGTACCGCCCCGCCATCCTCGGTGGTTACCGGTTTATCCTCATACTGCGCGGCCCCAATGCCGTGGCTGAAGGTCGCCCCGCCGTCCGTGCGCGCTTTACGCGTTGGCCAGACGATCGCCAGATCCGCCATGACCTCGGTGATGCGTCGCCCGGTGACAAACTGCACCGTGTCGCACCAGTGAGAGCCGATATCCGCCACCGCGCGGGAGAGGCCGCCCTTTGCCGCGTCCACCCGCCAGTTATAGTCGGTTTCCAGCGCCATCCAGTCCTGCAAATAGCTGCCGTGAACCGAAAACAGCCGCCCCGTTTGCCCGTGGCGCTGCATACTCGCCGCCTGCTGCACCATCGCAAACTGCCGGTAAACGAAGCTGACGCCATGCACCACGCCTGCCGCCTGCGCCAGCGTCACCAGCTCGCGGGCTTCTTCCGGCGTCATGCACAGCGGTTTTTCGGAAAAGACGTGCTTTCCGGCCCGCAGGATCTGGCGGTTGATTTCCGCATGCAGATGATTCGGCGTGCAGTTGTGCACCACGTCCAGCCCCGGATGCGCCAGAAAATCTTCTACCGCGCCGTAGGCGTGCGGCACGTTCAGCGCCGCCGCTTTTTCCTGCGCGGCGAGAAGCGAGCTGTCGCACAGCGCAACTACCTCAACAAATCCCAGACGGCGCAGGGCTTCAATATGCGCCGGGCCGATAAAGCCGCTGCCGATAATCCCAACCCTGATCATGACGCATCTCCCAGACCGAGCATTGTGCGGATGCTGGCGCGATCCGACGCGCCGGCGGCAAAATCATCAAACGCGCGATCCGCCACCGGGATGATATGTCGGCGGATAAATTCGCTGCCCTCCCGTGCGCCGGCATCGCCCTCTTTCAGACAGCACTCCCACTCCAGCACCGCCCAGCCGTCATAGCCATACTGCGTCAGCTTGCTGAAAATCGCCCCGAAATCGATCTGCCCGTCCCCCGGCGAGCGGAAGCGTCCGGCGCGGTCGATCCACGGCTGATAGCCGCCGTAGACGCCGCTGCGCCCGTTGCTGCGAAACTCCGCATCCTTAACGTGAAAGGCTTTGATACGCTCATGATAGCGATCGATAAAGGCCAGATAATCGATGTGCTGCAACAGCAGGTGGCTCGGATCGTAGAGCATATTGCAGCGCGGATGGTGATCCACCAGCGCCAGAAAACGCTCAAAAGTTGCGCCGTCGTGCAGATCTTCCCCCGGATGTATCTCAAAGCAAACGTTAACCCCGTGGCGGTCAAAGACGTCAAAGATCGGACGCCAGCGGGCGGCAAGCTCATGAAAGGCTTCTTCCAGCAGCTGCGCATTGTGCGGCGGCCAGGGGTAAAAATAGGGCCACGCCAGCGCGCCGGAAAAGGTCGCGTGCGCCGTTAAGCCAAGCCGCGCAGAGGCCTGTGCCGCCTGCTTGAGCTTTTCCACCGCCCACGCCTGACGCGCGGCGGGATTGCCGCGTACGTCCGGCGGCGCAAAGCCATCAAAGGCCGCATCGTAAGCGGGGTGCACGGCAATCAGCTGCCCTTCCAGATGGGTGGAGAGTTCGCTGATCGCAAGCCCATGCCCCGCCAGCCTTGCGATAATATCGTCGCAGTAGGCCTGGCTTTCCGCCGCCTGCGCGACGTCAAAAATCGCCGGATGATGACAGGGAATTTGCAGCGCTTTATAACCGCGTTCTGCCGCCCAGGCCGCGAGGCCATCGAGCGTGTTAAAAGGCGCGTCGCTGCCAATAAACTGCGACAGGAAAATACCCGGTCCTTTAATGGTTTTCATAACCTCTCCCACAACTTAAGCCTGTGCTTTATCGTTGTACTTGAATGACAACATGAAAATCAGCGCAATAACCGCGGCGGCCACCGCCGGGATCCACCAGAAGGTCACCCACGCCTGCGGCACGCTTTGCCCGGCCACCAGACGGTTATAGAGCGCGCCGGAAATCTGCGAGCCGAGCAGCATGCCGATACCATAAGTGAACATCACGATCATGCTTTGCGCCTGACCTTTCACTTTTTCCCCTGCCACGCGATCGGTGTAGATAAAGCCAACCACAAAGAAGAAGTCATAGCAGATACCGTGCAGCAAAATGCCGAGATAGAGCAGGAAGCGCCCCTCTTCGCTGACGCCCAGCGCAAAAAATGCGTAGCGCACGAACCAGGCGCACATGCCGATCAGCAGCATGTATTTCACCCCGAGGCGGCGGAACAGCAGCGGGATCACCAGCATAAAGACAATCTCGGACATCTGCCCGAAGGACATGGCGGTGCTGACATCCGCGACACCGGCGTCTGCCAGATAGGACGCGGTATAGGCGTAATAGGTGCCCAATGGTACGGAAATCAGCATGGCGCACAGCGAGAAGACAAAGAAATGACGCGTTTTGAGCAGCGCGAAGGCATCGGCGCAGAACAGATCGCGCACCTTCACCGGTAGCCCTTTGGCGGGCGCGGGCGTGTGCGGCAGCGTCAGGCTGTATATCGCCAGCGCCACCGAGCTGATGGCCGCCACCATAAAGATGCTGGTGCTGGAGGCGATGCCGGTAACACCGATAAAGATCCCCGCCACAATCCAGCCGATGGTGCCGAACACGCGCACTACCGGGAAGGTTTTATCGATATCGCGCAGACTGTGAAACGCGATGTTGTTGGTCAACGCCAGCGTCGGCATATAGCACAGGGTGTAACCAAACAGCAGACCAATCAGCAGCGCGCCGTTTTGCGCGACCAGCGCCTGCGGTACAAACCAGAGGATCACCGCCCCTGCGAGGTGCATTACCGCCATCACTTTTTGCGAGGCAAAAAAGCGATCCACCAGCATGCCGAGCACGAACGGCGAGAGAATAGAGGCGATGGGACCGGCAGAAAACGCATCGCCAATCAGCAGCGCCATATTGTGCTGCGTCATCACCAGCCCGAGGGTGACTGACCAGCTGCCCCAGATGAAAAACTGTAAGAACATCATCAGCGACAGCCGCGGTACGAGTAACCGGTGCTGCGCCAGATTGCTTCCGCTACTTTCGGTTGTTGACACCATTTTATTGCCTCACCTGTGAAAAGTAATCGATTACAAATTGCCGTCACCAGAAAGTAATCGATTACAAAATAAGGCGCATCGTGATCGAACGGGATCCGCGAGGTGGATCACGATAAATAATCAGGGAGTCCCCTCATCGGGCGATGAGGGGAAAAGGATCACGCTTTCGCGCGGCGCATCACCTTAAAGGCGAGGAACAGGAACAGGATCCACACCGGCAGCAGGATGGCGGACGTCCGCATACTTTCCATGGTGCACATCAGGCCGAGGATCATCAGCAGGAAAGCGATGCACAGGTAATTGCTCGCCGGATAAAACAGCGCTTTAAACTGGGTATCACGCCCCTTGCGGCGCATGGCGGCGCGGAATTTAAGGTGCGCAAGGCAGATCATCATCCAGTTAAGCAGCAGCGTGGCCACCACCAGCGCCATCAGCAAACCGAAGGCTTCCTGCGGCAGCAGATAGTTCACCAGGATCACCAGCGAGGTGATCGCCGCCGACAGGAACAGAGAATTCACCGGCACGCCGCGTTTGTTCACGCGGGTTAAAAACGCCGGGGCGTTGCCCTGTACCGACAGGCCGAACAGCATGCGGCTGTTGGAGTACACGCCGCTGTTAAACACCGACAGCGACGCCACCAGAATAATGAAGTTCAGCGCCGAGGCGACAATGTTGCTGTCCATTTCATGGAAGATCATCACAAAGGGGCTGCTGTTAGCTTTCACGTCCACCCACGGATAGAGCGCTAACAGCACCACCAGCGAACCGATGTAAAACAGCAAAATGCGATACACCACCTGGTTCACCGCTTTCGGGATGGTAGTTTCCGGGGAGCTGGCTTCCGCCGCGGTGATGCCAATCAGCTCAAGGCCGCCAAAGGAGAACATGATCACTGCCAGCGACAGGATCAGCCCGTGCCAGCCGGTGGCCATAAAGCCGCCGTGTTGCCACAGATTCTCAATGCCCGCGCGCTCGCCGCCGGTGCCGGAGAACAGCAGCCACAGGCCAAAGCCGATCATGGCAATAATCGCCAGCACCTTGATCAGCGCAAACCAGAATTCCATTTCCCCGTACAGGCGGACGTTCACCAGATTGACGGCGTTGATAAGAATGAAGAAGGTCGCCGCCCAGACCCAGGTCGGCACGTCTGGCAGCCAGAACTGCATGTAGATGCCCGCGGCGGTGAGTTCCGCCATGCCTACCAGCACGAACATCACCCAGTAGTTCCAGCCGGAGAGGAAGCCTGCAAAAGGCCCCCAGTATTTATAAGCGAAATGGGAAAAGGATCCGGATACCGGCTCTTCGACCACCATTTCACCTAACTGGCGCATGATCAAAAAGGCGATGATCCCCGCCAGCGCATAGCCGAGCAGCACCGCCGGGCCTGCCATCTGGATCGCCGGACCGATGCCGAGAAACAGCCCGGTACCAATCGCGCCGCCGAGGGCGATAAGCTGAATATGACGGTTCTTTAAACCCCGTTGCAGTGTCGGCCCGTTTTCCGGCGCGACGTCTGACGCGTTTTTCACGTCTTTCCCCTGTGTCTTTTATTTGAAGGGGCACGTTTTAACATTTAGCGCCGGAGGTAGCAATTATGATGGGCGTCCCTGCCCGTCATAACGAGGTGCAGGGGATCAGAAATCGTAGCTCATGGAAACTTTCAGCGTGCGTCCCTCACCCTGGAAAATATAGGTGCCGAGATCTTCCACACCGGACCAGTATTTCTCATTGGTGACGTTATCGACGCCCAAGCGCCATACCATGTCGTTCTGCGCCTCGTTAAGACGCATACGGTAACGCATGCCGAGATCCAGCGTGGTGTAACTATCGAGTTTCTTCGTGTTGGCGGCGTCGGCGTACTGCGAGCCGGTATGGTTAACGCGGGCGGTGGCGGTCAGGCCGTCAACCGGTTTGATGTCGTACTCCGCCCCCACCACCATAAAGAAATTCGGCACGCCGATGGCGTCTTTGCCGTCGTTGATACCGTCTTTGGTGCGGGTCATTTCCGGATCGATCCAGGTGGTACTGCCGTTCAGACGCAGCCCGAGCACCGGCTCGCCAAACACATTCAGCTCCAGGCCACGGTTACGCTGTTCGCCGTCCAGCCCGTAACGCTTTGTGCTGCTGTCCAGAATGGCGGAGGGCTTTTTGATTTCAAACAGCGCCAGCGTCCCGCCGATGCGACCATAGTCGACCTTCACGCCCACTTCGTTTTGCTTCGCGTGAATGATACCGACGGATTCAAAGGCGTTAGCGGCGTCTTTCGGCGCGTTGCTGCCCGGCTGCAAAGATTCGGTATGGTTGGCGTAGAACGCTACCTGTTCCCACGGCTTGTACACCAGGCCATAGGTCGGCATCCAGCGGCTTTCGGTGTAGCGCGCGCTGAGGGTTTCCGCGCCTGTGGCGTTGCTATAGTTACGCACCACCACTTTTTGATGGCGAGCGGCAACGGTCAGTTGCAGGCGGTCATCCAGTACGCCCAGCGTATCGCTGAACAGCCAGCCCTGCGTGCGGTTGCGGCTGGTGGTTAAAGGATCGAAGTAGTTGCCGCCGACGCTGTTATAACCCGGACGCGATACGCTGTCGGTATCATAGATATTGATCCGCGGGCGATTCGCTTCTGCGGTCGAGCGCCACGCGGTGTTGTCTTTTTTGGTCAGCGCCGAGTAACCGGCATTCACCTTGTGCGAAACCACGCCGGTATCAAACTGCCCGCGCAGACCCGCCATGCCGCTGAAGGAGTCGGAAATACGGTTGGTGTCCAGACGACCAATCCACGCATCGCCCTGCTTATTGATGATCTCCGGTGAGCTGTATACCCCGGTTTCATGGGCATGTTGACCGCCAAACGCCGTGTACGCGGTCCAGGCATCCGTCACATCAAACTCGGCACGCGCCATGCCGAATTCGTTTTCGATGTCGCTGTAGCCCCACTGCTGGCTGTAGTTGTGCGTGGCATCCGGCAGCTCAGGAATGAAATCGACCTTGCTGATCTTGATGCCGACGTTGCTGCCGTGGAAGGTTTTCTTCTGGTAGCCCACATCCAGCGAAGTGCGCAGGCGGTCACCGCGATAATCGAGCCCGATAGCGGCAAGCGTGGTGCGGCGGTGATCGTCATCCACCGCGCCCTCGCCTTCCCGGTGCAGCAGGTTGACCCGCGCGCCGAACTGGTTGTCATCGCCAAAACGACGCCCCAGATCCAGCGAAGTGCCGATCTGCGCCTGGCTGGTGTAATCCACGCCAACGCGGGTGATCGGCGTGTCTTCCGCATGCTTTGGTTCAAGGTTGATCATGCCGCCCACACCGCTGGCCGCCGCACCGTTCAGCAGGCCGTTCGCGCCTTTGAAGATCTCCACGCGTTCCAGCATCTGCGTATCCACGACCTGACGCGGCACGATGCCCGGCAGACCGCCCATGGTCATGTCGTCCCCATCGAGCTTAAAGCCGCGAATACGGTAGGTTTCCGCGAAGTTGCCGTAGCCCTGCACCGCCTGAACACCGGCGTCATTGCTGACCACATCGGCAATCGTTTTTGCCTGTTGATCCTCCACCGCTTTCGCGGTGTAACCGATGACGTTGAACGGCACGTCCATGGCATTTTGCTCGCCGAGCATGCCCAGTCGCCCACCGTGCGCCACCTGACCGTCCAGGTAGGCAGGAACCAGCCGATCGCCGCCAGCGACAAAATCGCTGCCCGCCGCCTGAACCACAATCGTATCTTCCGTCGCCGCCGGCGCCTGATTTTCCGCCGCCGCGGTATGGGTTACGGCACCGATCGCCAGCGCCAGCAACGTCTTATGCAAAGGAGCAGTACTGTTCATTGTCATCTTTTATGAGAAAGGGATAAAAGGCCCGTCGCCGGGCCGGTTCGGTTATTTATTCAGGTCAATGCGAACGACGCTGTCCGGGCCTTTGGTGGAGTGATCTTTATTAAACGCCTGCTTCACCGTGACATAGAGCGTCTGACCGTCCGCAGAGAGCAGCAGGCTGTTCGGATGCGGCGGCAGATCCCAGGATTTTTTTACCGCGTAAGTGGTGGCGTCGAGGCTCAGCACTTTGCCGGAATCACGCTGGGAAATATAAAGTTCGTTGCGTGTGGCGTTGAATTTCACCGCCAGGGAATCGCCGACCGGGAGCTGTTTGATCACCGCGCCGGTCTTGATATCCAGCACCAGCGTGGTTTTGGCTTTTGAGTTATCGGTCACGAACAGGCGGCCCGTCGCGCTGTCTTCTGCGATATTCAGCAGCAGCGCCGTTTTCTCGCCGAGCGGTTTCCAACGTTTTTCGATGCGGTTGTTGCGCGGGTTGATCACCAGGATCTCACCGCCGCCGTTGGCGGCATAAATGCGCCCGGTTTTTTGCGAATAATGCAGACCGGTCATCCATTTGCCGGTGTTTTTGATGCGCGTTTTCAGCTTCATGGTTTTTGCATCCACCACCCAGATCAGCGCCGGATCCGCTACTGCGCCGATATACAGCAGGCCGTTGTGCAGCAGCACCTGACGTGCGCCGTACGGGAAGCCTTCCGGGTTACGCTCCGGGAACAGGGCGCGGTCAATCACTTTGCCGTCGGCGGTGGCGATCGCGCTGATCCCAGCGTCCAGCGAGTTGGTGACGTATAACGTTTTGCCGTCGGCGGAAATCTCCATGCCGAAGTTTTTCAGATCGGTATGGGTGACGCCGAGGGTTTTCAGGGTTTTCGCATCGAGTTTGTAGATCATCCCGCCCTGCACATCTTTGAAGCCTTCGGCACTGGCGACATAGAGCGCATCGCCCGTCGGGCTTAACGCCAGCTCGTACACCCCTTCTGCCAGCACACGTTTCACGACGCTGCTGTCAGCCTGCGCGGTGGTCGGGGTTTTCGGCGCGTCAGCCGCTTTTTTAGTGTCAGACGTATGCGGCGCGCTGCACCCGCTCAGGGCAACCGCAACCAGCAGTGCCAGTGCAGACGTTTTCATTTTCATGTGGAAAATCCTTTGCCTTCAATGCAAATAGTCAGGGAGGTAGCGCCAGCGCGCCATAATAATAAAGAGAATGAGAACTATACGCATTATGTTTGAGCAAGCAAGATCATTTGCCTCAATCCATAACGAATTGTCAGCAATGGTAAACGGGCTGCTGAAGGGGGTAAAAAATCCGCAATAAAGAAGGGGTTGATAGTTCAGATGATAAGGATTATCTTTCTCATTACTGAATAGTTGAGCAAAACACTCAGGTATTCAGCACGACATTGCTCACATTGCTTCCAGTATTATGTTGCCCGCCTCGTGCGGGCTTTTTTTTGCCCTGCTCCGCTGACCGCCGCCCCTGCCACTGCAATAAAAGCGTCATACACGCCCTGTACGATTAGGATAATTCTTATCTCAGGGAACGCGTGGTTTTCATGGATATACCTCTTTCCTCCCGGCAGCTTAACGCGGGAATGTTGCGTATTGATGTTCCCCACGTCACGCCCGATTCGACAAATCTGCGGGTGATGGCGCTGTTCAATGAACATCACTCGCTGATTGGTCTGCCGGTGCTGGAAAACAACCGTCCGCTCGGCATGATCAACCGCCATATCTTTCTCTCGCAGATGAGCCGCCCGTTCTTTCATGAGCTTTACGATCAAAAAAGCTGTATCGCGTTTATGGATAAAACGCCGCTGATCGTCGAAGCCCGCGCCGGGCTGGATTATCTGGCCGCGCAGGTGGTGGAAACCGGTGATAAAGCGGTGACGGAAGGATTTATCCTGACGGAGGACGGCCAGTACATCGGCATTGGACTGGGCATCGACCTCATCAAAACCGTGTCGGATTTACAGGCCAGACAGCATTTCCAGCTCATGCAGAGCCTCGAATATGCGCGGGTGATCCAGGAGTCGATGCTCAACCGTTCCCGGCAGAGCATTGAGGAAACCCTTAACGACTGGTGCCTGTTCTGGCAGCCGCGCGACTGCGTGGGGGGCGATATTTATGCTTTTCGCCGCGATGAACGGGGCTGGCTGGCGGTGATCGCCGACTGTACCGGTCACGGCGTTCCCGGTGCGTTTATGACCTTTATCTTCGCCTCGGCGCTTGAAAAAGCGCTAACCCAGGCCGCGCCCCACGAACCAGAGCGCCTGCTCGCCGTTATCAACCGCTATATCAAACAGACGCTCAGCCAGCTCCACCCCACCGCTGACCTCAGCCAGTCTAACGACGGCTGCGACGCGATTGCGCTGTATGTCGATAACCACAACGCGCAGATGATCTGGGCGAATGCGCAGATGCACGCCTTTGTGCTGGGGGCGCAGGCGGAAGACGTCTGCGTGCTGGAGGCGGATCGTAAAGGTCTGGGGTACAGCGATACCTCGTCGGACCAGCAGTGGCGTCGTTATCAGCGCCCGCTCGTTAAGGGCGATCGGGTGTTGATTGTCACCGACGGACTGACCGATCAGATCGGCGGCGAGCGGGGCATTATGCTCGGTAAAAAACGCATTCAGTCGCTCTTACTCCAGGAAAGGCACCTGCCAATGCAGGATCTTTCCCGTGCACTGGCGGCGACGTTGCAGACCTGGCAGGGACAGGAGTTGTCGCGGGACGACATCACCTGGTTTGGTTTTCGCTGGTGAGTAATGAGATGAAATTTAACGACCTTCTGGCGAAAGAAGCGGTGTTGCTGCCGCTGATCAGCCTGCAACGGCAAAGCGCCGTCGAACTGTTTTACACCGGCTATTTTTCCCAGGCACATATTGTATCAATGGGGGATGTGGTGCGGGCGTGGCTGGACAAACATGAAGCCTCGCTGCCCCTGCGCCGCCGTCTGTTTTCGGTCTTTATCGAGATGGGCCAGAACATCGTGCGCTACTCCTGCGATGAGCGTTATCTCGGCTGTGGCGCTGACGAGCTGCGTTTCGGCTCGCTGTGCTTGCACACCGATGCTGGTCACTATTATCTGGAAACCGCCAATCTGGTCGGGCACGAAGCCTCTTCGTTACTGCAAAATAATCTCGACGTGCTGCGTACCATGAGCCAGGCCGAAATCAAACAGGCCTGGAAAGAAGGGTTGCGTAGTGAAGCGCCGACCACCAGCAAAGGCGCGAATATCGGATTGTTGACCATGGCGCGGGAGACCAGCGAACCGCTGGAATATCGCATTCATCCTTTAGCGGCCAGTTCGTTGTCCGCTTTTCATCTTAAGGCCACTTTCGCCCATGACTGATATGACCCTGACGCCCGCTATTGTGCTGGCAGCTACGCCCGCCACGCCGGACGTGAATTTTGATTTTGCGGCCCGCCGCCTGGTGCTGAAAGGTGAATCCTGGCCGGAAAACGCCGCCGCCTTTTACCGTCCGCTTTTACAGGCGGTGGAGAGCTGGCTGGAGGAACAACCGGCGGGCAGCGCACCGCTGCAACTGCACGTGGCGCTCAGCTATTTCAACAGCTCCAGCACCAAACTGCTGTTTGAGTTTTTCGAACTGCTGAACGGTTTTGCCCTGCGGGGAAAAGTCTGTGAGCTGCACTGGTACTACGACGCGGACGATGACATCTCAGAAGAGTTTGGTCAGGAAGTGGGGATGGATTTCCCGGCCCTTGCCGTCGTTATGCAACCGGAACTGAGCGCATGCTAGATATTAATGAGCTTTTTCAGGAAGAGTACACTGTCCTTGAGGACGCCCGCATTGCCGCCGCCAGTGCGCAACTGCCCGCAGAGGTTTGCCGCGAAAAGCTGTGGACTATTGCAAAACACTATCAGCGTTTGATCCGTGAGTCTTACCGCCTCATCTCCCGCAGCGATCGCGCCGAGCGTGAGTTAACGCGCATGAACGATGAACTGCAAAAGCTGGCGGTGAAGCTGGAATATGAAGCGACGCACGATCCGCTGACAGCGGTATATAACCGCAGCGCCATCATCCATCAGATTGATAACGCACTGCGCATCGGCAATGTGGCACTCATCCTGCTGGACATCGACCATTTTAAACGTATCAACGACGAATATGGCCATCCGACGGGCGATCGGGTGATCTGCGCGCTGGTGTCACGGGTGCGGCGGGCGCTGCCGGATCACGCTTCAATCGGGCGGGTCGGCGGGGAAGAGTTTACGATTTTACTGCCTGGCGCGCGCATTGAAGACGCGATGCTGATCGCCAGTTATCTGCATGCGTCGCTGAATGCCGCGCCGCTGGAATGTCTGCCGGGACAGTACGTCACCGCCAGCTTCGGCGTCAGTTTAGGCGCGCGCAACAGCGATTTCGAAAGTCTGTATTCGGCAGCGGATACGGCACTGTACGACGCGAAAAGGCGTGGCCGTAATCAGGTGGCATTGCAGGGGGATTTTTTTCGTGCGGACGTAAAAAAACCTCACATCGCTGCAAGGCTTTCAATCGGTCAGGATTAACGCGCCCCGACCAGGCGTTTATCTGCATGAACATCCGGCGTATACATCACCGCTCTGGCCATCATTACTGATTTACAAAATATACATTTTGCGCCATACGGGTTGCTTTCGGTCATGTCAAAAGGTGAAGTCCTGAACTGCGAGCCGTGGCAACGTGGACAGGTAAAGTGCATAGAATTTGTTGTCATTGAGTATTTTAACCTTTTCTGTGGGCCATTTTGGCCAAAGATGGTCTGAAATACAGAGTTTAATCAGCGCTTAAAAAGTGGAGGCTCAAAGAAGAGGTATCAAAGATACACTGAGAAATGAGGACTGCTTTAGTTAACTACCCGAGATAATGTCTGCGTATCAAACCGACTGATTCATTAACGCATGTCTGGTGGCGGAAAGCAACATTTATTTAGGGTGTTATTTTTCACGTTGATTGCTCTGGCGCAAAAATAAAATAGCGGCACATCCATGCACCTGATACTTAAGGTTAGTAGGGTTATTGCTATTCAGCAAATGATGTCCCGTCGATTACGATAAAATAATTTTAATGGCCGCAAGATACAGTAATTTTCCGCCGTGAAATCATTGGTCGTCAGATAACGCTCTGTGTGAGCGTCCGGCTTCCATAACGCCGTGAGCGCGTCATAAGTCATTGTTTTATCGCCATCCGGTGTTTCCACTCGGTATTCCCCGCTTGGCAGATATCCGGAGGAAAACTGTAAATGGCTGTCGCTTGCGCACCGTACCTGATGCTCAATTTTACGAAAACCAATGGGCACCAGATGAAAAAGATAAAAAGGTAATGTTTTCAGTTTTAAATCGGAGAAACTTGAAATTATTTCACCATCGCGTGTCAGGATCACCTCCTGTAAAGAAACCGGCGACGACGGTAAAAGTTCAGGAAAAGCGCATTCGGCTTTGAAATAAATTATTTGCATAGCGTTACCTCAGGCGGGCCTGTTTTTTTTGTCACATATTATTTTTATAGCCCAACTCCGAAGGTCGATCCTCTTTTTAGGACTTTCCAGAAAATACTTACCTGAAACTTACCTGAGTTTACAGTCGAAGCGGCAGTTATACTTACCCATACTCTTATAAAGGCTATTAAATCGGGTAAGACGATCAGTATGCCTGATGATAACGTCTTAAGGTATTCTTAAGGTAATGTAAATATAGTGACGGTGATCAAGTTTTACTTGCTGTGGACGACATAGCTGGTTACTATTTGCTCGCTTTAGAAACATCGGTTTACAGATGAACGAATTCTTTGTCGGTAGGGGATTAGATGTCGCCTTACCGACTTTCTTCGTTTTGCTCCCCTCCCCCTGTTTTATCCCTTAGCTTCCCAGCCAGTGACGTAATAACGGCCCTTTTGCGCCATAAACCGGATCGCTTGCCGGAAACGGCGTCTGCGCAATGCTTTTTAGCATCTCAGCCGACGGCGCGGCGCGACAAATATCCGCTCGTTGTCCCGGTGGATAACCCCCAACGACCGTAAAATCATCGCTGCTACCTTTATTACAGTGTCCGGTTCCGGCTGGCAGTAACGCAATATCACCCGCGCGCACGGTGACTAACGTACCGTCAGGGCCGCCAAGCATGACCTGTGCCTCCCCCTGCGTGAAGGCCAGCACTTCATGAGCCTCGCAGTGGTAATGGTGATAATGAAAAATGCCATCCACCCATTGCGCAGGCCAGCCGTTGTCGGCAAACAATCGTTCCACTCCGGCAACTGCCTGCGCGTCGGGCGCAAAAACGTCACGGTATAACAGCACCGGCAGACGAGGATTATTCGGCACCCAGTCATGAGCATTCAGCATCAGCACTTCCACATTCGGATAAGAAATTTCTGGCATGATGACACTCCAGCGAAAAATGATTTTTTAAGCGTAGCCAGGCTTTATTGTATTCTCGCCAGTACCTTCTATATTTCGGAAACAGAATGCATATCGGGAGTTGTAGCTATGAGATTTAAGGGACTAACAAAGGGATTTTTTATCCTGATCTTGTTTGTGGTCACACTGGCGTTTTTTGATGTCCTGTCGCCCTATTTTTCGGCGATTTTGTGGGCTACGATCCTCGCGGTGATTTTCCAGCCGCTGAAGAATAAACTGCGCGAGAAAATGGCGGACAAAAACGGCATTGCCTCGCTTATCACCGTATTAATCATCTGCCTGATCGTCTTTACCCCGCTGGCCATTATTCTCTCGTCGCTGGCCTACGAAATGAACGTCGTGTACCGCAAGCTCCAGGAGAACAACACCCAGTTCCCGGTCGTGATCGCCGATCTGCTGCGCCATTTACCTGGCTGGGCGCGCAATTTCCTTGCCGAACATGAACTGAATAACGCCGCGCAGATCCAGAAAGCGCTCTCCGGCGTGGCCCTCAAGGGCGGGCAGTACATGGCAGGTAGCGCGTTTATCATCGGTAAAGGCACCTTCGGCTTTACCATCAGCTTTGGCGTGATGCTCTACCTGCTCTTCTTCCTGCTGAAGGATGGCGCGGTGATCGTGCATCAGGCGCTGGAGGCGCTGCCCCTCTCGCGCTACGTTAAACACCATTTGTTCGCGAAGTTCGCCACCGTCTCGCGGGCGACGGTAAAAGGTACCGTGGTCGTGGCCGTGGTGCAGGGGGTGCTCGGGGGCATTGGCTTCTCGATTGTCGGCATTGACGGCAGCATTCTGTGGGGAGCGCTGATGGCGTTCCTGTCGCTGATCCCGGCAGTGGGTTCGGCGATTGTCTGGGTTCCGGCGGCGATTTTCCTCTTCTCCACCGGACAGATGTGGCAGGGCTTCTTTATTGTCGGTTTCTTTGTGGTGATCGTCGGGCTGGTGGATAACCTGCTGCGACCATTGCTGGTCGGTAAAGACACCAAAATGCCGGATTACCTTATTCTGATCACCACGCTCGGCGGCATGGAGATCTACGGCATCAACGGTTTTGTAATAGGCCCGCTGATCGCCGCGCTGTTTATTGCCTGCTGGAATTTGCTCTCCGGTAAAGATCACCAGGGCAACGTCGACGAGCTGGACGATGATTTTATGGAAGAAGGCCGCCGCGATCAGCAAACCGCCGACCGCGAGTAAAGGCACACTGCCCTGCGACACGTCAGCTGAGCGGCCCGGCAATCTCCAGCTCGCTCAGTACGTTAAGCAGGGCATCCACTTTTGGCAGCCACTGCTTGCGGCGCGGCCAGACCAGCGACAGCGCCAGTCCGTCGGGCTGCAGTTCCGGCATGATCACCTGCAGTTCCCCGCGTAGCAAAGGCACTCGCACCAGCCAGGTAGGCATTTGCGCCACACCCAGTCCCGCCACCACCGCCTGCACCTGGGCATCCACATCACCCAGCGCCATGCGGTACGGCACGTTTCGCCAGTTCTGATGCCCGTCGGCGGTAGTGAACAGCCAGGGCTTGGTGCTGCCATCCACCCGCTCGTAAAGAATGGCGCGGTGCTGCATTAATTCCTCTACCGTGCGCGGACAACCCTCGCGGGCCAGATAATCCGGCGAAGCGCAAAACACCATTTTCTCGCGCCCCGACAGCCGGCAGCCCAGCGACGCGGGCAGATCCACCGAGCCGCCAATGCGTACCGCCACGTCTATCCCCTCATCAAACAGGTCGATAAAGCGATCGGAAAACGTCAGGCTAAGCTCAATTTCCGGATGCTGCTGACAAAACGGCATCAGCAGCGGCATCACCGCCAGCCGCCCGTAGGTATTGGGCACCGCCAGCCGTAAGCGACCAGAGGGGATTGTCCGCTGGGCGGCGAGCACCGACTCGGCCTCTGACAACTCCTCCAGAATGCGCATACAGGTCTGATAATACGCGTGCCCGGCGTCGGTCAGTTGCAGATGTCGGGTTGTGCGCTCCAGCAGGCGCGATCCGAGGCGCGCTTCCAGCCGACTAACGCTTTTGCTTACCGCCGATCCGGTAACGTGCAGGTGTTCCGCCGCCGCGGTAAAGCTGCCTTTTTCGACGCTGGTGACAAAAGGGACAATATCTTTCAGACGCTGATCGTGCACGGATTCATGACCTCAGGTTAATGATCTTGTGAATTTATACCAAAGCCGGGAATCAGATTCTCTATTAGTCTGTTTATATCACCTGTTACGAGGAACAAAACACATGACTAAAAAAGCATTGATCGTCGGTATCAGCGGTGTGATTGGCCGCGCCCTGTCAGAAAAACTCTTGCAGGACGGCTGGCAAGTCACCGGTCTGTCCCGCGGACGCGGCGAGGTCCTGGCGGGCTGCGACAGCCTGACGGCGGATCTTACCGATGCGTCAGCGGTCAACGAGGCGCTGAAATCGGTTAAACCTGACGCGGTATTTTTCAGCGTCTGGGCGCGTCAGGAAAACGAAAAAGCCAATATCCGCGTCAACGGCGCAATGATCAAAAATGTCATTGACGCGCTGGGCGACCGGCTGCACGGTGCCCATGTTGCGCTGGTCACCGGCCTGAAACATTACCTCGGCCCGTTCGAGAACTACGGTAAAGGCGGCGCTGCCGTCACCCCGTTCCGCGAAGAACAGGGGCGTCAGCCGGTGGATAACTTTTACTATGCGCAGGAAGATGAACTCTTTGCCGGTGCTGAGAAATACGGCTATCGCTGGAGCGTTCACCGTCCGCACACTATCGTCGGCTACGCGGTGGGCAACGCCATGAACATGGGGCAGACGCTGGCGGTCTACGCCACTCTGTGCCGTGAAAAAGGCTGGCCGTTTATCTTCCCCGGTTCGCCTGAGCAGTGGAACGGCGTCAGCGACGTCACCGATGCGGGTCTGCTGGCAGAACAACTCAGTTGGGCGGCCACCAGCCCGACGGCCGCGAACGAAGATTTTAACGCCGTTAACGGCGACGTGTTCCGCTGGCGCTGGCTGTGGCCGCGACTGGCCGCCTATTTCGGCATTGAAGCGGCGGATTATCCTGAGCAGATGATGCCGCTGGAAGGCCGTATGCAGGACGCTGCTGCCGCCTGGCAGACTCTCGCGGCTCAGCACCAGTTGCGCGAGCAGGATATCAATAAGCTGGTCTCCTGGTGGCATACCGACGCCGATCTGGGCCGTCCGATGGAAGCGTTCACCGACATGAGCAAGAGCCGCAAAGCAGGCTTTACCGGTTATCGCAGCACGCAGGACTCCTTCACCGCGCTGTTCGACAAACTGAAACAGGAAAAGATTATTCCTGGTTAAGGGGCAATTCTGCATCGCGCAGCCAATCGCATCCATACTAAAGACACTGAATGCAGGAGGAAAAGATGTCAGAACACACCACAACCCTACCCGACACCATGACCGCGGTTGAGATCACGCACCCTGGTGGTCCGGAGGTGTTACAGCCGACCACTCGCCCGGTGCCGAAGCCGCAGCCGCACGAAGTGCTGATCCGCGTGGTCGCGGCGGGCGTCAACGGCCCGGATATTATGCAGCGTAAAGGCCAGTACGCTCCGCCGCCGGGCGCGTCGGACATTCCGGGCCTGGAAGTCGCCGGGATCGTGGCGGCCGTCGGTGCGGACGTGAAAAACTTCAACGTGGGTGAGCATGTAGCCGCGCTGATCCCAGGCGGTGGTTACGCCCAGTATTGCGTGGCCCATGAAACTAACGCCCTGCCTCTGCCGCCGGGCTTAAGCCTGATCGAAGCCGCTGCGCTGCCGGAAACCTTTATGACGGTGTGGCTGAATATGTTCGAGCGCGGCCAGTTTAAGGCAGGCGATATTATTCTGATCCACGGCGGCGCGTCCGGCATCGGCACCACTGCCACTATGCTGGCGAAGGCGTTCGGCGCGGCAAAAATTATTACCACTGTCGGATCAGAGGCGCATCACGAAGCCAGCCTGAAACTCGGCGCAGATACCGCAGTGCTGTATAAAGAAGCGGATTTTGTCGAGGTCACAAAACAGGTGACGGATGGGCATGGTGCGGACATTATTCTCGATATCGTGGCGGGCGATTACGTGGCGCGCAACTACGACGCGGCGGCGATGAACGGACGTATCGTGCAAATCGGCGTGATTGGCGGCCCGGCTAAAGAGCTGAACCTGTTCCCGATGCTCAGCAAACGGCTGACGCATATCGGCTCGACGTTACGCTCCCGCGCTCCGGAAGAGAAAGCGGCGCTCATCAAAGCGCTCACTGAGAACGTCTGGCCGTTGCTGGAGAAAGGCACCGTCAAACCGCAGGTGTGCAAAACCTTCCCGTTTGAGAAAGCCGGTGAAGCGCATCAGATGATGGACGACAGCAAACATATCGGCAAAGTGGTGCTGATTATGGATGAAGAGGCACACCGCTGACAAAAAGGGGGCTTGCGCCCCCTTATGTTACCCCTCGTGGTCGCTTACTGCGGCCATGTCATTTCGCCTTTCAGCACTTTCGCGCCCAGTTCCAGACTCGCTTCATCCTTCAGATTGGGATACTGCTTTTTCAGCATCGCCACCAGTTGTGCGGCATCTTTCGCTTTCGGCAACGCCTTCTCCACCGCAGCAATGTAGTCCTGCGTAAAGGTTACGGACGCCAGCGTCAGCGGCGCGCCCGGCAGATAATGCCCTGGCACCACCACGTCCGGCTTCAGCGCGCTGATACCTTCCAGCGTTTGCTGCCATTCGGCGCGAGACTGTGCGGTCTGCGTGTCCGCCATCCAGACGTGGATATTATTACCCGATACCGGCACGCCGCCGACCACCGCCTTCAGCGCCGGGATCCATACATAAGTGCGATCCGCCGTCGGCCCTTTCACTTCAACGTGTTGCCCGTCTACGGTGAACGTCTTGCCCGTCAGCGGCTGGGGCACGATCAGCGTTTTTGGCGCATTCTCTTTCAGGATCGGTCCCCAGTAGGTCAGCTTGCCGTCTTTTGTGGCTTCAATCGCTTTAATGGTTTCCGGGGTGGCGACGATTTTCGCCTGCGGGAATGCCGCCTTGATCACGTCCAGCCCAAAGTAATAATCCGGATCCGAGTGGCTGATATATACCGTGGTCAGGGTTTTGCCCGTCGCTTTGATCTTCTCAACCAGCTGTTCGGCGTCATTACGCTGGAACTGGGCGTCGATCAGCACCACTTCATGCACGCCGCTGATGATCTCCGACGAGACGGGGAAAACGCTTTTTTCGCCCGGATTGTAGATCTCCATCTTCAGTGGGCTTGCGGCCTGGGCCGCAATGCTTACGGCAGAAAGCGTAACCAGCGTCAGCAGGGTAAATGAGGGTTTAAGCATGATGTGTGTCCTGATGTGTTCGGATAATGAACGCATAATACGTTGCATAAAGCGCGACAAAAACCGGATACTGAGCAACTATTAATTGCATAAATCGGACGAATTATGGATCGCCTTATCGCCGCCCGCGTGTTTGTCACCATCGCCGAGCGCGGCAGTATGATTGCCGCCGCCGGGCAACTGGATATGTCGCGGGCGATGGTCACGCGCTATCTGGCGCAAATGGAACACTGGGCGGGCGCGCGGTTGCTGCACCGTACAACGCGGAAACTGAGCCTGACCGACGCCGGGGAACGCACGCTGGCGCTCTGCCGCCAGATGCTGGCAGTGGCGGAAAATATCGATCTGGTGGCCGACAGACAGGACGATGCGATCCACGGGCTGCTGCGTATTTCCTGCTCCCAGTCGTTAGGCCAGACCGTGCTGGCGCGGGCAGTGACGCAGTACCTGCTACGCTATCCGGCCGTGGCGGTGGATCTGCAGATGAACAACCAGGCGGTGAACCTGGTGGAAGAACGCATCGATCTGGCGCTGCGCATTACCAATGATCTCGATCCTAATCTCATCGCCCGCCCGCTTTCCACCTGCGCCTCCGTCGTTTGCGCGACGCCCGCCTGGTTAAAAAAGCACGGTACACCGCACCATCCTGACGATCTCGCCCGTCACAATTGTCTGACCTATTCGTGGTTCGGCAAAAGCCTGTGGCATTTCGATCATCAGGGGACAAAATCTGCCGTCGCCGTCAGCGGCAATCTGAGCGCCAACGAATCCGTAGTATTGCTGGCCGCCACGCTCCAGGATGCAGGGATTTCATTGCAACCTTATTATTCCGTCGCTCCGCTGCTGGAAAAAGGCGAGCTGATCGAGCTGCTGCCGGACTATACGCCGCAGGCAATGGGTATTTACGGCATCTATTTGTCGAGAAAACAGATGCCCCTTACGCTGCGATCGATGCTCGATTTTCTGGTGGAGTGGTTTGCCACTGATGCGCGCTGGCAAGGTATGCTGCGCCGGTAGCGATAAGGTGCCGGGATGATTACCTGCCTGGAAATATTACGTTCCCAGGTATTATTCCCGGCCCTCTGCCCTGCCAGACGCCAAGATCCTGACTTATTTCCCGTTAATGCATCACAGGATTTATCACTTCCATGCCTTCTGCCGTGCGCAACCAGCGCGGGGCCTGCATCTCGTCGGCGAAGTAACCAGTGAGATCGCTCAACAGACAGCTCAGATGACTGCGGATTTCTGCGGACAGACCCTGTCCCATTAATACCTGCGTCAGCGCCGTACAGTAGTGGCACAGATCCGAAGCGTCGGGAATAAAGCAGGGATAACTGTCAGGTGGCGTATCAACGGTCAGGCTTTCGATCAGATGCGGCGGGATCGGCTCCAGCAACGTCGGTTGTAACAGCGTCAGACAGGCATTGAGTCTGCCGCACAAGGCCATTGTCAGCACCGGATCAGGATCTTCTGCGATGGTTTCCGCAAAGTTTTTGCAGTGTTCAGCAAGGACAGTGAAATCGGTATCAACGTTAAAAGGGACGGTCAGTAACGGGTGAGTCTCATTCGGGGTTGTAGACATATGATTGTCTCCACTAAGTGATAGTTCGTGCCACCACCGGAGAGGCTAATCCCACTGGTGGTGGAACCGGACAGGGTTAGCCTTACCGGCCTTAGTGGGAACCGGCGCGTCTTGCGACGCCCCCGCCCGGCCCACCATTGAGGTGCAGCCGAACGTACGGCACAAAAAAAGACGCGGATGCGTCATGTGCCGCCACTAAGATTTCCGGGAGGCTAATCCCGGCATCTGATTTTGCAGATGCGCGTGCACAATACAATGACTCCCCGCAATCGTAAAGTCCGGAGACACACGCCTCAAAGGGATTACCGCCCCGCCAGCCCCGCCTACCCCATAAGAGGTGAGTCGCCCGCCAATGCATAGCGAATTGATTTCACGCAATATCCCTGCCCGTTGTCCTGTTATTTTCGCCGCCGAAAACACGTCATAACAATTCAAAATATTGGGGATATGATGGACGTCAGTCGCAGAAAATTTTTTAAAATTTGCGCCGGCGGAATGGCAGGAACCACGGCGGCGATGCTGGGCTTTGCCCCCACCGTTGCCCTTGCGGAAACGCGCAACTACAAACTGCTGCGCGCGAAAGAAACCCGCAATACCTGTACTTACTGTTCCGTAGGCTGTGGATTATTGATGTACAGCATGGGTGATGGCGCGAAAAACGCCAAATCCAGTATTTTCCATATTGAAGGGGATCCGGATCATCCGGTCAGCCGCGGGGCGCTGTGCCCAAAAGGCGCGGGTCTGCTGGATTATATCCACAGCGACAGCCGCCTGCGCTACCCGGAATACCGCGCGCCTGGCTCTGATAAATGGCAGCGCATCAGCTGGGACGAGGCCTTTACCCGCATCGCCCGTCTGATGAAAGATGACCGCGACGCCAACTTTATCGAGAAGAACGAGCAGAACGTCACGGTTAACCGCTGGCTCTCAACCGGTATGCTGTGTGCCTCGGCGGCCAGCAACGAAACCGGGATGCTGACCCAAAAATTTGCCCGCTCGCTGGGCATGCTGGCAGTCGATAACCAGGCGCGCGTCTGACACGGACCAACGGTAGCAAGTCTTGCTCCAACATTTGGTCGCGGTGCGATGACCAACCACTGGGTTGATATCAAAAACGCCAACGTGGTGATGGTGATGGGCGGTAACGCCGCTGAAGCCCACCCGGTCGGTTTCCGCTGGGCGATGGAAGCCAAAAACAACAACGATGCCACGCTGATCGTGGTCGATCCGCGCTTTACCCGTACCGCTTCGGTGGCGGATATCTATGCGCCGATCCGTTCCGGTACCGACATTACTTTCCTGTCGGGCGTCATCCTGTATCTGATTTCCCACAACAAAATCAACGCCGAATACGTCAAACATTACACCAACGCCAGCCTGCTGGTGCGGGATGATTTCAGCTTTGATGACGGCCTGTTCAGCGGCTACGACGAGGCGAAACGTCAGTACGACAAAACCAGCTGGAACTATCAGTTCGATGAGAACGGTTATGCGAAGCGCGACGATACCCTCCAGCACCCCCGCTGCGTGTGGAACCTGCTGAAAGCTCACGTCTCTCGCTATACGCCTGACGTGGTGGAACATATCTGCGGCACCCCGAAGGCTGATTTCCTGAAAGTATGTGAAGTGCTGGCCTCCACCAGCGCGGCGGATCGCACCACCACCTTCCTGTATGCGCTCGGCTGGACGCAGCATACCGTCGGTGCGCAGAACATCCGTACCATGGCGATGATCCAGCTGCTGCTCGGCAATATGGGCATGGCAGGCGGCGGCGTGAACGCGCTGCGCGGCCACTCCAATATTCAGGGGCTGACGGATCTGGGCCTGCTCTCCACCAGCCTGCCGGGGTATCTGACCCTGCCGTCGGAAAAACACACCACGCTCGAAAGCTATCTGGCAGCCAATACGCCGAAGGCCACGCTGCCAGGACAGGTGAACTACTGGGGCAACTATCCGAAGTTCTTCGTCAGCCTGATGAAAGCCTTTTATGGCGATGATGCGACCCGGGAAAACAACTGGGGCTTCGACTGGCTGCCGAAGTGGGATCAGTCTTACGACGTGCTGAAGTACTTCGACATGATGGATCGCCAGCAGGTCACCGGCTACATCTGCCAGGGCTTTAACCCGGTCGCCTCCTTCCCGGATAAAAACAAAGTGGTCGCCAGCCTCAGCAAGCTGAAGTATCTGGTGATCATCGATCCATTGGTCACTGAAACGTCGAACTTCTGGCAGAACCACGGCGAGATGAACGACGTCGACCCGGCCACCATTCAGACCGAAGTGTTCCGTCTGCCGTCCACCTGCTTTGCCGAAGAAGATGGCTCCATTGCCAACTCAGGCCGCTGGTTGCAGTGGCACTGGAAAGGCGCCGACGCACCGGGCGAAGCACGAAACGACGGCGAGATCCTCGCAGGTCTGTATCACCGGCTGCGCGAGATGTATCGCGCCGAAGGCGGTAAAGGCGTGGAGCCGCTGCTGAAAATGGGCTGGGATTACGCGCAGCCGGATCACCCGGAGTCGGACGAAGTGGCCCGGGAGAACAACGGCTACGCGCTGGACGATCTTTACGACGCCAACGGCAATCTGCTGGCGAAAAAAGGTCAGTTGCTGGACTCCTTTGCGCTGCTGCGTGACGACGGCACCACCGCGTCTGCCTGCTGGATCTACGCCGGGAGCTGGACGGCGAAAGGCAACCAGATGGCGAACCGCGATAACAGCGATCCCTCCGGCCTGGGTAACACGCTGGGCTGGGCCTGGGCATGGCCAATGAACCGCCGCATCATTTACAACCGCGCCTCCGCCGATCCGCAGGGTAAACCCTGGGACGCGAAACGCATGTTGATCAAATGGAACGGTACAAAATGGGTCGGCAACGATATTCCTGACTACAACACCGCGCCACCGGGCAGCGGCGTTGGGCCGTTTATCATGCAGCCGGAAGGCCTGGGCCGCCTGTTCGCCATCGACAAAATGGCGGAAGGGCCGTTCCCGGAACACTACGAGCCGTTTGAAACGCCGCTCGGCACCAACCCGCTGCACCCGAACGTGGTGTCGAATCCGGCTGCGCGCCTGTACGCCGCGGATGCCCGACGCATCGGCAAACGCGATGCCTTCCCGTATGTCGGTACCACCTACCGTCTGACGGAGCACTTCCACACCTGGACCAAGCATTCGCGGTTGAACGCCATTGTGCAGCCAGAGCAGTTCGTGGAGATCAGCGAGCGGCTGGCGAAAGCAAAAGGCATTGCTAATGGCGATCGCGTGAAGGTCAGCAGCATGCGCGGCTTTATTCGCGCCGTTGCGGTGGTGACGCCACGCGTGCGCACGCTGTATGCGGGCGGTCAGGAGGTGGAAACCATCGGTATTCCGCTGCACTGGGGCTTTGAAGGTACGGCGCGTAAAGGTTATCTCGCCAATACCCTGACGCCGTCCGTCGGCGACGCCAACTCGCAAACGCCGGAGTACAAGGCGTTTCTGGTCAACATTGAGAAGGCGTAAGGAGCGACATTATGTCCATGCAATCTCAGGATATTATCCGCCGTTCAGCGACGAACGGCATGACGCCGCCGCCTCACGCCCGCGACGATAAAGAAGAAGTCGCGAAGCTGATTGATGTGTCGAGCTGTATTGGCTGCAAAGCGTGCCAGGTGGCCTGTTCGGAGTGGAACGACATCCGCGACGAGGTGGGTCATTGCGTTGGGGTGTACGATAACCCCGCCGATCTGAGCGCCAAATCCTGGACACTGATGCGCTTTAGCGAGACGTCGCAAAACGGCAAGCTGGAGTGGCTGATCCGCAAGGATGGCTGTATGCACTGTACCGATCCGGGCTGCCTGAAGGCCTGCCCGTCGGCCGGTGCGATCATTCAGTACGCCAATGGGATCGTCGATTTTCAGTCGGAACACTGTATTGGCTGCGGCTACTGCATTGCCGGTTGTCCGTTCAACATTCCGCGTCTGAACAAAGACGATAACCGCGTCTATAAATGCACGTTGTGCGTAGACAGGGTGAGCGTGGGCCAGGAGCCGGCCTGCGTGAAAACCTGCCCGACAGGTGCCATTCATTTCGGCACCAAAAAGGCGATGCTGGACGTGGCGGACGAGCGCGTGGCGAAGCTGCAAAAACGCGGCTATCCGCACGCCGGCGTTTACAACCCGCAGGGTGTGGGCGGCACGCACGTAATGTACGTGCTGCATCACGCCGATCAGCCCGAGCTGTATCACAATCTGCCGAAAGATCCGCACATCGACACGCCGATTTCCCTGTGGAAAGGGCTGCTGAAACCGTTATCGGCGGCAGGTTTTATCGCCACCTTCGCCGGGCTGATTTTCCATTATGTGGGTGTCGGGCCGAACGAAGAGGTGGATGAAGACGAGGAGGAACACCATGATTAAGCAGAGCAAGATGATCGTCAGGACGAAATTCATCGACCGCGCCTGTCACTGGACGGTAGTAATTTGCTTCTTCCTGGTGGCACTCTCCGGCATCGCGCTGTTCTTCCCGACGCTACAATGGCTGACGGAAACTTTCGGTACGCCGCAGATGGGCCGTATTCTGCACCCATGGTTTGGGGTGCTGATCTTCTTCGCGCTGATGTTTATGTTCGTGCGTTTTGTGCATCACAATATTCCGGACAAACACGATATTCCGTGGGTGAAAGGTATTGTCGAGGTGCTGAAAGGCAACGAGCATAAAGTGGCGCGGGTCGGCAAATATAACGCCGGACAAAAGATGATGTTCTGGACCATTATGAGCATGATTTTTGTGCTGCTGGTGACCGGGGTTATTATCTGGCGTCCGTGGTTCGCGGATTATTTCCCGATCAAAGTGGTGCGTTACAGTCTGCTTATTCACGCTACCACGGCGATTATTTTGATCCACGCCATTCTCATTCATATGTATATGGCGTTCTGGGTCAAAGGGTCCATCAAAGGTATGATTGTCGGCAAGGTGAGCCGCCGCTGGGCGCAGAAGCATCATCCACGCTGGTATCGCGATGTCGAAGCGATGGAAGCAAAAAAAGAGAGCACCGAAGGGCTGTAAGTCGGGGCTGGTAAACAAACCGTCAGGGGAAACGCTGGCGGTTTTTTTATATAAGTCGATCGCACTGCACGGAACAATAGACAGAATAAAAAAGAGAATAATGTTAAGCGAAGGGGGGGTAAAACAGAATGGTACGCCCTACAGGGCTCGAACCTGTGACCTACGGCTTAGAAGGCCGTTGCTCTATCCAACTGAGCTAAGGGCGCGTTACGCGGATGTGGCACCGTTTTGCGGTGCAAACGCCTGGGATTATACGGTCAACCTCAGTTGAGTCAATGGCTTTTACGTCATTTGCTCGGTAAGTGAACATCCCTGCACGTTTTCCTTCTTTGTGCCTGTTTTATCGCGTCCTTTTCCCATAAAAATCCCCTGTTTGGCATAAATTTACGTTAGTACAGGTAAAATATTTGTTAATTAATCGACGGTGGTTAAGCAACCTATACGCTGATCGTTGCCGCCTCTGCGGAAACACAAGTCTTTGCCTACCCCTTTGAATCTGTTGCGAAAAATCTCATCCGAGATTAAGTAATCATCACTGTTCATCTGACGCTGCTGAAAACACAATGGCGGCAACCGTGTACGCGTTAACTACGCTATGCGTCGTTTACCATCAGAGTAGCCTGCGAGGGAACAGCATGCGCATAGCATCACGCCGGGAAAAGCATCGCCGCGAACGGGGTGATACGCGTATTACGCCGCACCATACATTGACCCCCTTGTTTATTGACCGACTGGAACGGCTGAGCCTGCAACTCCATGACAAGCGCCCGCAACCGTCTGCGACGCAGTTGCTTGTGTCCTCCGATCGCTATCTGGCCTTTGCTTTCTGCCGTATGCTGCCTGTCGGTCGCCCGATCGTGTTTTTTCCATCGCTGGCGCTGGCTGAGCCCAGTCTTAACGATCATGCCATGACAACGCTGATGGTCGATATGGCAAGCCTCACCACCTCACGTTTTGCAGCCACCGGGACGCTGCGGGATCTGGCGCGCCGTCGGGCGGATCTGAACATTTATCTGCTCACCTCCAGACACGATCCGCCATTGCTTCAGTTTTTCAGGGCGGCTGGCCCCTTTCATCTGCTGGAACGCCAGCAAGCGTTGGCCTCCTGGCATCAGGCCCTGTCCGTACAGCCCTCTCTTACCCCCGCGGTGGCATCCTTTAGTGCGCAGGAATGGCAAATCCTTACCGCGCTGGCGCAGGGCATCTCCCTGAAGGATTTTTCACGGCAGCATCGTACTCCTTATCACCGGCTCGTTTACCGGGTAAACAGGCTGATCGAGCGTTTGCAACTGCCCGATCGCCAGAGTCTAATCCTGCTACTGCATCGTTTAACGCTCAGTTTTCACGACTGATGCGGCGTGCAAAAGACTGGCGTGGCACTCTTCTTTAAGAAATTACTTATTTTTGCTTTTGCAAAGCGATATATATTCACAATTATTTAATAAGTATCACTATTCCTGGAAGCGAAAAAAAGCAGCAAATGACTTAGTAACCTTATGTTTGGTAAGCGCTTTGAAATTTGCCGGCCTGCAAAAACGTACAAAAACGCACTTAACACATTATCAACAACCACCACATAATATTGTTTTTTATGGTTAAAAAAAATGATAAAAGTCATGTAGCAAAAGTACTCAGGCGATCTTACTAAAACCTTTATGACCACACCCTGAATTCAGAATATAATATTGAAAAAGCCCTGTTTTATTTCCTTAACGCTTTTCGGATGAAACTGAGCGGGTATAATCGCCGGCATATTTTACAAAACACAACGTTATTTGAGTTGATTCTGGTCAGCTATTTATCAGTTCGTCGTACACGAGCCTTACCGTCGTGCAAACAAGGACGTATTCATTTTTCATGAAAATAAAAACACCCGTTAATTCTTGACGTTTATTTACTATTACATGTGCCCACTGCACTCCGGCAGTGACGCCGTGTATTAAAACAGTCCGAGGCATAAAAATGAAACCTGCATCCGTAATCATTATGGACGAGCACCCTATTGTCAGAATGTCGATAGAGGTTTTGCTCAAAAAAAATGAAAATATCCACGTGGTTCTCAAAACAGACGATAGCCGAAAAACGCTTGAGTATCTGCGTAGCCAGCCGGTCGATCTGGTTATCCTGGATATTGAACTCCCCCGCACGGACGGGTTTACCTTACTTAAAAGAATCAAAAAGATACGACCAGAGACCAGCGTGCTGTTTCTGTCGTCAAAGTCAGAATCCTTTTATGCCGGGCGCGCCATCCGCGCCGGAGCAAACGGTTTTGTCAGTAAACGAAAGGATCTCAACGACATTTATAATGCTGTCGAAATGCTGCTGGCTGGCTATTCGTTTTTTCCTTCGAATACGCTCCAGTTAATTAATCATCCGGCATCGCTTAAAGGTGAGATCCGCGATATGCCGCTATCAAATCGTGAAATCACAGTATTGCGTTATCTGGCAAATGGCCTGTCTAATAAAGACATTGCCGAAAAATTATTACTCAGTAATAAAACGATTAGCGCACATAAAGCGAATATTTTTTCCAAGCTCGGGGTACACAGCATTGTGGAGCTGATTGATTATGCCAAGGCTCATGAATTACTGTAAATGCGGCGTAATGCTGCGAGTTTAATAATAATTGATCATAAAGGTGGCTTCCGCGTCGGCGGCACCGGGCTGGACCTGATCCGTTAAGGCGATGTAATGGGCATAAAATGTCAGCGTCGCGTTGCCATTGCTGTCGACATCCACATAGCGGCTTGCCTGTTCAAGGGGGAGCCGGGTGCGATCGCTGTCCATAATTTCAATCGCCACGGCATGCGCCATTGCGCTGTCGCGCAGCGCCAGTAATCCTGAACCCGCCACGGACCGGCCTGAAAAGGTGATCGAGGCTGCCCCCGGCGGGCAGCCGGTCAGCGCCAGCGTAAAGGGTACCGAGGGCGTCGTGCTGCCTGCGGCCGGTAATTGTTTCGTAGCCCAGGTGCCCATTTTTACTGACTTGTTGCTGTCGCCCCCCTGCGCGGCGCAGGAATACGCGACTATCGTGCCGTGAAGTTCAATGTTGATCTCCCCAAGCGAGGTATCCGCATCACTTTGCGAAACCACGGCCATCATAAGCCAGAATATAAGGCGAAATTTTGTGTGCATGTTGTCATCTCAGTCATAATCTACGCGCAGATAGCCACGTGCGCTGAACGGCCCTTCCGCCGGTTTGTTGCCCGTGATACTCACCGGCCAGGCGCGAATACCGACGCGGGCTGCGGCATTATCATCCAGCGTGAACGGGATTTTGCTGGTCACATTATTTGGCGTCAGCGGGTTGCCGCTGGTATCCGCCACAATAAAACCCAGATCGGGATTGTCCGATACCATCGCCTTGCCTGAAGCCTGCTCAGCTTCCAGCCGCATCGACAAGTAAGCCTGCGCCGCCACGTTGGTACATTTGATCGCCACCGTCCGCGTTTGTGGCGACACGCTTTGCGGACGATTGCCCGCGCCGGCCTGGCTGAACAGCGCCGCATTGATGGTGCCAAAATCAAATTCCACTACCTGTCCGGCATTCACCTCACAGTGTTGCGGCACTTCCACTTTGCCGCTGTAGCTGATGGTGTAAACCGGCGTACTGAGCGCATCTGCGCTGTCGGTGGTGACATAGACCCGGAACATGATCTGCCGTGGGATCGGCACCATATTAATAAACGGACGTGTCACCTTAAGCCTGAAAATCAGCCGCGAATCCATCACGCCAAACGGTTTTTGTTTTGGCACATTAGGGTGCGTCCCCATGCGGATGCTATTTTGGGGTGGGTAAAAGGTTCCGGCGTAGCTGTCGGTGATGCGCATCGCTCCCTGTAAATAGTCATTGAGACGCAGATACTGCCAGCCGTTTTCGTTGTTTTCGATGGGCAGCGTGGTGACATAGCTGCGATAGGTGTAATTCACCGTCGTGCCCGCCGGACAGGTAGCCTGCACGCCGATCCAGCCGGATTTTTCCGGCAACGTCACCACTTGACCGACCTGGTTATTGCTGCTGGTAAAGACGTTCGACAGGTCGTAATAAACATCTGTAGGTGTGCCGTTGCTGTTGTGGCACACCGTTGCACCGGCAGAGGTGGAGAGCAACAACAGCGCAACCGCCGTCAGCGGGGTAACTCTTTTCATGTCATTATCCTTTTGGCTCACAGGTGGCGCTTGCCAGGGTGATCGCCTGTTGCAGGCTGTCGTCTGGCAGGGCATAAGGCGCTGTGCAACGGGCGCGCTCGCCCTCTCCCCACTGGATCAGCAGCTTGCCTTTAAGCGGCAAACCACTCAGGTAGATTTGCCCGTCATCGCCCGCCATGCTGGTCACGCCGCTGGTTTGTTCGCGCACTACCGCACCAAACGGCACCGGGCGATCGCCGCGCCTGACGGTGATCACCGCCCGCACACCGATGCGCGTGTTGAAGCTGGCGCGAACCAGCGCCCCCTGTGTCGGCACGACGCTGCTGACGTTGTTTTCCACATCGGTATGGTTATCCATGGTGTTGGTGTCTAAGGCGATACGGTTGTAGCGATAGACGGTGGCGTACGGCATCACCGCATAGCCGCGCCAGTCGGTTTTTACCCCGGTCTGATTTTCGATGCGCACGCCCTGCGCGCCTGGTGCTTTGATCAGCACGTTAGTGTCGCCGAGTGGCTGGCTGAGCGTGATACCGTCAGTATGGGCCACCGCGCCGCCGGAAAGCTGCCAGTTCACCTCATGCTGATCGCGGTCGTGGTTATAGCCCATCCCCAACGTGCCATAGGTGGCCTGCCAGTTAGCACTGACGCTGCCGCTACTGCCACCCGCGCTGCTGCGGCCCTGATTGACGTTGTAACTCAGGTTGCGCCCGTCCAGCAGCGTACCGCCGAGGCCACTTTGCCAGCTGTTTTGCCCGTTGCTGTTGCGGCTGCTGTTCACAGTGGCGTAAGTCCGGTCAAGGACGCTGTCCCGCGAATAGCGTCTGCCACTGAATACGCTAAAAGGTACCGACAGGTTAAATGCGACGATCCGATCGGTGTCCTGCATCCCCACCGCCTCGTTCCATGACCATGACAGTGAATAGCTCATCCCCCGCCAGCCGCTGGCATAACCCAGCTGATACCAGGCGCTGGTGTCGCGGGTGTTCCAGTAGGTTTGCTGATTTCCTGAAATATAGAGCGAGCCGAAATCACCGAGGTTTTGCGAGATATTGACCTGAAAGCGTCCCTTTTTGCTGTAGCCGAGATTGTGATAACGGCGAAGCTCCGGGACCTTCCGCCGCGTGTCGGGCTGGTCATCTTCAACCTCATAACCTTCCATGTCGCGCCAGGCCACATCGTTAAGGGTATAGAAGCCGCGCGTCGAGTAGCGATAGCCGAGCAACTGAAAGTTGGTGCCAAGATTATTAAGCGATTTAGCATAGAGAAAGCGTAACGACTGGCCAGTGTGCAGGCTGTCATCCGCCAGTTGGCTGCGCGCGTGCGTCAAATCCAGCGAGACTGCGCCCCAGTCACCCAGATTTTTTCCCGCGCCAAGCAGAAAAGCATGATAGCGCGACGCCAGCTGTGTACCGCCATAGGCGGTGTAACCCTGCGGCAGCCCGGCAATCAGCGTGCCCTGAGTAAAAAAGGGCGTCGACTGCCGGGCATTGCCGCTGCGGTATTCCCCGGCCACCAGGTCATATTTGATGCGCCCTTCCCGCTGCAACAGCGGCACCGTCGACCAGGGCACCACATAGCGCTGCTGGCTGCCGTCTTTTTCGTCAACCGTGACCTCCAGGTCACCGCTTGAGGAGGTCGGATTCAGATCGGTAATGGCAAACGCGCCCGGCGTCACGTAGCGCTGGTCGATGACATAGCCGTTCTGCCGGATGGTTAAGCGCGCGGATGTACGAGCGATGCCGCGCACGGTGGGCGCATAGCCCTGCAGGCTGTCGGGATACATGCCATCCGAGGAGTAAAGCCGCACCCCGCGAAAACCCAGACTGTCGAATACCGCGTTGCCGGTGTTGCTGTCGCCAGCCACCAGTTCGCTTTTGAAGGGGATCACTGCCCGCTGTATCGAGGTGCCGATATTCTTCCAGCTTTGCGTGCGGGAACCATCATGTTGTGAATAATTCCATGCGCCGTTATGACGTAAACGCCACGGCCCAAGATTCAGCCCGCTTTGCAGACTTAAAAAATAGTTATCGCTGTCGCTGCCGCGGTTACCGGTGAAACTGTAATTGAGCAGCCCGGCCGTGATGCCTTCATCCCATTCCGCAGGGGCTATGTAGCCACGGGCGCTGTTGATCATTGAGGCCTGCGGCAGGCTGATATTCAGACGCAGCGCGGCGAAATCAAACGCCGTTTCTGCGCCGGGTATCGCCTCGCTCAGCATGATGCATTCACCCGATTTATACTGATCCAGCGCCGGAAATGCAGAAACGTTCACGCCCAGTTGCCGGAGCCATTCCTTATTAATACAGGGCGTTAAGCCGCCTGACTTTTCACTACCCGGTGCGGTGGTGGCGATAAAACGGATGTCCTGGGTGGCAATAAACTCATCGTTACGCCAGACATCCGCGCGATAAATACCCGGTGGCTGGTGCCCCTTTTCGAAACGCGACAGATCCGCCACCGAGGCGGCGTCCGCGGACAGAAACGCCGGGTTAAAGTAGCTTTCGCTGTAGCCGACTGCCGGACATAGCGCCGCCAGCATGGACAGCGCCAGCCCGCTCAGCCGGGGGCCGTTGTGGTACTTTTTCATGACGCTCATCGCCCCGCTCAGTGCAGGCTGACGGTGCGCACAGGCGTCACTGCCCCGTAATCATTCACCGTCTGAAAGGTCACGTCGCCGCGTGCGTTTCCGGAGAGCGCAAGCTGCGCGCTTTCTTTTGGTGCCACCATGATGTTTTCCATCTTCTGGCCGCCCACGCGCACATTGACCAGCGTGATGAAATACGGTGATGGATTGGCGATCTCCAGTTGCTCGCCGGAACGGGCGAAGCGCAGCTGGCCCGGCGCGTCTTCCGGTGCGGTGGGAAGATGTTGTGGGCGGACAAACAGCTTAATGCGAGAAAGGATCGCCAGTTGCAAAACGTTTTTATCTTCCAGCGCGTTTTTGTCTACTGAGGGAATGGCCTTGACGTTCATCCAGAACAGCGATTCGCGGTCAGCGGGCAGCGGCTGACCGGCATAGACAATTCGCAGCGTGTTTTCACTTTTCGCTTCGCTGACAAACAGCGGTGGCGTGACGATAAAAGAGGCGCTCTTCTTCCCGCCACGATCGTCAATCCAGGCGTTGACCAGATAGCGCGCACTGGGGTCGCTGTTAGTAATGGCTAACGACGTCTGCTTCGCATCAGCGGGATAAATCACACGGGTCGCGCCTAACGCCACACCTCCGCTGGCCTGCGCATAAAACGAGGTGAGTAAGGCGACGGCAATAATAAGTCCTGCTTTTAAACAGTAAAGCATGGTGAAAAAGCCCTTTTGCATTCTTTTGTCTGACGGAAAATAAATTCCAGCGTCATCTTTGGTGTAATAAGCGGAGGGGAAATTCAACGCCTCATCCATGAGGCAAATAGCATCCTTGAGCGTCTTATGGCTTATTCGTATTTCATCACGAAGGTCGCATCGGCATTTGCCTGGCCTGGCGTGGTGGTGGCCGCCGTCGCTTTATAACGGGCACTGAAACGCAGGGTGTTCGTGCCCTGTACCAGTGCCTGAGCAGTGGAGAAGGTCGCGCCATCAGGTTTCAGTACCGCCGATTTGTTATCGAGGATTTCGATGCCGACGCCGCCAGCGGTGGTGCCGTTGTCACCAGAGGTCACGGCCAGCAGGGAGGTGTTAGTGGTATCGGCCTGGCCTGAGAACGCCACCGCAGCGGTTGCCGCCACGGTCGGATCGCAGTCGTTCAGCACGATGGTGAACGGGATCTGCGCAGAAGTATCGCCGACTTTACTAAAGGATGCAGTACGGTACTGACCGAGCGTCACCGTCTGCCCGGCAGATTTTGTACTCACGGCGCAGGCGGCATTCACCAGGTCACCTTCAAAATGAATGGTACCGCCGCTGACGCTAACCGGCGTGGGATCTTCAGCATGTGCCGCACCGGCAACCAGCATCAGGCCTGCAAAAAGAGTGGAGGCAATATTAGTCGATTTCATGGGTTTTCCTTTAAGTCATCCTTACTACCATGACAAAATGTCACCGCGTTAAAGTACTCACCTGACCGCGTCTGAAATATCCGTAAAAGCCTTTAGTGTCATAAGGTCTTTCTTATTGGAACGTAAGAATTAACAACCCGATGTTTATTCCGCCTTGGGGTAAGCGCCTCTGTCACCGCACCGCCAGGCGTAAAAGCGCAAACGTTAACTGACAGCGCGCCGCACTTCTGACAAAATGTACGCATCCCCCTTACATCTCATACAGACGGAATCATCTCTCTGATGGCAGCAAAGATTATTGACGGTAAAACGATTGCGCAGCAGGTGCGCTCTGAGGTTGCGGAAAAAGTGCAGGCACGTCTGGCTGCAGGAAAACGCGCACCTGGGCTTGCCGTGGTGCTGGTTGGCAGCAACCCGGCTTCGCAAATCTATGTAGGCAGCAAACGCAAAGCGTGTGAAGAGGTCGGCTTTATCTCCCGCTCTTACGATCTGCCGGAAACCACCAGCGAAGCCGAACTGCTGACGCTTATCGATAAGCTCAATGCCGACAGCGCCATCGACGGTATTCTGGTGCAGCTGCCGCTGCCTGCGGGCATCGACAACGTGAAGGTGCTGGAGCGTATCGCGCCGGATAAAGACGTGGACGGTTTCCACCCGTATAACGTCGGTCGTCTGTGCCAGCGTGCCCCGCGTCTGCGCCCCTGCACGCCGCGCGGCATCGTTACGCTGCTGGAGCGTTACAATATCGATACCTATGGCCTGAACGCCGTGGTAATTGGCGCATCGAATATTGTTGGCCGTCCGATGAGCATGGAGCTGCTGCTCGCTGGCTGCACGACCACGGTGACGCACCGCTTCACCAAAAACCTGCGCCAGCACGTTGAAAACGCCGATCTGCTGATCGTGGCGGTAGGTAAACCGGGCTTTATCCCCGGCGAGTGGATCAAAGAAGGCGCGATTGTTATCGATGTCGGCATTAACCGTCTCGAAAGCGGTAAAGTGGTGGGCGATGTGGTGTTTGACGACGCTGCCGCGCGCGCCGCTTATATTACCCCGGTACCGGGCGGTGTTGGACCGATGACGGTCGCCACACTCATCCAGAACACGCTACAGGCGTGCGAAGAATATCACGACGTTAAGGAAGCATAAGATGGCAACATTCTCCCTGGGCAAACATCCGCATGTTGAACTCTGCGATCTGCTCAAGCTGGAAGGCTGGAGCGAAAGCGGCGCACAGGCGAAGATTTTTATCGCCGATGGCCTGGTGACAGTGGACGGCGCGGTGGAAACCCGCAAGCGCTGCAAGATCGTCGCCGGTCAGACCGTAAGCTTTAACGGGCAGAGTATCACCGTTACCGCCTGATCCCCCTTTACCCTCTCCGCCGGAGGGGGTAAAACCGCCCTTTCCCCTTCGCCCGCCAGGGTCATTTTCCGATCAACCTCACATGAATAACAAAATCCTCTGACCCGCCATGCGATTTCAGTTGCGGACAAACTCCGCTTACCTGACATTAAGTATAACGTTTTAGTAGAACGTTATACTCACAAAAATAAGCGCCTAAAAAGGCGTCTGCATTCGGGGGATAAGGCATGACTATGCTGTCAGGTTTCATTAAATCGTTATCAAAATTGTCTATGATTGGCCGCGCGTTGATGCTGCCAATTTCGTTGTTACCCGCCGCCGGCCTGTTGCTGGCGTTCGGTGATAAATTCCAGTTGCCGCTGATGATGAATGCCGGGGGCGTTATCTTTGATAACCTGCCGATGCTGTTCGCCATTGGTTCGGCGGTGGGTCTGGCGTCAGAGTCGGGAATTGCGGCGCTGTCGGCGGCGGTATCGGTGTTTGTCACTAACATCACCATCGGTACGGTGTTGTCGATCACGCCGGAAATGGCCTCGCAGGGCGGTAAGTATGCGATGGTGGTCGGCATCCCGACCTTACAGATGGGCGTATTTGGCGGCCTGATCTGCGGCATCCTCGCCGCCTGGTGCTACAACCGCTTCCATACCTTGCAGTTGCCGGAATTCCTCGGCTTCTTCTCCGGTAAACGTTTTGTAGCCATCGCCACCGCGTTTCTCTCTTTCCTGCTCGGTCTGCTGCTGCCTTATGTCTGGGAGCACATTCAGTCAGGCATCGATGCGCTGTCGGTAGTGGTGAACGGCGATAATCAGGCAGCCTCGACCTTTATCTTCGGGCTGGTTGAACGTGCGCTGATCCCGCTCGGTCTGCATCACATCTGGTATCCATCCTTCTGGTACTCCTTCGGGGATTACACCACGCAGGCCGGTCAGGTTATCCATGGCGATCAGACTATCTGGTTCAAAATGCTGGAAGAAGGCGTGAAATCCTTCAGCAGCGACACCTACCAGAATGCCGGTAAGTTCATGCAGGGCGAGTTCCCGCTGATGCTGTTCGCGCTGCCTGCGGCCTGTCTTGCGATGTATCACGAAGCGCAGACCAAAAATAAAAAGATCGCCGCCGGTATTCTGTTCTCCGCCGCCCTCACCTGTTTCCTGACGGGGATCACCGAGCCGGTGGAATTCACCTTTATCTTTGTGGCACCGGTGCTGTATGTATTTAACGCCATCATGGCGGGTCTGTCGTACATGTGTATGTATCTGCTGCATGCGCATATCGCCAAATCCTTCTCTGCGGGCTTTATCGACTACCTGTCCTTTGGCATCCTGCCGTCGTTCAACGGCTTCCAGACCAACTTCCTGAGCGCGATTATCGTTGGCGTGCCGATGGCGTTGATCTACTACTTCACCTTCCGCTTTGTGATCCGTCGCTTCGATGTCAAAACGCCGGGCCGCACGGAAATCACCGCCAGCGCCAGCGATAAAACCGACGAAGAACTTGCCACGGAAATTATTGCCCTGCTCGGTGGTGAGCAGAACATTAACTCGGTGGGCGCCTGCATCACGCGTTTACGTCTGGAAGTGACGAAAGGCACACTGGTAGATAAAGACGGGCTGAACAATCTCGGTGCCAGGGGCGTGGTATTCGTCGGTGATAAAGGCGTACAGGTCATTTTTGGTGCGCGCGCGCAATTTATCGCACAAACCATGTCCGGTATGATGGGCAGATAACCCGAAGCTGTTAAGGTGATAACGTCTTCTGCCCATGCAGGAGACGTTTTCATATTTGGCTGATTATCCGGTGATTTCAGGGAGCGCGTTTGAAGAAGGTCAGCATTATTGATGTCGCCAGGGATGCGGGGGTTTCCGTTTCAACCGTGTCGCTGGTGCTGCGTCAGAAAGGGAAAATTTCGGCGGCGACCATTGAGAAAGTGCAGGCGTCCATTACCGCGCTCGGCTACGTGCACAACGTGGCGGCAGCCAATCTGCGCTCGAATACTTCTAATCTTATCGGTTTGATTTTACGCGATTTCAGCGACAGCTTTTCCATCAAGGTGATGGCCAGCATCGTGCAGGAGCTGGAGAAGCAGGGCTTTATGGTTTTTCTCGGCCAGCCGCTCAACGATGAAGAACACCTGGAGCGCTGCCTGTTATCGTTCAAGCAACAAGGCGTGGCGGGGGTTCTCTATCTGGCGGCGGATGCCACCCGGGCGAACGTGCCGCAACTGATCCGCGAATGCCCGTTACCGCTGGTGGTGGTATCGCAATCTCTGCTGGATGAACCCTGCGATTTAGTGATGCGCGATAACCGTCAGGCGGCCAACCTTGCCACTCGTTATCTTATTGAGCGCGGTCATCGCAATATCGCCTATATCGGCGGCAGTGAAAATAACCTTATTCGCCAGCAGCGGCTGCTCGGTTTTCGCAGCGCCTTAACCCAGTACGGTCTGGTGACGCGGGAAGAGTCTACTCCGGCCTGCTGCGACGGCACGCATGCCGCCAGCCAAGCCACGCGTCAGCTGCTGGAAAAGAACAATAAGATCACCGCCCTGCTGTGCCATTCGCCAGATGCGGTGATTGGCTGTTTGTCCGGCATCAGCCAGGTCGGACGCACGGTGGGTAAAGATGTGTTTCTGACGCAACAGGTGGCACTGGTGGGGTTTGAAGATATGCTGCACGTGAATCTGACCTCGCCGTCCTTCACCTATGTGTCGTCAGCGAGTGAAGAGACCGGACGCCAGGCGGCGGCGCTGATCATCCGTAAACTGAAAGAGCCGGATCTGCTTACGCAGCGCATAACGCTGTCCGGCCAGTTAGTGGCGCGGGAGTCGGCGTGATTTACCGTTGCCGGGTGGCGCTACGCTTACCCGGCCTACGGCAAGTGCATTGTAGGCCCGGCAAGCAACGCGCCGCCGGGCGTTTCAGACTTACTTACGACGCCAGGTCGTGCCTTGCGGGCCATCTTCCAGCACGATCCCCATCTCATTGAGACGATCACGCGCCGCATCGGCCGCGGCCCAGTCTTTCGCCTGACGCGCATCCAGACGCTGTTTGATTAACGCTTCGATCTCTGCCACTTCGCCGTCATCAGCCTGCGCACCACTTTGCAGGAACTGCTCAGCGTCCTGCTCCAGCAGGCCCAGCACGCCAGCCAGTTTACGCAGCTGCGCGGCCATGCCGTTTGCGGCGTTGAGGTCTTCCGTTTTCAGGCGGTTAACCTCGCGCGCCATGTCGAACAGCACGGAATACGCTTCCGGCGTGTTGAAATCGTCATCCATCGCTTCGATAAAGCGCGCTTCGAAGGCCTCCCCGCCTGCCGGTGCCACGGTTTTATCCGTGCCGCGCAGCGCAGTGTACAGGCGATCCAGCGCCGAACGCGCTTGCTTCAGGTTATCTTCGCTGTAGTTGAGCTGGCTGCGGTAGTGACCAGACATCAGGAAATAACGAATGGTTTCCGCATCGTAATATTTCAGTACGTCGCGCACGGTGAAGAAGTTGCCAAGAGATTTGGACATCTTTTCCCGGTCGACCATTACCATTCCGGAGTGCATCCAGTAGTTAACGTATTCGCCGTCGTGCGCACAGGTAGACTGGGCGATTTCGTTTTCATGGTGCGGGAACATCAGATCCGAGCCGCCGCCGTGAATATCGAAATGGTGACCCAACTGTTTGCAGTTCATCGCCGAGCACTCAATGTGCCAGCCAGGACGGCCTTCGCCCCACGGCGACGGCCAGCTCGGTTCGCCCGGCTTGGACATTTTCCACAGCACGAAATCCATCGGGTTGCGTTTAATGTCAGCCACTTCAACGCGCGCGCCGGCCTGTAGCTGGTCCAGATCCTGACGGGACAATTTGCCGTAGTTTGGATCGGTAGGCACCGAGAACATCACGTCACCGTTATCAGCCACATAGGCATGACCACGGTTAATCAGTCGCTCAGTAATCTCGATAATTTCATGGATATGGTGGGTGGCGCGCGGCTCGCTGTCCGGGCGCAGAATGTTCAGCGCGTCAAAATCCGCATGCATTTCGCCGATCATACGATCCACCAGCGCGACAAAATTCTCGCCGTTTTCATTGGCGCGCTTAATGATTTTGTCATCAATATCGGTGATGTTACGCACATACTTCAGCTTATAGCCGAGGAAACGCAGGTAGCGCGCCACCACATCAAAGGCCACAAAAGTGCGACCATGGCCGATATGACACAGATCGTAAACGGTGATACCACACACGTACATGCCCACTTCACCGGCATGGATAGGTTTGAATTCCTCTTTCTGGCGCGTCAGGGTATTAAAAATTTTAAGCATCGAAGATTCCGTTTAGACGTGTGTGGAGAATATCTTTCGTATCATAACCATATTTCAGCAGCGAAGCAGCACCCTTTGCAAGGTGATCGAACCTCAGGGTTATGCTATAAAAGGCGATTATCTCTGGCCCCTTGCCGGGTCGACGCGACTTACCAAACAGAACAGGATGCAACAATGGTTACTTTCCACACTAATCACGGCGATATCGTAATCAAAACCTTTGATGATAAAGCACCTGAAACCGTTAAAAACTTCCTCGACTACTGCCGTGAAGGTTTTTACGACAACACCATTTTCCACCGTGTGATCAATGGTTTTATGATCCAGGGCGGCGGTTTTGAACCGGGTATGAAGCAGAAAGAGACCAAAGAGGCGATCAAAAACGAAGCGAACAACGGTCTGAAAAACACCCGTGGTACGCTGGCAATGGCCCGTACTCAGGCTCCGCACTCTGCTACCGCGCAGTTCTTCATCAACGTGGTAGATAACGACTTCCTGAACTTCAGCGGTGAAAACCTGCAGGGCTGGGGTTATTGCGTATTCGCCGAAGTGGCTGAAGGCATGGACGTGGTTGATAAAATCAAAGCGGTTGCGACCGGTCGCAGCGGTATGCATCAGGACGTGCCGAAAGAAGACGTGATCATTAAAAGCGTGACCGTCAGCGAGTAATCGGTGGCGACACTCTTTATTGCAGATCTCCATCTGCAAACAGAAGAACCGGCGATCACCGCCGGTTTTCTGCGTTTTCTGGCCGGTACGGCGCAGAAAGCCGATGCGCTGTACATTCTGGGCGATCTGTTTGAAGCCTGGATCGGCGATGACGATCCCAACCCGCTGCATCGCCAGATTGCCGCCGCCCTGAAAGGGCTGGCTGATTCCGGCGTCCCGGTTTATTTCCTTCACGGCAATCGTGATTTTCTGCTCGGTCAGCGCTTTGCGCGTAAAAGCGGCATGACGCTGCTGCCGGAAGAAAAGGTGCTTGAGCTGTACGGTAAACGGCTGTTGATCCTGCACGGCGACACCCTGTGTACCGATGACGCAGGCTATCAGGCGTTTCGCGCCAAAGTCCACCAGCCCTGGCTGCAAAAACTGTTTCTCGCCCTGCCGCTGTTTATCCGTATGCGTATCGCCGCGAAAATGCGCGCTGACAGCACCTCCGCCAACCGCAACAAATCCCAGGCCATCATGGACGTCAATCCACAGGCGGTGGTAAACGTAATGGAAAAACATCAGGTGCAGCATCTGATCCACGGTCATACCCATCGCCCGGACATCCACACGCTGACCGCCAACGGCGCGCCCGCGCATCGTTATGTGCTGGGAGCCTGGCATCAGGAAGGTTCGATGGTGAAGGTGACGGCTGACAAGATTGAATTGATCGCGTTTTCCTTCTGAGAAAACACCTCTATTTGGCCTTTACCGCGGTACGCAACCGTTTTCCTTGGTGGTATTCCATGCTATTCTCTGTGGCCTTAAAAGCAGTCTGAAGCACACCCACAGGAGTTTTAAGGCGCATGTCTTCCCGCAATAATCCGGCGCGTATCGCCATCGTGATGGGGTCCAAAAGCGACTGGGCAACCATGCAGTTCGCCACTGAAATCCTCGATCTTCTGCACGTTCCTTACCATGTTGAAGTGGTTTCCGCGCATCGCACTCCTGACAAACTGTTCAGCTTCGCCGAAAGCGCAGAGCAGAACGGTTTTCAGGTGATCATTGCCGGTGCAGGGGGTGCTGCACATCTGCCGGGCATGATTGCCGCCAAAACGCTGGTGCCGGTGCTGGGTGTGCCCGTGCAAAGCGCCGCATTAAGCGGTGTCGACAGCCTTTACTCCATCGTGCAGATGCCGCGTGGTATTCCGGTGGGAACGCTGGCGATCGGTAAAGCCGGTGCGGCGAATGCCGCGCTGCTGGCGGCGCAGATCCTCGCCACCCACGATCGCGAACTGCATCAGCGGCTGGTTGAATGGCGTCAAAGCCAGACGGATGAAGTGCTGGATAACCCGGATCCGCGGAGCGAAGCATGAAACAGGTCTGTATTTTAGGTAACGGACAGCTTGGCCGTATGCTGCGCCAGGCCGGTGAGCCGCTGGGTATCGCCGTATGGCCGGTGGGGCTGGATGCCGAGCCGGAAGCGGTGCCTTTCGCGCAAAGCGTGATCACCGCTGAAATCGAGCGCTGGCCGGAAACCGCCCTCACCCGCGAACTGGCGCGTCACCCGGCGTTCGTCAACCGCGACGTGTTCCCGATCATCGCCGACCGTCTGACGCAAAAGCAGCTGTTCGATACACTCGCCCTTCCTACCGCCCCCTGGCAGTTGCTGGCCAGCCGCGATGAGTGGCCCGCCGTATTTGACCGCCTGGGCGAGCTGGCCATCGTCAAGCGCCGCGTCGGCGGCTATGACGGACGCGGACAGTGGCGTCTGCGCGCCGACGACACCGATCAGTTGCCGGACGATTGCTACGGTGAATGCATTGTCGAGCAGGGAATTAATTTCTCCGGCGAAGTATCACTGGTGGGCGCGCGCGGACATGACGGCAGCACGGTGTTTTATCCCCTGACGCACAACCTGCATCAGGACGGTATTTTGCGCACCAGCGTTGCTTTCCCGCAGGCGAATGCCGCCCAGCAAACGCAGGCGGAAACCATGCTCAGCGCGGTAATGAATGAACTGAATTACGTGGGCGTGATGGCGATGGAGTGCTTTGTCACCCCTGCTGGATTGCTGATCAACGAACTGGCCCCGCGCGTGCACAACAGCGGACACTGGACGCAGAACGGCGCGTCCATCAGCCAGTTCGAGCTGCATCTGCGTGCGATTACCGGGCTGCCGATGCCGCAACCGGTGATTAACAGCCCTTCGGTAATGATCAACCTGATCGGCAGCGATCTGAATTATGACTGGCTGAAGCTGCCGCTGGTACATCTGCACTGGTACGACAAAGAGGTGCGTCCGGGCCGCAAGGTCGGGCATCTTAATCTGAATGATGCTGACACCGATCGTCTGAGCGCCACCCTTGAAGCTATGCTCCCGCTGCTGCCGCCGGAATACGCCAGCGGCATCGCCTGGGCGCAGTCGAAATTAGCGTAAACACTGTTGCCCGGCGGCGCAGGCTTGCCGGGCCTACGAAAATCCCCCTCCACGCTTTCCCCCATCATTTTTCCCCTATCGCACAAATGAACGCGTAAAATACGGCCATCTGACGTACAACGTCGTTTTTTTGATGTGCAGAAGGAAGTCCCATGAACGAAGGCATGGATTATGGCGCGATCCTCGCCGCTGATACGCCGCTGCTGGACGTGCGCGCCCCGATCGAATTTACCCAGGGAGCGATGCCGTCGGCGCTGAATCTTCCGCTGATGAATGACGACGAGCGGGCGGCAGTCGGCACCTGTTATAAACGCCACGGCCCGGAAGCCGCGTTAAAACTCGGGCATCAACTGGTGTCCGGTATCACGCGCGAACAGCGCATTCAGGCCTGGCGTGATGCCTGCCAGCGCCATCCTGACGGCTATTTATGCTGCGCCCGTGGTGGCCAGCGTTCCCATATCACCCAGCAGTGGCTGCGCGAGACGGGCACTGATTACCCGTTAATTCCCGGTGGCTATAAAGCACTGCGCCAGGCGGCGATCCAGGCAACTGAGCAGCGCGTGCAGCGTCCGCTGATCCTGATCGGCGGCTGCACCGGCAGCGGTAAAACGGATCTGGTGCGCCAGCATCCTGACGGTATCGATCTGGAAGGTCTGGCCCGCCATCGCGGTTCGTCATTTGGCCGCACGCTGCAAGCGCAACTTTCCCAGGCCAGCTTTGAGAACGCGCTGGCGGTGAAACTGCTTAAGCGGGATGCGGCGCGCTGGGTGCTGGAAGATGAAGGCCGGATGATCGGTGCCAACCATCTGCCGGCATGCCTGCGCGATCGCATGGCGCAGTCGCCCATCGCCGTGGTGGATGATCCGTTCGACCTGCGCGTGGCGCGTCTGCATGAGGAGTATTTTGTGCGTATGCAGCGCGACTTTACCGCCGCCTGTGGCGCAGACGCGGGCTGGCAGGCCTATGCCGAATACCTGCATCACGGGTTGTTTGCTATTCGTCGCCGTCTGGGCTTGCAACGTTTTGCCGAGCTGAGCGCGCATCTTGATGCGGCGCTGACGATCCAGCAGCAGTACGGCGACACTCGTGGACACGACGCCTGGCTGGTGCCGTTACTGAAGGAGTATTACGATCCGATGTACCGCTATCAGCTGGAAAAGAAAGCCGCGAAAATCGTCTTTCGCGGCTCATGGCAGGAGGTCAACGGCTGGCTGCAACAGGGGTAATCAGTGGCGGCCCCGCTTGTCCGCCCGCGCGGCCAGCCAGTCGCCCAGCATCTGCACCACCTGCACCAGGATAATCAGCGCGATCACCGTCACCACCATCACCTGCGTTTCGTAGCGGTAGTAGCCATAACGGATCGCCAGATCCCCCACGCCACCGCCACCGACGATCCCGGCCATCGCCGAATAACCAATCAGGCTGACCAGCGTGATGGTCAATCCGCGCAGCAGTCCGGCGCTGGCTTCCGGCAACAGCACGGTGCAAATAATACGCATTGGACTGGCCCCGAAAGCTTCCGCCGCCTCGATAATGCCTTTATCCACTTCCCGCAGCGCGCCGTCCACCAGCCGCGCATAGAAGGCAATGGCGGCCACCGACAGCGGCACAGACGCGGCAATCGGGCCGATAGTGTTGCCGAGCAGAAACTGTGTCAGCGGCAGGAGCAGCACCAGCAGGATGACAAAAGGCACCGAGCGAATAATATTTACCAGCACGGAGCTGATGAGATAGACGCCGCGATTCTGCCAGAACAGGTGGCGATCGGTAACGAAAATCAGAAAGCCCAGCGGTAATCCGCCGACAATCGCCAGCACTGTCGAAATGCTCAGCATCTGGAAAGTTTCATTAAACGCCAGCATCAAATCCGGTAATAACTCATCCACGGATCACCTCCACGCGTGCCGTACGGTTACGAATGTAATCGACAGCGGCATCCACCGCCGTCGGGTTATCGGGCGCGGTGAGCTGCACGACCAAAATGCCGAGCGCCCGCTCGCCAAGGTATTCGATTTTGCCGTGCAGAATATTCACCGCCACGCCAAAGCGGATCGCTGCGTCGGACAGCACCGGCTGTTCCGCTGAATCGCCGATAAACAGGATCTTGAGCAGTTGCCCCGGCAGATGCTGTTGCAGGCGTTCCGGCAGCGTCAGGTTCAGGGTGTGCGACACCAGTTGCTGCGTGAACGCGTGCTGCGGGTGGGCAAAAATATCAAACACCTCGCCCATCTCCACCACTTTGCCGCCGGACATCACCGCCACGCGATCGCAGATGGTTTTGATAACGTTCATTTCATGCGTGATCAGCACGATGGTGATACCGAGGGTGTCATTGATCTGCTTTAACAGCGCCAGAATAGTGGCAGAGGTTTCCAGATCCAGCGCGGAAGTCGGTTCGTCGCACAGCAAAACGTCCGGATGATTGGCAATGGCGCGGGCAATACCGACGCGCTGTTTCTGACCGCCGGAGAGCTGGACCGGGTAGCGATTCGCTTTATCCGCCAGGCCCACCAGTTGCAGAATTTCCGCCACGCGCGGGGCGATTTTCGCCCGCTCCCAGCCCGCCGCTTTCAGGCTAAAAGCGACGTTCTGCGCCACGGTACGGGTATGCATCAGGTTGAAGTGCTGGAAGATCATGCCGATACGCTGACGCGCGCGGCGCAGGGTGACGCCTTCCAGAGCGGAAATCTCAACGCCGTTAATCCTGATACTGCCCTGCGAGGGACGCTGGAGCGCATTCAGGGTGCGCAGCAACGTGCTTTTGCCCGCGCCGCTGGTGCCGACAATGCCAAAGATCTCGCCCGGCGCAATGCGCAGGCTGACATCGTCCACTGCCCGGGTCGTCGGGCCACGGCCTGCGGGAAAGTCCACGCAGACGTTATCTATTTCAATCATGCCGTCCTCGAAATGCAAAAGGCAGGCCGCAGCCTGCCAGAACTTATGCGGTACGCGGTTTATTTTTTATCCGCAGCCACCATCCAGTCGGGTTTCTGGAACGCGCTGTAGACGTGGTTCGGGGAGTCGATCACTGCGCGGTACGCCGGAGATTTCACCACCTCGACGATGTCTTTCGCGAACGGCTTGTCGGCATCTTCAGTGCGCACGGCGATGATGTTTTTCAGATTATCATCCAACTGTTCCTGCTTGAGCGCAGAGTCCAGCTTCAGACCGGCAGCGATAGCAAAGTTACCGTTGACCAGGGCTGCGGTGGCGCTGTCGAGGGTACGTGGCAACTGGGCGGCTTCCAGCGGTTTAAACACCAGCCCTTTCGGGTTAGTGGCGATATCGCGCTCGGAGGCTTTGGTCGGATCGATGTTGTCTTTTATGGTGATCAAATTCAGGGATTGCAGGAAACGCAGACCACGCGCCAGGTTAGTGGGATCGTTAGACAGGGTCACAATATCCCCCTTCTTCAGCTCATCCAGGCTTTTGATCTTGTGCGAATAAAAGCCCATACCGGCAGTTGGCACGTTAATCAGCTTCGTCAGTTTGAGGTTTTTATCGGCGATAAATTTATTGAAATAGAGCGAGTGCTGGAACAGGTTAGCATCGATGCTACCGTTGGACAGCGCCATGTTCGGCTGCACGTAGTCGCTGAATTCGCGCACCACGACTTTATAGCCTTTCTCTTTCAGCGAGGGCGCGATGGCCTGTTTCACCATGTCACCGTAGGGGCCAGGGGCGACGCCAAAGGTGATGGTTTGTGGATCGCTGGCCTGAGCCAGCCCGCAGGTTAACAGTAATGCACCGACAGCGGCGCGCACACTAAAATGACGTCCCATAACTTCTCCTGATCAATGTGATGTGCTGTGTGATGCGCCGTACGACGCGGCGCATTCGCTTTTTGCTGTGGTTAAGATGGCATAAAGGTCGCGCAGCAGTAATTGAAAATATTTCATGATGCTACGGAGTATGTCACTGAATGACAGGGGATCGTGCCTGCCCTCTCCCGGGGGAGAGGGGTCAGAACGAGAGAAAATTACCCGCTGAACTGGCGGAACAGCGCTTTGCCTTTCAGCAGCCGTGTACCGAGCCAGCCGCCGCACAGCGACAGTAGCAGCGCGCCGGAGAGCGGCAGCACCACCCATAGCCGCCAGTCCGGCTCCCACGGGAACTCAAATACGCGGGTCTGCAGGACGGCCAGCGCCGTTTCCGCGCCAATGGCCGCCACCAGCCCGGAGACAAAACCGAGCAGCGCGAACTCGCACCACAGCGTGGTGCGCAGCAGTTTTTTGCCCGCGCCAAGCGTGCGGTATACCACCAGCTCCTGATGACGCTGACGCATTCCCACCTGCACCTGCGCCAGAAGCAGCAGCACGCCGCAGCCGGTCACCAGCACCACCATCACTTCCAGCGCGCGGCTCACCTGTTGCAGCACCTGACCAACCTGTTGCAGGATCGCGCCGATGTCCAGCAGGCTGACCGTCGGGAATTCGCGGTTAAGCTGCGTCAGCATGTCGTTGCCGTTTTCCCAGCGGAAGCTGGTCAGCCAGCTTTGCGGCTGTCCGTCCAGCGCGCCCTGCGGGAAGATAAAGTAGAAGTTAGGCCGCAGGCTTTCCCAGTCCACTTTGCGCAGGCTGGTGACTCTGGCGGTGAAGTCCTGGGTATCGCCCATAAAGGTCACGCTGTCGCCCAGCGAAATATTCAGCCGTTTCGCCAGTTCCTGCTCCATCGACACTTCCCCGGCTTTCGGCGGCCAGGTGCCAGCGGTGATCGGGTTGTGATCCGGTTTTTGCGTCTGCCAGGTCAGGTTCAGTTCGCGGTTCAGCGCTTCATCCTGATTGCCGTCGGTGCTTTTGCCATTAATCTGCGTCAGGCGCGCCCGCACAATCGGATAGAACGACGCAGGGATCACCTGATGTTCAGAAAGAAAGGCTTTCAGCGGCGTAACCTGTTCCGTGGCGATATTGATCAGAAAGTAGTTCGGGCTTTCCGGCGGCAACTGTTGCTGCCAGCGGTCGAGCAGATCGCCTCTGAGCACCAGCAGCATCGCCAGCAGCATAAATGACAGCGAGAAAGCCGACAGCTGGCTCAAGGTGGACCACGGCTGGCGCAGCAGGCGGTTCACCGCCAGGCGCAGCGGCAGCGCTTTCAGCGTCAGGCGTTTTAGCACGTTAAGCAGCATCCAGCCGAGCAGCCCGCACAGCGCCGCCAGCACCACCGCCCCGGCCAGCACCGCCCACAGCAGCATACTGCCGCCCATTAGCCACGCCAGCAGCAGCACCGTCACGATACTGATGGCCGGAATATAAAACTTCAGCGGCCAGACGCTGGCTACCGCGTCGCGGCGCAACACGCGCAGCGGCTGAGTGGCCAGCAACAAACGATACGGACGCAGCCCTACCAGCAGGGAGATCACTACCATGGTGCCCACTGCCCATAACCATGGCCAAAGGCTTGCAGGCGGCAGCGCGGCAGGCAGCACGGGTTTGAGCAGGATCATCAGTACCCGTTCAAACACCAGGCCGATAGCACCGCCTGTAATGACCGACAGTCCCAGCACCATCAGCCACTGGCCGACGATAAGCTTACGCAGCTGGGCGCGCCCCGCGCCGAGGGTTTTGAGGATCGCCACCAGATCGTAGCGACTGCGGCAGTAATGTCCCATCGCCACCGCCACGGCGGCAACCGCCAGCAGCAGCGTCAGCAAGGCCGACAGCAACAGGAACTGCTGCGAACGTTCGAGGGATTTGCCGAGCGCCCCTTCATCCTGCTCAAGACCGTACCATTTGTGCTCCGGCTTTAACTGCGGCAGCAGCCATTTTTCGTAGGCGGCAAGCTGCGCGGCCGTGCCGCCAAACTTGATGCGCCAGGTGACGCGGCTACCGGGCTGTACCGCGCCGGTTTTCGGCACATCCGCGACGTTCATTAACAGGCGCGGCGCCATCTGGAAGGGATTGAAACCGGCATCCGGCTCCTGGATCACTTCACCGGCAATGCGTAAACGGGCATCGCCGACGTCAATTTCATCGCCGGTTTTCAGTTTCAGCAGCGCCATCAGACGCGGCGCAAGCAGCACGCTTCCCGGTTGCGGTTTTACGCCGGTCGGGCGCGTTTCCAGCTTGCCGTACATCGGATAGATGTCATCCACCGCTTTGACGTTTGCCAGCTGCGGCGTGTCCCCGGCAAAGGTCATGGTGGCAAAGCTGATTTGCGTGCCGACTTTCAGGCCATGCTTACGCGCCTCATCCAGCCAGGCCTGCGGCACTTCCCGCGAGCTGCGCAGCGCGCGGTCGCCCGCCATAAAGTCGCGGCTCTGCTGGCTTAAGCCTTTTTCCATGCGATCGCTGATGTTGCCCAGCGCCAGCACGCAGGCGACGGCGAGGCTCAGCGCCATCCAGACGATCAAAAGCGATGGCGAGCGCCATTCTCGCCAGAACCAGCGGGCAATCATGCTTCCTCCTGCAATACGCCGTTCACCAGCCGCAAACGGCGATCGCAGCGGGCGGCGAGCTGCGGATCATGGGTTACAAGGATCAGCGTAGTGCCGTACTGCTGGTTCATGGAAAACAGCAGATCGGCGATTTTCTCTCCGGTCTGGCGATCGAGGTTGCCGGTGGGTTCATCGGCAAAGAGCACGCCGGGACGCCCGTTAAAGGCGCGAGCCAGTGCCACACGCTGCTGTTCACCGCCGGACAACTGCGCCGGAAGATGATCAAGACGCTTCGCCAGGCCCAGTTCGCTTAACAGCGCTTTGGCATTCTCCCGGCTCTGGCTGCTTTTCTCGCCACGCAGCAGCGCGGGGAGTTCGACGTTCTCCAGCGCGTTAAGCGTCGGGATCAGCATAAAGGACTGAAACACAAAGCCGACGTTCTGCGCGCGCAGGGCCGCCCGCGCTTCTTCATCCATGCTGTGCAGCGGCTGCCCCAGCAGGTGCACTTCGCCGCTGCTGCCATCATCCAGTCCGGCGAGGATCGCCAGCAGCGTGGATTTTCCGGATCCGGATTCACCAATCAGCGCAATGGTCTGCGCGGGTTTGACAACCAGCTCAACTCCGGTGAGGATGGACAGTTCATGTTCCCCCTGACCGACGGATTTCTTAAGATGATGAACTTCAACAATGTTTTCCGCTGGCATTTGCCCTTCCTTTTTATGCTTCTGTTAACCTGTCGCGCCGCTGCGGCGGACACGTTGTTGGTTCTGGGTGACAGCCTGAGCGCCGGGTATCGCATGGCGGCAACCGCGGCATGGCCGGCGCTGCTTAATGATAAATGGCAGCAGAAGACGCCGGTGGTTAATGCGAGTATAAGCGGTGATACCTCGCAGCAAGGGCTGGCGCGTTTGCCCGCCCTGCTGAAAAAACATCAGCCGCGCTGGGTACTGGTGGAACTGGGCGGCAATGACGGTCTGCGGGGGTTTGCCCCGGCGCAAACGGAAGCCACGCTGCGTAAAATCTTGCAGGAAATCAAAGCCGCTAACGCGCAACCGCTGCTGATGCAAATCCGTCTGCCGGCGAATTATGGCCGACGGTACACTGAGACGTTCAGCGCGATCTATCCAAAACTTGCCAGCGAGTTCGATATTCCTCTGGTGCCCTTCTTTATGGAAGAGGTGTATCTGAAACCGCAATGGATGCAGGATGACGGGATCCACCCTAATCCTGACGCCCAGCCGTTTATCGCCGACTGGATGGCGACACGCCTGGCACCTTTAGTAAACCACGCCTCATAAATAATCGGGAAAGCCGACGGGTAAAGTTATGCAAAAATCGGTCTTAATAACAGGATGTTCCAGCGGTATTGGTCTGGAAACGGCGGTGGAAATGAAGCGCCAGGGATTTCATGTCCTTGCCGCCTGCCGTAAACCCGATGACGTGTCGCGGATGAACGCGATGGGTTTTACCGGCATTTTGCTGGATCTGGACTCGCCAGAAAGCGTGGAGCGTGCCGCCGATGAGGTGATAGCGCGCACCGAAAATCGTCTGTACGGCATCTTTAATAATGCCGGTTACGGGGTGTATGGCCCGCTCAATACCATTTCCCGCACGCAGATGGAGCAGCAGTTTTCTGCCAACTTTTTTGGCGCGCATCAGCTCACCATGCGCCTGCTGCCCGCGATGATCCCCCACGGCGAAGGCCGCATCGTCATGACGTCATCGGTAATGGGGCTGATCTCCACCCCCGGTCGCGGGGCCTATGCCGCCAGTAAATATGCGCTGGAAGCCTGGTCTGATGCGCTGCGTATGGAACTGCGTCACACGGGCATCAAGGTAAGCCTGGTAGAGCCTGGTCCCATCCGCACCCGCTTTACGAAAAACGTCAACCAGACCAGCGACAAACCGGTGGAAAATCCGGGTATTGCCGCACGTTTTACACTCGGCCCAGAGGCGGTGGTCGCCAAAGTGCGCCATGCTTTTGAGAGTAAGCGGCCCAAAATACGTTACCCGGTGACGCTGGTCACCCATGCGGTAAGGGTATTAAAACGCCTGTTACCGGATCGTCTGATGGATAAAATTTTACGCGGCTGAGTTGAAGGCTCCGTGCCTGACCCCATGTAAAGATAAACGCGAAAACAGAGAAAACGTTATGTCCGTACAAAATATTGTCAATGTTACCGAAGCGAACCTGCAGCAAACGCTGGAGCAGTCCGTCGCCACGCCGGTATTGTTCTATTTCTGGTCCGAACGTAGCCAGCACTGCCAGCAGCTGACGCCTGTACTGGAGTCGCTGGCGGCGCAGTATAACGGGCAGTTCCTGCTGGCGAAGGTCGATTGCGACGCCGAGCAGATGGTCGCCTCCCAGTTTGGTCTGCGCGCCATCCCGACCGTTTACCTGTTCCAGAACGGCCAGCCGGTCGATGGTTTCCAGGGACCCCAGCCGGAAGACGCTATCCGCGCGTTGCTGGAAAAAGTGCTGCCGCGCGAAGAAGAGTTGAAAGCGCAGCAGGCGATGCAACTGATTGAAGAAGGCAACTACGCCGACGCCCTGCCGCTGTTGAAAGAGGCCTGGCAGCTTTCAAATCAGGCGAGCGAAATTGGCCTGCTGCTGGCGGAAACCCAGATCGCCCTGAACCGCTCCGAGGATGCGGAAGCGGTGCTGAAAACGATTCCGATGCAGGATCAGGACACCCGCTATCAAGGGCTGATCGCGCAAATCGATCTGCTGAAACAGGCGGCGGATACGCCGGAAATTCAGCTGCTGCAACAGCAGGTTGAACTTGATCCGACTAACGCGACGCTGGCGACACAGCTGGCGCTGCAACTGCATCAGGTGGGCCGCAATGAAGAAGCGCTGGAACTGCTGTTCAGCCATCTGAGCAAGGATCTGAACGCCGCTGACGGCCAGGCGCGCAAAATGCTGCAGGAGATCCTGGCAGCGCTTGGCACCGGCGATGCGCTGGCATCAAAATACCGCCGTAAGCTGTATTCTCTGCTGTACTGATAAACCTATTGCCGGGCGGCGCACGCTTGCCCGGCCTACACGTTCTGTTCTGCCCTGTGCGCTTCTCTTGTTGCCTCTTTTGATTCCGTTCCCGCCCTTTTTCCTCTCAAGGTTAACAGGGGTGTTCGTCGTCGATAAAAGTTATACTTACCCATAATGAAAGGGATGTAATTCACTCCCCACGGATTTATTAACAGGAGGTTTTATGCTTATCGTTATCCCAATTTTGATTTTTGTTGCCCTGGTCGTGGTCGGCGCAGGCGTGAAAATCGTGCCGCAGGGTTATCAGTGGACCGTGGAGCGCTTCGGGCGTTACACCCACACCCTGCAACCGGGGCTGAGCCTGGTGGTGCCGTTTATGGACCGCATTGGCCGTAAAATCAATATGATGGAACAGGTACTGGATATTCCGTCTCAGGAAGTGATCTCCAAAGATAACGCCAACGTCTCTATTGATGCGGTCTGCTTTATTCAGGTGATCGACGCGCCGAAAGCCGCCTATGAGGTGAGCAATCTGGAGCTGGCGATCATTAACCTGACCATGACCAACATCCGTACTGTGCTTGGTTCCATGGAGCTGGATGAAATGCTGTCGCAGCGCGATAACATTAACACCCGCCTGTTGCATATCGTCGATGAAGCGACTAATCCGTGGGGCATCAAAATTACCCGTATTGAGATCCGCGACGTGCGCCCACCGGCTGAACTGATCGACGCCATGAACGCGCAGATGAAAGCGGAACGAACCAAGCGCGCCTATATTCTGGAAGCGGAAGGTATTCGCCAGGCGGAGATCGTGAAAGCCGAAGGTGAGAAGCAGTCGAAGATCCTGAAAGCGGAAGGTGAGCGTCAGTCTGCCTTCCTGCAGGCGGAAGCGCGTGAGCGTTCAGCGGAAGCAGAAGCCGAGGCCACCAAGATGGTGTCACAGGCCATTGCTGCCGGTGATATTCAGGCGGTGAACTACTTCGTGGCACAAAAATATACCGAAGCGCTGCAACACATCGGCTCGTCCAATAACAGTAAAGTGATCATGATGCCGCTGGACGCCAGCAGCCTGATGGGATCCATTGCCGGGATTTCCGAGCTGCTCAGCGACAGCGCCACCGCACGGAAGAAATAGCGATGGAGATACTGCTCACGCACCCGCATATTTTTTGGTTAAGCCTCGGCGGCATTCTGTTGGCCGCTGAAATGCTCGGCGGCAACGGTTATCTGCTGTGGAGCGGCGTGGCCGCGGTAGTGACCGGGCTTGTGGTCTGGCTGCTGCCCTTTGGCTGGGAATGGCAGGGCGTGATGTTTTCTCTGCTGACCATGCTGGCCGCCTGGCTGTGGTGGCGCTGGCTGGCGCGGCGGGTGAAAGATCAGAAACCCGCCGATGCCGCGCTGAATCAGCGTGGCGTGCAACTGGTTGGCCGTCACTTTACACTGGAAACCGACCTGGTGAATGGTCGCGGGCATATGCGCGTGGGCGACAGCTCCTGGCCGGTCAGTGCCGATGACGATCTGCCTGCCGGTACGCCGGTGGTGGTGATCGCCGTTGAGGGGATCACCCTGCGGGTACGCGCCCGTTGATGCGGGAATGTTGATGATGGCACCGTCACCCGGTGCTGTCATCGCTGTGTAAACGCCCCCACGCCTCACGCCCCGGATAGGCCCGTCCGGCAGCGATTTCCTCCGCCCAGCGCCGCGATTCTACTCCGTCCACCGGACCGTTAAGCAGCGGATCGGCGCTATCCCGCATCCAGTTTGCCACGCTCTCCCGCAACCGGGCAGCGATCGCCTGATAGTCAGGGTGATCGATAAGATTGTTTCTTTCCAGCGGATCCTGATGCAGATCGTAGAGCTCCTCCGGCACGTTGGGCACATATAACTGCTCGCGCACCACCTGCCCTGACGGACTCAAATGGGCATCAACAGGGATATAGACCCGTGGCCCGTCGGCAAAATTTTTGACGTAGCTGTAGCGGGACGTTCGCACACCGCGCATAGGATGATATTTATCGTGCCAGGTCAGCTCGGTAAAAAACGATGCCCGGCCTTCGTCGCGCTGGCTTTGTAATAGCGAGGCAAAGCTTTTTCCGTCAAGCCCGGCGGGACACTCTGCGCCAATAAGTTCCAGTAAGGTCGGCATCAGATCGATATTACACAGCAGCGCCTGACGACGACCGGTGACCGCCGCCTTTCCCGGCAGGACGATGATCAGCGCTGTCTCAAGGCCTGCCGTTTTTAACGTGCCTTTCGCCAGCGGAAAGGCAACACCGTGATCGGTGGTGAACACCACGATGGTGTTGTCGCACAGGCCGGTTTCATCCAGCGCCGCACAAATCCGTCCTACGGCGCTGTCCAGCACCTTCAGCGCGCCGTTAAACAGGGCGATGTCCTCGCGAACCGCATCCACGTCCGGCAGAAAATCAAACACCTCCACGTCAGCAGGAGCATCGGCAACCGACTGATATTCATCAAAATCGCGGTGGGTTTCGAAAAAGCCAGCGTTGAGATAAAACGGGCGGGCATCGTGCTGATGTTGCACTAAAAAATCGATCACCCGATCGGCAACCTGTGGCGCACGCTCGCCGGGTACCGGAATATAGTCATCGTAGCCGAGGGCGGTGGTGGAGGAAAATACCCGTTCGGCGATCGGCGGCGCGTTATTAATGGTTTCATGACTTAATCCGATGAGCGCTGTGTAATAACCGTTTTTCTGTAATTCCTTTGGTAACGTGGTGACACCTTCTGAAATACAGAAGCCGAGATGGGCGAGCCCCATCAGGCCGTTATTATGCGGGTATAATCCGGTTAATATGCCTCCCCTGCTGGGGCTGCATTGCGGCGAAGAGCAATAACAGTGATCGAATTGCAGGCCGCGCTGCGCCAGCGCATTAATATGCGGCGTGGCCACCCGATAACCGTAGTTCTGAAATTTACGTCCGCTGTCATGGGAAATCATCAGCAATATATTTGGCTGCATCATCGGCATTCCATTTGCGAAAAATATCGCCTCCATCGTGGCACCGCATCCGACCCGTGTCCAGAAAAACGGCGGCAAATAGCACGCATAACTTATAAGCAATACATTCATTAAATCAATAAATTAAGCGTATTGACAGCACGAAAAAGCGGGTGTAATTATCCTGTTGCTTACCCGATAATTCAGGACGAAAATCATGAAAGGAACGCTGGAGGATCACGCCGGGTCGCTGCTGACACTTATTGGCGGGAATAATAATATCATTTCCATGGGCCATTGCCTGACGCGACTGCGACTGGTATTGCATGACGAAAAGCTGATTAATATTCCGCAACTGGAAAAATGTGAGTTAGTTAAGGGATGTTTTAACGCTAACGGGCAATTTCAGATTATTATCGGGCCGGGACTGGTGGATAAAGTTTATGAGGAACTCTCCCGACAACGAGGTAATAACCCAACGCCTGTTCAGGCAGCGCCGGTAAAACGAGGCAATATCCTCCAGCAGCTGATAAAAAACCTTGCCGATATTTTTATTCCGGTCCTGCCCGCTATTGTCGCCTCCGGATTATTACTGGGGCTGAATAATATTCTCGTGAATCCGGGTCTCTTTTTTGACGATGCGCTCATAAAGCATTATCCGTCCTGGCAGGGTGTCTCCGGCATTATGAGCCTTATCGCCAATACCTCATTTCTGTTTTTACCTGCGTTGATCGGCTGGTCGGCGGTGAAAAAATTTGGCGGCAATCCGGTGCTGGGGATCGTGCTGGGCCTGTTGCTCATCCACCCGGATCTGATGAGCGCCCAGCAGTTTTCGAAAACGCCGGATCAGGTGCAGTACTGGTCGATAATGGGATTTGCACTTAAAAAAGTGGCCTATCAGGGGCAGGTGATCACCGTACTGCTTTGCGCCTGGTTACTGGCGCGTACTGAGCGTTTACTGGCGCGCATTGTGCCGGACATGATTCAGGTAATTGTCGTCGCGCCCGTTACCCTGCTGGTGACGGGCTTTGCCGCTTTTCTGGTGATAGGCCCGTTGACCATGCTGCTGGGAAACGGCATGACCAACAGCATTTTGTGGCTGTTTGAGGTCGCGCCTGGGCTGGCGGGCGGTGTTTTCGCCTTTATCCTTTCGCCGCTGGTGGTGACCGGCATGCATCATCTGTTTCTCGGGGTGAATCTGCAAATGATCGGCACCCTGGGTTACACCACGCTGTGGCCGATTCAGGTGATGGCGAGCCTCGCGCAGGGAATGGGCGCGATGACCATCTTCTTTTTGGTGCGCAATAAAAAGATGCAGGGCGTGGCGGCCATTGCGGCGGTGTCAGCCTGGCTTGGCGTTACGGAACCGGCGATTTTTGGCGTTAATCTGCGCTATCGTTTTCCCTTTATCGCCGCGATGTGTGGCGCAGGCATCGCGGGCAGCATCGTCGCCAGCTATCAGGTGAAAGCCCCGTCGATTGGTATTTCCGGGCTGCCGGGTTTTCTGTCGGTGTCTACGGAATACTGGATGCTGTACTTTATTGCCATGGGCACGTCTGTGTTTTTCACCGGGCTGTTTACCCTGCTGCTGTCGCGTACCCGCTGGTTTCGCCAGGCGCTTTCGCCGGAGGAAGCAGGCTGATTATGCCTGCGCCTTACGATGGCAGCAGCCGGAGAGATTATCAATAATCGGGCAGTCGGCGCTGTCATCCCCCGGACAGGAGGCCGCCAGCGTCAGCAACTGCTCGCGCATTGATTGCAGTTCAACTATGTGGCGCTCGATCTCCGCCACTTTTTGCAGCGTGCGGGCTTTTACATCGGCACTGTGCCGCGCCGGATCGTTAAACAGTCCCACCAGTTCGCCACACTCTTCAAGATTAAATCCCACCTGCCGCGCCTGGCGCAGCAGCGTCAGTTCGTCGAGGTGTTTTTGCGTGTAGTGCCGGTAACCGTTGTCGCTGCGCAACGGCGGTGTTACCAGACCCTTTTCCTCGTAAAAACGGATCGCTTTGCTGGTTAAGCCGGTTTTTTTCGCCACATCGCTGATATTCATCGTTCCCCCTTGACCTTCCCCTTGATGGAAGGTTTAACCTTTATAACTGTAATCAATGTCATTATTGATTCAACCGAAATTACAGGAGTTTAATTATGTCGCAAACTATCGCTTTAACGCTGGAGGGCCTCTCCTGCGGCCACTGCGTAAAACGTGTTAAAGAAAGTCTGGAGCAGCGCCCTGACGTTGAACAGGCGGAAGTGACCATTACCCATGCCGAGGTGACCGGCAGCGCCAGCGCGGCGGATCTTATCGACACCATTAAACAAGCCGGATACGGGGCGACGCTCGACCACCCAAAGGCTGAACCGCTGGCAGAGTCATCACTCCCGTCGGAAGCACTGACAGCGGCGCACCCTGAGCTTCCGGCAGCGGATGACCTGCAAGACAGTCAGCAGTTGCTGTTGAGCGGCATGAGCTGCGCCAGCTGTGTTTCCCGCGTGCAAAAAGCCTTACAGGCCGTACCGGGCGTCACCCAGGCACGGGTCAATCTGGCGGAGCGCTCTGCGCTGGTGATGGGCAGCGCGTCCGCCGCTGAATTAGTGAGCGCGGTGGAAAATGCCGGCTACGGCGCGGAGATCATCGAAGATGATGTTAAACGTCGGGAACGCCAGCAGGAAACCGCCCTTGCGACCTTAAAACGTTTTCGCTGGCAGGCCGTTGTCGCGCTGCTGGTGGGTATCCCGGTGATGGTGTGGGGCATGATGGGTGACAATATGATGGTCACCGATGCCAACCGCACCCTGTGGCTGGTCATTGGTGTCATCACCCTCGCCGTGATGGTATTCGCGGGTGGACATTTTTACCGTAGCGCCTGGAAAAGCCTGTTGAACCGCACCGCCACCATGGACACGCTGGTAGCGCTGGGGACGGGCGTGGCGTGGCTCTATTCGATGACCGTCAACCTCTGGCCGCATGCCTTCCCGATGGAAGCCCGCCACCTCTACTACGAAGCCAGCGCGATGATCATCGGCCTGATTAACCTCGGGCATATGCTGGAAGCCCGGGCGCGGGCGCGCTCGTCAAAAGCGCTGGAACGCCTGCTCGACTTAACGCCGCCGTCAGCGCGGGTGGTCACTGCGGCAGGAGAGAAAACGCTGCCGCTGGCGGAGGTACAGCCCGGCATGATCCTGCGGCTGACCACCGGCGATCGTGTGCCGGTCGACGGCGAGATCGTCCAGGGCGAAGCCTGGCTGGATGAGGCGATGCTCACCGGCGAGCCGGTGCCGCTGCAAAAAAGTCAGGGCGATGCGGTTCATGCCGGGACGGTGATGACCGATGGCAGCGTGCTGTTCAAAGCCAGTGCCGTCGGCAGCCACACCACGCTGTCGCGCATTATTCGCATGGTGCGCCAGGCGCAGAGCAGCAAGCCGGAAATCGGTCAGCTGGCGGATAAAATCTCCGCTATTTTCGTGCCAGTGGTGGTCGCCATTGCGCTGTTCAGCGGCGCGATCTGGTATTTCTTCGGCCCGGCGCCGCAAATCGTTTATACGCTGGTGATCGCCACCACGGTGCTGATCATTGCCTGTCCGTGCGCACTGGGGCTGGCCACGCCGATGTCGATTATCGCTGGCGTCGGGCGCGCCGCTGAATATGGCGTGCTGGTGCGCGATGCCGATGCCCTGCAACGCGGCAGCCAGGTGGATACGCTGGTATTTGATAAAACCGGCACGCTGACGGAAGGCAAACCGCAGGTGGTCGCCGTTACCCTGACCGGCTCTTACGATGAAGGTGAAGTGCTGCGGCTGGCGGCGGCGCTGGAGCAAGGTTCTGGTCATCCGCTGGCCCGCGCGATTGTGGAAAAAGCCGGTGCCGGGGCGCTTCCTGAGGTGCGTGATTTCCGTACCCTCGGCGGGCTGGGCGTCAGCGGTACGGTGGAAGATCGCGCGCTGTTGCTCGGTAATCAGGCGCTGCTTAATCAGCAGCATATTGATACCGCCGCACTTGATGAAGCGATTGCGGTGCAGGCCGCGCAAGGGGCCACCCCGGTGCTGCTGGCGGTGGACGGTAACGCCGTGGCGCTGCTGGCGATCCGCGATCCGCTGCGCGCTGACAGCGTAAATGCGCTGGCGCGTCTGCGTCGCGCCGGTTACCGACTGGTGATGCTCACCGGCGATAACCCGATCACCGCTAAAGCCATTGCGCAGGAAGCCGGGATCGACGAGGTGATCGCCGGAGTACTGCCGGACGGTAAAGCTGATGCAATTAAAAAATTTCAGCAGGAAGGCCGCCAGGTCGCGATGATTGGCGACGGCATTAACGATGCGCCGGCGCTGGCGCAGGCGGAAGTGGGGATCGCCATGGGCGGCGGCAGCGATGTCGCTATCGAAACGGCGGCTATCACGCTGATGCGTCACAGCGTGACGGGCGTGGCGGATGCACTGGATATCTCCAGAGCAACGCTACGCAATATGAAACAAAACCTGCTGGGGGCCTTTATCTATAACTCGCTGGGGATCCCCGTTGCCGCGGGGGTGTTATGGCCGCTCACCGGCTCGCTGTTAAGCCCGGTCGTCGCGGGCGCGGCGATGGCGCTGTCGTCCATTACCGTGGTCAGCAACGCCAACCGTCTGTTGCGCTATAAACCTAAAGCCTGATCCGCCCTCCCTGCCCTCTCGCTGAGAGGGCAGTTATTACACGATTTGCACCCATCTCCCCTGCGCGCTAGCATGGTCCTTTCTTTCGCGGGAGCGTGTATGGGCCTGTTTAGCCGGTTAAAAGTTTGGTTTGACGCACTGCGGGAACCCCGCTACCCGTGGCCCGCGCTTGACGTGACGCTGCCCGGCGGGCGTTATCTGCATCTGGTCGGCAGTATCCACATGGGAACGCGCGACATGGCTCCCCTGCCCGCCGGCTTGCTAAAAAAGCTTCGGCAGGCCAGGGCGCTGATTGTCGAAGCCGATGTCTCCGGTCAGGCGTCGCCGTTTTACGATCTTCCGCCCTGCGCACCGCTGGCTGAACGGCTGACGGAGGCGGAACAGCGCGATCTGGAAGCGCTGTTACAGACGTTATCCCTCTCCCCCACGATGTTTGACGATCAACCGGCCTGGAAAATTGCGCTGGTCTTGCAGGCTACCCAGGCCCAGCGGCTGGGCCTGCGCCCGGACTTTGGCATCGATTATCAGCTGTTACAGGCGGCAAAAGAGGCGGCGTTACCGGTGATGGAACTGGAAGGCACGCAGAATCAAATCGATCTGCTGAGCCAGTTGCCCGACGACGGCAAAGCGCTGCTGCTGGATACGCTCCAGCACTGGCACACTAATGCCCGGCTGTTGCAGGTGATGATTGGCTGGTGGATGAATACGCCGCCGGAGGAGCGGGACGTGGCTCTGCCCTCAACCTTCAGCGAGCCGCTGTATGAGATCCTGATGCATCAGCGTAATCAGGCATGGTGTGAGCATTTACTGGCGTTGCCGCCGGGGCATTATGTGGTGGCGGCAGGCGCGCTGCATTTGTACGGAGAGGGGAATTTGCCGACGCTGTTGCGGCAAAAAAATGGCCAATAATTATATTGGCCCGTCAAAGAGGAATTTCATCATTATTGTAGTTCTGGCGTTAACGCCAGTGCGCGGTAATTGTCGCTCAAAGTTAGCGCTACTGCCAACACTATTGCGCAAGATGGTACTATTTTTGCGCACCCGGCCCGGCGTATGCTGGCTGTGTGAGACCTCAGTGGTAAGAAGGATTTTTATGACACCCGCCGTTAAATTACTGGAAAAAAACAAAGTTACTTTTCAGCTTCACACTTACGATCACGATCCCAGTGAAACGAATTTTGGTGATGAAGTGGTGCGCAAGCTCGGCCTGAATGCCGATCAGGTTTATAAAACGCTGCTGGTGGCGATAAATGGCGACATGAAGCACTTAGCCGTTGCCGTCACGCCGGTGGCCGGACAGCTGGATCTGAAGAAAGTGGCGAAGGCGCTGGGCGCGAAGAAAGTGGATATGGCCGATCCGATGGTGGCGCAGCGCACCACGGGTTATCTGGTGGGCGGCATCAGTCCGTTAGGGCAGAAAAAACGCCTGCCGACACTGATCGACGCGCCGGCACAGCAGTTTGCCACCATCTATGTTTCTGGCGGCAAACGCGGGCTGGATATTGAACTGGCGGCGGCAGATCTGGCGAAGATCCTTGATGCGAAATTCGCCGATATTGCCCGCCGCGAGTAGGCCCCTCACCCCGGCCCTCTCCCCAGGGAGAGGGAGAAAGAGCCGTTCCCTCAGCCCTCCGGGAGAGGGCAAGAGAAAGGATTACTGCCAGACCACCTCGCCTTTCGGCTCAAAGGTCGCGGCATCCAGAGGCGAGTTCTGCTGGATAAACTGCTTGAGCACTTCGGCATCAATAAAACCGGTGTTCACGTAGCCAGGCTTTTCATCAATGCGCGGATAACCATCGCCGCCGGTGGCGTTAAAGCTCAGCGTCGCCATGCGGTAGGTTTTTGCGTCATCAACGGGTTCGCCCTTGATTTTGAGATCGTTAAGCTGGCCGTTGGCTGACGCAAAGCTGACGTTGGCAAACTGCGGATAGGCACCGGAATCCGGCTTCATCTTCGCCACGGCAGTGAGGTAGTCTTTCACCTCTTTTCCGCTCATATCGACATACACCACCAGGTTGCCAAACGGCTGCACTTTCAGCACGTCTTTATAGGTGATATTACCCGCTTCAATGGAATCACGAACGCCGCCGCCACTCATTACCGCGAAATCGGCAGTGGTGCGCGCCATTTGCGCCGCAAGGATCAGATGCGCCATGTTGGTCTGCACAAAACGCACTTTGCTGCGATCGCCTTCCAGACGGGCATTGACGTTACCAATTTTCACATCCAGCTGGGCTTTGCCTTTGTTCTGGAACGGCGTCAGCAAAGAGAGCATCTGCGCATTTTCCGGGATCTCCGGCGTGTAGAGCACGCGTTCACTCTCGCCGTTATCGTAGGTCACTTTTTTCTTCAGGTTGACCGGGATCAGCTGGTAACGCACCATTTTCATTTCGCCGTTGCGGAATTCAAAATCGGCCCGTCCGACGTATTTCCCCCACTCATGCGCCTGCACGATCCAGATGCCATTCTGGCGATCCGGTGCGCACGGCGTTCCCGGCACGTAATCCACCTGTTTTTTGTTTTCCGACGCCATGCACACTGGGTTCTGTGAGTGACCGCCCACAATCATGGTCAGCGCACCGGCAGGCAGGCTGCGCGCCATCTCCACATCACCTGCCGCATTAGATCCGTGCTCACCGTTGTCGTAATGCCCCATATGGGTGGTGGCGATCAGGATGTCCGGCTTTTCGTTGGCATTCAGCTCCTGGATCACCAGCTTCGCTTCTTCAGCGGGTTTGCGGAATTCAATGTCGGTGAAATATTCGGGATTGCCGATTTTTGCCGTGTCATCGGTGGTCAGGCCGATGACCGCAATTTTTAAGTCCTGCCGCTTGAAAATAGCCCAGGGTTTAAACAGCCGTTCGTTGGTGCTTTTCTGATAAATATTGGCGGACAGGAACGGGAACTTAGCCCACTTCTCCTGCTGACGCAGCACGCTGAGAGGATTATCAAACTCATGATTGCCGACGGCCATCGCATCGTAGCCAATCAGATTCATGCCGCGAAAATCGGGTTCGGCATCCTGTAAATCGGATTCCGGCACCCCGGTGTTAATGTCGCCGCCGGAGAGTAACAGTACGCTGCCGCCCTCTGCCGCCACCTCTTTACGAATACCGTCCACCAGCGTTTTTTGCGCCGCCAGACCATATTCACGATAGTCGTTACGCCAGAAATGACCGTGATGATCGTTAGTATGCAGAATGGTGATTTTATAGGTTTTATCTTTTTCGTAGGCCTGAGCCGGTAACGTCGCCAGCCCCAGTGCTGCCAGCATCGCCAGCGCAACGCCCTGCTTTACAAATTTCATGCTTCTCTCCCTGATCATTAACAGACGCAAAAAGTAGCGTGCCCAACGATATTAGACAAATAAGTTTTCAGAATTGCGACTTCCTTCAAACCTTTCGGGCAGGTATGTTAGGCAGATAATTATTAGTCATCTTTATGATAAACACCTGCCCCTTCCACCACTAAAACAAGAAGTGAATTTTATGGCAATAACTGAACCGGCCCCGGCCTTGTCGGGATCGCCTGCGTCGCCGCAGGCGCGTACCTCGTTCGGCATTCTGGGCGCGATCAGCGTCTCCCATTTGCTCAACGATATGCTGCAATCGCTGATCCTTGCGATTTATCCCCTGTTACAGTCTGAATTCTCGCTGACTTTCGTGCAGATCGGTCTGATCACTCTGACCTTCCAGATGGCCTCGTCGCTGCTGCAACCGATAGTCGGGGCTTATACCGATAAACACCCGATGCCGTGGTCATTGCCGATTGGCATGTGCTTTACGCTGAGCGGGCTGGTGCTGCTGGCACTGGCGGGCAGCTTCGGCATGGTACTGCTGGCGGCTGCACTGGTGGGCACCGGATCGTCGGTGTTCCACCCGGAGTCATCCCGCGTGGCACGTATGGCTTCCGGCGGACGTCATGGCCTGGCGCAATCCCTGTTTCAGGTGGGCGGCAACTTTGGCAGCTCACTCGGGCCTTTGCTGGCGGCAGTAGTGATCGCCCCTTACGGTAAAGGTAACGTTGCCTGGTTCGTATTAGCCGCGCTGCTGGCGATTGTGGTCCTGGCGCAGGTGAGCCGCTGGTACGCCGCGCAGCATCGGGTTAACAAAGGCAAACCGGCGGTAAAAATTATCAATCCGTTGCCGCGCAATAAGGTGATCCTCGCCGTTTCCATCCTGTTGATGCTGATTTTCTCGAAATATTTCTATATGGCGAGCATTAGCAGCTATTACACCTTTTATCTGATGGAAAAATTTGGTTTATCGGTGCAAAACGCGCAGTTTCACCTGTTTGCGTTTCTGTTCGCCGTCGCCGCTGGCACCATGATTGGCGGGCCACTGGGGGATAAGATTGGGCGCAAATATGTTATTTGGGGCTCTATCCTCGGCGTTGCGCCTTTCACCCTCGTTTTACCTTATGCATCCCTGTACTGGACCGGTATTTTGACGGTGATCATTGGCTTTATTCTCGCCTCGGCGTTTTCTGCCATCCTGGTCTATGCCCAGGAGCTACTTCCGGGGCGGATCGGCATGGTTTCAGGGCTGTTCTTTGGCTTTGCTTTCGGGATGGGAGGCCTTGGTGCTGCCGTGCTGGGGCTGGTTGCCGACCACACCAGTATCTTTTTGGTCTATAAAATCTGTGCTTTCCTGCCGCTTCTGGGGATCTTAACGATATTCCTGCCCGATAACCGGCATAAAGCGTAATTTACGGGCGACCAAACAGCGATGTGGGTCGCCCGACACTCCCGCCCCATCAGCCTGCCGCGCTCGTGATGCTCAGATCCTCTCTCATCCCACGTTTTTTACCATAGATGGCTCTTTTGACTAAAATTCAACAATTATTCATCAACATAATGGTTAAAATTGTCATAAACTGTAATTCGCGCTTTTGGTTTTCTTAACCAAAAAGGATACACACCTTCACGAAAGGAGATGGGATGCATCACGCCACACCGCTTATCACCACCATTGTCGGCGGCCTTGTGCTCGCTTTTATCCTCGGCATGCTTGCCAACAAACTACGCATTTCGCCTCTGGTGGGCTATTTGTTAGCGGGTGTGTTAGCCGGACCCTTTACCCCAGGCTTCGTTGCCGATACTAAACTTGCACCTGAACTGGCCGAGCTGGGCGTGATCCTGCTGATGTTTGGCGTAGGCCTGCATTTTTCGCTGAAGGATTTGATGGCGGTAAAGTCCATCGCCATACCCGGCGCTATCGCGCAGATTGCGGTAGCAACGTTGCTGGGCATGGCGCTCTCGTCTGTGATGGGCTGGTCACTGATGACCGGTATCGTGTTTGGTTTGTGTCTTTCCACCGCCAGTACGGTGGTGCTGCTGCGCGCCCTTGAGGAGCGGCAGCTTATTGACAGTCAGCGTGGACAAATCGCCATTGGCTGGCTGATCGTTGAAGATTTAGTGATGGTGCTGACGCTGGTGCTGCTGCCTGCGGTGGCGGGTATGATGGAAAAAGGCAACGTCGGCCTCGCCACGCTGGCGCTGGATATGAGTATCACCATCGGTAAGGTGGTGGCGTTTATCGCCATTATGATGCTGGTGGGCCGCCGTCTGGTGCCGTGGATCCTCGCACGCAGCGCGGCGACCGGTTCCCGAGAACTGTTTACGCTCGCTGTGCTGGCGCTGGCCCTCGGTATCGCCTTTGGCGCGGTAGAGTTGTTCGACGTCTCCTTTGCCCTCGGCGCGTTCTTCGCCGGTATGGTGCTCAACGAATCCGAACTCAGCCACCGGGCCGCTCATGATACGCTGCCGTTGCGTGACGCCTTCGCGGTGCTGTTCTTTGTTTCGGTCGGTATGCTGTTCGATCCGCTGATCCTGATTGATGAGCCGCTGGCGGTCGTGGGTACGCTGGCGATTATTATCTTCGGTAAATCCGTGGCGGCCTTCTTCCTGGTGCGCCTGTTTGGTCACTCGCCGCGTACGGCGCTGACCATCGCCGCCAGCCTCGCACAAATCGGTGAATTCGCCTTTATCCTCGCGGGACTGGGGATGGCCCTCGATCTGCTGCCACAGACCGGCCAGAATCTGGTGCTGGCCGGGGCGATCCTGTCGATTATGCTGAACCCGATCCTGTTCGCTATCCTGGAAAAATACCTCGATAAAACCGAAACGCTGGAAGAGCAGACGCTGGAAGAAGCCATCGAAGAAGAGAAGCAGATCCCGGTCGACATTTGTAATCATGCGCTGCTGGTGGGCTTTGGTCGCGTCGGCAGCCTGCTGGGTGAAAAGCTGATGGCGCAGGGTATTCCGCTGGTGGTGATCGAAACCTCCCGTTCCCGCGTCGATGAACTGCGCGAGCGCGGCATCCGCGCGGTGCTCGGCAACGCCGCCAATGAAGAGATCATGAATCTGGCGCATCTGGACTGCGCCCGCTGGCTGCTGCTGACCATCCCGAACGGCTACGAAGCCGGGGAAATTGTGGCGACGGCACGAGAGAAGTGCCCGAATATTGAGATCATCGCCCGGGCGCATTATGACGACGAAGTGGATTACATCACTGAACGAGGTGCGAATCAGGTGGTGATGGGCGAGCGTGAAATCGCCCGCACCATGCTGGAACTGCTGGAAACGCCGCCGGCTGGCGAAGTGGTGACCGGGTAAGGATCGCGGCCCCTCTCCCCTGTGAGAGGGGCTATCCGGCCCCCAGTCGTCGTGCAGCCTGTGCAAGACCGGTGAAGATGGCGTCGCTGATATGGGCAGGAAAATGATCTGGCAGTTGCTGCCGGGCAGCAGACAATACCTGTGGCGTTTTATCGTAGAATTCCTTTAACAACTCCCCCATCCGCACTTCACTGAAGCCGCATTTTCTGGCGGTTGCCAGAAAATGACGCGGATAAATTTGCTGCCAGGCATACTTTTTTCCTTTACCGGTTGCGCTTAGCGACATCGCCATTTTGAGATCCTGCTTCGCCAGACCGCGTCCGCCGATCAACGGATAACACGACATAATGTCGTACAGCGGCGTCAGACGGTATCCACCGCCGGGCAACAGGGCAACGGAATAATTTTTTGCATGACCATCACTCGCGGCAAGCAGCCAAAAGAGTATATGACTGCGCATAAAATTTTCACGATCCTGCTGCGCGTTATCCGAGCCCAGTAAGAACTTCATAATCTCGCTGATACCTGGCCCGCCATCGCTCTCATATTTTTTGACGGAAGAAAGACCCAACGCCTGACACATATCCTCCTGCGGCAGACGCGCGATCCAGCTCCCGTCCGCCACATAACGGCGATCAAAACGTTCGACGCATAGTGCCCTGGTATGCGCGGTATGAATAATATCGCAGCGGGGAACATTCAGGCCGTATAGCCGCGCGATAAGCATGCTCAGCCATTCGTTTTCCACGCTTTCCTGCAAATCGAGGGTAAAGCTATGCCCCTGAATCTTTCCCACCGGCAGTTTAAAAATATGTGTCGTCGGCGTGACGCCCTTCGGTAACTGCCACTGCCCGTCATGATGCAACAGCGCCGTTTTTTCCTGCGCGCCAGCAATGGAGATGCGAAAATCAGCGCTCTCGTGGCGGAGATAGGGTGAGGCGCTCAGATAGCCCTTGAGAACTGCATCCAGCGAGGCTTTATCCAGGGTTTCGCCACGTATAGTTCGCAGATCGGACAGGGGTTCTCCCGGAGGCTGAAGAATGAGAGCGCCCACGCAGTCCCGGCCAATCTCGTACAATAGATCGAAGGGTTGCAGTGAGGACGCCTGAAAACGACTGGCGATCCGCTCGCGGATCTCGCGGTTATCAGGCAGCAGATTATCAAAGAAGTTAAACACCACTTCACCTTCATATTTGCTGGCTCGCAGCGGCATTGAAAGCGAAATGGGACGCGCACCGTCCGTTTTTAACCATGCAGGATCATACTGGAAGGTATTGGCACCGCTGGCTTCCTGTAGCAATGCACCGACCAGAAATCCATTCATATAAACGGACAGGCTTTTTATTACCACTCTTCGCCCCATTTTGCCGCCTGCTCATCAGTACCTTTCGGCTGGACATGTAACTCCAGATCCATGGCCGATAAGATCCTGAACAGGGTTTCGATCTGCGTTTTAGCCGGGGAATTTTCGAATTTTGAGACGGTGTCCTGGCGTAAGCCAACGCGCTGCGCTAGTGCTGTTTGCGACTGCTCCTGCCCCTTACGGACATCTTTGAGGTAAATGGCAAGGTGTTCAGGAGAGGTGATTTTCATTGGCGGCGACTCAGATAACGTTATTTAACGGTACCAGCGTGTAGAATGGGTTTTAACGCCGCTGGCGTGTAAAACCCATATTAACGGTAGTCGCGTGTAAAATCAATTTTACCGGCACTAGCGTGTAAAAGCGTGTACCGGTAAAAAGGAGCTGCCATTAACGCTCCCAGTACGCCTCTTCAAGGCTGTCTTCGCGCTCTGGCAGACCGCGGGTCAGGCGTGGAGAGTGCTGGTTCAGGACCTGATAGCTGACGCGGTTAGCGTATTTGCACATCTGCGCCAGCGACGAGTAGCTGAGCCAGGTATAGGTGTGTTTACTGGAGTTCGGCACGTTGGTGCGGTGGAAATTGTTAGCGGTGATATCGTGCAGCAGCGCCGCCAGCGCGCCGTCGCCTGCGCCATTGGTGTTCATAATTTTCTCCGGGCCGCCCATGTAAGGCGCGATGTGAGAGAAAATACGCAGCGGCTGCTGGCAGTCCTGATGGCGCATCGCGCGGCTGAACTCATACTGGTTGAATTCCGGGATCGCGCCCGGCAGCAACGGGTGCTGCGTCTTGCGTTTCGCCTGCTCTTCGGTAAAGCCAGCCATATATAAACCGACCGGACCGGCGGTGCAAAGCACCAGATCCACCCAGTCCAGCGCACTGTTACAGGCCAGCAGCGGATCGCTCTCGCCGGTCAGCGCTTCGGCTTCCTCTTCGTTCATCGCAAGGATCGAGACGTTTTCTTTCAGGAAATCGCGCCACCACTGCGGGTTATCAGCAATAACGTATTTGGTCCCCAGCGTCAGTACTACCGGCACGTTGTGCTTTTTGGCGTATTCCACGGCTTTCATGGTGGCGTCGCGCATCGGCTCGTCCGGTTTGCAGCGCACCAGATAGGAGGTCAGCACCAGCGCAGAGGCTCCGGCAATTACGGCTTCGGGAATGCTCTCCGGGCGTAACTGGTTCATGGCGCCAGGGCTAATTGCAAAGGTACGCTCGCCGGAATCGCTCACCAGCGTAAAGCAGCGCCCTATCGGGCCATCAACGCCCTGCAGGTAGTTTAAATCGGTACGGCTGGAGGTGTTGCACAGATAGCGATAGGCGTAGCCGCCAATCTCGACGTTGCTGCACATCACGCCTAACAGCACCGAGCGGTCATCTGCCAGCACCGAATAGTTGTGCATGGTGTTGCCGATGGTGCCGCCGGCAAACTGGTGCGTGATGAGGTTGTCGCGCATCAGCTCCTGATAGAGGGCTTCTGCTACTTCATCGCTGATCACCAGTGAATGCCCGGCGCTCAGTCCGTAACGTTCAACAAACGCGTCATCCACTTTCGCTTCGATATCCACCAGCGTCTGATCGATACCCACCACCCAGGAGTTACTGGTGTCGCTGACCGGCTGGATTTGCTGCAACAGCGGATCGCGGGCGTTGACGGGGAAGTAGTGTTTGGATTTGCGTTTGCCGGGAAATTTCATAGTCAGTTACAGTGAGGAATTGGGCCGGAAATGGTAGCACATTCGCGGCCCGCTTCGCGATCAACGATAAGGGGCCGTCAGGCTGACCATCATCTCGATATGATCGGTTGTATCATTAAGCGCCGGAATATATTCATATTTTTCGCCACCCGCTTCGAGGAAGAATTCACGGTTCTGCACGGCGATTTCCTCCAGCGTTTCCAGGCAGTCGGCGGCAAAGCCCGGACACAGCACCTGGATATGCTTAACGCCCTTTTCACCGAGCATTTTCAGCGTTTCGTCGGTATAAGGCGTCAGCCACGGCTCACGGCCAAAGCGCGACTGGAAGGTCATCATCACTTTTTCCGGCGGCAGGCCAAGGGCGGATACCACTTCACGGGTGGTATCACGGCAGCGTTGCGGGTAATCATCTCCTTCGTCTGCATAGCGCTGCGGGATCCCGTGGTAGGAGAGCAGCAGCAGATCCGGCTCGCCGTGGACGGCGAAGGATGCGCGAATGCTGTTTACCAGCGCATCGATGTACGCCGAGTTGTCAGCGTAATCGCGAATGAAGGAGACGCCGGAAATGCGGCGTTTCTTCGCCAGTATTCGCGCCAGCTCGTCCCATACGGCGGCCACGGTGGAGCAGGAGTACTGCGGATAGAGCGGCAGTACCACCAGGTGCTGAACGCCCTGAGAAAGCAGCTCGTCCACGGCACTTTCCAGCGACGGTGAACCGTAGCTCATGCCGAGCGCCACCGGCATCTCCGGCAGACGAGCGGCCAGCGCGCGCTGCTGACGACGGCTGTAGACCATCAGCGGGGAGCCCTCTTCCATCCATACGGACTGATAAAGTTTGGCGACGCGTGGTGAGCGGATCGGCAGGATCACGCCGCGCAGCAACGGCCACCACAACAAACGCGGGGCATCGACAACCCGTCGGTCGCTTAAAAACTGCCGCAGATAGCGTTTAACGGCTTTGGATGTGGGTGCATCCGGGGTACCCAGATTCGCCAGCAGGATGCCGGTTTTCGCCTGACTCATTCGCGCCTCTTATCCTTTTAAACGGGCGATAATTGTAGCTGAATTGCAGGTAAACGGAACCAATTGTAGTGAAAGGGGAAACAGAAGGGAGATCCCCGGTGAAACCACCGGGGAAAAGCATTAGCCGAGGATGTTGGCCAGTTCTGCGCGAACGTCGCTTACGGCTTTGGTGCCGTCGACTTTCACGTATTTGGTGTTACCCGCTTCGGCTTCTTTCTGGTAGTAGCCGATCAGCGGTGCGGTCAGCTGATGGTATTCCACCAGACGTTTACGCACGGTTTCTTCCTGATCGTCTTTACGGGTGGTCAGCTCTTCACCGGTCACATCGTCTTTACCTTCCACTTTCGGCGGATTGAATTTGATGTGGTACACACGGCCAGACGCCGCGTGGACGCGACGGCCAACGATACGGTCAACGATCAGTTCGTCAGGCACATCGAATTCCAGCACATAATCCACGTTGATGCCGACTTCTTTCATGGCATCAGCCTGCGGAATGGTACGCGGGAAGCCGTCTAACAGAAAACCGTTGCGGCAATCTTCCTGAGAAATACGTTCTTTAACCAGCGCAATGACCAGCTCATCCGTCACCAGTTTACCGGCGTCCATGATGTCTTTTGCCTGTTTGCCCAGTTCGCTGCCGGATTTAACGGCGGCGCGCAGCATGTCACCTGTGGAAATTTGCGGAATGCCATATTTCTCCATGATGAACTGTGCCTGAGTTCCTTTCCCCGCGCCTGGAGCGCCAAGCAGAATGATACGCATTGCGAAAATCCCCTCAAAGGTTATCAAAATTTTTTAAAAAAGCGCTAAAAGATACCATTATCACGCCGTCGCCTCAAGAAAGGCGCCGGGCGCTGAAACGGTTAATGGGGAATTATAAGAAAAGCGGTAATTCTGGCATAAAAATGCCGGACAGCGCTTACGCTTATCCGGCCTTCAGGTTGATCATCCACACCGGATAAGCGCAGGGGCTTATCCGGCAGGAAATAGCGCCGATCAGGAAACCAGCAGCTGGTTCATACGGCGGATAAACTGGTTCGGATCTTCCAGCGTGCCGCGTTCAGCGAGCAGCGCCTGATCCATTAACAGTTCAACCCACTCTTTAAACTGCGCCTCGTCCTGCGTATCCGCAGCGCGTTTCACCAGTTGGTGATCCGGGTTCAGTTCAAAGATGTATTTCACTTCCGGGACGGCCTGGCCCGCAGCGGCAAACAGCTTCGCCATCTGGGTGCTCATTTCGTCGTTGTCGGTGGTGACAATCGCCGGGGTGTCGGTCAGACGATGCGTCAGACGCACCTCTTTCACACGGTCGCCCAGCAGGGTTTTCACGCGCTCAACAAACGGCTCCAGGGCTTTTTCCGCTTCTTTCGCGGTTTCGTCCACTTCGTCGTTCAGCTTGTCGAGTGACTCGTCAGCTTTGGCGACAGACTGGAACGGCTTGCCGTCGAACTCGGTCAGGTAGCTCATCATCCACTCGTCGATGCGATCAGAGAGCAGCAGTACTTCGATGCCCTTCTTACGCAGCAGCTCCAGGTGCGGGCTGCTCTTCGCGGCCGCATAGCTGTCGGCAGTGATGTAATAGATCTTCTCCTGGCCTTCTTTCATGCGCGACACGTAATCGGTGAGCGACACGGTCTGCTCGGACGAATCGGTGTGCGTGGAGGCAAAGCGCAGCAGTTTGGCGATCGTTTCCTGGTTAGCCGTATCTTCCGCCGGGCCTTCTTTCAGCACCAGACCGAACTGTTTCCAGAAAGTCAGGTATTTTTCAGCATCGTCTTTCGCCAGTTTTTCCAGCATTTGCAGAACGCGCTTGCTCAGTGCGCTGCGCAGGTTGCGGGTAACGTTGCTGTCCTGAAGGATCTCACGGGAAACGTTCAGCGGCAGATCGTTTGAATCGATCAGGCCACGCACGAAGCGCAGGTAGTTCGGCATGAACTGTTCTGCGTCGTCCATGATGAACACGCGCTGCACGTAAAGTTTCAGACCATGCTTGTGATCGCGGTTCCACATGTCAAAAGGCGCGCGGGACGGAATATACAGCAGGCTGGTGTATTCCTGTTTACCTTCAACGCGGTTGTGGCTCCAGGTCAGCGGATCGGTAAAGTCATGGGCGATGTGCTTGTAGAACTCGTTGTACTCGTCGTCTTTGATTTCCGACTTGTTACGGGTCCACAGGGCCTGGGCTTTGTTGATTTTTTCCCAGCTGACGATGGTTTCACCGTCTTTCTCTTCCTGTTTTTCGATTTCTACCGGCAGCGCAATGTGATCGGAGTATTTGCTGATGATAGAGCGCACGCGCCAGTCGTTGAGGAAGTCATCTTCGCCTTCGCGCAGATGTAAGGTGATCTCGGTGCCGCGATCTTCTTTGGTGATATCCGCAACGGTGTAGTCGCCTTCACCCGCGGATTCCCAGAACACGCCGTTTTCAGCGCTGTCGCCAGCCGCGCGGGTGCGCACGGTCACTTTATCGGCCACGATAAATGCCGAGTAGAAGCCGACGCCGAACTGACCGATCAGCTGGCTGTCTTTCGCCTGGTCAGAACCCATGGCTTCGAGGAAAGATTTGGTGCCGGATTTAGCAATCGTACCCAGATGGTCGATAACCTCGTCACGGTTCATACCAATACCGTTGTCGGCAATGGTCAATGTACGCTTCTCTTTATCGAAGGAGACGCGCACGCGCAGCTCACCGTCGCCTTCATAAAGATCGGGATTCGACAACGCGCGAAAGCGCAGTTTGTCTGCCGCGTCCGAGGCGTTAGAGATAAGCTCACGCAGGAAAATTTCTTTGTTGGAATACAGCGAGTGGATCATCAGATGCAGAAGCTGTTTAACCTCTGACTGGAAACCGCGTGTTTCTTGTCCTTTCATCGAAAAAATACCTCAACAATGCCATTTGGTGTTGAGGGTGAAATGGGGATATGCGGGGAAGATTTCAAGCGGGGACAAATAAATGCCCCCACTTTTTTTTACTGATTTTTACTAAAGGTGGATCTTGTGACGCCCGGCCAGCGAGTGCGACAGCGTGGTGCCGTCGACCATCTCCAGCTCGCCGCCCACCGGCACACCGTGGGCGATACGGCTGGCATCAACGCCATACTGCGCGCACAGCTCCGCAATATAGTTGGCGGTCGCCTCCCCTTCCACCGTCGGGTTGGTGGCGAGGATCACCTCTTTCATTTGCTCAGACGACAGCCGTTGCTCAAGCTTATCAAGACCGATGTCGTTCGGCCCGATACCATCGAGCGGCGACAAATGCCCCATCAGCACAAAGTAACGGCCGGAAAACTGTCCGGTCTGCTCAATGGCGTAAATATCCGCCGGACTTTCCACCACGCAGATTTGACCACTTTCCTGACGGCGCGGGTTCGCGCAAATGTTGCACACTTCCTGTTCAGTGAAGGTGCGACACTGGGCGCAATGACCGATTTCGGACATTGCACGCGTCAACGCCTGGGCCAGTCGCATACCGCCGCTGCGATCGCGCTGGAGCAGCGAAAACGCCATACGCTGCGCGGACTTCGGGCCAACGCCCGGCAGACTGCGCAGTGCTTCCATTAGCTGATTTAACAGCGGGCTGGCTTGCATCAGAACGGCATCTTAAAGCCTGGCGGCAACTGCATGCCGGAGGACACGCCCGCCATTTTTTCTTTCTGGGTTTCTTCAATGCGACGCGCCGCATCGTTGAAGGCTGCTGCCACCAGATCTTCCAGCATGTCTTTATCGTCTTCGAGCAGGCTCGGATCGATTTCCACACGACGGCAGTTATGCGCGCCGTTGATGGTGACTTTAACCAGACCTGCGCCGGATTCACCGGTCACTTCCAGCTTCGCGATCTCTTCCTGCATCTGCTGCATTTTTTCTTGCATCTGCTGGGCCTGTTTCATCAGGTTACCCAGACCACCTTTACCAAACATAGGCTTCTCTCTTAGGCTAGGGGTGATTTACCGGTCAGATAAGTCACATTCAGGGTTGACGACAGTCAGCACCGCTGCCTGTCAAATGGGGCGAATACTTTCGTCATCCAGTTCCGCGTCAAAAAAGCGGCGCAGCGTCTGGATATTATTATCCGCGACAATCGACTCACGCGCCTGCGCGAGTTTTTCTTCATAAATCGTCTGCCGCCATTCCAGCGGCGTGCGCACCGACGGATTATCATCTTCAATGATAGTCAGTTCAACTGCTTCGCCGCATAAGCCCGATAGCGCGTCCGTCAGCACTTTGGCTGCACCGGCTGAATTCAGATGGCGCTGGGTCGGACGCAGATGCAGGCAGATGCGATTGCCGTCCTGCTCTTTCCATGCGTTAAGCGCCACCTGCTCCACCAGTTTCGGCAAATTAAGCTGGCTGACCTGCGCCGCCCACGGATCGCGGGCGATGGCTTCTTCCGCCAGTTTTTTCGCCAGCTCCGGCGTTCTTTCATGCTCAAGCGCTTTTTTCAGCGCCTTCGGCGTGGCGACTTCTTCTTTTACCGCTTCGGTGACCGTGGTCGTTTTCCAGCGATAGGCTTCTTTTTTAGCAGGCGGAGCGTCCTGGGCTGATGAGGCGGGACGCGATTGCACGCGTTCGCTCATGGTGGCCAGGCGCTCCAGCGCAGCATTATTCACCGGCCGCGCACGGGTTGTGGCTGCCGGTTCACTCTTTTTTGCTTTGGTTGCTCCCTGCGCACGTAACTGGTTACGCGCCGCCAGCACCTGACTGGTGGTATCCGGTAACGGCGCGTCGCTGTTGACGGGCGGGGGGGCAACGGCATGTTGCTGCGGGGCAACCTGCGTCGGCGTCAGTACGGCTGTAGGGGCCACCGGCGCAAAAGAGTGCCGGGGAACCTGCGGTTCCGGCAGCGGCTGGCGCGGGTGGAACGCCAGCGCGCGCAGCAGCGTCATTTCGACACCCATGCGGCGATCCGGCGCATACGGCAGTTCTTTGCGGCCAATCAGCATCGCCTGGTAGTAGAGCTGGACGTCGGTCGGCGGTACGGTGCGGGCCAGCTCGCGCATACGGTGTTCGATGGCGGCCATGTCGCTGCTCAGGGCGGCGGGCGACAGCTGTACCATGGCGATGCGGTGCAGCAGGGTTTGCATCTCCACCAGCAGGGCTTCCCACTCGACGCCGCGCGCGGCGGCATCGTTGATCAGCGCCATCACGCGTTCGCCGTTGGCATCCACCACCGCTTCAATCAGCGACAGCGCCTGATCATCGTCCAGCGTGCCGAGCATCTGGCTGACGGCCTGCGCGGTCAACTGTCCATCGCCGCTGGCAATCGCCTGATCGGTGAGGCTCAGCGCATCGCGCAGGCTGCCGTCGGCGGCACGCGCCAGCAGTTGCAGTGCACGCGGCTCGTGGGCGATCTTTTCTTCGTCGAGAATATGCTCAAGCTGCTGGCGGATCTGATCGACGTCCAGCGCTTTGAGGTGAAACTGCAGGCAGCGCGATAAGATCGTCACCGGCAGCTTTTGCGGATCGGTGGTCGCCAGCAGGAATTTAACGTGCGCGGGCGGCTCTTCCAGCGTTTTCAGTAACGCGTTAAAGCTGTGACGCGACAGCATGTGCACTTCATCGATCAGGTAGACTTTGAAACGGCCACGGGCTGGCGCGTACTGCACGTTATCCAGCAGGTCGCGGGTATCTTCAACTTTGGTGCGGGAGGCGGCATCGATCTCGATAAGATCGACAAAGCGCCCCTGCTCGATTTCACGGCAGTTATCGCAGACGCCGCACGGCGTGGCGGTGATCCCGGTTTCGCAGTTCAGTCCTTTCGCCAGCAAGCGGGCGATGGACGTTTTTCCCACACCGCGGGTGCCGGAAAAGAGATACGCGTGGTGAATGCGTCCTAAGGATAAGCCGTTCGCCAGGGCGGTCAGCACATGTTCCTGGCCGACAACGTTAGCAAAAGTTTGTGGTCGCCACTTACGGGCTAAGACCTGATAGCTCATTGGCAGGCTCTGCAACGCTGAAAGGTGATTTACGAGGGGTTATGCTAACACAGCAACAGGCTGAATACACTTCATCATGCAAGCCCGCAGGCCCGCATGATGAATGTCGATGACGGCTATTAGTGCCCCGGGAATGGCACCAGGCTAAAACATTTAATCCCCTGTTTTGCAAGGCGTTCTTCACCGCCAATATCAAACAGGTTAATGATAAAGGCCGCGTCGGTCACGTCGCCGCCCAGACGGCGGATCAGCTTAACGGTGGCTTCGATGGTGCCACCGGTCGCCAGCAGATCGTCCACCACCAGCACTTTATCGCCTGGCTTGATGGCATCGACATGGATCTCTAACTGATCGGTGCCGTATTCCAGCTCATAGCTTTCCGCAATGGTTTCACGCGGCAGTTTACGGGGCTTACGCACCGGGACGAAACCAACGCCCAGCGCCAGCGCTACCGGTGCGCCGAACAGGAAGCCACGGGCTTCAGTGCCCACCACTTTGGTGATACCGGCGTCTTTAAAACGCTCAACCAGCAGTTCAATGCTGAGGGCGTAGGCTTTCGGGTCTTCCAGCAAACTGGTGACATCACGGAACAGGATGCCCGGCTTCGGATAATCCTGGATGCTTTTGATGCTGTCTTTTAAATATTCAAGCTGCTGCGCAGTCGCGGTCATGGATTTTTTGCCTGATAGAAACGGTGTTACTCACGGCACGCTGATTAAGGATCAAATGCAACGACTGTTTAACATTTAACCGGGTGTGCCCGTGCTCGAAAACGCTCGAATTTACTGGCTGTACGCGACAAATGCAACACACTTCCGTTCGCGTCACTGATTTTGTTGTTTTTCGTCAACCACCGGGATGCGCCACATAAAAATCAGCAGGCAGGCGAGGATGCACAGCAACAAAATGCGTACCCACATCATCTTTACCAGCCATAATGACAGCGCAAAGGTGATGAGGATCACCGCGATGGCGCGAGGCTTGGCCCCCGGCGGCATAGCGCGGTACTGCTGCCAGTGGCGCAGATAGCCGCCAAACCACGAGCGATACAGTAACCACTGGTGAAATCGTGGTGACGAGCGGGCAAAGCACCAGGCCGCAAGCAGAATAAAGGGCGTCGTGGGTAACAGCGGCAGCACAACACCCAGCGTACCGAGGACTACCGCCAGCCAGCCGATGATGATTAGAATAGTGCGTTGCATGATTGGGATCGTTATCTGATGTTATGGTCACTGTAACACAGGCTTTTAAATTTATGACCGGAGAGACGCGTGAAAACGGTTCGACTTTTACAGACGCTGGCCGATCAGCTGGCGGCATTACGGGCAGAGGTCGCCCCCCTTGCCAGCCACGCTACCGTCAGTGCGCGCTTCGATCGCCAGCTTTTCCGCACTCGCAGCACGCGAATGTCCGCCTGTCTTGAGGAAGCCGAGAGCAATCTTGCCGCGCTTCGTCATGCGGTTGAGAAAGCGCAACTGGCGCAGGTAGGCTGGCTGGCGGAACATCTCAGCGCGCAGATCGCCGCCTTGATGCGTGAAACCGCCACCTGGTCGCTCAGGCAGTGGGATCATGCCTCGCCGGGCATCGCAAAGTGGCAGCGCCGCCGTTTGCAGCATCAGGAGTTTGAGCGCCGCCTGATCGAAATGAAACAGACGCGGGAAGCACGGTACCGCGAGACCGCCGACCCGGAAGCGCAGCAGACGCTGCAACGAGAAATAACAGCGCTGGAAGGCCGGCTGTCCCGCTGCCAGACGGCATTACATCGAATTGAATCCGTGCTGGCACGGATGACCCGCTAAGGAAGATCCCATGTCATTAGAGAACGCCCCGGACGACGTCAAACTGGCAGTTGATTTAATTATGCTGCTGGAAGAACACGCGATCCCACCGGATACAGTGCTGAAAGCGCTGGAGATCGTGCGGCGGGATTTTGAGAAGAAAGTGGCGGCGAACGTAGCCGCAAACTGACCCTCTCCTGGGAGGAAAGGGTCAGTGCGATGGGATCACATCAGGCAATGCCTGGCGCGGCATTATCCCCGTTCAGATCACGCTTAACTTCCAGGCATTCGTCGCCTTTCGCATTGCGCAGATGCACTTCCAGCTGGTTAAAGGCGATGTCGATACCGTTTTCACGGCACAAACGGTCGATGGTACGGTTCAGTTCATCGACGGTGTAGCTGCGGTCACGCAGTTCGCGCACGTAAAGGCGCAGTTCGTGATCCAGCGTGCTCGGTCCAAAGGTGGTGAAGAATACCGCCGGTTCCGGATCGTGCATCACTTTCGGATGGTCCATCGCCGCTTTCAGCAGCACCTCTTTCACCTTATCCAGATCCGAGCCGTAGGCGACGCCGAGGCGCACCACTACACGGGTGATGGTATCGGACAGTGACCAGTTGATCAGCCGCTCGGTTACAAAGGCTTTGTTCGGGATGATCACTTCTTTACGGTCAAAGTCGGTAATAGTGGTGGCACGAATACGGATCTTGCTGACCGTGCCGGAGAAGGTGCCGATAGTGACGGTATCGCCGATACGCACCGGGCGTTCGAACAGAATAATCAAACCCGAAACGAAGTTACCGAAGATCTCCTGCAAACCGAAACCCAGACCTACAGATAACGCGGCGGCAAGCCATTGCAGTTTATCCCACGACACGCCCAGCGAGCCGAAGACCGTCATTGCGCCGGCGGCAATGATCACGTAATTGAGGATCTGCGTGATGGCATAGGATGCGCCCTGGCGCATTTTCAGTCGGGAGAGCACCAGCACTTCCAGCAGACCCGGCAGGTTGCGGATCAACGCCCAGGCGACCACCAGCGCTATCACCGCAAACAGCAGACTGCCCATGGTGACGTTTTTCACCACGTTAACGCCCGCTTCGCTGCCGTTGTAATGCCACAGCGTGATGCTGTCGAGATAGGCGAAAACGGTGATTAAATCTGACCAGATCGCCCAGAAGACCACGCCGAATAGCGCGATCATTACCAGCATGGTGATGCGCAGGGTTTGCTGGTTGATCTGCTCCAGCGCCATGGTCGGCTCTTCCTGCGGCTCGGCCCCTTCTGCGCCCTCTTTCACCAGATTCTGTCGACGCGCCAGCGCGCGACGATAGGCGATACGCCGTGCCGCCACGCTTAAGCCACGCAGTACGGTCTGGTAAAGGAGGTTCCAGATAATCACCAGATAAACGGTTTCGATCCAGCGCCCGGACAGACGCAGCGTGGTATAGAAGTAGCCGGTTGCCGTCAGCACCATCAGCGCCACCGGCACAATCGACAGTACGGTGATAGTGATCAGACGAATGCTGTGGGACTCTTTGTCATGCCAGCTTTCACGGAACATCGGCCAGATCAGCGCGGTGATCACCAGCAGGTTGAGTAAAATGACCACCTGACCGATGACATCATCCATCAGATGCAGCGGCGACAGTTCCGATACCACAGACCAGAAATGCAGCGGCAGGAGCGCCAGACTTAAACGCACAATCTGCCGACGCCAGTGGCTGGTAAGCGCCGCCGGCATATTGAAATGCATGACCGCTACGCCGTCTTTTTCAAGCACTTTCCAGCACAGGCCGAATACCAGCCAGTAAAGCGCCAGTTTTTTACTGAACGCCCACAGCAATTCGCTGACATTAAGCTGCATGGTGAGCAGGATCAGACCGGAGGCGAGGATCAGCAGGCACACCGGCAGCGCACGGATCAAATCGATAAGAATGGCTTTCGGGGTGTGGAGTTGACTGTCATTACGCAGTTGCCCCACTTCATCCGCCAGCCTCGCCTGATACTGCTTCAGCCAGCGCAGACGCCAGCGGATCACGCCGGCGATCAGCAATAGCGGCAAACCGGCAAGCAGAGCGATGGCAACGGCGGGCCAGGCTTTTTCCCAGTTAACGGTGATTTTTGTCGATTTGATCTGATCTTTCAGCGCTTGCGGGAAGGCTTTCAGCCACTCCCAGTCCATAGGTTTGTTGCTGTTGATCCAGAAGATTTGCTGGGTGAGGATTTCCTGTAAGCTTTTGGAAACGCTCATCAACTGCTGCTGATTCACCTGGAGGTTAATCGCCATCATCAGCTGATTTCCCAGCTGTTTGTTCAGCTGATCCAGCAGCTCGCGGCGCATATCCACCACCTGTAGCAGGGCGTCATGCACTTCATCGTTCACTTCGCTCTTGTGACCCTCTTCCAGTTTGGTCACGAAGGCTTCATTCTGGAACAACGCGTCACGCTGCTGGTTGATTTCAAACTGCTCCAGCCGCAAATCCGCGATGCGGTTGGTCATATCTTCCAGCTCATCTGCCGACGGCAACGTCTGTTGCTGCTGGTAGAGAATGCGCGATAACAGCAGGCTGCCTTTCAGCACCGCGATCTGCTCTTTGACATTACGCTCGGATTGCAGGGCGCGATCGAGCCAGTTTTTGACTTTGATATTTTGCTGCACCAGCGCGTTGCCGCTTTCGGTGGCGTTGATCAGCCGCTGACTGAGCTGATGGTTAACATCCAGCTCCTGCTTGACCAGCGGGTTGGCCTGAATACGCGTGGTTTCGTCCGGATTGACCGCTTCCTGCGCCGTTTTCTCGGTAAGCGTCAGGCGTTTATTGTTAACCGCATCCTGTAGCAGTTGCAGTTGGTGCTCGAGCAAATTGCTGTTGGCGGTGACATAGTCGCGCTGTTTTTGCAGCGTATCCTGTAGCGTGGTGTTGCCTTCAAGGCTTTTCCGCTGTTGCTCAATCTGCGCGTTCAGCAGCGCCTGCTGCGCCATTAATAACGTTTGCTGGGTGGGACGCAGCGCGCCTTCGCCGGTCATGGTGCCGTTCAGGCGGTTGCGGATCTGCTGCAACTGCTGCGACGCCGCATACATGGCGTTCTGCACGCGCTCCGGTTGCGTCTGCAAAGAGACCAGTTGGCTGTTATAGGTGGAGAGATCGTTTTGTGCCGCCTGCAAATCATCCAGCACCTGGGCGACGCGGGACTCCAGCTGGCGCAGGGAGAGCGCGGCCAGCGTTTTACGCGTTTCGTCGTCGTTATCTTTATCGTTTAACGCATTCAGCCCTTCGGTGGCCTCGCGGAGTTTTTCCGGTGCCTGGGCCACTTTCTGTTTGAGCAGCGCTGTTTCCTGTTTGATACGTTCTATTTTATCGAGCGTATCCAGGGTTTCGGTCAGATCTTCAATGACCAGTTTATCCTGCGGGCTGTGCGTTTTTTGCTTGTTGAGCGCATCCAGCTGGCTTTGGGTTTCGGCACGGGTTGGCAAGTCGGATGCGGTCTGGGCCGCGTTTACCGTCGTGCAAAAAGACGCGACGAATAAACACAGCGCAAAGGCAAACGCTGAAATCGGGTTTTGCGGGCGTATAGTGTGCAGCATAATTTTGCGTGAATGTGTTCTTAACAGGAAAGTGGCCGGAAATAGCCTGGCACGGAGAATATCACGCCCGCCAGCGACTACCTAGCGGCGCGCGACGCCTCCAGGATAAATCCTGGCGGCTGGCCTTCTGTCTTAAGCGGGTTGCGCGCCGGATGATGAACACATCGTCGGACAGAACTGGAACATCTCCAGTAAAATCGCCACGTAATCCCGCGCTTCTTTCTTGAGATCAAAGGATTGCGGCGCCAGCAGCCAGTTCTCCATAATGCCGGAGATATAGCTGCGCATCAGGATGGCCGCCCGACGGGTGAGCAGGTTAGCCGGTAACATCTTCGCTTGCATACAGCGTTTGAGCGCCAGCTCAATTCTGTCGTAACTTTCGAGGCATAAACTGCGTTGTGCCTGTTGCACAATTGCCATTTCACCGACAAACTCACACTTGTGATAAATGATTTCCATCATTAGCCGACGGCGCTCTTCGATAACCGTCGCCTCAAGTATATAGACCAGAAGTTCCCGTAAAACGGAAAGTGGATCGTCGGGGAATTTTGCCTGATACTCAAGCTCAAGATCGCTAATGCTGGATTCTGACAGTTCCCAAATTTCACCAAATAAGTCCGACTTATTTTTAAAGTGCCAATAAATCGCGCCGCGAGTTACACCCGCCGCCTGCGCAATTTCAGCCAGCGAGGTTGAAGAGACTCCCTGCTGAGAGAACAATCGCATTGCCACGTCAAGAATGTGCTGGCGTGTTTCTAAGGCTTGTTGTTTGGTTTTTCGTGCCATATGTAGGTGATTTTACAGGAGTCAGATTTACATACATTTATGAATGTATGTAACATAGCATGACCAGAATATAAACGCAGCAATGGGTTTGTGGACGCTTGATCCATTGATCAATTTGAAATCGGATACTCGAGGTTTACCTATGAACAAAAACAGAGGGTTCACGCCTCTGGCGGTCGTTCTGATGCTTTCAGGCAGCTTAGCGCTTACAGGATGTGATGATAAATCAGCTCAGCAACAAGGAGCAGGACAGCAGGCGCCAGAAGTTGGGATTGTGACACTCAAATCTGAACCCCTGCAAATCACGACAGAATTGCCTGGCCGTACCAGCGCGTATCGCATTGCGGAAGTCAGACCTCAGGTCAGCGGCATTATTTTAAAACGTAACTTCACCGAAGGTAGCGATATTAAAGCGGGCGACTCGCTTTATCAGATTGATCCTGCCACCTATCAGGCTTCGTATGAGAGCGCCAAAGGCGATCTGGCGAAAGCCCAGGCTGCGGCAAAAATTGCTCAGGTCACCCTTAACCGTTATCAAAAACTGATCGGCACCAACTACATCAGTCAACAGGATCTGGATACCGCTCAGGCGGATGCAATGCAGGCTAATGCCGCCGTGGTCGCAGCGAAAGCCGCTGTTGAAACCGCGCGTATTAACCTCGCCTACACCAAAGTGACCTCCCCTATCAGCGGTCGTATTGGTAAATCCGCCGTCACCGAAGGCGCTCTGGTACAGAACGGTCAAACCACGGCGCTGGCCACCGTGCAGCAGTTAGATCCGATTTACGTGGACGTCACCCAGTCCAGCAACGATTTCCTGCGTCTGAAGCAAGAACTGGAAAACGGCACGCTGAAACAGGAAAACGGCAAAGCGAAAGTGGAACTGATCGCCAGCAATGGTGAAAAACTGCCGCAAACCGGAACCCTGGAGTTCTCCGACGTTACCGTCGATCAGACTACCGGCTCTATCACACTGCGCGCTATTTTCCCGAACCCGAATCAGTCTCTGCTGCCGGGCATGTTCGTGCGTGCACGTCTTGAAGAAGGCGTTAACCCGAATGCGCTGCTGGTACCTCAGCAGGGTGTGACCCGTACGCCGCGCGGCGATGCGAGCGTGATGGTGGTTGGCGAAGGCGACAAAGTTGAACAGCGTCAGATCACGGCCACTCAGGCAATTGGTGATAAATGGCTGGTCACGGATGGTCTGAAAACTGGCGATCGCGTGATTGTTACCGGATTACAAAAAGTTCGTCCTGGCGCTCAGGTAAAAGTGCAGGAAGTGAAGGCTGAGACGAAAGAGCAAGCCGCAGGCGGCGCCCAGTCAGAACAGCCTAAGTCTTAACTTAAACAGGAGCCGTTAAGACATGCCTAATTTCTTTATCGATCGCCCCATATTTGCGTGGGTGTTAGCGATCATCGTCATGCTGGCCGGGGGGCTTGCGATTATGCAGTTGCCGGTAGCGCAATATCCAACGATTGCGCCACCTGCTGTTACTGTTACCGCGAACTACCCTGGCGCTGACGCTAAAACGGTGCAGGATACCGTCACCCAGGTTATCGAACAGAACATGAACGGTATCGATGGCCTGATGTACATGTCCTCAAACAGTGACTCCACCGGTTCGGTGCAGATCACGCTGACCTTCGAATCCGGTACTGATGCAGACATTGCCCAGGTACAGGTGCAGAACAAACTGCAGCTGGCGATGCCGCTTCTGCCGCAGGAAGTGCAGCAACAGGGCGTTAGCGTCCAAAAGTCATCCAGTAGCTTCCTGATGGTTGTCGGGGTAATCAACACCGATGGCTCCATGACGCAGGAAGATATTTCTGACTATGTTGCCGCCAACATGCAGGATCCGATCAGCCGTACCAACGGCGTGGGCGACGTTCAGCTCTTCGGTTCGCAATATGCGATGCGTATCTGGATGGATCCGAACAAACTGAATAACTTCCAGCTGACGCCGGTGGATGTCATCAACGCTATCAAAGCGCAAAACGCCCAGGTAGCAGCCGGTCAGTTAGGCGGTACTCCGCCGGTGAAAGGGCAGCAGTTGAACGCCTCGATCATCGCGCAGACCCGTCTGACCTCTACGGATGAATTCGGTAAGATCCTGCTGAAAGTGAATCCGGATGGCTCGCAGGTGCGTCTGAAAGACGTATCCCGCATTGAGCTGGGCGGTGAAAACTACGACATTATCGCGCGCTTTAACAACCAGCCGGCCTCCGGTCTGGGGATCAAGCTTGCCACCGGTGCGAACGCGCTGGATACGGCAAACGCGGTGCGTGCTGAACTGGCTCGTATGAAAGAGACCTTCCCGGCAGGTCTGGAAATTGTTTATCCGTACGACACCACGCCGTTCGTCAAAATCTCTATTAACGAGGTAGTGAAAACGCTGGTCGAAGCAATCGTGCTGGTATTCATCGTGATGTATCTGTTCTTGCAGAACTTCCGCGCCACGCTGATCCCGACCATTGCTGTACCGGTTGTATTGTTGGGGACCTTCGCGATCCTCTCCGCCTTTGGCTATTCGATAAACACCCTGACGATGTTCGGGATGGTGTTGGCGATAGGCCTGTTGGTGGATGACGCCATCGTGGTGGTGGAAAACGTCGAACGTGTCATGACCGAAGAGGGCCTGCCGCCCAAAGAAGCCACGCGTAAGTCCATGGGCCAGATACAGGGCGCACTGGTCGGTATCGCAATGGTGCTGTCGGCGGTGTTTATTCCGATGGCCTTCTTCGGCGGTTCTACCGGTGCGATCTACCGTCAGTTCTCCATCACTATCGTTTCTGCGATGGCGCTGTCTGTACTGGTAGCCTTGATCCTGACCCCGGCCCTGTGTGCCACCATGCTGAAACCGGTCGCCAAAGGCGATCACGGCGAAGGCAAAAAAGGCTTCTTCGGCTGGTTCAACCGCATGTTTGATAAGAGCACCAACCATTACACCGACAGCATAGGGAACATCCTGCGCAGTACCGGTCGTTATTTGCTGCTCTATATCATCATCGTGGTCGGCATGGCCTATCTGTTCGTACGTCTGCCAAGCTCGTTCCTGCCGGACGAAGATCAGGGCGTGTTCCTGACCATGGTCCAGCTGCCAGCGGGTGCCACGCAGGAGCGTACGCAGAAGGTGCTGGATGAAGTGACTGATTATTACCTGAAAAACGAAAAAGCTAACGTCAACTCCGTGTTTGCGGTTAACGGCTTCGGTTTTGCAGGTCGTGGTCAGAACACCGGTATCGCGTTCGTCTCCCTGAAAGACTGGGGCGATCGTCCGGGCGATGAGAACAAAGTGGAAGCGATCACGGGTCGTGCCATGGGAACCTTCTCGCAGATCAAAGATGCGATGGTCTTCGCCTTTAACCTGCCAGCGATTGTGGAACTCGGTACCGCAACCGGCTTCGACTTCCAGCTGATCGACCAGGGCGGTCTCGGCCACGATAAACTGACCCAGGCGCGTAACCAGCTGCTCGGCGAAATCGCGCAGAAAGGCGATGTGCTGGTCGGTGTTCGTCCTAACGGTCTGGAAGATACGCCGCAGTTTAAAATCGACATTGACCAGGAAAAAGCGCAGGCGCTGGGTGTATCCATTAGCGATATTAATACCACCCTCGGCGCGGCATGGGGCGGCAGTTACGTGAACGACTTCATCGACCGTGGTCGTGTGAAGAAAGTTTACGTGATGTCCGATGCCCAGTACCGTATGTTGCCGGAAGATATTGGCAACTGGTACGTGCGCGGCAGCCAGGGCCAGATGGTGCCACTGAACGCCTTTGCCACCACGCACTGGGAATACGGTTCACCGCGTCTGGAACGCTATAACGGTTTACCGTCAATGGAACTGCTGGGCCAGGCGGCACCGGGTAAGAGTACCGGTGAAGCCATGGCCATGATGGAAGAGCTGGCGAGCAAGCTGCCGGCAGGTATCGGTTACGACTGGACGGGTATGTCCTATCAGGAACGCCTCTCCGGTAACCAGGCCCCTGCCCTGTACGCTATCTCGCTGATTGTGGTCTTCCTCTGTCTGGCAGCGCTGTATGAGAGCTGGTCGATTCCGTTCTCGGTCATGCTGGTTGTACCGCTGGGCGTGCTGGGTGCACTGCTGGCGGCTACCCTGCGTGGTCTGGGTAACGACGTTTACTTCCAGGTGGGCCTGCTGACAACCATTGGCTTGTCGGCGAAGAACGCGATACTGATCGTCGAATTCGCCAAAGATCTGATGGAGAAAGAAGGTAAAGGCCTGATTGAGTCAACGATGGAAGCGGTGCGTATGCGTCTGCGTCCTATCCTGATGACCTCGCTGGCGTTCATCCTCGGCGTTATGCCGCTGGTGATCAGTTCCGGTGCTGGCTCCGGCGCGCAGAACGCCGTAGGTACAGGCGTAATGGGCGGGATGGTCACAGCGACCGTGCTGGCTATCTTCTTTGTGCCGGTGTTCTTTGTGGTGGTTCGCCGCCGCTTCAGCCGCAAATCGGAAGATATTGAGCATTCCCATAAGGTTGAGCACCATTAAGCCATGATGTTTTAGCAAAGGCCGCGCAAGCGGCCTTTTTCTTTTGTGCCGAAAATGATAAAACCGGCTTATTGTCTGTGCGTTTATATTATGCTGTTAAAATAAGTCATATAATTCTTAAGGCTTAAGTCCTCTCTTAAAAGTATTGGTAAAATTCTTAATTATTGTGAGCTTCACTAAGCTGTAGGAATATTCCTAAGTATTTTCCCTGGCCACGCAGGCCACAATAACATCCGACCAGTTAATCACCGTTAACCTAATGAAACCAAAGGATGCATTAAGATAACTGAAGAGTTACCGCGCAAAATGTCAGCAGACGGCGAACGGGAAATAACCCTGAAGGGGGACACAAAAGGTAATAATTGTAATTTTTCGTAATAGCGCCATGAAATCTTATTCAGTCTGGCTTATAGTTAAATTGAGACGTAAGAGCAGCTTACGCGGCAGGTCACAGTGTTGTATCCATCCCGATACGGTGTTCGGTTAGAAAAAAAAGTCACTCAGAAGGGGATGCGTTATGGACGAATACTCGCCAAAAAGGCATGATATTGCGCAGCTGAAATTTCTTTGTGAAACCCTCTACCGTGATTGCCTCGCCAATCTGGAAGAAAGCCACCATGGTTGGGTTAATGATCCAACTTCAGCGATCAATTTGCAGTTAAACGAACTTGTTGAGCATATTGCAACCTTCGCACTTAATTATAAAATTAAGTATAATGAAGATAATAAACTGATTGCCCAAATCGATGAATACCTCGATGACACGTTTATGTTGTTCAGCAGCTATGGCATTAACACAGAAGACTTACAGAAATGGCGCAAATCAGGGAATCGATTGTTTCGCTGTTTCCTCAATGTGAGCAAGGCTAATCCTGTTAGTCTCTCCTGTTAGAACTATTACAAACACAAGGTGAATTTATGTCGGATAAACCATTAACTAAGACTGATTATTTGATGCGTCTGAGACGCTGTCAGACAATTGACACGCTGGAGCGTGTTATTGAAAAAAATAAATATGAGCTTTCGGACCCGGAACTGACGGTGTTTTATTCGGCGGCCGATCATCGCCTGGCAGAACTGACCATGAATAAGCTGTATGACAAAATCCCGTCATCGGTGTGGAAATTTGTCCGTTAATCCTTGTCATGTTTTTTCTGAGGTTATATCGCAACGCTCCTCACCGCAGTTATCTGACGGCTTATCCCGGCGATGAACAGGTAGTGCACATGTGATCACGATCACAAGCCCTCGCGAAGGTATTACCCTTTCCGGCTATCTCACTTTACGGTGTCCACTGTTACGTTTACTGGTGAGATAGCAATGAGCGACGAGAAACAGAAAATGATTGCCGGCCTGCCCTACCGGCCATCCGATGATACCCTGCGCGCCGATCGTCAGCGTGCCCGGGCAATCCTTCACCGTTACAATCACTCCGCCCCGGATGAAAAAGCCGCGCGCAGCGCCATGCTGGCAGAACTGCTTGGCTACAGCGGCAATGCCTATATCGAGCCGAATTTCCGCTGCGACTACGGCTATAACATTGAGGTGGGCAAGAATTTTTACGCCAACTTCGACTGTGTGTTTCTCGACGTCTGCCCGATCCGCATCGGCGATAACGCTATGCTCGCGCCCGGCGTGCATATTTACACCGCCACGCACCCGCTGGACGCCACTGAACGCAACAGCGGCGTGGAGTTTGGGGCGCCGGTGACGATAGGCCATAACGTATGGATTGGCGGACGCGCGGTGATCAACCCTGGCGTCACCATCGGCGATAACGTGGTGATTGGCGCAGGCAGCGTGGTGATCCGTGATGTCCCGTCTGACGTGGTAATTGCCGGAAACCCGGCGCGTATCATCAAAACGCTGACGCCAGGTAGCGTCTGACTGTTATTGTTTTTTGCCGTGTGACTGTTACTTTTTTTCAGACCCGGCGGGCGCGTAAAATAGGCGGTTTCACCTGCACCTCGTCCGAATAAAAAGGGAAATAAATGACCGAGATCCAGCGGCTGCTCATGCAAACCATTGATGAGCTTAATACCCGCGAAAAACGCGACAACCGGCCGCGTTTTAGCATCAGCTTCATCCGCAATCATCCCGGGTTATTTGTCGGTATGTACATCGCCTGGTTTGCCACGCTGGCGGTGATGCTGCAATCCGAAACCCTGGCAGGCTCCGTATGGCTGCTGGTGGTGCTGTTTGCGCTACTTAACGGCTTCTTCTTTTTTGATGTCTATCCGCGCTACCGTTATGAAGATATTGATGTGCTGGATTTCCGCGTCTGCTACAACGGCGAGTGGTACAACACCCGTTTTGTGCCGCAAACGCTGATTGACGATATTCTCAACTCCCCCGCCGTCAGTGAGAAAGAGAAATTACAGCTCCAGCAAATGGTCGCCCGCAAAGGCGCGCTGTCGTTTTATGATGTCTACACCCTGACGCGCAAAGAGGCGGCAAAATAACTGCCGCCCGTTTTCTCATCCCCTTAACGTCTTTTCTTCTTCCCCTGCACCGCTTTAAAGCGCGGGTTTGATTTGCAAATCACGTACACCCGCCCTTTACGGCGAACCAGCTGACAGTCCGGGTGACGTTGCTTTGCACTGCGTAATGAGTTGACGACCTGCATGTTGGGATCCTTTTTGCTGTTGATTGTTTTGTTATAACATAACAAAAGTCTAACGAAGTTACCCGCCGAATACAAGCCGCCTCGCGTTATGCGTTTTCCGCAAAAGCACATGATCCCCCGCGTGTATAAATTAGAAAATAACGTTATTGGTCGCGCTTACGGGCTTCAGGCACTCTGCCTGTACACCAAATGAGAGGACGAAATCATGCACCTGCACTGTTGTTGTACCCGCTCCCGGAACATGAATGGCGCCCCCCCTTTTGCGATAGCCGGAGACCACGATGACCACCTTACCCGTACTGGATTTTTCACAGTTTACCGATCCCGATAGCCGGGATGCTTTTCTTGCACAGCTGCGTCACGCCGCCCACGACGTTGGCTTCTTCTATCTGATCAATCACGGTGTGGACCGCACCCTGCAGGACGCGGTGCAGGCCGAAGCCCGTAAATTCTTTGCCCTGCCCGATGCGCACAAGCAGCAGGTGGCGATGATCCACTCCCCACATTTTCGTGGCTATAACCGCGCCGCCTCCGAGCTGACGCGCGGCCAGCCTGACTGGCGCGAACAGTTCGATATTGGTGCCGAGCGCCCTGCCCTTGAACTCACGCAAAACAGCCCGCGCTGGCGACGTTTGCAGGGGCCGAACCTGTGGCCGCACACTTTACCGACGCTGCGCCCCGCGCTGCTTGCCTGGCAGGATGCGATGACTGAGATGGCGCTGAGCCTGCTGCGTGCGTTTGCACAGGCCCTGCATCTGCCCGCTGACGCTTTCGACAGCCTGTATGGCGAGCAGCCGAACGAACACATCAAGCTGATCCGCTATCCTGGCCAGCAGGAAACGCAAAGCACCCAGGGCGTGGGCGCGCATAAAGATTCTGGATTCCTGAGCTTCCTGTTGCAGGACGCGCAAAAAGGCTTACAGGTGGAAGTGGCACCGAATCACTGGATTGATGCCGAACCGCTGCCCGGCAGTTTTGTGGTCAATATCGGTGAGCTGCTTGAGCTTGCGACCAACGGCTACCTGCGCGCCACCGTGCACCGCGTGGTGTCACCGCCTGCCGGACAGGAGCGCCTGTCGATCGCCTTTTTCCTCGGCGCGCAGCTCGACGCCGTGGTGCCGGTGTATGCCCTGCCGGAGGCGCTGGCGCAGGAAGCCAACGGACCGGAAAGCGATCCGCAGAATCCGCTACTGCGTGACGTGGGCTGGAATTACCTGAAAGGCAGACTGCGATCGCACCCGGACGTCGCAGAGCGTTATTACCGGGATGTGCTGCGCGAACGCAGCGAACAATTCATCGTCTGATCAATAACTCAAAAAGGCCAACATCATGAAACATGCCGCATTTAAACTGGCAGGGGTTGCATTGTCGCTTTCACTGGCGTGGACGTCGGCCCATGCCGAACCGTTGCGTATTGCCGCCGATCCGGTGCCGCACGCTGAAATTCTTAATTACATCAAGAAACTCGATCCGAAGCTGGATCTGAAAGTGGTGGAGCTGACCAGCGGCGTCAACGCCAATGAGCTGTTAGCCAACGGCGATGTCGATGCCAACTACTTCCAGCATGTGCCCTATTTAAAAGATCAGGAGAAAGCGCTCGGTAAAACCTTCGCCGTGGCCGCTACCGTGCACATTGAACCGCTTGGCATCTATTCGCATAAATACAAAGATTTTAAATCGGTGCCGGACAACGCCACGGTGGCGGTGCCGAATAACACCACCAACCTCAGCCGGGCGCTGTTCCTGCTGCAAAGCCAGGGGCTGATCAAGCTCAACGCGAAGTTCACCGATCCGGCCTCGACGCTCGCTACGCCGAAAGATATCGCTGAAAACCCGAAACACCTGAAGATCCTGGAAATTGAATCGCCGCAGATCCCGCGCTCGCTGGATGATGTGGATCTGGCGGTGATCAACGGCAACTACGCGCTGGAAGCCGGGTTGACGCCTGCCAAAGATGCGCTCGGATTAGAGAGCGCCGTGCATAACCCGTATGCCAATATTCTGGTGACGAATCCTCAACTGGCGAACGATCCGCGCATTAAAGAACTGGCGAAAGATCTGAATTCGCCGCAGGTGGCGGCATTTATTCGTAAGCAATACAACGGCTCGGTGATCCCGGTTGCGCCGCAGTCATGATCGTCATTGAAGGGCTGAGTAAAACCTATGCCGGAACCGGCCAACCGGCACTGAACGACGTTTCGCTGACCGTCCCGCAAGGCGCGATCTATGGCATCCTCGGGCGCAGCGGTGCAGGTAAAAGCACCCTGATCCGCTGTCTGAATTTACTGGAGCGGCCCAGCGCGGGCCGCATTCTGGTGAAGGGTCAGGACATCACGCGTTTTGATAAGGCGCAACTGCGCGCGCATCGCCTGCGTACCGGCATGATTTTCCAGCACTTCAATTTACTGCATGCGCGCTCGGTCGCCGACAACATCGCCGTACCGCTGGAGATCGCAGGCGTCCCCAAAGCGCAGCGCGAGGCGCGGGTCAAGGAACTGCTGTCGCTGGTGGATCTGGCGGACAAAGCCGCGGCCTTTCCGTCACAGCTTTCCGGCGGACAAAAGCAGCGTGTCGGCATCGCCCGCGCACTGGCGTCAAAACCGGACGTGCTGTTGTGCGATGAAGCCACCAGCGCGCTCGATCCCGACACCACCGCCGCGATTCTGGCGCTGCTGGCGGAGATCAATCAGCAACTGGGTCTGACCATCGTCCTGATCACCCATCAGCTTGAGGTCGTGAAAAATCTCTGCGATCACGCGGCGCTGCTGGAAAACGGTCAGCTTATCGAAGGCGGCAAAATCGCCGATCTGCTGGCGACGCCCTGGTCGCGGCTGCGTAAATCTCTGCTGCATGACCGCCAGGCGGAGCGGCAATTCCTCGCCCGCCACGGCATTGACGGGAGGTCATTATGCGTAGCATGAGCTGGGAGGATCTCTGGCCACTGCTGCTGGATGGCACGCTGGATACGCTGTACATGGTGGCGCTCGCCGCCTTTTTTACCGTGCTGATTGGTCTGCCCGCCGGGATCCTGCTCTATATCTCCCGCGCGAAGGGTCTGTTGCCGTTGCCGAAACTGAACGCCCTGCTCGGGGCGGTGATCAACGTGGGCCGTTCGCTGCCGTTTATTGTGCTGCTGATCGCGCTGATCCCCTTCACCCGTTTGCTGATCGGCACCACGCTCGGCAGCACCGCGGCGGTAGTTCCCATCACCATTGGTGCCTTTCCGTTTTTTGCCCGTCTGACGGAAAATGCCCTTGATGAAGTGGACCATGGCCGTATCGAAGCCATTCTGTCGATGGGCGGTAACGTCTGGCATGTGATTACCAAAGCGCTGCTGCCGGAGGCGCTGCCCGCGTTGCTGGCGGGGATCACCCTGACGGTGGTGATGCTGATTGGCTTTTCATCAATGGCGGGGGTGATCGGCGGCGGCGGCCTGGGGGATCTGGCGATCCGCTACGGCTATCAGCGCTTTAACGATCAGGTGATGGCCGGCACTGTGATCATTCTGGTGGCGATGGTTCAGGGCGTACAAATGGCGGGGGATCGTCTGGTGCGCCGCCTGGCGCACCGACGTTAATTCAGGCGTCCTGCTGATCTTTACCGACAAGAATCGTCGTTAAGACAAAGGAGAGCACCAGCGCTATCACCACCCCGGCGAGCGCGAACATAAAGTACGGACCGATATAGGCGGGCAGACTGAAAATGCTCGACAGAATATAACCGTACAGGCGCACACCAAAGAAAGCGATAAACGCCGAGGCCAGCGAACTGGCGATGGTCGCGGCGATAAACGCTTTTTTGTAGCGCGTCAGCACGCCGAACAGCGCCGGTTCAGTGATACCCAGCAGCGCGGAGATGCCTGCCGACAAGGTCACCGTGCGGTCCTGGCGATTTTTGCTGAGGCGCCAGATAGCAAAGGTCGAACCGGCAATCGCCATGTTGGCCATAAACATCATCGGCATCAGCATGTCGTAACCGCGATCGCTGAAGTTTTGCAGCGCAATCGGCGTCATCGCGTGGTGCATACCGGTGAGGATCGCCACCGGACGGATCGCCCCGACCACCAGACCCGCAAAGCTCGACGACACGCTGAACAGCCCTTCGATAAACAGCGCCAGCCCTTTCCCCAGATAAATACCGATGGGGCCAATCACCACCAGCGCCGCCAGCGCGCCGAGGAATAACGTAAGCGTCGGGGTAAACACCGTTTTCAGCACGTCCGGCATGATGCTGTCCACCCAGCGGTGGATATAGCTGAGCGCCAGCACCGAGAAAATCACCGGGATCACGCTGGCAGAATAGTTAAACACCGATACCGGAATGGCATTGAGCAACCAGAATGCCGTCACTGCCTCCGGCTGATGGGCCGCCAGCGCTTTCGCCGCTTCAATCAGTGACGGATACATCAGACAAGCCGCCACCGCCGCCGCCAGATATTCATTGGTTTTGAAAATTTTCGCCGCCGAGACCGCGAGGAAGAACGGCAGGAAGTAGAACACGCCGCTGGCAATCAGATCGATCACCACTACGGTATCGCTTTTCGCAGACACCAGCTTGAGGGCGATCAGTCCCGCCAGCAGGCCTTTGATCATCCCGGCACCGGCAATCGCCGGCACTATCGGCCCGAACACACCCGAGACGGTATCCATAAACATCGACACCAGGCTTTTGCGGCCTTTCTGTGCCGGTGCTGCGTCGGTGGTTCGATTGTCGCCGCCGAGCGTGGCCAGCATTTGCTCATACCAGCTGTTCACTTTCGGCCCGATGATGATCTGAAACTGGTCGCTTTGCAGTTGCGCACCGAGCACGCCCGGCAGCTTTTTGATTTCGCCCTGATCGACTTTGTTATCGTCAACGAGATCAAAGCGTAAGCGCGTCATACAGTGCCACACCTTGTTAATATTACCCTCGCCGCCCACCAGACGGATAATATTATTGATGGCGTCTTGCGTTCCCATAAAAGCTCCTGCCGGATGTGTTGTCGTTTTAATATCGGTTACTCATGGTAGGTAAATCACCACAAGAAAACAAACCAATAAAATATGAATTTCGTCACATTTCGCTACCATAAAGCCTTTAAAACCGCCACTTGCGATTAATTGGTCTGGTTTTTAATTAAAATAAATCAAAATATCTGACCAAAAAATTTATAAAAAAAACGGTTTACCTTTTCCGGAAATTCAGGGGATGATAATAGCCATGACGATTTATCTGGCCTGAAAAGGAGTATTCCCTGTGACGCCAACGATTATTCAAAATATCGAATGTTTTATTACCCGCCCTGACCGTCATAACCTGGTTACCGTGCGGGTCACCACCGATAAAGGCATCACAGGACTCGGATGCGCCACCTTTCAACAGCGTCCGCTGGCCGTGAAAACGCTGGTCGACGAATACCTGAAACCGCTGATGGTCGGGCGCGACGCCAACCACATCGAAGATGCCTGGCAGATGATGAACGTCAACGCCTACTGGCGTAACGGGCCGGCGATGAACAACGCCATTTCCGGCGTCGATATGGCGCTGTGGGACATCAAAGGCCAGCTCGCCGGGATGCCGCTGTATCAGTTGCTCGGCGGTAAATCACGCGATGCTATCCCCGCCTATTCCCACGCCAGCGGCGAAACGCTGGACGAACTCTTTGCCGCCGTCGACACACTGGTAGCTCAGGGCTACCGCCACGTGCGCTGCCAGCTCGGCTTTTACGGCGGCACGTCGGCGAATCTGCATACTCCTGACAATCCTGCGCCGGGTGCTTATTTCGATCAGCAGGAGTACATGAGCAACACCGTGGCCATGTTCGCCGCGCTGCGGGAGAAATATGGCTACCAGCTGCATATCCTGCACGACGTGCACGAGCGGCTGTTCCCGCAACAGGCGGTACAGCTGGCCAAACAGCTGGAGCCGTATCAGCCTTATTTTATTGAAGATATTCTGCCGCCTGCGCAAAGCGCGTGGCTTGATCAAGTGCGGGCGCACAGCACCGCGCCGCTGGCGATGGGTGAGCTGTTTAACAACCCGGCGGAGTGGCACGATCTGATCGTCAACCGCCGCATCGACTTTATCCGCTGTCATATCTCGCAGATTGGCGGCATCACCCCGGCGCTGAAGCTGGCGGTGCTGTGTCAGGCCTTTGGCGTGCGTCTTGCCTGGCACGGTCCCGGCGACATGACGCCGATTGGCGTGGCGGTGAATACCCATCTGAATATTCACCTGCATAATGCGGCGATCCAGGAGTTTATTCCGCGCTCCGCCAGCACCGATGCGGTGTTCCCCGGCGCACCGGTGGCAAAAGACGGCTTTGTGTATGCGTCGGACGCGCCAGGCATTGGCGTCGGTTTTGACGAAGAAAAAGCCCTCGCCAGCCCGCTGGTCTATCGCCCGCATGAGTGGACGCAAAGCCGCCTGCCGGACGGCAGCATCCACACGCCTTAACTGCCCCCCTGGCGGAAGGTGAGATTGTCGCGGTTATAAGGAATGATGTAGGTACAGGTGTAATTGATGTCGATAATATCGCTGATCTCATACACCTGGCCGCCTTCCAGAATGCCGCGGTTGCTGATATGCATCGCCGGGCTGCCCTTCTTGCAGCCCAGCAGTACGGCCTGCTCCCGGCTGACGTTCACCGCGCGGTAGGTGGTCAGCAGGTGCGACACCTGGTAGCCTTTGCTCAGCACATACTGCTGCAATGAACGCTCGATCACCTGCTGATTCAGATCCGGGAAATCCGCTACCGGCATGCGCGACACTTCGATCTGCACCGCCTCTTCATCCACAAAGCGCAGGCGGCAAAACTGCCAGATAAAGCTCTCTTCCGGCAGGCCGAAGATCTGCTGCTCGTCGCGGTCGGGCCGTTTTTTGTGCAGACTGATCATGCGAAAGCGGATCTGATCGAAGCGCTTTTCGGTGATCGAGTTGTACACCAGCGGATTGCTGCGCGACTGTTCGTTGATCCAGATCCCCGATCCCTGCACGATGCGCACCACGCCAATGCTGGCGAGTTTTTCCAGCGCCTGGCGAATAGTAAAACGTGAGACGCCGTATTCGGTGGCCAACTGGCGCTCCGGCGGGAGCTTTCGCGGACCCGGCTCACGATTTTGATAAATTTTGCTCAGCAAATCCTGCGTCACAAACTCTTTTTTCTTCATCTGACGCATCCTGCATTATTGTGTTAATTAGCCGTAAGATAAGGCTATCATTCACACGGCGTGTCGAACATCAAAACAGGGATTTTTGATTATGAACAACCGACGGCTTCTCAGCGTCATCACTGGTGTACTGCTCGTGGCGGTGCTGCTCCCCGTTGGGCTGAGTATCTGGGTGGCGCATCGTCAGGCGGAGGAAAATTTTGCCGATGAAATGGGCAATTACGCCTCGCGGGTAGTGATGCGCACGGAAAAGGTCCTTCGCCAGGGCAAAAACGCTCTGAATGAGATCGAAAGCTTCAGCGGACAGCCATGCAGCCAGGAACACCTGCTGGCGATGCGCCGCGTCTCCTACGTGAATCGCTATATTCAGGAAGTGATCTATCTTGACGGCCTCAGGCCGCGCTGCTCCTCCCTGGAAAGCCTCAGCCACGAGGGTCTCTTTCCGCAGGAAACCAAAATCACCCGTGACGGCTACCGCGTCTGGCTCACCGCCCAGAACGACATTGGCCTGCGTCGCACCATGTTGGCACTGGGCCGTCAGCATCATGTGGTGATGATCGATCCCCAGTCGCTGATTGACGTACTGCCGTTTGGTAACTGGTCGATTGATACCGCCATCGTCGGCACCGACAGCGATCGGGTGATCGCCAGCAGTTTTGATTTACCCCCTGCCCTCTGGCAACGGCTGAGGCCGATCGGTGATGGACAGCTGAAAATGCGGGGGGTCATGTACATCGTGAAACATCACCCGCAGCTGGGCGTGGCGATCGTCACCGTCGCGTCCCTCACGCCGCTGGAAAAAAACTGGCACCGTCAACTTGTGATCTGGCTGCCTTTCGGTCTGCTGATGAGCCTGCTGCTGGCGTTATTTTTGCTGCGCTATCTGCGTCGTCTGCAGTCGCCGCGCCAGCGTTTGCTGGATGCCATCAACGCGCGGGATATCGTCGTCAATTACCAGCCTATTGTGGCGCTCAGTAATGGCAGGATCGTCGGTGCAGAAGCCCTTGCCCGCTGGCCGCAAATGGATGGCACCTTTCTCACGCCCGATGTGTTTATTCCGCTGGCTGAGAAAACCGGGCTGATGCCGCGCCTGACGCAACTGATTATCGAAACCGTGTTTGAGGATCTCGGCGTCTGGCTACAACAGCATCCGGAGATGCATATTTCCGTGAACCTCGATCCCGGCGATCTCACCTCCGGCACGCTTCCCGCGTTGCTGCAAGAACAGCTGACCCGCTGGCACTTATCGCCGACGCAAATTGCCCTTGAACTTACCGAGCGCGGTTTTGCCGATCCGGAGATCAGCGCCCCGGCCATCGACGCGCTGCGCAAAGCCGGACACGCCATTTATATTGACGACTTCGGCACCGGCTATTCCAGCCTCAGCTACCTGCAAAACCTGCACGTCGATATTCTCAAGATCGACAAATCCTTTGTTGATGCGCTGGACTATAAAAACGTCACGCCGCAGATCATCGACATGGCGAAAGCGCTGGACCTGGCGATGGTGGCGGAAGGTATCGAAACTGACAGCCAGCAGGCATGGCTGCGGCAGCACGGCGTGCAGTTTGGGCAGGGGTGGCTGTACAGCAAAGCGTTGCCGAAAGCGGCGTTTATTCTCTGGGCAGAAGCGAATCTGCGCCTGACGCGATCCGCATAAAAAACGCGGGCAGGAAAGCTGCCCGCGTCATCCGGGGATTAGCGGCGTTGCTGCCAGCTAAAACGATAGTGCACGCGATCCTGCGCGAGAATAAATTCCGGCGATACGCTCGGGCTCCAGGAATCATCCCCGCCAACGCCCATATGGAACGCATCCAGATGCAGCCAGCAGCCCGGCTCCTCGCGCAGCACGTGGTGGTGCGTGGTCGCCTGTAACTGCGTCTGACCGTAGCGGCTGAGGGCAAAGTGGAAATGCCCGCTCAGCTGATGCGCGCCATAGTGCAGTTCACGGGTATCGCAGCGCAGGCCGTTGTCGCCGGGGAAAATGTACGGCGTATGCAGTGCCGCCAGCGGCAGCGTCCAGCGCCCCTGTCGCGCAGCCAGTTTGCGGTCCGGATAGTTTTCATGCGGCCCGAGGCCGAGCCAGCTTACCGACGGCTCCACGTCCGCCAGCTGACAGGTGATGCCGATACGTGCCGGCGGCGGTACGTCAGACGCCACCTCGACGTCCACATCACCATGCAGCACGCCCTGGCTGTCGATGCGCCAGCGCTTATGGCTGATAAACAGTACCTTGCCGTTGGCTTCCCAGCAGTGGCGCGTTTCAATCCAGACGTCGGACGCGGTTCGTTCTGCAGCGCAGTGCAGCAATCGCGGCGTCATAGCGTACATGCCTGCGGCTTTCCAGCGTTCCACCCAGGCATTGGGATCGATGCGCGTGACTTCGCTGACGCCGATATCGTTATCCAGCGGCGCACGGGTGAACCCATCGCGCACCGGCGTGAGCAGCGTCGGCGTATCGCCCTGCCACCACTGCGTCAGCTCGCCGCTTAAGCGGGAAAACTGCCAGCGTTGTGTCTGATGGGTGATGAGATAATCGTCATCGCTGACGGCGAGCGCAGGCGCACTACCACTTACCACCGGCGGTGCGACAAACAGCGGTGCCGGTAAACGCCACTGATCCCAGGCGCAAAGATGCCAGGCCGGTGACCAGGTCGTCGCCTCACGCTGATAAATATCCACGTTCAGCCACACGTCGCCGGGTGCCGCGGTCAGCTGTGGTACATCAAGCGTGATGCGCTGCGTACCTTGCGGCGCAATGTCCAGCGCCTGCTCGCCACTCGCCAGTACATCGCCATCCCGGGCAACCGACCAGTGCAGCACTTCATTATTCGCCGTGCGGAACAGGTATTCACTGGTGATGTCGATGGAAAGCGGCGAGGTGCTCACCAGGCGGAACTGGAAGAACTGCTGGGCGCGCTGGGCTTCATACAGTGCCGGATGCGGGGTGCGGTCCGGGAACACCAGACCGTTCATGCAGAACTGACGATCGTTTGGCATGTCGCCAAAATCGCCGCCGTAGGCCCAGAAGCGCTCGCCGTTGTCGCCGGCTTTCGTCAGCGCCTGATCCACCCAGTCCCACACAAAACCGCCCTGTAAACGCGGGTAGTCACGGAACGCCTGCCAGTATTTGGCGAAGCCGCCAAAGCTGTTACCCATGGCATGTGCGTACTCACACAAAATCAGCGGGCGCTGCTCATCCGGCATACTCAGCCACTTTTTGATCGACCATTTCGGCACCGCCGGGAACGGCTGATCCTGATCCACGCGGGCATACATCGGACAGATAATATCGGTGGCCGCCGTATTCGCGCCGCCGCCTTCATACTGCACCGGACGCGTTGGATCGCTGCTTTTCACCCAGCGATAAAGCGCATCATGGCTGGCACCATGCCCGGACTCATTGCCCAGTGACCAGATGATAATCGACGGATGGTTGCGATCCCGCTGCACCATGCGCGTTACGCGCTCGCTCATCGCCGGGAACCAGCGTGGATCGTCAGACAGACGACGCATCGGCACCATGCCGTGCGTTTCGATATTGGCTTCGTCCACCACGTACAGGCCATAGCGGTCGCACAGGCGATACCACAGCGGATGGTTGGGATAGTGAGAGCAGCGCACGGCGTTAAAGTTATGCTGCTTCATCAGTTCAATGTCCTGACGCATGGTCGCTTCATCAATCGCCTGACCGCGCTCCGGGTGATGCTCATGGCGGTTCACGCCGCGCAACAGCAGCGGTTTACCATTCAGCTTCAGCAGGCCGTTGCTGATCTCGACTTTACGGAAACCCACATCGCAGGCTTCCGTCTCCAGCAGCTTGCCGTCAGCGTCCAGCAGTGACACCACCAGCCGGTAAAGCGCCGGCTCTTCCGCGCTCCACAACTGAGGTTTATCCACCGGTATGCTGATGCTGAGTTTTTCCGCCCAGGCACCGCGCTCATCAATAATCTCGCTGCCCGGCCCCTGGCTGGCCTGGGCAATAATTTCGTCACCGCGCCACAGCGTCAGCGCCACCTGGCAGTCGGCATATTCCCCCGCCAGTTCAACATCCACCACCAGCTGCGCGTGGTTAAAATCGGCATTGAGATGGGTGGCAACCTGGTAATCGGCGATGTGCGTCGCCGGTTTGTGCAGCAGCACCACGTCGCGGAAAATCCCGCTCATGCGCCACATATCCTGATCTTCCAGATAGCTGCCGTCGCACCAGCGCAGCACCATCACCGCCAGTCGGTTAGCGCCAGGTTTAAGCTGCGCGCTGAGATCAAACTCTGCGGGCAGGCGGCTGTCCTGGGAATAGCCGACCCACTCGCCGTTACACCACAGGTAAAATGCGGAATTGACGCCTTCAAAAATAATCCGCGTCTGCCCTTCCGCCAGCCAGCGGGCGTCCATCTCAAATGTGAGCGAGTAACAACCGGTGGGATTTTCCTGCGGGACAAAAGGCGGCGTTACCGGGATCGGGTACGTCACGTTGGTATAGATCGGCGTATCAAAGCCCTGCATCTGCCAGTTGGATGGCACCGGCATGGCGACCGCCTCAGCGAGATCCTGCGTCAGCCACTGTTCCGGCACCGCTTCAGGCGCAGGAAACAGGCTGAATTGCCAGTCGCCATTTAACAGGCGGCGGGACGGGGATGCCGCCTCGCGGGCCGCGTCTGAGGCGTTACGCCAGCTGTTCATCGGCGCGTGGGCTGGCAGTCGGTGCCATTGCGTGACGACCGGATTTTCCCAGTCGCGGCGGGCAATCAAGGTGGATAAAGCAGATGCAGACATAGTAACCTCTGAATTTTGCGAAGCGCTCACAATTACAGTTACCATGCCTGTTTCTTCGTCGCGGGTAAAGGGCGGGATCCGTCAGAAGCGGCACCGATCACAAAAGGATCAGCGCGTCTCCAGCCGTGCGGCCAGGACAGCCAGTTCACTCAGCCGCTGCGCCAGCGTTTTGCCGTCGATGATCTCCCCGCCGGGTGCGGCGGTAGAGCCGCGCACCACCAGCGTCACCGGGCAGCGGGTCTGGCTCAGAGTGGCGCGGTCGGAACCCTCCCCGCTCAGCAACCAGTCGACGCTGCGCTCACCGGCCTCTTTAAAGGCCTGTCGCACGGTGGTTAGCGGCGGTGAAAACCAGGCGCTGTCGGCGGTATCGTCATAGCCCACCAGCGACAACTGCTCCGGCACGCGAATGCCCTTCTCCGCACAGGCGCGGATCGCCCCCAGCGCCATCTGATCGTTCGCCACAAGGATCGCTTCGGTGTGCGGTGCCCGGGCAAGTAGCTGGTGCGTTTTCTCATAGCCGGACGCCGCGCTCCAGTCGCCGTGGGCGTGGGCCACCGGGGCGATCCCGGCGGCGTCCAGCGCCGTCAGCCAGCCTGCGAAACGTGCGCGGGCCGACACCGAGCTTTCCGGGCCGCCCAACAGCGAAATATGTTGATGCCCCAGCGACAGCAGATGCGCCGCGCCCAGGCTTGCGCCCTGAGCGGCATCGAAGACCAGGCTGTTAACCGCCGCCGTCGGGCTGACGTCAAGAAACAGCAGCGGTACGGGCTGCGCCTGCGCCGCCAGTGCTTCGGCATCCTCATCGTCCAGCGGAATATTCACCAGCAGACCGTCGACACGTTGTGACAGCAACTCCTGTAGCGCCGCCTGGCATGCTGCCAGATCGTGACGTTCAACCATCGAAATCAGCGTGCCGCAGCCCGCCTGCCCGGCACGGGTTTTCACCGCCGAGGCGATTTGCGACGGTGCATGGAGTGCCAGATCGGTGGTGATAAGCCCCAGCGTGCGGGTACGTTTACCCGCCAGTTGCTGTGCGCCGCGGTTAGGTATGTAGTGCAGTTCCGCCATGGCACGCTGCACTTTTTCGCGCGTGCGGGTAGAAACGTGTTCCGCCTGATTGATCACGCGGGAGACGGTCTGGTAGGAAACGCCCGCAAGCCGGGCCACATCGTACAGGGTTATCGGTTTCATCACTCACACCGCAACGATCAGAATGGTGTGAGTGTACCTCAATCTATAGCGTGATGTTGTGAGCGCTTCGCATGTTCAGACAACCGGCGTCTGTGGCAGCGGCACCTCTACCGGTTGCGGACGTGGACGAAACCACGGCAGGCAGAGCTGGATCAGCGGGCCAATGGTTAGCGCATACAGCACGGTACCGACGCCAAAAGTGCCTCCCATCGCCCAGCCCAGCAGCAGAACGCTGATTTCAATCGCCGTGCGCACGCTGCGCACCGACCAGCCGGTACGGGCGTTGATACCGGTCATCAGGCCGTCGCGCGGTCCGGAACCGAAGCCTGCGCCAATATACATGCCGGTCGCCAGTGCGTTCACAACGATAGCTGCCACCAGCAACACACTGCGCGCCAGCAGCGATTCCAGCGGCGGCATCAGCGTCAGGGCGGCATCGGCAGCCAGACCAATGACAATGACGTTGCTGATGGTGCCCAGTCCCGGACGCTGACGCAGCGGGATCCACAGCAGCAATACCAGCGCGCCGGTGGCAATCATTACCACGCCGATATCGAGCGACAGCAGCTTGCCGACGCCGAGGTGAAAAACGTTCCACGGATCGGCCCCCAAATTGGCGCGCACAAACATCGCGGTAGACACGCCATAACACATCAGGCCGATATACAACTGGATCAAACGCCGGACCATCGCACACCTCGGTAACTTCGAATCAGGATGACATCTTCGCCATACCTGGCATTATAATTAATGACCAGTTTTGAAAAAGTGGACCGCTATGTCTCCTCGTCGCTCCGGAAGTCAGTCCCTGGTACGCCTGCTCGGCCAGTGGCAACAACCCTCGTCCCGCACGCCTTTATGGCGGCAGCTGGCGCAGGCTTTACGTTTGCTGATCCTCGATGGCCGGCTGGCACTGGATACACGTCTGCCCGGCGAGCGCGAGTTAGCCAGCGCGCTGGGCATCAGCCGCACGACCACCGCCAGCGCCCTGGCGCAACTGCGCGAAGAGGGTTATCTGCTGAGCCGTCAAGGCAGCGGCTCGGTGGTGATCCTGCCGGAGAGCAAACGCGTGGTGCCGACCCGCATGGCGCAGCCGACCGCGCTTGATCTCTCTGCCGCCTCGCTGCCCGCCGGACCGGAGATCCACCAGGCCTATCAGCACGCGCTGACGGCGATGCCGCCGCTGTTGTCCGGCACCGGCTACGATCAGCAGGGTTTACCGGCGCTGCGGGAGGCGATTGCCGGACGTTACACCGCGCGGGGTCTGGAGACACGCCCTGACGAGGTGATGATCGTCAATGGTGCCGTCAGCGGGCTGGCGCTGATCCTGCGGTTGCTGACCGGGCCTGGCGATCGCGTGGTGGTGGATCATCCCACCTATCCGCTGGCAATCGCCGCTATCGAGGGCGCATCCTGCCGTCCGGTGGGCGTGGCCTTACCTTCACATGGCTGGGATGTGGACGGCCTGGCGGCAACCATCGCCCAGACCTCGCCGCGCATCGCTTATCTGATGCCGGATTTCCACAATCCGACCGGGCGTTGTATGGATGCGCCGACGCGGGAAAGCATCGCCCGTCTGGCGGCACGCACGCGCACTACGCTGGTGGTGGATGAAACCATGGTCGATCTGTGGATGGACGCACCGCCGCCACCACCGCTGGCCGCCTTTGATAGCGCTGCACCGATCATTACCCTGGGGTCTGCCAGCAAAAGTTTCTGGGGTGGGCTGCGGGTAGGCTGGATCCGCGCGCCGGCACGCACCATTGCCGCGCTGGTACAGATGCGCGAAACCCTCGATTTGGGCTCGCCCTTACTGGAACAGCTGGCGACCCGCTGGCTGATTGAAAACGGTGACGATTTTCTACCGGCGCGGCGGCAACGGCTGATGGCGCACCGCGACGACTGCGCGGCGCTGTTGCAGGAATTTTTCCCCCGCTGGCAGTGGGCGATGCCGCAGGGTGGCCTGTCATTCTGGGTGGCGCTGCCCGATGCGCTGGCCACGCTATTTGCCACGCACGCAGAAAGCGCCGGTATCAGTCTTGGCACCGGCACACGTTTTGGCTTACAGGGGGCGTTTGATCGCTTTTTGCGGATGCCGTTTTCACAGCCGGATGACGTATTGCGCGAGGCGTTTACGACTCTGCAGCCCATCTGGACGTCGCTGGTCGGTCAGCCGGTGATGCTGCGGCAGCGAAAAGTCATCTGAGAAAATATCGACGAGCCGCAAGGCTCGTCGTAATCATCATCCGTAATGAACATGAGATGGTTGTATTACTTTGTATTTGAGAACAGGATCGCATGTCCGGATGTTATTAAGATGACGTCAGCATGACAGCAAAATGACTACTGTCGCGGGATAGGGAATCCCTTAATTGAAATAATAAAATGCTCGCCATCTTTTTTGATTTTAGCGCCTGCGTCGCACCAGTCGGATGCAATGCGGAAAAACTCATCCGTGCCGACATTCCAGTTCAGACGTACGGTTTTCACATGACCGGATCGCAGTAACTGACAGGCCTCGCCGTAGCTGGCCGCGGTCTTCTGGAGATGTTCTTTCATTTTTTCTTCTTCAGAATTTTTCTCAGGGCTTTGATTTCTTTGGATGTTAAGGGTGAAGCATTGTCTTCTTCGGTATGCTGACTGTCGATATCTTCTTCAGAAACCCCGGTATCGTCGGCTGATTCCAGCGCCAGCAATAATAGTTTTTCCGTGGCCGTGCTCAGGTTTTCATTATTCTCTTCTGCATACTGACGAAGTTTCTCTTTAACTGCCTCGTCAATTTTCACATTTAATACTGCGCTAACCATGCTTATCCCTTACCGATTGAAATACCCACGATTAATCTGCCATGCGTTTATGACACTATAATGACAATAACATTTCATTTACATGACACCATAATAATATGCTGACGGCGGTCACATAACGCAGCGGTAACGGAGGTGCAGAACAATAAGGAGAATTAGCAGGTATAAAACAGGGTGTTATTGCGGAGCAGAATTGGGTGGGGGCCCTGCCAGCTACATCCCGGCACACACGTCATCTGCTCTGGCTGCTTCCTTCCGGATCTGACCTGGTAAACAGAGTAGCGTTGCGGGAGAACCAACAGGGCCCCCATTGAGAGCGTTGTTAACCAACGCGCAGGCGCATTATCCCTGTACACCCCGGCAATTGCAAGCGCGCACCGGTCGTATGCTGGTTTATTGCGCAACCCCCTCTTCACAGCCTGCGGCAGGCTGTTTATCCTGAAGAATCAATACTCAGGAGATGCTATGGATCCGCAGGACTCTTTTCCCCAGCGCGTATGGCAAATTGTCGCTTCGATCCCCGAAGGCTATGTCACCACCTATGGCGACGTCGCGCGCCTTGCCGGATCGCCCCGTGCGGCACGTCAGGTGGGCGGTGTGCTCAAGCGGCTGCCGGAAGGCTCTACCCTGCCCTGGCATCGGGTGGTGAATCGTCACGGCAGCATTTCGCTCAGCGGGCCGGATTTGCAACGGCAGCGGCAGGCCTTACTGGCAGAAGGGGTTCAGGTGTCAGGAGACGGGCAGATTGATTTGCAGCGTTATCGGTGGGTGTACTAAACAAAACAACTGGCCCGGCAGCGCGCGCCGCCGGGCCGTAACGCAATTACATCTGGGTCGGAGCCGGCGTTGAAGACGAAGGTACGACCTGCGTCGGAGACGTAGACGGTACCGTGGTGGTTGACCCACCGCTCTGCTGCAGCGGGATAGCCGTCTGCTGTACCGGTACCAGGTTCAGGTCGATTTTAGTACCGCCCTGGTTAACCGCCGGTTTCACCGTATCGGTGATAAACACCAGTTTATCATTCACGGTAATAGCCGCACTCAGCAGGATACGGGCGTTCGGCTGTACGTCTGCCGGGTTAAACGGCAGCACGAAGCTGAACGGTGCCTGTTTACCCTCGGTACGCACTGCTTTCTGTGCGATAACTTTCGACGGCGCATCGGCCTGTGACGCATCGGCAAGGGTAACGGTCAGTACCGCATCCGGTGGCAGCGCCACTTTCTGACGGATCCAGACAGAGCCAGAAACGTTAGGCTGGGCAATAGTCGACTGTGTAGCATTAATAGACGTATTCGGATTTGGTGCTGGTGTCTGAATATCAGCGCTCTTGTCCGCGCAGGCAGCCAGCGAGACAGCGACTGCAACACCGCTTAACATGTGCACGAGTTTCATTGAGTTCTCCTTATCTTCAATGCACCAGAAGGATTTATTCCTGCCAGAATCAGTGGTTAAAACTGAGATAACGGGAATAAGTGTGGCACATATCACTCATTTCTGCCTGGAAAGAGCCGGTTATTCAGATTATTGCACCCATCGGACCACTGACGATCCTGCGTTATACTTATGCCGAACCCTCCGGTCTGGCGGATTTTATTTTTATTGAGGACACATATGAGTCAAGCGCTGAACAATCTGCTGACATTATTAAATCTGGAAAAAATCGAAGAGGGCCTGTTTCGCGGACAAAGCGAAGATTTAGGGCTTCGTCAGGTGTTTGGCGGGCAGGTTGTGGGGCAGGCGCTGTACGCCGCCAAAGAAACCGTGCCAGCCGATCGCCTGGTGCACTCCTTTCACAGCTATTTCCTGCGCCCCGGCGACAGTGAAAAACCCATTGTTTATGATGTGGAAGTGCTGCGCGATGGCAATAGCTTCAGCGCACGTCGCGTCGCGGCCATTCAGAACGGTAAACCGATTTTCTATATGACCGCCTCCTTCCAGGCCCCGGAGACGGGCTACGAGCATCAGAAAACCATGCCGGGCGCCCCCTCCCCGGATACGCTGAAATCTGAAACGGATATTGCCCGCTCGCTGGCGCATCTGTTGCCGCCGCAGGCTAAAGAGAAGTTTCTCAGCGACAAGCCGCTGGAGATCCGCCCGGTGGAATTCCATAATCCGCTAAAAGGTCATGTTGCCGAACCGACCCGTCAGGTGTGGATCCGTGCTAACGGCCACGTGCCGGACGATCCGCGCGTGCATCAATCGCTGCTGGGCTACGCCTCAGATTTCAACTTCCTGCCTGTGGCGTTACAGCCGCACGGCGTCGGTTTCCTGGAGCGCGGGATGCAGGTCGCCACTATCGACCATTCCATGTGGTTCCATCGTTCGTTCAATATTAATGAGTGGCTGCTGTACAGCGTGGAGAGCACCTCGGCGTCCAGTGCACGCGGCTTTGTACGCGGCGAAATCTATACGCAGGATGGCGTGCTGGTCGCCTCTACGGTTCAGGAAGGGGTAATGCGTAACCATAATACTAATTAATAACACAACAGAACATCCCTCCAATTAAATTGCGAGGGATGTTTTTATTATTAGATCTTCCTTTTACTGCAATAAGTGCTATAAATATCCGTGATTGAGGGTTCTATATATTTATATAGATTATGCATTAACTAAAAAATAATCATGGAAGATATTAATGAAAACAGCCAGATGTTTAATCATTGTCTCATGCTTGCTGCTTTTAACGGCTTGCGGGCTCTCTACTACCGCGAAAGTTAACAAGCATTTAAAATACTCAACAGAGGATATTACATCTGGCGATTACTGCGCTGGATTAAAAAATTTACAACATGCACTACGGACGGCGGAATCCGGACGCCGTCAAAAGCCCATAGAGACAGTGTTACAAAACTTCGTCAGTAATTATAATACCGTAATGCAAAAGGTTGCGCCTTTTAACAGCCAATCAAGTATTGACTCACAACGGCTAAAAGCCGATACCTGGGCCTGCTGGATCCCGGCGATGCAGGAAACCGCCCCCAAAATGAGTGCGTCACTGAAAAGTGGTATTAACCCCGCCTATACTCTCGATCGAATAACGCTTCAGGATGTCACCAAACCGCTTAGCAATGCGTTTCATGAGCGAGCACCCCGGCAAGGTGATAAAAAGCTGAAATTTTACGATCTTTTAATGAGTTATTACTACGACAGCAAGCGTCCAGGCATCATTGATGAAGTGCAAAAAGCGTATGATAATGCGACATGGCATATCATCATTAATAATTCTGGTGAAAAATATATTGAGGGAACACCTATTCTTGCAAATTATATTATCCCGCAAATAAAGCGTTCCATAAAAGTTGAAAACTTAGCAACAATAAAAAGCAACATACCTGCAAGCTATGATTCTAAAAACAACATTTATGACATCCAGCACACTCCTCATAAAACGGGAAATAATGTAATCGTCACGCTGACAGGTACCTCAGCAAATCGCACCTCGCGAGAGTTCATACGAGATGTTCCCGTCGAAAGAACAGCAACAGAACAATATTGTTATGATGTAGATGTGTATTACAGAGATGATGAAGACGAGAAGAAAAAGAGGCCAAAAATCAGGAGAGATACAGAGCGCCGTTGTGACGACCGTACCTATACCTACACAGAAAACACGCAAGAAACAGGAGTTGCTAATTACACGGAATTGAGTGGATTAATGTCAATCAGCATCAATGGCCGCTCTGTGGTAAAAAACCAAACCATCTACGGTGCAGGGCATATGGAAAATACCAGTAAAGACATTGATTATGCGGCCAATGAATTTGCAGCACATGTTTACAGCGTTCTGGAAAGACAAATACAGGCAGCCCATTAAAAAATATACAGGGTTTGCAAGCGCCGGGTGGCGGCTTCGCCTTACCCGGCCTACAAATAAACCAGGCCCGGGAAGCTTGCGCCACCGGGCCTGGTTTAAACGTCAAGGATTAGGCGTTGTAGGCATTCTCGCCGTGGCTGTTCACGTCCAGGCCTTCGCGCTCCTGCTCTTCCGGTACGCGCAGACCAACCGTCATATCCGCCACTTTGTAACCGATAAAGGCGACGACACCTGACCACACCACGGTAATCGCGATGCTTTCCAGCTGTACCAGGACCTGATGCCCCATGGTCACGCCTTCTGCGAAGCCCACGCCGCCCAGTGAAGAGGACGCGAATACGCCGGTCAGGACACAGCCCACGATGCCGCAGACGCCATGCACACCGAACACATCGCACGGATCATCGACACGTAACCAGCGTTTCAGCATGGTCACACCCCACAGACCCGCCAGACCCGCCGCCAGACCAACGATCATTGCGCCGCCGACACCGATATAACCACACGCCGGGGTCACGCCAACCAGGCCGGCAATGGCACCGGAACAGGCGCCCAGCAGGGACGGTTTACCGCGCAGCGCCCACTCACCGAATACCCAGGCCAGAATCGCTGCCGCGGTAGCAACCACGGTGTTGACGAAAGCCAGCGCCGCGATTTCGTTGGCCGCACTCGCGGAACCGGCGTTGAAACCAAACCAGCCGACATAGAGGATCGCGGTACCGATAAATACCATCGGCAGGTTGTGCGGTTTGAACGCTTCTTTACCAAAGCCGACACGTTTGCCCACCAGGTAAGCGCCAACCAGTCCGGCTACCGCAGCGTTAATGTGCACTACCGTGCCACCGGCGAAGTCCAGCGCACCGTGGGAAGCCAGCAGACCGCCGCCCCAGACCATGTGCGCAATCGGCACGTAGGAGAGCGTCATCCACACCACCACGAAGATCAGCACCGCAGAGAAACGAATACGTTCCGCCAGCGCGCCGACAATCAGCCCTACGGTGATACAGGCGAACGATCCCTGGAACGCGACGTGGATATACTGATAGAAGCTGCCCATGAGGGCTTTCAGTTCGATGTTTTTCAGCATCACCCAGTTAAAGTTGCCGAAGAAATTGTTGCCTTCGCCGAACGCCAGCGAGTAGCCATACACCACCCACAGAATACAGACCAGCGCGAAGGTGACGGTCACTTGTGTCAGCATCGACAGCACGTTCTTGCCGCGGATCAGACCGCCGTAGAACAGGGCAATCCCCGGGATCGTCATAAACAGCACCAGCGCGGTGCAGATCATCATAAAGGCATTATCCGCTTTGTCAGCGACAGCCGGGGCGGCGAGCGCCAGTCCCGGAAGCAGAGCCAGCGCGGCGAGTACGGTTTTTAAGGTTGTTTTGCTCATTTTTCCCATCCCTATCACTGTGTGCAGGAGTTACAGCGCCGCTTCGTCGGCTTCGCCGGTACGAATGCGAATGACGCGTTGCAGCTCGGCAACGAAAATTTTGCCGTCGCCAATTTTTCCGGTATAGGCCGCTTTGCTGATCACGTCGATCACCTCATCGAGCTGATCGTCAGCAATCGCCACGTCAATCTTCACTTTCGGCAGGAAGTTAACGCTGTACTCGGCGCCACGGTACAACTCAGCGTGACCTTTCTGACGCCCGAAGCCTTTCACTTCGGTAACGGTCAGCCCCTGAATACCAATTGAAGAGAGCGCTTCACGCACGTCTTCGAGTTTGAATGGCTTAATGACCACGGTAACCAGCTTCATAAAGTTCCTCCAGGCGGAATTCGGTAATGGCGGCAGCTAACATGTGTAAGGTATTGCAAACGCTGTGCCAGAAATAAAAATCAGGCATGGTTCAGGCCGTTACGCCGCATGGCGAGGGAAAAAGGCAAAAGGGAAAAGTGTGACGGCGATTCAGATTGTTCCTGAAAAAGAAAAACGCACCATGCCAGTGCAGGGTGCGTTGCATTTTTGCACCAACAGCGGAAGCTGTCAGTAGGCTGCCTGATAATGGTGCATCAGGCGATAAGCGATTCTTCTTTCGTGGCGGCCGCCAGTTCTTCCCCTGCCAGTTGTAACTGATACATCTGCCAGTAGCGGCCCTGCGCGTTAAGCAACGCCTGATGTGTACCACGCTCTACGGCCTGCCCGCGATGCAGCACCAGAATGGTATCCGCATCGACAATGGTCGACAGCCGGTGGGCAATGACCACCAGCGTAGTCTGCTGACGGATCGCCGCCAGCGCCTGCTGGATAGCCTGCTCGGTGCCGGAGTCGATATTTGCCGTCGCTTCATCGAGGATCAGGATCTGCGGGCTGGCAACCAGTACGCGCGCCAGCGCCAGTAGCTGTTTTTGCCCGACAGAGAGATTGTTCCCCTGCTCACCCAGCCGGGTATGGATCCCCTCGCTCATGCTGCGTGCCAGATCCGCCAGCTGCACGGTTTCCAGCGCCTGCCAGACTTTCTCTTCGCTGATATCGCGCCCAAGGGTGATGTTTTCAAAAAACGATTCTGCCATCACCACCGGATCCTGCTGCACCATCGCCACGCTGTTGCGCAGTGCGTCATGGCTGAGGGTGGGGAGCGGTCGCCCGTCGAGACGGATCTCGCCCTGGGTCAGCGGGTAGTAGCCCATCATCAGGCTGGCGAGCGTACTTTTGCCGCTGCCGGTATGCCCCACCAGCGCCACAAAACTGCGCGACGGGATCGACAGATTAATATCATGCAATACCAGGCGGTCATCGCGATAGGCAAACGACAGGTTTTCGATATCAATGGCGCCGCTTGCCAGAGGCCGATCGTCATTACCATAGGTCTGGCGCGGACGATCCATCAGTTCGAACACGCGCTCCCCCGCCACCACCGCCTGTTGCAGCATCGACTGCTGGGTGGTGAGTTCAATCAGCGGTTCGTTAAGCCGCCCCAGATAGCTGATAAAGGCATACAGCACCCCGACCTGGATCGTGCCGACGGCGGTAAAGCCAAACAGCATTAACAGACCGCAGAGTACCAGCGCCGAAAACAGGCTCAGCAGCGGACGCAGTAAAAAGCCGTCGAGACGCAGGGTCTGCATGCGCGCGGTGTAGTGCGATCGGCTGGCTTCGCCCATCCGTTCACCAAAGCGTGCCTGCTGGCGGAACTGCTGGATCACGCCCATGCCGTTGATCACTTCGTTAAAGCCGTCGTTGATGTCTGCCAGATAGCCGCGCAGACGGCGAACAATAGGCGTGCTGTAGCGCTGATAGAGCGCCATCACCACCATAACCGCCGGGAAAATGGTCACGGCCACCAGCGCCATACGCCAGTCGAGGGTGAACATCGCCACCAGCATTGCGCCGATCAGCGCCGCGCTGCGCAGCACGGTTGCCACCACGGTGACATACAGATCGCGGATCACTTCGGTATCATTGGTGACGCGTGAGATCAGCTGACCGACCGGCTGGGTATCGAAGGCGCTCAGCGGCTGACGCAGCGCCGCGTCCATCACGTCGGTGCGCAGCTGCTGCACCACGCCCACCGCCGCCTCGTTAAACAGCAGCGACTGCGCATAGTGCAGCCCCGCCGCCAGCAGTTGCAGGCCGATATAAGCGACCGCCATCCCCGCCAGCAGGCCCCACGGCAGGTAACTTTTCGCTACCATGTTATCAATGAAATAGCTGATCAGCGCCGGGCCGGAGACTTCGGCGATTGCCGCCACCCACAGCATAACAACGGCGCGGGTCAGGGGTTTACGCCAGGGTTTGCCGTAGACTAACAGCCGTTTGAGCGTTGGCCACAGTTGCCCAAAACTACGCATTGGCACGATCCTCTTTTTCGTCCGGCGCATCATCCAGCGCCGCTTCCAGTTGCTGATAGCGATACATGTCGCGATACCAGCCGGGCTGTTGCGACAGCTGGTCATGATGACCGCGCTGGGCAACGTGTCCTTGCTGCATCACCAGAATCTCACTGGCTTCGGTCAGCGCCGACAGGCGGTGGGCGCTGATGATCACCGTGCGCCCTTCTCCCCACTGCCGCAGGTTATGCAAAATCTCGTGCTCGGTGCGCCCGTCCACGGCGGAGAGCGCATCGTCGAGGATAAGGATCTCGGCATTGAGCAGCAGCGCGCGGGCAATAGAAATACGCTGTTTCTGCCCGCCGGAAAGCATGACGCCACGCTCGCCTACTTCGGTTTCGTACCCCTGCGGCAGGCGCAGAATATCTTCATGGACGCTGGCCAGACGCGCCGCATGTTCAATCTCCTGCTGGGTGGCACCGGGCTTACCGAGGGCGATATTGTTCGCCACGGTATCGGAGAATAAAAACGGCGTCTGATTGACCACCGCGAGGCGGCTGCGCCAGACGTCCAGCTTCAGGCGCGGCAGCGGGATGCCGTGATAGGAAATCTCGCCCTGATCGACATCGAAATGGCGCTGGATCAGCGACAGCAAGGTACTTTTCCCGGCACCGGTTGGCCCGCAGATGCCCAGCATCTGGCCGGGATTGAGCGTGAAATTGACGCCGCTCAGGGTGGCGCTGTCGGTCAGCGGATAGCGGAACTCACGAATGGCCACCGCCAGCTCGCCGCGTCCGTCCGGCAGGGATTCGCTGCCGTCGCTGACCACTGGCGCTTCCGCCAGCATGTCGCGGATACGGGTATAAGCGGCGCTACCGCGCTCGACGATGTTAAACATCCACGCCAGCGCCAGCATCGGCCAGATCATCAGACCCAGGTACATAATAAAGCTGGTGAGTTGCCCGAGGGTTAACGAGCCGTTGACCACCATCCAGCTTCCGCCGCCAATGGCCAGCAGATTCGCCATGCCGATGGCGATATAAATCGTCGGATCAAAGCGCGCGTCCACACGCGCGACTTTCATGTTTTTGCGGCCCGTGTCGGCGGCATCAGCCGCGAACAGCGCCGACTGGCGATCTTCCAGGCCAAAGGCTTTGATCATGCGGATGCTGGTCATGCTCTCCTGGGTACGGTCGTTGAGAGAGGAGAACGCCGCCTGCGCCAGTTTGAAGCGCTCGTGCAGTTGATCGCCGTAGCGCTTGATCACAATCGCCATGATCGGCATCGGCAGCAGCGCCAGCAGGGTGAGCTGCCAGCTGATTTGCGTCGACATCACCACCAGCACCACGCAGCCCATCACCAGCGAATCCACCAGCGTCAGCACCCCTTCCCCGGCGGCAAACACCACGCGATCGACATCATTCGTGGCGCGCGCCATGAGATCGCCGGTGCGGTGGCGCAGGTAAAATTCCGGATGCTGACGGCTAAGCTGGCGGTAAAAATCTTCCCGCAGTTCAACGGCGAGCTGATAGGACGCGCCGAACAGCAGCACGCGCCAGACGTAACGCAGCAGATAGGTGACAATTGCCACCACCACCAGCGTACCGATCCACATCAGCACCCGGCTGGTGGTGTAGTGTTGTTGCGTCACGCCATCGACAACGTAACCCACCACTTTCGGCGGGATAAGCTGCAAAATCGCAATAAAGATAAGCAGGGCTACAGCACCGAGATAGCGTCGCCATTCCCGGCGAAAGTACCAGCTTAATTGAGCAAATAATCGCACGCGGTCACTTCCTGAACGTGATTTTCCGGCGGTAGTGCTTCGGGCCGGGAGAGTTATTCAATGGGTAATGCAGTGGTGAACTTTATCTGTTCCATCGCGAAACTGGAGGTCACATCGGATAACCCCGGTACGCTGTTCACCAGCCGCTTATAGAAGTCATCATAACGTTTCATATCGGCGACCTGAACCCGCAAAAGATAGTCGTATTCGCCGGCCATGCGCCAGAAACCTAACACTTCAGGCAGCGCATTGACCTCGGAGACAAAGCGGCTGTACCAGTCGCTGCTGTGATGCTGGGTTTTGATCAGCACAAAAGCCGTCAGACCGAGGCCCAGCTTTTCGGCATCCAGCAGCGCGACACGCTCTTTGATGATGCCGTCGTCTTCCAGGCGTTTCAGCCGTTTCCAGCAAGGTGTGGTAGTCAGATTAACGGCATCCGCGAGAGCCTGCAAAGACAAGGTGCAGTCGTTTTGCAGCAGAGAAAGCAGCTTTCTGTCAATTTTATCTAGCATCGCCCCCTCCGGGAGAAATTCTTTCTCCTTACAGTCTATTTCAAAGGCTAAAAAGCAACAATTTTTTCCGTGCTTTCCGCTAAGCTGGGCACAAAATGACAAAGGGATCCGCGCCATGAAAAATACCTGGGTTAAACATGCCATCAGTGAAATTAATGCCGATTACCAACGCTCGGCGGATACGCACCTTATCCGTCTGGCGCTGCCGGGTTTTCCGGGCATTCAGCTCTATTTAAAAGATGAAAGCACCCACCCGACCGGCAGCCTGAAGCATCGCCTGGCGCGATCCCTGTTTTTATATGGCTTGTGTAACGGCTGGATCAAAGAAGGCACGCCGATTATTGAGTCGTCCTCCGGCTCCACGGCGGTGTCGGAAGCCTACTTCGCCCGTCTGCTGGGCCTGCCGTTTATCGCCGTGATGCCATCTTGTACGGCAAAACGCAAAATTGAACAGATTGAATTTTACGGCGGACGCTGTCACTTCGTAGAGAGCGCCTGTGAGATCTACGCCGCCTCCGAAATGCTGGCTCAAGAGCTGCGCGGCCATTATATGGATCAGTTTACCTATGCCGAGCGCGCTACCGACTGGCGTGGCAATAACAATATTGCCGACAGTATCTTCCGCCAGATGCAGAGTGAACCCCATCCGGAACCCGCATGGATCGTGATGAGCGCCGGCACGGGCGGCACATCTGCGACCATTGGCCGCTATCTGCGCTGTCAGGGTTACGACACACAGCTGATGGTGGTGGATCCGCAAAACTCGGTATTTCTGGATTACTGGCAAACCCGCGACACCAGCCTGCGCAGCCCGGTAGGCAGTAAAATCGAAGGTATTGGTCGCCCGCGCGTTGAGCCGTCGTTCGTACCTGACGTGGTGGACGAGATGCTGCGGGTGCCGGATGCCGCCAGCGTTGCCACCGCCCAATGGCTTGAAACGCAGTTAGGCCGCAAAGTGGGGGCTTCCACCGGCACGAATATGTGGGGTGCACTGACGCTTGCCGCCAGAATGCGCGACGCCGGCCAGACCGGGTCGATCGTTACTCTGCTGTGCGACAGCGGCGAACGGTATCTCGACACCTATTACAATGCGGATTGGGTGCAGGCCAATATCGGCGATGTGACGCCGTGGAAAGCAGAAATCGCCCGGCTGCTGGCATGAAAAAAGCCGGTTCTAGATTGACCCGGCTTGCTGACAAAGCTCGTTATTCGGGGGAATAAGGAAGATGTGGAGTGGTCAGCCAATGCGTTAAATAGTGCGACACCGCCTGATTCTGACAGTGTCCAATTACCGGTAAATGAGGTAGCGCCGCACGCAATTGCGGCATGGCGTTACCCATGATCATGCCGCGCCCGACGGCGGCGAGCATTTCGTGATCGTTCATCGCGTCGCCAAAAGCCATGCACTCCTCCATGGCGATCCCCAGCCGCTCGCTTAAGATCGCCAGCGCCGCGCCTTTGTTGCACCCCACGGGCAAAACTTCAAGACAGTCAAACGCCGAGAAACAGATGTGCGCACGCTCGCCCAGCTTCTCAAGCAGTTGAACCCGCAAACGTTCAAGATCGTCATGGTCGCCGCAAAAACAGATTTTGGTGACCTCGTGCGGGCTAAGTGCTTTAAGATCCACTACCCGGTATTTAAAACCGCTGTAGATATGGAAATCGAGCAGCATCGGCATCTCTTCCCCGGTCAGCCAGCCGCTGTCGTTAAACACATGCAGACTCGCCTGGGTATCCCACCGGCTGTGGATCACCTGTTCGGCGACATCCGGGCTGAGATCCTGACGGTGCAGCAGTTCGCCTTCCAGCGAGTGAATGCGCGTGCCGTTGCCGGTGATCAGATACGCATCCAGCGTGATCATTCCCAGCAGATGACGCATCTCCAGCGCATGACGCCCGGTGGCGAAGGCCAGCGTAATATCACGGTCGCGCAGGCGACGCAGGGTATCCAGCGTTTGCTCGCCTAAACGGTGGTCAGGCATCAGTAAGGTACCGTCCATATCAAATGCAGCCAGTCGCGCCATGATTCTCTCAATTTTGTGATGCGGAAACTTGTGAACCAGTATTGCGTGAGATATACGGAAGTAATAGTGATTACTTCAGGATATTTGTTCCGGGTTTATGCGCCAGTTAAATCGACTCAATCAGTACCAGCGTCTGTGGCAGTTTTCCGACGGCGAACCGCAGCATGCCAGCGTGGCCGGACTGGCGGAACGCTGTTTTTGTAGCGACCGCCATATGCGCACCCTGCTGCGGCAGATGGAAGCCGCTGGCTGGATCAGCTGGCAGGCGCAGTCCGGACGTGGAAAACGCGGTGTACTGAATTTTCACGTCACGCCGGGATCGCTGCGCAATACTTTACTGGAACAGGCCCTGAATGAAGGGCAGCAGCACAGCGCGCTGGCGCTGGCACAACTGCCGCCGGATGCGCTGCGCAATCTGCTGCATCCTTTTCTGGGCGGCCTGTGGCAAAACGATACGCCCACGCTGCGTATTCCTTACTATCGCCCTCTGGAGCCATTGCATCCGGGTTTTCTCCCGGGACGTGCCGAGCAGCATCTGGCCGGGCAGATCTTTTCCGGCTTAACACGCTTTATTACCGATAACCGCCGACCGCAGAGCGATCTGGCGCACCATTGGGAGGTCTCTGCCGATGGTCTGCGCTGGCGCTTTCATCTGCGCACTACCCTGCACTGGCATAACGGCGACGCGGTGAACGCCCGGCAATTGCAGACGCGTTTGCTGCATTTGCTGACCTTGCCCGATCTGCGCAAGCTGTTTAACAGCGTGGCGGAGATTTCCGTCCCCCATCCGCACTGTTTGCTGTTTACGCTGCATCAGGCGGATCACTGGCTGGCGCACCGGCTGGCCAGCTATGGCAGTCGTCTGGCGCATCCACAGCATCCGCTGGTGGGCACAGGCCCTTTCCGCCTCGTCTCCTTCAGCCCGGAACTGGTGCGCCTGGAAAGCCACGAGCACTACCATCTCAACCACCCGTTGTTAAAAGCGGTGGAATACTGGATCACCCCGCAGCTGTTCGAACAAGATCTGGGCAGCAGTTGCCGCCATCCGGTGCAGATCACCATCGGCAAGCCGGATGAGCTGATCCATTTGCGGCAGGTCAGCAACGGTATCAGTCTCGGCTTTTGTTACCTCGCCCAGCGCATTAGCAGCAAACTGAGTCAGGCACAGGCGCGGCGGCTGGTGCAGATCATCCACCAGAGCGGTCTGTTGCAGACGCTGCCGCTGGATGAAAATCTGATCACCCCGAGCCGGGAACTCTTGCCCGGCTGGGCGATGCCGCAGTGGACAGATGAAAAGGTGGCGCTGCCGGACAAACTGACGCTGCTTTATCACCTGCCGGTGGAACTGCACACCATGGCAGAGGAGCTAAAACGCTATCTTGCTGGCCTGGGCTGTGAGCTGACGGTGATCTTCCATGATGCGAAAAACTGGGATAACTGTACGAGACTGGCCACCGCCGATTTAATGATGGGAGACCGGCTGATCGGCGAAGCGCCGGAATATACCCTTGAACAGTGGTTACGTTGCGATCCGCTGTGGCCCAATCTGTTACCCGCTTCACGCTTTGCGCATCTTCAGGCGACGCTGGATGCGGTACAACGTCAGCCGGATGAACAGGCGCGCTGTGCGGATCTGCAGGATGTATTCAGTGGCTTGATGAACGAGGCGGTACTGACGCCGCTGTTTAACTATCAGTATCAGATCAGCGCGCCGCCTGGCGTGCAGGGTATACGCCTGAACACCCGTGGCTGGTTTGATTTCAGCGAAGCCTGGCTACCCGCGCCGGACAGGTGAGGGCTGGTCGCGCGCTCCCCCAGACGCTACCATAGCCTTTTACTTACAAGCAGGAAGAAATATGAAACGTGCCGTCGTCGTCTTTAGCGGAGGTCAGGACTCCACCACCTGTCTGGTACAGGCGTTACAGCAGTATGACGAAGTTCACTGCGTAACCTTTGATTATGGACAGCGCCATCGTGCTGAGATTGACGTGGCCCGTGAGCTGGCGCTGAAGCTGGGCGCGCTCGCCCACAAAGTGCTGGACGTGACGCTGCTTAATGAACTGGCGGTCAGCAGTCTGACCCGCGACAGCATTCCGGTGCCGGACTATGAGCCGGATGCCAGCGGCATTCCAAATACCTTTGTGCCGGGGCGCAATATTCTGTTTTTAACCCTGACGGCCATTTATGCTTATCAGGTTCAGGCAGAAGCGATCATTACCGGCGTCTGCGAAACGGATTTCTCCGGTTACCCGGACTGCCGCGATGAATTCGTGAAAGCGCTGCACCATGCCGTCAGCCTCGGTATGGCAAAAGATATTCGCTTCGAGACCCCGCTGATGTGGCTCGACAAAGCGGAAACCTGGGCGCTGGCGGATCACTGGGGCAAACTGGAACTGATCCGTAACGAGACCCTGACCTGCTACAACGGGATCAAGGGCGACGGCTGCGGCCAGTGCGCCGCCTGTAATCTGCGCGCCAACGGCCTGCATCATTACCTGGCAGATAAAGCGGGTGTGATGGCGGCGATGAAGAAAAAGACGGGGCTGGCGTAACGCCTGCGTCGGGACCTGCTGCCCGGCGGCGCAAGCTTGCCGGGCCTACAACGGCACAGCATAGCATTGTTACCGTAGGCCGGGTAAGCGAAGCGCCACCCGGCGCAGTGTCAGGATGGCACAACGTTGTAACCGTAGGCCGGGTAAGCGAAGCGCCACCCGGCACCAGCGCCAGCCGTTACCCCATCAATGCCTGTAATTTGTCACGCAACTCCCCTTCCAGCGCCAGCGCCTTCTGGGTTTTCAGGTCGATACAGACAAAGGTGATTTGCGCATCGGCGACCACCTCACCCTCTGGCTCCAGTGTTACCGCCTGACTTAATACGCCGCTCTTACCGTTCAGTTGCTGGATGTGACTGGTGATGGTCAGCAGATCGCCCAGCACGGCCGGGCGGCGATAGTTGATATTGATGTTCACCACCACAAAGGCGATGTTACGGGAGGACATCCACTGAAAGCTGTCGGTGTTTTCCAGTCCATCCCAGCGGGCTTCTTCCAGAAACTCCAGATAGCGGGCATTGTTCACATGCTGGTAAACGTCGATATGAAATCCACGAACTTTGATTTGAGTCTGCATAGCGCCTTAACCTTTTATTTTGTTATAGGAACAGAGGTCATCACTGGTATGACCTCTTTATCCTGGCAAAATTTAGCGACTCCGCAACCCCAAAATCTACAGGGTTAAGCGTTCAAGATTACGTTCCACGAGCGCATTGCCCATTCCCGGCACCTGTTTGAGATCCTCCACCGTCTTAAACGGCCCATATTCTTCCCGATAGCTGACGATCGCCTGCGCTTTTTTCAGCCCTACGCCGTTCATGACGCGCGCCAGTTCTTCAGCAGAGGCAGCGTTAATGCTGACCCTGGTGCTTTCCTCATCGCCGGTTTTTGCCGCCTCCTTTGCCTGGGTGACGTTTTGCGCATCCGGCCTGGCTTCTGTTTTCGTTTGCGTTACTGCGGGCTTAGCAGCTGCGGTGGCTGCAAATGCGCTGTGTGACATGCCTGCACAGGCGAGGCTAAGCGTAATAATGAGAGCGTTGATTCCACGTTTCATGCTGTTATCTCCTTGTTTGTTGACAGCCATCTCACGATAAACAGGCGGCTAACAGGGTGCAAACAGCAACGTGCAGAAATGGAAAAGGCCGCGAAAGCGGCCTTTAAATATTGCACTGGGTTACATAAAGATGCGAGGCGCCTCGCTATTGCTGAGGATCCACGATGCTACCCGTTTTGATTTTTGCTTCTTTACGCAGATTGCTCATCAGCGCTTCGAAGGCGATTTGTGCGTTGTTCTGAGTGATACCCTGCACCATCGCTTTTTTCTGTGCTTCCGGCATAGTGCCCGCTTTCACTTCATCGAGCGCCAGCAGTACCACATTGCCCTGCATGTCGTTAGCAACGCCGTAAGACGGTTTATCTTTGGCTGGCAGTGGCAGCGTAAAGGCGGCCTGGCTCAGCGGATCCTGACCGGTACGGGACAGGGTTTTCGCTTCGCCGAAGCTCAGACCCGCGGCTTTCAGCGCCTCGTCACCTTTACCGGTTTTGAGGGCGGCCAGCAGTTTGTCAGCATCCAGTTTAGCCTGCTGCTGTGCTTTACTGTGCTTAACGATGTCAGTGACCTGGGCTTTTACTTCAGCCAGCGGCTTCACGGCTTCCGGTTTATGTTCGCTGACGCGGATCACGAACGCACGATCGCCATCGACGGTGATAATGTCAGAGTTGCTGCCCGGCGTACCGTTTTCGCCTACCAGGCCACCATTGAAGATAGCATCGGCAACCGGTTTGAAGTTCAGCTCTTCCGGCAGGTTGTTACGACCAAACCAGCCGGTTTCCACCGCTTTCACGCCTGCGGCCTGTTCAGCGCCGGTCAGGGAGACGTTGTCGTTGCTCGCCGCTTCGCTCACTTTCTGCTGTAACGCATAGAAGGCATCAAGGCCTTTTTCCTGCTTCACTTTTGCAGCCAGCTCGTCCCGTACCTCAGCCAGCGGTTTTACTTTCGCCGGTTCAACGTCATCAAGACGCGCCACCAGGAAACCGACGCTGGATTTGATCACGCCAGACAGCTGACCCTTTTCTTTCAGGCCAGCATTTTTGAGTTCATCCGGTGTGGTGGACGCTTCCAGCCAACCCATGTCACCGCCGTTACGGGCTGAGATGATGTCGGAGGATTTCTCTTTCGCCAGCTGTGCGAAGTCTGCGCCTTTATTCAGCGCCTCGAGAACGGCTTTCGCCTCGTCTTCCGTTTTGGTCTGGATCACGCTGTAGCGGTTACGCTGCGGCTGCGTGAACTGATCCTGATGCTGATCGTAGTAGGACTGAATGTCGGCATCGCTGACATCCTGCTGCATGTTGGCGGCATCCAGCTTGATATAGCTGACGCGGAACTGTTCCGGCGCCATAAAGCTGTTTTTGTTCTGCTCGTAGTAGCTGGTGATTTCCTGATCGGTCACCGTCTGCTTCGCTGCCAGCGCATTCACATCGATGGTCGCTTCGCGCACGACGCGCTGTTGCGCCACAAGATTCGCCAGTTCGTCGGTTTCGCCTTTCAGCATGAAATCGGTACCGGCAATGGCATTGATCAGCTGCTGAGACACCATCTGGTTACGCAGCGCCTGCGCATACTGATCGGGCGTCATGCCCAACTGATTCACCAGCGCGTTATAGCGGGTATTGTCAAAGGTGCCGTTATTCTGGAAAGCTTTGGTGGCGAAAATCGCGTTCTTCACCTGCTCATCGCTGATGCCAAGGCCAAGATGGCGGGCATACTGGTCCAGCAGCGCTTCGTCGATAAGACGATCCAGCACCTGCTGACGCATGGTTTTCATGTAATTTTCGTTAGAGGCCAGCTCAGAGAACTGCTCGCCCAGCTGTTGCTGCATACGATTACGTTCGCCTGCAACGGCATTCTCGAATTGTCCGCGGCTGATTTCCTGGCCATTCACTTTTGCGGCATAGCTATCACTGCCGCCAATCAGATAACCACTCACGCCGGTCAGAATGAACGACACGATAATGATCCCGAAAATGATTTTGATCACAACGCTATTAGCCGCCGTGCGTAAATTGTCCATCATGGTGTAGCAACACTCCGCTGTAGATGACTTGAGGTCCCACGCAACACTGCTTATCCTGCCGCCGCGCGCAAACCCGTATTGTGACAAGAAACCGGGGTAAATGTCAGCCCATCAGGGCCGATTAATTGGGCAATCACAAATAAAAAAGGCACATCGGTTGATGCGCCCTTGTACTTTGTCACAATCCCTTTGGAGATCGAGCTTAGTTTACCGCGTCTTTCAGCGCTTTACCTGCGCGGAAACCCGGAACTTTAGCGGCGGCAATGGTGATCTCTTTGCCTGTTTGCGGGTTGCGACCAGTACGGGCAGCACGCTCTTTAACAGCAAAAGTACCAAAACCAACCAGTGCCACGTCGTCCCCTGCCTGCAGAGATTCAGTAACAGAAGCAATTAAAGCATCTAACGCACGTCCAGCCGCAGCTTTAGAGATATCAGCCCCTGCAGCAATTTTGTCTATCAGTTGAGATTTATTCACTCTTCTCTTCCTCTCTTTATAATTTATATCGCACCTGAATCCTTCACAGAGCGACCGCGCAGCAGTTATATCAGGCCTGTCATGCCCTTACAACATCAGTTGATGATGACACATCCAGGCAGCAATCTAAATTAGCTATACAAAAAAAGGCTGGCAAGCCCGAAATGCGCTGCCAGCCTTGTTTTTCTTAGTGCTCTTTGCGCGAGGTCACTATTTTGCGCTGACGACCTGCATGCCTGACGGCTCATTTTGCAGGGCAAGAGTCAGAACTTCCTCAATGCGCTTCACCGGGTGGATCTTCAGATCGGCAATCACGTTGTCCGGAATATCTTCCAGATCGCGTTTGTTTTCGTCCGGGATCAGCACGGTTTTGATGCCGCCGCGGTGTGCCGCCAGCAGTTTTTCTTTCAGACCGCCAATAGGCAGAACCAGACCACGCAGGGTGATTTCACCGGTCATCGCCACATCAGCGCGAACCGGGTTACCGGTCAGACAGGAGACCAGCGCGGTACACATAGCGATACCGGCGCTCGGACCGTCTTTCGGGGTCGCCCCTTCAGGTACGTGCACGTGGATGTCGCGTTTCTCGTAGAAATCCGGGTTGATGCCCAGTTTTTCTGCGCGTGCACGCACCACGGTCAGCGCTGCCTGAATAGATTCCTGCATCACTTCACCCAGCGAGCCGGTGTAGGTCAGCTTACCTTTGCCCGGCACGCAGGCGGTTTCAATGGTCAGCAGATCGCCACCCACTTCCGTCCACGCCAGACCGGTCACCTGGCCGACACGGTTTTCGTCATCGGCACGACCATAGTCGAAACGTTGTACGCCCAGGAACTCGTGCAGGTTATCGCCGGTGATATGGATATGCTTCACGGATTTATCCAGCAGCAGTTGCTTCACTGCTTTACGGCACAGCTTGGAGATTTCACGCTCCAGGCTACGCACACCCGCTTCACGGGTGTAGTAACGGATAATGCCGATTATTGCACTGTCATCAACAGTGATCTCGCCCGGTTTCAGTGCGTTACGCTCAATCTGCTTCGACAGCAGGTGACGCTTCGCGATGTTTAGTTTTTCGTCTTCGGTGTAACCGGAAAGACGGATCACTTCCATACGATCCAGCAGCGGTGCCGGAATGTTCATCGAGTTGGAGGTGGCGACAAACATCACGTCGCTCAGATCGTAATCGACTTCCAGATAGTGATCGCTGAACGCAACGTTCTGTTCCGGATCCAGCACTTCAAGCAGAGCAGACGCCGGATCGCCACGCATGTCCGAGGACATTTTGTCGATCTCATCAAGCAGGAACAGCGGGTTTTTAACGCCCACTTTCGCCATTTTCTGGATCAGTTTGCCCGGCATAGAACCGATATAGGTGCGACGATGTCCGCGGATTTCCGCTTCGTCACGTACCCCGCCCAGTGCCATACGCACATATTTGCGTCCGGTGGCCTGCGCGATAGACTGACCCAAAGAGGTTTTACCCACCCCCGGCGGCCCGACCAGGCACAGGATCGGCCCTTTCAGCTTGTTCACACGGCTCTGCACCGCAAGGTATTCAAGAATGCGGTCTTTCACGCGTTCCAGACCGTAATGGTCTCTATCAAGGATTTCCTGCGCCTGACGCAGGTCTTTCTTCACCTTGCTACGCGCGTTCCACGGTACCTGGATCATCCACTCGATGTAGCCACGTACCACGGTCGCTTCAGCCGACATCGGAGACATCATTTTCAGCTTCTGCAGTTCTGCTTCGGCTTTCTCTTTTGCCTCTTTCGGCATTTTCGCCGCGTCGATCTTACGCTTCAGCGCTTCGTTTTCGTCCGGCGCGTCGTCCATTTCGCCGAGTTCTTTCTGAATGGCTTTCATTTGCTCGTTCAGATAGTACTCGCGCTGGGATTTCTCCATCTGCTTTTTCACGCGGTTACGAATGCGCTTCTCAACCTGCAGCAGATCGATTTCCGATTCCATCATCGCCATCAGATATTCCAGACGTTCGTTCACGTCGGACATCTCTAATACGGACTGTTTGTCCGCGAGTTTCAGCGGCATGTGCGCGGCGATGGTATCAGCCAGACGTGCAGGATCGTCGATGCTGTTCAGCGACGTTAGCACTTCCGGTGGGATTTTTTTGTTGAGCTTGATATAGCCTTCGAACTGGCTGATGGCCGTGCGTACCAGCACTTCCTGCTCGCGCTCGTCAATGGCCGGCGATTCCAGGTACTCCGCTTTCGCAGAGAAGTGTTCGCCGTCGTCAGACAGCGCTGAAATGCGCGCGCGCTGCAAACCTTCGACCAGCACTTTTACGGTGCCGTCCGGCAGTTTGAGCATCTGCAAAATAGAGGCCACGGTCCCGACGGTGAAAAGATCATTTACACCCGGCTCATCCGTTGATGCTTCTTTCTGCGCGACCAGCATGATTTTTTTATCATGATCCATGGCGGCTTCAAGGCAACGGATAGATTTTTCCCGCCCTACAAATAAGGGTATGACCATGTGCGGATAAACCACCACATCGCGCAGCGGCAATACGGGGATTTCAATGCGTTCAGAACGCTCAGGATTCATAGAGCTCTCTCTTAGTTTAGTGTCCGCCAGGTAATCAGGTGGCATGACTGTGCTTCACGCAACCATTAACATGTATGTCAGTATATGGGGATGTTTCCCGGACATTCAACGTCGGGGAACAGGAAAAATAAAAGGGGAGATAAAATCCCCCCTTTTTTATTAACTGACTGTATGTTTTGGCGATTTATTCACCAGAAGCTTGCTGCGCTTCCGGTTTGCCATACATCAGCATCGGTTTGGATTGACCCTGAATGACGGACTCATCGATGACCACTTTCTCGACATCTTCCATGGACGGTAAGTCGTACATGGTGTCGAGCAGTGCGGCTTCAACGATAGAACGCAGGCCACGGGCACCGGTTTTACGCGCCATCGCTTTCTTGGCGATAGCATCCAGCGCTTCGTCACGGAATTCCAGGTCAACACCTTCCAGATTAAACAGCGCCTGATACTGCTTGGTCAGGGCGTTTTTCGGCTCTTTCAGGATCTGGATCAGCGCGTCTTCGCTCAGTTCATTCAGCGTGGCAACAACCGGCAGACGGCCGATGAACTCAGGGATCAGACCAAATTTGATCAGATCTTCCGGCTCCACCTGGGCCAGCAGTTCGCCTTCCTGCGGTTTTTCAGATTTCCCTTTTACCGTCGCGCCAAAACCAATGCCGGAGCCGGTTTCTACACGATGGGAGATCACTTTATCGAGGCCTGCAAACGCGCCGCCACAGATAAAGAGGATCTTGGAGGTATCAACCTGCAGGAACTCCTGCTGCGGATGCTTGCGTCCACCCTGCGGCGGAACAGCAGCAACCGTGCCTTCAATCAGTTTCAACAGCGCCTGCTGCACGCCTTCACCGGAAACGTCACGGGTGATGGACGGGTTGTCAGACTTACGAGAAATCTTGTCGATTTCATCGATATAGACGATGCCACGCTGCGCTTTTTGCACGTCGTAGTCACATTTTTGCAGCAGTTTCTGGATGATGTTTTCCACATCTTCACCCACGTAACCGGCTTCGGTCAGGGTGGTGGCATCCGCCATCGTGAACGGCACATCCAGCAGGCGTGCCAGCGTTTCGGCCAGCAGGGTTTTACCGGAACCGGTTGGGCCGATCAGCAGAATGTTACTTTTGCCGAGCTCAACACCGTTGCTGGTATCCCCATTGCGCAGACGTTTGTAGTGGTTGTAAACCGCCACGGCCAGCACTTTTTTGGCCTGTTCCTGACCAATAACATAATCATCCAGATGATGACGAATTTCGTGCGGCGTCGGCAGCGCGCTACGCTCGCGATGCGGCGCAACTTCTTTGATCTCTTCGCGAATGATGTCATTACACAGATCAACACATTCGTCGCAGATATACACGGACGGCCCGGCAATCAGCTTGCGCACTTCATGCTGGCTTTTGCCGCAAAAAGAGCAATACAACAGTTTGCCCGAACCATCTTTGCGTTTATCTGTCATGAGTAAAAACCTCTTTTCTGTTCTTTGTGCCGCACACGACGACGCAAATGCCAATCCAGGCGCAGGACGCTACCTGCATAGTGCCGCTCTTACTGATTATAGCGGTACACGTCTGGCCTGAGCATTAATTACGATGGGTCAAAATCGAATCGACCAGACCGTACTCTACTGCCTCTGGAGCAGAGAGGAAGCGGTCACGTTCAGTATCACGTTCGATTTGTTCTAATGATTGACCCGTATGGTGCGCCATAAGTTCATTCATGCGCCCTTTTACTTTCAGGATTTCACGCGCGTGAATTTCAATGTCCGTGGCCTGGCCCTGATAGCCACCCAGCGGCTGGTGAATCATGACGCGCGAATTCGGCAGGCAGAAACGCTTGCCTTTAGCGCCCGCAGTCAGCAGGAATGCGCCCATAGAGGCAGCCTGTCCCATACAGATGGTGCTGACGTCCGGCTTAATAAATTGCATGGTGTCGTAAATCGACATCCCGGCAGTGATCACACCACCCGGAGAGTTAATATACAGGTAAATGTCTTTTTCCGGGTTTTCCGCTTCCAGAAACAGCATCTGCGCCACAATCAGATTAGCCATGTGGTCTTCGACCTGGCCGGTCATGAAAATGACACGTTCCTTGAGAAGACGGGAGTAGATATCAAAAGAACGCTCACCGCGCGAGGTCTGTTCAATGACCATTGGCACCAGCGCCATATGGGGTGCAAAGTTATCTCGTTCGCCGCTGTATGACATGTCCGTCTCCTGGATAAAAAATAAATAAACCTGCTGGACCGATTCTACTTGAGTATGACTGGTCTGACTACGACCACCCTGGACGGATATTCAGCAAGAACACTTCTGTCAGTCTCCCTGTAATGGGGATGGCTACGCCTTATTTCAAGCATAACAAGCTTTTGGCTTAACGCTAACACTGAAACGCGCTTTTAGCACTCATCCTAAAAAGTCTGGATGATAAAAAAGCCCGACACAGTGAAGTGACGGGCTTTGTGGTTATATTTTGTACGTAATGGCGAAACTTACGCCTGCTGGTTCATCAGCTCGTTGAAGGAAGTGGCTTTTTCAGTCACTTTCGCTTTTTCCAGAACGGCTTCAACAGCCTGCTCTTCAAGCGCAACGTTACGCATGTTTTCCATCAGCTCTTTGTTTTTGCTGTAGAATTCAACCACTTCTTTCGGATCTTCGTAGGCAGACGCCATTTCTTCGATCAGCGCGTTAACGCGGGCTTCGTCAGCTTTCAGCTCATGGGTACGGATCACTTCACCCAGCAGCAGGCCAACAACTACGCGACGTTTAGCCTGTTCTTCGAACAGTTCACGCGGCAGTTCCAGCGCTTGTTTCTCGTTGCCACCAAAACGCTGTGCAGCCTGACGACGCAGTACGTCGATTTCGCTGTCGATCAGCGCAGCCGGCACGTCGATTTCGTTGGCTTTCACCAGACCGTCGATCGCCTGAGTCTTCACACGGTTACGCACAGCGCCTTTCAGCTCGCGATCCATGTTTTTACGCACTTCTGCACGCAGACCTTCGAGGGAACCATCTTCAACGCCGAAACGCTTGATGAATTCTTCGGTCAGTTCCGGCATTTCGCGCTCTTCAACTTTTTTCAGGTTGATGACGAACTTAGCGGCTTTACCTTTCAGGTTTTCAGCGTGGTACTCTTCCGGGAAGGTCACGTCGATGGTGAACTCTTCGCCCGCTTTGTGGCCTTTGATACCGTCTTCAAAGCCCGGGATCATACGACCCTGGCCCATTGCCAGTACGAAATCAGTGGCTTTGCCGCCTTCAAACTCTTCGCCGTCTACAGAACCGGTGAAATCAACGGTCACGCGGTCTTCAGCTTCAACAGCGCCGTCTTTTTCTTTCCAGGTCGCCTGCTGCTTGCGCAGGGTGTCGAGCATGCCATCAACGTCAGCTTCGGTCACTTCAACAACCGGCTTCTCAACTTCGATGGTGTCCAGACCGGACAGTTTCACTTCCGGATACACTTCGAACTCAACAGAGTAAGTGAAGTCTTCACCGAGTTTGTACTCGCCCGGCACATAGTTAGGTGCGCCAGCCGGATTGATTTTTTCCTGAATGATCGCATCAACAAAGTTGCGGCTCATCAGTTCGCCCAGCACGTCCTGGCGTACAGATGCGCCATAACGCTGAGCAACAACGGACATCGGTACTTTGCCCTTGCGGAAGCCGTCGATGCGAACTTTCTTCGCTACGTTAACCAGCTCGCTCTTCACAGCGGTCTCGATGCTGTCAGCAGCGATAGTAATCGTTACACGGCGCCCAAGGCCCTGAGTGGTCTCAACTGAAACTTGCATCTTGTTACCTCAAAAAATCACAGTGCTCGGTCAACTCTGGAAGCGCGTGTAAGTTTGGCTTCACAGTACCGGGATGTTCTCTTGAATCAGATATACATTCCCTGTCACCAGAATCATCCCGAAGACATTCCGAAAAATAAGACGCAGCATTATAGCGGCATCACTTTTATGAGTCGAGAACGGTTATTGCGTACCAGATCGGCATTTTTCACAATTCCCGGCTAATTTTTGTCTGAATTTGGTGCAAACCGAACAAAACTCAGGCAAAACAAAACGGCCCGCAGGCCGTTTTCACATATTCTGTACGCAACATACTGGAAAAGTTCCAGCGGTTGCAAATGCGATTTATCAGGCGATGGTGCCTGCCCCCCGGCATGGCGGTGATGCCAGCACGGTATCCTGCAATCCTTCCCACTCTTTAATGGTGTAGGTATGCAGGGCTAACGCGTGTACGGAACCTGCCAGTTCTTCCGCTAACGTACTGTAAATCATACGATGGCGCGTCAGGAAACGCTCGCCTGAAAAGCGATCGCTTACCAGAACGACTTTGAAATGGCTTTCTGAACCGGCCGGTACATTGTGACGATAGCTTTCATCAACAACTTCGAGATACGCGGGTTCAAACGCGGCGCTTAATTTTGATTCGATTTGGTCACGCATCATCATGATTTTATTCCTCCGACGACGATCAGAGATCACCCTTCCCTTTAAATGTTAGCCGCTTTTACCACTTTCATAACACCAAAAAAACAAATATTTAGCTTTTGCGCGCGTTTCTCATTCAAAGGTATTAATCACTCAGGCAAGGTGACCCGTAAGGCCGGGTTTGGGACGCTGAAAAGATACCAATGGTCAGAAAACAGACAAGACGATGAATTTACATGCGTTCCCTGGTTGCCGCGGCCGTTGGCGATGTTATGATGGCGGCAATTATTCTCTTAATAAGCATCCGATCTTCCGAGAGCCCCCGACATGTTAAAAAAACTGCTTTTCCCGTTGGTCGCCCTGTTTATGCTCGCAGGCTGCGCGACACCGCCAAACACCATTGACGTTTCACCTAAAATTACGCTGCCGCAGCAGGATCCGAGCCTGATGGGCGTGACCGTAAGTATTAACGGCGCCGATCAACGTCAGGACCAGGCGCTGGCGAAAGTCACTCGTGACAATCAGCTGGTCACGCTGACCGCGTCCCGCGATCTGCGCTTCCTGTTGCAGGAAGTGCTGGAGAAACAGATGACCGCCCGCGGTTATATGGTGGGGCCAAACGGCGCAGTCAACCTGCAGATTATCGTCAACCAACTGTATGCTGATGTTTCCCAGGGCAACGTGCGCTACAACATCGCCACCAAAGCGGACATTGCTATTATTGCCACTGCGGCTAACGGCAATAAGATGACCAAAAACTATCGCGCAAGCTACTCCGTTGAAGGGGCGTTCACCGCCAAAAACGAGAACATTGCTAACGCGGTAAACAGCGTACTGACCGATACCATCGCGGACATGTCTCAGGACGTGAGCATCCACGAATTCATCAAACAGAACGCGCGTTAATCCTGCCCGCTGACCCGACAAACGTCGGGTCAGCGCTCCTCTTATGTCAAACCACTACCTGCGCATTTTCCAGCAACCTAAATCAGCGATCCTGCTGATCCTGGGCTTCGCCTCCGGTTTACCGCTCGCGCTGACGTCAGGCACGTTACAGGCGTGGATGACCGTCGAAAATATCGATCTAAAAACCATTGGTTTCTTTTCACTGGTCGGCCAGGCCTACGTCTTTAAGTTCCTGTGGTCGCCGGTGATGGATCGCTACACGCCGCCCTTTTTAGGACGACGTCGCGGCTGGCTGCTGACCACACAGCTCTTGCTGCTGGTGGCGATTGCTGCAATGGGGTTTCTGGAGCCGGTAAGCCAGTTGCGCTGGATGGCTGCGCTGGCGGTGGTGATCGCATTTTGCTCGGCCTCCCAGGACATCGTTTTCGATGCCTGGAAAACCGACGTGCTCCCCGCAGAAGAACGCGGTGCGGGTGCGGCTATCAGCGTACTGGGCTATCGGCTCGGCATGCTGGTTTCCGGCGGGCTGGCCTTGTGGCTGGCGGATAAATGGCTGGGCTGGCAGGGCATGTACTGGCTGATGGCCGCCCTGCTCATCCCCTGTATCATTGCTACCCTGCTGGCACCGGAACCAAGTGATGTGATCCCGGTACCGAAATCCCTTGAGCAGGCCGTTGTCGCGCCGCTACGTGATTTCTTTGGTCGCAACAACGCCTGGCTGATTTTACTCCTCATCGTCCTTTATAAGCTGGGTGATGCGTTTGCCATGAGCCTGACCACCACTTTTCTCATCCGCGGCGTCGGCTTTGACGCCGGTGAGGTGGGCGTAGTGAATAAAACGCTGGGGCTGATCGCGACCATTGTCGGGGCGTTATATGGCGGCGTGCTGATGCAACGCCTGACGCTGTTCCGCGCGCTGCTGATCTTTGGCGTGCTACAGGGCGTGTCCAATGCCGGATACTGGTGGCTGTCGGTGACCGATAAACATCTTTACAGCATGGCGGCGGCGGTGTTCTTTGAGAATCTGTGCGGCGGCATGGGTACGGCAGCCTTTGTCGCGCTGCTGATGACGCTGTGTAACAAATCCTTCTCCGCCACGCAGTTTGCGCTGCTGTCCGCGCTGTCAGCGGTCGGACGCGTCTACGTAGGCCCGATTGCCGGCTGGTTTGTTGAGGCGCATGGCTGGTCGACGTTTTATCTGTTCTCGGTCTTTGCCGCCATTCCGGGCCTGTTGCTGCTGCTGGTCTGTAAGCAGACGCTGGAGTTTACCCAGCAAACGGACAGTTTCATCCCGCGCACCGAATATGCCCCGGCCTACCGACTGGCGCTACGGACCCTGGCGGCTGGCTGCGCGCTGATTGCTGGCTGGCTGGTCATTCTGCTTCTTAATGCGACGGGGTTGACCAACTGGGCGTTCGGCCTGCAACTGCTGGAATGGGGCGCACTACTGGCCATCGGCGGCATCGTTTACGGCGGCGTGCTCGACTACCTCGCCCTGCGCAAAACTCGTCTGATCTGAACCGGTTAACGTCAGGTTTTTAATTGCCCGCAGTTATTATTTTGATTAAATAACGAACGATAGCGACGCCATTAGTCGCTATTATTCATTCGCGCAATCTTAAATTTCTTTAATTATTTTGTGCGGTTTAAAATAATGACTACTCTTAAACGATTCAGCACGGTTATCAATTATTTCTTTCCGATAATGTTCTATAAATGCTGAATCAATGTTAATAATTTGTACTTAAATTTGATTGGTTATACCAATTAACCGAATCTATTAAGTGGAGGACGGAGTTTTGTTCTAACATAGGTGTAACTTAGGCGATCGCGAATTTTTACAGATTGTTGCATTCTATGTGACGCGCGCGGCAGAACCCGGTTACACCTCGCTGACACCGCGCCATTCATGTTTACAGTAATGTAACCTTCCCGTAAAATGCCCGCACACTTTAAACGCCACCTGATCCCCGTGGAATTGAGGTCGTTAAATGAGACTCAGGAAATACAATAAAAGTTTGGGACTGCTTTCGTTAATTGCAGGCACTGTTTTACTCAGTGGTTGCGATTCTGCGCTGCTGGACCCCAAAGGACAGATCGGACTGGAACAACGTTCCTTGATACTGACAGCTCTTGGGCTGATGTTGATTGTCGTGATCCCCGCTATCGTGATGGCTATCGGCTTTGCCTGGAAGTATCGGGCGTCGAATAAGGATGCCAAATACAGCCCCAACTGGTCGCACTCGAACAAGGTTGAAGCTGTTGTCTGGACCATCCCCATCTTAATCATTATTTTCCTTGCAGTACTGACATGGAAAACCACGCACGCATTAGAACCAGGCAAGCCGCTGGATCACGATGCGAAGCCGGTGACCATCGAAGTTATCGCTATGGACTGGAAATGGTTCTTCATTTATCCGGAGCAGGGTATTGCTACGGTGAATGAAATCGCCTTCCCGGCGAACACGCCAGTGGAATTCAAAATCACCTCTAACTCGGTGATGAACTCCTTCTTTATTCCGCGTCTGGGTAGCCAGATTTATGCGATGGCCGGGATGCAGACTAAGCTGCACCTGATTGCCAACGAAGCCGGCACCTATGATGGTATTTCCTCCAACTACAGTGGCGCAGGTTTCTCCGGCATGAAGTTCAAAGCTATTGCTACGCCGGATAACGCCACCTTTGACGCCTGGGTCGCCAAAGCGAAACAGTCTCCGAAAGTCATGAACGATATGGCGACGTACGAGAAAGTTGCGGCTCCGAGCGAATACAACAAGGTTGAATACTTCTCCAGCGTGAAACCGAATTTGTTTAAAGATGTTATTGGCAAATTTATGTCTCACGGGAAAAGCATGGACGTGACGCAACCGGAAGGGGAACACAGTTCTCATGAAGGTATGGAAGGCATGGACATGAGTCACGCCCAAACCTCTCATTAAGGGGCTGAGGAATAATACGATGTTCGGAAAATTAACACTGGATGCAATCCCGTACCATGAACCCATTATCATGGTTACGGTTGCAGCAATCCTCGTCGGTGGTCTGGCGCTGGTTGCCGCACTCACTTACTTCGGTAAGTGGTCTTACTTATGGAACGAGTGGTTAACTTCCGTTGACCACAAACGCCTGGGGATTATGTATATCCTCGTCGCTATCGTTATGCTGGTGCGTGGCTTTGCCGACGCCATCATGATGCGTACCCAGCAATTGCTGGTATCCGCGGGCGAACAGGGCTTCTTACCACCGCATCACTACGATCAGATCTTTACCGCCCACGGCGTAATCATGATCTTCTTCGTGGCGATGCCGTTCGTTATCGGTCTGATGAACATTGTGGTGCCGCTGCAAATCGGCGCACGTGATGTTGCTTACCCGTTCCTGAACAACCTGAGCTTCTGGTTCACCGTTGTCGGCGTTATCCTGGTGAACGTGTCGCTGGGTGTGGGCGAGTTCGCGCAGACGGGCTGGGTCGCTTATCCGCCACTGTCGGGCATTGAGTACAGTCCGGGGGTCGGGGTCGACTACTGGATCTGGAGTCTCCAGCTGTCCGGTATTGGTACAACGCTGACCGGTATTAACTTCTTTGTAACCATCCTGCGTATGCGTGCGCCGGGTATGACGATGTTCAAAATGCCTGTGTTCACCTGGGCGTCGCTGTGTACTAACGTACTGATTATCGTCTCCTTCCCGATCCTGACGGTGACGATAGCCCTGCTGACGCTTGACCGCTACCTGGGCACCCATTTCTTCACGAATGATATGGGTGGCAACATGATGATGTACGTGAACCTGATTTGGGCCTGGGGCCATCCGGAAGTGTACATTCTTGTTCTGCCCGTATTCGGTGTGTTCTCAGAAGTTACGGCTACGTTCTCCAGAAAGCGTCTGTTTGGCTATACCTCTCTGGTATGGGCGACCATCGCGATCACCGTGCTGTCGTTTATCGTTTGGCTGCACCACTTCTTCACCATGGGCAGCGGTGCGAACGTTAACGCCTTCTTCGGTATCACCACGATGATTATCGCCATCCCGACCGGGGTGAAGATCTTCAACTGGCTGTTTACCATGTACCAGGGCCGTATCCAGTTCCACTCCTCTATGCTGTGGACTATCGGCTTCATCGTCACCTTCTCCATCGGTGGGATGACGGGCGTGCTGCTGGCCGTGCCGGGCGCAGACTTCGTACTGCACAACAGCCTGTTCCTGGTTGCGCACTTCCATAACGTTATCATCGGTGGTGTGGTGTTCGGTTGCTTCGCGGGTATGTCGTACTGGTGGCCGAAAGCGTTCGGTTACACCATGAACGAAGCGTGGGGTAAACGTGCATTCTGGTTCTGGATCATCGGCTTCTTCGTGACCTTTATGCCGCTGTACGCTATGGGCTTCATGGGTATGACCCGTCGCGTTAGCCAGGATATCGATCCGATGTTCGAACCGCTGATGATTGTGGCTGAAATCGGTGCACTGCTGATTGCCTGCGGTATCTTCAGCATCGTGATGCAGATTTATACCTCTGTTCGCGATCGTGATCAGAACCGTGACCTGACGGGCGATCCGTGGGGTGGACGTACGCTGGAGTGGGCAACCTCTTCACCGCCGCCGTTCTACAACTTTGCCGTTGTTCCGCATATCCACGAGCGTGATGCGTTCTGGGAAATGAAAGAGAAAGGCGAAGCGTACCAGCAGCCGACGCATTATGAAGAAATTCATATGCCGAAAAACAGCGCTGCAGGCATCGTGATCGGCGCGTTCAGTACCATTTTCGGTTTCGCCATGATCTGGCATATCTGGTGGCTGGCCATCGTAGGCTTCGCAGGTATCATCATTACCTGGATTGTGAAGAGCTTCGATGAAGACGTGGATTACTACGTTCCGGTCGCGACCGTTGAGAAACTGGAAAACCAGCACTTTGATGAAATTAGCAAAGCAGGGCTGAAAAATGTCAACTGATTCTCTGGCACATTCTGGCGCTCATGCGCATGACCATGGGCATCACGATGCAGGCGCCAATAAAGTTTTTGGCTTCTGGATCTACCTGATGAGCGACTGCATTCTCTTTGCATGTCTGTTCGCAACCTATGCCGTTCTGGTGAACGGCACAGCAGGCGGCCCGAGCGGTAAAGATATTTTCGAATTGCCGTTCGTGCTGGTGGAAACCTTCCTCCTGCTGTTTAGCTCCATCACCTACGGCATGGCGGTTATCGCCATGGATAAAGGGAACAAAAGCCAGGTTCTGTCCTGGCTGGCGCTGACCTTCCTGTTTGGTGCGGGCTTCGTAGGAATGGAAATCTACGAATTCCATCATCTGATCGCAGAAGGCTTCGGCCCGGATCGCAGCGGCTTCCTGTCAGGGTTCTTCGCCCTGGTCGGTACCCACGGTGTGCACGTGACCTCTGGTCTGGTGTGGATGGCGCTGATGATGTTCCAGGTTTCCCGTCGCGGGCTGACCAGCACTAACCGTACTCGTCTGATGTGCCTGAGCATGTTCTGGCACTTCCTGGACGTAGTATGGATCTGTGTGTTCTCTGTTGTTTACCTGATGGGGGCAATGTAATGAGTCATTCAACCGATCATAGCGGCGCTTCTCACGGTACCGTGAAAACGTACATGACAGGTTTTATCCTGTCGATAATCCTGACGGTGATCCCGTTCTGGATGGTAATGAACGGCACTGCTTCACATGCCACGCTGGTTAGCGTCGTCGTGGGTATGGCAGTGGTACAGATTCTGGTTCATCTGGTGTGCTTCCTGCATATGAATACCTCTTCTGAGGATCGCTGGAACCTGGTGGCCTTTGTCTTTACCGTGCTGATTATCGCCATAGTAGTTGCAGGGTCCATCTGGATTATGTGGAGCCTGAACAACAACATGATGGTTCACTAAGAGCGGCGAGTATGATTAAGCAATACCTGCAAGTAACGAAACCAGGCATCATTTTCGGTAACCTGATCTCCGTGATCGGGGGGTTCCTGCTGGCCTCTAAGGGCAGCATCGACTATCCCCTTTTCGCTGCTACGCTGATTGGCGTGTCACTGGTGGTCGCATCCGGTTGTGTATTTAACAACTACATCGACCGCGATATTGACCGCAAAATGGAGCGCACGAAGAACCGGGTACTGGTCAAAGGCCTGATTTCGCCGAAAATGTCGCTGGTGTATGCCACCTTGTTGGGTATTGCTGGCTTTATGCTGCTGTGGTTTGGTGCTAACCCGCTGGCCTGCTGGCTGGGCGTGATGGGATTCGTGGTTTATGTCGGCATTTATAGCCTGTACATGAAACGCCACTCCGTTTATGGCACGCTGATTGGCTCTCTCTCCGGCGCTGCGCCGCCGGTGATTGGCTACTGCGCGGTAACCGGTGATTTTGACAGTGGTGCGCTGATCCTGCTGGCGATTTTCAGCCTGTGGCAGATGCCCCACTCCTACGCCATCGCGATTTTCCGCTTTAAGGATTATCAGGCGGCGAACATCCCGGTACTGCCGGTGGTGAAAGGCATTTCGGTTGCCAAAAACCATATCACGCTGTACATCATCGCTTTTGCTGTCGCGACGCTGATGCTCACACTTGGCGGTTATGCCGGATATAAATATCTGGTGGTGGCTGCAGCGGTGAGCGTCTGGTGGCTCGGAATGGCGCTGCGTGGTTATAAAGTGGAAGATGATAAGGTCTGGGCGCGCAAGCTGTTCGTCTTTTCTATCGTCGCCATTACCTCGCTGTCGGTGATGATGTCAGTCGACTTTATGGTCCCGGACTCACACAGCCTGCTTACTTACGTCTGGTAACGCATTAATACCTAAAAGGGTGCTACGGCACCCTTTTTTATTCACTGACTTATATTTCAGTCATATAGCCATTTTCCAGCCTTAGCAGACTCAATGATCATCTCGACGGTCAAAGGCCTTAACTCTATTTCTGGGGGTTTCTTTTGCCAGAATGGATATTCATATTCTAAATATTTCCTCCCATCGAAGTTTGAGCACTCAATACCAAAGTGTTCAAATACATCAGCTAAAAAATCTTGAGCATCTTCTGGTAAGAAATCGAAATCATCGAGCAATGACCACTCTTTGGTGACCTGCTTAACACCTGCTTTAAACCAATGCTCCCGGATGGGGTACTTCTCTATGATGTAGCTGATAATCTCAGCTTCGTAATCTCTCATTAAAAAGGTGTCCACTGTATGCGATCTTTAGGCCGCGCAATGAAATTGTATTTATTCCTTGTATGTTTAGTAACCATGAGCAGCGTTACTATAAGCTGCGCATGGCCTATAAAAGGAAGCCATCGTCCTATAAAAGTTGCGATTTGATTTGTGGGAACCAACTTCAATTTGGAGAGTTTACCCATAGGCGCGTGAAGCCTAACACCATATGGGAAACGGGCTTGTTTGAGTAATTTCCTGCACAGAACAGATGCGACGCTGGTACCGGGAGTGTTTGTGGCTGCTGATAATTTTCCTTTTACGGGGATAAATGGTTGACCTATCAACACTAGCGTAGCAGCTTCGGTTGTTATCCCTAATGCATCTGCCAACTGTTCGATAAATATCAAATCAAAAAGTTCGCCAGGCGACACATTAGCATGCCCATGATACCAGTAGGTTCCATTAGCTTCTTCAGTAGTATCCATTCAAGAATCCCCGCTATACTGTCTGGCGATCATTCCATGCGTCTGCATAAATGATGTTGCCATCGCAATGCTTCCAGGTAATTTTCTCGTAGCGCAATTCAACCGTTTCCAGGTGATTGTTATTCTTATCTTCTGGCGCTGCCATTGTTGGAGATATAGAGACAATCCGTACAGCTTCAAGAAGCATGTTGAAATACTCCACTTCCTGCCCTGCATCATTAATTTTGTACCAGCGAACCTCTACCGCTTTAAGTTTCTGCCCCGTGGCAACGGCTTTATATAGGTATGGACTGGAGTAATCGAACTCTTTTACGATCATCATCGGTGAGTGTTGGCGAGTGCCAGTGATCTTACCCGTAGCGTTATCTGTTGGGATACACAAATTATGGTGAAATCCTTTAAATTCAATACTGTATTCTCTTCCCTGTACGTCACACCCGCCTTTAATGAGTGCGCCACCATCGTCATAAATCCACATATTGCCTGGAATAGCCATTTTCCCTTTCCCTCATTCCGTTATGAATAACCACATAAAAAGTGTACCGCTGTAACTATGCCAAGTAAATTAGTTACACACGTAACAGATATAAGCAATTTCTCTACAGAGTGACATATATGTAATGGTTTACCCCCTTCCCTCCCCGCTTTACACTAGTCGCGGATTTTATGCAGAGGTGGAAATGAACGATTATAAGATGACGCCAGGCGAGTTACGCGCCACCTGGGGTTTAGGGACTGTGTTCTCGTTGCGTATGCTTGGCATGTTTATGGTCCTGCCCGTTCTCACCACTTACGGTATGGCTTTGCAGGGCGCAAGCGAAGCGCTGATCGGTTTCGCCATTGGTATTTATGGGCTGGCGCAGGCCGTTTTTCAGATCCCCTTTGGATTATTGTCCGATCGTATTGGACGCAAACCGCTGATTGTCGGCGGGCTGGCTATTTTTGTGATTGGCAGCGTGGTGGCCGCTCTTTCGGATTCGATCTGGGGCATTATCCTTGGCCGTGCGTTGCAAGGTTCAGGCGCTATTGCCGCCGCCGTGATGGCGCTGCTCTCCGATTTAACCCGCGAACAGAACCGCACCAAAGCGATGGCGTTTATTGGCGTCAGTTTTGGGGTGACCTTCGCCATCGCCATGGTGCTTGGCCCCATCATCACCCATAAGCTCGGCCTGCATGCGCTGTTCTGGATGATCGCCGCGCTGGCAACTGCCGGTATCGCCCTGACGCTATGGGTGGTGCCGGACAGCAAAAACCACGTACTGAACCGCGAATCGGGCATGGTAAAAGGCTGTTTTAGCAAAGTCATCGCCAGTCCGAAGCTGCTGAAGCTTAACTTTGGCATCATGTGCCTGCACATTCTGCTGATGTCGACCTTCGTCGCCCTGCCCGGCCAGCTGGAAGCGGCGGGATTTGCCACCGCGGATCACTGGAAAATTTATCTGGTGACGATGCTGATTTCTTTTGTCTGCGTCGTACCTTTTATTATTTATGCCGAAGTAAAACGCCGCATGAAGCGAGTGTTTGTCTTTTGCGTGGCGCTGCTTTTGATCGCCGAAATCGTGCTGTGGGGTGCCGGACCGCATTTCTGGGAGCAGGTGCTGGGCGTACAGATCTTCTTCCTTGCCTTTAACCTGATGGAAGCGTTGCTGCCCTCGCTGATCAGTAAAGAAGCCCCGGCGGGCTATAAAGGCACGGCGATGGGTATCTATTCCACCAGCCAGTTCCTGGGCGTGGCCATTGGCGGCTCCATGGCGGGCTGGGTGGACGGTATGTTTGATTCGCAGACGGTATTTCTGGCTGGTGCGCTGCTGGCGACCCTCTGGCTGCTGGTATCCCTGACCATGAGCGAACCGGCTTACGTCAGCAGTCTGCGCGTGGAAATTCCGGCGGATGTTCCCGCAGATGACGCGCTGGGTGAGCAGTTACGGGCGTTACCCGGGGTGAGCGAGGTTTTGGTGGTGCAGGATGAGCGCAGCGTATATATCAAAATCGACAGCAAAGTCACGAATCGCTTTGAGATCGAACAGGCTATAAAACAGGCGTAAAAAAAGCGGGTCTCCCCGCTTTTTCTTAATCGCGGAAGTTTTTGAACTGGAACGGCTGCCCCAGATCGCCGCCGCGCACCAGCGCCATCGCCGCCTGCAAATCGTCGCGTGATTTACCGGTCACGCGCACTTCTTCACCCTGGATCTGCGACTGCACTTTCAGCTTGCTGTCTTTGATCAGTTTGACGAGTTTCTTCTGCGTCGCGCTTTCAATCCCTTGTTTCAGCTTCGCTTCAACAAACCAGGTTTTACCGCTGTGCACGAAGGTTTCCGGTACGTCCAGCGACGCGCCTTCAATACCGCGCTTCAGCAGCTTGGCGCGCAGAATATCCAGCAACTGGTTAACCTGGAAATCAGATTCACTCAGCACTTTAATGGTTTTATTCGCCTCGTTCAGCTCGAAAGTGGCTTCTACGCCGCGAAAATCGAAACGCGACTCCACTTCACGGCTGGCATTGTCGACCGCATTGCGGACTTCCTGAAGATCAACTTCAGAGACAATATCGAAAGATGGCATCTTTTCTTCTCCCTCTCTATTTATTGCGATGCATAATACCTGCTAAGAAGCATAACTCAACTTGTTATGCCCGTAAGTGTTGCAGGCCAGGAGGAACAATGAAAATTACCGTGCTCGGATGCGGGGCATTAGGTCAGCTGTGGTTGACCGCGCTGTGTAAGCATGGGCATGAGGTGCAGGGCTGGCTTCGTGTGCCGCAGCCTTATTGCAGCGTCAACCTGATCGAAGAAGACGGCACCATTTTTAATGAGTCTCTGACGGCGAACGATCCTGATTTTCTGGCGCAAAGCGATCTGCTGCTGGTGACCCTAAAAGCCTGGCAGGTGTCGGAGCCGGTGAGAAACCTCTCCGCCAGAATGCCTGCCACCACGCCCATTTTACTGATCCATAACGGCATGGGGACGGTGGATGAACTGAAAAGTATTCCCCAGCCGCTGCTGATGGGAACCACCACGCACGCCGCGCGGCGCGATGGCAATATTATCCTGCACGTCGCAAGCGGCACCACACATATTGGCCCGGCGCGCCAGCAGGACGGGGATTACAGCTATCTGGCAGACAGTCTCCAGGACGTGCTGCCCGATGTCGCCTGGCATAACACCATCCGCCCGGAGCTGTGGCGCAAGCTGGCGGTGAACTGCGTTATTAATCCGCTGACCGCGCTGTGGAACTGTCCGAACGGTGAGTTACAGGCGCATCCGGCGCTGATCAAGACGTTGTGCCACGAAGTCGCGGCGGTGATGGAGCGTGAAGGCCATCATACCTCCGTCGAGGATCTACTGGTCTACGTTAATCAGATCATCGCCAGCACCAAAGAGAATATTTCGTCGATGTTGCAGGATGTGCGTACCCAACGTCACACTGAAATTGATTACATTACCGGGTATTTACTCAAACGCGCCCGCGCGCACGGTATTCCGGTACCGGAAAATACCCGTCTGTATGAACTCGTTAAGCGTAAGGAAAGTGAATATGAGCCCGTCAGCACTGATATGCCTCGCCCCTGGTAGTGAAGAAATGGAGGCGGTCACCACCATTGACCTGCTGGTGCGTGGCGGCATCAACGTCACCACTGCCAGCGTTGCCAGCGACGGCGATCTGCGAATTGTCTGCTCGCGCGGCGTGAAGCTGCTTGCCGATGCGCCGCTGGTGGAAGTGGCTGACGGTGACTATGACGTCATTGTCCTGCCGGGCGGCATCAAAGGTGCCGAATGTTTTCGTGACAGCCCCCTGCTGGTGGAGACGGTGCGGCAGTTCCATCTTTCAGGCCGTATCGTTGCCACCATCTGCGCCGCTGCGGCCACCGTGCTGGTTCCTCACGATCTTTTTCCCATCGGCAACATGACCGGCTTCCCGGCGCTGAAAGACCGTATCCCCGAGGAGCAGTGGCAGGATAAGCGTGTGGTCTGGGATCCGCGCGTCAATCTGCTGACCAGCCAGGGACCGGGCACCGCCATTGATTTTGGACTGAAGATTATCGATCTGCTGGTCGGGCGTGAAAAAGCCCATGAAGTGGCGTCACAGCTGGTGATGCCGGCAGGAATTTATAATTATTACGAATAAAAAAAGCGCCTTGCGGCGCTTTTTCGTTACGGGCGATAAACCTTCACGTTTTCAAAGCCCTGCTCGCGCAGATACAGCGCCTGCAGACGGCTCATCACGCCGCGTTCACACCACAGCAGCCAGGTTTTGCTCTGGTCGAGATCGCCGAATTTGGTGCTGAGTTTGTAGAATGGCAGGGATACCACTTCCACGCCTTCGACCTGCAACGGCTTCTCGTCCTGCTCGTCGATGGAACGAATATCAAGGATCGCCTCGTTCGGGCCGAAACCGGTGACGGTTTCCACTTCCACGACGGCCTGCTCGGTTTGCTCAGCAATTTCGCGAATATCGATATTGCTCGCCGCCGCGACCACTTCGTCAAGAATGTCGAAATTGAAGTGCTCTTCTTCCGCTTCGATTTTCGCCTTCACGGCTTTCACGGTCGGGCTTTTCGAGATCACACCGCAGTATTCCGGCATGGTACGGGCAAAGTCTGCGGTACCGATTTCACGCGCCAGATCGATAATGTGCTCTTTATCGTGAGAGATCAGCGGACGCAGGATCAGCGTATCAGAAACGTTGTCGATAAGACGCAGGTTGGTCAGCGTCTGGCTCGACACCTGCCCCAGCGCTTCGCCGGTCACCAGTGCCTGCACGCCATAGCGCTCGGCCACTTTTGACGCTGCACGCACCATCATGCGTTTAAGCACCACGCCCATCTGGCCGTCTTCCACTTTTTCGAGGATTTCGCCGACCACAGGTTCAAAGTTAATGGCCACGAAGCGCACGCGGTGGGAGCTGCCAAAGCGTTTCCACAGGTAGTACGCCACATGACGCACGCCGATTTCATGCGCCGCGCCGCCCAGGTTAAAGAAGCAGTAGTGTACGCGGCAACCACGACGCATCAGCATATAGCTGGACACGCCGGAGTCGAAACCGCCGGAGATCAGCGACAGCACATCTTCTTGGGTGCCGATGGGATAGCCGCCGATACCTTCATAGCGGCCTTTTACCAGCAGCAGGCGATCGTTTTCGATTTCCAGATTAACGGTCACATCGGGGTGTGTCAGTTTTACACGCGCCGTTTCGATGTGCTGATTTAAACCGCCGCCAACATAGCGCTCTACTTCAATCGAGCTAAACTCATGTTTACCGCGGCGTTTAACGCGTACGCAGAAGGTTTTACCTTCCAGTTGGTCGCGGAACTGAACCAGCGCTTTCTCAAAGATATCGTGCAGGGAAGTGAAAGGTACATCTTCCACTTCCAGAATGTGGTGAATACCGGGAATGCGGGTCAGGGCATCGCGAATAGCCAGACGCTCGTTCTCGTCTTTGGCGCGAACTTCGATATGATCCCAGTGACGAACAATGGCAATGGTGTCGGCATACTGCTTAAGGACGTTACGAATATTTCCGGTCAGCATCTTAATAAAGCGCAAACGCACAGATTGGCTTTTGATGGTGATTTCCGGGAACAATTTAATGATAAACTTCATGGCGGCAATGGTTCGTTGGCAGATCTGACAAGCGATCTGTTGAGGGAAATATACAGCAGCCCATACCTGCGGCTGCATCCAGGCGCGGAAGTATACCACCATCGTGGTCAACCTGTGCATATTGCATGACCATTGCGCCTTATTTGCTAAGTTGCGCCACTCCGCTACCATAGCGGAGCCGAATAAATGAGAGAGCCAGACATTCACATGCCAAAGAAAAACGACGCACCGGCCAGTTTCGAAACGGAGCTCAATGAGCTGGAACAGATTGTCACCCGCCTTGAAAGCGGCAACTTACCGCTGGAAGAAGCATTAAATGAATTCGAGCGCGGCGTGCAGCTGGCCCGTCAGGGACAGGTAAAACTGCAACAGGCAGAGCAGCGCGTGCAGATCCTGCTCTCTGATAACGACGACGCCCCGCTGACGCCCTTCACTCCGGACGCCGAGTAAACATGGATTTCGCACAACAACTTGAAAGGTGTGTGCAGCAGGCAAATGACGCCCTGCGCCGCTTTATTTCTCCTCAGCCCTTTCAGAACACTCCTCTGGTTGAGGCCATGCACTATGGCACACTGTTAGGCGGCAAACGGCTGCGGCCTTTCCTGGTATACGCCACCGGACAGATGTTTGGTGTGAGCGCCTCCACGCTCGACGCCCCTGCCGCAGCCATCGAATGCATTCACGCCTATTCGCTGATCCATGACGATCTCCCGGCGATGGATGATGACGATCTGCGTCGCGGTCAGCCGACCTGTCATATTAAATTCGGCGAAGCGAACGCGATCCTCGCGGGCGATGCGCTGCAAACGCTGGCGTTCTCTATTCTGGCGGATACGCCCATGCCGGAAGTCGCGATACGCGATCGTCTGGCGATGGTGTCCGAACTGGCGCAGGCCAGCGGCGTCGCAGGCATGTGCGGCGGGCAAGCGCTGGATCTTGAGGCGGAAGGCAAACAGGTCGGTCTGGAAGAACTTGAACGTATTCACCGGCATAAAACCGGTGCGCTGATCCGTGCCGCGGTGCGGCTGGGCGCGTTAAGCGCCGGTGATAAAGGACGCGCCGCGCTGCCGATCCTCGATCGTTATGCCGAAAGCATCGGCCTGGCGTTCCAGGTACAGGATGACATTCTGGATGTGGTGGGTGATACTGCGACCCTTGGTAAACGCCAGGGTGCCGATCAGCATTTAGGTAAAAGCACCTACCCCGCACTACTGGGCTTAGAGCAGGCCCAGACAAAAGCCCGTGACCTGATTGACGATGCCCGCCATGCGCTAGATGCGCTGGCCGCCCAGTCACTGGATACCACGGCACTGGAAGCACTGGCGAATTACATAATCCAGCGTGATAAATAAACTTTTTTACAGGCTCCTGATAACGCAGAGGGCGGCATACTGCCCCCTGAATGATCACGAGTAAGACGAGTGGCCGATGAGTTTTGATATAGCCAAATACCCGACACTGGCACTGGTTGACTCTGCCCCGGAGTTACGCCTGCTGCCTAAAGAGAGCCTGCCGAAGCTGTGTGACGAACTGCGTCGCTATCTGCTCGACAGCGTGAGCCGCTCCAGCGGGCACTTTGCCTCCGGGCTTGGCACCATTGAGCTGACCGTGGCGCTGCATTACGTCTATAACACGCCCTTCGATCAGCTGATCTGGGACGTGGGCCACCAGGCGTACCCGCATAAAATCCTCACCGGTCGGCGTGATAAGATCGATACCATCCGTCAGAAAGACGGGCTGCACCCTTTCCCGTGGCGCGGCGAGAGTGAATACGATGTGCTGAGCGTCGGGCATTCATCCACCTCTATCAGCGCCGGTATCGGCATCGCCGTTGCGGCGGCAAAAGAAGGCAAGCAGCGTCGCACCGTTTGCGTGATCGGCGATGGCGCGATCACCGCGGGCATGGCCTTTGAGGCGATGAACCATGCGGGCGATATCCGGCCAGATATGCTGGTGGTGCTGAACGACAACGAAATGTCGATTTCCGAGAACGTTGGCGCGCTGAATAACCATCTGGCGCAGCTGCTTTCCGGCAAACTCTATTCCACGCTGCGCGAAGGCGGCAAAAAAGTCTTCTCCGGCGTACCGCCGATCAAAGAGCTGCTCAAACGTACCGAAGAGCACATCAAAGGCATGGTGGTGCCAGGCACACTGTTTGAAGAGCTGGGCTTTAACTATATCGGCCCGGTGGACGGTCATGATGTGCTGGGTCTGGTGACGACGCTGAAAAACATGCGCGATCTGAAAGGCCCGCAGTTCCTGCATATCATGACCAAAAAAGGCCGTGGTTATGAGCCGGCCGAAAAAGATCCCATCACCTTCCATGCGGTACCGAAATTCGATCCGGCAAAAGGGATGCTGCCGAAAAGCGTCGGCGGTATGCCGTCCTACTCGAAAATCTTTGGCGACTGGCTGTGCGAAACGGCGGCGAAAGACAGCAAACTGATGGCCATTACGCCAGCGATGCGTGAAGGCTCCGGTATGGTGGAGTTTTCCCGTAAGTTCCCGGATCGCTATTTTGACGTGGCGATCGCCGAGCAGCACGCCGTGACCTTTGCGGCGGGTCTGGCGATTGGCGGCTATAAGCCGGTGGTGGCGATCTATTCCACTTTCCTGCAACGCGCTTACGATCAGGTGATCCACGACGTCGCCATTCAGAAATTGCCGGTGCTGTTTGCCATTGACCGTGCGGGCATCGTCGGTGCTGACGGGCAGACGCATCAGGGGGCTTTCGACATCTCGTTCCTGCGCTGTATCCCGGAAATGGTGATCATGACGCCGAGCGATGAAAACGAATGTCGCCAGATGCTGTTTACCGGCTATCACTACAACGATGGCCCGAGCGCGGTGCGTTATCCACGCGGTAATGCGCTGGGCGTCGAACTGACGCCGCTGCAAAAACTGCCGCTGGGTAAAGGCGTGGTAAAACGTCAGGGCGAAAAAGTGGCGATTTTAAACTTCGGCACCTTGCTGGCTGACGCGGCGGTAGTCGCTGAATCGCTCAATGCCACGCTGGTGGACATGCGTTTTGTGAAGCCGCTGGACGAATCGCTGATCCTGTCGCTGGCCCGCAGCCATGAGATGCTGGTAACGCTGGAAGAGAATGCCATCATTGGCGGTGCAGGCAGCGGCGTGAACGAGGTGCTGATGGCGAACCGCACGCTGGTGCCGGTACTTAATCTCGGCCTGCCGGATCATTTCATTCCGCAGGGCACGCAGGACGAGGCGCGCGCCGCCATCGGTCTGGATGCTGCCGGTATCGAAGCCAGTATCAAACGCTGGCTGGCCTAACTCCCCCTTCCGCTCCTGCTATGCTTAGGTAATCTCGTACCCGTAAGCAGGAGTGGAACCATGCAATACAATACATTAGGAAAAACGGACCTTAAGGTTTCCCGTCTTTGTCTGGGCTGTATGACCTTTGGCGAGCCGGATCGGGGCAATCACGCCTGGACGCTGCCCGAAGAGAGCAGCCGCCCGATAATTCAGCGCGCGCTGGAAGGCGGCATCAACTTTTTCGATACGGCAAACAGCTATTCCGATGGCAGCAGCGAAGAAATTGTTGGCCGCGCGCTGAAAGATTTTGCCCGTCGCGATGACGTGGTGGTCGCCACCAAAGTGTATTATCCATCCGGCGATCTTACTGAAGGCCTGTCCCGCGCGCAGATCCTGCGTTCCATTGATGACAGCCTGCGCCGCCTCGGCATGGAATATGTCGATCTGCTGCAAATTCATCGCTGGGATTACAACACGCCGATTGAAGAAACGCTGGAAGCGTTGAATGATGTGGTGAAAGCCGGTAAAGCGCGCTACATCGGCGCATCGTCCATGCACACCGAACAGTTCGCACAGGCGCTGGATCTGCAAAAGCAGCACGGCTGGGCGCGTTTCGCCACCATGCAGAACCATTACAATCTGATTTATCGCGAAGAAGAGCGCACCATGCTGCCACTGTGTTATCAGGAAGGCATTGCGGTGATCCCGTGGAGCCCGCTGGCGCGTGGTCGTCTGACGCGTCCATGGGGTGAAACCACAGCGCGTCTGGTGTCTGATGAGGTGGGTAAAAAACTGTATGACGACAGCGAGCAAAGCGATGCACAGATCGCGGAACGTCTGGCTGCGGTAGCAGAAGACGTGGGCGCAACGCGGGCGCAGGTGGCGCTAGCCTGGCTGCTCAGTAAGCCTGGCGTGGTTGCGCCGATTATTGGTACGTCACGGGAAGAGCAGCTTGAAGAGCTGTTGCAGGCGGTTGATCTGCAACTGACGCCGGAGCAGATTGCTGAAATGGAAATGCCGTATAAACAGCATCCGGTGGTAGGATTTAAGTAAGCGTTCCCCCGGCCTCTTCTGATCAGAGCGGGCCGGGGAAAACCGTTAAATAATGCCAATCGGCCAGTGATGGCCGATCACATACAGCACCGCCGCCGCGATGATGCCGGCAATAATATCGTCAACGATGATCCCCATTCCGCCATGGACGTTACGGTCAAACCAGCGGATCGGCCACGGCTTCCAGATATCGAAAAAGCGGAACAGCACAAAACCGGCCACCACCCACTGCCAGTCATGGGTCGGCAGCGCCATCAGCGTGATCCACATACCGATAAACTCATCCCACACGATGCTGCCGTGATCGTGCACGCCCATGTCTTTCGCCGTCTGGTGGCACAGGTAAACGCCAATGCTGATCGACAGCATGATCACCAGCGAATAGAGCTGCCACGGCAGAAAAGTCATCAGATACCAGAACGGGATCGCCGCAATGGATCCCGCCGTGCCTGGCATGATCGGACTTAAGCCGCTGCCAAAACCGGTGGCCAGCAGATGCCACGGATTACGCATGCTCAGGCGGCTTTTCGCACTATCCTTACGAGTTTGCAAAGTGATCGTATCCTTTTAAATCAAACGATACCGGTTTTCCGTCGCGGGAAAACTGGATGCCTTCCACATCGGCGCTCATCTGGCCAACGCAGGTAAAGGGCACGCCGAGATGGCCGATGGCCACGTCCAGCGCCCCCCGGTTACGTTCAGGCACGGTAAAGCAGAGTTCATAATCTTCGCCGCCCGCCAGCGCCCAGCGTAGCGCCTGCTCTGGCTCAACGTGACGACGCATGGCGTCGGAGAACGGCATGGCGTCCATATCCAGCATCGCACCGCAGTTGCTGGCCTTCACGATATGCCCGAGATCGGAACTCAGTCCGTCGGATAAATCGATCGCCGCGCTCGCCAGATCGCGCAGCGCCTGGCCGTGCAGAATGCGCGGGGTTGGACGCAGATGGCGTTTCAGCAACCATTGCGCGTCCTGCTCATTCTCAACCCGCAGGCGGTTTTGCAGGATCGCCAGCCCCGCGGCGCTGTCACCCGGCGTACCGGTGACGTAGATCCAGTCGCCAGGCTTCGCGCCTGAGCGCTTAAGGGCGCGGCCCGCAGGCACATAGCCGTAAATACCCAGCGTCATCGACAGCGGACCACGGGTGGTATCGCCGCCAATCAGCTGCATATCGTAGTAATTAATCTGTTCGAACAGGCTGTCGCTAAAAGCTTCAAGCCAGTCTTCATCCACCTCCGGCAGCGTGATCGCCAGCGTCAGCCACGCCGGATCCGCGCCCATAGCCGCGAGATCGCTCAGGTTAGAGGCCAGCGCTTTGTGCGCCAGATCGACAGGTGAAATGTCCGGAAGAAAATGGTTGCCCGAAACCAGGGTATCGGTGCTGATTGCCAGCGTTTGCTTGTCAGGAATATTGAGCAGTGCGCAATCGTCACCAATGCCGGTTTCGACATCCAGACGCGCGCGTCGTACGCGGTCAAAATAACGGGCAATAAGGGAAAACTCGCCGCATGCCATACGCTATGCCTCAGCAGAATGATAAACAGGAGGCTGGGAAGGCGGCGAAATGGCAACTGCACTTCGCCGCACGGACCAGCAGATTACTTTTTGTGGGGGCGGATCGCGGGTGCGGCTTTATCCAGCACGCCGTTAACAAACTTGTGGCTGTCTTCTGCGCCAAACGTTTTTGCCAGTTCAATAGCTTCGTTGATGGCCACTTTATACGGCACATCAGCACGTTTAGACAGTTCGAACAGCGCGATACGCAGTACCGCTTTCTCGACCTGGCCCAGCTCTTCGAGCAGACGGGACAGGTAGGGCTTCATCAGTCCATCGAGATATGCGCTGTTAGTCGCCACCCCGGACAGCAGTTCGCGGAAATACGCGATGTCGACATCTTTGACATCCTGTTCAGACAGGAACTGGTATTCAACATCGGCGATGTCGTTCTGGGACAACTGCCAGGAGTAAAGCGCCTGGACGGCACACTCACGGGCGCGGCGACGAGCAGCAGGTTTCACGGAAATTCCCCTTACAAAAAAATCAGGCTTTAATGGCCTTCAATACATTAATCATCTCAAGCGCGGTCAGGGCAGCTTCTGCACCTTTGTTACCCGCTTTGGTACCGGCGCGTTCGATGGCTTGTTCAATACTTTCAGTAGTCAGCACACCAAAGGCTACCGGGATTTCGCTCTGTTCAGCGACGTGTGCCAGACCATTGCTTGCACCACCCGCCACATATTCGAAATGGGCGGTACCGCCACGGATAACCGTGCCGAGTGCAATAATCGCATCATATTTACCGGTTTTCGCCAATGCGCCAGCCGCCAGAGGCAGCTCATAAGCACCTGGAACCCAAACCACGGTGATGTTTTCATCTTTAACCTGACCGATACGTTTCAGTGCGTCGATAGCACCGTCCAGCAGGCTGTCATTGATGAAGTTGTTGAAACGCGCAATGGTGATGGCGACGCGAGCGTCCGGGGCAGCAACGGTAGCTTCAATAATGTTCATACTCTTCCTTTACGGGTTCATTTAGCCCCGCAGGGGGGCGGATTTTATCATAATACTTCACGCACTGCTTCCCTTTTACGAGGACATTACGCAGTGGTCAAATGCAGGCAAATATCAGGGCCAACCTGACGTATTTCGCTGAATGCAAATTGCGGCGCATCGGCTAATGCCTCAAGGCCCGGCAGTACGCACAAACCGCGCGCATCGCTGCCTAACAGTTTTGGCGCAAGGTAGACCACCAGCTCATCCACCAGCCCGGCCTGGATCAGCGCCCCCGCAAGGGATGCCCCGGCTTCCACCCAGATGCTGTTTACCTGCTGGCGACCCAGCAGCATCATCATCGACACCAGATCGAGATGGCCGTTGTGCTCAGGTACCTGAATGTGGCGCACGTTATCCGGCCAGGTCCGCGCGTCCGGCTGTGTGCGGGCAAACCAGGTTTCACCCGCTTGCTGGATCAGTCGATGTTCCGGCGTCACGCGGTTCTGGCTGTCGACCACGATACGCAGCGGCTGGCGTAATTGCGCCTGCGGATATTGCGCCTGCACGTCCGCAGAGAGCTCGTCCCAGCGAACGTTAAGCTGCGGATCATCCGCCAGCACCGTCGCACTGCTGGTGAGAATAGCATGACTCTGCGCACGCAGACGTTGCACATCGCGCCTTGCCTGAGGGGAGGTGATCCACTGGCTTTCACCGCTGGCCATGGCGGTACGGCCATCCAGCGACGCGCCCAGTTTTAGCTGCACCCAGGGAAAGCCGGTGCGCATACGTTTCAGGAAACCTTTATTGAGGTTTTCCGCCTCGCTCATCATCAGCCCGTGGCTGACCTCAATACCTTCCTGTTGCAGGCGGTACAGCCCGCGCCCGGCAACCTGCGGATTGGGGTCCTGCATCGCCGCCACTACACGAGACACGCCCGCGTTAATCAACGCTTCGCAGCAGGGTGGCGTGCGTCCGTGATGGCTACAGGGTTCCAGGGTGACATAGGCGGTAGCACCACGCGCCTTTTCGCCCGCCATGCGCAGGGCATGGATTTCGGCATGCGGCTCGCCTGCCCGCTGATGATAACCTTCGCCGACAATCTCGCCGTCTTTGACGATCACACAGCCAACGTTGGGATTCGGATGGGTGGTAAAACGCCCGCGCTGCGCCAGCTTCAGCGCTCGTGCCATGTACATCTCATCATGCATGAGCTTAATCCTGTAAGCGGGCGATCTCTTCGCCAAATTCGCGGATGTCTTCAAAGCTGCGGTAAACCGAGGCGAAGCGGATATAGGCGACTTTATCGAGCTTTTTCAGCTGCTCCATCACCAGATTGCCGATCATTTTGCTCGGCACTTCGCGCTCGCCAGTAGCACGCAGCTGCGATTTAATATGATTCAGCGCCATTTCAACGTCATCCGCGCTCACCGGACGTTTTTCCAGCGCGCGCAGCATGCCGTTACGCAGTTTTTCCTCGTTAAACGGCTCGCGGATCTCGTTGCTTTTCACCACGCGCGGCATCACCAGTTCTGCCACCTCAAAGGTGGTGAAGCGTTCATTACACACCAGACACTGACGGCGGCGGCGCACGGACGACCCTTCACCGACCAGGCGGGAGTCAATTACTTTGGTATCCACGGCTAAACAGAATGGGCAATGCATACGGCGTCCTGACGTTAAAATTAGCTGAAATCTATTTTAACCTGATCTGCTGCGACAACAAAGGTAAGACCGCTTTTGAGATAAAGGATCGATGGCAACTCGCATTGTGCACGCTACTATTACAGGCAATGTTCGTTGCAAGGAAACTAACACAATGACAAGACGTTACCTGAAGGTTTTGCTGGTCGGTAGCCTGTTTACCCTCAGCGCCTGTGCGCCGCAAAGCGAAGTCCGACAGCTGCATCAAAGCGTCAGTACGCTCAATAAAGAGATGAGTAAACTGAATCAGGAGACGGTGAAAATCACCCAGCAAAATTCGCTGAATGCCAAATCCAGCAGCGGCGTGTATCTGTTGCCTGGCGCGAATACCCCTGCCCTTCTGCACAGTCAGATCGGTATGCTGAAGATGTCGCTGGTGAACATTGCCCCTAATGCCGACGGCACGCGCGTAACGTTGCGCATTCAGGGTGAATCGAACGATCCGCTTCCGGCATTCAGCGGGACGGTGGAATGGGGCCAGATCCAGGGCACCACCGATAACTACCAGGAAGTTAACGTGCAAAATCAGCTGATTAACGCCCCGGCCAGTACCCTGGCGCCGAGCGACGTTGACCTGCCGCTCCAGCTTAACGGCATCACGCCAGACCAGCTGGGCTTTGTACGCGTTCACGATATTCAGCCCACCACCAACCAGTAAGCGGCTTCCGGGGCGAGCCACTCGCCCTTTTCACTTCCCTCGCCTTTTTCCGCGAAATATTTGCAACACAGATGAATCTCAGTACAATCCCTGCGTTTTATATACGCAAACGTGAACGCAATCGATTACGTGCGTAATAGATATGTGAAACAACACATATTTTTGTGAGCATGGATACTTATAATAGGCTCGCTGAAATACGAAACATTTAGAAACTCAATACGCGCGTTCTTTCGCTCCCGCAGGGGAACTTAATCAGTGGCTAAACTATGAAAAAAACATTACTCGTCGCCGGTGCTGCACTGGCTCTCTCCTCTTCATTCGCCGTCAATGCGGCAGAAAATGACAAGCCGGAGTTCGTTTCCGACTGGTGGCACCAGAGCGTGAACGTGGTAGGCAGCTACCACACCCGTTTTGGACCGCAGATCCGTAACGATACCTATCTGGAATATGAAGCGTTTGCCAAAAAAGACTGGTTTGATTTTTATGGTTACCTGGATGCACCGGTCTTCTTCGGTGGTAATACCGATGCCAAAGGGATCTGGAACCATGGTTCCCCGCTGTTTATGGAAATCGAACCGCGCTTCTCTATCGATAAGCTGACCGGTGCTGACCTGAGCTTCGGTCCGTTCAAAGAGTGGTACGTCGCAAACAACTACATCTACGATATGGGCCGTAATAAGTCCGGTCGTCAGAGCACCTGGTATATGGGTCTGGGTACCGACATCGATACCGGCCTGCCAATGAGCCTGTCACTGAACGTGTATGCGAAATACCAGTGGCAGAACTACCTGGCGGAGAACGAAAACGAGTGGGACGGCTACCGTTTCAAAGTGAAATACTTTGTACCGATCACTGAACTGTGGGGCGGTAATCTGAGCTACATCGGTTTCACCAACTTTGACTGGGGTTCCGATCTGGGCGACAACGGCTTCCGCGACAACAACGGTCGTAAAGCACGTACCAACGATTCCATCGCATCCAGCCACATTCTGTCGCTGAGCTACGATCACTGGCACTACTCTGTGGTGGCGCGTTACTGGCACAACGGTGGTCAGTGGAATGATGATGCCAGCCTGAACTTCGGCAATGGCGACTTCAGCGTCCGCTCTACCGGCTGGGGTGGTTACCTGGTGGCAGGTTACAACTTCTAATCGGCGCGGGTTTCGCCCGGTGGCGCTGCGCTTACCGGGCCACCTTCCGAATGCAGGCCGGGTAAGGCGTAGCCGCCCCCCGGCTTTTTACTGCTTAACCTTCCGTAAAAAATCCACCAAAGACTTGTCTGCACTCTCGCTAAAACGTCTCTCCGTCAGCACAATATTGAGACACCTGTCGAGGCGAAAACAGCGGTAGTCATCGCGTCGTTCGCACCACGCGGCAAGCAACCAGTGCTCTCCCCAGAAGAATAAGCCCAACGGCTGCACCTCACGTTTAGAGAGCTGTCCAGCTTCATCGCGATAATGCAGATCCAGTACGCCCTGGGAAGATATCGCCTGATGAATGACATCAAAACCCTTGCGGGAATGAGGTTGCAGAGCAATGTCCGGGGCATAAATCCGCGTCTGCTCCGCCTTACGACGACTCGTATCCGGCAGTATTGCCAGTACCTTTTCCTGCGCCGACTCCAGCTCGCGGGACAAGGATTCTCCACCCCAGGTTTTGAGCAACCGAATAGCCACGATCAACGCCTCAGACTCTTTGTTCGTCAGCATCAGCGGCGGCAAATCAAAACCTGCCATCAGGCGATAGCCACTTCCCGCCTCCCCTTCCACGGGCACGCCAGACAACGATAAATCGCGAATATCGCGATAGACTGTACGTTCAGATATGCCCAGCCTGTCCGCCAGATGCGCCGCCGTTGTCAGTCGTCTCCCCCGCAGGATCTGCACAATCTGGAACAAACGGTCAGCGCGTCGGGTCATAGTTTTCTCGCTTCTCAGGCGGGTTGATGGAGGCCGACGCGATTACCTTCGCTGTCGATAAACAGGGCTATAGTTCCGATACCACGCGGCAACTCGTACGGGCCAAATACACATTCGCCGCCCGCAGAAATAATGCGTTCGAGCGTGGCGCCAAGATGGTCGGTATACAGGTAAATAATAGCGCCCTGTGGCGAGGGTGTAATGCCCTCAAATTTTGCCAGCGCACCGCCCGTTTCTTCGCCTTCATGCGGGAAAATGGCCAACTCAGCCACGTCCAGTTGCTCACGCTTTAACACCACCTGCATCACTGGCTCATAAAACGTGATGGCGCGATCCATATCCGTGACCGGGATTTCAAACCAGCTAATGACCTTTTTCATACTTACTCCTGCCTGTTGTTTGAGTTCAGGCGAAGTGTACGACAGTGCTCCTGACAGCATACTGTCAGGAGTGTTAGTGAGGAAGAGCCAAAAAAAATCCCGGTCAGGTGACCGGGATTTTTTTGCAGCAAAACAGGCGTTACGGAAGGATTGACGGTTGGTCCGCGCCTTCTTTCTCGACTTTCTGCACCAGCAGGTGTTCACGCTTCATGCCCAGTTTCAGCGCCAGCGCCGATGCGACATAAATCGACGATGCAGTACCGATGGACACACCGATCAGCATGGTCAGCGAGAAGCCCTGGAGCATGGCACCGCCAAAGAGGTAGAGCATCAGGATCACCACTAAGGTGGTTCCTGAGGTGATCAACGTCCTGTGCAGCGTCTGGGTCAGGGACACGTTAAAGATTTCGTACGGCGTTCCGCGGCGGATCTTGCGGAAGTTTTCACGAATACGGTCCGATACCACGATGCTGTCGTTCAGCGAGTAGCCGATGACCGACATCAGCGAGGCGACAATCGTCAGGTCCACTTCGATATGGAACAGCGACAGTACGCCCATGGTGATGATGACGTCGTGCGCCAGCGCGATAACCACACCGGCCGCCAGACGCCACTCAAAGCGGAATCCGACGTAAACCAGAATGGAAATCAGCGCGACCATCAGCGCCATTGCACCGGTCTGCGCCAGGTCTGCACCCACGCTCGGTCCGACGAACTCGATACGTTTTACCGCGGCATTCTGGCTGGTCGCTTCGTTAATCACGTTCACGACCTTGCTGCCCAGCACCTGGCCGCCGGTTTCACCTTCGGCAGGCGGCATACGCACCATGATGTCGCGGCTGCTGCCAAAGTTCTGCAACAGTGGATCGGCAAAGCCCGCTTTTTCCAGCGCTTCGCGCATCTGATCCATATCGGCTGGTTTTTCCAGCGAGATTTCGATGACCGTACCGCCGGTAAAATCCAGCCCCCAGTTAAAGCCTTTCACGCCAATGATAATCAGTGACAGGATCAGCAGAAAACCGGAGATGCCGAAGGCCCAGTAATCCCAGCGCATAAAGTCATAGACTCTACGGCCGTGGTTCAATTGTTCAACAGTATATTCCTGTGCCACAACGCACTCCTCAGATAGACAGCTTGTTGATGCGTTTGCCGCCGTACAACAGGTTTACGATGGCACGGGTGCCGACGATCGCGGTAAACATTGACGTCGCCACACCGATACCGGTGGTAATGGCGAAGCCTTTAATGGCCCCGGTGCCTACGGCATACAGGATGATGACCTTAATAAGCGTCGTGACGTTGGCGTCAAAAATGGAACTGAACGCGCCGCGATAACCTTCGTCAATCGCCTGCTGGACGCTACGTCCGTTGCTCAGTTCTTCTTTGATACGTTCGTTTATCAGCACGTTCGCATCCACCGCCACCGCAAGGGTTAAGACGATCCCCGCGATACCCGGCATGGTCAGCGTCGCCCCTGGCAGCAGGGACATAATGCCGACAATCAGCACCAGGTTGGCAATCAGCGCCGTGGTAGCAATCAGGCCAAACTTCTTATAGAAGAACAGCATGAAGATGATGGACACCGCCAGACCGGCCAGACAGGCTTCCAGACCCTGAGTGATGTTTTGCATCCCTAAGGTTGGGCCAATGGTACGTTCTTCCACGATCTGAATCGGCGCGATCAACGCACCCGCACGCAGCAGCAACGACAGCTGACGCGCTTCGTTCGGGTTATTAATCCCGGTGATACGGAAGCTGTTGCCGAGGCGAGACTGGATATTAGCGACGTTAATCACCTCTTCCTGTTTCACCAGTACGGAACGGCCATTCGCATCTTTTTTACCGCTGTCTTTGTACTCCACAAACAGGGTCGCCATCGGTTTGCCGATGTTGTCCTTGGTGAAGTTAGACATGATGTTGCCACCTGCGCTGTCGAGCGAGATGTTAACCTGCGGCTGGTTGTACTCATCCTGGCTGGAAGTGGAGTCGGTGATATGGTCACCGGTCAGGATCACACGTTTGTACAGCACAACCGGCTGACCTTCGCGCATCTGTTTCACTTCCGAATCACCCGGTACACGGCCAGAAGCCGCAGCCGACTGATCGACATTGGTGTTAACCAGACGGAATTCCAGCGTCGCGGTCGCGCCAAGGATTTCCTTCGCACGCGCGGTGTCCTGAATACCCGGCAGTTCAACCACGATACGGTCTGCACCCTGACGCTGTACCAGCGGCTCGGCGACACCCAGTTGGTTGACACGGTTACGCAGGATGTTGATGTTCTGCTGTACCGCATATTCACGCGCTTCGCTCAGACGCGCATCGGTCATCACCGCGCGCAGGGCGTTGCCGCTTTGGCTGGTGATCACCATGTCGCGGTGACGGGCAGTCAGGTAAGTGATCGCCTGATCGCGCGCTGCGCTGTCGCGGAACACAATGCTCACGCCATAGTTATCTTCCTTACGCACGTTGGTGTAAGGAATGCCTTTTTCGCGCAGATCGCTACGCAGGCTGTCGGTATTTTGTTCCTGCAGCTTGCCGAGCGCGGTATCCATATCCACTTCCATCAGGAAGTGCACACCACCACGCAGGTCAAGACCGAGTTTCATCGGCTCTGCTTTGATGGAGGACAACCAGCGCGGAGTAGCAGGTGCAAGGTTCAGCGCCACGACATATTTGTCACCCAACAGGCTGAGCAGCGCTTCACGCGCGCGCAGCTGCGTATCGGTGGAGTCGAAACGCGCAAGAATAGCGCCCTCTTCCAGTGCCACAGACTTAGCAGTGATTTTTTCTTGTTTTAAGGTGTTCTGGACCTGGATCAGCGTTTGCTCACTGGCGGCGACGCCGCGCGCACCAGTGATCTGAACGGCCGGATCCTCACCATACAGGTTGGGAAGTGCGTAAAGCAGGCCGACGATAATCACGACGACCAGCATAATGTACTTCCACAAAGGATAACGGTTTAACACGGCACTTCCCTTTGGGAAAACGAAAGATTACAGCGCCTTCATCGTGCCTTTCGGCAGAACGGCAGCTACGAAGTCACGTTTGATAACCACTTCAGTGGTGTCATTCAGGGCGATAGCAATGTAGCCAGTTTCCGCTACTTTGGTCACGCGACCCACCAGGCCACCGTTGGTCAGCACTTCATCACCTTTAGCGATGGAGCTCATGAGATTTTTGTGCTCTTTGGTGCGTTTCTGCTGTGGACGCAGGATCATGAAATAGAAGATCAGACCAAACACAACCAGCATCAGGATCAAAGACATCGGGCTGCCCTGCGCCGGTGCACCCGTTGCTGCTACAGCATCAGAAATAAAAAAGCTCATTCAAATTCCCTCATTATTAAAATTAGTCAACGTTCAAAGGTGGAACATCACGACCCTGACGCTGGTAAAAATCGGTCACGAAGCTCTCTAATTTACCCTCTTCGATAGCCTTGCGTAAACCAGCCATTAAGCGCTGGTAATAACGCAGGTTATGAATGGTATTGAGACGCGCGCCCAGTATTTCGTTGCAACGATCGAGATGATGCAAGTAAGCGAGTGAATAATTGCGACATGTATAGCAATCACACTCTTCATCAAGCGGGCCAGTGTCACTCTTGTACTTCGCGTTACGAATTTTCACCACGCCATTGGTGACAAACAGATGGCCATTACGCGCATTACGCGTCGGCATCACGCAGTCAAACATATCAATGCCGCGACGAACGCCTTCCACCAGGTCTTCTGGTTTACCCACACCCATCAGGTATCGCGGTTTGTCTGCCGGGATCTGCGGGCACACATGCTCCAGAATGCGGTGCATATCTGCTTTAGGTTCACCCACAGCCAGACCGCCGACAGCGTAGCCATCAAAGCCAATCTCTACCAGACCTTTGACGGAGATATCACGTAAATCTTCGTAAACGCTGCCCTGGATAATACCGAACAGCGCATTTTTGTTTTGCAGCGAGTCGAAACGGTCACGGCTGCGCTTAGCCCAGCGTAAGGACATTTCCATGGAACGCTTGGCGTAGTCCCAGTCAGCCGGATACGGCGTACACTCGTCGAAGATCATCACGATGTCGGAGCCGAGATCGTACTGGATCTCCATGGATTTTTCCGGATCGAGGAAAATCGGATCGCCGTTGATCGGGTTGCGGAAATGGACGCCCGCTTCGGTGATTTTACGAATATCGCCGAGGCTGAATACCTGGAAACCACCGGAGTCGGTGAGGATCGGCCCTTTCCACTGCATAAAGTCATGCAGATCGCCGTGCAGCTTCATGATCTCCTGACCCGGACGCAGCCACAGGTGGAAGGTGTTGCCGAGGATAATCTGCGCGCCAGTGTCCTGCACTTCTTCCGGCGTCATGCCTTTTACGGTGCCGTAAGTGCCCACGGGCATAAAGGCGGGCGTTTCAACGACGCCGCGATCAAACACCAGGCGGCCGCGGCGGGCGCGTCCGTCTGTCGTATCTAATTCGAATTTCATTTTTTCTCCATACGCCGGAAAAACAGTCCAACGCGTCAATCAAAGCGCCGCGGAACTATTCCCCGACGCGCTCAGAAGTTGCCTGCGGATTGTACGTGATAAACATCGCATCCCCGTAACTAAAAAAGCGATATTCCGCTTTTACCGCTTCTTCATAGGCGTGCATGGTGGCTTTATAACCGGCAAAGGCCGACACCAGCATGATCAGCGTCGATTCCGGCAGATGGAAATTGGTCACCAGCGCGTCGATCACGCTGTACTGATAGCCAGGATAAATAAAGATTTGCGTATCGCCAAAGAAGGGTTCGATGAGATCGTTTTTGGCCGCTTTCGCCGCGCTTTCCAGCGAGCGTACCGACGTTGTGCCCACCGCCACCACGCGATTACCGCGCGCTTTCGCCGCCAGCACGGCGTCAACCACCTCCTGCGGCACTTCCGCGTACTCAGAGTGCATGATGTGATCTTCAATGCTGTCCACGCGCACCGGCTGGAAAGTCCCTGCGCCAACGTGCAGCGTTACGAACGCCATCTCCACGCCTTTTTCACGCAGGCGCGCCAGCAGTGGCTCATCAAAGTGCAGGCCCGCGGTCGGCGCGGCAACGGCACCCGGCTTCTGGCTGTAGACGGTCTGATAGAGTTCACGGTCGGCGTCTTCATCCGGTCGATCGATATACGGCGGCAGCGGCATATGGCCGATGGCGTTAAGAATATCCAGCACCGGGCGTTCATCGTTGAACTCCACTTCAAACAGCGCATCGTGACGCGCCACCATGGTGGCTTTAACGCTGTCATCGTCGCCTAATAGCAGCTCGGCACCCGGCTTCGGCGCTTTAGAGGCGCGAATATGTGCCAGAATACGTTTATCATCCAGCATACGCTCAACCAGTACTTCGATCTTACCGCCGCTGGCTTTACGGCCAAACAGACGCGCCGGGATCACGCGGGTATTGTTAAAGACCAGCAGATCGCCAGGGTTGAGCTTATCGAGCAGATCGGTGAAAGTACCATGCGTCAGCGCGCCCGTCGGCCCGTCCAGCGATAACAGGCGGCAGCTGCTACGCGCAGGCACAGGATAATGGGCGATCAGGGATTCGGGTAATTCAAAGGAAAAATCGGCAACGCGCATGACTTACACTCAGACTGAAAAACAGGCGGGATAGTCTAGTGCTACGGTGCTTCCGCTGCAACAGCTACGCCTCTTTTATGGATTAACTAAACAATGAACTTCCTCGCACACCTGCATCTTGCACACCTCGCAGAAAGCTCGCTTCCGGGTAATTTGCTGGGGGATTTTGTTCGCGGCAACCCGCAGGATGCGTATCCGGCCGAGATTGTCGACGGCATTCGCATGCACCGCCGTATTGACGTACTGACCGATAATCTGCCGGAAGTCCGCGAGGCGCGGGAGTGGTTTCGCCCGCAGACGCGCCGGGTTGCGCCTATTACCCTCGACGTGATGTGGGATCATTTCCTGTCGCGCCACTGGGCGCAGATGTCGCCGGAGATGCCGCTGACCGCCTTTGTCAGCTACGCCCGTGCGCAGGTCGCCACCATTCTGCCCTCCTCGCCGGCGCGCTTCGTCAACCTGAATGACTATTTGTGGTCAGAGAAATGGCTGGAGCGCTATCGGGATATGGATTTTATTCAGCAGGTACTCAACGGCATGGCGACCCGCCGTCCCAGACTGGATGCGCTGCGCGACTCGTGGCAGGATCTGGATACGCACTACGCTGCGCTGGAAAAACTGTTTTTTCAGTTCTATCCCCGCATGATGGCACAGGCGAAAAACAAAGAACTTTAATGCTTGCGCTTTAATGGCAGGTGATTATCTTGATAGCGACGCTATCCCTACAATTACACAGGAGAAATATTATGGTACTGGTCACTCGTCCGGCTCCAGACTTTACCGCCGCCGCCGTGCTTGGCAGTGGTGAAATTGTTGAGAATTTCAACTTCAAACAGCATACCCAGGGCAAAGCGACCGTTCTGTTTTTCTGGCCGATGGACTTCACTTTCGTCTGCCCGTCAGAACTAATCGCCTTTGACAAGCGTTACGAAGAATTCCAGAAGCGCGGCGTGGAAGTGGTTGGCGTTTCTTTTGACTCTGAATTTGTTCATAACGCCTGGCGTAACACCCCGGTCGACAAAGGCGGCATTGGCCCGGTGAAATACGCGATGGTAGCGGACATCAAGCGCGAAGTGCAGAAAGCGTACGGCATTGAACACCCGGACGCTGGCGTGGCGCTGCGCGGCTCCTTCCTGATCGACGCTAACGGTATCGTGCGCCATCAGGTTGTGAACGATCTGCCGCTGGGACGTAACATCGACGAAATGCTGCGTATGGTGGATGCTCTGCAATTCCACGAAGAGCACGGCGAAGTGTGCCCGGCGCAGTGGGAAAAAGGCAAAGAAGGTATGAACGCGTCTCCGGATGGCGTGGCGAAATACCTGAGCGAGAACCTCACCAGCCTGTAAGCCGTTTTTGCCCGGTGGCGCTACGCTTACCGGGCCTACAGGATTTCGGTGACCTGCCCGGTGTTCCGTAGATCGTCGTACGTAGGCCGGGTAAGGCGTAGCCGCCACCCGGCATTTTTATACCGACTTCTGCCGTACCTCGCGCCAGATGCCCAACCCTACCCCGATCAGCACCAGCACGCCCAACACCAGCGCCGCCCACACCAGCATCTTCTTCCACTGGCTTTGCTGCTGCGCCGGATCCACCGCCGTCAGCCGTGCGTCACCGCCCAGCACAATACGATCCTGCACCAGCGCCTCCGGGATCTGCGCATTCTCCTGACGCAGCGCAGCGGGCACCAGCATATCAACCTCCATTGCCTGCGGCTGCGCGGCACCATTACCCCACGCCAGTAAAAACGGCCCTTTGCCCTGCGCGTTGAAGATCAACGTCTGGCTGGCGCGCTCGCCGGTCACCTGGGCGATACCGTCCTCCAGCTGGCCGTTTACCGCCGTCACGCGGATCGCCTGCACCATCCCGCCGGTGGTCAGCGGCTCAGAGGACTTACCGTTCAGTTGATAAATCACGCTTTTTGCCAGCGGCTGCCATGCGGCCTTTGCCGCGCTGCGGTACTCGATCGCCAGCGGAAGCACGCGCCCTTCCCGGGCTTCGATCATCACTGACACCAGCGGCTGTGGCCGTTGCCAGGAGAACTCCTGCACCGACGAGGAGACCGTTTTCGCCACTGCATTCAGACGGATATTCACCGCCGTATCGCTGTAAATCTGCTCCACTGCCGTCGCGCCGGTCAGCGTCGGCGCTCGTGCGGCGTCATTGAAGACCACCAGCACATAACGCATCTCCGTCGGATACACCGTAGCGCTGAAATCCAGGGTATCCAGCAACAGGCGGTCACTGCCGGAGGTCAGATCCATCAGCGGCATATCGCGTCCATACAGCGTCCAGTTTTTCAGATCGCTGCTGACGTACACATCGGTCCGTCCCTGCCAGTTAGCCGGCACAGCGTTCCATGTCAGCTTCAGCTGTGACAGCGGAAACTCGTCTTTTTGCGTTTCAGGCAGGGTTAACAGATAGCTTTTGCCCGTCGTCTTTTTGCCTTCGCCATCGAGACGGATTTCAATGCCATCCTGCGAGCGCAGCCACAGGGTTTCTGACGCGGCATTATTATCCGGCACCGGTTCAAGGGCGAACAGGCGCAGCGGCAGCGTGCGCGGCGGCGTCTGTTTCTGCACCGCCGGGATGAGCGTAAAGGGCACCGCGTGCCCCTGCTGATTGAAGACCCGCACATCGCGCAGATCGGGCGCAACGCTGTCGGTATAGATACGCTCCGGCAGCGTCACCTGATACAGCGGTGACGCTGTGGTCGTCTCCAGCGCTGCGCCCCAGGCATAATCCTTCGGCGTTTCCGGGGTGGCGTCCTGGCTCCAGCCTGGCAGCGCCGCGCCGAGCAACGCACAAAAAAGTATCCGTCTGATGATCGTCATTATCCTTGTTCCTCGTTATGCGTCTGTTGTACCCGGGGCGGCAACGGTGAGAAATAGCCCACGATCAGCACCAGCACCGCCACGCCGATAAAGGCGACCGCGCGGGCCAGCCCGCCGCCGCCCGCGCTGTCCACCAGCATCAGTTTTACAATCACCACGCCAAGTAGCGCCGCACCGCACAGCCATTCATGCCGCGATACCTGCCGGGCGGCGCGCAGCATCACCAGCAGCGCCACCAGCATCCAGAACAGCGCGAAGCAGGTCTGTACCAGTCGGGACGACCATAACGCGCTTACCGACCAGTCGATTGCGCCATACCACGCGAGGCTGCGCAACAGCAGGCCGTTCAGCCACCAGAAGGCAAGCCCTGCCAGCAGCAGCGGCACACGTTTATGGATCTCACGTCCCTGCTGCGGGAAATAGCGGGCGCATAACCGCGCCAGCGCGAGCAGCGCCAGTAAAGCAAAGGCGGCACCCTCCTCCAGCGGATTGAGCAATGGCCGGTAGCCCTGCTCCATCACCACGCCATCATCAATATTGGTCAGCAGCAGCATCACCAGCAGGAAGAAGCCCATGGGGGCCAGCGCCAGCGTGCCGTACCACTGCGGCCAGACGCGAAGCGGCCACAGCGAGCGTTGCAGACCGGCGCGCACCAGCAGGATCACCGCTGCCGCCGCCGTCATCGCCAGACCCGCCTGCCACGGGAACATGCCCCACGACAGCGCATCGATATACCACCACAGCTCTGCCGCCAGCGCGGCGATAATCATCCAGAACAGCGACAGGTGCAGTCCCTGCGAAAGATAAGGCACGGGCGGCGTGCGCTGTTGATACAACAGCCAGAACGCGGTCGGTAGCGCGATACACCAGGCGAGATTTTGCCAGCCAGCGCTGAAGATCGCCCCCTGGGCGGCGATCTGCCAGACCAGCGTCGCCAGCATCAACGGCCACAGTAGCCAGACGCTATAGCTGAGCGCGCGCCAGCGCAGCCGTTGCGCGGCCCACCGCCAGCCATGCACGCTCAGGGCGATGAACGTCAGCAGGCCCGGCAGGTCGTTCATCCACCGGCTTAAGGTCAGCGCCGACAGCCCGTGCAGGGCCAGCAGCCAGAAGATAATGCCCCCTGCCAGCAGGCCATAGCTGCCCTGCGTATTCAGGCCGCGCCATAGCCAGGCGGCGGCGATCCACGTCAGGCTCAGCACCGCAAAAATCATCAGTTGTGACAGCGCCGGAAGCAGATCCTGCACCGCCCACAGCGCGCTGCCCACGGCCAGCAGCAGTAAACCGGTGCCGCTGTAGCTCATCCGCCGTTGCTGTTGCTGAACGCCCAGCCACAGTATGCCCAGCCCTTCCAGCGCCCAGGCCATCGACGTCCAGCGCGCAGAAAGCGCCAGCGGGATCGCCAGCGTGACAAACGCGCCGCCCAGCGCCAGCGCGGCCAGCACCAGCGGCCGCCCAAGTTCAGGTTTACGCCGCAGCACCAGCCACGCCAGCAGCAGATAAAACGCACCAAACCCGAGCGCGGAAAACGCCGGGCCAAAGGTGAAATTCTGAGTAAGCGCGTACTGCATGCCAAAACCGATCAGCGGCGGCGCGAACAACAGTACGCCGTCAATAATGCGTTTGCCGCCGCCCTGCGCGCGCAGTGACAGTCCGACGCTCAGCACGCCGAACAGCACAATATTGGCGATCAGGAACAGCTGGCAGCTGAGGTAAAACTCAGGCCGGTAGCCATACAGTCCCCACACGCCGCCGACGCCAAAGGTAAACAGCAGACCAAGCAGATTGAGCACCCGCCAGTGCTGCCAGACGCTGATGGCAAGAATGCCGCAGGAGAGCAGCAGATAGAACGAGAACAGCCCGATATGGCTGCCGCCGCCGGTAGAGAGCAGCAGTGGCGCGAGATAACCGCCGAGACTGGCGAGCATCGCCAGGCTTAAGGCGCGCTGCAATACCGCCAGCCCGACGCTCACCGCGCAGATCAGCAGCAGCAAAGCAAAAGCCAGCGTCACAGGCAGCATCTGCCAGAGCCGGAACGCGCCGAAGACCGTCAGATAGAGCACGCCGGTTGCGCCACCTTGCAAAATGAGCGCATAGACCGGTTGTTTATGGCGCAGTCGCCAGCCGAGCGCCAGCAGTACCACGGCCGCCAGCGCCGCCACGCACAGGCGCAGTTCCAGCGGAAACAGATCGCGCTCGACGGAATAGCGGAATAAAAACGCCAGCCCGAAGAACAGCAGCAGAATGCCAAGTTTTGCCAGCGGGTTGCCGCGCATAAACCAGCTCACCAGCGAGGTGATCATGCCGCCTTGCGGTTCATCAGATACGGGCTTGCTGGCCGCCGCCGGGGTGACGGCGACCGGCTCAGACAACGCCGGTTTCGCCGCCCAGGGATCGACAGCGGGGGGAGTTGGTGCAGGCACAATGACCGGCGCAGGAACAGGTTCCGGCTCCGCTATCCGTTCAGGCAGCGGTTGCGGCGCAGGCGCATTTGCCTGTCCCGCCAGCTGCTGCTCCAGCGCCGTCAGCCGTTCACGCAATACGCCCAGTTCCCGCTGCGTATCGCTGCTTTTTCGCCACGCTCTGATCGCCAGCGCAGGGGCGACAATCAGGGCGAAAAAGAGAACAAGACCGGCAAGCAGCAAAAGCTCATCCATGGTTTTACCTTCGGTTCGGTGATCACTCCCGAAAGGATATTACATTTCTTTTCAACCCTGATAAAAATGTTTCGAAAGGTTCAGCGGTTGCGCCACAGCGTGGCGGAAATCGCCGGTAGCGACAGCACATTATCCTCAATGGTGCCGGTCCCCACTTTGCACTGCCAGGCCGGAACATCCACCAGCGGCAAATCCGTCAGCACCACCTCGCAGGCCTTGCCACGGTTGATCGCCACCAGCACGCGTTCATGCTGGAAAACGCGCACAAACACCACCACATCGCCTTCGGCATGCAGTACCTGACAGCCGCCGTGACGCAAAGCGCGGCTTTTCTTGCGCAGCGTCGCCATCTGCTGATAAAGCGCGAACAGCGTGGCATCCTGTTTTTCTTTGTCCCACGGGAACGGCTTACGGCAGAAGGGATCGTTGTTGCCATCCAGTCCCACTTCATCGCCGTAATAGATGCAGGGCACACCGGGCCAGCTGAACAGCCAGACCACCGCCAGCGGCATCCGCGCGATGTCCTTGCCAAGCAGCGTCTTAAAACGCGAGGTGTCGTGGCTGTCGAGCTGGTTAAACATGCGCAACTGTTGCTGATGCGACAGCCCGGCGCGGTAGTTATCCATCCACGCCATGCAGGTGGCGGCATCAATATGCTGCGGATCGTAGGAAATATCGGTGTTTGCGAGGAAGCCCCACAGCGGAATGGTAAAGCCGCGATAGTTCATCGCCGCGTCTTCGGCATCCGCCTGCAACCACTGCCGTGCATCACCAAAATGCTCACCCACGATATAGGCTTCCGGCTGCGTCTCTTTCGCCGCCTGACTGATACCACTGATGTGCAGCAGGTTATTACGCGCGCCGCCTGCTTCACCCAGCATATGCACCACATCCAGCCGCCAGCCGTCCATATTCCAGGGTGCTTTCAGCCAGTGACGCACAATACTGTCTTCCCCCTTATAAATCTCCTCCACCAGCGAGACGGACTGATAATCCAGCTTCGGCAGGCTGGCGTAGCCAAGCCAGTCAAGGGCGTGCCCCTCGTCGGAAAAGCTGTACCATTCGCGCCACTCGGATGCCGGGTTATGGCATGCGCCGGTGGTGCCGCGATTATGCCGGTCAAACCAGGCATGGGAGTCGCCGCTGTGGTTAAACACGCCGTCGAGCACCAGGCGGATCCCCTCGCGCTGCGTGTTCGCGCGCAGCCGCAGCAGCGCCTGATCGCCGCCGAACTGCGGATCGACGTGGCGATAATCTTCGGTGTCGTATTTGTGCACGCTGGGGGCGACAAATACCGGGTTAAGGTAGAGCGCCGTGACGCCAAGCTTTTTCAGGTAGGGCAGCTTTTCGCTGATGCCGTCCAGATCGCCGCCGTAAAAGGTCGATCCCCCCGCCTCGCCGGTGAGGGGGTCATCCCAGTCGCGCAGCACGATCTCCTGCCCGGCGGCGTGATGGTAATAAACGTTGTCCTGCTGCGGGGTGCGCGGCTGGCTGCGGGCAAAGCGATCGGGGAAGATCTGATAAAACACCTGATCCGCCACCCACTGCGGGCCGGTATCCGGGCAGTCGATGGCAAATTGCTCCAGCCGTGCAGGGGGAAAATCGCTAAAGCCCTGCGGCGTAAACCAGCGCTGGCGGTCCGCCCACAGCAGTTTAAAACTGTAGCGGCGGCGCGGTTGTCCTTCAGACACGTCAATGGCGACCCGCCAGGCGGTCACGCCCGGACAGGGCGCGCGACGCAGCGGGTGCATCGTAATAGACGTCTCTTCGTTGTCCTTCTCCGTGCGCAATTTAACCTGCGCAGGCAGATCGTTGCCCGCCAGCCACAAGGTTATAAAAAGCTGATCTTTATTGAGTTTTACAAATGGCGCTACCGGAAGATGCCAGGCGTTCAACATCGTTTTACCCCTTGCTGAAAAATGACGCCACCTTGCCACAGCAACGTGAAAGTTCACTCATCATACTGCTGATAATTGGGGGAGGAGTATGGGGGAGGAGGAAAATCAAAGGCATTGCCGGGCGGCGTGGCGCACACCCGGCAAAAAATTGCGTAAATCAGGCCGTTTTACGATCGTAACGGCGTTTGAACATCCAGCCCACCAGCAGCAGCGCGATCCATGCAAAACCGACGTACAGCGAAATACGGGTTTCCGGGTGCCAGCCAATCAGCGCAATGATAAACACCAGGAAGATCAGACCGGCCACCGTGGTAGGCACGCCGCCCGGCACTTTAAACTTCAGCGCCGCGACCTCTTCCGGCGGCAGGCGGCGACGGAAAGCGATCTGCGACAGCAAAATCATGATCCACACCCACACAGTGGCGAAGGTCGCCAGCGAGGCGATCACCAGGAAGACATTTTCCGGCATGATGTAGTTCAGCCAGGCAGCAAACAGCAGTGCCACCGTCATCACCACCACCGTTACCCACGGAATGCCGTGACGGGAGGTTTTCGCGAACATCTTCGGCGCGCTGCCCTGCTCGGCCATGCCGTGCAGCATACGCCCGACGCCAAACACATCGCTGTTAATAGCTGACAGCGACGCGGTCAGCACCACAAAGTTGAGGATGCTGGCGGCAAAGGTGATGCCCAGATGCTGGAAGGTCAGCACGAACGGACTGCCGTTGGTGCCCACCTGGTTCCACGGGTAGATGGACATGATCACAAACAGCGTACCGACATAAAACACCAGAATACGCATCGGCACGGAGTTGATGGCGCGCGGAATAGAGGTCTGCGGATCTTTCGCTTCCCCGGCGGTAATACCGATGATTTCGATACCGCCGTAGGCAAACATCACCATCTGCAATGACATCACCATGCCGAGCCAGCCGTTGCTGAAGAAGCCGCCGTTGCTCCACAGATTATGGATGCCGGTCGGTTCGCCGCCGTTGCCAACGCCCCAGATGATGATGCCGAAGCCCGCCGCGATCATCACAATAATGGTGGCGACCTTAAAGAACGAGAACCAGAACTCCAGCTCGCCGAACACCTTGACGCTCATCAGGTTTACGGCGCAGATGATCATCACCACGCTCAGCACCCAGATCCAGTGCGGCACCGTCGGGAACCAGACGCCCATATAAATGCCGAATGCGGTGACATCGGCAATAGCGACAATCAGGATCTCAAAACAGTAGGTCCAGCCGGTGATGTAGCCTGCCAGCGGGCCGAGGTTTTCCTGGGCATAGCGCGAGAAGGAGCTGGCCGCCGGGTTGTGTACCGACATCTCGCCCAGCGCACGCATAATGATATAGGCTGCCGCGCCGCCAATAATATAGGCCAGCAGCACGCTCGGTCCGGCCATTTTGATGGCATCCGCCGAACCATAGAACAGGCCCGTGCCAATCGCCGAGCCGAGCGCCATAAAGCGGATGTGCCGGGTGCTTAACCCCCGCTTTAGCTTGTTAGTACTTTCCATTGTTTCCCGTGCCATAACATAAATAAAAAAACCACGGGATGGTAAGCCCCGTGGTTATGACAAGCAACCCTTGATCAATGTGCGCGGGAAGTCACCTGACGCCCTGCGGCACGATCCCAGACCACGGCCAGTACCACGATCACGACGGTTGGCATCAGCCACGCCAGCCCCTGCTCTGCCAGCGGTAAGCGCTGGGTCCAGGCCGGTAACACCCCGCCAATGGCGGATGCTTTGATACCGTCAAGGACGCCGAAGGCCAGGCTGATGAACATCGCGGGGGCGATGATGCGCGACGAATTATGCCACCATGAACGGGTAAAGCTTAATACAACCAGTGCGATACACGGCGGATAAATCGCGGTCAGCACCGGAATGGAAATCTGGATCAGGTGACTCAGGCCGAGGTTGGACACCAGCATGGAGAAGCCGCCGAGGATAAACGCCAGCGTGCGGTACGAGAACGGCAGATACTGGGCGAAGAACTCCGCGCAGGCGCAGGTCAGGCCGACCGCCGTCACCAGACAGGCGAGGAAAATCAGCGCCGCCAGCAGCAGGCTACCCGCACCACCAAAGGTGTGCTGTACGTAAGCATGAAGAATGGCCGCGCCGTTGGCAGACTGTTCTACCAGGGTGCCGCTGTCAGAGCCGAGGCGGAACAGCGCCAGGTACAGCAGCGTCAGGCCAACACCGGCAATCAGACCCGCCCAGATGGTGTAACGGGTCAGCAGACGGGAATCGGTCACACCGCGCGAACGGGCGGCGTTAACGATGACGATACCGAAGACCATCGCGCCCAGCGTATCCATGGTGAGATAGCCGTTCACAAAGCCGTTAGAGAAGGCAGCATTTTCGTAAGCATCCATCGCACTGCTGATCGGGCCAGCCGGCCAGACGAGCGCGGCAACGGACAGCACCGTCAGGGCGATGATTTTCATCGGCGCAAGGAAGTTACCCACGGTATCGAGCAGTTTGCCCGGATAGAGCGACACCAGGATCACCAGCGCAAAATAGATCAGGCTGTAGATCATCAGCGGCATCGCGCCGTCGCCGGTCAGCGGAGCAATACCCACTTCAAAGGAGACGGTGGTGGTACGCGGGATAGCGAACAGCGGTCCGACCGCCAGATAGCAGACGGTGGCAAGCAGCACGCCCGCCGCTTTGCCGATCGGCATACTGAGGCTGTCCACGCCGCCACCCACTTTCGCCAGGGCGATCACGGTCAGCACCGGCAGGCCAACGGCGGTGATCAGAAAGCCGAACGCTGCCGTCCAGACGTGCTCACCGGCCTGCAGGCCGACCATTGGCGGAAAAATGATGTTACCTGCGCCGACGAAAAGGGCGAAAGTCATAAAGCCCAGAGCCATGATGTCTCGTGGTTTTAAACGATGAGTCATAAACGTGTGCTGCCTGTGGATGTGGTGTTGGTAACGATGAAATGTTCGCCAGTGCCTTTGGAACAATACGACGGCAATTTCTCTCAATTTCAGCGGGATATGCTTCCCGCATGACGTGGCGAAGAATAGTTTTTCGATTTACCACGCAAATACAGTCGGTATGACAGTATCAGGGGCGCAATTTAAACGCTTATAACGTTTAAAGGCAAGACGGGATCGTAAAACCAGATGGTTATACTGCGCTGGAGAGCGTTAATAGCGTAAAAATCTATGTATAAGAAAAACACATGGCTTATCATGCGAACAAAAAATAATCAGCCGTACAATAATCGGTCGGAAAAAGGTGAACCGGAACGCAAACAGGCCAGCGAGTGCTGGCCTGCGGAAAGTTAAGCTGACAGCGCCGGGTTCAGGCGCTGTTTTTGGCGATCAACCGTTCCGGCAGAATAAAACTGAAACGCGTGCCCTGCCCTGGCGTACTGGTAATGTTCAGGCGGCTGTCGTGATGATTCACCGCATGCTTGACGATGGCCAGCCCCAGCCCGCTGCCGCCCGTTTGCCGTGAGCGTGCTTTATCCACCCGGTAGAAACGTTCCGTCAGACGCGGAATATGCTCAGCCGCAATACCCGGCCCGTTATCCTCGACGCTGAATTCTGCGCCGTGAGGAACACGCTTCCAGCTCACCACGATATGCGTGGCGGGTGGCGTATGGTTGACCGCGTTATAGACAAGGTTAGAAATCGCGCTGCGCAGCTGATCTTCACTGCCCAGCACTTTTAGCGAGCTGTCGATATGGAATTCGATGGTCTGCTTTTGCTGGCTGAGGGTTTGCGCTTCCCGCTCCACCACCCGCAGCATCATCGGCACATCAATGGTTTCGTTCAGCAGTTGCACCGGCGAGGCTTCGATTTTTGACAGCGTCAACAGCTGGCGCACCAGTCCTTCCATACGCGAAGTCTGCTCGCGCATGGTGTGCAACGCCTTTTCACGCGTCGCGCCTTCCAGCGCTTGTTCCTGCATCATTTCCAGATAGCCCTGCAACACCGTTAACGGCGTGCGCAGTTCATGGCTGACGTTGGCAAAGAAATTACGCCGCGCGCCCTCCAGCTGGTGCATCTGGGTCACATCGCGCGCCACCATCAGCAATTGTTGCTCGCTATAGGGCATGACGCGAATTTCCAGATGACGGCCATTATTGAGCACCAGATTGAGGGGCTTAAGAAACTCCTGACGTTTCAGATACTGAGTAAATTCGGGATAGCGCAGCAGGTTGAGGATGTTCTGGCCGTTATCGTCCGGCCAGCGCAAGCCCAGCAGTTGCTGAGCCAGCCCGTTACACCAGAAGATCATGCCTTCCGCAGTGGTGAGCACGACGGCATCCGGCAGCGACTCCGCACCGCTGCGAAAGCGTTTGATCAGACTGCCCAGTTCACGACGTCGCTTTTTATTACGCATCTGCATCTGATGCAGACCGTATAACAGCGGCTCCCAGCTACCGTGTCCCGGCGGCGGCGTCATGCTTCTGTCCACCCAGAGCCACCAGGAGAGCTGTAGTAAGTTCCAGAAATGCCAGACCAGTAATCCGGTGACGGCCGCCAGTAAAAACCACGGCAGATAACCAAACAGGGCACCGAGAATCAACGCCGGGAGACAACAGAGCACCAGCTCCATCACCAGCCTTTTCCATGACAGCCGTTCCAGCACGCGTCACACTCCCTTCAGATGTTAGAAACGGGTCGAAAAACGGTAACCCGTGCCGCGAACGGTCTGCACCATACGATCGTGGCCGCTGTGTTCCAGTGCTTTGCGCAGGCGGCGAATATGCACGTCAACCGTGCGGTCTTCAACATAAACGTTGGTGCCCCAGACATGGTTCAGCAACTGTTCACGGCTGTAGACGCGTTCCGGATGAGTCATAAAGAAGTGTAATAGCTTAAATTCGGTAGGCCCCATATCGAGGGGATTTTCGCCGGTCATCACGCGGTGGGAACCCGGATCCAGGCTCAGGCCCTGCATTTCGATCACTTCTTCCACCGCCATCGGCGATATGCGGCGCATCACGGCTTTGATCCGCGCCACCAGCTCTTTGGGCGAGAACGGTTTGGTGATGTAATCATCCGCCCCGGTTTCCAGGCCACGCACCCGATCTTCTTCCTCGCCGCGCGCCGTCAGCATCATCACCGGAATGTCACGGGTCAGGGCTTCACGTTTCACATGTTTGATAAACTGGATCCCGGAACCGCCAGGTAACATCCAGTCGAGCAAAATGAGATCGGGCCAGGGTTCATTTAACTGGTTCACCGCGCTGTCATAATCTTCCGCTTCGACAGGCTGGAAGCCGTTTTGCTCGAGGACAAAGCATACCATTTCACGGATTGGAGCTTCGTCTTCTACGACCAGAATGCGTCTCGCCATAATTTGCCCTGTATTTATTAAGTCGCCAGTATATGTTGCGGTGGCATTATGCGTCAGATTTATGACAGATTTATGAAAATGATGACGACCTGATGACTCAAGCCGTTGTTTTATGACACGCGAAAATGACCCCGTAACTATCTTCATGTCGCTTAACGTTTATAATCGGCTTCACGCTTTTTTGCCATGGGATCGTTATGCGCCTTCTTCACACCTCTGACTGGCACCTGGGTCAAAACTTTTACAGTAAAAGCCGGGCCGCGGAACACGCCGCGTTTCTTGACTGGTTGCTGAAAACCGCCGAAGAACAGCAGGTGGATGTGATTATTGTCGCGGGCGACATTTTTGATACCGGCTCGCCGCCGAGCTACGCCCGCGAACTCTATAACCGCTTTGTGGTGAATTTGCAGCAAACCGGCTGTCATCTGGTGGTGCTGGCGGGTAACCACGATTCCGTCGCGACGCTTAACGAATCCCGTGAAATTCTCGCCTTTTTAAATACCACTGTGGTCGCCACCGCTGGCAGCGCTCCCTTTATGCTCAAACGCCGGGATGGCACGCCGGGGGCGGTATTCTGCCCGGTGCCGTTTTTACGCCCGCGTGACATCGTGGTAAGCCAGGCCGGGCTCTCCGGCAGCCAGAAGCAGCAGCATCTGCTGACCAGCATCACACAGTATTACCAGCAGCAGTATGACGACGCCTGCGCGCTGCGCGGGGAACAAACGCTGCCGATTATCGCCAGCGGCCACCTGACCACCGTCGGAGCCAGCAAAAGTGACGCGGTACGTGACATTTATATCGGCACGCTGAACGCCTTCCCGGCGCAGAATTTCCCGCCGGTGGATTACCTCGCCCTTGGCCATATTCACCGCCCGCAGCTGGTCGGCGGCCAGGAGCACATTCGCTACTGCGGCTCACCCATCGCGTTAAGTTTTGATGAAACCGGCAGGCCGAAAAGCGTCAATCTGGTGACTTTCAGCGACGGCAGGCTGGAGGCGGTAACCCCGTTAACGGTGCCGGTCACCCAGCAACTGGCGGTGATCAAAGGCGATCTGGCGGCCATCGGCGAACAGCTGGCGCAGTGGCGTGGCAATCCGGTCAGCCCGCCGGTGTGGCTGGATATTGAAATCACCACCGATGAATACCTGGCCGACGCGCAACGTAAAATCCAGGCGCTCACCGAGGGCTTGCCGGTCGAGGTGTTGCTGGTACGCCGCAGCCGGGAACAGCGGGAACGCCTGCTGGCAGGAGAACTGCGTGAAACCCTGAGCGAGCTGAAAGTGGAAGAAGTATTTGAGCGCCGGCTGGCGCTGGAAAGCCTCGACGAGGCGCAAAACGCGCGCTTACAGACGCTGTTCGCACAAACCGTTGATGCCCTGACGGAGGAGAACGACGCATGAAGATCCTCAGTCTGCGCCTGAAAAATATCAACTCCCTGAAAGGGGAATGGAAAATCGATTTTACCGCCGAGCCGTTCGCCAGTAATGGGCTGTTTGCCATCACCGGGCCGACGGGGGCGGGTAAAACCACCCTGCTCGACGCCATCTGTCTGGCGCTGTATCACGAAACGCCGCGCCTGAGCAGCGTGTCCCAGTCGCAAAACGACCTGATGACCCGCGACACCGCCGAATGTCTGGCGGAAGTGGAGTTTGAGGTCAAAGGCGTCGCCTATCGTGCTTTCTGGAGCCAGAACCGCGCCCGTAATCAGCCGGACGGCAATTTGCAGGCCCCGCGTGTCGAACTGGCGCTGTGCGCCGACGGCAAAATCCTTGCCGATAAAGTGAAAGACAAACTGGATCTCACCGCCACCCTGACCGGACTGGACTATGGCCGTTTCACCCGCTCGATGCTGCTCTCTCAGGGGCAATTTGCCGCCTTCCTGAATGCCAAACCCCGCGAGCGCGCCGAACTGCTGGAAGAGCTGACCGGCACCGAGATTTACGGTCAGATTTCCGCAATGGTATTTGAGAAACACAAAGTCGCGCGACAGGAACTGGAAAAACTTCAGGCCCAGGCCGACGGCGTGCAGTTGTTAAGCGACGAACAGACGCAGACGCTCAACACAGGTTTGCAGGTACTTACTGACGAAGAAAAACAGCTGCTCGCCGGACAACAGCAGGCGCAGGCGCATCACCAGTGGCTGAGCGAAACCCGTCGCCTGAACGGCGAACAGCAGCGGGCGCAGGAGGCGTTAACCGCCGCCCATGCGGCATTGCAGGCCGCCGGCCCCGAACTGGAGAAGCTCAACCGCGCCATTCCGGCGGAAAAATTACGTCCTCACTGGCAGCAGTTACAGGCGCGCCAGCAGGCGCTGCACCATGCACAGGGGCAGCACCAGAATGTGAATACTCGCTTACAACAGGTGCGCACCGGGCTGCAACAGACCTGGCAACTGGCACAGGTCGCGGCAACCACCCTGCAAACCGAGGTGGCGCAGGTTCAGCAGTGGCTCAGCGATAATGACCGTTTTCGCCTGTGGGGGGCAGAACTGGCGGGCTGGCGTCTGACCTTTGCGCAGCAGCAGCGGGATGAAAAGCAGCGTGCTGAACTGCAACAGACGCTGCGCGCGACAGAGCAGGCCCTTGCCGCGCTGCCGCCTTCCCCGCTGAATCTGAATCTGGAAGAAGTAAGCGCTCATTTACAACAGCACTTAGCGGGCCGCAGCGGGCGTCAGCAACTGGCAATGCTGCATCCGCAATTTGCCGCGCTGGCCAGACGTCAGGCGCAGCACCAGCAGGAGCTGGCGGAGATGGACACGCAACTCGCCGCGTGGGAGATGCAGCTTGGCGCGATCCGCCAGCAATACAAAGACAAACGCCAGCATGAAAGCGATGTGGAAAAGCTGGTGGAGCAGGAAAAGCTGATCCTGCGCCTCGAAGCGGAACGTGCGAATCTGCAACCGGACATGCCCTGCCCGCTGTGCGGCTCCACCTCGCACCCCGCCGTCGCGGCCTATCAGGCGTTGCAGCCTGGCGAAAACCAGCAGCGGCTGGCGGCGCTGAAAAAAGAAGTGGAAACCCTGCGCGAACAGGGCTTCGCCTTAAAAGGCCAGCTCGATACCCAGCGCCAGCACCGGGATAAGCTCGCCGCGACCCTCACGGCGATCCAGGAGGAAAGCGCCACGCTTCACGCCCACTGGCAGCAGCACTGTGCGGCGCTGAACATTGCGCTGACGCCGCAGGACGACGTGAGCGGCTGGCTGGCGGAGCAGGATCAGCATGAGCAGCAGTTGCGCCAGTTGCATGAACGTCTGACGCTGGAAGCAACGCTGCACAAAGAACAGCAACGGGAGACGCTGCTGGCGGCGGATATCGCCCGGCAGCGTGATGCGCTGGATGCCGCGCTGGCACTGCTGGGATTAACGCGTCCCGCGGTGAGCGACGAAGCGCAATGGCTGGCGGCGCGGCAGGAAGAAGCGCAACGCTGGCAGCAACAGCACGACACCTTGCCGCAACTGCGGGAAAAACGCAGTCGTCTCGACAGTCTGCTGGCGACACTGCACGACGACGGCACCACGCCGCCGCCGTTGCCCGAGCACGAGCACGCCGCCGCCCTGGGCAACTGGCAGACGCTCTACAGCGAGGCCAGTACGCTCGAAGGCCAGCTACGCCTGTTACAGGAGCAGATCCAGCAGCTGGAAACAGAGCGGGAACAGGCACACTCACAGTTCAGCACGGCGCTGGCGGCAAGTCCCTTCGCCGACGAGGACGCCTTCCAGCACGCGCTACTGGATGACGCGCAACGACAGGCGCTGGAGCAGCGTCAGCAGCAGCTTGAGCGGGCGCATCAGCAGCAAAGCGCACTGCGAGATCAGGCCGCTACCGCGCTGGCGCAGCATCTGGCGACCCGTCCGCCAACGCTGGCAGACGACGCCGACATAGAGGTGCTTAATGCGCAGGTCACCGCCTTCGCCCAGCAGCTGCGGGAAAACACCACCCGCCAGGGTGAGATCCGCCAGCAGCTAAAACAGGACGCCGAAAACCGCCAGCGTCAGCGGGCGCTGCTGGAGAGCATTCAGCAGAACGCGGCGTACGTGGAGGACTGGGCTTATCTGAATGCGCTGATCGGCTCGAAAGAAGGCGATAAATTCCGCAAGTTCGCACAGGGGCTGACGCTCGATAATCTGGTGTGGCTGGCGAATAATCAGCTCACCCGTCTGCACGGACGTTATCTGCTGAAACGCAAAGCCAGTGAAGCGCTGGAGCTGGAAGTGGTGGATACCTGGCAGGCGGACGCGGTGCGCGATACCCGTACCCTGTCCGGCGGCGAGAGTTTCCTTGTCAGCCTTGCGCTGGCGCTGGCCTTGTCAGATCTGGTCAGTCATAAAACGCGTATTGATTCGCTGTTCCTCGATGAAGGTTTCGGCACGCTGGACAGCGAAACGCTGGACACCGCGCTGGATGCGCTGGATGCACTGAACGCCACCGGGAAAACCATCGGCGTGATCAGCCACGTAGAGGCAATGAAAGAGCGCATTCCGGTGCAGATCAAGGTGCGCAAAATCAACGGGCTGGGCTACAGCAAGCTCGATAAAGTCTGGGCCGTAGAGTAAGGCTTCTTCCCCCGTCCAGCCGGGCGGGGTTTACCGTTAAGGATGTTCGCCGTGTCGGGTAGTATCAAAAAAGTGATTGTTTCGCTGGCGCTCGGAACCTTCGGGCTGGGTATGGCTGAGTTCGGCATTATGGGCGTGCTGACGGAGCTGGCGAAAGATGTGCAGATCAGCATTCCCGCCGCAGGGCATATGATCTCCTGGTATGCGCTGGGCGTGGTGCTGGGTGCGCCGATTATCGCCCTCATCTCGAATCGCTTCTCGCTGAAAAATATCATGGTGTTTCTGGCGCTGCTGTGTCTGGCAGGCAACGTGATTTTCACCCTCTCCTCGTCCTATGTGATGCTGGCCGTCGGGCGTCTGGTCTCCGGTTTTCCCCACGGCGCGTTTTTTGGCGTCGGGGCGATTATTCTGACCAAAGTCGCCCAGCCGGGACGCGTGACCGCTGCCGTGGCGGGGATGATCTCCGGCATGACCATTGCTAATCTCATCGGTGTGCCGATTGGCACCTGGCTGAGCCATGAATTCAGCTGGCGCTACACCTTCTGGCTGATTGCCGCTTTTAACATTGCGGTGATGGTGTCGATCCTGATGTGGATCCCGGACATTGCTGATGAGGCCAAAACACCGCTCTCCGAGCAGTTCTACTTTCTGAAATCCCCTGCGCCCTGGCTGATTTTTGCCGCCACCCTGTTTGGCAACGCCGGTGTTTTCGCCTGGTTCAGTTATATCAAGCCGCTGATGATCTTTGTCTCCGGCTATGAGGAAACCACCATGCCGGCGATCATGATGCTGGTGGGGCTGGGAATGGTGCTGGGGAATATGCTGAGCGGCAAGCTGTCGCGCTGGTTTTCGCCGCTGCGCATCGCGATGATCACCGATCTGGTGATTGCCGTCGCGCTGGCGCTGATTTTCTGCTTCGCGTGGAGTAAAACCGCGTCGCTGGGTCTGGCCTTTATCAGCTGCGCCGGGCTGTTTGCCCTCTCTGCGCCGTTGCAGATCCTGCTGCTGCAAAATGCCAGAGGCGGCGAAATGCTGGGAGCGGCGGGCGGACAAATCGCCTTTAATCTGGGCAGCGCAGTGGGAGCGTTCTGCGGCGGAATGATGCTGACCGCCGGGCTGGCATATCAGTATGTGGCCTTACCGGCGGCGTTGCTGTCGTTATCGGCCATGATCTCACTGGTGTTTTACAGCCGCCTGAAACGCTATGGGGCGGCTGCGGCTGCGGTACAGTAATTACGTCTGCGGCCACAGCCAGGCCGCGCCGCGTACCCCGCTGGAATCGCCGTGTACCGCTTTGCGGATCGGCGTTTCGCATTCGCCGCCGAACACCCAGTTTTTTACCAGCGTCGGCACGGTTTTGTACAGACGATCGACGTTGCTCATGCCGCCGCCCAGTACGATCACATCCGGATCGAGGATGTTCACCACATGGGCCAGCGATTTCGCCAGCCGCAGTTCATAGCGGCTCAGCGCCAGTTCCGCGACAGGATCCTGCTCGCCCACCAACCGGATGATCTCGTTACCTTTCAGCGGCTGACCGCTTAAACGATGGTAATCGGTGGCAAAACCGGTGCCGGAAATAAAGGTCTCGATACAGCCTTTTTTACCGCAGTAACAGGGGACTTCGTCGCGATAGCGCAGTTCGTCTTCGTCCATCCACGGCAACGGATTATGACCCCACTCCCCCGCCGTACCGTTGCCGCCAATATGAGCGTGGCCGTTAAGGGCGATGCCGGAACCGCAGCCTGTGCCGATGATTACCGCGAACACGGTTTGCGCGCCCGCCGCGGCGCCATCGACGGCTTCGGAGACCGCCAGGCAATTGGCGTCGTTCGCCAGCCGCACTTCACGGTTGAGCCGCGTGCTGAGATCTTTATCGAAGGCCTGGCCGTTGAGCCAGGTGGAGTTGGCGTTTTTTACTACCCCCGTATAGGGCGAAATGGAGCCTGGGATCCCCATGCCGACGGTGCCGGTTTGCCCGGTCTCCTTTTCGGCCAGCTCAACCAACGTGGCAACGGTTTCAATCGTCTGCCCGTAGTCGTTTTTTGGCGTCGGCAAACGGTGGCGGAACAGCTGTTCGCCGCTGTCGCTAAGCGCGATAACTTCTGTTTTGGTACCACCTAAATCAATTCCTATACGCACGGAAATCTCCTTCTTTTTCGCCGAATATCAACAGAGTAGGATCCCTGCCCCGTATTAGCAATGCATCGAAAGTGACAATTCGTTATTATGCCCGCTGCATTTAACGACAAGGCCGTGAAAATTATCATGCTGTGGTTCAAAAATTTGATGGTTTACCGTCTCAGCCGCGATGTTTCATTGCGTGCAGAAGAGATGGAAAAACAGTTAGCCGCGCTAACCTTTACACCTTGCGGTAGCCAGGATATGGCGAAAACCGGTTGGGTGCCGCCGATGGGTTCACACAGTGACGCACTGACCCATACCAACAATGGCCAGATCATTATTTGCGCCCGCAAAGAAGAAAAAATTCTGCCGTCGCCGGTGATCAAACAGGCGCTGGAAGCCAAAATTGCGAAGCTTGAAGCCGATCAGGGCCGCAAGCTGAAGAAGACCGAAAAAGATTCGCTGAAAGATGAAGTGCTGCATTCACTGTTGCCGCGCGCGTTCAGCCGTTTCAGCCAGACGATGATGTGGATCGATACGGTAAATGGACTGATCATGGTGGACTGTGCCAGCGCCAAGAAAGCGGAAGATACGCTGGCGCTGCTGCGTAAGAGCCTCGGCTCGCTGCCGGTGGTGCCGCTGACGCTGGAAAATCCCATTGAACTGACGCTGACCGAATGGGTACGCTCCGGCAGTGCGGCGCAAGGGTTCCAGTTACAGGACGAAGCCGAGCTTAAGGCGATGCTGGAAGATGGTGGCGTGATCCGCTGTAAGAAACAGGATCTCGTCTGCGACGAAATCGCCGTGCATATCGAAGCCGGGAAGCTGGTCACCAAACTGGCCCTTGACTGGCAACAGCGTATCCAGTTTGTGATGTGCGACGATGGTTCGATCAAACGTCTGAAGTTTTCCGACGAACTGCGCGATCAGAATGAAGACATCGATCGTGAGGATTATGCCCAGCGCTTTGACGCTGACTTTATCCTGATGACCGGGGAACTGGCGGCGCTGATCCAGAATCTGGTGGAAGGGTTAGGCGGCGAAGCGCAACGCTGATCCCGTGGATCTGCCCCCTCGCCTGAGGGGGCAGGTCACTGCATTACAGATAGCGGCAAAGATACGCGCTTGGCTCGGCCACCTGTAAATGGAATTCGCTGTGGCCAGGCACGTTGAATACCTCTCCCGCAACATAGACTTTCCACTCCGTTTCACCCGGCAGCAGCACGTTTAACGCTCCGCTCACCACCGTCATTTCTTCCGGCTGCGCCGTCGCGAAGGTGTATTCGCCTTCCGCCATCACGCCGACGCTGGCACGGCCAGTGCTGCTGCTGGTAAAACCAATGGATTTCACTTTACCGGAAAAGTATTCGTTACTCTGAAGCATGGGCTGGCCCTTATCTGTGTAGTGTCTGGAAATCCACTATAGGGGCCAGGCTTTGGGGCTGTCACGTAAAATCGCTGTTACATCAGCAACTCGGAGGCGAGACGGGCGACCAGTACGTTGGAAAGCAGGACGGGCACGTCGAGGGATTTTTGCAGGTGATCGCGGTGCGCCTGATGGAAACCAAGACAGTCGAGCATCAGCACGTCGGCACCCTGATCGATCAGGGTTTTACCCGCATCCGTCAGCTGTGCCCCGATAGTGTCCTGCGGATTAGCAATGGCGTAGAGCGGCTCGTTAGACAGCGCCTGCCATTTTTGCTGCTGCTCACCAAGTAACTCCACCATCGGTACCAGTACACCCACCTGATGACCATCAATAATGGAAGCGACCAGCGGCGGAATAATACGTTGGGGTTCAAGCAGGATAGCGTTACGGGATTTGAGTCCTTCAATTTTATCGTTATACATCAGTATAATGACGTCATAACCCTGCTTATCCAGCACCTCGATCACGCTTTGCAGATCGCGCTTTACCTTCTGCCGCGAGACTTTAACCACCTCGCCATTGTTAAGCAGCGCACGGATCTCGTCCTCGCCCGGCCCTGCGGTGTAATCTTCAAGGGCATCGGCGGGATCCATGTTCCCCATCAGGCTGACATGGGTGATCTGATCTTCGGCTATATGCTCGGTTAAGAGCGGCAGTACAGCATTGATAGGCACCACACCGATAGTGAGGATCGCCAGCGTCGCACTCATGATTCTTTCCGCCTTCTTCACTTCTGTTATTCGGGACTGACATCTGCTCACGCCAGAGGGGGCGCAAGTGGACCGGAAATGATCGTCGCAGAAAAAAGCGTAGCAGCAGATATGACCGGAGCGTGACTATTTTTGTAAGCGTTTACATAAACGCCTGTAATTTCCCATAAAGGAAAATAAAATTTCCCCCGCGAGGCGGGGGGAAAGGTATTACGATTTTTCGGGATCTTCGTAACGGCGCTTGGCATCCAGCGCTTCCTGCTCCGTCTCGTGTTCACTGATCAGCGAATCAGGCTTTGGGTGATCGGCTCGCAGTTGATACCAGGTCACCGTTTCAGTCTGATTTCCTTTTTCAACGGTCACAATACGCGCTTCTCTTGGGTACGGTGGTCTTGTCGGCATAGCACTTCCTTTTTTATCAGTTTTTATCAGTCGTACCTGGAGTATAGCCAAAGGTGGCGTTCTGGCTTTAGCTTGCGCGCGCCAGTAACAGTACCGCCTGTATCTCAGCCACCACGTTTTCCGGATCCTGTGCGCCATTCACCACATAGTGCGCGGCGTCGCGATAGAGGGCGTCGCGCTCGGCAAGAATTTCGCTCACTTCTTCGCTGATGGGTTTGCCGGTCAGCGTCGGACGCTGGGTGGCTTTTGGCGTGGCTTCAAGGCGCTGCGCCAGCACGTCCACCGGGGCGCAGAGATAAATCACAATGCCCTTCTCGCGCATAAACTGACGGTTGAATTCGCTGAGGATGATGCCGCCGCCGGTGGCGATCACCGTTGAGGGCATGGTAACGCTTTGCAGGGTCGCGGTTTCCCGCGCGCGAAATCCTGACCAGCCCTCTTTTTCAACGATACCGGCCACGGTCATCTGCGCCTGCTCCTGCAATACGCGATCGGTATCGACAAACTGGCAGTCCCGGACCCTGGCGAGCTGTACGCCGATGGTGGTTTTTCCGCATCCGCGGGCGCCAGTTAGAAAGATGGGTAACGTCATGACCTGGTGATCTCCCTGGTTCCGCCACGGGCGGAACGAGATAATATGAAAACTAAAAAATGATGATGCGATGCAGTCAAGCGTAAACAAATCATTACACAGAAAGCAGTAAACTGCGGCAATACTGATTTTAGCGAGAAATTATGCACGTAAAAGTGTAAAGATAAAATGGCAAGCCCACCTTACTGAATGCGTCGTCCGTTGACAAGCTTTCAGCTTCCGCTGGTGCTTTCGCGGCGGCGTTTTACGTCCAGCAGCCATTTATCCAGCTCGGCGGCAAAGTGCTGGCGATCGCGCTGGGAGAGCGTATCCGGTCCGCCGGTCTGTACGCCGCTGGCGCGCAGGGTATCCATAAAATCGCGCATGGTCAGGCGTTCGCGAATAGTGGCCTCGGTATAACGCTCGCCGCGCGGATTTAGCGCCGCGCCGCCTTTGGCGATGACTTCCGCCGCCAGCGGAATATCGGCGGTGATCACCAGATCGCCAGGGCTGCACAGGCGCACAATTTCGTTATCCGCCACGTCAAAGCCCGCTTCCACCCGCAGAGTGCGGATAAACCGTGATGGCGGTACGCGCAGGGTCTGATTGGCCACCAGCGTCAGCGGGGTTTGCGTACGCTCGGCGGCGCGAAATAATACTTCTTTGATTACGTTCGGACACGCATCGGCATCCACCCAAATCACCATATTGACTCCTGTTAAACGATTACGCCTTATTCTCGCCTGAATCGCCTCTGCCCGCAAAGACTACAAGGAAGCTTTAGCCCTGCGGGCGGATCCACGTTAAGCTATAAACCCAATCAATGAAAAACCAGGGACTGACGTGATGGACAAAAAAATTGGTTTTATCGGCTGCGGCAACATGGGCAAAGCGATCCTCGGCGGTTTGATTGCCAGCGGCCAGGTGCTGCCGGGCCAGATTTGGGTATATACCCCCTCTCCCGATAAAGTCGCTGCGCTGCACGATCAGTACGGCATTAATGCTGCTGCCAGTGCCCAGGAAGTGGCGCAGGTCGCGGATATTGTGTTTGGCGCGGTAAAACCTAACGCCATGATCAAAGTGCTGAGCGAAATCACCTCCAGCCTCAATAAAGATACGCTGATTGTTTCTATCGCGGCTGGCGTGACGCTGGACCAGCTGGCGCGCGCCCTTGGCCACGATCGCAAAATCGTGCGTACGATGCCTAACACGCCGGCGCTGGTGAATGCCGGGATGACCTCGATCACCCCTAACGCGCTGGTAACGCCGGAAGACATTGCGGATGTGGTGAATATTTTCCGCTGCTTCGGTGAAGCGGAAGTGATCGCCGAACCGATGATCCATCCGGTGGTGGGCGTCAGCGGCTCCGCGCCAGCCTATGTGTTTATGTTTATCGAAGCGATGGCGGATGCGGCGGTGCTGGGTGGTATGCCGCGCGAGCAGGCCTATAAGTTTGCCGCGCAGGCGGTGATGGGCTCAGCCAAAATGGTGCTGGAAACCGGTAAACATCCGGGTGAACTGAAAGATATGGTGTGCTCCCCTGGCGGCACCACGATCGAAGCGGTCAGAGTGCTGGAAGAGCGCGGTTTCCGTGCAGCGGTCATCGAAGCGATGAGCAAATGCATGGAAAAATCAGAGAAGCTCAGTAAAGCCTGAGTTCAGGCGGCGATTTCGGTGCGGTTACGCCCGGCTTTTTTGGCTTTGTAAAGCGCCACATCGGCAGCTTTCAGCCATTCGCGATAATGCAGCATATCGGCGGTTAAAGGCGCCACGCCGACGCTGATATGCAGCGTAACGTGCGGCGCGCAGCTCAGGCGGAAGGTGGCAAGCCTGGCATGGACGCGGCTCATGGCGGCGGCAGCGCTCTCGGCACTGGTGCCGTTCATGATCACCGCAAACTCGTCGCCACCGAATCGCCCAATCACATCTCCCCCGCGCAGGCTCATTTGCAGATGATGCGTCAGCGCAATGATCGCCTCATCGCCCACATCATGCCCGCAGGTGTCGTTGATGATTTTAAAATGATCGAGATCGATGAGTAACACCGTGGATGTCAGTTCATGGCGACGACAGTTATCGTATTCGTTGCGCAGCAGGATCTCCCAGTAACGGCGGTTATAGACGCCGGTCATGCCATCGCGGGTGCTCATGACCTGCAAACGTCGTTTTTGCGCCGCCAGCCGGTTAGCCGTTTTGTAACTTCCCCACGCGAACAACATCGGATAGAGCATCAGAAACGGGATCGACAGCCATCCTTCCAGCGGCGTGCTGGTCAGCACCACGGGGATGCCGGTGATTTGCAGCGTTCCCAGACAGGTCACCACCAGCAACAGCATCCCAAGGCCGCATAGTTTCGGGCCGCCTGCCCCCATCAGATTCACGCCAATCATCATCACCAGCGCGGCGGTGGGCATCACGTTGACGCCAATGATGGCGATCCAAATTCCGGCAAAGATCGCATCGGTTTTGAGGTTAGTGAGTTCGGCACGCTTTGGATCGCTGGCGCGCACCGCCCGTTGCCAGGCGAAGTGCGGCCAGATGAAGGCCCAGCTCAGCAGCACCAGCCACCAGCCACCGGCGAGGGATTGCGTCACCATCACCCCGGCCAGCGGGAAATAGAGGCCGCCGATGCCGGCGACGCGCGGCATCTTTGCGCGGCGGACAAACTGCTGCCCGGCGCGATACTGTTCGTCCTGACTTTGCAAGCTGTCACTGTCTGGTTGCGACGGCGCAGAGGTGTAAAAATTATTATCATTCATAATTTTTGGGAACATTCTGAAACATTTCCAAAAATTATAGGCAGGGATTTTTACCGGTCAGTATGAAATTTCGGGTGAGCCGCCGCGCAGCGTCACCCGTTCGTACCAGCCTTATTTCTTCAGGCAGGCGCTCATAAACTTACTGCGATCTTCCCCTTTCAGGGATTGTTGCGTCGCCTGTGAGTTACATTCGCGCATTTTTTGCTGCTGAGGGGAGAGGCTTTTCTGGCCCGGTTCAACTTTGGTATTTTTCAGGCAATCGCTCATATAGGTTTTGCGCGCGTCGCCCTTCAGCGTCTGCGCCGTGGCCTGTTGATTGCAAATGGTCATACGTTGTTGTTGCGGGGTAAGTGTTTTTTCAGCGGCGCTGACCGCCATCATAAACAGCATGCCAAACAGCAGGGTAACCAGGAATGTTATTTTCATATCACCATCCTTCAGGGCAAGTGTACCTGTAAGCATGGTGCGTTCCGGGAAAAAAACCACCCGACGGCATAAATTTGCGCAATCGGGTGGCAGAAGGGATTACTTCAGGCCGAGGGCGTCTTTCATGGTGAAGAACAGATCCGTCTGATCGGTCAGCCCCACGACGTTAGCGGCATGGGGGCCGTAGGCGGCAATACGCAACTGCGCGCCGGTATGTTCCATCGACTCTTCTTCCGAGTTGCCATAGGTCATCGCCATCATTGCGCCATCTTTGGTGGTCAGCATCTGGCTCAGGCCAGGGGCTTTACTGTCCGGCGCGATGATTTGGCTGGCGTGGGCATGGTCAGCCGTCACAATCACCAGCGTGTTGCCATCTTTCTTCGCAAAGGCCAGCGCTTTTTGCACGGCTTCGTCCAGATCCACGGTTTCACCGATCTGACCGCACGGATTGGCGGCGTGATCCTGTTTATCAATGGACGCGCCTTCAACCTGCAGGAAGAAGCCTTTCTGGTTTTTGCTCAGCAGTTCGATAGCTTTATCGGTCATTGCAGCCAGCGTCGGCACGCTGTCGGTGCGTTTCGGGTTTGGCGTACAGGTGACGGCAGGCTTATCCAGATTACCGTGATAGCTGGCTTTTGGCCCTTCCCAGCGCACCGGCATATTGCCTTCCGAGAACAGCCCCAGCAGCGGTTTATCCTGGCTGGCGTCGGTGATCGCGGCCAGCCCGCTGGCATCGCTCACCAGCTGGTAACCGCGGATCTGTGCCTGCTCGCGCAGGGTTTTCCCCTGCCACTCTCCGGCAGTGGCAGTTTCCGCGAAGGTTTTCGCGCCGCCGCCGAGAGTGACATCCGGACGGGCATTCAGCAGTTGTTCGGTGATCGAGCCTTTACCGCCTTTTTCCAGCGCATTAAGGGCACATTTTTCGCTGGTGACGCTCGGGCCATAGCATTTACGGGAGATCACATGAGAGACCAGCGCAGCGGGGGTAGCGTCCTGCAATTCTGCGGTCGAGACGTTACCGGTGGCATAACCTGCGGCTTTGGCGAGTTCAAGGATGGTCTGGTGATCTTTTTCGTGAATATCCACGCCCAGCGCGCCGTTGTAGGATTTCACGCCGGTAGACCAGGCGGTAGCGGAGGCGGCGGAGTCGGTCACGTAGTCCGGCTTACCGGTTTTTTTATCCAGCGAATAGTGCGTGTACTGGCCGGTCAGCGGCAACGCGTCGATACCTTTAAAAAATCCGCCTGCCCCTTCGGCATAATTTCGTGCTGCGGTAATTTCCGAGTCACCCATGCCATCGCCAATCAATAAAATAATATTTTTGGCGGGTTTATCATTCAGTGAATCGCGAATAGCCGCCGTCTGATCGGCAGATAAACGGCGTGCACCGCCCTGAGTCGTAATATCACCCTGGGCTGCGCGATTATCCAGTACCGCAGTGGACGACGTTTCCGCGTGAATGACGGGGGTAAACATCAACGGGAATAAGGCGATGAAAATTGCGCTCTGCTTCACTCTGTGATCTCCATGTATAAATACGCAAAGGTATAAAAGGAATAAACAGAGCGACTATAGGCATCCCCTGTGACAATGATGTGACAATCATTGTTTCAGTGACTTAACTGCGGGGATGCCTCAAAAGCTTCTTTACGTATTGCTGCAGCAGTTCAGAATCCTCTTCTGAGACTCCCGCATCCGGGCTGGCAGCCTCCAGCGCGCCTTCGATACTTTCGATCAGGGCGTTTTGTTCAGACGTCGCCATATGGCGAAGCAGTGCCGTCACCACGATCTCGAGCGCCTCGACTTGCGCGACCAGCTCTTTGGACTCTTCTTCCTTTTCAGCAAGTTTAACCAGCAACTCTGCGATGAGGTTTTTCATAGCGCTATTTCCTTATGTGATTTTCGCTGACGTTAGCACCAGTTTTGAGAATTGCAAAGTATCTAAAAGTATTATTTTTAGATCGCATTAATTCTTTTATAACCGAGGAATATTTTTTCCTGCGTCCGGCGATATATACAAAAAAACACGCTCTCAACAGCGCTGTAAAAACAACATGCTAGCGGGGCATTAAGCCCCGGTTAATAATAGTTCAATCTGGCTTACTTATTTGCCTGAATGCGGCGGCGAGTGCGTCTTAGCTCTACCGCCAGTTGCCAGACGTTAAGTAACACCACCACGGCGGTGGCCACGAATACCCAGCGGAAACCCGCCATAGCAGATACCGTTGCCCCCATCAGCGGCCCGGCGACGTTGCCCAGATACATAAACGACTGGTTGTAACCAAAGATGCGCCCGGTGACCTGATCACTGGAATATTTGAGCAGCAGCGTCTGCACCGCTGGCATCATGGCGCCATCCGCAAAGCCGAGCAGAAAGCGCAGCACGCCCAGTTGTAACGGCGAGGTGACAAAGGACATGGCAAAGAACAGCCCCACGGCGCAGACCAGCGTGGCCATCAGAATGCGCGCCGTGCCGATACGATCGCCAAGCTTACCGAGACGGGGCGCGGAGATCAGCGCCGAGACGCCGGGGATCGCGGCGATCATGCCACTGAGAAACGCGATATTGGCGGTGTCCGGCGACAGAGACTGAATAAACAGCGCCAGTATTGGCCCCACCGATCCGTTACATAACTGGATCACCATGGTGGTAACAAACAGGCTGATCACCAGCCGTGGGTAGGGTAACGAGGCAAATACCGCTTTGCCGGACAGACGCTGGGCTTTACTGATTTTTGGCCGCACGCCTTCTTTGATCAGAAACAGCGTGACCAGAAAACTCACCATCAGCAGGATAGCGGTGATGATAAATACCGCGCGCAGGCCGACATGATCCGCCAGAAAGCCGCCCATCAGCGGACCGCCGATCACACCGCTGATTTGTGCGGTGGAGAGCGTGCTGAGCGCCCAGCCGCTGCGCTCGCGGGGCACCTGAGAGGCGACCAGCGCCATGGCGTTAGGAATATAACCGGAGGTCAGCCCCATCACCCCGCGCAACAGCAATAACTGCCAGACGTTGGTGGCAAAGGCCTGTAACAGAATGGCGATGGCCATGCCCAGCGAGGCGCGCAGCAGCATCAGCTTGCGCCCTTTGCGATCCGCGAGGCTGCCCCACATTGGCGAGACAATCGCCGACACCAGGAAGGTAATGCTGAAGGTCAGCCCCGACCACATCGACAGCGCTTCATGGGAACTGACGCCGAGCTGCGCCACATACAGCGGCAGGAACGGCAGGATTTGGCTGATCGCCAGCCCGGTGAAAAAACAGCCGAACCAGACGGAGATAAGGTTTACTTTCCAGGCTTCCATAACAGGTTGTCATTCTTGTGTGGATCACCCATTAGCGACACAGGCCGTAGCCGCGCATACCAAGGTGAAAATGATTGGCGTGGGCCGCATTGTACTCCGGTCCCAGCCCGTTGCCGTAATAGTCGCAGCTGGCGCTGAGCATCGCTTTCAGCCAGGGTTGCGTTTTGTCCAGCTGCCAGCCGCGCAGCACGCTGACCTGCTGGCCGGAGGCGAGCCGAAACCCGCTGATATCCAGTGCATCCGCCGTAGCATGCTCGCTCAGGCGCGCGTTCTCACGGTGATAAATATTCCGGCAGGCATAGCTGCCGTAGTGGTCAATGCGCACCAGCGCACTGTTCATAAACTGCCGTGTCAGGGGCCGCGCTTGTTGATCGACAAACAGCGCAGAACTTAACGCCAGCGGGCATGAGGCCAGAAAACTGCTGCTGAGCTTAACCGGGCCAAAATCACGCACCCGCACCGCATTGGTCAGCGGGCAGGTACCGGTGCTGTTGGTCACTGACTGCGTGGTGATCAGCCCCTGCTGATTCGCCTCGGCCAGCAATGCGGCGCACTGCTCGGGCGGTAAACGGCGCAGCTTGAACTGGGTAATCACGCCGGGCGGATCGCTTAAGCGCAGCGGGGTAAATGGATTGTACCAGGCGGGCAGATGGCGGTATCCCATCACGCCCGCTCCCAAAAGAACCGCGATCACAATCAGGCTTTTTCCTTTCACGCGTTCTCCTTTCAGGCTGAAAAAACATTATATCAGAAGGCCGGGAATCCGCCGATTTGACGTGGTAAGGTAGGGACTTTCATGACGTTAATGAGTGGATGTGGTGATGAAGAAGTTGCGGGTAGGCGTGGTGTTTGGCGGTAAGTCGGCAGAGCATGAAGTGTCGTTGCAGTCGGCGAAAAACATTGTGGAAGCAATGGATAAAGACCGCTTCGAGGTGGTGCTGCTGGGCATTGATAAGCAGGGGCAGTGGCACGTCAATGATGCAAATAATTACCTGCTGAACGCCGGCGATCCGGCGCGTATTGCGCTCAATCCTTCCGACACGCGCCTGGCGCAGATCCCAGGCCAGGCAGAACAGCCGTTGATCAATGCCGACAATGGCGCGCCGCTGCCGCACATTGACGTAATTTTCCCAATTGTCCACGGCACGTTGGGAGAAGACGGTTCACTCCAGGGGATGCTGCGCATGGCGAACCTGCCGTTTGTCGGCTCGGACGTGCTCGGCTCCGCCGCCTGTATGGATAAAGATGTCACCAAGCGACTGTTGCGCGATGCCGGGCTGAATATTGCGCCTTTTATCACGCTGACCCGGGCAAACCGCGAAAAGTACAGTTTCAATGATGTCAAAACCACGCTCGGCCTGCCGCTGTTTGTAAAACCGGCGAACCAGGGCTCCTCGGTTGGGGTCAGTAAGGTGACCACCGACGCGCAGTACGAGGCGGCTGTACGCCTGGCCTTCGAGTTCGATCATAAAGTGGTGGTAGAAAAAGGCATTGTCGGTCGTGAAATCGAATGTGCGGTGTTAGGTAACGACGAACCTGAAGCCAGCACCTGCGGAGAAATCGTGCTCAACAGTGAGTTTTACGCTTACGATACCAAATACATTGATGATAACGGTGCACGCGTGGTCGTTCCCGCAGAGATCGACCCGGCGGTGAATGACGCGATCCGTCAGATTGCGGTACAGGCCTATCAGACGCTGGGCTGCGCGGGTATGGCGCGCGTGGACGTGTTCCTGACGCCAGAAAATGAAGTGATTATTAACGAGATCAATACGCTGCCGGGATTCACCAATATCAGTATGTATCCCAAGCTCTGGCAGGCGAGCGGCATCAGTTATACCGCGTTGATTAGCCGCCTGATTGACCTGGCGTTAGCGCGCCATCAGGCCGACAGCGCACTGAAGAGCACCATGAATTAATCCGGCGTTTTCGCCGTCGTGTCGTCTTCTGCGGGGCGGCGGCGAATAATCAATCCGGCCAGCCAGAAACTGATCACCCAGGTCACCAGCCCAACGGCATACGTCTGCCAGCCCTTCGCCTCAAATCCCAGTAGTCCCACCACGCCGTTCAGAATGAAGATCAGGCCAATGGCAAAAGCATAGTAATGCCAGTCACGGCGAATTTTCTCAGGCAGTTTCATAACAGCTCCGCAAGCTAAAAAAATATCCTCGCATATTTACGCCTTTACGTCTGTGCGGCATGCGGAAAATCTTAAATGTTAATGGGAAATTATATATGTAACAAAAATGTGAGTGCCGCCAAAATTTGATTATTCTCCGCTGCGTTACGGTGCAAATTGTCACCAATCTGATATTGACAATCACTATGTCCTGTCAAAATAACATAAGTATCACCGGCTTTTAGCCGACGTTCATCATGAGTAGCGGAGGTCGATATGGCAGACTTTACTTTGTCGAAACCCTTTTCGGATCGGAAAGGAAAAAAGCGTGACGCCTCCACCCCGGGTAATATTGCGTATGCCGTATTTGTGCTGCTCTGCTTCTGGGCCGGTGCGCAATTGTTAAACCTGCTGGTGCATGCGCCTGGCGTGTTTGAACATCTGATGCAGATGCAGGATGTAAACCGGCCGCATGTCGAAATGGGGCTGGGCGTGGGGACGATTTTCGGTCTGGTCCCCTTCCTCATTGGTAGCGCCATTCTCGGCGTCATTGCCCTGTTGCTGCGCTTACGGCGTTACGATTAAGTCAGCGTTTTACTGCTGTCCCATGCAGCGCGCCCGACGATCGTCCACGCGTTTGGCGAACCAGGCGGTCGTCAGGTTGCGAGTGATTTTCGGGCTTTCCAGCTGAATGCCCGGTAACATCTCTTTTGGCTGCGCTTTCCCGCTTTTCTGTTCTGCTAAACGGTACACCTCGCGATACAGCGCCGTTTTCTCAAACGCCAGACTGTCGCCCTTCTCCAGTTGTTGACGAATTTCACGTTCGCTCATATCAAGTTTACCCGCCAGCTTACGCACCGCCAGCTCGGTCTTGCCCGGTTCGCGGGTGTCGTAACGGATCAGATCGCCATCCAGCGCCAGCTTTACGCCGCTGGCTTTGCTGACCGCATTCTGGAACGCAGCATTGCGACTGGCATACCATCCGGCATTAAAGTCAGCGAACCGGTACAGCGGCGCGGAGTAATTAGCCGGATAGTTAAGCAGATGATAAGTCCCGAACCACAGGCCACCACGACGGGAGAAAACTTCCTGACGCACGGAGCCGTCCATCTTCCACGGATAACCGCTGGCATGCTTTTCAGCAAAATCGATGCTGACCTGCATCGGCCCGCCAGTGTGAACCGGATTTAGCGAGCCAAACAGCGTCTGCCCCAGCGGGACACGATCGATAAGATCGTCGAAAATCGCGCTGAGCTGCTTTTCCGTTTTCACATTATCCAGCCGCTCGCTGTAGCTTTTGCCCGTGGTTGAGTTGATTTTCAGCGCTGTGTGCACGACAAACTGCGGAATGTGCAATCGTGCTGCGCGTTTATCGATCTCCTGCCAGGCGATTTTACTCAGGCCAGGCACCGGAGGATCGGCCTGATAATTGGATTCCTGCTGCGCCACCGCCAGCACCGAACAGATATTTTCCAGCGTCGGTGCCAGCGACTGGCTTTCAAAGGTGGTCGCCAGATCTTTCGCCCAGGCATCACGATCTTTCACGCTGGCGGGCATTTTCGCCCGCACCACGCTTGCTACATCAACGGGCTTCTCGCCTTCTTTCAGCGGCGCCGCACGTTCAGCGCTACACCCGGCGAGGATGAGCCCGGCCAGAACCGGGATAAAACGTGGTGCGACAAAAGACATAGCCTTTCCCTGTATCAGCTCAGCGTGGTGATCACGTCTGCCGTTTCCTCGTTATTGAGGGTTTGTTCGAACGTACGCAGACGCTTGTAAATCGACATCAGCTCTACCAGCGTTGTCCAGGAGTTGATCAGATACTGGAAGGAGCTGCGTACCTGGTCAAACACGTTGGTGATCTGGGTCATCAGACCGAGCGTGATCGTACCGGCAACAATCGACGGGAACAGCAGGAAAATGCCGAAAACGTTATCAACCTGCAGGTAAAAAATACGCGCAATATTGAAGTACATATAGTGAAAATAGAGGCGGAAATAGTTACGGCGCACCGCGGCAAACAGCTCACGTACCGTAGGCGGATCGGCGCGTTCCGGATTGTCCTCACCATAGACCAGCTCTTTACGGTAGGCCGCTTCCACGCGCTGGTTTTTAAACTCCAGACCCGGCAGCTTAATACCCACCACGGCGAGCAGGCCCGTTCCCATCAGCGACCAGACAATCGCCGCCACCACCAGACCATAGGGAATATGCCCGACAATCGGCAGCTCAGGGACGTGGGTCGAGAGGGTCACCAGAATCGGCAGGAAGGCAATAAGCTTCATCACCGCGTTCAGGAAACTGACGCCCATATCTTCCAGCGTCGTGGAGAAGCGCATAGTGTCTTCCTGCACACGCTGCGCAGCACCTTCGATATGGCGTAAGCGCTGCCAGTGCGCCATGTAATATTCGTTCATCGCCGTACGCCAGCGGAAAATATAGTGGCTGACAAAGAAGTTATTCATCACCGCCACCAGCACCGCGATCAGCGCAATGCCCAGAAAGACGCCGATCCCGTTGTAAAACTGACTGAGGGTGACTTTATGAGGCGCGCTGAGCGCGTTCTGGATCAGATCGTAAAACGGCGCATACCAGGCGTTGATCGCCACGCTCACCTGCACCATAAACCAGGTTACGAAGACGATCAGCGCGGTGCCCAGAATTGACCAGTTTTGCCAGCGATGTGGCGCGACCTTAAACCAGAACAGCGCAAAAACCCCCACGCATAAGGCGTAGTAGGCATAGAAAACCAGATAGCCACCGGACCAGAAGCGTGCGGCGCTGATCGGGACGTCATCAGACGCACCGGCCAGGTGTGTCAGCCAGGCTCCCCCGCCTGCCTGCCAGAAAATAACGGCGATCATTGCCCAAATAAATGCCGATAAAAAGAACGGTCCCGGCTTTGGGAAAAAAGACTTAAACATATCTGCTCCTGAAACTTCTCATTTTTATAGCGAACAACGTGCTTAGCGGTTGAAAACCGCTGTGTCAGACCGACTGGCCGCGGCTTAGTTCGTTTGCCAGGCCCGAAGAATTGTTTCTGTGGATTTCACCTGCACCGGATTACCGGGCACAATAAGCGTACGCCAGACATCGTTATAATGGGCAATCAACGACGCGGCATCGACTGCCGGACGATTCGCCGTGGTGTGTGCATCACTGGCCACCGTAATAGCGTAACCCCGGCTTGCTGCGACTTTAATCGTGGTATCAACGCAGTAATCGGTCGCACAGCCGCATATCACCCACTCGGTAATCCCCTTATCTTCCAGCAACTGCGCCAGTTCAGTTTTATAGAATGCATCACAGGCGGTTTTCGTGACATAGAGCGCCTCTTCCGGCTGGAAAAGCGCCGGCAATAATGCAAAACCGTCGCTGCCCGCTTCCAGACCGCCGTCTTCGCAGTGCTGAATAAAGATCACGGTGTCTGCCGCGCGGGTAAGCTGATTGATACGCGACACACACTGTTCGCGCTGCAGGCGCGGGGTGGCAAAAACGCCGTTCTGCATATCTATGACCATGACTACTCGTTTCGCTGACATCGCCTTGCTCCACTGAAACCGCTGAAGTTGAGGAGGTTATCATAAGGCCAGCGTCACAGAAGCAGACATTAGCGTGCAAGAAAACCTGTCTGTTTACGCATCGTTACGCTTTAACCGCGAATAATGCGCTTTTCCGGGCTTTGCATCGTGCGTTTAAATAGTATAAATACGCATAATCTTCTTTATTCTTTGATGGATACTTCGTTGAAACGTTGTCTGCTTTTATCCGTGATGTTGGGCGCTCTGAGTTTTTCGTCGGTCAACGCCGCGCCACCTTCACTTGATCCTGAATTTGCCTCTGATGTTGTCGATCGCTATGCGAACCATATTTATTACGGTAGCGGCGCTACCGGCATGGCGATGGTGGTGATAGATGGTAATCAGCGGGTGTTCAGAAGTTTTGGGGAAACCCGGCCGGGCAGCACCGTTCATCCGCAGCTGGATTCGGTGATCCGCATTGCGTCAATCTCCAAGCTGATGACCAGCGAAATGCTGGTGAAACTGCTTGATCAGGGGGTGGTGAAACTTAACGACCCGCTGAGCAAGTACGCTCCGCCGGGTGCGCGGGTGCCCACGTATAACGGCACGCCTATCACACTGGTTAATCTGGCGACCCATACCAGCGCGTTACCGCGTGAGCAGCCGGGCGGCGCAGCAAAGCGTCCGGTGTTTGTCTGGCCAACGCGAGAGCAGCGCTGGAACTGGCTTTCCACCGCCACGCTGAAAACGGCCCCTGGCTCTCAGGCTGCCTATTCAAACCTGGCTTTTGATCTGCTGGCGGATGCGCTGTCGACCGCCGCAGGTAAACCTTATCCGCAGCTTTTTGAAGAGCAAATTACCCGCCCGCTGGGTATGAAAGACACGACCTTTACCCCGTCGCCCGATCAGTGCAAACGTCTGATGGTCGCCGAGAAAGGTGCCAGCCCGTGCAATAACACGCTGGCAGCTATCGGCAGCGGCGGTGTGTACTCAACCCCTGGCGATATGATGCGCTGGATGCAGCAGTTCCTCTCCTCCGATTTTTATGCACGCAATAATCAGGCAGACCGGATGCAGACGCTGATCTATCAGCGCCCGCAGCTGACACGCGTGATCGGCATGGATGTTCCCGGCAAAGCCGATGCGCTGGGCCTCGGCTGGGTCTATATGTCGCCGAAAAATGGCCGTCCGGGGATCATTCAAAAAACCGGTGGTGGTGGTGGCTTCATTACATATATGGCGATGGTGCCTAAAAGCAATGTCGGCGTTTTTGTGGTGGTTACCCGTTCACCGTTGACGCGTTTCGTGAATATGAGTGACGGCGTCAATGACCTGGTCAGCGAGCTGAGCGGTCACAAGCCGCAGGTTATTCCGGCATCCTGAGCAACATTGCCGCATTAGTAATCGAGCGGCAGGCGGTTGATGCAGACCAGCTTGCCCTTCTCCATACGGATATAATCCCCCTGCCGCAGCGCCGCCAGCACTTCTGCAATAACCGAACGTGAAATCAGCGTACGACGCTGGATATAGGCCATCACGCCGATACGCGCGCGCAGGGCATCGTCCCATTTCGCCATCGTCAGCAGCGTGGCGCGGATTTGTGCATAAGAGCTGGTGCCAATAAGTTGTCGATCACGCGCCTCCAGCGCCCGATGCTGCCAGGTCATCCAGTAAAAGGCGTCCCGCCAGAGCTGGTGCTTTTCCAGAAGTTGTAAGGTGGTGCTGGCAGGAAGGTGATAGCCGCGGCAGGCGGTTTCAACATGCAGGTGGTACTGTTCCTGCGTCGGCATCGCCCCCACTCCCAGACCAACAATTCCTGGTGAGGCTACGACACCAAGCAACAGGGGGTTATTCTGACGTTCTAAAGCAATGGCACCTTCAAGGAAAACGTAGGTGCGCGGTTCGCTACACTCCTCCGGAACGATAACGCTGCCCTGCGCATATTCAAAGGGCGTTCCTGAAGGCATTAACCGATGATTCAGACGATGAAACTCATCTACCGGTTGGGTGTTGATCATTTTTACGGTCATTCCTTGCTGATAAGCCCGCCAGTTGCCTGACGGGCTTTATTACACAACAGGTGAACAAAAACGATACTGTTGTTACCAGGTATATTTCACGCCTACGTTAGCACCCCAATCCTGTTCAACGTCGCCGCCGCCCAGATAAGTTGCATCGCTGTATGCGCTAAAGTTTTTGGTAAAGCTGAACTGCGTCCCCAGACCTACACGAACCGCTGATCCTTCCACTCCGTTATCGATGTCGTCATTGTTAACGTCTGCGCTATTGTCAGCGTCGTCATAGACCCATGCCAGTTTGAAGTACGGGGTCAGCGCCTGATCGGTACCGTAGTTGAAGGTGTAACCCGCATCGATACCCAGTTCATAACGCAGGCTGTCATAAGACTGACCATCCATACGCATGTCGTTGCTCAGTTGGTAGTCATCACCCGACTGGAACAGGCCATTCACGCTGGCATAAGGCGTCAGGTAACCGGCGTTGTCAAAGTTGAAGTCATAGCCCAGTTTCAGACCAAAGCCCCATGCGTCGGTAGAGGTATCGCCGTCAACATACTGACCATTGCTCATCGTGGCAGACAGGTCATTGTTGAAACGGTTGTAGCTTAATGAACCATCTACGAAGACGTTGTTTTCAAAGCGAGCGGAAGAATACAACCATGCTGACTGGCTATCCTGATCAACCTGACCTGTTCTGTCACTAATGTCGCCTTTTGCGAAGCCCGCCGCAGCACCAATAGTCCATTTAGCGTTGTTGCCTTCAACCAGTGAGTCGACACCCACCATGATACCGCTGGCATCCTGGTCGTAAGCAATGGTGCCGTTATCACCGCTGTAATTGCCACCGAAGTAGCTTACCCATGCCCCACCGTTATCAGCCAGACCATGACGGCCATTGGTCAGGCGCGCGCCTAACGTATCCTGTTCGAGGTTCCAGATATTGGTATTGGCAGACGGGATGCTCAGGGCCATGTTGGCGTAATCTGTCAGCTCTTTTTGCTTGAGAATAACGGTATTGCCGTTTTGCTCAGCCTGATAGGTATAAGCCCCGAGGTCTGCTTTGTTTGCGGCGGAGAAGGTAGCGTTACTGTTCTGATCGTTTACGTAGATAAGTTCTTTATCTTTGTATTCGGCAACAGAACCCGCACCGGTGGCGTTATCGATACGTACTTTGTAGTTACCGGTTGCAGCAACGACGTTATCAGTGGCGCTGTTATCCAGTTCATCGCCATTGTTAATATCACCGTTGCCGTTAACGGTCAGGTGGCCATCAGCATTCATAGCGATAGTACCGTAACCATAGTTAGCCTGAGTTTTATCCCAGGTACGGTCGTTCACCAGATCCGCATTCAGTACATAATCGCTGCTGTGGATATTGAACACGCCGGAAATCACATCACCATGATTGTCTGCCACGTTGCCGCTGGTCAGTTCCAGCATATCGGTGTTGAAGACGCCATTGTCATACTGATCAACGTTAACGTCTAATACGCCGCCGTTAGTCACCGTGATGGTGTTCGCATACAGGGAATAATCGCCATAATGGGTGACATCATCATTCAGTGCCACGGTACTGAAGGTGTTGATCGTCAGGTGATCGGTATTAACCTGTCCATCTTCACCAATGTTCATTGAAGAACCGTTGGTCAGCACGATGGTATCTGAAGTTAAGCCGGAATCAGTTACGTTAACCTGGGAGCCATTATTCACCGCCAGGGTATCAATAACCGAGTTATTAACCGTGTCCCATTCAGAACCGTTATTTAACGTCACGTTAAATACGCCGCTCTGGAATACCTGATTACTGACCACTCTTCCCCAGTCGTTAGCTTCAACGTTGGCACCAGGCGTAAGGCTATTTGCGGCCACATCGTACATGGTTCCAGGGGCAATATCGTCAGCGTAAATATTCGCTGAACCCACCCACTTGCTGCCGTTATCGAGGGTGATATTCAGCTCATCAACGTTCTGCGCGTCATCAATCCAGCCGCCGTTGGTGTCCAGAACACCATCCCCATTAGAATCATGGCCTGTAGAGTAGAAAAACTCGCCGTCGTCATTCCAGTGACTGGTAAACTCAACATCACCCAGCAGGGTAGAATGATTGAAATAGACATTGTTCTTCATGGAATAATGGGACGCAGCATTATCTGAGAAAGACAGTGCCACATCATTTGCGCCGCCGTTACCCGCATAATCACTCGGTTCTTCAGAGTTGCCGAAGTGGCCGCCGAAATTACCGAAAGCATCATCTTCATTGGTTTCCAGCGGACTCTGGGAACCTGATGTCACCGTGGAATTCGATACCGTGAGCGTATTATCCCACTGATGATATTCAGAACCGTAATTCGTATTGGTCGTGTCACCCTGGCTCAGAGCAATACCGGCTACACGGGAGTTATCAGAAATGTTGATGTTGCTTTCTACATCCAGATTGACCGCCACGCCACGGGACGTATAGAAGGACTCGTTAGTCGACTTGCCTGTTGTCCCGTCAAGATAGGTATCTGAGAAATAGAGTGCTTCGTAGTCATCATCAATTGTGGAATTGGCAACGTTCAGTGTGAATATATCACCGTCGTACCAGTTGGTATCTACCGTCGTGGTGCCATCATTGAAGGAATAACCGTCATACGTACGAGGCGTGTAATCACCCGTATTAGGGTCGGTTGCGGCAGGCGTTATTCCGTAATAACCAAAGGGCAGTTCGGAGGTAATGGAACCATGGATATTTGAGTTAGTAATCGTTACGGTATTATCAGAACCTGATGCATAATCATGATTCAAATAATAGGTGGAAATAGTGCCACTAACGGCATCGCCGTTAAAGGATTGATCAAAATCACCGTTGGTATTGTTATGATAAATAAAACCGCTGTAAGTGACATAGTTGCCATCAGAACCTGGCGCATCCATGTTACTCCAGTCCAGCGCGGTGGAAGTATTGTCGTGATACCCCCAGGTATTATAAGTCGTAGCATTGGCCTGAGAAGCGATTGCCAAAGTGCAGGCTAATGCCAGTTGAGATACAACAAGTTTCTTTTTCCAGGAGTGCATTTGTCATCCCTCCTCAGGGATTTAATATCGTTAGCTCGTAAAAATAGAACAGCAAAGTAATATTACCGCCCCGAGAATTATGCGGGTGTGGATGAGGAAAGTTCAACTAATCCGCTCATAAAGTACGAAACCAGACATAATACATAAGCATCCTGCCCGCAATAAAAAACACCTCAATAAAACAACCACTTAAATTCAATCATCTTTATTTTCATGCTTCTTTTTAAGAATAAAACCCATATATACATTGATGCAGGGAATTATTTAAAAAAGTTCATTTAGCAAACCTATCGCTATTAATAAAAATGAAAAACATAGTCATATAATAAATATATAAATGCCAATCCATATGAAAATAAATATATTACAGGCACGTGTTACGTGAGCCTGTTACACCGTTCGGTAAGGCCAGTTTGGTGAAACATCGTTTTCTAAATGAGGTAAAATGATCTCGTGTCCCACCAACATCAGGCAAATCATGACCGACTTAATCACCCGCCCACGCCGCCTGCGCAAATCACCTGCGCTGCGCGCCATGTTTGAAGAGACAACACTGAGCCTTAACGACCTGGTGTTACCGATTTTTGTGGAAGAAGAACTGGCCGACTACAAGGCCATCGACGCCATGCCGGGCGTAATGCGCATCCCGGAAAAGTTTCTCGCCCGCGAAATTGAACGCATTGCCAACGCCGGGATCCGCTCGGTAATGACCTTCGGCATTTCTCACCACACCGATGCCACCGGCAGCGATGCCTGGAAAGAGGATGGGCTGGTGGCGCGGATGTCGCGCATTGCCAAAGACGCCGTGCCGGAAATGATCGTGATGTCCGACACCTGTTTTTGCGAATACACCACCCATGGTCACTGCGGTGTACTCTGCGATCACGGTGTCGATAATGACGTTACCTTGATCAATCTTGGTAAGCAGGCCGTGGTGGCTGCCGCCGCTGGCGCGGATTTTATCGCCCCATCGGCGGCAATGGATGGGCAAGTGCAGGCAATCCGTCAGGCGCTGGACGCCGCTGGCTTTACCGACACCGCGATTATGTCCTACTCCACCAAGTTCGCCTCCTCGTTCTATGGCCCGTTCCGTGAAGCTGCTGGCACAGCACTCAAAGGCGATCGTAAAACTTACCAGATGAGCCCGATGAACCGCCGTGAAGCGATCCGTGAATCCCTGCTCGATGAAGCTCAGGGCGCGGATTGTCTGATGGTGAAACCTGCGGGCGCTTATCTGGATATTTTGCGCGACATCCGCGAGCGCACGCAGCTGCCGCTTGGCGCATACCAGGTGAGCGGCGAATACGCCATGATCAAATTTGCCGCCCAGGCAGGCGCAATTGATGAAGATAAAGTGATCCTTGAAAGTCTGGGTGCGATAAAACGCGCCGGCGCGGATCTGATCTTCAGCTACTTCGCGCTGGATCTGGCAGAACGCAAGATCCTCTGATCGACAGGGCGGGTTATCCCGCCCTTTCTTTTTTTTAGGAACGCGTTTCAGCAGCTTGCCGCCCGGCATCGCCATCTGAAAGGGCTGATGTTCGACGACCTCACTTGCCTGAAAGCGCATCGCTACAAGCGCTTTAATGGTGTACACCGCTAACCCTACGACGGCTTCCTGGTATCCAAAGGCGTGGTAAATGGTTTGTCATTGCTCAATTTCTTTCATTTCCTGTGTGAATGATTTCAAAATTAACGACTGGCAATGTATCGAAATAAAACAAAATTGATCTGTCTAATCCGCAAAGCAATCTTTTTTTCGTGAAAAGGGCATCACTTTTACCTAAATGAATTCCTAAAAATCCGGAAAAACCCTCAATAAATACATTGACCAGATAATTAATAAATCGTGTTAAGCGAGCCGCTAAAACATAATGATTGACACATTTTCCGCCTCAAATTAATATCCCTGACATTCGCAACAAACAATTTTATTCATGATAAATTTACACCTGTAAATCATAAGCAACAGACTATCAACGAGGACCCTACCGCAATAATCGAAAACACAATATCCAGCCCTCCTCAAAACATTATAAAAAACCTACAATAAAGGATGACTATTGTGGATAGTAAGCATATTGGAAATGTGAATTATTTAATGGCAAACAGCCGAACAGGTATTTTAGCGATTGGCGCTCATCCGGATGATATTGAACTTGGTTGCGGTGCGACACTGGCCAACCTTGCGCAAAAAGGTTTTCATATTACCGCTATTATTCTTACCGCGGGTAATGCCGGATGCGCGTCGGGAATCAGTCGTCATGATGAATCCAGGCAGGCACTGAATATTCTCGGATGTCAGGATTTATTCACTTTTCATTTTGAAGATACCCGTACCGAGCATTATCTGGATGCCATTATCACCAGCATTGATGACGTCATAAAAACACAGCAAGACGCTGGCATTCGGTTTCTCAGAGCCTACACCATGCATGATAAGGACCGCCACCAGGACCATCGTGCTGCGCATCAGGCCTCCATGGTCGCCTGCCGCACCATACCGCAAATCTTGTGTTATGAAACGCCAAGTTGTCGACTGTCATTTGTTCCGCAAGCCTTTGAGGAATTTAATGAAGCTGGTCTGGAAAATAAAATCTCTGCCCTGAAGTTTCATCAAAGCCAGAAACACCGCGATTATATGCAGCCAACGTATATCAGATCGCTGGCACAATTCCGTGGTTTACAGGCAGGCATGGCATTGTGTGAAGGCTTCGTTGTGCAGAAAATGATTTTGTGAGAAAAAATGAAAACTATCATTTTTATTATGATGAGTATCACCATCCTCTGCTGGATACTGCTGCGCTTAAATAAAAAACCCAGCCGCCGGTTTGGGGAAGTTGACGCCATTATCCCCGCCTATAATGAAGGCCCCTGCCTCGCTCAGTCACTGGATAATCTGCTGCGTAATCCTTATTTCCGTACGGTCATCTGCGTTAATGATGGCTCGACAGATAATACGGAAGCGGTGATGGCGCAGGTTAAAAAAAAGTGGGGCGACCGTTTTATTGCAGTGACACAAAAAAATACGGGCAAAGGCGGTGCGCTGATGAATGGCCTGCAATTTGCGACCTGCGATCAGGTTTTCCTGAGCGACGCCGATACCTGGGTGCCCCCGGATCAGGACGGCATTGGTTATATGCTGGCAGAAATAGACAGCGGCGCTGATGCCGTTGGCGGAATTCCCTCTACCCACCTGCAAGGCGCGGGCATACTTCCTCATATACGCGCCACGGTGAAGCTGCCGATGATCGTCATGAAACGCACCTTACAGCAGTTTCTGGGCGGAGCGCCGTTCATTATCAGCGGAGCCTGCGGCATGTTTCGCACCCGTGTACTGCGAAAATTTGGCTTTTCCGATCGTACCAAAGTTGAAGATCTCGATCTGTCCTGGACGCTGATTGCCAACGGTTATTGCATCCGTCAGGCCAACCGCTGCGTGGTATACCCGCAGGAGTGCAACACTTTACGGGACGAGTGGAAACGCTGGCGACGCTGGATTGTGGGTTACGCCGTCTGTATGCGGTTGCATAAATCGCTGATCTTAAGCCGCTTCGGACTGTTTTCAATCCTGCCCATGGTGCTGGTGGTGATCTACGGGGTGATGACCTACGCGATGGTATGGACATGGAGCATTATTACGCACGGGCCGATTGGCATCGTTGAATCCATCTTTCCGCTGATCTGGGTGGGTATTGTGTGCGTTATCGGCGCTTTCAGCGCCTGGTATCATCGATGCTGGCTATTAATACCGCTGGCACCTCTCTCTGTGTTTTACGTGTTACTGGCCTACGCCATATGGATGGTTTATGGAATTATTGCCTTTTTCACTGGACGTGAACCTCAGCGGGACAAACCCACCCGCTATGCTGCCGTGGTGGAAACGCCGCCCGCTTCATCCGGCAAGCCTGTCACCACTGATGACCCGCTATCTCAGGCTTGAGCCGGCAGCCGCCGCTCCTGTGGAGATTGCCCCGACAGCCCTGATCGACGAAAGCGCAGGTGAAGTCCGTATCGGTCAGGGCACCAAAATTTGCCACGGTGCGGTTATCCAGGGACCGGCGGTGATAGGCGCGAATTGCCTGATCGGTAATTATGCTTTCATTCGCCCCGGTACCGTGCTGAGCAACGATGTCCGGGTGGGCTTTTCCACGGAAATCAAAAACGCGATCGTCGAAAAGCACGTCGCCATCGGACCACAATGTTTTATTGCTGATTCGGTAATCGGCCAGGATGCGTATCTGGGCGCGCAAGTGCGCACCAGCAACCACCGGCTCGACGGCACTACGGTCTGTGTGGAGATAGCCGGAGAGCGGATCGATACAGGCTGTGAAAAGCTCGGCTGCTGGATTGGTCGGGGGGCCCGACTGGGCATTCAGGTGATCGTTTTACCGGGACGTATTATCGCGCCGGATACCCTGTTTGGCCCGCGTATTCTGGTGGAGCGGAATCTGCCATCGGGACGCTATCACCTGAAACAGGAAATCATTCATAAGGAGATGACAGATGAGGCGAATTGCGCTGGCAACCGCGATAATCACGATTTGCGCGCCGCTGCACGCGGAACTCACCAGCCTGACCGCAGGGTATGATTTTAACGACTATTCGGATACGCATGGCTCACGCCATATGCGGTTCGCTGAGATAAAAAACACGCTGGACAAGGGCGCGCTGGTGATGAATCTCAGCGACGGGGAGCGGGAATATAACGGTGATGAACGCTATCACAGCATCCGGGGTCGGGCATCACTCTGGTACCGCTGGAATGGCTGGCTGTCCACCCGCAGCAGTATTGCGCTGGCAGAAGATACGCCCGTTTTCGCCCGTCAGGATGTGCAGCAGGACGTCACGGTAAAAGTGCTGAAGCCGCTGCTGATAACGGGGGGTTATCGCACGGCCCGTTATTATGGCGGCGTTGATGTGGATGCCTGGTCAGCCGGATTAACCTGGTACGCCGGACCGACCATCACCAACTGGCGCTATACCTGGTACGACTCACACGGTGCCGGGGACAGCTACAGCCATGTGGTTTCCCTGCGGCTCAACGACGCCACCGGCAAAGGCAGTACTCAGGTATGGGTTGCCTGGGGCAGCGGCGCGTATAACTATGACTGGGCACCAGAGCGCTACACCGGCACCACACAAAGCGTCAGTCTGCGCCGCCTGCAGCCGCTGAGCGATCGCTGGGCGCTAGGCATGACCCTTGGTAAGCAGTGGTACGATATGCCGCTTGAGAATTACCACGGGCTGAATGCGGCGCTCGATCTTACCTGGACATTTTAATCTCCCTTTCACTACGCCGGAGCAGGCTGCACCGTTATTCCGTACATCACGGTGCAGTCCGGCGTAGTAATTTCCCCATCCCACTGAAAATTAACAATTTAATTTCTGGCATCGCCTTTGCAACGTGTTCCCTGACTGGGTTTAATGGCGAGGCAATTGATGATGAACACAGAAACAACGACCTTAAAAAGAACACTCGGCAGCTTCCGTCTGTGGGGCATTGCCGTCGGACTGGTGATTTCAGGGGAATATTTTGGCTGGAGCTACGGCTGGTCACAGGCAGGGACGCTCGGTTTTTTGATTGTCGCCCTGCTGATCGCCGCCATGTACTGCGCCTTTATTTTTAGCTTTACGGAACTGACGACCGCCATTCCTCATGCCGGTGGGCCTTTTGCCTATGCGTACCGTGCCTTCGGGCCGACCGGCGGATTTATTGCCGGGTTCGCCACACTGATCGAGTTCGTGTTTGCGCCCCCGGCGATCGCCATGGCGATTGGTGCGTACCTTAACGTCCAGTTTCCGTCCCTCGATCCAAAATGGGTGGCCTGCGGGGCGTACGTCATCTTTATGACCTTGAACATTCTTGGCGTGGGCATTGCCGCCACCTTTGAGCTGATCGTCACCCTGCTGGCGATTTTCGAACTGCTGGTATTTATGGGCGTGGTCGCACCCGGCTTCTCATGGGATAACTTTACCGCCCACGGCTGGGCTGGCGCGGAAAGCTTCAGCAATCTGGCGCTGCCGGGGATGTTTGCGGCTATCCCCTTTGCCATCTGGTTTTTCCTCGCCATTGAAGGCGCCTCCATGGCCGCCGAAGAAGCTAAAGATCCGCAACGCACGATTCCCCGGGCGCTGGGCGGCGGCATTGTGACGCTCACCGTGCTGGCAGTCGGCGTGATGATCTTTGCCGGCGGCGTCGGCGACTGGCGCGCGCTGTCGAATATCAACGATCCGCTGCCGCAGGCGATGAAAGTGGTGGTCGGCAGCAGCAGCGGCTGGCTGCATATGCTGGTGTGGCTGGGGCTGTTTGGCCTGGTGGCGTCATTTCACGGCATCATCATGGGCTATTCCCGCCAGATTTACTCGCTGGCCCGGGCGGGCTATTTACCGGCGCGGCTTGCCACGCTGAACCGCCGCACCCGGACGCCGCATCTGGCCATTCTCGCGGGCGGCGTGGTGGGGATCGCGGCGATCTTCTCCGATTCGCTCATCACTATCAGCGGTATGCCCCTCACCGCCTGCATTGTGACGATGTCGGTATTTGGCGCTATTGTTATGTATATCACCTCCATGGCCGCGCTGTTCAAACTGCGCCGCAGCGAACCCTTGCTGATCCGTCCGTTCCGCGCGCCCTTGTTCCCCTATGCGCCCGCCTTCGCGCTCGGCATGGCGGTACTCTGCCTGGTGGCGATGGTCTGGTATAACCCGCTGCTGGCGCTGATTTTTGCCGCCATGATGCTGGCTGGTTATCTGTGGTTCCGCAAAACCGCGTCGGCCCGTGAGCGGGCGGCGCTGGATCCGCAACTGCGGGCGATCTCCTGAGGAGACACCATGTATAAAACTACCCTGGCGCACCGGACCTACCGTTTCGCCAGCCTGAAAGATCTGCTGGCCAAAGCGTCCCCGGCGCGATCCGGGGACGTGCTGGCCGGCATCAGCGCGGATTCCGCCGAAGAACGCATGGCCGCAAAAATGGCGCTGGCAGATGTGCCGCTGCGTGACATTCTTGCGGATCCGCTGATCCCCTACGAGCAGGATGAAGTCACCCGGCTGATTATTGATACCCATGATCCGCAAGCGTTTACTGACATCAGCCACCTTACCGTCGGTGATTTTCGTGACTGGCTGCTGGATGACAGCACTGACACGCAATGCTTAAGCCGTGTCGCCCGCGGCATTACGCCGGAAATGGCCGCTGCCGTCAGCAAGATCATGCGCAACCAGGATCTGATCCTCGCCGCCAGTAAGTGCCGGGTGATCACACGCTTTCGCAATACCATCGGCCTGCCCGGTCACCTTAGCGTGCGCCTGCAACCGAATCATCCTACCGACGATCTCAGGGGCATTGCCGCCAGTATGCTCGACGGCCTGCTGTACGGCGCGGGTGATGCGGTTGTGGGGATTAATCCGGCCAGCGACAGCCTGCCGGTGCTGGAACGGCTGAATCATATGATGGCGGATATCATTGACCGGTTTGCGATCCCCACTCAGTCCTGCGTACTGACGCACGTCACCAACACACTACAGTTGATCGAACGCGGCGCGCCCGTCGACCTGGTGTTTCAGTCGGTGGCAGGCACCGAGGCTGCGAACAGCTGCTTTGGCATCAATCTGGCGTTGCTGCACGAGGCGCAGGAGGCAGCGTTAAGTCTCGGACGGGGTACGCTCGGCCATAACGTGATGTATTTTGAAACCGGCCAGGGCAGTTGCCTGTCGGCGGGGGCGCATCATGGTGTCGATCAGCAAACCTGTGAGGCACGGGCCTATGCGGTGGCACGACATTTTGATCCGCTGCTGGTGAATACCGTGGTGGGCTTTATTGGCCCGGAATATCTTTATGACGGCAAACAGATCATCCGCGCCGGGCTGGAAGATCACTTCTGCGGCAAACTGATGGGCCTGCCGATTGGCTGCGACGTCTGTTATACCAACCATGCCGAGGCGGATCAGGACGACATGGACACGTTGCTGACGTTGTTGTGCAACGCCGGGCTGACGTTCCTGATTGGCGTGCCGGGCGCGGATGACATCATGCTCAATTATCAGAGCACCTCATTTCATGATGCGCTCTACGCCCGCCGTCTGCTCGGTCTGAAACATGCGCCGGAGTTCGGCGAATGGCTGACCCGTATGCAGATTATCGACAATGGCGGCCAGCTGCGCTTAACCGGTGCCAGTCACCCGTTACTCAGCATTCTGCCCCAGGGAGCGCCGGTATGAAAAACCCAGATGCCTGGTCACTGCTGCGTGAATTTACCGATGCGCGTATCGCCCTTGGACGCAGCGGAGCCAGCCTGCCGACCCGCGAGGTGCTGAACTTTGGCCTCGCCCATGCACAGGCGCGCGATGCTATCCACCAGCCGTTTGACAGCACCTCGCTGGAAGACGAATTAGCGGCGCTTGGGCTGCAAACACTGACCGTCCACAGCGCGGCGGCGGATCGGCATATTTATTTAAATCGTCCGGATCTGGGCCGTAAACTCAGTGAGGAGAGCCGTAGTGCGCTGCGCGAACAACGTGTTGCCGCCCACGATCTGCTGCTGGTGATTGGCGACGGCCTCTCTTCCCATGCGGTACATCGCCAGGCGGTGCCGCTGATCGCCGCCCTGCTGCCGTATCTGCACACGCTGGGATTATCGCTGGCGCCGGTGGTGCTGGCGCATCAGTCGCGGGTGGCGCTGGGGGATGACATCGGGGAAACGCTGAACAGTCAGGCGGTGGCAATATTGATTGGCGAACGGCCCGGCCTGTCGTCGCCGGACAGCCTCGGCGTCTATCTCACGTGGAAACCGGGCTGCGCGCGGCTGGAGTCCGAACGCAACTGCATTTCTAATATCCGCCCGGAAGGACTGCGCCACGAAGCCGCGGCTTTTAAGCTTGCATGGCTGCTGGAACAGGCCTTTTTACGCCGTCTGACCGGCGTAAAACTCAAAGATGAAAGCGATAACCCGGCGCTGCACGGCAAGGTGTCACCGCGCGTGCCGTTGTCCTGACGTGTGCCCTACACCGCCAGCCAGCTTTTGATCTCCGCTTCCATTTCGCTTTGCAGCGACGCGGGGGCGAGGATCTTCAGGTGCGGGATCCAGTACTGCACCACCGGCAGGATCTCTTTTTTATGTGCCACCTGAGTGGTGACGATCAGGCCGCCATCGGCGGTCTGCTGTTCGATCACCTGCTCGTTAAGCAGATCCCGACGCTGGAAATACTCCGCCACTTCCGGCGCAACGCTGAGCCGGACGCTGAATTTCCCTTCCACGCCCCACACGCTCGGCTCCTGGCGCATTTTCGCCAGCAGTTGCGCATCCGGTTCAAAAGTTTCAAACGTACAGTTCAGGGCCGTGATCTTGGTTAAGGTGAAGTTTTTCAGGCGATTTTCATGACGCGCCGCCAGATACCAGACGCCGTTCAGATTGGTCAGTTGATACGGCTCCACAGCATAATGCCGTTCTTCGTTACGACGCAGATAGCGGAAATTAACGCAGCAGTGTTCATCGATGGCACGCTGTAAGCGGGTAAAATGATCGGCCTGTAATTCGCTGGAAATATAGCGATGGCCCTGCACCACGATGGTCTGGCTGGCGCTGGCCGAATGCATGGAAGACAACATGCGCTTGTTGAAGCCCGGGAACAGTTCGCTGACGCCTGCCAGCCGCGCAAAGAGATCGATGCTGTCAGCGTTAAAGCGCCCCAGCAGACCGGGCGAAATTTTGTATCCCCCGCGCCCTGCCGGTTCCGCATCCAGAAAGCTCAGACGCTCAATAATATCGCGCTTAATGGTGCGAGGATGTACGCCATATTCCTCCGCCAGCTGCTTAACATACAGCGTCTCACCATTATTAAAACGCCCGAGAATTTCACCGAGACGCGTCGCCAGCAGTTGGTGTTTTTTTTCCATAACCCGGATCCTTGCCAGAAAGTTAAAATACCCCTGCAAAACATAACGGCATTCGTGGACGGATCTTTAGGCTTAAGGCGCAGATAAATCAAACAGATAAAAAAGCAGACGACATTAATATCTGATTTTTACCGGCCAGCGGATGGGCGGGATACGGTTCAGACCCGGGCGCGCAAATAAATATCCCTGGAAATGCTTAATACCGGCCGCTTCCAGCCAGCACCACTCTTCGGCTTTTTCCACCCCTTCCGCCACCACGTCTATTTCCAGCTCCGTACAGCATTTGATGATGGCATTGAGGATCGCCTGTTGCGGGCCGTGCAGATGAATATCGGTGATGATGCTGCGGTCGATTTTCAGCTCGCCCGGCTGAAATTTGGTGAGTAGCGACAGCCCGGCAAAGCCTGCGCCGAAATCATCGATCGCCAGACCAATGCCTGCCGAGCGCAGTTGCATAATGGCAAAGGCAAACGCGTCATAGCCGGAGATCACTTCGTCTTCCGTCACCTCGACGATAACCTGTTCCGGGACCAGGCCGTTACGGGTGATTTGATCGAGCAGAATATTGACCGCGTCAGGGATTTTTACCAGCGACATAGGCAGCAGGTTAATGGAGAGCTTATTGCTGCCGATGCCGATCTTTTTTGCCAGTGCAAAGGCGTACTCCTTGGAGAGCAGGTCAGCCTCGTGAATTTTCCCCGCGGGTATCGACGCAAAGTAGTCATGGGGCGAACCGCCGGTGGGGCTGCGGATCAGCGCCTCAAATGAACTGATCTGCCCGCGCAGGGGTTCAACAATCGGCTGGATGGCAAACTGGCACGGCTGGTCGGCAAAGACCATCGCCTGCGGCTGGCTGAAGGTCAGGTTGTCGGTAATGAACTCCCAGCTTGCCGCCTCTGACTGCCGCGGATTCACATCGCGCCAGCGCCCGCGCATAAACGATTTGATGAATTTGTAAACCCGCGCATCGCTGGCGAGGCGGAAATTCAGCGCTCCGGCGGTGATCACCGAGCGCAGGATAGTACGCGGATTGCCGGTGCGTAAATCAAACAGCGACATGCCGAGGGTCTGGAAATGACGTTTTGGCGCGTAGTCCCGCATAAGTTCGACCACCGAATCGTGGCGCGGGTCGTTATTAATCTTCTCATACAGCTGATTAACATTGTCCAGCGGCCCTTCCAGCACCTGCAAAAAATGACTGCCATCGAACAGCAGGATGCCGGAAATGCCCAGCGCGGCGTTGCGGGTCTGAGAGACGCATACCAGCTCGCTCAGCTTTGAAGGATCAAAGCTGCTTGTCAGGCGACTCCGGTAAATCAGGGTAGAAATCATGCTCATCAGATCCTAAACAACAGTTAACATCATTAGTATAACGTGGGGGGCGAATTAACTTTCCGGCTCCGACTTTCCGGCTCCGAGGAGGCAACCACCCGGTTTCGTCCCTGGTTTTTTGCGGCATACAGCGCGTTATCCGCGCGGCGTATTAAGCCGCTGGCAATAATATGCAGCGGTTTGTCCTGTGGCAGCGTTTTGCTGCCATCCAGCGTGGCGACCCCGATACTGATGGTCAGAAAGCCGGTCGGGCTGGCGGCATTAGGGATGCGCAGCGCTTCGATGCTTTCCCGCAGCCCCTCGGCAATGGCCTGCGCCTCCTGGCGATCGGTGCAGGGTAAAATCACCAGGAACTCTTCGCCGCCGTAGCGGCTGACGTTATCGTCAGGCCGGTGACGCACAGCGGTCAGCGCATTGGCGACATCGCGCAGGCAGGCATCCCCGGCCTGATGCCCCTGGCTGTCATTAAAACGTTTAAAGTAATCAATATCGGCCAGACACACCGACAGCGAGTAGCTCTTTTCGCAGGCGCGGATGATTTCGCGGTTCAGACACTCGTCCATAAAGCGACGGTTGAACAGCCCGGTCAGGTAGTCATGCTGGGCATGCTGCTGTAACACCTGATTGGCATCCGCCAGTTTTTGCTCCGCCTGATGGCGCTCGGTGACATCCACCCAGGTCACAGACAGCCCAACCACGTTACCCGCCGCGTCGTGTACCGGGACAGGGTGCAAGGAGAAAATACTCTCCTCCCAGCGGGTTTCACGTGTCGGTAGCTCTGCGCCGCTGTCGGCAAGTTCGAAGTCACGTTCAAAGTGCTGCCAGCAGGCCGGCATCAACTCGGCCACCAGTTTGCCGTTGATGTCCTCGCTGGAACGGCCTAATGCCCTCGCCATGGCTTTATTGGACATCACCATCTGGCCGTTACGATCAATCATGCACAACGCCACCGGCGTAGCGTCGTAAATCGTTTCCAGTTGCAGCACGCGTTCGCCCAGTGTGGAGATATTGCGATCCACACCCCGGTAGCCACGCAGCTGGCCGTTATCGTCAAACAGCGGAATGCCGCTGGTTTCCAGCACGATCACTTGCCCGTCGGCCCGCTGATTGCGATTAACCAGACCGGAAAAGGGGATCTGCTGCTGAACGATAGCCAGAAACGCACCGGCTACCCGCTCGGCTTCACCCGGCGGCATAAAATCAAAGGGCGTACAGCCAATCACTTCGTCCGGCGTAAATCCCAGCAGGCTGGTGACCACGTCCGATGACCAGGTATAGCGCCCCTGTGCATCCACTTCCCAAATCCAGTCGGAATTATTATTAAGCAGATCGTTCAGGTGTTGCAGGTCTACATCCCTGGGATTAAAAGGTTTTTTATCATCAGTCATCATTTTTACTGGCGTTGCTCCCAAAAGCGAACAGCGATCATTAACACAGGCACAGCCTCTGACTGAGGGTAATGAAAATAATCATTCAGGCCTCGCGAATTGCACGTAGATAATTGTTTCTATTACATCCATAAACCAACAGGGGTTAAGCATATTTCATTTTTTTGTGCTGGCGGATGCGTAGTTATCTCATTTAGGCAAATTCGCACTACCTGAATTGGGGATGTGACATGCTTGGAATGTTTATATCATCGAAATTAAAATGGTTAAATAGCGTTATTCACTTTTAATTATTGTGGCTTTTTCATTACCAAAAGCTCTTATCGCAAATTTCATTTATTATGCGACGATCAGGCCGCAGATCAGGCACAGCGGGGCATATTCGCTGCGCCAAAAAAGCTTTCACAAAAAGTAACTGAGGTGAATTACAGCCCGCTAAGTAATTGCAGTACAGTAAAAGCAACCATCCCGCTAATAACCGTAGCAAATAAGCTGCGGGTGAGCCCCCCAACCACGGTGGCGATGATCGCCGCCAGCAGGGAGACGCTAAGCCCGGAGGCCGTCATGGCAGGTTTGTGCAGCAGCTCAGCCACCACAATCGCCGTCATAATACCGGAAGGAATAAACGCCAGCCACTGTTGCAACGTAAAAGATAAGCGCATACGGGATAATAACAATAATGGCAAAACACGCATCGCCGCACTCACCAGTGATACCAGCGCAATAGCCAGAATAATATTTCTGTCCATATTATTTTCCTTTTTTTTCCATGCGGATCAGCACAATAGTCGCAAGGGTCGCCGCAACCGAGGCGGCAAAGATAACCACCAGACTGGTATTAGACCACGAATGAAATAACAGGGTGATTGCCATTGCTGTAACGATAGTCAGCGTTTCAAGGCGTTGTCGTTTACTGGCAAACCAGGTCATCAGGATCAGCCCAATAAACATCGACACCAGGCTAAAGCTCAGGCCTTCCATCAGGGCGGCAGGCAACGATGAGGCCAGCCAGGCTCCCAGCACGCAGGAGATGATCCAGTTAATCCAGGCGGTGAGATTAAGGCCCAGCATCCATTTGAACGGGATGTCACCGGACTGATTGCCATACTGTACCGCCACCCCAAAGGTTTCATCCGTTAACAGCAGACCACTGACAATCTTCTGATAAGTGGTACTGCGCTGGAAAAAGAGGCTAATGGACGAGCTCATCAGCAGGTAACGCAGATTCACCAGCAACACGCTCAGTACGATGGAAGCGGTTTCCGCCCCGGCCGCCCACTGTGCCGAACCGGCGTACAGGCAACTCGCCAGTAGCGTGATGTGCAGCAGCGAAAATCCGGATAAGGTGCCTATCGCACCTGCTGCGATGCCAATACTCCAGTAACCCGGCAGCGTGGGGAAACAAGCCTGCGCACCGTCCCGGAAAAGACCCATCTGTTCGGGGCGGGTGTTGGTATTCGACAACATCGTTTTTCCTCAACGATTTCATTACAACGGTTGTCGCAGTGTATCTTTTTCCGCGCGCGATTAAAGGAAAAATCTGAGTGGGTATATCCTTGCAATTCACGCGTAAATTAACCCCGTATGATGGCTAATAAATAAGTATGAGTTTTAAATAATTTATCTGTCGCGGTAATTTACCCTGCATGATTTTCCCCAGGAATCATCCCATAATCAAAATTTTTATTTTCATTGCACATTTTGATAATCGACTAAACTGAAATCTGACCATCGCGTAATCCCGCATAATTTGCGGATTGTTTCTCCAATGATTATTTAAGGAATACAAAATGACCATTAAGACTTTAGAAGATTTATTCATTCACGATTTATCAGACGTTTACAGCGCTGAGAAGCAAATTACGCGTGCCCTGCCGAAAATGGCTCGCGCGGCAACCGACGAAAAACTGGTCGCTGCGTTTAAACAGCATCTTGAAGAGACGCAAGGTCAAATTGAGCGTCTGGATCAGCTGGTGGAAGCCACTGAGGGTGTACGCATTAAGCGAATGAAATGCCATGCGTTAGAAGGTCTGGTGGAAGAAGCGCAGGAAATTATCGACTCAGTGGAAGCAGGCCCGGTACGTGACGCTGGTTTGATTGGCGCCGCGCAAAAGGTTGAGCACTATGAGATCGCCACCTACGGCACACTTCGCGCGCTGGCAGTAAAACTGGGTTATAAAGAAGCGGCCCGTTTGCTGGGTGAAACGCTGGAAGAAGAAAAAGCAACAGATGAGAAACTGACGATTATTGCTGAAAAGCAGGCGTAATTTCCGCTGTGGTTTTTAAGCACCAGTAAAACAGGCCGGTTAATAAACCGGCCTGTTTCATATTAGATATATTCTGTATTATTGCCGCTGTTAAAAATACTTCCCGAAAATACCGGGTCGTTAGTTAAAATAACTGACGTCAGCGAGTTACCAAAGGCGTCATACGGCCCGCCCAGTACACCGATTTCATCATTGTTGTCGATTTCAAAGCCTTCTACAAAGCGCCAGAAACCCATTGTTTGCGCACCGGTGTCCAGGTTTTCTACTTCTTCATTCGTATAGAATGCGAGCTGTACGATACCTTTGTACCGGATCCGGTAAAAACCATTGTTCACATTTTCACCCTCAAAGGTATGAATAAATATTATAGAAGGTTTATACCAGACTGCCTGGAAAATGCGCTTTTTTAGCAGAATTATCTGAAATATATTTTCTTGCTGTGTCGGATCACATCATTAAAATTCAATAAAAATCCTTCATATATGTAATGTTTTTAATGTATTACGCCGCAATCAGCGTCGGCCACAGGCTGAGAGTGGTTGTGACGATTTGCAGCAATGCTTCAGTGGTGGCCCCTTCACGAGCGCTCACCGACATCCCCTGGATCAGACAGCTTAAAAAAGCCGTCAGCGCAGGCAAATCGGTGTGCGACGGCAATTCCCCCTTTGCCTGCCGCTGGGTGAGAAACTCCAGCAACATCGCTTCTTCTTGGGCATGGCGGCTGCGCACGGCGCAGGCAATTTGCTCTGACGAGGCCGATACGGTGGCAGAGGTATTGATCAGGAAACAGCCTGCGGGCGTATCCTTACTGGCAAAGCAGTGCGCCAGCGCAGTGAGATAATCCTCGATCGCCTGCTCAACGGATTTATCGTCGCAGAACAGCGCGGCTTTATGCTTCGCAGCAAACTGACTGACGTAGCGATCGAGCACTGCCCTGAACAATCCTTCTTTATTGGTAAACTCGGCATAGAGCGTCGGTGCTTTTGCACCGGTCGCTTCAACCAGATCGGCCAGCGAAGTGGCTTCATAGCCATGCTGCCAGAACAGCGCCATCGCCCGATCCAGGGTCGCCTCGCGGTCAAACACTTTCGGCCTCCCCCTCCCTTTCTTAGTACAACATGTTGCTTGCGTGGTCATGTGAACGCCTTTTTTGACTGATTTATATAGTAATCATTATAAAAACATCTTGCCGCCGATGACCAGCGCGATTTATAGAAAAAATTTATCAATCTATCTTTATGATTTTTATATCTTAAATAATTATATTAACGGTCATTAAAAAATAAAGTTGACGTGTGATGCAGATCACATCTATCATTTGTCTATCGATCGTTAAGTAATTACTTACGACACTCTTTAAACCGAATCCTGAAGGTACTGATTATGAAAAACATTAACGCTCTGTTCGCCGTCGCCATCCTGAGTTCTTTATCTTTCGCAAGCGTTGCCGCAGTGCAGGTTGATGCCACACCTGCCGGTCAGCAGAAAGCCGGTCATATCTCCGCGACAGCCGGGACTAATATCGCGTCTCTGGAAGCGGAACTGGCGCAGAAAGCCGATGAAATGGGTGCGAAGTCTTACCGCATTACGTCTGTTACCGGCCCGAATACTCTGCACGGTACTGCGGTAATTTATAAATAAGTCGCCGATAACGACCCTTGATGAAAGAAGGCATAACAATGAAAAACATCAGCGTAGTTTCTGCTTTGATCCTGGCCACCACCGTCTCCTTCGGTGCCATGGCTGCCGATCACGCTACATCGCGTCCTGAAGCCGGTTCGAATATCGATAACACCGCGCATCAGAACCACCTGGAATTCAGTCACGCTTTCGATCCTGAAAACCTGACCGCAGGCGATCTCCAGTAACTAATGATCCCTGAACGAAAAGTTAACGCTCTTACCGAATATACTGTTGAAGGAATTTAATCATGAAAAACGTAAAAACTCTGGCCGCTGTTGCCGCTCTGTCCCTGATGTCTTTTGGCGCTTTCGCACAATCCGTAACCGCTTCTGCCTCCACCCTGGATGCCGCTGAAGCGCAGATTGCCGCCCAAGCCCAGAAAGCCGGTGCTTCTTATAAAATTACTGAAGCGAATGTGAATAATAACGTTCACATGACGGCTGAACTGACCAAATAAGTCAGCGGGCGTGTTATCGCGCCGCCTGACAAAAACAAAAAGCTCCCGCGGGAGCTTTTTTTATGGGCAAAACCCGCGATTAATCGAGGTTAAGCTCATCATAATGTTGGATTAATTTACCCACCACGCCGTAATCCAGCGCCTGCGCGGGTGACATCCAGTAATTACGATCTGAATCTTTTTTCACTTTCTCAAGCGGCTGTCCGGTCGCGTCAGCAATCAGTTTATTGACCCTTTCCTGCATGCGAATAATCTCACGCGCTTCAATTTCGATATCCGTTGCCTGACCACGCACGCCGCCTAACGGCTGGTGGATCATAAAGCGGGTATTCGGCAGCGAGTAGCGATGCTCTTTTTTCGCCGCGAGGTAAATGGTGATCCCGGCGCTGGCTACCCAGCCGGTACCAATCACATGCACTTCGGGACGAATGAATTTAATAAAGTCGTGGATGGTATCGCCCGCTTCGACATGACCGCCCTGGCTGTTGATATAAATTTTAATCGGATCGTTGTTGATGCTTTGCAGCAGGATAAGCTGCATCACCACTTTTTCTGCCAGCGCCTGGTTGATCTCGCCGGAGATAATGATCGAACGGGAGGCAAGCATTTTTTGCTGCAACAGGCCGGAACCCTGGGTTTCTTCTTTTGACGTGTCTTCAGGATCGTTTTTCATCGTGTGGTGCATTGTCATATCCTCTGGCAAAAGCGCGCAACATGCGCAATGTTATCTGCAAACTGAGTGTAGCCGCCTTTTGCCGCCAACCCAACAGTAACCGTTGGCATTACCCTGTAGAGTAAGTGACTCATTTGTTCATGGAGAGATGCTATGCCTTTTACCGCCGTACCTGCTTACGCGCTCAGCATCACTGAGCTGACGGATATTCTCGGGCGCTGTTTTCAGGATTATTTTGTTCCTTTTACGCTGACCCCTGAGCAGTTCGCCGCCCGATTTATTGCCGAAGGGCTGAGTTTTGCGGATTCCTGTGTCTGGTTTGCGGATAACGAGCCTGTGGCGATCGCGTTGATTACGCGCCGGGGCAACCGTGCACGGCTGGCAGCCTTTGCGATCCAGCCAGGCTGGCGCGGGAAAGGATTGACTAAACCGATGCTGGGAGCGTTATTTGCCGGGCTGAAAGACGTCACGTCCCTGTCGCTGGAGGTGATCCGCGAGAACGCGCCTGCCATTGCACTTTATGAATCACTGGGATTTAGCATCGCACGCGACCTGTGCGGCTATCAGGGCAAGCGTGTCGAACCGGTTGCAGGGCTGGCAGAGGGCTCGCTGGATGGTCTGCTGTGCGCGGTCTATCGCGGCCCCGCAGAAAACACGCCCTGGCAGCTCGATCCGCTCTCTTTTCCGTCGTTGCCGTGTCGGATACTGAAAGATGGCGAACACGCCTGGGCGGTGATCGCCACGCTGACGGCCACGCCGCAGCTGCGCTACCTGTTCGTGGAACCCGCGTACCGCCGTCAGGGGCTCGCCCGCCAGCTGCTACAAAAAATCAACGCGCAGTATCCGGGAATTGGCACGCCTGTCGCCGTTCCGGCCGCGTTGGCGTCACTGTTTGAAGGGGCGGGCTATCAGGAAATGGTGATCGCCCAGTATGAAATGGTGCGTACGGCATAGGCTGTTTTTCGTGCGTAGTTCTACACTCAGACTTCCCCCTGACAACGCTGGAGGCTGCATGTCAGCACATTTTAACTGGATCAATGAACCCGAAGAGTGGCAGTACGAGAACGGCACCTTACAGGTTATCACCGATGATAAAACCGACTTCTGGCAAAAAACCTGGTACGGGTTTTCGCGTTTCTCCGGGCATATTTTCGCCGCCGATGTCGCCGATGATTTTACCTTTCAGGTAAAAGTATGCGCTGATTTCAACACGCTGTATGACCAGGCAGGGATCATGCTGATGATCGACGAACACCACTGGTTAAAGGCCGGCATTGAGTATAACGATGGTGCCCCGGCTATCGGCAGCGTACTGACGCGTGAAAACTCAGACTGGGCAACGGGTATTTTCCCGGGCGATCCAAGAATGTTCTGGCTGCGACTGACGCGTAAAGGCGACAGCCTGCGGCTGCAATATTCAACCGATGGCGAGCACTGGCCGCTGCTGCGTTTAGGCTGGTTTCCGCGCGGTCCGGCAAAAGTCGGCGTGATGTGCTGTACTCCTGAACGGCGCGGCTTAGCGGTGGATTTTCAGGACATGGCGCTGACGCCGCCCGTCGATAAAGACTTGCATGATTTGAGCTGACGGCAAAAAGATCGCGGGCCTCGCCCGCGATCTGCGTGTTATCAGAAGGAGAATTTATAGGTTGCGCCGACCGTCTGGCCGGTGGTGTGTTCAGAGGCGGTGATATCGTATCCCACGCCGAAAGCCATGTTGCCATTTTGCAGCTTCAGCCCCAGTTGACCGTTGAAGGCGGTGCTGTCGACCACATCAGCGGTAATAACATCCGAGGCGTGAATACCAGGCGCTGCGATCCGGCTTTGCGTTCGGGTATCGCCGGCGGCGGCAATCATCCCGACATCAGCTTGCGTGTGTAGATCCCAGCCCGCATCCAGCGCGAAGGCTTTACTCAGCTTCACCCCTGCCGGGAACAGCCAGATATCCTGTCGAGCCTGCTCCGTTTTAAAGAGGCTGTCGCGACGACTGCCGTGAGTCTCAAAGGCATCCGTTGTCAGATGGTTATAGCGGGCACCCATGTGGGGCGTCACTTCCACCAGCGGGGTGTAAATGCGATATTCCCCCGTGAGGCCGACGGTGAACAACTGCGAATCCACGGCCCCCTTCACCTTGCCATCCAAATTCGTCCATGCCGGAATGCGCTGCTCAAGATCGTTACGGTTTTCACTGTAACCGAGATCCACAGTGACGTTTGCAGCCTGACTCACCCAGTTCTGATAAAGCGATACGCCCCAGAAGCTGAAGTCATTAGTAGTAGCGTTAAAATCCCCGGTGGAGTCCGTTTTACCGTTGCCGGCATGAACGGCAGCGCCGCTGCGCATCTCCCCGAGCGCACTGTCGTAAGCCACATCACTGCCTGCCATGAGCCCCGAAACCTTTGTGTCATAGCCGTAGATCATGCGCGAGGCGCTCAGATCGCGGTTGCGCTGATTGCCATACAGCGCGTGCACCCAAACGCTGGCCTCATCATCCGGTTGCCGCCCGTTAGCGGTGAGCGACAGTCTGTCCTTAATCGCCCCGGCGGCGGCCATGCCGGTCATCAGCGTACTGCTCTGTACGCCCCCCGCGATAGCCAACTGCGCCACACTGTTAAGGGTATGGACCACCTCCCGGCGGTGAACTGCTGGGTCTTCGATGGCGGTCGATAACAGGCGGATACTGGCGTGCGGGCTGGTCAGCGAGTTAGTGCCGCTGCTGATCATGCTATTCAGCGCATTACCCATCGCCACGCCCGGCAGAACCGTCTGCGACGCTTTCGCGGAGGTGGTAACTGTCACCGCGCCGTTGCTTTCCTGCGTAGTGGCGTTGAGAAGCTTGTTCACCACCAGATTTTCACCCTGCCAGCCCTGGGCTTCCCGCTGGATCTCGCTGAAACCATTGGCAATGGTGTAGGTTTTATTGGCTTTGGCGTCCGCGATGTAAAGCATTGCCGAGTCCGCCACTTTCAGCGTGCCGTTGGTGGCGTTCAGCGCCCCCTGCCCGGCAGCGCTCGAGGCATTCACCATTAGCAGCGAATGTTCACCAAACGCCGCCTGATCCGCCGTGGCATCCCGCGAAGCCGATGCGCCGGTCAGTGCCCCATCGATACGCAGACCACCCATCCCCGCCACCAGCGTTTGCGGCGCGCTGAGCGCCAGTGCGGCGGTGATATGGTCTTTGCCCCAGCGAAGCCCGCTGTCGGCGAAGTGTTGCAGCGCCGCCGCGCTTGAGGTGTCACCTAACACCAGCAGAGCATTCTGCCCGGTAGTCAGGCGACCATTAATCTCACGACCCGCCATCACTACCTGCGAGGCATCTTTCAGCGTCGCACCACTCTTCCATGCCGGGTCGATGAACATCCGCGCCCCCTGCAAATCGGCATTGCCAACCACCAGCGATCCGGCAGCGGTAGTACTGCCGACGGTGATCATGGCGTCCTGTCCTGCCGTCAGATATTCGGCGTTAAGCGCGCCCTGCACGTTCAGCTGCGCCTCATCTTTGAGAGCAAGGTCGGCGTCAAAAATAGCATTCTGATAGATATTCACCGTCCCGCGGCTGACTATTGCCGCCTCGCTGCTGCCGGAGGTGACGCTATGATGCCCCGCGATCACATTCATCTGGCTGTCACTTGCCACGCTGATCGTGCCAAGCAGCGTACCGGTGGTATTGCCGGTGGCTCTCGCGCCGAGGTTCAGCGCGCCGTTGCTGACGTTAACATTGACATTTGCCTCGGGCGCCCCGGCAACGCCAATCAGCGCGCCGCCCCTCGCCCCGGTCAGCGTCAATGACTGGCCGCCGGTAATCTCAATTTCTGCATCCTGCGTACCTTCCAGTACCAACTGCGCGGCACCAAAACTCGATTCCACACCGATGGTATCTTCCGGCAACGACGCGCCGGATGAGCCGATTACCAGATGGTTTTTATCCGCTGTGACCTGCACCTCAGCCAGTACCGCACCCGCAACCGCCGCATCCGCAAGGGTGACAGTGCCGACAGCCGTATCGCCGTTAACCAGTTGTCCGGTCATCACCAGCGCGCCGTTTGCGTGTCCTTCCAGTAGCTGATTGATCGACTTCACATAGCCCAGCTGGTAGGTGCTGTCAGTTAATACCAGCGTGCTGTCATTGATGCGAATGCGCGATCCGGTGGCGTTAAATCCGCCGGTGGTGTCAGTGCTGGCGTCCTGATTAAAAAGCTGTGCCGAGCGGGTTTGCAGCAGGCTGCGGTTGCTAAGGTCAAGGGAGGCACTGTCGCGTAGCGAGAGCGTATCCGCCATAATTTGCGCCGCGCTGAAGGTCAGTTTCCCCAGGCTGAGATCGACGGGCGCGTTGACTCTGCCGCCGTTAACCTGCAGCGCCTGACCTACGTTGGCATCGGTAAAACCGCCCTGCACGGTGGTTTGCCCGACAATGTTCAGTTTGCTGAGATTGCTGAATTTACTGCCATCGAGCGTAGTGACAGAGCGAGCCAGCGTCAGGGCGCTGTTGGCAATGCCATAGAGATGACCGCCGATCGTGGCGTTGTCGAGCAACACGCTGGCACGTTGCACACTGTCACCCGCGAGGATCACATCGCCGGTGATCTGCGCGTTACCGCCGAGTTTCAGTTCGATATCGCGGGCATCGCTGAGCGTCATCGCGCCGTCCAGCCGGGTGTTTTGCAGATCAACCTGCACGCGCTCGTTGCTGGCCAGCGCGATAGTGCCATTAATGGCGCTGGATGCTGCCGCCAGAACAGTGGCAGTGCCGCCGCCCAGGGTGATCGCCTCCCCCTTCGAGTTCGTGGTCTTATTTACAGTGCTGCCGTTCAGCGTCAGGGTAGTTAAACCCGTTTTCGCGTTTGTAACCGAAATGCTGCCGTTAAGCTGGCTGTTTTCCAGTGCAAGGTCATTGTTAATTTCCGTGGTAGCAAAGCTGGTAATGTGCAACGCTTTATCCGTCGGCACGCCTGCCCCGGCGGTATCGATCCGGCTGTTTTTTAATGTGATGGCATTATTATTGCGGCTGCCGGAGATCACCACGCCGCCCTTATTCAACTGGCTGTCTTCGATATTAATTTCATGAACACCGCCACCACCGGTTAATACTCTGCCGTTCAGCACGCTACCATTAACAATATTGATGTGCTGGTTGCCGTTATCGGTAGTACTGAGGTAGAGCGCTGATCCTTTAGCGTAGTTTTTACTGGCTGGAGTTTTGCCGTTTTTGTCGTAATCCACCTCTGCCTGCGCGCCGTTCACGGTAGAGCGATCGAGAGTAATCTGTAAATGCGTGGTACCGCCGCCTGCCTCTAGCCAGTCCACGGTGGCATTATTCGCCAGCGTAATACTGGCCGTACCTTTTTTACTGGCATTGATGTAAGCGTTATCTAATTTTGCCCCATCAACCAGCAGATTTTGAATGTCATTATCGCCACGGGACGAGGTGCCGCTGGCGAAATAGATGCTTTTCGCTAATGCATCGCCGTTTATGGCAGCATCCTGAGTGGACGCTGAAAAATACCAGGCGGTCGGTTTAGGATTAAGGCTGGTAGTGACCTGCAATTCCCGGAGGCCACAGGTTCCGGCGCTATAAGAGAGACACGTATTTGCGGCGCTGAGGTGGGGAACGATGAGAGTGCTACCCACTATCAGCCCTACACTTCTGGCAATACGGGTCATACGGAAATTCTTCTCCATAACCTGCTCCTTATGAATTTAGCCTTATTCTGAGTAATGCGCCGCCGGTGTTTACCGCGTTCCCGTTACCGACAGTGGGCTGCTCATTAATTATTGAATTCACACTTTGTTACGACTCCAAACATATCAGAGGAAATTTTGCCTGCCATTAAGACAGTTACCCTTGAAAGGCGATTTATCTTAATCAAAAATATACCGTTCTGATTTTTAAAGGGTTATTAATTATTTTCACGTCAGAATACAACAATCGCACGATGTGCTTCTTTTTTGATAAGAGTTTTCTTATAATCCAAATCCTATTTCTTAATTGCCTTTCCGTGAGGAGACAGGTAATTATTACCCTCATGAATACTTTTTTTAAAAGGTTATGGATAATGATCGCTGTAATAACGTCATGCAGCTACTTCCGTGAAGGATTTCACGAACTTACCCGGCAAATACTTGCAGAATGCAAATCATTCTCCAGCGTGATGTATACAGATGACATTAATACATTCACCAAGAAAATACTTTGCCAGACAAAAGCCATTGTGGTGGATTACGGACAGTCAAACATCCAGCAACTCATCGACCTGCTGGTTGTTAAAAATAAGTATCCTGAAAGTTATTTTATACTCATTACACGCGAGAGCTGTTTCGAAAACACCATTGAAAATATTCTTATCAATACCGTTTCCGATTACTCCATTGATTGTGTCAGCGTAATGCGGAAGTTAAAAGCGTGCCTGAAAGATTTCGCCTCCGGTAATCAGCATATTATCGTGACAAAAAACAAGCGGCTGTATCATATCGAAAAAGAAAAGAACCTGACGAAGCGGGAGAGTGATTTATTGCCCTACATTATTTCAGGCAGAAATAATAAAGAAATCTCACGTTATTTAGATGTCAGCGGCAAAACGGTGAGCCACCATCGGCGGAATATCTACCATAAGTTTGATGTGAATAATCTGACGGGGCTTTATCATGTGTTTGGTCGCTATGCCTGAAACGGCACCACGCTAAGGCAGGTTGCGCTGCCTTAGCGTGATTATATCACTCAGGCATCAGCCACCGGTTTTGCCTCGGTTTTCACCTGGGCATTTTCCAGCATACGGCGCACCGGCACAATAAGCACCATCAGCACCGCAGCGCAGATCAGCAGCGCGATGGAACAGCGTGCAAACAGATCCGGCAGCATATCCAGCTGATCGGCTTTCACATGACCGCCAATCAGCCCCGCCGCCAGGTTGCCTAACGCACTGGCGCAGAACCACAGTCCCATCATCTGACCGCGCATTCTTTCCGGTGCCAGCAGCGTCATGGTTGCCAGACCAATCGGGCTTAAGCACAGCTCGCCGAGGGTCAGCATCAGAATGCTCCCCACCAGCCAGAACGGTGATACGCCTGCCCCGCCGTTCGCCAGCACGTTTTGCGCAGCCAGCATCATCAAACCAAAGCCAGCGGCAGCACACAAAATGCCGACCACGAATTTGGTGATGCTGCTCAGGCGCACATTGTTACGCGCCAGCATCGGCCACGCCCAGCTGAATACCGGTGCCAGAATGATAATGAACAACGCATTAATCGACTGGAACCACACCGCCGGGATCTCAAAACCGCCAATCATACGGTTGGTGTAGTCGTTTGCGAACAGGTTAAACGAGGTCGGTTTCTGCTCGAACGCCGACCAGAAGAAAGCGGCGGATACCAGCAGGATAAAGCACACCAGCAGTCGTGCGCGCTCTTTACGGTTCAGACCTGCAAAGAAAAACAGGTAGATAAAATAGAGCGCGACCGAAACAGCAATGACGTACACCAGCACGCTGGCAACGGCAACCGGGTTAATGACAATCACGCCCTGCGCGATAAGCGCGACCACAATTGCCACTCCAGCAGCCAGACCAAGCAGCCAGCCGCCAACGCCGTTCTTCTTCGCCACCGGATTGTTCCAGGTGGAGTCAAGGCCCACTTCGCTGTCGTAGCGTTTCATTGCCGGCACTGCAAACAGGCGGAAGATAACCAGCGCCACCAGCATCCCGATACCACCAATTCCGAAGCCCCAGTGCCAGCCATGGGTTTTGATCAGCCAGCCGGAGATCAGCGGCGCAATAAAGGACCCTATGTTAATGCCCATATAGAACAGCGAGAAACCGCCGTCACGACGCGTATCACCTTTCTTGTACAGCGTACCGACCATCACCGAAATACAGGTTTTGAACAGCCCTGAGCCGAGGACGATAAACATCAGGCCGATAAAGAACATGCTGTCGCCCATCATGGCAGACAGCGCGATGGAGAGATGGCCGAGGGCAATCAGCAACGAGCCATACCACACTGCCCTCTGCTGGCCGAGCCAGTTATCCGCCAGCCAGCCGCCCGGCAGCGCGGCCAGATACATACTACCGGCAAAGATCCCCACAATGGCCGACGCGTTTTCACGTGCCAGTCCCATCCCGCCGTCATAGACGGTCGCGGCCATGAACAAAATCAGCAGCGGGCGAATGCCATAGAAGGAGAAGCGTTCCCACATTTCAGTGAAGAACAACGAGCCCAACGGATAAGGATGCCCGAAGAAAGTCCGGCTTTCGTTTTTATTAACAGAGGAATGCATAAATTCTCCCAAAGAGGTGTGTCATAGCGACTGCAAACACTGAATGCACGCCGACCATGGGTTTTCGGTCGATCCTTTACATTCAGCAAAATATTATTTAACCATTTGATAACTGAATACCAGCGTTGTCTGGTAGCAGAATCTGGACTTTAAGATGAAAAGTCGACAAATGTCTAGTTTCGCAGATTTTATGTTGGGAGATTGTGGATAGTGATTGACATCCGGCAGTACTACAAATGTGATCCGCGTCCCTGTCCGGGAGACAGGGACAGCGCTACGGATTGGCCAGAAGAGAGAGGCGGGTAAGTCAATTCCAGGGGGTATTATTTATGCGGATTATTGCGCACGCCTTCGAATAATCCCCAGCCGACAATCATTAAAAAGAGAAAAAGCTTCAGATAAAGTGACATGCGCTACCAGCCTCCTGTTAAACCAACGCTGCCGCTAGCGAATCTTGTATATAAAACAGACAAAATTAAAGCTAAAGGAATCTAAAATATCGACATCGTGGGGTGTATAAAAAACAAAAAATATCGCATATGACAAGCGAGGTCAAATATAAGAAGAATTTACTTTTTGGTCGTTTACTGTAGATTGGACTTCATTAAGGCACCGCATGAAATATTAATAATTTAGTCTTGATGTTAAAACCACTTAACACTTAGTGTAACATAATAATTATAATCTTTTACATCAGCATTATTTCCCTGTCTGCAAGCTGGCCTTTAACAGACATAGGCTAAATTCCTTTCCATCATTCCCCTGATGTGATAATTAAATAGCAGGTGATTTTTTAAATTGAAGCGAATTATTCAGAATGGATCGTAGCTTTCAAGGGAAATAATTTAACAATTGCCTTTCTCTGTTAACTAAAGCTTAAAGTTCCATTTACCGATGGCTAAGCATAAAAACAACATCAGCGCTTAAGCTCATTCTGAATAACCTTTAATTAAAGATTCCACTATGACCACGCAAATTATTGAAAACATCGCTACTCCCCAACCACAATGGAAATTCAGAGATACGATCTGGATGCTTGGCGTGTATGGTGCCACCGTGGGGGCGGGAACGTTGTTTCTGCCTGTTGAGATCGGCACGCGTGGGCCGCTGGTGTTCTTTATGCTGTTGCTTCTCGCCTTCCCGTTATCGATGGTGCCGCATGTCCTTATTTGCCGCGTATTTATGCGCGATCACCAGACAGCGGATAAATCCCTGCCGATGTTCGGGACATTCTTCGGCGCAAAAGGGCAAAAAGCCGTGCGGATCTATTTTTGTCTGGCGCACTTTCCTGTCACGCTGGTTTATGGCGTGTCGCTGGTTAACGCCCTGGATAATTTGCTGAGGGAACATCTCCATATTGCGCTTATCAGTCGCGGCTGGCTGGCGTTTATTGTCGTCGCCTTCCTGTTTGTGGTGTTAAGTAACGGACGTGAAAAAGTGGTCAGTATTCTGAGCACGCTTGCCCTGCCATTTGCACTGACCGTGGTGATCATCGCCGCCGTGCAGATCCCGGACTGGCAACTGGCAAACATCACCGAGGCGTTGAAAGCCACCAATAATGCCCCGACCGGTGAAACCATAAAAAATCTGTGGCTGACGTTGCCGCTGATCACTTTCGCGTTTTGTTCAACGCCATTAATATCCCCGCTGGCGGCACATTATCGTGAAAAGCATAACGGCGGAGAAACCAAAGCCGTACTGGTTGTACGCCTGGCTTATACACTGATCTTCTTCAGCATTATTTTCTTCGTACTGAGCTGTATTTTAAGCATTCCTCATGAGACTTTTGTCGCCGCAAAGGCACAAAATCTTAACGTCTTATCGGTTATGGAGGGTAACGGAGGTTCCGGGTTACTTTTCTATGCGGCGCCGTTGATTGCGATTATCGGCATGACAAAATCCTTTTTAGGCATCTGTCTGCCGGTCGCCGAAACCTTCTCTGATTTGATCACCGAAACGGCTAGTGTGAATAAGGGCACAGGCAAGATCATTGCATTCCTGCTGATGTTCGTGGTGTCCTTTGCCGTGGTATATGCCAACCCGAACGTGATTAACCTTATTGAAACCGTCTGCGGGCCGATGATTGCCATCTTCCTGTTCCTGATCCCGGTGTTCCTGATTTATACCCGCGATGCGCTGCGCCCACTGCGCGGGGTGACCCCGATGATTGTATTACTCGGCGGTGTGCTGACCGTCTCAGCGTTACTGTACGGAATGTTGTGAGGGCGCGCTAAGCCAGTGTAAAAGGCAAGTGAAGTAGGGCTGGAACCCCTGGCACAAATAATTCAGTCCGGCTTCGCCTGCTGTTGTGCGCATAAAACGGTGCTTCGGACACCCGCCCTGACAAGCCTGTAACACAGGACACTGACGGCACTGCCGGGGCAGCGATGTATATTTGTCACTGCCGAATTTTTTATGCACGTCTGAATCAATCATCTCCGCCAGTGTATTTACCCTGATATTGCCTAAGCGGTATTGCGGATAGACATAGTGATCACAGGCATATATATCGCCGTTATGTTCGACGATGACCGATCGTCCGCAGGTCGGCTGATGATGACACATCGCGCCGGGCACATTCATAAAGCGCGCAAAAGCCCACTCGATATTCATGACAAAGATGTTGCCGACATCCTGTTTACGCCAGGCGTCAAAAACGCCGATCAGAAACTGACCATAATCAGCGGGTAATACTGACCAGGCCGTCACGCCCTCGCCCGCTCCGCCGGGTGCCTGCAATTTCAGACCGGCTTGCCGCGCATTCTCATCTGCCAGGCGTTCAACCACCGGGATAAACTGAATAAACTCCACCCCGGCATTGCGCAGAAAATGATAAATCTCCAGCGGATACTGAGCGCTGTTGCGATTTACACATGCCAGCACGTTGTACTTTACCTTGTATTTTTGCAGCAGGTCGAGCGCCCGCATCACCCGATGGTGGGTGGGCTTACCGCTTCTGGTAAGGCGATACTTATCGTGGATGGCGGCGGGACCATCCAGCGAAAGGCCAATTAAAAAATCGTTGTCGGCAAAAAACTGACACCAGGCCTCGTTTAGTAATATCCCGTTGGTCTGAAAACTGTTGGTTATTTTCCGACCGGCCCCGTATTTGTGCTGTAACGAGACGGCATTTCGATAAAATTCCAGCCCCGCTAACGCCGGTTCCCCGCCCTGCCAGGAAAAGGCAACCTCATCATCCGGATACGTCGATTCAATATAACTGCGCACATAAGACTCAAGCACGTTATTGCGCATGATGTGAGGCTGCGGGTAGTAAACTTCCTTTTCAAGGTAAAAACAGTAGCGGCAATTAAGGTTACAGACAGAACCTGTGGGTTTGGCCATCACATGAAAGGCACGTATCTGCGTATTTTTTAGCATATCCGTATTCCTGACGGGGAAGAGTCCCTGCTACGCGCGTTAATGAACGCATATTATCCCGACACAGGCGGCGCATTTTTGTTGTGCAAAAATAGCTATTTTGAGGGTATTGATGCGTTTTTGCGAGGTGGATCGGGCCGAGCAGGCATGGAGATTTTATACAAACGGGAAGGAGAAGAAGTGGTGCCGATAATAGGAGTCGAACCTACGACCTTCGCAGACTCTAATGAATTATCTACAAAGCCTAGCTAACCGATTGATTAAACTTAGTTAATTAGACTTTTCACCAGCAACAAAAGGTATATATCAACCCTGAAACTGCCCCGACAAAATATCAGGGGTTTACATGACTTACAAGCGTGACAGATATCTGATTCTCGACCATTGCGGGGTTTACATGGTGCGAATCGTTATACCGTCCTACATGAAGCCTTACTTCAACGGTAAGCGCTACTACATGAAATCAACAGCCACCAAAGATATCAGGCAAGCAAGGCTTTTCAGGGATGCTGTAGCGGTAGAGTTCATCAAGCTAAGGGAACAGCTTAAGCCAAAACAAAACGGCTCAAAGGTTGAGCAGATAATCAATGAACTACGTGGTATCAGCAACTTTGCAAAGGAATCACCAGTGAATTACGGGGCTAATATTGAGCGCTGTCCTACACTGATACAAATACGTGACCTTTATTTGCTGCAATATAGCGATAAACGCAAACTAACAACGCTTTCAAAGATAACTAAAGCCGTTGAGTTAATTCTTTCTCACATTAAGCAACGTGATTCACAGCTTCAGGATATTAACCGAACGGTAGTAACCGGATGGCTTGACCAACTGAAAAAAGAGAAAGCAACTCAAACGCTACAAAACTATATAAGCGCACTGGCTCAACTATTCGATTTTGCAAAGAATCGCTATCACGATGCGCCTAAAGATAATCCTTTCAGAGGGCATAGGTTAGAGGCCAAAAGTTCACATGATAGCTATGAGCCTTTCCTTATTTCTGAGTTAAGCAAGGTCTTTGAGTTACTCAATGATGAGATGAAACAGGTAACCTTAATCGGCCTTTATTCAGGGATGAGATTGAATGAAATTTGTAGCCTCACCACTGATGATATTGTGACAGAGGAAAACGTAAGGTGTTTACGCATCTCAAAAGGCAAAACAAAGAATGCTGCCCGATTGGTTCCCATTCATCCTTCAATTAACGGACTTATTGACACGCTGATTCAAAACCATACGGATAAGTTTCTTTTCAGACATGCAGCGTTAACAGACAGGGCTGATGGTAAGCGCTCGACATGGCATACACAGCAATTCACCAGAGCAAAGAGAAAGGCTTTAGGCGAGAAGGAAACAGAGAGGAGGGTCTTTCACTCATTGCGTGGTATGTTCATCACTGAACTTGACCGTCTCAAAGTGCCTGAAGACCGGATAGCGCTTCTTGTAGGTCACGAGAGGGGGAGCACAGAGTCTTTCAAGACTTACAGTCAAGGGGCTTCACTCAAAGAGCTTGCTCAGTACGTGGAAAAGGTCAATTTTGACCTGTAACTTGACCTTCAGCCGTCTATCCTTGTATTGGCGGCTTGATGTCCCAGCCTCAAACGTTCACAGTCAATTTGACGATAGAATTTTACGTTGCTTTTGCAGTGGAATATCATTTACCAAACATATAATCATGTATGGAGACTGAACAATGGATGATGGTTTGAAGGAGTCGGTAACTCTGGCTCTCAAAGAGAGGCTATCCAACCCGTTATGGGGTTATATATTACTATCATGGATAGGGTTCAACTGGCAGAACATCGCAAAGTTGTTTATGAGCAAGAAAACAGTAGAAGAGCGAATAACCGACATTATATCTCAGGATTGGTTTTATGTTCATTTTCTTGTTGCACCTTTAATACTGGGCGTTTTCTTGGCTATTATATCACCCTATTTGAAACAATGGCTTTCCGCAGCCCATAAACGCGCAGATAAAAAACAACGAGAAGACCTGAAACAAAAAATCATAGATAAATATGATGATGATATTGCTATAGCCGAAAAGAAAGTTGAGGCAAATAAAGCCCAAGAGCTTGCTGAAGAAAAGGAGCATACAAAGGTCATTCAGGAGCAAGAAAAACAGAAAAGAGAAGTTCTCGACACCAAAACAATTGAAGAAAATCTCAAGCAATTGGAAAAGAGAAAATACGAAATTGAATCCGCAATAAAAAAATTAGAAGAGCAAGGGGAAAATAGAAGGCATGAGATTGAATCCTCGATAAAAAATCTAGAAGAGCAGCGAGAGAGTGTACAGAAAGAGACTGACTTCTGGAGGAATAGAGTATTTGAGGTCATAAAATTAGTTAATGGCTTCAATAATGTTTCAGACAGCCGCTCACTGAACAGTATCAAAGATGAGCTTTCCAGCCTATTCAGTGATGAAGAGTTAGAGATTGCTGGCTATGTCGTAGAGTATCAGGAAGAGCGAAATAAAATCCTCATGGAAACCATATCAAATGCCTTATCCCTTATTAAGGACATCCGTGAGTCGTACAACCAAGAACTTGATTATGGCGTTACCACGAATATCAGCAGACACAAAGAAATGGATTTGCTTATCAATGAGCTTTCATCGACACTGAAAATTATCAACAAAAATGTTTATATGAATAACTCAAAGAAAAACAAGAATATAATTAACAATATCAAAAACAGGGCTGTAATTTCAGGGACAACAGCCGGATGATTAAGGTTGCCGTCAGACTAGACGGCCTTTCTTTTTTATTTCCAAGCATTGCATAGTTATGCATTAAAAGCCCGAAATTACTGGCCAATTTGAGTGGTTATTCATTTTTTTAACAGTGATTAACAGATTTCTTACACCCCATGGTTTCTTCTTCGATGGCTTGCCAACCCTGACCTCAAGCCATTTTTCTGTTCTTTGGTGATTACAGTGAACTTACTGGTAATTTACACACTGTTTCCAGTCTGGTTTAGGTATACCTTAAGAGATACCGATTTACTGAACCAGTTCACCTCAAAAATAATTTATTGAACCACTCAAATCAGACTGATATAATCGAACCACTTCAAACAGACTGTTACGGTTCACTATCATGACTTCACGTGTCTACGCTTACCTCAGAGCTTCCACCACTCAGCAAGACGCAACACGCGCCAAAGGTCAGTTGGATGAATTCGCTACAGCCAACGGTATGACTATTTCAAGCTACTTCACAGAGAATGAATCAGGCGCATCTCTACAGCGCCCTGAGTTGTTCAGACTGCTTGAGATTGCACAGAAGGGAGATGTTCTCTTAGTTGAGCAGGTAGACCGTCTGTCACGTTTGAGCGGTGAAGACTGGAACAAGTTACGGTCACTGATTAATGAGAAAGGCGTTAAAGTGGTTGCCTTAGACCTGCCAACAAGCCACCAGCTTATTCAGTCAGGAGATGAGTTCACCAGCAGGATGCTTGAGGCGTTAAACGGGATGATGCTGGACATGCTAGCCGCTATTGCCAGAAAAGATTACACAGACCGTAAGAGAAGACAGGCTCAGGGCATTGTAAAGGCAAAATCAGACGGAAAATACAAAGGCCGTCCAGAGGACACACAGCGCAATGAGAGAATAGCCAAGCTGTTACAGGCTGGTATGTCCTACAGTGACGTAATGGAAACAGTGAGCTGCTCAAGGGCAACGGTGGCAAAGGTTAGTAAGAGCCTCAAAGAGGCGGTTTTATCGAACTGATGATGATTTACGCCCTGCATCTTAGCGGGGCTTTTTTATGTCTGGCGTGTATCAGGATCCCTGTAACGCATTCTAAGCAGCCTTTATTATTAACCTATGGGTCCGCTTAGAACGCTGTACAGGCTCAGATATGTTCATTTTTTGCCATTGGTATGGAATCTTTGAAAAGGGCGCTACTAAGCAGAGAGATTCAGACTATCCAAAATCTTCAAAGTGCTTTAGATATGCTGAAAGTTGCTGGTGAAACTGAAATAAAAATAGGTCTGGAAATTTTTTAGAAAAATAACATTTGTGAAAATTCATCCACCAGCTTCAAAGCCTCTTTCACGGATCCCGATATGGTTTACTGTCAAGGCTACAAGGTGGAAACCAGAATCACCGATGAGCTGAAAGCAGGTGAGGTTAGAAAGGCTTTCTTTAAAGAACTCTTAAAAGATACTCAGAGACAAGAAGATGAAAAAAAGAATCTGTTAAGAGGTTTTTAGGGTAGCATAATAAACAATCAATTACATCGATTGATATAAATAAATCATTGGTGATTCAGGGCGTTAGCCCTCTTAAAATTCCTTTTCAATCAATCTATACAACCCCTTCTAATGCGGTTCAGCGGTTCCCCCTTTGGGCGGGAGAACCTACCGCAAACACCCTATACCAGCCCTGCATACGCAGCCTCTGAAAAGTAACCTTTTCCAAGCGCCTGAATAGTATCCTTCCAGTTATATATACCGGACTTCAATCTTATTGATTTATAAGTATTTTTTTATTGGCTGAAATCTAAAAGCGCCTGTCACAAATTGTTAACAATGTTGACAAAATGTTAAATTTGGGTTAGTGTGGTTTATTAGATAACGAATTGAGGTATCCACTATGTAATGTACAAAGCTAAAGTTTTCAATGGAGTCAAGACTCCGGCTGGAAAGCCAATCACAGGTAAAGGCTTCTTCTCAGATGACCACGATTTAATAGATACCCCCGAATACCGCGAATCTCTTAAAAACACCCTCATCGAATTAGGTTATACCAGCTTCAATAACCCATTACCCGCAAGCAATAAACCTTACCGCAGAAGAGGAACACCCCGTAAGGCTATGGAGAATACACTTCAGCAATATTTTATTGATAAAGACTTAGTAAGTAACCTTCCTTCAAAAGTTGAGGATGTATTCACGGGTTGCGTTAATAGCTGTCCAGATAAACTATCCCCATCTTTCTGTTTCAATCTATTGAAGCAATTAAGCGTTATCACAGCAGCCGCTGTAGAGGATGAAACAGGTTTTAGTAAAAGCTGGTGTAACGATATTACTCAGGCATTGCAATTAACAATCAAAATGATTGAGCATTTTCATGATAAAGGCGAAATTCAGGTAATGTTTAACAGTGACTATGTAAACGATGAATTGGATTCTGACAGGGAATTAGAAGACGTCCTTGATTTACACATTCAAAAGGCAGCATAACAATGAACTATACATTAACACATATTGGTGAACCAGCTTACCAGCAATTAAAAGCTCTGGCTGAACACTTTGAAGTAAGCATTCCACAAGTCATCACTCTGATTATCAAAGGAGTCATTTGAATGAACAAGACAAAAGCAGTGCGGATTAAAAAGACAGATAATCAACTGGTGAAACTGAAAGCGGTTAATGCTGGAGCAACCATCAGAAAGACTCTGGAAAATATGATTCTAATGTCCTATGTGAAACACATTAATGTTATCTGAAAGAGGGTGTTCCGGTATGCTGAGAAGGTATCAAACTCATGACATTACTCGAAACACCACGATAAATATTTTTATAATGCTATCCTTCCTTCTTACAGGTACATCTACAGTGCTGAGAGAAGCTTATCTTCTATTACTTCAGCACTTCTGACAATGTAGCGCGACCTCTCAAGCAACTCATCATAAAACAAGATATCTATATTTTTTAAATTTCTCCTATAAAGCTCGAGGGTTTTTCTTTTAATTAGTTTTTCTCGCTCATTACCCTCAATTGAAGATAATGAACCTATAATTAAAATGCATTCTGTATCAAATGTATCTTCATGTATAAGTTCACCATCTGTAGTGTAATTTCTAGACTGAGATTCAATCTCCCAATTTGCCTTTTGTGCCAATATCTGACTAACAGCGTCGGTTAATTCACTGGATAAGAACCATGTATCAGAGCGCCCTTGTCGCTTAGTGAAAAGTTTTGTTGTTGGTGTTTTTAATTCCACAATCTTGGTGAATCTTGAGTCAGATATAAGAAAATCAGCAATTACATCATTTCCGCCGTTTAAATCAGTTCTTGATATGTGAGCTTCCCTTTGAAGAATCTTTAGGAATTTATACTTTAAGCCATAACCAAAAATCCATTCATTGGTTTCAAAAAAACGTTGCCAGTCTGCCTCCTTATAACTATCAGGCTCAGTGAGCATTTTTTCGTAGGTCTCGAGAGATTCCTTTCTCCCTAATATTGTATTGATGTCATTATTGGTTAACTTACTGCTTACAAGGTGCTGCAAGGCCATAACTAATGAATTATTATCAGCGTGTTCAAGAATGCTGATTATCTCATTATAATTATCTCTGACCTCAATGAATCTTCCAGTCTTTGAAGAAGTGCTATCACATACCATGCTATAGCTGGATAGATGGCTATAAAGATTTTGAAGATTTTGTATTGTCAGCTTACATGTGAATTTGGGTGTGCCAGTCTTAGCACAGTGTGCAAAGAAATTGGCACATAAGGAATCCACTTCTTTAGCGTTAGCATCAAGACCAGAAATGTTTAGCATAAGCTCACTTGATTCATCTGAGCCTATGAGGAAAGAGTGATTCAGGCTCATTTTTAAACCTTAGCAATTACATTCTTATAGCCGTCGTACTCAGGGTTATATTTATCATTGATTGGGAATTGGGGTTCACCTTCGAGAATTGTGATATTTGATAGAGACTCTATATCAAACATTCTGAACTCAGGGAAATCAGGCTCGCTGTCTGTTACACCGGATGTCTGGACAATGTGCAATTTAGTGGATTCGGTGCCATCTTTTTTTCTCATTATGAAGATTGCATGAACGTTTCCAATTCTCTCGCCCGGTGTTTTTCCTGGCTTGTTGTAATGAAATGAGATTGGTTTGCGTCTTTGAACTGAATCTCTCAAAACCTGTAAACTCATAATAACAATCCTTATATGGGTGCTACATTGTTTCGGTTTGTCTGTCATTTGAACGTACTTTTTGTACGTGATTGTGATAGCAGTTTTTGACAGGATGTGTCAATTTATTTCTAACAGCATCACACGTAACATAACGCATACTTGTTGTTAACTGAATGCCTTTATGTGAACAATTCCTTATAAATCATATCATTATGTTTTGTGTAATGAGGGGATTTCAACTTTTAGAGCGTGGTTCAGACGAGTTTCAGACGAAACAAAAAAGTAATAAGGGTCGTGATTTACGTATCTGTTTGGGTTTTACAGAATGCTATTCCCATGAGATAATTGTTTTATCTGGTTTGCTAAATCTCAAAATCAACTGGTACAGGTCGTTCAAGAGGTATTTGAGAAAGCAATGTAAAGGGCCACTCTAATGAGTGGCCTTTTTTTATTTGTCTTAGAAAGGGATTCAGTTATGAATGAAGACATACTACAAAGTTACAAGAAAAACCTGTCACACTATCAATGTTGAATTAAGAAAGATTGGTGATTTACTAAATCTAACCCCCAACAAGCAGTATCATATTAAAAAAATGATGACAAAATCTACCCGCTTATTACTCATCAAAGCAATCTGCGAAAGAATTAATAAATAACCGTTGACAATAAGTGATTTCATGTGACAATGGTTATATGAGTTAGAGATATTCACTATTCATCAATCACCGATTATTTCTGGCTCCTCAGTTTCCTTCTGTTTATCTTCTTAGGCATCTATCCCGAATGAGTGACGGGAATTCCTCTTGAGAAGATGAACAACCTAATTTGAAAACATTGAACCGTGTCCCGTAACATTAAGTTGGCTGGATGCGGTTTTGTGCTTTCTGAAATCTAAGCAAACCAGACTAAGAGTAATTAATAATGACCACTTTAAATCAAGCTGTATCAATTAACCAACCAGTAGCTTCAATCAGTCACCTGTTACCATTCGAACAAAAGCAGCATGTTGAAAAGCTGTATTTTCCGAAAGTACAACAGGCTTCTGAAAAGATGTCTAAAGCTGAAGTTGAATATCGGGACGCTATAGAGTCCCGCTCAGTGCTGATTAATCAGAAAGCTGCTGAATATCTTGCTAACCCGTCTGAAAGACATGGCTTTAAGGTTGTTCAAGTTTATCCAACGAATCAGCAAGCAGTTATTCAGTCAATGGCTGAACAGGGCTATATGGTTTACCGTGTATCTGTTGGAATGGTTACCTTTATCCGTATGCCAAAGAACGCTAAAGATAACCCTCTTCAGGAAATCACAGATTCAGCTAGAGCAGAGGCTGAATCAACCATTGATAAGATGATTGAACGTCTGAAGGTAAAAGCCTCTGAAGCTGTCCACCAGCGAAACAAGATTGTTATTGAAGCCTGTTAAGCTCTGGATGCTGTAAAAGACTTTACCGATTACCTGAACGTGATTGTAACCGATTCTGAAGAGGTGACCGAATAATGAGTATTATAATTAAAGGGCTGTCCAAGCGTGGCAGCTATAATCACCTTACTGACTCAATGGAATTCAAATACTTCAATGGTCAAAATGAAATCAGTGAATCAACTTATAAGCTACTTGCTTCAGGTAATAAACCTAAATCATCAGTTAAGCCAGCTAAAGCGGTCACCACGTATAAGGTGAAGCCTAAGCCAACAATTGAACAGCAAAGAGATGCAGCTTTGAAGGCTGCTATTAAGCAAATGACAGGGGGTTGATAAATGGAAAATACAATTAACGAACCAATTACCTATTACGACTCTAACGGCTGTCTGATTATCGGGGCTAACCTTATCGGGAAGATTCATCCTCAGCTAATGGAAAAGCTAATCAGACGTTCAGGGGATGGCTCAAAACGTAGCCTGCAAGCCCGAATCACATCTTACCTCGAAGAGGTTTTAGCCAATGTGTAACACTTTCCATAACCCTGATAAGCCGTGTATGCATTGTGGCTCAACTGTTCGCTATATCTCATCGGGTAGTTGTCTGAACTGTTCAAAGACACGTAGACAGCCACCAATGCCTAAGCCAAAGATTGCACGTGTAACCGCTACAGCAGCCGTCGCCCCTTTCCATTCAGAAGGTGGGGATAACTCAAACAACGTAATTGTTAAGCTGTCTGGTAAGGCTCTTGCTCGTCTTGATGAGGTTGGTTACTCGTTGGTTCAGGAGTACCGCCTTGCGGGTTACACACAAGAACGAGTCCGAATGATAGCTTTATCTCATATCATTGAAGCAGCTTAATCTCTTCCTCATCTCCCCGTATTTATTTTTATCAATCGATTGGTCACTTTCTCATGATAAGGCTCGCCGAAGGTGATTATTCATTGTGTTAGTTCTTGTTTTGAAAAATGTTTTGAACGATTATGATAAGAATAAAGATAGGTTAAGAGGCGTAAAGATGAATGAAGGTCTTACAGACTCAGTTAAACAAGCGCTGGAGCAAAGGCTCAAAAATCCTTTGTGGGGATTTATTCTTCTGGCGTGGATGTGGTTCAATTGGCCTAACTTAGCGATGTTGTTCATGAGTGATGCGCCTGTAAAGTTCAGAATCGATTATATCCTTTCGCAGGAGTATTTCTATCTGCATTACATGATTGCCCCCATCCTTTCTGGCAGTATTTTGGCTATAATCTCGCCATATGCACAGTGGCTCCTTTCTCAGGCGCATAAGTGGGCTGATGATAGATATAGTGCCAACACATTCAAAATCAAAGAGAGAGATTTTCAAGAAGCAATAGACCTGTCAACTTTAAAAGTAAAAGCTGATAGAGCTGAAGATTTAGCAAAAGCAAAAAGTGATGCTGACATACAAGAGCAAATTGAGCGAGGGAGGCGCGAAGAATTAAAAACTGAAGAACTAGAATCAATTAAAAATGCACTGTCCGACGAATTAGAAAATTTGAAGACTTCAGTTTCTTTACAGCAAGCTGAAATTGATAGCCTTTCGAAAGACAAAGCAAGGATCCAGGATTTAATTGTTGAGTCATTGTTTATTATGGAAAATATTTTCAGTATTTCAGATTCTAGTACAATCCAGAAGATTAAAAAGGAGGTAGAGAAACTTTACTCTGCTAGTGAAATAGAAATATCTTCTATATTGAATGCTATCAATGCGAAAAGAGAACTTACACTTCAACAAAAAATGATATTTTTTGATAAGCTGGACGAAAAATTAAAAAAAGATAGGTTAAAGGCAGAGTTAGCAAGTTCTTTAGACAATGAATGATTAAAAGTTCAATGTAACAATAGAAAGGGGTCTTCAGAAAGAGGTGATGAACTCACAGCCTTTAATTTGGTCTTATCGCTACCTGAGCAGCTACTGAAAAGGCTGGATAAGGTCGGCTATGAACTGGTTAAGCGTTACGGTATTGCAGGGTGTAGTGATAAGCAGCGACATCACATCACTATTGTTCATCTGCTTGAAAAATCCGCTTAGACGTTAAAAGACAATAGTAGCCATTTAGCCCCGGCTGGTGATACCAATCAACGGGAGCTTTAGCGACTTCATCATGTACGCTCAAAAGCCATCTTATCAGGACGCTCGTGTATCCATATGGAACCGTGAGCCAGCCGGAGATAGAGCCTGTATATCGTTTACAGGGACGAGAATCACCATAAGCCTGTTTATCCCTCAGTAAGGGGCATCGGGGCTGAATGCGTGACTTCTAAGCGTTTATTGGGCAATTTTGAGACATTGGAAGTCATCAGCTTCGAGTTAAGCTTGTACCTGTTCGAGCTGTACAACTACAGGCCGTTACAGTTAACATCCCAATTGCCATATCAACCATAGCGGCAGTTATGAGGGATGATTTACCGATTCTTATAGATGAATAAAAGGCAGATTTTTAATTCTAACCTATTGATTTATAAGGATTTTTACGTGATGGTGCCGATAATAGGAGTCGAACCTACGACCTTCGCATTACGAATGCGCTGCTCTACCAACTGAGCTATATCGGCCCTGAGACGTGTTCACGGGCGTGAATGACGGTGTAGAAGGTTAAAACTAACAGGGCGATGCGTCAATAACCTTTCTAATCAACCGGCTACTTTTGCATCACCCTGTTTCATTTAAGCACGAATGGTATCGTCACCAAAACCGATCCACTTATAGGTGGTCAGCGCTTCGAGCCCCATCGGGCCGCGCGCATGCAGTTTCTGCGTGCTGACGGCCACTTCTGCCCCCAGACCAAACTGCGCGCCATCGGTGAAGCGCGTTGAGGCGTTCACATAGACCGCAGACGAATCCACTTCATTGATAAAACGGTTCGCATTGCGCAGCGTACGGGTGAGGATCGCATCAGAGTGCTGGGTGCCGTGCTCACGAATATGGGCTATGGCCTCATCCAGATCGGCGACGATCTTCACGTTCAGATCGAGGGATAAAAACTCATCATCATACTGCTGCGTTTTTACCGCCTCGACTTTTGCCGGACCATGCTGCAACTGCGCCAGCGCGCGATCGTCGGCATGCAGGGTTACGCCACTTTCCGCCATTTGCTTGCTGAGCGCAGGCAGGAACGTGTGGGCGATCTGCTGATGCACCAGCAGCGTCTCAACGGTATTACAGGTGCTCGGACGTTGGGTTTTAGCGTTGACGATGATCTTCAGCGCCGGGGCAATTTCAGCGGTGTCATCAATAAAGATATGGCACACGCCAATTCCACCGGTGATCACCGGGATAGTGGACTGTTCGCGGCAGAGTTTGTGTAATCCTGCGCCGCCACGGGGGATCAGCATGTCGATATATTTGTCCATGCGCAGCATCTCGTTCACCAGCGCGCGGTCCGGGCTTTCAATCGCCTGCACCGCACCGGCGGGCAGGCCGCACTCCTTCAGCGCCTGCTGGATGACCTTTACGGTCGCCGCGTTGGTGCGCCAAGTTTCTTTGCCGCCGCGCAGGATAGCGGCGTTACCGGTCTTCAGGCACAGCGAGGCGACATCCACGGTGACGTTGGGACGCGCTTCATAGATCACGCCGATCACACCAAGCGGCACGCGGCGACGCTCCAGACGCAGACCGCTGTCGAGCAGACCGCCATCAATCACCTGCCCTACCGGATCGGCCAGTTTACAGACCTGGCGTACATCGTCAGCGATGGCTTTCAGGCGCGCGGGGGTGAGCGCGAGACGATCGAGCATCGCCTCGCTCAGCCCGTTGCGCCGCGCTTCTTCGACATCCTCGGCGTTTGCCTGCAGGATGGTGTCGGTCTGCGCTTCCAGATAATCGGCAATTTTTTCCAGCACGCGATTTTTTTCACGGGCGGAAAGTTGTGCCAGGGTGTACGACGCTGCTTTCGCAGCGATGCCCATTTGTTCCAGCATACGTCTGCTCCTTAGCGGGTGATCATATCGTCACGATGGACGGCGACCGGGCCATATTCATAACCCAGAATCGCATCAATTTGTTGTGAGTGGTGGCCCGCGATACGTCGCAGCGCATCGCTGTTGTAACGGGTGACGCCATGGGCAATGTCGCGCCCTTCCAGATTGCGGATACGGATCACTTCGCCACGGGAGAAGTTACCGTTAACTTCTTTGATGCCTTTCGGCAGCAGAGAGCTGCCGCGTTGCAGGATCGCATCGGTCGCCCCTTCATCCACGGTGATTTCACCGGCGGGCGGCGCGCCAAAGATCCAGCGCTTACGGTTTTCCAGCGGCGAGGTCTGTGCATGGAACAACGTTCCCACCGGGATCCCCTCCACCACATCGCCAATGACGCCAGGGCGGCTGCCTGCGGCAATAATCGTGTCGATACCGGCGCGACAGGCCACGTCCGCTGCCTGTAATTTGGTACCCATTCCGCCCGTTCCGAGGCCGGAAACGCTGTCACCGGCGATGGCGCGCAGGGTGTCATCGATACCGTAAACGTCTTTGATCAGTTCAGCCTGCGGATTGCTGCGCGGATCGGCGGTGAACAGCCCTTGTTGATCCGTCAGCAGCAGCAGTTTGTCAGCGCCGCCGAGGATAGCCGCCAGCGCCGAGAGATTATCGTTATCGCCCACTTTGATTTCAGCGGTGGCGACGGCGTCATTTTCATTGATGACCGGCACAATCTTGTTATCCAGCAGCGCACGCAAGGTGTCGCGGGCGTTCAGGAAACGTTCGCGATCTTCCATATCGGCGCGGGTCAGCAGCATCTGCCCGACGTGAATGCCGTAAATGGAGAAAAGTTGTTCCCACAGCTGGATGAGGCGGCTTTGTCCCACCGCGGCCAGCAGCTGTTTAGAGGCGATGGTCGCCGGCAGTTCCGGATAGCCTAAATGCTCGCGCCCGGCGGCAATCGCCCCGGACGTGACAATCACAATGCGATGCCCGGCGGCATGCAGCTGTGCGCACTGACGGACTAATTCCACAATGTGGGCGCGATTCAGGCGGCGCGATCCGCCCGTTAAAACACTGGTGCCTAGTTTTACCACCAGCGTCTGGCTGTCACTCATGATTCTCTGCCGTTAAACAATTAAGAAAAAAGATGGGAAAGGACGTTTTAACAGGAGTCAGCGTGCTTGCCAATAACCAGCGCAAAAAGCACGGTTTTTTGTTGCGCAGGATCAGCAAGCCTAACGGCAGAGTTTGACACTTTTATGGCAGCGATAAATAAATTCAGTTTTTTCAAATTAATCCGACTTTGTCATAAATCCTTCATTCCAGAGCGTTAAAACCCTTCATGTTTTTTCACGGGGCTAATAGCCCAGCGAATAGTAGCGTGTCTTTCAAATCAGGAATCAAAATGAAAAAGAGTACTCTGGCATTAGTGGTGATGAGCATTGTCGCTTCCGCATCGGTTCAGGCGGCAGAAGTTTATAACAAGAACGGCAACAAGCTGGACCTCTATGGCAAAGTTAAAGCCATGCATTACTTCAGCGACGATGCTGCCAATGACGGCGATACCACCTACGTGCGTCTGGGCTTTAAAGGCGAAACGCAGATTAACGATCAGCTGACCGGTTTCGGTCGCTGGGAAGCGGAATTTGCCGGTAACAAAGTTGAAGGCGCAACCGACGCGCAGAAAACCCGTCTGGCGTTCGCTGGCCTGAAAATCAAAGATTTTGGCTCTCTGGATTATGGTCGTAACCTCGGCGTGATGTATGACGTCCAGGCAGCAACCGATATGTTCCCTGAATTTGGCGGTGATTCTCTGGGTAAAACCGACAACTTCATGACCAAGCGTACCACTGGCGTGGCGACCTACCGCAACACCGATTTCTTCGGCATGGTTGACGGTCTGGACATGTCGTTGCAGTATCAGGGTAAAAACGAAGGTACCCGTGCGGCGAACAAGCAGAACGGCGACGGCTGGGGCACCTCTCTGGCCTATGACTTTGGCGGCAGCCCGGTGACCGTGACCGGCGCATATGCCAGTTCTGACCGTACCGACCTGCAGCAGCTCTCCACCCGTGGTCAGGGTGACAAAGCTGACGCCTGGGGCACCAGCGTTAAGTATGATGCCAACAACGTCTACCTGGCAGCGATGTACGCCGTTTCCCATAACATGACCCCGATCTCCGGCGGCTTTGCCAATAAAGCGGAAAACTTCGAAGCGGTGGCTCAGTACCAGTTCGACTTCGGTCTGCGTCCGTCCCTGGGCTATGTACAGTCCAAAGGTAAAGACATCGAAAATGGCATCGGTAATGAAGATCTGGTCAAATATATTGATGTGGGTGTGACGTACTACTTCAACAAAAACATGTCCGCGATGGTTGACTACAAAATCAACCAGATCGACGACGACAATAAACTGGGCGTGAGCAGCGACGACGTCGTGGCGGTTGGCGTAACGTACCAGTTCTGATGACAGAAAAGAAAACGCCCTTCAGCGATGAAGGGCGTTTTTTTATGCGTATGGTTGAGCGACAAATCAGGCGGAGAGTTTCACCGGCTCTTTTTTGAAGTCATCAGCAGGCTCAAGTTTCAGTTCAAGCGTGTTCAGCATATCGCGGGCGCGGCCATGAAAATCGCGCAGCGTGTGTTCCAGACGATCCTGCACTTCTTTATCTTTGATCGCCACGGCCTGCCAGTGCCCTTCTTTATTAAACATCCCGAACTGATAGCTGTAGGTAAAGCGTTTTTCCTGGGCTTCCATTATCATCCACCAACCCCAGAATTCACGGCTTTCTGGTGCTGGCTTAACGTTAACGCAAACAGCCAGGCAGTCGAAAAAGAACCGGTTATCTTCGCACTGTTCTTCCCGGATATAGGGGCCAAGTGCGGTGAATTTCTTAATAAGCCGGCTTCTCGGGTGTCCACTCGGTAACGTCATTGCAATCTCCTTATGTGTAACCACTGTTTTACCAAACCGGCATAAATTAGCAATGTATTAACGCAATTTATGATTAATCCAGTCGGTAATATCCCGCAGCGCACGATCGAAATTGCGGTACAGCGGTTTCTGCGGGATCTCCAGCAGTTTGCCATCGGCAGATGACGAGGTGATTAAACGCGATTCTTCTTCCGGGCTAAAGGGATCGTTCTTCCAGAAACCGGACAGCATCGGCGTCGGGCAGCGGCGTCCCAGCAGGCCCTGGGTTTTCAGCGAGTAACGATTGAGTTCGACACGCAGGGCGTCGTCCGAGGCATCATGCATGCCCAGACGGCTTGCCAGTACGTCGAGATACATTTCCGGCGCGTTGCTCTGGCGGGCGCTGTCCGTCAGTAAGGCATGCACTACCGGTCCCAGACAAGCCACCGCTTTCAGGCGCGGCGATTCCAGATAGGCCAGACGGACGGCAACGTTCGCACCAAAGCGGAAGCCGAAGGCGGCGACGCGGGTGTGGTCGATCCACGGAATGTCCGGCAGCGCTTTCAGCACGTGCTGGTGCAGAATGCTGGAATCCTGGGTCAGCTTCCATTTTGATGAGAAGCCAATCGACGGCATATCCAGCGTCAGCATGGCGATACCACGGGGGGCGAAATAGCGCTCATAAAGGGTGTAATAGTCGCTTTGCAGGCTATCCAGCCCACCGCACATCAGCACCGTCGGGAACGGGCCATCGCCTTTGGGCATGTGCAGAAAAGCCGTTAAGGGTGCGCCGCCAGCAATGGGGATCTCCAGTTCGCGCAGCGAACCAGGCAGCCGTCGCGCCGCTTCTTCATAAGCACGATTAGCCAGCGCCTGCGCCTGTTCTGCCAGATCGTCGCCCTTCAGATGCGGATAGGCAGCAATGCTGTAAAGGGTGGAGGCGTGCAGCCAGTGGCGGCCGCTCAGGGTAGCATCGTTTTCCTGAGTCGCTTTTTGCTGCCAGACCATCGCCTGGGTGGCCCATTCGTAGATCCAGTTGCCGTTGCGATAGCCCACTACCGTGTCATAAAGGGTATTGTCAGTTCGCTCAGCTTCGCTCATCACGATGCGCGCCTGTACGTCCAGCAGCTCCCGCGGATCAACGCCGCGCCAGATCCACATCAGACGGTTGTTCATGCGATACCAGCACGGGATGTTTCTGCCATCCAGCGCCGACTGCATCGCCGGCTGCGTGCCATGCTGAAAACGGCGGACTAACGTCGACGTTTCAGGGTGTTTGAAGCGGGGTTTAAACAGCGTTTCGCTAAGATTAGCCTGGGTCATTGCGCGCAGCCTCCATGAATACGTCACTAATGACTATTGTAACCTGCCGGGGGCTAAAATGAACAACGCCCGGCATAACCGGGCGCTGAAAGCACATAATAATTGCGGGGATTAACGACCTGAGATCGGCGGCACGAACGCCACGCCCATATCCCAGGGCTGTTCAATCCAGGTATCCTGCGGAATATCAATTACATAGTCGTCAACCAGCGGGCGACCAGCCGGTTTGGCGAAAATAGTAACGAAATGCGCTTTTGGATACATTTCGCGGATGGCGACTGCGGTGCCGCCGGTATCCACCAGATCGTCGATCACAATGAAACCTTCGCCGTCACCTTCCGCACGTTTCAGTACGGTCAGTTCGCGCTGGTTATCATGGTCGTAGCTGGAGATGCATACGGTATCTACATGGCGAATACCTAATTCACGTGCCAGCAGTGCGCCCGGCACCAGACCACCACGGCTAACGGCAATGATGCCTTTCCACTGCTCTGACGGCATCAGGCGCGCGGCCAGTTTGCGGGCGTGAATTTGCAACATGTCCCAGGTGACGACGTATTTTTCGCTCATGTGAAGTGTCCCAGCCTATTTTAAAACGGCTTAAAAAGTGTTCGAGGGGAAAATGGGTTGCGCGAGATTATAGAGATCCGACGCACTAAAAACCAGTGTTACGGGGCACCTGCGCTGCTTTTTACGTGCGCCAGCGTACCATGCCGCCAATAAAGTGGTATTCTGCCAGCCTATCGCGCAAGCATTGCACCTGGTGTTTATTTGCTAACCCTGCAACCTGTAAGTTCCTTTTACAGGTCTATGTCAAGGAGACTTATCGTGTCTGAACTGTCTCAATTATCTCCACAGCCGCTGTGGGATATTTTTGCCAAAATCTGTTCCATTCCGCATCCTTCTTATCATGAAGAACAACTGGCCGCGCACATTATGGGCTGGGCGCAGGAGAAAGGTCTGTTTGCCGAGCGCGACAGCGTCGGTAACATCCTGATCCGCAAACCGGCCACCGCCGGCATGGAAAACCGTAAAGCGGTTGTGCTTCAGGCGCACCTCGACATGGTGCCGCAGAAAAATAACGACACGGTGCATGACTTCACCAAAGATCCTATCCAACCATATATTGATGGCGAATGGGTTAAAGCGCGCGGCACCACGCTGGGCGCGGATAACGGTATCGGTATGGCCTCCGCACTGGCGGTGCTGGCTGACGACAACGTAGCGCACGGCCCGCTGGAAGTGCTGCTGACCATGACCGAAGAAGCCGGTATGGACGGCGCGTTTGGTTTGCAGGCCAACTGGCTGCAGGCGGATATTCTGATCAACACCGACTCTGAAGAAGAGGGTGAGATCTACATGGGCTGCGCGGGCGGGATTGATTTTATCACCACCCTGCCGCTGTCCCGTGAAGCCATTCCGGCGGATTTCCAGACTTTCAAGCTGACGCTGAAAGGTCTGAAAGGCGGTCACTCCGGCGGTGATATTCACCTGGGCCTGGGCAACGCCAATAAACTGCTGGCCCGTTTCCTGGCGGGTCACGCGAATGAGCTGGAGCTGGATCTGCGTCTGGTGGATTTCAACGGCGGTACGCTGCGTAACGCTATCCCGCGTGAAGCCTTCGCCACGGTAGCCGTGTCTGCCGATAAAGCAGACCAGTTGAAAACGCTGGCGGCGACTTACCTCGATATTCTGAAAAACGAGCTGGAAGCGAAAGAGAAGAACCTGAACGTGGTTCTGGAAGCGATCACCACGGATAAATCCGCGCTGACCACTCAGTCCCGCGATGCATTCGTGCAGTTGCTGAATGCTACCCCGAACGGCGTGATCCGCAATTCTGACGTGGCAAAAGGCGTGGTGGAAACCTCGCTGAACGTCGGCGTGGTTACCATGCAGGACGACAGCGCTGAAATCATCTGTCTGATCCGTTCGCTTATCGACAGCGGTAAAGAGTATGTGGTGAGCATGCTGGAATCCCTCGGCACGCTGGCAGGCGCGAAAACCTCCGCCAAAGGCAGCTACCCAGGCTGGCAACCGGATGCCAGTTCACCGGTGATGGCGCTGGTACGCGAAACCTATCAGCGTCTGTTTGATAAGACGCCGAACATTCAGGTGATCCATGCTGGTCTGGAATGTGGTCTGTTCAAGAAACCGTATCCGGACATGGATATGGTGTCTATCGGGCCAACCATTACCGGGCCGCACTCGCCGGATGAGCAGGTTCATATTGAAAGCGTGGGCCAGTACTGGACTCTGCTGACTGAACTGCTGAAGGCGATCCCGGCTAAGTAAGAGGACGCTTAAACGTTAACCGTTAAACGCCCGGCGGCGCTTCGCTTGCCGGGCCTACACCGACAATGTTAACCCCGTCATAATTCGTTACCACGTCAAACCCGCCATATCCGTTACCACGTTAAACCCGCCGGATCGGTAGGCCGGGTAAGCGCAGCGCCACCCGGCACTGAAACCCAAATTAAAGCCCCAGCACCAGTTGCCGCTCCAGTTGTGGATCGAGCAGCGTCACGTGCAGCCCCACCAGCCTGACGCCTCGCCCGCCCCGCCGTTCATCCCAGGTTTTTCTGGCGATGGCGATCAAATCCGCTTTGTTTAAACGCGGCCAGACATGCTCCTGCGTGGTGAGCTGAAAATCGTTAAACTTTAACTTCACCCCCTGACGGGCAATCAACAGATCCGGCTTAACTTTTGCCAGCCGCCGTTCCAGCTCGTCATAGAGAAAATCAATCTGCGCTTCGCACTCTGACCACTCATGAATATCGTCTGCCAGCGTGCGCTCCACGCCAACCGATTTGCGTAACCGCTCGCTGGTGATCTCCCGCTCGTCGATCCCCTGACTGCGCTCCCATAGCACGCGGCCAAATTTGCCGAAGCGCTTAAGCAGCATCGCGAGATCGGCGCGCTGCACGTCTTCACAGGTACGCAGCCCGAGTTTTTCCAGCTTCGCCGCCGAGACTTTTCCCACGCCGGGGATTTTCGATAAGGGTAAGGTACGCACAAACTGCGGCACCTCATCGGGAGTGATCACGTACTGCCCGTTGGGCTTGTTGAGATCGGAGGCGATTTTCGCCAGAAACTTCACCGGTGCGATGCCTGCCGAGGCGGTGAGCTGCAACTCATCAAAAATAGCCTGGCGGATCTGCTGGGCCATCAGCGTGGCGGAGCCGTGACAGTGCACGCTGTCGGTGACATCCAGATAGGCTTCGTCAAGGGAGAGCGGCTCAACGCGCGAGGTGTAACGGGAAAATATTTCCCGAATGTGCGCGGAGGCTTCTTTATAGGCGTCGAAACGACCCGGTAATAAGGTGAGATGAGGGCAGAGCTTGAGGGCCATCGCCGTGGGCATGGCGCTGCGCACGCCAAATTTGCGCGCCGGATAGTTCGCCGTACTGATCACGCCGCGCCTCTCCCTGCTGCCGCCAATGGCGAGCGGAACATCACGCAGCGCGGGGTTGTCGCGCATTTCTACTGCTGCGAAAAAGCAGTCCATATCAACGTGTATTATTTTACGCATCGCAGACCCTCACCCATACTGGATAAGTATACAGCTTTTATTACCAGTATGAGAAGTGGTTGTAATGATTTTGTGAGCAATGGGATAATCAACGGCAATAGCGCAATTAAACATAGTGTAAACGCGCTTATCCGGACTTGCGAAAAACTACCGGGGTGCTAATGTGAGCGCTCCTGACACAGATTAGTCTGATTTCGGATCCCTTTTGCCGTCCTGGCAATGTGAATGATGTTTTATCAAGGAACCAGCAGTATGCGCAAAATCGCATTATTTCTTGCGATGCTTTTGATCCCGTGCGTCTCCTTTGCCGGGCTGCTTAGCAGCAACAGTTCAACCACGCCGGTCAGCAAAGAGTACAAACAGCAGCTGATGGGATCGCCAGTTTACATCCAGATCTTCAAAGAAGAACGCACCCTTGATCTCTATGTCAAAATGGGCGAGCAGTATCAGCTTCTTGATAGTTATAAGATCTGTAACTATTCCGGTGGTCTGGGGCCAAAACAGCGTCAGGGCGATTTCAAAAGCCCGGAAGGTTTTTATAACGTTCAGCGCAGCCAGCTAAAGCCGGACAGCCGCTTCTATAAAGCGATCAATATCGGTTTCCCTAACGCCTACGATCGTGCTCACGGTTATGAAGGCAAATACCTGATGATCCACGGTGCCTGCGTGTCCGTCGGCTGCTATGCCATGACCGATACCGGTATTGATGAGATCTTCCAGTTTGTTACCGGTGCGCTGATTTTTGGTCAGCAAAGCGTGCAGGTGAGCATTTATCCGTTCCGCATGACTGACGCCAATATGACGCGCCACAAATATTCGTACTATGCGGATTTCTGGAAGCAGCTGAAGCCGGGATATGATTATTTCGCCAGCACCCATCAACCCCCTGTTGTGTCGGTGGTGGACGGGCGTTACGTGGTGAGTAAGCCGATCAGCAAAGGCACGATCCAGCCTCAGCTGGCGTCAAACTACACGCTCCCCGAGGCAAAATAAGACCCACTCGCCTGGCATTATCTTGTGCCAGGTTTCATTGCCGGTTAACGGCTGCGTGGCAATAACGGTAACCACATCATTCGGTGTGGTTTCTTTTTGGAAGTCGATCTCCACATCCTGATCCAGTAGCGTTGCCACGCCAAAGGGCGCGCGCCTCGTGATCCAGTACAAATTGGTCGAGCAGTACGCCATCACATAGCGTCCGTCCGACAGCAGCATGTTAAACACGCCCTTCTCTCGCAATTCTTCCGCCAGCGTCCCAATGTATTTGAACACCGCCGCCATATTGCCCGGCGTACGTGGATAGCGCGCAGTTAACTTATGCAGTAACCAGCAAAATGCTTTTTCGCTGTCGGTTTCCCCCACCGGGCGGAAGTTGCCGGTTTCCAGCGATTTATAGCCGGTGAGCTGGCCATTGTGCGCGTAGGTCCAGTTGCGGCCCCACAGCTCACGGGTAAAAGGATGGGTGTTTTCCAGCGCCACTTCACCGCGGTTTGCCTGGCGAATATGGGCGATAACGGAGCAGGATTTGATCGGGTAATCCTGCACCAGCTTCGCTATTGGCGAGTTGTAGCTGGGTTGCGGATCTTTGAACGTGCGACAGCCTTTGCCTTCGTAAAAGGTGATACCCCAGCCGTCTTTATGCGGCCCGGTGCCGCCTCCGCGCTGGACCAGCCCGGTAAAGCTGAAGCAAATATCGGTAGGCACATTGGCGCTCATCCCGAGCAGTTCGCACATACAACACCTCCACCACGCTTCGGGGGCGGTTGCCCCCGATGAGAGTTATGCCTTCACCATCTCTTTTTCGATCAGCTGGATCAGGATGTGAATGACTTTGATATGGATTTCCTGAATACGATCAGCATAACCGAAATGCGGCACACGGATTTCAATATCCGCAGAACCGGCCATTTTACCGCCATCTTTACCGGTCAGGGTGATCACTTTCATGCCCTTTTCACGCGCGGCGGCGATGGCTTTGATCACGTTGCCGGAGTTACCGGAAGTAGAGATCCCCAGCAGCACGTCGCCTTCACGGCCCACCGCTTCCACGTAACGCGAGAAAATATAGTCGTAACCGAAATCATTGCTGACGCAGGAAATATGGCTGACATCAGAAATGGCGATAGCCGGATAGCCAGGACGGTTTTCACGATAGCGGCCGGTCAGCTCCTCGGCAAAATGCATAGCATCGCAATGTGAACCGCCATTACCGCAGGAAAGCACCTTACCGCCCGCTTTAAAGCTGTCTGCCAGCAGTACCGCCGCGCGCTGAATGGCGTGGATATTGGCTTCATCTTTCAGAAAATTAGCCAGCGTTTCCGCCGCTTCGTTCAGTTCGTTACGAATAAGATCCTGGTACATGAGGGTATCCTTAAGTAGGGATGAGATAACTCGTCGCAGTGTACCGGATAGCGTTTCAGGCGAGAAGCATAAGCCTGACATATCACCGGGCCTTTTCGTTTTCCGTGCCTTTCCTCGCCTCAACAATGTGAACCAGGTTGTAATTATCTTGTAAACACATTGCTAAATAAAATGACATCCACTACAACCATATCATCACAAGTGGTCAGACCTCCTACAAGACAGGGAGCAATTTTTTATGATGATTTTGAGTATCCTCGCAACCGTGGTACTGCTCGGCGTGCTGTTTTATCACCGTGTCAGTCTGGTATTAAGTAGCGTCATTCTGCTGGCGTGGACCGCCGCGCTGGGCCTGGCAGGACTGTGGTCCATCTGGGTGCTGTTACCGCTGGCGATCATTCTGGTGCCGTTCAATGTGCCGTCGATGCGTAAATCCATGATGTCAGCGCCGGCCTTCCGCAGCTTCCGTAAAGTGATGCCGCCAATGTCGCGCACGGAAAAAGAAGCCATTGATGCCGGTACCACCTGGTGGGAAGGCGATCTGTTCCAGGGCAACCCGGACTGGAAAAAGCTGCATAACTATCCGCAGCCGCGCCTGACGGCTGAAGAGCAGGCGTTTATTGACGGGCCGGTGGAAGAAGCCTGCCGCATGGCGAATGATTTCCAGATCACCCATGAGATGGCCGATCTGCCGCCGGAACTGTGGGCATTCCTGAAAGAGCATCGCTTCTTTGCGATGATCATCAAAAAAGAGTACGGCGGCCTGGAATTCTCGGCCTACGCCCAGTCTCGCGTGCTGCAAAAACTGTCCGGCGTTTCCGGTATCCTGGCGATCACCGTCGGCGTACCTAACTCATTAGGTCCGGGCGAGCTGTTGCAGCACTACGGAACTGACGAGCAAAAAAATCACTATCTGCCGCGCCTGGCGCGTGGTCTGGAAATCCCCTGCTTTGCACTGACCAGCCCGGAAGCGGGTTCCGATGCGGGCGCCATTCCGGATACCGGGATTGTCTGTATGGGTGACTGGCAGGGCGAGCAGGTGCTGGGTATGCGCCTGACCTGGAATAAACGTTATATTACGCTGGCTCCTATCGCCACCGTACTGGGGCTGGCGTTTAAACTCTCTGACCCGGAAAAACTGCTTGGTGGTGAAGTCGATTTGGGCATCACCTGTGCGCTGATCCCAACCAACACGCCGGGCGTGGAAATTGGCCGTCGTCACTTCCCGCTAAACGTCCCGTTCCAGAACGGCCCGACCCGCGGCGACGATATTTTTGTGCCTATTGATTACATTATTGGTGGCCCGAAAATGGCCGGTCAGGGCTGGCGTATGCTGGTGGAATGCCTGTCGGTGGGTCGCGGCATTACGCTGCCATCCAACTCAACCGGCGGCCTGAAATCGGTGGCAATGGGTATCGGTGCCTATGCCCATATCCGCCGCCAGTTCAAAGTGGCGATCGGCAAGATGGAAGGTATCGAAGAGCCGCTGGCGCGCATTGGCGGTAACGCCTATGTGATGGACGCCGCGGCCTCGCTTATCACCTATGGCATTATGCTCGGCGAAAAACCGGCCGTGCTGTCGGCGATTGTGAAATACCACTGTACCCATCGCGGTCAGCAGTCAATCATTGACGCCATGGATATCGCAGGCGGTAAAGGCATCATGCTGGGTGAAGGTAACTTCCTGGCGCGTGCCTATCAGGGTTCGCCTATCGCCATTACCGTTGAAGGCGCGAATATCCTGACCCGTACGATGATGATCTTCGGCCAGGGCGCGATCCGTTGCCATCCGTATGTGCTGGATGAGATGACCGCCGCGCAGAAAAACGATCTGAACGCCTTTGATAAACTGCTGTTTAAACATATCGGGCACGTCGGCAGCAACATGGTGCGCAGCTTCTGGCTTGGCCTGACGCGTGGCCTCACCAGCCGCACACCGACGCAGGATGCTACAAAACGTTATTACCAGCATCTGAACCGCCTGAGCGCTAACCTCGCCCTGCTGTCAGATATCTCTATGGCGGTGCTGGGCGGTAGCCTGAAACGCCGCGAACGTATCTCCGCCCGTCTGGGGGATGTGTTAAGCCAGGTGTTCCTCGCTTCTGCGACCCTGAAACGTTATGACGATGAAGGGCGTCACGAAGCGGATCTGCCGCTGGTGCACTGGGGCGTTCAGGATGCGATTTACAAAGCTGAACAGGCGATAGACGATCTGCTGGCGAACTTCCCGAACCGTGCGGTCGCCGGCGTGATGCGAGCGGTGATCTTCCCGACCGGCCGTCACTACCTGGCCCCGTCTGACAAACTGGATCATAAAGTGGCGAAGATCCTGCAAACGCCGAGCGCCACCCGGTCGCGTATTGGTCGCGGTCAGTATCTGACGCCGAGCGAATACAACCCGATTGGTCTGCTGGAAGAGGCGCTGCTGGACGTCATGGCTGCCGACCCGATCCACCAGCGCATCTGTAAAGAAGCGGGCCGCAATCTGCCGTTCACCCGTCTGGATGCTCTGGGACGTGATGCGCTGGCGAAAGGCATTATCACCGCTGAAGAAGCCGCGATTCTGACCAAAGCCGAAGAGAGCCGTTTACGCAGCATCAACGTTGATGACTTCGAGCCGGAAGCGCTGGCGACTCAGCCGGTAAAGCAGGCATCCGCACCCGAGAATATTCGTAAAATCGAAGCCGCCTGACCTTCAGGTGTGTTAAGCAAACCCCGCCCTGTGCGGGGTTTTTTATTGGCAACACATTCCCTGAACGCCGTGCTACAGTGTCAAAATGCTGGTCTTCGGGAGATGCAATGTGCCTGGTTTGAAAATTACGTTACTGCAACAACCGCTGGTCTGGATGGATGGCCCGGCGAATCTGCGTCATTTTGACAGACAACTGGAAACCATCACCGGGCGCGATGTGATCGTGCTGCCGGAGATGTTCACCACCGGTTTTGCGATGGAAGCCGCGCAGCAATCGCTGCCGCAGGCTGAAGTTGGCGCCTGGATGCATGACAAGGCCCGGCAGACCAATGCGCTGGTGGCTGGCAGTGCGGCGCTGCAAAGCGAACGCGGGCCGGTAAACCGCTTCCTGCTGGTCGAGCCGGACGGCACGCTGCATCACTACGACAAACGCCACCTGTTCCGCATGGCCGATGAGCATCATCATTATGAAGCTGGCAATGAACGCGTGGTATTCGAGTGGCGCGGCTGGCGTATTTTGCCGCTGGTGTGTTACGACCTGCGTTTCCCGGTGTGGTCGCGCAATCGCAACGATTATGATCTGGCACTGTATGTCGCCAACTGGCCTGCGCCGCGTTCGCTGCACTGGCAGTCGTTGCTGGTGGCGCGCGCGATTGAGAACCTGGCGTACGTAGTGGGCTGTAACCGCGTCGGCACCGACGGCAACGGGCATCATTATCGGGGCGACAGCCGTATCGTCAGCCCGCAAGGTGAGATCTTAGCTACTGCTGAGCCGCATATGGCCACGCGCATTGAGGCGGAGCTGTCATTGACGGCGCTGAAAGAGTATCGCGAGAAGTTTCCCGCCTGGCAGGATGCGGATCCGTTTACTCTCGAGTAAGTCCCGCCGCCCTCTTCTTTCGGGAGGGGGCACATTGAAATGTGTGGCTTCAGAAACGACAAAGGCCTGAATCATTGCTGATTCAGGCCTTTTGAATAGTGGCGGAACGGACGGGACTCGAACCCGCGACCCCCTGCGTGACAGGCAGGTATTCTAACCGACTGAACTACCGCTCCACTGTTCCCGTGGGAACGAGGCGAATATTACGGTTTGCCAGACAAGGCGTCAACGCTTTTTCTTCAGTTTTGAATCAGTTGCTGCAAAAATCGCCCACATGCTGATTTTTAGCGCTTTTCGCCGTGCGTCAGGCGCGCCACAGACAGCTTCCGCCTTTCTTTTGCACCAGATCGAGCCGCTTCTCATGCTCGTTCACTTCGTCTTCACTGGCAAAAACCACCCGCAGGTTGCTCGCCTGACGGATAACGCGCTGAATCCCCGTTTCGTCCTGCTGTTGCTGCGTGTCCCCTTCCATGGAAAACGCCATGCTGGTTTGCCCGCCGGTCATCAGCAGGAAGACGTCAGCCAGGATTTGGGAGTCGAGTAACGCCCCGTGCAGCGTTCGTTTGCTGTTATCTATTTCATAACGCGAGCAAAGCGCATCCAGACTGTTACGCTTGCCGGGAAACATTTTACGGGCCAGCGCCAGGCTGTCGGTGATCTTGCAGAAGGTTTCGGTTTTCGGAATACCGCGATTCAGCTTGCTGAATTCATAGTCCATAAAGCCGATATCAAACGAGGCGTTGTGGATCACCAGTTCCGCGCCGCGAATGTAGTCGAGAAACTCATCGGCCACATCGGCAAAGGTGGGTTTATCGAGCAAAAACTCATCGGCGATACCGTGAACGCCAAAGGCTTCAGGATCCACCAGCCGATCCGGTTTGAGATAAACGTGAAAGTTATTGCCGGTCAGACGACGGTTGATGACCTCAACCGCACCGATCTCAATAATTTTATGCCCTTCGTAATGAACGCCAAGCTGGTTCATACCGGTGGTTTCGGTATCGAGGACGATCTGTCGTGTAATTGCAGTGCTCATGTCGGTCATTTATGTCAGACTTATCGTTTTACTTGCCGTTTTTAATTACAGGAAGTCTACCAGAGATGCTTAAACAGGTAGAAATTTTCACCGATGGATCTTGCCTCGGTAACCCAGGCCCTGGTGGTTATGGTGCAATCTTACGCTATCGCGGCCATGAAAGAACCTTCAGTGAAGGCTATCGGCTGACCACCAATAACCGCATGGAGCTGATGGCGGCGATTGTCTCCCTCGAAGCGCTGAAAGAGCACTGCGAAGTGGTGCTGAGTACCGACAGCCAGTACGTACGCCAGGGGATCACCCAGTGGATCCATAACTGGAAAAAGCGCGGCTGGAAAACCGCCGACAAGAAACCGGTAAAGAATGTCGATTTATGGAAGCGCCTTGATACTGCGCTCGGCCAGCATGAGATCCGCTGGGAGTGGGTGAAAGGCCACGCCGGGCATCCGGAAAACGAACGCTGCGATGAGCTGGCGCGTAATGCCGCTATGAATCCTACGCAGGACGATGTCGGTTATCAGCCGGAGGCGTGATCAGGGTTTACGGTACTGACGCGTCGCGCCAACGGCCTGCCTGACGCGTTGTCTGCTTTTACTCTGTTTCATCGGCGTGAGCGTCAACGGAATAGTCCGTTTACGGGCGACAATCAGCTGCATACAGCCAAGAGCAGGCAAATGCGCGCTCAGCAGCTTTCCGCCTTGCCTGCGCCAGGGTAAGACATGAAATCGGCTGTAATGTAAAACTTCAAAATTGAGTAGCGCCAGCCAGTCAAGCTGGCGCATCATCGTAAACATACGGCTTTGGTAGACCGCCGACTGTCGGCGTATTGGCACGAGTTTACGCATTCCCAGCAGGCTGACCGGATTAAATCCGCTCATTACCAGCCAGCCATCGTCAATCAACACGCGGTCCGCTTCCCGCAATAAGCCATGCGGATCGCCACACCAGTTGTGAGTGTGCGCCAGCAAACAGGCATCAATGGATTTATCAGCAAAGGGCAGATGCAGCGGATCCGCCCTCACCTGCAACGCCTCGCCCTGGGCGGCGACACTGACCTGATGCGAAATAGCGCAGGTTTCGACATTGATTTCTGCGCTGAGATTGCCAATCTTAAGCAGGTGAAATCCATAGATTTTCGCCAGCCATGGCTTGAGTTGCTGTTCCAGCGCCGCACGATAGTATTCGCCTCTGGGAAAGTCACTCCAGTGTTCGGGTGCCACAAATGTTTGAGGTATCCTTGCCGGTTTCATCACAACCTTCCGCTACGCTTTGAGAGGTAATTATGAATCTTAACAGTATTCCCGCCTTCCAGGACAACTACATCTGGGTGCTCAGCAACGACGAGGGACGCTGTCTGATTGTCGACCCAGGCGAAGCCGCGCCGGTGCTGGACGCAATAAAAGAAAACCACTGGCAGCCCACCGCAATTTTCCTGACGCACCATCACAACGATCATGTCGGTGGAGTGAAGACGCTGCTGCAACATTATCCCGATATTCCGGTCTACGGTCCGGCAGAAACCCAGGGAAAAGGGACGACTGACATCGTCACTGAAGGCGATAAAGTCAGCGTTTTGGGCCTTGAGTTTGGGGTGATTTCCACGCCAGGTCACACTTTAGGACATATCTGTTTCTTCAGTTTTCCTTATCTTTTTTGCGGCGACACGATGTTTTCTGGCGGGTGCGGCAGACTGTTCGAAGGCACGCCGGAGCAGATGTATCAGTCCTTTGTCAAAATTGCCGCCCTTCCGGATGAGACGCTGGTTTGTTGCGCCCATGAATACACGTTAGCCAATATGAAGTTTGCCCGGAGCATCCTTCCGCACGATTCGCTCATAAACGATTACTACAATAAAGTTAACGACTTACGAGCAAGAAAAGAAAAGACATTACCCGTTTTTCTGAAAAATGAACGCCATATAAATTTATTTTTACGTACGCAAGATGCTGTTTTAATTGATCAAATTAATAAAGAAACAAATTTGCAACAGCCTGAGCAGCGTTTCGCATGGTTGAGGGCAAAGAAAGACGACTTCTGACGGTTATGCTTGTCTTCTGCAAACATCGCCGTTATGATCGGTCGTCTTTTAAGCAACTATTGACACACACATGAAGGCAAAAGCGATATTACTCGCCTCTGTCTTGCTAGTGGGTTGCCAGGCTCATCAAGATGGTAACGTACAACAGCATGCACAGAGCCTTTCTGCAGCTGGTCAAGGGGAAGCAGGAAAGTTTACAAGTCAGGCTCGCTGGATGGACGATGGAACATCCTTCGCGCAGGATCAAGACTTGTGGGCTCTCATTGGCGACGAGCTAAAGATGGGAATTCCGGAGAATGGCCGGATTCGCGAACAGAAACAGAAGTATTTGAACAATAAGAGCTATCTCCACGATGTAACTTTACGGGCAGAGCCGTATATGTACTGGATAGCAGGGCAAGTCAAGAAACGTAACATGCCCATGGAACTGGTACTACTACCCATAGTGGAGAGCGCTTTTGACCCACACGCGACGTCTGGTGCCAATGCCGCAGGCATTTGGCAAATCATTCCGAGCACGGGGCGCAATTATGGTTTAAAGCAGACACGCAATTACGATGCGCGTCGTGATGTTGTGGCGTCCACTACGGCCGCTCTCGACATGATGCAGCGTCTGAACCGTATGTTCGACGGCGACTGGTTATTAACCGTCGCGGCCTATAACAGCGGTGAAGGTCGTGTACTGAAGGCAATGAAAGCGAATAAAGCACGTGGCAAACCCACGGACTTTTGGTCACTTTCACTGCCGCAGGAAACCAAGATTTACGTGCCAAAAATGCTGGCTCTGAGCGATATTCTCAAGAACAGCAAACGTTATGGCGTTCGTCTGCCTTCTACAGATGAAAGCCGTGCGCTGGCACGCGTCAGGTTGAACAGCCCGGTTGAGATTAATCAACTGGCTGAAATGGCGGGAATACCAGTGAACAAGCTGAAGACCTTTAACGCAGGCGTTAAAGGCTCGACGCTCGGTTCAAGCGGCCCTCAGTATGTGATGGTGCCGCAGAAACACGCAGAACAGCTGCGTGAATCGCTGGCTTCCGGTGAGATCGCTGCCGTACAGCCGACGCTGCTCGCGGATAATAAACCGCTGACCAGCCGAAGCTATAAAGTACGTTCAGGCGATACGCTTTCAGGTATTGCGTCACGCCTCGGTGTGACCTCCAAAGATCTCCAGCAATGGAATAATCTGCGGGGTGCAAGCCTGAAGGTGGGCCAGAATCTGACCGTCGGTGCGGGTAGCAGCGCGCAGACCCTGGCGAACAACAGCGATAGCATTACCTATCGCGTTCGCAAAGGCGACTCGCTGTCGAGTATTGCTAAACGTCATGGCGTGAACATCAAAGATGTGATGCGCTGGAACGACAGTACTGACAACCTGAAACCTGGCGATCAGCTGACGCTGTTTGTGAAAAACAGCGCGACACCTGACTCCTGATGATGCAAAAAAGGCACCGCTTCCCCGGTGCCTTTTTTATTTATCCCGCTTTTATTGCGCTTTCTGCGCCTCGACCATAATGATGTCGCTGGTAAAAGAGCCGTCTTCCCTGAGTTCGTAATAGCGCTGCACGTCATGAGAAGCACTTTGCTGATACAGGCGTATGGCCTCACACAGCGGCTGCGGCGTACGCATCCGCGCCACCCAGGAAGCAAACTCCAGCACCAGACGATCGGTGGTCAGCGTCCGCGAAATCAGGCCAGCCTCAGTAATCATCGACAGCCATTCCCCTGATGAATAATTCTGCACGTGGGACGTATCGCGCAACGCTTCGACCGTTTGCAGCCAGATGTTTCGCACCGGATGGCCCGGTGACATAACATCCATCACAATCAACATTCCGCCGGGTTTCAGCACACGTTTGACTTCCCGCAGCGCCTGGCCGACATCGTGCCAGTGATGGGCGGAATAGCGGCTGATCACCACCTCAAAGGAGGCATCGGCAAAAGGCAGCGCTTCTGCATACCCCTGCTGTGTATTGACGTTCGTCAGCCCTTTTTCCCGCGCCGCATTCTCCACTACCTCCAGCATCTGCGCAGATAAATCATAGGCCGTTACCTGTGCCACCACCTCGGCGGCAGTAAAGCTCGCATGACCTGCGCCGCAGCCCAGATCCAGCACCTGTGCGCCGGGACATTCAGCCAGCCGCGCCCGCAGCTGTTGTAAATCGCGGCCATAAGCGTGTACCGCGCTGGTTAAATAGGCGCTGGCCTGAGAGCCAAACTGTTTTTCTACGTGATCGTGATGGGAGTGCGTGGTCATGGTGTCATCCTTCTGTGGGTTAAATGAAGGGCAGCGCCATGATTGCAGGCCTGCCCTGGGGCAGACCTGACACGCCTTTATTTATCAGGTTTGCCGGGACTGAATTCGACGAGTAGCGGATTATGATCGGAGGCGCGGGTCACCAGCACGGAAGCTTGATCCACGTTCAGACCACGATAAAAAACAAAATCAAGCGGACGACCAAAGGCGCGGCGGCGATTGTCATCGGTAAAGCGCACCTGACGCATCGACATCTCCCTGGAGAAACGGTACAGCGCGTTCATACGCTGGCGGCTCCAGGCATTAAAATCACCGGCCATGATCACCGGGCCGTTATGCTGGGCGATCTGATCGCCAATCGGCAGCAATTGTTTGCTGTAAACATCAACGCCAAGACTGAAATTCACCGCATGGACGTTCACCACCATCAGCAGCCGTGAATCCGGCAACGGATAGACCGTCACCAGCGCTGATTTCGCCAGCCGCAGGATCGGCTCGCGCTCGCGCAGCGGGCAGCAATACACCGGATGTGCCGATGAGAGCGTCATCACGCCAGAGGGATGTTGAGGCAGTACAAAAGCGGGAACCTGATCGGCAGCCAGATAATTCGTGGTGGCGAATCTCACCAGTTCAGGGGTGGTTTGCGCCTCCTGCAACAGCACGAGATGGGCGTCTTTACCAAAGTTTTGCAGCACTGAGAGCCACTCCGCCCGCTGCTGTTTGAAGATGTTCCATACCAGCACGCGGATCTTGTCGTCACTGCTCAACGGTGCGCCAGGAGGGAGTGCCTGACCAATGCTCGCGAATGAACCTGGCGGTAAAATTCGCTCCGCAGGTTGTCCGGCAATATAGCGCATAGCATAGGTATTCTTTCGCACGTTTGGTATTAAACCTCTGTCGCTGTAAGCCGCCCCGGAAGCAGAGTAGCCTTTCTGTTATAGGGATTTTAGCGCACACTTTCAACGCCATTCAGGTAAAACATCATTAATGTCTGGCGAGTAGCGACCCGGTGCGGGCAAAACTATGATGCATAAGTGTCAGTTATCATTAAAATAGCCTAATAATTTTGCGGCAGGGGCAATAATGAAGGCGACATCGGAAGAGATGGCCATTTTTGTGGCGGTGGTGGAAAGCGGCAGCTTCAGCCGGGCAGCAGAACAGCTGGGCCAGGCCAACTCCGCCGTCAGTCGTGCGGTCAAAAAACTGGAGATGAAGCTGGGCGTCAGCCTCCTTAACCGCACCACCCGCCAGTTGAGCCTGACCGAAGAAGGTGAGCGCTATTTCCGCCGCGTACAGCTTATTTTGCAGGAGATGGCGGCGGCAGAAAACGAGGTGATGGAAGCCCGGCTGATGCCCCGCGGTCTGCTGCGCATCGATGCGGCAACCCCGGTGGTGCTGCATTATTTGATGCCGCTCATCAAACCCTTCCGTGAACGCTATCCGGAAATGACGCTGTCGCTGGTTTCTTCCGAAACATTCATCAACCTGATTGAGCGTAAAGTGGATGTGGCGATCCGCGTGGGTAAGCTCACCGACTCAAGCCTGCGCGCCCGTCCGCTGTTCAGCAGTTACCGCCGCATGATCGCCTCGCCGGATTATCTGGCGCGCTACGGCATACCGGAAACCGTGGAGGATCTGGAGAAGCACACCTGCCTTGGCTTTACCGAGCCGGTGTCACTGAATACCTGGCCGGTAGCCTGTCCGGACGGACAGCTCTATGAGATCACCAGCGGTATTTCATCCAATAGCGGGGAAACGCTTAAACAGCTGTGCCTCGACGGTAACGGCATCGCCTGTCTGTCGGATTATATGATCGATAAGGAAATTGCCAGCGGCGAGCTGGTCGAAGTGCTGCCTGCGAAGCGTCTGCCGGTAGATATGCCTTTCAGCGCCGTTTATTACAGCGACCGGGCGGTGAGTACCCGTATCCGCGCCTTTATTGATTTTCTCAGCGAGCACACCCGCTGAGCCAATGTTCATACTTTGTAGCGCACAAGGTTAAGTTTCATCCTGGATCAAAATAATATTATTCATTACATTTATAATTTTTCGATACATATAGGTTTGCTGCTGTTTTATTTAAAAAAACAGCGCTAAGCATCCTGAATTAATTCCGTTAAATATTACAACTTTTAAGCGCCCATTGACACAGTAATTCTGTTACCTATACACTTAGTTACATGTGCAATTGGAAATGTCGCACATCCCTATTTCTCAAGGATACCCTGCAAGAAATATATATATTTTATTTATATATCACAGAGACAACAATGGACGTTGCCAATACTTCATCATCTTTGCTATCGCAGGATGCAGAAAAACTTAATATATCCACCTGGTTGATGAATCAAACTCCCTCTCAGGATAATGTTTGTTTCAGAACGCTAAATCACACCTGGACATACCGGGATGTAAACCAAACGGTGGATATCATTGCCGCTAATCTTTTGATTAAACGGAAGCTTACACCTGGCGACACGGTCGTGTTACTTTCCCCGTGCAGTATCGCCCAGACGCTGTGCTGGCTGGCGGTTGTACGGGCGGGGGGTATCATCACCACCGTCAATCCTGCGTCCAGTTCGGTTGAATTCGCCAGTATTATTGAACTGGCGTCGCCCGGGCTGATGATTATTGATGAGGCCTTCCGCGAAAAACATATTCCTGATGAGAATCACCCGTTATTTTCTAAAATGATTAGCATTCATTCTGAAAGAGAAAATAATGCGTTTATTTCAGCGACTATGCTTGAACCCGTCCCTGCTTCTTTTTACTGGCCGGAGAGCCATGCTGCTGACATCGCCCTGATGGCTTTTACTTCCGGCAGCACCGGCAAACCTAAAATGACGCTTCACAGTCATGGTGATATTAAAGCCAACTGCGAAAGCTATGTTATTAATACATTAGAGCCACAACCCTCAGACATTATTGTCTGCACCGCCCCGCTCTCTTTTAATTATGGTTTAGGATCGCTTATCTTTGCGCCCATGACGGCAGGTGCCAGCGCGGTATTACTTAACGAGGTGACACCTAAAACACTGCCGGAGATTATTCAGCGCTTCCAGGCTACGGTGCTGTTTACCGCCCCTACTGCATACCGTCGTTTACTGAAGGCTGGCTGGCCAACGTCAACGCTGCGCAAATGCATTTCTGCCGGTGAAACGCTGCCGGAAGATCTCGCCCGGCAATGGCATACGGCTACCGGGCTGGTCTTAACCGATGCACTGGGATGCACCGAAGCGCTGCATATTTTTATCTCCACTCGCGAAGACGAGACCCGCCCGGGCTGGACGGGCAAAGCGTTGCCGGGCTATGAAGTCGCGGTGCTGGACGAGTCCGGCCAGCACCTGCCGCCAGGCATGCCGGGCTATCTGGCGGTACGCGGCGCGATCGCTGAACGCGCTCTTGCCAAAAGCGGCCCTTTCGCAGGCTGGCTGATAACGGGTGATCGTGCCGAACAGAATAACGACGGCTATTTTCGCCATCTGGGGCGAATCGATAATCTGATCATTACCCGCGGCTTTACTCTCGATCCGACGGAAATCGAAAACGCCCTACTGCGCTCTGGCGTGATTAAAGAGTGCATGGTTACCAGCGAGGACGATAAAGAGATCACCCAGCGCATCGTGGCCTGCCTGGTGCCTGAAGATGCTGCGACATTCGATCTGAGCGGTCTGCGTCAATGGCTCGCCACACAGTTAAGTTACTACAAGCTACCGCACGGCTTTCATATCGTCACTGCGCTGCCGCGTAACGGTAACGGCAAACTGATGCGCAAACGTCAGGCTATTGCCGCCGCGGCCCCCCTGCCGCGCCGCTTCAGCAAACAACATTTTCAGCCTGCCGATATTCACCAACGCCATCAGTTTCTGGAACAGCACACCGGCGTGTCGCTCGCACCGCTGTTTGATGAGTCACTGAATGCCGACACCTTAAAAGGCAATATCGAGAACGCCATCGGCACGGCCTCTGTTCCGGTAGGCATCGCCGGACCGTTACATGTGCAGGGACAGTACGCCAGTGGCGGATTTTACGTTCCGCTGGCCACCACGGAAGGCTCGATGGTCGCCAGCTACCACCGGGGGATGAAGCTGTTTAACGCTGATAATCCGGTTAAAACGGTTATTAGCGGCGAGAACATGCAGCGCTCACCGGTCTTCTGTTTTGACAGCTTGATCGACGCCACCGCCTTCGCCCATTGGCTACCCTCACAGCTTCCGGCGTTACAACAGCAGGTGAGCATCCACTCGCGCTTCGCAAAACTGCGCTCGCTTGACGTCCAGCCGCTGGATCGCACCGTGTTTGTGCGCTTTAACTACACCACCGGCGACGCGGCCGGGCAAAACATGGTGACGATCGTGACCGAGAAGCTCTGTTTATGGCTCCTCGACCGCTGCCCGTGGCCATACCGCTATTTGCTGTCCGGCAATTTCGATACCGATAAAAAGCACTCCGCCCTCAATATGATCAGTGGTCGTGGACGCCGTGTGTCCGCCGAGATCGTTGTGCCTGCGGATGCGCTTTACCGGGTCATGAAGACCACCCCGGAACAGTTTATGGAGCTGTACTGGCTGGCGACAAAAGGCGGCTGGCTGGCGGGTGCCACCAGCAACGGGTGCCACAGTGCCAACGGCATCGCTGCCCTGTTTATCGCCCTCGGACAGGACGCCGCCTGCGTGGCGGAATCCAGCAGCATGATCATGGACTGCCGCCAGACGCCGGACGGCGATCTGCGCGTCAGCATCACCATCCCGTCGCTGATCGTCGGCACCGTCGGCGGCGGCGTGAACCAGCCCTATGCTCAGGCGGGCCTTGCCCTGCTGGGCTGCCAGGGTACAGGGAAAGCCAACAAACTCGCGGAAATCGTCGCCGCCACAGTGCTGGCGGGCGAGCTTTCGCTGGCCTGTGCGATGGCCAGCCACACCTGGGCGACGGCGCACCGCAAACATGGTCGTATTACCCCCACCACACAGGCTTCATAGCCACTAATTGTTAAGGAATGACGATGAAAGGGAATTTAACTTCAGAATTAACGCTCCGCCATATGGATTTTTCGTTCACACCGGATGAAGCCCATCCTTACTGGTTAAAGCGCGACGCCACGCTTGCGGCAAACCTTGATGCGCTGTCATTGATGTTTCCGGAAGCGGAGCGCCTGTTTATCAACTCGGTTAAACAGACGCTGAAAGCCCATCCCGATATGGAGGATGCGCAGGAAATTGCCCGCCGTTTTTACTATCAGGAAGCGGAGCATACGCGCTGGCACAATAAATATAACCGCTCGCTGGGCCTGCCGGAGCGCTTCGTTGATAACAATGAACGTCTGCTGGGCCGTTGCTTTAGCTGGCTGCGCAGCCTGAAACCACGCAACCAACTGGCGGTCACCTGTGCACTGGAACACCTGACGTCTATCGGCGGCAAGCAGGTGATTGGCAATCCGCGCTGGCTTGAAGGTGCCAGCGATGAAATGAAGGCCCTGTGGTACTGGCACGCCATTGAAGAGGTAGAACACCGCAGCGTGCCTTTCGATATCTACATGAAAACCGGCGGCAACTATCCGCACCGTATTTTTTGGTCGCTGGCGTCTTTCGTCATCTTCGCCCTGCTGCTGTTAAAACTTAGCACCGGCGCGATGAAAGCCCGCGGCGAACTCACTCTGGCGAGCATTCCCGGTACGTTATGGAAGCTGTATGGCTGGAAGGGGCTGTACGTCACCATCATTACCGATTTTCTGCCCTGGTTTATGCCGGGCTTCCATCCTGAAAAAACCAAAATGGACGCCGACAAGCTGGCTGCCGCGCACAAGCACATCGCCAACTGGGAGAAAGGACAAAAGTGACCGCGCGACAGACCTACCCTTTATACCGGCAGCAAACTGAAATCGTCATGAGCCAGGCAATCCACGGGCACAGCGAACGCTTTCAGATGGTTTCGGCGGTCTCTTTTCCCGCGGGTCACGACTGGCAGCGCGTCACAGACGCATTGACCCGCCTGTGGCATGACAAAGCCATCCTGCGCGTGCGTTTTACCCGCACGGACGAAGGCATTCGCCAGTATGTGGATGACCAGATGCCGCAGTGGGAAACCGCGCCTGAGATCTGCGATGCCCGGACGATTTCCGGGATGCTGGAAGCCTGGCAATATGAACCGGCAGAGCTGTTTGACGCGCCGCTGTACGACGCGCGCCTGTTTTACTGCGGCGATCGGCTGGTCGCCACGTTTCGCCTCCATCACGCGATTGTCGATGGCCTGTCGCTGTGCCGCCTGAAAACCCTGGCGCTGGCGTACAGCGCCAGCCGTAAACGCGTGGACGATGCCGGTGCACAGCCGGAGATGCGCTGCGATTACCTTGAGCAGTGCGGCCCGCAACTCACGCCGCCTGCCGTTACCCGCTACTGGCAGCAGACGCTGCCAACGCTGTTACCGTTCAGCAAACCGGCGCTTTCATCCACCGCTATCATTCGCCGCAACTTTTTTATCCCTTGTGACCAGGCGCAGCTGGCGTTACACGCAGGGCTGGCGGAAAACCAGCTCAATACGCTTTACTACAGCGTTATGGCCTGGCTGTGGCACGTTGTCAGCGACGAACCCGATTTCCTCGCCTGGCTGCCGGTATGTGACAAACCCGGGCTGGCTCCGGACGCGCTGGGAAATTTTGTCACCCTGCTGCCGACGTTATTCTCCGTGCCGCAACCCTGCTCGTTACAGGAATGGATCGCCCGGTGCCAGAAGGTGCTGTTCCGCCTGTTCCGCAACCGGCAGATCTCCATGAGCGAGCTTAATCAGATTGCTGGTGCGCCGATCAACAGTGACGTGGTATTCACCATCCTGCCCGCCACCTCGCGCCAGGATGAGGAAGAGCTGACAGGGCTGAATGACTGGGCGGGCGGCGGTCTGCACGGTGCGTCCGTGGTGTTCTCGCTGCGCACCGATGCCCGGCACGATGGCCTGGTACTGCATGTGGATATGAACGCGCAATGGGCGGCGAAACACGACGTTGAAGCGCTGGTAACGCGCGCGACGGCGGCGCTGAACACGCTGTTCACCCTGCCAGCCCAGGACGCGCTGCCCGCTATCGCGCCGCGGCAACAGCGTCCGACGCCGCTCAAACGTCTGGCGGCCACCCGTCAGCAACAGCCGATGCTTACCGCGCTGGCGCGCAACCCTTCCGCACTGACCTATAACTGGGGCGAAAGCTACTGGATCACTGCGCCGCTGGATGCCGGACGAATGGCGCAGGCGGTGCGTGACGTGACGCGCCATTTCACCGCACTGCGCACCGTCTATCAGCAGCAGGACCGTGACATCACGCTGTGGCACGACGATACCTGTGAGATCCCTCATCAGTTTGTTGATTTACGTGGCCGCGCGGTGGATGTCCGGACGCAGATCGAAAATCTGAATAAACAGCCCTGGTCACCGCTGGCCCCGCTGGCGGGCTCATGGCTGTTCCAGCTGGCGGAGCAGCAGTTTGTCTGGTTCTTCCGCTGTCATCATCTGATTTACGATCACCATGCGGCGCGGGTGATGTTTACTGCCGTGGCCCGTCGCTATCATGCGCCCGAGGCCGTCCTGCCGGACTGCCATTATCCGCAACTGGCCGGGGCGTTCAGCGCAGCACAAGCCCTTATGCCACAACCACCCGCACCGCTGAGTTTCCATGGTATCGCTGCCGCCCACTGCCGCAGCGGACATAATCTGCTGGTACAGGAGAAAATCAGCGGCGATACGCTGCGCCAGCTTCGGCAGTTCACCCAATCCCTGTCGCCCGCCCGTCCACACCAGGCACAGGCAAACCTGCTGCTGGCCGCCTTTGCCGCCACCTTTGCCGACGTGTGTCAGCAATCCACGCTGGATATCGGGATTTTTACCCATAACCGTAAATCACCACGCTGGCGTGAAACCTTCGGGCTGATGATGGAGCCGCGCACCCTCTCCCTCAACGTCGATACCCGTGCGAGCCTGCAACAACTGGCGGACGACATCGCCCTGGAAATCCGCAACGCAGATGCGCCGACGGCCAGGGGTGCCAGCATGCACTTTAACTATGTGCCGGAAGAAAGCCTGCAGTTCGGTGAGTTCCCGGTTAGCGTGCAGTGGATCTACGAAGCGGAAGATGATGACGTGCCGGTATCGCTGATGGTGAATGCCTCAGATGACGCTATTGAACTGAATTTTATCGGCAACGGGGCGCTGTTCAACGCGCCACAACTGCAACGTATCGCCCAGACCTGTATGCACTATCTGCGTCAGGCCGGGAACCGTCTGGCGCTGGAAACGGTAAGGCGCAGCATCCCCGCGCTGGCGCTTCAGCCTGAGCAGGATCTGCCCCTGCCCGCCCATGTGCTGGTCGCCATCCGGCAACATGCCGTGGATGATCCCTGGCATATCGCACTGGAAACGCCGACGCTGACGCTTACCTATCGCGAACTGTGGCAGGCGGTCTATCTGTGCGCGCAGGATCTGACCAGCTACGGCCTGAAAGCGGGCGATCGGGTGGCGCTTTGCGTCTCTGCGCGCCACCATGCGATCATCATTATGCTGGCCTGCCTGTCGCTTGGCATCTGCTACATACCGGTCGCCTGCGACGATCTGCGCAGCGGTCGGCTTGATGCCGCCCTTCTACAATGCGGCTGCCGAATGACCCTCGGCGATGGCTCGGAGCCCGCCGGCAAGCTGCTGTATCGCAAACACCGCCTTCGTCTGGACAGCGCCGGGTTACCGCTCTGGCAGCCAGATCTGACGGCCTTTGACGAGGGCGAGGCGTATATTATTTTTACTTCCGGCTCAACCGGCGAACCAAAAGGCGTCTGCGTACAGGCATCGGCGCTGGCGACCTTTATTGCCAGCGCCATTCCGCTCTACGCCCTTGATCGCCACAGCCGCATGCTGCAATTCAACATGCTGACCTTTGACGCCAGCGTGGAAGAGGTTTACGGCACGTTGTGCGCTGGCGGCACGCTGCTGGTCAGTGATGACCGGGCGGTGCGCCGGGATTTCGCCGTGTTTCTTGAACTACTGAAAGGCTGGCAACCCACGCATGTCTCGCTGCCGACGCCGTTCTGGTCGCTGTTAACCCCCTGGATGCAGGAAAGGGAGACGCGCTTTCCCGCCAGCCTTGAGTGTCTGATCACCGGTGGTGATGAAATGCGTTACGAGACGCTACAGCACTGGTTTGCGCTGCCGCGCACGCCATTGTTGTTCAATACCTATGGCCCGACCGAAGCCACCTGTATCGTCAGCGCAGCGCAAGTCGACCCGCAAAAAATGGATGAGTACCGCAAAACCGGTGTGCCCATCGGCCATCCCCTGCCGCACTGCGCATTCATGGTGGCCGACGAAAACGGCGCGCCTGTGCCCGCAGGGTGTCTGGGCGAGCTGATCGTCGCAGGCCGTCACGTCGCCCGTGGCTACTGTGATCGTCCATTTAACGCGCCGGGCGAGGGGCTACTGCCGCCGCAACGCTACGCCACCGGCGATCTGGTGCGCTGGTCACCGGAAGAAGGGCTGACCTTCTTTGGTCGCAAAGATGGTCAGGTCAAGATTTCCGGCTATCGCGTGAACCCGCAGGAAATCGACGGCGCGCTGATGGCCCATCCGCAGGTGATGTACTGCACGACGCTTGCCAGCGAAGGCGCGTTGCGGCAGCTGCACAGCGTGGTGGTGGCTCCCGGCTGCGATGCCGCGACCCTGCGCCAGCACTGTCAGCGCCATCTGCCGGACTGGCTGGTGCCGCAGCATATCCATCTGGTGGATGAACTGCCGCGTCATGCCGCTAACGGGAAATTTGACCGCCGTGCGCTGTTGGCGCTGATTAATCAGACCACCAGCGAACCGAGCCAGCCGACCGCGCACCCGCAGGCGTTCTCTGTGTTTCAGAAGTACATTGGTAACGATCTGCCCTATGAAGGAAATTTCCTTGATTACGGAGCGACTTCGCTGGTGATCGTGCAGATCCTCTATGAACTGCGCAGCGATTATGGTCTGGCGTTAGAGCTGGAAGATATGTATCGCCGCCCCAGCGCAAAACAGCTGCTGGAAGGAAACGCCCCGCTGAAACAGGCCGTGGCCAGCCCGCTTATAAAAGCGTAAATGCACGACGGCGGCGCAGCCCGGGAAGGATGCGCCGCCGCATAAAATAAAGACTTCAGGGATGAAAAATGGGTAATACCCTTACAACCACGCGTCCATCGCTGTTTCTGGTGCACGCCGGCGATGGCAATATTTCACATTACACCGGTCTGACGCCGTTTTTACGGCCCTACGCGGACGTTTATTATTTGCAGGCCTCCGGCATAGCGGAGGGCACCACGCCGCACGAGAGTGTGGAAGCGATGAGCGCTTACTATCTTCAGGCTGTACGCAGTACACAGCCCTGCGGCCCCTATTTTATCGGTGCCTATTCTTTTGGCGCGCAGACCGCCTTTGAGATGGCGCGACAGCTGGTTTGCGCCGGAGAACAGGTGAGCCTGAGTTTTATCGATGCCTTCTGTATTTATGACGTCCCTCCACCGTCAGAAAAGCTCTATTTCCAGATGTTCCTGCGTGATTTTCTCGGTCTGGTCTCGGCCGAGCGCCCGCTGCTGCGGCTGATCCCCCAGTGGGGTAAAACGCTGGCGGCCGGTCTGCTCGGCTCGCTACTCGGCCTGGTGCCTGCCGCCCCGCGCTGGAAGGCGCTGGAGTTCATCAGCTATCGCGTCGGCGGACAAGCCTGGCGGCTCAGCCCACAGCAGATCCAGCGCACGCTGGCCACTTACATCAGCATCAATAACGCCGTGATGCACTACCAGCCGCAGCCCTGCCCGGTCAGGCTATTGCTGCTGCGGGGCGAGCACAACCGCATCGACTGGTTCTCGCGTCTCTCACTGCGGCTGCTGGGCAATAAAACCCTGACCCAGGCGATGAACCAGTTCCGGCAAAACCTGCAACAACGCGACTACGGCTGGGGGGCATTTACCGCGACCGTGGAAGTACGCAGCGTCAACGCCAACCATTATGAAATGCTGAAACATGACGCTCTGCCGCAGGTTGCGGCGAGCATGATCGCCTGGCTCAAGGAAGAGGTAACCTTGTGAATACCCCCCAATTTTTGATTAGCGGCTTTCGCTTTCCCTTCGCCGCCTGGCTTGCCCGCTCGCTGCAGGCGGCCGGGGCGCAGGTTACCGCCCTCGACAGCAACCGGGCCGCACTCTCTAAGCTGATCGCCCCCGCAGTGCCCTTTGTTCGCCTGCCCTGTCTGCGCGCGCACCCCGGGCGTTTTTTAGACGCCGTAAACCAGCTGGCGAAGAATGCCCCGGCAACGCGCCTTATCCCGATGTTTGAAGAAAGCTTTTGGCTGGCGCGCCAGCATGCGCTCGGTCGGCTGGATCCCTCCATTGCGCTGTTTGCGCTGCCGGATGCGCTAATTACCCGCCTGCACAGCAAATTCGATGTGCTGGCGCTGGCGCAAGCGGCGGGTTTGATCGCACCGCGCACCGAGATAGTTAACAACGTGGCGGACTGGCGACGCCTTTCTGTCGATTATCGCGCCCCGCTGCTCAAACAGGAGTTTTCCAGCTTCGGCCATGGCGTTTTTCTGGATCCACGCATCCCACTCATTGAAGCGCAGTTACCGCGCCGCGATGGCGGCCGCTGGCTTATCCAGGAGAGACTGAGTGGGCGGGAAGTCTGCACTTACAATCTGGCGCACAACGGCAAACTGCTCGCTCACGCCTGCTATCTGCCCCGCCACCGCTGGAAACAAAGCGCAGCCTTTGGCTTTGAGGCGCTGCACCATCCTGATGTCGAAGCCTTTTGCCGTCGCTTTATCGCGCAGCACGCTCTCAGCGGACAAATCAGTTTTGATCTGATGGAGACCCCGGACGGCCTGGCCATCGTGGAGTGCAATCCACGCGCGACGAACGGCCTGCTGCTGCTGGATAACGTCGGTGCAAGGCTGTTGAACGCCCAGGATACTGACGCGCAGGTTCTGCTGCCCACTGACGGCGACATCCGCAGCTTCCACTGTATGTTGCGCTCAAAAGCGCGTTTCGCCGGTGCCGTCCAGCGCGCGGAAACCGCCCACGAGATCGCCCGCAGTAGCGACCTGTTCGCGGGGGTGTCTGCGCCACGACTGACCGCAGCCATGAGTCTGCACATGCTGGATATCACGCAGAATATGCTGCGCTGGCGCGTGCCGGCCCGTTTCGCCTCGGTGGCGGACATCAGCTGGCAGTACCGGGAGGCGCAATGACCGCCGTCACCCTGAGCAAGGTTTCGAAATATTATCAGATGGGACGGGAGCGGGTGGCGGCGCTGAGCGATGTCAGCCTTTCGATCCCCGCGAATCAGTTCTCTGTTCTGGCCGGGCCGTCCGGCAGTGGTAAAAGCACGCTGCTGAATCTGATCGGCTGTCTCGATAAGCAGGAGGACGGCGAGATTTATCTGCACGGCGAGTCGGTTCGCGGCTGGTCCGATCGCCAGATGACTGCCTATCGCGCCACCAACATTGGTTTTGTGTTCCAGAATTTTAACCTGCTGCCGGTGCTGACCGCCGGAGAGAACATTGAATATCCGCTGCTGATGGGCGGCATGAAGCCCGCACAGCGGCGCGAGCGCGTCGCCCGCTTAATTGATGAGGTTGGGCTGGCAGGGAAAACCCACGCCATGCCGGGGGAGCTGTCCGGCGGACAGCGTCAGCGGGTAGCAATTGCCCGCGCGCTGGCGCATACCCCAAAACTGGTGCTGGCGGACGAGCCGACGGCGAATCTGGACAGCGCTACCGGGCTGCAAATTATCCTGCTGATGCGCAGGCTCCAGCACGAACATCAGACCACCTTCGTCTTTTCCTCACACGATGGGCAGCTGATCGCCCATGCTGACCGGGTATTCGCCCTGAAAGACGGCCAGTTAGTGCAGGAGACGCCATGAAATTACTGCGCCTTGCGTTACGTAATCTGCGGCGTAATGGACGTCGTACGCTCTCCACCCAGCTGGCGCTGACTATTGGTACCGCCGCGCTGTTGCTGTTCGGCGGCTTTGTCAGCGATATCGCCAGCGGCCTGGAAACCGCCTATGTGCAGCGGTCAGGCCATCTGCAACTGCACCGCGAGGGCTATCTGGCGCTCGGTAGCGGCAATCCCACGGCTTTCAGTATTGCCGATAGCGAGCGGCTGATCACGGCGCTAAAAAACGATGCGCTGTTAAAGCCGATGCTGCGCGTGGTAACGCCGGTACTGGATACCGGCGGTATCGCGGGAAATTTCCTGCGCCAGACCTCCACACAGGTGATGATCAACGGCGTGATCCCCGATGAGCAAAACCGGTTGCAACAGTGGAATGACTACCACTATCCGATCACCATACCGCCCTACCCGCTGGCGGGTAGCGGAGAAAACAGTGCGCTTATCGGTACCGGCGTCGCCAGGATCCTTGGGCTGTGCCATACGCTGAAGCTCGATGATTGCCCGTCCCGGGCAGCTGTCGCGGCAGAGAACGATGCTGCCGCCCCGCTGGATGATGACATCGCCGCCCTCGCCGGACAGCAGACGCAAAATCTGACGCAACAAACCGACCGCCAGGTTGATGTACTGACCACGCGCCTGACCGGTGCGCCCGATATTGCCCGCCTGACGGTGATCGATGCCCTCAACCAGGGCCTACAGCCGCTGGATAACGTCTATCTGGCGATGCCTCTGGCGACGGCACAGCGCCTGGTCTTCGGCGCAGGCGATCGCCGCGTGACCGGCATTATCATTCAGCTTGAGCATACCGATCAGATTGCCGCTGCGCGGGCGCGCATCGAAGCAGTAATGGCGACGTTCTATCGCGATCAGCCGCTGGAGTTGCACGACGTTTTTGAACTCAACCCGATGCACGGCCAGATTATGCATATGTTCGATACCTTTTTTGGCCTCGCTTCGCTGCTGGTGGGCATTGTCGCCATGTTTATGATCGGCAACACCATGAGTATGGCGGTCATGGAACGCACCACGGAAATCGGCACGCTGCGCGCGATGGGAGTACAGCGTGGCGGTGTTATCGGTTTGTTTATCACGGAAAGTCTGCTGATGGTGCTGCTCGGCTGCGGGGCGGGCATTGCGCTGGCGCTGACAGGCGATGCCGCGCTGCGCCTGTTTTCGCTGCGCTGGATACCACCGGGAATGACCTATTCTGTGCCGCTGCTCGCGAACGTTGCCAGCCATCCGGCGCTTATCGTCCAGGTCAGCCTTGGCGCGACATGCCTTGCGATCCTGGCCGTTGGCTTCGCCGCAAGACGGGCAGCCAGTCTGAACATTATTGATGCCCTGCGGCACGTCTGAACCTAACGAAAGGAAAACGTATGTTTATTACAAGGAATGAGGCGCGCCGGATGGTGTTCGGTCTGTTGTGCTACCTGCCGACAGCCTTTGCTGCCCAGGATCCACAGGCGATCCTCTCTGCCAGCGATGCGATCCGTAACCCGACGCAGAGTTTTTCGCTGACCACCCAGTTGCTGGATTATCAGAATGGCAAACAGAAAGATGCCACCACGGTCGTCGTCTATTCCCGTCCGGATCCGCGCAGCGGTCAGTATCGTAGCCTGCTGCGCTTTACCGCGCCGGAACGCGATGCCGGCAAGCTGATGCTAAAGCAGGATCAGGATATCTGGTTTTATGAGCCGGCCAGCAAAGCCAGCGTACGTATTTCGCCGCAGCAGCGCCTGCTGGGACAGGCCGCCAACGGCGATGTAGTATCCACCAACTTTGCCGCTGACTATCAGGCGACGGCGCAGGTGGAAGAGAACATTGAAGACGGTCATCGCCAGCCCCAGGCCAGCATCCGCCTGACGCTGAAGGCCAGCACACCGCAGGCCGTCTATCACCACATTGAGCTATGGGTGGAAAAGGATCGCTGGAACCCAATCAAAGCGCAGTTTTACAGCGAGAGCGAACGTTTGCTGAAAACCGCTTGGTATCGCCGCTATCAGCAACAGCTGGGGGCATCACGTCCGACCGAAATCGTGATCATTGATGGACTGAACCCGCAACTTGTCACCATTATGCGCAATCAGGACTATCACTTCCGCGACATCCCGGAACGCTGGTTCCAGCGTGACTATCTGGTTAACTTCCGGGCAGATGCCACACCATGAAACCGTTGATTATTGCTGCAGCCTGCGGGCTGCTGGCGGCGGGTGCGCAGGCTGATGATAGTTCGCTGGCTGCGCTGGCGCTGGCGGACGACGCGGTGGTGGAAACCCCGGCACCTAAGTCCTGGCGTTTGCAAATTGACGGCGCGGCGGGCTATCAGGAGGGCGATGACGGACAGAGCCGCTACTGGCGTGGTGCGGAACAATTCAGTCTCGATAGCAGCCTGACCGACAGCGTGCGGCTGGTGTTCCGCGATCGGCTGGATCACGTTGATACCGCCGGGTTGCAGGGTCATCACACCCTCAATAGCTGGCAGGAGGGCTACCTGAACTGGCAGCCTGTAGAAGGTCTGGCGATGGATGCCGGACGGATCAACATCCGCAACGGCGTCGCCACGGGCTATTCTCCCACCGACTGGTTCCGCGAGGGCGCAACCCGCGTCGTTACCGATATCGATCCGACAAGCCTGCGTCAGAATCGTCAGGGCAGCGTGATGCTCAACGGACAATGGCTGTGGGACAGCGGCGCGGTGTCTCTGCTGTGGTCACCGCGCCTGTCTCAGGAGACCAGTACCGCATCATTTAGCGCTGACCTGGGTAGCACCAATGCTCAGCAGCGCGGCCAGCTCAGCTACAGTCCGCAAATAAACGATCGCCTCAAGCCACAGTTTCTGGCGCTATTTTCCGAAGACGACGCTCCGCAAACGGGCGTCAATCTGAGTCTGTTACTTAACGACAACACCACGCTTTATACGGAATGGGCGGGAGGCCGACAGCAGGATCAATGGGACAAAGCCTGGCTGCGGGAAAGCGCCGATCATTTTCGCTCGCAACTGACCGTCGGGGGGACCTTCACCTCCGCCAGCAAAATTTCGCTGACGGCGGAATACCAGTACAACGAAGCCGCACCTGACCGTGACGACTGGGAAAAGCTGCGTACACTATCTCCGCTGATGCAGGCCGCCTACAGCGGTTATCTTGCCCGATCGCAGGAGATCGCCACGCGCGCAGGGATCTTTTTCTTTTTTAACTGGCAGGACAGCCTCGTCGACAAGCTGGAGGTGAATGCGATGCTTCGCCTAGATCAGGTTAACGACAGCCAGCTCTACTGGGGGGAGTTCCGTTATCACTTCACGCGCTGGGATGCGGCCTTGCAGTGGCAGCACTATTCTCCGTGCAACGATACCCTCTATGGCGCAGCGCCATTCGACACACAGCTCAATGTGCTGCTCACGCTATATCTTTAATCACCCTGCCTGCCCTGATCTTTATTCACTGCCGGGCGGGGCAGACGCTCTTTAACACACTCACCTTCAAGGAAAAATAAACATGGACGACACGCGCGTACCCATTTCAGATGTTATTAATGCAGCGCCACTTTCCGCGCTACAAATAAGGGTACTGCTACTGTGCTGTATTTTGGTCGTACTGGATGGTTTTGATGCTGCGGTTATTGGTTATATCGCCCCAACGTTAACGAAAGCCTGGCACATATCGCCGCAGGCGCTGGCACCGGTATTTGCCGCTGGCCTGTTCGGCATGTTTGCCGGGGCCACCGGGCTTGGCATTGTGGCGGATCGGTACGGCAGAAAGATCGTTTTGATCTTAAGCCTCATGATCGTTGCAGCAGGCACGCTGGGCACTGTCCTGACAGATACGGTGATGGAAATGACCGTATTGCGCTTTATTACCGGGATTGGGATGGGCGCCATTTTGCCAAACAGTATTACGCTCGCCGCAGAGTATTCCCCGGCGCGCCGTAAAATCGTGCTGGTGACCTTAAGCTATTCCGGCTTTACGCTGGGGCTGGCGGCGGGAGGATGGATCGCCGGGATCATTTTACCGGCCTTTGGCTGGCATGGTCTGCTGCTGACAGGCGGTATTGCACCGCTTCTTTTGATCCCCATCGCCATCGTCTGGCTGCCGGAATCCCTCTGCTTTATGGCAGGGCGCGATCGTTATCGCAGGCAGCTTAACCATCTCGTCAGCAAAATTACCGGCGTGAAAAACGATTTGGTCTGTTATAGCAATAACGAAACCGTAGGGATTTCTTCTCCTGTCGGGGCTCTGTTTCATAAAGAAATTGTTCGCGTTACCCTGGTGTTGTGGTGCGCGTTTTTCGCTTTTATGTTTGTGTTTTATCTGCTGACCAGCTGGCTGCCGATGATCCTGTCGAAAAGCGGTTATCCGCTTACGGAAATGAGTCATATCGCGGCGATGCTACCGCTGGGCGGGGTGATCGGCGGAATTGTGATGGCGACATTACTGGATCGTTTATCGAGTCTGCATGTGCTGACCGTCGCCAGCGTTATCGCCGCGATCACATTAACCGTAACGGGCGCCCAGCTTCAGCATCCGCAACTGTTACTGGCGGCAATATTTATTTTGGGCTTTACCCTGACCGGAACTATGAACAATTTGAGCGTCCTTGCTTCAACATTCTACCCTACTCATGCAAGAGCAACGGGCGTCAGTTGGGCGCTGAGCGCAGGCCGGGCGGGTTCAATTTGTGGGTCGCTGTCAGGGGGGTTGCTGTTTAGCCAGGCTCAGACACTGTCTGATGTGTTTATCTGGCTGGCATGTCCAATTGCCGTGGCGTGTGTCGCCCTTGGGCTGGCGGGCAGCAGAAAGCGTAATCAGGCTGAGTAATGCCTTGGCCAACGGTATCGTAATGCCGTTGGCCTCAACGTGATGATGTGGATACTGGGATATCGACTGACGACAGGTTTTCTACAGACGAAAAAAAACCGTATCACCTCAGTGATACGGCTTCTTTCACAAAGACGCTAAATAAACGTCTTACAAATAAGTGGCGGAACGGACGGGACTCGAACCCGCGACCCCCTGCGTGACAGGCAGGTATTCTAACCGACTGAACTACCGCTCCACCGAATTTCTTTACCACTCCCGGCTGTCACCCCGGGTTACTGCTTAAT